>BNJS01001320.1_pt1 | contig 1593201 bp, 2201 predicted proteins | sample 8540461 | NCBI WGS metagenome assembly BNJS01 (sample SAMD00202454, study PRJDB9452) | human saliva metagenome | isolation source: human saliva | place: Japan
CCACTTTGCGGAGAGAGAGGGATTCGAACCCCGGTACCTCTCGGTACGGCAGTTTTCAAGACTGCTGTAATCGACCACTCTACCATCTCTCCTGACGGCATCTCGAAGCGGAAGGCGGAATAAAAGTCCATACATCGTGCTTCTTCGATGATCCGTGTGCAAAGGTAATATATCCTCGCGAGAAAAGCAAACTTTTGCGCACTTTCTGCAGCAGATTACGCCCACAAACGATCATTCGGGAACAAACGGAACCGGAAAACGCGCGGAAACAGCACGAAAACGGAGGGGCGGGACTACGAACGCAACCCGGAAAGTGCGCGGAAGCAGAACGAACCTGAGAGCGGTAAGCGCAGGAGCCACTCGTCGTCCTCTGTCATCATGCGGATAGGAGCAGCCGAGTCGCACGAACACCCGAACGCCGTTCATCGTTTCCGGTAGAGCTAAAAACTTTCGGCGGCGCGAAATAGCGCAGGGGCAGAAAGCCAAAACTTCCCACCCCGCGTGTCTGTTTTCTCGAAGCCGACCGAGGCGCATGGAAAGGCGGAGTCGGCAAGGTTCGGTGACGGCGTATGATTGTAGAGCCCGACGCTCGTCACACTCAACTTTACCGTACCGATCGGCTGCTCCATTTCGCAGTAATGGCAGCGCAGCACGTCGCCACTCACCGTGAAGCGCGTGGGCATCGGCTCGTTGTTGCAAATGCACTTCGGATTGTTGCAGCGCACGATGTCCGTCAGTTCGTCGGGCATCGCCACGCGGTGTTTTTCCGCCACCTCGTAGTCGCGGATGATGCTCAGCGTCACATTCGGAGCCACGACCGAGAGCCGATTGAGTTCAGCGGGCGAAAAGAAGCGATTGGCGATTTTGATAATGCTCTTTCGCTGCATCAAATGACTGTGCAAGTTGTAGCCGATAAACACCGTGTCGTGGTCCAATTCCTCAATGTGGAGCAGGCGAATCACGGCAAACAACTTTTCAGAGGGGATATGGGTCGATGACCGTGCCGTTTTCGATGGCGGCCACCATGAGTTTTTCGCGTTTCATAGAGCAGAATTTTGAGAAAGAAGGGCACTGTCGGCACGTACCTCGTCGAGGGTGATGCCCAGCACGTCGCAGATGATGGCTTCGCGAGCAAACAAACCGTTGCGTGCCTGTTCGAAATAGTAGGCATACGGCGTGTCGTCCACATCTTGTGCGATTTCACTGACGCGCGGCAACGGGTGGAGAATGCGCAGGCTGCGACGGGCCTTTGCCAACATCTCGCGGCGCAAAATGTAGACATCCTTCACACGCTCATACTCCATGAGATCCGAGAAACGCTCACGTTGCACGCGCGTCATGTAGAGAATGTCGGCCTCAGCGATCACCTCCTCATCAAAATTTCCGTGTTCCACAAAATGAATGCCATGCTCGCGGCAATACTGCTTGTATTCTTCGGGCATGGCCAATTCGGCGGGAGCGATGAAATGGAATGTGGGGTTGAAATGGCGCATGGCCATGATGAGCGAGTGGACGGTGCGCCCATATTTGAGGTCGCCGACCAAGTGAATGTGCAGGTTGTCGAGCGTGCCCTGAGTCTGCATCATGGTGTAGAGGTCGAGCAGCGTTTGCGAAGGGTGCTGGTGCGCCCCGTCGCCGGCATTGACCACCGGCACGGCGTGAGTTCACTCGCATAGAGGGCAGCCCCTTCGAGATAGTGGCGCATCACGATCACATCGCTGTAGTTCGCCACCATCATAATTGTGTCTTTGAGGGTTTCGCCCTTTGTCGACGACGTCACTTTCGGGTCGGTAAATCCGATGACGCGTGCGCCGAGTCGGTTCGCGGCCGTCTCAAACGAAAGGCGTGTGCGCGTGCTGGGCTCGAAAAACAAGGTGGCGACAATGCGCCCGTCGAGGAGCTTGCGGTTGGGACGCAGTTCAAATTCGTGCGCCATCTCCATGAGATACAGGATTTTTCTCGCGCGAGAGGTTCGCGATACTCACCAAGCTGCTGTTTGTGATCATGAGAGTCTTTGTTTTGAAATTGCTTTTGTGCCCTCAAAATTACGCATTCTTGCGGGGTATTTGTAGTTTTGCCCGCACAAAAATCTCATCTTTTCCGTTCGCCGCCGTTTCTCGCGGAGCGACTGGTGGCAGCTCCGTCGCCGCCGTTTGCCCGTTTTGGTGGCATTCCGCCTCACCGAAAGGAAGATCGCAGGATGCCCATTCCGCAGCGCGGCATCGCGTTAGCTTCACCCTGTGCACACGGCAGGAGGATTGTCCGTTTGGAGCCCGGTCAACTTTCGGGACGGCTCTCATGCAAAAGCCGTGCTCACCACTTCGCGCAATACCCCCTCTGGGCTCTGCGCACGAAGCACAAGGGCGTGTCTGCTCTCCTCGGGAGATTTTTTCTGTCAATGCGGATCGGCGGCGATGGCAGCCCGTTCTCTCCGTTGCAACTGATTGCGACGTAGACCTGCGCGTCGCTCTCCCATCTATTTACCCTTGTCGGCGGGGTAGAGCGCCGCCCGTTCTCAACTTGTTGGCCGCCGGGCAGAATTTGACGACTGCAAAGGCTTTCATGCACAGGTAAATACGCTCGCTGTGGGCAATGAGACACTTGCCCAACAAGGATCTACTCGGTACAAAGCTCCTCTCTTGATGAAAGCCACTGTTTTGCCCACCTGTCGTAGTAATCTTCGCTGTGTAGTTGCGAATCATCTGAAGTCAAAGATCGCTTGCGTCGGTTCATCGGGGAACGACCCACGATTTTTGCGCTATATGTACGCCGCATTGCGGCAGGAAAGGGAAGTGTTGTGTTTATTCGCTTGCAAAGGTAAGCATTTTTCTTTCGAAGAAACCGAGTTTTCTTGCAACAAAAAGTTCGCGCATTTCGAATCCACTCGTCAGAGGTCAAAAACTTGCGGATTTTCTTTCCCTTCTTCCCTTGTTTCTCCGCCGAGCCCCCTTTTTGAGCGCCCGCCCCCTCTCTTTGGCTCTGTGCCCCTCCCTTCGTTCCCGTTTTGTTCGCCCGTCTCACTCACTCGCTCCGCTCGCTCACGCGTGTAGGCACATTCGCGCCTACGCACGCGCTCGCGCATTGCGCACTCAGCGACTTTCCGTTTTTTGCCTTCACCCCTCCCCTCTATCCGCTTGACATTCTGCGATTTGTGGGTGAAGGCTTTGTCTTCCCGACTTCTTCACCGGTGAAGCTTGATCACATCCGACCTCTTCACACCTAACACGCTATTCATCAGCTATTTGTCTTCTTCAGGTGAAGCGTGAAGGCAAAAAACGAAAAGTGCCTGAAGCGCACGCACGCGCGTGCGCGTAAAGCCCTGCGCCCTGCACGGCAGAGTGGTGAATCCGGGCGCCCCGCCCGGTGTTTGGGCAATGAAGAACGAAGTGGGCTGAATAATGTTTTGCGGAAAACCGGAAAAAGCCTGTGACTCGCAAGAAAAAAATACGCACTACATTTCCGCAGATGGAATCGCGTTAAATCTAACATTTTGCTTCCTTCTCTCTTTAAGAGTGTGTATATTTGTATTCCCTAAGTTTCCAACTTACCCCCTACGTCCTATGGCCAACCAGAACCTCACGAACGCCAAGACGGCAAAGAACGACGAATTCTACACGCAATATCGAAATCTTAGGCCGCGGTTTGAGACATAGAGTAGGCAGAAAGCAAATGTCTATTTTATAAACGCCCATCGGAGCAAAACTCTAAGAAATCAAAGCTATGGAATACCGCCTAAGCTTTCCTATTATTCTTGAATCCTCATTTACAGAATCGGATGTTGCCGATGAATTTTTGAGTAAGATATTACCAAATAAACTTGTCATATGGCCGTTTATTTCTGTACAGAGTGAGTTTGGGTACTCCGACGTTACGGAGTGCAATACTCGCGCGGGGAATATAACACAATTATTCAAGAACATGAATCAAAAAGTTCGAAAGATATAACACAACAACCAAAAGTCTTAAAGCATTATTATAATGAAAACATTTTTCTATTATTCTCTTATCTACCCTGTATTCAATATGTCTACAAGCAGCAGATATACAGGGCGTTATAAAAGACTCATCTAATACCCCTATAGTTGGCGTAAATATAACTATACGCACATTGGAGGGAGCACAAGTGATGGAAAGAACACAATCTCTTTCTGATGGAGCATTTATTCTGAAAGGTGTCAATCCGGGAAATTACACTCTTGTATGCACACATATGGGATATACAGACTACATTGCAGAAGTACAAGTAAACAAGGAAGCATCTTTATCCTTAGGCACACTAATAATGTCTCCTCAGAGTGTGCAACTGAAAGAAGCCACGGTTAGTATCAGTCGCAATGTTTTTACAGCAAACAAGCAAGCTATCTATCCCTCAAAGCAACAAACAGAAACCTCGGGAGGGGGACTGGATTTATTACAAAAACTCCCCATTCCACTATTGGATATTAACCCTTTTAATCGCACCATAAACTCTCTTGACCCTTCGGGCGGGGTGGCGATATTGATTAATGACATCCCTGCCGATGCCAATGAAGTAGCTGTGTTAGACCCTAAACAGATACGATACGTGGAAGTCGTACGTAAACCAGGTATGAGGTATGGTGATCAACTCGCGATGGCAATTAATATCGTGCTCAAACAAGCTAGAAATGGAATATCATTGGGAATGAACACCACCAATTCTATCCTTCTCAAGAGAGGAAACAACAATATCTTTGCCACTTACATTCGTGGTAAATCCCAGTTCTCCGTTAATCAAGATGAGGATTACCAAAACTATTCACGCCAAGAGTCGGAAGAATTACGACAATACCTCTTACCCAATAATTCTTGGCATAAGATTGAACAACAAACTCTATTGACGCGTACGCTGTCGGCTACGCACGGTACAACGGTTAAATACAATTTTACACAGCCAAACAATTTCGTGTTTCAAGTACAAGGCTATATCACATCGCATCGTACTCCTAAGCTGGAAAAATCGTTCCTCGTTCGCGAAACCGGAAAGAACGACTATATTTATCACACCCATAATCGAGACGAATACAATTCAACTGCGCTCAACTTGTATTTTAAGAAATATCTACCTAACGAGCAGATGCTTATGTTTAATGCGGTGGGTACATCTATCAAATCAGACTACGATTATCGTTATACCCAAGAGGACAATGGTTTTCAACCTAGCTATGGTGTGGAAGGAAAGAAATCTTCTGTTATTGGAGAAGCGAGATACAGCAAAGATTTCGAATGGGGAAGTTTGACTTCTGGTATACGTTCCTTCTATGAGCACACAAACAACCACTATACGAGTGGCGTATCTAACGAGGGAAAGATGATAAACATCAGTTCCAATGCCTACGTTCAGCTAGATGGTCAATGGGAAAAATTTTCAGGCAGTGCAAATTTGGCCATAGAAGATCAGTATTACAAACAACAAAGTGATCGTTACCACAAGCAGATGTTTAGCCCAAGCGGTAAACTGGACTATGCCATCAATCAGCATCTGAGTTTGGGGTATAATTTCAACCTTGCATCTCGTCTGCCTGCACTGAGTTCTATGAATAATGCAGCTTACCAGATTGACCAATGGGAGCGTCGCGTGGGAAATTCTAGTTTGAAGCCATTTAATCACATTGAGCATTCGCTAACGTTGGCTTATTACAATCAAAAGTGCTATGCTATGTTGCTAGGGACATATGGGTACAATAAAAATGCAATTATGCCAACCCTAATTCGTACGGAAGAAGAGAATGGACACGTCTTTTTTGACAATGGTGTCGGAAATCAACGTGATTTCAAACAATGGGTTTTGACGGCATATTTGCGCTATACGTTATTTCAAAATAAACTAGTATTGAGTGGCACGGGAAGTTACATTCACTACCATGCCGATAGCGAACTTTACAATAATCGCCGTGGTTTTTTCTTTGGCAATTTGGGAGTTGAGAGTTATTTAGGTAAGTTTTATCTCTCGGCTAACATACGTAGTCGCTACAATGCTCTACACGCTGAGAGTATTTGGTACAATGAATACGCTAGCTCTCTTAGCGCGACGTACAAGTGGAAAAGCTATCAAGTAGGATTAGTATGGGAGCAACCTTTGCAACCTACTGGAACGAATAGTAGTGTCGTAACAACGAATAATGTTGTGCGAAAGACGTCATATCAACGCAATCCTGAAGCGGGTAACCATATTCTCCTTACTTTCTCGTGGAGGTGGGACTCATGGTTTGGAAATCAAAGGCTCAAGATGTAGAGCTAGATAATAAGGATACAAATGCTGGTATTCTCAAATAAATCGACTTATGAATCAAACTACTGCTACCACAATAGTAAACAATAAAATTGGGGAGATTGTATTGACTCGTTTTAAAGGATTGCCTGTATGTTATGCCGATAATGTAGAAGAGTATCGTATATATATTCCTATTATAGAACGGCTAAATAGAGGCATAGTAATCCTTTGCCAGTTTAAAACTACTATTACCAAAAAGGAATAATGCAAAAATGCGGATTTTTAAGAGAAAATTTCCCCATTACACTCAGTTAAGTTCTAGTGATTGCGGCCCCACTTGTCTGCGTATGATTGCCAGTTACTATGGTAAGGAATACTCAGCCGAAACATTACGCAAACACAGCTTTATTTCTAGAGAGGGAGTTTTTGCGAGCGCGAAAACTGGCAATTAGCTTACCCTACGACAGAGCAGGGGCGAAAGTTGCCGGTGCTTTCTCCGCTCACCAACGCAAACTCATGCAATATTTGGTAGGGCAACCGACTTCGCGCAATATCGGGATATTGCTTGCGCTGCACGGGGATGCGTATCGGAGAGGTTTGTGCGCTGGAGTGGGGCGATGTGAGTTTGCAACACCGCACCCTTCGCGTGCGTCAAACGGTGGGGCGTATCTACGATTGTGAACGGAGGGTGACGGAGCGTGTGTTTTCCACTCCCAAAACAAAAACATTCGTTTCGGGAAATTCCGATCTCCAAATTGTTGTTCGATGCGTTGTGCTCTGTCAAGCGGCAGGGCAGTTCTCATTTTGTGGTCGGGTGTCGGAGCAAGCTACGGATCCGCGGACCCTATCGTGATTATTTTTCCCGTTTGCTCCGGCGCTTACAGATTCCCCGATTGTTTTTCATGGACTTCGCCACACCTTTGCGACGCGTTGTATAGAGAGTCAGTGCGACTACAAGACGGTGAGTACAGTACTCGGGCATTCCGACGTTTCTACTACACTGAATCTGTACGTTCATCCCAATTTGGTTCAGAAGCGCCGTTGCATTGAAAAAGATGAGTCGGTTTGTCGATATTGGATAAAGGGGAACGCTGAGAGGGTATTCTTGATCTTGATCTGGTTGGGGGGGGATAGATGCGAATGAAGAAGGTGTGAATCAAACATTGTTTGATTCACACCTTTATGGCGGAGAGAGAGGGATTCGAACCCCCGGAACAGTTACCCGTTCACCGCATTTCGAGTGCGGCCCGTTCGACCACTCCGGCATCTCTCCTTGTGGTCTTGGCGTTGATTACCGTGTGCAAAAGTACAATGTTTGGATGAGATGACCAAACTTATTTCTAATATTCTGTGTCCTCCGCGTTCATTTACGTCGTTTCTACCATTCGAAGTCGTGCGGATGCTGCCGAATATGGCGTTTGAGGAAGATGGATGTGCGTTTTGAGGACGGCGGAAGGCGATCGGCCTTGGCTTTCGTTCGGTGGATGGAGTCGGGATGGAAAAGAAGAAATCGGGGCAGAAAAAGCAAACGTACATTTTGCTCTGCACCGATTATTGTGTACCTTTGCCCCATTCTATATATAGATCCTCATGAAGTTGTCGTTGAAAATTCGGTTCATGCTCATGCTCCTGTTGTTCATCACAGGGGCTTCCGCCGCCGTTCCCGAACCATCGGGCAGCGACGCCGATTCTTTGGAAGTGAGTCTGCTGACCTGTGCGCCCGGTCACGAGGTGTATCGGCTGTATGGGCACACGGCGCTGCGCGTACGCAATGTGGCGCGGCAGTCGAGCGACTATACGTACAACTTCGGTTGGTTCTCGTTCGATACGCCCAATTTTGTGATGAGATTCGTCTTGGGGCGTACGGACTATTCGATGGCGAAGGAGAGCACCGCATTGTTTGCGCAAAGTTATTTGCAGGACGACGCCCAAGTGACGGCACAGGTGCTGGCGCTTACGCCCGAGGAAGCGCACGATGTGGCGCAAGCGCTCAATGCGATCGTTGAGCAGCACGATCCCGAGGTGCGTGAATACGTGGTGCCGGGGCTGAACGGCGAGCAAGATCGCCTCACGCTCGAAATGCCACATTGGACCTACCGCTACAATTTCTTATATGACAATTGTACCACCCGGGCGCTCGCTGCGGTGCAATCGGCCTTAGCAAAGCACGGTGAGCGACTGGTGTTTCCCGATCTGAAGAACGACGGCGCACTGCTCACGCAGCGACGAATGATTCACGAATACACGGCGCAAAGTCCGTGGTATGAATTTGGACAGGATTTGTTGCTCGGTCCGGAAGTGGATCGTGAATTTCCGCGGAAGGACCTGCCCAAGATGAATTTCCTGCCCATCTATGCGAAGCAAATGTGGCAAGCGGCCAAGGTGCAAAGCGCTGACGGCAAGCTGCGCTCGCTCGTTGTGGTGGATAGTCCGTTGATTCCTTTCTCCTCGTCGGCTGCAGCCGGACGCTCGCCGCTCACTCCCGGTGTCGTGTTCTGGGGCGTGTTTGTGTTGGCGGCATTGCTCACTTTGGGTGAGCAACGTTCGTTGGAGCGTACGCAGGTGACGCGTCGCGCGTGGCGTATCTGGATCGGTACCTTCGACACGCTGTTCTTCCTCTCTACGGGGTTGGTCGGCGTCGTACTCACCCTACTGGTCGGTTGGTCGGAACATCCGGCCGTCGGTACCAACTGGTTACTCGGACTCTTTTGCCCTTTGTGGCTACTTTATATTGTCTGCTATTTTATCGCCTTGCGTCGCAGCACCCGCGATTACGCAGCATGGGCACTCATCGTCGGAGCTGCGGTCTATTTCGTGGCCTGGGCGGCCGGATTGCAGTGGTTTTCGCCTGCCACGCTTCCCTTGGCATTGATTTTGCTGCTTCGGGGTGTCTTTATCTTCCGGCGTTCGGTGGTCGACTCTCGGCCTTCGTGTTCGGAAACACCCATACAGTGATTTTTCCGGTAGCCCCATTTTCACGTCGCGCTGCCCCCTGTTTCATATTACCCAGTCGTCAGCTTTTATGCATAAGCACAATTTCCTTCTTTCGCTCATCACGGTGATGACGATCTTGGCCTCTGCTGAGGCCAAGGGGGAACGCGTGCCCGGCGGAGAGGGCGAGATGCCCCGATTGGTCGTCAATATATTGATAGACCAACTTCGGTCAGACTATCTCGAAACCTTTTCTCCCCTTTATGGTGACGAAGGATTTCGGCAATTGATGCGCGGCGGACGCTATTATACACAGGCCGTTTATGCCGTTGCTCCACGAGATCGGGCGGTGGCAGCGGCCACTGGAGCACGGGAGCTGCTGCTGCGGAACACGGCATCGTCGGTGAGCGCTTTTTGCACCGCGCCACGTTGCGCGCCACGGTAGCGGTCGACGATCCCACCGTGCAAGGCCGCGGAACCACAGACCGTTTTTCGCCCGCTTCGCTCCTGGTTACCACACTTTCCGACGAACTCAAACTCGCCACCGGCGGACATGCCTATGTCGTTTCCCTTTCTCCGCAAGCCGACGTCGCGATTCTCGCGGGCGGACATACGGCAGACCAAGCGGTATGGATCGACGATCGGAACGGCAAGTGGGTAACCTCCTCTTATTATGGCGAACTTCCGCTGTGGGCCGACGTTCGCAACAGTCAACAAAGCATCGATCGGCGTTTGGCCGCCGGGACTTGGCAGCCTTTGCAACGGGGCAAACAAATGGTTTTGCTCAACGGTAGCACGGTGAAGCCCTTCTCTCACCGCATGACCGGCGGAGAACGTTTCGGCGCATTCAAAAACTTCGGCCATGGTCAACGACGAAGTCGCGGCGGCGGTGGCAGATGTGTTGAACAATACGCTCTCGGCAACGACGGAACGCCCGATCTGCTGAACGTTTCTCTCTATGCGGGTACCTTTGCCGGGCGCAATCCAGCCGTTTCGGCGCTTGAACTCCAAGACACCTATGAGCGACTCGACCGCGCGTTGGGCACCATTATCCAATCGGTCGAAGCCAAGGTCGGCAAAGGGCGTGTGCTCTTCACATTGGCCGGAACCGGCACTTTCGATCGTGAGCAGGCAGACGATGAGCGTTACCGTTTTCCGGGGGGCGTGTTCGACATGCGTCGCGCGGTCAGCCTACTCAATATCTATTTGGCCAACCTTTACGGCAGAGGCAATTATATAGAAACCACCCTCGGCACTGAAATCTTTTTCAACCGCCGGCTCATCAGCGAGCAGCGTATCGATTTCGGGGAGTTGCAGCATCGTGCCGCCGATTTCTTGTTAGACCTTTCGGGCGTCAAGACCGTCATCACGGGGCGTGAACTTCAAACCGAAGCCTTGTCCGCCGCCTCTTTTGCAGCGCGTGCCGGCTATTTCCCGCAGCGATCGGGCGATGTGGTCATCGTGTTGCGCTCCGGTTGGCGCAGCATCGGCACAGACGGTCAGATTTCCGCTCCGATCACCGCAGCGCGGGTGGAATTTCCCATTATCTTCTACGGTTGCGGGATCGCGCCACAGACCATCGGCACTCCCGTGCGCGTAGATTGTTTGGCTCCCACCGTTTCGAAGGCGCTGCGCATACGCGCTCCCAGCGGATGCAGTGAATTACCTCTCTTTTGAAACGACAATCGAACGTTTCCCCGCCACCGGCGATTCACATTCATCCCTTTGGGCCGCCCAGTTCCGGCACAGGAGCACGAACCGGCCCCTCACTTCTGTAAAAAACATCCTATGGATTTCAATAAACTCCTCTCCAAACTTTTCGGCAGCAAGGCAACTCGCGACATGAAGCAGATTCAGCCTTGGGTCGACAAGATCAAAGCTGTTTCTCCCACCATCGAAGCCTTGAGCAACGACGAGTTGCGCGCCAAGACCAAGGAGCTGCAGCACAACATCCAAAGTTCTGCCGACGAACTCAATCAGCAGATCAGCGAAATTCGTGCGAAGATCGAAGATACTCCCATCGAAGATCGCGAACAACTCTTCACGCAAATCGATAAGTTGGAGAAGCAAGTGCTCGAACGCATGGATACGGCACTCGAAGAGGCGCTTCCCGAGGCTTTCGCCATCGTGAAAGAAACGGCTCGCCGCTTTGCCAACAACGAAACCATCACGGTCACCGCCACAGACTACGACCGTGAACTCGCCGTCACGAAGGATTTCGTCGAACTCGACGAAGACGGCGTACACGCCATCTATCACAACCACTGGGTGGCCGGCGGCAACGACCTGAAATGGGAAATGGTGCACTACGATGTGCAACTTTTCGGTGGCGTAGTGCTTTCCCAGGGTAAAATTGCAGAGATGGCCACCGGTGAAGGTAAGACGCTCGTGGCCACCTGCCCCGTCTTCTTGCGCGCGCTCTCCGGCCGCGGTGTGCACGTGGTGACGGTCAACGACTACCTTGCTAAGCGTGACTCCGAATGGATGGGACCGCTCTACCAGTTCCACGGTTTGAGCGTAGACTGCATCGACAAACACCAACCGAACAGCGAAGCGCGTCGCCGTGCTTACAACGCCGACATCACTTTCGGTACGAACAATGAGTTCGGTTTCGACTATCTGCGCGACAACATGGCCATGAGCCCTGCCGATCTCGTGCAGCGCAAACATTATTATGCCATCGTCGACGAGGTCGACTCCGTGTTGATCGACGACGCCCGTACCCCGCTTATCATTTCCGGCCCGGTAGAGAAGGGCGACGACCAGATGTATGAGGAATTCCAACCCCTCGTAGATCGTCTTTACCAAGTGCAGCGCAAATTGGCCACCGAGTATCTCACGGAAGCCAAGCGTCTCATCCCCAGCGACAAGAAAGAAGACCGCGAAAAGGGCTTCCTTGCGCTCTATCGTTCACACAAGGCGCTCCCCAAAAACGGCCCTCTCATCAAGTATCTCTCCGAACCCGGCATCAAGGCCGGGATGCTCAAGACCGAAGAGATCTACATGGAGAACAACAACCGCCGTATGCCCGAAGCGGTGGAACCCCTCTATTTCGTTGTAGACGAGAAGCAACGTTCGTGTGACCTCACCGACAAGGGTACAGCCTGGTTGGCAGAGCAGGTACAAAACGACCAGCTTTTCGTGCTCCCCGACATCACCGGACAGCTCTCCGCACTTGAGGCCGAAAACCTCCCCGACGAAGAACGTGTTGCCAAGAAGGATGAGCTCCTCGCCGAGTATGCCGTGAAGTCCGACCGCGTGCACACGCTCCAGCAGTTGCTCAAAGCTTATTCCATGTTCACGCTCAATGACGACTACGTCATTCAGGATGGACAAGTGAAGATCGTCGACGAATCCACGGGCCGTATCATGGAAGGCCGCCGCTGGAGCGACGGCTTGCACCAAGCTGTGGAGGCCAAAGAGCACGTCAAAGTTGAGGCCGCCACGCAGACTTTTGCCACCATCACGCTGCAGAACTATTTCCGCATGTACCACAAACTCGCGGGTATGACGGGTACGGCCATCACCGAGGCCGGCGAGTTCTGGAACATCTACAAGCTCGATGTGGTGGAAATCCCCACCAACCGCCCCATTCAGCGCAACGACGCTGAACGACCGCGTCTACAAAACGCAACGCGAGAAGTACAATGCCGTCATTGAAGAGGTGGAACGTATGCGCAACAGCGGACGTCCGGTGCTCGTTGGTACGAGCTCTGTTGAGATCTCGGAATTGCTTAGCCGTTTGCTCAAGCTCCGTCACATTCCCCACCAGGTGCTCAACGCCAAACTCCACCAGAAGGAAGCCGATATCGTGGCACTTGCCGGACAGAGCACTCCCGGTATTGTAAAGGTCAAGGACGAAAACGGCGAAGTGCACGAAGAGGAACGTCTCCTCGGCGCCGTTACCATCGCCACCAACATGGCCGGTCGTGGTACCGACATTAAACTCACCGACGAAGTGCGTGCGGCCGGCGGTTTGGCCATCATCGGCACCGAACGCCACGACAGTCGTCGCGTCGATCGCCAGCTTCGCGGTCGTGCCGGCCGTCAGGGCGACGTCGGAAAGCTCCGTCTTCTTCGTCTCGCTCGAAGACAAACTCATGCGTCTCTTCGCCTCCGAACGCATCGCTCGCGTCATGGACAAACTTGGTTTCAAGGACGGCGAGATGATCGAGTCCGGCATGATCAGCAAGAGCATCGAGCGCGCACAGAAGAAGGTCGAGGAAAAACAACTTCGGCACGCGCAAACACCTGCTCGAATACGACGATGTGATGAACAAGCAGCGCACCGTCATCTACGAAAAGCGTCGTCACGCACTCATGGGCGAGCGCATTGGCATGGACATCTCCAACATGATCTGGGATCGTGTGGTAGACACCATCGACAAATACGACTATGCCGGTTGCGTCGATCGCTTCATCGAGATTTTTGCCATGCAAGTTCCCTTCACCGAAGAGGAGTTTGAAGGCATGAAGCGTGAGGATCTCTACGAAAAAGCCTTCGATGCGGCCATCCAAACGTTCAACCGCAAGATGGAGAAGCTCCGCGAAGTAGCCATTCCCGTCATCAAACAAGTCTACGAAACGCAGGCTGAGCAGTTTGACCACATCTTAGTGCCCATCAGCGACGGACGCCTCGTCTACAATGTGCGTGTGGATCTCAAGGAAGCCTACGAAACCGAATCGCGCAATGTGGTTCGCGAATTCGAAAAAGCCATCCTGCTCCACAACATCGACGATTGCTGGAAGGAAAATCTCCGTCTGCTCGACGAACTCAAGCACTCCGTTCGCAACGTGTCCTACGAACAGAAGGATCCGCTCGTGGTGTTCAAGATCGAGAGCGTGAAACTCTTCGACGACATGGTCAACGACATCAACGACAGCTCCGTGTCCACGCTCATGCGCGCCTTCATTCCCGGCACAGCCAGCGAAGAAGTGCGTGACGGCGGCGAAGAAGAACCCCGTTCGGAAAGCAATTACACCGAAACGAAGCAAGAATTCGACGAAAAGCGGCGAGCTTGTCGACGTCAATGAGGCGCAAGCACAAGCCGAAGCCCCCGATCAGCTCCCCCAGCAGCCGCTCGTCAAGGACAAGATGCCCGGTCGCAACGATCCCTGCCCCTGCGGTAGCGGCAAGAAGTTCAAAAACTGTCACGGCAAAGGCATCGTCTAACGAGCCCCACCGTGTTTGTCTCATCGTGTTATAGTCTTCTATCCACATGAGTCTCACCAACTTAATACATATCAGGAAGGTCTTGAATCACGCCCCTCGGCGCGGTTCGAGACCTTTCGGCGTTCTTAGACCTACGTCTCGGAGCACCGATTCTCTCCATTCTCTTCTTCAGTAAACCCCTACAACTTCTAATTCCTTCTTATCATGAAAAAGTACAATTTCGGCGCCGGTCCTTCCATTCTTCCCCAAGAAGTGATCCGCGCCACAGCAGAAGCCTGCATCAATTTCGACGGCATGGACCTTTCCCTCATGGAAATCAGCCACCGCAGTCCCAATTTCCAAGCCGTGATCGACGAAGCCCGCGCGCTCGTCGCCGAACTGCTCCAACTCCCGGCCGATTACAGTGTGATCTTCCTCGGTGGCGGAGCCTCCACCCAGTTCTGCTACGTCCCCTATAACCTCCTCGAACACAAAGCCGCCTATCTCAACACCGGTACTTGGGCAAAGAAGGCCCTCAAAGAGGCCAAACTTTTCGGTGAAGTAGTGGAAGTCGCCTCCTCCGAAGCCGCGCACTACACCTATCTCCCCAAGGATTTCACCGTGCCCACCGACGCCGATTACTTCCACATCACCACCAACAATACCATCTACGGCACCGAGTGGCATGAAGATCTCGATTCGCCCGTTCCCCTTGTGGCCGACATGTCGAGCGACATCTTCTCGCGTGTGATCGATCCCACGAAATATGCCCTCATTTATGCCGGCGCACAGAAAAATCTCTCCATGGCCGGCGTCACACTCGTCATTGTGCGCAACGACATCTTGGGCAAAGTCACCCGTCCTCTTCCCACGATGATCGACTATCGCACGCACATTGACAAAGGCAGCATGTTCAACACGCCGCCCGTTGTGCCCATTTTCACCTGTCTGCAAACCCTCCGTTGGATCAAAGCCCGGGGTGGGGTAGCCGAAATGGAGCGTTGCGCCCGTGAGCGTGCCGAACTCCTCTACGGCGAAATCGATCGCAATTCCCTCTTCCGTGGCACCGTCACCGATCCGGCCGATCGCAGTTACATGAATGTCTGCTTTGTCATGGCCGAAGGTCAGGAAGCCCTCGAAGCCGAATTCCTGGCTTTCGCCACCGCACGCGGCATGCACGGCATCAAGGGCCACCGTTCGGTCGGCGGGTTCCGTGCCTCGATCTACAATGCCATGCCCCTCGAAGGCGTACAGGCACTTGTCGAGACCATGCAAGCTTTTTGAAGCGCAGCATCGCGCCTGATCTCATTGTGGACGGGGGCGCTTCCTCGTTGCTCCGTCCACACCTTTCTCACCAACACACAGCAAAGCCATGAACATCCTTATCGCCACCGAAAAACCCTTCGCACCCGCAGCCGTCGAAGGGATCCGTCACATCGTCGAATCGTCGGGCCACACGCTTCGGCTGCTCGAAAAGTACCCCGACAAAGCCACCTTGCTCGCCGCCGTGGCCGATGCCGACGCCCCTCATCATCCGCAGTGATCGCGTCGACGCCGATGTGCTCGACGCCGCCCCGCATCTGCGCATTGTGGTGCGCGCCGGTGCTGGAGTGGACAACGTGGATCTCGACGCCGCCACCGAGCGTGATGTCGTTGTGATGAACACGCCCGGGCAAAATGCCAACGCCGTGGCCGAACTCGTCTTCGGTTTGCTCATTCGTCACGTGCGGCACAATTTCGACGGCACAGCCGGCACCGAACTCCGCGGCAAGCGCATCGGGCTGTTGGCCCTATGGCAACGTGGCCCGCTGTGTGGCTCGCATCGCCCGCAGTTTTTGAAATGGAAGTCAGCGCCTACGATTTCTTCAATCGCGTTGAGCGCATCGAGGAAGACGGCACCTACGCCGCACACAACCTCTATGACCTCGTGCAAAAGTGCGACATCGTCAGTCTCCACACCCCCGCCACGCCCCGCACCCGCGGTTTTGTCAATCGCGAAATGGTCGAACTCATGCGCCCCGGTGCCATTCTGATCAACACGGCGCGCAAGGAAATCGTCGACGAGAACGAACTCCTGCCGCTCCTCATGGAGCGCACCGACCTCTCCTATCTCACCGACATCCGCCCCGATCGTCACGACGAATTTGCCGCCGCCCTGGGCAATCGCTACTATGCCACGCCCAAAAAGCTCGGTGCCCAAACCGCCGAAGCCAACGCCAATGCCGGCCTCGCCGCCGCGCGCCAAATCGTCGGCTTTTTCGCCACCGGCGACACCACCTTCCGGGTCAATCGCTGAGGATGATTGTGAGCGCCTCACTCCGTCCCATCTAAACATCCCCCTCCTTAATATCTATCACCATCATGACTCTCGTGAAACCCTTCCGCGGCCTACGTCCGGCCGCCGGCATCGCCCATCTCGTCTCCTCTCGTCCCTACGACGTCCTCAATTCCGCCGAAGCCCGTGCCGAGACGGGCGACAACGTCCGTTCGTTCTACCACATCATTCGCCCCGAAATCAATTTTCCCGAGGGCACCGATGAGCACGATCCTCGCGTCTATCCCGAAGCTCGTCGCCAGCTCGAACGCTTCATCGCCGAAGGTTGGCTCGTGCAAGACGAGCGCGAGTGCTACTACCTCTATGCCCAAACCATGAACGGGCACACGCAGTATGGCATCGTCCTTGCGGCGCACGTCGACGACTACAATTCCGGTCGCATCAAGAAGCACGAACTCACCCGCCGCGACAAAGAAGACGACCGCATGCGGCACCTCACCGCCACCAACGCCCACATCGGTTCCGCCTTTTTGGCCTATCGGCACAATGACACACTCAAGCCCTCATCGAGCGAATCGCCGAGCAGAAACCACTCTATGATTTTCGTGGCCGACGTCGACGGTTTCCGTCACACCCTCTGGTTGATCGACGCGCCGACCGACCTCGAGACCATCACCCGCGAGTTTGGCGCCATGGATGCCCTCTACATTGCCGACGGCCACCATCGTTCCGCTGCGGCGGCGCGCGTGGGCACCGCTCGCGCCGAGGCCAACCCCGAACACACCGGCCGCGAGGAATACAACTACTACTTGGCCGTGTGCTTCCCCGCCGAGCAACTCACGATTCTCGACTACAACCGCGTGGTGCGCGACCTCAACGGACTGACTCCCCGACGAACTGCTCGGCCGGCTCGAGGAAGATTTCGAAGTGCGCGATCGCGGCACCGAAAACTTCCGTCCCGAACACGCCCACCAGTTTGCGCTCTATCTTGGCGGCCGTTGGTATTCGCTCGACGCCCGTCCCGGCACCTTCGACCCCGAAGATCCCATCGGTGTGCTCGATGTCGACATCTCGTCGCGGCTGATTCTCGACAAACAGCTCGGCATCACCGATCTCCGCTCCTCCAAGCGCGTCGATTTCGTCGGCGGTTTGCGTGGGCTCGACGAACTGCGGCGACGTGTCGACAGCGGCGAGATGCAAGCTGCCTTGGCGCTCTATCCCGTCACGATGGAACAAGTGATGCGCATTGCCGACACCGGCAACATCATGCCCCCCAAGGCCACTTGGTTCGAGCCCAAGCTCCGCACCGGCATGGTCATTCACGACATGGAGTGAGCCCTCATTGGGTTGACGTGCACCGTCTGAGCAGTGGCTCGGCCCTTCCTGCCGCGCAGGGTGCAGAGGCAACCTCCCTAAAATAGTCAGGGTGCGCAACCACCCATTCCGATAAACAGTGAATCCCGCCGACTCATCGATGAGTCGGCGGGATTTTCATTTTCGGGATTTGCACCTTCTCAGAAGGTTTGCGCAATTGCGCGCTTACAGTTCCCTTTCATTATACTTATCATGCACAGGCCATAGTGCGGTAAAATAGGTAGCTTCCTTTCATAGCCGTTTGGTGTGTAGTATTGCTGCACCGACTTGCTCGGCAACTCTTGCAGCACCGACTTGCTCGGCAACTTGTGTTGGAAGCTGAGGACTTTGCCGTTGAAGAGTGTGATGGCAAAGCGGATGGAGGAAAAATCCATGCACCGTTTCACCGGAAGATAGAACTTCAGCTCCGGTTGGATGTGTTCCGCCAGTTCCTCTTCTCTAATTCTACCGAGCGGAACAACATATTTGGCCGTCTTACTTTCCGTATTCTCACAATTCAAGGTGACGATGCCCGAAGAACGATATTTCCATTTGTCCGAATAGTCACGGATGCGCAGTTTCATTTCCGCACTGAGATCGTAAGTATTGCCATTTTCCGCAATGCCCACGGCCTCGATGGATTTCACTCCGCAGAGTACAGGCGAGGTTCCTATGGAGGTTAGAGTCAGTCGATTCAGTTGGAGAGAGAGGGCCTTAAGTTCTTTTTTGTGGCGATTGATCGTATCGCCGTGCACCGTGGCTCGGAAAACCAGGTGAGCCTCTTTGCCCAATTCCATGTCATTATACTCTTTTTTTCGTTTTTGTCTTCCACGCTGCGTGGGATCACCGGCACGCGATAGGTCGTTCTTTCCGGTACAATCCCCGGGATGGAATGGTAATGATTTTCGACGATGAAGCGAAAATTCCACGCGATTTGCGCCAAGGTGTCGCCGTGGAAGGGACGAACGGGCTTTGTCGGTTCGTGGTCGTTGTCGCACGCGGCCAAGCAATACAGGCAAAGACCGCTGAGCAGAAATAAAAAGCTTTTTCATTGGGGAAATTATTTTTCGAGGGTGTATCTCCAGATTTGCAAATATGCAGAAAGATCGCGATGAATATTATGAAACGTCTTGAATCTGTCGCCATCCCAAGCCCAAACGTCGTCTAAATCGGTGTATTTGTCAGTCTGAAAGATGCCGGCTAGGAAGTAACCGTTGTTCCTACCACCCCACCCCCAGTTCATGTGAAGGTATCGATCCTTCATTGTTTCCATTGCCCAATACTCTCGGTTTTGTATATTGCTGTGTTTTAGGGTCTTTTATCTTCTTGATTCTGACGAATTGTGCAACTCCGTCAACAATCCACATATGACCAACCGATACATCCTCAGTAAGCATACCTTGAATGAGAAAAGGTCCTTTTTCTTGATTCTAATTGATTGACAAGGATTTTTGACAATAGAGTCATTTCCCACAACCCGTGCGTTTTCGTATTTGGCTAATTCGTATCCCTAAGTCTGGGATAACACTATAAATCTTGTTTTTCTTTGTATACACCCGTCCCATCGATTCCCCATTCAACTTGATACAAATCCCCTAAGGCTCTTATCAACGTTGAAATTTGATTGATTTGATCGTGATCTCCTCTTTTATGAATTGATTTCCAATTGATCTTTTGGCCATTAACCACTTGAGGGTGTCGATAGTAGGCCAAGTATTGTGCAGTAGCTACAGGTACACACCCTGCAAGACAACGTTGTTTTACTCCGTACTTGTCTTCTCTTATCTCGGCTTTCCTGTTGTATGGATCGTCTTGTCCCCACTGCAAATTATCCGGTAGAGCCTGGTAACCTTTTTGATAACGGTAGAAAATAACGGAGTCTCGGTAATCTTTATAGTAATACACACGTTGTCCTTTGTCGCTATTATGGTCAGGGGTGTACTCAGGAGTGTCGTCAAATGAAATGGATACAGTACGATAATTGTTGAGTCTATTAAAGAATTTAAGTCCAGGGTTGTTTTCCAAGTCAGAAGGGGAAATGTGTCCAGTTTCAGAGAAACCGAGAACCGGTTCGCATCGCTTGTCTCCTCGAGATATAAACAAAAACCTTCGTCTGATCCGCGGTTTACCACAAAAGTTGATGTATCTACAGTCTTTTTCATTTGCACCTCGAGTGATATGTTTGGGCGTAAGAACTCCATAGAGATTAAGATCTCCAGTTCGGTTATTACTTCTTGTTGAGGTGTTGGAGAAGAGTTCTGCTGCGATTGCGAGAGCTTCCGCACTAGAGCGTTGAATACTTTGTTTTTTTCTGTTTTTGGCAGATGGCGTGTTGGGTAGCAAATTGTCTTCTGCTGTGCAACTTGCAACTAATGCGAGACTAGTTCCAATGAATAGTTTGAATACACTTTTCTTTGTCATAATTAGTGTTGTGAGGATGATTTAGGTGCAAAGATAGTATTTGTTTCTGATAAGCCAAGTCTTTTTGATGTGTTTTTATCAGATGTGTTTTTGATATGTGAGTCACTAGGAAAATGCTTCCTAGATGTTGTTGATTGTAGATGCAATTGCTTGTATTTGCTGAAAAGTCTTTGTAGTGCTTGATTTTTTTTTGATCATGAAAGGAATAAAACTGCGCAAGCGTATGTTTTTTGAACTCTTCTAGTCTGGATTTTGGAGGGCGTGGCACATTCTCTTGTCGTGGTCTTCAAACTATAAACAATCTTATACTGATCTTTGTTCAAAGCGCCGAGGCTGAGGGCGTGGATTTTCTCAGAAACCTGCGGACTTTCTCCCATTTCTTCCCTTGTTTCGGGCAAAAGTCCCCATGTTTTTTTCGAAAGTCCCCCGTTTGCCCGTCGCCATCCGTGGGTTGATCACCATAGTGGGGCATTGGGAAATAAAACTCCCCGTTTACGTCCGCAATGTGGTATTAAATCGTAACTTTGCAGGAGCAGTCCTTTTAATACCTCCGCTATAAAACCAAAATGCAAAACGTTTTCCACTCTCACTTCCCATCGCGACGCCTTTTCGTGGTGGCGGCTTTGTTCTATTCCTTTGTTACTCAGCTCTCTGCGCAGAATGTGAGTTGCAGTGTGGCCAACAAGGTCTACGTCGCTCCCGGTCAGCTGGGGCAAGCCCGCGTGCTGCTCAACAGTTGGGACCGGAAGAGCGTCGTCGATCGCGTGGGTTACGCACTCACCATCGACGGTGTCACCGGCCAAGAGCGCATCTTGGAACTGAAAAAGCCGTTGACCTACGACGAAGCAGCCCAGATGACCATCGAAGTCCCCCGCCGCACACCCCGGCGTCGATGATTTCAGCGTCACCATCTTGACGGTCAACGGCAAACCTAACCGCAACTCCTTCCCCACGAGCGGAAGTCAGCGCTACACCCTCACGCGTCCCGTTTTTCGCAAGGCCGTGGTCGAAGACCTCACGGGCATGTGGTGTCCGAATTGCCCGCCGGGCATCGCCTCGCTGGAGCATTTGAACCGCGTGGCGGCCGATCGTTACATCGGACTGGCGGCACACGACGGCGACGCTTTGGGCACGGGCGATTATTACGAGGTGTTTCGCCTCTTTCCCGGCCGCCCCAAAATCGTGCTCAACGGTAGCCACAATGTTTCTCCCTATTTCGGCAACAGCGGCACGGAGGAACAGTCCTTCGGCCTGCTTGCCGATGTACAAAAAGCCTCCGGTGCGCAAACCACTGTGCAACTCAAGGTGCAAGCGGCGTGGTCTGTCGACCGCAAAAGCGTGGACGTGCGCAGTGCCACCGTCTATCGCTGCCCAGTGGCGAAGAACAAATATCGCTTGGCCTATGTGTTGACGGCCGACAGCCTCAAGCACCCATCCTTTGTGCAATTTAACAACGCTGCGGGCGATCCGATTTGGGAAAAGAGTGTGCCCGAAATGCAAATCTTCTATCACGGCACGGGCGAGATGCGCGGGTTGAGCTACAATGACGTGGTGCTTTCGGCCGCCGGGTGCGCTATGGCATCGCGGGCAGCCTGCCCGAGCGCATGCAACTCGACACCCTCTACGAACACAGCCATCGTTTCGGCAATTTGGGGCAGAGCAAAGGCTATCGCTACGTGAAGCAAAACCGCAACCTGCACGTGGTGGCGCTGCTCATCGACCCCCAAACGCGCGAAATCGTCAATGCCGAGCGTTGCGCGGTGGGCGATCAGTTGCAGCCTTTCCCGGTCGATCCCGCTCCGGTGCCCGATGTGCAACAAATTGTGCTGCCCGACTCGGTGAAACCGCACGTCGACAGCGTCTTCACGCTGCATCCCCAACTGCTGCCCGCTGAGGCGAAGAGCCGCCTGGTGTGGGACGTGGCCGACGCGAGTGTGGTGAGCATGGTGTCCGCCGGACAATTCCGCGCCGTCCGCGCCGGCGAAACGATCATCACAGTGCGTGCCGACGATGCCCACGCCGTGGTGGCGCGTTGTGTGGTGCGTGTCTGCACCCACGGCGGTAGACCGCCCGGCCAGGGTGACGACAGTGCGCCGCGAGGGCGATATGCTTGTCGTCCAGGGAGCGCCCGCCGGCCGCCGCGTGGAAGTCTACGATCTGGCGGCCGCCGGAAAGTCGTCGCTCGCACGCAGGGGCGTCACGCGCCTTCGCGTCGGTCGTTCTCCCTTGTGGATTGTCGTCGTCGGCAACCGACGTTTCAATGTGGTGGACTGACCGCCGCTCCCTCTCATTCTTACGCATCAATTTCTCTGACTTATGTTTAAATCAACCATTGTTCTCGCGCTCGCCGCGGCCGCCTTCAGTATGGGGGCGACCACGGCGCAGGCCGATCCGGTCGATCGCCGGCAAGCGGCCACCGTTGCGCGCCACTATCTGAGCCACCCCGTGCCCATTGCGGCGCCCGCGGTGCGCGGTGCCGTGGACGGCGAAGCCCCGGCCTATCATCTTTTCGTCGGTAAGGACGAACAGCGCTTTGTCATCGTGTCGGGCGAAAGCCGCATGAACGAAGTGGTGGGCTACGGCCGCCTGACAACCGGTAATGCCGCATCGCTCCCGCCGCAAGTGCACGCATTGTTGCAACAGTACACCGAAACGGTGCGACAGGTGCGCGCCGGCCAAGCGCCGGCCGCAACTGCGCCCAAGAATTTGCGCCGTTATGTCGAACCGCTCATCGATGCACAGTGGGGGCAGAGCTATCCCTACAACAGCAAGACACCTCGCATCGGTGGGAAACCCACCTACACCGGATGCGTGGCCACAGCCGCGGCGCAGTTCCTCTATTTCTACAAGTGGCCGCTCCAACGCCCGTCGCTTTATGTGCGTTCGGAAGGTGATGAAGCCGACACTCGCCCACCTATCTCTGGGACTTGATGAAGGGCACGCGCGAGCGAGATGAACTCCACGCGGGCCGCGGCCGCCGTCGGCCGATTGTTGTTGGATGTGGGCAAGGCGATTCGCATTACCTTCGGCACACAGGCGAGTCCGTCGAACATCGAATACACCCTTGACGCGTTGCAAAACGATTTCGGCTACACCACGCGGCTTTTTGCACCGCGACCGCATGAAAGCCGACGAGTTTCGCGAGGCCATCATGCAGGAAATCTCAGACGGATACCCCGTGATGGTGTGCGGCGGCGTGCATGCTTTCGTTTATGACGGCTACGATCGCCGCGGTTTCGTGCATGCCAATTTCGGTTGGGACGGACAGGGCGACGGTTATTACGACATCAACACCATCACCACGCCGCTTCCCGGCCCGTTCATGGGCAACGGGCAGTTTTGGGAGAACCAAGTGGCGCTGATGGCGCACCCGAAAAACGGCAAGTACCCCGATTTCCCCACGCCGTTGCGTGTGCTCGGCGCACGCAAGAACACGGCGTTCGAATTTGAGCCGCGTGAGGACAGCCCACCACGCGTTTCGCCGCCAAGATCACGGCGGGTTCCTACAATTCTATTAACGGCGAGTTCGGTCGCTTCAGCGGTCAGGTGGGTTTTGCGGTGAATGATGCCGAAGGGCGCACCGTGAAGCTGATCCCGTTCCGCTACAACAACACGTTGTGGAGCAGTATTTTCACCACGTGGAACTTGGAAATGGACGATATCGACCTTTCCGGAGTGCCCGAGGGCAACTATCTGTTGGTACCGTGTGCCGCGAACTCGTGGCGCGCAAGCCCGACACCTTCAAGCCGTGGTATCCGATCAGATATGCCAACCGCATGAAATTGACCGTGGCGGGTGGAAAACTGACGGTGGAGGATGAAATCGCGGGCGGCGCACTGACCGTGTGTCGCGACCCCGAATTGCTTTTCCGCCCTATGCGGGGTCGGGCGATCCGGCACTGTTGACCTTCACCGTGCGCAATCCGAATGTCGACGAGGTGCACGGCAACTTGAAAATGGTGTTCACACCGTGAACGGCGGCACAGAATACGAAGCGCCTTTCCGACCGAGCAGCATTGTCTCCTTCCGCCGCTTGGCCGATACACAGGTGGCGGTGGATTTCCCCACGAGCTATTCGAATAAGACCGGCAACCATGAGATGGTGGCCGGCCGCTACAAACTGAAATTGGTGTTAGAAACGACCAACACGAAGGAGAAACAACTCATTCCGCTCGGTGCCGATCGAGATTTTGAGATCGAAGTGTTGCCTTTATCCTGATTTGAGAATCTTCGTGCGCAATGTCGATTTCATGGTCGGCGGCAAAGCCGTGAACCAACAAATCTTTGATGTCGACAAAGACCGCGATCTCTCCATGCGCATCCACACCGAGGTGCGCGGCGACCAACGGAAAGCCTATTGGGGACGCGTGTTCTATCGTTTGGTTTGCCCCGAAACGGGCGAATCTGTCGATGCCGGTGTGGCACGCAACGTGAGTTTGCAGCCCTTCGTACACAATCCGGAACAAAAGACGGCTGCCAAGATCGACGTCTCGCGCTTGAAGCCCGGCTGCCGCTATGAAGTGCACGTGGAAATCGAAGACGGCAACGGCCGTCGCGAGATCTGGACGAACGATTCGCCCCGCGCGCAGTTGATGGTGGTGAAGAACGACGACACGCCGACGCCGGACCAGCCGGTTCAACCCGTCGTTCCGCCTACGCCCGCCGAACCTGTCGTGCCCAATGTGCCGAAAGCCGCACAAGTGGTGCTGGATTCGACGCAAATCAAGGTACATGTGGACGATATCTTCAATCTCGCTGCCAAAGTCTTGCCGGCCACGGCCGCTCAGCAGTTGACTTGGCAATTGAGTGAGCCGGGCATCGTGGATATGTTGGGCGGCGGAAGTTTCAAAGCGCTGCAAAAAGGCGAAGTGACCATCACCGCTTTGGCGCTCGACGGCAGCGGTGCGAAGGCCGAATGCCGAGTGACGGTGGTCGTCCCCACGGCTTTGTCCGCTCAGTCCGCAAGCACTCGCCCGTATGTGGAGTGGAGTGGCTCGCACTTGTTGTTGTGTGGCGTGCAGCGCGGAGTTCGCGTCCGCTTGTGCACCCTCGAAGGACGAACGCTGCGCAGCGTGGTCGCCACCGGTGCCCCTCTCCGTTTCGAGTTCGGCCCCATGCGTGGCCTCTTCTTGCTCGAAACGTCCGACGGCTTCCGCCAAAAGATTGTACGCTGAACGATCAGACCGATGAATCATCGGTCGGGCAAAAATAAAACGTCCCGCCCTCCAATGGAGAGCGGGACGTTTTTGTGTTGGACTCGCAGTTATTTCACTTCGAGCTGTGCACCGGGCTTGAACTTCACCACTTTCTTAGCGGGGATGGTGATTTCTTGCTTGGTGGCGGGATTGATACCCTTGCGCTCAGCACGTTCGCTGATGGAGAAGGTGCCGAATCCGAGAAGTGTAACCTTATCTTCTGCCTTGATGGCGTCTGCGATCGAATCGAGGGTGGCATTGACAGCTGCCTTGGCTTGATCTTGAGTCAAGTTGGCCTGCTTAGCCACCGCATTGACGAGTTCAGTTTTATTCATATTATCGTGTCTTAGAATTATAGTGCTAAGGAGATAGTTCCCTTGTAGGTGCAAATATATTGTAAGTTGGTTGGGTGCGCAAATAAAACGTGCTTTTTTTGCCGCAACGTGATGAAAATGGAGCGTTTTGCTCCTGCCGACAGACGAAAATGCCCTGTGCGTCGAGCCGGTCAGCGCACCACGGCCACTTTGGCGGTGGCACCTTTCGAGCCGTCGGCCGTGGAAATGTGGAAATAATATACACCCGAAGCCACCATCACGCCACGACTGTCGCGCCCGTCCCAGCGGAACAGCCCCCTGGCTGCGGCCGGCAAAGACCAGCGTGCCGGAGGTCGTGGTCACGCGCACATCGGCATCGGCAGTCAGGCCGTCGAGGGTCACTTGGCGTTGCACCGTGGGACGAAATGGGTTGGGGTACACCCGAAGTTGGCTCCGATTGAGCTGTTCGTTCGGCTCTGACGCATCGCCTTCGTAAGAGAGCATTCCCACGTCGGTCGAAATCATCACGCTCCCATTCGTGGGGTGACAAGCGATGCTCCAGATATTGTCGGAAAACAGCGGAGAGTTGTTCGCTTTGAAGTGGTGGATGGTTTTCACCCCGTCGGGTGAGAGAAGATAGACGCCGTCGCCCTGCGTGCCGACCCATTTGCGGTTGGCGCCGTCCACGGCAATGGCCGTGATGGGAACGCCCGCGAGCAGGTAGTCGGCATAATCGGTGCCGTCGTTGCGGGGCACCTTGATTTGTGTGACGTGGAAATCGTTGTCAAACCAGGTTTTCGGGTCGTCGACCACGAAGACGCCTTCGTTGGTGCCGAGCCATATCGCCCCGTCACGGTCCTGCGCCATCGACAGTCCTTGCGAGAAGGAACAAGGCGTGCCGTCTTGATTGAGGAAAGTGGTGCGATAGCGCGACACATCGTCGTCGGTGTTGTCGACGGTGCCGTTATAGTCCAGACAAAGGAAGCCCCCGTTGTGGTTCGACACGGTGCGGCGCGAGGTCACCCACAGGCGCCCGTCGCGATCGATCATAGTTTTCTCCAGCGTCGGTGCGTTGTCCAGTTCTTTTTGGTACAATCCTTTCCACGTTCCGTCCGGCCGCAGCGCCCAGAGAGCGGTGTCCGCACTATTGTTCAGCACAAACAAGTTGCCCGCGCGGTCAAAGATGGCCCCGTCGGTGCGCACATACGACGCCGCTGCGGGAGAACCATTTTTCACCGCCGAGACCAGCGGAGAATTATTGTACGTGTATTGTTGTGTGGGGCTCGTCTTGTCGTAAAGATAAATGCCCGTTCTTCCCGTGGTCACGACGAAACGATTTTCGTCGTTGGGCGATTGCGCCACAGAAGTGGCATTCTCAAACGGGGCGCGCGCGAAACCTTTCTCCTCGGAGGGCGTTTCGAAAAACGTCCATCGGCCCGACTCGTAGATCATCGTCATTTGCGGCGTGTCAACGCGGTCGTAGGGGTCGAGACGTCCGCAGGCAATGAGAAGCCGGTTGCCGCTTTGCCGCATGAAATACCCTCTGTCATACCGCGGCCCGTAGCCGCCGACGTGCGCTGTGGCCGTTGTGAAATCGAAAGTCGTACCGTTGAGCGGCACGCGGACGAAACCCTCGCCGTCGCGGCCGATCCAGAAGCTGCCTTTCCCGTCGCTTTCCAACCAGTGGATGCTGCTTTTGCAGAGTCGCCGCCGTGGGCGTCGCCGAGTCGTCGTCGAATTGCAGCAGCGTGCGGTCGTTGTAGCCGAACGCCTTCCCGTCGATGCCTGTGCTCAGGCGGTCGAGCGCGAGCAAATCGACGCGTGCGAAGTCGTTCGTCCCCGCTTTCTCCACCAAGTCCGCCGCAATGCGCCATGTACCCACAAATCCCGTTGACCGCCGGGCACATTGAGGTAGAGCGCGCGCGTAGTGGCGGCAAGCAGCTTCACCGGATGCGCAAAAAAATGTTGTTCCAGAGCGAAGGATCGGAGAAATTCTGTTGCACGCCGATCGTTTTCAAACCCTGATCGGTGGCCACCGCCAGCCGGTTGCCCACGCGTGCCACGTCATTGCAGGCCGCCATGGGGAAATGCCCTTTGATCTCCGCGCGGGTGAGATCGATCCACAAAAACCCCTTTGTTGGTGGTGACGAAAGCGTCGTCTCCCTGCACCCGCAATTGGTTTACGGTCAAATTTTCGGTCGTGGCCTGTTTGATGGCGCGGAGGTTCACTAATTGCCCGTCGCGCGGACGGTAGAGATCGATGTTGCCGTTGCGATAAAGCAGCACCAACCAGCCCCGAGTCTGGGAGTAGCCGATGTGTAGAATCTGTTTGTCCGACAGGCCTGAGCTGACGCGATCCACAAAGGCGACGGCATCGTTTTTCGGTGTCGTAAATGAGCAAGTTCTCGCCCATCAACGCATAGAGATAGGGCCCCGTCGTGGCGCAGGCCGTGCCGTCGTGGTAGGCCAAATGCGGCGTCCAGCGGTCGGGGAGGGCGGCCTGTGCAGTCGGCGCCCCGACAAACAGGAGGCCTAAGACGAGGAGAGCAAAGCACTTTTTCATAAGTGGGAGAGAAATCAGTGGGGATCGAGTTGTTCAAGGATGGCGCACAACTTTTGTACGGCGCGTGCTCGGTGCGAGAGGCGATTTTTCACCTCGACACCCAATTCCGCAAAGGTCTTCCCCGTGTCTTCAGGCGAAAATACGGGGTCGTAGCCGAAGCCTTCGGTGCCGCGACGCGTTTCGGTGATGTGTCCGTCCACACGCCCTTCGAAGAGGTGCTCTTCGCCCCCGATGATCAGCGCAATGACGGTGCGGAAATGCGCCTTGCGGTTCGTGGTACCTTGCAACTCACGCAGTAGTTTGTCGACGTTCGCTTCATTGTCGTTGCGATCGGGGTAGGCATAGCGTGCAGTGTGCACCCCCGGTTGTCCGCCGAGCGCATCGACTTCCAAACCGGTGTCGTCGGCAAAGACGTCGAGGCCGTAGCGCTCGTGCACAAAGCGCGCTTTGAGCAGCGCATTGCCCTCGAGCGTGTCGGCCGTTTCGGGAATGTCTTCGTGGCAGTCGATGTCGGCCAGCGAAACGATTTCGAACTTGTCGCCCACCACGGCGGTGATTTCTTCGAGTTTGTGGGCGTTGTTGGTCGCAATGACGAGACGTTGTTTCATAGGTTGGGGGGAGGAAAGTCGTTGTTACTTGTTGCGTCCGGCCGTGCTGGCAGCTTGGTCGCTGGCCACCTTGGCCTTCATTTTCTCTATTTCGGCGCGATCTCTGTTGGCATTGGCCCGCAGTTTGATGCGGTCGAATCCGTAGCCGAAAACACCAGTGGCTCGCGTCTGACTGATGAAGGCATTGGGGTCGATAGAGAGGATGATCCGGAAAATCGTGTTGGCTTCCCGGCGTTTGGCGAGCACGATCAGCACCTTCCGCTCCTGCTTGGTGTACCAACCTTGGCCGTTGAGCACCGTCACGCCGCGGTGGAGACTGTTGATGCCCGATGCAATTTCGTCGTACTTGTCGGAGAAAATGAGAAATTGCACCGACTGCCGACCGCTGTTCACCACATAATCGATGATCATCGTGCTGCAAATCAGCGTGGTGTAGCCGTAGAGCAACGTTTGCAAGTTACTGTGGGGCAGGAAGAGGGAGGAGGTGATGATGCCCACGTCACAGAGCATGATCATCGTGCCGAGCGACACATTGCGGTGCTTGTTGATCATGGCCGCAATCACGTCCGTTCCGCCCGTCGATCCGTTGCGGAGGAACACCAGGCCCATGCCGATGCCAATGAATCCCGCGCCAAACACGGCACTCATAAAAGCATTGTCCGTCACGATGGGGAGTTTGACGTGCGCGTTGTAGCCCGCCGGAAACAGTTCGGGGTTCGTGGCCCAAAGGTATTGCATGACCCATTCCACCAGCGAGAGCAGCGCTGCGAGCGTCGCCACGGCATAGATGGTTTTCAAGCAGAAACGCCACGAAAGCACATAGAGCGCCATGGAGAGTAGCACCGCATTGGCCAGAAAGAAGGTGTATTGCACTTTCCACCAGCCCGTGGCGTAGAAAATCACAGCGCCCAGTCCGGTGGTGCCGCCCGGCGTGATCTCGTGCGGCATGAGAAAGCAAGTGAAGCCCACGGCATAGCAGAGCAAGCCGAATGTGATGATCAGGTAGTCCTGAAATTCGAGCCACCAGTTGATTTGAAAGGAGCGCGACATGGTCATTTGAGGGTAAATTTCCCCTCACCACGTGGGCAGTGAGAGGGAAGTGAAAATATGAGTGAGTTTATTTCTTCAATACGATGTTCACGATGCGTCCGGGCACCACAATCACCTTGGCCACCGTCATGCCGTCGAGATATTTCTGGCTCTGTTCGGCTTCGAGTGCGGCCTTTTCGATGGTTTCTTTCGTGGCGTCGGCCGGGAAATCGAGGGTGAAGCGCGTCTTGCCGTTGAAGGAGATGCCGAGCGTCACCGTGTCTTCTTTGAGGTACGATTCGTCGAAGGCCGGCCATGCGGCGTCGCACACCGTGGTGTCGTGACCGAGGCGGTGCCAAAGTTCTTCGGCCATGTGAGGAGCGAAGGGAGCGAGGAGCACCACGAAGGCTTCGAGCACTTCGCGCGAGGTGCACTTTTGTTGTGCCCATTCGCTCACGGCGATCATGAAGGCCGGCACCGACGTGTTGTAGGCAAACACCTCGACGTCCTCCGTCACCTTTTTGATCAGCTTGTGGAGCGTCTTGAGATTCTCCTTCGTCGGCGCTGTGTCGGTCACTGCCCAATCTTCGCCGCGGAAGAAGAGGTTCCAAGCCTTTTTGAGGAAGCGGAAGCAGCCGTCGATGCCGTTGCTGTCCCAGGGTTTGCTCTGGCTGATGGGGCCGAGGAACATTTCGTAGAGGCGCAGCGTGTCGGCGCCATATTTCTCGACGATCAGGTCGGGGTTCACCACGTTGAACATCGACTTCGACATCTTCTCCACTGCCCAACCGCAGACGTATTTGCCGTCTTCGAGCACAAATTCGGCGTCGGCATATTCCGTCGCCAAACTTTGAAGGCTTTCGGTGTCGAGCACGTCGGCCGAAACGATGTTCACGTCCACGTGTAGCGGCGTCACCTCATACTGGTCTTTCAGGCCAGTGGCTCACGAAGGTGTTCGTATCCTTTGATGCGATAGACAAAGTTCGAACGGCCTTTGGATCATTCCTCGGTTCACCAGCTTTTGGAACGGCTCATCCTTCGGGCAAACGTCGAGGTCGAAGAGGAACTTGTTCCAGAAACGCGAGTAGATCAAGTGCCCCGTGGCGTGTTCCGAACCGCCCACATAAAGATCCACCTGCTGCCAGTAGTCGGCTGCCTCCTTGCCCACGAGCGCCGTGTCATTGTGCGGATCCATGTAGCGGAGATAGTAGGCCGACGATCCGGCGAAGCCCGGCATTGTGCTGAGTTCGAGGGGAAGACCGGTTTGGTTGTCGATGCGCACATTGTCCGTCACGCATCATGCCGCCTCGTCCCACGCCCAGCGTGTCGCATTGCCGAGGGGCGGTTCGCCCGTCTCGGTGGGGAGGAACTCGTCACCTCCGGCAGTTCGAGCGGGAGGCACTCTTCCGGCACGAGCTGCGGCATGCCGTCTTTATAGTACACGGGAAGGGTTCGCCCCAATAGCGCTGACGGCTGAAAATGGCGTCGCGCAAACGGTAGTTCGTCTTCACGCGTCCCAGCCCGTGAGCTGTGACAAAAGCTTTTGGTGGCGGCGATGGCCTCTTTCACCGAAAGCCCGTTGAGTGAGAAGCCCTCGCGGGTGCTCACTCCGCACGGGGCGAATTGGTCACGGTGCCTTCTTTCGCATCGAAGCTCTCCTCGCTCACATCGGCGCCCTCGATGAGCGGCACGATGGGCAAGTCGAAGTGACGGGCGAAAGCATAGTCGCGACTGTCGTGCGCCGGCACCGCCATGATGGCGCCCGTGCCGTAGCCCGCCAGCACATAGTCCGAAATCCACACCGGGATTTCTTCGCCCGTGAAGGGATTCACCGCGTAGCTACCGAGAACACGCCGCTCACCCGTCGGTCGGCGATGCGCTCGCGTTCCGTGCGCTTGGCCGTGGCGAGCCACATAGGCCTCCACCTCTTCGCGGCGGTCGGCCGTGGTGAGTTGCGCCACGAGTTCGCTTTCGGGAGCGAGCACCATGAAGGTCACACCGAAAAATCGTGTCGGCACGCGTAGTGAAGATCGTGAACTTCACGTCGCTGTCTTTCACCGCAAACTCCATCTCCGTGCCTTCCGAACGACCGATCCAGTTGCGTTGCGTTTCTTTGATCGAATCGGTCCAGTCGAGTTCGTTGAGTCCGTCGAGCAGTCGGTCGCGGCATAGGCACTGACGCGCAGACACCATTGCTTCATCTTTTTCTGCACCACGGGGTGTCCGCTCGCGTTCCGAAACGCCGTCCACCACTTCGTCGTTGGCCAGCACCGTGCCGAGCGCCGGACACCAGTTCACCATCGTCTCGCCGAGATAGGCAATGCGATAGTTCATGAGGGTCTCCTGTCGCTGCTTGTCGCTCATGGCGTTCCACTCGTCGGCTGTGAACTGCAGGGGCTCACTTTCGGCCGCCGTGAGACCGTCGGTGCCGTGGGCGGCAAAATGCGCTTCGAGTTCCGCGATGGGGCGGGCTTTTTCGGCCGCCGTGTCATAGTACGACATGAACATGCGCGAGAACGCCCATTGCGTCCATTTGTAGTATTCGGGCGAGCAGGTGCGCACCTCGCGCGACCAGTCGAAGGAGAAGCCGATTTTGTCGAGCTGTTCGCGGTAGCGAGCAATGTTTTGTGCCGTGGTCACCGCCGGGTGCTGTCCGGTTTTGAATGGCATACTGCTCAGCAGGCAGCCCGTAGGCATCGTAGCCCATGGGATTGAGCACATTGTCGCCGCGCAGACGACGATAGCGTGCATAGATATCGGAAGCGATGTAGCCCAGCGGGTGACCGACGTGCAGGCCGGCGCCCGAAGGGTAGGGAAACATGTTGAGGACGTAAAATTTCGGGCGATCGCTCGAGAGCTTCGCCGTGTAAGTGCCTTCGCGAGCCCTACGTCTCGCGCCACCGCTTTTCGATGTCTCTGAAATTATATTCCATTTTGCTGTCGTTGTATCTCGGTATATAGCTGCAAAGTTACGCCAACTGTGAGGAGCAAACAAGAAAAAAGCTGTTTTTTCGCTTCGCCGATCTGGAGACGATTTGTGTGGTGGATTTCGCTGTCGATCTTTTCTGTAGGTGATTTTTATGTTGTATTGTTTTTTTTGCAGTTTTGTTTGGCTGTTTGTTTGTGTTGTTGTAAGTTTGCGGTGAACGTATTAAATACGTTGTTATGAGAAATTTTCTATGTTTCATGCTTGTCCTTCCACTTTGTAGGTCGGATGCCAAAAGGAGCTGGTTACCGAAGGCCGGATGTCGCAGAAGAAGCTGGAAGTCTCAGACTTTTGATTCCTTGGGTGTTCAGCGTGCGAACTTATCTTCACTGTAATTGAGGATGGTCTGGTGCAAATAACGGTTTCTTTAGCGAGAATTTCTTGTGTACAAATCGGCCGCTGGAATTTGATAGTCTGAGGAAAACACGGCAAAACATTGCTTCACTACAAGTGATCTCAAATTGTATAGATTATACCCCCCCCAAAAAAATAAGGCTTATGTATAGATTGCTAATTCTCCTTTTCGCCATCACGCTCATGGCTTGTGACAACGACACCCCGCAAGAAAAACCACGTGAGCAAGAAAAGCACGAAGTACCAGTGCCGAAGCCCAAACCCCAATTCGACGAAGTGGGCGAACGCATTTGGTACGGACAAACTCCCGCCATGCGGTTGGACTCGACAGACTATGGCGCCGGCCTCACCAGGGTGTTGGAGATGCGCACGTCAAGTATTCCCAAGCAACGTTTCGACAGTCTTTTCAAACAAACCGTTTGGGAAATCAAAGACATTTGTGCCGTGGAAACAGACTTGAGTCTGGCCAAGAAAATCCCTAAGTTCGTGGGAGGGTCTATTACAAAGGAATTCACTTGTCGCAACGGCGTCATCTTGCGGCACATGCAGGGTATCGATATTAACCTTGTGGACACGGTGAACTACGTCTACAACGAGGACTTAAATGAGATTGTGCTGGAAGGTACCGGAATAAGGTGGTATGTGCTGCGGCTCAACAAATATGCAGTCGAATTTTTGCAGCAAGGTCACAACATTTGGGGACCTTTTGATTGGTATTACGGACGCAACAGCGGCCGTTCGGAAGTCATGTTGGAGGCGAAGTAGACGGAAACTTTGAATGAACTTCATGTCAAACTGCAACTGGCGTGCCCAGTCAGTATCTATTGAATCCTTTAAAATAGTTCTTATGTACAGATTCTTAATTCTCATTTTTGCCCTCACGCTCATGGCGTGTGACAACAACACCCCGCAAGAAAAACCTCATGAGCAAGAAAAAGCACGAAGTGCCTGTGCCAGTGTCCAAGCCCCAATTCGACGAAGTGGGCGAGCGCATTTGGTACGGACGAACTCCTGCCATGCGGTTGGATTCGACCGACTATGGAGCCGGCCTCACCTCGGTGTTCGGGATGCGCACGTCAAGCATTCCTAAGCAGCGTTTCGACAGTCTTTTCAAACAAACCGTTTGGGAAATCAAAGACATTCGTGTCGTGGAAACAGACTTGAGTCTGGCCAAGAAAAATCCCGGGATCATGGGATGGATTACTACGACGGAATTCACTTGTCGCAACGGAGTCATTGTGCTGCACAGGCAAGGTATCGATGTTAACCATGTGGATACGGTGAACTATGTCTACGACGAGGTTGGCAACGAGATTGTGCTCGAAGGCACCGGAATAAGATGGTTTGTGCTGCGTCTCAACAAAAATGCAGTCGAATTTTTGCAGCGAGGTCGCACCATGTGGGGACCTTACGATTGGTACTACGGGCGCAACAGCGGACGTTCGGAAGTCACGTTGGAGGCGAAGTAGACGGAAAATTTGAATGAACTTCATGTCAAACTGCAACTGGGCGTGCCCATGTTGCAGTTTTTGTCGGCATCCCGCGGCGGCAAAGATGCGGCTCGTCTTTGCTCCCCATCCGTTGGATGGCATCGGTATGAGTAGTGCAGAAATATTTTTTCTACGGCGGTGTCCGTGTTCTTAGAATCGGCGTATAGAGGTTAAATTTCGCATGCACGCCGTGTGAAGAAAACGTCCTCCCTCGCGCGTGCGCGTCAGGCGGTTTTCGTTTTTCCCCTTCACTCCTTCACAGGATGTCGATAAATCTTTGTGCAATAGCTTGTTAGGTGTGAAGGCTTTTGGTTTTTTCCTTCACCGCCGGTGGAACGGAGGGAGAAACGGCAGTTGGCGCGTTTTGTTTTGCTGAAATAACGATTGCTTGATGTTATTTATGATTCTGTCGCTCGGAGAAGATCGGTGTGAAGGAGAAAATGATAAACTCTTCACCCGTAGTGCGCTGATTGAGAGTGATTTGTGGAGGGCGGGTGAAGAGGTGAAGGCGAAAAAGAAAAACCAGCTGAGGCGCGCGTACGTACGCGCGCGTAAAGCGGACTCGTGTGAAGGTGCTTGTTGCCGACGATCGTCGTGCGCGAAGTGGGGAGGGGAGGAAAAAGTCGCCCGTTTGTGCGCGTTTGTTCCCGTGTTTTGCGCAAAGCATTCGCGTTGCCGGAGACGCTGTCGAGTGGGCATCACGGTGTGCGTTTTCCTTCTTGTTCGGTGTGCTGCGTTGTGGGCGATTGTGAGGGCGCCGGCCTCTCACGTTGCCGCGGAGGGGGCTCCGCGGTTCACCCGATCCACAGGAGGGCGACGACGGTGATCAGGGCGAAGCAGAGCATGTTGCGCGAGGTGATGCCCAGCATTTCGTTCATTTCGCGGCCTGGCGGCAGACTTTCGAAATAGCGACTGCTCTTGCCGTGGAGCGCGAGGAAAATGGCCGACAGAAGTAGGAGGGCACCCATGCGCAGGCCGCCGAAGAGGCCTTCGGAACTGTTGAGCACGACCGTGGCGAAGGTGCAGGCTATGGCGAGCAGACCGAGCAGTAGATAGAGCCGATGGCCGGCTGGTCGCCCGATGAGCACAATCAGTGCGCGTTTTCCGGCTCGGCGGTCGTTGTCGATGTCGCGCAGGTTGTTCACCACGAGCAGGGTGTCGACCATAGCGCCGACGCCGACGCCGAGCAGGAAGGCCGTGGCGGTGAAACGCCCGGTGAGGGCGAAGAAGGTGCCGACCACCGGGACGATGCCGAAGAACACGAAGACCAGGACATCGCCCAGCGCGAGGCGACTCAAGTGGGTGGTGGTAGAGGAAGGCGCCTGATGCAGGTGGCGCCTGTCAGCACAAGGCCGGCGAGCAGCGTCATGGTGGGATGGGAAGGGCGCACAAAAGCAGGGTGGCGAGGGCCAGACCGGTGAGCGCCGCCAGCACGAGGATGCCGACGATGCCGCGGGTCATGGCGCGCGGAGTGATCCAACCTGTGCGCAGGCGCGTTCCGGTCCGAGACGGTCGTTGCCGTCGTTGCCGCGGCGGTAGTCGATGAGGTCGTTGATGAAGTTGGAGGCGATTTGCATCAGCGCGGCGAAGAGCGCGCAGAGCCCGCCGGCAACGGCTGCGTGCGGCTGGAGAGCGGTGACGTGGCCGAGCGTGCGGCGGCGAACGCCAAGGCGGCGCCGGTGACCACCGCACCAGGGCACCGGACAACGTTTTGGGGCGTGCGGCCAACCACCAGGCGCGCAGCGGACGGGCGAAGAAGTTGATTTCATGTTCGAGCGAAGTTAGCCGTTTTGCTTGGTTCGACCAAAAAAAAACAGTACTTTTGCTTTGACTTCGCTGGGCTGTCGTCCTGTCGAGTCGAGGATTCCCTTAATCGTCTTTTCCGTCATGCCCTACAATGAACATTTCCCTCGCGAAGGCCGTATTGAAACGATATGCGGCGGCATGTTCTCCGGTAAAACCGAAGAACTGATTCGCCGAATCAAGCGTGCGCGCATCGCGCGTCAGGAAGTGGTGATTTTCAAACCTTCCATCGATACGCGCTACAGCGAAGAGGAGGTGGTGTCGCACGATGCGCGTACGCTCGATTCGCAACCGTGGCCACGGCCGCCGAGATCCTCACGGGGTCGGTGCATGCCGATGTGGTGGGCATCGACGAAGCGCAATTCTTCGACGAGCAATTGGTGGACGTGTGCCGCCGGTTGGCCGACGACGGTAAGCGGGTCATCGTGGCCGGGCTGGACATGGACTCGAGGCGAACCCTTCGGGCCGATGCCGGCTTTCGGTGCCGTGGCCGAAGACGTGACCAAAGTGCATGCCGTGTGTGCGTTGCGGGCGGTTGGCGCAGTTCAGCCATCGGCTCGTGGCGGGAGAAAAACAAGTGATGCTCGGCGAACAACAAACCTACGAGCCGTTGTCGTCGTTGCTGCTACAACGAAGTGACCCGAAAGATAGGCGGCGCTGACTGCTTTGACGCCCTCTGCCCGAACCGACCGTCGTGGGCGCGGGCTGCATTCGATCGCCGAGCTGCGGCCAACGCAAGGAGGACATAGCGGGCGCACCGGCTCGGCGAAATATCAACGCTCCATTATACCGAAAGTTATGAAAGTCCTATTCTCATTTTTCCTCGTCCTGGTGTCGATACTGCCGGCGTTCGGGCAGCAGGCACAAGAGGATTTGCGCACCGATCGCCAGTTGGTGTTTCCCACCTTCCGCCAAGCCAAGGTGTTGCAAACCTTTGGACGCTTCGTCACGGCGAAAGCCAATGTGCTGTACCGCGACGGGGCGCTGTGTTTCATTGATCCGCCGACGGCAAAGTGCGCAAGGTGGCCAATGCCAGTGTGCTCGGCGCGGTGTTTGACGACTCGATTCGCTACGAGCGCGTGGAGGGGGCGACGATGGGACGCGTGGTAGCCGCGCAGGGCGTCAACAAGTTGCTCTGTGTCACTACGATCGACATGGATCGCTATCGCGAACTCACCTCCGTTCGACCGACCTGCCTTTCGTTTCGCTCGATTCGGGCGGAGCCTTGCCCGATGTGTTCATGGACCTGAGCGGGACCGAACAGCGGGCCAACAAAGGATTTCGCCCAAACGCACCTACTATTTCTCCCTGCGCGGCAAGATCGTGCCGGCCAAAGAGCGGATGGTGAAGAAGGAGGTGCGCGACGACATGAAATTGGCCTTCAAAAACCTCATGGAAGACCGGTGGTGGAGCTGGCAAGACGAGAAATCGCTGCAGCGACTGCTGATGTTCTTCCCGGAATGAATTGAGCACCTCCGCCTCCCCGAGGGTGGAGATGGAACCACAGAACAAAAAGTCGTTTCTCCTTGTGCTCACAAGGAGAGGCGGTTGACGTACGTATTAGACATGTCTACGATACTCTTTCCCTCGCCGATATTCGGCCCGGTACGCAGTCGTCGGCTCGGTGTTTCGCTGGGCGTGAACCTGCTGCCGGCCGATGGAAAATACTGCACATTTGATTGCATCTATTGCGAATGCGGCTTCAACGGCGACCACCGCACGCGTTCGCCTTACCCCACCCGAGCTGCAGTGGCGCAAGAGCTGGAATCCACCCTCGAGCGCATGCAGCGCGACGGGTGCGGTCCCGATGTGATCACCTTTGCCGGCAACGGCGAACCTACTATGCACCCTGATTTCGCGGGGATTATCGAGGATACGATCGCGCTGCGCGATACCTATTTCCCCGAAGCGAAGATCAGTGTGTTGAGCAATGCCACCTTCAGCCGACGACCGGCTGTTTTTGCGGCCTTGCGACGGGTGGACAACAACATTTTGAAGCTCGACACGGTGTCGCCCGACTACATTGCGCACGTCGATCGTCCACAGGTGAAGTACGATGTGGACGAACTGGTGAAAAGGGCTGTGTGCCTCGAAGGAAAGGTGCAAATACAGTCGCTTTTCATGACGGGAAGTTACGACGGGAGATCGGTCGACAACACCGGCGACGAGTATGTGGAACCTTGGTTGGAAAAGTTGCGGTTGATTGCGCCCGAAGAGGTGTATGTTTACACCATCGACCGGGATACGCCCGCTAAGGGGACTGCGCAAGGCAGCACCGGAGGTGCTCGACGGCATTGCGGAGCGCGTGCGCGCTCGGTTTGAAGTGCCAAGTGTCCTATTGAGTGCGACCGAGCTTCGATCGTGGGCGGAAAGCAGGCCGCAAGCCCGTGTTTTTCTTCTCTTTTATTGATGCCAATGACAGATCATACGACAGATCAGTGGAAACAATCCCCTTTGTTACAGGCGGTTCGTGATTTTCTCGCAGCACGCGAGACGAGCGCGGACCGCCCGTTGTATAGTGCGCTGAGCGGCGGAGCCGATTCCCGTGGCGATGGCCTGTGCGCTCCGATTGCAGGGGCTGTCTTTACGGCTGCTCACGTGAATTTTTCATCTTCGAGGGAGGAGAGTGAGCGCGACGAGCGTTTCGTGCGGGATTTTTGCCGCGGCACGACATCCCGTTGCGGGTGCGCCACTTCGATACCTTCAATGAGGCGCATATCGCCGGCGAAAGTATCGAAATGGCGGCGAGACGCTTGCGTTATGCGTGGTTTTTCGGAATTAGATGGTCCTATTTTTGTGGCCCATCATGCCGAAAGATCAGGCAGAAACGCTGTTGTTGCGCTTGTTGCGCGGTTCGGGATTGCGTGGGCTCGCGGCGATGCGCACCGCTCGTGCCGACGGGGTGGCGACCGTGGTTGAAAGTGCGCAAAGCGGAGATTTTTGGATTTCCTGAATGCGTTGGGACAGGCGTTTGTGACCGATAGTTCGAACGCCGACACACAGTTTCGGCGCAACTTTCGTGCGTCACCGTGTTTTGCCTGTGCTCACACGTTGAACCCACGTTCGGTCGCCACGTTAAGCGAAACGACCGAGCGTTTGCAGGCCGCTCTTTCAGTTTATGAGGTGGGACTGGCGGCGCTCGATGCGGAATGTTGGCTGGAAAATCGCGGAGAGCACGCAGTCATTGCGCTCGCTGCTGTGCGGCGGCGCGGTGCTGCTGGGACGAGAATGGTTGCGCGAGCGTTTATCGCAGCGAGGTTTCACCGCTGAAGTGGCCGTGGCGGTGCTGTCGGCTCGTAGCGGTGCGCTTTTCGAAGGGAGACGTTTGCGCGGCAGTGCACGGCGATCGGTTGCTGCTACAACCTGCGGAGCGGCACCCCTTCCGGCGTTCGATGTGCGGAGCTATTCGCGTCCGAAGCGACTTCGTTCCGCCTGCGCGCTGCCGATCGGATTACGATCGACGCCGATGCCGTGGTCGGCGATCTCGTATTCGACGCGCGGTCGCCGGCGATCGTTTTGCTTTCCCTTCGGCATGCCGAAGGGCACGAAGCTGGTGAGTGACTATCTCACCGACCGACATTGTTCCGTTTTGGAGAAGCAGGCGGCCGCGGTGGTTTGCGACGAGCTGGGCATTGTGTGGCTGGTAGGCGAAACGGTGGATCGGCGAGTCGCCGTCCACCGTTCAACACAGACTATTTTGGACATTCGTTTGTTGCCTCCGGACCGAGAGGCGTAACTTTCGCGAGGCGATTGCGGACTTAGGGTTGCAGCTGCAATTTCCCGTCGACAATAACCAAGCGGTGGCCGGCTGCTCCTGTTTCACGGGCATTTTTGACCAAACGGCGACCGGACAGATCGAAGGTGAGGTCGTTTCGGAGCGGTTGCGTCCGCTTCGCGGACGAAACACCCGAGGAACAGGGCGATACACCAGTTGTGCGCCGAGGAAATCATTCAGGTGAATAGGTTCTTTCTCGTCGATGTCGGGCGAGGAGACGAACTTAAAACCTTTGATGGCGGGCGCTGTGAAGGTAAAGTCGGTCCCGGCGGGAATCGGCAGGGAAGCGATCGGGCGCGATGAGGCTGTCTTTTTCGTCGACAAAGGAGGCCGAGAGTCCGAAATAGATGCGCGGCAGGTATTTGGAGAGGCGTACGGCGAAGACCCGGCCGTCGGCGGCGTGAAGGATGTGCTGATTCGACTTTTTGTTCCCGTCTTTCACGATGGAGAAGGCCATCGGTCGGTCGCCCGTTCGTGCGGTGCCGTCGGGAAGGATGTCTGCGATATAGCAATTTCCCATTTCGTTGTAGAAGGTCCAACCGTCGTCGGTGGAACGCATGATCCAAGTGGCGGCGGGCGAGTGTCCTTCGGCAGAAAGCGGGAGTAATTTCACCTTCGAAGAGTCGGCGGTACACCACACGCGAGGTTGTTCCTCGGGAGTGAGCATTACCACGCTCTGATCTTCGGCGAGCGTGTCGATGGCTTCGTTGGAAAGTTGAGAAAACCCGCTGAATCCGGTCGTTTCATATCGCATCGTGAGGTGTTCGCTGGTGTGAATGCACACGTTGCTCCCCACTTCGCTGTAGTCCACGCATTTATAGTAAGGAATAGAGGGCGCTTTCAGGTAGAAACATTCGCCGGCGGGTGTTTTTAATGGTGTCGCGACCGATGAGGTTCCCCGTGTTTGTCGACGCAGGTGATGTAAGTGTAGTTGATAGTAGGTGCCCGCCTCGCCAACGTGGCGAACAGGCGAGCGCGGTGAGGGTGAAGAGACGGAAAAACGATTCATGTGGATTGTTGTGGAGAAATGAGTGGACGATACCCGTGAATGAATTTGATTGCTTCGTGAGAGGATAGAAAATGTGCCGTGAATGAGTTGACTACCTCGTGAAAGAACGAACAGTATCCGGTGAACGAGCTATTTGCTTTGTGAAAGCACCGTCGGCACGCCGTGAATGAACTAACTATTCCCCGCCAAACGGGTGAAATGGAGACTTGTGAGGCAGAGTTTGCCAAGCATAGGTACAAAAATACGGCGTTTTGCAAGAAACTCCTCCACTTCTTTTCTGAAGAAAACGGAACGCGCACGATATTTTTGTCGTGCGCGTTCCGTTGGTGGGGAACTTATTTTGTTTTTCGGGTTCAGAGTTGGCTCAATTCGGTTTCCAACGCTTCAATTTCCGCGCGAAACACTTTGTTCATCGCCATCTGTTTTTCCATTTTTGCGCAACTGTGCACGATGGTCGAGTGGTCGCGTCCGCCGAGGGCGCGTCCGATTTGTGCGAGTGGCGTTTCCGTGTATTTATGGGTGAGGTAGCACACCAAATGTCGCGCTGCCACGACCGGCGCCTTTCGGGTTTTCGATCGCAGGTCGGTGAGTTTCATGTCTTTCCGCTCACAAATGAAATTCATGATGGTTTCCATGTTCAACTCTTTCCGCGCTTGATTTACCAAACGGGGAATGATGCGCTTGGCCAGGTCGATGTCGATGCTGCAAGCACCGCTATTGCCCATCGAGAAGGCCAACATGGAATTGACCATCCCCTGCAATTCGCGCACACTGTCCGACACATTTTCGGCAATGTATTGTACCACTTCTTCGGGGAAGGAGGTGATGTTCTCGCGCCGCAGTTTGTCGTGCAAGATGTCCCTGCGCAGCTGCAGATCCGGCCGTTGGATGTCGATGGTGATGCCCCATTTCAGTCGCGTGAGGAGGCGCTCTTCGATTCCCTCAAATTGCGAAGGTGGCCGATCGCAGGTGATGATGATTTTCCGCTTCAGCGACTGGAGATGGTTGAAGATGTGGAAGAAAACATGCTGTGTTTTTTCCGTTTTGATCTCCTGGAAATCATCGATAATCAGTACATCGATGGTTTGATAGAAGTGCACGAAATCGTTCACCTTGTTGGTGCGCACCGCATCGGTGTATTGGGTGCGGAAGGTGGCGGCCGCGACAAACAATACGCGTTTTTCGGGGTGATGCTGTTTTCACTTCCAATCCGATGGCCGTGACCAAGTGCGTTTTCCCGACCCCCGAAGGCCCGTAAAGGAAGAAGGGATTGAAGGTCTGGTCGTTGAGTCGCGCTGCAATGGAACGTGCAATGTTGAGCGCCTGCTGGTTGCTTTTCGCCCTTGCAAAAAAACGTTCGAAAGTGTACTCTTCATTGAGAAACGACTGCATCGCTTTCCCCTTGGGCGCGGTGGGTTGCGCGGCGTTGGGCGCATCGGGTGTGTTGCGCGTGTTGGGACGCTGCACGGAGGCCTTTCCCGCGTTGGCATTCGGGTCCTCGTCCACTTCCAGCTTCCATTGCACTCGCGTGCCGCGTCCGAACGTCTCGTAGATGGCCTGTTCGAACGGCACATGCAAGGCTTTCACCATTTCTTCAGCAAAAACTCTGCTGGGGATGCCGATGTAGAGCACCCCTTGAGTGAACGCGTGGAATTTCAGCGGACGCGTCCATGTGTTGAAGAGTTCGGTGAAATCTTCTGTTGCAGCGCTTGCATACAAGCGTTCCACAAATCTTGCATAGTCTGTTGTGCCTGAGAAAGTTGTAAAGTCTTGAAAGGTCACTTTTCGGCGGTTGGCGAAAAAGACCGACGCGAAATTACAAAAAGCGCACTTACGCCTCTTCTGCTGCGAGGGAAGCGGCCGACTGCTCGAGTGCTTCGTTCAGCATATCGTCCGGTTCTTTTCAGGATGTAGCGTTTTGTAGTAGGCAAAGATAATCGTGGTGAGCGGCAGCGCAATGATCAGGCCGATGATGCCCGCCATGTAGCTCCAAATGGAGAGCGAAAGGAGCACCATGGCAGAGGACAATCCCATGATTTTCCCCATGATGCGCGGCGTGAAGACCGTGTCTTGCAGCACCTGCACCACAATATAGACCAGCAGCACCAGCGCCATCAATCCCCAGAAGGAGCGTCCGGTATCCGACATCTCCATGAGAGCGAGAACCGCAGCCGGTGCAAAGCCGACCACTTGGACGTAGGGAATGAAACTGATGAGTCCCACGAAAAGCCCCATCCCCACGGGCATGGGCAGGCCGATGATCCAGAACCCCAACGTGAACATGACACAGTTTGACAAGGCCACCAGCGCCTGACCGCGGAAATACCCCCGCATGTTGTGTCCCAAATCTTCCGAGAGTCGGCGGAAGAAGTTGCGTTGTGTGCGGGGAAGCCAATTGATCCAAGCCGTGGTGTAATAGTCGTAGTCGAGCAAGAGAAAAAATAGGTAGAGCGCACCGAAGGCCGCGCCCACCAAACTCATCACCAGGTTGGCCGTCGAAACCAACATGTTCCACACGTGCGGCAGCGTTTCACGAATGGTTTTCATGAGATTGTCGCTGCGCAACATCGATTGAATCTTTTCCTGGTCGAGCCACTGCTGCATCAAATGATCCAGCCATTCGGGCAAATGAATATTGCGGATGTGTCCCGAAGCCAGATAGCTCAACAAGGCCTCTTTGATTTGCGTCACCCCGTCGATAAGGGGCGGAATGATCAGCCACGCCACCGCACTGGCTAGTCCGATGAGCAGCGCCAAGGTGATCAAAACCGACAAAACGCGCGAACGCAAACGACAAGTACTCTGGAAAAAGTTGACCACAGGCGCCAATATCCATGCGATGGCCCAAGCCGCAAAAAAAGGAATGAGCACTGGGCTGAGCCAGCGCAAACCCAAAACGAGAACGGTGATCACTGCAAGGAACAGCAGACCACGGATAAAACGGTCGAAATCGATGACGGGTTTCAGAAAATCCATGTGATCAATATAATAAGGAGTGCGGAATGCAAAGGTACAATCTTTTCCACAGCCCGCTCAAAGTTTTTCGCGTTTTATTTGTATCAAAACAGAGAAACGACTATTTTTGCAATTAGCGGTGCGGCGTTTTTTCGCGTCAAGTCCGCCACATTCAGCCCGATACACCGCCATGCTCTATCTCGTTCCCACCCCCGTCGGCAATCTTGAAGACATCACGTTGCGCGCGCTTCGTATTTTGAAATCTGTCGACCTCGTACTCGCCGAAGACACGCGCACCAGTGGTGTTCTGTTGAAGCACTACGACATCAGCGTTCCGCTGGTGAGCCACCACAAGTTCAATGAGCACCAAACAGCCGAAGCCTTCGCTGCCCGTCTCGAAGCGGGCGAGCAGATGGCACTCATCAGCGACGCCGGCACGCCCGCCATCAGCGACCCCGCTGCCTCCTGGTTCGTGCGGCCGTGGCGCGTGGAGTCGAAGTGCAATGTCTGCCCGGCGCCACAGCCTTTGTGCCGGCCCTCGTCGCCAGCGGGTCTGCCCCTGCGATCGTTTCTGTTTCGAAGGATTCCTGCCGCAGAAAAGGCCGCAGTTCGAAGCTCGAGCCTGGCCGGCGAACCGCGCACCCTCATTTTCTACGAAAGTCCGCATCGCGTGGTGCGCACCCTCGGGCAGTTCATCGAAGTGTTCGGCGGCGAGCGTCGTTGCAGCGCCTGTCGTGAGATCAGTAAGGTGCACGAGCAAAGTGTTCGCGGCACCTTGACCGAAGTGCTGAATCACTTTGAGCGCGAGGAACCCCGCGGCGAATTTGTGCTCGTCGTCGAGGGAGCTCCCGCCGCCGACGAAGCCGCCGTGCGCAAAGCCGAGCGCCGTGCGCGCCGCAGTCGCCCCACCGATCCCATCACCGGGCAACCGCTCGATGAGGGTCCCCGACACCGGTACCCGACGGTCGAAACACCACGCCGGCACCCGCTAAACATCCCATCCAAGTTGAATCCCACTAAACAACAGCACCATGAATAAAATTGTGATCCTGCTGGTTGCCCTCCTCGGGGTAAGCCTTTTCACCGCCTGTGAAACCAAAAAACAGCAAGAAGCCACCGCAGCCACCACGCCTGCCGATTCGCTGAAGCAAATCATCAACCAAAAAGACACGGAACTCAATGACATGGTCTACCACGCTCAACGAAATCCAAGAAGGTTTTCGTCAAATCAACGAGGCGCAGGGCCGTATCAGCGTGGAGCGTCGCAAGGGCGAACAAAACAACCGCGAAGCCATCATCGAGGACATGCAGCTCATTCGCCGCACCCTCAAACTCAACAACGAACTGATAGCCAATCTTCGCCAACAAGTCAAGTCGTCGAAGTCCAACAACTCGAAATTGCGTGCCACCATGGAGGCCACCATCTCCTCCCTCAATGCGCAACTCACCGACCTCAACAAGCAGGCCGAGGATCTGCGAGCCCAGTTGGCGCAAAAAGACATCAAGATCGCCGAACAAGGACAGCAGATCGACAACCCTCAAAGGCAATGTCAATGAACTCTCGGTGCAAAAACGAAACCAAGGCACGCACCGTCTCCGCGCAGGACCGTGAACTCAACACTGCTTTCTACGTCTTCGGCACGAAACGCGAACTCAAAGAACAAAACATCCTGCAAGGCGGAGAAGTGTTGCGCAACGGCAATTACAACAAAGACTACTTCACGAAAATCGATATCCGTGTCGATCGTATCATCCATCTTTTATTCCAAGAGCGCCAAACTCATGACAGCGCATCCCGAAGGTTCCTACACGCTCGATCGCGATGCCCAGGGACAATACACCCTGCGCATCACCGATCCCAACCGGTTTTGGAGCGTGAGCAAATACCTCGTCATCGTCGTGAAGTAAGCGCTTCTTCTCTCCTCGTTTCTGCTCCTCAGTTTGCCGCGCACCCCTGTTGCGCCGCGAATGGCGGGCGTGGAAACGTGCGCACAGCTCAAAAACTATCGTTATGAAAATCCCTCATTCCTCATATTGCCTCCACGCGTCGCGGCGGTCGCCTTTTCGCACCGCTTGGCGTGATGGTAGTCGTCGGCAGTCTGATCTTCTCGAGTTGCTCGAGCTACGACAGCTTCAGTCGCACCACCACCGGCTTCTACCTGGGCTCCATATTCGGTTCCGCCGTCGGCGGCATCCTCGGCGGTTCACGCGGTTCTGATTTTGGTACCGTGATCGGCGGAGCCACCGGTGCGGCCCTGGGAGCTGCCAGTGCAGAGTCGGCCCGCAAGGAGCGCGAGGAATATCGCCGCGAGCGCGCTGAACGTCAATATCCCTATCCCACGCGCACCCGTCCACCGACGAGGCCGCGGAGAGCGGCATCAGCTACGGCCGTTTCGAGTCGGCGCGTCCCACTCCGGTGCTGCCCGGCAACTTAGAAGTGACCAACATTGTTTTTGCCGACGCCAACGGCGACCGTGTGCTCCAACCCGGCGAACAGGCCGAAATCACCTTCGATATCTACAACCGCGGCACTTCGCCCGTGCGCAATGTCACGCCCTTGGTCACGTCGGACTACGAACGCATCAACGTCTCGCAACCGGCCATCATCAGCGAAATCCTTCCCGGACAGGGCTTCCGCTATCGTGCCGCCGTGCTGGCACGCAGTAACGCCAAGACCACACCGGCCGTCTTCAAAGTGGCTTTTCCCGACGGACAGGGTCGCCAGGTCGAGGTGCGCCGCTTCACGGTCAATGTGGTGCGGCCCTAAGCTGTCCGACGTTAGACCGAATGCCCGTTAGGGCCGAGCGCTCGACGCACGTCATTTTGTTGAACCGCATCGTTTTTCGTCGCAGAGACCAAAGTCGAGGCCGTGTCGCAACCCCTGTTGCGCACGGCCTCGATGCGTGTCGGTACGCGGTGCGCGAGGCGGCAAAGAGGTGCGGCGGCCGTTGCAATGCTCTCGACGAAGCGAATGATCGAGCTCCTTATTTGGTCTTTGAGGCGCCGGGCTCGCCGTGTTCGGAGCAGGTGGAAAATGTCGGAAAACTGGCGCCTTCTCGCGTGCGCGCGTCAGGAGGTTTTGTATTTTTCCATTCACTCCTTCACCCATGTGTCGCAATTGGGTGTGTCACAGTTGATTAGGGGTGAAGGCTTTTGTTTTTCTTCTTCACCTTTCGTCGACACACAGACCGCGGCAAAACCTTCACCCGCAACGGCGTGATTTTGAGTCGAATCATGGCAAAGGTGAAGGGTGAAGATGAAAATCGAAAAACGGTTGTGTGCGCATTATGCGCGTGTGCGAGCGCGACAGCGCCTTCACCTTCACCCTTTCGTCGACGGAGAGGTGCGGTTCGGCGAGATGTCGCCACGGGTAGGGAACTATGGGGTGAATCCTCCCTGTTTTCGCCCCATAGTCCCCCGTTTTTTCGGCGCGTCAGCATCGCTCGTCTCGAATCTTTCGATCATCTGCAAAAATATCTTCTCATTCTCGGCCTTATTCTCGTGATTTTGTGTAACTTTGTCCCCAAATCTATGCGCATGCCCTGCGGTATGCCGTAAGTCATTGATAATAAAACAATAACAATACAATAATCACAAATGGCAGCATTACAGAAAATCAGAAGCAGCTCCTGGATTCTCATCCTCATGGCGGTCGGCATGTTTCTGTTCATCCTCACCATGGTGCTGGACTCCAATACCATTTCGGCATTGACGAACAGCAGCCGCAACGTTGGAGAAGTCTACGGCAAGAGTCTCTCGGCCGAAGAATTTTCAGACATGGTGAACGAAGCTTCGGAGGTGATGAAGCTTCGCAACGGCGGTACGCTTACCGACGAACAAACTGACATGGTGCGCAACCAAGTCTGGAACGACTATGTGCAATACGAGCTCGTGAAGCACGAGTGCGACAAGCTCGGTGTCGAGGTAACGGAAAAAGAAGTGCAAGAAGCGCTCCGACAGGGTAGTGCGCAGGCCTTCCAAAACCTGCCGATGTTCATGGGCCAGACCGGACGCTTCGATTACACGGCACTGCAAGCTTTCTTCAAGCAGGTCAAGAGCATGAAGGGGCAGAACCTGCCGCCTGAAGCTGCCGAGCAGATCAACACGATCCAAAAAGCTTTGGGCTTACACTGACAAGCAGCTTCGTCGCGAACTGCTCATGACAAAATACCAGTCGCTGCTCATGGCTTCGGTGACGACCAACTCGGTCAGCGCCAAAGCGCAGTTTGACGCGCACGCAGTCGGCCAATGCCCTCGTGGCCGCTTTCCCCTACGGCAGCATCTCCGATAAGGAAGTGAAGGTCGAAGATAGCGACTTGAAGGCGGTCTACGATCGTTTCAAGAAGCTCTTCCGTCTCGACAATGAAGTGCGCGATCTGAAATTCATCGACTATGTGGTCAGCGCCAGCCCCGCCGATCGCAAAGGCTGTGGAGCAGCAGGTACAAGGCATCTACGAGAAGCTCGGCGGCGAGGATCCTGCTGCAGTGATCAATGCTTCGAAGAGCCAGACGCGTTTCATCGATCTTCCCTTGGCTGCAGAGGCCTTCCCCACCGATGTGCGTCAGGAACTCGAATCGATGAGCGCAGGAAGCATGAAAGCCCCCTACGTCAACGACCAGGACAACACCTACAACGTGGTGAAGCTCATTTCCAAAGTGCAGGCCCCCGACTCTGTGGCCTATCGTGCCCTCAGTGTACAGGCTACCGAAGCAGGACGCGCTGATTCAATCCTGAAGGCGCTCAACGGCGGTGCCAAATTTGAAGACGTGGCCAAGAAAATGGGCATGCGCAGCGACACCACTTGGATCAACACCGCTCAAGTCACTGCCGATCAGTTGACTCCCGAGACGGCCAAGTTCGTCAACGAGCTCTACAATGCACCGCTCAACGCCTACAAAGTGGTAGACGTGCAGGGCGCCAAAGTAGTGCTCCAAGTGGTGAATCGCAAGGCGATGAAGACGAAGTATGTGGCTGCCGTGGTGAAAGTGCCCATCAATTTCTCGAAGGCAACCTACGACGCTGCAGTCAGCAACATGAATCGCTTCTTGGCCTCCTGCCACGATCTGGCCTCGTTCGAGAAGCAAGCACCCAAGAGTGGTTACCAAGTGCTGAGCGCCGATGCCTTCAGCGCCCCTGCCGGTCTCATCGGTGCAAGTGGTTACAACCCCGGCATCCGCGGTTCGAAAGAAGCCGTGAAGTGGGCTTTCGACGACGCCAAGGAAGGCCAAGTTTCCCCGCTCTACGAAGTGGGAGAGGCCAACAACCACTTGCTCGTTGTCGCCCTCTCGAAAGTGTACAAGAAGGGCTATCTGCCCTACGACAACAAGCAGGTGAAGGACTACCTCACCGCAATCGTCAAGAGCGAGAAGAAGGGTGAGCTTGCTGCCAAGAAATGGGGCGGCATCAAGAGCATCGAGGCTGCGAAGGCCAAGGGTGCCATTGTCGACTCGCTGAACAACGTCACCTTTGCCGGTGCGAACGTCGTTTCTGCTGTCGGTGTGCCCGAACCCGCCCCTCACTGCCGCGATCTCCGCAGCAAAGAAGGGAGCTACCACGCCGCTCGTGATCGGAACGGAAGGTGCTTACCTGGCTCAAATCCTCTCGAAGGGTTCGAACACCAGCGAGAAGTTCGACGTGAAAAGCGAAATGGCCATGCAGCAGCGCGGTTTGTTGCAGGTGATGGGGCAATCCATTCTCGGTGTGCTCAGCCAGAAGGCCAATGTCGTCGACAAACGCTACAAGTTTTGATTGAAACGCCGCGTTTCCCCTAATTCATAAACAACCACGGAGTCGGAAGTCCTGCGCTTCCGACTCCGTGGTGCTCTTTGCCCAGCCGTAGTCCATTCATTCCCCGCTCATGGAACTTAACGAATTACCGTCTCTCTTCGATCATCATCCCGGCGTGCTCCGACTGCGCGAGCAGTTGTCGGCTCGCCGCCCGCGCGTGCGCCTGGAAGGTTTGCGCGGTTCTTCCGCCGCCGTGGTGCTCGGAGCCGCCGCGCAGACCTCGAGCGATTTTTCCTCGTCGTGGGCGACGATGAGGAAGAAGCGGCCTATTTCTACAACGACCTGCGTCAATTGCTCGGCGAGCACACGGTGTTGTTCCTCCCCTCCTCCCTATCGCCGTGCGGTGAAGTACGGCCATCGTGACACAGCGGGCGAAATTCTGCGCACCGATGTGCTCTCGCGTTTGTCGGGGCGCGCTGCCGGCGCCGAAGCGGGCGAACCGCTTTTGTCGTGACGTTCCCCTGCCGCGCTGGCCGAACGCGTAGCTCCACGCGTGTCGCTCTCAGCGCGCAGCTTGTCGCTCAAAGTTGGCGAATCGCACGACGTGATCGAACTCACCCATCGTTTGGAGGAGCTGGGGTTCCGGCGCAAAGACTACGTTTACGAGCCCGGTGAGTATGCGCTGCGCGGTTCGATCCTCGACATCTTCAGTTACGCTTCAGAGTACCCCTATCGTATCGACTTTTTCGGCGACGACGTGGAGAGCGTGCATTCGTTTGAGGTGCAGACCCAGTTGTCGCGTTCGGCGGTGGAGGGCGCACAGATCGTGCCGAACGTCGAAGGCGATGCGAGTAGCGAACAGTTGGTACCGATCACCGATTATTTCCCGCAGCAACCTGTGGTTGTGGCACACGATCTCCAATTTGTGTGCGACCGCGTGCAGCAGATTTTTCGACGAGGGATTTGCCGATCAAGCCTTGGCTGAACAAGCCGCCACTTCGGAGATGGAACTGTCTGAAGTCTATGCCCGTTTTTGCGGCTTCGCGCCTATTGGTGAATGGCAAGGAGCTGCAATCGCAATTGGCGCGCGGCATGTATTGGCAGTGGTCGAGAGCGACGGACCAGACGAAGGCTGCTGGCGGAGAAATCGTACCGACGGTGGTGTTTCACACCCAACCGCAACCGCTCTTCCACAAGCAGTTCGAACAGGTGCTTGCGGCATTCCGGTCGTTGATCGCCGACGGGCAACGCATCTATGTGCTGGCCGACAGCGAAAAGCAGCAAGAGCGTTTGCGCGACATCCTCGGGGAGTTGGCACAGGCGGAGGGGGCGCGCCGGGGCTTCGCTTTTCACCCCGTCCACCTCACCCTCCACGAGGGTTTCGCCGACGCGGATGTGGCTGCCGCCTTCTACACCGACCACCAGATCTTCGATCGTTTCCACAAGTACAATTTACGTTCCGACCACGCGCGCAATGCCAAGATGTCGCTCACGCTCAAAGAGATTCGTCAGTTTGAGCCGGGCGACTATGTGGTGCATGTCGATCACGGGGTGGGGCAGTTTGTCGGCCTCATGCGCATCCCGGGCAGCGACGGGGCCATGCAGGAAGTGATCAAGATCAAATATCAGAACAACGATGCGATTTTCGTGTCGATCCACGCGCTCCACAAGGTTTCGAAGTACAAGGGAAGGAAGGTACGCCGCCCCGGCTTTCGCATCTCGGCACCCGGCGCGTGGGAGCGCCTCAAGGAGCGCACGAAGAAGAAGCTCAAAGACATTGCGCGCGATCTGATTTTGCTTTTACAGTCGCCGACGTGCCGAAAAAGGTTTTGCTTTTTCGCCCGACAGTTTCTTGCAACAGGAGCTCGAAGCCTCTTTCGCCTACGAAGACACGCCCGACCAGTTGCGGGTGACGCGACAGGTGAAGGCCGACATGGAGCAACCGCGTCCGATGGACCGCCTGGTGTGTGGCGATGTGGGTTTCGGCAAAACCGAAATTGCGGTTCGCGCCGCTTTCAAGGCGGCCACCGACGGCAAACAGGTGGCGGTGATGGTGCCCACCACCGTTTTGGCGTTGCAGCACTACAAAACATTTGCCAAGCGACTGAAGGATTTTTCCGGTGCGCGTCGATTACCTTTCGCGTGCCCGCACGACGGCGCAAAACCAAGGCGCTGCTCAAGGACCTGGCCGACGGACAAATCGACATCCTCGTCGGGACGCACAAGCTCATCGGGAAAACGGTGAAATTCAAAGACCTCGGGTTGCTCATCATCGATGAGGAACAGAAATTTGGTGTCTCGGTCAAGGAACGTCTGCGGCAGCTCAAAGTCAATGTCGACACGCTCACGATGTCGGCGACGCCCATTCCGCGCACCTTGCAGTTTTCGCTCATGGGTGCGCGTGATCTCAGTGTCATCAACACGCCGCCGCCCAATCGTCACCCCATTCGCACGGAAATTCATACCTTCGGCCATGAGATCATTGCCGATGCGATCAATTTCGAACTCAGTCGCAACGGACAGGTTTATATCGTCACTCATCGCATTGCGCAACTCACGCACATTGAGCACCTCATTCATAAGTATGTGCCCGATGCGCGTGTGGTAGTGGGGCATGGACAGATGGAACCGGCCAAGTTGGAAAAGGTGATTCTCGATTTCGTCAACCACGAGTACGACGTGCTGTTGTCAACAACGATCATCGAGAACGGTATCGACGTCCCCAACGCGAATACCATACTGATCGACAATGCACAGCATTTCGGACTTTCGGACCTGCACCAGATGCGCGGTCGTGTGGGCCGCGGCAGTCAGAAGGCTTTCTGCTATCTCATGGCACCCCGCTCAGCGCATTGCCCGATGACAGTCGGCGCCGACTGCAAGCCATCGAGAATTTCTCTGATTTGGGCAGCGGAATCCACATTGCCATGCAGGATCTCGACATTCGCGGTGCCGGAAATCTGTTGGGTGCGGAGCAGAGTGGTTTTGTGGCCGATTTGGGCTACGAGACCTATCAAAAGATTCTCACCGAAGCGGTTTCCGAACTCAAAAACGACGAATTTGCAGATCTGTTTGCCGAAGAGCTCACGCGCCAATCGGACGAAGCGGCGGTGGCGAGTTTGCGGCCGAGTGTAACGTGGAGTGCGATTTGCACGCCTACTTGCCCGAAAATGTATGTGCCCGGTGCTTCCGAACGCATGTTGCTTTACCGCGAACTCGATGGACTGGAAAGTGACGAAGAGCTCGAAGGTTTCCGGCGCCGTCTGCTCGACCGTTTCGGTCCGTTGCCCGCCGAGGCCGAGGAGTTGTTGCGCATCGGTCCGCTGCGTCGGCTCGGTCGCCGTTGCGGTGCGGAGCGGTTGGTGCTCAAATCTCGTGCGATGACCCTCTTTTTTGTGGCCAATGCACAGAGCCCGTTCTATCAGAGTGGAATTTTCAGTCGCATCCTCGCTTTCGCCACGTCGCCGGCTAACATGCGGCGTTGTGAGCTGGGCGAGAAGAAGGGAAAACGCTATATCCGCATCAAGAATGTGGGAAGTGTCGACGCAGCTGTGGCAGTTTTGGGGCATTTTGTGAAAGAATTGCCACAAAATGAAGCGGAGATGTGATTTTTGTAGGGCTTTTTCTTGTTGTGAAGTAAGTTGTTTGTTAAATTTGTTTCGGAATTTAATAGACAATCTTTCAGTATGAACAGAATTTACCGCAGTGTCTGCTTTGGATTCGCAGCGCTGTCTGTGATCTTCATGATCAGTTGCTCTTCGCCCCGTCGCCATTCGGAAGCTATGTCCGATGATATGGATAGTACTGTTGACGAAAACTCGGCCTCAGAAAGGGAGTTGCGCGCCGCGCGACCTGAGACAGGAACCTCCGTTTATGAAAACGATTATGAACTCGACGATGAGAAAGAAAGCGCTATCGAGGTCTCTGCGCCGGATGATGGTACGGACTACGTGCTCATTGTGAAGGACTCCGGTGTGATGGTGGCCAATGTTTATATTCGCAGCGGAGACACCTACGAATTGCATTTGCCGAATGGTGAATACGAGGTCTACTTCTATGGTGGCAAGCGATGGAATCCGAAGAAAAGGATCGGTGAGCGCGTGGGGGCTTTCGAGCAGGGAGACTTCATGAAAGACGATGAGGAAGTGGCACTTCAAGATGGAAAAATGGTCTATTCTTTGGAAAAGACCGAAGACAGGGAATTTCGAAGGGACGAGCTGCGACGAGGAAGATGCTCTCGATTAAATGCGCAAGCTTCGGCCGTGTAAAATGAAAAATTGCAATCTGCACCTTGAAAACTACGTGGTTTTATTGGTCGGGTTGCAATTTGGTGTTATATTCGTGGTCTATTCACTCTAAAAACGTGCGCTCCCGTTCTCCTCCGATCCGTGAACGGGAGAAAGCGCCCAATTCAAAGCGTCATGAATCACGAAAATTTTCTCCTTAATGCCAATCCCCTTGTTGCCTTCTTCCAGAAGTCGCCACGAGAATTCACCAAGGACGACATCATGCGCTACGTTGCCGCACACGGCATTCGCATGATCAACTTTCTATCCTGCCGGCGACGGACGTCTCAAGACGCTCAATTTCGTCGTCACGGATCGCGCCTATCTCGACACCATTTTAAGTTGTGGCGAGCGCGTCGACGGTTCGAGCCTTTTCCGTTTCATCGGAGCGGGCAGCAGCGATCTTTATGTGCTCCCCCGTTTCTCGACCGCCTTTGTCGACCCCTTCGCAGAGATTCCAACCCTTTGCTTGCTTTGCTCCTACTTTGACAAAGATGGTCGTCCGCTGGCTTCCTCCTCGGAACAAACGCTGCTCAAAGCGGCCGAGGCTTTTCGCGAAGTTACCGGTATGGAGTTTGAAGCGATGGGCGAATTGGAATACTACGTCATCAAACCCGACGAAGAACGCTATCCCGCAGTAGACCAGCGTGCCTACCACGAATCGGCTCCCTTTGCGAAAACGAATGCGTTTCGCGCCAAATGCATGCTGGCGATTGCGCAAACGGGCGCTCAGATCAAGTACGGACACTCAGAAGTGGGCAATTTTTCGCAGGACGGTTTGGTCTACGAGCAAAACGAGATCGAATTTTTGCCGGTGCCGGTGCGTGAAGCCGCCGACCAATTGGTGATTGCCAAATGGATCATCCGCAATCTGGCTTACGAAGAAGGGCTCGACGTGACGTTCGCTCCGAAAATCACCACCGGAAAAGCGGGCTCCGGCCTCCATGTTCACATGCGTATCACGCGCGACGGCGAGAATCTCATGCTCGACGATTCGGGAAAACTGAGCAACGATGCGCGTCGAATGATTGCCGGTTTGGTGGATCTGGCTCCGGCCTTGACAGCGTTCGGCAACAAGAATCCGACTTCCTATTTCCGCCTTGTGCCGCATCAGGAAGCGCCCACCAATGTGTGCTGGGGCGATCGCAATCGGTCGGTTCTGGTGCGCGTTCCGCTCGGATGGACGGGCGATGTGGACATGTGTCGCGAAGCCAATCCGCTCGAACGGGCGTCGCAGCGCAACACCCGCGGGAAGCAAACCGTGGAAATCCGCAATGCCGACGGTTCGGCCGACGTCTATCAACTGCTGGCCGGGCATCTGTGTGGCGGCTCGTCACGGATTTGAAATGCCCGATGCGCTCGAAGTGGCGCGCGACACGTATGTCGATGTCAATATTCATGCCGCCGATCAGGCAGAACTGGTCAAGCGCTTGACACAATTGCCCGACAGTTGTGCCGCCTCGGCCGACTGTCTCGAACAGCGTCGCGAAGTTTTCGAGCAGCACGGCGTGTTCTCGCCTGCCGCTATCGACGGCACGCTCGTAGAACTGCGTTCGTACGGCGATCGCACGCTCCGAGCAGACACGGCCGACCGCCCGCAAGAAGTGGCCGCCCTCGTGGAGCGTTTCTTCCACTGCGGATGAAGTGAAAACAGCGCGAATTCACTCGCGATGGTCCCGCTACTCCTCGAGGGGGTAGCGGGACCTTTTGTTTTCGCGATCGATGCAGAGCAAAAACAGCCCCTCTGTTTCTTTCGAAGCAGAGGGGCTGAAAGGGATATGCGTGCGCAGGTTGGCGCAACGTGTTGGGTTTACTTCTTAGGCGTGCGAGCCAGTGTTTCGAGCACGAGGCGCCAGTATTTTTCCACCGAAGGAATGAAGCAGCGTTCGTTGGGCGTGTGAGGCGATTGGAGCGTGGGGCCGAACGAAACGACGTCCATGCCGGGGCAGTGGCTCAAAATCACCGAGCACTCCAATCCGGCATGCACCACTTGTACTTTCGGGTCTTCGGCGAAGAGGTCTTTGTAGACCTGTTCCATGAGCGTCACGATCTCGCTTTCCGGCGAGGGTTGCCAAGCGGGGTAGGCGCCGTCGGTCGTCACCTTCATGCCGGCCATGGAGAAGCAGGCTTCGAGCGTGTCGACGCAGTATTGGCGCATGGTGTCGCGGCTGGAGCGGACGAGAATGCGGAACATGGCCTTCCCGTTTGCGATCTCAACGATGGCCAGGTTGCTCGACGTTTCGACGATGCTCGGGAGGTGGGGAATGAAGCGCAGCACGCCGTTGTGGCAAGCCAGGATCGCATCGACGAGGTTGTCTTGAATTTCTTCGGGAACGAGCGAAGTGGGCATCGCTTCTTCCTTGACTTCGATCTTGAGGTTGGGCTCGATCACCCCATACTCGTCGACGAGGTCACGTTGCCATTCTGTTTCCACCGCTTCTTTGAGGGCGGCCACGTTTTCTGCCGGGAGCGTGAGCACGGCTTCAGCTTCGCGAGGAATGGCATTGCGCATGTTGCCGCCTTTCCACTCGGCCAGACGCGCCTCAAAATTGGCAATGGCATCGGCCACCACACGCGCCAGATTCTTATTGGCGTTGGCGCGACCTTCGTTGATCTCGAGTCCGGAGTGCCCGCCGCGGAGTCCGTGGAGCACGATGCGCACCGCTTTGTCGCCGGCTTCGGGAGCCACGGTTTGGAATTCGAGTTCGGCCGTGAGGTTGATGCCACCTGCCGATCCGACCATAAGTTCGCCGTGCGTTTCATTGTCGAGGTTGAGCAGAATGTCGCCTTTGAGCAGCCCGTCTTCCATGTGGTCTACACCGTACATGGTGGTTTCCTCATCGGCTGTGATGAAAGCTTCGAGAGGCCCGTGGCAAAGGCTGTCGTCCTCGAAAATGGCCATAATCGTTGCCACGGCCATCCCGTCGTCGGCGCCGAGCGTCGTGTTGCGCGCACGCACCCATTCGCCGTCGATCCACGTTTCGATGGGATCGGTTTCGAAGTTGTGTTGCGAATCGGGCGTCTTTTGCGGCACCATGTCCATGTGTCCCTGCAGCGTCACCACCTTGCGGTCTTCCATACCGGGCGATGCAGCCTTGTACATCAGGACGTTGCCGGCGTTGTCAAGGCGAGATTCAATGTGGTGTTCCTTCGCCCAGTTGAGCAAGAACTGTTGTATTTTTCTCGAGATGTCCCGAGGGGCGGGGCACTTGGTTGAGAAGATGAAAATTGCGCCAGATAGCTTCCGGCTCGAGCTTCAAAATTTCGCTCATAATGTTGCGGTTTTAGACTGTTTTTTTATGAAGAGCAGATCTGTCCATCCCCATGCTCCGGCGAGCACGACGAGGGCAGTCTGAATGGTGTGGACCAAAAGAACGAACGCCACCACGGGAGCTTCGGCCAACCCGTAGAGCACGAGTACTGTCTTAACGGCAAAGTGCCAAGGACCGGCACCGTTGGGCGTGGGCACGAGCACTGCGAACGAACCAATGCAGAAGGCCAACAAACCCGTGGCAGGATCGATCGACGCGGTGGCGGGAAAGGCGAAGAATGCGAGATAAAAATGCAGGTAATACCCGATCCAGATGCCGATGCTGTAGAGCAAGTAGAGCCAGAAGGGACGTACGCGCCGCAAGGAGGCGATGCCGTCCATGAAACTCCGCATTTTTGTCCCGTCCCCGTTGGAAAAAAAGACATGCGCGCCATCAATACGGCAAGAAAAACCACCGCCAGGAGCAGGCAAATGGCTGTGACGAGGTAGCCGGTAGAGGTGAAACGCTCGAAAAAGCGCAGTGGTGCCGCGCCCGTGGTGTGCACGAAATGTAGATATTGGGGCAGTTGGATGAGTGCTGCTCCCACCGTGAGGAGAATAAGGAGGAGGGAGTCGACCACTCGCTCGGCCACCACCGTGCCCAAGGCTTTGGTGAACGAGGTGCCGGCATAAGTCTTGAGAGTGCCGCAGCGTGTCACTTCGCCGATACGCGGCACGACCAAGCTGGCCGCGTAGGAAATGAAAATTGCATCGGTGCAAACGCGCAGAGTGGGGTGCTCATCGAGCGGCCGCAAGGCCAGGCGCCAACGTTGAGCGCGCAATGCCAAAGGGACAATGCCGAAGGCCAACGAGACGAGCATCCAATTCCAGCGCATCGAGGCCAGCATTTGGAACGTGGTGCTCCAGTCGTTGCCGCGATACATCCACCAGAGGATGCCGATTCCCACAGCAAAAGGGACGATAAACTTGACAATGTCGACAAATGGTTTCACGCAAACGTAGTTTTTTTGTATTTTCGCGTCGTAACGCCGGCCGCTTTTGTTTCGTGCGCTCCCAAGGAGTGCAACAAGATGGCGATCAGCGCGAAATTACAAATTATTCCTATAGAATGAAGTCCGTACGTCCGAAAAAAATTCCTCGGCCAGCACTTTTTGAAAGATCTCGGTGTGGCGCGTGCCATTGCCGACACGGTCGATGCTTGTCCCGATCTGCCCATTCTCGAAGTCGGTCCCGGCATGGGAGTGCTCACGCAATTTCTCTTGCCCAAGGGACGTGAGGTGAAGGTGGTGGAAATTGACTTCGAAAGTGTGGAGTATCTTCGGAAGAACTTCCCCGAGCTTGAGGAGCAGATCGTCGAAGATGATTTTCTGAAGATGCACCTCGAACACGTTTTCGACGGACGTCAGTTTGTGCTCACGGGCAATTATCCCTACAACATCTCGAGCCAGATCTTCTTCAAGATGCTCGAATACCGCGATCTCATCCCTTGTTGCACCGGTATGATCCAGAAAGAAGTGGCTGAACGCCTGGCTGCGGCTCCCGGTAGCAAGACCTACGGTATTTTGAGCGTGTTGGTGCAACTGTGGTACGACGTAGAATACCTTTTCACCGTGGAACCGGGCGTGTTCAATCCGCCGCCCAAGGTGAAAAGTGCCGTGATTCGCATGACGCGCAACCGAGTGAGCGACGCCGGTTGCGACGAACGTTTGCTGCGTCGCGTGGTGAAAACGGCTTTCAACCAGCGCCGCAAGATGATGCGCGGCAGTTTGAAACCGCTTTTCGCGCAACTGGACAACGAATGCGGTAGCGACCGCTCGCATGCTGAGTTCTTGGCGCAGCCACTCCTGACGAAGCGTCCGGAACAGCTGTCGGTGGCCGATTTCGTGGCGCTCACCAACGCCGTGGCGCAGGAAATGAAGGCGTGATGTCGCCTTCGCAGCGCTCAACGGCTGCAACGCAGAAAACGACTGCACACAATACTCAATAATATATTATACCTCCCATCTTATGCTCCCCCTATCCTTCCTCCTTCTCGTAGGCGCCATCGTGCTTTTCGTCACCAGAAAGAAAAACAACGATGAGGATCCGGAGAATGAATTGTAGAAAAAGCCGGCGATCGCCTTTTTACGTATGTTCTATCCCGCCAAATTTCTCACCCACCTCGTTTCTCGTCTGCCCGACGGGGGCACCGACGAACTCCGTCACGAAGAGAACGTGATGATTTCGCTGCGCGACGACGGCACTTGGGCGTTGCGCTACAACGATCCCGAGAACGGCGGACAGACGATGCTCCAAGGCACGGAACATCACCTGTCTGTTTCGCGATCGGGGCACATCGTGAGTCGTTTGCTCTTCAGAATCGGCGAACGTTGCGAGAGTGTCTATCGCACCCCCAACGGCGAATTCGAAATGTCGACCCTCGCCACGCTCTACAACGCACAGGTGGACGATCAACGCGGCACCATCGAGTTGCACTACGATCTCTTTTTCAACGGTGCGCTCACCGCACACAACGAACTCACCGCAACTTGGGAACGCACTTAGGGTGCCGACGGTTGCTCAAAACCCCTTTTCTCATGAACGAACTGCAAAACTATATTGCCGAGAACGAACCTCGCTTTCTCGAAGAGCTCTTTTCGCTCATTCGCATCCCGAGTGTGAGCGCACATCCCGAACGTCGCCCCGACATCGAGCGCTGCGCCGAGCGTTGGCGCGAGCTGTTGCTGCAAGCCGGCTGCGATCGAGCGGAAGTGATGCCCTCGACCGGCAACCCCTTGGTGTATGCCGAGAAAATGGTCGCCGCCGACGCGCCCACGGTGCTGGTTTATGCGCACTATGACGTGATGCCCGCCGAACCCCTCGACCTCTGGCACTCCGATCCTTTCGAACCCGAGGTGCGCGACGGCCACATTTGGGCGCGCGGTGCCGACGACGACAAAGGACAGTCGTTCATTCAAGTCAAAGCCTTTTGAATATCTCGTGCGCAACGACCTGCTTCGCCACAACGTGAAGTTCATTTTCGAAGGCGAAGAGGAAATCGGCAGTCCCTCGCTCGCGGCTTTCCTCACGGCGCACCGCGAATTGCTGCGCAGCGATGTGATTTTGGTGAGCGACACCTCGATGCTCGCCCCCGAACTCCCCTCTCACCACCCGGCCTGCGCGGTTTGGCCTATTGGCAGATCGAAGTGACGGGCCCGAACCGCGACTTGCACTCCGGGCACTTCGGCGGTGCGGTGGCCAACCCCGCACTGGTGCTCTGCGAACTGCTGGCCAAGATGGTCGACAGCGACGGCCGCATCACGATTCCCGGCTTCTACGACGATGTGGAAGAGCTCTCGGCCGAAGAACGGGCCATGCTCGCTTCCATTCCTTTCGACGAAGCAGCCTATAAACGCGCGATCGGCGTGCGCGAGCTGCGCGGCGAGAAAGGCTATTCCACCATCGAGCGCAATGCCTGCCGCCCGAGTTTCGACGTTTGCGGCATGTGGAGCGGTTACCAAGGCGAAGGTTCGAAAACGGTGTTGCCTTCGAAGGCCTACGCCAAAGTGAGCTGCCGTTTGGTTCCCCATCAGCAGCATGAGAAAGTGAGCCAAATGTTTGTGGACTATGTGCAAAGTCTGGCTCCCTGATTGCGTCGAAGTCAAAGTCACCCCGATGCACGGCGGCGAAGGCTACGTTTGTCCCATCACACTGCCCGCCTATCGCGCCGCCGAAGAGGGCTTCACCGAGGCCTTCGGCAAGCGCCCGTTGGCCGTGCGTCGCGGAGGCAGCATCCCCATCATCTCCGACTTCGAACGCGTGTTGGGCGTGAAAACGGTGCTCATGGGCTTCGGTCTCGAAAGCAACGCCATCCATTCGCCCAACGAGAACTTCAGTCTCGACATTTTCCGCAAAGGCATTGCAGCCGTTGTGGGTTTTCCATCTTCACTATAAGAATAAGTGAAATGCAAAGGCGTTCCCTTCCGTCGAAGGGAACGCACTTTCTCCTCCATTCGTATGTTTGCTCCGCGCAAGTTGTTAAAGCTTTTCGGCATCGCCACGCTCGTCGTCGCGGTGCTGATCGTCGTTCTCGTCTGTGCCGTCTACTTTCCGCCCGTTCAGCGGTGGGCCGTGGGGCGCGTGTCGGCAGCCCTCGAAGAAAAAGATGGGCTTGAAAAATCGACATCGATGAGGTGCGCCTCACGCCCTTCCTCAATCTCAATGTGGGCAAGCTGCGCGCGACCGACGCCGTGGGCGACACGCTGATTTTGGCACAGCGCCTTCATCTGGATGTGGCCTTCTGGCCGCTGTGGGAAGGGCGTGCCGACATCGATGGCATCGGGTTAGACGGCGCGCGCCTCAACACCAAATCTCTCATCCCGGATGTGGAGGTGCGTGGCAGCGTGGGGCACCTCGATGCGGCGGCACACGGCGTCGAGTGGAAGCACGGTTTGGTGCGCTTAGACCGCGCGCTGCTCGACAATGCCCATTTGTCGGTCGCCTTGTCCGATACGGCCAAGCAAGACACGGCCAAGACGCCGGTGCGCTGGGTGATCGATGCGCGCGAACTCGCGGTGCGGCGTTCCGATGTCTCCCTCGCTTTGCCGGGCGACTCACTGCATGTGCGGGCAAAAATTGGGGACGCTTTGCTAAAACAAGGGGTGTTTGACTTAGAATGTCCCAGTTATTCCATAGAAACCCTCCAACTAAAAGAGGGGACCGTGAGCATGAACACCGTGCACCGCCGTTGCCTCACAATGCCCTGTTTGACATTGCCGGATTGGCCGTGGATCTGCGCGACCTCTCCTTCGATGAGTACAAACGCCTGAGGTTGAACTTGAAACACGCCGCGGCGGTCGAACGCCTGCGCAACTTGCGCATTACCGAACTGCGCGGCACGGTGCGCATGGACACCTTGCGCGTGTCGCTCCCCGACGTGTTGCTCACCACCACCCGTTCTCGCATCGGCGGTTCGCTGGAAGCCGATTTCGCTGCGCTACGTCCCGACGCGCGCGGGACTCTGAGCGCACGTCTCGACGCGCAAATCGCCCCCCAACGACGTGCGCACCATCGCGCGGCACGACGCTCCGCAAGCCTTGCGGCAACCCATCGACAAATGGACCCGCGCCCTCTTCGAAGACGATCCGCCGAAGTGAGTCTGAGGCTGACAGGCAATTTGCGCAATCTGGCCATTCAGCGCTTGGCCTTGAACGTGCCCGGACTGATTCGGGCGCAAGTGGACGGCGCCGTGCGCAATGCCTCAACCCGTTGGCGCTCGGGCCACCTGAACTATGTGGCGGCAACGCAAACCACGCGGCGGGTGCGTGCCCTTCTGCCCCGGAGCGCGGCGAGCACCGTCCGACTGCCCGATGCCCTGCGGCTGATGGGCGCGCTGGATTTCGCAGGCGCCGACTATCGTACGCATTTCGCCTTGCAAGAAGGCCGGGGCAATGTGTACGGCCGAGCAGCCGTCGATTTGCAGCGCGAGGACTATTCCGCACAAATCGATTTGCAGCGGTTTGAGTTGGCGCAGTTTGTCAAAGGACAACCCATCGGACCGTTGACCGGTCGGCTGGGCATCGAAGGTCGCGGCTTCAATGCCGATGCGGTGCGCGCCAATTTGCGCGCCACCGCCGACATTCGCGAAGGCCACTACGACCGCTATCCGTTGAGTGGCATCGGACTCCGCGCAGCGCTGCGGGTGGCCACGCCGTGGTCGATTTTAAGGCTCGCAACCCGTTGATCGACGGCGAAGGCCGCATCACCGCCTTGCTCAATCGGCGATATGCCGCACAGCTCGACGTGCAATTGAATCGCGTCGACCTGCGTTCGCTCGGTGTGATCGCCGACACCTTGACCCTGGCGGGGAACTTCCGCGGCACGGTCGAGAGCACACACAACCTCAAGCACCTGGCTGCGCGGGGTGAATTGCGCAATCTGCGTTTTGTCGCGCCCACCCGTCAGCTCATTGCGCAAGATGTTTTGCTCGATGTGTCCTCTCGACCCGACAGCACCTTCGCTCATGTGAACTCCGGCGACCTGAAATTGCGCTTCGCTGCGCGCAGTGGGTGGCAGGGACTGGCCGATCGCGGCACGAAGATCGCCCAACTGGCCATGCGCCAATTCAAGCACCGCGACATCGATCAGGCAGCGCTCAAACGCGAACTCCCCGACGCGACGCTGCAGCTCGAGGCCGGTCGCGAGAATTTGCTCGCGCGCTATTTGCGTTACAAGCAATATGGCGTGAACAGCGTGGCCATGCATTTCACGTCTCACCCCACAACGGGACTGAATGGTTTCCTGCGTGTGGGGCAAATCAAGGCCGGAGAGCTGCTGATCGATACCGTGCTGGCCGAAGTCACCCACGGACCGGAGGGCTTGGAAGTGGAGGCCACGGTGGAAAACCGGAAAGCCGACAACCCGAATCCCTTCCTTGCCACACTGCACGGCCGGTTGTTGCGTGCGGGCGCTGCGGCCAACGTGGCCTTCAAGGACGGCAACGGGCGGTTGGGGCTGCGTCTCGGTGCGCAAGTCGACATGGAAGACGGCGGCACGCGGCTGCATCTCAACAGCGACACCGTCGTTGTGGCCTATCGCAACTTCGCTATCAATGCCGACAATTACCTGTATGTCAGCGACGACCGCCGCGTGCGTGCCAACATCAAGCTGTTGGCCGACGACGGCACGGGACTGCAAGTCTACAGCGAGGGCAGCGACAGTCTGAAAAACGACATCACCGTCACCGTCAATCGCCTCAATTTGGGCGAACTGGCCAACGTGCTCCCCTATCTGCCCAAGGTGGGCGGCACACTCGACGGCGATTTTCACCTCATCGAGGACCACCACAGCTTCGCCGCCGTGGGCGCCGCCACCGCCAAGGACTTTGCCTACGAAGGCACCGTGATCGGAACGCTGGGCACCGAACTGATGTACCAACCCGGCGACAACGGGCAGCACGTGGCCAATGGTTATCTGACACTCAACGGTGAAGAAGTGGCGGAAATCGGTGGCACCTACGACAGCAAGGGCAAAGGCAAGTTCGACGGCTCGTTCAAGCTGCGTGAACTCCCCTTGTCGATGGCCAATGCCTTTCTGAAAGAAACGGGTTTTTGCTATGCGGGGCACTGCCAACGGGGAAATTCACCGTGCAAGGCGAGCTTGAAAGTCCGGACATCAACGGGCAACTGAAGCTCGAGGATGCGCATCTATATAGTAATGTATATGGAATGGATTTCGCCGTCGACACCGTTCCGCTTGAACTCAAGAAATCGCAACTCGAACTTCGGAATTACCAACTGACCACGGCCGACAAAGTGCCGCTCACGCTGCGCGGCAAGGTCGATCTCTCGCACCCCGCCTCGCCCTATGTCTATGTTGATGTCATCGGTCGGCAGTTCCCGCTGGTCAACACCAAGCGGAAAAACGAATCGTTGCTTTACGGCCGCCTGCTGACCGATATATTGGCCAATGTACACGGCACGCTCGACAAACTCGTCGTGGCGGGACGCCTCACTGTGCTCGAACGGACCGACATCACCTATGTGATGACCAACACCCCGTTGACCGCGGGCAGCGATCTCTCTGATCTCGTCACATTCACCGACTTTGCCGACACTGTCGCGGTGGTGGCGCCGACGGAAGAGGCTAAGAAATCGAACATGGACGTGTGGATGGAGATCATTGTCAAGAAGGGAGCGCGTTTCCGCTGCTATCTCACGCCCAACGGAGACAGTTACGTCGACGCCTCGGGTAACGGTAATCTCACTTTCCGCATGCCGCCGCAGGGCGATATGCGAATGACGGGCCGACTCACCATCGACGAGGGCAAAATGAACTACGAATTGCCCGTGATACCCCTGCGCACGTTCAATTTCGAGAGCGGATCGTCGATCGACTTCACCGGCAACGTGATGAATCCCACACTCAACATCACGGCAACGGAGCGCGTCAAGACCATTGTGACTGAAAACGAACGGCAGCGCGCGGTGACTTTCGACGCGGGGGTGAAGATCAGTCGCACGGTAGAAGACATGGGACTGGAATTCATCATCGATGCGCCCGAAGATTTGACCATCAAAAACCAACTCACGGCGATGAGCGAGGAAGAACGCGGCAAGGCGGCCGTCGCCTTGCTGGCCACCGGTATGTACATCACCGACGACAACCTGGCTACCGGCGGACTCAAAGCGTCTAACGCCCTCAATGCCTTCTTGCAAAGCGAGATTCAGAACATTGCCGGCAAGGCACTTTCGACCATCGACCTTTCTTTTGGCATGGAGAGTGGCGTGAATGCCGCAGGACAAACCACAACCGACTATTCTTATCAGTTCTCCAAACGCTTCCTCAACGACAGAGTGCGCGTGGTGATCGGAGGTAAAGTCTCGTCGGGGACCGATGCCACGGAAGCCACGCAGTCGTTCATCGACAACATCGCCATCGAATATCGTCTCGACGCCGCCAACAATCGCTACGTCCGTCTCTTCTACGACCGCAATGCGCACGACCCGTTGGAAGGCACGCTCATGAAAACCGGCGCCGGCTTTGTCATGCGCCGCAAATCCGAGCATTTCGGAGACCTCTTCATCCAACGTCGTAAGAAAAATCCACCACCGAAAAATCAAACGCCAAATGAAGCACCGCTTTTGGGTTCGCGGGCTACTGTTTGCCCTCCTTTTTCCCTGGCTTTGTTCGAGTTGTTCGCTCACGGACAAGGTGCCGGCCGGCGAACAACTCTACACGGGCATCGGAACTGTGAATTATACATTCGACAAGCCGCTTTCGCATCGCCGCACTTCCTCGGCCGGCGACAGCGCAGGCGTGATCACGTCGATCGCCAATGCGGTCGATGCGGTGGAACGCGCCATGAAAGGCGGAGGGCAAGCCGCGCCGTCGCTCGAAGAGCTGAGACGCCGAGAGTGGGACTCACTCACACCGCCACAACGTGCGCGGCTCGTCGCACAAGAGAAGAACGAGCGGGCGAACCAAGCGAGCACCAAAAGCAGAAATCGACGCCGTGCTGGCCTATGCCCCCAACGGCGCCCTGTTCGGCTCCACAAAATATACCACCCTTGGAAATTTGGACTTTGGACCCTACAATCATTTTGTCGACTCCAACAGCCTATTGGGCAAATGGTTCTTCAACACGTTTGGCGAAGCCCCCATCCTCATCTCGAACGTGGCGCCGCAAACGCGCGCCAAAGTGGCTACCGAGTGTGCTGCGCAACCATGGTTATCTTCGAGGGAAGGTGGATTATCGTGTGGTGACGGGACGAAATCCCAAAAAAAGCGAAGATCGACTATGACATCACTCCCGGGCACCTCTTTTTTTCTCGACCCGTAGCTTACAAAGGCTTCGACGCCACAGCCGATTCGCTCCTGTCGCGCACCCGCAAGCACCGCCTGTTGCGGAGCGGCGAGGCTTTCAGCACCTCGGCGCTGGTGGCAGAACAGACGCGCATCGAAGCACTCATGCGCAACAACGGCTACTATTACTCTCGCCGACCTACACCACCTTCTTTGCCGACACGGTGGCGCACTCGGTTACGTGCAATTGCAGGTGCGTCCGGCGGCGCAGCGCCCCTGCCGTCGCACAGCGACCGTGGTACATCGGCCACGTCTATGTGACCATCCGCGATGAAAACGAAAGCAACATCACCGGACGGCTCGACCGTCCGGGCTACCTATTTCTTCCCGGGCACACAAATACCTTTGCAGCCCGGCGTGTGGCGACGTTCCATACAACACATGGAAGGGGAGCGCTTTGCTGCGTGGGCGCAAAAGGCCACGGTCGAACATCTCTACGGCTTGGGCATTTTTCTCGGCCATGGATGTCAACTATGCTCCGCGCGATTCGTCGTTCAATTGCGACACGCTCGACGTACATGTCTCTGCCACGTTGGCCAAACCCTATGATGCGTCGCTCGAAATGAGTGGCACCTACAAATCGAACGAGCAAATTGGCCCGGGCCTCAGCTACGAGCTCTCCAAACACAATGCTTTTCCGTGGTGCAGAGACCGTGGCTTGGAAGCTTTTCGGCAGTTACGAGTGGCAATTGGGGGAATCATCGTCTGCCCTCAATAGTTATGAGTTGGGTTCCCAACTCAGTTTCAAATTCCCCCGGCTGATCATGCCGTGGTTCAATCCCACGGCCATGGGGCGCCGCTATCGTCGCCGAATCGCCATCGCACAGACGCGCGCCAAGCTGCTTGGACAACCGCTTCCGCTACAACTCTACGACTACACGCCCGTCAACGGGACCACCACGCTGGCGCTGAGTGGCAACTGGCGCAACCGATCCGGGTTCTTCACCTTTGTCACGGTGGGAGGTAACCTCAATTATAAATGGTATACCAATCCGCGTAAGCGCCACGAGCTGAATCTTTTCAATCTGGAGTACAACAGTGTGATTCGCACCACGGCTGCATTCGATTCCATCACGCGAGCCAACCCTGCGCTCTACATTTCCATGCGGGATCAGCTCGTTCCTTCGATCAGTTACATCTTCACGTCCACCTCGCCCGCTGCAGACCGCCATCCGTATTGGGTGCAATTCCTATTGAAGGAGGCGGGCAATGTGACCTCGGGACTTTACGCCTTGACAGGTCGGAGCTTTTCGGAGACGGGGAAGCATTTGTTGCGTTCTCCCTTCTCCCAATTCGTAAAAGCCACGGCCGAAGGGCATTACACACGCGTCTTCTCGCCTCGATTGAGTCTGGCCATGCGCGCTTTTGCCGGTGTGGTCTACGCTTATGGCAACAGCACGCAGGCACCTTATGGCGAACAATTCTTTGTGGGGGCGCCAATTCGGTGCGTGGCTTCGCGGTTCGCACCATCGGCCCCGGCGGTTACCACACCCAACGCACGAAATATTCGTACATTGACCAGACGGGCGACGTCAAACTTGAAGCCAATGCAGAGCTGCGCACCCGCCTATTCGGTCAACTCAACGGAGCGCTCTTTCTCGACGCCGGCAATGTTTGGCTCATTCGCCCCGACGCCAAGCGGCCCGAATCGGGTTTCACGCTGCACAACCTCAAGCGCATAGCCGTAGGCACGGGAGTGGGCTTGCGCTACGACCTCAGTTTCCTCGTCATCCGTGTCGATCTCGGTGTGGGACTCCACGCCCCCTACGACACCGGCCGGCAAGGTTTTTACAATATCAACCGCTTCAAGGAGTCGCTGGTGCTGCATTTCGCCATCGGCTACCCGTTCTGATGCCGCAAACTGCCGCTCCCACTCTCAAAAGCGCGCACACAAGGGAGAACGATTCCCACGTTCTCCGCGTCTGGCTTGTGGGATTTCGAGCAATTGCTTAACTTTGAGCCGACAAGCTCGACACTTACCTATATCAACAACAACTTCACAACATATACCATCATGAATGCTATTCGTTTAGAACTTGACAACGCCACGTCGTTTCTCGTGAACGGCGAGTTGGACGAAGTAAATGCCAATGTGCCCGCCGCACAAAAAGCACTCGAGGCACAAACCTGCCCGGGCAACGACTTCCTCGGCTGGATGCACCTTCCTTCTTCCATTACCCCCGAATTCCTCAGCGAAATCAAAGCCTGCGCCGCCACGCTGCGTGAGCATTGCGACACGATTGTCGTTGCAGGTATCGGCGGTTCCTACCTCGGAGCACGCGCTGTGATTGAGGCACTCGGCAACCAGTTCGAATGGCTCACCAACGACGGCACCAATCCCGTTATCCTCTTTGCCGGCAACAACATCGGCGAAGACTATCTCTTCGAACTTTGCGAATACCTCCGCCACCGCAAATTCGGCGTGATCAACATTTCCAAGAGCGGCACCACCACGGAAACCGCACTGGCCTTCCGCCTCCTCAAAAAACAGTGTGAGGAACAGCGCGGCAAAGAGACTGCACGCAAGGTGATTGTGGCGGTGACCGACGCCAGAGAAAGGGCGCGGCGCGCACCACGGCCGACAAAGAGGGCTACACCTCTTTCATCATCCCCGACAACGTGGGTGGACGTTTCTCTGTGCTCACCCCGTCGGCCTTCTTCCCATCGCCTGCGCAGGATTCGACATCGACGCGCTCGTCAAAGGTGCAGCCGACATGGAACGTGAGTGCAGCACCGAATATAATATTGCTACACAATATGCTGCTGTGCGCAATGCGCTCTATCGCGCCGGCAAAAAGATTGAGATCCTCGTCAACTTCCAGCCGAAGCTTCACTACATGAACGAATGGTGGAAGCAACTCTACGGAGAAAGCGAAGGCAAGGACGGCGTGGGCATTTTCCCCGCTGCAGTCGATTTCACCACAGACCTCCACTCCATGGGACAATGGATCCAAGAAGGAGAACGCACCATCTTCGAAACCGTTGTTTCGGTCGAAGAAGCCAATCACACGCTTCACTTCCCCGCTGATGAGGAGAACCTCGATGGACTCAACTTCCTGGCCGGAAAGCGCGTGGACGAAGTCAACAAAATGGCAGAACTCGGAACGCGCCTCGCGCATGTCGACGGCGGTGTGCCCAACTTGCGCATCGTGCTTCCCCAACTCAACGAGTATTACCTCGGTCAACTCATCTATTTCTTCGAACGCGCCTGCGGTGTGAGTGGTTTGCTCCTCGATGTCAACCCGTTCAACCAACCCGGTGTCGAAGCTTATAAGAAGAATATGTTCGCACTGCTCGGCAAACCCGGTTACGAAGCCGAGACCGAAGCGCTCAAAGCGCGCCTTGCCGAATAATCTACGGACAAACTCGTTTCTTTCCCCTTTCCCCGCCCGCTGCAGAGCGGGTGGGGATTGTTTTTCAATGCAATCGCCATGACGCAACAACACTACGCGGCGGCCGTTACCCGATATTGGGAGCAACACCCCGATTGGCAGCGTGAAGCCGTCGCCGCCGGCCACGATCTCCACATCCTGCCTGTCCAAGCTGCCCTTTTCGACATGGACGGCGTGCTTTTCGACTCCATGCCCGGCCATGCCAAAGCTTGGACACAGGTTTGTCGTGAGGCCGGACTTGAGGTGAGTCCCGAAGAAGTCTATCTCAATGAGGGGCGCACCGCGTTTAGCACCATCGGGCTCTTCACGCGCCGCGCCTGGAACCGCGACACCAATCCCGAAGAAGTCGAACGCCTCTACGCGCGAAAGTGCGAACTCTTCAACTCGTATCCCGAGGCGCCCCGCATGCCGGGAGCGCAAGAACTGCTCCGACAAATCATTGCCGATCGGTTGACCACAGTCGTCGTTACGGGAAGCGGCCAAGCCAGTTTGCTCGAACGGCTTACACATAATTATCCCGGCGTGTTCGATCCGCAAAGATTGGTCTCCTCGCGCGACGTGAAGCACGGCAAACCTGATCCGGAACCCTATCTTATGGGCCTCTCCAAAGGAGGTGATCTTCGGCCCTGGCAAGCCTTCGTTGTCGAAAACGCGCCGCTGGGTGTACGCGCCGCCGTAGCAGCCGGCATTTTTACAGTGGCCGTCAATACCGGACCGCTAGATCCCGCTGCCCTGTCTGCCGAAGGAGCTGCTTTGGTATTCCCCTCAATGACTGCACTCGCCGATGCCTGGCCGGAGCTTCGGCGTACCTTTGGACTATATTGACCGCAGTCATCCCTTATTCTCACCTTGAACCTACCATGTCTCTACAAGCTCACATCGCCCTCACGCAGCTACGCGGACTCACACAGGCACAGTGTGTAGAACTTTTGCGTCGAGTCGACGAGCCGCAGTGTCTTTTCGATGACACTGTCGCTGTGCTCGATGCGATCGACGAACTTGCGCCTACGGCGCGCCCTCGTTTGCAGCGCCTCTTTGCCGAACACGGCGAAGAAGCCCTCCGCCGAGCGGCCGACGAACTTGACTTTTGTCATCGTCACAGCATACGTCCGCTGGCACTCGGCACTGCTGACTATCCGCGTCGGCTGGCGGAATGTCCGGACGCTCCCGCTGTGTTGTATTATCGCGGCACAGCGGATCTTGACGCGCGGCATGTGGTGGCGGTGGTGGGCACGCGCCGCATCACGCCTTATGGCAAGGCGCATTGCGAACGCTTCTGTGCCGAATTGGCGGCAGCACTTCCCGACGCACTCGTCGTGAGTGGACTGGCCTACGGGGTCGACATCCATGCCCATCGTGCAGCTCTCGACCACCACCTGGACACGGTCGGGGTCTTGGCGCATGGCTTAGATTCGATCTATCCGCCCATGCATCGCGACACTGCGAGACAAATGCTGGCGCACGGAGGTTTGCTCACGGAATATGTGGCCGGTGTGCGCCCCTTCGCCGGAAATTTCGTGCGCCGCAATCGCATCGTGGCCGGTTTGGCAGATGTTACCCTTGTTGTCGAGAGTGCAGAAAAAGGTGGAGCGCTGATCACTGCTCACCTTGCCGCCGATTACAATCGCACGGTCTGCGCTTTTCCCGGTCGCACCGACGATGAATTCAGCCGAGGGTGCTTACACCTCATTCGCGACCGCCGCGCAGAACTCATCACGGATGCCGCCGATCTGATGGGATTGATGAATTGGGAAATGAAAGGCGAGACGCCGACTGTCCAATTGGAACTCTTCGACGGAGATTCCCCTGAGCAGAGTTCGCTCATCCGAGCTTTGCGCGCTGCCGGTAGCGAGGGAGAAACAGCCGAGCGGCTTTGCATCATCACGAATCTCCCGCTAGCCAAGTCAACGCCGCACTTTTTGACTTGCAAAATGTCGAGCATCGTCACTTTGCTCGCCGGTGGGAGATACCGCTTACGCATCAAACCGCGCTAATTCTGCGCCGAGAAGGGCATGACCGCATAGGGGACAACATTTCGGTCCTCGTTTACTTTCGATATGTAAGATGATGGTACTACCTTTGTATTCCTCCTGTAGACACTTGTGGTGATACAAACCACAAGCATGATATAGAAAACTGCTGTTCATAACTGTACATTTGTTGGTACTAATTCAAATATACAATTTGTTCAGCGTTTTTCTTCTTTTTAGACCCGCATCACTCCAAATATGGGATGAACCTGATTTGTTGCACTTCGATGTTGAAAGCACGAACCCGTGGCCAATTCGCGAGAACCTGCGCACCTTCCCCACTTTCCTGCCGTCTTTCCTCGTGCGCGTGCGCATCCGCTGTTTTCGAAAAACAACCTTCACCTCTTCACCTTTCACTTGCAATCTGCTGATGCTGAGTGAGTTGCGGGTGAAGACTTTGTTTTTCTTTGTTCTCTTCCAACTATCTGATTTGTAGTGTGTTAGGGGTGAAGGCTTCACGCCTCCTTTTCCTTCACCCTTTGTTCACTTCGTTCTCCGCCTTTCTGATCTTTCCACCCCGTCCTCGTCCTCGTCCCGCACTGTGACCGTTTATCACTTCATAGTGCATGAAATATGCATAGTGCATAAACCTCCAAAACCTTCGGTGAAGGCGAGGGTGAAGGAAATATGGGAGTGAAACCTTCACGATTAACCCATTTACGTACAATGATTTACGTAGTGAAGGTGAAGAGGTGAACACAAAAGTCCAAAATCGTCTGATGCGCGCGCGTGTGCGTACGCGCGAGAGTGGCGGAATGTACATGGGGGTGAAGAAGCGGTTGTGTATATTGATGCGCTTCCCGTGTTTCCAAAAATAGTTGTGGTGTTTCGTGAGAAAGTAGGCGGTTTTCCAACCTTATGCGATGACGACGATGCAAAGATACAATTGGTTCAGCGGTTTTCTTCTTCCTAGAACCGCATCAGTCCCAATGTCGGATGAAATATTTTTGATGGCCTGATACTTATTGTGGTTGTTTTCTGCGTATTTAGTTTCTTATTTGATTGAGATAGCTTATATTTGCAAGCAACAATCAGATATTTTGTTATGTAGGAAACCCTTTTCAATTAGATTACAATGCCGGAAGTAGTCAAAGGAATCACACCTACTCTACAGATAATGCACGCTTTTATGTGTTGAGAGCCTCTGCTTTGGATAATATCGACTTAACCTTCCCTAAATCCGATGACCCCGATGAATAAGGTGCTGTGTCTTTCATTCGTTTGCGCAATGACACTATTTAGCTCTTGCGAACGCGAACAATGCCTTTGTAAAGAGAATAGACAAGTTGAAAATAATGCCCATGGATCTGAGACGGTCACTCCTGATGCGCCTCAAAAGCCAGGGGCTTCGGAGTTGAAAGTGGACGAATTTGGGGAATACATCACAGACGGAAAACACCCGACTCCACGTATTGATCTTACCGATCATGGAAGTGGATTTACTTATGGATTGTTTGAAAGATGTCTGAAATTTCTCGAGAGCGATTGGACAGTTTGTTTTGCCAAGTTTTGTGGGAATGCAAAGACCTGAGGGTCGTTGAATCGGATCGCACCTTAGCAAAGAAGCAATTCCATGTATTAGGTGTGAACGAGTATGGCAAACAATTCATTTGTAGGGATGGGAAGGTTTATGTTCAATATAAAGACCCAGCGAGAGAACGAATAGTATATAGTTATTATTATGATGAGAAAAGCAACCGACTATCGTTCATCGGTACAGACATTTCGTGGGAGATTATCCGATTAACACCTTACGCTGTGGAGCTCTTGCAACACGGCCAAACCCCTATGGAGTGAATTTAATTGGTATTATTTCAGAAGAAGCACCAAATAGCATCTCTTGTAAATCAGCGAACCACAGCAGAACTCTGGCTTGCATTTTGAAAAAGAAAACCCGAAGCCTGTTCTAAAGGGCTTCGGGCTGGTTTTTTCTGCCGTTTTGGAGTTTACCAGACAGCAATAAAAAATGAGCGAGATACCATCGGAGGATGACATCTCGCTCAAAGCAGTTTTAAGAGGCGCGGTAAGCGCTAACCCTATGCGTGGCTTAGAACATTTTTTCTGGGTAGACTCCGTCGGCACCGAGTTTGGCGAACTTTGCCACCACTTCGGGACGGTCTTCGGGATACGTCACGCCGAACCACTTGAAGTGGTAGTCGAGTACCTCGCAAGTGGCTTGTCCCTTGCGGATAAGGTGGTCGACCATGAGAGGGATGAAGAATTCGCTCTTGAGATTCTCCATATTCTTAGGATCCGAAAGGAAGGTCTTGAAGAACTCATTGGAGTGAGCGAAGTAGTCGGGCGTGAAACCCCAGAAATTCATGGACACGGGCGTGGTGTCGGGGATAGATATCCACTCGTTGTTCTCATCGAGGTATTGCACCGTGCCGTCGTGCCGTTCGATCTTGGTGCGTTCTACGACTGAAGTCAGGTGGTTCTTCTCGTCGACTTCGCACACGCCACGGCTCACTGTACCGCTGTCAGAGAGGGTGTTGCCCACGCGGAAGCCCACCATCGCATAGCGGCCGGTGCTGCTTTCGGGGAGCGAAGAAAGGAATTTGCCCATCACTTGGAAGGCGTCACGATCGTAGAAGTCGTCGCAGTTGAGCACGGCGAAGGGTTCTTTGATCACGTCTTGTCCCATCATCACGGCGTGGTTCGTACCCCAGGGCTTTTGGCGGTCGGCGGGGCAGGTGAAACCTTCGGGAAGTGCGTCGAGCGATTGGAAGACGAGTTCGCAGGGGATCTTGTCTTGGTATTTGGTGAGGACGATCTTGCGGAAGTCGTCTTCGAAGTCTTTGCGGATTACAAATACGAGCTTACCGAAGCCGGCGTTGATGGCGTCGTAGATCGAGTAGTCCATGATGGTTTGTCCTGGGGGCCGAGCGTGTCGAGCTGTTTGAGGTCACTCATAGCGGCTGCCCATACCGGCAGCAAGCAGGAAAAGAGTGGGTTTCATGATGAAGTGAGATTGAATTCTGACGCAAAGATAGCAAATCCCTGACGAAATGCGCCAAAAAAATATAATGCATTTTGTCAAGTAAATGTAGCAATGGTTTTTCCGCACGCTGTCTCTTTAGCGAAGTGAGCGAGGTCATTGGCTACTTAGGGCGAAATCCGTCGTCCGAAGGGCGGTCAGGCGCCCTCAATAGGCATTTTTGCTGCGCACCGTGAGCACGGTTTTGATGAGAATCCAGAGATCGAGGGCAAACGTCCAGTGTTCGATGTACCAGATGTCTTTTTTCACGCGCCCTTCCATCTGCCAGAGTTCTTTTGTCTCACCGCGAAAAACTCCGTGACCTGCGCCCAACCCGTGATGCCCGGGCGCACGAAGTGGCGCACCATATATTTGTCGATGAGGTTACTGTACACTTCGGTGTGTTTCAGCATGAGGTCGCGGTCCCACGAGCGACATGTCTCCGCGAAGCACATTGATGAGTTGCGGCAGTTCATCCATATTGGTACGGCGCATGAAATCGCCCACGCGCGTCTTGCGCGGATCGTGTTCCGTAGCCTGCAGCTGGTCGCTATTGGCATTGACACGCATCGAGCGGAATTTGTAGCAGTTGAATTCCTGTCCGTTGAGTCCGCTCCGCTTTTGGCAGAAGAAAACGGGGCCGGGCTGGTGAGTTTGATCCAGATACCGAAGATCACATAGACGATGGGGAAGACCGTAACGAGTAAGACTGCAGAGACGACAATGTCGAAACAACGTTTGATCACAGCGTTGTCGAAGTTTTCGAGTGGGGTCGTGTGGATGGCTACTGCGGAATGCCCGTCGAGCGCAAGCACTTTTATGCGGTGGGCAACGAATGAATACGTGCCCGGCAAACCGATGAAGCGCAACATGTGGTTGTCGCAATAGTCGACGAGGTGGCGAATCCGTGCCTGATCAACCGAAGAAAGTGTACAAAAGATTTCGACCACCGTCTCGCGAGTATTGAGATAAGCATCAAAATCGTCGTATTTTCCCAAATAAGGAATGATTGGGTCGGACTTTTGTGGCGCTTCGTCACAAAAGTACCCCAAAATCGAGTATCCCGTACCCCGATCCTTGGCCAGTTGGTTCTGCAAGGTGCTGATGTTTTCGATCGGCTCTACCACAACCACGCCTCGACGCGAGGCACGCCGCGCACGATACCATTGAATCGCGCGCCGCACCGTTTTCTTAAAGATGAGCGAAAAGAGCAGTTGCCCCACCAGCAGCGGAAGCAGATATTTCCACACCGTGAGTCTTGCACCCGGTAGCGCAAGAGAGAGCGTGACGACGAGCAAGTCGAAATAAAGATTGCTGTAGAGCGCACGCCGGAGAATCTCGTCTCCACGGATAATGGCATAATGCAAGCGGCTGCCCGTCTGCATGCCGCACACAAAGTAGCAGACCGAGAGCACGAAAGCGAAATCGCCGTAGCGTGCAGCATATTGCGGCATCTCTTCGTAGAAGAAGGGACGCAAGGCCAGCAGGATAAGATTCAGTCCGATGATTTCGCCGACAACGACGAAAAAGCGGAAGATATAGGGCTTCTGGTTGGTGATCATAGACTCTGCGGTGCGAAGGTTGCAAAGATTCATCTCTGCCGTGTGCGCTGAATGGGCTCTCCATCTCAGCACCGGCACTCACTATTGCGTGTTGAATACGCGCAAACGGGATATGCTCCTTGCAAATTTAGCGAATATACGGGATATAGCAGCCTTTTACGCCTCTATTTTTTTCGCACTTAGCGTGTCAACTCTGTGCATTCAGAAAAATCCCCGCTTGCGAGAGCAAGCGATTTTACTACGGAAAATGGGGTCAGAATTGACTGTACCGAGGTTACGATCGACGAGCAGTCCGTCGACAGCCTTGAGTTGGAACTTCCCGCCTTCTTCGCGCGGAATTTCAGCGTGAAGAGCACCGGCGCACCCTCGTCGAGCAAGAAGTTGTTGCCGCGGTTCACAAAGGTGGGCAGCAACTCCTTCGTGCCGTTGGTGTGCAGACGGTCGTAGGTGAGGTTCACCATGTCCTTCATGCCCTTGAGGTCGATGCCCACGTATTCCAATTCGTCGGCCTTGTAAGGCAAAACCGAACGAAAGGGCATTGACATAGTGCAGATCCTTGCCAGACACCTTGATCTCTACCAAGTCGCCGGCTTTGTAGGACTTCACGTTGGGCGTGAGCACGAGCGAACCGCGCACCTTGTCGGACGAGTTGCGCACACCGCCGTCGAGTTCCACGGCCACCGTCGAGATGTCGTAGGCATCGATGAGGCCGTTGCCGTTGATATCGCCGGCCGCCACGTAGTCGAAGTCCGCGTCTCCGCGGCGCAAACCGGTGTAGTTCATATACGAGGTGAGGTCGTTCTCGTCGATGCGCTTGTCGCGGTTGATGTCGCCTTGCATCTTACCCTCTGTTCCGGCAACGCGGTAAACATAGAGTTCGCGGCCCGAACCGAAGTTGCCGACGCCTTCGTCGACGTGTAGTTTGAGGTAGCGTGCTTCGGGATGATCTGCGGGAACGATTGTCTTGACCGTGGCATCCTTCGCCCAAGTGAAGGCAATGGGCGCCGACCAGTTCTGCCGGTCGGTCGAGAACGAGTAGCTACCGCGAAGCAGTGTGCCGTTGGCGGCGTCTTCGCGCGGAACATATTCGATGCGATCGATCTTGTTGACCGCACGCAGATCGACGGTCAGGTCGAACGGCGTAGCTTGTTTGTTGTCCCACGCCGTGTGCCACATGGTTTTGAGGTCGCGGTCGAAGAGCTTGTCGGTGCCCTGTCCGCCCTGGCTGGCCACCGAAGCCGTGGCTTTCACGCCCTTAATGGCCCACTCGAGGGATCTTTCACCGTGGCGAGGCTGAGATTGCTCCACGCGCCGGCGCCGGAGGCATTGACCGCGCGCACAGCAAAGTCATAGGTGGTGACGGGCGCCAGATCATCGAAACGCAAGCGCGGTTCGCGTATCGTGGAATAGATTTGTCCGTCGAACTTCACTTCGTAGTAGTCGGCATTTTCCACGGGTGTCCAAGCCGGTGTGAGGGCGTAAGCCTCGACCTTGCTCTTCTTTTCGTCGAGCTGTGTCGTTTTCAATTTACCGCGGTGGGTGAGCAGGCGGTCGGCAGGCGCAAACTCAAAGCCTTTGACTTCGACGCTCACCGTGTTTTCGCTCACGTCGGTGGACGCCACGCGTACCAGCACCTGGGGATTTTTTTGATGACTTCGCCCACGCTCTCCTCGCCGGGCGCACCCAACGGTTCAGATTCGGTCGAGCATCGTAGAACCACACGTTGTCGCCCCTTTTCGAAGGCCTCGCGTGTTTTTCACTTCGGTGAGTTTCACCGCTTTGTTTGCCCCCACTTGTGCCGTGACCGATTTGGGAGCGCGGGTCACGTTGATGCGGAGCTCCGTCGCCTTGTTGCGGATGTAGCCATCGAAGTCGCCGGCCGTGCGTTCGGCCTTGAACGTCAGCGTCTTCTTGTTGACCGAAGTGCTGAGTTGCGTGTTGGTGTTTTCGCCCGTGAGGTAAGCTTGTGTACGGCCGTCGTCGTCATATTCGAGCGCCTTGGTGCCGTGTTGCGCATAGATCTCGTAGATGCGCAGGTCCTTGCGGATCTGCGAGGGATTGTTGTTGGGGTTCGCCATGGGGATGATGGCGTCGGCCTTCACCAGCACCGGCAGTTTCCAGAGGGGTGCATCGAAATCGTTGAGAATGCGGCCGCCTTCATAGCGATCGCCCGTGAAGTAGTCGACCCACGTGCCCTGCGGCAGGTAGATCCCGTCGCGGCGGTCGTTGCCTTCGGCATCGGCAGCCGTGTTTTGGTAGACCGGCGCCACGAGGAACGCATCACCATACATATATTGGTATTGCGTGCGCTTGCCGAGCGTGTAGTCATTGCGCTCTTCCATGAACATCGGGCGAATGATCGGGCGACCATTGATGGCTTGCGCGGCGGCCGTGTAAGTGTAGGGCAGGAGCTCACTCTTCAGTTTGAGATACCAGCGGTTGAGCGCCGTGCTTTTGCCACCGAGGGCCTGCGGATATTTGGGGTTCGCGCCCCATCCGTCCATGTTGAGCTCCATCGGGGTGAAGGTCTTCCATTGGAACTCACGCACATTGACGGGAATGTTTTTCCCACCGAAAATACCGTCGAGGTCGGAAGTGATGTTGGGTTGTCCCGAAAGGCCGGAGCCGATGAAAGTGGGGATGTGGAAGCGAATGTACCCCAGTCACCGCCTGTTTGGTCGCCGCTCCAGATGCCGGCATAGCGTTGCGTGCCCGCCCACCCGTCGAGCGAGATGATGAAGGGCGCGCGTTGTTGCCATATTTAGGCATGATCTTGCCCACGTCGGCCACGCCGTTGAGGCCGAAGGAGTAGCCCCAGCCCACCCAGGCCACGTCGGTTTTGAGCACCCGCACGCCGGCGTCGCGCACTTCTTTGACGATGTCGCGCTGCAAGAGAGCCCTCGATGCTGTCTTTTGGGGTGCAGATCGCTTTGCGTCCACAATCCGATTTCCACGCCTTTCGAACGGGCATAGTCGCCGAACGACTTGAGGTTCTTGATGTTACCGTCGAGCGTGGTGGTCTGTCCGTAACCTGCGCCGTAACCGTCGTTCGGCAGGAACCAACCGAGCGGCATGTCGTTGTTCAGATAGCGATCGATGGCCGCACGCGCCGAGAACTGGTAGTTTTCCAGTTCGCCGTTCAGGCTTTCGCGAATGCCCCCTGTTGTTTTTTCTGGCTTTCGTTGTAGGTCTTGCCGTCCTCCATTTTCATGAAGCCCTTGCCGTCCTTGGCCTCGGTCCAATAGTCGCGGTTGTAGGCATTGAGGTGCCCCTCGTAGAAACCGAATTTGGGCAAGAGCACGGGGTTGCCGGTGAGCTGATAGAAGCCGTCGAGCAAGGCTTCGGGGCGATCGCCCACCCAGAAGAAGACGTCGAGATATTTCTCACCGTGACGCAGCTTCACCTTTTTCGCGTCGGTGGCGCCGAAGTCGTAGAGTCCGGGTTTGAAGGTGTGCCACAGCATGCCGTAGCCTTTGGTGCTCCAATAGAAGGGAGTGGGAGAGGCCACACCGCCGTCGACCCAGTTGTTGGTGTTTTCGATGGCGATGCGCTGTCCGCGGTGGGAGAAGCGTCCGTTTTGCACGCCGCCGCCGTAGAAGTACTCGCCCGGCTGCAAGTCAGTTCGAGGTGCGTGCCGTCGTTGTCGAAAGTGCGAAACGACGGCGAGGAGATCACGGGATCGATCTCGTTTTTCTTGTAGACTGCGAAGCCGCTGTTCTTGTTGTCGAACACCACCTTGATCTCGTCGGTGGTGAGGGTGCAGTTTTGGTCGTTTTGTTGGAGTTCAAGTCGAGCCACCCTGCTTGCGGGCTGTTCGACGAGGATGTCGGCCGCGGGTTTCGCCTCGGGGTTGTGGGGGCGCTGCCGGCGGATCTTGGTAGATGCGGAAAATGTTGTTGCCGTAGAAGTCGACGGTGATTTTTTTCTGTTTTGCGCGTCGGTGAGTTCTACGGTGTGCGCGTTGACTTTCCGTGCCTTCTTGATGACGAAAGCCATGTCGCCGGAGGTCGCATTGAGTTGTGCGGTTTGTTCCGTCGGCGTGAAACCGATGGGCGCCGCTTTCAGGCCGCCGCCAAGCCAACGAACAAGAGGGTGTTGGCATAGAGCAGTGTTTTGTGAGAGATCATGGGTGGTTTGATGGGTAAAAGCGCGTGTGCGCAATTTTTATGATGCGTTCAAAGTTACGACATTTCGCGCGAATTGGCCCCTGCCGACAACAAAAAAAGACAGGAACTGCGATAGTTCCTGTCTTTGTGCGTGTGTTGTGAGGCCTTTTGCGGTGGCATGAGCCGAATTCCGGCTTGCCGTTGGCATCACAGCCATGTGTTCGGTGCGGCCTTATGCCTCCTTCTTGACGGGGGTACGCTTTTCTTTGATGCGTGCCTTCTTACCCGTGAGGTTGCGGAGGTAGTAGAGCTTAGCGCGACGCACTTTACCCACTTTGTTCACCTCGATGCTTTCGATCGCAGGCGATTCGATGGGGAAGATACGTTCTACGCCGACCGTTCCCGACATTTTGCGAACGGTGAAACGCTTTTTGTCTCCGTGTCCGGAGATTTTGATAACAACACCGCGATAGAGCTGTACGCGTTCTTTGTTACCTTCTGACGATTTTTGTAAGCCACGGTCACGGTGTCGCCGGCCTTGAAAGCGGGCGTTTGTTTGCCGGTGGCAAATGCTTCTTCAGCAATTTTGATCAGATCAGCCATTTGTGCTTGATTGTATGAAATTGTTATCGCCCCAGCCCAACATTCTCAGTTTCTTTTTCGGAACGTTGCCCCACGATGGGCAAACCTGCTGACAGCGGTTGAGCGGAAAAGCTCGGCAAAGTTACGCATTCCGCGCGACTCCGCCAAGAAAGTTGATGAAAATCAGTGCCTCAAAGTCGTTTTGAAGACGATGTTCATGTAGTGTATTCCGTCACAGGAGCGGGATTGCTGACCAGTTTGTAGGTGAGGACGCCATTGTCGTCTACTTTCACGTCTTTGAAGACTTTCGAATCGTAGTAGGTGACAAAATAACCGAGATCGGTCTTGCCTTCGACGGGCAGATTGCCGGCCGAGGGGCTGGACACGAGGGTAACGGCACCGCCGCGGAGTGGCGGGGATGCTGAATTGGTTTTTGTAGAGCTCGTAGAGATCGACGCTGAATTCCGTGCCGTTGTATTCGGCCGCCGTTTGGTCGGTGGGCATGATGCAGCTAGGCATGTAGAAGAACAGGGGCCAAGCGGCGAATTTAGATCCGAGCACACCGTTGGCGTCGGCGATCACCACGCGGTTGGGGGTGAAGGTCGACTGGTTGTTGTAGGCACCGTTGGCGCCGGTGGTGATGGCATCGCCTTTTTGGGGAGCGTCTCCACGCGCACCGTACCCTTCACGTCGAGCTGTTCGGTGGGGGTTTTCGTCTGTACGCCGACACGTTCGTTGTGTGCAGTTTGTGCACTCAGGGCGAGCGGAAGCACGGCGAGACCGAGTAGGAGGAGCTTTTGATCATCTTCATTGTGGTAAGACTGTGTGTGATATGATGCTTTTTATTTGTTGCTGTCGAGATAGCGTTCTGTTGTGTGACGAGTGCAGTGTCGAAATGTGCCGTCGAGGGGCGATCGGTGCCCTTTTCGCCGGGCAAGAGAGATACCTATTGGCTGTGTCGCACACGAACTGCGTTCCAAAGGTACGCATTCTCTGAGAATACGCGCAGAGGTGTCCGCTTTTTTTGCGTTGAAATGATGATTGCTGCGTGTTTTGCAAAGTATAGATGGCGATTTGGTGTGATATTTGTACAAATTGTCCTGCCGGTCGCTTTCCCGGTCTTGCACGTTCCGCGTTTTTCGATGCCACCACCCCATGTCGGTGCCCGCTCTCGTCGGTTGGGAAATCGCTCTTTCGCGCTTTTTCGCAAAAACGGGGAACCCTTTCTCGGAACACGCGCAGTTTTCGCGTTTTCGTCGCGGGTTCTCGCACGCGTACGTACGCGCACTCAGCAGGTTTTCGTTTTTTGCCTTCACCGTTTGTGTGTTATCGGTTGATATTTAGCGCGTTGTGGGTGAAGATGGCGTTTTTTTCGTAGGTTCACGGCTGAAATGGGGCACTGCACCGGGGAGCGAAGTGGTCGGTCGGTGCCTCTTCATCCCCGTCACATAAGTTGTGAGGGATTGTCGCACACGGTGAAGGAATGGTGAAGGAAAATTTCAAAAGTCTTCACCCCTAATCGGATGATCCACAATGGATTGCTTGGGAGGGGTGAAGAGGTGAAGGAAAAAAACGAAAAGTGACTGAGGCGGGCGCATGCGCGCGCACGCGAGAGCGGTGACTTTCGAGGGCTTTTCGGTCGGCTATGCTTCGCCTTCGCCCCGGCGCTTGTGCGTCATGATGTCGAGCACACAGCGGTCGGTTTCGTTCATGGCCTCCTTGCCGATTTTTGCCAAATTGCGAATGCTGCAATCCACACAGTCGTCGATGATGCCTTCGACCGACGAGACGCATTCGCCCTGCATGGCCAGCATGGCCGAGAGCACCGCTGTGGACACGCCCGAAGTGAGTTTGAGAGCGCACGAAGGTTTCGCCCCGTCGCAGATCATGCCCGTCAGGTTGGCAATCATGTTTTTGACGGCCGCCGCCACTTTGTTGTAGTCGCCGCCCATGAGATAAGTGATGCCGCATGCGCTGCCGGTGGCTGCCACCACGCAGCCGCAAAGCGCCGAAAGGGTGCCGAGATGCTGTTTGATGTAGATGGCCGTGAGGTGCGAGAGCATGAGGGCGCGGACGAGTTCGGTGCGGGTGTTGTGGTTCTCGCGTGCAAAGACCGCGACGGGATTGGTGGCGCAAATGCCTTGGTTGCCACTGCCCGAGTTGGACATGACGGGAATGGGGGCACCGGCCATGCGGGCATCGCAGGCCGACGAGGTGGCCGAAAGGATGTGCGAGAAAATGTTGTCGCCCATGATGCCGCGGCCCATGGGGCGGGAGAGGGCTTTGCCGAGGCAGTGTCCGTAGTTGCCTTCGAGCGAACGTTGTGAGGCCGTCATGTTGAGTTCGGCGGCTTGGAGAATGAAGTCGAGCTCGTCGATGGGCGACGTCGTGGCGAAATCATAGACCATGCGCAGGTTGAGGCGGCGACCGATGTCTTCCGGTTCGGCGTGTTGCGCCGTGCCTTGCGGTCGACAGTCGTCGGTCGTCGTGGGCTCGTCGGCTGCTTTGACAGGGAGCGACACCACCGGCGTTGCGCAGTGCGGCCGCCACTTCGCAGTCGACGAAGTGCGTGTGTTGCCCCGCGATGATGGCGCGCGCCTCGTGTCCGTCGCGGTCGGTGGCCGTGACGTCGACATAGAGTTTCTCGCTGATGTCTTGCGCCAGTGTGATGTCGATGCGCTGTTCGGCGATGTAGGCTTTTCCTGCCGCCACGTCGTCGGGCGTCACATCGCGGAGCACTTCGAGTCCGTTGGCCGAGCGGCCGATGAGCACGCCGAGCGCGATGGCGATGGGGAGTCCGACCATGTCGGTGCCGGGAATGCCCACCCCCATGGCGTTTTTGAGGATGTTGGCACTGAGGCGCACTTGCACGCGGTGGGGCGGGCGCGTTGGGAGCTGTTCGGCCGCCCGTGCGGCGGCCAGTGCCACGCAGACGGGTTCGGTGCAGCCGATGGCGGGCACCACTTGTTCGCGCACAAGGGCGATGATTTCTTGTCGGAGGGGATCAGGAAGCATGGTATCGGAGTCGGTATTGTCGTGGGGTGATGCCCCACACGCGGTTGAAAGCATTGTAGAACGACTGTCGGGAGGCGAAGCCGCAGTGCAGGCCGATGTCCTCGACGTTCCATTCGGCGAAACGACGATCGCGGAGCATGCGGGCGGCTTCGTTGGCACGGATTTTGGCCAAGAGGCGGAGAAAGTTTTCGCCGGTGCTGATGGCCAGTGCCGCGCTGATGGCGCGGTGGTCGCAGCCGATGATTTCGGCCACGCGGCGCGCGGTGAGATCGGGGTCGCGGTAGTGGCGTTGTTTCTGCAGGAGCTTGAGCACCCGGATGTAGATACCGGCCGCGCGGTCGGGGCTGAAATGGTCGAGATAGGGTTTGGAGAGCGGCGCGTTGGGCTGCTCGCGAGGGGCGTCGGTCATGGGCAAGAGGAGCGCGCGGTGAGGAACTGGGCAAGGGGCCAATGAGAAAATGCAGAGCGCAAGTCTCGTCGCTCGGTGGGGACGAGACTTGCGCTCCGGGCGAAGTGGCAAAACCTCAGCAGCCGCTGCCGTCGAGATTGCAGGCGGGCGCGTCGTGCTTGGGGGTGAGGAGCCCGACCTCTTTGGGATGAAGGGTGACGGTGCCGTCTTCTTTCACGAAGCAGGGGATGCCGATTCCGCCATGTTTCTTCACGGCGTCGAAAGCGGGGTGCGTGTCGCGCAGTTTCAGGAAGGCCTTGAGGTGCAAGACGTGCGAACCGAGGTCGATGATTTCGAAACGGGGGTCGTTTTGAGCTTGTTGGTCCACAGCCACGCAGTCGGGGGCAGGTGGGCATACCGTAGATTTTGATCATGATGCGTTTTTTCGGTGAGTAGAAGTCAGAGCACGAAGAGTCGGCGAGCGTTTTTGGCTCGTGACCGCTTCTGATGTGCTCCGCGTGGTTTGATAGATTTCGGCGAGCCGTTCGACGATGAGGGGAATGTAGGCTGTTCGTTGCGCTTGCCCCGATGGGGAGTGGGCGCAAGGTAGGGCGCGTCGGTTTCGAGAACGATGCGCTCGAGCGGTACCGTGGTTTCGAGCACGGCCGGCAGGGTGCTCTTCTTGAAGGTCACGACCCCTGATACCGAGCAGGAAGCCGTCGAAGGCCAGGAGCTCTTCGGCCTCGCGAGCCGATCCGCCGAAACAGTGGAAGATGCCGCCCGGTAGTTGGTCTTTGAGTGGCGTGAGCACTTCGAGCAGTTCGGCGTGGGCGGAACGGGAGTGAATGACGAGCGGCAGTCGGAGCGGATGCTCCACGCTGCCTGTCGGCGGAACACCTCCATTTGTCTTCGCGCCGCGAAGTGTCCCAATAGAGGTCAATGCCCACTTCGCCCACGGCCACGAAGGGCGAATGGGGCACGGCGAGGAGTTGTTCCATGCGATCGAGCAGGGGCTGCGGATCGGGGGAGTTCGGTGGGGTGGAGTCCGAGCATCGGCTCACAGAGGTCGGGCCATTCGTCGCAGGTGCTCACGAGCGGGCCGAGCGAATTGGCGTCGATGTTGGGGAGCAACAGGTATTGGGCGCCGGCGTTGCGGGCTCGTTCCACCACCTCGTGGCGGTCTTCGTCGAAAGCTTCGTCGTAGAGATGGCAGGGTGTCGATGAACATGAAGGAGGGGGCGTTTTTAGTGATTGCGTCCGAGCAGCGGCGTGACGTAGTTCCAGAGCGGCGTGGCGTCGACGCTGAGACGATCCAACGTGGTGCGCGCCTCTTTGAAGTAGGCCTCGATGCGTTGGCGGCAGAGGCTTTCGACGTCGTATTTGGCGTAGCAAACGCATGGCGTAGCGTATTTTTCTCGTCGGGATCGATGGAGTCGCACGCGAGCATGCGGAGGAAATGGGTGGTTTCGGCCCCCGACATTTGTGAGAGCGCGGTGACGGTGAGGAAGGTTTTCTTTCCGCAGAGGATGTCGCCGCCGATTTTTTTACCGAAGACGGCCGGATCACCGTAGGCGTCGAGGTAGTCGTCTTGGAGTTGGAAGGCGAGTCCCTATTTTTTCGGCAAATTGGTAGAGCACTTCGGCATCTGCAGCCGGGTGCGTCGGCGAGGAGACCGCCCATTTCCCAGTGGCGCAGCCGAGGAGCACCGAGGTTTTGAGGCGGATCATTTCGAGGTATTCCGCTTCGGTGACCCTCACTGCGCGATTCGAAATTGACGTCGTATTGCTGTCCTTCGCAGATGCGGATGGCGCTGTCGGTGAACAGGTGCAAGACCTCTTCGCGGCGTCCCACGGTGCACTGTGCGATGAGGCGATAGGCCAGGAGAAGCATGGTGTCGCCGGAGAGCACGGCGGTGTTTTCGTTCCAACGGGTGTGCACGGTGGGGCGTCCGCGGCGCATGTCGGCGTGGTCCATGAGATCGTCGTGCACGAGGGTGTGGTTGTGGTACATTTCGATGCCGACCGCCGCGGGCATGGCCGGCATGTAGTCGCTGTGATAGAGCGAGAAGGCCGTGAGCAAAAGCATGGGGCGTAGCCGCTTCCCGCCGCCGGCGAGTACGAAACGAATGGGGTCGTAAAGTCCTTCGGGACGTTGCGGATAGGGCAATGCCGCCAGGGCGTCTTCAATGTGTTGTAGCATGATTCTCGTGTTATGTAGTGGGAGTTTTCAGGAGAGAAGAGAAGTCGCCTAATCAATTGCGTGTTTTCACGGTGAGGACGGCGCGCACCAGCACGCTCTCGCTTTTTTTCGTCCTCGGTGGGGCGTCGCACTCGAAAGCCACGCGGTCGTCGCTCAGGGTGTGGCGATAGACGCGCAGTTGCTGGTCGGCATAGGCTTCGAGTCCGTAGGCCATTTTCGACGCGGCGCACGGTGTGCGTGTCGTGCCAGTCTTTGTCGAAGGTGTTGAGCAGCAGATCGATGTAACGAATGGAGTTGAAATGGCCGTTGATGTCCAAATCGGTGTAGGCGGCCGTGTGGCGGAGCACCGGTTCGGTTTCCTGCACGCGGGCCTCGACGGGCCGTCGATGGGCACGTCTTCGTCGAGCAGGGCTTGGTGGAATCCGCCGTCGGGGAGGGTTTCGAGATTGACCGGTTGGCGCGTTTCACAATCGATGAGGGCCCAGGTCGAGGTGCCGTAGCCGAAGGGCACGCCGTTGGGGTCGGTGACAACGTAGAGGCGGTCGGTGAAGTGACGATAAATGCGATTCACCCACGTGCCGAGCTGATAGCGCTCGCCCGAAAGCGGGAGGTGGTCGAGTTCCAACACGAGGCGCGAGAGCACCCATCCGCGGTGATGCGTCTGCATGTAGGTGAACCCTGAAATTATGCGTTTCGGCGTGGAGCGACGAGACGCGCAAAACGAGGTTGCTGAGCGTGCTCCAAGCCAAGTGACCGTGTAGTCTTCTTGGAAAGGCTCTGACTATAAAGGGGTAAAAGAGTTTTTCGGCTATGGTGGGAGTTTGCGAGTGGAGGGGGCGAAGGGCTGTTCTCATCGCCGGTTTGAGCGACGAGGGCTCAGGGCAAAAATAAGCAATTCTGTCGGAAAAAGGTTTTTCCCTCGCCGGAATTTTCACCCTGAGGCGGTGCGTCGGGCACGTCGCCGGGCGCACGCTTATCCTTTTATCCTTGAAAAGGACGAAGGTGATGGGGATGGTGACACGCACGGGAGATACTTTTCCCTTGTGTTTTCCGGGCTTCCACTTGGGCATGCGTTTAATACCGGTCATCACGGCGCGATCGAGCATGGGTTGTGTCTTCTTGGTGAGCTCGATGTCGGTGATGCTGCCGTCGGGTTGGACCACAAAGGCCACTTCGCAGGTGCCGTCGAGCTGCAACCGCTGTGCTGCGCCGGAATAGACGATGTTGTCATCGAGAAATTTCACCATCGCTTTGTATCCGCCGGGAATTGCGGCATTTCTTCCACCACTTCGGTGGCGGTGAGTTGCGGTCCTTCGACGGGAGGTCGGGTTGATCGGCGTTGTGGTGGATGTCTTGGTCTACGAGCTCGCTGCGGTCGATTTGTTTGCTGTCGTCCGGTCCGTCAATGCCGATGGGGGCGGTGACCGTACGGCGATCGACGATGATGGGGGCGGTGTTTCGTCCGCCGGGTGTGGTGGCAACTTTCACCGCTCTGCGACCTACGGAAATGTTCTTGCGCTCGAAGCCGTCGCGTGTCTTGACCGTTCGAGGTGTTTGACCTCTTCGTTGATTTCGGTGCTGATTTCCTGTACTTTCTTGTAAATAAAATAGCCCAGTACACCGGCAATGACGGCCAGCACGAGGAAAACCTCGAGGAAGATCATCCCCATCGCGCCGATAGCGCTTGCCGGTCTCCTTGCGGAGCACGTAAGCGCCGTATTGCTTATTGCGGTTTTTCGAACACCAGGTCGTTCCACTCGCGCGAAAGTAGGGGAGATTCGTTCAAAAGTGTATGTAAGTTTAGTGGGGTAGAGGAGACCGCACAACCGACGAACGGATCGGATAGTCGCAAACGACTGATCTTGCCTGAAACCTTGATTGAAAAGGGGATGGCGGTCTCTGATTTCGGAGCAAAAGTACGCCCAAAAACTAAATTATGTCGTACCTTTGTCGCACTATTTTTCGGCGCGAATGAAAAACTAATTCTCCTCTTCCTCCTCTTGTCGGGGGCTTTGTGCATCGGCGCAAGAGAGTACGTCGGCCTATAATGTACTGCGATTGCCCGTTTCGGCGCATGTGGCCGCGCTCGGCGGCGAAAGCAACAGCGTGCCCGATGACGATGCGGCCCTTGCGCAGCACAACCCGGCTTTGCTGGCCGATGTCACGCCGCGCCAGTTCGGTCTCACCGTCGCTTCGCTTCCTGACGGAGCGCTGTGGGCAGGCGCACAGTATGTGCACGGTTTTGGACTTCGCCACACCGCGAGCTTTTTCGCTCAACGCATTAGTTACGGCACGATGTTCGAAACCGATGAGTACGGTGCCGATTTGGGCCAGTTCACCCCGAGCAATGTGATTGTCGGCGCGGGCTACGGCTATGCGCTCTCCCCTCGATGGGCGGGTGGCGCGAACCTCAAGACGGTTTACTCGCGACTGGGCACAATGAGTGCCGCGGCCTTGGTTGCCGACGTGGGACTCAACTATTATAATAAGGAAGAGGGGTGGAGCTGGTCGGCCGTGCTGCGCAATGCGGGGGCAGAGATCAAGCATTTCGATCGGCGCACCGAAACCGTTCCCTACTCGTTGCAGATGGGCTTCTCCAAGCAATTGGCGCACACGCCCCTGCGTTTCAATGTCACGCTGATCGATCTGACGCGTTGGTCGAAAGCCTATTATATGCCTACGACCGATGCCGAACTGAGTGCCGGACGTTTGTTCACAAACCACCTGGTGGTGGGGGTCGACTGGATGCCTTCTCAGCAAGTGACGCTTTCGGCCGGCTACAATTTCCGCCGCGGCTACGAACTGACGGCTGCCGGTCGCGGCCACGGTGCGGGATTTTCTTTCGGCGCCGGCGTTCGCTTTTCGCGCCTACGGTTAGACTTGGCGTGGGCGCGCTACCATTTGGCCAGTTCTTCGCTGATGGGCAGCGTTTCCTACCGACTTTGATCCGCAAACGGGGTCGAATCTTCGACAATCGTCCGTCCGCGCTGCAAAAATCGGAGGCACGTCTTGGCAAATGCCCGTCTACCCCGACAATCGCTTGTTCATTCCGGTAGAGACGGCGCTTCGTTTCGGTAAACGCCCCTCTTTTCCTACAAACAGACACAAACTATGCTACATATCGAAATCGACGCCGGTTCCGGCTTCTGCTTTGGGGTCACCACCGCCATCAAAAAGGCAGAAGAAGAACTGGGACAGCGTGACATCTTATATTGTCTCGGTGACATCGTCCACAACAGCCGCGAATGCGAACGCCTGCGCGAGCGCGGTCTCGTGATCATCGACCACGAAACCTTCGCCACTTTGCACGATGTCCGGGTTTTGCTCCGTGCACACGGCGAACCCCCTTCGACTTACGAGATCGCACGACGCAACAACATCACCCTCGTCGACGCCACCTGTCCCGTCGTGCTCAATTTGCAACAGCGCATCAGTCGCGTCTATCACGAAATGGAAAATCCCCAGATCGTGATCTACGGCAAGCACGGCCACGCCGAAGTGCTCGGGCTGGTGGGGCAAACCAACAGCGAAGCGGTTGTGATCTCCGACATCAGCGAAGTCGACAAAGTCGATCTCACACGCAACACCCTATCTCTTCTCGCAAACCACCAAACCGCTCGAAGGATTCCAGACCCTCATCGATTATCTCACGACCCACATCCAGCCGCCGGCCGAGTTTCGTTGCTACGACACCATCTGTCGTCGCGTCTCCAACCGCTTGCCCGGCGTACAAGAATTTGCGCGTCGTCACGACCTCGTGCTTTTTCGTCTGCGGCCTCAAGAGCAGCAACGGCCGCGTGCTGTTCGAAGCCTGTCGCAAGGTCAATGAAAACACCCACCTCATCGACGATCCAGAACTGATCGATCCCGAGTGGTTCAACGGCGTGACGAGTGTCGGCATCTGCGGCGCCACCTCCACGCCCAAGTGGCTCATGGAACGTTGTGCCGAACGTGTGCGCGAACTCGACCCCGATCGTTCGACCGATGTCTCGGGTCCGTCGCCCCTTTCTCCCTCCTCCTCAACGCAACAACCGTCATGAATATCGCTCTCCTGCTTTCCGGCGGCGTCGACAGTGCCGTCGCCACCCACCTCCTGATGGAACGCGGTTTTGCGTCCCGACCCTCTACTACATCAAAATCGGAATGGACGGCGACGATGAACTCACCTGCACCGCCGAAGAAGATCTCGAACTCTGCCAAGCCGTGGCACGCCGTTACGGTCTGCCGCTCGAAGTCGTCGATTTGCAAAAAGAGTATTGGGATCGCGTGGTGACCTACACGATGGATCACGTGCGCCGCGGCCTCACCCCCAACCCCGATGTGATGTGCAATCGGCTCATCAAGTTTGGCGCCTTCGAAGAGCGCGTCGGCCATGCCTACGACCGCATCTGCACCGTCACTGCGCGCGCACCCTCCGCGACAACGAAGTCTTCAGCGACCCTCGTTCAGGCGAATCCGCCGATCTCAGCGCCCACACCACCTGGCTCGGCACTGCGCCCGATCCCGTGAAAGACCAAACCGATTTTTTGGCGCAACTCGAATCGTGTCAAGTCGAGAAGCTCATGCTCCCGCTCGGTCATCTGCAGAAAGACGAAGTGCGCCGCATCGCCGTCGAAAATCGTCTCGGCCCCCGCCCGTCGCAAAGACTCGCAAGGCATCTGTTTCTTGGGCAAGATCAACTACAACGACTTCGTACGTCGTTTTCTCGGTGAGCGCACGGGCGATGTCATCGAGATCGAAAGCGGCAAAAAGGTCGGCGAGCACAAAGGCTACTGGTTCCACACCATCGGCCAGCGCAAAGGCCTCGGTCTCGGCGGCGGTCCGTGGTTTGTGGTCAAGAAAGATCTCGAAGCCAACATCCTCTACGTCTCGCACGGCTACGACAACCTCCTTCAATACGGCCGTTCGTTCAATCTGTCGGGTTTTCATTTCCTCACCGGCGATCCCTGGCCCGAAACCGGCACCTTCGATGTCACGTTCAAGGTGCGGCACACCGATCGTTGGCGCACCGGCCGTTTAACGCGCACCCTCGACGGCACGTTCCACATCGACGGCGACGCCCCCATCCAGGGCATTGCCCCGGGCCAGTTCGGGGTCATCTACACGCCCGACGGCCGCGTTTGCGTCGGTTCCGGCGAAATCAGCGTCTGATTCCTTGTTTTTCTCGTCCCGTAATTCCTCCGTTCATGCCACAAGCCTTTCAGAAAACCTACGATAAAGCCACCATCGGCGAACTCGTCGCCTGGTTCCGGCCCCGTCTCGATCGCTTACCCGAGTCGCTCGATCTCATGGGCTGCATGCACATCACCCACCTGCGGGCCACCGTCGAGCGCTACATCGACCTCGTCGAAAAGCACCACGACGCCCCCGTCTACGGTGGACAGGTGTTGCATCTTTTCCGCATTCGCGAGAAACTCGAGGAACAGGGGCTCTGATTCCGCCCCCTCCCCGTTGCTTTCTTCCACAACAAACGAGACCGTCCGCCGAAAGCTTCAAGCCTTCAGCGGACGGTCGTTTGTTCTTTCCTGTGGTGTCTGCCCCTACACCCCCAGATCCAAGTGGCCGTTCATCACGGCATAGATAATAATGTCCGAAAGCGAATGCGCCCCCAGTTTGAGCATGAGGTTCTTCCGTGTGTGATCACCGTCGACAGACTGATGTTCAGCTGGTCGGCCACCTCCTTGTTCGTGTAGCCGCGTGCCAAATGCGTCGCCACCTCAATTTCTCGCAGCGTCAGTGGCGATTTCAACTCCGTCGCCTCCTGCGTCGGCGGCATTTCGCCGGGGTGTGACATCGTCGGTCGGCGCAGATGCGCGTGTCCGTGCGCCCCCTCGTGGAGCGTTCGCCCACTGTGTGCCGTCGCAGTGTCTCCCTCCGTCGGTGTCGCCGTGCGCGGCCGATGCGGCCCCGCGCCGTGTCCGAAAGCATGGAATTCCAGCAGCGATTTGATCAGACACTCTTCGCTTTGACACACATTGAGTGTGAGCAGTCCCGGTGTGGGAGGCAGGTTCTCGCCGTTGGTCAGTACGATCGTGGCAAACGGCCGGCGGCGGAAGAAATGCGTGTGTTCAAAATAGATGCGCGCCGCCACAAAAAGTGGGCAAAATCCTCTGCGTTCGTTTCCATCAACGCCTCATACGAAGCGAAGGTACAAACCTCTGCAATGGGAATGATTTTGCGCAGCGTGTTTTTCCAACCCCATGCAGGCCAGCACATTGGGTTCCACCACCGCCATGCGCAGTGCGGGCCGTTGGCCCTGGCCTTCGGTCTGGTGCCGCTGCGGATGGTGCGGGTGAGCGTGCGGAGAAGCGGGGTGGTGGTTGTGTGGCATGTCGGGTCTATGTGTGCAAGCGAGCCGCCCGTCCCAAAAACGGCGTCCTCACTCAAGAATCTGCTGCAAAAATAGCCATTTCTCGTCGGAAACGCTTAATTTTGTTCGATAATCTACGGTGCAAAATCCCCGTAAAAAAATAGAATCCACTGTTCACAATGGAAAACCCCGAACGCGATTTGGCGCGCCAAATCATTGAGAACACCAACACCAACCTTTTTCCTCACCGGCCGTGCCGGCACGGGTAAGACCACCTTTTTGCGTCAAATTCGCGAAGAGGTGCACAAGCGCATGGTGGTGCTCGCCCCCACCGGCATCGCCGCCATCAATGCCGGCGGCGTCACCATCCACTCGTTTCTGCAGCTCCCCTTCGCCCCCTTCATTCCCCGGCATGCGGTTTCGCACCGACCAGTTTCGCATGCCCGATCGCAAGCGCCGCCTCATTCGCAGTCTCGATCTCATCGTCATCGACGAAATCTCCATGGTGCGCGCCGACCTGCTCGACAGTGTCGACGCCGCCTTGCGTCGCTACCGCGACCCCACGCGTCCGTTCGGCGGCGTGCAACTGCTGCTCATCGGCGATTTGCAGCAACTCTCGCCCGTGGTCAAGGACGAAGATCGCGAATTGTTGTCGCGCTACTACGACTCCGAGTACTTCTTTTCCAGCCACGCTCTGCGCCAAACTCCCTTCGTCACCGTCGAACTGCAAACCGTCTATCGACAGTCTGACGACACGTTCTTGCGGCTCCTCAATGCCGTGCGTAGCAACCGCCTCGACGCCGCCATGCTCGCCCAGCTCAATGCGCGCTACGTGCCCCATTTCCGTCCGCCCGAAGGCGAAGCCTACGTGCGTCTCGTCACGCACAACCACCAGGCCGATTCCATCAACCGGGCCGAAATGACTGCGCTCACCACCCCGCTTTCACCTACGACGCCGAAGTCAAAGACAAGTTCCCCGAATCCTCTTACCCCGCGGCCGATCGGCTCGTGCTCAAACGCGGCGCGCAAGTCATGTTCATTCGCAACGGCATGGCGGGCGACGACCACTATTTCAACGGCATGCTCGGCGAGGTGGTGAGTCTCGACCGCGATGAAATCACCGTCCGCACCAACGAAGGCGGCGTACTCATCAACGTGCCGCGCGAAACGTGGAACAACGCCCGCTACGTCCTCAACGAGCGCACCAATGAGATCGAAGAAGTGGTCGACGGCACCTTCACGCAGTATCCCCTCCGTCCCGCCTGGGCCATCACCGTGCACAAGAGCCAAGGCCTCACCTTCGAGCGCGCCATCATCGACGTGCAAGGCGCTTTCGCCCACGGGCAGGCCTACGTCGCCCTTTCGCGTTGTAAGTCTCTCGAAGGCCTGGTGCTCAGCGCCCCCATTCCCGCCTCGGCCATCATCCAAGACGGCACCGTGCTCCAATTCACCGAACACATTCCCGAGCAACAGCCCACGCCCGACCAGTTGCAACAGATGCGCCGCAACTATTTCTTCGCCCTCGTGTGCGACCTCTTCTCGTTTGCCGACCTCGATCGGCGCAACGCCGCCATGCAGCGGTTGCTCGAAGAGTTTTTCTACAAGAAAGCCCCCATCACGCTCGAAGATTTCCGCAAGCTCCTCATCCTCTTCCGCCAGCAAATCGCCGCCGTCGCCGTGAAATTCCGTCCGCAGTACGAAACGCTCATCGCCACCCACGCCGACTACGCCACTCACCCCGAACTGCTCGAGCGTATCACCAAGGGCGCGGCCTATTTCGCCGACCGCCTCGGTGCCTTCGAGGGCTTCATGCGCACCCTCTCCCTCCCCGCCGGCGGCAAGGAGGTGGCCAAACGCGCCAAAACCGTCATCGACGAACTGCGACGCGATCTCTATGTCAAATTGCGCGTCTTGCGCTATTTTGCCAAACATCCCTTCGATGTCAACGACTATCAGCGCTTGCACTCGCTCGCCACCATCGAAGACCCCACCGGGCCCATGCCCACCGGCTTGGCCTCCACCGCCCGTAAGACGCCGGCCGAATCGGCGTCGGCCTCGACCTCGCGCACGAAAAAGACCCGGCGCCCCGCGCGAAACGATGGAAGAGAAGCGTGCCGACGCCCTTCGCCAACTCGAAGCCGGCAAGAGCGTGCGCGAAATTGCCGCCGCGCGCGGAGTCACCGAGCAAACGGTGAGCAATTATCTCCTGCCCGCCTTACTTTCCGGTCGTATTGAGTTAGAAGACCTCTATCCCACCGACCATGTGTGCCGTGTGCAGAAGTATCTGGACGAACACGACCACACGAAAGACGACGACACGCCCGTTTCGCTCACCGCCATCCGCGAAGTTGTGGGCGAAGACATCAGTTTCGACACCATCCGCACGGTGCGCGCCGTGGTGCGCGCCGAACGCTGAGCGCACCCCGTTTCGCCCCGTCGGTCAGGGGCGCGCCGACCGTGAGATTGCGCAGCCCGTATGCAAAAAGCCCCCTTGCCGGCGACTTGTGTGCCGGAAAAGGGGGCAAAACTTTGTGAGGCGCGCCGAAACCACTAATTTCGCACTCCGGTTTTCGTATGCCACGCGCACACTGCGCCGCATACCGACCGTTTTTCTTGTTTTCTCCACCATCAATCATCCCGAATATGATCAAAGTTGCCATGTTCGACACTCATTCCTACGATGAGCAGTCGTTCAATAAGACGAACGCCGATTTCGGTTTCGACATCCGCTATTACAAAGAGCACCTCTCCATGAAAACCGTGCCTCTCGCCAAGGGCGCCGACGTGGTGTGCATCTTTGTCAACGCCGAGTGCAACGCCGCCGTCATCGACGAACTCGTGAGCTACGGCGTGAAGCTCATCGCCCTGCGCTGTGCCGGTTTCAACAACGTCGATCTCAAAGCCGCCAAAGACCGCATCGACGTGGTGCGCGTGCCGCCTATTCGCCCCACGCCGTGGCCGAGTATGCTGTGGCGCTCATGCTCTCGCTCAACCGCAAAATCTATCGCGCCGTCAACCGCACGCGAGAAGGTAATTTCAAGCTCAAAGGCCTCCTCGGTTTCGACATGTACGGCAAAACGGCCGGTCTCGTCGGCATGGGCCGCATCGCCAAGGAACTCATCAAAATTCTGCGCGGTTTCGGCATGCACGTCCTGGCCTATGACCTCTATCCCGATCACGAATTTGCGAAGCAGTATGATGTGAAGGTCGTGGAACTCGACGAGCTCTACGCCCAGAGCGACATCATCTCGCTCCACTGCCCCCTCACGCCCGAAACGAAGCACATCATCAACACCGAGAGCATCGCCAAGATGAAACCCGGCGTGATGATTATCAACACCGCCGCGGTCAACTCATCAACACCGAAGACCCTCATCGAGGGCTTGCGCACCAAGCGCATCGGCTCGGCCGGTCTCGACGTGTATGAAGAAGAGAGAAACTACTTCTACGAAGACCGCAGCGACAAGATGATCGACGACGACGTGCTGGCTCGTCTGCTCATGGTGCCCAACGTGGTGCTCACCTCCCACCAAGCCTTCTTCACCGAAGAGGCGCTCCACAACATTGCCCTCACCACGCTCGACAGCATCAAGGAGCTCGAGCAAGGACTGCCCCTCACCAACAAGGTGGAAGGCTGATCCGCGCCGAACTTCACTAACACGAACCTCCCCTCCTCGTTCTTTCCCGAAGACGAGGAGGGGAGTCTTTTTGTGTATTGAGAAAATCAGCCCCACACCCTAAGCGAAGGAGTATATCCTAAGCAGGGAGGGCAACGTACGTCACGATGGTTGGGAGTAAACTTCCCATTGTTGACACCGTTTTTTTTACCATTCGCCGAAGAGACGAGAACGATTGCGATTGTGATGGCGACAGTCCCGAAAGCATTCTAAGGTCGGAGAGGAGACAAGGCGCTGTTTAAGTCCGGTACAAAATTTCTCTGTAACAAAACAAGGTTTGTTGCATCGTATTTCTTCTTCTCGTTAGGCTTTGCGGTTGCTTGTCGTTGATGTTTTTGCGCAATGTTTATTTTTCCATCGTTGAAATCTATTCATCAAGAGGAATGCGGAGCACAAACTGAGCGCGGTAAGTGCAATCCCGGTTACCGCCCATAAGAGCATTTGCAATGGAGTGAGCAGAGAAGCCTTTGCAAATAGAGCCAAAGCATAGACACAATAGGGCAACGACAGGAGGGTGGTTACGATGACCGGTATGTATTTTCGGTAAATCATCCATTGAATAAGATGTATCAACAGGTGTATAGAGTGTCCGGCGAAGGCTGCGAACCACCATGAATAGGCACCCACTGCCATAGCGCAGAAAGTAATCAACGAAATTAACAAGAACTCGTGAGCTGTTCCCACGGCATAAGTGCTCGTGGCATAATTAAAGTGGCCACTACGAGCCAGCATTTGCTCGAACTTTGGGAAACGCGTTCTTAATTCCGGTTGATGATGTTTAAGCCAATGCTTGAACATGATGATCTCCTCGTATTCGTGAACCATGAATACGACGGGAAGAAGAGCCATTGTCAGTTCTAATTTTGTCATAACTGTTTTGTTGTCATTTCCTCAATAAAAATAGGCATACAACAATAGGGAGACGAGCTGCAAGTCTCCCTATTTTCGGCACTCTTGTGGCTTCTCCAAGGGGCTGTGGATACTTTTTTACTCGTGCCGGCACCTTTTCGGAGGCAGTGATGCAAATATACAGGATATATTGCCAAAAGCCATCGAGTAGCGACGAAATTTGCCCCGAAGGTGAGTACCCGTCGATAAGGGGAGGGCAGCGAGGATGAAAAGCCGAGATGTTTCGCCAAAAAGTCCCCAAGAAATCCGAAAAAACTTCCCCACTTTTTCGCAAAAGTGGGGGAGTTTTTGTTGCTATCTGTGTGGCAGCTCTGATGGGTTGTGGAACAAGCCGTAAAAAGTGGCGTGCGGCGCTTCAACCGGCGCTGCGATCGATGTAATGTTCGTGCGGCGGCAGATATTCGCGGTATTCTTCGTAGTCCATCTCGCGGGCTCCCATCGAACGGAGGTGATCGGTGGGCAACTGGCAGTCGATGATGCCGTCGCCCTCGGCTGCCATGCGTTCGGCGAGGGCGATGAGCGCCATTTTCGAGGCGCTGGGCGCCAGGCTGAACATGCTGTCGCCGCAGAACATGCGCGGATGGCGCACGCCGTAGAGACCACCCACCAGCGCGTCGCCTTCCCACACCTCGACACTCTCGGCCAGCCCCTCGTCGTGGAGTTGGCAGAAAGAGGCCATGAGCGGTTCGCTCAGCCAAGCGCCTTGCTGCCGGTGGCGGTCCTGCGCCGTGCGGCAACCGTCGACCACGCGGGCGAAAGCCGTGTTGAAGGTCACGCGGTAGCGGGCCGGAGTGCCGGAGTTGGCGCATGGAGTGGGAGATGTGCACCTCGTCGGGGCGCAACACAAAGCGCGGACGGGGCGCCCACCAATACAATTCGCGTTCGCCTTCGAAGGCACTCCACGGGAAAAATGCCCGAAGAGTAGGCGGCGCGCAGGCGTTCGGGGCTCACGTCGCCGCCGATGGCCAAAAATCCGTCGGCTTCGGCCAACTGCGGGTCGGGGAAGCACACCGAATCGGGATCGAGGATGAAAAATCATAGCTGAAGGAATGAGAAAGAGGGGAATGTTAGACTTCGTCGGCTGCGGGGTCGGCGTTTTGAGGGTCGGGATTTTCGCGAAGCACCAGCCCCTTCGTCGGCGGCATCGACCAGCGCGGTGCCGCCGTGGGCGAGCGCGCCGAAGAGGAGGCCGCGGGTGAGAAGCGGTTTGACGTACGCGGCGATGGCGCGATCGAGTTCGCGCGCACCATATTCGCGGGTGAATCCGCGTTGGAGCAACCATTCGCGCGCCGCGTCGGTGAGGCGGAGTTGCACGCCGCGGGGCGTGAGTAGCGATTGGAGCACGCCGAGTTGCTTTGTCGAGAATGCGGCGTGCCATGTCGAGTGTCATTTCGCCGAAGACCACGGTGCCGGTGAGGCGGTTGAGAAATTCGGGTTTGAACAGCTTTTTCACCTCGGTCAGCATGGCCTCGCCCGGCGTGACATCGCCGGTGAAGCCCACGGCCGCGCGGCGAGCAAACTGTGCGCCGGCGTTGGAGGTGAGGATCAGCAGCACGTGGCGGAAATCGGCCTTGCGCCCGTGGGTGTCGGTGAGCGTGGCGCGATCCATAACCTGGAGCAGGATGTTGAAAATGTCGGGATGCGCCTTTTCTATTTCATCGAGCAGCAGCACGCAGTGGGGCGAGCGGCGGATGGCGTCGGTGAGTTGGCCGCCGTCCTCGTAGCCGACATAGCCGGCGGGCGAACCGATGAGGCGCGACACGGTGTGCTTCTCGGCATATTCGCTCATGTCGAAGTAGACCAGCTCAATGCCCAGTTGCTCGGCGAGCACTTTGGCCACTTCAGTCTTGCCCACGCCGGTGGGGCCGACGAAGAGGAGCGAGGCCATGGGTTTGTCGGGGGCGGTGAGGCCGGCGTGCGACATCATGACGGCTTCGGTGACCCTCGGCGATGGCACGATCCTGCCCGAAGACGCGGCGAAGCAGTTCCGGGCGGAGATTGCGCAGGGCGGTGTGGTCGCTGTCATCGTCGGGGCGGAGGACATCGATCTTGCAGAGCGTGGCTAGCACGCTGTCGATGAGGTCGCGCGTCACGCGTTGCGTGCCGTCGGGATGGACCTCGCGATAGGCGGCGGCTTCGTCGATGAGGTCGATGGCTTTGTCGGGGAGTCGGCGGTCGTTGAGGTAGCGATCGGCACGGCGCACGGCGTGTTCGATGACGCCTTCGGCAAAGGTGATGTCGTGAAACGCTTCGTAGCGTGCGCGCAGTCCCTCGAGAATGAGGCAGGTCTCTTCGATGGAGGGTTCGGGCACGTCGATGGTTTGGAAACGGCGCACGAGGGCACCGCTTTTCGAGAAGTAGCGGTTGTATTCCTCGTGGGTGGTGGCACCGATGAAGCGCACGCTGCCCGTTTCGAGGTAGGGTTTGAGCAGATTGGCGAGGTCGAGCGAGCCTTCGCCCGTTTGGCCTGCGCCGACGAGGTTGTGGATCTCGTCGATGTAGGCGATGGCGTTGCCCTCTTCGGCCATGCCGTCGATGATGCTGAGTAGGCGCTTCTCGAGTTGGCCGCGATATTGCGTACCGCTGAGGAGGGTGCCGAGATGGAGGGAGTAGATGCGCGCACCGGTCAGTCGTTCCGGCACGCGGCCGTCGCGAATGAGGGCGGCGAGGCCGTAGATGAGCGCCGTCTTGCCCACACCGGGATCGCCGACGTGGAGGGGATTGTTCTTGTCGAGGTGGCAGAGCACGCGGATGGTGCGTTCGAGTTCCGTCTCACGGCCGATGAGAGGATTGTGGCTGTCGAGATGGTCGTTGATGCAGGTGACGTGGCGGTGCCAGTCGTCGGTGGCCTCTGCTTCGGTCGCGGCACCTGTTCCGAAGCGGGCGGCCGTGGGGGACTCGTCGTCGGGGGCGCCGCGCTGTGCGCATTGTGCGGTGTGTCGGGGTCGGCGCTCAGCCGGTCGATGAGCGCCGAGAGTAGGAAGCCCTTTTCGCCGAGATAGCGTTCGGCCAGTTGCGCGGCGAAGCTATGCTCCAGGGAGTAGAGGGCGGAGAGATAGTGGGTGATGTCGAGCGTTTGCACCTGCGAACCGAGTGCCTGCAAGGCGGCGAAGTGTTCGAGCCGCTGCCAGAGGAAGGATGGTTCGGGCGGTTCGGACGAGGTGGTGAGGTCGCGATCCAGGATCTCGACGAGGGCCGCATGGAGCGCTTCGAGCTGGTCGAGCGGGACAATGCCCTTGAAGAGGTCGGCCTGCACGCAGGCCAGCAGCAAGTGCTCGGGGGTGAGGAACTCGTTGTGGTGGGCGGCGGCGAGCTCGCGCGACGAAGTGAAGAGGCGTTGGAGGAGGGGAGTGTAATGGAAATCCATCGGAACAACGGAAAAGGGAGGGCGACCGGTTTAGTCTTCGGTCACCTCAAGACGGAGGGGATACTGATGTTCGCGCGCTAGGCGCATGGCTTTCTCGGCTTTGCTGTGCGCCACGTCGAAAGAGTAGACACCGGCCACGGCACGTCCCGATCGGTGGACGCGCATCATGATGTTTTCGGCGATGACGGGAGCCTTGTCGAAAAGCCCGCAGAGGATTTCGACGACAAAGTCCATCGGGGTGAAATCGTCGTTGAGCAGCCACACGCGATAGCTGCGGGGCGCTTCGGTGTGCGTGTCTTGCCGCTCGCGCACACTCGTTCCTTGTTGAGACATACGAATATATTTGAGTGGGTAATATCGACAAAGATAAGAATAATTCCTATCTTTGCAGGAAAGCAAACCGTGAAATTATGACTTTGCAAGCAGCCCAGGCCGCCGTGGACGAGTGGATCCGCACTTACGGCGTGCGTTACTCGGAACTGACCAACATGGCCGTGCTCACCGAGGAGGTGGGAGAACTGGCGCGCGTGATGTCGCGCCGCTACGGCGACCAGTCGTTCAAGGCGGGCGAACCGCAGGATCCGGCCGACGAGATGGCCGACGTGTTGTGGGTGCTGCTCTGTCTGGCCAACCAGACGGGAGTGGACCTGACCGCGGCTTTCGAAGCGAACCTGCGCAAGAAAACGGCACGCGACGCCACGCGCCATCTCAACAACCCGAAGTTGGCCCCTCCACCGGCGGGTGACGCGGCGAAATAACAACCCCAACAGCGTAAAAAAATATCGACGAGATTTTTTTCGGATTGACGCTCACTGTCATTCTCAGCGTGTATCTTTGCAGCATCAATCCCAATCCAAACAGCAATATGGCAAAGAAAACCATCACCGTCGCCAGTTCGGCCGCGGAGAAACTCAAAAGCTTTACAGTCGGCGATGTCGAAGATCGAAAAGGATTTCGGCAAGGGTTCGATCATGAAAATGGGCGACCAGCAAATCGAACACGTGGAAGTGGTTCCTTCGGGTTCGATCGGTTTGGACTATGCCCTGGGTGTGGGCGGTTACCCCCGTGGCCGCATCATCGAAATCTACGGTCCGGAATCGTCGGGTAAGACGACTCTGGCGATTCATGCCATTGCCGAGGCGCAAAAGGCGGGCGGCACGGCGGCCTTCATCGATGCGGAGCACGCCTTCGATCGCTTTTATGCGCAAGACCTGGGCGTGGACATCGACAACCTGCTCATCTCGCAACCCGACAATGGCGAGCAGGCACTGGAAATCGCCGATCAGCTCATACGTTCGTCGGCGATTGATATCATTGTCATCGACTCAGTGGCGGCTTTGACGCCGAAAGCGGAAATCGAAGGCGACATGGGCGACAACAAAGTGGGATTGCAGGCGCGACTGATGAGCCAGGCGCTGCGCAAAAATCACTTCGACCATCGCCAAGACGAACACAACGTGCATCTTCATCAACCAGCTGCGCGAAAAAATCGGCGTGATGTTTGGCAGTCCCGAAACGACCACCGGTGGTAACGCCCTGAAGTTCTACTCGTCGGTGCGCCTCGACATCCGTCGCGGCTCGAAGATCAAAGACGGAGACGAAGTGGTGGGTTTCAACACGAAGGTGAAAGTCGTGAAGAACAAGGTGGCGCCTCCTTTCAAGCAGTGCGAATTCGAAATTGCTTTCGGTGTGGGCATCTCTCGCCTGGGCGAAGTGGCCGATCTGGGCGTGGATCTCGAAATCATCAAGAAGAGCGGTTCGTGGTACAGCTACGGCGCTACGAAACTCGGACAGGGTCGCGAGGGGCTGAAGCGCACGCTTTCGGACAACCCCGAACTGATGGACGAAATCACAGCGAAGATCAAAGAAGCGCTGCAAGGCGACAAGGCTTTGCCGCTGAAGAGCAAAGCGGATGCGGACGACGAGGATGAAGTGGACAACGACAACCCTCGACACGGACACCGATTTCGACGACGAAGATTGAACGCAGACGCGACTACAACGGCGCGTTCGTTTTGAACTAAATGTTTTGAAATCATGCCGAGCGTCTTTCTTGAGGAAAGGCGTTCGGCATGATTGTTTTTTTTGCAATACGAAGGAGCTGAGCTACGTGTTTTGCTATCTATCGGCGGCGTTTTGTTAGGATGGTAATTTGTTTTGTCGATTTTCTGCGTTTTTTCTTTGGTGTATAGATATATGTATGTATATATTCGCAGTGTGAATCTGTTTAACGATCGATGCGTGCGATTTGTGTAGTAGATGAAATGAATTCGTCCGGAGGACTCCGGTCGAAGAACCTGCACAATGGAAATAACATCCCAACCTTAATCCCTAAATCGCGTATGAATACTCAAATTTGTCCTGATTGTGGCCAACCATATGATTCAAGTGCCGCTGCCTGCCCCGGCTGTGGCTGCCCGAACGATCAACGCACGCCGGCAGAGCCGACAGCAACACCACAACAACCTGCCCCCTCCACTTCGGGTACACAAGCGGCACCGCAACCCGTTGCGGCCCCAACCCAAGTGGTGCCAGTCAATTTTGACCTTGGCGCGCATCTGTCTCAATTCGCGACCTATTTCTACGAATGTGCGCTGCTGGGGTGGCACTGCCTGAGCCGTCGGTTCTGCAACTTCGGCGGACGTGCTTCGCGCAGAGAGTATTGGTCCTACACTTTGATCATTAAGCCCTGCTTGGTGGTGGTATCTTTCATTGCCTTATATGTCTACGGGCTCTTTTCTGTTTTATTCTTCTTGGGTCGTCACTACCCTAATCGTTACATGGACTACGTTGAGCATGACGTAGTTAGCGCCTGGGCAGATTTTGGTGCGTTGACTGTTTTCGGAGTATTTTTTGCATTGATTCTTATGCTAATGGTTTCCTTGCATGGGCTTTCCGTTAGTGTCCGTCGCATGCATGATGCCGGTAAGAGTGGCTGGTGGGTGCTGGTGCCGTTTGCCAGCTTCTTTCTCCTGTTCAAGAAAAGCGACGAGGAATGGAATTTTTACGGAGAGCCTCCCGTAGATGATGTCTAAGATGTTACGTTTGGCCTATTAATATGATATATTATGGCATTGATAAGATGCAACGCTTGCGGAAAACAGCTATCGGATCGTGCTGAGGTTTGTCCGCACTGTGGGGTGAAGAAAAAACAAAAGGTTACCCTGCGGAGAAAAACGTCGGAGGATGAAGAATCGACGCAGACAGTTCTCGCCTCTCAGTCAACAACACCTCCCAATGGGACACAACCTGCGAAGCCTTCTGCCCTCTACACCCCGCCACTTGAAACGCAGAGCAAGGCGCCGATGGTGATTGCGATCGTGCTGATCGTCGTGCTGCTGGGGATCGGTGCAATGTTCTTTTTCCTGTTGAACCCCAGAAACCACCGTTCGACCACGGCGGACTATGCGAGACACGGTTGCTGCGCAAAGTAGCGAGGACTACTCATGGGGCAGCGAAGGGCAAAACGAACAGCGAGCAGACGAAGGACAGGCCGGTGCAGAATCCGATGGCAGTCGGGCGATCGATGTTTTCAATGCACAGACCCGCAATGATTCGTCGAGTGTGAGTGTGGATCGCACCTACTCACAACCGGAGGCCCCCGGTTTCAGCAAACCCCTATGACGTGAGACAGTTTGTGGCGGACGAGCGATATGAGCATGACGACGTGACACTGGAAATTACTTCAGACGGAATTTATGCCAACGGCAATAAAATTTCGACCTCGACACCGGTTTTCCGGAAGCTGAACCGCAAGTACGGGCGAATCACGGCCAAGCCTTCGATCAGTATCACGGTGTCGTATGACGACAACGCATTGATAGATAATAGTACGCATGAACGATACACGCATGTTTATTGACCGCCGGTGCGGCGGGCTTCGCATTTGGATGTTGCTGGTGCTCTCTTGCTTTGTCTTGGGAGTGCCGGCGCAGTCCATTGCAGAATTGGCGCGCAAAGCGGAGGAACGCAAAGACCCGCTTCACGCTTACACGAACGTGGGCGACTTTCACTACGGAATGGCGGTGGCTCAGAAGAAACTGCCCAACGGCGAACCGGGTGAATACTGGGGTGTGGTGGACGAAGAGGGCAAGGTGCGCATTGCTTTCAAATATCGTTCGCTGCGCTACGAGGATAATTTCGATTACGAAGACAATCTGTATGTTTGCCGTACGGATCGCGGTTATGGCTTTGTGAGTACGAGCAGTGGCGAGATTCTCCCGACCACTTATAGTGACTTGACTGACGAAGGTGGAGAACGTTGGAGCGTGAGACGCAACGGGAAGATGGGCATTGTCAAAGTCGGAGAGGCTAATGGGAGTTTCCGCGTGGAAACAATTATTCCCTGTGAATACGACCAAGTGCAGGCCGGAGACGACGACGAATACTACGTAGTGACCAACGGCTCGCTGCATGGATTGCTCGACTGGGAGGGAAAAACGGTCATCGCCTGTGTGTATGACGACGTCGACTTGAACAAGTACGTCGGCTTTTGTTCGGTGAAGCGCAATGGACTGAAGGGACTGATGAGCAGGACAGGCGAGGAGTTGGTCCCCTGTGTATTTGATGACTGCGGAGTGATTGACGAGCTTTTCCTTTGGACGCGAAAAGACAATACCTACGGCTTTTATTCGCCAGTGCGAGATAAAGTGCAGCTGTGCAAGTTCCTTTGGACGCGAAAAGACAATACCTACGGCATTTATTCGTCGGAGGGGGAGAAAGTGCAGCCATGCAAATTCAGTTCGTTCTTTATTTATGAAGAAAAGAAGAAGAAGGAGGTGTTGCTGTCAGATTTTGCGCAGTTGGATCAACGTAAGCACCCGGATCTCTATGCAGTGGTTTCAGGGAAAGTGGGTACGCTCGATAGTGAAAATTTCACGACGAAATTGCCTTGTGCCTACGATTACCTTTCTGATTTCGCGACGCGCATGAAGATCACGAATGGGGTGCGTACGGAACAGCGATTGGCAGTGTGCCGTTTGAATGGGAAATATGGCATTGTCAATTCCGAAGGCAAGCAAATTCAGCCGATGGCTTTTCGACGAATTGCGTAAAGATGTGTCGGATCCTTCGAGCAAGGAGTTGCCGAACATGGGGTCGGCGCGTGATTTGCACGTCCGCATCGGTGACAAGTGGGGTATTCTCACTGCCTATGGTGAGCAGTTGGCCGAGGTGAAGTTCGATTCCGTCGGGGTGTTCCATGACGGTTTGGCGGTGGTGAAGGCGGCGGAACGTTACGGCTACATCGACCGGAGTGGGGAGATTGTGATTCCTATTCAGTGGATGGCTGCCTACGATTTCTCCGAAGGCTTGGCCGCACTGCGTGTTGACAAGAAGCATTTCCAATTTATAAATACGGCGGGGACAGTGGTCATCAAATCCAAAAAGTACGACAGTGTCGGCGGTTCCGAAATGGAATCTGCCGAGTGGTGAAAGGTGGAAAGGTGAAATGGATCGACACGAAGGGAAAAAGAGCTGAAAAGACGAATCGAATTCAACTAAGGAGGATGAAGGAAGCGGTGCCAATCACTTTTTGGGAGTAGGTGCCGGGCGAGCTGAACTTTTTTCTGTTCTTCCGGCGTCACGGACGTATTTTTGATTGGAAGACGTGCTTCTGATTGAAAACGAAACCTCCACATGCGGTAGTCCTTGGATGAAAGACTGCAGCATGTGGAGGTTTTTAAGCGAAGAAATAACCTTACTCGTGGTTCTTCATCAAATCCATCTTCATTTGATAGTATTTTGACGCTCATATCGAGGTAGTGGATGTGGGGGTTCTCGAACCGCTGTTCCTCTTTCCATACCTCTTCGTCCAGTTGGCGACGAACGTAAGCACGAATGTCTTTGAGTGCAGGAAGTTCGGCCACCTGCTTTCCGTCGCGGAACAGCGGTTGGAGAAGTTCGCGGAAGGTGCAGTGCTCGAAGGTGCGAACCGCCCACGGCTTTTCGGGAGAAAGATATTCGAAAGGAGCACCATCATTGACTGTTTCGGTATCGCAGGTGATGAGGTCGGCGATGGAATGTCCTTTTTCAGAGTAAACGCGATAGAGGCGTTTACGTCCCGGGTTGGTGATCTTACCCACATTTTCCGAGAGTTTGATTTTGGGCACGAAGGTCTCTCCTTGTTTGATGGCCGCCAATTTGTAGACGGCACCAAATTTGGCGTCGCTGTAAGCCGTGATGAGGCGTTCGCCCACCCCGTAGCTGTCGACGCAGCCTCCTTGGGCGATGATCGACGTGATGGTGCGTTCGTCCAAACTGTTGGAAGCCATGATTTTGCAGTCTTGCAATCCTGCCTCGTCGAGCAGAGCACGCACCTTCTTGGAGAGATAGGCCATGTCGCCCGAATCGATGCGCACGCCGAGGAGACGTTGACCACGAGGGATGAGCACTTCTTGGGCAACTCGGATGGCGGTAGGCACACCAGACTTGAGCGTGTCGTACGTGTCGACCAAGAAAACGGAGGAACTGCCATAAATTTCAGCATAGCGCTTAAAGGCATCGTATTCCCCATCGAAGAACATGATCCAGCTGTGGGCCATGGTGCCGACCACGGGGATGCCGAATTGTTTTCCTGCCAATGCGGTGGCGGTGCTACCCACACCACCGATGTAGGCGGCGCGAGCACCGTAGACAGCGGCGTCGATGTTGTGTGCACGTCGCGCACCCATGTCAGCCACACTGCGCCCTTTGTGCAGCGCGCACAATGCGATTGGCCTTCGTGGCGATGAGAGATTGGTGGTTGACCTGCGTGAGTAAGAATGTTTCGATCAACTGCGCTTCGATAATGGGAGCCGTGACCGTGATGAGAGGCTCGTTGGGATAGACGATAGTGCCTTCGGGCACGGCATCGATGTCGCCGGTGAAGCGGAAGTTGCGTAGATAGTCAAGGAACTTTGCGGAGAAGAGTCCAAGCGTTTCGAGATAGGCAATGTCGTCGTCCGAAAAATGCAGTTCTTTGATGTAGTCTGCGATCTGTTCCAATCCGGCAAAAACAGAGAAGCCGCCATTGTCCGGATTTTGACGATAGAAGACGTCGAAAGTTACGATGGTGTCGGCGCGACCTTCTTCGAAATAGCCGTTGGCCATGGTGATCTCGTAGAGATCGGTGAGCAGTGCGACGCTGCGTTTATTGAATTGTGAAGTAGACATGGGGAGATGGGGTGGGAAGTGGTCAACGAGTGAAGACCGGAATGCAGTTGGTGGAAAGATAGGCATCAGTGCCGTGCCGCCGTCGATGGAGGCCACGCCGGCAGTGAAGACTTCGACGTCCGGACGGACGTTGCGAATGTTTTTGAGCGTTTCGAGTACGCAATAGTCGCCGGCGATGCCACAGACCACGAGCCGTCCTTGGTGCAGCCATTCGCGTTGCTCATCGGTGGGAGTTGCAAAGGCACCCATATTCTTCGCAGGCTTGTTGCTGTCCTTTGCGTACGAAATGAGTGGTGAAGCGGTCGAAGTGTTCCACCCATAGGCTCTCGTGGAGCGATGCGCCCTTGGAGTATTGAACGCAGTGGCGAGGCCAAGTGCCGCCCTGGTCTGCGAATGAAGAATGGTCGTAGGGGTGCCAGTCGAGTGTGAAGGTGAGTTGTGTGACGCGTGGGTCGTGTAGCACCATTGTGCAATGTTTTTCCACAGCTTGCTCTGCACCGAACGAAGAGTGCTCCGGCGGGATGAGCGAAATCGTGTTGCACGTCGACAATCACGAGGTGAATGTCAGTTGGCGCGGGCGAATGATTCATAGTAGTACAGATAGAGATTGAATGTTGGCGCAAAGGTAGCCAAAACAAGGAGATTTAGACGAAAAGGTGCGGACTTTTTTCATTTATGCGCTGTTTTCTCGTGAAGGTAGGCAGAAAGGCAAAAAAACTCCGCTCGCTGAGGACCCGATGGGCGTGTCAGTGAGCGGAGATCTATTTATTGTGCATCGACGTAAGTCTCGATGCAAGAAAAAGTGGGCTCCAGCGGAACGACATCCACAAATTGTGTGGTGGCGGGATAGAGCAAGGTTTCGCCGGCGCGGAGTAGGGTGGTATTATTCTCGTTGTCAGTGAGTCGTGCTGCGCCTTCAAAAGCGATGAGAATGACGAACGAGTCGAGTTCGCGGTAGTCTATGCGGTAAGCCGTGTCAATGCGATAGAGCGCGGTGGTGAATTCAGGGTGTTGCTCGAGCGGAATACGTGTGTTGTGTTGCGGGGCGTAGTGTGTGGTGGTGCGCATTTTCGTCGAAGCGCAATGCACGCCGCGCTTTTTCGGTGTGGAGTTGGCGAAGGTTGCCTTGAGCGTCTCTGCGATCGAAGTCATGGACACGATAGGTTACATCACTCGGTTGTTGAATTTCGATGATGAAATTGTTGGCGCCAATGCAATGTATTTGTCCGGCAGGGATGAAAAAGGCATCGCCGGGACGTGTTTCGTAGCGAGCAAGTAAACCGGGCAATTGGCCTTGTTGGGTCGCGCTGTCGTAGGTGTTGAGGTCGACAGTGCGGTTGAAACCACAGTAGAGTGCCGCATCTTGTCCGGTTTTCACGACGTACCAGCATCTCGCTTTTTCCCGTTGGCTTCGCCTTCCTCTTCCCTGTGCCATTTCATTGTCGGGGTGGACTTGAATGGATAGATCGGCGGCGGTGCTCAGAAATTTGACCAATAGTGGAAAACGATTGCCGAATCGCTCAAAATTGTTTCGGCCGACGAGCTTTTCCCGCAGTTGTTCGATGAGCTGATGTAGGGGGAGTCCGTCATAAGGTCCGCCGACGACCAAACTTTCGTTGTGCGGAAGCGGGGAAATCTCCCAACTTTCGCCCACGGTGTAGTAGCCGTCGATCTTTTTTTCAGCTCGACGATGTCACGTCCGCCCCAAAGCGTGCTCTTTAGAAAATAGGTGAATCTAAACGGTCCCAAAATAAAAAACGGTGAGAAGTGGCAGAATGAGGTGTTTTCAGTCGAGGTCAAAATCCTCGTCGAGGAAAATGGGCGTCTCCGCGAAGTCATCGAGTGCTCGACGGTCTTTTTTGGTAGGACGTCCGGTTCCGCGGGCTCGATCGACGAAGCCGCTGATGCGATTCATCTCGAGCAATTCGTATTGTTCGGGTGGAGTGACGTTTTCGAACACTTCAGGGAGTAATTTCGCGCCGACTCGTTTTTCGATGGTTTGCAATACGCGGAAAGAGTAGGTGATGGGCGATTTTTTTACTCCCACCTGATCACCTACTTTTACCGTTCTCGAGGGTTTGGCCAGAGCCCCGTTGATGGTGATTCGTCCGTTTTTGCACGCGTCAGATGCGAGAGTTCGCGTTTTATAGATGCGTGCAGCCCAGAGCCACTTGTCAATTCTTGCTTCGGAGTTCATAGGCGGTGTTCCCGAACGGGGTTATTGGTTGTAGAGGTTCATGGTGCGGTCAATGCCTTGCAGCGCATAGCTCTTCACAGCTTCGGCTGCACGTTTGAGGGCTTCCGGCATTTGTTGTCTGTCTTCGGGCCCGAATTGACCGAGTACGAAGTCCACTTGTCCGCCTTTCGGAAAATCGTTGCCGATACCGAATCTCAAGCGGGCATATTGCTGAGTTCCCAGAGTTTGCGTGATGTGTTTCAGTCCATTGTGTCCAGCTTCACTGCCCGAGGCTTTCAAACGCAGGTGGCCGAAGGGAAGTGCCAGATCATCGACCACGACCAAGGTTTGTTCGATGGGAATTTTCTTCTCGTTCATCCAATAGCGCACGGCGTTGCCGGAAAGATTCATATAAGTCGACGGCTTGAGCAAGATGAGGGTCTGGTTCTTAACCCGGATAGTTGTCACGAACCCATATCTCTTGTCCTCCCAAGTGGCACCAGCTTCTTCAGCCAGATAGTCGACAACGCTGAAACCGATGTTGTGGCGCGTGCCGTCGTATTCGTGTCCGATGTTTCCGAGACCGACGATGAGGTGATTCATTGAGCTACTAATGAAGAAACGAGTGAGAAAAGAAAAGCGTGCCGATGCCCCCGAAAGGACATCGGCACGTAGGGGGAGTGTTCAAAACGAACAAGGCCTTATTTGGCGGCAGCAGCGCAGCAGCACCCATAGCGGCGCGAGTCATCTTGACGGTGACGACGACCACTTCCTTCGGCGTAACGAGTTCGAGACCTTCGAAGGAGAGTTCGCCGCACTTGATGGACTTACCAAGACCGAGGTGAGCCACGTCGATCGTGAGCTTTTCGGGGATGGCGTCAACCGTGGCGCGCACTTTGAGGCGGCGTACCATGGTCACGAGTTTACCACCGGCACGTACACCTTCTGCGAGACCAACGGGAGCAATGGGCACTGCCATTACGATGGGCTTAGTGGGCGTTACTTCGTAGAAGTCAACGTGGAGGACGTTGTCTTTACGGGGTGGAACTGATTTCCTTGAGGATAGCGAGGTGCTTTTTCGCCGTCCACTTCAAGATTTACCGCGTAGATGTCGGGCGTGTAAACCAGTTTGTTGATTTGCTTCTCGTCTACAACGAAGTGAACTGCTTCGGGAGCGCCGTTAGCGTCCTTCTTTTCGCCGTAAATCACGCAGGGAATGAGACCTTGCTTACGTGCTTCTTTTGTGGCTTTTCTTGCCGAGGTCGGTACGTTTGGTACCGCTGATAGAAATAGACTTCATGAGTGGGTTGTGTTACTCTGAATTAAACAATAGCTGTTGTATAATTCGCCATCACACAGGGAATGTATTCATCCCAAGGAGACAAATTCGAGTGCGAAATTAGCGATTTCTCCAATAGAGACAAAGAGAAAAGGCCAAAAAGAGTTGTTTTTTCAGTCTTCTGAGTCCCTCCGAGGGGGACGAGCAGTAGAATCAAAAGTTTTTTTCGATCTCAGTTGTGCCGGTTGTCGGTCTGTGTTTGAGGCAGAGGGAAGAGGTCGCTTCTCGGGATACGAAGTATGAGGGGGAAGCCTAAGGTCGAAAAGAGATTTGTGGTTCTGTCGGGTCAAAAATCCAAGTCGAATTCCGTTTGCAGCGGTTCGTTCTCTTCGGATATTTCGGGTGTAAGTGCGAATCGCGAGCCGTACTTGTTGATTTCCACCCTTGTTTTGGGCTCTTCATGCTCGAAAGGAGTCAGCGGACGTTGTTCCGCTACAAATTGTGCCGCATCGTTGAGTGCCGAAAGGAATTTGAGCAAGTCTTCTCTATAAAGGAAAATCTTGTGCTTCTCGAAGGTGGGCGGCTCTTCGGCGCTTCCTTCTTTGACCCGTTTACTTTCGGTCATCGAGATGTAGAATTCGTCGCGGCGGTCACGCTTCACGTCGATGTAGTAGACGCGTTTTCCTGCCTTGACAATGCGTGAAAAGAGGATGCCATTGTCTGCATAGTCTTTCCGAGGTTCGGGTTGGTCTGTCATCATATCTGTAGTTCCTTTATCGTATTATGCCTGAGCACTGTGCATCAAGCTTCTGTTTCCACTGGCAAAGGTGCGTTTTTCTTTCCAGAGTAGCAAATCAGTCTCTGTTCTTTTAGTTTTTATTGACTAGTTTTCTTTTTCCGTGCATCCTTAATCGAGAAAACCGCACAATTACTTTCCTCCCTCGGAAAAACTTAGTATCTTTGTTTCCACTTTAATGCTCCGATGGGGGCGAATAAATAGAATTGCGACTATGATAAATCGTGCACTTATCCGTTTGAAGATCGTACAACTGGTTTACGCGTACTATCAGAATGAAGGAAAAACCACTGAAGTGGCTTTGAAAGAGGTTGAATTTAGCCTCCAAAAATCCTATGACTTGTATCGTATGCTGTTGCTGTTCCTGGTTGGACTTCGGGATCGTGCCGTACAACGAGAAACCACTCGTGAGGCGAGAATGAAACGGTTGGGAACCCCTTCCGTAGGTGGGAATGACAAGGTGATCATTGAAAATCGGTTCCTTGCACAGCTGGCAGAAAATAAGGAACTTAAAGAATTTGCCGAGAAGCAAAAGGTCTTCCTCACCGACGATGAGAATCTGGTGAAAAAGATCTACGACCTTTGGATCAACGACGAACTCTTCCAGAGTTACGTCGACGACAAAGACAAAAACTATGACACCGATCGTGAGATCGTTCGTAAACTCTACAAGACGCACATCGTCAACAACGAAAACTTCGATGCGCTGCTTGAAGAGCAGAGTCTCTATTGGAACGACGATAAAGAAATTGTCGATTCCTTTGTGATGAAAACCATCAAGCGCTTCGACCCGGCCAATGGTGCCGACCAACCACTGCTGCCCGCCTATGCCGCCGACGAAGACCAGGCCTTTGCCGCACGTTTGTTCACCGTCACCATAGCACGCGCCGAAGAACTGCGTGATCTGATCCGCGCCAACACCAAAAAAACTGGGAGTTCTCCCTGTTTGGCCTTCATGGATCTCATCATCATGCAAATCATGCTGGCCGAGATCATGGAATTCGATCAAATTCCCCTCAATGTCAGCTTCAACGAATACCTCGACATCGCCAAAGTCTACAGCACGCCGCGTTCGTCAAGCTACATTCACGGTATGGTCGACAACATCGTCAAGAAGTTGCGAGCCGACGGCGTCATCTTCAAAGACAAGTAAGCAAAGCCCAAAAACGATCCTCGCAATCGTTCGCGTTCTTCAAAAGAGGAGAGATTACTCCTTATCTATATATAGCGCTGAGCGCACAGTTGCGAGCGGATCACGAATTTCTTATCCAATCACACCAACAATCCCCAAAACCATTTCTCTATGAACCTCCTCATTGCCCTCCTTGGTGCTGCCCCCGCAGCTTCTTCTCAGGAAAGCCCCAGCATGTGGCCTACTGTGATCATGTTTGTCGCTCTCGGCGCCATCATGTACTTCTTCATGATCCGTCCCCAGCAGAAGAAGCAAAAGCAAGAACGCGAATTTCGCGACTCGCTCAAGGTGGGACAGGCCGTTGTGACCATCGGCGGACTCCACGGCACCGTGAAGACCATCGAAGACACGTCCGTCGTGCTCCCATGTATCCAATGGGGTCGACCTCCGTTTCGAGAAAGCCGCCATCAACGCTACCGCCTCGGCCGCAACGCTCGAGAAATAAGTAATCCAGCGACCCAAATTCTTTGGGCGGCGCAAATGTAATTTCACAATACAGAATGCGCAGAATCAAACGACTTATTTGTTCTTCGTGAAGAACTGCTGGTCCCGTTTGTGGAACCGGCAGTTCCTCACGTTTTTTTGTTTTTCCTGCTCCTCTCCTCCATTTTTCTGGTTCCTGCAGAGCGGCTATGAAACCGTCGAACGCGAGTTCAGCATCCCCGTTCGTCTCGTCGGCGTCCCCGACAACGTCGTGCTCACCACCGATCCCCCCACTTCGGTGCGTGTCACGTTGCGCGACCGCGCCCTCACGCTGATCAGCTATCGCTATTTCCGTAAACTCGGTCCCATCGTCATCAAGTGGGACGAGGTCAGCACGTCGGGTGGCCACATCAGCCTCATCCACCGGCGACTTGGTCAAACCGCTGTTGAGCGCACAGGCCGCCGCCGGAACGAAACTCGTCAGTGTGCGCCCCGAAACGATCGAGTTCTACTATAATTACGGGCAGAGCAAAGTGCTTCCTGTGGTTTTCCAGGGGAAGGTCACCCCCGATTCGGCCTATTCCTTGGTTTCACTCGATGTCGAACCACGCTATGTGCGAGTCTACGCCTCGCGCGCGGTGCTCGACACGCTCACCGCAGCCTATATCGAACCGCTTCGGTTGAGGGATCTCACCGACACCACCTCCGTGAAGTGCCGTTTCGTTAAAGTGCCCGGAGCGAAATTCGTGCCACAATCAGCCCGCGTCACGATCATCACCGACCGCATGATCGAGAAGACCGTGCAAGTGCCGGTACAAGGCGTCAATTTCCCCGCCTCCAAGACCTTGCGCACCTTCCCGCCTAAGGTGAACATCACCTTCCAAGTCGGCATGAGCCAATACAAGCGCATCACCCCCGAGAGCTTCGTTCTCGTGGTCAATTACGCCGATTTGCTCAAAAACACCGACAACCGTTGTCACCTCTCGCTCAAGTCCGTCCCCATCGGGGTGCGCCGTGCTCGAATCAATCCTGCGGATGTCGAATACGTCATCGAGGATTCATCGCCCGATGAACTCGAATAAGCCCGACAACATCCACATGCCACAACGCATCGCCCTGACCGGCGGCATCGGCTCCGGCAAAAGCTATGTCTGCCAAACCATCGCCCGCACAGGCGCTCCCATATTCTATGCCGACGACGAGGCCAAACGCATCATTCGCACCGATCCGCAGGTGCGCGCGGCACTCATTGCACTCGTAGGTCCCGAAACCCTACGATGCCGAAGGCCGACTCGTCAAATCCACCTTGGCCGCCTACCTTTGTCGCGGTCGCGAGCACAGTGCGCGCGTCGACGCCATTGTTCATCCGTGTGTGGAACGTGCGTGGGGCGATTTCGTGAGTGCCCACGCCGACGCACCTTATATATATATGGAGTGCGCCCTGCTCTTCGAAGTCGGTTGGCAACGTCTGGTCGATCGCACCGTGCTCGTGTTCTGTCCCGAAGAGGAACGTCTACGCCGCGTCATGACCCGCGACGACATCGACCGCGCCACCGCCCTTCGTTGGATCGCTCTGCAAATGCCGGAAGACGAAAAACAGAAAATGGCCGATGTGATCCTCATCAACGACGGCCACGCCCCCATCCTTCCACAGCTCATACAACATCAACTCATTCCCCCTGCTCACGCCGAATGAAAAAGTCAATCCTCACCATGCTCATTTCCCTCTCTGCTCTCAGTCTGGGCACCTCGGCACAAGCCGCTCCGGCACCCGGCGATAATTTCGCCTACGCCAACGAGCAGTTTGCCGACATTCAAATGTTGCGCTACAAAGTCGAAGGTTTCGACCGACTCTCGCTTCGTCAGAAAAACGCTCATCTACCACCTCTCCGAAGCCGCACTCGCCGGTCGTGACATTCTCTACGATCAAAACGGCCGATACAATCTTCGTCTCCGCGACATGCTTGAAACCGTCTATCGCGACTATCGCGGCGACCGCAAGTCCAAGGACTTCCAAGCCTTCGTCACCTACCTCAAGCGCTTTTGGTTCTCCTCCGGCCTGCACCACCATTACGGCAACGAGAAGTTCGTACCCGGATTTTCCGAGCAGTGGTTGCGCACCACGCTCCGTTCGCTCAACTACACGCTCGACGAAGCCCTCTATCCCGTCATCTTCGATCCCAATGTGATGAAGATGCGCACCAACCAGAAAGACGGCGAAGACCTCGTGCTCACCAGCGCCGGTAACTACTACGGCCCCGATGTCACGCAGGCCGAAGCCGAAGAATTCTATGCTCAGCGCAAACCCGCCGCCGATCCGCGCCCCGTCATGATGGGCATGAACTCGCGTCTCGTGCGCGGTCAGTTCGGCTTTCTCGAAGAAAACGTGTGGCGCGAAGGCGGACTCTACGGCGCTGCCATCACGCAGATCATCAAGCACCTCGAGGCAGCCATCCCCTTTGCCGAAAATACCGATCAAGCGGCCGTCATTCGTCGCCTCATCGAGTTCTATCGCACCGGCGATCTCCGCACCTTCGACCACTATTCCATCCAGTGGCTCAAAGACGTGAAGAGCAACGTCGATTTCGTCAACGGCTTCATCGAGAGCTACGGCGATCCCCTCGGCATGAAAGCCTCCTGGGAAAGCATCGTCAATTTCAAAGACGTAGCCGCCACAGAGCGTGCCCACACCCTTGCCCTCAATGCCCAGTGGTTCGAAGACCACAGCCCCGTCGATCCGCGTTTCAAAAAGAAGGAAGTGAAGGGCGTGTCCGCCAAAGTCATCACCGCCGCCATTCTCGCCGGCGACCTCTATCCCTCCACCGCCATCGGCATCAACCTGCCCAACTCCGACTGGGTTCGTCGTGATTTCGGTTCGAAGTCCGTCACCATCTCCAACCTCACCGATGCCTACGCCAAAGCCGCTCACGGCAGCGGCATGGACAAAGAGTTCATCATCGATGAGCCCACGCGTCAGCTCATTCTGAAGTACGGCGATCGTTGTGACGATCTTCACACCGACCTCCACGAGTGTCTCGGCCATGGCAGCGGACAGCTCCTGCCCGGCACCGACACCGATTCGCTCAAGTCCTACGGCTCCACCATCGAGGAAGGCCGCGCCGACCTCTTTGCCCTCTACTATCTGGCCGATCCCAAGCTCACCGACCTCGGACTCACGCCGAATGCCGATGCTTACAAGGCAGCCTACTACACCCTACATCCAAAACGGTGCACTCACGCAGCTCGTACGCATCAAGCCCGCAACAACATCGAAGAAGCTCACATGCGCAACCGTGCTTTCATCGCCCATTGGGTACTCGAGCAAGCCAAACAGCGCAAAACCGCGAAACCCCTGTGTGGAACTCGTGAAGCATAAGGGCAAGACCTTCGTTCGCGTCAACGACTATGCCGAGATGCGCAACCTCTTCGGTACGCTCTTGGCCGAAGTGCAACGCATCAAGAGCGAGGGCGACTACGAAGCCGCACGTCGTCTCGTCGAAACCTACGGTGTGAAGGTCGATCCCGCCATCCATCGTGAGATCCTCGCGCGTTACGAGCGTCTGAAACTCTCACCCTACAAAGGCTTCATCAATCCCGTCTACACCCCTGTGCGCGATGCACAAGGCAACATCACGGATGTCAAGATCAGCTACGACGAAGCCTTCGACGCACAAAAACCTCCGCTACTCACGCGACTATCACTTGCCCCTCGTCAATGAGTGATCGCATTGTGATCCCATAGTAAAACCGCGCTTCCCTATTCGGGGAAGCGCGGTTACTTTTAGCAAATCAAATTTGGAATATGACAAGCAATTCGTATCAAAACTGTGATCTCTGTCACAAAATATTGTACGTGGCATGTTTCTTGTTATGAATAGGTTCGGTTTCAAGCTAATTTCACTACCTTCGCGAACAGAATGACCGGGTAGTGCTCGGGGATCTAATCAGATCGTTTAGTAAAAGAAGAATTAAGAACAATATCATCTTACAAAAAGACTATGATAGAAGATCTTTGGGAGAGAGTGCTGATCTCTGCAATGAAGCTTCCCGGAATTGCAGTCAATCGCAGGGAATTTTTGAGTCGAGAACTCGCACCATATTTTGATCGAAAAGTGATCAATGAGATCCTTGACGGTCAAACCAAAATGAAAAATGTTTTACCCAGAAAGGTGGTGCAGAAATTAGCCGAAGGTTGTATAAGCTATCATCTGACAAAGGCAAGTCTGATTTCCGCTGTCGCCGGCATACCGGGTGGGTTCGCCATGCTGGCCACCATACCGGCAGATATGGCACAGTTTTATGGGCATGTTTTGGCTTTGGCGCAAAAACTCCTCTACCTGTACGGTTGGCCCGATTTGCAAAACGGAGGAAAAGGTATGGATGATGGGACGAGACAAATTCTGACTTTATTTGTCGGAGTGGCTTTCGGATCTTCCCAAGCCGCAATTATGGCAAAGAAAATTGCAGAACGGTTGGCGGAAGAAGCTGCTCAACGCATTCCTCAAACAGTACTCGGTCAGCTTGCAGCTCGAGGCGTCGTAGAGCAGGCAGGAAAATGGATTGGAGTGCAGATCGCTAAAAACGGAACGGAGAAGAGCTTTGCGAAACTAATTCCTTTCATCGGTGCCCCCATTTCGGCAGCGGCTACCTATTATTCGTTTAAGCCAATGGCGCAAAGATTGAAAAAACATTTGGACGAACAGTGGTGAACCGCGTTCAAAGTAAAGAGTTTATTTAGGATTACCCACAAACGGCTATTTGCATCGCAAATAGCCGTTTGTGGGTGTTGTCCTGTTTCTTGGATTCAGACCAAGGCGCAGCAGGGAACTTAAATTAAACAGAAACTCTGGTCGGTGGTAATCGAATGCTGTATAAGTTCAAGGGAAACGCCGCAGAATCTGCGGCGTTTTTTGCTGTATAATGCCCGATCGTGGGTCGTGAGTGCGCGTTTTGCTATTTCCATTTCGCTTTTTCTTGCGAAATGCTTCCTTGCCGATGATTTTTTGTATCTTCGCCTTATCATCTAAAAACAAACTCCGCAATGGAACAGCAACTGAAAGACATCGTATCCCATTTCGCCATTGAGGGCGAAGTGCGTGACATCCACCCTCTCGGCAACGGGCTGATCAACACCACCTACGCCGTGGAAACCGAAGGCAACGGCACCGACTACGTGCTGCAAAACGTCAATGTGGCCATCTTCCCCGACATCGGTCTGCTGATGAAAAACATCGTCGAAGTCACCGGGCGCATTCGCCAAAAGCTCGAAGCCGCCAACACGCCCGACATCGACCGCAAAGTGCTCCGCTTATTGCCCTGCACTATAAAGTCAAGTGAATCAACGAAAGCTCAGAGAATTTTGTAACCTAAGTGGTAATAATCATGGTATATTAGAAACATAGTTGTATATACGTATCTTTCACTCTCTACGGAGTTCATTGGGAAGAGACTCCCCAAGAAGCGATTCTGCAGGTTGGAGCTGTCTCCGCATACTTGTCAGTAGTTAGTACGAATTACTAATGGTACAAATTCTGGTGAAATGGAAGCGGATAATATAATAAATGGACTAAAACATTTGTCTGAAGGACTATTCCTACCTGAAGAATGGATTGATTGGTGGAAACAAAATGAAAAAATTGCGAGACAATTCTTGTCATCACGGTGGTATTTAAAGATAAAACCTAAGATGTCACAAGGTTTAATCGGTGCCGCACTAATATCTCAAAATGCGGCTCGTGAATACTTGAAATCTATAGATCAATCTTATAACGAGAATTCACAAGTTGATTATATGGAAGGATGGAGCAAGCAAATAGATAATATCTCCTTGAACAATGACAAAGTTCATATTATTGATTTTGACTTGGAATTTACCAAATTGAAGCAAAGCTATCCCTAACTTGTTTGCAGCAATAAAAGAGAACTTACTGCAATATGATGTTGTGGGAAATAATCTAACCGAAGATAAATTAACCTCGTCACCCTTTCATAAATTATTACACAGTGATATGATTGTGTTTTTTTGTTGTATCTCACAATTGAAAACGGAGGGAGTTTTTATTGGTTTTAACATGCTAGAGTTGCGTGAGGAATATATCAAAATTGGTGAGTTATGGTTGAATAATGATGGAGATGAGTTGTACATTAAACCTTATGAAGCTTCTGTATATTTTTCATGATATAGAGAAAAATCAAATCCATGTCATAAATAAATCATTTAATTCATTTATTGAAAAATGATTTGAGTCGTTTTTTGTTTCTGAGAATGTATAGTCTTTTCTTCTGTATAGTTCGATTATCTTGTTTATATATTATGGTAATGCTCAAATCTATAGTTATCAAATAATCATCTGATTATCAAAAGTAAATCTCTACGGAGTTCATTGGCAGGAAAGTTCTAAAGACGCCATCAGGCGCATAGAAAAGGAGAATTGACACAAAAAAATGCAGAACGATTGGCGGAAGAAGCCGCTCAAGGCATTCCTCAAACAGTACTCGCTCAGCTTGCCGCTCGAGGCGTTGTAGAGCAGGCAGGAAAATGGATTGAGTGCAGATCGCTAAAAACGGAACGGAGAAGAGCTTTGCGAAACTAATTCCTTTCATCGGTGCCCCCATTTCGGCAGCGGCCACCTATTATTCGTTTAAGCCAATGGCGCAAAGATTGAAAAAACATTTGGACGAACAGTGGTGAACCGCGTTCAATGTAAAGAGCTTATTTAGATTATTTGACAAACGGCTATTTGCATCGCAACAGCCGTTTGTGGATTTTGTAATGTATGTTTCTTGGATTCAGACCAAGGCACAGCAGGGAACTTAAATTAAACAGAAACTCTGGTCGGTGGTAATCGAATGCTGTATAAGTTCAGGGAAACGCCGCAGAATCTGCGGCGTTTTTTGCTGTATAATGCCGGATCGTGGGTCGAGTGCGCGTTTTGCTATTTCCATTTCGCTTTTTCTCGCGAAATGCTTCCTGCTCGATGATTTTTGTATCTTCGCTTTATCATCTAAAAACAAACTCCGCAATGGAACAGCAACTCAAAGACATCGTATCCCATTTCGCCATTGAGGGCGAAGTGCGTGACATCCATCCCCTCGGCAACGGGCTGATCAACACCACCTACGCCGTGGAAACCGAAGGCAACGGCACAGACTATGTGCTGCAAAACGTCAATGTGGCCATCTTCCCCGACATCGATCTGCTGATGAACAACATCGTCGAAGTCACCGCCACATTCGCCAAAAGCTCGAAGCCGCCGGCACCCCGATATCGACCGCAAAGTGCTCCGTTTTTGTGCCCGCCCAGGACGGCAAATACTACTACCACGACGGTGAGAAATATTGGCGCGTGATGGTGCTCATCCCCGACACCACCTCCAAGAGCGGCGTGAGCGTGGAGAATGCCGCCATCGTCGGCGAGACCTTCGCCCAATTCCAATCCATGCTCTCCGATCTGCCCGCACAACTCGGCGAGACAATCAAGGATTTCCACAACATCGAGTTCCGCATCCAGCAGCTCAAAGAAGCCGTCGCCGAAAATAAAGCCGGCCGCATCGAGGAGCCCGAGGTGAAAGCCCTGCTCGACGAAATCCGTAAGCGTGAACAAGAGATGACCAAGAGCGAGCGCCTCTACCGCGAAGGCAAACTCCCCAAGCGCATTTGCCACTGCGACACGAAGGTCGACAACATTCTCTTCGACCGCGACGGCAAGGTGCTCTGTGTCATCGACCTCGACACCGTGATGCCCTCGTTCATCTTCTCCGACTTCGGCGACTTCCTTCGCACGGCCGCCAACACCACGCGCGAAGACGATCCGAACCTTGACAATGTGTCGTTCCGTTTCGACATCTTCGAAGCCTTCGCCGGTGGTTACCTCAGAGGGGCCCACGGTTTTCCTCACCGAGTTGGAAATCGAAAACCTTCCCTATGCTACAGCTCTCTTCCCCTACATGCAGGGCGTGCGCTTCCTCACCGACTATCTGAACGGCGACACGTACTACAAGATCACCCACCCCTCGCACAACCTCGAGCGCGCCGCCAATCAAATCCGCCTCTTGCAGTGTGTCGAAGAGGCCACTCCGCGCATGGAAGCCTTCATTCGCAAGCAGCTCGGTTGATTCGCACCGTGATTTTCTTTTCTTTCCGCCTCAGCACTTGCACTGCCCTGCGAGTGCCGGGCGGTTTTGTAGTTTCCGCAGGCGCACAACGCGTGCGCTTCCTCATACCTAACTGACGTCCATGGCTTGTACTCCTGAATTTGTCGATTTCGTCGCCACACAACTGGCTGACGCTGGCGTAGTGCGCGTGCGCAAAATGTTTGGCGACCACTTGCTCTATGTCGATGAGAAACCCGCTGTGTTGCTCTGCGACAATGTGGCCTATGTGAAGATGCACCCGCGCTCGAAGCGTGCATGGCCGACGCCGAAACCGCACCCCTACCCCGCGCGAAGTTGCATTACATTCTCGATGTTTCGCACCGTGCAGAAGCCCTGCGTGTAGTCAAAATTCTGGCCGAAGTGCTGCCCCTTCCGCGGCCGAGAAAAAGCGTTGAAAAAGCTGCTTCTCGCGTGCCCGCGTACGCGCGCGCGTCAGGAGGTTTTTGTTTTTGCCTTCACCTCTTCACCCGTCATGCCGCAACTTGTTGTGTCATAGTTCGATAGGGGTGAAGGTTTTTCGAATTGAGGTTCACTCTCGAGGTGAAGACAAAAAAGTGGGTTGATGTTCACCCCAAAATGCCTGCCGTTCAGGCGAAAAAGTAGGACCGGTGAAGGGTGAAGAGGAAAAACGAAAACTTGCTGAGGCGCGCGTATCACGCGCGTGCGCACGAGGCGTTGCTTCACCTTCACCAGTGGGCGATCCGCGACACGGAGTCGGAACAGAAAACGCGGGACGAATCGAGCAATTCGTCCCGCGTTTTTGTCGAGAAGCGGCGTGTTTTCCTTCCCCTGCGGGAAGTCGACGACGGTTTCGGTTTTCATACCGGTTCGCCGTCGGGCGAATATTCCTGATAGAGGAAATCGTTGTACGGGTATTTCTGCACATGGAGTTCGCGCACCCGTGTGTAGAGCAGTTCACGCAGTTCGTCGATGTTCTGCTTTTTGGCGCGCAGAAATGAAAAATCACGTCCGACACCGCGCCGGCGCCCGGATGGCGGGCTTCGGCGGTGCCAGCGGCGCGTGCCATCCACGCTTGCATGAGCTCGGGCAATGGAATGTTTTTCCTTGCCCGCCGTGTGAGATCGTTCGGATCTTTCGGCGTGAAAGTGTAGGCGTCCATCTTGTTGAAGATCAAAATCTGTGGTTTGTCGGCACAGCCCAAGTCGCAGAGCGTGCGGTTCACCACTTCGATTTGTTCTTCGAAATCCGGGTGACTCACGTCGACCACATGCACGAGCAGGTCGGCTTCGCGCGTCTCGTCGAGGGTCGATTTGAACGACTCCACGAGGTCGGTCGGGAGTTTGCGAATGAAGCCCACGGTGTCGGCCAGCAGGAAGGGCAGGTTGCTCACCACGACTTTGCGCACCGTCGTGTCGAGGGTGGCGAAGAGTTTGTTTTCGGCAAAGACGTCGCTTTTTGGACAGCAGATTGAGCAGGGTCGATTTTTCCGACGTTGGTGTAGCTGACGAGCGCCACGCGCACCATTTTTGCCGCGATTTTGTCGCTGGGTGCGTTTCTGCTTGTCGATTTCGGCCAGTCGTTCTTTTGAGGAGCGACATGCGGTTGAGGATGATGCGGCGGTCCATTTCGAGCTGCGTCTCGCCGGGCCGCGCAGTCCCACGCTACCGCCTTTTGCCACCGCCGGCGCCGCCCGATCCACCTCCTTGGCGTTCAAGGTGCGTCCACAGGCGCTGCAGGCGCGGGAGCATGTAGCGATATTGCGCCAATTCCACCTGCGTCTTGGCGTTGGCGGTTTGGGCCCGCATGGCAAAGATGTCGAGGATGAGCGAGGTGCGGTCGAGAATCTTGACCTGCAGCGCGGCTTCGATGTTGCGGAGCTGTTTGGCCGAGAGTTCGTCGTCGAAGATCACCATGCCCACGGGCTGAGGCTTCTCTTCGTCGGCCGCCAGAGCGGATCTTTCTCCGCCTCGTCGGCCGCCTGTTCGCATTCTTCGATGTATTGACGAATCTCTTCGAGCTTGCCTTTTGCCCACATAGGTGACGCTGCTGGGGCCGTCGATGCGTTAGGGTGAAGCGGCGCACAGTCTCGCGCGCCCGCCGTTTCGGCGAGAAACTCCAGTTCGTCGAGATATTCGTTGGTCTTCCGCTCGTCCTGCGTCTTGGTGATGAGGGCGACCAAGACGGCGGTTTCGGCACGAGCTTCGGTGTGGATGAATTCTTTCATGTGAAAATGAACGTTCTATTGCTGTGAAGTTTTCCCCGCTGGCGGGGAGTGCCAATCGGCACGTAGTGCGGACAAAGGTACGATAATTTTCGTAAGTGTAGAGCACATTGTCGTGCTAAGTGCAGGGTTGACCGCTCGAAGTGCAAAATGCGTGCGGTGCGGCACGCAGAAATCACGTCGTGAGCGCGCTGAAAAACGCGTGCGCCGCCTCCCGCCATGTCAAATTATTTTCGTAAGTTTGCAGGCAAAGCAAAGCTCATGAACGCACCCCGCATACTTCTCATCTACACCGGCGGAACAATCGGCATGCTCGAGAATCCCGTCACGGGAGCGCTCGAGGCCTTCGATTGGGAGCACATTAGCAATTTCGTGCCGGAACTGGAACGCTTTCACTACGACATCGACACCGTCACGTTCGGCCCCCGATCGACCTCGTCGGACATGGAACCGAAAATACTGGTGCCGCATGGTGGAAATCATAGCACAAAACTACGAACATTACGACGGTTTTGTGCTGCTGCACGGCACCGATACGATGGCTTTCACGGCATCGGCTTTGAGTTTCATGCTCGAAAACCTCGACAAACCCGTCGTGGTGACCGCAGCCAGCTGCCCATCGGACAGCTGCGTACCGACGGGAAGGAAAATCTGCTCACCGGCATCGAAATTGCCGCGGCGCGTCACGCCGACGGTTCGCCGGTGGTGCCCGAGGTGTGCATCTTCTTTGAAAACCGCCTCTTGCGCGGCAACCGCACCACGAAAATCAATTCGGAAGGGTTCAACGCCTTTCGTTCCTTCAACTATCCTGCTTTGGCGCATGCCGGTATCCACATCCGGTTCGAAGAACCCTACATTTTGCGGCGTCCCACGGCGGCGCCCTTCTGCCCGTCCTGCCAACTCGATACGCACGTGGCCATTCTCACCCTTTTCCCGGGGATCCGCGAGGAAGTGGTGGCCGCAGTGGCCAACATTCCCGGACTGCGCGGGTTGGTGCTCAAAACCTACGGCGCCGGCAACGCACCGCGCAAGCCGTGGCTCTACGAGCAATTGACGGCGTTGTGTCAGCGCGGCGTGGTGATTGTCAACACATCGCAGTGCGCCACAGGCGCGGTCGACATGGGACGCCATGAAACCTCGTTGCGCCCTCATCGAGGCCGGGTGCTCAACGGGCGCGACATGACGGTCGAGGCCGTTGTGGCGAAACTCATGTTCCCTGCTCGGTCGCGAAACAGATCTGGAAGTGGTCAAGGCGAAAATGAACACTTCGCTGGCCGGCGAAGTCACCCTGCTCACCACATGAAGCGGCGGGGTGGGGCACTGTTTGCGCTGATCGGCTGCTTGTGGCTCTGTGTGGCCTGCGGTGCAGGACCGCTCGACGGCGGACGATTGCGCTATGCGCGATGGTTGCGCATCGAAACGTGTGCGGACTACGACCGAGTCACGGTGCTCGATCCCTGGGACACGGCGAGTGTGCGTGCTGAATACGCCTTTGGTGCGTCGCGGCACCTCGCCCCACGTGCCGAACACGTGCACGGTGATAGAAGTGCCTTGTCGACGCGTCCTGTCGCAAAGCACGGTTCATGCGGCTTTGTTGCTGCGTCTCGGTGCGGCCGATCGCTTTGGCGAGGATTTGCGATGCTCGATTTGTCGTTTCGCCTCGCTTACGGCGTGCGCAACTTACCGATTTCGGTTCGGGCGCGGCACCCGATGTGGAACGTATGAAAGCGGCCGGCGTCGACGCCTGGTGGTATGCACCGTTCGACGGTGAACGCCCATCGGCAGTTGTGCAAGTCGGCATTCCGACGGTGTGCTGTGCCGATTACATGGAAACCACCCCGCTCGGACGCGCCGAATGGATGCGTTTCTATGGCCGTTTGGTAGGCCGCGGCGCGATGGCCGACAGTCTTTTCGAAGAAGAAGAACGGGCTTACCGCGCAATGTGCGAACGGCAAACGACGGCAAACGACAGCGCGCGCAGACCACGCGTGATGGTGGACCGAGCGGAACACGGCACGTGGTATGTGCCCGGCGGCCGGAGCTATGTGGCGCGCGTCATTGCCGATGCCGGCGGTCGCTATGTCGGAGCCGACAATGCGCAAGCCGGCAGTGTACCGATAGACCCCGAACGCATGTTGAAGCGCTGTGCCGATGCAGACCTTTGGGTGGTGAAATACGGTGCGCCTCAGGAACTCACCTATGCGGATTTGCGACAAGAACACCCCCTCAATGCGCAATTCCGTCCCTTCCGCGAACACCGCGTCTGGGGTGCAACACCTTCGGAGGGCTTACTACGAAGAAACGCCTTTTGCCCCTTCACTCCTCTTGCGTGCATGGCAGCATGTGCTGCACGCCGGGAAGAATGAGGCGAATCCGGCGTCGACAGTGCCCGGTGCCGCTTGGGCCGACAGCCTTTTCACCCCGTTGCGCTGAGGCGGCAGTCCATACGCGCTGATGCACATCCCCGGACGACGTAGCGAGCGAACGTTGTGGGCGGCGCGCTCCTCCATTCTCCCGTCATTTCTCGACATGCTTAGAACACGCCGATCTGTTTTGCCGCTGTGCTTGCTTGCCCTTGTGCCGGCACTCCTTTTTGTGGGACTGTGCTGCGGCAGTGTCCCTATTTCGATTGGCGATGTCGTGACGGCCCTCTTGGGCGGGGAAACGACAGAAAGCACACGGGTCATCGTGACGGATTTTCGGCTCCCCCGTTTGCTCACAGCGTTGCTTGTCGGCGGAGGATTGGGCGTTTGTGGACTCATCACGCAGACGCTCTTCGAAAATCCCCTGGCCGATCCGTCGCTCTTCGGTATCCATGCCGGGCAGCGGTGGGAGCAGCGATCGGCCCCTGCTGTGGAGCCTGATTGTCGCGATGGGGCAAATGAGGTTCCCGCCTTTCGTCGGCCAATGGTTCAACGTGTTCACCGCTTTGTGTGGAGCATTGGGCGTACTGGCGGTGATTGTGCTGCTCGCTCGCAGCGCGTGTCGCGGTATGTCGTTGTTGGTCGCCGGTGTGATGATCTCGTTTCTCCTTTCGTCGGTGCTTGCCCTCATTGCCTACTATTCCACAGCCGATGGTCTGCGGAGTTTTCAGCTGTGGACAATGGGTGATTTCTCGACGGTGGGCCGAGCGCGTCTTCCGCTCTTCGCGCTTGCCCTGGGTTTGCCCCTCGGCTATTGTCTGCGTCGCCATGCCGTGCTCGATGCCTGGTTGCTCGGCGAAGACTATGCTGTCACCCTCGGTGTTTCTCCCCGCAAAAGTCGTTCGCATCTGCTCTTCGCCGTGGGCTGGATCAGTGCTTGCACAACCGCCTTTTGCGGTCCGATCGCCTTCATCGGGCTGGCGGCGCCTCACCTGGCTCGTTTGCTGTGCGGCACTTCGCTTCACCGATACATCCTGCCGACCACGCTCGGAGTGGGCGCGGTGCTGACACTGAGTTGTCAGTTGCTTTGCAGCCTCTCCTTTGCCGGCGGCAACCTTCCCTCAATGCCGTGACTCCACTGATCGGTGCGCCGATCGTTTTGTGGCTGCTGACCCGGCAGTCCACCCCATGACTCAACACAACTACAATAAACTTATGACAGAACCTAACGACCGTGGCGTGTCTCGTCCCTATATCCTTATCTCCAACGATGACGGCTACAAAGCTGCGGGCATCAATACCCTGATAGACACGCTCCATCCCTATGGCCGACCTGCTCGTTGTCGCTCCCGGCGGCGGACGTTCGGGCTATGGATGCGCCATCACTTCGACCGCTCCCATTCACAACCGTTTGGTGCATCGCGAAGAAGGATTGGAAATCTTCGCTTGTTCCGGCAGTCCCGTCGACTGTGTGAAATTGGCCTTCAATGTTTTTTGTTGCCCGAGCGCGGACGTACGCCCGACCTGGTGGTGACCGGCATCAACCACGGCGACAATTCGAGTGTCAACACCTTCTATTCCGGCACAATGGGTGCCGCGTCCGAAAGGACCTTGCAAGGCATCCCCGCAGTAGGATTTTCGCTGTGACCATCGGCCCGAAGCCGATTTTTCCCCTTGTGTTCCCCTACATTCGGGAGATCGTGATCAAACTCTTGTGCGACGGCCTGCCGCCTTTCTCGACGCTCAGCGTCAACTTCCCAGCGCGCGAGTCTTTCAAAGGGAGTTCGCGTTTGTCGGATGGCGCGTTCGCGTTGGATCAACGAGATCGCCGAAAGTCGCCGTCCTCGAAGCGGCACACCTTATTATTGGTTGACCGGCGAACCGATGGAGCTGGAACCCGAAGCGGAAGACACCGACCGTTGGGCGTTGGCGCACGGCTATGTGGCCATCACCCCACAGACGCTCGACAGCACCCATTACGAATTGCTCCACTCGTTTCGCCTCTGATCCCCCACGGGGGCGACGGCCCCCTCCGCCTGCGTCTCCACTACCTTCACCACTTACCGCTCATGCGCTATTTTTTCGTAGCCGGTGAAGCCTCCGGCGATTTGCACGCCTCCCATCTCATTCGTTCGCTCCGAGCGAACGATGCCGAAGCCGAGTTTCGCGGTTTCGGCGGCGACCTCATGCAAGCCGAGGGTATGCAATTGTTGCGCCACTACCGGGATTTGGCGTACATGGGCTTTTGTGCAAGTGGTGCTCCATCTTCGGACGATTCTGCGCGCCCTTCGCGACTGCGAAAACGCCATCGAATCTTGGCACCCCCATTGTGTGGTGTTGGTGGATTATCCCGGTTTCAATTTGAAAATCGCGGAATGGGTGAAATCGCATACCACCTGTCCCATTTTTCTACTACATTGCACCTAAAATCTGGGCGTGGAAAGAAGGCCGCATCCGGAGCATCCGCCGCAATGTCGACCACCTTCTGTCGATTCTTCCCTTCGAAGTCGACTATTTCTCGCGACGCCATCACTACCCTGTGGAGTATGTCGGCAATCCCTCCCACGATGAAGTGAGTGCTTTTCTCTCACTTATGAAGAAACGCGCGAAGCCTTTTGCGTTCGTCACGGGTGGGACGATGATCGGGAACTGATCGCTGTGTTAGCGGTTCACGCCGTGCAGAAATTGCCGACAATTTGCCGCGTATGCTCGAAGCCGTGCGTCGAGTGGCCGATCCCGCGCGTTATCGAGTTGTGTTGGCCGCCGCTCCCGGCATTTCCGACGAGGAATATGCGCGTTACGGCATCTCGCTCTCCGCCGCTTCGGCAGCGACATCAGACGATGCCGGAAAAACGGCCTCCGCTCTCACATCTTCCGCCACGTCTTCCGGGCAGCTCCCCATCTGTGCCGTCCGAGGAGAAACCTTTGCGCTCCTCACCCACGCCCGCGCCGCACTCGTCACGAGCGGCACCGCCACCCTCGAAACGGCCCTCTTCAATGTGCCCCTAGTGGTATGCTATAATATGAAGGGCGGCATTTTGGTACGAAAATTGCGTCCCTACTTCCTGAAGTGTCCCTTCATCTCGCTCGTCAATCTCATCGCCGATCGGGAAGTTGTGCCCGAACTCATCGCCGACGACACCCGCCCCGCAAACCTTGCGGCACATTTCGCCCCTTACTCGAAGACAGTCCCATGCGGCGCGCTCAGTTGTCGGGCTATGCCGAGATGCGCCACCGCCTCGGTCCTGTCGGCGCCCCCGATCGCGCTGCCCGCTTCATCCATTCGCGCTTGACCGCCCCCTCCTCTAAGGAAAACTCTTAAACCACGGTATAAACATGACCACCATCGCCTCTCAATTCGCCGAGCAGCTGCTCGAGCGTCCAGTGCATCAAAGTCCAACCCACGCAACCCTTCACCTGGGCCAGCGGTTGGTTGTCTCCCTTCTATTGCGACAATCGCAAAACCCTCGCCTATCCGCAGGTGCGCACCTTCGTCAAAGAGCAACTCGCCGCCCCTCATTCGCCGTCAATACCCCGAAGCCACCGCCATTGCCGGTGTAGCGACGGGCGCCATCGCCCAAGGTGCTTTGGTCGCCGACGAACTCGGACTTCCTATGTGCTACGTCCGTTTCGAAAGCCGAGGATCACGGCATGGGCAACCCTCATCGAAGGCACTCTTCCTGAGGGCGCGCGCATTGTCGTTGTCGAAGACCTCATCTCCACCGGCGGAAGCAGTCTCAAAGCCGTTGAAGCCCTTCGCGCTGCCGGCTTTGAAATTCTCGGCATGGTGGCCAGCTTCACCTATGGTTTCCCCGTGGCTGCCGAAGCTTTCGCCGCTGCCGGCGTGACACTCACCACGCTCACCAACTACGAAGCCGTGGTCGAAACCGCTTGTCGCGTGGGCTACATCGACGAGAGCCAGCTCCCCTGCTTGCTCGCTGGCGCGCTAACCCTTCGACATGGACGCCCGAAGTCTAACCTCCATTTTTTTGCTACTCGATTCCTTCGAAATCCTTTCCCAGCCGTATGACCAAATACGAATCGCAAATCTACACCCTCAACACCACGCAGGCCGAAGCCTATGCACGCATGGCCGACCTTCGTCGTTTTGAAGTGCTCAAGCAGGCCTTCGCCGACCCCGAACGATTGCAGCAACTGCTCCAGCAGATTCCCGCCGACCAGGTGAACAAAGACCAAATCACGCCCGAACGTCTCGAGGAGATGAGAGGCTATCTCGAACAGATGAGCTTCACCCAGGACAGTCTTTCGGCCGATACCAAAATGGGCCCAATCACCCTCGCCATCGTCGAGCGCGACGAGCCCAGAAATGGTGAAACTCATCACGCAAGGTTCGCCTGTCAGCGCCACCGTTTGGGTTCAGCTTCTGCCGCAGGGCAGCAGCCAGTGCGCAATGAAGGTCACGGTGGGAACCGAACTCAACTTCTTCATGCGCAAGATGGTGGAAAAGCACCTCAAGAAAGCGCCCGACGGCATCGCCACCTTCCTTTCGCAAGTGCTCGCCCATGTTTAGTCGGTGCAGCGGTGCATTCGCCTTGTCGCCGAGTCTCCGCGCGCGAGCCGACAGGCATTGCGCGCGCTCCGCACCGTTTGCCCGTCTTCCTCGCCGGTGTGCTCCTCGCCCTGCCTGACGAACGGACTCTCTCATCGTGCGGCGACGACACACAACGCCGTTTTTCGTCGTTCCCGGCCTTCCTTCGTCTCACCCCCGTCAGCGCAGCCCCGGCGTTGCGCAGTGCCATGAGCAGCCCCGGGGCGTGGTGTCTTGTCACCTACGATGCGCATCGCTATCAACTCACGCCCCTTTCGGGCGGCACCGCGACGAGTTTGCCGCGCACCGCACTCGAAGCCTACGGCCGGCCGCAGAGCATTGCGGGCTTCATCGTCGGTACCCCCTCGGTGCCCGCCTTCGACGGTACGTTTTCCGTCATGGCTCTACGATGCCGTCTGCCCCGTTTGCTATAACAGCGACAACATCGAGCGCCGGCTCATCGCCGCCCCCGATCGGTTTGAGCACGTCAGCTGCGAGCGCTGTTCGCGTCTCTACGACCTATCCAACGGAGGCATTCCCGTCAATGCACCCGCCGACGGACGTCGCAGCGCGCATCTCTTTCGCTATCGTGCAGCCTATACCCCGACTGCCGATGTCTTCGTCGTGCAAAACTAGCACTTGCAGTTTGGCCAATCGCGCTTTTCTCCTTATCTTTGCACGCGCACAACCGCCCGGATGGTGGAATGGTAGACACGAGGGACTTAAAAATCCCTTTGGCCATTGCGGTCGTGCGGGTTCGAGTCCCGCTCCGGGCACACGCTCCCCGATGTATTCGCATCGGAGAGCGTGTTGTTTTTAGAGAACATCGTGCACATGCGCACCGCTTTTGTGCAGAATCAGACCAAAAAATACAAAACCCTCGTTTCTGCTCCCCCGTTCGTTCCGAAGTTCGTAACTTTGTGCACAGCGCGAAGTGCCGTTTGTCGCTTCATCGCTCACAACCCCTTACCCGTAATTCCCCCATGGTCAAAGAAACACCGCGTACTTCTTCTGTTTCGGCTCGCACGTTTGGCGAGCGGCTCAAAGCTTTGGAGTGAACCCGCCCGTCATTTTTTCTTGGTGGACGTCGTGGTTCTATATTTTTGATCGGCGTCATCGTCATGTGCGCCGGCTTCGTCTTTTTCATCAACCCCTACAACATCGTGCCCGGCGGCGTCTACGGCGCAAGCATTGTGCTCCACAATATCTTCCCTCCATCCAGGTCGGCACGTTTGGCTATTTCTTTGACGTCCCCCTGCTCGTGCTCGCCTCCATTTTCCTCGGCGCGAAACTCGGCGCGCGCACCATTTTCGCCGCACTCATCGCCCCTGTCATCATGAATGGTCTCTCGCTTTTGGCCTATCCCGATGCTGCCTCCCTCCACGCCCTCGATCCCACGAAACTTTGTGGCGGCGTCATCAACATGACCGACCACCCTCATGCTCACCTCCATCATCGGTGCCGCCATGATTGGTTTGGGTTGCGGTTTCGTCGTGCGTCAACAGGCCACCACCGGCGGAACGGACATTGTCGCCATGTTCCTGCAGAAGTATGCGCACATTCGTTTCTCCAACGGCATTCTCATTTGCGATGGCGTCGTCGTCCTCTCCGGTTTGGTCGTGATCGGTTTCGGTTTGGGCGCCAAAGATGTTGCAGGCGGCGGCTCGTGGTTGCTTTCTTTCTATTCGCTCATTGCCATCTTCGTTTCCGCCCGCACCATTGGCTACGTCATCAACGGTGCGCAGGACGACAAACTCGTGTTTGTCATCTCCGACCGCCCCAACGAAGAGCTGCGCAGCTTCATCCTCGACACCCTCGATCGCTCCGCCACGCGCATCAAGAGCAGCGGCCTCTATTCCAAGGACGACAAGGAAATGCTCTTCCTCGTGGTGTCCAACAAGGAAATCCCCGCCGTCAAACTCAAGGTGCAGGGAAGTCGATCCCAAAGCCTTCGTGGTCGTCACCGACGCACATGCCACTTACGGCGAAGGCTGGCGCCCGCTTGCCACGGCCGGAGAACTGCAAGCCGAGTAAGTCGGTGGCGCACTGCGCCAGTGTTGATGCAGTGTCTTTGCAATAGACCATCATCGCATTCAAACCATCCGCCCCACAGCCGTCCGCGCGCGCTCGACAGCAAACGTCGGGGAGCGAAACGCAGACGCTCTGCACATTCCATTTCTCGCAGTTCGCTGTTCAAGAAACGCAGCACGTGCAATGGTCAACGCCCATAATAGAAATCGCCCCATCGTTGCGAACAACGATGGGGCGATTTTTTTGTGCCCTCACTTGAATCTTTTCAGCAAGAAGCGCGGTTGTGCACGGAGGAACACACCGAAGGAGAACGCGTGTCGCAGCGCCGCAGGGTCCGTCGAACCATCCTGCGGTGCAGTCGTCCGCATCTGTGAGGAAGCCGTTGGCCTTCGCGCCGAAAGCATAGTCGCGACCGAATGGGCGCACATATTCCACGCTCCAATAGGCCGTGTTCATGCGGGTGAAGCGTGCCCCGTCCACTTTGAGCGAGAGGGTGTTGAAAAACGGGCTGCCGTAGAGCGTCACAAAGTCCTTCGCTTGCCACCAGCCCACACGCACCCTCAGCGCATGCAGCAAGTCGAGTGCTGCCCCGGCCCAGAGTCCCGAACCGGTGTTGAACGGCCACAACTTTCCCGCTTGTTGGTAGGCACCGAGCGCGTGCAACTCCGCTTCCGCCGCATTCAGCACACGGTGATTCCATGTTTTGCGCAGTTGCAGCCCGATGCTGCCGTTGCTGAGCGTTTGCACGCCCATGTCTGTGTCGTCTTGCTCCCCGCCGCGGTGCTGCACAGTCATTTGCAGGGGCACATCGAGCGACCAGCCGTAGCGCCGTGGGCGCAGTAGGTGCACCCGTTGTGTCATCCCAACGGTGAAAGCCTCTTGATGCTTGTCCATCTCGAAAATGAAGCTCTGCCAGTCGATCCACGCATCCATCTTCCACCGTTGCGTGCTGATCTGCGTTTGAAATCCCTTTTCGGGGTCGGTGGTCAGGAGGTTCTCAGGTTTGTAGAGCGGGAGAATCAGTTCGTGGCTCGCCCCCCCGTAGAGATCGCCGAGCACAAAAGTGGCTGCCCCCATGCGTACCACGGCTCTGAAGTAAGGCAGCATGTGCGCACCGCCTTGGTAGGCACCTCCCTTCCACGTCACGATGTCGTGGAAGGCATAGTTGGGGTAGCGGTTGGTGCCGTCGTAGACGAGCGCCGAAGCACCCAGCTCGAAACGCAACTCAGCGCGTGGACTGTAGACCAAATGAGGGGTGAAGCGCACCCCGGGTAGTGTGTAGCCCTTCGTGATGTTGCCGTCGTATTCGTTGTCTTTGAAAAAGCAGTGCATCGGCATCGAGATAGAGGGTCTTCATCTCGATGGAATCCGAATCGTGTTGCGGCGACAGCTGACGAAAGAGGTCGACCTCGGAGGTTTGCGCTCCGGCCACCGTGGCCACGAACCAACACAGGAGAAACAGCCGCGGAGGAGGGATGAGGGAACCTTGCCGGCGGTGGTCAAATCGTTCATGCGACAAAGTTACGTTTTTCTTAGTTCCGAACAAGCTTTTGTCTGTATATTTCTTTACTCGTGGGGCGTGTTGTGCACAAAGCAAAGCGTGCGGCATGAGCCGGCCGGAGCGTCGGCATGAGCCCGGCCGGAGCGTCCGCTGAATCTGTCCCTCATTTGGGACGTTTCCTCGCGCGCGTGCGCGTCCAGCGTTTTTTCCTTCCTTCACCTCTTCACACACTGTGAGCGAACCCGCTTATTACCAATAGAATAGAGGAAGTGGAAGGGTGAAGGAGAGCCGTTTTTGCTTCACCCAATTTTGAGTAATCGACAGGCCGTAAATTTCAGATAATCAGTGTGATACGGGTGAAGGTTCCGGTGAAGGAGGAAAAATGCAGAAGTTCACCGCATGTGGAGCCGCCGAACCGAAGAGGGCTTTGCAGCTGAAAAGTCGATGGCTCAGGTTTCTCTTTTCGGGTGAAGACGGTGAACTGCGAACAACTGCAAAGCCTTCACTCCTAATCGTCACATTCTGAATGGAATAGGGTAGGAGGTGAACGGTGAAGGCAATAATCGCAAAACGGCTGAATGCGCGTACACGTGCGCGGGCGTGAGTGCGAACCGCAATGGGGTGCGAACGAATTGGGTGACGCGGCGACGAACGGAGTGGGGGAGAAGATGGAGAAAAAGCTCCCTGGTTTTGTTGTGATGGTCGGGTAGTCTTGTTTCTTTCTCCCGCGTTTTGTGCGGTGGATAGTTCGATGCTGAAAAATATTTCTGTTTTTTTGTTGCGATAGCTCTTGCGGGTTCTTGCGTGGATTCGTAACTTTGCTGTCGGATCTGTCGGTGCGCACAAGGCCTTGTTGTCCCCGTGTCCCGATTCCGCAGGGCGGATGCGCGCAGCCGCGCCACTATGAAGCACACACAACCTGATTTTTATGCTTGCAATTACTTCTTTTTTGTACCTTTGTTTAGTCTTTGCGGCTGAGGCCGTCGGCTGTCGCATTTGTCGCGCCAATCGGCGTCCGTTCGCAAAACGGTGTCCGTAGCCGGCGCAGCCTTTCTCGTGCCCCTGAACGCCTTCGGCACCCTCCTTTCTCAACGCTTGAAAACCCATGGAAGTCGTCAGTATCATCCAGTTAGTCATCACTTTCGTCGTGAGTTTTGCTTTCACGGCGCTGCTCATGCCTTGGCTCATTGAGCTCTGCCGCCAAAAGGGGCTCTACGATCAGCCCAACGAGCGGAAGGTGCATCACAACAAGATCCCCCGTTTGGGCGGTTTGTTGTTTGCGCCGGCCATGTCCATCGGCATTGTGGCGGGTTTTTCTCTATCTGGGAGTCAGTGTAGAGAGTTCTCAATTGCCGGTCTTTCGCCTCTCTCAACGATGATCCCTCATGGCGGGGCTGTTTCTCATTTATCTCATCGGCGTGCTCGATGACCTGCTGGGCTCAGCGCGCGTGTGAAGTTTACGGTGCAGGTGGCTGCGTCGGCCTTCATGCCCTTGTGCGGTTTGTACATCAACAATCTCTACGGTTTGTTCGGTCTCTGGTAAATTCCGTTTTGGGCGGGCAGTGCGCTGACGGTGTTTGCGTGTTTGCTCATTGTCAACTCGGTGAACCTCATTGATGGCATTGACGGACTTTCGAGTGGACTCTCGATGCTGGCGCTCACGGCCTTTGCGGCCTTGTTCTGGGAGTTGGGCGTGGAGTCCTACACCTTGGTCTCGCTGGGACTGATTGGTGCGGTGGCTGCGTTTTTCTTCTTCAACGTGTTCGGCTCCGAACGTCGGGGCACCAAGACGTTCATGGGCGACACCGGCAGTTTGGTGCTGGGTTATACCCTGGCGTACCTCTCGATCAAGTATGCCATGAACAATCCCTCTGTGCTGGCTCCGCGCCCGCACGGCATGGTGGTCGTGATCACCTTGTTGGCAGTACCGGTTTTCGATCTGGTGCGCGTGGCCTGCATGCGTTTGGTGCACGGAAAGGGCATTTTCCACCCCGACAAAACGCACATTCACCACTTGGCACTGGCGGCCGGTTGTTCCATGTCGTGGGCCCTGGTGCTGATTGTGGCGCTGCAGCTGCTCATCATGGCGGTCAATGTTTTGCTGGTTCGTCTGGCGATTAACATCAATCTGTTGCTGCTGGTGGACGTCCTCCTCTACGGAGCGTTGATCACGCTGCTCCGCCGGCGGAGAGATCGAATTGCCGCGCACTCGGAAAGGCGACCCTAAGGAGGGTGACGTGCCTTTGTCGTGCCAAAACGCCTATTCGATAGGCACGCACAGCGTCGACGTGTGCTCTTCCTTCCGGTAAGCATGGCGATTGTACACGTTTGGACTGAACCGTCGGGTGAATCGTTATGGTTTGAAGTGCAGGCGCTCTCTTTTCCGCTGAGTGTACCAAATGACCTATCGACGAAGCAGCTGCTTTGTCTTTCGTTCGGTGAATGAAAAAACTCCGCCTCGTGCATAGAGCACGGGGCGGAGTTTTTCTGTTCGATTCGGAACGTCGACCGGCTACTCGTCATACTCATATTCGTCGTCCGTCGTTGTGTTCTTTCGCTTGTTGTCCGTCGGCGATTGGGGGCGGTCGGGCAGTTCATCTTCGTAGATCTGTTTGGGTTGTTCGTCGTCCGGCGCGTATTCCGTGGGCAGATCGGCTTTGATCTTCTGCGGGCGAAATGCTTGTCGTAGAATTGGCGGTATTCGTCGAAGCTGACGACGGTGCCGAGGAGTTTCAAGTTGTCTTTACTGATGAGCAGCGTTCGGGCTCCGTGAAGCAGTTGTCGCAGAGCGGGCGCGGCGTAGAGCTGCTGGGCGTAGTGGTGCACATCGGCAAACGATACAAATCCGTCGACGCGGAAGAGCGTGAGCGCACCCAACTGTTGTTTGTTGATGTCGAGTCCTCGTGAGACAAAGCGGCTGAAGTTGAAGCGCGCCAACTCATAGAGAATCTTGTCGTCGGGGAGACTGTCGGTGGGGTAGGCCACGACGAAGACAAAGGGCGCGTTGCGTTCGGGACTGAGGGTGCGTTTGTCGCCCTCAGCGGCATTCTCGGCAGTGGTTTCGTCGAGTCGACGTTCCCAAAGGCTGCCCGGTCGGTACTTTCCGCCCGCCGGGGTACGCCCCTCTTTGAGCCCCTTGGCCATCATGGCCGCCATTTCTGCCACATCGCTCTTGGGGAAATCTTTGGCCAGCGTGGAAAACTCGGCAATGAGGGTGTCGCGTGGCGCCGTCCCGATGCGGGAGAGGGCGTGGACGAGGAGGAATTTCGGGCGGTTGAGCCCTTCGGGGTAAGTCGACGACGAGCGGGCGAAATTGCGCGCCACTTCGTCGTTCTGTCCGTTGAGATAGGCCGCATAGGTGGCTGCATAGAGGGAGTCCTCGAGCTCGCGACCATAGCGCGCGTTGCGTTCGAAATCGGGGTCCGTAATGGTGCGGGTGAGCACGTGGTGCGGATAAGAACGGGCCATGATGGCACGATATTTGTCGGCCGTCTCCTGTTTCCCTCCGCGGCGCGCAAGGAGGAAGAGCTGGTAGTAGGCTTCCGGCAGTCGGTCGAAATCCGGATAGTCTCGAACGAGTCGGCGGAGCGTGCGTTCGGCCAGCGCATAGTCGCCGAGTTCTTCGTTTTCGACCACGCCGGCGCCGAAGAGGGCGTCGCGCAGCAAGCGGTGGGATTCTTGTTGCGCCTCGGGGGTGAGAGGAATGTGGGCGAGGTAGTAGGCGCGGGTGTGCGGATTGAGCTCGTCCTTACCTTTCTTGCGGCGTTGCGCGTGGTGTCGGCCGGCGTGTTGGGCTGTTCGCCGGCGAGTTGAGCGGCATAGTCGCGTACGGCCGTTTCGAGGGCATCGCCACTCAATCCTTTGGCTGAGAGGCTGTCGCGGCGGGCGGCTATCAACGCCTTGATGCTGTCTTCGGCGGCGTAGTCGTAGCCTTCGGTCTTACTATCGGCCAGCAGACTGTGGTTGGCGCGGCGCCAGTCGTCTTCGTTGCGGCGGTTGCCCCATTGCCGCACGAAAGCCTGTTTGCCCCTGCTGCACAGCGGTGGGATTATAGAGTACCACGACTTGTCGTTCGAGGTACGGTTGGGTGCGGTCGGGGCGGTGGGCAGGTTGGCGGCATCCTCTCCATTGCCTTCGTTGCGCGCACGACGGAGACTGTCGTTGCGATTGCGGCGATCGGCCCTCTTCTTGTTTTTGAGCACCTCGATGGCGTGGTCGATCACGGCATTGCGGGCTGCTTCGGGCATGCGAGCGAGAGTGAGCAGCGAGTCTTGCTCAAAGACCACGCGGGTGTAGGGCACGAGATGGTCGAGCACCTCGGAGCGGCGCAGGAGTTCGTCGTAGCCTTGGGTTTCCTTGTCGAGGAGCCCGATGGCTTCGGTGTAGCAGGGTTGTGCCTTGTCGAAACGTTGGCGTTGCCAATAGAGATCGCCGAGCCGCCGAAGCAGGACGCCTTTCTCGGGGGTGCTTTTGTGAGCGCGGACGCGGCCGAGTTCGTAGGCTTCGAGCGCACGGGCGGTGTCGCGTGCGGCGAGGTAGATGTTGCCCGTGGCATAGTAGATGCGGTCGAGATAATCTTTGTTGTTCTTGTCGCGCAGCATGCGTTTGAGGCGGGCAAGCATTTTTTGCGTGCTCTGTGCGGTGGTGACGGCCTCGGTTTTGGAGCATACGGGCTTGGAAGGCCAGTTCGTAGGCCGGACTTTGCGCCAGACAGCGATCTAAGGCGCGGTAGGCCGCCGCTTTCTCCCCGCGTTCGAGCTGGACTTGTGCGAGGAGATAGTGAAGACGGGCTTTTTCGAAGCCGTTTTTCCCGTGGCGTGCCGCCCGTTCGAGGTACGGGATGGCTTCGGCGGTGTTGTTGCGCGCGAGCAGCAAGTCGGCCATCGAACGGTCGCGCTCAGTTTCCAAACGCTTAGGGAGTCGCTCTCGAGCCAGACGCTGGGCGACGTCCTCGGCATCGTAGAGCCAGCCGAGTGCCACGTCGCTGCGAATGAGCCATATGCGTGCTTCTGCCACGACCTCGGGTTCGGTGGCGTAGAAGCGAGTGAGGTGGGCGAAAGTGGAGGCCGCGGCAAGGAAGTCGCCCTGTTGGAACTGGGCTTTGCCCATAAGCAACCAGGCGTTTTTTTGAGGAAGGGATTGAACTCCTTGCGCGAGAGATAGGCTTTGAGACGAGGCGAAGCGTTGCTCCCCACTTTGACGGCGGGCTTGCGCTTGATGCTGTGCAGTTGGATGGCTTTCTCACACTTGGTGACGGCGCGCTCGAAGTTGGTTTTGCCGAGTCCGAGTTGCTTGGTGTAGCCCACTTCGAAGACGGGGAGGCGTCGCGTGAAGTCTTCGCGCAGTCCGTTGCGTTGGGCTTCTTCGCCGTCTTGGTAGGCCACGGTGGCGTTGTAGAACACGTTGTAGCGAGTCACGAACGACTGCCACCGCCTGGAAAGGGCGGTGTTCTGTTGCGTGGAGCAGCCGGCGAGCAGCACGCTGAGGACGAAGAGAAGGGGCGCGAGGTGTTTGATGTGAAGAAAAAGCGATGGCGCGAACCGCAGCCGGCCGGAGTCAGCTGCAGGTCGTGGGGTTATACTTGTTGGGCGGTGCCTTTGTTTGTGGAACGTCGGAGGATGGATTTTATTGTGCGCGCAAGGAAATAAAGCACGACACTCACCACGATGATTGAGGCGCCGGAGGGAACATTGAGCAGATAGGACAGGAACAATCCGCCGAGGCAGTCGACAAAACCTACAACCATGGAACCGAGTACCATGTTCCGAAACTGCGGACGAAAAAGTCCGGCGGTGAGTTGGGGGATGGAGAGGAGCGAAACGACCAAAATGATACCGACCATGCGGAGACAACCCACGATGGTCAAGGCCGCGATGAGGGTGAGGGCGGTTTCAAATGTGCGCACGGGCAAGCCTTGTGTGCGGGCGAAATCGGGGTCGTAGGCGACAGTGACGATGATGCGCTCGAAGGCGAAGAAGAAGAAGAGTGTGAAGGCGGTGAGCAGGCCCATTAGTTGGAGATCACTGCGTGAGATGCTGAGTATATCACCGAAAAGATAGGTGGGCAAATCGGTCATGAAACCGGGAGCGAGATAGGCAAAGAGAATGCCGATGCTCATGCCGAGGGTCCAAATCATGGCGACGGCACTGTCCGAGCGGACGTCGCGCCGACGACTGAGCCAGTCGATGCCCAGCCCGCCGACCAAGGCGAATGCGGCGGCACCGAGCAGGGGAGAGAAGCCGAAGAAAGCACCCATTCCCACACCGCCCAGAGAGGCGTGCGCCATCCCTCCGCCGGCAATGACCAAGCGGCGCGTCACGACGTAACTGCCTACGCAGGCGCAGAGTAGGCTGCTGAGTAGGGCGCCGAGTAGGGCGTATTGGAAAAAGGTGTAGGAGAGAATGGATAACATGCCGTGGGGCGAAAATGAAATTGGATTAGTGGAAATGGTCGATATTGATCAGTGTGGACGATCGATGCGGCGTTCGCCAACGAGGAGGATGACATCGTCTTTGAGTTCGTCGGGCAGGGCCACGCCGCGCAGTTGTAGCGAACGGATCCACCCGGCGACTTCTTCGGAACGGAGGGTGGTGAGCACTTCGTTGAACTCGTCGATCTCGCTGTCGCTGTATTGGTCGGAGGTGCGACCGCGGAAGCGATCGAGTTCTTCGTCTTCGTAATACTCGATGTCGCGACTCACCGCGGCGAGAAGGCTGTCTTTTTCGCAGGTTTCGTGCAGTCCACAACAACCGGCCGCGGCACTTTCGCGAACTTCGGGCATTTTTTCGAGACGACCCTCGCGTATTTCACGTTCCAGCCACCATTGTCGCACGAGACCGGCGATGGCGGCGACAACGCCGAGAACGATGAGAAGGAGAATGAGTTTTGTCACGTCTAAGAGGGAATTTGACGACTGACCATGCTGAGTCGGGAATGAAGGAGCAAACTAAGGGAACGACGAATCGACTGAGAACAGAAAAAGTCAACCCAATTGGCGTAAATCGTCCCAATAATGAGGATAGGACTTGCTGATCACTTCGGGATGATGGATTTCTACAGCTCCAGTCACGAGGGCGGCAGGCGCAAAGGCCAGTGCCATGCGGTGGTCGTCGTAGGGTGTGGATTTGCGGAACGCCGCCTCCGTCAAGCAGTGGCTGAGATGGGGTATCGGGCACGTATTGCAATGTGCCGAGAGCGGGGAGGTGAGGTGCACTCGAATTGTTGGAGTTCTTGGGTGAGGGCGGCGATGCGGTCGGTCTCTTTGATGTGGAGTGAGGCGAGTCCCGTGAAACGGAAGGCGCGTCGGAGGAGGGCGCAAGTGACGACGAGCGTTTGTGCCAGATCGGGAGTGGCCGAAAAATCGCGTTGATAAAGTGCGGAAATAGGGGGCGTTTTTGTTTCGTCAAACAAGCACCTTCGCGTGTGAATTCGGTTTTTCACCCGAGGGGTGCAAAGAGATCGACACAAGCCGCGTCACCTTGTACGCTTTCTGCGTGCAATCCGCGGAGCAACACGCGGGTTTTTCGGATCGGGCGAAAGTGCCACGAGCTCATACCAGTAGGACGCAGCACTCCAATCCGGTTCGACGGCGAAAGACGTTGGGCCGTGGTAGGCCGCGGACGGGACGTAGAGCTGATTTCCCTCCCATTTTGCTTCGACGCCAAAGGTTTTCATGAGCGCGAGCGTCATGGAAATATAAGGTGCCGATGCGATTTCTCCGCGCAATTGGAGGTGGAGACCCTGTTCGAGGGTGGGAGCGATCATGAGCAGGGCAGAGACGTACTGCGAACTGATCTGAGCGGGGAGTTCCACCGTTCCGCCACGCAATTTCTTCCCGCTGATGCGGAGGGGCGGGAAGCCTTTTTCCGCTGCATAGTCGATTTCTGCACCAAGTGCGCGGAGGGCTTCGACAAGCGGGGCGATGGGCCGCTGTTTCATGCGCCGACTGCCGGTGAGGAGGAAAGTCTTTCCGACACGCGTGGCGAGAAAAGCCGTGAGAAAGCGCATGGCGGTACCGGCCGCGCCGATGTCGAGGAGAAGAGGTTCCTCCGATTGGGAATCACTCGCCACTTTTTCCAGCGCCGTTTCCATCGTTCGGGTGTCGTCACTGTCAGAAAGGGCAGTGATAGGACAGGGCGTACCACAAAGCGCACGAAGAATGAGTGCGCGCGCCGAGATGCTTTTACTGGTCGGGAGGGTGATTTCCGCACGGAAAGCACGAGGAAGTTGAATCAGCATGTGCGTTAGGCGGTTGAACGAAGAAGGAAAACAAATCAGTGGACGTTTTTCGTCGCTGCATTGGGCGTTTCCGTCGGTCTTTCCTTGTTTCGTTTTTCTGATGACGCCAATATTTGTAGACGGCATAGGCGAGCAAGAGGCCGACGATGCCGATGAGGGCATAGCCGATCTCGTGGCTGTAGCGATTGGCGTGATCCATCACCTGTTCGGTGGTTTTGAGATCAGGAAAAGCGGTGGGAATCACGTAGAAACCCAGGAAAGCGAGCACGCAGTTCCATGCGCCGGCACCGAGGGTGGTGTAGAGCAGGAATTTACCGAGGTGCATGCGCGACAAACCCGCGGGAATACTGATGAGTTGACGCACGCCCGGCACCAGTCGTCCCACCAAAGTGGAAACCACCCCGTGGTGGCGGAAGAAACGTTCGCTCTTTTCGATCGCCTCCCGGTCGATCAGCAGCATTTTTGCCCATCTTGTCTCTGCCAATCGGTAGATGACCGGGCGTCCGAGCCAGTAGGCCAGCGCATAGTTGATGAGTCCGCCGAGGTCCGCTCCCAAAGTGGCCACCACCACGACCAAAACGATGTCGAGCGTGCCTTGCTGCGCCAACCACGCGGCGGGAGGAACGACGGCTTCCGAAGGAAAGGGAATAAACGAGCTTTCGATGGCCATGCCGACGAAGATGACCCAATAGCTGAGGTGGTTGAGTACCCAAAGGATGATAGCTGCCATGAAGAGAGAGGGAGAGATGAAAAGGAATTTGGAAGGAAGAAGAGGAAAATAGGGAGGAAATGCAAGAACGGGTGCGTGGACGCGCAAGCTTCGCCGGCCGACTGCTGTTTCGACCGACGAAGCTTATATACCGGCGAGGCGGTTATATAAACTACGGGGCGGAGGCTTTCACATCGGTCGGTCTCTTTTTTGAGCACGCCCATTTTTTTTCGACCTACTGCTTTCTTGCCACCCGCGTCACACCAACTATTACCATCCCGCGGCTTTCCATCCCTGCGACGCGGTACCATTCGGTGTCGCGGAAGGTGGTGTTCAGATTACCCTGCGGGCAGCGGGCCGCATTGTCCGCATAGCGCTGTTGCGGCACGAACATCGAAACGCCGCAATAGTTGCGTTCGTTCACATAAATGGCGTCGTTGTAATCCTGCGTGTTGCGCCAGTTGCCTTTCCACCAGTATTGTCGTCCGGCGCCCATACCGGTGTAGAAACGTTTCGTGGTCCCTTTGTACACAATGGCACGGTCGAGTGCTTTCTGCACTTTCTCGAAATCTTCGGCCGGCAGAAATTGGCGCAAGGCATCGCTCATGTCGAAATACTCCGGACGATAGAAGAAATAGCTCGAATAGCGAGAATAAGGTTGCACGTTCTCCGTGTTGGGGTAGTTAGGGCAATCCCTGCGCATTGAGCGCGGGTAGATCTTTCGGTAGCACCTTCGCCAGCGAGTCGGCCACCGCTTGCAGATCGGCAGTGCGCAAAATCGAGAACACCACCCCGAAATTCTCAACATAGGGCTGACTACCCTTACCGAGATAGTAGTCGACATAGGTTTTGCCCAGATCGGTAATGTCTTGCGAGAAGTAGCCCTGGCGGAGCAAGTCGGTGTAGAAACCTCCGATGGCCGAAATTTGCATGGGCGATCCCGCTACATAGTCCGCTACATCGCGCAGCGCATAGGCTACTTCAATGCATTGCATTTCGCAGCAGTCGTTGTGTATGAAACGGAGATGAATACCACTGCGTTGCACGGCCTTGGCAATGTCTTCCACATTCATTTCGTAGGGGAAGTCGCCGAGCGTCGCTTTGTCCGTGGCCATGTTCCCGTTCTTGCCCACGTCCATGCCGTAGCTTTGGGGGCGGAAGCGGCGCACCGCATTTTTCGCCGCCTTCCCGCCGGAGGTGAGAATGGGATTCGACGTGGTGGGATGTGCTTCGCGATAGTTTCGCGCCCCCGGAATCCATCCACTCGCATGACTCCACAGCACCAATCCGTATTGTTCGGCGGTGAAGTCATTTTTCATGATGTTGAGCACTTCGGTGAGGGTGTTGGGATCTGTCGAATTGAGGTCCTCTTTCCATTGCTTCACCAATTTCGGCGCGCCATATCCCCGAGCAATTTCGTAGAGTCTGGGCGCTCCCGCGTCGTCGATGTAAAAGCAACACCCGTTCCCCGTCGTGGAGATAGGGCGCGCCATTCATCATTTCGGTGCTGTCTTGCAAAAAAATATTGACCGTAGCCGAGCGAGTTTTGCGCGGCCATATAGATCAGCACCGTCTGTTTCTTCGTCGGTTGCGGTATCGGTTCGTCTCTCGTCGTGTCACAAGCTGCGAAGGACAGGCCGATGCCGACCAGCCAGAGTGTGTTGAGGAGAAAAGAGCAAAAGTCTGTTCATGAGCTATCAGTTGTTTTTTTACCGTCGCCGAACACGATGTTGACGTCGTTGTATCCCAAAGCAGTGAAAAAGTTTACGGAACTGTTCTTCCGCATTGCGTCGTGCCAGGCTAAGATTCTCGGCACTGAGCGCGCGTCGCTTCATGGCTTCCGCGGCTTGAGTGCGCAGTTGCTGTTTGGCGTCGGCATTCCAATTGCCTTCTTCCACGAACACCGTGGTGCGCGTGTCGTTGATGAAATCGCCGTCGAGCAGCCCCACGTCAGGCAAGTGGAGCAGCACGGTTTTGCCCCTGCACCTTGCACCAGTCAGCGGGCAGGTTGCTCATGTCGATGCCGATGCGCAGGGGTACCGCGGTAGACGCACACCAATTGTTTATGGGTGGAAAGTAAAGAACTCTCATTCTTTTCCACCAATTCTTCCGTGTCTACCGAAAGAAATTCCCATTGTCCGATGTCACGCAGCGCACGAATCTCCTCGGGTGTGGAATCGATAGTTTGTTTTTGCTCGGCAAACAGCCCGTCGCCGTCGAAATACACCTTTTTGATGCGATAGCCCACGAAGGCCAAGGCACAGAGCACCAGAAGCGAGAGCGTGAAGCGCCATTTGCGAAAGACGAATTTGATGAACCACCACAGGCCACTCAACACCGCCAGCAGACAGCCGTTGTCTTTGGGCGGAAGCTTCGCCGCCGTGGGCGTTTCCCGCGTTCGGGTCGTTCGTTGCGGGCAGTGTCGTCTTCGAGAGTTGCGCATCCGTCGCTGTGGTCGGTTGCGTTTCTCCCGCACATTCGCCGCCGTGGGTGCACTTTCCGATTCTTCCGCCGTCGTTCCGTTCGTCGGAAGTTGTTCCGCCGCGTTTTCCTCCGCGGTGCTCGGTTCGTCGCCGGCCGTCGAGTCCGTCGACATCGGTACCTGGCCGATGGTCATTTGTGGGTGCTCTGCATGCTCCTGCGCCGAGCTTTGGAGTTCGTTGTCATTCTTCATGAAGCGGGCGTGTTGAGGGTTCTTACGCGACGGATGAGGTCCTTGTTGTCATAGTCTTTTCGAAATCGCACCACGATGTTGCTTTCGGGATAGCCCAATTGTTTGAGCATCGGGATCAGCACTCGCGCCGCGGCATTTCGCGAAGCCTCCACCAGTCCATATTGCCCGATGTGTTGTTTGATGCTGTCTTCGCCTTGTTTGGCCAATTGTGTGATTTCCTCGTCATTGAAATTCGAGCGGAAAGTCGACACGTATTGTCGTGCGGCCTTGAAGTCAATGTGCGATGCGGTGATGACGATTTGCGGATCGGGCAGCGTGATGATGATCATCGAGTCGGTGCGCTGCACGTTGGTCGAGTCGAAGGTCGAGAAATCAACATAGCCCTTGAGCGTCACATCCAGCGGCACGGCCACTTTGCGGTAGCCGGGCTTGTCGATGTCGAGCAAGCGCCCGCCGATTTTCCCGTTGTCGGAAAAGAGCACCACTTTGTGCACCTTACACTCGGTGGTATAGAGCTTGTTTTTGCTGCGCGCGCATCACCACCTGTTTCACCGTGTCGATGGGTGTTTGAGGGCGTGCGGTGGCCACGGCCGATGAATCGTCTCCTCGCGTGCCACTTGTTTTGTCGTGGCAGGCCGCGAGGCTCAGCGAGAGGAGTATGATGAAAAATAGTCTTGTCATATAAGTAAGTATGGTCTGGCAAATATAGCGATTATTTTCGGTCGGACAATTGTCATGTAGCAATAATTTGCTATATTCGCAGCGAAAAAGAAACACTCTTCACAAAAGCATGAAAAAGCTCTATTGGATGGCCGCGCTCGCGTTGGCCCTTTCGAGTCTTGCAGCCTGCGGCGGAAAATCCTCGTCAGGCCCCACGACCGATACCACCCAAGTCCCCCTTGCCGTAGAAGACGGCCCCGGCCGTGACGAAGCACGCACCGTGAAGGCCGATGCCCAATACAACGGCCACCAATATCATTTCGACATTGTCAGCACACCCGACGATTCGCTGCCTCGCGTCAAGGATCGTTTCGGCGACCCCTATCTCGACAACCGCATCACCGTGAGCGTCGTTCGCGACGGCGGAACACCGGTGCAGTATGCCTTCACGAAAGCCGATTTCTCTGCCGACGGCACAAAGAATCAAATTCTCGGCGGCATCGCTTTCAGCGGAGCAGATGCCGAAGGCCTGCATTTCGGCGCCCAATTGAACGCGCCCGGTGACGAAGAGGGCGGAACGGCCTTCAAAATCACGCTTCCGCTCGTCGGATCCGGCAAACCGCACATCGTGCAGGACACCAATCAAGACACTGCTTCCGACGACGTGATGGACTGATCGGAAAGAAAAACGCTCGGAATCAAAAAACTCCCCGAAAATTTGGAGGCTACGCAAAAAGTCCGTACTTTTGCATCGCCTTTCAGGAAGAAAGGTGCTCATGGTGACTGTAGTTCAGCTGGTTAGAGCGTCAGATTGTGGTTCTGAATGTCGTGGGTTCGAATCCCATCAGTCACCCTCCTCCCATCCCTCACAACTTCATGTTGTGAGGGATTTTTTTGTTCTCCCACTCTCCTCCCGCTTTCCTTCTTTTCCCGTCGTTCGTAGACTCCTCTTCGGCACAATGCGCCTCCTGCAACGAAATGCCGGTGCGTGTCGCTGCGTTCGTGTCGCGTTCTCGGCTTCTTGCTGCTTCTGCTCTCCCCGTCGTGCCCCGGCTGCTCGGTTGTAGTCCTTTTTCGGTGCAGCGTGTGCGTGCGCGCACGAAAGACGCGCGCGAGTTGGCGACATCGGGATGAACCTTTCGGCAAGATCCCATCGAGAGATTCGTGAGCCGACAAAAATGTGCATCTTGTCGCGCGATTTGTCGGCTCTGCGGGCAGCAGCGGTTTTGCGTTTTCCGCCGGTGAACGAGTTTGCGCCTCGCGCGCGTATATACACGCGCGCGTCCGTCGCTTTTCGTTTTTTTGCCTTCACTCCTTCACCGTGTGGCACATTGGGTTGGTTGTTAATTGTTTAAGGGTGAAGGGAAGGGTGAAGTCACGGTTCACCTTTTCGGTTCTCTCCTTCACCCACCGGAGTGAAGAAACGAGCGGGTAATCCGGCGTAAATTGGGCGTTTTTCAGTCCCTCGTCCCCATTTTTCGCCGCCCATTGGCTCGGTGCGTGTGCATGCCTTCAAAGGGGCGGCGTCGGTGCACAAAGGGTGAAGCCTTTTGATGAAAGCCTTCACCCACAACCCCCTGTGTATAAACGAAAAACGCCTTACCGGTGAAGCGGTGAAGGCGAAAAACGAAAACCTGCTGACGCGCGCGCACGCGAGAGCGTTCATTTTTTGCATGCCGATGCAACATTTTTGATAGCGATCCGCAAGCGTATTTCGTAACGTACTTTCAAAGTCAAAGAATTTGATCGTTGTTTTCGGTGATTTTTATTTCGATATATCAATTTATTCCTATATCTTTGCCCCACTATCGCGATAAGCAAAACAGCACTTTTCGCACGGTACCACGAAGCCTATTTACCTCTTTCCGCTGCCCCTCCCCTTAACTTTGCACGGAATATAAAACAATAGTTCATCCAACGCTGTATTTTCACCCTTGCCCCAGCTCTCGAAGGCAACTTCCCCGATTGGGGAAAGAAATAGAGGAGCACCACCTCATGAAATTCTATTTACGTTATTGCTGTGCGATGTGCTTCGCACTGATTAGTTTCCTGCTCGCCACTCCGCAGCGAGCGCAGGCGCGAACTCGCGAGGCCTATGTGAGACGAAGTGCGGACGAGACGACCCTCACCTTCTACTACGATGCACTTCGCTCCACCCGCACCGGCACGACATGGGGCATCGAGGAGACGAAAAAAGAGGGAGGCACTACCTTCCCCGCATGGGCAGGAACATGGAGTGTGACAGACCGTGTCACCGCGCGTGGTGTTTGATGCCTCGTTCCGAGATTTCCGTCCCACCACCACTGCCTGGTGGTTCTACAATTATGATGCGCTCAAGCAGATTGAAGGGCTGGAGTATCTCAATACTTCGGAAGTGAAAGACATGAGTGGTATGTTCTCCGATTGCGCAACGCTGACTTCGCTCGACCTGAAGAGCTTCAATACCAAAAATGTAACTAAAATGAGTCGCATGTTCGCCAATTGCGATACGCTGACTTCGCTCGATCTGAAGAACTTCAACACAAAAAAAGGTTACTAAAATGGATCGCATGTTCTATGGTTGCGCGGCGCTGAAGTCGCTCGATCTGAAGAACTTCAACACAAAAATGTCACTGACATGAGTTGGATGTTCTCCGATTGCGCAGCACTGACTTCGCTTGATCTGAAGAGCTTCAATACCAAAAATGTAACTAATATGGGTCGCATGTTCGCCAATTGCGATACGCTGACTTCGCTCGATCTGAAGAACTTCAACACAAAAAGTAACTGACATGGGTGGCATGTTCTTAAATTGTGCCGCGCTGACTTCGCTCGACCTGAAGAACTTCAACACAAAGAATGTCGCTGACATGAGTAGCATGTTCTCTGGTTGCTGGGCGCTGACTTCGCTCGACCTGAAGAACTTCAACACAAAGAATGTCACTGACCTGAGTAGCATGTTCTCTGGTTGCGCGGCGCTGATGTCGATCGATCTGAAGAACTTCAACACAAAGAATGTCACTGACCTGAATGGCATGTTCTCCCATTGCGCGGCACTGACGTCGCTCGATCTGCAGCACTTCAACACAAAGAATGTCACTGACCTGAGTAGCATGTTCTCCCATTGCGCGGCACTGACGTCGCTCGACCTGAAGAACTTCAACACAAAGAATGTCACTGACCTGAGTAGCATGTTCTCCGGTTGCGTGGCACTGACGTCGCTCGACCTGAAGAACTTCAAGACAAAGAAGGTAACTGACCTGAGTAGTATGTTCTATGATTGCGCAGCACTGAGCGTCGATCGATCTGCAGCACTTCAACACAAAAGAGAATGTCACTGACGTGAGTCGTATGTTCTTTGGTTGCGAAGCGCTGACTTCGCTCGACCTGAAGTACTTCAACACACAAAACGTCACTGACATGAGTCGCATGTTCTTTGGTTGTGCGGCGCTCACGACCATCAACAGCAATACCACTTGGCAGTGCCCGGAATCGGAAGACATGTTTGCCGGTTGCACAAAGTTGAAGGGCGCAGTCTCCTATGACGAGAACAAGGTCGACGCAACGATGGCCAATCCGAAAAGGGGTATTTTACCGCTAAACCCGCCACGGTGAGAAGCAGGTGATTCGGTGCAAATGCTCACTTGACAGCACTTTTCGCACGGTACCACGAAGCCTATTTACCTCTTTTCGCTGCCTCTCCCCTTAACTTTGCACGAAATATAAAAACAATAGTTCATCCAACGCTGTATTTTTCACCCTTGCCCCAGCTCCCGAAGGCAACTTCCCTGATCGGGGAAAGAAATGAGAGGCCCACCTTATGATCCACTATTTACGTTATTGCTGTGCGATGTTCTTCGCACTGATTAGTTTCCTGCTCGCCACTTCGCAGCGTGCGCAGGCGCAAACCCGCGAGGCCTATGTGAGTCAAAGTGCGGACGAGACGACCCTCACCTTCTACTACGATGACCAACGTGCCACCCGTACCGGCAAGTCATGGGGCATCGAGGAGACGAAAAAGGAGAGAGGTAACGCCTTGCCTGCATGGGCAGGGTTATACCAGTTTGGTAATGGGAGCACCACTCGTGTGGTGTTCGATGCCTCGTTCCGAGATTTCCGTCCCACCACCACTGCTCGGTGGTTCTGCAATTATCATGCGCTCAAGCAGATCGAAGGGGTGGAATACCTCAACACTTCGGGAGTGAAAGACATGGGTGAGATGTTCTCTGGTTGCTCTCGTTTAACTTCTCTTGACTTGTCACACTTCAACACCCAAAACGTCACCGATATGAGTGGCATGTTCTATCGTTGCTGGGGATTGACTTCTCTTGACGTGTCGCACTTCAATACGCAAAACGTCACCAATATGAGTGAAATGTTCTATGGTTGCCAGGAATTGAATTCTCTTGACTTGTCGCACTTCAACACGCAAAACGTCACCGACATGAGTGGCATGTTCTCCCGTTGCTTTGATTTGAGTTTTCTTGACGTGTCGCACTTCAACACGCAAAACGTCACCAACATGGGATCCATGTTCTCTGGTTGCTATCATCTAATATCTTTTAATGCTTCTCACTTCAACACGCAAAACGTCAAGAGCATGAATGAGATGTTCTCCGGTTGCTATGGTTTGACTTCTCTTGACGTGTCCCACTTCAACACGCAAAACGTCACCAACATGGCTAATATGTTCTCCCATTGCTCGGGTTTAACTTCTCTTGACGTGTCGCACTTCAACACCCAAAACGTCACCGATATGAGTGTCATGTTCTATGGTTGCTGGGGGTTGACTTCTCTTGACGTGTCGCACTTCAACACCCAAAACGTCACCGACATGGGTGGGATGTTCGAGGGATTACTACGGTTTGCCTTCTCTGGACTTGAAGAACTTCAACACGCAAAAACGTAACCGACATGAGAAAGATGTTCACGGTTGCTCTGGTTTGACTTCTCTGGATTTGCAGCACTTCAACACGCAAAACGTCAAGAGCATGAATGAGATGTTCTCCTTTTTGCTCAGGTTTGACTTCTCTTGACTTGTCGCACTTCAACCCCCAAAACGTCACTGACATGTATCGTATGTTCTATCGTTGCTCTGGTTTGACTTCTTTGGACTTGTCTAATTTCAACACCCAAAGCGTCACCAAGATGGGTGGGATGTTCTCCGGTTGCTCTGGTTTGACTTCTTTGGACTTATCGCACTTTAACACCCAAAATGTCTTCGATATGAGTTTGATGTTCTGGGGTTGCTCGGCGCTGACGACCATCTATAGCAATACGGATTGGCACTGCCCGGGATCGTTCAACATGTTTGTCGGTTGCACGCAGTTGAAGGGCGCGGTGGCCTACGACGAAAACAAGACCGATGTAACGATGGCTGATCCGGAAACGGGCTATTTCACCGCTAAACCCACTATAGTGGAAAGCGTGCGCTTCGGTGCAGACGGTGCGCAGCAGATCTACACGCTGCAAGGCAAGCGCGTGCGCGGAGCATGGAAACATTTGCCGGCCGGAGTGTATGTGGTGAACGGAAAGAAGACGGTCAAACCATGACAGCACTTCAAAGATTTCCTTTCTTCTTGCGCTGTTCATCGGTGCGCAGGGAAAGCGCCACGCTACAGGTTTGTAGCGTGGCGCTCTTTGTTGAGCCGAAGAAGGGACGGGAAATCGGGACGATGCGTTGGTGCGTGTCTTGCACGGCCATCCGTTGGGGAACAGAAATGCGGTCGCCGAAAAAGTTGTGGCACTCGTTAGGGTAGCGCGTGCGAATGCCGAGGAGCGCGGTGAGCGAGTTGGTGCACCACGCTGTGAAACCGGGGCGAAATGGCGCTTGGCGGATGCGCAATCAGTTCGCAAGGCGATGTCCCAACCAAAGGAGGGCGAAGCCGACGATGAGGCTCGAGCAGAGGTAGGCGACGGCGGTAAGCGTGAGTTGCTGCTGCCAAAGGGCTCGACCGTCGGCCACGAAGGTGGAAAAGGTGGTGAAGCCGCCGCAAAGTCCGACGGTGAGGAAGAGACGGAGTGCGTCGGGCGCAGCGATGCGCGAGAGCCAACCGCTCAGCAGGCCGATGAGCAGACAGCCGAGGGCGTTGGCAGCGAAGGTGCTCCACGGAAAACGCCCGTCGGCGGCGCCGGGCAGGAGCAACGTGAGGAGATAGCGGAGGATCCCGCCAACGAAACAGCCGCAACCGACGGCCAAGAGGGAACGAAGCATATATAAAAGAGGAGGGAAGGGGCGTGAAAAAGAGCTTGATTCTGATGATCGAAGAACCGCGTGTCGACTTGAGTGGTGAGACCGGTGCGCTCCGATCTGCGAATCGGCCTACTTCGCGGTGAGGGCGCTGCAGTCGGCATGAGCGGGGCGACAAAAGCAACGGGCGGAGGCCTTCGCGTGGAGAGGTCTCCGCCTCGTCGGGTCAGGCGTAGATGAGAAAAATGGCGGGAGTCTTACCCAAATCGGGCAAGCCCGTTTGTTTCCACGTTTTGACGCTGCGTGTGCAGATCCACTCGCGGTCGGTGGTGATGCGGCGGCGACACAGAGTCGCGTTTTGGGCGAACAGGCCGAAAGGATGTCGGCAAAGAGTTTGGCGTTGCGGTAGGGCGTCTCGATGAAGAGTTGCGTTTGGTGTTCGTCGCGCGAACGGGCTTCCAACTGTTTGAGGCGCTTGGTGCGTGCAGGGGCCGTCGATGGGAAGATAGCCGTGGAAGGCAAAGCTCTGGCCGTTGAAGCCCGACGCCATCACAGCGAGGAGAATGCTCGAGGGGCCGACCAGCGGCACGACGCGCAAGCCTTCTTGCTGGGCGATGGCGACCAAGTCGGCACGGGATCGGCCACCGCGGGGCAGCCGGCCTCACTGATCACGCCCACATCCCGCCCTTCGCGCAGCGGACGGAGAAAAAGACGAGAAGCGCGAGGGATCGGCGTGCTTGCCCATTTCGTAGAAGGTGAGCGCATCGATGTCGATGTTGCGATCTACGGCTTTTGAGAAAGCGCCGTGCCGTGCGGATTTCTTCGACGACAAAGTGGCGAATGGAGCGCACGATGTCGGCATTGGCGGCGGGGAGTACGCGGTCGTGGGGCGTGTCGCCGAGGGTGACGGGAATGAGGTAGAGAGCAGCCATGGGACAGGGTTAGGACATGAATTGAGCGAAGGTCTTCTTTCCTTGCACATAGAAGGCGTAGATGAGGCTGCGCTGTATGCGTTCGGGGATGTCGAAAAAGGGTGGTGTTTTTCGAGGTTTTTCTTTCGCTCAGGGATCAAATTGGTGTTTCCACTTGTGGAAGTCTTTTGCGCACGCCGCACCGCTTTGGCATTGGCGAAGTCGCCGGAGACGAAAAAGCTTGAACCAGGCCATGGCGTCGAGCCATTTGCGCACGCTGAGCACATGTTGCAGTTCGTCGTCGGGTAGGTTCTTGTAGAGCATGGTGAGGCTGTTGCGGAAGTTGAGATAGGTCTTGCGCGGATTGTCGGCCGGGAGGGTGCCTCCTCCTACGTGGTAGACGACGGAGTCGGTGACGCACACGATTTTGCGCGCCCGTGCCCGAAGTCGCCAGCAGAAGTCGATCTCTTCGAAGTGGGCGAAGAAGCGAGCATCGAACCCGCCTGCCGCGTTCCAATCGGCGGGGCGCACCATGAGTGCTGCGCGGTGGCCCAAAAAGAGAACGCACGGTGTCGTACTGCCCGTGGTCTTTTTCGAGCACATTGAGCAGGCGGCCGCGACAGAAGGGATAGCCGAAGCGGTCGATGAATCCGCCTGCGGCGCCTGCGTATTCGAAACTGTCGTGCGCCCATTCGGCGTGGATCTTCGGTTGCGCGGCGGCCGTTTCGGGATGCGCATCCATGTAGGTGCGCATTGGGGTGAGCCAGCCGGGCGAGGTGCGCACGTCGCTGTTGAGCAGGAGATAATAATCGTAGCGTCCCGGCGTTTCCTGCTCGATGCGGCGGAAGGCTGCATTGTAGCCTCCGGCAAACCCTAAGTTTTGGTCGAAACAGACGAGACGCACATCAGGGATGCTCGGTGCGTAAGTAGTGGAGGAGTCGTCGGTCGATCCATTGTCGGCCACAATGACTTCCGCCTTCGTCGGCGCAGTCGCTCACGACGCCCGGGAGGTAGCGGCGGAGCATGTCGACACCGTTCCAGTTGAGAATGACAACAGCAATCATGGAGTTAAATTGAAATGAGGGTCAGGAGAAAAAGGGGCAGGGGGCCATCACTCGGCAGGGGGTGGCGATGAGGGCATCTTGTGCCTCGTTGAAGTCACCGAGCAGTGCCATGCCGAGCGAGTCGGCTTCGATGTCGTAGCCCGGTGCTGCTTCGACACGGATGTAATTGTCGGTCCAGCCCATGAGGGGGCGGCCTTCGCGGTGGTGTTCCCAGAGCACGCTGCGCGTTTGTCCGACGAAGCGGCGATAGTGGGCCTTGCGCTTTTCTTCGGATAGGGCGAGGAGACGGTGGCTGCGCTCGCGCTTGGTGGGTGCGTCGACCACGTGGGGGATTTCGAGGGCTGCAGTGCCGGGGCGCTCGGAGTAGCTGAAGACGTGCAGTTGGGAGATGGGGAGCGATTCGATGAAACGGTAGGCTTCTTCGAAACACTCGTCGGTTTCGCCGCGCGTGCCGACAATGACGTCGACGCCGATGAACGCGTCGGGCATGATGCGGCGGATGAGTTCGACCTTGTGACGGAAAAAGGGCGGTGTCGTAGCGCCGTTTCATGAGGGCAAGCACGGTGTCGCTGCCACTTTGGAGGGAATGTGGAAGTGGGGCATGAAGGCACGGCTGTGGGCACAGAAGTCCACGATCTCGTCGGTGAGCAGATTCGGTTCGATGCTCGAGATGCGGTAGCGTTTGATGCCTTCGACGCGATCGAGTGCGCGGACGAGTTGTGCGAAGCTCTCGCCGGTGGTGCGTCCGAAATCGCCGATGTTCACACGGTGAGCACAATTTCGCGTCCGCCGTCGGCTGCGGCCTGTTCGGCCTGTGCAACGACTTCGGCGATGGTGGCGTTGCGCGAGCGACCGCGGGCAGCAGGGATGGTGCAATAGGTGCAATAGTAGTTGCAGCCGTCTTGCACTTTGAGAAAATAGCGTGTGCGGTCGCCGCGAGAGCAGGAGGGCACGAACGTCTTGATGTCGCGCAGCGGGGTGGTGTAGCAGATGCCGCCGTGCGACTCGCTGTCGGCGCGCACGCCGAGTTGTTTGGCTTCGTAGTGCTCTTCGATGAGTTCGATGAGGCGGCCTTTCTGCTCCTGCCCGACGACGAGGTCTACGCCTTCAATTTGTGCGATGTGCTCGCCGGAAAGCTGCGCGTAGCAACCCATGACGGCGATGAATGCCCCGGGATGCTCGCGGTGGAGACTGCGGATGGCGTGCGGCATTTGGCGTCGGCTTCGCCGGTGACGCTCACGTGTTGACAATACAGATATCGGCCTTTTCGCCCTCGGAAGGAGTGCAACCTCGTTGGCTGAGACGATCGCGCAAAGTGGAGGTCTCGGCATAGTTGAGTTTGCAGCCCAAGGTGACGAAGGTGGCTTTCTTATTATATATAGGGGATGAATTCTTGTCCATAAGCGGTTGCAAAAATACGCGATACGAGGGGAAAAGACCAAATTTGCGCTGGCTTTGCGCGGTGTCGGCAGGGGCGTTTTTAAAATATGTGGTTGTTTTTGATAGGTTGAGTTTTTCAATAATTGGTGTTATTCCCAGTTTTCTAAGGTCCGGGTTCAGTTTTCTCGAAAAAAAACGGCGTTTTACTTGCACGTGTTGGAAAAGTCCGTACCTTTGCAGCGTTTTAATACAAGCAATTGATTGTTTTTACTCTAAACTCACACAACAATGAAGAAAGTGGTTTTCATGTTCGTAGCTCTCGCAGCTATCTCTTTCGCTTCTTGCGGTAACAAGGCTCAGTCTAACACGACTAACGACAGCGACAGCGTTGTAGCAGGTGACAGCGCCAGCCAGGACAGCATGAAGCAAGACAGCACCAAGCAGGACACCACCAAGACTGCAGCTACTGACAGCTCCAAGACTGCAACTCCCGCAAAATAAGTCTTAGCACACAGCTACGTACGTCGCCGACGCACGGCGACAAGCCCAATTGGGCACTTAAGAGAATTGAAACCGGTAGGAACATTCGTTCCTCCGGTTTTTTTGTTTCTCCGAGTGGAGGCGGAGCGCGTAACGGCGGGTGGTGGTTTGTTCATCCGCGTGGCCGATACACCGCTTTGCTGCAGGAGATACCTTCGGAAAGCCGGACGTAGCGAAAACAAACGGAATGCCGCGAAGTAAGCATGCACTTTCGCCACACGGCGCGCTCGCGATTCGACACGCACGGCGACGGCGTGCACGGCGAAGCGACGCGCTCAAAAAGACACATAGGGAAGTAGTCTCGTGCAATCGTGCGCTGTGAACAAAGGACAGCCGCGCAGGTCGTCCCAACCGCGCAACGGCCCGGTCTTGTTGCGACGGTTGACGATGAATTTTACTTGCTCGTAGTTGAGATAGGGATGGTGGACGAGTTGCTTGAAGGTGGCGCGATTGAGGTTGAGGCGTCGGGGGGCGAATTGTGGCGCGACCCGTACCCAGTTGGCCACGTCGTAGGGGAGTCCGTTGATTTCGCTGAGCTGTTGTGCGTTGACAAAGCCTCCGAGACGTTCTCTATAACCGATGATGGCGCGAGCATACGCTTCGCCTACGCCGGGGATGCGTCGGAAATCGGCCGTGTCGGCACGATTGGCGTCGAGGTGCACGCCCTGTGTGAGCTTTTGCGGGCGCGAACGGCGTATGCTGTCGTAGCGCGCCTCCCGTTCGGCACGTCGTGCGGCGCGTTCGGCTTTTCGGCGTCCCAGCGTGCGCGATTGGCTTGGTATTCCTCTTCGCGGCGTTCGCGTGCCAGTCGGCGTTCCTCCTTCTCGCGTTGCCATTCGTCCCACTGTGCTTGTCGAGCTTGCACTTTGTGGAGCGAATCGACGCGCCGACGCTGTTCGAAATCGCGTACTTCGCGTAGCGATTCCTCTTCGGCACGTGTCGTGGCCGAGCGGTCGTGTGGGGGACCGCTCAATAGGGGCAGCAACCCGATTTTGACGATGAGAAATAGCAAGAGTAGGACGAGCAACACGAGCAGTCCGATGCGTGTCTCGCGGGAAAGGAAGGAGAAAGGCGTTTTCATGGCGAGTGGATGGAAAAAGACGGAAATGCCGATCGGTGAGCAACCGAAGCGGAGACAACAAATTTAGGCATTTTGCCCATGTATTGAGGGAAAGTTGGGCGTTTTCTGTCATTTCCTCCCTCTTTTCGGGCGAAAAGAGCGTAGAATTACGCGAAAAAAAGATTAACTTCGCGTTCGATTTAAGGGGTGCCTTACTCTTGGGCTGAGAACAAACCCCATGAACTGATCCGGGTAATGCCGGCGTAGTTATCTAAATTATTCTACATGAACAAAGTTATGATGGGGGCAGCCCTTTGGTGCGCTGTCCTTGGGGTGTCGGCACAGCGTGCCGACAGTGTTCGCGTGTCTCGTCTCGACGAAGCACGCGTAGTGACGAATCGTGCCACCAATCGCACGCCGTTGGCTTTCTCGAACTTGGATAAGAAAGCCATCGAGCGCGTGAATTTCGGACAAGATATTCCGTTCTTGCTCTCTACACTGCCGAGCGTGGTGACGACCTCCGATGCGGGCAACGGCATCGGCTACACGAGCATTCGTGTGCGCGGCACGGTGGGCGAGCGCATCAATGTGACCAACAATGGCATCCCCCTCAACGATCCTGAAGCCCACACTTTCTACTGGGTCGACACACCCGATCTGGTTTCGTCGGTCAACGACATTCAGCTGCAACGCGGCGTCGGCACTTCAACCAACGGGGCGGCAGCCTTCGGCGCCAGCATTAACATGACGACCGACCGCGTCGGCGCCGTGCCTTACGCCACGGTTAATTCGTCGTTCGGTTCTTTTGCCACCACAAAGAACACGGTGAAGGTCGGCACCGGCCTGCTCGCCAACCAGTGGGCGTTCGACACGCGTTTGTCTTACCTGGCTCCGACGGCTATCGCGATCGCGCTTCGGCACGCTTGGGTTCGTATTTCTTCCAGGGGGCTTATCTCAACGAGGGGACCACGTTGAAATTCATCCTCTTCGGCGGTCGCGAAAAAACTTACCATGCTTGGGACGGTATCACCCGTGAACAGCTCATCACAAACCGAACTTACAATCCCAACGGCGCGATTGGAGAGACTGGGCAGTTCTACAAAAATCAGATCGACTTCTGTTTCCAGCAACACGCCCAAGTGTTGCTCACACAGCAGTTGACCGATCACCTCAACCTCTCGGCCGCCCTCCACTACACCTACGGCAATGGTTATTATGAGGAATATAAGAACAACAAGAAGCTCAAATCGTTTGGTTTGAAGCCCTTTACGTTCGACGGCCAAGAGGTGAAGAAGACCGACATCATCCGTCGTAAGGAGCTCGAAGGGAACTTCGGCGGCGCGATTGTTTCACTCAACTATCGCAACGGCGCACTCGATCTCACGGGAGGCGTGGGCGCAAATTATTTTGAGAACGACCACTTCGGCCAAGTGCTTTGGGTGAAAAACTACATCAGCCAATTGATGCCCAATCAGAAGTATTATGACAATACGGGCAAGAAATCGGACGGAAATGTTTATCTTCGTGCCAATTACGCGCTGTTGCCTTCGCTCAATCTCTTTGGTGATGTGCAGTATCGTCACATCGGCTACACCATCAAAGGCACTTCGGACAAGAAAGCCAAGCACGACACGGATGTGAAGTTCAACTTCTTCAACCCGAAGTTCGGTGCGACGTGGATGATCAGCCCCGATCAGCAGGCCTATGCCTCGGTAAAGTGTGGCGCACCGCGAACCGACGCGCAACAACTACGAAGAGTCCTTCTCTGCGCATGCGCCGCGTGCCGAACGACTTGTCGACTACGAAGCCGGCTACCGCTACAACGGCCCGAAGTTCGAGGTTTCGGCCGGACTCTATTGGATGCAGTACAAAGATCAGTTCGTGCTCAACGGCAATATTAACGAAATCGGTGAAGCCATTTCCGAGAATGTCGCCGACAGCCACCGTGCCGGTATCGAATTGGCCGGTGCCTGGAAACCCTGTTCGATGTTCCGCTGGGATGCCAACGTGACCTTCAGCCAAAACCAGATCAAAGATTACGTGGCCTACTTGCCCAATGCCGACTGGAGCAAAGGTGTTGCGCAACCTGCGCGCAAACATACCACCATTTCCTTCTCTCCGTCGGTTGTGGCGAACAATCGGTTCACCTTCGACTATCGCGGCTTCACCGCTTCGCTGACTTCGCAGTATGTCGGCCGCCAATACCTCGACAACATGGAGGTGCGCGAAAATTCGCTCGATGCCTATTTCGTTTCGCACCTTTCGGCTGCCTACACTTTCCGTCTACCTTCAGTGAAAGAGGTCACGATCGGCGCAACGGTCTACAATCTCTTCAATGCCAAGTACGAAACGAACGGTTATTCGCAATCGTATGTCGACGGCAAGGGAACGGTGTTCCACGACCCGCGTTTCTATCCGATGGCGGTACGAATTTCTTGGTCAATGTAGGATTGAAATTCTGATCTCTCGCGTCTTCGCACGTGTTGTTTCTTCTCGTCTTCGGACGAACCCCGACAGCGGCGCCATCACATGTCTCGACCCGTTCGAGACATGGGTGGCGTTCTGCCGTCCTTATTCTGTTTTTCTCACCGGTGCGCGTCCTTTCACTCGGACGACGCGCGAAAAAATCATTTCATGGATTCACTCACTTCGTTTTTCGCCTTTTTCGACAACAGCAGTCTGCTGAATGGCATCCTTGCCTTTCTCGGCACGGTGTTGGGACTCCCTTTATATTTACTTGCAGTACAAGGCCAGTCCCAAATTTTGGCCGGTGTCGGCACTCAACGCTTTACCGTTCATCTACGTGAATTTGGTAAAGAGCAATTTTGCCACGGCCGCTCTTTTCGCTTACTACTTTTACGTAGCCGTGCAAGTGATGTTTTTTTCGAAAGACCGGAAAGCGAAACGAACGACGGCGCTTTTGTGGTGCGCAACATCCCCACGCAATTGTATCCTCGCTTAGTCTTGATTTTTCTGCTGATTTTCGGAGCGATTTACGCCTTCGTGGTTTACGCCCCGGAACTTTTTGCGCATTTTCTCCCCTCGCTCGAGGTGCCCACACCGCAAACGCCCTTCGCCGACGCCTTCGCCACGGGACTGAGCTTCGTGAGCATGTGGTTGTTGTCGAAAAAATACATACAACAGTGGCTGGCTTGGGTCGTGGTCAACACGGCCTATGTTTATATGTACATTTTCCAAGGCAGTTATCCGTGGGCCGTTCTTTTTTTCATCTATGGAGCCGTGGCCGTGTTCGGTTATTTCAATTGGCGCAACCTCTATCAGCGCCAGCAAGCTAAGGGGATAGCAGAATGAGTACGACAGTGATTCTCGCGGCAGGCTTGTTCCCGAGCACTCCGCGTGCTTTAGATTTTCTTAGTCGCGCCGATTACATTGCCTGTTGCGACGGCGCGGCCAACGCCTGTGTCGACGCCGGATTCGAACCCGATGTGATCGTGGGCGACGGCGATTCGGTGCGTGAGGATGTGCGCGCACGCTATGCCGATCGCATTGTGCGCATTGCCGAACAGGAAACCAACGACCTCACCAAAACGTTCCACCACGTTTTTGTCGAACGGCCGCCGCGATCGCTTCGTCATTCTCGGCGCCACCGGAAAGCGCGAAGACCATGCCCTGGCCAATCTCGCTTTACTCATGGATTACGCCGAGGAACATGCCGATCTAATCATGGTCAGTGATTTCGGCACCTTCTATCCGTCGCGTGATGTTTTTCGCGCAACGGTACCTGAGGGGAGCGAAGTCTCGATCTTCAATTTCGGCGCCTCCTATTTTTCCGCCTCCGGTCTACAATATCCACTCTACGACTTCACACGGCTGTGGCAAGGCACGCTCAATGTTGCACTGCGTCCACAAATCGAAATCCATGCTGATGGCCCCTTCCTCGTCTACGTTGCGGAACCCGACCGTTGAACGGGTTGGGTGACGCTGCGCGAGGTGATTCGTTCCGGCGACCGAAAGCACGCGCCCCGTTCCGGCCGGCATAGAAAAAGCGGGCACACTCCTTTTGAGAAGTGTGCCCGCTTATGTTGGATCAGCAGGGAGGAAAACCCTTAATCCTCGTTCTCTTCCTCTTCCTTAGCGATGAGTTTGTAGCCCTTACCGTGGATATTGATGATTTCTACCTCTTCGTCCATGCGCAGGTGCTTACGCAGTTTCGTGATGTAGACATCCATCGAGCGCGCATTGAAATAGTTGTCGTCGATCCAGATCTTTTTCAGAGCAAAATCGCGTTGGAGGATCTCGTTCATGTGAGCGCAGAGCAAGCTGAGGAGTTCGCTCTCCTTGGTGGTCAACTTCTTTTGCGCTTTGCCGTCGTGCACTTCTGCCTCGAACTGTTCTTTGATGCGCTGTGCATCGGCTTCGTCCGTGCACGTGTAGCTGAGGATCTGCTTCTGCGTGTCGAAAGCATAGTGCTTACCGATGTTGTAGAAGGTGCGTTCGCGGTTCTTCTTGCCCTGAACGCGACGAAGGATCGCCTCGATGCGGAAGGTGAGTTCTTCCATCGAGAAAGGCTTCGTGAGGTAGTCGTCGGCGCCGATTTTGAATCCCTCGAAGACATCTTCTTTGAGTGTTTTGGCCGTGAGGAAGACGATAGGCACTTCGGTATTCGTGAGACGGATCTCCTTTGCCAAGGTGAAACCATCCTTCTTGGGCATCATAACGTCGAAAACACAGAGGTTATATTTGCTGCGGAGAAATTCACGGTATCCCTCTTCGCCGTCGTTGCAAAGCACGGCGTCATAGCCTTTTGCCAAGAGATATTCGCGGAGGAGCATGCCGAGATTCTCGTCGTCCTCGCAGAGGAGGATTCTTACTTTTCCGTCAAGAGTCATAGTGATAGGTATTTGTGATGAATATTTTTTTGTTTGCCTCAGTCGTCCATGATCGGAAAACTGACGGTAAAGGTGGTGCCCTGGCCGTATTTACTATCGACTTCGATAGTGCCGTGGTGTGCTTTCACCACGCCGGCCACGTAGGCTAGTCCGATGCCCACGCCTTTTACGTTGTGGACATTGCGGACGTCACGCGATAGAAGCGATCGAAGATGCGCTTCAAGTCTTCCTTCTTGATGCCGATGCCGTTGTCGGCGAAGGTAATGACAAATTGTTTTCCCACGTTTTTTGGTCGAAACGATGAGTTTCACCGGCACTTCCGGACGTCGGTATTTGAGGGCATTGTCCAGAAGGTTGTTCACCAGGTTGGTGAAGTGCATTCGGTCCGCATTGATGATCGGGTCTTCCGCATCGATATGTGTCTCGATCGTGCCGTTGGGATCATCTTGCTTCACTTTGAGTTGGAAAGCCATGGCGGCTTCTTCCACCACGGTATTGGCTTCCAGCTCGTCGAACTTGAAGTGGATGGCAGCGATACTGTCAAACATCGAAATTTGCAGTACCTTTTTCCGCCAGCATGCGCAGCCGTTTCCGATTCCGACAGCAGCACGCTGTGGTAGTCTCTCACCTTTTCGGGAGGCAGAACGATGCTCGGTCGGAGAGCATTTGTGCCACGAGCGAAATGGAGGCAATCGGCGTTTTTGAGCTCGTGGGTCATGTTGTTGATGAAGTCCGTCTTCATCTGCGAGAGTCTTTTTTGCCGGTTGATCCCGATGAGGGTGAAGATCGAAATCAAGAGAATGAGCAGGCTGAAGATGACCAAGGGAGCCATGAAGCCCATTTCCCGCATGAAATATCTGCCCAGATCAGGGGAACCTCACCACGAGAATGCCCATATGGGTGGGCGAATCGTCGGCAAAGACCTCTTGCTTGAATTCGGCGTCGCCGAAATCTTCGTTGTAGTCCTGGCAGCGCAACACCGTACGCCCGTCTGCCGTGAGCACTTTGAAGTGATAGTGCACCTTGCGCAAGTCGATCCCGTTGTGTTGCAATTCGTTTTTGAGCAGCGCATCGAGTTCTGTGCGGTCGATGCGTTGTTCGAGCGGTTTGTCGGTGACGCGATCGAGATTGTTGTAGATCACTTCGTCCACGAGGTGGCGCTGCTTGAGGTAGCGCTGTCGCAGGCTGGCTTTGATCGAGTTGTCGCCGAAGGCATTGAGCGCGATCGGGTATCTCCGCCCAAACGCCCCGCCGTGGGCCATTCCATCTTTCGCGCCGTTCTGCTCTTTGCTGAAAGCGATAGAATCGAGCGCGGCTTGTCTCACACTGTCTGCAGCGATGCCCATTTCCGCATCCAAGCGGTCTTGCACCTCTTTTATTTCAAGGGCATGCGCGGTTTGATAGAGCGCGCGTTGCACGTTTTCTTCAAACTGCCGGCGGCGCATGTCCTGAATCTGATGGTAGTAGTACACCTCCGTTACGATCAGCGCGAAGATCGACACGAACATCAGCACGGCGGTGAGCCAGATGGTCCTCCTTTTCATACCGCGAATATAGTTAATTTTGGGTGGAGTGTGCTTGGACGACTCCACACATCGTGTAAAAATAGTATCTTTTATAGAAGAGGATGGTTCGACTTGTTGTTCTGATAAGTTGTTGAAAGCCCGTAAACAATGATCGGCTCATTCTACATTAAGAATGAGCCGATTATGATAGAAGCTGTGCCGCTCGGCAAAGTGGAGTCACTATGAATTTTCGGACAACGAATGACTGCTTTTTTGCTATTTCTAAGTGATCAATCGGTCTGACCAACGAATTTGAAGATCTCGAACGATCGTTTTAGCTGTTTCGTTTTCCAAATGTTTCTTTCGGATAAGCGGTGCCGAGTGTCGATGTAAATGAAAAAAATCAAGGCACGTAGGACAGCAGCTGTTTGATATATTCCGGGTCGTCGAAATTTCTTGTTCCCGTGTCCGTTCGGTTGAGCGCGTCGACGCGTTGCATTTCGTCTGCAGAGAGTTGGAAATCGAAGATGTCGAAGTTTTCCTGCATGCGTTCCTTGTGTGTGCTCTTGGGAATGGCGATGATGCCGCGTTGCGTCAACCAGCGCAAAGCCACCTGTGCCACCGTTTTGTGGTGGTGTTGCGCCAATTCGCACAGCACTTCGTTGTCGAAGAACTGCCCGTCGCCTTGCGAGAGCGGCGCCCACGCCATGATGCGCGCGTCGAATTGGTCGAGCAGCCCCTCCATCTCGCGTTGTTGCGACAGCACGTTGGTTTCCAGTTGATTCACGGCCGGCAGAATTTTGTTGTGCACGGCCAAGTCGGTGAAGCGTCCGCGGCTGAAATTGCTCACGCCCACAGCGCGCACCTTCCCCATCATCAGGGCCGTTTCCATTGCGCGCCACGTACCGTAGTAGTCGCCGAAGGGTTGGTGCACCAGCAGAAGGTCGATGTAGTCGGTGCCGAGTCGTTTCAGACTTTCGTCGATCGAAGCGGCCGCTTTGCGCTCGCCGGCGTTGCTGATCCACACTTTGGTGGTGAGAAACAGGTCCTCGCGCGCCACGCCGCTGCGGCGAATGCCTTCGCCCACGCCACGTTCGTTGCCATAAGCCTGCGCCGTGTCGATGAGCCGGTAGCCCACTTCGATGGCATCGGCCACACAGCGGGCCGCCTCCTCATCGTTGATTTGAAACACGCCGTAGCCCAGCGAAGGCATGGCGAGACCGTTGTTGAGTTTGATGTACTCCATATAAGAGATGTATTTAGGGTGTCGGAATGAAGAACGGGGGACGAACTGACGTTCGTCGAGCTTCGCCGGCACGTCTCGCACGCAGATTGCAACTCGTCCGAGCCGTCTCTGCGACTGCGGGCCGGAAAACGCACTCGCGTCAGCGCACGCGAAAGACGCGGATGCCCAAAGCGTGCGAAATGCCGTTCAGGTAGGTGGCCAGTGTGCGCGAGTCCTCGATCACTTTCTTGTATTGACTCGAAGCGTGGAGCATGTGCAGTTTCCCGTCGTTGCCCCAGAAAGCCAAACCCTGGTGCGAGTAGTCGAGTCCGTCTTTTCGGGTGACGACCGCAATGATGTCACCGTTTTGAATCGCCCCCAGTTCGCGACGCGAAAGCCCCACGTTGCTCTTGGGCAAGAAGCGTCCCACGTCGCCCGAATACTTGCGTTCCAAACGGGCGATCTCGCGCACCCGTTCGGGTGGTTGCGCAAGAAAGGGTAAGCATCAGGGTGCGGCTCATGTGGTGCAAGTCGATGTGGAGCGGCCGGGTGAGCGCCGTGGGCAGCACCACCTCCTCGACCGTTCCTCTGCGCCGATGGTCGGCCATCCAAAACGAGAGGTAGTGCAGGCGCGAGGTGTAGCCCGCAATGCGCCCGTCGAAGTAGCGCAGCCGTTGCAAGTTGCGACAAAAAGTCAGCAAATCGCGTCTTCCCTTCGCGGCGTGTCGTGGCCAGTGCCGAAGCAGTCTCCACCAGTGTGGCGCAGTCCAATCCGCGGAGGTTCACGACCAGGCGTTCAGGGATCAGCCATCTCGAGCGTTCCCGCCACATAAGGTCGCCCTTTCAATTGGCGTGCGAAATCGATCGAGGTTTGCAGCGAAGCGTTGCCCAGCAGGCGTTCCACTTCTGCCGAATCACTGCTTTGGTAGATCACCGCGCCGGTTTGCGGCGTGCCGGTGCCAGCAGTCGTTACAGGGGTTAGCGGGGCGGTCGCATCGGCTTGCGGGGCGAAGTTCAGCACCAGCAGGGAGGGCGCCGAGCCGACAGATCGACGAAAGAGTAGTGTGCATAGTGTTTGAAAAATGAAATTGCGGTGAGAAGTCACGAGGTGCTTCTCACCGCAAAGTGAGGTCAATCAGTGATTTATTTGATGAGGTCTACTGAGCGTTTCACGAAGGCATTGAGCGCCTCGCCGCGCAGGAGACCGTTTTGCAACAGGGCCAAGTCGATGAGCTGCGGCACGATTTGGTTCGTGCGTGCATAGTCGGCCAACACCGCTTCGCGTTGGGTGTTCTGTTCGGCGATTTGATCGTTCACCTGCTTGAGCTCGTTCTTTTCCTCCTCGGTCACGTCTTCGGGCTTCGTGTGCTGTTGAGCCGCCTCGATAGCCTGCAAGCGGGCGCGGAGTCCACGCAGTTCGGCGTCGATGGGCGCCAAGCGTTCGGCCGTGGCCGCGTTCAGACCGTCGTTCACACTGCGCACCAACGGGTGGTCGGTGTTGAGCACAAGGCTGTAAGCGTCGGGCAGTTCGCCGTAGAACGACATGCCGGGTTGCAAACGAGCCTGCTCCTTCATGCGGCGCATGTATTCGCTTTGCGTCACCAAGACGGGAGCCGAGGTGGCGCCGAGTGCCGAAGCCTCCACGTGGAATTGTGCTTTCTCCACCTTGGGAAGCACGGCGGTGAACACACCGCTGAGGTTTTCGCGCAACTGTTTGTCGGCCTCCGTCGGGGTATTGTCGGCCTTGCGGATCAGGGTTTTTCGAGCGTGTCGCCGTCCACACGGGCAAACGACGTCTTCTCCCATTTCTGCTCGAGCATGTTGAGCAGCGGGGCGTCGAGCTGACCATCGAGCAGCAGCACGTTGTAGCCCTTGGCCTTGGCTGCCTCCACATAGGCATATTGTGCTTCGGGGTCGCTGGTGTAGAGGCAAACCAAACGGCCGTCTTTGTCCGTCTGATTCTCCTTCACCGCCTCACGATACTCCTCGTAGGTGTAGTATTTGTTGTCCACATCCTTGAGCAGCGCGAAGTTCTTGGCCTTGTCGTAGAAGTCTTCTTCAGAGAGCATGCCGTAGTCGATGAACAAACGCAGGTCGTCCCACTTTTGTTCAAACTGTTCGCGGTCGGTTTTGAAGAGCGACGAGACGGTCAGCCACCTTCTTGGTGATGTATTGCGAAATCTTTTTCACATTGGCATCACTTTGCAGGTAGGAGCGGCTCACGTTGAGCGGAATGTCGGGACTGTCGATCACCCCGTGGAGCAGGGTGAGGAAGTCAGGGCACAATGTTCTCTACCGAATCGGTGACGAACACCTGATTGCAGAAGAGCTGAATCTTGTTGCGATGGATCTCGAGGTTGTTCTTGATCTTCGGGAAGTAGAGCACACCCGTCAGGTTGAAGGGGTAGTCCACATTAAGGTGAATCCAGAAGAGGGGCTCATCCTGCATGGGATAGAGCTCGCGGTAGAAGTTTCGATAGTCCTCGTCGGTGAGCGTCGAGGGTGCTTTAGTCCAGAGGGGAGTGGTGTCGTTCACCACGTTGTCTTCTGCCGTCTCCACCTGTGTGCCGTCTTTCCATTCGGTCTTTTGCCGAAGACTACAGGCACCGGGAGGAAGCGACAATATTTGTTGAGCAAGGTTTCGACGCGGGCTTTTTCGAGGAAGTCTTTGTTTTTCCTCATCGATGTGGAGCACGATGTCCGTACCGCGTTCGGCTTTCTCCGCGGGTTCGAGGGTGAATTCGGTGTGCCGTCGCAGCTCCATTTCACGGCTTCGGCCCCTTCGCGATAGCTGCGCGTGATGATGTCCACGCGGCTCGAAACCATGAACGAGGAGTGAAGCCCAAACCGAAGTGCCCGATGATGGTGGCGGCGTCATCCTTATATTTCTCCAGGAAGTCCGTTGCACCCGAAAAGGCAATTTGGTTGATGTAGCGGTCGATCTCTTCGGCCGTCATGCCGATACCGTTGTCGCTCACCGTGAGCGTACCGGCTTCCTTGTCGATCTTGACCGAGACTTTCAGGTCGTCGAGACTGCCCTTAAAACTCACCTTTGGCGGAGAGGGTGCGCAGTTTCTGCGTGGCGTCTACCGCGTTGGAAACAATCTCGCGGAGAAAAATTTCGTGATCACTATAGAGGAATTTCTTAATGACGGGGAAGATGTTTTCGGTCGTAATGCCGATGTTACCTTTTTGTACTGCCATTTGATAACTGAATTTTTTTTGTTAGATGTCCTTTCTTTTGCAACAACTGTGCCAACCCTGTGCTTCTGCCGCTTTGTCGCGTGTCGTTTTTCGTTGCTAAAGTACCCGTTGTGCGACATCGCGCGGGCGCACCGAGTCGCCCGTCTTCATGCCGCCCATCGCCGGTGAAGGCGCCGCCTCTCGTGTGCGCATTACGCGCGCGTGTCCATCGCTTTTTGGTTTTTGCCTTCACGCCTTCACCCATGTGACGCAATTTGCTGTGAGTGAGTCGATAAGGGGTGAAGACTTTGGGTTCCGCAACTTCACCATTCCTTCACCCGTCTGTTGCTTCGCAGATCGATCACTCCCGAGAGGGAAACAGGGGAGGGCGCGGAGGGTGAAGGTTCGGGAATAAAAGTCTTCACCCCCTAATCAAATGTGGATGAGGAGATTCCGACATGTCGGTGAAGGCGTGAAGGCGAAAAACGGAAACCGACTGATGTGCGCGTAGCGCGCGTATGCGTGAGAACACGCGGAGGAAATCGGAGAAAGTGGCTCAACTAATTCACGTTTCCCCGCAGTTTCATCACAAGGGAGGAGGGGCGTGGTGAAAAACTGTGCGCAGGGGGAGTGGTGTCGGTGCTGTCCCGAATGCAAGCGGCGAGAAGCGGGGAAAGATCGCGGGCGATTGGCGAAAATGTAGAGTCCACATGATAAAAATGCCCTTTCTCTTGTGGTTAATTCGAGATAAAACCCTATCTTTTGCGGCAGAATAAACTACCATCAAATGAAGAAACTCTCAGCATTCATCTTCCTGCTGGCCGTCCTTTTTGGGCGTCATGCAGCCCGCCGTCGGTTGGGCTGATCGGGCCGCGGTGGAGAAGATACTCCGTGAAGGTGGTATCTTCCGCATCAAGAATCGTGGTTCCAATCGCTACATGACGGAAGCTACAGCCACAGGTAAACTCACCGGCAGAACAAAGTCAACGCTGCCGCGCAGAAACTCACCCAAGTGTGGCTCCTCACGGCCAACGGCGACAACTTCACCGTGCGCAATGCCGCCACCGGTCGCTTCCTCAACGACCAATCGGGCAACCCGATGGTCACTTCGGAGGCGCCAAAAAGTACTATCTCAAGTATAGCGACGCCAACGCCAAGACCGGTAGCACCAGCTACGTCACGCTGTCGTGGAAAATCGGACTTCAGCGGCGATAACTGCCTGAATGAAAACAACGGCACGCACAACATCCTCGGATGGAAGGCCAACTCGCCCACGGTCAACGACAATTTCTCCGACTGGGTGCTCGAACCCGTGATCGATGGACGAAAGACGAAATCAAAACGCAGCTCATCAACGGCAGCGGTGCCATCGCACCGACCGAAACGGGCTACGTTTACCTCACCAATGTGGCCTACGGCCGTGTGATCTCGGAAGGTACGGGCTCGCACGAGCTCAGCACGCTCCCCAAAAACGGACGGCGACTTCTCGCAAGTGTGGCAGATGGTGAAAAAAGGCACGAAGTGGTCGCTCCGCAATGCCCTGACCGAACGTTATGTGGCCACACAGGGCGGCGAACGCTCGCGCGCTTACACCACTGTGACCTCGTCGAACCCCAGCTTCACCCTCACCGAAGGCAAGGACGAGTTCACGCCCAGCTATGGTTTCGAGGACAATAATAATGTGGGACTCCACAACGACGGCGGCAACCACGTCGGGTTGGGATGTCAACATGCCCGAATCGCAATGGATCATCACCAAGGCCGAGGTCGACGAGGGCTGCGCTGAGCGTGGCACGCAACAACTTGGCTGAACTGGCCGATTTCAGCGGTGCTAACCTCCAAAAGGTGAAAAACACCCTCGCGGTCTATTTCACCGATCCCGGTTGCACGGCGCTCAAACCGGAATTTCAGTCCATGTCCGATGCCGACCTGACCAATCTCATGAGTCAACCCGCCGGCGGCGCAGCAGGCAACTACATTGCCCTCCCCGCTTCGGTGCAGGCCATGGCGCTCAAAGTCAAGAACAACACGTGGGGACACCGCGAAAAGGAATTCCGCGTCTATGACTACAAGCCCTATTCGGACGACACGCAGTGGAACTACGACCAATATGTGGGCACGGGCTACATGTTCTCGCCCCAAACCGGCCCCACGGGCATCAGCCTGAAGCGCGGTGAAGCCGCCTTCATCTATATCAACGCCAAAGGTTTCGTGCCCTCCACCAAGGTGGAAGCCATGACCACCGAAGGACTCAATGTGGTAGGTCCGCGTCAGCGTCTCGAACCCGGCCTGAACATGGTGGTGGCCGACAACGACAGCCACCTGTTCATCGTCTACACCATCACCGACCCGCGCAAACTCCTCGCTTCGACTCCCGCCCTGCAAATCCACATCGAAGGCGGTCGCGTGAACGGTTATTTCGACATCACTCGCGGACACACCAACGCCGACTGGCTCGACATGGAGAAAACGCTCTTCAAAGACCAGGTGATCCGCCAGGAAGAACAAGTATTACCAGTTCAACATGGATCTCGCGGGCGTGAAAGAACAACTCAACCGCAGCGAATTTTCCAAGACTGATGTCGACGGCACGCCGATGGGCATCGAAGGCGTATTGAAGCGCTGGGATGAACTCGTGAGTGCGAACGCGATCTGCATGGGCATCGACCAGTATCTCGATCGCTTCAACTGCATGCTCTCTGCCTCTTCTTCGTCGAAGGGCAACCCCTATGCTTCGACCTACGGCACGTACTATCCCGGTGTGGGCGACTACCTGAACTACCAGCGCTTTACCCGCGGCACGGAGAACGACGAAGGTGCGCCCATCTGGGTGGTGGCTCACGAAACGGGTCACATTCACCAAAAGGCCATCAACATGGCCGGCGACACGGAAATGTCGGTCAACTTCTTCTCGCAGGTTTACCGCTGGTTGCAAGGCACGAACGTGGGTCGCGGACGTCCCCTCTCCAGCCCGATCGCCGACTTCCACCGCGGTGCTTTCCGTGACGAATACAACATTTGGACGCGCAGCCGTGTTTACTTCAACTTTGGCTCTACTATCAGCTCCAGGGACACCATCCCAATTTCTATCCTGAGCTCTTCGCCAAGTTGCGCAAGGATCCCATGACCTACTCGACCAGTGCAAGTGCGCCCATCAGCGGACTGAAGAACTACCTCAAGTTTGCCATGTACGCCAGCGACGTCGCACAAGAAGACCTCTCTGAATTCTTCCAATTCTATGGTTTCTTCAAACCGGTGACGAAGCACAACACGGGCGACTACCACGACAACTGGTTCACCACCACGCAGGCCGACATCGACAAGGCCATTAAGTGCATGGGCAAGTACCCGAAGGCACATCCCGTATCTTCTTCATCGACGAACGCATCCGCAAGATCCAAGCAGAGGGCGTGGGCAGCAAGCCCGGCCAAATGCGTTTGGCCACCTCTGACGACGCCACGCCCGGCGACGCTCGCGAAGTGGGCGATGTGGGCATGGTGACCGACTTCCGCGACGACCTGGAATGCGAAGCTTACAAGGTGACCGACAACAACGGCCGCATCACCGTCGACCGCAACAGCGGTAAGGGTGCCGTGGGCTTCAAAGTCTACGACAAGAACGGCAAGATGGTCTACGTTTCCAACACCTATAACTTCACCATCCCCTCGGCGATTGTCAACAAGGGCTACTTTGTGCTCTGCGCATTCGGCAACGGCAAGCAGCAGGTGCTCTCCGGCAAGGAGAATGTGCCCGCCAACTTCCTCGATCCCGCCAAGACCCTCACCGGTATCAACGGGGTGAAAGTTGACGCTGCTCCCACGACCGACAAGGTTTACGATCTGTCGGGTCGTCCCGCAGTGAATGCGGAGCATGGTGTGCGCATTGAAAACGGCAAGGTCGTGATCAAGTAAATACACCGCCGTGCGACAAAGGTCGCACCCTCATAAATAAAGCTATTTGGATGGCTCCCCGCGCTCGTGAAGAGTGTGGGGAGTTTTTTTGTGGCGGCACGTCAAAGCGAATTTCGATGCGCGAAATTTGTTTTTTACGCCGAGAATTCGGAACTTTGTAAAGTAGTGAGCGCCAAAGGCGTTCAAAAAGCGCAGTTCAGATTGCGCCGTATTCACACAAAAACTCTCGTCGTATGAAAAAGATGAGCTTCCTCCTCCTCGGCTTGCCGCTGCTTTTGGGCAGTTGCGCTGCGGCGGTCTCCAACGGATCGGCCGATGACGTGCGTGTCGGCATGACCGAAGCCCAGGTGAGACACCTGTTGGGGGCACCGCTTGCCCGAACGGTCACGCCCGACTCGGCCCGCTGGCACTATCAGTGGGGCGCCGATTGGCACAACCGTCGGCGTCGTTTGGAACTCTCGTTCCGCGACGGCCGCGTGGTGAATTTCCTGCTGAATGAGGAGCTCGCAGTGAGGCCCTATGCCGCGGGAAGCAGCGGCGCGTTGTCATCGCAAGTTGATGACGATGATTTTCTCGATTTACTTTTGTCGGTTCGTGCCGCGGCAACCGACATCAATCGTCTCGACGTGCTCGGCCATGCTTTGACCAACCGGCGTCTGAGCGGTCGGCAGGGCGTGCGTTGCTTCGGCAGTTCAGCTTCGACAGCGACCGTTGGAAGGCGCTTTTCGCTCATCGCTCCCTGTTTGGAGGGAAGTTATGATCGCGATCTCTTGCTCGACACGTTCACATTTTCCGGCTACGTTTCGTCGGCACGTCAGTTGCTCGATGCGCAGCGTCGATGACGTATTACCTCTCATATTTATAGTAGCTTCATGCAAACCTCCACTATTTGTGCCGTGGCGACAGCGCCCGGCGGTGCCCTCGGCGTGGTGCGTGTGGCCGGTCCCGACGCCCTCGCCGTGACGGATCGTGTGTTTCGTGCACGCAGTGGTCGCCCGCTGGCCGAACGGCGTTCGCACACCTTGGCGTTCGGCCACCTTGTAGACCCCGCCGATGAGACCATTGTCGACGAAGTCTTGGTTTCCGTGTTTCGCGCTCCCCATTCTTACACCGGCGAAGAGGCCACCGAAATTTCTTGCCACGGGTCGACTTACATTTTGCAGCGCGTGGTGCAGCTGCTCTTGGCAGCGGGGGCCGAGCCGGCCGAACCGGGTGAATTCACTCGTCGGGCGTTTTTGAACGGCAAAATGGACTTGTCGCAGGCCGAAGCGGTGGCCGATCTCATCGCTTCGTCCACAGCGGCATCGCATCGCGTGGCGATGAGTCAGATGCGCGGACATTTCAGTCAGCGCTTGGCCGGCCTGCGCGAGCAATTGCTGCAGCTCACCTCTTTGCTCGAGCTGGAATTGGATTTTTCCGACCACGAGGACCTGGAATTTGCCGATCGCAGTGAGCTCGATGCCGTGGCGGCCGCCGTGGAGCGCGAGACAGCGCGATTGGCCGACTCGTTTGCGACGGGCAATGCGCTGCGCGAAGGATGGCCGGTGGCCATCGTCGGGGCAACCAATGCCGGCAAATCGACCTTGCTCAATGCGTTGCTTCAGGACGATCGTGCGATTGTGAGCGATGTGCACGGTACGACCCGCGATGTGGTGGAAGACACCTTTGTGTTGGGCGGGGTGCTGTTTCGCTTCATCGATACGGCGGGACTGCGCGACACGACAGACCGCGTGGAACAAATGGGCATCGAGCGCAGTCGGCGGCAGTTGCAATTGGCGCGCACGGTGATTTTCGTAGTCGATGTGAATTGTGCAGAAAGGCAATTGGAGGCTCTGTCCGACGAAGTTTTCGGCGCGCGGACGGAAGGCCGGGTGATTGTTGCGGTCAACAAAGCGGATTGTTTGCAGCGCGACGGAGAGGATGACGCCTTGTCGTCGGCACGCCGCGCGGCGGTCGAAGCGGCAGTGCACGAAGCGGCGCGTGCGCGCAATGTCGACCCGCAGGTGCTTTTCCTTTCGGCCAGAGAGGGCGAGGGCGTGGCGGAACTTTGTAGAACCTGGTGGCGACGGCTGCTGCGGCACAGGAGACGGAAGGTGATGTGGTGGTGACCAATGCGCGTCACTATGCGGCGCTTTCGGCGGCGCTCGACGATGTGCGTCGTGTGCGGCAAGGGTTGCAGTCCGGACTTTCGGGCGACTTTGTGGCGCAAGACTTGCGGGAGTGCCTCCACCACCTGGCCGAAATCACCGGCGGCGAAGTGACGACCGATGAGGTGCTCGGTACGATTTTCAAGAACTTCTGTGTCGGGAAGTGACCGACGGGCAGGCGTTCGACAGTTTGTTTCTCAATCCCCTCATCAACTCTCAATGAAAACCTTTCTTTTTGTGCTTGTCGCCTCATTCTTGTGTCCCTTTTTGTCGGAAAGTGTCTCGGCATCGAATGGCGAAGGGAGTGTTTATGTCTGCAATAGTAAGCAGGCCAAGGCTTATCACTCCAATTATGATTGCAGAGGACTGAATCGTTGCAAATATGATCCGGATTGTGTGAGCCTGTCGGAGGCGAAACGCCGTGGGCTGCGTGCTTGTCGCATCTGTTATTGATGATTTCCAGTGGCCTACCGACACAAAACGGGCACTCCGATGAAGGAGTGCCCGTTTTGCGTGGAGCGAGTTGGACGCGCTATTGCATTTTCACCTCGTCGATCTTGACGATGCCGTTGACAATGGCGTAGATGGTGAGTCCGCTCACGGAATGGATGTCCAATTTGCGAGAGATGTTTTTGCGGTGCGTGAGGATCGTGTTGATGGAAAGGAAAAAGCTCGGCTGCAATTTCCTTGTTGGTCAATCCTTTGACGATGTAGGCAATGATTTCCCGTTCCCGTTCGGAGAGGGTATTGGCTTCGTCGGTGTTGCCCGGCGTGTAGGTCTTGTTGGCGATGCGCTCTTCGAGCAATTGCACCGCGGGGAAGAACAAGGCTTCCTCCATTTCGCAGTGCGCACGCAGGTCGGCTTCGCAGTTGTAGATGCTGAAGAGCACGTTGCAAAGCATGTCGCTCGAAGTTCCTTCGGCGGGAGTGTAGTATTTGATGATGATGTTTTTGAGTTCCTGCAGCTTCTTGTCCATGCCGTCATGGCTTTTGGAGTATTGTTGTATGCGAAACTCGGTGACGTTTTCTCCGGAGATGAGCCGATCGACGTAACCGAAGATCTGTCGATTCTCGTGTTCCAGTGCTTGCGCACCTCGTTCATGTATTCGTCGAAGAACTTCAAGATGAGGAACGCCACCTCGTTTTGTCGAGAGCAGTCGATAGCTTCGAGGAGTTTGCGCCGGATGTGCAGGAGTTGGAAGTCGAGGAAAAAGTCGTGGGCGGAACGTAAATGGCGCATGAGGGTGGGCATGTGGATTTTGTCCACATAGAATTGCGCGACAGAGGGTCCCTCTTTCATGATATTGGCCACGGCCAAAAACGTGTTGGTGTCTACCTTCGACGCCTCGCACACTTCTCTCACCGTGCGCTCGCCCACGCCGAGTTGGATACCGAACCGGCTGATCATTTGGAGCAGTGAGGGTTGCGAAGCGATGACGTCGCTCATTTTGTCTTGCCCTGTATAATTGATTCCCATATCGTAAGTGGTCGAATAGTGGTTCGAATGCCGATCAGGCGGCGCAATGTGAGGCGTCGGTGACCGAGTTGCCGTTGCGTTCTCGTGGCGCCGTCGGGGGCACGGGAAGGGGCTGTTGTGCAGACGAGCTTTTTGCCGCCACGTCCGCGCATTTATTGCAGAAAGTGACGGGCGCAAAAGCCATTGGCAGCTGTTCTGTCGGCAAAGATACGATATTTTTGTGAGTCAATGATCACCATAAATGGGTATTCATTCTTCCGTTTTAAGAATTTAGAACGATAAGCGGGAGACGAAATACCCACATGTAGTGATTGTTCCTCCGAGGTGAAGTGCGTAATTTTGCAGGTGAAAATCAAAGTGAGACAAGATGAAAATCAACGGATATGCGATGTCGCTCCTTTTGGGCATTGCGTTTTACGAGTACAGCCGGTGCACAGTGTCCGATTAAGGATAGCATTATGGGTGTTGGCGGAGTTTTGAAACTATGATGCCCGTTCGACCGATCAGCGTGGGGAACGTCCCGATGCGATGACCCGGTGCGACGGAACAACATCACGGCGCCGACGGGCAAGTAAATCCCGCTGGTGCGAAACTGTGTCCGATGGGCGGTGAGTACGAAGGTTTCCGCCGTTTCCGTCTCGGTGGTTACGGCGGAAACTGGTTTCTGCTTTCAAGGATTACGGCATGAATCGTTTCTACGGTCATCCGGAAGGCAGTCCGAAAGAATCGCGTGCCACGATTTCCTATTCCTCGCTTTGTTTTGGCCTTAGACTACAAGTTCTCGCCCAGATGGGTGCTCGGTGCCGAGATCGAATTCGAGTCCGGCGGTACGGGCACGGCTGTGGAACTGGAAAGAGCAGAGAACGGCGAATACGAAACGGAGTTGGAGAAGGGGTGAAGTGGCCATTGAGCAATTTCACCTCACGCGCCTGATCCATCCTGCGTTTAATGTTCGTGTAGGTCACATGATTGTGCCGGTTGGGCTGACCAATGCGCACCACGAGCCGATGAACTTCTTCGGAACGGTGCGTCCGGAAGGCGAATCGTCGCTCATTCCCTGCACCTGGCACGAAACAGGCTGGCCTTCTACGGCACCTTCGGGCAGAAAGCCGCACGTTTCAATTACCAAGCGATGATGGTCTCTGGCTTGAATGCCAATGGATTCGACCGCAACAACTGGGTGCAGAAAGGCAAACAGGGCAAATTCGAAGAAGACCGTTTGCAGCATCCTGCCTTTGTGGCCCGATTGGATTGGACCGCTGTGCCGGGACTGCGTGCCGGTGTCAGCTATTATTATTGCGACAACGCCGGTGGCAATGCCGATATTTCCACCGTTTACAATACGAAGTTCCCCGTTAATATCTTCACGGTGGATGCGCAGTATGTGAATCCCTATGTGATTGCCCGCGCCAACGTGCTGACCGGCAATGTCGGCAATGCCGGCGAACTGAGTCTGCGCAACGGCAAGCTCAACAAGCTGGCGCCTTACACGCGTCTGGTGCCGGTGGCTAAACGAGCTGTGAGTTACGCCGGCGAAGTGGGCCTGAACTTGCTCAACATCATCGCTCGCTGTGGCTCCGAAGATTTGCCCGAAATCATTCCCTTCGTTCGCTACGAATATTACAATGCACAGGAAGAGGGCGATAAGAGTCGCGCTTATATCTCAGTGATGGATCAGCGACTGAAAACCTCGATGTGGGTGTTCGGTCTGAACTACCGCGTCGGCAACGGCATTGTGGTGAAGGCTGACTACACAACGCGACGCATCGGTGGCGGGCAGTTCAATTCTGAAAACGAATTTGCCCTCGGTGTGGCCTTCAATGCGTGGTTCCTCAATAAATAAGGAACGCATCGAACGCCCCTCCAACCTCCTGCACGTGTGCTTGCCGCGATGCGAAAGCGCGTAGGGAAATCCTCATTGCGCGTCCCGCACGCCTTGCAACATGCTGCTCCAAAACGGAAAAAGAAATATCCAAATAACCCAACAAACAACCTATTATGAAAAAGTGTGTGTTCGCTCTTGCGCTCCTTCTTTCGGGCGCCGGTGTCCTCGCTTCCTGTGACAAGGATGAACCCAAGATGGTAGACAACGTGGATCCCACCAACCTGGACTACAACTCCACGAACGCCGGAAACTGGACCAGCTACGCCGATCTCGTTGCCCGTTTGCTCGTCAACGACTCGAAGACCCTGCTGCGTGCTTGGACCGAACAATACGAATCGGACTACGATTCGAAGGGTGAGCCCATTTCTTACGCTCGTCTCTTCGAAGGCGAAACGCCTTACAACAAGAGCGAAGACGGCACGCTCGCTGCGCGCACTCCTTATTTCAACACTCAACTCGATGCCATCGAGCAGATCATCGACGGTTGCGTGGAGATTTCGAGCGAAGTCGGCGAAAAGAAAATCGGCGACCCCCTCGAGAAGTTCAACAAGGGCAAGAAAACCGAAGCGCTATACGCCGTGGAATCTTGGTACTCTTTGGCACCTCGTGACGACTATCAGAACAACATCCTCTCGATTCGCAATGCACTGCTTTGCTCGCGCGATGGTAAGTTCGACCACACCGCCGACGGCGTGTCTATCCTCAACTACGTAGCTGCGAAGGGCAACCACCAGCTCACGCAAAAGGTTTACAAGGCTGTGCTCGCCGCCGCCGATGCCATCAAGGCCATCCCTCAACCTTTCCGCAACAACATCAACAGCAAGGAAGCCCTTGCCGCTCAAGAAGCTTGCGGCGAACTCAGCGAAGTGCTCGACAAGGAACTCAAGCCTTGGCTGCGTGACAATGCCGATGAGGAGGCATACAAGAAGATCATCAAGAAGTATGTGGACAACGTTGTGCTTCCCACTTACTCCGATCTCGTGACGAAGAACGAAGCCTTGCTCAAAGCCGTTGAAGCCCTGCGTGCAAAACCCAGCAACGAAGCCTTCAAGGCAGCAGCCGATGCATGGCTTGATGCACGTGCTCCCTGGGAAACGAGTGAAGCCTTCCTCTTCGGTCCGGTTGCGAAGTTCAATCTCGACCCCAACATGGACTCTTGGCCCCTCGACCAGGTACACATTGTCAACATCCTCAAGACCGGCGACTACTCTCAGTTGAACTGGAACCCCGGTCAGTCGGAGGACGCCATCCAGACCGCACAGAATGTACGTGGTTACCACACGCTCGAATACTTGCTCTTCAAGGACGGCAAACCCCGTACGGTGAAGAAGTAATTCCGAATCCCGTTTCCTTGACGCATATCGGGCCGCGCTCTTTCTCGTGTGGAAATACGTGAGTCACATTATGTTTCAAAGAACGCTCCTTTCGGAGGGTGCAACCGCACGGGTTGCGCCCTCCCTTCTGCATTTTAAGTCTATCCGTGCGAAATTCGATGGAAACGTGGCGAAAAACGAGCATGCGCCGCAGCGTGCACTCGATTTTTTTAGCTCGACTGTTGAACAGACGAACAGATATGAACAAAATTATTACTTCTCTTTCCTCCTTTTTGGGCGCGCTCGCTGCTCAGTTGCGAGAACGACGACCTCCAAGTGACCGAAACCGAAGTCCCCACCGGTTTTGCCCCTCGGCCGGCATTTCGACGGTCTACATGAGTTCGTCACTGGCTTACGACCAGAGTTCGCCTTGGGTGACGGGCCAATTGGCACGCCGCTTCCAAGAGGGCGACGGCCTCTATGACGACCCGCGTTCGTCGGCCGACGGTCTCGGTCCCGTCTACGCGGGATACGCTTGCGGTAGTTGTCACCGTAATGCCCGGCCGTACCGTGCCGGCGGTGTGGACCAAACGCAAAGACGGCGCTTACGGTTCGGGCGACTACGGTTTCTCGGCCATGTTAGCTACATCACGCGCCGCAATGGTGCCTTCTTCCAAAATTATGGCCGTGTGCTGCACGACCAAAGCATTTACGGCGTCGACGCCGAAGGCAAGGTCAAAGTCACTTGGCGCTACGAAAAAGGCACCTTCCCCGACGGCGAACCCTACGAACTCGCTGCCCCGTCCTACACCATCACCGATTGGTACAAACCCGGTCCCGACGGCAAACCGATACGTCCGGAAGATCTCTACATCAGCGTGCGTATTCCGTTGCGCCACGTCGGCATGGGACAGATGATGGCGCTCGACCGCAAAGAAATCGAAGACTTGGCGCGCAAGAGCAACTATCCCGAATACGGCATCTCCGGTCGCGCCAACTACATCTTCGAGCGCGGCAAATATCAACTCGGACTTTCGGGCAACAAGGCGCAGCACGCCGACCTCACCGTGGAACTCGGCTTCTCGAGCGACATGGGTGTGACCAATAGCCGCTATCCCGAGGAAATTTCTGAAGGACAGTCGCAGATTGCGCAGGCGAGTGCGATGGGACTGGCCTATCACGGGCTCGAAGTCTCCACCGAAGACATGGAGAACGTCGACCTCTACCTGCACACCTCGGTGTGCCGGCACGCCGCAACGTGAACGACCCCGAAGTGAAGCGCGGAGAACAAATGTTCTACCAAGCCAAGTGCCACTTGTGCCACGTCACCACTTTGCACACCCGTCCGCGCGGTGCCACCTTGTTGGCCGGCACCGAATTGCCCTGGCTCGGCAACCAGACCATCCACCCCTATTCTGATTATCTGCTGCACGACATGGGCAGTGAGATCATGGGCGTGGGCCTCAACGACCACTATGTGAGCGGTTTGGCCCGCGGTTGCGAATGGCGCACCACGCCGTTGTGGGGCATCGGCCTGCAAGAAAAGGTCGACGGACACACCTATTTCTTGCACGACGGCCGTGCGCGCAATTTCACCGAGGCCATCCTTTGGCACGGCGGCGAAGGCGAAGCTTCCAAGCGTCTTTTCATGAAGATGCCGAAGAAAGATCGCCAAGCCCTGATCAAGTTCCTCGAATCGCTCTGATCCGTTCCCTTTTCTCCCCTCCCATTTCACAATTCGACTTTTGTCACAACAAGACAACCCCATATCACAATGAAACATCTCATTGCTTTTGCCCTTTCCGCCTGCGCGCTGCTCCCCCTCCACGCCCAGGACGAAGCCACCGCCAACGGTGTGGTGAGCATCGACGACAACCGAGCGCTCACCGTGCGCAGCAACAACGGCAGCTTCGAGTTCAAGCCCTACCTCATGGTGCAAACTCACGGTGCCTTCAATTGGTATGACGATGAAGGGCTGGACAAGGCCTACAATCAAGACAATGTGGCTAACTCCGGCTTCGCCATGCCTTATGCCGTGCTCGGTTTCACCGGCAAGGCCTACGACAAAGTGACCTACAACCTCTCGATCAATGCCGCCGCCAGCGGTGCCAACGTGTTGCAGCAGGCTTGGTTCGATGTCAAGGTGAACAACGGTTTCGGTCTCCGCGCCGGTAAGTTCAAGACGCCGTTTGCCCACGCCTATCTCACCACCCTCGGCGAAACGCTCCTCCCCATGCTGCCCACTTCGCTCACGGCTCCCGTCATTTTGCCCCATTCTCTCAACGCCGTCACGCCTTCGATGGCCACGGGCTTCGACCTCGGTGTCGAGGCGCACGGTTTGTTTGCCGTGGGCAAGGAAAGCAAGTTGGGCTACCAGTTGGGCGTTTTTCAACGGCACCGGCTCCGGCACGAACGCCGCCACGAAGACCTTCTCCGACGATTGGCACATTCCCTCGTTGCTCTACGCCGGTCGCCTCACTTATCAGCCTTGGGGTGTGATGCCCGCCACGCAGGGAAGTCCGAAACTGCTCAATGCGCGGAAAATGCTCGTCGGTCTCAGCGGAAGCCTCAATGTCGAGAGCGAAAACGAGACACCAACGACTCGCGCTTCGGTTTTGAATTCGCCATGCTCTACCATCGTTGGTATTTCGCCGCCGAAGGTTACGCCATGCACATGGGTTTCACCAAACGCATGAAGCTCAACGACAAATTCAACTTCTACGGCGGTTATGCACAGGTGGGTTATTTCGCCACGCCCCAGTTGCAGCTCGCCGCGCGCTATGATTTCTTCGATCGCAACGGCAGCAACCTCGACGGTACGCTCAACTCGCCCGCGCTCGGCATCAACTATTTCTTCCCCGGCACGGGGCTGAAGCTCTCGGCCATGTATCAGTACACCGGTCGCTGGAAGCACAAGACCCAGCTCGATCGTGACAACGACGACCTCGGCATTGCCACCCACAGTGCCCGTTTGCAATGTGCAATACTCCTTCTAACGAACGCTCTTTCCTCATTTTGGATATGAACAAAATTCTTACGTTTGTGTGGTGTTGCGCCGCTTTGCTCCTGGCCTCGTGCGACTCGGGCAACATTCACGAAGAAATGGTGACCACCACCCGCGAAGGACTCACCGTGCGGATGACCGGACGGCTCCGCGGTGCCGAAAGTTGGAGTGATCGCTACCAGTGGTGCTCGCCGCCTTTGCCGACGGGAGCGACTACACGCTGGTGCAGAAAGAAATCCCCTCGCAGTTGATCGACGGCGACTCGGTGAACCTCGTGCTCAGCGGCGTACCCTCCGAAGCCAATCGGGTGCAGCTCTGTGTCGTAGACCGTGTGCGCGAGTGCGTCGCCACTTTCTCCGATCTCAAACTCACCCCCAAAATGTTTGAGCGCACGCGCGACACGCTGCGCTTCGACGTCGGCCACTCCAATGTGGGCATGTATGCAGTGGTTGAGGACCATCTCTTCGACAATCTCTGCAGCAAGTGTCACGGCACCAACGGTCACGCCGCGGCAGGCATGGATCTGCGCAAAGGCTACGCTTATGCAGCAACGGTGGGCGTCGCCTCGCGTCTCAACCCCGAGGCGCAACGCATCGTGCCCGGACAGGCCGACAACAGTTGGCTGGTGCGCGTGCTCACCGAAGGCAACGAAGGGCTCACCCACTACCAAGACCACACGCTCATCCTCAACAATGAGCGCGACAGCAAGTATTTCACGCTCCTCAAAGACTGGATCAACGCGGGAGCGAAACCTTAATTCCACGATAAAGCGAGAAGGCAGCTTGCCTTCTCGCGTCGTGTCTTCTAAACAATGGACTTTTTGTAAAAACTGGGAGGAAATCGGTGTTTCCTCCGCGCTTTCTTCTTATATCTCCCCATCCGGACCGAGCGAGTACCACGTTCAGTTTCATGTGAAGCCGCGCAACGACGGTTTTGTCCAGCAATATGAGCGTTTGCTCCACGCCTTGCGGCTGGTGTGCGCTGAGTTGCTGCCCGCCGATGCCCGTCCGGTGTTGAAACGCTATTATTTGAGCGACGCCACCAACCAGGCTCCGCTCATGCAACCCTGATGGCTCGTGCACCGTCTCGGTCATCCAACAACCTCCGCTCGACGGTTCGAAAGTGAGTCTGTGGGTCTATTTCTCGCAGGTGCCGACGTGCAATGCCACGACGGCGTGACCACGGTGGACCACGGCGGCTATCGCCATTTTTGGCACATGGGCATGGAAAGCCCCAGCGGCGATTCGGCCGCACAAACCGAGCAACTCCTCAGCGGCTACGAAGCCGAACTCACCGCATCGGGGTTGAATCTCGCCGACGACTGCGTGCGCACCTGGTTTTTCGTCCGCGATGTCGATACCAACTACGCCGGACTGGTCAGCGCGCCTCGACAATTTCCTTCGTGTGGGATTGACCCCGAAACGCACTATATCTCTTCGACCCGGCATCGGCGGTCTGCCAGCCGACACGCATGCGCTCGTACAACTCGGCGGTTATGCCGTGAAAGGTCTCGCGCCCGGTCAGCAGCGCTACCTCTATGCGCTCACTCACCTCAACCCCACCATCGAATATGGGGTGACCTTCGAGCGCGGCACTGTGGTGGAATATGGTGATCGCGCACAAGCCTTCATCAGCGGCACCGCTTCGATCGACAACAAGGGGCGTGTGGTGCACGTCGGCGACATCGTGCGCCAAACCCACCGCATGTGGGAGAACGTCGACGCCCTTTTGGCTGAAGCCGACATGAATCTCACCGACCATGCGGCGCAAATCACGGTCTATCTTCGCGACACCGCCGACTATGTCACCGTGCGCGATCTCTTCGCCGCTCGTTTCCCTCACGTTCCCACCATTATCACCCTCGCCCCCGTGTGCCGTCCCGAATGGCTCATCGAAATGGAGTGCATCGCCGAAGCCGATCGCCACAATGAAACCTACCGTCCCTTCTAAACTCCCCTTCCTCCTCCTTGCGGTGCAGGTGGTGGTGCTCATTGCAGCCACCATCGCCGAGCACGTGTGGGGAAGTGCAACTGCCTACGCCCGGTTCTACTCCACGGTGGGCTTCCGTCTGCTGTGGGCGGCCATTGTGGTCACCGGGGCGTGGGTGATCGTACGCCGTCGCTTGTGGCACCGACTGCATGCCCTCGCGCTGCACACCTCGTTTGTGGTGATTTTTGATCGGCGCCCTGTGCACCGCTTTCGGTTCGGTCAATGGGAGTTTGCATTTGCGTGTGGGCAAATCGGCACATCTCTTTTGACCGACAACAACGACGTGGGGCGCCTGCCGTTTGACGTACAGCTCACGCAGTTCACGGTGCATCACTATCCCGCACGGAGACGCCGTCCGACTATGAGAGTCGTTTGCGTGAAGGGCAAAAATTATGTGGTGTCGATGAACCATATCGCAGAAATTGACGGCTGGCGCATCTATCAAACCTCCTACGACACCGACGGAAAGGGAAGTGTGCTCAGCCTTTACCACGACCCGTGGGGCATTCTCCTCACCTATGTGGGCTACGGACTGCTGTTTGTGTCGTTGCTCTGGTCGCTGTTGGCGCGCGGCGGTGCGTTTCGCACCCTCTTGCGCCACCCGGCTCTGCGTCGCGCAGCCTTTCTGCTGTGTCTCTTGGCAGGGTGGGGGAGTGCGAGTGCGTCGGCTTCCGATTTTTCCGACGGCACTTTGCACGCCATCTCCCGTGTCGAGGCCGACAGCATCGGGCGGCGGCAGATTGTCTCACAACGGTCGCGTCTGTCCGCTCAACACCCTATCGGTGGATTTCTGCAAGAAAAATCAGCGGGCGCACGTCGTTTCGCGGTCTCACTGCCGACCAAGTGCTGCCTCGTGGATCTATTATCCCACCGAGTGGCAGAACGTGGCGATGGTGCGCATCAAGAGTGCCGCACTGCGCGAGCGGCTGGGCATCGTGGGCGACTATGCCTCGGTGGCGCAGCTCTATGCCGGCGGAGAATACCGTTTGCAGCGCCTCATGGCGGCCGAGCGTGATCCTTCCTCGCCGTTGGCGCGCGCCATTCAAGACACCGACGAGAAAGTGGGGCTGATTGTGATGCTCTACAAGGGCACGCTCATCCACCCACTGCCCGATGCCGATCGTGCCGCGCGCTTGTCAGACGGACGGGTCACGGCCGAAATCATCTACAATCGCGTCCCCGCCGTGAAAATCGCCTTCATGTATTGTCTCACGCTGGGCTTTCTGGCGTTTGGGCTGTTGGTGAGTGGTTTTCGCCGCCGGTGGATTGACATTGCGTTGCGTTGTGCACTGATCGTCGCCTTCGTTTGCATGGCATTGTGGTTTGCCTTCCGGTGGTATCTGGCGGGTTTCGTGCCGATGAGCAACGGTTTTGAAACCATGCTCCTCATGGCCGTGTGCGTGTTGGGCGTGGGCGTGGCCCTGATGCGCCGTTTCCCCTTCGTGCTCCCCTTTGCCCTGCTGATTGCAGGCTTCGCTCTGCTGGTGGCCCACCTCTCAGACATGAATCCGCAGATCACGCCGCTCATGCCCGTGTTGAGTTCGCCGTTGCTCAGCTTGCATGTCACGATTATGATGTTCTCCTACGCGCTGTTTGCCCTCACTTGTCTCAACAGTGGCTATGCGCTGTGGTTGTCGCGGCGAGAGGCCAATGCCGCCCGCGTCGAACAGCTCACCGTGCTCAATCGCTTGCTGTTGCATCCCGCCGTGTTCCTCCTCACGGCCGGCATTTTCATCGGCGCCATCTGGGCCAACGTCTCCTGGGGGCGCTATTGGGGCTGGGATCCCAAGGAAGTCTGGGCCCTCATCACGATGTTGATCTACTCCTTCGCCCTCCATCCCGGTTTGCTCCCCGTCCTGCGTCGTCCGCGGCCGTTCCACTGGTTCGTGCTCCTGGCTTTTCTGAGCGTGTTGTTCACCCTATTTCGGCGTCAATTTCCTCCTGGGCGGCATGCATTCCTATGCGTAATCGTTGACTGTTGCTCTTTTCGGCCGAAAAAGGCCGAAAAATGAGCGGCGTATCTGAAAAAGTATCTTTTGTGGCAGCGAATCCCGTCAACGGGTTCGCTGCCGTTGTATTTCCCCGATCGCACCAGATTCGTGGGGGAGCCGATGGCGAAGTCCCCGAACGCCGGCACGTCGAACGGGGGCAACTATTGAGTTCCGAAGAAATCGAAAATCAAATTCCCTGGCAAATGAATAGACTCCCTCGCCTTGCTCGCCGTATTGTTCGCTCTCGCGGCGCCGGCCTGCACCAATCTGTTGGTAGGCAAGAAAGCTTCGAAAAACGGAGCTTGTTTCATCACCCTACAGTGCCGATTCCTACGGCATGTACGGACGCATGCTTCACTATCCCGCGGGCAAACACGCGCCCGGCACGATGCGCAAGATCGTGGACGGAGACACCCATAAGCCCCTCGGCGAAATTCCCGAGGCGCCCTACACTTATAATGTGGTAGGCAATATAAATGAGCACCAGGTGGCCATCACCGAGACGACTTTCGGCGGCCGCGAAGAGCTCTGGCCGAAGAATCCCGTCGGCGGCATCGACTATGTGTCGCTCATGGCGCTCGGATTACAGCGTGCCAAGACTGCACGCGAGGCCATCCGCGTGATGACCGATCTGGTGGCGCGCTACGGCTACGCTTCGGAGGGCGAATCGTTCTCCGTGGCCGATCCCAACGAAGCTTGGATCCTCGAAATGATCGGCAAAGGCGATTCCGCCAAGGGCGCAGTGTGGGTTGCTGTGCGCATTCCCGACGATTGCATCAGTGCACACGCCAATCAAAGCCGCATTCACCGTTTCAATCTGAAGGACAAAAAGAACGTGATGTATGCGAAAGACGTGATTTCGTTCGCCCGTTCGAAAGGTTACTTCAAAGGCCGCGATGACGAATTTTCCTTCTCCGACGCTTTTGCACCGCCGACTTCAGTTCGCAACGTTTCTGCGAAGCTCGTGTGTGAGTCTCTTCAACCACTTCACCACCGGTATGGACAAATACGTGCCCTTTGTCGACGGCAAGCACATCGGTACGTCGGAAGTGATGCCGCTCTACGTGAAACCCACGCAACTTGTGAGCTTGGAAGACGTGATGTCCGCCATGCGCGACCATTATGAGAACACGCCGTTCGACGGCACGAAGGATGCCGGTTCGGGTGTGGGGTGCTCCCTATCGCCCCTCGCCGTTGACGTGGGAGCACGAAGGAAAGAAATACTTCAACGAACGCCCCGTTTCGACCCACCAAGCCAGTTTCGTCATCGTGTGCGAACTGCGTGGCAGCATGCCCAATGCTGTGGGTGCCGTGCTGTGGTTTGCCAACGACGATGCCAACATCACGCCGTTTGTCCCCGTCTATTGCTCGCTCACCAAAGTGCCTGAGTGCTTTGCCGACGCTACGGCCAATGATCACACCTTCTCTTGGAAATCGGCCTTCTGGTTGTGCAACTGGGTGTCCAATATGGTCTATCCCCGCTACTCGCAAATGTTCCCCACCGTGGCACAACGTCGCGATGCTTTCCAGCGCCGCATGATCGAGGCCCAACGGGCAGCCGATGCCGAACTGTTTGCGTTGGCCAAGACCCAACCGCAGGCCGTCGAATCGAAAGTCAATGAACTGGCCGCCCATGGTCGGGCGAAATGATGAGCGAGTGGAAGTCGCTCGGCGAATATCTCATCATGAAATTCAACGACCAAGTGGTGAAAAAGGAGACGCCCGACGGCAAATGGGAACTGACGCCCGACGGCATCTGTGTGGATCCCGAACGCCCCGGATTCCCCGAAGACTACCGCAAGGTGCTCATTCGTGAGACCGGCGATAAATATCGCGTGCCTCAAACGAAATAACCTCGCGACGAACAGCAAAGGTGATTCTCCGGACCCGTGAGAATCACCTTTTCGCCATTCTTTTTCCCTTAGTCGCACAAAACACAAAAGCCGATGACCACTTACGATGTAACTGCCATCACCGACCGCGCACCGATCGCGCGTTTTGGACTCGACGCCCGCGAAATCGGTGAAGAAACTCTCCGTTTGGCTGAAAGTGAAATCGGGTTGCGCGAATGGCAGCCCAGTGCCGAAGATCTCACCGCCTTCGATCGTGTGCACGAACTCGAGGCGCTCAACGAGGAGATGCTCAAAACCGACAACTTCCGCAATTTGCTCGTTTCGCAAGCGGCAGATATGCGTGTCGTGTTGCTGCTCATTGCGGGCTGCGTGGTGCTGATGCGTCGTGTGAAGGACAATCCCGACGACGAAGCGCGGCGCCGCCTCTCGATCGAAGCGGCCTACATTTACGCCCCGCTCGCCCACAAACTCGGACTCTACAAACTGAAGTCGGAGTTGGAGGATTTGTCGCTCAAATATCTGGAGCACGAGGCCTATTATATGATTAAGGAGTCGCTCAACGCCACGAAGAAAAGTCGTGATGCCTACATCGAGCGCTTCATCGCCCCGATCCACCAGATGCTCACCGCGGCGGGATTGCGTTACCACATGAAAGGCCGCACCAAAAGCATCCACTCCATCTGGCAAAAGATGAAGAAGCAGCACTGCGGCTTCGAGAAAGTGTACGACCTCTTCGCCATTCGCATCATCTTAGATTCCGCTCCTGAGAAGGAAGTGGCCGACTGCTGGAAAGTGTTCTCGCTGATCACCAACCGCTATGAGTCCAATCTCAAGCGCCTACGCGATTGGGTCACCGTGCCGAAGTCGAACGGTTACGAAAGTCTGCACGTCACGGTCTTGGGACCCGAAGACAAGTGGGTAGAAGTGCAGATTCGCACCGAACGCATGGACGAAGTAGCCGAGCATGGGCTGGCCGCACACTGGCGCTACAAAGGAGTGAAGAGCAGTGAGGGCGGCGTCGACAGCTGGTTGGCCGACATTCGCGCAGCCCTCGAAGCCGGCAAAGATCCCCACGTTGACGACGGCATGAGCACCGGGCTGAAAGAAAAATTCGGTCTACGTGTTCACACCGAAAGGCGACCTGTTTAAGTTGCCGATCGGCAGTACGGTCTTGGATTTCGCCCTATCTCATCCATTCGAAAATCGGGAATCGTTGCGTGGGAGGCATCGTCGACGGCAAAAATGTGTCGTTGCGCCAGCCCTTGCGTAGCGGGCAACGCGTTGAGATCCTCACCTCCAACACGCAGCAGCCCCGCCTCGAATGGTTGAACATCGTGGTGTCTTCGCATGCCCGTTCGAAAATTCGCCAAGCCCTGCGCGAGATGAAAAGTCGCGACAGCGTGATGGGACGCGAGGTGCTCGAGCGCAAATTGAAGAATCGCAAGCTCGAGTGGGACGAACGCGCCTTGAATCAACTCATTAAAAAACTGGGTTATAAGGAAGCAGGCGATTTCTACTCCGACATCTCGGAAGACAAGATCGATCTCAACGCCTCGCTCGACACGTATGTGGAATTGCAGAAACGCGAAGCCGGTGTGGCCGAACGCGCCGAGGTGCGAAGTGCCGAAACCTTCAACCTGGCCGACGCCACACCTCCGGTCGTGGCGGAGCAAGAAGACGTGTTGGTGATCGACAACAGCAATCTCAAAGGCGTACAATTCCAGATGGCCCGTTGCTGCCATCCTGTTTACGGAGACGATGTGTTCGGTTTCGTCACCGTGTCGGGAGGTATCAAAATCCACCGCGATAGTTGTCCCAATGCGCGGGAGATGCGCGAACGCTTCCCCTACCGTGTGGTGAAGGTACGTTGGGCCGGCAAAGGCGGAAGTACCTATCCGATCACCCTTCACGTGGTGGGACAAGATGATCTCGGCATTGTGAACAACATCACTTCCATTATTTCGAAGGAAGAGCACATCATGCTCCGCAACATCTCCATCGAAAGCAATGACGGGTTGTTCTATGGCGAGCTGACTGTCCTGGTCGATGACACCACACAACTCAATTCGTTGATCAAGAAATTGCGCACCGTCAAAGGCGTAAAAGCCGTGGGACGTTGAGAAAAACCTTCGCGAACGATAGAAAATGCAACTTTTCGTAACTTCGCGAACGTCTTGCCTTTTAAGCATGAAAAGCGCGACTTTTTAAACCATAGATAGCAAAAACTGCAGATCAGTTTGGCGGATTGCTGAACTTGAGTTATATTTGCAGTATACAAAATAGAAACAGTCATCAAGCATATGGAACAAGTAAAAGAGTTTACACATTCGGCGACGGAAAAGCCGAAGGCGACGCAACCATGCGTGATTTGCTCGGTGGTAAAGGTAGCGAACCTTGCCGAAATGAATAAAATCGGTGTGCCCGTTCCTCCCGGTTTTACGATCACCACCGCAACGTGCAACGACTATTACCGTGTTGGTCAGGACGCCATCGTGGCAGAACTCTCCGAAGCGGTGGCTGCAGCCATCGCCAAAACGGAAGCCAGCATGAATAGCAAATTCGGCGATGCCTCGAATCCCCTGTTGGTTTCCGTACGTTCCGGTGCCCGTGCTTCCATGCCCGGCATGATGGACACGATCTTAAACCTCGGTCTCAACGACGAAGTTGCCGCCGGCTTGTCTGCCAAGACGGGCAACCCCCACTTCGTCTACGACTCCTATCGTCGTTTCGTACAAATGTACGGCGACGTAGTGCTCGGCATGAAGCCTGAAAACAAAGAGGACATCGATCCCTTCGAAGCCATCATCGAAGAAGTGAAGGCCGTTCGCGGCATTCATCTCGACAAAGATCTCACCGTTGAAGAGTTGAAAGACCTGGTAGAACGCTTCAAGGCCGCCATCAAGAAGCAAACCGGACACGACTTCCCCACCGATCCCCACGAACAGCTTTTGGGGAGCCATCTGCGCCGTGTTCCGCAGCTGGATGAACGAACGCGCCATCCTTTATCGTAAGATGGAATCCATTCCAGACGAATGGGGTACGGCCGTCAACGTGCAAAGCCTATGGTATTCGGTAACATGGGCGAAACCTCTGCAACGGGTGTATGCTTCAGCCGTGACGCCGGTAGCGGCGAAAACCTGTTCAACGGCGAGTACCTCGTCAATGCACAGGGTGAAGACGTGGTAGCCGGTATCCGCACGCCGCAGCAGATCACAAAAATCGGATCGCAGCGCTGGGCTGAACGCGCCGGCATCAGCGAAGAAGAGCGCGCCGCCAAATTCCCCTCGATGGAAGAGGCCATGCCTGAAATCTATAAGGAGCTCGACAGCCTCCAGCACAAGCTCGAACAGCACTATCGCGACATGCAAGACATGGAGTTCACGGTGCAGGAAGGCAAACTTTGGTTCCTCCAAACGCGCAATGGTAAGCGTACGGGTACGGCCATGGTGAAGATCGCCATGGATCTCCTCCACGAAGGCCTCATCGACGAGAAAACCGCCATCGAGCGTTGCGAACCCAACAAACTCGACGAACTTCTCCACCCCGTATTCAATAAGCGTGCTTTTGGCGGTGCCAAAAGAAATCACCCGCGGTCTGCCCGCTTCGCCCGGTGCCGCTTGTGGCCAGATCAGTATTCCACGCCGACGATGCCGAAGAATGGCACGCCGCTGGTAAAAAAAGTGGTCATGGTACGCATCGAAACCTCGCCCGAAGACCTCGCCGGTATGGCAGCCGCAGAAGGTATCCTCACGGCGCGCGGCGGTATGACGTCTCACGCTGCTGTCGTAGCGCGCGGTATGGGTAAATGCTGTGTTTCCGAGCCGGCGGCATCATCGTCGACTACAAGGAACGCACCGTGAAGATCGAAGGGCTCACGCTCAAAGAAGGCGATTTCATCTCGCTCAACGGTACGACTGGTTGCGTGTGCGGCGAAATCCCCACCGAAGCTGCCGAACTCAGCGGAGACTTCGCAGAATTGATGGATCTCTGCGCCAAGTATTCTCGTTTGCAAGTGCGCACCAACGCCGATACGCCGCAAGACGCCCTCGTCGCAGCCAAATTCGGCGCCGTGGGTATCGGACTTTGCCGCACGGAACACATGTTCTTTCGAACCCGAGAAGATCGTTGCCATGCGCGAAAATGATTCTCAGCGAAACAGCCGAAGGACGCGAAAAGGCGCGAGAAGATCTTGCCTTACCAGAAAGCCGACTTCCTCGGCATCTTCCGTGCCATGGACGGCAAACCCGTCAATGTCCGCCTGCTCGATCCCCCTCTCCACGAATTCGTACCCCACGATCAAGCCGGTCAAGAAGAAATGGCCAAAGCCATGGGCGTCACGGTCGAATACATTCGCCAGCGCGTCAACTCCCTCGTTGAGGCCAACCCCATGCTCGGTCACCGCGGTTGCCGTCTCGGCAATACCTATCCCGAAATCACCGCCATGCAGACGCGTGCCATCCTCGGTGCCGCTGTCGAACTGAAGAAGGAAGGTCTCGATCCGCATCCCGAAATCATGGTTCCCCTCACCGGTATTCTCTACGAATTCGAAAGCCAGGAGAAGGTGATCCGCGACACGGCCGCCAAACTCTTCGCCGAAGAAGGCGTGAGCGTAGACTTCAAGGTGGGTACAATGATCGAAATTCCTCGTGCCGCCCTCACTGCCGACCGCATCGCCACCCGTGCCGAATACTTCTCTTTCGGTACGAACGACCTCACGCAGATGACCTTCGGTTATTCGCGCGACGACATCGCCAGCTTCCTCCCCGTCTATCTTGAGAAGAAGATCCTCAAAGTCGATCCCTTCCAGGTGCTCGACCAGAAAGGGGTCGGCCAGCTCATCCGCATGGCCGTCGAGAAAGGACGCTCCGTACGTCCCGAACTTAAGTGCGGCATCTGTGGTGAACACGGCGGTGAACCCAGCTCCGTGAAGTTCTGCCACCGCGTAGGCCTTGACTACGTGAGCTGCTCGCCCTTCCGTGTGCCCATCGCACGCCTTGCTGCTGCGCAGGCTGCTGTGGAAGAAGCCAAATAAGCCCATTTCATTCCCACGTCATAGCAAGCTCTCGAGAACCCCGAGTTCTCGAGAGCTTTTTTGTGCCGTTGCGGCGAACGGCGACGGCCTGGCAGCCCCGCCCCGGAGGAGAAGACACGCCCCATCCATTTTTTTCCGGACATTCCCCTTTCCTTGTGCACCACCTATCGCGCTCCCACCCGTTACCCCCGACGGACGTATCATTCCTCAATGCGGTCAAATACAAAAATCCCCGCCGAAGCGCAAGCTTCAACGGGGAGCGTAAAATCCGTTATGAAGAAGAAGGGGAAGAGGAGGGGAGCTTTATTCCCATCCCAGCGCCGAGGCGCCCAGTACGGCAGCTTCCGAACCTTTGAGGGTCGAAATGAGGAGCTTAGCCTTCACTTTGAAGATCTTCAGCACGTTTTCGTCGTACGCTTTGCGTAGCGGTTCCATGAGATATTCGCCCGCCTTGGCCAATCCGCCGAAGAAGACAAACGCCTCAGGCGTATTGAAGGTCGCAAAGTCAGCGCAAGTGCGTCCGAGCAGCGTACCGGTGTATTCGAAGATGTCCAAAGCGATTTTGTCGCCCTTTTCAGCAGCTTGGAACACGTCGAACGAGGTGATCGATTCGGGATCCAAGTCGCGGAGCGGCGAAGGCGCATCGCTTTTTGCGAGAAATTCGCGTGCCGTGCGCGCCACACCCGTCGCCGAGCAGTACGTTTCGAGACAGCCTTTGCGTCCGCATCCGCATTCGCGTCCGGCTTCCGTGTGGTCGATCACCACGTGACCCAGTTCTCCGGCAAAACCATCCGAACCGTACACCACGCGACCATCCACCACGATGCCCGAACCCACCCCCGTGCCGAGGGTGATCGCGATAAAGTTCTTCATGCCGCGTGCAATGCCGTAGGTCATTTCGCCCAAGGCCGCCGCGTTGGCATCGTTTGTCACCCGACAAGGCACACCGAGCGCCTCTTCGAAGAGGTCACAGATCGGGACAATGCCCTGCCAAATCAGGTTCGCCGCGCGTTCGATCGTACCATTATAGAAATTGCCGCTCGGCGCGCCGATACCCATACCGCGGATGTTGTCGATGCCGCCCACCACGTCGAGTGCAGGTTGCAGCGCTTCCACAGCCGCTTTCACATAGTCTTTGACATCAGGATAGGCCTTCGTTTTGATGGCCGTTTGCGCAATAATCGTGCCGCGTTGGTCCACGATGCCGAACACCGAGTTCGTACCGCCCATGTCGAGCCCGATCACATAAGGCTTTTTCGAGTATTTCTTCCATGAGGATGCTTGTTTTATTCTTATTTTATTGTTCTACTTGCAAATGTAGTCAGAAAACGCCGAGACACCAAGCCTTTTCCCTCTTTTTTGATAGTATAGATTGCAAAAACAGGTTGAAAATCCACGTCTTTCTTTCTCTCAATTGTATATGAGATGCCAATTATACAGTTTCTCGAGTGGTGAGAGAGGGGTACGCACACGCTTTTTCTTTTTCTTCCGCTGCATATCTCTCGAGAATTTCATAATTTTGCATGACAAACCGTTTAGCTCCAAATGAAAAACTCTGTTTCTTTTGTTTCTTAGGCACGTTGTGTGCCGGTTCAGCCGCAGCCACACCGCCGAAACGCCGAATGCCCCGTCTCACACCGCCGACAGCCTCGCCCACGTCAGCGCAGCGCAGGCAAAAACGCCCGAAAGTCTTCCCGCTTTCAAACCCTCGATCACATTCGAGGCTACCTCATCGCAAGTTTGAGGTCACCGATCGTCAGGGTGCCTCCACCGCCAGCAATTTCTCCATGCGCCACCTCCGCCTCTACGGCAGCGGCTAGTGTGTGGCGCGATGTCTTCACGGTTTCAACTCGAGATGAGTGGCGCTCCCCGGCGTCGACCGAGGTCCTCGTTTGCTCGATGCCTATGTCGAATCGCGCAAATACCCCGAATTCAAGTGCGCATCGGTCAATTCCACCGCCCCTTCGGCTTCGACAAACCCTCTCGCCTCTTGCCGTGGGTCTCGGCAGCTTCTCGCAGGTCGCCTCTAAATTGCAGAGCCTCAACGACCGCATCGGCGAACACACCTCAACGGTCGTGACGCGGGTGTGCAAAATCATGGGCGACCTCCTTCCCCTTTCGAGCGGTCGCAAATTCCTGCACTATCAGGTCGGTCTCTTCAACGGCCAAGGCATCAACCACGCCGACATTGATCATTTCAGGGGATCTCATCGGCGGTTTGTGGGTTTGTCCGATCGATGGCCTTTCCGTCGGCGGCTTTTGGTTGGAACGGCCGTTTCACCGACCCCGCCAATCCCACCCACCGTTTGGAGCGCAAGCGCTACGCCCTCGGTTTCGAGTATGAAGGTAGTTGGGATGCCCGCGGCGAATATGTGCACAGCTACGGCAGCACCACCAAAGGGCGGCGCCAACGAGAGCGATGGTTGGTATGTGCTGGCCGGTGTGCCCGTCCCCGGTTGCGAACGCATGAAACTCTATGGTCGCTGGGACTGCTACCGCGACGACGCCAGCACCTGGCAAGGACTGAAAACCAATTGGGAGATTCTCCTCCAACTACCGTCTGGGCAAAAACTATCTGTTCCAGCTCAACTACTACTCCACACGCACGATCGAGCCGGGAGCCGATCGCGACTACAACACCTTCGACGTGCAATTCTCGGCACGCTTCTGACTTCATTCGACACGGAGAACGGTCGGCGAGACCGTTCTCCGTGTTTTTGTTTCCTGCGCCCCACAGCCGTTTCCTTTTTCCGCCCTGAGGACACGAAAAAAAGTTAACCGCGAGAGAAAACTCCCGATATATAGGGCGTGGAATGATATTTGTTGGTAACTTTGGGCGAACAAATTAGAAAAACACAGCCGACGCCCACACGGTGAGCGGCGGTTGTCCATCTTATTCATCCCTTTTATTTTTTATTGCGTATGGCATCCCCTGAAAAAATAACCTTCCACGAGCCGAGAACGCTCACACATTATGGTAAGAAGTATTTCAACGTCGAATATAAAGGTGCGAATTACCGAGTCAGATTATTTCCTTTCCAAGAAACACAGCCCGAACCGAAGGAAATACATTGTCTTGTCAGTGTCGACGAAGCAAAAAGTGCACATCGTCCAAGATTTGCAACCTTATTTGGAAGAGAGCTATTCATCAGGATGCGATTACGAATTTGTGGTGCGGAGAGCTTATGCCGACAAGCATTATTACGAAGTCGAAGATCGCTACGGACTCTATTTTCGTCTGAACACTGACCGCGTCCTGCTCGAACGGCAGGTCGTGACTTGTCGCGTGGAAAACATACGCGACGGTCGTTTGAAATTGGAATTGCTGAGCGGAACATCGCCGTCCGAAGACTCCGCTTCCCCATTCAATGAGCAAACGCTTTTCGGCCGCTCTCATCCATGAGCTCGGCGATCAGCGCCCTACAGCTTGGGATGTCGACGAACTGGCCCGTCTCGTCATTGCCAACAACGCCTATTCCGAGCGCATGGCCGGTAAGTGGGTGCGCAAAGTGCTTCGTCAACTCACCTCCAAACCGGACCTCGCCCGATATCGACCTTTGCGACGACTATGCGCAGATGGAACGTGTGCTGCGTGAAATACGCGACGCGATACGCAATGTGCTGGAATCCACCACCGTACTCAATGATTGCGGCGAGCAACGGGGCATTTTCCAAGAACGTCTCACCACACTCACCGAGCAATGTTCCTTCTATCACAGCGCCGTCGAGTACATCGCGGTGGGGAGACACATCAAGGTCATCGACTCCCTGTTTTCCCACCTCGAGATCTCGCACTATGTTTACCATGCCGCCGAGAAACTCGAGGTCATGATGTGCATTTTTCAATCTGTTGCCCGATCTCATGGAACAGCGGATGGGCAAATTTTTCGACATCGTCACCTCTGCCGAAGAACATTACTGGAAGACCGACACTTTCCGCCGTGCATTCATTCGCCTGTTGGATTTCTACATTTCCGAACTCTACGACGAGGTGGCTAACACCACCGATGTCAAGCGTCCCGACTTTTGCAACGTCTTCAAAGCGCTTGCCATCCAACTGTTGTTGGCCGATCCCGCGCGCGATGCCGATTTGTATGACGCCCAGCTCAGCTACGCCCGTCTTTACCGCATGGCCGCCTGTTTCAGCACCGGCTCGCCCGACTACCTGCTCCGCGCTCTGTGCTTTCGCTCTCCGACGCGATGGCCATTTCGGCGGCTTCGTGCTTCAGCTGGGACCAAGTCAACCAACTTTCTCTCATCGCGTCGCGCCTTTCCGAACAGGTGACAGAAGAAGACCCGCCCGATTACAACAAAAACTATTTGACGGATCGCATTCGCCTCATTGCCGATTCGTCCGGCCTCAGCGTCGCACCGCTCCGTTGCGAGAGCAAACAAGCCGTGCTCCCGCCCGCAATCATGCTCTGGGATCGATTGCAGTTCTTCACCGAGAAAAAAACTCAACTGGCCGAATGCTGCGCTCAAGTCGTTGCCCGAAGCCCACCGGCTGTGGAACGAGCTGGAACGCGAATTGGAAAGCCGCCATTCCACGATAGAACAACTTCGGCAAGTCCGCCGAAAAGAACGGCCCGAGCGCGGAGACGAGGTGCGCATCGCTCCCCTATGCCATCGATCCGGAGAATCCCAATCGCTTGCTCTGTCGCATCGACGACGATTATTATGAGGGAGAAGGCTTGCTTCCGGTGGCAACCTTGCGCCTTACAATGTGAAGTACCTCAACGGCATCAACCCCTTCCGCGGTCCCAACGGCGAACAGCTCTGCGTCATAGCCCTGATTGAAGGCATCACCCCCGATGGTCGCTACATTTTCTCGACCAAAAACGTGCTGCAGGAAGATTTGAAGGAGATTGCAAAATTCGGCGAACAGCTAAATTGCCTGGTGGTAAGTCACGCAAATGGAGGCTGGGTCGGTTTTTGCCGAAAACGGATTAGGCGTCTTTTTCGAGAACGCCGACGAGTTCAATCAGTGCCTATGTGACAATTGGGGAGAGGATTCGGGCAAAGTGTACGGCCGTCCGCTGATTGGGAAAGTCGTGTGCGTAACGCTGCTGGGGGCCTCGGAGCCCGGTCTCGTTCCCGTGGAAATCGTGGATATTGTCGATCATGTGCATCTCGATCAGGTCAGTGCCGTGGCCAATTGGGCAAGGCTTTTTCGGCGATGGCCCCGATGAACAGGAGGCACCCACAGAGGAAGAAGAGGTATTTGTGGCCAATTCGCTGTTCACGGCCGAACAGCTCGACGAACTCATGCTCGTGTTGAACCATGTGGCCATGAGCGAAGAAAACTTGCTGCGTCGCTTCCACTATGTATCGGCCGTGCGTTTGCTCGCCAAACTCATCGCCGCGAGCAGCTCATCGCCTTCTACGACAAGTGGCGTGAGCTGCTCGGCATGTTGAATTTCTATGCCGTCAATCACCGCATCGACGAAGCGCACGCCGAGCAAATCCAACAATATCGCGCCGACAGCAGTAAGGCCGACGGACATCTGCTCGAAGACCTCGATGTGCTCTACGTGCTCAGCCGCATCGGGCATGCCGACGAAGAGAACAGATTGCTCGATTGCACACACAAGGCGCTAGCCAATTGGTGCGCGAACTCGCAGCCATGGTCATGGCAGCCAATTTGCTCAGCAGAGACAGCTTCAGTCAGACGCACAAAGACATCTTGGAACGCATCGACGAGCTGCTGCACATCACACGCGAAGGCCAAGAGAAAAAAATCCATCGGTCGCGAAGGCATCAAAACCGAGTTCAAAACCAGCCTTGTCTTCCCGCCCAACAATGGGATGAAGCCCGACATCGAAAAGCAAACCCACAACGTGCTCCGCACACTCAGCGCTTTTCTTCAACACCCAGGGCGGCACCCTCTATCTCGGCGTGAACGATCACGGCATCCCCGTGGGGATCGACAACGACTTGGCGTACTATAAATTCAGCAACATCGGTACCAAGGACCCGTATGACGAATACGAACGCTACATCCGCATAGCCGTGCGCGACGCCTTCGGCCCCGACCACACCTCCGACGACATTTTACAAATCGAACGTCGTGAGATGGAAGGGAAAAAAGTGTTTGAGGTGAAAGTGCTCCACCCGCATGTCGAACTTACGCGCTGGGAAGGGAAGGTCTTCGAGCGACAAGGTTCCGAAAACGTGTTGCTTGAAGGTGAACTCTTGGCCGATTTCGAAAAGCGAAGAAGCCAACGGCTCTACGAACAAGAGAACGAGCACCGTGCCCTCGCGCATTCGGAAGAGGTTGAGGCCGCGGGTGCGGAGCACGAATCCGCAGCATCGACGTCGAGCCCCGAACCCTCGACCCCCGTCGCCGAACCGAAAGCCGCAAGCGCAACCGATGCACTCGGCGCTTCCGTGATCTTTCGAATCGCCACGGACACCCTCCGCAACAATGCCCTCACGGACAGTGAAGAGGGCTACATCGTTCCCGTGCGTTTCCTCACGTTCTTCGAGGACAACACTGCACAATTGACTTCCGACTATTATGGCATGCAATCGGGCGAACTGCTCACACTGGCCATTCACGAAAACGAGCAGAAAGCCTGGTTGATTCTGGGCTACGCCGACGGAAGTCTCGTGCGCATTCCCCTGCGCAACCTCCTCGACAAGACCGATTATCAGGAGTTGAAGCGCGCTGCGAACCAACCCTTGGTGTTTGCCACCATCGCACAAGAGAGCGATGCGCTCTTCACGCTCACGGCCGACACCCGCGGAGGCTATGCGATGCGCTTAGACAGCGTGAACCGCCTGCCCAAAGGCACGTCGTTGCAATCGGGAGGCGAGTGTTTGATCAAAGACGGCTTCGAGCGGATCGTCAATTGGGAGGTGCTGCCCGAACAAATTTTGCCGTCCATCAAGAACCTTGAGCGACGGAAATCCTTACTCGACAGTGTCGAAGACGGCGTAGGATGCTCTTTCGTCTGCAACGAAAGCAACCGGTACTACACCGCGTTGCGCAATCTGAGTATCGACCCCGCCCGCAACATCCCGGCCGGACACTAAGTTCGGCGGCGCGCTGACCGTCATCCGCAACCGACCGGCTCGCCACCTAAGCCCGCCAACCTCAGCAATGGGGTCGGCGGGCTTTTCGTCGGGTGGGGACAACGGAGGAACCGCACGATGTGCGGAGGCAAAAGCGCGAGAGGATCGCCGGCCACAGCGCATGGTGCCGCCGTGCGGACGACCGCCGTTTTTCGTCGCGCGGAGTGAAGTCGACGACCGCTTCCTCGCGCGTGCGCGCGTCAGGCGGTTTTCGTTTTTTTCCTTCACCTCTTCACCCATATGCCGTAAGTTGCAGATTGATAGTGCGATAAGTGTGAAGGTTTTTGGCCTGAATGCTTCACCCGCGGGTGAAGCCCACGACCACCCACAAGTTCACCCGAACCTTCACCCCTAAACGCCTGTCGAAGAGCGAAACGACGGCTGTCGGTGAAGGGTGAAGGCGAAAAATGGAAACCGACTGACGGGCGCGTACACGCGCACGCGCGAGCAGCGTGTGCACCTTCGGGTTCACCCCGTGCGGTCGAAGAAAGTGGGACGGAATTCAAAAAACACCCGCTGTTTTCGGAGAAGCAGCGGGTGTTTTGCCGGAGCGGCGAGAGGCGATTTTTTGGGGGGCGGATCGGGTCGGGCTATTTCAGCACTCGATGTCCAAGCCATCGTAGGCGAAACGCATGCCCTCGGGGAGTTGGCGGTCGGCCTCGCACTGGCGACCGGCCTGGTGACACATGTGGATGAAATAGGTGTGCTCGGCGTTCACCCGGCGCGCCATCTCCACCGCTTGCTCGATGGTTTGGTGCGTGTGGTGCGGTTCGTGGCGCAGGGCACTCACCACCAGCGTGCGCACGCCGCGCAGTTTCGGCCATTCGCTGTCGGGGGAGCGCGGAGAGATCGGTCATGTAGGCTAAATCGCCGATGCGAAAACCCCGCAATCGGCAGTTGGCCGTGCATCACACGGATGGGAGTGACGAGGGTGCCGGCGGCGGTGAACGGACTGTCGATCGAGAAAGTGTTCATGGTGAGCTGCGGCGAACCGGGATAGTGGTGTGGCCCGAAGCAATAGCCCATGTGCTGCAAAATGGGGGCGGCCACGTTGGGTTCGGGCCCACTACGTCGATGGGGCTGAAGTGCGAGGCGGGCGCAAGTCGTCGAGTCCGGCCACGTGATCAAAATGTTCGTGGGTGAGGAGCACGGCTTCGAGTGCCCGGCACGGCGTAGGGGAGGCGCGGCGCTTCGTGCAGTCCGGCGGCGCGGGCCTGTTCGTCGCTCATTTCGGCGACGTGCCGTTCGTGGTAGGGAGGGAGAGTCGGGGCGGTGCGGGTGTTCGGCGATGAAACGCAACATTTGCGTGCGGAAGTCGGGCCCGCAGTCGATGAGCAAGAGGCGGTGGTCGTCGGTTTCGAGCAGGGCCGAGCAGCGCAAACGGCGGTCGCGCACATCAGTCGAGGTGCAGACGGCACAAGAGCAGCCCATTTGGGGCACACCGGACGAGGTGCGGTGCCGAGAAAGTAAAGTCTCATGAGCAAAAATGAATCGGTTGGAGCGCAAAGATACAACTATTTCGCTGCGCAGGCGCGTGCGATTGTCTGTTAATGCGTAACTTCGTGCCACCTTATGAAAATGAAAGAAACTATCTTGCGCACGGACGGCACTTCAAGTCGCCCGCACTATTCGTATCGTGATATTTGGAAAATCGCCTTCCCGCTGGTGCTCAGTTCTGTCGTTGAGCAACTGGTGGGCATGACCGACACGGCCTTTTTGGGACGTGTCGGCGAAGTAGAGTTGGGAGCCTCTGCGCTCGGCGGCATCTTCTTCATCGCCGTGTTCATGTTGATTCTCGGATTCTGTTCCGGGCACAAATCCTCATGGGGCGGCGCAACGGCGAGAACAAACCTGAGGACATCGGCAGTGTGTTTTGGCACAGTCTGTTCTTCCTCACGTTGCTCTCCACCCTCCTGCTCGTCGGCACGCAGTGCTTTGCGCCGGCGATGCTGCGTGCCATCATTTCGTCCGATGCCGTGTATCACGCCGCCTGGGCCTACCTGGATTGGCGCATGTGGGGCATCTATTTCAGCGATGGTGGCCTGTCTGTTTCGTGCTTTTTGTGGGTACCACGCAGACGGGGGTGCTCAAATACAACGCCGTGGTGATGGTCTTGGCCAACGTGGTGTTCAACTATGCTTTGGTGTTCGGGCACTTCGGTTGTCCGGCGCTCGGCATCGCAGGGGCGGCCATTGCCTCGTCGCTGGCGAGCGGCATTTCCATGCTCTTCTTTGTGTGTTACACTTTGATGAAGGTCGACTATCGTCGTTACGCCCTCGATCGGTTGCCGAAATTCAAATTGCGTCTGCTCGGCAAGATGCTCAGTGTGAGCTTGTGGATGATGGTGCAAAGCTTCCTGTCGCTGAGCACGTGGTTCTTCTTTTTTATCGCCATTGAGCATCTCGGACAGCGCGAACTGGCTGTGACCAACGTGATGCGCACTATTTCGGGCTTCACCTTCATGACGGTATCGGCCTTGGCGTCGACGGCTTCGACCTTGGCGTCCAATTTCTTGGGCAGTGGTTGTCCCACAGCGGTGCGCCCCATGATGTGGCGCGTGGTGCGCCTGTCTTATTTCATTCTGGTGCCGGTGTGGCTGCTCATCGTGATTTTTCCCGACCGAGGTGATGAGCGTGTTCACCGATGAGGCTCCGCTCATTGCGGCAGGCGTGGCTCCGCTGCGCGTGCTGGCCTTTAGCTACCTGTTTCAAATCCCGGGTTTTGTGGCGTTTCAAACCATTTCGGGTACGGGCAACACCCGCACTTCGCTCTACATCGAAATGCTCTCGCTCGTGGTCTACTGCACCTTCATTTACTATGCGGTTTATGTACAGCACTGTTCTTTGGCGGTGGCTTGGCTGAGCGAAACGTTCTATTCTTTCTTTATCCTGCTGCCGGCGCTGTACTACATGCGCTACGGCCGTTGGTACCGGAAGCAGATCTAAACAAAGGGGCGCCGTGCAGCTGCAAAGTTGCCGCGCCGTGCGAAATGTGCGAATAAAGTTTCTGGAACGACACAAAATGTTTATATTTGCGGTGCGTGCCGCGAAGCACTCCGACATCGGATCGCCTTCGGCGAGTGAGTGCTGCGCCGCACATCGTTCTCGCAAAGCGAATAACTATCGAGACAATGAAACGTTTGCTCTTTTTCCTTCTCCTCGTCGTGGCGACGCTCGGTGCCGCTGCCCAGCAGACCGAAACCGCCGATGTGTATCTGCGTGATGGTCGCGTGGTGCGCGGGCACATCGTCGAACGGATGCGCGGCGGCATGATCCGAGTGCAAACGCCCGAAGGCCAATCCTTCACGTTCCTCCCCGCACAAGTGCTCAATGTGGTGGACCTTCGCGGTTTTTCGCCTTTTGTCTCCCTCGCCCTATTGGACTGCCTATGCCGAAGTGGGCTACACCACACCCAACCAATACGACGTGCAACTCACGGGCGGTGTGCAACTGCGCAACTTCCTTTTTGTCGGCGCCGGTCTGGGCTATGTGGCACAACCCGATGCAGAGGCCAATGCGCTGCCGGTCTACGCGGCAGGGGCGCTCTGCTGCCGCTGGCCACGGGGCTGAAAACCCTGCGTCGACGCGCGCTTGGGCTATGCTTTCGCGCTGGGCGGCGAACAAGTGTCGGGCGGTGCGTTCTTTGGATTGACCACCGGTGTGGAGCTCAATCACTGGATGTTCGGCGTGGGCTACCAAGGTGTGTGGCTGCATCGTGACGCCGTGAGCGAGTGGAGTAGACTGCCGGTGCGCGAAGGACTGGACACGCAGGTTTCACGCTGCGCCTCGGCTACCGATTTTGAAGACCTCGGAAGCGCCGAGTGCACGAATAGATGATGGACAACATTCAACTTATATACTTACAAATGAAAAAGATTTTTTCTTCCTGTTCGCCCTGCTTTGTGGCTTTTGCCTATTCCGCTGCTGCTCAGAGTTTCGATCCCGATGTGATCTATCTGCGCAACGGCAAGGAACTGCGTTGCCGCATTGTCAGCATCAATCACGGTGAATCGGTGACTGTGCGCCGACAAAGCGGTGCGCAAGAGGTGTATCGTTTGACTGATGTGGCACGCATCGAGTTGCGTCCGCGCGACGAAATGAGCCAAATCGATCGCCGTCCGATGAGCACCTCGTCTATGTCGGGCGCGAACGACGACAATGTGACATTGCGCGGTTATGCCGAAGTGGGTCGCGTGTTGCGCGAAAACACTTCGCGCACAGAATTCTCCGTTTCCATGGGCGCCGGCTTCAATCGGTTTGCCTATGTGGGCTTGGGTGCCATGGCACAGCGTTTCGACCACCTCGTGACGAGCAACAATGCCTTTTGCCGATGCTGCGTTCATTCCCGTTTACGGCGACGTGCGCTTCCTCATTCCCACCGGACTCTCGGTGCGCCCCTTCATCGGACTGCGCGCCGGTATGACGATCCCCACCCTCGGCAATAAATTCGAAGGCGGATTCTACGGCAGTGCCGTGGCCGGTTTTGGAATACAAGAATTTTACCCTCGGCGCCGGTTTCACGCACCAGGAATTGCAGTACAAGAACGGCTATGTGGTGGACGCCAACGGTTTGCGCACCGACAACAAGGAGAACCTCCATTTCCTGACGGCTTCACCCTGCGTGCGGGTTTCACCTTCTGAATCCCCGTTCGCTCCACAAGATAAACATCGTTTTTGTTTTTCATGTGCCCCGTCGCGCCCTACTCGTCCTTTGGACGAGAGGGTGACGGGTTTCTTTTGCCGTCGACCGTGCTCCGATTTTGTTGCGTCGGCCGTGTGGATCGAGTGGCGAAGGCTGCGGGTGAGACGGTGCGTGGCGGGGAATTTGAAGGAACGTTGTCCAATTCGGGCAAATATCGTAATTTTTGTCCCATCAATCAGCAATAATATGTCTTCCAATAAGATTATCCTCACCGCGACCGCCCCACCGGTCGTCTCCACATCGGCCACTACGTCGGTTCGCTCCGTCGGCGCGTAGAACTTCAGAACGCCGGCGACTACGACAAAATGTTTGTCTTCATTGCCGATGCCCAGGCCTTGACCGACAACACCGACAACCCGGAGAAAGTGCGCCAAAACGTGATCGAGGTCGCACTCGACTATTTGGCTTGCGGACTCGATCCGGAGAAGGTGACGCTTTTCGTGCAGAGTCAAATCCCCGAATTGTGCGAATTGGCTTTCTATTTCCAGAATCTGGTGACGGTGAGCCGCCTGCAACGCAACCCGACGGTGAAAACCGAAATCGGCATGCGCGGATTTGAAGGAAGCATCCCCGTGGGTTTCTTCACTTACCCGATTTCGCAGGCTGCCGATATCACGGCTTTCCGTGCCACGACGGTGCCGGCCGGCGAAGACCAGAAACCCATGATCGAGCAAGCCACGGAGATCGTGCGCCGCTTCAACCACATTTATGGCGACACGCTGGTGGAACCTTCGATCATGCTGCCCAACAATGCGGCTTGCCAGCGCCTGCCCGGTATCGACGGCAAGGCGAAGATGTCGAAATCACTCGGCAATTGCATTTATCTGAGTGAAACGGCCGAGGAAATGGCCAAGAAGGTCAAGGTGATGTACACCGATCCGGAACACCTCTCGGTGAACGATCCGGGACACGTGGAGGGCAACGTGGTGTTCACGTACCTCGATGCGTTCTGCACGGACGATCATTTTGCACGTTATTGGCCCGACTACGCGAACCTCGACGAATTGAAAGCACACTACATGCGCGGCGGTTTGGGCGACGTGAAGTGCAAGAAGTTCCTCGAGAAAGTGCTCAACGAGGCGCTCGAACCGATTCGTGCGAGCCGTTTGGAATGGCAGAAGGACATTCCCGCCATCTACGAGGTGCTGCGCAAAGGAAGCGAGGCCGCTCGCGAAGTCGCTGCCGACACCTTTGGCCGACGTGCGCCGCGCAATGAAAATCAACTACTTCGAAGACGCCGATCTCATCGCTGAACAAGCTGCACGCTTCGCAAAAAGGCGAGTGAGAATAGCGCAGCTTTCGCGAATTTCGTACGGAAAAATTGCGCTGATCGCATAGATAATGACATTTTTTTCGCCCGTTTTTTTGGCGGGATGAGGAATAGTCATTAACTTTGCGCTTCGGAAAGTAGGGTGCGCGAGCATCTACCGACTCGAAATATAATAATATCGATATATACAACAATGAAAAGAACGTTCCAACCCCACAATCGCAAGCGAAACAACAAGCATGGTTTCCGTCAGCGCATGGCGACTGCCAACGGTCGTCGCGTTTTGGCTTCTCGTCGTGCTAAAGGCCGTAAGAAGCTCACCGTTTCTGACGAAGTACACGGCAAGAAATAATTGCCGGCTTTCGAAGCGACACACATCGCGAGAGCAACTCCGGGTTGTTCTCGCTTTTTTTCTTGTCCGATGGCACGTCTTTGAAATACTGCACATTGGCGCGCGAAGTGTGCGGGGACGAGCTTACTTTTTTTGTGAGTAAATTTTGTGCTTTTGCACAGTTTGCTGTATTTTTGCAAGAAGAACAATCCCCAATTCTCCTAAAATGAAAAGGATATTTTTACGCAGCCCTCCTGGCGATTGCAAGTTTGCTCGCCAGTTTCCCTGCTGCGGCACAGCACTTCACTTGCGCCCAATACGAGACAGATGCCAAGAGATGGCAAGACATCGAACAACTCTTCAAACGCCAAGGCTGGGCGCAATGGGCGCTGGCCGTGAAAGACGCGTTCCCGCTGAACAATGACCGTTCGATTCAATTCAAGTATGTGATCGCTTCGGATGTGGCGTGCTCGCAAAAGCAGTTGACAGATTTGGTGCAGAAGTGGATCACACTCGAGCACCCCAATGTGTTGCCGCTGCCTTCGGGACAAAACCGTCGACCTCAAAGTACAGACCCTTTGGGACAACGTGGCACACTCTTATCGCGTGTTTTCGGCCGCTTACGTCAGCGCAAAGTCGGAAACCTTCGTCGAATTCAAAGAAAATCGTTTGCGCATCACCGTTACAGTGTCGCGCTACGTGATGGGGGCAGCAAGTCCCTTCCAAATCAATTCCGACACGCCGCTAGTCGGCGACTGCTATCCCTTTGACCTCAATGGGAAATGGAAGAACGTGCTGGCCATGGCTTACATCAACAGCAATCAGAAGGCACTCGACCAAGTGGCTAGTCTGCTCAATTACCTCAACCGTCACACGGCCACGCCCTCGAAAGCGGACAAAGATTGGTGAAGCTTGACCATTGAGGCGCGGGTCCGCTTACATCGCTCCTTCTTTTTGGTCGGAATCTCCCATCTTTTGTCGGAAAAAGGGAGGGAAAACCGAGAAACATTGTGACGTGCGGCCGAAAAGGCGTACTCCTGGGCAGATACTTGCCGGCGTGAGAAATACCACCGGAGGAAAACAAGTGGCAGCCCGATGAGCAACGAGTAGCGGTGAGATAAAACTCGCCTCCTCCCAACGGCTCGAAAGAGACAGCCGGAGTTTGCCAATTTCCCCTCGTGTCGTTTCGGGAACGTCCGTTCTTGCTTCATCTCCTAACGCCGACTCCGATTCGGATCAACCGCCCTCTAAATAAAATGTCATTCGCCAAGAGGAAACATGACCTTCAAAGAGTTCTTTCACAAATTGACCAGTCGTTACCTGTGGGGTAACTTGATCGCCATGGCACTTGTGCTCGTGGCGCTCGTGTTAGGGTCTCTTCCTCTTCCTGAATGCTTTACACCCACCACGGTGAAACTGTGGTGGTGCCCGATTTGCGTGGTCAACGCTGCGAAGTCGCCATCAATCGCCTGCGTCAGTTAGGACTGCGTGCGGAGATTGCCGACACCGGTTACAATGCGCTGCTTTCGGCTGACGCGATTCTCGACCAAAACATCCCACCCGGCGGACGCGTCAAGCTTGACCGTTTATTGCTCCTCACCATCAATTCTGCAGAACCGCGACCAATTGTCCCACCGGATATTGCAGACAACAGCTGCTCCCGCGAAGCGCGCATGAGATTAGAGGTGTTGGGTTTTAAGCTCACACCGGTCAAGCGCATTCGCGGCGACCGTGACTGGGTTTATCGCATCGAAGCGGCCGGTCGCGAGGTGCACGCCGGCGATCGCCTGAATGTGAACATCCCCCTCACCCTGGTTGTCGGTGACGGCGTAACGGTCGATGACTATGGTGCGCGCGATTCCTCGTCCTCCTCTTTCGACGTGGCCGATAGCACCCTCTTTTCCGGTTCCACGGAGTGAGCGACAGCGCGAACACCCCTGATCTCCTCTCGCCGCGCCTAACTGCGGACCTCTGAACCGTCTTTCTATCGAAACGCCGCCCCCCGCGAATTCCTTTTTCCCTCCAACTTCTCCCTCCATCGAATGAGTAAATTCTCTGCTGAACATAGCGACCGATCGTTGCCGGCTTCCTGTTTCTCCGCTGAACCCTTTTCTGCTGCGGGAGAAAATAGCGAAGAAACGGCATTTGATACCGATTGGGAGGCCGATTTAGAAGTCGAAGAAGGAATGAAATGCCCGCTACCGGCGATGAGCTTTTATGAGCACTACCGTGCTGTTGCCGACCCCGCCAGCAATTGTTGCGTGTCGACAAGTTCCTGATCAATTTGATGCACGACACCGCGCAATCGCATTCAGGCGGCCGCCGATGCAGGGTGTATTCATGTGAACGGCCGCCCCGTGAAACGCAACTACCGCGTAAAACCCGGCGACGTCGTCACCCTCATGCTCAGTCGCCCGCGTTACGACAGCAGCATCAAGGGAGAAGATATTCCACTCGAAATCGTCTATGAAGACGATCAATTGCTGGTCATTAATAAGCCAGCCGGCATGGTCGTGCACCCCGGTTGTGGAAATTACAGTGGCACACTGGTCAATGCCGTCGCATGGCATTTGCGTGACAACCCCAACTACGATCCCAACGACCCCACCGTTGGTTTGGTACACCGCATAGACAAAGACACCAGCGGCCTGCTGGTCGTGGCGAAAACGCCCGAAGCCAAAACCCATCTCTGTGCCCAATTCTTCCACAAAACCACCCGGCGTCGGTACAACGCCTTGGTCTGGGGCAATTGTCAGGACGACCGAGGACGGATTGAGGGAAATATTGCGCGCAACCCCAGGATCGGTTGCAAATGGCCGTCTTTCCGCCCGACAGCGGCGTCGGAAAACCCGCTGTCACACACTACACCGTGATGGAACGCTTCGGCTATGTCACTCTTGTGGAGTGCGTACTCGAAACAGGTCGCACCCACCAGATTCGCGCTCACATGAAGCACATCGGCCATCCACTTTTCGCCGACGAACGCTATGGAGGCGATCAAATTCTCTGGGGCGCTCGCAGTTCCAATTACACAGCCTTCGTACGCAACTGCATGAACGTCTGTCCGCGCCAAGCACTCCACGCCCGCACCCTCGGTTTTCGCCATCCCGTCAGCGGCGAAGAAATGGATTTCGAAGCCCCTTGGCCTGCCGACTTTGCTTCGCTCATCGAACGCTGGCGCACCTACACCGCCCATCTCATCTCTCGTTAGAAACATTCCCTTTCTGTCTTTCTCATGAAGAAGAAAATAGCCATAGTAGCCGGAGGCGACTCCTCCGAGCATGAAGTATCTTTGCGTAGCGCAGCCGGTATCCTCTCGTTCATGGATGCCGAACGTTACGACTGCCACATCGTCGCTCAGCGCGGCCACGACCTGCACGTTTTGGACGGCGAAAAACAATATCCCATCGACCTTCGTGATTTTTCTTACGAAGTCGACGGGCAACGCCACCAGTTTGATTTCGCCTACATCACCATCCACGGTACGCCGGGCGAGAACGGCATCTTGCAAGGCTACTTCGATCTCATCGGCCTGCCCTATAGCACCAGCGGTGTTCTCGTCGAAGCCCTCACTTTCAATAAATTTGCGCTCAACAATTACCTGCGTTCGCCGTCCCGGTATCCATGTCAGCGACAGCCCTCATGGTTCGCCGCGGCGAAAACCTCCCCACGCCCGCCGAAATCGTCGAACGCGTCGGTTTGCCCTGTTTCATCAGCCCAATGCCGGCGGTAGTTCCTTCGGCGTTAGCAAGGTGAAAACCCTCGACGACGTGATGCCCGCCATTCACAAGGCAATGAACGAAAAGCGACGAAGTCATGATCGAGCGCCAGCTCGTCGGCACGGAAATCACCTGCGGCTGTTTCCGTCGCAGCAACGGCGAAATCGTCTGCTTCCCCATCACGGAAGTAGCCCTCAAAGGCGGAGAATTTTTCGACTATGATGCAAAATACGAAGGCAAGAGCGACGAGATCACGCCTGCCCGCATTGCGGAATCCACAGCCGATCGAGTGCGCGAGACCACGCAATACGTCTACCGCCAACTCGGTTGCTACGGCATCATTCGCATCGACTACATCCTTTCGGGTGAGCGCGGACAAGAGCAAATCAACTTGCTTGAGATCAACACCACACCCGGCATGACCCCCGCCTCCTTCATCCCGCAGCAAGTGCGCGCCTCCGAATTCGAAATCGCCGACGTGCTTTCCGAAATCATCGAGGGCCGTTTCTAATCCCGTAGCCATGCGACAAATCCCCGCAGAGTTTGACGATATCCGCCCCTACGCCGATCATGAAGTGCGCGAACAATTTGAAGTGTTGCTCCACGATCGGTTGTTCATGCGCATACTTCGCGGTTTCGTACCCCTTCCCGCCGCGATCATTCGCGGCTTTCTGCGTCTTACCTGTCTCGGCGTGCACAGTGCACTCGGTTTCCAGAAACGCTACATGTACCGTGTGATGCAAATCCTCATTGCGCACACCACGCGCAAGCTCACCTTCGACCACAGTGCCATCCCCTCGCACACGGCAGGCTACACCTTTATTTCCAACCACCGCGACATCGTACTCGACTCCGCTTTTCTCGATGTGCGCCTCATCAAAGCGGGATTCCCTCAACACGGTACAAAATCGCCATCGGCGACAATTTGCTCGTCTATCCCTGGATCGAACGCTTCGTGCGCATGAACAAAGCATTCATCGTGCGGCGCTCCGTCGGTAAACGCGAACTGCTGGAAGCCAGTCGCCACATGAGTCGCTACATGCACTGGGTGATCGCCGGCAAAGACGACAACATCTGGATCGCCCAGCGCGAAGGCCGCGCCAAAGACTCGAGCGACCACACCCAACCCTCTGTGCTACGCATGATGTCGCTCGGCGGCGACGGCAGCGCTTGGGAGAACCTCCGAGACATGCACCTTGTGCCGCTCACCATCTCCCTACGAGTACGATCCCTGCGACTACCTGGAAAGCCAAAGAATTCCAGCTCAAGCGCGACAATCCCGCGTACAAGAAGACGAAGCAAGACGATCTCGACAACATGCGAATCGGCATCATGGGCAAGAAAGGGCGCGTGCATTATTGTCTCGCTCCCTGTGCCGACGCGTGGATCGACGACTATCGCGCTTTGCCCGACAAGGAAATGTTCGAAGCCGTGGCGGCACGCATCGACCGCGAGATTCATGCGCGCTACCGCCTCTATCCCGCAATTACATCGCCGCCGATCTGCTCGAACAGTCCAATCGTTTTCGCAGCCCAGTACGACACGAACGACGTGCGCGTCTTTGAGCAATATCTCGACAGCCGACTCGCCCTCATCGACATCCCCAACAAAAGACGAGGCGTATCTGTGTCAGTGCCTTCTCACCATGTACGCCAATCCGGTCTACAACTACCTCAAAGCCCATGAGCAGTAACTGTTGGGTCGGTTTTCTATTGTCGGTGCTGGCCGTCGGTGTGCTCGCTTGTGGGAAAGACGAGCCTGTGCCCGATGCCGTACTGTTTTGACTTCGGTGAACTCCACACCGATGCAAGTGGTCACGCCGTTCGTTTCGCAGCCGACGGTGAGCGCATTCGGGCGCTCGCCACCCCAGGCACGCAATCTCTTCGTCCAGACACCACCTATCGCGCCATCGTCTCCTACGTATCGCTCGGCGACGCCATCCGTGCCCTGCAGATTGTCCGCGTCCCCGTCTATTTTGCGCAGTCCATCCCGCAGTTTCATTTTCGGGGCGACCCGGTGCGCTGGGTTGCCGGCTGGCGTGGCGGACGCTATCTCAATCTGCGGCTGGACCTACCCGGCAGTTTTGGAGCGAAACACAGTTTGGCCTTCGCCCAACGTCCCCCCGTGGTGTGGCCCGATGGGCGTCGCACGGCCGTCGTGTGGCTCTATCACGATGCACACGGCGATCGCAATGACTATTTCCAAGACACCTATCTCAATTTGGCGCTCTCACCTTATATAGAGTCCTCCCGCGAGCGCTTTGACAGCATCGCCTTGTTCGTCAACACGCTGCACGGCCCTGAGCGACGCGCCTTCCCTTTGTAATCCCCTCTTTCACGCCCGGCACCCTTGTCGGGCTGTTTGCCATCTCTCTGCCCATGATAGAATTTAGAGACATAGACTATTCCGATCGCGATCTCGTGCTGCGCCACACCTTGCACAGCTCGACCCGCAATTGCGATTTCAATTTCATGAACCTCGTGTCGTGGAGTTTCATCTACGGCACGCAAATCGCCGTTCACCGCGGCCTGCTGGTGGTGCGCTTCCGTTTTCGAAGGTCGTACCGCCTATCTCCCGCCCCTGTGTGCCGAAACCTATTGTCACGACGAGCACAGTGAGAACTACGCCGCCGTACTCCTCGATTTGTTTGAAGACACCGAAGCCCAAGGTCACCCCTTCCGCATGATGGGCGTCACGGCCGAGATGCTCGAACGCCTCCACGCCGTGCTGCCCGGTCGTTTCGAAGCGTATGCCGATCCCGCCCTCGCCGACTATATCTACGACCGCGAGTCGCTGTCGACCCTCGCCGCAAAAAGCTCCAACCCAAGCGCAACCACGCCAATCGTTTCGAACGCACCTATCCCGACTTCGAGTTCCGCCCCTCACCCCCGAATGGATCGACGAATGTTGGCGACTCGAAAGCACCTGGGCTGCCGCGCACACCGAGGTGCATGCCCGGCTCGATCCCGACGCCGAACAGCATTCCATGCGCCGCGTGTTCAAACACTGGGACACGCTACAACCCCTCGGCGGCGTCCTGCTGGTCGAAGGGCGTTTGGTGGCTTTTCACCTTCGGTGGCCCCATCAACCACGACACGTTCGACGTCTGTGTCGAAAAAGCCGACCTCAACTACGACGGAGCCTACGCTGTCATCAACCGCGAATTCGTGCGCAGCCTCCTCCGCAATACACCTTCATCAACCGCGAAGAAGACCTCGGCCTCGAAGGACTTCGTCGCGCCAAACAGAGTTATAATCCCGGATTCTTCTGGACAAATACACCGTAACCCATGTCCTCCACTCCTGACAACACCCTTTTGCGTTCCCGCGAACTGTGGGCACAAGCCTTCCCCGAAGACCAACCTGAATTCTTAGATCTCTATTTTTCGCGTTGCTACACCCCCGAGCGCAATCTCACGCTCACCGGCGACGACAGCGACGAGATCGTGGCCGCCGGCCAAATCCTTCCTTTCGCCTTCAACTTCGGCGGTCGTCGACTGTCGGCCGGCTATGTGAGCGGTTTAGCTGTCGCCCCCAAATCGCGCGGCAAAGGCCTGGGCAGCCGGTGGATGGCCGAAGCCCATCGTCGCATGCACGCCGAGGGCCATGTGCTCTCCCTGCTCATTCCCGGCAGCGACGAGTTGCGCAATTGGTACACTCGCCCGGCTTGCGGCGCTTACGACACGGTCTCCCACCGTTTCACCATCCCCTTGCTCGAAGAGGGTGAACCGCCCCGCGCCGGCATGCCTGACATCACCGAAGAACATGAACTCAGCGACGAACTTTGGCGTTTCTACAACACCTTCGGCGGTCGCCACTCTACGAGGTGCGCCACGACCGCAACAGTCTGGAGGTGGGCGTACGCTCCGCCCTCATCGACGGCGCGCAGCTCTTCGTGGCTCGCCGTCGCCGCAAGATCGTCGGTTTCTGTCTTGCCATGGCCGAGCCTTACCCTGCCGGTTTCGAAGCTCCCGAAGGCGAAGCCTGCACCCGCATTCGGTTCATGCTCACCACAGATCCCCACATCGTGTTCTACTTCGCTCGTCGACTGACCGACCTGCACGGCCGCAAAGTCTTCATGACCGGCGGCTGCCCGGTGCGCGGCTTCGACGGTTCGGTGCCTTATGCCATGGCACGCGTGATCAACGTTCCCGCCTTCCTCGACCACGTGCTCACCGTTCTCCCGGTTTGCAGATGGAATTCGGAGTCGAGGGCGACGAACACATCCCCGCCAACAATGGCTATTATCGCCTCTTCGGCGGCCGCTGGCAGCGCATCGAGACCCGTCCCTCGAGCGTCGTCACACCCGGCGAACTCGCAGCGCGTTTCCTCGGCAGCCAAGCCACGCAAATGCCGCTCCTGCTCGACGAATGATCACACATCCATGAATTTCCCTCTTTCATCACCCCGCTTCGCTGCCTCGCGGCAGCGTTGCTGTAGGGCCTGTTCGGTCTGTCCGCTTCGGCGCGACAGACCGACGTGCTTCGGCGCGTCTTGCTATCGCATTGGGGCATCGCCCCGCACAACTTCAGCGGCATCGCCCCCTTGGGCAACGACCGCTACGCCGTGGTCAGCGACAAAGACACCGCCGCCGGCTTCTACGTGTGGCGCATCGAACAAGATAGTGTCACGGGGCAAGTGGTGCGCGTCACCGACGAAGGCTTCCGCCCGCATGCCGTGTCTGCCGGTGCGCCGCAGCCCGATTACGAAGGCGTGGCTTACGAACCGGCGCAGGCACGGGTTTGGATCGCCGACGAAGCCACACAGCAAATTGCGCTTTCGCGCACTCAGGGACAGCCCACCGGCGACAGCCTTTGCATTCCCGCCGCTGTGAGTGCGTCCGCCATTCGGCCCAATCGCGGATTCGAAGCCCTCACGTTTTCGCCGACCGACTCGCTGCTCTGGACGGCGTCCGAAGAACCTCCCCGCGCCGATCCGCCTTCGGTGGGTGCTTCCGGTTCTCCTTCGCCTGCCACCGGCGGCGTCATCGAGCTGCTGGGCTTCTCCCCCTCAGGCTCTCTGCAGCGCCGCGTCCCCTATGCCATCGATCCCTCGGCACCTTCGGGCACTGTGCGCGCCCATCTCAATGGCATCCCGGCGCTGTGCGCCCTGCCCGACGGGAGCCTGCTGGTGCTCGAACGCGAACTCCTCATCCCCCGCCGTTATCTCGGAAGTTGGTGTGCGGTGCGCCTGTTTCGCGTGTCGGCACAGGACTTGGCAGCCGCCGAAACGTCGACCCGCTCACCGGTGCGCAAGCAATTGTTGACGCGTTGGATCACGCGTTTGCGCTGTTTCCGCTTCGATCTGGCCAACTACGAAGGACTTTGTCCGGGCGTCGGTTGCACGACGGTCGCCAAACACTGCTGTGTGTGAGCGATGCGCAGGGTGGGGCAGGGCGTTGGTTCCTGCGCCTGCGCGACACCTGCGCGTCATCGTCTTGCCATCGGCTGCCGACGAGGCCGGTGTCCGATGAGTGAACGCGCCGGTCAAGGCAGCTAAGCCGTGGGCCGGCACGTGTGTGCTGCGCACCGCGTCGAAGTCGCCGGGGAGCGAGCCTTGCGAAAGCGCCTTTCGCTCCGCAGCGCCTCGTCGCAGGTGAAGCTTTTGCGCGTGCGCATACGCGCGCGTCCATCACTTTTCGTTTTTGCCTTCACTTCTTCACCCACCCCGTGTATCTCGTTGTGCTACAGCTTGTAAAGGGTGAAGACGTTGCGTCTTCAACCTTCACCTTTGCGCCTCTTGCTTCACAGCGCTCACGAATTGGAACAATAGGTCGTGAACCCCGGTGAACTTCGTTTTTCGGAAAGACCTTCACCCCAAAACAATTGATCAACAGTGCTCGGCGAGGCCTCGGTGAAGGGTGAAGGCGAAAAAGCAAAAACTCGTTGAGTGCGCACGCGCAGGCGCGTGTATGTGCGCACGTGAATTGGTGAAGAACACGTTCACCCTTGCGACGGAAACTCCCTCGATTTTTGTGTTCTGTTCCGTGTTTTCCTATGAAAGCCCCCAATTTTTAAGAGAATGCTCCCATGAATGTCCTTTGTTCTTAATTTTTCTTGGCTTAAATCTTGTCTATTCAGAACGAAATAGTTACTTTTGCTTTTACAAGATGCCAATTAGACGTAAAATATTGTATAGTGTGACAGCACAACAGCGAATAGTCTCATGAAAATCATCCGTTCTCTTCTCACCTTGTCGGCCGTGGTGCTGCTCGTTTTGGGTGTCGCCATGGGCTGCGGACGTACCGAAACGGCCGAAGCTCGTGCCGATTCTCTTCGGCCGGCCTTGTTGGGCGGCTATTACTTCTATCGCGGAGTAGGCGGTGTGGACGGACTGGCGCAGTATGCCGACCGCTCGGGCGAGGATGCCTATGCAGCCTGCGCCGAATTGTTGTCCAATCCGTATGAAGACAACTCTCGTCGCGAATTGGCCGAGCTGCTGCGCGAGGCATGGGGCGTGACCGACCGCAGCGGCTTGCAAACTCGGCTCAAGGCCTTGTTGCACAGTCGTTCGCCGCACAAAGCGTGGGACTATGCACGAGGGGTGAACCTTTCGTGGATGGGCTGCGCGCTCGGCTGGATGTCGCACGACGAAATGAAAGGCTACCAAGAGCAACTCATGCACTGCGCCCAAGAGAATTATGCCGACTGGCAGGCCTACTATGCCGACTTTCTGGCGGGACGGGCCGCCTGGGACCAAAATGACGAAGTGGGCGACCGTAAACTCTCGGAACTGTTGGTGCGCGAAATGCTGCATCATCCGGCGTCCATCTATCGTGCTGTGAGTTTGCAATGAGCACGCACGCCACGGAGGCGCGTCGTTCACTCCTCCTGCAAAAACGGCAGAGAAGAGTCGGCAGTTTTTGCGAAGAAAATTGTATCTTTGCATTCCAAAAACGTCAATGCCCGTGGACAAACTATATTGCCACGCCTCCCGAATAGAGACGTAAAAGATTATTGTTCAGTGGATTGGGGAGAATCGCCGATTCTCTTCGATTCGCTTTGTGCGTTTTTTATCTTCCGGCCTGTTCTCGTTTTTTTGAGGACAACAACCGACAAAATGTCGCATTTTCGTCTCACTGAGATGTAAATGTATTTGATGGATCCAAATAACAATTTAAATATTCTCCATTCAGAGCTATGAACTTTACCCTCTTTGTCACGGCTGTGCTGGACCGGTCTCGGGTTCGTGGGGCTCGTCACGGTGTTGGCTAGTTGCTCGCGCCGCGCAGCTACAACTCTCAGAAGGAAGATCCGTTCGAGTGTGGTATTCCCACCCGTGGACGCACCTGGATGCAGTTCCGCGTGGGCTACTACCTCTTGCCATCCTCTTTCTCATGTTTGATGTGGAGACCATGTTCCTCTTTCCGTGGGCAGTAGTGATGAAATCGCTCGGCGCCGCGGCTTTGGCGAGCATTGTCTTCTTTTTGTTTATCCTCGTGCTGGGTCTCGCCTATGCCTGGAAGAAAGGAGCGTTGGAATGGCAGTAAATAAACGTCCCGAAATCAACAACATCCCCTACGAAGAGTTTCAAGATAATGAAACCCTGGAACGTCTGGTGCAAGAACTCAATGAGAACGGCGTCGGCGTGATGGTCGGTGCGCTCGACACGCTCATCGACTGGGGACGCAGTAACAGCCTTTGGCCGCTGACCTTCGCCACGAGCTGCTGCGGTATCGAATTTATGGCCGTGGCTGCCGCCCGTTACGACATGGCGCGCTTCGGTTTCGAAATCACGCGCAACAGTCCTCGACAGGCCGACGTGATCTTGGTGAACGGAACGATCACCACCAAGATGGCCCCTGTGCTCCAACGACTCTACAACCAGATGCCCGATCCCAAATATGTGGTGGCAATCGGCGGTTGCGCCATTTCCGCGGCCCGTTCACCAAAAAGCTATCACGTGGTCAAGGGGCGTCGACAAGGTGATCCCGGTCGATGTGCACGTGCCCGGTTGCCCGCCGCGTCCGGAGGCCTTCCTCTACGGCATGATGCAACTTCAGCGCAAAGTGCGTGTCGAAAACTTCTTCGGAACGGTCAATCGCAAGGAGAAAGACCCCTACAAGGAAGAGATGAACAAGGAATATCAACAACTGCTTAATCAAGAGGAGAACGCCTGATGGAAGAGAACGAAAAGAACATTCCCGCCGCTCCCTGTTTCGGGCGTAGAGAACGACGTCACGAAGGCCGCTCCCACGACGGAGACACCGGCTGCGGCGCCTGCGCAGGCTGCTGCTCCTGCCGCCCAACCGGCTACACCCGCGGGCGAATCGGCCGAAAAACCGGCCGCTGCCGCTCCCGCACCGAAGGCCGAAGCACCTGCTCGCCCCGCCCCGCGTCCCGCGGCACCCAAACCTGCTCCCCAACCTGCTGTCAACGAGATTAAGCCCGAAACCGTGGCGCCCGAGCAGCTCCACGACCGCCTGGCCGAACTGAAGGCGCAGGGCTATGGTTTGCTCGAAAACCTCACCGGAACCGACTGGGGCGAAGAAGGACTCGGCGCAGTGTACACCCTGACGAACCCCGAAACGTTCGAAATGGTGCACGTCAAGGCCGTTAGCCCCAACCGCGAGCAGCTCTGTGTTGCCCTCGGCCTGCGACCTCTGGGACATTGCCAATTTCTACGAGCGCGAAGTGTATGACTTCTACGGCGTGATCTTCGTGAATCACCCCGATTTGCGCCGCATCTTCCTGCGCGAGGATTGGGTGGGCTTCCCCTTCCGCAAGGACGACAAGCCCGAAGAGAAAAATGAAGAGATTGCCGTGGGCGACGAACCCATCTCGGATCTCGCCCCCTGCTACACGCTCAACGCCGACGGAACGTTGCACTGCGAAAAGACCCCGATCTTCGGAGAGGACGACTATGTGATCAACCTCGGCCCGCAGCACCCCTCGACCCACGGCGTACTGCACTTCCGCACGCGCATCGACGGTGAAATCATCACCAAAATCGATCCCCACCTCGGCTATATTCACCGCGCAATCGAGAAGATCAGCGAATCGCTGACCTACCCGCAGACACTTGCGCTGACCGACCGCATGGACTATCTCGGTGCCATGCAGAATCGTCATGCACTCTGCGCTTGTATCGAACAGGCGATGGGCGTGGAAGTGAGCGATCGCGTGCAGGTGATTCGTACCATCATGGACGAGTTGCAGCGTATCGATTCGCACATCCTCTTCTTCTCCTGCCTGTGTCAGGACCTCGGTGCCACTACGGCCTTCCTCTACGGATTCCGTGACCGCGAAAAGATTCTTGACATCTTCGAAGAGATGCGCGGCGGCCGCCTGATTCTCAATTACAACATGATCGGCGGTTTGGCCTACGACATTCATCCCAATTTCCAGCACCGCGTGAAGGAGTTCATCACCACGATGCGCGAAAGCCTCAAGGAATATGACGATATCTTCACCGCAACGTGATTTTTCCAAACGCGTGCGAAGGGCGTGGGTGTGCTCAGCAAGGAGCAAGTGATCTCCTACGGTTGCACCGGCGGCACAGGGCGCGCTTCTGGGTTGGCACAACGACCTGCGCAAGCACCGTCCCTATGCAGCCCTACGATCGCGTGGAATTCAACGAAGTGGTGCGTACCGAAGGCGATAGCTTCGCGCGCGCTACATGATTCGTTTGATGAGATCCGCGAATCGCTGCACATCATCGAACAGCTCATCGACAATATCCCCGAAGGCAATTTCGCCGAGAAGATGCGCCCCGTGATCAAAAATCCCCGCCGGCACGTACTACCACGCGGTGGAAGGCAGTCGCGGCATCTTGGGTGTATATCGAGGCAAGGGCGACAAAACGCCTTACCGCTTGCACTACCGCTCGACGGGTCTCGCCCTCGTGGCTGCCATGGACACGGCGTGCCGCGGCAGCATGATTGCCGACCTGATCACCATCGGTGGTACGGTGGACTATGTGGTGCCCGATATCGACCGATAAACGGCAACTCTAAACTAAGCAAACAACAAATCAACCAAACAACAACGTTCTTATGTTTGATTTTTCTGTCGTGACATCGTGGTTGCACGCGCTGCTGACGGGCTGGATGGGCGAACGGCTTGCCATCTTGACGGAGTGTGTGCTGGTGGGACTGATCATTATCACGGTCTATGCCATCTTTGCCATGATCATGATTTACCTGGAGCGCAGGTTTGCGCCGCTTTCCAGTGCCGTATCGGACCGGATCGCGTGGGTAAATGGGGCTCGCTCCAAGTGGTGAGCGACGTGCTGAAAATGCTCACCAAGGAAGTGATCAACTTCCGCAAAACCGACCAATTCCTGCACCGCATCGCGCCTTTCTTGGTGGTGACGGCCTCGATGGTGACCTTCTCTTGTCTGCCTTGGAGCAAAGGGGCACAAATCATTGACTTCAATGTGGGTGTGTTCTTCTTCTTGGCTTGCGGAAGCGTCGGCATTGTCGGTATTCTGCTGGTCGGTTGGTCGTCGAACAACAAGTTTGCTCTTGTCGGTTCGATGCGTGCCGGTGCGCAAATCATTTCCTATGAGTTGTCGATCGGCATGGTGATGCTCACCATGATTTGCCTGACCGGCACGATGAGCTTTTTCGGAGATTTGCCAACAACAGGCCGAGATGGGCTGGAACATTTTCCGTGGTCACATCATCGCCATCCCGGCGTTCATCATTTATCTCATTGCCGGCAACGCCGAGTGTAACCGCGGGCCGTTCGACCTTCCCGAAAGTGAAAGCGAATTGACGGCAGGTTACCACACGGAGTATTCCGGTATGGACTTCGGTTATTATTACCTGGCCGAGTACCCTCAACATTGTCATTTGTGCAGGTATGGCCGTGACCATCTTCTTGGGCGGCTGGGCTCCGTTTGTGATCCCCGGTCCTCGAGGGCTTCAATCATGTCATGGGCTTGATTCCCCGGTGTGGTATGGTTCGTGGCGAAAGTCTTCTTCGTCGTGGCATTGCTGCTCTGGGAACGCTGGACCTTCCCCCGTTTGCGTGTGGACCAGATCCTGCGTCTGGAGTGGAAGTACCTCATTCCCATTTCGATGGTGCTGCTCGTCGGCATGGCGCTGCTCATCAGCTGCGGTCTCACTCGAGTAAAACCTCCTACAAACACTATTCCATCTATGGAAAATCAGAATTACTTTTTCCGACTTGTCGGAGGAATCAAGACTCTGCTCACGGGTTTGAAAACCACGATGCGCGAGTTTTGGACGCCGAAAATCACGGAACGCTATCCCGAAAATCGCAAAGAGCACAAGATGTTCGAGCGCTTTCGCGGTCAGCTCATTCTGCCTCACAACGAGCTCAACCAGCACAAATGTGTGGGCTGCGGCGTGTGTCAGAATGTGTGTCCTAACGATACAATCATCATCGAAACGAAGATGGTGGAAGACGAGAACGGACGCAAGAAAAAAACCTCGATCACCACATTTACGATCACGGTAAGTGCATGTATTGCATGCTTTGCGTGATCAATTGCCCGCACGGTGCCCTCGATTTCGACAACGAATTTGAGTATGCTGTGTTCGATCGTACGAAATTGGTGAAACAGCTCAATCACCCCGGTTCGGTGTGCCAGCCTAAAAAATAAGTCTCTCCCAAACATTCAGCGCAATGAACGCATACAACTCATGTTCGTCATTCTTGCCGTGCTGATCATGTGCTCATCGGTGGCCACCGTGGTGACCAAGAGCATCATTCGTGCGGCTACCCTATCTGCTTTTTGTGTTGCTGGGCACGGCGGGACTCTATTTCCTGCTGGGCTACACCTTCCTCGGATCCGTACAAATCATGGTCTACGCCGGAGGCATCATCGTGCTCTACGTGTTCTCGATTTTGCTCACTTCGGGTCGTCAAGAAGAACTCTCTTCCTCCCGCCGCTACAAGACGTTGGGCGCGCTTTTGCTCAGCATTGTGGGCTGCGGTGTGGTCGGTGCCATCTTCTGGTTGCACGGTTTCGGCGACAAAATCCTTTCTGCTCCCTCGGAGGCCGACACGCCCTCGATGACGCAGATCGGTGAGAGCATGCTTTCCGGCGGCAAAGGGGGGTATCTCCTCCCCTTCGAGGCGGTTTCTGTCTTGCTGCTCGCCCTGCATCGTCGCCCGGCCTGTTGATTGCTCGCAAACGATAATGTCCCTATCCTCATTCCACCTGATTTGACATGATACACATAGAATATCTACTCGTGGTTTCGGCCGTGATGCTCTTTGCCGGAATTTACGGATTCCTCACACGCAAGAGCACTTTGGCCATGTTGTTGAGCATCGAACTCATGCTCAATGCCGCCGATCTCAACTTTGCCGTCTTCAACCGATTGCTCTTCAACGGAACTCACGAAGGTTTGTTCTTTTTCGATCTTCGGAATCGCCATTGCAGCCGCCGAAAAGTGCCGTGGCCATCGCGATAATGATCAACATCTATCGTCTGCTCAACAACATCTCCGTCGACGAGTTGAAGAAGATGAAGTGGTAACGCTTACAACGCATTCACAACAATGGAATATACTCTTTTAATTCTGCTTCTCCCGCTGCTTTCGTTCCTGCTCATCGGGGTTGTCGATCTCGACATCCCGAAGAACGGACGCGTGTGGAGCCCCAAAGTGGCAGGCATCATCGGAACGGCCTCATTGGCAGCCGTGACGGTGTTGTCCCTATGTCGCTGCTTTCCAGTATTTCACGGGAGAGCGTTTGGACAACGGCACCTTCCCACGATTGTCCCTTACAATTTCACGTGGTTGCCGCTCGGTTCTCTCCATTTCGACCTCGGTGTGCTCCTCGATCCCATCTCGGTGATGATGCTCGTGGTGATTTCCACCGTGTCGCTCATGGTGCACATCTATTCGTTCGGCTACATGCACGGTGAACGCGGCTTCCAGCGCTATTATGCCTACTTGAGTCTCTTCACCATGTCGATGCTCGGACTGGTGCTCGCCACCAACATCTTCCAGATGTACATGTTCTGGGAATTGGTCGGCGTATCGTCCCTATCTCCTCATCGGTTTCTATTACACGGCACCCGCCGCCATCGCTGCCTCCAAGAAGGCCTTCATCGTGACGCGCTTTGCCGATATGTTCTTCTTGGTCGGCATTTTGGTGTTCGGCTATTTTGCGCACTCGTTCAACTTCTCCTTTGCGGGCGACGTTCAAATGGGCGCACATGCCGCACCTTTCATTCAAGTGGCGGTGAATCCCACGGTGGCCGCCGGTGCCTTCCTCATTCCCGCTGCGTTGGTACTGATGTTTATCGGTGGTGCCGGTAAGAGTGCCATGTTCCCCCTCCACATTTGGTTGCCCGATGCCATGGAAGGCCCCACCCCTGTGTCGGCGCTCATCCACGCAGCGACGATGGTTGTGGCCGGTGTGTTCCAGATCGCGCGTATGTTCCCCATGTGGATGGAGTATGCTCCCTCCGCCCTCTCGATTGTGGTTTGGGTCGGTGCCATCACCGCATTCTATGCCGCCTCTGTCGCCTGCGCGCAGAGCGACATCAAGCGCGTGCTGGCCTTCTCGACGATTTCGCAAATCGCCTTTATGATGGTCGCCCTCGGTGCCTCGTTGCCCGGACACGGCAGTGAAGGCATACTCGACAACCACGCGCAACTCGGCTACATGGCCGGTCTGTTCCACTTGTTCACCCACGCCATGTTCAAGGCCTGCTTGTTCCTCGGCGCCGGTTGCATCATTCATGCGGTGCACAGCAATGAAATGAGTGCGATGGGTGGTTTGCGCAAGTACATGCCCATCACGCACATCACTTTCTTGATTTGCTGTTTGGCCATTGCGGGCGTTCCCGCCCTGTCCGGTTTCTTCTCTAAGGATGAAATCATCACCGCTTGCTTCCACCACAGTCCCGTTCTCGGATGGTGGATGACGCTTGTGGCTGCCATGACGGCTTTCTACATGTTCCGTCTCTACTACGGCATCTTCTGGGGTAAGGACAACGAGGCTTATGCCGAACATCGTCCGCACGAAGCTCCCTGGACGATGACGCTTCCGCTCATCGTGTTGAGCGCTGTGACCCTTGTCGGCGGTTGGATTCCCTTTGGTCATTTCGTTTCGGCTGCCGGAACGGCTTATGACATCCATCTCGACGCTCAAATTGCCATCACCAGCAGTGTCATCGCTTTGCTCAGCATCGGTTTGGCAACCTATATCTATATGGGTAAAACGCAACCGGTGGCCGACAAACTCGAAGCAACGTTCCCGCGTCTGCATCGTTGGGCATACAAGCGTTTCTACATGGACGAAGTTTACCAATTTGTGACCCACCGCATCATCTTCCGCTACATTTCGCGTCCCATCGCTTGGTTTGACCGCCACGTCATCGACGGTTTCTTCGATTTCCTCGCCTGGGGCACGCAGCGTTTGTCTTTTGTGCATCCGCGGTTTGCAGAACGGCAGTGTGCAGGCCTATGCTTTTGTCTTTGCAGTAGGCGCACTCCTCGTCTTCCTCATCATGATTCTCTAACAATCCACCCTCTATGAATTTTCTTTCGATATTCGTACTCATCCCGCTGTTGATGCTGCCGGCGCTTTGGCTCTCGCGCAGTCTCAACCAAGTGCGCGGCGTGATGGTGGCAGGAAGCACCGCCTTGTTGGCCGCGGCCGTCTATTTGGTGTTCGCCTTCCTGGACGCTCGTGCGCTCGACCCCCACAGCGAAATGCTCTTTGTCGACAGCGTGCAGTGGTTTCCCACGCTCCACATTAGTTACACGGTCGGTGTCGACGGCATCAGTGTAGCCATGTTGCTCCTCTCTGCCATCATCGTCTTCACCGGTACCTTCGCTTCTTGGCAGTTGAAGCCCCTCACCAAGGAGTATTTCCTTTGGTTCACCCTGCTTTCGATGGGTGTATTCGGCTTTTTCATCACCATCGACATGTTCGCCATGTTCATGTTCTATGAAATTGCCCTCATCCCCATGTACCTTCTCATCGGCGTGTGGGGTTCCGGTCGAAAAGAATATGCTGCGATGAAGCTCACGCTCATGCTCATGGGTGGTTCAGCCTTCTTGATGTGCGGCATCTTCGGTATTTTCTACGGAGCCGGCGGTAACACGATGAACATCATCGACATTGCCAACCATACGGGCGGAGCGCATGCCATCGCCCACAACTGGCAATTGCTTTGGTTCCCCATGACCTTCGTTGGTTTCGGCGTTCTCGGCGCGCTCTTTCCTTTTCACACTTGGTCGCCCGACGGTCACGCCTCCGCCCCCACAGCCGTGTCGATGCTCCACGCCGGTGTGCTGATGAAGCTCGGTGGTTACGGCTGTTTCCGCATCGCCATGTACCTCTTGCCTGAGGCAGCGAACGAATTGAGCTGGATTTTCCTCGTGTTGACCGGCATTTCCGTCGTCTATGGTGCGTTCTCCGCTTGCGTGCAGACGGACTTGAAATACATCAACGCGTATTCGTCCGTTTCACACTGCGGATTGGTGCTGTTTGCCATCTGCATGATGACCGAAACGTCGACCACGGGTGCGGTGTTGCAAATGCTTTCGCACGGTTTGATGACCGCCTCTTCTTCGCCCTCATTGGTTTCATCTACGGGCGTACCCATACGCGTGACGTTCGCGAGCTTTCGGGCTTGATGCGCATCATGCCGTTCTTGTCCGTGTGCTATGTGATTGCCGGTTTGGCCAACCTCGGTTTGCCCGGTCTCCTCGGGATTCATTGCCGAAATGACGATTTTCGTCGGTTCGTTTGAAAACACCGGCACGTTCTACACGGTAATGACCATCATTGCCTCGCACATCGATCGTGATCACCGCCGTCTATATTCTCCGTCTCGTCGGAAAAATTCTCTACGGCACGTGCACCAACGAGCATCACCTCCAACTCACGGATGCCACTTGGGACGAACGTTTCTCGGTGGTCTGCCTGATCCTCGCCGTCGCCGGTCTTGGTCTTGCACCTTTCTGGGTCAGCGACCTGGTGCGTGGTGGTGTTCACCCCTGTCATCCAGCATTTGCATGAAGTCGGCAGTGTGCTCCAAAGTCATTCCAATCCTTTTTTTGTAAACTCCCCAACCTAACAGCTCACTAGAAATGGATTTTTCTCAGTTTCTCAGTATGCCGGCCGAATTGTCACTGCTCGCAGCGGTGCTAATCCTCTTTGTGGCCGATCTTTTCATGTGCGCCGACAACAAGGGCAAGGGAGTCTACAATACTCCTCTCCCTCTTGTGGTGCTGCTCCTACCCATCGCAGTCAATGTCTGGATGCTTGTCAGCGGTCACACCGCTCAGGCAGCTTTCGGTCGCATGTATGTGTCGAATGGCATGGCCGTTGTGGTCAAAACCGTGTTGAGTGTCGGCACGTTCATCACCTTCCTCACCGCGCATCGTTGGATGTCGCGCGAAGAGAACCTTGTGAAGCAAGGCGAATTCTACATCGTTACGCTTTTCACTTTGTTGGGCATGTATTTCATGATCTCCGCAGGTCATTTCCTCATGTTCTTCATCGGTCTCGAACTCGCCTCTGTGCCGATGGCCGCGCTGGTGGCTTACGACAAAATGCGCTATGAGAGTGCCGAAGCCGGCGCGAAGTTCATTCTCCTCGCCTTGTTTTTCTGCAGCGCTCATGCTCTATGGCATTTCGCCCTCTACGGCTCGTGTGGAACCCTCTATTTCCATCTCATGAGCTTCGGCGGTGGTCGCTCGCTTACGATGACATTGCTCGGTCTGGCCTTCTTCTTGGCCGGCATCGGTTTCAAAATTTCACTCGTTCCCTTCCATCTCTGGACTGCCGATACCTATGAGGGAGCTCCCACAGTGGTGACCGGTTTTCTCAGTGTCATTTCAAAGGGAAGTGCCGCCTTCGTGCTCTTCACGGTGTTGGTACAGATTTTTCTCGATGAACCAGACCCTGTTTGCCGCTTGGAATCATGCATTGATGTGGATCATCATTGCTTCGATCACTGTGGCTAACCTCTTCGCCATCCGCCAGAAGAATCTGAAACGTTTCATGGCCTTCTCCGCGATCTCGCAAGCCGGTTATTTGGTGCTGGCCGTGATGGGCGGAACCGCGCAGGGTGTGACTTCGTTGGTGTTCTATCTTGCCGTTTATTTGGTGGCCAATCTCGGTGCCTTTGCCGTTTTGATTTCGGTTGAGCAGAACACCGGTGCGATTTCCATGGACGACTACAACGGACTCTACCGCACGAACCCGAAACAGGCCTTCATCATGACACTGTGCTTGTTCTCGCTTGCAGGTATCCCTCCGTTTGCCGGTTTCTTCTCGAAATTCTTTGTCTTCATGGCGGCTTTCCACGCCGGTTGGCACTGGTTGGTACTCGTTGCTTTGGTCAACACGGTGATCTCGCTCTACTACTACCTGCTCATCGTGAAGGCAATGTACATCAACGCGAACGACAACCCGCTCCCTGCCTTCAAAAACGATTGCTATGGCAATACCGCCCTCGGCATTTGCGTAGTAGGCGTTGTTTTGCTCGGTTTGGTGGGTTGTGTCTATAACTACATCGAAAGTTTCTCCGCTGCTTTGGGCGCGCTCTAAGACGACGCTTCTCCGCTTGATGCGGACTCTCTCATAAAACGTCCGACGAATTGAAAAAAACGTCGGACGTTTTTCTTTTTTCTCCTCTGTTTTTTTGCAAAAGTCCCCAAGTTTTTCGCCCTCGTCACAGGGGCTGTTCGTAAGGGGAGTGTATGCTGAAAAATAGTGGTCTTTTGCTGTGGAAAAGATTTGCGGAAGTTGTTGTTATATCTTAACTTTTGCAGCACGAGAAGGCAAACACACGATCGAAAAAGGTCTCTTTCTTGCCACAAACAACATGATCTCCAACTACTATCAAACACACTTACCATGTCAAAATTGAACATCGATCAGAAAACGGTGTATGGCCTTTTTTCTGACCGCAAGATCGACTTTCTCATTCCGGATTACCAACGTCCCTATGCTTGGGGCGAGAGTGAATGTCAGACCCTTTGGGACGATATCTTCGCTTTTTGCCATACCGGAGGAGGACGTGGACAAATTCGACCAGCGCGATGAATATTATTTAGGCCCCATAGTTACTTTCAAAAATGCCGATGGTAAACGAGAAATCATCGATGGACAACAACGACTCACCACGTTGATGCTCTTGTTGCGCGCCTTTTATCAACGTTCCGGCAAAATGCAGGATAAGGGAACGATCACGATGAGAAAACGCATTGAACAGTGTATATGGAAGACCAATGAATTTGACGAGCCTGACCGCAATGCACTCAAAATCGATTCAGAAGTTGCTACAGATGATGACAAAGGAGAGTTCTTGGAAATATTGAAGCAAGGCGTAGTTGCGCCTCATTTCAAAAGCCGTTACGCAGAAAACTATCGTTTTTTCGAGAGTAAAATAGCCACCTTTCTCGATCATTATCCCTCTTTTTTCGCGCATTTCCCCATGCGCATCATGAATAATTGCATTCTCCTTCCCATCGAAGCGGAGAATCAAGACACGGCGCTCCGTATCTTTTCTACATTGAACGACCGCGGCAAGCCTTTGTCTGATGCAGACATCTTCAAGGCGGAGTTTTATAAGTACTATACGAAGAAAAAAACGAGCGAGCCGGCTTTTATCGAGCGTTGGAAAGAAGTAGAACAACTGGCACTACGGGCTTTCAAGGGCGGAACGTCTTCGCCCCTCGACGAACTTTTCACGCGCTATATGTATTATTTGCGCGCCGTTCAAGGCATTACGAACACCAGCACGGAGGCCTTGCGTAAATTCTACGAAAAGAATGGCTATGCCGTGTTGAAAAGCGATACAACGTTGGCCGACTTAGAAATTCTCGTGAAGTTTTGGTACGATGTGGAGAATCAAAACCGCGATCGTTTCTCGGAACGCGTGCTGCGTGAACTTTTTGTGCTCAACTATGCGCCCAACGGTATAGTGGTACTACTTCGTGTCTGTCTATTTCTTGCACCATAAGCAGGCAGATGGTGGTTTAGAGGAGGAAACATTCCACCAGTTCTTGGAAAAGATCATTGGTTTTATTTGGGCTTATGCGCTGACGAACCCTGGTGTCAATGCACTGCGTACCCCGGTATATCGGGAGATGGTGAATATCATCCAAGGAAGAACGGTGAACTTCTCCGATTTCAAGTTTGACAGGACGAATTTGGTGAGTATCATCAACAATTTTCAATTCCACAATCAGCGGCAAATCACGCGTTCGATGATCACGTGGTGGGCTTTTGAGCGAGATGAGCAACAACTCCTTCCGCTTGACACGCGTTTGGAGATAGAACATATCTATGCGCGTAACCGCGCCAAGAACGAGCCGCTCTCCGATGCTTCTACTCTCGAATTGCTTGGGAACAAAAGTCTCTTGGAGCAGCGCATCAATATTCGTGCTGCCGATTATCGCTTTGCTGACAAAGTGAAGTATTACAAGGGCTTTGATACCGCCCGAGGTGAGAAACCGGGTACTACCATCTTCGATCTACGCGAGTTGGGGACAAAGATGACGAACTTCTCTGAGGCTGATATTGTGGAGCGTAACCACAAGATCATCGAGGGCTTTTTGTGCTTATTTGGAACGCAATAATTTGTTGAAAATAGTTGCCAATCGAGCGTAGCTCAAGGGAAGAACGGCGAGAAAAACAGTTTTCCTACCTTTGGAGTGATTCGCACAATCGGGTTCGGTGACAGTTTTCTACGTAAAGTATCGACTAAAAATCCTCCTTCTGTCGCAAACTTTGCGATAGAAGGAGGATTATGTATGGAATGGTGCGCGAATTTCAGCGCACTTGTGGGTGAAATCTCTGTTGAGCGACTTATTTCACTTCTTCGAAGTCAACATATTCACTCTCGTCTTTGGTGAATATCTTCTCTTGCTGCCGTCCGTGTGGGGTCCCGCGGAACCACTGCCGGTATTTTGCCGACCTGCGTTTTGTTGTTCGCGTGCATTGAAGTCGGCTCGCGTTTGTTGGTTGGCACCGTGGGGCATGTCGAAACCATTCGGGAGGCGAATTCCGAAGAGCGACAAGATGAAATTCAGAATGCGTCCGAAAGCAATGCCAAAGAAGACAATAAATCCTACCACAAGGGCGAAAAAGACATCCGAGAGTGGAGTTCATACGGTAGAGGTTTGGGGTGATGGTTCAAAAAAGGAGGACGCCGAAAGGACGTTCGGGAGGAGCTTGCAGGAATCCAGTCCTATATGTCGCGTGTTTGGGTGTTTCTCCTTACGAGAGGAGATGCCGACTCGACTGTTGTGCGCAAAAAAACAGCGATAGTCGTTGTTATACGGAAGAAATGCAACAAACGTGCCAACGTTGTGGATTGGCACGTTTGTTCTCCTTGAAAGCTGACGGATTCCGTGCGGCAAGTTAGGGTTATGCCTCGTTTTCCTCCGTAGATTTGTGTTGCGTGAGCAGTGAAGCCAAGACGTAGAGTACCACAATCACTGCCGGTGCAAGCGAGATGGCGTTGAGCAGCGCAGAAAGGACTACTACAGCGGCAGAAAGCAGCACGAATGAGTAGCGAATGCCGTTGCCACGCCAACCATAATGCTTGAATTTGAGTGCAAACATGGGAACTTCGCTCACCATGATCCAGCACGAGAGGAGGATGAGCAGGAGCAGTACCGAGCGCACCACTAACGGCGCGGGCAAGCTCGGCATAGAGGTAAGTGAAACGGAGAGCGAACCCCAAAAGAGGGCGTTGGCCGGCGTGGGAAGTCCGATAAAAGAGTGACTCTGTCGCGTATCGAGATTGAATTTGGCGAGTCGGAGTGCCGAAAATGCCGCGATGAGGAATGCCGCGTACGGGAAATAGGGCGCCATCGGGCACCGTCCGCCGGCACTGCACGAGATATTGCCGAGAAGGGTGAAGGCCATGGAAGCCGGCGCCACGCCGAAGGTGACCACATCGGCCAGCGAATCGAGTTCTTTGCCGATAGGACTGGATACGCCGAGGAGTCGTGCGGTGAATCCGTCGAAGAAATCGAAGACGGCGCCGAGAACGATGAAGAGTAGGGCGAGGGGATGTGCACCCCCCATTGCAAAATGGATCGCAATACAGCCGCAGATGAGATTGCAGCAAGTGATGGAGTTGGGAATATGTTTTTTCACAACAAGTGAGTTTAGTGATATGTTATCGGTGGATGGTTTTGCACGAAGGTCCGCCCGTGTAGCGGCTCGCGCTTCGTTTTTCCTGAAGCACGTTGTGGTAGCGAGGTGAAGTTGTCCACTTCGACGAACGCAATTTGGAGTTTTCTGTGGTTTCCTCTATTGCGCAGTGCTACCTTGACATTGGTCCTGCCGGTAAAAGGGAGATTCTACTGCCGCAAGCGCGAAAACCGGCTTTTTCTCGCAACGAGACAAAGAAAACGCGCCCTTACCATTCGGAGGGCGCGCTATGGGGGAGATCAAGCTTCGGCTTGTTTATTTTTTAGATGTCCGATCACAGTTGTGTTGCCCGTTGTGCTCTGCCCCATGACCACGTCAATTTCAGCATCGAGGGGAGATAAACGTCTACACGCGAACCGAACTTGATGAATCCCAAGTGGTTGTCGAGCTTACACGTTTGTTCCTCGCGGGCGTAGGGTCACAATGCGGCGTGCCACGGCCCCCGCAATTTGTCGCACCAGCACGTCATGTCCCGAAGGGGTGCTGATCACGATAGTGCTGCGCTCGTTTTCCACGCTGGCCTTGGGAAGCCAAGCTTTCGCAAAGTTACCAGTGTGGTGTCGCACCATTTTACACGACCCCTTCGACGGGGAACCAGTTGGCATGTACGTTGGTCACCGACATGAAAACGCTGACTAACTTGCGTCGATCGTGGAAATATTCGTTTTCTTCCACCTCTTCGATCACCACAATCTTGCCGTCGGCAGGTGCCACCACCACATTTTCCGGATTGCCCGTGAAGATACGCATCGGGCATCTGAAGAAATTGACGATAACAGCGAAAACGACGACGAACGTTGCAAGGATAATATAGAAAGCGAGCGGGCAGCACTCGAAGAGCAACCAGTAGTCAAGCGCTGCTACAACCAAAAGTGTGGCACCGGCGAGCGTCAGTGTGGTGCTTCCTTCGTTATGCAGACGGTGTTGCTTTACTTTAGGGAGTTGTGACATACTTGTTTTGTTGAGTAATCGTTGCAAATATACGCTTTTTTGCCGTAGAAACCAAGAAAAGCTCCCTATTCTTCGTGTTTTGCGAATGAGAAATTACAATTTGATGACTTTGCGAATCGACAATACGGCGACAAGTCTCGACTTCGGTCGGGCGCAAACTTCAGGGTTGGGACGCAAGGACCTATTCTTTGCTGATGATCGTTAAGTCCACGTCACGATATTTCTGGCCGCCCGACCAGATGATGTCCAGTGAGCCGGAGTAGTAGGTTTGAAGCGCACGCGGAGCGTTTTCTTTGCTGTGGAGCCTGAACTCGTATCTCACATTTTTGAATGCGTCCCGTGAATTCGAGGTTGCCTCTCTCCCAAGTACCGTCGAGTTTCATTTTGGTTCCACTGTCCAGGTTCTTGTAGTCGCCGTTGATTCCGCCACGTCCAAAGCGTGTCAGCATGACTTGGAACGGCGTTCCGTCGCATGTTCCCTTCTGCGTGTACGAGACGGGCGCGGCACTGTTCGTCTGTTCCGTTCCTTCTTCCGCACTTTCCTCGCCTGTTGGGTTGTCCGTGGTTACTTCACTCGCGGTGCTTGATGTAGTCGTGTGGCTTTCTCGATTGAGGTAGAGCGTCACCGCAATGATCGCTCCGCCAAAAAGAATGGCGAGAACAATGAGCACATAAAGGGTGAATTTCGTCGTTGAGGGAGGTGCGGCGGCGGAAGTGTGCCGTGGGGAGTGGAAGAAGTGGAAGCTGCCCGGTTCACGGGCTTACACCGCAATGCGGGCAGTGGGTTGCACGGTCGGAAACAGACGGATTTCCGCAGTGAGGACATTGAATCAGCGCCATAGTCGTGAGCTTGAGGTAAAAAGGTAGATGCGAAGGCATTCGGAGCACTTTACTCCGTGTTTATTCGCAATGGTATAATAGAATAGTTTGGCAGATATCGTAATCCTCTTACGAAAAACCAAAATATGGTGTGGGTAATTTTAAGAAAGCGGGGAACAATTTTTTTGCGGAGTGGAAACAAAAAAATCCCCGATGCGCAAAACATCGGGGATTGTAGGTTGGAGGAAGGGAAGTGTGGCGCCTTTTCGGTGCTTACTCCCATTCGATGGTCGAAGGCGGCTTTGAGGAGATGTCGTAGCAAACGCGGTTCACGCCGCGCACCTTATTGATGATTTCATTGCTCACACGGGCGAGGAAATCATAGGGCAGATGGCTCCAGTCTGCCGTCATTGCGTCGGTGGAAGTCACCGCGCGGAGTGCCACGGCCTGCTCATAGGTGCGTTCGTCGCCCATCACACCCACGCTTTTCACGGGGAGGAGAATCACACGGCCTGCCAAACTTGGTCGTAGAGCGAAACTTCGATTTCTCCGTGTCGCGGCGCACCGGCAGGCACGCCGGCGGCGAGCACGCGCCGAGCCTGATCCACGTCCATGCGGATCTTATAATCGCGCAAGCCGCGAATGAAAATGTCGTCAGCTTCTTGCAGCACCCGTACTTTCTCGCGCGTGATGTCGCCGAGAATGCGCACCGCCAGTCCGGGACCGGGGAAGGGATGGCGATTGATGAGGTGTTCGGGCATCCCCATTTGGCGTCCCACGCGGCGCACCTCGTCTTTGAAGAGCCACTTCAACGGTTCGCAGATGCGCAAGTGCATTTTCTCCGGCAGTCCGCCTACATTGTGGTGACTCTTGATGACCTTGCGGTAATGTTGAGCGATTCGATGCGATCCGGATAGATGGTGCCCTGTGCCAACCACTTCGCATCGGTGATTTTTCATGGCTTCGGCGTCAAATACGTCGATGAATCCCGCACCGATGATCTTGCGTTTGCGTTCCGGCTCTTCCACTCCGGCGAGTTCTGCGAAGAACTTGTCGCTGGCATCGACGCCGATAACGTTCAGGCCGAGACATTTATAGTCATCCATCACGGTCTTGAACTCATCTTTGCGGAGCAATCCATGGTCAACGAAGATACAAGTGAGTCGGTCGCCGATAGCTTTGTGGAGCAAAACGGCTGCCACCGACGAATCGACACCGCCCGAGAGTCCGAGGATGACGCGGTCGTTGCCCAATTGCTCGCGCAGTTCGGCCACGGTGCTGTCCACGAAAGAGGCCGCACTCCAGTCTTGTCGACTGCCGCAGATGTCCACCACAAAGTTGCGCAGCAATTGCGATCCTTGCAGCGAGTGGAACACCTCAGGATGGAATTGCACACCCCACAAAGCCTCGTTTTCAGCTTGGTAGGCCGCAAATTTCACCTCAGGAGTGGAAGCGATGCAACGGAAATGGTCGGGGATGGCCGTGATGGTATCGCCGTGACTCATCCACACCTGCGAATTGGGGAGGAAGTCTTTGAAGAGCGGATTGTCGTGCTCAATCGTTTGCAGGTTTGCGCGACCGTATTCTCGACTCGCCGCAGGTTCCACTTTTTCCCCCGTAGAGCTGTGCCATGTATTGTGCTCCATAGCAAATGCCTAAGATGGGAAGTCGTCCGCGAATTTTTTTGAGAGGTCGACTTTGAAGGCCCTCGGGATCGTAGACGCTGAAGGGCGATCCGGAGAGAATGACGCCGATCACCGAAGGGTCGTCGTGCGGAAATTTGTTGTAGGGCAGAATTTCGCAGAAGGTGTCGAGTTCACGCACCCGGCGACCGATGAGTTGGGTGGTCTGCGACCCGAAGTCAAGAATGATGATTTTTCTGTTGCATCGAGAGGAGAGAACGAAATTGGAAAAATGAAAGAGGGTGACGCAAAGAGCAGGTTCGTCTTTGCGTCACCCGAGGGGTTAGGCGGGATCAGCCTTGTTTTTTGAGCAAATCGCGAATTTCGGCAAGCAGTTCTTCTTGCGTGGGAGCGGCCGGAGCAGCAGGAGCCTCAGGCTCGGCTTCCTTTTTCTTGAGCGACTGAATGGCGCGAACGAGCATGAAGACGCAGAACGCCACGATCAGGAAATCTAGCACCGTTTGGATGAAGTTGCCGTAATTGATGGTCACCTCAGACTGGCCCTCGATCACGGCGGGTAATTTGATGGTGAGATCCTTGAAATCAACACCGCCGATGAGCCAACCGATGGGCGGCATGATGAGGTCGTTGACAATCGAGGAAACAATCTTGCCGAATGCGCCGCCGATGATCACACCGACGGCCATATCAATCGCGTTACCTTTGACGGCGAACGCCTTAAAATCTTGGAGAAATGTGGATTTAGCCATGTGCTTTAATTTTTTTCTTGCTTGTGCACTGCAAAAGTAGAAACTTCTTTGTATTTTTGCTGCACAGAACAGGGAAAAAGTGTGCCCTTCGGGTGCAAAATCCCGTTTTCACACCCAAGTTCATCATTAATCAACCCCTATTTAATAACTCAACTATTATGATCAAAGTAGGTATCAACGGTTTCGGTCGTATCGGCCGTTTCGTTTTCCGCGCTGCCGTCGAAAATCGTGACGACATCCAGATTGTGGGTATCAACGACCTCTGCCCGGTCGACTACCTCGCATACATGCTCAAGTACGACACGATGCACGGTCAGTTCAAGGGCGAGATCTCTTGCGACGTAGAAAAGAGCGAGCTCATCGTGAACGGCCAACACATCCGTGTGACCGCAGAACGCAACCCCGCCGACCTCAAGTGGGATGCCGTAGGCGCAGAATACGTAGTTGAATCCACGGTCTCTTCCTCACCAAGGAGAAGGCTCAGGCTCACCTCGAAGCCGGTGCCAAGTACGTGGTTATGTCCGCTCCCTCCAAGGACGACACGCCCATGTTCGTATGCGGTGTGAACTTCGACAAGTACGAGAAGGGCACGCAGTTCGTATCGAACGCTTCTTGCACCACCAACTGCCTCGCTCCCATCGCCAAGGTGCTCAACGACAAATGGGGCATCACGGACGGTCTCATGACCACGGTTCACTCCACCACGGCTACGCAGAAGACCGTTGACGGTCCCTCGCTCAAGGACTGGCGTGGCGGTCGTGCCGCTTCGGGCAACATCATCCCCTCTTCCACGGGTGCCGCTAAGGCTGTGGGTAGGTGATCCCCGAACTCAACGGCAAGCTCACGGTATGTCGATGCGCGTTCCCACCCTCGACGTTTCGGTTGTTGACCTCACGGTGAACCTCTCCAAGCCCGCTAAGTACGACGAGATCTGCGCTGCCATGAAGGAAGCCAGCGAAGGCGAACTCAAGGGTGTACTCGGCTACACTGAAGATGCTGTCGTTTCTTCCGACTTCCTCGGTGACACGCGCACTTCCATCTTCGACGCCAAGGCAGGTATCGCCCTCACCGACACGTTCGTGAAGGTCGTTTCTTGGTACGACAACGAGATCGGCTACTCCAACAAGGTGCTCGAACTCATCGCTCACATGAAGAAGGTGAACGGCTAATCCCGTCCCGCTTCATCAAGCAATCACATCCCCGACATCTCGGCGCTTCGGCGTCGGGATGTCTTTACGCGGCATCCGCCATTTCGAGGCATATCGTTCTCATGACCGACGTCTCGAAATGGCGGATGAACTCGCAAAAAGAATTTTAGGATCGTGAGGGGGAGTGAATACCTTCGTATTCGGCCCTCATATCAAGTGCCAAGAAGCGATGTCGCAAGCCGCTTTTCACCTTTGGTTGTCCGAACAATATCTCTCACAATACATTCGGGAGTAAAGAGCAAATCGCTTCGAACTAGCTTCACATAGATGGCTCTATACTATGCGTCTTTTACATGATTGAATGCGCAGGTCATCTCGCAAGAGCCTTCCATCTTTGGAGACAGCCCCCACTTTATCTCGCAATCAATGTAGTGAGGAGCGATTTGTCTTATTCTCTCGTGTGCCATGGCAATTTCGTTCATCATGGGCGAGACTTGAACCGGATAGCGGAGGAGAATGAGCACTTCGATGAGATTGGCACAGGGTACTTCCTTTTTTTTGTACTGTTCAACAATGTGATCACACAGCGTGAGCAAGTATGGCTCGGTGAAATCATCTGTTGCCGTTTTCAAAACAAGGACGTGATTGTTTCCATTGTCTTCGAAACTTTGCCAATCATTCTCATCAAGTGGAACAGTCCACTCCGTGATCGTCCGTAGTTCCGAGAGGAACTTTTCTAATGACAAGTTGTGTTCGTTCATTTTGTGCTCACTTTATGGAATTCATACCATTTCTGTTTGCGACATGAGCTGTCAGAGTTTTCAAATCGCAACCGCTGACTCACCATTTATTCACTCCGGAAAGTACTTTGCGTATTCTTCGTCGGTGAGTTCTCTTGAACGACCAACGACTCCTTTATCGGATATCCTCGTGATGGTTCTGCCTTTGCAGAGAATGAAGCAATCTTCTCCCCCATCAATGGGTGTGCCGTATTCTGCTGCTGAAACAGCACCTTGGAACGTTCCTTGCAAGTCGAAGACGCGGAACTCTTCGTCAACGTGAAGAACAATAAATGTTTGTCCTCCGAAGTAGCCATTTACCGATCGCTTATCCTCCAGCATGCCTTTCAGATAGACTCGCTTCTTGGTCTTGCGGTTGTCAAATGTTAAAACTGCCACTGGGATGTAATTGGCTTTTTCGCGGTTGATCGAGTGCTGTCATACCGACCTCTGAAATTTAAGCTCGATACTTTTTGATACTCATAATGATACTATTTATAGGTTGTGTGTGTAATCTATTTTGTTTCGATGAGGTGGGCAAATGTTGAAGCCCTTCTCATTCCTTCCCTTCCTTTAGGTCATGTCCTATTGGGCTCTGATTGCTTAATGCTTCCTGAAAACGCTGCTTAGCTTCCTCATTGAATACCTTAATTTCGTTCTCGCTCCAATCGCCTTTTTCTTTTTACGATATCCATCATTTCGAGCAACTTCAGGCTAAGGCCGTTCCGCACTTCTTCGTCGAGACCGAAGTTTGCGAGTTTAGCCTTGGGCATATTGTTGCTGAACTTCGAATTCATGCTACTGCTGATCAGACAGAGATTGCCAAAACTGTGCAGAACATCGTCGTTCAAAACTGGATAGCCTTTCATCGGTTTTTGTGGATACGATACGCCACAACCTTTGCCGTTTTCTCGTGAATGCGTACTTTTACCCTACTTTTCCCGCTGCAACGGTGGTTTCAGACTGGAGAATAGCGGTTGCCCGTCCGAAAAAACGGCTTGCTTGCACAATCTTGCACATTTCTGCACAGTGCCGTGCAAATACCGTGCAAGCGCCGTGCAAAATCAAAGACACATGGCTACCGTAAAGTATTATCTCGACACCCGCGCCACAAAGCCCGGTTGTCCCTCTCCGATTCGCTTGGCTATTCGCGTTTGCAACAGCGCCGCCTATCTCACCACGGGCGTTTGCGTGCTCCCCTCTGAGTGGAATGCCACACTGGGCAAAGTGGTGGCAAACCGGCGCCGTCAATTTCTCAACGACTACCTGGAACAGTTTCGAATGCAGGTGGTCAATCTGATGTTTGACCTCAAGCTGAAGGGCGAACTCTACACGCTCTCGGCTCGTCAAATACGTGATCGCTATCTGAGCAGCGTGGCAAAGACGGTGGCGCCTCGGTTTTACGACTGGGCGCTGGAGCAGGCCGAAACGAAAGGCGCCGTGCGGCGTTCAAGCATACTGTCAACGTTGCGCCACCTCGAACTCTTCGAACCGCGTGTGCGCGAATGGTCGTTTGACGACTTCACACCTCGCTTCTTGCGCGACTTGCAAAGCCACATGTTGCAGCAGGGTCTCAAGCATAACTCGGTGGTGCACTACTTGACCGACCTTCGTTGTTTGTTTCGCACGGCGCGTATCGATGAGCTGATGACCAAAGACCCGTTCCGCGGTCTGCAGCTGCGCCTCGAAGCCACGCGAAAGCGTTCGCTCTCGCTCGCTGATCTGCGTCTGCTCTTCGCTTTGCGCCCTTCCAAAGCGCTGCAAACCGTGGCGCTCGACGTGTTCCGGCTCTCTTTCCTCCTGATCGGAATCAACCCCGTGGATCTGGTGGCGCTGGGTGCGCCGGTGAACGGGCGTGTGGAGTACCGTCGTGCAAAGACCGGGCGGCTCTACTCGGTGAAGTTGGAGCCTGAAGCCCTGGCCCTGATCGAAAAGTATCGCGGTGCGGGGGCTCGGCTGCTGGATTTCAGGGCGCCCTTGCCCTACAAGAACTTTTTAGAGCGTGTGACTCGCGGACTGCATTCGCTCGACGTGCCGTTTGCCGCTGAACTCACCATCTACTGGGGTCGCCACGCATGGGCTACACTGGCGGCGGGGCTCGATGTGCCGAAAGACACCATCGCCGCGGCGCTGGGACACGGGGCGAACACCGTCACGGACGTGTATATCGACTTCGACCGGCGAAAGGTGGACGTGGCAAACCGCCGTGTGATCGACCTCGTGCTGCACGGCGAATGACCGCCGCGGGCTGAAGAGCGCGCCGCGCCTCGGGTTTCTCCCGGGGCGCGGCGTTTTTTGTGTGACTGTGCTTTCGCTCTGTGGCGAAATGGCAGCGTGCGTCGGTCAATGCGCTCGGGGGCGCCGTTCTTTGCGCGTCCATCTCCTGATGAGCAGCTTGATGTAGACGCTGCATGGGGCGAACAAATCAAGATAGTGCTTCACTATGCGCTGTTGCATTCGTTTCTTGCGTTGTCTCTTCTTCGCGATCCCGTGGCTCGGTGGGTTTTGTGGCGCTTGATGCGGTGGAAAATGACTTGCACCTCGAAGACGCCTTGCATGTGCCTGTGGAGAAACGACACGGTCTGCCTGATGAGCTGCGTCTTGTATCGTTTCTTTCGTTGTCGTCTATTCATTGTCTCGGTTCTTGGAGAAACTCTTGCGAGCGCGAAAGGCTTGCAGTGATTCGAACGCACGGTAAGCGTCGATCACGTTGCGGGGGCTAAAGTAGGCGAAAAAGCTTGCAGAGGAACAGGGCTTCGTCCTCGGGTGGAATGGCCAAAACGATTTTTCTTAAGGTCGATTTCCAAGTTTACGTTGACGACTTCTCTCATGGCTGTGCGGGGTTGGTTTCGGTTGTATCTTCGGGGTGGGCGAACATGTCCGTCATCTGTCTGCCGGTTGGCAGGAGCAGTTGTAGGAACATGGCGGTTTCGTGGAATGAGAGCCCGTCTTCCGTTCCGGCTGCGATAGCGCCGTAAAGTTCGGAAAGGAGTTGTGGAATCATTTTGGGCTCCCACCACCGGTTTCGTCGACGATGTGCATGCGTTTGTGTTCATCGAAAAGATCATCGTGCACCTCCTTCCTCGTTGAGATCGTCGTCTGCTCGGTCTATGTGGTGGCCGTCGTTGTCAATCTGCGCGTCGATGGCGGCAAATGCGCGCCGTGCGATGAGCAGGCCGGCGATGATGAGCGCCGCGCCGGTGATGACGTTTTGGGCAAAGAAAGCGGTGGCGAAAATGCCGCTGCCGATGATGAATTCTGCTGCGAGTGTGCGCGAAATGTTGGCTCCTGTGAGCTCGTGGGCGAACTGTGAGCGACAGTTCATGTAGCGTTTCACGCTGCGTTCAAGGCGGGCAAAGGCCCCGGGTCTGTGGTTTGATTTCATCGTGTGATGAGTTGTTTGTTAGCATTGGGCGGTATACAAAGAAACGGCCGCCGTTTCCGTTGCTAACAAACTTCGTCTGACCCGAGGGACAAATAAAAATTTCGGAAAGGCGGCCGCTATGACGAACATAGCTGTCGTAAAGTCGATAAAATGATGGTCGGGGCGGTTCGCCTTTACAGACGAAACATGCCCGCCGTGGGCGAGCATTTGACCGAATGCCCCGCGGTGTCGTGAAGACGACGTTTGTTAGCACTGCAAAGGTGCGAACTCTTTTTTTGTTTGGCAAAGCGTTTGTGCGTTTTTTTCTTGGTTTCGGTGGGCGTTTTTGACGGTGTGCGTCAAAACGGATGCGAACAGGGTGGGTTGGAAGTTGGGGGCGTTCGACGAAAAAAAGCCCCCGCTTTCGGTGGAAAACGGGGGCTGTGGGTGAAAAAGGCGGCTACTTCGAAAAATAAGTAGTTCATCACCATCCAGAAGAGTCCGAGGACATTGGCAGAGAAAGTGCCTAAGAGCGCGATCTGCACGCCTTCGGATATGAATAGAGCGCCAAATCCAGCCAGAACAAGTAGGATGAAGACCGCTATCAAATAGCCTACGATAAGCCAAAAGACGTATGTTCCAAACTTCTTCCGCTCTTCTCTGTCTTGTCGTCTGCCTTCGAGTTGCTCTTTGAGCATATCGTTGCCGATGCGCTCGCGCTCGTATTTCGACTCTTCGGTGGCGTCTCTGTCAGTTCGGACCTCACTCAGATCGGTCTGTTCGAAATGAATGAGTTGATCTTCGTCGGTTGTGGTCTTGTTCTTCATGCGCGCTGTTGCTGCAGTCGTTGGATCTGTCTGAGTACGTTTTCTATCACCTTCTTGAAGTAGACTTTTGTCACGGAATCGGGTATGACGTTGTTTTGTCCCTCTTGGTAATAGAGATCCCAGGGTGCGTCCTTGATGTGCAGAAAGTCTACGAGCTCGCCGCCGGTGTGATAGGCGAAATTGCTAAAGGCGGCTTGGCATGCCTTTTTGAGTTCTTCGTCGTGTAGCGTTGGCGTTTTCACTTCGAAGTCCTTGCCGTCGGGTGTGGGCTCGAGTATGGTGGTGAATTCTGTAATGGGATTGTGTCCGTAAGATTTGAACGAGTGGTACACGGATGGGATGACGGGGCCATATTTCCACGCTTCGACGCGGTCGAAACGCGGGTTGAGTGCGCTGCGATTACACAATGCGAGCATGTAGCCGTGGGCGATGTAGACAAGCTTCATGAGCTTGAGCGGCTGCAACTTCATACCTTTCTCTTTTGCGAGCTCAAGTAGATAGTTTGCCACTGCGAGTGCGTCGGGTTTCATGAGGGCTATTGTTATTATTATTATCCTGCGGCAAAGATAAGGATAAAACTGCATGCACCGACGGGCTTGTGGCAATTATTTTTCACTCGGCTTCGTGGAAATAGCCTTTGACGAGTCGTTCGGTGCCCTTTTCTGTGACGCTGAATTCGAGTTTGCGGCAAAGGTAGCGTCGCCCCCGATGATGTAGACGTCTTCGGGTTTGAAGTCTCCGCGGTCGATGAAGGAGACGACGCGCTGCACAGCGGTGTCGGGCGGGGTGTAGCCCGAAAAGACGGTCTGCTCCATGCTCTGCTCGGGGTTGGGGTCGGGTGTCTCGTCGGGTCGCAAACCTTTGTAGTTGAGTAGCAGCCTGAATGAGGGCGCGCCGTGGAGTTTGATGTTCTCCTGCTCCACGTAAAAGGGGTTTTCCACACGCTGCCGGTATGTAGTCAGGGGTGCTCTGCCTCCGAGTGGACGGGCTGCTGCATGCCCTCTTCATAGTAAGCCACTTCGATGACGTCGCGCGCCTTGGGCTCGCTCTGCGCGGTGTCGCTGCTTTTGGGATAAAGCACGTCGTGCACCGAAAGAATACCACCGCCGTCGGGGTCTCGCACGCTGTCGGCCGTTGCCATGATGGCCGTGGGGTCTGAAAAGTCGGTGCGCTCGTCGTATCGGCGGCTCTTTTCGTTCCAAAGGAGCGCCACGTAACGAACGCCCTTGGCCGGCACGGCGGTCTGTACCGGCACGATTCGCAGTTCCACGTCGGGCTTGGGGCGTTTCGCGCCGCTTTTGCGGTTGGGGAAACGCCCGCCCATGGGGTCAATCACCTCCAACTGCCACTGTTCGGTTGCGTGAATGCGAAAATAGGCGTGGCGAAATCCCGTCTTGGCGTTGGTGATGATATATTCCTTTGTGAAGGCATACAGGTTGCCCCCGGGGCTGAAATCATTTCCCCGGCCTGCGTTTTTGACGGCCTGCAAGTCGGGCTCGATTGTGCACTTTTAGCTTCTGCTCCATGTCCTCGGGCAACTGCATTCGCTTGTCGACCTCGGCAAATTTGTACGCCACATTGGCACCGGCGGTGTCTTTGCGCTCGGCGTTCTCCTCGACGGTGGCCGTGTACTCGTCGAGTGGCTGCGTGATGAGGTGGGTTTTCGCGCCGTCGCCGTATGCATTGCGTTTTCGGACGATGCGTGCGCGCCACCCCTCGGTGGTGATGAGCACGCCAAAGAAGTTTTGCACCTCGCGAATGAACTCCTTGACCGTCGAGTGGGGTAACATGTGAGCGATGTGCACCGTCTTTCTGCAATTCGCCACGATGATCCGCTCCTGCCATGTGCCCCTGATGGCATTGTCCTCGGGGCTGATGTCGAAACCAAGCGCTTTGAGCAGCCGTTCGACCACGACGACGAGAAAGGGCTGCGGGGCAAAGGCGGTGTCGCTCTGCATGTGCTCTTGTTGGTTGGCGTCGACATAGCTCCCTCTGCGGGGAAAGGCGCGATGCGTCGGCCGTCGTTTGTCATCTCGTAGACTTTCGCTCCTTTGTCGACTCCGATGTATTTGCCCCGCCGTCCCCAGTAGACCACGGCTCGCTCGTTGGCCGTCACCTTGTCGGCGGTGGAATAGATGGGAATCACCACGGTCTCCGCGTCTCCGTCGCGCCCGCGGTGTGTAAGTTCACTCTTGAGCCACATGCCGCGGATGGCGTAATAGGAAACAAAGTCGGCGTTGGGGTTCTTCTCACGATATGCCTTTTCGAAGACGCTTCCCAGCCCTCCGAGTGCGGGGAATCCCCGCTCGTCTTTCGTGATGATATTGTGCAACTCATCAATATATAGGTCTTCGCCGTCGGCGTTTTTGCTCGCGTCGTTGAGTGCCGAACGTCCTGCCAGCAGCTGAATTTTCACTCCCTCGTTGTCGACCGACGACACGCGCGCCGTGCCTTCGATGTGCAGCGGCGGTGCGACCAGCACAAAGGGCCAGCGCTTGGCAGTGAGTTCGGCTTTGAGCACGTCGGCGCGGTGTATGGGTCCGAAAATGCGTTGATTGTCGGCGCACCCTTCGAGTGGCAAAGCCACCTCCAGGGTGTAAGTGCCGGCGTCGGTGAAGAGTGGGTTTTCGGTTGTGACCTTGATTTGCGTGTCGGTTGGGAGCACGGCCTGTCTGCCGTCGATATAAAGATTAGTCATGCGAGACGTTTTTATTTTCTGTCGGTCAATTTTCTGAACTTGTCGAGCTGATATGCCACGCCGTCGCGGCCGTCGATGGAAACCGTTGAGCGAATACCGCTCTCGAGGTTGACATTGAGGGCGATCGATGGCCTCCTGCGAGTCCCTGCGCCACGGTATCGGCCGGCACTGTGTCGGGCTGTGCCCGTCTCTGTGCCATGGCGGCCGTGTAACGCTGCCTTCGGCGTCGGGTGTTCGCCCTTGCGGTGGAACTCCCGGCGCCGCGATGCTCTACTCACGTCGGCAGCTGTGAGCGATGCGATGGTGTTGTTGCGCTGCGCGTGGTCGATGAGTCGGAGCACGGGCAAAACCGCGGGGTTGTTGACGGCCTTGTGGTTTGCCACGAACTCGCCCTCATGCACCACGCCCGCTGTTCGCCGGTATCTCCGCCCGGGGTGAAACCGCCCTCGTAGTATCCCGATTGCTGCGCTTCGGCCTGCTTACGGATGGTGGCGATCTGTGCGGCTGTGGTGGCTACTGCGAGCGCCGCGGCGATGGGCGCCAGCACATGTCCGACGATAGGAATGGCTGCCGCCGATGAATAGGCGTTGATGGCCGCCATGGCACCGCCCGCCACGGCCTGTGCCACCTGAATGTTGGCCGCGCGTTGGTTGTAATCGTTCTTGATCTTTGCGACGGCGGCCTGCTTTTCGGCCTCCAACTTCTCGGTTTGCTCCCGGTCTCCCTCGGCGGCTTTGATCTTGGCGTCGTACTCGCGTTCGGTTCTCGCCACGGCGGCTTCGCTTTCCGCCCGCTGCAAATCGGAGAACGTTCCGACGATGGCGCCGAATGAGGAAAAAGCCGCCGCTGCCGCCCCGGTGATGCTCTGCACTCGTTCGTTGTCGAGCTGTTGCAGTGCCTGTGCGTATTCAGGGCGTGCTCTTTGTCGGCGTCTCGCATGCGTTGCAGCTCCTTGTAAGTGGCGGCCTGTAGGCGTAACTTGACCGCGGCGCGCGCCACTTCCCGAGACGCCGAATGCCGTGTTGTTGCCGGTGCTCTCGTTCTCGTTCTTGTCGTCGCGCGGTGCTCCGAGATCTTTGCGTGCGGAGCGGCGTGCGGTGTCGAGCAGCTCTTCCACTTTCTTCTTGCGCTCCTCTGCCATGAGCCCGCCCTGTCCGTCGTCTCCCTGATACTTGAGGCGTAATGCGGCCTGCAATCGCAGATACTCCTCTTCGAAATGAGTTTTTTTGGGTGTGTAGTTCCGCCAGCACCTTCATCTCTTGCTGAAATTGTTCGAGTGCGGTCTGCTTGAGATACTCGTTTCGCAGTTGCTTGACCTTCTCTTGGTACTTCTTCTCTCTTGCGAGCCGTTGGCGGTTGTCCTCTTCTTGCACTGCGGCGTCGGCCTTCTCAAAGTCTTCGACGCGCCCCCACTGTTTGAGATAGGCGGCTCGTCGTTTGAGGTGTTCGAGTGTGATGCGGTCGCGCTCCTTCTCGTAGGCCTCGGTGGTGATGAGCCCCACGGCTTCGTTGTGCTCCAATTGTTCGAGTGCGGCCTTGTTCTCCTTGTCGATTTGTGCCAGGCTCCAATCTTGGTTTCGCTTTTTCCTCCTTGTCGGTGTACTTGTCCAGTTCGTCTTGCCACTTCTTTCGTTGGTCGGCGTTGCGTTTATAGAAATCGCGCTTGCTCTTCAGTGCTTCCTCGTCGTTCTTTGCCACGGCGGCGTTGTACTCTTCGGTGGTGATGAGCCCTTGCGCGAACTGCACTTTGAGTAGGTCGTTCTTCTCGCGTTGCAGTTTGTCGACCTGTTCGATGTGTTTTTGCCGTCCTCCAGCTCCTTTTTCTTGAGCTTGTCTTCCTTGGTTTCCTTCTTGTTGCCGGTCTTTCCACCTGCGTCGGGGTGGGTCTTGTGCCCTTCTCCCTCTGTGTCGCTGATGGTCTCGGCGGCTTTTTGTTGATGAGTTGGCTGTAAAACGTCTTGATCTCGTTGCGGCCGTTGACAAAGTTGTTGAGTTGATTGATTTTCCCTTGTGGTTTTCTGCCAAATCGGCCTGCGCGGCGTTGAATGCGTCGGTCTGCGCTTGCAGTTCCTCGCGCTTTTTTTACTAAGGCGCCGTTGGCTTCGGCGGTATATGGCGACCCGTACGGCCCCATTGCGACTGTATGCTTAACCGATTTATACTGCGGTTTTTGCAATTCTCGGTTTACTGCACGGATGTTGTATGCCTTTCTGTCGGCCGTTATCTGCTGTTCGATTCGCTTTTTCTGCAGCTCCACGAGTTTATCGTAGGCGGCTTCTGCGAGTGCTTTGTTTTGCAGCGAACGGATATACTCAGAAATCGCCTTGGTGTTGCGCTCGGTCAATTTCCCCTCCTTGGTCAATGAGGCGTGATAGCCCGGTACGATTCGTTGCAAATGCTCAATCGCTTTGCGTCGGGTGTCGTATGCTTCATTGCTGTTGCGAACAATGTTGTGCAAGCGCTGCACCAGCCCGATCTCCTCGGCGGCCTTTTTCATTCCCTCTTGCTGCACTTCGTTGAGAATGCTGCGCTTTTTGCGTCAAGTCCTCGGTCTTTCGGGTGAATGCGACAATGAGTGTGATCAAAGTCGCTACCGCCGAAAGCACCAAGCCCAAAGGATTGGCCGCCATGGCCCTGTTAAAGAGAATCTGTGCGATGGTCGCTCTTTCATAGTTCCAAGTAAGGAGCGCCAAAACAGCATTCCCACGCCATGGTCGCGGCGGTTTTGATAGCCAGCCACGCCGCTTGTGCTTTGTCGGCTACGATGTTGAGCAGCTTCACGGCCAAAGCCCTTTTTCTGCCACGCGGTCGTAATAACGAGTCCTGTCGTATAGGCTGCGATTGCCACTGCGAGTGTGACGATTGCGCGCTTGTGCTCCAGGGCAAATCTGATTGAATAGAGCAGCGCCTTTGCAAACAGTGCGGTGGACGATACCATGTGTTTGACCACCCGGCTCCAAGTGGCCGCCTAATTCCACGGCCAAATCTTTGTAGGCTTTCTGCGCCTTTTCGAGCTGTGCCTGCACGGTGGAGTTGGCCGCTTCGGCTTCCTTGGTTGCAGACGTGTGTTCCAAGAATGCAAGTGCGGCCTGCTGCTGTGTAGCTTTGAGGTTGTCGAGCCCGTTTGCGAGTGTTGCGAGCGTTTGCGTCACTCCCGATCCTGAAAGTTTCATCTCTTCGAGCATGGGTGCGATGTTTTCCAGCGAGCGTGCGTCTTTTAGCGCCCCGATGAACTGCAAGAGCGCTGCGTTCGCGTCGTTCTTGACGAGTTCAGTGAACTTTTGCACGTCGAGTCCGGCGGCCTTTGCCATCTTGGCGGGTCTGCGATAAATAGCCGCCAAAACGTTCTGCATGGCGGTGGCGCCCCTTTTCGACTCCCACCATGCCCTGATCCAGAACGGCGGCTATCGCTGTGAGATCCGACTGCGCTATTTTGGCGGTGCTTCCGATACTCGCCAAACGCGCGGTGAATTCCAACAGATAGGGTTCGGAGGCTGAAGACGACTGTGCCAGTTCGTTGATTACCGACGCGGTTGCAAGCATGCCGTTCTTGAGTCCCATGGCTCGCCCCTCGCTGAAAAGCTGTGTGAGCTTACCGATGTTCTTCACGCCGTCCTCGCCCAAATCGTCGCCCAAAGCCAGGTTGATTTGATTGGCCGCGTCGACGAAATCGAGAATGTCCTGTTTTCGGTAATACCCAAACGTCCCGCGTCTGCCGCCAGGTCGTTGAGTTTCTCGCGCGGGGTTCTCGTGTCCATTTTCTTGAAAGCCTCGTTGAGCTCTTCCACGTCTTGTGCTGCCAGCCCCGTGTATTTCGTCACGCCACTCATGTGCTCCTGCATGTCGGCGTACGTATCGACGAAAGACGATACCCACTGCTTTGCATTGTCAAAGATTTCCGCCACTCCCGTGAACGTGGTGATTGCCCCCATCCATTTATTGCCGAAATCAGCCAGTTGGTCTCCTATGCTCTTGTCTTCTTCGACCTCCTGTTGTTTGCGAATCTCTTGCAATTCCTTCTTGGCACTCTTGAGCGCCTCGGTGTAGGCGTCCCACTCCTCCGATCCGCGTTTTACGGCGCCCGAATTGAGCTCTGCATTGATTTGGCGAATCGTCTTTTGCAGCTCCTTCGGCGTCTGCTTGTCCATGCGTCGCAAACCGTTTGTAAGCGCTTCCACACGGTTCTCCGAGCGCTCCAACTCTCGAGTGCTCTTTCTCAGTTCTGAACTCAACCTTTGGAGCATTTCGACGGTGCGTTTCCGCTGTGCGTCTGTGGTGTGTTTGTCGCTCAATACCTGCTCCGCTTGCTGCTTCTGCCGGTTCAGCTCTTCCACCTTCTTTCGGAGTTGCTCAATATTCTCCTTCGCGTCTTTGTCGTTGACGTGGAGTTCGATTATCTTGATGTCTTTTTCTACCATACAGAAAAAAATAAAAGCGGTATCTGACCTTTTGCGTCAAAGATACCGCTAACCGTTCATAAGGAAAATGACAATTTTAGTCTCCCTGTTCCCCTTTTATGTGGTCTCGTCTAAACTATGGAATCGAACACGCCGGCGAACTCCTTACCAATGTCGTTTGACAAGCGTCTGTTCAGCACCTTCTTCGATATATCCCACGACACAGAGAACCACGGTCTGCGCTTTCTCGTGGCTCCGAGCCCCCGTTTGGCTCTTTCCACGGGGTCTAAAAAAATTTCAGGTCGCCCCCGTTGTCTCTTTTGTAGCCCTTTCCTGTACCCGCGTCGACATATATTCCGTATTCCACGAAACGATATGCGGCTTGCATGGCAAAGCCGTCGGGTGCCACGCTGAAAGCCTGCTGATGTACGCTGCGTTGCAACGTTCCCGTGCGGTGGATGTTCATAGTCACGATCCGATCCGTCCAAATTCTCACCATCATATCATGCCACTCTCGTGCAAAGGTGGCAAAGTCCTTTTCTTCTTGTTTGTCCATGGCGCCTATTCATTCCACTCGGTGGGGTTGAAAGAAATGTCCACCGGCTCGTCGACATAAAACATGAAGTAAAGTCCGGTGCAATCATTGAGAAAGATCCCTCCCATCTCTCGTGAACGAATGCTGTTCATCTGCACATATAGTCCCTCTTTGAGGAATCTCGGCGCGTCTCTGAGGAGCCCGGATTGAAATTGTCTGAGGAGTTCACGACACGTTCCCATCTTTTCTCGTCGGTCTCGTTCGTTGTCGTGTTCGTATCGCATGAGCAGAAAGACGGTGAATGCCTTTCGCTTGAACCACCCTCCGCTATCGAGAAAGGTTTCCTCATCGCAAATGTCATCGACTGCGACAAAATTGGCATCACAATCGTAGCGGTTGAGCACACTGTCCAGGTGGTTGACCCCCGAACAGGATACGGTGCAAAATTGTAGGTCGCTTGCCATTCAGTTGCGCCGGCAAAGGTCTTCGAAATAGTCGTGGAAATCAATCATGGTGGAATTCTTTTTTGAATAGTTGAGGAGCTATGCCCAATTGGACGAGGGGATATATAGCCCGCCCCCGCGGGTTGGGAAACGCTCGCAGCCTATATATAGCGTATCCCATGCGTCCGATCCGTCGGTGCGCGTTTCGAGTCGGTCTTCCTCCGTTTCTGCGAGTTTCTCCCCGCGTTTGTCCTTCTTCCCGTTGTAGACGCCCGCTAACTGCAACGAGACGAGCAAATCAGCACAATTCTCTTCATTGATATAGGGTTTCAAACGCCCCTGCCCCTGAAAACCTCGGTTGATGAGTAGGTGCTTTTCGGCGTGATTCATCGGCTGCCCGATGTAGACGCTCTGCACGCTTCGTTTGCGTTTTCTGAGCGTCTGTTCGATGACGCGGCGAAAGTCGATATCATTGACGGCGTAATTCGAGACCGATTGCCGTGCTATCGTAGTAGAAAAATCACCTCCTTGTTCGGTCGGCGTTCGTAGTAGTCGCAAAAATCATTGACGAGTTCGACCAGTTTACGTTCGTACTTGACGAAAAAAAGCACTGACCGTGTTCATTCTTCCCATTTCCTCGTCCACCTGTCCCACCACCAGCCAGTTGATGTTTCGGTTGAAGTCGAGATGCAATGCAAAGCGGTGCGTCCGGTATGAGGTCGTCGTCCACTCGGCTATCGCGTGTTTGGGTGATTTCCCCGAATTGGTATTCCAATGAGTCCAGGTAGTTGAAGTTGGCGGCCGTATAAAGATGAGCTTCCGTCATGGACGAATAGAAACCATCTTGCAGTAATCGGACGGGTTGGCAAAGCACCGACGTCTGAAATACCAGCGGCGGCAAATCTCGCTTCATCTGCCGAATGTAGGACTCTCCGAGCACCTCAATGTTAGTCAGCGTGGAATAGGGTCCCAAAAGAAGAGCGCGTGCTTTCTGAACTGCGAAAAGTAGTTTTCTCCAATCTTGCAACTCGTTTCGGAATGTAGTCCGGTATGTTTGACACCCCTCTGCTTTGATTCTCGCGATGTGCCTTTCACGCTCCGCCTTGAGCGTCAAAATCGTGGTGATCAGCTCCCGATCCATTTTCTCCTCGAAGTTGAGAAACCACGATCCCTCCTTGGTGATTGGCATATCGGATGTAACGATCATTCCATGGTGAAGCGGTTGGTCGCCAAACTCGCGTAATTGTCCGCGGTTGGCCAAAAACGTCTCGTCTTTGAGTCGGTCGTACTTTACAAACTTGGCCTCGTCGATACAGGAAGTCGAACGATTTGGAATTGGACGATGCCTTTTCTGTCCTGCGAAACGATTTGTGCGATGGCTCCGTTATAGAACGAAATAATGTGCTCCCAGTTGTGCGGTTCGATGAGTGGTTTCGGCCAATTGAGCGCCTTCGGTGGTTTCTTCCGATACACCAATGCACGTCTCGTTTGTATCCCCATGCCTCCCAGTGCATTGTCATCGACGGCAAAGTGTTTGTCATGGCTCGAATCGCATTGGGCGCCACGATTGCCGCGGTGCATCTTGGCATGGATTGAAAGGCGTTGAGCAAAACCGTGGCTTGCACCACACCTTTCCCCGTTCCACGTCCCGCGATGGCAAAGGTATCTTTGGCCCCCACTGCAGAACTTCCCTCTGCATTCGGTTCAGATAAATCTTCATGTTCCCATTTTCTGCATGGTTATCCGCGCTTCTCTCGCCTTCGCATTGAGTTCTGTGAGGGCGCGATGGGTTTCTGTTTTGAGCACGGCGGGTTCTTTGGTGATGTCTCCCGCCGTCAAGGCTCTAATCTGTGCGTCTGTGCTCTCCCGTTGGCGTTCTGCCGGCGAACTGTCATCATAGTCCTCGGCTCCCGCCGGTATGCGCCGAAAGAGCTCGTCGTATCTTGTTGCCAGTTCCGCTTTGAGCCCCGTCCACAAAAGATCACCGCGTAACGTTCGGCGGGCGAAAGATGAATGTTCAACGCGTACTCGTCTGCCGCCGTGCGATATAGGAATTTCGCCATTTGCTCAATCGGTTCCTCTATCTGCGAACTGAGTCCAACTTTGGAACAAGTTCTCGCAAATGAGAAAATCGCCGAATTTAAGCCTTTCGTCGAACAAATGTGCGTCGATGGCTTCATACTTCCCGATATGTGCGGGGCGTATGGCCGTGGTGGGCGGTTCCTCCAACCACGCTAACTCCTCGGCCGCGCTCAACAAGGTATAAGGAGAAAGCACTTTCCAGATGGGTGGGTTGGGGCGTTCGAACGCAAAGCGGCGCAAATACCTCAACTGTATCTCTTCGACGGTGAAACGTTCGGCCGCCATGAGTGCGCAAATGTAGAGCAGTTCCCTTTCAGACAAGGCCTCCCAGCCTTTTGGTATGCGCACTTTCAGCGTTTCAGGAAAAAAGAAGGTGGGGTGGTCTGCTTTGTTCTCATAGAAACCGCTATGTCGTGCTCTGTAGGTGGCCGAATTGGTGTACTCGGGGATCGAGTCGGCAAAGATCACCAAGGAGGCTCTGAGGTTTTGGCATGCTTTATGGGTCGGCCCCGCTGTCATATCGCGTGCCATGAGGACGCGTCCCCTTTCCAAGAGCGTTTTCATCGCATGTTGTCGCGGTGAATTGTCGTCTGTGCGAAACTCTCCGCCCTTTCTCAACCAGTTGAGCATCGCTTCGTAGAGTTCGGGCGAAATCTCGTGCAACACGTGGATCGCTCCCTCGTGGCGCTGTGGTGCCAAGCGCGCGTATTCTCTTGCAAAAACTTCGCGTTCTTCGCACAAAACTCCGTATTTTCTCAGCAAAGTCGGGGTGTAAAGAAAGGAGTCCACCATGTCCTGTGCGTTGCTCGTCTCGTTCCACGCCGTGCTCAAGGCTTTTGTCCTCAATTCATCGAACACATCAGAACACTCTTCGTAGAGTTGCCTCTGCAATGCGTCGACTCTTGCTTGTGAGGCGGGGCTTTTTTCGGCTGTCGAGATGACTCCAAAGCCAGACCCTGTAAGAATCAAGTCGAGACTTCGTACGGCGTTGTGTGCCGCCGCCAAACAAATGTATCGTTCTCTCAGTTCACTCAATTCTTCGTAGGGCGCAAACTCCCCGGTGCGGTTTTCGTAGAGTTCCAATTGTGGTACCATTTTTCGATAAACGCTATCGGTTGCGTCTCGGAAAGAGGGTACGAGCGCGTCGAATTTCTGTTTGGTGATGATACTCATGACTGTGTAATTTTAGCGTCCCGGTGTTCGTCGAGCGTGGTTAATTGAATCATTGGCAGTGTTGGCGTTCCGCGAAATCCATTGTAAGCAAAGCACAAGCGCAAAGCCGTGAGGAGAATGTCCTTCATGGGCTTGAGCAGCGCCTGTTTCATGGTGTAGAGTTCACGCTTATCCGACCCGCTGTTGTTGGTCTGCGCCTTCGGCACTGCACCCACCATGTTGGGGTGTACGCCAAAAGCAAAGCAGATGGTATTTGCCGCCGCTTGCACGTCCTCTGCCCACTCTCCGCCTTCTTTCTTTCCGTCGATGAGTGAAACACGTACATCATGCACTTCGTGCCCGTCGGGCGAAACATAGAACGACGAGATCCAAACCTTGTTCGCGTTGGCCAAACCAGAAAGGAAGTTGCGTATGTTCTCCTTTTCTCGGCGAATACGTTCTGCTATTTTCTCGGCGTCGGTGATGAACTCTTCCGGCAAATGCGCTCGTAATAGTCGCGTTGAATTTCCACCAGGTATCTCACGCTCGTATGGTTTCTCAGCTTTGCCCGCTTTCCCACTGAAATCAGCCGTTTCTCATCGTAGCTTCCTCCTCGTAGAATCGACGACCAGTAAGGAACCGGGTAATATTGACATCCCGCCGTTGGGAATCTTGCGACGACGGCAAATTTTTCGTTCGCGGGTCGGTGTCCGTTTCCGCCCGGTCTTCGGGTCGGGCTCCTGTCCCATTCGCACTTTGAGATCACCTAACGGGTCTCTCATGTTGAGCAGTGGAATCTTCTCGATCTCTTCGGGCTTGGGACGGTTTGCATGCCAGTTGGCATAATAGACAAACGGAATATTTCCGTAAGGGTCTGCTTCGGCAAATCGACAATAGGGGGCTTCTTTGTGCACAATTCTGTTGATGAGTTTGCCGTCTGCCGAAAGGATGATCACCGAAACGGCGAAATAATAAAGTTGCATGTCTGTGCTCTGATCCAAGACATACATGGGCAAAGCCTGTCGTGCACTCCAATTTTCAGCTGCTCGGTCTGTTTCTCCGGTGTGAATACCCGCTCCATACAGTGCAGTGACATTGAAATTCAAGCATTGCGCCGTCACCTCGTCACCGTCGATCAGTCGTTTCAATTCGTATGGTAGCTGATCATCGGCGCCAAACGGAATATATTTCTCGGTTGCGCTGCCCGGCAAAGGCTTCGACTTGGCCGCTCCCACCACGGTGTCAAAGACTTCGGTGGTGTCTCCCACTTCCGCGATCACTGCCTGCACGCCTTCGGTGTTGAGTGTCCAAACTTCGTGTGTCGTGTCCATTACAAATAAATCTTCATGTCGTCAATCTCGAAAAAGTGTGTAGTTGCAAAATTCGCGTATCTCTCCCGATGGGAGCAGCAGCACGCGTGTGTAGCGCCGTTTGTTGTGTTCCCCTTGATAGATAGCACGCGAATACAAAAGGATCTCCCCCGTCGCCATTTTCCACACTTTCAGCCGGTGCGGTTGCCCGTCTCTGAGCAATCGCCGTGCTTCCGCGTGGTGGATACGTTTCGGATACATTCTTTGTTCGTTCTTACTCATAGCTATTGTCAAAACTGTCGTCGAAAATCTTATATCGTTTGCGGTCGTGGTGGTCTCGTTGGCGGGGCTTTCCTCCTCCACGAGAATTTCACCGTGGCGTGGTTTATCTTCGTCGTGTCGTCGGTGCATTTGATTTCAGCTTCCACCGGCATGATAGGCGTTCGCATGGGCAAAAGCACCACCTCGTCGGCTTGCGTCACGCTTTCCACCTGTCGGGTGTCTGTTCCCAGGGGGGTGAAATAGCATGTGATTGTCACTTCGCTCTCCGTCTCGTAGTTGTGTCGTCGCCCCGCGATCCGCGCGGTCTTATAAGTGGGTTTCGCATTGCGCTCCACGGTGCCAAAAGCATGCACGGTGTCTGCCACTCGAAATCATTCCGAAACTCAATCTCTGCTCCTCCGCCCTGTGAGGTGTTGGGCGGGGCTATTTCGTAGCGTTGTCGGCGTGCTCCACATGCAGCGGCGTAATGACAAAGCACGGCGCCCGCTTCGGGTGGATTGAGTCGGGCGGGCGAAACGTCTACCACGTTGGCCCCGTCCTTTTGTGAGGCTGCAATGCTCTCGGTGTGCTCCACTGCGCCGTGCGCTGTCCACCAAACGCTCGAAATCGCCACGGCCGTCTCGCTTCCCACCCATGCGAGGCGTTCCGTTGCCGAGCGGTGGGTCAATTTCACCGGCGGGGCGAATGTAAGGAACGAACGTGCCGTAAAAAGCTGCGGCGGTTTCTCCCATGTGGCTCTGCACCGGGATCACGGTCGACGTGATCAAAGTCGTGCGATTGCTGTCCTTGATCACCTCCAACTTTACCACTGCAATCTTCCGCTCTGCGCGGTCTCTAATCAATGAGCGGCGTCGTGCAGTGTGATTTGTCCGTTTATGGGGCGTAACGTCAAATCAAGTGCCGGGTGCCCGTTTACACTGATCAAGCACCGCAAAGGCGTGCTCGTTGAAATGGTCAACGCCTCCCACTCATCAGGAAAGGTCAATGATGGAATCGATGAGAGTAACTGCATACCTTACGCTACTTATTTTTTGCCTAATCGAACGGGAACCGCCCCGGCTATGGCGAGGAGCAACAGCACCCACCAAATACCAGGCTGCCACGATGGTTCTGGGCTTTCTTTCTGTTGTGCCGTCTCTCGGTGCACGGCGTGTAGAGCTTCTGTCTTTGTCCGCCAAACGGTGTCAGTTCGAATGTGCCAGCGTTCTTTAATGCGTTCTTTGACGGTGGTTGCTCCTTCGAGATAAACGCTATCATGCAAATAGACGCTATCCCGTACAAGTGCCGTGAATCTAAGCGTGTCGGTTCTGTTGACTTTCAGCGTGTCGTGAACTATAACGCGCCGCTCCACGGTTCGGGTGGTGGTGCAACTTGAAAAGCAAAGGCTAAGCACCAGCAGAATCAGCGGTGAAAGTTTTATGCTCGAATCAATCTTCATGTCAGTCTGTAAAAGGAATCGCCTCTACTCTCGTGATCCAGCCTTTGATGAACTTCTTTTGCCGTGGGTTGTTCTTCACGATGAGCTGCAAAAACCGCAAACGCTCCGCTTTAAGAGTGGCAAACAACGTGGCGGGTGGCGTGGCGTTGGCAGAAGACAATGTTTGTGCTCCCATGATCCCGTCGACCTTCACAGCCAGCACGCGTTGCAGTGCTTTTTATTCCATGTGCTCCACTGTGAAAAGTAAAGTCTGCCAGCATCATCGCCACGGATTGAGATTTCAATTCGTCGGCTTTGCACCGCTTCCAGAAATCATTCTCGACGATGTCCCTCCACTCTTCGTAGGAAAGGGCTTTCAAGTCCTTGACCGTCGGGGCAGGGCGCCCGTGTTGCTTTCTCCAAGCGGTGAAAGCCGCCAGTGTCACCCCGATCATTGTTGCCCCTCCGCGGTCGTCGGGGTCGTTGGCGAAACCTTTGACGTGTGCCTTCTGAAAAAGTTTGTCAGTCGAAAGGTTCCGATCCGCCACCCCCGCCTCAAATCGCAGTAGGTGGCGCAAAAAAAGGATTGATGTCTGTCATATCAGTCTTATATCAGTCTTCTTGTGGTTTGATACTCGTGTCTTTTCTTGAGTCAAAACCTTGAATCTCAAAAATTGACACATGAATTAAAGCTGTTTCGGCTATCCTCTTCAATGAGTCCACGGCGGTTTCGTCCTTTGAAAGCGCGCCCTGCGTCGTCCATGTCCGCCATATATTCCAAATCGAAATCAATGAAGTAAGTCGTCCCCGTCTCGATCTTCTTACCTCCTCGGAATTTCCAAAGGTCAATCGCGTATAGCGTAACCGTTCTCGAGCGTTTGTCCACGTTGATCTTGAAGTCTTCTTTTTCAACACGAATGGGGCAAACTCTCGAACAATACCAGCCGTCTTCGACTCGGGTTGCGTTGATATCGCCGATGGCTGCGCCGTTGTCATCGGTCAATGCACTCTCCGGTGTGGCGGTTGTGTTCATTTGGTTCTCGAAAGGGTTGAACCAAAAAGCCGCCGGGTAATCTTCTGTCGGGGTGGATGTGCGCGAACTCTCAAAGATTTTGTGCATGGTGCCGTCGGCTCTTCGGAATTCACTCCAACCTTCGGTGTAATATGCGCCGTGTCCAAACCTATACAGTGGATGAAGTGCGCCGTTGTCTTCAAAGAAAGGACTTTCAACCTTCAACTCCTCGATGTCTTGATCATGCCAATTATCCACGTCCTCCCTTAACCACTTGTAAAGTTGAGTGATGGTCGTGTATCTTGTTACGCGAATCATCTGCAACGGCGTCCATACGCCCGCCACTCGGCGTGCATTGGCAAAGATCCCTTCGGGGCCCAAATCATAGAGCAGCGCCCCCGTTTCGGGGTCGAAGCATTGCAGCACGGGGAATCGCCGTTTTTGAGAGTCAGACCTATATCCAAAGACTAAACCGGGGTGCTTACAGCCGGCGGCGTAAAATCTCATTTCCGCGCCTGCGGTAACCATGCGATCCTGCGAGATGTTTCCCGTTGCGAGATTTTCGATTTGTGCTGTTCCTGCCAGCAACATGCCGGTGCTTACCAGCTCGAACGAGTCGCCCTTTTTCCAATATGGAGAATTGGCACCGGGGCGCGTCTCGTTTCCCGCTTTGGTATGCGTGCGGGTGCAACGATATGCTTCTCGTGTCCCCGCGGGCGTCAAAATATCCACCACGTCTTCATAACCTCCTCCCGTCTCGTTGCGTCCCCGAAATACCGTCCCGTCGGCAAACGCGTCCCAAAAACCACGATGTTGCACGGTGGCGCCCTTTTTGTCGTTTTCTGACAAGCACCATGGCGTGGCCGTTAGGCCCTCTTCCAATTTGGGAGCGCAAAATAGCACCTCGTGTCGCTGTGTGTTGTCGGCGTTTTTCAGCCAGCAGCGTAAATAAGCGCGGTTTTCTTCTCCCGGTCTTGGCGTCCTCGCCTTAAATGAAACCGAGACTCTTTGCCACTCTCCGGGCTTTGCAGCCGAAAGGCGAAAATGCTCGCCCGAATTAGGAAAGACAATCATCCAGCCGGTATTGTCACCACGAACATAAACCGAAAATGTGTAGTCCAGTCCTGCTACCAAATCCACCGGTATGCGCTGCGAGAACTGTGCGTACTCTTCACGCACGGCGCCACGTTCCACCACCGTTCTCAGCACTCCACACCCTGTAACGGCGGGCTGTACGTCTTTCGCCGTCTCAGTCTTGGCATGTGTGCCGTTGAGTCCCGATTCCCATGCTCCGTCTTGATGAAAATCCGTCCCGTCAAGCAGATTGGGACGCGTGGGTTCAGCTTCGGCTCCGTCTTTCCCCAACCGCGTAACCAAACGGACTGTATTCCGTTCGCTGTTCCCGTCCGAATAAACCACCCGCTCGTACGTCCAAAGCCACGGTGTTTGCGGCGTTGGCACGGGACGGTTTGCTTTTTCCAACCGTGGGTGCCGTCTTCGGGGCTGTGCCGTCGGCCGTGAGCAGATAGAACGTTTCGATGTGGTCAATGCCGCGGCCGTTGTCGCCCTTATCGCCGGGGTTGCCTTTCTTGCCTTTTCACCTTTGCCCAGGCATAACGCAGCGGGTTGTTGTCCGCCTTCTCTTCAAAAATCAGTGTAGATTCCGATATAGTCGAAAGCCGCGCCGCCGGGTGTCGTGGTGAAATCCACTTTTCCGTCTGCGCTGTTGGCGTATGCCGTGTGCGTGCGGCTTGTCAAACCGTTGTTGCCCGGGTCGCCCGGCAAACCTTGCTTGCCTTCCACCTTTGTCCAGCGGTAAGCGTACGGGTCGGTGGGGTCGCGGCTGTTTTCGTCGACGCACGTTCCCATATAGACGAAGTTTCGGCCGTCGGGGTTCGACGTAGTGAAGTCCTTAAATTCGTCGGCCAAACCGTTCGCGTGTGCGATGTGCAAGTACGTCGTTCGGCCGTTGTCTCCGCGGAATTGCGTCCAAACGTAGCGCGCGGGGTCTGTCGACGCGGCGGGGTTCTCGTCGGTGTAGATACCCATATAAAAAGGCGTTCGCGGGCGAAAAGGTGAGCTCGCTCCCGTCGCTGTGCTGCGAATAGGCGATGTGCGTGTAGTTGCTCTTGCCGTCTTTGCCCTTTCGGTCGTTCTCCGACGTTGTCCACTCGGTGGGGGTGTCTCCGATTTCGAGCTTAGGGGCGGCGAACCAGACGGTTGCGTTCTCCTCTTGATTGAAGAGCAACATGTAGACTCTTACCGGCTTTCCCCCTACGTCTCGCGGCGTCGTAAATTTAAGGACATTGCGCTGCCACCCTTCTTGCCCTTTACGATGTCTTTACCAGCCCAGGGGCGCGATTCCAAATTGGGTGCCACGATAATTGCCGCTTGCCTTAAGTCCGATGTGGCTCTTACCCAAACGCTTAATGTGCAAATTGTATTCGGTGGCAAATCGTATGATGAAAGTTCTTGAGAGATCCCGGCGTAATCATGTTCTCGCAAACTTTTTCACTTCAAACTTAATCGCCTTGTCCCCACTACCGGGCTAAATAGCCCGTCTTCAAAAACGCCCTCAATTTGTTCGGAATCCCACCCTTTATACCTTCCTGAAAAGGAACTATTATCTATAAGGTTCGTTTTGTAATTTCCCCCGTCTTTTCCTGTCCTTCGGTCTCGCTTGAATGAGCGTCCAGTGAATAGAGTTCGGCGTCGGTGGTTCTGTTGTACCTTTGGATTTTAGTTGTGGTGCACCTCCACCGGGCCCCTTCTCGCTCATACGTCGCTTATTTCAAAGCGTTTCGTTTCCGGGTTCCGTGTCCCGCCGTAATACTTTGCTCCTTGCTTCCAGTTGCCCCGATCCACAATTTCAGGAATAGGATTTGCCTTCGCGTCGAGTCGAATGATGTCTTGTACCACAAGCCCCCGTGCAAACAGATAATCATCGTTTGCGTCAACGACTCCTGCCAGTTCCTTTTTCAGGAATTCGGGCAAAGAGCCAAAAAGGCGGCTCGTTGGTTCTCCGGCGTAATTTTTCGGCGCCGTCACTCCCTGCAAATGCACAATGCGTCCCTCCCTTGATGAGAGATACAAGCATGATCTGCGTTCTGCAATACTCGTGTTACCCCACCGTGCGAGATTCATTCCCTCGCACGGCTGCATATTAGCTCCGCCGGGAACGTCGGCGTTGTGCATACAAAGAGCAAGTAATCGAGTTTTCGTTGATGTCCACGCTTTCGACTCTGAGCCATGCCACGGCGTAAATCGCCGCCTCGGGCGTTGGCAAAGGCGTGTTGGGCCGAAAGGCTCTGACGGCTGCCGTGCTTACGATCCCCTTTGATCACGTCATGGACGGCAAAAGCGGTGAAGTCCCTTCAAATCTGCGTCGCATGGTTATACCCATTGCGCCCCTCGTTGTTCGACGTGCTCCACCGTGCCACTCTCTGTCAACAACCAATCACCCTCCATGGCTGTGAGTCGGTTGATCTGCATTTCTGCCACTTCCAATTTCGAGCGCACTGTCAGTCGTTCGACTTCGGCCGTGCCGTCGGCTGATATACGGCGCCACTCATACCCGCTTGAAATCACCCACGGACAATGCTCCTTCCACGTTGGCTGTGCCCTGCACTTGAATTCCTCTTGATGTCAGTCCTTGGGCAAAGTGGATGGGTGCATGTGCCGTGTCGGGGCGAATTCCTGAAAGATATCGACTGTCAGCGCCTTTTATCAACGCGATGAGATCAATGAGCAGCTGTCCGACGCGTTGCGCCGTATTTGCCGCCTCTTGCACCTCGTCTCTGATTTTGTTCGGCGCGCTGTTGCAATGTTGCCATGCTTACTCCTCCTTATCTTCCGTGTTTTTTTCTTCTGTTGCCTCTTTCTTATTTTCCAATTGTTGCTCGAAAGCGTCTGCGATGAGTCGTGCCAAATCGTTTCTATCCTCAATGATGGTGTAAATCGTGCGGTTCTGCTTTTCGATTTCTTCCTTTTCCCAGCACGATTCTCGGATGCTCTTAAATTCACATATCAGGCAGTAAGCACTCCATACCATGCAGAAGAACGGTGCCGGCAAAAGATAGCATGCCACGATGTCGAGTAGTGTCAGCACAAAGAAAGGCACAAAATATCTCATGGCCTTTTTGGCTGTTTTTTTCAGGCCCCTCGATGTCACGGTTGCTCCGCGTTGTTTGGCCTTGTGTACTCCAAAACATAGATCGAGAAACATGGCTACAAGAATAGCAGCCGTGCACAACGTAATGACCGCGGTGTGCGTGTGTGCATGCTCTTTTAGAAAAAGCCAAAGCGTGTCTCGAAAGGCTTCAATTATTTCATTCATTGAATTGCAAATGTCCTCTGTTTATTAAATGATCTCCAGCATGGGAAAAACCGACGTCCACGTAATGTTTACCACTACCACCGTGGGTGAATTGAATTCACCGGGGTGATGCTGCTCTGTGGTGAAGAGCGGGTCGGTCGGTCCCTTCCCACCCACTAACCAGCGTCCCCTCGGCGTCTGTGAGTAGCAGTGCCGCCGTTGTTGTGAGCGGGTGTGGCGGTGGGTCGTCACTGTGATTTTAGTCGTGTAAAGCCTTAAGCCGTCTTCGACACTTTCTGTCGTGTCGGCCTCTGCTATATTGGTCAAGCACCACTCTTCGGCGTTCGGCGCCCGTCCCACGAACATGGCTCTGTGCCCGTCGGGTGCCACCGCCACATTGGTCGTCTTGACGGCTGCGGCTGTAATCGCTTCGACGCGATATAAGAATCTTCTCATGTGTCGGTTTCGTTTTCGATGTCTTCAAATTCCACGTCGTGTGCTTCAGCCTTGATGTATCGAGCCGTCAATTTTTCACCAGCTTGTCCACGTCTGCAATCGGATCGAAACCTACCACCGAAACGTCGCCTGTAATTTCCAAGAAAGGAGGTGTAATCGTTGAGTAGTCGGGTGCCGTCGCTTCGTCTTTTGTCCAGTCGCATAAACTTTCCCTGTGCATTGACGAGTTGCGCCATGGCGCGTGCGTCTCCGTTGATGCGTGCCGTGTTCCAAGCCTCGTCCAATCTTTGTCGAAATTGCCAGCGCTCAAAATCCACGGTGCTCTGATTCATCGCGCCCAAACAGAACTTGATGATCTTGAGATCTTCGTATGCCATGGACTTTCCGATACGATACCTTCGGATGATCTCAACGACGATATCCTTGTCCAGTAATCTCGGATGAGCCAGCCAGTGGTTGTAAAATATCCCTTAGCCTGATCATTCTTCCCCGCGTGGCCTGCGAAAGTCCCGCCTCCTGCATTTCTCTCTCATCTGCAAAGAGAAATTTCTGTGCGGTTTCGATCAGTGCCAAATTCATAGATCAAGAAATGCCTGTTTGAGGAATTCCGAAACCTTTTCTGTCGCGCTCGGTGATCCCGCTTCCATGTATTCGATGTTCCTTTCTCGGATTTCAAGCGCGGTTTGCGCTCTGATGCGTCGAAATGCTTTGGACAATGGCGTATTCGGATCCTCGATATTATCACGCAATATGGCCTCGTCCACGTTCATGAGCACCGCAATATCTGCGATGGGTGTGAGTGCGCGAACCAAGCGCTCGAAGAGTTCGTAGTCAATCTCCAGTATTGATCCGAGATGCTCGGAGCTTTTTCCAATTTTCTTCGCACATATTCTGCAATTTCCTCCTTGTTTGTGATGAAATAAACCTCGTTTCTTGTGCCTCTCGTCCCGTTTTGCGATGTGACGATGGTGCATGTTTGTTCTTCGCCGTCCACGACGACTACTTTCGCATGATTGGCACAATAGCAGACTCGGTCAAAAACGGTTGTTGTGAGTGTATTTTGTTCGTGCGGTCTTTTCTGCGGCTTTGAAATCAAAAAGAGTTCGGCGTGTTTGATCCTTCCTCTCTTTTTGAGCATGTGGATTTTTCTCACGAATTCCTCTTCCACCGAAAACGACATGATTTTTCAAATCGGCTTTCCCCGTGAATACTGTCAATTGCTCGATGATCTCTCCCAGTTGCAACCTGTCTGTGATGAAGAACTGTGTCGGTTCCTCTCTCGGGTCGTGTATTGTTGGTTTGTCTTCTGTTGTGTGCATGAGTTCGTTTGTTAGAAGAAACGGGGCGAACATTTTCTCAACGTCCGCCCCGTCAACCCAAAACATCGTTTTATTGTTCGCCTTCAGTAGTGGGTTCAATGTCCACCCTAAGGCGTGTATTCGTTAGGCGAAATCGGGTTTGAAACTTCCACCTGTTTCTGCGATGAATGCCATTCTCTCAGCGATTTGCCGGCGTTCATTTTTCAACCTCTGCCTCGTCGATTGTTTCAGCCTGTAGCAGTGTTTCGAGTTTAGCTACGTGTGTTGAAATGAACTTCCTTGCCGCTCCCACTCGTTTGACTTTCGTTGCCGGGCTCCGCGCTTCATCGACTGCTTCCACCGCTTCTTCTTGCGATATATCGGAATTGTAGTTGTCGTAACGTTCCCAGCCGTCGGTGTATTCTTTCACAAGCGGCTTTAGCACCTTGAGCTTTTCGTAGCGATCACAAGTCGGCGCGTTCTCCATCTGCTGCAATTCTGTAAAGATTTGCTTGATCTTCTCGAAGAGTTCACCACCGCGTTCATAGATAGCCCGAATTTCTTCAGGTAGTTCGTTGTGGTCGCTGCGTTTTCCGCGATGTGCCGGTGCTGTGTCATCTGTCTCTTCCGTGCGTCTTCACTTTCGTCTTGTCGTGTCGTGATGATGTTCTGCACTTTCGGAATCAGCTCGCTATCCATTTGGCGAACGCTCTCCATGGTGTGGCCGTCCAGCCGAATTTGTAGGAATTTCTTTTAGGTCGGCTTCCACATGGTCGTGTGCCGTTTCCGGGCGTATCATTGCCAGGTGGTAAATATGTCGGTTGCCATTGATGCGCAAAAAGCAGTTCAGCCCCTTTTTCTCACGTCGCGTTCTTCGCGTGGGGTTTCTAACCAGTCAGCGATGTCCTGTGTGAATGCTTTATCCATGGCTTCCGCTTGCTACGGCTGTAGTTACGTCATCGTTGGCTCCCGAAATATTGCCCTCGTCCACTTCTATTTTACCGGCGTAAAACGGTGCGGGGAAATATCTCGTGAAGTGATTTCGATCACCGTCCCGCCGCCGGAATAGCCCTCGCCTGTTGACAACTTGGGTTTTTACCTCTGTGTCGTACATTTCCGAACCAAGCAGTCGGCATTTTTCCATTTCGCTGAACGATGATAAACACAAAGTGATCTTCAGCTGCCAGTTGGCAAAAGCCCGTGACGGCCTCTTCGATTCCGGGAAAAGTCAAAGTGGCTTTGTTCTCATAGAGCTTCGACGGATATTCCCGGTAAGATCAGACTCCATTTGTCCCTTGCTGTCGATCAGGTCAATTCGTTTCCACTTCTTATCGGCCTTCAGCACGAAATCTCCATTGAGCGTTGCGAGTTTTTTTCCATGAGTGGCTCCACTGTCTGAAATATTGAGACGCTTGGGCCACTTGACGATGTCTCGCTTAGCGATATAATACATGTGATTTCTCAAAGCCCGGCTGCACTCGACTGCCTTGGCAGTGGATGAGACTCTCTGTGAGTGGGTAAACCGTTGCAATTGTTTGGCATAGTCTTATCGTTTTTAGTGTTATGCGTGGATTTTACCCACAAAGAGGCTTTCTTTGCGATGGTTTCGAACTGCACGCCGAAATACGATGGTCGCCACAAAGGAGATCAGGAACTCGTGGTATTTCTCGATTGCGATATTCTCATCAGCCATTCCGGCGCCATATCCGTAAAAGCATATTTTTTTCTTTGTGGACAAGTGCACGTATTCCGACCCTTTTTGGACGCCAAAGGAACGAGCTCGCACAAATTTTGAGTTCCCTCGAGGAATGTTTTCGAGTACTCATGGTTGTAAGGCGTAGAACCGAAGCGGGTGGCGTAATCGCGATTGTAGGCGTTATATACAGAATGAGGAATATACAACTTCGTCTCAACAGCCTGCAGTTCGGTGCCGCTCCTTCGTAGAATTTCATCAACAGGTCGACCGTGTTCGTGTCGGAAAATGCTTCTGGAAATTCGTGGAGATTCCCTTGCGTGGTTGAAATGCTAGTCGCGTCAATTTCTTTTTCGTAATTGTATCAAAGCCGTCGAATAGGTTTTTAGTTTTTGTCTCCCGAAGCGTCCCGCTCCGCCGTCCAAAGAGCGGCGCCGATCATCTTTCCAAGTTGTGCCGATAAGTAAGTCAGCACCTGCAAAACCAATGCAGCTTTGGTCAATTCTTCACCTTGTGCGAACGCCTCTCCCCAAACCGTTTTAGCTGCTTCGTTCGGATCAAATCTCTTCACGACTGATCCAAGATAAGTTTCCAGTACACGGGGAGTGATTTTTCACGCCCGTGTCGTCAACTCGTGTCGCGTTGTACGGACCGAGTTCAACGTTTCCGGTCAACTGTCCGATCACTTCGCGCCCAGCAACGCCCGGGCGGCCTGTGAAAGTGTTGCAATGTGTCACTGCACGAGATGACCGGCGTGATCAGCAGTTCTTTTTGGAAAGTGGTCGCTGATTTTTGAGATCAGCGTCCGAAATATTTAGGGTATCCCATATTTGTTGTTGTGTCAGTTATTCAATGCCTTGCCCCCTACGGCTATTCTCTCTCTTAGGAATATGCGTCTATCAATGTCAGAGTAGCCCCTTGATCTTTTTCAAGTTGTGCCTTTGCCACGGCGGCGGCTTTTGCCACAGAATCTTCTCCCTTGTTAACGGCGGTGTCGTTCACTTTTCCTGTTTCTGCACCGTCAGCATTCGCCACGGCTTTTTGCCTCTTCTTTCATTGCTTCAATCGTTGACTGCAATTCCTTGACTTTCTTTTCAAGTCTTCGGCTCGCGTCTTCTCTTTTGAGGCCTCTGCCAGCGCTTTGTTTAGCATTTCAGCTTGTGCGTTTGAAAGCATGACGCCCTTTTCATTGGCTTCCATCTTCTCAACTCCCAAAGCATTGAGCAAATCAGGGTGTGTCGTTTTATCCATAATCAAGCAATTATTTTCAGTTGTACTTTTGTTTGCCGCCTTTCCGATCCCGAATTTCGCCAGCACTCGCTCAATGATAGTTGGCTCGCTTACAATGTTGAGCGGTGGCGCCCGGCAAACCGTGTGCATTGCACATGGCCGTGACCATTGCCGTCATGCCCGTCTCCGGTGTCGTGGTGTCTTCGTAATTATCAATTTCGTCCACGAGCCCGTATTCCAGCGCCTCTTGTGCAGTCAACCAACGCTCTTCTTTCATAAGCTTCTCCATCTCTTCCACGCTTTTCCCTGTGCGTTTGGAATAGATTTCAGCTATTACTTTGTCGAACGTCGTAAGCATTTCATTGAGCTGCTTGAGTTCTTCATGTTTGTCGTCGATGTCTTCTTTCTGTACATGTTCGTAGTGGAATAAGAACGACGATGCATTATGCACAAGCATAACAGCTTCGGGTGCCATTACGATACGACGTGCCCCCATGGCTATGATAGTGGCTGCAGATGCCACCATGCCATTCAAATAAGCCGTCACGTTCGAATGTGTTCGAAAGAGTGTACAGACGTCCAGCCCATCAGAAAGCGCTCCTCCCAGAGACGAAATTCGGACTTTTATTTCTCTTTCGGCGTATGGTTGCATAGCAGCCCGTACGCTCTCACCGGTGATCCAATAGCCGATTTCGCCTTCAATATTGATGTCGTATTTTTCTTGGCATAGCGTTGTGTCTCTTAATGACGCAAAGATAGCCCCGCCCGCGCGAGGAAAAAAATGACAAACGCGGCCTAACGGTTTTCTCCGTTTGGCCGCGTTGTTGAAATAGAGAAATCTTCCTCTTAGAGTTTTTCGTGCGGGTTCCTACATTCGTCCCGATAGGGCGAATGTAGGCGCGCGAAAAGCAAAGTATTTGTGCGGGTTCCTGCATTCATCCCGATAGGGTGGATGTGAGCGCACAAAGTACAGCTTAAACAACTAAAAACAGCATATTCAGGGCAAAAGGAAGAGACAAATACCATCGGTTTGGTCTTTTTCGGCTTTGCTTTGCCTGAAAAAGCTGTTTTAGCCGTTTGTTCGCCAAAGGCCGTCACGAGAGTGCGGTCTTTGGTGAAAAGGATCCCCAGCGCGCTGAACTCTGCAACTCATGAGCGCATAAAAGAAAATCGGAATATGCGTTAAAAATTTACATCATTTCGCACACTCCGATCAAAACAAAAGCAAGCACAAAAAGATACGACAACTCTCTAATTAGCAAGCAGATAGCTTGCTTGTTTAGAAAAGAAAATCGTATCTTTGTAATGCAATTGAGAGAGGAAGGAACTCTCAAAATTGCCGCTTTCAGCACGAGGCTGTCAGCGATGTTAAACCTTTAATAACGATTCTCATGAAGATCATTGTTATCAAGATTTTCTGCTTGGAATTCTCCGTCGTGTTGAGATGGATTAAGCCTTAAAAGGCTGCCAAGCAAAGGGTGTGGGGCTAAGCCCCCGCCCCTACCTTCTTGAGGTTCGTTACACTGCAAAAATACAAACAAAAGTACAATGGAACAAACAAAGCACCCGAAAAATCCGCTTGGTAGTGTTCCAAGCAAAGGCCGTCCGCGTACAGTAGCGCGCAAAAATCACAATCGGCCTACCGGAAGACGCGTTGAAAAATCTATGATAGCTACTTGTACAAGACGGCGTTCGTATCCGACGCGATCCGCTTTTACCACCGCTATTTAGAGGAACAGGCGCAAAATACCACCGAAGAGTAAAATGAACAACGCCCCCACGTCATTTGAACGTGGGGGCGTTATTATTATCATGAAATTCATGCGGTGATGAGTGCCGCGTTTTTCGCGAAATTCGGCGGTAATAAGATCCCTTGTTGTTCAAAGTTCTTTTTCAGCCGGTAATACATTCGTTTAACTGCGTCTCTGTGGGTTATTCTTATGCCATGGCGCTTGCACCATTGTTCCAAATGTTGAGGGGTCAACCTCCCCTCTGCTGCCGTTTCGACAATGAACGCCACCAGGTCTAAGCGAAAAAACCTCTTGAGGTCTCTTACAAAAACGGCTTTGGCCTCTTTCGACAAGTGGTGGTAATGCTCGGGTTTGTGCCTACTTCTGTTTGGGAGCACAACGTTGATCGCCATGCCCCGTTTCCTTTCCTCGTCTCCGGGCGTCTTCTTCAGTTGCGCCACTGCCACCAGCGCGTGTAATAAGTCGTTGTGAGGCGAACGCGCGGGGAATTTTAGGGGATTGCCATATTTGTTTACAAGCCAGTCAAACAGGTAGGGTGGTACTACAATTGAAGTCGTTATATCTTTCATAATCAGCTATTTCTATATCACAAATATACGAATTATCCGGGTTCCACTCAAACCAATACACCGCGAAAGTCCGCGCACTTTTTCTCATATATGATTTTTCGCACGAAATTTCCCGTATCATCGTATCAATGCAGATTATCAGCGAGTTAGACGTGATACGGAAATAATCAACACCCGAAAACAGGTTGGTCCCCGTCTGCAAAACGTATCATCGAGGGGCGAAATTCGGTGCTTTGATACGCTTCTCTGTTTTTCTGTATCGTTTCCGTATCACTTCCGTATCACTTCCGTATCATGCCGAATTCCCTTTATTCATCGGTATTCTCTTCTATTTTTCTCTACATGATACGATGATACGGAAAAAAATAGTACGATTTCAGCATGTCACATTTTTACGGTTTCCGCCCTCTCAGATCATACAGACAGGTTTCCTGCCAGAAAAACACGTAATAATACAAAAAGCAGCCACGCGATTGCATGGCTGCTTATTGCTCTACATTCAGTACGGTAATCTATGGTGGATCAAATGAATCGTTTACCGGCTCTTCTTCTTCGTGCGCCTTTTTCGAACGTAAATAGATGATGTCTTCCATCTTCCCATCAATTCTCCGAGAAATACGGCCTTGCGAGTTACAAAGTTCGGGCGGGTTAAGCATATAGACCTCTTGGGATAAAGCGACGAACGCCTTTAATTGCTTGACAAACCTTTTCATCGAATACTGGTGCCCTACGTTCCCGGCAAATCTGACGTAATTTTCAAAGGCCAAACGTCTAACCAACAGACAATCGAGGTTGCCACTTTCTTCGGCAAAGAAGGTGGCCGCCCAATCTTCAAAGTTCTCCCCCATGTCCGCCTTGTGCTTTCGTTGCAAGATATTACCAAGTGGCGGTAATATCTTACCGCTCGTGCCCGCTACTTTCAAATAAAATCGACAACATTGCATGAAGAAATTGATATCTCGGTTCCAATCGCTTTCAGGATAATCTTCAGTCAAAAGGTTCCGTCCGAAATCATCACGAATAGATCGATCTTCAATGTAGTCATTCTCGGCAGCGCGTTGGTGATAATAGTCTGAGAAAACCATTGGTAGCAAACGCGCCATTGTCGATGCGTCGAAATCAGTAGGAACATAGTTGGTCGTAAATCCCATTTTCGGAGCTTTTTGAAAACGGAATCGTAAATGAGCGGTTGTTCTTCGGGTTGACTGTCAATGAACCGGTTATGATGTCGTAAAATATACCCATCGAAAGGTATTGAGCACAATCGTCCACGAGAATGAAATCAGTGCTTTTGTCTACTTGATCAAAGACGTGTGGGTTATCCATGAGCTTGGGGTTTCGCCCCTGAAAGCTTTACCTGCTTCATGAAATGTTCGAATGCTTTGAAAAGAAAGGATTTCCCCGATCTTCCATTACATTCCCCGTCTGATCCGATCTTGTTATCCATGGCTTGCGGTGCCCATGCTCTTGACGGGTCTTTGTGTCTGTGTAGCATGTAGCCTATAGAGAAAATTTTGTTGATGAGATTGAGCTTCTGTTCTCTGATCTCCTCTGCATTCAGTCCTTGCCCTGCAATATCAAAAACGGTGTGCTTCATGATACGCCTTCCTTTCTCCTCTCGTTGCAAATGCCTCCTCTATTTCCTTTCTCCAATAGAGCCTCGATGTATTGATCACGTAGCCAAACATAGGAGAAGCCGTGTCTTGAACGTTTATGTCCCAAACGTCTGTCCCTGTTTCATCTTTCGAGCACGTAATCTCAAACATATCTTCGAGCTTTGTAAATCGGTGTGGAATCACATTCTCTTCCCACACATAGTGCCCCAAAGCAGAACCATCAGTGTGCTCTTTGAGTTCGTTGGCAGTAACTTCCACTGCCACGTTCTCCCGATCATTCTTTTTCAAATAGAATATCTGTGAGTCCGCTGTACAGTTTGAAAAATCCAGCTCCACCTCTGCCAGGTTTTCGAGCACCGCTTGTCCGGCTAATTTGGTAGAGTTGAGTATGAGATTACGGATATCGGCGTTCAATGCGCGCTCCTCTGCCCAACAACGAATGAAACGTCTTATATCTCGCTGCTTTATCTCGCGCACCGTCGTCCCTGTGATGTGTACGAATCTTGTCAAGTCGCTGTCCTCGTCTTTTAGACAACGATACCCGTTGAGTTCCAAAAATGCTAGTAATGAAACTGTGTCGATCCAATACTCCGTCTTATTCTTCTTCTCATTGACTCTTTCTCTCCAGAATTTGGCCGATGTAGCCATGAGGAGCAGATCCTTGAAATCACCGATTTCCCCACGTAGCTCCATCCAATCGCGCAAATCTTTCCGTGGTTTCCCCGATTGTCTTTGTAGGACGACAACCATTCCGGTAACCAAACAGTTCGCACGTCAATGAATCGCAGTGCCATCTCAACTCCCTTTTTACGCCCTGTAGCGTCCAGGTCGGGGATATTGTATATCGTTTCAGCGTACTTCGTAATCTCGCGAAATTCCGCGTCCGAAACGCGATAAGTTTCCGAGTTAAACCAAAGCGGGGCGTATCCCATGGCTTTACAGCATAAGGCGTCCCGTTCACCACTACAGATTATCGCCTCTGCTAATTTGATCTCTTTGTATGGTATATTCTCTTTGGCGGGTCTGCGTTCCATTCACGTTCAAGCCTCTCATTAAGTTCTCGCCATTGCATGCGTAACTCCTCGAGTCCATTGATATAAGACCTCGGTTTTTCACCACGTGGTGCATACGAAAATCGAAAAAGCCTTATCAGGGTTCAGTGGCTTGTAGATCTTGTAGAAAGACTTCCCCGGTTCCTCTCCTTTCGCTGGTACTACACACTCGCGTATTAGTATCGGATAATGTTCGTTGGCATACTCGCATTTTGACCACTCTATTCTTTACATATCCCACATATTTCGCAGCATGCCAGTGTAGACTTTTGGCGACTTCTTGAGTCGCTTTCGGACTCATCACCTTCAACCATGTCTCCGGTATTTCGTCCATGAGTTCGAAAATAGTCTGTCCTTCGGCTTCATCAGGCTTTGCCGGTCGATCTTTCCATTCGGCTCGGTTCTGCGTTTTGTTGATGTCAGAACGTACATTGAACGTTTCAGCAATTTGCAATACAGCTTCGCCGAATCGATTGATGCCGCGCTCTTTCATCCAGACGTCCACGGTGAAAGTGCATGCCCTTCATCACCGTAATCGATCATCTTCCACACGCGATTCCCGTTTTTATCCGTCGTCGCCATTAACATAGCAGACGGTGTTCGTTCGGATTCTCGTGCCTTGAATTTTGCCTTTGGATTACTTACGCAAACCTCCGCTTGTGGATACACGGAAAGGATAATGTCCAGTCCTTCCCGTGTACCCGCGTATAGTTGTTCAACAGTTATCATAAATCGTAGAGTGTCGCTTCGACGATGTCTTGCATTCTTTCCACAAGCGTTTCCGCTTGTTCTGTGTTCGTTTTGAAGAATACGACACTCGTCCCGTCGTCGTTATTCTTCACGCGTTCCACTTGAAACTCCTTCTCTATCGTGGCAAAGAAAGCTCTTGCCCGAATTGCCCAAAAGGTGCATTCAAGTTTGTAGGTATGTCTCGTTCCCGATAGGTAGATTTCAATTCCTTCCCGGGTTGTGTTGTACTTTACAGGCAGCATGCTCTTTTTTTTACAGTTTACTATGCCAAAAGCGCTGAATTTCCTCTGCGGTGTAGAGTTTCCGTGCCAACTCGGGGTGATACTCTGATCTAATCGCACCATTTATGGTATAGACACGAAGCGAATTGCGGTGAATACCAAGCAATGCACACGTTTGAGCGATGTCATAACGTCCTCCGGGGACGGTTTGGGGTGGAATGTGGATCATGATACTCTTGTTAGATAGATTATACCTTTGGGTTCATCTACTACTGTCTTGAATTTTCGTTGTAGACTCTTCCCATATCTGTTTTTTTGTAGACGGTTACTCGATCATAAAACCTAATCGGAATCATGTAAGTCTGTCCGATTTGGATTTCTCTCATCACCGCTGCGCTAAGTATTTCCTTTCTTATGCATTTATCCATCGGCCTCTGTAGTAGATGTTATTATTATTATTATCTTTGTCCCGCAAAGGTATCATTTTTATTGCACACTATCAAATTTATTTGTGTGTTTTATTCGACAAGATCACTTTTAATACCCCCTCAACAAGAAAACCTGATTACTATGTTTTTAGAACGAATTCGAACACTCTGCTCAAAACGCCCCGGTGGTGTCAAAGGATTAGCTGCTGAAGTCGACATGAGCGACGTTAACTTGTTTCGCTGTATCCGTGAGGGTTCTATCAAGGCTCAAGATCTTGAGCGTATCGCAAAAGCTTTGAATGTGAGTATAACAGAATTTTTCCCTGATGACAAGTCTTACCTATCTATTGGTAACAATGCAGTCTCCTCGTTCAATGGTAACAACATTGCTCTTTCCGGTTCCACTGACATGGCAAAGGAAAATGAAGAACTCCGTGCTCGCATTGCACAATTGGAGGAGCATTTAAGAGACAAAGAGCTAATAATTTCATTGCTTCGAAGTAAATCAGAAGTTTGACAGCCGTGCAATACCCGTGCAAGAATAAGGTTATTTGTGACCAATTGGTTCATAATCAGGAAATTTCGCAAGATGTCGACTTTTGTGGATAAAAGTGCTCCACCGAAGTACGATAGGAGAAATCGAACTTTGAATAGTCCTTAGAGCCATTCTGCGATTTAGGGTCATTCTGCCATTTCTGCCATTTCTGCCATGTAATGAAATCGTAGAAATTGAAAAATGAAATTAGCACATTGCATCCACAGTCGATTCGTCTCCAATTTATCTCTTCAATGCGATTCTTCGGCTCATACCTTTCGCGAAAAACGATCTCTTCGAAGCCATGCACCTTTCCTTCCCCCGCAAGGTAAACATCCAGCATGAAACAGCGTGCCAAATCATACAACCGCTCTCGAAGGTCAGAATGTGTTATCGCTTCCTCCCGATAAACGGCATATAGCACAGCATTGAGCCAGTGTTTGTAAATCTGTGTCGGAGCAGAGACGTGGAACATTGCTTCAAGCAGTCGCACTGCTTTTGCATCTCCGCCTTCATCGTTTGAACTGAATGTGTTGACATAATCAACTTTGTTCTTGTCATACTTCTGAATCGTTTTCAAACTCCAACTCTCGGTGCCGTTGTGCTTTTCTCGTTTGATCACGTAGCGATCGTATTGCGTTCTCAAAAAAAGCAACTTGATGATGAAGAACTTCACAAACTTCGCTTGTTCCTCCTCATTGGCCAAAGACTGAAGTACGGTTTCAAAGATCGGGATCAAGCCTTTGTCGTCGAGTCTAATTTGTTTATCTATCTTCTTCTCCTCCTGATAGAATTCACTGCGGTGGTAGCATACCTTGAGCACCTGCAGCAGGAAATTCGGGAAATTGATAATTGAACCAAATCGTTCTTGTTCTCCCGTTCCTTCACTTCCTACCTCAGACTGCCCGTATCTACTCCCCTTTTTCGCGTCTTCAAAAAGACGATTGAGGGTGAGAGGAGCACTGTTTTCTTTTGACTTCTGCTCACTGTCTTTCTGCTTGAAAAGGGCTTCGCGCAAACTATCGAACTGATTAAACTGAAGTTTTCTCCAATTCTTACCGAAAAGAATCGTTCTGTTCTCCACAGAGAAATTCATTTGCACATAGGAATTCATGTCAGCACAAGCCTCCCAAATCCGGTGGAAGAGGGGATGCTCTTCAGGCTGCAGTTTGCTCATCAACGTGGCTTTGAGCACTTCATGCTTTTCCAGTTGCTCTCCGCGTGTGTTCATGATCTCAAAATAATGGTTCAGTTGAGTATCATGCGGGAGTGGAATGCGTAGAATCTTCACTTGATTAAAAAGGTAGTCGCCAAATTGCGCTTTATCCAATTCTTTGGCTTCGAGAACAGGGATCAGATGTTTTTTTAAGCAAAGCATATACATTCACGATATTTCGTGCTGCGGGATGTTCGGATTGCATGCCCCTCTTGAAGCCTTCTGAGTGCCTCATCTGCCTCTTTTCGGTGCTCGTAAGACAGATTCGGTTGCTTGAACCAGTCTGCCTTCCCTTCGTGTTTCAACAGACTCGCCAAAATGGTCAGCGTTGTCAAACGTTGTTGGCCGTCTATCATTTCGAAATAGCTTGTCCCATTCACATTTCGAACAAATACAACAGCCGAACCGATATAGTATTTTTGATTGCTGTTTTTTTGCGCGTAGTCTGAGACATCCTCCAGCAACTGCAAGGTCTCTCTTTCTCCCCAATCATAGTTGCGTTGATAAATGGGAATAACATATTGCCCATCTGACAGAAATTCCCTTACAGTCAGTTGCTTAACTTCACTATCAATTTTTACCATCATAGTACTTGTTGTATGCTTTGAATCTTTGCTCTATTTCCTCATAGCCGGAGCGTTTCTCGGCTCTTACTGCTTCAATGTTGACGTTGATGAGGTCATACGGTGTTTTGGCTTCATGGATTTTCCTGAACAAACTCCCCCATTGGGCAGCGTATTTGTCCACGGAGGCCAGTCGTACAGCCGATAATTCCAGCCGAAGTTTATAAGCCCAAATGAAGAATAGAGGTATAATCTTGTCGAGTTCTTCTTCACCAAATCGGTCAACGTAGTACAGCAGTAGCGTATAGAACATACTCCTGACATACCTGTCCCCTGTTCTTTCGCAGCCCTTATAAGAAGTGATCAACTTTAAAATCTCCAGTGCCGGGCTTCCTTTGGGCAGGGTTTGGGGGTATTGATGCACACGCTCATATAAATTCGTATAATGGCTAATCATTTCGAAGAATCGCCCTCCGTTGATGATCTGATGGTCGAGATTGAAGGGATAAGCCATGTGCTGGTTGTCTATCGCGCGGACTTGATCTTCATTGTACATCTTCGTGAAGACGTGTGCCATGATTTCCACCTGACAGAAGGGGTAGCGCTTGCCGTCTTTCAGCGAAATGCCCTTGAACAAATCTGTGTGTTCCTTCGTAAACTCTTTCGCCGTTTTTCCCTTCGACCATCTTTTGGCGCGAAACAAGGTGAGAAAGAGCCTTTTCAGGTGCCAAGTAGGTTGTTTTTGCCACTCGTCAATATGCTTACTTTCCTCCTCTGTGAGCGAAGACATTTCCCTCAAGTGGTAGGCTTTCAGCAGGTCATGCGGTGCCAAATCTTTTCCGCGGGCATTTTGCGAATCGAAAAATTGGAAGGCTTCTGAGAGATCATCCAAATTCACAACCACAAATTCGCACTTCGTCAATAGGAAATCGAACAGTTGCGGATCAAAATCTGTCTTGCGCCGCTCTATGGTATGAATGTTCTCAACAATGTTGTGCAGAGAATGATGGTTGCTAAACGAGACTTGTTCCGAAAACTTCTTGGTGATCTTATCGACGAACTCTTTATTGGCGGACTTCATTTTGTCGTCTTCCAAACAATCGAACATGACACGAATTAGCAAAGCCAAAGTGAGAATACGTTGTTGACCGTCAACAATTGCGTTCTTGTACAGAACCAGCGTTCCCAGTCTGTATTGCTGCTGTGTTCGAAAGGTGATCAGATCAGAGATCAGTTGGTTGACATGCTTTGCTGTCCACTTGTAAGGTCTTTGATAGGGCGGAATCGTCAATAGATCAAAAGGTAGCTCTCCAATAGGGGCGATGCTCACTTTCAACTGCTCGGGCTTCTCTTCTTTTAGGTCGTCTGAATTGTTTCCCATTGCTTCGGTTTTAGGGTGTGATGCAAAAAAGTTCTCGTAGGCGTATACAGCTTAGCATGGGAGTTGCCTCCTTTGAACACGGGTCGCAGTATATCTCTAATTTGGGGCGTCGCGCAGCAGGTTGCCGACTATGGCAAAAAGCCCAGTAGTTCCCACTTTACGCGTTCTTATCGGTTATACTTATCCCACATTCTCTTGATGATCCCGGCAATCTCCTTGCGGAGCCAAAGCGGTTCCAGTACCTCCAAGTTCTCTCCATGCCAAAGCAGTTCTTGTTGAAAGTCAAAGGTCGGGCGCACCTGCAGGGAAAAGATGCTATATTCGTCTGTCCGCTCGCACTCCTGTTGTGATTCATGTATAGGCAAGTCGCGGAGATAGTTTGCTTGGACGGTACTAACCTTGATTTTTACGTCCTGTTTCGGGCAACCTTCTATGGCGATCACGCCGATGCAACCATTGAAGTATTCCTGTGGAACAAAGTCCTCCGGGTAGTCAAAAGAGCAACTCGACAAGCGGAAATCCCGAATACGGTCGAGGCAGAAAACCATGTTGAGTTTGTCCGAACCGGTACGCCCCACCATATACCAGCGTTGTCTAAATAGTTTGACACACAACGGCATCACGCGATGTTCTCGCTCCCGCTCTTTCCGATAGTTGAAATAGCGAATATGGACAAAAACGTTTTTTTCTTCATTGCGTCGACAATCGGTTCCAAATACTTACGTCCGCTCGGCACTTCCTCGAGAAGTATGCAAACTTTGAGAGACTTGCATTCGAGCAGTGAGTTGCTCACCGACAGCGTACTCAGCAGCCATTGCGCTATACTGCGCTCTTTTATATCCTCCCGATTGGCAATATAATACCGATAGGGTGCCGACTTTTTCGCATCGGATGAACAGGCCGAAGGTGTCGGCGATGTGGTCCCGCCATTTGTGGAATGTGCGCTTTTGCAGAGCTTCGCCATTGCTCATATCCTCATAGTCCATCCAGCGTCTGTTCAATTCTTCGAAAGTCAGCTTTTGGGCTTTGTCGAGTGTTTCCACTATCCACACGAGCTTATTGGTCTGATTGAGTGCCATGGTCGTTCTATCCCTTTGTGTGAAATATAACTTTAACGACTGCAAAGTTAGGATTAGGGTGTGCCATATTCGTTCATACCTGAAGTCTGGGAAATTGATTTTTCGTGGTTTTTCCTTGAAAAATAGTTGTCTTCTTTGAGAAAACAGCCTCACAATGTCATACCATTTGGGGTATACACGGTTCAAGTTGTAGTGTGTCGCAGAAAAAGAACCGTCGAGCAACTGATACTTTATGAGCCCTTTTGCTGCTGGTCGATAACCAACCGCAGAAAGGGAGTGTCCGATTCAAAAAAGAAATCCGCAACGCTCATGGACGAGCATTGCGGATGAGGCTGTTTCTAATTTAGAAGTAGATCGAACGACTGCAATTTTGAAGTCGTTTGGTTTGTGGAAAGTCGACAATTAGGCGATGAGGCCGCCCCAAGACAGGGCTTTGACGGCCAAAAGGCCGCCGAACACCAGCCAAAGATAGAGCACGAGCGCCAAGACGAAAGGGCGCCAACCGGCTTGGCGAAATTTGTCGATCGTGGTTTCGCAGCCTAAGGCCGTCATCGCCATTGTGAGGGCGAAATTGTCGACAGTTTTGATCGGCTCGGTCACGGCAGGCGAGAGCGAGAGCAATGTGTTGAGGGCAATGGCCAAGAGGAAGAGGAGGGCAAACCAGGGACGACGAGACGGCGCTGATCGGCCGTCACTCTCTCGCTCTCGCTGCGCGAGCGAGCAGACCAACTGAAGACGAGGAGCACCGGCACGAGCAGAGTGACGCGTATCATCTTGACGATCACCGCCACCTCGGCCACCTCCTTGCCCATGGCGTTGGAAGCCCCCACCACGTGCGCCACTCGTGCACCGTCGAACGGTGTAGAGCCCCATTTCATGTGTGGACAACGGGAAGAAGCCATTGCGATACAGGATGGGGTAGAGAACATGGAGAGCGTGCCGAAAAGCACAACGGTCGACACGGCCACCGCCGTCTTGTAGGCTTCTGATTTCAGAGTAGCTTCTGCGCCGAGCACGGCCGCGGCGCCGCAAATGGCACTGCCTGATGAGGTGAGCAGCGTGGTTTCCTTGTCCATCTTGAGCCACTTGCCGACGAGCAGACCGAGTCCGATTGTGACGCACACGATGAAAATGTCGAGTGCCACGGCCGACAGCCCCCACTTGTGCCACGTCGGCGAGTGTGAGGCGGAAACCGAAGAAGATGATGCCGATGCGCAAAATGCGTTTACTGCAAAACTTCAGTCCGCTGCGCCACTCCTCGGGGAGGTAACGGCCGAGTGTGTTGGCAAATAGAATACCGATGAGGATACCGACAACAAGGGGCGAAAGCGACAAGTGTTGGAAAAAGGAGGGTGCTCAAAGCCGTGGCGATTGCTGCGAAAAGAGCGATGAGCAAGAGGCCGGGAATGGAGGGAGCTGGAATTTAGATTGCATTTAGCGCGCGATAGTGTGAGGAAAAAGGGGCGGGAGAGGGGGTATCGGATGCCAAACGAAATACGTGGCGGATGGGGCGAAAGCCGTGTTTCGCTGCGGCGCCCAAGGCGAGTGCAAAAATTACAATATCTTTCGTAGACCGCTGATTTTGATGTCGGGAAATTGTTTTTTTCCTCTCGTGCTTCTTTTTCTTTCGTGTCGCCAAATTGCAAAGGCTGGCAATTTGCGTTTGTGAGGGGCGCCTATCCTGAACTGAAGCGTGCAGCCGCGGGCGACAGCAGCGCAGTGGGGTGTGATTCGTTTGTCGGGCGTTCACAACCGAAGCCCAACGCGCGGGCGCGCATACGCGTGTCAGGTGTTTTTTTCTTTTTGCCTTCACCTCTTCACCCGATGGACGCAAATTGTTGAGCAACAGCATTTTGAGGGTGAAGGTTTCGGTGAAGAACCTTCACCCCCTGGAGCTGATCATGGAAATACAAAGCCTTCACGCCTAACGAGCAGTAGCTCAGAAGGTTGCGCGTGAGGGGTGAAGGCAAAAAAGTGGAAACTTGCTGAGTGCGCAAGGCGCGGGTGCGCGTCCCCGCGTGCGAGGGCGTCATGCGCGAGGGCGCACTGACCTGAGGGGTCGATGGCGAATGTGCGAAGCATGGGGGAAGAAACGAAAAGGAGGAGGGCGATGAGAGAAACAAGGAAAGGGGCGAAAAAAAGCCCCCGTGTTTTTGTCCATTTGTTTGCAAGGTTGAAAAATGAGAACATTTTCTCGTAGAAAATCACGGTGGTTCGAAACAAAAGATTTATCTTTGCGCTCGATAAAACACAACCTTTCCCTTTTCCCGTCGCTCTGCGGCGTACACATAGCGTCAAATTCTGTGGACTACTGTCCTTGGATCAGCGCAAGCGATCTTTGACTTGATTAAACACGATAATCCCTACTGCCCAAACCGGATATCCGCCCGGAACTTGCGCATCTCGATGAGCGCCCTGCTTTTGTGAGGCGCCGGTAGCGCATACACAACCAAAGACCCCTCGCTCCGAGCAGTCGGGGCGAGGGGCGGGCAATGAAAAAAGTTTGCGCAGTGCGCCGGTTCAATACTTGTGTTCGTTGTCGGCCAACTCGGTTTGCGTGAGGCTCTTGCGGTCGATGCTGTACCAAGCATAGGCGATGTAGGCCAGCACGAAGGGGATGACGAGCGAGACGAAGCTCATGGCCGTGAGCGTAAATTCGCTCGAGCAGCTGTTGGCCAAGGTGAGCGAGCTTTGCAGGTCGGCCAATGAGGGGTAGTAGGCCGTGTGGTTGAGGGCGGCCACTTGCAGAAGCGCCCAAACGGTGAATACGCTGCCGATGCCCGCGCACCAAATGCCGCGACGCGTCGTGGTGAAAAATCGTGCGACCGATGCCTACCAGCACCAAGATCACGCCGAGCAGGAAGAGCACCAACGTGAGCGGTAGGGCCAAGAAATTGTGCAGGTATTTGTAGGCCTCGAGGCTCACGACACCCGTGTCAGGATTGACGGCGAAAACCGTCGGCCGTGAGTAGGTGGGCGGCGAAGGCCAGGAAGAGCACGAGGAAGGGGACGGTGTCGGCGAGCACTTGGCGGCGCAAGCGCGGCGTGAGGGTTTCGTCGTCGATGTTGTTGAGCAGGTAGAGGCTGCCGAGCACACGAGCCAGGAAGAGCACAACGAGACCGAGCACCAAGTTCCAAGGATTGGCCACGGCTTCGAGTCCGTGCCAGGCGGTGGTCCAGCTGCTGATGGCGGGCGCGAGTTGGTCGGCCATCACGTCTTTGTTCACCACGAAGTTAGCGCCGTGGAAGAAGGTGCCGACGGCCGTGCCGAGGAGAAGCGGGCCGAGCACGCCGTTCAGGACGAGGAACCAACGATAGGTGTTCTTACCCAAGAAGTTGCCGAGTTTGCTTTGGAACTCATAGCTCACGGCTTGCAGCACAAAGCTGAAGAGAATGAGCATCCACACCCAGTAAGCGCCGCCGAAGCTGGTGCTGTAGAACAAAAGGGAAGGAGGCGAAGAAGGCGCCGCCGAAGGTGACGAGGGTGGTGAAGGTGAATTCCATTTACGGCCGGTGCTGTTGACGATGAGCGCACGTTCGGTTTCGGTGCGGCCGAGGGTGAAAATCTGCGTGTTGGCGCCCTGCACAAACATCAGGAAAACGACGAGCGCGCCGAGGAGACTGACGAGCAGCCACCAGTATTGTTGTAGAAGAGAGTAGGTGATCATGATGAAAGGGGATAGGAGATGGGGATATAGGCCTTGATGTCACAGCCGCTGTCGCGCGGTGCGGGCCGTCTTCGCCGGATCGATGAGTTCAACCGGTTCGGCGAGGGGCTGCGGAGTGCAAAGGGCTGTGTCTGTGCCGCGATTATTCCTGCCGGTGGTTGGCAATGGCCTTAAACATGATGCGAAGCTCTGCGATGAGCAGTGCGGTGAACACCAAGAAAAAGAGGGCGAAGGTGATTTGCACGTTCGTCACCGACAGACTGGACACGGCCGCATTGACCGGCAGCAAGTCTTGGATGGCCCACGGTTGGCGTCCCACTTCGGCCACGATCCATCCGGCTTGCTCGGCCAGGTAGACCAGCACGAGGCTCCACAGGCCCACGTGCAGCAACCAGCGCTGTTCGGTGAGGGTGCCTTTGCGACCGTACCAAATGAGGAGGGCCATGATGAGGATGAGTGCGCAGCCGGCGCCGACCATGACGCGGAAGGACCAATAGACCATGCCGAGGGGCGGAACCAGATCTTCGACCTTTTGGATGTAGCCGTAGCCGAAGTAGGCCTTGTTGTCCTCAAACACTTTTCGTGCCGAGTCGGCGCGTTCGGGTGCTTTGCCGCGTGCGGCGCGGTAGTCTTTGAAGGCTGCGAGTGCAGTGGCGCCGCGCTTCATCTTTTCGGTGGCGGGGAGCACGGTGTTGCCGTCGTTGTCGGTGTAGCCGTGGTAGAGAATGTCGTCAATGCGGGCACGAAGGCTTTCAGATCCTTGTGTGCCACGAGCGAGAGGGCACCGGGCACTTCGACGCCGGGGACAATGCTGAAGGGAGCGCCGGCCGAACCCTGGCGAAGGCCTTCGGCGGCTGCCAACTTCATGGGTTGGTGGCGGGCGATGTCTTCACCGCTGCGGTCGCCGGTGAGGGCCACGATGAGACCCGCCACGAGTCCGACGATGGCGGCGATCTTGATGCTCTGCGTGGCGAGTTTCACGTTGCGGCGGCGGAGCAGAACCAGCAGCTCACGGCCACGACAAAGACGGCTCCCGTGAGCCAGCCGCTCGAGACGGTGTGGCAGAATTTGTTGACCGCGAACGGTTGGAAAGCTACGCCGAAGAAGTCCATCATCTCGTTGCGCACGGTGTCGGGATTGAAGTCCATGCCCGTGGGATGCTGCATCCAGCTGTTGGCCACGAGGATCCACCAGGCCGAAAGTGGTCGCCCCCAGGCCGGTGAGCCAGGTAGAGGTGAGGTGGAAGCCTTTTGCTGATTTTGCCCCAGCCGAAGAACATGAGGGGCGATGAAGGTCGATTCCATGAAGAAGGCCAAGATGCCTTCGATGGCCAGCGGGGCGCCGAAAATGTCGCCCACAAACCAGGAATAGTTGCTCCAGTTGGTGCCGAATTCAAATTCGAGAATGATACCCGTTGCCACTCCGATGGCGAAATTGATGCCAAAGAGTTTTTTTGCCAGAATTGGGCGGTTTTCTTCCAGAATTCGTCGCCGGTGCGATAGTAACAAGTTTCCATAATGGCCATCACGAGCGCCAGTCCGAGGGTGAGGGGGACGAAGAGCCAATGATAGCATGCGGTAAGCGCGAATTGCGCTCTCGACCAGCCGAGGACGGCGAGGTCGGTGAGTGTGAAGCATCATCATAGTGTGAGAGAAATGAAGTAGTGTTTGTTTTTTACGGTTGCGTGAGTTCTGTGGCGACGCGGTTTTGCTTTTGCGTGGGCGTGCCTTGGGTACGGGACGGAAGAAGAAGAGACGGAGCACGGCGAACATGACGAAGAGTTTTCACGGCGATGATGATCCAGAGCGTTCTGCCCCAGGTCATTTGCCTGAATCCGTCGATGTAGAATCGCAGTGCTTTGCGGAAGGGTTGGGCTATGTTCATGTTCGAAGTCAGAAAAAAAGAAATCGCAATTCGGGAGGAAGGGAAATCGGTGGACGAAACGATTGTTTTCTCGGGGTGCTCGTCGTTTTCGCGGCATATTGGGCGGCGATTTCGCTCCCTTGTCGTGGCGTCGTGCGCGGCGATGACGGCGAATTGCGGAAGTTGTTCGGCTCTTTTTGTTATGTGGTGACTACAAAAGTAAGGGTTTGGCAACAAATGAGCAAGATTTTTGGCAGCGATATTTGTCATTCACGACAAGAAAATGCCGTGTGCGACGAATAGCTCCCCTTTGCAGGCGCAAAATTTGGCCTTTCTCATCGATCATCGTAACTTTGCATCGTTATTCAAACAATTACTTATACGCCCAATGAACATCATTCATACGGTTGCCGAGTTGCGCACTCAAGTTTCGTGCGCGAAGGCAGCCGGAAAAAAGGTGGGACTGGTACCGACCATGGGTGCGCTCCACGAAGGTCACGCTTCGCTCATTCGCCGCAGCGTGGAAGAGTGCGGTTGCACGGTGGTCAGTGTCTTTGTCAACCCCACGCAGTTCAATGATCCCAACGACCTGAAAAATTATCCCCGCACGCTCGACGCCGATTGCGCGCTGATCGACAAGCTGGGAGCCGATATTGTGTTTGCCCCCACGGCCGAAGAAATGTATCCCACGCCCGACACGCGCGTTTTTTCCTACCCGCCGATCGATACGGTGATGGAAGGAGCGCGTCGGCCCCGGACACTTCAACGGCGTGTGCCAAGTGGTGTCGAAGCTCTTCGACATGGTGCAACCGGATCGGGCCTATTTCGGCGAGAAAGACTTCCAACAAATTGCCGTGGTGCGTGCCATGATGAAGGACCAGGGCTTCGGTTTCGAATTGGTGGCCTGTCCCATTGTGCGCGATGAGCGCGGTTTGGCCCTTTCTTCGCGCAACGCACTCTTGTCGGTGAGCGAACGTTTGCTTGCCGCCAACATCTGTCGCATTTTGCGCGAAAGTGTGAGCTTTGCCCGTGCCCTGACCGTGAAAGAGGTGGTGGACACCGTGGTGCGCCGTATCAATGCGGTCGACGGTTTGGAGGTGGAGTATTTCCAAATCGTGAATGCCGAAACGCTGCAACCGATCGATGATTGGAACGACGCGGCGCGGGTGCAAGGCTGCATCACCGTTTATTGCGGTGAGCGCCGAGTACGACTCATCGACAACATTGCTTATCAGTAAAATTGACGCGAAACACAATGACACTGAGCATTCTGAAATCAAAAATACACTGTGCCACCGTCACCGAGGCGAATTTGCACTACATGGGTTCGATCACCATCGACGAAGCCCTGCTCGAAGCGGCCGATATGCTGCCCGGCGAGCACGTGCACGTGGTGAACAACATGAACGGTGAGCGCATTGAGACCTACATCATCAGCGGCCCCCGCAATTCGGGGTGCATCTGTCTGAATGGTGCCGCCGCTCGCTTGTTCCAGCCCGGCGATCAGGTGATCATCATGGCTTATGCCGGCATGACGCCTGAGGAAGCGCGCGAATATCGTGCGAAGGTGGTGTTCCCCGACGCTGAGAACCGATTGGCGTGAAAACGGCATCGACAGGCGCGAAGCATGCTGTCGGCATCTTCGGTGGGTCGTTCGACCCGGTGCACCGCGGCCATCTCGCGCTGGTGCAATATCTCTTGGCGCAAGGGGTGGTGGAGGAAGTGTGGTTGATGGTTTCGCCACTCAACCCCCTGAAATCTCGTTTCATCTCAGTCCCGACGATGTGCGTTTGGACATGGCGCGAACGGCGGCCGCAGAGGTGCCGGGACTTCGTGTTTCCGATTTCGAAATGCACTTGCCGCGCCCGTCCTACACGTGGCGAACGCTGCGTGCCTTGAGAGCCGCCTATCCCGACACCGAATTTTCGCTCATCATCGGAGCAGACAATTGGTTGGTCTTCGACCGTTGGCAGCACACGGACGAGATTTTGGCGCACCACCGCCTCATCATCTATCCGCGTCCCGGTTGTTCGATCGACCCGGACGGCTTGCCGCCCGGTGTGGTCTACGTGGATGCACCGCTGTTGCCCTTCAGCAGTACGAATGTGCGCGAGGCGGTGCGTCGCGGTGAGGACATCGCCGAGATGGTGCCCGCCTGTATAGTCGATCGCTGCCGACGTTGCTACGCGAAGTCCGACGAATGAGCGGACGCGCGCGAAGTTGCTGCTCGCAGTCCCGGTGATTCAGCATTTTTGCACCGAGTGCAGCCTGAGATTCCGTGGTACGTCGCGCAAAGCTCTTTTTGAAACGCGAACTCGCCCCACAACACTTGCATGTTGTGGGGCGAGTTCATTAAATGAGTGCGGGGAAGAGGAGAGATCTTCTCGTGCGGCGCACTCACGGAGGGCGATTGCTGTGTCGGCACGCATGGAGCAACATTGTGCCGTGAGGAGGTCAATCGTCGTCGTCGTCTTCCGTCGCCGTTTTGTTGTGGCCGATGGTGAGTTTACGCAGGGTCGTACATCGAACCGTTGTAAACATTCATATCCACCTTGCCGCGTATGCCTTCGATGCGGCCGACGTCGGTGTGCTGCCAGAACTTCCATTGTCCGTTGAAGCGCGGGTGCTTCACGTAGTAGTGGGCGATCCAGAAGGGATAGCGCCGGAATTCGGGTGTGTCGAGATAGGTTTGTTTGAATTTGAGGCCGGTGTAGATGATCGGCGTCGCTCCGTAGCGCCGTTCGGTGAGTCGGAGCCATTCGAAAGCTTCTTTTCTCAGTTTTTTGGGGGTGAGCGCTCCCAATTCCTCAATGTCGAGTACGGGGGGGAGGTCTCCGTCTTCGAGTTGGACATTGTCCATGAAATAGCGGGCTTGCTCGTCGCCCGACACCTCGGGAGAGAAATAGTGGTAGGCGCCCACGCATGAGTCCGTACTGACCGGCCTTGCGGAAATTGCGTTGAAATTTGCGGTCGAGGTGACTTTTGCCTTCGGTGGCTTTGACAAACACAAATTCGACCCGTGCGTCGCGCGAAATGGTGGTGGTGGCCACCTGTTCCCAATCGATGTTGCCCTGGTGGTGGCTGACGTCGAGGCCGTGTATGGTGTAACCGGCCCGGCAGTTCGATATCTCCGAACAGAGCGTGCCAGCGACTGCTGTAGGGGGCTACGATGAAGCGATAGAAAAGGAGGGAGAGAACGAGGACAGCAACGAAGCCACCGATCCAGAACGCGCGGTGGTAGGCGTATCCGAACGAACGTTCGGCCCAAGAAAGTGGGGCAGAAGACTTTTTGGCGTCGTGCCTCTTTCGGCGCACGGGCTTTTTCTTTGTCTGTGCTTTGTCTTTACCAAACACCTTGCGAGAGTTGAAAATATTGCGATTCCTGTTCAGCAAAGTTAGGCATTTTGGCCGTATGCTGCAAGTGGCTTTCTAAAAAGCGTCCCCCTTTCTTCGGATGAAGAGAGGAGGATTTATCAGTTGGGGGCACGGTGGTCGGCACTGATGATTTTCTGAATACAATTGGCGCAACCCTGCTCATGCGTCAGGGGGCGTTCTTCGTTTGCGCTGTCGTCTAAGCCGAAATGAGACGGCTGTCATTTACGTCGTTTCTGCGTTTTTGGTTCGTTTGTTTGAAAGAGTGCTTTGTTTCCGTGTGCGCGATTTTGCGTGCTTGGCGTGAGGCGGTTTTGGGATGCGACCGTTTCCTTTTGGCGGAAGTCGGAGACTTTTTCTGTGCAGATGCTGCGACCAGGTTTTTGTCGTCGCTGTGCTTTGCGGCTTAAGGTGTTGCCAATGGTCAACTTTTGCAGGTCGTCCAACGAACCGTTGTAGACATTGAAGTCGACCTTGCCGGTGATGCCGTCGATGCAGCCTTCTTCGGTGTGTTGCCAAAAGTCCCATGCGCCTTTGTAGCGTAGCTTCTTCACTTTGTAGTGAGCGATCCAAAAAGGGTAGCGCTCGAACTCGGGGAGTGTTGAGATAGTTTTTTGAATGTCAGATAGGTGTAGATGATGGGAGGCGTGCCGAAGCGTTTTTCCATCATCTCGAGCCATTCGAGGACTTCTCTTCTTAGCGTTTCTGGCTTGAGTCTGCCGAGGACCTCAACATCGAGCACCGGGGGAGGTCGCCCTTTTTCGAGTGGGACGCTGTTGATGAAATGGTGGGCTTGCTCGTCGCCCGAAATGCCGGGCGAGAAATAATGGTAGGCTCCGCGGACGAGACCGTATTGTTGCGCTTTCCGGAAGTTGTGACGAAATTTCCGATCCAAATGGCTTTTTCCTTGCGTGGCTTTGACGAATACGAATTGTACGCGTGCACCGTTGTCATCTGAGGCGGTGGCTACTTTTTCCCAGTTGACGGTGCCTTGGTGGTGGCTCACATCAATGCCGTGAATGCTGTAGTTGGCGGGGAATTTGGACTCGCCGAAGCCACGATGGCGGTAGGGCGCAAGGATAAAGTGGTAGAGGAGTAGGGTGCAAACCAGTGCAATGGCCGACCCGCCGATCCAAAAGATGCGTTTGCGATGCTGCCCGAATGTGTGTGCTGTCCGGGAGTGGGGTGCAGAAGATTGTTCCTGCTTGTTGTTTTCGTTCGTGTGACGCACGGGAATTTTGTTTGTCTGTGGTTTTTCTTGATCCAACTCTCTGTGTGAGTTGAAAATAGTGAGATTTCAGTGCGCCAAAATTAGGCATTTTAACTGTGATCTGCAAGCGTCTTACGAAAAATCCCCCTTTCTCGATGGAGAAAGGGGGATTTTTCTTATCGGAGCACGTTGTGTGCGTGTTTTATTTGGCCTGTTCGAGGGCGAGGGTGCGGGTGCACTGGTCGCAAACTTCCGTGGGTCCCCAGTACTGGATGGGTCCGGGGTAGATGAAGGCGGTCTTTTCGGCCCATTCTTCGCGGTGTGCGGCGAAAGCTTGGAAGGGTTTGCCGTCGAGTTCGACGAGGGCCTTGCGGATCACGGGTTTCATGTGGCCGTGGCGGCGTTCCATGTTCATCATCATGGTGATGGGGACACCGCCGGCGATCCACTGTTCGGCCGGTGCGGTGGTGTTCTTCACGATGGCCATGTAGCCGGTCTTGCCGTTGGCGACGAGTTGCGCAGCCGATGCACCGAGTGCGTAGCAGTAGTCGGCATCGAAGTTGGAGGGAGCGGCGCAGCGTCCTTCGTAACCGAAGAAGTGGTGGAGGGGCGCGAACTTGCCTACGTATTTACCTTCCTTCTTCCAGGCGGCGAGCTTCTCGGCTACCATTTCGCTGAGGAGCTTCTCGGTTTCGATGAGCGAAACCTGTACGTTGCCGTGGGGGTCGCGTTCAGCGGTGAGCTGCTTAGCGACGCCTTCGGGGAGCGAGGCGTAGATGGCTGCATTGGCGGGCGAAAGTTTTTCGAGCACCCAAGCGCGTTGCTGAGCGGCTTCCACTTTCTCGGCCTCGGGGGTGGAAAGGAGGTCGTTGAGCTCGGCGATGAGTTTTTTGAGCGAGGGGATGAACTCGATGAGGCCTTCGGGGATGAGCACCGTGCCGAAGTTGTTGCCGGCTTCGGCGCGCTTGGCGACAACGCCTGCGATGTAAGTCACCACGTCGTCGAGGCTTTTGTTCCTTAGCCTCCACTTCTTCGGAGATGAGGCAGACGTTGGGCTGCACTTGCAGGGCGCATTCGAGGGCAATGTGCGAAGCCGAGCGACCCATGAGTTTGATGAAGTGCCAGTACTTGCGAGCGGAGTTGGCGTCGCGCTGGATGTTGCCGATCACCTCTGCGTAGGTTTTGCAGGCGGTGTCGAAACCGAACGACGTTTCGATCTGGTCGTTCTTGAGGTCGCCGTCGATGGTTTTGGGGCAACCGATGACTTGCACGCCGGTTTTCTTGGCTGCGAAGTATTCGGCCAGTACGCAAGCGTTGGTGTTGGAGTCGTCGCCGCCGATGATCACGATGGCGTTGATGCCCAGCTGGCGAATGATCTCGAGACCCTTTTCAAATTGTGCTTCTTCCTCGAGCTTGGTGCGACCCGAGACCGATCATGTCGAAACCGCCGGTGTTGCGATATTCGTCGATCAGGGCGTCGTTCATCTCGATGTATTGGTGGTCGACGAGACCGCGGGTCCCTATGAGGAAGCCGTAGAGCTTAGAATTGGGGTTTTGCTTTTTCAGACCGTCGTAGAGACCGCAAATCACGTTGTGACCGCCGGGGAGCTTGTCCGCCCGAAAGGATGATGCCGATGTTGATGGGGGCATATTCCTTCTTTTTCGTCGGTGGGTTCGAAGCTAACGAGGGCATACCGTAGGTGTTGGGGAAGAGGGCTTTTGATCTCTTCCTGGTTATCAACACTCTGCGTGGGATTTCCCTACGATTTTCACGTTGCCGCGCAGACCGGCGGGGAGTTTGGGGCTGTAAGCCGCACGAGCGATTTGCAATGCGCTTTTTCCATAATGTGTTTAGGTGGAAAGAATGATATTTCTTGCCTACAAAGTTACTCGTTTTCGAGCGAACGGCAAAAAGGCGGGGCGTTTTTTCGGCGTCAGAGATAGAAATCTCGACAGAGCGCTGCGTACTGGGCAGAACGTTGGCCGTCGCACAGGAGAATGAGAGGTGTCGCGTTCCACCTGTTCGGGCGCCGCACCCTTGACGAAGTGGAGCAAAACGCGTTTGGGCGCTTTGCGTGCCACGGTTTGTCACGTCGGTGGCGCGCACGAGTGAGCATCCGGCGTCGGCAGCTGCGGCATGAAACCTATCTTGCGCCGTTTTGGGAATGATGACTTCGAGGCTTCCACCCGGGCGGAGGAGGCGGGCGGCGCGTGCCGTGAGGCGGGCGAAGGTGAGTCCCGTTGCGGTGTGCCGCGCTTGCGCACGGTGCGTCGGGAGCGAAAGCGTTTCTTCGAAAAACGGCGGATTGCTCACAATGGCATCGAAGGTGCCGGCGTCGCGAAGGAAACGCAATGATTGTCATCCAGAAAATCGGCACAAAGCACGTCGATTTGCTGAGCGAAGGGCGACGGGTCACATTTTTCCGCGGCTTGTTCCGCGGCCTGATGGGTCGATTTCGAGCGCGACGAGGTGGGCTTCGGAAAGCGCTGGGCGAGCAGGAGTGCGACGAGCCCGCAGCCCGTACCGACGTCCAGGACGCGTTTTGTAGAGCGCCGGTTTTCAATTGGCGCAGCGTGCGATTTGCTGCCGGTAGTCTGGGGTGGTTCGTCGGTCGCGGTTAATCGTGCCCATGCGCCGAGGAGAACGCCGTCGGTACCGACTTTCATGGCGCAGCGGTCGTCGTGGACAACGAATTGACGGAAGGTAAAACATAAGCGGAGAGGACGTTGTGGATGAACGATGGGGGAGGGGGACGCGTTGGAGGGGTGCGGAGGGTGAGACGAGGAAACGCAAAAGAAATCGCGCAATCCAGCAGAAGAAGTAGTACAATGCAGCAAAGAATTCGTGCCATTCCGCAAAAGAAGTCGAGCAATGCGGGGAAAAAGTGGTGCGTTCCAGGATGAAATCGCGTGATTCAGGGGAAAAAAAGTTGGGCGTTTCCGAATGAAAGTCCCCTGTGTGCGCAAAAAGTTTCCAATTTTTCTGCCACCCTTGGGATGGAGCGCGAGCAGGTCGGGACTTCAATAAAGCAGGTTGCGGTGATCGCACAGAAGGTTGGCGCTCTTGTGAGGAGGACAGGCTTCCTCGAATGAAAGTGGGGCGATGAGGGGCGACACGTCTCGTCACTGTGGAAAAAGGGAAGGGTGGGGGATTGCTTGAGAGGGGCTTCTTGTGACTCCTGAGGAGGACGGAAGAACGAAGCGCGTTGTGGGCAGTTCACGCCCGGCGAAGGAGTGTGCCCTGTACGGACGAGAACAAACGAAAAAGGCGGCTTCACGAGTGAAGCACGCCTTTCGATTGGATTGGGAATAGTTGTTGGATTAGGCCAAGTGGAGACTTATTTGGCCTTCTCAACGATGGCTTTGAAAGCCCTGAGGGTTGTTGACAGCGAGGTCGGCGAGCACCTTACGGTTGATCTCGATACCGGCCTTGTGGAGTCCACCCATGAGTTGAGAATAGCTCAAGCCTTCGAGGCGAGCCGCAGCGTTGATACGCTGAATCCAGAGTGCGTGGAAGTTGCGCTTCTTGTTGCGACGATCGCGGAAGGCGTAGGTCAGACCTTTCTCCCCAAAGTGTTCTTGGCAACGGTCCAGACGTTTTTGCGAGCACCATAGTATCCGCGGGTCAATTTCAGGATTCTCTTGCGCTTAGCGCGAGATGCGACGTGATTTACTGATCTTGGCATAGTAAGTTGGGTTGTGATTGCCGGCGGTCAGAGATGTGACACTTGCGAGCCGGACATTCGATTGAATAAATGACTGTGGGTGAGAGCTTTTGATTAGCGCATGCAGAGCAATTCGCGTACCTGCTTAACGTCGGTGGAGTCAACGAGACCCACGTGGCAGAGGTTGCGCTTTTTAGCTTCTTCGTCTTTTTGGTGAGAATGTGGCTGTGGAAAGCGTGCTTTCTCTTGATCTTACCCGTTCCGGTGAGTGCGAAACGCTTCTTAGCACCGGAATTAGTCTTCTACCTTAGGCATTTGTTGTGTGATTAAGTGATGAATGAATGTGCGGTTGCGCATACCTGGCACAACGCGCGACGATATAAAAACGAACTTCGAGCCAAGCGCCTCGACGGATGCTTTTTAGTGATTATGGAAACTGGGGTAGTTCCGCCGAGAACATCACTTTTCAGTTCGGATTTATCAGGAATGGTTGGGTTGTCCGCTGTCCAGATCGAAAACCTGCGTGCGGGACGGTGCTCCGCTCGGATTAGAAGTCTTCGCCTTCCACCTTGGGGCGGTGTATTCGCGGCGTTCCTTGACTTGCGGCGCCTTCTTGGCGGGAGTGGGCTGCTCTTCGGTAGCCGTTTCGCCTTCGTTTTGGGAGCTTCGGGCAGTACCTCTTTTCCTTCTTGACGGGAGCCTTCTTGGGCGCGAGATACATCGTCATGCGCTTACCTTCGAGCACGGGCATGGATTCCACTTTGCCATAGTCCTCGAGATCGTTGGCGAAACGCAGCAGGAGCACTTCGCCTTGTTCCTTGAAGAGGATGCTACGTCCGCGGAAGAAAAACATAAGCCTTGACTTTGTCGCCTTCGCTGAGGAAGCCTTTGGCGTGTTTGAGCTTGAAGTTGTAATCGTGAGTCGTCGGTTTGGGGACCGAAACGGATCTCTTTGATTTCCACCTTCACTTGTTTTGGCTTTCAGCTCCTTCTGTTTCTTCTTCTGTTGGTAGAGGAATTTCGAGTAGTCGATCAATCTACAAACGGGAGGCTGCGCATTGGGGCTGATCTCGACGAGATCGACTCCTTTTTGTTGCGCGAGTCGAAGAGCATCGCGGGTAGGCATTACAGTGCTTTCTGCATCGTCTTGCACAATACGCACTTCGCGCACACGAATTTGTTCGTTTACGCGATATTGCGGCTTAGTAGGCTGTTTGCGGTCGTTTCTGTTGGGTCTCAAATGTGTGAAACTATTGGGTTTTGTAAATTGTCTGTATGCTGATTAGCGCTGCAAAAGTAGTGTTTTTCTTCTAATGAACAAAAAGGCGCGGGGCAAAAACTTGGGGACTTTCTCCTTTTACGGCATTTTCTCGAGAGTGTTTCTTGTGAGAATGAAGGTTACGTTGTATTTTTGCGCAGATTTAATCGAGGTGTGCAACTTTTGTGTGCATGCCGGCAATTCCTTATCTCAATGAAAAGATTTTTTCTTTTGCTGCTCCTCGTCTGCCTGGGTGCGACGTTGAGTCTTTCGGCGCAATCGGCGGCCGACAAAAATTGTAGGAGTGTATCGTGTGGTGAAAGACGGTCGCAACTCGAAAGTGAAGGTGTTCAAGCATGCCGGAGGTTACCGTGCGCAGGTGATCTGGCTTGAGAACATGAAGAATCCCGACGGATCGCAGCGCACCGATACGAAGAATCCCGATCCCTCTAAGCGCCACACGCCTTCCAATCAGATCGATTTTTGGTCGACAAGGTGACGTATGACGCTGACGACAACGAGTGGGAAGATGGCCGCATCTACGATCCCACGTCGGGTAAGACGTACAAAGTGGAAATGTATTTCGAGAAACCCGTGTGCTCACCGTCAGGAAAAGCTCGGACCGTTCTACAAGAAGATGTACTGGACCAAAAATCCAGTGAACCCGGTCTTCGCGGTGGGAGTTTCCCACAAAGCACACGACGTTTACGATGAACGAAAACAAGGCCACCGCAACCGGAAAGGAAGCGGTGGCCTTGTTCGTGTTTCGGTGGCCTCCGGAGCGTCGGCAGGTCAGCGCGCGTCGGAAGCTGCGGGTTTCGGAGGGGCGTTGCGGAGCTGATTCGTCCGTCGTCTCATCGTCGACGAGAGTGCGCGGAAGTGTCTCCACGATTCGGCTTTCCAACTCCTCGGCCGTGAGGTCCAATTGCAGTCGTCCGCCTTGCGCCACCGAGATGTGTCCGGTTTCTTCGCTCACGGCGATCGCCAAGCAGTCGCTTTTCTGCGAAGCGCCGAGCGCGGCACGGTGTCGCAAGCCGAGCGTCTTGGGAATATCCGGGTCGTGCGAGACGGGAAGGACGCAGCCCGCTCGGTAGATGCGGAGTTTGTTGGAAATAACCATCGCACCGTCGTGGAGCGGAGAGTTTTTGAAGAAGATATTTTCGATGAGCCGTTGCGAAATCCTTGCGTCGATCACCTCTCCGTAGGAAGCCACGTCATCGAGGTCTTGATAACGCTCCACGATGATGAGTGCGCCCACCTTTTGTTTGCCCATGCTCACGCAAGCCATGACGAGCGGCAGGATCTCTTTGCGGTGCATGGTGTTGTCGTCGTTGTGTCGCCTGAACCAGCGCAAGATCAGTGAGGCCCGTTGTGTGCCGATGGTGGAGAAAAATGTCGGATCTCCTCCTGGAAAAGCACGATGAGCGCGAGTGCGCCGACATTGATGAGGCGGTCGAGAATGCTGCCGAGGAGCCGCATCTTGAACACCTGCGAAACTAGGATCCAGACGATGATGAAAATGAGCACGCCCGTGAAAAATATTGGACGAACTCGAGGCGCGCATCAGTCGGTAGAGATAGAAAAGCAGCAAGGCCACCAAAATAATATCGATGGCATCTTTGAGGTCGAAAGAAAGAATCCCAAAAATCATAGCGAGAGAGGTTTACTTGGTGTCGGCCGCGCGCATTTTTTCGACAATGCGCACCGCTTCGACGGCCGCGCGCACGTCGTGCACGCGCAAAATGTGCGCCCCTTTGAGCAACGCGATGGTGTTGACCACCGTGGTTCCGTTGAGCGCCTGCTCCGCATCGGTTCCGAGCAGTTTGTAGATCATCGATTTGCGACTCACCCCCACGAGCAGCGGGAGTCCCAGCTCGTGGAAATAGTCGAGCTTGTCGAGTAGGGCATAGTTGTGCTCCATGGTTTTGCCGAATCCGAAGCCCGGATCGAGGATAATGTCGTGCTGAGTTCGCGCAAGCGTTGCACGCGGCGCGCCAGCCACTCAATGACGTCTGCCACCACGTCGTCATATTGCGGATTGCACTGCATGGTGCGGGGGTGCCTTGCAGGTGCATCAAGACGTAAGGCACACCGAGTCGTGCCACGGTGTGAAAACATCGCGCGGTCGAGTGTGCCGCCGGAAATGTCGTTGATGAGCTGCACCCCGTAGTCTCTCACGCAGTGCAGCGCCACTTCCGCGCGAAAGGTGTCGACCGACAGCAGCGTGTCCGGAGCTTCCTCGCGCACCACTTCGAGTGCCGCGGCGAGTCGCCGCATTTCTTCGTCGGCACTCACCTCGTTGGCGCCCGGACGAGTGGAGTAGGCGCCCACATCGATGCAGCCCGCGCCCTCATCCACGAGTGTGCGCACGCGCCCGGCGCTAGGCTTCGACATCGCTCACCGGAGTGCGCGAGTCGGCAAAGAAAGAATCGGGAGTTGCGTTGAGAATACCCATCACCAGCGGGCGGTCGAGGGGAAAAAGGCGGTCGTTGATGCAGAAGCGTGTGTGTGTCATGATTTGAAGGAGAATGCGACGTCGAATACTTGCAAAGTTAAGAGGTGGCGCGTGGATCGCAAAATAAACAAGCGACTTTTTCGGTTCATTCGCTAAGAAAATGTACTTTTGTAGGCACGAACCAAGAACAGAATTATGACACTTCCCCAACTCTATGATATCTACCATCGTCATCCCGTGGTGACGACCGACACGCTCACTGTCCCGAGGGCAGTCTTTTCTTCGCGTTGCGCGGCGACAAGTTCGACGGCAACGCCTTTGCACTCGACGCCTTGGCCAACGGTTTGCGCCTACGCTGTGGTGGACGATGCCGAAGTGGCTGCAAAAGATGCGCGTTGCCTTTTTGTCGACGACGTACTTTCCATCTTGCAGGAACTGGCGGCCCACCACCGCCGTGTGCTCGACACCGGTGTTGCAGATCACCGGCACCAACGGCAAAACCACCACCAAAGAACTCGTCGCCGCGGTGCTCGGCGAGAAATTCAAGGTGCTCTACACCGAAGGCAACCTCAACAATCATATCGGTGTGCCCCTCACGCTGCTCCGTTTGCGCCCCGAACACGATTTCGCCGTGATCGAAACCGGCGCCAACCACCCGGGCGAAATCGCGCAGCTGAGCAAAATCGTGCAACCCAATTGCGGACTCATCACCAATGTCGGGAAAGCGCACCTCGAAGGCTTCGGCTCATTCGAGGGCGTGGTGAAAAACAAAACCGAACTCTACCGCTACCTCGCACAGCGCAACACCGAAATCACCGAAACCCTCATCACCGGCGAAACCCGCTTCAAGCCCGACGCTGTGCCGTTCTTCGTTTTTGTCAGCGGCGACAACGAATTTCTCATGCCCCACGTGGCCGAATGCGGCTTGCCCTCGCTCACCTACGGCAGTCCCGGACGTGGCTACACCATCGAGGGCGAAGTGGTGGACTGCACGCCTTTCTTGACGCTGCGCTGGCGCAAGGCCGACGGCGCATGGCACAAGGTGAGCACGCAACTCGTGGGCGCCTATAATATAGATAATGTGTTGGCGGCCGTGCTCGTGGGACTTTGTTTCAAAGTGTCGCTGACCGCCATCGACCATGCCTTGCAGCACTACGCCCCGCACAACAATCGATCGGAATATCGGAAAACGGAGCACAATTCGCTCATCATCGACGCCTACAATGCCAACCTCTCGTCGATGCAAGCTGCCCTCACCAGTTTCCGGCAGACCACTGCAGCCCACAAGATGATGATTCTCGGCGATATGCGCGAGTTGGGCGCTGCCTCGGCCGATGCACACGCCGAAGTGCTGCGACAAGCCACCACGTGCGGTTGCGAAGAAATCTGGTTGGTGGGCGAATGCTTCACCGCAGCAGCTTCGGCCCTGGCCCTGCCCCCGGCTGTCAAAGTGCGCACCTTCGCCAACGTCGAAGCCGTGGAAAACGAATTGCTCAGCCACCCGGTTTCCGATCATTTGATTCTCATCAAAGGCTCCAACGGCACCCGCTTGTTCCGTTTGCCCGAGTTCCTCTGAACGGAATAACCGCTGCTCGATAGCGGAAATTGGTGTTTCTGATGTGTTTCTGTAATATTGATATTGCAGAATTGTGGTAGTTGAAATTTTCTTCCACTTTTTTTCGCCCAAGTCTTGGTGGTGAACGAAAAAGTGCCTACCTTTGCATCGCAATCGGGAAGAAAACCTGATTGAAATGATCGCGGAGTGGAGCAGTTGGTAGCTCGCCAGGCTCATAACCTGGAGGTCGCCCGTTCGAGTCGGACCTCCGCAACTAAATAAAGCATCAACCTCGGTTGGTGCTTTTTATTCTTTTGTGTCTATTCTCCATTTTTCGTCCCCACACCCTTAGAAAACACCGATTGTCGCGCTTGTATGTTGGCATTTATATTTAATTTTGCAGGAGCAATCGGCAGCCGGCGACGCAATTTGCCGCGAGACGCGAGTCGCCGATGCACTCTCACATGCAAGATCCAATGGCGCAACCCTTTCTCATAGACATCGACCGCATCCTTTCCGACAAAATGGGCACCAAGGCTCGTTATGTGCCGAACTTCGGTGGTACGCTATCTCAAAAACATCGTCCACCAAGATTGGCTCAATGAGTTCATTGTCCAGAAGGCGAAAAAGCAAGGCGTGCAGTGGTTGGAAGATTGCATTCGCCACCTCGGTTGCACATCGAAGTGGTGGGGAAGAACCTCCCCTCAGATGCCGACGGCCGCCGTTTCACCTTCGTCTCCAATCACCCCCTCGGCGGCGCCGACGGTGTGGTGCTCGGTGCCATCCTCGGCCGGCATTACAACGAGCGTGTGTGCTATTTGGCCAACGACCTCTTGATGAACCTTTCCGGAATCGCACCGCTCATCGTGCCCATCAACAAGACCGGTCGCGAAGGGCGTGAACTCTCGCAGCGCGTCAGTGCCGCTTTCGCCGGCGACAAGCACATCATCCTATTCCCCGCCGGTCTCTGTTCGCGTCGCATCGACGGAAAAATCCAAGACATTCCGTGGGCCAAAACCTTTGTCACGAAGAGTGTGGAATCGCATCGCGACATTGTGCCCATTTATTTCGAGGGTCGCAATTCGGATCGGTTCTACCGGCTGGCCGCACATGGAGCAAGCGGCTCGACATCGCTTCAATCTCGCCATGCTCTACCTCGTGGACGAACTCTATCGCCATCGCGGCGGCCATTTCCGCGTTGTCATCGGGCAGCCCATTCCGTGGCAGGAGTTCACATCGGCACGTAGCCCCATCGCCTGGGCAGCCCACGTGCGCGAACTGGTCTATCGGCTCCCCAATTGATCGGACGCTGTCCCTCGCCTTGGTATGTTCAGACTCTACCGCCCCGTCAGGTCGTGGAGTTCCTCATAAATTCTCGACAATGGAAGAAATCATCGCCCCGGTATCTCGCGACCTCCTGTTGCAAGAGCTCACCCCCGAACGTCAGCTCCGCAAGACCAACAAGGCCGGCAACTTGAGATCTGCATCATCACGCACCACAATGCCCCCGCACGTGATGCGCGAAATCGAGTCGTCTGCGCGAAATTGCCTTTCTGCGCCGCCCGGCACGTACCGGAAAAAGCCCTTGACCTCGACGAATTCGACACGTGCGAGAAACCCTACCATCAGCTGGTGGTGTGGAATCCCGACGCCTGCGAAATCTTGGGCGGCTATCGCTTTCTGCGACTTCTGACATCACGTTCTGCCCGACGGACAACCCTACTTGGCCACCGGCCACATGTTTCATTTCTCCGATAATTTCATCGAGAATTTCCTCCCGCAGACCGTAGAACTCGGCCGCTCGTTCGTCACCCTCGAGTACCAGAGCACCAACAAGCTCTCCAAGAGTCTCTACGCCCTCGACAATCTTTGGGACGGCCTGGGCGCCCTTACGGTGATGATCCCCCGATTTGAAATACTTCTTTGGGAAAATGACCATGCATCCGAGCTCGACCGTGAGGCGCGCGACGATACTCTATTTTTCTCAAACGTCATTTCGGCGACCGCGACGGACTTATCACCGTGGCCGATCCGGTACTGCTCGAAACGCCGGAAGAAAAGCTCCGCGCGCTTTTCGTTGAAGATGATTTCCGCGCCGACTACAAGATTCTCAACCGCGCCGTGCGACAACGTGGGTTCAACATCCCGCCGCTGGTGAGCGCCTACATGAGTCTCTCGCCCACGATGCGCGTGTTTGGCACCGCCATCAACGACACGTTTGGCAATGTCGAAGAAACGGGCATCCTCATTGCTGTCGACGAGATCCTGGAAGAGAAGGCAAGCGCCACATCAGCTACGTCGACCCCAACTCGCTCGCAACTGCGAATTGTTTTCGAGACCATGCGTCGTTGAGCGAAATATCTCAACAGCCCTATCGTCCCGATGCACCCATTGCGGTGTGTCGGTTTATTTATCAAGTCGCCAGAGCATTTGCGCTGATCCACAGGGACAGTAGTCCACGGAATTTGACGCTATGTGGACGCCGCAGAGCGACGGAGGAAAGGGAAAGGTTGTGTTTTATCGAGCGCAAAGATAAGTCTTTTGTTTCGAACTGCCGTGATTTTTCGACGAGAAATGTTTTTATTTTTCGATCTTGCGAATGGAAAAACAAAAACACGGGGACTTTTTCGAACTGTTCCTTGTTTTTCTCATCGCCCTCCTCCTTTTCGTTTCCTTCTCTCCTAGCTTCGCACATTCGTCGCCGGCCCCCTGTCGGGGGCTCCCTCGCGCATGACGCACGCGCGGGGGGACGCGCACCCGCGCCTTGCGCACTCAGCAAGTTTCCACTTTTTGCCTTCACCCCTCATCTACAATCTGTTGAATTACTGAATGTTGGGGGTGAAGGCTTTTCTACTTTCCTCCATCTTCACCGGAGGGTGAAGGAGTTTCACCGAAAACCTTCACCCGCAAAGCGCTGTTGCTCAATCATTTGTGCCCATCGGGTGAAGAGGTGAGGCAAAAACGAAAAACACCTGACGCGTGCGCGTGCGTGCGCGCACGAAGAGCGTAGGAAAGATCGGGGCTATCGGTGAGCGTGCGGTGCACGACGGAGGACAACGAGGGCTATCGGTGCGCCAATCGAATTGGGGCAGTACAGGGAGTGGGCTATCGATTTCTTTTCTTGGGTGACTTACTGAGTTTGTAGGAAAGCTGAAGCATGGCATAAGACGGCAGTGAGTTGTACCACGTTTCCACGATGCCTTGTGCGTTGATCACTTTCGTCACGTTGCTGGAGTCCGCTGAAGATGTCGTAACCATCAAGGCAACGCCTAGACGACCGCGAAGGAGGTCTTTTCTAAAACGAGCATTCGCCACAAAACGCAGGTCGTTCATACTTGCATCGCTATACCCCTCACGTTGATAAAGCTTCCAGTCTGCACTAAACGCGAAGCCTGCAGGAAGGGGAAATCAGAGCATTTAGTCCATAGGTCACATCAAAACTGTTGATGGTTTGGAAGTTCTTGCGCGCTGATGTGGCATGCCAATAGCGTGCTCCGATGCTTCCATCTAGAATCACGCGTTTAATTTTAGCGATTAAAACGGAGGTTTTGCTGCACCGCAAAGTTTTGTACCGTGCTTCGTTCTGTCACAGAAGTCTACACTGTTGCGGAAGTCTGCCTTCGTCTCGCTGGTAAAGAGCGTCTGTCTGTCCTTGTCGAAAGGTCGTTCCCAAAATATTCTAGCTGCAGCATGCTGAGTTGCCGTCTACATTCCGAGGAGAAAAGTGCGCACCCGGTGGTGACATCGTAGGTCTGCCCGTGCGCAACGGCATTGCGCGTGACATCCCAATCCCCACCGATGGCAAATGATTTGCCTTCTCTCCATTTCGTCCAACTTCTGGACAGGGCAACACGGTGCGTAGTGCTGCGTTGGAGATGAGGATTACCGCGATATATATTCAGGGGATCGGAGTTGTCGACATAGTCCAATAGGTTCTGTAAATCAGGATAAGCACAATTCCACTGATAACTCACTTTGAACGCATCACCACTCCATGCAATGGATGGTAAAAACACCACAGTGTTGCGATGAGGAGTCGCGTGCAGCGTGTTGCGGTCGTAGGAAAGACGATCGTTCGTCCATACGAGTTTAGGATCAAATCTGATGCCATTGCTCGTCTCTTTGTTTAACCAAATAACGCTCCACAAACCGAGTGTACCGGTGAGCGTGTTGCGGCTAGCCATGTAAGAATTGGGCGCATCCAATGTTTGCAACAAAGCCGCAGTAGTCGAAGGCAATAACCCCAATGCAGGAGCATTTGTCCCTAGTCTATCCAAGCGGTATGAATTGAGATCTCCTTTTTGATAAGACTCCTTTATATTAATCGTTGGATGAATGCTTCCCCAATCTGGGCGGTAACGATAATAGGCTTGAAAACTCGCATTAGCTCTTGTTGAAGGTGCGTCTATGTAGCGAAGTTGATGCTCGTTCGTCTGTGGCACTTGCGCCGATTGACCATAGTGCAATTGATAGGCGGAAAAAGCAGTACCAGTTTTGTGTTCAAAGTCAGCGTTGAACTCTAGCGAATAATAGTCTGGCGTGCGTGGCACCTTGGCAAAACCAGATGCATTTAGCCTTCCCGACCACGCATGCTCGCGACTCCGCTCTTGATTCTGCGGCGATTGGTGAGCAAACCTTCGCCAAACGTTCGCTCGAACTCAGGAACAAGCTGTCTAATGAGGCCGAGCGATAGGCATCCTTCGGGTCGGCTGAAAATTCTGCCCCTTGTGACAAAGCGTCACTGCGGTGATGTTGATAATACAATGCTCCAAAGACATTGAAGAATCCTTCGTCTCGCTTTCTTTCAAACGCTTGTTCTGTTTGCACCTTGAAGTGATTGCCCTCTGCTTCGCGACGTGCTCTATTGAAAGTGCTGTTGGTCAATGTGGGTTTGAAAGGTTTCAGTGGCTGTGATGCTTTGGTTGAAAGTGTTTTGATGGTAGATTTTGGCGTGGCCCACGTATTTCCACTGGTCCTTATCGCCTTTGACGAGGAACTCGAAGCCGGCTGTCTGCATCGTGGTGCGTCCGGAGGCCGAACCGTTAGCGTTCCAGTTGCCTGAAGTGCCCGGTTCGCGCGTGTCGTTGGTGTTGTTGGCATTGGCATAGAGAGCCAACCGCGAGTGGTCGGTGAAACAGGTCCAAAGAGGCGTGCGAGATAGCGATCGGCCGTGCCGTAGCCTGCTCCGACGTTGCCCACCCAGCCGATGGCGTATTCGCGTTTCAGATTGACGTCCACCACCAGAGGCAAGTCTTCTTTGCGCTCGTCTTTGCCTTTGGTGATACTAGCTCCAGGGATGCTCCTTGCGATAAACCTTCACCTTTGTTCACCATGTAGGCGGCAGGGTTTTCCAACGCCACGATCGCGGGTCTCCGCGAAGAAGTCTTCGCCATTGACCAGCAGACTGCTCACGTATTGACCATTGACGGTGATTTGGCCGTCGCGCAGTTGGAAGCCCGGGAGGAGTTTGATGAGGCCGTCGAGCATCGAGCCTTCGGCCAACTGAAACGCGTCGGCATTGTAGATGAGGGTGTCGCCTTTTACCACCATGCGAATCTTTGATGTGCGCACTTCTGCTGCGCCCAGTTCGATGTCGCGATGCTTACCGACCTTCTTCATCATAATTTCTCCTACCGATCTGCGCTGTTCTCTGCGTCCTAGATCACGTTTATAGAGGTTGGCATACTGCGTGACGTAGCCTTCCTTCGAAAAACGAAAGATGTAATCGGCACGCAACAGAGATAGTCCTCGAAACTCGTCCCCGAAATTGTAAGAGTAATGGCCGTATGAATAGTTCTTATCAGTGTTGTGTTGCGAAACAAGGGAACTATCGGGACGTAGCACTTCGACTTTTTACGCCTTTGAGCATTTCGTGGGTGAAGCTATCCATGACTTTGGCATAGACAGCAATGCTGTCGCGTTGAGATTGTGCGTGGAGCGTGCCGAAAGACGCGAGCGCGAGGAGGAATAACAATAGATTTCTCATGATTTCATGGTTTGGTAAAAGCGAAAGAGATATTATAGAAGGTATAGGGTGCGAATTTAATAATTTATTTCTATTATGACGTATAGGGGCGGAGATTTGAGTTCCCAACTTTCGTTTTGCGAACTTCTAGTTAATTTTCTTCCGCGTACTCGCTGCCTTTTCGTCAGTAAGTCGTCGAAGTTGGTATTTTGTGAGATCTTTGCCCTTGAGTCTCTTTGTCAAATAGACGTGTCGCGCCCAATTGCCGATGAGGTAAAACGATTCCCGTCCCCGAAACACACCACATGCTGTGGTCTCGGGGACGGGAATTCGTTTGGCGAAATGAGAGTGTCGCGAGCGCTTTAGACGAGTCGTTCCAGTCCGCTCGGCACGGTTCTCCGCAGGACATCGAGGCGAGGACGCTCGGCGAAGGGAGAGCGTCGATGGCTTCGGCCACCGTGCGGCGCGCCGTTTCGGGAGTTGTTGTTTTCGGCACTCAGGTGGCAGAGCCACACGCGGCGTGTCTCGGGCGTGAGGTGCTGTTTCAAAGGCTTCGGCCGTGAGGCGGTTGTCCATGTGTCCGCGTCCGCCGGAGATGCGTTTGCGCAGGTAGAGCGGATAGGGGCCGTTGTCGAGGAGTTCGCGGTCGTAGTTGGCTTCGATCACGAGGTAGCGGGCACGCTGCACATGGGGACTCATGAGTTTCGGTGAACCGCCCCGCGTCGGTGATGAGGCAGAAGGTGGGGCGTCCGTCGCCTCCTTGCGGTGCAAAGAGGTCGGTGGTGTTGGTTTCTTCGGTTCGATGAGTTCGATGAAGTAACCGTTGTTGTCCGTCGCATCGTGAGGAACGGCAAACGGCGTGATGCGGAAATTCCCCAACTCGAACGGCGTGTTGAGCACCGTGCAGCGTTGCAAGTCCTCGGGGATCTTTTTCGTCATGAAGCGATTGCGCACGATTCCCTCGTGCACGGGCATCGAAGCATAGACGGGGATTCTGAATTCAATGGAGAGCGGTCCCACGGCTTTTGATGTGATCCGTGTGGTCGTGGGTGACGATGATCGCTTTTGATTTTGGGCATCGTCAGTCCGTAGTCGCGCATGTGTTTTTGAAGGCGCGAATGCCGATGCCTAGGTCGATGAGAATAGCTTCGCCGCGCGATTCGAGATAGTAACATTGCCGGAGCTGCCGCTGCCGAAACAGATAAATTGCATGGAAAGAAGGAGTCAGAAAGGAGAAGTGAGCCGCGTAACCTCAGAAAGGCAAACCCACGGCGAAGTGGAGGGTGAAGTCGCGCGAGATTGGGGTGGAAAATGGGGTAGTGCAGCACCGAAGGCACTGCGGGATCGATGGCCTTCATTCCGCCGTCAAAACGCACGATGAAGTAGTTGAGATTCAGGCGCAAGCCCAATCCGTAGGCGACGGCGCGAGTTCGCGCAGACAGGAGTCGAAGCGAAATTGTCCGCCGTCCGTCCCGTTTTGCCGCGGGTGGTCCACACATTGCCGGCATCGACGAAGGCCGCCCCTTCAAATTTCCAGAAGAGCGAACTGCGATATTCCATCGAGAGGTCGATCTTCAGATTGCCGGTTTGGTTGATGAAGTCGATATTCCCGTCCTTCTGCGCGTAGCGTCCAGGGCCGAGTTGTCGTACGTTCCACCCGCGCACCGAATTGGCACCTCCCGAGAAGTAGCGTTTCTCGTAGGGGATCACTTTCGAATTGCCGAAGGGAATGGCGAGCCCGAACGCCGCATGCCACGCCAGCGAGTTGTTTTCCGAGAGTCGCACGCTTTTTGAGAAGTCCACATCGAACTTCACATATTGCGAATAAGGGATGCTGAAGATCGCGTAACTTCCGTCGGCCGTTTGGTGCATGCGCAGCATCTTTCGAGATGCCGTAGAGAAGGTTACCGCCGTTTCACGCCGGCGCGAATTTGGTAGCCGTTGGTGCGATAGAGGTTGGCCGATCCCGGAGTGCGCAAGGAATTGTAGACAAATCCATAGGCCGCCCGCATGATGAAGATATTCTCGTACGAATAGCGGAGCACGGCATAGCGTGGGTTGTCGCCTTCGAGGTAGGTGCGGCGGAAGGTGTCGGAAATCCACGGCATGAACACGTAGTTCAGCGACACAATGTCCAGGTGATGTCGTAGGTTGGGGCGCGCATGGCGATTCCAGTCCACGCTCCACGTGCCCGTCAGCACCCGACGGTAAAATTCGGTCGGTTTTGCGAATTGTACATCACCGAAAAGTCCGTACTTCCCTTGTAGGTGCGCAAATTGCGCTCGCCCGGCGAGATGGGCAGCGTGGGGAAGCGCAGCGTCGCTTCGACCCCGTATTCCGTGTAATTCTGGTTGCGATACCCCTCCAGTCGGCGGATGGCCTCGTAAGCTCCGCGAAATTTGAGGAAGAAACTCTCCGCGCCGCGGAAGAGATTGCGTTGGGTATAGGTGAGAGTCGCCGCGCCCCCTGAAATCCCCGGCCGTGTTCGTCCCTTCGAGGTCGAAACTAATACCGTCTGGTTTGTTGAGTTGCACCAGCAGATGCACATTCACGGTCGAATCGCCGGGAGCCGGTTGGGCGTAGTGGATGTTCGAGTAGTTCACCGCCGCCAGCGCATTGAGGTTTTGGTAGGTGTATTGTGTGGCGACGTCGCGATAGAGACTATCGGGCAAGACAAAGAGGTTGCGTACACGTGTGTCGGTTGATGCGCGTGTGCCCGGCCGCCTCAAACGTAATGTTGCGGTAGAACGAACTGTCGGTCGGTGCTTCCTCGGTGTTGAGTTCGGTGAGCGAAACGCGGCCGATGCGATAGACCTGGTAGGCCATCCGTCGGTCAACCCCCCTCGGCGCCTGCACGCGCAGGGTGAGTCGCACCGCCTGACTCAGCGGGAGGGTATCGGCCACAAAACTCACATACTCATTGTTGGCGTTCCTATAGCCGCTGTTTTTGCAATCGGTGCACGATGCGCGTGCGTTCCTCGCCGAGCAGCGCGAGGTCGAGCGGCATGCCTTTGTAGAGTTTCGAATTCGACGAATCGGCCATCGATGAGCCTCGCATCGGTGTCGTTGTCAAATTCTCGCCGCAGTTCGTGCACATACGAGCGGTTACCCGGCAAGAGGCGGTAAGTCAGCGCGACTCGCCGCTGTTTTTGTGTCAAGGTCGTGTCGACGCGCGCTTGCAAATAGCCTTTGCTCTGCAAGGCCATGCGCAGTGCCGCCATCGAGTAGCCGGTCAGCGTGTCGTTGTAGACCACCGGCGCCTCGCCGATGCGATGCACGATGCGGTTGAGCGCATTGCGTTCGTCGGTTCCCGACAGACAGTAGATGCCGAGCGGCACTTTGAGGGTGCTGAGCCAGCGTGAGTTGGCTTCCTGTCGCACGTAGTTTCGATAGTCGGCGGCGGCCACCTGCGGATTGTTGCTCGTGAGGTGAACGCGCGTGAGCATCGACCGCCCCTTCGGAACAAAGCGCACGGCCGAGCACCCCGTCAGCAACGGGATGAGCAGTAGCATGAACAGAAAGCGGCGGAGGGACTTCACGTGAGGCTATTTTTAGACTGCAAAGATAGGCATTTCGGAAAAAAGGTCGTACTTTCGCGCTACGTTTTCTCTCGGCACGCGCCGTCATCCCATGCTCAGCAAAAACAAACAAAAACTCATTCGCAGCCTCGATCGCAAGAAAAATCGCGATGCCGAAGGACTCTTTCTGGCCGAAGGTCCCAAACTGGTGACCGAACTGCTGGCCCACTTTCGTTGTCGCCTCTTGGTGGGCGAACCGGCGGTGTTGAGCAAAAGTGCCCTTCGAGGCGAATGCCGTAGCCGAACGGGTCGAAGTCACCGCCGAAGAATTGGCGCTGTGTCGTTGCAACGAGCGCCGCAAGGCGTGCTGGCTGTGTTCGAAAAGCCGCAGCCGGTGGCCGTGCAAAAGTTTGCTCCCCGTGGCGGTCGGAGTCTTTGTTTAGCCCTCGACGGGGTGCAAGACCCGGGCAACGTGGGCACCATCGTTCGCATTGCCGACTGGTGGGGCATCGAGCACGTGATCTGTTCGCACGACACAGCCGATGTGTTCGCCCCTAAAACGGTGCAATCCACCATGGGCGCTTTGGGGCGCGTCGGGGTGCACTACACCGATTTGCCCGCCTGGCTCGATGCGCTCCCCGCCGGTACGCCGGTCTACGGCACCTTGCTCGATGGCGACAACCTCTACGATAGCGAGTTGACGCCGCACGGCATCATCGTGATGGGCAACGAGGGCAACGGCCTCTCGTCTGCCGTCCGCGAGCGGGTGAGCCATCGCTTGCTCATTCCGAGCTTCCCTGCCGATCGCCCCACCAGCGAAAGCCTGAACGTGGCTGTGGCCACCGCCGTGACCTGTGCCGAGTTTCGGCGCCGCAGTTGAATTTTGAGTAGTTCGTCTACCGATCCGGAACAACTTATGATAGAAATACTTTTCATTGTCCTCCCTCTCTTTCTGCTCCTCCTGTCCGTGGGGCTCAACGTCTATTTTCGCGCCACCGCCTTCAAGCCGGTCATTGCTTGTGCCGACGCACAGTCGGCCCGCGTGCTGCCCGCGCCTCCTGTCGAGGGTGGGGTGGTGGGCACCGCCGCCGCGCCCTTAGATCCACTGGTGTCCATCATTCTGCCGGTGCAAAACGAAGCCGAAACCCTCAGTCGGCACCTCCCGCTGTTTTTGACGCAGCGTTTCGGTCCTATGAGGTGGTGGTGGCCAATGCCGCCGGCGAAGACGGAGCAGTGGTCGACGTCGTGACGCGTTTTCAGGCGCAGCACGGCCATTTGCGCTACACCTTCGTCCCCGAGAGTCGTCGGCGCAACGTCGATGCCCACAAAGGTGGCCGTGGCCCTCGGCGTCCGTGCCGCCCGTGCGCCGTGGGTGGTCGTGGTGGAGCCCGACAGCCGTCCGACGAGCGACGAATGGTTGCAGCATCTCGCCACCCACTTCACCGACGAGAACGACGTGGTGATGGGTTATGCCAACTATGAGCACGAAGATTCGACGGCCGTGCCCGAAGCCAATCGGCTCCGCGCGTGGGACTGGGCGCGGAGTGCGCGCTCTGTGCTCGCCGGCCATGCCGCGGCGGCCGACGGCGGACACGTGGCTTTCCGCCGCGAATGGTTTTTGCAAAGCGGTGGTTTCGCCGGCAGTCTCGATCTGCCCTTCGGCGCCTGTGCGCTGTTGGCAGCGCGCGCCGACGCCCGGCGCGTGGCAGTCGAGATGCACCCCGCGAGTGTCGTGCGCCAGGTGATGCCCGACTGGGAAACGTTGCACACGCGTCGCAAAGAGCGGGCTGTGGTGCTGCAACGCACCGCCCACACGGCGGTTTACGTTTCGCCGCGCGAGCGCTGGAACAAAGTCATGACCGCAGTGGCGCTGGTTGCGGCGTTGCTCTACGTGGTGGGTCGACTGTTGGCTTTCGCGCCGGCACTGCACACGCTCTGGACGGCCAACGGCTGCACGCGTTGGGCCGCAACGGCGCTCTATGGTGCGGCGTTGCCCATGTATGCACCGGAGCAACTGGCCTTCGACGTGCGGCCGCGTTGTTGTTGATCTGGATGTTGTGGCAACCCTATCGCGGCGAACGGCGTTTGCTGCGTGCGCTGCACGAGCTCTAAGATACACACCGCAAACGTGCATGCTCGAGCGCCCGCGTACACGCGCATGTCAGGTAGTTTTCGAAAAAAGCCTTCACCTCTTCACCGACCGGTCGCAAAACGCTGACCGACTGCTGTTTAGGGGTGAAGGCTTTTTGCTTTCCTTCACCTTCGCCTTCACCGTTGGGTGCCTCCCCGATTCTTCTCTATTTAGGCCCGTTTTTATGCGAAAACCCGCGACGAAAATTCTTTACTTTCGGGGTGAAGTCACGGGACGAGAGGGGTGAAGGAAAAAACGCCAAAGTCTTCACCCATAATTCGCTGTGCAATAGTGAAATACGAGAGGTGGGTGAAGAGGTGAAGGCTTTTTTCTAAAACCGACTGAGGTGCGCGTGTTGCGCGCGCGTACGCGTGCATGCGCGAGAGGCGGTGCTGAAAACAAGAGACGGGGTGCTCGCCGAGAACGATGGGAGGAAAGGAAAGAAAAGAGGGTGTTTTTTTCGTGCGGGTCGGGAAGATGCGTGCGCGTTCGCGAGAGGACGAGAGAAGCCCTTCGGTGTGCGTGTTGCTGAGGGCGTGTGTTGTGCAAACACCGCGCGCGTGGCGAGTCGGTGGCGCCGAGAGTTGCGCGCTGCCGCGGATGAAATGTCGGTGTGGCGACCGCGGCCGAAACGAAGGACGGGGAGGAGACAGAAACGAAAAAGGATCGATTCGTGAGAATCGATCCTTCTTGATAGCGAGGCGAGGATTGAACCCGGGACCTCAGGATTATGAATCCTGCGCTCTAACCAGCTGAGCTACCTCGCCGAGTGAACTTGTGAGTTGTTCCTCGTTTGCGAGTGCAAAAGTAGGGCATTTTTTTGTAGTGACCAAATTTTCGCTCGAAAAAAAGCAGATTTTCTTTTTCGCCGCGATTTTCCTGTCGCCGACGGGGCTTCATTCGCCGCGAATGATGTATTTTTGTTTTGCACTTATCACAACACATTTCACATGGAACAAAACAAACTATCGATCGACACGCAGTGCGTGCAAGCAGGGTTGGACGCCCAAGAACGGCGAACCGCGTCAATTGCCTATTTATCAGAGCACCACGTTCAAATATGAAAGCACTGAACAGATGGGCCGCCTCTTCGACTTGAAGGAGTCGGGCTATTTCTATTCGCGCTTGCAGAACCCCACCTGCGATTCGGCCGCTGCGAAGATTACCACGCTCGAAGGCGGTGTGGCCGGCATGCTCACTTCGAGCGGTCAGGCGGCCAGCTTCTATGCGGTGTTCAACATCTGTGAGGCCGGCGGACATTTCATTGCCACCAACGGCATCTACGGTGGAACGTTCAACCTCTTCGTGGTGACGATGAAGAAAATGGGCATCGACTGCACGCTGGTCGATCTGGATGCGAGCGACGAGGAATTGCGTGCCGCCTTCCGTCCCAACACGAAGCTCGTGTTCAGCGAAACGATCTCCAACCCCGGCGGTCGCGTGTGCGACATCGAGCGCTTCGCCCGCGTGGCGCACGAGCAGGGTGTGCCTTTGGTGATCGACAACACTTTTGCCACCCCGGTCAACTGCCGCCCCTTCGAGTGGGGAGCCGACATTGTGGTGCATTCCACCACCAAATACATGGACGGGCAGGCGACGGCCGTGGGCGGTTGCATTGTCGACAGCAGCCACTTCGACTGGATGGCGATGCCGACAAGTTCCCCGGACTTTGCACCCCGATGAGAGCTACCACGGGCTGATCTATGCTCAAGCCTTCGGTGCGGCGGGCTACATCGTGAAAGCCACCGCACAACTCATGCGCGACCTGGGCAGCTGCCAGAGCCCGCAAAACGCCTTCTTGCTCAACAACGGTTTGGAGACACTCCACCTGCGCATGCATCGTCACGTGGAGAACGCCCACGCCGTGGCCGCTTTCCTCAAGGCCCACCCGCGTGTGGCCTGGGTGCACTATGCCGACGATCCCGACGGTGTGGATGCGGCATTGGCCAAGAAGTACCCTGCCCAACGGCGGTTGCGGTGTGCTGGCCTTCGGTCTGAAAGGCACGCGCGAAGAGGCCGTTCGTTTCATGGATCGCCTCCGCCTGATCAGCATTGTGACGCACGTGGCCGACGCGAAGAGCTGCATTTTGCACCCCGCCAGTCACACGCATCGCCAGTTGAGCGACGAGCAGCTTCGCGCGGCGGCATCGCTCCCGATCTGATGCGTTTGAGCCTCAGGCATCGAAGCGACCGACGATCTCATTGCCGACCTTCGTCAGGCACTCGACGAGCCCACTGTCTAAGCGGTCGCAGTTTCAATTCGTACAACACACATTCATGTCAGCACTTCCCTCTCTTTCGGATTTCGACTTCGTGACGGTGGTGGGACCCACGGCCTGCGGCAAAACTTCATTTGCCGTGGCTTTGGCCGATCGCATCGATGCGGAGATCATCAGCGCAGATTCGCGTCAAGTGTATCGGCGCATGGATCTCGGCACGGGCAAGGACCTCGACGATTATTGCATCGCGGGGCGACGGGTGCCCTACCATCTGATCGACATTGTCGAACCCGGTACGAAATACAACCTCTATCGCTATCAACACGATTTCCTCGAAGCCTTTGAGGACATCGGCCGTCGCGGAAAGCGCACGGTGGTGTGTGGCGGCACGGGCTTGTACGTGGAGAGTGTGGTGCGCAATTACAACATCAGCCACGTTCCGCAGAATCCGGCGCTTCGTGCCTCGCTTGAGGGACGGACGCTGGCGGAACTGACGGCCGAATTGGCGGCGCTGAAAGCCCGTTCGGGGGCGGTGCTGCACAACACCACCGACGTGGATTCGTGTAAGCGAGCAATCCGAGCCATAGAAATCGAAACGTACAACCTCGAGCGCGAAGCCGGACGCCGTGATTTTCCGGTGATGAAGGCGTTCAACATCGGTTTGTCGATCGATCGCGACACGCGACGGGCGCGCATCAGTGCGCGCTTGCGCCAGCGGCTCGCCGACGGCATGCTCGATGAGGTGCAACGTTTGCTCGACGAGGGCATCGCTCCCGACGATTTGATTTACTATGGGTTGGAATATAAGTTCGTGACCCTGCACCTCATCGGCCAATTGACCTACGACGAGATGGTTGTGCAACTCGAAACGGCCATTCATCAGTTTGCCAAACGCCAAATGACGTGGTTTCGCGGCATGGAGCGCAGGGGCTGTCCGATTCATTGGATCGATGCCACGGCTCCACGCGATGAACAGCTGCAACAACTCGCCGAGGTGTTGCAGCTGACGAACTGAACGTGCTGAGGATTTGAATATGTAACCCACCCCAAAGATCACCATGCTGAACAACTCGGAGCAATCACGCTGGGGCATCTTGTATTGTCCCCAGGAAGGCAGTTGGCGTTCGCGCCGGCGTTGGGCTCGCATCAGGGCTCGATTGGATGCGATCAAGCAGCCCTACGATTTCGTGCAGAGCGAAGGGCGGGCAGCATCGAGCGACTGGCTGCGATGATGGCCGCCAACGGCTATCGGCTCATTGTGGTGGTGGGCGGCGATGCCGCGCTGAACAGTGCGCTGAACGGACTGATCGAAGCGGTGCCCGACCCGAAAGAACGCCCGGCGCTGGCTGTGATTCCGAACGGATTGATCAACGGATTTGCGCATTTCTGGCGACTGAACGAATCGGAGCCCGAAGCCTGCGTGGATCGGCTGGTGCGCGGACGACTGCGCAAGGTCGACGTGGGGGTAGCGAATCTGGTGTCGCCCGACGGCAAGAAGGAGCGACGTTATTTCCTCAACTGCGTGAACCTGGGCATGGCGGCGGCATGGTCAAACTGCGCCGACGCTACCAGCATTTCTGGGGCGGCCTGGGTTTGCTCCGCGAGTTGAGCAGCGCGCTGATGCTCGTGTGGCATCGGCATTCGGCCCGCGTGCGTTTCACCACAGGTGTGGAGACCTTCGAGCAGCGCATCACGACGCTCTGCGTGGGATCATGCACCGGATATGGGCAGACGCCTTCGGCAGTGCCCTGACAACGGGATGCTCGACATCTCGGCGGTGCGGCGCCCCGCTTGTTCGAAGCTTTTGCGGGTTGTGGCACTTGCTGCGCGGGCGCTTTCTTTCGCAACAGAAGAGTGTGAGCGTGTGGCGCACACGCCATGTGAAATTCTTCCAAGTGGGGCAGGGGTACGGTGACCATCGACAGCCGCCCCATTCGCCACCGTGTGAGTACGATGGATGTGGAGGTACTGCGCGAGTCGCAACCGTTTTGGGTGCCGGTGGATTGAGTAATCCGGTAAGATTGAATACTGCGCGGTCTCGGCGACGGGACCTTACTTATTCGATAGAAAGAGCGACGCTCGGACTGATCTTGTGGATCGGTTCGAGCGTCGCTCTTTGTGGGCGGTTGCGCCTCGTGCGGGGGGATCAACGGGTGAGTTGGAACTTGAGGTTGATGCCAAAAGTCCTGCATGGTCGAGGATAAGCTGACGAGGTGAGCAGGGGTTGATTGCTCTGCCGGTCGTAGTAGGCGGATACGGTGAGGAATTTCGACACTTCGTAGTCGGCGGCGAGCGAGATTTGCAGGGCGCGGTTGCCGTTGGTGGCTTGCGAGAGGCGGGTGAGGAGGTTGCGCTGCAATGCACTTTGTGAGCGGAAGGAGATGTCGAGTCGCAAATTGAGCGAGTGCGGCGTGCCGTCGGTCACGGTGGGCGTCGGCGTGTTCTCCTCAGGGTGCATTTTGCGGTTGCGCGAGACGGACGGTGCGCTTGACGCGCGAGGCACGGGTGAAGCCCTTGAAGTCGGCCACGCGATAGCGAAACCGACCACGACGTCGTTGAGTGCGTCTCGTTGAGCAACTGCGAAGTCATGGAGAGCGTGAGTACGCGTGTGCGCCGCATCTCGATGCGGGCGGTGAGGTCGTTGTGGAAGGTCATGTCGATGCCGAGGAGCGGCGAAAAGGTCTCGTTGAGGGTGACGGTCGAGATATCGTAGCGGGAAGAGGGCGTGGGGCCCGTTCTCCACTGCGGTGACGAATCCGAAACCATCGGCCATCTCGCGGAACGACTGGAAGGTGCCGTAGGCCCCGACGCTATACAAACTCTTGTAGGCGTGGTTGAGGTTGAAGGACTTGAACCAACGTTTGAAAAGAGGGCAATTGGGCGAGACCGGCGTACTGAAGCGTCCAGCTCGGCAACAGGGCGGCTCACGGCGGGGAAGAGGTCGAGACGGCCTCCCGACGAGGTATAGGCGTCGAGGAAGGCGGGGATCATGACGGAAGCGGAGTAACGATCCACTCCGCCGTTAGCGGGATCGTAGGGCTTTCCGCTCCATTGGCCCATGCCGTTGGGATAGGTGGCGCCGGCGTAGCGCTGTTCGACCTGCGCACGGTACTGATCGAGCAGTTGGTTGAAGCGCCGGAAGGAGGCGCTGGCATAGCCGTTGTTGGGATTGCCGAAAGAGGAGAAGGCGGTGCCGAGCGACCACGTGGTCATGGCGAACGATCCGTTTTGCAACGTGGGCATGCCCGCGTACATATATTGGATGGACTTCGACCGATTGAGGTTGCGCGAGAAACTCAGGTTGATTTTGAAGTCGCGGAAGGGTTCGAGGGTGGCGCGAATTTGCAAATCTTCTGTGCTCGATGTGACAGCGGGAGTGATGATGCTGTCGGACTGCAAGAGCCATCCACGTTCGGCGGCACGGTGCACGTAGCTTTCCCTCGATGGTGGCGAAGGCGAAGTCTAAGCCGGGGCGAGCAGTCCGCCGGGGCGGGCTTGTCCGAAGGCGTCGCCGATGGAGGGCATGAAGCCCGGGAGGTTGAGGCTCGACGAAGTGCGATAGGCCACGTTGACATGCGCACCATCATGAGGGGCGCGGCTTCCGTATTCGGCGAGTTGGAACCAGGGAGTTCCTCGGTGCGGCGCTGCGGGTGACGGTGACTTTCACGGTGAGGGTGTCGCGATTGAGCACCTCAATGCGGTTCACATCGAGCACCTTGTAGCGGACGGGGAAGCGATTGCCGTCGGGACGGATGGCGACCACACGCAGTTTTTTGGTCGAAAGGTTGTGGACCACGACGGTGGCGGTGTCTTTGCGCAGAGTGACGGCGCGCTCGAAGGGCTTTTTCTCCTCGGGCTTCTTGCCGGCGGTGGGGCCGGCGGAGAATTTGCGGTTGACGCGTTTGAGGAAAGGCACTTTGTTGTAGAGTGCTTCGAGACTGAGACGCGAATTGAAGGTGACGTCTCGGCGATTGCCAATGACGTTGCCGAGCGACGAGCCGTCGGCGGCTTCCACTCCGCGTGTCCAGTTATAGGCGGCGTTGTATTTGAAATCGGCCGTTACCCAGTCGAGCGCGGGAGTTTGTTGAGGGGCACATTCCACGAGAGGTCGGCGGTCTGGCGATAGTTGAGCGGTCGGCCGAGGTCGCGGAGGGAGTGTATGACGGAGTCTTTCCACGCGGCGTATTCGGTGGGGTAGAGTTCCTTGTTCACCACCACATTGGGTTGCTGGATTTCGGCATCGGTGCCAGACATGAAGCTGAAGTGGATATTCTTCGTGGGATCCCACCGAATTGCAGGGAACGATTCCAGAGGAAGTCGCTGGCGAAGCTGAGGGGAGCGAACGGTTGTCGAGTTGTTCGATGTCGCGTTCTTGCAGTTCGTAGTAGTGGCGCGAAAGATTGGACATCAACGAGATGTTTTGCGGCAGCGGGTTGACGCCGAAATCGCGCAGTATGCGTAGCCAGGGCGATCGCGAGGTGATGAGCTGTTTCAAGGGTTCGACGGTGCGCATGCCGGGGGGTAGTTGTAGGCAAGGTCGAATTTCCAATTCATGTCGATCTCTCTCGCGGTGGTAGTTCCCGAGGTGTGTCGCGTGGCGTGGGCGAAACTGGCGGTGAAATTTCCCAGGTCGTAGGGCATGGGCGCACTTTGTGTGGTGCGGTTGAAGCGCAGACCCGAAATGGAGAAGTTTTTGTTGGTGACAACGTGGTTGGTGATGTTGCGCAAGGAATCGCGTTGGCTGCGCAAGGGGAGTGCGTCGAGCGCATCGGACATCGGCATGTCGGTGTCGAGCGGATTGTAGCGCGGCACGATCACTTCTTTGGAGTAGGAATAGTAGATCGGTGCGGTGAGTTTCACCTCGGGGGAGGAGCTTACCGGCATCGAGATTGGTCGTCACAGAATATTGATAGAGGTCGTCGTCGCGGCGTTGGCTGACGGTTTCTTCGAGTCCACCGAAACCAGTGGTTTCAGCATGTCCCGCGAGATTGATGTTGGCCAGGTCGGCCAGTTGGATATTGAGTTGGCTTTTGTGCCGCCCATCCTCCTTTGTTGGCGAAGTCCTGGAGGCGCAGTTCATTGGCCCACACTTCGATGCTGCGCACACTGCGCGGGTGTTGCGCAGACCGATCATCACCGTGCGGACGTCGCCCAACGACGGGTTGCCTTGCACGCTGATCTTGTTTTTCGGGCGTTGCGGGTCGTATTCATCGTAGAGGGTGGTATAGGCGGCCAATCCCTGTGCGCGTTTGCGGTTACGCGCCTTTTTGACATGCGTGAGTCGCTCGAGGTCGATGTCGATCATGTTGTCGGTCGGCCACACCGAACGACGTCCCGGCGTCCCAGTGTAGCGACCTTCGGGTGTCAACACCAGTGGGATTTCATATTCGTAGAAGTTGTTCTTGTAGTCTGATCCGAGTCGTAGGAACAGACTCACTTGTCCGTCGGCCAAGTCCTTGTCTCCCGGCAGCGCGTTGGCGTGCACGAAGAGTTGGAGGTGCTTAGGCGGCGGAGATCGAGTGCGTGTTTTTATAGACGGCGCGCGCATCTCCACTCCCGAGATCTTTGACCGTGAGCGAGAGGGCCTGTTCGTTGTTTTGCAGCACCTGGTCCTGTCCCGGTTCGATGGCGCGGCTGATGCCCGGAGGCAAAACGTAGTTAACGGGGTGTTTGTCGTTGTTTTCTTCGAAGTTCACCGCGCTCACCACAAGTTGGCGGAAGAAGCTGCCGGCACGTTCTGATAAAGTGGCTGCCGGTAGTCACGCCACTCGCCGCGTACGAGACTCAGCGTGGCGAAACGCAGAACAATCGGCTGGTCGAAGCCTGTCAAGAACATGCGTATGAAGCGGATCGAGGAGAAGTCGCTGATGCTGCCGTACTTGCGTTCGTATTCGATCAGCGGAATGCGGAACAAATACCATTTCGTGGCAGGCGATTTGCCGTCGCGCGTTTTCGAATTGACGGTGCGCATGTCGACAATGTAGTTTTGCCCGACCTGCATGGCCGTGGGATCGATGCGCACACGGTACTGATAATATTTTTCGTACTCGTTGAGCGTGAAATCTTGGTTGATGTCCTCCACGTCCGGCGTCGTCTTGTAGGCTGAAGCGTAAGTTTTCGCCGTCGGCGGCCGCTGAGTTACCGTTCGGATTGTTGATATATTTGTAACGCTCGAGGATCGATGCGCGCTGCTCGTCCCAGTTCTTCCCGCGGAAGTAGTAGTATTGGTCGCCGGAGGGTGCTGTGCAATGGAATCGTAGACGGCGGTCGCACGTTGGGACGAATGGCACGGAGGTAGTCAGCATAAGCTCGAAGTGCGTTCTTCTTCCGAGGTCAAACCATGTAGCCCACGTCTTGTCGGCGGCGCGCGTCGCTCAAGTATTGAAGGCATAAGTCACCGCGTTCTGTGTCGGCACCAATCCCCAGCGGTTTCGGCCACTTGCGAGCGGTCGCCGTCGGTCGGGAGTCCACTTTCGTAGAATTTGCGGCCGTCTTTGAGCACGTCTTCGGAGATTTCGCCCCAAATTGAAATACAGCTCGCCGGTATAGTTCGGCACCTTTCCGTTGATTTCCGTGAAGGGATCCATCATCCAAAAACTCCACGTACTCCACGTTGGCGGCATCGAAGTCCGACGTTTCGATGCGACGCATCATGCCACCCAGCGTTGTGCGGGGTTACGCAGTTTACCGTCGCTGTCGAGCGAGGGATCGAGGTTGTAGGGACCGCGTTCGTTGGGATAGAAGGCCAAGTTGAGGACAGGAAGGGTGGCCGCATCCTTATAGTTTAGGCTCTTGTTGGGGTAGAGGTCGCTGGCATAAAATTTCTCTCACGCGCGGGTCGGAGAGTTGTTGCACATCGTTCTTGATGTAGCCCGGTGTGAGCGAGGAGCTGCGGCGCGTGAAGAGCGGATCGATCACATACCATGCGAGGAGCGCACGGTTGTAGCCGTAGCGCACGTTGTTGGTGAGTTGCGACTCCGCAAACATCGAGGGCGTCGAGGAGATCGTCCATTGTTGTGGGGTCGAAATGTCGATGTCTGTTTTTGCATTTTCGAAATCGTCGATATACGATGCATTGCCCTGTGCACCGGTGTTGCGTCCGGCGATGAGTTGCGCAAATTCAGCCGTGAAATTGATGTTCGACGGCGTCGTGGTGTGCACGAAAGGCAGGCGATTGACCAGATCGGTCAACCACTGACTTTGTGTCTTCAGGCCATGTTCAGCCCCCAAATCGTGTTGTTCAGCGGTTCGCTGCCCATGGCCACCTTCGACGTCAGGGGTTGTTCGCCCAGGTGCATGAGCGTGCCGCCCACTTGGAACTTTTTCGACACATCATATTGGAAATCAACGCCGAACATCGTTTTGCGTTGCATACCGTAGTCGGCGTTCGATTCCACCGAGCACGACACCGGCGTTCCCGCGTCGAGGATGCTCTTGTTGAGAATCTTGACCGTTCCCGCGTTGTAGTCGACGGTATAGTCCGTTCCCTCGGTGAGCAGTTGTCCACCTGCACGCACCACAACGCTCCCTTGCGGAATACCGGTGGTGTTGAGTTGAATTTCGTCTGCTTTGGTCGCTTTGAATTTGCCGGAAATCCGGAATTTATTGTGTTCCGCGATTTGTTTCGCCACAGTATGGGTCGAATCGTAGAGTTCGGTGTAGGCAAATTGTCGAGCGAGGGTCGTATCGCCGATGGCTTTGATCAAGTTTCGGCCGAACGGCTCCACGACGGGGAAGAAGACGCGGCCCGAGGCGGCATCCACGGTGTATCCTTCCACAAAGTCAAAATATCCGTTCGGCACTCGGCGCGCGTTGTTGTCCAGTCGGTCGAGTCCCATCACCGTGAGCAGACGCTGGTCCTTCATGGAAGGAATGGGGAGATACGAGAGATACACGCCCGTGGTGTCCGAAAGGTATTTCACGTCGAGCATGAATCGTTCTCGCTGCACGTCGGTGGCGCCGAGCGAATACACGTTGCGCATCATCAAGGCCCAGTTGCCTTGACGCGGTGTGCAAGCGGTGTTTTTCAAGCTCTTCACGATGAGCGACCGCGTGTTGTCTTTCAGGTCGGTCGAGAATTCGCCCACCTGATAGTTCTCCCCCTTGTAAGTGTACTCAAATGCCACGGCCAGCACCTGGTCGGGTTGCAATGCCGTGCGCAGTGAAAGGTAGCCCAGGTCGGCATTGAGCCGATATTCCGAAGGCGAGAGCAGACGCGCACTCTCAATCTTCTCGTAGTCGTCGCCGCCCGTCATGCCGATGCCGTCGAGCTGCGTGCCGGTCTGCGTGATGTCGCGCACGGCAGGGAGCGAACCGGTCAGCGTGGCATATTCGTTGTTGGCCGTGTTGGCCGGAACAGCGGTCGGGTTCGCCGCTGTCCAATGAGAGTTCTTGATGTGCCTGGCTTCGCCCAAGTCGGTCAGGGCTACGAGGTTACGCGTGTTGTCCGTTACGGCCGACGTATTGGTGATCCACACTTCGATGCGGTTGATTTTTCACGCCCGAAAGCACATTGGGCAGCTGCGTCATCCAGCCGTCGTAGTGGTCGCGAAAGTAGTGTGCCAGAAGAAGTGGCGGTTCTCATCGTAGTCGGCCGCCGAGAACTCGAAGTCGTTGAGTTGCACGCCGCCGCGTGAGTTCACGCTTTGCGCCGCACTCTTTTCTGTGCCACCATGGTGCGGAGTTTCAAGCGTCCGAACTGCATGTCGGCGCGCACGCCAAACAAGCTTTGTGCGCCGCGGATCAGACTCGAATTGGCGGCCATCGATGCGTTGCCCGCCTCGATCAGTTTCACGATTTCATCCTCTTTTTCCCTCATAACGCAGTTTGAGTTGCTGCGTGTCGAAGTTAAATGTGGCGTCGGTGTTGTAGTTGAAAATCCATGTTCACCTTGTCGCCCACTTTTCCGTTGAGCGAGAGATTCACTTTTTCGTCGAAATCAAAGCCGAACACGCTGCGATTGCGTTCGGCCAGCGAGGGTTGTCGGTGAAGCGGTGGGTCGCCCCCGATTTTGAGCTCGGCCGATCCCTGTGTGCGCACGCGCACGCCGCCCGGCCGAAGATCTTTTTCTGCCGGTCCGAGCGAAAACTGCATGTCGCTAAAGTCGAATTTGTCTTTTCCGCGGTTTTGAAACTCCTCGTTGTTGCGGCGGCGGAAATAGTCGCGCATCGACTGTTCGATGCCCATGCGGCGCACCTCGTCCCCCGCCAGATAGAAGGGAACGTAGAGCCATTGTCCGCCCAGACGCGTACCATATTTATAGGTACCCGTCTCTTCGTCGTGAGAACAATCCCGTTTGCAGGTTGTCGGGGTTTTTCACATCGGCCGAGTGCAGGGGCAAAATGCCCTGTGTGCTCACTGGGGTTGCACCACAAAGGGCATCACCGTCTCAGTACGTGCCGGGTGTGTGGTCGGGGAGGGCTCATCCTGTGTTGGGAGTGGCTGAACGAGCGCTGTCCGTCGCCACTGTTGGGCGCGAAGTGGTTTGTGCAGCGGTTGCGGCTGCTGTGCGTGTGGTCCGATCTTTGCGCCCGACGGGACGCTGGGCGGTGACGGTCGCTGTCGGCGCGGCACCTTTGTGGGCTCCCTCACGCAGCGCAAGCACACTCAGTGCCACCGTCCCTAAAAGGACGATGGGCAACATTCGTCGGAAAAGAGCGGAAAAAGTCATCGGCACCGTTCGTTTGTCATTTGATTTCTTTCAAGCTGCGTTTGATGAGCTGTTGCAGCTCCAAGCCCGGTTCTGCTTTGAGCAGTGCGGCCACGACTTTGCGCACCGCTGCGGTTGGAAGCCCAGGATGGTCAGTGCCGAAATGGCCTCTTCGGCCACGGCTTTGTCGGCCGCCGCAATGCCCCCCGCCGCCGGTGGGCGTGACGTCGAGCTGTCCGTCGCCCAAGAGCGCACTGACCTTATCGCGCAAGTCGAGCACGATGCGCGCTGCCGCTTTCGGCCCGATGCCTTTCACGCTTTTGAGCATCGCCGTCTGTTCGCTTTGGATCACCTCCGCCAATTCCGCCGGGTGAAGGCCGAAAAGCACCATGCGCGCCGTTTGCCCGCCGATGCCGTTCACCGAGGTCAGCGCCTCGAAGAGGGTGCGCTCTTGCTTCGACGAGAAACCATAGAGGTCGTGCGCATCTTCGCGAATCACCTCCTTCACATACACCTTGGCGCTTTCTTTTCCTTGCAGATTGGCGAATGTGTTGAGCGAGATGGTGAGCCCGTAGCCCACACCTGCGGCTTCGATCACCACCTCAGTGGGGGTGAGTTCGCCGATGATTCCTTTGATATATGCGATCATTGTCGATTGTCGTTTGGGATAAGTGGTGGCTTGCGTGCGTTGAGACGCAGCCTAAAAATGCAGAGTTCTGACCTACAAAGATACGTACACTGACTTAGGTGAGAACGAAGAATAAACCTTTTTATTGTTTCTCAGTGCTCGAAATCGGCCTATCCATCGTGTGAGATTGGGGCATGTCGATCGGGGGGACGCAAACCGTGGAAGCCCAACGGCATCGTAGCGTAAACCCCGTGCCAACTGCCGGCCTCGAGCGCACGAACATTGTGATGAAGATCGGCGTTCGCGGGCAAAATGCCAGTTCGGCATAAATTCTATCTACCAAACGTTTCCCGAGGGCCTTGTCGGTATGGGTTCTTACATGGATCGACAGAGCACCGGCAATGGCTTAAAACGGCTTCGTCCTTACTTCTTGTGCTTACGCTTTGAGGACGACTTCTTGTGGTCGAACCACACAATCAGCACAATCAGCGCGCAGCAAGCCACGAAAGCCAACATCCATCCCAATTGGATAGCGCATACAGACTCTTGGATCAGTGCCGCTAACGCTGAAAAAGTGCCACCCTTCCGGAGGAAAGAAAAGAACACCAGACCGAAAAGTGCCAGCAACGCATTGAAGAAGACAGAGGCCATCATCTTTAATTTCCACTTGAAGGGAGCTTGTTTGCCCCCTTCTTGGACATAACCTTTCCCTATAAGGAAGATGGAATAAATGGCGGGGACGAGCATCAAGATGATTCCGCCGGGAAGGCCTCTTATATACCAGTTGAGTAAAAGTGCTTTTAGGGGAGCATAATGATCAGAAGCCACATAAAGCAAGAACAATAGGCCATAGGCAAACATCATTCCCAGCAAGTATCTCCAAAAATTACGTTTTATCTTGTCTAAGCAGAGTTGCTTAAAGGCCTGTAATAAGACCGCCCAAACGAGCAGCAGCAGCCCGCCAAGCAGAAAAGCAATCGTAGAGTTCATGTTTTCCGTTCCGATTAAGAATGTGCGTTTTCACTCAGCGAAATCCCTCTGTCGATCAGGACAGGAGGATGAATGGTCGCAAAAGGTTCTACTCCCACGGCTTTTTCATCCATTCTCTTACACCGAACTTCGCGCGCCCAAAGTCAAATCAAAACACCCAGAGCGCCGTGAGTCCGGTTGCGTTGGCCGACACTGTGGGCAGGAGGAGGGATTTCATTGCGGTGGAGGAACTTTTGGGGCGAGTGGTGTCCGAATTCTTTCGGGTACGGATGCCCAGGAGTCGTTGCTCGTAGGGGCAGGGAGCCAAAACGCGATGCGTGCGGCGGCGAACCCGAAGGCTGCACCGCCCAACACGTCGTTGAACCAATGGCGGTTGTTGTACATGCGCAAAACGCCCACGGCGAGCGCACGGTATAGGCAAACAGGCCCAGACGATTGCCGTATTCGGCGCGCACCAACTCGGCTCCCATCACAGCCGTAGCCGTGTGTCCGGAAGGAAAGGGTTGTGCGCCGATTGGTCGGGACGCAGTTCGCCGATGGTGTACTTCACCCCGTTGACAGTCGCGCCCATCACGGCATAGGGCTGTGGCACCGAGCAACAGTCGGTCGCGGAAATTATGGCGGTGGGGCACTCCGGAAATTCTGCTGCCAACACAAAACTGCCGAAGGGAACATATTGCAGGTAGTCGTCGATCCGCACAGGCGAGTGACCGCGCAACCGATCGAAGAACCGTTGTATCTTGCTTTTCCCCTTGAAGAGAAAACCGCGGTCGGCCACTCCCACCACGCCGATGAGCGAAAGACTGACGGGAACGGTGACTTGCCAAAACGGAGCGAGATGTGAAAAGTGCGAATGGGTGAGCACGCGAAGCGTGTCGCCGGTTGCACTGTCAGTCTGCGCTACAGTAGACCAAAGCGATTTGAGCTTTGTGTCGGCGAGCACCGAGTCGCGCGCCGAAGCAGCAGGCGACAGACTGTCTACCGCCTGACTCAGCGCAATGGGAGAGAGAGGGCCATCCACCCTCGGTCGCGGCGTGAATGGCCGACAACGACGAGAGCAGAAACAGCAGGCAGAGCATTATAATTTTTCATCGAGGCAAGAAATCGTTGGGGAATGAACAGATAAATCGGGGGCGCATTAGGCCGACGGGGCGTTCGTGGAAAAATCGAAGTCGGGCCATGTTGCGCTCGGGGCGATGGGCGCCTTCGGGCGAGGGAGGCAAAGTGGGGGAGAGGCAAGAACAAAGCGGGGACCTTTCTCGTGAAACCTCGCCGATAGGTCTAAAAACACCCCTGTTTTCACGCGCGCGCGTCAGCTGTTTTTCCTTTTTTCCCTTCACCTCTTCACCGGTGTGCCGTAAAGTGCTGTACCTGTGATGCTTGTGGGTGAACATAAAGGTGATTTTTGCTTCACCCTCACCTTCACTCGGTGTGAAGCTCCGGATGGGCTTTCGAGGCGTGGAGTTTTTGATGATCTGTCGCGCGCGAAGTTGGGTGAAGGAACCATGAAGGTTCGGAAATCATTGTCTTCACCCATAATGTCTTGTTAGTCAGTGGGTTGAAAGCCTCATGTAAGTTGGTCCGAAAAGGCTTATCTTCACCCGTAACGTGCTGATACCAATTGACTTGTAGGGTGAGGGTGACGAAGAAAAACTAAAACCGACTGACGCGCGCGAGGAAATGACCGAGAGGTTCACCATTTGCGAAACTCCAGTGCTTGACTGCCGCGGGTGAGCACCAAGCGGGAGGAGGAGAGGTGGCGAATGGCGAAATGCACGGGCAACGTGTCGACACCGAGAGCCGAAAGATCGGCGGGGTAGCGAGGGCCGATGTGCAGGTCGCGACCCTGGTCGCGATCCATGAGGAAACCCGTCTCAACCAAAAGTGAATCGGCTCGACGCACGAAGCGAAGGGTCACTCCGCCTGAGTAAGCAACGGAAGTGGTGGGGGCGACGCGGGGAGAACGCAGCTGGATGAGGTCGAGCTGCACGGCCCAGTAAATGCGCTGCGCGGTGAGGTCGGCGTCGTTGCGGCGCACCAATTGCCACTGTCCGTCGAGGGCTCCGTTGCGTGGCAGTTTGTCGCAGGCGGCGGAGAGCACGAGGGGCAAGAGCGCGATGAGCAGAGCGCGCAACGGGAACGAACGAGACAAAATCATCGGGACGAATGGAGGCAAAGCGTGAGAAAAAAGCGAATCGGCACGGTTTCAACGGTTGTAGCGCAGACCAATTTGCAGTGCCGTGTTGTTGCCCAGGCGCGAACCGCGGTCGGCGGCGAAGGCCGCGGTGCCCCTGCCAGCCGTGGCCGATGTGCCGCCCAAAGAGTCGCGGCGGGAGCTGCCACGCGATCTCGGCCAACAGGGGAATGTTGGCGTTGCACTTCGGCAAAGGGCGCGGCGTAGGTGCCCCAGGAACGGAGCGTGGTGAGGAGCAAGCGATAAGTCAGTCGCGGGGTCGGAGCGCCCGAAAAGCCGAGGTGGACGGCGCGAAAGCGGTTGGCCGTGAAGAGGAGAGTGCCGTTGTGGTCGTAGATCGGGGAGGCGAAGAGGGCATTGCCCATGGCCATGCCGAAATGCTGCCATCCCGGGTAGAGACCGTGGTTGTAATAGTTGTCGATGCCGCTCACCTGTTCCTCGAGTTGAGGCGTGTGGTCGTGATAGACCGGGCCACTCTGGTAGTCGGTGCGCACGAATTCCGCGACCACCGTGTGGAGCGACTGCAGCGGAAGGCTCAGTTCGAGACCGATGAGGCCGTCGAGCCAACCATATTCGTCGAAAGCGGCACTTTCGTCTTCGAAAAAGTGATCGTAATAAAGTCGCGCGGCCATTTTTTCGCGGCGCGAGCGTACGGTGAGTGCGAAGCGCCAGGCGCCCACCGTGTTGCCCGAGGCATTGGCATAGCCGTCGCCGTCGGTGGGGTCGCTACCTCCTTTGGCCACGAAGGCATAGAAGGCCTCGCGCAGTCCGCCGGGCAGGTGCATCGGTTGCGCAGCGCCGAGATAGTGGTGGATGGTTCCGCCGAATTGCGTTGCCATTTCGGCGCCGGCCGTCAGGGTCACGATAGAGGAGTCGGTGCCGATGCGCACGTAGCCCGCTTTTTCGTGATAGCGCACTCCCGTGGCATAGCGTCCGCCTGCTCGGTCGACGGTGCGCCGCTGCCATTGGCCGTCGAGCAGCAGACCGTAAGCCAGTGTTCCGCTGAAGGCGACGGGCACTCGGCGTCCGAAGGCGCGCCACCAGGTGGGGATGCTCCAAGCCAGGGTGGCGGGAGGCACGGCGTTGCGGCCGAGCACGAACGAGCCGGTGGAAAGCGCGGGGTCGTTGATGGGGGCGTGTGGACGGAGCCCGAGCGAGAGATGCGATCGGCCGATGACGGTTTCGGCAAAAGGCGACCGAGGGCGTGAAGCGCGAGACAAGCGAGGAACCCACGGCGACTTCGACCGTGCCCCCCCAGTGCGGACGGAAGTCGGCGTAGGCCGCTGCCGTGGGGCGCGAAAGGCCAACATGCAACTGTGGCCCGAGCCTGTCTACTGCTCCGCGGCCGTCGCGGTTGGCCCCGAGCCAGAAGGGCGCGTGAGAACCGCCGCCAACGGTGACGAGCGTTTCGCCGAAATAATGAAGAGCGGCGCTGTCGTCTGCTCGGCCGTAGGGCTCGTTTGCACAAGGGCTTGCGCACAGCTCGCCGTGCACCACCGTGAGGCAGAGCAGCAGGGCGAGGAAGCGGAAGGGCGAAATCCGATTCATGAGTCAGGATTTGCGGCGAATGATGTCGAAGAGGGTGGTGGTGCGCTCGCGCCACGCGGGAAGGCTTAGCGGGTTGAAGGGCTCGAGAAAGAACTGGAGCAGGGTGGGCGCCTGTTTGCTGCCGACTTCGGGGAGGAGGGCCTTCTCGTTGACCACGGCGTTGAACGACTGCGGGAGGAGACGAATGTCGATCACGGCGTCGGTGTTGAACGGTTCGCCGTCGCAGTGAGCGGGGCCCGGGGCCGAGCGTTCGATGCGCAGCCGATTGGTGCGATAGGACTTCACATGCGAGTTCTTGGGCAGGCTCTTGCTGAAGAGCTGCATGGCCACAATCGGTGCCTCGATGAGGCTGAAAGGTTCGAGCACCGTGACATCGAGCAGTCCGTCGCGCATGGAGGCGTGCGGAGCGATGTAGGCATTGTTGCCATACTGCGAAGCATTGGCACAAGCGATGAGAAATGCATCGACAGAATGGCAGTTGCCCTCCTCGTCGCCGAGAGTAAGTCGATAGGTTTCGGCCTTATAGCGGAGACCATCGGTGAGTGTCTTTTCTACGTATGTGGCCGGACCGCGGCGTCCCGCTTCGGCAAATTTCATGCTGATGAAGGCGTCGAAGCCCACTCCGCAAGTGCAAAAGAAAGGTCGGCCGTTGATGGTGCCATGGTCGAGCCGAACGATTGCGGCAGTGTTGATCACTTTCACTGCGGCGACAGGATCCATGGGGATCTGGAGATGACGCGCCAAACCATTGCCGCTGCCGCAGGGAATGATGGCGAGCGCCGTTTCGGTGTCGACGAGCGAACCGGCGATCTCGTTGACCGTGCCGTCGCCTCCCACCGCCACCACGATGTCGATGCCGCGTCCTGCTGCTTCACGGGCAATCTCTGCACCGTGGCCGGCATATTCGGTGTAACAAATCTCAGCAATGAAGCGATCTCGATCGAGATAGCGTTCCACAGCTTTCAGCGCGGCGTCTTTGCGCCCGCTGCCCGAGATGGGATTGACGATGAAGAGGATGCTTTGCATAAGCAGGGCATGAAATAACAGATATAATAGTGGTGCAAATATAGTGGAATCTTTGTGCTTGGGGCTTTTTTGCACCCCAAAAACGCGCGAAACGCAAATTTCTATTGAATCATTGCACACTGAATGGGATAAATGTGTAACTTTGCAGCCTAAACAAATAAGAAAATGGGATTTAGCCCCGTTTCGTCCGCTATATCGGGCGACGAGTGGCCGTGAGGTCGCGCGGGCGAGGCGAGTCTCTGTTCAAACTTACACATGGATATTCTTCACAAACGCCTTTCCAAGTATAACCTGCCTCAGCAAGTGAGAGAGCAGGGTTTGTATCCTTATTTCCGAGAAATCGAAGGCAAGCAAGGCACCGAAGTTGAAATGGACGGTCACCACGTGATCATGCTCGGTTCGAATGCCTACACCGGTTTGACGGGCGACGAACGCGTGATTGAGGCCGGTGTGGCCGCCATGCGCCGATACGGATCGGGTTGTGCGGCGAGTCGTTTCCTCAACGGAACGCTGGATCTGCACGTGCAGCTCGAAAAAGAACTCGCGGAGTTCGTCGGAAAAAGACGAATCGCTCTGTTTCTCGACCGGATTCACGGTGAACAGCGGCGTGATTCCTGCGCTTGTGGGACCGCACGACTACATCCTCTGTGACGACCGCGACCACGCTTCGATCGTGGACGGCCGCCGCCTGTCGATGGCTAAGCAATTGCGCTACAAGCACAATGACATCGGCCGACTTGGAAAACAAGTTGCAGAAGTGCGAACCCGACGCCGTGAAACTGATTATTGTGGACGGTGTGTTCTCGATGGAAGGCGATTTGGCGCCGCTGCCCGAAATCATCGCGCTCAAGAAGAAGTATGGAGCGACGGTCATGGTGGACGAGGCTCACGGCGTGGGCGTCTTCGGACGTCAGGGACGGGGTGTTTGTGACCACTTCGGCTTGACCGACGAGGTGGATCTCATTATGGGCACCTTCTCCAAGAGTTTGGCTTCGATCGGTGGTTTCATTGCGGCCGATCACACCGTATCGACTATCTGCGTCACACGGCACGCACGTATATCTTCTCGGCGTCGAACACCCCCGCGGCGACGGCTTGTGCACTCGAAGCACTCCACATCCTCCAGCAGGAGCCGGAGCGTCTCGAAGCGCTTTGGGAAGTGACCAACTATGCGCTGAAACGTTTCAAAGAAGAAGGTTTCGAAATCGGCGACACGGAGGCCCGATCATCCCGCTCTATGTGCGCGACTTGAAAAAGACCTTTGCGGCAACGGCCATGGCTTTCGAAGCTGGTGTGTTCATCAATCCTGTGGTGCCCCCCGCTTGTCATCCTACCGACACGCTGGTGCGCATCGCCCTGATGGCAACGCACACGCACGAACAAGTGGATCGTGCCGTGGCAGCACTCGTCGGCGTGTTCCGCAAACTCGAAATCCTGAAGTAAGACGACTTTTGTTGGCGGTTGATGCCTTCTCGAAGAAGGGCATCTCGGCCTCATTATACATTATATATTCCTTTTACAAGTCCCCTTCCCAACCGCCGCGTTGGGAAGGGGACTTGTTGTGCAGAAGGAAATAGGAGGCCGCGAGGCAGCGGGAAAAGTCGCTCGCTTTTGTTAGTTCAGAATGCGCAATCTGTTGGTGTATATTTCAGATTGTCTTGGAAATGGGCGATAAATCGAAACTTGCCATGACAAAATGCCTGTAATATTTGGGAAAGCGCTCGAAAAACGTACTTTTGCCTTTGGGGAGATTTCGTGTTTCGCGAGTCGATTCCCGACATCGGACGTGTGCGCGTGGTCTTTCCTTCATCCAAACAGCTCAAAAACGCATAAGCCGAATTACTTCCGTTCAACTTATTCATGGAAAATCCCACTTCACTCCTCAATCTTGCGGCCGACAACATCCGAGTGCTCGCCGTCAGTATGGTAGAACGCGCCAAGTCAGGACACCCCGCGAGGCGCCATGGGGGCGCCGATTTCATCAACGTCCTTTATAGCGAATTTCTTACTTACGACCCGGCGCAGCCCGCTTGGGAGTGCCGCGACCGTTTCTTCCTCGATCCGGTCACATGTCGCCAATGCTCTATGCGCAGTTGGCACTGATCGGACGTTTCACCCTCGACGAACTGAAAACGTTTCGTCAGTGGGGCTCCGTGACACCGGGACACCCGGAGAAGAACTTCGAACGCGGAGTGGAAAAATACCAGCGGACCGCTCGGACGAGGGACATACCTACGCCGTGGGGGCTGCCATCGCCGCCAAAGCGCTCTATGCGCGCACAGGTAATCCGGGATTCAAGAAAGAAAAAATCTACGCTTACATTTCCGACGGTGGTGTGCAAGAAGAGATCTCGCAAGGTGCCGGACGTTTGGCGGGACATCTCGGACTGGACAACCTGATCATGTTCTTCGACGCCAACGAAATTCAACTCTCCACGGAAACGGCTGATGTGATTTCGGAGGATACGGCCATGAAATACCGCGCGTGGAATTGGAACGTGCTCGAGATCGACGGCAATGATCCGGAACAGATCCGCGCAGCTCTTCGTACGGCGAATGCCGAGACAGCACGCCCCACGCTGATCATCGGGCACACGGTGATGGGAAAGGGATGCCGCCGCGCCGACAACACCAGCTACGAACGCGATTGCGGTACGCACGGTGCGCCGTTGGGCGGAGACGCTTATCTCAACACGGTGCGCCATCTCGATGCCGATCCCGAGGATCCGTTCGTGATCCGTCCGGAAGTGGAGAAACTCTATGCGCAGCGTGCCGGGGAACTCAAAAGATCGTTGCCGAACGCCGCGCCGAGGAAAAAGCTTTGGGCGGTGGCGCAACCGAAAAGGCCGCAGAAATGGCAGATTGGTTCGCCGGTCGTTTGCCCGAACTGCCCTGGAATGATATCCAACAGAAGGCGGGGGCTCCCACGCGCAACGCTTCGTCGGCGTGTCTGTCGATGCTTTCTGCGCACGTGAAGAATATGATCGTTTCTTCGGCCGATCTTTGCAACTCAGACAAAACGGATGGGTTTCTGAAGCACACGACGGTGATTCGCCGCGGCGATTTCTCGGTGGTTTCCTCAAGCGGTGTGAGCGAACTCACCATGGCTTGTGTTTGCATCGGTATTGCGCTCCACGGCGGCATGCTGACTGCAATGGGCACGTTCTTTGTCTTCTCCGACTACATGAAACCGGCGATTCGCATGGCGGCGCTGATGGAACTCCCCGTGAAATTCGTGTGGAGTCACGATGCTTTCCGCGTCGGCGAAGACGGTCCCACACACGAACCGGTGGAGCAGGAAGCACAGATTCGCCTGATGGAAAAGTTGCAGAACCATTCCGGTCGCGACTCCGTGCGTGTGCTGCGTCCTGCTGACGTCAATGAGACCACGGTGTGCTGGAAGATGGCAATGGAAAACTATGGACACGCCGACCGCGCTCATCTTCAGTCGCCAAAACGTGGCCAACCTTCCCGAAGGAACGGATTACAGCGGGGCTGAACGCGGAGCTTACACCGTGGTGAGCGATGCGCAACCCGAAGTCGTACTCGTGGCCAGCGGATCAGAGGTGTTCTACGTTGGTGGCCGCTCGCCAACTGCTCACAGCCGACGGTATCACATCGCGCGTGGTGAGTTGTCCGTCCGAACAACTGTTCCGTGCACAAGACGAAGCCTATCGCGAGAGCGTAATCCCGCGCAACGCAAAGAAATTCTTCCTCACTGCCGGTTTGCCCGTTGTCTTCGAAGGACTGGCCGGAGATACCGGACGAATTTTCGGACTCAACCACTTCGGCCACAGCGCACCTTTCAAAGTGCTCGACGAGAAATTCGGATTCACCCCCGAAGCCGTTTATAGCGAAATCAAACAATATCTCGGTCGTTAAGACTGCCGGAAAAACAAGCAAGGGAGTGTTCACGCAGCAAGACATAGAGACAGATTGGGTGTACCGATGAGGCGCCTATTTTGTCCTGACAGCGCTTGTACACTCCCTGCTTTTCCAACCAAATTACACAATAATAGAATAGATAATGAAACCCATAGGGCTAGCCTCCGATCATGCCGGCTTTGAACTCAAAAGTTTTGTGTGTCGCTATTTAGACGAGCGCGGCATCCCGTACGTCGATTTCGGAACTCATTCGTCCGACTCCTGCGATTATCCCGATTTCGGTCATGCGCTCGGCCGCGCCATCGACGGAGAAGAGTGCGAACGCGGTATTGCAGTTTGTGGCAGCGGCGAAGGTATCTCCATGACGCTCAATAAGCATGCGCACGTACGCGCCGCCCTGTGCTGGATGCCCGAAATTGCGGCCTTGTCTCGTCAACACAACAACGCCAACGTTCTGGTCATGCCCGGTCGTTTTGTCGATGAGAAAGAAGCGACAGCAATTCTCGACGCCTTCCTCTCCACCGATTTCGAAGGAGGAAGACACTGTCAGCGCGTCGCCAAAATTCCCTGCTGATTTTTCTCCCTTCCACCCATCGGTACACGCATCTTGCGCAAAGCCGGTTCGCGCCGACACATCGTTCAATAAACGCCTTTCGAGTAGAAGGACACCTATTTGACTACAACGCAGAAAGTTGTGGTCAATGCTTGTTGTCAACAGGCGAAAGGGCAGTTTTTCCCCACAAAAGCGCAAAAAATAGGTCGCTTTCTTGCTACAATCAATTGAAAATAATACCTTTGCACTCAATTTCAAATAGCCCTCTATTCATCCAAAACTAGATCAAAATGACCAAAGCAGATATTGTAAGGGAGATTGCAAAGAAGACTGGCATTGACAATGCCACGGTTCTTGCTTCTGTGGAAGCATTCATGGAGTCTGTCAAAGAGTCGCTTGCACGGGAGGAAAATGTCTATCTGCGAGGTTTCGGCAGTTTCATTCTGAAGAAGCGCGCAGAAGACGGCGCGTAACATTTCGAAGAATACAACGATCATCATTCCAGAGCACAACATCCCCGCGTTCAAGCCTGCGAAGACGTTCACCGACCAGATCAAGTAATCGCTCAGCAAAGCCATCCGTTCGCACTGTCCCCTTCTCCTCCGTGAGGAGCTGCAGAGAGACGACAGATTCGACGGATCACCCCATATTTTTCAACTCTAAAAACATCACACCATGCCTAACGGAAAGAAAAAGAAGAGACATAAGATGTCCACGCACAAGCGCAAAAAGCGTCTGCGCAAGAACCGTCACAAGAGCAAGTAAGTCGCTCGTCGGCTCACTGCTGACGGTACGGAAAGTTAAAGTCTAGCACAGTCACTCTCGAGTGGCTTCCTCGGCTTTTAACTTTTCTATTTCTGCCTATTTCCTTCCCGATCCCTTCTTCGTCGACGAAGAGCCGAGCGGGAAAGAGCCGTAAGCGGCTCGAACGTTATCAAACCACCTCATGACAAGCGAAGTTATCGTCGATGTCCAAAAGAAAGACATCTCCATCGCCCTGCTGGAAGACAAGCGTCTCGTGGAATTTCAGCAAGAAGGTCGTTCGGAGCAGTATTCTGTGGGCAACATCTACTTGGCGAAGATCCGGAAAATCATGCCCGGACTCAACGCTTGCTTCGTGAATGTCGGATACGAGCGCGACGCCTTTCTGCATTATCTCGACTTTAGGGCGTGCGCTACAGACAGTTTGAGCATTACCTTGACCTGCTCAAGAACGGGAAACGCAAACCCCTTCCCCTTCACAAAGTACCGCGCCAGCCCAACACCGAAAAAGACGGGCACATTCAAAACACCGTCAAGGTCGGCCAAGAAGTAGTTGGTGCAGATCGTCAAGGAACCCATTTCCACCAAAGGACCTCGCGTGACCTGCGAAAATCTCCTTTGCGGGTCGTTATCTCGTCCTCATCCCCTTCACCGACAAGGTCAGTGTCTCCACTAAAATCAAAAAGCGATGCCGAGCGAGCACGTCTCAAAGCAGCTCATGCACAGCATCAAGCCCAAAGGTTTCGGTGTCATCATTCGCACCGTAGCCGAAGGGCGGCGAGTGGCAGAACTCGACCAAGAATTGCGCATCCTCCTCTCGCGTTGGGATGCTGCCGTGGCCAAGATTCAAAACAGCAACCCCTGCCGACAAGGCGACGCTCGTTTACGAAGAGACCAGCCGCACCGTTGGACTGCTTCGCGACCTCTTCAATCCCTCGTTTGAAAGCATCCACATCAACGACCGGAAAGTCTACGAAGAAGTGCGCGACTACGTCACGCTCATTGCCCCCGAATCGAAAGACATCGTCAAGTTCTACAAAGGCAATGTCCCCATTTTCGACAATTTCTCGGTCACCCGCCAGATCAAGTCCTCCCTCGGACGCACCGTCACTTACAAGCACGGGGCCTATCTCATCATTGAGCACACCGAAGCCCTTCACGTGGTCGACATCAACTCCGGCAACCGCAGCAAAAAGCCCCGAAGGGCAAGAAGTGAGATGCCCTGGATGTGAATCTCGGTGCCGCCGACGAATTAGCGCGCCAATTGCGTTTGCGCGACATGGGCGGCATCATCGTAGTCGATTTCATCGACATGGCCCAACCCGAGAATCGCCAGAAGCTCTACGAGCGAATGGTCGAAAACATGAAGAAAGACCGTGCGCGCCACAACATTCTGCCCCTTTCCAAGTTTGGACTGATGCAGATCACCCGCCAGCGCGTTCGTCCGCCATGGATGTCAAGGTCGAAGAGGAATGCCGTCTTGCGGAGGCACGGAAAGATCAAGTCCTCCTATCTCTTCACCGATGCGTTGGAGAGCAAGATTCGCATCGTCAGCGAAGAGCTCGGCATCCGCAAGTTCCGCTTGCACGTCCATCCCTTCGTGGCGGCCTACATCAACCAAGGCTTCATCTCCTTGCACCGCCGTTGGCAGTTCCATTACGGATGGGGCATTCGGGTCATCCCCGATCAGAGTCTCGCTTTCCTGGAATATAAATTCATCGACGCAGAAGGACAAGAGATCGATATGAAAGAAGAACGAGAGAACCATAATCCGACACTCACCACACAGCATCACGGCACTCACCCGCAACACGCGGATGGGTGCCGTTTTTCATGCGCTCGCTACGTGCTTCGGAGGGGAACAAGCGGGGTGGCTCAACAACGCAGAGAAACATTCGTCACAGCGCATAAAAAGGCCTCCCCGAGGACCACACAGGGTGCTCGGGGAGGTGAAGTATTTGCGGTAAGGGTGGGCAGATGTCGCAAGAGACGCAGCACGAACAGGCAATGCAGTCGCGCAGGGTGTCCGTGTGACAGTCACCAACCCCTCATGGTTCAGTGTGCCGCCATAAATTGGTTCAAGAAGCGCACATCGTTTTCGGAGAAGAGACGCAAGTCGTTCACCTGGTATTTCAAGTTGGTGATGCGCTCCACACCCATACCGAAGGCATAACCTTTGTACACCTTCGAATCGATGCCGTTTGCCTCAAGCACAGCGGGATCCACCATGCCACAGCCCAAAATCTCCACCCAGCCGGTGTGCTTGCAGAAACCGCAGCCTTCGCCACCGCAGATGTTGCACGAAATGTCCATTTCCGCCGAAGGCTCAGTGAAGGAAGTACGAAGGACGCAGACGGATCTTTGTGTCGGCACCGAACATTTCGCGAGCAAAAGCAAGCAACACCTGTTTCAGATCGGTGAACGACACATCCTTGTCAATGTACAGGCCCTCCACCTGGTGGAAGAAGCAGTGAGCACGTGCCGAGATGGCCTCGTTGCGATACACCCGGCCCGGGCAGATCACGCGAATCGGCGGTTGGGTATGTTCCATCACGCGGCTCTGTACACTCGAAGTGTGCGTGCAGAATCACATCGGGATGCGTCTCCACGAAGAACGTGTCCCTGCATGTCGCGTGCGGGTGATCTTCTGCGAAATTCATCGCGCCGAACACATGCCAGTCGTCCTCGATTTCGGACCGTCGGCCAGCGAAAAGCCCATACGTCCGAAGATGTCGATGATTTCCTGCTTCACTAGCGAGAGCGGGTGACGCGTACCCAAACGAATGGGGTAGGGCGTGCGCGTGAGATCCAGCGCGGAGTGGTCCTCCTCGGCCGTTGCCAGCTCCTGTTTCAGCGTGTTGAAACGCTCTTGGAGCGCCGTTTTGAGTTGATTGAGGTAGACGCCCACCTCTTTCTTTTTGGTCTGCAGCCACGTTGCGGAAGTTGGCCATGAGTTGGTTCACCTTTCCTTTCTTACTCAGAAATTCGAGGCGCAAGGCTCGAGCTGCTCTTCGTTCTCGGCTTTCAGCTCATCCACTCGGGCGAGCAGTGTTTTGATTTCTTCTATCATTGTGAGATTGATCTGTTCCGGTTGTGATTGGGGAATGCGGATCGGCGTCGCGGAGGCGTCAGTCCAGTTTGAGTACGGCCAGGAAAGCCTTTTTGCGGCACTTGCACGTTGCCGATTTCCTTCATTTTCTTCTTACCGCGCTTCTGTTTTTCGAGCAGCTTACGCTTACGGCTCACGTCGCCGCCGTAGCACTTGGCCGTCACGTCTTTGCGCAGTTGCTTCACCGTTTCGCGGGCGATGATTTTTCGCGCCGATGGCCGCCTGTATCGCAATGTCAAATTGCTGTCGGGGCAAGAGTTCTTTGAGTTTCTCGCACATGCGCCGACCGAAATGCACCGAGTTGTCCACGTGGGTCAGCGTCGAGAGCGCATCCACCGGTTCGCCGTTGAGCAAGATGTCCAGTTTCACCAGTTTCGAAGGGCGGAAGCCGATGGGGTGGTAGTCGAACGAAGCATAGCCCTTTGAGATCGATTTCAGTTTGTCGTAGAAGTCGATCACGATTTCGGCCAGCGGCATGTCGTAATGGAGTTCCACGCGGTCGCCCGACACATATTCCTGCTTGATCAGTTCGCCGCGTTTGCCCAGGCAGAGGGTCGTGATGTTGCCGATGAAGTCGGTGCGGGTGATGATCGAAGCACGGATATAAGGTTCTTCGATGTGATCGATTTCCATCGCGTCGGGCATTCCCGCGGGGTTGTGCACTTCGAGCAGCGTGTTGTGCTTATCGTAAACGTTGTAGCTCACGTTCGGCACCGTGGTGATCACATTCATGTTGAACTCTCGGTCCAGTCGTTCCTGCACGATCTCCATGTGTAGCAAGCCCAAGAATCCGCAGCGGAAACCGAAGCCCAGTGCCACCGACGATTCGGGTTGGAAGGAGAGCGAGGCGTCGTTGAGTTGCAGCTTTTCGAGCGAGGCGCGCAGCAGTTCGAAATCCTCGGTCTCGATGGGGTAGACCCCCGCAAAGACCATGGGTTTCACCTCTTCGAACCCCGCAATGGCTTCGGTACAGGGGCGTTCCACCGAGGTGATGGTGTCGCCCACCTTCACTTCCGTGGCCGTTTTGATGCCGCTCACGATGTAGCCCACGTCGCCGCAACCCAAGCTTTGGCGCGGCGAGAGGTCCATTTTCAGCACCCCCACTTCGTCGGCCTTATACTGGCGTTCCGTATTGACAAAGAGCACATTTTCGCCACTCTTGATCGAGCCGTTCACGATTTTGAAATACGCGATGATGCCGCGATAGGAGTTGAACACCGAGTCGAAGATCAAGGCTTGCAGCGGCGCTTCGGGATCGCCCACGGGCGCGGGGATGCGTTCCACCACCGCCCGGAGAATGTCGTCGACGCCCTCGCCCGTTTTGCCCGATGCCCGAATGATCTCTTCGCGTTTGCAACCGATGAGCTCGATGATCTCGTCTTCGACCTCCTCAGGCATGGAGTTGGGCATGTCGCACTTGTTGAGCACGGGAATGATTTCGAGGTCGTGCTCGATGGCCATGTAGAGGTTCGAAATGGTTTGCGCCTGTACGCCCTGTGTCGAGTCGACCACGAGGAGGCAGCCCTCGCAAGCCGCAATCGATCGGCTCACTTCGTAGGCGAAGTCCACGTGACCCGGGGTGTCGATGAGGTTGAGCACATAGTCTTGTCCGTCCAGGTTGTAGTTCATCTGGATGGCGTGGCTTTTTGATGGTGATGCCTCGTTCTTTTTCGAGGTCCATGTCGTCGAGCATTTGCCCTTCCGTCACCTTGATGGTTTGTGTGCGTTCGAGCAGTCGGTCGGCCAGGGTACTTTTTCCCGTGGTCGATGTGAGCAATGATGCAAAAATTGCGTATGTGGTTCATGAGCCGTTGGGCGGATGAGAGGGTTAGACAGTGAGCATTCGCAGCTCCGGAAGTTGGGCGGGTGTATCGCTCAGCGTATGCCCGCGATTTTGTGGGTTTGCAGCGACAGTCGCCATTCGGGGTGCGCTTTGCAAAACTCCACGGTGAAGGCCATGATACGGCGGTTGGCCGTTTCGTCGCCCACGTCGCAGGGTTGCAAAAAGCGGTGGGTGGCAGCCAGGTGCGGATAGGTGGGCGGCGGGGTGCCGTCGCACACCACTTTGAGCTCGTCGCAGCGTGAGCACCGGCGTGGCGTGGGGCTCGAAAGCATCTTTCGGGGAGAGCGTGATCCAATCCACGTTGTCGGGCAGCGGGTGCGTGCCGTTGGTCTCCACCGCCACGAATTTGCCGGCCGCGTGGAGGCGTTCGACGAGCGTAGGCGTGAGGAAGAGCGAGGGCTCACCGCCCGTGATCACCACGTGGCGGGCCGCCATTGCGCCACGGTTTCGACGATCGCCTCTTCGCTCTGCGGCTGCCCCTGATTCGTGCAGCGTGTCGCAAAAACTGCAGTGCAAAATTGCAGCCGCTCAGCCGAACGAAGACCGCCGGCGTGCCGGTCCAGAACCCTTCGCCTTGTAGCGAGTAGAAAATTTCGTTGATCTTCATAAGGCGCTGTGGGCGTTCGGCGTCAGAGGTCGGCATTCTCGCAGCCGGGTTTCACATAGACGGCCACGTTGCCTTCGCTCTCTTGGAACGACACCTTGTAGGCATTGGGCACCTGCTCGCAAATCCAGCGCGCCATGTTCTCGGCGGTGGTGCTGAAGTCGAGGATCTCGTTCACATTGCGGTGATCCAATTTGTCTTGCACCCGTTGTTTGATCGTGGGTGAAATCGGTCACCATGCCATTCTTGTCGAGTTCTTCGGCGCGGCAGTAGACCGTGATGATGCCATTGTGCCCGTGAGGGCGATTGCATTTACTCTCGTAGTCGAGATGCAACTGGTGTGAGTAGGATATTTCGATGCGTTTGGAAATGTAGTACATGAGCTATGGGTTTGCCCTGTGGGCAATCCATGGCAAAAGATAGTGATTTTGTGGAAACTGTGCAAGAGAAATAGCGCGCGCGAACGTGCGAACACGCGTGGCGCAATACGCGCACGGCGAGCCGCCTGAATAGATCACCGCAGGGCGGGGAGCGCCGCAAGGGGAATGATTCCGCCACGGATGCATCGAAAAGTTTCGAGTTAGTGACGCCGACCAAAATGCGCGCCCGCCACTCCGCCCACGGCGCCCCCCAAGAGGAGCATCCAGAGGCCGCTGCGCATCACGCCGCCCGTGGGGGCGAAGGCAGAAACGCGGGTGTGGCGAGCACGATGGTCGTGGCTGCGATCGTGCTGTTCGCGGTGGCTCTTTTCGGCGACGCGATCCGTCTGTCGCCAACGGTCGACGAGGCGGAAACGGGTGGCTACGCCGTTTTCAACGTAGCAGGTGTCATGTATCAATACACTGTCGGTGAGCATGATGTGCTCGCGAAGGGTGTCGGTGAGCGCCACACGCAACGTGTCGTGCACCGCGATGCGTTCGCTGATGCGGCGGGAACAAGCGCTGAGTGCCAGCAGGAGCAGCAAAAAGAGAATCTGAGTTTTCATAGTGGGGTGAGATGAAGGTGAAACAAGCGTGCCGACGCGATAGGCCGGGCGGCGAGCCACAGGGTAAGGGGGGCGCGCCGACAAATCGAGGACAAAAAGAATCGAGCGTGTGTTTTTCGTCGATTTCGATCGCAAAATTATCGCTCTGTTTCGAATTGTGCAAGGCATGCACCGTTTTTGAGTAGATGCCTATTTATTCCGATTTTTCCGAGGGCCGAACCCGAGCACGTGTGCTCCCCGAGTGCCCAAGGCGAAGGAGGGGAATTGCAGTGGCGAGAGGACGGGGCGACAAAGTGGGATTGGCGTGAAAAACGCGGCACCGTCAGGAGAAAACGCGGAACAAAACAGAAATACTCCCGCAGGTCGATTCATTTCTTCCCCACTGTTTTCGTACCGCTGCTGTCGGAACATGTGTTGCGTCCGTCCCGAATCGACGCCATGCGCGCCTATCGCCTACGCGCGCACTCCCGCGTCAGCCGTTTTTCATTTTTTGCCTTCACTCCTTCACCCGAATGCCACATTGTGTTGTGAGTGAGGGAGTTGAGGGTGAAGGTTTGATGGTGTTTTAGGTTCACCTGTGTTCCTCGCGTACGAAGATGCTCAGATCAGTCCGTTCGGGCTCGAGGTCGGTAGGATTTTTAGAACAAAGCGGTTTCGCTCCATTTCATCGAGGTGCGGGTGAAAGATTGAGCGCGTGAAGAGACGGTGAAGACAAATTCATCAAAAGTCTTCACACTTAACCGACTGATCCAGTGAAAAATGAAGAAGGTGGGTGAAGGGGTGAAGATGAAAAAAACAAAAACTGCCTGACGCGCACGCGCGTGAGCGCAAGCGCACATCACGTTTTCGGGTGGAGGATACAAAATGCGAGAATTTGTGCAGTGCCCTATTGTTGGAGAAAGGATAAAGTTTTAACTTTGCGGCGACATAATTCTAAATCGCCGCTGGTGTCACGACTCTTGCCAAGGGGCGTTTTCATCCCCCGGCTGCGAACCCGAAGCGAGCGAATGGCGTGTCCCGACGTCGACGTTTGTTGTCGTGCATGCCCGAAAGTTTTCATTCCTCCCATGCATTCTCTTTCTCTTCCCACGCTGTTGCTATTGTTGGGTAGCTCAGCTGCAGTTTCTGCATTTGGTGCCCACGGTGGTGAGTCGCCTCTCATGCAGGCAACAGATTCTGCGCGCTCCGCCGTCGACAGTACGGCACGCACGGTCAAATTGAATAGCGCACTGATTGTAGGCCGTCGGCAAAACAAAGTGAACAATGCCGCCATGGGGCTCAATTTCTTGCGACCCGAACAGATTCGAAGCATCCCGACCATCATGGGTGAGGTGGATCTGATCAAGGCCTTGCAAATGCAACCCGGTGTTTCGCCCGGACTCGAGGGATTGGCGGGCATGATGGTGCGCGGTGGCAACGACGACCAAAACCTGTTTCTCATCGACGGCAACCCGATTTATCAAATGAACCACCTCGGCGGTTTGTTTTCGGCCTTCAACGTGGCGGCCATTCGCGATGTGGCGTTCTACAAGTCGTCGTTTCCCGCGCGTTACGGCGGTCGCCTGTCGAGTGTGGTAGACGTGGCCACGCAGCCCGGCGATGCCGAACGCTATCATGTGAATTTCGGCATCGGTTTGACTTCGGCCAATCTGGGCGTGAGCGGCCCGATCGTGAAAGGGCGCACCACCTTCAACGTCGCTGTGCGGCGCACGTGGTTTGACGTGATTACGACCCCGGCACTCGCCATCGCCAACGCCGACGCCAAGCGCAACGGCGAGAAGTATAATGCGCACTATGCTTTCACAGACCTCAACCTCCATCTAAATCACCGCACCGATCGTTGGGGCACGTTCTCTTTGTGGGCTATGCCGGACAAGACGACATCTCAACGGGAACGGACAGTTGGAACCAGTCGGCCAAAGCGCCGAAAGACGAGGTGCGCGACAAATATGAAATGGGCATGCGTTGGGGCAACCGCCTCGCCTCGTTCAAATGGCAGCTGCCGCTGGGCGAGCATTGGATGCACAACCTCACTCTGGCCTATACGCGCTACGGTTCGAAGTGTCATTTCACCTTCGACAACGAAGCGGGGCGTCCCGGACTGGAGGGTACAGCCACAACTATCTGTATAAAGAAATTCACAACGGCATCGACGATTGGAATGCGCGCTCGCAATGGTGTGGGCACCGCAGTTGCCCTTGACGTTGCGCCTCGGCTTGACTATACCTACCACCGTTTTTCGCCCGAAGACCGCATTACGAACAGCAGTCAATCGACAATCTTGGACGAACCGAATCGCCGACAGGTGGTGAAGGGACACGAGACGGCGTTGTACGGTGATGCCGAATGGCGCCCCGCGGAAGCGTGGCGGTTGAACGCGGGTTTGCGTTTGACCGACTTTTTGGTGAACAGCAAAAACTATCTTTTCGGTGGAACCGCGCGTGTCGGCGGCCTACCTCTTCAGTCCCTCGGTGAGTGTGAAGGCGGGCTATTCGCGCATGGCGCAATATGTGCAGCAGGTGAGTGTGAGCTATCTTTCGTTGCCCACTGACTATTGGATGCCCGTGACGGAGGTTTACGCTCCGCCGACGAGCCACCTGTTGAGCCTCGGCGGTTATTACACCTATCAGAACCGCTGGAATGTTTCGGTGGAGGCATGGTATAAGCACATGTCGAACCTCTTGGACTATCGCGAAGGGGTGGGGCAGTTGTCGAGCGCCCGTTCGTGGAACGACAAGCTGACCACCGGCACGGGCGAAGCCTATGGCGTGGACGTGCTGGTCGAGAAGAACTTCGGTCAGTGGGCCGGTTTCTTGGGCTATGGCTTGATGTGGACCGATCGCTACTTCCCCGAGTTGAACCGCGGCGCGCATTTCCCCTCGAAGTACGACAATCGCCACAAACTCAACGTGGCATTGAGCTATCGTCCTTCGCGTCGTTGGGAATTCAATGTGGCGTGGACGTATATGACGGGATCGCTCATCACCTTGGCGCTCGAAAACTACCATTACGAAGTGCCGAATAAGTTGGCACCGAGCTTCCCGGACTATTACAATCAAACGATGGAACACGTTCGCAAGAAGAACAACTATCGTTTGCCCGATTTTCATCGTATGGATTTGGGCATCAACTATTATCGTTTCCACAAGCGACGCGGCGCGCAGAGCATTTGGACGCTGAGCGTTTACAATGCCTACAACCAGCACAACCCCGTGGTCGTGGCGCGCAAAAATAATTACGATTACCCCTCGTTCCGGTTGATTTCCCTTTTCCCCATTATTCCCTCGTTCACTTACACCTATCGTTTCTGATTGTATAGAGCGCCGGGGTTGGGCGTCTGCATGATGGGGGCTCTCCCTTGCCGGCCGAAACGAATAGGTGGACGGTGTACTCCACTTAAATGATAAACCTATGATTCGATCTGTTTTTTTGCGCATGCTGCCTTTGGTAGCGACGGCGTTGCTGAGCAGTTGCTACGAAGATATCAATCTCGATCACCTGCGTCCCAAGCCCGAGGTGGTGTTGAACTGTGTGTTGAGTCCCGACGAACCGGTGCGCGCGGAGGTGATGCACACCTTGTTTCTCACCGATGAGAGCAAGAACACGCTGCCGCGTATCACCGATGCGCGTGTGCAGGCGGTGGTGAACGACAGCCAAGTCTTTCCCGATGGTGCGCGACACGGTGAAGGGCTATTTCGAGGCGAACTACGTGCCGCGTCCCGGCGATCGCATCCGCATCGAAGCCGACACCCGCTACGGTCGTGCGGAGGGCGAAGATCGGCTGCCGCAGTTGGTGCCGATCGATACGGTGAAGGTGAGCTATTGGGAGTTGGGAACGTCTAAGGATGTGGGCGGTGCCAGCGGTGACCAGGAATGCCGTTACGAAATCACGTTCCAGGATCCTCCCGGTGAGCGCAATTATTATTTTGTGCGCGTGATGAGCGATGCGGACTACCGGTTCCCGCTCGACTATTCGCAGGATGAGGTGTTCAGCGGCATCTTCGAAGGACTGAACGGACTCGATGAGGGTTCGGCCTACAATGGTCGCAACGGCATGGCGTTCAGCGATGCTATCTTCAACGGAAAGCGTTACACCTTGCGATTGAGTGAGCTGTTCAGTGGCGATGTTTCCTGGCATTTCGCTCGTGAAGGTGAGGGCGCGCGCCGCATGGTGCAGCTCTATTCGATCTCGGAAGGGTATTTTCGCTACCTGAGTGGAATCTTCAATGAAGATGAAGAATCATTTAATCGCCAGTTGGTGTCAGTGGGTCTTTCGGAGCCTCCGACGCTTTTCACCAACGTGAAAAACGGTACCGGCATCGTCGGTTCGCTTCAATTGGCGGTGAAGGATTATCGCGTGGTGGTGAGTGCCGGCGGCACGAAGTTGTCGCTCGAAAAGTATGTTCCGCACGAGAGAAAGGAAGGAGACTTTATCGATGGTCCGTCGACGATATACCGCCTTCAAAGCGGTAATCTGAAGAAAATGGCGTTCGTCAGTGCTTGACGAACGCCATTTTTTTGTCCCTTCCCGGTGTGCGAATGCTTATATTTCGGCGTCGAAATGCATAAGTTTGTAGGGAATGGCGACTTTCGTTCCTGTATACATATTCGTAACATATTTGTTGTATATTTCGGTGGACTCTGCAATTCTTTTTGCGCTTTTTCCGTTTCGCCTCGCTTCCCAAAGCGATTTTTGAGAAGGAAGAAAAATTGCAATGCACGTCGGGCGAAAGTCAGGTTTGCTTGGGTCGGAAGCGATGATATTGCAAAAGGTCAATTGACATTTTTAAGGTATTTGGGTCGGAATGCTGCTGTAGGGGCACAAGGGGCGCACGGATGATTAAAAACTAAATAGTGGGTGCGAAAATAATTCGGCGCACACTTGGAGGAAAGAAGTTTTTGCCTTAAATTTGCGCTGTGTAGTGGAAGATCTCGCTCTTCTCATTGCCAACTCCAAATAGCAACAATAAGAAAAATACATAAGAAACAAATAAGATTATGTGTATGAAAAACCGTTTTGGTAGAATGGGAAGCACCCTGATGGGGGCTCTCCTATTGCTCTCGGTAAGCGGCGTGACGTACTCATGTAAGGACGATTCTCTGGATGTGCAGAAACCGTCTTTTCTTGGGGGTAGCATCTACGACGAACTGAATGCGCGCGGCTTTTAAGTATACCGTTCGTTTGATTGACGACCTGGGCTATAAGGACGTGATGTCGCAAACGGGTAGTAAGACGCTTTTTGTGGCGAACGACGAGGCTTATGAGAAATTCTTCAAGAACAATCCTTGGGGAGTTCATTCGTATGAACAGCTCACTGACGCTCAGAAGCGTGTACTCTTCAACGGTGCGCAGCTGAACAATGCTTATGTGCTCGAAATGATGAGCAATGCTTCGGGCGGACGAAAGAATCTGAGTCTGCGCCAAGAGTCGGCAGCGGAAGCTATCGACTCTGTGAAGTTTTGGCGTCCTGAAGAGCTGCCGTAAACTATAATGCTGACGAGGACGAAAAGAAGTATTGGAAACGTTACAACAGCGGTGCGTCGAAGGGTATCTATATGGCTATCGATGCTTCGCGTCCGATGATCACGCACTTCCTCGAAGGAAACATGCGCGAGAAGAATATCAAGCGTTCGGATGTGGCGTTCGTTCTGAATGACAAAGATGGTTGGGGCGAGTCGGAAGCGACGCGCGCCTATGTTTTTGATGCGCGCGTTGACCAGGCTGACGTGGTCTGCCTGAATGGCTATTTCCATGTGCTGGACAAAGTGCTCGTGCCGCCCGCCAATATGGCCGAGGTGATTCGCGAGAACAACGACACGAAGGTGTTCAGCCACATCTTGGATCGTTTCAGCGCGCCCTTCTATAATGATGTACTGACCAAAACTTATCAGGCACGCTATTCCGCTGCTGTGGACTCGGTGTTCGAAAAGCGCTATTTCTCGATCAATTCGCGCAGCGGACGTTTGCAGACGGAACCGAATGAGAAATTGCCCAACGATCGTATTCCGCTCTTGCCCTACGATCCGGGTTGGAATGCTTACCAGCTGTCGAGCTCCGTGCCCAGCGTCGAAGATATGGCCGCGATGTTCGTGCCCGACGATGCCGCCATGACCGATTATTTTGTTTCGCAGGGTGGTCGCTCGTTGATCGAACGCTATGCGAAGAAACCGAATACCAAAGAGAACCTGCTCGAGAACATCGATCAGATTCCGCTCGACATCATTCAGGCGTTGGTGAACAACCTGATGAAGAACTCGTTTATCGAAACGGTGCCTTCGAAGTACTACACCATCATGAACGATGCGCGTGACCAGATGTTCCCGCCTTCGCAGTATCCTTCGGAAGCGGCCTACAAAGCGGTGTTCACCAAGACGCTCATGGCCAACAACGGTGTGGTTTATGTGATGAACCGCGTCATCTCGCCCGCCGACTATGCAGCCGTGATCGCCCCCGCGCTCTACAACAGCAATACGCAAGTGGTGCGCACCGTGGTGCGTGCGGACGACTCCTACATCCAGGGATCGGATTATAGCCGCGCTCCGCTGAAGCAATATTTCTCGACCTATCTGAAGGCGATGCAGAGCCGCTTCTCGTTCTTCATTCCCGAAGACGAAGGCTTGAATACCTATGGTTATGTGGATCCGGCTTCGATGGCCAATTCGAAGAATACCTCCAACTTCCGCTATTTCCGCTTCCGTCCGGGCGATACGCGCGGTGTGGGCGGTGCGTTGGCTGTGGATGCTTGGCCTGTGACTTACAAACCGGCTACGGGACAGCAGCCGGGCGATAAGATCATGAACGGTACGACCTATGCCTCGCCGGCCAACCAGACCCTCAGCACGGGTATGGGTGCGGTGAAGCGCTCGCTGCTGATCGAAATGGTGAACCACCATATTATTGTACACGGCAGTGACGACACGAAGGGCGTAGAAACGGCACAGAAGTATTTCCTCTCTCGTGACGGTGCACCTGTGATCGTGAAAACGAGCAACCGCGGTGTGGGTATGGAAGTGAACGGCGGTTTCCAGGAACAATTGGAAGGAACGCCGGCCGCCTACACATCGACCGTGAAAGAAGTCTACGACCTGACCCGCGAAACCAACAAGGGCTACGGTAACGGTAAGACTTACATCTTGGATCGCCCGATGCAGGCGACGACAGTGACGGCTTACAAGGCAATCAAGGATCATACGCAGTTTAAGAAATTCCTCGATCTCTGCACGGGCATGAGCACGGCGCTCTTGGAGAAAGCCGGTTTCAACGCTCCCTTCTTGGTGGCCGGTGCCGACGACGCGAAGCACAGTGGATGGCTCAAGAGCGCTGCGAAATATGAGTTCTTCGTACGCGGTGAATCCGGTGGCCTCCAATATAATGTGGCCAACGACGACCGTTTGGTACGTCTCTTCAACAACTATCGCTACACCATCTACGCTCCGACGGACGCGGCGATCGATGCCGAATTGGCCAAGGGCTTGCCCACGTGGGACAAGATCAGCGACTATCTCGACACCAACCCTACAGGCTGAAGTGAAGTTGGCCGCCGACAAGAGCAACCAAGACGAGTATGACCGTGTGAACAAGCACAACGACGCGGTGAAGGCCAAAGCGCAAGCGATGGTGACCGTTTTGGTGAACTTCTTGCGTTACCACTTCCAAGATGAGAGTCTCTTCGTGGACCAGGTTTCGCATACCGGCGACTACGCCACGGCTTGCATCAATGAGCAGACAAAGGCTTATTTGAGTCTCTCTGTAACGCAGACTCCCGGTCAGCTCAGCTTGAAGGATAAGGCCGGCCGCACCGTGACGGTGGACGGAACGACCCACAATATCTTGGCGCGCGACGCCAACTTCAATAAGGGCATGACGCTCATCACGAGCAGCCTCTTATTCGGTGATCCACCAAATCAACAGCGCGCTGCTGTTCGATGGCGAATTCGCCGGCGGATACGCCCAAGCTTGGTCCTCTCCGAAGAAAGCCAGAGCTTTCGTCGCAAAAGTTCAGAATCAAAGACTAATTATCTAAGGCATCATGAATCATATCAAGTATACATCGGCGATTGTCCTCGCGCTGTGCAGTGCCACTGCTGTCGCACAGCAAAAGCGCATCTCCGGACACGTCTTTAATGCCAAAGACGGTGCGGTGGTGATGGCTAACGTCGTGGAGAAGGACAAAAACGAACCGCGTGGTGTCGGCAACGCAGACCGACATGAGCGGTAACTCTCGATGACCATCAAGAACCCGAACAACCGTCTTGAAGTTTCCTATATCGGTTATACCACCGCCCGTATTGATCCTATCGGCGCGCGTACGTCGTTCCGTATCGAAATGAAGGATCGTACGCATATCTCGGAAGTCGTGATTACGGGTAAGCGTACCGCGAAATCAAACGGCATGGTGATCCCCGAACGCGAGATTTCGACTGCAACGCAGACGCTGAACATGGACAGCAAAGAAGGTCTTGCCTTCACGACTGCCGGTGAAGCCTTGCAGGGTGAAATCGCCGGTTTTGGACATTGTGGCCAATTCCGCTAACCTGGGTTCCGGTACTTTCGATGCGCCTGCGCGGTGTGAACTCGATCAACGGTTCGCAGGAACCGCTGATTGTGGTGAACGGCTATCCGCTCGAAGGTCAGGATCTGACTTCTGTCGACCTCTCAGAACCCTGGACAACCAGGAGCAGTTCGCTACTTTGTTGCAGGTATCGCCCGATGATATTGCCAGCATCAAGGTCTTGAAGGATGCTGCCGCAACTGCCATCTGGGGTGCGCGCGGCTCGAATGGTGTGATCGAAATCACCACACGCCGCGGACGCCGCGGTAAGACGCGTGTCGGTTTCAACTACCGTTTCTCGGGCACGTGGCAGCCGCAGGGACTGAACATGCTCGATGGTCCCGGCTATTCGATGATGCTGAAGGAGGCCTACTTCAATCCGAAACAGAGTGATGCGGCTTCCAGCATTGTTGAGTTGATGTATCTCGCCAACCGTCCTGCTTATTATGCCAACTATAATAAGAACACGGACTGGGTGAAAGAGGTGACGCAAATCGGTCAGGTGCACAACTACGGTGTGAACATCTCCGGTGGTGGTGAAAAGGCCACGTTCCGCGTGTCGGGATCTTATGACCACGAAGTAGGTACGATCATCAAACAGAGCCTCGACCGCTTCTCGACGCGTCTGGCTTTGGACTACTATGTGTCTGACCGCATCAAGTTCACCTCGAACTTCTCGCTGACCTACACGAAGAACAATAAGAACTACGGTAATAATATTCTCGCCAAAGCCTACAAGGCCATGCCGAACATGGCCGTTACTCGTCAAGAGTATGATCAAGTTCGCGGAGCTTATTTCGACACGGGCGAATATTATCTCATGCCTCCCGCAGCCGGTAAGGAATACGAAGGGGTGTTGCTGGACAATAACTCCAACCTGACCTCCTATTACCTGAGTGATATGGTCGACAACGGTAACCCCGTTGCGATCGCCAACCTGGCTTGGGCCCGCGAGAGCACGTATACGATCAACCCTCGTTCTCTCTCGAATACAAGTTGTTGGGTAAGGAGGATGAGTCGACGCAGCTCAACTATACGGCGGAAGTGAACATCAATGCGTTCACGCAAAACAACGGTTCTTACTATCCCCATGCGTTGACTTCGCAGAAGTGGTCGCAAGGCGTTGACTTGACGAACGATTATGACTCGAAACTCTTTGCTTTCACCACGCGTCACTCGCTTTTGTTCCGTCCGCACTTCGACAATCCGAACCATTCGTTCCAGGTGCTCGGACGTTTTGAATCTTACTCACGTAATCAGACTTCGCAGAGCAAGAGCCACTCGGGTATCTCCGGTGGTATCACGGATCCGACGGTGGCCGGTTTCCTCACTGGCACCAACTCGTCTACAGGTCGCGATCGCAGCCTGAACGGTACGGGGTCAATACACTATGCCTATGGTTCGAAGTACGTGTTTGACTTTACGCTCCGCGCAGAAGGTATGACGAAGTTCGGATCGGGTAACAAATGGGGCTTCTTCCCGGTGTTTCCGCTCGTTGGAACATCTCTGATGAAGCTTTCTTCAAACCTTATCGCAAGTATGTGAACATGCTTTCGTTCCGTCCCAGCTGGGGGTATCAACGGTAATGCATGGTTTGCTGAAGGATTGATCTACAATAAGTACTCGAGCTGATGGTTACTACGACGGTGTGCAGGGTATCGCACCTGAGAATCTTCGTCTGACGCAGATCCGTTGGGAGAAGTCTAAGTCGTGGAACCTCGGTTTCGACTTGCATCTGTTTGACGACTTGTTGATGTTCGATTTGAGTGTTTACAAGCGCTATACGACTGACTTGTTGATGTCGGGCGTGAAGATTCCTTCGTCTACCGGTTACTCAGATGTGGCCAATGCCAACGTGGGTAAGATGGAGAACCGCGGTTGGGAATTCAACGTGAGCACGAAACCGATCTTCAAGATGGGGAAATTCGACGTTCGTTTGCGTGCCAATATTGCGCAGAGTCTCAACACGGTGACCGAAATGGATCCCACGGTGCTCTCGTCGAAGAATCAACAGTTCGACAATAGCAATGCGAAATACCTGAGCCGCGTTCAACTCGGGCATGCACTCGGCGGTATCTACGGTTTCCGTTATAAGGGCGTTTACGCTTATGACTACGATCACAACGGATACTTCGCCAACCCCGAACGCAATAATTATATTGATGCAGCGGGCAAACTGAATACCGCAGCCGCTACGGGCAAGACCGCTCCGATTGCATACGGTGCCGATGGCAAGATCCTCTATGACAAGTCGGGTAATCCCCAGCCGATGTACTTCAACTACGGTGGTAAGAACTATCGTTTCGAAGGTGGCGACGTGATTTACGAAGACGTGAACCACGACGGACAAATCGACGAACTCGATATCGTGTATCTCGGATCTTCAAACCCGAAGTTTAACGGTGGTTTCGGTATCGACTTCCGCTATGGTCAGTGGACGCTGAAGACCAACTTCAACTTCCGTGTAGGCAATAAGATTGTAAACATGGCCCGCATGAATGCCGAGATGATGCGTTCGAATGATAACCAAGTTGCTTCTGTCAACTGGCGTTGGCGTAAGAATGGTGACATCACGCCGATTCCTCGTGCGAAAAACTCGCGTGCCGGCGACTCGTTCAATGCGCTTGCCTCCGACCGTTATGTAGAAAAGGGAGACTTCCTTCGCTTCCAATATCTGCAATTGGGTTATTCGGTTAAGCCTGAACAGCTGAAACGCTGGGGACTCTCGCAATTGACGATGAGTGTATCTGCGAACAACTTGATCTTCTGGACGAAATATTCCGGTGTGGATCCCGAACACGGTGCGAGCGGTTTCTCGCCTGCATTCGATAATTCGCAGACTCCGCGTTCGCGCTCCATTACGTTCAGCTTGAACTTCGGATTCTAACGCTTCTACACGTACTTAGCATAGCAAAAGGAGGTGGTTTTCCACCTCCACAACTCTAAGACATCATGAACAGTAAAATATTCAAACAACTGCTGGTAGCCGGCGCCGTAGTCGTTTTTGGGTGGAGGTATGACTTCTGTGAGGATTACCTGACGCTTTACCCACAACCTCTATTACGGAAGAAGAATTTTGGAATACCCGCAACGACGTCGACAATGTGCGTGCCGCGGCTTATTACCAAATGACGCAGTGCACGGTAAGATCTTGGCTTGGGGTGAGTTCCGCTCGGACAACGTGGAGCTCAGCGACATGAGTAAAGCCAACTACCGATATATGCAGGAGGCGGTGTTGCAACCTTCTGAAAACCTGTATGACTGGGCACCTTTTTACAAAGGCATCAACTACTGTAACAAGGTTCTTGAGCACGGTCAGCAAATGGTCGACAAGGGTACTGACCCCTCGTTTACCAATGTCGAATGGCAACCGCTGAAGGCCGAAATGATCAGCCTTCGTGCACTCTATTACTTCTATCTCGTACGTTCGTTCCGCGACGTTCCCTTTGTGCGTCACTCTATCAGTACCGATGCTGAAGCACTTGTGGCACGTGAAAAGGCTACGCCGGGACAAGTGATTATGGACTCGCTCATCCACGAGGTGGAAGCAGTGTTGCCGACAGCCGCCATTAACTACGGTAGCAATTCCTCTAATAAAGGACGCTGGACGCGCACGTCTATCCATGCCCTGTTGGCAGATATGTATCTCTGGCGTGCAGGTATGGTTTACAAGGGCAGTGCGAAAGGCTTCCCCGTGGTAACTGAAAAGGGCGACACCCTTTCGGCTGCTCAGGAACAGAGCTTGGCTGCTGATCTCATGAAGAAAACAATCAGCCATGCAGATTATGTGATCAACCAGCAGATGGCTGATTACAAACTTAATCTCGATCTCAACAATGTTCCCCAGGATGATAAGCGTCGTGCACAGGCTTACCCGTTGATTCAGAGCGATGCGTCAAGTTTCGGTGTGGCAGACGCTGCTTACAACGAAGTACTTGGATCTCACAATTCGAGTGAGAGCGTCTTCGAACTGCAATATGACGGTATCAACGTCAAGAATAATGTGATCACGGATATGTACTACGGCAACAGCGGTAGCGGTGGTTACAAATCCGGTTTGATGTTGGCTAATCCTGCTTTGTTCTCCAAAAGATGCTCCCGTAGATCCCGTCAAAGGTTACGGACGTACAGACTTGCGCTTCGCCAGTTATTCTTTGCGTACGGACGAAAGTGCCAAAACAAATGCTGTGAGCATAATCAAAGGCGCAGCCAAGACCGTATTCATTGGTTTCTCCGGTAATGCGATTGATGACATTACCAAGAGCACGGAAACTATGATTTCCAAGAGAGCAGTTCGCAATCGAGCAACTGGCGGTTTACCGCCTTTCGGACATGATGACGCTCAAAGCCGAAGCTATCGCTCGTCTTTCTGCAGCGCCGTTTGCATCGCCCGACTACCCGGAACGCGATTCGTATCGTATTTTGGACGAATTGTTCCGTCGTAACAATCCTACGGCCGACACCGTGGCTGCCGCCTCTAATTTGTTCTGCAAGCGTTTGCGTTCTTCCAAAGCTTTCAAAGCTGAGGACGACAAGGACAACGGAGCCGGATGGAAGCAGCGTTACTCTGACTATGGTAGCCCCCTCAAATTGGCGTTCAATGAACGTCAGCGTGAATTCCTCGGCGAAGGTAAGCGCTGGTACGATATTGTTCGCGAATGCGAATTCCGTGGTGCGACGAAAGAGGTGCTTTCCGATTGGGTAGGACTTTCTTCCACAGTGCGCAACCGCTTGCGTTCACTCTGGTCGCTCTACAATCCGATTTATCTTGAAGAACTCAAGGTGAATGGCAAGGAATATGGTAGCAAGACCGGTAACCTTGTCCAGAACCCCGCATGGGAAAAGTATATGCCCAAATCATAAGACTCAGACAATTATGAATAGAAATCGTTTCACCCTTTAGCACCTTGGCCGCTTATTGCGGAACAGTTGCAATGGCTTTCGGTCTCCTGTTCTCGGCACAGAGCTGCAGCGAAAAGATCGATGAACGCAACTTTGCCATTGCCAAGGAGCAAACCATTAGCGATTATCTCGGAAGCAAAAACAGAATACTCGCAAAATCAAATCGGTCTTTGATCGTGTTCGTCTGGGTAACAAAGGTAACGCTTTCCACGCTCGCAGCGGTTCTCCGCTCGCGGTAACTATACTGTGTTTGCACCGACCAACGATGCAATGTCTGCCTACGTTACGAAGGTACTTGGCGAATCCAAGAGTGTCGCTGATCTCACCGATGAGCAGGCTCAGTTGATCGCTTATAGTTGCGTGATCGACAATGGTAACGAAAGCGCTTACGATAGCCCGATGCTTCCCCGACCAAAGGCGGTGCCTTTTGCAAAGGGAGACCTCAACGACCGAAGCATCACGAGCGAAGAAGTTACTGATTCGCTGAAGAAACCTGTTGTTTCTTATTACTTGATCAACGGAACGTCACGCGTTGTGAAGAGCGATACAAAAATTGAGTAATGGATATGTACACTCCGTTGCGTCTGTTATCGCACCTTCCAATCAGAGCGTCTCCGGTCTGATCGAAGGAACGGCCAACATGCGTATCATGGGTACCTTGTTGCAGGCAACGGGTTGGGCAGACAAGCTCAATGAAAGTATTGACCGCGATTACGAAAAAGTAGAGCGCGAAACCGATCCTCACAGCATTGCCGGTGTGCAAGGTCTCGTTCCCTACAGCCGGACACCGTTACCTTGGTTTCACGGGATTTGTTGAAACTGACGATGTCTTCCAGAAGGAATGGGGCGTGCCCGCGCCTGTCTATGATGAGAAGACACAAACGGTGACCAACGCGCAGGCTATTCTCGATGCGATCAAGTCGCATTGCGAGAATGTGTACGGCACTTTGGCTCAGAACGATCTCAAAGACGAGGACAATGCGGTGAACCAATTCGTGGCCTACCACTTCATGAAGGGACGCGTAGCTCATAACCAGTTTGTACAGCACTTCAATGAGTGGGGATACAAATACGGTGACGCCAAGAACCCGCAGCAAAACAAATATAGTATCGACATTTCGGACTATTTTGTCAGCTTGGGTAAGTATCGTAGCCTGATCAAGGTCACTCAGGATGCCGCAAGTCATGACATCTTCCTCAACCGCGTGGCAGAATATAATGTCAACGACAACTACAAGTTCGTACGCGCCAAAGAAGAAGGCATCAAAGTTTACGCGAACAACGACTTTGAAGGTAAAGTGTTGGACAACAATGCACGCAATGGTTACTTCTTCCCGATTAAGAAAATCATGCTCATGGATGCCAGCACCCGTGAATCCTTGGGAAGCGAACGCATCCGCTTCGATATCTGTACGATTCTCCCGGAAATCCTTTCCAATGGTTGCCGCTCCTCGCGCCAACACATGAATTTCCCGAGAGGTTACTTTGAGAACATCACGCAAGAAAGCGAAAGCACGAAGTTCCTTTACCTCCATTCCGCATTCGTCACATGGTGCAGGATGGCGTGACTACGAAGGTGATGAGCTGATGGTGCTTGGTCTTTACGACTTTGTCCTCAAACTCCCTCCCGTGCCTAAGGAAGGTCAGTACGAAATCCGCATGGGTATTTCTAACAACACCTTGCGCGGTATGTGCCAAATCTACTTCGGTGACAGCCCCGTGAACCTTTCGCCTGCCGGTCTCCCCGTAGATATGCGTCTCGATGGCGACAACGAGAATATTGGATGGGTTGCAGACAATAAGGATGCAGACATCACAGCCGAGAACGACAAGAGCATGCGCAACCACGGTTACATGAAAGCTCCGAAGGCATTTACAGCCTGCGATGGTAAGGGTGAAACTAACCTTCGCGATACGAAGGCTGTGCTCCGCCGCATCATGGTGTCTGCCTACATGTACCCGAACAAAACCTATTACCTCCGCTTCAAGTCGGCCTTGAACAAGACCGATGCGCAGTTCTTCTCTGACTATTTCGAATTTGTACCGAAATCTGTCTACAACGGAACCGTAGCCGAAGACATCTGGTAACTCTATCCCGTCCCGCCGGTTCAATTGCGGATCGGCGGGAGGGGTGTTTCTTCCACTAGCATTTCATACAACATGAAAAAGATATTCAATTCCTGGATCTCATTTGGTGTCTTGGGCTGTGCAGCGCTTGCGCTGACGGCGGCTTGCGCAGACGATCATTTTGATGTGAAGTCCGATGCGGCGGCAACCAGACCCCTGTGGCAAAACATTGAGTCGAATAGCCAACTGTCGGATTTTGCCTCTATCCTCAAACGCACCAAGGTGATGAAAGAGGAGAACGATCGCAACGCCCAGCTCACAGTAGCTCAATTGCTCAATCAGCCCCAAAGCTTCACCATGTGGGCTCCTCTCAACGGAACCTTCAATGTCCAGCATTGGTCAGAACTGCTTGACCGTGCAGATGCATTGCGTAAAACCGGAACTCCCGCAGCTCTCCAAGAAGCTCGCGATATTGATTTCTTAGTTTGGAATCAATTTGCCTCCAACCACATCGCTCGCTTCAACCACGAGGGGTAGCCGGAGTGCAGGAGTTCAAGCTCATGAACGGCAAGAATACGAAATACGGCAATGGCGTTTTCAATTCCGTAGCCGAAGAAGGTACCGCCATCAACGCAAGCATGGTTCACTCCACTTGCTCAAAGGCGCATCTCCTTTCGTACAACATCTACGATTACCTGAGCCACAATGCACAGTTCAGCGACATCAACGCGTACATTAAGGATCCGACCATCGACATCCGTAAGTTCAACGAGCAAGCTTCCGTTGCCGGCGCCATGAACGAATACGGTAAGATGGTTTACATCGACTCTGTTTATCAGCACAGCAATTCCTTGTTGGATGCTTCGAATGCGCAGATCCGCAACGAGGACTCCACTTACGTGGCACTCATTCCGCGCAATGCGGCATGGAAGGAAGCGTTGGAGAAAGTCAGCAAAATCTTCAATTACGGCACGCGTTACCGTTATGATTGGGATGGAGCCAACTTCTCTAAGGACTATCGTCTCGATGCCACTACCTATAATAACAAGAACATGACGTTGGCAGACTCGCTCCGTGAGCGCAATGTGCGTTTGAACATCGTCAGCAACTTGTTCTTCGCCCCCTATCGCATCAAGGGTTGCGATGAGCATGGACTCCGCTGCACTCATTCATCATGTGCAATATGCCGACTCTTTGATCTCCACCGCGAGAACCACCTTCTACAACACGGCCGCGAAGGGAGCCACGAAGCAGAATGTAAATCTCAACCCCACCTTGGCCGGTCTTACCCCGTATCGAGCTTCCAATGGTTATGTGTTTGAATTGGAGAACTATAACTTCGATCCCTCGTACATTTGGGTAAAGAAAATTGACTTCCGTCCCGCTGCTGCTTCCTCCGTTTACACCTTGAGTACGAGCAATACGACCTATGCCAATGGTACCACGGTCAATCTGACAGAAGCCAACTACAACCGCGAGCGTGCTTCGTTGGATGCAAACGGTGACACCCTTCGCACCGCCGACGGAAAGCCCATTATGTTGGGTGTCTCCGGTTCGGTGACGGAAAACGCTTATCAACGTTATGAGATGAAGAGCACCCGTCAGAACATGACGGTCGATTTCCGTCTTGATGACGTGCTGAGTGCAGCCTACCAGATCGAATTGGTGCTTGTTCCGACCAAGATCAATTTGAATGATGGCGGTGAAGACGAGAAGGTAGTGTTCAATGCCGAAGTCATCGACGACAACAAGAACAACATCCCTTCACAGTTGCGGTGCAGAAACTAGTCGCATCACCATCGACCAAAAAGCAAGGGCAGTTTGATCCCAATAAAGTAAAACCACATCGTGCTGGGCGATTACATCACTTTCCCCAAGTGTTATTATGGTTTGCCCTCCGACCGTAAGTCCTTCCCGATGCTTCGCCTGACCGTGCCCCGTATCGGTCCGCGCAATGAAAATTGCCAGGCACTCAACATCGTGCAAGTGATCCTTAAACCCTATCGCGGCAACTAATACCCGCTGAAATATAACAAACGAGATTATGAATCCAGCTAATCGCAGCAACAACATGAAGCAAGCCGCCCTTCGTTGTGGAGTGGCGTTGATGGTTCTGTCTTCGGCCTGTGCACTTCAAGCGCAAGCCCGCGAAGTAGCCGACAGCACCTCCACCGCTTCCGCCTCCAATAAGGTATCTTCTCGTCGTCAGCTTCCTCAATACCAAATGAAGGAAGTCACCGGTGTGGTTTATGATGCCGCTACGCGCAAGCCGCTCCCCGGTGTTCGCGTACAGTCGCTCGGCAATAAACTTTATTCGGCACTCACCGACGAAAAAGGCGCCTACAAGCTCAGCGTACCCGAACACGTCACCTCTCTTTTCATCTCCACCGACGGATACAATGCCGTTCAAGTAGGACTTCACGACGGTGTCCCCGCCGATGCCTATCTCTACGACAGCAAATTCCTCTCGCTCTATCACGACGGCACCACCATTCTCAACAAAGCGAAGTATGCCCCGGTCGAATCCAGCAGTGTTTCGCCCGAAACTGATATCGAGAACAACCTCAATGCCGCGGTCCGTACCATCAATCGTGGTGGACTTCCTGCTCAGGGTGCAGCCATGTTCGTCAATGGCATCAACTCGCTCAACGCCAATGCGCAGCCGCTTGTCGTTGTCGACGGAGTCATTTGGGACATGCAGTACGGTCGCACCACGTTGCACGACGGTTTCTATAACAATGTCTTCAACCTCATCGATCCCGAAGACATCGAAAGTGTAGAAGTCCTTCGCAACGGTACCGCCCTCTATGGTTCTCAAGGAGCTAACGGCGTATTGAAAATCACGACCAAGCGCGGACATTCGCAGGCCACTCGCATCAACATCCGTGCTTTCGGCGGTGTGGAACTTTCGCCCGAGCGTACCAGCATGATGGACGCCGGTCAATATCGAAACTACCTTGCTGAGTTCCTCGGCACCACGTCTCGAGCTGACCGTCTTGCCTCGTCGATGGTCATCCCCTTCCTCAACGAAGATCCCACCTACCTTTACTACAAGCAGTTCCACAATAATACGGACTGGGCCAAGGATCTTTACCGCACTGCCGTTACGCAAAACTATCGTGTCGGCGTACAAGGTGGTGACGACGTAGCCATGTACAACCTCTCGCTGGGATATACCAACGCACAAGCCACGGCCAAAAACAACTCGTTCGATCGTTTGAACATCCGCTTCAACACCGATGTGAACCTCTTCAAGGGTTTTCACGACCGAACTGGACATGGCCTATGTGCGCAATGCCTACAACCTTCGCGACAACGGTTGGGCCGAGAGCTATGCAGATCGCAACATCTCCTCGCCCAATGTGCTTGGTCTGGCAGAATCGCCCTTCGTAGACCCGTATGCATACTACGTTCGCTATTTGGGCGACAATCGTCTCGGTCTTGTTCACAACAACCGTGTCTACACCGGCATGAACTATACCGAGTCGAGCAACCCCTTGAGCTTTGCTTCGCAGTTCGGCTATCCCGGTTTGGCCAATCCCTATTGGATTCTCGAAAACGGTGAAGGCAATAACAAGAACAACCAGGAACAAACCCAGTTCTTGCTGAATGTAGCTCCCAAGTACAAGATCAATGACTACTGGACGCTGAGCAACCGTTTTGCTTACACGCTCAACCGCAGCAACGAGAAGTATTATATGCCCCGCAATGGTACGCCTCGTAAGTCTGTCAAAGGTCTCGGCGATGTGCAGAGCGTTGCCGCTTCTCAATTTGGTAAGGAAACCACACTCTTCAACGATTTCCGCATCGATTGGAAGCGCAACTACGGCAAGCATCAATTTGATGTCTTCGGTGGTTTCCGTTTTGCCTCCTATTCTTATTCGGACAGCTACTCTCGTGGTTACAACAACGACAACGACAAGATGCCCGATATCCGCTACTCGTTGCAGTACATCGGCGAAGGTGGTGTCAACGACCGTTGGATCAACCTCAGCTACTATGCCAATGCGGATTATAACTACATGAACCGCTACTTCCTCAAACTCAGTGGAAGCGCAGAAAGCTCCTCGCGTTTTGGTCGCGAAGCCGACGGCGGAATCAAGGTAGCAGGAGTGAAATGGGGACTCTTCCCCTCTGTGCAAGCCGGTTGGGTGCTCTCCAATGAAAATTGGTTCAAGGTGAGCGCAATCGACTACGCAAAACTCACCGCAGGTTTTCGAAATCACCGGCAATGACGATGTGGATTACTATGCCACACGTACCTACTTCCGCAATGTGAAGTTCCTGGAACGCGCCACAGCACTCCAGTTGGCCAACATTCAGAATCCGAAGATCAAGTGGGAAACCACCAATCGTTTCAATGTAGCCCTGGCGCTCAACATGTTCCACAACCGCCTCTCGTTCGGAGCCGAAGTCTTCTATGCCAAGACCAACGATCTCTTGACGCGTCGCACCATCAGTGACATCTCCGGCCTCGAGAGCAGTGGACCAACGAAGGCTCGCTCACCAACCGTGGTGCCATGTGAGCGTGAGCGGAGTGCTTGTCAACACCTCCGATCTCAAGTGGCAACTTGGTTTCACCCTCGGACACTACAAGAACAAGATCGAATCCCTCCCCCTCACGGCCAACAACCGTCTGGAAACTTGGGCACTTGATGCCAACGGCGACAAGGTGGCTTCGAGCCATCGCGTCCTGTCCGGTTACACCTCTTCGGTTTATGGTAAGGACAACATCCTGACAGCAGTCGGAGAATCCGCCGGTGTCTTCTACGGTTATAAGACCGCCGGTGTCTTCTCCACCACCGCCGAAGCCCAGGCCGCAGGTCTCAAGTATCCCACGGACTCGCCTCGCAGCCCTCTCGCGATTTCCAGGCCGGCGACGTGCATTTCGTCGACCAGAACGGCGACGGTTGGATCAACGAAGCCGACCGCGTGAAAATCGGTGACCCCAACCCCGATATTTACGGTAACATCTTCACCTCGCTGTCTTGGAAGCGTCTCACGCTCGATGTGAATCTCAAATATTCGCTCGGCAACGACATCTTCAACTACCAGCGCATGCAGCTCGAAAGCGCCAACAGCATCACCAACCAAACCACCGCTGTGGTGAATCGTTGGAAAGTACGAAGGCCAGAAGACCGATATGCCTCGCACCATGTCTTCCGAATCTATGCTTTTGGGTGAACAACGAGCGCTTCTCCGACCGTTGGATTGAAGACGGATCCTACCTCAAACTCAAGAAAGTGCGTCTCACTTACGCAGTGCCCCTCTCCCTCTTGGCTCCAAGGCCTCTCGGTGTGGGGTGAAGCCAACAACGTGGTGACCCTCACCAAGTATTGGGGCTCCGATCCCGAGGTTAGTGCGGCAACGGTGTGCTCTATCAGGGCATTGACGCCGGATACCTCATGCTCAACCAGCAACTTTAATGTCGGCGTGACCATCAATCTCTGATGCAGCGCTACTTTCCCATCTCTCTTCCGAGCTTCGTCGACGAGCGTCGAGCGAAGTTTCGGAAGAGCAGCGGGGAGGTCACCGGCAAATCCAATCATTTTTGATCCCAACTTCGCAATCATGAAGAAAACCATAGTTCCTCTGTTCTGCGCCCTCTTCGGTTTGGGCTTGGCCACCACTTCGTGCCAAGACATGCTCACTCCCGACCTGGATCGCTACGCCGAAAACTTCTCGGGCAAGGATACCGTCAATTTCTATTTCGGTATTCTCAACAACGTGCAGGGCATGATCGAGCAGAACGTCCTGCTCGGCGAATTACGTGGCGACCTTGTCAAGCCCACTGAGTTCGCTTCCGATTCGATCAACGACATTATCAACTTCAACAACCTCGAAGACGGTGAGAATGCGTTGCTCAATCGCGCGGCTTACTACAAGGTCATCAACCAGTGCAACTTCTATTTGGCCAAGGCCGACTCCATGGCGCTGAAAAACAACAGCTACTACATGCGTCGTGAGCTCGCGCAAGTACAACTCGTGCGCGCTTGGACCTACATGCAGCTCGTCCAGCTCTACGGCCGTGTCCCCTTCATCGTCGATCCCGTCACCACTTCCGACACCGGTTGGGAAAAAGAATCCCCCGTTAGGTTGGGCCACTCCCGCCAATTTGCTCAACCTTCTCGAAGACAAAGGAGGGCTTAAGCAGGCCTATGCCTACACGAAACAGTTAGGCTATCCCCGCTACGGCAACTTCAACAACGGTGCCGAAAACTTCGACCAAAGTCTTTCGCTCTTCAACGCCAATCTTGTTTACGGCGATCTCTACCTCTTGCGCGGGGCAAACAAGGGCGATTACGAGCAAGCAGCTTCCTATTATTACAAATATATGGAAGAAGATGCGAAACGGGGAGTCTCCGAGTCGCAAACGTGTATCATTTCACGTCGCGTGCCGGTGACGACTATTTTCGCTTCGGTCGCCATCGACCAATTTGCTGGAAACAAAAAGCATGTCCTCTGCCGGAGAAATTGTAGGCGCTGTGCCCACTGCTTCCAACAGCTTCTTCGGACAAGTGCTCACCCGCATTCCGCAAGTCTACGGTTTCGACGCCACTTCGTCCAACGAAACCAGCACGCGTAAACAAACCGGATCGGACGGTAAGCAACAAAACGTCACCAGCACCACCGGTTCTGTGAAGCTTGAAGCCAACTACCGCAACCGTCAGGTCGAACCCTCCGCAGCTTACACCAAGCTCAACGAGGCACAGACAGTCGTTTACACCGAAAAGGAAGGCGGCAAAGTGGTCGAAGTGCGTTATCCCAAGGTCTTCGATGCGCGCTACGACGCCACTGTGCCCCCGTGTCATCACCGACAAAGGCCGCCTGCGCTTCATCCAGAAGTTCAATCCGGCCGGTACTCGTTCACTGCCGGCATCAGTCCTAGCGCCTTCTCCTTCCGCTACGGCATTCCCACCTACCGCATGCGTCAGATCTACCCTGCGTTATGCCGAAGCTGTGAACCGTGCCGGCTATCCCTCGAGTCGCTTTCGACATTCTGCGCACCGGTCTCAACAACAAGAGCATGCCCATCATCTCGAAAAGAGCAACAAAGCGACACCACCTACGTTGATGCCGCCCGCACGCAGATCGCTTCCATCACCACCATCAGCGTTCCTACCGTTCACCGCTCGGAAGAAACAGCCATGAGCATTGATCTCAACACGCTAGCGCGTGCCGGATCCACCAAGTGGCTCGACTTCAACGACGAAAGCTTCAAGAACAAAGACAACGTCGGCATCCACGCAGCCGGTTGTGGCCTGTTCCCCACGCAAGACACCGTTTGGGTCTACAACAAAGTGGTGGCCCAGCGCATGGTCGACGAGGCTGCGCGTCAAGGCAAGACCATCCCGCTGCCCAATCTCAGCGTAGATGATTTGAAAGGTAAGGGCAAAATGACCGACACCACCGAAGTCACCGCCGCCGACGGCAGCAAGTATTTTGTTTATAAAGGCATCATTACCGATTTGGCCACCGTTGAGCCCCTCGGCTGCAGAAATTGCTGCCATGGAGACACTCATTGCCGACGAATACGCCCTCGAAACCGCTTTTGAAGGCAACCGTTTCTTCGATCTCATGCGCCTCCAGCAGCACCGCAACGCAGCCGGCGACGATACCCAGGCCAACTCTTGGCTCGCTTGGCACGTTTCTCGTCGCGATCTCGACCTCTTGCCCCTACCAGGAGCCCACCAAGACCGGTGCGCTCTTCGGCAAGTTGCTCAATCAGGAGAACTGGTACCCTGCCCGCTCCCCGCAACAACTAATCGATCGCACATTCCACTCGGCGTTTCCCGCAACGTCGTTCCCCTTTTCTCCCCGTTCTCTCGTGAGAACGGGGATTTTTGTGCCTCTCGCCCGGCTTAATCGTAAATTCCCTCCCCTGCTTACCCCTCCGCCCGCCTTTTTCTCACCTACTGCACGAGGGAGTTCCGAACGACCTTTCTGTGCCCCAAATCACCCCCGTTTTGAGCATTTTTTCCCCTCTTTTTCCGTCAAAAACGTCCCAAGTTTTTGCCCATCTCTCCCCGCTTTCTACCGAAAACTTTCTCCGTTCCGCCGAAACAAACCCGCGTTTTGTCGAAAACCGGCGGATTGATTGCAAAGGCCCCCGATTTTTGTTGTCTGTTTCGTTCGCGCGCCATCGCGCCCCACGACGCTTCGCCGTTCTTCGTGCTTCCGCCGTTTTTCCGGAAGCGCGATTTCCGCATTTTTTTGCGTCCGCAGTGTCAGCCCCCGGCGTGTTGCGGAAGTACCGCACACTCGCCCTCGCCCCCATCGGTTCGTGCCGCCCCTCCGTCAATTTTTGCCATTTGTTAAGCCAACCGCAGTGAAGAGCGCATCCCACCATGCACATTCGCCCACCCAATGCGCCAAATGCACCGCATTCCCGCGCGAAAGACACAAATATGCGCCTTGTTGTTCGCGGGATGCCACAGAAATTGTATATTTGCAGTAAGTTATATTTTAGTCCATGGAATTTACCGCGCAGCAAATCGCCACCTACCTTGGCGGCAACGTTGAAGGCAACGCCGAAGCCACCGTCAAAAACCTTTGCCAAGATCGAAGAAGGGAGGCGGAGCCATCTCCTTTTTGGCCAATCCCAAATACGCCCACTACCTCTACGAAACCGCATCCAGCGTCGTACTCGTCAATCGCGATTTCGTACTCGAAGGCCCCGTTTCGGCCACATTGGTTCGCGTCGACAACGCCTACGAAGCCATCGCTCGTTTGCTTTCGCTCTATGAATCCATGACTCAAAAGCGTTCCGGCGTTCACCCCCTGGCTTGTGTCGAAGCCGACGCCACGTTGGGCGACGACGTCTACGTGGGGCCCTTTGCCTACATCGGATCGGGCGTCACCATCGGGGCCGGTACCCAGATTTATGCCCACTGCGTCATCGAACAAGGTGCCCGTGTCGGCGAAAACTGTCTCTTCTATCCCGGCGTCAGTGTCTACCACGGCTGTCGCATCGGCAATGAAGTCATTCTCCACAGCGGCTGTGTCATCGGTGCCGACGGCTTTGGTTTCGCCCCCGCAGCCGATGGTTACGAAAAAATTCCGCAAATCGGCATCGTCACCGTCGAGGATCGTGTCGAAATTGGCGCCAATGCCTGCGTTGACCGCTCGACGATGGGCAGCACCTACGTTCGCCGCGGCGTGAAGCTCGACAATCTGGTGCAAATTGCCCACAATGTCGAAGTCGGTGCCCACACGGTGATGTCGGCCCAGGTCGGCGTAGCCGGAAGCACCAAGGTAGGGGAGTGGAGCATGCTCGGCGGACAGGTAGGTGTCGCCGGTCATTTGCAACTCCCCGATCGTTTGCAAGCCGGTGCGCAAAGTGGCATCCACAGTGCCCGCACCGACGGCCAACCCCTCATGGGTACGCCCGCCATCAATGCCAAAACCTTTGCGCGCTCCAGCGCACTTTTCAAACGACTCCCCGATCTGCGCGACGAGGTCATTGCCCTGCGCCGAGAACTCAATGAGCTCAAGGCTGCCCTCGCCGAACGCCAGTAATCCACCCGTGCTGCCTCGCCGCAGCACCACATTCGAAGACGATAATCATCGATGCAACATACCCTTCAATCCTCGTTCTCTCTCTCCGGTAAGGGACTGCACACCGGTCTCCACCTCACTGTCACTTTTTCATCCCGCCGACGAAGATCACGGCTACCGCATTCGTCGCGTAGATCTCGAAGGACAACCCGAAATTGTGCCCCTGGCCGAAAACGTGATCGACACTTCTCGCGGCACCGTGGTGGGGACACCCGATTGTCGCGTTTCCACCATCGAGCACGCCATGGCCGCCTTTGGTGGCCATGGGCGTCGACAACTGCCTCATCGAGGTCGACGGGCCGGAATTTCCCATCCTCGACGGTAGTTCTGTGCTCTATGTGCGCGAAATACAGCGAGTCGGCCTGCGCGAACAGCAAGCCGAACGTCGTTATCTCGAGGTGGTCGAACCGTTTGAGTACTACGATGAGATCTCGGGTTCGTGCCTGCGTGTGCAGCCCTGCGATCATTTTTGCGCTCGACTCCACCCATTGTTTTTCCCCGACAGCCAGTTCATCCAGACGCAGAGCGCAGTGCTCGAGCACCTTTCCGACTTCCCCGAGGAGATTGCCAGCGCTCGCACCTTTGTTTTCGTCCGCGAAATTGAACCCCTCCTGCACATGGGGCTCATCAAAGGCGGCGATTTGAGCAACGCCCTCGTCATCTATCGAGCGCCGCGTCGATCAAGCTCGTCTCGACAAGCTTTCCGACTCGCTCGGCGTGAAGCATCTCGACGCCAACCAGCTCGGCTACATCCAAGAGCGCCCGGTGACGTGGGAAAATGAGCCCGCGCGCCACAAACTCCTCGACATCATCGGCGATATGGCCCTGATCGGCCGCCCGCTCAAGGGGCGCATCATTGCCATTCGCCCCGGTCACGAGGCCAACAACAAGTTTGCCCGCCTCGTCCGCTCCAAACTCCTTCATTCTTAATCCCCTCACACCCACACCTCCCATGATTTCTCCTCTGGCCTTTGTCCATCCCGAAGCCAAAATCGGCGAAAACTGCGAGATTGGCCCCTTTTGCTACATCGATGCCAACGTAGAGTTGGGCGACAACAACCGCCTGATGAACTCCGTGACGCTGCTCAGCGGCGCGCGCATCGGCAAGGGCAACACCTTTTTTTCCCCGGTGCCGTGATCGGCGCAGTACCGCAAGATCTCAAGTTCCGCGGCGAAGTCACCACCGCCGAAGTGGGCGACAACAACACCATCCGCGAGAATGTGACCATCAACCGCGGCACCGCGGCCAAGGGGCGCACGGTGGTGGGCAGCAACAACCTTCTCATGGAAGGCATGCACGTCGGACACGACTGCAATATCGGCAACGGTTGCATCATTGGCAACTCGACAAAAATTGCCGGCGAGGTGGTGATCGACGATTTCGCCATCCTTTCGGCCAACGTGCTGGTGCATCAATTCTGCCACATCGGTTCTTATGTGATGGTGGGCGGTGGCACGCGCACCGCGCAGGACGTTCCGCCCTTCTGCATCGCCTCGCGCGAGCCGGTGGCCTACTGCGGGCTGAACATGGTCGGCTTGAAGCGCCGCAATTTCCCCATGGATGTGATCAATGCGCTGCACGCTGCCTATCTCATCCTTTTACCAAAATTCCAAACTCTTCAATGACCGCATTGCCGAGATTCGTGAAACGGTAATGCCCCTGCAAAGAGATCGACTATCTGCTCGAGTTCCTCACCAACCCAAGCGCGGTTTCATCGGCCGCTGACGAGCTTTCTTTCTCCCAAGTTCTTTCTCTCCAACACAATGCAATATCTCATTCGCATGGTCTGCGACGAAAGCACCGACTTCCGCCGCGACATCCTCATCGACGAAGATGCCACTTTTCTCGAATTGAGCGACACGATCCTCAAGTCGTGCGCTTATCCCGACAACCAGATGACCTCGTTCTACATTTGCGACGAGGAATGGCAGCGCGGCGAACAAATCACGCGCGAAGATGCGCGACAGTGCCGCCGATGAGGACCTTTACACCATGGCCGACACGCGTCTCTCCGAATTTCTCGACGGCGGTGTGCGCCATTTGGAGTATGTGTTCGACACCTTCAACGATCGCGTGTTCTCCTTGTGCGTGCGCGGCGAGGAGCCCGGCGACGGTGCCCCCGAAGTCGTGAAATCGGTGGGCGAGGCGCCGCTGCAAATTGCCGACGCCGACCCCATGGTCGGCACGTTCAGCACCGGGGAGCGGATTTTTACCGAAGACTTTGGAATCGAATCGTACAATGCCGACGAGATCGATTTCGACGGTTTCGAGATTTCCGACGGCACAAGTTTCTGACTCCCCGTGTCCATGTCTGCACCGTCTCCCACACTTTTTTGTCCTCATAGGCCCCACCGCCGTGGGAAAACAGAACTCAGCCTGCGCTTGGCTGAGTTTTTGCATTGTCCCGTCGTCAATGTCGATTCGCGGCAGCTCTATCGCGATTTGCCCATTGGCACCGCCGCCCCCACGGCCGCCCAACAGGCGCGCGTGCCCCATCATTTCGTCGGCACGCTGGGACTGACCGACTATTACAGCGCGGCGCGTTTTGAAGAAGAAGCGCTGGCGGTGTGCACCTCCCATTTTTGCCACGCACGACGCCTTGGTGGCGAGCGGCGGAAGCATGCTTTATGTCGACGCCCTTTGCCGTGGCATCGATCCACTCCCCACGGTCTCGGAGGCGGTGCGCCGCGAAATGTACGATCGCTTGGAGCGCGAGGGCTTGGCGTCCTTGTTGCAGGAATTGCGGCGGCTGGATCCGGTCTATGGGGCATAGGTAGATCCCTGCAACGCGAAACGTGTGGTGCATGCGCTCGAGATTATTAAAGAAAGCGGCCGCCCATTCAGCGAATTGCGCACGGGGACGAAAAAAAGAAACGCCCGTTTCGCGTGGTCAAAATTGGTTTGACCCGTCCCCGTGAGGAGCTTTTTCGACCGCATCAATCGGCGCGTCACTGCGATGGTCGAGGAAGGGTTTTCTCGACGAAGCGCGCCGTGTGTTGCCCTACCGCGACTGCAACGCGCTGAATACCGTAGGCTACAAAGAAATCTTCCGTTATTTCGATGGAGACTGGGCGCTCGACATGGCGCTCGACCGCATGCGAAAGAACACACGCGTGTTTGCCAAAAAACAACTCACTGGTGGCAGCGCGATGCCGAAGTACACTGGTTTCCCGGCCGACGAGGCGGACCGAGTGCTCGAATGGGTGAAGCAGGTGCGCGAGCGCGATGAGGTGCCGCCGCCTGCGCCCGTGCGATAACGAAGAGTGGGGCAGTGTCGGGCCTCGCTTTCTGCCGTCACGATGCGGAGGCAGAACAGATATCTGCAACCGATGGCGAAATATCCCGACCAACGTTTGCCCCATTCCGCAAGTCTGTGTATCTTTGCAGTGATATATCGCCATACAATGAAAAGGTTCAACCTCCACAGCACGATCGTTCGATGGATCTCTGCCATCGTCGTTGTGCTGTGTTTTGTTGTAGCCGCTCCGGCCCGCACGTGGACGCCCGAAGAGGTGCCCATCCCGCGTTTGCAAGACGTGCGCCGCTATGTGAGTAACCCCGAGGGAATCCTTTCGGCTGCCACAGTCGACTCACTCGATCGGCAGTTGGGAGCGCTCGAACGTGATCGCGGTGTGCAAACACTCGTGGTGGTGGTCGATCGCCTCAAAGGCAACGACCCTTACCGCTTTGCCATGACGCTGGCGCGCAAGTATGGCGTGGGCAACCGCGAAACGCGCACCGGTTTGGTGGTGGTTTTGGCCACCGGCGACCGCTCCTACCAGTTCCTCACCGGCAACGGATTGGAAGGAACCCTGCCCGACGGCCTGATACAACAAATCGAAGATCGCATTTTTCTCCCTCGTTTGCGCCGTGCACAGTGGGACGAGGCCATGCTGGCCGCCATGAGCGCCGTGGATCGTGCCTGTCGCAATGACGGAGAGCTGCGTGTGGCGAAGTCTTCGGACGACAACGGCGACACGCCTTGGCTGTTGCTCTTGCTCTTGTTGGGCATCCCGGTCGGAGCCTTCTTCTATATGCGTCGGCTCTCCCGACGCGCGCAGATTTGTCCGCGTTGTGGACAGAAAACGTTGCGACGGGTAGGCGATAGCCGCGTCTATCTCACGCGCAACGGGCAGCGAGTGCCCTTCCGCCGCGTCGTTTCGGAATGCAGCAGCTGCGGTTACCGCGACGAAAAAGCTCTTTGAAGACCGCGATTCCGACGATAGCGGACTCGGCGCGATGGGGGCCGCCTTCTTGCTCGGCAGTTTGCTGCGCGGAGGTCGCTCCGGCAACTGGGGTGGGGGGCAGCTCGGGCGGAAGTTACGGCGGCGGCAGCTTTGGCGGCGGCGGTTCGGGCGGACGATTCTGAGTCTTTCTTTGTGTGCTATGCAATACATGTCGACTCAGCGCACTCCTTATTTATATAGTAAACGCATTTCCAACATCACAAACACTATTCACGATGAAAATGTCTAAAGCTCTTCTCAGCGTAATCGCTGTATTTGGGTTCTTCGTTTTGGCTTTTGTTTCCCTTTTCTTCTACGGCATTTCGCAACAGCGCAGCATGGTTGTGCTCAGCGAGGACGTTGAGCAGAAAATGGCCGATGTCCAAAGCCAATACCAGCGCCGCGCCGACCTGATCCCCAACTTGGTGAGCACCGTCAAGGGCTATGCCAAGCACGAAAGCACTACATTGGAAAATGTGATCGCTGCGCGTGCGCGTGCCACCCAGATCACACTCGATCCGGCGAATGCCACACCCGAACAAATCGAGGCCTATCAAAATGCGCAGGGCCAGTTGTCGCAGGGCACTCGGCAAGTTGCTGAGTGTGCAAGAGCAATATCCCGAATTGAAGGCCAACGAACAGTTCTCGCAACTGCAAGCACAGCTGGAAGGCACAGAGAATCGCATCAATGAGAGCCGCAGCTCTACAACGAGTCGGTGAAAACCTATAATATTAAGGTGAAGCAATTCCCGGTAGCCTCTTCGCCGGCTTTTTCGGCATGTCGCCCAAAAACACCCTTCCGTGCTTCTGAGGCAGCGCAGACGGCACCGAGTGTACAGTTCTAATATTTCAATTCGTCAAACGGCTTCTCTTTTCCCCTTCCCCCAACCCATGGACAAGAATCAGCGATACATGATGCGCGGCGTGAGCGCAATGAAAAGAAGATGTGCACGCAGCCATCCGCAACATCGACAAAGGACTGTTTCCGCAGGCTTTCTGTAAAATCATTCCCGACATCCTCGGCGGCGACCCCGACTATTGCAACATTATGCACGCCGACGGCGCCGGAACCAAGTCGAGTTTGGCCTATCTCTACTGGAAAGAGACCGGTGACTTGTCTGTGTGGAAAGGCATCGCGCAAGATGCCCTCATTATGAACACAGACGATTTGCTGTGTGTCGGGGCGGTCGACAATATCTTGGTGTCTTCGACCATTGGCCGCAACAAAATGCTCATTCCCGGCGAGGTGATCAGTGCCATCATCAACGGCACGGACGAGTTGCTCGCGCAACTGCGCGAAATGGGTGTGGGCATCTACGCGACCGGCGGCGAAACTGCCGATGTGGGCGACTTGGTGCGCACGATTATTGTCGATAGTACGGTGACTTGTCGCATGAAACGAAGCGACGTCATCGACAATGCCAACATCCGTCCCGGCGACGTCATCGTGGGCCTCTCTTCTTCGGGACAGGCCACGTACGAATCCACCTACAACGGCGGAATGGGTAGTAACGGACTCACGTCGGCGCGCCACGATGTCTTTTGCTAAATACTTGGCAGAGCGCTATCCCGAAAGTTTCGACCATGCAGTGCCCGAAGAACTGGTGTACAGTGGTCGCTATCGACTGACGGATGCGGTGGAAGGCAGCCCCATCGATGCCGGACGCCTCGTGCTTTCGCCCACCCGCACCTATGCGCCGGTGGTAAAGCGCTTGTTGGACGAGTTACGCCCCGAGATCCACGGGATGGTGCACTGCACCGGCGGCGCACAAACGAAGGTTTTGCACTTCGTTTCCGACCATTGTCGCGTGATCAAGGACAATATGTTCCCTGTGCCTCCGCTTTTCCGTGCCATCGCCGAAGAGAGTGGAACGGACTGGAGCGAAATGTACAAAGTATTCAACATGGGACACCGCCTCGAGGTGTATCTTTCGCCGGAACATGCCGAGCGCGTGATCGAGATTTCGCGCTCCTTCAACATCGATGCGCAGATTGTCGGACGCATTGAGGAGGGCGAAAAGAGTCTTACGATCCGTAGTGAATTTGGCGAGTTCCATTATTAAGTAATTGCGTAGTCGTAGTCCAATGTCCAAAAGCCTTCGTACGCTCAAAGTCGTTATTCCCGACGGCAATCCGCTCAATTACAAACAAGTAGTGGGCGGTTCCGATTGCGTGATGCACGTTCTGTCGCGTTCCTTCTGCATTTCTGAGCACTTGAACGAGTTGAAAGGGATGCAACGCCCCGCGCTGTATCTGCTGATCGACGAGAAGGGGAAGGGATACATCGGACAAACGAAAGGTTTTGCGGCCCGCGTGAAAGATCACTTGGCTAAAAAGCCTTGGTGGACGCGCGCTTACGTTTTTCGTCTCGGCTTCCGGGCTGTACAACACGGCCAATGTCGAGTATTTGGAGTACATCGCCATTCGTGCGGCGCAGGAAAGTGCATCGTATGATATGAGCGACAACGGCCAAACGCCCACCAATCCTACCTTGCACGAGTGGGATCGTCCGGAGTTTGACGAAGTGTTCGAGCAAATCAAGTTCTTTCTGCTCTGCGAACGCTGTTTCATCTTCGAAAAAGTGGGGGAGGGCACAGAAAAGGTGGAGAAGGGCACAGCCGCAGCGGCCACTCTTCACGAAAATGCCGAGCCTGCGCGCCCCATCTTCTATGCAAAGCGAAAAGGCATCGTGGCCAAAGGCTATCCTCTCCTCGATGGTACGAAAAGTTTCGTCGTTTTGAAAGGCTCAATGCTCAATGTTGAAGTCACGCCTTCCTTTGCGTTGGAGAAACTACGCGAAAAGGTGCTCGAATCGTGCGTGTTGAAGAACAGAGCGTGTTACGAACTTTGCGAAGACTATGTCTTTTCCACCTCAAGTTCGGCTTCCAGTGTGTGCAATGGCTATAGTAGCAACGGTCTTGAGAACTGGAAACTCGAAGATGGCACCACTTTGAAAAAGCTATCTCGCGCAAATCAACAAATAACCTCCAGAAATCAGTAACAACAAGTAAATCAATGGCAGAAAGCTCGACTCTTTTGGACAAACTGAACGGCCTGGTGGCACGTTTTTGAGGAAGTATCTACGCTGATCACGGACCCTTCGGTCATTGCCGACCAGCAACGCTACGTGCGACTCACGAAAAGAGTACAAAGAGTTGGAAGAACTGATGAGTGCTCGCCGTGAATATGCCGATTTGCTCAGCAATTTGGCCGAGAGCAAGCACTTGCTCATGACGGAAGACGACGCGGAGATGAAGGATATGGCGCGCGAAGAAGTCGCCGCCTGCGAGCGTCGTATTCCCGAGCTGGAGGAATCGATCAAACTCCTCCTCGTGCCGAAAGATCCCGAGGACAGCAAAAATGCGATCCTGGAGATTCGCGGAGGAACGGGGGGCGACGAGGCCGCTCTCTTCGCCCGGCGATCTGTTTCGCATGTATGCCAAATACTGCGAAGCCAAAGGTTGGAAATTAGAAGTGTCGAGTGCCCTCAGAAGGAGCGGTCGGCGGTTTCAAAGAAGTCGTTTGTTCCGTCACAGGCACCGATGTTTACGGCACACTCAAGTACGAAAGCGGCGTGCACCGCGTGCAGCGTGTGCCCGCCACCGAGACACAGGGGCGCGTCCACACCTCTGCCGCCACAGTAGCCGTGTTGCCGGAAGCCGAAGCCTTTGATGTCGTCATCAACGAGGGCGAAATCAAGTGGGACACCTTCCGTTCTTCCGGAGCGGGCGGACAAAACGTCAACAAGGTCGAGTCCGGCGTGCGTTTACGCTACAACTGGAAGAACCCCAATACGGGCGAAGTGGAGGAAATCCTCATCGAATGTACCGAAACGCGCGACCAACCCAAGAACAAAGAGCGGGCTTTGGCGCGCCTGCGCACCTTCATTTACGACAAAGAGCACCAGAAATACGTCGATGACATCGCGTCACGCCGCAAAACCCTCGTGTCTACCGGCGACCGCTCCGCGAAAATCAGAACATACAACTATCCGCAAGGGCGAATCACAGACCATCGCATCAACTACACCATTATAATCTCTCAGCTTTCATGGATGGTGACATACAAGACTGCATCGACCATCTGATCGTGGCCGAGAATGCCGAGCGCCTCAAAGAGAGCGAACTCTAAAAATCCCACACCAACACACACACCTCGTACATCTTTCTCCCCACTTCTGAAGTTGCGGAGAAAACAACAGATCAATGAACTTATAACTCTCAACAGCCAGACAACTTATATGAAAAAGTCATTACTTTCCATCGCTGTATTGCTGTGCACCTTCGGCGCAACGCGCGCACAAGCCCAGGTAAGCGACGTCAACTTCATCGTTAGCCCTTCGTTAGGCTACACCATGTGGAATTCTAACCTCAATTTGGGCAACACCGCCACCTACGGCGCACGCGTAGGCTTCGGTTTCGGTCCCATTCTTGAGCTCCGCGGAAACTACGAACGCAGCTTCAATCTCAAATCCACCCTCGACAACGTCGGTTGGACGGCCGCGCACAATCTGGCCGCCCATGTGGAAGACGCCAAAGTGAGCTACGAGCGCTGGGGCGGCGACGTGAAGATCAATTTGTGGAGCAACGCGCGCATCACTCCCTACATTCTCGGCGGTATGGGCGTGTTGAAATTCAACTATGACGATGCAGCTGCCACCGGCACGCGTGTTCGCGAAGAAAAGCTCTACGGAAATCTCGGCGCCGGCCTGAAAGTCAACCTCGCCCGCCGAGTAGCCCTCTCTTTCGAGCTGCGCGACATGTTGTTCAACGTATCTCCTTCCAGCCAATACGCCACGCTCACCGAGAGCAAGACGCTTTCCAACTGGAATGCCCTCGCCTCGCTCGACATTTACCTCGGGGCACACAATATTCAAAAGGACGAAGTGACGCAAGCCTACCGTCGCACGTTCAACAACGGCTTCCGCGGTTTGCGTTTCGCCGTTGAACCCAGTGCCGCCTACCTCAATTTCCGCGACAACGCCCTCTATCGCGACACTTGGATGCTCGGTCTCTCGGCGGCGTAGACTTTTACGTCGCTGATCGGGGTGCGCGGTTTCTACTACCGCAACACCAAGGACGCCGACAAGTTCTCTTTCAACACGAACAACGATCTTTCGATCTACGGTGCCAACTTGATCACGCGTCTCAACGTAGGTCGTGGCGTGACCCCCTACCTCTCGCTCGGTGCGGGCTACATCAACGCCAAAGACTCCTATCTTGATCGCAACGGCAACACCGGCACCACCGAAAACGGCTGGTTTGCACTCGGCGGTGCAGGTTTGGAAATTCCCCTCCACCGTTATGTGAGCCTCTTCGGCAGCGCCGAAGCCATGTTCCTCAACAAAGACAATCCGCAGCTCAACGCCATCTCCGATCCCGCGAAGGTCAACGTCAATTGATGTACCGTGCCGGCGTTCGCCTCAACCTCGGACTCAGCGGCCGCTCGGGCGTAGAAGCTTATCGCCAATACACCGATTCGCGCGTGGCAGCCGAACGTGCACTCAGCCAGGAAGAATTGCGCAAGCAGCGTATCGCTTACGACGAACGCCTCTCGCAACTTGATGCTCAGCTCAAAGACGCCGCCGCCCGCCTCGACACGGCACAAGTCCGCCTCGTTGCCACCGAGCGCGCTCGCGTAGAAGCCGAACGCACCCGCAGCAATGTTGAGCAGACCACGGTTCACGTAGACAACACGCCCAACGCTTCGCGCAATGCCGCCGCTCCCGCCGCTTCGCGTGTGGTTTATATGACGCCCGCCCAGCTCGACGAACTCATTCGTCGCGTAATTGCCGCTGCCGACGCCCGCGACAACAGCGCAGGTGCCGCTACTTCTGGCCGCAGCTCCCTCACCTCGCCCGCACTCAGCGACTTCGACAAGATTTTTGCTCATCAGCGCCCTGCGCAATGGCCAAATCACGCCCGCCGCAGTGCAACAAGCCGTTCCCCGGCTACGGCACGGTGCAGACCGCTCCCGCAGTCAATCAGCCGACCGCCGGAGTCGTGAGCGAAAGCACAGGTGCAAGCGTTGCTCAAACGCATCGACGAGTTGCAGAAACAAGTCAATGCCGCACAGAAAACGCAGACCGCTGCGCCAGCAGCTACCGTAGTGCCCGTGCGTATGCGCGCCGCTGCTGCGCAAAGCGAGAACAATGACAACCAGACCGCCCCTGCAGCGCAAACGAACACGCAGCAGTCGCAGCAAACCGCAACGCAGTCGCAAGGCAAGAAGCAGCAGTCCACGAAAGGATCGAACCAAGTGCGCAACAACACGAACGGAACGACCACTAAAGCGAAGACTGACAGCAAGAACTCCCTAATCTCTCCGCACAATGAACAGAATTTTTCACCCTTCTGTTGGCGTTATTGGCCTGCACGGTGCACGTATCTGCGCAAAAGTCCGCAGATACGCTCCGTGGCAGCGCGACCGTGCCGGGCGATAGCCTCATTGCGGTCGACGAACAGGCCCTCATCGAGCGATTGGCACAACTCTATCGCGACCGTCGGGCGCAGAATCGGCACAATCTCGAAACGGCCGACTACCTGCGCACACAGTTGCTCTACAATCTTTCTCGATGGGCGCACGGCAGTGACGCAGCCGCTCGTGTCAGCACCTGCGTACACGCCCACGGCACCCCCAGTCGACTGCGCAAAACGCGAACGACGCGTTCAATCGGTGGCAGTTTGCCCAGATCAACGCCCGTTTGTCGGCCATCGAGCAGCGTTTGTCGGCCGGAGCTCCTGCGACGCGTGCCAACTACGACGCCGGCGAGCAAGCCACACTCGAAACCCTCTTGCGCAATCAGCAAGAGTTGGAGCGCCGCCTTAACAATGTGAACCGCACCACCGTTGTACCAACGCCCATCCCCATGCCCGTTGGCAGCAGCGAGAAGGAAAGCAAGCAAGTGCGCCAACTCGAGGCCCGCATCGCCCAACTCGAGCAGCAACGCGACGCACTCGTCTCCGAGCGCGACACATTGGTGCACCGTCTGCTGGCGCGCCAGATGAAATTGCAGCCCGCTCCCACCACCGGTGTCACGGTCACCACCGTGCCTGCCGCAGCAGTGCAAAACTCGCAGCCTATGCGTGAAGAGCAAACGGTGGAAGTCCCCGGCGATTTCCGGCGCACGCTCTATTTCCGCGCATCGAGTGCCACGATCAACGCTGCGGACAGAAAAATTGCGCGAGACCGCTCAATTCCCTGCAGCGTTTCCCCACCGCCCACGTCGAAATCTCCGGCTATGCCTCGCCCGACGGCGCCCGCGCCTACAACGAGCGCCTGGCCGCCCGCCGTTTGCAAGCCGTGGTGAGCCGTTTGCAGCAACTCGGTGTCCCCGCGTCGCGCATTGTCTCCACGCAGAGCGGCATCTCCACCGTCGGCATTGCGCGTGAGCTCGGCCGCTGTGTCAAAAATTACCCTCGCTCCCCTGACGAGCACGAGGGCAACCCGTTCACTCCCTCGTCGCTTTTGCGCGACGGGGAGATTTTTGCCCGAGCCGCAGCGCTCAAGCCCGAAAGCGCCCTTGCGCGCTCGCCGACGCCCCGCTCGGAGCACATCGGCCCTCCATTTGCATCAATCCAACCCCCTAATATCCAAATCATGAACCGTCAGCAGCTCATTGCCAACATTCGTCGCAAGCGTAGCTTCCTTTGTGTTGGCCTCGACACCGATCTGAAGAAAATCCCCGCCCACCTTCTCGACGCCGAAGACCCCATTTTTCGACTTCAACAAAGCCATCATCGACGCCACCGCCCCCTATTGCGTGGCCTACAAAACCCAATTTGGCCTTCTACGAGTGCTTTGGTGTGAAAGGATGGCAGGCCTATGAGAAAACCGTCGACTATCTTCGCACGCACCATCCCGATCAGTTCATCATCGCCGACGCCAAGCGTGGCGACATCGGCAACACTTCGGCCATGTATGCCCGCACCTTCTTCGGCGAATCGAGCGTCGACGCCCTCACCGTCGCCCCCTACATGGGCGAAGATTCCGTTACCCCCTTCCTCGATTACCCCGATCGTTGGGTCATCCTCCTGGCCCTCACCTCCAACAAGGGCAGTCACGATTTCCAACTCATCGCCGACGGCGAAGGTCGCCCCCTCTATGAACACGTCTTGCGCACCAGCAGCCGTTGGGCCCGAGCCGATCGCATGATGTATGTCGTCGGAGCCACTCAAGGCCGTCTCTTTGCCGACATTCGTCGCATCGTCCCCGATCATTTTCTCCTCGTGCCCGGCGTAGGCGCCCAAGGCGGCTCGCTCGAAGAGGTGTGTCGCTACGGACTCAACGCCGATTGCGGCCTTTTGGTCAACTCTAGTCGCGGCATCATCTACGCCGATTCCGGCAAAGACTTCGCCCGCGTCGCAGAACAAAAGGCGCAAGAGCTGCAACAACAGATGCAGACCATTTCTAGACGCCGCCGGTCTATAAAATAGTTTGATTTGTCAACGAAATGTCCCAAAGTTTGGGCATTTTTCTTGGTTTTATCGCGCTTCGCCGTTACCTTTGTCCTCGTGTAACTTCGGCGAGCGCGATTTTTCGTCCGCCGATCAAAATTCACTATCATGAAAAAGATGTTTTTCCCGGTCGCTTTTGGCGGTTTGCTCCCTGACGCTCGGTAGCTGCGTGAGCAAAAAGGAATTCACCAAGCTGCAAGGCGACTACACCTACCTGCAAAGTCTCTACAACCAGTCGCAAGTGGATCTGGCCACTTCGCGCACCCGTACCAAGAGTCTCGAAGAGCGCCTCGCCGACGCCCAACGTCAGAACGCCGAACTCAAGCGCCAATACGCCGCCCTCCAAGGATCGCTCGACAAGAGCCTCGTTCAGAACAATCAGGTAGCATCAACATCTCGAAGCTCGTCGACGAGATCAATGCCTCCAACCGCTATATCAAGCAACTCGTAGAAGCCAAAACCAAGAGCGACTCCCTCAACCTGGTGCTCACCAATAATCTCACGCGCTCCCTCACGCGCGACGAATTGCAGGAAGTCGACGTCAAAGTGCTCAAGGGCGTGGTCTATGTGTCGCTGGCCGACAACATGCTCTACCGCTCAGGCTCGTACGAAGTGAACGACCGTGCGAAAACCACGCTCTCGAAAATTGCCAAAATCCTCTCCGACTATCGCGATTTCGAGGTCTTGGTGGAAGGCAACACCGACAATGTGCCCATCTCTCGCCCCCAACATTCGCAACAACTGGGACCTCTCGGCCCTGCGTGCGTCGAGTGTGGTGCAAGTGCTGCAGCGTGATTTTCGGCATCTCCCCAAACGCCTGAGCGCAGCCGGACGCGGCGAGTACAACCCCGTGGCCACCAACGACACCGAGCTCGGACGTCAGCGCAACCGCCGCACCGAAATCATCATCACGCCCAAGCTCGATCAGTTCCTCGATCTCATCGACAAGGCACCGACCACCGACGAAAACAAATAAGCGTAGACCCGAAGCGCCTGCCGTTTGTTTCGGCGGCCATCCCCCACATTTCGTCCCGAAGACCGCGACATCCCGCAGTCTTCGGGACCTTTTTTTGTGTCGTTCTGTCCCGTGTTACGCGGCTTTCTCCTCTCTTTCCCCTTTGCCGCAAGGCCGCCGTCATTCCCCCGAGGTGCAGCAAGCACTCGCCGCCCACCGGCGAAAAACGCCCCACTTTGCCACGAAAATCCCCGATTTTTCGCGAAAAGTCCCCCGTTTTTTCCTGTCGACCCGCTGTTTTCTGTCGCGCACTCCCGCCTTCTGCTTGCTGCGCGTCCGCCACCGAATCGAAGTCCCGCACGGGCGCGTCCATAGCCTCCGGATGGAGAGCGCAAAGCAGGCTGCGAAATGCCGCCGGAGCGTGTGCAATGCAGAAAAAGCACGGGCTGACCTACATTTTGTGCGCGCAACCTGTTGTTATTCATAGAAAAGATGTAACTTTGCAGTCGATTATGTCCAACAGAGACGAATTCATAGTACCACTTCGCGAAGCCGCCCAATCAGATTGGGTTCGCGATCTCAGCGTCGACGATGCTTTTTTTCGCCGACAGCGAGCAGTCGGAAGTGCTCGGCGGCCACTTGTGTGTGCAAGTTCGTGTGCATCGCAATGCCGGCGACACTTATTCCATTCGCTTTCGCGGCGAAGGGCAGGTGAGCGTACCGTGCGATCGGTGCCTCCGCCCCGTGCAACTCCCCGTTGCCTTCGACGAAACGGTGCAAGTGGGCTATGACGACAACGACAGTGCCGATGCCGATCTCATCGTCATTCCCTTCTCGCAGGTCAACTTCGATGTGTCGTGGGAATTGATGGAGAGTCTTCTCTGAACCTCCCGACCCAGCGCTTACATCGCCGCTCGGAATGCGACGCCGACATGCTCGACCGCTTCTCCACCGAGGAGGATTCCGCAGACGACGAGGCGTGACGCATCGTCCTCCATAACAGATCGCGCCCGCACCCTCAGTTCACCATGCCTAGCGGTGAACGTGGTTGGCTAACTTCGGAGGCGTGCCGCGCGAGCCCCACAGATTCCAACGAAACAAACAAATAAACATATCACACCATGGCACATCCTAAAAGAAGACAGTCCAAGACCCGCACCCTCAAGCGTCGCACCCATGACAAGGCCGTAGCTCCCACGCTCGCCAAGTGCGCCAACTGCGGTGCTTTCCACATCTACCACACGGTTTGCCCCACTTGCGGCTACTATCGCGGCAAGCTCGCAATCGTCAAGGACGAAGTGGCCGAGTAAATTTAGGACGAACATTTTGCGGTTTTCGGTCACTCTCCGGAGCGAGCGGAAACCGCATCTTTGTTTTCTCGCATCTCGCACCCCCGTGCGGCATGCCCCGACGGCAGACGTCCCGCCTGCCCGTCGAGCCTGCGGTCAGGTTCGTCACCCGCACGTGCAAACAGAGAGATTGAGCGAAGTCGCTACGCCGCTTGCTCCCGAAGGCGACCAGTTTCATTAGCTCTCTCTTGGCACACCGACAAAGCACGAACATCACCCCCTATTCTTTTTCTCCTCTCATGGAAAAAATCAATGCCGTTATCACCGGCGTGGGCGGATTCGTAGCCCGAATACGTCCTCAACAACGAAGAACTTTCGCGCATGGTCGACACCAACGACGAATGGATCATGTCGCGCATCGGAATCAAGGGAGCGCCGCATCCTCAATGAGGAAGGTCTCGGCACGTCCTACATGGCACGCAAGGCCGTTAAGCAGTTGCTCGAAAAGACCGGCACCGATCCTCAGGAAGTCGAATGCCTGATTCTCGCCACCACCACGCCCGACTATCCTTTCCCCACCACGTCGAGCGTAGTCGTGGGCCGCTTGGGCATGAAAAATGCCTTCTGTGTCGATCTCCAAGCCGCTTGCTGCGGATTCCTCTTCGCCATGGACATCGCCTCGTCCATGATCCAGAGCGGACGCTACAAGAAGATCGTCGTAGTCGGCGCCGACAAGATGTCGAGCATCGTCGATTACACCGACCGCGCCACTTGTCCGATCTTTGGTGACGGTGCCGGTGCTGTGCTCGTCGAACCCACCACCGAAGATCTCGGATGGAAAGACAGCCACCTCCGCGCCGACGGCAAGGGCATGCCCTTCCTCTGCATGAAGGCCGGCGGTTCGGCTTGCCCGCCCTCTTATTTCACCATCGATCACAAGATGCACAAGCTCCACCAGGAGGGTCGCACGGTCTATCGCTTCGCAGTGACTAACATGAGCGACGCTTGCGCGCTCGTGGCCGAGCGCAACGGACTGAACGGCGACAACATCACCTGGGTTTTGCCCCACCAAGCCAACGTGCGCATCATCGAAGCCGTGGCTTCGCGCCTCAATCTCGATGGACAAGGTGATGCTCAACATTCAGCGCTACGGCAACACCTCGGCCGGCACACTTCCGCTCGCCCTCTGGGACTACGAGAAGCAACTCAAGAAGGGTGACAACATCATCCTCACGGCTTTCGGCGCCGGCTTCACTTGGGGTGCGGCTTACATGAAGTGGGGCTACGACGGCCAGTAACTTTTTTTCTCACGCAACGCTCATTTCTCATCTCGGCGCGACCCTTCGGCTTCCCGGTCCGAAAGGCCGCGCCCTTCTTTTCCCAACTATGCACAAAGCCGGTTTCGTCAATATCGTCGGCAACCCCAACGTCGGCAAATCAACGCTCATGAATCTCCTCATGGGCGAGCGCATTTCGATCGCTACCTTCAAGGCGCAAACCACGCGCCACCGCATCATGGGCATTATCAACACAGACGACTCGCAAATCGTGTTTTCGGACACCCGGCGTGTTGAAACCCAACTACAAACTCCAGGAATCCATGCTCGCCTTCTCCGAAAGCGCGTTGCAGGACGCCGATGTGCTGCTCTACGTGACCGATGTGGTGGAGAAACCCGACAAGAATGCCGATTTCATCACAAAGGTGCAGCGCATGCAGGTGCTCTATCTTGGTGTTGATCAACAAAATTGATCTTTCCAACCAGGCCGGCGTTGTGAAACTCATCGAAGCCTGGAAAGAAGTCTTGCCGCAGGCCGAAATCTTCCCCATTTCTGCGCAAGCCAAGTTCGGGGTCGACAGCGTGCTGGCGCGCATCAAGGAATTGCTCCCCGATTCGCCGCCTTACTTCGAAAAAGACCAATGGACCGACAAGCCTGCGCGCTTTTTCGTTACGGAGATCATCCGCGAGAAGATACTTTTGTACTACGACAAGGAGATTCCCTACGCTTGTGAGGTGGTAGTCGAAGAATTTAAGGAGGCCGAGAAGAATATTCGCATACGCGCTTTGATTTATGTGGAGCGCGACAGCCAAAAGGGCATCATTATCGGTCACAAAGGCGTGGCGATCAAGAAAGTGATGACCGAGGCACGCAAGACGCTGGAGAAGTTTTTCCAAAAGAGCATCTTCCTTGAAGTTTTTGTGAAGGTCGACAAAGATTGGCGCCAGAACGATCGCCGACTTGAAGCCTACGGCTATCGACAAGATTGAGTGATTGGCGGCAACTTGCCCCGATTGGGCGCCGCCTGCCCCGCGAGAGTCGAGCTTTTTCTAGCCCCTGAATGCAAAACCGGTGGTGAACTCACAAAGTTCACCACCCGGTTTCTTCGTGGATTGCCGGGCCGTGCCGAAGGAGCCGGCGACGGTTTACGCGTGCGGCGCATTCCAGAAATCCCAGGCTTCCAACGCTTGCAAAATGCAGCATCTCCAGACCGTTTTTCACCGTGCAACCGCGCAATTTCCCTCATGGAGGAAGCGAGTTTCAGCGGGATTGTAGATGAGATCATATAAGAGATGAGTGGAAGTGAGGGCGCCATAGGGCAGGTCTGGGGCGTTTTCCACGGCCGGTGCCATGCCCACCGGCGAAGCATTGACAATCACGGTGTGCGCAGCGAGCACCGGTGCCGAAAGTTCGGCGTAAGTGATCACCGGCACGGGGACGCCGTCGACGGGCAGAGGAGAGGCGGCACGCCGACTCACATAAGTGGGCTCTACCCCCAAGCGACGCAGCCCGACCACGACGGCTTTCGACGCCCCGCCTGTGCCGAGCACGAGCGCACGGCGATGGTGCGGACAGAGTAGGGGGGCGATGCTGCGTGTGAAGCCGAGGAGGTCTGAATTGTGCCCGTCCAGTCGCAACCCACCACCGTCGGTCCGCCGCACACGCACCACATTCACCGCACCGACGGCTTCCGCTTCGAGCGAAAGGGAGTCGAGTTGCGGCATCGACGGCTTGTTTGTGAGGAATCGTCACGTTGAAGCCGACTAACTCGGGGTGCGCACTCACCCAGTCGCGGAGGTTATTCACTTCGGCGAGGTCGAAATTCTCATAGCGCGCATCGATGTGCTCGCGGGCGAACTTTTCTGCGAAAAAGGCGGCGGAAAAACTGTGTCCGAGGGGGTGTCCGATGAGTCCGTACTGTTGCATGAGGCGAAAACGGGGCTATTTTTTCAGCAGTGTAGAGGGTGGAGAGTCCAAAAGTGAAGCGCCGAATTCAACCTTGCGGAATCCTGCTTTTTCGATCACCGCTTTCATCACTTCGCCCTGGGGGAAGGCCTCCATCGTGGCGGGTAGGTACTGATAGGCCCGAGCATCGCGCGAAATGAGTCGGCCCACGGTGGGCATCCAGGCGTGGGCGTAGAGCCAGAAGAGTTGTTTCATGGGAAAGCTCACGGGACTTGTGAGTTCAATGATGACCAATCGACCGCCGGGCCGGAGCACGCGGCGCATTTCGCGCAGCCCGCGATCGAGATCCTCGAAGTTGCGCACACCATACGCGACGGTAAGCGCGTCGAACGTGTCATCGGCGAACGAAAGTGCCATGCAATCTTCTTTGCAGAGCGTGATGCGGTCGGCATACCCCGCCTTTTCCACCTTTTCTCGCCCGACGGCCAGCATCCCCTCCGAGAGATCGGCGCCGGTAATGTGTTGCGGTTGCAAACGCTCCATGGTGAGGAGCGCAAAGTCCCCCGTTCCGGTGGCGATGTCGAGGATTTGTTGCGGCGCGTAGGGCTTTAAGCTGTCGACGGCGGCTCTTCTCCACGAACGGTCCAGGCCGAGCGAGAGCGTGTGGTTGAGTAAATCGTAGGAATGGGCGATACTGTCGAACATGCGTTCCACTTGTTCGCCCTTTGCCCCCTCTTCCGAGTAGGGTTTTATCTGTTCTTGGCGGTAAGTCATGGGGTAATGGGTTTGAAGCGTTAGTCTTCGGAGAAATCCTTCATGATTTCCCGATAGTCGCTGTAGAGTTTCGCGCGGCTCACGTAGCCCACGAAATGATTTTCGGGGTCGACGACGGGCAAAGTTCCTGCATCGTCGATTTGAAACTTGTCCATAATGGCCAGCATCCCGTCGTCGGTGCGCAAAACTGCCGAAGGCGTCGACATCAAAGCGCGCACGGTGAACTGCTGATACAGCTCCGATCGGAAGATGATGTGGCGGATATTGTTGAGATTGATTTGACCCAGCAGCGTGCCGTCGGGGGCGCAGACCGCAAAGTGCAGGCGTTTGCTGTTGGCCACCACCTGCAACATGTGTCCGAGCGTCATTTCGGGACTGAGAACCGGGCGAGTTTTGTCGATCACATCGTTGAGATTCATCAAAGCAATCACACTTTGGTCCTTATGGTGCGAGAGCAGGTGCCCTTGCCGCGCCAGACGCATGGCATAAATGCTGTGTGGTTCGATGCTTCTCACCGTGATGTAGCTCACTGCCGAGACAATCATGAGCGGAACCAGGAGTTGGTAGCTTCCGGTCAGCTCAGCAATGAGGAAAAACCCCGTGAGGGGCGCGCGAAACACGGCGCTCATCACAGCGGCCATGCCGTAGAGACACGCATTGGTGGAGGGCATCATCAGACCGAAGGGCTGTATCCGATTCCACACCCCGGCAAAAAAACATAGCCGGTGAGACATCCCAAGAAAAATAGAGGGAGCAAACGTACCACCGCACCCGCCACCGCCTGTAGTAGCGGTAGAAGCGAAAAACTTTGACCAGGGCAATGAGGGCAATGAACAGCAACAAGTAGTTGTCATGTCCGTAGAAAAAAACGAATTGTTCAGCACCGATGTCGGTTCCCGGCGAGCCGGCATTGCCGATCAAGATCCCCACCACGTTGTATCCCTCTCCGTAGAGCGGCGGAAAGAGGAAGATGAGCAGTGCCAACACGGAGGCGCCCAAGGCATAACGCACCATGAAATTCTTGCACGATGCGAAGACACCTTCGAAAGCAATCATGGTTCGGGTGAAATAGAGCGACGAAATGCCACACACCAACCCGAGGAGAATGGTGCCCGGCACGCGCGATACGACAAAAGGATCGTTGAGCGTGACCTGAAACATGGTGGTTCCGCCCGAAAGAAAGTAGGTGACGCACGCCGCCGTCGCGCAAGAGATGAGCAACGGGACGAGTGACGACATCGTCAGGTCGATCATCAGCACTTCGATGGTAAAAACCAGTCCGGCGATCGGGGCTTTGTAAATTCCGGCGATAGCTCCCGACGCGCCGCAGCCCACTAAAATCATCAGCGTACGGTGATCTTGGTGAAACCACCGCCCGATGCTACTGCCGATGGCCGATCCGGTGAGCACCACCGGCGATTCTGCACCGACCGATCCGCCGAATCCGATCGTTATGCCCGAGGCCACGATCGACGACCACGTGTTGTGGGTTTTGATAAAGCCTTGATTGCGCGAAAGCGCGTAGAGAATTTTGGTAATGCCGTGTCCGATGTTGTCGCGCACCACATAGCGGATGAAAAGCGCGGAGAGGAGAATGCCCACCGCGGGGTAAACCAAGTAAAGCGCGTTGGAACTGTCGACAGTAAAGTTGTGTGTCAGCCAATGTTCGACGAAATGGATGAACCATTTCAGGAGGTTGGCCGCAATGCCCGAAGCGAGTCCCACGCAGAAGCTCAGAATGAGCACAAAATGCCGCTGTGTGAGACGACCTTGCGTGAGTCGAAACAGCCATTTCGGCAATCCCAAGGGCGAAGGCAGGCTGAGATTAGACAGAAAGTCACGGGAAATAGCAGACATGATCGTCGATCTTAAAAAGCAAGTAGGGGGAACTCATTCGCGGATCACGGTCACTTCCGACGAAGCCGTGAGTTTGATGATCGACGAAGCCAATCCATTGTCTTTTTCGTCGCGTCGCGAGGTGCAAACATAGTCGACCGCGTCGCGCAGTTCGGCGGGAATGTCGGCAAAAGCACCGCGGAGCCGGTTGGCCGCTGAGGTTGGCCGAGGTGCTCACCACCGCTCTTTTCATGCGGCAGCAGAGTTCTCGGCTAAACTCCTCGCGGGTGATGCGCAAAGCGGCGCTTCCGTCTTCGGCCTTGAGGTTGGGCGCGAGATTTCTCACGTTATCATAGATATGGTCAGCGGGCGTTCGGCCACCTCGAGGAGCTGCCACGCCACGTCGGGCACATCGGGCACGTAGAAGTCGATTTTTGCTTCGCTGTCGACCAAACTGATGAGCGCTTTGGCGTCTTCGCGCTGTTTGATGGCATAGATTTTTGCCACCGCCTCGGCGTTTGTCGCGTCGCAGCCCAAGCCCCAGATGGTGTCGGTGGGATAGAGAATCACCCCTCCGCGTCGCATCGTTTCGACGGCGCGGGAAATGTCTTCGCGTTGTTCGTGTGTAAGCATAGAACCGTATATTTTTTAAGGTCGCGATCCGCTTTTTCGCTTCAGGCCCCGCTGCACCGTCCGGTAGAGGAGGGCCACAGCGAGTGTGAGCACGAGATAGAGGCAAATCACGCCATAGAGTTGAACGTATTGATGTTGTTTCAGCGCATCGCTCGCGGGAATGATCAGATAGTGGCGCACGATGGGGGTGGAATGCAAAGACCGCCGCCGAAATACCACCCAAGGCCGCCGCATAAGTGTAGAGCGCGTTGCTGCGGCGCAGGAGTTGAATCCAAGGCACGGTGCCCAGCACCGCAAAGAGGGGCGAGAAAAACCAGAGCCACACGTTGAAGGCCGAAACCACGGTGAGCACCACGCCGACGGGCGCCATCCACAGTGGAAAAAGTCCATTGCCGCCGTGCCGCCTCGAGACCAAAGGCAAAAGCCAGTAGGTGTCCCGGCGCATTGTAGCGGTAATATTCCAGGGCATAGACCGTTTCGCCGTTCCACTCGAAGTGGAAAATCAGTGGCATAAAGCCCCATTTGCAGCAACAGCGTGAGGGCCGTCACGCCCCACAGCCACCCCGAGGAGCGCCGGCGGGCGAAAAACGAACCGATAGAGGAGGTAGCATTGCAAAATGAGTGAGAAAAACCACCACGGCCCCAAGATCATGTTGACTGTCGGGAAGAGATTGGCCGTGAAAGTCACCAATCGCAGCGCCCAGCTCCATTCTTTTTCGAAACTGCCGCGGAAGGCAAATTGCGTAATGACGAACAGCAGCAGGGCCGGCAGCATCAGTTGCCACAATTTCACGATGTGTGTGCGCACAAACTGTGCTCCGCCGGGGAGCGCGGGGAACTGCCGCCCGGAGTCGGGGAGGGTGCACCCGCCATGAGGCCGCCCGGCGTCGAACGCTCGTACTTGCACACCAGTCCGTAGCCACTCAGGAAGAGAAACACCGGCACACCGTAGTGCCCGAAATGCGAGAACACGTTCAGCAACACGTGGGGGCGAAAAATTTTTCCACGTAGTGCAGCAGCTTGAAACTGTCTTCAAGGCGAAACACATATTCGTTTTCGTGCACCGCCATCGGCAGCCAGTGGCAGAAATTATGGATGGCGATGCACAAAATCGCGAGGCCTTTCAGTGCGCCGGTGTCTTGTTTGTTGAGCATGAGTGAGTTTTCGGTCGTAAGCTTTGGTCGTAGTCTATTTTTCTCCCGCGGAGCCACCGTTTGTGGGGCACGAAATCATCCGACAGGGGATCGCGCGTGCGGTCGTAGTGCGAAGTGGCGATGCCCGCGAGGCCGAGCATGAGATGCGGGAGGTCATCGTGCGAGAACGGGCGGTGGCGCGCCGCACGAATGCGCGCGGCTTCGGCCGGGTGGCGCTGTCTGAAAGTGGGAGAGCCCCAAATCATGAACGGCACCTCGTATTCGTGGCGTATCACCGCGGGCGACGGCGTGTCGCTGTGGATTCTGCCGTAACGGTTCACGCCGTCATCGTAAACCTCCTCACCGTGGTCGGCAAAATAGATGACCACCACGTCGCGTCGTCGGAAGTAACGGAGAATGCGCGCCAGCACGGCGTCGTTGTAGCGGGTGGCGTTGTCATAGTCGGCCACGATTTGCCGCTGCACCCCGTCGAGATCCGGGCGGTCGTAGTCTTCCGAACGGAAGTGCGCCTGTTCCGGCGGAAAGCGGCGGTCGTATTCCATGTGTTGCCCCCAAAGATGCAACAAATAGAGATTTCGACGTCCCGGCGTGTAGTCTTCGAGCAAATGGGTGATGGAGCGATCGTCGCGACTGCGGAAGCGATTGCGGAAAATCGAAGCAAAGACTGTCGAGATGCGGATCGTTGAGAAAGAACGAACCGTTGAAGTCGATGGACCCTCGCGACACGCTCTTGTAAAATTGGTTGGTGACAAAAGCCACCTTGAAGCCGGCGCGGCGAAACAGCAGGGGAAGAGCACCCCGTCGGCCCAAGTGCCCGGTTGGTCGGCACTGTGCGTCGACAAAAAAAGGCTTTTGAACGCGCTGCTGGTGAGGTTCCACGGCGTGATCACGTCGTCAAACACGACCAACTCCCCGTGTCGGCGCAAGCGGTCCAGTTGTGGCGTGGTCGGTTTGCGGTAGCCGTAGAGTCCGGCGTGGTGTTTGTTGTAACTCTTCCGATCACCACCACAAAGTCCGTCGTCCCCGGTGCCACGCTGTCCACACGCGCCGTGTCCATGACCGCTTTGAGCGTTTCGATCTCGCTTTGCGACATGCGCACCAGGTGCAGCGCCTGGAGCAAGCGGTAGTGCGGGGCGAAGAAGTGGGCTTCGGGCACTCGCTCGGCATCGCGGCTCTGGCAGTTGGTCGCAAACCGCCACAGGGCTTGCTTTTTCCTCCCACCAGTGGGGGGGCGGCGGTCACTACGAGCGCCACGGCCACCGCAGTCGCTCCGCGACGGAGGCCGCGCGACGGCACAGAGGGGGCAGATTGTGGCGCGGGTGTCGCCGATGAGGCGCTTTTGTGAGCGCAAAGTCTGCGCAAACTGCTCACCGCGCGGCGCAACCACCCGCAACTCACCGCGAGTTGCAGCGCGAGCATCGGCGCATAGATCCCCACCGTCTGCCAAAAAGCATTGCTGCGCACCATGCCCGAGAGAAATTCGCTCGATTCCTCGCCCGAAGTCTCGGCCATGAGCGTGAGCACCGTGGGCGAAACCAGCAGATTGAAGCGCAGAAAGAGGAACACTTCGACCGCAGAGAGGGTGTAGGCCACGAGAAAGAGGAGCACCTGCAGCCACCGGCGGATGCGCCGCGGAAGGCATCGACGCAGAGCGCCAAGACATAAAATGTCGAGGCCCCAACACAGCAGGTAGTGCACCATTTGGTTGTGCGGCCGCCCGACGATGTGGATCGACACGACGGAGAGCGCCGCCATAAAGACGACGAAAGTGGCTTGCCGCCACAGGGGCGGCCGAGACGATAGAGCAGTTGGGAAAAAAGTGAGCGAGTGTCGAACTCATGGACGGAATGCTTGTGAATGGACAACGGCCATTCTCTCGCAAAATTACAAATTTTATGCGCGCCGCCCAACGTCTTCGCGGGGATTCTTCGCGCCGTCGGGCGTTTTTCGCCCCTGGCGTCGCCCTACCGCGGGGTATTCGTTGCAGCGACGGCGCTGTGGCGGCCCATGTGCCCCCGTGCTTTGCCCAAAATCGGGAGTCGCCGGCGCAAACGGCCGCCGGCGCGGCACACGGTCGGTGCGCTGCCGGAGAAAAATGGGAAACTTTTCGGAGAAAACGCGGGAGAATCGTCGAAAAAGTCCCCGCCTTTTTTTCGAAAAAGCCCCCAATGGCCGTCGCGCCGTCGGCCGTACACGGTTCGCCCCTTCCCGCTTTGTCGCAATAGGTCGGGAGCCGTGCGTGCGAAAACGCGAGCCCCGCCCGCCCGTCTGTCTGTGTCGACGCTTGCGCTGCGGCGAAATCGCAGTGATCCGGCGCGGTAAAAGCGAAAGCCCCCTTGTGCGATTCGACGCAAAAGTGTAATTTTGCCCTGAGGCACATCAGCAAGCACACGGTACGCGTCCGGCAGAGCGAAAGCCCCGGCTGTTCACCGATCGTGGCGCACGATGTCGCTCGCCAACGCCAATTCCCCATCCGCCCATGTCCTATTTCCTACAACACGTCGCGCAGGATTTGCGCGCCCACTTCGCCGATCTGAGCCGCGTGGTGGTGGTCTTCCCCAACCGCCGCGCCGGTTTGTTCCTCAATGACTACCTGGTGGAAGACGCCCCCGACGATACCCCCGCTGTGGGCGCCGCGTTATGTGACGATCAGCGAGCTTTTTCGTGAACTCTCGAACGTGACGCTCAACGATGCCGTCGACAGTGTGTGCCGCTCTACGCCCATTACGTGGATCTCCTGCGCAGCACGGGTGATGCCGCGGCCGACGAACTTTCGCTCGACACCTTCTACGGCTGGGCCGACCGCATTCTGGCCGACTTCGACGATGTGGACAAAAACATGGCCGACGCCTCGCAGCTGTTTTCGCAACCTCGAGGAACTCAAAGAGCTGGATGACATGGGCTTTCTCGATGACGCGCAGAAAGAACTCATCGGGAGTTTCTTTTCCAACTTCGATCCCGATCACAAGAGCGAATTGCGCGAACGCTTTCGCCGACTGTGGAATGCCCTCCTGCCGCTCTATCGCCGCCTCAATGCGGAGCTGTTGGCCGAAGGCAAGGCCCTATGAGGGCGCACTCTACCGGCGGGTGGTCAATGCGCTCGCAGAAGAGCGCTGTGCCTTGCCGGCCGATGTGGATTGCTACGCCGTGGTGGGCTTCAACGTGCTCGACAAAGCCGAACAACGCTTGTTCGAAATCATGAAGAAGGCGGGGAAGGCCCGTTTCTATTGGGACTACGACGTCTATTATGCCGACCCCTATCGCGCCGCCGACCGCGATACGAGTCGAGGTTTTTGAGGCGGGGCTGTTCATCGAGGAGAATCTGCGCAATTTTTCCCAATGCTTTGCCGGCCGAGTGCTTCGACAATTTCCGAAACATCGAGCAAATCGAAAGTGGTTTCGGCCACGAGCGAAGCCGCACAGGCACAAAGTGTGAGCGGATGGCTCGAAAATCACTTGCCGCCCGACGAAACGGCGCATCGGCGCACGGCGGTGGTGCTGTGCAACGAGAATTTGCTCCAACCCGTGCTGCGCGTGTTTCCCGAACGGGTGCATCAGGTGAACGTCACCAAGGGTTTCCCGCTCGGCCACGCCGAAGCCAACACGTTGGTGGAACAGGGCTTCGCCGATCTGGAGCGTCGCGGCGTTTCGTTGCCGGCCGTCGAGGTGCTCGACCGCTTGAGTGCGCGCGTAAATGAGCGGGCCAAGGACATTTGCGGGCGGCCGGATTTCGACACCTCGCGGTTTGAAGATGTGTTGCAGTCCGAGGCCTTCTATCTCATGGCCACCTTGCTCAACCGCCTGCGCATCATTGCGGCCGCGGGCCGATTGGAAGTGGGCGTGAGCACCTTGCGTCGTGTGGTGCGCCAGATCGTTCGGCAAACCACGGTGCCTTTTCACGGCGAACCCGCCGTGGGGCTGCAAAGTGCTCGGCGTGCTCGAAACGCGCTGCCTGGATTTTTGACGACGTGCTGCTGCTTTCGGTCAACGAAGGTACGCTGCCGCAGACGCCCAACGACAACTCGTTCATCCCTTTACATGCTGCGCAAAAGCCTTCGGCCTCACCACTCCCGAACGCCGCACGGCGGTTTATGCTACTACTTCTACCGTCTCGTGCAGCGGACGCGGCGTTTGCGCATGACGTTCAACAGTTCGGCCGAAGGACTCTCCTCCGGCGAGATGTCGCGCTTCATGACGCAGCTGCGGGTTGACCGAAATTTGCCGATTGTCGACTTGGCTTTTGCGCGTCGACCTCGATTCGCTGTTGCACACGCCCGCCGCCGTCGACAAACCACGCGACCTTGTGGAGCGTCTCTACCGTCGCGATGTGGAAGGCCGCGTGAAGGGCGCGTACCCCTCGCTTTTCGCCTTCGGCCATCAACACGTATCTGCGCTGCCCCTTGCGCTTCTACTACGAATATGTGTGCAACTACCGCATGCCGCAGCCCACTCCCGACGACGGAATCCAGCCCAATCTGCTCGGAACGATCTTCCACGCGGCGGCACAAGCCGTGTATGAGCGCGTGGTCAGCGACCACCACGGCACGCCTCCGCCGGGGTATCTCGAGGCGTTGGCACGCCGCCCCAAAATCGGCGAGTCCAGTCCGTTGCGCCCCTACATTGTGCAGGCTTTTGCGAAAGAAAATTTCGAACCCGAGCAACTGCCGGTGCTCGAAGCCAGCGTGGTCGAGATGTACCTGCGCATTTTGCTCGAAGACGACGCGCGTTTGGACGAACTGCAGGTGTGCGAATTGGAGCGGTGGCACGAAATGCACCTGCCGCTGCCTGAAGGTTTGGGCGCTTCGCACGTGACGATCGGCGGGATCATGGACCGTTTGGATCGCGTGACGCACGACGGCCGCCGATTGTGGCGCATTGTCGACTACAAAACGGGTGGCAATCCCGAAACGGCCGATTCGGTGGCGCAACTTTTCGAAGTGCGCGGCGGGAACCATCGACATTATATGTTGCAGACGTTCATCTATGCCGAAATCTTGCGGCGCGAACCCGCCCCCGACGCCTCCTCGATCGCCCCGCCCTCTACTTTGTGCATCGCGCCCGCGGCAAAAACGGGTTTTCGCCCTATTTGAAGATGGGCAAAGGGAAAGAAAAGAGCGAAGTGGTGGATTTTGCGGAACAAGTGCCTGATTTTGCGGAGCGCCTCACGCAGTTGGTGGGCGAAATTCTGGATCCGGCGCGCAGTTTCGAGCCGTTGACCGACGACGAAAAGACGTGCAAAAGTCTGCCCATTCTACGCTTTGTGTTACCGATGAGGCGCAGGGTGGGGCAGCACCGCGGGGGCGCTGTGCGATGGGGCGCAGAGTGCGGCGGTCGGCGTGTTGAGAATGTGGACAACGGGCGCAAAAACTACTTTCTGTGAAGTGACTTGGTCGAGACGCTGCAAAATCGTACTTTTGCTCTTGAAATTAAAAAGACTATGGCCCGCAAGAAGAAACCGCTTCCCCTGCTCGAGAAAATACTGATCACCGATGTCGCCGCCGAAGGAAAGGCTTTGGCCAAGGTCGACGGACTCGCCGTTTTTGTGCCCTATGTGGTGCCCGGCGATGTGGTGGATCTGCAGATCCGTCGCAAGAAACACAGTTACGCCGAGGCGGAAGCCGTGCACATCCACGAATATGCCGAGGAGCGTGCCGAACCTTTTTGCCCACACTACGGCGTGTGCGGCGGATGCAAGTGGCAAATCTTGCCCTACGAGGCACAGTTGCGCTACAAACAGAAGCAGGTGATGGATCACCTCGCACGAATTGGCAAAATTGAGCTGCCGGCGTGCAGTCCCATCCTGGGTTCCCCAAAAACACGCGAGTATCGTAACAAACTCGAGTTCGGTTTCTCCAATAGAAGTGGCTTACGCTCGAACAAGTGAAAAGTGGCGAGGTGTTCACCCAAATGAATGCCCTCGGCTTCCCACATTCCCGGCGCTTTCGACAAGATTCTCGACATCGATGAGTGCCACTTGATGAGCGAAATCAACAATCGCATTCGCAACGACTTGCGCGCTTATGCCATCGATCGCGGTTTGGAATTCTACGACCTGCGCGCCAACCGCGGCTTGATGCGCAACATCATGCTGCGCACGGCTTCGACGGGCGAAATCATGCTGCTGGTGCAATTTTGCATCACGAACGACGAGGAACAACGCGCGGCGCTCGACGTAATGAAGCATTTGCATGAAACGTTCCCCGAAATCACCTCGCTGCTCTACGTGAACAACACGAAGTGCAACGACACAATCGGCGATTTGGACGTGGTGACGTATGCCGGCACCGACTTTATCTACGAATCGATGGAGGGACTGCGCTTCAAGGTGGGCCCGAAGAGCTTCTACCAGACGAACAGCGAGCAGGCCTACGAACTTTATAAGGTGACCCGCGACTTCGCCGGCCTCACAGGCGGGAGTTGGTGTACGATCTCTACACCGCACGGGAACGATCGCCAATTTCGTGGCAGGCCAGGCGCGTCACGTCGTCGGCATCGAGTATGTGCCCGAAGCCATTGCGGATGCCAAGGTCAATGCCGAACTCAATGGCCTGAATGACAAGACAACGTTCTATGCGGGCGACATGAAAGATATTCTCACTGACGAGTTTATCGCGCGCCACGGGCGTCCGGATGTGATCATCACCGATCCTCCGCGCGCAGGTATGCACAATGATGTGATCAACGTGATCCTCAACGCCGCCCCGCGCCGCATTGTTTACGTGTCGTGCAACCCCGCCACACAAGCCCGCGACTTGCAGCTGCTCGATGCGAAATATCGTGTCACAGCCGTGCAGCCTGTCGACATGTTCCCCCAGACTCATCATGTAGAAAACGTGGTGCGACTGGAATTGCGCGATTGACGGCCGAAACACCCGCCGCGGGTTGGCTACTGTGAGCCGCTTTCGAGCCGCACACGCCCTGTATGGCCATCGCGACACGCCTTATATATATAAGGAGTGCGCCGCACCGCTTCGTTTCCCTCCGCTTCGTTCATCGCCACCTCCCTTTTTTTCCATGCCCGCTTCCCTCCCGACCGCCGCTTTGCGCACCCGTTTGTCCTCCCATTTGGCACTTTGCCGCTTCGATGCGCTGCGCGATCATCTGTTGGCGCTGCGGAATGCAGAATTTCGTGCGGCAAGTGTTGTGCTGGCTGAGGCGAATTTTTGGACCTCGCTGAGCGATGAGGCGTTTTGGTCGGCCTTTCGCACGCTTTGTCGCGCCGACAGCCGCGCTTTTCTCGGCACGTTGCTGAAAGCCGCCGTCGGTCGCCGGAAACACGGTGGACTGCGATGGACAGCCCCCGATTTTCTTGGGTTTTGTCGCGAGGATGCGACCGCAATCGACCGACGCAAAATGCTGGAAGCCCTTTTGCCGTTGGCTTCCACCCCGGAAGAGGCCGAAAGTCTCCTGGCGGAGCTTTGGCATCGGGAAGACAGTGAGAAAGTGCGCGCGGCACAATTGTTTCGCGCGGCCACATCGGCGACTTATTTCCTGTTGTTCAAAACGCTGCGGCACTTTGAAGACGACAAAAACTATCTACGCCGCGTCGCCTTGGAGTTAATGCGCCGCGGCGACAAGGCTGCATTCAACTTGGCGGGCATGTTGCGCGAATACTTTTGCCCTCGGCGAGCTGCGGGTACGTTTGCGCTGCAATTGCCCCCTACGAACTGTCGAGATTAGACAGCCGATACGACGCTTTTTCTCAAAATACTCAATCGATGACGGGAACTCCTCACGACGTTTCGCACGACGATTTCGTGGAAGCGCTTTTTGAATTACGTGAACGCCGCCTTGCGCGCCTCGGGCGAAGCCGCCGACTATTGCCAAGAAGCCTTGCGTGTGGTCGATGCCCGCAACCATTTGTTCGCTTCGGCCGGTATTCACCGCACCGATGAGGAGCAGGGCATCTATGCCCTGCGCGATCTTTGCGCACTCGACGACGAAACCATGGAATGGCGCCCCGATCGAGCACGTTGTGCCGCAGTGGCACGTGATTTTGGACTATAAATGTGGGCTTTCGCCACAGCAATCGAACAATATCTCCCCCTCATGACTGAAAACTTCCGTCATCGCACCCCGATCCAAATCCGTTTCAACGATCTCGATGCGTATCAACACGTGAACAACAACGTGTATTTCTCCTTTTACGACCTCGGAAAAGAAAACTACTTCGCCACGGTGCTCTGTCCGGACTTCCGTTTGCAGAGCGTTGTTCCCTTGGTGGCCAGTATTCATGCCGACTTCATCGAGCCCATCCACTACGAAGACCGGATTGTCATCGAAACGCGAGTGAGTCGTTTGGGCAATAAGAGTTTCACCCTCCAGCAACGTGCCGTAAACCAAGAGACGCGGCGCGTAGTCTGCCAGGCTGAGACCGTAATGGTGTGTGTCGACCTCAAACAAGGGAACTCTGTCGAAATTCCCCCCCACCATCGCCGGTCCATCGAACAATATGAATCCGGCACCGCCGAGTAATCGCTTCGACCTGCGAGATGCGGTGGAAAACTTCCCAAGAAAATGCAAACTATACTCTATACTCACGACGCAGCCAGCGCCCTTCGCGCGATCATTGACACACTTCCCGGAACAGACCGAGTGGTGTGGCTTGCCGATGCGCACACTTGTCACATTGCAGAGGAATTGCAGCAGCAATGCACCGTCGCTTCGCACACCATTGTGGTGGGTGCGGGCGATGACCACAAGAACATCGAAACCCTTGTCAACGTTTGGCAAGAACTCCAGCAGGCCGGCGCCACACGCCACTCGTTGCTCATCAATGTCGGAGGCGGCATGGTGACCGACCTGGGCGGTTTTGCGGCAGCCACCTTCAAGCGCGGTATTCGCTTCGTGAATGTGCCCACAACGCTGCTCGCGATGATCGATGCCTCCGTCGGTGGGAAGACAGGCATCAATTTTGGCGGATATAAGAACGAAATCGGCGCATTCAAGGAGGCGGACTACGTCGTTGTGTGCACAGAATTTTTGCGGACGCTCGACGAACAGAATTTCCGCTCGGGATATGCCGAAATGCTCAAGCACGCGCTGCTCAAAGACAAGCAAATGCTCGTGCAACATCTGCAGTTTGACATCGCATCGCCCGACTATGCTGCGTTGCTCGCGATGGTGAAAGAAAACATCGAGTTCAAATCGCACATTGTGGAGCAAGATCCCACGGAACGCGGCCTGCGCAAAGCCCTCAACCTCGGGCACACTGTGGGACATGCCATCGAAAGTCTCATGTTGCGCCGCGCCACGCCCGTGTTGCACGGATATGCCGTGGCCTGGGGGCTGGTGTGCGAACTGTTTATGGCGAGCACCAAACTGGACTTCCCCACAGAACACCTTTATGCCGTGACGCGCTACGTGACCACCCACTACGGACGCCCCGAAATCACCTGCGACGACTACGACGAACTCCGTGAACTGATGCTTCACGACAAGAAAAATACGGCCGGCGTGGTCAATTTCACGCAATTGGCCGAGGTCGGCAAAATTATACTCGATCAAACTGCCGATGCCTCCCTGATCAACGAAGCATTTGATTACCTCCGAGAAGCCTAAACCCGCCTCCATACCATGTTATCTCTCGAAAAGTCGGGCACCGGTCTCCTGCTGGCGCTGATGGCTGCCGTATGCTACGGGTTCATCCCCTGTTCACGAAAGAACTCCAGGCCCCTTCCGTCGGGCTTCCCCTCTTCGTCCACTATTCTCTTCTATCGTTTCGGCATTTCCTCGCTGGTATTGGCGATCATCATGGTGCTGCGTCGCGAAAGTTTCCGCATCAACTACGCCGAGTTCCTTCGCCTTGTGCTCTTGGCCTTTTTGAGCGACGGCGCCGCGCTGTTTCTCATCTCCGGCTATCGCTATTTCAGCAGCAGCGGTGTGGCCACCACACTCCATTTCACCTATCCGATTCTCACGGCCCTCATCATGATGATCTTTTTCAGGGAGCGGAGTCGGGTTTCCACGTGGGTGGCCATCGTGCTCTCCATCTGTGGTGTGGCTTTTTCTCTCAGGAGTAGGTGGCGCCGGTGCGCAGTGGTTGGGCATTGTGCTCGAGCTGATCTCCGCCTTGTGCTTTGCGCTCTATCTCATTCGCGTGAACCGTTCGCGCGTGGTGGGGAACATGCCGGTGGCGAAACTCACTTTCTATGTCATGGTCTTCGGCACGGCGATCTTCGCCGCCTTCATTGCCTACGAGCGAGCCGATTTCGACATTTCGGCGCACTACGCGCTCTTGCCTCCTCCCGGCGGATGGTGGAATCTGGGCTTCCTGGCCATCGTGTGTACCGTTGTGACCAACCTGGCCCTGGTACACGCCACACAAAACATCGGCCCCACAGTCACTTCCATCCTCGGTGTGCTGGAACCCCTCACCGCTTTGGTGCTCGGCATCCTCTTTCTGGGAGAACAACTCACCTCCGCAATGGCGATCGGGATCGGATTGATTCTCCCGCAGTACTTATCATCATTTTACGCCGCAAATCTTGAGGCGCTCCCCATTTTCATCAGAAGGCCGGCGCCCCGTTGTGCTTCTGGACCCCTCATTTTGAAATTCTGAATGAGCAGTGCGAGAAGCACAGCGGGCGCTTGTCTTACATTTCGTGCTTTGTCAAGCCGTTCGCACGCATTATTGCGTAACTTCGCCGCATCATAAAAACAACTTCACAATCATCATGGTCAAACAATGTACAATTCTATTCGGCTGCATGGCTCTCGGAGAATTGCTCGTCGCCGTTACCGGCCTGAGCCTCCCCGGTAGTATTGTAGGCATGCTGTTGCTCGCCGCTTTTTCTCGAGATGGGGTGGGTGAAACTCGAGTGGGTGAAAAATATTTCCGACTTCCCTGCTGAGCAACCTCGGTTTCTTCTTCGTGCCGCCCGGCGTAGCACTCATGCTCAACTTCGATACCATCGCCCGAGACTTCTGGCCGATCACCATCGCCACCCTGGTGAGCACGGTGCTGGTCTTGCTTTCCACAGGTTGGACTCATCAAATCGTACGTCGCTATGGTCCTTTCCACAAGTAGTCTGCTCCTTTCGCTTTCCGAACGCTTTGCCCTGATCGGAAAACCACTTTATCGACGCGCCTCGACAACGAGTTTGTGCTCATCGGACTCACCTTTGTGGTCTTCTTCTTGGCCAAGATGGTGCAGCGGCGCACGGGGTGGGTGCTCTTCAACCCCATCTTGATCACCATCGGCGTGATGATTGCCTTCCTCAAACTCACGGGCATTCAGTATGACACCTACCACAAAGCAGGTTCGCAGATCGAATTCTGGCTCAAACCCGCCATTGTGGCCCCTCGGTGTGCCCCTCTATCAGCAGTTGAAGGTGATTCGCAAACAACTCATCCCCATTTTGCTCTCGCAAACCGTGGGCTGTGTGGTGGGCATCGTCTCGGCCGTCGTCACCGCCCAGTGGCTCGGCGCCTCAAAAAGCCGTGGTGGTGTCGCTGGCACCGAAGAGTGTGACCACGCCCATCGCGATGGAAGTGTGTCGCACCCTCGGCGGTATCCCTCGCTCACGGCCGCCATCGTCGTGATCGTCGGACTGCTCGGTGCCGTCACCGGCTTCCGCGTGTTGCAAATCGGGCGAGTGAAAAGCCCCATCGCGCAGGGACTCAGCATGGGCGCCGCGTCTCACGCCGTCGGCACCTCGCGCGCCATGGAAAACGGGGCCAAATACGGAGCGTTTGCCAGTCTCGGTTTGATTGCCAACGGGGTGCTCACTGCCATCCTCACGCCGATTGTGCTTCGCATCATGGGATTGATCTAAAATTGGGCGGTCGTCGACGCCACCACCAAAGGCCATCTCTCACTTCTCCGCAAGAGAAAGTGGGAGATGGCCTTTTTTGGTCGTTGCACCCAGCCGACAGCTATTGCTCTGGAGGGGCACGGGCGCGTCGGGCACGCAGACTGAGCAGCAAGCGAGCAAACACGGCATCGCCTCGTGCTTTGGGCCCGCCGCACGCAGGAGAAGGGAGAGGTGGGAGGCCGCCGAAAAATCCCCCGCCTTTCGGCGAAAAAAATCCCCGTGTTTCGGGCACAAAGCCCCCATTTTTGCAGGCAGAGAGGGAGAAAACGGCAGAAAAATGCATTTTTTTCTTTTCGTGTAAACTTGGTCAATTGCGGAAGATGTCGTACTTTTGCAATCGCAAACGGGAAGCAAGCCCGATGCCACAACGAAAGACCGCAGCGAAACACCCCCTCGCCGATGAAAAAGCAAGTCGATCGGATGTGCAATGGAGAGGTGGCGGAATTGGTAGACGCGCTACTTTGAGGGGGTAGTGTCAATTGCGACGTGGGAGTTCGAGTCTCCTCCTCTTCACTTCTTGCGGAAATAGCTCAGTTGGTAGAGCACAACCTTGCCAGGTTGGGGTCGCGAGTTCGAGTCTCGTTTTTCCGCTCTCAGACGAATCCAGTCTTTCCGATTGGATTCGTCTTCTTTTTGTGCTGATTTTCGTAGATTTTTGTTCCTCGTCCTTCTTTTTCCGCATTCCGCTTGTCGATCCGCGAAGGAATGTGTATTTTTGAGCAAATCAATACCCGAAAGTCCGATGAAACTTCGTTTTCGAATCCCCTATTTCACCGCTCCCGGCGAGCAACTCCGTCTCGAATGGGAGAACCTCCCGTCGCCTTCGCTTGCGCTGAGCGAAACAGCGCCCGGCGAATGGACGGGCGAGGTCGTTTTCTCCGACCTCCACGCTGCGCAAGTGCCCACTTATCGTTATGCCGTGTGGCAAGGCGACCGCTGTTTGCGGCGCGAACTGGGCCATCTGACGCACCGCCTGCGCATCGAAAGTCGACTTGGCGACACGTATTTCATCGACGATCGCTGGCGCGACCTCCCGACCGACAGCGCACTGTTCTCCTCGGCTGTGACCTATCCCACATTGCCCGGTGCACCTTCCCCGTCTTTGGCAGCCTGCAGTCTCACATGGCGCGTGCCTCTCCCGCTTTGCGACGAAAGTGGTTGCCATTTGGCCTTTGCTGGGCTCCTCGCGTGCTCTCGGAGCTTGGGACGAGTACGCCGCCATTGCGTTCGACGAGATCGCCCCCGGCGTTTGGCAACTCACCCTCGACGCCGCCCTGCTTGCTGCCGGCGATGAGTATAAATTTGTGGCCGTCGACGAAGGGAGTAGGCGCGTGGCGCATTGGGAAACGGGCGCCAACGGATTTTTGAACTCCCGCCTCGCGTCGGGCGAGCATCATGTGCTGCCCGAAACCGAGGTCTATTTCCCCGAACTGCTCCCGCGCATGGCCGGTACCGCCATTCGGTGTTTTTCCTTGCGCAGTGAAGGCAGTCAGGGTGTCGGCGATTTCGGCGATTTGCGGCGCATGGTCGACTGGACAGCGGCCACCGGTCAACGGGTGTTGCAGATTCTCCCCATTCACGACACCACACTCACGGGCGAAAACACCGACTCCTACCCCTACAACGCCATTTCGGTCTATGCCTTCCACCCGATGTATGTGGACCTGCGCGCCTTGCCGGCCTTGCCCGACGCGCGCCAACAGGCTGCATTCGACCGTGAATTTCGCGAACTCAATGCGCTCCCGACCATCGACTATGCGCGGGTCAACAAGCTCAAGCGCGATTTTTCTGCTGCTCTCTTTCCGTGCACACGGCCGCGAACTGCTGAAGTCGCAGGCTTATGCCACCTTTGCGGCCCGCCATGCGCAGTGGTTGCCCGGGCTTATGCGGCCTTCTCGGCGTTGCGCGACAAATTTGCCACGCCCGATTTCCATCGCTGGCCGCAACATGCGGAATATGACGCTGAGGCAGTCGCAGCCACCTTCGCACCGGGCACGGCTGAGCGAGAGACCTACGACTTTTATTGCTATGTGCAATACCTTCTGCACACACAACTCAGCGAGGTCACGGCACACGCACGGCGGAGTGGGGTGGTGCTCAAGGGCGATATTCCCATCGGCATTGCCCGTTGTTCGGTCGAGGCGTGGACCGAACCTCATTATTTCAACCTGAACGGTTCGGCCGGCGCGCCGCCCGATGCCTTCTCGCTCACAGGGCAGAATTGGGGCTTCCCCACTTACAACTGGGCAGCCATGGCGGCCGACGGCTATGCGTGGTGGAAACGGCGCTATGTCAAGATGGCCGAGCATTTTTCGGCCTACCGCATCGACCACATTTTGGGCTTTTTCCGCATTTGGGAGATTCACACGCACAGCGTGCGCGGACTCCTCGGTCGCTTCGTGCCGGCTTTGCCCTACACGCTGGGCGAGATCGAGGCGGCGGGACTCCCCGTTTGATCGCGATTTCATGACGCGCCCCTTTGTCAACGACGCCTTGCTCGATCGCTTGTTCGGCGAACGTGCGGAGTGGGTACGTCGCACATTCCTCACCCATTCGCACTATGACATTTGGCACTTCCGACCCGAATTTGCCACGCAGCGCGCGGTGGACGATTTCTTGAGGCGCGAATACCGCGGACGGCCTGACGAAACTCAGATTCGGGAGGGATTGTTTGCCCTATTGGAGAACGTGCTTTTTCGTCGAAGACCCTTTGCAGCGTGAACACTACCATCCGCGCATCGAAGGCTTCCGCACTTTCGTCTTCGAACGCCTCAATGCCGACGAACGCAAGGCTTATGAGCGCCTGCACCATGTGTTCTATTACGAGCGGCGCAACGACTTCTGGCGTGCTTCGGCCATGGAGAAGTTGCCGGCGCTGAGCAATGCGACGGCGATGTTGCCTTGTGGCGAAGATTTGAGCATGGTGCCCGACTGCGTGCCCGGGGTGATGGAGCAACTTCAGCTGCTCACGCTCGAAATTGAACGCATGCCCAAGGTATTCGGTCGCGAGTTTGCCGATGTCGAGGCTTATCCTCGTCGGTCGGTGTGCAGTACCGGCACGCACGACATGGCTAGCGCTCCGCGGATGGTGGGCGGAGGATGCGGCGCGTTCCGCACGTTACTTCTTCGAGGTGCTCGGCCATGGCGGCGAAGCGCCCGCGGATGCGCCTGCCTGGCTGTGTGAAGAAATCGTGCGTCGGCATGTGGATTGCCCTTCGATGCTGTGTATTCTTCCCTGGCAGGATTGGTTGTCCATAGACGAGCGCCTTCGTCTGCCCGATGTAGCGGCTGAGCGCATCAACGAACCGGCAAATCCCCGACATTTTTGGCGTTACCGCATGCACATTGGGCTCGAAACGCTCATGCAGCAATCGGATTTCAATGCGCGCCTCCGTCAACTTTTGGTGGAGGGACGGCGAGCCTAATCTCGAAAATCTGCCGTTTCTCAAAAGATGCCGCGACTTTCTCGATTGAAGACATCGAAAGTAGACGATGCTTCGATGTGGGAGGTTTTCGTCGGCATGTCGATTCGTTCAAAGATCGTGATTGAAATCTGCTTCCGAAGGTTGGAATGGGGAGCTCGTTCCCCAAATCATTTTTCGGTGGCGTAGAGGTTAGGGCAAATCCTTCAGAATAAGAATGTTATGATCGACGATTATTTTCTCTATTTCGTAGGCGCGATAGTCTTCTTGGCTCTTGCATGTTATGTATATGCGTTTGGGAAAAAGATACAAGCGGTTCCAAAAGGAACATCCCTGAAATCATCGAGAGATTGCAGCATGAACTTCTGGGCGAAGAACAGGCTGAAATCTTGAAGAGGCAGCGGCATGAAAGGGAACAGAGGAAAAATCTCAGAGAAGCCTATCGAAAAATTAGCAGCGAGGCCTTTCGGAAATACCCCGGAATAGGAGGGAATTATCTGAAAAGGCGAGACTACATAAAAAGAAAGTGGCAGAGTCTGTGGAACTAATTTGCCATTTTCCATGTGAACAGTTTGCGGTATCTTGATGCATAAGGTCAAGATACCGCTTTTTTTCTTCGGGGAATGGAAGGACTAGTGGCTGAATTAAACGCGCTACGTCAATGACGGCGGTGGAAAGAAGGATTAAACGCGCGGAAAGGAGTAGGTTGTGTGGTGAAAGGCTGAGCAAATGTGGGATGAATAGGTAACGCGTGGAAAGGACGGGGTTGTGTGGTGAAAGGCAGGGGCACCGAGCGGAAAGGTAGTAAAGACGTTTCTCCGTGTTGTCGTTTAGGGCTGTCTCGTCGGGCATCGATTACGTTTCTTGGAAGATTGCTGTTGTATGAGGAAATGGGCCGAGCTTTGTATTTGGGAATGTTGTAGGACTGTATCGGAATTAAGGGCTTTGTGATGGGGATTTGGAAACGTGTTTTGAGGGTTGGATAGGTGCTACGTGTCTTGAGGCTTGGATTGGCGGTTGCGTGAAAAAGACTGTTGGGGATACCTGTCCTGAAATGGCCCATATTTTTGTGCGATGCTCTTATTTATTGTGCGATGGTAGCTGAAAGAATTTTCTGCCCCCTTTTCTGTCGGATGTTCTCTCTTTGTTCTATCGAATGTATCTCTCCCCTTCTGTCAGTTGTTTCTCTTTTCTTTCCATTGGATATTGCTCTTTTCTTGTCGTAGAAGGCTGTGTGCGCTTTCTTTTTACCGCCCACTTTTGATCCCGTGCGCACATCTTGATGCGAGCACCACATTGGACTCCCGGCTGCGTGCCTATTTCTTACGTCCGGTCTGCACTTTCTGCACGCTCAATCCGTGATTTTATTGCTAAGAAGTAGACTTATTTATTGTGTCAGGAAGGTGAAGAGCAAAATACCCGTTTCCTTCACACCTAATCCGGTGAATCACAACTGTTTGTTGCATCCCTGTGAATGGTGAAGGAGAAAAACGAAAAACAGCCGGCGCGCGCGTATGCGCGAAGGGTAGTAAGAGGACTGTTCTTCATGGGTAAGCAAATGGTGCTATCACCGACTAAGAGAGGAAACGGGACTCGCCAATAGGTTGTACAGATGGATAATGGAAAAACGTAGTCGCGATGTAAGTCAATGCGAAGTTTGGATCCTGCTCAAATCCTCTCGTTTGGCTATCAGTAGAAGATAATTTACGTTTGAGTTGAGTTCCGATTCCGAAATAGTTCTTTCCTTCTGTCGTATAGTCAATTTATATTGTTATATTTGCAATTGAATTGCCGTTGGATTCATGTTTGCCGGCGTTGTACTTATAGGATGTACTTTTGTACAAAATGATTTCTATGTTTGATCTTCAGTGTGTTATGACATACTGAGGAGCTTATTCGTACCTGATATGATACCGAAGTCTTATGTGAGGCCATATCCCATCGCAGCCTGTTCCGTTATTGGGTGGGCTGGCTTATTCGCCTTCTTCAAAGCATAAAAAGTATTGGCGTGCTCGCCGAATAGCTCGTCGAAACGGAGCAAAAATTGGGGAGGGAGCAGTTTTCTCAGTGGCTCTGGCTCGCAAAATGAATGCTAATGTGGTAGTGGGGGCACATTCTTCTATACAAACTGATAGTTTGGATACTAGAAACTCCATAGTGATCGGCGAATATGTCATTATAGGACATGGAACAGAGATTATCACGACCTCGCACAATATAGATTCTTCTGAATGGGAGCGAAAGGATTACGGACTTGTGATTGAGGATTATGTGTGGTTGCCAACAAAGGTTCTTGTGCTTCCCTCTTGTCGGCGAATCGGACGCGGAGCCGTAGCAAGTAGTGGGAGTGTCGTTGTGCACAATGTCGAACCAATGCAAGTCGTAGGAGGCAATCCTGCGAAATTGTTGAGGATGCGTGAGTGTGTCCATTCGTCTTTGGTTGTTGAATCCCTGTTGGGAGGAGATTTTTCCGTCTATCGAGCTGCCAGAAAATTGGGAAATGCCTGAGTCTCTGAACAAACGCTTGGTTGTAAAAAATTCCGCACTGCTTTATGTGCGGATGCTTTTCACAATGTGGATCAATCTCTATGCCACACGCTTGACCTTACAAAATTTGGGAGTCGAGGACATGGGTGTATATGGAGTTGTAGGAAGCATTGTGAGCCTGACGGGTGTTTTTGGCCAGTGGTACGACCAATGCGGTACAGCGGTTTCTGACTTTCGAGTTGGGGCGCAAGGACGGAGAACCGAATGCTGTGTTTTGCACCTCGCTCAATTTTGTTTTTCTCTTGAGTGGTTTGACGCTTCTCGTATTGGAAGTAGGCGGATTGGTGATGCTCTACCATAAGGTGAAAATCCCGGCTGAAAGTATGAATGCTGCTTTTTGGGTGTTCCAGTTCTCTGTGTTCACTTGTTTGGTCAATCTGGTTAGTATCCCCTACAATGCTTTAATCATTGCGCATGAGCGCATGAGCGCCTTTGCCGGTATCTCGATTTTTGCAAGTCATCTTAAATTGTGCGGCAGCTTATTCCATCTCTTTTTGCAGATGGGCGTTTGGTATGGTACGGGGATTCATGGCGGGCATCGGGCTGTTGGTGCGCATTGTCTACCAGGTCTATTGTCATCGGAATTTCTCCGAGTCATGTTATCATTTTGCACTACGTAAGGATTTACTGAAAGACTTGGGAAAGTTTGCCGGCGTAAGTACGTTCTCCGGTGTCTTGCAAGTCGTGACGGCAGAAGGATTAGTTTTGGTGATCAATCTTACTTTTGGGGCTGCACTGAATGCTGTCTATGTCATTGCTTTGCAACTGAAAAAAATTCGATTTTGTCCTTTGCGATGAACGTCTACAAAGCTATTTCTCCGCAAATAACGAAAACGTACGCAAGTGGAGAAATTGAACACCACAAAGCATTGGTGTACACGGGGAGTAAGATGGCTGTATATATGCTTTATCTTATTTTCTTTCCATTCTTATTCCGAACTGACTATATTATGCACCTTTGGTTAGGTAAGGTGCCACCTTATACTGTGGAGTTTGCCCAAGCAATGGCTTTTGTCTCGCTAACCTATGCAGCCTTTGAACCGATTAGAAGTGCTGTCTTGGCGACCAATCGCATTACTAAGTTTATGCTTGTGCCTGATAGTGTTAGTTTATTAGGGTTGCCAATAGCATATTTTTTTGCAAAAAACGGCGGTGATCCGAGTGTTCTTATTTATGTGATTTTGGCAATGGAAGTTTTTGCTTGCGGGCTGAGAGTGTACTTTGGTGCGCAAGTGTCAGTGATTAAAGTTCGAGAGGTTTTTCAACGTATCATGATTCCCTATCTGTTTAGTAGGAGGGATTCTATCAGCTATATGGTGGTTTTTGTCCTCCTTTTCTCCTACAATACTACATTTGACATTTACCATTTTCCTAAATGCATTAGCTACAATCTTTGCTGTTTTCGCCTTCGGTTTAAGTCAAACTGAGAAATTAGCTTTATGGCGTGAATGCCGTAAATTGAAATTATAATGTTATGATCATAAATATTGCCGCTTCTACTCGTTTTTCACTTAGCCAATCTTGTGGTTGAGTTGGAGAAAATGGGGATGATGTACGTTTTTATTCCTACGTACCACCAAGTCGATTAAAGGCATACGGGTTAAGCCAAAAATCCATTGTGCCTTTATTTTTGGCTTTTTGTTCCTGTCATCGCATTGTTGCGATTATCCAAAAGAGCAGCTTGGAGTATCAAGCTAGAATGGTTTCTGTTAGATTTTATTGTCGGCCATTTTATGAGAAAATGCGATGTTTTTATTGCGATGAGAAGGGTGATTTTCTTTCCGAGCAAACCTCTTGCCCATGGTTTTCCTGGTTCGGAGGCTTATTGAAGCGTAAGGGAATCGTCATGTTGACGCAACAAGCAACTATCATTAAAAACGTCTCTCTTTCGACAGCTTGCTGGTTTCGATACTTCTTATAAGTTGGTTGCCGATACCAAATTTTGGCTCGAGGCTTCCATGATACCAGAATTGAAGGTGAAGTATATAGACAAGGTGGTAGCGGCCTATTGTATACAAGAAGGGCAGTTGTCTTCTGATGTGAATTTGCAACAAGCAGAGAATGAGCGACTATTGAAAGAATATCCCAATTTACAAAGGGTCTCTTTGTCACAATATCTCACCTATCGTTTCTATAATTGGCGTATTTATTTTCGAAGATTTTTCAGAGAAAAATGACCAATCCTATGTGTTGAGATGAAGGTTCTTCATTATATTCCCTCCTTGGCAGCTTCTGCAGGCGGTGTAGCATCCTATTTGTCGGTACTCTGTGAAGAGTTAGGAAAACTCGTTGAGTTGCATGTTGCAACGAGCTATGAGAGTAAACGCGAAGTGAAAATTTGCAACGCAATTGTACACCGGATATCTTCAGGTTTAACCTGTTATTCTTCATCTAAAGCACTATTGAAAGAATTACGTCCTGATGTGGTGCATATCAATGGATGCTGGCAACCGCAATTGGCCTTTTTCCAATGGGCTGCACAAAGTTTACAGATTCCTGTGGTTTTGTCACCTCATGGTATGCTTGAACCATGGATCGTTAAGCGACATTATTGGACGAGAAAATGGCCTGCAATCCAATTATATCAAAGAGGTTTGGTAAAAGCGCGCTGACTATTTGCATGCAACTGCAGATACTGAAAAAGATAATCTGCTTCGCTTGGGCTGGAATGCCAGTATTACTGTAATACCTAATGCGGTGAATATTGAGGAGTTACCACTTAAGGAAAACTGGAAAATCAAAAGGCGAATTGTGTTCATGAGTAGACTGCATGTCAAGAAAGGTCTTGAGTTGCTCTTTGAAGCTTTGAGTCACTTGAAACCTGGCTTGGATAGTTACGAAGTAATCATTGCAGGCGAAGGAGAGCCCGACTATGTGGAAACGTTGGAGAAGGCTGCTATTTCTTTCGGATTGAGTGAGGTTGTGAGATTTGTCGGTGGCGTTTATGGAGCAGAAAAAGTCAGCCTACTGCAGTCTGCCGATTTTTTCGTCTTACCAACTTACAGCGAGAACTTCGGAATTGTAGTCGCCGAAGCTTTGGCTTGTGGTACTCCGGTTATCACTACACATGGTACACCTTGGAAAGAGTTGGAAGAAAACGAGTGTGGTTGGTATATTCCGGTTGGTGTGAATGCCTTGAAAAAAACTCTCAGAGAGGCGATTTCCGTAACTGAGGAAACGATAGAAAGAATGGGGCGTAATGGGCGTAGACTGGTAGAAAAAAACAATATACAGATAAATCAGTTGCATCACGCTTTTATTGAGAAATATACTTTTCTGTTTTTCTAAATAGAGAATAACAGTTGTATATTCTCATTGAGGTAAATATTGTCGGAATTCTTGTTTTTTTACGTTGTGAAGCAGTTTCACTTTTTCAAACCCATATAATCGGAAGAGGCAGGCAGTGCGGCTTTTTGGAGAATAACATGGCTTATTTCTACGTTCTTTCTTCCTTCAAGTTTAGGGCAGGAATGGAAGCGTTTTTATTTTTACGGTGTTTCGGAGCGAAGATATCGTCTAAAGCAGTTGTTTATTCAAGTGCTAAGATTTTTATGCCTTGGAACTTAGAAATGCATGACTTTTCATGTTTGGCTCCCCGGAGTTGATTGTTATAATGCAGCCCCTATCGTATTGGAATCTTACGCAACTGTCAGTCAGCGCGTTTACCTGTGCACAGCAAGTCACAACATATCGTCAACAGCTCACGAGCAAATTGCTAATCCGATTAGAATAGAAAAATATGCTTGGGTAGCAGCGGAAGCCTTTGTCGGTCCGGGTGTGACGATTGGTGAAGGTGCCGTCGTGGGCGCGAGAGCTGCTGTGTTTCGTAATGTAGAACCATGGAATGTAGTGGGAGGAAATCCTGCTAAATTCATTAAAAGAAGAGTGATTAATGAGAAAAGGTAGCATCGCTGTAATTATCTTGACCTTTAATGAGGAGAAGCATATCGAAAGGTGCATTGAAAATGTAAGACAGATTGCTTCGGAAATTTATGTCGTTGATTCATATAGCATAGATAAAACTGTAGAACTTGCCCAGAGTTCGGGAGCTGTGGTTTATAAAAACAAGTGGGAAAAATTATTCTCGTCAATTTACTTGGGCTTTGGATAATCTTCCAATTAAGTCTGAGTGGATTTTTGAGACTAGATGCTGATGAGTATTTGACTTCTGAACTGATTAAAGAAATAACTTCGGAGATAAACGTAGTATCTGACAATGTAAATGGCTTTACAGCGCAAAGACTAGTTATCTTCTTAGGAAAAGTACATCAAGCATGGGATCTTACCCCTAATCATGTTGCGTCTTTTCAGACGTGGATATGGTTTCATCGAAGATAGACAAATGGATGAACACATCGTTCTTACGAGTGGTGAAGTCCATGCATTAAAACATCCTTTTTATGATGACAACCTAAATGGTATCACATGGTGGACGAACAAGCATAATGGTTATGCAACAAGAGAAGCGATTGACCTATTGATGACGGAGTATGGCTTGTTGGATAACACGAGTATTCAAAGTGGGGGAACGCATTCAGCTTCAATTCGTCGTAAGAAACTAAAATACATACGCTTGCCTTTGTTTTGGCGTGGCTTCTTCCTCTTTATTTTGCGTTACATCTTTAGATTGGGCTTCCTTGATGGGAAAGAAGGTTTCTTGTGGCATTTTCTTCAGGGCTTTTGGTATCGAGCACTTGCAGATGCAAAGGTATTTGAAATAAAGAAGCGATTTAGATTTGATGATGTTGCCATCAAGCAGTATCTGATAGATAATTACGTGCACACTGCCACGAATGAATAGTACTTACGACACACTTTTTGCTCTCCTCCGTGCGGCACTACATGGTGATGAAATCCCCGAAGTGCCAAACTTCAGTGAATTGCTACAGGAAGCCCGAAAACAAACCGTCGACGGTTTACTCTATGCCCTGCCTGAAATTCGCGTGAGTGATGCAGAGCGTCCGGCATTGCTACAATGGATAGCCGGAATGCCTCGATTGGAGCAGACGAATCGTGAAATGGAAATGCACGCTGTACGATTGAGCGCACTGTTTGAGAAGAAAGGAGTGCGTCATGCCATCATGAAAGGGCAAACCTGTGCCGTGCATTACCCCCATCCCTTGTTGCGCCGCAGTGGGGATATTGACGTTTATGTCGCTCCAAAAGATTTTGAAAAAGCGTGCTCAGCATTGGAAGCGTTGCAGTTTGAAAAAGACGATGTGACAATGCACCACACGTCCTATCGAAAAGGACCGCTTGACATCGAATTACACTGGGTTTTACAGCGTTTACAATGGCCGTCGACGCATCGTAGATTGCGTGAATTGCTCACCCAAGAGGTAGATGAGTGCAAATCTCCCACACCAATGTTGGATATTGGGGCTGGAATGGTGCATGTACTCCCACCAGAGCTTAATATGGTATTACTCACTGCCCACCCTTTCACTCACATTGTCAACGAAGGATTGGGACTTCGACAAGTAGTTGATTGGATGATGGTACTCAAAAGACGCGCAATCAAATCAACACGCCGAAATTGTACATGATGCTCAAAGAACTGCGTTTGTTGCGTGTTTTTCGGATGTTGGCTTATCTTTGTTGCACTTACCTCGGTATGGATAAAGACACTGCATGCATTTCTCCAGATGGTGTTGCATTTAATAAGCAAGATGGAAAACGAGGAGAGCGCGTATTGGCATGGATTATCGAATCGGGTAATTTCGGCCATGCGATGCAGTTCGGTGAAGGAAAAGCTCGGACGCGGCGTTTCTATTCATATTTCTTGCGCAACTGTGTGCGTTTCTTTTGGCTCAATCCCACAGAAATGCTTGCTTGGCCATGGATGAAAGGCTATCGTTTTGTGACCGGTCAAAACCATTTACATGACGACTGAACCCAATTATACTCCCAAAGTCACGATTGTTACAGCCTGCTACAATCGTGCAGCGACAATTCGTGAGACGATAGAGAGTGTCTTGGCGCAGGATTATGAGCATGTGGAATACATTATCATAGACGGCGCTTCAACCGACGACACGCAGAGAATCGTTGAGGAATACGCTTCGCGTTTGGCGCATTTTGTCAGCGAACCCGACCACGGGATGTACGAGGCACTCAATAAAGGCTTGCGAATGGCTACCGGCGAGATCATCGGTTGGGTGCATTCAGACGACGTACTGTATGACACACACACCTTGTCCGCCATTGTTGATGCGTTCAAAAGTTCACAGGCGCAGGTGGTTTATGCAGACGGGCTTTTCGTTCGCTCCGATCGCCCCAATGCTGTGGTACGCAATTGGATTGGCGGCACGTATCGTCCGTGGAAAGTTCGTCATGGATGGTTGCCGTTACATCCCACCTGCTACATTCGCAGAGACTATTTGACACAAGTTGGACTCTACGATGAGAGTTTCAAAATCGCAGCAGACACAGAATGGCTCTTGCGCGTCTTGTTGCACCCCGATTTACACATACATTATTTGCGTCGTTACGTCATACGGATGCGCATGGGCGGACTTTTCTACCGACCTTTCGCAGCGCAAATTGATGTGGAGCGAAGATCTCCGTGCTTTTTCGCATGCACGGGCTTTCGCCTCGATGGACCAAATTGCAAAAATGGCGTGGAAGATCCCGCACTCATCAGCGCACAATTCTCTTCGTTCGGAAAAAAAGAGTGTAAGTCCCCCGAAATACTGACACCACCATCCATCCTTATCAATCACAAGGTCGATTCATCGCGAATCGACTTTTTTTGTGCCCGAATCGGCGCAAGTTTTATCCAGAAACGCCGCGAGCACCCACATTTCAAGCGAAGCCATTCCAAAAATCAAGCGGTGTCGGACAAACTGGTCCGACACCGCTTGCGTTATATGGAGCAAAGTAATCAGCGCACCACCACTTTTGCCGTCGTCCCGTTGGAGTAGCGCACGATGTTCACGCCCTTTTGAGGCTGTGCGAGGCGACGACCTTGAAGATCGAAGCGAGCCACTTCTACTACTGCGGCCGAAGCAGCAGCCGAACGCACAGCAGCGATACCCGCGCGTCCCTCAATCGTCACCCCTTCAGGGAGTTTCAGCGCCGCCTTGTACGCTTCGAGCGATTCTTCCGGAACGATGATTGTTTTCAGCTTCGGGCAGTTCGAGAAAAGCTCATCAGGCAAAGTCGGGACAGCCTTGCTCGTAAACATCACCGTCGTCAGTTCCTTGCAACCGTCGAACACCTTGTTTTCCATCGCCGTCAGCGTCGAAGGAAGTTCCACGTTTGTGAGTTTTGTGTTGCGGAAAGCATATTGACGGATGGTCGTCAGGCCGGGAGAGAAGGTGCATTTCGTCAGCGAAGTGCAGTTGTCGAAAGCTTGGCGGCAATCACGGTCGTGGTCTTGGGAGAATAATCTCGCGGAGCGGCTCACAGCGGTAGAACATCTTGATCCCGATCTCGTTGTCGGCCGAAGGTGCATAGAAACGATTGTAGAAACCCAATTGCTCATTGAGATAATTCTTGCCGGCCTCTTGTTTGATGAGCGCCTCCGAGAGATCCAATGTGCGGGTTGTCCCCTCCGATTCGTAACCGCTATAGTCGCGACCACACATCGTGCGGATCACCTGAATGTCCTCACCGTTGATCGGTCCCACCACTCGGAGCGAAGGCGTCTTCTCGCGTTCCGCTTCCGAAATTAGCGTCTCGAGTTGACCGGTTTTCTCCGTGGTCACCACCTTTTGAGCGAAGGAAAAGGACGAAACCGCCGTGAGAGAAGCGACCACTACAGCCGCGAAGAATAGTAGAAAATGTGCATAGCGTTGATAATTAGAGTTGATAGATAAAGTGAAGCAGACGTATCTCGTCCTTCTCCATCGGAGAAAGCAGACGGTTCTGCTGGGAAGTGTCAAAGTTTAGAGACCGCGACGAAGGCACACAGCCGTTGTGGGGCAAAACAGACCAAGCACCACAACAAAAACGACCGTCGCCACGAGTCAGACAGAGAGTCGCTCATCGAGCGGCTCATTTTCGTAGGGCACCACAAATTTGTGTCCGCGTCCGCGCAGCACCACTACTTTTGTCGCGTACCTCCTCGACGTAGAGCGAGTGCGTGCCCTCTGCAGTCCACTGTTGCGGAACTCATCGGGGTAGCGCATCGAGAAGTTCAAGGTCAGTCGCTCGCCCACCTGCGGATTCACCACGGCAGGGGTGATTTTCAGCGAGCGCAAAGCTGCATCCGGTCGCGTCGTGTTGCAAAACCACACCCCAACTCCCTTGCGTTGCACCGCCATCAGCGTATTCATCTGCTTAAAGAGGCTGCGCGAGGTCGTACCATAGATACCCGGGCGCTGTGCGTTGCCTTCGCAGCGCACCGCCACGCGCACTGTTTGGACTTTGCCCGTGGGAGGAATAATGCGCACCGTCGCATCCCCTTCGTAGAAGGCTTCATCTCAGAATATTGGTTTTCGCATTCCATTTCGCGTTGATCACGTGATCCGGATCCACCACTTCGAGATCCGCCAATCCGCCTCCTCCGTTCACACTCACGAATTTGCTCTCATCGCGCGGGAAGAGTCGAACTTCCTTTTGGCTCACACTCACCGCCGGCGGGGCGATGTTCAGTTCGATGCGGCGTTTCGTGTCGCCCGAGTGGATCACTGCATAGGTTTTCCCTTCCAAAATGCCGTTGATGCGCAGCGTATCTTTGCTCATCGACACACTTGCGATTTTCGAATCCGCCACATAAGCCGAGAATTTCCCGGTTCCTCCCGAAAGCAGGAGCATGCGTGTCGCTTGAGGCGACACTTCGATCGAGTTGTCGTTTTTCCGCTCCCACTTGAATGGGCGTTTCGGGAGCTTCTTGCGTCTTGTCACAGCTCGTCAGCGCAAGAGCGCACGCTGCGAGCAGCAGAGTCATCAGTTGTTTCATCGTTTAGTCCACATTGAGTTGATAATCCAGTTCCCACTCCCGTCCGCCGCTTTCCACGACGAGGATGTGGAGAAAATGCTCCCCACTTTTGGTGAAAAGCAGTTGTCCGTCCGTGGGCTCTTGCTGTTGGTCGTCCACCCAATAGGTGATTTTCGCATTCGCGTCCGCGAGTTCTTTCCAGAAAAGCGGCAGGGCGCGCGGACAGGTGCCGTTTTCTCTCACCTTATATAAATAAGGAATGCGGTTTTCGTCGTTTACGGCGTGTGTCAGCGCCCTCAGTGGCGGTGCTCAGCGTCGCCGCTTTGGCCGAACGCGTGTTGTTTTTTAGCGTCACCACCTCAATGTTATAGGAAGTGCCGGGAGCGAGTTGTGTCACCACGAAGTTCGTTCCGTTGTCGTACCCTGTCACTTTTCCGTTCACCTTCACTTCGTAGCTCACCTCCGGTCCCTGCCGTCGGCAACCAGCTCAGTTCCAGTTCGCGCTGCTGCGTTTTGGCTTTGAGGTTCTCGGGGGGGGCGAGTCGATCGTCCGTTTTGCCGGCCGAAGTCTGCACCATTTCAATATCGTCGATCACGATGAAGCCCCCCTTCTCGTTGGCTTCGCTGTCATAGTTGAGATACAATCCCACACCCGCGTGGTCGGCACCGGCCGGCGCGGTGAAAGTCAGCACCTTCTGCTGCCATTGGTCGGAAAATGTTAGTGGCGTAATCTGCCTTGTTCTCGCGTGCGTCCTTTTTCAAGTGCGTGCCGCCGCGCAACCAGTCGACCGTCACGACCATGTTGGGTGCCATCTTCTGCCCCTTGTACCAATAAGTCAAACGGTACTCAGCGCCGGCTTCCACCTTGAGGTGATAGGGGTTGAATTCCTTGTCGCGTGTGAAAAACGAGCCCCCGTTCGGATAGAGTTTGAGGGCAAACTTCCCCGAGTGTGCGTCGGTCACGCGCGTCGAGTTGAGCGATGCGGTGATATACCAGTAGAGCGGTTTCGCATACGGGTCGAAAATCCCCGAAGGCTTTGTCGTTCTCGTCGTCGCCGTCCTCGTTTTTCGTCGCCGTCCTCGTCGCCGGCTTCGCTATCGGTACGAACTTGGTGGCGACGTGCGGCGGCCGTCGCGGCATATTCCCTCAAAACTGCCGTTCGGAATGATGTTTTGCCCCACTTGTGCGGCGAGTGCCGTGGGCAAGAGGGCGAAGAGCCCGAAAAGTAAACGTGAATAGGTAGAAGTCATCGTCGTTTGAGTCGTTAGTTGCGGCGCACCACGTCCGCGATGCGGAGTCCGTAGCGTTGGCCGATGCTTTGTGCCACAGCGCGGAGCGATCCTGTGGTGTTTTTCGTCGCCGAGCAGGCGTTGTTTGTCCCAAAGTCCGTTGCCGGCGGTGAGTTGTGCGAGGAGTTGCGCCGTTTCGTCGTAGGAGAAGTGCGGTTGGCCGTCATCTTTGCGCGTGAATTGCAGCGCATAGACTGCCCCGAGTGCTTGGGAGACGAAAGGCAGCGCATTCTGCACGTCTTCTTCGAGGTTGGCCATGGTACGTTCGCCCGCCAAGAGATACATCGCATGCACGGCCACCACTTTCGAGAGTTCGCGGCGGATGATGCGCAACGCTTCGCGCGCATCTTCGTAGCGATATTCCGTCAGTGCTTGTCGTCCACGGGCGAACGCATTGTAAAGCGCAATGCGACTGCCGCGCAGCACGGGTAGTGCGGCCGTTTCGGCGTAGGGTTTCCAAAATTGGTAGTAGCCGTAAGCCAAATCCCAGTGGTGTTCGAGTGCCGTGTAGTTGCGTCCCGGGAGCAACACGCCGTTTTCGTGCGCGCTGCGCAGGGCGTTGTCGTCGATCAAGGCCTCGTCGAGGTGCGTGTTCAGCACTTTGTCGAGATAGAGCGCACCGCGCACCATCTCCGGGAAGAGTTCGGCCACCACGACGCCGCGTTCGTCGGCAAAGGCCACGTTCACGTCGCCGATGTGCGCCCCCACGAAACCCGAAGTGCCCATAGTGGCGCGGCGGTTGCGCGTCACGCTCGGCGAAGGTTGTCCCAGTCCGCTCAGGCGTGCCGTGGCGGAAAAGAGCTCCTCCAAGTCGCGCAGCACCTTTGCGCTGTCGTTGCGGTGAAGCGGCGAAGCGGCAATGGCCTGTCGCGGAGCGAGACCGAATTCGCCTGCGTCGAAGTATTGTTGTACGCGCAGTCGGTTGGCGGCATACATCACATTCGCACCGCGCAAGTAACTTTCGTAAATATGGTCGAGCGGTTCGCTCAGCAGGCTGCACTCCAAATAGTCGACACTGCTCGTGCCGTTGCGCTTGAAGGCGTAGCTCGGATCGGGATAAGGCGGCAGCACATAGGCCGACTCCACCGTTTCGCCTTCGCGGCTGTCGCAGGCTGTGAGCATCGGCGCACAGCAAATGGCCGCAAGGGCGATGGGAAAGAACATTCTCATGAGCGATTGACGAATTTAGGGGAGAATGATGTAGGCACAATAGGGTGTTTGATCTTGTCGATGCCCTCTTCGTTTTGAAATTCGTGGGCGGTGAGCGGTTTCACCACGGTGAATCCGTCGGTCGATACGGCCGAAGGTGGCTTTTGACCGACGAACCGCGCGGTCCCACCCCATTCACGCACAGATACATCGGGTGTCCCGAACGTGCCTCGAATGTCACCGTGTGCGGTTGTCCGTTTTTGAGAAAAGTCTGTGCGGTGCTGTCGCGGCGGTTGGAAGTGAGCGTTTGCAAGTGGCGCTCGGCGTCGACGTAGCGCACCACATAGCGCGACTGAATCTCAGTGTCGGCCACCGCAGCGCCCAAGATGTCGACTTCGCCGAACGAGCAAGTCAGCGTGACGCGGTAGGTGCGCACATCGCGGTCGATGTTCACGCCCGGATACACGAAGTCGCTCACCGGCGCATCGGGATCGCCGAGGCGCACATCTTGGTCTTCGTAGGAAATGCGCGGGCGTTCCGGCCCTTTGAAGGGAAAGAGCCGATCGTAGTCCTCACGCGGCGCGTCGTCATAGGCACGAGTGCAGCCCATCGCCAGGAAAGCAAGTGCACCTATATATAATGTGTAGTGGCGTCTCATATCGTAATGGTAAAAAGAGGAGAGAGCGTGACGAACGGCTGCCGATCAGCGTGCGCCCTCATCGTAGATCACAGCTTTGATGCCCGTGCTGATGCCTTCGGGGTGCAGGTGTTTGCTCACATAGCGCGTGCGCAGCAAGGCGTCGTAGACCTGCACGAGTTCCGCCTCGAAGCGGTTACCTTTGCGTTCGAAATCATAGAACTGTTTCGCCGCGTCGAAGCGCAGACCGGCGCGGAAGGTCAATCCCTGTTCGGTGCCGGTGTAGCCCGACCCCAGTCCGGTGATTTCCTTCGGCGGATAGTCGGGAATGGGATTGCGCTTGCTGGCGAAGACAAAGAGGTAGTAGCGCTTCGCATTGATCTCGCGGAGCAACGATTGGTTGGTTTCACGTTGCGTTTCGCGAAATAGTCGCTTCGGAAATAGGTGCGACCACCGCGGTAGATGCGTAGTTGCGGATTGACCATGCGCTCGAAGGCCAGCCGGTTGTCCACGGCCTGCTGCACCACGGCTTCCGCTCTTCGGGGGCGCCGAGTCGCGTCAGGCGGATGTATCTCTCTGCCGGCAACAAGTGGTTGGCCGAGCGGAACATGAGGTTGCCGTCGGGATCTTTGCCCATGTAGAGCCAGTCTGAGGCGCCTTCAAATCGGTCGTTGGCCAAGCGGTGCACATAGGTGTAGGTGGCGAAGCTCAACTGCGCGAAGCTGTTGCGGTTCACGGTGTATTGGCTCACAATCGGGCGCACCGCCGTTTCCTCGTCGAAGTCGGCGCGCGTCTCTACGGTGTTGTTTTCGGCAAAACGCATCGTGAAGCAGTGGCCGCCGTAGCCGTAGCTGCCGCGCAAAGCCGTTTGGTTGATGGCTCATCGGGATTGCTGTAGAGGAGCGAGTCCGTTTTGGGAAAATAGATGACGCGCCAACCGTGGGGCGCGGCGATGAGTTCGCGGCGCAAGTCCTCGACGGCGTTTTGGCTGCGCTGTGTCGGCGTTTGGTCGAAGGCCGTCTGCTCGTCGCCGCAGGCCGTGAGCGAAAGCGTGCCGAGGCTCAACGACAAGGCGAAGAGAGCCGTAGCAAAGCCGGACAGCGGGAGGCGACGAACCGAACCGAAGGAGAAAAGGGAGAACTTAGTCATGTGACCGTTGTTGTTGGACGAATGAATTTAGGCGGCGCACCGTTCGCACTTGCAGGCGGCGCAGGTCGAGGTTCCATGTTTGGCGCACATAGGTGTCGACAAACTGCTGTTTGGCGGTGAGTTCGCGATAAGCCTGTTTGGCTTCCTCGGCATAGCGCGCATTGATTTCCGGATCGATGTCGGTGTCGGGGGTCGCCGCCTCGGTGAGTGCCGCTTGCACCTGCGCTGGTGTGGCGCAAAGGGTGGCGCTGAGCATTTCGGCAAAGTCGTCTTCGGCCGAAATCATGCCGTGTATCGTCAGGCAACCGCGCTTGTTGGCCCAGCTGTCGAGGCCGAATTGCTGTTGCGGTGTGGTGGTGTAGCTCCAGGGGGCCACGAGGGCAACCGTGCTGTGTGTGTAGCGTTGTGCGCTGATGCGCGAGAAAGCATCGCGATCGTAGGGCATCACAGCCGTGAGGTGCTTGCAGAGCTGGTGCAGACCGCTGCGCGTGAGGGCATAGACCTGTCCTTCGTCGTCGGGCGAGAAGGCATTGAGGTTGAAGAGCGCCATCTCGGCCGTCGATCCGGCGGTGGGGAGATACAAACGTGCCATGCCGTTTTCGTCACGGAACGTGCCGCCGTAGAGATACAGACGCAGCGGTGCGCGACCGAGCAAGAGGTTGGGGCGATCGAGCCCTTCGGCGGCGAAGCTTTCGAGACAAAGGTGGCGAAAGGCTTCGAGCACCGGGCGCACCTGCTCAAGGCGCGGCGGATAGATGCGGTCGGTCGTGGCGCCGGCGTGATTTTCCTGCCGATAGACCACTTCGATACCGTAGGGCAGGGTGATGCTGTCGCGAATCCAGCGATCCAGTTCGCTGTCGCTGTGGTGTTCGGTGCCGGCGTCCACCACGCTGTGGGGCGAAAGGCGTTCGTCGCTGCAACCGCTGAGGGCAGCGGCGGCAAGCAAGAGGGTACATGCGGCGGTCAATCCGCGAGGGGGGAGAGAGAACATGGGCGATTAGCGTTGAGGAGCATTACGCTCGCGAGGATTCGGACGGAGACCGCGCTCGATGGCCTGTGCCGGGATTTGCAAGATCTTGCGCGGGTCTTCTTTTTCGAGTGGGAAGTAGTAGCGACTCTTCGAACTGCGCCGTACACTGAGGTGGAAACGGCGAATGTCGAACCACCGCAGTCCTTCTTCGAAGAACTCTTTGCGGCGAAAAGTCGAGAATGGTTTTGACCAGTGCGAGCTGTTTGAGCGTCAGCCCGTAGGTGGGCGAAATGACGTTGTAGTTGGCGCGGTCGGTTGTGGTGTAGACACTGCGCTCCACGGCCGGCATGAAGCCGAACTTCCCCTGCAAATATTCGCTCAGGTCGTCGATGGCGCGGTTGTAGTCCTTGCGCATGGCGTGCGCCTCCATGCGGTTGAGCAGCACCTCGTCGACCGTGAGCAGCACGTTGGTGACATAGAGTTCGCGCGGCTTCGACCCCGTGCTCTCGCTGCTCGAGATTTCGTCGAACTTGGCCATGTAGAAGCCTTCTTTCACCGGCGAGGGCGAGGAAGTGAAGAGGTAGTGGCCGACGAAGTTCATCTTTTCGTAGTCGCCACCCCCTTCGATGCCCTTCTTGGCAAAACACCGCGTCGACAATGTTCCATGTGGCGCCGAATTTATCGGTGGGAGCGGTGCGTGCCAGTCGGGATTCGGTGGTGGTGAGGAGCAGATTGGCCGGTTCGTCCGTGGCATTGTAGAGGCGGTGGAGGCCGGGATGATCAAACTCGAGGGCGTCGGCATATTTGTTCCAGCGGCGCAGATTTTTTTCTTCGCATCGCCGCCCAACACATAGTCGGCATAGGCCACCACTTGGTCCCAATCGCCCTTGAACAGGTAGAAACGCGTGGCAAAGGCGTAGGCGGCGCGCTTGTTGAAGTGGAATTTCGGATGCGCATAGTAGTGATCGTCCACCAAACTGATGCCGCGTTTCAAGTCGGCCTCGATTTTGTCGTAGACTTCGTCGACGGTGCCGCGCCGATAGTCCACGATGGCGTGCTTTTCGGGCTGCTCCACATAGGGGATGCCGGGGCTTTGCGGATCGTTGCCGTAGGGTGCTGACCAAATGTTGACGAGCATGAAGTGCAGGTAGGCGCGGAGCAGGAAGGCCTCACCGTAGAGAGCTTTGACGCGCGGCGTTTTTGGGGTAGCGCGCCAGGAGTTCGAGCGCCTTGTTGGCCTGGGCAATGCCTTTGTAGCAGGCATTCCAGTAGTTCAGGGGCGTGTCGAGGTCGTCTTGGTCGTAGTCCTCCCAAAAGTACATGGCCTCGTTGAGCTGCGTGTGCTGTCCGTTGGGACGCTCGCCACATTGTCCGTGCGCGGCTCGAGAAAGGGGATGTAGGAAGCTTCGGGATAGGCGCCGGTGAGGAGTTCGGCGATTTTGGCTTCGAGTCGATGCGCACATTCAGCTCCGAATCGGGACTCATGTCGAGGAAGTCGTTGCACGCCGTGAAGCAGGTGGCACTGCAAAGGGCGAGGGCGAGCGCCAAGCCCCCGTGTCGGAGGCGAACGAAGGGGAGGGCAGGGCGCAGAGGGCGACGGTCGGCGAAAACTCCGCGCCTTTGGCGCAAAAACCTTCGCGTTATGGAGCGAAACAAGGGCGTTTTTTTCGGAAACATGGGGTCAAAAATCCGAGATTGAGGGTGAGCGTGATTTGTCGCGGGGTGGGAAGTGCCACACCGCCCGAGCGATAATATTCGGGATCCTGTCCGTGCAACCGGTGGTCGGCGTAGAGCAACAGCGGGTTGGTGACATTCAGGCGCAGAGCAGCCGACGTGAGGTGCAGGCGTTTGAGGTGTTGGGCGGCAGCGCGTGGGCCACCGCCACATTCTTCAGGCGAACGAAACCGCCGTCGGCCACCATGAGCTGCGAATAGTTGTAGGTGTTGTAGGCGCGCTCGATGTTTTCGCGTCCCACCTTGTCGATCAGTGCCTGCGAGGGGAGGGTGGGCACGTCGGTGCGCAGTTCGTCGCCGGGATTGAGCCAGCGGTCGACGTAACGCTTGGAGAAGACGTTGAGATCGGCGAAGGCCGGGTCGAAAGTGGGGTTGAGGCGCAGTTTGTTGCCCGCCTGCATGGTCACGAAGAACGAGAATTCCCACGCCCCGAGGTGAAACACGTTGGAGAGTCCGCCGGTGTAGCGCGGTTCCACGGGGCCGTGATAGATGAGATAGGTCTTGGCGTACTGCGTGTCGAGGAAATCGGCGCCCGCAATGTGGGCATAGTCACCGCCCCGAGCGGATAGCGGCCAAAGTCGAAGGTGGGCAAACCATTCACGTCCAAACCGTCGAAATTGTAGGAGAAAAAGTGAGCCGCGCGGAAACCCTACGACGTTACCTCGCCCGCGTCCGGCCACCATGTCGAGGGCGGTGGGTGTGTTGAGGAGGCGCGTCACTTTTTGGTCCATGGCGCTGAGCGTAAGCGTGGTGCTCCACGAGAAGCGCTCGGTCTTGATGTTGAGTGTGCTGACGCCAATTTCGGCGCCCACGGTGCGCAGATCGCCAAAGTTGGCGTATTTGTAATACTGTCCGCCCACTCCCGACGTGAGGATGCGGTCAATGAGGTCGTAGCTGTTGCGTCGGTAAAGATCCACGGTGGCACTGACCCGATTGTTCCACAGGCCCAGCTCCAAGCCTCACATTCCACTCGTACATCTTCTCCCAGGTGAGATCGCGGTTCTCGAGATGGCGGATGTCAATCTTGTTTTCTCGGTCGCCGAGGCGGTGTCTCTGCACAATGCCGCTTTGGTAGACCGCAGAAGCGTTGACGGCCTCTTCATTCATCTTGGCTGTGAGCCCATAGCTGAGGCGTACGGCGAGTTTCGAGACGTTGCGAAACGGACGCATGAAGGTTTCGCGGTCGATGTTCCATTTCGCACCGAGATTCCAGGTGGGCAACCACAGCGCGCCCGCACGGCTTCCCGCGGTGTTGGCACTTTCGTAGTTGAGCACGGCGTTCACGACGTAACGCCCCGCAAATCCGTAGGTGCCGTTGAGCGAAAAACGTGAGCCCGCGGTCGTTGCGCTCACGCAAAGCGAAGTAGCTGTTGCCTTCTTCGGCGAGTTTGCGGAAAAATGAGCGGGAGGTATAGACCCTGATTGCCGCGATCATATTGTATGCCGTAGCCCGGTGAAGGGCGTGTTGGTGCGGTGGGCGGTGCGCAACTCGGCGAAGGCGAAGGCTTTGAAGTCGTGTTCGCCGTGACGGAAGTCGTAGTCGGCGGCCAAACGCGCGAGCCAACTGCTGAGCGAGGCCTCGTTGTTGTCGAGGAGTCCGCCTTGGGGAATGCCGATTTGGGGGCTGTTGGTCGGGATGATCCTTGTCGTGCACCAAATAGACGTTGTCTTGCGCCACGAGCGGGGTCTCATTGGCACGAAAGGCCTGAATGAGATTGCTGTTCTCGGTGACTTTGTGCGTAGAGGAGGTGTGCGCGCGTCGAGCGGCCACAAGGGCTTTGAGCGAAAGGCCGTCGCGCAACTGATAGGTGGCTTCGCCCTGCAGTTTGAAGTCGATCACCCTCAAGATCCAAGGTGTTGTTGGCATACTCGTTGAGGATATTGAAGGGCGCCCAGTTGTTGCGGTAGAAGGAAAGTCGGCCGTTTGCGTCGTAAGGCGAGAGCGTGCGGCTCGTTCCCAGGGCATACGAGAAGGGATTGATGTCAAAATCGCGCTCGAATACGCCCCTGTGCGTGGTTTTTGCGCTGCGGCAAGGTGCCGGTGCGGACTGTGAGCGCAAACTCCCTGTGCGGAGAGCGTAGCCGTGAGGCGCGGCGAGACAAAGAAGGTGTTTTTTGAGATTTGCCGTGAGGCGATCGACCTTTTCGGGGAGCGTCCAGCCGCCATCGTGGAGAAAACCGACCGAAGCGTAGGTGGCGGTGGTTTTTCCCCCGCCCGACAGCGACAACGTGTGCTGAGTCGTGGGCGAAAGTGTGAAGAGCAGATCAAACCAGTCGGTGTTGGCATATTCTGCGCGGCGCAAAAAGTCGCGACGTGCCGCGTCGGTGTTCTCCAGCCCGAAGGAGCCGGTCGACGGGTCGTAGGTGTTGGCCGCTTTATAGTATTGGTGAAACACTCCTCCCCGTCGGCCGTAGAGCGCACTCCCGGCGTTGAAATATCCCTTGTCCTCCATCTCGCGATACAGGGACATGGTCTCTTGCGAATTGAGCAAATCGAAATCGGCATACCGAGGTTTGAGGCGAATCGTGTTCTCTGTGCTGTAATGCACGGAGAGCGGCGTGTCGCGACGGCCGTTTTTGGTCGTGATGACGATGACGCCGTTCAGCGCACGGGCACCGTAGACGGAAGTCGCGCTGGCATCTTTCAAAACTTGGATGTCTTGGATGTCAGACGGGTTCAAACCGGCGATGGCCGAGCCGACGAGCGTGACGGCATCCCCGGAAGCGAGCTGATCGAGGGAGAGATGCACGAGATCTTCGTACACCGCGCCGTCAATCACCCAAAGCGGTTGCACATTCCCCAGGATCGAGGCACCGCCACGGATGTTAATGCGCGGCGCGGCACCGAATGTGCCCGAAATGTTCTGGATGTTGAGACCGGGAACGCGGCCTTCGAGCATGCGGCTCACGTCGTTGAGGCCTTCGAGGCGCACATCGCTCATTTTTACGGCCGAGGCCGCGCCGGTGTAGATGCGGTTTTTCACCTTTTGATAGCCGGTCACCACCACTTCGTCGAGGCTGTGTGTGTCTTCTTCGAGGCGAATGTGCAGCGAGTCCGTGCCGGCGATGCGCACACGGCGGGTGAGCATGCCCAGGTGGGAGACGAGCAGCGTTTTGCCCACGGGGCGTGTAGAAACCCGGAGGGAAAATCGCCCTTCGTCGTCGGTAAGGGTGTGTAGCGGGGAGTTGACGAGTTGCACATGGGCGCCGGCCAACGGAAGTCCGCTCATGTCGGTCACAATTCCCGACACCGCGGCCGCAGTCTGGGCGGTGGCCGTGCTCACCCCCCAAGTTGCGCAGCAAATCAGGGAAACAAACGGCCGAAAGTGGGAAGGTAGAAGTCAGTTGAGGCATGATGTTTGGGCTTACCAGTTCAAGATGGCTCCGCAATAGAGCCCGAAAGGATGACCGACACGCAGACCCGCCGGGTGACGCGAGGCGAGATAGCGCGCATTGGTGAGGTTGATAGCGTTCAAAGTGAGCGTTACGTGGCGATTGAGGCGGGCTTTGGCCGAAGCGTCGACGATGAAATGCGAGGGAATGGTCTCACTTTTGGGCATGGCCCCCTGTCCCGGCACGGTACGCATGGCGCCGTTGTAGCGCAGCCCCACGTTGAGTTCGTAACCGCGGTATTCCGCGCCGAGTTGTGCGTTGGCGGCGTGTCGGAAGATGTAGGGAATCTCGTCGCCCACGTGGACATCGCCCCAAGCGTCGCTCGAAAACGCGTTGAGCATCTCGGTGTGCGTGAAAGTATAGGGTGAGTTGGAGCGGAATGTTCACGCGGCCGATGTGCGGTTGGGCTTGTGCCAGCAGTTCCACGCCGCCCACGCGCGCTTTGCCCACGTTGAATTGTTCCAAGGTGCCTTGTCCGCCGCCGGCAAGGAGGTCACTGCCGAGCATGTTGCGGTAGGCGTTGAAGAATCCGATGGCTTCGACTTTCAGGAAGCGCGAATTCCATCGAGCGCCGCCTTCGAAGTTGGTGCTGTTCTCGGCTTTCTGATAGAGGGTGGCACTCGGCGGCGCAAAACCGCGGTGCACGCCGCCTAAGAGGGAGAGTTGCGACGTGAGCTTCACGTTGAAGCCCAAACCCGGCAGCCATGCGCGGGCGTGGTTGGGCGTTTCGATGCGAATCTTCCCGCTGCGTCGCGGGTCGGCCGCAGTGAAGTCGCGTTTCAAGAGACTCACGTCCTCATAGCGCGCGCCCGGCAGTGAAGGTCCACGCGCCTTTTGCCCATTTGGTCAGCACATAGCCCGACCAAGCGTGGGCTTCCGTGATGCGGTTGGCGTTACTGCCGGGCAGCCCCGGGAGGAAGAACTGCATGCGCCCGTTGTGCATGGCGTAGCCGTCGTCTTGTTGAAAACGGTCCTCGTCGTCGACGTGATAGCGTAGGCCAATTTCGGCGGTGAGCCAACCTCCGAGCACGTCGCCCCGCCATTCGCCTTTGCTCTGGATGCCTCGGGAATGATAGACGCGATGGTTGGCGCGGAGCATCAGCGCTTCGCCGGAGAAATCGCGAGCGCCGGTGAGAATGTCGAAATACGCGCGATTCACCTCAGGGGTCTGCCAGCACGTCGGCAATGGTTCTGCGTTCGGCCTTCGTCACTCCGTCGCGCACTTCGTTGAGTTTATACCAGTTGCGAAAGAAGTAATGATAGTAAGCCTGCGTGGTGATGTTCCAACGATAGCCGCCGTTCATCACGTGGGTGGCAGCCCACTGCCAATGGCGCGTGACAAGGCGGTCGCGCTGCGCACCGGCATAGCGGAAGTAGGGATTGCGGGCAAAATCATCTTCGGAGAGTCCGAGATAGGTCTCGTCGGAATGCTCGTCGGCATAGCCCGCTTTGAGTTCCAAACGGTGATTGATGCCGGAGTCGAAGGCCGTTTTTCACCAAGAACTTGCCCGAAATGTCGTTGCGTCGGAAGCCTTCGCGCTCGTCGGGGTCGCCTTTGCGGAAACCTTTCGAACGGTAGTGCAGATATTCGAGCACAAAGCCCGTGTGCTTCCAGCTGTTGCCCACCATTGCGTAGGATTTGAATGTATCGTAGCTGCCGTAGGACGTATTGAGGCGGGCCGTGAAGCGATTCGGCACTGCTGTGGAAACCAAGTTCACCGCACCGCCCGTGGTGAAGGGGCCATATTGCACCTGGCTGCTGCCTTTGAGCACCTCCACGGCCCTGCATGCGTGCCATGTTGGGGAAGTAGTAGGCGGCCGGTGCGGCGTAGGGCGCGGGCGCAATGAGCATCCCGTCTTCCATGAGGGAGATGCGTTCGCTGCGCTCGGCTTTTGTGCCGCGCAAACTGATGTTGGGACGCAAACCGAATCCGTCTTCTTCGTAGACATTGACGCCCGGCACGCTTTTGAGCAGGCGATTGATGTCGGTGTAGCCCATGCGCTGTATTTCCTGCGGCGAGATGTAGTAGGCCGACCCCGTACGGTTGCGGGCTTCAAACTTACTGCCGAGCATTTGTCCGGTGCTGACGACCACTTCAGCGACTTTGATGTCTCGGCGTGTGGAGTCTTTGCCGGTGGAATCGGGGGGCGTGAGGACAGTTTCCGTGGGAGCGTGCTGCAGATGTCCTGCAGTTGCACACAAAGGCACGAGCCCCGGGAGAAGGAGTCCGAAAAAGTAGGTATCTCGCATAGAAAAGGGGTGCGCACAGCGCACTTCATTGCATATTTACAGAGAGAAGTTTTTGAAATGCGAAATTAAATACAATATCGTGCGCGGACAATCACTACATGTGGGTATTTTGGGTTGTGAATTTTTGAGATTGTTGTGATAATGGGCACGGTGAATGTGTTTTGTTGTAGAATGGGAAATGAAAGCTATAAGGATGTAAACGAAATATGGTCCCCGATAATTTGCCCGCGGACGAAAAGGGGAGAAAGCAGCGAAGTTTATGCATAAAAATCGGAACTCGATGTTTCCCTCCTCGCACAAGTTCAATATGCACCGGGATACGCCGCGCGTCTGCGTAGGAAAAAGGCGAGAAACTGCGGAGTAAGCAGGAAAAGCCTCCGTGTTTTCTCTGATAGCTCCGCGTTTTTCGGAATTATCGCGCGGCTTTTTTGGAGAAACGTCCCTTTGTACGGCCGGAAGACGGGCAACGCAGGGCGGAAGTCGGGAAAAAGAGGAAAACCTGCGCAGACTGCGCGACGAACTGCCCCGTGCATCTGAACAAACCCGCAGGGAAGGACAGAAAAGCAAAGCCCGCGCAGTGGCAGGCTTTGCTTTGAAAAAGAAGAGGGGAAGTTGCTCGATCGGGATCCGAGAGAGCGCACGACTAACGCAGCTGTGCCGTTTCAAAACGGGCGCAGGGAGGTTCGACCGGTGTGTGAGGGCACCGAATGCGGGAGACGCCGGGCAACAAGGGGATGCTGAGCAGACCGACCGAGGAACAGAAAAATGAGGGGAGGGCGGCGCGACTATTTGCCTGACGCCCGACGGAATCGGGAGCAGAGCACTTCGCCCACCTTGTAGACGTAGCGCAGACAAAGGAGGGGGAAGGCGGAGGCCACGTGGTTGGTTTTCAACGCGCGCCGTGGTCGTGGAAGGTGGCGAGGTGGCTTTTTCAGCCCGGAGGTGGAAATGCCGCCGGTGCGCATGGTGACAAAATCAGCGGGAATGTAGACGGTGCGGATTTTATGCACGAAGATGAGGCGAAGAAGCTGTTCGAAATCGGCCGCCACGGTGTAGGAGAGGTCGAAGGTGCCATGTTGCTCATAACATTTGCGGCGGCAGTAGAAAGAGGGGTGGGCGGGCATGAAGCCGAGGCGCATCATCCACGGACGGAAGGGGCGCGAACTGTAATAGCGCGTCATCGTTTGCAGATCGCCGGGGGCAACGTAGTGCACATCCCCGTAGCAGGCGTCGATATTGGGGTCGGCGAGCGCACCGGCCACGCGAGCGAGGACGTGCTCGTCGGTATAGAAGTCGTCGCTGTTGAGAATGCCCACCACTTCGCCCGTGGAGCGAGCAATGCCTTTGTTCATCGCATCGTAGAGTCCGCGATCGGGTTCGCTGAACCAGTGAAGGCGCTCGCCGAATTGGGGGCAAATTGGCGAACGATGTCGGCAGTGTTGTCGGTCGATCCGCCGTCGGCCACAATGACTTCGAAGTCGGTGTGGGTTTGGGCGAGAATCGAACGAAGGGTGTCGGAAAGTGTAGCACCACTGTTGTAAGTGGCGGTGACAATGGATATTTTCATGGGCGAGAGTTGATGGGATCGCGGCGGCAGAGGCGAGAGATCAAAGGACATAGGATGTTGATGCGGAATTTTATCTTAGCCCACAGCGAATAGGGGCTTTTGCGCGCGGTGCAGGAGACGTTGTCGCCGTGACGGCGGAAGCAAATGAGCGGTTCGTGGAGAAACTCGATGCGACCGGTGAAAGCGGCGATATTGCCGATCCAAATATCGTGCATGGGGATGCGGCGCGGGAATGGAAGTGAGCGAAGTAACACACGGCGATTGAAAGCCATACAACACCCGAGGTAGAAATTGCGCATAAAGAGGTTATACCACCGTCCTTTGTGGAGACGTGCGTGCGCAAAGAAGGAGAGTGCGGTGACGCGGAGGGCATCGTCCGTGACATGGCAGTCGCTCACAACGCAGTCGGCGCCGGCTTTGAGTGCGGCGACCATGTGTTGCACTTTGCCTTCGAGCCAAAGATCGTCTTGATCGGAGAGAAAGATGTATTCTCCTCGCGCTTGTTGGAGTGCATGTTCGAAATTTTGGATGGGCGACCCCGTGCCGGGACCTTGAACGATACGCACAATCGGGCTGTTGAAGGCGCGCACCACATTGAGCGTGCCGTCGGTGGAGCCATCGTCGGAGATGATCACTTCGTCGTCGGGGCTTAATTGAGCGAGAATGGAGCTCAACTGCTGGTGGAGTGTTGCGGCACCGTTATAAGTAGCGAGGCAAACTGAAATCATAGGTAAATGTGACAAAGCGGTTGTGCCACTTGGGCGAAACGGAGTGAGGTGTTCGCACAAAAGAATTAAAAATGATGTGCACCATCGGTGCACATTGCTGCGAAGATAGTAACTTTTGAGAGCGTATGCAAGCACGAGGCGAGATTTTATGGGCAAACTCGCGCGGAGAAGTCGTCGCGTAGAGTCAACTGGCAAGTGCAAAAATTAGGCTATTCTTTTGAAGAACTCTGCTTTTTGGTGTTTCAAACTTTAGTTTTTGTCTGGGTCTACTGTTGATTTTTCTGTATACTCGCAATCTTTTTATTTGTAAAATCATCGAAGTTGGCTTGTTTGGGAATATACTGCCCTGATGAGTTTATTTGTATTTTTCAATCGCTCCTTTCTGCCATGAGGCATAGGGATCGGCGAAATAGACGATACTGTCCCCAAAACGTGTGTAAGCTCCAAAGTTCTTATATTTGTGGTGAATTCAAAAATCAAATCAAGAACAATGAAGCTTACAACCGAACAAAGATCGGAAATAATTTCCGAAATGGCCTCAAGTGAGGCAGGTTTTAATGAGTTGATGCGCGTACTTTTGGATAGTTTTTCCAAGCAGGAGCGCGCCCTCTTTCTCGAAGAGCATAAAGGTGAACAAGGCAACGGTTTCCGTCCTCGTCGTTGGCGTGGTCACGGTTGCAGTTTTCAACTTCGCATCCCCCGTACTCGCTCGGGTGCTTTTCAACCGATCATACTCGGCATCTTGGCTGCTCAGGAAAGCGAGCGTGCGCTGCTTTTTCATGAGTTGTATGCTCGTGGACTTTCTTGTGAAGACATCGCCGAGGTGGGTCGTCGCATCTACGGTCACCACTATAGCAAACAGCAGGTGAGCCGGCTCTACGGGGCTTGTTATGAGGAAATCCAAGAGTGGCTTGCGCGCCGACTTTCTTCTCACTATTTGGCCGTCTACATCGATGCCACGTTCTGCAGCACGCGTCGCGACGGGAGCGTCTCGAAGGAGGCTTACTACACGATGTTGGGACTGTTGCCCGACGGGAGTCGAGAGGTGCTCACGGTGGTAAATCACCCCACAGAAGGGGCAATTGCTTGGGAAATGGAGCTCGAAGCGCTCAGGGCGAGCGCGGCGTGGAACAAATCGATCTGATTGTCTCCGATGCGTTGAGCGGTATCGAAAAATGCGGTGTATTCGGCTTTTTCCCACGGCGCTGCGCCAACTCTGCGTCGTGCATTTCAAACGGAAGGTCTTGAACACCGTTTCCACCAAAGACAAAGCCGAGGTCGGAGAGGTACTCAAGGCGCTCTTTCCCGTGGAGCATACCGACATGACACCTCTTGCGGCCTATGAGAATTTGCTTTCCTTTGCCCGACGTTGGGGCAAGAAGTATCCGAGCCTTGCGCGATTGGACAGAGAACGCAATGCGGCCTATTTCACTTATCTGAGGTTTCCCGAAAATGTGCGCAGGATGATTTACTCGACCAACTGGGTAGAACGTCTCAATCGCTGCTACAAGCGCACTTTACTCATGCGCGGAGCGATGCCTTCTCCCGCTTCCGTGGTTTATCTTTTGGGCTCTGTTGCCAAGGAGAAAACGGAAGGGACGTATGCAAGACGACTACCGTATTTTCGGGAATGGAAAATCAAGTAAAACGACAAATAAAAACAAAATCACAAATACCCCTCCGGCTTGGAGTACCCTAAGCCGGAGGGGAAGGACGAAGGAGAATCTTACACACTTTTTTCGGACATTACCTAGCGGGAATTGCTTAGACCGAACTCAGGTGTTACCGATTTTTGTTACGGCGCAGGTAAAGTGGTCGGATGTAGAAAAGCGTGGGCACCGTAACGATTCACGGTGTCCACGCTTTCTTTTGGTGAAAGTCAATAGAAATGTGTTAGCGCACGGTCATGTCAAGTTCTCTGTCGTCGATACGACGAAGAATGTCGGCAGCTGTGCCGGAGAAGGACCGAAATGCTCGAGTTTGAGGGTACTCATGGCCGCAGCAAAGCAACCCGCTTCGCGATAGCCCGTGCCGTGAGCCCGTTTGTAGAGATAGCCTGTCATATAGGTGTCGCCGCAGCCGTGGCGTCGGCCAGTTGTAGCGGAGGGTAGGCACGGATTTCACCAACTTGCCTTCGGCGTAGATAAAAGAGCCGAGACTGCCTTCGGTGATGACGACTTCGTTCACTCCCCACCCATTCAAGCGGCGTGCGGCGGCAAGAACCTCAGTTTCGCCGGTGAGAACGTGCATCTCGTGCTCGTTGACTTTGAGTATGTCGACGTATTTCAGGCAAGCTGTCTTCTCTTTCCAATCGCAGGCCAGCACTTGGGTGTTTTCGACACGCCGCAAAAAACCTTGCACATCGAGCGAGACGATGCCTTTGGTGGAAAGGTAGCGAATGATATCGGGGTCAAAATCGTCGGCGAGAAGGCTGCCGAGATGAAAAATGTCGGCGTGCACGTCGCAAAGGTGCTCCACTTTGAACGGGTCGGCCTTGGCCAAGACACGCTGTGTGCGATGGTCAGAGTTTTTCTCCGTAGGCGTTTTCGAAAATAACCGTGGAACTGCCCGGAATGAGTTTCACTTCCGTCCCGATCGCCCGGAGTTCGTCGATGACTTTGTAGTCGTCTTCGCCGACCGACGTGACCAAACTAAATGCTGGGTTCGGGAGACGGGCAATGCCGTACGCAAAATAATAGGCCGTTCCTCCACTCAGGTGATCGGTGTGTCGCGGTGTGATGATTTTGTCGTGAGTGATGTGCCCGACGCAGCAGATTTTTTTCATGCACGAACGAGTTGTAGGAATTCGTCACGCAACTCGGGGCGTTCAAATTCCCCGCAATGCGCAGTGGTGACGGTGAGGGAGCATTGTTTTTCCACTCCGCGCATTTGCATGCACATGTGGTGTGCCTCGACCATCACCATAACGCCGCGCGGGTTGAGGGGCTTCGCGAATCGCCTCACGGATTTGGTGAGTGAGACGTTCCTGCACCTGGAGACGATGGGAGAAGATGTCGACGACACGCGGGATTTTCGAGAGACCGCAAATGAATCCGTCGGGCAGATACGCCACGTGCACTTTCCCATAGAAGGGCAGCATGTGGTGCTCGCAGAGACTGTGGAATTCGATATCGCGCACCAAGACCATCTGACGTTGCTCTTCCGTGAATTTCGCGCTGTTGAGCACGGCGATCGGATCCTGATCTGCGCCCGCCGTCAGGGTCGTCATGGCTTTCGCCACGCGAAGCGGTGTCTTGAGAAGTCCTTCTCGCTGAGGATCTTCTCCGAGCAGTGAGAGGATTTCGTGGTAATGGTGAGCGAGACAGTCTAAGCGTTCTTGTTCAGTCATTGTGGTGAAGTTAAGAGTGGTCCGCACAAGTTGGGCCGAAAACCCTATTTTTCGAACGGCTGCGGTGTGCGTATGAGGATGGGAGAAGTTACAACAGCAGCTTCGCTGGAGAGACGTGCGGCGCGCAGCAGGCGTGCACAGCGCAAGGCCTCTTCTCGTCGGGTGAAATTGCCGACTCTGCAGGTCCATCGCGGCGCGATGAAATGTACGTAGACCGGCATTTGTGGAAAGCGCCGGCAAATTTCTTTTTGCATTTGTATCGCGGCGTTGCGCGACGCGCGGTCGGCAAATCCTGTGTAGACCTGTACACGATACCCCATGGCTTTTCTATAGGCGCGCGGCGCAGTCGGCCGTTTGTCGGCCGGCACATCGGTGGCCGAACGGGGAGAGAGCTCTCCGTCGGTGTGAAGCATCGTGCATTGTGCTTGTGGCGCGTCGGTCGGCGTTTCGAGTCCACGAACCGTCGCAGCAGCCGATGGCCATGCCATCGCCAATCCACAAAGCAGGGGAAAAAGAGGAAAAACAGAGCATGGCCGCAAACCTAATCAAAGAAGATGACCGTCACGAGCAGCACTCGCGGCGGCCATCTCACGTTTTGTTGTTTAGCAGTGCAGTTCTGCGCTACATTTAGGCTTTCCAAGCATCGATGATGCCCTTGAAGTCAGCCGCCTTGAGCGAAGCACCGCCGATGAGTCCGCCGTCGATGTCAGGCTTGGCAAAGAGTTCGGGTGCATTGCTGGCTTTGCACGAACCACCGTAGAGGATCGAGGTTTCGTCTGCTGCGGCAGCACCGAATTTGTCAGCCACGCACTTGCGGATGAAGGCATGGATTTCTTCGGCCTGTTCGGCCGTGGCCGTTTTGCTGGGTACCGATTGCCCAGATGGGTTCGTGAGGCAATGACGACATTCTTCCACTGTTCGGGAGTGAGGTGGAACACGCTACCTTCGAGTTCAGCCTTGCACACAGCTTCTTGTTCGCCGGCTTCGCGTTGCGCGAGGCTTTCGCCAATGCAGAAGATCACCTTCAGGCCGTTAGCCAGGGCGAGATCCACCTTCTCTTTGAGGATTGCGGGCGTTTCGTGGTAGTATTCGCGACGTTCGCTGTGACCGAGGATCACGTATTCAGCGCCGGTCGACTTCACCATCTCAGCCGAAACTTCGCGGTGTAGGCACCCGAAGCTTTGTCGGCGCAGTTTTTCTGCAGACACAGCCACGAGGCTGTGATCTACCACTTCGCTCACTTTGGCGAGGTGGATGAAGGGCGTGCCGATGATGACTTCGCAGTTGGGCTTCTCTGCTTTGAGGAGATCGTTGATTTCAGTAGCGAGCGCAATGCCTTCCTGGAGATTCTTGTTCATCTTCCAGTTACCGGCAACGATGTGCTTTCTCATGATGGAGTGTTTTTTTGAGATTTGTAATGAGTGTATACTTTGAAATAGCGGTGCCCGAGCTTGAGTCGATCGACCAGGACGAGCAAACCGAATGGGATGACAAACCAGAGGAAGAGCCGCAGGAACGCGTGGTGCGCGGCGTTAGACTGTGCCTCAGGCGAAAGATCGAGATGACTCAATTCGGTTTCGTCAGGCAGATTATTGTTGCTCCATTTCGCCACGATTCGCCCGTCGCGGATCAGCACCAGCCCCGGATTGGCGCGCACCAAGGCTTCGAGCGTCTCGGCCGAGCTGACAGCAAAAAGGATAGGCTGCTCCGGTTCTGTCGATCCAGTTCGAGACGTCCTTGCCCGTTGTGGCGGTGGCACAGAGGAAACGCATTCGGTGGTCGCGTGCATAGTCGTAAATGTCGTTCAGCGCATCGGAGCACCCTGCGTCGGCCGCTGCAAGATTGGGGATCGTGACAATAAATACATTGCCCGTGTCGGCCAACAGCTCGTCGCCAATTTCTTGTTGGGTGCGTGAATCCACGAACGAGAAGTCTTTGATTGTCGCCGGACGGATCACTTTCGTGTCGGTCCGCACGTATTTCCAAGTCGAATCGGGAAGATTCTCCATGCGGAAAGTTTGTTGTTTTCCGTTCTTCTCGTAGACGAAAGTCATGTCCTCTTCGCCCCGCATGGCCTCTTCCACCTTCGTGCCTCAAGTCGTAGCCGGTGAAATCCACCAGCGGGAGATAGTGCAAGGAGTAGAGCGCCACGCCGATCATGCAGACCAGTGCATAGAGCGAAAGCAACCACTGCGTATGCTTTCGAAATGATGCGCAGCGAGTGCTGACCGGCGAATAGCAACAAGATCGCGCAGGCAAGTAGCACAATGTTTTTTTCGCCAAGGTCTGTCCGTTGGTGAGGAGAATCGCATCGCCGAAACAGCCGCAGTCCGGCACGGGACTGTAGAGGTAAATGTAGATCGTCACCACGGTCATGACGAGCATGAAAACAAAGGTGCCGACGGCCGTGAGGCGTTTGCGCATGCCGAGCAACAAGTAGACGCCGAGCGTAAATTCCACCAACGCCAGCACGATCGCAGCCGTGTCGAGGTAAAATCGATCCTGCGGTAGGTTCCACCCGAGGTGGTTACAATACGCTTCGAGTTTGTGCTCCATGCCCATCGGGTCGAGCGCTTTCACGAAGCCCGAGAACAGGAAGGTGGCAGCTAGCAGCCATTGCGCGAGGGTGGTCACCACGCGCAGGACGATGTGCAGCGTTTTTGTTTTTGTGTCATGGTTCGTACATTGGGATGAGCGGCTCATTTCGTGTGTCGAAACACTCGATGCACGTCGTGCGCAGTCGGAACACACGACTCACCTTGTGGCATCGTGTCCGTGTTGTTTTCGACCGGCGTACTCGTCAAGCCGGTTCTTCTTGCGCAGGTGAGCAGCCTTCGCCTTCCAGCCCAATTTGATGAGCGAGAAGACGGCATAATTGATCATGTCCTGATAGTTGGCCGCCACTCCTTCGCTGACGATCGTTTTGCCGTCGTTCGATTCGATTTCTTTGGTGCGGAACACTTTCATCAGAATCAAATCCGTCATCGACGTCACACGCATCAGTCGCCAAGCTTCGTCGTAGTCGTGGTTCTTGCGCAGCATCAATTCCAAGGTAGCCTGCGCCTCACGTCGATAATCGTCGATCACGCTTTCGTCGTGCAGCGCCGCTTGGTCTTGTCCGTCGGCGGCACCGCGTTGCAGTTGAATCAAAGCCATGAGCGCATAGTTCACAATGCCGATAAATTCGGGAGTGATCCCTTCGCCCACCCGCGTTTCGCCTTTCACCTGGAGTGTGCGAATGCGGTTGGCTTTGATATAGATCTGGTCGGTCAACGACGAAGGACGCAGCACGCGCCAAGCCGTGCCATAATCCTTCATCTTGAGTAGGAAGACCGATTCGCATCGTTTCAGAATTTCTTCAAATTCCGCTTGTGTTGTCATGATGCGTCTTCGGTTTAGTAGCTGCGTGCAATGATCACACGCGCCACAGCCGGTTTGCCGCTCACCATGTCGACGCCGAGGTCGTCTTGCGACACTTCGTTGGGGATGCAGCGAATGGTGGCTTGTGTTTCTGCTTTGATTTGTGCCTCTGTTTCGGCGGTGCCGTCCCAGTCGCACACGAAGAAGCCACCGTCTTTTACGCGCTCCTTGAACTCGTTGTAGTCCGTGCAGCGGTAGGTGCAAGCCTCACGGTGTTGCAGCGCCTTGTTGTAGATGTTGGCCTGAATTTCTTCGAGCAATTGCGCCACGTGGTCTTCGATGCCTTCGAAGGGCAGCGTCTCCTTCTCGAGCGTGTCACGACGCATGAGTTCGATCGTGCCATTTTCGAGATCGCGGCCGCCCATGGCCAGACGCACGGGCACACCCTTCAATTCGTAGTCCGCGAATTTTGAAGCCCGGACGCTTGTTGTCGGCGTTGTCGTATTTCACACGCAGGCCCTTCGCTTCGAGGCGTTGGGCGAGTTCGCCGAGCACGGCGTTGAATTTCTCCTCTTCGCCGTTTTTGAAAATCGGCACGATCACTACCTGGATCGGTGCCACGTGGGGCGGGAGCACCAAACCGTTGTCGTCGCTGTGGCTCATGATGAGCGCACCCATGAGACGGGTCGACACGCCCCACGACGTGGCCCAGGCATATTGTTCCTTGTTGTCTTTGTCGACAAACTTCACGTCGAAGGCCCTTACCGAAGTTCTGTCCGAGGAAGTGCGAAGTGCCGCTCTGCAGCGCTTTGCCGTCTTGCATCATCGCTTCGATGGTGTAGGTGTCGAGTGCTCCGGCAAAGCGTTCCGTGGGGCTCTTGACGCCGCGCACCATGGGGATGGCGAGCACGTCCTTGGCAAAGTCGGCATAGACGTCGAGCATCTGCTTGGCGCGGGCTTCGGCCTCTTCGCGTGTGGCGTGTGCCGTGTGTCCTTCCTGCCAGAGGAATTCAGACGTGCGGAGGAACAAACGCGTGCGCATTTCCCAGCGCATCACGTTGCACCATTGGTTGCACAGCACGGGCAGATCGCGCCACGATTTGATCCAACCGCGATAGGTGTTCCAGATCGTGGTTTCGGAGGTGGGGCGAATGATGAGCTCTTCTTCGAGTTTCGCCGCGGGATCCACCACTACGCCGTCGCCTTCTTCGTTCGTTTTGAGTCGATAGTGGGTCACCACAGCGCATTCTTTGGCAAATCCTCCACGTGCTCCGCTTCTTTCGAAAGATAGCTTTTTGGGGATGAGCAGGGGGAAGTAGGCGTTTTGCACGCCCGTGGCTTTGAAACGGGCGTCGAGTGCTTGCTGTATCCGTTCCCAGATGGCATAACCATAGGGCTTGATCACCATGCAGCCGCGCACGGGCGATTGTTCGGCGAGGTCGGCTTTCACGACGAGTTCGTTGTACCAGCGCGAATAGTCCACGCTGCGTTTGGTGAGGTCTTTCAGTTCTTTGGCCATTATCGATGGTATGTGTGTTCAGAAAATCATGCGTAGACGCCGCGCCGTGCGTGTGTGCACGATGCAGCGGGCTACTTTTCCTCGGCAAAAATACAAAAACCTGATGGATTGCACCGTTTTATCGTGTGAAAATCGTCGTGTGGTGCGCTTTCCCGCGCCGCTTTTTGCCGCCGAACGCCGACGCCGTGGGCTTTGCCGCTCCACATCTCAAAAATACGCTACTTTTGCAGGCATTGTTTCCCAGTACTATCTCATTCCAACCATGTCAGTCATTGCTCAAACCGCCGTTGTTCGCCAACTCCGCCACATGTGGAGCCACCACCAGTTGCCGCACGCTCTGCTGCTTACCGGTCCGTCGGGAGCGGGACAAATGGCGGTCGCGCTCGATTTCGCCTGGCTGCTCCTTTGCGAACAACCGGTCGGCACCGGCGAGGAGGCGCACGCTTGTGGCACCTGCGCCTCGTGCCGCATGGTGGCACGCTATGCCCACCCCGATTTGCACTTCTCCTTTCCCGTGATTCGCCCCAAAAATGCCTCGAGCACTTCGCGCATGGTGAGCGATTTGTGGATTGCCGAGTGGCGCGCAATGCTCACCGACGGAGACTATTTCGACCTGGATGAGTGGGGCAAGCGCATGGGCATCGAGAAGCAGCAGCCTTGCATCTACGCCGACGAGAGCGACGAACTGCTGCGGAAAGTCAGCATCGTTTCGGCGCGTGGGGGCTACAAAGTCGTGGTCATGTGGTTGCCGGAGTTGATGAATGTGACCTGTGCCAACAAGATGCTCAAACTCTTGGAAGAACCCCCGCGCCAGACGCTTTTTCTTACTCTGCTCCGACCACCCAGAGCAGCTCTTGGCCACCATCCTCTCGCGCACGCAACGATTGTCGTTCAAACCGCTCACCGAAACAGAGATTGCCGAAGCCTTGATGCGCGACCGCGGACTCTCTGCCGAAGATGCCGGCCGCACGGCCCATCGTGCGGCCGGGAGCTACACGCAAGCCCTGAAACAGCTCACCGTGGGACACGACGAACAGGAGTTTCTCGACATGTTCGTGCTGCTCATGCGCAAATGCTATTTGCGCGACATCAAGGAAATGTATGCCTGGGCAGAGCGCATGGCTACTTGGGGGCGCGAGCGCCAAAAAGGCCTTCCTCGACTACGCTTTGCGGCTCATTCGAGAGAATTTCGTCTACAATTTTCGTCTGCCCCAACTCAATTACCTCTCGCAGAGCGAAGAGGAGTTCTCGCGCAATTTTGCCCGTTTCGTAAACGAAGCCAATGTGATGGGCATTGCGGCCGAATTGACTTCTGCCCGGCGAGACATTGCGCAAAACGTCAATGCGCGCATGGTGTTTTTCGACTTTGCGCTCAAAATGATCGTCTTGCTCATCCCGCCCAAGGCGTAGCACCCTGCGCACGAGCCGATGCCGTCTTCGCGGCGGAAGCGATCAGTGCACAGCACGGCCCGTTTTTTCAGTGATCAATTTTTCTATTCCTTTCATCCATGCTCGATATCTTTATTCTTCTCGTCATCGCCTGGAGCTTGTTCTCCGGCTGGCGCGCCGGTTTGGTGCGCGAAATCAGCTCGACGGTGGGTTACCTCGTGGGCTTGTTCATCGCCGCCACCTGCTATGCCTCGTTCGGCCGCTACCTGAGCGTCTCGGGCAGCCGTTCTGAGATGTTCACCTCGCTCATTGCCTTCGCGCTGTTGTGGATTCTCGTCCCCGTTGTGTTGGGTTTCGTGGCCAATCTGCTCACCCGCACGTTGCGCGGTTTGCATCTCGGTTGGCTCAACAGCACACTCGGCGCTGCCGTTTCGCTGGTGAAGTTCTCGATCCTGCTCGGTTGCCTGCTCTCGGCCATGAGCGCCCTCGGCATTCTCAACGAAGAGCGCATGGCCTCGTCGCGACTTTATGCGCCGTTCAGATCGGTGTTCTCCGCCGCCGTCGACCAAGTGATTCCCCACGCTACCCACACCGCCGCTCCTGCCGACACCACGGGCACCGACACCACGTGGATCGAAGTGTAAGCGCAAGACAGGACGAAAAAGTAGGGAATCGCTGACAAACCGACGGAGGCTTTTCCGTCTTTTCTCCCCAGTTTTTTCGCTTTCGCCGTTAGGCGACGCCACACCCCCGAAAGGGGTGAAGCAGAAGCCGTCTCGCGCGTACGCGTTTCGCGCGCGCATCCGCTGTTTTTCGTTTTTTGCCTTCACCGATGTGCCGCAACTCGGTGATTGACAGTTAGGTAGGGGTGAAGATGAGGGGAAAACTGCCTTTTCTTTGATGATCGCAATGTGTTGATTGTTAGTATGTTGAGGGTGAAGGCTCGATCTCCGTCGGAAAAATTCAGTTCACCGCTCCCCATCGCGATGTGTTTTTCCGCACGATGCGGCGGGTGGGCGTCGAGTGTGAAGGTGAAGGAACAAAACCTTCACCCCTAATCGTTTGATGCTCATCGCAATTAGATCGGGTGGGTGAAGCGGTGAAGGCAAAAACGAAAAGTGCCTGACGCGCGCGTAGTGCGTAGGCGCGCGAGCAAAAGCCTTCACCCCGATGATCCCCCTGCTCACGCTGCGCCCCCTGTCGCAGCAGTTTCGACTGCGCGCCCGGGCGGCTTTTTCCTGCTTCAATCGCAGTGAAGAACACAAGGCGACAATTTATGCGCGAAAAAGTGGGGCAAAAGCTTTGCGTATCGAACGGATAATTGTACTTTTGTAGTGCAGTAGCGCAGTTGACTCGCAGTGGTTGAGTAGCGGCGCCTACAACAAGCGATTCAATATTCTAACTCATATAGTTAGTGGTAAATTACAAAGATCTCGGTCTGGTGAACACTCGCGAAATGTTCGCCCGTGCCGTAAAAGGCGGTTACGCAATTCCGCTTTCAACTTCAACAATATGGAGCAACCCAGGCCATCATCAAGGCTGCCGTTGCTGAAAAGAGCCCCCGTGATCCTTCAGGTCTCGAAGGGCGCACGCGAATATGCCAACCCCACGCTGCTTCGTTACATGGCACAGGGTGCTGTGGCTTTACGCTAAGGAACTCGGTTGCGAGCATCCCGAAATCTGCCTCCACCTCGACCACGGTGATAGCTTCGAAACCTGCAAGAGCTGCGTTGACTCGGGCTTCAGCTCGGTGATGATCGACGCTTCTGCACTTCCCTTCGAAGAAAACATCGCCCTCACCAAGAAGGTCGTTGAATACGCTCACGCTCACGATGTGACGGTTGAGGCTGAACTCGGTGTACTCGCCGGTGTGGAAGACGAAGTTGCTCACGAAGAGAGCCACTACACGAAGCCCGAAGAGGTGATCGAATTCGTAGAACGTACGGGTTGCGACTCGCCTCGCCATCTCCGTTGGTACGAGCCACGGTGCTTACAAGTTCAAGCCCGAACAGTGCACCCGCGACCCGAAGACCGGTCGTCTCGTTCCTCCCCCTCGCATTCGACGTGCTCGCCGCTATCGAAAAGAAGCTCCCCGGATTCCCCATCGTGCTCCACGGTTCTTCGTCGGTGCCCCAGGAAGAAGTGGACACCATCAACAAGTACGGCGGTAAGCTCCCCGATGCAGTGGGTATCCCCGAAGATCAGCTCCGCAAGGCTGCCGCATCGGCCGTTTGCAAGATCAACATCGACTCCGACCTCGTCTGGCCATGACGGCTGCTATCCGCAAGGTCTTCGTTGAGAAGCCCGGTGAGTTCGACCCCGCAAGTACCTCGGACCCGCTCGCGACAACATGCAGAAGCTCTATGAGCACAAGATCGTGAACGTGCTCGGTTCGAACAACAAGCTCGCTCAGTGCTAAACTGACGATGTGGTGAGGCTGTCGCGTGCCGACAGCATTCCACCCCGCCTCTACGCGACACTCTCCCCGTGGTGAGTGTCGCGTTTTTTTATGTGCCGGCGGCAAAAGGACTGCTGGGCGCACCGGGGGTGCGCCGATGGGAGCAGGTACGGTGCAGAGGGAAGTGCGGCGCCGAAGCTGCGGAAGGAAGCCCGCGAATCAGAGGCACGAATTGCAGCGGTGGAGATGCGTGAGACGACGCATGAACGTGCGCATTCGTGGGAGCCGCTTCGAAAAATCGTGAGAGGGCTTCTTTCGTGCTTTTCAAGTGCTGTGAGCATTGGAAGAGCGAGGGCAGGGAATCCCCTCGGGTGCGACCGGCCCAATACGCCCGGTGAGGGAGAAAAAACAATAGCCGGACACTTCGCAGTGTCCGGCTATTCAAATAACCAATCTTCTGGCCCGAAGCGCGTCGCGACCAATCGTTTTTAGTCCGCACGCTTGGGCTTGTTAGGTTTTGTCAAGTCACGTTTAGTAATCTCCCAATTGTGCTTTCGCTTCTTCGTTGACACGCTGAGCAAAAAGCCTCAATGGTCATGACTTCTTGTTTTCCGTCGCTGCCTTGTTCGCGCACAGCGACTCGTACCATCGGCAGCTTCTTTTTCTCCGACGACGAGGAGGAAGGGGATGTCTTGATTTCGTTGTCGCGGATCTTGCGACCGATCTTCTCGCTGCGGTCGTCGATGAGGGTGCGCACATCGAGCGCTTCGAGACGTTCGCGCACTTGCTGTGCGTAGTCGTTGTATTTGTCGGAGATGGGGAGTACCACAGCCTGGTCGGGGGTGAGCCAGAGGGGGAAGCGGCCGGCGGTGTGCTCGATGAGCACAGCCACGAAACGTTCGAGCGAACCGAAGGGGGCGCGGTGGATCATCACGGGACGGTGCTTCTGGTTGTCTTCGCCGGTGTATTCGAGCTGGAAGCGTTCGGGCAGGTTGTAGTCCACCTGAATCGTTCCGAGCTGCCAGCGGCGGCCGATGGCGTCTTTCACCATGAAGTCGAGTTTCGGACCGTAGAACGCGGCTTCACCGTATTCCACGCGGGCATTGAGTCCCTTCTCTTCGCAGGCTTCGATGATGGCCTGTTCGGCGCGTTCCAGTTCTCTTCCGAGCCGATGTATTTCGAACGATCGGTCTGGTGACGCAACGAGATCTGCGCTTCGTAGTTGTCGAATTTGAGTGCCTTGAAGATGATGAGGATGATGTCCATCACGTTGAGGAACTCCTGTTTCACCTGGTCGGGGCGGCAGAAGATGTGTGCGTCGTCTTGCGTAAATCCGCGCACACGGGTCAAACCGTGAAGTTCACCGCTCTGTTCGTAGCGATAGACCGTGCCAAATTCTGCGATGCGCAGGGGCAGATCCTTGTACGAGCGGGGTTTCCAGGCGTAAACTGCGCAGTGGTGCGGGCAGTTCATGGGTTTGAGGAAGTATTCCTCGCCCTCTTCGGGCGTGGTGATGGGCTGAAAGGAGTCTTTGCCGTATTTGGCGTAGTGGCCGGAGGTGACGTAGAGGTTCTTCGATCCGATGTGCGGCGTGATGACCTGTTGGTAGCCGAATTTCTTTTGGATCTTCTTCAAGAACTCTTCGAGGCGCAGGCGCAGTGCGGTGCCTTTGGGGAGCCACATGGGGAGGCCTTTACCCACAAGGTCGGAGAACATGAAGAGTTCCATTTCCTTACCGATCTTGCGGTGGTCGCGGCGCTTGGCTTCCTCGAGCAGGGCGAGATATTCGTCCAGGAGCTTCTTCTTGGGGAAGGTGATGCCGTAGACGCGGGTGAGCATGGGACGCTTCTCGTCGCCGCGCCAGTAGGCGGAGCTGACGGCCATGACTTTGCAAGCCTTGATGGGGAGCCGTGCTCAGCAAGTGAGGTCCGCGGCAGAGGTCGGTGAAGCTGCCCTGCGTGTAGGTGGTGATGTGGCCGTCTTCGAGGTCGGCAATGAGTTCGTTCTTGTAGGTTTGTCCGCGATCGCCGAAGTATTTGAGTGCGTCGGCCTTGGAAATAGCAGCGCGCTGCACTGCTTCTTTCCGCTGGGCGATTTCGAGCATCTTCTTTTCGATCTTGGGGAAGTCTTCTTCGCGGATCACGACACCCTCGGGGGCATCACATCATAGTAGAATCCGTTTTTCGATGGCGGGACCGATACCAAATTGGGTGCCGGGCCAGAGTTCCTGAATGGCTTCAGCCATGAGGTGGGCCGAGGTGTGCCAGAAGGTGTGTTTGCCTTCGGTGTCCTCCCATTTGTAGAGGGCGATTTCGGCGTCTTCAGTGATGGGTCTGTTCAGTTCAACGGTCTGTCCGTTCACGCCGACGGAGAGCACCTCTTGTGCCAGGCGCTGCGAAATGCTTTCGGCGATTTGTAGCCCGGTGACTCCGCTTTCGTATTCGCGGACACTTCCATCGGGAAAGGTAATCTTTATCATCGTAACTGATCGTTATGTTGTTTCGGGTGTGAGAGGGGAACTCGGTGCCCGCATGAGTGGGGCGAGAGTCGATGTTTCGTTTTTTCGCAAGGGAGCACGCCTTCCGACGAGCAAATTCCCTGGGCACTCCTGCAGATACTAAGTTCGTTATCCAAAGATGATGATTCGGCAAAGTTAGTTTATATGTGTCGAACGACCAAGGGAAACGGGAGTTTTATCGGATTGCGCCGATGATTTCGTGAATGTCTTTGACGCCGTGTTCATCGCACCAGGTGTGGATGCCGTCGATGACCTTCATGGTGACTCCGGGATCGATGAAGTTGGCGGTGCCGATTTGGATGGCTGTGGCGCCGCACATCGCGAATTCGATGGCGTCGCGTGCGTTCATGATCCCGCCCAAACCGACAACGGGTATTTGCACCGCTTTGTAGACTTGGTGTACCATGCGCAAGGCGACGGGTTTGACGCAGGGGCGGAAAGTCCGCCGGTGCCGATGCTCAACCGCGAAAACGCGGCGCTCAATGTCGACGCTCATGCCCATCAGGGTGTTGATGAGCGAAACGGCATCGGCGCCTTCGGCTTCGACTGCGCGCGCAATTTCGGCGATGTCGGTGACGTTGAGCGAAAGTTTGACAATGAGGGTCTTGGGATAGGCGGCGCGCACGGCTTTCACAACGGAGGCGGCACCCGCACATGTCACGCCGAAGGCCATGCCCCCGTCGTGGACGTTGGGGCAGGAAATATTGAGTTCGATCGCGGGGATACGGTCGAGCGCTGCGATGCGGCGGGCGCATTCGGCATAGTCGTCGGGCGACGAACCGCTCACGTTCACGATGGCGTGCGAGTGGATGTCGGTGAGGCGGGGATAGATGTGCTCGGCAAAGTAGTCGACTCCTTTGTTTTGCAGGCCGACGCAATTGAGCATGCCCGATGCGGTCTCGGCCATGCGCGGATAGTCGTTGCCCTCACGGGGGAGTAGGGTGGTGCCTTTCACAATGAAGGCGCCGAGTCGGTCGAGATCGACGAAATCGGAAAATTCCACTCCGTAGCCGAAGGTGCCGGAGGCGGTCATGACCGGGTTTTGCAGAGAGATTGCCGAGGTGTACTTCGAGTTGTGCCATCGTAAAGAGATAAATGAGTCGGAGGTGATCTTAGTGTCGGGGTAAGCCGTGATTCCGGGCGGTGCCCGCGGTGGGGCGCGGGAAGCGGCGTGCATGGTGCGAGTGGGGCGCTCACCCCAGGGCAAGGGAGGTACCGTGCGACGGGATGAGGTGCTTCTCGCGGAAACGGTTGTCGATGTGGTGTTTGTTGCCAGGTGAGTTCGGCGATGTCGAATACCGGTCCCTCCGTGCAGACACACACGTTGCCCTTGGTGGTTTTTCCACGCAGCACAAGCAGGCGCCGATGCCGCAAGCCATCATATTTTCGAGCGAAACGCGGCAGGCATACCCCTTTTGTCGCGACAGTGCGGCGACCGCTTTCATCATCGGCACCGGTCCGCAGGCGGCCACCAAGTCGAATTGCTGCGCGTTCCACACCGAGTGCTGAGTGACGAAACCCTGTTCGCCGGCGCTGCCATCTTCGGTGGTGCAGCAGAGTTGGCCAATTTCCGAGAAACGCTCGCGTTGCAAAAAGATCGCGTTCCGATCTTCCACCGAGGAGAAATACGGGGGTGTCCCGTTGCGCGGAGGGTGCGGCCATAGTAGAGCATGGGGCGGTGCCTACACCGCCACCGACGAGCAGCACCCGGCGTGCGCCCTGTTCGATGGGAGGGACGGGAAAACCGTTTCCCAGCGGGTAGAGGCAATTGAGCTGATCGCCTGCTTGCAAATGGGCCCAAAGCGCGTGTGCCGTCGCCGACCAAGTGGATGAGCAGATCAAAAGTTCCGTCGGCGACATCAGCGTCGTTGATCGAAATGGGACGGCGCAAGAACGTTGTCGGCGAACCTTCGACGGCCACTTGCACGAATTGTCCGGGAAGGATGGGAGGCATTTCGTGGTCCCGGTCGCGGAGGTGCAACAACAAATAGTCGTCACGGAGCATTTCCGCGCGTTCGACGAGGAGGTCTTTGGCAAATTTCTTCATGATGAGGGACTGTCTATGATGAGTACGTTGCAAAAAAATACGAAAAAGCCCCGAGCCATTGCCCCTCTCTCTTCGCTTTTCGCTATCTTTGTCGGCACAAGGATTCCATTCTCCTGCAGATTCTACTTTAACCCTAATGTTCGCGCAGCATGAAACGCCTACTTCTTTCGTTGCTCCTTCTCTTCTTTCTGCTCCCCCTGCCGCACGCCGCACCATCAAAGTGGCCTGTGTCGGGAATAGTATTACCTATGGTACCGGAGTGGCCAACCGCGAGCAGAATGCCTACCCTGTGGTGTTGCAACGCTTGCTCGGCAAGGGTTATCAAGTGGAGAACTTCGGCAAACCCGGCGCGACCTTGTTGCGTCATGGCGCATCGTCCCTATTTCGACCAGCCGAATTTCGTGCCGCATTGCAGTTTCGTCCCGATATTGCGGTGATCCATTTGGGCATCAACGACACCGATCCGCGCAACTGGCCGAACTATCGCGACGAATTCATCCCCGATTATCTTGCCCTCATCGATTCGCTGCGCGCCGCCAATCCCAAGGTGCGCATTCTCGTGGCGCGATTGACTCCGATTGGTGTAGACCATCCGCGTTTCGACAGCGGAACGCGCAAGTGGCGCGAAGAGATTTCGCAGGCTGTGCAGCAAGTGGCCGACATCGCTCATGTGGAGTGGATCGATTTCTACGCGCCTTTGGTTGCGCACCCCGATTGGATGCCCGATGCCGTGCATCCCGACGCGCGCGGTGCAGCGGTGTTGGCGAAAGTGGCCTATTCGGGCATCACAGGGCACTACGGCGGTTTGAGTTTGCCGGCTGTTTTTGGAGATAATATGGTGTTGCAGCGCAACATTTCCTTCTATCTGAAAGGAACGGCCGATGCCGGCGAAACGGTGGTGGTGCGTTTGGGCGGTAAAGAACTGGCACGCGGCGTGACCGATGCGCGCGGCGTGTGGAATGTGCGCATCCCCGCGCTCACGGCTGTGGACAGTACGACGTTCACCGTCTCAACCGCTCGCCGAACGCTCACTTATCACAATGTGGCAGTCGGCGAAGTATGGCTGTGTTCCGGACAATCCAACATGGCGTTCAAGTTGCGACAGGCTTCCGACGCGGCTCGCGACCTGCCGAAGGCCACCGATCGCGGATTGCGCCTCTATCATATGCAACCGCGTTGGGAAACTGACAACGTGGAGTGGGATAGTGCGGCCGTCGACTCCGTGTCGCGCTTGCAATACTACCGTCCAGCGCGGTGGGTGGCTTCTTCTCCCCAAAGTGCGGCGGACTTCTCGGCCGTGGCCTACTACATGGGGCGCATGCTGCGCGATAGTCTCCGTGTGCCGGTGGGACTGATCTGCAATGCCGTCGGCGGAACGCCCATCGAGTCGTGGATCGATCGGCCGACACTTGAAGAATACTATCCGCAGGTGTTGCGTCATTGGAAAAACAACGACTTCGTGATGGATTGGGTGCGCGGGCGTGCGGCGAAAAACCTCGCGCGTCGTCCCGGCGGTCGCCACCCTTATCATCCCGCCTATTGCTTTGAGACAGGCATGGTTCCGCTTTTGGATTTTCCGTTGCGCGGAGTGGCCTGGTACCAGGGCGAATCGAATGCGCACAACCCCGATTCGTGGCGCTTCGATCTCGCTGGCGCGAAGTTGGAGAATGCGGACGGGCGATATCAGTCTTCCGTTCTACATCGTACAGCTCTCGGGTATCGAACGTCCGTCGTGGCCTTGGCTGCGCAACACGCAGCGCTTGGTGCAGCGTAGTGTCTTTTGCCACCCAAATGGTGGTGACCTCCGATTTGGGATTGCGCCACGATGTGCATCCTCCCTACAAACGGCCGGTGGGCGAACGGCTCGCGCAATCGATGTTGCGCCATACCTACGGGCGAAGCACGGCGCCCGTTTCGCCCGAAGTGGGGCAGCAATCATCGGTGAAGGACGATCGTGTGGAACTCGACCTGCGCGAGGCGCAAGGTTTGCACGGCAGCGACGGACAACCCCTGCGCGGATTTGAAATTGCCGGTGCCGACGAATTGTTCTATCCGGCCACTGTTCAGCTTGATGCAGAGGGCAAGGTGCTGCTCCGTTCGCCGGAAGTGGCGAAACCCTGCTATGTGCGTTATGGGTTGGCAACCTTTTCCTACCGGCAATGTGGTGAACGCGGCGGGGCTCCCACTTGGCACTTTCCGCATCCGCTTATAATCCCTGTGACGGGAGGGGAGCGGGTTTGTCGGTCCTCATCTTGCACTATTTCCCGGAATGATTGTGACGTTGCGGAGCAAAAAGAAGAAAGTCCCAGTTTTTTTGCTCCGTCGCTTGCTCGACTGCGGAAGAGTTACTATCTTTGCACCGCAATCGAGAACAAAAGCTTCTCAGATTGGGCGCTTAGCTCAGCTGGTTCAGAGCGTCTGCCTTACAAGCAGAGGGTCGGGGTTCTGAATCCCTCAGCGCCCACATTCTTTCAGACAGCTATCCATCTTCCGATGGATAGCTGTGTGCACGAACGAAACGGAGGGAGGGTAGGGAGACACGCAGGTTGGGCGTTCGGCTGTGCGCAAAACTGGCATCGGCAGGCTGTGCCGTCGCGTGTTTTGCGTGGAATGTCGGTCGGATGCAGTTTCTATTGTGAGCGTGTTTGCGCTGTTGCCGTAGGTGTTTGGTGTCACCTTCTTGAGAAACTGATCGATGGGTGGCGTTGTTCTCTGAAAAAGCGGAGAGAAAAAGAGAAAAGACGGGGGATTTTGAGTATTTCTCCCAGTTTTTTTATCCGACTTTTCGCACAACCGCGTACAGCTCTCTTTGACTGACTCGATCGTCGGGAAAGGGCAGCGAATGAGCCCCGGAAATGACGAGAAAAACGTTTCCTTGTGCGCGTGTTGGCTTTTTCAGAATGCGGCTTTGCTCCTTTGTCGGATGCGGCGAGAGCGAAGAGTTGAAGTGCGCGGCGGATGAGTAAAAGAGGGGAATTGGCAGTTTTCTCCCGGAGCATATCCCCCGATTCTGAAAGGCAAAGATGGCGAGCTAAACGACGTTTTGACGAAACCTATATATTTGGTTCGCACTTCTTTTGGTCGTACGAAGATTAAATGTTACTTTTGCATAGACGCCCCATTTTTGCTCAAAGCAGGCGGCGTCGCTTCAAAATTCAATACGAACCCAAGAGGTCTATCCTCTTTCAACCCAAATGCTCAATGGGAATATTCTCGAAACTCTTCGGTCGGAAAGACACTGACAAGCGCGCTCCCGGTTGGCGCGTGGGCGGAACCGAAGATTTTATGACCCTCATTCGTGTTTACTATCAGGCTGTTTTTGGCTGCCAATTTCGGTTTGCACGATCTGCGAATGCTGCCCGATTTGCGGGTGTTTAAGCAGACGCTGAAAGTGCCTACGGTGAACAATCGCATCGGTCCGGGCGAAAAGAAAAAGTGCCGGACGATGATGAACGAACTGTACGGCATGCCGGCAGAGTTCTTCGACGAAATCGACAGCAGCGTGAAACGCAATTGCCGGAAAGTCAACGATATGCAGCCCTATTTGTTGCAATTCCAAAACTTCTCGCAGGAGTTGATGATGCTGATGGGCAACTGCTCAGCTGGAAATTCCGACTTCCGAGCTTTTCTGAAAGGCGTGCTGCGCAATCTCACCGAGAAGGCCGTGCGCGACGTGTTTGCAAAGAACAGTTGGAAAGATGAAGCCGTGCGCAAATCGGTGATGAGTGTACGACAATACAGCCAGAAGTTGGGCTATTCTGAAAAATGGATGACTGAATTTGCCTATCATGTCCTGATTCTCGCAAAAGAAAGAACCGAAAAGCCGACGCTACCGCCGACGAATAAATGCTTTGTATCAATCGCCCTCGCGGGTTGCAACGCATGACCGAACAAGAACAACGAACCCTACAGCTATTTGAGACGCGCACACGTCAATTGATCTTGCAGTATAGAGACGCTTCCGGAGCGGAATCGCCAATTGCAGGAAGAGATCAGTGCGCGTGATCGGCAAATTGAGGAGTTGAAAGCGCAGCTCGATGCGCTCACGCAGGAGTATGCCAATCTCAAAACAGCCAAAATGATCGAAATTAGTTCGGGGGAAAAATGCTTTCGGCCCAGAAACGCATCGCGAAAACTCATCCGTGAGGTGGATAGTGCATCGCAATGCTCAACGTTTGATTACTAACCGTCTACACTTTGTAAGCGTCATGGCAGAATATACCGATAAACTCTCCTACAGTTGCACGTGAATAACCGCCCGTTGCAAATCACCATCGAGCGCGCAAAGGAGAAAAACTATCGCGATGCAGCTGATCTCATCAATGAGCTGTTCAATCAATATCGTGCCACTTTTTCCCCACCAGTCACCGGAGAAATACGAGTCGACCGTCTTGATCGATTTGGCTTACCGGGTCATAGAACTGGAGAACAACACCGATACTTCGCCTTTTGCCGAAACGATCGGCAAATTGAAAGACGAAATCGAGAGGCGCTCGGTCAACCCGTTGAGGTGACCGAAAACTGAAGGATGCGCCTACGCTTATCTATATGCCTACCTACTTTTTACATCAATGAACCTATCGCTCCTTATCGTCGCCCTTGTTTGCATCGCCATCGGTGGGCGGCGGATATCTCCTATTTAGATATGTGCTTACCGCATGCTGCGACGTCAGCTGGATGAAGCCGAGAAAGAGGCACAAGTGATCAAAGAGAAAAAGCTCCTCGAAGTAAAGGAGAAATTTCTCAACAAGAAAGCTGAGCTCGAGAAAGAAGTTCAGCAGCGCAGCCAGCGCATTCTCCAATCGGAGAACAAGCTCAAGCAGCGCGAGATGGTGATCAACCAACGCCACGAGGACGTTAATCGTCGTAAGCAGGAACTCGATTCGCAGCAAGGCCGTCTCAAAAACCAAGAGCAGCTGTTGGCGCGCAAAGAGGAGGAACTCGGCAAAATGCACGAGCGGGAAATTGCCAAACTCGAGGAACTTTCGGGTATCTCGGCCGAGGAAGCACGCAATCATCTTGTCGAGAGTCTGAAAGCGGAAGCGCAAACTCGTGCGCAGAGCTACGTCAACGAAATCATGGATGAGGCGAAAATCAACGCCAACAAAGAGGCGAAGCGCATCGTTATTCAAACTATTCAGCGTGTGGCCACCGAAACCGCGATCGAGAACAGCGTGACGGTGTTCCACATTGAGAATGATGACGTGAAAAGGTCGCATCATTGGACGCGAAGGTCGCAACATTCGTGCGTTCGAGGCAGCGACCGGCGTGAAATTGTGGTCGACGACACCCCAGAAGCTATTGTGATCAGTGCCTTCGACCCGGTTCGCCGTGAGGTGGCGCGTTTGGCATTGCACAATCTGATTTCCGACGGACGTATTCACCCCGCTCGCATCGAAGAGGTCGTGAGCAAGGTCAAAAACAAGTCGACGAGGAAGTGATCGAAACGGGCAAACGCACGGCGATCGACCTCGGTATCCATGGTTTACACCGAGCTGATCCGTATTGTGGGTAAAATGAAGTACCGTTCGTCTTATGGGCAGAACTTGCTCCAACATGCGCGCGAAACGGCCAACCTGTGTGGTATCATGGCGGCGGAGCTGGGCTTGAACCCGAAGAAAGCCAAACGAGCCGGCTTTGCTGCATGACATTGGTAAGGTGCCCGACGAAGAAACAGAACTGCCTCACGCCATTTATGAGTGCGAAGATCGCGAGAAGTACAAAGAGAAGCCCGATATCTGCAATGCCATCGGCGCACCACGACGAAATGGAAATGACTTCGCTCATTGCCCCGATTGTGCAGGTATGCGATGCCATTTCGGGCGCCCGTCCCGTGCCCGTCGTGAAATTGTTGAGGGCATACGTGAAGCGACTCAACGATCTGGAAAACATTGCGATGAGTTATCCCGGCGTAGTCAAGACATATGCTATTCAGGCGGGACGCGAACTGCGCGTCATTGTGGGTGCAGATAAGATAGACGACAAGGAAATAGAAAACCTTTCGAACAACATTGCAACGCGTATTCAAAACGAAATGACCTATCCCGGTCAGGTGAAGATTACCGTTATTCGCGAAACGCGTTCGGTGAGCTATGCCGTAGTTCATCCAACGTGGGGTGAGGTTCGGTGTTCTGATGAAGAGTGCCGTGCCATAATTGGAATTACGTTATTTTTGGGGTTGATCAACAATAAAAATGTAGCGCTTCTCGTTAAAAAAGAAACAGCACCTCGTGTGTCTTCTAACTCATTACTGGTTTTTATGCAAACGTTTTCTGCTACCGTGTCGTCTACCGATGTGTCTGTGCTTGATGCCGGTCATTCGGTAAAGATCCCGTCGCTCACTGTGCGACGGGTGAAGCGCGCATTTGATATTGTGGGCGCATTGTTTTCTTTACTCCTCTTCTCCCCGTTGCTCCTCATCATTGTCGTATTGCAGTTGCTGACTTCTGGGAAGCCGGTCTTTTTTCGTCAAGAGCGTATCGGCAAGGGCGGACGCCCCTTTTTAGTCCTTAAATTCCGCACGATGCGCCCAGACGCGGAAGAGAACGGACCTCAACTGACTCAAATAGGAGATACTACGCGTTGTACTCCCATCGGTGGTTTCTTGCGCCGTCATCGCCTCGACGAATTACCGCAATTGTGGAACGTGTTGGTCGGTGATATGTCGTTTGTGGGCTACCGCCCGGAGCGAAAATTCTTCATCGATCAGATTTTGCAACACGATCCACGCTATGTTCAGCTGTATGCCATGCGACCCGGCATCACATCGGAGGCAGCCATCTATAATGGATACACGGATACGATGGAAAAAATGCTCCGTCGTCTCGAAATGGACCTGGCATACATGGATCATGCCTCTGTTTTTCGTGATTTGAGCATCATCAGACAAACATTCTTCTCGCTTCTGTGCAATAATGTCAGTTGAGTGCAAGCTCTTCCAGAAATGAATTGAAAATGAAACGGATATATTCCCTCCTCCTGCTGGTTGTTTTCTCACTTATGGTGGCGAATATCGTGCATGCACAAAGCACGATGACCGACCAGCAGATCATGGATTTCTATGTCAAGGCGAAATCCGACGGACGGTCTGTTGCGCAGATTGTCACTCAACTCATGGAACGTGGGGTGACCGTAGAGCGCATTCGTCGCATTCGTCGCAATTACGAATCGCAACAAAAGAAGGAAGTAGTCGGTGCGGAGAATATTTCCGGCATAAGTGGGAAAAACAGTTGAGCGACTTCGCAAAGGGAAAAAGTGGAGAGCCCGCAGAAAAAAATAGGGAATTCCCGCAGCGCGAAAGTGACAAGACGAATCGTAAAGGACTTTCTCCCTATGAGCAAGAACAAATGGAGGATAAAGACTTTCGCGATATGAGTCGTGAGCTTGAATTCCTCATGCCCGAAGATTCTTTTGCGCCGTTTTGACATACGAGAGAAGAAGGAGGACCTGAAGACCAAAGTCTTCGGGCGCGACATCTTTAATAATAACAAGCTGACGTTCGAGCCTGAGATGAACATTGCCACTCCCAGCGATTATCGTCTGGGGCCCGGCGATGCTGTTTATGTGGACGTTTGGGGCGCTTCGCAAAAAGCAATACACCTCGACTGTCTCACGGAAGGCGTGATCAACCTGGAAGGTTTCGGACCGGTTCAGGTGAGTGGACTGACGGTTGCACAAGCTAATGCAAGATTGGCGCACAACACTGGGGGCGCGATTCGGTGGTTCGCAGGTGAAAATGACTGTCGGCCAGACCAAAACGATCACGGTCAACGTGATGGGAGAGGTGAAAGTTCCCGGAACTTACACCCTTTCGGCATTCTCGACCGTATTTCACGCTCTTTACGCGGCAGGCGGAATCAATGATATCGGTACTTTGCGCGATATTAAGGTGTATCGCAACAGTCAATTGATTTCGACGGTCGATATCTACGACTTTATTCTCAACGGACGCTTGCATGGCAATGTTCGACTGACCTCTAATGATGTGATTGTGGTCGGTCCTGTAGAATGTATTGTAGACGTTACCGGTAAAGTGAAGCGTCCGATGCGCTACGAAATGAAGCGAACGGAAAGTGTAAGCACGCTGATCAAGTATGCCGGCGGCTTTTACGGGCGACGCGTTCGAGAGTAATGTGACGCTCTTTCGCAAGTCGGGAGGAGAAAAGAGTATTTACTCCCTCAGCGACTTCGAACGTGGCAAATTTCAGCTCCGTGATGCCGATTCTGTCTGTGTAGATTCTGTCTTGGATCGATACAAAAACCTGGTAGAACTCCGTGGTGCTGTGATGCGCCCGGTAAATATCAGATGGACGGGAACATTTTGTCGGTACGTCAGCTCATCGAAGCGGCAGGCGGCTTTGAGTGAAGATGCCTTTGCCAAGCGTGGCATCATCCATCGTCGAAAAGCCGATCGCACACTGGAAGTCAAGGAGTTCAATGTGGGGGCCATCCTTTCGCACCAGGAAGCAGACGAGGTGCTTAAGAAAGAAGATGTGGTATTTATCCCTTCGCGCAAGGAAGCCAACGAAGCGCTCACCTTGTCGATCAAAGGTGAAGTGCGTTATCCCGCACTTACGATTATGCATCGGGCACAAGCATCGAAGCGCTCATCGAGCAAGCCGGTGGTTTGACCGACAAAGCCAGCATTGCGAAGGTCGATGTCGCACGACGATTCCGAGATCGCAGAGCGATGGCTTCGGGAAACGATGTGGCACAGTTCTTTAGTTTTAGCGTGAAAGACGGTTTTGTGGTCAATGGTCGCCCCGGTTTCACCCTTCAACCCTTCGACGAAGTCTATGTGCGCACCTCGCCCGGCTATATTGAGCAGAAGCATGTGGAGGTAACCGGTGAGGTGCAGTCTACCGGCACCTACGTCATCACCAAAAAGGACTACCGTTTGTCTGATCTCGTCAAAGCAGCGGGAGGACAAACCCAGCAAGCCTACTTGCAAGGCGCAGTACTCGAGCGACCCCTTACGGATAGCGAACGATTGAAGCAACAAGAATTGAAGAAAATCGTATTGATGAACGATTCAGTCGACATGCACAAAATCGAAGTAGGCGATCACAATAATGTAGCGATACATTTGGACAAAGCTTTGGCGCATCCGGGCAGTGATCTCTGGGACGTCATTTTGCGTGACGGCGATCGTTTGGTCATTCCTCAATACAATAACACAGTGAGTGTGAGTGGCGAAGTGATGTATCCCACAACGTTGACCTACAAACCCGGAGCCTCCCTTTCATATTACGTCGATCAGTGCGGCGGTTTCAGTTTGCGTGCGAAGAAGAGCAAGACTTTTGCCACGCAGATGAACGGAATGGTGAGTCGCGTTCGTTCTTCGAGCGACATTCAGCCGGGCTGTAATATCGTAGTTCCGGCCAAACTGAAGAGCGGTCCCTTCCCTTGGACGCAACTCGTGTCCGTTTTGATGAGTGTCGTTACGCTTACTGCAATTGTAGTCAATGTGATCAAAAAATAGAGAGTGCGTATAATGCGACTTGTTCTCTACTTTCATGTAATATCTGTATGTCGTCATTAAAAGCGCGCTTCGCCAAAGGGCTCGGTTGGGGACCGATCGATAATTTCTCAGGTACTGGCGTGAACTTCATTGTCGGTATATTACTGGCGCGCCAACTTTCACCCTGAGATTTTCGGTATTGTTGGAGTCGCTTTGGTGCTTGTCGATGTAGCCAACACGATAGCTGACGCCGGATTTTCCAATGCGTTGATTCGGAAAACAGAGGTATCGCCCATAGATTATTCGACGACATTCTTGTTGAATGTGGTGATTGCCATAGGAATCTATCTGCTGCTCTTTTTTTCTGCCCCATACATCGCAGCCTATTACAAGATAGATTTGTTGATCCCTGTGGTCCGATTGATCAGTTTGTCCGTGCTTTTTGCCGCGTTCGCCGTTTCCGTGAAAGCGCGTTTGACTCGACAAATGGATTTTCGCACGCAAGCCGTGGCATCAATGCTTTCTTCGTTGGTGAGTGCGACGGTTGGCTTATATGGTCTACCATGGTTGGAGGTATCTCGGTCACTTGTAGCTCAGCAGCTCTACATGGCAATCTTTGTATGCCGTAAGTCTTAGTGTGGCAGCACGCTATGTTCCTCGCATTGCTTATTCGTCGGCATCGGCACATGAGCTGTTCAGCTTCGGATCTCGAATCTTACTATCGTCTTTACTCACAACCATCTACAACAACCTCTATTATATGGTCGTGGGGAAGGTCTATACCCCGCGGCAGCTGGGATTATATACCCGTGCAGAACAGTTTTCGTTGATGATAGCGTTGAATTTTACGCTTGTACTGCAGAGAGTTTCCCTCCCCGCGTTGACGAATAGCAAAAGCAGTCAAGCAACTTTTGATTCTGCTTTTCAGCGGTTATACAAATTCTCGGCACTTCTCGGATCACTTTTCCTTTTCAGTTTGGCAGCAATGGCCGATAACTTTACGTACGTGTTGGTTGGGCATCAATGGATGGACTCTGCTCCCATATTGCGCATCCTTTCTATCTACGCGGCTTTCCCGCCGATCATAGCTTTGCACCAGAATATATTGCAGGGTTTTTGGCAAGTCGCGATTATTTCTCTCTTTAGAAGCAGGCAAGACGTTGATTTCTACGATCATTGTCGCTGCTACGATTTTCTTGAGCTTCTATGCATTGCTTTGGGGAGTAGTGTTTATTGGGATCATTTCGCTTGCCATCAACGGATATTGGGGTAGTAAATACCTTTCTACATATACACAATCAAAGCAGTTGCGTGACACGCTTGTTTATTTCCTTATTTCTGCGGTCGTGGCCCTCCTCGTCTATTTTTCCTCCTTCCTATTGACGAGCCATGCCTGCAAATTGGGAATACAATTGTTGGTGTTTGCTGTTAGCTCGCTTCTGCTGTTTGTTTTCATTCTCTCAGGACGAACGGCGTGCACTTACGCAGATCTTACGTCCATCGTCCAAAACGCAGATCAACAATGAATGAGTTTTCAATAGGTCAACTTGCCCAATACATTCGCAGCAAAAAGCGCGTGTTTATATTAAACACCATCATAGGCGTGGCTCTCGGGCTTGTTGTGGCGTACAGCATCCCTAAAAACATACACTTCAAGATGAGTCTTGCTGTGGAATCACAGCGTGACACCAAAATCGGGGGGAATATGGGAGCTTTGGCCTCAATGGCAGGAGTCAATTTGGGGTCGAGCGAGGACGCAATCAGTCCAGAGTTGTATCCCGACGTGTTTTCTACCAATAAATTCCTGATCGATTTATTGCGCGCCCCTGTGCAGACCACGAAGGGGAAGAAATACAAGTCGTACGTTGACTATACTCAAGCGGAAGAACGTTCCACTTGGTGGAGTTCCGCCATCAAAAGGAGCGGTTGCGGCGTGAAGCATCTGTTTGGCAACAAAGTTACACAAGCACAATTCCCTCAGAAGGACATCGATCCGAGCTATCTCACCTTAGCCGAAGAACAGATTGTAGACCAAATTCGGAGCAGTGTTTCATGTGTATGTAGACAAGGAGACTAATGTGATCACGATTCGTGCGACGGCCCAAGATCCGTTGGTTGCAAAGATGCTGACTGACGATGCGCAAAAGCGTCTGCAGGATTTCATCACAGAATATCGCACCAACAAGGCACGGACAGACTACGCTTACTATGTTTCTCTTGAGAAGCAACCTCGAGGCAAGTACAAATCAGCGCAAAGAAGATGCATCCTATGCCGATTCTCACCAAAGTCTCGAACTGAAAAGCTACTGAAACTGTGCTGGTAGATCTCGAAAAATGAGATGCAAAAATGCGTTCAATGCCTACACGCAGATGAAGCAACAGGTACAAATGGCGGAAGCAAAAATCCAGGAACGCACACCGGTATTCACCACAATCGAGGATTCCTACGTCCCCACCAAACCGGTTGCCCCGAAAAAGGCGTTGATATTGGTTGCTTATTTGATGATCAGCGTATTAGGCACTGCAGGATACTATTATTTGAAACTACTGTTTGGGAAGAAAGTCTATTGATTCCTTTCTCATGCGCGAAGATTCGTCGATTATGAGCCAGTCTGCTCCGGGAAATTTGATCACATCAAGTAGTCAGTCTTCTGTCATTCAGAAGATCGGAAACTTGTTGTTCCTCGTTCTCTTGCTTGTGCTCATGTTAGATCCCGGCGGCTCCATCCTTCACATGAAGGATAAAGTGTTTGTTGGCTTTCTTCTCTTCAACATCCTCTTTTTCAAGCGGATTTCCGCATGCTCATCCCCGTTTGTGGGGTCTTCTTCGTGCTTTCTTTCGGCTTCATAATGGCGGTGTTGCAAAACTCCCCCATTGATTACGACTTTCTTTTGGGAACCTTCAAGGGAATGGCGCCACTATTTCTTCTGTTGTGGGTACATCACTACGATGTACTCAACTTATCATGAGTTCCCGCCGTACTTACTTGTATCGTCATCCCGGTAATTTACGGTTTCGTCGTGTCCAATCCGCTCATCGAAAGGGATTGTTCTATTATTCCAAGGAACACAATGAAATGGTCATGCTCAACACACGCAATCTCCTCGGTGTGAAAGTATTCGGCATGTATTATCGCTCCATTGTCAGTATCATTCCTGTTCTCTACTTCGAGTTGTACAGCGCTTACCGACTGCACCGCCGTCGTTTCTTTCGTGTTTTTGGTTTGCCTCGTGTTGATTGCCACCTTTTTATCAGTGGTACGCGCGCAATGATGCTCACTCCGCTGTTCATCCTCGGTGTTGTCGGCTATCGCCGTATTGCCAATTCTCGCCGAAGCAAGTATTTTCTCTATCCCGCTCTCTTCTTACTGGTTTTGGCTTTCTTGTTGCTCGTTTTTCTCCTGGCGACCCAAGAAGGCGACAAATCCAACGCCATCAAATACGGGCACCTCGATTCGTACGCGCAACTCTTCAACAACCATATCGAGTATTTCATTTGGGGCCAGGGCACCGGAACCACCTTTTATTCAGAGGGTTTCCACTGCATTGTGCCACTCACAGAGTGGATCTACATCGATTTGGTGAGAAACTACGGTTTGTTGTCCCTCATCATCCTTGCCGTATCTCTATCCCCTGTTTGTCTTTTTGCGTCGCCGCAACGATAGTTTCACGACCGGCTTAGCCGTGACCTACATTGCCTTTTTGCTGATAGCCGGTACCAATCCGTTTCTGCTCAACTCGCAAGGCATGTGTGTGTTATGGATGATGTATGCACAAGTCGCGAAACTTCGAACCCCTCTCCCTCCTCCTCCCAGCAAAACGCATATGCAGCTTGATCTTTTTCCCTGTTGTCGTGTTATACCGTGCCAACTGCACGAAGCTGAAAAGCTACACTTCATTTTTTTAGCGAAGTCTCCTTTCCGTGCCTTTATGGTTCACGACAATTCACCGTCCGATTTCCTTTTTGATGAGATACGGCTTCCTCCCAACGCCGTCTATCAGCGGAATCTCAACAACGGTGGTGTTTCTGCCGCCTACAATTGTGCGGCCGCCTACGCATCCGAACACGGCTTCACCCATCTTTTTACTGCTGGATCAGGATACGCATTTCCCCGAAAAACGCCCTGTCGAGCTATTTAGCGTCGGAGGCGAGCGACACGTTGGTCGCCCCTCGTTTAGTCACTCGCAGCGGGACCCCATTTTCGCCGGTGACAGCACAAGCTTTCAACCTTCGAGGCGTGCATCTTGCGCCGGGTGAATATGATTTGACGAAGTATTCCCCCGTAAATTGCGGTATGTGCATCTCATTAGCTGCGTTTCATCGCGTAGGAGGCTGCAACCCGCGCGTAGCCCTTGACTATGCTGATTTCGAATTCTCCCGACGCATGGCGGCCGTTTTCCCTCGATTCCCGGTACTTGACCTTGAAATCGAACAAGATTTTTCGAACGACGAACAACTTATCGAACTCCTCTCGGCACGTTTCTCACGCTATTTGAATAGTGCCCGCGCAGTCACGGTGCACAGTCTCGGCGATCGCCTGCGTCTCGTTTACCAGATTGCGAAAGCATACGTTGGCTCTCAGTTGGCGCACACGTTCAGTTTGTTTCCTGAAAATACTATTTCGCCAATTGTTGTGCCATTCAGATGCATAACCTCCACATCCTCTTCCCATCCCCTTGTCTCCGTCTGCCTATGACTCCCTTTTTCCATATTCTCCCCGTTGAAGCGTAGTGTGTTGCGAGGATTCGCTTTCATCACGTCTTGTTTGTCCCGCCCCGCAGCTACCCGTTTTTGATCTCCCTACGTCGTCCTGCTCGAGATTGGCGGTCTCCCAAGTTGTGCTCTACCGTTTGGTCTTCGATAGCGAAGTACACCCTGAGCGAAGCCCTCCTTTCGCAACCCATTCTGTGGTTGGAAGCCGGAGGCTGGGCCTTTTTGGTCGTTTTCCTCATCGGCACGATCAAATGGACCTGGTTGCGGCGTCTTTGTAGTGTCTTGTTGCTCACGGTCGCCACCTTGTTGACGCTCGGCGAGTTCTTGCTGCTCTGGGTCTACGATACCGTCTACAATCCCGAGATGAGCAAAGTCATTGTCGGCACCGACGCCCGCGAAAGTTTGGAGTTCCTCTCCGCCATGTCCCACCATCTGCCCAAATTGTTGCTTGCCGCCGCAGTCATGTGCGGAGCAGCTTGGGCATTGAGCAAAGCCTTGTCCACCCTGCGCAGCCGGTTCATTGCCGCTATCGGCCTGTGCTGTTTCGTGCTGGGTTTCGGACTGTCAGCGAGGCCGCTACCGCAACTGGCATTGGAGCTACAGTCCGGCGCGTACCACCACTGCCGACCGCTTTGTGTGGGGATTAGTGCGCACCTACCGCCTGGGCAAAATCCTCACCACCCAGCGAGAACACATGCACGCCTCCGCCGCCAAAACTGTCACCGCCACTTCGACACCGCATCCCCAACCGATCAACGTCGTACTCATTCTGGGCGAAAGTACACGCGCGGCCTCGATGCACTGCTACGGCTACGCCCTGCCCACCACCCCTCAGTTGGACCAACTCCATGCGCAGAAAGAGCTGGCCGTCTTCACCGATGCCGTCAGTCCCTCCAACGCCACCATCGCCTCCACCCAAGCCGTGCTCACCTTCTACTCCAATGAGCAGGACAAAGCGCGGTTGCATGAATTTCCCGACCTCGTTTCCGTCATGAAACACGGTGGTTTCGCCACCGCTTGGGTCACTCAACCAGGAATGTGGCGGAGGTCCCTGGTCGGTGCAGCAGCTGTTCGGTTCCGCCGCCGACACCCTCACGGGCAATCCCTACCGTTTGCACCAGACCAACGACATGTTTCTGTCCGATTCGTTGTTCTACGATGAGCGCCTCCTCCCCCATCTGCTCACGGTCGAGCAGTTGTCGCCGCGCCATCGCCGCCCCGGTGGCTTGTTCTCCGTCGTCCATCTCATGGGCTCGCATGCCAGCTACGCCAACCGCTATCCCGCGTCGTTTGCGCGCTTCGACGCCAAAGGCATCCCCGGCTCCCTTTCGCGGGGCAGAAGGAAGATCGCCACTACGACAATTCCGTATTATATAATGATCGCGTAGTGTCCGACATCATCAAACACTACAGTCACTCCCGTTCCATCGTGATCTACGTCTCCGACCACGGCGAAACGCTCTTCGACGATCCCGCGCATCCCGATTTCGCGGGCCACGCCGGCAACACCCTGCCCGAAAAACGTCGTGCGCATACCCTTCCTCGTCTACATGTCGCCGTCTCTACGCCCGCGAAGTGCCGAAACTCTGGGAACATATCAGCTCGAGCGCAGGGCGAACCGGTCATGACCGACCTCTTGCCCAACACCCTCGTTTCGATGCTCGGCATCCAAACGCCCTACACGCGCCCCGAACTCGACCTCTTTTCGCCGCGTTACAACGCCAACCGACGTCGAACCGTCATTGCCGTCGACGGTGCCAAGCAGGTTTTCCCGCCTCGTTCGGTCCCCTCACGTTGAACCGCCGCGGGAGCTCTGCAATCCTTCCGTCCGGCCAATGTCCCTCCACCGTGCAAGCGTCATCTTCTCCGCAAAGTGAAACCGCCGCTCTCCCTCTGAGAGCGGCGGTTTCGTGTTTTGCGGTCGATTGTTCATTTCGAAGTGCCCGACAGCGGGAACCCGATGCCGAAGAGTGAGTCGAACGACGTGTTTCCCCGCTCAACAAGGTCGTAAATGCCCTTGGCATTACCGGGCAGAGCCCAAGTTAGCATTCTCGCAGCGGGGCGGCCACAAAAACACCGCGGGTATGTGCCGGTACCTGCGGTGTTTGGGGCGAAACTCCCCGATTTTGCGCGAAAGCTTCGCGTTTTTCAGCCGCGCCCGCGTTCCTCCTCAATGCGGTCCCAGCTTTCATCACGGCGGCGGGAGGAAGATTGACCATCAACTGGCGTTTCGCCGCAAATCCATGCATGGGCGCCACATGCTCGAAGTAGCGTTTCCAGCCGGCGCAGAGATAAGGGTGGCGGGATGTCCAGTTGCGTCGGTGACGAAGCGCGTTCGCGGACGAGTCACCGTTGCAGGCAAAAGCGCCATTCGCGTTTTTGCACTGCGGGTGAGGAGCTTTGCGTTTGTTCTCTCCAGATTGGCTGTTCAGGGGCTGTAAACCATTCGGCCAGCGACTTTTCAGTTACGCAGATTACCGAGCTTAAACTCCGGGGAAAACATAGTGGTCGCAGGCATAAATGTCGCCGTTGTGTTCCATGGCGGTGGCGTGTCCGCAAGTTTCGGCCATGGTGCACAGACTTCCGGCACGCCCATCCATCCGGCCAGCGTGGCATCGAACATTGCACGAGACACGTGCCCACATCGTGGCGCACCCATTCGTCGAAAGAGCGCGCGAGAAATTCGCCCCAGGCTTCCGGCCCCACACTGAAGGGGGCCATTTCGGCGATGGTGAGCCGCTTCGATGGGCAGAAGCCAGCACCCTTCCGTCGGCATGACGGTAAAGAAAGCGCTCGACAATGGGGTGAACTGCGGGAAATCGCAGCCTGATGCGCCCGACGGTAGAATTCGAGGCGGTTGGCGCACGTTGAAAGTCGTTCACCACGGCCGCGGCGTTCCATTCACACCGTGCGCGCCAGGAGTTCCGCCGTGCATCACTTGCCGCCAGGTGCCGCGCCCCGATCGCGGAGGCGGTAGCGATCGTGCATCTCTTCGGTGCCGTCGGTGGAGATGCCCTGCAAGTGGTGTTCAGCCGAAATCGGCACCAGTCATCGGTGAGACGCGTGACGTTGGTTTGCAGGGGCATTGTCGATGTGCTTGCGCGCTGCGTGCTTTGTTGCAGCGCCAGCGCCTTCTCGTAGAACGCCCGCGAGCGCACCAGCGGTTCACCGCCGTGCCGGTAAGCACGTCGTCGCCGGGCTGAATGGCGATGTAATCGTGGATATACCGCTCGAGCGTCTCGTCGCTCATCTCTTGTTTGGGCGATTGCGCGTAGGGTTTTTGTTTTCGAGGTGGTAACAATGGGCACAGTTCAGGTTGCAGGTCGAACCGGCGGCGGGCATGATGTACAGGGGTGCATGAGACGGAGAGTGACGTTGGGCTCGGAAAGAGGGAGGGGCGACAAAACGTAAAAGAAAACGTGCGTCGGTGTCGGTGTGCGAGACAACGACACGGACGCTACGTGTTGAGAGGAGTGAAGGTTCGGGAGGTCAGATCAGAGATTGTCTTTCTCGATGTCCTTGAAATACTTGTAAGTGCCGACTTTGATTTCCTCACAAGCGGCTTCGTCGCACCACGATGATGCCGTGGGGTGCTGCTGGAGGGCCGAAATCGTCCAGGCCTGGCACACGGGACCTTCGATGGCAGCCTGGAGTGCACGGGCTTTGTTGTGGCCGTTGCAGAGAATGAGCACTTCTTTGGCCGACATCACGGGTGCCGACGCCCGACGGTGAGGGCGGTGGCAGGCACAGCCTCGGGATCGCCGCCGAAGAATCGGCTGTTGGCGATGCGCGTGTCGGTGGTGAGCGTCTTCTGACGCGTGCGGCTGGTGAGCGAAGAAGGGTTCGTTGAAGCAATGTGGCCGTCGGGGCCCGATACCGCCGAGGAAGAGGTCGATGCCGCCGAACTCGCGAATCATCTCTTCGTAGTGTGCGCATTCGGCTGCCAGATCTTTGGCGTTACCGTTGAGAATGTGGATGTTCTCCTTCGGGCAGTCGATGTGATTGAAGAGGTTGGTGGCCATCAGACGAGTGGTAGCTTTCGGGATGTTCCTCGGGCAGACCGACGTATTCGATCCATGTTGAAGGTCACCACGATGCTTGAAGCTCACGCGGCCGACCTTGTGTGCCTGAACAATGGCGCGATACATGCCGATGGGGCTGGATCGGTGGGGAGTCCGAGCACGAAAGGCTTTTCTGCCGTGGGGTGAGCGGCGTTGATCTTGTTGACAACGTAGTCGGCTGCCCATTGTGACAGCTTGTCGTAGTCCGGTTCGATGATAACTCTCATGGGGAGGAGATTATAATGTTAAGAAATATCAGGTTACTGGGCGCCACGCTGCAAAAGTGCGGACGTTTTTGCGGTTCGTGCTTACAAAAGGTAGTACTTTTTCTGTTTTTGCAGTTCCGAAGGGGCTTTGTTTGGTCTTGGGCGAGTTCTGAAATTTCCCCATCATTTTTCCTGCGCTTTTCCCGTCAGCCACTTCCACGAGGGCATAGGGGACGTTGACTCGGGCGAGTTGGACGGTTATTTCAGCATTTTCCCCGCGTAGAAGTCCATCACGTCTTGCCGGTAGCGCGCTTCGTAGTAGGCGGTGATGCGATCCACGGCGGCATTGGTCTGTTGTTGCGCGCCTCATCGTAGTCTACGTGGAGTGCCTTTTGCCCGACTTCGTACTTCTTCTGCGCGAGTTGTGCTGCGGTCACGGCGGCAGGTCGAGCCACTTGCGCAGCTTTCCATTTGTGGCGCGAGGTCAGCGGCGGCGTAGTAGGCACTTTGAATCTCCTTGTAGAGCGATTTGCGGGCTTCCTCTTCGTCCAAACGGGCGTTGGTCGCCGCCAATTGGGCCTGTGCCACGCGCTGTTGCGAGTGGCCCGTCGGTCGTAGAGCGGCACAGACAGCGAGGTCCGATGTTTTGCGAGAAGTTGTCGCGCAGTTGTCGGCCGATTGCGGCGTTGTCGATGCCCGAAGTGTGGTAGTAGCTGGTGCCGAGACCGGCATTCAGGCTCAGTGTGGGGCGCATGCCCGCCCGCGCCAGCTCAATTTGCTCGTCGGCGGCTCGCGAACGCAGCTGTGCGGCTTGCAAGGCCGGGCGCTCGGTGAGACTCAATGCGTAGATTTCTTCCGGATTGCCCGGCACGGCAGGCAAAGTGTGGGTGGCGGCGGTGCCACCGCGAGGCTGTCGGGCGAAGGATACTCGAGCAGTTGCGAAAGTTCGAGCAGGGCAATCATTTGTCGTTTTCCGCCTGCACCAATGCCAGGCGATCTTGTGCCGTGCGCGCCGGGCTTAGAGCCAAATCCACCTCCGGCAAGCGGCGGCGCGGATCTGTGCTGCCATTCGCTCCTCTTGGGCCAGCGTATTGCGAAGGTTGGTCTGTGCTTGCGCGATGAGGGTCCATGCGAAAGAGCACTGATAATAGGCTTGCGCCACTGTAATTGGAGTTCCTCGGCGATGCGTTGTGCATCAGGGCCCCGGCGGCTTGCAGTTGGAGGGCGGCTTTGTTTGCGGCGGTGGGCGATGCGTCCGCCGGTATACAGGGCATGGAACCCGAAATGGAGAGCGAGGTTGAGTTGGTGTTGCGGGTTTCGTAGGTATTGTTGGCGGTGAGTCCGCGGCCGAAGGAGAGATTCTCACCGGCCGACCCACCGACTTCGGGCAACATGGCTTTTGCGCGCATCGTCCAACTGGATTTCCTGTTGCCGGCGCGCAAGATCGGCTTGCTGCACCTGATGTTGCGCTGCTGTGCCCGCTCGATGCAGTCGCGAAGGGTCATGGTTTTCTGGGCCGAGAGGGAGGCCACCGCGCAGAATGCGAAGAGAAAGCAGAAGTTTCATGAGGAGAGGACGATTATTGCTGTTGATTGATTTCGTTGCCGCGCACGCGCTCACCTACCCGGAGGCGGATCGAATTTCGATGTTCACGCCGTCGGAAAGACCGGTTTGCACGATGCGTCGCTCAAAGGTTTGTGAGTCTTTGCCGCCGGTTTGCACGTAGACCACCGACTTGCCGCCTTCGATCTTCACGGCCGATTCGGGAAGCGCGATGACTTGCGAGCGAGAGTCGAGAATGATTTTCGGCATTGGCGCTGTAGCCCGCGCGAAGTGTGGTGCCTTTGGTTTGCAACAGGGCCCCTTTGATTTCAAACTGGTTGCCAGTTGTGCCGGAACTTACCTTCGGTGCGATAAATTCGAGGCGGGCGGCGAGTCGCACATCGGGGGTAGCGCCGACGGTGATGGACAAATCCATGCCTTTGCGGAGCTTGGCCACTTCGGTTTTCGTCGATATTGCCTTTGAAGAGGAGGTCGTTCATGTTCGCCACGGTGGCAATGGTCGTTCCGTCGTTGAAAGTGTTGCTCATCGTGACGGAATTGCCGACTTTCACGGGGATGTTGAGAATGGTCCCGTCGATTGTCGAGCGTACCATGGTGGTGGAGTAGCCCGCCATGGAGGCACTCACGCCTTCCTTCACGATTTTGAGCGCATCGTTGGCGTTGGCCAGCTCTTCTCGCTGTTGGCGAAGCGCAAGTTGGGCTTTTTCGAGTTCTTCTGTCGAGACGAGTTGCTGATCATGGAGTTTTTTCGTGCGTTCGTAGTCGCGTTGAGCCTGCGCCGCGGCGAGTTGGGCGAGTTTCACGCGGTTGCCGGCGCTATTGAGCTGAGACATGTCGGGAACCACCTTGATTCGCGCAATGAGTTCCCCTTTTTGCACGGGTTGCCCCGCTTCTTTGTAGATTTCGGCCACGATACCGGAGATTTGCGGCTTGACGTCTACTTCAACTCGCGGTTCTATGGTGCCGGTGACGATGGTTGAACGATGAATGTCGGCGCGCGTCACTTCAATGACGTCAAATTGTTGCTCTTCCGGGCGCGATTTCTGATAGAGGAAGACAAATGTGCCGACAAAGACGGCAACCAGGAGCACGATGCCGAGGATTTTGAAGATCTTTTTCATTGTGATTGAGGTTTTTCGTTCGCGAAAGCGAGCGTTGATGGGAGATTGCTTTTTGAGCGTCGCGCGCGCTGTCGGAGGAGGGGCGACAAATTAAATGAGATAAGGGGTGAGGGGAGCGCAGCGCACGTCGTTTGCGGCGGGCAGGGGACTTGCAGGAGGCAAAGCGTGATTCTAGGCGGGCAAAGCCTTGTTCGAGAACGCAGCGCGTGCGTGCCGGGTGAAACTGTGGGCCGCCGCACGATACGGAGATTTTATTCGTCGCGCATGGCATCTACCGGTTTTATGGCCAGTGCGCGCACCGCCGGCGCGACACCCTGCCACGGTGCCCAGCGCAGAAAAGTGCAGTGCTGAGCCGATGGCCATGGAGAAAGAAATGAGGAAACTGCCGGGAGCCAGCGAGGGAAAATTCGATCCGATGCCGGAATCGGCCGCAGCAAGGATCAAAACGGCGAAAACAATGCCGGAGAGGCCTGCCAGGAGAGTGAGAACAGCGCTTTCGGTGAGGATTTGAACCAGAATGTGGCTCGGATGCGCGCCGAGTGCCCGGCGGACGCCGATTTCCGTGGTGCGTTCCTTGACCACCACCATCATAATGTTCGAAACTCCGATGCTGCCCGAAAGCAACGTGCCGATACCGATCATCCACACGAGGATATTGATGCCGTCGAACAGCGATTGTATCATTTGGAACATAGATTCCACGTTGATACTCATGAGAGCTTGCTGATCGCTGGGATCAATGCGATGCAGTTTCTTGACTTCCAACTCAATTTTCCGCTGTATCGAGGATACGGTGTGCCCGGGACGTGTGGTGAGCGCCAACATGTCGAAGTGGTCTCCGCATCCCAGCAGACGTTGTAGGGTGGTGTAGGGCATGTAGACCGACCTCGAGGCCGGTCCTCCCACGCCGACGTTGGAAGTGAGGGAAGAAATGCCGACCACTTGGAAATAAATGCCTTGCATCTCGATGTATTTTCCCACCGGATTGCGATCGTTCGGGAAAAGTTGGGAGGCCATTTTTTCTCCCAGCACACATACTTTGCGGCAGTCCCGGAGATCGGCCTCTTGAATGTAGCGTCCGTGAGAAAGTTTGGGGTTTTCGACGGCCACATAGTCGGGGCTCACTCCTTTGGCGGTGCCTTGCGTTTTGCAGTCGCGGTGTTTGAAGTCAGTCCTGTTGAAAATCACCGGCGTCACCACGGCTGCTTCCGGAATGTGGCGGCGCAAGACGTCAAGGTCGCCCGTTTCGAACGACCACATGCGGTCAGACGAAAGCCCGTCGTAGGGTTTGGTGGTTTTCTCGGGGGCCGCGCAATAGGCATTCTGGGCAAAACCTTCGAAGTTGCTTTGCATCATGGCTTTCATCCCTTTGCACCCCCATCAGGAGAACTAGCATGAACACGCCCCAGAAGATACCGAAAGCCGTTAGGAGAGATCGCGATTTATTGCGCATCAGCGTTTGGAAGATCTCCCTCCATTTGTCAATATCGAACATGATCTTGAGTTATTTAGCGTTGAGAGCCACGATAGGTTTGATGAGGACGGCCTTTCTTGCGGGGAAGAAGCCGGCCACAAGTCCCGCGATGAGCAGCACAGTCAGGGCGCCGATAGCGATACCTAGGTCGATTGTGGGATTAAGGAAGAAGTAAAACTTCGAATCCATCACCTCCAAAGTGCGTTTTCCGCTCACATAATTCATCCATTCCGTGGCAGCGATGCCGGCAACAAGCCCGACATAGCCCGAAAGGAGGGTGATCACCACACTTTCGGCCAACACGCTGCGCAAAATGCTCCAGGGCGCGCGCCGAGTGCCTTGCGGATGCCAAATTCGTGGGTGCGTTCTTTCACGGTGATGAGCATAATGTTCGAAATGCTCACGACACCGCTCAACAAAGTGAGGAGGCCGACCACCCACAAGCCGGTTCGCAAGATGCGGGTGGCGGTGTTTTGCTCTTTGGCACCTTCTGCCTTGTTGTCGATCCAGAGCGTCGTCTGGTCCTCGGGGTTAAACCCGTGGCGGTGGCCGATGGTGTTGCGAATGTTGTGCTCGAGTTGCTGCATCGTCTCCTCTTTTTTGCCGGCATCGGTGCGCAGTTCGATGGAACCCACCGCCACGCCTTCGTTAAAGGCCGTGCGTAGCGTCGAAAAAGGCACTTGTGCCTTATTGGGCTCCATGTCGTTGGCCTTGGCGCGGACGCCGATGATGTGAAAGGCCATCGAATCGACATTCACCACCCTGCCCAACGGCAGCCGTTGCCGATCCGAAGAAATCTTCGGCCATGCGTCCTGAGACCACCATCACTTTTCGGCGTTCGCGCAAGTCGTTTTCGTCGATAAAGCGCCCCGCGTTCAGCACAATGCGCTCCATTTCGGCCGCAGCCGGCATCACGCCGTCGAAACTCCCCTCGAGGCGGTGTTTGCCTGCCACCATAGATCAGTCCCGACCGGTAAATCGTCGGCGCGGCCTCGCTGATTTGCGTCCGCGTCGCCGAACGCGTGTTTTCAAAGTCCCGGTCGTCGATCTTCACATCGCGTCCTTTGCTGTATCCCTCGAAGGCTTCCGAAGCATAGCCCGGCACAATCGAGACCACATCGTCGGCAAAGTGCGACGAATTGTACTCAAAAGCATGGATAAGCCGTTGCCCGCACCGAGTAAGAAGACGAGTAAGAAAATTCCCGTCGAGACACTCAGTCCCGTAAGCCCCGTGCGGAGTTTGTTTTGCGCCAGATGCGCGAAAAATCTCTTGCCACATCTTCTTGTTTATTTCATGGAGTTCGCCGAAAGGCTTCGTCTGTTTCGGATCGTTTTCCTCGATGCTTCTGATGACACCATCCTGAATGTGCGCAATTTTTCTTCGTGCGATAGGCCACACCGCTCTCGTGGGTGACGACAACCACAGTGCGTCCTTCGGCATTCAGGTCGGTGAGTAGCTGCATCACCTCGCCCGATGTCTTCGAATCCAGGGCTCCCGTCGGTTCGTCGGCCAGGAGCACTTGCGGATTCGTGATGATGCTGCGCGCAATGGCCACACGTTGTTTCTGTCCGCCCGAAAGTTCGTTGGGATAGTGGTCGGCCCATTTGTCCAAACCGAGGGCGTTCGAGATGTTCCATGGCGCGGCGGTTGCGTTCCTGCGCGCCACGCCTTGATAATAGAGGGCAAGGCCACATTCTCGAGTGCTGTCTTGTAGCCGATGAGATTAAACGACTGAAAGATGAAGCCAATCAGTCGATTTCGGTAGTCTGCCGCCTTCGTTTCGCTGAGGTTTTTCACCGTCACGCCGTTGAGTGTGTAGAGTCCCTCGTCATAGTTGTCGAGAATGCCCAAGATGTTGAGCAAGGTCGACTTTCCCGATCCGGAGGCCCCCATGATGCTCACAAATTCTCCGCGTTCGATGTCGAGATTGATGCCTTTGAGCACGTGCAACGGCTGTGCGCCCCCATAGGTTTTGTGGATGTTTTCGAGGTGTATCATAAGATAATGAGTGAAAGATGGCTCCTCTCCTCGTGCCGCCGCAGGCCGTGCATCAGCGCTGCGGGGCACGAGCGGAAGAAAGGGCTTATTGTCGTGCCACGTTGCGCACGGTTCCGCTGGTGGTGTCGTCGTCGACCACGAGCGGCTGCGTTGCACATCACTTCTCCGCCCGATGAGGCTTCGGCTTCCGCGTGTTGCGCCGAGTCGCTCAGCTTTTCACCGTGGCGCCACTGCTGGCTTCGAATTTCGCCCGTTGTGTGCGCCCGCTCAGCGTGATGCTTGCGCCCGACGAAGCGTCTGCCTCCATGAGATCCGTCAGTACATTGTACAGTTTCACCCTCGCCGCCCGACGAAGCCTCCACTTTAAATTTCGGAGCTTGACTCGGTCCACTTGAATGTCGGCACCCGACGAGGGCCTCGAAGCTGAGTTTGCGATCCAACTTGAGGGCGCGCCCACGCGGATGGAGGCTCGGAACTTGCCTCGTAGCCGTAGAGCGTATAGCCCGTCACGGTGACCACGACATGCGGCTGGCGCATGAAGTTGTGATACGTCATGCCCATCTCAGTTCCCCATCGTCCACAGAGTTGGACGAGGTGATCGTCTTGCGGTCCATGCTCACCGTCACCGTGGGGTTGCCCGTCGGAATGTGGCGGAGGATGATGCCGCTGCTCACGTCCACCGATTGAAGTGCGGCAGATTGTTCACCGTGTAGGCGTAGGTGCCGTTGGCATTGGCGGAGTCGGCTGAGAGATTGGTGCGATTTTCGCGGGACGATTCGTTATCGATGTAGCATGCGTCGGGCGATTGGCGAATGTGCAAGCAAGAAGCGCTGAGCATCAACGCAGCCGCAAGGAGTGCGGAGGAAAGCAATACCATTTTTCAGCAGGGATAAATGGGAAGATAAGGGTGAAACTTCAGGAGAAAGAGAGTGAATCAACCGACAGTTGGGGTCGCCATCTCTTCGTTGACGAGTTGTTGCAAAGCGATCGGTGACCTTTTCCATCGGAATGCCGAGCAGATACATCTGTTTCGCCAGCTCTTGGAGCATTCCGTTGAGCACATCGTCCGAACGTAAGCGGCGAATGATCTTGACCGCATCGGCGCTGACAAAGGATCCGAGTCCTCTTTTATTATAGATAATGCCTTGGCGTGCCAAAATGTCGAATGCTTTTCACCGTGGTGTTCACATTCACTTGCACGGCAGCAGGCTGTATTCGCGAACGCCGGGATACGCTCGTCGGGAAGATACTTCTCGGCCCAGAATTTCGTCCATCAGGCGATCGGCTGTTGTTGGTAAATGGGTAGTCCGTCTCGAAAGTTCATGTGTCAGTGGGGTTAGAAGCCGAAGCGACCGCGGGAATCACCTGCGCACGGGCACATGCCGATAACTGTAGCCGATGCAGAACACAATCCAACCCCAAGGTCAGCAGCCAGAACAGCAAAAAGCGAAATGAAAATCCGTGTTCGACGCTCTGTTCGTTGAACGGAGGCGAGTGGTCCCATCAGACTGACCAAACCCAGGGGCACTCAGCAGAGAGAGGAGGGTGAAACCGGCAGTGAGAATCACCGCGGTGAGTACAAAAGATTTGCTGCGAAAGAGGAGAGCTCCCAGGAGGAACGTGCTCCACAGCCCGCAATAGACGAGCGCGGGAATGAATCGGGCCATGAACAGTACCGGTGCCGATGATGGCGGCAGGTCGATGTCGCCCAATTCGGGGTTGGCGATCGTTGCCAGGAAGTGGGGGGAGCTCCACACATAGGGAACGGAGAAAATTTGGGCCAAAGTGGCCGTCAGTGCGTCGGCGCAGGGAAGAGCAGGACAAAAACGACGGCGGCAAGCACGGTGTGTCGGAGCAGCGCGGAGCAAAAACGCTCGAAAGTCGAGGCGGGCAGGAGCAATTGCCGCATGCGGCTGTGGAGAGAGGAGCGTCCCGAGGCGAAACTGCTGCCGATGCTCACCAAAAGGAAGAACAAGGTGAGCAGAAATCCCGCGCTACCCAGCAGCGAAGCCATTTCTTGTAGCTCTTCCGGTTGGGGATTGTCGGCGTGATGAACGACAAAAGTGGGAATGGCAAGGAAGGCCAGAAAAAGCCGAAGGCGGATCCGTAGTGTTTGAGTGCGCTTTGCGTGCCTTCGATCAAAGTCGAGACGCAGCACTTACCAGAAACGGCGTGGAAAGCGGGTTGAATTAGTCATGGTGGGGAGTGCGGCTGAGGGTTGGAGTTGAGCGGCGCGTTCCAGCAGGTCGGGATGCTGAGTCAGCGCATTGAAAGAGCAATTCGAGGTTCACCTGCGAGGCGGTTTCTTCGCGATTGGGGACAATGACCGCCATGCCCGCCAGCGAGTTCTCGGCATGAGGGACGTCGCTCAGGTCTTCGCCGTAAGCGCGCTGTTCAAAACGCAGCAGACGTCCCCAATTCGTCGAGGTCGATGTTGAGGCCCACTTGGTGTTCCTTGAGCATAACGATGTGGTCCACAAGGTTTTTCCACGTCGTGCACCTGGTGAGTTGAGATGATCACGGTGCGTTCTTCGTTCATGCTGGCCGCGATGGCCCGCCGAAACTGGGCTTTCGAAGGGATGCTCGAGCCCGTTGGTCAGTTCGTCCAGCGAGGAAGGCGCGTGCACGTGGCGAGGGCGAAACTGATCTCGCCTTTTGAGGTTGTCGGTGGAGGGTGCTGAAGTTGACGTCGGGCGACAAGTCGAATTGTCGGAGATTTTCGAGCAATAGCTCATCGGAAAAATGCGGATAGAAGTCGCGATGCAGCGACACGTAGCGCGAGAGTTTCATGGAGGGCAGCTCGATGTGCTCGGGCACCACAAAGAGATCGGCGAGCACCGCCGGAGTTCGATCGCAGACCGGGCGCTGTTCGAGTCGCACCTCCCCTTGTTGGGGGCGCAGCAATCCGGCCATGAGATAAATCAGTGTCGATTTTCCGGTGCCGTTCTTTCCGAGCAGGCCCACAATTCGCCCGGCGGGGAGGTGGAGGGTGACGTCGCTGAGCACCTCTTTCGGGCTGTTGCTGTAGCGAAAATGGAGTTGTTGCAAGTCAATCATCATCATCATCGTGAAGTGTTTCGATTGTATTACTGTTGTGAGTCTGCCGCAAAGTAGAACATCTCTCCCTTGTTGATCAAATAAAAAGGAGACTAATTTTTTGTATCCGCCTCGGATTAACACACCGACGGTGATATTAGGGTGAGAGCTTGTTGTTTTATCAATTTTGTTGGAGCTGAGATGAGGTATGAGCGGATAATGATGCAAAGTCCCCGTCTGTTTCAAAAAGGTTCCCCGCTTTTTGCGAAAACACGGGGCTTTTCGCGAAAAAGTCCTGTTTTTTCTCGTCGGGCGAAGGGCCATTGCGCGCCGCGAGTGAACGAAAGGCGCAGGTGAGCGTTCGTGCACGGTTGGGGCTTGAGTGGTCAACGGCGTGCAGAGCGGGTGGAGTGCGGCGGAGGCGTCGCTGTGCATCGGCGTTTTGAGTTGGGCGCGTGTTTTCGCGGCGAAGGGGCGGCAGCGGTGGGTGGCGCCACGGCATCCCCGTGGCGAAAATGAGGCGTTTTCGTTTCGTCGCTTTCAGCTCGACGCCGCTCGGTCGGCTGATCAGGCGACGCCGCGCACCGAATGGCGCTCCATTGCCCACCGCGTATGCGCCGCGCGCGAGGTGGCGGTCTTTGCCGCTCGGTGTATCGCCGACCTCGTTTGCTCTATCACGCAGAATTTCTAATTTTGCACCCTAACGTGCGAAAAAGTGTGCCGTTCTACATCTCATGGATTCCCCACCTATGGAAAAGAGATTCAGTTCTCAGCTTGTCTATCGCGACATGTTCCAGAGTTCCGGCAAGTTCCGCCCCGCAAGGAACCCGGATGGAACGCTGGTCACGGGTCATTGTCGTCAAAATGGGTTGCTTTCGCCGTGTTGAGACCAACGGCGGTGCCTTCGAACAAAGTGAACCTTCTGGCCGGTGGAGAACCCCAATGAGGCCGTGCGCGCCACGAAGGGCGTTTAACGAAGGGCATTAAGACCCACATGCTCGACCGCGGTCCTAACGGCTTGCGACATGTTCTTGTGCCGGCGACGTGCGTCGTCTCATGTACAAAGTGAAGCACGCGCAAGATACCGACATCACGCGCATCTTCTGCGGCCTGAACGACGTCCGCAACATTATTCCCTCGATCAAATACGCCATCGAGGGCGGCATGACCCCCTCAGGCCACGCTGTGCATCACCACCTCGCCGATCCACACGGCCGAATACTATGCGGCATCGCCGACCAGCTCATCGAAGCCGGCGCGCCGAAATCTGCCTCAAGGACATGGCGTGTATCGGTCAGCCCGCAATGCTCGGCAAACTCTGCCGCATGATCGAAAGAAAGCACCCCGGTGATCGTGGAATACCACGGCCACCGGTGACCTTTCGATGGCTTCGATCCTCGAGTTTGTCGCAACGGTTGCGACATCATCGACCGCCATCGAGCCGCTCGCTTGGGGTAAAGGTGCATCCCGACGTGATCTCGGTGCAGGCATGCTCAAGAACGCGATTTCGACGTGCCCGGATCAATATGGACGCCTACGGATGCGCGCAAAGCTCACGCAGGAGTTCATCGAGCGAGTGGTTGGGCTATTTCATCAATCCCGGCAACAAACTCGTATGTCGTCGCTCCTGCTCGGTTGCGGTCTGCCGGCGGAATGATGGGCTCGATGATGGCCGAGTTGGCGGTGTGCGCGAAGCCATCAACGCCAACCGCCAGAAGAAGGGCGAGAACCCCTCTCGGAAGACGCCCTCTTGGTGAAACTCTTCGACGAAGTGGCTATGTGTGGCCGCGTGTAGGGTTATCCTCCCCTCGTTACGCCCCTTCAGCCAGTATGTGAAGAACATTGCTTTGATGAATCTCCTCACCGAGTCGATGGACGAGCCCGCTATTCGATGATGGACAACGCCATCTGGGGCATGATTCTCGGCAAGGCGGTAAGCTGCCCGGCGGGTGGCACCGAGTGTGGCTCTGGCCAAGGAAAGGGCTACGATTCAGCACCGAAGACCCGCAAACGAACTATCCCGACAGAGCTCGACCGCTTCATCAAGGAGATGGAAGAGAACGGTTGGGATCGCGGTCAGGACGACGAGAGCTTTGGAATTCGCCATGCACGAAACGCAATATCGTGACTACAAGAGCGGAGCAGCCAAGAAGCGTTTCCTCGCCGATCTCCAAGCGGCCCGAGGACAAGAGCGCCGCATCCGGTCTCACCCGAGGAGGCCGCTGCGCTTAAGCACGCGAAAGCCGACGCCATCGTGGCACCCGAAAGCGGTATCGTGCTTTGGGGAAATCGGTGGCGACGCCGAAAGTGTCAAGTCCATCGAGGCCTTTCATCGGAAAAGAGTACAACGAAGGCGATTTCTTCTGCTACATCGAGAACGGCTTCGGCAAGATTCTGAAATCCCGCAGCACTGGGCGGCAAATTGGTGAAAAGTCAATGCCAAACAGGGTAGCCACGTGCAGAAAGGGGCGATGTGATTGCCTACCATCGAACGCTCGTTCCGCGACTAATCTCACCGACTGCTGTTCGGCGGTCGGCATCTCTGAGGGCGAATCGAGGACGAGCGGGATGTTGCTTCCGCAGTTCGCTCGTTCTCCCGATCATTCCCTTTGACCTTCTCGCGCCCGTCGCGGTGCGAGGAGGCTCAAAAGGCTTTAATTCATCTTGTCGCTGCCATGCTCCACCGTTTGTTGCATTTCCGCCTGACCGTTCTGCTGACGCTGGGCATTCTGGTTGTGTGTTTGCTTCCTGTTCCCGAAACGCCGCTCGAAAATGTGCGCTTCATCGACAAGTACACGCACATCTTGCTCTTTGGCGGTTAGCGTGGGTGCTGTGGTGCGAAAGCGCCCTGTATCAACGCAGTGCTGTGCGCGAAGGTCGTGTGAAACGGGTCGCCGTTCTTTCAACCGCTCGCTGCTTCTGCTCACCGTGGGCTGGCCTGCGCTGTTCGGTGGGCTGATCGAAGTGCTGCAAGCCACGCTGACGACTTGCCGTTCGGGCGATTGGCTCGATTTTCTGGCCGATACCTTCGGGTGTTGCTCGCACTCGCGGCGGGCATTCCACCTATCGTTTCCTGTGCGCTGAATAGCCTTTTTCTTTCCCCTCCATCAGAAACTCCCTTGCCATGCATTTCCTTTACCTTGCCGACGACCATGCCGATTGGCTCACTCTTTGCGTCCGACAACTTCGGATCAAGCTGCTCCGCTCTTCGATTACGATCGGCGAGAAGTGGCGAAAGGAGGCAATATGATCGGCGCGGTGCGCGAGTTGGCCGTGCATTGGCGTGCAGATCGGGGAAGCACATCCGTAAATGTGGGGTGCTTTCGCCCGCCACGGTGTTGCCCTGGCCGAGTTTGAGAGTCTACGGTCGAAAACGGTCTATCAATTCGTTTTCGACGGGCGGCGCGCACCGAAAACGCCGCGCCGCGTGTTCTACGACATGTTGCCTTCGTCAAATGGTGTGTTGCTTTTCGGCGTAGAGGAGCGAAATTGCGCCGAGATTGAACAGGAACTGGGCGAAGTGCATTACTTTCGCCGTTCAGCGGTTTGTTGCAATGGATGGCGGGCGCAAACAGACGGCCCGCCAGCGACGAATTTTTGTCACTGCGGTCGACGCAAATTGACGTGGCCTATTTTCGAGGGACACCCGCATATTTGCCTTCAACGTTCGACGTGCAAACGGCCGACGACGTTCTTTCACTTCACTTGCCAGTTGGCGCGACGGTTTGATGTGGACTTTTCTGCGACGCCCTTTATCATTTTGTGGGCGGGCGGACAAGATGCGGTCGTTGCCGCATGTTTCCGTCCTTTTGTGGCGGAGGTGGAATGTGTCCGATGCCGCGCGGAATTCGATGGCCACCCGCTGACCGAATTATCTCTACTTCCATTTGAATTACTGACCAATTTATTGAACTGATGCGCATCATCACCGGAAAATACAAGGGCAAGCACTTTGAAGTTCCCCGCTCGTTCAAGGCACGCCCCACCACAGATTTCGCCAAAGAGAACCTGTTCAACGTGCTGCGTGCGTATGTTGATTTCGAAACTACGCGAGCGCTCGATTTATTTGCGGGGACAGGGAGCATCACCCTCGAACTGTTGAGCCGTGGATGTCCGGAAGTGGTGAGTGTAGAGCGCGACCGCCAGCATTTTTTTCCTTCGTGCGAGCGGCGGTGGAACACTGCACTGCCGGCGACGATGAGGCGCATTTTCGCGTGCTCAACGCCGATGCGCTGCGCTTCATCGCCAAGAGTGCCGAAGCTTTCGACCTCGTTTTTGCCGACCCCCTATGCCCTGCGCGGGTGCCCGGGTGCCCGATCGCGTGATGGGAAGCCGTCTGTTGAAGCCCGGCGCTTTGTTCGTGCTTGAGCACGGAAAAGACCAAAATTTCTCGGCGCGACCCGATTTCTTGGAGCATCGCGTCTATGGTTCCGTCAACTTCTCTTTTTCCGCAAGGCGGAAGCGAACAAATGACGGTAGGAACACTTTTTCGAACAGAGCATTGCCGCAGAGTTCCCGCACGATTTCACACCCCACCAGCGAGATGCCGTGGCAGAGATCGGGAGTTTCCTGGCCGACCCGCGCAACGACCGGGCTTTTGTGCTGCGCGGCTATGCAGGAACGGGCAAGACATCGCTGGTATCGGCCGTGGTGCGCGTTTGGCGCAGGCTGCAACGGCCCGTAGTCCTCTTGGCGCCGACAGGACGCGCGGCAAAAGTCTTTTCGCTCCACGCCGGTATGCCGGCACACACCATCCATCGCGTCATTTACCGCCAGAAATCTTTCGAAGGTGAGGATACGCAGTTCGATCGAGGGTGGAATCCGGCGAAATCAGCCTTGTTCATCGTCGATGAAGCCTCGATGGTGGCCAACAACGGCGAAACAGCCTCTTCGGCACGGGGCGTTTGCTCGACGACCTGATACAATATATATATAGTGGCGAGAGTTGTCGCCTGATGATGGTGGGCGACACGGCGCAGCTCCCACCTGTGGGAGAAGAAGAGAGTCCCGCACTGCAAAAGAGCGTACTTGAGAGCTACGGGCTCCATGTTCGCATGTGCGAGTTGACCGATGTGGTGCGACAGGCCTCAGCTTCTGCCGTTTTGCGCAATGCCACGCGCCTGCGTTGCCAGATTGGCACGCTGTCGGGCGCACCTTTGCCGGCAGATGAGGACTTCGATCTCGATCGCTACGTGAATGCGGATGGCATGCCCCTGATCGAAGTGGCGAAAGGCACCGAGACCCAGCTCATGCCCGGCGACGAACTCATCGATGCACTCGAACAGAGTTACAGAACGTGGGGAACTTCCGACACCATCGTGGTGACGCGCACCAACAAACGGGCCAATATTTTTCCAACAACGGCATACGCTCGCGAATTTTTAGAGCGGGAGGACGTGTTGGAACGCGGCGATTTGGTGATGGCGGTCAAGAACAATTACTATTGGACGGTAAAAGCCGCCGAATCGCTCCCCGAGGGAGAACGCGTGCCCATGGCTTTCATCGCTAACGGCGACACTGCCGAGGTGGTTCGTTTCAGAAATGTGCACGAAATGCACGGATTCACGTTCGCCGACGCCACGTTGCGTTTCGGCGACTACAACAATTGGGAAATGGAATGCCGCATTCTGCTCGACACCCTGCAGTCGGAGGCACCGGCGCTCACGCGCGAAGAAGCGGCGCGCCTCTACGAATCGGTATATGCCGATTATGCCGACAGTGCCAACAAGCGCGAGCGCATGAAAGCCATTCGACAAGATGCTTACTACAATGCGTTGCAAATCAAGTACGCTTATGCGGTGACTTGCCACAAGGCACAAGGCGGACAATGGCACGAGGTCTACGTCGATCAGGGCTATATTCCGGAAGACATGGATCCGGTGGCCTATTTGCGCTGGCTATACACCGCCTTTACCCGCACTTCCGATAAACTCTACTTGGTCAATTGGCCAAAAGATCAAATCTACGACATCCATGATCGCAATACTGATTAACGTACTGGCTGTTTTGGTGGGAAGTGCGGTCGGCGCGCTGGCCAAACGCGGCATCACCGAGAAATACATCACCGTGCTCAATACCGCCATGGGCTTGGCCGCTTTGGTACTGGGCGTCAATGTGGCGCTGACCAACATGCCCAAGAGCCATTTCCCCGCCTTATTCATCTTCTGTTTGGCTTTGGGCGGACTGTTGGGCACCGTGCTTCGTCTCGATGAGCGCATGCAGGAAGCCACACGCCGCGTGTCGAAGACCGGAAGCAACCTCACCGAGGGCATCACCACGGCCGTCTTGTTCTGCTGTGTCGGCACGCTCTCTATGATGGGCCCCGTTTTGGCCGCACTCAAGGGCGATAACACCTACTTGATGACGGCCGCCACGCTCAATTTGGTGACCATGATCGTCGTTGCCTCCAGTTATGGCTTTTGGGTCTGCATCACCGGCTTGTTTGTCTTCGCCTGGCAGGGTGGAATTTACGGGATAGCCAAGCTCTCGGCGGGATTTATCTCCGATGCCTTGATCTCCGAAGTCTCCATTGTGGGCGGTGTGCTCATTGCTGCGGCAGGGCTTGGCGTGATGAACATCAAGGATTGTAAGACCATCAACCTATTGCCGGCCTTACTCATGCCGATGCTCTATTTCCTGTGCGCGCATTTCTTGGGTTTCTGACCCGCTGCGGTTGCCACGTCGTGTGTTTTTTGACAACGTTGCTTTGCTGCCTGCTGATTTGTGACTAACTTTGTCCTATTCATTAAAGATTCGAATCATAACGCCTCTCATTTCGCTCCTTATGTCCCTTCGCTATATTCTTCCTCTCTTCTTTTCTCTCGTGGGTTTCCTCACAGCAGCCGCATAACCCAAGGCACGTTATTTGACTCCCAAGGTAGAGTTGGGCAATGTCATGTGGAAAGTGCCGGCCCTGGCGCACTTTGAAATTCGCAACACCGGCAATCAGCCATTGTTGGTGACGGGCGTCTACACAGACTGCACCTGCACAGTGGCCGCATGGGACAAACAACCGAGTGCCCCTGGTGCCACCACGACACTCACCGTGACGCTTGACGCGGAAACCCTGGGCACGTTCGACAAGTCGGTGTATGTCACGACCAACGCCGAGAATGTTGCACGCCGCCTGCGCTTTTCGGGGAAAGTGATGCAGAAAGTCATCAACTATGATCGTGACTTTCCCCATAAGATCGGAGATATCCGCCTCTCGGCCGAGAATCTTGAGTTCGACGACGTGAAGCGAGGCGAAAAACCGCAGGTGACGCTCTTTTTGCTCAACGCAGGCAAGAAAGATTACGCCCCCGAATTGCTCCACCTGCCCAATTATCTCACGGCCAAAGCCGAACCGGCGACCATCGCCCGGTCGTGTCGGCAAACTGGTGGTCACACTCAAAAAGTAACCTCTTGCACGGCCTGGGACTCACCCAATCCAGTGTGTATCTTTCGCGTTTTGCGGCGACCGCGTGAACAAAGACAATGAACTCAGGGATCTCGGTGACGCTCCTCCCGAACTTCACGGCGGCGGAACTCAGTTCTCCGCAAGCTCCTCTCGCAGAAATGGCAACAGACGTAGACTTGGGCGCGTTCAGCAGGAAGTCGAAACTCAAAGGCATCGTTCTCTTGGCCAACAAGGGGCAATCGCCTCTGGAAATTAAGATGCTGCAGGTCTACAACCCCGGCCTTTCCGTTTCGCTCCCCAAAACAACGTTGCGTCCCGGGAGACTACGGAAATGAAGATCGTAGTTTCCACAGCGGTGAGACCGCTTCCGTGGCAGATCGAAAAAGTCCTGTTGATCACCAATGATCCCCCGTCATCCGAAGATTTTTGGTGAATGTGATCACAAAAAGTAGCGCATTCCTTTTTGTGTGTTGGCAGGAATGCTTATCTTTGCACCATCAAAAACGAGCATAGCTCGCGAGGAGTCTCTTTCGGACTCCAAGAAATCGGAAAGTAGCGCAGTTGGTAGCGCACTACGTTCGGGACGTAGGGGTCGGGCGTTCGAGTCGCCTCTTTCCGACTTCGCAGGGAAGCAGTTCACTAACTTGGTTGTGGATCGCTTTTTCGACTATTTACGCCGCAAACTTCCCTGATATTTTTGAACTATATGCCGCATACGATGAGGAAGACGGAAGGAGCTGATGAAAGCCGGGAAGAGAATGAGAAAACCCGGGGAGCGAAGTGAAGAGCAGGGGAGAAGACTAGAAAAACGGGGAAGAAAATGAGAAAAGCAGGGGAGCGAAGTGAAGAAAGTGGGGAAGAAAATGAGAAAAAGAAGGGCAGAAGATGAGCGAAGCAGGGGAGCGCGTGAACAAATGTGCGTGTAATCGCCGTGTGATTTTGACATCGGCTATCATCTTCGGAAGAAAAGTTGTAACTTCGCGGAGACTATCCATTTTTGTGGCGGCGATCGCAGGGAGAAATCACCTCAGTGGTGAGCGAACCTGCCCGTTTGCGTCGCGCCGCTTACACTTTCGTAGAAAAATACGATCGACACAACGATCAGCATCAATATGATTTCGGTGAGAACATCTTAAAGTCGAATTTTTCAGCCCGCGCGCTGTTCTCAGATGTGAGCTTTGTGGTCAACAAGCGCGACCGCATCGCCCTCGTCGGCAAGAATGGAGCCGGGAAGAGCACGATGCTCAAAAATCTTAACGCGACCTTCAGCAGCCGACCGACGGGCACGTGGCCGTGCAGCGCGATGTAAGTGTGGGATACCTCCCGCAAGTGATGGTGCTCAGCGACGATACGACGGTGGCTGCCGAAGTGGAAAAAGCTTTTGCCCATTCATCAGCTCAAGGACCGCGTGCGCCGACTGAACGACGAACTTTCCAGTCGCACCGACTACGATACGCGGAATATATGGAGCTCGTCAGAAGCCTTCAGTCGCGAAAAACGATCGTTTGCAGATGATGGGTGCGCAAAACTATCACGCCGAAATCGAGCGAACGCTCACGGTCTGAGCTTCAACCGCGAAGATCTGGAGCGCCCACGCGAGAATTCTCCGGCGGATGGCGCATGCGCATCGAGGTTGGCCAAACTTTTGTTGGCCCGTCACGATGTGTTGTTGCTCGACGAGCCGACCAACCATCGGACATCGAGTATCCGCTGGTTGGAGCAGTTCCTCTCGCGCAATGCGGATGCCGTTATCCTGGTGAGCCACGATCGCGCGTTCATCAACAACGTTACGAATCGCACGTTGGAGATTTCGTGCGGAAAGGTGGTGGACTATCGCGTGAAGTACGACGAATACGTACAACTTCGTGCGGAACGGCGCGAAAGTCAGTTGCGCGCTTACGAGAACCAGCAGAAAGAGATAGCCGAGATCAAAAGACTTCATCGAGCGCTTCCGTTACAAAGCCCACCAAGTCGGTGCAAGTGCAGAGCCGCATCAAGCAGTTGGAGAAAATCGTCCCGATCAGAAATTGATGAGGTCGACACTTCGCGCCTACATCTCAAGTTTCCTCCTGCTCGCGTTCGGGCGATTATCCCGTGATTTGTGACGACGTGGAGAAACACTACGGCGATCATCAGGTCTTTGCGCAGGTCAATCTCACCATCCGCCGCGGTGAGAAAGTAGCCTTCGTGGGCAAGAACGGCGAAGGCAAGTCTACGCTGGTCAAGTGCATCATGTCGCAAAATTGACCACGGCGGTGTGCTCAAACTCGGGCACAATGTCGAGATTGGCTACTACGCACAGAATCAAAGCCCAGTTGTTGGACGACGAACTCACCGTGTTCGACACCATCGATCGTGTGGCCAAAGGAGATATCCGGCTGAAGATACGTGACATCCTCGGCGCCTTCATGTTCGGCGGGAAGCATCCGACAAAAAAGGTCAAAGTGCTCTCCGGAGGTGAGCGGAGTCGATTAGCCATGAGTCAAGTTATTGTTGGAACCCGTCAACTTTTTGATACTCGACGAGCCGACCAACCACCTCGACATGCAGACCAAAGACGTGTTGAAGGAGGCCATCCTTGCCTTCGACGGGACGGTCATTGTCGTAAGCCACGACCGCGAATTTCTCGACGGCTTGGTCACGAAAGTCTATGAGTTCGGCGGGGGCAAAGTGCGCGAATACCTCGGCGGCATCTACGACTATTTGCGTGAAAAGTCGGTCGATGATGTCGCTGCAGCCGCCGCGCTCGCCGGAAATCGCCCCGCCACCGCCGAAACATCCCCTGCTCAGTCGGCGCCCGGCGCAACAGTGCCCTCGGAAGGGGCTTTAAGTTACGCCGAACAGAAGGAATTGGCCAAAGCAGCGCCGCAGAGTTGGAGCAAGCCGTCAAGGACGCTGAGCAGAAAAATCGAGCAGTTGGAAACGGAGATCTCCGAACTGGAAACCCGACTTTCCACGCCGGAGGGTGCAACAGACGCGGCACTTTTCACGCGCCACGGCGAATTGCGCAAGGAGCTCGCAGCCGCCGAGGAAGCGTGGAGCGCCGCGGTGGAAGCGCTCGGCTGACGCCCGGTGCATCTCCCCTTTGTGGGCCGAGCATAAGCCTGTTTTCCACGCGGTTTCCTCCCATTCCCACTCAGCAGGCGACCGTTTTCTCTCAACAGTCGCACGAATTCCGGTTCCGCCTCGCTTGTTTTCGCGTCGTGTCTCCGCTCGCGCTCCGTCGAGCCGAATGGCATTGAACGTCCTCTCCCAGAATACAATATTCCAATCCAATAGATACATCATGAGATTAAAACATTTCCTGTCTGCTCTGGCCTTTGTGGCCGTAGGTGCTTCAGCGCAAGCGCCTGTAGGCACGCTTAATCGTGCCGACATGGATCTCACAGCTCGTCCGGCCAAGATTTCTATCAATATGCCGGTGGCGGTTGGATGAAAAGCCCACCCGCTCACGCCCGAACACGCTCGCTATGCCCAATTCAATGAGCTCGAAGGGTGAATCAGAAGCGCATTCGCACGTTGATCGAAGACCTCGCCGCGAAACCCGCAGCCGACGGCAGTTTTGGCGCAAAAGATCGGATCGCTCTATCGACTTTCGATGGACAGCGTGCGACGCAATCGCGAAGGCTACGAACCCATTCGTGCCACGCTGGACGAAGTGCGCGCCCTCGGGACAAGGCGGCCTATTTCGCGCTGACTAATCGTTTTGGAACGCTGCGGTGTTTCGAGCATGATCGGGGTCGGTTGCGGCGCCGACATCAAGAATGCCCAAAATGAACTTGGTGCAAATCAACCAAAGCGGTTTTGGCACTTGGCGAACGCGACTACTATCTGGAAAATGATCCCGAGACGCGCAAGATTCGTGAGGCTTATCGCGCCTATGTCAAGCAGTTGTTTGTCGCGACCCGGCACCCCCGAGGCAGAAGCCGCGCAGAAGATGGAGCAAGTGCTCAACATCGAGACGTGCATTGCCAAAGCTTCCTATTCTGCCACCCAAGTTGCGCGACGTGGAAGGCAATTATCACAAGATGACCTACACCGAACTCTTGCGTGATTATCCGGGCATTGATTGGAAAGTGCTGTTCCAAAAATCAGGGCTATCCCGCATTTGCCGAAGTAAGTGTCAACCAACGGAGCCCATTCACGAGGTGGAGAAGATTCTCGCCGATACACCGCTCGAAGCACTCAAATCTTATCTCGAATTCAACGTGATCAACAGCGCCTCCTCGGCACTGAGCGATGATTTCCGCCGTGTCACGTTCGATTTCTACAGCCGCACGATGCAGGGTACGGAGCAAGACCGTCCGCGTTGGAAGCGCGCGGTGGGTACTGTAGAGGATGTTTTGGGAATGGCCGTCGGCAAAATGTATGTTGAGCGTTATTTCCCCGAAAGCTCCAAGCAGCGCATGCTTCAACTCGTGCACAATCTGCAAAAAGCCCTCGGTCAGCGCATTGATCAGCAAACTTGGATGAGTGCCGCCACTAAAAAGCAAGCACACGAGAAGCTCAACACATTTCGCATCAAGATTGGTTATCCGGACGAGTGGAGAAACTACGATGGTCTGGTGATTGACGAAAAAAACTCTCGTTCTATGAGAATCTGCGCCGTGCCGAAGAATTCGACAATGCGTATGAAATCGCACGCCGCGTCAACAAACCCGTCGATCGCAACGAGTGGTTCACGACACCGCAGACGATCAATGCTACTACGACCCGACAACCAACGAAATTTGCTTCCCCGCCGGCATTCTCCAGGCGCCTTTCTTCGATCCCGCAGCCGACGATGCGGCCAACTACGGCGCGATTGGTGTGGTGATCGGCCACGAAATGACGCACGGTTTCGACGATCAAGGCAGTCAATTCGACAAAGATGGCAATCTTCGCAACTGGTGGACGCCACAAGATAAGGCTAATTTCAAGGCGCGCACCCAACGTATGATTCGATTCTTCGACGGTATCGAGGTGTTGCCCGGCTTGCATTGCAACGGCGCACTCACTTGTGGCGAAAACATAGCGGACCATGGCGGACTGAAGGTGGCTTATCAAGCCTTCCGCAACGCAACAAGCAGCCGGCCGCTTGCCGATTTCGGCGGTTTCACCCCCGACCAGCGCTTCTTCATCAGCTACGGCCAGATCTGGGCCAACAATATTCGTCCCGAAGCCCTGCGCAATCAGGTGAAAACCGACCCCCACGCTCCCGCTCGCTGGCGTGTGAACGGCGCGCTTCCCCAGATCGAAGCTTGGTACAAGGCATTTGGAATCAAGAAAGGGGACAAACTCTTCGTTCCCAAGAACAAACGAGTTGATATCTGGTAATTTCTCAGTATTTTGACGCCATGCTCTACGTCAATTCTCCCATTCCCGCCATCGAGACCCTCCGTGCAGAGGGTCTCGATGTGGTTGTGGGCCGTCCAAGTGGCGTGCCCCGCATCGGATTGCTCAATCTTATGCCCGAGAAGGTCGCGACCGAGCACGACTACTGCCGCATGTTGGCACACAGCGGCCGCACGCTAAGCCTCGTTTTGCTCCGCCTGCCCGGTCAAATTTACAAGACCACACCGCAGGAGTACGTCGAAACGCACTACGAAGTGCTGGATCTCGATGGTGAAGCGCCGGATTTGGACGGATTGATCGTCACCGGCGCCCCACTTGAGCAGCTTCCTTTCGAATCTGTTCGCTATTGGGCGGCATTGTGTCGCCTCTTCGATTGGAGTGCCCGGCACGTACAGTCCACACTCTGCGTGTGTTGGGCCGCACAAGCCGCGATGTATTATAGTTATGGGCTGCCCAAGATTGCACTCGCCGAGAAATGTTTCGGCATTTTCGAGCAAGAGGTCCTGTTGCCCGGTCATCCGTTGTTGAACGGCCGCGCTTCTTCCTTTCCCATGCCGCACAGTCGCCACACGGCCGTCGATTTCTCGGCACTGCCTGATCGTTGCCTGATTTTGGCCGCCGGTTTGGATACCGGAGTGGGCATCGTGGCCGACGAGACCCTGCGCCGCGTCATGGTCATCGGCCACTTGGAATACGCTCCCGACACACTCGATCGCGAATATCGCCGCGATCTCGCCAAGCAGCTCCCCATCCAACTCCCACAACATTACTACCACGGGGACGATCCGGCGCAGGGAATTGATTTTTCTTGGCGAGAAACGGCGTTGACGTTCTATAGAAATTGGGTTAGTTGCCTCGAAACCGACTGCTGAGCCCGGCGGCCGACACTCATTTCTCCCCATCGTCCTCTTTTTCCTCCCGATCGAAACGCCACGTTTCCCGACCGCGCCTTCGTTCGTCCACTCATCATCTAATCTCTCCCTCCTTTCATGATATCTGTTGATGGTCTGACCGTCGAATTTGGCGGAACCACACTCTTCAAAGACATTTCTTTTCAAATCAACGAGAAGGATCGCATCGCCCTCATGGGCAAAAACGGTGCAGGTAAGTCCACGTTGCTCAAAATCCTGGCCGGCGTGCGGCAGCCCACGCGCGGACACGTCAGTGCCCCCAAAGACACGGTCATTGCCTACCTGCCGCAGCACCTCGTGACCGAAGATGGTCGCACCGTATTCGAAGAAGCGTGCCAGCCCTTCGAGCATCTCAAGGACATGGAGCGCGAGATCGAAGCCCTCAACGCCCAACTCATGGAGCGCACCGACTATGAGAGCGACGAATACATGGCTCTCATCGAACAGGTGTCGGCCATGAGCGAGAAATTCTACGCCATCGATCTCACCCACTTCGAAGAAGACGTGGAAAAAGATGCTCCTCGGTCTCGGATTTGAGCGCAGCGATTTCGCGCGCCCCACAAGCGATTTCTCCGGCGGCTGGCGTATGCGCATCGAACTGGCAAAGCTCCTCTTGCAAAAAGCCTGATGTGCTGCTACTCGACGAGCCCACCAACCATCTCGACATAGAAAGCATCGGCTGGCTCGAAGATTTCATCCTCACTTCCGGCAAGGCGGTGGTCGTCATCAGCCACGACCGCAAATTTGTCGACAACATCACGACGCGCACCATCGAGATCACGCTCGGACGCATCTATGATTACAAAGCAGGCTACTCCCAATACCTCGAACTCCGCAAGGAGCGTCGCGCGCAGCAGCAAAAGCAATACGAGGAGCAGCAAAAAATGATTGCCGAAACGAAGCTTTACATCGAACGCTTCAAAGGAACCTACTCGAAAACCAACCAAGTGCAGAGTCGCGTGCGCATGCTCGAAAAATTAGAGCTGGTCGAGGTCGATGAAGAGGACACTTCCCGCCTCCGACTCAAGTTCCCGCCTTCGCCCCGCAGCGGTAATTACCCGGTCATCATGGAGAACGTGGGCAAACGCTATGGCGACCACACCGTTTTCTCAGGCGTTTCGCTCACCGTGGAGCGCGGCGATAAATTAGCCTTCGTGGGGCGCAACGGTGAGGGGAAGTCTACGCTCGTCAAGTGCATCATGCAGCAGCTCGAGCACGATGGCACGCTCACGCTTGGGCACAACGTGCAAATTGGCTACTTCGCACAGAACCAAGCCTCGTTGCTCGACGGCGAAATCACCGTCTACGACACCATCGACAGTGTGGCAAAAGGTGAAATCCGCCTCAAAATTCGCGATCTGCTCGGCGCCTTCATGTTCGGCGGCGAGGAAGGAACGAAAAAGGTGAAGGTGCTGTCCGGCGGTGAGCGCACGCGATTGGCCATCCTCAAACTCCCTGCTCGAACCCTTCAATCTTCTCATCCTCGACGAACCCACCAACCACCTTGATTTGCGCACGAAAGACGTGCTCAAACAGGCACTTCAAGATTTCGACGGCACCCTCATCGTGGTGAGCCACGACCGCGATTTTTCTCGACGGCCTTGTCACGAAAGTCTATGAGTTCGGCGGCGGGAAAGTGCGTGAGCACCTGTGTGGCATCTACGAGTTTCTCGAGACCAAGCGCCTTGAAAATCTCCAAGAGTTGGAACGCAAATCCTGATCGCGCCCGGACCGCGCTGCCGTAGCGTGAGTTGCCACCCGTTGAGCGCAGTGCCTGAGCGCCCTTTCCTGCTGTCGAGTGGGGAAGGGCGCTTCGTCGTGGATCCCGTCGCCCTGCGGCAGCCCAAAGTCTCGTTGCGCGAAGGCGGAGCGGCACAGTGGCTCGTCGCTACCGCGGCGACCGCGCAGGCCGCTCGCATTCGGGAGCACACGCCCGCCGTTGACGTTCGGTGCTTTCGCTGTTTCGTTGTCCGGCGCAGAGTCGGGGGACAAAATCCCGGAGTTCTCGCGCGAAAGTTGGGAGTTTTGAGGAGTTAGCCCGCTGTTTTCTCGCGAAAGCAGCGGGCTTTTTCTCGCGTGCCCTCCTTGGGCGATATGAGTTGGCCCCGCAAGGTGTCGGTTTTTCCCACCGACGCAGTACGATGGGCGCGCGTTTGTGTGTCGTCGTCCCCGCCTTCTCGCTGACGTTTCCGCATTTGGCGACGGCACTTTTCCCGCCGGCACCGCACGGTCCGTGCCGGCTGCTCGGCAAAAAGGTTGGGGAGTCGACAAATGCGCTTTTTCGCTCTCAATAGATTACAAAAAGCGACGGTTAATCACCTGAATTGCAGAAAAGAGTTGGCAAAAGCCGCCTGTTTCAACGCTTTTTGTATCTTTGCATGCAAAACATGCACCGCTTATCGCCGCATTACTCCCATGAGTGTGCGCGACCAGGTGCAGCTAATTCTCAGAATGAAAGCAAAAAGATCCTGTACATCACTCAGGAAATGGTCCCCTATGTTTCCGAGTCGCAAATGTCCACTGTGGGTCGCGAGTTGCCGCAACGCATTCAGGAGGGAGGGCGAGAAATCCGCACCTTCATGCCGAAATGGGGCAACATCAATGAGCGCCGCAACCAATTGCACGAAGTGATTCGCCTGTCGGGGATGAACATCGCCATCGACGAAACCGATCACCCGCTCATCATCAAAGTGGCCTCCATTCAGGCAGCGCGCCTTCAGGTCTATTTCATCGACAACGATGATTATTTCTACAAACGCCTGATGCGCACCGACGAGGACGGAACCGAATATGCCGACAATGCCGAGCGAGCCATTTTCTATGCGCGTGGCGTGCTCGAAACGGTGAAAAAACTGCGTTGGGTGCCCGACGTAATTCATTGCCACGGCTGGATTTCTTCGATCGTTCCCTTTTATATCAAGAAGGCTTTCCGAGAAGAACCGCCTTTTGCCGAAACCAAAGTGGTGTACAGTGCCTACGAAGACACGCTCACCCTCGCGCCGCGCGACAAATTCCGGCGTGTGTCGACTTCCGTGAGGCCCAAAAACGCTGTTGGCCGACACCGGCATCGACTTTTTCCTCGCCCTGTTCGCTCGATCTGCTCGGCGCACACTTTGCCGACGGCGTGGTGCAACTCGGATCGTGCAGTGCAGTGGTCGAACATGCCCGCGCACAAGGCATCCCCGTGCTCGAACCCTCGAAAGAGGCCACCGATGTGGAAGCGTATGCCGATTTTTACGAGCAAATCGTGGGCAACGTCGCCGAATAAAGGCGTCGCACGGCGGGTAAATCGATTTTTATAGGTATATTTGCCCTCCGTTCGGGTCGGTTGCCCGATGCAGAATATCACTCCACCCATGCAAGTTAAGACTCTCCTCTACGTCTCTTTGTTGTCGGCGGCATTTGGCAGCCTGGTTGCCCTCATGTGGTGACGAAACCGTGTCGAATTTGGGCATCGACGTGATGCCGCGCCAGGATTCGGTGAGCACAGCGCAATTGCATTTCCCGGTCAGCACCCGCACCGTGCGCACCGCTTCGACGGTGGCGCGCACCAACAGCAGTTGGTTGGGTGCCGTGATCGATCCTGAGACCGGTGCGCGCACAAGCAACGACTTCGTGGCGCAATTTTACGTGCCCGAAACTTTCCGACTGCCCAACCTCGATAAAATGATGACCGGAGCAGACGGACAACCCGTGGCCGACTCGTGTTTCCTCAATATCTATCATGGGGAATACTTCGGCGATTCGCTTGCCGCCCAGAAGGTGACGGTGTGGGAAGTGGATACGGCGCGCACGCTCAGCGAGTAGTGAACTACAGCACGCAGACCGACGTGAGCCAACTGCTGCTGCCTGCCGGAAAGGCGGAACGCCAGACCGTCAGCTACAGTGTTTTCGATCAAACCCGACCGCAGTCGTTGGTACAGGGCAATGCTTACTATCGCCGACTGCCCATTCCGTTAAGTCAAGCGTTCGGCACACGTCTGTTGCGCCATTATTATGCACAACCGGCGCACTTTGCCAACTCTTATGAGTTTGCACACCACGTTTGCGGCGGTTTCTATTTTCGCCACAGCGGAGGCATCGGTGCGATGCTCAAAAGTGATTTCGTTACCCTCGATGTTTGCTTCCGCTATCGCTCGAAAAACGGCGTCCGGCGCAGATACTTTGGTCAACGGCGGTCAGCGTTTCACCGCCACCGACGAGATCATTCAGCTGCCGCGGGTCGAAAATCGAGTACCCGATGCGATGCTCGACCCCGCTTTGCCCTACACCTACGTGAAATCGCCATTGGCGTTGCACACCGAAGCGACGTTGCCCATCGATGACATCGTGGGCGGAGTGCACTTCAACGACACAATCAACAGCGCCTCGCTAAATTTGCGCACGGTGTTGGAAGAGACCAACGAAAAGCGTTTGCCCAAACCCAACATGTTGCTCTTGGTGCGCGCTGATCAGGTGGACCATTCTTTGCCCACGAGCAGATGCCCGACGGTGTGACCTCGTTTGTGGCCGCCCTTGACAATCATTCGACGGCAAACAGCAAAGCCACCTACGGTTATCGCTTCGATAACATCGGGCGCCTCGTCGCCTATCTTCGCGAAGAGCGCAATCGTGGAGCCGGTGTTACGGCCGGTGACACTGAAACGGAGCGCAAGGCCAAGTGGCGCGCGTGGGAACAAGCACATCCCAACTGGAACAAAGTGGTGCTCCTCCCGGTGACCGGCGAATACTCCAAAACGACTGATGCGCGCACCGGAAACCCGGTTCGCACCTTGGTGCGTGTGATGAACGCCTTCGACCTTTCGTCGGTGCGTCTCGAAGGTGGGGCGACCGGACAAGTGGACCTTTCGGTGGTCTACAGCCGTTTTAAAAAGTGATCCTCCTTCCTTATATATAATGGGCGTGCGGAATGCACGCCCATATTCATGTGCGGCGAGTGCTTTGTCAGCCGCTGTCACCGATAGCTGGCGGCGCGAAGTTACTTTGCCCGTAGTGTGTCAAATTCTCGGGGAAGCATCGTCTGCGGCTCGGCTGTTGCTCTCGTACAGCCCGCCGACAGATGTCGTGCACAGTGATGGCTCTACACCCTTTCCCCGATTTCATTCCTCTCTTTACCCTCTCTCTTATGCGAGCACTGATTTTTGCCGCCGGTCTCGGCACTCGTTTGCGTCCCTCACCGATCGTATGCCCAAGGCGCTGGTCCCGGTAGACGGTCGCCCCCTGTTGTGGCACACCATCCACCGGTTGGTCGAAGTCGGCGCCGAAGAATTGGTGGTCAATGTCCATCATTTCGGGCAACAAATCATCGACTATTTGGCCGAACACGAGTGGCCGGTGCCGATTCATGTCTCCGATGAGCGCGAAGCCCTGTTGGATACCGGCGGCGGCCTCCGTCGAGCCATTCCTTTGTTCGCAGAGCGCGATGCACCGATCCTGATTCACAATGTCGACATCCTCAGCGACGCTCCGCTGCGCGCCTTCTATGCGGAAAGTGCCGATGTGGATGTGCAGCTGATGGTGAGTCGTCGCGACACACAGCGCTACTTGCTTTTCGATGAGCGCATGCGTTTGGTCGGTTGGACCAATGTTGCTACCGGCGAAGTCCGCAGTCCGCATGCCGACTTGGACGTGAACGCCTGTCGCAAAACTGGCTTTTTCCGGCATTCACTGTGTTTCGCCGCGACTTCGTGAGGCCATGGCCGGTTATCCGCCCGCGTTTCCCATCATGCAATTCTATTTGGAGCAATGCGACCGCTTGAACATCCGCGGCTACGAGGTGGAGCATCTTCATTTGCTGGATGTGGGCAAAGTCCAGACGCTGGCAGTTGCCGAAGATTTCGTGCGAAAGACGCTTCCTTCCGAGCTTTGAGCCGCTGAATAGAGCGTAAATCCGCTTTTTTTCGCCCCTGAAAGTGAAAAACGGGGAGAAAATTTGTCAGTTCGGAGAAAAGCCTTACCTTTGCACTGCGTTTGAGAGATAACGCCTCTGCGATGAAAATTACAGAGCGTCTGCGGAAATAGCTCAGTTGGTAGAGCACAACCTTGCCAAGGTTGGGGTCGCGAGTTCGAGTCTCGTTTTCCGCTCACTTTTTGGCAAACTGATCCCTGAGCCCAGGTGGCGGAATGGTAGACGCGCTCGTTTCAGGTGCGAGTGTTTAACGACGTGCAGGTTCGAGTCCTGTTCTGGGCACCTCGCAGCGGATCGGAATTCTCGATGTGGATGTCCTTCCCTCAGCATTCATGTAGTTGTCGAGAGATAAAAGCAATGGAGAGGTGGCGGAATTGGTAGACGCGCTACTTTGAGGGGGTAGTGTCAATTGCGACGTGGGAGTTCGAGTCTCCTCCTCTTCACATTTGCGGAAATAGCTCAGTTGGTAGAGCACAACCTTGCCAAGGTTGGGGTCGCGAGTTCGAGTCTCGTTTTCCGCTCTCAAGCGAATTGCTCAAGAAGCAGTTCGCTTTTCTGTTTTTCAATCCACAGGTTGGGCACCGTTTGCCGCCTTTTTTTCGTGGATTGTGTGTTTTTGTTTTGAGACGTCGCCGGCTGGTGCGAACGTCCTTTTTCGAGAGAACATGAACATTTACGTACGCTACTTTAATAATGAGGCGCTCGTTCGGAATCTTGACGAACTCTTTGATTTCCTTTCGGGCTTGGGCGACATCACGATCAACAAGTTGATGGTCGATGAATTGACGAATTATGTCAATGACGAGGCGAATTATCCCAAGCGTTACGAAGGTTCGGCCGCGCGTTTACTTCATTCTTATCAAAAACCACGGCGCAAACGCTCGAGGAATTCAAAGCCAACAATCGTTCACCCCAGGCAGCTCCGGCCACATTGCCTTATGGTGGGAACATCGAGGGAATGGTGCGCAAAGATTCCCGTGTTTTTATGCTCCAAGAGCAGCGTGAAGGCTGGTACTTCGGACGAATCAATTTCAAGCGCGTGCTGCTCATCCCGGCACGCAGAAGTTCCAGTACCGCGACACCACATTTGCCGCCTATGTCCGCACGACGTCGGCCATCGAGATGCTACAATCGCATCGTTTCTCACCTGAAAAATCGCCAGGACATTGATCCGCGCAGCCAATTTCCGTCGGCCAAAGGGAGCAATTTCAGCTACGAATTTTTCGGAGAGCGACTTCCGCAATAGTTTCCCCCGGCTTCCGTTTTGCAAAGTCGAATGATCGTTTGTGTATCGCCCGCAATCTATGTTTTTCCGGGGTTTATGCACTGAATACTTGGTCGTTTGAGCTTAAAATCATATATTTGCAGGCGGAACCCTATTATGCGCATCAATGAAGTATACGATCTCCAAATATATATTCGCCTTTGCCTGTCTACTGGGCGGTGCTTCCGGCGCAGCGGCGCAGGATCTGATCGCCAGGCAGGCTCCTGTCGAGCGCCGAGTCAAGTCGGCGGACTCCGTTGTCATCAACCGAGTCATCAAAAATGCCGCTCTTACGAATTTAGAGAGCAATGAGTTGTATTCCTCTTGGAATACCTCGAAAGTCCACTGTTATTCCAGCAGCGAAATCCCCGAGACTTATAAAATCGACCTTCGCGGATTTCGCATGCCCACTCCCAGCCGCAACATTACTTCTAACTTCGGTTACCGCCCAACGTTCCACCGAATGCACAAAGGATTGGACATTAAAGTCTACATCGGCGACACAATCGTTGCTGCCTTCGACGGAAAGGTGCGCATGGTCGGCTATGAGGCTTCGGGATATGGCAATTATGTGGTGATTCGCCACCGCAACGGATTGGAAACAATATATGGACACCTTTCAAAGAGCATTGCAAGAGAAGGCGATTTCGTGAAAGCCGGTCAAACGATCGGGCTGGGTGGCAATACCGCCGTTCGTTCGGTTCGCATCTCCACTTCGAGACGCGTATCGTGGGGGTGGCGATTGATCCTTCGCTGCTTTTCGACTTCCGCAACCAAGATGTCACTTGCAACACCTTTACTTTCCGTTATCGGGACTGCGACGGTGGCATCCTAAGTCGCGCAACGATGGAACGCAACCACCAGGAAGTGGCACAAGCTGTTCCGACCGGTCGCATGTATCAGGTGGAAGGACGCCGCGTTTCGGTGCAAAGTGTAGCTGAAAAATTGGGCCTCACTGTCGAAGCTTTGTGCGACTTGAACGGTTTCACTCAGGGAACCGTCTTGACGCGCGGACAAATGGTGCGTTATTGACAAATTGAGCGCACCGCTTGCGGATGGTGTGTCTTAAACCTTCGGTCGAAGGCACAATTCTCCCTTTTTGAAGGCGCGTATTCTCCCTTATTTATATAGGTTTACCCACCCATTCGTTCACTCTTTCGCAGCAAAGAGCGGACGAGTGGGTGGTGCTTTTTGATCTCCTGCTGCGCGAAGTGAAAAGCGGCGTGAGAGTAAATAGCGTTCGGGAACTTGTTTTGCCAACAGGCGGTGGTCAATCACAATTGCCAACTCAGTGATGGCAATTGCGCGAAGTCTTGTTTTAATCCATCCGTCAATACGCGTAGGAAAGTACAATAAATTCGTGTTTTGATGCGCTAAATATTGGTTGCGACCGCGAGAATGATTACTTTGCTCCATACTATTTGCAATCGCATTATGACCCAAGAACAACTCCTTCCCGATGTGGTGTTCGAAACCAGCTGGGAAGTGTGCAACAAAGTAGGAGGGATCTACACGGTGCTCTCGACGCGCGCCAAGACCCTCGTCCGAAAAATTCAAGGATCACCTGATCTTTATCGGCCCCGACGTCTGGGGTGAACACGAGAATCCGCTATTCACAGAAGAAAAACTATATCCCGAGTGGAAAAAGGCCGCTCTTGAAGAAGGTGTGCGTGTGCGCATCGGCGGTGGGAGGTTCCCCGAAATCCAATCGCCGTTTTGGTTGATTTCCAGCCTTTCTTCGCGCAGAAAAATGAGATTTACGGTCGCGCTTGGGAACTGTTTCGTGTTGATTCGCTGCATGCTTACGGCGATTACGACGAAGCTTCCATGTTTTCCTACGCTGCAGGACGCTTTGCCGCGGCACTGTGCAAGCACTGCTTCGCAGGTCGCAAGATCATCTACCAGGCCCATGAGTGGATGTCGGGACTCGGCATGCTCTTCTTGCAGCACGAGTGCCCGGAAGTGCGGACGATTTTTCACCACCCACGCCACAAGTATCGGAAGAAGTATCGCCGGCAACAACAAACTGCTCTATGCTTACTTCCAAAGGCTACAACGGCGACCAAAATGGCGGCCGAGCTTTCGATGGAAGCCAAGCACAGCATCGAGAAACAAAGCGCACATCGTTGCGATTGCTTCACAACGGTCTCTGAATTCACGGATGCCGAATGTGCACAACTGCTCGACAAACCGGCAGATGTAGTCCTCCCAACGGATTTGAACTCGATTTTTGTGCCGAAAGGTGCGGAATTGGAGAAGAAACGCGCGGCTGCACGTCGCCGCATCTTCGACATTGCCGAAGCACTCACGGGAGAAACGTATGCAGACGACACGATGATCATCTCGACATCGGGTCGCAACGATTTCCGTTGCAAAGGGTTTCGATGTCTATCTCGAATCAATGCGTCGACTCAACGAACAGTTGCGCGGAAGTCAGCGCAAAAGTGCTCTCCCTTATTGAGGTACCCTGTTGGTTACTTGGCCCCGTGAAGATTTGCGTGCGCGTTTGGCCGACGAAAAAAGCCCTGCGCAGTCACGCCTACACCACGCCTTTGCCCACACCTATGATCACTCACGACCTTCATAACCTCAATGAAGATCGGATTCTCTGTGATCAAAGATCTCGGCCTGGACAACCGTCGAAAAGACCCCGTCAGGTGATACTCGTCCCCTGTTATCTCGACGGCAACGACGGTATTTTTGATCAACACTACTACGATGTTCTCACAGCCAACGACCTTACGCTCTATCCTTCGTATTATGAACCTTGGGGCTACACGCCTTTAGAAAGTGTCGCCTTCAAAATTCCCTGTATCACCACCGATCTTAGCGGTTTCGGCCAATGGGTGAATGCTGAATTGGGACATGCCGGCCGTTTGTCCGACGGAGTCAGCGTGTTGCATCGCGACGACAACAATTACTTCGAGTGTGCAGAAGCCATCTGCGCCGATGTGCGTAACTATCTCGAGATGAACGAGCAGACGCACGCCACACTTCGTCGCCGCGCTGAGCAATTTGCCGAAAAAGCCCAGTGGAAGCATTTTCATTCGCTACTATTATGAAGCCTATGATTTTCGCGCTTCGCCACCGAAACTGAATGTTTCCGGTAACTCTCTGTCTGTTTTCCGTAAGCTAAGTCCTCCGTTCAAATCGCTGCGCCGCGATTTGACTCCGATGGCAGCGGGAAAACATCCAATCTTTGAACGAAACAATAAAACATACCCACCGCATGAACGTTAGAATCACGAACGCCAACCAGCCGGCGTGGAAGACGGTCACAGTAAAAAGCCACATTCCCGCCGAACTGAAGCCACTCGATGAGCTGGCCCATGATCTTTGGTTCTGCTGGAACCAAGAAGCTCTGGACTTGTTCCGCAGCTTGGATGCCAAAGATTTGGGAAGAAGTAGATCAAAATCCCGTTGAACTGCTCAACCAAATCCCCTACAAGCAGCTCCAAGAACTCGCAGCCGATCCCGAAGTCATCGGTAGAATGGACGCTGTTTACAAGAACTTCCGTGCATACATGGACGAGAAGCCCAACGCCCAGCGCGCTTCCGTAGCCTACCTCTGCATGGAATACGCGCATGAACCACAATGTCAAGATCTATTCCGGTGGTCTTGGCGTTTTTGGCGGCGACTATGTCGAAGCCTCCGACTCCAATGTAGATATGTGCGCTGTCGGTTTCCTTTACCGCTATGGCTACTTCAGCCAAACCCTTTCTATGGACGGACAACAGATTGCCAACTACGAAGCGCAGGACTTCGACCGCATGCCCATCGAGCGTGTGCTGGATGCCAACGGCAATCAAGTTGTAGTCGACGTACCTTTCCCCAACTTCACGGTACATGCGCTCATCTGGCGGGTCAATGTCGGTCGCGTTCCCCTCTATTTGCTCGACACTGACAACGAGATGAACTCCGAATACGACCGCAGCATCACCCACTCCCTCTACGGCGGCGACTGGGAAAACCGCATGAAGCAAGAGTATCTCCTCGGTATCGGCGGTATCCTCGCCCTGCAAAAGCTCGGCATCAAGAAGGATGTTTACCACTGCAACGAGGGACATGCCGCACTTGCCAACCTGCAACGTCTCGCCGACTTCGTGGAAAGCGGTCTCAAGTTCGACGAAGCCCTCGAATTGGTCCGCGCCAGCTCGCTCTACACCGTACACACGCCCGTCCCGGCCGGCCACGACTACTTCGACGAAGGCCTTTGCGGAAAATACCTTGGCAGTATCCCGCCAAACTCGGCATCAGCTGGGATGACTTCATGGGACTCGGCCGTCAGAATCCCGACGACAAGGGCGAACGTTTCTGCATGTCCACCTTCCTCTGCAAGACTTGTCAAGAAGTCAACGGCGTAAGCTGGTTGCACGGTAAGGTTTCGCAGCGCATGTTCGAGTATTTGGCCCGGCTACCTCCCGCTGAATCATATCGCGAGCATCAGCTCCTCTCGCACGACGAATACGAGAAGGTCTACAACGTGAATCCCGACGAAAGCCACGTCGGCTACGTCGCAACGGCGTGCACTATCCCACCTGGTGCGCCAGCGAGTGGAAAGCCGTGCACAAAAAGTACTTCGGCAAGACCTTCTTCAAAGATCAGAGCAATCCCGCGTTGTGGGAAAACATTTATCAGGTCAGTGACAAGGAAGTTTGGGAAACCCGCGTCGCGCTGAAAAAGAAACTCATCGACTACATCCGCGAACGTTTCCGCGACAACTGGTTGCGCAACCAAGGCGATCCTGCCCGCGTGATGTCTTTGCTCGACAAAATCAACCCCAACGCGCTCATCATCGGCTTCGCTCGTCGTTTCGCCACCTACAAGCGCGCCCATCTTCTCTTCTCCGACCTCGAACGCCTCTCGAAGATTGTCAACAATCCCGACTATCCCGTGCAGTTCCTCTTTGCCGGTAAGGCGCACCCCGCCGACGGTGCAGGACAAAAGCCTCATCAAGAAGATTCACGACATCTCTCAGAGCCCCGAGGTTCATCGGTAAGATCATTTTTCCTCGACAACTACGACATGGAGCTCGCACGTCGTCTCGTCAGCGGCGTCGATATCTGGATGAATACCCCACGCGTCCCCTCAGAAGCCTCCGGAACGTCGGGCGAAAAGGCCCTCATGAGACGGCGTGGTCAACCTCTCCGTGCTCGATGGTTGGTGGTATGAAGGTTATCGTCCCGGCGCGGTTGGGCACTTACCGACAAGCGTACCTACCAAGACCAGGGCAGCAGGACAAACTCGACGCAGCCAACATCTACAGCCTGCTCGAAAACGAGATCATCCCGCTCTATTACAGTCGCAACTCCAAGGGTTTCAGCGAAGGATGGGTGAAGACCGTGAAGAACTCCATCGCGCAAATCGCCCCCTTCTACACGATGAAGCGCCAGCTCGACGACTACTACACGCGCTTCTACAGCTTCGCGATCGTTACGCCCTTATTTCGGCCGACAACAACCGCATCGCGCGTGAAATCGCCGAATGGAAGGAACGTGTCATCGAGCGTTGGGACAACATCAACATCGTTGAAGTCAAAAAAACAGCGACAGTCTCTATGGCACCTCGCTCGTCAGCGACAAGGAATTCTCCGTCAGCGTCGTGGTCGACGAGCAAGGTTTGGAAGACGCCATCGGCATCGAGCTCGTCGTGCTCCGTCAAGACGCAGAAACCGGCCAGGACGTCATCTACAAGACGTTCCCCCTTCAAGTTGTAGGCCACGAAGGCAACCTCTACACCTTCGAACTCAAGGCCGCCATCGACGTTGCCGGTTCGTTCCGCACTGCTTTCCGCATGTACCCCCGCAACAAGCACCTCGCCTCGCGCCAGGATCTTTGCTTCGTTCGCTGGTTTAGCTAAAACCGTCGCATCGGTTTTCGAATCCCGGACTCGGCTACACGGCGTCCGCCTCGCGCGGACGCTGTTTTTACGCCGTGCGACTCGAAATTGCCCCGGTGCGAAGACATTTCCTCATCGGTCGGGAGACTTACCCCGCCGAGCAACGAAAACGCCACCCCGAAGGAGTGGCGTTTTCTTTTTGGAGCAGGGTAGACCGCGGGGCGGCCGGCGTCTCAGCGTTGCATGAACTTCACCCCGCCTGCAGATAAATTCTGCGGAGACGGTCACCTTCACGGCGACCGCTCAAATCGTAGATCGGCGTTTCCTTTTGCGAGGGCGCCATCCATTGCAGTCCCGTCACCTTACCGATAAGGAATTGCAGATTCGGCGCCGTCACCGTGGTGTTGACCGTGAGATAGGGGCGGAAAGCGCGGAGGTTGCGGCTTTCTTGGCGCACCATCATACCGTTGTCGAGCGCGAAGGCCGCTTGATCGTCGGCAAGTGCGGTGGGCAGCGCCACACCGGTGAGCAAATTCTCGGCCGGCTGCTCGGCAGCAGTCGTTGTCGGCGTGAGGGTGATCGCAGCATTCGGCATGCCGGCGAGGAGAACCGCCGTGCCTGCGGGAATCGTGTTCCCCTCGATCGGCGTCAATCCCACCAGCGCCTTCTCATCGTTGAAGCCATTCACGGCATAGAGCTTGGCGTCCTTCACTTCCATGGCCACGGGAGCATAGATGGCCGCGTAGCCCTGTGCGTCGGTGGTGAGGGTGAGCGTCTTCACGCGCTGCAGTTGCAAGTGCGCATCCGTGTCGTGCTTCACGTCGGTCGGCGTTCCCACCACTTGTCGGTCAGTGGCTTTCGCGTCGAGGCGCAACGTGGAGGTATTGTCTTCGCCGGTGGCCAATTGCACGGTGTATTTGTAGCTGGGGGCGGTACCGAATTTTACCGTCGTCGGCGCAGTTGTCGGCGCAGCCAGGCTCACGATGTTGTCATCGGCCTTGTGTTGCAACGTCCAACCCGTACCGAAGTTCACCAAGTGCGTTCCGTCGTAGAAGAACACCGCATTTTCGTTCGCATCGCCGGTCAAAGGTCAGTCGCATGTCGTCGGCATTTTTCAGCCTGTGCGCTGACACTCATTGTGCCGTCGTTGGTCTTCACTTGCAAGAAGTCGCCCGTCTTCGGCATATTCACGCCGTAGAGACGGCCTTCGGCCTGGCGATGTAACAACATACGGTAGTCGCCCAAATTGGCGTGACCTGCTTTTGCGGCTTCCGCTTCCTTCCGGAGATCCTGATTGTGCCGGCAGGCACACCAGATACGTCGCTTTCCGGCGCTGCGGGCAGCGCTTTCAAATCGAGCCCGTGCTGCGGCGGTGAGCTCGGCTTCGCTGATGCTTTGTGCCGAAGACACCTCCCAAAGGCTCTTGCTTCCCCTTTCTTTTGGCGAATTTGCCCCAGCAAGAGTGCAACTTCCTCTCCTGTGGTTTTCTCCACATTGAGGTAATTGTCCGTGCGCGAGCTCTCTACGGCTACGAATACCTCCGTGGAAGTGGTCTTTCGTCGTCGTTTCAAAGGTGAAGTTCGTTCCAACCACACCGGTGCTCAGCGCATATTTGCCTTCTGTGGCCAAAGTGAGCGGACGCGTCGTGACCGCATGAACCAGCGCAAAGCGATTGTTCTTGGTATCGTAGTTCAAAATGAAAGCCCTGCTCGGCACCCGGCTTGTCGAGATCCTGTGCCACGGCTCGTATTTCGCGTTGAGTGTCAGGTAGTGTTGGCCGTAATTAGGGTTGTTGACTACAAACACCTTTTTCCCGTTGAGCGCGGCAATGGAATGGGGCGGTGTCTCATCGCCACCGGATCCACCGGGTTCTTCCGTTCCGCCGGTTCCACCCGTTCCTCCTGAGCCGCCGGATTCTCCGCTACCTCCGGTTCCGCCTGAACCACCCGTGTCTTCAGATCCACGGGTTCACCTGAGCCACCCGAACCGAGCGTCCAGTCCGCAAACGAATAGTAGGATTCGATGCGCTTTTTCGATCGCGTCGGGCGGGTTGTGGAAGAAGTTGATGCCCGTGAGTTCCTCGAGTTTTGCGATCGTCACGGCATGTTTCACCATCTTCTTTTTACGGCGCGGCCGTAGTCCTTGTTTTCAGCCAAAACCGATACTGCTGTATGTTCCGTTCTTGACTTTGAGCAGCGCCATGTAATTGTGGCGCGGCACCGGCACTTTTTTCCCTTCCAAGGTCAGCACCTTGACAAAATCCTTCGGATCGTTGATGGCGCCGCCTTTCACGATATAGAGCGTGTCGGCAAAACTGTCGTTGCGGCCGAGGTCTTGCACCAGGCGTTCGAGTGCAATCCAATATTTTTGATTGAACTCCGCCACTTGAGGCGACATGTTGCTCATGTAGAACGTCTGTTTGTTGGCCTCCAACGAGTAGGTGCGGTCGCTCAAGCCATCCCATGTCCGCGGTCGTAGCCCGTTCCTTGATAAGCATTTCGGTGAGTCTTTCAGAAGGGGCGAGCAGCGGGTCGAAAAGTGAACTTACCGCTTCGCTTTACGCGGGTGGGGCGCGTTTCCGTGTCGAATCTGAACGCCACCCAGCGCGGATGGTGCCAATGTGCGTCGTAGCCGATGGCGAGGTTGATCGTCGAATCTTGTCCACTGAGCGTCGATTTCACGCGGTGCACAAGATAGCGTTCGTCGGCGTCGCCCTTGAGTTGGGGCATTTCGAGTCGCAGCGCCGCCAAACTGTCGGCTTCGCGGCGCGAGTTGCCGCGCCGCCGTGCCGTGGGTTGCGCCGAAATCGTCGTCAGACTGTGCACGATGCGGGGACGGCAGGGAAGCGGTTCGAGGGTCTGCCCCTGCGCGGTAGGCATACCGAACGAGAGCGCCATGGCGCAATACAAAGGCGCCGAGAGGAGAGGTTGAATTTTCATTCGTAGGGTTGAAATGTGGGCGCGCCGCACCGTCTGCTGCCTATGCGGGGCAAAATGCAATGTGGACTTGCGCCATAGGGGGTAAAAGATGTTGCAAAAGTAGCGATTATTTGCCGTAAAGGTGAACGAAACTGCCAGAAATAGCATAGATTCGCGGGCAGAGTCTGTATTCTTCCGGCCGAAACGCCCAAAATCGGCAGTTGGGAGCGCACCTTCGGTGAAATTCATCGACGGCCGCGCTTTTTGCTGCGGTCCGTTGTCGTGGAGCGGGACGGAAGTGCCGCAAAGTCGCCGCGAAGCCGAAAATAGAGGGCACTTTCGCGCAGAAGTCCCCCGCTTTGCTCGAAAAATCACCCCATTTTTCGCGGAAAGCCCCCATGTTTTTGCGCGAGGTGGCGCACCGCTTCCCGCTGATTGCGCGATTTCCTGCGGTGCTGCACGAAAACGGCGTGCGGTTTTGCTGTATCGGAGGGAAAAACTACCTTTGCTTTCCGTGCCCCGCGATTCACCTCAAACTCCGAAAGATGCGTTTCAAGATCACCCCCGATTTTTCCATTTCCACCGCTTTGTTGCAATTCCACATCGAGGAAGTGCCCGGTTTGTCCGAGGCGCAATTGCGCAGTGCGCCCGGTGCGGTGAGTCTGCGCCTGCCTCCGGGGTTGAACTACGGCCTGCGCGAGCGACAAGAGTGGCTCAATCGCTGCGTGGTGGAAGAGTTGCGCCGCCAGTGCCGCCTTGTGCTCGCACCGCGCGTGCAGGCGTGGGCCAAACGCGGAGGAGTGAGTTTCAACCGACTGACGTTCAAGGACGTGAGTTCGCGATGGGGCTCTTGCTCCTCGCTGCGCAATGTGAATTTCAACGTGTGGTTGCTCTTGCTCGACGAACCTTTGGTGGACTATGTCGTCTGCCACGAGCTGGCTCACCTCACACATCTCAACCACAGTGCGCACTTCTATGCGGAAGTCGATCGCATCATGGGCATTCCCGGCGAGGCCGTGCGCCGCGATCGGGAGTTGAATCGCGTGTCGCGCTCGCTTGCTGCCCTGGGGCGCTATCGTTGAGCCGTTGAGCACCGGGCCGGCGCACACCGCTCCCTTGTTTTTTGAATCCACAACACAACAGTAGCATTTCTCTCGATGATGAATGACTGGAAAGACCGTCTCGGCGTGGTGTATAGCACCGCTGCCGATTTTTGACTACCGCACTGCGGAAAGCGAAGAAGCCGAAACCCTCGCGCCCGCTGCTGCAGCAGTTGCGCGTGCGCATCGAAAAAAAAGGTCGCGGTGGGAAGACCGCGACCCTTGATTCGGGCTTTGTGGGCACGAGTGCTGATTTGGCCGAGCTTGGCCGCACGTTGAAATCAAAATGTGGCGTGGGCGGCAGCGTGAAAGACGGCGAGATCTTGGTGCAAGGCGATTTTCGCGAACGCGTCGTCAGCTTGTTGCGCTCGCTGGGCTACACCGGCACGAAAATGAGTGCACGCTGCGCCCCCTATCGCCAAGCCCGTAGATTGTAGTCGGCTTCGACGCGCTTTTCGAGGGCGTCGTTGAGCTGAGGGAAGAAGTCCATGCCCGTGAGTCGCTCCCGCGAGTCCACACTCATGGCCGCCTCGTCCATCGTTTGCCGACTGTCGCGGTTCGAATAGTAGAAACCGATGGCTTTCTCTCCGCCGCGGCGGGTGGAAAGCACCACTTTGAAGAAACCGTTGGGCACTTGTGCGCAGGTTGCGGCCGATGGTGAGGTGCTTGCGCTGTTTGTCGAAAACGGGGCCGCACACGATGTAGACCTTGCCCTCTTGTTGGGCCCCACGGCGGCAAGCCTTTTCGAGTTTGCTCCAGGCACCGCTGTTCAGACTGCGATCTTGCGGACAGATGTTCGAGAGATAGAAACATTCGCGCTGGGCAACGGGGCTCCACTTCATGTCGGCCGACGGACACATGTGGCCGCGGTCGTAGCCGCTGCCCTTGTAGTCGTAGGTGGTCACCTGTTGTGCCACCGGCAATTGCGGATCGGGCAGGAACTCTGTGAATCTGCGCTCCGTGCCCTCGGTTTCGGCGGCGGTGAGTTCCCACGCCGACCAATTGGGACAGAGGGTTTGACTGTTGAAGGAGAGGACGTGGCGGTGTGGCGGACGATGCGCTCAGGCACTCCCTTGAGAGGGCGGGCTGTTCGAGCGGCGTGCGTGCGGCGGGCTTTGCCGCCGGCGAAAAATGCGGTGCCGACTTGCGGCGCTGCGAGGAAAGCCAGCACTGTGAGGCCGGCGAGAAGAGTGTGTTTCATCGGGTTGAATTGGTTCGTGCCGACGAATTTTACGAAAACTCCCCGTTGTTGCCTAAATTGACGCGGCAAAACTTTGCCGATCGGCATGAAACTTTTACTTTTGCGCCCGATTCCCTAACAAAGACAGCTTACCCATGAATTTTTCGTTCCGTGATCTACTGCGTGAGGCCACGCAGCCTGCCACGCTTCGCTCCATCCCGTTCATTCTCTTCGGGTGTCTCGTGGCGGCGGTGGCTTTGGTCTATTTCATCAACCCTTACGGCATCGTGCCGGGTGGTGCTTTCGGTGCCAGCATTGTGATTCATGCCATTTTCCCCTCGATGGCCATCGGCACCTTGGGGCTGATGATCCAAATCCCGCTGATGCTCATCTCGATGGTGGTGCTCGGCGGGCGTTTGGGGGTGCGCACCATCGTGGCGGCGGTGGCTCTTCCGCTGATGGTCAATTTGCTCACCGAATTGAGCTATCCCGCCGGCGAAGCCATGCACACACTCGATTCCACTCAGCTGCTCGGCGGGCATTTAGACCTGACCCACGATTTGATTGTGAGCAGCTTGATCGGCGGTGTACTGCTGGGCATCGGCACCGGCTTGGTGATTCGTCAGCAGGCTTCGAGCGGAGGCAGTGACATCGTGGCGATGATTCTCAACAAGTACACCGGCATCCCGTTTTCCTATTGCATGATGCTCGTCGACGGCTCGATTGTGTTGGCGGGCCTGTTGGTGATCGGTATGGGCGTGGGACTAAATGTGGGCAGCGCGGAGCCTCGCTCGTGGATGCTCTCGTTCTATTCGCTCATCACGATGTTTGCCATTGCCCGCTCCATCGGGGTGGTGGTGAGCGGCACGACCGATGCGAAATTGGTGCACATCATTTGCACGCCCGAGGAGGGCAGTGTGCTGCGCAACTGGATTCTCAACACGCTCGACCGCACCGCCACGCGCTCCCCGTCCTATGGCTTGTATAGTGAGAAGGAGAAGGAGATCTTGCTCCTCGTGGTGCGCCAGAAAGAATTGCCCGCCATCACGGCCGGCGTCAAGGAGTTGGCGCCCGATTGCTTCGTGGTGGTGACCGACGCCTACGACGCTTACGGTTATCGCTGGAAGGCACTCCCCGATGCAGGGACGGTGCAAATCCGTTGAGCCATGAAAAGCTGCGGATCACTGTTGACCCCACTTTATCGCTTGCCCTCCCCGCTCGGCCCTTTGCTCTTGGCGGACGGGGAGGGTGGCTTTCAGGGGCTATGGTTCGAGGGTGAATGCCATTGCCCAATGTCGCACCAAGCGGAAGCCCGGCCGCAATGCCTTGCCTTGGAATGGGACGGGGCGCATGCGGCGGTTGCGAATCTGCCTCCCTTTGTCGAGACCACGCTGCAGTGGTTGCGCGCTTACTTTTCGGGACTTTTGCCATTGCCGCCTCTGCCTGATCTCGATTTGCGCGGCACCCCATTTCAATTGGCCGTGTGGCGCGAGTTGCTCGATGTGCCTTTTGCCACGACCTTGTCTTATGGTGCCTTGGCGCTCCGCGTGGCCCACCGATGGCCGCGCCCTTCGGTGGGTGTGCGTGCCGTGGCGGGCGCCGTGGGGCGCAACCCCGTTTCGATTCTTGTGCCGTGTCACCGGATTGTGGGCGCGCGCGGTGCGCTCGGGGGCTATGCCGGCGGAGTGGAGCGCAAGGTGGCGCTGTTGGCGCACGAGGGAAAGTGGGCCGACGGCCGCGGCGAGGCGAACAGTGGCTGGTTTTTTGGCGGCCTTCCGCAGTAGGCACCGCGGCGTGCCGGCGGCGGATTCTGCTGCGGCGACTGTGCACGAAAAGCTGATGTTCGCTCTCCGCCCCGGCGTACGGACTAAAAATCCCTCGCGATCTTTCGATCGTGAGGGATTTATTTCCACTGGAGGCGCGGCGACATTACTCCGCCGCTGCCGTGCGAGGACATCAAACGACGCCTTGCGCCATCATGGCTTTGGCCACTTTCATGAAGCCGGCCACGTTGGCACCGCGCACGTAGTTCACGCAGCCGTCGGCATCTGTGCCGTGTTCACGCACTGGCGATGAATGCCGTGCATGATTTGGTGCAAACGCTTGTCGACATCTTCTGCCGACCAGCTGAGGTGGAGCGCATTCTGGCTCATTTCGAGACCCGGAAGTGGCCACGCCGCCCGGCGTTGACAGCCTTGCCGGTGCGAAAAGCATCTTGTGCCCGATGAATTTGTCGATGGCTTCGGGGTGCATCCCATGTTGGAGATTTCCCCAACGCAGAGCACGCCGTTGTCAATGAGGTGTTGTGCGTCGTCGCCGTCGAGTTCGTTTTGCGTGGCGCAGGGCAAGGCCACGTCGACCTTGACTTCCCACGGACGTTTGCCCTCGAAGAATTGAGCACCGGGAATTCCTCAGCATAGGGGCCACGATGTCATTGCCGAGGCACGCAATTCGAGCATATAGTCGATTTTCTCTCCGCTGATGCCTTCGGGGTCGTAAATGTAGCCGTCGGGCCCACTGATGGTGACAACTTTGGCGCCGAGTTGCGTGGCTTTTGTCGCTGCACCCCAGGCCACATTGCCGAGCGGAGATGGCGACGGTCTTTCCTTTGATGTCGTGGCCTGCACGTTCGAGCATTTCACGCACAAAGTGAGGCCGCCAAGCGGTAGCCTCGGGGCGGATGAGACTGCCGCCGAATTCGAGGTTCTTACCGGTGAGCACGCCGGAGAAATCGCGCGTGAGACGCTTGTACTGTCCGAAGAGATAACCGATTTCGCGGGCACCTACGCCGATATCGCCGGCGGGGACGTCGACTTCGGGGCCGATGTGACGATAGAGTTCGGTCATGAACGACTGGCAGAAGCGCATGATCTCAGCGTCGCTCTTGCCGCGCGGCGAGAGTCGGAACCGCCTTTGCCGCCGCCCATGGGAAGCGTGGTGAGCGCGTTCTTGAAGAGTTTGTTCGAAGCCGAGAAATTTCAGAATGCTGAGGTTCACCGACGCGTGGAAACAGAGTCCGCCCTTGTGGGACCGATGGCGGAGTTGAGATTGCACGCAGTAGCCGATGTTGACCTGCACTTTGCCTTTGTCATCGACCCAGGGCACGCGGAAGTGATGATGCGTTCAGGTTCAACCAGGCGTTCGAGCGAGAAGCGCGCTCCCATTCGGGGTGTTGATCGTAGATGTCAGCGATGCTGAGGAGCACTTCGTGAACGGCTTGGAGGTACTCTTTTTCACCAGGGTGGCGAGCTTCGAGTTGCTGCATGAAAAGTTCGATATTCATGGCGCTTTGTTGTTTGCGGGCCGTGAGTTCGTGTTGTTTTCGCACTACCGGCGGTCGAATTCAGCGACGGAAATCAGGGAATTCTCCCATTTCCGGGCAACATTTTTCCCGCTTTTTCGGTCTTTGCTTCCGATTTCTTCGACCTGGTTCAAGAGAAAGAGGGGAGTGCCGGGCGAGCGCAACACGAACAGCCCAATTGGTTATTTAATCATCTCACAGCCCATGTAGGGTTGCAGGGCTTTGGGAATGCGGATGCCTTCGGGTGTTTGGAAATCCTCGAGGATGGCGGCAACAATGCGGGGCAATGCAAGAGCGGAGCCATTGAGGGTGTGGCAAAAGTTCAATTTTCTTGTCTTCGGCTCGACGATAGCGGCAGTGAAGACGGTTGGCTTTGATAGCAATCGAAGTTGGAAACGGAGGAAACTTCGAGCCAGCGACCTTAGTGCTTCGGAGTAAACTTCGAAGTCATAGCACAGTGCTGCCGTGAAACTCATGTCGCCGCCGCAAAGACGGAGGATGCGGTAGGGAAGTTCGAGTTTCTGAAGCAAACCTTCCACGTGGGCCAACATTTCGTCGTGACTTTGCTGCGAATGTTCGGGACGATCGATGCGCACCAATTCGATTTTTCGAGAACTCGTGCAGGCGATTCAGACCGCGAACGTCCTTGCCGTAGCTGCCGGCCTCGCGACGGAAACACTGGGTGTAAGCACAGTTTTTGATGGGCAGCTCACTTTCGTCGAGGATCACGTCGCGGTAGATGTTCGTGACGGGGACTTCGGCCGTGGGAATGAGATAAAGGTTGTCGAGGTCGCAGTGATACATCTGTCCCTCCTTGTCGGGCAGCTGGCGGTGCCGTAGCCCGAGGCTTCGTTGACCACCGTGGGCGGCATGATCTCAAGTAGCCGGCTGCACGTGCCTCATCGAGGAAGAAGTTGATGAGCGCGCGCTGCAAACGTGCACCCCATCCTTTGTAGACCCGGAAGCCCGCGCCTGTAATTTTGACGCCGAGATCGAAATCGATGAGATCATATTTCTTTGCCAGCTCCCAGTGGGGCAGGGGATTGGAGGGAAGGGGCGTTTCGTGGCCGCGGTCTTCACAACGAGGTTGTCATCAGCACCCACTCCCTCGGGAACGATGTCATAAGGCACGTTCGGGATGGTGTAGAGGTTGTGTGCGCTCTTCCTCGGCTGCTTTTTGAGTTCCTCGAGCTCTGCGCTGCGCGATTTGAGTTCTGCCACGCGCCTTGGCGGCTTCTGCCTCTTCCTTCTGGCCGGCCTTCATGAAGGCACCGATATTCTTAGCAAGTGTCTTTTTGTTCGGCGAGCACAGCATCGAGTTCCGCCTGTGCGCTCTTGCGTTTGCCGTCAATGTTGAGCACCGCTTCGATGGCCTCTCGGGCTCCTGCAGAAATGTTTCTTTTCCAAGCCGCGAATCACGGCTTCTTTATCTTCGTTGATTTGTTTTAATCGTCAGCATGTAGGCTATTTGTCATATTTGGTTTCCGCAAAAAGTAGCACAATAAATCGGGAAATAAGCACCTTTCCCCCAATTCTTTTTCTACTTCGCGTCTCCCTATTGTGGTTAATGTTCCGCTCGGTGCTTCGCATATCGTGCAACCACTACGCTGATCGTCGTGGCAGAGGCGCAAGTCGTCGCGGAGTTACAGACGAGTCGGCGCCTATTCTTTTTACCTCTTCCCACCATCGGCGAAAGGCTTGCGATTCGTTGCTCAAGTCCACCACTTCGCCGATGCGGGGCGTGAGCAACGGCAAGTTTTCGCGTACCGCGGCGGCAGAAAGCAGGCGAAGGGGCTCGTCCCAATCGTGGCGAGCGAGTGCATATTTGCTGTTGTGAATGGAAAGTACATGCCGCGGTGCCAGATCGCGAATGGCCTGTACCACTTGCTCGGGCATCATGTGAATGTAGGCCCAATCTTCATTGTATTGCCCGTTTTCGATCAGCGCCCAATCGATGGTCCCCAAAGCGTTGGCGGATCTTTTTGAAGCGGTCGTCGTAACCGCCGTCACCCGAAAGGTAGATTTTGCGCGTGGGACTCTCGATGAGGAAAGACGCCCAGAGGGTATTGCCAGGATGCAAGGAGCGTCCTGAGAAATGTTGCGTGGACAAGCAGTGGAGTTTGATGCCGTTTCCCACCATTGCCTCCTCATCCCAGTCCAGTTCCGTGATGCGGTCGGTGGGATATCCCCATCGTTCGAGGGTGTTCGCCGAGACCAAGCGGACAAACGACCCGTCCGACGCGCCGACGAATGGATTTCACGGTGCGGTAGTCGAGATGATCATAGTGATCGTGGGTGATGATGAGCACGTCTACGGGGGAAGATCCTCGATGCGATAGCCGTCTGCCCCTTTGAAGGGGGCAAACATCCAAGAGAAGGGGGAGGCTGCTTTGAGAACGGGATCAACGAGGAAGGTGAGTCCATCGGTGCGGAGAAACACGGACGAGTGTCCGAGCCAGACCAAGGCGTTGTCATTGTTGCGCGCCAACGAATCGAGCGCGGTGTGGACAATGGGGAGAGAAGTCATAGGTTTGAGGCGGGAGGGACGGTCGAAAAGAAAATCGCGAAGGCGCTGTATAAACGACTTTGAGCCGGTCATTGTGGGGGCATTGCGAAGGTTGTGAAAACGACCGTTGCGATAGTGCGGCGAGCGTTCGATACGGGCCAGACGTTCGCCTCGCGGTGCACGACCGAATGCGGGGTGTTGAAGCACAATGACGGTGATAAGCGCCACGCCGAGGAGGATGGAAAATAGAATAGTCATGAATCGTTTCATATTAAGTGAGGGTCGTATAGTGTTGTGTTGCTCGGATCGCGCATTACCTGTGGTCGCTGTGCTCCGGTTCCGAAGCACAAGGTCGCGCGCCGCCTTTTTACAGCTTGTGGTGCCCTTGATCAGTAAAGACGCATGCCGAACCATCCTCAGGCGGCCTATCCTTTTTGAGATCCCCGTGCTCTCTTTTGAACCCCGTGACCATATTTTGAAAGCGATGCGCAGGCTTCGGAGTGCCGATGACGGTTTTGAAATGCAATTATCGTGCCCGATGAGATTGTTTCTCGCATTCCGATGGAAAACTCCCGTGTTTTATGGTTTCCTTCAAAGAAGAAAAAGGGCGCACGCATTGGTGCTGCCCTTTTCCGTAAAAGTCTCTATATAGTGTCCCAAAGAAAGATGTTTATTCTTCGTCGTGCTGTGCGTGTTCGGCAATGAGCTTTTGTTGCAAATCACCGGGCACGAGCTCGTAGCTGGCAAATTTCATGATGAACGACGCCCGTCCTCCCGTGAGACTGGAGAGTGTGGTGGCGTAGCTGCTCATTTCGCTGAGCGGCACCTTAGCCTGCAGCTTTTCGTATCCGTTTTCGGAGGTCATACCCACGATCATGCCGCGTCGACCTTGGAGATCGCTCATGACATCGCCCATCTTTTCGGAGGGCACAAAGACCTCTACATCATAGATGGGTTCGAGAATCTTTGGACCTGCTTCGCGGAAGGCGGCGGAGAAGGCGTTGCGACCGGCCAACATGAAGGACACTTCATTGCTGTCGACGGGGTGCATCTTGCCGTCGTAGACAATGACGCGCACGTCGCGGGCATACGATCCGGTGAGCGGTCCTTGTTCCATGCGGCTCATCACGCCTTTGAGAATCGCGGGCATGAAGCGGGTGTCGATGGCACCGCCCACGACGCTATTGATGAACACCAGTTTTCCGCCCCACTCGAGATTCACTTCTTCCTTACCGCGCGGCGTGATGCGGATCTCCTGATTGCCGAATTTGAACAGGGTGGGTTCGGGCATTCCTTCGAAGTAAGGTTCGACGATGAGGTGCACTTCGCCAAATTGTCCTGCGCCGCCCGATTGCTTCTTGTGGCGATAGTCGGCACGTGCCGGTTTGGTGATGGTTTCGCGGTAGGGGATGCGCTGTTCGCTGAATTCCACTTTGATCTTGTCGATGTTTTCGAGAATCCATTTCAGTGTGCGCAAGTGGAATTCGCCTTGTCCGTGTACGAGGATTTGACGCAATTCTTTGCTTTGTTCCACCACCCACGTGGGATCTTCCTGACGCAAACGAGTGAGTGCGGCCATCATTTTTTCGGTGTCGGCTTCGTTGACGGCGCGGATGGCACGTGTGAACTTGGAGTTGGGATATTTGATGAAATTGAAACGGTGTTCGCACTGTTTTCCGTTGAGCGTATTGCCGGTGCGCACGTCCTTTAGTTTCACCGTGCAGCCGATGTCACCAGCCGAAAGCTGTTCCACCTTTTCACGGTTGGCGCCCGAGCAGACAAAGAGTTGCGCCATGCGTTCTTTCGAACCGCGGTCGGCGTTGGTCAAGTCGTCTCCTTCGTGCACCACGCCGCTCATGACTTTGAAATACTGCACTTCGCCAATGTGGGGTTCGACTCCCGTTTTGAAGAAGTAGACACTCGTGGGCGCCTTCTCGTCGGGGCTGACCTCTTCTCCGCGTGTGTTGTGCACTTTGGGCATCTCGTCGACGAAAGGTACCACATTGCCCAGGAATTCCATGAGGCGTCCCACGCCCATGTCTTTTCCTGCACAGACACAGAAGACGGGGAAGATGCTGCGCGTGACCAATCCTTTGCGAATGCCCTCACGCATTTCATCTTCGGTGAGTTGTTCGGTCTCAAAGAATTTCTCCATCAGGCTTTCGTCGTTCTCTGCCGCTGCTTCCACCAAGGCTTTGTGCATGGCTTGCGCCTTCTCGAGTTCCTCCGCGGGGATGTCTTCCACGAGCGGTTCTCCTCCCTCTTCTTTCCACGTGAGTTTCTTCATGAGAATCACGTCGATGAGGCTGTTGAATGCCGGGCCGGTGGCGAGAGGATACTGCACAGGCACCACTTTTCGGGCCGTAGACATTGCGCAGATCGTCGAGGATCAGTTCGTAGTCGCAGTTTTCATGGTCGAGCTGGTTGACGAGAAAGATGACGGGTTTGCCGAGTTTCTCGGTATAGCGGAAGTGGTTTTGCGTTCCCACCTCGACACCGAATGCACCGTTGAGGAGTAGCAGTGCCGTGTCCGTCACATTGAGGGCCGTCATGGCAGCGCCGACGAAATCATCGGAACCCGGGCAGTCGATGAGGTTGAGTTTCTTGCCTTTCCACTCCACATGGAATGCTGTGGCAAAGACAGAATATCCGTATTCCTGTTCGACGGGAAAATAGTCGGAAACGGTGTTCTTTTGGGTGATGCGTCCGCGCCGCGAAGTGCGCCGGCGTGGTGAGAAGACACTCTGTGAGCGTGGTTTTTCCGGAACGATCGTTACCGAGGAGGGCGATGTTTTTGATGTCGTGCGAATTGTAGACCTTCATGTTGGGTAGAGATTTAGGCAGAGCCGTTGAACGGAGGTCGAGAGGCGTTGTGTTAACCAAATAATGGGTTTTATGTATTGGTATTGCCAAGTCGACCTTTTTATTTTTCGGACGCAAATTACGAAGAAAATCCGAATGAGCAAATTTTTGAGCGGAAAATCATTTTTCTTCGCGCATTTTCCATCGTGAGCGGTTTGTACTTTCCTCCCGTGCGTGTTTTCAGTGGGGCACAAAGGGAAGGCAAGAGAAGAGGAAGCGAAGGAACTCTCTCGCGGGTGACAAAAACAGCAGAGCAGCTTCCGGAAAGGAAGCTGCTCCGATAGGTGATAACGGGAGGAGATGCGATTATTTGTTCATAGTAGCCAAGAATTCTTCGTTGGAGAGCGAATTCTCGAGGTTCTTCTTCACGAAGTTCATGGCTTCCATGCTGTTCATGTCGCCCATATAGTTGCGCAACACATACATTCGGTTGAGCGTATTTTCGTCGAGCAGGAGGTCGTCGCGGCGTGTGGAACTTTGAATGAGGGTTGACTGCCGGGAAAAATGCGTTTTGTTGGCGAGCGAGCGATCGAGTTGGAGCTCCATGTTGCCCGTTCCTTTGAATTCTTCGAAGATAACCTCATCCATTTTTCGATCCGGTGTCGATGAGCGCCGTGGCGATAATGGTGAGCGAGCCGCCGCCTTCGATGTTGCGGGCCGCACCGAAGAATCGTTTCGGTTTCTGCAGTGCGTTGGCGTCCACACCACCGGTCAGAATTTTTGCCCGATGCAGGCGCCGTGGTGTTGAAGCGCGTGCCAATCGGGTGATGGAGTCGAGGAAAATCACGACATCGTGCCCGCATTCGACCATGCGTTTGGCTTTGTCGAGCACCATTTGTGCGATGCGCACGTGGCGGGTGGCGGGTTCGTCGAAGGTCGAAGCTATGACTTCGGCGTTGACGGTGCGCGCCATGTCTGTCACTTCCTCCGGTCGTTCGTCGATGAGGAGCATCATGAGATAAGTGTCGGGATAATTGGCGGCAATGGCGTTGGCAATCTGTTTCATCAAGATCGTCTTACCCGTTTTGGGTTGTGCCACGATGAGTGCGCGCTGACCTTTACCGATGGGGGAGAACAGATCGACGACGCGGCAGGCCAGCGGCGTGTTGCGTCCGTTCGACAGTTTGAATTGTTCGTCGGGAAAGAGCGGGGTGAGATGTTCGAACGCCACGCGGTCACGCACTTGTCGGGGATCGAGACCGTTGATGCGGTCGATGCTCACCAGCGAGAAATACTTTTCTCCTTCGCGCGGCACTTTGACTTTGCATTCCACCACGTCGCCCATTTTCAGTGCGTAGCTGCGGATCTGATATTGGGAGACAAACACATCGTCGGGCGAAGGCATATAATTATAGTCCGACGAGCGAGAAAACCAATGCCTTGCGGGTCGATTTTCGAGTACGCCGCAGGCCTCGATGAGGAGATCCTTTTGTTCGGGCATCGGCGCCGTGGGCGGCACCTTCCCTTCGGCGCGCGCTTGGAGCTGCTGCTGCACGAGAATGTCGTCCTTGAAACGATGGAATTTCGGCACCGTGTGTTGTTCCGCGGGCACGTAGGCCGGTGCGGGTCGCGAGTAGGGCTCGCTTTCTGCGAAGTTGTAGTCGTTGAAGTCGACCACGGCACATCTTCCACGATGATGAAGTCCGTGCCGTCAGCGGTTGTCCGTTGTTGGCCGTCGGCGCACTCGAAGGTTCGGCGCTTGTCGCATTTTTGTTCGCCGGCAACGGCTGCTTCGTTGCGGAGTCGGAAGTGTTCGGAGAGCGATGAGAGAGCCGCCCCGGTTTCTTCCTTCTCGCTGTTGGCCGCTTGCTGTTTCATTTGTTCGACGATGAAATCCGGCAGATCCTCGTCTTCCTGTGCTTGCGCCGCAGCGGTGTTTTCTTGCTGCGCGGCGGGCTGGTCCGCGTTCTTAGATTCCGGTGCCGCCTCGCCCGGAGTTGGAGGCGTTCGCCTTGTTCTCCTCTTCCGCCGCAGTCGAGGCGGCCCGCTCCTTCTGCTCTTGCTCTTCCGCTGCCTTTTTTTGGCTTCTACCTCCCGCCTTGGTGGGACGACCCTCTTCTGCGTTTGGGTGCCTCGGCGACAACTTCCCCTGCGCCCACGAGTGCTTCGGCAGCGGCCGCCGCCTCCACACGGGCTTTTTCGGCGATTTGCTTTTTCGCAGCGCGCTCATCGCGCGCACTGTCGAAAAGCGTTCGCTTTCTCCGGCCTGCGTGGCAGAATAGACATGGTCGTGGGGAGCTGATGCGATGCGCCGTCTTTTGGGGCGGCATCGCTGTCGGTGGTGCTCATTTCAGCTTGTTTATCAAAATGTCGTAAACGAGGCTGTGCTTTCACGTCGCTATAACTGTTGGGCGTCTTCATTTCGACGGCTATTGCTTTCAGCTCATCGACGCTCATCGAGAGGTTGCTCTTTGGTATGTTGGAGGCATAAGAGGGGTGGGGTGGTGTTCGGGAATGGATCGCAGGAAGAATGGCATCACGCGAGGGAGATGCAAAGTGATAAGTCTGAAGATGGGGTGGAATCACGGTAAAAATCCGACAACGGAGGGATGGAAAATGCCTGCTACATTCATTTTCACGACGCGAATTTACGAACAAATCCTGGTAACGGACGAAAACTCCCCTTGTTTTTGTACTTTCGCCTGCAAATTCCCTCTTTCGTATGGCGACTCCCTATCTCGACATCAAGATGACGAAAAGCATCGGCGACCTGGTGCTGTTTGAAAACATCTCGTTCAGTAGTGTCCGAAGGTCAACACGTCGGTTTGATCGCGCGCAACGGAGCCGGCAAATCGGCCCTCCTCGGGCTCGATCGCCGGTAAGGACAGTGCTGACAGTGGCGACATTGTGTTCCAGAAAAGGTCTGCGCGTGGGCATGCTCGAGACAGCAACCTGATTTCGATCCCGAAATGTCTGTGTTGCAGGCCGTGGCGGGTCGTTTGCGTGCCGATACGCTTCCCTGCTCATCGCCGAAGAAGGCGGCGAACTCCAATCGCACACCACGCCACCTTCGACGCCGATGAGGAATGGAACGATATCCAATTGCGCGCCAAGCAGATTCTCACGCAGCTCAAAATCGATAAACTCGACAAGCCCGTGGGATTGCTTTCCGGCGGTCAGCGCAAACGTGTGGCGCTGGCCTCTGTGCTGATGCCAGCCCCGATTTGCTCATCCTCGACGAACCGACCAACCACCTCGATGTGGAAATGATCGAGTGGTTGGAGAAATATTTGCAGCGCAACACCAAAGCCTTGTTGCTCGTCACGCACGATCGTTGCTTTCTCGACCGGGTGTGTCAAACCATCGTTGAGCTGGACGATCGCACCGCCTACACCTATCGCGGCAACTACGCCTATTACCTCGAAAAGCGCGACGAGCGCATCGCCACCACCAACGCCAACATCGACCGGGCGCGCAATCTCTATCGCAAGGAACTCGACTGGATGCGCCGCCAACCGCAGGCGCGCGGCCACAAAAGCCGTTCTCGCAAAGGAGGCCTTCTACGAATTGGAGCAGCAAGCCCGCCGGCGCACCGAAGAGCGCGCCGCCCGTCTGAACGTAAAAGCCGGTTACATCGGTTCGAAGATCTTCGAGGCAGAATATGTGTCCAAAGCCTTCGACGATGGGGTGGTGATCCTCAAAGATTTCTACTACAATTTTTCGCGCTTTGAGAAAATGGGCATCGTGGGCAACAACGGCACGGGGAAAACCACCTTCATCCGTATGCTGCTCGGCGAGTGCCGCCCACGTCCGGTCGTTTCGTGATCGGCGAAACGGTGAAGTTCAGCTATTTCTCGCAGAGGCATGCCCGTCGATGAGCAAATGAAGGTGATCGACGTGGTGCGTCGAGTGGCCGAAACCGTCGATCTCGGCGGCGGCCACCATCTCACAGCCATGCAGTTCCTCAATCATTTTCTCTTCCCCCCGGCGCGTCAGCAAGACTACGTCTACAAGTTGTCGGGCGGCGAACGCCGACGGCTACAGCTCTGTCTGGTGCTGATGCAGGGCGCCCAATTTTCCTCATTCTCGACGAACCGACCAACGATCTCGACATCGCCACGCTGCAACTGCTCGAGGAATATCTGGCCGACTTCCGCGGGTGTGTCATTGTGGTGAGCCACGACCGTTATTTCATGGACCGCGTGGTCGATCACCTGTTGGTGTTCCGCGGACAGGGCGTGGTCGAAGATTTCCCCGGCAACTATTCGCGAATATCGCGAGTTCCGCGAACTCAAAGAGAGAGAGGTGCGCGAACAGCGCGACCGCAATTCGGCTGCCGAGGGGCGCAAACGGTGCTCGAGCAGCGACCGCAAGCGCAAACTCACCTTCAAAGAAAAACAAGAATATGAAGCGCTGGGACGCGACATCGAGGCTTTGGAAGCCGAAAGCGCAGCTCCACGAGGCCTTGGCCTCCGGACAGCTCAGCGTGGAGGAAATCACCGCCCATTCCAAGCGCTTGCCGCTGCTCGACGAGGAACTCGACGAGAAGTCGATGCGCTGGCTCGAACTGTCGGAATGGGCCTGACAGAAGTTGAACCCCCAAGTCTACACAGCACATGAAACCTTTGGCAGAACGTTTGCGCCCACTTTCGCTCGACACCTATGTCGGCCAACAGCACTTGGTCGGCCCCGGCGCCGTGTTGCGCAACATGATTGCCGGCGGACGCATCTCGTCCTTCATCTTGTGGGGACCGCCGGGCGTGGGCAAAACCACTTTGGCCAAGATCGTCGCAGCACAGTTGAAAGCCCCCTTTTTCACCCTCAGTGCCGTCACGAGTGGAGTGAAGGAGGTGCGCGAGGTCATAGCCCAGGCCAAGAGCGGGCAGTTTTTCGGCGCAGTGACGCCCATTCTTTTCATCGACGAAATCCATCGTTTTTCCAAGTCGCAACAAGATTCGTTGTTGGCGGCCGTCGAGACGAGCGATGTCACCCTGATCGGTGCCACGACCGAGAACCCCTCGTTCGAAGTGATTCGCCCGCTGCTCTCCCGTTGTCAGGTCTACGTGCTCGAACCGCTCAGCGAGGCCGACTTGCTCCAACTGCTCGACCACGCCGTCCATGATGACGTGGTGCTGCGTGAGCGCGAATTTGAAGTGCGCGAAACCGACGCCCTGTTGCGCTTTGCGGTGGCGACGCGCGCAAACTGCTCAACATCGTCGACCTGCTCACCAATGCCACCCCGAGGGCCCCATCGTTATCGACAATGCCGGTGTCACCGAGCGCCTGCAGCAGAACCCCATGGCCTACGACAAGGAAGGGGAGATGCACTACGACATCATTTCGGCTTTCATCAAGAGCATCCGCGGCAGCGATCCCGATGCGGCCATCTATTGGTTGGCGCGCATGATCGCCGGCGGCGAAGACCCCAAGTTCATCGCACGCCGCCTCGTGATCAGTGCCGCTGAAGACATCGGTTTGGCCAATCCAACGCCTTGTTGTTGGCCAATGCCGCTTTCGACACCGTGACCAAGATCGGTTGGCCGGAAGGGCGTATCCCGCTGGCTGAGGCCACCATCTATTTGGCCACGTCACCCAAGTCCAACTCGGCCTACAACGCCATTAATTCGGCGCTGGCCTATGTGGAGCAAACCGGCAACGCACCGGTGCCGCTGCATCTGCGCAACGCCCCCACCCAACTCATGAAAAATCTCAACTATGGGGCTGACTACACCTATCCGCACGACTTTCCCGAGCATTTTTATCCGCAGCAATACAAGCCGGAGGGGCACGAATCGATCGTGTTTTGGCATCCGACCGACAACGCGCAGGAAATCAAATTGAGCCGACCGCATGAACCGTTTGTGGCACGGTGGGGAATCGTAGTCGCATGCCCTTGCCCGCCGACCGCTGTCGCGGTCCGTTCCCCAAAAAGCTCAACCGCCCGAGTTGCTCCCCCGAGGAGCGGCTCGGGCGGTTGCTCGTGGTGCGAACGATGAAACTTGGCTCGTATGGTGTGTCGGCCGAGCCTTTTCGGTCCGCCTCTTCCGGTGATGTCGCCCGCATATCAGGGTGAAGGTGGGGCGCCCATTTTCCTCGCGTACGCGCGCGTGTCCGCTACTTTCCGTCTTCACCTCTTCACCCGTATGGTGCAAGGTGTTGATTCATAGTCTGATAAGTGTGAAGACTTTGCCGATTGGGGTTCACGCTTTCGCGTCCTCCCGTGAGGAAGCACCGTGACGACTGGTTCACCCCGTTTCGAGGTCGAAATTCGCGCCGTCTGCCATGCCGAGTCGAGCACCGATCGGTAAAAATGTGCTTCGCAACCCGCCGTGAATGAAAGGTTTGTGCGTTGCGGCGCCGACCGAACCCTTGCTCGAAAAAAGCACACCGCGCAGTGGTTCCGGCGGTCGCAGCCATTGATCGAATTTCCCATTTTTTTGTGGTGATAAGGGACAAAGCGTTGGAAAACAGCGGATTGTCGAAGAAAAAGCCCCGAGGAAAAAGCAAAATGTGGAGGCTTTTCAGCAAAGCCTTCACCCCTATTGATCTGTGAATCACTATTTTGTGGCATGTGGGTGAAGAGTGAAGGCAAAAACGGAAACAGACTGACATGCGCGTACGCGCGCCCGTGCGAAAGGGGCAGCCGTTTCTCTATTCTCGTCCTTCACCTGTGGCACTTCATCCGAGTGGGTGATCGATGCTTGCCGTTGCGGGCGACGGCACCGTGCTGCTGCGACGGCGTGGGCAAAGAGCCGCATTTCGTCGGGCGAACCGACGGAAAAGTGCCCGGCAACATGGCGGGACCGAAGGACTTCGTCGGCCGATCGCGCTCCCCGCAAGACAGAAATACGAGAAAAAGGTCGGACACGTCAAATATTTAGAGATAAAGTCCGCAGAATGAGATCAAATCGCTAACTTTGCCGAAAAGAATGCTTAAACGAGATGGCGAAACCGCGCTGCATCTCAGCCCTTAATCGCCGAATACCGTATTGGACGTCCTTCTTTTCGTGATCCCCGCAGTGGGTGCTGCTGTTCGCTTCCGTGTGTCGACGCCCCTGATGGGAAAGCACATGAACAAACCGAACACAGGGCATGCATCGACAGGACAGAGACGGTGATGCTTTCACGTGACGACTGAAAGAGTGAAAAACAAGCATCGAACTCGCAATGATTTCCCTCGGTCTCGCCGCAGACCGTTGATCGCCGTGTGCCGGCGTCTCTCCTATGCGAAGTGGCCCCGCCATTGGGCTGCACGTTCGGGGCAAAAGCCACGGCCGGATGAAAACTCCCTCTTCTTTTTAGAATCCAATTAAAATGTAAAATGATATGTACCAACTTTTGAGACGAATGTTCGTATTCCTGCTCGTCATGTTGGGGTGTCTCCCTTCGGTTCTCGCACAAAGCGGCGCGTTGGCCGACGGGTTTTACCGCATCGTGAGCCGGAAAAACAATTTTCCCGTGCTGGTGCAGCATCATCGCGGGCTACGTCTCCGAACACTCGAGGGCAGCGGCGGAACGATGAGCTGTCGCAGTATTGGAAGGTGAAACAGGTGAATGGCACCTACCGGATCGTGAACGTGGGCGAGCAGTTGGCCGTCCAGCCGCTCGACCGGCTCAACGAGACCTTCACCGTGGGCACGAATGCCGCACACTACTACATCAAGGGAGCCTCCGGTGCGGGCAGCGCCGGCTATTGGGTGATTTCGACGGCCGAAGATTTCGGCGGGAAAACGCTCTGGCACAACGGGGGCAGCGGCCTTGTGCAGAGTTGGGAAGGCGTTTCGACCGAAGCCAACCACTGGAAGTTTGTTCCCCTCACGACTGAGGAGCTGAAGAGCGTGGCGAAGTTCAACGCCGCTTGGCCGCAATTGGAACAAGGCTTCGAGACCCTCGACCGTCTGCGCACGGCGGTCTCTACCGCGTGAAGAATGCCGCGCAGCACTATTGGACGGTCGACGCAACCGCACACAACCTGAAAACCACTGCGCAAGTCAGTTCGTCCGACCTCTCGACCGTGTGGTTGGTGGAGCGCAACGGCGACGGCTTTGCCCTCGCGCAATGCGTCGACCGGCCGTTTCGCCTCGTCGGCCGAAGCCGGCCGAAGCGTCAGCACGGGCGTAGGGAACAATCGGCTTTTGCTGAATTTCCTGCAAACGACGAACGGCTTTTTCAACGTGAGCGGCAATGCCGATTTCACCGACGGTTCGTGTTTCACCGAGTCGGCGGACAAGAACGTGGTGGGTGGCAATGCCCGCTCGTTTCGCACCAAGGCCGACACGGTGCGCAAGGTGACCGACACCACTTTCTTCGCCAACACGGCAGCAGAATGGCAGTTTGAACCGGTGACCGATGTGTCGGAAGCCGATGTGAAGGAAAGCGTGCGCCGCAATTCCACGGGCGTGTACACCCCCGTGGAGGGAAAATACTACCTGGTGCGCAATGTGGCCTATCCCGAACGCGTGCTCACCACGCGCCCCGCGTCGGACAACGTGGTGCGCGGCGAAGTGCGCAACGAGCGCGAGATGGGACAACTCTGGCAGTTGGAAAAAGTGGGCGACAAATGGGCCCTTCGCAGTGTGGTGAACCAAAAGTATGTCGGCAACAGCGCCGCTCGAACGCAAAGCTACGCGATGACCGACACACAAGCCACGTTCACACTCAAAGAGATGGACAAGTGGTTGCCCTACCTTGCCTTCGTGGTGCACAACGGCGCGAGCTTGCATTGTGCCAGTTCCGCCGGTTACAATGTGGTCAATTGGGACGAAACGAGCACCGCTTCGTTTTTGGCAGTTGGAAGAAAGTGGCGTTGGACGCCGCGGCCCTGAACGCGTACAAGCAGCGGCTCAACGAACAAGCGGAACTGACCGCGCATCGCGATGAACTCAACACGCAATTGCAACGCTATTTCGCGGACAATGCTTGCACGCAGTTGCGCGCACCCTATGCTTCGATGAGTGTTGATGCGCTCAAAGCCGCCCTTCGTGCCGAGCAGTTGCCCGAGTCACTCATCGACGTGGCCGTGCGCGTGCGAACCGAGCTACGTGGAACGGAGCGAACGCCGAGGCCAACCGATATGAGAAATATTTCCGTATCCAGCCCTACCAGGCCTACAGCCATCCGCAAAAAGTGGGCCCGCGACATGAAATTGATGCCCACGAGCTTCGGACAATACTCGCAACTCACGAGCCCCACGGTATCACGATCCCCGAAAAGGAATTGGCGCTGGTGTTTGTGGGCGAAGAGGCACCGGCGGGTTGTGCGCTCAATGCCGAATTGGTGCAGGGAAAAAACACAACGGGCGATAAGCTCATTGCGCTTCACAAGGGGCTCAATGTGGTTTGTACCAACGATGCGTCGCACCTGTACATCAATTACGTGATGAACGACACGGCGCTCAAATACAGCCCAGCAACCGCAAATCTCCAATTCACGTGGAAGGCGGGCGTGCCAATGGTTATTTTGATGCGACGAAGATGCAGAACCAGGATTGGGACAACCTCGAAAACCTCAAACCCTACGGATTCTTCACCGACGACGTGATTCGCCTGAAGTCCAAACACACCATCCACAGTCTCAGCCTGCGCGGTGTCGAGGAGCAGCAGCGTAACGGCAACTGGAACTACAACGGGCAGTATAAAGGTATCACCGGTGTGCTAAGCAAATGGGACTGGGTGCACAAAATCAGAGCAAGACTTCTTCAAACCGGAGCAGTTCGCCGATCGTTTCAATTGTCTCATGTTCAGCACCGACGCGTCCGGTCTCTATGCTTTCCCTACGGCACCTTCATCGGAACGGTTAGCACCACGTTCAGTTACCCTGAGTGGGTCAAAGGCTCCGGGGGCGACAACGGAGGCAACCTCTGGGCCGTGGTGCACGAGCAGGCCACCACTACAGAAGCTCTTCAACCTTTCGCGCTGCCTCGAGAGTTCAGACAACCTGTGGTCGAACATTGCCGTGTGGAAGCGCGGTGCGAGTGTGAGTCGTCTCGATGCGCCGCAGAAGCTCTTCAACCGATTTAATCGTCACCAAACTTGGTTCGACATGGATCTGGGCGATCGCACACGCATGTATTGGCAATTGTGTGGCTCTACTATGGAGCTCGGTCACAAACCGACATTCTTCCGCGATCTCTTTGCCAAGTTCCGTGAGCAACCCATCGACAGCCGCGAGGCCAAGAGTGACTATCTGCGATTTGCTCGTTTCTGCAGTGAAGTGGCCGGCGAAGACCCGACCGAGTTCTTCACGTTCTACGGATTCTTCGACAAAGTGGGCAACAATCTCGCTGAAATACAACGACGGTTTCTACGACAAGGTCTATGCCCCACCACGATTTCCCGGTGAGTCAAGCGGATATCGACGACTGCAAAGCCGCCATGGCGCAATTCAGCAAAAAGCAAGGCGAAGAACTTGATGTTCATCGACGAACGCATCCGCAAAACACCGGCCACCTATGAGGGCCACCAACCCGGAGAAACGCGTTGGGCCACGATCGGCGGTTTGAACCCCGGCGACAGCCGCGTGTTTGGCGACGTGGGTCAATACACCGACTTCGGTACCGGTACCGAACCCGGTACGACGGCGCAGCCTGAGGCGGTTCGTCTCGAAGGTCGCTCGTTGCGTGTGCAAGCGCAAGGGGACTGTGGGCTACAAGGTGTACAATGCGCAAGGTCAACTCGTGATGGTGGCCAACCGCCATGCGTTCACCATCCCGACCGAACTGGATCTCGCAAATCACCGTAACGGTGGCCGGCGGTGACGGCGGCGAAGTCGAGATCTTCAAGAACGGAAAGATCGTCGATGCCTACAACCAACCGCTCAAGTTCGACAACCCCGCCGGGCTCACCGTATCGACAGGCACCGACCACCCGATGGGTAAATATGTGATTCGCAATTATCGCATGTTCGACGGTAAATATTACTATGCCGATGCGCAGACCCGTCCCACTGAGGGGCGCAGCGGAGCCGGCGAATACATCTTTGTGGGCGGCAAAAATAGCGGTGATTACCACATCTATTCGCTTGCCACGCAACGATGGGCCACGTATTCCAACGTGCGCGATGGCCGCAACATGCTCTCTTGGACGGATGATTTTGCGGCATCTCAGCCTTGGAACATTGAGCATGTCCAGAACGGCACGACCTCCTACTACAATATCTCACCCGCAGGAGCACGTGCTCACGCCTGGAACTGGCACGGTGGTGTGGGAGTGACCCAGAATTCCATGGGATTCTATTCGCCCGACGATGCGAACTCCCATTGGGAACTGATCCCGGCCGATGCCCTCACGGAGTATCTGGCGCTTGTCAAGCATGCCGACAGCGTGCTGGTGCGCGACGCCGCGAAGGCGGTTTCCACCCATAGCTATCATCAAGCGTTCCGTGCCCATCTTGCTACGGAATCGCAGCGCACCACTGCAACGCAGGCCGACATTGATTTGCTCAAATCGCAGTTGGCTGCTTGGGACGTTTGGCGCACGGCCGACAGTACGCTTCAAGCCGACGCCGCTTCGGTGCAGCATATCCAACCCTTCTTGAACGATTTCAAGGCGAAACTGGCCGCGCTCACGCTTGCATCGTCCACACAAGGACTCGAAGAGGCGCAAGGACTGATCAAGGCCTGGCACACATGGAAAAAGGCAGACGAGGTGCTGGTGCGCGACGCGCAGAAGGTCAAGCATAGTCGTCCATTCTACAACGCCTTCACCGCGTTGGTGACTTCCACGCAAACCGCCAACGCCACTCAGCCCGACCACGTGGCAGCGCTCAACCAACGTTTGCTCACTTGGCCCGTGTGGCGCGGCGCCGATAGTTTGTGCAGATCCCGCCTTACAACGATCCGCTCAATACGAAATTCCGTGTACCTTTCTCGAAACTCATCGAAAAGGACTACACAAAGGAAGCTCAGATTGATTCCCTCAAGGATTACGGGCGTTACTTCCGGATGCTACTTTCTGCCGATAGCCTGCTGAGTTTGACCAACCCCGGTTATCCGTTGAGAAAATTCCAGGCAGACGCCGGTTTGGAGGAGAATTATTTACAACCTGCGGCCGATGTGGAAGCCCCGATTGGAGCTGGAAGCTCTATATCGATATGATGATCGATGCGTGGGCGGTTCCCGCAAACGATCATTCGATCACCAAAGATGCCGATGCCTACTATATGCCCGAAGACGGCAAGATCTATCGCTTGCGTGGCTACCTCGACAACCGATACGTCACGAGCGAACCGGCATGGTCGGCGCACGATGGCCGAACGGCCGAAGTGAGCATGACACGGCGGGGAGACAACGCCACACTCTGGGTGCTTCAAAAAGATGCCAATGGCAACGAATACCTGGCTTCCCTCACGGGTAAGGGATATTTGAGCCGTATGCAAAACATCGGCAAGGGAGGATTGAGCAATCTGCCCGCAGCCCTCACCTTCGGAACGGCACGCCCTCATTCGATCCGGCGGCAACAAGCAACAGAAAGTCGGCACGCTCTACATTCGCAATGGCGGTCTCACGCTCGTCGGTTGGACGAACGACGATGCGGTGGGCGGACACGGCGGATCGGACACCGCCCCTGTGTGGCATGACGGCGGAAAGACCGGAAGCACCAGTTTCTATTTCGATACGGTCAAGGAGGCGACCTTCACGGTCACCACGCATGCGGGTAGCAATGGTAATTTCGCTTCGTTGCAACTGCCTTTTGCTGTCGAACTCCCCTAAGGGGCTCACAGCTTATCTCGTGACAGCTGCATGACAGACAAGGACGGAAATGCCAACGGCGACAAGGAACTGACGCTGCAAGCCATCGGTGATTCGATCGTTCCCGCCAACACGCCGGTGGTGCTTTCGAGTGCCGAAGCAAAAACCTTCCAGCTTCGTCCCACGCAGTGGCGCGCGCCGCTTAACACGCTGCTCAGCGGTACGAATCTACGTCTCGCGGCGGCCGATCGCAACAGCACGGGCTTGGTTTATTATGGACTGACTCGCGATGCCGACACCCAAGAGTTTCTCTTCCGTCGCATCAAGGAGCACGTCAATATCCCCGGCAACCGCGCGTTCTACACTCTTCCTGCCGCGAGCGGCAGCGTGCGCAGCCTCACTTTCCGTTTCGGCGCCTCTCCTTCGGCGGTGAAAGCGGTGAAGACCGACGAGAAAGCGGCTCCGCTCTATGACCTTTCCGGTCGACGCATCAACGCGGCTGAAGCCAAGGGCGTCGTGATCTCCGGTGGGAAGAAGATCATTTTGCGCTAAACGACACACAACGACTACGACAAAGGCCGACTCTCCGAAAAGAGAGTCGGCCTTTTGTGTGTTTGCGACCTATTGCTTGCTGGCTTGCATCAGACGGTTCTCCATTCTCCCGCGAGTGAGCGAAAGTTGGGGCTGTGTGTCGTGCCGCGTCGAGATTCAGTCTTCGATGTAGTTGGATCCGAAGCGCTGTTCGAACTCGTCGATGATGGAAAGGAAGTCGGCTTAATCACCTTGCGGATTCGATTCGCCATGGAGCGGGGATGCCGAAGAGGGCTTCGGCGACGGCGCCCCGCCATGCAAGCGATGGTGTCCGAATCTCCGCCGAGACTCACGGCGTTGCGCACCGCGTCTTCGAAATCATGCGCTTCGAGGGCGCAAGTGATGGCTTGCGGTACGCTGTCGCTGCAGATTTCGCTGTTGCCTTCTCCGTCCATTCCGTACCAGGAATAGCGTGGACGAATTTCGTCTACACTCATGGAGAGGTCGTAACCGAAGGTCTTTTCGATGTCGCTGCGAATGTCGGCTGCCGAAGCTCCCGTGGCGTGCCAGCCAAACGGCCAAAGCGATGGCCTGAGCTCCTCAATGCCCTCCGGATGGTTGTGCGTGCATTCGGCCGTGATTTTGGCCATTTCCATCACCTCTTCGCGTGTTTGCGCAGCCCAACCCACAGGGCCGACGCGCATGCCGCTGCCGTTGCCCATCGAGTTGTAGGGGGCAGCCACTTCGTTCGTGTAGCGATACACGCGGATCCATTTCGAGAAACGTCCGCCGTAACCTCGTCCGGGATTGGAGACCGCGAATTGTGCGTAGTGCGCGCCGACGTTCCCGCCGTGGAGGATCCAGTAGGCGGTGGCTCCATCACCACCGAATCGTCGGTGAAGAAGAGTGCGCCTTCTGTTGGTCCGTAAAAGGAAAACACTTGGTTTTTGATGTTGCTGAACTCGTAGATGCTGCCTACGATGTCGCCGATAAAGCTGCCGATCATGGGGTTGAAGTTTGAAGAGGGTGAGTGTAAATAGAGTTTTCCCGGTAAAGATTTGGGAGTTGGCGGTGTGGGGGCGAAATCAATTGTGTTTGTGATGTTGAACAGGTCAAGGTTGGGATAAGGTGGCCCCGCGGCCGAGTTCAGAATTCGAGTCTGAAACCTTTTTGTTTGAGTTCCTCGTATTTGTTGAGGTTGAATCGATAGAGTTTCGCGTCGCGTTTGGGGGTGGCGCGCACCGTCTCGTCGAGTTCGGTGAGCAATTCGAGGTGTTGCATCTTCTTTGCAAAATTCCTACGGTCGAAATGCACGTTGAGAATGGCTTCGTAGAGCATTTGCAGCTCGCGGAGCGTGAATTTCTCGGGAAGCAATTCGAAACCGATGGGGCGGAAGTGGATGCGTTCGCGTAGGCGCGCCACCGCCATGCGGAAAATGCGTTCGTGGTCGAAAGCCAGTTGTGGAATTTCGTCGAGGGCGAACCATTGTGCCTCGGCTGCGTCGTCGCCGCCTTGCACTTCGCTGATTTTGACCAGGGCGAGATAGGCCACCGTGATCACTCTTTCGCGAGGATCGCGGTCGGGATCAGTGAAGGTGTGGAGCTGCTCGAGATAGGCTGACTCCAAACCAGTTTCTTCGCGCAATTCGCGCAGCGCACCTGTCTCCGCAGTTTCGTCGGGTTGGAGAAAACCGCCGGGAAAGGCCCAGCGCCCTTTGAAGGGCTCGACGCCGCGGCGAATGAGCAGGACGTTCAGTTGGCTTCCGTCGAATCCGAAGATCACACAGTCGGTGGTTACCGCCGGATGAGGGTAGAGCATAGCAGTAGGGAAGGGGATTCATTTTACTACGGTGTTGATTTTTACACCGCAAAGATCCGAGTAATTTTCCGTACCGCCAAATTTTTTCTGCGTATTTTTTTACGCGAGATGCGATTTTTCTCCCATTTCCCGTTGTCGAGCTCCGGTTTCTCGTTCTCGGATTCCGCTTTTGCCGAATTTTTGGGGAGGGGCGGGTGTAAAAACGTGTCCGGCGGAGCAAGCACCCCCGAACGGAAGGCGAAAACGGGAGGAAATTCCACAAACAAAGGGCGATTTTGTGCGAAAAGCAGGGGACTTTCCGCGCAGATGTCCCATAAAAAAGCCCTGTCGCCGCGTGAGAAGCGCAGGACAGGGCGATGCCGGCTAGAAAGAGGCCGAAAGAGGGTGAATGTAAGTGCTGTGTTGAATCAAACGAGGTCAGAAATACACGATGCGTTCGTCGTGTGTGTCAGCGTAACGGCGCAGTAGCTCGAGGGCATAGGCCACTGCGGCTTCGGTGTGCGTCCGATTGCCGTCATAAGCGTTGATGATGAAGAGCAGGCGGCGGGTTTCGAGCGAGATCATGGTGCGGGTGCTGTCGGAAGTGGGGGTTGCTGCCGCTCCGCTTTGGTCGCGATAGACGGGAGGGCCGGCGATGTTGAGCACACCGCGACCGATTCCTTCATAGGGTTCGCCGTCGCGGCCGACACCGAGGGTGAGATCGCCGTCGATGTGCCGAGCATCGAGCAGACCGGTGGCGTATCCGCTGCGCAAGGAGACAAGATTGCCGAGATCGACGAGCGTGCCTCACGCTGTAGAGGGCTTTACCTTGCAGCGAGCGGCGGGCCAGTTGCTCGGCAGCGGGGCGATAGCGCGACGGATCTTTGCCGCAGGCTTTGTAGGCGGCGCGAGTGGCGGCGATGCCCGGTTGCTGTTTGAGGGTTTCGGGGGTGAATATTTCGCAAAAGTCGCCGACCCTCGGCTTCGATTTCTTGCCAAAGTTCGGGCGAGGTGGGGCTGTTGCGCACTTCGGCTTCGATGAATGCACCGAGAAAGGTGGGTACGAGTTGCCGAAACTCGGGCGCTACGGTGATGTTTTTGGAAGACTCCTGGCATGGCATGGGGAAATTGCGGCTTGGACGCCGAAGTTCGGACCGGCGAAGGCCGTTGGACGAAGAAGAAGGGGAAGGGAGAATTTGAAAACGTGGGTGCACCGCCGGTTTGCTGCGCAGACTCAGCGCGCGGTGACGTGAAAACAAGATTGGTGTACCTCATATTTCACGATAGCAGGTGCCGTTGCGCCGTTGGTCGCGCAACACTTCGGCGAGAATGCATTTGAGTGTGTAGGGATCGGCGTTGCGCCGGTGCTCAGATGGGGCAACGAGCGGAAGAAAGTGGACGTAGGAAATGTCAAACGTGGTGCCGAAACTGTGTGCGCTCGCTGCTGCGGCGTTTCGGTTGCGCTTTCTCAACTGTGCCACGTCGGCATCTGTGCGCAAAACGGAGGTGATGACGAGTTGTTGGAAGGCATATCCCTTGTTCGTCAGGCTGTCGAGAAACGAGTGCCCGATTTCTTCGAGCAGAGTAGCGGCGCGCGGCACAAGATAGGGGATGCTGTAGTTGAGAGGGCGGACGTGGAAGTAAGGATTGTCGCCGATGTACACTAATTCGTCGGCTCTGCGTGTGGCGGCATTGCGATCTTGGCACGAAGGGATACCGATTTCGCGTGCTGTGGCGAGGTGTTGCGGATTGAGATCCGAAAAGGTGCCGGCATAATCGTCGATGTGCGAAATGGAGTGGGGGGATTTGCGTGTGCGGCCGGCGACGAGCGCTTCGATGTTGCGGGGAGCGCGCAGCAATTTGTCGACTTGCAGACTGTGCAGGCCGATACTGTCGACGGCCTGTTCCGAGTTGTCGGAAGAACAGGCCGCGATGGGGGAAAAATGCCGCTGCAACCAGGCAGGACAACAAAGCCAAAGGAGGAGAAGGAGGAAAGAACGCCCCAAAACAGGCTGAGAAAAATGATTTTGGTGCGTTTGTTCCGTAGAAATTCGAAAGACATGGGCAGAAAATGGGAGATCGATGTGCTTTCTGCTGGGCGAAGAGGGCGAACTTGGGGAATGAGCGGAATTCGCGCGTCGTTTAGTCAAGCGTCTTGAAGGAAGTGGGGCAAATCGGGTGAGTAGAGCAGGGAATGGCTGCCGCGCAGAATCGCTTGCCCGAAGATACGAAATGAAGGTGCCGCGAAATCAGTCCAATTCAAGCTGTCCGGTTTTGTTGGCTTTCCAGTAATCGGAGAGCTGCCCGAGGAATTTGGAAATGGCTTCGGCTGCTTGCTGCGTCGGTGCGCTGATTTCTTTCTTCTGCAGGCGCAAAAGCATGACTCCGTAGAGCAGTTCGAAGCACTAAATTGAGCTCTTCTCTGATGCCTGCGCTGTCTTTTCGCGCCGTTCTTGGCGCGCAATTCGACAAGATAGGGGAGCACTTTGTAGTAGAGCTGGCGATAGTAGGGAAACTTCTCGGATCGGAGGAGCGCATCGTGAGTTCTGCCAGCGTTTCTACGACATTGAGGTTGATTTGTAGGTGCCCGCTTTGGGTTTCCTCCGAGCGCATCATTTCGCAGAGATCGGCGTACCACTGTTCGAGTTGTTGCTGCGCTTCGCCCGTGAGTTGGAATTGGGAGAGGTAGTTTTCGCGCAACCGGTCGAGGTCGCAGCCGTTGGCTCGGATGATGTCCTCCACTTGCCACATGTAGAGGAGATATTCTGCGCGATTATTTTCTCTGAGTCGGTTGGCTATAAGCATGATCAGTGGGTACAGCGAGAGGATTGTGGATGTTGAAGAGCGTAAGTGCGGCGTAAAGCACGCTGATCACGACGACAATGGTGCCGATCGTGCGATTGATGACGAACATGCCCGGAGTCCGAACGAGATGCTTCATCTTTGTGATGAGATACGTGAGGAGAATCCACCACAACATCGCGCCGGCAAAGATCGATAGGTAGCCGCACATCGCACCAAAGGGGTTTTCGGGCACGGTGAAGGTGAGTTGTGCGAACAACGCGACGAAGAGGAATATAATGAGGGGATTGGAGAGCGTGAGGAAGAAGGAAGTGATGAGATTCTGCACAAGTGTTCCCTTTTTGCCCGAAGGTTGGCGCATGGCCTTGATGGGATTGGAGAGCAAAGTGTGGAGGCCGAAGACAAAAAGTAAGGCGCTGCCGCCGATTTTCATCCAAAAGATGTTGTTTCTCTGCTCAATGAAGGACATCACCACCGTCATTCCGGCGCCGGTTACGATGGCGTAGAGCAAATCGGAGAGCGAGGCGCCCAAACGGTGATGAGTCCGAAGCGGCGTCCCTTGTGCATGGTGCGCTGTACGCACAAAATGCCGACCGGCCCCATAGGTGCCGATACGACGATGCCGATGATGAGGCCTTTCAACACGAGTTGTAGGGTGCTACTGAACTCGTTCCAGAAGACTTGTATCGAAGGATCAATTACCATAATGCCGCAAAGTTCGTCATTTCTCGCCAAACTGAAAAGCCCCTAACGGATTAAAACGAAAGAACGCGTTTTTTTGCGTTCCGATTGGGGAGGGTGATGTCTCGATCGAGGAGTGTGATGTTTAATTAGTGGAGTGCCGTATCCCGATTGTGGGAGGCGGAACTTTGATTGCGGAGCGGAACGTTACTATAGAGAGTGTCCCGTTCAGATTGTGGAGAGGGGAGTCTCGATTGTGGAGCGGAACGCTGCGATAGCGGTATGGGGTGTCTCGATTGTGGAGTGGGAGAGAAATGAATTGTGGAGAAAGAAAACACCGCAGCCTCGTGAAGAACGAGACTGCGGTGGAATGAGTTGAGCAACGGCCGATTAGGCTTCGAGTTTGCGGGCGCCGTCGCCGATCACTACGTCGATGATGATCGGTTCCTTGCCATATTTGGCAGCGAACTCTCTTTGACGGTCTTCACAAAGTGGTCATAGAGTTCGTCGGCCACGAGGTTGATGGTGCAACCTCCGAATCCGCCGCCCATGATGCGCGAACCGGTGACGCCTTCTTCGCGGGCAACGTCGTTGAGGAAGTCGAGTTCTTCGCAGGACACTTCATATTCCTTCGAGAGGCCCTCGTGCGTTTTTGTACATCATCTGGCCTACGGTTTCGTAGTCGCCCTTTTCGAGTGCGTCGCACACGGTGAGTACGCGATCACGTTCGCCAATTACGTAGAAAGCACGGAGTGCATCTTCTTCCGACACGGTGCCGCGCACTTCTTCGAGCTGTTCGATGGTGGCATCGCGGAGCGATTCGACTTCGGGGTGGAGGCGTGGATGGCTTCAGCGACGCGTTCGCAGCTGCGACGGCGGTCGCTGTATGGCGAACCCACGAGTTCGTGCTTCACCTGCGAGTTAACGAGCACGAGTTTGTAGCCTTCGGGATTGAAGGGGAAGTATTCGAACTCACCGCTGCGGCAGTCGAGGCGCATAAGCGAGCCCCTTCTTACCGTGAACGGAGGCGAGTGGTCCATGATGCCGCAGTTGCAGCCCACATACTTGTGTTCCGTGCGCTGACCCACGCGTGCAAGTTCCATTTTTCTCGATTTTGTTTTCGCCCCAAAGGTCGTTGAGAGCGAAAGCAAAGCAAGAGTCGAGTGCAGCGGAGCTGCTCATTCCGGCACCGAGGGGAACATCGCCGGCGAAAGCCGTGTTGAATCCTTCGACGGGTACGCCGAGTGCCATCATTTCGCGGCAAACGCCGAAGATGTAGCGCGCCCAAGTAGCAGCGGGACCGGCTTCATCGTCGAGCGAGAACTCCACGTAGTCTTTCAAGTCGATGGCATAAGCGCGAACTGTGCGCGTGCCGTTGGGCTTAATTTCGGCGATGATGCCTTGTTGTACGGCGCCGGGAAAACGAATCCGTTGTTATAGTCAGTGTGCTCGCCGATGAGGTTGATACGGCCGGGAGCAGCATATACGGTGCCGGTGGTTCCGTCGAAATGTTTGGTGAACCGGCTGCGAACGTCGTCGATTGTGAGTTTCATGATGAAGATGTGTTTGAGAGGGTGAGGGTTAACGCAACGAACGTCCGTGGCCTGCGCGTGGCCGTGCCACGGACGAGTCGATGCAAGGAGAGTTTTTACTTGATTTCGGGGCAATCTTCCGATTCTTCCCTTTTGGTCACGCGGCTACCCACGAGCGCATAGTAGAGGATGTAGGCAGCGCAGAAGACAACCACCCAGAAGCTGGTGATGTAGTTGTGCGTGAGGTCGGCAACAAGGCCCTGGATGAACATCATCACAGCGCAACCGAAGACCATGGTCATGAAGATACCGCTGGCGATGGCCGTGTATTTGCCGAGACCTTCCACAGCCATGTTGAAGATGGCGCCCCACATCACGGAAGTGCAGAGACCAACGAGCAGGAAGGCGAAGATACCTGCAGGGAATCTCCTGCCAAATGAGTGTCTAGGGTTCCCCAATCGACACCGGGGAAGTTCACAGTTCCGGCATTGGTGAAGAACATACCGAATAGAACAAGGCAGAGGGTGGCAATGGAAACCGCCGTTACCATGGCGCGGCTGCTGACTTTGTTGCCGATGGCGGCACCCGGCGAAGCGGCCGATGAGCATCATGAACCAGTAGACTGCCACGAGAAGGCCTACCGTACTGGAAGGAATGCCCGTTTCGACGAGATATTGCTGTACGAAGTTGGGGACACCGACTTCAATACCCATGTAGAGGAAGATGGCCAATGCGCCGAGAGCGAAATTTTTGTGCGACATAGCGCCCTGGATGAGGTCAACACGCACGGGGAGCTTGTTCGGGTTCTTCGATCTTGGTGAAGGAGATCACGATGAAGGCCACCACGAAAATGCAGAGAGCGATCATCAAAGCGGGAGTGGCAGCGGCGATCTTGGCTTTCGTCGTCGGCGATAAGCGCACCCATGAGGATGTAGCAAGCCACAGCTGCCGAAGAGTTGAACACACCACCGATCTGAATCAGCTGGTTGCCGGTGTTACCGCCACCGCCGAGGAGGTTGAGCATGGGGTTCACCACGCAGTTGAGAATGGCCATGCAGAGGCCGGCGATGAAAGCGCCCAAGAGATAGACACCGAATACGAGGTCCGAGGTTGTGACCATTGTCAGGACACCGCTCAACCACTGGATGAGCAGACCCACACTACCGATGACGAGACCGATGAGTGCCGTTTTCTTGTAACCGAATTTGGAAATCAGCATACCTGCGGGGATACCCATCACGAGATAAGCGATGAAGTTACCGTAGTTACCGATTTGTGCGAGCACATTCGGCACACCGCCGGGTTGATTCTTGATAATGGTCGCCATGGGCGTGCACAAGTTTGTGACGAAGGCAATCATAGCAAAGAGAGCAATCATCACGATAATCGCGCCCCATTGTTTCGACTTTTGAGCCATTTGGGTGAGAGGTTTTGAGGTTTATGGGTTGTTGAACGAATTTACTTGTCGGTTCCGAACTTATAGACCGTGCGCTGGTGTAGACCTCACCGGGGCGAAGCACCACGCTGGGGAAATGGGGTTTGTTCGGGCTGTCGGGGAAGTGCTGTGCCTCAAAGCAGAGTGCAGAGCGGCGTCCGAAGGTGGCGCCGTGCTGTCCGCGGTAGCCATCGGCCCAGTTATCGGAATAGAACTGTACGCCGGGTTCCGTTGTGTAGACTTCCATGGTGCGCCCGCTCACCGGTTCGGTGATGCGTGCGGCAAGGAGAGTTCGCCTTCCTCTTTTTATTGAGAACAAAGCAGTGGTCATAACCGGCGCCGTTCTTAATTTGCTCGTCGTTGGGATCGTCGATGCGCTCGCCCACAACATGCGGTGTGCGGAAGTCGAAGGGCGTGCCCTCCACCTTGCGAATTTCGCCCGTGGGTACGGACGTTTCGTCGATGGGAACATAGAAATCGGCATTGATTTCGCAGATTGTGTCCATCGCCGTGGGGGTGGGGTTGCCGATGCCCTGGAGCGAGAAGAAACCGTGGCTGGTCATGTTGACCACCGTCTTCTTGTTGGTCGTACCGCGGTAGTCAATCACAAGTTCGTTGTCGTCTGTCCACGTGTAGCGTACCGTCATGGTCAGTTCGCCGGGAAACCCTCTTCGTAGTAGGCCGAGACGTAGCGTAGCACGAGGGTGTGATTGTCGATTTGTTCGGCATCCCAAACGCGCGCATGGAAACCGGTGGGTCCTCCGTGGAGGTGATTCGGTCCATTGTTCACCGCGAGGTGATATTCTTTGCCGTTGAGTTGGAATTTTCCTTTGGCGATGCGGTTGCCGTAGCGTCCCACGAGTGTGGAAAGGAAGGGCTCGGGCGAATTTACGCAGTCGTCGATGTTGTCGTGTCCCTGAATCACGTTGGCAAATTGGCCTTTTTCGGTCAGGCACCATAATGGCCACGAGTGCACCACCATAGTTTGTGATGGCAACTTCGCAGCCATTTGCATTACGCAGGATATACAAATCCGTTTTCTTGCCTCCGATTTCCTTTTTGGAAGTCGGCGGCTTTCAATCCGCAGAGAGCTTGAGTATCCATTGTCTTATAAAAATTTGGCGATGGGTTGATAAATCCTTTGTTTGCTAAGTAGCAGCGGCAAAACCTGCACCTTATTTGCTAGCTTGGTGTTGCAAATCTACGAAAAAGTTTTATTCGCAAAAGCATTCGCCCCCAAAAAGATGAAACTTTTTCGGAAAGGAGAATGCCCTTGTCCCCGTGTTGTGTTGCGAACGGCGAGAAGCAATGAAGCGGAGGGGCAGTTCGTCAGGGTAAATCGGTGAATCGATCGAGGGGAAGCGCCGTTTGGCAGAACCGTTCCGGGCGCTTTTCGTGCGAGCAAGGAGGCGTGCGTCGGAAACCGGGGAGGCGTGCCGAAAAAGTGGGGAGCTATTTCCCGAAAACGGGGAGCAAACTGCGAAATGCTCCGCGTTTTTATATTGTAGTTCCCGAGGGCAAGCGATGCAAGGCGCGCGCTGCACCGCCCGAGCTGCATGCAACGGCGCAGACCGCCCTGTGCCTTGCGTTCAATCCTCGCAGCATCCGCGTGCTGTGCAAGTAGCAGGAGCGCAGCGCGCCGCTTGTCATGAAGAAGAGGAGGCGCAGCGCACGGTCTGTTCGATTTTTACACCGAAAATGGATTTTGAATAGGAGTTGCCTTGGTCGTTAGGGCGGTTAATGCTTAACTTTGCGCACGATTCAGACTCTCTCAGGAACTCCTCTGCGGATTCCGCCGCCGGTCTCCCACCACCATTGAGGGGCAAGTCCGTGTTCGCTCGGCTTCACTCAGGAGAGCGGTGTAATTCCTAATAAACGAACATAAAAACAACCACCACACAATGAAACAAGGTATCCATCCCGAAAAACTACCGTCCCGTTGTCTTCAAAAGATATGTCCAACGGTGACATGTTCCTGTCGCGTTCCACTTGCAAGACGACGGAGACGATCGAATTCGAAGGTGAAACTTATCCCTCGTGAAGCTCGAAATCTCGTCGACTTCTCACCCTTCTACACGGGTAAGTCGAAGCTCGTGGACACCGCCGCCGCGTGGACAAGTTCATGAGCCGCTACGGCAAGAGCCGCAAGTAATCGGGATTCAACAACCCGCAACAAAAAGAGCACCTGCTTCTCTTTCGAGAGGCAGGTGCTCTTTTCGTTGGGGCTCATCGCGCGTCGGCGGGCAGGGAAGGGTGGGTCAAGGGAGTTTCAGCACGTCGATGGGTTGAAAGTCGAGCGGTATTTCGTCGCCCACTCCCTCATTGAGCGGATGGGTGAGCACGTAGCGAGCACCTTCGACCATGTCGCGCCACACCCTCGGGACGTCGTGCCAAGGTCGGTGGCGCAAAGCGGTGAGTGTGATGCGCATCAGGGCACTGCCGATGCCGTGCATCATGTAGAGCACCGCGCCTTTGGAGCGTCGCACCTTGGTGTCGGCCGCAAATCGCGAGCCGGTGGTTTCGCGGGAGGGAACGGTGCAAAGCAGTTGGGGAAAGAAATGGACGTGCAGCCCGGATCGGTAGGCCTGGTAGAGAAAATCTCCTCCTCGCCGCACGAGAGGAATTCGGCGCCTAAGCCAAAGCGTGTGTCGAAGGCGGCAGTGCGGCATCGGTGCTGCACCACGATTTCGAAACTGGTGAAGTAGGTGCCGCGAGGGGCGTGTGCGTAATCAAAATCGCGTGGTGCGTAGGATTTGAAGGGTCTCCCGTCGGAGGTCTTGGCTTGGAGACAAAAAATGTCGACGTCGGGGTGCGCCTCTGCCAGACGAATCACAGCCGAAAAGATCGGCTTCGGTGTAGCGCGCATCGTCGTCGGCGATGACAGCCAGGGCGGTGGAACAATGGCGGAGGGCGTTGTTGCGATTGGCCGAGAGTCCGGCTCCGAGAAAGGGGAGAATGCGTACGTCGCTGCGCCGGCGCAAGGCGTCGGGCACCATGTCGAGAAACATGGGGTCGGTGTGTTGGAAGCTCACCACGTATTCCACATCGTTACGTTGTGGCAAAAGCATCTGAGTACGTTCTCGATGCGATCGTTGATGGTGCAAATGAGCAGAGAAAGGCGCAGAGGCTGCATGAAAATAGCGTGGAAATGAGGGGCGCACGGCAAGTCGGCGCCGAAAAAGCGTGGGGCGACCCGGCTGTGGCGACGTTTCGCCCGCCGGATCGCGACGCGAGATTAGTTGATGGAGTAGGAGAGTGCGGGATGCGCTTCGATGTAGCGAATGAGCTCGTGCGTGACGTCGATGCGGGAATTTCTGCTGCTGAGCGTCACCTTCTGTGCGCTCGAGGCATCGTAGATGCTGAATTGCAGTGCGCTTTCTCCGACGGCATTGTGCACCAGTTCGAGGATTTCGGTGACCAAAGGCACGTCGATTTCCTCGAGTCGGGCGATTGATGGTGATGCTGGATCTTTCGGTCCTTGACGTCGGCCAACCACTCCACTTTCTTAATGGCCAGGTCGGGATCGCCCTTTCCCCAGCGGGGCGGTTGCACCCGGCGGTGATGAAAACGGAGTTACCCACGGCGAGATATCCTTTGAACTGCGCCCAGGTGTCGCCGAAGACGAGAAATTCTCCGCCACCCCTTGAAGTCTTCGATGCGGATTTTGCCGAAGGCGCTGCCTCTTTTCAGAGATGCGTTCTTCGGCCGCAGTGACGATTCCGCCGAAAGTGATCTCTTGATTGATGAAAGGGTTGAGGTCGGCCACTGCGGGCATGCCGATGGTGCAGAGATTGTTGAGCACAATGGCATAGTCGTCGAGGGGTGTCCGCTGATGTAGATGCCGATGAGTTCGCGCTCGCGGTTGAGTTTCTCGAGATCGCTCCAGCGCTCGAAAGTGGTCGGGGTTGTGGTTTGCTGATCTCCACAGCTTCGCTGTCGCCAAAAGAGCGAATTGGTGCTCTCTTCGTTTTTCCATTTGGAAACGCTGGCCATAAGTGAGCAACGCATCGAGATAGGGCAAAGCCACTCTCGCTCTGTCCGAAGAATTGTTCGCGGCGCAGTTCGCCGAAGCTGTCGAAAGCACCGGAGAGCGCGAGACATTCGAGGTTCTTGCGGTTGCAGATGTTGAGGTTCACGCGCTCGAAGAAGTCGAACACCGAGGTGAATTTCCTCCGCGTTCGCGCTCATCGATGATGGCCTGCACGGCGTTGTCTCCGGAGTCCCTTGATGCCGCCGAGTCCGAAGCGGATGTCACCGAGGTGATTGACCGAGAATTTTCGGTAGCTCTCGTTGACATCGGGCCCGAGGCAGACTAATCGCATCGCCTTGCACTCATCGAGAAATTTGGTGAGGTCGGCAATGTTGCCGATGGAGCGACTCATGACGGCGGCCATGTATTGTGCCGGGAAATTGGCTTTGAGGTAAGCCGTTTGGTAGGCCACCCACGAATAGCAGGTGGCATGGCTCTTGTTGAAGGCGTAGGGAGGCAAAGGCCGTCCAGTCTTTTCCAGATTTTCTCGAGCACCGCGGATCGTAGCCGTGCGCATTTCCGCCGGCCACGAACTTGGGATACATGTGATTCAGCTTGTCGATGAGCTTTTTACCCATCGCTTTGCGCAGGTTGTCGCTTTCGCCGCGGGTGAAGTCGGCAATCTCGCGCGAGAGCAGCATGACCTGCTCTTGATAGACGGTGATCCCGTAAGTGTCCTTGAGGTATTTCTCCATGCAAGGGAGGTCGTGGGTGATGGGTTCCTCCCCGTGTTTTCGCTTGATGAACTGTGGAATGTACTCCATCGGGCCGGGCCGGTAGAGGGCGTTCATGGCAATGAGGTCCTCGAACGTACTGGGATGCAATTCGCGGAGGTATTTCTGCATGCCGGGCGACTCGAATTGGAAGGTACCCACGGTGCGTCCGTCGCAATAGAGGTCGTAGGTGGCGGGATCTTCGATGTCGAGCGCGTCGACATCGATTTCGATGCCGAGCGAGTGGCGGATGTTTTCTACGGCTTCTCGGAGAATGGAAGTGTTTTGAGCCCGAGGAAGTCCATTTTAATGAGTCCGGTTTCCTCGATGACCTTACCTTCATATTGCGTGCAGTGGGTTTTTCGCCGGTTTCTTTGTCGTCGGCGGTGCTGACGGGCACCAGTCGCTGATATCGTCGCGGCAGATGATGAAGCCACAGGCATGCACGCCGGTGTTGCGCACATTTCCCTCGAGCATTTTGGCGTAGCGAATGGTGTTGCGCATGAGTGGGTCGTGCGAGGCTTCGGCCTCCCGCAGTTCGGGGATCGCCTTGATGGCATTGGGCAAGTTCATCTTGGGCACCTTGCCGTCAGGGCCCTGCCGCAGCTTGTCGGGAATGAGTTTGCACAGGCGGTTGGACTCCGAAAGGGGGAGCTGGAGCACGCGGGCGACGTCTTTGATGGCCAGTTTGGTGGCCATCGTTCCGTAAGTGATGATGTGGGCCACTTTTTCTGCACCCATATTTATCGGTCACCCACTGCAACACGCGTCCGCGTCCGTCGTCGTCGAAGTCTACGTCGATATCCGGGAGCGAAATACGGTCGGGATTCAGGAAGCGCTCGAGAGGAGGTCATATTTAATTGGGTCGATGTCGGTGATGCGCAGGCGGTAAGCCACGGCACTGCCGCGGCCGATCCACGTCCCGGGCCGACTGAGACGCCGAGTTGCTCGCGAGCTGCCTTGATGTAGTCTTGCACGATGAGGAAGTAGCCGGGAAGCCCATCGTCTTCATGATGTGCAGTTCAAACTTGATGCGCGCGTCGGTTTTCTTCGTCGAGCGGATCGCCGTAACGCTCACTTCGCTCCTTCGTAAGCCAGCTTGCCGAGATAGTCCGCCTCGAGTTTGATGCGATAGAGTTTGTCGTATCCGCCGAGTTTCTTGATCTTGGCCTCGCCTTCTTCGCGGTCGATGACCACATTGCCGTTCTCGTCTTGCGTGAATTCGTCGTAGAGTTGCTCTTCGGTATACCGTTTTCTGTACTCCTCTTCCGTTCCGAATTCCGCGGGAATTTCGAAGTTGGGCATGATGGGGCCGTGGTCGATGCTGTAGACCTCCACCTTGTCGACGATCTCTTGGGTGGTGGCAAGCGCTTCCGGCAGATCGGCGAAGATCTCGTTCATTTCCGCCTGCGTTTTGAACCATTCTTGCTTTGTGTAGAGCATGCGCGACGGATCGTTGACGAAGTGGTTGGTGGAAAGGCAGATGAGGAGATCGTGTGCCTCGGCATTTTCTTCGTCGGCAAAGTGCGTGTCGTTGGTGCAAATGTATTTCACGCCGCATTTCTCGGCGAGTTGCAGCAATGCTTTGTTGGCTTGCACCTGCAAAGGATAGGTTTCGCGGTTGGCACGTTGCGCCGGATCTTTGACTTCGTGCCGCTGGAGTTCGAGATAATAGTCCTCGCCGAAAACCTGCTTGAACCATCGCACCGCTTCCTCGGCGCCTTGGAGATCGCCACTCAGAATCTTGCGCGAATTTCTCCGCCCAAGCAGGCCGAAGCACGATGAGTCCCTCTTTTGAATCGCTCGAGGTCGGCCTTGTCCGTGCGGGGCTTCATGTAGAAACCGTCGACCCACGCGCGACTCACGAGCTTGATGAGATTGTGGTAGCCGGTTTTGTTCTTGGCCAAGACGATGAGGTGCCAGCCGCTGCGGTCGGTCTTGTCCTTCTTGTCCGATTTGGTTCGGCGCGCGCAGTACATCTCACAGCCGTAGATGGGTTTGAAGTCCAAAACGCGCTGTGCCCTTTTCGATCTGCTTCTCGCATTCGGCGATGAGTTCCTCGTTGGTCTTTCCGGCGTCGGGATTGACCCCATTTTTGTCGGGCGTGTTTTCGTACGTCCCCTCGCGCAATGCCGTCAATTTTGCCTCCGCTGCTTTTTTCTCTTTGGCAGCTGCCCCCTTTTTCTTGTTCACGTAGTTGTAGAAGTCCTTCACCCCCATCATATTCCCGTGGTCGGTCAGTGCCATACCGCGCATTCCGTCGGCCAAGGCTTTGTCGACCAGGCGTGCAATGGAAGCTTGCCCATCGAGCAGGGAGTAGTAAGAGTGAACGTGTAAGTGAGCGTAGGGTATCATGAGGAAAGAGACAGAGAAACGGTGGAAGAAAAGGGCTTTTTCGCTCGTGTACTCACGGGCACACGGCGAAAAAGCCGAGAAAAGAATTTGGGAGTCGTCAGTTGAAGAAGGTCCAACTGATGCCGAAGTGGAGCAAACGCTGGTTGGTGGGGTAGTGCGGTACGAGCGACCGACCTTCCGACGAATTGACGTGTGTGTAGGCCAGATAGAAGCGTACGCCCTTCAATTTGAAGTTGACGTAGGCATTGATCCAGGGGTAGTTGCCCAATTTCGTGCGGTAGGTGGCATCCTGCACGGCGTATTGTCCGATGATGGGCGAATAAGTTGGTGCGTAGTATTCTGTAAAATAGCGGACATCGGCGCCCAATTGCGTGGCGAGCACGTGCGCGATCTTAAATTGCAGATAGAGATTGGTCCAACGGTGAAGACCCGGAACCGGGAGCACGCTTTCGTTTGAACTCTTCTGGAGCGTGAGTTGGTTGTCCCAATGTAGCGGTCCCCAAGCCCATCGATAGGCGAACGTGGCGGAGGCAATTTGGATATTGCCCGTATATTGGTCGACGTTCACTCCATATTTCATTTTTGCCAAGGTAGGCGTTGTCGCATCGGTCGATTGGGTCTCGCGGAAATAGGCATAGTTTTGCATGCTTTCCACGCCCACGCTCAGCGAAGTGGCACGATAGGACAGCGTGCCCTCAATGCGTGCGCGGAACACGTGGTTGAGGTCCTTGTCCCAGCAAGCATTGCGTCCATGGTAGTGGTTGTGGTAAGCGGGGGCTCTCGTTGCGCACAAAACCTCCGGCCACCAGCGCCAAGGTGTCTTGTGCCATGCGGAAATGCAGTCCGATGTTGCCTTCCACGTTAAACTCTCCCCAGTCTTTGCCGGTGGTGCGCATTTCGCCCAGCACGTTGTAGCGCAAGGTGTGGGCATTTTCGCGCAGCAGCTGTGCGCCGACGGTGAAATAATTGAAGATGGTCGCCTTTTTGGTGCAGGTCTACATCCGGAAGTGTGAAGCGCGCAAATTCATGCTGGCAAAAGTCGCATACCGGTCTTCACCCATTTCTTGAAGCCCTCGTTCATCTCGAGCGCCAGGGTGTTTTTGCACGGAGAGGTAGTGAGTACTGTCGGCAGCCGCGTCGCCGTTGGTGAAGAAGTTGGCGAAAGTCGTCCAACTTCTTGCGCGAGGTAAAATTGCGGTAGTTGCTTTCGGCACGCAGCGTGTGAATGAGCGAAGCCACGGGCACAAAGCGGCGCACGAGGGTGGAATCTTGCGACAATGTTTGCAGTTGCTTCAGCGCCGCACTGTCTGTGTCGGCTTTTCCCCGCCCGGGTTTGCACAGCTCGGTGCACCTCTCTGCCGGTGGAGTCCAGATATTGGACATACCCTGCCGAAAGGCGGTGTGTGAAGAAGGCACGGTCGATGCTTACCGTGTTGCGTACGCCCTCCAAGCGTACGGGCATGTCGGAAGCGCCGTAGCGTGTGGGGAAGAAATTCGGATTGGTGATGTAGCGTTCGTCCTGCAATCCGCCGTTCTCCACGTTCTTGATGTAGCCCGTCTCGTAATATCCGTGTGCCTGGTACTGATCTCCGCGGTAATACCCGTAGATCGATCCGTCAATGGACGAGTGGTTCTGGTTCTTATAGTACCCACGTGCATAAGCGTAGTCAACATTGAACCCAATGCCCGCGCGCTTGTTGATGTTGGTTGAGAATCGCGCTACGAAATGGTCGTCCCCGTCGGTTTTGCTGCCCGATGAATGGTAGTCTAATCGCGCTACTGGCGATTTGGTATTGGTGAAGACAAAGCGGTCAGTGGGGACGAGGAACCAATTGTAGGGGCGTTCGAACACAAATTGCGATCCCATCATGAAGTCGCCGTGTCCATTGTAGATACGCGCGGTGCGCGGTGCGCCGAGGCTCCCGGTGAAGTTGTATTCTCCGTGGAGTCCATCGGTATATTGACATTTTGGAACAAGTAGCTCAGCGTGTCCGGACGTTGTGGGCGTACGCTACCGAAACGCTCGTCGAGTGTCCAGGTAAAATAGCCCTTCGGCACCGAATTGGGGTCGATCGAATCTTTTTCTGAGTGGGCGAAGTGCCCAATGCCGGTGCGCTGTCGGTCATTCTCGCGCGCAGTGAAAACTACCGAGTGGACGCTGTGCATTGCATTGAATGGCAAAAAGCACCGCCAAAGCGATGCTCACAAAAAAAGAAGGAAGGAAGCGCGAGAAGATCTTCGTCATAGGGTGAAATTTTCGAGGGCTTGTGCGATGTGACGGCGGGTGTTCTCACTCACTTCGGTGAGCAGGGAGTCGCAACACGTTTTCCAATTCTCCACGTTCAGCCATCATACATTTGATACCGGCCGGGTTGCCCTCTACAAATGCCAAGCGGAAAACGTCGTGGAACGCGCGGTGGATGCGCAGTGCCTCGAAGACGTCGCCATTCTTCATGCTGCGCACCAATTCGGTCATTTTCGGCGGGGAAAGCATTGGCACAACCGAAATAACTCCCACGCCACCAAGCGAAACGATCTCGAAGGTGAGAGAATCGTCGCCACTGATCACTTCAAAACCGGCGGGTGCGTGCGCGATGAGCTCATTGATCTGTGCCAGATTGCCACTTGCCTCTTTGATGGCCACGATATTCTCGAAATCTTCGGCCAGTCGCAAAGTTGTGTCGGCGGTGAGGTTCACTCCGGTACGTCCCGGCACGTTGTAAAGCACCACCGGCACGGGCGACGCTTGGCTGACGGCACGGAAATGCCGATAGAGCCCTTCTTGCGTAGGTTTATTATAGTAAGGTGTGACGATCAGCACCCCATCGATCCCCTCAAAGTCGCTCTCTTCGAGATAGGAACAAACGCTGCCTGTGCTGTTTCCTCCGCAGCCTAACAGCAGGGGAACCTGTCCACCGACTTCGTCGACAAACGTTTCGATGATCAACTCACGTTCTTGCAGACTGAGAGTGGGCGTCTCGGCCGTGGTGCCAAGCACACAGAGGAAGTCTACACCGCCTTCGTCCACGAGATGGCGGATATGCTCGCGCAAAGTGAGTAGATCGACTTCTCCTTCGGCAGTGAAGGGGTGACGACGGCTACGCCGGTGCCTTGAAACGGATTGGTTCGCATAGGTGGGGAGTTTTGTATAGGCTTTCGTTGCGCGGTGTGGGGCGGAAACCCGCACGCCGACGTTTATTTGCAAAAAGTAACGATTAAAAATCAAGTGTACAAAGCGCACACTTAGTTTTCGCTGTCGAGGGAGGGCAAGAAACTCGTCTTCGCGTAGGAGGCACGCCGAGTTTTTTCGGCCTTTTCGAGTTTAGAGGGCCCCATGTTTGCGCCGGCGAGCACAAACGAGGTCTTTTTTCGAGATGCTCGACACGTTTTTCCGCCGTGGGCTTCAATCATTTCCTTATATTCTTCGCGCGAATGGTGGGTAAAGGTACCACTGATCACGATGCTCCGACCTTCGAGCTGCGTACCGGCCTGTATCGTTTCGGGCAGCGCCATTTTGCAAACCGAATTCGGCGAGGGTATCGACGATGCGTTCGTTGTCGGGGTTGGCAAAGTAGGCGCGCACGCTGCCAGCGATGATGTCGCCGATGCCCTCCACGGCAGTCAGTTCGTCAAACGATGCCACTCGTAGTGCTGCCAGGGTTTTAAATTGTGCCGCCAGCGCTTTGGCTGCCACCTTGCCCACGAAGCGGATGCCTAAGGCGAAGAGCAAGCGGTCGAAGGGCACAGACTTGCTGTCCTCAATGGCCTTGACGATCTTTTTGTGTCGCCACTTTCGTCACGGGCATGGCGGCGCCTGCGTTTCGACGCGCTTCGCCCAGAGTGGGCAGGGTGAAGGTGCCGCGCGACAGGAACCAGTGTCCGTCCCATTCCGTGAGTTGGAGACGATAGAGGTCGGTGACGTCGTGCACCAGTCCGTTTTCGTAGTATTTATCCACCACTTCCGGGCCCAAACTCTTGATGTTCATCGCATCGCGCCGCAATGAAGTGCTCAATGCGCCTTTGCGTTGAGGCGGACGGGCATCGTTGGGACAGTAAGTGGCCGCTTCACTCCTTCGTAGCGTACGGTGAGGTGCCGCATTCAGGACATTCGTGCACGAATTCACCGGTGCGCCGAGGTGCGCATCGCGTTGTTCCTTGGCTACTCCGACGATTTGCGGAATGATCTCACCGGCCTTCTCCACATATACCCGATCTCCGAGATGCAAGTCCAGTTGCCGAATGATGTCTTCGTTGTGAAGCGAAGCACGTTTCACCATCGTTCCCGCCAACAGTACCGGTTCCATGTTGGCGACAGGAGTGACCGCACCGGTTCGTCCCACCTGGAAGGTCACTTCGTTGAGGCGGGTCAATGCCCGCTCTGCTTGGAACTTATGAGCGATGGCCCATCTCGGTGATTTTGCCCGTGTAACCCAATAGCTCCTGTTGGCGGAGTGAGTCGACCTTCAGCACCACGCCGTCGGTGGCCACAGGCAACTCTTTGCGCGCCTCGTCCCAGTAGTCGAGAAAGGCATAAATCTCTTCCAGCGACGTGACGAGCCGCATACCCTCGCTCACTTTGAAGCCCCAGCTGCGGGCTTTCATAAAGGTTGGCGTAGTGGGTGTCTCCGGGCAGTTCGTCGCCGAGCAGATAATGAGAGATGGGCGTCCAGTCCACGTGCTGCCACCACACGACTATCCTTACTTTTGAGGGTGCCGCTCGCGGCATTGCGCGGATTGGCGAAGAGCGGTTCTTCGCGCGCTTCGCGTTCGGCGTTGAGGCGGTCGAACGAGTTCCAGGGCATCAGCACCTCTCCACGAATTTCGAAGCGACGGGGGCCAGTCTCCCCCGCGGGGAGTTGCAGCAGAATGGAACGAATGGTGCGCACGTTGGCCGTCACGTCGTCGCCGCGCACCCCGTCACCACGTGTCAAGGCACGCACCAGCGCACCGTCCTCATGGTGCAGCGAAAAATGCTCGAGACCGTCGAACTTCAGTTCACAGCAGATCGCGAAGGTTCGCCGTCAGTCCCGCCTGCACGCGTTCATAAAAATTCGCGCACGTCGTCGCGGTTGTACGTGTTGCCGAGTGAGAGCATCGGTCGCTCGTGTTCCACCTGCTCGAACGTTTTGGTTCAGGTCGCTGCCCACGCGCTGAGTGGGACTGTTGAGTCGTAGCGTTCAGGGGTGTGCGGCTTCGAGCACCTGGGTTCGTGCATGAGTTCGTCGAACTCCCGGTCGGTGATTTCGGTCGGTTCTCTACGTAATACAAGTAGTTATGGTGGTGCAGGGCTGCCCGGAGTTGGTCTATGCGGTCTGGCATGATGCGGTGTGGCTTAGTGCTGAGTTTGAGTTTACAGGCAAAAATAATCGAGTTGCGCGAAACGAACAAGTTTCGCACGCTGATTTTTTCTTTCCACTTTGAGCGTGCGCGTTCTGAAGTCGGCCGGCAAATACCCATATCTGTCCCCCAAAGCGAGAAAAACATTCGCACAGCTTCCTGCCGCCCCTCAATAAAAACAGCGATACGGTGGGTTACCCAAAAATCGGGTGAAACCCATCGTATCGCAGTGGGGAAAGAACTGTCGGGAACTCGCCAAGCCGCTTCGCCAAGCCGATGACGTTCGTTCTGCTCGTGCCGGCATTGGGAAGCCTCCCGATGACGTTGGCTAAAAGTAGCCCCGATACATGTCGATCAGCGTCGAAAGCTGTTGCAATTTAGTGTCGATCAGTTCCATCTTGCAATCCAACTGCCCGCGTTCACTGTCGATCACTTCAAGATAGGTGGCTCTATTATTGAGATACAACTTCTGTGCGGCAGAAACGGCACGCATCAGCGCCTCATCCTGTTTCTGCTTAAATTGGCGAAGCTGCTTTAGATTGGCGATTTTCGACTGCAGCGTGCTGGTCTCGATGTAGGCGGTCATCAGCGCCTTGTCATAGTTGTACAGCGCTTCTATTTGCAGCGCGTCCGCCTGAGAAAAATTGGCTTGTATGGCTTTTTGTTAATCAGCGGCGCTGTGAGACCTCCCAACGCACTAAAGACCAACGACTCCGGCAACTTGACCAAATACTTGGGGTTGAAAGCATTCAGTCCCACCGCGGCCGAGAGGTTAAACGAGGGGAGAAATTCTTTGCGAGCGGTTTCAACATCCCATTTGGCGGCTTCTAGTGCATGTTCGGCCTGCACCACATCCGGCCGTTGCCGCAAAAAGCTGTGTGAACAAGGCGTGAGCAGCCGCCGGCATCGCGAGTTGTGAGAAATCGTTCTTCGTGCGTGGGATGGGTTGAGGCAATCTCCCCAAGAGTAAGTTGAGGTTGTTCTCCGTTTCTACGATAGACTGACGCAACACATACTCATCGGCCTGCGCTTTGGCCAATTCTGCTTCGAACTTCTCGACGGCCAACTGCGTATCTGCATCCGCTTCTTTTTGAATGCGCGCAATTCTCACCGCATTCTTCTGCAAAGCGATGTATTGTTGCATCACGAGCAACTTATAGTCAGGGCCAACAGCACGTAGTAGTTCTCTGCAACGTCGGCCACCAGCTGACTTTTGATAGCCCGCTGTCCCGCCTCTGAAGCCAGATAGCGTTCCACGGCCGATTTCTTGTCACTGTTCAGCTTCCCCCACAGGTCTACAGTCCAATCCATTTGCAGCGTGGGAGCCAAATCGGGGATCACCGTTGGAATCTTGCGTCCCGGCGTGAGTTCCGTGCCCACATTGCCGGCGCCCTCGGCAGTGTAGCGCCCTACTTTGGAAATGCCGGCTCCCACATTGGCCGAGATCGAAGGCAACAACGCCCCCTGCTTGGCCGTGATTGCACTTTTGGCGATCGCCAATTCCTGCAACGTGATTTTGAGATCGTGATTGTTTTGCAGCGCCGTGTCGATCAGCGACCGGAGCACCGAATCCTGGAAGAAATCGCGCCAGGCCGGTGACACCGTCACACTGCTGTCCCTCGACATCGAAGCCAGCGAGGCCTTCAGCGTGTCTTTGGGGAGGGTTGTCGCCTGTGGAGTCTTGCACGCCCCGGTGTAGAGGAGCGTGGCAAGTCCCACCGCGAGGTAAAGCATCTTATTCGTTTTCGTCATGACTGCTTTCCTTTATCCGTTTGTTCGAATACCGTTTGTCTTTCTCTTCGCTCAAAGGCTTCTCCTTTTGGTAGTGCACCAGTTTATCGGCCATTCCGGCAAAGATGTAATAAAGACCGGGGATGAGTACCAGTCCGCCCAGCGTACCGATGAGCATACCGCCCACGGCAGCTGTTCCGATGGTTCGGTTGCCCACAGCACCTGCGCCGGAGGCAAACACCATGGGAATCAAGCCGGCGATGAAGGCAATGCTCGTCATGAGAATCGGGCGGAAACGAGCCACCGCTGCAGAGATCGCAGCCTGCGAGATCCGTTCTCCCGCATTCTTGCGCTGAACGGCGTATTCCACCATGAGCACAGCGTTCTTTCCTAACAGACCGATGAGCATCACCAACGCAATTTGCGCATAGATGTTGTTCTCCAGCCCGCAAACTTTCAGGAACAGGAAGGCACCACAGATGCCCACGGGCAAAAAGACGATTACCGGTAGCGGGAGAAGGAAGTTCTCATATTGAGCGGCCAGAATGAAGTAGACAAAGACCAGACAAACAACAAAGATGACAATCGCCGTGTTGCCTTGTTCCGCTTCGTCTTTTGAGATACCGGCCCAGTCATAATCATAGCCCTTGGGCAAAGTGCGTTGCGCCACTTCCTGAATGGCGCGCAAAGCCTGTCCGCTGGAATATCCCGGCGCCTGCGCCCCCGTCACTTCCGAGGAGTTGTAGAGGTTGTGCCGCGTGATCTCACTCATACCGTAAGTCTTGGTCAGCGACATGAAGTCGGCATAGGGCACCATTTGCCCGTCTTCGTTCTTGCTGTAAAGCCCTAACAGATGTTCCGGAAAATCGCGATACTGCGGAGCGGCCTGCACGATCACCTTGTAGGGTTTGCCGAATCGGATGAACCCGGTTTCATAGTCCGAACCCACCAAGACCGACAGGTTATTCAGCGCCTTGCCGGGCTTGACTCCCTTTTGCAGCGCCTTGTCATCATCCACGTGCAGCATGTATTGAGGATAGCTTGCAGAATAGAAGGTGAACGCGTTGCCGATCTCCGGTCGCTTGTTCACTTCCGCAACAAACGCCTTGCTCACACGCTCCATTTCGTGGTAGTCATTGTTGCCGGTCTTGTCCAGCAGACGCAGTTCGAATCCACTGGCCGCACCGTAGCCGGGCACCGAAGGCGGTTCGAAGAAGTCGATGTTGGCTTGTGTGATGCGCTCACACTTCTTTTCCAAGTCTTCGATAATCTGCTTCGCCGTACGTTTTCGGTGTTTCCAGTCCTTCAGATTGATCAAGCAACTACCCGAGTTGGCGCTCGTTCCCTCAGAGAGGATTTCGAAACCGGCCAAGGATGACACACTTTCGACGCCTTCTTCCTTTTCTGCGATTTTGAGCAGCTGCTGTGCGACCTCGTTCGTGCGCTCAATGGTGGCCCCCGGCGGCGTTTCGATCACCGCATAGATCATGCCTTGGTCCTCCTGCGGAATGAAGCCCGACGGGAGTCCCATGTTGATCCAATAGGCCAAACCGCAGAAGAGCAACGTCAAGATCATGGTGAATGCCTTGTTGCGCACCGTGCGCCGAACGAGTCGTTCGTATCTCCGGCTGCCGGTGTCGAACTTGGCGTTGAAACGCTGCAGTGCACGCCCCACGAAGCCGAGCTGCACATGGTGCTCCTGTTCTTTGGTGAGGATGAGCGCACACAGTGTCGGGGTCAAGGTCAGGGCCACAAAACCGGAGAAGAGAATGCTCGAGGCCATTGTGATGGAGAACTGGCGATAGAACATGCCTTCCGGACCGCCCATAAAGGCCACGGGGATGAACACCGACGCCATCACCAGCGAAATGGCAATGATCGCCCCACTGATTTCCTTCATGGCCTTCTCGGTGGCCTCGACCGGCGATAGCTTATTGCGTGAAATCTCAACATTCACCGCCTCAATCACCACAATCGCATCGTCCACCACGATACCGATCGCCATGACCAAAGCAAAGAGCGAGATCATGTTGAGCGTGATGTTGAACACCAGCATCGCGATGAAGCTGCCCAACAACGAAATCGGGATGGCCAAAATCGGAATGACGGCAGCACGCCAGTCGCCGAGAAAGATGAACACCACAATGCCCACCAAAACAAACGCTTCGATCAGCGTGTGGATCACTTTCTCGATACTTGCATCGAGGAATCGGCTCACGTCGTAGCTCACTTCGTAGTGCATGCCCTTAGGCATGTCCTTTTGCAAACGCGCCATGGTCTCTTTTACGTGCATGATCACGTTGCGCGCGTTACTGCCGTAAGCCTGTTTCAACGTGACAGCCGCGGAAGGTCGTCCGTTGAAGGTCGAATAGATATCATAGACCTCACTGCCTAAGTGCACATCGGCAATGTCTTTCAAACGCACCACATTCCCACCATTACTACTCTTGATAATGATGTTTTTGTATTCTTCCTCTGTGGTGTAGCGGCCGGGATACTTCAGGATGTACTCTTTGGCCTGCGGTCGCAAACCGCCGCTCTCTCCCAACTTACCCGGCGAGACTTCTATGTTCTGATCTTCCAGCGCATCGCTCACGTCGTCGGTCGACAATCCGTAGGCCACCATTTTGTCGGGGTGCAACCACACCCGCATCGCATAGTTGCGCGTACCGAGAATGTCCAAATCGCCGACACCGTCGACGCGCTGCAACTCCGGCGCAATGTTGATGTCAAAATAGTTGTAGAGAAAACCTTGATCCACCTTCGGATCGTCGCTGTACAGATTGACATACATCAAGATGTTCGGTTCCTCACGCGAAATCTTCACCCCTTCGCGAATCACCTCGGGCGGCAATTTGTTGGTGGCCGACGAAACGCGGTTCTGCACATTCACCGCATCGACGTTCGGGTCGGTTCCCAACTTGAAAACCACATTTAGTGCCGCCTCGCCATCGTTACCCGCATCACTCTCGATGTATTTCATGCCGGGTACTCCGTTCAGAGCCTGCTCAAAGGAATGATGACCGATTTCACCAGTAGCTCATTGTTGGCGCCGGGATAGTTGGCGATCACATTCACCTTAGGAGGAGAAATAGAAGGAAACTGCGTAATGGGAAGATTAGACAGCGACAGAATTCCAATAAAGGCGATGACCAGCGAGACGACAATGGAGAGCACCGGTCGGCGAATAAAGATCTTGAACATCCTAATCTGCGTTTAGCTTATTCAACTTCATGGCGGCACGGGGCGACACCTGCGAAACGCGCACCTTGTCTCCTTCGTTCACTTTCTGTATGCCGTCGACGAGATAACGGTCGGTCACCTGCAGACCGGAAGACACGACATAGGCTCCCGTATATTCCGCATCGATCTTGATGGCGCGTTGATGCACCACGTTGTTGCGATCCACCACAAAGACGTATTTCTGGTCTTGCAGCTCATACACCGCTTCCTGCGGGATCAGCATGGCCTGCTTTTTCTCTACAAAGAGCTTCACGGTGCCCGTCTCTCCGTTGCGCAAGAGGGAATGGGGATTGTCGAAGCTCGCGCGAATGGCGATGGTTCCCGTCGAACTGTCGAACTGGCCGCCGAGGTCTAAAATCTTGCCGCGCGCCGGGAACACTTCGCCGTTGGCCAATACTAATTGTAAGGGATTCTGGGCATAGCGTTCCGGATGCAGCCGGAAGTCCAAATAGTCTGTTTCCGAAATGTTGAAATAAACCAGCACCTTCGTGTTGTCCGACAGGCTGGTCAGCAAATTGTTCTCTTCGATCAAGCTTCCCTGCTTGTTGGGGATGCGTCCCAAAATGCCGGAGAAGGGCGCACGAATGAGCGAGAGCCGTTTGCGCATCATGGCCAACCGATAGTCGGCCTCTGCCCCCTTTCAGTTTTGCCGCTGCCATGCGTTTCGCATTGTTCGACACCACCTTGCTTTCTGCCAGCTTTTCCACGTTCTGCAGGTCGATTCGCGCTTGCTCGGCGGCGGCCTTGGCTTTTGTCACCCTCTTCGTTCGCACCGAAAATCGCAATACGGAAGAGGGGCTGGCCGGCTTTCACATACTGCCCCTCGTTGACATACACCTGCTGTAGCACGCCCGCTTGTTGAGAGCGAATTTCCACATTTCGCAGCGAGGCGATGTTCGCCACGTACGAGCGCGGCAGTGCAATGTCCTGTACCAGCGGGGTCGTTGCGGTATAAACCGGCACCACTTCTGCTTCTTTCTTGGCCTGGCACGCGCACAAAAAGCAAGGATAGCGCGAGACAAGTCAATCGAATCACATTCTTCATGTTTTAGTCTTTTGTTTTGGGACGTGGCCTCCGCAGAAGCCATTGGTCGTTCTCTATTTTCCGGCCGCCCGCAGGCCGTCGGTGCTGTTCTTTTTGTTGAGTTCTTTTCTTCTCTTGGCCGCAAGAGCAAACGTCGCTTCGCAAGCGCCCGATTTCTCTCGCCTTCGCCCGCTCTTTTTCGTATCGGAGGGACACGAAAGGGAGGCGGAATGCGCGCGCAAAAGTACTATTTTCTGTCAACCGAACAAGTCGCACCCCCTGTTTTTCGCTGTGCCGACACAATGTTTCCGCCTTTGAGGGCTGCATGTCGTGTCCATTTGACAAATCGGCGGAAAAAAAGCGATGGCGCGTCTCGGCGCGCACAAAAAGCTAGAGTGCGCATCAGCAAACGCTGACTTGCACTTGTTTTCTTAGAATGAGATGTCCAGACCGGCATCGACCAACGTGTAGCTTTTTCGCACTTCCACAATGGGCGCCGTGTCGTAGATCAGCCGATAGGTCCCGCGCAGACCGATGGTAGACGTGATACGATATTTGAGATCCACTGCCGCACCGAAACGGGCTTTACTGAAATAGGTGTCGGGCGTTGCTTGGTGGATGGCCGTGGCCGTGAGTTCCCAGTTCTCGCCCAGTTTGCTGTTCACACTCACGGAGAGGTGATTTTTGATGCGGTGGCTGTATGCATTTTTCACCCCGTGAGGTCGTCGGCGTCGCGCGTTCCCATTCCTCGTATTCGTAGAACAGGCCTGCGGCTGCGAAGACCAGGGTCGACGGGCTGTGCACCAAACGATAGCGCGACTGCAGTCCCGACGAGAATTTGAAAACCATGCCGCGACTTCCCGCCCATTGCGATTCGGCATACGGATACACTTCGAAAGCGCGGTCCAGCAGATAGCGATATTCCCCATGGATGTAGCCGCCGCTTAGTGTTACCTCCTTGCCCGTATGAAGAGACTCGAATTTGTTGAGCAGGTTCACCACGCGATCGCGATGAATCAGGAGGTTGATGTTGGCGCTGTTCTTAAAGGTCAGCACTTTTTCCTTTTCCGTTTGGAAATTGAGCGAAGGGGTGATCGTGCCTTGCAGCGTCTTCGCGCTGTCGATGCTCATCGTCATGTTTTCCGAAAACAGCATTTGTGCGCCCTACCCGCACGGGGGCCAAAAGGAGGAGGAAGAGGAGGAGTAAAGATCGATTCATTGGTGAGAAATGAAAAAGTCGGTTCGCGGACACTGCGCGCCGGTGGGGGGTGTGTCCGGAAGGCGGGGTTGTTTTTTTAAGATTGAGTTCTGATCAGTGGACGCACGGCGCGCGGTGTCTCATGGTCGTGAAGTGGTGGCTAAGCTGGCGGTGAGGGCATGTTGTGCTGCCGATCGTGGTCGCGCCCCGCGGAGTGGGAATCGAGATGAGGCTCTTTTCGTCGTGGAGTGTTGAGACCCGGCACTCCGTGATTCGTACCTTTGTGCACTCGCCGCTCACCGCATCACAGCGATTCGCCGCGAGGGTGGGGGGACGCGGCGTGCACGTTGCCATTGAGCAGGTCGTGTACGTGCTGGGGTGAAACGCATTTCTTCGACTACATATAAACATGTAAGGGGAGAAGTTCTGCGGCTGATCATTCGTATTTGATGCAAGAACCACAAAAATAAGCATTTCGTCGGGGATGTGCAACGTCCGTCGGGATTATTTCGCACGGCCTCCGCTCGTCACCGACAAAAACAAGGAGGAAATGCAAAAACACTCCATCTTTTCGTCGATCGCGCATCTTTCTCGAGAAGATGGGAGTGCGGAATTTTATACATCGATTGTCTACGTAACGTGCCGCCCTTCGCCCGTTTTCCCCTTGCGCGTACGCGCTCATGTCAACTTCTTTTCGTTTTTGCCTTCACCTCTTCACCCACCCTTTACATCTTGCAATGGGTCAATGAATTAGGGGTGAAGGTTTTTCGCAAAAAGGGCCTTTCCCCTTCACCCAGATCTTCACCAGCCCCTTCACGCGAATATGTAATTTGAGGTCTGCATTTATGCATATTTCGAAGCAAGAGAGGTAACATTGCGCTTTCTCGCTCGCGAGTGAAGCGAAGCGTGAAGGTCGAAGGACAAAAGCCTTCACCCTTATTGCGCTGTGCACAAATGAGTTGCGCCCTACGGGTGAAGAGGTGAAGGCAAAAACGAAAACCGCCTGACGCGCGCGCGAGGACTCGCACTGGATGCACGCGCCGGCGGCTCAAAGCGGAAATGAGAAGATCAGCACTTGCCGGTTGACTCTACAGGCGCTCCTGCTTGGAAACTCCATCCCTAAATACGCGCATCAACTCATTAAAACCGGCCTCACTCGAGGCATTTCGGAAATAATTTCCGATCTTTGTTCAGTTGTAAACTTCATTGTTCTTTGTTTGATTTGCTTTTTCGCCACAAATATAAGAACTTTCGAGCTTACACACGTTCTGGAGATGGTATTAGGAAAATAAATGTAAGTGTCCTGTGTTGTTAGAAATCCTCAGCCAAGTCACGAGGCCTCGTAATGAAACACTAAACGCAATGACAAGTTATGGAAAGACAGACCTAATTTTACAAGAAGCAGCAGGTGGGTTCTGCGCTTGGTTTATCTTGCAATACATGAGAGGGTATAAACCCTTTGTGACAATGATGTCGAAAGAATTTATATTACAAGGCCAATTAAAGTGACATATAATGCGACATAAGAAGATTTTTATTGGACTGGCATTTCTCTGTTTCATCGTGATAGGCGTAATCTTTCACTTTAGAAGAGATATTGTTGTCGCACCCAATAAGGTGTGAAGTTTTGGAGGCTGATACAACAGTCTCGGATTCAGGAACGAAATCAGTATGCTACTACAGTGTTGGTTGATAATGCTCCGTATCTGGAACAAAATATCAGGCAATGCTTAGAGAGGTATTTTTGGAAGAATGTGTGTCTGGATACTTTGGAGCGATATGAATTCTATGTGATCTATTTTTATAGAAAAACCAAGTATTTGACTTTGGACTTTAAAGAGGGTGGGCAATATAATCCTGTATATAGCCATTGGGATAATACAATGGATTGGAGAAATCACTATGAAGATAGATTAGGTCAAATAAGCTACTACAGACGTACAGATGGAAGCGTCTGCTATATTGTCATGATCTATGATTCTGGTTGGGGGATTCGTATGCTTGTAGACACTGCAAAATCTGAAATGTATAGTGAGGATTGTAAGAACGCGAAAAGTCTTTATAGACTAAAGATGAAAGAGCTTAAAATTGTAGGAAATGAAGATATGGATGGTAAAAACCACTCGAGTTTTATTTGAGGGGAAAGATCTGGCTTTAGCCAGCTATTATGATTACAATACAAAAAAGTGGTACTGGATTATCTTTTCTGAAAGTTCCATTTCTATGGAATATGGAAAACAAACAAATAATGATTTCGAGCTATGGTTAGAACAAGGTAAGAGTTATCCGTATTCTGCTTATGAAAGTAATATGTATTGCATTTACTTGGGGTACAAGTATGATGTTGAGAATATATGGCATGGATTATTCATACTATTCCCAAACGAACGTAAGACGAGAAGATACTTAAAGTTAAATGATCGTGATGATAGTCGAATAGAAGTTCCTTATGAGAATTCATCGCTTCTTCCCAATTATTTGGGAAGAGCGAAAGCCTATCTCTGATTTTGCTTTTGATGTAGAACCGCTGGTCTATCTGTTCAAAGACGATTCATATATTGAAGAGAATTTGCAGGGTGCATGGCATAACAAAATATCAAATAAGGAAAATGAATAACGGTAGTATTCGATATAGCTCAATAGCAATATTGCTTTTTACTGTTTTGCTATCGTCTTGTCTTAAAGAGACCGCTATTCCCGTATCCTCTTCCTTCTCTATTGAGGTGGCGGAGGATAAGACCGCACCTGTTATCATTAAGCTACAGAATGATAGCTACGGAGCGGATGAGTATGAGTGGACCTTTGAGGCCGAGAGACAAGTTATTAACGAGGGTTCTATCCTTCCAATGAGGTTTATTTAGAGGCATCGAAGAAAGAGACAAAGGTGGCCGGAGATTCGCCTGCTAAACATAAGTATGTAAGATTGGACTCATACGACCCTCAGATAGGTGAGATAGTCTCCCGTAAGAAGACCCAGCTCTATAAGGTGTCGGAAGAGACAGCAATTCGTTACCTAAAGGAACTAAAGGATAAGTACGCACCTGGGACGATCATTGCTGATGTGCCTTCAAATAAAACGGGAGTGAATAGAGAAATCTTTAAGGTTAATCAAGGGCGTGACCTAAAAGGGCAAATGATTCTTGAAGTGCCCGTGCAGAAAGCGGAAATACCGCCAAATGTATTAGAATACGCGAATGATCACCGTATAAAGATTAGAGACATAAAAGGCAAATACTATAATTGGTTATGAAGACAATATTCAATAGTACCTGGGTTGGTAATCATATATGTACAGAAGAAGCAACCCTAAGTCAATTAGATGGCTACAACAAGACTCGCTATTCTCGTCGAAAAAATAAGGAAGGCCTTTTGGAACAGGCCTCTCGCGAAGCGCATGAGCAACAAAATGTTTACTTTGCAACGATTCTCAATGAGGATGACAGCCCCTACTGCGCCATTGAATCCAATGTGGGATACTTTGGTTTGGATTTCTTGAGAGATAGCTACGATAACTATTTGAGTTTCTCGTATCGTTCCTACCCTGAGTATCCCGAGAAGTTGTTCCTATACGGAATAATCCTTTACGAATGCCGTCCAGGAACAACAGAAAAACTACGGCGAATAGATTTTGGATATAATTTCGAGAGGAGTTATAGTACACTACTCTATCAGGGAGAAGCTTATAATGGGACATTTGAAATAATTAAGACGGATCATCCCCCTATCTCTGAGGCGGAGTTCTTCAAGCTTTTGGTAGATTATCCTAAGTTTGGGGAATATGATCAACTCATACGCCTGGATCGTATCCCCCTGTTGGCTCGGGAGCGTATCCTTGAGTATACGGACAAGGAGTTTCCTGCGTTTAGGCAGTATCTCCAACGAGATATCGAACGTTATCAAGAACCTAAGCAATGAATTCGAGTGGAGGTGCCGGTCTTTTACCAGGCGCGTGCCAAGTTCTATCCTTTCAACGAGGTTTTATTTAGAAGCACCAAAGAAAGGTACAAAGGTGGCAGGAGATTCGCCTGCTAAACATAAGTATATAAAATTGGATTCGTACGTCCCCAATACAGAGATCGTATCGCGTAAGTATACTCGGCCGTAGAGTCAACCGGCAAGTGCAATATGCAGTTATACATAATCAGGGAAAGTTTAAAGCTGGTCCTCCTGAAGAGTATTGGGGATTCAGTAGTAGTGGGATAGAAATCCATTTTTTACTATGTTGAAGGAGAAATACGTTCATTCTTTCCTGTAAAGCAATGACAACTATGCAATATCGATTTGGCAAAATAGATTACTACGGACCGGATGGATTAAAGAAAATCATTCCCTCTATCATTCATTTAGGGAATGCTTCAAAGCATGGAATCTTTTTCTGGTCTGAAGTGAATCACATAGCCCTTTGAGTATGCAGAGGAAATAGTTTCCTCAATAGAAATGCTACTGAGAGGCGAAGTCGACTTTTATGAAGGTTTTGGCTTTGAGATGTATATGATAGAGTGTGATAGAGAAAAAGCGGTAGTAAAGAATGTATACGAAGACGACCAGGTAGAAGCTATTATCCCTATCGAAGAGGTTTATGAACTGATGAGAGACTGGCGGGATTTTCAACGAGAGTATTATCACAACCATACCTCATCATAGAAATGGTAGGGTATACGACTTCCCCGCGGCGTAACCTTGCATCGCGACACGCTCCACATTGTGCACCGCGACACGCTCCGCGAACTGCGCACCGTGCACGATAGCGTTTTTCTCTACGACAGCGTCTATTTTGAGGGTGCTACGCTTGTGAAAGAGCGCACCCGCGACCGCTGGCACGTTCGCCGCGACACGGTCTGGCGTTCGCGTGTGGACATGGTTCGCGCGGCTTCGCACCACGCCGGCACGCGCAACGAGAAGAAGACGACGCACCGCGGTTTCCTCTGGCAGCCGTTGTCGCTGATCGTCTTTCTTGCCGTGTTCGGCCTTATCGGCTACGCGCTAAAACGCAGAACGTAGACGAAAACGCCCCGCCGCTCAATACACGAGCGGCGGGGCTTGCTTTTTCATGAGATCGCGAAAATGGTCTTGTACTTTCCGTAAATACGTCTCCTTTGTTAAGAGAAACAGCCCCGACCTTACTGTTGGGGGCTTTCTTCTGCATATTGGCTAGGCGTGCAGTCGATGTTGTAAGTATACGAAAAATGGACGACTCCACTAAAAATGTGCGTGAAGTCGTCCATTTAATGCGTAAACCTTTGATAATCAATGGCTGTTGCGGAGAGAGGGGGATTCGAACCCCCGAAACGCTTTAGGCGTTTACACGCTTTCAGGCGTGCCTCTTCAACCACTCGAGCACCTCTCCGGTTGAAAAGTGATTCTCATTGAGTTTTATGAGAATTGCAAAGAGCTCGCTGCTCGTTTGCGAGTGCAAAGGTACGATCTTTGTGTGGAATGACGAAATTATAGGGGAAAAATGCGTGCGAATTGCATTTTTATCGGTTTTGCTGAAGAGAACGCAGAAGTTTGTCTATATTTGCCCAACATGTCACCCAGAAAATAGCTAACAGAAGAATGGAAAAGTACGCTTATCCCGTTCGGCAATTTGCCGGCGCCACGAAACGTGTGGTGCAAACCCTGGATTTGAAAGACGACCCCGAACTGGTGGCCGCCTACAAGCATTGGCACTCTCGAGAAGGATTTGGCCCGAAATTTTGCAGGGGTATCAAAGACAGCGGAGTGCTCGAAATGAGATTTACCTCCTCGGCACCCGTCTTTTTCATGATCGTGGAACTCGCTGCATCCGACAGTTGGGACGAAGTGATGGCGCGCATGGGGAGCAGGACCGCGACAAGCAGAGTGGGAAGCTTTGTGGCCCGCTTTCAGCGCGCTGATCCCGCCGCGGGAGTGCAGAAAAATGGCAGCGCATGGAGCGTATTTTCCATGTGTACGAATAACGACAAGCACTGTGCCGGTCCTACATTCGGCACTGCGGACGTCACAATATCAAAACGACGTGCACCACAAAAATCATGTGGTGCGCGTCGCTTCTATTGGCGCGGAGGCGCAAATCAGGGGGTACAGCCTGCTCAATTGCGCGGTGCGTGGAACAAAGGCACAGCGCAAACGCGGGCGAGCCTTTATTTTTCGAGCAGATCGGGGCGGAGTCGTTTCGTGCGCTCGAGCGATTGCGCCATCTCCCATTCGTGGATCTTCGCGTCGTGGCCCGAGAGGAGCACATCGGGCACTTTCCAACCTTTGTAGTCGGCCGGGCGGGTGTAGACGGGAGCAGCCAGCAAGTGGTCTTGGAAGGAGTCGCTGAGTGCGCTCTGTTCGTCGCCGATGGCACCGGGAATGATGCGCACGATGGCGTCGGTCATGCAGGCAGCGGCCAATTCGCCGCCGGTGAGCACGAAATCGCCGATCGAAACCTCCTTCGTGATGAGGTGCTCGCGAATGCGGTAGTCGATGCCCTTGTAGTGTCCACAGAGAATAATGAGGTTGCCCTTCATCGAGAGGCTGTTGGCCATGGGTTGGTCGAACTTTTCACCGTCGGGCGAGGTGAAAATCACTTCGTCATAGTCGCGTTCGGCCTTGAGCGCTGCGATGCAGTCGTCGATGGGTTGGCACTGCATCACCATTCCCGCAAAGCCGCCGTAGGGATAGTCGTCGACGCGGCGATGTTTGTCGGTGGTGTAGTCACGCAGGTTGTGCACATGGATTTCGACCAGTCCTTTTTTCTGCGCTCGCGCCAGGATGGAGGTGTTGAGGAAGCCGTCGAGCATTTCGGGAACTACGGAGATGATGTCGATGCGCATGCCGGTTAAGTTGTGTTGGAGGTGATAGTTGTTCGTTGAGGACGTGTGGGCGGAGGGCCACTTCAGTTCTTTGCTGCAAAGGTAGCGAAAAAATGCCGAGAGGTGGAGCAGCGACCTCGATTTTCGTACGCTGTGGGCAAAAGTTCGTCCACGGTGGGGGAGTGGTGCGACGAAAATCGACGACGCGGTGCGCGTGCGCACGCTGCGCGTTCAGGAATGTGGAGCGCGCATGGAGCGGAGCGCGAAAAAAGCGCAAGCGTCCCTCACCGGTTGCGAGAAACCGGCAAGGGACGCCTTGGCATAGAGTGGAGACAGAGCGCGAATCACTCAAAGTCATCGCCGTAGGACAATTCGGCTTCGACCACGAGCTCGAGATCTTCGATGCTGAAATCGCCCACCTTGTCTTTGTGTGCGGTGCGTCGGAGTGTCTCGGCGATGCGCTCAAGATCGACATTGACGAAACCCTCTTCGTCGGGTTCGGCATCGAGGATGTCGCTGTCTGCCAAGAACTCTTCGATGAGATCGTGGAAGTAGTAAAGTTGCTCTTCGTCAAATCGTGCACTGACTTCCGAGGGAAGCGAGCGACGAACGTGAGCCACAATTTCTGCGTCGAGGGCAGCGTCCTCGAGCAATTCGTTGTCTAATACGGCCATGGGAGGGTATAGAGTGAGGCGTTAACGTTCGCAGATCAGAGTTGGTTTTCGATCTTGGAAACGATCTCCGACTTGGGCAGTGCACCGACGAATTTGTCGACCTGCTGACCATTTTTGAAGAACAGCACCGTGGGAACCGAACGGATGCCGTAGGTCATGGCGAGATCTTCGCTCTCGTCGACATCTACCTTGACGATGTTGACGCGGTCGCCGAACTCTTCGCTCACCTCGTCGAGTGTGGGCGAAAGTTTCTTGCAGGGGCCGCACCAGGTGGCGAAGAAGTCAACGACGAGGAGCTTATCATCTTGTACGAGTGCGGGGAAGTCTGTGGAATTGATGAGACGTGCCATAAAGCTTTTGTTTTTTGAAGTTTGAAATCGCTGTACCGAGTCGGGTCGAGCGTGGTTAGTGTGGCTTTGCTGCCTTGATGTCCCCAATCATGCCAATAGCGTGCCAAAGCGGCGAGGGACTGACAGGCGTCTGCCACGTCTTTACGCTGCAAAAAGTACTACTTTTTGTCGGTGAGCGCCACGAATACGCAAAAACATGTGTCGCGTCGGATATATTATCACTTTTTCTCCGTGAAGATGTGATTTTTGCACTCCGTGGCCGGCTATCGGGCAAAGCGGGCATTCGCCGCTCTCCCTGTCGAATTGGCAGCTTTTTGCGGGCGGAAGGGGGCGGCGACCCGCGGCGACCACGGCGGGGCGATGTGTGCGCAGTGTTGCGCCTCGGTCACGCCTGGGGCGCACCTATCCCGAGCTGAACGTGAGAACATGTGGCACGTAGACCGAAAGTCGCCGCTGCAATGGAAAAAGCGGGACTTTGCAACGAAAAATGCGCGAGTTTCTGCACAAAGCGCCCCGTTTTCTAATCTTCGCCCGTCGGAAGTCCGCAAAGGAGCTGTTTCGCCGTCGGGTGGGGCGTTCCCATCTTCGGAGGGACTCTGATGCGAACGAAGGAGGGGAAAGAGGAAGCCTTCCACTGCAAAAAATTCCCTTTGCAAGGGCGAGGGTGCGCTGCTAAGGGGATCTATTCGAGATGTGCTGCCCGATGGGCAACGGTGATTAGGCTTGATGTTGCGGGCGGAAGAGATCGTTGACCGTCTTCACGGGATTGAACGTGCTGAGCGTCACTTCGACGAAGACGGTGTTCCAGTCGCTCGATGGCGCCATTCCAGAGGCGGGGAGTTCGAGTGCCAGCAATTCTTTGCCGTCCTTGGATTTGTGGGAAATGAAAGCCCGGTGGCGGGATCGACGAAATCGGGCAAATGGAATTTTCGCCGTTGAAGTCGCGCAGACCACACACGAGATCGACGGGATTGAAGTGCGTGCCTTGTTCGAAGAGCGCTTTTTTGCTCGGATCGTTCATGTCGATCTGGCTGCTCTCGAGAATCTGGAGCGAAACACTCCCGTCGGGATTGTAAGCGAGGAAGGGGCCACCGCCGGGTTCGCCGACATTGCGCACCATGCCGCAGACGCGCATCGGGCGGTTGAGTCGACAATAGAGATAGTCGAGTAGTTCGAGTCCTTCGAGGGGCTTCAGCGGCGTCGCTGTGGCAGTGAAGATCTTTTTCGACGAACTGCAACATCTCGTGCAGGCGCTCTTCGCTCACATCGCCCGCTTCGAGTTCTTCGAGATAGGCGAAAGCACGGGCTTGCAAGCTGACGAGCAGACCGGCAAGCACCTGTTTGTAAGTGACGGTGTCGGCTTTCAAGCGGTCGGGCAGACATTGTCGACGGCTTTTGACGAAGACCACATCGGCATCGAGGTCGTTGAGGTTTTCGATCAGGGCGCCGTGTCCGCCGGGGCGGAAGAGCAGGCTGCCGTCTGCGTTGCGAAACGGCGTGCCGTCGGGGTTGGCAGCCACAGTATCGGTGGATGGTTTCTGCTCGGAGAAGGTGATGTCGAGTTGTACGCCTTCGTTTTGCACAAAACGCGGAGCACACTTTTCGGCCAGTGCTTCGAAAAGGGCGCGGTGTTCGGGCGAAACGGTGAAGTGCAGTCGCACGTGGCGGTCGGCGCAGGCGTATTTCACCTTCCACGAGGTGCTCTTTCGAACGCGTGCGCGCTCCGTCGGCATAGCGATGGAATTGCAGCAGTCCCTTGGGGGCGGCCGTAATTGAGTCCTTCGGGCAGCAGCAAACCGCCACTACTTTCTTGTATTCGCTTTCGGCCACGAGCGCAGCGCTGTCTTTGCCGTGCAACTTCACGAGCGCTGCATCGAGTGCGCCGAGGAACGGGGCGTGGGGCAGGTCTTCGAAGAAGGTTTGGGTGAAGGCGTCGGTCGGTGTGTCGGATGTGCCGTCGAGGAAGGCAAAGAGGTCCTTGAACATGCGGCTTGCTGCGCCGGAAGCGGGGACGAACTTGACCACTTCATGGTCGCCTTCGTTGAGGTAGCGCTCCCATGCAGCGAGATAGAGGTTGCGTTCCGTCTCGGAGGGACGTAAATGCCACCGTTGTCCACCGATGCGGCGGCTTCCAGTTCGAGGAAAGGGAAACCGTGCTTGAGGTCGGCTAATTGTCGGTTGAATTGCTCCTCGCTGATGCCTTTGCGGTCGAGGAGTTCGCGGTCTTGTGGAGTAAGCATGTGGATTGGAGTTGATTGCAGGGATTAGGTATTTGACGACTGCCCGGTGCGACTCGGCGCTGCCGGTGCGTTGGGGGCGTAATGGTCGAGGGAAGCATGGGACGGCTCGTAGACGTCAGCGAGACCGAACTAAAAAACGAAGCTGCCCGTGGAAAGGGAGATCACGCCCCGAAGAATGCTTTCCAATACGGATTTTCTTCGTCGAAGATTCTTTTTTCTTCCGCGGAGAGCTTGTGCGGATAGTCAGAGAATAGATTATAGATTTTCTTTCTGTCGAAGGAAAAGAGATAGAGTCCTATAGTGTCGACCGTATCGACCCACCAGATGCGGTCGGTGTCGTTTTCTTTGTAAAAATCGTATTGCATGGTGAATGGGTTGCGAGGGTGCTATGACGACGGACGGAGCCATCGGAAAACTTCAACGGTCGATGCGCACTTTGGCCACGAGTTTCCTCACTGTGCCTCGGCCGATGATGGGGCGTGGGCGTCGTCAGGAAAAACAAATGTAGCACTGACCCGGCTGAATTTCGAAGTAGGTCTGTGCGGGGCCGGATAGAACGCACGATCGAGCTGCGCATCGTAGGGGCACCGAGGAGTTGTGAGCGAAGACAGGGGCGACCAACCGCAAACCTCGGTTCCTGAAAGCGGAAAAATGCACGTCGATGTAGCGACGGTGGACTTCGAGCTGCTGTTCCTCGCGGTTTTTCATCGTCGTTTCGTCGACGTTGATGAAAAGAGCTGTTCGCCGTCTATCTCGATGCGGGCCGGTCGGTGTCTGCGTGAGGTCGTGCTGTTCGAGATAGTCAGCGAGTCGGAGGAAGCCGGGATGTAGGGAGGCGTAGCGCGAAGGCGGAGATTTCGTCGAGAATCATGGGGCAGAAGTCTATCGGTGGGGAACTATGCATACAAAAGTAGTGCGTTCTGCCATGTAGAGCAAGAGAAAACGCGGGATTTTCGCCGAGGGAGGCAAAAAGACGAGGATGCGGAGGGGCGAAGTGTCGTTCCGTGGGGCGCAGTGGGGTGGTTGGTCGTGGAGCGTGGATGAAGACGGGGCGCTCACCCGAGTCGGTGACAAACGTGCGGCCGGCTGTGCTCGGTGCCGGTCAGGAGTGGGGAGTGCGGCGCGCAACGACAAGGAGTGATGAAAACGCGCCCTTCGACCGTGGCATGGTCGAGGGCGCGTGGGTGCGCAGAAATGCAGGTGTGCGGCGCGCGCGGAGGCAGCATCATTGCATGTCTTTGGCGCTTTTTGATGGTGACCTCCACGATCTTCGTGGGATCGAGCTCGCGATTGCGGCGTTCTGGTGGCTTCGACCACTGCGCCGGCGAGGTGAGCGAAGGCTTGCCCCGTGAGGGTCTCGGCGCGGAGGGCTACCGGTTCGCCGCTATCGCCCCTGTCGCAGATGCTGCACAATGGGAATTTGCGCAAGTACGGGCACATTGAGTTCTTCGGCCAATCGGGTGGCACCTTCGCGGCCGAAAATGTAGTAACGGTTGTTGGGCAACTCGGCAGGTGTGAACCAAGCCATGTTTTCCACGAGGCCCAGGATGGGCACATTGACTTTTTCGTTGCGATACATGTCGATGCCCTTGCGTGCATCGGCCAGTGCCACCTGTTGCGGGGTGCTGACAATGACGGCGCCGTGATGGCGAGCGTTTGCAGGAGGGTGAGGTGAATATCGCTCGTGCCGGGGGCGTGTCGATGATGAGATAGTCGAGTTCTCCCCAATCGGCGTCGGCAATGAGCTGCCGGAGCGTGTTGGAGGCCATGGAGCCGCGCCAGAGTGTGGCCGTTTGCGGGTTGACGAATAGCCGACGAGAGAAGTTTTACCCCGTATTTGAGTGCGGGGATGAGGAGTTGGCGGCCTTCGACGATGTGTGCGTAAATTTGTTCGCTTTCGACGCTGAACATTTTGGGCATGGACGGACCGAAAAACGTCGGCATCGAGCAGGCCCACTTCGTAGCCTTGGGCGGCCAAAGCCACGGCGAGGTTGGCGGAGACGGTGCTTTTGCCCACCCCTGCCCTTGCCGGAGCTGACGGCAATGATGTTTTTGACGCCGGGCAGGAGTTTTTCGGGTTCGGGGCGCTCGGCTTGTCGATAAACGGGGTGATTTTCGACTTGCACGTCGGGACTGATCTCACGATGAATGGAAGCCCTCGATCGATTTGAAGAGGCTTTTTCATGAAGGGATCAGGGGTTCTTGTCGAAGACGATGAGAAACTCACTTTCATGCCGTCGATGTGCGGCTGATCGTCGACATATCGGCTTCGATGATCGTCTTCCGTTGCCGGGATAGCGAATACCGGCCAAGACGTCGGTGATGAGTTTGGGATAGAGGGTCATGTGAGAAAGGACAAGAGGAGGTTCAGCATTCGAAGTCGACAGCGACGCGACTTTCGGCCACGCGCTTCGCATATTCCACCACTTTGAGGGTGTTCGGGGTGGTTGGCGAAGCGCGACAAGGCGTCGAGATCGTCGACCGTTACGGTGAGAACGCCATCATACGAGGCGGCGGAGCGAAGCACATCGACGCCGTATTCGAGAGAGTGAGTTCGGGCACCACGCCCACGAGGGCTTCGAGGTGTTGTTTCATCCAAGCGGAGTGTTCGAGGGCCGTTTTTCCTTCGGCGCCGTCTTTGAAGCGCCACATGACGATATGTTTGAGCATGAGTTTGCGGGATATGGGGATGAATGAAAAATTATTTTTGTCTTGTTGAGTTCCGAACGTTTGTGACGATTGTAGGAACGATAGTCGTCCATCTCGATTTCGACGTCGGGTTCCACGAGCGTTCCGGTTTGCGGGAGGCGGAACTTGAGGTATTTGATGGTGAGGCCTCGATCGATCCACTGCTGTTCGTAGTAGGTTCTGATGCCGAGAATGTTTGCCACCTCCTTGTTCTCGTTGGCTGCCAGGGTGCGATAGAGATCGTCGGTGCGGAATTCGACGGGGAGCCCGTTGGCTTTCACCAGCAAATCGGTGTAGGTGAAGAGAAAATTGGAGTCCGTTTTGAGATGGATCAGTCCATTGTCGGCCAAAAGGCGGCGATAGCGTTCGAGAAAATGGGTGGAAGTGAGTCGTTTGGTCACCTTCTTCATTTGTGGATCGGAGAACGTGAGCCAAATTTCAGCGATTTCGCCGGGCGCAAAGAACTTGTCGATGAATTCGATGTGCGTACGGAGAAATCCCACGTTGTGCATGCCTTTTGTTGTGGGCTTCAGTTGCCCCGCTCCACATGCGTGCGCCTTTGATATCCACCCCAATAAAATTTTTGTCGGGGAAGAGTTCGCCGAGTCCCACGCAGTATTCGCCTCGTCCGCAGCCGAGTTCGAGCACGATGGGGTGCTCGTTTTTGAAGAAGTCGCTGTGCCATTTCCCGCGCAGAGGGTGGGGGAGTGTCCGGTGTCTGGAAAGGTGCTTCGACTACGTGGGTATAGGTGGCCATTTCGGCAAACTTGGAGAGCTTGTTCTTACTCATGGTCTAATAGTTTCTTTACGTCGTCGGTAACTTTTCTTGAGTTGAGATTGACAGAGGGCGAGAAGTTCTTGTGCGCGCTTGATTTTTCGGCGTGAGTTGGTCGATGTCCATTTCGCCACGCTCGATTTCGGTGACGATTTGTTCTACTTCCCTGACGGCTTCTTCGTAGGAGGGTTGGGTGCTGCAGGGCATATCGGTGGGATTTATGGGGCGGGATGACACATTATTGGGGGCAACGACGCGACTGCGCACGATTCCTTTGGCCAAGTGGGTTTCTATGAGTGTGTCGGCGGGAATTTGCTCTTCGCTGCGCACGGTTTTTTTCCGTCGAGGGTGTAGGTTATGGAGTAGCCCATGCGGAGAATTCGTTTGGGGTCGGCGGCCTGTATGCTTTTCTCGGCGACTTGCAGACGATGTGTGGCGCGTTCGAGCATGCGCTCCGCGGCCGGTGCGAGGCGTTGTGCGATTTGTGCGGTGCGATGTGCGCAGTCTGCAAGCTGTTGAACGGCGGCAGTCTGCAATCGGTTGGCTTGTCGAAATACGCGCTGCCGTTGTGCGGCCACAAACTCGGTGGCGCCGACGGAATAGCGGTGAGCAAGCAGTTCGAATGTGCGTTGTTTTGCTTGCAATGCGCGGAGTGTGCCGCTGTGCAACGCTGTTTCGATTTGTAGGAGGCGGTGATCCTCTGTTTGCATGCGCTCGATGAGAAAAGCGCCCACGGCCGTCGGTGTTTTGCAGCGAGTGCCGGCCACCAGATCGACGACGGTTTCGTCGCGTTCGTGCCCGATGCCGGTGATCACCGGGAGGGGAAACTGCGCAATATTGCTCGCGAGCTCATAATCTTCGAAGCCATCGAGATCTGTCGTGGCACCTCCGCCGCGAATGATGACGACGGCGTCCCATAGGTCGAGTTGCTCTGCGATGGAATCCAAGGCCGCGATGACACTTTGCGGGACGTTGGCACCTTGCATTTGGGCGGGAAAGAGTTGCAGGACGAAGGCGTAGGGAGATTGCTCGATCTGGTTGCAGAAATCACCGTAGCCTGCGGCATTTTCAGAGCTGATCACGGCAATGCGCTTCGCAAGACGGGGTAGGGGAATCTCCTTGTTGAGCGTAAAAATCCCGTCTTCCATGAGCTGATTGACGATCTCTTGCCGTCTTCGAGCGAGTTCGCCGAGTGTAAATTCGCTGTTCAGGTCAATGATGTTGAGCGAATAGCCATAGACTTCGTGGAAAACTGACGTTCACACGAGCCATGATTTTGAGCCCCTTGTGGAGGTGCTGGCGCGTTTCGCGCTCAAATCGGATTTTCAAGTCGCTGCCACGTGCTGTTCCAGATGTTGGCGTGTGCTTTTGCGCGGAACTCTCCGGAGCGGCGCTCGTCTTTTTCGACGAGCTCCAGGTAGCAGTGTCCGTTAGGCGGCTCACGCATCTCAGTAATTTCGGCCACGACCCAGAAACTGTCCATGAGTGTGAGTTCCAGCGTCTGGCGAACGATGGAATTGAGCTCATAGAGCGAGAGTGCGGGGGAGGATTCGAGGTCTTGCACGGAACGGGATTTGAAACGTTGGGATGCAAATATAACGATTTCTACGCAATTTCCCAACGAACGGGGTCATTTTAGCCGATAGATTCGGACAGACACGCGTTCGTTGGGAAATGCGACGCAAAGATTATGTTTGGTAGTTGTCACCAATGCGGAAAAACCGGGGACTTTGTTGGGCTATTGCACACTGACTTCGCGCACTTGCACCTGATTGCGGGGTAAAAGCTGCGAGGAGTTGCAGATTACACGCTGTCCTACGTTGTCTTTGAGGAAGAAGTAGAACGATTTGAGTGCACTGCGGGTTCTGGGATCCGTAGTGATGGCCTCAAACAGAGCGAACCAGCGGGTATTCGCCCGTGGCAATGTAGTATTGGTAGGGTCGCTGCCAGTCATTGGCCTTTTTTCCCGACTTTCCCGACGAGCATCACGTGGACATCAAGGTCTTGGAAACTCTTGATGACAGTGGTGTCTCCCTTCTCTTGGCGCAACCAGTCGGTGGAAACGACACCAATAACATTGGGATTCTCCTTCACCGCTTGGATGACTTTCAAGTTGCTCCCTTGCGCGAAGATGTTTCCCTTGAGTTCTTTGCCGCTATTGAGACTGTCTTTCATGTAGCGCACGGTGCTCGAACCGGAAGCATCGAACACGAGCGAGAGTTTGCCGCTGCGGTGGGTGACTTCCAGCTGTTTCCAGTCTGTGATCCGCCCTTGCACGATGGCGCGCAGCTCGTCGAGGTTGATTACCGTGTCGGTGTTGGCTTTATTGACGATGAGTGCGAAGGCATCGTAGGCGATTTTGCTTTTGCGTGACGGAGAGGTTGTGCGAGCCGACGAATTCTTTTCTGTTTATCGTTGAGGGGATGCGTGGTGATGGCCATGCGCACCGAGTCTTTTCAACAGCAGTTTCACCGCCGAGTCTTCGCTACAATAGACCGGCAGCAGGGTGGCTTCCGGCTTGCGGAGGGCATAAAGGTCGGAGAGTTCGGTCAATATGGGCTGAAACTTTCATCCGCCGCAAAATGTACGTCGTCTTCGTGAAGTTCTTCGTAGGCCGCTTTGGGGTTGGTGCCGCAGGCTGTGGCCAGCAGTGCGGTCAACAGGAGTAGAAAGGTGAATTTGCGCATGGAGATAGGATTTTATTGAAGAGCAGCTTGGCAGAGGCAACCGGTCAGCTGACCATTTTTAGAGAGGGTGGGGGACCGACGGCTGAAAATGTCGATGGGAGTGGCTTACTTTTCGGTTGTTTTTTCGGGAATCATGAAACGAATGGGGATTGTGTACCAAACACGTACAGCCTTACCTCCTTGCCTACCGGGAATGAAGCGGGGGAGAGTTTTCACCACGCGCTTGGCTTCAGCGTCGCAATGCGGTTCGAGAGATTTGATAATTTGTACCTTGCCGATGCTACCGTTCTCGAGAACGACGAAACGGAGCAGGACGACCCCCTGCACACTGTCTCGTATCGCTTGTTCGGGATATTTGGTTTGGCTGGCTACGTAGGCGAGCAATGCGGCTTCGCCACCGGGGAAAAACGGCAACTGCTCGGGGATGGTCCACACTTGCGGGCTTCTTTCTTCCTCTTTGACGGGAAGCCGCTCTTGTTCACTCTTGTTGTTTTGCGCACTCAGTGTCGCTGTCATGGACATCAGAATTGTTATAAGGAGGAGATGTTTCAGCATCGTTCTTCGAATTTGTGAGTTAGTTGGTGGAGTTTGGGTATATACCCGAGACAAAGGTAGCAACAACTGCTTCAATCTCAAAACATACGCCGCATTTTTTCGTGCGAAAGTGGGGGCAAAAGCAAATCCGCGCGCCGGGGAAATCGGCGCGCGGATAGAAAATGTATTCGTTCGAGTGCTTACTGAATCTGGAAGCGGATGGGGAGGGTGTACCAAACGCGTACAGCCTTACCCTGTTGCTTACCGGAATGAAGCGGGGGAGAGATTTCACCACGCGCTTGGCTTCAGCGTCGCAATGCGATTCGAGGGACTTGATGATTTGCACGTCGCCGATGCTACCGTTCTCGAGAACGACGAAACGGAGCTGGACGATACCTTGTATATCTTGTTCCTTTGCGATCTCGGGGTACTTGACGTGACTGCCCACATAAGCGAGCAACGCGCTTTCACCACCGGGGAAGACCGGCATCTGCTCAACGATGGTGTGCACCTCAGGAGCTTTTTCTTCCTCCTTTGTGGGCACTTGGTCACCACCGGCGCGCTGATTGTCCTTGAGGTCGTCGATGTTCATACCATTCTTGGTATCACCGGCATAGTCTTGCGGAGGCAATCGAGATGGAAGAGCGGTTCAGTTCGTCTTGGTTTTTGAGCTTCTTGCTCTCATCTACCTTGTCCACGATCCGGGCACGGTGAATGCCATCGAAGCGCGAACTGCAACTTTCTGAATTTGCTCCTTGGGTTTCTCTTCTTCCTGTTTCACCTCGGCCTTCTTCTCCTCCTTCTTAGGTTCGTCCTTTTTGAGTTCGGAGAGTTCGGTGACTGCTTGTGCATCGGCCCCCATGCTGGCGTCGTAAAGCCTTTTCGCAGCTGTGTAGCTGAAGATCAAGGCCGCCAAAGCTGCGATGCCGACGAGGATATCAATGATAGCAAGAAGGTGACGACGGCCGGCTTTTGAGCGTAAATCATAAGCACCGTAGCTCTTGTTACGCCCTTCAAAGACGAGGTCGCACCATGCTGCGAGATAATATCGACTTTTGACATAGTGAATTACTTTTACTTGATGGTTTTACTTCTTGAAGTCCTCAACTATTTGCTTTATCGTGATCGTTGACCTTGTCGATTACATATTTGCCGATGTAGCAATTCTGCATTTCGTCAAGGACATTGATCAGATTGAGGTAGGTCGACTCGTCCATCGGCTTGATGATGGCCGTAGGCGTGCCGTCAGCGTTCTTAATCTTCTTGAGTTCCTCTTTGTACCAAGCCTTGTTTTGTTCGGCCTTCTGTGCATTGCCGGTGTACATTCCGCATATTGCTTTTTGAGGGCTTCACCTTGGCTTTGGCAACTTGGTTCTTGCGAAGCAGCACAGCTCTCAGGCCGTCTTTGCCGTAGGTGGTTTCTTCAAGTTTGGCTTCAGAGGTTTACCCTCGAAGTAGTAGAGCTTATTGTCTTTGCCAATGATAATCGTGATAGCTTCATCGGTCTGTACCTGGCTCTTGTTCTCCTGCTTAATGTCTTCTTTGTCAGAAGGCATGGTGATTTCCATCGTTTGGGGCTTGAGGAGCGTGGTACAAAGCATGAAGAAAGTCACGAGCAACATAATCATGTCGACCATCGGAGTGAAGTCGACACGGGCGTTCATCTTTTTCTGCTTGGATTTCTTACCCTTGCCGTTTCCGCCGCCTGTATCTAATTGTGCCATAACTTTATTCTATCCGATTATTTCTCTTCGCCTTTGAGTGTCGTGATGAGGTTGTATCGCGACTCATCGATTTGACGAAGTGAGTTCATAACTTCTTTGATGGTGCTGTACGGTGTATTCTGGTCGGCCTTGATGGCGATGCGCATCTTTCACCGTTCGCTTGGCGTGCTGCCGTTACCCAATCTTTGAGTTCATTATGTGTGCTGTCGCACGGAATGCCCGCATTGGGATCTTTCTGGAGGATATCGTTGCGTTTGTCGCCCGAAGCCAACCAGCTTTTGATCGTATTGAGGGGCGTCCCGAACATCGGAACTTCGGAGAACTGCTTAAGCTGTGCACTGTTGAGGTCGAGCTTCTTGTTGTCCACAAGGTTCTGTGCCATTGCCTTTTGTGCAGTGGGGTTGTCCATGTTCATGAACACCTTTCCTTGGGGAGAAACAAAGATGGTAAGCAGATTATTCTCCGGGATCTTAATGTCAGAGACCGATCCGGGCACGTTCACTTTGACAGGTTCTTCCTTGGTGAACGTGGCAGTAAGCATAAAGAAGGTAAGCAGCAGGACCATGACGTCACTCATCGGGGTCATGTCGATGAATGTGTCTTGTTTTTTTACATGAAAACGTCCCATTGTTTTGGAGTTACCTGTTTATGATTACTTTTGGGTGGTCTTGAAGGTTTCTACGATGGTGAAGCCGAGTTCGTCGATGGCGAAAGTCAGACGGTCGATCTTGTTCGTGTAGTAGTTGTAGGCGATAACGGCAGCAGCACCGTGGCGATACCGAAGCCGTGTTCAAGTGCCTCAGAGATACCCACAGAGAGTGCAGAAGAGTCAGCGCCACCTTCGCCGCTACCCATGGCGGAGAACGACTTGATCATACCCATAACCGTACCGAGCAGACCCATGAGTGTACCGAGCGTTACGATGGTACCGATGATGGGGAGGTTTTCCTGCATCATGGGCATTTCGAGAGCAGTAGCCTCTTCGATGGTCTTCTGGATGGCGAGCACCTTCTTTTCCGTCTCGAGGTCGGTGGATTGTTGCTTCTTGTATTCGGTGAGCGCTGCGAGCACAACGTTGGCAACGGAGCCTTGTTGCTTGTTGCAGAGCTGTTCGGCCTTGTTCACATCACCTTGCTTAAGGGCAGATTTCACAGCGGCAGCAAATTTGCCGAGGTTACCTTTACCGTTAGCCGTGCTGATGGCGAACCAGCGTTCGATAGCGAGTGCAATAACCGTGATGAAGAGGGTCCAGATGATGGGCACGATGAAACCACCCTTGTAGACCGTACCTACGATACCGGCGGGTTCATAGCTCTTGTCTTGGAAGAAATGGAAGGGAAGACCCGTGGCATCCTCCGTGCCGTTGAAGTTTCCGAGGTAACCGGCACCAAAGACGTAGAGACATTCAGCAATGAGGAAGCAGACGATGATTACTGCAAAGCCGGACTTGATGCCCGTAAAGCCCTTTTTGGGGGCAGCACCCGTGGCTGCCGTAGCATTTGTAGTTGCCATTTAGATAAGGATTTGAGTGAGAGATAAATTTGATTGTTTCAATGTGGTGAGCGAAAACTTATGCGGCGCTGAGGAACTTATGCGGCGCATTAGATCGCCAAAAATAGACTGTATCAGCTTAGATGGATACTATCGTACGACAAAAAGTAAGTAGTTTTTCGCATGTAGCCAAGCCGAAGTATATTTTTCGTTCTGCTTTCTGCGTTTTTGCAACCGGCCAAGATCAAAAATCCCGCAGGGCTCTTTGGGAAATCGAGGGATTTTTAGAAAAAGCAGGGGACTTTTCGGCGAAAAGCGGAGTGTTTCCTCAAAAGTCCTCCACTTTTTTGTGGGAAGTGTGGCGTGGATGGATTCGTCTCGGGGAGTTGAGGGCGATAAGTCGGGGATAGAGCGCATTCGCCATCACCTTCGAGGAAAGAGTCCCGGGCCGCGATGCCGGCCCGATAAGCTCTACGCATGGGCTGCATGCGTGGGAATGAAACCCGAAGATCGCTGCGTGAGGGCACAAAAAACGCCCCGAAAGCGAAGGCCTTCGGGGCGAGAGGGGGATGCGATCAGTTCGGTTCACTCTTTTTCCTCGGCATAGCGGATGACGCCGTTCTCGGAAGTGGTGATGAACTTCGTGATATCGTCAATTTCAGGCGAAAGAGGGATTTGTTCTTTGATTTTGATTTCGGCATCTTCGAGCGAGAAGTTGCCGGCTGTGATCATTCGGAAGGCATTGGCGATGTGGCGCAAGAGGCGTTCGTCCGTTTCGGGGCGCACAGCGGTGATGACTTTGGAGTTCACGCCGTGATAGGCCGCGGGGTTGCCGCCGAAAATGCCGTAGGGGATGACGTCGCGCTTGACGCGGCAGCCACTTTGCAGGAGAACGAATTTGCCAACGCGCACACCACGCTGCACAATGGTGGAGGAGGAAAGGATGGCATAGTCGTCGATGAGACAGGCTCCCGCAACGCTGGTAGAAATACCGAGCACACAGTGGTCGCCGATGCAGACGTCATGGGCAATGTGCACCTTGTTCATGAGGTGATTGTTGTGCCCGATGCGCGTGGAGTCCTCGGTGCGGTTGCTTCCCGCGATGAGTACGTTCTCGCGGATGACGTTGTCGTCACCAATAACGACGTGAGGTTTTTGTCCTTTCTCGAAGTGGAAGGATTGGGGTTCGGCACAAATGACGGTGTTCTGGTGGATGACGTTGCGAGCTCCGATGGTGGCTCCGTTGAGAATGGAGACGTGGGGCATGATGACGCAATCGTCGCCGATGCGGACGTCGCCTTCGATGTAGACGAAGGGACCAATTTCGACGTTCTGACCAATTTGCGCGGCCGGATCGACGTAAGCAAGAGGGCTGATCATAGAGCTAATGAGAGATGTGAGGGTTAATGACGTCCGCCTCCGAGGGCTTGATAGAGCGAAATGACGGCTTGGACCTTTTCGTAGCGCTTGTTGACGAGCGAGAGCTGGCCGTTGAGCAGCGACATTTGCGAGTTGAGTGTCTCAAGATAGGTAGTGGTGTTGCCGTTCTTGAAGAGGAACTGCGTGTCGTCGTAGGCTTTTTGGAGTTGCTGCACTTGCTGTTTGGCCAAGTCGGTGGTTTGGCATGCCGTGTTGTAGGCATTGAGCGCGTTGCTCACTTCCTGTCCGGCTTTGAGGAGGGTCTTTTCGAAATCGAGCTGTGCGCTTTCTTGCGTGATTTTGGCGATTTCGTAGTTGCCCTTCAGTTTACCTTGCGCAAAGAGCGGCTGGGTGAGCGATGCAACGCCGGCTGCGATGAATTTGCCGGGGTTCATGATCATGCCGCCGAGCGAGTTGGTGAACTCTCCCTGTGCGCTCAGGGTGATTTTGGGGAAGAAGGCGCCGCGGGCCGCCTGAATGCCGTAGAAAGCTTGGGCCAGTTTGGCTTCGCTGATGGCGACGTCGGGGCGATTGGCGAGGAGGGCAAGCGGGAGGCCGGTGCTGAAGGATTTGGGGAAGCCCTCGGCGGTGAAGGCACTGCGCTGAATGCCATGGGGCGTCTCGTGGAGCAAGAGGCAGAGGGCGTTTTCGGCTTCGCGCACGCTCTTTTTGATGGTGGGCACACCGGCTTCGATTTGGAGCACCTGTGCTTTTGCGCTGGCGATAGCGGCCGAATTGGTGTAGCCGACCGTTTTCATCGCTTCCATGGCAGCAATGTTCTTGCGCCAGAGGCGAGGGTCGATTCGGTGGTGGACAATTGCTCATCGAGCATTTGTAAGCTGTAATAGAGGTTGGCCACTCCGCAAACGACGGCGGTCTGCGTGGCTTGCCGCGCCCACTTGGCCTGCTCGAGCGAGAGTTCGCCTTGCTTCTTGGCGTTGTAGAGTGTGCCGAAGGCATCAATTTGCCAAGAGGCTTGCACGGGGATCTCGTAGGTCTTGTTGGTTGTCGCGTGGTCAATGAAGGCGTGCGAGATCGTGCCCGAAGGCGATAGTGCGATTTGGGGTAGATAGGCGAGTTTGTTGATGCGCAAACCGATTTCGGCCTGTTTCACGGTGAGCAGGGCCTTGCGCATGTCGGTGTTGCGCACCAAAGCGGTGTCAATGAGGGTGCGCAGTTGCGGATCGGTGAAGACTTCTCGCCAAGGGAGGTTGCCGAACGAAGTGGTGTCGGCAATGGCCAACGTGCCGCCCGCTGCGGTGGTGTCTCTGTAGAGGGCTGCGGTGAACTGCTTGGTGTGTTGAGTGTCGCGTTCGTAGTGTCCGAACAGCGAACTGCAACCGGTGAGCAGTAATGCGGCCGAGCAGAGTAGAAGCGTATGTTTCATAATCTTGTGCTGCTGTTGTCGGTGCTCGTACGGCGGGGAAGGCGGGCTTCCCCGCCGTTGAGGACGAGTCACCGCGGTGAAGTGGAAGCGCCGTTACTTGGTGTATTGTTCGAGGTCGGGCGTTGCATCGGCATCGTGGAGGTCGCCGAAATCAATGGGCTTGAAGTGCTCTTGAATACCTTGGAAAATGCGGAAGAGTGCGGGCACGACGAAAATTTGGCAGATCATGCCGATGAACATGCCGCCGACGGCAGTCGTTCCGAGGGCGCGGTTACCGTTGGCACCTACCCCAAAGGCGAACATCATGGGGAGCAGACCAATGATCATGGCCATGGAGGTCATCAAAATCGGGCGCAAACGAGCGGCGGCACCGTGGAGGGAGGCGGCAGTGATGCTCATTCCCATCTTTCGGCGGTCGAGTGCAAACTCTACGATGAGGATGGCGTTTTTCGCCAGGAGGCCCATGAGCATGATCAGCGAGATTTGCACGTAGATGTTGTTCTGGGCTTGTCCGAAAATGGCGCCGAGGATCTTACCCACCATACCGGGAATATAGCCCAAGCTGCCCATCAGGTGGATGAAGAGGAAGGCTCCGAGCAGTCCGAAGGGAACAGACAGCAGCACGGCGAAGGGAGGAAGTAGCTTTTCGTACTGTGCGGCGAGCAAAAAGGTAGATGAAGACGAAGCAAAGCACGAAGACGAGACCCGTGGTGCTCGAGCCCGAGGATTGCTCTTCGCGGGTGAGACCGAATACTCATACGTGTAACCTACGGGGAGGGTGGACTTTGCCACTTCTTCCACGGCCTTCACGGCTTGTCCGGAAGTGTAGCCTTCGGCCGGGTTACCATTGATGGCAATCGAGGTGAACATGTTGAAGCGGCTGATGACGTCGGGACCTTCTGTGGGGGTGAGCGTCATGAACTGGGTGATGGGAGCCATTTCGCCGCGATTGTTGCGCACTTTGATGTTGTTGAGCGACTCGATGTTGCTGCGGTCGGCGAAATCGGCCTGCACCATGACGCGATAGACCTTACCGAAGCGGTTGAAGTTGGAGGAATAGAGACCGCCGAGGTAGCCTTGCAACGTGGTGAGCACGTCGGTGGGCGAAAGACCGGCGCGCTTACACTGTGCAGCGTCGATGTCGATGGTGTATTGCGGAAGCGCGTGTCGAAGTTGGTCTGTGCCGATTGGATTTCGGGGCGCTTTATAAGTTCAGCTATGAAGTCATCGGCCACTTTCTTGAATTTCGTGAGGTCACCACCGGTGCGGTCTTGAAGATTGAGCGAGAAACCGTTGCTCATGCCGTAGCCGGCGATCATCGGGGGCTGGAAGAAGAGCACTTGGGCGTCCTTAAATGCCTTCTGCGACTCGAGATAGAGATTGGCAAAGACCATGGTGGAGCTTTCGGTCACCGAGTTGCGTTCTTCCCAAGGCTTGAGTTTGATGATGAACGAGCCGTAGGACGAGCCTTGTCCGCCGAGGAAAGAGAAAACCGGAAATGACCACGGTGTTGTCTACCAGGAGAGGCCATGACAAGTTTCTCAACTGGCGCAGCATCTTGTCGGTGCGGTCTTGCGATGTTCCGGGGAGGGTGACGGCACCCATGATGGTGCCCGTGTCTTCGTTGAGCACGAGGGTGGTCGGGGTTTTCGCCATCGTGAACATGAGCAAGGCGATGGAAAGCGCTACAAGCCCCATCGAAAGCCAGGGACGCTTCACGAAGTGACCCACTCTTTCTTATAGCGCTCGAGGAGACGGTCGTAAGCGTGGTTGAACGAATCGATGAAACGCTGTGAGAAGAGACCGAGAACGGCGACAATGGCAAGGATCCAAGCGGGGATAGAGATGTAGAGATGTTCGGAAGTGAACAAACCGGCCACCATGAGAGACGACAGTCGCCAAGAGCAAGAGGAGCGTGAGCCAAGGCGGGAGGGCCAAACTGAAACGCATGCCGCGCACTTTGTACTTCTCCTTCATGATTTGGAGTGCCTCGCCCTGTGCTTTCCTTGACGCGTTGTCCGAGCGGGCGCTCGTCGTTGTGCGCCTTGAGGAAGATGGCGCAAAGTGCGGGCGAAAGGGTGAGTGCATTCAGGGCGGAGAAGGCAATGGCAATGGCCATTGTGATACCAAACTGGCGATAGAAGACACCACTTGTGCCGCCGAGGAAGGAAACGGGGATGAACACCGCCATCATGACGAGGGTGATCGAGAGGATGGCCCCACCGAGTTCGCTCATCGCATCGAGAGAGGCTTTGCGCGCCGAGGTGTAACCCATGTCAAGTTTGGCATGCACACCTTCCACCACGACGATGGCGTCGTCGACCACGATGGCAATGGCCAAAATGAGGGCTGAAAGGGTGAGGAGGTTGATGGGTGACCCAATTAAATATAGGGCGAAGAAAGTACCGATCAGGCCACGGGGATGGCGATGGTAGGGATCAATGTGGAGCGGAGGTCCTGAAGGAAGAGGAACACCACGAGGAACACGAGGACAAAGGCTTCGATGAGCGTCTTAACGACTTCATGAATTGAGGCAAAAAGGAAGTCGTTCACATTCATGACGGTGTGAATTTCCATGCCGGGGGTAGGGTGCCCTTGATTTCCTCAAGTTCTTTCTGAATGTTCTGAACGATTTCGGTCGCGTTGGAGCCTGCAATCTGTGTCACCATGCACGACACAGCGGTGTGTCCGTTGGTGCGACTGCCGGTGGCGTAGCTGTCCGAACCGAGTTCAACACGGGCAATGTCTTTCAAGCGAATCACCTTGCCGTCGGGGGTGGCTTTGATGACCATTTCCTCGTACTGTTCGGGATTTTCAAGGCGTCCGCGGTAGCGCAGCGTGTGTGAACGTATTATTATGCGTTCTCCGACGTTACCCGGGGCGGCTTCGATGTTTTGTTCGGCGAGAATGCCGGCCACATCGGTGGGTACGAGGCCGTACGAGGCCATTTTTTCGGGATCGAGCCAGATGCGCATGGCATAAGATCCGGAGAACACCTGTGCATCACCTACACCCGGCACGCGCTGCACGAGGGGGATGAGGTTGATTTTCGCGTAGTTCTCAATGAAGTCGCTGCTGTATTTGTCTTGTGTGTCCACGAGCGAGAACACCATAGAGCATGGAGCTCTGCCGTTTCTGGGTGAAGACACCGACGCGCGTGACTTCTGCGGGCAAGACACCGTGGCTTTGGAGACGCGGTTCTGGACATTGACGGCGGCCATGTCGGGATCTCAGCCCATTTTGAAGGTGATCTGGATGGAGGCCGCACCGGTATTCGTAGCCGACGAGCTCATGTAGTCCATGTTCTCGACACCGTTGATGGCCTCCTCGAGCGGGGCGATCACAGAGTTGAGCACGGTTTGTGCGTTGGCACCCTGATAGGCTGTGGAAACCTGAATAGTGGGCGGGGCAATGTCCGGATATTGGGTTATGGGCAGGGAGACCAAGCCCAAGAAGCCGAGCAGGACGATGAAAATGGAGATCACCGTGGACAGTACCGGCCTATTGATGAATAAATCTAATTTCATTGATCAGCAATTTTGGTTTGCATTGGGGTGAAATTGGGCGGGCGAGGCGTGCGAAGAGGGGTCGTCGTCTCGCGGCGCACTCAATCTTGTCCGGGCATCTTCTTTTTGGCCATGTGGTCCATCGATTTCTCGAGCTGTTTGGCACTTTGCTCAGGGGTGATGGGCTTGATTTGCATGTCGTTCTTCAGTTTGTTCACACCTTCCACGACGATGCGGTCGCCTACACTGAGGCCTTTCGTGACAATGTAGTTCTGCCCGTCGTTTTGCGGCATGACTTCAATCTCGGTGGAGTGGACTTTGTTGTTCTTGTCCACGAGATAGACAAACTTCTTGTTCTGAATTTCGACCGTGCTCTTTTGTTGTACGAGAATAGCGTTGCTCTTATTCACCGGGAAGCTCACTTGTCCGGTGGTTCCGGAGCGGAGAATCTGATGCGGGTTGTCGAAAGTTGCGCGCATCTTCACACTACCGTGGCCACATCGGCTACTCCCGACACGGCACTCACCTTTCCTTGACGTTCGTAGGGTGGTACCGTCGGCCAGTACAAGCGAAACGGCGGGCATCTCGCGGATGGCAGCCTCGATGCCTCCCGAAGTGCGCGTCATGTCGAGAGTTGCTTTTTCGGTCATCGAGAAATAAGCATACATTTGCGAGAGGTTCGACACCACCGTGAGCGGTTCTTGCGTGGAAGGTCCGACCAAGGCGCCGACACGGTGAGGGATGGTACCGATCACACCCGAACTGGTGGCACGAACCGTGCAGAACGAGAGTTGATCGTTGGCGTTGGCGAGTGCCGCCTTGGCCTGTTCGAGTTGGCTGCGGAGTGTCTGCAGCTGATTCTCGGCCACTTCCAAGTCATACTGCGAAACGATTTCTTTTGTCGCAACGCGCGCTTGTTGTTGACCGTGAGTTGTTGCGTTCTGATGGCCGTCTGCGCAGATTTTACAGCTGCCCGCGCCTGATCTACCGCAGCCTTGTATTGTGTGGGGTCGATAACAAACAAAACCTGCCCAGCTTTGACGAAATCTCCTTCGTCAACGAGCTGGCGTACGATATTACCCGACACTTTGGCGCGGATTTCCACGTCTTGCACACCGCGGATGGTGGCAGGATAAGTGGTACTCAAGTCAGCAGCACCCGTTTCGACGGTTTCAACGGCAAACTCATTGTTGTCTGCTCCCATCATTTGCTGTTTATTACCCGAGCACGCGGTGAGCGTTAGGCCGAGTGCGAATAAATAGGCGATTTTTCATGCTAAAAGTTTTCGTGTGATCGTTTTTATGGGGTTGAAGTTCGAAGAGTTTTGTAAGTGCGTCCGTTTTTTTGTCTGCATAAAGCTCTTCCGGAGCGGACTCCTGTCGCAAATGTACGAAATAAACGCGCGCATTTTCGATCGTTCTACTCTGAAAATTTGCACATCAACGCGTTTTTAGAGTTCGTTATTTTTTCTCTATGCTGTTTAATCTTGAATTGCTATCTTATATCCACAAAATTAGGGAGTTGCTCGTCGGAACATATCCTGATCGCTTGGTTTTAGCCGGAAGTATAGAAATGAAAAGCTCGCGACCACGGCGATTTCGCCTATGATCATGAGTTTACTTTTTTGATTTTCTTCAGTTTTTGGGGTGCAATCCATTTTCGCTGCGCGTTCTATAATGAATTGTAAGGCGGCTTCGTGCTCATTGGGCACTTCTCCGTCGAGGATGGCGTCTTTGAGGGCAGACTTGAGCGCTCCCACTTCGCGGCAGGGTGTCAAACCGAAGAGTTCCATGATTTCCTCCCCCTTGACGGGAGGTTGGAAATTGCGGATCTTGTCTTTTTCCTCGATGTCTACCAACTTTTTCCGGACCAATCGGTAGTTTGCGAAGAAACTTTGCTTGCGGCGTTCGTTTTTGAGGTGATGTCTGCCTCACACAGCATCATCAGGTCGTCAATGTCGTCACCGGCATCGAAAAGCAGGCGGCGCACAGCAGAATCCGTGACTTCGTCGTCGGCTATGTTGATGGGACGCATGTGGAGGTCGACGAGTTTCTCTACGTATTTCATGCGCTCGTCGAGAGGGAGCTTCAGCCTTCGGAACAGCGGCTTCACCATTTTCATCCCGAGGTAATTGTGGTTGTGGAAAGTCCAGCCCACTTTATTGTCCCACCGCTTAGATTTCGGTTTCCCGATGTCGTGCAACAGCGCCGACCAGCGCAAAAAGAGTAACCGGTCGGTCGAAAACAAGGGTTTGTCTCCTGCGTCGGGACATTTGCTGTGGAGCTCCTCCGCATCGCGCTGGCGCTGCACAAGATTCTCCAGCACTTCGAGCGTGTGGTAGAAGTTGTTTTTGTGTTTGCGCCCATTGCGCTCTTCCACCACGTCGAGCGCCACCATCTTCGGGCAAGATGATCTCGAGCAAACCGCAGCGATACAAGTCAATGAATCCGCGCGAAGGGTGGGGCGCCAGCATGATTTTTGTTGAGCTCATCGATGATTCGCTCTCCTGAAATGATCTTGATGCGTTCTTTGTTGCGTTTGAGCGCCTCGAAGGTCTCTTCCTCAATCTGGAAATTAAGTTGAGTGGCAAATCTACGCAGCGCATCATACGGAGTGGGTCGTCGCTGAACGTGATGTCGGGATCCAACGGCGTGGCCACGATGCCATCTTCCAAATCGTCGATTCCGCCGAACGGATCAATGAGTTCGCCGAGTCGGTGCGCGTTGAGACAGACCGCCAACGCATTGATGGTAGAGTCGCGGCGGCGTTGGTCATCTTGCAGTGTACCGTTTTTCGACAATCGGTTTGCGCGAATCGTGAGAGTAACTCTCCTTTCGTGCTCCCCACGAATTCAATTTCTTGTTCGTGCCATTCGGTTTGGCCGTTCTCGCCCACCACTTTGTGACGCCATTTCACCTGCGCAGTCCCAAAGTTGCGGAACACGCTGCAATGGGCTCCCTTGCCCAAGGCCTTGGCGTAGGCTTCAGCGGCCTCGATGCCCGAACCGACCACCACCACATCAACGTCTTTCGACGGTCGTTTGAGGATGTAGTCGCGCACGTAGCCGCCGACGATATAGCCCTCGAGCCCCTAAGGCATCGATGGTCGCGGTGAGTTGGCGGAAGTAGGGGGCTTGGAGATGAGCAGCGAATTCTTCTTGTGTAGGGATGCGCATGGTGCGGAAATACTGCGATGTGGATTCCTCACAGAGAGCGAATACACATTATATATAGATGAGAAGAGAGAAAGAGAGAACGAAAAGAAAAAGAGCGAACTGACCCGCAGGTCAGTTCGCTGTTTCGTGCCTGAGGGCAAAAGTGCGAATAGACGGTTTATTCGGCGCGGAGCGTGAAACGCTTGAAGTCCGTTACCGTGAGACCCTTTTTCCACTTCGTTGAGGAACTGAGCCACTGTCTTCGACTTGTCCCAGATGTATTCTTGATCGAGGAGGCAAACTTCCTTGAAGAACTTGGCGAGACGACCCTTGGCGATATTCTGAATCATCTGCTCGTTGAGGTTCTTTTCCTTCTCGCTGGCAGTCTTCTCTTTGAGTTCGCGGATCTGCTGAGCTTCCTCTTCGGTGATGCTACCCTTCATGATGCCCTCGTTGAGGTGCTCTTCGCTTTCTGCGATGTAGAGGTTGAAACCAGCCTTCTTGAGAGCGGCTTCCACAGCCTTTTGCACCTGTTCGAGACGCGTTTTCTCGATAGCCACTTTGAGTTCTTCGTCCTTCGTTTCCTGAGGTACACCGCTTTCGTCGATGGCAACGGGAGCAGCCGATGCGATCTGCATAGCCACGTTTTTTGCCCACTGAGGGATCTTCAGTCTTGGCGCTGAGTGCAACGAGCGTGCAGAGGGTGTTGTTGTTCTGGTGGTTGTAAGCAGCGAGGTTTTCGCCTTCTACCACTTGGTAACCGTCGAGTTCCATCTTCTCGCCCGTGATGCCGGACTGATCCGTCACGCGTTCAGCCACCGTACGTCCGTCGATCGTGAGCGCCTTCACCTCTTCGAGGGTCTTGCAGCGGGCCACGATAGCGGCATCGATGATGTCGCTGGCCAGAGCCACGAAGTCTGCATTCTGTGCCACGAAGTCCGTTTCGCACTTCAGCGCGAGGATGGCACCGAAGTTTCCGTCGATCTTCACGAGCACGCAACCTTCTGCTGCCTCGCGATCCGAGCGCTTAGCGGCGATAGCCTGACCGCGCTTGCGAATGAGTTCTACTGCGGCGTCGAGGTTGCCTTCTGCTTCTGCGAGCGCGTTCTTGCAGTCGCTGAGACCTGCGCCGGTGAGGGCGCGAAGCTTTTTGATGTCTTCAATATTTACAGCCATTTTGCTGATATAGGGTATTGATGGATCAGTGATCCTGGTGTTGAAATGAAAAGAGCGAGAGTCGAGGTGGCCGCCGCGCAGTGTGCACGTCGGCGCAAGCTCCACCTCGCTCTGAGTTTATCCGAAAAGTCCGATCGGGCGATTAGGGCCTGAGCTTCCTCGCTCTTTTTCGGTGCGAGCCTGACGGCTGCGACGAGCCTTGCCCTCGTCTTCGTTCTTCTCGTCGGCAGCGGCCTTTTTCGACCTTGCGTTCCTGAAGACCTTCAGCGATGGCACCGCAAACAGCGTCGAGGATCACCTCGATGCTTGCCGTAGCATCATCGTTGGCGGGGATGGCATAGTCCACGAGGTTGGGATCTGCGTTGGTGTCAACGATACCGAACACGGGGATGCCGAGACGGATGGCCTCTTTCACTGCGATGTGTTCCTGCACACGTCGACAACGAAGAGGGCAGCGGGAAGACGCGTCAAGTCAGCGATGGAACCGAGGTTCTTTTCGAGCTTGGCACGTTGGCGGCTGATCTGCAGGATCTCGCGCTTCGAGAGATTGGAATAGGTTCCGTCGGCCGTGAGCTTGTCGATGTTGGTCATCTTCTTCACAGCTTTGCGGATCGTGGGGAAGTTGGTGAGCATACCGCCCGCCAGCGTTCCGTCACGTAAGGCATGTTGACGGAAGCAGCCTTCTCGCCAACCACCAATTTGGCCTGTTTCTTAGTAGCTACAAAAGGATGCGACGTCCGGACTTCGCGATTTCTTGAGGGCTTCGCAAGCCTCGTCGATCTTTGCGACCGTCTTGTGGAGGTCGATGATGTGGATGCCGTTGCGCTCCATGAAGATGTAGGGCGCCATAGCGGGGTTCCACTTACGCTTGAGGTGACCGAAGTGACAGCCGGCCTCAAGAAGGGTTTCAAAATTAGTTCTGAGACATTTTTGAAATACGTTTGTTTACTTTTCCTGGAAGTTGCGGTGCATTCTACACAGAGCCAAATGGAGAAGGCTCGGTGATCAGTTGCCACAGGAACGGCAACGTGTGCTCCGATGAATTGAATTGCCCTTGCGTTCAAAGCGCAAAGGGGCGTTCAACCAACCCGCAAGTAGCGACATGCGGCCACGAGGTGGCAAAAGACGGTCTTGCGAGTTTGGATGCTAAACGTTGTTTGAACTTCAGCAAACTTGCCGATAGGACGATTAACGCTTGCTGAACTGGAAGCGGCGGCGTGCCTTGGGACGACCCGGCTTCTTACGTTCAACTTGACGCGGATCGCGCGTCATGAAACCTTCAGCGCGGAGCGCCTTCTCGTCGTCGGCGTTGATCTTAACGAGTGCGCGAGCGATGGCAAGGCGGAGCGCTTGGCTCTGACCCGTGAAACCACCACCGTTGAGGTTCACTTTGATGTCGTACTTCTCCGTGGCTTCGAGCAGCGCGAGGGGCTGTTTCACCACGAACTGAAGAATCGAGGAGGGAAAATATTCGGTGAGATCACGCTTGTTGATCGTGATTTTACCGGTGCCTTCCGTGAGGAAAACACGGGCAACGGCGCTTTTGCGACGGCCCAATGCATTGATCATTTCCATTGTGTCTACGATTTTTTACTTGAGGGTGTTAATATCGATAGCTTTGGGGCTTTGTGCTTCGTGCTTGTGCTCTTCGCCTACGTAAACGTAGAGGTTGCTGAGGAGCTTAGCGCCAAGACGGTTCTTGGGAAGCATACCCTTCACGACACGACGGAGGAGTTTGTCTGCACCGTTGGGCTTAGCGAGGATCGATGCGGGCGTGTGCTCGCGCTGACCGCCGGGGTAGCCGTGTAGGGTGTAGTAAGTGCGGTCGGTCATCTTCTTGCCGGTGAGAACGAACTTATCGGCGTTGATGATGATCACGTTGTCGCCGCAGTCTACGTGGGGAGTAAAGTTGGGCTTGTACTTACCACGGAGCAATTTGGCGACCTTCGAAGCAAGGCGACCCAGCACTTGATCGGTGGCGTCGACGATGACCCACTCTTTCTGTGCGGTTTCCTTGTTGGCAGAAATGGTCTTGTAGCTTAAAGTGTCCATTCTTTTTGATGTAGTTTTTTAGTAGTTACTAAGGAGCGAGCTCCTATTTCAATTAAGTTATCGTTCTCGCGATTCACTAACCACCGTTTTTCGGCCAATGAAACCCGGCTATTAACACGCGAGTGTGGCTACAAATGAGCCACATTGATAATAATCGGCATGCAAATGTACTTATATTCTGCGAAATAGCCAAGCTTGAGAACTTGAAAATCTTCTTTTCATGGATTCTCTCTCCCGTTTTTTTGATTTTCTCGAGGCTTTCAGACCGAAACGGGGCGTTTTTTTCCCATTTCGACAGGCGTTTTTCGTTCTCACTTGTCGGCCCCTTCTCGCCCATGCGGGGCGGAGAGAGGAAAAAGGGAAGGAGTGCAGAGGTCGTGTCGCTTTCGGATCGCAAGGCGTGAGGATAATTCGATGCTCGTGCGTCGATTGGGTGTAAGACGCGGAGCTCGTGCAAAAATCATTTCCCCACTTTCCGATCAACCCTTCCACTTTTTGACGGGAACTGCGTGGCAGCGTGCTGCACCCGAATCTCCGAATTTTTGCTCCTCGCTCATCCGCTTTCCGGTGTGCATGAGCTGCGTATTCTTCGCGCGTCCGCGTCAGCTGTTTTCGTTTTTGCCTTCACCTCTTCACTCGTTTGCGATAAAACGCTGTGGGACAGTTCGTTTGGGGTGAAGGCTTTTCGTGAATGTCCTTCACGGGGCATTATCTTCACCCCTAATACGCAAACAATCAGTAAATTGCGAGGTGAAGGTGAAGGCAAAAATCGAAAACTCATTGTGTGCGCGATACGCGCAAGCGCGTGTGTGCGAAGGCTCACGCAAGAGCAGATCTCATCAGCGACTTCGAAGAAAAAAAGTCAACGGGGTTACCATCTCGATGAGGAGGGGTTGATAAAATGAGGGAGGATTCGCCAGAAAGTCCCCAATTTTTACTTGTTCTTTCGTGGTTTCGAGAAATACGAAAAGATTCTTCTTGAAAATCTCGATTGTTCGAGATAAAATGATTATATTCGCCGTTGATAAAACACAACTTACCTTCTTTCTCGCCGTATTGCGGCGTCCATATAGCGCAAAGTCAGGGACTTTCCCCGACGAGTCGGCGCACGTGATCATTGACTTACTGACCTACACGGGCCCAGCTGTCCCCACGCGCCTACCCTAACTACAAGGCGAAATGGAGTAGGTATTTTTCTTAGAGATATTGAGCGAACAAGCAAGAGAGAAGATGAAAGCACGCGTTCCGCCATCTCGCAAATAATCGTGTGGGGCTGTGCGCGCATTAAGTGGGGGACAGAGGTGCACATTGATATTTAGAAGTACTTGAATAGCTTTCAATGATCCTTTGCCGTGGTTCTTACCAGGCTTTAGCGTCGGTACGGAGATAGACATTTCGGTATGCTGTCTCTAGCACCGGGATCGCGGTGGCCTGTCCGATTGTTAACTCCTTGGGATAAGGATCGCTCACGCAGAACTTCTTGATTACCGTATGACCGTATATGGCATGTATGCCGGAGAAATTTGGCATCTCTAAAATATCGTACTGTGTCGATCCGAAGAGTTCATTCTCTGAAAGCACAAGACGATCGTCGTCGAATGGAATACTCATGACCGAGGTGTTTTCGTTTAACGGATGAGGTATTTGGGCATCAATTACGCGTAGTTGTAAACCATATAGATAAGATCGCGCTGCGAGCATTGTGTTTATCTCTTGGAGTGTCAGTGGATGGGGGAGAGCACCAACAGAATTAGTAACGAACGGTGCACAGGACTTTATAATGCTTTCAGTGGAGCAGATTTTATGGAATGTGTCCATATTTGTAAAGGCGAAACGAGGGCGCAGGCCTCTTTCGCGTGCAATGTGTACAGCCTTTACGAGATCACCGATTACGTCAGCGCCGCTTGGGTTGCCCCAATCTGTCGAAGTCTTCATCTTCAATCCATCGTCTACACCATAGTCAAGATTGAGTTCTTTGTCAATGATGAAGTTTGGGGTTGAAGTGAGAGAGTACACCGGCATTCGAGACAAGTTTCCAGGATATATATTCGAGCAAGCCTTGCACGCAGTGAAAGCAGAGGTCTATGTCAGCACCCCAGTACGACGAGAATTGTGTGGCATCTGTCGTACTCCCTCAGTGCAAACGCTATTTGATATTGTCTCAGCATACAGGATCCGAGTTCATGCCTGATAGAAATTAGCGGTATTTCGCCATTTGCTCGTTGGAGGTTCCTTGCACGTTGGAGATGACTTCCACGTCTTGTACTCCAAATTAAATCATACACACGCAAAAGGGGGAAATAAGTAAGAAAAAGGTATCGACGCGAGTCGATGCTACTGATGCGATTCGCTATCATTTGTGACGTCAGTCCCTGAAAAGAGTGAGTTATTTTTCATAATGTGGAATGGGAAATTATGTTGAAAAATCGTTTGCGCGGTCTGAAAGGGATCTTGATGAATGTTGTTTCGATCACCATTATGTGTTGGCTGAAATCGTTACTTTCTACAACACTGGTAGGCGATCGTGATTCAGCTGTGATTGCTGTCTCCACAGTTATTCTGACGAGTCCGAGTAACAGTTCCTGGCGAAGTTGTTTTTCGTTGTCTAATTCATGGTTTCATCTTCGTACAAAGGTAATAAAATTATTTCACGCGCAACGATTTGTGAGAGGCCTATATCGTGTCTTGAATATTGCAGAAAGAACATGTACCTGGGGGGAAAGCAGAATTTTCTGTAGATAATCGTCGTTTATACGATCGGAAAGGTTGAAAAACGGGGATAAAAAGGGTATTTTGAAGACAAATATAAAGAAGCGAATTGTGATTTCAAAGAAGAACTTCTTAAGCTGAGCAAGTAAAATAGTGGGAAGTAGATATTCCAAAGCATACGTGCTATATAAAATAAGAACAGTTGCGGCAGAGCGCATGAAGTACAACGACTAATTCAGTATAGTCATGAATCATATAGTTCGTGATAGTTTCATTCAAGACGTATTAGCATGCGCCGCAAATGAAGTCATTATTTCTTCTAAGAGATTGTTGCAGACTACAAGAATAGGAAGCACTTATTGTGAATATGAGGAGATTCATTGTTTTTTTAGCGCATAACGTATGAAAAAACTCACCTTGGTTCCGCTCGGCGGACTCTGTAATCGGCTTCGCGCCTTGTTGTCCGCCCGCAGCCTCGTTGACCATGATGACGAACTGCGAGTTTGTGTAGTTTGGGACGTCAATCGAGATTGTGCGGCACGGTATGACGAATTGTTCGAGGATCATTTTACCCCCACTGGGCAATTCGTATTTAGCAAGTCACGATGGTTCGATGCACCGGCGGTGTGGCGACACAATTTGCGACTGCCCGCCCTGTGTCGCTCATTCGTGTACAGTGCACAACAGGCAGATTTTCATTCGGATTGGGCGGCAGTGGAGTGCTTGGCGCATTTCGAAAAATGGCGACGCGTCTATATCTCTACAGGGTTGCAGCTGTGTCAAACCCCACCGGAAGTCTGGAGAGGATTGCGACCTGTTTCACCGCTTCGAGCGGATCGACGCGCTGTGCCAGCGCATGGGCGCGCACACCGTGGGGGTACATATTCGGCGAACAGACAACGCGAAAAGTCAAAGTGTGAGTTCGCCGCAAGCTTTCGAACGGGAAATGCGTGCGGCGATAGCGGCGAATCCTGCAGTTTGTTTTTATCTGGCCACTGACGATAGTACCTTGCGTGATCATTTCGTGCAATGTTTCCCCGGCCATGTGGTGCATCAGGCGGGTGAACCCACGCGTGCCACGCGAGAAGGTATGGAGGCCGCCGTGGTGGATCTCTTCGTCTTGTCGCGAACGCAACGGCTCATCGGTTCGTATTGGAGTTCATTCACGGACACTGCGGCGGAGTTGGGCGGGATTCCGCTGACGATTGCGCGTGGATGAGAAGTGGGGTGGATTGGGCAGCCGTCGAAGTGGAAGAAGTGGAAACGTCGGAACGAAGACAAAAAGACACGCAACCGTGTTGCGTGCCGAGAGCGGAGAGTCTCACGCGAAGTTTTTCCAAACCGAAAGTGCGGGTAGGGTGCGGTGACCGAAATTTCTTGTTGTGAGACGGGATGAATGAATGAAATGTGGCGGGCGTGCAAGCAGATGCTTCCGTCAGGGATTGGATCGTGGTGCACCATATTTCAAGTCGCCGCGAATGGGGAAGCCGATCGTGGCAAGTTGACAGCGGATTTGGTGGTGGCGACCGGTGTGAAGGTGGATTTCGACGAGGCGCGTACGTTCGCCGTTTTTCAGTAGTCCGAGATCCAGCACCGCGCGTTTGGCACCGGAGACTTCGTGATGGTGCGCAAAGGCTTTTGTTGCGCTTTTTCATCTCGGGTGAGAAAGTGGGTGAGGGTGACGAATTCTCCAACATGTGCTGGGCCAAGTGCAGTTGGGACGCTCGGAAATGAGAGGGACGATGGCATGGTAAGTCTTGTGCCGTCGCCCCGCCGAAACATTTCGTTGAGCCGTGTGAGTGCTTTGAAGTACGCGCGAAAACCACGAGACCACTCACAGGACGATCGAGTCTGTGCACGGTGCCGAGAAAGACTTCGCCGGGCTTGTTGTACTTTTGTTTGATATAGGCTTTTGACCTCGTCGGCCAACGTTCGATCGTCGGTTTTGTCGCCTTGAACGATTTCGCCGGCGGCCGTTGACAATGATCACGTGATTGTCTTCGTAGAGGACTTCCATAGAGGTGAGAACTGGATGAAAATGTATGGGGGAGGGAACGGAAAAGCAGATCGTGCGGACCGCTTCCCGACAACTGAGGAAGTTGTCGCGTGCAGAAGGGCAAAATGAAAGTGGGAAGGCAGCGCAGGTCTTCGCGGCGTTCACGTTGCAACCATACAAAGGTCAGTATTTCTTCGCTTTTTACAAGTGGAACTGTGAGAAATGACTGCGGGAGCGATGCTCTGGGAGGGCGAAAATCATTGAGGAAAAAGTGTAGACTTTTCGCTGCAGAACGTGACACTCATCATCGCATGAATTTCAAGATCAGCATAACGCCCTCTGCGCAATAGAAGAGCGGGGTGCTTCTCATTTGCTATACAAATATACGGCATCTTTCGATTTAGGTAAGTCTTTGGTTTCTTAAATCTGGAGGGATGTCGTATTATTTTTGATTTTCAGTCGTTCAAATCATGACACGTGCTCGGATACGGAACGAGGCAACCGATGAAAGCGTGCGGGCTGCCATGCAATCCCTAGGCCGATGAGAATTGATAATCGCTGTTTTCGTCGTCCAAAGTCCACAGGGAACGCTGCTGTAGCGGGGGAGTGAAGGAAGAAGCATGCATTCACGTGGTCACTGCGGAAGGAGAGGGACCTATCGTGCACGAAAAGGCCGAAGCAACGCGTGCTTCGGCCGATAATAGTTTGTCTTGAACAGTCCGATTAGGTGTTCATACCGCCATCAACCTGGATGACTTTGTCCGTGACGTAGCTAGAGAGATCGGAAGCCAAGAGACGGCCACATTGGCCACGTCTTCGGCCTGTCCGCCGCGGCGGAGGGGGATGGTCTTCATCCATTCCTTGCGCACCTCTTCAGAAAGTTGAGCGGTCATGGCCGTTTCGATAAATCCGGGAGCGATGGCGTTGGCGCGCACGCCGCGGCTACCCATTTCCTGTGCGACACTTTTGGCGAGCGCAATCATACCCGGCTTTGGAAGCAGAGTAGTTGGCTTGTCCGGCATTGCCGTGCACGCCGACCACACTGGCCATGTTGATGATCGAACCACCACGCTGGCGCATCATGATGGGTACACAAGCGTGCGTGAAGTTGAAGGCGGATTTGAGGTTTACGTTGATCACGGCGTCCCATTGGGCTTCACTCATGCGGAGCATGAGACCATCTTTGGTGATACCGGCGTTGTTGACGAGAATGTCGATTTGACCGAAATCTTCATGCACTTTCTTCACAACCTCAGCCGTTTCTTCGAAATTGGCTGCGTTGGAAGCGTAGGCCATGCACTTAACGCCTTTGGCTTCCACCTCTTGGCGTGTGGCTTCACCGTTTTCGTCGATGACAAGGTCGGTGAAGGCGATGTTTGCGCCCTCTTCTGCAAACTTAAGCGCGAGCGCCTTGCCGATACCGCGGGCGGCACCGGTGATGAGAGCGGTTTTTCCGGATAAAAGTCCCATAATGATATATTGTATTAGGAGTTGTCGGAGGGAATTGTTGCACCGAGTGATCGTTGAAGTAGGCGTTCGACGACACCAACACTGTCTTCCATGGATAGGCCTTCGCCCAAGCGGTCGAACATGAAGGGGACCTCGATGCCTTTCACGGCATAGTGAATGACGTCGGCCGTGAGATTGAGGTGGTCGATGTGGAAGACGCCTTTTTCCATACCTTCGCGCAGAATACTTCTCAGGGCAGATATTTCTTCAAGATCGAACTTACGACGAGCTTTCTCCACGAGATTGATGTCGCTGAAGAACTCAGCGCGCAAAGACCCGTTGCGTTTCACCACATCTTTGATCAAACTGAGGTGCGTGTAGATGAGTTTCACGATTTTGATGTCCGGCGGCAGCGGGAGACTCACCACTTTGTCCATTTCCTCAGAGAGATGCTCGAGTTCGTCTTCGATGACGGCCGCGAAAACTTCCTCTTTGTTTCGGAAATAGGTGTAGAGCGTGCGCCTTCCTTTCTGAGAGGTGGTGGCAATGTCGTTCATTGTGGTGCCTTCAATGCCCTTGCGCGCGAAAAGTTCGCGTGCCACTTCGATGAGTTTCTGGCGTGTCTTGGTGATTGACATGGGATACAGATCAAAAACGTGGTGCAAAGTTACGCATTTTTATCTTGAGTGTGCAATATCGCGGACTTTTCCCACGATATTGCACCGAAAAAGGGCTAACAGCTCCGTACGATCATTTCGCGCATGAGGTCTGCCATGAGCGGCTGTACGGCATTGACTGCCTCTTGCACTTCTTCGTGACTGACCTCTTGGATCTTGCCTTCGACTCCCAAATCGGTGATGATGGAAATGCCGAAAACGCGAATGCCGCAATGGCGGGCAACGATGACTTCGGGAACGGTGGACATGCCCACCGCGTCTCCACCGATGACGCGATACATCTTATATTCTGCGGCGTCTCGAGAGTGGGACCTGAAGTGCCGACATACACCCCTCGACGTGGCGCAATTGTTTTTCCTTGGCTATTTCGCGGGCGAGGTTGAGCAATTGGTGGTCGTAAGCCTCGCTCATGTCGGGGAAGCGAGGGCCCGTGGGGAAGTTCTTACCGCGAAGAGGATGTTCGGGGAAGAAATTGATGTGATCGGTGATGAACATCATGTCGCCGATGCGCATTTCGGGCGAGAGGCCACCCGATGCGTTGGAGACAAAGAGCGTTTTAATCCCTAGTTCATACATGACACGGATGGGGAAGGTCACTTGTTTCATGTCGTAACCTTCGTAGTAGTGGAAGCGTCCTTGCATGGCAAGTACTTCTTTTTCCGCCCAATCTACCGAACAGGAGGCAAACCGGAGTGACCTTCGACCGTAGAAACGGGAAAATGCGGGATGTCGGCGTAGGAAAACTTCTCTACCACTTCGATTTCCTCCGCCAGGCGGCCGAGACCTGTGCCGAGCACGATGGCTACCGTGGGGTGAAGGGTGGTGTGGCTGCTAATCCACTGAGCAGCGGCTTGAATTTGTTGTAACATGGTCGGTACTGATTTTGGCGCAACGTGGTGGCTTCGTCGAACAACACACGTGTCGCTATGGGTATGGCATTGATTTTTGATTGGACTTGCCGAGGAAGCCGCAGCAGTTCGAGGCGGGTGGCATCCTTTTCGGTGGTGAAGAGGAAGGGATGACGGTCGGCCAGTTGAATAATGGCTTCGCGATCGGCGGCTGTGAAGCGGTGATGATCAGAAAAAGCCAGGTGCTCGACGGCTACACCTGCCGCTTGTAGATGTTGAAGCAGGGGAGCGGGATGAGCGATTCCCGTGACGAGCCCCGCATCAGTGGTGGGGGGAAAAGCCGAATACTCGACGGTGCTGAAAAAAACGGCTTGATTGTCTCGGCACTTTAGCCGGGTGATGAATTGTTGTCGTTCACATTCCGGAAGTGTGGGGGGACATTTGGTGATGATGATCACGTCGGCTCGGCGTGCTCCGCGCGCCGCTTCACGTAACCCGCCCATAGGGAGGAGAAAATCGCGATCGAACGGTCGGCCGTATTCGGTGAGTAGAATGTTGAGCCCGGGTTTTACGTAACGATGTTGGTAAGCATCGTCAAGCACAATGGCTTCCGGTTGAGGACAGATCTCCGTGAGGCGCTTGATTCCCTTGACTCGATCTTCGCAAACCGCCGAAACATTGCCTTGCTGTTTGAAGCGTCGGAACATTTGTAGTGGCTCATCGCCAACCGATTCAGCGGAATCCCGCCGTGAGGAGGCGAAAGCCGTGTGTTTTGCGACCATAACCTCTCGAAAGAACGGCCGTTTTGATGCCGGTTTCGAGCAGCCATCCTACGATCATTTCCACGTGTGGCGTTTTTCCCGTCCCACCGACGGCGAGATTGCCAACACAAATTGTGGGAATTGCGAAGGTGTGTTCCTTGAGCCAGCCGCAGTCAAACAGGGCGTTGCGGCATCGCGTCACGCCGTCGTAGAGTAGTGCGAAAGGGAATAGGCATTGCTTTCATCGGAAGGCCGGATAGAAGAAGAGGCGTGCTTGCAGATAGTTGCCACGATCCACATTCTGGATGAAATTCAGCGGTTCGTAGTAATCGCCGAGCACGAGTTTCATTTTCCGTTCGAAATAGTCGTCTTCTTGTTGCTCTTTGCTGAAACTTTCCATCCAGCTTTTGGGAGCCGGATAGCGCACCACAGCCGGATTTTTGGTTTTGGGCGAGTTGTTCGGCCTTGAGAATGGCATCATTGAGGGTGCCGATTTTGTCTACCAATCCATTTTTCAGCGCCTGATTGCCGGTCCACACGCGGCCTTGCGCAATATGATCGACCGCTTCGGGAGTCATTTTGTGCCCGGCAGCCGTGCGTCCATCGGCCACTCGCTTCAAGAAGAGCGCGTAGCCGCGATTCACGTGGGCTTGCAGCGCTGCGCTTTCCGCGGCGTCGAAGGGACGACTCAAAGTCCCGAAACTCGATGCCTTGTTGGTCTTGACAACGTCGAAACGCAAGCCGAGTTTGTCTTTGACCAAACCGGAAAAATCTGGAATCAAACCAAAGATGCCAATGGACCCGGTGAGTGTCGTGGGTTCTGCCACAATATAATTGGCACCGCAAGACATGTAGTAGCCGCCGGAAGCCGCCATTCCTCCCATTGATACGACCACAGGCTTCTTTTTCTTGAGCAGTTGCACAGCACGCCACATTTGTTCGCTTGCATAGGCGCTGCCACCTCCGGAATTGATGCGGAGAACGACAGCTTTCACGTCTTTGTCATTGGCCAACTTGTCGAGATCTTCGACCACCCGGCTACCGATGATTTCGTCGCCTCCGCCCATCAGCGCACCACCGCCGCTACATCAACAATATTGCCGGACGCGTAGTAAACGGCCACTTGATTATCATCGTCGCCCGTGTCTTCAGCTTGTGCGGCGAGAACTTCCGGACTCACAAACGTCACTTCCTTGTCGTTCATGCGCTTACGCAGCTCCTCTCTCACCTGATCCACGTATGTCAAGTCGTCAACCAGCTTCAAACGCTTGTAGTCTGCGCCATCGGCCAGCGTGATGTAGCGATCCGCATAGGCATTGAGGGAGTCTGGACTCAGTTTTCTCGAGGTGGCCACCGCTGTGCAGGTCTCCTTCCACAAGTCCGTGATCATACTCTCCACCTGTTCGCGGTTGGCCGGACTCATTTCTTTGAGAATGAAAGGTTCGACGGCACTTTTGTAGGTTCCGACTTTGAAAACCTGCGCCTTCACGCCCACTTTCTCCATGAGTCCCGTCCAAAACATCGGTTGCATGGCGATGCCGTGCCAATCTAACAAGCCCGACGGGTTGATGAGCACGCGGTCTCCCACGGAAGAGATGTAATAAGCTCCTTGCGTGTAGGAATCGGCGTAAGAAACAATGAATTTTCCGCTGCTTTTGAAGTCCACGAGTGCGCCGCGGAGTTCTTGCAGCGTGGCGAAGTCCGAAGACATCGTCCCGCCTTCAATGTAAATACCTTTGATACGCTTGTCGCTTTTTGCCGTTTTGATTGCATCGATCAGGACATCAAGTCCTTGAGAGGAAGCCTCCGAGCGGCCGAGCAATTGATTCAGCGGATTGCTGGGCGTAGAACGGTCGACTACGGTTCCGGTCAATTCAATTCGCAGAATCGAATTGTCCGATACGGACTGCTTTTTCGTCGCCGGTGGCCAACATGACACCGAGCATCACGAAAAACATGAGGGTGGCAAACGCACCGACGCTGCATATACCGACGATAACTGCGAGAACTTGCTTCAAAAAACTTTTCATCGTGGAGAATTAGGAGAGAAGGTGACAAGCTGACTCTCACTGAGCCGCGATGTCAAGGTTTAATCCCCCAATGGGGGAGAGAAAAGGTTTCGACTTTCCGTCGCCCCTGCGTGATGGGGCGAAAAGACCGTGCCGTAAAGTTTCGATCGGCCGGAAGGCCTATATATATAATGCGTGTGTCGCTGCCTGCATTAGCGCATCACCAATTCGACAGGACAGTGGTCGCTGCCGAAAATCTCGTTGTGTATGCCCACCGATTCGAGGCGATCGTCCAAGCGCTTGGAGGTGATGAAATAATCGATGCGCCATCCTGCGTTCTTCTCACGCGCTTTGAAACGGTAGCTCCACCAAGAATAGGCCCCTTCGAGGTCCGGATTGAAAAACGGAACGTATCGGTGAATCCACCTCGAGCAAACGAGTGAATTGGGCACGTTCTTCGTCGGTGAATCCCGCATTTTTGCGATTCGACTTCGGGTTCTTCAAGTCGATTTCGCGGTGTGCCACGTTCAAGTCGCCGCACATCACCACGGGTTTCTTCGCGTCGAGCGCCAAAAGATAGTCACGGAATGCGTCGTCCCATGTCATTCGGTAGTCCAAACGGCGCAAACCATCTTGCGAATTGGGCACATAGGCCGTGACCAGGTAGAAATCTTCAAATTCCAGCGTCACAGCGCGCCCTTCATGGTCGTGCTCGTCAATGCCCAGGCCGTAAGTGACACTGAGTGGGTGGATGCGTGTGAAAATCGCGGTTCCCGAGTAGCCTTTCTTTTCGGCATAGTCCCAATAACTCTCGTAGCCTTCGAATTGAAGATCGATTTGCCCTTCTTGCAACTTGGTTTCCTGCAGGCAAAAACAGTCTGCGTCGAGTTGGGCGAAGGCTTCTTCAAAAGCCTTTCTCGCGGCAAGCCCTGAGACCGTTGACGTTCCAAGATATAAATTTCATGTTATATTGTCGTGTCGTTTCGGATTTGGTAAAGTGCAAATATAAGGTTTTATTTTCGTCTGCCCGCGCTTTCAAAAATCGAAATGCAACAGAATGTTCATTTTCATCGCTCCAACGGAGGAAATAACACCCGAGTCGCCGCGCAGTGAGGAGCCTATCGGAGAAACGATACCCTAATGGCTCCATCGGTATCCGACTTTTTGAGTAGGTCCCTCGCTATAACACAGCATACTGCTGATCATTTCTGGAAAGCACAACGGTATGCCTTGATGATCAGCAGTTTTCTGTATCACTTGTTCGGATTGAACAAACTCTTTCGGGGCTCATCAGGTTGATGATGGGGATGCTGCAGTAGTTCCAGCGAATCGAGATCTCTTTTCCCTTCAAATTTTGCCTCGAGGACTTGTCCGAAGAGGTCATTCGGCGAAACAAAGTCGAACAAGGTCATACAAGAGCGCAACTTAAGGGTATCGACGCGGCCGAAAACCTCGAAGGGACTGAGCGATGTGCCGAGAATGCCTGCGTGATGGCTCTGAGTCTGTCGCCCAAGACGGGATCTGCGAGATAAGCCCTCGCTTCATCTGCACAGGTGATGCCGTAGAAGTGAGAATTGTAAGAACTACCGAATCCTCTCATCTGGGGTAAGATGAACCAAATCCAGTGTCCTGTTTTTCGTCCGTTCTGCACTTCTTCGAGTGCCTTGTCGAATACTCCGAGGTCTTGTGCTTGTTTGAAGCGTTCTATATTGTAGAAGTCTTCCATAATTACGAGAATCTGTTTTTCATTGTGCCCGAAGAGGTGCAGCGGGAAAGTTTTGTCGCCTTTCCGACACGATTGCCTTGATGTAAACCGATTTCGGTTCGAAACCACTCCCATTATCGAATGCCATCGCCTTGTCCAATGTTTTCACGCAGGCGAGTGAGATAGGGCTTCCAGTTTTTCTCCGTCTTTTTCTGCAATAATTGAGCTGAGTTCAGCCAATTCGTTGCGAATCAGCTCCACTTGTTGCACAGTATGTGGGTTCCACAGGATCTCGCGCAGCAGCCCGTTGTCCTCTCCCAGCACACCACGCGCGATGGCCAGGTGGCGTTTGAAGGTCGTACCCGGTGCTTGCAGTTGCTTCATGGCGGCGGCGAAAACGAAGGTCGCAACAAAGGGCGTGGAAAGGGAGTAAGCTCATGGTTTGGTCGTGCTCTTCGAACGAATATTCGAACACATTCAGTCCCAAACGCCGATAAAGATCAAGGAAAAAGAGCCGCCCCATGTGATCGCCTTCGGTGATGACGATGGCATTCTCCCGACTCAGATTGTCGAGGCGAGCAAAGGTGGGGCCGAACATCGGGTGGGTCGAGACAAAGCGCCGACCGCACTGCGCATAGTATTCGCTGAATCCCGTTTTACGGAAGCAATGTCTGAGATGATGCAGTCTTTGGGCAGAAAGTCCTCCACTTGTCGAAAAGCCTCGAGCGTATGCTTGAGCGGGACGGCATTGATGAGAGTTCGGGCGCAAAGTCGCGAATCTCATTGCGGTCGTTGAAACGCAGGGCGTGATAGACGAAGCGTAGTTTCTGCGCATCGGTTTCGAAGACGGCCACTTCGTGGTGGAAACTCAGCAGGTCGACGAAGAAACTCCCCCATTCGACCGGCACCGAGAACTAAAAATTTTCATAGACTCATACGTTGCAATGAGCGGCGGGGCGAGTGGTGCGAAGTACGACGGCACTGCGCATCGTCCGTCTCCGCTTTCCGTCCCCATCTCGGCTCATTTGTTCATCACTTCAACCTGTTGGGCGATACTCTCTTCGTGAATCAGTTCGAAGAGTTCGCGGACAAAACGTGCATTCACCCCGCACAGACTGCCCTGTGCCCCGCGTTTGTCCAGAATCTCCGAATAGCGGTTGGTTTGCACGATGGTCATGTTGTGATCGCGCTTGTAGGCACCGATTTCACGGCAGATCCGCATGCGTCGAGCCAAGAGATCGAGCAACGCATTGTCGCATTCGTCAATTTGTTTCCGCATCGATTCGAGGTTCTCTGTCCGATCGGTCACCTCACGGATCACGAGTTTCTCGCAGATCAAGGCCAGCACGTCAGGGCGTCACCTGTTGCGACGCATCGCTCCACGCCGTATCGGGGCGGCAATGGCTCTCGATGATGAGTCCGTCGTAGCCCAAATCCATGGCTTGTTGGCAGAGTGGGGCGATGAGTTCCCTGCTGCCACCGTGTGCGAGGGATCACCGAAAATCGGAAGGTTGGGGAATGCGTCGGCGCAGCTCGATGGGAATGTGCCAGAGCGGAGGATTGCGGTAGATGCGCTTGTCGTAGCTCGAGAAGCCACGATGAATGGCACCGAGTCGGCGCACGCCGGCATCATTCAGTCGTTGGAGTCCGCCGATCCACAGTTCCAAATCAGGGGTTAACGGGGTTTTTACCAGCACGGGAATGTCCGTTCCGCGCAAGGCGTCGGCCAGTTCCTGCATGGCGAAGGGGTTGACCACTGTGCGCGCTCCGATCCACAGCAGGTCGATGCCGTGTTGCAGCGCTGCCTCCACGTGGGCGGGTGTGGCCACCTCGGTCGACGTGAGCATACCCAGCTCTTTCTTTTACGTGGACCAGCCACGGGAGTCCGACTTCGCTCACCCCTTCGAAACCGCCGGGCTTGGTGCGCGGTTTCCAAATGCCGCACGAAATATTTTGATGCCGTTCTTGAACAGTTGTCTGGCGGTGGTGAGTACCTGTTCTTCGGTTTCGGCCGAACAGGGGCCGGCTATGACGATGGGGCGGGTGCTATCCACGCCCGGAAGAGCGAGAGGAGAGAGATCAAGTTCCATATTTGAGGGTCTGTTGAGTTGCAAAATTAAAAAGAAAATGCCGTATAGGCTTCACGCAAACACGTTTTGGATTCGTGCAAGTGCCTCGGACATGCGGTTTTCGTCGGCGCAAAGCGAAATTCTGACGTATCGTCGTCCATTTTGGCCGAAGATGCCGCCGGGTGTGATGAAGACATCCGCCTCGTGCAGGGCGCGTTCGGTGAGTTCTTCCGCGTCGGCCAGCGCATCGGGGATGCGTCCCCAAAGGAAGAGCCCGGTTTGGTCGCGATCAAAGCGGCAACCGAGGGCTTGCATGATGCTTTCGGCCAGCGTTCGCCGTTCGGCGTAGCGTCGCACGTTGTGTTCGCGGTGCCAATCTCGTCGTTGTCCATGGCAGCCGCGGCCGCCAGTTGCACGGCGCGGAAGGTGCCCGAGTCGATATTGGACTTCACTTTCAATATCCACGAGACGAATTCCGCATTAGCCGCCAGCATACCCACGCGCCATCCGGGCATGTTGTGGCTCTTGGACATCGAATTGAGTTCGATGCAGCACACTTTCGCGCCGTCTATCGCCAATATTGAGAGAGTGTTCACCCTCATTGAGAATGAAGGAATAGGGGTTGTCGTTCACCACCACCAGGTTTCTTCGCTGCGCAAAAGTCCACCAGGCGCTCGTAGGTTTCGCGACAGGCGCGGGCTCCCGTCGGCATGTGCGGGTAGTTGCACCAGAGCAGTCGCACCCGCGAGGTGTCCATCGCCTCAATTCGTCGAAGTCAGGTTGCCACCCGCGCTCCGGTCGGAGATTGTAGGGCACAGGCTGCGCACTCGAGCAGTCGCGAAAGCGACGTGTAGGGTGGGATAGCCGGGATCGAGCACCAAAACTTGGTCTCCGTGGTCGACAAAAGCCAGCGTGGTGTGGAGGATTCCCTCTTTCGAACCGATGAGCGGTTGGATCTCGCAAGTTGGATCGAGTTGAACGCCAAACCATCGTCGATAAAAGCGGGCCATGGCTTCGCGCAGCTCCGGCGTGCCCACGGTGGGCTGGTAGGCGTGGGCCGCAGGTTCGTGCGCAGCGCGACAAAGCGTTTCGATGGTGGCGGGAGAGGGCGGAGATCCGGCAACCGATGGCCAAGCTCACGATGTCGTGGCGGCTGCGCGAAGACGGGCCACCTCTTTGAGCTTGCGCGAGAAGTATATTCTTGTACCTCGGCAAGTCGTCGGGCGGGATGGACGTGGATGTTCATGGTGGTGGGGATTTTAGTCGCCGGTGTATTCACCTAAGATTTTCAATTCGAGTGTGAGCGGACGCAAGGCCTGCACGCATTGGAGATAGCGGACATAGTCGGCGAAGGTCACATCAACATAGAATCGATATTGCCATTCGTGACCGATAATGGGCAACGATTGAATTTTGGTCAGGTTGATGCCAAAGGAACTGATGGCGGTGAGCACACGAGCCAGGGCGCCTTCGGTGTGGGGCAGCGTGAAAACGAGTGTCGACTTGTTGCGCAACTCCGTGCAGGGGCGTATTCTTCGTGGCGACTGTCGCAAAGCACGAGAAAGCGGGTGAAGTTGTGTTTGTTGTCCTCGATGCCGCGCTCGAGCAGCTTGAGTCCGTAGCGTCGCGCGGCATCGGCATGGCAAATGGCGGCGTGCCCATGTCGCCGATCGCGTGCAATGTCGGCAGCGGCACCGGCGATGTCGTAAGTCTCACCATTTTCATTTTTGGGTGGCGTGCCGATAGTGACGGCACTGCATGAGCGCGCAACGGGATGCGAGTTCACTTCGGCGATGGTGTCCCAATCGTCATCGGGCAAGCCATGAGTGCGTGTTCGATGTGGAGTTTGTGTTCGCCTCACCACGGTGACGGCGTTTTCCAGCAGGGAGTTCGTAGTCGTGGAGCAGGCTCCGGCGATGGTGTTCTCGATGGCCACGAGGCCAAGTCGGCCGTTTTCGTCGCGCAGGGCCTCGAACACCGCCTCAAAGGTGTCGCAACAGTGCATGTGCAACGCGGTGTCGCCAAAATAGCGGCGAGCGGCAATGTCGTGAAACGAACCGAGAATTCCTTGAATGGCAATGTTCATAGAGGCGAAAAATAGGAGAGAGAAATACAGAGAACGGAAACAAAAAAATCCCGCCTTGTGAGCGGGATTACAATACGGTCGAGGGACCAATCAATTGTTCGTGATGCTGTTGCACGACTTCCCGCTTCACCTCGGTAGGTAAAGTGAAAAGAAGTAGCCGAAATAATAGCGTTGAGTTGTCATTTGTCAGAGATTTGCTGAAAGCTTAGTGCAAAAAGTATAGATTTGTCCGGATCTAACCAAGGCCGGAGGCATATTTTTAGAAATTCTCGAAGGAAAGAACGAAAGCGGTGATTTTTCGGGCGAAAATCGGGAGCTTTGGCAAAAACTTGGGGACAAAGCGCGAAAAAGCTTCGCGTTTTTACACTCGAGTTCGCATTGCGGAAAGTAACCTGCGCGCGTTATCTTATTTTTGATTCGCGTAACACGATTCGTGCACGGCCGAATTTGGCTATGCGCGGGAAAGCCCGTAAATTTGCAGGGATATGAAAATAGACCAATTCCCCTCACAGTTGCTCGAACGTGCCGTGTCGGAAACCGCGAAACTGCCGAGTGTGGGACGCAAAACGGCATTGCGCCTGGTTTTGCACCTGTTGCGCAAAAGACGCCGAGGCGACTCACGCACTGGCCGACAGCCTTTGCGCTTGCGCGATGAGGTGAAATACTGCACCCACTGTCACAACATCAGCGATCACGAGGTTTGCGAGATTTGCGCCGACGATCGCAGAAACCATGCCCAGATCTGCGTGGTGGAGAACGTGCAAAACGTGATGGCCATCGAGAGTACAGGCATCTACGCAGGGCTCTATCATGTGCTCGGCGGCGTGATCAGTCCAATGGACGGAGTGGGCCCCGGCGACTTGACGATTGCCTCACTGGCAGACCTGTGCGCAGCGACGGTCGACGAGGTGATCTTCGCCCTCAACCCCACCCATGGAGGGCGACACCACCACTTTCTACATTTCCCGCCAACTCGCGGCGGTCATCACCCCTCGAACACCCGGTGAAGATGAGTGTCCTGGCACGCGGCATCAGGGGTGGGCGACGATTTGGAGTTCGCCGACGAGGTCACCCTCGGCCGTTCGTTGGTGGATCGTGTCGAGCTGAAAAACTAAATTCGGAACAGCGCTCCCGCCTGAGAGCTGAAATCCAACCACAACTCAACTTTAATTATGACTTACACTCACAAGACAAGCATCTATGCGCTTCATCTTGCTGCCATTGTGCTGGCAGCCATCTTTTATCTCACACTCGAAGGCACCGATCTCTTCGGCGGAAGCAACGAAGCCCGCTACGCCGTCAACTTGGCCTGCATCGCTATCACCATCGCAGCCGTGATCGTGGTGGTGTCGTGGGAAAAGTTTGGTTTCGTGGCGCGGCGTTTGCAATCGCCCGACGAATCGGTGGCTCGCCACGCCGGCCGCGTGGCGCATTTCGTGCGTACCGGCGCCTTTTGCCTTTGCGCTCAATTTCAATGCGCTGGCCTATTGCGTGGCCTCCTACGCCGAAAACGCAAAATACTGTGTGCTCATCTCGCTCGTGTTGGGCATTCTCACCTTTCCCAAGTTCGATCGTCACCACGAAATCTGATCTCCCATGCTGATTAAAACCGCGGAATTTGTCATTTCGTCGGCCCGCGCCGATCGCTGTCCGCCGACGGATGGAAAACCGGAGTATGCTTTCATCGGAAGAAGCAACGTCGGGAAAAGTTCGCTCATCAATATGCTCACGGTCGCAAGAAGTTGGCGATGACTTCGGCCACGCCCGGTAAAACGCTCCTCATCAATCATTTTTCGATCAACAACGAATGGTATTTGGTCGACCTTCCGGGCTATGGTTACGCCAAGCGAGGGAAAAAGAATGGAGAAGCTGCGCAACCTGATCGAGTATTACGTGTTGGAACGCAAAGAACTGACTTGCCTCTTTGTGCTGATTGACTCACGCCCTCGCGCCGCAGCGCATCGATCTGGAGTTTATTCAGTGGCTCGGCGAGGAAGGCGTCCCTTGCCCTCATCTTCACGAAGGCCGACAAGAGCAAAACGACCGAACTGCTGCAAGAACGTCGATGGTTTCCTCAACGAGCTGCGCAAGGAGTGGGAGGAACTGCCTCCGCACTTTGTGACGAGTAGCGCCCAAGGCCGCGGACGCGACGAAGTGCTCGACTACATCGAGCAAATCAACACTCAATTTCGCGAGAACGCATGAACCGCTACGACGGTGTGCGCCGTGTGAAACGCATTTTGGTGGCCGGCGCCGTGCTCATTGTGGTGGCCTCGCTGTGGTCTCGCACGGTTTGATCTCGGACCTGAAGAACGAAGAGCAAACCAAGATGGGCGTGTGGGCTGAGGCCATGCGTTCGCTCACTTCGGCCGACGAAACCACGGATTTGAACCTCGTGTTGCGTGTGATCAACGACAACCACACCATCCCCGTCATTGTGACCGACGAGAAAGGGCGGGTGACCACCTCGCGCAACCTCCGTTTGCGCTACCGCACCTCGCGTGACTCGGTGAAACAGGTGAATGAGGCGCTTGCTCGCCTCAAAGCGGGAGGGCATTCCATGCGCATTTCGCTCGGCACCGACGAAGTGGGGGCACACACACCACGGCGCTCTACATTTACTATGGCCAATCACTGCTATTGCAGCGGTTGGCCTGGTTTCCTTATGTGCAGTTGGGGGTGGTGACGGTGTTTTTGCTCGTGGCACTCCTGGCCTTGCTGTCGACCAAACGAGCTGAGCAAAACAAGGTGTGGGTGGGGCTGACGAAAGAAACGGCTCACCAGTTGGGCACCCCCATTTCGTCGCTGATGGCCTGGATGGCAGTGATGCGCGAAACCCATCCCGACGATGCACTCATCGACGAAATGGAGGCCGACATCCGCCGATTGGAGATGGTGGCCGAACGCTTTTCGAAAATCGGCAGTGCGCCGAAATTACATCCCGAGACGGTCGGACCGATTGTGGAGCGCGTGGCGGAATACATCGCGCGCCGCATCCCGAAATCGGTGAAGCTGACGGTCGACCTGCGCGATGAATCGGAATTGATTCCCATTTCCGCCCCGTTGGTGGAGTGGGTGGTGGAGGTGCTCTGCAAAAACGCCGCCGATGCCATGCCCGGCGTGGGACAAATTGGCATCAGCGGCGGAAAAATGGGCGATCGGTATGTGATTGATGTGGCAGACACAGGCAAAGGCATCGAACGGAAACACCACAAAACGGTGTTCCGACCCGGGTTCACGACGAAGCAACGCGGGTGGGGCCTGGGTTTGTCGTTGGCCAAGCGCATCATCGAAGAGTACCACCACGGGCGCATTTACGTGTTGCGGTCGGCACCTGGCGAAGGCACGGTGTTTCGCATCGAACTGCCCATCAATTCCGCAGTAGATGCCGAGTTTGTAGAGACTGAAAAGCAACAAAATCGGTCGTTGCGAAAGCAGATTGCGGCGCAAACACGGGTCGGATCATTTTTGAACAGCCGGCGATAGAGGCCGTCCATACGCCATCGGCGCAAGCGGCTCCACGCTTTGGCCACTTTTTGCGCGTTCCGTCATCGGCGCTCCCAAGCGAGCGAGGGTGCGGAGCGCGATTTCTCTTAGTGCAGGAAGTGTTCGTTGGAGTGAATACCGAGATGGCGGAGTGGATTGTCGACCGGGAGAATTGAAAAACCGGCTGCCTCGACTTCAACCCGAAGAGGGCATCTTCGTAGCCGTAGTCTTTGCAGCGCGCATCGTCGAAACGGACACGATCGAACACGGTTCGATGAAAAACGCGTTGAATACCGTAAACTCCGCGGCAGGGTGGCGGCGCCGCTCGGTGAGGTGCGCTGCTGCTCGGCCTGCACCCTCATAGCGCCAACGCATTCGCAACCGGAAGGGGCTTCGGCGAGGTTGGTGATGCTGCCGACAAGCACATCGGCGGCTTCCCGCTGTTGCCAATACGTGAGAATGAAATCGTCGGTGCAGATTTCGGCATCGGCGTCCATGAACAAAATATAGGGCATGCGGGATTGCTCGACCAAATAATTCCGTGCGGCGGCTCTTCCTACGTTTTCGGTGAGTCGCAAGTGCGTGCAGTTGGGCAGGAGTTCGATCATTTCGTTGCGCTCAACGATACTTTCGACGGGAGAAGCGTCGTCGGCTACGAGGATTTCGTAGTCAAACTCGCTTTCTCCGTATTGTGCCTGCATTCCCTCGCACTGCTTTTTGCACATCGGCCACCAAACGCAAGCAATCGACGTTGTAAGTGGGAATAAGGATAGAGATCATAAGAACAATCTTCCGGATAATAAAAGAGTGCACGCATTGCTCGATGAGCGAAGCGTGCACTTTCTATAATGGGGTAGGGGCTTGTCAATCGATTCACGCACCGATCGACAGAGACGCGTCTATTTTAGAGCGGCACACCGTCAGAGTTTGGCTTCCAGCGCCGCGATCTTGGTAAGTGTGTCGGCTTCCTTCTTGCGTTCGAGGGCCACAACGGCTTCGGGCGCGTTGTTGACGAAGCGCTCGTTGGAGAGTTTGCCTTGAATGCTCTTCAAGAATTTGCGCAAGTGTTCGAGTTCGGCCTTTGCAGCTTCCTTTTCTGCCTCGAGATCCACGACATCGCCGAGATAAAGGGCGTATTGCGTGGTGCCGACCAGGAAGGTCGAATAGCCGGCGCCCGAAACTTCATCAGCAACCTTGATTTCGCTGAGCGAAGCCATCTTGGCTACGAGAGCATCGTAGGCACTGATTTCATTTTTGCCCACAACGGTGAGCGAAAGTACCTCGCGGGGCGAAATGTTCTTTTGCGCTCTTGCGCCGCGCACGCCGGCAACTACGCCTTTCACGGTTTCGAATTGGGCAATGAGGGCTTCGTCTCCGCAGTGCGGGGCGTCGATGGTCTGAGGAGAGACCATAATGCTCTCGCCGGGCGGCGTTCTGCCAGATGTTGCCACAGTTCTTCGGTGATGAAGGGCATGAAGGGGTGCAAGAGGTGGAGCAAGTCGTCGAAGAAACCGAGCGTGGCACGATAAGTTGCCGCATCGATCGGAGCTTGGTACGCGGGCTTCACCATTTCGAGGTACCAAGAGGAGAATTCATCCCAGAAGAGGCGGTACACTTCCATGAGGGCTTCGGAAATGCGGTACTTCGAGAACAGATCTGCGATGGTGGCAGCGCTTTTGCGGAGTTGCGCAGCGAAACTCACTCCGTGGCTTGCAATGAAGTGGCGGGCTGTTCCAGCTTTTCGTCCACTTGCCATCCTGCACAAGGCGGAAGGCGTTCCAAATCTTGTTGCAGAAATTGCGACCTTGCTCGCAGAGCGATTCGTCGAAGAGGATGTCGTCGCGGCAGGTGCCGAAAGCATCATGCCCATACGCACACCATCTGCGCCAAATTGGTCGATGAGATCGAGCGGGTTGGGGAGTTGCCCAAAGACTTCGACATTTTGCGCCCCAACTTGTCGCGAACGATGCGGTGAAGTAGACATTCTTGAAGGGCATCTTGCCCGTGTACTCATAACCCGCCATAATCATGCGAGCCACCCAGAAGAAAATAATGTCAGGCCCGGTTACGAGGTCACTGGTGGGGTAATAGTACTCAAGCTCGGGATTGTTGGGATGATTGATGCCGTCGAAGAGCGAAATGGGCCAGAGCCACGACGAAAACCAGGTGTCGAGTGCATCTTCGTCCTGACGCAGATCCGAAAGTTGCAGGTCATTGCGTCCGGTCTTCTCACGTGCCAACTGCAAAGCGGCTTCGGGCGTTTCAGCCACCACGAATTCTTCTTGCTCGGCGTTAGGTGCGCTGATGTAGTAGGCGGAATGCGATGTCCCCACCACAGTTGGCGGCTGATGCACCAATCTTGAATGTTGGTCAACCAGTTTTTGTAGGTGTTTTTTGTACTTTGCCGGATAGAAACGAATGTCGTCTTCCATGACGGGCGGGAGGGCGAGATCGGCAAAGTGCTGCATGCTGAGATACCATTGCATGCAAAGGCGAGGTTCTACGGCAGTGTCGGCGTTGCGCTCCGAGTAACCCACTTTGTTGTCGTAGTCTTCTACTTTTCGAGGAGGCGGCGGCAGCCAGATCCTTGCGATCTGGTCGCGAACGGCCATTCTGTCTTGTCCTACGTACATGCCGGCCGCTTCCGACAAGGTTCCGTCGGCATTGAAGATATCAATCGTTTCAAGATTGTGCTTTTTGCCGAGCATGTAGTCGTTGGTGTCGTGAGCGGGCGTGACTTTCAGGCAACCGGTTCCGAATTCAATATCGACATAGCGGTCTTCGATCACGGGGATGACGCGATCCACAAGAGGGACGCGCACTTTCTGTCCCTTCAACCAGCCATTCTTCGGGTCCTTGGGGTTAATGCACATCGCAGTGTCGCCCATGATGGTTTCGGGTCGGGTTATGGCCACAACGGCGTAGCGTCCTTTCTCATCGCTGTGGATGATTTCGCCTTCTGCGTCGGTGCTGGCGCCATTATCGTCCACAACGTAGTATTTGAGATAGTAGAGTTTGCTTTTCTCTTCGCGATAGATGACCTCTTCGTTGGAAAGTGCGGTCTGGGCTTTGGGATCCCAGTTGACCATACGGAGGCCACGATAGATAAGTCCCTTGTTGAAGAGATCAACAAAGACTTTGATCACGCTTTCGCTGCGTTTTTCGTCCATCGCAAAGGCTGTGCGGTCCCAATCGCAGGAGGCACCGAGCTTTCGAAGCTGTTTTAAGATGATGCCTCCGTGCTCTTCCGTCCAATCCCAGGCGTGGCGCAAGAATTCTTCGCGGGTGAGGTCGCGTTTGCGGATGCCTTGCTTTGCCAACTTGTTGACAACTTTGGCTTCCGTCGCGATCGAGGCGTGATCCGTCCCGGGAACCCAGCAAGCGTTCTTGCCTTCCATGCGGGCACTGGCGAACCAAAAATATCTTGGATCGTATTATTCAGAATGTGCCCCATGTGAAGCACACCGGTAACGTTGGGGGGAGGGATGACAATTGTGTAAGGCCGGCGCCCATCGGGCTTGGAACTGAAAAGTTTATGGTCGGTCCAGTAAGCATACCACTTACTTTCCACTGCCTCAGGGGCGTATTTCGTGGCTAATTCCATATAGTGTACGATATTCTTGTGTCGTAAAATCAAATGAAGTGTTGCAAAAGTTACGCATTTAACGCCAACTACGGCTTGCATGCACCCATATTTTGCCCAGAATGCGATCGATGACCCAGTTTGTCGGGGTGGCACTGACCGAATCGCAAGTGCAAACGGTGTGCCCTTTGGAGGTGCCCCATGATTTCGCGGAGCGAGGGGATTTGAACATGCTCGGGATTCTCGACTTCGAGGTGGCGGTCGCCGTTTTCGCACTGCACATGAATGGGGGCGTAGGTGAAAACCGAAAAAGAAATCTGGCCGCGGTCGCCAATCAGGAGGATGCGGTCTTCTTTCACGCTTTCGTGAGCCACGAAACACCAGGTGCCCGAAGCCCGGCATGCCATCTGCGAATCTAAAAAGCAGCGCTCACTGTGTCTTCCGTGGGATAAAGTCCACCGCGATTGGCCGTGTGCCGGGTTGCTTCCACGATGGGGCCAAACAATTGCTGGAGCAAATCCAATTGGTGTGGGGCTAAGTCATAGAAATATCCCCCTCCCGCAATGTCCGGTTGGAGTCGCCAGGGCAAATCTGTCGAACGATAGTCGAGATCACGCGGAGGAACGGAAAAACGGATCTGGGCCGAGAGTACTTTCCCGATGGTTCCCTCTGCCAACAACTGCCGCACTTTGTCGAAGTAGGGTAGGTAGCGCCGATAGTAAGCCACGAAACAAGGCCGTCTCACCTCTGCCGAGATATGATTTATGCGTAAGCAATCAGCATAGCTCGTGGCCAACGGTTTTTCTACGTACACTGCTTTGCCGGCTTTGAGGGCCATGATCGAAAAAATGGCGTGTGTGGAAGGCGGCGTGGCAATAAACCGCATCGACGGAAGGATCCGTCACAGGTTTTGGGCATCAGCGTACCAGTGGGGATATCATGCCGTTCTGCGAAGGCACGAGCGCGAAGCCCGTTGCGGCTCATCACTGCCACGATTTCCGCATCCGACAACTCGGAGAAAGCCGGTAGCATCTTCAGCTCCGTGGCTTGTCCGCAGCCGATGAATCCCCACCGAATGGGTACATTTCTTTCCATGGATCTATTTTCTTCAGAGTTTTCGCGCAGCTGCGAAGGCGAATGGATGAATTATCGTGCATCCCTCCCACGCGAGTCGCTCATCGGCGCGGCGTTGCCCACATTAACCCGACGAGGCGAGGGCAAAGCTCGCCCAAATTAGAGTGTAGAGGGCAGCACGATTTTTCTTTCCTTCGCGAATGTAGATGTGATTCGGTCGGGGCGTACCGCTAACTCGGCGACCGCTGAGCTCATAGAGGGGGGCAAACCGCATGGCGTCCTCCGTTTTTGGCTTGTTCAGTCCCGTTACCGTGTAGTCGTCGTAGCTGAATGTCATCGTACTATCCTCGTTTGTGCGCATACCATCAGAAGCGATGACGTGCATTCCCCTGATACCAAAACAAACGGGGAGAACTCTCGGTCGAAAATTCGATGACGTTGTCCAATCCGGTAGAAATCGCCACGATATTCTTCGAGTTTTTGGCAACTGCGGCACTTTGCCACACATTGTCCGCGCGAACGATGCTGCACCGCAGATGATTGCGATTCGTATTCACGGCATTCACTTCCCAGCGGTTGGGTTCGTAGTCAATATGGTAGAACAACATGCCGTGGCCGAGACCTTTGGGGAACCAGCGCGAGGGTTGTCGGTTTTCAAGTAGGTAGTATTCTGCGGAATTGGCCGGATTGCGCAATATATAAGCGTTCGGTGTGCCGGCAGCAGGCTTTGCCAACGGACTAATGCGGAGATGTCCGTTGGAAACCTTCAATTCGTCCGGTTGCAACCACCCCAAGCAAGCGCGTTCGTAGGCGGAATAGCCCATCGGCGCGTAACCATCATTCCAATATTGGCCGTAATCCATCACATCAAACAGGTCCGGCGTTTGGAAATCCAACGGATTCCCACTGGTTGAGTAGAAGTCCGGGAGGCCTAATGCGTGTCCCAGTTCGTGACACAGGACGCCGATGCCGTCCGGCTCGCGGTGATCCACAACGGGATACCCGTCTTCCATCACCACTTGACCATTTTCCCGTTTATATATGGGCGTGAGTTCATTACCGACGAAGTAACTGTTGAAGGCCACGCCATTGATGCGCGTAAACTCCGCCTTGTAATGCGCCCAGATGTAGTCTTCGCTTCCCCGTGTCTTGGAGTTGTGCTCACCTTCTCCCGCGAAAATGAAGACCACAAGGGGAACAGCCCCTCCATTCACGAAGCGTTGGAAATTCATCCCCTTGGCTTGAGCCAAGCGCAGCGCTTCATTATAAAACTCATAGATATTCGCATTCTTGCTGTTGCCCTCGTTGGCTCCATAATAGGAACGCGGACGCGAAAAGCTTCACTTGTCCCAGCACTTCAAACTGGGGCGTGAACTTTCCGTAGCTTTGATCTACGAAGTAATCGCGCACACTCCCGCGTGAACTCTTGTTTTGTCGGAAGCCCGGCTCGTTGAATTGCCGATTCATGTGCTCGATTGTCGTACTCGGTTGGAAAGAAACATCCGCAAACTCAACGAGTACCACAGGAATAAGCTGCTTCCCGATGCTGGGGAGGGGTGCCGAGTGCCGAGACACCGAGGCGGCCGAGCCCATCGTCGGAAACCGTGTGGAAAGAACGGGTGTCGGTAGGCTGTGGCGCGCGATAAGGGCAGTACGTGTCGCCGTTTCCGGGACGCGCGAGCCCAAGGCTGTCGAGCGACACGGACGAAACGGCACCATGACTGTCCGATACGAGTATGCGGCGCACCGGTTGCGTGGAGAAGGCAGCCATCATTGTGCCGGCCAGAAGGCAAGTCAAAGCGAATGATTTGATCATTTGGCATAAAAAGTTCAGGCCCACGATCCGACGATAGAGGGCGGCAAGTTCAAAAATAAGCATCCCCGCAGCGGCAAAATGCGGCGGCCACCACGTAAACCCAAACGGGAAGATACGATTCTCCGAGCATCAATTGCGAATTTGCGCTGTTGAAAAAGCCCCACACCGATGAGCAATTGCGGAAGCACCACGAGTCCAATGAGCATAAGCCACATAGACAGGTCAAGCGTGAGACGCAACAAGCGTTTGTCTGTAGAAGGACGCATCTGCTCGCGCGACACGTACCAACGTCCCGAACGTAGCATTCGACGGGTCGCAATGTGTGCGTAGATCAAGGAGAAAAGAGCAAAAACTACCGATGACCGAACAAATTATTCTCATAAATCAATTCCTATCGCGCTCAAAGCTTTGCTCGCCCGGCACATGTTGGAAGAGCAGTGCCACGATTGGTGCAAAGCACTTGTAGGTTGTCGACACGCCCCCCACTGCCAACAATGCGGCCGAAGTGGCACTCAACAGATAGGGGAGGCCGATTCGACGAACCACCGTCTTGCGGCGACGGGCAAGGATGAAGAAGGCTTTGCGATAGGCTTTCATGAGAATAGGAGTTGGAGTTCAGAGCAAAGTTAGCAAATCTCCGCTCAAATACAAACCTTCTTTTGCGAAAATGCGCTCACGCTCTTGATCTGACGCGGGCTTTGCTCGTTTGTTGCGCGCTAACAAGCACTGCGTCGTCCAATTCGCGTTGCGAGTGGGAGGGCCTCACACTGTTTGCCTCGGACGAACGCTGCATCCGTCAGGAGAATTGCTGTCGACACACATTATATATAAGGAGTACGCGCAGCATGTCTCTCCCACGCCCAGCTTACCGCAGTTGTTGGTAGGTCTCGGCCAAATAATGGACCATTTCTTCGACGTTCGTCTTGAGGAAAGAGAAACGACGCGGGTGGCACGACCAAATGATCTTTGTATCGTAGCCTTTCACCGTATAAACTGCACGGAAGGGCTCTTCATAGTAGGGTTTGTGCCAGGGTGACATCCAGCCCGTCGAAGAAATCGGGGCGTTCCTCCCAATTGAAGATGAAAAATCACGTCGGGATGATAAGCCCTCAAGCAGTGGTTTTTAGGCGTTCGATGGGGTGGGCAAGTGCTTTCAAGCGGCGATAAGTCTCCACATCCGTAATGTCGTCCCAGGTTCCTTCGTTGACCAACGATTCGCGGACCCTCAATCGCATTCATATTCCCATAGCCAAGCTGCGAAATGCAGTACTTTTGTGCTGTCGTCAGTTGACGAACGTCTCCGGGAAGCTCACCGGTGAGCAGATAAATTTGAAGTTTCGCCGCCAACGTCCAGAAAGAACCGGCGTTGTTGGCCCATTCGAGGGTTCGCTCAGGCGTCACGGTGTTGGCACTCTCGCGCAAGTAATCGCCGAGGCGTCGTTCTTCGACGCAGGGAAGGAAACCGTTAGGGTGCGAATTGGGAACCCAGTAGTAGGTGTCGCGCCCCACATAGAAAAATTTTGAGCGGCGCTGCGCCGTAGCGCGGAAACACATGCGGAATGAACGGGCCGTAGGGGTAACCACAGCGGTAGAGCGGCAAAGCGCTATCGCAGAATTGCCGGAGTAACGGAAGGTAGACCGTTGTATTGACGAAGTTTTTCCATGATAAATCCGATTATAAGAAAGAACTCCACTCTCCGTTTGGTGGGAGAGTGGAGCAGAGTTGAGAGAACGAATGAATATTATTCGCCCTTTTCCATCTTAGCTTTGAGTGCAGCGAGGTGCATCGTTGTCACCAAGGAGATTTGCAGCAGCCTGGTTGTTGATCACCACGTTGTTTTTCTTCCTTGTTGGCACGGGGAGCAGCCGAACGACGGTTCTTCTTCTCGGTGCGTTCTGCCGAAACACTGTCGTCGAACGTACGCGTGTGCGAGAGGAGAATGCGGCGACCGTCCTTGTTGAACTCTGAGCACCTTGAAGGGAAGCTTCTCGTTGAGCTGAGCTTTCGAGCCGTCTTGCTTCACGAGGTGACGGGGAGTCACGAAACCTTCCACGCCATATTGGAGCTGAACGACAGCACCCTTGTCGTGAATTTCGGTGATCGTGCCTTCGTGTACACTACCTTCGGTGAACACCGTTTCGAATACATCCCAAGGATTCTCTTCGATCTGCTTTGTGTCCGAGGCTGAGACGACGGTTGTCCTTGTCGATTTCGAGGACCTTCACCTCGATGGGAGCGCCCACCTGCGTGAATTCGCTGGGGTGCTTCACTTTCTTCGTCCAAGAGAGGTCGGAGATGTGAATCAGGCCGTCAACACCTTCTTCGAGTTCTACGAACACACCGAAGTTGGTGAAGTTGCGAACTTTGGCAGTGTGCTGCGAACCTACGGGGTATTTCACCTCGATGTCCTTCCAAGGATCTTCCTTGAGCTGCTTGAGGCCGAGCGACATCTTGCGATCCGTGCGGTCGAGCGTGAGGGACAACAGCTTCTACTTCGTCGCCCACCTTGAGGAAGTCCTGAGCAGAGCGGAGGTGCTGGCTCCAAGACATTTCCGAAACGTGGATGAGACCTTCGACACCGGGAGCGATTTCCACGAATGCGCCGTAATCGGCCATAACTACAACGCGGCCCTTCACTTTGTCACCCACCTTGAGGTTGGGATCGAGAGCATCCCAGGGATGGGGCGTGAGTTGCTTGATACCGAGGGCGATGCGCTTCTTCTCTTCGTCGAAGTCGAGGATAACCACCTTGACCTTCTCGTCGTCCTGCACCACTTCGCGGGGATTGCTTACGCGACCCCAAGAAAGATCGGTGATGTGTACGAGACCATCCACGCCGCCGAGGTCGATGAACACGCCGTAGTTGGTGATGTTCTTGACCGTACCTTCGAGCACTTGACCCTTTTTCGAGGGTGCTGATGATCTGTTGTTTCTGTGCTTCGAGCTCAGCTTCGATGAGTGCCTTGTGGCTAACCACAACGTTCTTGTACTCCTGGTTGATTTTCACCACCTGGAAGTCGAGCGTCTGGCCGACGTAAACGTCATAGTCGCGAATGGGCTTCACATCGATCTGCGAACCGGGAAGGAATGCCTCGATGCCGAAGACATCAACGATCGTACCGCCCTTCGTACGGCACTTGATGTAGCCCTTAATGATCTCTTTGTTCTCGAGAGCCTGGTTGATGCGCTCCCACGACTTGCTTGCGCGAGCCTTCTTGTGCGAGAGAATGAGCTGACCCTTCTTGTCTTCGAGATTTTCTACGTAGACCTCTACCTTGTCACCGATCTTGAGTTCGGGATTGTAGCGGAATTCGTTGGCGGGAATAACGCCGTCGCTCTTCGAGCCGATGCGAACCACCACTTCACGCTTGGTGATGTCGGTAACTTCACCTTCCACCACTTCGTTTTCGTGCACGTTGTTGAGCGTCTTTTCGTAAGCCGCTTCGGTAGCCTGATGGTTTTCACCGGTGGCAACAGTGCCGTTTTCAAATGCATCCCAATCGAAATCTGCGAGGAGGTGCAACGTTTTTAAGATTCTCCATTAATGTTAGTTGGTTGATAAATGTGGATAAAAAACGATCCTCGCCGGCCGCGCTCGAGTGTCCCATATTGGAGAAAGAGGGCTGCGCTCGCCGTATCGTGGCGCGACGGGGAAATTCGGGCGCGACAGGGATGTCGCGCTCATGAATCGCCTGCAAATGTAGGCGTTTTTTTGAGATGCACCACTTTTTCTGCCTAATATTTTGCTGTGAGTGAGAGTTTTTCGGCTTTTTGCGCTCACTTTGTGCTGCGAAAGTCGTACATTCGCTGCAAAACTCCCCAGATTATGAAGAAAAGCCTCCTGTTTTTTGCAACAATCTCCCTCCTTTTTTTCACGGCTTGCACAAGCCGGAAGAACAACAGCGCCACATCGGGTGAGGTGGAGCGCACCGAAAAGCATCGGCAGACGCCAAACCGGTCGCAGATTCCACGCTCTACGGCACTGCAACCGACGATTGGGGCATGAGCACCTTCGCGGTGAAAACTGCCGACGGCCGCGAAGTGCAACTCGTGCGCACCCACAACGACGGAACATCGGCCCAAATTTACGGCGATTTGACGCCGGGCAATGTATATGCCCTCACCACCACCGACAATGGCACCGCATTGGCCATCGCAATCAACCCTCACTCAGTTGAAACAAGTGGTGCGCAGTGGGTTCAAAATCGTGAACGGGCAGTTATTGCTTCCTCGTTCGAATGGTGAAGAGCCCGTCGAGATCCTCAAATTGGACGCCGACAGCCTGGTGGCCAAGGGACAGACAACCGTTTATCGCTTCGAAAAAAACAAACATTGATGACCTCAGACGCCAAACCCATGCGCGCGTATATAAGGCCTCAGCAGGATCAGGGAAAGACGTTCACGTTGGCGGCCGAATTCATCGCCAATCTGCTCAACGACTTCAATCCGGTCGACAATGCGCACCGACATCAGTTGGCCATCACCTTTACCAAAAAGGCAACCAACGAGATGAAGGAGCGCATCTTGCAGTATCTTTTCGAGTTGGCCTACGTCGACGACCTCACGAAGGTGGGGATTCTCTGCGCCGTGCGCGATCGACTCACGCAGCCCCTCGGCGATCAGCAGATCCGTGCCCGCGCCCGGCAAACGCTACACCAGATCCTGCACGGCTATGACCACTTCCGCGTCATGACCATCGACTCTTTTTTCCAGTCGATGCTCACCTCCTTGGCACACGATCTCGGGTTGTCGGCCGGCTTTCGCGTGGAACTCAACGACAAGAACACGACGAGCCGCGCGGTCGAGAAGATGTTGCGCGAATTGCGCCCGGGCTCGCTTGAATTGGAGTGGGTCACACGTTTCGTGGAGCAGCGTTTGGAAGAATCGAAGAGCTGGAATGTCAGTTACCCCCTCAATGCCTTGGCCGAAGAGCTCACGAAAGAGGCCTATATGACCAATGCCGACCGGCTTCGCGCGCTCCCGCTCAGCAGTGCTGTGGTGAATGGTTATCGAAACCACATCAATCAACACAAAGAGCAGGCGCAACAGCTGATTCGGCGCGAGGCCGAAGTGCTCGACGCCCGTATCAGCGCCGACAAAGATGGCTACGGGGTATTGAAATATGGGAAGAAATCTTCCAGGACTTCTTGAAAAATACATCGATTGGGATTTTGGCAAAGAATAAATCAGTGGGCGATGTGGTAACCCAGACGATCGACGCTTTTATTGCGAACCCGACCGATAAGATCACTAAGAAATTCCTCGGCGCACGCAATGGATGGGTCGAAAGTATCGCAGCTGATTTTGCAGCCTTTCGTCAAAAACAGAAGAGGGCTGATCTGCATCAATTCCTGCGAACTGAGCACCAAAAACCTCAACCCCAGCTTCGCCTGTTGGACACCATCGACAAAGAGGTACGCGCCATCAATCGCGAAAGCAACGCCTTCATGCTGGCCTACACCCCCTTGCTTTTTCACAAACTCGTGGGCACCGACGAAGTGTCGTTCGTGTTTGAACGCGCGGGCACGAACTTCCGGCACATCATGATCGATGAATTCCAAGACACCTCACGGCTGCAGTGGGCCAACCTCCGTCATCTCTTTGCGAGACCGCTTCGACTGACAATAGTGAGTATGATTGTGGGTGACGTCAGCGGGGCATCTACCGTTGGCGTGGGGGAGACTGGAATGCACTCGCACGTTTCACCGACGACGAGAATATACCGGATCAAACACCTGGAACGCAACTACAGAAGTGGCGAACGCATTGTGCGATTCAACAATGCGCTCTTCGTGCGGGCGGCACAAGTGCTCGATCGCGATGGATTAGATGAAACACAACTCCTCACCAAACTCTATGACGAGCGCGAAGTGGCGCAGCAACAGCTGAATCGCCGGCGGTTTCGTGCGCATTCATGTCTTGCCGAAGCCCGCAGCGCAGAGCGAAAAGCTGAGGTGAGGAGAGTTGGCCGCAGTCGAAAGAACAAGAAGTGAGACAGCTGGCGTAGAACAAATCGTCCGTATACGCCGAGCGGTGTGCCCTGTGACAAAAATGGCCATCCTCGTCCGTGTAAAAGCCGAAGCCCAGCAAGTTTTGTCCTTCTTCGAGTCGCTCTCCGACCACGAATACTTCCGAAGAGACCCCATCCAGCTCATGTCTGACGAGGCTTTTCTGCTGGAAGCCTCGCCCGCGGTGCAAAACCATCGTGCACACGCTCCGATTGATCCTGCATGCCGACGACGGAGTGGCGCGTGCCTACGTCAAGTCCACTGTTCGCCGGAGCAACACGCCGAGGTGTTCGAAAAATCCACCAATGGCAGGGCGAGTTCTACCCAGCATGTGCCGTTCCCACTGAACTCGTGGAACAAATCGTAGAGCTCTTTGCACTCAATGCACAAAAAGGGACAAGCACCTTATCTCTATGCTGTTTTCTCGATGCCGTGCATCACCTTCCTCGAAGAGAACATCTCCCGACATCGCCACCTTCCTGAAATACTGGGACGAAGCTACACGAACAGAGCATCCCCTCTGCCGCTGCCAAGGGGCGTGCGCATTCTCACCATTCACAAGTCGAAAGGTCCTCGATTTCCACACCGTTTTCATTCCCTATTGCAGTTGGAAAATCGAAGAGGATCAGGGGCAGCGACTATTTTGTGGGTGGAGCCGAACGAAGCGCCCTACAACGAAAATTCCCCTCCTCCCCATCCCGCTCGGCAAACAAACCGCCAAAACGTATCTATGCCTCGCACTATGTCGGTGAGCACATCAGTCGGCGCATCGAAAGTCCTCAACATCGGCTACGTTGCCTTCACTCGTCCGCGCCAGAACATCGTAGCTCATTGCGCCTACAAGGACAGTAACACCTTCCGCGAAGTGCTGGCGGCGCATTGAGCGCGCCGTGATCGACGAACCCGAGTGGAGTCCCTATCTGTTGAAGGCCGAAAGAGGAAAGATGCCGGAAGGCGACGAGGCCAACGACGGAAAGGCTGACACGGCGTCGGCTTTTGCCGCCGACGGCGAGGACTGCTTTTTCGAATGGAGCCTTCATCTCGAGTGCGGAAAACCGGTGGCAAAAAGAAGGAGCGAACCAATCCGCTACTCTTTCGACCCCGAGGCCGAATCTGTGCACTACACGCTCAATGCGCGCAAGGTGCAGGTGGTGCAGTCCAACAGTGCTCACCTTTTCAACGCGCGCCTTTTGGAAGACGCCGACACGAGTGGGGAAATTGAGCAATTGGAGGCGCGCAGACGCGGGAAATGCCGCATGCCAGTCCTGAAAATGTGGAAAGTGCCGACCAAGTCGTCGATGCTGTCGAGCGTTTTGCGGCAGAAGGTCGCTTGGTGGACAACGCCAAGCCCGAAACCATCGTCCAACAACTCACCGAAGCGCTCTCGCATCCCGTGGCCCGCGAGTGGTTCGACGGATCGTGGACCTTACATCGCGAACAAAACATCCTGCGCAAGGGAAACACGCCCCAGCGCCCCGACCGCGTCATGGAACGTAACGGCGAAACGGTGGTCAGTGACTACAAATTTGGCGCACCGCATCGGCGCCATCACGAGCAAGTGCAGCACTATTGCCATTTGCTCTCCCGAATGGGACGCAGCAACGTGCGCGGTTACGTTTGGTATGTCTATGCCGGTCGAGTGGAACTCGTCGATTTGACCATGTAGCCCGCGGAGAGAACCGCATTTTCAGCCATTGACCGAATGCCCATTCGGTCACGATATAAAAAGTAGGGGAGCCTCGTCTGAAAGCTCCCCATTTTTGTCACAAAAGTTGGAGGAACGTCCGAAAAATCCCTCTTTTTATGCCCTCTCCGCGTTTCGCTCGGAAAAATGCAGCACCACCGAGTTTGTTGGGAGGCAGTCTTTCGGAAAGTGCTCTCTCGTTTGCAGCAGTTTCCTTCACTTTTTCTCCGCGAACTCTTTGCAAAATTGGGCGCTTATCGCTACATGTTTGCAGTGAAGATTTCGGGCTCAATGCCGCACCGCCCCTGTTGCTCCGAAAGAGATCTGAGGGTCACTGTGAAGATAAGCCTTCGCAGGCGCGTGAGTTCCCGTCCGGTGCATAACACACGGACCGTTTCGAAGTTCTCCTGAAGAAGTGAAATTCAAACAACCCTATCATATATTACCAACATCACGACAATCGATACTTGCAACTTCGCAGGCCACAAGCCATCGTACGTGTGGACTTCAATGTGCCCCTCGACGAGAACGGTAACATCACCGATGACACGCGCATCCGCGGTGCGCTCCCCACACTCAAGAAGATTCTTGCCGATGGCGGTGCACTCATCATCATGAGCCACATGGGCAAGCCGAAAGGCAAGGTAAATCCCAAATTGTCGCTCGGACAAATCAAAGAAGCTGTCGCTGCTGCACTCAATGCTCCCGTGACCTTCGCTCCCGACTGCGCAAAAGCACAGGAAGCTGCCGCTGCACTCAAGCCCGGCGAGGTGCTCCTGCTCGAAAACCTCCGCTTCTATCCCGAAGAAGAGGGTAAGCCCGTGGGCATCGACAAGGAAGATCCTGCTTACGACCAGGCTAAGAAAGAAATGAAGGTGCGTCAGCAAGAGTTTGCCAAGACTTTGGCTTCTTATGCCGACTACTATGTGATGGATGCCTTCGGCACTGCACACCGCAAGCACGCTTCTACGGCAGTGATCGCCGACTATTTCGACGCCGACCACAAGATGCTCGGCTATCTCATGGAGAAAGAAGTAGAAGCTGTAGACAACATTCTCAAAAACATCAAGCGTCCCTTCACGGCCATCATGGGTGGATCGAAAGTGTCGACCAAAATCGGCATCATCGAGAACCTCATGGACAAAGTGGACAACCTGATTCTCTGCGGCGGCATGACCTACACGTTTGCACGCGCACTCGGCGGAAAAATCGGTATCTCGCTTTGCGAAGAAGACAAGCTCGATCTCGCGCTCTCCATCATCGAGAAGGCCAAAGCCAAGGGTGTGAATCTCGTCCTGGGTACGGACTGCGTAGCCGGCGACGCTTTCAAGAACGACTGCAACACGCAGGTGGTTCCCGTCAACGCCATCCCCGACGGTTGGGAGGGTCTCGACGCCGGGTCCCGAGAGCCGCAAAGCCTTCGCCGCTGTCATCGAGCCCGCTAAGACAATTCTCTGGAATGGTCCCGCCGGTGTTCGAATTCGACAACTTCACGGCCGGTTCGCGTGCGATTGCCGATGCTATCGCCGTGGCTACGAAAAATGGTGCCTTCTCGCTCATCGGCGGTGGCGACTCCGTGGCCTGCATCAACAAGTTCGGCATGGCCGACCAGGGTATCTTACATCTCACCGGCGGCGGTGCGCTGCTCGAAGCCATCGAGGGTAAGGTTCTCCCGGTGTGGCTGCCATCAAGGGCTAATTTGAGATTGTAATATCGCAATAAATTATTCGAAGTTACGGAGTGTGCAATGCTACCGGCGTTGCCACACCGTAACTTCGGCCTTTTTCTGCATGTCTTACTCTTCTCTTCTTCCTCTCGTTCTGTTGGGGCTCGGTTTGGCCGCCTTGTTGCTGCTCGCGCTTCCCGCCTGTCGGCAAAGCAGGGCGACCATAGAGAGCGGCGAACGCCGTGCGCCGGACGATAGTACCTCGTTGCGCATCGCTTGTCCCTTGACGGCGGAGAGCATCGCTTCTATTACGCCGTGCGCAGCGGAATTTGTGACTCACTCGGCTTGCCCCTTCGCGTGAAAACCTACTTTGCGCAGTTTGATGCCGACACGGCTCTACTTGGTCGGACAGTCGACGGCGGAATCACGGATCATTATCGTGCAGCCTACTACCGTTCGCGCGGACGCATGCGCAATTTCGATGAGTTCATCGCCCTCAACGGAAGCTGGTCCCTGCTTGCAGGCGGACGTTTGCGCATACGTGAGTTGCGAAACCTCAAGGGGCGCACCGTGGGCATGGCGCGTTATGCCAACTCCGACCATTATATCACCCGATTGCGTGACAGTTTGCGACTGAAGAGCGACGATTTGTTTTTCGCACAGGTGAATAGTTTCAAGATTCGCCACCTCATGCTGGAAAACGAGCAGATCGATTGTGCCGTTCTGCCCGAGCCGTATGCCTCACGCGCCGTGGCCAACGGGAATGTGCGCTTATCTTCGGCACTTCCCTCCGAAATGCGAATGTCGCTCTACATGAATCAGCGCGCCTTGCACAACAAACGTCACAATGCCCAGGCACAACTGCTGCGCAAAGCCTACAATCTCGCTGTGGTTGCGATCAACAAAGGACGGACTCCCTATTTAGACAGCGTTTTGGTGAAGGATTATCAAGTTCCCGCCGCACAATTGTCGGCCATTCGCCTGCCACGCTACGACGCCACCCACTAACCGGCAAGCGCCCTCACGTGGCGGAGACGAATGGCGAGGATAGGCAGCAGAAGCAGCCCCACTTTCTCCCGTCTCTTCCCGTCGTTTGCTTCGTTTCCGCACCGAAAAGTTCAAAAGCCCCGTCTTTACGATCTTACCCCATAGGATATTTTTCATGAGCACATCGACTTATCTCACCTTACGCGAGGACACCTTGCGCGCCCTGCGCGAATTCCGACTCGCTGACGCCCTCCGATCGTTGAAAGCCCAAATTGGGCAAATCAATACGCCCACTCATTTTGACCTACTCTCGGTGGCGTTTGCAGATGGACTACGACTCTTTTTTCTCGACAGTCTGCAGGAAGACCCCGCTCACTTGGGAGTTCAAGAAAAACAGCTTGCACAGTTGCAAGAAACTTATCGCGTATGCGACGATTTGCACCGCTACTTTCGTTTCGAATTCGCCTGCGGTTTTGTGCGCCCCGAGAAGGAAGTGGATGGTCGCACGATGTCTTACCAACTTTTGTCCCAGGACAATGCAAGCCCCGGCGTGTCTGATGTCTTTAAGGGCGAAGGTTCCAACGACACACTCTTCAATGTGCTCTGGACAGCCCCACAGTGGACGCAGGAACAAGCCCACGACGCTGAGAAATTCCTGGACGACGAGAACGCAGACGGGGAACGGCGAAGCCATGGCCGCCTCCGCTGTGACTTTACGTCTCTTCTCTTCGTTCGATGATCGGCAATTTGTGTGGCTTTTGTCGGGCAGCGCAAACGAAAAACGTCCGGCGTTTTGCACACCCGCTCCCTGATCGGCGCTGTGCTCGTCGCGATAAAACAGCAAGAATGGCTTCCGCTCTTCCCCGAAGCGAAAGAATGGGCCTCGCGACTCGTGGATTTCACGTCAGCATATCCGCCCTTCTGGAGTATGCTCCAGCGCGCGCTGTGGATAGCCCAGGAGACCGTGCCCTTCAGTCGCCACCTCATCAAGGAATTGCTCCCACAAATCATCAAGAGCAAGGGGGCTTTCCCGCTCGAGACCGAAGAGTTGATGCAAATCATCGAGGGACGGAAGGAAATGACTCCCGCGCAAAAACATTCAGCGCGTATTCCTCGAAGTAGCACGGGTGCAGACCGACGGAATGGACATCAACTACGGCATCTTTGGGCGTTTCACCATGCGCCATCCCTTCTTCCACGAAGCCGCCCACTGGTTTTACGAATACTCCCCCGAGCATCCGGAGTTAGCCGGAGTCCCCTCGGGCATTGATCTGCGCCATGCTGAGCGAGGTGGGCGAATCGGCAACACAGAGCGCTTCAGTTGGGTGAAAGCTGCGGAGGTGCTCCAAACGATCACCGACGAAAACGAGAAGCAAGAGAAGCGCATGCAGATCAACTCGCTCTTTGCTGAAGCCGACGTCAATTTCACGATCGAAGTTGTGAGCTATTCGACAGCAGAAGACCGCATAAAGGGCTATCTGCGTGATCTTTTCCGCTTTTGCTCCCTCTATGTCTATCGTAACGAGCAAGACAATCCTTTCCGCTGCGACCTTTTTCTTGCCGAGAACCCACTTTTTGCCTCGGCCTTCGAAGATCCCGAGGAACGCGGGGAGCTGGCCGAATTTTGCTTGCCGTATGATTTGTGGAACCCCGTGATTTCCTTGCTAAATGAGGAAAGTACCGACGTGCAAACGCTGCGAAAACTGGCATTTGCCCACTATAAACTGAAAAAATTTCGAGAAGACTGTGAGCATTCTGAGGCTGCCCCTGCAAATCGATGCGAATAATTACGAGGTTCTTCACGATTTGGCGCGACTTTGCAACGAACTAGACCGCAATGAGGAGACCTTGACCTATTTGGTGCAGATGGAAGCACTGAAACCGAGGATGAACAACTGCTTTTCCGCATAGCGATCGGCTATGCAAGGTTGGAACTCTACGAAGAAGCGCTGACCTATCTCTACAAGCTGGAGTATTTGTTTCCCAACAACCTAAGAGCTCAACGTGTGAAGGCTTTTGTGCTTGTTCTGCCTACGGAGATTTTACTGAAGCTGAACCGCTTTTTAGAAGCACTGCTCGATGCCGACGTGGAACCGCTCCCGCTCTTGGAGGAAAACAAGGAAAAGCAACTCGAAAACTGGGCAAAAAGTCAAGTCGGGGAGACTACTTCCACGCAGCGCACAACGCCCTGGTCGCTCGGCAAAGTGCCCAAAGCGATAGAATATTACATGAACGGACTTTCGATCCAAGGCAAGAATCGTGCGGAAGTCGCGCTTTTTCATGACAATGCTGAGGAGCTGACCGCCGCCGGTTGGCAGGAAGTAGACTATTCATTGATCTGTGATCTCGTGAACCGCGAGCTGGAAAAATAAAACGTCGCTTTCCAATCACATACAACGGCGGCGGGAAAGCAGTAGTTCCCAACAGCGCGAAACGTGCTCCCGATCATTCACAAAAGTCCATCGCTCACAAATGAGCGATGGGCTTTTTCATTTGGACTTGCGCCTTCAGTCTGCAACCATCCCGCTTCGAAAAAGCACGAGAGTAGGGTAGTCGCAACGCAAAACCACGGGAGGTTCACTCAACGTAGAGCACCAGGCCCTTGAGGATACTCGCCTTCCGGGTGATAAATGTTGATGGGATGATCGGCAGGTTGGTGCAGTTGATGCAAAATGCGCACATGTCGCCCACTTTGCGCCGCCGCCGTGAAAACGGCCAAGCGAAACTGGTCCTTGTTGACCGCTTGCGAACAGGAGAAGGTGAAGATGATGCCCCCGGGCTTGATTTTTCGGAACGCAATGGCGTTGAGTCGCGTGTAACCCTTGAGGGCGTTGCGCAGCGCATCCCTGTGCTTTGGCGAAAGCCGGGGATCCAACACAATCAGATCGTAGTTGCTGCCCGCGCGATCGAGAAATTTGAATGCGTCTTCGGCGTAGGCTTCGTGCCGCTCGTCGTTCGGAAAATTGAGCGCGATGTTGGCCTCCGTGAGTCGGATGGCCTGTTCGCTGGCATCCACGCTGTGCACGCATTCAGCCCCGCCGCGCATCGCATAGACCGAGAAACCACCGTGTAACAGAACATGTTCAACACCGAACGCCCGCAACTGTACTGTTCGAGTAGGCTTCGGTTGTCTCTTTGGTCCACGAAAAATCCCGTTTTCTGGCCTTTGAGCCAGTCAATCGTGGAATTTCAAACCATTCTCAAGGGCGACATTCTCTTCCGTGTTGCCGCGCAAGAAGCCATTTTCTTGCGGAGATCAGCTTTGTAGGGAAGGGTCGTCTCACTCTTGTAGTAGATGTTGCGCACCGCTCCCTCAGTTGCTTCGAGCAGCGCGTCGGCAATGGCCTCGCGGTCGCAGTGCATCCCCACAGAGTGGGCTTGCATCACCGCCGTTTCGCCAAAAATGTCGATGATCAAACCGGGTAAGCGGTCACCTTCGCCGTGCACCAGTCGATAAATACGCCGTTCACCGCAGGGTTGACGTTGAGTTGCAGCGCTTTTCTCATGCGGAAAGCCTCGCGCAAGCGGGTTACCCAAAAACAGTGGTCGATGGGCTCATCGCGGAAGGTGAGTACACGCACGGCGATGGAACCAATTTGGTAATGTCCGCGGGCTATAAAAGCTCCGTCAGCATCCACGATGTCCACCACTTCCCCTTCTTGGGGCAGGGGGCGCGATTTAGCGTTCCGCGCAGGGCCCCGAAAAGATCCAAGGGTGAAAACGTTTGAGACTTTCGGATTTTCCGCGGCGAAGTTGAAATGTTGTCATTGAATCTCTGGTTTTGGAGTGCTTTTTTCGGGAGAAATGAGCCGGAAGTCGCCATTATTCTTGAGCTCTTCCATGCGGTGATAGAGTTTCAAACAGGCATCAGCGTCGGTAGCTGCGTACACCCGCTGCTTTTCATCGAGCGCATCGGCCTCCCCAATTGGAAAGTTGCGCATTTTTCGAGATGCGTTGACGGAAGATATTGGCGAAAAAGCTTCGCCAAACTCATGTCTTTGATGCCCATCTGCGCTGCTATTTGTTGCAGATCCACGAAATTGCGCGGTTTGAGCGACGGTCTTCTTTTGTGCAATTGCTGCACATCGTCTTTGAGCGAGAGGCCAATTTTTTTTATCTCCCCATTCTCGAGCAGATGTGCCAAGGCGTTGGGCAGTCCCATGTAGTTGAGCCGGAAAAGGAAGCAAAGATCGGCAGTGGCCACCTGCAAAAGTGCCACTTTGTGCTGCTGTCCCTTGCGAAAAGAGGGGCGGGTCTCTGTGTCGATGCCCAATTCTGTATTCCGGCTGAGGTATTGCACAGCTCGCTCCGCTTCACTCTCACTCTGGACGACAACAATTCGCCCATCGAAGGTGTAGCGGGGGAGTGTAGCTATGATTTTCTTGTCCGTTTGGACGAAAAAGTTCTTGCATAAACGTGAGGGTAAAAATGGAGCTTCGGGCGATAACTGAGTGAGATCTACGGTTTGACTTAGATCTCGTCCACTTGTCCCGAAGCAACAAGCTCGTGCATCGCTCTCAAAGCCCCGAGCAACTGCTGTCCCCAGTGCATTCTGAATTCTTCCATGCACTCAAACAGCGCCACTTCCATCGCTTCGTCTATCTCGTTGCGGAAGGCTTCGACCATGTTGCGCAGGGCTTGATAGACGTCGGCCAACGATTCGCTCACCGTGCAGACAACCGGCGCATCGGGTAGCGAAACTGCTCGACAAATACGTCGAGATAGTCGTCGGCATCGCGCATTATGGCCGCTATTTGGGTGCGCACGTATTCATAGTCGCTTTCTGTCACCACGGCGTCCACACAACCGACACCTTCTTCGATCTCGTCGATGAAAGCCGCCTTAAGATAGACCATGGGCAGCAAGCGCTGCATGACGGCGGTGAATTCTCCGCGCTCGCTTCCCTGAACATTGCTCCACCTGCTTACAGAATTCGGTGGCAACGGTGACAAAAATCCAAGATGTCGCGGCGATAAATTCGTTCCATGTCCAATATATTTTTGAGTAGAAGGGGTACAAAGTTAGGGATTCCCTCGCGATTCGTCTCTTAAACTCAGGAGATTTTTCGCGAAAAAGTCGGGAAGTTTGCGCCAAAAATAGGGGCGTTTCTACGAATCGCCCCCGTGTACAGTTGTAAATTTGGGGATTCTCCTACAATCCGAACTTACGATCGGGGCATTCGTAGAAGTAATAAAACCAATAAGTGCCGTAGAAATCGTCGGCCATGAGGTTGCGCTCCGCGCGCTCCGCATCTTTCACATCGCGAGGAAACTGTTTGCGGATGCTATCTCGGCGACTGATGAAATCTCGATAGTTGGCTTCTGTCGCTTCGTCCTGATAAGAAAAGGATGGGGTGGGTGGTGAGACGAACATAAAGCACGAGAGCTTGGCGAAACGCTACGGGAATCGTTTCGGGGTGGCGGTCAATGAGATATTTTCGGGGTACCGTTCCGGCAAAGCGGTCTAAATTGCCATCGAGCAAGGCGGCCGGTCGGCGGAACGGAAAAAGGTGGAATCGCCTTCGCCCAGATAGGCATAGCCACCGCGGCCAATCGGTTCGTTAACCAGGCGCTCGGCTTGAATGCGGTCGCTGAAGGGATGGTAGCTGCCAGGCATTTCGAAGAAAGACGCCCCATGCGGTCGATGGTTCCGAGGGCGCGCAAACGCAGCATCTGCAAACGTGGCGAATCGGACGCGTAGCGGCGGCCGAGCTCCAGCGCTTCATCGTTTTTGTGGAGCGCAATGAGACGGGCCGTGCGCAATTCCAATATGGTCAGCTCGTCAGCAACGGGAATGAGCCCGACGATGAAAAAAAGGAGGGTGAGGTAGAGCACTTGCGGGTGAGCGATCCGCACCGCTTGAAGAGCGACCAGCGTTTGTTGCAATAAATGAGCAACGGCAGGGAAGATGCAAAGTGCCAAGCACCCGAAGAAGTGCGGAAAGCCCAACAAAAACGCACCGTGAAGTTGGGAAAAAGGCTATAGGCGCAGGCCATGAGACGTTCGGAGACGAGAACGCCGAAATAACAGTGAGACAAATGCACCGAAGAGTGCGTATTGTAGAATACGCACTCTTCGAACCGGTTTGTGGTCTTGTGTCATTTATTTTTTCTCAGGACAATGGCCGTACGAGCGGGGATGTAGAGTTGCAACCAACCCTTCCCGTCACTCTCAAGTACGGGGTCGTAGTTCGTGAAATGAGTGATGGAGTCGTCATTGAGGGCCTTGACCGCCGAAAGCCTCGGCATCGGTGTTGAGCACCACGCTGTATGCTCCCTGTTTCACCATGAAGCCATAATCTACATACGATGTGGTGGGCGAGAAGTTGAAGACGAAAAGCAGATCTCCGCGCTGGTACGCCAAAATCTGGTCGCCATCGTTGTGCCAAATCTCGATTACGGGCAATTTCTGGAACTGTTTCTCGCTTTTGAGCACTCGCAGCATGGCTTTGTCGAAGTCGCCGAGCAAATGGTAGCAGAGTTCTTTGTCATCTACGAGGTGCCATTGCCGGCGCGCGTACTTATGACTCCACCCATTCCCTTCTCTCGGGAAATCGACCCACTCGGGGTGTCCAAACTCGTTGCCCATGAAGTTGAGGTAGCCTCCATTGATGGTGGAAGCCGTGACCAAACGGATCATTTTGTGCAAAGCGATGCCGCGATGTGCCCGTTCGTTTTCGTCTCCCTTGCGGAAATGCCAATACATGTCGGCATCGATGAGACGGAAGATGATGGTTTTGTCGCCAACCAGGGCCTGGTCGTGACTTTCCGTGTAAGAAATGTTGCTTTCGTCGGCACGGCGGTTGGTGAGTTCCCCAGAAAATGGAGGAAGGTTTCAGTCTTCGTCCTTCAATTCCTTGATGGTCTTGATCCAATAGTCGGGAATGTTCATGGCCATGCGGTAGTCGAACCCGTATCCCCCGTCTTTGAAGGGGGAAGCGAGGCCGGGCATGCCACTAACCTCCTCTGCGATGGTGATGGCCTGGGGATTGAACTGGTGAATCACCTCATTGGCCAACGTTAGGTAGCAGATGGCATTGTCGTCTTGGTGGCCGTTAAAATAATCAGCGTAGCCATTGAACGATTCGCCGAGGCCGTGGCTGTAATAGAGCATGGAAGTGACTCCATCGAACCGAAACCATCGAAATGGTACTCCTCTAGCCAATAACGGCAGTTGGAAAGCAGGAAATGGATGACTTCATTCTTTCCGTAGTCGAAGCAAAGCGAATCCCAGGCGGGGTGTTCACGCCGATCGGCGGCATAAAAATATTGCTGGGGGTCGCCCGCGAAATTCCCCAAGCCTTCTACTTCGTTCTTGACGGCGTGGCTCTGCACCAGATCCATGATAACCGCCACGCCTTTCTCGTGTGCCGCGTCAATCAGTTGCTTCAATTCTTCGGGAGTGCCGAAGCGCGAAGACGCAGCAAAGAAGCTGGACACATGATACCCGAAGGAACCATAATAAGGATGCTCTTGAATGGCCATGATCTGGATACAATTGTATCCGTCTTCGACAATTCGCGGAAGCACATACTCGCGAAACTCATTGTAGGTCCCGACTTTCTCGGCATCTTGCGCCATTCCGATGTGGCACTCGTAGATGAGTAGGGGAGCGCGTTGGGGCTTGAAAGTTTCTTTCTTGAATTGATAGGGCTTTGCAGGAGCCCAAACTTGCGCGGAAAAGATCTTTGTGGTCTCATCTTGCACCACTCGGTGTGCATAAGAGGGGATGCGCTCACCGAAGCCCCCATCCCAATAAACATGCAGCTTGTATAACTGCCCGTGCTTGAGGGCTTTCAAGGGCAAAGTCAGCTCCCAGTTTCCGGAATCTTCGATGCGTTTAAGTTCAAATTCGGGATTCTCCTGCCAATCATTGCAGTCTCCGACCAGGAAGATGCGCGTGGCATTGGGTGCCCACTCTCTGAAAAATCCAATTCTTCCGCGTGCGATGCAGTCCAAAAATAGTGGTGTCCCATGGCAAATTCGGAAATAGACTGCTTGCCCTGCGTGAGTTCTTCGATTTTGTGCAGTGCCTGCTCGTGTCGCCCGCGGATCGCATCGGCATAAGGCGCAAGCCATTCGTCGTTCTTGACGAGTTTGAGCTGTGCGCGCGAATTCGTCGTTTTCCGCTGGGCGGGAACGCTTGTCTTTGTGGGCTTCTTCTGCTGTGAGACCTTCATAATGAACTGCTTAATGTTTTTGTGCGCTTCAGCAAGAGGGTATTTTCTTGCCGAAGCGCTTATGGTGTTTTTAGAGATTATCGGTTATTGGCTTGCCTACGGCCGTTGGTATAAACGCCTTCAGCCGTTTTGTTGCCGTTACGGTCGTACTCAACGAATGCCCCATCGCGCTCTCCGTTGACAAACGACCCTTCGTAACGCGAACCGTCTGCAAGGATTTCGATGCCGAAGCCATGTTTCTGCCCGTCGCGGAACTGTCCTTTGTATTTGTCCCCTTGCGCCGAGATGAGCGTGCCCTCGCCATCCATTTTTTCCGTTCTTCCAAGTCGCCGTCATAACTGTCGCCGGTCTTAGTTTTTGTAGACGCCGCGACCGTGCGGCTTTGTCGGCTTTCCACATTCCGGTGTAGGTTGCAGTGCCTTTCCACACGTAAGTGCCTTTGTCCGCTCTGTTCGCCGGCCAGGAAGTGCCCGGTATATTTGTCGCCGTTGGCAAAGGTAGTCACGCCTTCGCCGGTGCGTTCGCCGTTTTGGTACTGTCCTTCGTAGATATCGCCGTTGCGGAAGGTGTAAATGCCCTTTCCGTTTTGGTTATCGTCCTTCCACTCGCCTTTGTACACGTCGCCGTCAGCATAATGGTAGGTGCCGAAACCATTGCGCAGGTTGTTGAACCAATATCCTTCGTACTTGGTGCCGTCGTTCCAGTCGAACGTGCCTTTACCTTGCTTTTTTTGTCGTTGACCCACTGCCCGTTGTAGAAGGCGCCGCTCACAAATCGGTAGATGCCCACGCCGTTGCGCTTGTCGTCTTTCCAATCGCCGTCGTAGACATCGCCGTTGTAGTAGAACATCTTGCCGCGGCCCTGCTTCTTGTCCTGGTACCAGAGGCCTTCGTAGCGATTATTGTTGATGTAATAGAACGTTCCTTTTCCATGCTGCTGGTCATTGAACCAGTCGCCTTCATATTTCTCACCGTCAGAGAACGAATAGGTGCCGTAGCCCTGGCGTTTCCCCTTTTTGTATTCGCCTTCGTACTTGTCTCCGTTAGGATAAACCGTGATGCCTTTGCCATTCGGTTTTGTTTCCTAACATTTCACCAGTGAAAACTGCTCCATCCTTGAAGGTGTAGGATCCGATCACAATCTTTTGCGCATCGACGGCGACAAAAAGTAAGGGAAAAGAGAATATGATGAGAGAGAATTTACGTATCATAGAGGGTAAGCTTGTGCAATTAGAGGGCGATAGAGCTCTCGTATATGCGCAAAGATATTGCAGTTTATTGAAACAACCAAGTAGAACGCACGTTTTTAGCAATTCGTGCGGAGGAATTCTTCCGCTTTGCGTAGATCTTCGGGCGTATCGATTCCAATGGTCCTCATGGTTCGTGAAAACCCACACGGATTTTTCAGTCCGGCTTCCAGCCAGCGAAGTTGTTCCAAACTCTCTGCAAGTTCGAGCGGACTTTGAGGCAGATCCGTAATCTGGTCGAGCATTTCGGCCCGATATGCGTAAAGCCCGATGTGCTTGTAGAAGGTGTGGCGACTCAGCCATTGCTCTTCGGGCACATTACGCAAATAGGGGATGACGGAGCGCGAAAAAAATAGAGGGCTTGTTGCTGAAGACCGACGACCACTTTGGGTGAATTGGGATTCTTCAAGGCTTCGAGTCCCATCTCGGGCGTAAAAGGTTTGACCAATGTGGCAATTTGAGTGCTTTCGTCTTCAAAACAGCGGCAAAGCTCTCGCAACTGTTCCGGGCGCACAAAGGGTTCATCGCCTTGAATATTGACGACGATGTCGGGGTGCAACCCTGTCTTGTGCATGGCTTCTCTGCAGCGATCCGTTCCGCTTTTTGTGTGCTGCGGAAGTCATCACGCACTTCCCACCGAGAACGCTCGACGACTGCGGCAATTCGCTCATCATCAGTGGCCACCCACACCTCTTCGAACACTTCGGCTGCGCGTTCGTAGACGTGTTGTATGATTTCTTTCCCACCTAACAGCGCTAAGGGTTTACCCGGGAAGCGAGTCGAGGCATATCTTGCGGGAATAATGGCTTGTATTTTCATTTTAAGAGGGGACTTTTCGAAAAAAACGGGGAGCTTTTTATTGGAACACGTTGGTTTCGGCGTCGATCCCGCACCGGCATCCCCGTTGTTGGCGGGCGGGGCTCGCGGCGGCAGGTTTCTTTGCTCGCCCATGTTGAAAGGTTGGTTGGGGTTGTATCCAAGCGTCTTGTCTCGGAACACACTACGCATGTACAGCGCCCAGATGGGAAGAGCAGTGGACGCTCCTTGCCCTTCGGCCGTGCTGGTGAAGTGAATATCGCGGTCTTCGCCGCCCACCCAACAAGCCGTGACAAGTTGAGGGACGTAGCCCACGAACCAACCGTCGGCATTGTTATTGGTTGTACCGGTTTTGCCGGCAATGGGGCCGTTCAGTCCGAACTGGAAGCGCAGTCTGCGCGCTGTGCCGTGGTCAACCACGGCTCTCATCATCTCGATCATTTCGTAGCTGGTGCGTTCGGAAATCACTTCGTTCATGCGCGGCGTGAATTGGGCAATGACGTTCCCCTCGCTGTCCTCGATGCGACTGATCAACGTGGGGGCACAACGGATTCCTTGGTTGACAAAGGCCGTGTATGCCGAGGCCATTTCGCCTACTGTCACCTCGCAAGGTCCGAGACACAGGGCCATAGAGGGATGAATGTCGGGATTGGCGACCCCGAAATTCTGCACGAGCCGTTTCAGGCGTGTACCGCTGGGATCCACCTTGCTCATGAGGTTGGCCGTGGCCCAGTTGCTCGATTGTGAGAGTCCCCAAATGAGGGGCACCATTTGGCCGGCTCTTGCGCTGTTGGCATTGCGAGGTGTCCATAAAGATCCGCCTACGCGGTAGCTTCGCTGCGCATTGAGCACCATCGACTGGGGCGTGTACCCGTCTTCGAGGGCCATGGCATAGACAAACGGTTTCATTGTCGAACCGATTTGTCGGCGTCCGATCATTCCCCATATCGTACTGGAAATGAGCATAATTGAGACCTCCGACGTAAGCTTTCACATAACCATTGCTCGGATCGATAGAAACTAAACCGGCTCGGAGGAAGGTCTTGTAATAGCGAATGGAATCGAGCGGTGTCATGACCGTATCGACATCGCCATGGTAGGTGTAGACCGACATGGGAGTCAAGGTGCAAAAGGCATCGTGAATGTCTTCCTCAGATGCGCCCGCTGCCTTCATCGCTTGATATCGTTCGCTCTGACGCATGGCTCTGTCGAAGATGCGCTTCACCTGTTTGGAAGACAAACTGGTGTTGAAGGGAAGTTTTCATTGAACTTCCGTTTGTCAAACTCGGGCTGAAGTCGAAGTGCAACGTGACTGTAGACCGCTTTCTCGGCATATTCCTGCATGCGCGAGTCGATTGTGGTGTAAACTTTCAGGCCGTCGGTGTAAATGTCGTAGTGTGAGCCGTCGCGCTTCTTGTTCTTTTTGCACCAACCGTAGATCGGGTTGTTGATCCACGCCAAAGAATCGGCATAATACTGGGCGTACTGCCAATCGCGGTAGTTGGATCGTTTCGGTTTGTCGGCCATGAGTATTTGTCTCAAGTACTCACGCAGATAGGTGGCCTCCCCTTCTTTGTGGTCGATGGGGTGGAAATTCAATTCGAGTGGGGTGGCGCTGAGCATCCGGCAGCTGTCTGCACTCAAATAGCCGGCCTTGACCATTTGAGACAGCACCACATTGCGGCGCTGACGGCAGCGTTCTGCGTCGCGCACGGGATTAAAGAGTGAGGGGTTCTTGCACATGCCGATCAGCGTGGCCGATTCGGTAAGTGTAAGTTCGCTGGGAGATTTGCCAAAGTAGACGTTGGCTGCCGTCTTGATTCCCACGGCGTTATGAAGAAAATCGAAGTAGTTGAGATACAACGTCATGATCTCATCCTTCGTGTAGTAGCGTTCGATCTCTACTGCGATGACCCATTCGATGGGCTTCTGCAATAATCGCTGAAGTGTGTTGGAAGCTTTTCCGGAATACAATTGTTTGGCCAACTGCTGCGTGATGGTCGAACCACCTCCCGCATTGTGCTGGCCCATGATGCCACGTTTCACCACGGCACGCCCCAACGCTTTGGCGTCGATGCCGCAATGGTCGTAGAAACGTTCGTCTTCTGTGGCCACCAACGCCTTGAAGAGATGGGGCGATATGCTATCGGTAGCCACAAAAAAATGCGGTTTTCGCTGGTAGACCAAGTGCCCAACAATTTTCCATCGGCAGTCAGTGCCTGCGATGCGAATTTATTGATGGGATTTTGGATGCGCTCGAGATCAGGCATGTAGCCGATCCATCCACGTTCGACTGCGACAACGAAAAGTGCAGCCGAGAGGATAAAACCAAGCAGCAATGACCAAAGAGTGTAGACGAATTTCCTACGCATGCAAATTCTGTGAGAAGGAAAAAGCTTAGAAAAAGCGAGATAGAAGGAGAGGCGTGGATGCACTCCCGATACGCAATGACACAATGCCGTGTCAATGCATTTCGCGGACCGATCTCCATCGGTACGGCGCAAACACGCCCTCTCTATTGGAATAAATCAGATGAGATATTGACTGCTGATGCTCTCATTCTCGAGCACTCGGCGAATGGTTTCGGCAAACAATGCACCGACGCTCAGCTGTTTCACTTTTGAGCAGGAACCGGTGTAGGGAATTGAGTCGGTGAAGACCATTTCCTCGAGCTGACTGTTTTCGACTCGCTCGTCGGCGGGGCGGACATGATGCAGTGTGAGGCCAAAGCACGCACGGAACGCGCGCCTTTCGACTTAATGAGGTCGGCGGCTTTTGGTGATCGTGCCTGCGGTGTCCACCATATCATCAACCAGTACGACATCCATATCCTTCACATCGCCGATCACGTCCATGGAGTCGACTTCATTGGCACGCTTGCGGGTCTTGTTGCAAATGACCATGGGGCAATCGAGATATTTCGCGTAGGTGCTTGCGCGTTTCGAGCCTCCGACATCCGGCGTTGCGATGCAGATGTTTTTCAAGTTGAGGTTCTTGACGTAAGGCAGGAGGATAGTCGACGCAAACAGGTGATCTACAGGAACTTCAAAGAATCCTTGCTCTTGATCGGCGTGGAGATCCATGGTGATCACGCGATCAATGCCGGCTACGCCCAGCATATTTGCGACCAGCTTGGCTCCGATGGAAACGCGGGCTTGCTTTTTGCGGTCTTGACGGGCCCAACCGTAGTAGGGTACCACGGCATTGACAGTACGCGCCGAAGCACGTTTGGCCGCATCGACCATCAGCAGAAGCTCCATCAGGTTGTCAGTCGAGGGAAACGTGCTTTGTACGAGAAAGACGTCGCAGCCTCGAATAGACTCCTCATAGCAAACCTCAAACTCGCCGTCCGAGAAATAAGTGATGCTCACATCTCCGAGCTTGCAGCCCAGATTGTCACAGATTTTCTCGGCCAAATAACGTGTTTTTCGTGCCCGAGAAGACTTTGAGTTACTGTTCATTTTATTGAAAGAGTTGATTGGTGGGAAGTTTCTCTCACGATGTAAGGATTTCTATCGCCTTGGCTTCGCGAGCTCATTCGGCCATTCGCCGCAACTTGCGGAAGTGGGTGATGAGATCCTTGTAGTCTCTGTTGGTGTGCATGTTGAAGCGATTCCAAAGGTCGCCCAAAATGACGGCACCGCCGAAACCGAGACTTTTGACCAGGGAAGATTGTCGGCATCGACGTTGCCGAAGGCCATGACTTTCCGCCCGATCAGTTTCTTTTCGGCCATTTCATTCAGCATGCGCGCACTGAAATTCTCACTGAAGCCGTCTTCGCGCGTTGCATCGAAGAGGGGTGACAAAAAGACATAGTCAAACGAACGAACTCTCTCTCTGAGTTCGTCTGCACTCTGACAACTACAGGAAATGTGTCCTTTGTAGTTGTGGGGAAGCTGAGTATTTCGCGCGTTGAGGTGAATGCCTTTCAAACCGTATTCACCTTTGAGATAAAGAAATGGTCGTGCACCACAATATTCTTGTGGTAGTTTTCGGGAATGAGCGAGAGTAATCGTTCCGAATAGACAGGTTCTGAATCTGGCTTGCGCACATGCAAAAGTTCCAGCCCTTCATCGAACAAAGCAGTGATGATCTGACTCTCTTCGACGAAGAAATCAGGACGAGTCATCAGGATGAGTTTCATTTCCGAACTTGGATTAGGATAAAGATAAAAGCAATATCACGAGGATCTTACGGAGAACTGAAAACGAACTTCCGTGTATCCGCCTACAAAGTTAGTCAAAAAAGAGCGATCTGGCTTCATGGCCTCGCAAAAAAACAGATTCTGAAGAAAAAGCCCCCGTGTTTTGTCTTCCCGTTGTGGCTAATGGCCAAAATAAAGCGCCCAATCGGGCAATAGCTCGATCGGACGCTTTAGTCAGTGGGAGGAATCATTGACAGGTTGGTGAGGTTTCGGTTATCACGGCGGGTATTTTGCGATAATCCCATGTTCCCACTGCGGTTTGTTCGTGTCGGCGGACGAGAAAGGGGGAGGTAGTGGACAAAATGGGGCGGTATGCGCTGCACCTCTCCGTTTGCCTTCAAGAGATGCGCAAAAAAACAAGCTCTCAAAGGCTCATTTTCCGTGACGTATTCCCGACTATTCGACAAAAAAATGCAGAAATACGCGAGAAACTTTATGTTTAATCAATCCCTCTTCGGGACCACTTGAACATAACCTGCGAGTCGTTTTGCCTTGTCGCGGACTTGCTCGAGATCGCCCCCCAATTCTCCGCTCACCAACACAACTCCCATCCGACGCTTGGGGCGCATGCTGGGCTTTCCGAAGATGCGCAGATCAGCATCCTCCTCACAGTTCTTTCTAATCCGAGGTAATCAGGCGTGCCTTCCGCATGATCGCCTGCTAAAATCACGGCGCTGGCTCCGATGCGGAGGTTTTTCACGCACGGAATGGGCAAAGACAATGCCGCACGGCAATGCAGTTCGAATTCATTGAAGTTTTGTGTTCCCGCCAGGGTCACCATACCGGTATCGTGCGGACGCGGCGACAATTCGCTGAAGTAAACGCCGTTTTTCTCGCTGACGAAAAACTCTACTCCCCAAATTCCGGCTCCCGTCAGGGCTTCTGTCACAGCTTTCGCCATACTTTCAGCCTCTTGCAAGTGGGTTGCGCTCATCGTTCTCGGCTGGAAGCTCTCACGATAGTCGCCATCTTCTTGCACATGTCCGATGGGAGCGCAGAATAACGTGTTGCCGTTGTCTTGTGTCACGGTGAGTAGGGTGATTTCGTAGTCGAAATCAACGAATTCTTCGACGATGAGCTCCCTTAACATCCCCTCTGCTTCCCGCCATGCCGTATTCGAATGCGTGTTTCACGTCATCTACGGAACGCATCACGGATTGTCCTTTTTCCACTCGAACTCATTAGCGGTTTGACGATGCAGGGAAATCCGAGATCCTCGGCTCCTTTGCGCAGTTCCTCCTCAGTTGTGGCGTATGGTAACGCGCCGTTCTGATTCCGAGTTCCTTTGCAGCCAAATCTCTGATGGCTTTTCGGTTCATCGTGTAGTTCACCGCTCTGGCAGAAGGAACCACGCGGATGCCTTTCGCCTCATATTCGTAAAGTCGTTCGGTTCTGAATGGCTCAATTTCGCTGATAATGAGGTCGGATGGTGCTTTTTCGACGACGCGGTCCAGTGCTCTCCATCGAGCATGGAGAACACCTCACATTCATCGGCGACTTGCATTGCGGGCGCACCGCGGTAGGCGTCGCAAGCCACGACATGTTGTCCCAAACGTTGGGCGGCGATCGTAAACTCTTTCCCGAGTTCACCCGATCCGAGGAGCAAAATCTTTTCATGCATTCCATTTTGCGCATTCAACACGTTCCGCCGGCACATTGCGGGCTGACCATTTGAATTCTAAGGCCACAAGCCAAAGCAGGCTCCGCAATAAGCTGTAAACGAGCGAATCGTTTGATAAATTCTAATGTCTCATGTTTGGGAGAGTGGGGAAGTGGAGTAGAGTGTTCCATAGGCTTCAGGAGAATATCACTTAGTTCGTTATTCTCTAAACGACGGAACTTCCCATTTAATGCGCGAAACGTGATATTTTTGCGTTTTTACGGTCGCATTCACTTCAACATTCCCGCTCTGGTTGCCATTTTGCGGAGGTTGAGCAGCGCATAGCGCATTCTTGCCAGCGAGGTACTGATGCCCACCCCCGTTTTTTTCCGCAATTTCTTTGAAGGGTATTTCTTGATAGAAGCGCATTTTCACCACTTCGCGCTGTTCATCCGGCAGCAAAGTGATCCATTTCTGCACCATTTCTATCGATTCCATACGAATCATTTCCTCTTCTCGTCCCACACAAGCCAACTGCGACGTGGCTTCGTCGGCAAATTCCTGACCATCTTCGTCATAACTGCACTGTCCGCGCTGTGTTTTGAAATGATCAAGCACCAAGTTGTGGGCGATTCGCGAAAGCCAAGCGAAAAACTGACCTTGTTCCACATAATTTCCCTTGCGTAGTGAGAGAATCACCTTGACAAAAGTCTCTTGAAAGATGTCGTTTGCCAAGTCTTCATCGTGCACTGCATATAAAATGTGCTGGAACAATCGATCTTGATGGCGCGCCAATAAACAATCGAAGGCTTCTGCGTCTCCTCCGATGTAAGCTTTTACCAACGCGTCGTCGGTCATTCTATTTTTGCTGTCCATACTCATTGAACGATTAGTTTGAAGTAGAGTATGTTTCTATAGGCTTTCTGATTTTTGAAATGAACGGTTTCCGCAAAAATACGCGTTTATTGCAAGAAAAACAAACCGACGGCACAAAAAATGCCGTCGGTCATGTTGTTCGTTGCGAACGGAGGGCGTTTATAGGCGGTCGGAATAGGCCTCGATGGCCTTTTCTGCCGTTTTGATGGCCTCATCCAGCGGAAAGGGGAGTTCGCCGCCCGCAGCATTGAAGTGTCCGCCACCATTGAAGAACTCTTCGGCCAATTTATTGGCGGGGAAATCGTCGACACTGCGCACCGAGACGCGAATCTTGTCCACTTCCGTGTCCTCTCTCAGACTAATACTCAGTCGCATGCCCTTCACTTTCAGCGGTTCGTTGACCAAACCTTCTGCATCTCCGCGGATATAGTGGAAGCGCTTCATGTCTTCACGGGTGATCGTGAACAATCCGGCCCGATGATCGTGGAAGAAACGCAATCGTTCAGTCAAGATGTAAGAAAAGAAGCGCAATCGATTTTCTGACCACGTGTTGTTCACATTTCGATTGATCTTGTCCTTGTCAATCCCCTTGGTCAGTAAGTGGGCAATGATGATAAAGATCTCAGGATCGTTTGACGCATAGGCAAACCCACCTGTATCGGTCATCATGCCACAATAGATGCATGCAGCGGCGTTGCGGGAAAGTTCGTCAAACGCCCCGAGTTGATAAATCAGCTTGAAGACCAACTCACATGTGCTCGAAGCGCCCGGACGCGACACGATGAAATCCGCCGCTTTCTCGTCGGGACCTTCGTGATGATCGATCATGATGCGCTTCGCCTTCGCACGCTCCACCACCGCCCCATGTCTTGCAAGCGATGCAGGGCATTGAAGTCCAAAAGGCAGATCAAGTCGGCCTCTTTGAATGAACTTTGTTGCCATCGGTCGCATGTCGTCGTTCGAAAAAAATAGAGCACACCTCTGGCTCCCCGGCAACCATTTCAAGAAGTCAGGGGCACGGTGTCGGCAGAATCACGCGCACCTGTTTGCCAAGACCACGCAAGTAGTCGGCCCTAAGCCAGCGTCGATCCCATTGCATCTCCGTCGGGTCCTCGGTGCGCAGTGATCACCACGCGTTGCGCATCACGCAACAAAGCCATCAATTCAAAGAGTTGTTTATTGTCCAGCAGGGAGTTATTTCCATTGCTTCAAAGATTACGCAATACTTCTATTTCTTTTCGGATCCGCCGCGTTGAACACGGCACTCCCGGCGACGAGCACATCAGCTCCGCTTCGACAAGCCATTTTTCCGGTCTCGCGATTCACACCGCCATCCACTTCTATCAGCGCTTCCGACCCACAAGCATCCAAGAGGGCACGCAATTTCCGTGTCTTCTCGACCATGGTGGGGATGAAACGCTGGCCGCCAAAGCCGGGGTTCACGCTCATCAGCATGACCAAGTCGAGATAAGGCGCGATTTCTTCGAGCACACTCACCGGCGTATGAGGGTTGAGCGTGACGCCGCCAACATTCCTTCGTCGCGTATGGCTTGCACCACGCGATGCAGGTGGGTACAAGCCTCATAGTGTACATTCATCACGTGCGCCCCGAGGGCTTTCACCTGAGGGATGAACTTTTCGGGCGATACAATCATCAGATGCACATCCAGCGGCTTGCGTGCGTGTCGGGCCATGGCCTCCATCACCGGAAAACCGAAACTAATGTTGGGCACAAACACCCCATCCATCACATCCAGATGGTACCAATCCGCAGAACTTTCGTTGAGCATTTCGATGTCGCGCTGCAAATTGGCGAAATCCGCACTGAGCAGCGAAGGAGAGATCATTGTCATGAGTCAGTAGGCTGAGTATTTTCTTCTTTGTCGTTTCTTATTTGTTGAATGCGCAGCAATTCTTCGAGCGCAATCCCTTCACTGTCGGGAAACTCGAGCAGAGCTTGAAATTGCTGCTCAGCTTCGTCGAGCAAATCTGCATCAATGAGCGCCGTGCCCCGGCGGCGCTTCAAGAAGCGCACGAAAGCCTGCCGCTCCGGCTCCTCCACTTCCGTTCCCTCGCTTTCAGACTGCTTTTGCTCTTGATCCAAGTAGCGATCAATGACAAAAAGGGCACGAAAATCGTGGCCGTTCACCAACGCATTCACGTAGGCACGATTATACTTGTGGTTGTTCAGCGAATACAGACCATCCAAATAGTAATAAGCCTGTTGGTAAAGTCCCAAAGCGCTGTAGCAACTGCCGATGCTGAAGAGCAATTCGAAGAAATGCGCGCGTTGTCCCTTGTTCATGCAGCTGAACCGCGGTGAAAGCCAGCGGAACACATTTTTGAAGTATGCCAGCGCCTCATAATAACGCTCCGACGCATAGAAACGCCGTCCCCAATACATGCAATAGCCGTAGTAGGGCGTGGTGCAGGCCATCATTTCGTCTTGCGCCTCCGTCAAATCTTCGCCGCGTTCGAGGGCATCGCGGGTTTCGTTCCAGAAGTATTCAAACTCCTTCCGGCGTTCTCCGTCGCCCACCTTATCATAGGCCAAAACAAAGGTAGTCGCACTGCTTTTGCTGTTCTGCTTTCGCAACGACCGCCGAGTGTTGTGGCAAAAGTATCCCGGTGGGGCGAGTGAAGGTCACGCGAAAGAAGAGGTCATAATTCGTTTCGCTCTCGCAAAGCACGTGCAACAAACAGTCTTTCCGTTCGCCTTCTTGGGTCGACACACTGATCACCAGCGTCAATGCACTGTTCTTCAACGTTTCGAATGTGGTCCCTTTCGTCATCAAGTATTCCACAAATGGGAAATTCTTCATCTCTTCCGCCTCAAGCACTTCGATTGTCGAAGGCTCGCAATCGCCTTCTCCGGTCAATACGCCTTCCATTCGCAAAAGCGTCACCGGTTCCTCGTTCGGCAGGAACGTCGAAAGCACTTCGCCCACCGTGTGTTTCTGCTCTTTGGTCTCAAACCCTTCGGCCAACGCAGGAGCATAATTCAACTCTGCCACGTGCGACAAGACATTCAACCGCTCACTGATCGCCGTGTTCTCCTCCAAATTGTTGTCATCGCTTGCTTCGATCTTCTCGAGTTCAGCTCTTGTTCTTCGCACATGGGCGAAAGTCGCTTCCAATTGAGCCGCCAGCATTTCTTGCACACTGCGTTTCGTCGAGTCGATGGCCATGCCGAAACGCATGTAGAGATAAACCTGGTGCCCCTGTGCATCGATGATGTAGTAAGTCGCGAAATTGGCCACCGCCAAGCTGTTAAATTCATTGCTGGCATGGCGCACCGCCGTCAGCGCGCCGAGAGGACGCTCCACAAAATACGGATAATAGAACGAGACCATGGTGTTGCGCCGCTGCACACCGCCACAAAATGTCCTCCCTGGAAGGTAAAAATCATAGGCTCGCTCGTCTTCTTGGCACTTAAATTCGCTTTCCTTCCATTCGATCTGCATTTTTGGGAAACAGCAGCTCCAACATCGTCGACGATTGGGGATAGGCTTCCCCCTTCACCGTCGATTTGAAGCGACGATAGGCGATCAGCCAAAGAGAATGGAGCCAACGCGCGGTTTTGCTTACCCCTTTGCAAAGCGATTGTAGGAGAAACTCAAGTAGTGCGAACATAGAGTGTCGAATTGTCTGTACATGAAGCGGTTTTCGTTAGCGAAGTTACTATTTTCTTTTCGCAACAGCTCCTCTTTCGCTTCGAAAACTGTAAATTTGTTTGCGCATTTCCAGCACATCTCTTTTTATTCTCTTCCCCAACGACATGATTTCCCTCGAAGATTTCTTCCGCAACGCCACTTCTTCCTCCTTCCGTCTTTCGCCCGATGGGCGCCATCTCGCCTATCTTGCCCCCTATTGCGACCGCATGAATCTTTTTGTGCGCAGCATCGCCCCCGATGGCGCACTCGGCACCCCACTTCGACTCACCGGCGAGACCGAACGCAGTCTCGGCGGCCACCTTTGGGCCGACAACGACCGTTTGGTTTATGCCAAAGACGATGGGGGCGACGAGAACTACCACCTTTTCGGCATTCGCCGCGACGGGAGCGACGAACGCGCCTACACCGATTTTTCCCGGAGTGCGCGCCGACATCATCGATGACCTCCCCGAAGTGCCCGGGCAAATCCTCATTGAAATGAATCGCCGCAACCCCGAGGCCTTCGATCCCTATCGTCTCGATCTCGACACGGGCAAACTCACGCTCCTGGCCGAGAATCCCGGTAACTATCAGGGATGGACCACCGACCACGACGGTTGTTTGCGTGTGGTCTATGCCGTCGTCGACGGCGTGAACACCCAGATTCTCTACCGCGACCACGAAGGCGAAGCATTCCGTCCCGTGCTCACCACCGATTTCCGCGAATCGGTGTGCTACTCGCTCTTCACTCCCGACAACAAGATGGTGTGGGGCGTGAGCAATCGCGGCCGCGACAAAGCAGCCTTGGTGCTCATTGATCCCGCTACGGCCGAAGAGCGCGAAGTACTGTTCGAACACGATCGCTACGACGTGGACGCGCTCACCTATTCGCGCAAGCGTCGCCGGCTGCTCGGGGCGTTTTGTGCCGGACATCGCGACCCTGTGCGCCACTATTTCGACGACCGCGCACGCGATGACCGCCAACGACTCGAAAAGCACTTCCCAAAGCAACAAGTCGGCATGGTGGACACCGACAAGAGCGAGGAACGATGCATCGTCTTTGTGGCCAGCGACCGGTCGAAAGGCGCCTATTATTTCTACGATCGCACCGCTGATCGTGTGGAACTGCTGGCCGAAGTGGCCCCGTGGTTGCCCGAATCGGCCATGGCGCCCATGCACCCCGTGACGTTCACCACCCGCGACGGGCTGACCATCGAGGCTCACCTCAGTTTGCCCCCGGATTGACACTCGATGCTCTCCCGGCCCCTGCTCCCCGTCATCGTCAATCCCCACGGCGGACCGTGGTCGCGCGACACTGGGGCTTCTCCTCTGAAGTGCAATTCCTGTGTTCGAGAGGTTATGCGGTCTTTTCAACTCAATTTCCGCGGAAGCACAGGCTACGGCCGCGACTTCCTCGAAAAAGAGTTACAAGCAATGGGGGCTCACCATGCAGAATGACATCACCGACGGCGTGCATTGGCTCATCGATTCAGGCATAGCCGACCCGAAACGCATAGCCATTTACGGTGCCTCCTACGGTGGATATGCCACTCTGGCGGGAGCTTGCTTCACACCTGAGCTTTATTGCTGCGCCATCGACTACGTGGGCGTGTCCAATCTGCTCACGTTCCTGCAAACCATTCCGCCTTACTGGCGCGCGATGCTCGACATGATGTACGAACAAATCGGCCACCCCGATCGCGACCGCGCGCAACTCGAAGCCACGTCGCCGGCCTTGCATGCCGACGCCATTCGTTGCCCGCTCTTCATCGCACAAGGGGCCAACGATCCGCGCGTCAACAAGGACGAAAGCGACCAAATGGTGGCCGCCCTCCGACGACGCGGCGTGGAAGTGGAATACATGGTGAAAGACAACGAAGGCCACGGTTTCGCCAACCAAGAAAACGTATTCGACTTCTACCGTGCCGTCGAGCGATTCCTGCAGCAACATCTCTGAAAACGGAGCACCCTGTAGAGACATACGACTGTAAAAATGCGGGCTTCGCCCCGTTGCGCATAGGCGTCCCACATTTTTCTTCACAGCTACGCGCGCCCACGAGCCATCGCCCCATGTCCAAAATGAGCCCCGGTGATTTTCGATCACCGGGGCGCTTTTTTTTGAACAGAACGCACTAAACAACGGTACACACCGCAGCATCGCTCCATTGTTCGTGTCCTGCGAATCGAAATAAGGGCAACCTCTTGTTCCCCCCACAACTTTGAGCAATACCTTCCGAGAAGCGAAGAAAAAACTGGGGATTTTCCCATTTTATAGGGGACGTTTCGACGGAAATGCCCCCATTAATCGAAAAAGCTCACCGCAATGGATATTCGCGACATCTTGGACTCCTCGCTCACGACAGACGAGAAGATCATCGCTCTATGTGAAAAACATCTCAACATTCCCCCGTGGAGAGATCCGTCGGGGCTGATCAACGCCTACAATCCCTCACTTCGCCCCGTGACCGCCAAAGCAATTTATCGCGATGCGGTGACAAGTGAGGGGGTGCAACCCGCTACACGCTCCATTTCCCAAAACCAATTGAGGTTTAAACCGACTTATAGAGAGTGTTTCTCCCCTTTATAGTATCTACATTGCTTGCGTAGTTCTTTTTTGTCATCTTGAAATGAGATTCTTGTCGCGGAAAGATGGAAAGAAACCGGGGCGAAAGTCTTCTACAAAAGTGAGAAAGATCTCCCTAAGAGGCTATAGCATACCAGTTTCCCTTTTATATTCTTCAGCAATCTCATATCCGTTGTATGGATCCCACTTCTCGACGTAGGCACAAACGGCAGTCACGAAGCTTCTACGCAAATTCTTTTTGCTTACCATACAAGAGAGATCGTTACAGATCATATATTCAGCCGCCCAAAGTTTCCTTTATTTGCCACTAATATAAGTACTGGGGCACTTTTCTTCCCCTTTGTAGTACCTACATTGTTTGAGTAGTTCTTCTTTTGTCATCGTGAAATAGAATTCTATTCTTCAAAGATAGCATTTCCCCCGGTTTCCCGTTTATTTTTGTGCTTTAAAAAGGCATTTGCGGCCCCCAAAAACGTTTTAAGCATCTACGACGACTCCAAGAGGACGTACTTTCAAAATCAAAGTGCAACAATTCATTCACTTTTCATCGGTTCTCAGCTATGAAAAAGCACCATAGGTTTGTCTCGTGGACAGGGCACGTAGCCCCGAAAACATGCCGCAATGGGCAAAGGCACTCGTCGAAAAAGGGCGAAATACGAAAAAGCGCGAACAATCTGTTCGCGCTTTGCTGTTTGTAGCCTGATCTCGTGGAGACGATCCGCAAGTTCGAAGTGAAATGGGTGATTCCGCTGGGGCTCGAACCCAGGACCCACGCCTTAGAAGGGCGTTGCTCTAATCCGACTGAGCTACGGAACCAAACTTATGGGGGTAAAGTATGGGTTTGCGGGTGCAAATATACCTATTTTTGCGTATGTCGCAAAACATCGCCCAATAAATCACACCATTTGTGGGCAACTTCTCTACTGAGAGGGGCTATTTGAGTCGCTTTTCGTGCGTTCATCACATAAACAGCGGCCGACAAAATCGTTTGTCGGCCGCTGTGGCTTGTTTCTTCTTTCTTTTACCGCTTCACTGCGCAACGGTGTCCCAAATGTCTGCCGGCGTGCGCGCATAGAAGTCTGCCCCCAAGGCGCGCAACTCAGGTTCGTCCCGAAATCCCCAAAGCACGAGCTCACAAGCGATGCCTGCTGCTTGCGCTGTGGCATAGTCCACCCTCACTGTCGCCCACATAGAGCGTTTCGGCGGGAGTAGCTCCGAGACGGCGCATGGCTTCGAGCACCGAATCGGGGTAGGGTTTCCGTCGCACGCCCGCACTTTCGCCCACAGCCACTTGCATGAAATCGGCAAAAAGCGACGATTCAGATCCTGCACCGCGGGATCGAGCTTGTTACCGACGATGCCCATGCGCACACCCGCGTTGTGCAAACGTTCAAGCAGCGGAAGAATGCCGGGATAAGGCCCCGTCTTGTCGAGCGAATGCTCGAGATAGTGCGAACGAAAGTCGGCAAAGACGGCTTCGAGTTGCGCGGAATCGGTGCCTTCTGGGACCGATCGCTCGATGAGATTGTGGATGCCATTGCCCAAAAAGGCGCGCACTTCGGGCACACTCCGCTTCGGCAATCCGTGTACGCGGAGTCCGTGGTTCACCGAAGCATGAAGATCGGCCAAGGTGTCGAGCAATGTTCCGTCGAGGTCGAATATGAGGGTTGAAAATCGCATAGTAGTATAGTTTTGTCTGGTCTTTGCGTCGCGGAAAGGCATCTTTTCAGAGAGCGCGCCCGGCACTAATCGGTGTACCGCGGTGAAGTGCCGGTATTTTTCGCTCGGCGTAAGCGGTGCAAGGCTGGCTTTCCCAAGTTGGCGCCTCGTTCGGGCTTATGCGCCGTGGAGGAGCGCAGTCTTCAGTCCGTAATCGTGTCGGGGAAGGTGAGTCCAAACTGCTCGATGCGCTTCAAACTCATGGACAAGTTGCGTTCCGGTTGTTCGACGGCACAAACAGGCGCCGGTGCCCCGGCTTCGAGGTGCCCGGCAGCGGCAAGGAAACGCGCAGCTTCGAGCACGGTGTCGTGCGTGGAGCATGGTTGGGCGAACCAAAGTTGTAAATGCCGCCGGGTAGCCCGATGGCTGCTTTCGATGCGGCGCACCACCCTGCCACACATTGGTGATGCTGCGGCATTCGTGCGTCGAAGCTGCAAAAGGTGTGTTGTGTTGTGCAGATTCCAGGAGTCGGAGCAACAGTCCATGGTTTTGTCGCAGCGGGGAGTTGGGCACATCATACATCCACGAGAGGCGTAGGCACACCGCAGTGGGGAGAAGCGCTTGGACCTCGCACTCCGTGCGATACTTGACGTGGGCATACACACCCCGGGGCGAAAGCAACGCATCCTCACCGCGAGCTTCCGAGCCGGTGCAGCCATTATATACCTGGTCGCTCCCGGCATAGATGAGTTTGGCACCAACTGCAGCTGCCGCCCGCGCCACATTGAGCGTGCCGTCGTAGTTCACGGCTTCGCAATCGTCGGGGTGAGTCTCGCAATAGCCGGTGTCGGCGAGCGCCGCAAGGTGGATGACGGCTTTGGGGGCGTGGTCCATGAACAAAGTCTGGACGCGCTGCTCGTCGGTAATGTCGAGTTGTCGACTGTCGAGCGGAATGACTTGATGGGAGAGCCCGAGAAACCGAGTGGTGCGGCAACCAACAAAGCCGGCAGCGCCCGTGATGAGTATCTTCATTGTGGAGAAAAACAGGACATGTGGGGGAGTGCGCACCGTCGCCTTCGGTGATGAAGCGGCGCGATGCGGAATGTTTTGCACAAAAATAAGGAGAAAAGCGGAGGGTAGCAAACGTACAGACACAAAAAACGCCCCTCATGGTGCAAGCAGTGCGGGCACAGTGAGGGGCAAAAGGGAAAGAGGAAAAATTGGACGGGTGGTGAACCAAGTAGGTTCTCCCGGTTTGTGGTGGTCTAAGCGGGGCGTTTCCGACGATCAGGAGAAGAGGCCGAAGAGTTCGGCATCGATGCGGTCGGTGATCTGGCGGAAGGCCTCGGATCGGATTCAAATTTGAGATGATCGCCGTCTACGATGACCAAACGGCCTTCGTATTGCGCAATCCAGCGCTCATAGAGTTCATTGAGCCCTTGGAGGTAGTCGATGCGCATGGTTTTCTCAAAATCGCGGCCGCGTTTCTCAATCTGCGAGACGAGGTTCGGAATCGACGAGCGAATGTAGATCATCAGGTCGGGCAGTTTGACGAGCGACATCGCGAGATCGAAGAGATCGGTGTAGTTGGCGAAGTCGCGATCGCTCATCATTCCCATCGCATGTAGGTTGGGAGCGAAGATACGTGCGTCTTCGAAAATCGTACGATCCTGTATGATCGTTTCTTCACTGCGCGAAATGGCCACGACATCCTTGAAACGCTTGTTGAGGAAGTAGATTTGCAGATTGAACGACCAGCGCTGCATGTCTTTGTAGAAGTCTTCGAGGTAGGGATTGAAGTCTACAGGTTCGAAGAGGGGCGACCAAGCATAGTGCTTGGCGAGCATTTTGGTAAGTGTGGTTTTTTCCGCTGCCGATGTTTCCGGCGATGGCGATATGCATGGTTATCTTGTTTTTGAGTTGGGCTATGCTTTGGCGAAGAGGCCAAAGAGTTTTGCGTCGATGCGGTCGACGATATCGGAAAAGTCCTTGGGGTTGTAGAGAAAATCGAGTCCATCGACATCCACCACGAGCTTTTCTCCGGGATACTTGTCGAAAACGAACTCATCGTAGCGACGATTGAGGTTTTCCAAGTAGTCGATCGACATAGACTGCTCGTATTCCTTCCGCGCTTGCGGATATTGGCGACCAAGTGGGGCACGGTCGACCGAAGATAGATGAGTAAATCGGGCGCATCGACGAGTGAGGTCATCAACTCAAAGAGTTCCATATAGGTTTCGAAGTCTCGATTATCGAGATTGCCCATGTCGCGATTGTTGGCCGAGAAGATATAGACTCCCTCGAAGATGCTTCGATCCTGCACTACGTTGTTTTCAGTGCGGGCTATGTCCAAAACGTCTTTGAAACGCTCTTTGAGAAAGAAGACCTCGAGGTTGAAGGCCCATCTCGGCATATCCTTATAGAAAGGATCGGATAGGGATTCTCCGCCACGGTTTCGAACTTTGGCGTCCAGCCGTAATGCTGTGCAAGTAGGCCGGTAAGTGTGGTTTTTCCGCTGCCGATGTTTCCGGCGATGGCGATATGCATGAAAAATGGGATTTTAGGAATCGGTTGTAGGGGCACTTTGCGTGAGCGTGGCGGTAGTCGGATCAGCAGTGGGGAGTTCCGACGCATTACTTTCCGCTCCTTCCTCACTTTCGCCTTTGGGCAACTGGCGCTTTCGGCGAACATCTTCGCGTGCACCGAGTTTCACGAGTTTATTGGCGGCCGAGATAATGCTTTGTCCGCTCGGTAGTAGCATTTTGCGCAGGGACTCAAAAGCGTCCTGCGTTTTCCGCAACGTGGCTTCGACATTGAGAAATCGTTCGTAGAATAATTGTACGCGACTCACGATAACCCCGGCCTGATCAACGATTTTCTGCTGATTCTCCACCTGCAATTGCTGTTTCCAAGAGAGTTCGAGCATGCGAAGCAGGGCATAAAGGTTTTGACTGGCGGTGATGAACACGCCTTTGTCGTAGGCCTCCTTCCACAATCCCGGGGCCGCTGTGAGCGCCAGGGTGAGTGCACTATCGCTAAACACATACATCACGACAAAATCCAGGCGCGAACGATCGGCACTGAGGTGTCCGGCATAGTTTTTGGACGACAATTGCTTGACATGCTGCTGCAATGACTTCACATGCCGATCCAAAGCAGATTTTCGTTGCTCGTCTGTCGTTGCTTCGTAGTAATCTCGGTAGGCCGTGAGCGAGACTTTCGAATCGATCACCACATCGCGCCGGTCGGGAAAGTGGAGAACCACATCGGGAATAAGGCGGCGACCGGTTTCTTCGTCGGTGATCACGCTACCGGTTTCGTCTTTCACGGTCCACTGCTCGTCGAATTGCACTCCTCTCTCGAGTCCCATGTCCTCCAAAAGGGTGCGGAGTCGGAGTTCTCCGAAGTTTCCCTGTGTTTTGTTCTCTCCGGTGAGTGCCGCCGCGAGGCGATCAGCTCGTTCTCCTACGAATCGGGCTTGCGACAGGGTAGCTTTGATGCTTTCATCGAGTCGAGCCATGGAATCGAGGTGGTGCCGATCGGCTTGTTGCACGGCATTGCGCATTTCTTGTATGCCATTGCGCAAAGGCCCGAGGATGCCGTCGAGTTGTCGCGCATTTTCTTCGCGCAACTGGGTTCCCCGTTCTCGCATTTGGCGCTCGCTTTCGGTTTTGAGGCGTTCGGCCATGAGTTCCAGCCGCCGATCGCTTTCTTCTCGCTGTTCAGCCGCTTTTAGTTCGGCATTCCGACGCATTTCCGTCCAATTTCGTTCGTGCTCTGCGCGCAAATCTGCCAAAGAACGACGGCCGGCATAATAACCGAGCGCCAATCCGACGACTAGTGCGAGCAAGATAAAAAAAGGAAGGGACATAATAAGCTAAACCAGTGATATGAAATGGAATAAGACAGACGTAGCAGCTTTCTACTCAACGATTTGCGTGAATAGTAAGCCGTTTGGCGCTTAAAAAGCACGGCAAAGATAACAACAACAGCAGCAACACACAAGCCAATCACCGATTTTGTAAGAAAATAAAGCCTCAGCAAAATGCCCATCCCCGAAGCAAAGTTGCGCCCGGGAGATGCAAGACAAAAAAAGCACGAAAGGGGGCCATTATGCGGGAAAAACTATGGGCCAACTTGCACCCTGTCGTACGGAAAAGGGGGTGAGAAAAGTTGCTTGCTTGTAAATTTATTCTTATTTTCGCGAATACGGCTCACGTTTCTCCCTTTTTTTCGCGGGAAACACGAACCGGTTAATACCTTTCGAACGCGACAAGACCAACTTATGCAGCAAGAATTGATATTGATACGCATCACGGGTGAAGATCGTCCGGGATTGACTGCAGACTTCATGGCCATCATGGCAAAATATGAGGTAGACATCCTCGACATTGGCCAAGCCGATATTCATTCGACGCTCTCTTTGGGCATTTTGATCCACACCAACGAACAGACGTCGGGCAGTGTGATGAAAGAGGTGCTCTTCAAAGCGGCAGAACGCGGAGTGAATGTGCGCTTTTATCCTATCGAGGCCGAAGAATACACCGAATGGGTGCGCGCACAAGGGCGCAACCGCTACATTCTTACCGTCTTGGCTCGGCATCTCACGGCAAAACAAATGGCAGCCGTGAGTCAATTGGTTGCAGCACAGGGACTGAACATCGATGGAATACGGCGTCTCACCGGACGCGTCCCCTTGGAACGGCACCAAGATAACGTGCGCGCTTGTATTGAGTTCTCATTGCGCGGCACACCGCCAACCTTGCGGCCATGCAAGCCGAGCTCTTGCAGCTCAGTGCCAATTTGGAAATGGATTGTTCGTTCCAACACGACAATGCCTACCGACGTATGCGCCGATTGATCTGCTTTGATATGGATTCGACCCTGATACAAGCCGAATGCATCGACGAATTGGCCGAACGTGCGGGAGTGGGCGAAGAAGTGAAGCGCATCACCGAACAGGCCATGCGCGGAGAAATTGATTTCAAGGAGAGTTTCACACGACGGGTGGCGCTGCTCAAAGGATTGGACGCCAGTGTCATGCAGGACATCGCAGAGCATCTGCCTCTGACGGAGGGCGTGGAACGCTTAATGTACGTGTTGAAGCGCCACGGCTACAAGATTGCAATTCTGAGCGGCGGTTTTACGTTCTTCGGTGAGCATTTGGCCTCGACGCTTCGGCATAGATTATGTTTATGCCAATGAATTGGAAATCGAAAACGGCCATCTAACGGGACGCTTCGTGGGCGAAATCGTCGACGGACAGCGGAAAAGCCGAGCTTTGCGGCTTATTGCGCAGGTGGAAAAAGGTGGATTTGGGACAAACTATCGCTGTAGGCGATGGTGCCAACGACTTACCGATGCTCTCAACCGCCGGTTTGGGCATAGCCTTCACGCAAAAACCGAGGTAGTGGCGAATGCGAAGCAAAAGTATCAACACGGTTGGCATCGACGGAGTGCTGTATTTCTTGGGATTCAAGGACTCTTATCTTGATGAACACGTTCCTTCTCCCGAAGGCGAGCCAGCTTAGGGGCTTCCCATCCACTCGTTGATCAATGAAGACGGGGACAATGCTCAATTGTAAGCATTGTCCCCGTTTTTTATTGCGGGTCTCAAGGAAAACCTCGCGCTTGATCTCGGCATTTTTTCCTTATATAGGAAGAGTTGGTGACTCTCTCTTTGAAACCGGATTCTGCGCCATTGAAAGCCCAAAAATCAACGCCGAAAATCGAGCATTTAACGTCGTCCGCTCGTCACTCCGGACGAAGAAGCCGAACCCCTTGCGGTTGTGCGGGAGCACTGTAAGAGGAACTGCCCGAACGAGTGTAGCTTCCTGCGTTGTAGTTTTGCGAAGAAGAGCTTGAACTTTGAGAAGAGGCCGCACTTCCTCTGCGTCCTGAGGTGTAACCTGAACTATTTGTGTTGTTGTAGTCCGATCGAGTGGGGGAGTAGCTGCTGCGCGCCCTCGTATGAGCGGGAAGAACCATAGTTGTAGCCAGAATTCCCGCTGTCGTACGAACCACTGCCGTAGGTGGTGCCGCGTCGTCCGAGGCTCCGCCTCCTTCATACTGACGTGAAGGCGCATAACTTCCGTTGTAGGAGGGTACGCCGTAAGACGATCCCTCGTAACGAGGACTGCTGTAGGCTCCGCCTCCGTAATAGCTGTTGCCGGTATCGTAGCTCCATCCTCTTCCGCCGTAACGTCCTTCGACAATGCGCAAAGGTTCGTTACGATAGTAGCTGCTGTAGCCTCGATCTCCGTAGCGCGCCACGTAACTGTCGCGCAATCCGCCGTAACGGCTCTCGACTACGCGCAAACCGTAGTAGGGCGAACGGTATTCGGGCGACGATAGCCCCAATCTGAGCCACGGTAGGAGATGTAGACGGAGGGTCTGTCGAAGAAGAAGCGATCGCGGTAGGAATAGCGCGTGTAGACGTTGAAAATGAACGACGATCCCGTCCACGAGAGCGGACGATAGAAATAATCTACCCCCACATAACGCGCATACTGCCAATCATAGAGGATATATCTCAGGTCATCGTCGCGATAATCTCCGTAACGTCCATATAAATCATACGGTGAGTTGACAGAAAGGAAGTAGTCTAAGTTCACTTGATAGACTTGATCGTATTGCGTCGGCGTGAGATTGAGTTCATACGCCATTTTATCTGTGAGGAAATAGGCGTATTCACGAGCGTCAGTGTAGTTCATCGCTGAGGCTGATGCGCCTGCTGCAGCGAGAAGGAAGGAGAGAAGTAATCGTTTCATATCGCTTATTTGTTAGAGGTGATGATTGCAAATATCGTGATTTGCGCGACAAAAACAAGATGATTGCGAGGAGAATACGCAGATTTTTAGTATTATCGTGTCACAATTCCCGGATATAATTGGCATTTTGTCAACCTGCAGCCGGTCCTTTTGCACTTTCTGCTCTATCATCGCACCTTTCTTCAGAAATCGGGGGGAAATTAGCTACGTGAAGGAACAATAGAGAATAGCAGTCGCCTTTTCCGATCCGGAGCCGCGCACTTTCGGAATGCAGCGAGACACATTATATATAGTCTCCTCACGAAATGGAAGAATAGTTCTGCTGCACTTGTCGCAACCGGCGCAATTCTGCCCACATGGGTGCGTTCTCGGTAAGTGATTCTTGGGGATCCGCATCCAAAATGCGCGCAGCACTTTCTCTGGCTTCGCTCATCAAGGCCGCATCTCCCACCAGATTCGCGATGCGCAAATCGAAAGGCAGTCCACTTTTGCGCCGTTCCTTCCAAATCTCCCGGCCCGCGGAATTTCATATCGGCCTCAGCAATCACAAAGCCATCGGTAGTTTCCACCATGATGTCCATGCGTTGCCTGGACGACTCCGCCAAGTTATCTTTGGTGACCAAGATGCAATAGCTCTGTTCCGCCCCTCTTCCCACGCGGTCCCCGCAGTTGGTGCAATGTGCAAGCCGAATCGCTCCGCATTCTCCACGACCATCACAGAAGCATTGGGCACGTTCACTCCCACTTCTATCACGGTTGTGGACACCAGTATTTGGGTCTCGTTGGCCGAAAAGGCGCGCATGGCCTCTTCCTTCTCCGCAGGTTTCATGCGCCCGTGCACCCTTCCCACTTTCCAAGGGGCGAAAGCCTCGCACACAGCCTCATATCCTCGCTCCAATGCGAGGAGATCCAATTTTTCATTGTCGTCTATCAGCGGATAGACGAAATAAACCTGCCGTCCCTTCTCCAGTTCGGTGCGTATGCCGTGGAACAGTTGACTCCGCTGACGCGCTCTGTAATGGCGTGTCTGGATTGGTTTTCGTCCCGGCGGCAACTGATCGATGACACTCACGTCCAAATCCCCATAGACCGTCATGGCCAGCGTGCGCGGAATGGGCGTTGCTGTCATCACCAGCACATGGGGCGGGCGAATATTCTTGTTCCACAGCGCCGCACGCTGCTTAACTCCGAAACGATGCTGCTCGTCGATGATGCAAAGCCCGAGATTATAGAACACCACTCCGGGTTCGATCAGTGCGTGCGTCCCAATGAGGATTTGCACCTCGCCGGTGGCCAAGGCATCGAGTACGGTGCGGCGGCGCTTTCTCTGACATTGCCCGTGAGCAACTCCACGCGAATGCCCAAATCTTGGGTTGAGCCGCGATTCCTTTGTAGTGTTGCTCCGCCAAGATCTCTGTCGGCGCCATGATGCACGCCTGAAAACCATTGTCGAGAGCCAACAAACAAGTCAAGGTGGCCACCATCGTCTTGCCCGATCCCACATCTCCCTGCAACAGACGGTTCATTTGTCGGCCACTGCGCAAATCACTATGGACCTCGCGCACCACGCGTTTCTGGGCTTCGGTGAGTTCAAACGGGATATAGTGGGCATAGAAATCTTTGAACAGGGGACCAACGCGCGGAAAGGGCCAACCGGCGATTTCCACTTTCCTTTCTCGGTTGTATTGGAGAATGGAAAGTTGCAAAATAGAAGAGTTCTTCGAATTTCAACCGACGTTTGGCCGCCGCCACGTCTTGTGCGCTCTGCGAAAAGTGCAGATCTCGCACCGCCCGATCGTGGCTCACCAATTTATGCTCCGCCACGAGTGCCGGCGGCAGGGTGTCGGCGATCGGTCCCCCATGCGTTCAAAGGCATTGGCCACTGCAATTCATTGATGGTGCGCGAGGTGATGTGCGCACGCGTGAGGCGCTCAGTGAGATGATAGACCGGTTGCATGCGCAAGAGCGGGCGATTCTTCACCCGCTCCAGCTCCTCCATCTCCGGGTGGGCAATCGAAAGGTAGTGGCCGAAAGGTTTGGGTTCGCCAAACACCCTGATATTCGACATCCACCTTGTACATTTTCTCCAAAGCCTTCGACACGCGGAACCAAAACCAACTGAATGTAGCCCGTGCCATCGGTGAAGTTGGCCACAAGTCGGCGTTTCGGTCCTTCGCCCACCTTTGTTGATCATCACAATGCGCCCCCGCAACTGAATATTCTGCATTCCCTCGACGAGATCGCAGATGCGATGCACACCTTGGTGCGGTCCTCGTGTCGGAAAGGATAAGTGTGCAGTAAATCTCCGACGGTACGCACGCCCAACTGAGAGGCGAACAACGCAGCACGTGCGGGTCCGACTCCTTTTCAGATAGGTGATGTCTTGATCGAGATAGTTCAAAAAACGATTTTAGGGAGTGGGAGAGACGTAGCGAGGGTGGGCGAGTGGCGAGATCAGCACACTAATCCATTCTGTCGCGATAGTCTTCGTAGGTATAGGTGCGCAGCGTCTCGAGGGTGCCGTCTTCGCGAAGCAAACAAAGCGAGGGATGATGAATGCCGTTGAACATGTTAGTTTTCACCGTGGTGTAGTGGATCATATCCTCGAAGATCAATTCGTCACCCACCTGCAGCGGACGGGCAAAGCGCCAATAGCCCATGAAATCTCCACTGAGGCAGCTGTTACCTCCCAAGCGATAGACACAATCGTCGGTTTCATGCCCGATTTCCGCCCCGTCGGTGAGCGTCTCCGCCCCGCGAATAGCCGGATGGTAGGGCATTTCCAGGCAATCGGGCATGTGGCAGGTGAACGATGCGTTGAAGATGGCCGTTTTCACGCCGGCATTCTCCACCACATCCACCACTTGGGCCACCAACGGCCCGGTTTGCCAGCACAAAGGCACTGCCCGGTTCCATGATGACGCGCAGATGCGGATGGCGTGCACGGAAGTCGTTGAGCAAACCGACGAGCAATTCCACATCATAGTCCGCCCTCGTCACCAAGTGTCCGCCGCCGAAATTGATCCACTCCAGGCGGTCGAGCCAAGCGCCGAAACGCGCCTCGATGTGCAGCAGCGTGGCCGAAAGCCTCGCTGCTGCTCTCGCAATGGCAATGAATGTGAATCCGTGCACCCCTTCCGTAGATCGGTGGGTAGATCGGCGCTGAGCAAACCGAAACGTGAGCCCGGCGCACAGGGATCGTAGAGCGCAGTTTCGATCTCGGAGTATTCGGGATTGACGCGCAATCCGCAATCCACCTGTTCCTCGCTCCCGTGCGTGGCGTTCCACCTCGCTAATGCGCGGATAGAATCGCGCATACTGCGTGAGTGAGTTGAAAGTGATGACAGAAGAGCACCGAAGCATCTCTTCAAAAGTGCCTCCTCGTAGGGCGGTGTGTAAGTGTGCGCTCTGCTGCCGAACTCTTCGAGTGCAAGTCGCGCTTCATAGGGCGAGGAAGCCGTGGTGTGCGCAATATATTCGCGAAAGATGGGGAAAGTCTTCCAGAGTGCGAAGGCTTTGAAGGCAAGAATGAATTCAGCCCCGGTTCGACGGGAGATGTCGGTGATGAGACGGAGATTTCGAGCAAGCGCCGTTCTTCGACGATATAGGCCGGTGAGGGAGCCGTGGGAAAGGTCATGAGCAGAGAGAAAAAGAGGATGAAAAAAGCGCACGAGTCGAATCAGCACAAGCATTGCTCGACTGATTCGACCCGCGTAAAGGAAAAAATGGAAAGCAAGAGATCACATGATGCCGTCTTCACGCAGCTTTTGCTGCCGCTTCCAAGCCGTCGTCAGCGAATCTTCGAGCGTGTGCACGGCCTTCCACTAACACCTTGTTAGCTTTGTCGACATTGCCCCACACTTTTTCGATGTCTCCGCACGACGCGGCGCAACTTTGTAGTTGAGTTTCACGCCGGTGCACTTTTCGAACGTGTTGATCAGTTCGAACACGCTCACGCCCTTGCCCGTTCCGATGTTGAAAATCTCAACCGGTTCGGCGTTTTTGCCTTCGACAATGCGGGCCATGGCAGCAACGTGGGCTTTGGCGAGGTCCACCACGTAGATAAAAGTCACGAATGCACGATCCGTCGGGCGTATCGTAGTCGTCGCCGAAGACAGCCAGCTGTTCGCGGATGCCAATCGCCGTTTGTGTGAGGTAAGGGATGAGGTTGGCGGTGCACTGCTGGGCACTTCGCCGATGAGGGCAGTGGGGTGTGCGCCGATGGGGTTGAAGTAGCGAAGGATGATGGCCGAGATCGGAGCGCCGCTGGCCACATAGTCCTGAATGATCTCCTCATTCACCTGCTTTGTGTTGCCATAGGGCGATTCGGCCTTCTTGATCGGCGCCGTTTCGCTGACGGGCAGATCTTTAGGATCGGGTTGTCCGTAGACCGTGCACGAGGAAGAGAAGATAATGCCCTTGACATTATATTTGGGCATGAGCTCGAGGAGGTTAATCAGCGAGACGAAGTTGTTACGATAGTACTTGAGCGGTTTTTCCACCGATTCGCCCACGGCCTTCGAGGCGGCAAAATGAATAATGCCCTCAATGCCGGGATATTTTTGGAACACGCCTTCCAAAGCAGCGTAGTCGCAGCAATCCACTTGTTCGAAAGCCGGACGCGTGCCGCTGATTTTTTCGATGCCGTCGATGACTTCGGCTTTGGAGTTGCTGAGGTTGTCGATAATCACGACGTTGTAACCTGCAGCTTGGAGTTCAACGGTGGTGTGCGAACCGATGAAGCCGGTACCGCCCGTGACAAGAATGGTCTTTTCATGTTTCGGTTGTGAAATGGGGGAGGGGCACGTGAACAAGGGAAAATTGATCTGATCACTCCCTTTTAAATCGGTTGCGCGCGCAATCCACGTCCGGAGATTGACTTTGATGGGGCGAAGTTACAAATTATTTTGAGAACTGCAGCTTGCAAAAGATAACTTTTTGTCGTGTTTTCGAGAAATCGCTCCGCGCAGCTTATCGAACAGCCCTTGCTGTCGCGATTCGCCGCCGATCTTCGCCGCCGCACACGCGCCTTTGCCTACAAACCACCCCACAAAATTCACAATACCTCGCCACGTCGAGCCATCCCAACGGAAGACATTCATCGCTCCCGTGAGTTCCGGCAAAACAGAGGGGAGATTCCCTGCCATCGCCGGTTTTCATAAACAAACCTTCATCGTCCCACCGCTTAGCTCCCTTTTCCAGTCTTGCATCGGGGGAGCATCGCGAAGCCTTTGCGCTCGTTCCCGGAACTTGCGCCGCCATTGCAACGAAGAAGGGGATGTCAGAACGGAAAACGACGAATGCGCCCACCAAACTTCGACGAAAAAAAGGAGGAAGAGGCTGAAGAAGAAGGAATGTCGGGGGCGCTTCCTCACTTTTCGTGCGGAGAAACGAGGAAAAACCGGGGCTTTTGCCGAATAAGTGGAGGCTTTTCGGCAAAAATCCCTGACTTCTCTCGGTCGAGGTGGGAGACGCCCTCCCATTTGGCCGTTCGCAGGAGAATGTGTAATTTTGCCACAACTTAACCCCCCAACAAATTTTTTCCCATGAAGGAACTGGCACTCAAATATGGTTGCAATCCCAACCAAAAGCCTGCTCGCATTTACATGGACAACGGCGCTGCACTTCCCATTGAAGTGCTCGGCGGTCGTCCCGGTTACATCAATTTTCTCGATGCCCCTCGACGGTTGGCAATTGGTGCGGAACTCAAAGCGGCCACCGGCCTTCCGGCAGCCACTTCGTTCAAGCACGTTTCTCCCGCCGGCGCAGCAGTGGGCGAACCGCTGGATGAAACCCTTCGCAAGATTTACTTCTGCGACGATCTCGGCGAACCTCTCAGCCCCATCGCCTCGGCTTATGCCCGCGCTCGCGGCGCAGACCGCATGTCGAGCTACGGTGATTTCATCGCCCTGTCCGACGAATGCGACAAAGCCACCGCACTCCTCATCAAACGCGAAGTGAGCGACGGCGTCATAGCCCCGAGTTTCAGCCCCGAAGCGCTTGAAATTTTACGTGCCAAACGCAAAGGAACTTATTGCATTCTGCAAATCGACTCCCAATCACCGCCCCGATCCCATCGAACACAAGCAGGTGTTCGGCGTCACCTTCGAACAAGGGCGCAACGAAGTGGATCTTTCCGATCCGCATTTGTTCGACGAGCGTCCCACGCAAAACAAGGAATTGCCCGCCGCCGCCCTTCGTGACCTCACCATCGCCCCTCATCACCCTCAAATACACCCAGTCTAATTCGGTGTAGCTACGTCAAGGGCGGTCAAGCCATTGGCATCGGAGCCGCCAGCAAAGCCGCATTCACTGCACACGATTGGCGGGAACGAAAGCCGACATTTGGTGGTTGCGCCAGCATCCGCAGGTAATGAGCCTCCCCTTCGTCCCGGGTATTCGTCGTGCCGACCGCGACAACACCATCGATATCTATATTTCCGACGATGCCGACGAGGTTCTGGCCGAGGGAGTTTGGCAACAATTCTTCACCGAACGCCCTGCGCCGCTCACTCGCGAAGAGAAAAAAGCGTGGATCGCCCGCAACACAGGCGTTTCCTTAGGCTCTGACGCCTTCTTCCCCTTCGGCGACAACATAGAACGGGCCCACCGCAGCGGTGTTTGCTATGTGGCGCAAGCCGTGGCTCGGTTCGTGACGATCATGTCATCGAAACGTGCGACAAGTACAACATCGCCATGGCCTTCACGGGAGTTCGCCTCTTCCATCACTAATATCCCCCTAACGATTCCCCTATGCAACGACACGTCAGCGACGATGAAATCACGACCGCGATGACTACGGGCATCACCTTCAAAGGTGCCAAACTTCGCAAAGCCACAAGAAGAGAAAGTGAAGACGAAAGCCAAGAAGAAAAAGTACATCACTGGTCTTCACGGTTCGGGTGCCGCCAAGAAAAAAAGCGGAAATCCGTCAACGGCGCGCCAACCGTCACAAAAATGAGTCCTCACGGACCCGCAAATCCTCCTCGTTCACACCGTCAGCAGTGCGTTCACACCGCCTGATTCGGGTGTGAACTTTTTCTTCGGCCTCAGCGTAGTTTGAAACAACCGAAAAAGCACAAAAAAACACGGGAGAAAAACGCTATGGTGTGGGGAAAAATGAGTACATTTGCACGCAATTAAATTCGTACCTCGCCTTATGACTGCAAATTTCATTGCCGACAAAATTGTGATGGACGGTCTCACTTATGATGACGTCCTGCTCATCCCCGCTTATTCCGAAGTTCTTCCTCGCACCGTGTCGCTCACCACGCGTTTTTCTCGCAACATTGAGGCTGCACATCCCTTTGTGACTGCCGCCATGGACACCGTGACGGAAGCCCCCCATGGCCATCGCCATTGCCCGCGAAGGGGAATCAGTGTGATCCACAAAAACATGTCGATCGAGGAACAGGCTCGCCAAGCAGCCATCGTGAAGCGTGCCGAAAAACGGCATGATTTACGATCCTGTCACGATCCAGCGCGGAAAGACCGTCGGCGATGCGCTGGCCTTAATGGCCGAGTATCACATCGGAGGTATCCCGGTTGTGGACGATGACATGAAGCTCGTGGGCATTGTGACCAATCGCGATCTGCGCTTCGAGCACAATCTCGACCGCACCATCGACGAAGTGATGACCAGCGATCACCTTGTGACGACCAACACCACGACCGACCTTGCCGGCGCAAGCGAGATATTGCAGCAAAACAAGATTGAAAAACTCCCCGTGGTGGACGCCAACGGACGCCCTCGTCGGACTCATTACTTATAAGGACATCACCAAAGCCAAAGACAAACCCATGGCTTGCAAAGACGCCAAGGGGCGTTTGCGCGTAGCCGCCGGCGTAGGTGTGACCGTCGACACGATGGAGCGCATTGAAGCCCTGGTCAACGCCGGTGTCGATGCCATTGTGATCGACACGGCACACGGACATTCGAAGGGAGTAGTGGAAGCTCAAAGAAGCCAAGGCCCAAATATCCCAACGTCGACATCGTGGTGGGGAATATCGCCACGGGCGAAGCAGCCAAAATGCTCGTTGACGCCGTGCCGACGCGGTAAAAGTGGGCATTGGCCGGGATCGATGTGCACCACACGCGTGGTGGCCGGTGTCAGTGTGCCGCAACTCTCCGCAATCTACGACGTGGCACGCGCGCTCGAAGGCACCGGTGTGCCCCTCATTGCCGACGGTGGACTCCGCTATTCGGGCGATGTGGTGAAAGCTTTGGCCGCAGGCGGAAACTGCGTAATGATCGGTTCGCTCGTGGCGGATGCGAGGAAAGTCCCGCGAAACCATCATCTTCAACGGTCGTAAGTTCAAGACTTATCGTGGCATGGGCTCTCTCGAAGCCATGGAAAACGGTTCGAAAGACCGCTATTTCCAAAGCGGTGTGGAGAGTGTGAAGAAGTTGGTGCCCGAAGGCATCGCCGGTCGCGTTCCTTTCAAGGGTGGTGTAAGAGGTGATTTACCAACTCGTGGGCGGTCTTCGCTCGGGCATGGGCTACTGCGGTGCTCCCTCCATTGAGGCGCTGCACAACGCCAAATTCACCCGCATCACGAACGCCGTGTGCAGAGAGTCACCCGCACGACATCACCATCACCAGCGAAGCTCCCAACTACTCGCGCAGTGAGTAACCCAACCATCGAAACAACAAGTTTCTATACGAATAGAGGTGGCGCACGTGCGCCACCTCTATTCGTTTCTCTTCCGGTTTTGCCTCCACTTTGGGGGAGAAAGAAGCGATTCGCCTGCCTTCGGATGTTGAGATTCGCGAAGAGCTCACCAAGCGCTCCGCTTTCCGGAGCCTACGAGAGCAGAGTAACCCCCCAATGTCACAACGCGGCTTTCTCCCCGGCCACTTTTGCACGATGCTTTGGAACTCCTCGGCAAAAATGCCCACCCCCAAGCATAAACCGGAAGAAGCCCAACAGTCGGTCGGCTTCTTCCTTGTGGGGTAGGGTACTTTTCGTTCCAATTGTTTTGTCGTGTCGTCAGAAATATAGATCTTTGCGTAACCATTTCCGGCGTTTTATCGTTGTTTTCAACCAGTTGCGCCGTTTGCGCTCGTGAGTAAGCCCTCTTCTATGAATATGTTTGGCCTGTATGCACCTTGCATCTGCCTACATGTTGTTTGACCATACGCGTCATAAGGGTCTTCGAGGTTGACTCCTCGGAGGCCTTTGACGGCTTTTGCCTCCCGCCGCGTAGGAAATGCGGGATAAGCATGATACGATTCGAATGAAACACCCTAATAACGAGCTTGTTGCTCATGACTTGCGCGCTCAGCGCCCACGGAGAGACGACAGATCAGTCGGTATTGCTTCGCATTGGGGGGCACCCCATCACGCGAGGCGAGTTCCTGTATGCCTACAATAAGAACCAGGCAGTGCAGGCCGGGGAAAAGAAAATGACCGCGCGCGAATATGTAGACCTTTTTGTCAACTACAAACTCAAGGTGCTCGCCGCCGAAGCCCTGGGACTGGACACCTTAGCCAGCTTTTCGCAATGAGTTCCGCAGCTATCGTGACGAACTCGTGTCGAAAAGACTCATCGACCAGCATTACATCGATTCTACTGCGCAAGCACGCTATAACCGCGAGCTACAACTACTCGACGGAAAGGACTTGCTCACCGTATCCCATATATTATTGTGTGTGCCCACCCTGGCCGGACCGGAAGAACGGCAGAAAATTGCAGCCCGAGCCGACAGTCTCTACCGTCTATTGGCCGGGGAGCAGACTTTTGGTACGCTGGCTCGCCAATACAGTGAAGATCTCGCCTCAAAAACAACGGAGGTCTGCTGCCGATCGTCACGGCCGGCGCGACACTCAAGGCTTTTGAAGACAAAGTCTATGCCCTGCGCGAAGGAGAGCTCATTGCCCCTTCCAAACAGAGGTAGGGTTACCACATCGCCAAGCTCATTAAGCGCCAAGCTCCGCCCAGTTTTCAGACGGCCTATCCGCACCTGCTCAGCAGATTGAAGCAAGAAGGCATAGAGGAAAAGGCGGCCGAGCACACACTCGAGCGGCTGATGGGGCAGTATCACCAAACCCGAGATCAAGCTCTGGACAGTCTCTCGAACGTCGGCGCTGCAGCAGATCCCCAATTGCGATATCTTATCCAAGAATACCACGATGGTCTCCTCTTGTTCGAAGCGGAGAAGAACAATGTGTGGAATGCCGCTGCCCAAGACAGCGTGGCACTGGAAAAATGTTTCGCTCCAACCGCAAGAAATACCGCTGGAACGCTCCCCATTTCAAAGGTTTCGTGCTGAGTTCCAACGATGCCGATGCACTCCGCGCCGCTCAGGCGTTACTGAACAAGGGAGTTCCGGTGGGAATGGAAGCCATGGACTTGCTCAAAAACAGCGTCAACAAAGATTCCGTTCGCGTCAAAGTAGCCGGTCCTTACCTTGTAGAGCGCGGAGAGAACAGCACGATCGATCATTTTGCCTTCAAAGATAAGAAGGCGGCTGCGCGAAGTGTGGCAGCAGGCATGAAGTACACCACCGTGTCAGGCCGTATAGAAAAGCGCCCCACGAGCTATGCAGACGTGCGCAGCCAAGTGCTCGAAGACGTGCAGCAGGCACGCGAACAAGAATGGCTGTCACAACTCCACAAACAGTACCGGTGCAACTCTATCCTCACGTGCTCGAAACGATCAACCACCCCAATAAACACTGAAATGAACAAACGAATCCCTTCCTGATCGCCGGTTTCATCGCGCTCGGCGTTAGCTTCGCACAAATACGTCCCAAGAACGTTGTGGACGAAGTGATTTGGGTGGTCGGCGACTCTCCCATTTTTGCTCTCAGATGTGGAAGGTTTCAGCGTCAACGCTGAGGCTGGCGGCCAAACGTTCAAAGATCCTTATGCAGAAATCCCGGAACAGCTCGCCATTCAAAAAGCTTTTCTTGCACCAAGCCGAACTGGATTCCATCACGGTGTCCGACGAGCAGGCAAAAATGATGGCAGACTACCGATTAGAGGAGAATATTCGTCGCTATGGTTCGAAGGAAGCTTTTGGAAGCGGCCTATCACAAGACGATACCCCAGATTCGCGAAATACTTATGCAGTCGGCTCGCGAATACTTCCTCACGCAGGGAGTACAAAAGAAGCTGACCTCCAACATAACGGTGACTCCTGCAGAAGTCCGCAGCGCAATTGCGAAGCTGCCACAGGACAGTCTGCCCATGATTCCCCACGCAGGTAGAAGTGGAAATCCTCACGCAACGTCCGACAGTTGACCGCGAGGAAGTGGAACGCATTGAGAATCGCTTGCGCGAGTTCGCCCGCCGCGTCAATAGTGGGGAGACCAGCTTTGCCGTATTGGCACGCCTTTATTCGCAAGACGGTAGTGCTCGCAACGGCGGCGAACTCGGATTGAGCGGACGCGGACAATGGGTGCCGGAGTTCGCCAATGTGGCATTTTCGCTCACCGATCCGAAGAAAGTATCCAAGATCGTGCGCACAGAATTCGGTTTCCACATTCTGCAACTCATCGAAAAGCAAGGCGACAAGGTCAATGTGAGACATATTCTCCTCAAACCTGAAATCAAGGAAGGGGAATACGAACGGCTTACCTCGCGTCTCGATTCAATCGCCTCGGACATCAAGTCCGGAAAAATTCAGCTTTGAGGATGCCGCACAACAACTTTCGGATGACAAAGATACGCGCAATAATAAGGGACTTATGGTGGCTCAAGACGAAAGCACCGGGGCACTCACCGCGCGCTTCCAAATGAAGAGCCTCCCGCAGGACATTGCCAAGGTGGTAGACACCATGAAAGTTGGTGAGGTTTCACAGGCTTTCCGCATGATGGACGAGAAAACGGGACAAGAGATCTGTGCGATCGTGAAACTCAAGGACCGAATTGAAAGTCACCGTGCCAATATCACCGACGACTTCCAAGTGCTCAAGAGTCTGATCCTGCAAAAGCGCCAAAACGAAGCGCTGCAAAAGTGGATCGCCGAGAAAATAAAAACGACCTACACGCGTATCAATCCGGAGTGGCGCAACCACACCCTTCCAACACGAAGGCTGGATTAAATAAGTAGGCGCGCTGCACGGAATGATATCCGATTGCGCTGTAAGATCTACTCCTTTCAACCCACAAAAACGAAAGTTTTGAACACACTCATTGCAACTCGCAGATTTTTTTCGTGCTGGGAATGGGGCTTTTCGCTCTGTTCCTTGCACACGCTTTTGCACTTACACTTTTGGCTCCTCGAAAAAGAAAATTTCGGTGGAGGATCAGCGCATTCGCATCCACCATGCCGATGTCCTCTTCCACGATGCTGCAACAACAGGAGACGGACAAGTGCTGAAAGGCAATGTTTTGATGACCCATGCAGGCATGCGACTCACCTGCGATAGTGCAGTTTTTCTACGAAGCGTCCAATTCTTTCTTGGCCTACGGAAAGTACACTTCACGCAGGGAGACACCCTTTCGCTCACAGGAGACTCATTATATTATGATGGGTCTTCTCAATTTGCGCGCGTCTTCCATCATGTTGTGATGCACCACCGCAAACTGAGACTGAAGACAGAATTGCTGAATTATGATCGCATTTCCGGCCGCGGTTTCTATGATGTGGGTGGAGAAATTATCGACGGTAAGAATATTCTCACCTCGCAAAAAGGAGATTACTTCACCGGAACTCGTGAAGCCCTCTTCAGTGACGACGTGCTACTGCGTACTGCCAAGCGCGATTCCTTGCGCACTGATTCTCTCCACTACAATACACGGACAAAGTGGGCGCATGCTACAGGGCCAACCAATTTGCTAAGCGGAGGCAGTAGGATTTTTACGACCGACGGCTACTACAACACGCAAACGGAAAAGGCACGATTGGGCAAACGCCCGCAATTGTTCAACAAAGGGCGTAAACTCACCGGCGATAGCATCAGCTACGATAAAAAACGGGGATTTTCGCAGGCCTTCCGGAATATCGTGTTCACAGACTCCACGGATATCAACAACAAGAACATCCTGATGGGCGATTACGGGTGGTACAAGGAAAAGGTCGGCGAAGCATTGGCAACACAACGCGCACTGGCAAAAAAACTTCTCCCGCAATGCCGACACGCTATACGTACACGCCGACACGCTGCGCCTCTTTTTCCCTATGATTTACGCACGGATTCTGCCCTATCGCGTGCTCCACGGATACTTTCATGTGCGCGCTTATCGCACAGATGTGCAAGCCGTGTGTGACTCATTGGTGTTCAATTCCAAACAACACCGACTCACCCTCTATCGCGATCCCATTGCGTGGAGTGGCGACCGCCAGATCTTAGGCGAAGAAATCAATGTTTACACCAATGACTCTACGATTGACTCCGTCTACGTGGAGCGCCAATCTCTCATCGTGCAACAACTGCCGGATACCCTACACTTCAACCAAGTATCTGGGAACTTACTAAAGGCTTACTTCGCCAAGGGAGAACTCTATCAAGCACGCGTGGACGGAAACGCCATGGGATCAACTATCCCATGGAGAAAGACTCCACTTCTCTACCAGAACTATTGCGAAGCCGCAAAATGCGAATTGATGTGGTCGATCGGAAAAATGCAACGCTACTGGGCCGGACCTTCCCCCACAGCAAAGACTTATCCTATCGACACCGCACCCGCAGAACACACGAAATTCAGCAACTTCGCCTGGTTCAGCCGGATTCGTCCCCAAGGTCCCAACGATCTATTCGAATGGAGAGGCAAAAGCGACGAGACAAAACTCAAGATCCTCCCCCGACGTGCCGCTCCCATGCAGACACTCGCAAAAGACAAGGCTACGGGAGCCGCGGGCTGGGAGAAGAAAATTGACGTTCCCTTAGAAAAAGGCCTCTTCCTCCGATCCGGGAGCTATTGCTGCACCAAATTCGGTCTCCAACGACAAACGCTCACTAATTATGCCTGACATCATACATTTACTGCCGGATTCTGTCGCCAATCAAATTGCGGCCGGCGAAGCAAATTCAACGGCCGGCATCACTAATTAAGGAGCTGGTGGAAAATGCAATCGACGCCGGCGCCACGCGTATTCAGGTCATTGTGACAGATGCCCGGCAAATCGTGTGCAAGTCATCGACAATGGCAAAGGGATGACCGAGACAGACGCGCGACTGTCCTTCGAACGGCATGCCACTTCGAAGATAACGAAGGCCGATGACCTCTTTTCACTGACAACAATGGGGTTTCGCGGCGAGGCACTGGCCTCAATCGCTGCCGTCTCCCAAGTAGAGCTACGCACTCGCACACCCGACAGTGAATTGGGCGTGTGTCTACAGATCGAAGGTTCGAAGGTTTTGTTGCAAGAACCCATTGTCTGCCCGGTTGGCGCCAATTTTTCTGATCAAGAACCTCTTCTTCAACATTCCTGCTCGGCGCAAATTCCTAAAAAGCAACCACACTGAGCTCTCAAACATCGTTGCGGAGTTTGAACGCATCGCACTCGCGCATCCCGGAATTGTCGTTTGCACTCTCCACTCCCGATAGTGTACTGCTCGATCTCCCGTCCGCAATTTCCGTCAGCGTATCGTCAATATTTTTCGGGCGCAAGATGGACAAATATCTCATGCCGGTGCATGTGGAAACGGACTTGGTCGAAATCATTGGCTTCGTGGGGAATCCCGAAAGCAGCAAGAAAAAAAGGTGCGCAGCAATTCTTTTTTGCCAATGGCCGCTTCATGCGACACCCTTATTTCGCAAAAGCGATACAGAGTGCCTACGAACGCCTCATTCCCGACGGCGAACAAGTACCATTCTTTTCTGCAAATCCTCATCAATCCCTGTCGTATTGACGTCAATATCCATCCGACCAAGACAGAAATCAAATTTGAGGACGAACAACCCATCTGGCAAATATTGAGAGCTGCGATTCGCGAGACGCTCGGACGCTTCAACGCCGTACCTACGATCGACTTTGATATCGAAGATCGCCCGGAAATTCCGGTTTTCCAAGACGGCGAAACGAATATCCTTCCCCCCAGCATTGAGATTGACGAGAGTTACAACCCTTTCGCCCACTCCGCATCCACTGATCACGGAGAGAGCTCACCATCGCATGCCTCTGGAAGTACAAGTCGCTCGTATGCCGCCAAACCCACGCCCAAAGGTTGGGAAGGAGCTTTCGACAATGCCTTCGACACACAAGACACAATCGGCTTCGCACAACCGCAGAGTCTGCCGTCAGTGTCGGAGGAAACCACAACAGAGTCAACGCTTTACGAACACCTCCCGCTGGACAACCAGAATAGTTGGATCAATGCCGGCACGCCCTACTTACAATACAAAGGGCGCTACATCATTGCACTGACGGAAGAGGGGTTACTCGATGGTTGATCAGTACAGAGCCCATGTTCGCATCCTCTTTGATGACTACTTGCAACGCATAAAAAGAATCTGCCCCCAGTCTCAAGGCATGCTTTTTCTCGCAGATCCTCGAAGTGTCGGCCTCTCAGCAAGCACTTCTCGAGGGCATTCTTCCGGAACTCGAGTCCGTCGGATTCGAATTGTCCTATCTCGGCGGCAATAGTTTCTCGATTCTCCAAGTCCCCTCGGGGCTGGACGGACTCGATCCCGTAGTTTTGCTGCAAAGTGTATTGGACGATGCTGCACAAAAGGGTAGTGAAGTGCACGAGGAACTGGTTCAAACCATGGCACTCTCCCTGGCCCACAAAGCCGCCATCCCAGTCGGGCAAGAAAATGAGCGTCGATGAAATGCGCGATCTCGTAGAGCGTCTGTTTCAGCGCAAATCATCCACTCACACCCCTGATGGTAAACGCATATTCCTCCTCATGCCAGTAGCCACGTTGCTTAAGCCTTTCGAATAAACCTCCAGAACTATGTCCGACGGAAACTTCAACCGCAGTCTTCTCCCGGCCAATTCCTACCAAAGTGGCGTACGAGCCGGACAAGCTCAAATGCGAATCAAGGCCATCAACGTCCTTTCAGAACTACTTAGTGGCCACTTTCCAGATCTGCCAGAGGATAAACGTGATGAACTCATCCGATCTTTCAGAGAAAAATAGGGTAAAGAACGTAATCAGTGTTCGCAAAATAGAATGCTGCGCGCAAAAACTCCGATTTTTCGCGTCAATCGTTTGCGCTCTTTTCGTTTTCTTCGTATATTCGCAGCGTCATAGAACTCGTAGATATGTGTCTATTCCGCCGTTTTTGCCCTGATTCTCATCCTCGGTGTCGCCGTTTGCTGCACCGAAGTTTCGGCGCAAGACCTCATCGGAACGAGTGGACTCATCAACATTCCCACTGCCGACATGCAGCCCGACGGAACGTTTGATGGAGGAGCGAGATGGATGAGCCCAGCAGCACTACATGATCTTGTCAACTACGACACCGGGCTTTATTATGTCCGCTTTACTCCGTTCAGTTTCTTTTGAATTCACCTTCGAGAGACGCTGTTTAAGACCCAACACTCCGTCAAAAACGTGGAATTACTACCAGCAAGACCGTTCTTCGACGATTCGTGTTCGTCCACTGGCAGAACGCGAAGGGAAGTGGTGGCCTTCAGTCGTTATTGGGGTGAATGACATCTATTCGGCTTATGGCGCAAGTTTCTATGCAGGATATTATGGTGTCGCGACAAAGCATTTCCAATTGGGAGATGGGCGAATCGCACTCACCGCAGGCTACTTCCGATCGATCAAGTTCGGGAAAATGTACAATGGCGGCTTTGGCGGTGTTGAATACTGCCCTCTACAGCGGGTTCCTCTGCGAATCATGGCCGACTACGACACGAAAGGCGTTAATATAGGCGTCGGTTATACTCTCTTCGGCACATTCGCACGTTTGCCTTCACCCACCGCCCTAAAAAGGTTGGGGAGTCGGTTTGAGTTATCGTACCACGATTAAGTTTTGAAGATCATGAGAAGGAAACAATCGTCCCGGCTTCGCGACTTCATGGCTTAGGTTCTTGCTACTCAGCCTATTCTGCACACCGCTTTCCCAAATTGGGAATCAGCTCACAGCCAATCTCAGGATCCGGACGCGCTGCATGCTATGGTGAACGCCGGTTTCGAACGCATCCGGCTCAGCGAAAAAAGCGATACGGTCTATGCTTCCTTCGAAAGCACACAAATCAGGGGAGCTTATCGTGCACTAGGTAGCGCACTACGAACATTAGCCTCCGAGTATCCCAGGGCACATCATTTTTCGCCTCATTATAGGAGAATATGGGCGCCCACAAATTGCAGTAGATGCGTCAAACGAAGCCGAAACTTGGCGAGTTAGCGCACACTACGACGTGAGTGCTGTGGAAAAGAAGTTGGCAGAAAGCACACTCAATCCGACAGTCGCAGCTGACAATCGGGGCAAAATAGACATAACCCTAAACCCCATTGTCTCAATTGACAACCATCTCCTCGATAAATTAGCGCTCTTCAGATTCTACCTCGCACCGTCGTTCGAAACCACCCTATGGCGAGGTAACCGACTGATAGTTCAGCCCATTGTGCCCCTATATACGAATATTGCCGACAACGATCCCGATAGTCAATTCCAGTGGGGTGTTGTCGGACTCCGGCAAGATTGGATCGCCTCCAAACGTTGGCGCTCGTCCTCCACAGCAGGATTGTTCCTCTACGATCTCGCCGGTCTTCACCACGAAGTGAACTATCACGTCAGCCCAACACTCGATTTGGGCTTACGAATCAGCGCGACGACCCGCCTGCGCAGAAACAGCGGCCAATGGGAGAGCGATCACAAGCTCCGCTTCAGTACAATGGCTGTCGCCGACTACTACGAGCCTTCCACGTCGTTGCAGTTGAAACTCTCCGTCGGCTCTTTTCACCTACGGTGATCTTGGTGGCAGATTGGACGTCGTACGTCATTTTTGGTGAGTACGCAATTGGAGCCTACGCCATATATACAGAAGGCGAACGGAATGCGGATTCAACTTCGCCATCCCTTTAGGACCCAAGCGGCAAAGCAAATGGCAAGGTCAATTCATTCGGCTGCGCATCCCCCACTATTTCTCATGGGAGTACAGCATGATCAATTACTACCGCTACGCCTTCGAACACATGGGAGTGATCTACAAGGAAATTCCGGACAAGAGCTTCACCACTCACTATTGGCAAGCTGCTTACTGGAACATTACTTACAACGCTTCCTCGACAACAAGATAAACTGAACTGTCGTTGTCATGACAACGGCAGAACAACATAAGAAGATCTGAATATTCACCTCTAAAACAAACAATGTCATGAACAAGTACTTGAAACTCTTCCTGCTTGCAGCTGTCCTCCTCGGAACGACTGTATCGATCGCATCTTGCGAAAAGGACGAAGTAGGTCCCAACGTTCCCCACCACAATGGCGGATTGGGTAAGTAATCGTTCCCTCGAACAATTTAATCGCCACACTTTGCTCAAAGTGTGGCGATTTTTTTGCTGCCGGATCACCCCAATAGCCAATAACCACATATTGGAGCGAGAAGAAAAGACGATTGCATGGCAAAATCAAATTACATCTCCCCTTTTTTCTTTATTGCTCTTTCCGAAACGCAAGATTTTCGTTATATTTGCTCTAAAACTTCATTCTGCGCCAAGAATATGCGCTTAAATACGTCGGGCGATGGAAGCAACTCTTTTCGGACCTCACTTCTTTTGAAATCCTGCGGGACCAGCAGCACACACAGCGCGTGTTGAATGCACTGGACCAGATCGACCTTGCTTTCTTGGGGACTAACCCGAACGTCGTCTGGTCATCCGCAAATTGGCCCATCGTAACATCAAGTCAATTGGACAGTTACTCAAATTACACCGTGGGGAAGTTTCCGAATGGCCCGGCGTCGGCAATGTGTTCCTCACTCTTTTCGACGAAATGCGAGAAGAGGTCCATGCCGATCCCGAAAAAGACAGTAATGAAGTGGACAAACGAGAGTGCCCCTCAGTCTACCGCGCGATTTTTAACCGACTACATCCCTTCGAAAAACTCAGAAGAACACGGTTTACTGAAGAAAGTCTGCCGAACACCGATCCTACCGCGACGCCCCTCCCGGATGTTTCCCCTCCACACCCTCCGACAGCGATTGGTTCGCAGAAGTCATCGAAATAGAGTGTGTGTTTACTGAAATCATTCATCTACTCCAAACTCGTCTTCCTGATTTAGCAGAAATACTTTCGTCGTTTCTACTTAGAGGGGCTAACTCCAGAGGTCATCGCCAACGTGCTCGGACTCCGCTCTCCTCTGTCGTCACTCACACCATAGAATATGAGTTTCTCCGCCCACTGCTTGCCGGAGAAGAGCTGTCACATATCACACTCGACCCCGATTTTCCACCGAGGATTGAGGCGCTGCGCGATCGTCTCTCCTCATGCCCGTTGCCCCCTCACCACCTCACTGCTATGCTCCCCGAGCGTTTCCTCCACTTCCTGGATCTAACAGTCATGGAGCGCAGCACGACAGAATTCACCTGGGCAGCGGATCTAATTGTCCCCATCGGAGAAATCATAACGACCCGAAGACTACTCAGAGCAACCCTGACTTATCTCCAGCAAGCCCCTTCATTTGTACCCATCTCTAAGATGTCAGCTGAACTTCTACCTCGCTTCGCCTCACCGCGCGACGAGGGTGAAGACAAAAAGCGGACAGACGAAGAACAACGTCTCAATGCTTTACTGAAACATCATCCCTGGATAGAACACAGCCCACAAGGGGTACGACTCATCGCCGAACAATTGCAATTCGACTATTGTCGTATCGCTCGCATATTGGCAGATGCCGGCTGCCCATTGACCGAGAACGAAATCTATACCCGCTACGAGCATCGTTATTTTCGAGCGACCGCGAACCATCGATCATCGGCTTTTACGAAAACATTTCCGATCTTCAAATCCGAACAACGTGATAACCACACACGAATGCCATCTAGTCATATTGCGCGGTTGAAGAAAATAATCATCGGCGGCATCGATTGAACACAATACTGTATTCAACCGATGCCGCCCCATTTTATTCATATCAACCGCTAAGTGAAGCTTCACCTTTCCTCATGCTTTTTCTGCAATCCGAAGACAAGCGCATCACCAAGTCACGAATGCAGCGCTCGCGGGCTTGCCGGTTTCAGTTGTCGGAATGCTTTCTACCAAAAATACTCTTCGGAACACAATGCGGCGAAAGGTGGAACGCAAAAGAGAGAAGAGGGGAGCAGAAGGTAGGACTTTCGACATTTAGTAAAAGATCTTCTCCTTTATCTTTGCACCATTCGCGTGCGCAGGGAGAAGCTTTCGACCAACAGCACCAGCGCCTCACCCAAAATTGCATTGGGCAAGCTCGTCATCGCAAAGCGAAAAGGCAAGGTGCGCAATTTTTCTTCAAGATCTTCCAAGTGCAATTTGAGTCCCCCCGAATTGACCACATTGTCCGTTCGTCCGTGAATAACAAAGGTCCCGTCCTCAGCTATTTTCGGCCAAATCATGGGTAACCAATTGCTCGATGTCCAACAATTGATCTGCAATCACCAAACATCCATCCCCGTTGACTTTAATAGAGACTCCCTCTAACGGCCGGGTATCCCCTTTCACGTTCTGAGCCATTGAGGCGGCGAAGCGCGATATGTGACAATGTTTCGGTCATACCATACGAACTCCAAACTTCACCTCGGCAAGATTGCAACTGGGCCTCCAACTGCGCATCTACTTTTTCCGCCTCCCAAAAAGAATACACCTCGTTTCCTCCATCAAACGACGCTCGGCTTCTACTCCATAAGATGCCGCAGCTTGCGCCGGCGTCAGCGCAACAAAGTCAGGAGCCTTCGTGAGCAATGCAAAGGGACGCAGAGAAGGAGGCACAATTTCTAAGCTGAGTTTACCTTCCCAAGCCCGTACAAGCATCATCTTACCCGGCTACGTAAGCAACCGGCAAGCAAAAGTAGTGCCCCGTCACCCTCCTTCAGACGAAGCGCACGCAGCGTCCTCATCGCACTTGCACGCATCGCCCCTTTCTACGTCGATGCGTTGCGGCACCCCGTACTTCCACTGGTCTGCAAAGACACTTTACTCGTTTTTCGTCAAACCATGTTTCACGAAACCGACTGATTTTCTCGCTCAAATCGCTCCAATTTAGAGCGAAAAATACAATCGTTCGCCTTCTACATACAAAGGCAAGGCAGCATAATTCTCGACGAATAATTGCCCTGTTCCCAAGCCCTGCGGTAAATTCAGATCCCGGACTGTGGTTTCAGGCTCACGATCAGAAGTTCCCGAAGGGTGCTCGCACGAATAACGTGAGGCCCATTGTGCAATTGCGTTCAAACCGACATTGCTCTCCAAAGCTGACGTATACCATAGGCCAATATTTCTGGCATCGGCCAAGCGTTCCCATTCTGCGCATCCACTAAAACCACCATGTAGCGAAGGTTTGAGAATGATGTAATGCGGACGAATCGTGTCAAGCAGCGCCTCCTTTTCATTTATCCGATTCACGCCAATCAATTCTTCATCCAAAGCGATCGGAATCGGCGATTTTTCACACAAATCTCTCATTGCCTCCCATTGTCCCGCTCGAATCGGCTGCTCAATACTATGGATACCGAAAGGAGCAAGTCGGTGCAAACGCTCAGCGCCTGAGCCGGGGAATGCACCATTCGCGTCCAATCGCAGTTCAACTTGCGCAGGTGTGTATCGTTCACGGAGACTTCGGATTAGTGAAAGCTCTCGTTCAAAATCGATCGCCCCAATTTTCAATTTTACGCAGCCGAACCCGGCACGAAGCTTCTCCTCCATACGCTTTTCCATCTCCTCTGCAGTGCCCATCCACACCAATCCATTGATACGGATACCGTCATCAGTGGCGAAAAATGAAGAGTTCCACAGCGCGTAAGCTCCTTTTTCAGAGATACTTCCCAGCAAAGACCGCTCTGCGGTTTCAAATCCCATCAAAATCGAGGGGAAATCGATCAACCGCTCTCGGGGCAAAACTCGATCTCGCTCCCCAAGCAATGCAAGCCTGCGACAAAACGGTCTCATAATTTGCACAATCGTCGCAACTCAAACCGGGAAGAGGAGCGCACTCCCCAATCCCCCAACAAGTTTTTCCCCTTTAGTTTGCACGACACCTCAACGTACCAAAGCTTACGACTGCGCATGACTCCACGCGAAGTCCCTGCAGGCGATTTGAACAAAAAGCTCTTTCTCACGCCATGTCACGCAGAAGGCTTCATATCTTTCACGAATATCCATCAATCTACTCACTTTTAAATAGAGCGCTCCGCCCATTTGAGGGCGAAGCGCTGACCGTTTTATGTTCAAACTAAGCCATTTTACGGAAGCTTCGGGAAGCGGCTCCAATCGGGCTTTCGTTTTTCAAGAAAAGCTTGTCCTCCTTCTTGGGCCTCGTCGAGCAAATAGTAAAGCATCGTGGCATCGCCTGCCAATTCTTGGATGCCGGCCTGTCCATCCAGCTCGGCATTGAGACCGGCCTTGATCATTCTCAACGCAAGTGGCGAATGTTCCATCATGCGCTGTGCCCAGGCCACGACTTCATCTTCGAGTTGTTCGAAAGGTACCACCTTATTGACCAATCCCCATCCGCTCGGCTTCTGCTGCAGAATAGAGATTGCACAAAAACCAAATCTCACGTGCTTTCTTCTGGCCCACAACGCGTGCTAAATAGGAGGCACCGAAGCCCGCATCGAAGGAACCAACCTTCGGTCCGGTCTGACCAAATTGGGCATTCTCCGAGGCGATGGTCAAATCACACATCAGATGCAGCACATGTCCTCCGCCCACGGCAAAACCATTGACCATTGCAATCACCGGTTTCGGAATGGAACGAATTTGTTTCTGCACTTCGAGCACATTGAGTCGGGGGACTCCATCGCCTCCCACGTAACCTCCGCGCCCTTTCACATGCATGTCGCCACCGGAACAAAAGGCCTCAGTGCGTAAACGTTCCGCTTCGCTCTGGCCCTCCTTGGCCGGCGAATGCGCACCGGTGAGCACGACAACACGAATTTCAGGATCTTCTCGACAAATGCCCAAGGCATTCGAAATTTCCATGACAGTGGTGGGAGTAAACGCGTTGCGATAGCGAGGGCGATTGATTGTAATGCGTGCAATGCCTTCAAATCTATCGAAGAGAATCTCTTGATATTCTCGGATTGGAGTCCAATTTCGCATGAGTTATTAGAATTACGAGATGAATATTTCGAAGAGGATAGGGCGATCGGCTGCCCTGCTGCAACAAAGGTGTTGCGTACAGATCCAAAGCCTCCTCCATCGTATCGGCCGAAGCCGACTGATAAATACAATGATAGCTTTCTGCGAGACCACGCGCTGAAGTTTGGTGTGCGGCGGCCACATAGTCCGTCAATGCCGGAGATGCACTCAATCCGGGAAGCCCGTAGAAGATGTCTCCTCGCCCATTGTTGAGCAGTAAGATGCGCAAACGTCCGTCGAGTTGTTGGTTCCACAACGCATTGACATCGTAAAAGAAGGATAGATCTCCCAAGATGCACAAGACATTTCCTGCAGAGACCAAAGAGTAACCGCCGCAACAGAGAGCGATCCTCGATGCCATTGGTACCTCGGTTTCCATAAATCGGGAAATCTACAACCGGCCAATGCCTGTTGACCACTCTAATTGTCCGGCTATTTCCGACAAACACGGCCTCACACGGAAGCGAAACCGCGGCGGCGGGCTGCAGTTGAGCGTGAATGGCGCGTATTTGCCTGTTTTCTGAAAGCTCGGCAGTCAAGCATTCAATCGTTTTCAGCACTTCCGCGTACGCAACCAATCAGGCTGCTTGAAAAAAAGTATCCGGACAATGCATCTTATCATTTTCACCGATAGCATTCGCAAAACTTTCATCAATACGGAGTACTTTTTGTTCGGGATGTGGTCCGCAAACGAAGCTTGAATTGCTTATTAACAAAGCAACCTCCCAGATGAATTACGACATCCGGAACCACTTCATCATGCTGATCTGTCCAAAGAGCCAAGCGATGATCACGGCACTGACTCAGGCATTCGGCGTAGACCAGCATTTTATTCTCGCTTCTCAGACGGTTCACAATTTCACTAATCGCGTCATCCTCCATTTCTCCGATCACCATTGCCGGCAACTCTGCTTTTACCAATTCACTTTTTCCATTTTTTTCGACCAAAACCGTCCGACTCACAAGCGATGAGCGAGGGTACAGTTATAGGAAAAAGCAGGCAGGTCATTCACGTCAAACGTGAAAAAGAGGTTCCGCTATCGGACAATTCAAATGCACAACACGGCGCGGCGAAGAAACAAACTGCGCAAATGCGCCGGCAAGCGCCTCGCGCGTTGACAAATCGTCGCAGGGCGAACTCTCCGCCACCTGCCAAGTGGAGGCATAAGGCTCGAGAGCACCTACTTGCGGCAAAGTTTGTCCATCCAAAATGCTATGGAATTCTGCCGGTCGGTCGGCAGAAATAACAAGAAGGGGAAGGTGACGAAACGCAGCCTCCGCCACACCCGGTAAAGTATTGAGCAATGCGCTGCCGAAGTGACGCAAAGAGCCACACCCTCGCGTTGCTTCAAACACACCCCTCAAAGCCACAAATGCCGCTGAACGTTCGTCGGTGACCGCATGAAGGAAAAAAACTCACCGTTTACCACCAAATTGTGTACTATCGGGGCGTTTCGAGAGCCGGGACACACCACAACGTGGCGAATATTGTGCGCCAACAAGGCGGCCGTGAGCAAATTCACATTGTGATGTGAAGAGTAAAGATGCGTTTGTTCCATTGGAGAGAAAAAACGTATGCTTCGCAGCTAAACCTACAACGGCTAAGCACGAAACAAGTCGGACATTGTGGTCAATTTCCGCTCAGTTTCAGCCCATTCAGCGTCCAATTGACTGTCTTTGAGGAGACCTCCGCCGGCATAAAGCGTAGCGTGGGTGGAAAAAAGATGTGCGCACCGCAAATTGACAAACAAGTGGGCTTCGCCTTGGTGAACAGGTCCGGAAAATCCGGAATAGTAAGCGCGATCATGCGTTTCGACCTGCGCAATGACGCGCCGTGCTTTCCTCAACCGGCGTACCACAAACTGCAGGAGTAGGGTGGAGCGCCTCGGCCAAGGTACTTAATCGGATTGCGTCTGAGGGTGGAAGATAAAAGTCGGTGCAAAGATGAAACAATGAAGCGGCTTTGCGCACGTAAACCGGACTTTCGCGCACTTCACTGGAAAAAGTTGGCAAGATACTTACGGATGTAGTCAGCAACATATGCCTGTTCTTTTGCGATTTTTTTCGGGGACCACTTTCCAAAAGCCCCATTGTTTTGTCAGAAACAGGGGAGGTTCCTGCCAACGCTCATGGTATGAAATCCATCTGGGTGGGTTTCAATCAAAATTTCCGGCGTTGCCATCAGCCAAGCTCCGTGGGGCGAAGGCAATTCTACCAGACTGACAAAAGAATGTGGGTAGCTGCGGCAGGCATCAAGGAATAAAGCCAGTTGGTGCTCGGCAGTCAACGGGTCGCACAAGCGAAAAAGTGGCGGTTCGCGAGAGAACGATTTTCTCAAGCGTCCATCGGTCAACATCTCTTTGCAGCGCGCGAAGGCACGAGAGTAGCTTTTGATCTCAGTGTCTCCCTCGCAACGTTCCGCCCGGGGCGTTGCCACTCCGGTTCTCCGATTTCATGGCGGATCGTTTCGTCATTCGGAATCAGCCAAAACGGATTTTTGCTCGGAAATGGCAAAGGGGGCGAAAACATATCCCTCGATTGCTGGCGATTGAGCATAGTGCATCAAGCGAAACGGCTCACGCTTCGCTCGAATTTCCACGTAATCAAGAGCTTCCGTAAACGATAAAACACGCGCCCCTCATATTGATTGCTTGCGGGGCATGTTTCATTCAATGTTTCCACTGACACTTTTGCCGACTCATCTTCTTTCACGATTCTCGCTCCATTTGTTTGGCTTCCTCCCAGATGGCATCCATCTCTGCCAAGGTCATCTCAGTAAGTGGGCGACCTTGTTTCAAGGTTTTTGGATTCGAGATAATTGAAGCGCCGGATAAATTTCTGATTGGTACGCTCCAATGCATTGTCGGGGTTGATTTTGTAAAGACGAGCCGCATTGATCAACGAAAACAAGACATCTCCGAACTCGGCTTCTGCTTTGTCTTTGTCCATATGCTCGAGCTCAGTTTCGAACTCCCCGATCTCTTCCTTCACTTTGTCCCACACTTGGGCACGCTCTTCCCAGTCAAAACCTACATTGCGCGCCTTGTCTTGGATGCGATAGGCTTTTGATGAGCGTCGGGAGCGATTGGGTACGCCCGAAAGCACAGTTTTATTGCCGTCCTTCTCTTTTTGTTTAAGCTGTTCCCATTGCGCGCTGACATCTGCTGCGGTTTCAATCTGAATACCTTGACGTGCGCCGGCAGCTTCTACGTCAGCAGGAGGATAGACGTGGGGATGACGGAAAATGAGCTTATCGCAGAGTTTGTTGCACACATCTGCGAGATCGAACTGCGCGCGTTCTTCTCCTATCTTGGCATAAAAGAACACATGCAGCAGCACATCGCCCAATTCTTTGCAGATCTCTTTGTCGTCACTGCGCATCAAGGCGTCGCAAAGTTCATACACTTCTTCGATCGTATTGGGACGGAGACTCTCATTTGTCTGCTTTTTGTCCCAAGGACACTTTTTCTCTCAGCTCTTCAAGTACGTCCAACACTCGATTAAGCGCCTCGAGTTTTTTTCTTGTCTACTGTGCATTTTGGATTAGTGTTTCGAGCGAAGGCACCACAATGTGGCGTCTGCGTAATTCGATTAGTTCTCTATCTTTGAGATTATTGAGCATTTGCGAAACGCGTAGGCGTGTTGCCACCAATTCTCCCGCCAATGCGATCATATCCACAATCAATTCTTTCCGTCCTGCGGGTCAGCGTCGAGCGCGTGAGGAGGAAATAAACAAATCGCTGCTCAAGCGAATCGGGCATTGGGCGCCACAAGCGCGCATCAATGAGCTGATGGCTCGAACAAATGTGATTAAAGAAGTTGATATGGAAAGGCATGTAGTTAAACAGGTTGTCCCTCACATCTTGCTTGGACACCTTGAGTAACTTCACTTCGGTCTCTGCAATAAACCGCACTATACCGCTGTCTCAGGCCGAAAAGTCGCTCAGGTTGGAGCACCATGGGCGTAGTATTGATCTCACGGAAAATATAGCTCCCATTATCGCAACGCTCTTCCCGCAGACCGTTCCGCCGAGCGTACAGATGAGTGATTCACAGGGGTCTCCTTCTCGACAATCGCCGTGCCACGCGAAATTGTAGCGAATTCGAAGTGCACCCGCTCGTTGATGCTGATGTAATCATCCATGGTGAGGCCCTGAAACAGCGGTGATTCGCTGAGCCGGTCGATGAATTGTTGTTCCATGTTCAAGGTTCTGTGAGTTTTTGCATGCCTTCGGTCATCCAGACTTTGTATTTTTCCTTGTCCGTCGGCGTAAATGAAATAGACTTGCACATCTTTGTGCTTCGCCAAGAAGCTTTTTTGCGCGCTCTAAGCCCATCACCATGAACGAGGTGGCGAGAGCGTCTGATTTGGCGCACGATGAAGTAAGTACAGTGGCGGAGAGCAAACTGTGCTGCACGGGTTGTCCGGGTTTTAGGATCGATGGTGTGCGAAACTTTGCGCCCGTCTACGTAATAGAAATTGCGGTACTTCCGGAAGTAGCAATCCCGCAATCACTGACATGCAGCACGGTTTGTACTTCGCTCACGGTTTTCGTGCTGTCATCCACAGGCTTATTGATGCCAATGGTCCACTTTTTCCCTTGGCATTCTGACCTTTCACGACGACTTTCACCCCCAATTTCCACCATATAGTTGGTACAACCATTGGCAGAAAGGAGCTTAGCCACGCAATCTACGCCGTAGCCTTTGGCCACAGCACCACAATCTATAGTAACACGCGGATCGCGTTTGCACAACTTGTTTTTTTCGTAATACAGCTTGTCGTAACCGACGAATTGACGGAGAGAATCCACCTTTGCCTGGGTGACTTTCTCGCGATGCTTGAAGCCAAACCCCCATTCGTTGACCAGAGGGGCAACAGAAATGTCGAAGGCTCCGTCAGTTTCTTGAGAGAGTTGCTGCGAAAGTCGCACCACGTCGTTGAAACGTGAGTCGTTGACATCAAAAGCTTCGTTGCGATTGAATTTAGACAGCGTGCTCTGTTTGTTGAACATGGAGAGTGCATCGTCCACTCGTTGCAATTCAGCACGAATTTCCTTGTCCAGATCTTCAGTGCCCGCATAGGTAATGTGATAAGTGGTGCCGAAAATCTGTCCTTCGTTCGTGTAATACTTAGAACCGGACAGAATAAACACCGTACCCACGATCAATGCGACAAGAAAGAGGGCAGAAAGAATTTTCTTCATATCGAAAGTGTAAACAGAATCTACCTTTTATGTTTATGGAATCGGGTGAGGTCGAAAACCAATTGGAAAGTACCGGCAAAATTGCTCCCTCCGATGTTGCGTCCCAGGCCGGAACATACCATGCTCGCCCGATTTCCGTCTGATGTTCAGCAATTCGCAGTCGATAGCGCAGTGACCAGCCGAGATGCACGAACTTCCAGAGAGAAGTTTGCAGTCCGAAAACGGCTTCTCCCCAATGCGCGCTGCCTGATTGGTCGGTATAGTGAAAAGGCACGGTCGTTTTCCAATGCGCATCGTAAAGTCCGTCAGAAAACAGGTCGTAATTGAAATTAGAGTACCCGTATCTGAAACCGACAAAGACACGATTGAGACTGTTCTTGTCCTTTTTTACGTTGTAGTCCATTCCCACGCGACCATAAGGGGCGTGCACCTTGTAATGCAACTGAGTGGCGTCGCCAATCTGGTCACAAACTCCCCATCCCAACTCAACAACCGGGAAAAAGGTGTTTTTTAAATTCAGGCGCAACGCTGCTTCATAATTGCCGATCCCTCTTGTTGCAGCAAGAAAAGCCCCTGCCAAATCGGCCGATACGCTTAATCCGGCGAATGTAGGTATTTTTCTGTTCGCAGCCAAGCGCATCAAACGATCTTTGTCCTTATCGGCAAACTGAATGCCCTGCGACTCCCTCGTTCGCAAGCTGTCTGCCCTCAAGCCCTTCGGTAGCTCTTGCCCCAATCGCCGTACTACTGAGCAGCAGAGCGCAAATATACTTTGAGATTGTCGACATCTTGATATTGAACTTTCGGGTTGGCGATCGAAACGCTGTCTACACTGGAGTGAAGAGTGGGGAGTGTGTTGGCGCGTGCGCTCGCTTTTTGTATAACATGGAACATAGAGGCCGGACAATCCAGCGATTCGAAATGGGGTTGCCGGCTGTGCTCTACGAAAAGGGTGTCGGTCGCCACATCATCCTTACCGATGAAACGCAACAAAAGCGTATCTCGATCAGCAGCTGCGTTGAGGGGGAACTTCAAATTGCTGACTCCGTAGGCTCTATTGTAGAGTAGCACCGTGCTGTCCCCCCTGACTCCCCAAACTGACAGACTATCGCTTAGATTCACCTCGGCTTTCGAGGTGGCATCATAGAAATGCAGCCTCATCTCGGTCTGGTTGTCGAGTGGGCATCGATATTTGCGCAACCGCACAGCAAGAGGCCGGCCGCACAAGACAATACTGGTCGAATCATAGGCGAGAAACGCACAATAATAGGTTAGAATTCTTTCTCGATGTGGTAATCATTGCGCCCTTGCGCATTGCGACTGATGAGTTCGCCGAGGAAACCAGCCACGAAAAGCTGAGTTCCCAGCACCATCATCGTGAGAGAAATGTAAAAATAGGGAGACGAGGTGACCAAAGGTGCCGGTGTTCCGCTACAAATGTGATAGAATTTGATGCCGCCCACCACGAGCACGGCAAACAATCCCACCATGAACATCAGGGCTCCCCAGAAATCCGAAGACGTGCATCGGTTTCAAACCGAAACTATTGAGGAACCACAGTGAAAGCAAGTCCAAATAGCCGTTGATAAAGCGGTTGAGCCCCATAAACTTCGACTTTCCGAATTTACGTGCTTGGTGATGCACCACTTTTTCTCCGATTTTTGTAAAACCGGCGTTCTTTGCCAAGTAAGGAATGTAGCGATGCATCTCACCATACACCTCGATATGCTTGACCACCTCGAGACGGTAAGCTTTCAGTCCGCAATTGAAATCGTGCAGATTGGGGATGCCACTCACCTTGCGTGCCGTCGCGTTGAACAGCTTTGTGGGAATCGTTTTCGAGATGGGGTCATATCGTTTCTGCTTGTATCCGCTCACCAAATCATAGCCCTCCTCCTTTATCATTCGATACAGTTCGGGGATTTCATCGGGACTGTCTTGCAGATCGGCATCCATTGTGATCACAACATCGCCCTTGGCAGCGCGGAAACCGCAGAAGAGTGCTGGGCTTTTTGCCGTAATTCCGACGAAATTTAATGCCATGCACAGTGGGATCACTCTGAGAAAGTTGTTCGATGATGGCCCATGACCGGTCGGTCGATCCGTCATCCACGAAAAATCACCTCGTGGAGAATTGGTGTTCGTCCATCACGCGTTTGATCCACGCATGGAGTTCGGGAAGACTTTCGTCCTCATTAAAAAGAGGCACTACTACCGTAATGTCGATATGGGAGTTTTCAGGAGTATTCATGATGCAATATGGAGACGATGTGTGTGAATCAATAGGATCTACGGGCACCACGATAGTTAAAAGCCCCGCCACGAGTGAGAATACCGGGGCCGTGAGAATGAAAAAATAGAGTATAGTGGCAGCAAACACCGAAGCCGGCGTATGCTGCAGCTGTTCGACGATTTGTGCCGGGTGAGTCCGCCGCTGGACGCCCGGATATGCGCCGTCAATCCCGAGTCTTGCATCGCTTTCACCGTGTCGGGGCGACTAATAACCTCCAGATATGTTTGGAACAAGTAGCCTCCGTCGAAAAATTGCAAGTAGATCAATGCGGCCAACGACGCCCATATTCCGGAATAAAGCACAACGAGCAGCGTAAAGAAGAAACCTCTCCCAAAAGAATAGGGAAGTCCTTCGCTCACTTGGTTGCGAAAGCGGAACGCCAACCAGATGATCACCGCCGGATAGGCCAAAGTGAGTAAGGTTTGTAGCGTCATGAGTCCGCCGATCTTCAGGCCCAGCACAAAACAGGCCTCAGCGGCAAAAACATACAGCCCCATGATGGCGCCATACTGCATGGCAAAAGCATTGGTCTGCCGAAAATTGAGACGTCGGTGACGTTTGATTTCTTCCGGTGTCATAAGTTATTTCTGAAAAACAAAGAGAAACGAATAAATGGGTTGCCGGCTACGCGGCGCGTTGTCCGAAATGATCGGGTACGCGGATGAGCGAAGTGACCACAAAAGTAACAGGCACCAAGAGCATAACCAAGATGAAGCTAACATAATAACCGAACCAGGTGACTATATAACCCGAAACCAACCCGGGTAACATCATGCCCAACGCCATGAAACCCTGTACAAATTGCATAGTGCGCAGCCTTTGATTTCCCTTGCGCAAAGTACAACATGAAGAGCATATAGAGCGTAAAGCCAAAACCATAGCCGAATTGTTCTACTGCAATGGCCGTGTTCACCCACCAAATATTCTCAGGCTGGAAATAAGCAAGGAAGATATACACACAATTGGGCAGAGAAATAGCCATGACCATCGGCCATCTCCATTTATTGAATCCGTCTTCCGAGACAACAATTCCGCCGAGGATGCCACCGAATGTCAAACCAATGACGCCAAGTGTGCCGTAGGCGAACCCGAACTCCGCAGTCGAAAGCCCTAAACCTCCCTCACTGACTCTCGAAATGAGGAACAGCGGACAAATCTTTGTCAACAAGGCTTCGGGAAGTCGGTAGAGCAACAAAAAAGTGATGGCGAGTAAAATCTGTTTTTTTTGGAAGAAGGAGACAAACGTAGCGAAGAACTCTGTCATCGCGCCGCCTGCCGTTTGTTTACTCCGCGTGGCAGCGGAGCCGGAAGGGCGATGCCCCTCAAAAGTCTCCGCTTTTCGGGGCAAATCCCCCTCCTTTTCCGGAAAACTTTCGCATCTGGGCAACACAAATCCGTGATATAATGCAGCCAATGCCAACAAGACTCCGATCATGCCGAGACCGAGACTCCAGGCCGTGGAGACACTCTTGGTGTAAGTCTCCAAAAAGACCGATGAACATCACGAGCAATCCTTCGCCCATCAGGGTCGATAGTCGGTAAAAACGTGCTTCTCATTCCCACATTGAGCGCTTGCTGGTGCTCATCAAGTGCCACCATATAAAAGCCGTCGGCCGCAATGTCATGCGTAGCACTGCTAAAGGCGATCAGAAAGAAGAACGCCATCGACAATTGCACGTAGAACGGTGTGGGAAGCGTGAAGGCGATGCCCGCCAAGGCCGCGGCCATCACCATTTCCATCACGACGATCCACCAGCGCTTGGACTTAAAGATTTCGACGATGGGGCTCCACAACGGTTTGATGACCCACGGCAGAAAGCCACGAGGCATAGATCGCACAATCTTTGTCGCTCAGTCCGAAGCGCTTATACATCAGCAAAGCCACGACGTTGACGATGAGATAGGGGATACCTTCCACAAAATAGAGGGTAGGCACCCATTGCCAAGGTTGCGAACGATTATTCATACTTCCTTTCAATCTTTGCTTGCTTGTAATAGTGGAGCAAAATGTCGCGATAAGCATAGCCTTCGGCCCCCATCACTGCGGCACCGACTTGGCACAAACCGACTCCGTGCCCCCAACCGGCGCCCACAAGGCGGAACATCGTAGGCGCTCCGCCGACGAGATCGACAGACTTCTCTACGACAAACGCGCTGGAATACAGGTGCGTAGACGAAAGCGTCCGTCGGATTTCCAATTCTTTTTCCGATCACGTATTCGCGCTCCTCTCCACGATCCGAAGTCGCACGATTCTTCCGCTTGCACTGCGCTCCACAGGAATGAGGTCGAGGATTTTCCCAAATTTCAATCCGGTACGCTCTTCAATCAACCCACGCAATTCATCTTGCGTGAGGGTTACATTCCAGCGATAGAAATCTTCTGTTTCGCGGTCGTAGTCTTTGAAAATCTGCGTGAGGATTTTGGCATCGGTGGTGTTACAAAATGCCTTTGGGCGCGTGTGCATCCACTCTTGGGCCCCCTCCTCGTGAGTGAGATCCGGACATTCGGTGGTGCAATCTTCGCTTTGATCCACATCGCGAACGGGCCCCAGATAAGGTTCGTCGTGATCATCCCAACAAGCGGAGAACTTTTTCCGTCATTCCGCCGCAACACTTTGAGAATCTGGCGTCGCAAAATTTCATCACCATAGGTGAGAATCTGCCCCCGCGTGGCCATAATGGCCTCGTGCACAGCGGGGCGCGTCACAACAGTTATGCCCTGATAGCGCTGACAATGGTCGTCTGCGCAGACATCAAAAAGCGTGTGTTCCTCTCGATCATACCATCTGATGTATTCGTCGTCTTTTCTCTGGAAAGAGAAGAAATTGCCCGACGGATTTTGCGCATGATTGCGACGTTGCTCCATCATTTTGAACAACCAGCTCCGCTGACCACTGCATGTGCCTTGAGCAACTCGATAGACGCAGAAGCACTCATCTCAGACGCGATGACACTTTCCAAATAGAGTTCGGCAGAAATGCGATTGATGGCGACTAATTTCTCCTCGTCGACCACAAAGCTCAACATTCCGTGGAAAGTCTGATTCTGCAATCGCTCCCAATGGAATTTAATGCCGATGGGCACGTCGTTTAACGTGAACGAGACGTCTGCATCTTCCCCAACCGGATGGAAATTCAGCTCGCTGTACACATTACCATTCCACTTAATCCCTCCGTCGCTGTATTCCACAACTTGTTCTCCGGTGACAGCTGCTCCTTTGGCCGTGAAATCGGCATTCAACACAAAGGAAATGCGGCGCGCACTCATGATTCCCACCGCGACTCTGGGCTCGGCCCCGCTCTCAAAGAGCTCCGACGTTTTGCGGCGCGCAGCTTTTCGCCCACCTTTGTGAAGGCGGCGAATCACTTGCGTAATTTCTCCTTCCGGGAGAGCCACTTCCGCCAAGATGGAGGCAGCTTTCTGCGGTGTGAGGCGCTCAAAATCTTCGGCACGCGGCGTAATGAGGAGTCCGGCCATGTCTAAAAGTGCCGGGAGAGACCAAGAATTGCTTATTCCCTTCGGCGGCATAGCATTCGGGACGGTGTTTGGCACGAGGGAACACCAAGGTGATCAAAAGTATCCGGGTGGGCGGGATGACTTTTGTCCATCCACGCGAGCAAATTCATGTCGGGTTCTCGGTTTTGCTCTGCTCCAGGCAGAGCTTCAACGAGCTTCCGCAACAACAATTGTTGCCCCTCTGCTCGTTCGCCGATGACGGCAAACACGGGGCACGCGTAATCTTTCAAGAGATAGATCCCGCACGTTTATCTTCGTATCCGGCTTCTTCCACCGTGGCCGTTTCTTCAGGGAGTCTGGGGTGAAATTCTTTCCAAGCGGCCTTCATATCGATGCCAGTCTCTCTCTAGGGAAGAAAACCTCGCGCGCCGGCTTGGAAATGCATATGATCGGGCGCCGAAGCTCCGCATCGTGCTCCATTATAGAACACGATGTAGTCATCCAATTGCGAAGCGATGCGACAAAACGCCGTATAATTGCCATTCATCGTCTGGGGCGTGTGTCGGCGACTGGTGATGGTCAGATGATGGGGCAAGATGGGGAAAAGGATTGACCAGGACATTGTACTTCCCTCCACGGCCAATGCAATCTGCTCTGCCGGACGATGATTGTCACACGGGAAACAGGCTCGCTTTTTGAGCGATTTGCGATCGATTTTTCGCGGCGGTAGAAACGAGACGTGCGGGATTGTGCTGCACGGAGAGCGAGTAATTCTCCGTCTCCAAGGCCTTTTGTCCGCACTTTTGTCGTGCAGATCTTCAAATCGCTTGCGCGTACTTTCCCAACCCTTCAGCTGTTTCTCAAAGAAAGCATTGACCTCTTCCTGCACAATGGAGTGTTGCCATTGTGCGTTCAGCCGACGACGGGCTCGTAGCTCCAGTGTTCGCAGTTCATCCTTGTATTCGTTGTGGCGATTCACGCGTTGCACGTCAAGTGCAGCGTCGGAATTTCCTTCCCAACGTCGGCACAAATATAATTCATCGTAGATGCGGGCAATGCGAAAACGCCGTGAGATGATCAATCCCAGTGCATAATCTTCTCCATAACTCGTGTTGGGGAATCCGATTTCTCTCAACACTGCGGTATCAAAAGCGCGAGGAGCTCCCAATCCATTGATTCGCAAAGCATTGTTCCGCCCATTGTCGGGCGTCCACTCGCGATGGTCGATCACACCCGGGGGAAGTGTTTCGAGATCAAAGTTGACCATGCGGTAAGAACCGATGACCATTGCCGCGCGTTGCTTGCCAAACGCTTCGACAATGCGAGAGAGCGTCTGTCCCACTGTACAAATCATCAGAATCAAGCTGCACGGCATAACGCCCACAGGCGTTTGATCGAACGGCATAGTCCCAACATCCTCCGATGCCGAGGTCTTTGCGTTCAGGCCGGAGGAGAACCACACGCTCATCGGCCGATAGACTGCGAACGACTTCGTCTGTTCCGTCAGTGGAATGGTTATCCACTACGATTACATTGAACTTGAACGTAGTTTCTTGTGACAGTGCAGACTTTATTGCGTCAGCAATCGTCCGCACTCGGTTACGAACCGGAATAATCACCGAAGCCACAACCGGGAAGGCGGCTACCGATACTTTTTCTTCCACCGTTGTGTGCTCTTCTCGGGCTGACTTTCCAGCGAAGTCGATGACGCAATTTGTAGAAGGGCACTATCTTCCTCACGCAACGGGACGTCATCAAATTCCTCGGGGGCCAACCATGCTCCAATGGCTTTTGAGGTGTGCAGTGCATGCGTTCCATTTCGATTTGTACCTCACGAGCGGCAGGATTCACGTAGTCAAACTGTTTCTCCCCGCTGCGTCGCAAAGTCGGTTTCTCCTCAGTATATAGCGGTTCGCGCAAATGTAACAACTGACCTTCCCGACTTAGGAACAAACGCAGGGCATAGGTTGCAGCATACTCTGTAGCGCTGCTTGTTTTCGCTGGCAAACTGCCGAAACAAATCTCCGCGTACCAACCACAGTCCGCCGAAATCAAAGTCATCCCGCACGGAGCCGTCTTGATAATCTATCACAGGGTGCTCAAGTGGGAGGGCAATTGCCCATCTTCATCCACGCGCTGTTCCCCAACGGTCGGCATATACCATGGTCGCTCCGCTGTCCATCAGCACATTGCGCATGCGTTGCAGGCAACGATAGGCCGGACGGAAACCGGTAGACTTGAGAAATAACGCCACGTACTCCGCCGATGAGGCTTTTTGCAATGCTACGGAGCGTTTTGGCAGAGGAAAAATCATCGACAGTAATCGTAGAAATTGTTTCATCCTCCTCACCGACTCCTGTACTCAGCGCAAAGACACGATCAACCTCCGCAGCAACGCCAATTTTTGCGCTGCTGACAGATTTCCGACGCTATCTGTCTGAATGAAAACATCAATCTTGTGCACCATATTTATATATAGGTTGGCGACCGCCGCACTATTTCAGTGCGACAGTCGTCCGGGAAATTTGCTCTTAAGCCGTCGTTACGGCCCCTTACTTTCAGTCTATCGTTTGCTTCATCGAGTTCCACAAGGATCGACTCGCCATTTTCTCCTTCGAGGAGCAAGTCACAGAGTGGATCTTCGACATACTCTTGTAGCGTACGACGCAACGAACGGGCGCCATATTGCGGATCGAATCCTTTTTGTGCCACAAATCGCTTGGCTTCCGGCGAAAACGAAATCTGTCGTCCGGCTGTTTGTAAGCGCTGTGCCAATGCTCTGATTTCCAGATCGGCAATCTGCTCAACTCCCTCGCGTGTCAAGGGATCGAACATGACGATCTCATCCAAACGGTTCAAGAATTCAGGAGCAAATTGGCGTTGCAGGGCCTTTCACGATGTGTTCCGCAGCTTCGGCCGTGATGCCGTCTGCTGACGCCGAGAATCCGACTCCCGCTCCGAACTCTTTCACTTGTCGGCTTCCGCTGTTTGAAGTCATAATGAGTATTGTATTGCGGAAATCCACCGTCGTTCCGTTGCCATCCGTCATGCGACCTTCGTCCATTACTTGAGTAGCATGTTGAACACATCCGGATGTGCTTTTTCTATTTCGTCAAGCAAAACGATAGAGTAGGGGTGTCGACGAACTTTCTCCGTCAATTGCCCTCCTTCTTCGTAGCCTACGTAACCCGGAGGGGCACCGACAAGTCGAGACGTGGAGAATTTCTCTCCATACTCGCTCATATCGATACGGATCAACGCATCTTTACTGCCAAACATGAACTCGGCCAACGTTTTGACGAGATGTGTCTTGCCGACTCCCGTGGGACCGACAAACATAAAGGTGCCGATAGGACGATTGGGATCCTTCAATCCGAGACGATTGCGCGTAATGGCACGGGTAAGTCGGGTGATGGCACGATCTTGTGCGATCACTTTCTCCGAGAGTGCCTGCTTCATGCCCTTCAAACGCACCGTCTCCGACTCTTTCATGCGGTCGGCCGGCACACCACTCATCATAGATACGACAGCAGCAATGGCATCTTCGTCCACAACAATCCGTGTTCGCTCAGTTCCTTCTGCCCAATCTTCGCGCAACTGCTTGAGTTCAGCTTCACCTTGCAACACGCGGTCGCGTAACCCCGCAGCCAGCTCGTATTCTTGCCTTGCCGCGGCGTCTTCTTTCTCTTTCCGCAGGTGTTGGATCTCTTGTTCCTTTGCTTCTATGGAGGCCGGAACACGCACGTTCAGCAAGTGCACTCGACTCCCGGCCTCGTCCAACGCATCGATTGCCTTATCCGGCAAAGACCGATCGCTGATATAACGCTCTGTCAGCGCAACACATGCCGAAAGTGCCGCGGGGGTATAGATCACGTTATGGTGATCTTCATACCGCTCCTTTATATTATTGAGGATTTGCAGCGTGTCTTCTGCTGTCGTTGGTTCAAGTTGTATCTTCTGGAAGCGGCGATCTAAGGCACCATCCTTTTCGATACTCTTGCGGAACTCGCTGATTGTCGTCGCTCCAATGCACTGTACTTCGCCACGCGCGAGCGCCGGCTTGAGAATATTGGCTGCATCCAAACTGCCGGGCGCACTTCCCGCACCGATAATGGTGTGAATCTCATCAATGAACAGCACAACTTCACGATGCGCTTTCAATTCTCCGATGAGTTTGCGCAAGCGGTCTTCGAATTGTCCGCGATATTGTGTGCCGGCCACAATCGAAGCCATATCAAGTGAGATCAATCGTTTGCCGGTAAGCAAATGTGGCACTTTATTCTGCACAATGAGTTGAGCAAGTCCTTCGACAAGTGCGCTTTTGCCCACGCCGGGTTCCCCAATCAGGATGGGGTTATTCTTTTTACGACGGGTGAGGATCTGCGCCATGCGTTCAATCTCATCATGACGACCAACGATAGGATCCAATGCTCCGTCTGCGGCCGCTTTTGTCAAGTCCACACCATAACTGTCCAAGATTGGCGTATCTTTGTCTGTGGAATTATTTGCGACAAAATCCGTCCCGCGGCGGCCTCCTTGGCGCGGTTCTCCACCGGCCGGAATAGCTTCGTCGTCGGGCGTGTTGGAAGCCAAAGGCGAAGCGCCTGCGCGCAACTTACCGTCTCCGCAATGAACTTCATCGCGTTATCGTAGTTCGTTGAACGAAGCGAGCACTTTGCACCCTTCGTTGGTTTTTATCTCTCAGCATCGCCAGGAACAAAATGTACGTCCGTGGCGTTGTTCTCTCGTTGCAAACGTGCTTCGAGCTGCGCCAATCGCAGAATGCGGTCAACATCACGTGCCACCTCGGCACCTTCGGTGGCAACACTCCTTCATCGATAGAGGGTTTGATCTGTGCTTCCAGCGTATTGCGCAGTTGATCTGTGGAAATGCCAAACTGTTCGATCACTTTCAGGGCCGCGCCTTCGCGATCGTTGAGCATACCGCAAAAGCGCGACAGCACCCACCTTGTCTTGGTGCGTGCGACGTGCCTCTGCCTTGCTGAGCGCAAGGACACGGGCGATTTGTGGCGATAAGTTTTGCGTCATAATCAAAATATAGTATATGCGTCTGTGGAATAGCTATGCAAATGTACAAAAATCTGCGGTATCGTAGCCGCCACATGTGCAAATTATATGCACAACGGCGAAAAACGCGGGGATTTTCTTGGCAGCTCGCTAAAAAAGCCCTACTTTTGCAGCGTTTTTGTGGCACCGTCCTGCCAATATGACAGCGACAAGGTGTCGCAGTTCCCATAAACACAATACTCACTCAATTCAATCACATCCTATGATGAATCAGTATGAGACCGTTTTCATCCTTACTCCCGTTTTGTCTGATGTTCAGATGAAGGAGACGGTCGAAAAATTCAAGGGTATCCTCACCGCCAACGGCGCAGAGGTTATCAATGAAGAGAACTGGGGCTCTCGAAGCTGGCTTACGCCATCGACAAGAAGAGCACCGGTTTCTATCAGTTGTTGGAGTTCAAGGCAGACCCCACCGTTGTAGAAAAACTCGAAGTCGGTTTCCGTCGTGACGAGCGCGTAATCCGTTTTTCTGACTGTAAACTCGACAAGTTTGCTGCTGAATACGCTGCAAAACGTCGTTCTAACAAAAAGGAGGACTAAACCATGGCACAAGCATCTGAAATTCGCTACTTGACTCCCCCTACCGTTGACGTCAAGAAGAAGAAGTATTGCCGTTTCAAAAAGAGCGGTATCAAGTATATCGACTACAAAGATCCCGAATTCCTCAAGAAGTTCCTCAACGAACAGGGAAAGATCCTGCCTCGCCGCATTACCGGCACTTCTTTGAAGTTCCAGCGCCGCGAGGCACAGGCCGTAAAGCGTGCACGTCACCTTCGCCCCCTGCCCCTACGTAACTGACTTGATGAAATAATTAAAAGAGGAGGTATACATGGAACTCATTCTCAAAGAAAAACGTGCAGGGTCTCGGTTTCAAGAACGAAATCGTCACCGTGAAAGACGGCTACGGCCGCAACTTCCCTCATCCCCACGGGTAAAGCTGTCCTCGCATCGGCTTCTGCTAAAAAGGAATTGGCAGAAACGCTCAAGCAGCAGGCACACAAGCTCGAAAAGATCAAGAACGACGCTATCGCACTGGCCGAGAAGATCAACGCTGTTGAGGGTATTAAGATCGCAACCAAGGTGAGCGCTACCGGTGCCATCTATGGTTCGGTAACGAACCTCCACATCGCCGAAGAACTCGCTAAGCGCGGCATCGAAGTTGACCGCAAGAGCATCGTGCTCAAGGACGTTAAGGAAGCAGGCGCTACAAAGCCGCCGTGAAACTCCACAAGGATGTCACCGCAGAAGTAGCTTTCGAAGTAGTAGCCGAAGAAGCTTAATCTCATCTACGGTGCAACTCACCAACTACACAGGCCGTGTCTCAATACCTTGAGACACGGCTTTTTTTGTCGCTTCCCACTTTCTCTATCCTCTCCGCCATGCGCTACTTTATCACCCTCTCCTACGACGGCACAAACTACCACGGCTGGCAAGTACAACCCAATGCCGACAGCGTCCAGGCCCGACTCAACGACGCACTCACTAGCTGCTTCCCCGTCCCTACGGAATGCGTAGGAGCCGGACGCACCGATACAGGCGTACACGCCTCGATGATGGTGGCACACTTCGATACCGATCAAACAATAGACCCAGATCAAATGGCATTTCGCCTCAATCGCATCCTGCCTCAGGACATTGCCATCCAAGAGGTCAGACAGGTCGATCCGCATCTACACGCTCGTTTCGATGCCAAACGCCGCACCTATCATTATTTCGTCTACAGGCACATAAAAATCCCTACCTGCGCCACTATGCCGCACGCCTTACTTTTGCCCCGGACTACGAACTGATGAATCGTGCTGCCAAACTCCTGCTGGAAACCAACGATTTCACAAGTTTCTCGAAGGTGAACAACGACCAAAAGACCAATATTTGCCAGGTAACGCAAGCGCGCTGGATGCAAGTAAAGGACGACCATTGGCGTTTTGAAATCACTGCCAATCGCTTTCGCGCAACATGGTGCGTGCCATTGTTGGTACACTTTTTGGAAGTCGGGCGCGGGCGAATGACACTCGAGGAGTTCAAAGCCGTCATCGCAGCCAAAAAAATCGCTGTTCGGCAGGAGAAAGTGTTCCGGCAACGCGCTATTTCTCGTAGATATCCAATATTGATCACCTCGCTCTATTATTTCACAAATGACGTGGTTTTTTTCTTGCCAGTAGCTTCCGCCGCGTTGCTCGGCTTCTATGATGTGTTCAAAAAACAATCGCTGCGCGACAATGCTGTCATCCCGGTTCTGCTCATCAACACCGCATTGAGTAGTCTCCTCTTCCTTCCGCTCCTGTGCGCAAGCCAATTTTCTTGGATTTCGCCCCAGAGCCACTGGTACGTCCCCTCGGCGCCTATCACGCACCACCTGTTAGTCGTCGGCAAAGCCCTCATTGTCTTGACCTCATGGGTTTGCGGCTACTTTGCCATCAAACATTTGCCTCTCACGCTGGTAGGACCAATCAACGCCACCCGTCCGGTCATGACGCTCATTGGGGCTTTGCTCATCTATCACGAACAATTCAATCTCTGGCAATGGGCAGGCGTGCTGTTGGCCATCATTTCTTTCTTTCTGCTTAGTCGCAGTGGTCGCAAAGAAGGCATACACTTTCTCCACAACCGCTACATCTTATTGCTCGTGCTCGCTGCTGTGCTCGGAGCCTGCAGCGGATTGTACGATAAATTCCTGCTTGCCCCCGCCGATAGGGGAGGGCAGGGGTTAAACGCGATTTTTGTACAATCATGGTACAATTACTACCAGTTTGCACTGATGCTGCTCATTTTTTTCATCCTTTGGTGGCCCACTCGAAAGCAAACTAACCCCTTCCACTGGCGTTGGAGTATCGTGGGCATTAGCCTTTTTCTCACCGCGGCGGACTTGTTTTACTTCTATGCGCTGTCTGTTCCGGGTGCACTCATCGCGGTTGTGTCCATGACACGGCGCAGCAGCGTGTTAGTAAGCTTCCTTTTTGGAGCGTTCCTCCTACATGAACATAACCTCCGCTCAAAGGCGGTAGATTTAGCTCGTGTTGCTCAGTATGATCTGCCTTTTGCTTGGGCGCAGTGCTCGGATAAAATTGAGCGGTCCCCTTACGCTCTTATCCCCCGCGCCGGCGCCCCATGGCTCTGCATGCTGCAAGCCCCAACACTGCAGCCGCACGCTGTTGCCTCCCCACATTCATCCACTCTCAGGTGAGGAAGTCACGCAAGGTGGGGAGAAAGAGAAAAAGGCGGAGGTTTTGCAAAAACAAGGAAGTAAAAGTATGAAAGCCCCGCAACGATTGACAGAAACTACTATGAGAACAACGGAAAGCTCCAGACGCACAACTGCGACCGTACGAAAAAGAAAAAGAGCATACGCTTCTCATTGTTTAATCACCACATTACCATCTAAAAATCAGTAAATTACAATCAGAATACCCAAGCATTCACCTGTAGAAAGGAAGAAAAGAAAGCTTCACCGCCGCAAAGCAAAAAGGAACGCCCTCTTCGGGCGTTCCTTCTTAGTATGGGAGAGTAAAAGTAGAACTTCGTATAAATCGCCGAGCCTACATCGTCAAATGTACAACACTTCTGGTGAAATCAGGATGCCGAATTTCATTTCCACGTCAGTGCGGATGGCTTCTGCCAATTTTGCCACTTCTTCGCCCGTGCAGATGGTCCACATTGATGAGCACAAGCGGCTGCAAAGCGTGCACGCCGGCACCGCCCATGCGGCGTCCCTTCCATCCGCACTGCTCGATGAGCCAAGCCGCGGGGATTTTTGCCCCTGTGGCAAATCATAGTGCGGCATGTCTGGATAGAGGTTCAACAATTCGGTGAGTTTCTCCGTGGACACCACCGGATTCATAAAGAAGGAGCCAGCGCTACCCACTTCCGCGGGATCGGGCAACTTCGAACGGCGCACTTGGATGATGGCATCGCGCGTTTGCTGTGCGGTCGCCGCCTCTGCGCAACGAACACCCGATGGTCTCCAACGCACGAATCACTGCTTTGTGCGTCAAAAACCGGGATGAAATGCTTGCGCAACCGAAACACCACGTGAGTTACCGCAAAGCGATGTGCACCTTCGTGCTTGAAAAAGCTGCTACGATAAGCATATTGACATTCATCGTGCGAGAATACGCGCCTTTACCGCTCGCCACTTCCACCGTTTCCACGCGCTCAATGCAATCGCCGGCTTCTACACCGTAGGCACCGACGTTTTGCACAGCGCCTGCGCCGACCTCACCGGGAATGAGGGAGAGGTTTTCCAGCCCATGGTAGCCCTCGTTCGATACAATAGGCCACCAGCGTGTCGAAAACCCTCTCCCGCACCGACACGCAAGAGCAGTTCGTCAGCTGTCTCGGCCAAAACTTCCTTGCCCACGATCTTACTGTGGAAGATCACCCCGTCAAAATCATGGACAAAGAGCAGATTACTACCTGCACCGATGTGCATCCATGCTGCCTCTCCGAGGTGTGCAATCGCTTCTTTGAGCTGCTGCACTGAAGCATACTCAACAAATTGCGTGCACGAGGCTTCTATTCCGAATGTGTTGTGGTGAAGAAGAGAGTAGGGCATAGTTGTTCATCGTTTATGGTGGACATTCCGTTGTTCGCGCCTGCCGTAAGGGGGCCATTCCCCAATAGCTCATGAGAAATTCCGAGCACTCCGTCCGCAACCGCTTGATCTGGTCTTTAGTTGTCGAGTCGCGTCAACTTCCACTCACCATTGCGTCGGCGGAAGGTAAGTGTGCTCGTCAATCCGCTGGATAGCGATGAAATGGACAGCAAGCGAAGATTCGAATTGTTGAAGGTCTGTCCGTAAAGCACATTGGTCAACTTATTTTTGGGCAATTCGGGGGCAAAAATCCGCCACTGTGAAGCCGAAATGAAGCCTTCCATGCGTTTAAAGTTGTCCTCATCGAAAGTGGAGAAAGCCAATTGCGAGGCGATGTGCTCGCGCTGATAAGCCGGATCGGTGGAGAAACGCTGGTAGAAAGCATAGAAATCGCTGTTGGCACTGCGTTCCATTTTTTCTTCACTGAGACGCGTCAGGCGCCATTCCGAATTTTTCGCGCAAAAGAGATAGCTTTTGATGCGCTGTCGCGAAAGATCCAATTCTTCCACCACAACTCGAGTCACACTGGTGTCCTTGGCCATGCCGGCTCCCCTTTGGGACTGTCGAAAATCAAAGTGTAGGTTTCTCTCGCGGAATACATGCGATCGTATTTCCACGCCGACTTCTGAATTTCGGAACGCTTTCCATCCACAATATGTTCCAGCGGGAAAACGATGCGCGAACGCTGAAAACGCGGTTTCTTCATGAAAGCGAAGGCAAAGTCATCGAAATACTCATCTGCTTTCTTGGGAATCGGTGTCTCGGCCGCAGTCGACGTTGAATCAGTGGCCACACTGTCACTTTTTCACGGTATCTACGCGTTGTTCGGTGACGATGGCGGGTGTCTCCGTTCGGCTTTTTACAGCCAACAGTACACCACAACCCCACAAACAGGGCGAAAAGGGAGAAAAATTTATTTTTCATCAGATATAACTAAACGACTCGACAAAGTTACGGCGAATCACGAAAAACTAGACAAAGAAAGCGGGGGCTATTTACCCCGCTTTCTTCGTTCTTTCAATCAAATAAGGCAGAATTACCCATTTGAAATGGGTTAATCTTTAAAGCCCAGTCCCTTCCACCACGCAGCATCTCCTTGCAGATACTTTGCAAACCACGCCATAATGGTTTGTTGCCACTTGACCCGCTGGCCATAGTCGGTCACTACGTGATTGGCGCCCTCGATCTGAATGTAGGAAACGGGACGTCCCAAGATGCGCAGTGCGGTGAACAATTGCTGACTCTCGTTGGTGGGCACGTTGGTATCTGCCGTTCCGTGCAGAAGTAGCAACGGCGTGTAAATTTTATCGGCATTGAACAAGGCCGATTGCTTCACATAAAGCTCGGGATTGTTCCAGGGATACGACCCATATTGGGCAGTTTCACCGTAAGTGTGCCCCCAATAACCTCCACCCCAGTAGGAGGCGATGTTGGAAATGCCGGCATGACTGATGGCAGCCGCAAACAGATCGGTGCGTGTTTGGAGGTATTCGGTCATGAATCCGCCGTAGCTGGCGCCCATGCAGCCCACTTTCTTACGGTCTACGTAGGGATGTGCATCCATGAAGGCCTTTGTGGCCTCAATGATGTCGTCGGCCGAACGTTTACCCCACGTGTTGATGTGGCGCGCTGCGAATTCTTCACCGTAACCAATGGCGCCGGAGGGTTCAAGTGCGAGCACCACATAACCCATGTTGGCCAAGACGGAGAGCGGATAATGGAACTCTAACTCTTGTCGGGAACACAACCTCCATAATAGTAGACCAGCATCGGATATTTCTTCGTGGCATCGAAGTCGGCCGGGAGAAAAATAGAAACCGGGCACCGTGTCACGATCCGATCTCCGGTAGCTCCACGGCGTACACGAGGCCACTTGCACGTCGCCCAAGGCTTTGGCGAAGGAAACCTCGCCGAAGGGGGTGCACTTGGGGCGCGAAGAAGTGAGATCTGCCACGTAGGCGTTGCGAGAAGTGGTCCCTGTTTGTCCGAAAAACACGACGCGGGGCACGCGTCCTTCAGACAACGTGAAACGCTGCACGACAGTAGTGGGAAGTTCGAAACGGAAACGCTTGCCGGTGCGGGGATCTAAACGCCAGAGGGTTTCGTCGTAGCCGTCGGTACAACGCATGTAGATTTTGTCGTCGCCGGCGTTCCATTCATACTCTCCCACGGAGGGAGCAAAATCCTTGAGCAGTGCAGTGGCGACCTTCGTGGAGGGATTGTACAGATACAGTCGTTTGTCAAAACTCTGCGCGACTTCATCTTTGGGCAGAGCACTTCCGATGCCTCCGAAGGCAGAAGCGCTGCCTTTGAACAGAAGTTGCTTGCCATCGGGGCTATATACGCCCTCATCCAACCACGGTTGATTCGTAAGCAACGTATCGACGCGCCCGTTGTCGAGATGCATCTCGTAGATGTCGGTGTGGTCAAACGGATGTTGCGTGAGATCGTGATGATTGCGCGAAAGCAACAAACGCTTGCCATCGGGGAAATGTCGTTGAGATGGACACTTTCGCGTCCAAATGTGAGTCTTTGCGAGAAACCACTGGCAAAGTCTACCAGATATAGTGCACTGCGGTCTCTCCAACCGGGCTGGCGATCGTCGGGTGCAAACAACTGTTTGAGCGGCCCTTGGGTGCTTGGGCCCGATTCATTGGCGGTGACGATGGCAAATTGGCCCGTCGGCGACAAAGTGAGTCCTCCATCCGGCACGCGGTGGGCGAGGGTTTGCTCGTTCATGGTGGCAGGATCCAGCACAACCAGGTCTTTCCCGCATCTGTGCTACGCTTGAAGTAAAGCCGGTCGGTTTTTCGGCATCCACGATCCATGAAAAATAATCGGCCGTGCGGAGTAACGTGCGCCCGTCCCTGAGATCGGTGAGTACAGACGAATAAGTTGTCGCACCATCGCGGCGTGTATCGGTGTAATGGGTCAAGACGTAGCGCCCACTAGGAGAAATGGCCACATCGTAATACCGCTTACCGTGCAACATGTCGTCGAAAGCGAATTTTCGTTTGCTCGTTTCGTTCACTCGAAGGACCGAAAGCGAATCTCCAACGAGAGCCACGTTAAAAAGTGTCGCGGGCAGCCTTATCTGTATAGACCATAAGCGTCACTTCGCTGCGACCGGGCAAAAAATGTAGGTTGCCGTCAGTTACTTTCACGCCATTGAGATAGGTGTCATAGCGCTTGAGATGCGGCGTCTGCAAACGTGCTGTACGCCAGCGGGCGGCATCGACAGTGAATCGCACAACACTCACGGCATTACTGTCGATTGCACTACCGGTGGTGAGGTGACGTAAACTTTTCTGTCCGCGCCGCTTGGCTATCAAAGCATTGTTTTCCAGCACCTCTGCGGGATCAAACGGACGATCGGAGAGATTCACACTGTCTGTTGCGAAAGGACGACGCAACGGAAAGCTTCCGGTGAGCTCTGCTGCGGACACTTTCACCGTGTCGACAGAAGTTGCAGGCTTCGAGTGGGGTTGTTTTGCCGCCACCTCAGCCGTGACTTGAAGACCGCTAAGGCCTAAGAACAAAAAGGGGAGAAAATGTTTCATGAAATAGAAATCTATGAATCGACAGAAGCAGCATTGCTTTTTCTACCGGGGGGCTAAACACAAAATCCACGTACCGTCGAACCGGCGGGACGCAGATTTTATCAAAGGTCATGAGTTTGTTCCACGCTTCACGGCCAACGCAGCAAAGTCTCTGCGGCGCAACACGAAAAGAGTGGGTGAGATAGCGATCGCGCACGACTTCGTTTTTCCGCCAATTCCTCCGGCGTCCCGTGGAATAAGATGCGGCCCTCGAAAAGCAAATAGGCGCGATCTGTGATGGAAAGGGTCTCTTCAACATTGTGGTCGGTGATCAAGATGCCAATGTTGCGGTCCTTGAGCTTCCAAACAATGTACTGAATGTCTTCAACCGCGATGGGATCGACCCCGCAAAGGGTTCGTCGAGCATGATAAACTTGGGATCGATAGCCAAACAACGCGCGATTTCGGTACGACGCCGCTCTCCACTCGAAAGTTGGTCGCCGAGATTCTTGCGTACCTTCTGCAAACGGAATTCTGCAATCAGTGATTCGAGGTTCTCCCGCTGCTCTTCACGGCTCTTCCCGGTCATTTCAAGTACGGAAAGGATATTATCCTCAACACTCATCTTGCGAAAAACAGACGCCTCCTGCGCAAGATAGCCGATTCCGCTTTTGCACGACGATACACGGGGGCCTTCGTGATATCCTTCTCGCCCAAATAAATGTGGCCTCCGTTGGGGACGACCCAGCCGGTGGTCATATAAAGAAGTCGTCTTGCCCGCACCGTTAGGGCCGAGCAAGCCAACGATTTCTCCCTGATGCACCTCAAACGACACGTCGTTCACAACGGTGCGTTTGCCGTAACGTTTCACCAACCCCTCAGTACGCAGTACAAGGTGTTCGGCAGTTTGATCATTGGTGGAGGGATCTTTCTTTGGGTCGCCGGAGACAAGTGAGTCAGTCCTCTTGTTGTCCTCCGTGAATCCATTGCTTTCTTTTATCTTCCATGAAGCGAACGATGAAAGGGTGATGCAATATGATAAAACAAAGGAGCGACTCATTGAGCCGCTCCTTCTTTTGAAGAGGTACCAAGCAGATTCGAACTGCTGTAGCAGGTTTTTGCAGACCTGTGCCTAACCGCTCGGCCTTATGGTACCGTGTCTTGTTTACGAGTGCAAAGGTACTACTTTTTTTCTTGAACCGGCAAGAAATCGGGGCGTTTTTGAGTTCTAATACGCATTTCCCCCAACTAAACGCATTTTCTTGGGGATTATCCTCAAAAATCCCCCAACTTTGAGACGATTTCCCCAGAAAAATCCTCTCTCGCCGGAGCAAGAGAGGGAAATAAGGTTTGCGGAATTGATCACCCGCCGAAATCATCGAACGAAATCATATCTCGCTCCACACCGAGCGAATCAAGCAGATCGAGCACCGTCTTGGACATCATGGGAGGTCCGCAGAGATAATACTCAATATCCTCGGGCGCTTCATGCGCTTTGAGATAAGTATCGCCCATCACGGGAGCAATGAACCCGGAGTGTACTTCACGCCCATGGCATCGGCCTTGGGATCGGGACGGTCGAGCGCGAGGTGGAAATGGAAGTTGGGGAAATCCTTCTCGAGCTGGAGGAAATCTTCGAGGAAGAAGACTTCATCGATAGCACGCGCGCCGTAGAAATAGTGCATTTCGCGATCACGCACGTTTTTCGTCTTGAGCAAGTGCATGATTTGCGCACGAAGCGGAGCCATACCGCACCACCGCCGACCCAAATCATTTCACGTTTCGAATCGTAGTGCGGGTGGAACTCACCGTAAGGACCACTCATCATCACTTTGTCGCCGGGCTTCAAACTAAAGATGTAGGAAGAAGCAATACCGGGCATGACATCCTGAAACCGGGCCCTGTTCTTTCGGTTTGAAGGGAGGTGTCGCGATGCGCACGGTAAGTGTGATGATATCTCCTTCGTCGGGATAGTTGGCCATGGAGTAGGCGCGGATCGTGGGTTCGGTGTTGACACACTTCAAACCGAGGAGGCCGAACTTTTCCCAAGCGGGGAGATACAAATCACCGATCAGGGCTCTTATCGATGTCCTTGTCGTAGTCCATCGAGAAAGCAGGAATCTGGATTTGTGCATAGGATCCCGGCTCAAAGTCCATGTGTTCTCCCGGAGGTAGCTGCACTTTGAACTCTTTGATGAACGTTGCCACGTTGCGGTTGCCGATCACGGTGCACTCCCATTCCTTGACGCCCATAACGCTTTCGGGGACTTTGATGGCAAGGTCGCCCTTTACTTTCGCTTGGCAGCCCAGGCGCCAATTATCCTTGATTTCTTTGCGCGTGAAATGTCCCTTTTCAGAGTCGAGAATCTCTCCTCCACCTTCAACGATCTGGCATTTGCACTGACCACACGAACCTTTACCGCCACATGCGGAGGGCAAATACACACCGTTCTCAGAAAGTGTGGTGAGCAGGCTGCCGCCTTGCTCTACCTCGAGGGTTTCTTTACCGTTGATCGTGATTTTGACCTTACCGGAAGGGGAAAGATAGTATTTCGCGATTAGCAAAATTACCACCAACACGATGATGATGGCAAAGAAGACACCAATACTTGTTATTATAAGAGTTGTATCCATAGGGTAGTGGTGGAAAAATTCCGATTAAATTTTAAGACCGAGAAACACATAAAAGGCCATTGCCATCAACCCCACGGTGATAAACGTGATGCCGAGGCCTTGAAGCGGCTTGGGCACGTTGGTATAGGCCATTTTCTCGCGAATTGCAGCAAGTGCCACGATGGCCAAGAGCCAACCAAGCCCGGAACCCAGTGCATACACGAGGGCATCCCACACGCTACCGATGGCCTGCGTGCTCGTTGCGGGATCCATTAGAATGCGCTGCTGCATAAAGAGCGACGCACCCATGATGGCGCAGTTCACAGCAATGAGGGGAAGGAAAATACCCAGCGCAGCATAGAGCGAAGGGGAGAAGCGTTCGACCGCCATCTCCACCAATTGCGTGATACCTGCGATCACCGCGATGAAAAGAATGAATGAGAGGAAGCTCAGATCCACACCTTTCACAATGCAATCGGGGTTCAACACATAGACTTGCAGGAGATAGTCGATCGGAACGGTCACCACAAGTACGAAAGTGACCGCCACTCCAAGTCCGAGCGCCGTTTTCACGTTCTTCGATACGGCCAAATATGAGCACATACCGAGGAAGAACGCAAATATCATGTTGTCCACAAAAATAGAGCGGACGAAAAGACTTAGCAGATGTTCCATATCTAATTGTCAGTTGTCGATTAGTTCGGGAAACGTTCTCATTGTTTCCGTCGATCATTGATGGCACGATGCGCCCACACCACGCAACCGCAGATGATCAGCGCCATAGCCGGCATCGTCATCATACCATTGTGGAAAAACGCATTGTTTTCCAGTCCGGGGATGGGCATTCCGAAAAGAGAACCCGAGCCCAGGAGTTCGCGCACGAAGCCTACAACGACCAAAATCCAGGCATAGCCCAGTCCATTGCCGATGCCATCGAGGAAAGACTCCCACGGTCCGTTCATCATGGCGAACGCTTCGAGACGTCCCATGAGAATACAGTTCGTAATAATCAATCCCACGTAGACAGAAAGCTGAACACTCACATCATATGCGTAGGCTTTGAGGATTTGGCTCACCACTGTGACGAGCGCCGCCACGACGACAAGCTGAACAATGATGCGAATACGCGAAGGAATGGTGTTTCTGATCAACGAAATGATCACATTGGAAAAAGCCGTGATCACCGTGACCGAAAGTCCCATCACGATAGCCGGTTTCAACTGCGAAGTCACAGCCAAGGCCGAACAGATGCCGAGCACCTGCCCCACAATGGGGTTGTCGAGGTTCAAGGGGCCGGTGAGAACCTCCTTGTTTCGTTTTGAGAAAAGACTCATAGTGTTGTCGTCTTTATATTATTGATGATGGGCTGAGAAGTAAAGCTTGTAAGGTTCGAGACTCGTGGCAAACATGCCGGTCACCCGTTGCTCGTCAGCGTGGCACCCGTGATCGCATCCACTTGATGTTCGGGATCTTCGATCTTTTTGCTCAGTGCAAGCGCAACCTTATTGAAAGAATCGTCGGTGAAGACTTTCTTGCCGATGAATTTCCGCTGGAAGTCTTCCTCCACAATGCGCGCTCCTAGGCCGGCCGTTTCACTCTCGTGGGTGAAGTAGGCGCCATAGACCGTGTTGAAATCCTTTTTCAGGGCCAGGTAACCCGAAATGCCGCCCCACAAGCCGCGACCGAAGAGAGGAACGACGTAAATCGTGTCGTTGTTCACCTTTGCCACGTAGAGGGGCAAGCGCTTTTTCGCATCTTCTTTGGCCGTGATGTCCTTCGAATCGACATCAAAACCGCCCGGCCGTGTCCACAACTTCCCTTTTACATTGAGAACAGGTGCGCTCACAATGTTTTTTCTGGTAAGTCGCCACCACATCGGGCGTGTTGCGGATATTGAGTGCCGCAAGAATTTGTCCGCGCTTATCGTTGGCTACATTCTCGTCTTGTTTGCTTTTGAGCGCTGAAGCCACGAAGGCCAGCAAGAATGCGGCGAAAATCACCAGCACCGAAGCATAGACAAGCGTATAAACGTTGCTGTTAGTATTGAGTTTCATTGTCTGGTTCGCTTTATTGTTGTTTGACGCGACGCAAGCGCTTGTTGATGTTGCGCAGCACGAACACATAGTCGATGAGCGGGGCAAACATGTTCATGAATAGGATGGCGAGCATCATGCCTTCGGGGTATCCGGGATTGAGGACACGAATCGTAATGGCCAATGCGCCGATGAGGAAGCCATACACGTATTGTCCTTTCTCGGTGCGCGCAGAAGTCACGGGATCAGTGGCCATAAACACCGCACCGAAGGCAAAACCGCCGAGCAACAGGTGTTCCAGACCGAGCTGTGCCGAAATGCTGTCTGCAGAACCCAGACCTTTGAAGAGCAAAAGCCACGAGAGCACCACCGGCAAAGACACTAAACATCGTGCGCCACGAAGCAATGCGTGTCCAGAGCAGGAGAGCTGCGCCTAACATAATGGCGATGAACGAAGTCTCACCGATAGAACCGGGCATCAATCCGTGAACATGTCCCAAACGGGTGTTGTCACGGCGTGATTCGCACCGGCTTGTCCCAAAGCAGTGGCGGATGTGAAACCATCGGGCAACTGATTGCCCATGCCCAGCACTTTTTCAGTGCTCACCCACACGGCGTCGCCGCTCATCTTGGTCGGCCAAGCGAAAAAGAGGAAAGCACGCGTCACGAGTGCGGGGTTGAAGATATTCATTCCCGTGCCGCCGTAAATTTCTTTGGCGAAGATCACGGAGAACGCCACGGCCACGGCAAGCATCCACAACGGCGTACCGACGGGCACGATCATCGGGATCAGCATGCCCGACACAAGAAAAACCTTCTTGGATCTCTTCGTTCTTCCACTGCGCCACAATAAACTCGATCCCGAGTCCCACGACGTAGCTCACCACGATTTTGGGAAGCATCACCGCCAAGCCATAGCAAAAGCAGGCCCAGAACGAACCATCGAGGGCCGCCGCCTTGTAGTTCTGGAAAACCGATGTTGTACATACCCACCAGCAGTGCGGGAATCAAGGCAATGACCACGAAACTCATAATGCGTTTCGAGTCGATGGCATCGTGCACACTCACGCCGACGCGCGACGTTTTGTTGGGCACTACCGCAAAGGTCTCGAATCCGTCGAACACACTGCGAAAAAGCGTGGAGCTTCCCGCCGGGCTCGAAATGCGGACGGACGTTATCAAAAACTTTTGTATCATTGTCGTTTATGGTTTCAAGCATTTTTCCTTGCGGAGCAAGTCGAGCCCCTCACGTACGATGCGCTGCAACTCGAGTTTTGAAGAGCACACGAACTCTGCCCGGTGCAAAAATCCTCAGGTGCCACTTCATAAATGCCCAGGCTTCCTGACGATCGATGTCGCCCGTGATAATAGCCTTGATCAAATAAGAAGGATAGATGTCCATTGGGAACACACTCTCGTATTCTGCCGACATAATCATGTGGCGTTCGCCACCTTTCACACGGCAATCGAGGGTATAAGGCTTTTTCCCACTGAGCCAAGAGAAATAGCTGCGACTCGTCGAGAAGCTGTCAAGACGCGGACGGATCCAACCGAGCACTTCGTGCACATCGTCTCCTTCGGGAATGACGGTTACTTCCGTCACTTGGGCACCGAGGAAATCATCCATCGTGGCTTTCTGGCCCACAAGCGGATTGCCGTTGATGATGCGCACGTGGTGTTCGGCAGGCAACAGCTGCCCCTCGAGAATAGACGAGAGTTTCGCACCGACTTTCACCCGTGCATATTGCGGCGCTTCGATTTCGCTGCCGCCCACGGCGATGGTTCGCGTGAAATCCAGCTTACCGGTGCGCAACAAGCGGCCGAGGAAAATCACAGCCTCGGGAGCCATGGTCCACACCGTCTCGCCCTTGTTGACAGGGCCACGCGGTTGATCTGCACTCCCACATTACCGGCCGGATTCGGACCGCGGAAGCAGGCAACAGTGACCTGCGGTGCGCTGATGGGCAGCAGGGGAGTGTTGAGTTGCTCGTCGTTGACACCGAGATGTACCGGTGCCACTTTGGCCAACGCAGCAATACCAGCCTTGAAGTCCACCTCCTGTCCGGCAGCGACATAAGTGAAATCGGCTGCCAAAGCGCATGGAAGAAAACGCACTGACGAAGATGTCGCGAGGTGCTACGCCCGTGTGGGCACCACATCGTAGGGACGCTGACGAAGATAGGCGAAAAGGCCGCTCTCCAACAGCAGACGCACAACAGCTTCTCCGTCGTTGACAGGCAGTTCAAAAGTCCTTTTGCTACCTGTACACTATCGGGCTGAATGCGAATACTCAAGAGCTTACGGCGTTCGCCGCGCTCTACCGCGGTGATGGTGCCGCTCACAGGCGAAACAACTTTCACCTGTTCCGTCGCCTTGTCGACAAACAACGGGGTACCGACGAGTACAGCATCACCAACCTTGACCAACACCTTGGGAGTCATCCCGCCGAAGTCGGCCGGTCGCACGGCATACTCAGTCGAAGGGGCTACTTCTCGCGTAGACCGGTGCGCTTCACCGGCCAATCGCAGGCGCAATCCCTTTTTGATCTTGTAAATGTCCATAGTGAGATAAAATTATTGCTCGTTATCGACTGTCTCGACAAAACAAGACAATCTGCGAACGACGACATCACTCGCGCGCGTCGCTCGTGCATACGAAAGGCTGTGCAAAAATAGTTAGTTTTTTTGGCTCCCACAAATTTACGATGCGCAAAGCACGACGATTCGGACAAAAACAACAGGTAAAATTTCACACTCAGCCTCTCTGCGGCATCCCGCTGCGCGCGTCGCACAAAAACCCTAATAATCAATGGAAATAAATTACGGCATGCACAGAATTCAAACCGCAGAAGCATAATTTTCATCGATCGATTTTTCTTTTTCCGCTGCACCATCTTTCATTTCAAACGCAACAATTTCACAAATATCAATCTCAACCTTGCAAGATCGCACTAAGGCGCGCACAAAAGGCGCGTAAACGCAGCACAAATAACCAATCTCCTCCTTGAATCACAAAGAAAGCACATAAAAAGACGCAGTTTCTGCGCAAGAATGCGCATTCGCTCAATTATAAATACGTACCTTTGCCGCAAAGCCGCAGCATAAACTCTTTGAACCGTTGGACGCAGAAATTGCGGAAGGAGAGAAAACAAACAAATCCCCCAGCCTCTCATCACAACCCACTCACTGACACCGCTCCCCATGACCAATCACGAACTTAAAGCCCTTCGCCTCTCGCTGCAGATGAACCAAAAAGAATTTGCAGACAGCTTTGGAGTCAGTTTACGCACACTTCAAGCTTACGAATCGGGACTTACGCCCATACCCGAGTCTCGCATCCGAGCTTACTAAGCCGAACATCCTCAAAGCACACCGCCTTCCGATCCTCAGTCCACATCCTCCACAGAAGCAACCCAAGGCCAACTCCCCTTTGCCCCAACTTCTACCGACAACGACGACACTATCGAAGACCCCACGACAGAAATCGCAATACTTCGTGAGCGTGTTCGTTATTTGCAACAACTCGTCGACGAAAAAGAGCGCACCATCCAAATCCTACTACAACAAAAACCGCTTTTCAACCATCCTAACCCACGCTCCTCCTAGCTCACATTGAACCTAAGCGGGTAGGGCAGCGACACGTCGAGCAGACACGTTTTGAAAATGCGCGGTTTCTTCTGATTTTTCTCCCCGTTTTTACTGAAAATCCCCTGTTTTTCCTTCGCCTTCCTCCGGTTTTTTTCTCCACCCTCACCCTATATCCCACCGATCCCTCTCCACTACAGGCTGAAAGTAGGCGGGAATACAAGAACTCCGACCGAAGCATACCCGGCAAAATCAAAATCATCAGACTTTTTTCAGCGACAAGAAGGAGGCTTTCGCGCGAAAAAGCAGTACCTTTGTACGACAATCATAATCACGCAATTCGCAGTCACATGGCAGAATATAAAGATATCAATGCGCTGAACGCCAACATTGAGGCAAATTCCGGTTTCGTCAAGTCGCTCACCGAAGGCATCGAGCCGCACCGTGGTAGGCCAGGCTCATCTCACCCAAGCTTTTGCTCATCGGCCTGTCTCCGATGGACACATTCTACTCGAAGGTGTACCGGGATTGGCCAAGACCCTTGCCATCCGCACGCTCGCTTCGCTCATCGACGCCGATTTTCGGGCGCATTCAATTCACCCCGACCTTCTTCCTGCCGATGTGGTGGGCACACTGGTCTCATAGTCGCAAAGACGATTCCTTCAATGTACGCCGAGGTCCGATTTTCGCCAACTTCGTCTTGGCCGACGAAATCAACCGCGCGCCGCCAAAGTGCAAAGTGCCCTATTGCAGGCCATGCAAGAGCGACAAGTCACCATCGGCGACGACACCATGCCGCTGCCCGACCCCTTCCTTGTGCTGGCCACCCAAAACCCCATCGAACAAGAAGGCACCTACACGCTGCCCGAAGCACAAACCGATCGCTTTATGCTCAAAAGTTCTCATCGACTACCCGAGCCTCGAAGAGGAACAACAGATCGTGCGTGCCTCGATGAATGGAACAATCGGCGATGCCCCCGTGACACCGGTCGTCGATCTCGAAACGATTCGCCGCGCACGCGAATTGGTAAAATCGATCTACGTGGACGAACGCATCGAGCAGTACGTCACGAACTTGGTTTTTGCCACTCGCTATCCCGGTTCAATACACCCTCGATCAGCTCGAACCCTACATTGCCTACGGCGGTTCGCCTCGCGCCAGCATCAGCTTGGCACCGGCAGCCCGCAGCCTGGCCTTCCTCAACCGCCGCGGCTATGTGGTGCCCGACGATGTGCGCTCCATTGCCGGCGATGTGCTGCGCCACCGCATCGGACTCACCTACGAAGCTGAAGCTGCCGGCATCACCTCCGACGAAATCATCGGCGAGATTCTCTCGAAAGTCGAAGTGCCCTAATCCTCGCGCCCCTATGGACGAACAAGGTAAACAACTGATGCAGCGCGTGCGCCGCATCGAGATCAAAACGCGTGCACTGAGCGACAACGTTTTTGCCGGACAATATCATTCGGCGTTCAAAGGTCGCGGCATGTCGTTCGCCGAAGTGCGCGAATACCAACCGGGCGACGATGTGCGCGACATCGACTGGAACGTTTCCGCACGTTTCGATCGCACCTATGTGAAGGTCTACGAAGAAGAACGCGAACTCACGGTCATGTTGCTCATCGATGTCTCGGGCTCGCTCGAGTTCGGTTCGCAAGAACGCACACAGCGCGACATGATCACCGAAATTGCAGCCACACTGGCCTTCTCGGCCATACGCAACAACGACAAGATTGGGGTGCTCTTCTTCAGTGATCGTGTGGAGAAATTCATCCCGCCGCCAAGGGCAAGGGCATATTCTTCGCATCATTCGCGAACTGCTTACGCTAGCCCCACCGGCCGACGAACGGACATCGGCAGGGCCCTCGAGTACTTCATGCGCATCACCAAACGACAGAGTGTGGCGTTCCTCTTGTCAGACTTCATCGACGACAAGTACTATAGTCGCTAACTTGCTATGGCTAGCAGACGGCACGACGTGGTGGCACTCCAAGTCTTCGATCGCCGTCTGAGTTCCCCTCCCCGATGTGGGACTCATGAAATGGGAGGATGCCGAAACCGGCCACCGTCAATACGTCGACACCTCGTCGGCTGCTGTTCGCAACGTCTATTCCGCCCACTGGAACCGCCGCATGGGCAGTCTCCGCCAATTGCTGAATCGCAATCGAGTGGACCACATCGAAATCAGCACGGCCGACGACTACATCCGCTCGCTCAAAGCCCTCTTCGCAAAACGTGCACGATAATGACAATCGTGCAAGGCAAGTAGCGTCTTTCTCCCCACTTCCATATTTTTCCCCACATGCGTAGAATCCTTCTGCTCCTCTTTATGGCACTGGCAGTTGTCCTTCCGACCTTCGGGCAACAAAACACCGTGAATGCCGCGATCGATGCCACCGAACTGCTCGTCGGAGAACAAACGGTGTTGCACACCACGGTGAATTGCAACGCGGGAGCGCGCGTGAAATTCGAAGGCAAAAAGGGAGAGAACCTCACGCCGGGCGTGGAAATTGTCGAGATCTCTCGTCCCGACACGCTGCTGCTCAACAACGGCAAGCGCTGGCAGATCACACGCAACTACACCTTGACATCGTTCGACAGTGCACTTTATCGTTTGCCCGCCATCGAAGTCGAAATTGACGGTCAAAAGGTACAGTCGCGTGGAGAAATTGCACTGAAAGTGAACACCATTGACGTGGATGTGCAGCATCCCGACGCCATCCGTCCTCCCAAGGGACCGGTTGATGGCGTGTTTGAGTGGAACGGCCTTCTTTTTCTCTACTGTTTGCTCGCGTGGCTGGCACTCGCCGCTTGCATCGCACTACTTCTCCGCCTCGGCACCACGCAAACACAACAAAGTCATCGTGCTTCCTGCTCCGAAGCCAGCACACGCCGTGGCCATCGAGGCCATCGGGAAAATTGCAAAGCACTACACCCGGGATGCTGAGGCCCAACAGCTCTACTTCTCTCAACTGACTGATATTCTGCGCACTTACCTACATGAGCGGTTTGGTTTCAACGCAATGGAAATGACCACCCGCGAGATCATTGAGCAACTGCAAAAGATCAACGACCGAGAAGCCCTGCTCGAACTGAAAAATGTGCTGCAAACAGCCGACTTGGTCAAATTTGCCCGTTTGTCTCCGGCACTTCCCGAAAGAGAAGATTCGCTCCTCCGAGCTGTTGACTACGTGCGACAGACACAATTGCCCGATAGCGACATTCCGAAGACGATCAAACGCCTTGTCCCCATCGAACAAGGAGCGGAAAACCGCAAGCGGTGGGCCTGCTGGCTCGGACTAATCGCAAGTGTCGCTGCGCTTTTTGCCTTGCTGTTCCATCTCTGCAGCACCTTGTGGCTCCTATTGTTTTAATGTATTGCACTTCGGATCACCATGACTTTTGTTCATCCCGAATATTTCCTATTGCTATTGTTCGGCATCCCAATCATTCTCTGGTATGCCCTGCGTCGCCACCGGCAAGAAGCCACTTTGCGCATCGCAGACAGTTCGGCATTGGCTGAGGGCCCCCTTGCTTCCGTGCCGCGGCTGTTCATCTACCCTTTGTTCTGCGCATGCTCGTTTTCACTCTTGCCGTTATTGTTCTGGCTCGTCCGTAAACGCACACTTCGCTCAGCAACCGCGAAGTGGACGGGATCGATATCATGATCGCCATGGACATCTCGCAAAGTATGCTCACTCAGGACCTTAAGCCCAACCGCATCGAGGCGGCAAAGCAAGTGGCCTATGAATTCATCTCAGGACGCGAGAACGACAACATCGGTTTGACCCTCTTCGGTGGTGAGGCCTTCACGCAGTGCCCCCTGACCACCGATCACGCCGCACTGCTTTCCATGTTCCGAAACGTGAATTGCGATTTACAAACCAACGGGGTGATCGCTCCGGGCACGGCCATCGGCATGGGACTGACCAATGCGGTGAGTAAACTGGCGGAAAGCAAGACAAAATCCAAAGTCATCATCCTACTGACCGACGGAACGAACAACACCGGTGACATTTCGCCCTTGACCGCAGCCGAAATCGCAAGACAAAAGCAGGTGCGTGTCTACACGATCGCTGTGGGAAAAACAAGGAATGGTTCGCCAACCGGTAAGCGTGCTCCCGAACGGAAGTTTCTACTACGCCACGGTGAAAAGTGACATGGATCCTGCGACTCTGCGCGCCATAGCAAAAACCACCGGCGGGAAGTTTTATGAAGCAGCCTCGAAGCGTGAATTGGAAAAGATCTACCAAGACATCGATCAACTGGAGCATTCCAAGCTCGTTCAGCAGAACCACAGTCAAAAGTACGAAGCTTATGCGCCTTTCGCTTGGGCAGCGTTTGTGCTCCTACTCATAGAAATCTTACTCAGACTCACTTGGTTGCGCCGAATCCCGTAATGTCATGTTCAAATTTGTCCATCCAGAATACCTTTATCTGCTGCTGGTTGTTCCGGCACTCCTCCTCTTGTACGCCTATAGCACATGGCGTGCCCGTCGACGCAAACAGCAGTGGGGCGACTTGTCTCTGTTTCGAAGATTGAGTGAAGGTGTTTCGCCCCAACGCCGACTATTCAAATTCACACTGCTGTTGCTGGCTGTCGTCTGCGGCATTGTCATTTTGGCGCGACCACAATATGGCACAGCTGACACCACGGGAGAAAAGCACCGCGGCATCGAAGTGATATTCGCCTTGGACGTCTCGCAATCGATGCTCGCACAAGACGTCACTCCCTCACGTCTCGACCGGAGTAAATTACTGATTTCCAACTTAGTGACTCGCATGGAAAATGATAGGGTAGGGCTCAACGTCTTCGCCGGCGAAGCCTACCCCATATTACCCCTGACCGGCGATTTCGCCAGCGCGGGCTTTTTCTCGACAACGTGAGTACCAACATGGTCACGCTCCAAGGGACGAACATCGCCTCGGCCATCGAATTGGCGCAAAAGGGCTTCACCAACCGAAAAGAAGTGGGAAAAGCAATTGTGGTGATCACCGACGGTGAAAACCATGAAGAAGGTGCGGAGCGAGGCAGCCAAAAGCTGCTGCCAAAGCGGGATGTCGAGTCTATGTCGTGGGCGTAGGCGGTACGAAAGGTGCGGAGATCCCCACTCCAAAATGGGCCACTGAGAGACGGATCAGGCCAAATTGTGCATACCGCACTCAATGAAACGGCCTGCCAAAAGTTGGCTCAAGCCGGACAAGGTGCTTATATTCACTTAGATGCGAGCAATGCCGCACAGACCTTACTCCAGAAAAAATTGGATACTCTCAAACGCGCTGAGAATTCGTCAGATTTCTCCGGTACTCCGAACGAATTATTTGCGGCAGCAACATTATGTTTCATAGGATTGCTGCTAGGCGAACTTTTTCTCTCCGAAAGAAGTAGAAATTGGACTCGGCACATCAAACTATTTAATAACAGGGGCGTAATGAGATCAATGTACCTTCGCTTCTGCCTCATTGGCATCTTATTCTGCACTTTCCTGTCGATCAAAGCACAAACTTCCGAGTGGATAAACCTCCACAAGGGAAACGTTGCATTCAAATCAGGCGATATGGCCACCGCAGAAAAGGCTTATCGGCAAGTTTTGAAAGAGAATCCACGCAATGCCCGGGCGGCATTCAACCTTGGAGACGTTTATCTGTCCAACAAAGACGCGCAAAATGCGTTGAAATACTATTCGAGCGCCGCAAAACTCGAAAAGAGTAAAGTGGTGCGCGCGATGGCCTATCACAACATGGGCTACATTCACCATGTCTCCAAGAACTATGACCGAGCTATCGGCTACTACAAAGAAGCCCTGCGCAACAATCCGAAGACAACGACACGCGCTACAACTTAGTCCTCTGCCAAAAACAGAAGAAGCAGGAGGAACAAAACAAACAGAACAACCAAAAGAACAACCGACGCGACAATTCTGACAAATCATCCGGCAAAGGGCAAAATCCGCAGCAACCGGATCAAAAACAACAGTCTAAAAATCACCAACAGACTCAGAATTCGGCATCCAACTCCGGTATGTCGAAAGACAATGCGGAACAGTTGCTCAACCTATCTCGACAGTCAGAGCAGCAAACCCGTCGTAAGGTGGAAAACGCACAACATCCTCGTGCAAAACAGCTCGACAAAAATTGGTAACTCACAAATATGCCACAGAAAGCACTATGGCGCGCATACTTTCCCTATTTATCCTTGCTTTACTTCCGCTTTTTGTGCAAGCGCAATTGCGGTTTACTGCCCAAATTCCGTCACATGGTGAAGTAAATGGGCAACTTCGTGTACAATTCACGCTCAACGGAGCTGAAGGAGGGCTTTTATTCCTCGAAATTCAACGATTTCGAAGTACTGGCCGGACCTTCCGTATCGAGTTTCTCAAATACGCGCATTGAAAATGGGCGTACATTCTCCCAGTCGTCGACCACTTATACTTATATCTTGAGTCCTCGGCACAAAGGTGCACTCACCATCGGCGCAGCCTCCGTGCGTGTCGGAGGGAGAACCCTGCGCACCGCTGCCTCGACCGTGGTTGTGAATGGGGAAGCCAAGGCACCGAAAAACAATGGCGGAGGGTACGCTCGCTCGGCCCCCGCCCCTCGACCATACAATCGAGCGGCAGCAAGATTGCTCCGCGCGACCTCTATTTTTCAGCGGATCTGAACAAAAAGTGGTATATGAACAAGAGGCAGTCATGCTGACTTATCGCTATCACGCGAGGGAAGGCATTGCACTAGCACAGATTTCGCTATCACAAAAACCCGAGTTGCAGGGGTTTTGGACGCAGGAAATACCGGAATCCAGAAACATAAGTCCGAAAGGAGTGAACATTGGTGGCCGGCTTTACGCGGTCGGTTCGGCATTTCAATACCTTGTTTTTCCTCAGCAAACGGGAAATCTCCAAATTGCACCTGTGACTTTTCACCTGCGATGTAGCCCAACAAGACAACAACATCGACGAGATTGACGCCTTCTTCAACGGAGGAGGAATGATCGACAAGAAAGTTCAGGTCACTTCGCCGGCCACGCAGCTGAAAGTTCTCCCGCTTCCCACACCCAAACCTCAACATTTCTCAGGTGGGGTGGGGCAGTTTCAACTCACCGCGCAGCTGATTTCTCCGCAACCGTGCACGAATGATATCGGTACACTCCGCTTACAGTCACAGGAACGGGAAATCTGAAACTCATTAAGGCACCCGATGTGGCATTCCCCAAAGATTTTGACAATTATCCTGCCAAGGTGACGGACAATGTGCGTATCACACCGGAAGGAGTGACGGGAAATATGCAATTTGACTACACGTTCGTTCCTCAAAATGTGGGTTCCTACACCATCCCGTCCGTACAGTTGGTCTATTTTTGACCCCGAAAAGAGGTCCTACGTTACGGCGCAAACGGCTCCCATTACGCTCCAAATTCTCAAAGGAGAGAAGACACGCGAAGAAACCAACGCACAACTCGGCCTCAGCAACTCCGATATTTTACCCATTCACCCGGGCGCACACGAATCTTACAAGGAATCATCGTGGAATCATTTCGGTACATTCCCATTCTTCGCCGCGCTCGTGGCTTTACTTGCGAGCTTTGTGACAATCTTCCTATGCATCCGCCATTACCTCTCCAAGCAATCCGACATTGTGGGGCAACGCTATGGCAAAGCTGCAAAGACGGCATTCAAAGCACTCAAAAATTGGAGAAAGCGGACAATGCAGGCAATAATAATCAGTGGATCACGGAGCTAAAGCAGCTTCTTCTGCAATATTTTGCCGATAAATTCCGCTGTGATCGCCCCTCACTCACCCACCAAGTACTGACCGAAAAACTGGTCTCGGCCAATTACGATGAAGCCATTCGCAAGAAAACAGAAGACATCATGCAGCAATTGGATTATCTCGCGTTCGCTCCCGGCAATAACTCCGCAGCATCACAAACAATTTTCACTGATATCAGATCACTCATCACTGTAATTGAAAACTCGTCCAACTAAAACCGACTATGCGTCAGCTATTTTTTTGTTCATTAGTTTCCTGATATTCTCCTTTTTCCTGTCTGCTGAGCCATGCAACAACGATTACAAACGGCGATCGCTCCTACCAAGAAAAGGATTTCACCAAAGCGCTGCAATATTATCGGGAACAAGTAGTTTCTGCTCCCTCGTCCTCCGGCTATTACAACCTGGGAAATACCTACTATCGCCTGAAAGAATACGGACAATCCGTGTTGGCTTACCGCCGCGCCCTGCGTCTTGATCCCGGTAATACGGATGCTCGCCACAACCTTGCGCTTGTGGAGACGCATCTTACCAATCCCATTCCAAAACAGACAATAGTGTGTGGGAAGCGCTCCTCAACGATTGGATAGACGTTCATAGTTTAGTCTTTTGGACGTATTGCATTTTCATTTTTTCTCCTCGTTTCATTCTTAGGTCTCTGCATTTGGAGATTCTCTTCCCGCATATTTGTCCAAAAGACGGGGTTTTCACTTTGCTGCATAGGCGTCCTTCTTGTTTTCCTCAGCGTTTTCTCGGCATATCGTGCGCACACGCTATACAATGACACCACTACAGCCGTGGTCACGGGCCCTTCCCTGCAAAACAAGCACAACAGAAAGCGGATTAGGCAAGGCGGGGCCCACACTTTACGAGGGAACCACTGTTCACATCCTGGACCACGTTTCAAAACCACCTACAAAATTCAACTCCCCAACGGTGTTTCCGTTTTTTGCAAAGGTAATGGTCTGACGCTCGTCGCAGAAAATAAACTTTGATCGCTTCATTTTTCGGAAAGGGGATACCTTTCATTTGAAGTAGAAAAGGTATCTTTGCCACGAAACGAATTTTCCACCAAAAGCAAGCTACTCTTTATGGACTTCATGTACCTTTGGAATTCTTGGCTTCCTGCTCGTGTTGGCTGTCTTCGATCTTAGTGTCGGAGTTGCGAACGATGCAGTCAACTTTTCCTCGCCCGCCGTCGGCGCGAGGGCTGCCAAATTCAGAATCGTACTACTTGTTGCCGCAATTGGCATATTTATTGGTGCCTCTACCTCGAGCGGTATGATGGACATCGCGCGACACGGCATTTTACAACCCACACATTATAGTTTTGCCGACGTGATGTGTGTGTTCCTCGCCGTAAGTGCGACAGACGTCATCCCTGCTTGACATCTTCAACACGCTGGGTATGCCCACTTCAACCACTGTATCCATGGTTTTCGGCCTGCTCGGTGGTTCGACAGCCCTGGCTTTAAAGCATATCCTCAACGAGGGATTGACTTATTCCCAACTCATCAACACAGACAAGGCACTAACGGTCATTTTTCGGCATCTTTCTCTCCGTTGCGATCGCATTTGTGGTTGGACTCGTGGTCATGTGGATCACCCGCATCGTATTTACCTTCAACTATAAGAAGCATTTGCGCTGGACCATCGCAATCTACGGAGGTTTGTCCATCGCCTTGATCTTTTTCTTCCTGATGACCACCGGATTTCAGAATGCCCCGATCGTACAAAAACAGCACTTTCGGCCATTTTTGTCCAAGATCATCCCGTACAGTTGTTTGTTTACACCACGATCATCGCAGCTATCATCGTCGAAATCCTGCATTTGCTGCGTGTAAACATCTTCCGTCTCATCATTCTCTTCGGTACATTCTCATTGGCGCATGGCATTTGCCGCAATGACCTCGTGAATTTTATCGGTGTCCCCTTGCGGGTTTGGAAAGCTTCTTGATTTTACCAACCACGCCAATGGAGTTTCTGCCGGACAATACAATATGGGGTTCTCGCCCAACCCTCGACCCTGCCCGGGGTGCATCTCTTCCTTATCGGCGCTGGTGTGATCATGACCGTCGCTATTTGGACCTCGAAAAAAGCCCAGCAAGTCGTACAAAGCACCATCAATCTCTCGAGTCAAAACGAGAGTGAGGAAGTATTCTCCTCTTCTAAGGTCGCACGCACCACGGTTCGCAACGTTCTCAACTTTAATAGTAAGGTAGCTCGCTACATTCCTGTGAGTGTTCAGGATTGGATCAACGGCCGCTTCAACAAAGACAATGCAGACCAAGAAGAAGGAGTGGCTTTCGACCTTGTTCGTGCCAGTGTCAACCTTGTATTGGCCGGTTTGCTCATTACGATCGGTACTTCTTTCCAACTTCCGCTCTCCACAACGTATGTAGCCTTCATGGTCGCGATGGGTTCCTCTCTTGCCGACCGCGCTTGGGGACGCGAAACCGCAGTTTACCGCATTACCGGCGTGATTACTGTTGTCGGTGGCTGGTTCATCACTGCCGGCGCGGCCTTCATCCTGGCTTTCCCTCATTGCCACGCTCAATAATGTCGGAGGCGTATTTGCGATGCTCGGCGTAATTCTCCTCATTGCCTTCACTATGATTAGCAATAACCGCCGATTCAAGAAAAAGCAGGAGCAAGCCGAAAACGTCGATGTACTTTTCCGTCAAATGGTCAACTCGCGCGATAAAAAAGAGGTTTGGCAATTGCTATTGCGCCACACGCAAGACACACAAGTCCATCTCATCGCAGCCTCTCGCGAGATATTCAAAGGCGTAACCCACGGTTTGACAGCAGACAACGTGCGTTCGGTTCGCACGGCTGACTCTAAACTCAAAGATGAACGCGAAATGTGGAAGCGCTACCGCAGAAAAGAGATTTTAGGTATGCGCCGCGTCGACAGTCTCGTGGCCGTCGAGAAAAATACCTGGTTCTATCTCGGCACCAACAGCATTTCGCAGATCCTCTACGGGTTGAAACGCATGTCAGAACCGATTCTCGAACACGTAGACAACAACTTCAACCCGCTTCCTGCCGCTTACGTCGAAGAATACACCCCCATCATCGAGCGCACTGACCACCTTCTCGAAGGAATACAACAGTGTATCGATCAAAACGACTTCTCTCAAAGCGATCAGCTCCTCGTAGAAGGCAACGCCCTCAAGAGCGACATTTCTGCCATCCGTCATTCGCTTCTCGAGCGCATCCAAAATGATGAGTCCAGCCTCAAAATCGCGCTCCTCTACCTGAGTACACTGCAAGAGACCCAAGAAATCATCTCCAATGCGCGTCACTTGCTCCGCGCAGCGAAGCGTTTCTGCGCCTAAATAGAGAGAGTCGTCTTCAAAAAACTTCCCCATCGCCTCCGTCTTGCTCACGTGCAACGGAGGCGATTTTCGTATACTCATCGCCGTATCGTGCTCACGGGAACAAAGACAAGCGCCTTCTCACATCGGATGTGAGAAGGCGCCTTTATTATTATTATGGAGTAATGCGAATGAGAACTCAATTCGCGTGCTCGTCCAAGAACGTTTTCACTTCGAGAGCTGCCTTGCAGCCCATGGCAGCCGCCGTGATCGCCTGGCGATAAATGGGATCGGCCACATCTCCGGCGGCGAATACACCGGGAATGTTCGTGCGCGGCGTTTGTCCCTCCGTTACGAGATAACCGATTGCGTCCATATCAGTTGTCCCTTGAAGAGTTCCGTGTTGGGGTTGTGGCCAATTGCCAGGAAGAACCCATCAATTGGCAAATCATCACGCGTTCGTCAGCTTCGCCCTTGCGATACACCACGTGGGCCCTTCTACGCCACCGTCGCCGTACAGGCCGAGTGTGTTCGTCTCGAAGAGCACTTCGATTTTCTCGTTGTTCAACACGCGATCTTGCATCGCTTTCGAAGCGCGCAAGTAAGGTTTACGCACAATCATGTAAACCTTCGCTGCCAAACCGGCCAAATACGTGGCTTCCTCGCACGCCGTGTCTCCACCACCCACAACAGCCACGACTTTCTTTCGATAGAAAAACCATCGCATCGTGGCACAAGCCGAAACACCTGCCCCTTTGATATTTCGTTTCGTCGGGCAATCCAAGGTATTTCGCGGTAGCTCCGGTCGCAATGATCAGCGTATCCGTCAGGACTTCGCTCTCGTCATCAAATTTCAGCGTGAAGGGACGTTTCGAGAGGTCGGCTTTTACACACACCTTGTTGCGAACCTCCGCTCCGAAGCGCTCTGCTTGCTTGCGAAGATCCTCCATCAACTGATTTCCTTCCACTCCCTCGGGATAACCGGGGAAGTTTTCGATTTCTGTTGTCTGCGTAAGTTGGCCTCCCGGCTGCAATCCTTCGTAGATCACCCGGTGAAAAAACCGCACGACCTGCATAAATAGCAGCAGTATAACCCGCAGGACCACTACCGAGTATGAGTGTTTTGAGATGTTCCATGAGAATTTGTTGTATTATATATGTGTTTTATCGGAGATCTACCACGTCAACCTTCGGAAAATCCTTGGCGTTGAAACGGAAGAAGGCGTCTCCTTTCTTGGCTCCCACCTGAAGTCCCGAGATCGATATCGTAGTCCACGACGACGCCCCGGTACGAATCCGCACCTGGTACGGGAGATTCGACGATTTCGCCACCATCACATAGGCCTCCTTAATCGAATTCTTCGTATTCGTGGCCACCAAATGCACTTCATACGAAGTTCCCTTGTCAGCAACCGTGGCATTATAGCCACGCTTGTAGAGATAAACGAAGTTCATCGGGTTCATGGAAGCCACCTCTCGGCAGAAGGTGTCGTAACGTTCACTTCTCCGGAACCTTGCGCCAGCGCCCATTCCGTTTTTCCGTCGAACCAGATACGCGCTTTGGGCGATGTGAGCACAAACTTGTTGCCTTGCGCCACCAGTGCCGCTTTGCTTGCCCATTGCACCGCTTGCAGAAAAATGAGCGGACACAGCGCCTCGGCTCAGTTGCGAAGCCGCCTTGTCCAGTACCGATTTGGCAGATTGTGCCCCAAGCACCGATCGCGGTGAAGGCACATGCCATCATTAGCATTCGTAGTTTCATATCAATCAAACTTTTTCCTTGAGCTTTCAGCTGCTCGAGGATCTTTTCTAATTCTGTTTTCTGACTGCACATACACTCTCTGGGCTTCGAACCGTTGACCGGTCCGACGATTCCGCCTCTTCGAGCTGGTCCATCAGTCGTCCTGCGCGGTTAAACCCGATGCTGAATATGCGTTGTATCTTCGAAGTACTACCTTGTCCCGTGCTCACCACAAAATGAGCCACTTGTTCTGAATGTGCTACCTCCCGGGCCACCAAACGTTTCGGAGCCGCCTCGCTGTCTTCAGCCACCAGCGGCAATTCATACGGGTAGGGATAACTTTGCTGCTGCGAAATATATTCGGTGAGCTGTTCAATTTCCGGCGTATCGACGAAAGCACATTGAACGCGCTCGGTTGTGCCTTCGCCCGTAAAGAGCATATCGCCACGACCAATAAGATTGTTAGCGCCCGCTGGTCAAGAACGGTCTGCTCCACACGTCCCGAAACCTTGAAGACCATTTTTGCGGGGAAGTTGGCCTTGATCTGGCCGGTGATAATGCTTGCGCGCGGCGTCTGCGTGGCAATGATCATGTGTATGCCCACCGCACGTGCCAACTGCGCAATGCGCGCAATCGGCATCTCAATTTCCTTTCCGCTGTCATGATCAAATCGCCAAATTCGTCGATGATCACGACAATATAGGGCATGAATCGATGGCCGTCGTTGGGATTGAGTCGGCGTGCCACGAACTTCGTATTGTATTCTTTGATGTTTCTGCACGTCGCCCGCTTGAGCAAATCGTAACGATCGTCCATTTCTTGGCATACGCTCTTCAAAGTCTGCACAACCTGCTTCACATCCGTGATGACCGCTCGGTACTCTCGGGAACTTGCGCCAAAAAAATGATTGACAATCGGATTATACATGGAAAACTCCACCTTCTTCGGGTCAACCATCACCAATTTCAGCTCGGCCGGGTGTTTTTTGTAGAGCAGCGACGTGATGATGGCATTCAGTCCCACAGACTTACCCTGACCGGTGGCACCTGCCACAAGCAAGTGCGGCAACTTGGCCAGATCCACCATGAAGACTTCGTTCGTGATCGTCTTTCCGAGGGCAATCGGCAGCGCGTAGTCCGTTTCTCTGAACTTTTTCGTATTCAGAATGCTCTCCATCGACACAATCTGCGGCCGTTTATTAGGCACTTCGATACCAACCGTCCCTTTCTTCGGAATGGGAGCAATAATGCGGATACCGATAGCCGCCAACGACATCGCGATGTCATCCTGCAGGTTCTTAATCTTCTGAATGCGCACCCCTTTTTCGGGAGTCACCTCATAGAGCGTCACGGTGGGGCCCACTGTCGCCGAAATATGGGTGATTTTCACATCGAAACTGCCCAAGACTTCGACGATACGACGCTTATTCGCATTCTGTTCTTCCATGTCGATGGGCGGGTTTCCCTCACCATGTTTGTCCAAAAGCGAAAGCGGAGGAAATTTATAGCGTGAAAGATCGGCTCGCGGGTCGTACGGTCCCAATGCCTCCACGGCAGCAACCGTCTTGCTGCCCGCCTCCATTTCAGAATGTATCGCCTCCACCGACAATTGAGGATCGGGCAATGCATCATCGGTGGCATTGGCCGATTGCGAAGTGGGGGAGGGGAGCGCAGACTCTTCGGACTCGGGTCCTTTCACTTCGAAATTATCATTCAAATCCAACTCAATCGTTTGTGCATCAGGCGTTGTTCCCTCATCTGTCGTGGCAAATTCGTTGGTCTGCTCCTCGTCAGTCGGCCTTCCGGCGGCGTCCTGTTCCGGCATCTCATCCGCCGGTGTTTGTACTTCGGTCGACGTTGCCCCGGTTTCGGCCTCTGTCTCTTCGTCATCGTCCTCTTCTTCGCTTTCCTCTTCGTCATCGTCTGTTCTGGTCGAAGCAAAAATCCAACCAAAGAAAGTGGAGATAGCCGCAAATAGGGTGATGAGGACCTGAAGGAACCAATAACCCACATAAGACACCGTCAGCAAAGCAAGCACAATGCCCGAAGGAACCAAACCCACATAGTGGGTCATGAATTCCAGCACCAATTTCCCGTGCAAAACCGCCCAAGTCAAAAGGCAACATCTGGACCATGGCCTCGGGGAGAAAGGCTTCTTGCACAAAAGCCAAGTCAACGCTCCCCACCACTATGATGATGGTGAGGTGAATAAAGACCTTCCAAAGACGAATCGCCTTCGGATCATCAACAAACAACTTGATAGCCAGTGTCGTACCGAAGACTGGGATCAAAACACTGAACAATCCGAACAAGTTGTGCATCAAATAGTAGCTGACATAGGCTCCAAACGTCCCGGCATAGTTGGCGGCTTGCGTCAACTGTCCGCTTTCCACACCGGCTTGATCCTTGCTTCCGGTGAAAACATTGGAAACAATCGCCAGAAACAGGAAGATCGAGACGAGCGCAACATCAACGCCGAACGAAAAAGCGCACAATGTCCGCCTTCGACTCCACACCCACGACCTCGCGCAGCTCCTGTTTCAATTCGGTTCGGCGACCGTTCACCGTCTTTGCTCCCTTCTTGGGTGTTTTTTTCTTCTTTCTATCAGTCTTTGCTTTCGAAGCCATACTTCATTGATTAGTGATTCTCGTTGTGGACTCAAGATTTGCTATGCCCTGACTCATCGCCCCGGGCTGGGCACGTCCTGAGGACGAGTATAAAATTCGATGATTCTACGCAGTGCACGTTGGCACACTCCGCAAAATTCGGGTACTTCGTTCGTACGCATCCGGCAGTTCACAAAAAGGCGGAACACGCCCTTCGACATATAGCCCCCTCCTTCATACACCCCGATGTGGCGCATGTCCAATTCCGACAGTCCTTTGGTCGAAGTCGGGATTTTGGTCCCACGGGGCAGCATGTCTTTCCACTTACTGCCGAAATCGGCCAACGTGGTGATGTTTTGCTCCCCAGGGTTCCACATCCGGCGAATAGAAGTTGCTGTATTGATCATCGTAAAAGTACTCATCGGCCAAACCTCCGAACGAGTGACCGAATTCGTGTACCGTGACGGGCAGAAAGTGTCGGTTGTGAGCAGCCGAAAGCACGTAGCTGTTATAAATGCCCCCGCCACCATACTGCTGAGTGTTGGCCAAGATGATGATGTGCTCGTAGGGCAAACTGCCCAAACCGTCGTGTAGCGTTTTGATTTTCAGCGTGGTGAGATAACGATCGCTGTAGAAGGTGTCGAAATGCGACGACAGCGCCGTCCGCTTCCACACGCCATCATGGGGAATGCTCACTCCGGAATCTTGACTTGCCAAGGCCACAGCACGCACATTGAAACGATCGCGATAATTGCAGAAGGGCGCATACTTCAAAATCTCATCACTCGCCGCTTTCGCATCAGCAAAAAATTGCTCCTGCTCGGCCGCAGTGTATCCCTCGGCTACGATCACCAGATCAATGCACGCCTCCCGTTCACTCCCACGGTGTATCCATTGCCAAGGCGCGGTCGGAGCCTGAACAGGGCGGATCAAAATGTCATTGACCTTCACCGGGTGACTCATTGTGCACACCGTTCGTCCTTTATTGTCGAACAGCGAAACTGTCACCAGCACATTTCTACGCGGGAAGGGGAGTAAAAACACGTTCTCGAACGACCGCGGCACACGCGTGGCCTCTTCACTGCTTTGCCATTCCTGAAAAAGCGTACTGAACGAGTGTTTGTACATCACATGTCCATCCTGTGCATCGCGCATCACGATTTCTCCATTTCCTTTCAGCGGGGCACGATCCAAATTCACCCTTCGTCCGGCCCAACCGGCAAAGGATTTCAATTCGTCTACCGCGATGCGCTGTGTACTGTCCGTACCTGCAAAAACATAGTCGATGCGAAGCGTCGAATCGCGGAAATCACGTTCAAAATGGACCTGCGCACGACTTACACAAGCGCAACAGGTCAAGAGACAAATCAAGAGTGCACGTATCATCATCGGAAATAGTGAGGATAAACGATGCGAATATACAACATTTTTGGGAGATTAGCGCGCACACATTACAGGAATCGTGCAACCGCTTCCACCGCGTGCACCCCAAATGCCACATGTTGCTCAATATACATACCTTCCTTTTCCGCACAAATACCACGGCTGTTCTCCCCTCATCGCCTATGCACAACTCCTTCTTACGGCAAACGAATCCACTCTTCCCAATGATCGACATAAAGACCTAACATTTTTCCCATCCGGCAGCACATCTCGCCCCCTTCGTGGAGATGCTCGCCTCAACTGCGGGATTTTCCTCAAAACTCCACAACTTTTTCAGAAAAACGGGGAGAAATCTCCAAAAAGTTCCCCATTTTCTATTTCACCTCTCCCGCTACACGTTCGAAACAGCCAAGAAAAATAGGAAATACCCCACAAATACATAGCCATCCGGATCATTTCAAACAAAACGTATAATCAATAAGACAGAAACCAGCAGGTTTTACGAAAAACGTTTCACACATAACACCCAACTTCCGTTCAACGAACACAAAACATCCCTACATCTCATCATTTATGAGGGAAAGCTTTGTGCCTTCGCCCGAAAATCATTATATTTGCAGATATTTCAGAACAGAGAAGCCGTGAGGCTGTGCTCGTTCCCCTCACCACTAGAACGTTATAACGCATGTCTAACTTAGTAGCCATCGTGGGACGCCCCAATGTAGGGAAGTCCACACTTTTCAACCGACTCACCGGAACCCGCCAAGCCATCGTCAGCGACGAAGCCGGGACAACGCGCGATCGCCAATACGGCAAGTGCGAATGGGGAACGCGTGAGTTTTCGCTCGTAGACACCGGCGGATGGGTTGTCAACTCCGACGACATCTTCGAAGAAGAGATCCGCAAACAAGTAGCCCTCGCTACCGAAGAAGCAGACCTCATTCTTTTCGTCGTAGACGTACAGAATGGAATCACAGATCTCGACACCCAGGTTGCACAAATCTTGCGCCGCGCGAAAACGCCGGTGATCCTCTGCGCCAATAAGACAGACCAAAATGAAGACCGCTACGGTGCCGCCGAATTCTACGCACTCGGTTTGGGAGATCCCTACTGCATATCGGCTGCCACGGGGGAGCGGCACCGGCGACCTGCTCGATCTCATCCTCGAAAAGCTACCGCCGACCAAATCGACGAGGGCGACGCCAACATCCCCCGCTGGTCGTCGGCCGCCCGAATGCCGGGAAAAGTTCTCTCATCAACGCCTTCATCGGCGAAGATCGTCACATTGTCACCGACATTGCGGGCACCACACGCGATTCGATCCTCACCAAATACGACAAGTTCGGATTCGATTTCTACCTTGTGGACACCGCCGGCATCCGTAAAAAGAACAAGGTTACGGAAGACTTGGAATTCTACAGCGTGATGCGTTCCATTCGCGCCATCGAAAACTCCGATGTCTGCATTCTGCTCATCGATGCCACCCGCGGTATCGAAAGTCAGGACCTGAACATCTTCCAATTGGTGCAACGCAACAACAAGAGCCTCGTGGTGGTGGTCAACAAATGGGACACCGTCGAAGAAAAGAACCAGCAGGTCATCTCCCACTTCGAAAATACCATCCGCGAGCGCATGGCGCCCTTCTCCGACTTCCCCATCATTTTCGGTTCGGCCCTGACAAAACAACGCATCTTCAAGGTGCTCGAAACCGCCAAGGAGGTTTATCTCAACCGCAAGCGCCACGTCGGCACGTCGGCCCTCAACGAAGAGATGCTCCCCTCATCGAAGCCTATCCGCCCCCTCGATCAAAGGAAAATACATCAAAATCAAGTATTGCGCCCAGATTCGTGACACGCAAATCCCGACTTTCGTGTTTTACGCCAATCTCCCGCAGTACGTACGCGACCCCTTACAAGCGTTTCCTCGAAAAACAAGATTCGCGAGCGCTGGAACTTCTCCGGCTGCCCGATCAACATTTTCATTCGCCAAAAGTGATTTTTTCCTCTCGCCGGGTGCAGTGCGCCGGTTGCCTGCTTGTTCTTTTTGCTCTCCGGCTGCAAACCCAGCACAACTCCCCCGCTTCCGAACCGCCGGCCTTGACCACCGGTCAGTGCAACGCGTCTACGATCTCTATCTCTCCGCACAATACCCGGCCTATGTGGCCGAAATGGCTTCTTGTGACAGCGTGCCGGATGCCCATCGCCGACAAATGGCCGACTTGCTTCGCACGCATGCCTATCGCAAGGCACTGATGACCGGCGGCACGCGCGATGCCCGCGTGTTGCGCCTTTTCGCCTTCGGCAGATCGCCGTCAGGTCAATGCCTTCATACGCGTAAACTATAAGAACAATACGCACGAGGAGATCCTCCTCTCGTTCGTCTACGTGAAACATCGCTGGCGGTTACGCTAAGCGCCCGCCCGCTACCTTATAATCCCCCAACCAACTCCCCTCCCCCATGGAATTAGACATCCTCACCGCCGTTTCGCCCATTGACGGACGCTATCGCGGAAAAACGGAAGCACTGGCACCTTATTTTTTTCCGAATACGCGTTGATGAAATACCGCGTACGCGTAGAAATCGAGTATTTCATCGCACTTTGCGAGCTGCCTTTACCCCAGCTCTCCGCGTTCGATCACAGCCTCTTCGCACGTTTGCGCCGTCTCTACGCTGATTTCACAGAAAACGACGCACAACGTATAAAAGACATCGAGAGTGTGACGAATCACGACGTCAAGGCGATTGAATATTTCATCAAAGAACAATTTGATGCCATCGGTGGTTTGGAGGAATACAAGGAGTTTGTGCACTTCGGTCTCACGTCGCAGGACATCAACAACACGGCTTTTCCTCTCATGCTCAAAGATAGCCTCGAAAACGTGTATGTTCCGATGCTGGAAAGCGTGATCGGCGCCCTCGAAGCGCGTGCCGACGAGTGGGACACCGTGCCGATGCTCGCCAAGACCCACGGCCAACGGCTTCTCCCACGCGTTTGGGCAAAGAGGTGCGCGTTTTCGTCTATCGGCTCCAACAACAGTTGGCACAGCTCCGCGCTTGTCCGATTTCTGCCAAGTTCGGCGGCGCAACAGGCAACTATAATGCGCACCATGCAGCCTATCCCGAACACGATTGGGCGGCCTTCGGCGATCGTTTCGTCAGTGAGCGCCTCGGACTCACCCGCGAACGCTTCACACACAGATTAGTAACTACGACAACTTGGCCGCTGTGTTCGATGCCATGCGCCGCATTCACACGATTCTCATCGATTTGGATCGCGATTTCTGGCAATACGTGTCGATGGAGTACTTCAAACAGCAAATTAAGGCGGGCGAAGTGGGCTCAAGTGCCATGCCGCACAAAGTAAACCCCATTGACTTCGAAAATTCCGAAGGCAATCTCGGCATCGCCAACGCGATTTTTGGACCATCTGAGCACAAAATTGCCGATCAGTCGCCTGCAACGCGATCTCACCGACTCGACTGTGATTCGCAACATCGGGGTTCCGATGGGACACGCCCTCATCGCTTTTGCGTCCACCCTCAAAGGCCTCGAAAGCTCCTGCTGCGCGAAGAAACATTGCGTCACGATCTCGAAAACAATTGGGCCGTTTGCGCAGAAGCCATCCAAACGATTTTTGCGCCGCGAAGGTTATCCTCATCCCTACGAAGCGCTTTAAAGCGCTAACCCGCACAAATGCCGCCATCACGGAACAAAGTATCTCGGATTTCATCGATGAATTGAACGTCAGCGACGCGATCAAAGCCGAACTGCACCGCATCAATCCGAGCAACTACACCGGCATTTGAATCCACTCCCCGTTGGCCGTGAGGCCGACTCCTGTTAATTACACGACCTTACCCTACAAACAAACAAGAAACATGAGCGATTTCGATCAACAACATGCTGACGGAGCCCGCCGCGACGGCTATTCTTCGTCTAACGGAGGACACAACGGCGGCCGCACCCGCGTCCGCGCTTCACTCGCAACCATAGTGGAGAACGTGCCTCGTATGGCAATCGCGGAACCCACGAAAACAACCGCAATGGCGGCTGTGATCGCCAAAACGGTTACAGCAATAGCAATTCATCCCACCAGGGAAGTTACAATAATCGCGCCGGCGGTTACGACCGCCAAGGCGGATATCGACAAAACAGTGGCAACTATGATCGCCAAGGTGGCACTTTTCGTCGCCCCTCTGAAGGCTTCCGTCGCGCGGCGGCAATTATCGCCAACAAGAAGGCTACGAAGGTGGCAACTATCAGGGCGGTTACGACCAACAGCGCGGTGTTACACGCCGCGTCCCCGCTACGCCGGCGGCAACAATGCCGGCGAGTTACAGGGAATGGCGGATACAACCGCTCGAATCAAGGCGGATACAATCGCGGTCCCCAGAGCGGTGGATTCCGCAAGCCCAACCCCAAACGATTCAATCCCGCAAACAACGCATTGACTACAAAGAAGAGGCCTATGATCCCAACCAACCCATTCGCCTCAACAAGTTTCTCGCCAATGCCGGCGTTTGCTCGCGTCGCGATGCCGACAAATACATCCAAGCCGGCGTGGTTTCGGTGAATGGAGAGATCATTACGGAATTAGGCCTACAGGTATTGCGCACAGACACGATCCTTTTCCATGACCAACAGGTGAAAGCTGAGAAAAAGATCTACGTCTTGCTCAACAAACCCAAGGGCTATGTCACCACCAGCGAGGATCCTCAAAACAGAAAGACCGTGATGGATCTCGTTCGCAACGCATGCATGGAACGCATCTACCCCTGTTGGTCGCTTAGACCGCAACACAACCGGCGTATTGCTCCTCACCAACGACGGCGAAATGGCTTCGAAGCTCACGCATCCGAAGTTCATGAAGAAAAAGATCTACCATGTATATCTAGATCGCAACGTGACCGCCGCCGATCTTCGCCAAATCGCCGAAGGCGTCACGCTCGAAGACGGTGACATCCGCGCCGATGCAGTGGATTATGCCAGCGAAACCGATCGCAAACAAGTGGGCATTGAAATTCACTCCGCAAAAACCGCATCGTACGCCGCATCTTTGCCGCTCTCGGCTACAACGTCATCAAATTGGACCGCGTCTATTTTTGCCGGTCTCACCAAGAAGAACGTAAAACGCGGCGACTGGCGCTTCCTCACCGAGGAAGAAGTGCGCATGTTGCGCATGGGTTCATTTGAATAACCTCCCAACAATGAAAAGAACGAAGATAAAGGAGCTGCTGCAACGCACAGATTTCGGTGCCGAAGTCTGCGTGAAAGGCTGGTACGCACCCGCCGCGGCAGCAAAAGCGTAAGCTTCATCGCCCTCAACGACGGATCGACCATCAAAAACGTACAAAATCGTGGCCGATGTTGAGAAGTTTGATGCCGAATTGCTCAAACTCATCACCACCGGCTCGTGCCTTTGCGTTGAAGGCACGCTGGTAGAAAGTCAAGGTGCGGGACAAGCCGCCGAAATCCAAGCCACTCGCATCGAAGTGTACGGCACTTGCGGCAGCGATTACCCCATGCAGAAGAAGGGACAGACGTTTCGAATACATGCGTCAACACGCCCATTTGCGTCTGCGCACCAACACTTTCGGCGCCGTCTTCCGCATTCGCCATCAAATGTCGATGGCCATTCACACCTACTTCCACGAACACGGATTCTGTTACTTCCACAGTCCCATCATCACCGCGAGCGACTGCGAAGGCGCCGGCCAAATGTTCCAGGTCACCACGAAGAATCTCTATGATTTGCAGAAGGATGCCGACGGCAAAATCGATTACTCCGACGACTTCTTCGGCGAAAGCACCGCTTGACCGTATCCGGCCAGCTCGAAGGCGAACTCGGCGCCACAGCACTCGGTGCCATCTACACCTTCGGTCCGACCTTCCGCGCCGAAAACTCCAACACCCCACGCCACCTTGCGGAGTTCTGGATGATCGAGCCCGAAGTAGCCTTCATGGACCTCACGGAATTGATGGATCTCGAAGAAGACTTCATCAAACACTGCGTGCGATGGGCACTCGAACACAGTGCAGACGATCTCGAATTCCTCAACAAGATGATCGACAACACCTTGCTCGATCGGCTGCACTCCGTGATCGACACCGAATTCGTGCGCTTGCCGTACACCGAAGGCATTCGTTTGCTCGAAGAAGCCATTGCCAAAGGCAAGAAATTCGAGTTTCCGTCTATTGGGGTTGCGATTTGGCCTCCGAGCACGAGCGTTATCTCGTGGAAGAGCACTTCAAAAAGCCCGTCATCATGATCGATTATCCGAAAGAGATCAAGTCTTTCTACATGAAGACCAACGAAGACGGCAAGACCGTGCAAGGCACCGACGTCCTCTTCCCGCAAATCGGTGAAATCATCGGCGGCTCTGTCCGCGAAGAAGACTACGATACCCTCGTGGCGCGTGCAGAAGAAATAGGGAGTGCCCCACAAAGACATCTGGTGGTACCTTGACATCCGCAAATACGGCACCTGTCCTCACGCCGGTTTCGGACTCGGTTTCGAACGCCCTCATGCTTTTTCGTCACCGGTATGCAGAACATCCGCGACGTGATTCCCTTCCCGCGCACCCCCCAAGTCCGCACAATTCTAATTCACTCCACATGCTCGAAGCTCTCCGCCGCGATGCTCATCGCGTCGGGGAGCTTTTAGCGTGAGATCTCCAACTCGATCTTATGAATATCATCATCGTACGCAATAATTACGGTGATTCTGCGTTAATAGATAAAACAGTCACACCGCGCTACGACTTTTTGCCCGAAACGGCTCAACTTCGTAACGAGCGCCCCTCTTCCTGCCCGATTTCGCCAATCCGGCATCGGTAAGTCTCTACCTTGCGGTGCGCATCTGCCGCCTCGGCCGCAGCATCTCCGAGCGTTTTGCACATCGCTACTACGACGCAGCCACCGTCATTCCTCATTTTTCCGTACCCCTTGCCCCCAATGGTCAATCGGCTGACAGTGAGCTGCCCTTTGCCGCAACACAAGGATTCGACAACGCGCTGCCCACTGGTCGCTATCTCCCCATCGACCGCGATCAATTGGCTGCCTGCTCCTTCTCGCTCAGCGTGGACAGGCAGGAACAACTGAACGGACTCGGAAGCGCCCTGCGGTTTGACGCCGATCATCTCATAGCCCACCTCAGCAATTACCACACCGTCCGCAACGGCGACCTCCTATTGCTCGGGCGCCCGGCCGCAGAGCTGCTCATCCACCCGGAAAAACGCGTGGAAACTTACTTGAACGGCGAATGTGTCCTCTCTTTCAAGACAAAATAAAGAAGACATTTGCCCGGCCCTCCCATTAGCTTACGACTATGCCCTCCTTCGCTCATTTCTCCTGCTGGCTTCCCTGTCCACACTCCCCGCTGTGGCCGACGAGCAAGCCTTCTACCATATCACTTCCCAACAGTGTGCAGTCGTTGACAGCCTACCTGTCTTCACCCAAGAGCTGCGCCCTGAGCAAATCGCCGATACTTACCGCATCGAGCTCCTGTTTCCGGAATACCGCGCACTGACTTCGGCCGAACGAAGCCTTGTTCCCACACTCCGCCGCCAACTCGGTGCCCCCACCTCGCCACTCATCCGACAAACACGGTTCACCGATCGCGGCAAACCCGTGCTTGCCGTGACCTTCTGCCCCTTTGTTTTGCACAATGGACAATGGAAGTATGTCACTTCCTGCCAACTTCGCGCAGTGCCCCTCCATACAACTTCGCGTGCCACCCGTGGGCAAACAGACGCAGCGGAGAGATGGACCACTCAATCCGTATTGGCCCAGGAAAGTGGGCGAAAATCCGCGTAAAACAGGAGGGAATTTACCAAATCACCCCAACTTTTCTGCGAAAACTGGGATTTAATTCTCCCGAGCGCGTCAAAGTATACGGATACGGCGGATTGCAACAAAACGAAGTGCTTGCTTTCGGGGCAGAATCGGCGGCAATAGATTCGAAACGCGTAGCCGACGATCTGACAGAGGTGCCAACACTCCGCAACGGCGGGAAGATACTTTTCTGGGCCGAGGGCACCATACGCCGCACGTACGATCACTACCGGAAACGCTGGACACTCAGCCAAAACAACTATTCTGCTTATTCCTACTACTTCATCACCGAAGGTGATCCCCGCTCACCGTCGAACAGCTCCCCGCTGTAGCGACCAACGGCCAAGCCACTCGAAACACCGTGCCCTATGCTGTGACGCTCGACAAGGACGAAGCCGGATTCTACGAAGGAGGACGCCGATTCTTCGATGGTCATGACTTTGCACAAGGCAATTCGCGCAACTTCAAACTCGACGTTCCGGATCTGGACACCACCTCTGCCGACGCACTGCCCGTAGAAATCTCGCGGGGGCCTCTTCGGCAACAGGGACCACCACTGCCGAGTTCAAACTCAACGGCGCGGAACTCGGACGCGCGGCCATCGGCTCCTACTACAGCCTGACCGAATCGGCCCGCGCGAACACTTCGGTGTTTGAACACCCCATTTTGCCCGGTAACAACACCATCAACATGGTTACCACCCAAGGCAACCACGCGCGGCTGGACTATATCACCATCAACTATCCGCGTCTGCTCACCGTAGCGGACCAACCCTATAGTTTCTCTCCGCAAACAGATGTGACCACGACGCTGCAAGTCAGTGGAGTAGGGGAGAATACGCAGGTATGGCGCGTCGGACAAATGGGTAGTCCCACGGCAGCCCTCACGCTTGCCCAAGAAGGCAACGGGAAAGGTTCGTTCACCACCGACACTCCCCAGCGCCGTTTTGTCATCTTCGATACCGGTAGAGAATACCCCCAACCGGAAGCCGTCGGCGGCGTGCCCAATCAGAATTTGCATGCCGATCACGACATCGACTACGTCATTGCTGTGCCCACCGGGGGAAAGCTTACCGCACAAGCGGAGCGACTCGCCGAACTCCACCGCCAACGCGGTCTCAGTGTGAAAGTGATTCCGGCCAACTTGCTCTACAATGAGTTCTCGTCCGGCACTCCCGATGCCAATGCGCTGCGCCGCTATTTGAAAATGCTCTATGACCGTGCCGCCACTCCCGACAAGGCGCCCCGCTACCTGCTCTTGATGGGAAAAAAAGCCCTGGGACAACCGCTTCGTCACAGAGGAATGGAAAAAAATGCCGCTGTCGACGACTACTTGCTGGCCTACGAATACGATGCCTCCACGCAAAGCATCGGTACCGTCAGCAGTTTTTGTGACCGATGACTTCTATGCTCTGCTTGATGATGGCGAGGGAAAATACATCTACTCCGAAAAAGTAGATCTCTCCACCGGCCGTATGGTCTGCACCACCGAGGAGGAGGCCAAGATTCTCGTGGACAAAGTGGAACGCTACCTCAAAAATGAGGACGCGGGCCCTTGGAAAAAAATCGAATTGTCATGATGGCCGATGACGGCGACTCCAATGAGCACGCCGAAGATGCCGAGAGGTGAGCAAAGCGATCGCGCAAAGCGGTAAAAAGCGCTTCACCATCGACAAAGTCTACTGGGATTACTACACGCGCGTGCCGGGAGCGACCAGTCTCACCTATCCGGCAGCCACAGCCTCCATCGAACAGTCCATTGCTTCGGGGGCAGCGCTGTTCAACTACAGCGGTCACGGATCGCCCACCGTGATATCGAACGAGAAAACTCTCGTGCTCGACGACTTCAAACGCTATTCTGCTCCCCACCTGGGGCTGTGGGTGTTGGCTTCTTGCGAAATCTATCCCTTTGATTCCAAAGAAAATAATCTCGCCGACGTATTTCTCTTCCGTCCCAATGCGGGTGCTGTGGCCTTCATGTGCGCAACACGTGCCGTTTACGCCACACAAAACAATGCACTCAACATCGAATTCTGCAAACGCCTGTTCACACCAGACACCAACGGCCGACTTACGACAATGGGAGAGGCGTTGCGCCAGGCAAAAAACGAATTGATTTCATCGCAATCCGATCTCACGATCAATAAGATGAAATATGTGCTATTCGGCGACCCGGCTATTTCGCTCGCGGTGCCCACCGGCACCGCAGTGCTCGACAGTATTGACGGAAAAGCTGTGTCTTCCACATCAGCGATCCGTCTTTCGGCCGGACAAGTGGTGAAATTTTCCGGACACGTTGAGGATTCGAACAGAAACAATGTGGTAGATCAAACGTTTAACGGAACGCTTTCCGCAGAAATCTACGACCGCAACGAAACGCTTACCTGCAAAGACAATGACGGCAGCGCTGGGCGAATCGGAAGAAGCCCACTGACTTTCACCATGCACGGGCATCGTGTATTTCGTGGGACGACTCGCGTCGAAAATGGACATTTCACGATTACCGCCTCCATTCCACGTGACATTAGTTACAGTGACGATGCTGCAAAAATCAGCTTTTATGCCGTAAGCGACGACAAACAGACGGAATGCAATGGTGTGAATTCAGGTTTCCACCTCAACGGCACCGCCGAACAAGCCAGTCCCGACACCCTTGCCCCCAAAGTGGTGGCTTATCTCAACGAAGTCGAGACGCCGGAATACGGAGTCGTCAACCGCAATCCGACACTGATAGCCGACATCTCCGACGACGCCGGCATCAACATCGCCGGAACGAGCATCGGTCACGACATCGAACTCACGCTCGACGACGATTTGTCGAACACTACCAGCCTGAACGACTATTTCACCTACGCACCCGGTTCTTACAATAGCGGGCAACTCGTCTACCGCCTCCCGACACTCACCCCGGGTCTCCACACCATGACCCTCCGCGTTTGGGATGTCAACAACAACTCCACCACACAACGACTGGGTTTCATCGTTTCTGATGGAGTAGGGCAGGCCACTCGCGTCTATTCCACGGTCAATCCCGCCTCAACGCACACGACTTTTGTGGCCGGTTTCCCCTCCGTGGGAGAAAATGAGGCCAATATCCTCTGGGAAGTGTTTGATCGCACCGGAAAATCGGTGTGGACTAAACATAATTCCGTTGCCGCAAAATCAGGAACCTCTGCTGTCGCTTGGAATCTCCGCACAAATGGCGGCGCACCCGCGGCGGAAGGCGTGTATGTGGTGAAGGCCACGATAAATGTGCCCGGCAAAAAATCCCAACACGCGACCCAAAAACTCATTATCGTCAGACCCTAATCAAGCCCTCGGGCCTATTCATTCAATGAAACGCATCTTTCTTCCCCTTTTCCTCGTCGCCGCAACCGGCATCGCCCATGCAGCCGATGACATCCGCGACAAATTCAATCCGGTCTACACGGCTGTGATTTCCCAAACCATTGCTTCCGACGCCCGCGCCGCTGCACTCGGCGACATCGGCGCAGCAACCGATCCGGATGTGAACTCTCAAAGCTGGAACCCCGCAAAATATCCCTTCACCATCTCGCGGGCCGGCGTTTCTCTCAACTATACGCCCTGGCTTCGCCAACTCACCGAGGGCATAGCCTTGGTGAATGCCGTGGAGCTATTCGCGTCTTGGAGATTACCAAGCCCTCTCCGGCTCGATCAAATACTTTACTGTCGGCGAAGTCCCCTGCAAAACAACGGCGGAAGCATCCGTCCCTACGAATTTGCTGTAGATTTGGCCTATTCACGCATGCTTTCCGAACGTTTCTCGGCAGCCGTGGCCATGCGCTACATGTATTCAGATCTCACCGGCCACTATTCCAACGAAGTCACCCGGGATCGGCCTTTGCCGCCGATGTAGCCATGTATTGGAACAACTATGTGAACATCGGCTCCCGCGAATGTAACCTCGCACTTGGTTTGAATGTGAGCAATATCGGTTCGAAAATTAACTTCGGTTCGGAGTATTCCTACTTCATTCCCACCAATCTGCGCCTCGGTGCCAATTTGCTCATTCCGGTCAACGAGTTCAATCGCTTTTCCATCATGGCAGATGTCAACAAACTCCTCGTTCCCTCCATTCCGCTGCGGCAAGACAACGAAAGCAACGAAGACTACCAACAGCGCATCCGCAAAGATCACTATGACATCTCACCCATCTCAGGGCATGTTCAAGAGTTTTCAACGACAGCGAACGCGGTTTCAAAGGTGAGCTGGAAGAAATACTATGGAGTGTGGGTGCGGAGTACACCTACAACGACAAGTTTGCCCTCCGCGCCGGCTACCATCACGAAAGCGCAGCGCAGGGCAATCGCAAATACTTCACGTTCGGTGCGGTTTCAAGATGAATGTGCTCAGCATCGACGCCGGTTACGTCGTCGCCACCACACCTTCCAATCCTCTCGACCAAACTCTTCGCGTCTCTCTGGCCTTTGACATGGACGGTCTCCGCGAATTGATGGGCAAGAGTCGCTAATCATTCACTCCCAATTCCCTCATCTTGACATGAACATCAGAGTAGGTTACGGTTACGACGTACATCGTCTCGTCGAAGGTCGCGATTTGTGGCTGGGCGGTGTGCACATTGAGCACACACTCGGACTCCTCGGCCACAGCGATGCCGATGTGCTCATTCACGCCATCTGCGATGCGCTGCTCGGCGCCGCCAATCTCCGCGACATCGGCTACCACTTCCCCGACACTGCGCCCGAATACAAAGGCGCCGACAGCAAAGTGCTGTTAAGCCGCACCGTCGATCTCTTAGCTCAACACGGTTATCGCGTAGGCAACGTAGATTGCACTGTTTGTGCGGAGCGTCCCAAAATCAATCCCCACATCGACGCCATGAAAGCCGTTCTCGCCCCACTATTACGCGTGGATCTCGATGCTGTCTCGCTCAAAGCCACCACAAGTGAGCGCATGGGCTTCGTCGGCCGCGAAGAAGGCATGGCCGCCCACGCCGTTGCGCTGATCGAACGCGTATAGTTCCTCACTTCCTCCCGAACAAAAAGAAGTCGGTAGTTCAAGAGATTTGAACTACCGACTTGTTCTTTTTGGAAAAGGCTCAACACCTATTCATCGTCATTGTCAATGCTGTCAACTACATGAGTGATGATTTGAGCGGCACCTACGATAATATCAAGGAGTCCCATAATGCAGGAATTTAAAGATGAAACAAAGTCCGATCAACTGCCCACATGGTCTTGTGTATCGCGTCACGGGAGAATTAATTGTAGTGCAAAAGTAAATAGAAGAACAAGCTAGAGAAAGAAAACAGGCTAATAAAACGCATCATCCCTGCAAATTGTGTCACGACCCGCAAATAAAGACACAAAAATAACACGCACAAAAAGCGATTTCATCACTATTCGCACAAAAACAATGCAGACTCTCGGCCTATTCAGGCGGAATTTTTCATAAAAAGAATGCATCTCACTGTGCTTTCTACCCACTGCGCGCATGAGACGGCCTCGATTTGAAAAACCTCAGCTCGGAGTATCAACAGCCAAGGCAACTTGTCTTCACCGCCCCCGACAAAAACCGACAGACAAAACCACTACCGAGAAATTACATTGTGTCACAAATACAACATCACGACACATTCGCCGCGGAATTCCGTGAAATGTCATCTATATATTCCATCCCAACGCCGCGATATAGTATCTTTGCTCCACAATTCAACAACATATATTACACAATATGGCCAAATTGCGGCTCTCCCCCGAACAAACCGAACGATTTGTCGCACTGCAATCCGCACTGCGTCAGCACTTTTTTGCCCCCAGCCTGAACAAACTGGAGCTCCACTTGAAGCTAAGCAAAAACGCTGTCGCGCTATGCGAGACGTCAGGGGAGATTGGCTATGCCGCCACGCCCAGCACCCTCGACAACATTTGCGACAACCTCATCAACTTCTATGAAATGAGTGATGAAATGTTCCGCACGCTCCCGCAACAGTTCGGCATTGCGCAAATGCTCTACGACGCCTGGCAATCGCAAGCCACGCGCTCGCTCACTTCGGCCTGCGAATGGGTCACCCTCCTGTCGTCCGGAACGGTGCCGCCCAATTTTTCCGAAGGAACAACGCGAAGATTTGGAAAATCTGCTGCAGGCTCGCACCTCAGCCTTCTCCTGGCTCAGTCTTGTGCTGGCCCATTTTTTTCATCAAAGCCGTCGGCAACTTCGAAGGCAAGGAGAATGAGATTCCGCAACTCATCCAAGCGCTCGAAGCCCTCGACACCCATCTATCCAATCACTATCCTCGTCGCTACGGCCGCAACATTTATCCGATCCTCGCCGATCGCCTGCCCAATCAGAGCGACGAACTCCTGTCGCGTTGCTACTATGTGCAACTGGCCGAGCTGATGATCGGCGAATACAGCAACCCCAACGCCGAACACTAACCCGCGCATGGGCTCTCACCTCCGACTCGGCCCCGTCAGCTGCTGGCATAGAGTAGGGGAGACGCCCGAAAACGGCCGCTCACTTTGGATCATTCGCGAACCGACCCGCAGTCCGGAAGGCATACTCACGCCCAAATATTACACCATCACCGAGTTCGTGCTCAACGGCTCCGCACTTCATCCTTATCGCCACGCGCATTTCATTCCGTGCGAGCAACAGGCGCCCTCATCTGCACACAATTCGGGCGCGACGAGGTTTTCGATTTCTCCACCTACAGCTACAGCCTAAACGACACCGACACTCAGTTTCATTTCACCCCTGCTCAGAAAAAGCGGAGGGCTACCTGCCCGAAACCCTCGACCGGGTCAACGCCGCACACGACGATGCCGGCGAACTCTGGCAGCGACTCATCGACAAGAAGGGCGAAAACCAATTGGCACGCAGAAGCCTTTGAGTTCGAAATGAGTCTGGCCGATCTTTTCCCCGTCGACGAGAACGAAATGCAGGGTGATTGATGTCACACGCACCCGCCAAAGCCATGATCGTCAGTATCTGTTTTGAAGGCACCACGCGCGACATTGCCTTCGACAACGTGCAAAAATGGTCTGCTCAAAAACGTACTTCCCAACGATGCCATCGAAATCTTCTATGATCGGTTCGTCGAACTCTACGTTTTCTATTGGCCCGCCCGACGAAATGGCGATTTTCGATCCCAACAAGACCTACGAAGAGCTGATCAGCGACCTGTAGCACCACCGATGGCGGAGGCTTTTTCCTCCGCTCCCCGCCATCGATCACACTCCCCGCACCGTCCACGGTACGGGGAGTTTTTATCCCTCCCCCTGCGCTCTCCTTCCGGTTGCGCATTTCCTCTCTCAGTCTCCCCCTTCCGGCCGATCAGCCCCTTGCTTCATTCAAGCCCGGCACACAATGTGCCCGCGCTTTCCACACTCTCGCTGTTTCCCCCACACTTTGTCTCAAAAACGGGAAGAAATATGCGAAAACCCCGCGTAATTCAGGAAAAAGTCCCGCCTTTTGCACCGTCCCACCCGGCAAAGGCCAAGTTCTGCGAAAAAAGTCGTATCTTTGTCGCCACAAAAGCATTATAACTCCCTAATGATCACACTTTCCAACATAGCCGTTCAGTTCGGCAAGCGCATTCTCTACCAGGATGTGAACATGAAATTCACGAACGGCAACATCTACGGCATCATTGGCGCCAACGGTGCCGGCAAATCCACCCTGCTCAAAGCCATCAGCGGCGAGCTCGAGCCCACCAAGGGCAAGGTGGAACTCGGCCCCGGCGAACGCTTGTCGGTGCTCTCGCAAGACCACTTCAAATTCGACGATCAAACCGTGCTCGACACGGTGCTTCAGGGTCACACCGTGATGTGGCAAATCATGCAAGAGCGCAATGAACTCTACTCCAAAGCCGACTTCACCGACGAAGACGGCATCAAAAGTAGCCGAATTGGAAGACAAGTTTGCCACCATCGGGGGCTACACCGCCGAAAACGACGCAGCCACACTGCTGTCGGGGCTGGGCATCAAAGAGAACCTCCACGGTAAACTCATGGGCGAACTGTCTAACAAACAAAAAGTGCGCGTGATGCTGGCGCAAGCCCTGTTCGGCGAACCCGACAACCTCCTTCTCGACGAGCCGACCAACGACCTTGACCTCGAAACCGTCGAATGGCTCGAAGACTACCTCGGCAACTTCGAGACACACCGTGCTGGTTGTTTCGACGACCGCCACTTCCTTGACCAGGTTTGCACCCACACTGTCGACATCGACTTCGGTAAAGTCACCCTCTTCTCGGGCAACTACTCCTTCTGGTACGAATCTTCGCAGCTCGCCCTGCGCCAGGCACAAAACCAACGCCAAAGGCCGAGGAAAAGAAGAAAGAGTGGAAGAATTCATCCGCCGCTTTTTCTGCCAACGTGGCAAAAAGCCGTCAGACGACTTCGCGCAAAAAGATGCTCGAAAAGCTTAACGTCGAAGAGATCAAGCCCTCTACCCGTCGCTATCCGGCATCATTTTCCAGATGGACCGCGAACCCGGCAACCAAATCCTCGAGGTGCAAGACCTCAAAGCCGTGGCCGACGACGGCACTGTGCTCTTCGACAAGGTCAATTTCCAGATTGAGAAGGAAGAAAAAGTGGTGTTCATCAGCCACGACCCTCGCGCCATGACTGCGCTGTTCGAGATCATCAACGGCAACCAGGAAGCTGCCGCCGGCACCTACAGCTGGGGTGTGACCATCACCACCGCTTATTTGCCTCTCGACAACACCGAATTCTTCGATTGCGACCTGAACATGCTCGATTGGCTCTCGCAATATGGTGAAGGCAACGAGGTGTATTTCAAAGCCTTCCTCGGCCGCATGCTCTTCAAAGACGAAGAAATCCTCAAGAAAGTCAATGTGCTTTCGGGGGCGAAAAGATGCGCTGCATGATAGCCCGCATGCAACTGCGCAATGCCAACTGTCTCATTCTCGACACGCCCACCAATCACCTCGACATGGAGTCGATCCAGGCGTTCAACAACAACTTGAAGGGTTTCCGCGGCAACATTCTCTTCTCCTCCCACGACCACGAGTTCATCAACACCGTCGCCAATCGCGTAATTGAGCTGACGCCCAACGGCACCATCGACAAACTCGCATGAGCTACGAGGACTATATGCACGACGACCGCATCAAAGCCCTGCGCGCCCAGCTTTATGGCGAAGAATAATCGACAGAAATCTCTCAATACATCGCACTACACATTGATCTATTAACACTTTGACCCTCTTTCGGCACAGAAATTGCACGAAAGAGGGTCAAACAAATCATACAATTATGGAAGAAAAGGATCTCAATACCACTCAAACCGAAGAACAAGTTCAAGACATTCCCGCAACCGAGGGCACAACCGAGGCCCCCACTCCGGAGAGCGAGGACACAGCACAGGAAGCTGCCGACGCCACTCCCGGTGTGGAAGAGCAACTCGCAGCAGCTCAGGCCGAAATCGCAGAATTGAAAGACAAAATTCTGCGTCAGGCCGCCGACTTCCGAACTTCCGCAAACATAGCATGGCCACGCATACGGATTTGGTGCTCAACGGCGGTAAAAAAAGTGATCGAACAGCTGCTTCCCATCCTCGACGACATGGAACGTGCCGAGACCAACATGGCACAAAGCGACGACGTGAACACCCTCCGTGAAGGCTTGTCGCTCATCTTCCAGAAGTTGCATCGCACCCTCGAGCAACAAGGTCTCAAGAAGATGGACACGAACAATGCCGCCTTCGACACCGATTACCACGAAGCCGTGGCACTTTTCCCCACAGACGAGGCGGAAAAGAAGAACCACGTCATAGACTGCGTGCAAAACCCGGCTACCTGCTCAACGACAAAGTGCTTCGTCACGCCAAGGTTGTGGTGGGACAGTGAGCCCCCGTCGGCCACTGCACTGCAACAAGGCCGCCACACCGACTCATGTGCTCGCAACTTCTGAGTCAAATTCCACCTCTGCACAAGCGCCTCAGGGCATTTTTTTGACGTGCGCCGCTCAATCTGAGAAAAGCAGACCGAGGAATTGAGCTACACAACAACAACATCAAACGACAACATGGCAGATCTTGATTACTATAAAATATTAGGCGTCGACAAAGGGGCAAGCGATGCCGAAATCAAAAAGGCTTACCGCAAGGTGGCCGCGAAATATCACCCCGATAAGAACCCCGGCGACAAAGAAGCCGAGGAGAAATTCAAAGAGGCCGCAGAAGCCTATGAAGTACTGCGCGACCCCGAGAGCGCCAACGCTACGATCAGTTCGGAAAAGAGGGCGTAAACGGACAAAGGCGGCTTCGGCGGCGCAAGGTTTCACAGATATCCACGACATCTTCTCTCACTTCAGCGACATTTTCGGTGGAATGGGCGGCGGTTTCGGCGGTTTCGGCGGCTTTGGTGCCGAAGAGCCGGCTCCGCAACAATATCGCGGCGGCGACTTGCGGCTTAAAACCCGCCTCACACTCGAGGAGATCGCCACGGGTGTGACCAAGAAATTCAAAATTAAGAAGCAAGTGACCTGCGATGCGTGCCACGGCAGTGGCAGCGAAGCGGACATGCCGCAGAAACCTGCTCCACCTGTCACGGATCGGGCTATGTGGTGCGCAACGCTCGCAGCATCTTCGGCACCGTACAGCAACAAGTGGCTTGTCCCACGTGCCACGGCGAGGGAAAAATCATCACTCATCCCTGCACAAAGTGCCACGGCGAGGGAACAGTCCAGGGCGAAGAGGTCGTAGAAGTCAACATTCCGGCCGGTGTAGCCGAGGGCATGGTGCTCAACGTCCCCGGAAAGGGCCACGCTGCCAAGCACAACGGTGTGCCCGGCGATATTCAGGTGCTCATTGAGGAGATTCCTCACGAACACTTCATCCGCGACGACAATGATCTGATTTACAACCTGCTGCTCACTGTGAGTCAGGCAGCATTGGGCGACACGGTCGAAGTGCCCACCCTCGAAGGCAAGGCGCGCGTACACATTAAACCCGGCACTCAGCCCGGCACACGCATGCGCTTGCGCAGCAAAGGCTTGCCTGCTCTGCAAGGATATGGGTACGGACGCGGCGACATTGTAATTAATGTGAGCGTCTATGTACCCGAAACACTCTCGGCAGACGAAAAGAAAGCCTTTGAGCAGATGAAAGACAGCGACAACCTGAAGCCCAACAAGAGCATCAAGGACAAGATTTTCCAATCGTTCCGCTCCTATTTCAGCTGATTATGACCTACGAAGAGACCCTCGATTATCTCTATCACGCTGCCCCGTTGTTTCAAAACATCGGGGAAGGTGCTTATAAGGCCGGGCTTTCCACCTCGCACGCCCTCGACGAACATTTCGGACACCCGCATCGCAAGTTCCGCAGCCTCCACGTTGCGGGCACCAACGGGAAAGGCTCGACCTCACACACGCTGGCGGCGCTGCTTCAAGGGCTTGGCTATCGTGTGAGGCCTCTACACTTCGCCCCACCTCGTCGACTTTCGCGAACGCATCCGCGTGAACGGTCGCCCCATCCCGCGCCAACGAGTCATCGACTTCGTGGAACAAGAACGTTCCTTCTTCGAACCGCTGGCCCCTTCCTTTTTTGAACTCACAACGGCCTTGGCTTTCGCCTACTTTGCCGAGGAAGAAGTGGATTTTGCCGTAATAGAAGTAGGAATGGGCGGTAGACTGGACTGCACGAACATCATTTCGCCGGAACTGTGCGTCGTTACCAACATCTCACTCGATCACACGCAATTTCTCGGGGACAGTCTTGAGAAAATCGCGGCGGAGAAAGCGGGAATCATCAAACCGGGCATTCCTGTTGTGGTGGGACAAACGACACCCGGCACGCGTAAAGTTTTTGCGCAGGCAGCCGCTTCGGTCAATGCTCCCATCTTCTGGTCGGAAGAAGAGAGTAGAGTAGTGGAAGCCGAATATGTGGACGGGAAATACCACTATATAACTAAAGACTGGGGAACTGTCGTGGGGGAACTGGGCGGCGCATACCAGATATACAATACTCGCACCTTACTTTCAGCGATAGCTCACTTGTCGAAGGACGTATTTCAGAAGCTGACGCCAGAAATTGTCCAAAAAGCATTTTCCCAAGTAATAGAAAGTACCGGACTGTGCGGAAGATGGCAGGAAACTCAAACGCATCCTCGCCTGATTTTAGACACCGGGCACAATGCTGATGCATGGAGTCGCCTCACTCCGCAATTAGAATCCCTGCACTCTCCACTACATCTCGTTATTGGTGTCTGTACAGACAAGGATTTAACAGAAATACTCCCACTGCTCCCTAAATCCGCGACCTACTATTTTACAAATGCGGAAATCAAACGTGCTTTACCCGCAGAGCAACTCCGACAGGCCGCCGCATCCTTTGGACTATCGGGCACCGTCTATTCCCATGTTCCGGAAGCGGTGCAATCCGCCCTCAAGTCAGCCCAAGAGGACGACACAATTTTCGTGGGAGGCAGCTCGTTTGTCGTAGCCGATTGGCTCAAACACACATCGCCCACCGTCGATTGAGATTGGCGCGCGCACTTTTGCTCCCCAACAAGCGGAGGCCCTTATCGCTTTTCGCGTGTTTTCGCAAAACAAAAGACTCGTACACACGGATATGTCGAAGATAATGGCTATTTTTGCAGCAATTGTAAGCAGATCGGCACCGGTTATTTCCATTCGACGCCCAATAGGTAAATTACGGACGGAAATTTCGGGCGGTCGCTCCGTTGCAACATCATAGATCTTCGGCATGCTCATAGACCTTCACAACGCAAAAGTATTTATTGACGGACGTACGATTCTGGACAACGTACACCTCTGCGTAAACGAATCGGATTTCGTTTACGTCGTTGGGCGTGTGGGCAGTGGGAAAAGCACGTTGCTCAAAATGCTCTACGGCGAATTGGAAAGCAAGGGCGAGCGCCTCAATGTGCTCGGGTGCGATCTGAAAAAAGCACGTGCCAAAGCCGTGCAGGCCCTCCGCAGACAACTGGGCATCGTGTTTCAAGAAAGTCTTTTCCTGGCACACAAAGACGTAGAATACAATTTAGACTTCGCTCTGCGCGCCACGGAATGGAAAGATGCGAAAGAGCGCCGAAAGCGTATCGTCGAAGTGCTGGAACAAGTCGCCATGGCGGATAAACGTCGACGCTATCCTCATGAACTTTCGGGTGGCGAACGTCAACGCGTGGGTATCGCGCGCGCACTCCTCAACCATCCGAAATTGATCCTGGCCGATGAACCGACGGGTAACTTAGATCAAGAGACCGGTACGCAAATCATGGAATTGCTCCGCGCACTCAACACGGCAGGTACGGCCGTTGTGATGGTAACCCACAATGCCGGTTTCCTGACACGCTATCCGGGTCGAGTAATCCAGTGTGCCGAGGGTAAGATAACGGACATTTCGGCACAATATAATATAGGTCCGACCATCGCCCCGCCGATCCTCGATCTCCAACAACAACTCTATTGACCCTTAACGCAACATAAGCATGAAAATCTACAAGTTTGGTGGCACCTCAGTGGGCACTCCCGAACGCATGAAGGACGTGTGCCGACTGATCACCGAAGACGGCGAGCCCAAAATCGTAGTACTCTCGGCCATGAGCGGCACCACCAACAGTTTGGTGGAGATCGCTGACTATTTCAGCAAAGCCAATCCCGAAGGCGCCAGCAATGTGATCAACCTTCTCCACAACACCTATCGCCGTCACCTGCCGGAACTCTTCGAAAAGAGCGATACACAAGATCGTGTGCGCCACCTACTCGACGAAATCTTCCTTGAACTTCACGACTATCGCACACGCGAATTCGACGAAGTGGTAGAAAAAGAGATTCTCTCCAAAGGAGAAATCATGAGTACCAACATGGTTACGGGTATCTCAAGGAACAAGGCATCAAAGCAGTGCTGCTTCCGGCTTTAGACTACATGCGTTTGGATCGCAATGGGGAACCTGACACAGCTTACATCCGTGAGCATCTTGACGAACTCCTCCGTGAGCATCCCGGTTACGACATTTATATCACACAAGGCTTCATCTGTCGAGACGCAGACGGGGAAGTCTCGAATCTGCAACGCGGTGGTTCAGACTACACAGCTTCGCTGATCGGCGCCGCTGTTCGTGCCGACGAAATCCAGATCTGGACAGACATCGACGGAATGCACAACAACGACCCGCGTTTTTGTGGAGGGAACAACGCCTGTGCGCCAGCTCAATTTCGAAGAAGCCGCAGAATTGGCCTATTTCGGAGCTAAAATCCTTCACCCCACCTGCGTTCAACCCGGCACGTTACGCAGGCGTCCCCGTTCGCCTCAAGAACACTCTCGATCCTTCGGCCCCCGGCACACTCATCAACAATGAAATGGAAACCGGCGGGATTAAAGCAGTTGCCGCAAAGGACAATATCACGGCTATCAAGATCGTAAGCTCGCGCATGCTCCTGGCTTGCGGCTTTTATGTGCAAGGTGTTCAATGTCTTCGACAAATATCACACCCCAATCGACATGATCACGACCAGCGAAGTAGGCGTTTCGTTGAGCATAGACAATACAAGTCGGCTCGCAGCCATCGTCGACGAGCTCAAAGAAGTGGGCACCGTAGTGGTAGACGAGAACATGTGCATCATTTGTGTGGTGGGGGATCTGCGTTGGAGCAACGAAGGCTTCGAAAGTGAGGCAACTATGGCCTTGAAAGACATACCGGTTCGTATGATTAGCTACGGCGGTTCAGATCACAACATCTCTTTTTTTGGTGAGCATGGACGACAAACAAGCCGCCCTGCAGGCATTACAACAAAGACTCTTCAAATAAGAAACTCATTTCATCGCGGCGCATCGATTTCGGTGCGCCGACCTTTTCATTCTAACGCACTTCCCCATGGACCTGAAGCGCTTTTCTACACGCCGCACTCCCTTCTACACTTACGATTCAGCCCTACTTCGTCAAACTCTTTCCGCCATTCGTGCTGCCACAGCAGATACTCCGCACTTTCACGTGCACTACGCCGTGAAAGCCTGCGCCACACCGGGCGTGTTGCGCATCATTTCAGAATCCGGTCTCGGAGCAGACTGCGTAAGCGGAGGCGAAATAGAGCGTGCCGCGGACTGCGGTTTCTCTCCCTTCGGATATTGTGTTCGCCGGAGTGGGAAAAATCAGACAGAGAAATAGAGATTGCGCTTGAATTGGGGATCAGTTGCTTCAACGTAGAGAGTCTTCCCGAACTGGAAGTCATCAATGCGCTGGCTTCTGCGAGAGGGAAAATCGCCAATGTGGCCTTTCGCATCAATCCCAACGTCGATGCGCACACCCATGCGAAGATCACCACCGGGCTCAACGAGAACAAATTCGGTTTGGCGATGGAAGACATGCTACCCGCCATACATCGTGCCCAAGAATTGCCGGCAGTGCGCTATGTTGGCCTGCATTTTCACATCGGCAGTCAGATAACCGACCTCGAACCCTTCGAACAATTGGCACAACGTGTCAACGAATTGCAGAACCGTCTCGATGCTGCGGGCATAAAAACCGAGAGCATCAACGTCGGCGGGGGCTTAGGCGTAGATTACGCGCAACCGGAGGCAAATCCCATCCCCGATTTTGATAGCTATTTCCGCATATTCAAGGACCATCTCGAACTAAGGGACGGGCAACAGGTACATTTTGAGCTCGGCCGCTCCGTTGTCGCACAATGTGGGGCGCTCATCAGCCGAGTACTCTACGTTAAACACGGACACGAGAAAGATTTCGTCATCGTCGACGCAGGAATGAGTGATTTACTGCGCCCCGCTCTCTACGGAAGCGCACACCAAGCACGCAATCTTTCGCATCCCGAAGCCCCCAGCGCCCGCTTTGACATCGTAGGTCCCATCTGTGAAAGCAGCGACGTGTTTCTTTCCGACTATACCTTGCCTTCTCCGCAACGCGGCGACCTCGTGCATTCAAAAGTGCAGGTGCCTACGGCGAAATCATGGCATCGGGCTATAACTGCCGGCAATTACGGAATCATGGATCGACTAACTCAACACAGTCCCACAGGTTTATACATTCACGTTCCCTTTTGCGAAAAAGCGGTGTGTCTATTGTAGTTTCTACAGCACCGTACATGGCAAAGAGGAACGTGATGCTTTCGTCCGTACCCTCGCCAAAGAATTGGCTTTCCGCCACAATGGCACTCCCATTTCCACGCTCTACTTTGGAGGAGGTACCCCTTCACAGCTCGACAACGAGGAAATGGAATCCGTTTTTCCGCTATTCACCGTCACTGCGTGCTGTCTCCCCATGCGGAAATTACCTTCGAAGCGAATCCCGACGACATCTCTCAGCAAAAAGTAGCCCATCTCCGGCAGCTCGGCGTGAACCGTATCAGTCTCGGTGTGCAAAGTTTCGACGATAAACGCCTTAGTTTCCTCAATCGACGGCACACAGCACAACAAGCCCTCGCAGCCATCGACCTGCTACGGGCCGAAGGAGTAGAAAACATCAGCATCGACCTCATTTTTGGGCTACCCGGACAGCAATTGGCGGATTGGAATAAGGAATTAGCCCAGGCCTTCGAACTGCCCATCACCCATCTTTCGGCCTACTCCCTCATGTACGAGAAGGGGACTCCATTATATTATGCGCGGGAACGGGGAGCAGTGAAAGAATGCGACGAAGAAACTTCGCTTTCCATGTTCCAAATGCTCTGCACCTCCGCACAATGCGCCGGATTTGAGCAGTATGAAATCTCAAACTTCGCGCGTCCCGGTTATCGATCGCGCCACAACTCCTCCTACTGGCACGGCATTCCCTACCTCGGTTTGGGGCCGGGGGCCCATTCCTACGACGGCAGAAATTGCAGACGCGTGAATGACTACAGTTTACGGCGCTATATGGAAGCCGGACGCGCAAAAACCTTCACAGATGTGCCGCACACCCTCGAAAAGCTCAGTGCAGATGAATGCTACGACGAACTCATCTGCACCCGGCTGCGCACTTGCGAAGGCCTTTCCCTCCAAGAAGTTCCGGCATCTCGCCGAAACGCATTGCTTCGTATGGCCCGTCCACACATAGACGCAGGGCGTTTGGAATTAGACGCCGACAATCACCTCCGTCTCACCGCTTCAGGGATATTCGTCTCCGACGACGTGATGTCCGACCTCATGTGGGAAGAATAGATCCACGTAGGTTCTCACAGCCTTTCCCTGTAACTTGCCGAATCGCACAACACACGCGCAAAAAGGATGAAATCAAACTTAAACGATTGGATCGTTTTTTTCTTCCACATCTTGCTTTTTGCTCGCCTAAAACTTACTTTTTGCTCCAGAACTAACCAATCAAGCTTTACATATGGACATGAAAAATCATTTCTGCTCTCATGCTTTCAGCAGCCATCGGGACTGCTCCGAAAGCAATGGCCGTAGAAAGTGTTGCGGCCTCCCCCGTTTCAATTGCAGCCCAAGCAAGCACGCCCGCCCAGCCGATTGACTTGACCGTAGCCGCCGACAAAGCCATCAACTCAGTCGTCTACATAAAAAGTTTCCTCCACTGCACCTCAGGAAAATGTGCAGTATTTCAATCCCTTCGAAGACTTCTTCGGCGACTTCTTCGGCCAAGGCACACCGCGCCAGCAACAACCGCGTCAAGCCCCCAAACGCAGCGGCGCAGGTTCGGGCGTGATCTTGACTTCCGACGGATATATCGTGACAAACAACCATGTTGTGAAAGACGCTGACGAGATTCTGGTCAAACTCAACGACAATCGCGAGTATAAAGGCCGCATCATCGGACAAGACAAGGACACGGATCTCGCTTTGATCAAGATCGAAGCCAAAAACCTCCAGCCCATCACTGTGGGCAGCAGCGAAAAAGCTCAAAGTCGGCGAGTGGGTTTTTGGCCATCGGCAATCCTTACGGTTTCACCTCCACTGTTACGGCAGGAATCGTCAGTGCCAAAGCGCGTTCCATGCAGTCTGCCAACCCGGTTGAAAGCTTCATTCAGACCGATGCTGCCATCAATCCGGGCAACTCCGGCGGTGCGCTGGTGAATGCTGCGGGCGAATTGGTCGGGATCAACTCGATGATCTATTCGGAAACGCGCTCCTACAGCGGCTACGGTTTCGCGATTCCAACCACAATTATGAACAAAGTCGTGAAAGACCTGCGCGAATTCGGCGTCGTTCAGCGCGCACTGCTGGGAATCCGCGGTACTTCTGTATCCAACTACATCGACGAACAAAAAGACAAGGGCAAAGACGTTGATCTCGGTACGTTGACCGGCTTCTACGTGGCTGAAGTCACTGCAGACGGCGCAGCCGATGCAGCCGGTCTCCAAAAGGGAGACGTCGTTACCGCCATCGATGATAAGAAGATCGACAAATTCGGACAACTCCAAGAAATTGTGGCCATGCACCGCCCCGGCGACAAGGTGAAAGTCACCTATCTGCGCAAGAAGAAGGAGCACATCACCACACTCACCCTGCGCAACGAACAAGGAACCACCACCAATCTCGAAACCGTAGACACAGAATCAATGGGAGCCGCCCTGCGCGCGCTTACCGATGCGGAGAAAAATGAATTGGGGCTCAAAAACGGACTCGTGGTCAGCAGCATCAAAGCAGGAAAACTCCAAGATGCCGGCATCACAAAGGGAATTATCATCACGCAAGTGAACGATCGCGTGATGAATTCCACGCAAGACTTCGAAGAAGCCGTGAAAGCGGCCAATAGAAGCAGCGACCGCGTGCTTTGGATCCGATGCTAAAACGCAAAGTGGGCTCAATCGTTCCTTCACCGTGGAACTTAGCGACGCAAAAGCCAAGGCAAAACGCAACAAGTAAAGCACTTAGTACAAATGCAATGCGCGTCTTTGCATGCAACATGCAGAGCGCACAAATCGAAAACGGAGCAGACATCGTTGGATGTCTGCTCCGTTTCGTTGATTATCCGCAGTAGCGTGGATGGGGGTGCGATGGTTTCAGAATCCCAAATCCAGTCCCACAGAAAGATATTCGTTGAATTGCAAGAAACTCTGCCCGGGTTTCCGCTTCACTCCGTCATCAAATCGCGGATAGAGGAAGATCTTCGTAGAAAGGTACTTATTCACCTTGAGTGCAATGGTATTTTCCCATTCTGCCTGGACGCGAGAATAACTGGTGAAGGCATAAAAACGCGACGTCCACAACAATCCTTTCATCAATTCCCAACGTGTGTTCACCGTCACGGTCGAACCCAAATTCCAGCGCGAATGCTTTCCGACATCGATGCCATTCCGTCCCGCAAGCGCCAAACGATCTACGTATTTGAAGTCGGCTGCCATCGGCGACAACGTGGCCGACACCTCAAAAGCCCCCTGTTTGTACTTATAGTCCATACCAAAGGAGAGCACCGACTCAAAAGGCGACATGAAATCGGAATACACTTGCGGGTCGTTGGCATGATAGCCGGATAAAACTGGGTCCACGATTGCAACATCGCAGTGTAATACCACCGCTTCGCCGCTTGAAGTCCCAACTTGTTGGTCAATCTGATCTGGTCAGCGTTCGTTTTATACTCATGCTGCGTGTCCGATTGCGAAGACTGGAAGCCCAGCCGCATTTCCAGCTTATTAGAGAAGGTCACCTTGTCCTTGTTGTCATAGTTAGCCTCGGCATTGAGCGACGCCAACAGCGAATTGTGATCTTCTCCTCCCTTGTACCAGTTTTCTGTCACATAATATTGCATGAACTGCAGGGAGAAATTCCCCTTGAAGGTCCAGAAGTTAGGGCGTTCCACCTTGATATTCAGCGCCGCATCGTCGGTCCAGGTGCGCACATTGGGGGCACCGGCCGGTGCTTTCGGAGCTACGGCAGGGAGCAGGGGCGACGTCCCTTTTTACTGCCGTCTTTTCCGATTTGCTCACAGCAGCGATCGGCAAAACACGCGAAACAAGGTCGGGGCGGTGCCCATAAATGTCAAGCAAAGCGCGCGAAACCGCTCCGGAAACTTCCGTCTGCTCTCCGGAAAAACTCCCCAACGCCGTATGAAGCTGCGCATCATAAAGCGTATTCCCGGCAAAAAGCGGGAAATAATACGGATTTTCGAGAACGTCGTCACTATCGTCAGCCGGTGTTTGCGCCGCCCGCGACAAACTGTCGAGTCGATGGGCATAAGCATCTGCGATGAGTGTGATGGAATCGGCCACAGGGTGGGGCGCACTGCGATGAGCACGGCGCGCAGTCTGTGCGCGCAGCACCCCCGGAGCGGTGACAGCCAACAAAGCCAAGAGGAAAATTCGGTGCATGGGGAAAGTTCAGCGTGTGAGAGGAGAGAAAGAAAGGGACAATTCCGACAGGACGCTCATTCGTCGAAGTCGGTAAACGAAAACGCGACGATAGGCAAAGCGCGAACGGCGGCGGCACTTATTTAATGCCGCGTGCGTTCAAAGCCTGCGCATATTTTGCGGCATTCTTCAGGTGTTCGCCGTACGTTTCCGCAAAATTATGGCTTCCCGAGAAGTCTTCTTTCGCGCACATGTAGAAATAATTGTGATGCGCGTGGTCAAGTACGGCATTGATGCTCGACATGGAGGGAATACAAATGGGTCCGGGAGGCAAACCGGCCTGCTTGTACGTGTTGTACGGACTGTCCACCTTGAGATGTTCATTCATGATCCTGCGCAATCCGAAATTGCCGAGCGCAAATTTCACCGTCGGATCGGCTTGAAGCGGCATGTGCTTGTGCAACCGGTTGAGATACATGGCAGCCACCATCGGTTTCTCCGGATTGTAGGCCGTCTCTTGCTCCACAATGGAGGCTACCGTGATCACTTGATCAGGGCTGAGGCTGTCGGCCTGCGCTTTGGCCAAGCGCTCCGGTGTCCAAAACGCCTTGCTCTCACGATTCATTCGTGCCAACAGCGCCGCGGGCGAAAGTGTCCAATACACCTCGTAGGTGTTGGGCAAAAACAGGCAAACTGCTGTTTCCGGCGTTTTTCCGTAGAGCGAAAGCAATTCGGGGTTGGTCAACGCCGCATAGAAAGAGTCGACCGGGGCGTGCAATTCACGGCCCAACAGGTCGGCCAAATCGCGTGTGGTGCGCAACACGGGGATCGTGAGACGCGTAGGCGTCTGATTGCCGTTGCGCAAGTTGCGAAATACGGTCAAAGCACCCGCACCCGATCCCACATCATAGCGGCCGGGGCGAATGTGCTTGTCATAACTGAACACAGAAGTGAGAAGGTGAAAAGTGGAATTGGCCGGGAAACGGCTGTCGCTGCACACCTTGTTGTAAACCGAGTCGATATTGTCATCGTCGTCCAGATAAACAATGCGCTCCCCACTCCCCGTAAGACTTGAAAAAGAGAGTAGAGTGCTACGAGCAGGAGAACCCCTACCACAACTGCGGCAACTGTCCACCGCGTACGAAGAATTTGTTTCATAAGGTTGTAATCCTTAGGCCCCTGTACTGCCGATTGGGCAACGAGAGACCGGTCATAATGATGAACTGAAGGGCATTGAGCCACTATGCGGGGCGAAATTACACAAAAATCCCTTGTATGTGCAAGTTTCGCCGCGCATTCTCTCCGTGGGTCAAGAAAATGTATTACTTTCGCACATATCTAAAGAATTTGAGCAAGCGACGTGGCAAGTGCGCCCCACTTTTTCCTCTTCCATCGCCACCACCACGCCACTTGCCGCCAACCACTTTTATTCTTCATGGAATACCATTACGAAGACTTCGTCGGGCTGATTCAAAAAAGCATTGTAGAGCATTGGGACCTGAATGCACTCACCGACTACAAAAGGCGTGACACTTCAATATAAGGACGTGGCTCGCAAAATCGAAAAAGCTTCACATCTTATTTGAGACGGCCGGCATAGTGCGGGCGACAAAATTGCCATCTGCGGCCGCAACAGTGCACACTGGGCGGTGGCCTTCTTGGCCACACTCACCTATGGCGCCATCGTTGTCCCCATCCTTCACGAGTTCAAGGCCGAACAAGTGCACAACATCGTCAACCATTCTGACGCTCGTCTCCTCTTTGCCGGCGACATGGTGTGGCCCACACTCGACGCAGAAGCCATGCCGCAGCTCGAAGGTATCGTACACATCCCCGATTTCATGCTGCTCATCAGCCGCAACGAAGCCCTGACCGAAGCTCGAGAGCGCTTGAATGAATACTACGGCAAGCGCCATCCCAAATACTTCCGCCGCGAGCACGTCAACTACCGCCCGGCTCCCGACGGAGAGGCTCTGGCCATGATCAACTACACCAGTGGCACCACCTCCAACTCCAAAGGTGTGCTCATTCCCTACCGCGCGCTCTGGAGCAACTACCAGTTTGCCATTGAAGTCTTGGGGGCAAAGGTACCGGCCGGTTCGCGCATCATTTCCATGCTCCCCATGGCGCACATGTATGGCATGGCCTTTGAGTTCATCTTCGAATTCATTCAGGGCATACACGTGCACTATCTCACGCGTCTGCCCAGCCCCAAGGTCATCATCGAGGCCTTCCGCGAGGTGCAACCCGCAGTGGTGATCAGCGTCCCCTCATCATCGAGAAGATCATCAAGAAAAACGTGATGCCCAAGCTCGCAACTCCCTCGATGAAGCTACTTTTGCGCGTCCCGATGATCAGCGACAAGATTTTGCACAAGGTGCGCGATCAAATTCAATCGGTGTTCGGCGGCAAATTCTACGAAGTCATTATCGGCGGAGCGGCGCTCAACAAGGAAGTGGAGCAATTCTTGCACAAAAATCAACTTCAATTACACCGTGGGCTACGGTGCCACAGAATGCGCCCCCATCATCGCCTACGAAGATTGGAGCCGTTTCGTTCGGGTTCGTGCGGAAAGGTGGCTCCCCGCATGGAACTGCGCATCGACAGCCCCGATCCGCAACACGTCGTAGGCGAAATCCTCACTCGCGGCGCGAACGTGATGCTCGGTTACTACAAAAACTCGGAAGCCACCGCTGCCGCGCTGGACAACGAGGATGGTACCACACAGGTGACCTCGGCGTGCTGGATCAAGAGGGTAACCTCTACATTCGCGGGCGCTGCAAAAACATGCTTCTCGGTTCCAACGGGCAAAAACATCTACCCCGAGGAAATTGAAGACAAGCTCAACACACTGCCTTACGTGATGGAAAGTGTTGTCATCCAGAAAGGGGAGAAACTCCACGCACTCATTCACCCCCGACTACGAAGAGGCCGAAAAGGCGGGCTCGATGAGAATGCCCTCAACCGGCAAATGGAGGAAAACCGCCGCATGCTCAACACGATGATCAATGCCTACGAACAAATCGTCAGCGTAAAAGCTCCACAAAGAGGAGTTTGAGAAGACGCCCAAGCGCTCCATCAAACGATTCCTCTACACAGAATAAAATAAAGAGGGCGTTTTCCGGTAAAACTTCCCGCCTTTGTCGGAAAACTTCCCCACTTTTCGCACATTACTCCCCGTCTTTTTACTATCTTTGCCTGTGATTCGCCACTCCTCCCCGGGAATGGCGGATCACAAGCGCAATAAGACGAACCTATTGCGAGCTATTCAACATCAAAATGCCGTTCATCCCTTCCTTTTTCCTTACGCACTTCGCTGTTTGCCCTCCTCGTGACAGCCGGAATCACCCCGATTGCGGCTGCCGACGGCGACATCAGTTTCAGAAGAGCCGCGGCCATCGCCAAACAATACGTGAGACTTTCGACCACAGCGCAACGCACACTCAAAAGTCGCACGCTTTCTAACCGGACCGGCGCCCCTTATTATCTGTTCAACGACGCAGGCAATAACGGTTTCGTGCTGGTGGCCGGCAATGAAGCCATGGGCTCCATATTGGCTGTGGGCACCGAAGCACCACTCGACACACTTCACGCCCCCGAAGGCTTGCAATACCTGCTCGAAGCCTACCGCGAACGCTTTCAGACCGTGCAGAAATTGTCTGCCTCCGACCGCAAGCGCTATTTCACCACCTTCGCGACGAACAACAGCTATACCCCTGTGACTCCGCTGCTGAAAAGCAAGTGGGGGCAAGGCTATCCCTATAATAACAGTGTCGGCGGATATCCCACCGGCTGTGTGGCTACGGCGGTAGCGCAGATCATGTACTTCCACCGCTGGCCCGAACAGGGCACAGGCACGAAGCCCTATCGAACCTACGACGGAAATACGGCCCAGATCGATTTCTCCCAGTCGCGCTACGCATGGAATCTCATGCACGACAGTTACGATCGTCGTAATCTCACCGACGACGAACGAAATGCGATCGGGAAACTGCACCATGACATCGGTGCAGCGGTTGACATGCGCTCACACGAAAGGTGCAAGTTCGGCCACGAGCTACGCGGCGCGTGTAGCCCTCAAGAAGTATTTCTCCTACAACGTAGGGGCAACCACGAAAATCCAACGAAGGGGCACGCGGGTTTGTCAACATGTTCTACGAAGAGTTGAAGAACGGCTATCCCGTGTACATTGCCGGCAATGCGGAAGGAAGCGCAAGTGGACACGCCATGGTGGTCGACGGCATCAACAGTGATGGCCTCCTGCACATCAATTTCGGTTGGGACGGGCAAGCCAATGCCCTATTACAACCTGCAATCCATGTCCGTTGGACAAACCGGTGAGTGAATTTGGCGGCCGACCGCTGAGCTTCAACCGACAGCTCGAAGCCGTTTTGGCTCATCCCAACCGCGCCAATGAGAAGCCCATTCCCGCAGCTTGGGCAGAAGGCAATCGCCGTTTGTCCTTCACCGGCGAAGGAACGCTCCGGTTAGTCGACACAACGACCAAAGTGTTCCCCTTGACGAAAGGTCTCGATGTGACCATGAGCTACTTCACCAATCTATCGTACAATTTTTACGGAGATGTCGGCATGGCAGCTGTAGATCAAAACGGCCGACAGGTGGAGCTTTTTCAAATATGCGGACACCGGCGGCAAGCAGACCTTTACGGACAAGCACGGCTATCTGCCCAATGGCGGCACATGGGTGAAGCCCCTCAACATGCACCTGGACACTCGCACACTCACCCGGCAACTACTCGATCGTGCCGATGAGTGCTACGCTCAACAATGGACAACTCGGCAACTGGGTCAAAAATGAGCCTGTCTCCCCGCATGACCTTCACAGTAGACGACCGAGAAATTAAGGTGACGGAAGAAAACTACCCCGATGCGGTTTCCGCGTGACGGGTCCGATGGAAAACAATGAGGTGCAGGCCGAAAAAGGCCACTGTGTTGCGCGTTCCCTTGCACAGCCTCAGCGGCATCACGCCCCCGTGCCACCTCAAATTGGAAATCCTTGATAAGAACAAGAAGGTGTTGCAAACAGCCCAAAGCAGTGAAATTAATTTTGATGCCTTCGACGAACAGAACGTCCCCATCGTCCTGACTACGAACGAAAAACATCCACACGGAAAAGTACAACACACGACTCTCGTTGGTGTTCCTCGACGAAACACGCGCCCCCATTTCGCTTCCCAACCCTGAAGGCGGCGAGTTCTTCGAAATCAATGTCACGGAACCGGTCCACACTACGGTTCTCAGTCTTTCGAGATTCGGCATCTACGACGGAGGCGACGAACCGGTTTCTTCGCCCTACGTGAACTTAACCGGGAAAACGTTCTCCATCAAAGGGAACCTCTATGCCAATAAAGGAGATTTCTCGGGTATCGTCGAATTCTTCTGGGAAAATATTGAATCGGGCGACCGCACCGAAGTGGGAAAGATTCCTGTCCTGCGCGATGAAGCGAGACCAAAGCCTTGATTTTAATCTGGGCTTCATGAAGGCAAGAGATTTCAAAGTGGTCAATGGGCAGACTTATCGTTTGGTCGCTTCTTACAAAGATGGTGGTACTCGTATCGAGATTCCCGTTACTGACGGTGGATTAACCGATTATACATTCTCGGGCAGTGTATATACCCAGCCACAAAAGGACGACACATACCAACCTCAGGCAGGAGATTTCGTAAGAATCCGCTTGAATTCAGGAGATTATCTCACAGCTCCCTCCACAACCGAAAGCCGTAGCACGCAACTTAGTGCGACGAACGGCAAAATCGAAGGTACGACATTGTCCACTCCGGAAACGATCTTCCGACTCACCGGCGATGGTTTACTCAGCCTTTCGGGAGGTCGCGCGCTGACCCACGCCTCAACTTCGAAGAAACTGACGGAAGGTTTACAAGTTGCGGAGAACTCCGATCAACCTGCACCTCTGACTATCAAGGGGATGCAAGGTAGACATTTGATTATTTGGAGTGACAATGGTGGCATCACGATTTCCGAACCCGTGGTCATCGAGAAAGTCAATGAGCTTCCGATCTTTATTGGCGAACATGGCTGTGCACATTCTACACTCCGGTAGATGCAATTCTCAATGGGGCGAGCCTATGGCGGAACCCTAAAAAGCAGCGGGCTGCAGCTCAACGAACTCTCAAACAACCTCCCCGCGAAAACGGCCTTCATCGTTTCCGGTCAACCCAACAACTGGGTGACGCTTTCCTTGCAAAGCAAGCAGACCTTCCCTGCTATCCCGACTGAAAAGAATGTACTCTTCGGTTACGACATTTCCCCGTCCGATCCCGATAGAAGAGACCTTCGCTTTCTCTCGTTCGACAGGTAGATTTTTGCCCCTGAAAATTTGGCGTGAGACCTTTCCGTGCTTATCTCTCTGATCATGAGCATGTTATCAGCGCATCGCCTGATGGTCTGAAAATCGGCCTAATCACGTCGACTCTTCGGACGAAATATTCTGACGAAGAAGGATTATTGTTTAATTTGAACGGACTACGCGTCGAAAAGCCGATACGGGCACGATTTACATCCGAAACGGTAAAAAGTTCATCGCGAAATAAGATCTATGTCTCCGCCTACGAGCAAAAAAACAAGCGTTCGTAGGCGGAAGACACTCATCTTTTTCGTACATTTGCCCCATATACAACGCTCAAAACATGACCAACCAGTTCACCAAAGTCCTACTGTTCGTAGCTGCCAGCCTTGTTCTGTTCTGCGCTTGCCGAGACAACGACACTTACGCGGAACGCCGAGAGAAAGAAGACAAGCAAATCCAGGCTTTCCTCCGGCGGGGATGTGTGGTGCGCGACAAAATCCACGGATTCGACGTGCTTAATGTACGGGCAACATCAAAGTGATTTCGGAAGCCCAGTTTTTGGCACAAGACACCACAACCGACGTTTCAAAAACGAGTACGTGCAATTTGGAACGGGAGTTTATATGCAAATCATTCGCAAAGGCACCGGACAACGCATTACTTCCGGCGAACGCACCACAGTGATCAGTCGCTTCACCGAGTTCAGCATCGCAGGTGACAGTATCACCACTTCGAACTTGCTTGATTTCCCGGAACGCCCCGATCTAATCAGCATAAACAACAACTCCGGCACCCTAAATGGCGTATTTGTATCGGGACACATGTACAACACTTACGGATCTGCCGTGCCTTCGGCCTGGTTGCTCCCCCTTCGTTACCTCCACATCGGGCGCCAGCATTCGCCGGACAGCCAAATCGCTAAGATTCGCCTCATTGTGCCCGGCAATCAGGGACATAAAGTCGCCATCAACGACGTAAAACCCTATTTCTACGAAATTACCTACGAAAGAGCCCGTTAAAACGGAGGGCTCCCCCCGCGATAGCAGCCGCAAGATTCCACTAATTGCCACAAAGTCTCCCCCGGGAGCGGGGGAATAGGGTAGTGCGCCTACCTTTATGGCAACTAATACGTATATTCGTTCACAATTTCACGATAAACGCAAAAGAGCGATCCGCATAGTCTATGCGGATCGCTCTTTTGCTTGCAGTATTTCATTTTTTTCCTACTATCCTGCTTGGTGAACAGTGAGTTGTGGGAAAGGAAAACCGATACCGGCTTGGTTGAACGTGGAGTAAATTTTTCTTATTCATATCAAGATACACGTTCCAGTAGTCGGCTGTTGCCACCCACACGCGCACTACGACATTGACACTGCTGTCTCCTAATGACAACAAGGCAAAGGCGGGCTCAGGATCAGTGAGAATGCGTTCATCGGCCGCTACAAGCTCGCGCAACACCCGTTCCACGCGCTCATAGTCCTCGCCGTACTCGACAGACACGGTCCAATCTACACGGCGTGTGGCTTCTGGCTGTAATTCACCACGGTGCCACTACTCAAAGGCCCATTGGGAAGATAGATAACCTTGTTTTCCGGAGTGACGAGTATGGTATAAAAGATTTGTATCTCACGAACCGTTCCACCTTGTCCTTGGCATTCGATATAGTCTCCGACTTTGTACGGACGGAAGAGGAGAATCAGGAGTCCCCCCGCGAAGTTCTGCAAATTGCCCGAAAGCGCCATGCCGACTGCCACACCCGCAGAAGCCAACAAGGCCGCAAACGACGTCGTCTCGATACCTAATTGACTGATGACGGCTACAATGAGCAAAACAGTGAGCAGAATACTCACCAAACTTTTCACAAAACTCTGCACGCCTACGTCAACATGGCGACGAGAAAGCAGCTTTGCGACCAGTTTGTTGATGAAACCGATCAGAAACCGGCCGACAACAAAGATAACAATCGCGGTGAGTACGCGCACCCCGAAACTAACGGCATTTGTCGACAACCAAGATGAAACATGGTGGAGCGTACCAACGCTATTTTGCGTCACTTGCTGACGCACTTGCTCAGAAACTTGTTCTGTGACCCGCTCCGCACTTGGAACGGTGAGTAAATGGATAAACATATCAGATCGAATTTAATACACGAGGAGGGTTTTACGCTCTTGTTCGCCTCAATTGCAATCGCCACCCCATCTATCGCCACAACTCCTCCTTATTTAGAAGAAACATCGAGAAGAAGCACAGCGCAGACGGAGTGGCGTCGCAAATACAACGCGAATCGTTCACTTAGAACTCCTGCCAGCTCTTGATTTCGAGCGAATCAAGCGGCGTAGTTGTGAAGGCGTAAATGAAAGCCGAGGCCAAACGTGCGTTGGTCAGCAATGGAATGTTGAAATCGATGGCTGCACGGCGGATTTTGTAGCCGTTCGTGAGTTCACCTGTGAGAAATTCTTGTGAACATTGACGACCATGTCGATTTTCTTGTCACGCAACAGGTCAAGCGCGCGGGAAGCTCGTTTTTCAGAGCTGTCCGCGCCAGATTCTCCACTTCGCTCGGCCAAAGTACACGCTGATTCTCAATTCCGTTCTCGGAAAGGTAGCGCGAAGTCCCTGCTGTCGCAAAAATGTTGTAGCCGTGCTGCGACAATCTGCGGGCAGCTTCCAGCATCTCGGCTTTCTGTTTGCCATTCCCGGTCGAAAGCAGTACATTCTTGCGCGGAATGCGTAATCCGACGGAGAGCATACTCTTGAGCAAGGCCGAATTGGCATTTTCGCCCAGGCATCCGACCTCGCCGGTGGAGGCCATGTCGACGCCAAGCACAGGATCTGCTTTTTGCAAGCGGTTGAACGAGAATTGAGAGGCCTTCACACCCACGTAATCCAGGTCAAAGAGCGATTTCGAGGGCTTTTCCACGGGAAGCCCCAGCATAATCCGCGTGGCCATCTCAATAAGATTAATTTTTCAGCACCTTGCTCACGAAGGGAAGGAGCGAGACGCACGAAGATTGCACTCAATGACCTTAATATCGTTCTCTCTTGCGAGATATTGTATGTTGAACGGACCCGAAATGTTCAGTTCACGCGCAATTTGCTTCGAGATCTTCTTAATGCGCCGTGCCGTTTCAACGTAAAGCTTCTGGGGCGGGAACTGAATTGTGGCGTCGCCCGAGTGAACCCCCGCAAATTCCACGTGTTCCGAAATGGCATACGCAATGATTTCGCCGTCTTTTGCCACAGCATCCATCTCCACTTCCTTGGCATGTTGGAGGAACTGCGACACCACCACGGGGTGTTTCTTGCTGACGTTGGCCGCCATGGTCAGGAAGCGCTCCAAATCCTCTTGCGTGTGGCAGACATTCATGGCAGCTCCCGAGAGAACGTAGCTGGGGCGGACAAGTACGGGGAAACCTACGCGGTCAATGAATGCATTGATGTCCTCCATCGACGTAAGTGCGCTCCATTCCGGCTGATCCACGCCAATGCGTCCAAGCATTGCGGAGAATTTCTCGCGATCTTCGGCGTTGTCAATATACTTAGCCTGCGTGCCCAGCAACGGAACGTGCTGCTCGTCAAAGCCGCATCGCCAGGTTGTTCGGAATTTGTCCGCGGTGCTCACCACCACCCCGAAAGGTACTTCGAGATCTAGGATATCCAGCACCCGTTCGAAGGTGAGTTCATCGAAATACAACCGATCGCACATGTCATAGTCCGTGGATACCGTCTCGGGGTTGTAGTTGATCATCACCGAACGGTAGCCTTCTTTGCGAATTGTGTTGAGTGCCTGCACACCGCACCAGTCGAATTCAACCGAAGAACCAATGCGATAGGCGCCTGACCCGAGGACAACCACCGAACGCTTGTCGTTTTCGTAACGCAGGTCGTGCGCCACCGCGCTATACGTGAGGTAAAGGTAATTGGTCTGCGCGGGATATTCCGCTGCGAGGGTATCAATCTGCTTCACATAGGGAACAATACCGGCCAACTTGCGACGTTCGCGCACCAACATCTGAGCGCGTTCGATTTCCATCTCGCTTTCCATGCCGAGTGCACGCGCTACTTGGAAATCTGTAAAGCCTTGGCGCTTGGCCCGAGCGAGCAATTCGTTGTCGAGCACATTGATATTGCCCACGGCCTCCAGTTCACGCTCCGTTTCGTAGATATTGTAGAGCTTACGCAGGAACCAGCGATCGATTTTTGTGAGACGATGAACATCTTCCACGGAATATCCGTCCTTAAACGCCTTCTCAATAACGAAAATACGCTTGTCGGTGGGCGCTTTGAGGGCGGCGTCCACATTTTCAATGGTCAATTCGCGATTTCCCACGAAGCCGTGCATACCTTGTCCGATCATACGGAGCCCTTTCTGGATCACTTCTTCGAAAGTGCGACCGATGGCCATCACTTCGCCCACCGATTTCATCGAACTGCCGAGCTCGCGATCCACACCGCGGAACTTGCCCAAGTCCCAACGCGGGATTTTGCACACCACATAGTCGAGAGCGGTTCGAAAAAGGCCGAAGTCGTTTTCGTCACCGAGTTTTTCAGGTCGAAAAAGTCCGTAGCCCAAGCCCAATTTAGCGGCAACAAAGGCCAAAGGATAGCCGGTGGCTTTCGAAGCGAGCGCCGAACTACGGCTCAGACGCGCATTTACCTCAATCACACGGTAATCTTCACTCTCGGGATCGAAAGCATATTGCACATTACACTCACCCACGATGCCGACATGGCGCACAATGCGGATCGCCAGCTCGCGAAGTTTGTGATATTCGCTGTTGGTCAACGTCTGCGACGGGGCAATCACGATCGATTCGCCCGTGTGAATGCCGAGCGGGTCGAAGTTTTCCATATTGCACACCGTGATGCAATTGTCGAAGCGGTCGCGCACTACTTCATACTCCACTTCTTTCCAGCCCTTCAAGCTCTTTTCGACCAAAACCTGCGGGGAGAACGAGAAAGCCTTCTCGGCCAACTTATCCAATTCGGCTTCATTGTCGCAAAAGCCCGAACCGAGCCCGCCCAACGCGTAGGCCGCACGAATAATCACGGGATAGCCCAGCGTTTTGGCGGCGCGGCGCGCGTCTTCCAGCGTTTCCACGGCCTCGCTCTTGATCGTTTTGACATCGATCTCGTCTAATTTCTTGACAAACAGCTCACGATCTTCCGTATCCATGATCGCTTGCACGGGAGTGCCCAGCACCTGAGATTATACTTCCAAAACTCCGCTACGATAGAGTTCTACGCCGCAGTTCAGCGCAGTTTGTCCACCGAATGCCAGCATAATGCCTTGCGGACGCTCTTTTTCGATCACTCGCTCGATGAAGTAAAGGCGTGACCGGCAAGAAATAAATGCGGTCGGCCACTCCTTCCGAGGTTTGCACCGTGGCAATGTTCGGATTGATGAGCACCGTTTCGATTCCCTCCTCTTTGAGCGCCTTCAGCGCCTGACTACGGAATAATCGAACTCACCGGCTTCGCCGATCTTCAGACGCCCGAACCGAGCAACAGGACTTTCTTAATATTTTGATCAATCATGCTTCGGATTATTTGAGGAGGTTGACGAAAATCATCGAAAAGGAATTCAGTATCTACCGGACCACTGCAAGCTTCCGGGTGGAATTGCGCAGAGAACCACGGGTTCGTTTTGTGGCGCACGCCTTCGTTCGAACCATCGTTCATATTCACGAAATAAGGTTCCCAGTCTGCGCCCAAGGCCTCGCTTTTCACAGCGTAACCATGGTTTTGCGAGTGATGAAACAGCGATTCGTGCCCACCATGCGCACAGGTTGGTTGTGCGAACGGTGGCCATATTTCAATTTGTAGATGGTTGCACCCGCAGCCTTCGAGAGCAATTGGTTGCCCATGCAGATGCCCATGCAGGGACGCACCTTCGGATTGGCGAGAAAAGCGCGAATGTGTTCAACTGTCTTCACGCAAGTGTCGGGATCGCCGGGGCCGTTGGCCAAAAACAGGCCGTCGAACTCCAATTCGTTGAAGTTGTAGTCCCAAGGCACGCGAATCACCTCCACACCGCGCTTGATCAAGCAGCGAATAATGTTGTGTTTCACGCCACAATCCACCAAAACAACTTTCGGCGCGTTGGCGTCTCCGTTGGTCGGCGCGTAGTGCATGACTTCCTTGCAGCTCACTTCTGCAACAAAGTTCACTCCTTCATATTGTGCGTCGGGAATCACATTGTCTTCCTCGTCGTCGAAGATGATTTTACCCATCATGACCCCGTGTTCACGGAGCACCTTGGTGAGTTGTCGCGTGTCGATGCCGGTGATGCCGGGCACCTTTTCGCGTTGCAGCCATTCAGCCAAACTTTCCTTCGCATTCCAATGCGAATAGTTCGTACTGTAATCACTGACAATGATGGCGCGCGCATGAATGCGGTCACTTTCCATAAAGGTGGCCAAACCGTTTTCTTCAAACGTGAAAGGTGGCACACCATAGTTGCCCCACAAGCGGATAAGTGAGCACCATAAGTTGTCCGGCATAGGACGGATCGGTCAGACTCTCGGGATAGCCCGTCATCGCCGTGTTGAAAACGACCTCACCGGCCACGGGAGCTTCATAACCGAAGCTCTCTCCGTGAAAACGGGTACCGTCGCTGAGCAAAAGAGTTACTTTGCGCATGTCTATATTTTTGGGGAAATTTTAGTTGTCATGAAGTGATAAAGCGAAACCGCGCGAAATCACGCCTGTTCCATGTAGCGAATGAACGCTTCGTTCACGCATTTGTTGCCACCCGGGGTGGGGTAGCATCCGCTGAAGTACCAATCGCCGGGACTCGTGGGGCAAGCCTTGTGCAGCCCGTCGAGGGTGAGGTAAACGAGATGTATTTCGGTCTTCACATCCGTGGGGCGCAACAGTTCGATCATCTTGGCGTTGATTTCCTCCACGGTAAACGGTTCGTAAAGCTCGCACACATAATTGCGAATCTCTTCTTTCGGCAAATGGGCCTGCGCTTTGCAACGATTGTAGATGTCGCGCAGCAAAGCCTGCGTGCCCCGCTCTTCGTGCAAGGCAATGGCCGCCTTGAAAGCAATGAACTCGTCCATGTTAGCCATGTCGATTCCGTAGTAATCAGGGTAGCGTACCTGCGGCGAACTACTCACAATCACAATGCGCTTGGGGTGCAGACGATCGAGAATGCGAATGATACTCTCGCGCAGTGTGGTGCCGCGCACGATACTGTCGTCGATCACCACCAGATTGTCCACGCCGGGACGCAGACTGCCGTGAGTAATGTCATAAACGTGCGCCGCCAGATCGTTACGCGAATTGCCTTCGGCGATGAAAGTGCGCATTTTGATGTCCTTCCATGCCACTTTCTCCGCACGAACTCCGCGCGACAAGATTTCACTTATTCGCGCTTGTGTCTCCTCCTCGCGCCCGGTTTTGCTTGGGCCAGGAGCGATGTAATTTCTCGCGTCTTTTGTTCATTGAGATACTCCTCAAATCCCTGAATCATACCATAATAAGCCGATTCCGCTGTATTGGGAATGTAAGAAAGTACCGTGTTGTCCACCTCATAATTGATAGCTTTGAGGATGTCCGGCACGAGGCGTCGTCCCATTTCCTTGCGCTCGCGATAAATGTCGCGATCAGATCCTCGACTGAAGTACACTCGCTCGAACGAACAAGCGGCAAAGCGTTTGGGTTCGAGGATCTGCTCAATGCGCAACTCCCCGTTTCTGCTCGTGATGAGCGCCTGCCCGGGTTGAAAGCTCCAAGATGTCGTCCACCTCAAGGTCGAATGTGGTTTGCAACACCGGGCGTTCGCTGGCCAGTGCGAAGACCTCATCGTTTTTGTACCAGAAAGCCGGACGGATGCCCCAGGGATCGCGCAAAACAAACGTTTCTCCGCTGCCGGTGATCCCACACACCACATAACCTCCGTCCCACACGGGCGCCGACTCGCGCAACACGTTGGCCACATCGATGTGTCGTTCGATATATTCCGTAATGTCGCGGTCAGACAGCCCCAGCGCCTCAGCCGCCGCAAAGCAGCGTTCCGATTCGCGGTCCAATCGATGGCCCAATTGCTCGAGCAGGAGATAAGTGTCGCTCAACATGCGCGGGTGCTGGCCCTTCACGGCAATGTGGTCGAAGATTTCCCTGCACATTCGTCATGTTGAAATTCGCGCATATACAGAGATTCTTGGCTCTCCAGTTGTCTCTCCGCAGAAACGGGTGGACATACGAAAGGCCACGCTTGCCGGTCGTAGCGTACGGAGGTGGCCCATATAGATTTCCCGGCAAAGGGGATATTCTTGCCGCAAAATCCGCATCGGCAAGTTCGGACGACGAAAAGTTAGCGAACTTCTCGTCACCGCAGCAAAGATTTGCTGAATCGCGGTGTTACCCATGGCACGCTCGCGAAACATAAATTCCTCACCCGGGTTGGCATTGAGCTTCAACGCCGCTAAAACGGCCGCTTCCTGGCCGCGGTTGTGCTGCTTCTCCATCATAAGATAGAGTTTGTTGAGCCCGTACGCCCAGGTGCCGTAACGTGCTTTGTAGTGACTCAGCGGTTTGAGCAGTCGCACCATGGCGACTCCGCATTCGTGCTTGAGCTGTTCCATCTGTGTTGGTTGAAATGGTTTTGGTGCTGCAAAGATAATATTATTTTTCCGTTGCGCCGCCACCGCACTGCAAGAGTTTTCCCCACACACCGGGCTTTCTCTGTTCGCCCACCGCATTCCGCCCGTTGGGTCGCCCTAAATTGCGCACTTCTCCCGTATCTCTTCACCTCTTCCGCCCCTTCTTCAGCTTTCTCTTGCTTTCTCCTCCACCTCACGGTACGAAGAGAGCGAACATCAGGGAACTTTCAGTCAAAGCTCCCCGTTTTTCATCCAAAAGTCCCCCATTTTTCGCGCATTTTTCTCCCACGTTTTGCTGCGCCCTCGCCCGCACACCCGCCTTGCGCCATTCGCTGCATTTTTCCTCCCCATCTGCGGTCGACAACAGGAGTGAAACGCACAAGTTCCATCTACTCATGCACCACATCCTCCGACGCGGTGTGCCTTTCCCCTTTCGCTGTCGCAAAGTCCCGTCATTTCTCATCACCATGCGCCCCTCGCCTCGTCTTCTCGTCTCCATCGCTTTCGAAATTCTCCTTCAACTCGTCCATTCCCTCCTCACACGTCCGTCTTCTCCGGTAGCTTATCCACAATTACCCTCTCCTCCAGGTCATCAACCCAACTTTTTCCCCCACTTATCGGAGACACATTTTCGAGACATGACACAAAAAGCTCACGATTCGCACATATAATTCGATGCTTTCCTCCCATTTTGCCATTCAAATTCTACCTTTGTCGTGTAAAATTCGACGCACACTTCAAAAATGTGAAGAGAAAGCATGGCGAATCGGAATAAAAGCATTAACTTTGCCAAAAGATGACTGAAACTCGGTTGTCTCAACGTCAACAATGTGCAGTCTGCAGGTACGAAATTGGCAAATAGACTATCACGGACCCCTAAAGCCTGACGTTTACCCTGCTTGTCCATCAACAAGTGTGGTTAAAGCATTGCGCAGCCCAAAGACTGCGCAATGCCGACCGCACCCGTTCGACAACATAGGCGTGAACTGATTCAGCTTGTTCCTTCCGTGATGAGGTGTTTGCCGATACCTGTACCGGGGAGAAGAGCTTTTCGGTTTGCGCCTTTACTCTTTTCCTTAAATCTCGCCACCGGCATCGCGTCAAAGTTCCACTTTCAACAACTTATTTCCCATGCCACGATTCATTGTTACAACCAAAATGCGCAAAAACACCATTGGTGTATTTATAGAGCCCGGCATGAGCGTAGAAATCGTCACGCAGTCGCCCTCCAACCCCGTTATCACCAACGGAGGCACGCTCGTGCAAGAACGCTTCCTCGCGCTCTATGGCGTAGACCTCAAACGCGCCGGCGCTTTGAACATGATGTGTCTCGACGTGCGCCAAGCGTAACAAGAAACGGCGCCTTTGCTCTTTCGGGCGTAGGACGGACATGACTTCCATACGCCCTTATCTTCCCTTTGCAGGACAGTTCCTATCTCCTTCGCGCTATAATCTCCTTGCCTTATGCCTCAACATCACTACGAGCCTCCCCAAAACGACTCACTCATCGACATGCTCTTGAGTTTACCGCGTCACCTCCGCACACTCTTTGGCCATCCTACGGAAGAGGACAAAGCAGAAAACCTCAGAGAACGCATCAAAAAGGAATTAGACAAACACATATTCAAGTAAAAAGCGAAAGAAGACTCTCATTCCTCACCCGGCCTCGGAATAAATCATCATGTCATATAAATATGGACACCGAGGATACGCCGACGCATGGGGATGCTTAATCATCACCTCTTCGCAAAACGCAATAAGATCAGCCCCTTACACGCAAACCGTGCAAGGGGGCTTCCTGTTGTGGCGCCGCCCCATCTACAACAGCAGCAACTCTCTGGAAAAGATTCGGACTGTCCGCTCAACTCCTCCGCTCAAAAACAAAAATCTCCCGCCACTCATTGGAGTAGCGGAGATTTCTGGCGGTGCGCATGGACTCGAACCCGTGACCCCATGCGTGACAGGCATGTATTCTAACCAGCTGAACTAACGCACCGAATGTATTTTGCTTTAACGCAGTGCAAAAATACGCATTTCCTCATTACACACAAAGAAATCAGGGGAGTTTTTTCTGGAACAGCTGTGCGTCGCGGTAATTTCCGCAAAGAAAAACCAATCGCTAAGCGTACCGACCTCCACAAACCCCTCCGAACGGAAAAAGACTGCGGGAGGCACGTTGTCAGCAGGGACAAAAGCATACAAACCACGGAGTGTCAGCACTTCGTGCGCATAAGTGACCAATATTTGCAGCGCTTTTCTCCAAACCCTTACCACGATAGGCCGGCAAAGGAGGATTCCCACTTCTGCACGATGGTGCTCGGGTGAGAAGTCGGTCAAATCGATGAATCCTATCGCCGACGGTTTTCCTTCGTCGGTCACTTCGATCACAAAACGCTGTTGACGCAGGGCAAAAATATCATATTGAGCCGAACGCACGATGAACTGTTTGAGTGCTGCCCGCGACAATGGGGGCACGGTGTTGGACGTGAGCCACTGCTCCCGGTCATTTTCTAACTCAAACAGCAAATCGAGATCCGAGAGTTCCGGAGCACGGAGTTTCATAAGGTAGCAGTGTAAACGTCACCGGGAAGAATCAGGGAATTGCGGTGAGGATGAAAAATACCGAGTTGATAGCGATGAGGAAAAACGCGCCACCGCTTTGCAACATCTCGGAATAAGTGTAGGAAGCTGTGGAAAGAATGAGCACATCGGCAGCCGGCAACGAGGAAAAATCGAGGCCGTACTGAGTCGCAAGCTCAAGTTTCGGCCCAAGTGGAGAGTTTTGCCGCATCGGCCTCTTCTCCCACGAACACAGCCGAAAGTTCCGCTGCACGACGTCGCGGATAGAGGAAACGCCCCAAGGACTTTGCTTGCTGACGCAGCAAGGTCAAGGCGGCTTGTCCGTAGATGGCAGCGTAAACCGGCAGGGTGATCAACAACGAGGTGGCCGGAAAATGTTTGCGGAAGAAGATAAGCATGGCTGGTAGAAGACATGCACATAGCGAAAGCTGTTTTTCTGTGTGCTTTCGCCCTTGTAATGAAGGATGGGCGTGGGCACATAGCGATTTTGAAAGCCGGCTTTCAGAAAACGATAGGAGAGATCGATGTCTTCTCCGTACATAAAAAACGATTCGTCGAAGCCACCACAATGATCCAGGGCCTTTCGACTACAGAACATGAAAAGCCCCGCTGACAATGTCGATCGAAACTGATTCTGCTTCGGGCAGAAACGCAGATAATAGCGCCCGAACGTTCGACTGCGGGGAAAAATCGTATTGAGTCCGCTCATTTTGCAAAAAGCGACCCAAGGCGTGGGCAATCCGCGCCGACTTTCGAAAGCAAAGCGGCCGTCTGGATACATCATCTTGACGCCAATTGCCCCAAGCCGGGGACAAGTTTTTGCCTCGGCCAGACAATCTGCGAACGAATGCTCACCAATCACCGTGTCGGGATTGAGAAAAAGGACGTAGTCTCCCGTACATTGGCGCAAAGCTTGGTTGTTGGCACGTCCAAATCCCACATTACATTGATTTGCAATGAGATGGAGTCGGCAATTGTTGGCTCCCTTCTCTTGTAAATAGAGGGGGTATTCTCGAGAGAGTAGGGCAATGGTGCCGTCCTTCGAGTGATTGTCTACCACAAACACCTCCGTTTCGACATCGGCCACCTGTGCTACGCCAAACTGCGTCTATACACTGACATAGGTAGTGGCAAACGTTGTAAGAAACAATGATGACGGAGAGTTTCATGTGCAAGAAGATATGGTTGTTCGTGCAAAAATACTCAATCGATGGTGATTTTCCAAGCTCGCACCCTGCAGATGTTCGAGAAGAAGCGGGAGAAAAGCGTGCGTAGGGCAGGGGTAGCGCCATGATCCGGGCACTTGTCTCCTCTTGATTGGCACGGCACAACTCCACAGGACACAGAGATTTAGCAAATGCGATTTTGTGGGATGACAAATTGTGCGTATTTTTGTAGCGTGTGCACGCCGACCCCACTCGGCGCGCGAGTATTGAATGGCGCACCGTCACAGTGCGCCTCAAAAATCCCTCATGTTGCAATCTTTCTGCCACTTCCTTTTCAACCGTGTCCTCGGTTGGACTGCAGAAGTAACTGTTCCGGCACGCGACAAGTGCCTTTTGTGCGTAGCTCCCCACACCAGTAATAAAGACTTTCTGTTGGGCGAACTCTACATCCGCTCGATCGGTCGAAAAGCGGGGTTCCTGATGAAAAAGAGTGGTTTTTTCTGGCCACTCGGCGGCCTTTTGCGCAAGATCGGCGGCATTGCCGTCGAAAGATCGCGCCACACCTCGCTCACCGACCAGCTCAGTGAGACGGCCGCACGGGCCGATTATTTCAACCTCGCCGTGACTCCCGAAGGCACTCGCCAACGCGTCGAGACCTGGAAGCGAGGTTTCTACTACATCGCGCTCCAAAGCCGGCATTCCCATCCAACTTTTTGCCATCGACGCTCAACACAAACGCGTGGTTTGCACCAAAGAACTTTGGCCGTCGGGCAACATTGACGCCGACATGAGGACGATCATGGACTATTATCGCCCTTTCGAAGGATGTGCCTTCCATCCTGAAAAATTCGCCATCGAGCAAAGTCTGTAATACCTCCGCTTATGCTGAGCTCTCTCCCTCGTTTTTCGGTGCGCTCGCCCTTTGCATGGCACTCTCCACAACGGTGCGTGCGCAAGACAGCCCTAATCTCTACACCACGGGCAGTTCCACCGGTGCCCCACAACTTGGGGGCGGTTTGGACTACAATGGTATGCCCTGGGTGCGCAATGTTTCCAGTCCCTACCACTTGAAATCGGGTTTGGCCGGCCGCCATCTTTTTGTTTGGCCCAGCCACGGACGATATTTCGACGGCGAGCGATGGAAATGGCAGCGCCCCATCATGTTTTGCACCACCGAAGACTTACTTTCGCAAAGCATTGTGTTCCCCTATCTCATTCCGATGTTGGAAAACGCCGGGGCAGTGGTCTACACTCCGCGGGAGCGCGATGCGCAAACGGAAGAAGCGGTCGTAGACAACGACCATCCGACGTCAGAAGGCCGATATGCAGAACGAGATGCCACAGGAAAATCTTGGCGCACGGCAGATCTTCCCGGATTCGGGCTGCCTCACCGACAATTGACGGACAACGATCAACCTTTCCGCAACGGCACCTCACGCAGCATCCCCACTTCTCGTCGCAACGAGCCGCGCGCAGAGGCTTCGTGGACACCGAATCTGGCAAAACGCGGACACTACGCCGTGTATGTAAGCTACACAAGCCTGCCCGATGCGGTAGATGACGCACACTACACGGTGTATCATGCCGGCGGGAGGACAGAATTCCATGTCAACCAGCGCATGGGTGGAGGAACTTGGCTCTATTTGGGCACTTTTCTCTTCGAAGCCGGTGAAAACGAGCATGCGCGCGTCGTTTTAGACAACGCAAGCACGCACAAAGGAGCATATCAGCCGATGCCGTGCGCTTCGGAGGCGGAATGGGGCTGGCCGCACGCTCAATGCCCCAAATCACCGTCAGTCCCGACAGTATTTACACCTACGCATACCCCAAAGTCGGGCACACCAGTGGCTTGCCACGCCGATTGGAAGGGGCACGCTATTATGCACAATGGGCAGGACTGCCGGATACCCTCTACCGTCATCGCGACGAAACGAGTGATTACAACGGAGACCTCCGTTCACGCGCTCACTTGCTCAACTTTTTAGGCGGAGGTAGCCCGTTCATGCCCGACACCCTCGGCGCACGCGTGCCTTTCGAGCTTTCGTTCGCCCTCCATACGGATGCCGGATTCAACCGCAACGGGAACATTTATGGCACGTTGGGGCTGATCACCGGCGTCAACGAACAAGGCGACAGCCTCTACCGTACCGGCACGGCAAGACGGACATCGCTCGATTACGCTCAGCGGGTCATGACGAACTTGCACAACGATCTCACGCGAACTTACGGCACAGACTGGCATCTCCGCGAACTTTTCGACAAGAACTATGCCGAAACACGAATGCCGGAGGTACCTTCCATGATTTTGGAGCTGTTGGCGCACCAGAACTTCACTGATATGAAGTTCGCCCACGATCCCACTTTCAAATTCACGGCTTCGCGTGCCGTCTATAAGGCTATATTGCAATACTTATCGGCCATGCACGGCGAACCACAACCCGCCGTTCAACCACTTCCTGTGCACGCGTTTGCCGCTCGCTTGGTCAAAGGACAGGACGCCGTGCAACTTTCGTGGCAACCCACCCCCGATTCCATCGAAGCCTCCGCGGTACCCACCGACTACATCGTTTACACGCGCACGCCCAACACCGATTTCGACAACGGTCGGCTTACCAATGGCCGCACTACGGTGAACTTGCCCGTCAATCCCGGCACACATTATATATATAAGGTCGCAGCCTTGAACGCCGGCGGGAAGAGTTTCGATTCTCCGGAGCTGAGTGTCTATTGCGCTCGCGGACATCGGAATGCGAATTCTCCGGAGGTGCTGGTTGTAGACGCCTTCGATCGGCTCAGTGGCCCCGCCCGCATCGAAACAGCCGACAGCTTGGGTTTCGATCTCGCCGCCGACTGTGGTGTTCCTCGCGGATATACGCTTGCTCTCATCGGCAAACAAACCAATTTTTGACCGCCAGCATGGGAATTGAAGGACCGCGCGGGCTTGGATACGGGGGTAGCGAATGGATGGGGCGCCGCATTGCCGGCAATAACTTCGACAGCAGCGAGCCACATACCGCAGCAATAGCCGCAGCTGCCCCACATTTGTCAGTATCCTCCGTTTGCAGTGACGCATTCTCCACATTGAGCGAGAAACAACTTTCGAATTACAATCTGATAGACTACGCTGCGGGCCTCGAACGCGACGCACCGCACTAATTTACGTCCCTACAAAGCAATCACACCTTCGGCACGTCAACAGCTCAGCCGCTATCAATCCAACGGCGGTTCCCTGTTGGTGAGCGGGAGCTTCGTGGGATCGGATCTTCAAAGCGATGAAGAGCAACGGTTCCTCGCCCAATCGCTCCATCTCACCTGTCCCGGCAGCGTACGCAACGACAGTTTGTCGACCTTCACGGGACTCAATCTCAACCTACCGGTTTACAATCTTCCGAACGCGGAGCATTTCGCCTGCAATGTCACCGACGTGTTGGAACCGACTGCGGGAGCTTTTTCAGCTTTCGCCTACGGCAACGGCGGTTACAGCGCCGGCGTGGCCTATGACGGGCCGAAAAACCGAAGTCTCACCCTGGGATTCCCATTTGAATGCATCAGCGACGCACAAATTCGCACACAAGCGATGCGCGCCATGCTTGTTTTTCTGCTCCGACTCCCTCAATAAGCAAAATCATCCCTTATGGCAACAGTAGACGATAAGAAAATCATTTTTCTCTATGGTTGGTTTGACGAAAACCATTCGTCAAACCAACAAGACCATCCTCAAGAACATTTATCTCAGCTTCTTCTACGGAGCAAAAATTGGCATTATCGGCCCTCAACGGTGCCGGTAAATCCACGCTCCTCAAGATCATTGCGGTTTGGACAACGACTATCAAGGCGAAGTAGTCTTCTCTCCGGGCTACTCTGTGGGCTATCTTCCCCAAGAGCCGCAACTTGATCCGTCGAAAACCGTTCGCGAAGTCGTGCAAGAGGGCGTTCAGCACGTAGTAGACGCATTGGCTGAATACGAAGACATCAACCAAAAATTCGCTCTCCCGAGTACTACGAAGACGCAGACAAGATGAACGAGCTGTTTGCGCGCCAAGGCGAATTGCAAGACATCATTGACGCCACCGACGCCTGGAATCTCGACAGCCGTTTGGATCGTGCCATGGCTGCCCTCCATTGTCCTCCCGCAGATCAGACTTGCGAGTTTCTCTCCGGGGCGAACGCCGCCGTGTCGCCTTGTGTCGTCTACTCATCCAGAAGCCCGACGTTTTGCTCCTCGACGAGCCCACCAACCACCTCGACGCTGAATCCATAGACTGGCTCGAACAGCACCTCAACCAGTACGAAGGAACAGTTATCGCCGTGACGCACGACAGATACTTCCTCGATGACGTGGCCGGTTGGATTCTTGAGCTCGATCGCGAGAAGGAATTCCCTGGAAGGCAACTATTCTTCGTGGCTCGAGCAGAAAACGCAGCGCATGGAGCAAGAAGAGAAAGTGGCCTCAAGCGTCGCAAAGACATTGCAGCGCGAACTCGAGTGGGTGCGCATGGCTCCGAAAGCACGTCAGGCCAAGGGAAAAGCGCGTCTGAACTCTTACGACAAACTCCTCAACGAAGACCAGAAAGAGAAGGAGCAGCACCTGGAAATCTACATTCCCTAATGGTCCGCGCCTCGGCAATAAAGTCATCGAGGCCCAACATGTGCAGAAAGCCTTCGGCGAAAAAGTGCTATTCTCGGATCTGAATTTCACCCTCCCGCCCAACGGCATCATTGGTGTGATCGGTCCGAACGGTGCCGGCAAGACCACGCTATTTCGTCTCATCATGGGGCTCGACACTCCCGACAGCGGAACATTCGAACTGGGCGAAACGGTCAAACTCAGCTACGTCGACCAGCAACACAAGGACATCGATCCCAACAAGAGCGTTTACGAAGTCGTGTCGCAAGGCAATGAACTCATGCGCATGGGCGGTCGCGACATCAACGCCCGCGCCTATCTCTCGCGCTTCAACTTCTCGGGCTCAGACCAAGAGAAAAATGCGAGTCCTCTCCGTGGTGAGCGCAACCGCTTGCATCTGGCCATGGCCCTGAAACAAGAGGGCAACGTCCCTCCTTCTCGACGAACCGACCAACGACATTGACGTCAACACCCTCCGCGCACTCGAAGAAGGTCTCGAAGGCTTTGCGGTTGCGCGGTGGTCATCAGTCACGACCGCTGGTTCCTCGATCGCATCTGCACTCACATTCTGGCTTTCGAGGGCGACGGCAATGTCTTCTTCTTCGAAGGCAGCTATTCCGACTACGAAGTGCACAAGGCCAAACGCCTCGGCATTGAAGAACCGAAGCGCATTCGCTATCGCAAGTTCGACGAATAACCTCGATCCTCACCACATTCCAACGGGCGCGAACGTTCGACGGCCATCCGCCTCGCACGTTCGCGCCCTTTTTCACACATCTTCCTCCACAACTCGGAGGAAAGTCTTCTTCCCACGCCTCCTTTTTGCCCATTGTTCCCTCCCATGTTTCACATCCTCGCCGACAGTGGTTCCACCAAAACCGATTGGGTACTTTTGCGCCCGTGCGCCATTCCTCGCCGCTTCCAAAGTCGCGGACTCAACCCCAGTTTGATGAGTGGCGCACAGATCAGAGAAGTGCTACAAGCCGAAGTGCTCCCTCAACTGCACGAATTCTCCCGCCTCTTTTCCACTCATCCGTCGTCTTCTCTCCACGTGGCCACAGGCTCTTCCCCTTTGGCCGATTCCACCTTGCGTTTCTATGGCGCCGGCTGCCGCCCGGAACAAATCGAGCGCATGAGTCGCACACTTTGCGACGTGCTCGGCGTAACCCATGCCACGGTAGCCTCCGACCTTCTCGGAGCCGCACGCGCACTTTGCGATCGGTCGGAAGGCATCGTCTGCATTCTCGGCACAGGGTCGGGTAGTGCACTCTACGATGGAGCCCGCTTCGTACAATCCACTCCAAGTTTGGGCTACATCCTCGGCGACGAAGGCAGTGGGGCCTCACTCGGCAAGCATTTGCTCGCCGATATGCTCAAAGGGCTCTTTCCGGAATCACTTCGCCGGCACTTCGAAGCGCAATACGAGGTGGATATTCCCGAAGTGATCCAACGGGTCTACAGAGAGCCCTCGCCCAATCGCTATTTGGCACAGTTCACCCACTTTTTGTCGGCACACCGCGACGAACCGTCGGTGCGCGAACTCCTTCTCACCGAGTTCCGGGCCTTCTTCGCTCGCAATATTCGAGCTTACCGCCGCGATGAATTGGAAGTCAACTTCGTGGGTAGCATCGCAGCCGTCTTCGAATCGGAACTCCGCACCGCTGCCGCTGCCGAGCACTTCCGCGTCGGACGCATACTCAAGGCTCCGCTCGACATGATCACCCCTCCGAAAGTTCGTGGGCGCTTCTTCGATTAAAAACACCCCGATTTTTCCTCCATTTTTCTCCCTCGTTTCCGCCAAAAATTCCCCTGTTTTCACATGGAAAAGTTCGATGTACACATTCTCGGCTGCGGCAGTGCATTGCCAACCGCCAAACATTTGCCCACTTCGCAAGTCGTAGATTTGCGCGACAAGCTTTTATGATCGACTGTGCGGAAGGAACTCAACTCCAACTGCGAAGACAGAAGCTAAAAATTCTCCGCCTCAACCACATCTTTCTCTCATCTTCACGGAGATCACTGCTTTGGGTTAATTGGTTTGTTCAGCACGTTCGATCTCCTCGGCCGCACCTCGAAACTCCACGTCTATAGTCCCGGCGACGACCTCGAACGGCCCATGCGCCCCTGGCTCGACTATTTTTGCCGCGGGATGAGCTACGAAGTGGTCTTCCACGCAGTGAAATGGAAGGAACATCACATCATCTACGAGGACCGCACCCTCACTGTTGAGACTTTGCCACTGCGACATCGCGTGCCTTGTTGCGGTTATCTATTTCGCAGAAAGCTCCGCTCCCGCATATCCGCCGCGACATGATCGATTTTCTCAAAATCCCGTTTCATGCCATCGGCAACATCAAGGCCGGCGCCGATTGGATCGACGAAACGGGGAAAACGTGGCCCAATGCGCGCCTCGTCTCCCATCGGATCCCGCGCGCTCCTATGCCTACTGCTCCGACACCGTCTACTTGCCCGAGTTGGCCGACCACTTGCGCGACGTAGACCTGCTTTTTCACGAGGCCACCTTTGCAGACGATGCCGAAAAGCGAGCTCGCGAAACGTTTCACTCCACCGCTCGGCAAGCCGCCACGTTGGCTCGCGACGCAGCGGCCAAGCGGCTGGTGATTGGTCACTTCTCTGCACGCTACGATGACGAGAATCTTCTGCTTCGTGAAGCGCAAAGCGTGTTTCCACATACAATTTTAGCCCACGAAGGACTGAAATTATCCATTTGAGCCCGATTTGCATAGAGAAAATAGAAAGCCCGGTTGCAAAAATCGGGCTTTAATCATTATCTTTGCAACAGACTTTGAGCGCTTGTTCCCCTCTTTATCACACGGGTGCGAGACTCCGGTCAGCACACAGCGTGCAAACATAATATTCACGTCATTCACCAACTACGTATAAGCATGAAAGATATCGACTGGGCCAACTTGCCCTTCGGCTACATGCCCACCGACTACAACGTACGTTGCTACTATCGCAACGGCAAATGGGGCGAAATCGAAGTATCTTCGTCCGAAACCATCAATTTGCACATGGCAGCCACCTGTTTGCACTACGGACAAGAGTGCTTCGAAGGGCAAAAAGCTTTTCCCGCTGCCCCGATGGTCGTATCCGCGCCTTCCGCCTTGCCGACAACGCAGCCCGCATGCAAAGCACCTGCCGTGGCATCTTGATGCCCGAACTTCCGACGGAAATTTTCGTGGAAATGGTGCGCCGTGTCGTGAAACTCAATGAACGTTTCATTCCTCCCTACGAAAGCGGTGCCGCTCTCTACATTCGCCCGTTGCTTATCGGCACAGGTCCTCAAGTGGGCGTCCGCCCGGCCGATGAATACCTGTTTATCATCTTCGTCACGCCGGTGGGTCCTTACTTCAAAGGCGGATTTGCCGCAACAGACTACGTGATCACGCGCGAATATGACCGCGCCGCACCTCACGGCACCGGATGTTTCAAAGTGGGAGGTAACTATGCTGCCAGCTTGCGCGCCAACAAATGGGCGCATGACAATGGGTATTCCTGCGAATTCTACCTCGACGCCAAAGAAAAAGAAGTACATCGACGAATGTGGAGCGGCCAATTTCTTCGGAATCAAGGACAACACCTATATCACGCCCGCTTCTTCCTCTATTCTCCCGTCGATCACCAACAAGAGCTTGCAGCAGATCGCCAAAGACCTTGGCCTCAAAGTCGAGGTGCGTCCCGTGCCCGAAGAGGAACTCTCCACTTTCGAAGAAGCGGTGCCTGTGGAACGGCCGCAGTCATCAGTCCTATCGGCCGAATTGACGACCCCGACAACGGAACAAGCTACCAATTCTCGAAAGACGGACAACCGGGCCCCATCTCCAAGCAACTCTACTACCCGCTTGCGCAACATTCAATACGGCATCGAGCCCGATAACTATGGTTGGGTGACCGTCATCGACTGATAATCCGAACAATTCGATCGTTATGAGAAAACTCTTTTTTGGCCTTTGGGCCATTGTCGCGATAGGGCTGGCATGCACCGCCTGCAACGGTCGCAAAGACAAAGAGGACGACAAGGACAAAAGAGCTCAAAGAACTGCGACAACTGGCCGACATGGACCGCCGGGAAATGGAAAACCAGTATGAACAGTTCGCCTTGCAGTACGATGAGGCTGAAAAAGGGGTGAAAAACGACTCCTTGCTCCGTCAGCTCGGCGAAGCACAGGCACGTACGAAATCGCTCTTGGCCGAATTGCGTCAAACCAAAGCGACTGATGCGGCAGAAATATGCCGTCTCAAAAAGAGTTGGAGACCGTGCGCTGTGCTGCGCTCTACATCATCAAGTGGACTCGCTCACTCGCGAGAATGGACGTTTGACCAACGAACGCGACGTGGCGCGCAGCCAACTCAGCGATGCCAACGTGCGCATCAACACGCTGGACCAGAACGCGCCAAACTTTCGGACAAAGTGGCCATCGCCGCACAACTCAATGCGTCGGGAATCGTCCTTTCGGCACAAAAGAAAAATGGTAAAGGGGCCAAAAAGACAAAGGACATCGCGCGTTTCGCCGTGAGCTTTACCATCAATCGCAACGTCACCGCCGGAACCGGCGAACGCCGCGTCTATGTTCGGCTGATGAGTCCCTCGGGGGCAGTGGTCGGTGCGAGCGGAAACTTCACCCTACGAACACAAATCGCTGGAATGTTTCCGCTTCTAAGCTCATCGAATACACCGTGAGGAGCAACACGTGAGTGTCGTGATTGCGGCCGGCAACGATTTTCTCGCCCCGGGCGCTATAGCGTGCATCTCTTCTGCGACGGACAAATGATCGGATCCTCTGCACTCAACATCGAACAATAATACAAAACGAATAACAAACATAAGCTTCCCATGAAACTCAAGAGTTTACTGACAGCTACGTTTGCGGCTCTGCTCTTTGCGAGCGCATCGGCTCAATCCACCTCCAAATATTCGGAGCCCGCAACTGGCACTGGAATCAAGGCACCATCGTGACCACAACTCGGAGCGTGCTCCCGGACAAAGGACGTTCTCGGCCTCACCGTTCCCCAAGATGAAAAACGGTACGTGTGGCCTTTGTGGGTCCTCGGTATGCGCGGCCCGGGGCAGTAATCCGTTTACCCACATCCCGGTGTGCAGATTGTGGCGCTCTGTGACTACGAACGCGAACGAGCAGAGAAGTGCCAGGAGGAGCTCCGCAAGAAAGGTCTCGCTCCTGCCGACATTTACGATGGTCCTGAAGGCTACAAGGCCATTTGCGCTCGCCCCGACGTAGACTTGGTGTACATCGCCACCGACTGGGACCACCATTTCCCCGTAGCCAAGTGCGCGCTTGAAAACGGCAAGAACACCGCGATCGAAGTTCCCTCGGCTATGAACCTCGATCAGTGCTGGCAATTGATCGACCTCTCGGAAAAATCGCGCAAACACTGCATGATTCTCGAAAACTGCTGCTACGACTACTACGAACTCAACGCCCTCAATATGGCACAAAACGGAGTTTTTGGTGAGATCCTGCGCGCAGAAGGTGCCTACATCCATGACCTCGACCAATACTGGGGCGCATATTGGCACAATCCTAACGATCCCGACTCGAAAAAACTGGGTTGGCGCATGGCTTACAACATGAAAAACCGCGGCGACCTCTATGCTACGCACAGGGACTCGGCCCGGTTGCACAATGTTTGGACATACACCGCGGCGATCGCTTCACGACTCTCACCGCAATGGACACGAAGTCTGTACACGGCAAGGAGTATGTGGAACGCGTGACGGGACAGCCCTGCAAAGACTTCCGCAGTGGTGACCAGACTACCACGCTCATGCGCACTGCCGAAGGTAAGGTCGTGGAAATTCAACACAACGTGATGAATCCGCAACCCTACAACCGTCTGTTTAAGCTCTCCGGCACGAAAGGGGTTACGCCACAGTATCCCGAAGAACGCTTTGCCCTCAATGCAGCGCAGCTCAAAGAAAGCGGAGTGGCTCCCCAAGTAGACAATCTCAACGCACACGACTTCCTTCCCACCGCTGAAGCTAAGGCCTTGATGAAGAAGTATGAAAGCCCCATCATCAAGAAATACGGCGAACAGGGCCGAGAACTCGGACACGGCGGTATGGATTTCATGATGGATTCGCGTTTGGTGTATTGCCTCCAGAATGGTCTGCCGCTTGACATGGACGTTTTCATGATTTGGCTGAGTGGTGTTCGCTCGCCGAACTGACTTCTCTTTCGCTCGACCACAACAGTGCGTCTGTTGAATTCCCTGATTTCACGCGCGGACACTGGAATCAAGTGAAAGGCTTCAAGCACGCTTATAACACCACCTAACGAAGCCGCTGTGGAAGCCGCAGCTAAATCTTCTACTGAGGCACAAATTGCAGCAGCCAAGAAGTTTAAGCTCTGGGATCTCTACGATGCCATCGCAAAAGCCAAAGACGATGCTGCAAAGACCAAGGCCACCCAAGCATTCAAAGCCGCTCAAAGCAAATACGCCAAAGGCTATTGCACGCTCCATCTGATCTTCGCCCATAAACGAACAGACTTATAAAAATCCCCGGATGCAACGGTTGTGCATCCGGGGATTTTTGTAAAAGTGAGAGAGCTCTCCTTACCTCCCAATTATTTCATTTCCACGCGTAAGATTACAAAAAGGAGGGAGGATCCGGCTAATTAGTCCTCGAGGAACATCTTCCGCGAAGGACAAATTTCCGATAAGCCGCACGCCGAACATTTTGGTTTCCGTGCCAGACAGGTGTAACGTCCGTGCAAAAGCAGCCAATAGTGGGCAGACGCCAATTTCTCTCCGGGAATATGACGCGTAAGCTCCATTTCTACGCTATAAGGCGTGGTGCAGCTCTTAGGAACCAAGGCCAAACGATGCGCAACGCGGAATACATGCGTGTCAACCGCCATGGCGGCTTTGCGAAAAAGCCACTGCTTGAATGACATTGGCCGTCTTTCTGCCGACCCCCGGCAACGAAGTCAATTCTTCAAGGGTTGACGGCACCTCACCTCCGAAGCGTTCAACCAACCCCTGGGACAAACCCACCAAATGCTTCGCTTTGTTGTTTGGATAGCTGACCGTCTTGATGTAATCGTACAACACTTCTGGTGTTGCCAAGGACATTGCTTCCGGAGTAGGGTAGTCTGCAAAAAGACGCGGGGTAATTTGGTTGATACGTTTGTCTGTGCACTGCGCCGAAAGCACAACAGCCACCAACAATTCGAAATTGTTGGAGTAATTGAGCTCTGTTTCCGTCTCATTCCATGTGCCCGGCCAAATAGTCCAACACGTATTTATAACGTTCTTGTTTGCGCATTGCTTTCAAAGAGAGCGTGATCAGGCGAAATGCTGGAGGCGGGCAATGTACTCACTGATGATGTCGAATTCGATGTTCACCTTTGTCCCCACTTCTATGCTGTGAGAAAATTGGTGTGCTCGTAGGTGTAAGGAATGATGCACACCTCAAATGTGTCGTCGCCCGGGTTGCACACCGTGAGACTCACCCCGTTCACCGTGACACTGCCCTTGTCCACACAGAAATATCCGCGTTGGGCCATCTCACGATCAGCGGTATATTTGAAGGTAAAGCGGTAACTTCCGTCTTCACTCACCTTGTTCACGCAAAGAGCGGTATCGTCAGCGTGTCCCTGCACAATGTGTCCGTCAAACGTCCGTTCATCATCATCGAACGCTCCACATTCACTTCGCTCCCTTCCTGCAATTCACCGAGATTACTGCGTTCAGAGCGTCTCGTTCATAGCAGTTACCACATATTGATTTCCGGTTTGTTTCACCACAGTCAGGCACACTCCATTGTGCGCCACGCTCTGATCGATGCTCAATTCGGGGGCAAAATCACACTCGAGGGTGAAATGCTTATTCTCTCGTTCTTTTTCGATGCACACCACGCGTGCCGTCGATTCTACGATTCCTGAAAAACATAATCTGATAGGTTGATTCTTGAGTGTACAAAGATACGAAATACTATCCACTCACGAAGCGCACAATGAAAATCGGGGAACAATCGAACATAAAAACTGTGAATCATACGTACAACACGGCAGAAACGCGTAATTTTGTTATTCCAATAGAGATGAACCAACCGATTTTCCTTCGCCTGTTCCGCGACCAAGCGGCCGATCACTCGCGTTCACACGCATCACCTGGGTTATTTTCTCTCTAAACGCATGCCGTTATGAAACCCCGATCCAATACTCCTGCTGTGGATGATCCACGTTTTGTCGTGGACCCACATCTTTTTTGTCGCCATTGTTCTTCACTCCCAAAACGTTCCCGTAGATTGGCGTCACATTATGTCGCGCGAGTTTTTCTCACTGGCCCTGCTATTGACCTTCTATCTCAATTACTTTCTATTAGTCCCAAAGTATTTCCTCTGCACCCGCTATCGCATTTTCTTTCTCTACAACATTCTTCTCATCATCGGGCTATCCGGACTTTATGAGGTGATGCACACGTTCATGGTCTTCAAGTTCATGGCGCAAACATTGGGTGTGACTTCCAATTCCCAAGCTCTTTTGCCTGTCCCCCGACCTCCCTCACTCCCCGGGCTTCAAATTCTTCTTTTTCTTCCGCAACGTCATCAATCTCGCTTTCGCGCTGGGCTGCGCTCTCGCCGTGAGATTGAGCGCAAGGTGGTATGCCGCGGAAATGGCACGCAGCAAAGCAGAACTCGAACGCGCGGAAGCAGAACCCAGAGCCTGAAAAGCCAAATCAGCCCCCACTTTTTGCTCAATACACTCAATATATATACGCCCTCACGGCCATCAATTCCGTAAAGGCCCAAGCCGCTCTCCTCGAACTCTCGAAAATGCTACGCTATCAGCTCTACGAAGAGTTTGGATCGCGCGTCAGTGTGGAACGCGAAGTGGAGTTTCTCCAAAACTATGTGGCCCTCATGCGTCTTCGTCTAAACCAAAACGTAGAAGTCACCACCGATTTTCATCTCGTTCCCCACAAAGAGATGAACGTAGCCCCTCACATTTTCATTTCGCTCGTCGAAAATGCGTTTAAGCACGGAGTCAGCACGACAGCACCCAGCCATGTACATCTCCGCCTGGATTGTGACGGACAACGACTCAACTTCGACTGCCGAAACAGCTATTTCCCTCAACACAAACTCCCAAGCACAAGTGGCGGCATCGGGCTACGCCTTGTCAAGAGCCGCCTTGAACTCAGTTACCCCAACACCCACACTTGGGAACACGGCATAGACATCAACCGAAAAGAATACTTTTTCGCGCATCACACTGGACTTATCAACTCAAGGATTCGGAGCAACGCCTCCAATCCACCAACACAATGACCTATGAACTTAACTTGTGCCATCATCGACGACGAACCCTTAGCGGTAAAGTTGTTGGAAAACTACGTGCAACGCACACCGCAAACCGAATTGGTGGCGACATACTCCCGGAGCAGTGCAAGCCGTTTCCGGTTTAGAGGAGCATCCTGTCGATTTGATCTTTTGTGACATCGAGATGCCCGAACTCAGCGGCCTGCAATTCGCCCAAATGATCACAGACATGCGCTCGCGCATTGTCTTCACCACCGCCTATTCGCACTATGCACTGCAGGGATGGAAAGCCGACGCATTGGACTATCTGCTTAAACCCGTCGACTATCAAGATTTCCTCTCTGCGGTGCAGAAAGCCCAGCGATGGTTCGCCCGCGAACTCCCGAAACTGCCGGACACTGCCGATGGTTTCTTCGTTAAGAGCGACTATAAATTGGTTCGCGTGCGCTTTGCCGACGTTCTCTACATTGAAGGGCTGAAAGACTACATCAAAAATTTACGTCACAACTGACCTTCGTCCGATCATCTCGCTCATTTCCATGCGTGCAGTGGAAGCAGCGCTGCCAGCCGACCAATTTATGCGCGTCCATCGTTCGTATATTGTGAATGTAAACCACATTGGCGTCATAGAACGGGGGCAAATCGTCTTCGGCGATAAGTTGATTCCTGTATCGGACTCCTACCGCGAACAATTCATGGCCTACATCGCCGACCACACTCTGCAAGCCCGCACCGTCACTTCCTAACTCGGTGCTGCTTCGCTCCGCAAGCATTCTTCTACACCGGATTCCCCACAACAAAAACCCTCGGCACCTAATCGCACCGAGGGGTTTATTTTTGGGGCAGCGCAAAGTCTGCTGAGATTCCGATTACTTCAGCACACTCTTGAGCTTGAGAGCGAAAGCATCCTTGGGATCGAGCTTGAGCAATTGGTCAACATACTTCAAGCAGGTCGCATCTTCGTTCTTTTTCAAGTAGTAGAAAGCGAGATAGCGCAAAGCCACTTTCTTTTGCGACTCGTAGTCGCTGTTATTCCCGATGAGTTCAAGCGCTTTGGCGTAGTATTCACGGGGCTTCTCTTCGGGCTGGCTGCTGTTGAGGATCCAGAGTTGAGCTCGATAGAAGGGACCTTGGTACTTTGTGGGCTGCGCTTCCATGTACTCTGCGAAGATCTTGTCGCCGGCGTCAATGTACTTCGACGTTCGGCGGGATCAGTCGTTTGGTTTTTGGGCAGCAATATAAATGTTACCCAGACCGAAACGTTCGGCAGCGTCGGCTTTGTCGCCAATCAGTTCCAAATACTTCTTGCAGTAGGGGATCGCTTCGACGGCTTGCTTGTTGGAGCGAAGCAACACCGCCATGCGGCGATAGCCATCGGCCTTTAGTCGAATCCTTTTCGAAAGCCTTCTTGTAGTACTCAATGGCTTTTGCGCGATCGTCCAAGCCGTCTGCGGCAAAACTTGCGGCGTAAATGTAGTCACGATACAAGAAAGCCGAGTCCGATACTGCTTTGTCGTCAAGATAGGCGATGCTTTCTTTGGCATGCTCGAAGTCCATCGTTTCCACTTGGGCATAGAAAAGCATACGACGCAACACCAAGTCAGAAGGAGCGAGTTTAAGCAGTTTTTCTGCGATGTCCTTGATCGTCGTGAAGTCAGATTGATTCATCAACGAGATCACGTAGTTCTCGCCCGTATGCACGTCGTCGATAGTAGGATTGGGCGTGCCGTCGAAATACTTCTTGTAGGCAGCCGAAGCCTCTTTGAATTCGTCAGCGGTGTAGGCGATGTCGCCAAGTTCCTTGTAAGCCGTGAGATTGTTGGGCTCGCGCTCGAGAATCTTGGCCAACGCTTCTTTAGCCACGATGGGGTTCACAAATTTGTAAACACGCGCGCTCAAACGCAGGGCTTCGATGTTGTCGGGCTGGATATTCAGAATCTCATCGAACTTCTGTCCGGCGCCGCCCCAGTCTTTTCTGAGCATGCACACCTGTGCTTGCAACATAAGTCCCGGCACATACTGCGGATCAATGGTATAGGCTTGCTTTAGCACACTGGTTGGCACAAGGATAGATCTTCTTTTCCAAGAAGAAATTGCCGACAGCCACGAGTTGTTCTTTGTCGTTCTTGATTTTCTTGACGAGCTTAGCAAAGGTTTTGTTGGCTTCGTCGGGGTCGTTGAGCTGATTGGCCATCACCTCGTCGGCCATTGTTTGCACGTCGGCCTGCATAGCGGAACGTCAGCGCCCTTGACCGTCTGAGCCTGGGCCGAGTTGAACCCCGCAAAAGAGCAGGCGGCGAACAGGAGCGAGAGAATGAGGTTTTTCTTCATGAACTATCTGTTATAGTGATTGTATCTTCTATTTTCTTTCCGCGCCCCGAGACGTAAATCACGACTTTGAGCGTGGAATTGACTGCAAATATAGACATTTCTCGTGGAAAGTGCCATTTACGACATAAAAAGCGCCCAAACGTTTTCGTTTTTCCACGCTACATGCTTACAACAAGTAACAAACCGGGGGTGTTCGTTGGCAAGTGCGCTGCTATCAGACTCTCGCACTCCCGAAACAATCATATAGGCGCAGCATGTTTTCTGATACATCTTCTTTTTCGCAAGAGTCACCTGCGAGAAGAGAAAACGGCTGCCGGCACTCAAATAACAACGCCCTGTTTTCTTTTGCCAATCCGCATCATCTCTTCCCCAAAAGCCCAACACGCTCCGATAAGCAGGAGATTACTCAAAAACTGGAAGGAAATCAAGGAAAACAGGGAGCTTTTTGTCATTTCCCCTTGTTTTCCCGGCAAATGCCCGACTCGTGTTGCCATTTTACCCAATTCCGACAACTTCTGTCGCATTGTCAAAGTGCATTCGCCGTTCTGCGTTCGCTGTGCGGTGATTCACATTCCACTCAATGCGGACAAAGCCATAATACAGCTCTTAGGCATCCGAGGAAACGCATTATTTAATCCCGATGCTACCAACTCGAGCGCAAAAAAGTTCGTATCTTTGCCAATAAAGACAACAATATCACCTCACATTTCCCCACACAATATCTCCACAAAAACGACTATGGCAGAATGGTTTGAATGCAAGATAAAAGTACGAACGTACCTTTGGATAACGGCTTAGTGAAGAAGGTAAATGAGCCTTACCTCGTAGATGCGCTCAACTTCACAGAGGCCGAGCGTCGCATCATTGCGGAAATCGCTCCATTCATGAGCGGCGAATTCCAAGTCAGTGACATCAAACGCGCTCGATTCGCCGAAATTTTCGAGACAAGCGACGATGCCGCCGACCGTTGGTTCAAGGCCAAACTGTCTTTCATCACACTCGATGAAAAAGCGGCAAGGAAAAAGAAAACAGCCCACAACATGCTCGTGCAAGCCGCCGATCTACGCGACGCCGTCAAGCGGTTGACGAAGGCATGAAGGGATCAATGATGGACTATGAGATAGCCGCCGTTTCAGAAACCCCGCTCATCGGACGTTTTCCACTACAAAGCGGACGACGTGCCGGAGAAGAGCGAAGAATAACGCCGCGCACAAGCCGCACACTCTGCCGAGCGCCAACGAGCCCTCGTCATTTCCCCACGTTCCGACGGTTCGCTCAACGGAAAACCCACACAAGCACACACCATGTCGATAACAGAACAGATTCATACGCTACACGGACGCTCCCGACAGGGACAACGCTCGTGGCAGTTTCGAAGTTTCATCCCGTCGAAGCCCTGCGCGAAGCCTACGATGCGGGACAGCGCATTTTCGGAGAGAGTAGGGTACAAGAACTCCTTGACAAAAAGGAGATTATGCCGAAAGACATCGAGTGGCACTTCATAGGTCATTTGCAACAGAACAAGGTGAAATATATTGTTCCGTTCGTTTCGCTGATTCACGGCGTGGACAGTCCACAACTGTTCCGCGAAATCGACAAACAAGGGCGCCGTTTCGAACGCCGCGTCCCCTGTCTGCTGCAGCTCCACGTGGCCCGCGAAGAAAGCAAGTTCGGTTTCTCGCCCAACGACGCACAAGCCTTCCTGCAATCGGAAGATTGGCGTGGTCTCTCACACGTGGAACTGCGCGGCATCATGTGTATGGCCAGCTTCACCGACGACGTCGATTTGATTCGTCGAGAATTTACTCGCGCACACGACTTTTTCCTTTGGGCACGCCAAATGTGTGTTTCGACTTCACCGGAGTTCAACATCTGCTCTTGGGGCATGACGCACGACTATCCGCTAGCACTCGAATACGGCAGCAATATGGTGCGCATCGGCACCCAAATTTTTGGTGAACGCGAGTATTAAAGCGCGCCAACCGCTCCAATTAATAGAGTGTAGTCTTGCCATATATTAACGTGCACGACAGGGCCGTATAGACGCCCCATATTCTCTACAAAAGTGTACTTTTTGCAATATCATGAATAAGGCAAACGAGATCAAACAGCTCATCGACCGACAACTATTGGACGAAGCAGCAGCGCCCTCCGCGAGGCGAGTTCTGAAGACCTCGCCCTCGGCGACCGATACTACATTGAAGGCTTGCTCGCAGCGAAGCGTGGCGATTTGAAGACCGCAAAAAACAGTTTTCTCGAAGCGCAACGCGTCGATCCCAACAGCCCCGCGGCAGAAATGCTCGGCATGATATCGGACATATACGACTTCTACTACAAAGACAATTTAAATCCTTAAAGACAAAACGATATGGCGAAAATAAGAGGCGCCGTCGTCATTGACACAGAAGCATGCAAAGGTTGCAATCTTTGCGTAGTGGCATGCCCTACACAAACACTTGCGCTGAGCACCACCGCAGTCAATCACCACGGCTATGCATTCAGCCAGGACGTAAACCCCGAGGCCTGCATCGGTTGCACCGCGTGCGCCACGGTGTGCCCGGATGCCTGCATCGTAGTCTACAAACCCGAGAGCAATGATCTCGCCTCTGCCAAGCAGAAGCGAGACGAGACTCTTTAATCCCAACCTCTTTTGATTCCACACCACATGGAAAAAGAAATATATCTCATGAAGGGCAACGAGGCGCTTGCGCACGCTGCCGTTCGCTGTGGATGTGATGCCTACTTCGGCTATCCCATCACACCGCAAAGTGAGGTGCTCGAAACCTTTGCCGAAATCAACCGTGGAGACCACCGTATGGTGGTGCTCAAGCCGAAAGCAAGTGGCCAGTATCAACATGCTCTATGGTGCCGGCGGTTGTGGCAAACGTGTCATGACCTCCTCATCGAGCGTGGGCATTGCCCTCATGCAAGAGGGTATCAGCTACATGGTAGGTGCCGAAATTCCTTCGCTCATCGTCAACGTGCAGCGCGGTGGTCCCGCCTTGGCACCATTCAACCCTCGCAAAGTGACTACAACCAAGCCACTCGTGGCGGCGGGAAACGGCGACTACGAAACCATTGTCCTCGCGCCCAACAGTGTACAAGAGATGGCCGACTTCGTAGACCTCGGTTTCGAACTCGCCTTTCGCTATCGCAACCCCTGTGATCATGCTTTCTGACGGCGTGATCGGGCAAATGATGGAAAAAGTCGAGTTGCAACCGCAAAAACAACGCCTCTCTACCGAAGTGGCCCAACGTTATCCCTGGGCCACTACGGGTTGCTAAAAGCTCAAGCCCAATGTCATCACCTCAGTCGAACTGCGCTCTGAAGTCATGGAGCAACACAACCTCCACCTCCAAGCCAAATATCATGAGATTGAGGAAAACGAGGTGCGCTATGAGATCAGTGGTTCCGACAAACCCGTGTTGAGCATCGTAGCCTTCGGTTCGGCGGCTCGTATCTCGCAAAGGTCATCGAGATGGCTCACGAAGAAGGAATCGAAGTACAGCTTCTTCGTCCCATCACGCTCTGGCCCCTTCCCCAAAGATGCCGTGAAGGAACTGGCTTCTAAGGGTGAAAGGCATTCTCACCGTCGAGATCAACGCCCGGACAAATGGTTTTACGACGTTCGCTACCACGTGGAAGGTCGTGTTCCGGTCGAACATTACGGACGTTTGGGCGGCATTGTCCCCAGTCCCGGTGAGATTCTCGACAAATTGAAGACCATGCTATGAACGCGCCCCGCCAACATGAGAAAGACGAGTTGGAGGCCATGCGGCGCCAACGCCGGAATCTCGTCATACGCAACTGGCTCAACGGAATTTTCATCGTGCTGGCTTTGATCGCCATCGTCGGTGTGCTGTATTTCCGTTCCGGTGATCGAGGGCTTACCCTCAGCTATGGCATCGCGATTCTCGCCATCATCGTCAAAATGGTGGAAGCCATCTTCCGCCTCCCCGGGGTCTTCAACAAACTATAGTCATGACGAAAGAAGAAATCATCCAAAAAGGCACCGTGGCCTACGAACGGCCTCGCCTGCTGAATACCAATACGATGCACTATTGCCCGGGATGTTCCCACGGTGTGGTGCACAAACTCATCGCAGAAGTCGTGGATGAGATGGGAATGGCCGAAAAATCGATCGGAGTCAGCCCCGTCGGTTGCGGCGTATTCGCCTACAATTATCTTGACATCGACTTCCAAGAGGCCGCCCACGGACGTGCAGCTGCCGTTGCCACCGGTATCAAAACGTGTACCGCCGGATCACCTGGTTTTCACCTACCAAGGCGACGGAGATGCCGCAGGTATCGGCACAAACGAAACCCTCCACGCGCTCAATCGCGGAGAAGGAATCACCATATCTTCATCAACAACGCGATCTACGGAATGACTGGCGGACAAATGGCGCCGACCACACTCATGGGGCCAGGTTACTTCGACCAGTCCCTACGGCCGCGACGCAGCATTGCACGGTTATCCGCTCAAATTGGGAGAAATCGCAGCCTTGTTGGAAGGTACGGCTTTTGTGACCCGTCAGAGTGTGGACACCATGGGAGCTATCGCCAAAACCAAAAGGCGATCCGCAAAGCCTTCGACATTTCGATGCAACACAAAGGCTCGTGCTTGGTCGAAATCGTTTCAACCTGCTCGTCTGGATGGAAACTTTCGCGGTCAACTCCAACAAGTGGATGCAAGACAACATGTTCCCCTTCTATCCGAAAGGGGATCTTAGGACACAACCAAAACTCCGAAAGCATGACACAGGAAATTATCATCGCCGGCTTCGGCGGACAAAGGTGTGCCTCGATGGGTAAAATCTTGGCTTATGCCGCACTAATGGAAGGACGTGAGGTGAGTTGGATGCCGGCTTACGGCCCGGAACAACGAGGTGGTACGGCCAACGTAACAGTCATCGTGAGCGATAAGAGCATCTCATCGCCCATTCTTTCGAGCTACGACACGGCAATTCTCCTCAACCAGCCTTCGGTCGACAAATTCCAACCGAAGGTAAAAAAAGACGGAGCTTTGATTTACGATGGCTTCGGCGTGATCCAGCCGCCCACTCGCGACGACATCAATATATATTGCGTGCCGGCTATGACAACTGCCACCGAAATGAAGTTGGCAAAATGCTTCAACATGTTCATTCTCGGCAGCTATCTGAAAGTGCACCCCATCGTGCAGGTGGAAAGTGTGATGAAAGCGCTGCGTAAAACTCTTCCGGAACGCCACCATCACCTATTGCCGGCCAACGAACAGGCCATTCTCAAAGGAATGGATCTCGTACAACTTTAAGTACTCACCCCCTCAACCTCAAATATATGGCAAGTAGAAAACGCTTAAAGAAGAATGTGCGCCACATCTGTGGCGAGATGCTCTACGTCTGCGGCCTTTCGTACGCTGAAAAGGGGCAACTAACGCCTGAAATTCAAGCGGCCGTGCAGGAGGTCATCCGCTTGCAAGCAGACATTGTTTGCCGCATCAGCCACACAGAGCAGGGTAGCGTGAAACTCTTCTATCGTCAATTGAGAGAAGACTTTGCGAAAGGCATCGAACAAGCCTACACTACATTGGTAAACGCCTAATCCTCCCTCATCCAGGCCAACGAGCTGTTTGCAAGTCCCCATGCTCAACTTGTAAACAGCTCGTTGTATTTTCCTGTACGCAATACAGATCGCAAGAACGGCCGGTGGCGCAGAAACAGGCGTATGATGTTCTCTCCTTACTCGCTTCTCCAACTCATCACAGCGGGCAATCCCCCTTCATCGCCCGATTGCTTCAAGCACCTCATCCCCGATAACACACAAAAACACACGAACTTTTCTCACATTCGTCCCCCATGTCTGACAACGATCAACAGATTCTTTCTTCCATTTCGGGCATGACCGTGCTCCCTATCCGTGGTACACAAGAATTGTCTCTGCCATTCGCGGATGATGGCGTGCATGCTGGTTTTCCTGCGCCAGCACAGTCCACAATGGAGGCAGCCATCGACTTGAACAAGGACCTCATTGAGAACCCGGAGAGCACTTTTTACGCAAGAGTGGAAGGTGATTCCATGATCGGTGCCAACATTTTCGAGGATGATATCCTGATCATCGATCGTTCGCTCACACCCTCCAATGGAGACATCGCACTTTGCATCGTCGACGGCGAATTTACGGTCAAATACATAGAGATCAACAAAGACCACGCCCTGCTTCGCCCTGCCAATCCCGATTACCCGGTGCTGCGCGTGGACCATGCCGACGGTTTCTCGGTTTGGGGCGTCGTGACTTACGTCATCCACGGGGTCAAACACTCACATCGTCGATTCTAACTCCCCACCCAACGATGATTGGCGTAGTAGACTGCAATAACTTCTTCGTGTCGTGCGAACGTGTCTTCGCACCGAAATTGATCGGACGGCCTACAGTCGTCCTTTCCAGCAACGACGGTTGTGTGGTGGCGCGCTCGAATGAAGCCAAAGCAATGGGAATCGCCATGGGCATCCCCTTCTTCAAGGTCAAAGGGCTGGTGGAAAGTGGTCAATTGTGCGCGCTATCCAGTAATTATACCCTATATGGTGACATGTCGCGCCGCGTGATGTCGGTCATTCGCAGACATGTACCTGAAATGGAGCAATATAGCATCGACGAATGCTTCATCGTCCTTCCGGAAATTGAAGACTACCAGGCATTTGGCAGCCGACTCTCGCAAATTGTTGAGCAATGGACAGGCATTCCCGTGAGTGTAGGACTGGCTCCCACCAAGACGCTGGCCAAACTCGCCAGCAGATTTGCCAAAAAGCACAAGGGGTATCGGGTTGCTGCCTGATCGACACACAAGAAAAGCGACGAAAGGCACTCGAACTCACGAATCTGCGCGATGTCTGGGGCATCGGTCGAAAAAGTGCAGCCAAACTTGAACAAATGGGTCTGCACACAGCCTGGCAATTTGCCCGTTCGGGGCAAAAACAGATCAGAAAACTCATGGGAGTCGCGGGAGAAGAAACTTGGCGTGAGCTGAATGGAGAATCGGTGCTCGGGCTAACAATACCCACCCCGCGAAAATCAATCCAATCAACCCGCTCTTTCAACCGCCCCCTCCTTACTACAAGAGAATTACACACAGCTTTGGCCGATTTCTGCGCACAAGTGGCAGAAAAACTGAGGAAAGAAAATGCCTGTGCTCGGACTGTTGGAATTTTCTTCGCGACAGACCGCTTTAACCCCAACGTTCCATTCATACAACGCACTGCCATCCATTCTTTTGATGTAGCGACTGCTGACCTCGCGAATTTTCTGCCGCAACCCGCCGATTACTCGAAGGCATTTATACCGACGGCATCCCGACAAAGCGGGCCGGCGTGTGGGTCGATGGGATCGAACACGCAGCAATTCAGCGTGGTTTGTTCGATCGCGTGGATAGAGAACGGCAAAAGCGCCTCCTACAAACGATAGACAGCGTGAAACTCAAAATGGGGCGAGACTCTCTTCTCCTTGCTTCCCAGGAACACGTAGAAAGCATCGTTTCGAGCGAATTACGATCCCCAAGTTACAGTACCAAGTTGAGTGATATTCTACGCGTCAAGTGATAAATCACCAACTTTCCCCCTCGCATCAACGAAAAGCCTCGCACGGTTGTAGTTATGTAGGCCTCAACAAAGAAATATCCCCTAATCTAAAGATAGAGTAGGGGATATTTGTGGTTTATCGGCAGTGCCTGCTTCAGTGCACTGCAGTTCTTCATGCTTGACGGTAGGAATCCAGGTCTTCCGGCGAGAGTTCGTTCACGAAAGTAGCGTGTTTCTCCACCTCTGCGGCGGCATAACGCGCATAAACTCGTGCAGACTTACCAAAGAGTTCCGGCGCTTGCGTGGCATTGTAGGGTGAGCAAATGCAACATCAACGTATCTGCAGCCATTTCCACGAGGTGGCGAGCGCAAATATCTTGGTATTCTTGACACCTGCTGTCTTCACGCGCTCGACAGCGGCCTCAAACGAATCGGCCATCTTGCGGGCACGCTCCTGAAGTTCCTGCATTTCGGGGCTTACTTCTTGCTGTTCGAGCTCGCGCAAGTGGGCTAGATAGGCTCCGTTCATGACAAAACGAATCGCGGCAACCACTTGCAATTGCGTTGTTCCCTCATAAATAGAAGTAATACGCGCATCACGAGCATAACGTTGGATGGGATAGTCCATCATGAAGCCCGATCCGCCGTGAATCTGGAGAGAATCATCAAAGTATTTTTGGTTGCAATACTCAGAATTCATTCCCTTTGCCAAGGGAGTCAGGGAGTCAGCCAATTTATTGTAGGCCTTCATTTCGGCACGTTCCTCGGCAGTCAATTTCCGCTCGCGCGAAATGTCTTCGAGTGCCTTGTAAACGTCGACGGCACGGGCACAATGGTAGAGCAATGCGCGGCCAGCATCGAGCTTCGCCTTGATCGTAGCCAGCATGTCGTAAACAGCCGGCATTTCAATGATTGCTTTACCGAATTGCTCACGGTCACGAGCGTACGCCAGCCCTTCGTTGTAGGCGGCTTGGGACAAAACCCACTGACTGTGCAGCGATACCCAAACGAGCCCCGTTCATCAGCGCCATTACATACTTGATCAGTCCCATGCGCGTGCTTCCGCAAAGTTCTGCCTTCGCGTTTTTGTACACCAGTTCGCAAGTAGGACTTCCGTGAATACCCAATTTGTTTTCGATACGGCGGACGTTCACGCCACCATCCCGCTTGTCATAGATAAACATCGACAGTCCACGTCCATCAGTAGTGCCTTCTTCCGAACGGGCCAGCACTAAATGGATGTCAGCATCACCATTCGTGATAAATCGCTTCACACCATTGAGTCTCCATGTTCCGTCTTCTTCACAATAGGTGGCCTTAAGCATCACACTTTGCAGGTCCGATCCGCATCAGGCTCCGTGAGATCCATCGACATCGTCTCTCGGCACAAACTCTTGGGATGAAACGAGCGTGTTGCTCCTCTGTTCCGAATTCGTAAAGCGTTTCGATACAATCTTGGAGCGACCAAATGTTTCCGAAGCCCGCATCAGATACTGCCACTAACTCAGCGCACATGGTATAAGGCATGATCGGGAAGTTCAAACCCTCGTAGCGTCTCGGCATTGTCATGCCGTTCAATCCGGCAGCCACCATCGCTTCGAGGTTTCGCTGCGTGCCGGAAGCGTAACGCACGCGATCTCCTTCGTGATGTGGGCCTTCTTGGTCCACGCCTTCCGCGTTGTCAGCCACAATCGTGCCGGCAATCTCACCAACAATATCGAGTGTGCGATCATAATTGTCCATAGCATCTTCGAAATCCAAAGGTGCCGTATCATAAGTTGCCTTGTCGCGAAAATCGCGTTCCTTCAGTTCTACGATACGCTGCATCAATGGGTGGCGCAGTTCGAACCGGAGCTCAGGATGATCCGTATAATGATTTGCCATTGTCTGTCTGAATATAATTATTTGTTGTGCGCTTTGTAGAATTTGATGAGTTTCGGAACCACCTCTTCCACCTTTCCTTCGATAACGTAGTCGGCCAACTCATTGATCGGGGCCTTTGCATCCGTGTTGATGGAAATAATGATTCCGCTCTCCTTCATACCGGCCACATGCTGGATGGCACCGGAAATACCACAGGCGATATACACTTTAGGACGCACGGTAACCCCAGTTTGTCCGATCTGCAAATCGTGATCACAGAAGCCGGCATCCACTGCTGCGCGGCTTGCGCCCACCTCTCCATGAAGTTCTGCAGCCAACTGGCGCAACAAATCGAAGTTCTCCTTCGATCCCACACCATAACCTCCGGCGATGACAATGGGGCGCCCTTCAAATTATTCTTTGCCTTTTCTACGTGACGATCTAAGACCCTCAACGACGTAGTCTTCCGGCTTCACGAATGCATCAACGTCCTCATAAACTACCTGGCCTTGATAGTTCTCGTCGAGAACCTCGGCTTTCATCACGCCGGAACGCACGGTTGCCATCTGCGGACGATGATCGGGATTGATAATCGTGGCCACAATGTTACCACCAAAGGCAGGACGAATTTGATAGAGCAAGTTTTGATAGCTCTTTTTGTTCTTCTTGTCCTCATAATCGCCGATTTCTAAGGCCGTACAGTCGGCAGTAAGTCCACTGGTGAGCGTAGAACTAACGCGCGGCCCCAAGTCACGACCGATGGAAGTGGCTCCCATCAAGCAAATCTGCGGCTGTTCGCGTTCAAACAAGTGCACGAGCACTGCTGTGTGCGGACGAGTGGTGTAAGGCGACAGACCCGGTGCGTCGAAAACGTGCAAAACGTCCACGCCATAGGGAAGAATCTGCGACTCGACCTTGCCTTTTACATCATGACCAGCTACTATCGCTTCTAATTTGACGCCCAGCTCAGAAGCCAATTTGCGTCCTTTGGTGAGGAGTTCGAAACTTACCTCTTCAATTTGCGTACCTTCCAGTTCGCAATATACAAATACACTGTTCATGTGCTTATCCTATTGTGTGGCTATCCAGCAGTTCAACGATCAATTGTTCGACGTCCGCATCGCTTCCCGTAAGGGTTCGGCTTTCCTTGGTGGCAAACACCACATTCTGCACCGTCTTCACCTTCGTAGGCGAACCGGCCAAGCCACATTGGGCAATGTCGGCATCAATATCTGCCGCTCCCCATCGTGTAATGGTCAGGTAAGGTTTGCGAGCGTACTCCTCTGCGTAAGGCATGTCCGCTTTCTGCTCAGCCGGTGCGAGTGCACGCTTGTATTTCATCATCAATTTTGCGTTGCGCGGGCGGCAAGGCGCAGCCGATCCCGTCACCGTCAGCAAAACAGGCAGCGGAGCCTTCACTCGCTCCACGCCACCGTCAATACGACGCGTAACCGTTACGCTCTTTTCGTCGAGTTCTTCCACTTGCTCAACGTAGGTCACCTGATCAATATCCAGCTTTTGTGCCACTTGCGGCCCCACTTGTGCAGTGTCACCGTCGATAGCTTGGCGACCACCAATGACCAAATCGACGTGCCCCATCTTGCGAATCGTCTGTGCCAGCACATAAGATGTAGCCAATGTATCGGCACCTGCCAGTGCACGATCCGTAACCAACACCCCACCGTCGGTACCGCGGAACAAGCCTTCACGGATCACCTCGGCCGCCTTGGGCAACCCCATGGTCACAATCTGGATTTTTGTACCCGGATGCGCATCCTTAATGCGCAGAGCCAGCTCAAGGCATTCAAATCCTCCGGATTGAAAAATTGCCGGCAGCGCTGCACGGTTCACCGTGCCCTGTGGCGTCATGGCATCCTTCCCCACATTGCGGGTATCGGGCACCTGTTTAGCCAAAACTACAATGTTGAAAACTCATTTTTGCGTGTTTCGATAAAACGATAATAGGTTTAGAAAAGCACTTCCTCGCCACAGCTCACAGAGCATGCGGCGAGGAAGTTTCGTTGTCAAAGGTCGTTGCGTTTGATCTCGCCGTTCTGCATCACGAAAGTGAGCTGCTGATCAGCGTCAAACATAATGATATCGGCGTCATATCCGTTTTTAATGAAGCCTTTTCTGTCGTCAATGCCCATAAATCTCGCAGGCATCTCTCCGATCATGCGGCAAGCGTCTGCCATGGGAATGCCGGCTTGCTGCACAGCCGTGCGCACAAGGCGATCCATGGTCGAAATAGAACCGGCCAATGCACTGCGATCCTTAAGTTTGCACACGCCATCTTCGATGATTGTGCGCGGATCGATGATACCGGGATCGACATCGCTGCCCGGTTCAATCGCACTCACCGCCAGCGAATCGGTGATGAAGCACATGTGATCCACGCCTTTCGCGTTGTAGATCTCGCGCATCAAGACAGGGGGCACGTGGATTCCGTCGGAAATCACTTCGACATTGAAATCTTCGAGCGCAAATACGCTCTCCACAAACCCCACCTTCTTGAATTCGCGATCCTTGCGCAACATACTCATTGCGTTGGTGAAGTGAGTGGCCAGGCGCACACCGGCTTTATATGCGCGCAACACGTCTTCCCACTCGCCGTCCGTGTGCGCAATCGAGGGCACACAGTCGTTTTTCACGCAGCGCTTGAAAAACTCTTCGGCACCGGCAGTTCGAGCGGCATCCCAGCGTTTAATGCAACGCGTCGAGGCAAAGATGTCTCATATTCTTCGGGATCGGGGTTGCGAATGATGTCAGGCATCTGTGCACCGGCCTTTTTCAGGTTGAAATACGGTCCTTCGAGGTGCAAGCCCATCACCGGACTTCCCGGTTCGGCCATCAACTTTTCGCAAGTCACGATGGCTTTGTCGATCCATTCTCGGTAACTGGAGGAGAGGGTGGGGAAAATGGCTGTCGTCCCGTGCTGCATGTGTGCTCACTGCCGTACGGAAGGCTTCTTCGTACCTTCCATGAAGTCACGGCCGCCACCGCCATGGATGTGCAACTCAATACCTCCCGGTACGATGTCGCATCCCCTTGGCATCGATTTGCTTTGCACCTTCGACGGGCAAAGCATTGTTCGAAACGGCCAAGATCTTACCATCTTCCACGACGATGCTTTCCGTCGTTGAGCCAACCTTCCGCCGTCAGGATGCGTCCATTGGATATCTGCTGTAGCATGATTATAGTTTGTGGATATGAAACAAAAAGAATGCGCGCGCCACAACGATTTTTGGCAGCCAAATGGCCTATCGCACCAGTCTCTTCGATTTTTGCTCGTCGAATACCCACTGGGTACGAATAGAAAACGTGCGACTCGCAGGGCAAATATAGTACTTTCTTTCTTAAAATAGCGCGACGCACTTCACAAAATGAGTATACACTACAATATTCGCCCTGCTGCCACGTTATAAGTAGCGTATGAACGTTCATTCTCTCACGCTTCTTCTGCTCAGTTCGGCCCTATCCCTGTTCCTCTCGTGCGAAACAGCCGAGAAAAGCCAACGCCGCGCAGAACAAGCCCTTCGAATCGGCGAATACGCCGAAGCCGCCGATGCCTACAAGACGGCCTATCGCCTAACCCCCGCCACAGACAAAGCGGCGCGGGGGCGCCTTGCGTTTCTCATGGGCGAATGCTACCGGCGCTATGGCAACTCGGCACGTGCATTGGCAGCCTACCGCAATGCAGCCCGATACAAAAACACAGATTCCACCCTGTTGCGCGAAGAAGGCGCCATGATGTTGCTCAACGGCGACTACAAAAATGCCCTCTCCGCCCTCAAAGACTATGTGGCAGCCCATCCCGAAGATTTTGTGGCACTGCGTGCATACAATGGTGCGCAAGAAGCTCCGACACGTCGGGCAAAAAGGTTCCTCTACACCGTCAAACCCGCCGCATTGTTCAACAACAATCGCACCGACTACGCTCCCCTCATTACTATAGAGGGAAAGACCGCCAACTTTACTTCACCACGACGCGCACGGCCGCACTCGGCAATCAACTTTCCCGGCATCACCGGGCTCAAAACGGTGACATTTACGTGGCCAGCGTCGACGAAAAAGGAAATTGGAAACGTCCCGACCCCGTAACGCCTGTCAACACGCCCGACGACGAGGGCGCCGTTTGCTTTTTCGCCCGACGGCAAAACCATGTACCTCACCGTTTGCACCACCCATCCCCAATATCCGCGGCCGGCCCGCATTTACACGTCCACTCGCGCCGATGCCTCGTGGAGCAAAACCCCAGCCCCTCGAGTTGATCTCCGACACGTTGTCCAACATTGCCCAGCCCGCCGTCTCACCCGACGGTCGATGGCTTTATTTCGTTTCGGACATGCCCGGTGGGGAAGGGGAGACCGACCTTTGGCGTGCCGAACTTAAAGGCAACAAAGACTCCCGCATCGTCGAAAATCTCGGCCCTCAACTCAACACACCGGGACGTGAAATGTTTCCCACCTTCGGCCCGACGGCACCTCTATTTCTCATCCGACGGACGGGGAGGAATGGAGGACTCGATCTCTTTCGTGCCAAAGAAGACACCTTAACCGCCGCTGGACCGTAGAACCTTTGCCCTCTCCCCTCAATTCTCAAGGCAATGACTTCGGCATGACCTTCGACGGCCTCCACAACCGTGGATTCTTCTCCTCGTCGCGCAGCACCGGCGGCCGAGGATGGGACAAACTCTACGAATTTTCCTATCCGGAAAACCTCCTCACGGTCAAGTGTGGTCTACGAACAAGACGGCTACGAACTCCCGCCGTCGGCGCAAATGATCGGCAGCGACGGGACGAATCTCAAACTTCCCGTCAAGCCCGACGGTTCTTTTTGAGCAGACTGTCTCGCCCGGCGTCGACTATGTTTTCCTCGCCGCCTGCCAAGGCTATCTCAATGCGCCCAACCGCCTGCACGTCGACTCCATCGACCGGCCGCACCAATACGTGTTGCAGTTTCCGCTCCCCTCGATGCACATCCCCGTTCTCGTGCGCAACGTCTTTTATGCCTTCAACAGTGCCGAAATCACCCCGGAATCTTCCGCAGCACTCGATCGCCTGACGAATCTGCTGAAGGAAAAATCCGCACATCACCATCGAACTGGCGGCCCACACAGACTACAGAGGCGCAGACGCCTACAATCTGCAACTCTCCCAGCGCCGCGCCGAAAGTGTGGTGCGCTATCTCACAGCCAAAGGCATTGATGCGGCACGCCTTGCGCCGAAAGGCTATGGAGAGACCATGCCCAAGATCGTAAACAAGAAACTTCTTGAAACTTATCCCTTCCTGCACGAAGGAGACACTCACCGAGGCCTATATCATGCGTCTCACACCCGAACAACAGGAAGTTTGTAATGCCCCTGAACCGCAGAACTGAATTCCGCGTTCTGCGCACCACCCTATGGACTCTACGACAAAAACGGACAACCCACCCGGCAGCACCGCGACGCCAACTCTCCTCCGAGCAAAAAGCCGATAGCGATGAGTTTGGAATACGTGGAATAGCCAAGATTTCCTCGTAGATAAAAATCTCCCCTCAATGCTCCCGTCCCTGAGCCCTGTCTCGAGACGGGGCTTTCGCTTTTTTCTCTTCGCTCGTCCGGATCAATTTACACCCAACTCCTTCAAAACGACGCTCTTTCCCCGGAGCTGACACGCACGCCGCCGAAGCACCCAGAAAACGAGGGGAGGAAACACACAAAAAGAAGGGACTTTTGCTCAAAACAAGGGAAGAAATGAACAAAAACGGGGAACTAAATTCCACAATATCGGCTTCGGTTCGCTCAGCCCCAACAACTGCATCCTCCGCACATAGCGCCCCTTCCTCCCGTTTTTCACCAACCGACCCCACCTCTCGACAGGGAACAGCACAAAGCAAAAAGCGAGACAACCAACAAATCAAACATAAGACAGAATTATCCGGCGAAACACTTTGATTATCGCGCTGTAAGCCGTAACTTTGCAGTAATGAACGAGCTTTCTCCATACCTCCGCAAGCTGTTGCTGGAACATGATTGTGCAATCATTCCAGATTTCGGCGGTTTCGTGATGCAGCGCCACGCAGCGCGTCACGCAACTGCGGATCAACAGATGCTCCCGCCGTCGAAAACGGTGGGCTTCAACGCGTTGCTTCGCACAGAAGACGGCTTTATTGGCCCACGAGGTATGCAAGTCTCGCCACATTTCTTACGCCCAAGCCGCAGATTTCGTGCAACAATGCGTCCGCGACATGAAGCGCGATTTGATGCGCGGCCTTGAAGTGAAATTCGACGGGGTGGGGTGCATCCAACTCAGCACAGACGGCAATTACGATTTCCGTCCCGAGCCGCAAATCAACCTGGCACCCGAATACTATTTCCTCACGTCCTTTGCGCTCAAGGAGATTCCCAAGACTGAAGAGGTAAAGCCCCTCGAAACGTCCCTCACACACCGGACGGTGCAACCGCGGAGCAACCGAATTCACCGAACGTGGAAACAGCCTCACGCGAACAACAATTCACCACAGCGGATGCTCCCCATTTTTCCCGCACGGCTTATCGCGCTTTCGCCGCCATGTTTGTCATCGCCTTGTGCTTCTTCTGGTCCATTCCCCTGAACCGCAACAACCAGTTCCCGAGCACTAAGGCCAACACGGAGATGTTCGCACAATTGCCGCAAATGAAAGTTGTGGGCGAGGTGCTTTCATCCATTTCGGGCGAAGAAACTCCACCGCCTACGCAGCAACGTCTCGGCGCAGAAGCCTTGCTCGACGAAAAAGAAACAGACAGCGTCAAACGACAAGCGCGAACATCTACAGATACTGCACCCGTCGCCGCGGAAAAGCCGCAACCGGCTGAAAAAAAAACACCGCGACCGATGAGCAAGGTGGCTACGCTCTCATACTTGCCAGCCAAACCACACGAGAAGGTGCACTGCGACTTGTGAATCACCTCCAACAACAAGGGTATAAGACCGCACGTGCTCAGGTGTTTAATGGCATGTCGCGCGTGCTCGTTGGGCATTTTGCCACGCGCCAAGCGGCCAAACAGGCTCTCGCAGCCGGTCGCAACCACAACAGTGCCTTTGCCGAGGCGTGGATCACCAAAGAGTGACATCCTCCTCGACAAATTCTTAGTTCAATTCAACGGTTGTTTCCCCACTTCTTTCCACCTCCATGAAAAGAATCCGCTGTCCGAAATGCGACGAACCCATTTTGTTCGACGATTCGCTCTACACTCCCGGCCGCACCCTCGTATTTGAGTGCCCTTCCTGCCGCAAACAATTTAAGATTCGCGTAGGTGGGAAAGTGCTCACGACGCAAAAACACCGCCGCGTTCGGCACAACGCCGGAACCGGAGGAGAAACCTGCGGTGGGATATCTCGTTGTTTTGGAAAAACGCCTTCCACCTTCGCCAGATCGTCCCCCTTCACGAAGGGGAAAACCGCATCGGCCGTCACGTAAAGGGCACTAAAGCCGAAGCCGCCTTCAAAACGGTGGATCCGAGTGTGGACGAAACACACTGCGCCATCAAGGTGAGCCGCACGAAAAGCGGACGCCTGCTCTTTGTCTTACGCGATGGCCCGTCGGGCACGGGGACTTTTTCACATGAACGAACTGGTCGGCGTGAAAGAGCGCGTCAATCTCGCCGAAGGCTCCATCATTACGATTGGCGCAACCACCATGATACTCCCATGAAGGCACGCCTCCGGAAGAAGAATAATCTTCAATTTCTTGCCTTATGAAAAACTTTTTCTTGCTGTTTTTCCTCATTTTGACTCCCTTCCTGCGGAGCCATGCGCAAGCCGTGGCCATCAACGACACCACCCGTGCTTCCTTTTACTGTGAAGCTGAGGGGATACGCATCTACCTCGACATGGGAAAAGAAAGTCTCACCGTGCCGGGCATGTCCTTTCTCGGACCGGTACATGCCTACATGGCCGGTAGAATCTACGGCGTGTGGATGCTCACCAAAAGCGAGCGCAAAGGAGGGACGGTCATCCTGCGTTTCACAAACGACATCGGCTCTGACTCACAAACTGTTGAGCTCAAACCACTGCCCAACGGCACCTATCAATACACTGCCCTCGAAGGAAACAATGTGCGACGCGTGCAAGGTCGGAAGTTGGTCAAAGTTCCCGACACAATGATCATGAAACGATCGCCGATCTGAACACACAGTTCGTTCTCCCTCACCTTTTCAACCTAAAACTACGACACGCCGAGCGCGTGCTCCCAAGCTCTACCCAATAGCCCATGACTGACGGCTTTCTGCGCGTAGCTGCCGCCGTACCTCGCGTACAACTGGCGGATATCAGCGCCAACACACAAGAAATCGAGAAACTTATGGTGGCCGCCGAAGGCAAGGATGTGGAAATCCTTTGCTTTCCCGAGCTGTGCATCACGGGTTACACGTGCCAAGATCTCTTCGCACAACAACTGTTGCTCGAAGAAGCAGAGCACGCCCTGATGAAAATACTCGAACTGAGCCGCAATCTGCAGGTCACAACGCTGGTGGGACTCCCATTTCTACCATCGGGGCATGCTATTGAACTGTGCTGCGGTTGTACAAAATGGGAAATTGCACGGATTGGTCCCCAAAACCTACATTCCCAACTACAAAGAATTCTACGAACGGCGTTGGTTCACCTCGTCGACGGATTTACACGAAGCAGAAACCATACGTTTCTGCGGCCAATCCGTACTACTCAGCACACAGCAGCTGTTTAAGCATCGCGACACGACGTTCGGCATAGAAATCTGCGAAGATTTGTGGGCGCCGATCCCGCCGAGCAATCGTGCAGTCCTGGAAGGTGCTGAAATCATCTTCAATCTTAGCGCGTCAAACGACCTTGTTGGTAAGAATGACTACGTGCGCAATCTTGTCACCGGGCAAAGCGCGCGCTGCCATTGCGCATACGTCTGCTGCCGGCTGCGGATATGGCGAAAGTACACAGGACGTAGTATTCGGCGGCAAGGCGTTCATCGCAGAAAATGGTCGTCTTCTCGCTGAAGCACACCCGTTCTCGACAGAAAGTCAGCTGGTTTTTCACGGAAGTGGACCTGGATATTTTGCGCAGTGAACGACAAAACAACACTTCCTTCGGACAATGCGCCGGCCTCTTCGCGCAATCACAACATTATGCGCTGAAAGAACTCAGCCAAGGGCAAATGAAAGACGGAAACTTCGAGTTGACGCGCCCCATTCCGGCTCTTCCGTTTGTGCCTCGTCCCGAAGAATTCGATATCCGCAGCAACGAAATCCTAAGCATCCAGACTTTCGGTCTCGCACGCCGCATCGAACACACTCACAGCAAGCACGTTGTGATTGGAGTCAGCGGAGGATTGGATTCGACTTTGGCCTTATTGGTCTGCGCCAGCGCGTTTGATCTTCTCGGCTTGGATCGACGTGGAATTATCGGGGTCACAATGCCCGGATTCGGCACAACCGACCGCACATACGACAATGCAATTCGCCTCATGAAGGCACTTGGCATCACACTGCGCGAAGTAAACATCGGAAAAGCCGTAATGCAACATTTTTCCGACATAGATCACGACGCATCCCTCCGCGATGTCACGTACGAGAACGCACAAGCGCGCGAACGCACGCAAATTTTGATGGACATTGCCAACCAAACCACTGGGTTTTGTGGTGGGTACCCGGCGATTTGTCGGAATTGGCGCTCGGATGGGCCACCTACAATGGCGACCACATGTCGATGTATGCCGTCAACTCCTCCATCCCCAAAACGCTCATCCGCCCCTTAATCCGGCATTGGGCGCAACAAATTCTCAAAGACGACCAAGTTTGTGCAACAACCCTGCTTGACATCGTCGACACCCCATCAGTCCCGAACTGCTTCCCGCAGACGAGCACGGAAACATCTCGCAAATCACCGAAGATCTCGTAGGGTCCCTACGAACTCCATGATTTCTTCCTCTATTACACCCCTGCGCTATGGTTTCCGGTCTACGAAAATTTTCCATCTCGCCTGTCAAGCATTCAACGGCAACCAATCGATTGCCTACGCTCCCGAAACCATCGCACAATGGCTCCGCACTTTCTTCCGCCGCTTCTTCAACCAACAGTTCAAACGTAGCTGCCTTCCCTGACGGTCCCAAGGTGGGAAGTTGCTCGTTGTCTCCAAGAGGCGACTGGCGAATGCCTTCGACGCCTCCGCCAACGATGGTTGCGCGAATGTGACAAACTTTGTCCCACAAAAGAGTGAAACCATGAGTACCTTCACCGCAAGAACTCTCCTGCTTTCCTTCTTGTTTCTCCTCACCGGAGCGATGCTTTTTGCTCAATCACAGGAGGAAAAGCCCACAAGCTACGCAAGGGTGGAGCTGTCCACCACACCAAAAATACGTCGGCGACAGCTGTTTGGTGAGCATTGTCCCTCTACGGCAACCGCCCTTTTGTGGAGTTCAAAAACGAAAGCCTCCCGCACACCGGCGCATCAAAGGAGGAACTTTTACGCTGGATCGGCAACGGCAATGTGAATGACCAGGAACAAGTGAACGACAATGGGCGCGTGATGTCTCGCTTTCGTCGCGCAACAATACGTATTACGGTGTGAATCAGCGGAAAACTACTCATTCCGTCACAAAAGTTCAACATCCAATTGGGTACCTACGCTGTAGAAGAGAACCCATACGACTTTTTCGCTCCCACACGCCTACGCCTCATTCGCCGCACGCGGTCAGCACCAAAAGTCCCCAACAAACGCTCGAAATAACGGAGCGCTCCCAAACGCACCACCCGCGAAGTGATGCGCTCCGGGCAGCAAGTAATATAAATCTCTCAGAACGACAAAGAAATGATCATCGCAGTAGATTTCGACGGCACGATTGTCGAGCACAGATACCCGGCCATCGGCAAAGAGCTCCCATTCGCCACCTCAACCCTCCGCCAACTCATGGAAGATGGGCACCGCCTCATCCTCTGGACCGTGCGCGAAGGCGATCTTCTCCAAGAAGCTGTAGACTTCTGCGAACAGCGCGGAGTAAGCTTCTTTGCCGTCAACAAAGACTTCGAGGAAGAAGACGGAACAGGCAAGCATTTTTCGAGAAAAATCAAAGCCGATCTTTTCATAGATGACCGCAATGTCGGAGGTTTGCCCGACTGGCCGACCATTTACGCCCTCATAAAGAAGAAAATGAACCTTCGGGATTTTCTGATCTCCGAAGAAATCATCGAACCTCCCGTCAAGAAAAAAAGGATGGTGGCCCTTTTTCAAGCCCAAACACTTGGGGGAGTCGGCGCGAAAGCATGCACGCAACGATTGACCAAAAGCACACAAAAAGCCGCAAGTCCCGCTCAACCTCACAAAACAAGCCAACTTTTCACCAAAAAAGTCGGGTAGTGCTTTGTGCACTCCCGACTTTACTGTATTTTCGCGAGCATACATTATATAATTGCATATGTCACACCCCAAAAAGCATCTGGGCAAAGCTAATTGCACCAATTGTCTGGATCTTCCGTGCGCCGGTGCGCTTGTGGCGTTGGTATAAATCTCTTTACCAGGGCGCACCTTGGTGGAAGAAGCTGGGCATCGGTTTCTTCTCCTTCATTTTTCATCCTCTTCACCTGCTTTTGCCATTCAGATCAACCTCTTTTTGGCTTTTTCAGGGCGCTCTCCTTCGCTCTCCAGCATCATGCATCCGAAAAATGCCGCCGCATCCGAGGTTTATTCTTCCGACGGCAAACTCCTTGGCAAGTTCTTTTAGCGAAAACCGAACGCCGGTTCCCTACGATTCCATCGCACCGGCCTTTGTTCACGCCCTCATTTCAACTGAGGACGAGCGCTTCTACAGCCATCATGGTGTGGACTTTGTCGGTGCTGCCGGTGCAATGAAAGACGCCCTGCGCGGACATGCGCGAGGAGCCTCCACCATCAGTCAGCAGCTCGTCAAGAACATGTTCCGCGTGCGCACAGAATACTCAACAGGCCTGCTCGGCTACATTCCGGGCGTGAAGATTCTGATCATGAAGCTCAAGGAAATGATCATTGCCACCGAGTTGGAAATGTTCTGCACCAAGAATGAGATCCTCACCATGTATGCCAACACGGTAGACTTCGGATCTAACGCCTACGGCATCAAGACAGCGGCAAAAACCTACTTCAATACGACGCCCGCCAAGCTCAAAACCGAAGAGGCCGCCGTATTGGTAGGACTACTCAAAGCCACTTCGGCCTACAACCCCAAGAGCAATCCCCGCAGTGCCCTGCAGCGTCGCAACGTTGTGCTGCACAATATGTACACACACGGCAGCCTCACGCAAGCAGAGTACAACACACTCAAGGATAAGCCCATCGAACTGAAATTCAGTGTGGAGAGTGCCTACGACGGCAACGCACTTTACTTCCGTCAAGCGGTGGCCGAAGAAATGAAAGCGCTCACTCCCGACCTCGATCCCTACAAGGACGGCCTGAAGATCTACACGACAGTAGACAGTCGCATGCAGCGATACGCCGAAGAAGCCGTGAGCGAACAAATGCGTAACGTGCAAAAAGAACTTCGAAGCCCACTGGGGAAATCAAGATCCCTGGGTGGACGAGAAAAACCAGCCCATCCCCAATTTCTTGCAGGAGAAGTTGAAACAAACCGACGCTTACAAAATGCTATCGGCGCGGCATCCTGAGGATCCGGGTCGCGTGCTTGAGATTCTCAACACGCCCCATCCCGTGAAACTCTTCACCTACGACGGTCCTATTGAGCGTGTGATGTCGTCAGTCGACTCCCTTCGTTTCATGCTCCACTACATGCACGCCGGTTTTGTAGCCATCGAACCTCAAACCGGCGAAGTAAAAGCCTATGTCGGCGACGTGGATTTCAATACCTGGCAACACGACAACGTCAGCGCCACGCACCAGCCGGGTTCGACGTTCAAACTCTTCGTCTATGCCACGGCTATCAAAAATGGGTTGGCTCCCTTCTGACGCACGACTGCAAGATTCATACATACGAATGAACGTAACGGACGAGAATGGGAAGCCCTCCGTGTGGACTCCCCACAACGCCAACGGACGCTTCTCGGGTGCCAAACTTTCTCTCCGCACGGCATTTGCACAAAGCGTGAATACCATCGCAGTCAAGCTCGGTCAAGAAGTTGGCATCAGCAATGTCATCAAAACAGCCCAAGACATGGGCATCAAAACCGAATTGCGCGATGCCCCTCCCTCCCGCTCGGAGCCAGCGACGTGAATCTCACCGATTTGGTCGGCGCCTACGCAAGTGTGGCCAACTGCGGCGAGCACAATAGCCCCTACACGATCGAGAAAATCGAAGATTCTGACGGAAAAGTGGTGTATGAGCATCATCGCGACGTGCATACCGTGCTCAATCCCCAAGAAGCTTACTACATGCAGGCGCTTCTGAACGCCAGCGTCAGTGATGCGGGTGGAACGTCCCAGAGTCTGGTCAGTCCCTCCTACATCGGACAGTGGTATTGGAACAAGAGTCTCGACGTCGGCGGAAAAAAACCGAACTTCCAACTCGCACGCCGATGCATGGTTTGTGGGCGTGACGCCGAAACTCGTAGGCGGTGCCTGGGTAGGCGGAGAATACCGCCAAATACACTTCCGATCCGGCGCGCTCGGGCAGGGTTCTCGCACAGCGCTTCCCATCTTTGGTTTGTTCATGCGCAAAGTTTTGTCCGATCGCACCCTTGCGCCGAAATATCTTGCAAAATATCCGGTGCCTGAAGGCATCAATCCGGCAGATATTGCCCAACACGACGAACCGGTACAGCGGCATGAGGAACCCAAAGACTCATTAGTCGATCCGGATGGCCCCTATAAGAACCTGGAAGAAAACGCGAACCAAGAGTCGAACAGCGATAGATCGACAGAGCCATCGGGCGATAAGCCGCATTCCTCACAAGATGTAGCTGAACCGTCCGGAAACACCCCGCAACAATCGGCAGGCCCCGGCACAACGCACCAAGAGAACCAAGGCAACAAGACGCCCTGAAACAAAAGACGAAAGCCGCTCCGAAAAGGAATAAAAGCGATGACGTCTTCAATTAACACCGGTGATCAGTTACGACAATCCCCATTTCTCATCTCAAGAAATGGGATTTTTGTACCTCCTCATACCAACTTCGAAAAACAACGGAGCCCTCGTTCGCCCCCACGGCGCTTCTTCGCCCCCACGCGCACGCAGCTCAGAAAAACGCCCAATTTTTTCGAGGATTCTCCCCGCTTTCTCGTAAAATCTCGGAGTTTCCCAATAAAGCTACGAACAATTGGAGCGTCGTCCCATATTTTTCTCCACGCACGAAAGGGAAAGCTTGGCAATGTGCCTTAAAAACCACTATATTTGCACAACTCATCATGCGCTTACAAGCACAAAAATCATATAGACCTCATCAATTATGAACAAAAAGCTCCTCCTACTCTCTGTACTCTTGCTCACCGCAGTCGTAGGTTTGCAAGAATAAATCCAACAACTCCGCCTCGCAAGGTTCAAACAGCGACAGCACCGAACAAGTATCAACGGACGAAGCGGCAGAAGGCACTTCGCAAGCTCAAATTCGCCAAGTAGATCCCGCGCTAAGCGGGAGCGACGCTTTGAAAGCCATCAAGAAAAAAACTACAAAAGGCAAAGTTGCGTTTTTCGATTTCTGGGCGACTTGGTGCCCTCCCTGCCGAGCAGCGATGCGCGAAGTGGATCAAATCAAACCCGAACTCCAAAAACAGGGCGCAGTCTTCGTCTACATCACCGGCGAAACCTCTCCGGAAGAAGAGTGGAAGAACAGTTTGACGGAGATCCACGGAGACCACTACCGGCTGACAGACAAGCAGTGGCAAGAAATCAGCAACGATCTGCACATTCCCGGCATTCCCGTTTACTTCCTTCTGAATCGTAAGGGAGAAATGGTCTTCTCAACTTGACAGAAGGCGGCTACCCGAGCAACGACGTGGTGAAAAAGGTCATCACTCAAGCTCTCAACCAGAAATAAGTCACATGCTGCTCACCAAAATGCTCCAAACCTTTGGAGAATACCTTGTACTCATGGGGCGCGTCTTCTCGCGTCCCGAGAGACTTCGCATGTTTTGGAAACGCTACGTGAAGGAAATGGCCGCCCTTGGGGTAGATTCGATCATTATCGTCTTGCTCATCTCATTTTTCATCGGCGCCGTTATCTGCATCCAGATCAAACTCAACATCGAAAGCGCTTGGATGCCAAAATGGGTGAGTGGCTACGTCACACGTGAGATCATGTTGCTGGAATTCTCCTCATCTATCATGTGTCTCATCCTTGCCGGAAAAGTTGGCTCCAATATTGCCTCTGAAATTGGCACCATGCGTGTGACACAACAGATCGATGCACTCGAAATCATGGGGGTGAATTCTGCCTCCTACGTGATCTTGCCCAAAATAGTCGGCATGCTCACCATGATCCCCCTGCTCGTCATCTTTTCTACCACGAGTGGCATCGTAGGTGCCTATGCCACAGCCTACATCGGGCACATCATCACACCGCCCACCTCACCGAAGGCATTCAGTACGACTTTAACCAATGGTATTTCTGGATGGGAGTAATCAAAAGCTTCTTCTTTGCTTTCATTATCGCCACGGTTTCGGCTTTCTACGGCTATCGCGTCGAAGGCGGCTCCGTCGAAGTGGGAAAAGCTTCCACTGATGCCGTCGTTAGCTCCTCCATGCTCGTCCTCTTTTCCGACCTCTTCCTCACACAGCTGCTCTCATGATTCAACTTCTCGACCTTTGCAAATCATTCGAAGACAAAGAGGTGCTCAAACACATCGATTCCACTTTCGAAGCCGGGAAAACGAACCTCATCATCGGGCAATCGGGCTCGGGAAAGACGGTTTTGATGAAATGCATTGTAGGGACTCTTGTCACCCACCTCGGGCCAGATCCTCTACCACGGGCGCAATTTCGTGAATATGAAGAAGCGCGAGCAGGGTAATGCTGAGACGCGAGATGGGAATGGTCTTCCAATACTCGGCTCTCTTCGACAGTCTCACCGTAGAAGAGAACGTGATGTTTCCGCTCGACATGTTTTCCGACGAAAGCTACAAGGAACGTCGACGCCGTGCGCAGTATTGTCTGGATCGTGTGAACTTGTCAGATGCCGGCGGCAAATTTCCGGGAGAAATCTCGGGCGGTATGCAAAAACGTGTGGCCATCGCGCGCGCCATCGCCCTGAAACCCAAATATCTCTTCTGCGATGAGCCAAACTCCGGCCTCGATCCCAAAACTTCTCTCGTGATCGACGAATTGATCCACTCCATTACTCACGAAGACGGGACAACCACCATCATTAACACCCACGACATGAATTCCGTCATGGGCATTGGCGAGCACATCCTTTATATTTACGAGGGACATCGGGAGTGGGAAGGCACAAAAGACGAGGTGATGAATGCAGACAATGAGCGTCTCAACAGTTTCATCTTTGCTTCTGATCTCTTCCGCCAAATTAAAGACAAACAGCCTCAAGCTGCTAAATAAGAACTACGCATTGCGCTAATGCTTCTCCCCAATATGCTTAACACGCTCACAGTCTGGCTCATCGAAAAGGCATTCTATGCGGCACCGCTCGCCGTTCTGCCTTTGTTGAACGCGAACGCACGCATGGACATTGTGGATCTGTACCGAAGTAAACAGCCCGCTGTTGTAGAAAATGCGATGGGAGGGGAGAGCAGACTACGGAGAATCGACAATCACCACCTTGCAATTCAACTTACTCCCGTGTCACGCTGGGAGATGCAACTACTTCCCGACAGTTCTATTGAGGTGCGCCACACCTATATGGCGACTGACACAGTAAGCTCCACAAGTCTTTACGACAAACACTGGAAACTACTTTGCAAAGACCGGAAATAAGCTTCTCCGGCTCCCCGCCGCAGAAGGCTTAACTGCCAAAATAAGGGCCAAAACTTCGTATTCTCGTCCTACTTGCACGAAGGCGATTCCTAATCGCTGCAACTGTCGAAGAGAGAACGACGAAGTTTTGGCCTTTATTGTCCTCGGGCGAATGAAAACGAGCCTGCCTAATGCCGCTTCACGTAACGAATGCCCTGATACAGGTGGCTCAACATCGGAAAGAAGTGACACAATCGACGACGAGCCGAATCAAATGCGAAAGCAAAGCATCTGATCCAAGCAGAACTGCCATATTTGTAATAGCACAAGGCCCCTTTCGAACGTTGCACCCCGGCATCCACGTAGATCATGGAGCGTTTCAGCATCGTACTGGTTTCCACGATGCGTTCGGGGAAGTATTTGATTTTCAGCCCCGCTCTGAGTGCGTCAATGAGCCAAACTTCCTCTTCGCCGCAGGTAAGAAATTTAGTGCCGAGCCCAAATCTCTCGTCAAAAAGCAATCGATTCTGCACCTTCTCCCGACGAAAAACCATCTCAATGGTCGAAACGTCGTAGTCCGTGGGCACTTCCGTAAATTGGCGCGCCTCTTCCGGGTAACGCTTCAGCAATTTTCCAGTGTAAGTACTTGCTCTGAAAAATGCAACGTCCAATTCTGCGTCTTCGGAAAAGATTTTCTCGATGGTTTTCGGAGCGTCTTCGCTCAAACGAGAGTCATCATCTGCAAAAATCACCAGATCGGCCCTGGATAATTCCAAAGCATGGTTGCGATTGTTGGACAGCCCTTGGCCTTTATATACACTCAACACCACATCCCGACGCTGTTTCAAGACTTCAGGCACCAATTCCAAATAGCGTTCGTCCGTATATTGATAGGAAACCACGTAGCGCACGCCCTCCTGTTCGGGTCGTAACAAGTCGTCAATGCGGACAATTCCCTTATTGAGCGAGCAAATGAGTATGTCTAATGTCATAGTTCAAAAATTGATTGAGGGTTTTCACCACAAGTTCTGCTTCTTCGTCTGTCATCACGGGACTTATGGGCAAACTCAACTCCTCTGCAGCCCATTTTTTTCGGCCATGACAAAGTGCGTATCGCGAGAGAAAAGATGCGAAAGACACGGTTGCTGATGGACAGGCACGGGATAATGAATCAAAAGTCTCGATCCCTCTCTGTGACAAATAGGTTTGTAGTTGTGTTCTACGCGGACTTTTCAAAGCAAAACAAGTGGAAAAACATGTTCTTCTCCAACCTGCTGCGGCGTAGAGTAGGGGAGTTGAAATTGAGTAGGCCGAATATTTTCGATATAATATCGGGCGATCTGACGTCTTCGCTCGTTATCTTGGTCTAAAGAAGGCAATTTCTTCAACAAGAACGCGGCTTGTAGTTCGTCTAACCGACTGTTCATCCCGAGCCACTCGTGGTTGTATTTCTTACGTGCGCCGTAATTCCCCAAACACCGCACCCTTTCTGCCAAATCGCGATCGTCAGTGACCACCGCACCCCCATCTCCGAGCGCTCCAAGGTTCTTTCCTGGGTAGAAGCTGAAGGCGGCGGCATTTCCCCACGCACCGGCACGACGCCCCTCGCGCAGAGCCCCGTGTGCCTGCGCAGCATCCTCCAAGACAAAGAGGGAAAACTGCTTCGCGATGGAACAAATTTCATCCATATCTGCAAGTTTACCGTATAAATGCACGGGAATTATCGCACGGGTACGCTGATTCACAGCAGACTCCACGGCCTCCGGAGAAATCAATCCATCATCGAGCACTTCCACCACAACCGGACGTAAACCTGCGCGCACTACGGCCTGCGCAGTGGCCACAAATGTATGAGCCGGCACAATAACTTCAGCATTTTCCGGCCAACAATCCATTTCCTTCTTGGCTAACAATGAGAGTGTTAGTGCGTCCAATCCATTCGCCACGCCCACACAATGCCCAATACCGCAATAAGCAGAGAAAGCTTCCTCGAACTGTGCAGTGGCCACTCCGCGCAAATACCACCCGCTGTCCAAGACTTCGAAAAAGCATCGCGGAAAGAGGTGGAAAAATCGCGAATTTATTTTCGCCAAATCAAGAAAATGAACTTTGTTGCTCATACTATATTCAAAATATATTCATCATAGTTTACGCAGCTCCCCCGAACAATTCCTTCTGCGCAATCAACCCTTCATTAAGTACGCGCCCGTGAGATTCTGTTGAGATGCCGAAATCAAAAGAAATCCGTGTGAAGCCGCCTATCCCGTTCGCCCGAATATTCTCTATGAGCGTAACGAAAAGAAAGTCGAGCGCAGATAAAGTTCTCCCCAAAGGAGAGGCCGCGATGTACTGCGAATGCGCAACTCTTTGGGTCAAAAAGAGTAGGGTACCGCAAAGCATCTCTCCATCATGGGTGTGTGCTGTCACCAGACGGATGTTTTCAGGAAAACGCTCTATAAGCGTTTCGATTTCCTCGAAAGTGTGCACCGGTTTCACCCCGTGGCGTTCTACTAATGTCGCTTCCAACAAATTCCAAAACGCTCGAAGCGAAGCATCCATTCGGATCTCCAACCCCGATTTCTCCAATTTGTTCCGATGACGCTTGCGAGTTGACGAAAAATGAAGTGAGGAACGCAAATTTATCACTGTCGAAGCGGCGCGAGAATCCAATTTTGCTCCGAAACGAAAGAACCAATACAATTCCTCCTCGGAGGGACAAGTATGATAAATGTGGGGAATCGGACGTACCCGCAACGTTTCAATGTGCATGTCCGAATAATGGCTGATGACGGCCGTTAGTAGTTCGCCTATGTCGACAGTGTGCGCACGTTTCCCCAAGAGAAATCCGCCATACGTCAGTCCACCGTGACTTCGCACCTCCTTTTCATCAAGATGCAGGCTCGCAGGGAACAAAGCAAGCAATCTTTCTCGCTCATCATACAACAACAAAGATGCATCGACAAAGCGATCTTTGTGATAGTCCATGAATGCACGATTGAACAAGAAGGTTGCATTGCGAGAAGCACCGACAAATTCATTCCACGTGCCGCAGAACGACTCGTTGTACGGTTGAACAGAAATACGCGCCATACATTATGTTCAGTTATATCGCATTTTTTCGGAATTCCTCCCAACTTCTGAAGTAGCCCTCAGGTCTATAGGTCTCAGATGCGAAACAAAGTCCCTACAAAGTTAGGGGAAAAAAATCGTACAACCCGGCACCATACCATTGGGGGAATGACGATACCTCGATTAGGCAACGACAATTCTACAGTCAAATCTCGCGTCCCATCAGAAAGATCAATCTTCACCGCGCCCGAGACCGCATAAAGTACTTCGGCACACGTGCTATGCGCATGTCCTCCGCGTTCTGCCGCTTCGGGCACGCCTGTTAGCCAGAAAACTCGTCGGGCTTCAAAAGGTAGGCTGTCGCTTTCAGCCACAATGAGCTGCCCACGATCATCCGCATACAGAGGGAGATCAATAAAATCTACGCCTCTGGGGAACATCACCTTATTTTGATCTGGTTGTTTGGCCATATCTGCAAATAGCAGGGAAGGTAATTCCTCACCCTATACTAATCATAATACCTATTCTTAATTTTCTAAACGATTGCGCGAAAATACCTCGAAATACTCGGGCAGAGGGCGTTCGGCTGCCCCCAAGGAGAACTTGAAATCCCCGCACTTGTCATAAATTATTGGGGGATTTTCTTAGAAAACCGGGAGCTTTGTATTGAAATGCGAGAAACCTCAGCACAGCAATTCATTCATTCGCTGATCTCCCTCTCAAAAACCGATTATAACCCACAAGTCCTTGGTGGTAACTCCGAGCCCATACTCAATCGTCTACGTCGATCGTCCGTTCCAATGTGACTCTATATCTCAAGGCCGAACCATCGTATTTGGCTGATCCCATTTTTGCTGGGAAATTCTCTGTAAAAGACTGTCCCTTCCCAATTCCTGAAACTTCATACGAAGCCACCAATACAATATTGTAGCGCCCGGATTGACTGAACGTTATTGTATCTGTAGGTGCAGGGGTATGTTCGGTGTAAAGATTTGATTTGCCATATCGTTGCACCGCTTCAGCCGGACCACTAACTGTCCATTGATAGGTCACTTCATAGAGGTGCTTCCCCATTTTGCGCTGCGGCGCCTCAACCACAACCGACTTACCCACTTTGGGTAGCTCATTTTCGGCAAGTTTTAGCTGCAACGGTTCAAATCTGGGGAACTCTGCGGTGTATTTCTTGGCGTCGTCATCGCATGCCACGAGCGAGGCAAGCACAAAGAAGAGAGATAAACTCGTTTTTGTATTAATCATAATGTTCATGTCACAGAATTATTCAGTTGGATCACAGTTCGCTCAGCGCCTTAAATAGCTGCTGCGTCGGCAAACCAACCACGTTGGTATAAGACCCTTCGATAGATTCAACTGCTGCCAGCCCAATCCATTCTTGAATGCCGTACGCGCCGGCCTTGTCAAAGGGAAGGAAACTTCGCATATAGTAGTCAATCATTTCCTCCGTCAGCGTCGCAAACTTAACCACCGTTGTAACCGCCTGACAAGTTTGGACTTCCGGCGCGCTCAAGGTAAACGCAGTCGTCACCGTGTGCTCTTTGCCGGAAATCAGACGCAGCATTTCACGTGCCTCCTGCTCATCCTTGGGTTTTCCCAGGACCTTTTCGGACGTAGAAACGATGGTATCTGCCGTGATAATCAGTCGATTATCGCGAATGTGCTCTTTATAGGCGGCAGCCTTCTTTTTAGCGACATAAAGTGCCACGTCTTCTCCTTTTAGTTCAGGAGGATAACTCTCATCAATGCCGAAAATAACGAACGGCGTGAAGGTGACGCCCAAATTGGTCAGCAATTCTCTTCTTCGCGGGGAGTTGCTCGCGAGAATCACTTCGTATTTCTGTAAGTTTTCCAACATATTCGTCTAATGATCAATAGTTTACCATCCAAAAGCCTCAGCATTGTGCATCCACAAGCCTTGCGCACGGAGTACCTGCTCAACAACATCGCGAACACAGCCTGCCCCACCCTTCTCGTGCGAAACGTACTTAGAAATCTCACGAATTTCGGGTACTGCATCAGCGGGGCAACAAGGACAACCGCACTCCTTCATGACTTCATAATCGGGAATGTCGTCGCCCATGTAGAGCACTTCCTCTGAACGTAAGCCGTTAGCAATCAAATAATCTCGATATACATCGATTTTGACAGAGACCCCCATGAAAATATCGGAGATCCCCAGCCCCATGTACCGTTCTTTGATCGTTTCGTTGCGCCCGCCGGTGATTATCGCCAACTTCAAATCGGTTTTCGCCGCATGTTGCAAGGCGTAACCGTCTTTCGTGTTTGCAGTCCTCACAGGTTGTCCGCCCATAAGGAGAACATTGCTGTCACTGAGTACGCCGTCGACATCGAAAATCAATGCGCGTATCTTTTTGAGATCGTAATTAATCATGATGGAATTGGTGGAAAATGCTATCACTCAGTACTTCGTACAATTTTTTCCACTCGCTGTGGCTTTCTAATTGCGTCAAATGAGCTTCCATTACGCGTCTATCCCCGCGCCGTGCCGGACCTGTCTGCGCATCGTGCGGCCTGAGATCAGCAACCTTCTTGGCAGTTTCGTTGATCAGCGGCAACAACCACTGCGGCGACAAGTTTTTGGTTTCCAATAGCGAGGAAGCCACATCATACAGGTGATTTACAAAATTACAAGCGAAGACCGCAGCAAGGTGCAGCGTCTTTCGGCGTTCGGAATCAAGAACTTGGACCTGATTGCTAACGCTCTTGGCAAGTTCTAGCAATCGCTGTGTGATTTCTTCGCTACTCCCTTCTACAAAACATGGGATTTCTGAGAAATCAAGCGGTCTATCGACAGAAAACGTCTGCAATGGATACAGCACACCGTAACGAGTGGACAAATTGCGCAGACTGTTGATCGAAACGCTGCCGGAAGTATGCAAAACTATCGTTTGCGGCGTAGGCGGTCGCCAAGTTTCCCACAAAGACTCCAAGGCATCATCTGCAATCGCGAGGATGTAAATTTCAGCTTCCGGCAAATTCAACGGATTCTCCACTGCCGCCGTATCACTGCTCAGATGTGCAGCAAGCTCTTCCGCTCGTTCTAAACGTCGAGAGGAAACTCCTACGATGCGGTGGCCGGCCTTTTGCAAATTCTTGGCGAGATGCGTTGCAAGGTTGCCGGATCCGACAAATGCAATGTCATACGAATGTGCCATAAAATGATAGTTGATGTAGCAAATATAGCACTTTTTGGAGATAAAATCAAAGCGTGCATTACCAAAAAGGCATTGCACGCTTTGTGTTTATGCAAAAGTTGAGTTTTATCCGTAGATGATGTGGCCGTTTTCGTCCTCGAATTCTTTCGTATCCTTGGCGTACTGGTTCATTGCTCGCATGCTCATACCCATACTTGAGAATCCTCCGTCGTGATAGAGGTTCTGCATGGTGACTTTTTCGCGTAAAGTCAGAGAACATCATCACGGTGTAGTCAGCACACTCTTCGGCAGATGCGTTGCCGAGGGGCGACATTTTGTCGGCAAAGTCCATGAGGTGATCCATTCCCTTCACGCCGTTTCCTGCAGTGGTGGGCGTGGGACTCTGCGAAATGGTGTTGATGCGAACGTTTTTCTCGCGACCATAGATGTAACCAAAGCTACGTGCGATGCTTTCGAGCAAGCTTTTTGCATCGGCCATGTCGTTGTAGCCGAAAAAGGTGCGTTGAGCTGCCACATAGCTCAGTGCAACCACCGAAGCATACTCGTTCAACGCGTCTTGCTTCTGGCTACTTGCAACATCTTGTGGAAAGAAATGGCCGAGATGTCGAAAGTTTTGGCAAGATAGTTGTAATCCAGATCATCGTACGTGCGCTGCTTACGGACATTCAGGCTCATGCCAATGGAATGCAGCACGAAATCGATTTTTCCTCCCAAGAGGCGTTGGCTTTCCGAGAATACTTTCTCGAGATCTTCGACGCTTGTGGCGTCAGCCGCGATGATCGGCGCATTGAGCTGTTCGGAAAGAGCATTGAGTTCGCCCATGCGAAGTGCAACCGGGGTATTAGAGAGGGTGATCGTGGCACCTTCTTCCACGGCCTTCACCGCAACTTTCCATGCAATGGAATGTTCATTGAGCGCACCGAAGATAATTCCGCGCTTGCCTTTCAGTAGATTGTGAGTCATGAGTACTATTTGTGGGAATAGATTGTTCTTATCTGTTTTCAGTTGCGCAAAGATACAGCAAATGTGCAATGACAACAATAAAAAAAGGGGAGTAAACGGGAAACACTCGGTCTGCCTATCGATTATGTAATATAGAAAAAGCAATTACAAGGCATAAACTTTTCATTCTCCCCTACTCTATGCACTGCGCACAGAGGAGATTGGCAGCTTGCAGGAGCGAAACAAGTGGCGTCGTCCGTGCGGCATCGTAAAACGCGCGCCGCCCGGCTGATCCGTACTCTCCGACATCGAACATCCCCTTGTTCCACCGGATTGCCAACATTTCATCACGGGTAAGATGCAGGAGATGGCTCACAATGATGCACGATTTTTCTCCCTGCCCGAAGGGGAAACGATCTTGCAACTCGTATCCTGGTAACTCTCCCATTGTCCTTGCGCGTTCTTCCGCCTTTTTTTCCGCTTTACGGAAAGTATTGCACTTGCAAACATCGTGGAACAATGCAACGACCGCGATGCTTTCTTCAGTCATCGCCTCGTTATCGGCATTTGCTCCCAAACAAGCATAGGGTTGCAACACCGATTTATAAATGCGCAATGCAGTTTCCAAGACATTGATGGAATGTTGACACAGCCCTCCCGGCTCACTGAGATGTGCACTCAGGGAGGCGGTGCACTAAAGAAATCTGTTTTCTGATTTAGATAGGACAACAGTTCCGAAACGCCAGGCCTTTTTGATGTATTCATGGGCAACGGAGATGAAGAACTCCTTATTCTTATGTTGTTCTACGTCGGTCATGGTTAGAAAGGTTAGGTTGTAGCTTCAAGGAAATGCGTATATCGGCCCTTGCATGCCCGGCTTGGTCCAACCAGAATGTTCGAAATCGGGCATACGTGGTAACAAGCCAAACAAAAGGTGCATTGTTGTCCCCATTTAGGCCCCGTTTCGGGTCGCTCCACCTTGATATTATGAAGCGGGCACACCTTTTTCGCAGCGTTTACAGGCCGTGCAACGATGACGGGTGGAAAAACATTTTTCGGTCCCACCCAGAAGCGATAGAAGAATTGTCGTAGCCATCCACTTTTCCATCGCGAAAACGAGGCGGGCACTACGTCGACCACGCCTTTTTCTCGACAAAGGATCTGTTGCGCCACGCGTGGCAGCTTTTCTTGCGTCGATTTTTATTTTTTTCTCGCCGCGAGTTCCTCATTATCCACGTCGAAGAACGGTAGTCCAATGTAGGTGTTGGGCATTGAAAACGACCAGACGGCGCTGAGCTCGTAGCCCTTTTCGGCAAGTAACATCGCCAAACGTTCATGCGCCCGCCCAATATCGTCTCCGCAAGTGAGGAGCGCAAATACATAATAGGTGCCCGGCGCTTCGGCTCGCGGAAGACTTCGGATAAAGGCCTCGGCCACTTTTCGGGATCGTCCATCCGTAAATGGGAAAAGCCAAGCCCAAGATTCCTTCCGTCCACAGATTTATCTCCGGCGTCGCTACATCACCTAAACAATCGGCCACATTTCTCAACGCCAGACCGCACGCTCGACTCACTTGTTCCGCGACCCAACGCGTATTACCGGTGCCTGAGAAATAATAGATCATGTCTGAGGCAATCTCAAACGCATTTCTGCGACAAAACAGTCATGGAATATTTCTGCTGCCTCGGGTTGATGATTGCGAAACAGACCGTATACACTCGATCCACTCCCGGACATGGCGGCATACGTGGCTCCCATGTCATAGAGCGTGCGCTTGATCGCCGCAATTTCAGGATAACGATGGAAAACACTCGGTTCGAAATCATTTTTTTCACCGTGTCTTTCCACGTCTCGGGGGACGCGAGGCGAAAGCAATAGACTTTCTTCGGAGGGTTTGGGGTGTACCATGCGCATAAGCATCACGTGTAGACACCGTTACCTTGGGTTTTACCAAAACCAAGTTCCATCCGGCCAAATCAAAGTCCAATTGCATGAGTTGATCTCCGATGCCCGTCGCATAAGCCGGCTTTGCCTTGTAGAAGAACGCGCAGTCGGCTCCCCAATTGCGAGAGGCGATACTCTATATCTTCGTCGTCCATCTGCAAATCATACTGCTCATTGAGCAAACGCATCATGAAGGCAGCGTCACTGCTCCCACCTCCCAAACCGGCCCCGGAGGGAATCCGCTTGTGAAGCCAGATTTCGAGCGGCGGGATCTGTTTGTAGTCTTCGCGAAGCTGATTTAGCACACGGATAACCAGATTGTTGTCCGGCGTGCCCTCCAACTCATATCCCGTCTGATGGAACAAATAGGGCTGCGTGGCATTCTTTGCCGAAAGCACCTCGAGATTGTCATGCAACGGGATGGGATAGAACACCGTTTCTATGTTGTGATAGCCATCGCTGCGGCGCTCTACGACATTGAGTCCCAGATTGATTTTGCAACAAGGAAATACTACCATAAGTCTGCGATATTTCGGTGGAACGTAAGCTGAATTTTAGGGTCGGAAAGAGAGGAGTACTGCACTATTGGCCGGGACTTGCACCGTGGTGTCTCCGTCTCTCGTCAACACAATACTTCCTTTTTGGCCACACATCAAATCTCGGGTTTCAAATGTCCCCTCTTTCAACTGTAAATAGTCAAAAGCGTGAGCCGGAATCTTTACTCCCACACAAATGTCCTGATCGGAGAAGTTGGCCACCCCAAGAATACCTTCATCGTTGGTTTTTCGCAAGAATGCATAGTGGCGATTGGAATCGAAACCTGTGTAGGATTGGTAATTGACGTACATCACGTCGAAAAATGCTCCTTCGCGCAGCGCAGGAGAACTTTCGCGCAAACGCAACACGGTGTGATACACCTCATACAATCGCTTTTCCTCTGCATTAAGCAACTTCGATTGTTCTGCTTCTTCGACAGATGCCGGGAGGGCAGCCAACTTACGTAAGGACTCGGGACTCCAATAGTCGAAAATCGTCGTGCGACCGTCTTTTTCCGGAGAATCCCTCTGCATCCATTCCGCGTTCGCCAATTTCTTGCCCCGCGTAGATCATCAAAGGGTTATTCCCGATGCAGGCGGCCACCACCAAACCGGGCACCGCCTTGGCGGCGTCAGCGCAAAAAAAGTCAGAAGCTATGCGTTGTTCGTCGTGGTTCTCCAAAAAAATAGAGCATGTGCTCGCGGATGTCGTCAGTACTCTGCCATGCCTGCGTGATTGCCGACGCAGACGCGTAACGACAGATTACCCCGGAGCGTATCGTAGAGTCCCACTTTGTCATAGAGGAAATCAAAGCCCCCGTGTGCAATATAACTACGGTATTCCTGCGGATTATACACCTCTGCAATGAACTGCACTTGAGGCGCCTGCGCTTTCACCTGCGCAATTGCATAATGCCAAAACTCAACAGGCACCATCTCCGCCATGTCACAGCGGAAAGCGTCGACGCCCTTTTTCACCCAATAGAGCAAAATGGCCGTCATCTTCTTCCACGTGTCGGGAATAGGATCGAAATGGCGCATTCCTCCCCCACATAGTCCACTCCGTAATTGAGTTTCACCGTTTCATACCAGTCATTGCGACCGGGCCAAGCGTTGAAAAGATCATTTCCGGTTGCTTTCGCCGGCATTTCCAAGTAGGGATAGCCGGTAGCCGTGGAAGGGACGAAGTTATCGGTATGTAATGGCTCCCCCCAGCAATAATAGAAATTATTGCGTACAGAAAAGGCCATTTCGCAGTCATCGTCAGCTCCCAAATCCCGCTGTCCCTCAGGTGCGACATCCGATGCATACTGACGTGCCACGTGATTAGGGCACAAAATCAAGTATGAATTTGAGTCCGGCCTTGTGTACACGGCTAACCAAAGCCTCGAACTCGTCCATTCGATGCGGCACAGACTCTGCCAAATCAGGGTCGACATCAAAATAATCTTTGATGGCGTAAGGCGACCCAGCCTTTCCCTTGACCACCCAAGGATGATCAACAGCAATCCCTTGTGCAGAATAATCGGTCTGCGTGGCATGTTCAATCACCCCCGTGAACCACACATGCGAGAAACCGAATTTTCGGATTCGATTCAAGCGTTCGTCCGTGAAGTAATTGAATTTGGCACAACCGTTTTCGGCATATGTTCCGTTGGGGACATTATTATGCTTAGGATTGCCATAGAGGCGGGTAAAAATCTGGTAGATATTCATGGAGATCAACCGGAGAAAGTAAGACGAAAGGTAGGTAACTCGCCTTTTATCCGGCAAGCAACCTACCCTTCCGATATTTTGTTTTTACATATTGGTGCCACTCACCGTGACATCGGCGTTGCCTTTGCAGATCTTCGAGATCATGCCTTGAAGCGCCTTACCGGGGCCGCATTCCACAAACGACGCGGCGCCGGCCGCCACCATGTTATTGACTTCTTTGGTCCAACGCACGGGCGAAGTGAGCTGTGCAATCAAGTTAGCCTTGATTTCTTCGGGCTCCGTGTGTGCCTGTCCGTCCACGTTCTGATAGACCGTGCAATTCGGACGAGAGAATTCAGTAGCCGCAATGGCAGCTTCGAGTTCTTCCTTAGCAGCCTGCATAACAGGAGAGTGGAATGCTCCACCCACCGGAAGTACCAGCGCACGCTTCGCTCCCGCTTCTTTGAGTCGGGTGCAAGCTTCTTCCACAGCCTCGCGTTCGCCCGAAATCACCAACTGGCCGGGGCAATTGTAGTTGGCAGCTACCACAACTTTGCCGGTAGCTTCGCTCGTTTCCGCACAAACTTTTTCGATCACGGCGTCTTCGAGTCCGATGATCGCCGCCATCGTTCCTGGGCGTGCTTCGCATGCCGCTTGCATGGCCATTGCGCGCTTAGCCACAAGACGCAATCCGTCTTCGAAGCGCAAACTGCCGGCTGCTGTGAGTGCCGACAATTCACCGAGCGAGTGTCCACCCACCATATCGGGCTGGAATTCGTCGCCGAGGCAGCGTGCACTGATCACACTGTGGAGGAAGACCGCAGGCTGCGTGACCTTTGTCTGCTTAAGTTCCTCGTCCGTTCCGGAAAACATGATGTCCGTGATGCGGAAACCTAAAATTTCATTGGCCTGTTCGAAGAGTTCCTTGGCCACGGGATGATTTTCATAGAGATCTTTGCCCATTCCGACAAACTGTGCCCCTGACCGGGAAAAACGTATGCTTTCATTGAATACTGAGTGATTGATTACTGTAAGTATGAGTACGCGCGAAGCGCAAACACCGACAAACGGCGAAAACCTATCGCGCACTTCCTACCGCAAATATAGCAATTATTCTGTTGAAACAAATCCTCACTCAACAAAAAACAAACTACAACAGATGTTTTCCACTACTCAAACGACTTATCTAATCCCGTCGATAAGCACAGGCAAGATCGAAATGACAAACAAAAGGAGACATCCGCATTGGGATATCTCCTTTTGTTGAGCCTCTTGTCGAGTTCGAACCAACGACCCCGAGATTACAAATCACGTGCTCTGGCCAGCTGAGCTAAAGAGGCAGGTGGGAAAGCTCTCCACATCGCGCCGCTACAACTAACTACCTTTGCTGCGATCAAGCCCTGGAGGATTCGAAAAGGAGCTAGCCGTGTGGCACTTTCCCATGTGGTGGGTGCAATCCTTTTGGTTTTGCGATGCAAAGGAACGAATTAATTTTGATTCCACCAAATTCTCGCCCCATTTTTTTCATCACTTCCCCAGTAATATCCCCTTACGCCCGACTATCTTCCCTACATTGCAGTGAAACCAATAAGCGCTCGGCCCACTTATAGAGACTACCGCTTCACCCATCTACCGGAAAAGAGAATTTGCAACGCAGCTCTCGAGTTCTCACGCTCCATCGGAATTTTCCAGCTTCGGAGACAAGGAACATAAAAAAAGGGTCCGCAATTCGATTGCGAAACCCTTCGTGACTCCGACAGGATTCAAACCTGTAACCTTCTGATCCGTAGTCAGATGCTCTATTCAGTTGAGCTACGGAGCCAAATCCAAACTATAAATTCCAATCTTCGAGAGTGACTCCGACAGGATTCAAACCTGTAACCTTCTGATCCGTAGTCAGATGCTCTATTCAGTTGAGCTACGGAGCCGAAACTCTGATTGAGTATTTGTTTGCGGTGCGTACGGGACTCGAACCCGTGACCCCATGCGTGACAGGCATGTATTCTAACCAGCTGAACTAACGCACCGTTTTTACAACTTCGGAAGTTTGATGTTCGTTGGAAGCATCCGTTGTTCCTCGTTTGCGATTGCAAAGGAAGCACATTTCTTTGAATTGACCAAGCCCCGGCGCGTTTTTCGTTTTTTTCCCGCGTTTTTTCTTCATATCTCCCCATTTTCGGGCGAAAACGCCCCATTTTTGGAGTTATCCCGCACGACCTCACAGTCCGAAGAAATGAAGTAACTTTTGTAGAAGTTTTTCCCCCTCAGGAGGAGAAGGCATTTTTCTCAGACAACTATTTTACCCTCTCATCAATGAAAAGTCTCCGCGAACTCTTTTCGCATTGGCTACGGCCCCAGCAGTTCACACACGATGGGTCCGCGCGCAGCCGCCGAACAATATAAGCTCCGTCACCCCGAAGCCGTCCGCTTTTTGCGTGACCCTCTACGGCAGTCTGGCCGCAACGGGCAAAAGGTCACTTGACCGACATGGCTATAAAAGAGGTGTTGGGCGAACATCGCACCCACATCATTTGGCGCCCCGACGTTTTTCTTGCCCTTTCACCCGAACGGAATGAAATTTGAAGTCGAACACAGCGACGGCATTGTTTCAGACGCCTGGACCGTGTACTCCGTAGGCGGAGGCGCACTGGCAGAAGAAAATGACGAAGCCACCACGAGCCACGAGGTCTACGAACTCGACCACCTCAATGACATCATGGATTGGTGTGCTCAGCGCGGCGTAGACTATTGGAACTACGTGGAAGCCTGCGAAGGACCTGAAATTTGGACCTATCTCGCAGAAGTTTGGGAAGTGATGAAATCAGCCGTGGAGCGCGGTCTGGAACACGAAGGTGTGCTCCCCGGCGAATTGCACCTTCAGCGCAAAGCCCCACGCTACTACATCAAAGCCAAAGGCTATGGGGCCAATCTGCAATCGCGCGGTCTGGTCTTCTCCTATGCCCTTGCCGTAAGCGAAGAGAATGCAGGCGGAGGTCAGATCGTGACGGCTCCCACCTGCGGTTCGTGCGGTGTGGTTCCCGCGGTACTCTACCATATATAAGAGTCGTCAAATCAGTGAGACGCGCATTCTCCATGCCTTAGCCACCGCCGGTCTCATTGGCAACGTCGCCAAGACACTGGCCTCCATTTCCGGTGCCGAAGCCGGTTGCCAAGCTGAAGTGGGGGTGGCATGTGCCATGGCGGCCGCCGCTGCCAACTACTGCTTCGGCGGGAGTTTGGCCAGTGTGGAGTATGCAGCCGAAATGGGATTGGAACATCACCTCGGCATGACCTGCGACCCCATTTGCGGTTTGGTGCAGATCCCATGCATCGAACGCAATGCCCACGCTGCAGCACGCGCACTCGACGCCAACATCTATGCCACCTTCGCCGAAGGCATCCACCACATTTCTTACGACAAGGCGGTCATCGTCATGGGCAAGACCGGTCGCGACCTGCCTTCACTCTATCGTGAAACCTCAGAAGGCGGTTTTGGCAGAAGCCTATCAAAAATAATGTTTAGTTGTACGCAATATGATACGCAGCCCCCGATAAATGCTTATCTTTGCCGCAACATCCCTATTATAGGGAGCCAATAACAACGATCACCCTCAAGACAATAATACAGCCATGGCCGGATATCTGGTAGACGATCCTCGCAAAGTGACCACTCATCGACTACTCGAAATGAAACAGCAGGGCAAGAAAATCGCCATGCTCACCTCTTATGATTACACCACTGCCGGCATCGTCGACGAAGCCGGTGTCGACTGCATACTCGTAGGCGACAGCGCATCGAATGTCATGGCAGGCAATGTGACCACCCTGCCCATCACACTCGACCAAATGATCTATCACGCGCGCTCGGTCGTACGCGCAGTGAAGCGAGCGCTCGTGGTGTGCGACATGCCTTTCGGCACCTATCAGGTGAATCCCACAGAAGGTGTGCGCAACGCCATTCGCATCATGCAGGAAACCGGAGCCGACGCGCTGAAATTGGAAGGGGGCGTCGAAATCATCGACACCGTTCGCAAAATCCTCGAAGCCGGTATTCCCGTGATGGGACATCTCGGACTCACACCGCAGAGCATCAACAAGTTTGGCACGTACGCCGTTCGCGCCCGCGAAGAGGCCGAGGCCAACAAGCTACTCAGCGACGCAAAAAGCGCTCCAAGAAGTGGGCTGCTTCGCCTTGGTGGTGGAGAAAGTGCCTGCTGCGCTCAATGCAAAGGTTTGCGACGAACTGGAAATCCCCGTCATCGGCATCGGTGCCGGCCCTTCCGACGGACAAGTCCTGGTGATCGACGATATGCTGGGTAAGAACAAATCGTTCTCCCCCAAATTCCTGCGTCGCTACGCAGATCTACACACCATTATGACCGACGCTATCGGACGCTTCGTCACGGATGTGAAAACAACCGACTTCCCTTCCGAGAGCGAACAATACTGACTTTCATTCTCTCGACAGATCAGCCAATGAGAAAGCGAACACAGCTTTTCGGGTTAGCGATACTATTCAGCCTACTGGCTCCGCTATGCTCCCAAGGCAAGGTGAATCCCACCTATAAATCGCGCCCGGTCAACGTAGTGGCCGATGAACTCCCCACTCGCGCCGAAAAACAATGCACAGCGCATCATCCCCGGTGTGCTCTTTGTACGGCCCACCAGCGGACAGATCAACGCACGTTATCGCGAAGGTATCGATGTCAGCCGCTACCAAGGTTACATCGATTGGAACCGCGTCGGCGCCGAAGGTGGCATCAGCTATGTCTATATCAAAGCGACAGAGGGATCGGCACTCGTCGACCCCTACTACGCGACCAACCTTTACGGTGCGCGCCAAGCAGGGCTGAGTGTGGGCAGTTATCACTTCTATCGTCCACAAATCGATATCTACGAACAGCTGGCCAACATGACCACCATTGTGCAAAAGCACGAGCAGGATTTGGTGCCGCTCATCGATATCGAAACCACAGGCGGAGTCTCTCACGACAAATTTGTGTCTGATTTGCAGGTGTTCGTCGAACGCGTCACTGCATTCTATGGGCGCCGTCCCCTACTCTACACCTACCAAAAACTTCTACAACAAGCATTTGGTCGGCACCTTCCCCGGCTACCAATGGATGATCGCCAAATATCATCGTGAAGAACCCTACCTCGACGATGAAACGGACTACATGATGTGGCAATACACACAAACCGGCCGCATTCCCGGTATCCGGGTCAACGTAGACCGCAGCCGGCTCATGGGCATCCACGCGCTCAGTGCGCTGCGCATGTAAAAAACAAGGACAAGTACTGGCAATTCAGAGAAAAGTACTACCTTTGCACCATCAATAACCTGGGGTCGACTGGATTTGACAGCGGTTCGAGGTGATTTGTAAGCACGCAGTGCGGATGTTAGCGGGCACTCAAATCTCGGCTATCAACAATTTATCTGGCGAAAACAACTTTGCTCTCGCTGCCCTAATCGAAGTACAGTAGATTGGCTTTATTCCTGCTCCAGGAGTGGGAACGAGACATCACCCAAGAGCACTCTCTCCTTTGCGTCTTGAACCGGTGGTGCAGTAAATAGGAGATAGGACTTCGGAGCCTCGTTCGTTGTCCGAAAATTTAGAGGATAAGGCGCAGTCACGACCGCTTTCGTCTCAAACTACGCACGAAAATTCGATAGAAAGCTAAGCGTGTAGAAAGCAGATTGACTCTCCGTTTGGACGAGGGTTCAATCCTCCGGCTCCACCAGCATGCGCCGGCACATTCCCTCGAGGTGTGCCGGCGCAATCTTTTGTTCTTACACCTACATAAAGAAATCCTCCCCTTGACCGATGGGTTAAGGGGAGGATTTGTTCAGGCGCGGAGAGCTCCCTCGATACGCCGATCAGAACTCAACGTTGAAGCGCAAATTCAATTGGCGCCCGGTCAAATAGTTCGGCACACCGTGGCGATTTCCTTCGATGTCCGTGATCCAATAATAAGAATTGACGTTGCGGATACCGAGGAGGTTGAAACAGTCAATGCCCAACCAAGCATCGCGCACATACTTTCCCCAGCCCACCACCGGGCGGCGGCCATTTTTTGAGTTCCGCTTTTGAACAAGTGGTAGTTCAGCCCCACATCCACGCGCTTGTGCCGGAGCACGAAACGTTTGTTCTCCTCTTGCCGAATGCGGCGGCCCGAAAGGCAATCCATGGGCAAACGCCGCGCGCAAGGTGAGGGCCCAACGCGTCGAACCTGGGAAGTAGTCGGTGAAATAGAGCGACACATTGTAGCGTTGATCAGTGGGGCGCGGATACCACACGCCATCCATTTTTTCTTTCGCTTGCATCAGCGAGAAAGTCAACCACGAATCGGTGCCCGGTACAAACTCTCCGAACAATTTGAAGTCGACTCCTGTCGCATATCCCGACGCCAAGTTACGCCCATAATACACCACGCGCACATTGTCGACCGTATAGGGGATCAAGTTCGACAGCCTTTTATAATACGCCTCGGCCGTAAATTTAAACGGACGCTTCATCAACTGGAAAGTGTAATCGGCTCCCACCACAAAATGCACCGAACGCTGACTGCGCACGGCCGGATTCAGTTGCACGATGACACTACCGTTCGTGTGCACCGTGTCACGCAATTCCTTATAGAACGGAGCTTGATAATACAAGCCGGTCGCCGCGCGCAAGGTCCATCGGTCGTTCCACTCCGGAATATAGCCAACAGACAAGCGCGGCGAGACAAAGGTCTCGTTGTTCCAGTCTCGGTGCGTCATTCGCACGCCCGCCGTCACATTAAACAAGCCGTGCGACGCCACGTGTCTCCACGTGTCTTGCAAAAAAGCTTCTGCCGTGTGCGCCACCAAGCGGTTGGTCGACCGCAGCGCATAGATCAAGTGTAACGCATCGGGAGTGTGGCAAAGAATATCCTGTCGAATCTCTCATCTCCCACTCCACCGCACGTTCGCGCACCGCTTCTCGCCGCCAATCCCAGCCGGCAGCCAAAGTGTGTTCTCCCACTTTCATGCCGCCGCGCATACCGACCTTCATCACGCGCGCACTCAAGACATTGCGGGCATGCTCCATGTAAGTTCCAACCCCCAACTGCTTGCGCGTCGTCACCTCATTGAGCCAATACTGGCCTTGAATGTCGTAATGCTCATGTTCTCGCGTGCCGAAACCCGACCATTGCCACGCCACGTAAGCCGTGGGTGAGAAATGCCGCGTGAGGGTTGCCGCCCCGAAAAGCGTTCGAAACGCATCCCGTTCTTGTCCGTCAAAGTAAACCTTGAACGATCGCGCATCATACATCGTGCCAAATCGCGTTTCTCTGTCGTGCGGAACGAAATTATATTGATTGTCCGACACATTGCCCAACACGTCGAGCGACCACAGCTTCGATGGACGCCACGACATCACCAACTGATAATCGAAAAAGTTCGGTCGATATTCTCCGTCCGTGTCGAGGGTTCCCAAAAGGTAACGTGTAGTCTTGTAACGAGCAGAGGTCATCGCCGAAAAATGCTTGTTCCCCCACCCCACATAAAGGCCACCTCCCAGCATCGAACCGTTGACTGCAGCCTCCCACTGTTCCGGTCGGCGATAAGTGATGTCGAGCACCGACGACATTTTGTCGCCATATTTCGCCTCAAAACCACCGGACGAGAACTTGATGCCCTCAACCATCGCACTGTTGATCACCGAAAGGCCCTCTTGCTGGCCGGAACGCACCAACTGCGGTCGATAAAGTTCGATTCCATTGAGATAAACCACATTTTCGTCAAACGATCCGCCACGCACATTGTACTGCGATGAGAGTTCGCTGTGGGTCGACACCCCGGCCTGCGCAGTCACCATCTCCTCCACCGCATTCCCGGTGGCCGAAGGGGCCCCTTTCGCCAAGCCGGGATTCAATTGCTGTGTGGTTGTGGTCTGTCTTCGCTGCGATTTCACCACAGCCTCCCCGAACGAGGCCGTATAAAAGCGGCAAAACCACATCCAAGCGCACCGAATCCTTCGGCAGCAGCAGCGTGTGTTTGCGCGTTTCGTATCCCAGCATCGAATAGACCACCGTCACCGAATCGTTCGACGCACACGTCAATGCATATTCTCCTTTGATGTTGGCCACTGTGAGCAAAGGCTTGCCCGCAATGCGCACCGAAGCCAATGCGATCGGCTGTCCATCGCTGTCGCGCACCGTGCCGAACACACGGCAAGGCCGTTGCGCGAAGGCCGAAGTCCCCGCACACCACACCAAAAGAGAAAGAATCAATCGGCAGTTCATCCGCGACATGCTATGGCAGGAAAACAGGTAGAGATCTGTTGTTCACGGTGAACCAATTGCACTCCACTCCGAATTTCTCATGCAAATGCTCGGCCAAGTGTTGTGCCGAGTACACACTGCGGTGCTGTCCGCCGGTGCACCCAAACGAAAAACATCAGCGACGTAAAACCACGCTCAATATAGCGCGCCACATGTGTGTCGGCCAGTGCATAGACGTGCTCGAGGAAAGTCAGGATCTCACCGTCCTGCTCCAAGAAATCGATCACCGGCTGGTCCAACCCGGTCAGCTGTTTGTAAGGTTCGTAGCGCCCCGGGTTGTGCGTACTCCGGCAGTCAAACACATAGCCGCCGCCGTTCCCGCTTTCATCGGCAGGAATGCCTTTTTGTAGGAGAAACTAAAAACGCGTACTACCAACGCGGTAGCCGAGGAAGGATTCGTATCAAAAGTAGCCATAATCATTTTATTTTTGCGCCGAGAGTTGCAGCAAGATCGCTTCGAGAGTGGGATAAGCTTGCGCAACCCCTCGCTTCAAAAGCTCGCGCACGTTGGCCAAAGCCAAAGGAATCGATTGAAGGAAATAGACCTTGCGCTCGAAACGTCCGCGCAAACCATACGCCCCGAGCACTTGCAGCAATCGGAACAGCACAAAAACGGCGCAAACTTTGACGGAAAGCCTCGCGATCCACCGTGCGCAAAGTAGCGAGTTCCGCCAAGTATTCTTCGATAAGTCGTTCGCGCAAGACCTGTGGATAACTTGCTGAAGCCTGCCACAGGAAAGAGGCGACATCGTAAGGCAACGGACCGCGTCTACCTCCTTGAAAATCGATCATAAACGGATCTGATCCACAGATCATTACATTACGTGACTGAAAGTCTCGATACAAGAAATTCGTTTCGTTATCCACACCCTCCATCAAGGCCTCTGTCAAGGCCTCAAAATCATCTTCAATCGCATTTCGTCGAAAGGCAAATCCGAGGTTTTGAGGAAACAATATTTGAAGTAGTTCAAATCGAACATCACCGAGCGCCGACAGAAGCAATTGGGCGAAAAGCAGTCTTTCGAAGTCCAATCCTTGAGCACCCTCCACTTGGAAATGCGGTAACCGACGCAGGGTACGCTGCAATAGCGCATACCCTCTTCGGCCAACTCGGAACCCTCGTCATATCCCTGTTCTCGCCAAGCCGCCAACGCCCCGTGCAACGACACGTCGCCCAAATCAGAAAGCAAATAGCACTGTTCGTCGGCACTCACGCCCAACACGCGGGGCACCGGCAAGCCTTTCGCCGAAAAATGACGCGCAAGATAGAGAAACGTACGATTCTCTTCCACGTCTTTTCCCCAAGCACCGATACACGTCTGCCCGTCTGCGGTCGCAAACCCGGACATACACCCGATTCGATCCTGCGCCGGGCAAGGTCACAACCGACGCCGGTTCGATGCCGAAAGTTTGTTTGTAGAGGGTTTGTAAGGCCTTCATCCCATCGTCTTTTTCAGGTTCATCAACTGCACGGCCACCAAGGCCGCCGTTTCCGTACGCAAACGACTTTCGCCCAGCGTGATGCTGCGGAAGCCCGCAGCCTGTGCGGCTCGCACTTCTTCAACGGAGAAATCGCCTTCCGGACCGATCAAGACCAACGTGGGGCGATCCGGTCGAACCACCTCAAACAAATGGGGTTTCTCTTCCGTTTCGCCGATGTCGCCCTGCGCATAACAGTGCGCAATGAACTTATCTCCTTCGAAGGGTTGCTCCAAAAAGTGCTTCAATTTCATCATCTCTCCCATCGCGGGCAAAAATCGCCTTGTGGCTTTGCTTCATCGCACTCACCACGATGCGCTCCAAGCGATCCAGCTTCAGCGCTCTCCGTTCCGAAAAAGCACAATCCAACCACTGCATCCGGTCCACGCCGATCTCCGTGGCCTTCTCAGCCAGCCATTCGATGCGATCCGCATGTTTCGTCGGTGCCACAGCCACACACACCTCTGTGTGCCACGGACGTTGCCAACTGCGCTCACAGTCTATTTCCACGAAGCACTCCGGCTTGCGTCCGGGCACAATCGAGACGATGTGGCAATCGTAGAAACTACCACAACCGTCGGTGGCCCACAGCGCATCGCCTTCTTGCATTCGCAACACGCGCACCGCATGCGCTGCTTCATCGGCCGGCAAAGCACCCGCCGACTTCAAATCCGGCGCATAAAACAGGTGAGATTCTTTCATTGTGTCATATTTTTACTCGGCGAAGTTACTGATTTTCGCCCAAAAAGGAATTACGTCCGCCTTGCTTCGGCATCCTACCTTTGCAAGCAAAATTCGCAGTTCTATGGACGTAGTAACCGTAAAAGACAAGCAATTCTCGATTTCCATTCCGGCATCGCGCCTGCAAGAACGCGTTGCTGAGGTAGCGCAACAAATCAGCCGCGATCTCGAAGGAAAGAATCCACTCTTTCTCGCCGTTCTCAACGGCGCCTTCATGTTCGCCGCCGACCTCATGCGCGGCATCGATATTCCCGCCCAAATTTCGTTCGTGCGCTTCGCCAGCTATCAAGGCATGCAAAGCACCCGGCCAAGTAAAACAACTCATCGGCCTGTCCCAAGACATTAAAGACCGCACCGTTGTCGTGATCGAAGACATCATCGATTCTGGTCTCACTATGCAACAGTTGCTTGCCAACCTGGGCGAACACCAACCGGCCTCACTGCACATCGCGGCCCTGCTCGTCAAGCCCGAGAACCTCCAAGTGCCGCTTCACGTCGACTACACCTGCTTCGAAATCCCGAACGATTTCATCGTGGGCTACGGTCTGGACTACGACGGCTACGGCCGCAACCTGCCCTCCATCTACACGGTCATGGACTGACTTTCCTCTTGCGCTCATCGCTGAAGGTCAGCCTGCCCAAGTTCGGCGCCGGCCCCTTCACCTAAGTCCCCTGATGCAAGAGCCCCATTCAACTTGAAAACTTTATTCAGACACATACAACACCCATGAAGAATCTCGTCATCTTCGGTGCCCCGGTTCGGGCAAAAGGCACCCAAAGCGATATTTTGGTTGAAAAATACGGTTTCGACCACATCTCCACCGGCGACGTGCTGCGCGCCGAAATCAAAGGCCGACTCCGAACTGGGTCGCACCGCCAAAGGCTATATCGACAACGGTCAACTCATCCCCGATGAACTCATGCAGTCGACATCCTCGCCGCCACCTACGATGCCCTCCCCAAAAAGGCCGGTGTCATCTTCGATGGTTTCCCCGCACCATCGCCCAAGCCGAAGCCCTCAAAGAGATGCTCGCTAAGCGCGGAACGCAAGTGCACGCCATGCTCGAACTCAGTGTGCCCGACGAAATGCTGATGGAACGCCCTCATCAACCGCGGTAAAACCAGCGGTCGCGCCGACGACAACGAAGAGACCATCGGCAAGCGTCTCGCCGTCTATCACAACCAAACTTCCCCCTCATCGAGTGGTACGAAAAAGAGGCCCTTCGCAATGCCGTTAAGGGACACGGCGCACTCGAAGAAATCAACGCGGCACTCTGCGCCGTGATCGACGCCTCTGATCCCGACATGGAAACCAATTTCATAGACTACGTCAAAATCTACTGTCGCTCCGGTAAGGGCGGCCGCGGTTCGATGCACATGCACCGCGCCAAATACCAGCCCCTCGGCGGCCCCGACGGCGGCGATGGTGGGCGCGGAGGCAACGTCTACCTGCGCGGCAACCGCAACTACTGGACGCTGCTCCACCTGCGCTACGATCGCCACGTTTTTGCCGGCAACGGCGGCAACGGCGGCAAATGCTGCAGCCACGGCAGTGATGGCGCAGACCGCTACATCGAGGTACCTCCCGGCACCGTGGCCTACGATGCCGAAACCGGCAAATATCTCTGCGATGTCGTCGAAGACGGACAAGTCGTGATGCTGCTCAAAGGCGGACGCGGCGGATTGGGCAATTTCCAGTTTCGCACCTCCACCAACCAAGCACCGCGCTACGCCCAACCCGGCGAGCCCATGCAAGAAAATGATGGTGGTCTTGGAATTGAAGCTCCTCGCCGATGTCGGTCTGGTCGGCTTCCCCAACGCCGGTAAGTCGACGCTGGTCAGCGCGCTCTCCAACGCCCGCCCCAAGATTGCCAACTATCCCTTCACCACCCTCGAACCCTCGCTCGGCATCGTGCCCTACCGCGACGGACGTTCCTTCGTCATAGCCGACATTCCCGGCATCATCGAGGGCGCAGCCGAGGGACGTGGATTGGGATTGCGATTCCTCCGCCACATCGAGCGCAACTCGCTCTTGCTCTTCATGGTACCCGGTGACACCGACAACATCAAGCGCGAATACGATTCTGCTCAACGAAGTGGGAAGTTTCAACGAAGGACTGCTCAACAAGCACCGCATCCTTGCCGTGACCAAGAGCGACCTCCTCGACGAAGAACTCATGGAAATGCTCCGTGAGGATCTTCCCGACGACCTCCCGTCATCTTCATCAGTGCCGTTGCAGGTCACAACATCACCGAACTCAAAGACCTGCTCTGGACAGAGCTCAACTCCGAAAGCAACAAACTCCAAAGCGTTGCCGAAGGCGGAAGCATCGTCCACCGCGACCGCGAAGTCGAATACCTCGATCGTGACTTCGCCGACTGGGCGAGACGATGTGGTGGAGATCGACGACGATGACATCGAAGAAATCGAAGACTACGAAATCGAAGACGTCGACGACTAATAAAATCGTCATCCCCCTTCCGATTCACTCGTATCCCTCCCCATAACACCGGAAAGTCACGAGGCTTTCCGGTGTTTTTGTATCCACCGGTATTATTCTTTTCAACACGTCCCCACAGATTCTCACACATGGAACTTCTCGACTACACACTTGCCCCCGAAGTACGCGCTTTTTCCACACCGCGCGCCGCACTGTGCCCTACGTTTGAGACCGATAATCCCTATGCCGGTTTTAATCTCACCGACTATTGTGGGGATAACCCCGTCCACGTCGCAGGGTGCCGAGAAGCTTTGTGTGCAGAATTGAAAAATCACCGACAGCCAACTCTTGCTGCCCCATCAAACGCACACCAACCGGGTAGTCCTTGTCGACAAAGCACTGGTGGAAATGGACAGTAGTGAGCGATATACGCATTTACAAAACGTAGATGCCTTAGTCACCGCACTGCCTCACGTATGCATCGGCATCTCCACCGCCGATTGCGTGCCCGTGCTGCTCTACGACCCCAAGCACCGTGTGATTGGTGCCGCCCACGCCGGTTGGCGCGGCATGGTGGGGCACATCATCGCCCACACCATCGAGCGTATGCGCACCTTGGGGACGAATCCGCGCGACCTCCGTGCAGTAGTCGGCCCCTGCATCGGCCCCTGACTCCTTCGAAGTGGGCGAAGAGGTGGTCGATGCTTTTTGCAGGCCAAATTTCCGCCCGCCGTCGTGCGACGTGGTTTCTTCCGTCGCCCACACATCGATCTGTGGGCAGCGGCAGTGCATGAGCTCGAACAAAGCGGTGTGCCGTTGGAGGCCATTCTCGTGAGTGGAATCGACACCTACACCTGCCCCGACCGCTTTTTTTCTCCGCACGCCGTCTCGGCATCCAATCCGGACGCATCTACTCGGGCATTGTCCTCTCGTAGGATCGCAAAGTGTATGAGCACTTTAAGACACACGCAGAACAAACTGAGATACAGCCTACTATGATGCAATTGGCGATGTCGAACCTCGCCGACCATGAAATTATATTGACTTGCCGAGCAACCGCAAGGGAAAGAAGAGATAGAAAGTGTTTTTTTCAAACGCCGCTCTGTCACATTCTCTGCGATGAAAACGCTCCGAACAGCGCGCAGACGGTGAAGCTAATTCTCCGTCTTTTTGCATGCAAAGTTAGCTTTTCACCCCTCTCCCCCAAGAAAAAGCATTGCATTAACGCTCATTATGCAGAAACTTGGGGGCTTTTCAAATCGCCTCCCTTTTTGTTGTTTTTCGTTTGCGCTTTCGTCTGCGCTCCTCCCCCATCTGCTCCGCTCCTTCCTCGGCTTCATTCTCTCTTCCCCCGTACCTCGGCTCCGGTGCCCCCACTTCGCGCATGCACGTGCGCACTCCCGCGCCTCCGCCGATTTCCGTTTTTTTGCCTTCACCCTTCACCGCTCTATCCCAACTCACTGTTTATCAACACACAAGGGGTGAACATCTCCACACTATCCCTTCACCTTTCCTTCACCTTCCCTCTCGCGATTCTCCCCAACCGGCTACGGAAAAGTCCCACTTTTTCCAACACTTCCCCCGTATTTCTCTCGCCACTCTCCCTGCCTCGCCAACTGCAAAATCAGCCACCGAGCAGGTGAAGGCATTTTCCTCAAAACCTTCACTCCTTACGCTCTGATATACTGCACGTTGCGACCTACCGGTGAAGAGGTGAAGGAAAAACGAAAAACACCTGACGCGCGCGCGTGAGGAAACCCGAAAAACACACCGGCTACACCTTGTCGCCTCTCGCCGAGGCCGAACATTCGCCTCCCGCACGTTGCTGCGACTTTTTTTCTTCTTGTCATATAGCTTTCCTCCTTCTTCACGTAGCCCAATCACGTTGCGGAGAGGAAAGAAAATGCATGTACGCTCACTTTAACGCTGCACAACGTGGGACACGCCCACGGGTTTTTTGACACAAAAACACAACAAAAGGCCAATTTCTCCGCCACGACAACATGATTTCATTGCAATTCACTTGGTATATATATATATATATCTTTGCATATCATCTAAATCATCTTCCCCATAAAGACGGGGATGACCAGAAACCACAACCATGCAAATTGCAGAAAATACCCTCAAGACCCTCCAAGAAGTCGCTCATGCTGTGGGCGCGCAACAACTTGTGAAGGCCATCGAACAAATCAGCACTCGCCAAGCGCAAAAAGATTGTGCCCTCACCCTCCCTTTGGTGGGCGAATTCAGCGCCGGCAAGACTTCGTTGCTCAATGCGCTGACCGACACCAAAGCGCTTGAAACGGCCGTGCTCCCCACCGGCTACCCTTTTCGAGGTGCATTTCGGTTGCCCCACAGCCTACGCCGAGGTACTGTCGGACAATGGCGAAACACAACGTGTGAGTGACATTGCTTCGCTCAAGAATTCCCAATTAGGCTCCGCTCAACTCGTCACGGTCTTCGACACTTCCACACGCGTCTCACCCGAGATCGTACTCGTGGATACCCGGGGCTTTCAGCGCCCGACCCGCGCCACCGACAGGTGCTCACCGAATTCCTCCCAAAGGCCGACGCCATTTTGCTGGTGAGCGACGTCAATCAGCAGCTCACTCGCTCCCTTGCCAACTTCTGTCGCGACATGAAGCTCGCCAACAAGTCGATCTACATGGTGCTGACCAAGTGCGATTCCAAAACGCCTGACGAGCGCAAAGCTGCACGCGACTATATCCTTGCACAACGCGAATTGGGCTTTGCCGATGTGGTCTGCGTTTCGGGTGTCACAGGCGAAGTCGACGAACTCATGAAGGTGTTCAAAGAAATCTCAGCAAAGAAGCAGGAGATTTTGGCCAAAGCCGACACAGCCCGCCTCGCTCAAATCAAGCAAGAGCTCGAAACCACCCTCGAAGAGCAACTCGCCGCCCTCGAATCGATCGAAAATTGTAAAGTTGCCTTGGCCGAAGAAGAGCGCAAGTTGAGACAGCTCCAGAAGGCCATAGACCGACTGACCGAAAGCTGCGACTCGGCCGTCGACGATATCGCACGAGACACACGTCGCGCCTTTGCGACTGTCATGCAACAGCAACTTTGCAGTCTGGTGCAGCAATCGGGAAGCTAACTTTGACAAATTGGCCATTGATGCGATCAACAAATGCGCCACCATCACGATGCAACAGTTTCGTTCTCGTGTGCAACAAGCCATCGTCGAAGCCTCAAATCGCACGAGTCGCGAAAGTGGACTGTCCACGGAGGTTCTTCAAAGTGTCGACCTTTCCCAAGTAGAATGTCAGGGACTCAGCTACGGCATTAACCTCAACCAAATTGGACACGAATACGACAGTTACATCAAGTTCGGTGCTTTGGCTGCCGTGGGTGCGGCTGCCATGTTTGCACCGCCGGCTGCGGGGTTAGTGGGCAGCGTGGGCGGTGCCGCCATAGAAGTGGGCGAAATGGCAGCAATTAGTCGAATTAGCACTACTGTTGCAAGAGCCGGCCGGATGGTACAAAAGACCCAAGAATACGTGGAACGAGGTAGAGCGATCGACCAGCAGGTGGGCGAGAACTTCGGTCAGAACGACGGTATAGTAAACAAACTCATCGGTTGGACCACCGAAAAGATTTATGGTAAGTCACAACGCGAATACACCGTGCGCACTTACCTGGATCAAACGCTCATCCCGGAATTCGAATCCGTCATGAAAGGCAACCGCACGTTGGTGGTCAACCTGATCAAAGAAGCCTTGCTGCGCAGCAATGAAGCCGCCATTGCCGAGCGCCGCCGCGCCCTCGAGCAGGTTCGCAGCGAGCATGAGCACAAGCAGGCCGAAGGTGAAAATCGCCGCAGCCAATTACAGAGTTTCGCACGGCGCTGTCGAAGCTCTGATTTCAAAAAGATTCCCTATTCTCCGCGTGTCTCTTGACACGTGGAGAGCGGAATCTCCTCCCAAGTGATTCACTACTCAAAACAATGAAAATGATAGAATTTGTCATCGGTGCAGCCGCTGGAGCTGCCGCTGTTTGGGTCGCACTCAAGTCGACACAAAACAACCAAACGAACTCCTCAGAAAAGGAAAGACTCTACGAAGAGAACAACAAGATAGCAGGTCGCAACAGAGAAATGGAAGATCAGATTGCCGACTTGCTCTCCACGCTCGACAAAGAGCGCCGACGCATTAAAGAGTTGGAAACAGAGTCGGAAGAATTTGAAGACGAGAGGGATGCGGCTCGCCGCGAATTGAAAGCGCTCAGCAAAAAGGAGGCTGAACAAGCCGACCAACTGCGCGAAGCACTCCGCATCCAAGAGATTCTCGGACACGAGAACGAATACTTGAAGAAACAACTTAAGGAAAATGCATAGTGGAACAAAAATTCCTGGGAAGAGAAAAATCTCCGAGTTAGAAGTGGAGAATCAGCAACTTAAAAAGAAAGTCAGAGCGCTCAAAGATGAATGCTTTGCACTCGAAGAGCAACTGAAGATGAGCGCGATGGAGGAGCTTCTGCAGAAGAGCTGAAAGTGCTGAAAGCGGAGTTAGAAGCGAAAGTGGACGAAGCCCGTAAAGCGCAGAAAGCGCAAGAGGACTTTCGTCTGCGGGCTGAAAGTGCAGAAGAACTGGCTACAGCAAAAAGCCAGGCTTTGAGGTTCATGCAAGATATTCTTTTTGGCAAAAGAGCAAACAAGTAAGGACGGAGATGCGAATGAGCTGCAAAGACGCATCGAAGCCTTCGGTGACTTCTTGTCAGAGGATTTCGCTGACCTTGTGAACGCGATTTATGATGAAGAGTCTGCACAAGACATCAAGACATCCATCCAACAACGCTACGAATATTGGGCTTACCGCAGAATGAAAAGTTGGTTACATAAAAAGAAGGCCATCGCTTTCATCGGTGAGTTTTCGGCGGGTAAGACCTCAATCGTCAATCGCATCATTTCGCCAAGTGATCCAACTGTTGCAAAACTGCCAGTGAGCGCAAGAGCAACAACGGCGATTCCGACTTACATTACAGATGCCGTCCGAGAAACCTATAGCTACGTAGACCAAGGAGGTAAGTTGCGTACTTTGGATCAAAGAACATTTGAACAAACCGACAAACGCACACTCGCAGAGTTGCAAGGATTGTCGAGTCTAATCAAATATTACGTGATGAACTTCCCCAACAAGGATTTGCGCAACCTCAGTATCTTAGATACGCCGGGCTTTAGCTCTAACGATACGGAAGATCGTAGACGAACTGCCGAAGTTATCCGCGAATGCGATGCGCTCTTCTGGGTGATCGACATTAATGCGGGTGACCTCAACTCCTCATCTTTGAAGGTAATGGATGAACTTGCGTTGAGTGTGGAGCTTTACATTGTCATTAATAAAATCGATACTAAACCCAACCAGAAAGATCGCGAAGCTGTTCGTGCCAAGATTGAGCAAACGCTTGCGCATCACGATATTCCGTATAGCGGCATTCTGTTCTTCTCTGAGCGCGAACCAGAGAGATTGCAGGAACTTCTCACCACGATTCAAAATGTAGAGAGTCTTGACGAAGAATTCTTTGATGTAAAAGGCGAAGCCGCTTCGTACCTAGAAGAAATCGAGACGTGGTTGCTCGAACGACAGAAACTGTTGGATAAAAAGCTGAAGGAGAACGAAGATAAAAAAATGAAGAAGCGATTGACCAAATCGTGAATATCACCGAACAGGTGAAAAATCATTGTAGAGTGCTTTATAACCTCCCCTCTGAAGATGTTGGTTTCTTTAGTGGGACATACTTCAAAATCGAAGCACATGATTATGAAGGATTTACTGAGCGATTGTCTGATGTTTTTGATATGGCTGAAGAGTCTCTTCCTAATAGCATTATAGCGTATCGTGATGTGCAGTGCGCTAAAGAAAAAATTACAGATGACCGCGAAACACATAAAGAGTATTGGCATCAATATAAAGCAGTAGCAGAGAAATTTAAGCAACTCACCGCAAACCTCTAAGGATGACACAAGAAATATTCGAACAATTCAATGCGAAAAAGGAGCAATTGAAAGCTCTTGCGCATAAAGCCGACGAGTACGGCTGGCTTCCCGAAGATGGGAAGAAAAGGGCAGGACGAGGAAACGGTGATGAGCTGCCGAGAGATTCTCCAAAAAGCTCGACGACGACAAACTCGTGATTGGTGTGATCGGCCAAATGAAAGCCGGAAATCAACCTTCCTCAATGCCTTCGCTTTCGGCGACGAAGTGCTTCCTGCAGCCACTACCCCTATGACGGCGTCGCTCTCTGTGATCACTTACGGAGAAAAGGAAGAAGTCGTGGCGGAATTTTATTCTCCCGCCGAGTGGAAGGAAATGGAATATCGCGCAGCACAAGAGGTGGAAGATGAATATGCAGACGATCCGGAGACGCTGAAAATCAAAGCTGCCCGCGAATTGGTACAAAAGGCTGCTCGCTTGGGCTCTTCTCTCCAATCCCTGCTCGGCACGACCCGACACGACAAAGTGGATCAACTCACAGAGTATGTGGGAGCAGACGGCAAGTATGTGGCCATCACCAAAGCGGTAACGCTCTACAAGAACATGGAGTTGCTGCGCGGTGTGGAGATTGTAGATACCCGAGATTCAACGACCCGGTGGTTTCCCGTGAGGCACGAACTCGAGAATTCTTGAGCAAAGCCGATGCCGTACTGCTACTCCTCTATGCCGGTCGTCCGTTCGATGCTACCGATCGCGAAATTCTGTTCAAGACAGTCGGCAGCGCCGGAACGGGACGTATGCTGGTCGGTATCAACAAATACGATACGGTGGTACGTGCTTTGCACGGGCGTATGAGTGAAGAGCAGTTGATCGAGTACGTGAAACAAGAAATGAAGAATGCCTGTAGGGGAAGAAGGCAACAACAGCCTGAACGACCTACTGAAAGATACCACTCCCATTCCTCTGGCAGCAGAAATGGCATTGCTGACGCTCATCCCTCGTGAGAAGGCACTCAGCAGTGAGAAATGGAAAGCGATCTACCAACGCTACTCGGACGAATTCGACACCGGCGATTTCGACGAACTGCGCAAATGGAGTCGATTGGACCGCATGGCAACGGCACTGGGCGACGTGGTGAACAAAGAAAAGGCAAGTATCCTCTTCCGCAAACCGCTCAACTCAATCATGGCAGCGGGACAAAACAAACTCAACGCCTCCATCGCCGAAAATGAAACAAGCCGAGGAGGCCAAAAAGAATCTGGATCTTTCCAAAGATGATCTTGAAGAGAAAAAAAGAAGATTTTGGCCAAGGCGAAAAGAAGGTAGATCGTCTCATTGGCCATTTTATCAATGGCATCAATGAGACCATCTTCGACCAAAAAGAAAACTCCGCAACGCTATCGAGGACGAACGTGACAGAGCCTATGGCGAGATGGATAGTGTCATCGAGAAATTCGGTGTTCTCGACCGCTTGAAGCAAAACAACTTGTATCCCAAAACTGCGCAATCACGCTGACAAAAGCTTACAAAAACGCGAGGAGGAGCTACGACGAGTATCAATCTTCAGCAGAAAAGGATATCCGAAAGGTGGTGGAAGAAATTCTCGATGGCATCAACTACAAACTCTACACCTATCTCGACGATTTCGATGCTATAGACATGATCCGCTCCCTGAAAGAGAAGATCCTCTTCAGCACTGAGTGCGCAGAAAGGGAAGCACCGGCATTCAGCGGTAAAAGGATGGTTTCTTCTTTATTACCTATACAAGCAAAGAAGAGGTACGCCAAGCTGTGGAGCAGTTTAAGCGTGAATTTCCGGTGCAATCCCTTGCCGAGGATTGCTTCTCCGAGTGCCTAAAAATCGTCGATGCGGTGCGAAAGGGCATCGTGGAAGAAATCATCGATCCGCTCGGCGAATTGTTGCAAGAAGCCATCGACGAGTTCGATCAACGAGAGGCTAAAAAGCGGAGGCTGCCCGGCGATTGGAAAAGGCACAGGAACAAAAGGCGCTCGTCGAGAAACAATTGGCGGAAATGAAAAAGAGGCCGCGGCCGTATCGACTGCTGCCCTTGCGCAAGACTAAAAACAATGCTCGGAAATACGAACATTGCGCACAACAAAATCGCCCGTTCTCAACCGTGAGAACGGGCAATTTCTTCCTTTTTGAATCCAGAACGTGCTTCGTCTTCAGAATCGCTTGATGAAGCGATCGAGTTCGCGCTTATCATCGCGATCACGGATGCTGGCGCGCTTGTCGTATTCTTTCTTACCGCGGCAGAGGGCGATATCGAGTTTGGCACGTCCGTTGTCGTCGATGAACAACACGAGCGGAACGATGGTGTATCCGGGGGTGAGCGTATCGTTTTGCAACGAACGAATTTCTTTCTTGTTGAGCAGGAGTTTACGATCCCGGCGCGTGGCGTGATTATTGTAGGTTCCGCACGCATACTCGGCGATGTACATGTTTTTCACCCAGATTTCTCCGTCGTGGATGAAACAAAAGGTATCGACCAACGAGGCTTTACCGTCACGGATGCTTTTGATCTCTGTGCCGGTCAATACGATGCCCGCCATAAACTTGTCGATCACCTCGTAGTCGAAGGTGGCGCGCTTGTTCTTGATGCGCACGCGCTGCGGTTTGTTTTTGCCACCGTTTTTCTTAGCCATGAGTGATGTCGATAAAGTCTGTGAGATGTTCGTCTAAATAATGAGCGACGCCGTTGGTAAATTCTTCTTCTCGCTCCATAAAGGCGTCGTCGAGGTCGTCGAATTCGGGAAACTGCTCGTAGAGTGCCATAAACTCTTCATCAGTGCAGGGCTGTGTGAGCGCTTCGGCATGCAGTTCGTAAAGTTCGCGAGCGCGATAGAGCAACTTGGAAAAATCTTTCAATCCCCAAAAGGCGCATGGCTTTTGGCGAAGGGATTGAGGAAGAAGAAAAGGCCCATAACCGTTGTGGATGAGTTGGATGAATCCGCCATCGCAGAGTTCATCACGCAAAATGACGTAGGCCCACAAAGTGATTTGATCAGGCGACAATTGCGTGAGTGCATCGGCCGTCAGCGTTCCACCGGCTGATGGGCGATGGCATCGACCACTCGTTTGCAAAAGAAAGCGTCAGTACTGCTCTCGGCGGCTTGCCGCAAAGTGGCATCAGAAAGGCTTATTTTCATTGTCTCATTTCCTCTATAATGGTTTTCATTCCCTTGATTTTCTCTCCTGCTACTTGTTTGAGCAGGGCGGACAAGGCTCTGCGCTCAACAGCCACATAGGCGGTGTGGGCAGCCAATTCAATATGACCGATTTGCGCCGAGCGGAGTCCTCCTTTCTTGCAAAGAAAGCCCACAATATCGGCTTTCGAGAGTTTGTCGCGCTTACCGCGCCCGATGTATAAGACCGCCCAAAGGGGAGCAGCGGGGCGAACTGATACATGGTTCACTTCTGCGTTGCCGGACACTTCCACAAAAGAAGGAGTTACTTCCTCAGGACCTACAATAAGATAGGCCTCACCCACCGACTGCCAACGCGCTGTGCGTCCGAACGGTGCGCAAAGGTCGCTTCATCGGCCGGCAAATGATAGTGAACCACGGCACCGACTTCGGGAATGTCCAAGCCTCGTGCCGCAAGATCGGTGCTAACCAACACATTCGCGGCGCCGGATCGAAAGCGGAAAAGCGCACGTTCGCGTGCATCCTGTTCCATGCCTCCGTGATATACCACGGCGGTAAAGCGTTCGCTGCGCAAATACTGCCCTACTCTGTCTGCACTTTCACGATGCGCCACAAAAACGATGGTTTGTGTGGTGCCTTTCTTGGAAAAGCAGACGGGCGAGGTTTGTAGTTTATCTTTTTCCGGCGAAGGAACGGCGTAAATCCGCAAACGATCTTGCAAAGCCGAGGTTTCGTGCAGAAAAATCGATGACATGGTAGTCTCGATTGATCAGCAGTTTCGGTGCGCCGCTTTCTTCCTCGTTTTCCTCTCGGAAGGGCGTGGCGGAAGCGATGATGACTTGCGGTACGCGACGCAAACTTTCTGCAATGCGCGCCATTTCATCTCGGAAGCCGAACTCCCAACACTTGTCATACTCGTCGATCACCAACAGGGCGAACGCCGGAGAGTTCGAGGTTGCCTTTATCGATATGATCGAGCAAACGCCCGGGAGTGGCAATCACCACATGGGGTCGCAACTCGCGCAAGCGACGATGCTCTTCCATCGCGGGGCGACCGCCGTATAGTGCCATAGCACGAACGGCCGTCGATTGCTCACGAAGCACGCGTTCGACCTGTATGGCGAGTTCTCGCCCGGGGACGACCACAACGACTTGCAACGTGTCTATTTTTTTCTTCAACACGTTCGATGAGCGGCAATAAATAGGCCAGCGTCTTACCGCTACCTGTGGGAGATAGAAGCAAGACGCTTTCACGTTGTCGAATAGCCGCGTGTGCGGCTTCTTGCATGGGGGTGAGCACCATAGCGATAGGATATAAAAAGGGCTGTGCCGGTGTTGATGATGAAACTCCGAGTAGAAAGGATTTGAGTGCTCCGTCGTCCTTTGTAATCCGACTTCCACGCTGCATTGAAAGCGCAGCATCGGCACGCCATCGGGCGGAGAGCCTTCTCGGTGTTTAGAAAAGAATTGATGAGTATCCCAATCGAACCGACACAGCCTATGAGTATGATCGTGTGGTGCACTTTTCTGCACCGCTGTCTCTATAGCTTGCGATAGCAAAGTTAATCGTTTCTCTGCATACCGCAAAGAGAGAGTCGCATTTTTTTGTATGTCCCCCACAAATTGCCTCCGGTCTTCACAGCTTCTGTTCGATCCAACGGTCGATCAATTGCCTTGCCAGACTCACTTTCCCGGGAATTTGCGGGAGTGCCTTGCGCTTGAACCACTGTCCTTTGCGCAGTTCCGAACGTTGCAAAGAAAGTTCGCCGCTTTCGTAAGTCGCCACATATCCTACCATAAGCACCGAGGGATAAGGCCAGGGCTGAGATGCGCAGTAGCGGAGTTTTTTGACCAGAAGGCCCGTTTCTTCCATAATTTCTCTGCGCGCACTCTCTTCGAGGGTCTCTCCGGTCTCACAAAAGCCGGCCACCAAACCATAATAGTCGCCGGAAAAATTACGGGCTTGCACCAACAGCACTTCATCATCGTCGCGATTGTCACCGGGGGCACGGCGCTCGATGAGTATGATGACAGCCGGACTAGGCGAAGGCCAATACTCGCGCTGGCATTGCGGGCATTTCTTTGAGATCTCGGTATGTTCTTCTAAGGGGGCTCCACATGAACCACAATAGCGCGTACGGCTGTTCCAGTAAAGTAATTCGCGCGCTTTCCCCGCCATTCGGTAATCAGCAGACGACAAGTGATCGAAAGTTTGTCGCAGTCCCATCTGTTTTAATCCCACATCGGAACTGAGCGGATGATCGATCTCCACGGCGACGCATGTTGCGCCATCGAGAGAGGGCAACACTTGTCTTCTGTTCCACGGTTCTAACGCGATCGGAGGTTGTACTCCCGTAGGAATCTCATTCGTATCGGTTAGAATCAGCTCTGACTGATAGAATATAAACCACTTATTCATAAGATGATATGTAGAAGAAAAGGCAGCATCGTCTCCAGAGGAGGTTGATGCTGCCTTTTTTAGAAAAGTGATCGTCGGATTAGAGTCCGAGACTCTTCTTCACGGCCTCCACTTTTTTGGAGAGCCTCGGCGCGAACCTGCCTTGTAGCATTTCGGGCATTCCATCTCTCCACGTACTTCAATATAGAATTTAATCTTGGGTTCCGTGCGGAAGGACGGACACTGATTTTTCGTACCGTCGGCAGTGAACCATGCAGTACGTTGCTCGTAGTGGGGAAATCGAGATCCGTGGTGTGCCCTTCAGCGTCGGTGGCTTTTGAGTGTCTCGTAGTCTTTGGTGCAGACTACGGGCGAACCGGCGATTTCTTTCGGAACATGCATACGGAAGTTGTCCATCATGGCTTTGATTTCGTCAGCTCCGCTCTTACGGGCTTCACGACATTGATCGTGTGGTTCAGCGAGAAACCATATTCAAGGTAGATGTCCATGAGCACATCGAAGAGGGTCTTGCCCTGGTCCTTTGCCCATGCACAGATTTCTGCAAGCAGGGAGCGAGGCTGACACGGCGTCTTTGTCGCGCACAATGTCTTGTCCCATGAAACCGTAGCTCTCTTCACCACCGCCGATGTAAAGTTTCTTTTGCCTTCAAGCAGACGAATCGTGCGAGCGATCCATTTGAAACCAGTGTACACATCGTACACTTTTTTGATGTGGTTCTTGTCGGCGATAGGCCTTGATGAGCTCCGTGGTGACGATCGTCTTCACGATATATTCATCTCCCTTCATCTTACCCATGGCGATGCGGTTCTTGATGATATAGTACAAAGAAGATCATGCACGTCTGGTTACCGTCGATGAGTACCCATTCTCCTTCATTGTCCTTGCAAGCCATGCCTACGCGATCGGCGTCGGGATCGGAGAGCCATCACAATATCGGCATTCAATTTCTTGGCCAGATTGAGCGCAAGCGTCAAGGCTTCGCCATTCTCAGGATTGGGAGATACTACTGTGGGGAAGTTGCCGTCCTTTTACCATCTGTTCGGGTACAGTGTGTACGTTCTCCGAATCCCCAGAGTTTGAGCGAAGCGGAGTACCAATACACGACCAGCTCCGTGAGCGGCGTGTGAACAATGCAAAAGATCTTTCTGTCGGCGAATGACTTCGGGATCGATACTCGGTTTGTGCACCTCGCTAAGGTAGGGTCATCCACTTCCTTACCAATTGATTGGATCAGTGCAGGATTTCCCTCAAATTTCACATCGGCAAGCGATACTTTGTTCACTTCGTCGATGATGCCTTTGTCGTGGGGCGCCAATACTTGTGCGCCATCGTCCCAATAAGCCTTGTAGCCATTGTATTCGCGCGGGTTGTGGCTGGCCGTGATGTTTCACGCCCGACTGGCAGCCGAAGTGACGAATGGCGAAAGAAACCTCAGGGGTGGGGCGCAAATCGTCGAAAAGATAGACCTTAATCCCGTTGGCGGAGAAGACGTTGGCCACCGTTTCTGCAAACAAACGACTGTTGTTGCGGCAATCGTGCCCTACCACGACGGAAATCTCCTTACGATCGGCGAAATTCTTAAGCAGATAGTTGGCAAGTCCTTGTGTTGCAGCTCCTACAACATAAACGTTCATACGATTGGTACCGGGTCCCATGATACCACGGAGTCCTCCCGTTCCAAATTCCAACGTTCGATAGAAAGCATCGACAAGCGGGGTTTTGTCTTCCGCTTCAATCATAGCCTTCACGGCCTTTTTCGTCTCTGCATCGTAGAGCGGAGAGTCAATCCACTGCTGAGCTGTAGCTGTGCACTGTGCAATGAGTTCTTTATTTTCCATACTGTGTTATGGCAAAGTTTGTTTGTTGTTTGCTTGTCGGCAAATTTACAATTTCCGCTGCAAATAAGCGAATCAAGCCCTGCATTATTCGTTAAACGCTTTGCTTGTATCTCTTCGATCATCGCAAGCAGTATCTTCTGACCGGCATTTACTCTGGGCGCGGCTCCCTTAGAACGGCACCACACTCCCCTCTCCCGGCGGGAAAGGCGTCATGCTGTCTCCGGGCAGCGGCGCGAAGTCAGCATCTGTGATCGGGCCTCCTCCCATCGGAGGGAGACCACCGCTATCCGTTGTGCCTGGGAGCGGGAATGAGTTGTTTTCGTCCATATTCTCAAAGCGGGTATATTTCCCTTTGAACGTCAACAACACATCGCCGACAGCACCATTTCTGTGTTTTGCAATGATAATCATGGCCTTGCCACGCAGGTCGTTGCCATTCTCATCTCGGTAGATACGGTAATACTCCGGACGGTGGATAAAAAGCACCATATCGGCATCCTGCTCGATGGCACGGATTCACGCAAGTCGAAGCTGCGGTCGGTGGTCGTCCGCTCCACCGGCTCCGGGGCGATTTTCCACCCACGATTCAACTGTGAGAGCGCGAGAATCGGGATGCTCAACTCTTTGGCTAGTCCCTTGAGCGAACGACTGATGGTAGAAACTTCTTCTTGACGGCTACCGAAGTTCATGCCCGAGGCGTTCATCAACTGCAGATAGTCGATCATTATTAGTTTCACTCCGTGTTCGCGCACCAAACGGCGTGCTTTCGTGCGCAATTCAAAAACAGAAAGTGCCGGCGTGTCGTCGACAAACAACGGCTTGCCATACAGATCTTTAATTTTGCTGTCCAGCTGCGCCCACTCGTGTGGCTCGAGTTGCCCGCTTTTGATCTTCGTACCTTCAATCTCACAGGTGTTTGAAATCACACGATTGACCAATTGCACATTCGACATTTCGAGAGAAAACAACGCAACGGGGATGCCTTGTTCCACCGCTATATTCTTCGCCATAGACAATGCGAAGGCTGTTTTTCCCATGGCCGGACGTGCTGCAAGAATCACCAAATCAGAGTTTTGCCATCCGGACGTCATTTTGTCCAAGTCGCGGTACCCCGAAGCGATACCCGACATACCGTCAGAACGCTCCGCCGCCTTGTGCAACATGTCGTAGGCATCATTGATGATCGGATCGATCTGGCTGTAATCGCTTCTTCATGTTGAGCTGAGAGAGTTCGAACAACTCGCCTTCCGCCTGCTGCATCAGCTCATCAATATCCTGCGTCGGATCAAAAGCCTTCTCTTGCACCCCACTGGTGTAGCGAATGAGGTCGCGTGCCGTGGCCTTTTGCGCAATGATGCGGGCATGGTATTCGATATGGGCGGCCGAGACGACCCCTTGCGTAAGTTAGTGCCAGATAAACAGGGGCCTCCGGCTTCTTCAAAAATGGTTAGTCTGCCGCAATTGCTCGCTGACGGTGAGCAAAGTCGAGTGGCTTTTGCTCTATATTCAACCGACGAATTGCTTCGAAGATCAACTGATGACGCGGATCGTAGAAGCTTTCCGGTTTGAGAATCTCACTCACCTGCGAATAGGCGTCTTTTTCCAGCAGCAGGGCACCGAGCACCACGCGCTCGAAGTCTAATTCCTGAGGCTGCAAACGCCCGAAGCTGTCTTGCACCGGGGCATCTGCCTTTTTGCGCTTAGGTGCGCGAGAAGAAGGTTGTGACATAACAATAAGATCGTGATTGAGGTGAAAAGAGATCGCAACGGATTAACACCGTAATTGCAGCATAGACAGACGGGAAATGCTTGTGTCTCCGAATTGCACTATATAAATAAGGAGTATCAGGGCTCAACGTGCCGATAACATCCCATATCTGACTTACCGCCTTTCGTTTGCGATTTTCCGTTACGGTCGAAAGGGAAAGTCTGTTGCGTCACTGCGAAATCTGCCTTCCCGACAGCTGCTGATTTGGCATCTAAGGTAAAGACAAACAGCAACTTCTGCACATCGAAACTCGGAGAGAAATTCCCGGCCTGTCGGCGAGCTTCGGGAGCATCTTGCTCAAATAAACAATTGCGGAAGTGTTCGCCCTTGGCCGGTTTGGGCGTATTGAGCAAGCAATGCGAGAAATCATAGTTGAAAGCATCGTTCTTGTAACGCGTAGAAGACTCTCTCATAAGATCATCGTTGTTATATCCACTGATGATGCAGTTGACAAACGACGCTCGTTCCAGAGGGGCACGGCTTCCCTTCCCGTAATTACTGAAATGCAGCGCGACACCGCGATCACCCGCCAGGGCATAGAATTGGCCGATGGTGCAATGGACAAATTCGTTGCGCCCGCCGACAAGACGCACGCAGTCTCCGGCCGCATTTGTGATCTGGCTGTTGCCTACATTCTACCGCGCATTGACGGGCATACAGCCCATCTCCACCGACATTATGGATCAGAGAATTGCGCAATATAAGTTTCTGGAAATCAAGAGACGAAGAGTCGCAACGTATACCAAAATCTCCACTGTGGATCTCGCAATGGTCAGGACATTGTCACGGCTCTTTGCAGTGAAGACCACCCCGCCCCATTGTCCGGGAATGCGGTCGTAGGGTTGATTGCTGAACATATAGCCCAATCGGTCGCCACGGAATTCTACGGGCGCCCCATTTTGTCCTTCAGCACGCAAGGTTCCGTGCACGATGAGGCATGCTGCGGGATGAAAATACAATCGCGTACCCGCAGACAGCGTAAGTGTACGACCTTCTTCCACGACCAGGCTATCTAAAATGCGATAAGGCCGCGGGGCATTCCAGGTGGTGTCTCGCTCCACGCGCGCTCCTCTCAGGTTGATCACACTTTGTGTCGACGCCGTGAGCAACACTTGTTGTTCTGCTCCGTTTTCCAACAAGAACAACAGGCGATCTTCGAGTGGCGTCGGCGAGACAGCCGTTGAAGCCGGGGCATTGAGTTGCTACAAACACACGTAGGCTATCACCGCCGGCCAGTTCCGTGGCACCGGTTACCCCATTCGCCAGAAAAGTTCCGTCGACATTCACCATAAAAGGCGATTTCGCTCCACCGGCCAATCGAATGGCCGCGATGCGCAACGTCTTTTTCTGTGGGTTGAAGACTTGAAAGGTGTATGTATTGGTCGCTTCACCCGCCAAAACGGTGTCGAGCGCCAACGTGTCGCGCTCCAAACGTAAACGCGCATCGGCAGAAGTAGTATAACCCTCCTCGTTCAAACAAGAAGCGAGGAGGGCACACGAATATCAGGAAAAGAGGAAGTGACTTCACCTTATTTCTCGGGTACGTTCTTCAAAACATCGAGCAAATGATCCCATACCATTTGTACAGTGGGGATCAACAGGCGTTCGTCGGGCGAGTGCACACCGCGCAAGGTGGGTCCGAAGCTCACCATGTCGAGGTGAGGATATTTCTCACTGAAGAGTCCACATTCGAGACCGGCGTGGATGGCTCGCACGAGGGGATCTTTGCCGAACAAGCGCTTGTAGCTGTCGACGCACACCTTCAAGATCTCACTCTTGGGGTTCATTTTCCAACGGGATAGCCCTCATTGGTCACACACTTCGCGCCACCCAGTTCGAAAGCCGAACGAACCACCGAAGCCATGTACTCCAGATTGCTGGCAACGCTCGAACGTTGCGACGTGGTGGCCACAATTTGGTTGCCGTGCTTGCGTACGCTCGCCAGATTGCTGGAAGTTTCAACCAAACCTTCGAGATCCTGACTCATGGCAAAGATACCATGTGCACCACGCTGAGGCTCTTGAGCAAGCGCTCCGCTTGTTCTTTGCAGATGCAAGTCGGGGCGGCAGCCACCGGCTCAATTACGGCCGTCAGTTCAGGCTCGGTTGCAGAAAATTCGTCGCGCACTTTCTCGACAAATGCTTGAAGTTCCTCTCCGAAAGTGGCAACATAAGCTGTGGGCACGGCCACTGTGGCATGTGCCTCACGCGGAATGGCATTGTGCAGGCCTCCGGCTTGAATATCGCAAAGGCGCAAATCGGTTTTTCGCTTTGTTCCCAGAGGAAACGCACCAACAGCTTGTTGGCATTCGCACGCTTTTTGTTGATATCGTCGCCCGAGTGTCCGCCGGTAAGGCCTTTCACCACGAGATTGAACGTCGAAAAGCCTTCGGGCAGCTTCTCTTCGTCTACGGTGTAAGTCGCTTCGGTGCGTACACCCCGGCGCAGCTCACAAAGAGCTGTCCTTCGTCTTCAGAATCCAGATTGATCAGATAATCTCCCGTCATGAATCCGGGTTTCATCTCGAAAAGCCCCCCGTCAATCCCGTTTCCTCGTCGCGCGTGAACACACATTCGATCGGTCCGTGCTCGATATCATTGGCTTTCAGCAACGCCATCTCCATGGCAATGCCGATACCGTCGTCGGCACCGAGCGTTGTACCCTTTGCCTTGAGCCAATCTCCGTCCACGTAGGTTTGAATGGCGTCGTTGTCAAAGTCAAATTCTACGTCTTTGTTCTTTTCGCAGACCATGTCTTGGTGGCTCTGCAAAATCACGGTTTTGCGATTTTTCGAAACCGGGTGTTCCGGGTTTGCGAATCAGGACGTTGCCGGCCTCGTCGACCAGCGTTTCAAGACCGAGATCCTCACCAAATTTGCGAAGGAACGCAGTTATCTTTTCCTCGCGCTTAGAAGGACGGGGAACTTGGTTGATTTGCGCGAAGCAATCGAATACGGATTGAGGCTTTAATTGTGCCATAGCTCACTACATTGAAAGTAGAACAATAAAATCTGCAAATCATTTGTCGCAGACGAGGTCTTTGCACTATATTTGCACCGCAAAAATAGAGAAAAGATATGGAACCTCTCTGGATACTCACATTAATTATTGTTGGAATATCGGTCCTGTTGCTTTCTGTCGGCATCCTCATCAAAGGACGCTTCGTCAACACACACGTAAGCGGCAACAAAGCGCTCGAGAGCTGCGGAGTGCATTGCGCCTCCACCCAAGACGCCGAGCTGCGCACGAAGAATCCACATGCCGTGAGCGAACATACTCACACAACCGACCGGGCATAACCCATCACTTGGCTTCCTTCCCTTCGAATTTATCCATTTATTCCCCTAACGACCTGATATGAAAGCACCGTTTTCTTTCTTCTTCGTGGCTGCATTGATGATTTTGACGAGCTTGTCGGCTTGCAAAAAAGAAAAGAGCGCCACCACTACTTCAAAAAGCCGCCGCTCCCTCGCTGACGCCCCGAACAAGCAGCAAAACTCCCCCATTGCCTACGTGGAGTGGACTCTCTGCTCACACAATACAAATTCTGCACAGAGAACAAAGCGGCGCTCGAAGCCAAGAGCAAGCAATATCAATCGCAAGTGGCGGCTAAAATGGCACAAGTGCAAAAAGCCCTACGCCGATTTCCAGCAGAAGATGCAAAGCGGCGCCTTCACCACACGCGAACAAGCCGAGGCTGCGCAACTGCGCATCCAGAAAATGCAGCAAGAAGCCGCAAAACTGGAAGAACAACTGCAAAAGCGCATGACTGCTGAGCAAGAGAAATTCAACAACACCCTTCGCGACGAGTCTCCAATCCTTCCTCAAAGACTATAACAAGGAAATGGGCTACTCCATGATCGTCTCAAAACAAGGAGACAACGTGCTTTTTGCCGATCCCTCGCTCAATTTGACCAAAAGCCGTCATCGAGGGAATGAACGAACGATACAAAGGCAAGAAGAAGTAACGCCAACTTCCTCCCCAATACAACGGGCATTCGAGCACAGACGCTCGAATGCCCGTTTGTAGTCATCTTCCACTTCATTTCCACCTCTGTCCGATGAAAAAGAAGCACAAATACCTCACGCACAGGGCACTAGTGGAACGCCGAGCCCAATCACTGCTCGTCGCCTCGCTCAGGCTCATCACGCCCACCACTTCACGCGGAAAAACTTGGGGGCTTTCGTCGAAAAACAGGGAAGGAAAGCAACATTTGCTCCCTATTTTTCCCGGGCATCTCAAGTTTCATGGCAACCTCTCCTTGGCTTCCGGCAAACTCCCTCACCCGTCGCCCGTTCTCCCACCCTTGAATCGCCCCCTTCGCAACTTTAATCAATTTCACCACGCCAAAGAGCGACAAACCGGCTCAAAAATACGTATTTTTGCAACATGAACACAAGCAATGCGGAAATCATCACGCACCAATGGTTCGCCCGGCAAGTGAAACCACGTCCCACCGACGGACACAAAAGGCACGTTCGGGCATCTTCTCCTCATCGCCGGTCACGAAGGTATGATCGGCGCTGCAGTACTGCCGCTCGTTCCGCGCTTCGCAGTGGAGTTGGAAAAGTCACCGTGCCATCCCACGGTGTGGTCGCGACGTTCTGCAAGTGGCCGTGCGGAAGCCGTGTTGCAAGTCGACGAAAGCTCTGAGTCCTGCTGGAGTTCGCTCATCGATCTCACGGTTTCACCACGCAGTGGCCCGTAGGTCCCGGACTGGGCACTGACGGCGAAACAGCTTTACTGCGCACTCTGCTCAAAGCCCTGTTGGAACGCGAGACAGCCGGGACGCTGCTCCCGCTCATTCTCGATGCCGACGCCCTGAATCTCCTGGCAACCGACTACCAATTGCTCTCTTTGGTTCCCCCTCACAGCCTACTCACTCCCCACCTCGGAGAGATGCGACGCCTATGCCGAGCTTTGGATCTGCCGTGCGAAGAGCTTGCCGATTTGCAGGTCGCCGCACGCATGCTGTCCGATTCACTCCGACTCAACCTGTTGCTCAAAGATCACATTCCTCACCTCTTCATTCCGGAAGGCAGACTGCTCGTGGCCGAGGGGAGGCAATAGTGCCCTAGCCAAGGCGGTAGCGGCGACGTGCTCACCGGATTGATCGGAGGGCTCGCCGCGCAAGGATATCTTCCGGAAGAAGCCGCAGGATTGGGTGTCTGTCTGCACCGCGAAGCCGGAAAAATTGCCGAAGCTCGTCATTCCGCCCCTGCCACGGTGGCCTCTGACTTAGTGGATGCCGTCGGTCGAGCTTTTCTCCACCTTCTTCCCCCACACTGAACCATGTCTACACATTCCCTCAGCCGTTTCGCCCCTATTCCTCAGCCTCTTTGCCCTGCCGCGGCTTTCAACAGTTTCGGCACAAACAGCCGTGGCTCCTTATCGCCCCGGCCTCACTGCCGAAGGCATCACGTATACTTGCCTCTCACCGTACCGCATCACCGTGCAGACCCGCTGTCGACATTATGTGCCCGGCAGATACGCGGCTTACGCGCGTGCCCTACTCGATCGCAAGGACGTGATGCTCAATGCGTTCGACACCTGGACAATGGAAGGGTGAAGGTAGATGCCTTTGGCACGCCCGACAGCACGGCGGCCACACCATGTCGGCTCGATCACCGCACTTCTGCCCCTGCTCGTGACGCTGTCGCCTGCAGGGTCTCCTCCTCGCAGTGAACGCCGAAGCCGCAACCGGCAGCACTGTCGCAGACCGGCGTGCGCACCATCGCCACGCCGACGCTCAACGTCGACCGTTACAAAACGCCTGACATGCTCCGCGCCGGCAGCACCGCACGACGCGCTGAGCTGGCCGCCACGAGATTTTCGACATCCGCGAAAACCGAAATCAACTCATCAAGGGACAAGCAGATTTCAACCCCAAAGACGGCGAACAACTGAAAACCATCTGGCATGGCTCGACGAACGCGAAAAGCCCTCACTTCTCTCTTCGTCGGCACGTATGCCGAGAGGAACGCACCTTCACCTTCGATTACCTGTCCCCGACGTACGGAACAGGGACGCGTACTGTTCCGCTTTTCGAAAACTACCTCGGCATAGTTGAGCCCCGACGATGCAGCAGGGTATGCCCGTCACCCTCACGGTAGAAGACCTGCAAAACATCCGTCCTGCCTACGACGACGGCAAACCCAAGAAGAAAAAAGACCAAGAAGACCTGCGCTATCGTGTGCCGGGCGAAGCAAAAAGTGCACGTTGCCCTGGGCGACGAGACACTTTACAAGCAAATATTCCCATGGCACAATTCGGTAGGACAGAACATCTTGGAGGAACTTTTGATTCAACGAAAATTCAATACAAAGGTTTGGTTATCGCCCACAACAGGCAACGTAGAGAAAATAGAACTCGACCAAACAGACAAATAATAGTAGAGCGCCACATGATCAGCCCTCGCCAACTCAAAATTAAAGACTTCGACTACCCGCTCCCCGACGAGCGCATTGCCAAATATCCCTCGCCGAACAGTGACCAATCCAAGCTGCTCACCCGCAAAACAGACGGGACCATCGGCGAAGATCTGTTCATCAATCTGCCCAGTGCTTGCGGCGGGTGCGCATATGGTGTTCAACAACCAAAAGTGATCCAGGCACGCCTACGCATTTTCACAAGTCGACCGGCGCACTGATTGAAGTGTTTTGCCTCGAACCACATACCCCACTCGACTATCAACAGTCGTTTGCCACCTGCGGGGCGGTGACGTGGACTTGCATGATCGGTAATCTGAAGAAATGGAAGGAGGGTGTGCTCGAACGTCCCATTACAGTAGGTGGCAATTCGCTCATCCTACGAGCCGAGCGGTTGAGAATGAGCAGTACCGGACATGAAATACGCTTCTCATGGGACAACCCTACAGTCAGCTGGGCCGAAGTGCTCGACAGCATCGGCGAGTTGCCCATCCCTCCCTACTTGAATCGCGAAACGGAGGACACGGACTTAAAAAACTACCAGACTGTCTATTCCAAAATCAAAGGATCGGTGGCAGCTCCACAGCGGTTTGCACTTCACGGAACAGTGTTGCAAGCACTCGACCTGTCACGGCATGAGGCGCAACGAACTCACATTGCACGTCGGGCGGTACTTTCAAACCGGTGAAAAGCGAAGAGATCGCCGGCCACCAAATGCACGCCGAGTGGATCGCCGTGCCGTTCAACTCCATCGAACGTTTGCTGGCCCACGGAGCTCAATGCATCGCCGTGGGTACTACAAGTGTGCGCACACTCGAAAGTCTCTATTACATCGGCGTGCGCATTCGTCAATGCCGCGACACGAACCGCGAACCAAATGAGGACGACTTGCATGTGCTAATGGCTGCCCTACGACTACACCCAAAGTGCGAACATCCCCTCACACCTCGTGAAGTATCTCGAGGCGGTGCGCGACTATTTGCGCGACAATCAGCTCGAAGTGCTCACGGCCACGCAAATCATCATTGCACCGGGCTGCGAGTACAAGATCGTAAAGACCATCGTCACGAATTTCCACCAGCCCCAATCCACCCTGCTTCTCTTGGTGAGCGCATTTGTGGGAGGCCAATGGCGACCGATCTACGATTATGCGCTTGAACATGGATTCCGGTTCTTGAGTTATGGAGATTCCTCGGTTCTCAATTACGATGCACTGCATCCCTAACGCTGCGTGCCCCAACTCCTCTTCAATACGACTCAACCCCATGCGTCAATATCCCTTCTGGCTCCTTCTCCTCCTCGCTCCCACCATTCTGGTTCCCGTCGGCACGTTGGTGTTTTTCTTGTTTGGCAACGTAACGCTGTGGCCCGAGAGCGACAGCACCGTGCTCAACATCATGCAATACATACTCATCCAATTATTTTGGGTCGGGCCAATCATTAGTTTCTTCGTGAGCCTGTTTTTCTGGGGCTGGGCTCGTCAACGCTCCTCTATTTTTGCCGCTATCTGTGGACTACTCCTCACAGCAGGTTCAATTTTAGTGCTTGCGTTGCAACAATTCTACTCTGCCCACTCTCATGCAACAATATCACGACCTCTTACGCCTCATTCTCAAAAACGGCACTCGCAAAACCGACCGAACCGGCACAGGAACTCTGTCAATCTTCGGACATCAGATGCGTTTTGATCTCGAAAAGGGTTTTCCCCTGCTCACCACCAAGCAATTGCACCTGAAAAGCATCATCTACGAACTGCTTTGGTTCTTGCGCGGCGACACCAACGTGCATTATCTCCAAGAACATGGGGTGCGCATATGGAATGAGTGGGCCGACGCGTCGGGCGAACTGGGTCCCGTCTACGGACACCAGTGGCGATCGTGGCCGGACTACAACGGTGGACACATAGATCAGATCAGCCGAGTCGTTTCGCAGATCAAAAATCAGCCGGATAGCCGCCGTATGATCGTCAACGCCTGGAACGTGGCAGAAGTGGACCAAATGGCCTTGCCCCCCTGCCACTTGCTTTTCCAGTTCTACGTGGCTGACGGGCGTCTTTCCCTACAACTCTATCAACGGAGTGCCGACACTTTTTTGGGGGTACCCTTTAACATCGCTTCCTACGCTCTACTGACGCTCATGGTGGCTCAAGTCTGCGGATTGCGCCCCGGAGAGTTCATTCACACCACTGGCGATACGCATCTATATCTCAATCATTTAGACCAAGCAAATTTACAATTGAGTAGAACTCGCGAGCTCTCCCTCAAATGCACCTGAACCCGGGAGTCAGCGACCTCTTCTCTTTTAGATTTGAGGACTTCCAACTCGAAAACTACACCCCTACCCACACATTGCAGCAGCGGTTTCGGTCTAACACTCCTCTTTCTATGCTCACGCTCATTTGCGCACTCGACGAACAACGAGCCATCGGCCTCAAAGGACACATGCTTTTTCAGGCTGCGATCGGACCTTCAACGCTTTAAAGCCCTCACAGTGGGGCACACTGTGATCATGGGCCGAAAGACCTTTGCCTCTCTGCCCAAAGGTGCCCTCCCCAATCGTCGTAACTTCGTCGTCAGTCGTTCACTTTCTGAGGCACCAGCCGGCACCTTCCCTTTTCGCTCTCCCGAAGCCGCACTCCAGGCCACACAAGACGACAAAGAGATCTTCGTCATCGGCGGATCTTCAATTTACGAAGCCACTTTGCCGCTGGCAGATCGACTGTGTTTGACACACATTCTGGCGAAAGCCCCTCAGGCCGATGTCTTTTTCCCGGAAGTCGACTTCGATCAATGGAAGTGCACCTTCCAGGAATCACACCGGCCGATGAACAAAACGAACAACCCTATATCTTTTGCAGATTATATCCGTATATGAATCGTCTTCTCCGCACAGCCACCTTAATTCTTACCACATGCTTTTTGCACGGTGTATCTCTGTTCGCACAAGATTCCAACGGAGGTCAACTTCTCCATTATCGAGACTTCAGACGTGCACGGTAACTACTTTCCTACGATTTTATCAATGACAAACCGGGAGAAGGCTTAAGTCGCATCTCAACCTACGTGAAACGTTTGCGTGCGGCACAAGGTGAAGGACATGTCTTACTCGTCGACAACGGGGATATTTTGCAAGGTCAGCCCGCAGCTACTATTATAATTACGTAGACACCACTTCCACCCACCTTTGTGCGCATGCTCAATGAAATGGGCTACCTTTGTGGTACACTGGGCAACCACGACGTGGAGAGCCGGACATGCCGTCTACGATCGCTGGATGGACGATTGCGGTTTCGCAGTATTGGGTGCCAATGTCGTGAGACAAACGTAAGAACAAACTCTACTCACGGCCTACGTACGGGAGGAAGTGGACGGAGTGCATCAGCGTACTCGAGCATGATCACGCCCACCGATCCGCAATGGCTTCAAAGACTCGGAAATATCTGGATTTTTCGCGATTGCGTGAAACAGCTCGCCGTGTTGTTCCCATCATACGCCGTGCAGCCAGCCGACATCGTTGTCGGTAGTGATGCGGCGGTGTGTGAATTGAGCGCACAACGCACAGGGCGCATGCTGGATCACGCAGCTTTCAAGTAGCGGAACGGGTTCCGGATATCGACATCCTCTTTTTGCGGACACGATCACCGCATTGCCAACACGACGGTCACCAATAAAATCAGTGGACGCCAAACCCTGGTTTCTCAATCCCGGCGCCAATGCAATGAACATCGCGCAGGCTGACATAAAAGTGACGCTCGGGCCCGATGGAAAACGGAAGAAAAAGGAAATCGTGGGCAATGTAATCGATATCCGCGGCGAACAACCGGATTCCGCCTTCCTTTCGCACTATACCAAAGAGTTCAACGACATCCGTAACTTTACCCACACAGGTGATCGGACGCAACAAGAATGAACTCGACACACGCTCGGCTCACTTCGGTTCATCTGCATTTGTAGACTTCATTCACCGCATACAACTTGCTGTGACGGGAGCTGATATTTCTTTCGCCGCTCCGCTTTCGTATGATGCTAAGATTGAACCGGGAGACATCCGCATGGCAGACTTGTTCAACCTCTACAAATACGAGAACCAACTCTACGTCATGAAACTTACCGGGCAAGAAATTAAGAACTACCTTAAAGAAAGCTACGGTATTTGGACTCAACAAATGAAATCGCCCGCCGACCACATGATGTTGTTGAGCGACAACTACGCAAATGCTCCGGAGCCTTGGCAACGACTAAAGCACTCGTCCTACAATTTCGACTCCGCAGCCGGCATCAAGTACACCGTCGATCTCCGAAAACCCAAGGGACAGAAAGTGACCATCCTATCTATGGCTGACGGAAGCCCTTCGATCTGCAGAAGACTTACAAAGTGGCGGTGAATTCCTACCGCGCCAACGGAGGAGGCGGACTGCTCGTCAAAGGCGGGGATCCCGCAAAATCAACTGCGCTCACGTGATCTGGACCTCCAATAATGAGATGCGCGAATACCTGCGCCGCGAAATAGCCCGACAGAAAGAAATCAATCCGCAGCCACTCAACAATTGGCGCTTCATTCCTGAAGGATGGGCTTCCGCAGCCGCTGAGCGCGACTCCGAAATCACTGTTCAAATAACCCTTTTCCATCTCGAGATTTCCCTGCGCGTGTCGAAAGATTCGACACGCGCATTTTCTTTTCGCGAACCACAATAAGTAAAACAGCAAAAAGGATCAAGTGTACTACGCGTATCATCAGAAGTATATCCCTCAAGATCAAGGAAAAACGGACTAAGTGACGCACAAGTGGGAGAGCGAAAAAGGAGTTGCTCCAACTCGAATGAACACCTCTGCGAAAACTGTCTTTTTTGTAAGACAACTCAGGGTACAAGTTCACGCACTACAAGGAAAAGCGCTGAAGACTTCTCAACATTTTATCGTTTTTTGGAGGTTAGGACGAAAAAAGACGATGAAGCACGAGTTCATCCACAGAGAAAGAGCTAACTTTGCAACGAGAAATCTCATGATATGCGGCAATAGCTCAGTTGGTAGAGCATGGGCTTCCCAAGCCCAGGGTCGCGGGTTCGAGCCCCGTTTGCCGCTCACAATATAGATTTGCTAAAACTCTCCTCTATGGCAAAAATCAGATGTATCGGCGTTTTGACTTCCGGTGGTGACGCCCCCGGAATGAATGCCGCTATTCGTGCCGTGACACGAAGTGCTATTTTCAACGGTTTCAAGGTGAAAGCCATTTTATCGCGGCTACGAAGGACTGATGAACGGTGAAGTGAAGACTTTCACCACAGAGGACGTTTCGGGCATCATCAAACCGGCGGAACAATCCTACGTACAGCCCGCTCTGCGGAATTTCAAACTCCCAAAGGGCGAAAACGCGCGTACGATACACTTCGCAAAGAAGGGATTGATGCCCTTATCGTAATCGGCGGTAACGGCTCTTTGACCGGTGCTATGCTCCTGGCGGAAGAATATGACTTCCCCTGTATCGGTCTTCCGGGTACAATCGACAACGATCTCTACGGAACAGACAATACGATTGGTTACGACACGACGCTCAACACGATTATGGACTGCGTGGATAAGATCCGCGACACGGCCAACTCCCACGAACGTATCTTCTTCATCGAAGTGATGGGTCGTGACGCTGGCTTCTTGGCACAAAATTCTGCCATAGCCGCCGGCGCAGAAGCCGCTATTATCCCTGAAGACTCCACAGGATCTGACCAGCTCATCGAATTCATGGAACGCGGTATCCGCAAATCCAAGAAGAGCTGCATGGTCATCGTTAGCGAAAGCCCCAAATGCGGTGCGCTTTATTATGCAGACCGTGTAAATAAGGAGTACCCGCAATTTGATGTTCGTGTTTCTATACTCGGACACTTGCAACGCGGCGGACGCCCCTCAGCACGCGACCGTGTATTGGCTTCACGTGTGAGGCGTCGGCGCCATTACAGCTCTCGTACAAGGACAGCGTAATGTCGTGGTGGGTATTCGCAACCATGAAATCGTATATGTTCCCTTCATCGAGGCCGTGCAAAAGCGCAAAGGTATGAATCCTCAGCTTATTCAAGTCCTCAACGAACTCAGCATCTAAAACAATCTCGTTCTCAAACGACTATGAGTCAACAAATCGGTTATATTTCTCAGATCATCGGACCGGTGGTCGACGTTCATTTCCCACTCAACGGCCGCCCCGCCGATGAAGTACTCCCGCGCATCCATGAAGCACTGGAAGTGCAACATCCCGACAGGGCGCCAACTGGTCATAGAAGTGCAACAACACATTGGCGACGATGTAGTTCGCACGGTGGCTATGGACAACACTGACGGCCTTTCGCGTGGTTTGGAAGTGAAATCAACCGGTGCCCCCATTTCAATGCCCATTGGTGACCAGATCAAAGGTCGCATGCTGAACGTGATTGGAGACACCATCGATGGACTTCATGAGGTCTCTCGCGAAGGTAATGCTTATCCTATCCACCGCGAACCACCCAAGTTCGAAAATTTGAAGACCTCTCGTGAGGTTCTCTACACCGGTATCAAAGTAATCGACCTCTTGGAACCTTATATGAAAGGTGGTAAGATCGGACTCTTTGGTGGCGCCGGCGTAGGTAAGACCGTACTTATCATGGAGCTCATTAATAATATTGCGAAGGGACACGATGGCTTTTCGGTATTCGCAGGTGTCGGTGAGCGTACTCGTGAAGGTAACGACCTGCTGCGCGAAATGATTGAATCGGGCGTCGTGAAATACGGAGAAGCCTTTACCGAAGCAATGGAACGCGGTGAGTGGGATCTTTCGAAAGTAGACTATAACGAAGTGGCCAAAAGCCAGGCGACCTTGGTCTATGGTCAGATGAATGAACCGCCCGGAGCACGTGCTTCTGTGGCACTTTCTGGACTTTCCGTTGCAGAATCTTTTCCGAGATAGTGGAGCAAAAACAGGAAAAGCTAGAGATATTCTGTTCTTTATCGACAATATCTTCCGTTTCACGCAAGCTGGTTCTGAAGTGTCTGCCTTGCTTGGTCACTGCCCTTCCGCTGTGGGTTACCAGCCTACCTTAGCTTCGGAAATGGGCGCGATGCAGAACGATACTTCTACGAAGAATGGTTCCATCACGTCTATCCAGGCTGTATACGTCCCGGCTGATGACTTGACAGACCCCGCACCTGCTACAACCTTCACACACCTCGACGCCACAACGGTGCTTTCGCGTAAGATCACTGAGCTAGGTATTTATCCCGCAGTGGATCCGTTGGACTCGACTTCCCGCATTCTGGACCCGAATAGCAATCGGAAGATCACTACACTGCGCACAACTGCGTAAAACAGATCCTGCAGAAATATAAAGAACTCCAGGATATCATCGCAATCTTGGGTATGGACGAGCTCTCAGACGAGGATCGTCTTACAGTAAACCGCGCACGCCGTGTACAACGCTTCTTGTCTCAACCGTTTACCGTGGCAGAGAAATTTACAGGCGTAAAAGGTGTGATGGTACCCATCGAGGAAGTAATCCGCGGATTCAACATGATTATCGACGGCGAAGTAGACCATCTTCCTGAACGAGGCCTTCTTGAACGTCGGAACAATCGACGACGCAATCGCCAAAGGGCGAGAAGTTACTCGGCTGCGAGATGCACAATAAGGATTATGGACAAGAATCGTCTCCACATCAAAATCGTCTCTCCTGAATGTACCCTTTTTGAGGGCGAAGCCGAGCGCATTACAATGCCCGGTACCTTGGGAGAGTTTGAGGTGCTAGTCAACCATGCACCGATAATCTCCTCATTATCACTGAGGCGTTGTCACTTGTACCGGCACAGAAACGAAAAGAGTTCAATGTTTCCAGCGGTTTGTCAGGTAAACGATAACAATGTGACTCTTTGCGTAGAGACTCATAATTGATATGCTGACACTTGCTCGTCTGGTCCTGAGACTTGCCACGCTTTACCTATTGCTGGGCGTTTGTCTTTTCCTTGTCATGACCCAAGGCTTCGGCATTGCTCCTGTAGAGGTTGCTCAAGAAGTTATTATAGTCTCTGTAGTCTTCTACTGCTATACATTGATCGAGTTGGGAGTTACTACCAAGTTGAGCCACGAGATTCATCTATCTTTATCAGAGTCAATTTGGGTTTCTCTCTGCTGCGTCTATTCCTCACGCTGATTGTCCTCTTCATTTACAAGCAACACGAGCAGGTCAACTTACTGCCGCCTTCTTTGTGGTTTTGCTTTACTACTTTGCCACACTGATCTTCTCAACTTGGCACCGCCTAACTTGAATCAGTCAACAAACAATAGCAATGAAAAAAATAATCCGACTTAGTCTCCTGTTACTCACGCTCTTTCTTTCAGGCTTCTGCACAGAGGCTTTTGGGGCACAAGCTGCAGAGGGAAAAAAGGATATCAATGTTTCGGAGTTTGTCCTGGAACATTTGGCTGACTCTTACGAATGGCACATCACAACTTGGAATGGAAAAGCCCATAAGCGTCCATCTTCCAGTGATAGTCAAAGGGAAAGAAAGCGGATGGCACGTTTTCAGCAGCGAACGCCTCGAAGAAGCGGCGCATCAAGGTAAGACTCATCAGGGTTTCTTCCTTTCGTCAGAACACCATAACAAGATCTACGAGAAATTGGCCGACGACACCGTAGAACGCCCATGGGATCTGTCCATAACCAAGAATGTTCTGCAGATTTGGTTGGTAGTTTTCATACTGATCGGCACATTTCTTTATTGTGCACGTTGGTACAAGAAACATGATTCAGTGAAACAAGAAGCCCCCAGAGGCTTTGTTGGTGCAATCGAGATGCTTGTAATGACAATTCACGACGATGTCATTAAATCCTCGATCGGCGAAACACTATCGCCCCTATGCTCCCCTACTTGCTTTCGGTGTTCTTTTTCATCTTCACGAACAATCTGCGGGACTCATCCCCATTTTTCCCGGAGGCGCCAATGTCACGGGCAACATCAACATAACATTGTTGCTCGCAGTCGGAACTATGTTGGCTGTAAACCTCTTCGGGAACAAAGAATACTGGAAAGAAATTCTATGGCCTAACGTACCGCTGTGGCTGAAGATCCCTCCGGTTATGCCATTGATCGAAGTCTTTGGCATCTTCACGAAACCTTTTGCACTAATGATCCGTCTCTTTTGCCAACATGATGGCCGGACATGCGATTATTTTGTCCTTCACCTTCGTGATCTTCATGACCTGGCAAATCAGTACATCAATGGGATCTATCTTCACTGTGTTCAGTGCAGTGCTTATGATCTTCCTCAATTGCCTTGAGCTATTGGTCGCATTTCTTCAAAGCTTACGTATTCGTACTCCTCTCCTCCGTATTCATCGACTTAGCACATCCCGAGCATCACGAAGAATAGCCCCTATTTCGAAACAGAATTCCCAAAGCATAATCAACTCATGTAATAAACTTACACTATGATGTTCCCTCTTTTGGAAGCAGCCTCCACAGGCTTTGCACAACTTAGTATGGCACTTGGTGCCGGTCTTGCAACGATTGGTGCCGGTCTTGGTATCGGTAAAATCGGTAGTTCCGCCATGGAAGCCATCGCACGTCAGCCCGAAGCAGCGGTAAGATCACGACCAACATGATCATCGTTGCCGCCCTCGTCGAAGGTGTTGCCCTCTTTGCTGCCGTTGCAGCTTGCGCCTTCCTCATCAAATAATATTGAGCGCTAAACATCCTGTATGGAGTCATTGAATTTGCCCTCCATTCTCACTCCCGATTTCGGCCTGCTCTTTTGGATGCTCGTCGCATTTATCGTGGTCCTCATCATCTTAGCAAAATTCGGTTTCCCGGTTATCACCGGTATGGTCGAACAACGCAAAAGGAATTTATCGATGAGGAGCCTCCGCAACGCAAGAGCCGCCAACTGAAAAGTTAGCTGGAATACAAGCCGGGAGTGACAAGGTGCTTCGTGAGCTCGCGAGAAACAAGCAGAGATCCTCAAAGACAGCAACGACTCGTGACGCAATAGTCAGGACGCGAAGACGTTGGCAGAAGCCGAAGGTGCCAAGCTCCTTGACGAAGCCAAGGCTCAAATTCAAGTTGAGAAGGCGAACGCCTTGCGCGATATTCGCTCACAAGTTGCGGATCTTTCTGTAGAAGTCGCTGAGAAAATCATTCGACAGCATCTCAGCAACGACACAGAACGCACGAACTACATTAATGGACTGCTCGACGACATCGAGAAACAGTAAAATTTCCTCCTTCGCACAATGAACACCGGAATCGTAGCCGCTCGATATGCAAAAGCCTTACTCTACTCGCCACACAAACGGCGAAGCAGAGCTGGTTTATACAGAGATGCAACAACGAGTCGGAGATTTTCGGGAATTACAAAGCCCTCCGTAACATCCTAACAACCCAATTCTCGACAATGCACAAAAGAACGCCATCATCACCGAGGGCTGCTGCTCGTCTAAACGACGAGTTCCGAAGTGAGCAACAGTACAAGCGCTTCATTCAGCTCGTCGTAAGTAAAGGGCGTGCAGAGATGTTTCCGTTCATGGCCACCTCTTTCCTGAACGCGTACGAGCACCAACACCATTGACCCGTGCTTATCTAACCACAGCAGAAGCTATCGCTCCCGAAATACGCGAGCGGATGGCAAAAGCTCATTCGAAAACGCACAGGCAACACTGGTACGATTGCACGTGCAAACAGCTCCGGAACTGAAAGCCGGCTTCACACTCACGTACGACGACTACAGAGTCGACGCTAGTCTGCAAGGACAGCTCAGACAATTGCGGAGAAACTGGAACTGATTCCAGCCCCCGTCTTTAGGCTCCACAGTGTTTCCATTCAGAGCGAGCTCCACAACAACCATAATGCGAAAAAGACCGCCACGTTCGCGCACACGGCAGAGCACAACACGGATCTCACAGCACACAAAATAGAATCTCTATGCCCGAACAATATCAAGCCCGGCGAAGTTTCAGCCGGTAGCTCTACAACAACTCAGAACGCTCTACAGAGTTCAGTTTGAGGAAGTAGACATCCTTACCGTTGGCGACGGCGTGAGCCCGCATTTACGGACTAAGCAAAGTGACAGAAAACGAGCTGATTGAATTCGACAACGGCGTTATGGCTGTAGCCATGAACCTCGAAGAGGATAATGTCGGTGCCGTGATTCTCGGTTCTTCCGAAGGCATTAAAGAAGGCGACAGCGTGAAACGCACCGGTCGTGTCGCCTCCATCATGGTCAACGAGACGTGCTCGGCCGTGTCATCAGCCCGCTGGGAAATCCTCTTGACGGAGGGTGACATCGAAGGTGCGAAGTATCTCACTGCCCCTCGACCCTGCAAAGCTCGGTGTGATTTACCGCCAACCGGTCACAGAGTCATTGGCAACCGGTCTCAAGAGCGTCGACTCCATGATCCCCATCGGACGCGGACAACGCGAATTGATCATTGGCGACCGCCAAACCGGTAAAACAGCGATTGCGATTGATACGATCATCAACCAGCGCAAGAACTTCGAATCGGGCGATCCCGTATATTGTATCTACGTTGCAATCGGTCAGAAAGCCTCCACCGTTGCCAATATCGTCAACATACTCAAGGAGAAAGGTGCCTTAGACTATACTGTCATTGTATCGGCTACGGCAGCAGACAGCGCCGCTTTGCAGTACTACGCCCCCATGGCCGGTGCAGCCATTGGTGAATTCTTCCGTGACCGAGGCAAGCACGCGCTCGTCGTCTACGATGACCTCTCTAAGCAGGCCGTTGCCTACCGCGAGATCTCCCTGATTCTCCGTCGTCCCTCCGGCCGTGAGGCCTACCCCGGCGACGTGTTCTATCTTCACTCTCGCCTACTTGAGCGTGCCGCAAAGATCAACAATCAGCAGGAAGTGGCAGAGCAAATGAACGACCTCCCCGAATCCCTGCATGGACTCGTCAAAGGAGGAGGCTCACTCACGGCACTCCCCATCATCGAAACCCAAGCCGGTGACGTATCTGCTTACATCCCCACGAACGTAATCTCCATCACCGACGGTCAAATCTACCTTGTCACTGACCTGTTCAACCAAGGTTTCCGTCCCGCCATCGATGTAGGTATCTCCGTGTCCCGTGTAGGTGGTTCCGCACAAATCAAATCGATGAAAAGTGGCGGTACCTTGAAAATCGACCAAGCCCAATATCGCGAACTCGAAGCCTTCGCCAAGTTCTCCAGCGATATGGATGCCGTCACCGCCATGACCATCGACCGTGGCCGCAAAAACAACCAGCTACTCATCCAAGCACAATACGGTCCGATGCCTGTAGCTGAACAAGTGGCCATTCTTTATTGCGGAACAAAGGATTGCTTGCCGACGTACCCTCTCGACAAAAGTGCGTGACTTCCAAGATCAATTCCTCAGTGATGCTCCGTGCCACTCACAGCGAGAGCAAAGTGCTTCGTCCCCTTGCCGAGGCAAAATCGACGAAGGCATCGAAAACGAAATCAGACAAGTGGCTGCCGACATTGCGGCGCAATACAAATAACTCGCTCTTCCCGGCAAGTAGCTTAATGTCCGGGGATTCCGATTCTCAAAGTCGGAATCCCCGTAGACAAAAACTACACAAATCAGACAAAATGGCCTCACTCAAAGAAGTAAAGAACCGCATGATCTTCAGTCAACAGCACCCGTAAGATCACGAGTGCCATGAAAATGGTAGCCAGTTCGAAACTGCATCACGCGCAACAGGCCATCGAACAAATGCTTCCCTACGAACAGAAGCTCCAGCATCATGTCGTCGTTTGTGGCTTCGCTCGAAGGCGAACTCTCCTCTCCTATGCTGTTCAACGCGAAGTGAAACGCGTTGCTATCATCGTTCTCTCCTCCAACTCCAGTCTTTGTGGAGGATTCAACGTAAATGTCATCGAAACAGCTCAAACACACGCTCGAAAACTACGCCGCCCAAGGAATAGAAGTCACACACATCTACCCTATTGGGCGAAAAGTTGCCGAAGCCGCCAGAAACAAGGTTTTCGAATGCGCACAGGACTATTCGCACCTACTCGATCATCCGCAATACGCCAGCATCAGCGAACTGTCGGCCCACATCATGGAGCAATTCACGAAGGGCGAAATTGATCAAGTAGACATTCAGTACCACCACTTCAAAAGTGCAGGTTCACAAGTGCTACTTTCCGAAACCTATCTCCCCATCAAACTGGAAAAGGAGAATGAAGACGAGGCAGTTGCCAACTATTTGGTGGAACCCTCTCCCCAGGCCATCCTCAAAGAGCTCATTCCCCAAGCACTTCACCTCAAACTGTTCTCGAGTATACTGGACAGTTTAGCCTCAGAACACGCCGCCCGCGTCATCGCCATGCAAGTTGCAACCGACAACGCCGACGAACTGCTCAGCCAACTCACACTCCAATACAACAAGACCCGTCAACAAGCCATCACTGCCGAACTCCTCGACATTGCGGGCGGATCTATGCAGTAAAGCACTTCACAACCGATCCCACAAGACGGGATGCAGAACACGGAATACGCCCAACGAATGTGAAACGTCCATCCGACAATCATTCGTCAAGCGCCACTTGATGTCCTGCATCCCGTTTTTTTTGCCTCATGGACCAATTCATCACACTCTTTTTCAACGGGAGTTCCTCTCTCTACTTGGACAGTGTGGCCTGGAATGCCACGCAAATGTTCGTATGGATCCCTTTTTGCTTGTCGTTGCCTTTGTCGTCTTTCGCGAGCACGATTTTTCCACACATGTTGTTCCTCATAGAGTGGCACTCTCCTCTGCATTGTCCCTCTGCGACCAGCTAGCCTCCACCGTCTTCAAGCCCCTCGTAGCCCGTTGGCGCCCCACCCACAACCCCTATCTCCAAGATGCTGTCGACATTGTAAACGGCTATCGTGGAGGTCCTTACGGTTTTTTCTCTTCACACGCTGCCAACACTTTCGTCGTAGCCACCTTCCTATCTCCGGTGTTCCGTCGGCGTTCCATCACACTCAGTCTTTTTCGGGTGGGCAGTACTCAGTTGCTGGACGCGAGTGTACCTCGGCGCCCACTACATCGGCGATTTAGCAGTCGGTGCGCTCTTCGGCCTTGCTATCGGCGCCATCGCACAACGGCTCTACCGCCATTATTTCTCCGATGCCCGCACCCTGGTCTATCATCCGCGAATGCTCATGCTCATCCCACGCGCATTCGCCATCACCCCTTTGTCTCATTGCCATTCCCTGGAAACTCTATTTCTGAACCGATCACTTGCTATCTCCTTCATCTCCACAATGACAACGATCCCCACCCTCCCCGATAGGCGCCTTTTCCCCGGTCGAGCGCAAAGAAATCATCGGCGCCCTTCTGCAAATCGGTGCACGCACTACCCTCTCCAACTACTCTCGTGGATGCAATCCCCGGTCACAAAAAATTGCTGAGAACGCCGCTCTGCTTTTGCACCCATCTCCCTCAAACAGCTCTCGCTGATTTCATTCCACTCACCGAACAACTACTCAAGCGCTCCCCTTTCTCCACTCACCGCTCCGCAACGCCGACTTCTATTCACCTTTTTATTTCGGCTCTTCGAGCACCAACCTCCCACCCAACTCACTCCTTTGCATCTACAACTCTACGACGACTGCCTACAACGCATCGCCGCCCCCGACAGCAGCTGCATTCCCGCACTTTGCATGAAAATTGCCGCTGTACTCACCTATCCCTACCTGAAATACGCGAAGAACTCATTACCACCCTCGAATTCCTCGACGATCAATACCTCACTCCGGCACAACGAAGTGCCAAACGCCATGTGATGGCCCAATTAAACAAAGCCCACAAGCGACAAAAGCAAGCCCCCTCTACAACCCTGTGACCAAACGCAGAGAAGCAACAAAAGCCTATTAGGCCTCGAGCGAAAGAAAACACCTCTTTTCCCCAAAAGCACAAACTTTCTTTCGTTATATCTTGCACGACTGAAAGAAAAATCTTACCCTTGCATCAAAGACAAGGGCACATCATTCTCCGTAGTGCCCGCAAACATTCACTCACATAACAAGTCAACATCATGGCACTTACTCATACCGCTTTGGCACTTTTCGCAGCAGGCGCACTGCGCAAACGCAACCCGTCGACGGAAAATTCGAGACTCGTCAAACTCCCCCTACGCCACTTCGGCACTCGAACCCGTCATCGGCACAGCAACAGTAGAATTCACCACGGCAAACACCTCAACACCTACGTGACGAACCTCAACAATTTGCTGCGGGCAGTGGTTTCGAGGGAAAGACACTCGAAGAAATCGTCGAACAATCTGAGGGTGCTGTGTTCAACAACGCCGGACAGATCCTCAACCACAACCTCTATTTCACGCAATTCGCCGCTCCGCAAGAGAACCGCAAACCCGTAGGCCATCTCGCCGAAGCCATCGACGCACAGTTCGGTTCCTTCGAGGCCTTCAAAGAAGAATTCCAGAAAAAAGGTGCCGCCCTCTTCGGCAGCGGATGGGTATGGCTCGCCGGTGACCGCGAAGGCAAACTCGTCATCACGCAAGAACCCAATGCCGGTAACCCCGTTCGCCACGGTTTGAAGCCCATTCTCGGCATCGACGTGTGGGAACACGCCTACTATCTCGACTACCAAAATCGCCGCGTAGACCATCTCGCAGCGGTATGGCAAATTGTCGACTGGAACGTACTCGAAGTACGCTACAATTCCAAATAAACAGCAAGGAGTTCCACGATCGGAACTCATGCGCATAGAACACCAAGTCCAACTCCCCGAAGCCCAATCGGCTTCGGGGAGTTTTTATTTTCTCCCGGTCTCATTCAAATGGGAAATAAAGCTGCTGATGATAAAGCTCTACGACGGACCTTACCAATTAATTAGCACCTCTGCTCTTCATCCGACTCACTCCGAACAAAGGAGGAAATTCCCCGTAACATAAGGCGCTTGTTATTCCCTATACTGCCGACCAAGGGAAGCCCGCTTCGCACTTTTCACAAAAACTAAGGCAATAAAATCTCCTACTGTCGGCTATAAAGAAAGCAGAGAGCGCGATTTGTGTGAAAACAAAGAATCAACACAGATTAAACCGAACGTTATTTGAACAATACACCGTTTTTAAATGGCACCTCCTACTATATATCTGTTCAACTCCTCATATTTCACACCTAAAAGTTCCCATGTTTTTTTATGAAAAGCCCCCGTATTTCTCAAGAAAGCCCCCTATTTCCATCTCACAAACTTGGGTAAACTACGTTCTGACCTCATACATCATGAAACAAACGCCGAAGCCAATACACAAATCATCCACAAAAAGCAAAAGCACATTCCCGAGAATTCAAGAAACACACAAAAAGCCCACTATTATTCACCGAAATACAGAGCGACACGTACACACAGCTAAATAACTATCAAACGTTTACCGCAAACATTCACACACAGTTCAAAGAAACAGATGGACAAAACAATCCGATCAGCCTACGCCACTATCCTCCCCCGTTCATCATACTTTCTTGGCACAACCATTTTGTCTCCACCTCAAAGTCCTTTTCTATTCTCTCCACTCTTCCTGTTTCCAACTCAAATTATTCACGCTCCACTTTGCTTTTTGTAGAGAAAAGATTACTTTTGCATACAGACACACCGGTGCCATGGCAACCAAGTCCACCAAGTTCACCGGAGTGCATGCCCACCAGTCCCTCGTCTGTTCAACAGTTTCCCACCGGTCCTTCACAGACCACTTATAACCGCGCAGACAGAAAGGAATAGCTGATTGACGAACAAAATTTGCACACGCAACATGTATAGAACCCACAATTGTGGCGAACTCCGCCTGAGCGAAGTTGGCCAAAGTGTCACCCTCTGTGGATGGGTGCAACGCACGCGCAAAATGGGTGGTATGACTTTTGTCGACCTCCGCGATCGTTATGGCCTCACCCAGCTCGTGTTCAACGAAGAGACCGATGCTGCGCTTTGCGCGCAAGCCAACAAACTGGGTCGCGAATATGTGATTCAGGTCACGGGTACCGTGAACGAACGCTATGCCAAGAACGATAAAATGCCGACCGGCGATATCGAACTGCTGGTCGACTCTCTCACAGTTCTCAATGCCAGCGAGGTTCCTCCGTTCACCATCGAAGAAAACACCGACGGTGGCGACGATTTGCGCATGAAGTATCGTTATCTCGACTTGCGCCGTGCCAACGTGCGCGCCAACCTCGAATTGCGCCACAAGTTCTGCCTTGCCGTACGCGAATATCTGGACAATCTCGACTTTATGGAGATTGAAACTCCGGTTTTGGTCGGTTCCACTCCTGAGGGCGCACGCGACTTCATCGTCCCCTCGCGCATGAACCCCGGACAGTTCTATGCACTCCCCCAAAGTCCCCAGACGCTCAAGCAATTGCTCATGGTGGCGGCATGGATCGCTATTTCCAGATTGTGAAATGCTTCCGCGACGAAGACTTGCGCGCAGACCGCCAGCCCGAATTTACGCAGATCGACTGCGAGATGTCGCTTGTTGAACAAGATGACATCATCAACACTTTCGAAGGGCTCACAAAATACCTCTTCAAAAAGGTACGCAACTACGATTTGGGCGATGAACCCTTCCCTTCGTATGCCGTGGCACGAAGCCATGCGCCGCTTCGGTAGCGACAAACCCGACATGCGCTTCGGTATGGAGTTCGTGGAACTCATGGATGTGCTCAAGGGTAGCGGTGAATTCAGCGTCTTCAACGATGCAAACTACATCGGCGGTATTTGCGCTCCGGCTGTGCAAGCTACACCCGCAAACAGCTCGATGAACTCACCAACTTCGTCAAATCTCAACAAGTTGGCGCTAAAGGACTTGTCTATGCTCGCGTGAGCGAAGACGGTAGCGTGAAAAGTTCCGTCGACAAATTCTATTCGCCCGAAGTTTTTGCAACGCCTCAAGGAAGCCATGGGAGCCAATGCCGGCGATCTCATCCTCATTCTCAGTGGCGACGACGCAAACAAGACGCGCAAGCAACTCTGCGAACTGCGTTTGCTCATGGGTGAGCGCCTCGGTCTGCGCGACAAGAACAAATTTGCTCTGCTCTGGGTGGTCGATTTCCCCATGTTCGAATATAGTGAGGAAGAAGGTCGCCTCATGGCCATGCACCATCCCTTCACTTCGCCCAAACCTTGCGACATCGACAAGCTCGACACCGATCCTGCCTCGGTCTTGGCCGACGCCTACGACATGGTGTGCAACGGAGTTGAGGTCGGTGGCGGATCTATTCGTATCCACGACGCCGTTCTGCAAGCCAAAATCTTCAAGGTGCTTGGTTTCACTCCCCGAAAAGGCACAAGAACAATTTGGCTTCCTCATGAACGCCTTCAAATACGGCGCCCCCTCACGGTGGTTTGGCCTATGGTCTCGACCGCTTTGTAAGTCTCTTCGCAGGTCTCGACAGTATTCGCGACTGCATCGCTTTCCCGAAGAACAATTCCGCCGCGATGTCATGCTCGACGCCCCTTCGGCTGTAGATCCCAAACAACTCGACGAACTCTCGCTCGATCTTCGTCCCGTCAAAGCCTAATTTGCATCAACTCTGTGTTTGCACCTCGGCCATCGTCGGGGTGCAAATGCTTTCTTTTCACACGACAACGCACGATTCACTCGATGACCGGCTACGGTAAAAGCCGAAGCCGAATACAATGGAAAGAAAATCCACGTCGAAATTAAATCGCTGAACAGTAAGAACCTCGATCTCAACACCCGCATTGCCACGGCTTTCACGGAGAAAGAAATGGAACTCCGCAAATTGATCGCTGCCGAGCTCCTTCGCGGTAAGGTGGATTTCACTGTTTGGTGCGAAAAGGCAAGCGAGAGTGCAGGTTCCACAATCAATGCCGCCACCGTTGCCGACTACGTGCAACAAATTCAGACGGTGAGCGCACAAGTCGACGGACTCGCTGCTCCGGTCGGGGCTGATCTGTGGGGCGTCTTGGCGCGTTTGCCCGAACTCACGCAAGCCGCTCCCGCCGAAGAGCTTTCTGACGAAGAATGGAACGTCGTGGCCGACGCCGTGCAGCGGGCCATCAAAGCCCTGCAAGCATTCCGACTCCAAGAGGGCGAAGCACTGGCAAAAAAATTCGCACTCAACATCGACCACATAGAACAACTTTTCCACAGTATCGAACCATTCGAGCAAAGCCGTGTGGAGAAAATCCGAGCACGCCTCGAGGAACGTCTCGCAGAGCTCACCGGTGTGGACTATGACAAGAACCGCCTCGAACAAGAACTCATCTATTATATTGAGAAGCTAGACATCAACGAGGAAAAAGCAGCGTTTGAGCAATCATCTTCGCTATTTCCATGAAAACCCTTGCGGGAGAAATCGGACAAAGGCAAGAAATTAGGGTTCATCGCCCAAGAGATGGGACGTGAAATCAACACGACCGGCTCGAAAAAGTAATCAAGCAGAGATGCAAAACATCGTTGTGAAGATGAAAGATGAGCTCGAACAAATCAAAGAACAGGTGCTCAACGTCCTCTAATCCCCTTTCCACCATGACGAAGGTAATCACTTTTTCCGGACCTTCGGGTTCGGGCAAAAATACGCTCATCGAATACCTCATTGACCGAGGACTGAACTTGCATTTCTCAGTCAGTGCTACCAGCCGCGCCCCGCGAGGAACGGAACGCAACGGAGTGGAATACTTTTTCCTCAGTCCGGAAGAATTCAGAACGCGCATTGCAGCCGGCGAATTCCTTGAATACGAAGAAGTTTACACTGATCGTTTCTACGGCACCCTACTCGCCCCGGTCGAGCACCAATTGGCAGCCGGCCAAAACGTGATTAGCGACATTGACGTCAAGGGAGCGCTCAATTTCAAACGCCACTATGGTGATCGTTGCCTTACGGTCTTCATTCAGCCCCCTTCGATCGCAGCCTTGCGCGACCGTTTTGGAACGCCGCGGCACCGAAACGGCCGAAGCCATCCAAATGCGCTTAGACAAAGCTGAGTACGAAATGAGTTTTGCTCCGCAGTTCGACACGATCATCGTCAACGACGAGCTCAGCAAAGCCCAACAGGATATATTTCGTGCAGTGAGTGCATTCATTAAAGCCTAATTTTCGAGCATTCACTCCTCCTCCATTCTGCTCCCCGGAGAGACACTGCGCAAAACACGTCGCAACGCGACTATTCCGGATAAATTTCAAACTCTAAACGCCCACCCGCGCACTCGCGTCTCTCGAAAGGGCTAGTTTCCTCGGTGTTTTACATTTACAAAATCACGACGATCTCGCCCCTTCGGTGTGTGAGATCGTCGTTTTTCGATGTCTACAGGTGAATCACCACTGCTCCCCCGCATTTCTTCCCTGTTTTCCGCTCTTTCCTTACACTATTCCATGCGTACACGAGTGAAGCTCAACAAAGAAAATAGATAAGGCCTCAGAACGCAAATATTCATTTCTCTTCAGGCGTTGCCGATGAGCCCGCCTCGGCCCTACAATTCTAAACTCTCCGGGACATAAGCGAAAAACTCCTCCTCTCTGAGATGAGAGGAGAGTTTATACTGTTAATATTGGGAGCGTCTGCTCAAAAACGGTATCCGAGCGTCACTTGGAAGCTACTTCTCGCAAGTCGATGTGCTGTCCGGCAAGCAAATTAGCGGTGCTTGCTTTTTCTGCGGATTGTAATGATGAGCATATACGTCGGCGCCTTGCGTTTGATACTGATAAGCAGCATCCGCATAGAAGTTACTTCCGCGAACACCGAGACCTAAGGCCAAACGATGCGTGGCTCCGTAGTTAATATAGTCCGTAGCCATGGCATAACGATAGGAGGGACTGTCCGTGAAGAGGTTGAGGAAAGCCTCTTTCTTGTAGGGAGCACTCACAAAGTTGTAACCTACGCGCAAAGCCACGTTGCGACTGGCGAGAAACTCGAGGCCAAGACGCACTGTATGGGTATCTCGCGTGTAATTGTTGATCTCGGTTTGCAGATACTTGTCGCGCGTTCCGGTTCCCCAATCGTAATAATCTTCTTGCGCATCCGGAGTTCGCACTTGTCCACTCGTGTGGTCGGTAATTTCATACTCAGCTCCGACCGCAAGACGGTTGGCAATCGTCGTGCCGATGCTGAAGTTGGCCTTCCACGGGCTGAGAATGTAGTAACTGTTGTTGGTCGTCAGTTCTTGGTTGCCGTAATCATACCGCTTCCCGCTCTTTATCACACCATACGGGGAAAAGAATCTGATCGGAAGCCACGCTTTCCAGCGAATAGAACGTGGGAGTAGTCACACTGGGTCCCAAACGCAACGGACTTTCGAGCATGGGGCGCACGATAAAGCCGAACTTAGCGTCGACACCCGTGCCGGTCACATCTTCTGTCGCGTTGAGCTTATAAGTGTTGCCGACCCGGATCGTCCATCGACCACAATCTGTCGCCCTTAGGGTTGCGCGAATCTTCTTCGTACTGCAGACTGCTGTGATAGTCCACATTGTACAGTCCAAGGTTCACGCCGAAATAGAATTGCTCGCTGAAATTGAAAGCAATGTTGAAATCGTAGGCCTGATTACTCCCCCATTGTACCTTTCTGTAGTTGTATCCTGCCGCATAAGCCGGAAGGTAACCGACAAGTTGCGTGGAGTCAGCGAGAATTGCTTCTCGATCAAGAATGCATCTGCCGCTCCGTTAACGAGCGGAATGGTGTTCTTTCGATCTTGAGCATTGAAAAGATCCAACGGAGTGTCTCCTTTCGTGGTGCGCGCCAGCTGTGTGAGTTCCAATGTCTGCGACATCAAGCCCCCAACACGGACATTGTTGAGCGCTGCCAGTTCTGCAAAAATTCTTCGTCTTCCGGTGGTTGAAGCCAAGACTCACGAAGCGCATGCTTCCACTCTGCAAAGGCAAGGAATAAACAAAGCCGGCCTGATCCAAACTTCCTCGCGTTTTGTTCTGACCGAAGAAGTTGAAATCGTCAGCCTTCCCTGAAGTAGTCAAGACTCCCCCCGTAATGGAAAAGTCATTGCGACGGTATTGCGCTGTCGATGCGGGGTTGGTGCTCATCGCCGAGATGTTTGCGCCCAAAGCACTCATGGCACCGCCCATTCCGACGTAGCGCGCATCACCATTCAGGTCTGTGGACGTGAGCAGCCCCACTATAAATATCTTGTGCAGAAGCACTTGCAACAAATAGCGCAAGTGCCGCTGCAACTACATATTCTTTTTTCATTTTCTGTTTATGATTTCAAGAGGACTCGCGGAGATTCAGCTCTTCTCGAACCGATCTTCCGACGCGTGCGCCTTTGTTTACGAGACGCCGTCCTCCGGTTTCAACATAGCTCAGCGTCTGCCGCTGGAAAAACCACCACCGCGACTACCGCCGCCGCTGTAAGTTCCACCGCCGCCGCTATATCCGCCGCCGGAGAATCCGCCACCACGACTGCCGCCGCTGTAGAATCCTCCGCTGCGCGAGGGAGCGCTGTAAGTTTCACTGCTGCGCGACGACGATTCATAGCTGCTGCGCGAAGGCGCACTGTATGTTCCGTTGTCATAGCTGCGTGTGTTGGCCGGCGTATAGGACGAGCGGCTACCATATCGGCCGCTTCCGGTGAATCCTTCACTGTTGTAATTCGTGCCGCCGTACGTGCTTCGCGAAGTGCTTCGGTTGTAATCGGGGGTATAACCGCTGCGTGTGCCGTAATACGTGCCGCCGGAGAAACTCATTTGTACGCGAACCGCCTGCATAGAAATTGCCACCTCTTCCGGAGCATTCGAACCATAGGTTCCACTATACCAAGTTCCACGCGGACGCGTGTAGTTGCGGTACCCGTAATCGTAGTAGTAAGGGGATCCCCAACCATAATAATAAGGGGAAGACCAACTGTTCCAACCCCATCCCCCATAATAATAAGGAGAATTCCAGTAGGCATAGGAAGGACCGTACCAGCTATCGTAATACCACGGCGAATACCATCCGCCTCAAGCTCCAGGAAGCGCCCCACAGCCCTCGGCTCCAGCCAAAGGACACGTAGGGGGATCCGAAACGTCCCCCCCAAGCCCAGTCGTCAAACCAGGGATCGTAGAATCCGAGATCGTAGTAATCGTAGTAATAAGGCGATGCAATGATGCATGCTCTGGGCGAACGAAATCGAACGAGTCGCGCAGTGGCTGTATAATCGTCGTCATCGTAGTCACGATAATTGCGCGATTTCAGACTATCGCTTTGATATTTGGCGGTGCCGCGCCGATTGTATTCGTCGACATTCCGTCCGCGGTCGAACGTCCGTCAGCCCAGTTGCTATGTTCGAAAGCTTTGCGGCAGGAATGGCAATTTCGTCGTAAGAACTGTTGCCCATCATCTCCTGACGCTCAGCTTCCAGCGCCTTCTTGGTAGGCACAAAATAAACGTCGTCCTGCGCCCAGGCAGCACCTGCCGCGAGGAGAGCTATAATGGTAAGAGCTATCTGTTTCATATTGTGCTGTATGATGTTACTTCTGCTGCGAAGATAGAGATTTATCCGATATATGGTTCAGTACTTCCCCGAAACTTGATGCATCTCGTTTCATTTTTAACACTACCCATGGATTGACGCGCCTTTTGTTTGTCGTATCCAACTTCTTGCCGTACATTTGCACCCTAAACTACCTCTTTTTCCCTATGTACAATCCTCGCAAGCCACAATTTACGGTCTTCAAAGTAAAAACAAGACGGGACACTTCTCCCGTTTGTTATGCAATGTCTCGACGGCATCAGCCGTTCCAAGGCAAAAGCTATCCTCGCCGGTGGCGGCGTGCGCGTCAATCAGAAAAACGTCTCGCAACACGATTTTCGAACTTCGGCCCGGCATGGTGGTGAGATCTCAAAACACAAAGCCGCGCACGCAGTTTCAGAGCAAGTTTGTCAAGATTGTATACGAAGATGCGCAAATCATTGTGATAGAAAAGAATATAGGAATTCTTTCCATGGCTTCCACGCAAGGACAATTCTGCGTCAAGACGATTCTCGACGACTATTTCGGAAAACGCGGCAGAAATGCACGGCCCACGTGGTGCATCGGCTCGATCGCGACACTTCCGGTCTGCTGGTCTACGCCAAAACGATAGAAGCCGAGCAAATTCTTGAGCACAATTGGCGACGCATCGTGACCGACCGGCGCTATGTAGCCTTGGCATCGGGACAAATGACCGAAAAAGAAGGCGTTGTCGAAAGCTGGCTCAAGGACAACAAGGCCTACATCACCTATTCTTCGCCGACCGACAACGGAGGAAAGTTTGCACGCACGCACTATCGCACGCTACGCTGCAACCGCAACTATTCGCTCGTGGAGCTCAAACTCGACACCGGGCGCAAGAACCAAATTCGCGTGCACCTTCAGGATCTCGGTTGCCCGGTATGTGGTGACATCAAGTACGGCAACGGCGACGATCCCGTAGGGCGTTTGTGCCTACACGCCTATCGGCTCGATTTCTACCATCCCATCACCCGCGAACCCTTGCATTTCGAGACCCCAATCCCCAAAGCTTTCACAGAAAGGTGTTTGCCGAAAGCAGCAAAAAGCAGGAAACCGAAGCCCCTCAAGTTTTCTGATATTTCCCTCCAATTCGCTCCTTCTATCTCTCTCTGATTCAATATTATGCCACACATATCCGAACGTGCGGTCGAAATGCCGCAATCTCCCATCCGCAAACTCGCACCGCTCGCCGCTGCCGCGGAAAATCGTGGAATAAAGATCTATCATCTCAACATCGGACAGCCTGATTTGAAGACCCCCGAGGAAGGTTTGGACGTTTTTGCGCCACTCCGGACGCGAGATTCTCGAATACTCTCCCTCACAAGGCTTTCTTTCTTATCGCCGCAAGCTGGTAGACTACTATAATCGCTACAATATCCACCTCACTCCGGATGACATTATCGTCACCACGGGCGGTTCGGAAGCCGTGTTCTTTGCTTTCATGTCTTGCCTCAATCCGGGCGACGAAATCATCGTACCCGAGCCGGCTTACGCCAACTATATGGCCTTTGCCATCTCGGCCGGAGCGCGCATCCGCACCGTTTCCACGACGATCGAAGAGGGCTTTTCACTGCCGAAAGTCGAAAAGTTTGAGGAACTCATCAATGAACGCACGCGCGCGATCCTGATTTGCAACCCCAACAACCCCACCGGCTACCTCTACACCCGCAGAGAGATGAACCAAATCCGGGACTTGGTGAAGAAACACGACTTATATTTGTTCTCCGACGAAGTTTACCGCGAATTCATCTACACGGGCTCCCCCTACATCTCCGCATGCCACCTCGAAGGCATCGAGCAAAACGTGATTCTCATCGACTCCGTGTCCAAACGTTACTCGGAATGCGGTATTCGCATCGGCGCACTGATCACAAAGAACGAAGAAGTGCGCAGCGCCGTGATGAAGTTTTGCCAAGCTCGTCTCTCTCCACCGCTGCTCGGCCAGCTGGTTGCCGAGGCCTCCATCGACACATCGGCCGATTACCTCCGAGAGATGTACGACGAATACAGTAGAACGACGCAATTGCCTCATCGATGGGCTCAACAAAATCCCCGGGGTCTACAGCCCCATCCCCATGGGCGCCTTCTACACCATGGCTCGCCTCCCCATTGACGACGCGGAACGGTTCTGCGCTTGGTGTCTGGAAGAGTTCTCCTACGAGAACGAAACCGTGATGATGGCACCGGGAGCAGGTTTCTACACCACTCCGGGGGCCGGCCACAACGAAGTGCGCATTGCCTACGTACTCAAACAAGCACGATCTCGAACGCGCACTCTTCTTGTTGGCGCGCCCTGGAGGCCTACCGGGACATCTCTAATTCCCACCTCAACCACAGCTCGCCATCGCGTGCCGCCTCACCACGTATTCCATTTTTCAGGTCTACACTCGGATGAAATTCTCTTTTTTCGTAGCTCGCCGTTTTTTCAAGAGCATGGGCACCGACAAAACCCGCGCCTCACGCCTGACCGTCACGATAGCCACGGCCGGTGTGGCCGTCGGATTGGCGGTTATGCTGTTGACGGTGTGCATCATTCTCGGTTTCAAGTCGGAAATCACCAAGAAGGTTGAAGGCTTCGGAGGCATCGAGATACTTGACTTTGCCACTTTCGCCGCCCCCGATGCTCACCCGGTCTCCGCCGACCCTGCCCTGCTAAACACCTTACGCCGGCTTCCCAACGTGAAGAACGTGATGCCCACAGCGCAAAAAATGGGCATACTGAAGACCGCCGATGACTACCAAGCCGTCACGCTCAAAGGACTTCCGAAAGATGCCGACACTTCGGCCTTGGCTTCATCGCTGGTCGAAGGCCGCCTCCCGGCATTCGGCGCCGAGTCGTCCAACGATCTGCTCATCTCGCGCAAACAAGCCAATGATCTCAACTTGAAAGTAGGTGATCGCGTTTTTGCCTACTTCTTCGAAGAGAACATTCGCATGCGCCGCTTCAAAGTTTGCGGCATCTACAGTTCGAACATGGCGATTTTCGACAAGACCTACGCCATGACGCCCCTCTCCACAGTGCGCAAGCTCAACAATTGGGAAGGCGACGAAGCTTCTGTGGTGGAAATCCGACTCAATCGGCTTGCCGATACGACAAGTGTGATGCCCCTTGTGCGAAACCTCTGCCAACAGCAGAATCAAGCCCACAGCAATCGCCACACCAACGCGATCTCAATCACCGACCTCTATGCGCAGATTTTTTCGTGGCTCAGCCTGCTCGACTTCAACATGGTGGTGATTCTTGTCATCATGCTTTGCATCTCCGGCTTCACGATGGTGAGCGGTTTGCTCATCCTTGTGCTCGAGCGCACCCAAACTATCGGTCTGCTCAAGGCACTCGGTGCGACCAACAGCAGCATACGGCGCATTTTCCTCAACTTCGCCGTCTTCATTACGCTGCGGGGCTTGCTCATCGGCGACATACTTGCGCTCGGCATAGCCTTCGCTCAAAAACAATGGGGCCTGCTCGGCTCGACCCCGCCACTTATTATCTCGAAACCGTCCCGTTGGAAATCAATTGGCTCGTCATTCTTCTCGTCAATGTCGGCACTTTGCTTGCCACCATCCTCGCCCTTGTCGGTCCGAGTTATGTTGTCTCGCGCATTCAACCGGCGAAGGCCATAAGATTTGAATGAGCATTTGGCCAACCGGATAGTTTTTTCTATCTTTGCACGCGGAAAATCAGATTCCGCGGGGCGTAGCGCAGTTGGTAGCGCACCTGGTTTTGGGACCAGGGGGTCGCAGGTTCGAATCCTGTCGCCCCGACTCCGCAAGGCGTTCGAGCTAACTCGAACGCCTTTTTGACTCCCAACGCGCTCTCCCCTCCTTCGGTTGTTCGTCCTCACCCTGTCGCAAAACGAAAGTCTCCCCATCGCACTGCCGCCAATGCCTCCAAAGGTGCGCTCAATAGTAGACTTTTCGCCCGCTCTCCGCATCTTACGTCCTCACTTTTCCAAGATGCTGCCCACGCTTTACAGCAGTTACTCGCTCCCTTTCGCAGTAACGACAAAAAGTTGGGAGCTTTCGACGAAAAATCCCCAACTTTCTGCCCAAACACGGGAAGGAAACGCAGCCACCGCACTTCGGAGCAATCGTCAGCACACCTTCTCGTGACCTTGCCCCTCAAACGTTGTCTCCAACTACAGCACTCCCTTCTGCTGCGTGCCACACAATCCTTACCTCAAGGAGCGGAATGTTTTCACGGCAAAAGAAACCCCTCATGATGAGCCCTAAACATCTCACCATGAGGGTTCTTCTTTGTACCTTAGTGCAGGTTCGCGTCAATAGAGCGTGATCTTGCGCCCCTGCCACAACATAAATTCCCGGACGCAAGCCGGTCGTATTGCCGTCGCGGCGCAGCAGTCTTCCGTTAAGGTCGTAGATCTCGAGTGCCTTACCCTGTCTCTGTCGGCTTGAACGGATTTCAGCGCCGTAGGTTCGACGCGTCGGACCGTCGGATCGGTGACAGACACCATTTGGTAAACGGCCGGAACCTGCTGTCCCGCCCAACGCAAGCGGAGCGCCGTAGCCTCGGGCATTTGTGCGGCAGCTACTCGCGTCAAGGCCGAACTCAGCTGTCCGATCGACTGCCATGTTTTGCCGTCGGCCGTCCATTCCAACTCAGGCTTCTCCGCTGCCGTCCAGACAGCGGGATTCCAATAGATGTCCACGGCCTTCAACTCGGCAAGCGTACGGATTTCGTAACGAAGTTCTCCACCGCCGGCCTGTGTGAGTGCATTGTATCCCTTGCCGTCGGTCACTTCCGGATGCGCCTTGCCTCTGCCGTCCACCACCGCCGGGGCATACTGTGCGGCTTGGTACAGGGTGTTCACTTGCACATCGTACAAACGCAACCACTTGTTGCCAATCGGCGAACTGACCGTGAGGCGCACTTGATTGGCTCCGGGCACATCGCCTTCGAAGTCGACATAGCGCACTTGATCGGCGTGGGTTTGCTTTGCGCCATGCCGCCTGCGCGTGCCACACTACCGGCCACATGAAGCTGCTTCCAGACTGTCCCGTCGACACTGGCCTCGACTGTGCCGGCCTGCAGCTGATCGCCGTTTTTGGTTCCGAAATAGATGCGCACATCCTTCACGTCAGTGGGCTTTTGCAGGTGCACCACATAGCGATCATCCTTCATTTGGTTGCGCTTGCCGGCAAAGAAGGTCGACGGGTCTCCGTCTATCAGCGCGCGCTTGCCCAGCTGATTGTTGGTGGCTTCGCCCACTTCGTCCGTAGGTACATCGACAGCGCTGAGTGTCGGCAACTGCGGGAGAAACACGCTAAAATTGCTACGAGTGAGCGTCAGCGTACGGGTTTCGGGTTGGTTGTTGATCAGCACCACGTACTTCATTTTCTTCCCTTCCGGCCAAGTCGTGCTGCGCATGCGGTTCCAATTCTTTCCGTCTTCGCTCCACTGCACAGCCCATTCGCTCAACAGTGTGGCATCAATCCGCATTTCAGCCGGCGTAAAGGGTTCGGCAAAGGTCAGTCCGACAAAATCGCCGGACGGCACGGACACATGCACTCCGTTGAAGTAAGTTTCGCCGTTTTGCTGCACCACTCTCGGCGAAACACCCGACACGCTGCTCACGGCCTGGACCGGTTCAGCTCCTTTGCCGAAAGGTTGTCGACCCAATCCGTTCTCACGGAGGTAATTCATGAAAGGATAGAAATACTTCTGCGACGGTTGGCTCTGGCGCTGGCTCACACTGATACCACTTCCCAAACCTTCGAGGGCATAGGCCGTGTAATCGGTGTTGACATCAAGGTCTGCTATGCGATCCAACTGCTTCACGTATTCTTCCCACCGCACTTCGGGTTCGTTGCTTTCGGCCACCTCAACCATTTGCCCCGCAATGCGCAACATGGCATGCAATTTCAAGAGCCAAGGGGCAAGATCGTTGTACAACAAGCGCTCGTTTTCGACAGATGAATCCTTCAGTCGCAACATCGTTTCGGCGGCTGGCAACAACCGTTCGACCAATTGTTTCATTTTGTCGGTTTTTCCCGACTTGAAACGCGCAATGGCCTGCTGCATGTCTTCGGCATCGTTCCATCGGAGATAGGAATGATCGTCTTGTAGGCTTGCTGCTGTTCGGGGCTGCTGAGGATTCGGCTGAAGCTGGCATTCCACGACTTCATATTGTCGAAAGCCGCGTTGTTCCACGCATAGTCGGCAACCGAAAAGAGTGCCGTCTTCGCCACTTCGCCCTCTTGCATGGGATTCGACACGATGCCCAATCCATGTTCGAGCTGCTTGGGCATCTTGGCGTTGTTGTCCACCGCCGGCATCTCAAAGAAGTTGTAGTACATGTCCGAGGGATAAATCTGTCCGTCGGCGTTGTCATTGCACGGATAGTTCCACCACCAGGCTGCGGGCCGCTGCAATTCCTTGCGCACCACATCGAGATCGTTGCTATTGGGGACAGTCCACACGCCCCATCCCGTGATGTAGATGGTGATCTTGTCCGGTGTTTTTGAAAGCGCATTGTAGAAGCGTTTGCGATCGGCCTCTCCCACCCAACTCAAGGTGTAGACTTGCGGCACAAAGTGCAGCGGACGCACTCGTGCTTCGGGGCTCGCCGAGGCGTTGTTCCACTTTTTGTCGATCGCGGCTTGCAGTGCTGTGAGGTGATCGGCATTGGTTTTGCAATCCGCCTCCGACTTGGGTACACCGACATCGTCGACAAAACGGCAAACTGCCGCACTCCGAGTTCGTACATGCGCGAGTACTTGTTCATGATACGGTTCACCACATTGGCATCCCCCACGAAACTATTGCCCGGGTGGATGGCCCAAATGAAATTAACCTTCGTGTCTTGCGAAGTCTTTGCGATATCGCGAATCATATCCTGCGTGAGCAAGCCGTTTTTCACCTGTTGCGGTGTCAACGTCGCAGGATATGGTGCCTCCCACTTCTGCGAATGATAGACATCTGACTTGGCTCCATACATATAGGTGTTCATTTTCATGCGCATCATGAAGCGCATGAGGTCTTTCTTCACCGCAACACTGTAGGGATAACCATAATATCCCTCCACGAGCCCACGACTTTGCTGATCGGCGTAGTCATAGAGCTTCACTTCGGGGAGATGGTCGGTGCCATGTTCGATCATTTGTTCCAACGAAGCCAAGGCAAAAAAAGCGGCATCGGAGTTTTCGCCGACAATCACGACCTCCGCGCTGCCGTCTCTGTCGGACAGCGAAAGGAGATGTCGATCGAATTTGCCGGCTTTGGTGAGGCTTGTGCGATCGAGTGCGAGGGTGGTGGCTCGCTGGTCGGCTGCTCCGCCGCTCCCATTCACGCCGATATACACCACGGAGCCGGTGGCCGGCGCCTCTTGCGCGAAAGTGCAGTCGAGACCGGCCTCCTTCAGCACTTGCTCAGCCCGACGACGCGTGGCTGCATCAATGGCTTCTTCGCACACCACGGTGACCGATTTCGAGAAACTCACCAATCCGCTCCCCACAACTTGGCGTTGCGGCACCGGATAGATCTCATAGTTTTTTTGCGCGTAGGCTCCTCCCATACCCGGAAAGCACAGCTGCAAAAAGTAAAGAGGATAGTATTTGCTTCATGTAGACTTGGAAAAATGATACAAAGGGGAGGCTTGATGATGAAAATGGCAAGCCTTTCCGCGAAGATACAACAAAAGTGTTAACTTCAGGAGAAAAACGGGGAGATTTTTTTCCCATTCCACTTTCAAACGAAACAAAAACGACTCTCCCTGTACGGGAGAGCCGTCTTATCTCAATTATAACAGGCTAATTAGCCAACTTTTTAGGCCTCTTCGGGCTTCATGTTGGTGTAAACGTTCTGAACGTCGTCAAAATCTTCCAGTCGTTCGACCATCTTATCGATGGTTTCACGCTGTTCTGCGGTCACCTCTTTCAGATCGTTGGGGATATAGGTGAACTCTGCGCTGACGATTTCGAATCCCTCGGCTTCCAGGTGCTTTTTGAATCTCGCTGAACGACTTGGGATCACCGTAGATCGTGATGCTTTCTTCCTCGTCGTCTTCGTCGAACTCGTCTTCCACCCCATAATCAATGAGATCCAAGATGAGTTCCTCCATGTCGAGCCCGTCTTTCTTCTTGAAGGCGAACACACACTTGTGGTCAAAAAGGAATGCCAACGAGCCCATCGTGCCAAGGTTGCCGTTGAACTTGTTGAAGACAGAACGGACATCGCCAACGGTACGCGTGGGATTGTCGGTGAGTGTATCCACGAAAATGGCTACACCATGGGGACCGTATCCCTCATAGGTCATTGTTTTGTACTCGCTCTGGTCCTTACCCATTGCGTTTTTGATGGCACGCTCAATATTGTCCTTGGGCATGTTCTCACGCTTGGCCGTTGCAATGATGGCACGCAACGTGGGGTTGGTTTCGGGCCTCGGGACCGCCGGCCTTCACAGCCACAGCGATTTGCTTGCCGATCTTGGTAAATGTACGGGCCATGTGCCCCCACCGCTTCAGTTTGGCGGCTTTTCGATATTCAAATGCTCTTCCCATAGGAATGTTGGATAGAAAGTTTCTGTTATTAGAGAGAACTCGGCCTCAATGAGCAACACTTGATCGATAGCTGCACAAATCCGACGAGATTCCCCGTGATGGAAGGACGCTCAACGGAGTTCTGCGCCCAATTGTTGTTGCAGTTGTTTGATGATCTTGCCCATAATGGCTTCCGTCTGCTTGTCGTTCATCGTCTTCGATTCGTCCGAAAGTGTGAAGGCAACGGCATAGCTCTTTTTGCCCTCCGGGAGATGCTCTCCTTCATAGACGTCGAAGAGTTCGACCTTGCGGAGCAATTTCTTTCGCACGAACGAGCCACGCGTTCCACTTCGGCAAACGGTACGCTGACATCGAGCAGCAGAGCAAGATCGCGACGTACAGCGGGGAACTTGGACAACTCGGTGTAAGACACGTCCTTCTTCGGCAGCTTCTTCATAAGCACACTCCAATTGAAATCGGCGAAATACACTTCTTGGTCCACTTCACAAACCGCCAAAAGCGCTTTGCTCACCAAACCCAGTTCGAGACATACCTTGCCATTGCGGTCTTCGACCACAATGCTCTTGGCAAAGATATCGTTCGTGCCCTCTTTAACCAGCAAGCCGCCGAGCGGAATGCCCAAACGGGACAGTACGTTCATGGCATAGGCCTTCAATTCATAAATGCTACTGTCTTCATTGGCATGCGCCCACGAATCCATCACGCGCTTGCCCGTGATCCACAATCCGAGATGCAGATCTTCATGATAAGGCGAAAGCACTTTGCCTTCCACCCGCTTAGTGGCATCGTAGCTGTAGCAATTTCCGAATTCGAAGAAGCGCAAATTGCCTTCTTTGCGGTTCACATTGTGCGCAATGCTCTCTAATCCTCCGAACAGCAGCGTTTGGCGCATGACATTCAGGTCGCTCGAAAGAGGATTGAGGAGGCGGACAAGGTGATCTGCGCTATAAGTCTTCAGTTCGTTGTAGTAAGCTTCTCGCGTCAACGAGTTATTGAGAATTTCATTGAACCCTTCGCCGATAAGTTGCTCGCTTACAACATTCTGCAGCTTTTGACTTACATCATAAATGCTCTTTGTCGTGAGCGAAGACTTCAGACTGGTGGGAATCTCTACGTTATTGTATCCGTACACTCTCAAGATATCCTCAACCACATCACAGGGACGTTGCACATCCACGCGATATGCTGGCACACGCAGGGAGAGGCCCTTCTCGTTTTCCGAAACGATCTGCATGTCCAAGGCCGTCAAAATGGTGCGAATCAAGTCGTGGGGGATTTCCTTCCCGATCAATTCATGTACATACTGATATTCGAGTTCAACATCGAAGCTTTTCTTCAATTCTGGCGACTGCACGTCGACAATCTCCATGGCAATTTCCCCACCGGCCAACTCCTTGGCCAGCAGTGCAGCCTGCTTCAACGCGTAAAGTTGCCCGTCGGGATCCACTCCACGCTCGAAACGGAACGAAGCATCGGTGCTCAGTCCGTGGCGACGCGCGCTCTTGCGCACCCAAGTGGGATGGAAATAGGCACTTTCAAACAGGACATCACGCGTCGTGTCGTACGTCCCGCTCCCCTTTCCTCCGAGCACGCCGGCAATACACATCGGCTCTTCGGCATTACAAATGAGGAGATCGCGATCCGAAAGCTCGCGTTTCTCACCGTCTAACGTGACGAAAGAAGAACCTTCGGGCAGTGTTTTCACCACGATCTTACCGCCGGCAATCATATCTGCATCGAAACAATGCAGCGGTTGGCCGTAAGCCATCATCACATAATTGGTGATGTCGACAATATTATTGATGGGGCGCAAGCCGATCGTGATCAGTTTCTCTTGCAACCACTTGGGGCTTTCCTTGATTTCGCAGCCTTTCAGCGTCACAGCGCAGTAGCGCAAGCAAGCTTCAGGACGTTCGATTTCCACGGCAATAGGCAGTTCGTGGTTATCCACCGCAAACGCTTTGTCATCGGGCCGATGCAAGGTTGTCTTTATACCGTTGCGTACCAAGTAAGCATAAAAGGTCGCGCGCCACTCCCCAATGCGAACAAGCGTCCGCGCGATTGGGGGTGATGTCGACCTCAATCAACCAATCGCTTTCCAGGTTGAAATAAGTAGCAGCTGGCATACCGACGGGGGTATCTTCGGGCAACACCATGATACCATCGTGTCCGGTACCCACTCCGATCTCATCTTCCGCACATATCATGCCGTAACTCTCGACACCGCGAAGCTTCGATTTTTTGATCACGAACTCCTTGTCTCCGTCGTAGAGTTTTGTGCCGAGTGTTGCCACGATCACTTTCTGTCCGCCGCCACATTGTGCGCACCGCAGACAATTTGAGTCGGTTCATTGCCGTCTCCCAAATCTACAGTCGTCACATGCATGTGGTCCGAATCGGGGTGTACTTCGCAAGTCAACACCTTTCCGACAACAAGGCCTTTCAATCCTCCACGGATGGTCTGTACTTCTTCGACGCCATCCACTTCGAGTCCGATAGAAGTCAGTGCGTCTGCTACTTCTTGGGCTGTCATGTCGAAATCGACATACTCTTTCAGCCACTTGTAAGATATATTCATAGGAAATGCGTTTGCTAAGTTGCAAAGCGGCCCCTTCCGGCGTTAACACGCAGATCACGCCGCACAAAAGTTCCGCTAATCGACCGCTTGTTTATTGTCAAACGGCCATAATCTGATGCGAAATTACTCATTTATTTTTAGGGAGAAAAGCTTCATCGGCCGAAAAGCTTCCCCACTTTCTCAAATCCCACTGTGCAGCCCCGCAATTTGAGACACTGCACCACAACAAATTAGCCCCTTCGGTGACATTCGAACGAGCTTTTTTGTGTAACTTCGCGGCAAAATCATCTCTTCACAATGCACCTCATCCATAGTTTGCGGAGCACGATGCTCTACAGCGCTTTTTTCTTCAGCTCCACGCTCCCACTTGCCGCCCAACTGGGGGCGCAACGCGATGATTGGGCCGTGGGCGCAAACGTCGGTGTCAATTTCAATCAGGTTTCTTTCAACCCCGGCGTGCGCCAAACCCTACAATCCCGGCATGATTGCGGGGTTCACCGCGCGCTACACCAGCGAACGGTATTATGGTTTGATTTGCGCCCTGCAAATCGAGGCCAACTTCTGGCAAGCCGGTTGGAAGGAAGACATCTATTCTTCTCAGGGGGAGCAACTATCGGATCGCTACACGCGTAGAATTAATTACGTTCAGGTGCCCGTACTGGCCCATCTCGGTTTGGGCAATGAATACAAGGGTCTCAAAGGTTTTCTACTTGCCGGTCCGCAAATCAGCTATGCCATTTCCGACCACGAAGAGCGTTCCTCCGTTTGGACCACGGCAACAAGCAACGGCAAGACCGTGCCCGATCGTTCCAACAATGTATATGCCCAATACGGGAAGCCCCTGGACCATCAGCTCGACTACGGCATCACGGCCGGTTTAGGCATCGAATGGACCACCGGCGCCGGGCATTTCATTCTCGACACACGCTATTATTATGGCCTGTCGGATCTCTTCGGCAATGCAAAGAAGGATCCGTTCTCACGCTCGGCCAACGGCGCCATCATCGCGAAACTCACTTACCTCATCGACCTCAAGCACAGCAAACGCTAAACGCCCCCACGCAGCTATGCGGACTCCCCAATCTACGTTCTTTCCTTCAATGGAGTGTAGGCACTTGCATTGTGCTCTACACCCTTTTGGTGTTTGCCCTCAACAATACGCGAGTGCAAACAGAATTGGGACATCTCGCCGAACAAGAATTGGGAGAAATTCTGCACACGAAAGTCACCATCGGGCGCGTTGAAGTGGGGTTGCTCAACAGCATCTCGCTACATGATGTAAAACTGCAAGACCAAGAAGATAAAGAGCTACTAAACAGCAAATTGATATTCGCGAAGCTGCAAATTCGTTCGCTATTGCAAGGAAAAATCTATCTACGAAACATCGCCTTGTTGGACGCGGACATCCACATCTACAAATCGCGCCCCGACGGTCCCACCAACTTGCAGTTCATCATCGACGCCTTCAGCAGTAAAAAAAGCACCGGGCCGAGCAAAACCGACCTGCGCATCAACTCTTTGATCGTGCGAAGAGGCAATGTCACCTACGACGAATGGTATCGCCCCCGTCCTGTCGGTCGCCGTTTCTCGCCCCATCACATCGACCTCTCGGACGTCGACGCCAATCTCACCCTGAAACATTTCACACGCGACAGTCTCAACTTCCGCATCCGCCATTTTGCCGCTCGCGAAGCCTGTGGTTGGGAAGTAAAGCGTCTTGGGTTGCGATTTGAGGGAAACCGCAAACAGTGCACCGTACGAGATCTCGAACTCCTCACGCCCCACTCCGCCATCAATCAGGAGCTGCTCCAAGCCCATTACGATCTGGACGCCGCGACCTCGTTGTTTTCCACCTTGTCGGCCAACTGTCGCGCCATCAATTGGCAACTTTCCACCGCCGACCTCGCGCCTGTCCTATCGCGCCCCTCAACTTCCGCGAAACGCTCCGTCTCGACGGCCTCCTTTCCTACACTCCGCAACGCATCAAGGCACAACGACTCAGCCTCTCGGGAAAATCACATCGCCTCTACCTGGACACCGACGCCAATCTCCAACTGAAAAGCGGTCATCCCGAGCAAATCACAGCCTTCATCCGTCGCCTCGAGCTTCCCCAGAGCCTTCTTCAGCCGGCCCTGGCCCTGTTCATAAAGCAAGTGCCCCTGTCACGAAGAAATTGGGCGACCTTTCCTGGTGGGCCGCGGCAGCTACCGCATGACAGATCACCATACAGCCTTCGTCGGTCAACTGCAATCGGCGCCCGGCGAGTTGAAAGTAGATCTACGCTACGCCGGCAACGAGCTTCGTGGTAAAATAGCATCCGCCAACCTGCACCCCAACCTCCTGTTCGAGCATAAATACATGCCCGAACTGCTGCATTTTGAAGCCGACGGACACCTACTCCTCAGCCAAGGCGGACTGCCCAACGGACAAATCCAACTCAAGATTCACAATGCCACCGTCGACCATCGTCCGTACCGTGACATCCAAATCGACCTCAGCCACACCAACGGACTCGCCGACCCTAAAATTAGACAGCCGCAACCCCGGTGCCGATTTCACCGCCAACTCTCCGGTCACCTTACCCCTAACGGCCGTCCCACCACAGTCGACCTGCAATTCGACATTCGCCACTTCACTCCCGCACAGTTTGGACTCCACGACCAGGCACTCGCCGGCACATTCGGCGCCCAACTGAAAGCCTCGCTCCACTCCCTCGATCTCAAGCACCCCTCGGCGAAATCGTGCTCTCCAACCTGAACATTTCTTCCGAACGCAGAAACACAACAGCCTACCATCTGAACCACCTGCAACTCACCGCCCAAGCCCACCCCAAAGGTTCGCACCTTCGGTTGCAAAGTGACTTCGCCGATGCCGCCTTTACAGGAAAATTCGACCCGGCCCTCCTCAAACAAAGCCTCAACCACTGGTTGCAAAAGGTGGCCGCTCCATCCTCCGCTTCCGCGGCCCCCTCTCTCTCAGCCGGCACCTCCTTTGCGCTCACCTTGAAGCGCACCGATGTGCTTCGCCACTTCTTAAATGTAGACGCCCACCTCAGCCAGCCCGTCGAAATCAACGGCTCTCTGGCGACCGACGGATCATATCTGCGCCTCTCGGCCGACATTCCGGAAGTGATCCTCGACGGTGACACCCGCCTCCTCGACCTCTCACTCTCGGCACGAAGCAACGGCAGCCACCTCGACCTCCTGGCCAAGGCACGTAAGCCGATGCGCAACGCCGATCTCCAAATCGAGCTGCATTCCACAGCCGACAATGGATTGTGGAACAACAATTTGCAATGGGATGAGCGCCGAACTCACAACTTCTACGGACAAGTGAACACCACCGGTCGGCTCCCACCTGCGGCTCTCGGCTCGGGCCGTCGTGTCTTGTTCGACTTCGACGTGCTCCCCACCGCTTTCCACATCAACGGCAACACGTGGGACATCGAACCGGGCAACATCGCCCCTCACCGACCGCGAATTCACCTTCCGCCACGTCGCCTTGCGCCACGCCGATCAGCACCCTGGCCACGCACGGCACTTACACAAAGGTGGCGAAGGAATCGCCATCGATCCTCCAAAAGGTCGACGTCGGTTCGCTCCTCGCCCTCACCGGTCTCGAAGTCGTCCGCTTTGCCGGTAATGCCAGCGGCCGCGCAATTGTCAAACCCGACGAGCACAACAAACCTCGTCTCTCCGCTTTCCTCGACATCCCCGGTTTTCCCGCTTCAACGACACCCATCTCGGTCACGCGCGGATTCGGGGCGCCTTCGAAAACCGACGATCAGACCATCCGTCTGCAGGCCAACATGACCGAAGGCACCGTGGGGCAAACCAACGTCAACGGCTATGTAAGTCTCGGTCACAAAGATCTCGACCTGCGCATTGAGGGCGAAAACACGCCCTTGGGTTTTCTCAACCACTACATCAGCGACATTTTCCACAACATCCGTGGCCGCTCCACCGGCACCTGCCGCATATTCGGTGGTTTCAAAAGCATTGATTTCGAAGGCAGCCAGCGTGCCAGCGCATCGGCCCTCTTGCCCATCAACGGCGTCACCTACCATCTCAATGATGCCGAAGTCGAAATCAGCCCCGCACCTTCCGCCTCAACAGCGCCACGCTGACCGACAGCCTCCGCGGCACGGGGCGCGTTCAAGGCGTACTCAACCACCGCCACCTTCACGACATGCGTTACGATTTCGCTATGTCGGGAAACAACATGCTACTCTACGATCGCCCCCAAGAAGACGATCTTCCCTTCTACGCCACCGCCTATGGCACCGGCGACGTCCTGCTCAAAGGTCGGCCGGGTCGCTTGACGTCAATCTAAAAGTGCGCACTGAGCCCGGCAGCGTACTCACCCTATGTGCTCGACCGCCCCGACAACAACGACACGCGCCTGCTCACCTTCCGCGACGCCTCGCTCGACACCACAACCACCGATGCGAAGGCCGCGCCTGCCCCATCGACAGACAACACCGGCAGCACCGACATCCATCTCAACATGCAAGTCGAGGTGGATCCCAGCGGCACCTTGCGCATGATCACCGACAAAAAGCGGCGACCTCATCACCGTCCACGGCACCGGGCCCATCCAAGCCACCTACTACAACAAAGGTGAGTTTCAAATGTTCGGCACCTACACCGTGCAACACGGCAGCTACGATTTGAGCATACAAAACCTCATCAAGAAATCGTTCACCCTCCACCCGGGCGGCACAGTGGTCTTCTCCGGCAATCCCCTCAACGCCGATGTCAAGGTGCTGGCCAACTATTTGGTGACTTCCGCCTCACTGGCCGATTTGAACGTCGGAGGCAATTTCAGCAACAACAGCACCCCCGGTCAACTGTCTGATCAAGCTCAGCGGAAAGATGAGCAACATCAATCTCGCACTCGACTTGAACTCCCCAATGTGAGCGACGACGAGCAGGCCATGGTGCGCAACCTCATTGCTTCCGACGAAGAGCGCACCACCCAAGTGCTCTATCTGCTCAGCATGGGACGCTTCTTCACCCACAATTACAACACCACCTCGCCGCCACCAGCCAAAGCCAATCGGCCGTCATGGTCCAATCGCTGTTGGCGGCACCCTCTCCTCCCAGCTGAACAGCATCATCGCCAACGCCATGGGCAACACCAATTGGCGGCTCGGTGCCAACGTGAGCACCGCCAACAAAGGGTGGAACAACATGGAAGTCGACGGCCTCCTCTCCGGTCGTCTGCTCGACAACCGACTGCTCTTCAACGGGAAAGTGGGTTACCACGACCGCCAAGCCGCCACCACCAACTTCGTGGGCGACTTCGACGTGCAATATCTCCTCACCCCCGCGGCACCTGGAGCCTCAAAGCCTACAGCGAAACCAACACGCGCTATTTCACTCGCACCTCGCTCACCACGCAGGGACTCGGCATCCAGTTCAAACACGATTTCGAATCGTTCTTCGATTTCATGCGCCGCAAACGCAAAAGCCATCCGCTTCGCCGCCCCCCACTTCCACAACCAAAAAAATAAGCAACACCCCAATATGATGAATCCCGAAATCGAACGTCGGCGCACCTTCGCCATCATCTCCCACCCCGACGCCGGTAAAACCACGCTGACCGAAAAGCTCCTGCTCTTCGGTGGACAAATCCAAGTGGCCGGCGCCGTGAAAAACAACAAGATTAAAAAGACCGCCACCTCCGACTGGATGGAGATCGAAAAGCAACGCGGTATCTCGGTCACCACTTCGGTCATGGAGTTCGACTACGAAGGCTATAAAGTCAACATCCTCGACACCCCCGGTCACCAAGACTTCGCCGAAGACACCTTCCGCACACTCACCGCGGTCGACTCCGCCATCATTGTGGTCGACGGGGCCAAAGGCGTCGAGGCGCAAACGCGCAAACTCATGGAAGTGTGTCGCATGCGCAAGACGCCGGTCATCGTATTCGTCAATAAGATGGACCGCGAAGGCCGCGACCCCTTCGACCTGCTCGACGAACTCGAAGAAGAACTCAAATCAGCGTCCGCCCGCTCTCCTGGCCCATCAACCAAGGCCAGCGTTTCAAGGGCGTGTACAACATCTATGAGCAGCAACTCAACCTCTTCACCGCCGACAAGCAGAAAGTCACCGAAAAGGTAGCTGTCGACATCCACGCGGCGGGCGAACTCGAAGCCAACGTCGGCGAGAGCGACGCCGCCAAACTGCGCGAAGACCTCGAACTCATCGACGGCGTCTACCCCTCTTTCGACATCGACACCTACCTCTCGGCCGAAGTCGCCCCTGTTTTCTTCGGTTCTGCGCTCAACAACTTCGGTGTCAAGGAGTTACTCGACTGCTTTGTCAAGATCGCTCCCGCCCCCGTCCCGTCGCGGCCGAAGAGCGCACCGTCGAGCCCGAAGAACCCAAGTTCACCGGCTTCATCTTCAAGATCACGGCCAACATCGACCCCAACCACCGCTCCTGCATCGCCTTCTGCAAGGTCTGCTCCGGCAAGTTCGTGCGCAACGCCCCCTATCTCCACGTGCGCAACGGCAAAACCGTGCGCTTCTCGAGCCCCACTCAGTTCATGGCCCAGCGCAAAGAAACCATCGACGAAGCCTACCCGGCGACATCGTAGGTCTGCCCGACAACGGCATCTTCAAAATCGGCGACACCCTCACCGAAGGCGAACAACTGCACTTCAAAGGCCTCCCCTCCTTTTCACCCGAGATGTTCAAATACATCGAGAACGCCGACCCATGAAGACCAAACAGCTGCAGAAAGGCATCGACCAACTCATGGACGAGGGCGTCGCTCAACTTTTTCGTCAACGAATTCAACGGCCGCAAGATCATCGGCACCGTCGGTCAGCTGCAGTTTGAGGTCATTCAATACCGTTTGGAAAAACGAATACGGTGCCAAATGCCGCTGGGAACCCATCCACCTGTTCAAAGCCTGCTGGATCGAAAGCGACGACCCCGCCGAACTCGAACAGTTCAAGAAGCGCAAGTACCAATACATGGCCAAAAGACCGCGAAGGCCGCGACGTCTTCCTGGCCGATTCCCGCCACGTGCTGCAAATGGCACAACAAGACTTCAAGCACATTCGCTTCCACTTCACCAGCGAATTTCTGACACGGCGGTGCAGGCGCCACTCGCCTCCCCACTACGCACAACACAAGGACCGACTTTCTGCTCACGAAAGTCGGTCCTGTGTTGAGCGGCCGCCGCGTCGGGGCAGCGGCCCGCGGTGTGGCGCATCAGGGGCGCCCACATCGGCCATCAAAGCGCACTCGGTCTCGCGCGCCTCACAGTTCGCCGCCGATGCCCTTAAACTTCTCGACGAACGCCACGATTTTTTGAAACACGCTTTGTTTTCTTCGTCACATAGGCCGGATGCAGCGGACTCATTTTTCGGCAGCGCCTGCTGAGGTCCGTGCCGTTTTCGCTCACCAACTCGCGCTTCAGCGAGGCCCGAATGAAGCGTTTGGCCGCCGCCGTGTTCAGTTGCTCCTCTTCGATGAGGGTTTCCACCTCCTCGTCGCGGCGTTCGCGAGCGTAGGTGTCAGAATGCGTCCATCACCTCGTCCTTGTCTTTGAGCGCCTGCAAGTCGGTGCGGTTGATGAAGTCCACCATCAGCCCCTCTTTCGCCCGGTTGCCCAAGCTGGCGCGCAACGTGCGGCGCACCTCCTCCACCAGTCCTTGCTTGTCCGACGAGCGGCGGCTGTGTTCGAACACCAGTTCCAAGATGTAGTCCAGCGTGAACTCCTGCGATTTGAGCAATTCCACCTCAAACACCACATCGTCCCAGTCCACCTTGGGTTGCTCGATGCGTTTCGCCGCATCCTGCACGCGTTTCCACTCGCGAATGTCGTTGTACGTCGAACGATAGTCTTGCAACTTCCGTCTCGTCAGGGCAACTCAATTTCGCGCAGCGCCGCCAGGTCCTCGTCGGTCAGGAAATGCTCCGCCTTGAACGCCTCCACCGCTGCCTCGTCCGTCGCATCGATCTTCGCAAACGCCTTCAGCTGCGCAAACTCGTCATAGTTTTGCAAGATGTTTTCGGCCTTCAGATACTCACCGAAGAGTTTCACAAAAGGCTTTTTGTCCGCCTCCTTCTCAATGGCGTCCGGATCGGGGAAGCGCTCGCGCAGTTCGGCCACGATTTCCGCAAAGCCGCGGCGCTCTTCGCCCGTCACCGCGTCGGTGAAGCCCTGCAACTGTTCCGTGTAACTCTTTTCGAGCACCACATTTTTCGTGTTCTTGTCGCCGAAGAGCGAAATCGCATCCACCGTGTCCTGCTCCAAATCGCGGAACGTCACAATGTTACCGAAGGTCTTCGTCGCGTCGTAAATGCGGTTCGTGCGCGAAAACGCCTGCATCAGCCCGTGGTAGCGCAAGTTCTTGTCCACAAACAGCGTGTTGAGTCGCGGCGCGTCGAAGCCCGTGAGAAACATGCCCACCACAATGAGCAGATCCACCTCGCGGCGCTTCATCCGTTGGCCAGATCGCGATAATAGTTTTGGAAGTCCCCGCCGTCGACGCCGAAATTCGTTTGGAACATCGCGTTGTAGTCGGCAATGGCACTCGCCAGAAACTCCTTCGCCGTGAGGCTCATCGCCGAGGGGTCGAACGTTTCCTCACTGATCTCGCCCGCCGCCTGCTGCTCTTCGTTGGGGGCAAACGAGAAAATGGTCGCCACGCGCAGCGGATGCGGCTCGCCCTGCTGCAACATCCGCAGCGTGTCGAAGTATCGTTTGGCCGCCTCCACACTGCTCACCGCAAACATCGCATTGAAGCCCGCTCCCGCCCGGTGCGATGCGTTTTCAGCCGATAGTGCTGCAAGATGTAGAGCGCGATCTCGCCGATGCGTTCCGGGTGGAGCATCAGTTGGGCATAGTCTGCCGAGGTGAGTTTCCGCTCGTCGCGTTCTTTTTCCGCCGCCTTGAATTTCGGCCGCACGTTGTTGTAGTCCACCTTAAATTTCAGCACCTTCTCGTCGCGAATCGCATCGGTGATCACATACGAATGGAGCTCGCGCCCGAACACGCTCGCCGTGGTTTCTGCGCCCGCCGCATTCTCCGAAAAGATCGGCGTACCCGTGAAACCAAACTGATAGTATTTCTTGAACTTGCGTTGCAGATTGCGCTGTGCCTCACCGAATTGTGACCGATGGCATTCGTCGAAGATGAACACCACCTCCTGCCGATAGACGGGCAAATCCGGCTCGCTCTTCATCAGGTTGTTGAGCTTCTGTATGGTGGTCACGATGATCTTGTTGTCGTGCTTGGCCAGAGTTGCGTTTCAGTCCCGCCGTGCTCTCGATCCGTTCACACTGTCGGGCGAAAAGCGTTGATACTCGCGCATGGTCTGGTGGTCGAGATCCTTGCGGTCGACGACGAAAAACACCTTGTCCACAAACTCCAGTTGCGTCGCCAGTCGCGCCGCCTTGAAACTCGTGAGCGTCTTGCCCGATCCGTGGTGTGCCACACATAGCCTCCGCCTTCGGGGCAGGCCCACTGCGGGCCTCGTGCGCGCATCTGATTTTTCCAGATGATGCGTTCGGCCGCCGCGATCTGATAGGGCGCATCACCAGCAGCGTGTCGCTCACGTCGAACACGGCATAGGTGAGCAGCACCTGCAGCAGGGTGTCGCGGCGAAAGAACGTCGCCGTGAAATCCTTCAGGTCCTTGATCGTCGTGTTGTCGGCCCGCGCCCAGTTCATCGTGAAGTCGAAACTGTTCTTCTCGCGCCGCACGGTGTTGGCAAAATAGCGCGTGTCGGTGCCGTTGGAGATGACGAAGAGCTGCAGATATTTGTAGAGCGAAGCCTCACTGTTGAAACTCTCCTTGCTGTAGCGGTGCACCTGGTTGAAGGCCTCGCGGATGGGCACGCCGCGCTTTTTGAGCTCCACCTGCACCATCGGCAGTCCGTTCACCAAGATCGTCACGTCATACCGATTCTTGCACGTGCCCGTCTGCTCAAACTGGTTGATCACCTGCAGTTTGTTGCGCGCGGGGTTGCGCTTGTCCACGAGGTGGATGTTTTGCAGCCTTCCGTCGTCGAAGGTGAAATCCACACGGGGTGATCTTGCACCTTGCGCGTCTTGTCGGTGATGGAGTCGCCCGGACAGTCCAGGTACTCGCTGCACAGTCGTTTCCACTCCGCATCGGTGAAGTGCACCTCGTTGAGCGTCTCGAGCTGTCGGCGCACATTGTCGCGCAAGGCCTCGGGGGTGCGCAGATCGGGCAGGTACTCGTAGCCCTGCGCCCGCAGGTCGGCAATGAATTCGTTTTCCAGCTCACTTTCGGTTTGGTAGCGGTGGGCGGTTCGTGCAGCGCGGCGTATTTGGTATAGCTGTCCAGCACGATGAAGTTCGGGGTTTCGGCGATGGGGTGTATTGTGCCATGGTACAAGTGGGGAATAAACTTCGGGACTAAGCGCTCACCTCGGGACGGGGAAAGCTGAGGAGCGCATCGCGATAGTATGCATATTGTTTCCGCCGCAGGGCGATCTCTTTCGTCAGCCCCTCGCTGATCGAGTTCGTCAGCGTATCAAAGCGGTCGAGAATGTCGACAATGCGGCGCTGCTCGGGAGAGGGGGAATGGGAATGGGGAATGGATTTATTATGCCGGCGTTCAAATTGTTGATAGTGCTTGACTTGAGTGTTGTCTTCAAGTAATTGATAAATACACTGGAACCAATATAGTGAAATAAGAATCTTGAAGAAACAGTGTTTTCCGCGGTAACTCGCAGAACTCCCATGAAGCCGCCAAAAGTACAGTCCATATTGTGATCAATATAAGCTGTTTTACCTATGTGATCTTTACTTCCGCTTCCTGCACAGATGAGAATGTCACCTCTGTAGAGCATTTGGTTCTCGCGAATTCTTGTCGCGCTTTTGACGCGTTTAACTTCATCGAAGTTGAGCGTTCGAGTTTCAAGTGTGATATTATTTGCCCTTAGCACTTTCCATCCACAAGAATCCGTTGTTTCTGCTGTTTTTATTATATGTGATACCGCGAATATAGTCGCACACCTCCCCGAGTGTCTTCCATTCAATATTAACGTTTAGGGGGTATTGAGAAATTAAGGAGTTGGTCGCGATAATACGCATATTGCTTCCTACGCGCTTCCAACTCGGCCTCCAACTCGGCCTCCAACTCGGCCTCCAGCTGTGTGAACTTGTCGAGAATCTCCACAATACGGGCTTGTACGCGGAGAGGGGGGATGGGGAAAGGGAGGCTTATCAGTTGTTGGACATCGACAGATGGAAAATTTCCAATGACAAGATGTTGTTTACACCATTCATCGACGAGGAAGAAGTAGTAAAACACAAACTTGGGAAGTAGTTGTCCCTTTAGAGAGTCTCTAATTTCAAAGTTTGTAAAGCGCTGGTTTGCTAATGAATCCTGCTGCAGGAATGCGTGTTCTCCAACTGTAGCAGAAGTCGCAAGAATTATAGAATTCGCTTTGAAGAGTCCATTCTTTTTGACGGCTTGAGGAGTGATATGCAAGGTTGAATCATTGAGAATGCGTCCGCTCGCTCGGATATCGTCCATCCTAAACCAAGGTATTGTTCCACCCTTCCAAAAGTCGTCATTTGTTTTTGACGGAGTGTATCCATTGCGTGTATGAAACACCTCCCCAAGCGTTTTCCATTCCACGGTTTCTCCCTCGAGGAGTCGTTCGAGGTAAGGAAAAATATTTGTGTTTGTTGCGTTGCTCATGCCTTAGGTGAAATTGAAGATGTGCCGCGGCGGCGCGGCCGTCGGCACACCGAAAAGCGTAGTGCGGGGGCAAGTCACCTCGCCCTCCGTGAGACGATTTAGGCGCTGAGCTCCGCAATGATCGTGTCGATGTCGCGACGCAGCGCATCGATGCGACCCACCGTTTCAGACACCTCGGCGTTGAGGAGGTCGATGTCGATCACCTCGCGTGTCGCGCGCCTCCACATACGAACTCACCGAAAGATTGTAGTCGTTCGCCGCAATGGCCGAATGCTCCACCAGCGCCGAAACGTGCGGCTCCTCCACCTTCTGCTCAAAGAGCGACACGATGCGATCGATCTGTTCGGGCGTGAGCACATTGTTTTTCGTCTCCCTTGCGGAAAAACTCCTCGCCGCTCGCATCGATGAACTGCGTGCGCGTGTCGGTCTTGTGTTTTCGAGAGCACGAGGATGCACACCGCGATGCTTGTGCCGAAAAAGAGGTTGAGCGCCAGCGCAATGACCGTCTCCACAAAGTTATTGTCCACCAAATATTGGCGGATCTTCTGTTCGGCCCCACCGCGATAGAAAATGCCGGGGAAGCACACGATGACGGCACGGCCGCGCGCACTGAGGGTGGTTGAGGGCGTGGAGCACAAAAGGCGAAATCGGCTTTCGATTTCGGTGCCAGCACGCCCGCGAGGGGGCAAAACGCTCGTCGTTGATGAGCGTCGGGTCGTCGCTCCCCACCCACTTCACCGAATAGGGCGGGTTGGACACGATGGCATCGAAGGGTTTGGTGTCGCGATGTTGCGGCGAAAGGAGGGTGTCGCCCAGCGCGAGGTCGAACTTCGAATAGTTCACATCGTGCAAGAAGAGGTTCATGCGCGCCAGGTTGTAAGTGGTGTGGTTGATTTCCTGCCCCACGAAACCCTCCTTGATCAGGTCCTGATCAAACTGGCGCTTGGCTTGCAGCAGCAGCGAGCCCGAACCGCAGGCCGGGTCGTAGATTTTGTTCACCTCGTGCTGCCCCGAGAGCGCAAGCCGCGCCAGCAGCCGCGAGACGTTCTGGGGCGTGAAAAACTCGCCGCCCGACTTACCGGCATTGGCGGCATAGTTGGAGATGAGAAACTCGTAGGCATCGCCGAAGAGGTCGATTTTGATGGTCGGCAAAGCGGCCGAAGTCCAAACTCTCCACGCCGTGGAGCACGGCACAGAGGCGGCGGTTCTTCTCCTCGACGGTGTTGCCCAGACGGGTGCTGGTGGTGTCGAAATCGGCAAAGAGCCCCTTCACCGCGCGCTCGGAGTCATAGCCCACCGCCGAGGCTTCGATGGCGGAGAAGATCGCCGCCAGATCGGTGTTGAGGTTGGGATTGTGGTCGGCTTGCGCCACCACGACCGAAAAGAGTTGGCTGGGGTAGATGAAATAGCCCTTTTCGCGCGTCACCTCGTCGATCATTCCCGCATTGGCACTGATTTCGCTGTCGGCATACTCCTCATAGCGTTTTTGGGGATCGTCCCTTCCATGTGGGCGACAAAGTTTTTCGCTGATGAAGCGGTAGAAGAGCGAGCCGAGCACAAACTGTTTGAAGTCCCAGCCGTCGACAGCGCCGCGCACTTCGTCGGCGATGCGCCAAATGGCGGCTTGCAATTCGGTGCGTTGGGTGATTTCGGACATAGAGCAGTGAGGGTTTAGAGGTAAGTGTTGAACTATCGTGCGAATATAGTCATTTTTCACGAAATAGCCCCTCTCTCTGCCCGCTCTTCAAAAAAAGAGGACGCAAAAAGAGGGACCCGGCGCTCGAGAACTCGAGGAATTTTTCATTTCATCAATTGATAGGCCTTCCACTTGGGAGGAATGTGTAAATCAAAGTCGGCAACTCTCAAATGAACGACATCGGACAACAAGCATTGCTTGAATCGACTTTCGTATCGTTCCAATTGGATCGCCTTACCCCAACCGGCTTGAGCCAAATGGTTTGAATACTGATTAGGGGGGAAGTAAACAAAAACTTTTTGTTCGGTCTGTTTGATCAAATCTATCGCCGGAGCCATATCGCTATCCGCAGATACCACAATAGATATATCGCAATTCTTTTGATAGGCGTCTGCCACTATTTCCGTAGCAATTCGCACATCCGTTTCTTTTCTCTTCATGAGTATGGATCACATTTCCACATTTAAAACAGACAATTTCCTTCTTCAAGAATTTGCTCAAAAATCAGATGGAATTTCGGATTTTCAAGATTAGCCTGAAAAAAGGCATTCTGTCGCAAGCTCCGCTCTGTACTGTCAGGCCTCGCGGAAAAATACTTTTACAGCAAGCAATTCTTGACCTGGCCGCATGAATTTTTCAAACAACCGAACCATGTCAAGCCAATAATACTTTCTTCCAAGATTTTCTCAGGCCATAATAGAAATTAAAGCCGTCAACATAAACAATGACCCTCTCGTTATTGGTCGTTCCCATAGTGATACAATATAAGCCACCCCAAAAATGAAGTGGCGAGCCTTAGTCTTTTTCCACCTAAGGGCGATATTTTTATGGGTGCAAATATAGGAATTTATTTCATCACGCCAAAAAAAACGACGATATTTTTTCTCACATCGCAATGAATTTCAAGACCATTTCTACCCCCACACAATGAAAAACGCTCACTTCAGCCTCCCATTGTTCGGCCGCGAACCGCGCACCTCCCGAAGCGCGCAGGCGCTCGGGAAGCGGGAGGAGCGCGCGGCGGGCCCCACGGAGGAACAGAGCGGCACAATCGCCGAGCCGCCCCTGCACTCGTTCGCACAACGCCGTTCCGACCGAAAAAGAAGGAGCAAACGACTCAGGCCTTGGGCACTTTTTCGACTTATCGGGGAGCTTTTCGCCGATCGCCCCCACCGCGTTCGACACCCACGCCGCCGCAAGAAGCGAGGGCGGAGAAACCGCGAAAAAGCTCTCGCGCGCACACGCGTACAACACCGAGTTTCTGTTTTTCGCCTTCACCCATCGGCAGTAATTCGGTGGTTCACAACGCATTACAGGTGAAGACAAGCAAGAATTTAACATACAGGAAGTATCACACAACCACCTCAGCATCAACACCTTGCGGGTGAACCGCGGTGAAGCAACACGAAGCGGCTCCGCTTCACCCCGGTTCACTCCGGTTCACCCCACGTTTGGGCGCCGCATGAGGGACGTGAAGGCAGGGGTGAAGGCGGGCGAGCAAACATCGCCCGCTACCTTCACACGCAATGCATTGAAACAGAGCGAGAAATCGGCACGCGGTGAAGGGTGAAGGCAAAAACGAAAACCGCCTGACGCGCCCGCGCGCGAGAAAGCCGCAATTTTCGTCACCTTCGGCGGGGGCAAAAAGAACCGCGGGACGACTGTCAGGCCCCACTCCGTTTTTCGGCACAAAAAGCCTGCGAATCGCCCCAAAGGGCGTCGCAGGCTACAATCAACATGCAAAATTTCAGCGCGAACCTTACTTCAAACGCGCTGTAATGTCCTTTTCAACCTCAGCGGTTTCAATCTTTTTCCTCACGGAGCAGCCATCCCAAAACCGAGATACAGCTCTTTGTCCGTGAGTCTTCCGCACACCTTCTTGAGTTCTTTGCCGGTCAGTGTGCCTTTTTCGTCGAGTGCGGTCCAAATGCGACCCTGCGATCTCGCCCGGCTTTTGATAGTCAACATAAGCGTATATCTTTTTCGAATCAAAGAATCTGACGCGAAGATGCGGCCTTTTTACCGATTCGACAACATGAAACGAGACAAAACGACGGAAAGCGGATGCTATCTCGAGAAATTGGCAACCAAAGGAAACAGTACAAAAAGCAAAAACGGCATATCATACTCGAAAAACTCTTTATTCGCCGATGCCGTCTCGGCGGCGGCGCTGCACCGCGCGGAAAAACGGGGACAAAGCGAGGGCAAACGGGCGAAATGGGGCACCCGGCGCGCGCCAAAAGGCGAAAGTGCGCGAACGCCTTTGTCGATCGGGCGTTTTTCTAACTTTGCGGCAGTTTCGAAACCTATATACTCATGCGTACGACCAAATTTATTCCGCTTTTTGGCACTCGTCGTTTTCCTCACCTGCAGCCTCCCCGCTTTTTCGGCTGCCCCTGAGGAGAAGCCCGCTGCCGACGGCGTGCAAACGCTTTATATCTACGGGGTGTCGCAAAACCTGAACGATTCGATCGTTTACGTCAGTGACATCACCGTCCTCACCGGCACGCACCTGCTCGAAAAAGGCTATTTCGTGCAGCGCGACCAGTATGCCGATCAATTCAAGGACTTTGTGCAGCAACATTTCTCGGCGCCCCACCAAACCGCGGCCGTGTTTTTCGACACGCGCATCGAGACGGCAGAAAAGCGGCGGGAGAAACTGCGCAAACAACTGGCCGGCAGCACGTCGGGATGGACCACCCTGGTGGTGAAAGACGTGTACAAAGACCAGTTTGTGTTCAAGCCCATCGGCCGTTAACCCCTGTCGAATCCCCCACCCTACTCCTGCATGAAATTCTATTTTTGCGTAGCCGAACAAGTGTTCAGCGCCGAATTCGTCGGCAGCACAGCCAACATGCTGATGGTGCTGCCCAACATGGCCCCCTTTGCCTGTCAAGCCCCCACGCAGCCCCTCCTCTTTTCGCTGGCGGTGCACCGCGGCGCGGCAGCGGCGGAACCGGAGCGCTGGAACGAAATCGGACTGTATGAGGGAGGTGACCTCTCGCATCGCGTCGAAACCGACGCCGCGGGGCACTACCGCATCACGCTTGTCGACGAGTCGGCAGGGCCACATCGGCACGCTGATCAGCGACGGGCGCTTCACGGACTGCCACCTCTATCTGGACTGCCCCTCTGTGCACCACGCCCACAGCGTCGAAAATGCCCTCATGCTCGCCTTCGCCTTTGCCGGCGCGCACCACGGTGTGCTGCTCATGCACGCCTCGGTGCCGATGATCGGCGGGAAGGGCTATGTGTTTCAGGGCAAGAGCGGCACGGGCAAAAGCACCCACAGCCGCCTGTGGCTCTCGACCTATTGGGAGGCGCACTTGCTCAACGACGACAACCCGGCGGTGCGCTACGACGCAAGGCAAGAAAAAGGCCTATGTGTACGGCACGCCGTGGAGCGGCAAGACGCCCTGCTACCGCAACCTGCGCTGCGCGTTGGGCGGTTTTCTGCGTTTGCACCAGGCACCGGAGAATGTGATTCGCCGCCAGTCGCCGATCGAAGCTTTCGGCTCGATTCTCTCATCGTGCTCGTCGATGGTTTGGGACAAAGCGCTCTACACGGCCATCTGCGACACGATCCACCACATCGTGCAGTGCACGCCCTCCTACGACCTGGATTGTCTTCCCAACCGCGAGGGCGGCCGTGCTGAGCCACGACACGCTCACCGCCGCTTCGCGCTAAACTCGCCTCATGCAACAGCAAGTATTAGAAGTGACCAACGCTCGCTTCATCCCACACGTGCGCGCCCTGATCGAAGAAGGCCGGACGGTGCGATTTCGAGCCATGGGTTGGAGCATGCGCCCGCTGATCGAACACGCACGCGACGACGTGCTGCTCTCGGGCTACGGGGAGGCGGCGCCGCAACGCTGCATGACGTGGTGCTGGCCGCCACCGACCGCGGAGGCTTTGTGCTGCACCGCATTGTGCACATCGACGGGGACCACTACACCCCTGCAGGGCGACGGCAACTGGCGCGGCGTGGAACACTGTACGCGCGCCGACATCATCGCCAAGGCGGTGGCGTTCTACCGCAAAGAGCACGCCCACCCCCTGCGCACCGACAGCCGAACGTGGCGCTGCTACTCGCGACTGTGGGTGGCGCTGCGCCCCGTGCGCCGCATCCTGCTCGGGCTCTACCGCCGATGGAGAGCCCTCTGCCCTGCCTAACTACTCTCTCAGCAATTACCAACTCTCTTCTATAACAATGAGATTTAAGACATCGTTTGATCTCCGAACCATCTGCGGCGAGACCGTGCTCATCGCCACCGATTGCCGAACACGTAGATTTTGGCCACCTGATCAATCTGAACGAAACAGCCGCCGACGTCTACACGGCATTTTCCAACCGCGATTTCGAAGCGTCTGACGTGGTCGACTATCTGCAAGCCCACTACGAAGGAGCGACTCGCGAACAAATGGCCGCCGACGTAGACCAGCTCATCGATTCGTTCCGCCAAAGCGGCGTACTCCAGTAAAATCTACTCATTTCTCCTCATGGCTGATACAAAATATACTTCGTCACCGGCGGCGTAGCCTCGTCGCTGGGCAAGGGCATCATCGCCAGCTCGATCGGCAAACTGCTCCAATCGCGCGGCTACAACATTACGATCCAGAAATTCGACCCGTACATCAATATCGACCCCGGTACGCTCAACCCCTATGAGCACGGCGAATGCTACGTGACGGACGACGGACAGGAAACGGACCTCGACCTCGGCCACTACGAGCGCTTCACGGGCATCAAGACCACGCGCTACAACAATTTCACCACGGGCCGCATCTACCAAAGCGTGATCGAAAAGGAACGCCGCGGCGACTACTTGGGCAAGACCATCCAGGTGGTTCCGCACATCACCGACGAAATCAAACGCGACATGCTCTACCTGGGCAAGAAAGGCGGCTATGATTTTGTGATCACGGAAATCGGCGGTACGATCGGCGACATCGAAAGTTTGCCCTTCGTCGAAGCCATTCGCCAACTCAAGTGGGAGCTCGGCCGCAATGCCGTGTGCATTCACCTGACCTATGTGCCGTATCTGGCGGCTGCGGGGGAACTGAAGACCAAACCCACGCAACACTCCGTCAAAGAGCTGCAAAGCGAAGGGATCCAGCCCGATATCCTCGTTTTGCGCACGGAGCATCCGCTGTCGGCCTCGCTGTGTAAGAAAGTGGCCAACTTCTGCAACGTGAGTCCGGACGCCGTGTTCCAGAGCCCCGACATGCCCTCCATCTATCAGGTGCCGGTGTGCATGCAGGGATCAAGGTATCGACCGCGTGATTCTCGAAAAAAACTGGGTTTGCCGGTGGGCGCCATCCGAACTCGGCCCTTGGCGCGCCTTCTTGGACCGTCGCGCCAACGCCACGGAGGAATTGCATATCGGCCTGGTCGGAAAATACGATTTGCAGGATGCCTACAAATCGATCATCGAGGCGCTGCAACAAGCGGGGGTCTACAATGACCGCAAGGTGCGCTGCCACTTCATCAATTCGGAAAACATCACGCGCGAGAACGTGGGCGAAATGCTCGAAGGCATGGCCGGCTACGTGATTTGCCCGGGATTCGGACAGCGCGGCACGGAGGGGAAACTCATCGCCACGCAGTATTGCCGTGAGCACGACCTGCCGACCTTCGGTATCTGCCTGGGTATGCAAAATGATGGTGATCGAATTTGCCCGCAACGTCTTGGGCTACAAAGATGCGAACTCCACGGAACTGAACAGCAAGACGACGCACAACGTCATCGACATCATGGAGGAGCAGAAAAACATCACCAACATGGGCGGCACGATGCGTCTCGGCGGTTACGAATGCGACTTGCGCAAGGGTTCGCACGCACACGACATCTACCAAAGCGACACCATCCGCGAACGCCACCGCCACCGCTACGAATTCAACAGCGACTACACGAAAGAATTTGAAGCGGCGGGCATGGAATGCGTCGGCACCAACCCCGAAAGCGATCTGATCGAAATCGTGGAGATCCCCGAAAAGAAAATGGTACATCGGCACGCAATTCCATCCGGAGTATTCCTCGACGGTGCTGCACCCCACCCCTTTTCCTGGACTTCGTGAAAACCGCCATTGCCGCACAAGACAAATAAAACGATTCACTCGCGCCGCCTTACGGACTTGCGCGTCCCGGCGGCGCGCAGCTTTTCTGCTATGAATAAGAACAATATCACCGCTATCGTGCTGATGATTTTGGTCGTTTTCGGCTTCTCTTATTGGAGTTCGCACAACAATAAGCCCAAAACCGAATCCACCGCGACCGAAAGCACAGCACCGACTGCTTCGGCGACAGCAAACAGCGCTTCGACCGCAGTGCCGACAGACAGCAACGCGATTTTCGCCGCGGCACGCGCCACGCGTGAGGACATGATCCCCGTGGTGCTGAAAAACGAGAACATCGAGGTGACCATCAGTCCCAAGGGGGGACAGGTGAGTCGCGTGGTGCTCAAGAATTTTAAGAGCTATGCCGACTACAAAGCGGGCAAACAGCGCGCATTGGTGCTCTACAATGAAGACGATGCCTCCTTGGACATGAGCTTCGACACGAAGTCGGAAAACATCTCTACGTCAGCACTTTATTTCATGCCGGAGAACGTGTCGGCACGGGCTGTGACGATGACGGCGAAAGGTAAGAACGGCGAGAAAATTGCCATTGACTACACCCTCACCGACGACTATATGCTCAATATGAGTGTGCGCACGGAAGGACTCGCTCAACAATTCTCACCCAAGACGAAGACTTTCGAACTGAAGTGGAAAGACAACGTGCGCCAGTACGAGAAGGGCTACTACTTTGAGAACATGTATTCGACGCTGACCTACAAAGACAGCGACGGCAGCAGTGATCACCTCAAAGAACAGGGCGATAAGCAAGAAAAAGTGGATAGACCCGTGGATTGGGTGGCTTTCAAGAACCAATATTTCAGTGCGGTGCTCATCGCCAAGGATGCTTTCACCGCTGCCGACCTCGACAGTCGACAACTGGCGGAGCATTCGGGCTATTTGAAGAGCTTCTCGGCCGATTTGGAGGCGCCTTTCGATCCTTCGGGCAAAAGCGGCCGCGCAGTTCCAGTGGTATTTCGGACCGAACAATTTCCGTTTGCTCCAATCGATGGAAAAGCATGCGCTGAATCCCCATCAAGATCTTGATTTGCAGAAGCTCGTTTACCTCAGGTGGCCCGTGGTGCGCTGGATCAACCGCTTCTTTACGATCTACGTGTTCGACTTCCTCACTTCGCTCAACCTGCCAATGTGGCTGGTGCTGGTGATTATCACCTTGCTGCTGCGTGCCATCGTCTACGTGCCGACTAAAAAGCTTCCTCAGTTCGGCCAAGACGCGTGTGCTCCGACCGAAAGTGGAAGAAATCAATGCCAAATATCCAAACAAGGAGGACGCGCTGAAACGCCAACAGGAAACGATGGCGCTCTACTCTCAATATGGTTCGAGTCCGCTGGGCGGCTGTTTGCCCATGCTCATCCAGATGCCGATCTGGATCGCGATGTTCAACTTTGTCCCCAACGCCATCGAACTCCGTCAACAGAGCTTCCTTTGGGCCGACGACCTCTCGGCTTACGACGATTTGATCTCATGGAGCACGAATATCTGGGGCCTGGGCAACCACCTCTCGCTCTTCTGCGTACTCTTCTGCCTGACCAACTTGCTGTATAGCTACATGTCGATGCGCCAACAACGGGATTCCATGGCCGCTGCACCCGATCAAGCGGCGAATATGAAGGTGTTGCAGTACTCGATGTTCCTGATGCCGGTGATGTTCTTCTTCATGTTCAACAAATACAGCGCGGGCCTCAACTTCTACTACTTCATCTCGCTGTTTAGCTCGGCTGCCACGATGTGGTATCTGCGTCGGACGACGGACGACGAGAAACTGCTGGCGAAGCTCGAAGCCTACTACGAGAAGAACAAGAACAACCCGCAGAAGAAAAACTTCGGGGCTGGCAGCTCGATTGCAGGCGCTCAACGAACAACAACAGAAGTTGCTCGAAGAACAACGCCGCCGCAACGGCCACGGCAATTGACCCTTTCAAAAACAACATTACGTGAGACGCGCCCCCACGGAGCGCGTCTCACAACCTATAAATAGCTCCTTACCATGTCTCTCCAAACTCTCATGATCGGAACCGCCTTGAGTCTCGCGACCCTCACCGGCGCCGTTGCCTCGGAAAGCAGTGCGCAGACTTTCATCGGCCGGCAAACACCTGCCCTGAAATCCGACCGTATGACGCCCGAAGCCCTTTGGGCCATGGGACGCATCGGCAGTGTGTAAGCCAATGCGGCGGTACCCGAGCCGTGTATGCCGTCACTTACTAGCGTGCCGGAAAACAAATCGCACAGCGTACTTTATCTGTTGGATCTCAAGACCAAACATCTCGCAACGCCTCACCACTTCCACTCACAGCGAGAGCGGTGCTGTGTGGATCAAGGTCGGCAACGAAGAGCAGATCGCTTATCTTTCGGCCGAAAGCGGCAGCAACCAACTTTGGGTCATGAACGCCGACGGCAGTCACCGCCGACAAATCAGTCACGAAGCCGACGATGTGCAAGATTTCCTCTTCTCGCCCGACAGCAAGCGCGTGATCCTCGTCAAAGAGGTGGAACAAAACACCTCGATCGCCCCGAAAGAAAAAGACCTTCCCAAAGCCACCGGCATGGTCATCAACGATTTGATGTACAAGCACTGGGATCAATACGTCACCACGGCACCCCACCCTTTCTTGGCCGACTTCGACGGGGAGAAGGTCACGGTGGAGAAGGATCTGCTGGAAGGCGAGCCTTTCGAATCGCCCATGATGCCTTTCGGCGGTAACGAACAGTTGGCTTGGAGTCCCGACAGTCGACAGATTGCTTACACTTGTCGCAAGAAAACAGGCCGCGACTACGCCACTTCCACCGACAGCGACATCTTCCTCTACGACATCGCGAAAAAAACCACGCGCAACCTCTGCAAACCCGAAGGTTGGACCGCGCCGAGCGAGACGGATTACACCCGCAGTCTCCAAAATCAGCCGGTCAATGCGAAGAACGGCCAAGATGCCAACGTCGGCTACGATCAGAACCCGCAGTTCTCGCCCGATGGCAAGTACATTGCGTGGAGCAGCATGGAGCGCGACGGCTATGAAAGCGACCGCGCGCGCCTCTGCGTCTACGAATTACGTACCGGCAAGAAGACCTACGTCACAGAAGGCTTCGACAGCGGCGTAGATGCCTTCCTTTGGTCGCCCGACAGCAAGCGGCTGTACTTTGCCGGCGTATGGCACGGGAAAGTCAACCTCCACGTGGCCGACCTCAAAGGCAAATTGCGCCAAATCACCGACGACCCGGCCGATTACTCCCTCGTTTCACTCCTCCCGGCGAGAAACAGTTGCTCGTCAAGCGCCATTCCCTCTCCCGTCCCGATGAAATCTACACCGTCGACGTGAAAAAAACGGTCGCGTAGCCCAACTCACCGAAGAAAACAAGTGGTTCTACGACCACCTCGCTTGGGGAGACGTGAAAGAACGCTGGACGAAAACCGTAGACGGGCAAAAATGCTCAGCTGGGTTATCTATCCTCCGCATTTCGATCCCGCAAAGAAGTACCCCACCCTCCTGTTCTGCGAAGGCGGTCCGCAAAGTCCCGTCAGCCAGTTCTGGAGTTATCGTTGGAACTTCCAAATCATGGCCGCACAGGCTACATCATCATTGCCCCCAACCGCCGCGGTCTGCCCGGTTTCGGCAAAGAATGGCTCGAAGAGATCAGCGGTGACTACACGGCCTCTGCATGCAGGACTATCTCTCCGCCATCGACGACATAGCCACCGAACCTTATGTGGATCGTGAACATCTCGGTGCAGTCGGCGCCTCGTTCGGCGGTTTCAGTGTCTACTGGTTGGCCGGCAACCACAACAAGCGCTTCAAAGCCTTCATTGCGCACGACGGCATCTACAACACCCAGCAACAATACACCGAGACCGAAGAACTTTGGTTCGCCAACTGGGACATGGGCTCCGCTCCTTGGGTGAAAAACGCCGAGGGTCAGCAACAAAAGGCCTTCCGCACTTCGCCCCACCTCTATGTCGACCGTTGGGACACCCCCATTCTCTGCATTCACGGCCAACGTGATTTCCGTATTGAGTACACCCAGGCAGAAAGTGCCTTCACCGCCGCCCGCCTGCGCGGCATTCCCGCTCAACTTCTCCTCTTCCCCGACGAGAACCACTGGGTGCTCCGTCCGCAAAACGGCATTCTCTGGCAACGCACCTTCTTCCGTTGGCTCGACAAATATCTCAAGTAACCCTTTTCCCTACTATCAACCCAATTCCTCACGCTCACAACAATGAACGTTACACAACCCATCGCACAAAAGCTCAACGATTCCGCATCGGCTCGTTGGACAGCCCTCATCATTGTGTCCTTCACCATGATGATGGGCTACTATGTCACCGATCTTCTCGCCGCTCGAGAAAATCCTCACAGCTCCCACCGCACAAGGTGGTCTCGGATGGAGCGCCGACAACTATGGTTTCTTCTCCGGTAGCTACGGCCTCATCAATGTGTTCCTCCTGATGCTCTTCTTCGGCGGTATCATTCTCGACAAACTGGGTATTCGCTTCACCGGCGTGCTCAGTACCGCACTCATGGTCGTAGGCGTACTCATCAAATACGTGGCCGTCTCCACCGATTTCCATGGAGCCGTGTTCAGCCTCGGTTCTTTCAGCCTCCCCATGTCGGCCGCAGTGGCTTGCTTGGGCTTCGCCATCTTCGGCGTGGGCTGTGAAATCACCGGTATCACCATTTCGAAAACCATCACCAAGTGGTTCACCGGCCACGAGATGGCCTTGGCCATGGGTGTGCAGGTAGCGCTCGCCCGTCTCGGCACCGCCGCCGCACTCAGTGCCAACCTCCCCATGGCGAAAGCCACCTCTCTGGGCATTCAGCTCCCCGTGATCGTAGGAGCCGCCCTGCTCATCGCCCGGTTTCCTCGGTTTCCTGGTCTACAATGTGATGGATCGCCGTTTGGATGCCCTCGATCGCAGCAGTAGACGGAGAGTCTGCCACCGAAGCAGCCGAAGACGAGAGTTTCAAGTTCTCCGATCTCGGAAAAATCTTCTCCAATCCCGGTTTCTGGCTCATCGCGCTGCTCTGCCTGCTCTTCTACAGCGGCGTGTTCCCCTTCTTGAAGTTCGCCACTAAGTTGATGATCTCCAATTATGGCGTGCCCGAGGACTATGCCGGCATGATTCCCGGTATACTTCCCTTCGGAACGATCATCCTCACGCCCCTTTTCGGTATTGTCTATGACAAGGTCGGCAAAGGTGCCACCCTCATGCTCATCGGCTCGGTGATGCTCACCGCTGTGCACTTCACCTTCATGCTCCACGTCCTCCCCTACGGCTGGTTCGCCATCATTCTCATGCTCGTCCTCGGTGTTGCCTTCGCTCTTGTGCCCTCTGCCATGTGGCCCAGCGTACCCAAGATCATTCCGATGAAGTTGCTCGGATCGGCCTTCGCCATTATCTTCTACATTCAGAACATCGGCCTCACGCTTGTTCCCATGTGGATCGGTAAGATGAACGGTGTCGATCCCACCTACAAGACTTCGATGGCCATCTTCACCTGCTTCGGTGCGATCTCCGTCCTCCTCGCCCTTGCCCTCCTCTACATGGACAAGAAGAAAGGCTACGGTTTGCAGAGAAAGAACTCAAAAATAAGCGTGTACTGCCAATTTCGGTAATACCCTCGAAGAAAGCCCGCAAAGCGACATACTTTGCGGGCTTTTCTTTTGCCTTACCGACAAGAATAGACAGCGGCAACGCCGCTCAAGGCGCACCATCGGAAGGAGTCAGCGACAACCTTTGTCGCGGCGCACGATCTTCTCAATCATCGGGCGACCGTTGCGCGTCACCATGCGGACAATCGTTTCGCCCTTCACGCCACCGTCGTTATACGTCACCACATAATCGCGTCCACTGCGCGGACGAATCTGCAAAACGCCGGCCGTGTTATCGCCGCCGTTGATGCACGTGCGAAAGATCCAAATGCCGTAGCCCGTACCGTCATACTCCTCGGCATAAACCTTGCGCAACTCACGGAGCAGGACGGGCGTGCAGACGCGCTCCACTTGTTTGTTGTCCAGCTTACCGACTTTCAACACCACCTCGGTGTAAAACTTCCGCAAAACGGCCTCATCGGCAGCTGCCGAAGCCGACTTTTTCTCGACTACCGGGGCTTTCTCCATAGCCACGGGAACAACGCCCTTTGCACTCGCCGAACTCCCGGCAAAAGCAAGTAATGCGGCAAACAAAAAAGCACCCGTAGAGAGGCGAAAGCGAGAACTAAGAAATGAAGACTGTTTCATAAGACAATAAGAATATCATGTTACAGCGCAAACATACGGATAAAAGAATTTTCCACAAAGCATTTCTTACAAAAAAATGCCGTACGCTCCCTTCCGTAGAGTCAACCGGCAAGTGCAAAATTAGGCTATTCGTTTGAAGAACTCTGCTTTTGGTGTTTCAAACTTAAGTTTTTTTGTCTGGAGCTACTGTTGATTTTCTTCTGTATACTCGCAAACAAATTCTCGGCAACACCTTTTCTTGCCAAACACCATTCTTACTTCTCGAGAACTGGGGCTCTCACCCCGTTTTCGGCCTCTGACCTTCATTTTGCGCAAACAAAAGGCAGCAACAGTCGTCCGCTGTGTGCGAGAGTCGTCTGTTGCTGCCAATTGGTGGACATTCCGTGCGCAGACCGTCAACGAACGACGAGACGACGGACAAAAACCACCTCAGTTTTCCCTTATGCTCGTTTGCCGTTGAACACATAAGTGAGCGGGAAGGGCATTTTTCCGGGTTGCAAGCTATATTCCAGCTCGAGCACCCCTGTCTTTCACCGTGCCGGCCACATTATATTCCGTGGCAGGGAACACTCGATAGGGCATTTCTTCCTTTTTCTGCTTGAGCGGCACCAGTTGGATCTCGGCATCAGCCTTGACTTTGCCACTGAGCACGAAGTCCTTTTCGCCCGTCTTCACCACCTTTACGCCCCTTTGAGCGTGTAGCCTTTCTGTGCGGCGCTCGAATAAGGTGCTCCCTCAACGAGATTGATGTCATAAGCATCCGTCGTGATGTCAACCGTCGAATCGGTTGCGGGCACCATCTTCAGGTTGTGCTCCTTCAACTGGCCCAGCACGGCCTCTTGGCCAAACATTTTGATCGAGAAACGTTGGCTGACGACGTACGTACCGCCAGTGCCTCAGTCTTGAGTTTCGCCACTACGCGTTGTTTCGGTTGTTCGTTTTCGTCTTTGCCGCACGAAACGGTTACACATGCATTGGCAGCGAGCAACAAGGCCGCTCCGAAGGCAGCCAACTTAAATTGGATTTGCATAATCGAAGTATTTGTCGTGAATTATTCGGGTGCAAAGTTACGCGAAGTCCGCTGCAATGACAATCCCCATTTGTTAGGATATTCTGTTTCCTCCTCCCATCAGCTGCCTACCGCAGCCTCCTCTTTCACCTCGCGCACAAGCCCCGGACTGTTCTCGCCGTTTTTCGCCGAGCAACACGCTACAGCGGAAAAAGCCTGCATCTTTCAATGACTGTTGCGGCATACGAAAAAGCGCTTCACTCAGTTGAGTGAAGCGCTTTGCAAATAAACGAAACTTGCGGTGCGTACGGGACTCGAACCCGTGACCCCATGCGTGACAGGCATGTATTCTAACCAGCTGAACTAACGCACCTTGTTTTGATTACGGGTGCAAAGGTAGGCATTCATTCCCAATACTCCAAATTTTCGGGGAGGAAAAATGAAGAAATCCCCCATTTTCACAAGAAAATCCCGCGATTTCGCTGGAAATCGCGGGATTTTTTTCTCACCGACCGAGAACGATCGTCCTTTCTCTCGCCACTGAGTGCACACCACTGCGCGCAGTTTATCTATATCCGGGATTCTGTTTCAAATTAGGATTGAGCTGCAGCATGCGCGCCGGGATGGGAAAGACCGTTGTGTGGCGGTCTGCTTCGTCAGACAAGGCCGGTCGCAGGGTGTAAGCCTTGTGGAAGAGATCAAACCTCACGAGATCCGCTCGCCGCGTTCCCTCCCACATCAGTTCCAATAGGCGTTCCTCAAGCAGATGTTCGAGTGTAGCCGTGCGCGGCGCCATGCCCACACGTGCACGCACGCGATTCAGATCCTCGTCTCCCGACTCTCCTAATCTAACCTTGGCCTCGGCACGCATCAGTAGCGCATCTGCATAACGAAACAACACGATATCGTTGTCAGCCAGCTGTCCGTCACTGTAAGCCGTGGGGTCTGGAGCGTATTTGTGCATGCGCGCACCGGCGGTCTTCTCATAAGGCGAACCGGTCAAGTTGAGTTTCACTTCACGGGCGTGGTAAACGAGGCGGCGTCTTGGCATCCAACATCACCTTCATCCCATTCTCTCGCACCGTGTCGGCATAGAAATTCAGCGCGAAGCGTCGGTCCTCTCGACTCGTCCCGTAGCCGTAGATGTCCAAGGTAGCCGGCGTGGCGCAACTTCCGTTTTCTCCCACGCCGTGCTGCGCCCCACCCTGCGCATAGTGGCGAGAACGGAAAAGGTTCTTGAACAAGGTGGGATAGAGCGTCTTGTCGGTGACGATTGTGAAGATGTTTTCGCGCGATTGTTCGTTGGCCACTTTGAAATTGTCGGCATAGTTCGGCTCAAGTGTATAGCCGGCGGCGGTAAGTGAGTCGCAATAGGCCACAGTTGCCTGCCATGCGTTGAATGTGCGGCCGTTCACGTCCAACCGCATCGTATCGCCCGACGGACGATGGCCGTCTGTGGGATCATCGTCGGCATACACTTCGGCATTGAGGGCCAAACGCGCCAAAAGGAAGAAAACCACCGGGCGGGTGATGCGCCCATAATAGCTGCCGGGCACGTTGCTGTGCACATTGGGCAGGAGAGGTAAGACCTCACGCAGCTCTTTATTGACAAAAGCATAGACTTCCGAACGACGCGCGGGACGCACATCTTCCAAGCGCGCTTCGGCTTTCGTCACCACGGGAACTCCACCGAAGAGATCGAGCAATTCGAAATAAAAGAGCGCACGCACTGCACGCACTTCGGCGCAGTAGCGAGCATAGTCGGCGTCACTGAGTAAATTACGATGCTTCGCCAACCGATCGAGCGACCGATTGCTGAGCATCACCACACGATAGAGATAATTCCAAAGCGTGAGCAACTCGGGGTCGTTGGACGTCCAACGGTGCAAGTAGAGATTTTCCCAAAATCCCCCGTCATACCAATCGCCGCCCCGAATCGGGATCACGGCTTCGTCCGTGCAAAAAGTATTGTAGTCGTACACCCCTTTGTAGGTGCCCTGCAATCCCTCTCCGTCGCGGCTTCCGCCGATGTTCGCATAGAGCGTTGCAACGGTATTGACGTACAAATTAGTCGCGTTGTCGTAGGCTTGCTGCTCAGACAGGCTTCCGTGCGGCTCGTCGTGCAAACAAGCCGTCAAAAAAAGGAGCGGAAGGCAAAAAAGGAAAAGAAGCTTGTTCATCTTAGTGCATTTAGAACTGTACATTCACCCCCATAGAAAAAGTGCGATAGACGGGATACGAACGTTTGTCGTCCATTCCGATCGTGGCATTGACCACGTGGCTGTTGATCATGGGGGTCAATCCCGAATAAGCCGTAAATGTCCACGGATTGTTCACACTACACGATAGGCGCAGGCCCTGAATGACGCGAGAATGCAAAGGTACGTTCCATCCCAAGGTGATATAATCCACATTTACGTAGTCGCCTTTCTCCAACCAATAGTCGGTGACGTTTTTGATCCTTGATGTTCTGCTGCGGCGCCCCACGCATCACGTTGTAGTCGGGAAAGCTCGTCATATTCATGTAGGCCAAGGCCGTGGCATTGAATATCTTGTGGCCGAAGGCGCCGTTGATTTGCATCGTGAGGTCCCAATTTTTGTAACGCACTGCGATGTTCGAGCCGAGCATCACCTTGGGTGTGGCCTGTCCCGCCACATAGCGGTCGCCACCGTCTTCGACATTGATCCGCCCGTTGTGGTCCAAATCTTCGATTTCGTAGCGGCGACTGCCGTCGGGCTGGAGTTCCAAGCCGGTGCTTTTGGGCAAATAGAACACACCCAGCGGTTGTCCAACGATTTGATAGAGCACATTGTTGTTTCCTCCGTGGAAACCGGCGCCAAGCTCCATTCCGCCAATGGGAGTAATGCGAGATGCGGTGAGTTGCATGCCGAGACAAGCTCCTCCCAGCGAGCGCAAACGACTGCGCTGCACGGTGAGGTTCGCATTCACGTCGAGTCCCCAGTCGCGGGTGCGCAACAACGAAGCACCGAGTCCGAGTTCCCAACCGTCGTTGGAGAGTGTGCCGTTGTTGGCCAAGAGTTTGTTGTAAACAAAGGGCGGCACGGGCACTTCATATTCATAAAGCATGTCGCGCGTCACGGCATGATAATATGCTACGGTCAATATCAAACGATTGTCCCACAACGCCGCCTCAGCACCCTACGTTGAAGGTGCTGCGCGTCTCCCAACGCAAATCAGGATTATAGTTGCGCGCTTCGCTCATCGTCACAACCGGCGCTCCGTTGACGGGGACAACGTTGGTCGGCACCATGCGTCGTACGGCATTGTAGGCCGAGATGCCCGCCAGATTTCCCGATTCACCATAGCCGATGCGAAATTTCAGGCGATTCACGGCATCGACGCCGCGCAAGAAGGCTTCGTGCTTCACATCCCACTCGCCCGAAACCGAAGGGAAGAGACCCCACGTGTGATTCTCCCCTACCAACGAGCTACCGTCGGCGCGCACGCTGACGGAAAGGGCATAGCGATTGAAAATGCTGTAGCGAGCAGAAAAAAGTCCGGAGAGTAATGTGGCATCTTGGCGGTCACTATACGTCCCGCCGTAGGGACGCAACGCACCGGCGGCCAGATTGTGATAGCCGGTGGCGTTGTTCGTGAATCCCTTCACGAGCGTTCCGAATTCTGTTTGGCGGCTGTGCTGCCACTCGCCCAGGGCGCGGGCCGTTAGTCGGTGAGCGCCCCAAAAACGATCAAAGTCTAACGAGAAATTGGCCAGCCAATCTTTGTAATTCCGCTGGCGACGCAAGGCTTGTCCCTGTGCCCATATCCAAGTGGGGTAATATTGAAGTTCTTGATTGGTGCTATTCGTGTAGGTCCCCAACGCACTGAACGAAAAAGCGTCGTCTAATTTCAATTTCAGCTGCACATGGGCGTTGAGGTGCTGATTTTTCGAGATCATTGCTCGCTCTGAACATGGCTTGCGGCGCAGCAATCTGCGAAGCCGTGGGATTCGTGTACCAGCCTCCGCCCACTTTTTCCCTGCAAAGGATAGGGTGGGACTTTTGCGCTGCTGCCCCATAAAAAAACTCTTTGACCGTCGTAAAGATCGGCCCGCTGTTGGGTCGAGGTGAAAAGCCCGAAATCGATGCGCATTGCCCATTGAGCGCGCGCTGACTCAGGTCGATTTTCGCCACAAAATTGTTGCTACTGTTGTTTTTCACCACCATTTCGCGTTCACGATAGGCCACCGACGCACGATAGTTGGACGATTCCGTGCCGCCGTTGAGGGCAACGTGGTGACTGTGTAGGAAACCCGTCCGCTCAAGGTAACGCAAATAATTTTCATTCGCACCTCCGTCAATATAAGGCTTGCCTAATCGCTGCGCTGTGGCCAGATATTCCGAAGCCGAAAGCATTTCGAGGCGTTTACTCACAGTTTGCACGCCGGCATTCCCGTCGTAACTGATGTGGAAGCGCCCACTCTTCCCCTTTTTGTGGTGACCACAATCACACCGGAAGCACCTCTCGAACCATACTGCGCTGTTTCTGCCGCGTCCTTGAGCACTTCGAATTGATCGATGTCGCCCGGATACACCGTACTGAGGGTTTCCAGATCGGAAGGTACGCCATCGATGAGCACCAAGGGGTCGTTTCCGCCGGTAATGGACGTGGTGCCACGCACTCTCACCCCGGTAAGCGCCGCCATGCGGTCGCCTGTACCCGAAGTCACGCTCACACCGGGTAAGCGCCCGGCAAGATTTTCCAAAGGCGACTCAATATATCCTCGTTTGAAGCGGTTGTCGTTGAAATTTAAGCCGGAGGCCAATCTAATCACCTTGCGTGTAGTGTCTTTTCGCGTCACGGGCTTTGTCTTCTGCGCATGTGTGGTCGCAGCCACAGCCATTATGCAAAGCAACACGGAAAGTCGACGTTTGTTCATCATCGTTGCGGGGAGAAAAGTGGGGGTTACTATATAAATAATGAGTGATTCTACCATATAAATGGAGTGACCTGCCGTTAGCTCTACGACTGCAGCTTGAAAGTCGGGGCTACTCCATGCCGCTCGTCGCACGATCCACCGACCGGCGGGATTTTTTCGCGACAACGTGCGCCCTTTTAGAGAATCTCTCGAGCAATCCAAGCACAGGCTTCGGCATCGGCCAGTGCTTGGTGGTGATCTTCGAGATGAAACCCGCAGCGTTCGGCCACTGTGTGGAGCTGATGATTCGGTAACTCGGCACCGAACGTTCTGCGCGAGGCGCGACAGGTGCAATAAAAGGGATATTCCGGGTAATCCATGTCGTAGGCATCAAAAACAGCCCGGAGACAAGACTCATCAAATGGGCTGTTGTGCGCCACAAAAGGGAACTCTTCCGGCAAATGCCGACACAATTCGGCCCACACTTGTGGAAACGGGCGCTCATGCCGCGTGTCCTCTGTCGTCAATCCGTGAACAGCGGTGGTGAACGGGAATAATAATCGGGAATCGGGCGGATCAAGCTGTAATACTTGTCGGTTATTTCACCGTCGCGCACCACTACAATCCCAACACTGCACACACTGCTGCGCTTCCCGTTGGCGGTTTCAAAGTCAATCGCTACAAAGTTTTCCATCGGTCGGGTATTTTAGAAGAAACAAAACGACATATCCTATCTATCAGAGGCTTATCACATTTCTCCTCAACAATTCGAAGAAGCACTCCTTCGTGGCGCTGATATCGGCCATCGCATCGTGCGCCCCGTCGAATTCTCGGCCGAAAAGTCGCACATACAATTCTTGCAGGCGGGGCCATTTTGGGCCATATTTCCCGGGAATGTTGCAAAAGTCGATCGTTGCTTGCATTGTGCACACATAAGGGCGCGCAAACATGATGCGGTGATCGTAACCCAGGCGATAATATTCCGTACCCACGACGTGTAAATCGTAATCTATGTTGTGTCCCACCAGCCAACCGGATTCATTCAGATCGGCACCGAAGGCCAACATCACGTCGCGCAGCGGTTCTCCTTCAGCCAAGGCACGTTCTGTCGTAATACCGTGCACGTCCGAAGCCGCTGTGGGAATTTCAAAGCCTTCGGGGCGCACTATCCGCGTTGCCCCTGTCGCAGTTCGTTCCCCCGGCTGTCGGTGAGAATCCAACCCTAACTGCACCAAAACGCGGCCAATTGTCCGTGTCTGTGCAAGGCGCTTTGTAGTCTTGTGGAATGCCTGTGGTCTCAGTGTCGAAAAAGAGGTATTTTGTTTCAGGTTGAGGCATGTTGTTTTGAATTATAGGAGAAGGCAGATGAAAACACTTCGGTGTGCGTATTGATCCTTCCGACAACACACCTGCAAATATCTAAAAAAGTGTCTCCCAAGAATCCTCGTGTCAAAATGCTTTTTCGCCGAGCACAAAGGGCTTTCCCCGAAGTTTTTCGTACTTTTGCAGCAAAACCATTGTGTACCTTCGCATGAAGCCTCTCTTTATAGCCGCCCTTTGCGTGATCGAAAGCAGCGAATTGCTCGACCGCGTGGCACAACAGTTGGTAGAAATTCGCCAACGCCTTCACATCGACATTTATTTTTAAGGCCTCGTTTGACAAGGCCAACCGCACTTCTCTCCGTTCCTTCCGCGGCCCGGGCTGGAACGCGGCTTGCAACAACTTGCCGATGTGGGTGCGCGCTACCAACTTCCCTTGACCACCGACATTCACGAAAGCTATCAGGCCGCAGCGGCGGGCGAAGTGGTCGACGTGCTGCAGATTCCGGCTTTTTTGTGCCGGCAAACCGATCTGCTCGTGGCAGCTTCACGCACCGGCCGGGTGGTCAACATCAAAAAGGCCCCACTTCTTTCCGGCGAAGACATGCGTTTCCCCGTAGAGAAGTGCAGAGAATCAGGCGCGAAGGAGGTTTGGTTGACAGAGCGGGGCAATAGCTCGGCTACAACAACTGGTTGTCGATTTTCGCAATCTTCCCATCATGCGGCAGTGGGCCGACCGCGTCATCATGGACTGCACGCACTCGGTGCAGCGTCCCGGCGGCGGAAACGGCACAACTTCCGGCGACCGCGAGTTTGTTCCTGCCATGGCATTGGCCGCCAAAGCGTTCGGCGCCCAAGGCTATTTCCTAGAAACCCACCCCGATCCGGACAAAGCGCTGTCCGACGGTCCCAATATGCTGCCGCTCGACGAACTCGAAGGCCTGTTTCGCCAATTGTGCTAATCTCTCTTCTCGAAAATCCCCATGTCAATTTATACCGACACCGCCATTCAATGCCTCGCGACGAAGCCGAGGCATTATTGGCCTTGATCCCCACCATCGGCTCCGAGTTGGATGAGGCCGTTCGGCTCATTATGGCCTGCACCGGCAAAGTCATTGCTGACGGGTGTGGGAAAAAGCGGACACGTCGGCGCCAAAATCGCCGCGACTCTCTTCCACAGGAACACCCAGCTTCTTTATCAATCCGCTCGACGCGTTCCACGGAGACTTGGGCGTGATTGCCGACAACGATCTCATTCTCGCGATTTCCAACTCGGGCGAAACCGACGAGTTGCTCCGCTTCTTCCCCTACTTATTGGCCAAGAAAGTGCCGATTGTCGGCATGAGTGGCAACCCCTCTTCGCTTTTGGCGCAATACAGCACCGTGCATTTGAATATCGCCGTGAAGCACGAGGCTTGCCCCATGGGGTTGGCGCCCACTTCCAGCACGACCGTGACGCTTGCTCTAGGCGATGCCCTCGCCTGTGCCCTCATTGTGGCGCGCGATTTCAAGGCCGGCGATTTTGCACGCTTCCATCCCGGCGGTGCCCTGGGTCGGCGGTTGCTGACCTGCGCACGCGACGTCATGCGCACCGACAATCTCCCCACCACCTCGCCCGATACGTGCATGGGCGAGGCACTGGTTTGCATGACTTCCGGGCGTTTGGGACTCTGCGTGGCCGTTGAAAACGGAAACATCGTGGGGATCGTCACCGACGGCGACATTCGTCGTGCAATGGAGCGCTTCGGCGACAGCTTTTTCCGCCATACCGTGCGCGAAGTCATGACCTCACACCCCAAAATCGTGCGCCCCGAAACCAAAGTGGCCGAGATCGATCAGCTCATGCAGCAATACAAGATCCACTCCGTGCTGGTGCTGGACGAAGCGGGCAAATTGCTCGGCATTGTCGACCCTTCAGCACGATGATTTAAACATTCGTCTCCCACGAAGGCCTCTTCTAACGAAGAACTGCCCCTCTTATCCCATTCTCCACATGAACGAACAGCGCGACACCACTTTCTCCATATTAAAGGCACTTGCCATTCTCCTCGTCGTGACGGCTCATGCAGCAGCCCCCACCTACCTGTCCCGCTTCGCCTACATGGTTTCGGTACCGGCCTTCTTTGTGTGCGCCGGCTACTTTTTCAATCCCCAATACCTGCAACAGAAGGGCACTTTTCGTCGTGCGCCGCGCACGCCGCCTTTACCTTCCGTTTGTGAAATGGAGCCTTCTGTTTCTCGTCCTCCACAATCTTTTTCCCGCTCGGTCTACTCTCTGAAACCTACGGCAATGCCGCCGGGGCGTGACACATCCCTACGATTGGACCACGGCAATGCAAAATCTCTGGAGCATTGTCTTCAACATGTCGGGCTATGACGTCTTTCTCGCCGGTGCTTTTTGGTTTTTCCGCGCCCTGTTTCTGTCGAGCATCGCCTTCCTGCTTCTGTTCAAGGGCGCCACTTGCATCAAGTGGCTGAAGAATCCCACCCTACAAGTCGCTGCAGTCGGCACCCTCACCCTCCTTCTCGCCATTTGGCAATCGTTTGACGGACTTCGCATCACCGGTGTGGCGCAAGGCGGCTACCGCGAACTGATGGGCATCACTTTTATGAGCATCGGTTTCTTGTTTCGCCACAACACCGACAGCCCTGTGTCGGTTGCCTGGCGCCATCCCGCACTCGGTTTGGCAGGGAGTAGTCTTGTTTTGGCGCTTTTGGTCGCCTTCTTCCCCGTAGCCATGACTCCCTCCACCGGCAATCCGCTCGCCGTTGTCCTTTTGGCGCTCGCCGGTCCGCCGCTTTTTGTCTGGCTGCACGCCGTTGCCCACTATCTCTCCTCCTCCCTCGCAAAGTTCCCGAAGTCATTGCCTACATTGGCGACAACAGCATCTACATCTTCGGTTTCCATCTCCTGGCCTTCAAGTTGGTGAGCATGATCAAGGTGTTGGCCTCACGGGTTGCCGTGGAAATGGTGGGGGAACCACCCGGTGGTGACATTCCAACGGGACGATGCATTTTGGATCGCCTACCTTTTCGTCGGCGCAGGGCTCCCGCTGCTGGTAGTCTGGAGTTGGCGCTAGTTTCTGCACCCAATTTGACTTCAACTGACGCGCCCTGCCGACTGGGGCCGGCTGTTCCTCACAATTTCTGTCGGGATCTGGACCGAATGAAGTGGTTGGGACACACCTCCGCGCGCACTTTCGAAGAAAAACGGCGCACGGCATAGCCGTCACCTTCAAAGACATCGTCACGCAATCGCGCACCGACGACGACAATTGACCGCGCATCGTAGAAAACCTCCCGCAAATCATTCCCCCCGAAGTCTCTTTCCAACGGAGACTTCGGGGTTTTTCGTTTCCCCGTCTCGGTCAATAAAGGAAAAACCTGGGGAGAAATACGCAAAATCCCCCAATTATCGACAGAAAGCTCCGCACTTTTGACGCCGAATTCCACAGGCACAAGCGTCATCCCCCACCCATTCTCGCACTTCCGCAGGTTTCACACGGCAGCCCGACATGCAAGCACAAAAAAAGGCCTTCCGCCAAAAGCGGAAGGCCGGTATTCGCGATGAATGCGAAAGCTTCGGCTACAAATTAACGTGCCTGTGCTTCAGCATTCTTGATCATTTGCTGCGAAGCGTAGAGATAAACTTCTACACGGCGGTTTTGCTGCTTACCCATCGTGGTGCTGTTGTCAGCCACGGGGAATTCTTCGCCAAGTCCCTTCACTTCGCGGATTTGCGACGAACGAGCACCGCTCTGCATGAGGTAGTTGCTCACGCTCTGGGCGCGTTGATACGAAAGTGCTTGGTTCTTCTCGCGCGATTGGTCGGCCGTGCTGTTTCTCCAGCCCTGGTTGTCCGTGTAACCCATGATGGAAACGTCCATATCGCTGTTGGGAACGAGCACATCGGTCGCAAACTTGCGGAGCGAGCTCTGTGCAGATGCTGAAAGTGTGGCGTTACCGGTACCGAAGAGGATACCGCTGTCGAAAGTGACGCGGACATACTTCACACCATTCTCACCTTGGAGCACTTCAGCCTTGGCATTGGCCACACGTTCGGCCTCAGCTTTCGCCTTATCCATGCGGTTGCCGATGATTACACCGGCGCCACCGCCGACAGCTGCGCCGACTGCAGCACCGATGGCGGTACCTTTACCGTCCTTGCTGATGAGATAACCCACCAACGAGCCGAGGGCTGCACCGGCGCCGCCGCCGAGCAAACCGCCCTTTCCTTTATTGCTCCAATCGCCGCAGGATGTGAGCATCATCGACGCGCAAAGTGCTACTGCTGCAAACTTAATTCCTTTCATAAGTGTATGATATTGAGTTGATAGATGGTTCGTTTAGGAACGAACCTGCTTGCAAAAGTAGTCATAAGCACACGACAAACCAAGAGAAACAGAAAAAGTTCGTATATTTGCACGCAAACAGCGGATCTGTGTAATGCGATAATTTCGATCCGCCCAGAGGTCTTACAATAGTATATCCATTAGTATCATGGAAGAACAAAACATGACTGGCGCACAGACGCCCACCGGCACTCCCGGTCCCTACAATCGTGGAACACAGCCCCCGCTCCGCACGAAACGCAATCCGTGGATCTATGTGATCATCGCCCTTTGCATCTTGATTTCCCGCCCCTGGTGGCAGGCGGCTTCTACTCTATGTCAACAAACAGGAGACGGAAGAGCAAGCCCTACGCGCTACTCAATAATAATGAGAACGTCGAAGACTACGAAAACCACTTGACACAATTCCCCAATAGCGCACATGCCGACGAAGTGCGCGACCGCCTCAAACAATTGCGCACCATGTGTGCCGATTGGCAGCGCATTGCCAACAGCGGCTACGCTTCTGATTTCGAACGCTTCAGCCAAAACTATCCGCAAAGCCAATTGGTGAAGCAATGTGAGCTGAAGATCGACTCTCTCGACTGGGAAACAGCGAAAAAGATCAACACGCCCGATGCCATTTCCGGACTATTTGGAAAAACACCCCGATGGTCGTTATGCACAAGACGCAAGCCAGCTGCAAAACACGCTGGTCAGTCGATCGTCAGCCCCGACGAGCGCGGCACCATCTCCAGCACCCTGCACGGTTTTCTTCGAAGCATTCGGCAACAATGACGAGACTTCGCTCTTTACCTACATTACTCCCACCATGACGCAGTTTCTTAATAAGCAAAATGCGACGAAAGCTGATGTGGGCAACCTCCTAAAGAAGACCTACTCGGGAGACATCGAAAGCTGCTCGTTCGTGGTGAACGACGATTACCAGATCAAGAAAAACTGTAGACGACCAAGGTAACGCATCCTACACGGTAGCTTGCTCAGTAGATCAGCACATCATACGCAGCGGAGAGGGCAAAACCCTTCGGTTCTTACACCATAAAGTGCCAAACTCAACAGCGAAATGAAAATCTCTTCGCTCACCATGAAAGAGATTTCGCGCGCGGACAATTGAGTAGTTCCCCCAACCAGCCAACAAGGACTTAGATATATCTGAAAATCCTATTAAGCAAAGAATCACCCATGCTTATCATCAACAACTACGAAGAGTTCGCTTCGCATCTCGGCGAAGTATTGGGCACCTCCGATTGGCTCGAAGTGCCGCAGGAACGCATTAACCTGTTTGCCGACGCCACGCTCGATCATCAATGGATCCACGTCGACGAAGCCAAGGCCAAAGAAGGTCCTTTCGGCCAAACAATCGTGCACGGTTACCTCACGCTCTCGCTCCTTCCCTACCTTTGGAGCCAAATCATCGAGGTGCGCAACATTAAGATGATGGTCAATTACGGCATGGACAAGATGAAATTCGGACAACCCGTGCTTTCCGGCCAGCAGATCCGCCTGACGGGTTCGTTAGCCTCCATCACGAACCTGCGCGGTGTGTGCAAAGCTGAAATTAAGTTCAACATCGAGATCAAAGACCAGAAGAAACCTGCGCTCAGCGGCGTGGCCACCTTCCTTTATCACTTTGATCAGGCCTAATGACAGGAGACACTTACCTCACACTCTCGAGCAACGGCGAAGCGGTCTACACTGAAAAGCGCAGTAAGTTCTATGCTTTTGCCGAACACGTGGAGGATGAGGAAAGCGCTAAGGCACGCGTGGCGGCATTGCGGAAACAATTCAACGATGCCCGCCACGTTTGTTTTTGCCTATGCCCTTGATTTCGACGGAGAGCGCACGCGCACAAACGACGACGGGGAGCCTTCCGGCACGGCGGGCCGACCTATTTTTGGGCGCCCTGCGCTCTGCGGGATTAACCTTCGCGCTGGTCGTCGTGGTTCGCTACTTCGGCGGTGTGAAACTCGGCACGGGTGGTGCGGTGGTCGCCTACCGCGAAGCCGCAGCGGCCGCCATTGCCGAAGCCACCACCGAAGAACGCCTGGTTATGGGCCGATTGCGCGTGGAAGTTCCCTACGCAGACGCCGATGTGGCGATGCGTTTCATCAGAGAAGGGGACGGCGAAATCACAGCTCGCGACTTCTCGGCCGAAGGCACCACGCTCACCGTCGATATCCGGATGTCACTGCTTCCTCCCTTGCGAGAACGTCTCGCCAAAAATCCTATCGCTGCGCTTTCTCGACGAGACGGACAAAGAATAACCTCCTAATCCCCACGGACTTTCGGCGGCAATCCATCGCATTGCTAGCAACGAAGCCCCTCTTTTCTTCCAATGAGAAAAGAGGGCTTCGTGTTGTTCTGCCCATGCACGGCTTTCTCACCTACTTCAGGGAATCAGAGTAGAGCAGCGCGCAATGTGAATTAAACTTCATCGCTGTCGCGGAGTGTCGGCAGGTTGATGTGGTAGCGCACGGCCAACACACGCGACAGAATCACGACCGAGCCGCACACCAGTCCGCAGGGCACATTGCCCCACCCGCACAAACTGCAGACCCAATAGGCCAATCCGCCCAAAACACAGGCCACGGCATATTTCGGCACGGAAAAATCAACGGCACTTCGTTGAGGAACACATCGCGGATCACCCCGCCACCGGCTCCCGTGACGGACCCCATGACGATGGCCACCCAGAAAGGAAAAACCCACTCCGAGCGTTTTCTCAATTCCAATCACGGCAAACATAGCCCAGCCCGATGGTATCGAAGATAAACCATCGTGTATTTTCTGCCGCACCGACTTTTCCGAACAAAACAACGAGCAAAAGCGCGAGCAACGTGATGAGAAAATAAATTCCATTGCGCATCCAAAAGACAGGCACGTCAAGCATCAGATCGCGCACCGTACCTCCACCGATGGCCGTGGCGAGTCCGACCACATAAGCCCCAAACGAGTCGAAATTCTTCGTACTGGCCAAGAATTCGAGAATGGCAAAGGCCAAAGTGCCAATATAGTCCAACACATTGGCGAAAGTGATTTCTAGGGAGAGTCATAGATCTTTGAAAAATAGTCGGGTTTTAGCGCCCCAGTGTGGCCACTCCCACCAATCGGTCGTAGCGATCGGTCGGGAAGGTCCCGTAAATGTAAGCTGTGTAGGTGTTTCGCGTTTGATAGAAGTCACCTTCGGTCGGTGCAGTCAGGCCTACTCGGCGAAGATCGCGCGCCGCCGTCTCATTGCGCGGCACTGTGAGATAAATATAGTTGTAATATCCCTGTTTCAGCAGCAGCGCCGTCTCGTATGCGTGACGTTCGGGACGATAGGTCATACGATATTCGGGAACCAATCCGCCCGTTGTCCATCGGCCGCTGACGCAGACCTCGGCGTTGGGGATTTGTTCACTCTCGAGTGTGAAGTGTACGAACAAATAATCGCTCTCCGTGTCGTTGTCGCGGTTGTCGGTGTTGCGTATCACGGCCGTCCCGTTGCGATCTTCGCGCAGGAGATAGTTACGCCGCACTTCGTCGGGGAACAATGTGGCATGATAATACGGCGGGTGCCAATTGAATGCTTCGACTCGCGTGCCGGCAACGCGCATGTTGAGTTGTTCGAAACTTCGGTACACGTTTCCGGCCGGAAAAATGAGCTGTTGCGCGTGTTCCCACCTCACGATGCGACCGGGGAGGACAGCTGTGGGGGGAAACAGCACACAGGCGTTGTCCTCTCGCCCGTTTTGGCGCACAGTGGCTCGCAACGCCGTTCGCAAATCGGCAGTCGGCAAATTACCGATCGCCTGTGCTTGTAATTCAACCTGCTGATTCGGTCGTTTTCGATCCACTTCCGTGTCGGTCAGCACGCGTCCGCTGACATTCATCGAGGGTTCTACAACACAAAGACAGACTTCTGCCACCGGATCGCCCGAGGCATCTGCGCGATCGTAGATTTTCAATTTGTAGTTGCCCGATATCAACGGTCGAGCATCGGAACTTGGAAACTGAAACGCGTAGTGAGTGTACAAAATAGAAGTGTTTTGACTCTCGCGATAGGTTTCGATCGGCACGTCTTCGTAATTGGCTTCCACAAATTCGCGGTGAACAAACCGGGAGTGGGTGCGCCGAAAAGCACGATCCCAATGCTCCACACGATAGAAGTACATTTTCCCATCGTGCGAAGCTGATCGAAGCTCACTTCCACCACATCCGTGGAACCGAGTCGCACCACCGGCAACGTTTCCAGCTGCCCGGCCACTTCGGTGCGCAACGTGCGAATGTCGTCACGGAAGATGCGATGCGAAACCGCCCCAGCCGAAACGAAGCTCAGCGCAAAAAGACAAACAATCAGGAGGAAATATCTCACAGTAAAAGTACTTATTTCAACTCGACAACGTAAAATACGGTCGGGCACCGGCTCAGCTGCAACGGTAAAAGTGAGTCGCTTTCGTCGACACTTGAAGTCTGTCGGCGCAACCGTGCCCCAAGCGGTAGACTTTCTCCACCCGATCGCTACATGGCAAATCGAGTTTTTGGATCTCGGGATCTAAAATGTGGACATAAATCTTCGATCCTCGGCGCGTACTCACCCACATTTTTCCGTCACCGAGGGGCGGCTTCCGTTTCGTAAATGGTTTCTCCGTTCACTTTGAGCCACTCGCCCATAGCCTCCAGGCGTTCCACCGCAGCAGCGGGCAAAGTGCCGTCGGGTTGGGGCCCCCATTGAGCAACAGGTTGGCCCTTTCGAAAGCCGTGCGCACTAAGAGTCGGATCAACTGATCGGCCGACTTATAGTTCTGGTCAGCCACTTTGTAGCCCCACATGCCGTTCATCGTTTCGCAGGGTCTCCAGAGGCAAACGTCCGATGGCCTGCCCGCTCAGCCCCGCCTTGTTTTCGCCCGGCACGTCGCGTTCGAAAAATTGCAAGTCTTCTCCTTCGTTCGGCTGCTGATGATGGTTGTTGCCCACCAAACATCCGGGTTGCAAACGATGGATGAGTGCATACTGTTCGGGAAGTTGCCAATCAAATGCAGGTTTCTTTTGGTCTTGATCCCACCACCCGTCAGAACCAAATGGCGCGCACCGCCCGTATTGGGTCAGCAATTCGGTGAGTTGTCGGTTCATAAAGGCATAATAAATGCGGCCAATCGGCTTTCGCTGGGTCCTTTCCGACCCGGCGCCCCGTTCTTCCATGGGATAATCGTCGCGCATCCAATCGATGTGGCTATAATAGAGATGGAGTGCCAAATTGTTCTCACGACAAGCCTCCGCAAGTTGTGCCACGATGTCCTTTCCGTAGGGCGTGTGCATGATGTTGTAGTCGCTCTGCCGCGTGTTCCACATCGAAAAGCCGTCGTGGTGTCGAGTTGTGAACGTGATGTGCGCGCACGGCCTTTTTGAAAACCTTGGCCCAGGCATTGGCGTCGAAATCATGCGGATAGAACGCATTGGCCGCCTTGGCATACTCTTCTCTGCGAAGCGGTCCGTCCTGCAAATACCACTCTCCTTGTGCGAAGAGGGAATAGATGCCCCAATGAATGAATATGCCAAAACGATCTGCTGCGAACTGCCGACGATTCTCGAGGTTCTCAGGACTGGGCTTGTAGTTTTGCGCCGACAAAGGTGCACCGGCAAGGCACATCAAGGCAACGGATAGGACGAAACGTTTCATGTGTAAGGGATAGATGGTTTGAATATATACGCGAAAGTACTCAAATTCTGCGAAACTCGCCCTTGTATCCACTTTTTTTCCTACTTTTGTAGTTAGAAAAGGCGCAGTGGGACAGTTCGTCGCTCGCATTCTTGTGATGCGTGAGGAAAGTCCGGGCAGCGTAGAGCGTTCCGCTTCTTAATGGGAAGTCGTCTGTGAAGGCGAATTCGTGCAGAAGAAAAGAACCGCCGCCGCAAGGTTTCGCACCGCCCGGCGGTAAGGGTGAGAAGGTGGGGTAAGAGCCCACCGGTTGTCGTGGTGACACGGCAAGCCGTGCACATCGGAAGCTGAAAGTTCATGTAAACCGACGTCGGAGGGCGGCTCGTCCGATTGCTCCTCGGAGCAACGTCGGAGGGTAGAACGATAGAATGTGTCGGCAACGGCGCATCCAGATAAATGACGAACACTTTGCAACGCAAAGCACAGAACCCGGCTCATCGGCCGACTGTTCCTTTTCTACGGCATACAAGGCTACGCTCTTTCGAGGGACGTAGCTTTTTGTTCTGCCGGCACGTCGTCTATATGCGGTCGGTGCGTTCACGCTCCCCCACTCGCCTGTCACATTATGCGAGAACTTGAGACGACAGGAGACGAGGCATGCCGAAAAATGGCATGTCATTCTCGCTCGTTCACGTGTATGTGCGCACGCCACGGCGTGGTTCGGAGTCAAACCGGGAGGAAAAAAAGAAGCGACTCTTCTGAGTCGCTTCTTGGGAGGTGGGCGCTGAGGGATTCGAACCCCCGACCCTCTGCTTGTAAGGCAGACGCTCTGAACCAGCTGAGCTAAGCGCCCGATTGGGAATCGGTGTCTTCTGAAACAGGAAAAATCAGTGTGGGCGCTGAGGTTCGAACCCCCGACCCTCTGCTTGTAAGGCAGACGCTCTGAACCAGCTGAGCTAAGCGCCCGTAAATTTCAGAAGAGATGCAATCTTCGAACAGGAGATGTGGGCGCTGAGGATTCGAACCCCCGACCCCTCTGCTTGTAGAGGCAGACGCTCTGAACCAGCTGAGCTAAGCGCCCTTGTTCTTAATTGCGATGCAAAGGTACGAACTTTTCGGGATATGCTCCAAATATCTGGGCGTTTTTGAGAAAACGGGGAGTTTTTCTGCTTTCACGGGAAGTTTCGGCGGAAACGGAGAAAAAAACGCTCGCTGAGGGGAGGAAAATTCCCTCAGCGAGCGTTCAGTCGTTGATGGCACCGCAAGACGGACAGCGTCCTTTGGCGTGGAGCGCTTCTCCACAGCGGGCACAACGATAGGGAGCCGAAGTGAAACGAAAATGTCGTCGGAGAGCAAAAATCCAATAGGCTAACAACAGCGGGTAGCCCACATAAAATGTGCACACTCAGCGAGAAGAAAAGATAGAGCAACATGCACACGCCGGCCAAAATGCCGAGATAGGCAACGTCGTCGACCACTCCCGGCAATTTACGCACGTCGTCAACCACAGCAATGCCCAACACTGCCATCGCCCAAACGCTGAGCAGGAAAAATCGCAACGGCCAAGCAACGGACGCAAAGGGATTGAGCGTGGGATGGAAATAAAACTCCTGCCACAACTCGGGGGCAAACTGCTGCAAAGCGCCATAGAGTACGGCCGAACTGCTGACCACCAAACAAAGTAAGGTGGGATAGAAGCTCTTGATGTCGTTGTGAGTGCACCATCTGCAAGCGCCCGCGTCGGAAATTCTGGAAAACGAGGAAGCCCAAAGCCAAGACAGCGAACGAAAGCACCACCCACGTACGCCCCAAAGAGAAGGCATGGATGAAACGCGTGATGAACTGATCGGGAACCACGTTGGGCAACAAATCGCTTTCGCGCACCCAACCCATGGTCTCGGCATCGCGCGCCACCATCACCCATGTGCTGTCGATACTATCGGTCGGGACGTTCGCAATGTTGGCCACCACAATGGCGTCCGACGCACCGAGCTGCACAGAGTCGGAACCATAGGCCCCAAGCACTCCCCGACGGATCCGAAGCTGAGAGGCGAATCGAGATCAGTCGTAAGGAAGTGTAGTTTTTCCAATAGTGGTGCGTGCGCGCAAAGGCCACTGAATCGACGCCGTCGCCCCCACTGAAACCAAGCATGCGCGGACGGGTGTCACGACGCCCGACCAGGGTAAGGAGACCGCCGAAGAAAAAGGAGGATATGTACGAAATATTTCATCGTCGTATGGCTAACGTTCCACACCTACACTCATTTCACAACGCACACAATCGAACGTGAGCGGAAACTCTCGGCCATCGGGTAATCTCAGTGCCAAGGGTTCGTGCCAGGTCGGTTGGTGTCCGGTTTCACGTGGGCACTCCGTCCGTGGGTGTATCGTAGGCAATGTTTACACGTCATGAGTTTTGCATTCGCGGCAGGGCTGGATTTCATAAGCGGGTGCCACCTTTTTGTGCACCATGCTCGAGCAGAAACTCTCGTGCCATGCGGTTAGCTCACATTGGCCGTGTAGTCGAGCGCCAGTCCCTCCAAGGAAAAATCGGCAGACAAGGGTCGACGCAAATCGCGCCGGTGCGCAGCACGCACCGCCTCGGTGAGTTGCACGGTCAATTCACGCCTCCATGTGGTCAACAGAGAGGCGGGGATGAAACGTTCGCCGCGCGTTTCCAGTTTGACTTCCTGCACGACGAAAGGCGTCCCGCCGAATTTGGTCAACTGACGACGTATATTTTCGCTTTGCTGGGTGTTGGCTTCCTGCACCTCGGTCGTAAAATCGAGCGGCACTCAACTCCACTCTCGGTGACGGCCTGCAACGCATAGCCCCTCGCCGGGAATTTCCGTCAAGGTGATGTTGATGCGCAACAAACGCTCGCTCGGGGTGCGATGAAGTGCTTTCTCAAACACGCGATCTTCGTTGCGAAACAGCTCCGTTCCGGGTCGCAACGAGGCAGGGAGGCGCAAAGGAAACAATTCGCGCCCTTCGACACGATTCACGCGGAAGCCTTGCAACGTGCCGTCGGCATCAAAATAACACAGGCCGTCGCCGTTGGCAAACTCCACCGTGCCGTCGACCATAAACGATCGCTTCCCCACTCTACGCACGGCACCGACGGGAGCACCGATGGCTTTGGGGGTCCGCATCGAGACCACGTCCGGTCGACGCCCGTGGAGAAAATAATCGGTGAACCCGCGATTGAATGACTTTTTCGACCTGAGGAACAAATCCTACCTTGGAAATGCCGAATGACGAACGCCGGAATTCTTCGGGACGGCGCTCAATGATGGCATCAATTTGACGCCGATAGTGCGCGGTAACATTGCGCACATAGTTGATGTCCTTCAATCTGCCCTCAATTTTTTGAAGCTGCTCACACCGGCATCGAGCATTTTCTTCAATGCTCTCCGTGCGGTTCATGTCGCGCATCGACAGCTGATGTCCGGTGGAAAGTACGCTCCCGTCGGCGTCGACAAGGTCGAAGTTCAAGCGACAAAACTGCGCACAGCATCCGCGATTGGCCGAACGACCGAAACAATGCTGCGATACGTAACGGCGTCCGCTGTAGCTCACACACAATGCGCCGTGCACGAACCCTTCGACGGGAACGGAGACCGCCGATGTGATGGCGCGCAACTGGCGCAACGAGGTTCGCGTGCCACTACGATCTGCGAATAGCGGCGCGCTCCAAGAATCGGGCCTTCTCCGGTGTGCACGTGTCCATTTGGGTCGAAGCATGAAGCGCGATGGGGAATGTCCATCTTGAGCAGCGCGAGATCCTGGGTAATCAGCGCATCGACTCCGGCATCGTAGAGTTGCGCCACCATTTTTCTCAGCATCACGCAGTTCGTCGTCGTAAAAGATGGTGTTGAGCGTGACGTAAATGCGCACACCGAAGAGGTGTGCAAAGTCGCAAATGCTTTCGAATATCCTCAATACTGTTGCCGGCCGCAGCACGCGCTCGAAGGAAGGTCCTCCGATATACACGGCATCTGCTCCACAACGAATGGCTTCGAAAGCGGTCTCCGCATTTTTGGCAGGACAAAGTAGTTCTATTGATCTCATTTGAGCGTTTTTCTTCGCTTGTTTAATCAGGTTGTAGGCACGATAAAAACCGAGTTCTCCGGCCCGACTCAGATCTGGAATGGCTTGTTCCGTACGCCCGTCGAGCAAGGCGACCACTCCACGATTGTAATAGGCCTCTGCCATACGATCATCGAGCGAAAGGGCTTTCGCAAAAGCCTCTTTGGCCTCTTCGAGGCGTCCTTGTGTTCCCAACACACAACCTTTATTGTAATACAAATAGGCCGTTTTCGGTTGCAACTGCAAGGCCTTATCGAGCAACTGCAGCGCTTCGACGGCTTGATCCGTAGGCAACGAAGTAGCTTGCTGGTTCAAGAGCAATACGCGATCCGACATTCGGCTCTCTTTCAGCCATATCCGCAAACGTTCATAGCTCACCTGCGTAGCGGATTCGGCGCTCATCAACGCTCGGTGCGCTTCCAATATCGTCGACGAAGGGAGGAAAAGCACAGACGCATGGTCCGAGAGCGTGTCCGGCCGTTCGATCACGCGGAAAGGCGGGAGCAAAACGCGATCGACCTTGCGGTTCTGCACCTTCCCCGAATAGGACGTGATGAAAGTCCTCGCCGTGTCAGCCTCTTCCTCTATCAGTTGGTCGTATTGTTCCAGCGCATGTTCCGAACGCTTCCGCACTTTTTTCACGGTTTTACGAGCCGTATTGAAAAAGAAGTCCAGTCGAGCCCGCTGCACTCGACTTTCGTCGGCCAATGCTCCACGTACATCTCCCATTCGTCGGCGACATTTGGCACGTGCCGCATACCCGGCTGTGAAGTTGGGGTAGGATCGCAGCAACACCGTGTGAGTCTGCCGCAGCCGCGGCGAATTGTCCCACTCGCTCTCGCAGCAAAGCTCGATTGTAGCGTGCCAGCGTATTGTTTGGCTCCTTTTTCAGCACGAAATCGAAATCACCTATCGCGCGGTTGTCGTCGCCGATAAACGATCGCAATAGTCCTCGATTGTAATGCGCAACAAAATGTTCGGGGATGAGCTTGATGACGTGATCGTAGTCTGCGAGCGCCAACGCATAGCGGTTCAAGGCATGACGCGCCTGCGCTCTCGCCATGTAGGTGTCTGCATAGTTACCATTGTAGCGCACCGCCTGCGTCAAAAAGGAATCTGCGCGCACATATTGTCCTTTTTGTAAAGCATAACGCCCTTTGAAATCCCAGGCTTCCGACTCCTTGGGACTCACCACTAAGGCAGAATCCATCCAATGCAACGCCGCAACAGTGTCGCGTTGCAGGAGTTTGATTTGCGCCTTCATCAAATAAGCGCGCACATACGTCGGCCATTGGCCTATGAACCGGTCAACGAGCGAATCTGCCGCTTCGTAGCGCTTTTGTTCCAATCGGCAAACCGCCACATTGAAGCACGCGGTCTGGTCTTCCGGATGCTCTGCCAGCACTTTCCCGTAATCCTCCACAGCGGCCTCATACTGCTGGGCGTGTATGCGACAGAGCGCACGCAACGCATAGTATTCCGTACGAAAGGGGTTGAGCCGAATGGCTTCATCCAAATCCACAGCGGCACCCGCGTAATCTTCTAATGAGGACTTGGCAGCAGCGCGCAAATAATAGGCTTCGGCCGTGTAAGGGCGAGGCTTCAATGGCTCGATTAAACAAAGAGATCGCTGTGATGTAATCGCTATAAGAAAGAGCGACGCGCCCCATGTCCACACATGCTCAACATGGGTTTTGCGCTCTGCCCACAACAAGGGACAGAGCGCACACCAAAAGAAACAGATTCGCAGCGCGGATCTGCGAGTGCGGCAAAGAGCAGATGGAAAATCACGGTCATTCGACCCTAATTACTTGGTTTTTACTTTGTAGCGGCAGCTAAACTTTCCACTCAACAAGTTCGAGAGTTTTTCTTGATGAGTTGACGACGCAAAGGGAAATTTTGTCGGTAAAGACTTTACCGTCAAGGTGGTCAATCTCATGTTGCAGCACGCGGGCCAAGAATCCATCGATCCATTCGTCGTGCGGTGTAAAATCGGGATCCATCCATTGCACGCGTACGCGCTTCGGGCGACGCACGGGTTCGTTGATACCGGAAGAGACAGACAACCTTCATCCATGCTCACCGTTTCCTCTCCGGTCTCGACAATATGTGCATTCAAATAAGCTCGTTTGAAAACCCGGCGTACTCAGGATAATCTTCAGCAAGCATCGAGGTCCCGACAAGCAGTCGGATGGGCAAGCCTACTTGGGGAGCAGCCAAGCCTACGCCATCGCTTTTTGTCCATCGTTTCGAACATGTTTTCGATCAACGTGGGAGTTCAGGGGTGAGTCAGGGTGATATCTTGTGCCACTTCGCGCAGCACGGGTTGTCCGTAAGTGTAGATAGGTAAGAACAGAGGAATGGTTTAGAGAGAGGAACGCAATCGTCATTTTTTGCCCGCACCACTGCGGCACTGCTTGTGTTCAACACAAGCGACGGCGTTCCATGTAGTTTTGTAATATGATCGTGGCAGAAATTTCATCGACCAACGCTTTGTCTTGTCTCCGTTTACGTCCTAATCCGCCATCGATCATGGCACGATGCGCTAACACGGAAGTAAAACGTTCGTCGTAGAAATCTATGGGGATGTCCGGCAACATCTTTGCTAACTTACTTGCAAAAGTCTTTACTCGGGGTAAGTTTTCAGACGGTTCGCCGTTGGGTTGCGTCGGTAGACCGACAACGAAGCGTTCAACGGGCTCTTTTTCTACATAAGCTTTGAGAAACGCCAATAGTTTTCCGGTCTCAACCGTTGTTAAGCCGTTCGCAATGATTTGTGCCGGATCGGTAACAGCCAGACCGGTACGTTTTTTTCCGTAGTCGATCGCCAAAATTCGCATAGTGCAGACGATTGTTTTAAGCGTGCAACAGCACACCCGCGAAATGCGGTTGTGCTGTTGCAAAAGACAGATAATTTAGTAACCGTAGCGGTAGCCATAACGGTAACCGTATTTCCGATAGCCGTAACCGCTTCCGCTCTCTGTGCCATTGAGCACCATGAACATGTTCGGATAGCGTTGGCTTTTTGTAGAACATCTCGACATCAGGCAACATCGAGCGTTCGAGCAGGTAGCACGCACCACGAAGAGCGAAATGTCTGCGAAGGGAACAATGATGGATGAGTCAGCCACCACTTCGACCGGAGGACAGTCTATAAAAGACATAATCGTAGTCCTTGCGGAGTTGCTCGATGGCCTCTGCGAGTCGCTCATCGTAGAGCAATTCCGTGGGGTTGGGTGGAATCATACCTACGGGGATCACATCCAATTCGACTCCGTCGTAACGATGGATGATGTCCTTCAGCTCGCACTGGCCATTGAGGTAGCTGGAGATACCTACCTGCGGTTTGCGCACATACTTAGATGTTGCGGCCTTTCGCATGTCGAGGTCGATCACGACGACTCGTTTTTTCTTAATCGCAAGGCTCATCGCCAAATTCATGGTGAGGAAGGTCTTACCGGAGGCAGGATTGGCAGAAATCACCATCGTGACTACACCGTGACCATACTTTTTCGCACAGAACTCAAAGTTTGCGCGAAGCACGCGGAAGGCTTCGTTGATGTTGTTACTGCTCTGCGCCTTAACCACCACATCTTTGCGCGCCACATCGACTTGCGAACTGTGAATACCCAGTTTCTGAAGAATTCTACGCCACCAAGATTTGGGTTTAATGCTATCGTAGGGAATCTCACCGATGTAGGGAACACTGAGTTTCTCCAGATCTTTGCGTCCGCGTACTCTCGTGTTGAGCGCCATGGAAGCATAGATAACAATGAGCGGAATCGCAAAACCGATGGCCAATGCGATCAGCAAGGTATTGCGACGCTTCGGCGAGATCGGTTTATTGGAACCCATAGGCGGCGTGATCACGCGGTTGTTGTAGGCGGTGAACGCCATGGAGAGCTCATTTTCTTCACGCTTCTGGAGCAAGAAGATGTAGAGCGATTCTTTCACTTTCTGTTCACGACCGATCGACGTCAGGTAAGATGTCTGCGTCGGTGCCTGCGCCATTTTCGAGTTCAGCATGCCGTCCTGCGCTTGCACATCGCGCAATTGAGCACGGAGTGTCATCACCAAATTATCAATGGTGGCCACGATGGCTTGGCGCTGTTCGCTGATACGCGCATCAATCTCTGCCACAACAGGGCTGTCAGACGATGAGTTCTTGACCAAACGATTGCGTTGCAGGATGGTCGAATTGTAGTCGTTGACCATCGCCTCGAACGAACCGGAACGAATACCCGAATTCGCGGGAAGGAGTTCGAGTTTAGAGCTGTTGCCCGCAATCTTGCGCATCATTTCAGCCATGTAAAGCTGATTGCGCAAATCGAGCATGCGGTCGCCATTCGCTTCGGTTTTCTGAATGTAAACCTGCGAAGCATTGGGCGAATCGGGGATGAGGTTACTACTCTTGTAAGAGGAGATGCTGCGATCGACGTTGCCGAGTTCAGTTTCGATCACACGGAGGCGTTCGTTGATGAACTTCGACGTGTTGGCCGCCACCTTATTCTTGTCTTCGAGCCATGCATCATTGTAGGCATCGACGAGCGTACGCAGCACATCTTCTGCACGTTCGGTGGAATAGTCAGAGATGGCCAATTGCAACATTGTCGATTCCTTATCCTTCTGCGTCACCTGGACCCGAGTGTAGGCGTTCAAGGCGTCGTAGATCGTAGAACGGAACACTTGGATGGGTTGATTGTTACCAGCTCCGAAATGCGAAGTTGGCGTCACCATCACGCGACCCACCGGTGTATTCACCACTTGATTGAAATGTCCTTTGACCACTCGCTCCTTCTGCGACTCTCCGATGCGATTGGAAGCGAAACCGGTGAGCTGGTACGATCCGTCAGCCTTATAGCTCACCGTCATTTTTGCGGCGTCCTTATCGCCCAGCGAAAGGAACTGAACCTGAATGGGGAGCGTGGAACCATAGAGCGGTTTGTCGTGAAAGAAACCGTGCGTACTATAGTTCATGTCGAGATGCAAACGCTTCACGACATCAAGAATCAAAGCCGGCGACTGAAAGGAGATCAATTCATTCGCCACCTTCGAGGTTTGAACGATGCCGATTTGCTGCAACTGCTGATCAAGCGAAGCTGAACGTGCATTGTTTCCATTGTCTTTGATCATCACCGTCATGGCACGCACATAGACCGGCGTGGTACGCCGGATCTGGATGTAGCCAATAATCATGCAGATCACAATGGAGAGCAGGAACCAATACCACTTGTAGAGGCATCTGTAAAATAGCTCCGTGTAATCCATGCCTGCACTCTTTTCGAGTTCGGCCGTGGAGCTGTTTTCAAGTTCTGACATATCAGAGATATATTATTTCCTTAGTAGATTACTGATGAGGACGGCTACCGAAACCATAACAGAAGTAATGGACAGGTAGGTCGAGGGGCTTTGCCAAACATTATCGACAGGTGTGCTCTGGCGCTGACGCTTTTCGTTGGGGCGCACATAAATCACATCATCCTGTTTGAGTTGATAAGCCGGCGAAGCATATACATTGTGCGCCTGTGTGAGATCCACACGATACGCACGACGTTTGTTACCATCCTTACGCATCACCAGCACATTGTCGCGTTCGCCCGTAATGGTCAAGTCGCCACATTGACTGATAGCCTCTAGTAGCGTCAAATTATCTTTAGCGATGGGCACACGTCGGGACGATTCACTTCGCCTAACACATTGACAAAGTGATTAAGAACCTCGACTGTAACCAGAGCATCATTGAGCAACTTACGATTTTTTTGAGTGCTGTTTGAATTTCTTCTGCCAGCTCTTCGCGCGTCAAACCGGCCACACGAATTTTACCAAGTACAGGGAAATCGATGTCACCTTTTGTATCAACGTAAAACGGCGTCGTAGTCTGAGGCGCACCTCCCAAATTGGAGTCCGTAGCTCCGATACGCGTTGACTGCAGCGGCAAGTTGTACTGGGCAGCAGCCTCGGGAGTGAGCGCACTGCTAACCACGATATTCAGCTTATCTCCACTCTCAAGCTTAAGCAGCTCAACATTGGCAGCTGAAAGCCGAGACCTCCGTGGTATCACTGAGATCCTGGAAGTAAGGAACTTTCTGATAAGATCCGCACGCGCTGAACAGGAGTGCTGAGAATCCGACCGCGTAGATCGATAGTGATTTCATATATGTGTTACTATGAATGGAACTAATGCGTGAGCATATTTTATGGGGCAAATTTAATCATTCTTTGAGGACGCGCCAAGTATTATTCGATTTTTCTTGGTATTCTGAGAAAAAAACGCGTGGAAGCATGCTTATAAATGGCAAAACTACTGGTTAACGCATCTCTTCGCGAGAAAAGAGTGCGAGACAAGCTGCGAAATCCACAAAATAGTCCACCACGCGATCGGCCAAGGGAGCCACTTCCTGTTCGGTACACGAAGTGGTCAGCGCCACCACATAAGTACCTGCAGCCCGTGCCGCCTTCAAGCCATTGAGGCTGTCTTCAAAGACCACACACTCCGCAGGTTCCACGCCCATGCAATGGGCGGCATTCATATAACAATCGGGGGCGGGTTTGGATCGTGTGATGTCGTCTGCCGTGAACACTCGATCGAACAACGTGCGAAACTCCGGGTGCACACGATAGACATTTTCCATCTTCGCGCGATTGCTGCTGGTCACTACCACACGGGGCACGCCGGCCTCACGCAAGGCACAAAGAAACTCACGTGCACCGGCGATATAGGGGTAATCCATGTCCAATTCGAATTCATCGATCGCTCGGCGTATTTCCTTTTCGTGCGCCTGCAACGACGCTTGCGAGGCCAGAATCTGCACCAGAGCCATGCCCTTGATGCGCAGGGGCGAAATCAGGAATCTCGGGACAATAGCGTTTTCCCAATGGTTTCCCAGAACTCAGTGTACTGACCTTCGGTGTCAATCACCACCCCGTCGAGGTCAAACAGGGCTACCTTTTTCATATCCATAAAGTATTGATGCTTTGCTGATTGTGGATCACGGCAACGAATGCGGGTCGGTACAAAAAAAATTGATTGTCTCCCGACAACCAATCTTCTTTTAACCTTAAATCTAATACCATGAAAACGGTGCAAAGGTACAGCCGCCACAAACAACCTGCAAGCTTCAGAGAAAAACGACGAAAATACTTTCGCACCCTTTGAATTGAAATATCCGCCTTACACAATAAAGCGAGAACGACAAAAAGGCCACTACTTTAGCGACCGACGACAGAAAAACACGTAGCAAAATGAGACGGCACGTCCTCTTCTGAAAAAAGAAGGAGACTACCGACAAAAAATAGGGGGTTATCCGCCGAAACTATCCCGAAAAGGTGAACTTCCCTCGCGCGCATCACGTACACGGCCACACGCGCACGTCAACTGTTTTTGTTTTTCCATGTTCACCCTTCACCCCAACCCGACAAACGTCTCATTAGTGAGAGATTAAAGGTGAACATGCTACGCTCCCTTCCACCTTCACTGCACGAAAGCGAAGCTTCACCCTCCGAAGAGAAAAAGACTGAAAAGTGAAGGTTTGTCCCCAAATCCTTCACCCCTAACCGAATGATTAGAAAGGAGTTGCGGCATACCGGTGAAGGAGTGAAGGCAAAAAAATTAAAAAGTCATGGACGCGCGCGTGTAATGCACGCGCGCGAAGCTCCGTTTCCTTCACAGCATTTCGCCGGTGAAGCGCCGACGGATGGGCGTAGTTGAAGCTCCGCGATTGGACAAGACTCCATCGGGTCGCGCCAAGTGTACCTGATGGGCACAATAGCGCAACACCGCAGGTCGGTGAGTGATGAAAATCAATGTGCGCCCCGCGCAATATTGCACCAATCGCTGCACGACTCCTTCCTCTGTCGATTCGTCGAGTGCCGACGTACTCTCATCAAAACAACATGAAGGGGCAAGGACGCAGCAGTGCTCGGGCGATACAGATGCGCTGTGCTTGCCCTTCCGACAAGCCCCCACCCTGCTCGGTGCAGGGGTGTCGAGTCCTTGCGGCAATGTCAGCACAAAATCGGCTCCCGCCACCTGCAAAACGGTACGCATCTGCGTTTCGTCTGCTTGCGGATCGGCCAACAACAGGTTCTCTCTGATCGTTCCCGACAACAAGCTGTTGCCTTGCGGCACATAAGCGAACAGATTTCGGTGCTCTGCCATGACGGCCATCGTCGATCCGTCCTCAAGGACAAAATCCATCGATCCGCCCACCGGTCGAACCAGCGACAAGAGCAAACGAACCAAGGTGGTTTTTCCCACCCCCGTTTCGCCGAGAATGGCTGTGACACTGCCGGGAGCAAAATAGAATGAAAAATCACGCAATACGATACGCGAAGTGGGTGTGTAGCGATAAGTGACGTGACTGAATCGCAGTCCCGTGGGCGCAATGCGCCGCGAACGTCCCTCCCTTGTCGACTGACCGTCGGGGTGGCCAACGCACGTTTCATCGCAGCTCGGTCGGCCGGCATCTGTTCCAATTCCATGAGCCGTTCGCAGGCCGTAGCCGCATTGATAAACGTCGGCACATAGCCGGAGAGAGCCCGCAAAGGGCCTTGTATTTGCCCCTACAAGTTGAATAAAAAGCCAATAACACGCCGTAGGTAATGGCGTCGCGCTGGAGTTCAAAAACGCCCCATGCAAACGTCACCAGATAGCCGGCGGCAAAACCCAAATTGACAAAAGTGGCGGAAAAGCTGGAATACTTTGTTTTCTCTATAACCTTGGCGTGCAACCGCTGTTGCGTACCGGCCAGACGATCGACGACGTAATCAAGACTGTCGAGCGTTTTGATGACCAACGAATGTTGTATGGATTCTTGTATGGCACTCTGCACCTTGCTCTCCTCGGCGCGCACCTGGTGCGTGAGCGAGCGCAAACGCTCATGTAAAAAGCTTACTGATGAGCAGCGTGAGGGGGAGAATGCCGACAATGACCCACGCAAGCCGCGAATCCATGGTACAGAGAAAAAGGAAAGCACCGAAAAACTGTACAATCGTGGTAACAAAAACCGGGAATGTCGTCCGTGAGGAGACTCACCAACGTGCCCACGTCTTTAAACAAAACGATTGAGCACATCGCCGCTGTGATAGTGACGAATGCTCATCCAATTTCTGCTCAATAAGCGATGGAACATGGTACGCTGCATGCGATTCTGCGCGCGACACCCAATACGGCGCGTATCCACCGATTGGAAAAATTGATCGCGATCTGAAGACCATGATCTGCGATCAACATCGTAATGACTTCCGTGAGCTGCAATTGTTGTTTTTATCGCGTCGCTACGTCGATGGCCATTTTGGTAATTGCCACGAAGGCCAGGCCCGAACCAACAGACAACAAGCCCCGTGACAGTGTTGAGCACCGTCTGCACACGGAATTTCCGACCGTGATGCCACAGCCAGAAAAAAACAATTGAGAAAATGGGCGTTGAGCTGCCATAAAATAAAAAGTTGAGACGATTACAGCGTTTCGACTCGGACGATTAGTGCCGTCGATCCTTTTCCCCACATCATTTTCTCACGCAGTGTGGGATGATGAGGTGGAATGCTGACGACAGGGGAGGGCATAGCGCTTTTCTGATCCTCAAAAACACGATCGGCGGTGAGCGTCTCGCTGCGCCCGTCCACAGCAAGTAAAGGAATCGGCCGCTGCGGCTGCGTACGTGCACCTCGATGGTGACATCGTCGCGCAACACGACCGGGCGCACGGTCAGCTATGCGGCGCGATGGGAGACAAACAGATCGTGGCCGACTGCGGTTCGAGAATCGGCCCCCACAGAAAGAGAATAGGCGGTCGATCCCGTGGGAGTGCTAATGATCAGTCCATCGGCCAAATAATTGGCCAACAATGCTCCTCCACCCGTGTTTCGACCTCGATGAGCGAAGAGTTGTCGTGTTTGAGCAATGCAACCTCGTTCAGGGCAAATGGATAGACGGTAAGTTGATTTTGCTCGTCCTCTATCGCAATCAAACTACGTTCCTGCACTTCATATTCGCCTCGAATCACTTGGGCGATGGCCATTTCAAGCCGGATGGTGATCTCGGCCAGAAATCCGAGATGGTCGGTGTTGACTCCCAAAATGGGGGATACGTCGATCGCGAATTTTTTTCGGCCACCGTGAGAAAGGTGCCGTCGCCTCCCATGAAAAACGCCAAATCAGCGGTACAATCGTATCCATCGAAAGCCTCAACCTCTTGGAAGGATGCCCCCTGTTTGGTGCATTCTCTCAGAAAAGAAAGGAACTCGCGTTCCACAGCGACCGATATCCCCGCTTCGCGGAGCAACCGCACGACAGTCCCGGCGTGATCGCTCTTCTCAACCTGGTGACAATTACCGAAAATAGCCACCCGACGTGATAGATTGCCCATATAGCACTCAGTTTATTCTAACTTAACGCGACGGCGCTTGCATAATCTCATTGCATTGATTACTTTTGCGACGAGAAAGCCGAAAGTCCTCCATTTTGGGCAAAATTACAGCTTTCTCCTCATAGCACCAAAGAAAGAATGGCTAAACTGAGCGTAAACATCAACAAAGTCGCGACGCTACGTAATGCGCGCGGCGGTGACAACCCCGATGTGCTGCAAGCCGCACAGGATTGTGAACTTTATGGTGCCCAAGGGATCACCGTACATCCCCGTCCGGACGAGCGACATATTCGACGTTCGGATGTCGATGCCCTCGCGCAAACGATCCGCACCGAACTAAACATCGAAGGCTACCCTTCGGAAGCCTTCATGGAAATGGTGTGCCGCATTCGTCCAACACAAGTTACACTCGTTCCGGATTCACCCGAACAACTCACTTCCAATGCCGGCTGGGACACTCAACGGCACGAAGGATTTCTCACGGACATCGTTTCGCAACTGAAATGTGCGGGCATTCGCTCCTCCATTTTCATTGACCCCGATTGCGTCATGGCCGATTACGCCCGCCGCGCGGGAGCCGATCGCGTAGAGTTCTACACCGAACCTTACGCCGCCGGCTACAACGTCAATCGGCTTGCAGCCATCACGCCCTACGTGGAATGCGCGCGACACTGTCGCACATTGGGACTGGGAATCAATGCCGGTCACGATTTGAGTTTAGAAAACCTCTATTATTTTGCACAACAACTCCCTGCGCTCGACGAAGTGAGTATCGGTCATGCACTGATCTGCGACGCGCTGCGCATGGGACTCCAACCAACCATACAACACTACCTGAACTGCCTGCAAACGGGAAGGTAAGTTCAGCACAGAAAGGAGGAGATCGCCTCCCTCCGTGCGGAAACCATCTCCGCCATATAGTAATCCTCCCGTACTACAGCCTATGCTTCACATTTTTATAGCTGATGGTTTTGAAGAGATAGAAGCGTTGACCACCATCGACATTTTGCGGCGCTGCGGCATCGAGGTCGTTACGGTTTCCGTGACCGGCACACGACTGATCAAAGGCTCACACGGTATTCCCGTCATGGTGGACACCGTATTTCGCAAAGGCGAAATATCTCAAAGTCAAGGTTTAATTCTACCCGGTGGTATGCCGGGCGCACAGAACCTCTATCTGCACGAAGGACTGCGTAAATCCCTCATTGCGCACAACATGCGCGAAACGCTCATTGCTGCCATCTGCGCGGCTCCGATAGTGCTCGGACGACGCGACCTGCTCAACGGACGACGTGCCACATGCTATCCCGGTTTCGAAGATGAACTGCACGGAGCGCACATCGTAAACGAACGAGTCTGCGAAGACGGACACATCATCACAGCGCGCGGTCCCGGTTGCGTCAACGATTTTGCTTTTGCCATCGCTGCGCGCTTTGTCGATTCGGCCACATTGTCTCGCGTCAAATCTGATATGCTACTCTAAACTTACACTACGGTGCGGTACCTACCACATCGCGGTATTCTCCGACTCAGCGGGCGATGCGCTACTTCCGACACCATCACCGCCATTGCCCAGCATCAACTCTCATTCCCATACACACGCAGCGTTTTGCACGACGACATTCGTCGGCAAACGCTGCGTGCTTCTCCATCCCAAATGTGCACAAAGAGATTCCCATAATGGGACCGTATTGCTAAGTTAGAACAAGCAAATAGCTCGAGAATAACTTTTAATGCGTTTTTCCTATCTAGTAACTCGTCTCTCAACATAAAAATTGTAACTTCGCAAACAAACCTCAATCCATGAGAAAGCTCACTTTTTCTCCTTTTTCCTCGCGTGACCGCTCCCATCGGCCTCCAAGCCAATAACATCAACGACATGGACGCGGCGCAAACGTCTCCCGGTTCGGCATCGCAGCGTCCCCTCTCCTCTTCTGCCGCAGAACTCGCCCCCTATTTGGCAGGCGCTGTTCCGGAGTGAATGGGCAAGTAGTGTTCCAACAATCTTACACCGCACGGGAAAAACCCGCGGAGAGCTTTTTGCAGCACTCAAAAATATTTGTCGCAAGTGATCACGCGTCCCAACGCACTGCCGGCTTCTCGCATCACGGCAGCCGAAAGTGAAGACAGCACTTTGGCTGTAACGCTGCATGAAACCTCGGTTCAAGCGCTCAGCATGGGTTTCGGACTTTGCCACGGTGATTTGTCAACTGACCTTCGAAGTGCGTGACGGAGGATACACAGCTACGTTGCGCAACATTCGTTACCATACGATGCGCTGTCTGACGCCAATCACGACAATTTGCTGAAAGCAGAAGATTGGATCACGGACAAAGAGGCCCTTACTAAAAATGGTGCGAAACTCACTCGTATCGGCGGGAAAAACTCCGTGTGAAGACCATCGATCTCAAGAACTCACTTTTACCGATGCAGCCACCGCATGCAGGTGCGGAACAGGCCCTTATATATAAGCATATGAAGACATTAGTCAGTATCTTAATGACAATTCTGGGAATGCTCTCTCCCGCATTGTCGAGTCAAGCTCAAGAAGCAGATCTATTTCCTGGTGAATTCAAAGAAATCTACTCTATCGACGATTTTACAGAAGGGTATTACATCATCTGCTATCAGCTAGGGGAACACATGGCGGCTCTTTGCACCCCCTTCAAGCAAGCCAACAATAAAGAAAGAGGAGGAATAGAAAAACATCTCCGACAAATTATCCATCAGTAGTCACCGAACCACAGATCCCAAGAAAAATACAGTATGGAAGGTTGAACGAACATCAGATGGTAAATTTACCTTACAAAACGAACAGAACAAGGTATACATTGCTACAACGACAGAAGATAACTTTCTAAAGGGAGATCAGACGGGCAATAAAAAAGAGATGTTTGAATTGAAAGTATACCCCACTGGAAAAGGGCAGAAAGGTCCTTCACTCTCGAGGCAACTATAAGCAAATCCAAAGTTTCGAATTTCTGGCTTGATTTTTCCACACGGACAACTAATGTTAACACATTCGTACTTACGGCGCTCAACAAACGCGGGCTGGCCAAAAAAGGGACACACTCTCCTCGTTTCTTCAAACTTGTTGTGCCAGAGACAAATCAGCTCACCATCTCTTCAGTGAAATGTGCCACTTTCTACAGTGAGAAAACAATGAAACTTCCTGCGGACTCACAGCACACGTTGGAGAAGTCGATGCACAACACGGGTGGTTCATCTCAAAAGCCATTGGTAGTGTAGTTCCTGCCAACACAGCAGTGATCATCACCGGAGAACCCGGAACCTATACCCTGACAGCAACTACAGAAACCGCGCAACCGTTCGCAAAAAACGACCTCAAAGGAACCTCCACGGATATCACTGCGAGCGCAATAGCCGCAGCACCGGAAGCTTACTACGCCCTTTCGATCAATCAAGGCCAACCTTGCTTCGGCATTCTAGAACGTGATCTACCTGCGGAAAAGCCTACTTCCTCAACCCAAGTCAGCGGGCGGCTCGCAATTTCTCAGTGGCTTTGTCATTTCGTCCGTGCAACACGTACAACAAAAGGCTGAGGAAGGCCCCCTCTACGACTTGAATGGCCGTGCTGTGACACAACCTGTAAAAGGGAACATCTACGTTCGCAACGGCAAAAAGTTCATCTATCTGCACTAATCCTACAAAGGCGATCCCACGCCTCGGTTTTACTCCTGCTCTGCAACAGAAGGCGGGGAGTTTTCATTCCGCCACAACGATATATGGGCACATAATCTATCTCCAGGTGAGTGTTCCGATCGATGAGGATTCCCCTCTCGCCACATCTCCTTTTTCTCACTCTACGTGGCTCCTATCTGCCGCTGACAAAGACGATATCCCCCACCCTATCGACACACGACAGGGCGGGGGATATTTCCTATCTGAGATGATTTTTCGGTACGGTGGGACGCTGCGGTCTCACTTTGTCTTGTGAGCGGTCGTGATTTTCTCGGTAAAACGGGCATTGCACCTTGGCACGTAGCATACGTAGGCACTCGTTTCGACGGCTACCCGGTGAATGTCAGCGATTTTCTCCCCGCTCAGCCAACCGGCAACGAACGCAGCTGTAAAGGAGTCGCCTGCTCCTACCGTATCGGCCACTTCAACCTTTGGCGTCTCCTGATGAGGAACATTGCCCTGGTGAACACGTAACTACCATTCACGCCACACGTGAGTACCAGTGCGTCCAAATCATATTTTCCGAGCATCAACCAGCAATTGTTCTGCATGTCGAGCCCGGTATATTCCAGGAGTCGACCAAGCGTAACCAGTTCCTCGTCGTTGATCTTCAATATATTGCAAGCAGTCATTGAATCGACTAGGAGATCACGGGTGTAGAAGTTCTGCCGCAAGTTGATATCAAAAATCTTCAGCGCATCATCAGGCAGCGCTTTCAGGAACGATTGAATGGTGGCGCGCGATTCAGCACTGCGCTGCGCCAGCGACCCGAAGCACACGGCGCTGGTATGGTGCGCGAGATCCTCCAATTCGGCAGTAAAAGGGATATTGTCCCACGCAACCCCTTCGCGGATCACATAAGTAGGCACGCCCTCGTCATCGAGCGTCACTTGCACTGTGCCGGTTGGGTAATCAACCGGGCATACAAAAATTGAGATTCTTATCATTGAGTGCCTGGAGCGTCTCGTCGCCGAGTGTATCATTTCCGACGGCGCTAACTGCCATCGCATCATAACCAAATTGGGAAATATGGTAAGCAAAATTGGCGGGTGCACCACCGAGTTTTACCTTCGGGTAGCACGTCATAGGACTTCGCCCAAACCAACGACATAAGGTTTCATAGCGAACAAGTTTTTGGAGTGAGGAATAGGAAAAGAGAACCTCTTCGGCGCTGATGGTCCGGTGAAAAACCAAAAGCGCCGCGACGTTCGGCGATTAGCCAATACAGTCGAGGCTACAAGGAGGATTGCTCTGAAGGAGCAGCTTGTTCAATAAAAAACGTCGGAGAAACAAATTTGCAGCGTAGGGCGGTTGTTCGGGTTGTGCTAAGTCGGGCGGCATTTTGTGTTGGTCAACGGGGCTCTTTCAGTCAGTCGCTGAAAGGTTTGCTCCGTCTGGTAAAACTCGGGAAGGGTCATCAGCCGCTTCCCTCAATCGCTTTACCATTGTCTAGGTAGTAATCTGTGAGTGAAATGTTTTACCGCCCTACGCACGCAAAGTTGCATCAATTCTCCACGAAACCGATTTCATTCATCACCTGTCCGAGATAGGGAACACGATGTTCGGTTCGTTTGACGAGTGCAAAAGTAGTGCATTCACTCGTGCATGGCTACTACATACGTTACCTTTTAGCGCAAAAAAATCGTTCATGAAACATTATTACAACACCTCGTTCATTTATTGTTGTGCACCAAAACAGTAATTTACTGGTAATCAAACAGATAAAGTTTCAAGTAAAAAGAAGACCTACCCACCTATCAGAGATGAAACAAATTTGCAAGCGTGCAAATGTCCCATTTTTCGATCTTTCAGCTCGAAATTCAACCTCGTGTATGCCCCTCTAAATGCAGACAAACAATGGAAAACAAAGTCACATTCATCCTTGTCCGACCGTTCTGTCCTCCACATCAGAGCAATGGGCTCCGCCATCATTATCCTTCCCCCTTCTCTTCCACTTATACGGGAGAGCGCATTTTCGAAAAGGAGACGGAAGAAAGGTTTCTCCCTCCTCTCGACAAAAATGCACGACGAACAACTTCCTCGCGTACCTCAAACGAAAAAGAAACACCACGTTTACTTTTCCCGCGATGGTGGAGAAAGTAAACGTGGTGTGAGAAGCATTCATTACACAAAGGTAGAGAGCGCAATTGAATCGCTATTTCGAGAAAAAGCTGCTCTATATTCGGGTGCTCGTGGTGAAAACAAACGCTACACCGGGGTGATTCCGCTCAGCTTGGGCGCATTTTCGATCCCGGCGAGCATCCGAAATAGTCTCTGAAGCACTTAGAGAAGTAAGAGGGCGACGAAAAGCCCACTTCGTAGGCTACTTCCGAAACGGTCTTTCCGCCTTGTCTAAGCAAGGTCTCCGCACGCTTGAGTCGCGTCATGCGAATCAGTTCCACAGGCGAGAGTCCCGTGAGCGCTTTCACCTTGCGATAGAGTTGAACGCGACTCATGCCCAGATCGGCCCCCAATTCTTCGACATTCAGCTCGGTTTTGGCCAGTTTAGCGCGAACTGCTGCCTTGAATCCAGGAACTGCGCTTCCGCATCTCCGGTTTGCTCCTCTTCGGCCTCCGTTCCGGCAAAATGTCCCTTCAACAAGCGCCGCGTAGTCAAAAGATTCTCGATGCGCGAGAGCAATACTTTGCCATTGAACGGCTTGGTCACATAAGCCTCAGCTCCGTATTCGTATCCCTCGATGCGCTGTTCGTCATCGAGTGCATTGGCTGTGAGCAGCAAAACCGGGATATGCATCGTGATCTCATTGCTCTTGATTCGTTTGCAAAGCTCCAGTCCATCAAGTTTCGGCATCGCCACATCGCTCACCACCAGATCGGGCATGCGTTTGAGCGTCTCGTTCCAACCGATCTCCCCGTCTGCTGCGAGCCACACATCATAATATGGCATCAACAGCTGCGCTACATATTCGCGCACCTCTTGATTGTCGTCGACCACGAGGACCTGCGGTTTCGCTCCGCCGTTGTCGGGATTGATCAGTCGCTCCACAAGCAGTTTATCGTCCATTCCCCCACTTTCTCCCACACGATACACTTCGGCCAGGTCGCGCACTTCGGCTTCGAGGGGGAGTGCCGATTCAGGAACGGTCGGTGCTTCCACATCGCGCACAGGTAAGAAGACGGTGAAGCAGCTTCCTTCGCCCGGATGGCTCGTGACATATACCGTGCCTCCCTGCGCCTCTGCATAAGCTTTCACGATGGCCAACCCGACGCCGGTACCTCCCGACGCGTTGTCGGCCGCTTGGAAGAAACGATCAAAGATATGCGGCAATTTTTCTTCGGCAATGCCTTCACCGGTATCTGTCACCGACAATTCTGCGCCGGCGTGGAACGTACGCAAAGCGATCGTTATCGTCCACCTTCCGGGTGAACTTCAAAAGCATTCGAGGGAGATTATATAAGATGTGCTCCACTTTCGTTAGGTCGGCCGTCATTTCATAGCTTTCCGGCGCTTCGAGCACAAGTTGCACGTTGATTCTCTCGGCCCAACTCTTGAACCCCGTCATCCACAGGCGGAGATAAGGCACACAATCGAAGCGCACCCACTGCGGTTTCATGGCGCCGTTCTGCACTTTGCGCAAGTCAAGTATTTCATTGACCAGATGCAACAGAATTTTTCACGTTGCGATGCCACCTCCATGAGCTGTTTGTCACGTCCTTCCAACCGATCGCTCTCTTTGAGTCGGTCAATGGGGTCGGCAATCAAGGTCAGCGGCGTTCGGAACTCGTGACTCACATTGGTGAAGAAGCGCAGTTTTGCGTTCGTCGCCTCCTCCGCCAGGCGGTGCTTTAAGCGAGAATATCTCAACATGATGACACCTCCGCTCACCACCAGCAAGAAAATCACGATCAAAAGCACGAGCAGAATCTTCTGGCTGTTGTACTGTGCCACTTTTTCCTCGACGCTTTTACTGAGGGTCTCCAGTCGTTGATACTGTCGCCGGGGTTCAATACCTTGCATATAGAACAGCGTCGCATTTTCGGGCGTAACGAGTGCTGCCGGCAGTCGATTCTCCCGCTCGAAGGCTTTTTCTCGAGGATATTATGCGCCAGTTCAACAACAAGTCCCACGGGTGGGATAAATGCACGATGCACTGATGCGCTTCACGAACGGCCTCCAGCCACCACCTTTCGACGGCAAACCGTCGATACCCACCACCATCACGCCTTCATTTCTATGCGCACGAGCCAGGGCATCGCTTGCGCCTGCCGTGCGCCATTTCATCGTTGTGGGCAAACACACAGTCGATCTGTCCCACCTCGCGCAACACACTGTCCATCTGCGTCGTTGCCTGCTTACGCAACCAGCCGGCATAACGACTGTCCACGATCCGCAGTCCGGGGTAATGCGCAATGGCATCCACGAATCCACGATGGCGCTCGATGGCCGGAGACGATCGCCCTGTAGGCCTTTGATTTCAACGATGTTGCCTTTTCCTTTCAAGCGCGAGGCAACGTAATTGCCCATCATGCGCCCGATACCATAATTGTCGGCTCCCATATAAGCGGTGTAGTTTCCGACATTGGTTTTTCGGTCAAACATCACCACAGGTATGCCTTTTTTACGTGCTCTGTCGATCGCCGCGTTGATTGTACTGACCTGATTGGGCGAAATGATGAGCAAATCCACCCCTTCGTCGACAAATCGGTTGATTTGTCGGATTTGTGTATCATCGTTGTCGCTGGCCGAAGCGATGCGCAAGTCTATGTCACCGTAATAGCTCGCCCCTACACGCAACTCTGTGTTCAATTTGTCACGCCATGCGTCCTCAGAGCATTGAGAAATGCCCACGACATAGCGCCGCTCCCGTCGGCCACAAGCACTAAACAAGAGCAGCAAAAGAACAATGACCCACAAGGGTCTCAATCTAATACAATGTGTTTCCAAGACGTCACAATGTTTTCTGTACGGCAAAGGTAGGCATTTACTTTTTTCCCACGTTTTGTCGCAAACATCTTATAACAGTACCACAAAATACCACACTGCTACGCATCCATGTACAAATATGCAAAACGAACAGCATGAGCTAGCAAAACGCGCGATGGGCAGGAAGAAATGCCCAATTTATATTGTACAGCATAAGAATCTCATGCAATGTGGGGTGCCGCGATTGAAGAAAAGAATTAACAGACAGAAGAATACCCTTAACACTGCGAGAGTTCAGAATACCCACATGTAGTGATTGACCAACGCGCTCGAATGCCGTAACTTTGCACCGAAATTTTCGCAACAGCCTCGAAGCGACGGCTTGCGACACACAAAAACGTAGACTGAATGACCGAATATCGCCCGACATTACAACTCCTCCCCCAACACGCTTTCTCCCTCCTCTCGTCTCTCGTCACATGGCTCCCATGGCATGCGGCGATTATCCCTATTGTTTGCCACCCTCTTCTGCGCAACCATGCCCAAGCCGCCCGGCGATCGCGAAGTACGTGGTCGCATTCTCGACATGCAGGGACGTCCGGTGCCGGAAGCCGTGATCACGGTGCGAGGAATGGGCCGACACGCAGTGAGTGACACGGCGGGGGTCTATCGTTTTCCGCATCTCGAAGGCACACGCTCCCTCACGGCCTCCAGCCATCGGTTATGGGCAACTCACGCAAACCTTGAAGTCGACAACCGACAGCGTGATCACCCTCGACTTCCGCCTCCCGCCGCTCGAGAACAGCCTACACGAAGTGGAAGTCACCACCGGTCGGCTCGGTCGGCTGCGCCATTCCGCCTTCAACACCGTCGCTATCGACACGCGCTCGCTGCAAAACACCACCAAGTCCCTCGGCGAGGCGCTGGCCTCGGCACCGGGTGTGAAAGTGCGCGAGACCGGCGGCGTGGGTTCGGACATGAACGTCTCGTCGACGGCTTCAGTGGCAAGCACGTCAAGGTCTTTGTCGACGGAGTGCCCCAAGAGGGAGTGGGCAGCGCCTTCGGACTCAATAATATCCCCATCAATTTTTGCCCGACGCATCGAGGGTCTACAAAGGCGTTGTCCCCGTCACTTTCGGTGCCGATGCCATCGGTGGTGTCATCAACATCGTCACCGAGACTCCACAATCAGGGCTGGCACGTCGACGGATCCCTACGCGGCGGCTCGTTCAACACGCACAAGAGCACGCTCAATCTGGAACCGCACTTGGGCATCGGGATGGAAAGTGAAATGAGTGCCTTCGAGAACTATTCCGACAATAACTATACCATCACGGCTCCGTGAAAGACCTTTCCAACGGGAGCATCGATTTCCCGCCATCCCGAGCGAGTGCGCCGTTTTCACGACACCTACCACAACGAAGCCCTGACCGTACGCGGCGGCGTGGTCAATCGCCCTGGGCCGACCGTCTTTTGTTCGGTTTCACCCTGGCGGCATGCACAAAGAGCACTACAAAACGGTGTGCGCCAGGAGGTGGTCTACGGCGAAAGTATCGTTTCAGCCACTCCTTCATGCCTTCGCTCCAATATGCCAAGCGCAATCTGCTGCACAATCGCCCTCGATCTGGTGCTGACGGCCAACTACTATCGCAACCTCACCACCAACGTCGACACGTCGGCCTATGCATTCAACTGGCGCGGCGAACGCGTGTTGCGCAACTCCCCGGCGAACAAAACTACCTGCACCTGCGCTACGACGACCACAACTGGAACGCCGATTTCGACGCCCGTTTCCATCTCGACGCCCACAGTCGCCTCACCTTCCACCACAGTTTTGCCCATTTCGATCGCGACGCCATCTCCCTCCTGGCTCGTGAGGACGAAAAATCGCCCATCGCACGCGCCACCACCAAGCACATCAGCGGACTCTCCTACCTCTTTACTCCCGACGACCGCTGGAATGTGACGCTCTTCGGCAAGCTCTACAATCTGCACGTGAGTGGTCCGGTGAGCACCAGCGATCTCCAGGAGAAATTCGTCCGCAAAACGCACCACCTCAGTTACTTCGGTTTTTGGCGGCGCGGGCACCTACCGCTTCAACCCCAATTGGCAAATCAAACTCTCGTACGAACGTGCCTGCCGCCTCCCGAATGTCGACGAACTCTTCGGCGACGACGATCTCGAGACCGCAGTGTCACCCTGCGCCCTGAGCAAAGTCACAACCTCAACCTCAACCTTTCCTACTCCCTGCGCCGCGGTATGCACCACGTGCTGGCCGAGGTGGGCGGCATTTTTCCGCGACAGCGCGACTACATCCAGCGCAACGTGATCGGGTGGGCGGTGGACGCTACGGGGCCAGCTATGTCAACTTCGGTCGCGTACGCACTTATGGTCTCAACACCTCTTTGCGCTACGATCTGGGGCGCCGACTCAGTGCTGGTGCCAACTTCACGTTCATGGACGTGCGCGACAACATGCCCCTCGCCCAAGACGGCGTGACGCGCAACTATGGTTACCGCGACCGCATGCCGAATCTCCCTATCTCTTCGGCGATGCCGACGTCACCTAGCGCCTCCCGCTCACCGCCGCGCGCAGCACCGTGCTGTCATTCACTTACGACACGCAATATCTCCACAACTTCACGTTCTACTCCTCGCGTTTCGGTGCCAACAAGGGCGAATACGTCGTCCGGCCCAGCTTTCGCACAACCTCAACGCCACCCTCACTCTCGCTCATGGGCGCTATGCCGTGAGTCTCGAGGCACGCAATTTCACCGACGAACGTCTCTACGACAATTTCAGCCTGCAAAAGGCCGGACGCGCCTTCTATGCCAAAGTGCGCTTCAACCTCGGGCAATAAAACCGCCCTTGCAGACTCCCTCATCCATAAACTATTTTTCATTTTTCCTATGCAATTCACCTCTCTCACCAAGGCGCTGCTTCCCGCAGCCTCTGCTCGCCGCAACGCTCACGGCTGCGGTACCGACGAACCCAACAACACTCCCAACACCCCCGTGGTGGAACAGAAAGGCACCTTTGTGATTCCCCGCCGACGTCGCTGCTTCGGCAATGCCGCCTCGCACGTCCTCCTCACCACGGCCGATCTCTCTGCCGGCACCCTCAGTCCGCGCGACAACGGCCTGCTCTTCGACGGAGGCTTTGAGTACATCTTTCTTCCAAAACAAGTATCTCTGCACTTTGCAGTACAACCAAGCCAATGCCGGCACCACCCGCTTCACGTTCTGCGCAACGGCCAGCTCGAAAAGCGCGACAAGGGCTTCGAAGTGCGCCGCTTCACCACCTACGGCACGTGGGACGACGAACTCATGACCGTTTCGACGGGCGACTCTCCCAAGAATTTGCCGACAGCCACGGCTATCTGCCCAAGACCTTCCTCGTTTCCTATCTCAACATCCCCGCCGAGACCGAGCGCAACAACGATTCGAAGCTCCACAGTTCCGTTCTGAGAATTTCCTCGGCAACGGCGAGTTCGTCACCCTCTCCGGTTTGCTCCAACGTGAGGGCAAACTCTACTCGGCCGTCATTCCCATGGGCTTAAGTCAATACGGTTCGTCTGCCGACGGCGGAAAATACATCCGCTCGGGCTTTTGCCGATCTCGTGAAGACCGAGAACGGCGGTCGCCAAAGCAGTGCTTACAAGAAAGGCGAGCTCCAGTGGACCCAATATCCCGACGAATGCTGGCTTGCCATCTTCGACAACAACAATTTCGAAGGACGTAAGCTCATCAAGACCGACAAAATCAGCTACGCCTGCGGTCGTTTCAAGTCGCAGTACTTCCAAATGATCTGGAACGACGCCGATGGCGACCTCTATGTCTTCTCCCAGCTTTGCCAAGACGATGTCCGACAAACGTCAGCAGACAACGCTCCCGGCCGGCGTGGTGCGCGTGAAGAAGGGTGCCGCTGATTTCGACCCGAACTACTACTTCAACCTCGAAACCCTCACCGGCGGTCGCGCCTTCCAACGCACCTTCCCCGTAGGCGGCGACCAATTCCCTGTTCTACCTCTACGATAAGAGCTACGACAAGCTTTCAAACCAAGATCTGGCCAACCAACTCGGCGTGTTCAGCGCCAAGAGCGGCAAATTTGTTCCGTTTCGGTCTTCCCTCCGACGTTGTTTCGCTCGGCAACCGTCCTATGCCGAAAACGGATTCGCCTACGTGCGGTCAAGACCAAAACGGGCAATCCCGCCATCTACAAGATCAATCTTTCCACCGGTGTCGCCACCCGCGGCGTGGAAGTCGAAGCCACTCAGCTCAATGCGGTGGGTCGCCTCCTCCCGCTCTGATTTTTCGCACCACAGATTGTCCACCCTCATCGGCGAATCTTCGCCGCCTTTCCGCTTCGGCGCGCCATCACTTCGGTGATCGGTGCGCCTTCGCGGCATTTTGATCTCAAACCCTCCCGCACATGAAAAAAACATTCAAGCGTCTCCATCTCTGGCTCGCCTTTCCCTTCGGCCTCATCCTCTTCCCTGATCTGTTTCTCGGGAGCGATGATCGAGTTTGCCCGGGCGAATTTTTCAGAATGGGCCTACCACGATCGCTACGAAGCGCACGTCACGCGCCAGGGCGGCTGCCGCTGCCCGTACTCATGCAGCGCGTGCACCCCCACTTGGCTCCCGGCGTCACCGTCACGGGCGTAAGCATTCCCACCGACAGCACACGCAACTACGAGTTCAGCCTCTCTGCTCCTCCGCGCACCGAGTGGCTCGTCGATCCCTACACGGGACGCGTGGCCGGCGAGAAGGAACACCTCCCTTTCTTCGAGACCATGTTCAAGCTCCACCGCTGGTTGCTCGACTTTCCCCACGAAGGCGAAGGCATTTGGTGGGGGAAAGCTCATCGTGGTGTGAGCACCCTCATGTTCCTCTTTGTGCTCATCAGCGGCCCTCATCGCCTTTTGGCCCCGCACCACCCGCGGCCTGCGCAAACAGCTCACCATCCATCTGCGCCGCGGTCGGCATCGCCGCTGGTTCGACCTCCACACCATCGGCGGCGCCTACGCCTTTGTCCTCCTGCTGGCCATGGCTGCCACCGGTTTAACGTGGTCTTTCGACTGGTACAAAACCGGTTTCTACAAAGCCCTTGGGGCCGAACCGCCTCAGCGCAAGGGCGGTCACGGCGCCGGTGGCCATCACGGTCCGCAATCGGGTCGAGGTCAACACGGCCCCGGGCAGCGTGCCCCGCATCCTGCCGACGAGCAGTCCGCACCCCACCACGATGCGCGCACCCATGCCGCATGGCAAACCTCTGCCCGCCTTTTGCAGGCCAACATCCTCGATGCCGACGCGATCGAAGTGGGCGACGAAGGAGGCACCGTCTCGCTGGGCGAATGGGGCAACGTGCGGGCGGCCGACCACCACCTTCGATTCCACCGCTCCCACATCACTGACGCCAAACTCTATGCCAATGCCGACCGCGGTCAGCTGTCCGCGGTTGGATCTATTCCGTGCACACGGGGCGTTGGGGCGGATGGCCCATGCGCGTCATCAGTTCCTCGCCGCGCTCTTCGGAGCTTCACTTCGCCTCTCGGCTAGTACCTCTGGTGGAAAGCGCACCCGCAAGCGCAAAGCCCGCAAGTAACGACGAAAAATTTCCATTTTCTACTGCAAACCTCCCCGATTTTGAAAAAAGTCGGGGAGTTTTTTTTTACCATCTGGGCAGAGGCGAAATCTGCCCCCATTGCTTCCACACCTAAATGCCATCTATAAAGACAGAACCGGGAAGACCAATACGACAAACGACCCTACCTAACAATCCCAATAGACATATTCCGAAAAAGAATCTGCGACGCATCGTTTCCCTCCTTCCACGCGATGTGCAGCTCCACCGCCCCGACTATCGCGCAGGCGACACCTTTGCTCAACTTTCCCATCGAAGTCTTGGGCGACACCCTCCAGCCGCAACGCGCCGCCGACCTAAAATTCAATGCAACGTTCGAGCGGCTCTACCATCGCACCATTGGTGTGGCGCCCCACGTGTGCGGCGTGCGCAAAATCATCGTGCAGGGCACTGCACGCTTCGCAACCGCCCGTAGATCTCACCCAACAAGCCCAAGTGATCATCCCGTCTTACGCCTACGGAGGGCAAATGTCGTTCATGCGTCTCAACGGACAAGCGGCAGACTACCACTATACCATCGCGGGCGTGCAAGCACACTGCACGTCTGGCGCGTGGAAACCCGAAGAAGCGAGGACGTGGGGCATCTTCCCCGCGCTTTTGCGCTCCTCGTCCCGATGCGAGCGCTGAAACACAGCACCGGCCTTCGCCTCAGCCTACAGCTGGTCAACGGTGTCGAGCTGGAAAAAGAAACCGCCGTCGCGATCTATCCCCTGACGCCCGGGCAACAACACGGCGACACACGCCAACAAAAGGTTGGACTCCGTGAGTCCAACCTTTATTTCACCCGTCGCCACCACAGCGGGCGAGTGCAGCCGACGGTTTGCGCGGCGTCGGCAAAAAGACGCCCACCTGCGGCGAACACAACGATCGCACACATCAAAAACGGCGTTCCACCGCAGGTCGGGCGTGTGGGATTAGCCTCAGCGGGCGGTGAGGCGGAACACCGGCTGGTGCCCTCGTCGGCCCGGAGCACTGGAGCCCCACCTTCATCAGATAGTCGCCCGAAAGCGTGTGTTCAGTCCGCGCGTCCCGCTGCGTAGAGTTGATTTCTTCCACCAAGTACTGCTGATCGGGGTCGAGCCCCTGCAAACGCACGGGACGAAGGTTCTCGGCATAACGGGGTGGAGATTGTAAGTGAAGAGCACCGCCGGTTACGCGCTTTGTCCACCACATTCACGGCTGCATGCTGACTTTCATAGGGCGAAAGCAAACGATAAACGTCGCCGTCGAAGATCACGGGCTTGAGTTCCCGATAGCGGGCCACGGCTTCGCGACAAAAACGCCAATCGGCTTCTGCTGAGTTGCGAGAGATCCATGTCGAAACCAAGCTTTCCCATGCTGGCCACATCGATGCGAAATTTGAGATCGGTCTTCTTGTTCCAATCTGTCACGTGAGAAGCCATGGCCTTGAGGGGGAAGAATTTCGACAAGCTCCACTGAATGTAGATGCGCTCGTAGGGATCGGTGTCGTCAGAGCACCAAAATTCGGTGAAATAGCGCAGCGCTTCGTAGTCGCAGCGGGCCCCGCCGCCGGAACACAGCATCATGGGCACTACGAGGATACTTTTTTGCGATGCGTTGCAGCACCTTATACAAACCACGCACGTAGTCGACATACAAATTGCTCTGGCGCTCGCCGAGCGAAGGCGAATAGACGTTGCGATCGGGCTGTTGCAGTCCCATTTGAAGTAAGCCATCCGGATGGTGGGTGAGAATGGAATCAACCACGCCAAAAACATGGTCTTGCACGGCGGGATTGGCCAAATCGAGCACCAATTGGTGACGATAATAATAGGTTTCGCGGTTGGGTTGCCGAATGACCCAATCGGGATGACGCTCAAATAGTTCGCTCTTCGGATTGATCATTTCGGTTCGATCCAGATACGAATTTCACGCCCGCTTTTTGGCGTCGCGCGTGAGTCCGGCGATGCCCTCAGGCAGCTTTTGGCGATTCACCGCCCAATCTCCCAAACCGGCCCGGTCGTCATTGCGCGGATACTTGTTGGCGAACCATCCGTCGTCGAGCAAAAAGAGATCCACCCCGAGTTGTTTGGCCTCTCGCATGAGGGTGGCGAGTTTTTTTCCGTTGAAATCAAAGCCGGTGTTCTCCCCAATTGTTGAGCAACGTGAGGCGATCGCCCATGCCGTCCTTGAGTTGATAGCGGCGCGCCCAGTCTTGCAAATGACAGAGGCCGTTCCCACTCCGCTACGGCTGAGCGAAAAGATGAATTGCGGAGTGACAAAAACACTATCCGGTGCCAACGTAGGCCGATGCGTAGGGATTGATGCCGGGCAGGAGACGCAGCACGCCGGTGTTGTCTATCTCGAACGTACAACGGAAGTTTCCGGTCCAAGCCATGGTGCCGAGCAAGACCCGGCCCTCGTTTTCGCGCGGTTCGGCGTCGAATCCCAATTCAAAGAAGGCTGCGACTGCATGGCTGCCCGCGTTCCGAGATGGGTGTCGATCACTTTCTTTCCAAACTGCAATTGTTGTGTGGCCGGCTGGGCTTCTTTTGCCCAGTCGCCGTGATAGTTAGTGAGAAAGTAGCGCGCGGCGTCAAAATAGAGCATGGCGCTTCCCATACGGTTGAGGACAATGGGCTGCGACTCGGTGTGTGTGATCTCACTCCAGGCTTTGATGACATTCTCCTTGGGGTAGGCTGCATAGTGCAAGACGACTTGCAACGGATATCTGTCGTCGCGAAGCGTAATGAGGGTCTCCGTTCCGCCATCAATGGGCTGTTGCCGATGATTTTGGTAAAAAAGATAGGTCGTTTTGTTGCCATCTGCGTGCGTAACGCCGAGCGCCGGTTCGAAAAAGTCCTCTGTTCCTCCCGCAGCGTAGGCTTCGAAACCGCGCACGGGGTAACTTCCGTCAGAACCGGTTCGCACTTGCCAATTCAGCCTGCGGGCATCTTCAAAATGACGCAGTTTTTCGCCGAGATACACCTGATAAAGACGGCCGGCAGGGCTAATTTTCAGCACCAGATCCGTTTCGTCGGTCGAGATGCAGATGAGAGAATCGGCCGGGGCGGCTCGTTGCGTCATCCATCCGCAACAGAGCAATAATAGGAGGAGAAGTTTTTTCATTGAACGGGGATTAAATCGCGTCTTGGTCGGAGACACTTGAAAAAACACGGGAGAAAAGCAAAAAGACACAGCGTGCCGACAAGGACACGCTGTGTCTCGGTAAGGAAAACGCTTATTGGACCGTCGTGTCCACGGTGGGTTGAAGCGGATAGATGCGTGCGTTGCTCACCTTGGCCGCTCCTTTCTGCGAATAGAACTGCACCGAAGTGTAAGGTGCGGTGGGGAACACCAGATTGGTCATGGCAATGCGACCGCCGTCGACAAATATTTCCACAGAACACTTATCTACGAAGACATCTATGATAAGTTTTGCCTTCGCAGAGGTTGAGCGGCGCCCAGGTGCCGAGTGCGAAGTCGTTGACGTAGTTTACGGAGTTGCTCTTGCGGAAGGTTTCGCCTTTGCCGCGGTGTTCGTGCGCGTCGTAGTTGGTTTCTATCTCATGGGGCTGAGATCTCTCGCCAAAGGCCACAAGTCCGCTCTTCGTACGGTCCATTACGAAACGATTGTTGCGGGCATCGATGTAAATGTCCACCTTTTCGCCCTTGGCATTGTAGAGTGTGAAACCGCTCTTGGCACTTTTTCCGGGCGTGATGTCGAATTCGAGCTCAAAAGCGTCTTTCGTCGGCGCCAACACGTCGCGCAAGTCGTGTTTCTGGCGATGTTGAACTCGCCGAGGGGAATCGCGGTCTTGCGCAAGGCACGTACTTCGGGCGCGACGTCGGCCGCTACATAAAAGTCTCCGTCGTGGCGATAAAGACTGAGCTCGCGCGGCAAACCGTTGGCACCTCTGTACTGCTGGATGGGCGTTACATTGGCATATTGCCAATTGCTCATCCAAGGCAAGGCGATCACGCGCTGACCGGTGTTGGAGAAAGTGACCGTGGCATAGTGATCTTTGCCGAAATCGAGCCATTTCACCTTCGAAGGCGGAGTGTCGCACTTGAATTCCTTGCCATCAAACTCACTGACGAAGTATTCTGCTGGCACTTCCCCAAACAAACAGCCGGGATTGATGCTGACGATCGCGACATACTTCGTTTTTCCGTCGACAGTGAGGGGGAAAAAGTCAGGACACTCGAATTGGTTGGGCTGCGCTCCGTAGCCACGGCCGAACGCACTGACGTAATCCCATTTTTTCAGGTCGGAAGAACGGTAAAAGCGCATCTCTTTGTCGGCCGACACGATCATGTACCATGCTTTCGCGGGTTCGTACCAGAAAACTTTGGGGTCGCGGAAATCTTTCAGGCCGTCAAACGGACGAAGAATGGGATTTCCTTCATATTTCGTGAAGGTACGCCCGTTGTCCGTGCTGTAAGCCATGCATTGCAGCTGCCCGTTCTTGTCGCTCGCGGAAGTATAGAAAGCCACAATCGCATTTTGACCATAGCCCGCGCTGTTGTTGAAGTCGATGACCGAGCTGCCGGAGAAAATGTGGCCGAGCGTGTCGCGCGCAAGGGCGGGATCCAATTCTGTCCAGTGGAAAAGGTCCTTACTCACCGCGTGTCCCCAGTGCATGTTCCCCCATTTCGATCCATACGGGTTGTATTGATAATAAAGATGGTACTCTCCGTCTTTATACACCATGCCGTTGGCGTCGTTCATCCAACCGTAAGAAGGCGTATGGTGATAAAGTGGACGATAATAGTCGGTATTTTGGGCATTCCACTCGTCGACAAGCTTCAAGTTGCGGAACGCGATGGCCTGCGGCGAGACGTCTGTGAAGCGCACCACAGCTTTTTCGCCTTCGGGCAGACGAAGCGGCACATAATAGTTGGTGGAGAGCTGCGCCAAGCGGACATCCATCCACGTGTCGGTGGGTTTTCCGGTGTCCAAGAGCATTTTGGCTTCACCTCGCTCTTCTTCGATCGGAAGGAGTAGATATTTCTTGGGATGCTCGATGGTTACGACCACCGTGTCCGCATGTTGCGAGACATCGATGTGCTGTGCGAGTGCGACAGCGGGCGCGATGCCGGCACAAAGCGCGAGCAATGCACTGACGAATTGCTTGTTCATGGCTATAATAATGAATTGATGTTTTGAAATGATGCGGGCAGCGCGTTGCGTCCCCGCGCTTTTTCGCGTCAACGCCCCTTGTTTGCAACGCAAGGGGCGTTGCTGCGCGTTTAGAGTCGGATCGATGCCGTGAATTCCACGGTGAGCGGACGGAGATAGCTGCCTGTCATGAGCGTATTCTTGTATTGTGCGGCCTCAGCCTTGGTGACTAATTCCGCACCGGCAATACTTCCTTTCGCACCGGTCTGGTTTAGGAAGTTCACCACGGTACATCCCAGCGCAAGGCGGGGGTTGACCTGCCAATTGACGCCGCCGAAACTTTCCCAATAGCCGTTGAAGTAATAAGCTTCATTGATGTTGGCGTAGCGTTTGCCCTGATAACGGAAGCTGGCCCAGACTTTCAAATCGGGCGTGACCATGTAAGCCGGATCCAGTTCGACAATATATTGCGGAATCTCCGCTACAATGTTGCCCGTTGCGTTGATTTGGCCCACATAGCCGTCGGAAAACTTGATCGACGTCTCATATTTCTTATAAGTGGGGCGCTGGTAAGTGAAAAGCGCGTGGAAGGTGAAGCCCTTTGCAGGAGTGGCCACAACATCGGTGGTCCAACCCACGGTTTGAATGTCGTAAGTGAGCGGCGCCGCCATGATTTCGCTACCGTGCTGGAGGTTGAGCGTCGAATTGTTGTTGGTTTCGAAATGTAGGACACCAACGAAGTGAGACTCAACCAGTCGTTGTTGTAGTAAACTCCGGCGCGACCGAGGGGCACCACGACCTTTCCGGTGTTGGGCTGGGTGGCCGGCGCGAAATTCTCGAAGCGGGGGCGCTGCACGATGTAAGTAAAGTCGCCGGTAAGGCCGAAATGCGGATTGACTTTGTAGGTGGCAGCAGCCGTGAAATCGTAGTTGAACCAATTGTAGTCCAGGTGGGTCGGCGCAATCTTGGTGCCATCGGCCGCAATGGCGCCGAGATGATAGTCGGCAAAGCGGCCCACGTAGTCACCGGCAGCGTTGGCACGGCAAATTCTCGCCGTTGAGGCTCTGCCACTCGAGGCGCGCTCCGTAATAGAGGTTGAGTTGCGAGGTCACATCCCAATCGTGCGTGGCATAAAGCGCCAATTTGTTTTCGTGCCCCTTGTAGTATTCGGAGGCATTCTTGTTGTAATCGTAGAAATACGTGCTGCGCTTGTTCCGATCGAAGAGACGTAAGGCATAACTTCCGTCCTCGGGCACGCTCTGATCGTACATGGTTGTGTTGGAAGCATAGTCCACTTTGTAGAACCACTCGTTCAAACCAACGCGCACCACCGAATTAGCGAACTGCTTTGCGAGCTCTGTCGTGGTGAGCCACTCGTCAATGTTGCCGGCATTGAGGCACGACATGCGCGTTTGCACGTAGCGTCCGCCGTAAGCCTGCATCGCTACCGTCCACGCCCCGCTGTGCATAGTCGTAAAGTGCGTTGCCCGCCGCGTCTTTCGCCTGGGCTTCGAGCAGCGACATGGGAGTCTGATAGACCATAGCTCCGCGCGCATGATCATAGCGCGTGGAGAATTTCCACGTCAGTCCGTTGTCCCACTTGTATTGATTGGTGAGCAGAAATTCGTTCGAGTAGTTTTTGGCCGCATCGTAGAAAGACGTCTGGCGCAATTCGCCCGTTCTCATGTCGCGATAGGTCATATCGGCGTCAACAGGGGAGATAGGAGGTGGTGCCCAAGCGGAATTTACCGAATTCCTTCACGCTGCCGTCGCCAACATAGATGAAGGGAGCCGATTGTGTCGCGAAACTGTAGACGGGATGGCTTTTCGAATAGCGATACATCGCCGTGAGTTCACCGCGATTGCCATCATAGCGTTTAGTGATCGCCGCTTTGTAGATTTGCGTGCGGTCTTGATTGCGACTCGACTTGATATCGAAGGTGCCTGGATCGAAGTCTTGGTACATGTTAGCGCTGTAATACCAGCCTTTGCCCATTCCTCCGTTGAGATTGAGCGAATACTCGTTCAGTCCAAAGTGATTGGCTTTTGTAATCGAGCCTTCCGTGAAATCCTTCTTGGCCGAGCTGGGTGAAAGAGTTGACGGCGTAACCGATGTTGCCCGTGGTAATGGCCGTTTCTGAGATCTTCAGCAAACCAACATGCGAAAGGCTGGCGTCGGAACGCCAATTGGCGTTGACGCTGTGCGGGTTGGTCGCGTAGGTGACGGGGAGTCCATTCTCAAGCACGTTGACATCGGCCGAGGGCAAGCCGATTTGGATTTCGCGCGGGCCGTTGGCGCTGGCCGCATTGAGCATCACGTTGCGATTCTTCTCTTCTTTCTGCGATGACTTGGCATCCTGTGCATGCACGATGGAGGCAAAGAGAGCCAAAGCGAGCACTGCGCTGAGGCGAGCGGCGAGGAAAGTAGTCTTCTTCATGAGGTGTGATTGCTTGAATGGGAACTTGCGGGTTTTGATGCCGCAAATATAAGTCCGCTTTGCAAATCGCTTGTGATTTCGCCGCCCAAGCACGTGCAAAAATCGTTCATGTAACATTTTTGCAACAGAATGAACGAATCGGACACGCGCTCGATTTGGAGCCCCTCTCTCGCACAAATCGCGTGCTCCGGGAAAATAGTGTAAACAAACAGCGGCATCCGCCAAAGGAACGCCGCCATCTGTCTATCCGACGAAGTGATTATTTCGACAAAACGCGATCGCCCAGCATCTTCGCAAAAGCCATTTCCAACTGATTGATGTCGACAAGTCGTTGCATCAATTCGTTGAGTTGATCGGGATGCTGCATCAAATCGGGATTTCTCAGCGCGATGAGGATCTCTTCTTTCTGCACTTGCAAGATGGCATGCTTGTAATCGTTGATCACACGCGGCACAATTTCGTCGAGCCGCTTCTGTTCGGGCACGTATTGCTGCTGTTGCATGGTCGACAACTCGTAGCGTTCGCCGGTCAATGCGTCGGCAATGCGCCCAATCTCGGGGTTGCTGTGCGCCAGAAAGTAATCACGCGCGCAAAACCCGGTCGGTCGGCCTGTGCCGCAGCCTCTTCCAGCATTTCCTGGTAGTGAGGTGTGCTCAATCGCAGTTCGTCGGCCATCAACTCCTCATAAACATGCCGGTGCCACCAGGGGGCTGTCCACCCGCGTCTCCTGTTCGGTGGGCGTGGTGGCCGACCCGAATCTTCGTTCCACGGGCTCGGGGGACAATAACGGGCATTCGCCAGCGCAACACCAATTCCAAGAGTTCCCGCTCACAGGCCTCAAAATGTTGCTGCATCTTTCCCCACGCCGCTGAGGGGCATCGGCAGCGGGCGGGTGGTCGGCGCGAAACCGCACTGCCGCCTGCGGCAAGGGCTTCGATCGATCTCCTCCCCTGACGCGGCCCTCACCGCCTCCGCCTTGGCCACCGGAACTTGCGGCGTTGGACGGCAAAACGGGGAGTTTTCGCCATTTGTCGGGAGATTTTGTTCAGAAACGGGGGAGTTTTGAGCCGCAGCTTCCACGTTGGCTCGGCGCCGCTCCGCTTCATTGCGCGCTTCAGTCCGCATCTTTCGGATTTCCGTCCCGACTTCGCTCACGATCACCGCTTCGTCCATGCCCAGACGCCCCGCCAACTCGTGCACATACACCTGTCTCATCGATGTCGCTGGGGATGACGGCGATGCTTCTCACGATGTCGCGAATCACTTCGGCGCGCTTCATGGGATCGCCCGCCGCGCCCTGCATGAGCAGGTCGGTTTTGAAACGCATGAAGTCCGTTTGATGCGTCTCGATGTAAGTCTTGAATTCTTCGGCGGTGTGCGACTGTGCGAAACTATCGGGGTCCTCACCTTCGGGAAGCAGGAGGACCTTGATGTTGAGTCCCTCGGAAAGGAGCATGTCGATGCCGCGCAGTGAGGCGTGAATCCCCGCGGCGTCGCCGTCATACAGCACGGTGACGTTTTCCGTGAACCGGTGAATGAGTCGCACTTGCTCTTTTGTGAGCGATGTCCCGCTGGAAGCCACCACATTCTCGATGCCGCTCTGGTGCATCGAGATGACATCGAGGTAACCTTCCACCAAGAAACAACATTCTTGCTTGACAATGGCCTGCTTGGCCAGGTACAAGCCGTAGAGTTCTCGCTTCTGGAGTAGATTTCCGACTCGGGGGAGTTCACATATTTCCCCGGACATTTTTGTTCTGCTCGGTGTTCAGCACGCGCCCGCCGAAGGCAACGACGCGCCCCGAGACACTATGCACCGGAAAAATGACGCGGCCGTGATAGCGATCCAGGAGTTTGCCGTCGTCCGTGCGGTAGCACAGGCCGGTGCTTTCCAGGTATTTTTCCTCAAAGCCCTTTTTCTTGGCCGCATGTGCCAGTGCATCGCGCTGTTCGAGCGCATAGCCCAGCTGAAATTTTCGTATGATGTCGTCGCGCAGGCCGCGGCGTCGGAAATAGCTCATGCCCACCGCCACGCCGTCGACGTTGTTGTGGAGGTCTCCGCGAAGTAATCGCGGGCCCACTCGTTGACCACAAACATGGCTTCGCGGGCAGAAGCCGTGGCACGTTCCGCGTCACTGAGTTCTTTGTCGCGCACTTCGATGCCATAGCGCCGCCCGAGCCACTTGATGGCTTCGGGAAAGGTGAGTTGCTCGTGCAGCATGACGAACTTAACCACGTTGCCGCCGTTGCCGCAACTGAAACATTTGCACAGCTGCTTCGAGGGCGACACCATGAACGAAGGCGTCTTCTCATCGTGGAAGGGGCAGAGGCCTTTGAAGTTGGCTCCCGACCTCCGAAGGGTGACAAAATCGCCCACCACATCCACAATATCTGCCGCCGCTAAAACGCGATCTACAGTAGAACGATCAATCATATAATTACAAAACAATGAATATCTGAGCGAATTTACATCTTTTTCGGGCACGTTGCAAGAAGGACGCAGCCAAAAGTCGTATCTTCGCAAACAAAAAGATACTTATATATGCATCGTACGGTTGTTTCCCTTTCTTTGCCTCGTGTCGTGGGTCCTAGAGGCGTTGCGCAGTCGGATGCCTATCGACAATACATTGAAACGTATGAGGTCATGGCCATAGATCAGATGCAGCGCTACCGCATCCCGGCCAGCATTACTTTGGCGCAAGGACTGCTCGAAAGCAATGCAGGCCGTTCTACGCTTCGCTGTGATGGCCAATAACCATTTCGGCATCAAGACCGGCGGACTATGGTCGGGGCCTTACATCCTGCGCAGCGACGATGCGCCGAACGAACAATTCCGCAAATACAATTCAGCAGCCGATAGCTACGAGGACCACTCGCGGTTTCTCCTCGACGCGCGGACGCTACTTCCTCTTTTCTCTCCAACCGACCGACTATTCCGGCTGGGCTTCGGGACTGAAAGCCGCGGGCTATGCCACCAATCCGCGCTATGCGGAGATGCTCATCAGCGTGATCGAGCGCTATGATCTGTCGAAATACGACCGCATGCGCTTGGTTTATCAATCATGCCGACCAACCGCAAGACGTCGGCGGCATAGAACGTCCCGTACACTTGTGCAATGACGTGGTTTATGTCGTGGCGACTCGCGGCGACAGCTTCGCAACCATTGCGGCCGACACGGGCATCAGCGAATCGAAACTGCGGAAATATAACGAGGTGGGCAAGGAATACATGCTGGCCGAAGGGGACATTGTGTACCTTGCCGAGAAGAAAAAGCACGTGGCTGAGGCATTGCGCATGACGTTGCACACGGTGCAACCGGGAGAGTCCATGTATTCCATCGCGCAACACTATGGAATCCAATTGAAATACCTCTACAAATGGAATCTCTTCCCCAAAGACTATGAACTTGCTGTGGGCGATCGGCTCGTATTGAAGTGATACTCACAACTTTCGCCATTGCGAGAGCGCGAAACACAATTGTTCGACTTCATACAAACCAATCACCGCGTCTTTTTCCACAGAGGGCAACTTCATTCGAGTTGCCCTTTTTCTATAGCCCCGCATTCCATGTCGCCCATGAACCTGAATCCTTCCACATCGCACAGTTTGTAGGTGGCTTCCTTCGCGCACCACGCGGCCAACACTTCGGCCGGCGTGGACAAACGCTGCAATTCTTCGGCGGAAAGGAAACGTTCGCGCACACGCCATGCCTTCTTTGCATCGCCTTCCAGGTCAATGCCCACCCGATGTCCGCGGGGAGAAAGCCACTGCGACCAAGTTGGCGCGTGCGTGACGCTGATTTCTGCCGGTGCTTCCACCCCGTCGAGAAAAGGAAAGGACGACCGTGGCGTGATAGGCTACTTTCGCCGATGCCCCGACGTTTCGGTGCACCAAACAGCGGGCCGCCACCATTCGCAGCGACGTTTCTCGGAACCGATGCGCGAAAATCGCTCGGCATAGGGCGACACATCGGTCAGGCTACGCAACAACGTCCACATTTCCTCGGACGACTCGTCGAGTCTCCAAAACGAAATGTGGACGTTGTCCAAAACTAAGGTTCGTAAGTAGGGCATGAATTGCGATTAAAAAGGCGCTGCTTCGGGCTTCGCTGCGGACGGTGCGCTCGCACTTGGGGGCGTGGACTGTTGCGGCCCGGCACTCGGCTGGTTTTGCTGCGGACGGGGCGAGAGCATCTCCATGCTGCTGACCCACACTTCCGTGACATAACGCGTCACTCCCTGTCGGTCGGTGTAATTGCGGGTGCGCAATTCGCCTTCCACGTAGAGTTTGTCGCCTTTGCGCACGTATTTCTCGACCACCTCGGCGAGTCTGCGCCAAAACAAGAGGTTGTGCCACTCGGCGCGCTCGGGCACCTGCGTGCCGTTGGGCAGCGTGTAACCGGGAGTGGAGGTGGCCAGCGAAACCTTGGCCGTGCAAACTCCGTTGTCGACGTAACGCACCTCCGGATCTTTGCCGACATTGCCAATCAGCATCACTTTATTCATAGATCAAAGACGTTTAGGTTGCCATATTATCCGCCGTTCGACTCACACTGCGGGACTTCAACGAATGCGATCGGCCGAACGCAACAATTTGCGGTCGCGATTCACACCACGGAAAGCCAAAATCGAGAGAACGAAGGCCACAGCGGGGAAAAGAATGGCCAGTCCGGGATTGAAAGCTCCATTGGGCAAATCGGTCGACAGCGAGAACCACTGCCAAAGCAGCACGGCGTAGTAGCCCACCATGAGCAATTGCGAGCAAACGATGAGGCTCATTTGGCGCGCCTGCCTTTTGAAAGAGAAAAGGGCCCAGATGTCTCAAGATCAATGCGCCGCCGACGGACACCACCAGCAAGAAAGCAAACCAAAGCGGCGAGCTGAAATTCGTATCGTTGGTGTCTACGCCGAAAGGACTGAAATTATAATAGAGATTGCCGTCTGTTGCCGTCCAACTCCACACGGGTAAGAAGAAGACAAGCGCCAAGAGCACGATGGTGAGCAGCAGATAGAGGCTCTGAATACGTTGAATCATAACAGAAATCGGTTAAGGAATAAACAACAAAGGCCTCCAAGGGTCGCAAGACTCTCGGAGACCCGTGCCAAAAATTGGTTTGTCTCGAGGTTCAATCTTCGTTGAGTTGCTGATCACGCTCCTTCAACGGGTTACGGAAGTAGACATTGCCGCGCAAAAACTCGTCGGCTGCGATGAGCGTCGGCTTGGGCAAGCGCTCGTAGTAGCGAGAAATTTCAATCTGTTCGCGGTTCTCAAAGGTTTCTTCGAGGTTTTCAGTGCTCGACGCGAATTCCTTCAATTTGCGACTCAGATCTTCTTTCATCTTCGCACCGATTTGGTTGGCTCGTTTGCTCATAATGACAATACTCTCATAGATATTGCCTGTCGGCTCTGCGAAGTCCATCAGATTGTGCGTCACCGTATTGGTGGGCGCCTTAGACTTTTGTAATCCATCGTTATAGTGCAATTTATTGTTCTGAAGAGGTGTGGGTAGAATCGGCTGCCGCGGGCTGTTCCTCCTTGGGGAGGCCGAGCTGTGCGCGAGCTTCTCGCCAAAGCGCATTGGCTTTCGGGATGAACTTGGATTCCGGGAACTCATTGACGAAGCCATAATACTCGTCAATGGCCGCTTGATAGCGTTCGGCCTTGCGACTTTCGACGCTCTGTTTGGCCAAATCAAATTTCGATCGGAGGATCAAAATGGCGAAGTCCTCTTTTCGCGGAGAATAAGGATAGTCGTTGATGGCATTCTGCGCGGTGACGATGCAAGCTTGGTAATTGCTGCCACCATTGGTGCAATTGCCGAAATACGTGCCCAGATCATAATAGAGTTTGGCCGCTGCGTATTCTTTTTCGATCAGCTTATCTTGCAGTTCGAAGATGCGTTTTCATGGCCTCCTTGGCGTAGCTCGACTTCGGATAGGCGTCGGCCAGCTCTTTGAACTCAGTGATCGCCTTATAAGTATCCGTTTGATCCAAACGGGGCTCAGGCGTATTTTCATAGAGCGAAAGCCCACTCATGTATCTCGCCGCCAAGGCATAGGTGCCTTTGGGATAGGTCTGATAATACTTTTTGAAATAACCCGCCGCTGCGTCGTACGCCTTATCTTTATAGGAAGACATGCCCAAAAGGAAGAGGGCTTCTTCTGCCCGGTCGGTGCCTTTCGCGCCGGCAATCAGGTCCATGAACAGCGTGGAGGCTTGTCCGTAATGGCCGTCGAAGTAATATTGTTTGGCCGCTTCGTAGCGTACATTATAGTCCGTGGATTTGAGCACGTTCTCATAGTCAGAACATGCCACAAAGGCGAACGACGCCACGAGGAGAAGGAGGAGAGATTTCTTCATGAGGCACAGATTAGGTCGCAAAGATAGTCACTAATTGCCGTTTGGCCAAAATTTTCGCGATGCGGCACTACAAAAACAGAGGGTCATCGGTTCTTTTATGTTTTATTATAGCGCCCAAAACGACTCTTATCGGCTCGCTCGTCGGGAAAAACTTGGCCAATTCTCAAAAAGTCCGTACTTTTGCCGCGCTGTCACGAGTTGGCAGCACGAAACTAACTCTATTTAGCAACAGGGGACGTGTCCCCACAAAAATCACCACACAATGGCAACTCGTATTCGTTTGCAGCGTCATGGTCGCAAGGGCTATGCTTTCTACAGCATCGTAATTGCTGACGTTCGCGCCCCCCGCGACGGTAAGTTCACCGAAAAGCTCGGCACTTACAACCCCAACACCAACCCTGCAACTGTCGACCTCAACTTCGATCGTGCCCTCTACTGGGTAGAATGCGGCGCACAGCCCACCGACACCGTTCGCAACATCCTCTCTGACGAGGGCGTTATGCTCATGAAGCACCTCCGTTGCGGCGTGAAGAAGGGAGCTTTTGACGAAGCTACCGCAGAAGCCAAGTTCAACGCTTGAAACAGGAGAAGGAAGGCAAGACTGCCAAGCTCACCGCAAACTCGCCGAAGACAAACAGAAGGCGCTCGCCGCTCGCCTCGAGGCAGAAAAGGCAACCAACGCCAAGATCGCCGAAAGAAAGGTAGCCGAGAAGAAGGCCGCCGCTGCCCAAGCTGCTGCCGAGGCTGAGGCCGCTGCACAGGCAGAAGCTGCAGCAGAAGAAGCTCCCGCTGCCGAAGAGGCTACGGAAGCTCCCGCAGAAGCATAAACCCTCTGCACACGAGTCTGAATCAACCACGCCGTGTCCCGTCTGACGGGGCGCGGCGTTTTCGTCCTCGCACCACCGGAGCGCGACGGGGTACTTCTTGTCGGTTCTTCCCGAGAAGCGGATCCCGCGCGCCCGAAAAAGACAGCAGCCCGCGCGCCTCGATGAAAAGTCCGCGAGGAAAGCGAGAAAAGCGGGGAAATGAAAGAAAAAAACAGGGCGTTTTTCCGCCGTTTGCTCCCCACCTTGTCGTTCTTCGACAGGCACTAAATTCTCGTTTATGGAGTAAAAGGTAGAAAGAGAAAAGACGATTCGCCGTTTTTGTAATTTCGCAGCATGACAAGGAGGCATTTCCGCCTCCGTCTCCTCAATCTCAGCCCATCGCTATGGTCAAATCACATAAACAGAATTGGATTGTCCCGCAGGACAGACTCCCACCGACTTCGACCGCCGCATCCTCGAATTTCAGGACAAAGGTTTCGTCGTGCCGACCAATTCGCTCATCAAAACCGCCGAAGACATCGAAGGGATTCGGCGTGCCGGTGTCATCAACACCGGCGTTCTCGACATGGTAGCCTCCGAAATCAAGGAAGGCATGAGCACCGAAGCCATCGATCGCCTCGTGGCCGAATACACGGCCGACCACGGTGCCATCTGCGCCCCCTATGGTTACGAAGGCTTCCCGAAACACTGCTGCACCAGCATCAACGAAGTCGTGTGCCACGGCATACCTTCGGAAGAAGAACTCCTCTTTGACGGCGACATCATCAATGTCGACGTAACGACCATCAAGGACGGCTATTACGCCGACGCATCGCGCATGTTTTTTGATCGGTGACGTCGATCCTCAATTGCGTCGCCTTGTCGAATGCACCAAAGAGTGTCTCGAAATCGGCATGAAAGCTGCACAACCCTGGCATTTTGTCGGAGAAATCGGCAAAGCCATCGGCAAATACGCCCACGAAAACGGCTACACGGTCGTTCGCGAACTCGCCGGCCACGGTGTCGGCAACGGTTTCCACGAAGAACCCATCGTAGACCACTACGACACGCGTCACAAAGGCATGCTGCTCGTGCCCGGCATGGTGTTCACCATCGAACCCATGATCAATCTCGGCGCCCGCGACGTGTTCATCGACGAAGAAGACGGATGGACCTGGGTGACCGAAGACGAACTACCCTCCGCACAATGGGAACACACCCTGCTGATGACCGAGCACGGCGTGGAAGTGCTCACTCACTAACCCACTCCACACACCGATCGACATGACAGAAAAGAAAAACTCCATCCTTCTCGCCATCGAATCGAGCTGCGACGACACTTCTGCGGCTGTGATGCGCGACGGAGTCCTCCTCAGCAACGTCACAGCTTCGCAAGCAGTGCACGAACAATATGGCGGCGTGGTGCCCGAATTGGCCAGCCGCGCCCACCAGCAAAACATTGTACCCGTGGTGGATGCTGCCCTGAAGCAAGCGGGCGTAAACAAGGAGGAACTCACCGCCATCGCCGTCACCCTCGGCCCGGGGTTGATGGGTAGTCTGCTCGTGGGCGTGAGCTTTGCCAAGGGCATGGCCGCGGCACTTGGCATCCCCCTCGTCGAAGTGAACCACCTGCACGGACATATTCTCGCCCACTTCATCCATACTGCCGACGAAGTGCACGACGATCCCCCCTACCCCTTCCTCTGCCTACTAGTGAGCGGGGGCATTCCACAAATCGTGCGCGTCAATGCGCACAACGATTTCGAGATTCTCGGTCAGACCATCGACGACGCAGCCGGCGAAGCCATCGACAAGTGCTCGAAAGTGATGGGACTGGGCTATCCCGGCGGCCCCATCATCGACCGCCTCGCCCGTCAAGGCAACCCCAAGGCCTTTACCTTCGCTAAGCCCCACATTGGCGGACTCGACTATAGCTTCTCCCGGCCTAAAAACCTCTTTTTCTATTTTCTCCGCGACAAGATGGCCGAGAATCCCCAATTCATCGAGGAAAACAAAAACGACCTGGCGGCTTCGCTCGAAGCAACTGTCGTGGACATCCCTCATGAAAAAACTCGTCGAAGCTTCAAAAGCCACCGGTATTCGCCACGTTGCACTGGCCGGCGGCGTAAGTGCCAACACAGCCCTGCGCAACGCTTTCAAAGCGATGGAAGAAAAGGGAATCTGGAAGATCTATATCCCGAAATTCTCCTACACCACCGACAATGCGGCCATGATTGCCATGTGCGGCCACTACAAATATCTGGACGGCGAGTTTTGCCCACTCAGCAAACCCGCCTTCTCGCGCACTGTGCTTTAACCGCTATCACGCATCACCCAACAAAACATCATATAATCCCCAGACCATGGACTTAGACCCTCAAAGTAGTCAGCAAGGAAATCAACGAAATCCTTTGGCGTAACCACAAAACGCTCTCCACTGCTGAGAGTTGCACCTCCGGCCGCGTGGCCAGTGTGATCACCGCCGTCCCCGGTGCATCGCAATACTTCAAGGGTGGCGTGGTTTCCTACGCCAATGAAGTGAAGATCAACCTGCTCGGCGTCGACGCTCAAGTCATCGAAGAACAAACTCCCGTGTGCGAGGAAGTGGCTCGCCAAATGGTGAAAGGCGCCTTGCGCGTGTTCAACACCGACTACGCCGTTTCGGTGACCGGATTCGCCGCCCCGGAGGCGTGGAGAACGGCAAAAACGGCGTGCTCGTCGGCACCATCTGGATCGCAGTGGGCAACAGCCAGCGCATTGAGACCGTCATGCTCGAAGAAGACAACGGCCGCGACAAGAACCTCGCCTCTGCCACTTCGACTGCCATGCACATGCTGCTCGAGTTCCTCAAGGCGGATCTCGGAACCGAAGAGGAAGCCTAAGAGAGGCTCACACTCATCTCTTATATATACGCTCGCCGCGCAAGTCCCACCACAAGATTTGCGCGGCGAACGTCGCAATTTCCCACTCCTTACCGAAGAGAATGGGCGAAACTGACATTGCAGCGGAAAATAATCAGGGAAAAGTTTGTGAGATAGGAATTTATCGTGTAAATTTGCAACTCGATTGGGAATAACTACTTCAACTGAAACAAGAAAACTACAGATAGCAATGTCTAAGATTTGTCAAATTACTGGTAAGAAAGCCATGATTGGCAACAACGTTTCGCACTCGAAACGTCGCACCAAGCGTACCTTCGATGCCAACTTGTTCACAAAGAAATTCTACTACGTAGAACAGGGTTGCTGGATCTCGCTGAAACTTTCGGCAGCAGGTCTCCGCACGATCAACAAGGTAGGGGCTCGACGCAGCCTCGTCAATGCAGTGGCCAAAGGCTACTGTGACTGGAAAGACATCAAAGTAATCGGCTAAACCATATCACGATGGCAAAGAAAGCGAAAGGTAATCGCGTTCAGGTAATCCTCGAATGCACCGAACACAAAGAAAGCGGCATGCCCGGCACTAGCCGTTACATCACGACGAAGAATCGCAAGAACACTCCTGAACGCCTCGAGCTGAAGAAGTACAACCCGATTCTCAAGCGCATGACCATCCACAAGGAAATCAAACTAATAACCTCGCAACAGCAGCATAACCATGGCTGAAAAGACAGTCGCATCGCTCCAATCCGTAAGACGGACGGACGCTCTTATACGAAAGTCATCAAAGTGGTAAAGAGCCCCAAGACGGGTGCCTACTGCTTTGACGAGCAGATGGTTCGCAACGAAGACGTTGCAGCCTTCTTCAAGAACTAATTTTGAGTCGAAACCCTGTTTCGACCTCAAAAACCCACTGTCGACGCCTAAGCGCGCCGAAAGGAGAGCCATCGCAGCCCATGCGATGGCTTTTTGCTCTTTTCCAAGCTAAATAGTATACGAGTCCCACTTTTTGTCGTAAATTTGCACAAACTATATCTGTCATCATGGGATTCTTCGACCTGTTCTCCAAAAAAGAAAAGAAAGAAACGCTCGACAATGGACTTCAGAACACCAAAACCAGCGTTTTCAGCAAGATCGCTCACGCCGTAGCCGGGAAATCCAAAGTCGACGACGATGTGCTCGATGATTTGGAAGACGTGCTCATAACAAGCGACGTGGGAGTGAACACCACACTCGATGTAATCCGCAACATTGAAGCGCGAGTAGCACGAGACAAGTATGTGGGTACGAGTGAACTCAACCGCATCCTCAAAGAAGAAATCATCGCCCTCCTGGCTGCCGATGGCAATACGAAAGACAACGAAGGTTTCGAGCTACCTGAAGGGCGTCGTCCGTACGTCATTCTCGTAGTAGGCGTCAACGGTGTGGGCAAAACCACCACTATCGCCAAATTGGCCTACCAATTTAAGGCCGAAGGCAAGAAAGTGATTCTGGGAGCCGCCGACACCTTCCGCGCAGCCGCCATCGAGCAACTCGACATCTGGGGCCAACGCATCGGAGTTCCCGTGGTCAAACAGAAAATGGGAGCTGATCCGGCATCTGTGGCCTACGACACGGTGGCACATGCAAAGGCTGAGCAAGCCGACGTGGTCATTATCGACACAGCCGGTCGACTGCACAACAAAGTCGGCTTGATGAACGAACTGAGTAAGATCAAAAAAGTGATGCAAAAGCTGGATGCCGACGCACCCGACCAAGTTCTACTCGTTCTCGACGGTAGTACGGGGCAGAATGCCTACGAACAAGCCAAACAATTCGCACTGGCCACCGAAATCACGGCTTTGGCCATTACAAAACTCGACGGAACGGCAAAAGGTGGCGTCGTTATTGGAATCTCCCACCAAATGAAGATCCCGGTAAAGTACATCGGTCTCGGTGAAAAGATGACGGATTTACAACCCTTCAACGCAAAAGAATTTGTTGAATCCCTGTTCTCCGACAATTGATTCGCAATTTCCACGCAACGCACCCTACGCTACGAACAAGACTCGCAGCGTCATCCCCACGCTCCGCTGAGACGACATAGACGAACTTAACAATGAAACATACGATAGACGTTATCACCATGGGGTGCTCCAAGAACCTCGTGGACTCTGAGAACCTACTTCGCCAATTTGCCGCCATCGGTTGCGATTTCCACCACAACCCTGATGAACTCCACGGCGACATCGCAGTGATCAACACTTGCGGATTCATCGGCGACGCGAAAGAGGAGAGCATCAACTCAATTATTGAGCTGGTGGAACAGAAAAATGAGGGAAATCTCAACCGTATTTACGTGATGGGGTGCCTTTCTGAACGCTATCGCAAAGAATTACGGGAAGAAATCCCCGAAGTGGATCGTTTCTACGGAAAGTTCGACTGGAAAGACCTCATCAAAGATCTTTCCCCCTCCGGTCTTTCGGAGAGTGCTTCGTGCCAGGCCCTCAATACCCGCGTGCTTACCACGCCAAAGCACTACGCCTTTCTCAAGATCTCGGAAGGTTGCGACCGCAGCTGCGCCTATTGCGCCATTCCTCTCATCACCGGTCCGCACATCAGCCGCCCCATCGAAGAAATTCTCGCAGAAGTAGAGGAATTGGTAAAGAGCGGAGTGAAGGAGTTCCAGATTATTGCCCAAGAACTCACCTATTATGGCGTAGATCTGTATGGTCATCGTCGCATCGCGGAGTTAATTGAGCGCATGGCCCAGATTCCCGGCGTGGAATGGATACGTTTGCACTACGCTTATCCCAACCGTTTCCCGATGGAACTCTTGCGCGTGATTCGCGAGCACAAGAATGTGTGCAAATATCTCGACATCGCGTTACAACACGTGTCGGACCATATGCTTTCGCGCATGAAGCGCCACATTACCAAGCAAGAAACACTCGACCTCGTGGCTGCCTTCCGCCGCGAAGTCCCGGGCATCACCCTCCGCACCACACTCATGGTCGGTTTTCCCGGAGAAACAGATGAGGACTTCGAAGAACTCATGGATTTCGTGCGCACCGCACGCTTTGACCGCATGGGTGCTTTCGCATACAGCGAAGAAGAAGGCACATACGCCGCAGACAATTACGAAGATGATGTCCCCGCGGAGGTGAAACAGGCGAGATTAGACCGACTAATGGCTTTGCAGGAAGAAATTTCAGCGGAACTATTGGCCGAAAAAGTGGGGCAAACCTTCCGAATTGTCGTCGATCGGAAAGAAGGCGACTACTATATTGGTCGCACAGAATACGATTCTCCGGAAGTAGACTGCGAGGTGCTGATTCGCGCCACCGACCGTCCGCTGGAAATCGGCAGTTTCTACAACGCCAAAGTCACCTCGGCAGAGGAATTCGACCTCTATGCCGAAATACAATAAGCAACTCCTCTATTCTCGCCGGCATGAACAACAAAGAGTTTATCAACGCTCTTGCAGCGCGCACCGACAAAAGCTAAAAAGGCACCAAGCAATTAGTCGATAGCTTGGTGGAACTTCTCGCCGACACCCTCGAAGAAGGCGATACCCTCACCGTTCAGAGCTTCGGCGCCTTCGAAGTGAAGAAGAAGAAGGAACGCATCATCGTCAACCCCTCGAGCAAACAACGACAACTCGTACTCCCAAATTGGCCATTTCCTTCAAACCCAGCAATGCCATGAAGGAAAAGGCCAACGCGTGATTTTTTCCCCACAAAGCCAACGCGTAACACCATTTACACATGGAGAAAAAGTACACCCTTCAAGATCTTGCGGCATCTTTTGGCCGAGCGCGAATCGTTGCCCTCGAACAAGCCGAGGATTTCGTGCGCTCTTTCTTTGAGTTGACCGAAGAAGGTCTTCTCAAAGACAGCTTTGTCAAAGTCACCGGCTTTGGCACTTTCAAGTTAGTGGAGGTCAGTGAGCGAGAAAGCGTGAACATCAACACCGGCGAACGCTTCCAAATCAGCGGACACAACAAGATCAGCTTCACGCCCGACGGTACATTGCGCGAATTGGTCAACCGTCCCTTCGCACACTTCACGACGGTCACCCTCAACGACAAGACACCGGAGACCGCACTCGAGGAGGCAGAGCGCCCACTCGCGGAAGAATCCACCGAATCTTCCGCCACCCCTTCGCACACTACCCTGCCTGCTGCAGAAACCCCGGTCGCCTCTTCGACGTCTTGTGAAACCAACACGACTGCTCACGCAGAAGAAGAGCAGCAACCCGACGCAGCGACAGAAAAAGCCGAAGAAAAACGTTGTCCCGGCAGTAGAAGAAACCACATTCGCCCCGACTTCCGCCCACGTCACCGTAACTACCGAAGCCCCTTCCCCCGAAGTTTCAGCAGAACAAGCCCACGAAGAGGTAGAAAACAACCAGTCCGTTTCTACTGCCCCCGCAGCTACCACCACTTCTTCGCTGCTTCTACGCCCCACCCCTGCTCCCATTATCGACGGCGCCCTACTCGTTTCTCAAACTCCGACGCCCGTACTCAACAACGAGCAACTCTCTGATTTGCTCTCCCACACACCCGATGATACGGCCGCAACGGCAGAAAACAGCGACGAGGAAGAAAGCAATGTGCCCCCTGTTTCCCACGACACCGAAGAGGAAACCAACGAAAAGTGCTTTGAAGAGAACGAAGTGCACGAAACATGCGTAACAACGGCCGAGGAGGAAGAAGAAACGCACGAAGAGAAAGAAGAAGCACACGAAGAGGAAGAAGAAGCACACGACGAGGCAACGGCTCTCCCCGAGGAAGACACTCCCCAACACCCAACAACGTACGAAGAGCACACCGTCGATCAACCGATAGACTCCGCGTATCAGACGCCTGCTACCGAGATTGTCTCCACGGTGGCCCACTCCCGTGCTCGATCTCAACTTGGCCGAGGAGTCAACTCCCGAATCGACCACAACAAGTGCAGAAGCTGCTGAACAACTCGTCGAAGCACCAACTTCCGCAACCGAAGCAGCTGCTCCTCTTTCCCCCGCTTCTACCGAACCCACCGAAACGGAATCTGAAAAATCGGCAGAAGAACAGGAATCACACGGTCCCCGCACTACAATTCGTGCCCACTCGCGAAGCACTGCGCGCCCTCGCCGACGAACACACGGAGCCCGAACCCGAAGAAACACCTGCTATCGAGCCTCAACTCCGAGATCAATTCCGCATCCCCGTCAACATCGAGATTCGTCACGCCGAATCCGAACAAGACCCCGTCCCCGCGGTTACAGACGAGGCATCGTGTGCAAATGAAACGCCCGCCGAAGAAAACGAAGCTCCAACATTGGTAGGCGAAACCTCCGATGAGCCCTCCACCAATGCAGTCGAAACGGCGCAAACTCCCGCAGCTGCAAACGACGATCCTTCAGCATCGTCCCTTCCGACGGAGGAAACCGCGGAACCCTCCGCGGAACCCGCTCCTTCGTTCGCCGCTCCGCAACTCGATCTCGAGTCTTTAGAAGCTCCCACGCCCGTCGACGCTGAAGAGGCGGAAACACCTGTCGAAGACACACCATCGGCCGAAGCCCCCCTTCCCGGGGAGACTCGGAAACCGAGATCGTCCGCAACTCTCTCCGCCGAAGAAGAACACGAGACACCCGAGGAAACCACCGCCGACACCGAGCAATTGCTCACGATAGCCGCCCCCATCCTCACCTATCCGCAGTCCACGGCCGAAGAAGTCCGCGACAGCGCGACGCAATCCGCCACTGTCGAATCGCCGACTGCGGTCGACGCAGTGACTTCCACCACCTGCACAGCAGAAGAGAGCCTCGGCAAAGAAGTACTCACCGATTCGACCGAAGAACTTCCCCTCGAACTTACGCCCACCGGCTCCGTCAGCACCGATGTTGCCGAGCCGCAATCAGTAGCCGCCTCCACAGCACAAACCACGGCGGCAACTGCTGCAGAGCGAAAACGAAGTTCGCGAAAGCTCATCGCACCATTCAAGAAGACGTCGCCACCGTTCGAGACGAAAGAACACCCCTGGGGACAAATTCTCGGCATTATTCTCCTGCTGCTGCTCGTTTTTGTGCTGCTACTTCGGCTATCTCTGCCAGACCCGCACGATCACGGCCGAAAACGTCCCCACTTGGTTGCAGCCCCTCTACCAAATCTGCGCTCCTGAGGAAGACGACGGCCAAAAACACGCACATAGGTGGCAATCCGTCCCACAACAAGACTTCGCAAAACGGCACACAGTCTGCAGATCAACGCGCGGCGTTGACCAAAGCCAAAGGCCGACAGCACAGCAGCAGCCGAAAAAGCAGCCGCTGCCCAAAAGGCGGCAGAAGAAAAGGCCGCTGCCGAACGACAGGCCGAATCGACAAAGTCATTGCCCGCTCAAAAAGATATTCCCAGGTGGAAGGCGGCAGTTTTTTCTCATCGTGGGTTTGCACGACAAGCACAAGATGAAGTCGGGCGACAACGTCTATAAGCTCGCCGAACGCACCTTTGGCGATCGAAGCTACGCCAAATACATCATTCACTTCAACAATATCTCGAATCCCGACTTCATCAAGGTGAACGAAGTCTTGAAAATTCGGAACTCGTCAATCCCAAGAACATCAAATAAGTTTTTCGGGCGCGAATCCGCAGGGCACCGCCCTGAACTCGGGAGCTGCTCTGTGAAACACCGCAATGCGTATCGAAAGCCCCCATCTTTTTGCCAAAAACGCCGCACTCTTGCGCAAGAGTGCGGCGTTTTTGATCCCCTCGGTTCTGTTTCGGTTGCGCGTGAGAAACGGCTGTCTCTTCGGCAAAACAGACGAAATCGGGGAAGACGGCGTAGTCTTCCCCCGATTTCAGAGTATCATTTCAGTGCAGGAAATCATCGCACCGGCCTTTCTTCAAGCCCCTTCCGAGGTCTTGCCTGCCGGCAAGCGGCTGCACAAGATAAACGGGGCAGAACCTCGAGAGGCTCGCCCTGCTGCGGCAAATTCTCCCCCGCCGTCTAATGCCCTCGGGCGAACCTCATCCGCCGGGCGCCGATTCGTTCTCAAAAGATCAGAGCGAAGCGCTGTCGAACTGGAAAGGTAGGAGCACAGAAGCCGTTTCGAGTTCAAAAATGGCCTTTTCACCGTAAAGCAACACGCGCAAATTGTTTCCGAACCGCGCCTGCGTTTCGATCATCACCTGTCTGCACACCCCACAAGGGCTGATAGGCTGCTCGAGAAATCCATTTTCGCTCGCTTTGCGCGCGGCCACAGCAATGGCCAGGGGACGCACCCCGGGAAACTGCGCATTGGCATAATGAATGGCCGTTCGTTCTGCACACGTTCCGGCCGGGTAGGCGGCATTTTCCTGATTGCTGCCGCACACCGTCTCACCGTTTTCGAGCAACACTGCCGCCCCTACACAGAAATTGGAGTACGGCGCATAACTGGTTTGCGTTGCCGCTTTGGCCGCTTCGATCAAACGCGCATCCGCCTCAGGCAACACATCAATACCCGGGGTGAGAATATGGTAAGGAAGCTGGAAACAAGCTTGTTTCATTGGGCTGGTTAAATCAATAATGGTTTAACTGCAAATTTACTCATTATTTTTCAGCTACCAACGTTCTTCCCTCCATTTCGTCCGAAATCGCCGCAGAAACGAGCCCAGTAGTGGTCTTTTTCGTAACTTAGCCCCAATAAACCTCTCACTATGCAGCGTTTGTTCCCCGTTCCTCTCCTTTTGCTCTTCCTGCTGTGCTTCGGCTGCCACGAGAAGACCTCTAAAATCTCCGTCCATCGACAAAACGACGAGATCGCCGGCGCCCAAGCCCTGGACAATGCCCGTCGCCGGCTCAATGCTCGCGACTACGAAGGAGCGCGCCGCATCATTCGCGCCATGCGCCACGCTCACCCCCTGGCGCTCACAGCCCGCGAAAACGGCATTTTGCTCATGGACAGCATCGACCTTGTCGCCGCCCGCGAAGCCATCCTCCAAGCTGAGCGCTCCGCATCGGCCGACACCGCCACCCACACAGCGCAACGCGGGGGCAACAACGGGCAACTCCCGGAACTCTATCGCCGCCTACGGTTTTTCGAACGCAAACTCCAACACGACTTTCGGCAACGCAAATCTCATGACTGAAACCTCTGCCTCCCCTTCCGACTCCCCGGTGGTACGCCCCGACAGCTTCTGGCAATCCCAACTCAACGCCAGCCAGTGGGAGGCCGTTCGCACTTGCGACAAGCCTCTGCTGGTGATCGCCGGCGCGGGATCGGGCAAGACCCGCGTGCTCACCTTCAAAATTGCCTATTTGCTCGAACACGACTACGCCCCCTGGCAGGTGTTGGCCCTCACTTTCACCAACAAAGCTGCCCGCGAGATGAACGAACGCATTGCACAAATCGTGGGTCCCGGTCGTTCGCGGGGCTTGTGGAGCGGCACATTCCACAGCATTTTTGCCCGCATCCTGCGTGCCGAAAGCGCCACCATCGGGTTGGAATCCAATTTCTCCATCTACGACGCCGGCGAAAGCCGTTCGCTCATCAAATCGATCGTCAAGGAGCTAAAACTCGACGACAAGACCTACAAACCTTCGCGCGTGGCGGGGCGCATCTCGGAAGCGAAAAATCGCCTCATCCTACCCCAAGAATATGCCGCCGATGCGCAAACGCTGGAACGCGACCGCCGCGACAATCTCGGCGAAATTCATCGCATCTACACCGAATACTTCCGTCGATGCCGCACGGCCAAAGCCCTCGATTTCGACGATCTGTTGCTCTACACCTACCTGCTCTTCGATCGTGTCGAGGAAACCCGCCGCCGCTATGCCGAGCGTTTTCGCTTCATCCTGGTAGACGAGTACCAAGACACCAACTATGCCCAGCACGCCATCGTGAGCCAACTCACGCGCGACAACCATAATATCTGCGTAGTGGGCGACGATGCACAGAGCATCTACTCCTTTCGCGGAGCCAACATCGACAACATTCTCCAGTTCCACCGCCAGTATCCGGAGGCGGTCACGGTGAAGTTGGAACAAAACTATCGCTCCACACAGAACATTGTGGGGGCGGCCAACAGCATTATCCGTCACAACAAGGAGCAAATAGAGAAAACGGTCTACAGTGAGAACGCTCTCGGCGATCAAGTCCTGGTGATGCCCGCCTCGACCGACAAGGAAGAGGCCGCAAAAGTGGTTGGCACGATCAGTCGGTTGCACCGTCGTGAGCAAGTGCCCTACAACGAAATCGCCATACTCTACCGCACCAACGCACAAAGCCGCTCGTTCGAGGATGCACTGCGCGAACACAACGTGCCCTACCGCATCTACGGCGGCATGTCGTTCTATCAGCGCAAAGAGATCAAGGACATCATTTCCTACTTCCGTCTCGTCACCAATCTCTACGACGAAGAAGCCTTCAAGCGCGTGGTGAACTACCCCGCTCGCGGCATCGGTGCCACCACGCTGCAAAAGATTTTCACAGCTTCGCGCGAACACGATGTCAGTCTGTGGGCGGTGGCCGAGCAACCGGCGCAATACGGCGTGCAACTCACCAAAGGAACGCTCGGCAAACTTCAGTCGTTTTGCAACCTCATTCTCGAATTTCGCTCGCGCCTCTTCAATGTCAGTGCCTTCGACTTGGCCTTCGACATCATCAATGCCTCGGGCATTCGCGCCGATCTCAACAAAGAAGACGGCCCGGAAGGCGAAAGCAAACGAGAGAACGTGGAAGAATTGCTCGGTGCCGTCCGTTCCTTCGAACGCGACAGCCGCGATGAGGAAGCCGAAGACGAAGCACAAGTGACCCCTAACCCCGTACTGCTCACGGAGTTTCTGCAACAAAGCGCCCCTGCAAACCGACAGCGATGAGCAGGACGACGGCACGCCTCGCGTCACTCTCATGACCATTCACGCCGCCAAAGGGCTGGAATTCGACGCCGTCTTCGTCACCGGCATGGAAGACAACCTCTTCCCGGGACAGCAGGCACGGCTTTTTCCCCCGCGAAATGGAAGAGGCGCCGTTTGTTCTACGTCGCCGTGACGCGTGCCAAACGTTTTTGCTACCTCACCTACGCCCAAAGCCGCTATCGCTACGGCTCGTTCGAACAGTCGGACGAAAGTCCCTTCGTGCGCGAGATCTCCGAACGCTTCCTGCGACGGGAAGCTTCCCTCCTCCCCTTCCGCGGCCGAAACATTTCCCCGCTTCGCGTCAGGCGCTGCTCGACGACCTCGACGGCGGTAAGTCTCGCCCCACCTTCGGGCTCATCTCTCGCGAAGACTTCTGCTCACACACGCCCCGGGTCAGCTCCCGCAGCGTCGGCCCCCGCTCCCGCAACGCCGCGCACGCTGCGCCCGCTGTCAAGCGTGAGCCGAGGTGCCCTCGTCGCCCCGAGGCAAAGCTCCACTGTCGCCGGGACAGACCATCGAACACGACCGCTTCGGCCGTGGACAAGTCGTGTCTGTCGAAGGCAGCGGCGAGAACACCAAAGCACTCGTCGAATTTGAAAGTGCCGGACGGAAAAATTTGTTGCTCAAATTCGCCAAATACCAAGTCGTCGAACCATAATTTTTGCCGCCCGTCGCACATTCCGTAACTTTGCATCACTGCATTACGCCTGTATGAATCAAGATTCTAAACTGCATAACCCTCTTTTCTCATCGCCGACTTCGACGGCGACATTCGCGACCTCTTTGCCCATCGCCGCGACGGGGAACTTCCCATTCTCCCGCTGCGGAACTTGGTGCTGTTCCCGGGTGTCGTGACCACCGTGACCATCGGACGCGAAAGTTCGATGGCACTCATCCGTCACATCACCAATCAAACCGACGATGAGGGCTGTTTTGCAGTGGCAACACAGGTGGACGCCGAGGTGGAAAGCCCACAGTTTGACGACCTCTACCCGGTGGGCACACTGGCCAAGCTCCTGCGAGTGATCGAGCTCCCCGACCAAAAACGACGGCCATCATTCAAGCTTCACGGCCGCGTGGCGTTGCACGAAGGTTTCACCCAAGAAGCGCCTTTCATCGTGGCGCCCGTGACCTCTCTTCCTGAAGAACTTCCGGCCGATGACGACAAGGAATTTGTGACCCTCTGCGAACAATTCCGCTCGGCCGCCCTCGACTATGTGAAAATGAGCGATGCGCTCGGCATGGAAGCCCAAATGGCGGTGCAAAACATCAGCAATCCGGTGTTTTTCATCAATTTCATGGCCACGAATCTCTCCATCACCACCGAGGAAAAGGCCCTTCTGCTGTTGGAAGACAGCTTCATGGAGCGCACTTACGCCTTGCTGCGTCTGCTCAATCGCGAAATCCAGCTGCTCGACCTGAGCAAACAGATTCAAGAACGCACGCACCGCGAAATCGATCGGCAACAAAAGGAGTATTTCTTACAGCAACAGCTGAAATACATCCACAACGAATTGGGTGACGGGGAAGACAGCGAAAGCGCTCAGCTTCGCGCCAAGATCGAAGGCCTCCCCTTGCCCGACAACATCCGCACACTCTTCGAAAAGGAGGTGAAAAAGTTGGACCGCCTCAATCCCGGCAGTCCGGACTACGGCGTTACGCTGACCTATCTCGACACCATTGCCTCGCTGCCGTGGGGCAAAGCGACCACCGACAACTGCGACTTGCGCCATGCTCGCCGCATTCTCGACCGCGACCACTACGGAATGGAAAAAGTGAAGGAGCGCATCATCGAACAGCTCGCACTGCTCAGCGTGAGCACCACACATCGCCCCGCCATCCTCTGTTTGGTGGGCCCTCCCGGGGTGGGTAAGACCTCCCTTTGCCGCAGCATTGCCGAAAGTCTGGGCCGCAAATACGTGCGTGTCTCGCTCGGCGGTCTGCACGACGAGAGTGAAATCCGCGGACACCGGCGCACTTACGTGGCCGCCATGTGCGGTCGCATCATGAAAGGCATTATTAAGTCGGAAAGCAACAACCCGCTCTTCGTTCTCGACGAGATCGACAAGGTTTCGGGCAACAATCACAACGGCGACCCCCAGAGTGCCCTGCTCGAACTGCTCGATCCGGAACAAAACAACACGTTCCACGACAATTACCTCGACTTCGATTACGATCTGAGCCAAGTGTTTTCATCGCCACGGCCAATTCTGCTCAGCGGCGTGCCGCGTCCGCTTTTTAGATCGCATGGAACTGATCGAAGTGGAAGGTTATCTCACAGAAGAAAAGAAGGAAATCATGCGCCGCCACCTGGTTCCCAAGGCCATGAAGGACCTTTCTGTGGATTTCACCCTGAAATTCACGCCTGCCGGGAGCGAATACCTCATCGAACACTATACGCGCGAGAGCGGCGTGCGCCAATTGACCAAAATGCATCGATAAAATCGTGCGTAAGGAGGTGGTTCGCCATCTCGAATCCCCCGGCTGCCGACGCCACAGGGGACCTCGCCTCGCTTCGTCCGGCCGACATCGAAGACATCGCGGGTAAGCCCATCTATACGCGCGACATCTACGAAAACAACAACACGGCCGGCGTTGTCACGGGGTTGGCTTGGACACCGTGGGAGGCGAGATTCTGTTCATCGAGAGTAGTCTCAACGCCTCATCGGGCAATAATTTCACGCTAACGGGCAACATCGGCAATGTGATGCGCGAAAGTGCGACCATCGCCTTCCAATATGTCAAAGCGCACGCAGACGAACTCGGCATCCCCACGGCAGTGTTCGATCACTGGAAACTTCACGTCCACGTCCCCGAAGGCTCCACCCCGAAAGACGGTCCTTCGGCCGGTATCACGCTGGCCACGTCCATCGCCCTCGGTGTTCACACAGCGCAAAGTGCGCAAACGCCTGGCCATGAGTGGCGAGATCACCCTGCGCGGCAAAAGTGCTTCCCGTAGGCGGCCCTCAAAGAAAAAAATTCTGGCGGCCAAACGTCCGGCATAAAAGAGATCATTCTCTCCAAAACCAACGTGCCCAACATCGAAGAGATCCCCGAGCGCTACATCAAAGACCTCACTTTCCACTACGTCGATACGGTCGAAGAAGTTTGGGCCATCGCATTGCTCGACGAAAAAGGTGTCCCATCCTCTCGATCTCACCTCCTCAAAAAGACAACCACCCCGGATCATGAGCCAAAATAATCTGTCACCCGCCCCACATGGCGCACCGAAGGCCGACTTTTCGAGCTGCAACACACCGATACCCGGCAGTGATGCGCGCGCCGGTCTCCTGACTACCAACCACGGCACCATACAAACGCCCATCTTCATGCCCGTGGGCACCTCGGCACCGTCAAGGGCGTGCACATCCATGAGCTTTATGATGAAGTAAAAGCCCAGATCATTCTCGGCAACACCTATCATCTCTATTTGCGTCCCGGACTTGAAGTGCTCGAAGCGGCCGGCGGGCTCCACAAATTCAACGGTTTCGATCGCCCGATGCTGACCGACAGCGGCGGATTCCAAGTGTTTTCGCTGACCGGCATCCGCAAACTCAGCGAAGCGGGGTGCGAATTTCGCAGTCACATCGACGGTTCGAAACATTTCTTCACCCCCGAGCGCGTAATGGACATCGAACGCACCATCGGTGCCGACATTATGATGGCCTTCGACGAGTGTCCGCCGGGCACTGCGGACTATGCCTACGCGCGCAAGAGTTTAGACCTCACCCATAGCTGGTTGGATCGGTGCATTCGCCGCTTTTTCCGAAACGCAAGACAAGTACGGCTACCACCAAGCGCTCTTCCCCATCGTGCAAGGCTGTGTCTACCCCGATTTGCGCCGCGAAAGTGCTCAATTCATGGCCGAAAAAGGATGCCGAAGGTTACGCCATCGGCGGTTTGGCCGTGGGCGAACCGCCGAGAAAATGTACGAAATGATCGAGGTGGTCAACGAGATTCTTCCCCAAGACCGCCCGCGCTACCTCATGGGCGTGGGGACGCCGATGAACATCCTCGAAGGCATCGAACGCGGTGTCGACATGTTCGACTGCGTCATGCCGACCCGCAACGGGCGCAACGGTCAAATCTTCACCTGGCAGGGCATTATCAATTTCCGCAACGCCAAATGGGCCAACGATTTTCAGCCCCGTCGATCCGGAAGGTACCGCCGCTGTCGACCAACGCTACACTCGCGCTACCTTCACCACCTCTTTAAGTGCAAAGAGCTCTTGGCGCTCCAAATTGCCTCGATCCACAACTTGGCTTTCTACCTGGAACTGGTTCGCCAAGCCCGGGAACACATTCTGGCCAACGATTTCTCAGCGTGGAAACGCCAAGTCATGCCTCGTCTGGCCCAACGACTGTAAGATTCACCCCCAGCGCATGGAAAATTCGCACAAGGACAAAGACGTAACCGACGCTCTTTTGCCCGACCACAACGGCGCAACGCCCGAAACTCTCCCGCATCCCCATACCGACGCGACCGATGCGGAACTTCCTTCGCCCACCGATACCGACGAAGGCGAGTTTTCGGCTCCCGTCGACGAAGTGGCTCCCGCCACCACCACCGAGCCGGACACGAGCGCTCCCGCCACACCGAAACGCAAACGGCAATGGGGCCGCACGTTGCGCCAAGCCGCGCGCCATTTCTTCCCTGTCGCCGTGGTATTTGCTCCGTTTCATCGCACGACTGCTGCTATCTGTCGGGCGCTTGTTCCTCCGTCTCATCGGTTTCAAGCGCCTCGATCGCTACATCCTCGTGCGTTTCATCAGCACCTACGTCTTTTTGTTGGCACTCATCATCACGATTGCCATTATCTTCGACTTCAACGAGAAAATCGACAAGCTCACCAACGGCGGCGCCCGCTGGCACGAAGTGGTGTTCGACTACTATGCGAACTTCATCCCCTACTTCTCCAACATGTTCTCGCCGCTGTTTGTCTTCATCGCCGTGATTTTCTTCACTACCCAGCTGGCCAATCGCTCAGAAATCATCGCCATGAAAAGTGCGGGCATGAGTTTCCGACGTTTGCTCCGGCCTTTCTTCATGGGAGCGGCCATTATTTCCGCCACCTCCTTTGCTTTGGGTGCCTACATCATCCCCAAAGGCAATGTAGCCCGCGTGAATTTCGAAAACAAGTACATCAAAAAGCAACTCACGGTCGACGAAGCCGACAACATCCAAATGCAAGTCGACAGTGGCGTGGTGGCTTACATCGCCCACTTCGACAATCGCACGAAATCCGGCTCGGGTTTTTCGCTCGACAAGTTTTCGGAGAAGAAACTCGTGTCGCGTCTCACCGCAGAGACCATCCAATACGACACACTTGCGGACCACAAATATTCTTGGACCCTCCACGGCTACATGCAGCGCACCCTTCGCGGCTCGCGCGAGAAGATCAAAAGCGGAGATAAGCTCGATACCACGATTATCATGGAGCCGAAAGACTTTTTCTACATCAAAGGCATGCAGGAAACCATGACCGTGCCTGAACTCGGCTCCTTCATCGATCGCCAACGCCTGCGCGGCGCCGCCGGCATCAGCACTTTCGAAGTCGAATACCACAAACGCTTTGCCACGCCCCTGGCCGCTTTCATTCTCACGCTGATCGGCGTATCCATCTCGTGCGAAAAGCGCAAAGGCGGCATGGGCACGAGCATCGGCATCGGTTTGGCCCTCACTTTCACCTACATCATGCTTCAAACGGTGGCCGCCTCCTTCGCCACCAACGCCGGTTGGCCGGGCCGGCCTCCGTTTGGATGCCCAACATCCTCTTCGCGTTCATTGCCTCTTTGGTTCTATCGACGCACTCCCCAATAATCACCTCTTAAAAGATCTGCTTCGCAGCGACGCACCACTTATATATATGTCCGAACACGAACTTCCCACCGACGATCTCCGGCAAACGGCCGAAAATCCCCAACCCACAGCCCCAACCGGCACAGTTCACACTGAAATAGAAGATGCCGCCACGACGACCGCGGAACAAGCCGCTGCTCCTGCGCAACCAACCGCCGAATCTGCAGCACCGGCTCCGGAAAACGCGGAGCAAACAGACGAAAACGCGAAGGTTTCTGCCGAAAACGCGGAACAAACGGCCGAAAGCCCCGTGTATTTTGAAGACCTCCCCCTCAGCGAAGATGTGCTCGACGCACTTTGGGACATGCACTTCGAAAAGTGCACCCCGTACAGGCGCGTTGCATTCCGCCCCTCCTCGAGGGCAAGGACCTCATCGGCATTGCACAAACCGGCACCGCAAGACGGCGGCCTATCTCCTCCCGATGCTTTCCGTCTTGCGCGAACAACCGCACCCGCAGGACGCCGTAAACTGCCTCATCATGTCGCCGACACGTGAGTTGGCCCAGCAGATCGACCAAGCCTTGCAGGGGTTCGCCTACTACACGCGCACCAACAGCGTTGCCGTCTACGGAGGCAACGACGGAATCCGCTTCGAACAGGAACGCAAAGCCTTTTGCCCAGGGCGCAGACATCATTGTTGCCACGCCCGCCGCCTCATCTCGCATCTCCAACTGGGGAATCTCGACCTTTCGCGCACCACGCACATCATTCTCGACGAAGCCGACCGCATGCTCGACATGGGTTTCTTCGACGACATCATGACCATCATCAAAGCAGCTCCCCGCCCATCGGCAGACGATCCTATTCTCGGCCACGATGCCGCCCGAAATCGCCAAGATGGCGCGCGAAGTCATGCACGAGCCCGTCGAAATCAAAATCGCTGTCTCGAAACCGCCGAAAAAAATCGACCAAAGCATCTACATCTGCCGCGATAACGACAAACGCCCATTCTCAAGCACATCTTCTCCGAAGGAAAGCCCGAGCGCGTCATCGTTTTCATCTCTTCCAAACAGCGTGTCAAGGAACTCAACGTCATTTTGAAGCGCCGCGGCTTCAACTGCGCGGCCATGCACTCCGATCTTGAGCAGCACGAGCGCGACGAAGTGATGCTGGCCTCAAGCAGCGCAAGATCGACATCCTCATTGCCACCGACATCGTGAGCCGCGGCATCGATATCGACGATATTCAAATGGTCATCAACTACGATGCACCGCGCGACCCCGAAGACTACGTGCACCGCATCGGCCGAACGGCTCGCGCCGGACGCGCCGGACGCGCCATTACCCCTCATCGGCGAGAAAGATCGTCTCTCGCTCAACAAAATAGAACGCCTGCTCGAGACCAAAAATTCCCCGCAATCCGCTGCCTGAAGGCTGCAAAGCGCCGGAACCCGCCGATGAAAAATCGCGCGGACGCGGTCGCAACGGTTCGAAATCCGACCGACGAGACCACAAGGGCGCGAAATCGCACGGAAAAAACGAGCACCGCAAACCTCATCGCGGAGGAGGGCGCGACAAACAGGCGGACAAAAACGCCGCCCCGGCAGCCTCAACGGAAAGAGCGCTGACACGCAACGCACCGCCCGACGCAACAACCGTTCGCGCGCACCCCGCAAGGACAATCCCCAAAACGAAGCCTGATGGAACAGATTCTTCGCTATTTTCCCCAGCTCACCGAGCAGCAACAACAGCAGTTTGCCGCCCTCGATGCCCTTTATCGTGATTGGAATGCCAAGATCAACGTCATCTCCCGCAAGGACATCGACAATCTCTACCCGCATCACGTGCTCCACTCCCTGGGCATAGCCAAAGTCATCAGCTTCCGTCCCGGCACCCACGTGATGGACATCGGCACCGTGGCGGTTTTTCCCGGCATACCGCTCGCCATTCTCTTTCCCGAAGTCCAATTTCATTTGCTCGACTCCATCGGCAAGAAAATAAAGTGGCCCAGGCCGTGGCCGATGCGCTCCAACTCTCCAATGTGCGCACGTCTCACAAGAACGTCATCGAAGAAAAAGAGAAATACGACTTTGTGGTGAGCCGCGCCGTGATGCAAATGGGCGATTTGGTCCGCTTGGTGCGCAAAAACGTGCACCACGACCAGCGCAACTCCCTGCCCAACGGTCTCATCTGCCTCAAAGGCGGCGACATCCAGCAGGAAATGCGGCCGTTCAAGCATTGTTGCGACGTTTGGCCCCTGCACACCTACTTCGAAGAGGAGTTTTTCGAGACCAAAAAGTAGCTTACGTCACACTCTGATCCCACCATGCTCAAAATACAAGGTTTCACCTGTCAATCCCATTCAGGAGAACACCTACATTGTGTCCGACTCCACGGGCGAAGCTGCCCTCATCGACTGCGGCGCCCTCTTCCCCGAGGAGCAAAAGCCATTGCCGACTACATCTCTGCGCAACAACTCCGCCCCACCCTGTTGTTACTCACGCACGGGCACTTTGATCACGTGTTTGGCTGCGCATGGGCGGCCGAAACCTACGGACTCACTCCTCGCATGCACCCGCCGACGAACCATTTTCTGCGCATGCCGCGCGCCACGCCGAACACTTTCTGCGAGTTGCCCCGATTTTGCCGTCCCCGCGCGCTTCGAGCCCATCGGCGCCCCCGGTTGCGCGACGGAACTCCCCCTCGGCCACCACACCCTCCGCGTGTTGCACACACCGGGTCACACACCCGGCGGCGTTTGCTTCTACGAACCCGACGAAAAAGTGCTCTTTTCCGGCGATACCCTCTTTGCCGAAAGCATCGGTCGCACCGATTTGGGCGGAAAACACGACCAGCTCATCCACTCCATCCGCACCCAACTCCTCACGCTCCCCGACGACGTACAAGTGCTCCCCGGGCACGGCGGTGCAACCACCATCGGACACGAGCGACACCACAACCCTTTTCTGCCATGACCCGACTGTTTTCCCTCCTCTCCCTGTTTGCGCTGCTTTTCTTCCACGCCGCTCAACCACTCTCGGCTCAGCGCCGCAAAACCTCGCCGACGCCGCGACGCACCTCGGGCACTCACGGCGCGGCAGTCCCCGTTCGCAGCGCAATCGACGCCATTGCCACCTATGATTGGCCGACTGCCGAGCAGCGAATCAAGAGCGAAATCGCCGCCTCCTCCTCCCCCACGGTCAAAGACTCGCTCAATGCCGCGCTCAACCGCGTGCATCGCGCTGCCGAACTCATGGATGCCACGAAAAACCTCATCCTGCTCGACAGTATCTCGCTCGAACGCACCCATTGGTTAGACAGTTTGACGCTTTCTCCCGATGCCGGCCGGCTCGTTGCGGGTTCCACGCTCGGCACCGGGCTTCCCCATTGCGGAACCGCCTTTGTCAACGCCCTCGGCACGGAAGCAATTCTGCCCGCCGGCCAACCGCGGCGCCTTTATCGCGTGGTCAAAGCCGGCAATCGCTGGAGTCAGCCCGAACCGCTGGAGGGCATCGACAGCACCTTTGCCGATATCGACTTCCCCTTCGTCACTTCCGACGGCGGCATCACGTTGATTTTTCAGCCCACAGCGTGAACAGCGGCATCGGCGGGCGCGATCTCTACATCACGCGCTACAATCCCGACACGCGTCGGTTCGTTCGCCCCGTCAGCCTCGGCATGCCCTTCAATTCTCCCGAAGACGACCTCTGCTATGTGCTCGACGCCGGCACGCGCCAAGGCTATCTGTTCACCACTCGTCGCCAACCTGCGGGGCAGCGTGCCGCTTCACCTTCCTTTTCGACACTCCGAATTTCGAAGAACTCGCCACCGACGACCGGCAAGTCCGCCGCCAAGCTGCCGCTCCTCTCGGTCGCCGCATCGCAGGCGGGCCAATCGGCACGCATCGCCCAACATCGGCAATGGCTCTCCGCGCAGCAGCACCAAAGCGCCGAAGCCACGCCGCCGGACTTCACGTTTGTGATCGACGACACCCGATTGGCCACTTCGCTCTCCGACTTTCGCAGTGAAACCGCCGCCGACTCGCCGCACAATGGCTCGATCTCACCGAACAAGCCCTGTGCCACAGCTCGCCTTCGCGAAGAAGCCGAGCGCCGCTATGCCCAACAACGGAACGAAACCGACGCCCAAATTCTGCGCCGCACCGAGTTGACATTGAGCCGCCTGCACCAAGATCTCAAAACACTCGCCAAAGCCATTCGCCAAGCCGAACAGCCTTGAGTGTCTCCCCACATCGCTCCATCAAATTCTAATCCTCATTATAGAAAAAGCCATGAACAACCTCCATTTCCCCGAATCTGAACTCATTCTCAACGCCGACGGTTCGGTGTTCCACCTGCATCTGCGTCCGGAACAGCTGGCCGACAAAGTAATACTCGTGGGCGATCCCGGCCGCGTCGAGTTGGTTGCCTCACACTTCGAGCATCGCGAGTGCGAAGTCGAGAGCCGCGAGTTCCGCACCGTAACCGGAACTTACAAAGGCAAGCGTCTCACGGTGGTTTCCACGGGTATCGGGTGCGACAACATCGACATTGTGGTCAACGAACTCGATGCTTTTGGCCAATATCGACTTTTGCCACACGCACCGAACGCCCCACCTTCCGCCGCCTCACCCTGGTGCGTGTCGGCACCTGCGGAGGCTTTGCGAGCGCCACACGCCCGAGGGCACTTTCATCGCCTCGCAAAGAGTCTCGGTTTCGACGGGTTGCTCAACTTCTATGCGGGCCGCAACGAAGTTTGCGACCTCGAGTTTGAGCGCGCCTTCCTCGAAGCCATGCACTGGACGGGCACGCAATGCATCGCCCACCCCTATTGCATCGACAACGACGCCGAGTTGCTCGACCGCGTGGCCGGCACCGACATGGTACGCGGAGTCACCATCGCCTGCGGTGGCTTCTACGGGCCGCAAGGTCGCCGTCTGCGCGTGCCCCTCGCCGATCCGCAAGCCAATGACAAGATCATGGCCTTCCGTCACGGCGACCTTTGCATCACCAACTTCGAAATGGAGAGCAGCGCCCTCGCCGGACTCGCCTGTCTCATGGGACACCAAGCCACGACTTGCTGCGATGGTGGTGGCCAATCGCGTGGAAGGTAAAGCAAATCCGAATTATAAAAATTCGATCGACACGCTGATTTCCACCGTGTTAGACCGGATCTAAATTTGGATATGCCGCAGGGCATATTGAAAAATTTTTGCAAGGTCAAAAGAAATTCCTAACTTTGTCGACATCACCCCTCGACCAATCTTTTGGCCTTGTCTGAATGACACCTTGAAAACGAAATCGACGCGACACCCGCCCCGGTGCGCGTCATTTTTAACTTTTTACTGAGGGTTCCACAGAAATCATTATATTTGCGCCGTGGCAATTACGACACCCGCCACTCACATTTATCCACCCCCAAAAACGCATCCCTTATGAGAACGTTCTGTCTTTCGCTCCTCCTTCTCGCCGGCGCCACCGCCGCTTCCGCCCAAAATGCTGCCGGGACCCTCGCCGCCCAGCAAAAACTGTCGGCCGCCCTACGCCGCCCTGCTCCAACAACCCGGGAGACACCACACGGCAAAGGGCTTTTTCGACGCCTTTTCCCCCGATCGTTTTTCGAACTCGAGGTGCTTTTTCGGCTATAACCCCGAACTCATTCCCTCCAATCTCTACACCGAAGGGCCCAACTATTCCACGGCCTTTTGGACCCGACTGCCCGCTGTGCCCCTCGACCAGCGAGCCGATCGGCTCATCGACCCTGTTTACCGGCGGCGAATGGGAGGCCGACATGCCCAGCTATCTGAAAAGCGAGCTCAAAGCCTTCGCCGACAAGCAGCCGCTCGCCCTCTTCCGCCTACTGTCGCGCCGCACGCCGCCGAACAACGCCTCTTTTTGGCAATGCTACTGGCAAAATCCGTGCAAAGATCCATGGTTGGGCACCGCATTGAGCCACTATAAAAAGCCGCCGCGCGAAAAATATCCGCGCGAAACGGCCGTGATGGAAAGCGCCTACCGCGAATTTGCCGGTACGGTCGGAGGGCGCTAACCTCAACACCCCGCCACTGAGTCCGCACCACACGCTCTCCGCCGGATAAAACGGGGAGCAATTCTCGAAAAACGGGAGGAAATCGTTCGATTTCCTCCCGTTTTTCGCTGCTGGCCTCCGCGTTTATTTTTGTTCGCACCGCCCGCGATTCAAAAGCGTTTGTCACTCCGCCGCTTTTTTTCGTAACTCTCGCCGTCAAGGCCCCGCACGCCGTTTCGTCGCCGCGTGCCTTCCCCACACAAGAACTCAACGCCATGCCCGCATTTCAACTCACCTCCCCACAAAACCCATGGGCGATCAGCCCCGAAGCCATCCGCCAACTCACCCAAGGCCTCCGCGCCGGCGAAGAAGCGCAGGTGTTGCTCGGCGTGACCGCCTCGGGCAAAACCTTCACCATCGCCAACGTCATCGCCGAAATCGGGCGCCCCACCCTCATTCTCTCGCACAACAAGACCCTGGCCGCCCAGCTCTACACCGAGATGAAGGGTTTTTTCCCGCACAACGCCGTGGAATACTACGTGTCTTACTACGACTACTACCAGCCCGAAGCCTACATCGCGTCGACCGACACCTACATTGAGAAAGACCTGGCCATCAACGACGACCTCGACAAGCTCCGACTCGCCGCCACCTCCACGCTCCTCTCCGGACGCAAAGACGTGGTGGTCGTTTCGTCGGTGAGTTGCATCTACGGCATGGGCAATCCCGCCGCGTTCTACGAGAATGTCATCCTGTTGCGCACGGGGCAAACCATCGCCATGAGCGTGTTGCTGCGCCGCCTCGTCGATTCGCTCTACACGCGCAACGACTTGGCGCCCACCCGCGGCAACTTCCGCGTGAAAGGCGACACCGTCGATGTGTTTCTGGCCTATGCCGACGATGTGCTGCGCATCAATTTCTGGGGCGATGAGATCGATGGCATCGAAGAAGTGGACGGCGTGACGGGGGCCCGCCTCGGTTCGTTCCGACGAGTAGCAAGATCTATCCCGCCAACCTCTTCATGACCACCAAAGAAAGCCAGGAACACGCCATCCACCAGATACAAGACGACCTGGTGGCGCAGGTGGCCCTCTTCAAAGAGCAGGGCAAACTCCTCGAAGCCCAACGTCTCGAAGAACGCGTGAACTACGACCTCGAAATGATTCGCGAACTCGGTCACTGCTCGGGCATCGAAAACTATTCGCGCTACTTCGACGGACGCCAACCCGCATGCGCCCCCTATTGTCTGCTCGACTTTTTCCCGAAAGACTTTCCTCATGGTCATCGACGAAAGCCACGTCAGTGTGCCACAAATCCGCGCCATGTACGGCGGCGACCGCTCGCGCAAAGAAAGCCTGGTGAACTACGGCTTCCGCCTACCCGCCGCGCTCGACAACCGCCCGCTCAAATTCGAAGAGTTTCGCGAACTCACCCACCAAGTCATCTATGTCAGCGCCACCCCCGACGAGTATGAACTCGCCGAAGCGGGCGGTGTGTACGTCGACCAGGTGATTCGCCCGACGGGTCTGCTCGATCCGCCCATCGAGGTGCGCGACACCGATTTCCCGGTCGACGACCTGCTCGAAGAAATTCGCATTGCCATCTCGCACGACGAGCGCACGCTGGTGACGACCCTCACCAAACGCATGGCCGAAGAGTTGTCTGAATACCTCCTGGGCTTGGGCATCGCCACGGCCTACATCCACTCGGACGTCGACACCTTGCAACGCGTGCAAATCATGGAAGATCTGCGCGCCGGCGTCTACCAAGTGCTGGTGGGCGTGAACCTCCTGCGCGAAGGCCTCGACTTGCCCGAAGTGGCCCTCGTGGCGATTCTCGATGCCGACAAGGAAGGTTTTCTGCGCGACCGCCGCAGCATGACGCAAACGGCGGGTCGCGCCGCGCGCAACGTGAATGGGCGCGTGATCATGTACGCAAAAAAGATTACGCGCAGCATGCAGCTCACCATCGACGAGACCAATCGCCGCCGCCTCAAACAAATGAACTACAATGCCGAACACGGCATCACGCCCACGCAAGTGAAGAAAAACAGCGCGCCGAGCCAACTCGGACAGTTGGGCAAGGAGCGCGCGGAAGCTCAGCAAGTGGAACCGCGCCACGGATTGAGCAGCGTGACCTACGCCGCTGCGCACGCCAACTCCCCCTCGCGGGTGGCCGAAAGTCCCGCGAAGTACGGCCCTGCGCGCAACGCTTCGCAGGAAAAGGCTGCAGAAAAGGCCGAAATCCTGACGGCCGAAGCACGCGCCGCGCGCATCGAAACCCTGCGCACGGCCATGAAGCGTGCCGCCGAACAACTTGATTTTGTGACTGCTGCGCAGTTGCGCGACGAAATGTTGGCGCTCGAAGCCCAATCCTAACTGTTCTCCCTGTATGACAGCTGACGCTCTCCTCCGTTTCCTCCGCTCGTGGATGTTGGCCTTCGCCATTGCCCTCGGCGTCCTCCTCTATTTCGGTTGGATGGCCCTACCCTTCGGCCCAACCTATGAGGAAGGAGCCATTTCGGTGGTGAAATTCGTACAGCCGTGGCTCATTTTCACCATGCTGTTCGTCACCTTTTGCAAGATCGATCCGCGCCACCTGCGCCTACGCCGCTGGCACGCTCAGCATCTCGCCTTCCAAGCGCTGACTTTCACCGCTTTGGCCGTTCTGCTCCACTATTTCCCTGACGTGGAGCGGGCGCCCCGTGATCGAGGGAGCCATGCTCTGTCTCATTTGTCCCACCGCCACTTCGTGCGCCGTGATCACGGGCAAGCTGGGCGGGGACATCGAGGGCGTGACCACCTACACGATGCTCATCAATCTCCTCGCCGCGTTGCTCATCCCCCGCCGTCGTTTCGGTGGTGGCCCCTCACGGCGGGCGGGACTTCGTCACTTCGTTTGCCATGATCCTGGCTCGCGTCTTTCCCATGCTCATTTGTCCTTTCTTGGCCGCATGGGCGGTGCGCCTCTGGCTGCCGCGCGTTTGCACCAAAGGCTGTTGCAACTCAAGGACTTCGCGTTCTACCTCTGGGCCGTGTGCCTCACGCTCGCCATCACCTCTTCAACTCACGCCTTGAGTGCACACCGACGCCTCCTTGTCGGTGCTCTTCGGCATCGGATTGGCCGCCCTTATCACCTGCACCGCGCAATTCGCCCTCGGACGCCGCGTGGGGCTGCGCATCGGCGAACCGATTGCACCGGCACAAGCCTTGGGACAGAAAAATACGGTCTTCGCCATTTGGGCGGGCTACACATTTTTTGATCCCGTCAGCTCAATTGCAGGCGGATTCTACAGCATTTTCCACAACGTGTGGAACAGCTATCAGCTCTCGCAGGTGGGAAAACATCCCAAAAGCTGAGCCCACAACAAGCACTTCGCACATCCTTATATATAAATAATGAGTGCCGACACGAGATCAGGCCCCCGCGCCGCCCACTCGCCGCAGAGCACCCCACAAATTTGATGACATGCAACGATTTCTCTTCTTTTTTCTCGGCCTCTGGCTCAGTGTCTCCTCGGCCTCGGCGCAATGCGGTTCCGGCAACACGGCATTTCAGGACGGCGAAACGTTGAACTACGATTTATACTTCAACTGGGCATTCGTTTGGATCAATGTGGGCCACGCCCAATGGAGCATTCGGAAAACCACCTTCGAAGGCAAACCCGCCTACCGCACCTATCTCACAACTTCGACCAACAAGCGGGCAGACAAGCTATTCGTGATGCGCGACACCTTGACGAGTTTCACCGATATGAACGTCACCCCGCTCTACTACACGAAGCGGGCACACGAAGGCAAGTACTTCCGCGTGGATGCCATCCGCTATAGCTACCCGAAAGGGAAATGCCGGGTGAAGATGAGCTATTCGGCCAATCGCGGTCCGGAACATCCGCAGACTTTGAGAGCAATGAGTGCATTTACGACATGGTTTCGATGATGCTGCGCGCCCGTTCGTTCGACCCGACGGGCTGGAACGTGGGCAACGCCGCAATTTCATCATGGCCGACGGACGCGATTGCGGACGCCAAAGCATTGTGTTCCGCGGAAAGAAGACGTTCAAAGTGGAACACTCCGACATTACTTATCGTTGTTTGGTGTTCTCGTTCATGGAACGCAAGGACAATAAAGAAAAGGAGATCGTTCGCTTCTACATCACCGACGACGCCAACCACCTCCCCGTTCGGCTCGACATGAATCTGAACTTCGGCACCGCCAAGGCCTTCTTGCGCACGGCTTCCGGCGTGCGCCATCCATAAACCTCCATCGTGCACTGACCGCCCCGCGGCACGGCACGAAAAGCAGCGGGTCTTTCGCCCCGCGCTCCCTCCTCTCGCCGCGCCGCCCTCTTCTCATCGGAGAAAGGGGCGGCGCGCCTTTGCCACCTGCACGGAAACCATTACCTTTGCCCTCACAACAACGGCAATATTGCCCCACACTTCACTCCCTCACTTCCCATGTGGTGCCCCGCTCCTTCGCGAAGCTGCGCACCTCTCTCGCACGAGTCTATGATAGAAAAGCATTTCTTGCTTGAAGAAGCCGATCCGGCCACCTTTTTCGGCGCCGGCAATGCCAACCTGCGCCTTCTCCGCGCACTCCGACCGAAACTCCGCATCATTGGGCGCGACAACGTGCTCAAAGTCATGGGCGCCGAAGAGGACATGGCTGAATTTGAAGAGACCTTTACCGCCCTGCAACGTCATTGTGCGCGCTTCAACCAACTGAGTGAGGAGGAAGTAGTCGAAATCACGCGCCACGGCGATCGCAACACGAGCGAGGATCGCAACACCATTGTCTATTCCACTTCGGGCAAGCCCATTGCCCCACGTTCGGAGAACCAACGCAAGCTGGTGGAGGCTTATTTTAAGAACGACATGCTGTTTGCCGTCGAGCCCTGCGGGATCGGGCAAAAACCCTATGTGGCGATAGCCCCTCGCCGTCAAGGCACTCAAGAACAAAGAGATCAAGAAAATCATCTTGAGTCGCCCTGCCGTCGAAGCCGGCGAGAAGCTGGGTTTCCTGCCGGGGGACATGAAAGACAAAATCGACCCTTATCTTCAACCTCTCTACGATGCGCTGCAAGAAATGCTCCCGCCGGCCAAGTTGCAAGAGTACATGGATCAGCAAGTGATCCAGATTGCCCCCTTGGCTTTCATGCGCGGTCGCACACTGAACGACGCTGTCGTGATTTTGGACGAAGCACAAAACACCACCTCGGCGCAAATCAAAAATGTTTCTCACGCGCATGGGCTGGAACACGAAGATGATCATCACGGGCGACCGCACCCAGATTGACCTCCCGCCCTCACAACGGAGCGGCTTGCGGAAGCCCAACGCATACTCCACAATGTGCCGGGCATCGCCTTCGTCGAAATGACGAAAAAAGACATCGTCCGCCACAAATTGGTCAGCCGTATAGTGGAAGCCTACGACGCCGACGCGCGCAACAAGGCAGAAAAGGGACCAGACGCGGACGCAACTGCCCCCGCGTCGCCCGCCAACGAAGCAACAACTCAACCCCTCAAATAAAACATCATGAGTGCTCTCACAACAACCGATTTCCATTTCCCGGGACAACGTAGTGTCTATCATGGGAAGGTACGCGATGTCTACAACCTCGGCGATCGTCTCGTCATGGTGGCCACCGACAGAATTTCAGCCTTCGACGTCGTGCTGCCGAAGGGCATTCCCTTCAAAGGACAGGTGCTCAACCAAATCGCGGCGCAGTTTCTCGACGCGACGACGGACATTTGCCCGAACTGGAAGGAAGCCACTCCCGACCCGATGGTAACCGTCGGCGTGACCTGCGAAGGCTTCGCCATCGAAATGATCGTTCGCGGTTATCTTTTGCGGCAGCGCTTGGCGCGCTTATAAGGCCGGCGCCCGCGAAATCTGCGGCATTCCTCTCCCCGACGGCATGCGTGAGAACGAGAAGTTCCCCACACCGATCGTCACGCCCACCACAAAAGCTGAAATCGGCGAACACGACGCAGACATTTCTAAAGCCGAGATTCTCGAACGCGGACTGGCCACGCCCGAAGAATACGAAGTGTTGGAACGCTACACGCTGGCGCTCTTCGAACGCGGCACGAAAATGGCTGCCGAACGCGGTTTGATTCTCGTGGACACCAAGTATGAATTCGAAAGCACGACGGCAAGATCTATCTCATGGACGAGATTCACACGCCCGACTCCAGCCGCTATTTCTATGCCGACGGTTACACGGAACGTTTCGAGAAAGGCGAACCGCAAAAGCAACTCTCGAAAGAATTTGTGCGCGAATGGCTCATGGCCAACGGCTTCCAAGGCAAAGAAGGTCAGCAAGTGCCGGAAATGACGCCCGAAATTGTAGCCAACATCTCCGACCGCTAGCATCGAACTCTACGAGCACATCACGGGTAAGCCCTTCGATCGTGAAGAGCACACCGACCTCACGCAGCGCATTGAGCAAAACGTGCTCAACTACCTCAACCGATAAATTGGCATCGCGGAGTGTCGGCATCGTGTCGCGATCTTTCGTCACATCGCCTCCGCCGCGACCCTAACCACGCAAAGCCCGCAAGGCCCCAATGGGAGCTTGCGGGCTTTTACGTCGAAGAGACCGCAGTAAAAACGGCGTTTTTTGGAAAAAAGCGCTTTCGGTCAACCGCAAACCGGAATGGACGCGAACCCGCGCTGCACAACTTTTTTCCACTGTGCCAGAAAAGATTAGGTACATGGTTGCGGCTAAACGAAAGGCGCGCTCGAGTCTGCCCTTTTTCAGATAAACCGAACAAGAAAGCGCTCAAATAGGGCCAATTTTGCAACATAGACATAACAACGCAGACACTATTCGTATAAATAGAGCGGTTTCTTGGCTTGTTTCTCCCCACTATTTGTCGATAGTCTCTAAATTTGTACGCGTATAAGTAGCTACCATTAGTCGATCTTGTCGGATGGTGAGCCGAAAGACGTACGCCGCTCGTCCATGAGATGAAAGCGATGAGTGAAACGTCGGGACGCCTGAACGAGGCCACCCCGAAATTCACTGACCGAGTGACCACGTCCTCCCTTCCTTCGGGTTCGCCCGTCGGAAAATGCGCCGAGCTCCTCGGCAACCGAACAACAGAAACAAAAAAACAACAGAATGAATCATCGTATCTCCAAATTTTTGGCACTGGCGATCCCCGCACTCTTTCTGCCCGTGGCTTTGCATGCGCAAAGTCGTCAGGATGCAGTGGGCGTCGGCGTGCGTGTGCCGACAGAAGATCTGCACGTGAAAGGGCGCGTGCGCGTGGAATCCCTTCCGAAGACAGGAACTGCCACCTCGGTTTACACGAAACCCGACGGCACTCTCTCCGCCGGTGGACGCGATCAGACGTTTGATGCCGATGCACACCGCGTGATCCAAGCTGACGCCAATGGTGTGATTGGTTACAGCATGGCCGTGAAGCCGCTGTTCTTCCACATGCCTTGCATCGTATTGCCCCTCGAAACTACGAGCAATTACTATAATAATACGTCGGGCATGTTCGAAATCAATCTCTACGACCGCTATGTGGAGCAATTCACCAACCCGACCGGCACTCCGACTCCCGGTTCTGCGGCAGCTACCCGCGCAGTGAGCCCTTCGGCCGGCGCACTTCCTGTGGAACAAGCGGCTGATCTGGAATTTTACATCACCTACTATGATTCCAACGTCTTCAAAGATGTGAGCATCAACAACAGCGGTGTACTGAAATATCGCGTGATCGCCGGATCGGAAGCCACGGAATATACGTTCATGGATGTGATCTTCAAACTGAAATAAACGCACTGCAAGACGGAAGTTCGGGAGATCGGGCGTTTTTGCTTGTCGATCGACCTCTCCTTCGGTATGCATGCCGAATCAACGCGCCTAAGGTGAACCACCACCACGCGTTAATCGACGGACCACTCCCACCAGATTCCCACTACTTCCTCTTTCCAATAGATTTCCCTCATGAAACTTCGACATATTCTTTTCCTGGCAGCGCTCACTTGCGGCGCTTCCGCAATGGCCCAGGCCGAGCGTGGCCGTGTTGGTGTAAACGCAACGGCTCCCACGGAGCGTCTGCACGTGAACGGAACGGCTCGCATCCAATCTCTCCCCAAAGCCGGAGAAGGCGTAACAACTTCGGCAGCCGGCCAGTACGATCAAACGAAAGCCAACCACTTCGACCCTAAACGTGTGGTGGTTGCCAACGCACAAGGCGTGTTCGGTTCGATGCCCGGTGCCTGGCCGCTCTTCTTCTACCTGCCCGGCTACATTATGCCCACCGATGTGTCAGCGCCCGAGTATGATGGCACCGTGTTTACCATCGACTTGCACAAAATTTACCGCGAACGCTTCCAACCGAGCTTGGCCGCAGTGACACCTCCCGCAACGGCCAGCCCATCATCGACGGCTTTGCCCGTGGAACAAGTGTCTGATCTGGGCTTCTTCGTAACTTTACTACGACAATACGGTAGTCAAAGACGTGTCCGTCGACGATACCGGCATTCTCACCTACAAGTTGGTGAATGTCCCTGCCGTGGTGACGGACAAGACTTACATGAACATCGTGTTCAAACGCCTCTAATTCGAACGTCCACTGTGGACGTTCTCAAACAACAAGCGCGCATCGTCTGAGACGGTGCGCGCTTGCTGTTTTCGCTGGGCGGGAAGGAAGAACCGCAAGGGGACTCCGCGTGCTTCGCAACCTATTTCCCGACACTTTGCCAAAAGTCGAGATAAGCTTGTGCCACTTTCAAATGGTCATGGTAGCGTTCGATGTAAAGCCGGCTCTCATGCGAGAGTTGAGGAAGGCGCGCTTTATGGTCGACCAAGGTGCGCAACTGCTCATACACGTCCGCCTCGTTCGGTAAGACGTTAACTATCGGGTGGATGTCGGTGCATCCCAAGATTTCATAGGATTCGGGTTCTCCTCCGCTCACGACAACGAGTCCTTGGGCCATGGCTTGCAGCGCGTTCATTGCGGGCGTGTAAGAATAGAGCTGATCAAGCAGCACATCGCACGAAAGCATGACCTTCTTATATTCCTCGAAAGGCACATTCTCTACCTTCACCACTTGCACTTCATCGGGCCGCTCAGCCTCCAAACGCCGTAATGCGCGCAACATCACGTCGGTCCCCTTGTAACTGCTCCTGTCGCGCTGCACACCGACGAAGAAGCGCACCGGCCGTTCGGCAGGGAAATCAGTTTTGTCGAAGTCCGCGATCAAGGGTGCGCGCCTTACATCGATTGGAAAGGGAATGAAGCGCAATTTGTCGGCGAATTTTTTTCCGATAGGAGGTATCATACTCGTAAAGTCCCGCCACAATACCGTCGCAATCCTGCGCTATATAAGTATTGAGTCGACCTTTTTCGCCATGGAGCCATTCTGCGATCCAAATATCGTTGTCCGCGCGCTGCCGCACCTGCGAACCGAGGTTGAAATCACTGTACCGAAAGGTTTGGCAGTCCAATCCTGCTTTGACCCAATAGCGGTCCATCCCGAAAGCTCCGAGAAAGACACGGCGGTTGTGGCGGCGCAACCAACGATAGAAGGGCGCATGCGCTCGGCACGCAGGGGAAGGAAAACAGGGTTGATGAGTTGCACGACGTCGTAGCCCTTGAATGACGAAGGCGCGCCACAATCGCCAGAGAAAGGCCATTGTGGAGCGCCAATTCATGCCGTAACGTTTCAAATCAACGTCGCGGGCGTATGCTTTCCACCCGTCGCCATCGGAGGCCAGCGTGACTTCGTGACCAAGTGTGCGCAAAACCTTCCGCCAAGGTGGCGTGGACGTTGGAATAATCGCCGAGGAGTAATATTTTTCATGCGGCGTTCAGTGCTGTTGCATTTGGTTGAATTCGGATCGTCGGGTGACATGATACGCATGCCGGACGAATACTTATTTTTCGTGGGGCTTTTGCTACCTTTTTCCCACCTCAGGTCCTCTAGACGGTGCACTCTGTCCACCGGATGTCTCGGGCAAAACGGGGCTCGGCTCAACAAAAACCCGCCCACCGTAGCCTTGCCACCGCGATAGGATGGACTGAACATAGCCGGCCGTCTCACTTCCGATCATGTACCCGTGCTTCACTACAGGATCACGGTAGTATTGCGGCGATTGCAATCCGAGAATGTAAGGTGCCACCTCGTCCCAGCGATGGGCATCACGGCCATATTTTCGCGCCAGTGCCATTGCATCGCGCACATGCCCGATGCCTCCGTTGTAAGAGGCTAACACAAATTTGATACGTTCGTTGGCATCGGGCACATCAGCGAGCTGTCCGCTGAGTTTGCGAATGAGACGCGCCGCCGCTGCGACATTGGTCTGCGGATCGCCTACTTGTTCGGCTGCTACACCAAGGTCTGCTGCCGTTCTCGGCATAAGTTGCATGAGGCCGCGCGCTCCGGCCCAAGACCGCGCGTTGGGATCGAAACCACTCTCCTGATAGCATTGCGCCGCAATGAGTTTCCAATCCCATCCGGTCGCAGCCGAAGCTTGTTTGAACAGCGGATCGTAGACAGAAATGATGCCTCTGTCACGCGAAAGGAAGACAGCTTGCATGTGTCTGCGCACTTCGTGCACCTCGCGCAAGCGTTTTTTCTCTCCCGCCAGCACTTCGGCCAGCGTATTGGACGTAAACCAAGCGCGCAGGGCTTCGGCCAGCTCTTCGGCGTGGGGGCGTACAGCCCAGCTCGTATGCAGCTTCGCGTCGTTCACGCCCGCAGGCTGCAGACCGGCTTCTTTGATTCGTTCTTCCCCAACGGGCAGCGCCGCCACGTCTGCATCTCCGCGCTTCACCATGGCAAGCAGCTCCGTAGTGTCGTTGGCCAATTCGACTCTCACCTTAAGTCCTTCGGAACGTGCGAAATCGTCAGCCAACGCATACTGCAAACCCAGGCCGGCCCCGCGATAATCGTAGTAGGTCTCGGGGCCGGAGATGGTAGCCACAATGAGTTCACCGCTTCTCCTGATATCTTCGAGATCAGACTCTCCGCCGCTCGCGGACTTCTCACGTTCGAACGCTGCATTCATCGGCGACGCGGGAGTGGTGCGCGTCTTACACGCGCACCACATCAGCGGGATAAACAAAAAGGAGCAGGTGGAGTTTCATTCAAACAACTATGAGACGTTGCATTAACACGTCATGTTTCTCAGTGGGCACGGTCGGTACGACTTGAAAATCGAAACATACGCCCACACGTTTCAGGTGTTGAAGTGCAGATTGCGCAAGGAAACGGTCATAATAGGCTTTCCCGTGTCCGAGACGGCCCCCTGTTTCGGTCAAAAGCAACGCCGGGCACAAGGGCTAAGTCGATACTTTTCGAGTGCGACGTCGGAGGGCCTGTGGGCCTGAGCGATGCCGAACGATCCCGGACGGAGACTTTCGCGTCCGATATAGCGACAAACTTCCAGTTGCCCGTGACGAATGGCCGGCAGGAGGAGGATTTTCTCCGTTTTCCACCGTTCTATGACGGGCCACATCGGTACTTCGTCAGGCATGTCCGCGTAAAGCAACACGACCTTCGCAGCCATGAAATCGACATCGGCTGCCAAGCATGCATCCAAGCGGTGTGCGGCGCATTCACGCCTTTCGGTATTGACCCGGGCGCGACGTAGGTCGCGTTGCACCAAGCGCAAATTTTGTTTGGAGTCCATATTCAGCCGAATAAACCGAGGGAATGAAATCGAGCACGGTGCACGCCGTTTTCTTCTCTCCCAATGTCGGGAAAGCCCTCCCCTCTTTGAACACATTGAGCGCCTTGCGGATGAACGGATCGCCCACATTGTCCACTTGCAATGCCGCTGCAGGATCAAAGAGATCGGCCACTACGTAAGTTGTCAGCATTCTTTCAAGTAGACTCCTCGAGGTGCGAATCATCAAGTTGCGGCGTTGCACGCCATGCTTGTCTGCGTATTCCGCAAACTGCTCAACAATGTTCGTGCGACGTAGGTGCGCGGCGAGAACTTCCGGTGTTTTCACTGTTCCGAGGAGCTTTCTGTTGTGATCTGCGTACCAATAAGCAAACTGCGTCATCATTCCGGACATAAACACCTCTTTATAGTAAGAAGTAATGCCGGTCGTGTCGCGCGGCACGAAGAAATCAGGGATAATCCCCCCGCCGCCGTAGACAATACGGCCAAGGCGCGTTTTATACTTCTGTCCCGTCGTTTTTATGCTGTCGGAATTGTAGTATTCGCCCGTAGCGGCTCTCGTGAGCAGGTCGGCTTCGTAATCTTCCTCGTCTCCCGGTGTGAAAGGCTTCTGCACGCAACGCCCGGACGGGGTGTAATATCGAGCCACCGTGAGGCGCACCATACTTCCGTCGCGGAATTCGATGGGCACTTGCACAAGACCTTTACCAAAGGTGCGCCGTCCGATGATGGTGGCGCGGTCATTGTCCTGCATCGCGCCTGCAAAGATCTCACTGGCCGAAGCACTCGTTTCGTCAACGAGGATAACGAGCGGCAAACGCTGATAAGTGCCGCGTCCGTTGCTCTTATATTTTTCTTGGTTGAAACGTCTTCCCTTGGTATAGACAATCAGTCGATCCTTAGGTAGGAATTCATTGGCCACACTTACCGCGGCTTGCAAATATCCCCCGAGATTTCCGCGCAAATCAATGACGAGATGCTGCATCCCCTTGGCACTGAGCGAGGCCATTGCTGCGAGAAAGTCTCCGTAAGTGTTGTCTCCCCACGAAGAAATGCGGATGTAGCCCGTGGTGGCATCGAGCATATAAGAAGCATCTACACTATGAACGGGCACATCTCCGCGGACGATGGAATATTTCTCCATGCCCGCAACGCCCGAACGGCGCACCGTCAGTTCGACCTTGCTTCCGGCCTCGCCTTTAAGCCGCTTCATGGTGCCTTCAGTGTCGATTTTTCTTACCTACATAGGTTTTTGCCGTCGATGGCCACGATGCGATCTCCTGGCCGCAGGCCGACATCTTCCGCCGGCCCCCCGGGAATCACTCGAACCACCCGCACCGTGTCATCATAAATGGTGAATTGCACGCCGATGCCGGAGAAACTGCCCCGTAAGTCTTGCATGGACGCCTCAACATCCTTTGCACTGATGTAAGTGCTGTGCGGATCGAGCTCTTTCAGGATCTGCGGCATAGATCGCTCCACGAGATCAGCCATGTTGACCGTGTCCACATAGCGCTCGTCGATGATATGCAGCAAATCACTGAGCTTATTACTCGAAGTATTGATGAAACTAATGCGATTGCCGGAAAAATGCGTGGCATAGAAGCTTCCGATCAGCACGCCGACGACAACGGCGACCGAAACGTAGAAGGGAAGCAAACGCGAAGCGTAGTATTTCATTGAAAAAAGGGGGCTTATGGTTCAGGAAGATGCAGGACTTCAATCTCAGCACGCCTCAGTAACTCCAATCCTGCGTGCAAACGGTATTCTCGCATGTAGACCACGCGCCGAATGCCGGCTTGGATGATGAGCTTTGCACATTCGATGCAAGGTTCGTCGGTGACATACAGTGTGGCGCCGTCCGAGTTGTTGCCCGATCGCGCAATTTTGGTGATTGCATTGGCCTCAGCGTGCAGCACATAGGGCTTTGTCAACCCGTCTTCGTCCTCACAGACATTTTCGAATCCCGACGGCGTCCCATTGTATCCGTCCGAAATGATTCTCTTGTCCTTGACGATCAACGCACCCACCTTGCGACGTGCACAATAAGAGTTTTCAGCCCAAATATCAGCCATGCGCAGATAGCGATAATCGAGTGCAGTCTTCTTGTCCATGGTTGCCTAAGTTATAATTCTAAATGCGAGCAACAATACCGTCCCGCTTCAGCAGAGCATCAATGGTGGCCGGCCGACCGCGGAAGTCGTTATACAGCTGTTGAGGGTGCACCGTTCCACCGCGAGCGAGGAGTCTGTGCCGGAAATCGGAGGCCACCTCACGATCGAAGAGCCCTCTTTCGACAAAGGCCTCAAAGGCATCGGCATCAAGCACTTCTGCCCATTTATAGCTGTAGTATCCTGCGGAATACCCTCCGTTCATGATATGGCTGAACTGCACCGTCATGCATGTTTCGGGGATGGAGGGCAACAATTGTACCGACTTCCACGCAGCGCGTTCGAAAGCCCGGAGGTCTCCCTCGAGCGGTTCGGTGCGAGTGTAGTAAGCCATGTCGAGCAATCCGAAGCTCACTTGGCGAATGCACGCATAGGCCACATTAAAGTTGTGCGCGCGCCGGATCCGCTCCACGAGTTCGTCGGGCATCGGGCAACCGGTCTCGTAATGATGGGCAAAAGTACGAAGGAATTCGGGACGGAGCGCAAAATTCTCCATGAATTGCGAAGGGAGCTCCACGAAATCCCAGAAAACGTTGGTGCCGCTGAGTGCCGGATAGTGCGTATCGGCAAAAATGCCGTGCAGTGCATGTCCAAACTCGTGCAGGAACGTTTCCAACTCGTCGAAAGTGAGCAACGACGGGCGTGAAGCTGTGGGTTTGGTGAAGTTCATCGTCACACTCACATGGGGGCGACACACTTCTCCTTGCCAGGTGAGTCCCGCTTCCCGATAAGCCGTCATCCAAGCCCCACTCTGTTTTGACGCCCGGGGAAGAAATCCGTATAGAGCACAGCCAAGAAACTACCGTCGGCATCAAACACCTCATAGGCCTTCACCTCTTCGTGGTAGACGGGGATTTCGGGTTTTTCCTTGAAGGTGATGCCATATAAAGTGGTGGCCAGTCCGAAAACGCCCTCAACCACTTTCGACAACTCCAAATAGGGACGCACCATTTCGGCATCCAAGTCATAATCTCTCAGCTTCAAAAAGATGGGCATAGTGGGCGAAGTCCCACGGCATGAGCACGAAATCCGCCCCTTCCTTCGCCTTTGGCCAGTTGCTCCACGGCCTCCACCTCACGCCGAGCGGGAGCAAGATAGTGCGTTTTCAGTTCTTCGAGCAAATTGTAGACGCGTTCGGGCGTCTGCGCCATTCTTTTTTTCAGCACATAGTCGGCATAGCACGGAAAACCGAGCAATTGCGCCATCTCCATGCGGAGATTCACCAGCTTTTTGCAGATCTCAAAGTTGTTGCGCGCATTGTCGTGCGCGACAACGGGTCATGTAGGCACGATACATGCGCTCTCTCAGTGCACGATTTTTCGGCATATTGCATGAACGGTCCGAAGGATGGAGCATGAAGCGTGAAGACCCAGCCCTCCAATTGGCGCTCTGCAGCCGCGGCGGCCGCTTGTTCAATTTGCGAATCCGGCAAACCCGCTAAATCTTCGCGCTGCGTCAGATGCAGCACGAAGTCGTTGGTCTCTTTGATGTTGTTCTGCGAGAATTGCAACGAGAGTTGAGCCAATTCCGCCTTCACCTCCTTGAATCTGCCGCGTTTTTCCTCGGGAAGCGCGGCTCCCGAACGCACAAAACTGTCGTACGTATCCCTGCAAGAGCATGGCATCCTCGCCGGTGAGCGTGGGGTTCCGTTTTTCCTCTTCGTAGACCGCGCGCACTCTGCGGAAGAGGGACTCATTGAGCGTGATGCTTGCACTGTGTTCGCTCAAGATGGGCGACATCTTCTCGGCCAATTGTTCCAATTCGTCGGAGGTGTTGGCCGAAAGCTGGTTGTACATGAGCGTTGTAGCGCGTTCCAGCATTTCACCGGCGTAGCTGAGTGCCACGATCGTGTTGCGAAAGCTCGGTTCGTCAGCCGATCTTGCAATGGCGTCCACCTCTCCGCGTTCAATTTCTATGCCTTTCAGCAAGGCAGCTTCAATGTCAGCCACCGTAATATCGGTAAACGGGAAGGTATCGTGCGGGGTAGCGAATTTATGTTGGAGTAAGGGATTCTTCATGCGTTCAAGCTGGGTTGTATTTGGATATTTCTTCAAACTCCTTTCCGAGATTGAGCTTCAAGTAGACATCGTAAAGCAGCGGTGCCCACAATCTCGGTGCGTCGGGAGCGGCTTTTCTGAATCGCTCCAGGTGGGGTCGTGCCTCTTCGTAGCATTTGCGCTGCGCTTTGAAGGCTTTGTTGTAGCCCGGCGCCTTGATGGAGGTGGGCAATAATATGGACTTCGCCATTTGCACATAGGCTTTGCCCATGAAATAGTCGGCGCGCGGATTGTCAGGCTCCGCCTGCCGGAGTTGCTGTGCCGCGCGCAAGCACAGGGAGTCATTGTGCAATCGGTCGTAGGCCTCGGCTTGTGCGTCGTAGAGTTGCGCCTTTTTCGTTCGCACGGGTAAGAGCGAATCGACCCACGCCAAGAGTTCGCGTTCGTTGCCGCGGCGGAAAAAAATTCTTCGGCCAGTTTACTGAAGAAGAAATCGTCGTTGGGATCTTCTCTCACGCCGCGCTTCAGCAAAGTGAGGAACTCATCTTGCTTTTGCGCCGCCTCGTAGTTGAGTGCCAAAGTACGTAACACCGTCGAACGGTGCAGCGAATCGCGCAAGGCCGCGTCGACGTAGCGTGTCGCCTCGTCAAATCGTCCGGAAGCATAGCCGGCATAGAGATAATCCTCGGCATTTTGCATTTCGAGAGCGGACGAAATCTGCGGTGCCCGCGGTCCGAAAATCGGTGCATTGCGCACTTCGAGCGTCATCTTCGCAAAGCGTGCCGCTTCGTTCCACTTCTTTGGTGAGAAAATAGCGCGAAGCCGTGGCGAGGTTGGGATAGAGGCGCGCCAACAGGGCGGCATAGTTCCCCGACACCCGTGTACTCGCATTTTTGTCGGTCTGCAGTGCACGTTGCGCGCTGTCTGCGCGAAGTGCATAGGCAAACACCTCGTATTGCGTGAGAAATAGGCTGTTGTGTCGGGGTTTCGGCGCAAATAGAGCTTCTCGTTCTCCGCGTCGTTGAGTTTTTTTGCCGCCGCCGCGCCCAGTTCGTAGTATTGTGCATCGGGCGCGTAGGCTGTGTCGGCCGCCATTTTTTGAATCAGCTTCATGGCATCGGCCGGACGCTTGTTGTTCAACGCCGTTTTCACCTCTTTGAGCGGATCCGTCCCCCCATTGCAGGCGACACACAGCAGCCCGGCGAAGCAAACAGTCGCTAAGCTTACGTTCAGTTTCATAATTGAGTAAAGCAGAGACGCGCCTTTTCGGCACGCCCCTGCATGAGTGTTGGTGATGTTGCTAGATCAACGATGGTTGGCCGCATCGAGCAGGTCGTCCATCTGCTTGGCTTCCGCTTTGCGCAGGAGATTTTGGTAAATCTGTTGCAAAGTCGGCGCCCAAAGTTTCACCCGGTCGGGTGCGAGCTGGCGCACTTTCTCCATGTAAGGCAGTGCCTTGCTGTAGTAGCTTTGGATGTCTTTGAGCTCCTTGTTGTAGAGCGCAATCGCCGCATTGCCTTTCACTTTCGAGATTGCTACCGGCATACCTATATTTGCCGTTCATCTTCTTCGTGATCACATCGTTGATGTAGGCATAGGCCATGTTGGCGTTGGCTTCCACGTGATTCGGATCGATGGCCAGGGTTTTGGCAAACGCTTCGCGCGCGGCAGCATAATCCTTCTTCAGGTTCAGATCCACACAACCTCTGATATACCAGGAAGACGCCTTTTCGGGTGCGTTTTTGAGCAAGTCATTGGCCGTAGCCTCGGCCGACTTGATGTCATTGTTCTGGTAATAGAAACTGATCAGGTTCTCAAGTAGGCTAGCATTGTCGTCCAAGTGCTCAATGGCATCCTTCAGTGCGTTGACATAGGCCGTGGTGTCCTTCTTTCCGTCGAGATAAGTTTGCATGCGCAGGAGGTAGAGGTCGCGCACCGAAACTTTTGCCTCTTCAAGCACCTTCTTGTCATACTTGAACGCGGCATCTACGTTAGACAACACGCCGTCGTAGTCCTTCATATCGTTGGCCAACATGGCACGATAGTAGAGCGCTTGCGCATATTCCTTGGCCATCGTGATGCGCATGGAGTCGCGCTTCGTAGCCAAGGCCGGATTGTCGGGAAGATCTACGAATTTGCCGAGATACTTGTAGGCACCGGGCTTGTTGCCGTTGCTGTTGAGGAAGATACCGGCGTAGAAATAGTAATCGCGCGCATTATAAATGACCTGCGTGGCTTCGTTGCTATATTCCTGCTTGGGCATTTTGCCTTTGGCGTCGGGCGTATGTTCGAAAACGTAGCTCTTGGTGTAGTAGTCCACCATGTCGTCGAGTCGCGAAATGAATTGCGCGGTGTCGAGCGGCTGGGAATTAGCCGCATTGACCAAAAGCGGCTGGAACAAGATGCGAGAGCACTTGCCGGCTTTGTTGTAAATCTCGCCAAACTTCGTCGTCTTCGGGTTGTCGAACGAGGTTTTTGAGGAGTTCGAGCGCATCGGCGGCTTTGTTCTGCTCAAGCAGAGCATCCGCCTTATATACTACGCTGTTCTGGGCCGCACCCGCCAGGGCGAAGGCGCCGAGAACGGCCAGAGAAAACAGTTTCTTCATGGCTGTTGATGTTTATAATGGGTTATGGTTTGTCGGTTTCGGGAGTTTCGCCGCCGTTGTTGTCAGCCGCGTCCTCCTCCCGGTTCGTGTCGGTCACCTCCGGTGCTTCGGGCAGTTCGGTGCCGTCTACGGTTTCCACCTCCTCTTCATCATCGGTGGGCACCTGGCATACGCTACTGATCACATCGTTGCGCTTTTTGAGGTCGATCAGGCGCACGCCCTGGGTGGCACGGCCGGCCTGTCGGACGTCTGCCACACGCAAGCGGAGCGTGATGCCACTCTTGTTGATGATCATGAGATCTTGATCCTCGGTGACGCTCTTGATGGCCACGACTCTACCCGTCTTGTCGGTGATGTTGAGCGTGCGCACGCCCTTACCGCCACGATTGGTGATGCGATAGTCGTCGACCACACTGCGTTTTCCGTAGCCTTGCTCGCTGACCACGAGCACGGTTTCGCGATCTCGGTCGTTGACACAGACCATGCCCACGACTTCATCGTCTCCGTCGTCGAGCATCATGCCGCGAACGCCGGTTGCATTGCGTCCCATGGTGCGCACTGCGCTCTCGCTGAAGCGGATGGCCCGGCCATTGCGGTTGGCCATGATGATTTCGTCCGTTCCGTTGGTGAGTGCCACGCTGATCACGCGGTCATCGTCGTTGATATTGATAGCGTTCACGCCGTTGGTGCGCGGACGAGAATATTCGGTGAGACACGTTTTCTTGATCACGCCGCGCTGCGTGGCAAACACCACATAGTGCGACTTGCAGAAGTCCTCATCACGCAATTTGCGCACATGGAGGAAGGCATTGATGCGATCGTCGGGCTCGATGTTGAGCATGTTTTGGATGGCGCGTCCCTTCGATTGGCGCGTGCCCTCCTCGATTTCGTAGACGCGCAACCAGTAGCAGCGTCCTTTGGCGGTGAAGAACAGCATCGTGTTGTGCATCGTGGCATGATAGATGTACTCGATGAAGTCCTGATCGCGTGTGGATCCGCCTTTGGCTCCGACTCCGCCGCGTCCTTGCGCGCGGAATTCGGCCAGGGGGGTGCGCTTGATGTAGCCGAGATGACTGATGGTGATCACCACTTCGTCGTCGGAATAGAAGTCCTCGGCGTTGAAGTTCGAGAGATCGGGCAGGATTTCCGTTTTGCGTTCGTCGCCATAGGCGGCTTTTGACCTCGAGCAACTCGTCTTTTGATCACCTTTTTGCAAAGTTCGGGATCCGAGAGGATCTGATTGAAAATAGGCAATGCGCTGTTCGAGTTCGTCATATTCGGCATGGAGTTTCTCCTGTTGCAGGCCGGTGAGCTGCGCCAAACGCATATCAACAATGGCCTTGGCTTGAATTTCGTCGAGGGCAAAGCGCTGCATCAAGCGCTCTTGCGCCTCCTGGAGTGTTGCGGCTCGATTTGATGATGGCCACCACCTCGTCGATGTTATCGGAGGCGATGATCAGTGCGCGCAGGATGTGCTGACGTTCGAGGGCTTGCGCAGGTCGAACTTCGTGCGACGAATCACCACATCGTGGCGGTGTTCGATGAAGTGGCGGATGCAGTCCTTGAGGGTGAGCAACTGCGGGCGCATCTTGGCGGGACTCGTGCCGGGAATGGGCACCAGCGCAATGCAATTGACGGCGAAGCTGGTTTGCAGGCCCGTGAGTTTGTAGAGCTTGTTGAGCACCACATTGGCATTTTGCCCGCGCTTGACGTCCACCACGATGCGCATGCCTTCGCGGTCCGACTCATCGTTGACATTGGTGATGCCCTCGACCTTGCCCTCTTTGGCCAATTGGGCGATGGATTTCACCAGGTCGCCGGTGTTGGTCCCGTAAGGCACGGCGCGCACCACGATCTTGTCGTGCAAGGTTCCGGCTTCAATTTCGGCTTTGGCACGCAGCATGACGCGTCCGCGCCCGGTTTCGTAGGCACTGCGGATGCCTGCGTTGCCCAAGATGTAGGCTCCGGTCGGGAAATCGGGGCCCTTGATGTGCTGCATGAGGCCGTCGACATCGATATCGGGGTTGTCGACATAGGCCACACAGCCATCGATCACTTCACCGAGGTTGTGTGTGGGCACATTGGTGGCCATACCCACGGCAATACCGGTGGCGCCGTTGACCAAGAAGGAAGGAATGCGGGTGGGCAACACCGAGGGCTCGTCGCGCGAGTTGTCGTAGTTGCGGTTCATGTCGACCGTTTCCTTCTCGATGTCCTGCATCATGGCTTCGCCCACGAGACTCATTTTGGCCTCTGTGTAACGCATGGCTGCCGCCCGTCACCGTCCATCGAACCAAAGTTACCTTGTCCGATCACCAGGGGATAGCGCATGGCCCACGGTTGCGCCATGCGCACCAAGGCGCCGTAGACCGAGCTGTCGCCGTGGGGGTGATACTTACCGAGCACCTCACCGACGATGGCGGCCGACTTTTTCGTCGCCTTATCGTGCGTGATTCCCATGTCCATCATGCCGTAGAGAATGCGGCGATGCACGGGCTTGAAGCCGTCGCGCACATCGGGCAGCGCACGGCTCACGATGACGGACATCGAATAGTCAATATACGAGGACTTCATTTCCTCCTCGATATTCACTTGTTTGATTCTATCTGTTTCTTGGATCATTGTTTGGGCGTTTGCAGCCGCTCAACGGTTCGGCAATGGGTGAGCCGGATGCCGAATCGGGGCCATATAACTTGTGCAAATATAAGCATTTCGCTCCACACGCGCACGCGATCTTGTGTTTTTTCGCGCACAAGCCCACAATGGCACTTTTTAAGCCCCGCTGAGCCCACTTTCTCACTCGGCGCTGTGTTTCTATCGGGGAAAATACCTTGGCGATTCGTTTCGACGCCCTCCATCGTGCTTTCGGTGGGGGCAACGTTCTGTTTGCTCCTTAGATCGTGTGTTGGCTCCGTATGACGGCTCGTCTTCTCAGGTCAATCTCTCTCCCGCTTCGCGCCAAAGTTTTCTGCCTTCGCATTGCCGGCGAAAAGAGGGGAATTTGGACTGAAAAATGGGGAAGAAAACAGGAAAAACTCCCGCTTTTTCGGTGCCTCCTCCCCTGTTTTTCCCATCGCGACGCCTCCCCTGCTCTCTCGGAGGCCGCCTTTTCGCCCCGCGCCTCCGACCGTCAGAATCGATGTCGTGGCCAAACTTTGCAGCCCGCTACGCATCGAACAGCTGCCGGGACGGTTTGCGTTGGACACGCGACGGACGCGCATCATTCGCGGGCACATCGATCGGCTGCTGCGGCGAAGGGAAACAAAAACGCCCCCGGTCTACGAAAATAGACCGAGGGCGGGAATGGAATGTGCCGACCTCGCAGCAGGAACTGCCGCGCGACGGCTCAGCGTCTGCCTTTGCGTTTGCCGAAAAGTCCGGTAAACCCACGCAGACGGCGGAAGAGCTTGTAGCCGGTGAGCGCTCCGTCGAAGACCCACCACGCACGGGTGGCCGTGCTCATGAGGGTTTCCAGCACATTGCCGTCGCCGGCCGGCGGCGCCGTGAGGGTTGTGAGATCTTTGCTGATCTCTTCGCCCACTTTTTGCAGCTCCAATTGGGTCGCTTCTGGCGCCATCGCACTTGTTCGAGGGAAATGTATGTGCTCATGGCTGAGACGAATTGAAAGCAGTGGTGTCGCCGACGGTGGTTCCCCTTCGTTCATCGCGCACGCCCATCTCTCCTTCTTCCGACAGCAGGAGCGCCACGAGAAAGCGGGTGATGGGATCAATGATGAGCGATTTGCGGAAGAGAATGAGCAGCAACGCCACCACAACGTAGAACAAAGCCATCAAACTTGCGGACACCACGTAGCCGCCCACGAGGGGGCCAAATAGACCACAGCGGCAAACGAGAGCATGATGGCCACCAACGATGCGAGACAAAAGAAGACTACGCCGATAAGTATGGCCGAAAGTAGCATAGTGATGCGACTCACGGCGTCTAAGCGCAGGGTTTCCAACTTGAGATCGACGTAGCGCTTGAGATTGCGCACCAGCCGCTCCAAGATTCTCACATTCTGATCACTCGACATCATCGTGCGTCAGTTTTTCAAAGGGGACACGCCTGCGCGTGCTTAGTCGTTGGCCGTGTTAAGTTCGTCGGCAATGTCGTCGACCAGGCTCTCGAGCTCTTTGCCGTTGAGCTTAATGCCACGCTTGCGGATAGCGTCTGCAATGCGGGTACGCATATTCTCGCCTCTTTCGGGTGCGAAAAGAATGCCACATGCGGCGCCTACTGCTGCACCGCCCAAGAAAGCTGCTAAAATACTGAGACCTTTCATATCGTTCTGAGATTAAATTGAGAATGTTTCGAGTCCAAAAATAGCACTTTCTCTTCAGAACACCGCAAACAAGGGAGGAAAAAGGAGTTGTTTACTGTTTTTATGATTACGTATCGCATCTGATCCTTCATTTCCTTGTATTTTTTGCGTCGTATTATATGCGTCATCCTCGGAAACGGGATGAGCAGACCACCAGGACAACAAACATCTACAGAAATAAAACGTCACTGAAATGAAGAACCCTGCTATCCTCGCTCTAAGTCTCTGCGCCGTAGCCCTGTTCGCCGCTTCTTGCAAATCGCAGGAGAGCGCCTATCGCCAGGCTTACGAACGGGCCAGAGCACAAGAGATGAACAAGCCCACTCAGACGGTTACCATCATTCCCCAAAACACGCAGCCGCAGCCCGTGCAGCCCGCTCCCGTGCAGCAACCTGCCGCACCTGTGGTGCAGCGCACCGTGGTGGTGGAGGAAGACAACACTCCCGTGCGTACCATCCAAGGCGAGAAGCGCGTCATCGACGGCGAGCCTTTGAAAGGCATTCAGCGTGGTGGTGGGTAGTTTCGTGAACGAAACCAATGCCCGCGGCATGATGAACACGCTGCGCAATCGCGGTTATGCTGCTCGTGTGATGAAGACGAACGAAACAATCAACGGACACACCGGATGGTATCGCGTGGTGGCTTCGTCCTTCTCGTCGAAAAAGCCAAGCTGTGCAAAGCAAAATTCGCTTCGCGACACGTATCCCGGCGCTTGGATCCTGGGCAACTAATCCAACACATGCGGCACAATTGACGCCGCACTGCACACAAAACCACACAACGCGAGCGACGTCGGCACAGACGTCGGCTCGCGTGACCCCTACCCTCTCTGCGCAACGCCCGCCACGGAAGGAGAACGATACGACAAAGCCCCGAAAATCGATGTGATTTTCGGGGCTTTGTCAGCGTGCACTGCTTTCGGCGCGAAGGAGGGGCAGAACTAGCTTTCGCAGCTGCGACAAGAGACAATGTTGCTGAGCAACTCCTTGCTGATGCTCTGGCTGCGCTGGTAATAAAGTCCTTTCACTCCGAGGCGCCAGGCTTCGATGAGCAGTGCGTTGACTTCCTTGACGGAGAGTCCGGGCGGGATGTTGATGTTGAGCGACTGTCCTTGGTCGATAAACTTCTGACGGATGGAGGCCTGGAGGATGATCTCGTGCTGCGAAATCTCTTTGAAGGTCTTGAACACCTCTTTCTCTCGGTCGGAGAGGAAATCAGGTGCTGCACCGATCCCTGATTGAGCATGATGTTGCGCCAAACGTCCTCGGTGTTGCGTCCTTTCTCGGCGAGCAGCGCCTCGAGATAGCGATTTTTGCGAATGAAGTTGCCCTTGGCGAGCCCGGCCTTGTAGTAATTGGACGAATAAGGCTCGATGCCGGGCGAGACTTGTCCGAGAATCGACGAACTGGAGGTGGTGGGCGCAATGGCCGTCACGGTGGTGTTGCGATATTTCGGCCCGTCGTAGGTCTCGCATTCGTCGAAGATGGGAGCGCACCCGTAGGTTGCTGCGAGTTCGAGCGAAGCTTGTTGGGCTTGTTCGTGGATGTGGCGGAAAATCTGCGTGGTGAGATTTTTGGCCTCCATCGATTCGAAGGGAACGAGGTTCTTCTGCAACAGGGAATGCCAACCGAGCACACCGAGCCCCAGCGCGCGGTGGCGCTCTGCGAAGCGATTGGCTTGACGCAGGGAAGGTGGAATCACGGGTCTTCTCGATAAACTCAGACATCACGGCGTCGAGGAACCAAATGGCGAGGCGCACAGCATCGGTGTCCTTCCACTCGTCCCACAATTCGAGGTTCATCGACGAAAGGCAGCACACGAAACTCTCTTCCTCGGAATCGGGGAGCTGGATTTCGTTGCAAAGATTGGAATGCGTGATTTCCAGACCGAGTTGCTGGTAGATTTCCGGCTTGTGGGCGTTGACATTGTCGGAGAACTGGATGTAGGGCAGGCCTTTCGCTGTCGGCTCAGCAACACGGGCCCAGATCTTGCGCTTCTCAGTGTCGCCGTCGATCATTTCCTGCATCCAGTAGTCGGGCACGCACACGGCATAGAAAAAGATTCTGGATGGGGCTGCCGATGTCCTTGATTTGCAGGAATTCCGCGATGTCGGGGTGGTCAATGTCGAGATAAGCGGCAAAGAGCCGCGGCAGGGTGGCGCCTTGCACGACGGTGTCCATCACCGTATCGAAGAGGCGCATGAACGAAACGGCGCCCGACGATTTTTCCGTTGTTGGTGATGGCGCGCCGCACGCGCAAATTGCCGAAATAGGCAGAGGTGCCGCCGCCGTGCTTGGTTTGCATCATCACTTCGCCGAGTTTGATGGTGATGCCCTCGATGCTGTCGGGGATATTGCAGCCGAAACACGAAATGGGAGGCCGCGCGAGGTGCCCTATGTTGGACCAAACGGGCGAACTGCAGCTCATCCAACCTTTATATATGAGTTCGGCAAAACGTTCTTGGAGTTCGGGACGGTACAGGCGGCGCGCTGCTGCGCTGGTGATGCGATAGATGGCATCGTGCACGGTTTCGCCGTGGAGCAGATAGCCGCGATTGAGCACGGCTTCCGACTCTTCGTTGTACCACCAAGGGAGTTCTTTGGTCATGAAAGAAGATGCGATGAAGAAAAGGGAGAAAGAAAATGAGTAGCGTGGTGCCGTGACTGCGACGTCACGACCCAGGCGATAAGGAAAGCACCGCGGTGCTGATCAGAAGAGGTCGTCTTCGGTGATGGACTTGTCGTGTTTGGTGTAGGCCGTGGGGCGCTTGGCGAAAAAGTCGTCGAGCTCGTTGGCAAAAACGTTTTCGTCGAACCAAAGCATGGGCTTATAGGCTTCGGCCGACACGTTGTAGAGCTTGTCATATCCCAGCTGAGTCAACGCATTGTCCACACGGGCGCGCATAAAGTCGAGCAGGTTGGCCTTGGTGAAGAAGGGAAGTTCGCCTTCCTCGTAGATCCAATCGAGCAACTCGGTTTCATGAGAGGTATTCGCGCACCTCTTTTTCGACCGTTTCCTGCGAGGGACGCATTTCTGGGAATTCCTCGAAGATGTGCTGCAACAAATAGACGCCGGCATCGGCATGGGTCTGCTCATCAATGGAGGTCCATGCGATGATGTTCGACGTGTTCTTCATGTAGCCACGGAAATGCGTGAACGACAGGATATTGGCGAACTGAGAAAAGAGAGAGGAATTCTCAATGACGATGACAAAGAAGAGCAATTGCTCAACAAACGTCTTTGCCGAGGTGAAATGCTCGTCGATGAGGGCGAGTTTGTGGCGAAAACGGGAATTTCGATGAGATGCTCGAACTCATCATTGTAGCCAAGCACTTCCAGCAAACGAGAATAGGCCATGGCGTGGCGATGCTCGCACTCGGCAAAAGTGGCGCCGAGGCCATTGAATTCGGGTTTGGGCAGATGCTTGTAGAGATCGCCCGAAAGTTTTGACGGCCACCTCCACTTGCGCGATGCCGAGCAAGCTGCGTTTCACCACTTCGCGCTCGATGTCGGTGAGATGGGAATGGAAGTGCTGCACATCGGAGGTGAATTCCACTTCACTGTGCACCCAGAAGGTTTTGTTCATCTTATCCACGAAATCCATCGTTTCGGGATACTCGAAAGGCTTGAAATTGACGCGTTTATCAAAAAAATACTCATGAGAAATAGTCTGTGATTTGAGCACAAAGGTACATCATTTCCGAGAACCTCGCTCATGCTTCCGACTTAATTTGCGGCGTGTGAGAAAAAGAGGGGGAAAGCTTTTGGTCGTACGCGCCGTAAATTGTATATTTGCGGGCATCACAACCGGGGTTACCTGTGGCTACGCACGAAACTCACGACTATTTTTGTTCCGTACGGAAGGAACAAAAATCGGAACGCGAAAAACAAATTCATCGACACGACTTATGCACTGGATTTCTCTCCTTCTCCTCGGTCTTACAGCCGGGCTTTTCCTTTACATTATGGTATTGGAGACTTTTCTCACCGATTCTCACTCACCGCTCGCACCTTCAAGATGTCGGTCGACGACCTGCAGCAAGCCCGCTCTGAACACGGTGATGAAAAACCTCCCGGCGTCTACAATGGGCTCGTGGGCGCCGGTATGCTTTATGCTCTCCTTTTTTCTCCCGACGGGCGAGAAGTGGCGGCGGTGTTCTTCGCTTTTGGCCTTGTCGTTGCGATCTACGGGGCTATTTCTTCTCAATTTAGCATTTTGTTCAAACAAGGGACGCTGCCTTTCCTCGGGCTGGTGAGCCTGATCTTAGGCTGAGTTTTAGCCTTTCCAAAAAAGCAACGGCACCGCTTTGGACTTTCATCGTTCAAAGCGGTGCCGTTATTCATGGAAGAAAAGAGGGAGCCTAGGTCAGGCCAATAATTGGCACCAATCGCAGAGCTGATCGACAGTTTCGGATAACGAGCTAACTGAAAAAGGGATGCCAAGACAATATATTTCAACTGTTGCGTCGGAAAACGGAGAGCGGTATTGGATATTGCTCACCTCGAAACGACTAAACGGAGCAACTATAACACAAAGCTTTTCTTTTCCGTAGAAAATGCGGTGTAGGGCCAGGAGTTGATGTAGATCATTACGAAAACTCTCACGCAGGGTATCGCTTTTCGAACGCTTGTGATAAAGATAAGACTTGTACTTTGCATCAACAATGATTTGGGTTTCGGCAAACTTCAGCACGATATCTGGTTCAAGATAGTGTAACTGCCAATCGAAGTAGCCCCCTTGTCCGACGTATCTGGGGTTGCAAACCATCTCTCCCCCTATGCGCTTGACCGTTTGCTCGAATATCCACTGCACATAACGCTCGAAAAATAAAGCGACATCAATGCGCCACGCATAAGACTGGCTATGTTTTTGCAGAATGATGCGATTGGCGATTTCCTTGGTGCGCTTAACGATGGGCAAATCGGTCGCTCCGGAATGGAACAAATCAGGTTTCTCTCTACTCACTCCGCGAAGCTGCAGACTCAGTCGGGGTAACAATTCAGCCACACGATTCCTATAATTGTGCGGTGTAGCAGGGGCTTCTAAACAAGCCTTGGCTTGATCAAGCACTTGTGACAGGTACTTGGGAGGGAAATCCGCTTCTCGAATGAGAAATGGCTTTTCAAAAAACAAAGCCCCGAGTCTCTTTCGAGTCTCGAGGCTTGTCTTGTAAAATGGCGGCGACCTACTCTCCCGCGGGTGTGCAGTACCATCGGCGCGGTCGGGCTTAACTTCTCTGTTCGGAATGGGAAGAGGTGGAACCCCGTCGCTATAACCACCGGAAATATCTCTTGAACACGCATCATCGCATAGTCGCTTGCATTACGCAGCGCTATGTCTTACGCCTTTCGTAGTTCATTGCAAAAGTAAGCGACAGCTTTAAGTAGATTCTGCTGCGCTGAAAGGAAAGTTTCGGGCGATTAGTAGTGCTCGGCTTTGACGTCACCGTCTTTACACCTGCACCCTATCAACGTTGTCGTCTACAACGACCCCTCATAAGGAAATCTAATCTTGTGGCCGGCTTCGCACTTAGATGCTTTCAGCGCTTATCCGATCCCGACTTAGCTACCCGGCGGTGCGGCTGGCGCCACAACCGGTAAAAACCAGAGGTCAGTCCAACACGGTCCTCTCGTACTAGTGTCAGAGCCACGCAAATTTCCTGCGCCCACGATAGATAGAGACCGAACTGTCTCACGACGTTCTGAACCCAGCTCGCGTGCCACTTTAATGGGCGAACAGCCCAACCCTGGGACCTTCTCCAGCCCCAGGATGTGACGAGCCGACATCGAGGTGCCAAACCACTCCGTCGATATGAGCTCTTGGGAGGGATCAGCCTGTTATCCCCGGAGTACCTTTTTATCCTTTGAGCGATGGCCCTTCCATACGGAACCACCCGGATCACTATGCTCTGCTTTCGCACCTGATCGACTTGTAGGGTCTCTCAGTCAAGCGCCCTTTTGCCATTACACTCTACGGCCGGTTACCAATCGGCCTGAGGGCACCTTTATAAGCCTCCGTTACGCTTTTGGAGGCGACCACCCCAGTCAAACTACCCACCAAACGCGGTCCTCCCATCAAGGGAGTTAGGAACCAGACAGCCGAAGGGCCGTATTTCAACAGCGACTCCACGAACACTGGCGTGCCCGCTTCAAAGTCTCCGGCCTATCCTACACATCGACTGCCCGGTTACAACGTTAAGCTATAGTAAAGGTTCACGGGGTCTTTTCGTCCCATCGCGGGTAATCGGCATCTTCACCGATACTACAATTTCACTGGAATCATGGTTGAGACAGTGTCCGGATCATTACACCATTCGTGCAGGTCGGAACTTACCCGACAAGGAATTTCGCTACCTTAGGACCGTTATAGTTACGGCCGCCGTTTACCGGGGCTTCAATTCAAACCTTCGACTTGCATCTAAGCTCTCCTCTTAACCTTCCGGCACCGGGCAGGTGTCAGACTGTATACTTCATCTTTCGATTTTGCACAGCCCTGTGTTTTTGTTAAACAGTTGCCTGGACCTATTCTCTGCGCCTCGCCTTGCGACGAGGACCCCTTATTGCGAACGTACGGGGTCAATTTGCCTAGTTCCTTAACCATGAATCTTCCAAGCGCCTTAGTATATTCTACCCGACTACGTGTGTCCGTTTGCGGTACGGGTATCTAAAGGGTTAAGCTTAGCGGATTTTCTCGGGAGTAGGCTTACCTTGCTATTGCATTGTCCGAAGACGCTGCATACTATCGACTTTCAGCTCGGATGGTGGATTTGCCTGCCATCCTCAACACCTACGGTCTTTAACGAGCTATTCCGTCAGCTCGCGGAAGTGTCACTCCTCCGTCTCCACATCGCCCCAATAGGATAGTAACGGAATATTAACCGTTTCTGCCATCGGCCTCTCCATTAGGATGAGCCTTAGGGTCCCGACTGACCCGGGGCCGATTAACGTTGCCCTGAAACCTTAGTCTTTCGGCGAGAGTGCATCTCACACTCTTTATCGTTACTTATACCTACATTTGCTTTTCATGAAGCTCCACCCGAGGTCGTCCCTCGAGCTTCATAGCCGCATGAATGCTCCCCTACCGATGTCACTCAAGACATCCCACGGCTTCGGCACCGGGCTTCATACCCTGATTATTATCCATGCACGGTCCCTCGACTAGTGAGCTGTTACGCACTCTTTGAATGAATGGCTGCTTCCAAGCCAACATCCCTAGCTGTCACGGGGACCACACTTCGTTAGTTTAACTTTAGCCCGAGTTTCCGGGGCCTTAGCCGGTGATCAGGATTCTTCTCCTCTCAGGCGTGGACCTTAGCACCCACGCCCTCACTCCCGGCTTAGCCTGTGTGCATTCGAGTTTGTCTGGACTTGATAGGGCGGTGAAGCCCTCGCATCCAATCAGTCGCTCTACCTCACACAGGGAACGCCTGAGGCTGCACCTAAATGCATTTCGGGGAGTACGAGCTATCTCCAAGTTTGATTGGCCTTTCACTCCTACCCTCACCTCATCCGGAAGCTTTTCAACGCTTATCGGTTCGGTCCTCCATCCCGTGTTACCGGGACTTCAACCTGGACAAGGGTAGATCACTTGGTTTCGCGTCTGCCACCGCCGACTATGCGCCCTATTCAGACTCGCTTTCGCTTCGGTTGCGCGCATCATTGCGCTTAACCTTGCCGACGACGGCAACTCGTAGGTTCATTATGCAAAAGGCACGCCGTCACATCGTCATATGCTCCGACCGCTTGTAGGCGTACGGTTTCAGGAACTTTTTCACTCCTCTGACAGAGGTGCTTTTTCACCTTTCCCTCACGGTACTGGTTCGCTATCGGTCTCTTACGAGTATTTAGCCTTGGCGGATGGGCCCGCCGGATTCAGACAGGATTTCACGTGTCCCGCCCTACTCAGGATACCACTATGGCCGATTCGATTGTCGAGTACGAGACTGTCACTCTCTATGGTCGTTCTTTCCAAAACGTTCCTCTAATCGAACCAAGTCCAACGTCGTGGTCCTACAACCCCGTGAAGGCCGAGACCTCCACGGTTTGGGCTCTTCCCCGTTCGCTCGCCACTACTAGGGGAATCATTGTTATTTTTCTTTTCCTGAGGGTACTAAGATGTTTCAGTTCCCCTCGTTAGCCTCCCTGCTTAGCAGGGATGACAGGTCTTCAACCCTGCCGGGTTGTCCCATTCGGAAATCTGCGGATCGACGGTCATTTGCACCTTCCACAGCTTATCGCAGCTTATCACGTCCTTCATCGCCTGTAAGAGCCTAGGCATCCACCGTACGCCCTTTTGTACTTTCTCTTCCGAACCGAACTACTCAATTAAGAGCGTCGGCGGCAGAACTACTTAAAGCTGTACTTCGTTTACCTTTGTATTACTACTTGGGAGTATTGTGAGTTTCGTAGACCCGTAGACGAGTAAACTCGTTTACGTCGTTTACGCACATCATCAATACTTCATGTTGCGTGTTCAATATGTCAAAGATCTCTTGCTTCATCGAGTGAAGCGAAGTGGAGAATAACAGATTCGAACCGATGACCTCTTGCATGCCATGCAAGCGCTCTAGCCAGCTGAGCTAATCCCCCTTATGAGCTATTGCTCATTATGAGAATAAACGAATGGAGATATAAGATGTAATGGCCAACTTCTACGAAGATAAGACATTCAGCTCCTAAAAGAGCTTCCAGAAAGGAGGTGTTCCAGCCGCACCTTCCGGTACGGCTACCTTGTTACGACTTAGCCCCAATCACCGGTTTTACCCTAGGCCGACCCTTGCGGTCACGGCTTTCAGGCACCCCCGGCTTTCATGGCTTGACGGGCGGTGTGTACAAGGCCCGGGAACGTATTCACCGCGCCATGGCTGATGCGCGATTACTAGCGAATCCAGCTTCACGGAGTCGGGTTGCAGACTCCGATCCGAACTGAGAGAGGTTTTAAAGATTAGCATCCCGTCGCCGGGTAGCGGCCTTCTGTACCCCCCATTGTAACACGTGTGTAGCCCCGGACGTAAGGGCCGTGCTGATTTGACGTCATCCCCACCTTCCTCACATCTTACGATGGCAGTGTCCACGGAGTGCCCGGCATGACCCGATGGCAACCGAGGAGAAGGGTTGCGCTCGTTATGGCACTTAAGCCGACACCTCACGGCACGAGCTGACGACAACCATGCAGCACCTCCAACGGTGTCCGAAGAAAAATCTATCTCTAGATCTGTCACCGTTAGTTCAAGCCCGGGTAAGGTTCCTCGCGTATCATCGAATTAAACCACATGTTCCTCCGCTTGTGCGGGCCCCCGTCAATTCCTTTGAGTTTCACCGTTGCCGGCGTACTCCCAGGTGGTATACTGAAATGCTTTCGCTTGGCGGCTTACCGTCTATCGCAAACCGCGAGTATACATCGTTTACTGTGTGGACTACCAGGGTATCTAATCCTGTTTGATACCCACACTTTCGAGCCTCAGCGTCAGTTGCAGCCCGGACACCTGCCTTCGCGATCGGAGTTCTTCGTGATATCTAAGCATTTCACCGCTACACCACGAATTCCGGCATCCCTGTCTGCACTCAAGATCGCCAGTTTCAACGGCAATGCATGGTTGAGCCACACCCTTTAACCGCTGACTTAACAATCCGCCTACGCTCCCTTTAAACCCAATAAATCCGGATAACGCCTGGACCTTCCGTATTACCGCGGCTGCTGGCACGGAATTAGCCGGTCCTTTTTCTGAAGGTACATACAAGAAGGGACAAGTCCCTTTTTTTATTCCCAACTAAAAGCAGTTTACAACCCGGAGGGCCGTCATCCTGCACGCTACTTGGCTGGTTCAGGCTCTCGCCCATTGACCAATATTCCTCACTGCTGCCTCCCGTAGGAGTCTGGACCGTGTCTCAGTTCCAGTGTGGGGACCTTCCTCTCAGAACCCCTACCGATCGAAGGCTAGGTGGGCCGTTACCCGCCTACTACCTAATCGGACGCATCACCATCTCATACCGATAAATCTTTGGTTACCCTCCCATGCGAGAGCTAACAACATCGGGTATTAATCTTACTTTCGCAAGGCTATCCCCGAGTATGAGGCAGGTTTGATACGCGTTACGCACCCGTGCGCCGGTCGCCGGCATTGAAAGCAAGCTTTCAACCCGCTGCCCCTCGACTTGCATGTGTTAAGCCTGTAGCTAGCGTTCATCCTGAGCCAGGATCAAACTCTTCATTGTAAATATGATATTTGTTTATTTTCTGTTTCAGAATGTCGTATCCATTGAATCGTAGATTGACGTTAGCAATAACAATCTCACAAGAGATCATTCATTACCCGAGCACCTACTTGAAAACAAGTAAATGCTTCGTTGTTCTTATATCTTCCTTGATTCGTTTATGTAAGTAAGTCAAATTATCGCTGCAATCTTATTGGTTAGCGTTGCTTCCCGATTGCGAGTGCAAAAGTACGGTGTTCTTCCGAAAACTCCAAGGGTTTCGCGAAAAAAATCCCAGTTTTTTCTCAAAACCCGCGGATTTTGCAATCTCATCATATTGCAGAATCACCGTTTCATCGATATTCGGCATAAGAAAAAGGGAGGCGAGCTTTTCATCCAAAAGCACGCCTCCCGGGAAAGTCGTCACGCAAAATCGGCCAAATCCACAAATTTCCCTCTCTTTCTCCGCTCTGCAATCAACGCATTGAGCTCTTCTCTTCGTCTTTTCGCGATCCAACGACGAACAAAGATGTTAGGTGTGGCTACTCCAATGGAGAGACACAAGACGATCAACCCCGCATTCAAGAGATTGCCAAAAGCACTCATAAATTCTGTCGCGTCTGTGCCGAGATGCACGAAGCCAAAAATCCCTCGATACATCAAGATTCCCGGAACCATCGGTATGACACCGGGTATAGTCAGGACGTGGTTAGGGACTTCTCGTTGCATGTACAAACGCACAGCCAACAATGAAATGAGCGTTGCGCCCGCCAAAAGAACCAAGTATGAGTCCTTGGTGCAAAATCAAAGGCAATAAAATTGCGAGCACATGCCTAACACTCCAGAAAAGAGCTACAATGGGAAGGGAACGCCTGGGAACATTGAAGATCATGCCGAACCCCATGGCAGAAATGCGGTCACGATCGCAGCTTCCCAATAAGAAATGATGGGTTGCATGCTCAAAGTGCCCAAAAATTGGTCACCCACACACTCACGGCCAATACTATGCCGAAGGTCATTGATGCAATTTGCAAGGCGGCATTCCCCAGGCGCGCCAGTCCGACGAGCAAATAGTTGTCGAGCATGTCGTCAAGGAAATTGATCAGGGCTACTCCGGTACCAGAAACAAAGCACTACACAGGGAAAGGATGGTAGGGGCATTTCGTGAACCCTTCGGGCAGAAGGAGGAACATCAACCAAGCGGTGAGCGTGGCAATGAACGCGGTGAGCGCCGTCACCATATAGAAATTGAAGCGGTTGGTCAACGCCAAAGTGGCGAACCGTAAAAGCCGACAAAGCCCTGAAATCAGCCGCCGGAATGAATGAAGGCCCAGTCTCCCCGAACAGAACTGCACATCCTCCACTGCCCAGAGCGGCACCCAGCGTGACCACCCATGCCGGATAGTCGGGTTGCGTCAAAGTTGGGGCGCTCAATTTCCCGCTCAAACGATTTTATAGACTCGTCTTCGCGGATGGCTTTCCATGAGAGCTGGCTCACATCGGCCAGCACCTTCATGTTGATGGTGTATTTGTCAGAATGAACAAACCGGCTGAACGAATGCGTTTCGTCACAATAGCTGACCTTGACTGTTCCGTATAGGATGTCTATGTGCAAATTGGCATTGTCCAACCCCAAAAATGCCGCCAACTCTGCGCATATTGCGAAATGATGCGGTTGCTGTCTGCTGCACTTTCCATCAAAATGATGCCCACCTTAACCAGAATGTTGAGCTTTCGATATAAATGCCGCGGGTCTGTTTTTATTGTAGTAGCTGCCATAGCGAATAACTTATCGAGTAGAAGACAAAGTTACGATAGCTTTCATTACTCACACCGAAAGTAGGCAAAAACAAAAGCCTCAATCTGCATTTGCAAATTGAGGCTCTGTTATCGGCGCGGTGCATCATTTTTGTTCTTCGCTGCATCGCTCTTTTCGTAAAGCATCTTTCAGAGAATCTCTGCGTTCGTAGATTCTCTCGGGGCTCTTCTGACCTTCTTGCGTAATGGTGGTCTCACCATGAGCGGCTATCAGTCAGGATCAGATGCCACTTGCTGTCTTGATAGACCCGCGGCGTGAAAATACATCATTGTCGTCGCGTCCGGTGCTCCGTTTCGCCCTTTCATCAGGTACCACGTTGCGAGGCCACTTCGTTTTTATCGGCGGCGGAGACTTGACATACTCGATGGGTAAGCATCGAAATCGAAGTTTTTCCAGAAGCTGACGTAGTCGTCCATCTCCTTATTTGAGAGGAGCTCCATCTCACTTCCGGCACCTGCAGGGACGAGAATAAAGCATCTGCGCCGCATCGTAGTACTTTTTGTTCTTCAGAAACCAAAGAATTGTGCGATGGTCTGCTGCACATCTGCCGTATCCTTCTTAGTCATGTTTTGTTCGAACTCGGTAGGTTGAGGCCCTTGTTGCTTTTCGGACTTGCAAAGCGGTGCAAGCCGTGAAGAGCATGCCCACTGTCAGAAGGGTTAAAGCGAGGAATTGTTTCATCATCATGTCCTTAAAATAAAAAGCAAAGAGCAGGCAGGCAAGCCTGCACTGCTCTTCGCATTATTCATTAGGTCTTGTAATCGAGAGATTACTTGCGACGCGTGTTGTTCGTGTCGTTGTTGAGCGTACCCTGAGTGGTTACGGTGATGTGTGCATCGAATGCACCCCGAGTATAGCACCTTAACGGTACACGCACGTGGTAGTCATGAAGGCCTTCTGCTGCGTGGTGTAAGTGAACGAGGGCATATGAGCTACATAATAAGCTGTGTAACCGGGCACCACGGGAACCGACAATGGCGATATACCACCACTCATGTGGAGACCACGTTCACCGAAGGTCTCAACGAGCTTGGTGTTGCTGATGTTGCTACCGTTGAGGTCGGTCGTCCATTCGCGCTTTCTTTGGCTACGTGGGATTGCTTTGACACCGTAGAGGGTCGCGAGCGTTACGTGATCGTTAGCCAAGATTTCAGCAGCGTTGCGATCGGCGCCAGTCAATGAAGTTGGCAATGTTGGCGAATTCAAGCGATTGCGTGGTCGTGCCGATGTTTGCGTCGCGGAATTCAACAGCACCTTGGAAGTTGAGGTCGAGCGGACGGAGGAACTTCACATCGAATTCCGTGTCGCCGTTCGTCTTAACCACCTTCTCTTCGCCCTGTGCGCAAACCGTAGTTACATAACCTACGCGAGCGGTGAGGGTCTGAAGCTTGTTGAGTTCCTTGTGACCTGCATTGTTCAAAGAGAACCTGCGTGGTCGGGTTGTTGAGCAACTCGATGGTACCAACCTTATCGTTGGTGATCTGAGCGATCTTCGTGCCATTAGCATAGAGTTCGCTACCCGTACTGTTGACGGTGAGCTTGTAATTCTTACCATCCGTTCCGGGAACGAGGTCTTCCTTAGGCATAACGAAGCGCCAGCCGGAGTGTACCGAACTCAAGACAGCCTGAGAGTAGCCCGAGAGAGGAGTAATCTTCACCGTACCGCTCTCGTAGCTCTCGTTGATCGAGTACATAAACTTTTCGAAGCGGTTGAACTGCGTGTTGTTGGGTTCGATGTAGAAGTGCATACGCAATTCCTGCTCATCCGTGCGGATGTTGTTCTTGAACCAGTCGTTGCTGATGCGCTTACCTTCGAAAGTAGCAACAGGAGCAGCCTGTTCAGTTGCAGGATTGTAGTTCAACTTCACAAAGAAGTAAACGTTAGTATCGCTCTTCTTCTGCACCTTGACGTAAGTAGCCACGCTTCCACCGCCTTGAGGGCTGGCAACCTGAGACTTCTTGATGTTGTCCCAAACGGGGTTCTTGCCATCGGCGCTAAGTTTCACCTGACCGAGCACCTTGTCGGCGGGTGCTACAGTCTTTCAACTTGGTTGTTCAAGGTGGTGCGTCAACTCGCCTGCCATTGTTCTTCGCGAATTCCCACTCATTAGCTTCGAGCGAAAGCCTTGTCATGATGACCTGTAGCGAGATCTTCGACCTTAGCAGTGTATTCGGCAGCCGCATTTTTCGTTGTTGCTGCAGGTGAACTTGAGTTCGTTCTTGGTGGTGAAGTCCGTGATAACAGCGTCCTTCTGCGAGATGTGTACCGTGAAGAAGCCGAGCGTAGCAACATCTTCCGTACCGTGAACGAGAGTTACACGAACGGTAGCCGTCTTACCTACGTTTACGAAGGGCTTGTTGGCATCGTAATTCGCCTTGATGACACCGGTTTTTGCTGTCGAGCGTGAATGCTTTGTAAGACTTGTCGTTATCAGTAGTCTTCACGAGACGATATTCGTAGTGAAACCGTTCTTCGTGAGGCGGCTCGACAGCTTCAGCTGCGTTCTCATCCATAGCGATGGTCGTACCATCCTTCTGAACGCCGTTGGTGCGGATCAACGTAGCGATAGCCAAGGAGTCACCCTCGTTATTGATATTCCAACCACTGGTTTCGTGACCCTTGTCTACAGCAGCCACTTGTTTCTTCTTGAGATCGAAGATTTCGAGCTTGCTGAATTGGTTCGTGTAGATAGCATCGTAAGCCGAAGTGATGATGCGGGGCGTAGCACCGGGAGCCTTGTACTGGAGGGCGGCGGTGGTAACCATCTCATCGACATCGATATCCTTCGTTACGCCCTGGATGTCAAGGACGAGCTTAAGGAGACCGTTTTCAACCGTAGCCTTCTTCACCTTGATCACAGCAGCGCTGTTCGTACCGCGGTAAACGCGATCGATGGGAAGGTAAGTGAAGTTAGCAGGATCCGTTTTGATCTCAGCACCTGCGGGGTTGATGTGGTAAACCGCCTCAGCGTAACGGCTGGTGAGCATGGGAGTGCCACTTGTCTGCGAGGGAGCCTGCTTATAAACCACAACACCGTCCACAACCTGGTTCACATTCCACTTGTTGTAGCTGAACTGGTTGCTTTCGATGGCTTCGATACCACCGTAGTAGCTATCGGGGATGAGTTCAAGACCAACGAGGAGGTTGTATTCGAGGAAGTTCAGGCGATTATTGATATCGGCAATCTGGTCTCTGAGAGGTCCCACCTGGGCTTCGATGAGTCTATCAACCTCTTCCTTCGTGGGACGCTTCTTGAGTTCGGTCTTCACTTCAGTAAGACCAGTATTCACCAGATCGAGAGCATTTTGAAGATCAGTGATAGCCTTCTTGTTGGCATCAGCAGCCTTATTAGCAGCAGCAGCAGCCGCCTTGTTGTCAGCAACACCTTGTTCGAGCTTGCCGATCTTATTCAAGGCGTCGATTTGCGCTTGGCTGAGGAAGTTCTTCTCCTCAACAGCCTTAATGCGATCTGCGAACTTCTGGTTCACTTCCAGCTGTGCATCGATACGTTTGCCAAGCAACTCATCAGCCTTAACGAGTTCGCCCACCTTCGTATTGAGCTTATCCTCGAGCGTAGTTACGCTACCTTGAGCAGTCTGAATATCGAGGGCGATGTCAGCAATCTTTTTGGTGAATTCGGTCTTGTCAACCTTGTCCTTGATGAGCGTCTCCAACTGAGCTTTCGCATCTTCGAGCAACTTCACTCTCTTTTCGAGCGCTACGATGTCGGCGATAGCATTCTGAAGCTGAGTAGTCGTAGCGTAGGCTTTGAGATCATCCTTCTTAGCGTAGTCAGCAAGTTTGCCTTCGATCTCACCAACCTTCTTATTGGTTGCATCGAGATCCTTCTGCTTAGCGTAGTCAGCGAGTTTGCCTTCGATCTCACCAACCTTCTTATTGGTTGCATCGAGATCCTTCTGCTTAGCGTAGTCAGCGAGCTTGGCTTCGATCTCACCAGCCCTCTTGTTGGCGGCTTCGAGCTGACCCTTCAAGTTGATGATTTGTCCATTCAGGTCGTTTTTGACCGCCAAGAGATCAGCCTTGTCGGCAGCGATCTCTTTGCGAATGGCAGCAAAATCATCATCGTAGTCCTTGCAGGACACGAAAGAGCAAGCAGGGGCTGCCACAACGAGCAAACCGAGCAATGCGCCATTAATGATTTTCTTGTTCATGAGGTTATGAATTGAGTTTATAATTTGCTGTTTCCGTATCTCGTTGGTTGATTTCCATCAAGTTATGCAACCTAACACACCGACCTTTCGAGAATTGGAACGGGCACTGAGAGTTCTTTTCTTGCGACTAACGCGTCGCAGTTGCGGTTCGTGAGGATATATTCCACTCCTTCACTGACGCTGCAAATTTAGGAATAAAATGCGAGTTGCCAAACGTTTTGCGTAGGAACTTGTATTTTTCGGGCAACTCTCCCGTCCGATGTCCATCGGGTGCGAAGAAGGAGCGTCAATATAGCGTGTTTGCGGCTCCCTCTTCTCGCCGCGGAACAAAGGTAAGCGACTGAGTGAAACCCACATAAGTTGAATGTAATGAATGGAGTTGCGCAGCCTGAAATTGTCCAGTCGGTAATCGTACAGGTAGCTAACAGTGGAAAGTCCCGCGTAATAGATGCCATTGGTGCGCACCAGCCCCAGCCGGAAGATGCAATCGAACTGAAAGTTCTCGATGTTGCGGCGCAGTGTTTGCGTCGAGAAAGTTTCCCCGCGTTGATATTTGTAGCCCAGCGCCGGGGCAGCACTGACACAAAGCAACCATCCGCGCCAGGGCACGCAATTATAGCGCATAGCCGAGCGAGACGGCGAACTGTCGATATTTGATTTGATCGATGCGCAGCGCCTCGTTCAGCTGTGCCTGCGGTGAAATCGTTTTGAAGAACGCTTCTGTTTTCTGCGCATCGAAGTGTAGGGCCTGGTTGTCGTAGCGTGCGCCCAAGAGCCAGGAACCTGCGCTGCGCAATTGCACCGTGCTGAGGGAGAAAGCGGCGGGATGGAGAAATGGCGATAGTTGAAAACGTAATAAGCATTGACTGCGAGTGTGTGCGTGTGCATGGCTTGGAAACGAACATTGCGAATTTGCGCATTGTCCACGCCTTCAATTCCCGTTGCGCTCAGGAGGTTGAAATTCCCCTTGCTCGACACGTAGCTGAAATCGAATCCCACCTTCGAATTGTAGGCCGTCACCGTCCACTCCGACGAATGGCTACCGTAGCGATCGGGCACCACGCCAAACGAATAGCCGAGTGTGAGGCCGTGCCACGAGATGTAGGGGCCGATTTTTACGGTGTGCGCCGGCGAGAACGTCAACGCCTGCGATTTTCCTTCGGCGTCAGTGCCTTGCAACCGGATCAGTTGCAAGAAATGTGTATTATATAATTGTACCTGCCCCGCGTAACGATTTCGTTGCACATAGGTTGTGTCTACCGTATTGAACAAGGTGCTCACGTCATTGAGCAGATCCCACACAAAATGTTCGCGGTGCCGGCGCCACACGATGCGACAATCTTCGGGAATGTTGCGCCAACGCTCTTCTTTTTTCTTTTTCCACCGGGGTATCAGACCGTAGGGCGAAAAAGTCGACTTCCCACCACGCTTCGGCTCCTCGCCGTTCTTCGCCGATGCGCAACGTGTCGGGCACGCAGCGCACCGCGATGTCACTGGCTCGCGGAGATACTTCCTTGCAAATTCCACCGTTGTACGTCCCCACCGTGTCGGCCGCTGCCCCATTCGCTTCGGCGAAAAGCAGGGCTCGCCCTTCCCACGCGCGGAGAGCAAGGGAAAGGCGAGCAGACAAAAGAGGGAAAAACAGAAAAATCGGAGCATCGTTCAGTTAGTCGTAAGCAGAGGGGCCGTTGCAGCCCCTTGCAATCAACCGATCTTCTTGAGCGTGCGCAACTGAGGCGATAAGAAAGAATCGGTAGACGTAGGCATGATGGTGCGGCAGTTCGTCGGTCTGGGAAAGAGTTTGACGGATAGCCGTCGCCCCTGTGGTCATATAGTCATCGGCCACAAGCACCAATTTCGTATTGGGGCGAATGGGCTACGTACGGCGATTGGGCAGCTGCAAGGAGATGGAAGTCACCCGACCGCGCTTGTCGAGCACAGGGAATCACGCCGGAGGGTTTGCACAAAGCCCAGTTTGCACTCCGTGTGGCCGAAGTTCATCAAATCGAGCAACTCGCGTCCGGTGCTAACGATGGGCATTGAGTTTGTTGGCAAGGGAGCACCTCGCCCACATTGAGCACTGTGATGTCGCCTTCGGGAATCGAGCGGATGCTGCCAAAATGACTTACTCCCACCACGAGGGCGTCGTCGGGCAAATGCTGATCTCTGCGATGAGCCGCCGCGCAGCTTTCGCACCCAGGCGACCGATGGGGCTCTGACGGCGTGCAATGCGGCGATCGTGCTCGATGGCCTGGTCCGCCTCGGTGAGTTTGCGGCTGAGCGGGATGCCTCGGAACAAAGGTCGTGTGGTATTGCTCTTCGATTTGTGCTTGCAAACGAGCCGCCTTGTAGTCTAATTTCGCTTTGGGGTTGACGCGCACCAGTTCGGGGTGACTTTTACCCGCAGTTGGTCAACGTGTCGACCTCACATTTGAGCATCGAGACGTAAATGCCGTGCCACAATCCCTGCACCACCCGGCACAGGACGTTTGCTGTTGGTTTCTCCGATCACGGCATGTGCGTATGTCCGGAAAGCACTCACAAAGTCCGGATTGTCCATCGTCTTGAGGTTCTCTTCGTCGCGGTCTTCCCCACGGCACGTCCGTCTTTCATTTTCCGTCCCGATGGGCGGGGATCAAGCGCACGGGAGCGTCGAGCCACTTTGCCTTATAATTGGGCAAATACCGCAGCGAGTCGAGCACGCCGATGTAATTTCGTCGAAGGTCAAACCGGCTACGACGCGCCGAGGTTTGCCAGGTGTTGCTGGTGCTGAGTCCCACGAGGCCACATTCTACCGTTCGGTGGTCGTTGATGCGCACCGGCACCACGGCTGGCTGCACATAGTCGGGTTGTCGGCGGTGGCGGCCTCGCGCGTTGGCTCCCGTGGGTCACATCCACGAACGGGGTTTGTCCTCCACGTCGTTCCACTTTTTGGCCAGCACTTCCTGCCCTTCGTCGAATTCAGTGGTTTGCCGAGCACGCTCACTCGTATCGTGTCTTTGAACATCTGGGGCATGAGACTCGTTTTTGCGCGTGGCGTTGTGAGCTGCCGCCGAAATTGTCGCCTGCCGAAACGGTGACGTTGTAGGGTAGACGCTCTTGAGCGAGATCAGTGTTTACACCACCCATGCGGCTCGGGGACGTTCTGCGCGGGATTGGGCAGGAGTCCTGCGTGAAATCGTTGAGCGAAATGGCGGCAACGGTGACCGTGTTGCGGTCGGCCGCACGGAGCGAGGGAGCGGTGGAGACGAAAAGCGGCGCACAACAGCGCACCGGCCGGGAGAGTGTTTCATTATGGTCGAAGATTAAAAGCTACGCAAAGCGGAAAAATGCACCGCCCCGGCTTGCATAGGCAAAAGGTACTCATTTTTGACGGCTCTGCGCGCATGAAGCGCGCCGAAAAAGGTTTTTCTCCCTCTTCTCCCCACTCTGTTGTCGTTTTCGTTCGTGTGCGGAAGCATTTTGTCGCGGAGGAACTCGACAAAACGCGGGAGCTTTTGCGCATTACCCCGCGAAATTTGCCCAAAACGGGGAACTTTCGAAACAAAAAGCCCCATGACCGAAAATATCGGCCATGGGGGCTTTTCGTAAATAGCGTCGTTGCGAACGACTACATGAGACTCGACGTCGGTGCGCAGCGGTGGGTCACTGAGACCGCGCGCCTCGGGCGGCACTCCGACTCTTTCTGAGATTCAGAGGAAGGGGGATCAACGAGTGCAGCCGATCGGTCTTCTCAAACTGCTTGCGCGCGTAGTCTACGGTCACGGTAAATTCTTTTGCGATTGTCGGAAGGCGCTTCGAACATGGCTTCTGTCATGATCGACTCCACAATCGAACGCAAACCGCGAGCGCCGAGTTTGTATTCCACCGCCTTGTCCACCACGTAGTCGAGGACTTCGGGTTCGAAGGTCAATTTGATTCCATCGAGGGCGAAGAGTTTTGATATACTGCTTCGTGATGGAATTCTTCGGTTCGGTGAGAATATTGCGCAAGGCTTCTCCGATCGAGCGGATTCAAATAGGTGAGCACCGGCAGGCGGCCGATGATTTCGGGAATCAGTCCGAAGGATTTGAGGTCTTGCGGACTCGACATACTGCATGAGATCGGAGGTATCGATTTTTCTGCTTGTTCTGCACCGAATCGTAAACCCACGGTGTGGGTGTTGAGTCGCTGCGCGATTTTCTTTTCGATTCCGTCGAATGCTCCTCCGCAAATGAAGAGAATGTTGTGTGTGTCGACCTGAGATGTAGTCTTGATCGGGGTGTTTGCGCCCACCCTTGGGGAGCACGTTGACGATGGAGCCTTCGAGCAGCTTGAGCATGCTCTGCTGTACGCCTTCACCACTGACATCTCGCGTGATCGAGGGGTTGTCTCCCTTGCGTGCTATCTTGTCTATCTCGTCAATGAAGACAATACCTCGCTCGGCTCTCGCCACATCGTAGTCGGCAACTTGGAGCAAACGACTGAGAATACTCTCCACATCTTCACCGACATAACCGACTTGCGTGAAGACCGTGGCGTCGACGATGGTGAAAGGTACCTTCAGCAGTTTGGCAATGGTGCGCGCGAGGAGGGTTTTGCCCGTACCGGTCGAGCCGACCATGACAATGTTGCTCTTTTCAATCTCCACATTGTCGTCCGCCGCCTCGTCTTGCTGACTGAGCAGGCGCTTGTAGTGGTTGTAGACCGCCACAGACAGGTATTTCTTTGCGTCGTCCTGTCCAATAATGTACTGGTCGAGGTAGGCTTTGATGTCTTTGGGCTTGGGAAGCTCGCCGAAATCGGCTTCCACGCTCTGTGCTCTTGCGGAGCGCAGACTCGTGTCCACGATTTCTTTGGCTCTTTCGGCGCAGTCACTGCAGATGCAGGCGTCTGTGCCGTGTAAAACATGTCGACTTGTGACGCGGGACGTCCGCAAAAAGGCGCAATGCTCTTCTTGTGAATTGTGTTTAGACATAATGGAATGTAACGTGTGTGTGACGGCAGATCGGCACCTTCTCAGGCTTTGCGCGAAAGCACGCGGTCGATCATGCCGTATTCTTTGGCCTCTTGCGCCGTCATCCAGTAGTCACGATCGCTGTCTGCCCAGACTTTGTCGAAAATCTGTGTGGCTGTGTTCGGCGATGATGGTGTAAAGTTCCTTCTTGAGCTTCATGATCTCACGGGCGGTGATTTCAATGTCCGAAGCCTGTCCCTGCGCTCCGCCGAGGGGCTGGTGGATCATGACGCGGCTGTGGGGCAAAGCCGAACGTTTGCCTTCGGTGCCGGCCACTAACAGCACAGCGGCCATAGAAGCGGCCATGCCGGTGCAGATTGTTGCAACGGGGCTTTGGATAAACTGCGATAGTGTCGTAGATGCTCAGACCGGCGTAGACACTTCCGCCGGGAGAGTTCACATAGATCGAAATATCCTTGCCCGAATCTACAGAATCGAGGTAGAGCAATTGCGCCTGGAGCACATTTGCTGTCGTGTCGTCGATGGGAGTGCCGAGAAAGATGATGCGATCCATCATCAAACGGCTGAAGACGTCCATCTGTGTGACGTTGAGTTGACGCTCTTCGAGGATGTAAGGGTTGAGATATTGGTTTTGTACGGCGACTACATCGTCGAGCACCATAGAATTGATGCCGGTTTTCTGCGTGGCGAATTTACGGAAATCGGTATTCATGCGTTGCGTGGAATAAAATGAGTGAGTTCGGGGCTTCGATCACGAAGCACCGTTGAAAAATGGCGGATGAGGGCAACGGATGTTGTTTCACCCGTTCGCCCTCATCCGAATTTATTGCAAATAGTGTGCCCAAGCCACTATTTAACGGTGTACCGTATGTTGTTTACGCGTTTTCTGCTTCGAAGAACTTCGCGAAGTCGTCGAAGGAAATGCTCTTGTGCTCGAGTTTCACGACTTTCTTAAGTGCGTCTGCAGCTTGGTGTTCACACTACGATCCACGAAAGCATTCATTTTGGTTTGCGATCTTTGAGCATTTCGTTGGCGTAGTTTTCGAGGTATTCCTCGGGCACGTTGGTCAAACCATACTGTGCAAACTGGATGCGTGCCGTTTGGAGAGCAGCCTCTTTGACGTCGTTTTGGTCGATCGTCACCTTGTTTGCTTCAACAAGTTGCTCCTTAATGAGGGTGCCAGCGGAGTTCTTCGAGGCTCTTCTCGAAGTTCTTTTCTACGAATTCTTCGCCCTTGTCAGCATTTTTGCAGCTTCATGAAACGCAGAAGCGCTTCGGGGATTCGAGCTTCCACTTTCTCTTCGGTGTACTTGCGTACATCGATAAGAAACTTCATGTCGGCATCCTGGTTGTACTGGTTTTGGATGAGTTCCTTCACCTTGGCGCGCATTTCTTCTTCGCTCTTCACGGTGCCGGGCTCGAACACGCGGTCGAAGAGTTCCTGATCGTACGCAGCAGGTACGAAGCGGCTGATGCTGTTCACCTGGAAGGTAAATTTACCCGTGTGCTTTGCAGCTTCTTCCTTGTCGAGTTTGAGCAGTGCGGCCAACTCGGTTTCGTTGTGTGCCTCGAAGGATTGAAGGTAATCACGTCGTTCACCTTAGCGCCTTCGAAGATTTTCTTCTGATCTTCGCTCACGAAATAGCTGGGCATGAGGGCTTGCCGTGTCAAGACTGATACCTCCTTCGAGAATATTGCCTTCGGCATCTTGTTCCAGCGAGGGCACCGCGCAAGATATCCTTGTCGGCATACTCCTGTACTTCCTCAGGATGTCGGCTTGCTGCGCAAAAGGCCTTCACCTGCTGGTCGATTTGTTCCTCGGTCACCTCAACATCATAATAAGTGAGTTGATCTTCGCCGGTGAGTTCCACCTTAAACTCAGGAGCAAGTGCGATGTCGAATTTGAATTCGAAGTCATCTTGGTTTTTCGATGTCCTGTGCCTGCTGCTTTTCCGACATCATCGGTTCGCCAAAGCACGCTGAGTTTCTTTTTCTTCGATGAACTTTTTGGGTTTTCGCCCACGAGACGATTGATTTCGTTCATCTTCACCTCCGTGCCGAAACGCTTATTGATCAAGCCGGCGAGGCACTTTTTCCTTTACGGAAACTCGGGCATTTCGGCTTTCGCCGCGATATTTTTGAGTTCCTTCTTGACAGCGTCCTGATAGTCTGCCTGCTCCATCTTCACCGAGACGAGGGCGCTCACTCCGGACTGTTCGAGGTAATGTTCATGAGGTGTGGTGTTATATGCTTATTTAGTATTGTCGAATAGCGTGAGCTTCCCACGAGTGCTCCGTTTTAGGCAACGTTTCCTCGTGCAGAAGCGCCAATACAAAAAGACTCAGCCGAGGCGAGGTCTATATATTTAGCGCAGCAAAGGTACTCTTTTTCGGCGAAAAAGGCGTATCTTCGCACAAAATAATTCTCTTCTGATCATTTCTCAGTCAATGATCTCCCGAAACCACACCTTTCTACGATGAACCGACAAGATTTCCGAATCATCTTCATGGGCACCCCGACTTTGCAGTCGGCAGTCTGCGCGCCCTCGTCGAAGGCGGATACAATGTAGTGGCCGTTGTCACCATGCCCGACAAGCCCGTGGGGCGCCACCAGAGCGAACTCTCGCAAAGTGCCGTAAAACAATACGCCCTTGCGCACCACCTCCCCGTGCTCCAACCGGAGAGCTGAAGGATCCCGATTTTCTGGACGAGCCTGCGCAGCTACCGTGCCGACCTCCAAGTTATCGTGGCCTTCCGCATGCTGCCCGAAGCGGTTTGGGACATGCCCCCTCACGGCACTTTCAATCTCCACGCCTCGTTGCTCCCGCAATATCGCGGTGCCGCCCCCATCAACTGGGCCGTTATTAATGGGAGACACCGAAACAGGCGTCACCACCTTCCTGCTCGACCACGAAATCGATACCGGTCGCATCATTCACCAAGCCCGCATTCCATCACCGAGGCCGACAATGTAGAAACCATCCACGATCGCCTCCGCGACGTCGGAGCCGGTGTGGTGACACGCACCGTCGACGACATCATCGCAGGCAACATTCGCCCGTCGATCAGACACGCTCCCGACCGACGGCGAAATTCGGCACGCCCCCAAGATCTTCAAAGACACTTGTCGCCTCTCGCTCGACACTTCAGTCAAACGTGCCTTCGACTTCGTGCGTGGTCTCTCGCCCTACCCCGCTGCTTGGACGGAGCTTGTGGACGAAAGCGGTAAGCGTACCGCACTCAAACTCTATGCCGCCCAACGCGAACAAGTGCAAGTCGGCGAAAAACCCGGCACCGTGCTCACCGACGGCAAAACCTATTTCAAGATTGCGTTCCCCGACGGCTATCTCTCGCTCACACAGCTCCAATTGGCGGCAAAAAGCGCATGACCGTCACCGACTTCCTCCGTGGTTTCCATCCGGAGGCACCCTTCGCGTAGAATAATCCCCTCTCTTCCCTGCATTCTCATTATGGCATTAGAAGCCCTCCCCTAAGCCCCGGACTCGGCATGACCGCCGAATTGCACCTCGAAGATGTGCAGCGCGCGCAAATCGATGTTGAGCAGCAGAACACCGTCCGCAGCGCGTTCTCCCCGCAGAGTGGGCGCCCCCAAAGCGCTGTTCAGCTCACCTGGCCGCACGCCGACACCGATTGGCGCGACCTCCTCGCTGAGGTCACCGAGACCTACGTGCGCCTCGCCTACGAAAATCGCCAGTCGCCAGCCGCTCCTCATCGTCAGCCCCGAGCCCGACGAAGTGCAATCGCTCCTCTCCCGTCGACTCCCCGCAGCCGCTTTGCAAAACGTGCATTTCGTCGCCGCCCCTCCGACGACACCTGGGCGCGCGACCACGCTTTTCTCACCGTCCTCTCCGACAACGGGGCCGAACTGCTCGACTTCCGCTTCAACGGTTGGGGCGGCAAGTTCGCCGCCGAGCGCGACAACGCCATCAATCGCCCGGCTCTTCGACACCGGTTGGCTCCGTGGGCACTACGTTTCGGCGCTCGATTTCGAACTCGAAGGCGGTGCCATCGAGAGCGACGGCGCCGGCACGCTCCTCACCACGGCCGCTTGCCTCCTCAATCCCAACCGTCGTCTCGAAGGCGACGCGGTGCCTGTGCCCGATCGCGGACAAGTCGAACTGCTGCTCCGCGAACGCCTCGGCGCCGAACGCATCCTTTGGCTCCACCACGGCTATTTGGCGGGCGACGACACCGATTCGCACATCGACACCCTCGCTCGTCTCTGCCCCAACCCACCATCGTCTACGTCAAGTGCGACGATCCTGCCGACGAGCACCATGCCGAGCTCCAAGCCATGGAGACCGAGTTGGAAGCCCTGCGCACCGCCGACGACCGCCCCTATCGCTTGCTCGCGCTGCCCATGCCCGACGCCATTCATGACGGCAGAGTCGGCGAACGCCTTCCCGCCACCCTACGCCAACTTCCTCATCATGAACCGCGCCGTGCTCCTACCCACCTACCATCAGCCCGAACATGACGAAGCGGCTCGCAAGGTGTTGCAGCGCGCCTTCCCCCAACATGAAATCGTAGGCGTAGACTGTCGCAGCCCTCATCCGCCAGCACGGTTCGCTCCATTGCGTCACCATCGCAATATCCTCGCGGTGTCGTTCGCTTCGACTAAGCCCTCCCGCACTTCTTCTCCCTCTCTATTTTCACACTTCGCCCCATGAAAGTAGCCCTTATCCAAATGCCCTGCGTAGCCGATCCCGCCCAAAACCGCGATCGCCTCGCAGCTCACATTGCCACCGCCGCCCAGGGCGGTGCCGAACTCGTGGTGCTGCAAGAATTGCACAACACGCCTTATTTCTGTCAGACAGAAAACACCGAACTTTTCGATCTCGCCGAACCCATTCCGGGGCCCTCGACCGCATTTTTCGGCGATCTCGCACGCCGCCACGCCGTTGTGCTCGTCACTTCCCTCTTCGAGCGCCGCGCACCGGGCCTCTACCACAACACTGCCGTGGTCTTCGAGCGCGACGGCTCTATCGCCGGCAAATATCGCAAGATGCACATTCCCGACGACCCGCCTACTACGAGAAATTCTACTTCACCCCCGGCGATCTCGGCTTCGAGCCCATCGACACCAGCGTAGGTCGTCTCGGCGTGCAGGTATGTTGGGATCAGTGGTACCCCGAAGGCGCGCGCCTCATGGCACTTCGCGGCGCCGAACTCCTCATCTATCCCACCGCCATCGGTTATGAGCAGCGACACGCCCGAAGAGCGAGGCACGTCAACGCGAGGCATGGACCACCGTGCAGCGGGGTCATGCCGTCGCCAACAGCCTACCTGTCATCGCTGTCAACCGCGTGGGTCACGAACCCGATCCCAGCGGACAGACCAACGGCATTCTCTTCTGGGGCAGCTCCTTCGTGGCGGTCCGCAAGGCGAACTCCCTATTCCGTGCCGACACCAAGAGCGAAGGCGTCTACCTTGTCGACATCGACATGCAACGCAGCGAGAATGTGCGCCGCTGGTGGCCTTTCCTCCGCGACCGCCGCGTCGACGAATTTGCCCCTCACCCGCCGCTTCATCGACTAAGCAAGTCAACCCTCTCCCGGTACAGCGGAATACGCAAAAATCCCCGACCTCATAACGGCGGGATTTTGCGTATTCTCCCTACAACAACGCGGTTCGCGATCTTGTACCTTTATTTTTCCCTTTTTATCCGAGAGTTCTTTTTCGATTTCCGTTCCATCGGCAAGGCGCAGCACAATGCGCTGCTTGAGGCCGTCGGGATTAAGCGGAGCCACCAAGCCAAAAGACATCTCTACCCGGAAGCCACAGGTAATCCGCTTCGACCGTCTCCCCGAGCGGCTTGGCAAAGATGCTTCGATTGCCACATTTTGAATTGGCAGTCGAAAATCTGTTTGTCCGTATAGAAATAGAGATTGCCGCATTGCGCAGTGACCTCTTCGTCGCGCCCATCTGCCTGCGTGCGCAGCCCGGATAGCCTTCACCCCTGTGTGAGCCAAGTGCGATGGAAATGGCATTCATTCACCACCCGGCTCAGTCGGATTGCCCACGAGTTTGGAAAGTTCCTTATAGCGCGCCACTTCCGCGGGCGTGCTTTTCGAGGTGAGCGCAAACGAACTTTTGGTACTGTCGGGAACCACAAGAATAAGCCAGCGCCTACCCTCTTCCCCGGCTGCGAAAACTTTTAGATCACGAGGATACATAAAAGCCTCAATCGGGTTGACGATCTCACCCCATGTAGGTCGGGGACTCGGCTCGACTGTTTCACAAGAGAAAAATGTTGTTGCAAGAAAGAGCATTGCAAACAGGTAAAAAGTTGACCTCATGAGTTCACGTATAAAATTACTACAATTCCGTATTAAAACCATGCAAATGTAGTCATTTTCCGACAACAGCAAAAGAAAAGTCGTTTTTTTCATACATATATCTCAAATTCCACCTCAATACGGTGAAGCACAATACAAAAGTCCCCAATTTATCAAGAAAAGTCCCCGACTTTTGGCTAATTCCTTCCTACTTTTTCCACGCATCTCCCCATTTTCTCGACACGGCCCTACAGACATGCCCTCGCCGCTCTCAAGCGCGAACGAAAAAACGCCATGAATCACCACATCTGGGTATTCCTACGGCACGAAATTGCGAAAAAGGAGAAAAAGCCTCTCTTAGCCTACCGAAAGACGCGCATCATATACCCTAAAATGGGTATTGCCCTGTCTTGCGAAAAGCCTTTAACTTTGCAAGTTGAAACCTACATGGCATGAAACCTACAAAATACCTTCTCTCCCTCCTCTTGTCGGGTGCTCTTCCCTGCGCCGGCGCTCCGTTTGTGCCCGCCCCGCACGCGCCACTTGCACCGACCTCGGGCAAAAAAGCCGGCGACAGCACCGTGGTGTCGTCGTCGCGACAACTAAACGAGGGCCACCGTCACCGCACATGCCGAAGCCACTCGCCTCAAATACGCCCCACAGGCCCTTGACCCTCCTTTCTTCACGCCAAATCGATGGTTCGGCCTCCTCGCTCAACGAGGTGCTCGGACGCGTGGCGGCGTGACCATCCGCTCCATGGGCGGAGTCGGCGGCAACTCGCGCATCTCCGTGCGCGGACTCGAGGGCAAGCGCATGGGACTCTACATCGACGGCACCTCCGCCGGACAAATAAGCAATTTTGTGAGCCTCGACGACATACCCACCGACATGATCGAGCGCGTAGAACTCTACAAAGGCATCGTTCCCTACCGTTTCGGCGGCACGGCCATGGGCGGCGCGGTGAACGTCGTGCTCAAAGACTATCCGCCGCGCTATCTCGACGCGTCCTACGAAGTGGGTAGCTACAACACCCACCGCGCCAACTCCGTCTTCAAACGTAGTTTTGCCGACCTTGGGCTCGAACTGGGCTTAGGCGGCTTGTTTGTCGCGTCGGACAACGACTATGAAATGACGCTCCACAACCAAAACGACCTGCGTGTGCGCCGCGGCAACGATGCGTTCCGCAAAGCGGTGCTCGGCGGCTCGATCAAGGAAACCAAGTGGTGGTTCGACGAACTCAAATCGGAATTCATCCTCACCTCCACGCGCCAAGGCATTCAAGGCATCGACTGGGACTATCGCAGTGCCCACAACCACGCTTCGTCCTTCCTCGTCTCGCTCGAGGCCAAGCGCAAAGACTTCTTCGTTTCAGGCTTGAATTTCGACTTTGCCACGGCCTACAACATCGGACGCTACGGCCTTTGCGACACCGCTCGCGTACGACACGCCTGGGACGGCCGCACCTATCCCACCCTCTCGCCCTTGGGCGGCGAAACGGGTCCCTTCGCTTCGGATGGTCACCATCGTTCGCACGATTGGATCGGCAAGTTGAATTTGGAATACACCCTCCGACCGGATCACGCCCTCAACCTGAACCTCTACGGCACCGCACTTGGCAGCAGCCCCACAACGAACTGATGGATCGCTCACTGGGCTATCCGGGCAACTTCGACAGTCGCCTCACCGCCCTCACCACCGGCTTGTCCTACGAGGCGTTCTTCTTCGACCGCCGGCTGCAAACAGCCGTGACGGCGAAACACTTTCTCATCGGCTCGCGCGCCAAAATGCTGCACAACTTCTGTTGCGCGACATCAAGACCATTCACATCAATCGCAGCGAATGGGGCGCGAACTTCGCCGCTTGCTATCGCATCACCCCCTCTGGACAGTCAAAGGCTCCGGTGGCTTCGAGTGCGCATCCCCACAAGCGAAGAACTCCTCGGCAACAGCTTCAACATTCTCCCTTCGCCCGACCTGCTCCCCGAACGCAACAAGAGTGTGAACGCGGTGTGCTCTATCGGCGGTCCTTTTCCGACGATCGGGTGTGGGAAGCCGAGGTCAATGTCTATATGAGCGAACTCACCGACATGGTGCGTTTCACTCCCGACCTGTTGCCCACGATGGCGCGCTACAGCAATTTCGGACAAGTGCGCACCATGGGCATCGAAGCGGAGATCAAAGCCGACGTGACGCGCTGGTGCTACCTCTACGCCAACGGCACTTGGCAGGATTTGCGCGACCGCCGGCGCACCTTCCCCAACTCGAAAGCCCCCAACCCCACTTACGACCTGCGCATCCCGAACATTCCCTACCTCATGGCCAATTTCGGCGGCGAACTGCACTGGGCCGATCTCTTCGGCCGCAAACAGAACACACGCCTGCTGCTCGATGCCTCGTATGTGCACCGCTATTCGTACGACTTCGAGATGGGCGCTTATCTCGAAAAGCTGATTCCCACCTCACTCACCTTCGATGCGGCCATCGAACAGAGTTTTCTAACCGACGCTGGACACTCACGCTGAAAGTGAAGAACCTCGCCGACCGCGAAACGGTGTCGGAGTTCAATCGCCCGCTGCCCGGTCGCACCTGCTCGGTGAAACTGCGCTACTTGCTGCGCTGAATCCTCATTGTTTCCAATTTTCCCCTTAATACTTCATCTCTATGTTCAAGAAAATGCTGTTTTGCGCAGCGGCCGGCCTCCTGTTGCTGGCTCAAAGCGCCTGCGACAACGACAAACCTCAACCCACTCCCTCCGCTCAAAAGGGTTCGACGCTCATCACCACCACGGTGGTCAACCCCGACGGGGCAAGCGGCGTTTGCTACATGCAACTCATCGACGGGCTGACGGGACACTACGACAACGCGAAGGCGGTGCCCGCCGGTTTCGGCGCTCCTCCTGTAGTGCAGGGTCGCGACGTCTTTGTGCTGCCCGACTATATGGGCAACAACAAGGCAGAGATGCGCCACTATGTCTATGAAACCAACGGCACGCTGCAACTGCGCGGCACACTCGCGCTGCCGGCCGGCGCGGGGGCGGCCAATGTGTGCAAGGTGAGCGACACAAAGGCCTATGTTTCGTTCCAAAACACGGGACAGGTTTGGGCTTTCAACCCCACAACGATGACCAAAACTGCCGAAATCGACCTGAACCCCTTGGCACAGAAGGACATGCGCGTGGCGCCTGCCGCCATGGTGGAACGCGACGGGCTCCTTTTCGTGGGTCTCAACCAGTTTGATGCGCAATGGATGCCGACTGCGAAGCAAGCCGACATGGCCGTTGTGGACACGAAGACCGACAAAGTGGTGAAAAAGATCAGCGACACGAAGCACGAACTGAGCTTTGCCACGCGCCCCATCGATCCGCATTCTGTTTTCGTAGACGCCCAAGGCGACATTTACGTCAACTGCATGGGTAGCTTCGGCTACAAACCGGGCTTTGCCGGCGGTCTGTTGCGCATTCGCAAGGGACAGACGGATTTCGACCCCGACTTTGTGATCAACTACCAAACGACGAAGGTGCAAGGCTTCGACGGAGCGATCGACTATGTGGGTACTGTCCGCCTCGCCTCCGACGGAAAAGTCTATGCCATGGCCGCCAACTTTGCCCTCGACCCCAACAATAAGAACCCCTATCTGGCCAAGGTGATGTTCCCCGTGGTGATCGATCTGCAACAACGCAGTGTGCAGAAGATCGACGGCATCCCCTATTCGAACGGACACGCCGTGGCCATCGGCGAACGCGACGGCAAACTCTATTTCGGCAGCGGCAACGACGAGGCTTACGGCTTCTATGCCTACAACCTGAAAACGAAAAGAGCGAAGGCTTGGCCTTCACGGTGGTAGGTATGCCCGCCCAATTCGAAACGCTCAAATAAGCACGCACTTTCGGAAGTTTTCTTCCTCTTCACCCCGGCTCTAAAGCTGCGGAGCACAAAAAAACGGCACCGCCTCACTCGAAAAAGTGGGCGGTGCCGTGTGTTGTGTGGAAAGGTAGGTCGGTGCGCACCGGAAGGTGCGCGGTGGGAGACAATTAGTACTTCTCGGCGTAGTTGGAAACGCTGAGATCGGAGATGCGGCCCACAAAGTTGCCGGTGCGCGCGAGAGGGAAGACGAGCGTGCGCTGGTAGTCATCTTGGAGGCTGCGTAGGGATCGGCGCTCGCTCCGGCGAGACCGGCGTCGGTCGACGCACTGCCGAGCGTCAAGGGGTAGAGGGCTTGGCGGAAACGGCCGTCGACAAAGAGCAGCGTTTCGCGGTTGGTGCCCACAAAGGTGAGGCGCACTTTGCGACCGGCGGGCACCACATAGTCGAACTCGTTGAGATAGCCCTCCCGCTCGAAGGCGAGTTTGCCGTTCTTGGGCGAAGCGAGATAAACGGTGGCATCGGACGAGGAGAAGAGGACATCGCCGCGGCGCACAGAGTCGGCTTCGAGATCGAAGGAGACAGTGTAATCGTAGCCCACGGCGTCACCCACCCAGTCGACGGGGGCGTTGGGCTGCAACACGGGACGCGGGCAACGCAAAGTGGCACGTCCTTCGGCAATGCCGGGCAGACGGCCGAGGAGGTTGACGCCGGGGGCCTCGCTGAGGGCGGCTCCGCGACGGGCGAACTCGGCATACGGCACACTCACGGCTGCACCCGTCCAGGTCTTGGCGGAGATGGTGCGGAGAGCGGGCATGACGCGGTGGTGGATGTCGCGCACGGTGATGCCGTTGCCGGCGTGGTCGTTCCAAACAGCGAACATTCCGCCGAGGATGGCGGGATCGCGCTCTTCGAACTTCTGATTGCCGATCTGCGCCGGCGTCCATTTCTCATAGAGCATCGGGCAGTTGAGGTAATCGTAGTAGTAACCGGCGGCGGGCACGATGTAAACATAGCCGTCGGGGATAGAAATGAGCTGATAGCCCTGGGCTTTCATCTTCGCGGGTCGGCATAGCCGTTATACCAGGCTTCGAGAATCACATTCTTGCGCTTGACGGGCGTCTGCCCGTCGGCATGCGTGAGCGCGCCCCAAGCCACGGCCTGTTTGCCGTAGCGTTCGACGTGGCGAATGAGGGTGGTCGGTGAGCGAACGGAAGAGTTCGACCACGGCTTTGTCCTTGTTGCTGTATTCGTCAGTGCCGATGTGCACACGCGGACCGACGAAAACGGGGTCGGGACCGGCACAATACTCCGTGAACAGGCTGTCGAGGAAAGGAACGACGGCGGGATTGCGGAGATTGAGGTGGTCGGCACCGAATTCTTCCGAGCCGAGCGAGGGACGATAGTGCGTGAAGGCCAAAGAGTGGGCGGGGACGTCGATCTCGGGGAGAATTTCCACGCCCTGTGCGGCGGCTTCGCGTTGGAAAGCACGGAATTCTTTCTTCGTATAGCTGCCATCGCGCGCGGTAAGGCCGGGGAAGAAGTCACTTTCGAGACGGAAAGCGGCGGGCGTCTTCGCCCAATCGTTGCCGAAGTACTGTTTGAAGCCGTTGTCGTTGAGATGAACCTGCAAAGTGTTCATCTTATAATAGGCCATCACTTTGACCAATTGGCGCAAATAGTCCATGGGAATGTATTTGCGACCGACATCGATCATGAAACCGCGCACGGGATAGGCTGGACGGTCGGTGGCGATGCCGCAAGGCAGGGCGTGCGAGCGGGTTTGCTCACTGATTTGCAAAATGGTGCGGGTGCCCCAAAATGCACCTTGGGCCGTGGCGGCGGCGATCGTTGCGGTTTCGCCTACGGTCAGGCGGTAACCTTCGGTGCCCAGGGTGTCGCGGCGATCGGCGCGCGCCAAAACGATGTCGCCGGAGCGACCTTTGCCCCTGCACGACGCTGAGTCGGCGCGAAAAAGTTCGGCATAGTCGGCAGCAAAGCGTTCGGCAACGGGCAAGAAGGCGCGATCGCTCACCACAATGCGGCGGTGGGATGAAATTCACCACGGGCACCTTGCCAAGAAGTGAGTTCGGGCACGACAAAGGGACGGGGATTGTCAACTGCCGCGGCGGCATGTGCCCAGGTCGCAGCGAGACATGCCACGAAAAAGCAGCAGCGAACGCCGAAGGAAGGGGAAAATTTGCATGATGTATTGGGGATTAAGGGTTATCGGGCGAGGGAGGTTCCGCTGTGGGCGACACACTGTCCGAGGAAGAGGGGGAATTGGGCGTCTCGCCGCCGGAGGAAGGGGCTGCGGCGGAAGGGGCGCCGGCAGAATCTGCGGGAGACGAAGCAGCGGACGCGCTGTCGGCATTCGGTTCGTCGGTATCGGCCGGGTGAATCGCCCCTTGCTGCTTCCGGAAATTCGGCACGCGCGCTGAACAGCAGCGCATCGGGAGCGACAAAAGGATAGACTTGCATGAAAAAATTTGGCGGGTGAGTTGCGGTTCTTCTCGCAAGGCAATCTCGAGCCACCCGAGATAAGCGGCGCCCTGTCGCAAACGGCGGGCGGCATAGGCCAGGTAGGGCGAGGCGGCAGCGGCATCTTCGGGTCGAGACTGCAGCAACACTTTCCAGAGTTCGCCGCCCCAATTGTCTTCAAAACAGTTGTTTTCACAAAGGGCATGGGCGATGCGACGGCGCGCTTCGGGTGGGAATCCGTAGGCTTGCGCCAAGTGATTCACCGTTCGCGCCGCGAATTCTGTTTGCTGGTGCGCCAGGGCGAGTTCGGCCGTACGGAGATAGATTTCCATCTGCTCCACGCCGAGCGAAGCGGTGGAGGCCAGCACGGCATAGGCGGTGGGCATGTCGCCCTCGGCGGCATAAGTGAGTGCAATGTCGCCGGTGATGCGGATTTTGTCGGGATGCTCATTGGGACAATGCTGTGCCGCAGTTTCGAGTACGGCGCGGGCTTCGGAAAAAGCTCGCTTGTTGACGAGAATTTCACCGACCGAGAGGGCCATACTGTAGTCGTTGGGAAAGAGTTGGCGGTAGGTGTCATACACTTGCAGCACTTCATCCCAATGCTCCAGGCCGAGTTCACCGATGGCCTTGAAGCGGAGGGCTTTTTCATTGCGGGGATCGATGGCAATGGCGTAGTCGGCGGCTTCAACACACTTCTCATATTGCTTTTGCTCATTGGCGACATCGGCCACAAAGAGCCACGCATCGAGATTATAAGGGTCGGCATCCAAGACCTTTTCAGCCAATTCTCGAGCTTGATCACGGGCGCCCCACTGCACAAAGATCTCTCCTTGGAGCAATTGCGCGCGAGGAAATTCGGATGTCCTCGGGAATGCGAAGAAGATACTTTCGGGCGTAAGTAGGATGGCCGTAGTCGAGAAAGAGCTCGCCGATTTCGAGCAAAAGGTCGTTGATGCCCATCGGGGGCTCGCCTTCCTCGGCCTCCATCCGCGCATCCATTTCCGTTTCGTCGGCCAAGACTTTCTCATAGATCGCGTCGGCAGCATCGAATTCAAGGCGGCTGAGTGCGCGCTCGGCGTAATAAAATTGGACATCAATGTACTGCTGATCGGGTATCCGGCGTACAACTTCATCGGCATCCGCCCATCGGCCTTCGTTTTTGTACCGATAGGCACGACGAATCTGCACCTCAGGATCGTCGGGGTGGAGACGAAGCGCAAGACGCATGCAGGTCTCGGCTTCATAGTATTGGTTGTTTTGCTCGTAATAATCGAGTATGTCTAAAAGTTCAGGGGCGTCCATCCATAAAGGAACGGACGCCCCTGCAAGTTTTCTGTTCATACTCGCTCACCAGCGCTTTGAGATCACGGGGTTCTCGCTTCATGGGTGGGCTCGTTGGTGCGCCGTGCTTTAATTTCGCTGTGATGTGGTGCGCTGATCCGCGACAATCGTCAGGAGAAAGTGCCGACGCGGGTATTTTTATTTGTGTTTGTCTTCTTTGAGCGAAACGGTGCTGTTGAAGATCAGGTGTTCGAGCGTGGAATCGGGGTCAATGTTGTAATAGCCGGTACGCGTAAACTGCAAGTAGTGGAGCGGTTGGAGCGTCTGGACATATTTTTCGACAAAGGCACCGTGGTTGACGTGAATGCTGTCGGGATTGAGGAAGGGGCGCATGGCTTCAATGCCGCGTACGCCGTGCTCATCCTCATATTGCTTGATGGCGTCGCGAGGATTCTCGCAGGTCCAAAAGGCAAGCGTAGTTGCGAACTTCGGCGGGAAGGCAATGATCGCAGCTCACCCAATGGATGGTGCCCTTGACTTTTGCGGTTGGCGCCTTCGGTTCCCGCTTTTAGATGTGGGATCGTAGGTGCAGTAGATTTCTTCAATCTCGCCGGTGGTTTCGTTCTTCTTGAAGCCGGTACAGTTGACAATGTAGGCACTTTTGAGACGGGTCTCCTTGTCGGGCGTCATACGAAAGAACTTCTTATCGGCAACTTCCTTGAAGTCGGCACGTTCAATCCAGAGTTCACGGCTGAACTCGATGGTGTGGGTGCCTTCCTCGGGGCGCTCGGGGTTATTGACCACCTCAAGTTCTTCGACTTGTCCCTCGGGATAGTTGGTAATGATGAGTTTGACGGGGTCGAGTACGGCCGATACACGAGTAGCTCGCTCGTTGAGATCGGCGCGCACGGCACTTTCGAGCAACTTAATGTCGTTGAGCGCGTCAAACGTGGTGTATCCGATCTTATCTATGAACTTGCGAATGCTCTCGGGGCTGTAACCTCGACGACGTATGCCGCAAATGGTGGGCATACGCGGATCGTCCCATCCGCTGACCACGCCTTCTTTTGGTGAGCAACAGGAGGTTGCGCTTGGACATGAGGGTGGTAATTGAGATTCAGCTTGTTGAACTCAATCTGTCTCGGCCGGTTGTCGGCGAGATCTTCTCCGCGCGTTTCTTTGTACCAATCCACGAAAAGGTCGTAAAGCGGACGGTGGGGCACAAATTCAAGGGTACAGATGGAGTGGGTAACCCCTTCGAGGTAGTCACTCTGCCCATGCGTGAAATCATACATGGGGTAGGCGTTCCACTTGTTGCCGGTGCGGATGTGCGGCATGTTGAGAACGCGGTACATGATGGGGTCCCGGAAGTGCATATTGTCGCTGGCCATGTCGATCTTGGCGCGAAGCACCATTTTGCCGGGCTCTACGCGTCCACTGTTCATTTCTTCGAACAAACGCAAGGACTCTTCCACGGGGCGGTCGCGATAGGGACTGGGCGTGCCGGGGCGTGTGGGCGTGCCCTTCTGCGCTGCAATCTGTTCGCTACTTTGTTCGTCGACATAAGCGCGGCCCTGCTTGATCAGTGCTACGGCAAATTCCCAGAGGTCGCCGAAATAGTCGGAAGCATAGAGTATTTTTCCCCAATGATAGCCGAGCCATTCGATATCTCGCTTGATGGCTTCGACATATTCGTGGTCTTCCTTCTGCGGATTGGTGTCATCCATGCGCAAATTGCACACGCCGCCGAACTTCTGCGCCACTCCGAAGTCCATGGCGATGGCTTTGGCGTGTCCGATGTGGAGATAGCCGTTGGGCTCGGGCGGGAAACGCGTTTGGAGGCGGCCGCCGTTGCGTCCGGCAGCGAGGTCGTCTTTACGATCTGCTCGATAAAGTTGAGCGTTTCCTTCTTGTCTTGAATTTCTTCGGGAGTGGTGGACATGTTGCTATGGGATTGTTAGTTGGCCATTTCGGAGAGGAACTTGATGCGCACGAGGCGGATCTCGTCTTCTGTGTAGTCGTCGCCGAGTTCGTCGTAGGCCCTCATCGAGACTGTCGGTGTCGCTCTCGCGGAAATAGTCGAAGATGTCGGCGATACTGTCTTCGTCCATGACGTCGTTGAGGAAATAGTCGATATTGATCTTCGTTCCGCTGTAAACGATGGCGTCTACGTGATCGAGAAGTTCCGAAAAATCGAGTCCTTTGGACTTGGCAAGCTCATCGAGGGGGATTTTCCGGTCGATAGCGCGGATAATATCCACTTTAAGCTGCGACTTCTTGGGAACCGTGCGGGCGGAAGTCTTCGGGCCGCTCAATATCGTTGTCTTCGCAGTGGCGGCGGATGAGATCGCAGAACTGACTGCCGTAGCGCTTGGCCTTGCCCGATCCGACGCCGGGAATATTCTGTAATTCCTCAATCGTCTGGGGATAGGTGGAGGCCATGGCCTCGAGGGAGGTGTCTTGGAAGATGACATAAGGGGGGATGCCCAATTCCTTGGCCATGCTTTTCCGAAGATCTTTGAGCAGGCGGTAGAGTTGAGGGTCGAGTGCAGCGGCAGCACCGCTTTGTTGCAGCGCAGCACCGGCAATGCCTCATCGTCGAAGTCATTGTCTTCGACAACAGGGAAGCTTTCGGGCTTCTTCAAGAACTTCTTTCCGGCAGGGGTCACCTTGATGACACCATCAATTGTCGACATCTTTGCGCAGGTGGTTGGCGATCAAGCCTTGTTTGATCACGGCATTCAGCACGCGATCATCCTCCATATCTTCGGCGATGCCGAAGCATTCCAATCATCATGGTGATGTGCCACCACCTCGTCGGTGGCGTTGCCCATCATTACATCTTTAATATAGTCATCGCGGAAGTTCTCTTTCGTTTCGAGAACGGTCTCGATGACCTTACATAAGTGATCTTTTTCCTTCCACTTGTTTCTTTGGATTTTTACAGTTGTCACAGTTGCCACAATTGTCCGGCTCGTACTGCTCTCCGAAATAGTGCAGCAAGAGCTTTCGACGGCATACAGCCGACTCGGCATAGGCGGCGGTCTCCTTGAGTAGTTGTCGACCGATGTCTTGCTCGCTCACGGGTTTTGCTCTCCATGAACTTTTCGAGTTTCTGCAAGTCTTTGTGCGAATAGAAAAGCCACACATAGCCCTTCTCCTCCGTCGCGTCCGGCGCGTCCGGTCTCTTGGTAGTATCCTCGAGACTCTTGGGTATGTCGTAATGAATTACGAACCTAACGTCGGGCTTGTCAATCCCCATGCCAAAGGCAATGGTAGCCACGATCACGTCGATGTTTTCTTTCAGGAACGCATCTTGCGTGTCAGAGCGCACTTATGCATCGAGGCCGGCGTGATAAGCACTGGCCTTAATGTTGTTGGCGAGCAAAAATGCGGGTGAGTTCTTCCACGCGCTTGCGTGAAAGACAATAGATAATGCCGCTCACGCCCGGCCGGTTCTTGATGAACCGAATCACGTCGTAGTCCACCTTTTCGGTTTTGGGGCGCACTTCGTAGTAAAGGTTGGGGCGATTGAACGAGCTTTTGAACTCCACGGCATCCGTCATGCCGAGACTCTTCTTGATGTCGTTGCGCACTTTGACCGTCGCCGTCGCCGTGAGTGCAATCACAGGGGCGGGACTGATCTTATCGATGAGGGGACGAATTTTCCGATATTCGGGTCGAAAAATCGTGTCCCCACTCCGAAATACAATGTGCTTCGTCGATGGCATAGAACGAAATCTTCACCGACTTGAGGAAGTTGATATTGTCCTCCTTGGTCAATTGTTCGGGCGCCACGTAAAAGCAGTTTCGTATGTCCGTTGAGTATGTCGGACTTCACCGCTTCGATCGTGGCTTTGGGCAACGACGAATTGATGAAATGCGCCACACGATTGTCGTCGCACACTGGCGGATGGCATCGACTTGATTTTTCATCAAGGCAATGAGCGGCGAGACGACGATGGCCACCTTCCATGAGAAGCGCAGGCAACTGGTAGCAAAAGCGATTTACCGCCGCCTGTAGGCATCAGCACAAACACATCGTGGCCCGAAAGCAGGCTGCGAATGATGGCTTCCTGATTGTCCTTGAAGCACTCGAAGCCAAAGTATTGCTTTGAGTGGCTCGCGCAGATTTATTTCAGTCGTCATGGGAGATGGACATAAATAGAAGGTGAGTTCCTCTCGCAAAGTTATAAACAACTTTTGATTCCGCGCCCTCCGCGTCTTGATTTTTGTCGTTCGGCCGAAAAAAATACGGTGCCTTCTGCGCCATGTTCCCCTCCGACTGCTCACAACAGCGACAACACTATCGATGTGCGACATTTCTCACGCCCATTGCTCGTAGCCTCATCACAAAAACACTGCGCGGCACAAGAAGTGTGTCGCGCAGTGACCCACGTGGGGCTGCGGCGCCGTGTCGCCCGGTGCCGCAAGCGAAAAAGCCCTCAATTGTCTTTCTCGCGCTTCTTGAGACTGTCGATGAGTTCGTCGAGCAAAGGGAGAATTTCAGCGATGGACGATTCGTGCACACCGTTTCCACAGAGAATTTCGAGCATGCAGTCAGGAATACCCACCGATTGTTCGCGCAGGTCTTTGCCGTGTGCGGTGAGACTCACGATGGTCTGGCGCGTGTCGACCTTTCCCTTGGTGCGATTGACGATGCCTTCACGCTCCATGCGCTGAATGAGCGGCGTCACCGTGTTGGTTTCAAGCGCCAAACGCTTGGCGATGTCATTCACGGGCAATTCGTCGGTTTCCCACAGCACCATCAAGACCAAATATTGGGGATAGGTCACACCGAGTTTGTCTAAATAGGGTCGATAGGCTTGCGTGATGAGTCGGCTGGCAGCATAGAGGCGAAAGCAAAGTTGCTTGTCGAGTTTCAATTTTTCGTAGTCCATGTTCGTCATTTTTCCTTTAAGCGCACACAACCGACAGGCAATGTGGACACTGCCGGTCGGTTATGAAAAGGGGTTTAGTCTTTGATTGTCAGCTTAAAAAGCTGTTCGATTTGCTTTTCGATGTCTTTGATATCGTGGGTGGGTTCGAAGCGAGCCACGACGTGTCCCTCCCGATCAATGAGGAATTTGGTGAAGTTCCACTTGATATCGTTGCTCTTACGCCAATCGGGCGTGGCCTTGTCGAACATGCCTTCGAGAATGGGCGTGAGCTTGTGGTTGGCATCAAAGCGGCGAAGCCTTTCTGCTGTTTGAGGAAAGTATAGGGGGAAGTTCGTCGGCACCGTTAACGTCCGATTTTTTTGAACTGCGGGAATTCCACGCCAAAACTTCATGGTGCAGAACTCGTGAATCTCCTCGTCGCTGCCGGGAGCCTGTCCGCCGAACTGGTTGCAAGGGATGTCGAGAATCTCCAGTCCCTGAGCGCGATGTGCTTTATAGAGCGCTTCGAGTTCGTCATACTGGGGCGTGAAGCCACATTCCGTAGCCGTATTGACAATGAGCAGTACTTTACCCTTATAATCGGAAAGGCTCACTTCGTTGCCTTTTTTGTCTTTGAGTTGAAAATCGTAGACCGTTGCCATAACTTTTCGCTTTTGCACAAAGTGACGGCCCAGATGCAGGGTCGATGCCCCGTGAGGCGGTGGCGGACAATTGCAGATCATAGCCATACGTTGTGCGTGTTTGAGAATTTGTTGTTAGTCTGTATGTTCGAAAGAGGGCTGTTCAGCGCCGAACTTCCGTTGTCTGGATGCAAAGGTAGAAAAAAGCGGCATATATCGCAAGCGACAATCTAAGTTTTTGGAGATTCGGGCGCAATATTAAGTTTTTTCGGCTTTCGCCTTCCGTGTTTTTGCCTTTCTGTGCGGGAGTTCAGGCGCAAAGCGAAAGGAAAAGCCCGAGAAACTTCGCGTTTTATTTGGAAAGAGCGCAGGTTTCGCGTAACTTCGCCACAAAACGAAAATCACCTCATCATGTCTGCTCTTCATTTTCGCCCGGCCACGGCCGACGATGCCCGCTTTGTGGCGCGCCACGTGCTCGAGGCTTTGCACTGGCACATGTACGAAGTCCCACTCAGCGCCGCACAAACCCAAGCATGGGACGAACTTACCGAAGTTTGTCGCCGCGACGATGTGCTCTACAGCCACCGACATGCCCTATTGGCCGAGATCGACAGCGAACCGGTGGGGCTCATCTTGGCCTACGACGGCGCCCATTACCACAGTCTCCGCACACGCACCTTCGCTCTCTTGCCGGCCTTTGCGGGAATGGACGTCGACAGCATGGAAGATGAGGCCACCGTCGGCGAATACTACATCGATTCGCTCGCCGTCGCCCCCAAGGCCCGCGGCCGAGGTGTGGGCCGCGCACTGCTCCACAGGCGGTGCAACGCGCTGCCCGGCTGCAACTGCGACCCACCCTGTTGGTAGATCCCGACAATCCGGGGGCACGCCGGCTCTATGCCGCCGCGGGCTTTCGCGAAAACGGCAGCGTCACAGCTTTCGGCCAAACCTATCTGCGCATGCAACACTGATTACACTGTCTTCCCCGCAACACAACGAGGCGCGCCTTCATTCCGACGACGGGTGAAGGCGCGTTCATCAAGAGGTTCACCACTTTCGGGAAAGCATAGTCCCAAGCTGCGAAAGCGGCACGCGCAACCAATCGCCCGGCGGGCGATTGCGAAAGCACACAATCGGTAGGCGTCCACGTGCAAGCGCCGGTGCGTGAGCTCGTGTTTGAGGTCACTCACCAGCGGCTCGAGCGTTGCTGCAGTTTTCACCCCGAGCGCATCGAGCCGAGCGGCGACCTCCTCCGGTTGCAAGGGAGCGGGGCTCTCCATGAGCAACGGCTCGTAGAGCCCCTGCCAGATATCGCCCGGCCGCGCGGCGTCGAGATGAAATAGCGCAGGCTCCGCATCTGCCGTGTCGACAAGCAGCACGTAGGTGAAATAGCGGTGCGAGACGGCCACCTTCTTGCTCTTCACCGGGTAATCTTCCACGCGCCCTTCGCTCCGCGCGGCACACTTTCCACCAGTGGGCAAACCAAGCACCGTGGCACGCGCGGTGTGCACTGACCGCCCGAAATCCATGATGGCCTGGTTGTAGTCGGCCGCGCGCTCGGGCACCAACAACGAAGCTGCCAATTGAGCAAACTCCTTCTTGCCGGCCGCGACATCGATCGGGGTGTCGATGGCAAAATAGCGCGCGAGCACCCGATAGACATTCCCGTCCACTACGGCTGTGGGTAGGCCATAGGCGAAGGAACAGATGGCCGCCGCCGTGTAGTCGCCCACCCCTTTGAGGGCACGCACGCCGGCATAGTCACGGGGAAATGCGCCGAGTGCCACAATTTGCTGCGCGGCGGCATGCAAATTCCGCGCACGCGAATAGTAGCCCAGGCCTTCCCACCGGTGCAACACCTCGTCTTCTGTGGCGGCTGCCAGCGTTTCGACCGTGGGAAAGCGTTCCACGAAACGCAAATAGTAGTCGTAGCCCTGCGCCACGCGCGTTTGCTGAAGAATGATCTCTGAAACCCAAATGCGATAGGGGTCTGCCGTTTCGCGCCACGGCAATTCCCGTCCGTGCTCAGCATACCAATCGAGCAAGGCCCGGGAAAAAGGATGTGTCATGCCGTGAAAAGAGGATGAAGAGGTTGCGTTGTACTCATTATATATGGGAAGATGGTCTCGACTCCGAAGGCCTTTGCACGCCGTCAGCTGCAGAACTCCTCGAGTTCGGCAATGTTGGTGGCCACACCGATCGCTTTGCGCTGATCGGCTCCATACAGTCCCTGATCCACCAACTGATCGAGCAGAGCGATGAGCGGTTGCCAACAGCCGTCCACATCATAGAGGACGACGCGCTTGTGTGTTTCGTTGGCCGTGCGGGCCGCCAACACCGTGAAGACTTCATCGAGCGTGCCGACCCCACGGGCAGGGCCACCAACACATCGCTCCGATCGATCATCACCGTTTTGCGGTCGCTCAGGGCGGCGGTGCGAATCTCGACATCGAGGGTTTCGCTCACGATGTGGCGATCCACCACAAATTGCGGCACGATGCCAAACACCCGTGCACCGGATTGTTTGGCGGCACGCGCCAACACTTCCATGAGCCCCACGCCCGAGCCACCGTAGACCAGGGTTCTGCGGGTTTCGCCGATCCACTGTCCCACTTGCTCGGCCGCTTCTCGATAGCTCGCCGGGACCTCGTCGCGAGAGAGAAGAAAGACACCAATGTACTGCATAGCGTTGTATTTTTAGTGACATTTCCCACCTCAATCGACCCACTTGCTCCGCCGTGCCGGCGACGACGCGATGTTCTACCGCGCGCAGTCGCCCGACGCAGCCGGACGAGTGCCCACGCACACCGTCACTCGGTCTGAAAAATGGGCACTTGCGTTTGAGGCGTTCGGCAAAATTGCGAATAATTCTTGGGACAGACAACGCTCGAAGGGTCGATTTTGCCACATGAACTGCAAATTTGCCGTGCATCCGACGAAAACAACAAACTCCGCGACCTTTTGCATCTTTTGTTGCCCTCTCTTTTTGCCACGTGGAAATACATAACTGCGCCCACAAACAAATCATTCATTCTTCACACATCACATGAAAAAGATTCTCTTTCTCGTTGCAGCAAGCGCACTGATGGTGGCTTGCGGCCAAAAAGGACAAACTTCCGGCGCTGCCAACGGTGGCGATAGCGCAGCCACTACTGCCGACTCTCTCGTATACGAGGCGAAATCCCGGCGCCGACGGCACGTTCCAACACGCGCCTGGCTCTCGCTCAGGACAGCACCAATGGTTTCTCCCTCACCGAAACCAGCACGAAGGACAGCGCAGCTGCTGCTCCCAAAGACCGTAAGTTCGAAGCCGTACAGAGCAAGGACGCCCAAGGGCTTCAAGCTCGTCATCGCTCAGGACGACGTGCGCTACTTCCTCAGAAGAACGACAGCACCCTCTCGCTCGTCGGCGACAGCAGCGCTCACTCCGCAGCTTCGGGCCTCAACTACGACCTCAAGCTCAAGAAATAAGCAGTTTTGCCTGTGGTAAGCGCCATAGCGCAGCCGCACAAGCAACAACAAAACTCCCTCTCTTGAAAAGCAATTTCGGGAGAGGAGTTCTATCTCAAGTACCTCCCTCTATTTCCCCTCCACTGCCATTCCCGCTTCGCCCATGCGCCTCCGTCCTTACCGCTACTCCCTCCTCGCTCTACTCGTCGTTCTGCTTCTGGGCCTCTACGGCACGGCCGAATTCATGCTCCGCACGGCCATTTGTCCTGGGCCGAGCCCTTATCGCCGCGAAGCCACGGTGCGCGACACCATGAGTTCGCTACGTTCCCGCCCTGCGGCCGTGGCTCGACAGCCTCGATCGTGTGCACGCCCTGCGCGACACCACGATCATCGCCTTGGACGGCACGCCCCTCCACGCTCGCTACGTGCGCTCCGCACGTCCCACGCAGAGAGTTGCCCTACTGGTACACGGCTACGGCGATGCCGCGGGACGCATGTATCACATCGGGCGCATGTATGCCCGCTCGATGAACGCCCACCTCCTCTTGCCCGACCTGCGCTACCACGGCCGCACGCCCGGCACGCACATCGGCATGGGATGGAACGACCGTCTCGACGTGCTCCGCTGGGCAAAGCTCGCCCCGCACCTCTTCCGCCTCTCACCCGACAGCCTCCGCCTCGTGGTGCACGGCGTCTCCATGGGCGCAGCCACCACGATGATGCTCAGCGGCACCGATGGGCAGCCCAATTACCTGCGCGCCTTCGTCGAAGACTGTGGCTACACCTCCGTGCGCGACATCTTTGCCTCCGAACTCCGCGTGCGCTACGGCCTCCCGGCCTTCCCCATCATTCCCGCCACCTCCGCCTTGTGCAAATGGCGCTACGGTTGGTCGTTCGACGAGGCCTCGGCACTCGAAGCCGTGCGCCGCTGCCGGAAACCGATGCTCTTTATCCACGGCGGCAACGACACCTTTGTGCCCACCGCCATGGTGCACCCGCTCTATGCCGCCAAACCCGGGCATCAAAGCCCTGTGGATTGCGCCCCACTCGGCACACGCCATGAGCTACATCGACCACCCCGAAGAATATGAGCGTCGCGTCGCCAATTTCTCGACCGCTACGCGTGGTAAGCCCATCGCCGTCACACCGTGTGCGCCACTCGGTCCCGCTCCTTTGCTCCACCGCCTCCTTTTCCCTCTCTATGTCCTCCTCTTCCACCGCCCCCAAGCGCCATGCCTTCCACCGCTTCGCTGATGCACTCGCAGCTCAAAACGAACTGCCCATCGGGTCGCACCCTTCACCCCCTTCCTGCCCGAAAACGGACGCATGCTCTTTCTCGGCAGTTTCCCTCCTACCGAAAATCGTTGGTGCATGCACTTCTATTACCCCAACTTCATCAACGATTTCTGGCGCATCATGCAGGCCACCTCTTCTTCGACGACCGCCAACATTTCGTGATCGCCGACGAAAAACGTTTCGACAAGCCGCCATTCGTCGCTTTGCCGCCGAAGAAGGATTGGCCTTTTTCGACACCGCCCGCCGCATTCGACGCCTCAAGGGCAATAGCTTTCCGACGCCTTCCTCGAGGTGGTCGAAGCCACTGACATCTCTTCGCTGCTCGCCCCCATGCCCCACTGCAACCGCATCGTCACCACGGGCGGACTGGCGGGCAAGGTGCTCTGCGACACCCTCGGCGTGAAGCAACTTCCCAAGATCGGCACCTTCGTGCACTGCCCGGCCGACCACACGCGCTGGGTCGCGACATCGACTTCTGGCGCATGCCCTCCTCATCGCGAGCCCTATCCATGACTCTCGACAAGAAAGCGGAATTCTATCGCTTGCTCTTCGACTAAAATCTGCAACTCGCCCACACCGCTTCTCCTCCTAAATTCTCCCCTTGCGCGGCCCTTCCTCGCACCCTCTCCGCACAACCTCTGTTTCCCCATGACTCCGACGCTTCCCTATACCGATTTGTTCATCGACTTCGACGATACACTCTATGACACGCACGGCAATTCGTCGCTGGCCCTGCGCGAACTCTACGACCACTACGATTTGGCGCAACACTTCCCCTCATTCGATGTCTTCTCGCAGTCCTATTGGAGCACCAACGAAGCACTTTGGATGCAATACTCGCACGGTGAAATCGATCGCGACACCCTGATCGTCGAACGCTTTCGCCTTCCGCTCGCCGAGGGCGACAACTGCGACACCTCGACGAACTATTGCCTGAAAATGAGCGACACGTTTCTCGAACTCTGCAGCACCAAGCCGGGGGTGGTGGAGGGAGCGCACGAACTGCTCCGCCATCTCCGTTCGCGCGGCTACCGGCTGCATCTTTGCAGCAATGGTTTTGCCGAAGTGCAATATCGAAAAATCGAAGCGGCGGGCATGAACGGCTGTTTCGACACGGTGGTGCTGAGCGACGAGGCGGGAGCCAACAAGCCCGCTCCGCAGTTTTTTGATTTTGCGTTCGCACAGACGCGGGCCGACCGCGCCCGCACGCTGATGATTGGCGACAACTTTTCGACCGACATCGTCGGCGCAATGAATGCGGGCATCGACACGGCTTTTTTCAACCGCCACCCCGAAACCTTCACCGCGCCCTCTGCCCCCACCCGCAAGTGCACCGACTCGAAGAGCTGAATGCTTGGCTCTGATCCGGAGATCTCTGCGGCACAGGTCACTTCAGCAGCCCCGCACACTCGCGGCACAGTCGACCCTAAGTTCCGCCTATGGACGACGGCTCCGCACTTCGACGGCGCACGGCCTCGGGGTGGCCTTCGTGCCCTGCCGATCGGATGCGACCAACGGCCCCCACTCCGGTTCTCACCTCCCGTAACATGACTACGAAAACGGGCAGCAAGGAAGGAATAAACGGGTGTTTCTCGACGATCTTCCCGTTTTCTCCAAAAATCAGGGAGACTTTTGCCGTCTCCGAACAACCGATAAAAAGCGTTTCACCGTGCTCCCATGGCGGTGAAACGCTTTCTTCATGCGCTGCCTGAAATTTGAGCTTGCGGGGGTTGCGCTCAGCCCTCCAACCCGGCGGGCAGTTCAACCAAGCACCCACTGTGCAACTGCGTGCGCACGCCGTCTTCGTCGTTGGAAAGCGTGACCCGATCGGCCACGGCCTTCACCTCGTCGGCCGCATTGGCCATCGCTACGCCCATGCCGGCGAAGCGCAACATAGCGGATCGTTGAAACCGTCGCCGAACGCGATGGGTTGTTCGCGCGACAAACCGGATGAGCCGGCAATCGCCAGCGAGTGGTCCCTTGCCCACCGGGCGCCATGATCTCGAGAAGAACGGCGCCGAACGCGAAATGGAAGCGCCTCGCCAGCTTCCTTCATTTCTTGCTCCAGTTCCACCAACACGACAGGTTCGCCGGGGATCAAACATTTAGGAGCGCCGCCGTCGATGCGCGAAACTTCTGCGACAAAATCGGTCGTGAGCTCAACGGGCATTTGGTTGATGCGCGATTCCTCGGCAAGATAGGGCGAATCGTTTGCGAGTGGCCAAGAGATGATCGGCGGGATAGGTGAGCAATCGGCAACCCGCGCGACTCGGCAAAGTCAAAAGGCGCGGAAGACAAAGCTGCATCGAGGAAGCTGATCGAAAATCAAGCGGCCCGTGGCCCAATCGATGATGTTGGCGCCGTTGCACGAGCACAAAACCGCCGTTGTCTCAGGTTGCAGTTGTTCGGCCAGCGCAGCGATAGCCCGTGGGTGGGGCGCCGGAACAAAAGCACCAAACGCACGCCGCCGAGACTGCGCACGCATCAAGGTTTCGAGGTGCGCGGCGTGATGATCTTATCGGTATTGGTGAGCGTGCCGTCGAGATCAATGCGATGAGACGGAAGGAAGTGAGAGGTTGGGACATAGACTAACGGGGAGTTGATAACTGTCGATAAAGGGTGCCGTCGAGCTGCCAAAGGCTCACAAGCCCTCTTCGTAGGTGGCAAACGTGGGAGGATTCCCGCCTTTGGGGAAAGTGGGACTGCCGGTGTTGAGCACGGCCGTCCCGTCGGGGCGACGGGTGATGTGGGGCAGGTGGGTATGCCCCTGACACAGCAAATCGATGTGTCCGCGCGGCGGACAATTCTCACCGAAAACGTGGCCGTGTGTGAGCACAATGTGGCGCTGCCGTCGGTGAGGGTGGGCGCAGGTTTCGGTGATCGAGAAAATCGGTAGCATTTGATCGACTTCGCTGTCTGGTGCCGCGCACCACACACGATGCGGTCGGCCAGGGCATTGAGTCGCGCCGCCACACCCTGGGCGTCGAGCCCGGCGGGAAGCCCGTTGCGCGGACCGTAGTTGAGCAAATCGCCGAGCAGCAGGAGCAGGTCGCAACCCATCTGCTCATAATGGGCCAACACCGCATCGAGTGCTGTGACAGATCCGTGTATGTCGGAGACGATGAGGTACTTCATAAACAAGAATTGGAGTAGGGGATGAAAACATCCCGTGATTGGAACCACGAAAGATACGAGCGAGTCGCGACACTGCCGCACAAACATAGCCGTGTGGAACACAAAAAGCACCGGGCGTTTGTTCACCGGTGCTTTTTGAACTAGAGATGGAGTGCCCGCCGAACTCTCCCGCCCCATTGAGCGTCAGCCGCCCATCCGCTCTCGACTTCCCCTCGGCGCACAGCCAATGGTTCATGATGGTGCTGCCCCGAGTCAGAATGCTCTCGGGATGGAACTGCACGCCACACACACATCAAGGGTGCGGTGGCGCAAAGCGCATAATGGCACCATCGGCAGACAGCGCAGTGATTTCCAAACACGCGGGCAGCGTGTCGCGATCGACCACCCACGAATGGTAACGCCCCACAACAAACGGCCGGGGGAGTCCGGCAAACAAACCGTCGTCGGCCACAACTCGGCATTCGGAGGCGACACCGCGATGCACCTCCGCCAACTGCCGCAACTGCCCGCCGAAGACTTCGGCAATGGCGGTGGCCGAGACACACCCGAGCAACGGGACACGCCCGGCAGCCCGGCGCACCATCGAACAAGCGGCGGATTCGCCGGAAGTCGGTCCGGGGAAGAGCACGCGGTCGTAGTGATCGATCGTGTCGAGTGGTACCTCATCGCACGAAACAAAGATGGGGCACGGCCCCGCCTTCGCGCACCAATTGTACGAGATTGTACACAAAGGATCGTGACAATCACGACCAACACGTTGCGTGCCGCCCGACGTGGGTGTTTCGCCTCGCCCGCTTCCGGACGAAGCACGTGCGGTTCAGTGGTGTGAATGCAGCTTCGCTCATTCGCCCAAGATCTCCTTTTCAGTATTGCCAGATAGGTTTCGATGTCTTTGTCACCGCGGCCACTCACGGTGAGCACCGACTTCATCGCGCGGAAGAAGTCAATTTGGAGGCACGGCCAAGGCATGGCTGCTCTCGAGCGCGGGAATGATGCCTTCAGTTCGCGAGAGTTCGAAAGCCGCCGCCAGCGCTTCGCGATCGGTGATGGCTTCAACAGCGTATGCGCCCGCCGTGATGAGTTGCGCAAAGAGCGGACCGATGCCGGATAGTCCAAGCCGGCCGAAATGGAATAGGGTTCTGCCACCTCGCCCTGCACATCTTTGATGACGAGTGTGCGACTGCCGTGCAGCACATCGGGGGTACCGATGCTGAGCGTTGCGGCCGTTTTGCCGGTCTGCACGCCGCAACCACCGCCTTCGCCGAGCACAATGCCCACGCGCTCATCGTCCAAATAGTGATAGATGGTGCCCGCGGCATTCGATCCTCCGCCGATGCAGGCAATGAGCCGGTCGGGGTAGTCACGACCTTCCTTTTCGAGCAACTGCGCTTTGATCTCCGCGCTGATCACGCTCTGCAAACGTGCCACCATGTCGGGATAGGGATGAGGTCAACGGCCGAACCGATGAGATAGAACGTGTCATCGGCGCAGGCGCTCCAATAAGCCAGCGCTTCGTTCACGGCGTCGGTGAGCGATGCGGCTGCCGGATGCTGCGGCGCGCACTTCGGCACCGAGCATGCGCATGCGTTCGACATTGACATGCTGGCGCTCGATGTCGACGGCTCCCATGAAGACGATGCACTCCATGCCCATGAGCGCACACGCGGTGGCGGTGGCCCACTCCGTGCTGGCGGCACCGGTCTCGGCTACGATGCGGCGCTTGCCCATGTGGCGTGCAATGAGAATCTGTCCGATGGCATTGTTGATCTTGTGCGCGCCGGTGTGGTTGAGGTCTTCGCGTTTCAGATACAGCCGGCAGCCGTAGCGCTCACTCAGCCTGCGAGCGTAATAGAGTGGACTCGGCCGACCGACGTAATCGCGCAACAAGGTGTGGAACTCCTGCTGGAACGCTGCGCTTTCGATGATGGTCAGATATTGCGACTGCAATTCCTTCAATACGTCTTGCAGTGATTCGGGCACATAGGCTCCGCCAAAATTGCCGTAGAAGCCATTTTGATCTATCTGATAGGGGTTCATGCGTCTTTACGTTTTGAGATGAATATGATGGGTGGAGGAATCTCCTTTGTGTCGAGCAAACGGCTCCTTTGCGTCGGGCAACCTCCCAATTACTTTGGGCGGCCCATCTTTATATGAGGCAGCACATATTGTACAACGGGGGCGCACCTTTTATATGGAGTGATACACCTTTTATTTGGGGTGGCACGCTCTTTATGCCGAATGGCCTGCACAGACTGGCTTTGGAGAACCATCTCCTTCACGGCCGCCGGCGCGAAATCGTCTCCGACAATGCTCAGTGAGAGGGACACACGCGGCGGTACCAACCGCGACTTCTCCACTCCCCTTGAGACGAGGATACAAAAAGAGACCTGCCGTGAGTCACGACAGGTCTCTTATACTCCTTATGGTATCCGATAAACGTACACGAGATGTCAACTCACGAATGAAAATCGGAGTTGTGCCACCAGCTGATTTGCGTTTACCAAATGAGCCATTGAAATCTGAATTTGAAATTGGTTGCTGCAAATATAGTCTATTCCACTCTTCCCACCAAAATCCGAATGCATTTTTCTCATATATAACCGAAGAAATAAGCTTTTTAAGTCTCTGGGCAGAGAAAACTTTGCGTTTTTAAGTATAAGGCGTGACCACCAACTGTCCTCCGAGGTAATCGACAAGGAACAATTTGGAAAGATCGTCGTAACCCTGCTTAGCCAGTTCTTCACGCAACCATTTTACGTCTTTGTCAATGGCTTCGAGCACATTGCTCTGCGCCACACCGTCGGTGAGCAGAGGGTATTTCAAGTTTTCCTCTCCGGCCATGACCAACAATAGCTGGCCGTTTTGCTCAACTACTGCACGCTTTACCTTGCGGATGTTGAACACATTGTGCAGCCGCAGCTTGAGGGTCAGTTCGTGCGCCGTGATTTTCGCGCGCTTACAGGCCTCCACATCCACTTGCCCGTTGACGATCACCACGGTGGGGGTTCCGTCAAGCAAATGTTGCGGGAGATGGCTCCGCGACTTGAGGCGACGCATGCCATAAACCAGCACGAACCAGATGATCAGCACGATCGCGAACTGCCAAATACGCACATCCCGACTGTAAATCACCCCGCCGATGATGCCACCGAGCACATAGTTCATGAGTTTGCTCCATGGCACTCGTGGGGGCCAGGTTTGCCTTGCCGGTCATGTTGATGATCGTGACCATGCCAGGAGACCCAATAAAAACTTCATGGCGATCTCCGCAAAATTCATTATATTCATTGATATAAGCGTTGAAAAAGTCTCGCAAACGAAGCACGCCTTTCGACGTTCTCCCCATGCGAGACAATTGTGTTTCCTATTTTTCTCTGTGCGACTACTTCACGCTGCGCAAAGCCACTTTGAAAATCAAAGTCGAAGCGGGCGGAATGTTGTTGCCCGAACCGTTGTCACCATAAGCCAAGTAAGGCGGAATATACACTTCCCACTCATCGCCGGGCTTCATGGCTTTGAGCGCGATTGCCAGCCCTGAATAACTCCGTTGACAGGAAATTCAGAAGGTTCACCGCGTCGATAACTGCTGTCGAACACCGTGCCGTCGATCAGCCGTCCTTCGTAGTCCACCACCACCGTGCTCGAAGCGGTGGGCGACGACCCGCTGCCCGACTTCAGCACCTTGTAGAGCAATCCTCCACCAGGGCTTTCACTCCGGGCTCTTTTGCGGTTTTGGCCAAAAAAGCCTCGCCCACTTCTCTGTTTTTCACCACGAGGGGTCTTCGGCACTCGTCGAAGCGGGAATCTCTTCCGCATGACGATACTGCCAATAGGTGCCGCCGGCCACAACAGCCACAGCGACAATGACGAAGAACATAAACAAGCCGCGACGAGCAGGATGTTTGCGGATTTTGAAGGCGTTTTCTGATTGTCCAACATAAAGACTTTTGAGAATAAAGTAGAACAGAGATTGCGCGCCGTAGCGAGTACATCAAAGCGATAATCGCAGTCACACCACCAAAGATAATACCGGGTGCATTGGCAATTGCAACGGGCCAATCACGGCGCTCCTTAAACAATCCATAGGCGACCCAGATACAACAGTTGACACAGGCCATGGCGGCTGCAACCAATCTTTCTCCGTTCCGGGAGCGGCGTTCAAATAATTACGGATCGTATTGATGTAAAAACACGTACATGAGTACTGCGGTGACGGTGCCAACGATCCCCATCACGCGTTCGAACTTTGCTTTGTCCATCTCTTATATAATTAAGTGACTGTTTCGACGCCACCACCACCTCGGGTGCCGTCGCCTGCTTTGTTAATATCGCTGCGAATTTAGGGAGAAACTTATGAGGGAGGATCAAATCTACCGCCCCAAAAACGAGAATCGACACAACTTTCTTCCATTGTGCCCGCAGCGGCGACCGACATAGGGTCTCCCTTTCTACCCACGTTTCTACGCCGGAATGCCCTCCTTCACCGCGGTCGAGCGCCTAAATCAGTTCCTCAAAACGGGGGATACCGCGTAAGAAGGTAACCTGCTGCGCAGCATAATCCATCCGACAACAATAATGCTGCAAACCATTGCTCACGATCAGATAGTCGACTTTCAAAACGCTGTTGTAGCTCTGTATCTGATTGAACACTTCCTGCGTAATGGGCACCTGCGGCGCCTTGTACTCCACGATGAGGCGAGGACGCGCCGCCTCTCTTGCAAAAAGCACCGTATCGCACCGCCTGCGCACCCCGCCCACTTCCACGGCCATCTCATTGGCCAATAAACCGGCGGGGTAGCCGCACGCCTCTAATAAGTAATGTACGAAATGCTGGCGCACCCATTCCTCGGCCGTGAGCGTGACGTAACGCCTGCGAAGCACGTCCCAAACCATTGCGCGACCACGATCCCCCATGCGCGTGCGTAGGGCGACGGGAGGCAAATTCAACTTAGGAAAATCCATAGTCCGTGTAAAACATTCCGGTCAGACAATTACTTACCGGCCGGTGCGAAAACTTCAAACGTCCCGTCGTCGTAAAACACACGGATTTCCTTAACTCTGCGGGGCTCTTTGTCAAAATAATTCGCGTTAGAAGGATAAGCTACGGGCGTACGCCCTGCGACCTGGCGCTGAGGCGTCGGCTGAGCTTGTACAGGGCGTTGAGGGGCCACGTGAACAGGTTGCGCGTTCTGCACCGGCTGAGCCGTCTGTACCATGTCTTCAGAGAAAAACATCAGGGATTTTCGAACCCGAAGGGGGAAAGGTAGAAGAAATTTCCTTATCCGCAGAAACGACATTTTGCTCAATATTACCGGGAGTCGCCATCGTCGGTTGATCTACGGAATGGAGAATCATGTCACCCTCACCAAAGAGCAACCAGTTCGTATTGATTTCCGGAAACTCGCGGTGAATCGCCTGCACGTGGTTATTGGTCGGTTTGGTCCGTCCATTGTATATACTGGAGATCGTAGCGGGCGACACGCCCAGCTTCATGGCAAAGGCTTGTTGCTGTAAACCGTAGTGGTCCATGACTTGTTTGATGCGAACATGCATGAGGTCACCGGGATCAGATGTAGAGGCCATAATAATATGCGTTTGATTTCAGAGTCGACGTCAGAAACGTCATCTACAGGAGGAACAAAATAACGAGGAAGTTGGCTCGATTTAGAAGAAAACGAACAATGTCGTATTTGTTTTCTGTCAGGCGACAAGCCGAAACAGGGAAAAACAGCGTCGCCGCAGGGGAGGAACTCAGGCTGTAGAGAAGCGACCGCCGGCGCCTCCGCCCCTGTATGCATTCAATTGGGTTGCATGCAAGTGCGATAGAATAAATTGTTGCGAGTCGAACGTAGAAAATCGGCACTAAGGTCACGACACGGACAATCGCAGCACAAAATTCAATCGCTGGCGGAGCTGCGCACGTCATCTCGTTCATTTAGCAATTCACAAAGACGAAGTACTGCTTGGATTTCCACTACAAAAAGTAGAGAGTTAAAAATGAGACGGACAAAAATCGGCGAGAGAAAAATCTGCAAATCTATACCACAAAAAGATTTACACTTTAAAATCATGAAGTCCGAGAATCCATCTCCACACTTTAGAATATACACATTTCTAAATTTAGAGGTGCAAAAATAGTATGCGAGCTTTTCTACTCGAAAAATCACGTAAATACATGGTTTTCAGCCAATGTACATTGAAATAGAGGGAGTTATCCACAGCAAAAACAGACCATACAGTGAAAAACCTGCTTTTTATGGCAGTTCTAACTCAACAAAATGACAAAAATCACTGGTTTACAAAGTAATACCACCAGAAAAACAAATTGCATATTTAGAGATTTAAAGGCGTAAATCGCACGATTTGTAATTTATCTATCTACACTACGCGAGATTACATTCTGAAAATTCAAGCGAACAGATTTACATTTCAACATCGTATTAGGATTTTGATTTCAAAACACACCTGTAAATATCCACTTTTGTATTTGTCTATCAAGTGCTCTGCACTCCATTTTTCAGTCTAATCAGAGAAACAGCGCACAGAAATGGGCACTTCTACCCCTGTGTACGTAGAAACGCTGATTTTGGGCTTCAGAAAAGTGATATTTCCCTCATAGCTCGCTCAAAGTCAAATCATTGTAATGCAAATCTCCCTTTTCTCGCGTCTCTTCAAATAAATGGACAATCGCTGCGTGAAGTGCAGAAATCACCTGCACAATTGCCGTTCTCCTCCCCTACCCCCACTCTATCGCCCTTACAGCCCCTCCAAACGCTCAATTTACACCCATTGGTGTCCAAACGGCCTCCTCGTGCCGGATCGCTGCATTTCTCCCGCCCGAAGGAGGGCCGCGGTTGTTGCTCAGCCCGACCTACACTATTATATATAGTATATGGTAAGCACTTCGGTCGGCCTCGCAAAAATCTATGGACCGTGTGATGCATTTTTCCACAAGATGTGATCTTCCCCTTTTTCGTCTCTATTTCGAGCAAAAAATCCGAACAAGAATCTTGAGCACCTCATTTGGCGCCATTCGCGCCTCAAAGCAGGCGTCCGTAAATCCGATGAAAAAAGTAAACTTATTGTATCCTTCAAAGTATTCTCTTCCGCTCTCCGGACTCCCTCTCCCCGCGTGGCTTCAGGCATCCGCTTCCGCTCTTTCCCTTTCCTTTCGTCCCGTCGTTGCCACATCATTCCGCACCGATATCGGCGCGGCGCAATCCCCTCGCTTCACACCTCGCCTCGCGCCTTCTCGGCACAATGCGATTGGCTCCTTGCTCGGCTCTCGCCGGGGGATCCGCTCGCCGCCCGACACCAAGCGAGCACCAACGAAAACTCCCCCGAGTTCTCTCAAAAAAGAAAACTCGAGGGAGTTCAAGCCCATTTTTACGCAGCGGCGATTCGTCAGTGCAAAATGAAAAAGAAGAGCTCTTTCATCAGATCCTCCGGCGAAATCGAAGGATTGTCCACCCCCTTGCTTCGTGCATCGGTTCGGCGAATTTGACCAATGATGTCCATCACCTTTCGCCCGGTGTAGCACTGCATGGCCGGAAGGATGTTGCGCTCGGCCTGCCAATCGGAGATACCGACAAAGGAGCGATTCCCGCTCGTGTTTTTTCCGGTGCATAATTAGCCAGCATCAGTTGAGAAAAGAATCGGAAAAGCGCCGGCATGATCATTTGGATCGGATTCTGCTTCGGATTTTTGTAAAAGTAATTCGCTATTCTATTGACCTTTGCCACGTCCTTTCTTCCCAGTGCATCCGTCAGTTCAAAAATATTGAACTCTTTACTCACCCCTGATGTGCGACTGCACGAGCGACAGTGTGATGCCGTGGCAGCACCGTTGGCCGCCACGATGAGTTTGTCCAGCTCTCGCCAAACGACTCAAGTCGGCTCCCACGTCTTCGGCCAGCAATTCAGCCGCCGGCTGTCTCGATGGGCACTTTTTTCCGTCGCGCATAGTCAGTGACCCATTTCGAGAGTTGCCATTCTCTGAGTTTGGCACTCTCAAAGAGCACGCCCACCTTTTCCAACAATTTGGCTGTGGGCTTGCGCCGATCGAGCGTGCCGTCTCATGTGGCAAAAATCAGCACAGCCGTAGGTTGCGCCTGCGGGGTATCGAGCGATTTGAGATAAGCGTCGAGCAGGGCGGTGTCTTTGAGGTTTTGCGCCTCGTGAACCAGCACCACTAGTTTTTCGGCTCCCATGGGATAGCCCATGGCCGCATGCACAACCGACTGCATGTCGGTTTCTGCACCGAAAAAGGTGATGGGTTGAAATCACGTTCCTCCGGTTTGAGCAGGCTATTGACCAAAAAGTCGGACAGGTGGTCAATATAATATCCCTCCTCCCCGCGATGGTAGTAGACCGGTCGGATTTGGTCAGCGCGCACATCCCGCACGATCATTTCGTGCGTGACGGCGTTGAGTCGCTTTCTTGGCCATTACCAATCAAATTTCAGATGTCTCACGGTTTTGCGGTCTCCCTGCAGCAAGCGCAAGGATTCGATGCCGATGTGCACATGGGTCGCGGCAAAATTGGTGGTCACGTGGTTATCCGACTGCTCGGTTTTCACGCCCTCGGGCGTCATCGGGTTGTCGCTCACCAGCAAGAGCGCGCCGGTGGGAATGTGGTTGTAGAACCCGCAGGAGAAGAGCGTTGCCGTCTCCATGTCGACCGCCATTGCGCGCTTTTTGCGCAGATAGGCTTTAAGTCCTCGTCATGTTCCCACACTCGGCGGTTGGTGGTGAGACCGTTCCGGTCCAATAGTCCAACGAAGCGTCGCGCAGCGCCGTCGAGATGGCTCTCTGCAACATGAAGGCCGGCAAGGCCGGTACCTCCGGGGGGAAGTAGTCGTTGGACGTACCCTCACCGCGGATGCCCGCCAACGGGAGCACATAGTCTCCGAGGTGCGTTTTTGTTGAGATGCCACCGGCCTGCCCAAAAACAAGACGGCACGAGGTTGACACTCGAGGCAGGTCCACGATCAGGGCAGCATTGGGCGATCCCATGCCGAAGTTGATCATTGTGATTCCTTCGGCCGTGGCAGCGCGCATGTTGGCGTTGAAGCCCACGGGCTTCACCTTCATCTGCTCACAAAACATGTCCACGTAGTTGTTGAAGTTGGTCAACAATATCAATTCGCCGAACTCACTGAGTTCGAGTTTGGTGTATCTCTGCAACCAGTTGCCGCAGATTTCTTGTTTACTCGTCATGTTGTGGTTTGCTTTTTAGTTTATCTTCAACAGAAGTTGTCGATTAGGGATAGAAGCAAGTTAGAAAATAATTCGTTCGCAGCTCTTTTCCGCTGTGCAAATCCATTGCGCACGCTCCCGCGCCTTCGTTTTGCATTTCGCCCGCACGGAAGAAACGGCCGTGTCCGGCCCTCGCAAACTCCCCCAATTCATGCGCGAAAAACCTCGCAGAAAATCGAAAAAGTAGGGAGGTATTGAGTCAAAATTCGCAGCTTTCTTTCGCCCGTTCCGCAGCGTTTTTTAATACAAATGAGCTACAATAAAAACCAACCACATACAAATTCTTTTTAGCTTCGCGCATACGCGCGCAACAACCAGTTTTCGTTTTCTTCTTCACCCTTCACCCCTCCCTCACATCATTTTGTTCCACAATGGGTTAGGTGTGAAGGAAAAGCCTATTTTTTCCTTCACCTCTTCCTTCACCCTCGAAATGAGGGGAAGCCCACTTTTACAGAAAAATCGCATTTCCTCTTTCTTTCTCCGCCGGAAGGTGGAAAAATGTGGAGGTTTTCGCCCAAAAGTCTTCACCCAGAAATAACTGATCCACAACCATTTGCACAAGATGGGTGAAGAGGTGAAGGCTAAAACGAAAAAGTCGTTGTGTGCATTATGCGCGCGCGAGACCCCTGCATCTTCACCTCGGAGCACCGAGCGCCCCACCTCCTCCGCCTCGAGCCACTTCCACCTCTTCGCGGCGCGCACGCGTCATCGTGAAATTCGACCGCCGTTTGCCCGCTCGGCACGCCCCCGTCGGGCCCATTTTTTCCACAAAAATCACAGGTTAACTTGTCCGCCCCCGAATAATTCGTATATTTGCAGTACTCATACCTAAATGTAGACCGATGAAACGAAACTGTTTTTCCCTCTCTTATAGTCTTCTGGGCGTCCTCTTCTTGCTTTCGTGCCTCCCCTCACTGGCCGACAAGAAACGCTCCGCCGACGCCCCGACGTCTCCAAGCATCCAAGACAGCCAGCTTTATTTCAGCGACCGCGTGTTTGCGGCTCCGGCGGTTGTTCATGCAGCGAATCAAGACCATCCCGGCCGATGCCCCGATCGAGGCCACCGACCTGCCGGCCGGTTTGACCTGGAACGCCGACTTGCGGCGCATCGAGGGTAGCGTCTCCACGCCCGGCACCTATCGCTACAACATCAACCTGATACTCACCGACCGCGTGGACAGTGCACGCGTCCCCTATCCCGTCACCCTCACGGTCGACGAGCGCTATTTTGAATTCCGTCCTGTGATGGGCTGGATTTTCGTGGAACGTGGTGGAAGGCGACATCTCCGACCGCGTGATTCGTTCGACGGCCGACCGCATGAATGAGCTCGGCTTGAAAGATGCCGGTTACCACTACCTCATCATCGACGACCTTTGGCACGCTCCTTCGCGCAATGCCGACGGCACGCCCCGAGAAGATCCGAACAAGTTCCCCAACGGCATGAAAACCGCTGTGGACTACGGCACAGCAAAGGGGCTGAAATTTGGCATTACTCCGACGCCGCCGACAAAACTTGTGCCGGCGCGTTCGGCTCGTACGGTTTCGAGAAAACCGACGCCAACCAATATGCACTCTGGGGCGTCGATTTGCTGAAATATGACTATTGCCACGCCCCGAAGATCGGACCGAGGCCGCTCTGCGCTATCGCACGATGGGCGAAGCCCCTGCAGAGCTCGAGGCGCGACATCCAATTCTATCTCTGCGAATGGGGTGTGCGCAAACCCTGGGAGTGGGGTTCCGAAAGCGGCGCCTCGATGTGGCGCTGCACCTACGACACGCGCGACTGCTGGAAGGGGAAACCCGGCGGCATCGGCGTGCTGCAAAGCATCGAACTGATGAAGGACCTTTGGCCCTACGGCGGTGTGAACCGCTACAACGATGCCGACATGAGTGTGTGGGCATTCACGGCAAGGGCAAATCCAGTTCGGACCTCTGCGCCACCGGCCCGGGCATGACGCAAGACGAATATCGCACCCAGTTTGCCCTGTGGTGCATGTGGTCGTCGCCGCTGCTGCTGTCGTTCGACCTCAACCAGCCGCTCTCTGAAGACGACCGTGCACTGATCACCAACAAGGAACTCATCGCCATCGACCAGGACGAACTGGCTCAGCCGGCCGATTTTGTCGCACGCGAAGGCGATCTCTACTATTTCGAGAAACCGCTGAGCAACGGTGACGTGGCGATTGCAGTGACCAACGTGGGCGAGAAGACACAAAATTTCCGCTTAGACCTCTCCCGCTTCCCGCTGACGAAGGGTTTCCGTGCCTTCAGCGTGCGCGACTGCCAGCAGCTCACAGATGTCGGTGCAGTGAAAGGCGGGTTCGACACGAGCGTGCGCAGCCATGCCACCCTGGTCTATCGGCTCTCTGAAAACATCGAGATCGGCAACATCGTGCGCCGCAATCTGAAAAAGACGCTCGCGCCCGAAGAACCCAAAAAGAAAACGACTGTGCCCCCCACCTCGGCTGCACCCAAACGCGTCCGCAAGTAAAGTAAACATAGGTGGTTCACTGCGCCTTCGGGATGCGGTTCCGATCTATTTCAATAACCTTCACATACCTCTAAATGAACAAAATCCTACTCACGAGCCTCCTCGCGATGTCGCTGTCCGCCACCGGCGTTGGCCGATCACTTCACGCTTCCTTCCGGCAGCGCCACCGAAAAGGTGGTCGCACTGAGCACCATCGACCTCAAAAACGCCACCAACGGCAACAATAACATGCCGATCCAACTCAACAAGAGTGTGCGCGGTGGCACGCTTAGCATTGCGGTGACACCTTCGACTCCGGTTTGGGCGTTCACGCTCCGGGCAAAATCGTGGTGCGACTCAACGAGGGCGTACGCCAATTTAAGGCCACCATCGGGGTAGACGACGGCGCAGACAACAAACCCAACCACGGTATTGTGGGCTACAACGTGGTGCTCGTCAAGCAAGACGGTACGCGCCAGGTGAAAGCCTCGGGCGTGATGAAGCGCAGCGACAAGGGCAGGCAATTGATGTGGATTTGACCGGCGGTAAATTCTCATTTTGAAACCACCCTCGGTAACAACAATGATTGGGCCGACCACTTCGACTGGGCCAATGCGCACTTTCTCTGCGCGCCCAACGCGCAACAACCGGAAGTGATACCGAAGCCGCGATGAGCACAACTCACGTTGTGAAACTTCCCGTGAGCCAAGAAAGCGGAACGGAATACATTCCCGCTCAGTTCGATGGACCTGAAAAACGTCACGAACGGCTGGGGAACGATTCGCCCCTAACAAGAGCATCGGCAATAACCCGCTGGTGATCGACGACACAACCTACGAAAGCGGTGTGGGCGTACACGCCAAATCGCGTATCGTGGTGAAGCTCAACGGTGCCGTGTCGCATTTCCGTGCGATGGCGGCGTGGACGCCGAGACCAACAAAGATGCTTCCGATCGTTCGGCCATTGTGGGCTATCGCGTGATTCTGCGCGGCGAAGACGGCCACGAGAAAGTGGAGTTGGAAGGCACGGCACGTCGCCACGAGCAGGCGGTCAATGTAGACGTTGCGCTCGAAGGCTGGAAATATATGATTTTGGAGGTGAACGAAGGTAACGGAGTCGATTGGTCCGATCACTTCGACTGGGCCAACGCCTACTTCGTGTATCGCGAACAGAATTCCACACGCCCTGTCATCGTTTCAGAAGCCGAACTGACGCCTCTCACTGGCTTGCGCCACCGAATTGTCTAGTCTCCCCAACACCCGTTTCCTCCACAAGATTGTTCCCTCTGCTCCTTCATCGACCGTCAGCGTGACGGATCTGCCCGAAGGCTTGTACTGGAATGCACATCGCCACACAGTGGAAGGAAAACTCAGCACCGAAGGTCGCTACAACTACAAGATTTTGGTAACGACCGACGGCAACACACAGACTTTCCCGGCTTCGGTGACGGTGAGCAACCAACTGGTACAGCCTAAACCGATGATGGTTGGATCTCTTGGAACGTGGTGCAAGACAAGATCTCGACGCAAGTGGTGAAAACGGTGGCCGACAATATGGTGAAACTGGGACTGCGCGATGCGGGCTACAACTTCATCATCATCGACGACCTCTGGCACGCGCCCCAACGCAACAGCGACGGCACGCCGAAGGAGGATCCCGCCAAATTCCCCATCGGTATGGGTGCAACCGTGAAATATGTGCACGATCAGGGACTGAAATTCGGCATCTATTCGGATGCTGCCCCCAAAACGTGTGCCGGCGCCTACGGCTCTTACGGTTACGAAAACATCGACGCGAAGCAATACGCCAAATGGGGAGTCGACCTCCTGAAATATGACTATTGCGGTGCGCCCGGCGATGCCGTTTCGGCTCAACAACGCTACAAGGCGATGGGCGACGCGCTCAAAGCTTCGGGTCGCGACATCCTCTTCTATATGTGCGAATGGGGTGTGCGCGAACCTTGGAAATGGGGTTCGACGACGGGCGCCACGACTTGGCGCGCCACCTACGACACGCGCGACTGCTGGCAAGGAAAAAGTGGCGGCATCGGTGTGATGCAGAGCATCGCCGCCATGAAAGACCCTCTGGGCTTACTCGGTGTGAACCGCTTCAACGATGCCGACATGATGTGCGTGGCCATTCACGGCACGGGTAAATCCAGCTCGGATCTTTGCCTCACCGGTCCGGGCATGACGCAAGACGAATACCGCACGCAGTTTGCGCTGTGGTGCATGTGGTCGTCGCCGCTCACGCTTTCTTTCGACCTGACGAAACCGCTCAGCGCCGACGACAAAGCCATCATCACCAACGCTGACCTCATTGCCATCGACCAAGATGCGATGGGACAACAAGCGGAGTTTGTGGGGCAGGAAGGCAACATCTACTACTTCATGAAGGACCTCGAAAACGGCGACGTGGCTATCTCGGCCACGAACGTAGGTTCCACTCAGCAGCAGGTGAAGTTTGACTTCTCGAAGTTCTCTGCACTCAACATCAAGGGACGCTACTTGGCGCGCGATTGCCAAGCGCAGAAGACCCTGGAGAACGAGGTGGAAACGGGCTTCACTCACCACTGTGCGCTCACACGCCACCGCCGTGTTCAGACTGACCCTGAAGGGCACCGGCGTTGCGCAAGCACGCACTTCGGCCTCCGCTCAATCCAACACGCTCTACGATCTTTCAGGGACGACATGCCAACGGCGCAGCGTCTCACGGTGTCTATATCCGCGACGGCAAGCGCGTTGCACTGCCTTAATGTATCGACGGGCGCCGACACATTGACACCGTTCGGCCGACCAATAATCAAAGATGGGGTGATTTCTTCGCGAAATCGCTCCCATTTTTCCTACTTTTGCCTTTATCTGCCCCCAGTGCATTGAGAATCAGCGCAAGTATTTGTTTTTTTCCACGAGAAAGTTGTATTTTTGCGACGTGATGTGGCACTTTCGCCGCCTCCACTTATTTAGCGCACCAGCTTATGCAGATTCAAGAAATCGCACGCGCCCTGAAAATTTCGCTCCGCTGCCCCTGCAAGAAGACTACGACAACGCCCGGCTTGCAGATAGGAATAACAGGAACGAGTGTTCAGGGGCATTATTGTGTTTAGACGTGACGGAGGCCGTGATCGAGGAAGCCTCTCGCTTAGGGTTCAACCTGATCGTTGCGCACCACCCGCTTTTTGTTCCGCGGGGTGAAATGTGAGCGATCGCACGCAGGTGCAGCGCTGCATCCGCCTGGCAGTGCTGCATGACATCGCCATTTATGCGGCCCACACGAACCTGGACAATGACTCGCGGGGCGTGAATTTCGAAAATCGCGCAGCGCCTCGGGCTCGAACGTCTCGACTGGCTTGCTCCCCTTGCGGGACAGGATGCCGGCAGTGGGTTGATCGGCGAACTTCCGCAACCGATTGCAGCGACGGCCTGGCTCGAAACGCTGAAAAAGACCTTCGGTGTGGAAGCGTTGCTCTACGCTCCCGGTCCCCAGACCGAGGTGCGCCGCATTGCACTCTGTGGCGGTGCCGGTGAATTTCTCATCGACCGTGCGGTGCAACTGGGTGCCGACCTATTTTTCACGGGAGAAATCGGCTATCATCACTTTTTCGGTCACGAAAACGAACTCTGGCTCGCTGCCTTGGGACACTATCAAAGTGAGCGCTTCACCATCGATCTGCTCGAACGCATCCTTCGTCACCACTTCCCCGATCTTCCCACGGCGCAAACCACGATTTGCACTGAACCCCATCCATTATCTCTAAAAAACGCGCGGCGAAATGCGCACCGACCGTGCCGCCTTTCCCGCATCCGGCTGAATAAAATACCACTTATCATATGGCAAGCAAAAAAGAAAATCCTGCTGACCTGTCTGTGGAACAGAAGTTGAAAAACCCTCATCAACTGCAGACCAAACTTTCCGAGATTGACAAAAATCAAGACCTTGCGCGGCGAACTTCCGCTCGAAGTGCAAGATTTGGAAGACGAGATCGAAGGACTGACCCACCGTCTGAAGAAGTACGAAGAGGAGATCGATGCGATCAAAGCGGACATCACTCACAAACACGAAGACATTGCCACAGCGCAAGAAATGGTGTCGCGCTATGAGAAGCAACTCGACAACGTGAGCAACAACCGCGAATACGATAACCTGACGAAGGAAATCGAATTCCAGGGGTTGGAAATCGAATTGCTGAAAAAGAAAAATCCGCGAAGCAGAACGCCCTCATCGAACTCAAACAGGGCGATCTCGACCGCGGCAATGAGACGCTGCGTGTACGCCAACAGGATCTCGAGCTGAAACGTACGGAACTCGACGAAATCGTTTCGGAGACCAAAGCGGAAGAAGAGAAATTGCGCGAAAAAGCCAAGGCACTCGAAACCAACATTGAACCGCGTTTGCTCACCGCCTTCAAGCGCATTCGCAAGAGTTCGCGCAACGGTCTCGGCATTGTTCTACGTGCAACGTGACGCCTGCGGTGGTTGCTTCAACAAAATTCCACCTCAGCGACAGCTCGACATCCGCATGCGCAAGAAGATCATCGTCTGCGAATACTGCGGTCGCATCACGATCGACCCGGAACTGGCCGGTGTGAAAATCGAAGCTCCCGTCGAAGAGAAGCCCAAGCGTCGCGCTACGCGCCGGAAAAAGACCGAAGAATAAGGTGCTTTCGCCGAACGAATAAAGGCACTCTCGCTGCCCGGCCGCCGGTCGCCCCCTGTTTTGTGGAGGGAATCGTAGTGCGGCACCGAAAAAGGCGGGGCGGCGTGACCTCTACATAGCCCTTCTGCTCGAAAAACTCCGTGTCTCGAGCAGAAGGTTCGTCTTTTCGGGCTTTTTCTCCGTTCCCTCCTTCTTGTTCTCCCTCTATCTCCCCTCCCTCCCTCTATTTTTCTCTGCTCCCCTTCATTTTCTTTCTGCTCATGAAACTCCTTCTTCTTGTTGTGGGTCGCACCGTCGACAAGCATCTTTTCTGCCCTGATCGACGACTACGCCGGCCGTATCAAACACTATGTTCCGTTTTGAAATGGAAGTCATCCCGGAACTGAAGAACGCCAAATCGCTCTCTTTCGAACAACAAAAAGAGCGCGAAGGTGAACTGCTCCTTCGTTCGCTGAAAGAAGGCGATGCCGTTTTGGCTGCTCGATGAGGGTGGCCGAGAATTCCGCTCCGTCGAATTAGCCACTTTTCTCGATCGCCAGCACAGCAGCGGTGCGCGCCGTCTGGTCTTTGTCGTCGGCGGTCCCTACGGCTTCGCTCCCGCGGTCTATGCACGCGCCAACGGCAAGATTTCTCTCTCGCGTCTCACCTTCTCTCACCAGATGGTCCGCTTGTTTTTCACCGAACAACTCTACCGAGCCATGACCATTCTGCGCGGCGAACCCTATCACCACGAATAACCCTCTGTCAGCACGCATAAATCCGATCTCCTCCCATGAAAACCATGCTCTCCGCGCTCCGTCTCCTCCTCCTTTTCCCCGTCGCTCGTCGACACCTCGTCCACCTTGGCTTTCTTGCGCTTTTTTCCACATGGCTCCTCCCCTTTTGGGGACAACGGCACGAAGGGCTGTTTCACACCTCGAAAGCACAATCTGCACGCTTCCGCGCGTTGGAATGGAATGTGGAAAATCTCTATGATACCCTCCACGATGTGGGTTTCGACGACCGAATTTCTCCCCAATTCCGAACGACGTTGGAACACGCCGCGCTACTTTCACTAGCAATCCTCGCTTGCCAAAACCATTCTTGCCGCCGGTGGGCTGCAACCCGTCGATCTCGTCGCGCTCTGCGAAGTGGAAAACGACAGTGTGATGCACTTTTTGTGTCGTCGCACGCGGCTGGCCCGTCTCGGCTACGAATATCTGGTCACCCACAGTGCCGATCGTCGCGGAATCGACGTCGCCTTGCTCTACCAACCCGAAACCTTCGCGCTGCTACACAGCGAAACCTACCGCGTTCCGTACGACAGTCTGCGAGAACGCCCCACGCGCGACCTACTTCATGCCGCCGGCCGCCTCCCCTTCGGCGACACACTCGACGTGTTCGTGGTCCACTTCCCCTCTCGCCGCGGCGGCGCCAGCATCTCCGAACCTTACCGTTTGCGTGCCGCAGGGAATCTTGCGCCATCTGGCCGACAGCATCGCCCGCTGCCGACATACTCCGCGCCTACTGGCCATGGGCGATTTCAATGACGAGCCCCACAACGCTTCTGCGAGCCGTGTGCTCGCGCCGACCTTCGCAGAACTCACCTCACACGCCACTCCGCTCCCCGCCGAAGGCCACGACGACATCGAAGGCAGCTATTATTTTCGCGGCGAATGGAGTCGCATTGATCAAATCCTCGTCTCGCCCACACTCCTTTCGCCCACAATGAAGTTCCACCCACCCCACAGTCTGTTCATCTCCTCGCTTTCCCACCTTTGCTCGAAAACACTCGGCCGCGGCACGCTCTCCAAACCCTTCCGCACTCACCTCGGTCCGTTCTACCACGGGGCATCAGCGACCATTACCGCTCTGCATCGACTTTTTCCTATTGATTGCAGGTTTGTCTCCCACTCTCGTCCCCAAATGCGGGCAGCGGGGAAAAAGAAAGGGAACACAAGCAAACGAACAGCGAAACAAGCAACGTCCGAACGGCGCAAACGCAAAGAAAATAGCAGACCAAAGAGAAGCCACAGCGACAACAAGCGCACAACGAGGAGCAAGAAATACAGCGCCCCACAGAAACAATGCGAGAACAGGGCACGTTTTCCCCACGGCATCGAAATACTCCATTTACTCGGCGTGAAAACCACTCGATGAACAAAAAATTAATGGGACAGCCGTCATCACGGTGCCCCATTAACCAACACAAAAACTAAACTAGACTTAACTAAACTATTTTCTCGTTATCATCACGACAACTACATGAGTGCAAATATAGACCTTTCGACAACATACTGCAAGCAAAGCTCCATAAAAACGGACGATCAGACGCGATTTTAACTCAAAAGTTGCCGTACAACACAAAAAGGCCGAAAAGAAAAGGGTCATTTTCAGTTTTGAGCCTTCGAGAAACCTTTTCTCACGAAGTGGATGCGCCGGCAAAAACGTCCTTTGCGATCCACATCCGTGTTTCCCACTTCGTGCCCCTTTATTTCCCTGCCGCGGACGCTGTTTGCCCGCTCGCAGACATTATATACCGCTATTCAGGTTTGAACGGTTCGACCATGCACTGCTGCAAGTAGGCGTCTGCCAACACCATGGCCGCCATCGCTTCGACGATCGGCACCGCACGCGGCAACACGCACGGGTCGTGGCGTCCCTTGGCATGCACCACCGTCGGTTCCCGGTGGTGGTCACCGTCGACTGGTCACGCAGTAGTGTCGCCACCGTCTGAAAGCCACACGGAACACAATATCTTGTCCGTTGGAGATGCCCCCTTGGATCCCCCCACTGTGGTTTGTCGCCGTGGAGAAATCGGGTTCAAAGACATCGTTGAGTTGCGATCCGCGCAATGTACAACCGGCAAATCCATCTCCATATTCGAAGCCCTTGGCCGCGTTGATGCTCAGCATCGCCGCACCCAATTGCGCGGTGGAGCTTTGTCAAAACACCGGCGCGCCCCATCCCGACGGACAACCGCGCACCACATATCTGATCACGCCACCCACCGTGTCTCCATCGGCGCGCACCTCGAGAATTAGGCGTTCCATCTCGGCCGCCACCGCCGCATCGGGACAGCGCACGGCATTCGTTTCGATCGTATCGAGCGGCAACTGGTGATAATCACGATCGAGCACCACCCGCCCCACTTGTCGGGTCCACGCCTTGATGTCCACGCCCAAATCGGCCAAGAGGAGTTTCGCAAAAGCCCCTCCCACCACTCTGCTGATGGTTTCGCGCGCCGAACTTCTCCTCCTCCTCGGTGGTCTCTCACGCCATATTTCATTTGATAGGTGAAATCGGCGTGCGAGGGTCTGAACAGCTCGCGCAGATTGTCATAGTCTCGCCGAATGCCGCTGCTCGTTGCGCACCACAAAACCGATGGGGCACCCGCAGTGCGGCCTTCAAACACCCCAGAAAGCAGTTCCACGCGGTCACCTTCGCTGCGTGGGGTCGTGATCCGGCTCTGTCCCGGACGTCGTCGGTTCAATTCGCGTTGAATGTAGTCCACATCCACCTTCACTCCCGGCGGCATACCGTCTATCACGCCGCCCACCGCCGCACCATGGCTCTCGCCGAAGGTCGTCAGTCGAAAATAATGTCCCAGTGTATTCATCTTGTCGCTGTTCGTTGGTTCATCAGACGCGCTCTCGCCGTCGGCGCAGAGCCACTCGCTGCCAGCCTCTGTACATCACACACGGCTGAGCAAAAACGTCCGTTTTATAACAAGGAGAGCCTTCGCGCCATCGGTGCGAAAGCTCTCTTTTTTGTGTTCTCGACGCGCTGGTCATTTTCCACCGCAGGCACAACCGCCTTCGTCTGCCCATGCTCGTGGTGGTCGTGCTTGTGGCCGTGTCCACCACAGCATTCGTGATCGTCGCCGTGGCCGTGTCCGCCGCAGCACTCGTGATCGTCGCCGTGGCCGTGTCCGCCGCAGCACTCGTGATCGTCGCCGTGGTCGTGACCGCAACCGCAGCCACAGCCTCGCCCGACATCATGTTGATCATGCCCTGGATTTCCTCGGGCGTGGCCTCACGTGCCGTCACCACCTTGCCCACATAGTGGAGATCGCGTCCGGCCAACGGGTGATTCAAGTCGAGTTTCACCTTGTCGTCAGTCACATCGAGCACCAATCCCTCAAAGCGCATGCCCTCTTCGTTGACCAAGGGCAAGATGGCGCCGGGATAGATTTGTGTTTTGTCGAAACGTCCGTCGATGTGGAACATCTCTTTGGGCACCCTCGATCACGTGTTCCTGCTCGTAGGGGCCGAACGCCTCTTCCACGCTGAGCGTGAAATCGAAGCTGTCGCCCGCATTGAGTTCTGCCACCTGGGCCTCGAAAGCCGCAGTGCAGCCGAAAGGCCGGTGATGAACTGGAAGGTGCTCCTCGGGAGCTTCTTCAAAGATTTCGTGGATGCCCCTTCTCGTTGTCCGAATAGAGCTTATAAGCCACGGTGATATAGCGATTTTTTTGTTTTCTGCCATGTCTGAGATTATTTAGCGTGTGATTATGAATTCGTGTTCCGTTAGGAGCGGCCGGCGCTTCAATTCAGTTCGAGTTGTAGTTCTATGGCCAGCTGCCTGAAGGCCCTCGTTGGTTTCGACCATGTTGCGAAAAATTTCGCGGGTGAGAACACCCGCTTTTTCTCGCGTCGCTCGGTGCTCACGGCAAAAACCACCGTGACCCCTGTCGTTGTGCAATTCCCGCGCAGGAAAGCCGTGAGCTGCGGCACAATTTTTGTTCAGATAGGCCGCCGCCGCTTCGTTTTCTACCACACCGACCACCTGCTGCGCCTCGCCCAGTTGCGGGCGAATCATTTTCAAGCGTCCGCCTCGGCCAGTTGTGCCGGTGGCAATTCGTTGGCAAATCGCATCCACAGGTACTCCAATTGTTCCACGGTGAATGCTTCGTAGCGCAGTTCCGTCGGCGTCGTCGAGTTCGTTGACGTCGCGGGGCCGATCGTCGTCCTCGTCGCTCGTCGCGAGGTTGCGATTTTCGGTGAGCGAAACGGTCTCGCAGTCTTGCCGCGGCCAGTTGCTGTTGCGCCGTGCGCGGTGTCGGCATCGGTCGGGGCGCGGCCGGCGGAGTCACCGCCGTCGGGGTCATCGCCGGGCTTGCCGTCCCGACGTTCGCAGAAGGGGCGCACTCGTTTTTCTGTTGAGGCGCGCCGCCGTCGGCACCTGGTCCGCTGCCGGCTTAAAGATGGGGAGAAGTCGCAACGTAGGGCGACGCCCGGAAGGGGCACGTCCTCTTGTTGCAAAAGAGTTGTGCCACTTGGATCAATGTCAGTTCCACCAGCAGGCGCTTGTTGGGCGCCGTGCGTAATTGATGTCGCAATCGTTGCTGCAGTTTCAGCGCCGCATAAAGGAAGCGCGGGGTGCAGCGTGCCGCCTGTTCGGCATAACGTGCCCGCACGCTCTCCGCCACTTCGAGGAGCGGGAGGGTCTGTGCGTCGCGGCTCACCAGCAGATCGCGGAAGTGCGCGGCCAGTCCGCCGATGAAATGCCCGCTTCGAAGCCCTTGTTGAGCACCTTGTCGAGCAAGAGCATCACCTGCGGGATGTCGACCTCCAACAAGCGGTCGGTCACCCTCGAAATAGTAGTCATAGTCCAGCACATTGAGGTTTTCGATCGTCTGGGCGTAGGTGATGTTCCCGTTCGTGAACGAAAGCCACCCTGATCGAAGATCGAAAGCGTCGTCGCGCATGCCACCGTCGGCCTTTCGGGCTATGACATTGAGGGCTTCTTCCTCATACTTTATGCCTTCGCTCTCGGCCACATGCTTGAGATGCGCCACCGTTTCGGGCACTTCCATGCGGTTGAAGTCATAAATCTGACAGCGCGAGAGGATGGTGGGCAGGATCTTGTGCTTCTCGGTGGTGGCCAAGATGAAGATGGCGTGTGCGGGCGGTTCCTCGAGGGTTTTGAGAAACGCATTGAAGGCCGCCTGCGAGAGCATGCACCTCGTCGATGATGACACCTTGTAGCGTCCCACCTGCGGCGGAATTTGCACCTGCTCGATGAGTTCGCGAATGTCGTCGACCGAGTTATTCGACGCCGCGTCGAGCTCATGGATGTTGTACGACCGCCCTTCGTTGAAGGCCACACAGCTTTCGCACGCATCGCAGGCCTCTCCCGTCGGTGTGGGGTTGAGACAATTGATGGTCTTGGCAAAGATGCGTGCCAGAGTGGTTTTGCCCACCCTCGGGGCCGCAAAACAAATAGGCGTGGCCAATTTCCCGCGGCGATGGCGTTTTCAGTGTATGGTTGGTGCTTTCTGCCCCACCACAGCGTCGAAGCTGGTGAGGGCGATATTTTCGGGCCGAAACGATGTAGTCTGACATACCGGTTGATGTTACGGAGCAAAGATACAATTATTTTCGCAATTGCCACGCCTCGTGGGTCGCTGTCCGCACAAAAAATCGTAGCTTTGCGCCATACTCAGATTCCCATTCCGTCCATTTCCCCATCGCCCCGCGCGCTCACCCCGCTGTGCCGTCGCGCCCGCGGGAGTTGGACTTCACCTCTCACCCACTCCCTATGGAAGCTCTCGACATGCTCCTCTCGCGTCGCAGCGTCAAACGTTTCGCTCCCGACGTGCTCCCCGCTCATTCCGACCTGCAACGCATCGCCGATGCCGGCGCCAACGCCCCGACGGGCCGCGGTCGGCAATCGCCATTCATCGTGGTGGTCACCGACCGCCGTGCGCGATCAGCTCTCGCGCCTCAACGCCGAAATTCTCGGTCGCGACGGCGATCCGTTCTACGCGCCCCGGTGGTCATGGTCGTCTTGGCCGATCGCGCACAACCCACCTACTCTACGACGGTTCGCTTGTGATGGGCAATTTGCTCAACGCCGCCCACGCCCTCGGTTGGGGTGCCTGCTGGATTCACCGCGCTCGCGAAATCTTCGAACGCCCGGAGGGCAAAGCCCTCTCTCAGTCAGTGGGGCATCGACGCCGACGATGGAAGGCATCAGTTGCTGCGTGGTGGGACAAGTCGAACACTTCCTCCCATCCCCAAGCCCTCGCAAAGAGGCTACATCCGTTTCGTCTAGATCGCTCGCTCCCACCCTTCTGCATCGCACAACTTCGACACCCTCCCGGGCGATGGAAACGCACTTCCGCCCGGGGCCAAAAGACGCGGAACCATCGGCCGCAACCTCCCTCACTTTCTTCCATTCCCTCCTCCTTTTTCGTCGCTCCTGCGCCCGTGTGCAGCGCGCACACCACGCACGCATCAACTGGTTTTCGTTTTTCCTCTTCATCCTTCACCCCACCCTCGCAACCATCTGTTGCTCTGATAATTAGGTGAAGACTTTGTCTCGGGAGCTTCACCTTTGCTTCACCCCGACTTCTGCACAAAAAGTCCCTGCCGCAACAACCTGCATCGCACGTTTTCGCACGGTGAACTTTGTATGAATGTTAATGCTTCACCCTTTGCCGACGTAGTGCAGTGAGGTTCAACGGATTGGCGAGAGTGGGGAAGGGTGAAGGCTTTTTCTGAAAACAGCTGACGCGCGCACGCGAGGCATACCGCTTTTTGTGCACTCCGAGGGCAGCCGCTCGCTCCGCTTCGGTCACCTTCACCCTCCATCGCTTTCGAGAAAAGCGCGCGGCAACACCGAAAGGCGTCGCCGCGCGCTGAGTTGGCTGCAGCATTTTCAATCGAGAGGAACAAATCGTCGGAGGGCTTCAACATAGGTCGCGAAAAGCCTCGCGACCCTGTTGAGTCGCATGCGACAATGGTGCGCGGGCGTTTGGCAGATTGAGTTTCGAGAATTTCATGTAGCCGCGCTGTCGCCAATTTGTCAGGTTGCACACTCAGGTTGCCTGCCGTGGCTCCGGTGCGTTCGCGGAGGAAGGTGAAATCGGCCTCCTCCACGTTCATCAGCACCGAAACCACCGCCAATCGGAGTCGAGAGTGAAGCAACGGATCGAGATCGGGGGAGTGCGTTAGGATATCAGTCGGGGTATTGTTTTGGGCACGGCGCTTGGTCTCCGCCTGAATGAGATGGCCGGAATGATAAACATGGCCGCGTTGCTCGCGATGAAAAGTGGCATCGCCCACACACTGAGCAGTGAACTGTCGGCAATGGCTGCGGTGATGACAAAAGCACCGGCCAAGATGGAGAAGCCCCCGCCGTAGAGCATCGATCGGTAGTCGAGCAGCAGCCCAACGAAGGCGGTGCCCATGCCCACGACCAAGAAACTGTAGAAAAACATGAGCATCCACACGCCCGGATGACCGCCCAAGGAGAATACGCAGGCAGATGAGCGCGAAGGCGAAGGAAAGGAAGGTCACATAGCGCCACATGCTCGAGATCATGCGATCGGTATAGCTGAGGGCATAACCTTCGGTCGTGTTTTTGCGCGAAATCAAGCGACTCAAGGGCAGGCCCAGCAGGGGAATCAGTGCCCAGAGCACGTTGGACAAGGCGCTTGGGTGAAATAGCCCACTCCCCACACCAAGAGGGCAACGGCGATGTCGAGGTAGCCCCAAAAGAGATGGAGGCGGCCGTCCTCAAAATGGTAGCGCCGACGGGTGTCGACAATCATGGCAGAGATGAGTTCCAAACTCTCTCGTCCAGTCATGGGTTGTTCGTACTTCATGGAGTTGTGATTTTGGTGTTTTCGCTGTGGCGCGTCCGCTCTGTCTGCGACCGGCAGGGAATGCACTCATGAAAAACAGGTTTAAGCAATAAACTTCCCACATTCAGCTACTCAGGATTATCGCGAATCATCCTTTTCACACGGCAAATATAAGAAGGTTTACAATATAAAACCAAACAAAACGGCAACTATTTGAGTCGACCCTCGCAAAAATCGCGGCGACCGTCTTCGGCGCCGAAAAACGAGCTTTCATTCGCCACGCTCATCTCACGGGGAACGGCACAGAAACATCAGCAGCCCCGCACCACCTTTCGGTGGCGTGGGGGCCCACTGGTCCTGCAGGGTCGGTCGGCCGTCAAAGTTAGTGCGATGGCTCAGCCAATGCGTGCATCGCCTGTTCCAGCACGGCGCGGGGCGTACCGACATTGAGCCGCATGAAGCCTCGCGCCGCCCTACGCCGAACATTTCGCCGTCGTTAAGCGCCAGATGGGCTTTGTCGACGAACAAATCGAGCAGCTGCTCGCGGTTCAAGCCCAAACGGCGACAATCGAGCCACACCAGGAAGCTGGCCTCGGGACGCACGGGGCGCACAGCGGGAAGATGGTCGCGGCAATAGGCTTCGACGAACGAGATGTTGTCTTCCACGTAGGGCCAAGATCTCGCGACGCCATGTTTCACCGCGTCGGAAGGCCGCAATGGTGGCAATCGGCGCGAAAAACAGTGGGCTCGTTCAGTTCACGCGCGCGCAACCAGTCGAAAAAGCGCCGGCGCAAACCGGCGTCGGGCACGATGGCGTAGGAGCTGACCACGCCGGCGAGATTGAACGTCTTGGTGGGCGCGCCGAAGGTGATGCTGTTCGCCGCCGCACACTCGGCCACCTCCGCAAAGGGACAATGGCACGCACCAAAGCAAGGCCATGTCGGCATGAATTTCGTCGCTGACTACTGAAAATGTCGCGCGCCGCACGAACTCAGCCAAACGAACGAGTGTGGCCCGGTCCCAACAGCGCCCTCGGGTTGTGGGGATTGCAGCAAGACGGAGGACTTTGCAGCCGTCGGCCACCGCAGCCAGTTGGTCAAAATCCATTTCGTATTGTCCGTCGTCGCTTTTCCTTGCTACAGAGATTTATTACTCAGAAGCCTTTTTCAATAGGCTTTGTATCCTCTCAATCTTGCAAAGGAGAAAATCACAGGTTTCTTCTGAAACACCCCGTAAATATCCAGCATCATAGAACATTCTTACCAATTCAAATAGCCAGCGATCAACCAAATGGAACTGCCTTTTTGTTTTTATATTCGACTATTTGAAGTGCTCTTTCTTAGTTCTTCTAATGGATGCAATCTTAGTTTTGTATATAGAGTCTCTTGTACTTTAATAGAAGACATAAGGCCTCTTGAATAAGCTTATTCGATGTTTTTGAATCCATATTCTTCCGTGCATTAATACGAAATTTCTGCACGCGGGGGCATCTGCATCTAAAAAGCGTTATCTGCGAGAGAGGCCACCGTGGGGCGCTGCACAAACGAGGAAAAGCCGGCCTTAGGATTGCTTCTTCATGTTGTACCGCACATGGCGACGGTAGGTCTGGAAGGCGGCGACAGGTGTCGTCGTTTTCGAAATATCTCGAACGCGGCATTGCAGACCGCACGGATGTCGTAGGCGATGAAGTCCACATAGACATGGAAGCGTCCCACAGCACGGCCGATGAAATCGACACAGTGGCGCTTCGGCGTGGAGCTGACGTAGTTCTCGAGGGCGGTGCAGGCCTCATCGATAGCTGCCTCGCGCTCCGCTTTCGGGCATTTTCGTTCAGACTGGCACGTCGAAGGCGAAGAAACCGCCCACTGCCGAAACGATGGAGGAGGTCTTCGAGTCCCGATTCGTCGCGCGCAAATTCGCCCACGAGACTGCAGATGGTGGTGAGTGCCGCGAATGATGTCAAAAACGGAGATCTTCGTTCGATGTTTTCCTGCTCTTTGAAACCATAGTTCATCGTGCCCTGCAAGATGACGTCGATGTTCTCCCATCGGGGATCGTCGCCGCAGCGTTCGGCGAGCACCTCACGCAGTTGGGCGAGTGGGATGCTGTCCCTCGGGCGCCGGGCTTCTTCCAGCACTTTGATCACCGAAACAAACTCGGTGTTCACCAGTTCGCCCACGGCATTGTCGACCAGCACCTCGGCGCGCCAGCAAGCGGGGCTTTCGCCTTCGCGCAACAAGGCGTGGTAGACTTCGACACTCACGCTTTCTCCGCCTTCATCCTCGGTGAGGACCACCTTCACCTCTTCGGCGGGACGGGGCCTTCGCCGATATTCGGCGAGATCGCTGGCGTTGCGACCGATGGAGAATTTCTCCAGTGCGCACGCACCGATTCAGGCATGCGGCTGCAAGAAATAGCGAAAGCGATAGAACATCCACGTGCCATCGCCGAAAGGATGATGTGATAGTTTTTGCCGATCTCGAACGAAAGATCGGGGAAGGCTGTTTTGCAAACTCGAGAAAAGCCAGTGCTGAATCTTCTTCGCTGGACGCGCCACCGTCGACGAGACGACGCAACTCGGCTTCGTGCTCGGCAAAGGCGGTCCAAGTTTGTTCCACGCGTTCGGCAAACGAGGCCTTTGACGTAACGGGGAGCGCCAGGAACTTGTAGCAACTCGTCGAGCAGCGCTTTCGTATCGTCGCGCAACGAATCGTAGGGATTGCCGTCGAGGAGTGCGAAGGAAGTATTCGGCGGCTTCGCCTTCGCGGTCGAGATGATGAGAGCGCAAAACCCATGCGGTGGTTCCAGAGTTCGTCTTTTTCTCGCCTCTCGTCTCGCACGCTCTCGAGCACACGAATGGCCGTTTCATAGTACTCGGGCTTGCTCTTCTCTCGCCAGCTAAGTTGTTGTAGGCTCAGGGCCAACCAGCCCATGCGCTCGCGGGTGAGCGCAGGTTGTGGGAGCGACTCGAGCAACTCGATGATTTTGGCAGGCTCGTTGTTTTCATGCCAGGCCGCAATTTGCTTATCGATGTCTTTAATCATGCCGTGTAAGGATTAAGTGATGAGCAAAGCTACAAATAAACTTTGATTTCGGGCGAAATGCAGCTATATTTTCACCTTTTCGACCACGCTCCCACCGGAGGAGCCGACGAAAACAACACGAGACGAGATAAAAATAAGGCGCGCCTTTGTATGATTGTTGAGATTTGTTACCTTTGTATGCGAGAAGCGATGAGGCCCCTCGACGGATCATGCTGCTTTCCTCGATTTTGTGAGTGAGGAAGGCCCCAATATATAAGGAGTGCGCTCAGCTTCCTCCATCCACTGTGTGCATCACACCATTCTCTTGACTTATGCAGCAAAACGACAGCATTGTTATCATTCCTACCTATAACGAGAAGGAAAATATTGAAGCCATCATTCGCGCGGTGACGGGTTTGCAAGAACACGCTTTCGACATTTTGATCATCGACGACGGCAGTCCGACGGCACGGCCGACATCGTGAAAGGATTGATGGCCGAAGAGTTCAAAGACCGCGTTTTTCCCTCGTGGAACGCCAAAGGCAAACTCGGTTTGGGTACGGCCTACATCGCGGGCTTCAAATGGGCGCTCGAACACCACCTACGAATATGTGTTCGAGATGGACGCCGATTTCAGCCACGACCCGAAAGACCCGCCGCGCCTCTGCAAGGCTTGCGCCGAGGGAGGCTACGACGTGGCGGTCGGCGGTCGCTACGTTTCGGGAGTGAATGTGGTCAACTGGCCGATGGGTCGCGTACTGATGAGCTATTTCGTCTCGAAATACGCGCGTTTTCGTCACCGGTTTCCATCAACGACACGACGGCGGGTTTCAAAGTGCTATCGCCGCCGCGTGCTCGAGACCATCGATCTCGATGCGATTCGCTTCAAAGGCTAGCGCCTTCAAATTGAGATGAAATTCACGGCTTTAAGCTCGGTTTCCGCATCAAAAGAAGTGCGGTTGTCTTTGTCAATCGCCAACTGGGCACGAGCAAAAATGAGTGGCGGCATCTTCGGCGAAGCCCTCTTCGGCGTGATGCGCCTACGGCTGGGCCGCTCTCACGGAAGATCAAACCCCGCAAAGCCTGATATCTTTCGTGCCTCGGCCCGCACACAGCAGTCTTAGGATCTTATGCACAACAGAACGCTTATCAAAAATGCCATCCTCGTCAACGAGGGGGGCAGTCAGCTCGGTAGCATCGTCATCGAAGACGATCGCATCGAAGAGATTCTCATCGGACGCGACGTCACTCCGGTACTTCCCACCGACTCCACCATCGACGCAGAAGGATGTTACCTCCTCCGGTGTGATCGACGAGACATGTTCACTTCCGTGATCCTGGGTTGACGCACAAAGCCGATTTCGACAGCGAAAGTCGCGCAGCGGCAGCGGGCGGCGTGACCACCGTGCTCGACATGCCGAACACGATCCCCGCCACCGTGACGGCCGAGGTGCTACAAGAAAAGATCGAACGGGCACCTCTGTCACGTGAATTTCGGGTTCTTTGTCGGTGCCACCGCCGACAACGCCCACCGCTTGCGCCAAATCAATCCCAGCATTGTAGCGGGTGTAAAGTTGTTCATGGGCAGCAGCACGGGTTCGCTTCAAGTGGAAGATCCCGCGCACTACTCACCGTGTTCGAAGAATCGCGACTCCCGATCATGGTACACTGCGAAGACACCCCGATGATCACCGCCGCGATGAAAGAACATCAAGCGCGCTATGGGGCAGACCCGCACGTGCGCTATCATGCGACCATCCGTTCGGCCGAAGCCTGTTTCAAGAGCACACAACAAGCCATTGCACTGGCCAAAGCCACCCAAGCCCGCTTACACGTCGCTCACATTTCCACGGCCTGCGAATTGGATCTTTTTCAGTCCGAACGATCCGCTCATCACGGCCGAAGCCTGTCTTCCCCATCTACTCTTTACCGATGCCGACTACGAACGACTCGGCACCCGCATCAAGTGCAACCCTTCGATTAAAACAGCGGCAGATCGCGATGCATTGCGCGCCGCGCTCACCGACGGACGCATTCGCTGCATCGGCACCGACCATGCACCGCACACTATCGCCGACAAAGAAGGCGGAGCCGCACGAGCTGCCAGCGGAATGCCAATGGTCCAATTCTCGCTCGTTGCCATGCTCGACCTCGTCGACGAAGGCGTATTAAGTATTGAGCGCATGGTCGAACTGATGTCCGCGCAATCCCGCTCGCACCTCCGGCATCGAGAACCGCGGTTTCCTACGCGAAGGCTACATGGCCGACCTCGTACTCGTGAAGCGCCACTGCCCTCGGACACTGACTCCCAACCACATTCTCTCCAAATGCAATTGGAGCCCACTCGAGGGACATACGTTCAACTGGAGAGTGATGCGCACTTTCGTCAACGGCTCTCTGGTCTACAATAAAGGGTGCATCACCAACGAAAACTACTGCGGTCGTCCCATCACCTACATGCCACGCCGCTACGGCCGCAATTGATCGGGACACCGTTGGCAACCGCCACATTGGTTACCGACGCACCGCTCGCGCTTACTCCGAATCGTCGTGCAATTCCTCTATCGTCTCTATCAACTATTCGTCTTTTCCTGATTTTCCTCCTCCCTCACAATCATCACTGCGCTGGTGACCGCCGTAGGTTGTGCCGTGGGATTATCGCGCTGGTTTTGCTTTCGCCCTCAGCCGGATTTGGGGATGGCTCACCATCCGTTTACTCTTCCTCCCCGTCAAAAGTCGAAGGACGCGAACACCTGCAACGGCACCAGAGCTACGTTTTTGTCGCCAACCCAGGCGCTTTTCGACATTTTTCACTCCTCTCCGCTTCCTCAGCCGTGAGTTCAAATGGATGATGAAAGCCTCCTTGCGCAAAATTCCTTCGTGGGTTATGCCTGTGCCAAAAGCCGGTTTCATTTTTCGTAGACAAATCGAGTCGCCGTGCCATCGCCGAAACGATGGAAGCCGCACGCCAGCGCCTGGTCGATGGCACCTCGCTCGCCGTCTTCCCCGAAGGCGCCCGCACCTTCACCGGGCACATGGGTCTTTTCCGTCGTGGCGCATTCCAACTCGCCGACGAACTCCAACTCCCTGTCGTGCCGATCACGATCAACGGCAGTTTCGACGTCATGCCGCGCATGCGCGATTTCCATTTCGCCCACTTCGCCCCGCTGCATCTCACGATCCACGCGCCGATACATCCCACGTCACAAGGACACGAGAACATCAAACGCCTGCTCGACGAAAGTTATCAGACCATCATGGACGGACTCCCGGAAGAACGCCGAGGCTACATTAAAAACGACGATCAATGAGCACACCGCCGGCATCGTCCCCCTCATCTCCCTGTTGCGTATCCTGTTGCCCCTGGCAGCAGGCATTGCAACGGGGATTTCTTACCCCCACCTCGCGCTCTCGACGAACCTCCTCTTCCTCCTCACCCTCCTCGTCGGCCTCTCCACAGCCTCCCTACTCTTTTTCCGCCGCACCCCTCCGGCCGTTCTCACCACCGTCGGCATCACCCTCACCACCTTCCTGCTCGGTCTCACCCTTCTCCACCACGATCGCAGTCGCCTCAACTTCCCGACGAGCGCGCAGCCCCACCCATTTCGCCGTGGTGAGCGATGCTCCCTACGTTTCCTCCGGACACGTGGTATGCCAAATGCCGACTCGTCGCGCCCGACGCGGACGCGGTCGTCTCATCGAACTTTCCTTGTCCGACTCCACCCTCAGCTCCCCCTCTCCGCTCCCCACCGGTCGTCTTCAGGTTGGCGCTCATCTCCTCATCCACACGCGCATCACCTCTCCCACCGACGCGCGCAACCCCGGCGAGCCCGACCGCGCCGCCTACCTGCGCAGACAGGCATTTCGGGCAGTGCCCATTGCTACACCGGCGACTGGCAGCTCTCGCATCTCCCCGTCGAACTCACCCTTCGCGAACAACTTCTCGTCGCCCGCGCGCACCTCGTCGCCCAATACCATGAGCATCTCGATCGGCACACCGCCGCATTGCTCTCCGCCATGACACTCGGCGACCGCACCGCACTCGACCGCTCCACCCGCCAACTCTACAGCGAAAGCGGAGCCGGTCATCTGCTCGCCCTCTCCGGTCTCCACCTCGCCATTCTCTATTCGCTCTACAATCTTTTCGCCCGCCGTGCCGGTCGCGGTGGTTTCTTCTTTCCACCCTCCTCGCCCTCGTCGGCATCTGGCTCTTCGCCCTCCTCGCCGGCCTCCCCATCTCCCTCATCCGTGCCGCCCTCATGATTCAGCCTTTCCGCGGTCATTTCGCTCTTTCGCCGCGACGGCCACGGCCTCACAGCCTCCTGCTCACCCTCCTCCTGCTTCTTCTGTTCTTTTCCGCAGTGGCTCTTCGACCTCGGTTTCCAACTCTCCCTGCCTCGCCGTCGGCGGCATCCTGCTCATCGCCCCTCTCTTGCCTCCACCGGCCGCACTGACGCCCCTCACACCCCTGCGGCGCCGAACTCGCTCGGCGTTCACCTGATCTCGCGCAGCATGCGCCTACTCAAAAACGCCCTCCGCGCCGTTTGGAACCTCCTGGTCGTTTCGTTCGCCGCCCAACTCGCCACCACGCCTCTCGTCTGCCACGTCTTTTGTCGCCTACCCTGGGTGGAATCTTCTCCTCCCTGCTCGTCATTCCCCTCGCCTACGTCCTGCTCAGCGGCAGTTTCCTCTTTCTCCTGCTCGTCCCGCTCCGCACGCTCCCTCGCCACTCCTGCTCACCGCCACTCTGTCGGCGCTCGAACGCACGCTCAGCCTCTTCTCGCAAGGTCTCTTCGCCCCCTTCAGCTTCACCCTCGCTGCTCACCACCCCTCAGCGCCTACCTCCTGCTCTCCACTGCACTGTTTGTCGTCTATCGTCGCGACCAACTGCGCCTCCCCGTGCGCGGTGGCTCCCCTCCTCCCCCTCATTCTGCTCGGCGTCTCCACCCTGATCGATGACTATCGCCATCATCGCCCCGCCGACCGCCTCATCGTCTACCACACCTACTCCTGCACCGCCATTCACCTCCTGCCAACCGACGGCCCCTCCTTCCTGCTCTGCACCGATACGGCCCACGCCCGCGTCGCCCTGCGCTCCACCGCGCTCCACGATTGGGAAGCCCGCGGGCTCCGAGCCCCTCTTTCTCCCCCTTTCCGCCCCTGCGCGACACCACAGGCTGCGCCCTTCTCAGTCGCCGCACACAACGTTCCGCCTTCTGCACCGGGCGTGTTGCTCTACCATGGACGCCGCATCGCCGTGGTCGACCATTCCTCTCCCGCCCTGCCCGCCGCCCCCTTCCTGTCGACCTCCTGCTCGTCACCCGCCAAGTGCATCGTCCCCCACCCATCTGTTTCGCTACTGATCGCTCGGACACCCTCCTCCTCTCAGCTGATCTGAGTCCCTACTATCGCCGACTCTACACGCACTACGCCCGCTGTCACCACCTCCCACTCTATGACATCGCCGAAAGAGGCTTTTTCCAATTGGAATAAAATTTCATTCCTCATTTCACACTCTCCGCTCAATTGTGCAGAAATAGCCAATCCACTCCTCCATTTCACTGGAAACCGCTATCTCCACCTGACAATACGACAAGATATACAGAAAATAGTCTCCTTCTTCGCACAGTTTACTTGTTTGTGTGCAATGACGTTGTAACTTTGCGTTCGCAATCCAAACCAACTACCACGTTTTCACACACCCCATGAAGAAAATTGTATTGTCGGCCATGTTGTTCGGCAGCACCTTGAGCATGATGGCCGGTGGCTATCTCACCAACACCAACCAGAGCGTCGCCTTCCTGCGCAACCCCGCACAAGACGCCAACATCAACCTGAACGGTGTCTACTCCAATCCTGCCGGTGTCAACTTCCTCCAACCCGGTTTCCACTTCGGCATCAACCTCCAATCTGCCTACCAAACGCGCGAAATCGAATCCGCCTTCAAACCCTTCGAATACGGCATTCGCAATAATGGTTCCGCCTCCAAAACCTTCAAGGCCGAAGCCAAAGCACCCGTCATCCCCTCGCTCCAGGGCGCCTGGGTCAACGGCCCCCTCAGCCTCCAGGTCAACCTCGCTCTCGTAGGCGGCGGTGGTAAAGCCACCTACCACAACGGCCTCGGCAGCTTCGAAAGCAAAGTCGCCCTTCTCGGTGCGATCGGCAATGCCAACCACGCACTCGGTTTCAACCGCTACGACGTCGACGCATACGCACGGCCGCCAATACTTCTACGGGCTCACCCTCGGTGCCGGTTACCGCATCGGCGAACACTTCTCCATCTATGGCGGTGTGCGCGGTGTACTCGCCGCAGCTCACTACGATGGCTACCTCCGCAACATCCGCGTCAACGGAGGCGATCGCGGCGGCAACAAAATGGTAGCCGCCCCCGAATACTTCGGCAAATTGAGCGCCGACAGCAAGGACTCGCCGAAGCCAACGGCCGTCTCGCCTCGTCTCACAACAGAACGCGCAGACCGCTGCCGCCGAGCACAAAGCTGCCAGCGAAGCCGGCAACACCGTTTTTGGCACGAAGCCAAGAGTTTGGAAGCCAAAGAACAAGCCCAAGCCGCCCAAACCTACAATCAGAAACTCGGCGCCTACCGCCAACTCGCCTACACCACCGGTGCCCTCGCCCAAGCCACCCAAGACGTGAGCATCAACGTCCACCAACACGCCTTCGGCCTCGCCCCCATCGTCGGTGCCCACTTCCACAACAGTTTCCTCGACGTGGCGGCCAAATATGAGTTCCGCACCCGCATCGCCTTCGCCAACGAGTCGAAGAACAGCGCCACCACGGCCGCTGCCGGCTGAGCAGTTTGCCGCCTTCGCCGACAAGACCGAAGTGCGCAGCGACATCCCCGCCCTCCTCACCCTCGGTGTCCGCGTTCGCCCCGTCGAGAGCCTCGTCTCAACCTCGGCTACCACTACTATTTCGACAAGCAGGCCAACCGTGTGAAGAACGCCTACAAGAACGACCTCCTCGACCACGGCACCCAAGAATTCCCTCGCCGGTGCCGAATACGACCTCACTCGTCAGTGGGAAGTCAGCGCCGGTATGCAGCGCACCCTCTATCCCAACAACGACCGCATGATGAACGACGTTTCCTTCAACGTCAACTCCTACAGCGTCGGTGTCGGTGTCGGCTTCCGTCTCAATGACCACGTCAAACTCAACGCGGCCTACTTCCGCACCTTCTACGAGAACTACCTCAAAAATCCGCTGACTACCACCAGACCCTCGCCACTGCCACCAAAATTGCAGCTGTCGGCAATGGTCTGCTCGCAACTCAAGATCCCAACGAGCAAAGCCAACATCCTCCGCCAGTCCGCCGGCGAAGTGACCCAAATGGTACAAAATGCCCGTCTCAATCCCCAAGGTGCCGATCTCTTCACCTGCACCAACCAAGTCTTCGGTCTCAGTGCCGAATTCCGCTTCTGATACTTACCGTTTCTTCATACTCCGGGTTCCCCGATCGTCTCGCTACGGTCGGGGAATTTCGTTAAAAACGGCACCACATCTTGTACACTACAAAAAGAAACTATATTCGCGAAGGAATAGATAAAAATAGAAACATTACAAACAAAAACACGCAGTCTTGCGCTTTTCTCGTCAGCTGTACTGAGCAAAACGATGTATCGGCGCGCATGCAATTCTAACGGAAACATCCATTCCCTAAGCAAAGTCTTCAACACCAATAATCCCGCAAACCAACCCAGCACAATCTCCCTCCTCCGGTTCGGAGTAACGTTCCTACTACTTCCAATACAATCTCCAATACTCCATTATTTACACCACCCAATAATGAAATCCATCCAAATTCTCTTCCTTCTTCTCTTAGGTCTACAACTCCTCTCGTGCGAAAAAGAAGAATTATACACTCGTGATGAAACAGTCCAATGGACAAACGTACCTAAGCGTAAATTCTCACACGACACAATCCATGTGAACCTCCCGGCACAGGGAGACACGCTCGAATACATCGGCAATAATGCTCGTCTTTGGTTAAGAGAGCACAAAAACTTCGAATGCGACACGGTCATCTCCCACTATGATAAATGGCAAGACACCATAGCATCGGATACGGCTATCTATAAGCACATCACGGTCGTGCTACGAAGAGACCAAGCGCACAAAACCTCAATCTTAAAAATTATGGCACGATCCAACACGACGTCTCAAATGGTCAGGCTCCCCATCCGAGTTGGCATCTTCCCCATGTACACCGATCCCTTTGTCATCACACAAGAACCGATGACCACCACCGAAGGGAAAAAATAGATCGGGCAACAACATCAAATAAGCCCCTTCCGCGCGTTTCCCCTTTCGGGAGCGCGCGCTTTTTTGTCTCACTCTCAACCCAATGCCGAGCAAATGAAAAGAAATTCGTATTTTTGCACGGAACACTCTCCTATAAGTAACTCAGAATCCATCAATATACATGTTCGACAATCTTAGCGAAAGACTTGAACGCTCGTTCAAAATACTGAAAGGTGAAGGCAAGATCACCGAGATCAACGTAGCCGAAACCCTCAAAGACGTGCGCCGCGCCCTGCTCGACGCCGACGTGAACTACTAAAGGTGGCCAAAAACCTTCACCGACACCCGTGAAACAAAAGGCCCCTCGGCCAGAACGTGCTCACCGCCGTGAAGCCCTCGCAGCCTCATGGTCAAGATCGTTCACGACGAACTCACGACCCTCATGGGCAGCGAGAGCGTGGACCTCAAACTCGAGCACCGCCCCTCCGTCATCCTCATGGCGGTCTCAACGGTGCCGGTAAGACCACCCTCGCCGGTAAACTTGCCCTCTTCCTCAAGACGAGAGAAAACCGCCGTCCGCTCCTCGCCGCCTGCGACACCCTATCGCCCCTGCCGCCATCGAGCAGCTCCGCGTCCTCGCCGAGCAAAATCGAAGTGCCCATCTTCATGAATCTCGAAGAGAAAGATCCCGTCAAGATCGCCCTCGCCGCCATTCAGGAAGCCAAGGCCAAGAGCTACGACACGGTGATTGTCGACACCGCCGGCCGCCTCGCCATCGACGAAGCCCTCATGAACGAGATCGCCGCCGTGAAGGCCGCCACCTCGCCCGACGAAACCCTCTTCGTGGTCGACGCCATGACCGTCAAGACGCGGTGAACACCGCCAAGGAGTTCAACTCCCGCCTCGACTTCGACGGCGTGGTGCTCACCAAGCTCGACGAGTGACACCCGCGGCGGTGCCGCCCTCTCCATCCGCGCCGTGGTGGACAAACCCATCAAGTTTGTCGGCACCGGCGAAAAGATGGAAGCCCTCGACGTCTTCCACCCCGACCGCATGGCCGATCGTATCCTCGGCATGGGCGACATCGTCTCGCTCGTCGAACGCGCACAGGAACAATACGACGAAGCCGAAGCCCGCAAACCCAGCGCAAGATCCAGAAGAACCAGTTCGACTTCAACGACTTCTTGGCACAGCTGCAACAGATCAAAAAGATGGGCAACATCAGGACCCTCGCCGCCATGATTCCCGTGTGGGCAAGGCCATCAAAGACGTCGATGTCGACGACAGCGCCCTGCTCGGTGTCGAAGCCATCATCCTCTCCATGACCCCCTGACGACGCCGGCACCCCGAGGTGCTCAACGCCAGCCGCAAGACACGCATCGCCAGGGATCGGGCAAGACCGTGCAAGACGTGAACCGCCTGCTCAAACAGTTTGACCAAACACGCAAAATGATGAAGATGGTGAGCGGCAACGGTCTTCGCCAAATGATGAGCCGCATGCCCGGGTCTGCGGGAATGCCCAAAGCATGACGTCCGCACCACACGCCACTGCTCATCGACGGAAATGCAGTGGCCGCACAAATCAAAGCCGACATCGCCCCTCACCGTGCGCCGCCACGTGGCCGAAGGGCATCGGCCGCCCTGTCTCGCCACCCTCTTGGTGGGACACGACGGCGGAGCGAACTCTATGTGCGCAACAAGATTCTGCGCCTGCCGAAGCTGCGGCATCACCTCGATCGAGCTTCAGTTTGACGCCGATATCACCGGAAGGCGAATTGCTCCGCGAAATCGAACGCCCTCAACGCCGACGAAAGCATTGACGGCTTCATCGTGCAACTCCCCCTCCCCTCGCACATCGACGAGCACCGCGTGGTCGAAGCCATCGACCCGCGCAAAGACGTCGACGGGTTCCACCCCATGAACGTGGGGCGCATGGCGCTCGGTCTGCCCGCCTTCGTGAGCGCCACGCCGCTGGGCATCCTCACCCTCCTGCGCCACTACAGCATCCCCACAGCCGGTAAAAAGTGTGTCGTGATGGGGCGCAGCAACATCGTGGGGAAGCCCACCGCGCAACTCATGCTGCAAAAAGAGGGTGCCGACTGCACCGTGACCTGCGTGCACAGCCGCACCGCCGATCTCGCCGCCGAATGCCGCACCGCCGACATCCTCATTGTCGCCCTCGGCAGCCCCGGTTTTGTCACGCCCGACATGGTCAAACCCGCGCCACGGTGATCGATGTGGGCACCACCCGCGTGCCCGATGCGTCGCGCCCCTCGGGCCTCGCGTGGTGGGCGATGTCGATTTCGATGCCGTCGCCCCCATTGCCGGCGCCATCACCCCGGTGCCCGGCGGAGTGGGCCCGATGACCGTGTGCTCGCTCCTGCAGAACACCCTCGCCGCCGCGCTCCACACGTTCTACCCATGAACCCGGCGGCGCCGACGCACGAAAGCCTCCGCGCAGTGGTCCCACCGTCTGCACGAATTTCCCCGCCATGAGGCCACGATTTTCCGCTCCATCAGGAGCGATGTCATAGATGCTTCGGTGTTTTTCTGCCCGCAAATTTAGCCTTTTCCCACTTCCCTCGCAACACGAGAACGAAATCTTTTTCGAAAACGATGTTGTGAGGGAATGTTTTTTGAAACTCCCCAACTTTCTGCCGAAAGCTCGCCCTCTCGCTGCCTCCCTCCCCTTTTTCCGCTCACCCCTGTTCCCCCGTGGGTGAAGCACGCAGCCGCTTTCGCACACGCGCGTACGTGCGCCCACACACACGCGCCCGCCTCAGTCGCTTTTTCGTTTTTCCTTCACCCCTTCACCCGCACGTCACAAACAGCTATTTCCCAACACGTTAGGTGTGAAGATTTTTGGGAGTGAATGCCTTCACCTTCCCTTCACGCTCCGCCCGCCCTGCCCTTTCGGCAGCATGGAGAAGAGAAAGAACAAACGGCGAAAAGGTGAAGGAAAAAGCAAAAGCCTTCACCCCTAACGCCATGATTCTCTGCAACTTGCCGCATAGGGGTGAAGGAGTGAAGGCAAAAAACGAAAAGTGGCGGACGCGCGCGCGTATCGCGCGCACGCGAGAGGGCGATGGTTCGTTCACCCGGCGCCCCTCTCTTTTCGCTCCACCCGAACGCGCACTTCCACTGCCTCGCACGCCGATGGTTTGCAGCCCGCCTTGCAAAAATCCTCCCCGTGCCCAACGGAAGGAAAAACGATTGGACACGATATATTTTTCTCGTAGAAATGGCTATATTTGCCACATCATTCACTTCACAGCACCTCCCACAATGGAAAAAAAGGTCATCCTCCTCACCGGTGCGAGCAGCGGCATCGGCTACCAAACAGCCGAATATTTGGCCAAACAGGGGCATCGTGTTTACGGCGCTGCACGCCGTGTCGAACAGATCGAAGCTTTGGCGCCGGTCGGTGTGAAAGCTTTGCGTCTCGACGTGACTTCCGACGAGAGCATCGAGGCCGCTGTGGCCGAAGTCATGCGTGCCGAAGGGCGCATCGACGTGCTGGTGAACAATGCCGGCTACGGTTCGTACGGTGCCGTGGAAGACGTGCCCATCGACGAAGCACGCCGCCAGTTTGAAGTCAACCTCTTCGGGTTGGCGCGTTTGGTACAGTGCGTCCTGCCCCACATGCGCCGCCGGCAGAGCGGCACGATCATCAACATCTCATCGATGGGTGGGCACTTCACCGCCTATTTCGGCGCGTGGTATCACGCCACAAAATATGCGCTCGAGGCCTTCAGCGACGCGCTGCGCATGGAGACGCGCCCCTTTGGCATCCACGTTGCCCTCATCGAGCCGGGTGCGATCAAAACGCCCTGGGGCGACATCGCGGCCGACCACCTCGAAGAGAGCGCTCGGGGCGGCGTCTATGCCCCACAAGCGAATGCGGTCGCCAGCGCATTGCGCCGCCTCTATCGCGGTTCGCTATTGAGCCAACCCATGGTCATCGCCAAGGCCATCGGCCGTGCGGTGAATGCACGTCGGCCGAAAACGCGCTACCTCGTGGGCTTCGGCGCGAAACCCCTCGTGCTGCTCCACACGCTGCTGCCCACACGCTGGTTTGACTACCTCATGACGCACGCCGGTTGATCGCCCCTCAGCCGACTCCCTCGACGGCGCTCACCGGCACGCGCTCACAAAGCGCCCCCACTCCATGCGAGAGTGGGGGCGCTTTTGTGTTTCGCGGTCTGCCATGCGATACAATCGCACGCGGCCGGCGGATCAATGTTTCGCTCGGCGGCGGAAGTAGGGTGTGGCCAGCTGGTGGCGCAGGATGAGATCGAGCTCTTTTGGCCACCTGCGGCTGACTTTCGATCACGTTTTTTGTTCTCTCCCTTCTTGAACGAAAGGTCGTAAAGCTGAGCTTCAGAGGCGAATCCGGTTTCGATTTTCGGCCCCCAAGGCACCATGGCGGGGCCTTTCATGGCGGGGATGTATTTCCACCGGGGGGTGCGCAGACTCACCTCGCGATTGTAGGCCATGGAGAGGATGTAGTCGCGCGATTCGCCCGATCGTCCGAGCCAGGTGTCGCAGAAGTTGCGGCTGTCGCAGGCCAAGGTGTCGTTGAGTTCGACACCGGCGATGGGGGCCAGCGAGCGCACGCCGTCAATGAGCGAGATGAGCGCGCGGCTTTTCGCCGCCACGGCGCACGCCGCCTGCGGGCCAGCTCACGATGAAGGGCACGGCGCTGCCGGGCTTCGAAGGCGCTGTATTTGCCGCCACGCCACGGTCCGCCGGGACGATGGGTGCCGGCCAAGCTCTCGGCGTCGTCGGCATAGCCGTCGTCGAGCACGGGGCCGTTGTCGGAGGTGAGAATCACCAGGGTGTTGTCGGCGATGCCCAGTTTGTGCAGACCGTCCATGATCTGCCCCACTGTCCAGTCGAGCTGCACAATGGCGTCGCCGCGCAAGCCCATCGGGACTTTGGCCGCGGAAACGTTCAGTGCGGCCAACGCGGCACGTGCACGTCGTTGGTGCAGAGATACATGAAGAAGGGCCGGTGTGTGCTGTCCTCCGGTTGCTGTGTGGCGGTGATCCAGCGCAGGGCGTAATCGGCGATGGAGTCGGCAATGTTCTCGTCCTTCCAGAGCGCTTTGCCTCCGCCCTTCATGAAGCCGATGCGCGAAATGCCGTTGACGATGCTCATGTCGTGGCCGTGGGAGGGGCGCAAACGTAGCAGCTCGGGATTAGATTTGCCGGTGGGTTCACCGGAAAAATTGCTGCGGTAGCTCACCTGGATGGGGGCCGAGGCATCGTAGTTGCGCACGCGTCCGTTTTCGATGAACACACAGGGCACGCGGTCGGCGGTGGCGGCCATGATGCAGCTGTAGTCGAACCCAAGATCGGCGGGGGTGAGGTCGATCTGTCCGTTCCAGTCCTGCTGTGCGGTGCGGCTGCCGAGCCCGAGGTGCCACTTGCCGATGGCGGCGGTGGCATAGCCGGCGGCTTTGAAAAGATCGGCCAGGGTGAACTGTTCGGGGCGGATGACCATGGCGGCGTTGCCGGCGGCCACATCGGTGCCGGGGCGACGGAAGGGGTATTCGCCCGTGAGGAATCCGTAGCGGGAGGGGGTGGAGGTGGAGGCGCAGGCATGGGCATCGGTGAAGCGCACGCCGTTGGCGGCGAGACGGTCGATGTTAGGGTGTGCACCCTGCTTGGCGCCGTAGCACGAGAAGTCGCCGTAGCCGACGTCGTCGGTCATGATGACCAGCACGTTGGGGCGCTTCTCGGAGGTGGGCAACACGCGCACGCCGTCGCGCGCTGACGCTCCGACGGGCAACAAAGCGAGGACGAAGAGCGGAAGGGTAGTTTTGGACATAGCTCAAAAGGGGAGAAAACGGAAGGAGACAAGCGCCGACAGGCATCGGCGGTAAATTATTTCGCCTTGCGGAACGAACCGATGCGCTGCTCGTCGCTCATGCGACAAATAAGTAGGGCGTCGTCTTTTTCGACAACGATGCAGTTGTCGAGTCCCTGCACGACGACTCTGCGACCGGAACCGACATGCACGATGCTGTCGTGGGTGTCGTAGAGCGTCACGCCGTCGCCCACCACGGCGTTGCCGTAGCTGTCATGCGGCAATTCGGCATGGAGCGAAGACCAGGTGCCGAGGTCGCTCCAACCGAAGGAAGAGGGGCGCACATAGACATCGTCGGCTTTTTCCATGATGGCATAGTCGACGGAGATGTTTTTCGCAGTTGGGAAATTCCCCGGGCGATGGCGGCGCGCTCCTCCGCAGTGTCGTAGAGGGGAGGAGATTTTTCGAAGATGCGCGAAATGGCCGGCGCATAGACGCGGAAGGCATTGACGATGGTGGAAACGCTCCAAACGAAGATGCCGGAGTTCCAAAAATAATCGGACTGTGCCACATAGCTTTGCGCGGTGGCCAAATCGGCTTTTTCGCGAAACCATCGACGGCGTAGATATTTTGCTTGCGCGAGGAGGAATAGCTGAGGTCGGCCTTGATGTAGCCATAGCGCGTGGAGGGACGATCGGGATGGATGCCGAGCGTGACGATGGCGTCGGTCTCGGCTGCGAACTCAATACACTCACCGATGCTCTGCGCGAAAGCGGCGGTGTCGCGCACATTGTGGTCGGCGGGCGAAACGACGAGTGTGGCTCGCGGATCGCGCTTTCTGATGCGCCAGGCGGCATAGCAGATGCAGGGAGCCGTGCCGCGCATGCAGGGGTTCGAGCAGGACGTTGTCGCACGGCACGTCGGGGAGCTGCTCGGCCACGATCGCAGCGTAGCGTTCGGAGGTGACCACCCAGATGTTTTCGGGCGGGACAATGCCGCCGAAGCGGTCGACGGTGAGCTGCAACATGGTGCGCCCGCAGCCGAGAATATCGAGAAACTGCTTGGGGCGGGCTTCGCTGCTCATGGGCCAGAAACGACTGCCGATGCCGCCGGCCATGATGACGAGGTGGGTGTGGGAGGACATGGTGAGAGAGGGGAGGTGTGAAAACGATACATGCCGGGAGCAGACTGTGTGAGAGTCTACCCCGCACGGGTGTCGTCGGGATTATTTACCGGCGTTGGGATCCTTGGCGGCTTGCATGTCGCCCTTGATGTACAGGCGCACGGTTTCGTTGGAGGCATCGCTGCGCACGGTGATCACCTTGGTGAATTCGCCGGCGTATTTGCCGCGTCCGTTGTAGACCACCTTGATCTCACCACGCTTGCCGGGAGCAACGGGTTCCTGAGAATAGGAAGGATCGTGCAACCGCAAGAAGCAAAAGCTTGCTTGATGACGAAGGGGCGGTCGCCGGTGTTCTTGAACTTGAAGGTGTAAGTCTGAGGCTTTTCCTCGGGGAATTTTCCAAAGTTGTGCTCAGTCTTGTCGAAGGTCACTGACTCCCTGAGCCAATGCCGTCATGGCGCTGAATGCAAACGCACCCACGAGGGCAAGTAATTCTTTCTTGAACATAATCGATGATGATGTTTTGATGAATTGGGGACTGCAAATATAAGAAAGATCTGTTATACGTCGTGCTTTACGGGTGCTGTTTTTCGCGTTTTCGTCGCGAATCTGCTATTTTTGCCAAGTGAGAACAACAGCAGCAGCGCGAAGAGCGCATTATCCTCGGCATCGACCCCGGCACGAACGTGCTGGGCTACGGTTTGCTGTCCGTCTGCGGGAAAAAAGCGGAAATGATCGCGATGGGGGTGATCGATTTGCGGCGCGTGAGCGACGTCTATCTCAAGCTCGGCCGCATCTACGAACGCATCATGGGCGTGATCGACGCTTTCCATCCCGACGAACTGGCCATCGAGGCACCATTTTTTCGGAAAAACGCAATCGATGCTCAAACTCGGCCGCGCGCAGGGTGTGGTCATTGCCGCTGCCATCGCCCGCCAGATTCCCATCCACGAGTACGCACCGATGCAAATCAAACAGGCTATCACAGGGCGGGGCGCCGCATCAAAAGAACAAGTGGCGGCGCTGATGCAGCGTTTGCTCAACATTGCCGACGACCGCATGCTCCCTTATCTCGATGCCACCGATGCGCTGGCCGCGGCCTACATGTCACCACATCCACACCACCCGAAACGGCGTGAGAAACCAGCTGCCTGCGCTCGAAAAAGAAACGAACGGTGGCTCGGAGCTCCGGCGCTTCGTGGGACGATTTTCGTCAAGAACAACGCGCATCGCGTACACAATGCTTGAATACGGGCGTTTGTCAGGATCGCCCCTCCCCTTCCGGCACGGAAGGGGGAACCCACTTTTAGGAACCCACCTTTATGATGATCTTCACGCATTTCCTTCGTCGCCTATTTCCGTGCTGTGCCTTCTGCCTACTGGCGGGCGGTGCACAGCAGGAGGCAAAGGCACAGACGCTCTTCAACTATGAGATGCAAAAAGCATCGAACGACAACGCAATGCCCGTTTTGGCATCGCGGCACAACGCATCGCCTTCTTTCAACAAAATGCGCTCATGTATCTCTGGCACAAGATGTCGCAAAACGAGTCGCGTTTGCCGCTGTTCTACCAAAAGTTAGATCGTCAAGCCAATTTCCTCGCCGAATTCCTCACCGTCTACCACCGCCTCATCATCAACAACAGTCAGCTCACTGAGGCACAACACGAACGTTGGAAACGCTATTTCACCGAAAGCTCCCTGCTCCACCCCCTTTTCAACGACCCGAACGACAGTGTGACCCTTCAATTTCAGGACAAAGAGGAACGTTCCCCCACGCCCTTCTCGCTCGACACCGATTGGGAGACGGCCTATCAAGCCATCTTGCAGCATGCCGCGCAAGAAGGCGTCGGTGCGCTGGTGCAACTCGGGAAATGACCGTCGGCGACCCCGACATTTCGCTGTTTCTCTCCCCTGCTTTTCGTTTTCTCTTTTCCAACCTTCGCGCTCTCCGCTTCCTTTTTGTTTTCTCTTTCCCGGCTTTCGTTTCCTTCGCTTGCTTCGTTCGCGCGCTTCTTCCGGCTTTCGTTCTTTCCTCTTCCTTCTTTCGCGCTCTTCGCTTCCTTTTTGTTTTCTCTTTCCCGGCTTCGCTTTCCCTCCCCGTATTTACGACATCTGCTCCCCGCTTTTTCGGTTTTCGCCCCTATTTTTTTCGGCATCCACCCTATTTTTTGTCGTCTCCTTTCGCCTTTTCATTGCTCAGTAAAAACACATTCCGCCAATCCGGCGGACGCTCACGAACTGAACTCCCCGATTCTACCCCATTTTCTGCATGATCCACATGGCAGAAAACGGCGCTGCGATTTGGAACATCCCTACAATTTACGTATATTTGCCCTCACACAGCCAAAAGGCAAATACTTCTTCACACCCTCGGGTGCGAAATGCTTCGCAAATATGAGATTTTCCATCATAGTCCCCGTATATAACCGTCCCAACGAGTGCGATGAGCTGCTCGATTCGCTGACGCGCCAAAGTTTCACCGACTTCGAAGTGATCATTGTCGAAGACGGCAGCAGTGTCCCCTGCGATGCCGTCGTGGCCCGCTATACCGACCGCCTTCGCGTCCATTACTATTCCAAACCCAACAGCGGACCGGGACAAACGCGCAACTACGGTGCGGAACGCGCCCAAGGCGACTATCTGCTCATCTTGGACAGCGACGTTCTCCTCCCCGAAGGCTATCTGGCCGCCGTCGATGCCGAACTGCTCGCTGCCCCCTGCGATGCTTTTGGCGGCCCGGATCGCGCCCACAGCTCGTTCACCCCGATGCAGAAGGCCATCAATTATGCGATGACCTCCTTTTTCACCACAGGTGGCATTCGCGGACAGAAGAAAGGGATGGACAAGTTCTATCCCCGCTCGTTCAACATGGGCGTGCGTCGAGACGTCTACCAAGCGCTCGGTGGTTTTTCCAATATGCGTTTCGGCGAAGACATCGATTTCTCCACCCGCATTTTTCAAAGGCGGCTATCGCTGTCGCCTCTTTCCCGACGCCTGGGTGTACCACAAGCGGCGCACCGACTTGCGTAAGTTTTTTTCAAGCAAGTCCACAACAGCGGCATCGCCCGCATCCACCCTTTCGCGGCGCCATCCGGGCACGCACAAATTGGTGCACTCTACTCCGGCCGTTTTCACCCTCGGCGTCTCTTTTTTTATTGTTGTGCGCCGTTTTATTAGGCATCTTCGGACAGGGATGTCTCGCTCTCGCGGCACTTTCTCCCCTGTTGCTCTTCGCGCTGCTCATCGGCATCGACGCCACTCGCCGCGAACACTCACTCGGTGTGGGTTGTCGTGCCGTTGCCGCCGCCTTTGTTCAACTACTCGGCTACGGTAGCGGCTATCTCCGTGCTTGGTGGCAGTGCCGCGTGCTACACAGCGGTGAATTTGAAGCCTTTTCCGAGAGCTTCTACCAATAAATTCCCGTTCCTCCCACACCTTAACCTCCATCACCGTGAAACTCCTCGAACCCTCGGCGCCTACCTTCGATGGGCCACGCAAAAAAGCCATCCACGAGTGGGACACCGGCGATCGGCCGCGCGAGAAATTCATGAGCGAAGGCGCCGACGCCCTCACTCCCGCGGAACTGCTGGCCATCCTCGTCGGCAGTGGCAACGATCGCGAGGACGCCGTGACCCTCATGCAGCGACTACTCGACGACTGCCGCGGCAGCCTGAAACGACTGGGCAAACGCAGCATCGAGGAACTCTGCGCCTATCGCGGCATCGGCCCCGCCAAAGCCGTCACCGTCTTGGCCGCCTGCGAACTTGGCGCGCGCCGACACACCGAAGACGCCGACACCGAACAATTCGACAGCTCGGAAAAGATCTACCGCTACTTCTACGAGAAGCTCCGCGACGCTCCCGTGGAAGAAGCCCACATTCTCCTACTCAACAACCACCTGCGCTTCATTCGCAGCGTGCAAGTCTGTCGCGGAGGACTCGACACAACGACCGTCGACGTGCGCATCGTGCTGCGCGAAGCCCTCGTTTCCAATGCAGTGCACGTCGTGCTCTGCCACAACCACCCTTCCGGCAATCCCCAACCTTCGCGTGCCGACGATGAGCTCACCTTCGAGCTTCAGCGGGCTTGCGACGCCGTGCAACTCCGGCTCATCGATCACCTCGTGCTCACCGACGGCAATTATTACAGCTACGCCGACCACGGGCTTATTTAACCACAACTCAACACTCAACTCATCCTATGACTCCAGAAGAAAAACTGAAGATCGAAGAACAAATCGTCGAAATGCTCAAAACGGTCTACGACCCCGAGATTCCCGTCGACATCTACAACCTCGGTCTCATCTACAATATAGACCTGGCCGACGACGGTCTGCTCGACATCGACATGACGCTCACCGCGCCCAACTGTCCCGCTGCCGACTTCATCGTGGAAGACGTGCGCATCAAGACTTCGAGCATCCCCGGTATCAAAGATGTGCGCATCAACCTTGTGTTCGAGCCCGAATGGGATCGCGACATGATGAGCGAAGAAGCCAAGCTCGACCTGGGTTTCATTTAACCCTCTTCTCCACCACCCCCGGCGCATGAACCTTCGGCAAGCACTCCGTTCCGCCCTCGCCCTCGCTTTTGGGCGAACGCTGCGTGATGTGCGGCAATCCGCTGCCCGGCGCCGGGGTCTGTCCCGCCTGCTGGCTCCGCCTTCCCTACACCCATCTCGACGGGTGCCCCGGCAACCCGCTGGAACGGCTCTTTTGGAGCGAACCGAACGTTGACCGCGTCAATGCTTTCGCCTGGTACAAACCGGAATATGCCGTGGCCCGCCCTCGTTCACGCCTTCAAATATCGCAATCGTCCCGACCTAGCCCGCATGGTGGGGCGCGTCATGGGCACCGCCCTCTCATCGGGCGACTTCTTCGACGGCATCGAGGCCATTGTCCCCGTTCCCTCTCCCGCCGGCGCGAACAGCAACGCGGTTACAACCAGAGCGAACACATCGCCCTCGGTCTCGCCGACGAACTCCACCTCCCCGTGCGCACCGACTGGATCGAACGCACCGTCGACAATCCCTCGCAAACCACCCCTCGCCCCGAGTGAACGCCACGCCAACGTCGAAGGCATCTTCGCTGTGCGCGATGTCAGCTCCGTCACCGCCCGCCGGTTGCTCATCGTCGACGACGTCATCACCGTCGGCGCCACCCTCACCGCCATGGCGCGCACCTTTCGTGCCGTTCTCGACTGCGGTTGCACCTCCTCACCTTTGCCGCTGCCGGTCGTTACCACGTCGGTCGCCTGAGTCCCGCCGATCTCCGCCTGCCCGACCACAGCGCCCTCTACGATCCCCCGTCAGCTTCGTCGCTATCGCCCCGACACGAGCGGTCGCCCCCTTCTCCCCCACAAATCCCGCCACATGAAGCCCATCTATTTCCTGTCGGACGCCCACCTGGGCAGTCTCGCCATCCAAAGCCGCCGCATGCAAGAACGGCGTTTGGTACGCTTTCTCGACTCCATCAAACTCAAAAGCCCGGCGCCATCTACCTGTTGGGCGACATGTTCGACTTTTGGTTTGAATACAAGACCGTCGTCCCCAAAAGGCTACACGCGTTTCTTAGGCAAACTCTCCGAACTCACCGACCTCGGAGTCGAGGTCCACTATTTCACCGGCAACCACGACCTGTGGATGCACGATTATTTGGTCGAAGAGTGCGGTGTGGTGCTCCACACCTCACCCTGCACTGTCGAAATCGCCGACAAGATTTTTCTATCTCGCCCACGGTGACGGTCTCGGCGTCGAAAGTCGCAGCTTCACCTTCCTTCGCGCCCTCTTCCCACAATCGCGTGGCGCAATGTCTCTTCGCCGCCCTCCATCCGCGCTGGGGCGTGAGCTTCGGCCTGCAATGGGCCAAACACAGCCGCCTCAAGCGCGAAGACGGCCGCGAACCGCCCTTCCAAGGCGAAGACAAAGAGCCCCTCATCCTCTTTGCCAAGTCCTATCTCAAGGACCACCCCGACATCAACTTCTTCATTTTCGGGCACCGCCATCTCGACTACGACCTCATGCTCTCCCGCAGCGCCCGCGTCGTACTCCTCGGCGACTGGATCCAACTCTTCACCTACGCCGTGTTCGACGGCGAGCAACTCTATCTCGAAGACTACATCGAAGGCGAATCCGAACCCTGATTCGTCTCGTCCTCCCTCCCACCGTCTGCGACCGGCTCATCACGTCGCGCCGCAGACTTTTTCTCATTAACGTCCCGCATGAACGACCTCATTCTCTCCGCCTCGCACGTCAGCAAGCGCTTTGCCACCCACACCGCCCTCGACGATGTGAGCATCGACGTGCAGCGCGGCCACATCTTCGGCCTGCTCGGTCACAACGGCGCCGGCAAAACCACCCTCATCCGCATCATCAACCACATCACCGCCCCCGACAGCGGCACCGTCACCTTCGACGGACACCCCCTCACGCAAAACGATGTGGCACGCATCGGCTACCTCCCCGAGGAACGCGGACTCTACAAGAAAATGAAAGTCGGCGAACAGGCCGTCTACCTCGCCCAACTCAAAGGCCTCTCCGCCCGCGAAGCCAAAAGCCGCCTGCAAGCCTGGTTTGAGAAACTCGAAATCACCGACTGGTGGAACAAGCGTCTCGAAGAACTCTCCAAAGGCATGCAGCAAAAAGTGCAATTCATCACCACCGTGGTGCACCGCCCGCCCTTGCTCATTTTCGACGAACCCTTCTCGGGCTTCGACCCCCTCAACGCCGACCTCCTCAAGCGCGAAATCCTCGAACTCCGCGACGCCGGCCACACCGTCATCTTCTCCACCCACAACATGGAGAGCGTCGAAGAACTCTGCGACGACATCGCCCTCATCAGCCACTCCCGCGTGGTACTCAGCGGCGAAGTGAGCGACGTGCGCCGCCGTTTCCGCGACAACACCTACTCCCTCACCGCCGCCGGCGAAGTGCTCCAACCCGTCGACCGCCTTTTTGAGATCACAGAAGCCGGCGCTCCCGATGCCGAAGGCCACCGCACCTATCTGCTGCGCAAATCGCCCGACGCCACCAACGCCGAACTCCTCCGCCACCTCGCCGCCCAAGTCGAGGCCCATCGCCTTCGCCGAACACCTGCCCACCATGCGCGACATCTTCGTGCGCACCGTCGGCGCCGACCTCTCCACCCCCTCAGCCCCCGACCATGAATAAGATCCTCCTCATCATCCGCCGCGAGTTCCTCACCCGTGTGCGCAAGACCTCCTTCATCGTGCTCACCCTCCTCATGCCCTTCCTCTTCGTGGGCATCATTGCGACCCCCGTTCTGCTGAGTCGCATCGGCAATGACGAGACGGCACGCCAAATCGCAATCATCGATCCCACCGGCCGCTATGCCACGGCCTTCAAACCCGATGCGCGTTTCTCGCTCACCGTCGACAGCGTGTTGCGCCCCGGCTACAAATCCGCCGACAGCCCCTACGAAGCCGTGGTCGAGATTCGCGGCGACCTCTCCCGGCACCCCCGACGCGCTGAGCATCTCCGGCGCCAAGGAAGTGCAGCCCGACCTCATCGACTATGTGGAAAACAACCTCGACGAAGCCGTGCGCCAAGAGAAACTCCAACACTATAACATTCCGCAGCTCAATGTCATCGTCTCCGACATGCAGCGCAATGTGAAAGCCCACACCAACAAGTGGGATGCCAACGGCCCGCGACACTACTTCGTCGACCACCCTCGCCCGCGTCATCGGCCTTGCCACGACTATGCTCATCTACCTTTTCGTCATGTCCTACGGCATGATGGTACTCCAAGGCGTGCTCGAAGAGAAAACCAACCGCATCATGGAAATCATGGTGTCGAGCGTGCGCCCCTTCCAACTCATGATGGGCAAAAATCATCGGTATTGCCCTCGTCGGCATCACCCAGTTGGCCATTTGGGGCACGCTCATCACCCTGCTGCTCACGGTGGGTAGCGTCCTTTTCGGTTTCTCCGCCGACGGAGGAGCCACGGCCACCCATGCCGCCGCGGCCGGCGCACAACTCCAAGGCACGACGCCCGCCCTGCCCGAAGACATCACCCAAGCCCTCACCGCAGTGCTCAATCTGCCCCTCCTCGAAATCCTCGTTTGCTTCGTCCTCTACTTCATCGGCGGCTACCTCCTCTTCGCCTCCTTCCTCGCCGCAGTCGGTTCGTCCGTCAACAGTCAGGAAGACACCACGCAGTTCACCCTCCCCGTCACCCTCCTGCTCATCTTCGGCATGTACGCCGCCATCGGCAGCAGTAGCAACACCGACGGTCCCTTGGCCTTTTTGGACTTCGCTCTTCCCCTCACCTCCCCCATGGTCATGATGGTTCGCGTCCCCTTCGGTGTGCCCATTTGGCAGTATTGCTCAGCCTCACGCTTCTCTACGGCAGCGCCTTCGGCATGACGTGGCTCGCCGGCAAGATCTATCGCGTCGGCATTCTCATGTACGGTAAGAAACCCACCGTGCGCGAAATCCTGAAATGGGTGCGCTATCGTTGAACGTCAATGACTGCACCATATTGTCAGTCTAAACTTTACCGATAAAAAGTCCCCGCCGATGTAAGGTTTCATCGGCGGGGCTTTCATTACAACACACGATGAAAACGGCATGAAGATAACAGTTCATTCATTTGGAAGGGCAAAAAAAATTGAGTACTTTTACAGCCCAAATTGAGTAAATTCCGAACTAGAATTGAGTAAATTCCGAAGTAGAATTGAGTAAAATCTGTTGTTTATTTTGAGCATGAATTATATTCGAAAACAATATCACACGCTGAAAGCACGCATGCTGGAGCCGAGGCGCTTTATGCAAGTACTGGCCGGCCCGAGACAAGTGGGTAAATCGACCCTCGTAGGGCAGGTGTTGCAGGACATCTCCATCCCTCACTCTCTGGAACTTGCAGATGCTGTTGCCCCGGCAGACAGTGACTGGATACACCGAGTGTGGGAAGCGGCACGAACGACCATGACCCTGCGCGGAGAAACAGAACGCCTGCTGGTCATCGATGAAATTCAGAAAATTGACAACTGGAGCGAGGTGGTCAAAAGAGAATGGGATGCCGACACGCACCAACGCGTCAATCTAAAAGTGGTACTGCTGGGCAGCAGTCGCCTTTTGCTCAAGAGAGGACTGACGGAATCACTGGCCGGACGTTTTGAGCTGATCCGTCTCGGGCACTGGAGCTACAAGGAAATGCACGACGCTTTCGGAGTGACGCTTGACGAATACATCTATTTTGGAGGCTATCCCGGTGCAGCCCACCTGATCGGAGACGAAAAGCGCTGGCGCAAGTATATCAAAGACTCATTGGTTGCTCCCGCCATAGAAAAAGATGTACTGATGACCTCCAACATCTACAAGCCGGCGCTTATGAAACAATTATTTGAGTTAGGGTGCGGTTATTCAGCAGAGATACTTTCGCTGACCAAACTGATGGGACAACTGCAAGATGCCGGCAACGTGACCACGCTTGCTTCGTATTTAGAGCTACTCGACCAGTGCGCATTACTCACCGGATTGCACAAATATGCCCATGACGATGCCAGAAAGCGTAGTTCCAGTCCCAAATACCAAGTATATAACAACGCTTTTACTGACGGCCTACAAAGGCCGGTCATTCTTTACGGACAGAACGGACACGATGCTTTGGGGACGCTGGGTGGAAAGTGCGATCGGCGCTCATTTGCTAAGTTGGGCAGAGGAGGCAGACTACCAAGTGTATTACTGGCGCGAAACGGCAAGCAACAAGGCAGGCAAGGACAAAGAGGTGGACTTCATCATTGTCAACCATGGAGAAGTGACAGCCATCGAGGTGAAAAGCGGTCGGCGCGGGATGAACGCAGGCCTTCCGGCCTTTGCTGAAAAAAATTCCACCCCAAGCGTTCATTTATAGTAGGCTCGGAGGGTTTCGTTGGAAGATTTTCTCAGCAGTGACCTAGAGCGCTTACTGGGATAAGATCCGATTCATCCGAGCTTTGGAGTGACGCGGTTCAAAAGCGAATGATTTGTTGCACTTCGATTTTGAAAGTACGTCCGCCTTTACCCTGAGCAATTCCCCGCCGCGCACTTCCCCACTTGCGCACAGTCCCGCGTCATTTTTGTGAGCCCGCCCTCGTGCGCGCGTGTCAGGCACTTTTAGAAAAAGCCTTCACCTCTTCACCGGTATGTGCCAGTCAACTCATGCACAGCGGATTAGGGGTGAAGACTTTTGCATTTTTCCCTTCACCGCGCACCCTCCTTGCGTTCCTTCACCTTTTCGCCCCCTTCTTCACCCCGAACCGGCTGAAATCGGGTGCGTTGCAGTGGGGTGAAGGAAGAAAAAAACGAAAACGGCTGTGACGCGTACGCGCGCGAAGCGGAACGTTCACCTCACGCGTTCACCCGTCCGGTCGTTTTTCGTTCATCCCGTTTTCCACCCTCGCGAGGAGGCGAACATCGCTCCCTCGTTTCCTCGGATATCCCCCTCCTTTCGACGAAAAACGGGAGGTGTTTTTCGGTTCTCCCCACGGCGGGAGGCGATCGGTGGCGTGCGCGGTCGTTCGCCCCGTGTCCTTCTCCGAAAGTTTGCTCCACAAAGTGCAAGGCGGGGTGCGAAAATCATTACCTTTCGTTGGCACTTCCGCGGAAATCCTTTATATTTGCAGCAAAACCTCCATCGCGGTCGTCGCGCGACGCCGCATTCCCACCCGTATGAAGAAACTGCTGTCTCTCCTCCCAACGTCGTCGACTGCTTCCACACCATCAGTGAGCTGCCGACCGACGAATATTTCTGCACCTCCGATCCGTCGACTGCAAACTCGGCAGCGGCGGCGGTACCACGTGGCTGCTCGAAGGCGCCGCTCAGGCCGAAGGGGCCGAAGATTTCGACCAATGGCTGTCGCGTGAGAAACGCATCCCTGCTGCACGCCGGCGGTCAGAGTCGCCGCCTGCCGGCTTATGCGGCCTGCGGCAGGTGCTGCTGCCCGTCCCCGTGTTTCGCTGGGCCGCGGGCAGCGCCTCGACCAAACCCTGCTCTCGCTCCAGCTTCCGCTCTATGAGCGCATCATGGCAGCCGCTCCCGACAGCCTGCGCACGCTGGTGGCGAGCGGCGACGTCTATATTCGCGCCACCGAGCCCCTCCTGCCGGTGCCGGAAGCCGATGTGGTGTGCTACGGCCTGTGGGCCCGACCCCGCAGCGGCGCGCAATCACGGCGTGTTCTTCATGCATCGTGACCATCCGGAGCAGCTTGACTTCATGCTCCAGAAACCGAGCATCGAGCGCCAGCACGAACTGGCCTCCACCCACTTGTCGCTCATGGACTTGGGCATCTGGCTGCTGAGCGACCGCGCCGTTTCGCTCCTGCGCCGCCGCTCGTTCGGCGAAGACGGCCGCCGTGTGGCCTACGACCTCTATTCGCAATTCGGTTGCGCCCTCGGCACGCATCCCACCGCCGTCGATGAAGACCTGCGCGGCCTCACCGTGGCCGTGCTCCCCCTCACGGGCGGAGAATTCTACCACTTCGGCACCACCCCGAGATGATCAGTTCGACCGCCGCGCTCCAAAACGTGGTGAAAGACCAGCGTCTGATCCTGCGCCGCGGGGTGAAGAAACACAGCACCATCTTCACGCAAAATGCCCGCGTAGAGCAGTCGTTCGCACCCGAACTGCAAAACATTTGGGTCGAAAACAGTCACCTCCCGCCGGCTGGCAGCTGGAGGGCGAGCATGTGCTCACGGGCATTCCGTGAACGACCGCGCCGTACACCTGCAGCGCGGACAGTGCGTGGACGTCGAAGCCTACGGCGACCGACAATTTGTGCTGCGCCCCTATGGTTTCCACGACGCTTTCCGCGGCGATGTGCACGATGCCTCCACCCACTATCTGGGTCGTCCCGTCGGCGAGTGGTTGGCCGCCCGCGGCATTGCCGCCGACGAGCTGGGTCGCACCGACGACCTGCAAGCCGCGCGGCTCTTCCCCGTTTGCGACAGCACTCGATGAGGTGTTTGACCTCCTCGCGTGGATGCTGTCCGAGCAGCCCGACCCGACGCTGACGAAGTTGTGGCGCAGCAAAGAGCGCCTGAGCGCCGACGAAATCGCAGCGCGCGCCAATCTCGTGCGCCAAGAACAACAGCGCCGCGCTTTCCGCCGCGACAACCTGCCGCTCCTGGCCGAGCACTACACCCGCAGCGTGATGTATCAAATCGATCTGCGCGATGCGGCACAGAAATTTGTCAACGCCCACCTCGATTTGCCACCCGCTTTGACGGACGAGGCTCCGCTGATGCACCAAATTCGCGACGCCATGTTCCGCGCACAGGTGCACCGCCTGCGGAATGAGGACGGCGACGGCGACGAAACGCGCGCCTTCTCGCTTCTGCGCGAGGGGTTGACGCAATCGGCACGCGGCGACCTGCAATTGCCCCGTCTCGACGTCTATCGCGACCAGATCGTTTGGGGCCGTTCGGCCGTGCGCATCGACGTGGCCGGCGGCTGGACCGACACCCCGCCCTACTGCCTCAATTCGGGCGGCAATGTGGTGAACTTGGCCATCGAGCTCAACGGGCAACAGCCCTTGCAGGTCTATGTGAAGTCGACCCCGGAGCCGCACATCGTGTGCCGCAGCATCGACCTCGGCGCGATGGAAGTGATCACCACCTACGAAGAGTTGGCACAGTTCAACAAAGTGGGTTCCCCCTTCTCCATTCCCAAAGCCGCCCTCGCGCTCTGCGGTTTCCTCCCGCAGTTTGCCGCCGAACCGCACCGCACGTTGCGCGAGTGCCTGCAAGCCTTCGGCGGCGGTATCGAGATCACGCTGCTCGCCGCCATCCCGGCCGGTTCGGGCTTGGGCACGAGCAGCATCCTCGCCGCCACGGTACTCGGCGCGCTCTCGGATTTCTGCGGTCTGGGCTGGGACAAACTCACCGTGGGCAACCGCACCCTCATTCTCGAGCAACTGCTCACCACGGGCGGCGGCTGGCAAGACCAGTTCGGCGGCGTGCTGCACGGCGTGAAGCTCCTGCAGACTAAAGCCGGCTTTTGACCAAACGCCGTGGCGCGCTGGTTGCCCGACACACTCTTCATGGCGCCCGAACAGCGCGCCTGCCATTTGCTCTACTACACGGGCATCACGCGCACGGCCAAGAATATTTTGGCAGAAATCGTGCGGGGCATGTTCCTCAACTGCGGCACGCGCCTGCGCCTGCTCGACGAGATGAAAGAACATGCCATGGACATGTTCGAGGTGCTGCAACAAGGCGACCTCGAACGCTACGGCCGACTGGTGCGCAAGACGTGGCAGCAAAACAAACTCCTCGACGCCGGCACCGAACCCGAGATCGTGGCGCAGCTCTGCCGGCGCATCGACGACCTCTGCTGGGGCTACAAACTGCCGGGTGCAGGCGGTGGCGGCTACCTCTACATGGTGGCGAAAGATCCCGAGGCGGCGGCGCGCATTCGCACTTTGCTGCTCGAGCATCCGCTCACGGAATCGGCACGCTTTGTCGACATGAAGCCTCGCACAAGGGCCTGCAAGTGAGTCGCAGCTGACGAGTCGCGGGCATTTTCCCGCCGCTCACCTACCCAAAAAAGAATAAATAAGTCAAGCCAAGCACACTGCCACAGCGTGCTTGGCACACTATTGGCAGTACCTCCGGGTAACCTCATCCATTGTTCAATCATCTCTTCACGTCGTTCATCATCCAATGACCAAAGACCCTCAGACATCATCATCGAAGGAATCCAAGACAAAAAAGGCCGCAACATTGTCGTGGCCGATTTGCGCAACATCCCCACGGCATCGACCGATGCCTTTGTGATCTGCACCGCCGGTTCGCCGGCACAGGCCGACAGCATTGTCGACAGCATCGAAAAACATGGCGCGTGTGCGCATGGGCGAACATCCGGCTGCCATCGCAGGCCGCACCAACGCCCAATGGATCGCAATGGACTTCGGCAATGTGATGGCGCACATCTTCCTGCCCGAAACGCGAGAGTATTACGATCTCGAACACCTCTGGGACGATGCGGCCATCACACAAATTGCCGACCTCGACTAACTCTGACTTCATTACTACGCGCCCGCACCAGCCGAGCGTGAACAAAACGGACACCAATGTCAACTCCCCAATCTCCCAAGGAACCGAAGATGCCCAAATTCAACCTCACGTGGTTGTATTTTGCCATCATCGCTGTGATGGCGATCATGCTCTGGCGCGGAACTTCCAACCCCGGAAGCTCCTCGAAAGACGTGAGCTACTCTGAACTGAAACAGTATATTGCCAAAGGCTATTCGAACGATATCACCGTCGACAAGGGCGAAGGTCAGGTCAGCATGGTGATTCGTCCCGAATATATCCGCACGGTTTTCAACCAAAGTGCCGAGCAAGTCGGCGGGCAGCCCCGAGTGCAAGCTCGCTATCCGTCGGCCGATCGCGTCGAAGATTACCTGACCACGGTCGGCTACAAAGGCAAAGTGACCTATGAAGAGAGCCACGATTTCTTCCTCAACATCTTGAGTACGCTCCTGCCGCTCCTGCTGCTCATCGGTTTCTGGTTCTTCATGTTCCGCGGCATGGGCAACGCCGGCGGCGGCCTGTTCGGCGTGGGCAAAAGCAAAGCCAAGGAATACAATAAAGATGAGGGAGTGAAGGTGACCTTCAAGGACGTGGCCGGACAAGAAGGCGCGAAACAGGAGGTGCAAGAGATTGTAGACTTCTCAAAAATCCCGACAAATACACGGAGCTCGGCGGTAAGATTCCCAAAAGGTGCCCTCCTCGTCGGTCCTCCGGGAACGGGTAAGACGCTGCTGGCCAAGGCCGTGGCGGGCGAAGCGGGCGTTCCGTTCTTCTCGATGTCGGGTTCCGACTTTGTCGAGATGTTTGTGGGCGTCGGCGCCAGCCGTGCGCGACCTTTTCCAGAAAGCGAAAGAAAAAGGCCCCTCGATCGTGTTCATCGACGAGATTGACGCGGTGGGACGTGCGCGTTCCAAAGGCGCCAGCTTCGGCGGCAACGACGACGCGAGAATACGCTCAACCAACTGTTGACCGAGATGGACGGTTTCGGCACCAATTCGGGTGTCATCATCCTCGCGGCCACCAACCGCGTCGATGTGCTCGACCAAGCACTGCTGCGCGCCGGACGTTTCGACCGTCAGATCTACGTCGACCTGCCCGACCTGCCCGAACGCATCGCTATTTTCAATGTGCATCTGCGTCCCTGAAGCTCCAACCGGGCTTTGGACATCGAATTGCTCGCGCGACAGACTCCCGGTTTCTCGGTGCCGACATCGCCAATGTGTGCAACGAGGCCGCGTTTTCATCGCCGCTCGTCACAACCGCGAGGCCGTGACGAAGCAAGATTTCCTCGACGCCGTGGATCGCATCATCGGCGGTTTTGGAGAAGAAAACACGCGTGATGACCAACGAAGAAAAGCGTGCCATCGCCATCCACGAAGCCGCCACGCCTCGGTGTCGTGGTTGCTCGAGCACGCCAACCCGCTCGTCAAAGTTACCATTGTGCCCCGCGGTCAATCGCTCGGCGCGGCTTGGTACCTGCCCGAGGAGCGTTCCATCACGACCAAGGAACAAATGCTCGATGAAATCTGCGCCACCTTGGCCGGTCGCGCAGCCGAAGAGGTCTTCCTCGGACGCATTTCGAGCGGCGGCGCTCAACGATCTGGAACGCGTCACGCAACGTGCTTACGGCATGGTGGCCTATCTCGGCATGAGCGAGAGCTTGCCCAACATTTCCTACTACACCAATCAGGAAAGTTTCCAGAAACCCTACTCGGAAGAGACCGGTCGACGCATCGATGCCGAAGTGAGTCGCCTCATCAACGAACAATATGATCGCGCCAAACGCATTCTCACCGAAAATGCGGCCAAGCACAATGCACTCGCCGACTTGCTCTGTGAGCACGAGGTGATTTTTGCCGCCGACGTGACCAATATCTTCGGTCCACGCCCGTGGAAAAGTCGTGCGGACATCATTCTGGAAGAACAGCCTCAGCCGGAAAACGAAGAAAAAAACGACGACAAAACGCGCGAAGACGGTGACGAAAGTGCCTCGACGAGCGACAAACAAACCACCGATGCGGCAGACTACGGCTGCACCAGGATGCTCCCCGCCGGGACGACCGGCCCGGCTGCCACACATCAGGTAGATTCTCCTCTCTCCCAACTGATCCAGCCGACAACAGCACACATGAAAAATCTCGCGCTACGCACCCTGACCGGTGTTCTCTATGTGGCCGCCCTCGTGGGCTGTGCCTTGGGTGGCGAACTCCCGTTCTTCGTTTTTTTCCTGGTGGTCGGTGCCTTGTCCACCTGGGAATTCATCACCAATGTCAATGCGCACGACGATGCGACGGCCAATCGCTTCATCGCAACGGCGGCCACGGTCGCATTCATGGCTGCATTCCACGAATGTTGCCACCCCGACCACATCACCTATGCGCATTTCCTCCCGTTTGTGGTCACACTGCTCTATCTGCTCGTGAGCGAACTCTATCGCAATGAGCCGCATCCGCTGAAAAACTGGGCTTATGCCTTTGCGGCACAATTATATATTGCGTTGCCACTCTCTATGATTTACCTGCTGGGCATCCGCTACGATCCCGCACAAGGCCTCACGACCTACAACGGTTGGTTGCCGCTGTCCATTTTCTTCTTCCTTTGGACGAGCGACACCGGCGCTTACCTCTGCGGATCGGCCTTCAGTCGCTTTGTTCCCGCCAAACTCTTCCCGCGTATCTCGCCCAACAAGTCGTGGATCGGCTCGATCGGCGGCGGAGTGCTCGTGGTCTTGCTGGCCGTGGCCCTGAACTACCTCCTGCCCGAGGTCCGTCTCAGTCTTCCGGTCTGGATCGGTTTGGGACTGACGGTCTGCGTGTTCGGTACTTGGGGCGACTTAGTGGAAAGTCTGTTCAAACGCCAGCTGGGCATCAAGGACAGCGGTAAAATCCTTCCCGGCCACGGCGGCATGCTCGACCGCTTCGACTCGGCCTTCCTGGCCATCCCCGCCGCAGTGGTCTATTTGCAATTCGCGGCTTGAGCCCCCCACTCCTCTCCCCGAATGAGGGAGCGAAAAATCCGTTTTTCTTCAAAAGCGTGCATTTCTCATCCGAAATGCACGCTCGTTTCCGTCTCCACAAAGCAGCTCGGCAAAACGCCTCTATTTCCCCTCTTCACCTATGATTTTTGCTATTTGGCACAGTCAATTCTTGGTAAATCCAAAGAAAAAACTTACTTTTGTCGATACAAGCAATCCATAAAATACGCAATGTCAGATCCCGTTTCCCCTTCGAGCACTCCCGCTGCCAAGCTTCCGCATTGGTTCATACTCTGTGGCGCTCGCATGTGGGAAGAACAAGCCCGCCAACTCCTGGTAGAACGCGGTTTCCGCGCCTTTGTTCCGCTTCGTCCCGCCTCGCGCATGAGCAAAACGGGCAAAGTGATTTTGCGCTCGCAGCCCCTATTGAGCGGCTGGGTCTTCGTTTACGCCACCTGGCAAGAACTCGAAGACTTCAAACGTTTCGTGCAGCACCGACACGGGAAGAAGCTCTACTATCACGTGCGGCGTGAAACGCTGCGTCCGGTAGGTGCGACCAACCGCGCCGCGCCCATCACGCGCAACCGCATCACGACCATCAGCGAAGAGGAAATGGAACGTTTCATCACCTTCTGCACGGCCGCACAAGATGACCTGCGCTTCTTCACCCCCGAAGAGGTGAAGCTGAAAGCCGGCGATCGGGTGCGCGTCATCGGCGGCCCGTTCAACGGACAGGAAGGTTACTCCGGAAAACGGCTGGAAAGCGTTCCAAAAGTCTCGTCATCGAACTCCCCGGCTGCATATTGGCCGCCACCACCACCGTTCTTCCGGAACTGATCCAAGTGCTCGAACGCCGCAAAGGCTGAGTACGACGGAAAACCGCGGACGAGCCGTGAGAAGCGCGCGGTTTTCGGACAGAAAGTCCCCTCGTTTCGGGCGAAAGCTCCCAACTTTTCAGCAAATACCCACACCATGAAAGGAATTGTCCTCGCCGGAGGCAGCGGCACGCGCCTCTACCCCATCACCAAAGGCGTGAGCAAGCAACTGCTCCCCATTTTCGACAAGCCGATGGTCTACTATCCCATTTCGGTACTGATGCTCGCCGGCATACGCGACATTCTCATCATCTCCACGCCCCACGATTTGCCCGGTTTTCGCCGTCTGTTGGGCGACGGCTCCGATTTCGGGTGCATTCACTTACGCCGAGCAACCCTCGCCCGACGGTTTGGCGCAAGCCTTCCTCATCGGCCGCGAATTCATCGGCGAGGACAGCGTGTGTCTCGTGCTCGGCGACAACATTTTCCACGGGGCCGGTTTCAGCGGTATGCTCCAATCTGCCGTCGCCACGGCAGAACAAGAGGGCAAAGCCACCGTTTTTCGGCTACCGCGTCAACGACCCCGAACGCTACGGCGTAGCGGCCTTCGACGCTGAGGGCAACTGCACGTCGATCGAAGAGAAACCCGCGCAACCGAAGTCCAACTATGCTGTGGTCGGTCTCTACTTCTATCCGAACTCCGTGGTCGATATTGCCGCCGGCATCCGCCCCTCGGCACGCGGCGAACTGGAAATCACCACGGTGAACCAAGTCTATCTCGAACGCGAGCAACTGAAAGTGCAAACCCTCGGTCGCGGTTTCGCTTGGCTCGACACCGGCACGCACGAGTCGCTCTCCGAAGCCTCCACCTACATCGAAGTGCTCGAAAAGCGTCAGGGGCTGAAAGTGGCTTGCCTCGAAGACATCGCCTACACGCAAGGTTGGCTCACGGCCGACGACCTGCGCCGCATCGCCGAACCCATGCGCAAAAACCAATACGGGCAGTACCTGCTAAAACGGGCTGCCGAACAATCTTGAAGTAAGGGGAAAACGTCTTCCTCTCTATATAAGTAAGGAGTCGCCGTCGGGACGCCCACTTTCCCTCCGGCTTTCCCCGATGGTCCAGCTCCTCCACGCCAACAATGAACGTCATTTCCACCTCGCTCGAAGGCGTCGTCATTCTCGAACCCCGTGTGTTCGAAGATGCGCGCGGCTATTTCTTCGAATCATTTTCCCAACGCGAATTTGACGAAAAAGTTCGTCCCATCCGTTTTGTCCAAGACAACGAATCGCGCTCCTCGCGCGGTGTCATGCGCGGTCTCCACTATCAACGCATGCCCCACACGCAGAGCAAACTCGTGCGCTGCACCCAAGGTTGTGTGGTGGACGTAGCCGTCGACATCCGCCACGGCAGTGCCACTTTCGGACAACATGTGGCCGTCGAACTCTCTGCCGAAAACCACCGCCAGCTCTTCATTCCGCGCGGATTCGCCCACGGTTTCGCCGTGCTCAGCGACATCGCCGTGTTCGAATACAAGTGCGACAATTTCTACGCCCCCGCATCGGACGCCGGCATCTCCTTGCTCGACGAACGCCTCGACATCGACTGGCGCATGCCCGTAGCCGACGCCTTGCTCAGCGAAAAAGATCTTCACCATCCCCTTTTCGACGAAGCCCCTGCCGATTTCCACATCGACGATCGGCTCTATTGAACCCCATCTCCATGCAAATTCTCGTCACCGGCGCAGGGCGGTCAACTCGGCAGCGAAATTCGTCGCCTCTCTGCCGCCACACTCACACCTTTCACTTCACTGACGTCGCCGCGCAAACCGATCCACTCACTTCGCCCCTCGACATCACCGACCGCGAAGCCGTTCTTCAGTTTGTAAAAACCCACGACATCGACTGCATCGTCAATTGCGCCGCCTACACCAACGTCGACGCCGCCGAAAGCGACCCCGAACGTTGCGACCTCATCAACCACCTTGCCGTCGAAAACCTCGCGCTCGCCGCTCGCACGGCCGACGCTTGGTTGGTACATATCTCCACCGACTACGTCTTCGGTGCCGAACCCTACAACACCCCTGCCGCGAAGATCAGCAAGGCACGCCCACCGGTGTGTACGGCGCCACGAAACTCCGCGGCGAACAAGCCATACGCTGTGTCGGTTGCAAGCACCTCATCTTCCGCACCGCTTGGCTTTACAGTCCCTACGGCAAGAACTTCGCCAAAACCATGCTCCACCTCACCGCAGCCGCCCCTGAGGTGAAAGTGGTCATCGACCAGTGTGGCACCCCACCTCCGCCGCCGATCTGGCCGGCGCCCTCCTCACGATTCCTTTTCCCGACCGCTGACGGCCGACCACATCGGCACCTACCACTATTCAGACGAAGGCGTTTGCTCGTGGTACGACTTCGCCGTGGCCGTGGCTCGCGAAGCGGTCATACCGACTGCCGCATTCTGCCCTGCCGTTCCTCCGAATATCCCAGCCCCGTGCAACGTCCGCCTACAGCGTGCTCGACAAGACGAAGGTGAAGACCACCTTCGGCCTCGAAAATCCCTATTGGCTCGACAGTCTGCGCACCTGCATTGCCCGTCTTCGCGACAGCGAAACGGTCTAACCCTTGCTTTCAGCCCCAACACCCCACGCTATGCACACCATCGTCATCACCGGCGGCGCCGGTTTCATCGGCAACCACGTCGTGCGCCGTTTTGTTCGCGAATATCCCGACTACCACATTATCTGTCTCGACGTGCTCACCTACGCCGGCAACTTGGCCAATCTCGTCGACGTGGAAAACGCGCCGAACTATGAGTTCGTCCGCCTCGACATCTGCGACTACGCCGCCGTGCGTCGTCTGTTCGAAGAGAAGCACGTCGACGGCATCATCCACCTCGCCGCCGAAAGTCACGTCGATCGTTCCATCAAAGATCCGATGGCGTTCGCCCGCACCAATGTGATGGGCACCCTCAGCCTGCTGCAGGCTGCCCGCGACTATTGGGAGTCGCTTCCCGAACGCTATGAGGGCAAACGCTTCTACCACATCTCCACCGACGAAGTGTATGGCGCCCTCGACATCACACGCCCCGGCGACACCGCCCCTTACGGCGACGACTTCTTCGTCGAAACCACTCCCTACCGTCCCCATTCTCCCTACTCGGCCTCGAAAGCCTCGAGCGACCACTTCGTGCGCGCCTACCATGACACCTACGGCATGCCGACGCTCATCAGCAACTGCTCGAACAATTACGGCCCCAACCAGTTCCCCGAGAAGCTCATCCCGCTGCTCATCAACAACATCCGCCACCGCCGCCCCCTCCCCGTCTGATGGCAAAGGCGAAAACGTACGCGACTGGCTCTGTGTCGTGGACCACGCTCGCGCCATCGACCTCATCTATCACAAAGGAGCCATCGCCGACACCTATAATATAGGCGGATTCAACGAATGGCGCAACATTGACATCGTTCGCCTCGTGGTGCGCACCGTCGATCGCCTGCTCGGCCGCCCCGAAGACGCCGATCTCGACCTCATCACCTTCGTCACCGACCGCGCCGGCCACGACTTGCGCTACGCCATCGACTCGACCAAACTCAAAACAGAACTCGGTTGGGAACCCTCCCTCCAGTTCGAACAGGGCATCGAAGAGACCGTGCGCTGGTATCTCGACAATCAGGAATGGATGGATCGCATCACTTCGGGCGACTACCTCCGCTACTACGAAGACATGTACGCCCACCGCTGAGTTTTCGCGCGCCGGCGCCCCCACTCCGCCGGTCAAAACGCCGCCCCGCAGCAAACGACGCTCGCACCGCCTGTACCAGGCCGCGGCGACACCGGAGAAATCCCCCAACGCAAGGAGGAATGTCAAGTTAACATGGCATTCCTCCTTTCTTTTATTTGGCCGTACGCAGAATTTGCACTATATTTGCGCACACGAACAAACAAAATAAAGCCATTCCATGAAGCTCTTTACGCAATTCGCTTTGCTCTGCTGCCTCGGTCTCCCGCTTTCGGCCCACGCCCAAAGCGAGTTCCACCTGCAACAGCAGACCCTCGCCAACCCGGACAACGAACCGGCCCCCGTGCATCCCGTCCCCTCTCCCCGCCAACTCAAATGGCAGGAAACGGAATTCTACGCCTTCTTCCACTACGGCATGAACACCTACACCGGTTTGGAATGGGGTAACGGCGACGAAAACGAAAACCGTTTCGCGCCCACCCGCGTGCCCAACCCCGAACAGTGGCTCCAGGCCGCCAAAGACGCCGGCATGCGCGGCGGCATCGCCGTCATCAAACACCACGACGGCTTCTGCCTCTGGCCCACCGCCACCACCACGCACAACGCCACCTCCTCCTCCAACCCCAACGCCAAGCAGACCAACATCCCCCGAGACTTCGCCGAAGCTGCGCGCAAGCTCAACATGAAATATGGCTTCTACATCTCGCCGTGGGATCGCAACTCCGCCCTCTACGGCACCGATCGCTATGTAAAAGAGGTCTTCCTTCGCCAATGTCTCGAAGCCGCCCAATACGGCAACGACCAATTCGAAATGTGGTTTGACGGCGCCAACGGTGGCAACGGCTACTACGGCGGTCAGAACAAGACCATCAACGTGGGCGACGCCAATGTCTACTACGACGTGCCCAACCTCCGCGACTCCGTCCACAAGATCCTCCCCGACTGTGTGATGTGGGGCGTCGGCGGCGAAGCCCGCTGGATCGGCAACGAACAAGGCTGGGCCGGTGAAACCAACTGGTGCATGGGCGACGGCACAAGCGGTAACATCGACGGCTGGTATTGGCACCCCGGCGAGAGCGACGCCAAAGCCACCAACAAAGGTTGGTTCTGGCACAGCGGCGAAGCCCCCTCTTCGCCCGAACGCCTGTTCCAAATGTACCTCGAAACCGTCGGTCGCAACGCCACCCTCATCCTCAACCTCCCGCCCGATCAGTCCGGCGCCCTGCCCACCGCCACCGTCAAAGCCATGACGCAACTCGGCGACCTCCTCAAGCAGCGCTTCGGCACCGACCTGGCCAAGACCGCCACAGTCGTAGCCAGCGAAACCCGCGCCGCAGGCGCCGGCCGCAACTACGACGTGCGCAACCTCTTCGACGGCAACACTACCACCTACTGGGCCACGAACGACGGCACCAAGCAGGCCACCCTCACCTTCACGTGGGACAGCCCGCAAACCCTCCGTTACGTCGACCTCATGGAACTCGTCGCCAAGGGACAGCGCGTCAAGAAGTTCAAGCTCGAAGTCACCGAAGACGGCACCACGTGGAAACCCACCGGCGGCAACATCGCCACCACCACCATCGGCTACAAGCGCATCATCCCCCTCAACGGCAACTACCGAACACAGCTACGACCAAGGCACCCGCGCCGTCGGTTTGCGCATCACCATCGAAGATGCCAAAGCCTGCCCTCTGCTCAAGAGCTGTAGCCATTTACTAATCCCAGCGTAAAGCCCATCCACAATGAAACTTCAACATCTCCTCCCCGTGGCTGCACTGGCTTTTGCCGCTTGCCGCCTCCGCCCAAACCGTCACCCTTCCCACCCTCGATTTCGAAAGCACCGCCTGGCAATCCCTCGGTGTGTTCGACACCTGGGAAGCCTCGCCCTTCCGCACGGCGCCCTCACCGGCAACTGTGCCCTCCTGAGCAATCCCACCACCGGCGAACTCAATCCCATCGACGGCACCCCGTCAATCCCTCGGCCAAAGTGCTCGCTGTGCAGCGTTCGCGCTACGGTTCCAACACCTTCGGCGCCCGCATCACGCTCAACCAGCCATTCGACCTCACCCCAACGCCCAAATACGTCCACGCCTGGATCCACACGCCCAAAGCCGGCCGCGCCATGATCATCGGCCTCGGCAAGCGCAAAGACCGCCCCGGCCAAAGTGACGAAGTGGTGCAGTTCGCCCAAATCACCGGCAGCCCCTCGAAGCCGATCGCTGGCAGGAAATCGTACTCCCCGCCGCCCGGCAATGAAGGCGTGCAAATCCACAGCCTCGTCATCGTGCCCCACTGCGAAAGCCCGCACGATCTCACCGAAGACTTCGCCGCCTACATCGACAATGTCAGCGTGAACGACAGCCCCGCACCGTCGCTCATCACCGGCTACTACCCCATCTCCGTCGACAAGAAGCAAGCCTACACGCGCACAGACCGTCACCTCGACATCGTCCGACTCAGCGTCGACGGCAAACAGCAAGTCTTCAACGTCCCCACGCCGCGCACCGTCTACACCGACACCGGCAACGCCGAGTTCTTCGCCAAGCCCGGCGACGTCGTCACCCCCTCCGTCACCTACAACGGCACGTGGATGCACAGCTACGTCTACCTCGACAAGAACCAAGACGGCAAATTCGATCCCGACACCGAACTGGTCAGCTACTCCTACTATAAAGGCAAAAACAGCGAAGGCCAAACCGTGAGCAACGGCAACACCATCGCGCCGCGCCCCTTCACCGTTCCCGCCGACCTCGCCCCCGGCATCTACCGCCTGCGCTACAAGATCGACTGGGACAACAACGATCCCCTCGGATCCGCCGACGTGCTCAAGCACGGTGGTGCCTTTGTCGACATCCGTCTCAACGTGCACGGTGAGCACGCCGTTGTCACGCAGCACAACCTCAACGGCGAAATCATCACCACCGACGGTCAGAAGCTCGAAAGCTTCAAAGCCCCCTTCGGCCAACCCTTCACCATCAAGATGAACCCCGCCGACGGCTTTGAATACGCCGGTGTCATCGTCAAGCACGGCTACCACCTCACCGCCGACAGCCTCTCGAAAGACAACGTGCAGTGGCAGACCATTCGCGTTCCGCGCAGCATCTTCAACGCCGACAACACCTTCACCCCTCCCCGCCGAATGGATGGACGGCAATGTCGACCTCGAAGGCCTCTTCATCGAGACCGGCACCTACAAGCCCGAAGCCGCACCCCAATGGTATTCGCGTTTCACCCCTGCCACCCTCGTCAACGGCAAGTTCGCCCACGATTCGCAGTGGTACTCCATGCAGATCGGCCAAGAAGGCTACGTGCTCAAAGCCAACAACACGAAGCAAACGCTCGAACTCACCGACACTGAAGTGAATCCCGAAGACGGCAAACAACTCTGGTGCTTCGTGGGCAACAACGCCGAGGGCTTTCGCATCTACAACCTCGCAGCCGGCACAGGCTACGTCCTCGCCGCTCCCACCAACATGGGCAACGACAAAGGCGGTAGCTCCTTTTCCCACCCTGCAACCCGTCGGTTCCATTCCCCAAGGCTATTCGTCCGTTTGGCGCTTCGCCGACTCCAAAGACCTGGGCAAAAGCGGTCCTGCCTACGCCTACATGTACGAAGACAAATACGAAGCCAACAAGGTGAACAACCGCAACAGCAAATTCGCCTTCTGGAACGGCGGTGCCGACAAGGGTTCGACCCTCACCATCCTCCCCGTCACCTCCAACCTCACCACGAGCGTGGCCGGTGTCAGCGCCCAAACCGCAAGCAGCACCGCCACCTACGACCTCGCCGGTCGCCGTGTCGGCCACAGCACCCGCGGTGTCCTCGTACAGCAAGGCAAAGTCGTCCTTCGCTGATTCGAAAAGCACTTTCGCGGCGCACCCGCGCCCACTCATAGCCCAAGCGGGCAGCCACTTCGCTGTGGCTGCCCGCTTTTTGTGTCCTCACGCACCATTTCGTCACCTCCACCGCGCAGAACACTGAAAAATAATCGTCCCATCGACGAAAAATAAGCATATTTCATCGCATAACGACATTATATTCACCCGCACACCCACCTTTCAGCGAAAAATCTTCCCCCATTTAGTTCACACACGCCAAAAATCTCATAAAACCACCCGCCACCGCACACAATTCCACTTTTAAGCGCACAAACCGCGCAAACGTAAAGCAAAAGAACACCACCTGCGCACAAAACAAATTGCAGTAGGGCAGAATTGCTAAGTTAGAACTTACATTTCGTACGCTAATAAGTTAAAACACCGCGCACGGAGTTCATTTTTCGACGCGTTCCTTTGTCAAAAGTGTGTAGAATCCTATATTTGCAAATACATACAGCGGCAAAAACCGGCGACGGCATTTCAATCGTCCGCAAAGGCGTTTTCCGCACTCGAACATCGAACAGCAATCCAAACGATATTTACAAGTATGAACAAGAAGTCAGTCACACTCGGCGTAGCGCTCTTGATGAGCGGCGTAGCGATGGCGCAGACGGCCGTGTTGGGTCACGTATCCGACAGCGAAGGCACCCCCATCGTCAACGCAGCAGTACGCATCGGCACCCGCACCGTGGCCCTCACCGACGGCAAAGGAAATTTCTCGTTAGCCAAAGTGCCCGCAGGCACCAAAACGCTCACGGTCGCCTACGTGGGCATGAAGCCCCGCACGATGGAGATTAGCAAAAACGGCACGATGAATGTAGTGCTCGAATGGGACGACTCCAACCTCAACGAAGCCATTGTCGTGGCCTATGGCACGGCGAAGAAAGCCTCGTTCACGGGTTCTGCCGCCACGATGAGCGCCCAGAAACTCGAGAATCGTCAAGTCTCCGACGTTTCGCGCGCCCTCAACGGCACCGTGGCGGTGTGCAAACCACCAGCAACAACGGCCAGCCCGGCACCTCCGCCACCATCCGCGTCCGCGGTTTCGGCTCCATCAACGCCACCATGAGCCCCCTCATCGTGCTCGACGGCGTGCCCTACGACGGCGACATCTCCTCCATCAACCCCAACGACATCGAGAACGTCTCCGGTGCTCGAGGACGCCGCATCCGCCGCCCTCTATGGTGCTGCAGGGGCCAACGGCGTGATGCTCATCACCACCAAGAAAGGTAAGTCGGGCGACGCCAAAGTGCAATTCGAAGGCCGTTGGGGCGTGAACTCGCGCGAAATCCCCAACTACGACGTGGTGCGCGACGCCAAGGACTACGTCACCCACCTCTACCACAGTCTCTACAACCAAGACATCTACAACAACGGCCTCAGCGCCGAGCGCGCCGCCCAGCGCACCAACCCGCGCATCCAGAAGGCCCTCGGCTACCCCGTCTTCTCCACCCCCGAAGGCGAACTCCTCTTCGACGCCAACGGCAACTTCAACCCCCGCGCCACCCTCGGCTACATGGTGCGCGACAAGCAGGGCAACCCCCTCAACCTCCTTCGCCCCGACAACTGGGAGAAAGAAATCTTCCGTCAAAACACCCGCCAGGAGTACAACCTCAGCGTCTCCGGCGGCAACGAGCGCTTCAACTACTACTGGGGCAGCGGCTACCTCAACGACGAGGGTATCATCGACAACTCCGGCTACAAGCGCTACTCCACTCGCCTGAATGCCGACTACCTGGCCAAGTCGTGGCTCAAGATCGGTGCCAACCTCGGCTACTCCTACGCTCAAAGCGCCTACCCCGAAGAGCAGACCAACAATGAAGCCACCAGCTCCGGCAACGCCTTCTACATGGCCAACAGCATGGCTCCCGTCTATCCCATGTATGTGCGCAACCCCGACGGCAGCTTCGCCCACCATCCCACCACCGGTCAGCAGATCTTCGACTACGGCGACGGACAAGTCGTGCCCTATAAGCGCAACTTCATGTCGCTCTCCAACCCCGTGGGCGACTTGACCAACAACCTCCACGAATTCCTCACCGATCTCTTCACCGGTCGTTGGTATGCCAATGTAATGCCCCTCAAGGGGCTGACGCTCACGGCCTCCTTAGGTCTCACGGTCGACAACACCCGCGAGCACTCCTCCAGATCTTCCTCGTCAGCCAGTCCGCCAATTCCGGTGGTGAAGCCGAACAAAAGACTCCTGCAGATGCGCAGCCTCAACCAGCAGTATCTCGCCACCTACAAGACGTCATGGGGTCTGCACAGCGCCGACTTCCTCCTCGGTTTCGAGCGCTACGACCGCCACACCGAAGAACTCTCCGCCAACGGCCAATATCTCTACCGCGACGGCGTTTTGGGCGGTGAACAACACCATCAACCAGCGCAAGGGTTACGGTAAATACAGCGAATACATCACCGCCGGTTTCTTCGGTCGCGTCAACTATGACTGGGCCGAGAAGTACTTCGCCAGCTTCAGCTTCCGCCGCGACGGTTCTTCGCGCTTCCACCCCGACCACCGCTGGGGCAACTTCTGGAGCCTTTCGGGCGCCTGGGACGTGGCCAAGGAATCGTTCATGAAACCCTACCGCTGGGTCGACCTCCTCAAGGTGAAGGCCTCGTTCGGCCAGCAGGGCAACGACGCCATCGGCGACGGCACCCCCCTCAACGACTACTACGCCGACTACGCCTACATCGACCAGTACAAGGTGACGGGCGCCAACAGCATGCTCGCCGACGCCACCCTGGTCTACAAGGGCAACAAGGACCTCACATGGGAAAAGAGCAACTCGTTCAACGTGGGTGTTGACTTCAGCCTGTGGAACGGCAAGCTCGCCGGTTCGGTCGAATATTTCAACCGCCAGACCCGCGACATGCTCTACAACAAACCCGTGGCCCTCTCCAACGGCTACGCCACCATGCCCATGAACATCGGTTCGATGCGCAACAGCGGTGTCGAAATCGACCTCAACTCCGTGGTGCTCCACAACAGCCGCCTCAAGTGGACGTTGCCGCCAACGCCACCTTCTTGAGCAACAAGATTCTCAAGCTCCACCCCGACTTCGCCAAAGACGGCATCAAGAACGGTTCGCGCCTCTACCAAGAAGGGCAGAACATGTTCCAACTCAACCTCGTGGACTACGGCGGCGTCGACCCCGTCACGGGTAAGGCCATGTATTGGACCGTGAGCAAAAGACAGCAAGACGGGTGCCACCTCTCGCGTGCTCACCGACGACTGGGACGATGCTACGCCAACGCACGTCATGCCATGGGCAACCTCCTGCCCACCGTCACGGGCGGTTTCAGCTCCACGCTCGAAGCCTTCGGTTTCGACCTCTCCGTCTCGGCCTCCTTCCAGCTCGGCGGCAAGGTGATGGACCAAGGTTACCAAGACCTCATACGTCAAGTCGGAAAAACGCCGGTCAAAACTGGCACAAGGACATCGCCCCGTGCCTGGACCCCGCAAAACCAGCACACCGATGTGCCGCGTCTCGATGCCGGCGACAGCAATGCCGATGCCACTTCCACCCGCTGGCTCGTGTCGTCCGACTACCTCTCGCTCAACAATGTCACGCTGGGCTACACGCTGCCGCGCCACCTCGTGCGCCACGCCAAGCTCGCCTCGGCTCGCCTCTATGCCGCCGCCGACAACCTCGCACTCTTCGCCGCCCGCCAGGGCATCGACCCGCGCCAGAGCCAGACCGCTGTCTACGCCAACTCCTACACGGCCGTGCGCACCGTCTCCTTCGGCGTGAAACTCACTTTCTAATCCTTCCCCAAACCGCTTCACAATGAAATCACTATATCAATGGGGCCGGTTGTCGCTCGGCCTGCTCCCCTTCTTCGCCCTCGCCGGCTGCACCGATCTCGACACCGCCCCGCAAGGCGACACCGTCACCGAAGCTCAAAAAGCGGAACTCTATCGCCGCGTCCCCGAGCGCGCCTCCGCAGCTGTCAATGGCGTCATGAGCATCTTCTCTCGCCTGGAAGCCACCGCCAAAGGCCACCTCGATTTCGGCTACGGCTCCGTCCTGCTCGGCTTTGACTGCCGCGGCGCCGACGTGACCTGCACCACCAACGGCTACAACTGGTTCGGTGCCGAGACCACGCTCGACGACAACCACGTCTACGATCGCTTCCCCCGCGTGGTGTGGAGCAACTGCTACGACCAGATCAAGGCCTGCAACGCCCTGCTCGCCTCCGTCAAGAGCGACGACACCAACCCCGTCACCCGCTTCAACCGCGCCCAGGCCCAGGCCGTTCGCGCCTTCGACTACTTCACGCTCGCCCAAAGCTTCCAGTTCACCTACAAGGGCCATGAGCAGGCCAACTGCGTGCCCGTGATCACCGAAGACAACCAAGCCGAGTCCGAGCAAAAGGGTCTCCCCCTCTCCAGCGTCGAAGCCGTCTATCAGCGCATCAACACCGACCTCGACTCCGCGCTCGTCAATCTCCAGTCCACCGACACCGAGCGCAGCGACCGTCGCTTCGTCAGTCTCGCCGTGGTCTACGGCCTCCGGGCTCGCGTCGCCCTCGTACAGCAACGCTGGGCCGATGCCGCCGAAGCGGCCGACCAAGCCATCACCGCCGCTGCCGCCGAAGCGCATCACCCCCGCCTCTCGCGAAGCCGTGAGCCACCCCACCTTCACCTCCATGAGCGAAAACGATTGGATGTGGGGCATCAAGATCGAAGAGACCGACCCCGTGGTCACCTCGGGCGTCGTCAACTGGGCCTCGCATATGTGTACCTTCGCCTACGGCTACGTGATGGTCGGCGCCACCAAGGGCATCAACACCAAGCTCTACGCCTCCATCCCCGCCACCGACGTGCGCAAAGGCTGGTTCCTCGACGCCAAGGGCGAATCGCCCAACCTCAACCGTGCCCAGCGCGGCTACCTGGCCGAGATCCGTGCAACGCCCTTCACCAACGTGAAGTTCGACTCCTACAAGAGCGTGCCCAACCAGTCCATCAGCGCTCAGGATCTGCTGCTCATGCGCGTCGAAGAGATGTACCTCATCAAGGCCGAAGCCCTCGCCATGAGCGGTCAAGCCGCCGAAGGCGCCAAGGTGCTCACCGACTTTGTCAAGACCTATCGCGATCCCGCCTACACGCTGACCGCCACCACCCCCGAAGCCGTACAAGAGGCCGTGTGGATGCAGCGCCGCGTGGAACTCTGGGGCGAAGGCTTCTCCCTACTTCGACCTGCTGCGTCTCGGCAAGGGCATCGACCGTCGCGACTGCGGTTTCCTGCAGGAAGTCAACTACAACGTCCCGGCCAACTCCCCCGTGATGCTCATCCCCGTCCCGCAAAAGGAGCGCGAAGCCAACAAGGCCGTGAAAGACGGCGACTACAACCCGCTCGGCAGCAAGCCGCAACCCGTGCCTCTCAACAATTGATGCGGCCGGGCGCCCACTCGCTTTTCCATTTCATCTAAGTGTTTGTTTCGATCCGGGGGCCCATCCCTCGTTCCGCAGCCCCCGGATCATTTTTCACTCGCTCACACAATGAAACTCCATATTCTCCCCCTCCTCGCCGCCGGCCTTCTCGCCGCTTCCGCCGCCGTGTCGTGCAGCGACGATCCGTCGTGGACCGACTCCTCGGCCACCCAAACCGACAAATACAGCTTCTTGCACAGCACGCGCAGCTTCAACTTTTTCACTGCGCGCCCGCTCGACCAGTACACCGTCACGCTGCTTCGCGGCACGTCCAAAGGGTGCCGCCACGGTGGCCGTTCGCGTGAAGGCCGACACGCTGCACGCCAGCTACCTGACCGACACCCTCGTGCACTTCGCCGACGGCAGCACCACCGCCGAACTGGTGGTGAAGGTCAACCACAGCCTGCTCACCTCCGAAAAAACGGCTATCGACACGCTCGAACTCGCGCCCGACAAGGTTTCGGCCACCGGCACGCGTCGCCTCCTCGTCACGCTCAATAACGTGAAATAACCCCCGCCGAGGGGATCGCCCCCTCGCCCTCCCCAACTCAGCCACTCCCCTCGTGCCCAACGGCACGAGGGGATGGTGCGTTTCACTCTTGCCGTGCAAGGCGCCGGCGCCCCGCGAGAATGGCTTGCGAAGAACAGAAAGAGAGGGACTTTCGATGAGGTAAAAGGAATCAACCGATTTAACAGCAATCAGAACGCCACATTTGCTGCATCTCGACTTTTTAGCGAACAGCAATACCCGGCTTTATTGCTGTCCGAAGTAATCTACGATCCTGCTCTGCGCACTTCCTCAAAGTGTGCACATACAAATTCTCGCATACTTCCTGCAAGTATTTGACAGAAACCTTGGGAATCACGACTAGATTGACTACATTTGTAACTCAATCAAGTAATAATCTGGCATCCCATGATATTAAGAGTGACCGTTGAGAATTTGTTCTCGTTCAAAGAAGAAGTTCAAATCAGTTTCGTTGCAGGCAAAAGCGACAAGCATCCGGAACAGGTTTGTCGCGCAAAAAAGCGTGATGACATTTCTGTACTCAAAGCAGGTATCATATATGGTGCCAATGCCTCCGGTAAGAGCAACATCATCAAGGCAGTTTCCCTTCTTCAGAAGATCGCTTTGGGAGGTGTCCCCAAGAACGAATTGGAGCCTTTTAAGCTCGCGGAATTAGGAAATAAGCCTTCTAAGGTTGAAATGGAAATCAAGGTTGGCGGGAAATACTACGCCTACGGGGTCGAATTCTCTGTGAAAGGTCTGGTTGAAGAATGGTTGTTCGAGATCAACAGTCGTTCAGACACGGAGATCTATACACGTAAGGTGGTGGCCGATGGCAACTGTTTCACCTTTGGTACCAACACGGCCAACGACGAGGAAAAGCAGCTTGTGGGATTCATCAGCAAGAGTACTCCAAAGAGCGACAGCTTTCTTTCTGAATATATCAAGCGGAACGGTAAAGGCATCGGTGCAATCAGTGAGGTCTATCGCTGGATGAAAGAGGATCTAAAAATCATCTTCCCTAAGACGAAGTTCGAAGGGTTGTCAATCCGTGTGGAAAAAGATAAGCAGTTTGCTGATGCCACAAAATCACTGCTTGATTATTTCAACACCGGCATTGTTGACATACGACGCATTAAGGTGAGCAAGGAAAATATAGAATTACCCAAGGAACTGGTAACGGACCTACTCTCCGAAGCAGAACCCGGCAAAGGCATTGTTGTAGCTTCTCCATCCGGCTCTGCAATCTACTTCTTCGAGTCGGATGAAAATGGCGCAACGACCATCTATAAGCAAAACACAATCCACAAAGGGGAAGGTGACACAGAGGTTGCATTTGAGATGAATGAGGAGTCTGATGGCTCTATAAGAATCATGGATTTCATCCCTATGCTCATTGATTTGCGGCTGAATGATACCGTCTATCTGATCGATGAAATTGACAGAAGCATGCACCCCATGCTTTCTCAGAAGATTCTTGAGTATTACTTCAGACACCTCAAAGCAGACAAAGACACTCAACTGATCTTCTCCACCCACGAATCCAATCTACTCAACTTGGATCTGATTCGTGCCGACGAGGTGTGGTTTGTAGAGAAAGACACAGATGGAGCGTCTCATTTCAACTCTCTTGCAGAATACAAGCCGAGAGAAAACATTCGCAAAGGGTATCTTCAAGGTCGGTATGGTGCAATACCCTTTTTTGCGCCGATACATTCAAAATCGAAGTGCAACAAATCATTCGCTGCTCATCGGTCTAATCCATGATAAGCAATAAACCCATTTCGGTATCCAACATTTAACGATCCCGTTGTTTAAAGCGGAACAGCGCCGTGGCATTTCGATACATCCTCTCATCGCACGCCCACCTCCCACAACGCACCACTCCCCCTCGCGTCCAAAGGCACGAGGGGGAGTGGTGCGTTTCACTTCCTGCCGTGCGCCGGCGCTTCGGGAGACCAGTCCTCAGCTGCATCCCATCCTTGCAGGAACTGCGCCCGATTTGGGATGCGAAAGCAACCAAGCTCTCTTCACTTCAGGAGTACGTCCTTGCCCTGTTTCATGATCATCCGATCGTTGCGTCTCATTAGTATAGAACTAAATAGTTCGCCCAATCATACAATCAAAGAAATAAAGTCGTACCTTTGCATCATCATTCAAAGACCACCCTATTATGTACGCAGTCGTATTTGATTTAGACACCAATTGCTTAGGAGAATGCTACGATGGAAATACCTACCACGGAGCCTACAAACTCGTTCGGGATTTTCTAACCGAGAACGGCTTCTCGCATACGCAAGGTTCGGTATACTTCGGAGACGAGGGCATGGATGCCGTTAAATGCGTCATCACGATTCAAAAACTGGCAAAGAAATACCCTTGGTTCTCTACGTGCGCGAAGGACGTTCGCATGCTTCGTATTGAAGACAACAACGATCTCTTACCGGCCATCCGATAACCGCGTCAGCAAACACATCGATCGCGCGCTTCGTCTTAACCAATACAAGGTTTCTGCCACCGGCACGCGTCGCCTCCTCGTCACGCTCAATAACGTGAAATAACCCCCGCCGAGGGGATCGCCCCTCGCCCTCCCCAACTCAAAAACCACTCCCCTCGCGCCCAACGGCACGAGGGGAGTGGTGCGTTAATTTCTATCCCTTAGGCAGGTTGTCACCCTCGCTTCACCGGACGACAACTTTTATACTAAACGAAAAAGAAAAAGCGGTATCTTAGACTTTTGCGTCCAAGATACCGCTATGCGTAAAAAGAGAAAATGACGACATTACCTCCCGTCTTTTCTCCACCTTCTTTTAATGTAGTCTCTCCTTTTCAAATAGTTCCCCCCTATTCCGGGGTACTTCCGAAAGGCTTCGCTTTCAATCCGCTTTCTTCGTTTCCTAAGGGCACTCTTTATCGCTTTTTCATGTCGTTCTTTCTCTGCGATCTCAGGATATTCTTTTCTGAAGTCCTCGCATGCCTTCCCATACACGTATAAAATACGTGCGATGAGCAAGAGACCGATTCCACATGCCAAATAAAAGACATTATCGCTGATCATAATAACTTAATGCTGAAAGGTTCATCATGTTTTCTGCTCCGCTAAAATACGCGTTTGTACACGAAGTTCCAAATCAGCATTCCCAAATCGTATCTTCAGTTCTGTTGCTTTAACAAAAACTCCCCCTCCCGCCCAAAGGCACGAGGGGGAATCAGTATATACGACAGCGCACGCGCTCAGAATTCGAGTTGCTCCGCCGTTTTGCGCAGCCGTTCGGCCAAGTCCAAGAACGCGCCGCGCAGTTGTTCGGCTTCCGATCGGGTGAAGCCGTCCGGTCGGCCGTTGCCGTCATGCCCATTGAGTTTGTGATAGAACCAAGACGCACTGCGATCGAAATAGGCTTCGGCTATTTCGCCCCAGCAAATAAAATCTTCCACGTCGTCAAAACGGCGACGCATATCCGTGATGCGGTCTGATTGAGAAACAACTGTCATCCTATCTATTCTGTTTTAAGTTAGTGAACCACCGATTTCCATCGGCCACAAAGCGATGCATCGGTGGCCGTCTGCTCCATTCGGCATCGGGAGCGGCCACAAGTTCCCGGGATATTTTCGTCCTCCCTCACACGAAGAAGAGCGCCACCCCCGCCACGCTGATGAGTGCGCCGAGCACTTCGCGGCGCGTCACACGCTGGCCGAAGAGCACATGCGCCGGCCAGAGGATGAGCACGGGCGAGAGCGACATGATCGTCATCGCCACCCCCGTCGAGGTGTATTGTGTGGCCATGAGCGAGAGCGACACCCCCTACGAAGGGCTGAATACCACCGTGGCCGCCATGAGCAGCCAACCGCGGCCATCGGTGCAGGCACGGCGCAGCGCCCCGCCCTTGCCCGCCAAGAAGAGGATGAGCAGAAAGCCCGGCAGCCCCGCCACAGCACGCATCTGCGTGGCCGCAAACGGCAGGAGCCAGCGCAGGTGCTCGGCCGCAGCGGTGCCGTCGAGGCCGCCCCATGCGCCCAGTCCGCCGCATAGTGGTGGAGCCCCACGGCCGAGAGCGTCAGCCCCAAGCCCTGCCCCACTCCCGCACCGATGCCCAGCAGCACGCCGCGCGTCGGGAGATTGAGGCGCACTTTGCGCCCGGCGCCGCCCTTCACCCTCCTCGTCGGGCACACCGCGGCCGAGAATCGACACCGCGATGCCCGTCGTCGTCACCGCCATCCCCGCCAAGGCCTGCGCCGAGAGCCGCTCGCCCAGCAAGAGCCACCCCGCCACGGCCGAAACCGCCCGGCGCGAGGGTCATGAAGAGTTGACCGAAGCGCGAACCGATGAGCAAATAGGCGTTGAACAGGCAATAGTCGCCGAACACATAGCCCACCGCGCCCGATGCCAGCAGCCAGCCCCAGGTGGTGGCATCGGCCCGCGGCGGAAGGGGCGAACCCGTGCAGACCCACAGCAGCGCGCCGATGAAGAGCAACGAGAGCACCATGCGCAGCACGTTCACCACGTGCGCGCCGAGACGACGGCTCACCGTTTCGCTCAGCAGCGCGCACACCGTCCAGGAGACGGCCACCGCCAGCGCGATCGTCTGACCGAGATAACCGCCGTGGGCGGCAGGGAGCGAAGCAAGGAGAGAGGAAAAAGGCATTCATAGTCGGGGAATATCAGCCTCACGGCCGTTTTAAGGTGACAGGCGAGGGGAGGGTCTCGTCGCATTGGGGCGGCGGTCAGAGCGGTGGAGCCGAAAGTCGGCGCCGCTCGGGGCGTGTCCCGTTTGCGGGGCAAAGTTACGAAATCCTCCGCGATTCCGCCGCCGCTCGCCCGCTTTTTTTTGCATCGGTCCACGGTAGTCCGCCGTGCTCCGCGGCCTTTGTTCCCGCCGCGCCTCGTGAGGTCGAAAAGTTGCGCGTTTTCCGTCTCCGTCCCCCAGTTTTTCGTCGTTCGCCCGCGCTTTTTTTCGTTCGGCGGCCGGGTCACCCTTCTCCGCGGGGTGAAGTGCGCCGTCCCTCGCATGCGCGTATCGCGCCCCCGTCAGCCACTTTTCGTTTTTTCCCTTCACCGCTTCACCCACCCCGCACAACGCGCTGACTATCTGCACATTGCGGGTGAAGGCTTTGCGTTTTCGCCTTCACCTCGATCGTCACTTCCGCACGGCGGCCGTTGCCGTGGGCGTCAGGCGCAACGGACGAGAAGCGAAATTGGGTAAATTCCGCTAATGCACCGGGTAAAGCCGCGGGTGAAGGAAAGGTGAAGGCGCGCGCCCCAAAGTCTTCACCCCTAACGCGGTGGTGCACAACGAATTGCGGCAGGTGGGTGAAGCGGTGAAGGAAAAAAATCGAAAACCGACGGACACGCGTACGCGCGAGGGCTGCGCTTTCCGTCACCGGACGCGCCGCCCGTTTTTCCAGTTTTGTTCACATTTTGCGCTTGCCGCGCCGTGTGCCAAAAAAAGCCGTGCCGCTTTGCCGCGCGATTCGCGAAAAAAATTGTATCTTCGCCGTACGCCGCCCGCGTGCTGTTCCCCTGCCGTGCGGGCGTTGCCGGTTCTTCTTTTTCACCCTCCCATCTTGCCCCCGCCATGCCCTCCGCTTCCTCCGCCCCCCACCCTCCCCTTTCTCGAACGCCTCCTCGACGGAGAAAAAGTGGAGTGGAAAACGCTCGGGGAGGTGTGTGATGCACTGATGTTAAAGTGAAAATAAATTAGCTAGCATCTTCTATGGGGAGTGCTTCACAGAAGAGAATTACTAAGAAGAGACTTACACATTCATACAGACACTACTAGAGTTCGAATCTGATTGATGCTACGCAATTTTCCATATCGCACACAAAATGCTCTATAAATTTGGCAGGGCAAAATATATGTGTACATTTGCAGTATCTTTCAACTTAGAATCTTGATTTTTCACTCGGGATAGGAACATCGTTCTATGAAAATATGATTTCAAGAAATATCAGTGCTGGCTTATAGACTTGCTCATACAGCTACCCCCGACTTGCGCCTCTGCAAATCAACTATATAAAAAAATACCCCTAATTTGCCAGGATAGGGTAAGACTATATTATACGCTATTAGGTTGGCAAAGAGTATTAACGGTAATTTCTGTAATCATGAAAAAGATGAAGAGATTCAATCTGGGTAATGCGAGAGTACTTTCTCCCAACGACATAACTGCCTTGTTGGGTGGGGAGTTTCTCTCTTACACTTGCAGTAGAGAAGGTCAGAGTTGCGCCATCCAAGTAGACGGAGGAGTCAACACTGAAACTTGTAAGTGGTACTATGCGAGTGAAACCCAGATGAACTTAACGTGCATTCTTAACTAAGAAGATTTTTAAGAGTTAATTCTTTTGCGCGAACGACACTTGAATATCCTCACCTAACTTTATTATTCTTCTTTATGCATTCAGCTAGGTTATTTCTTATAATTGCTGCGATTTTTCTTGCGACGGTTTCTTACGCTCAGGAGTCCAAGGTTACGCTGCAGGGCGGTATTCAAGACGGTTTCTTGAAGCGCGGCCTGTTTGATTGTCGTGTTGCTCTTCTTAACTCGGACAGTGTGGAGGTGAAAAGCGATATCAAGGTCTATGAGATAGGTGAAGACAGCATGCACATCTCCACCATCTATCATATCAATGCTCCCCACGTGTCAGGCAACTACCTGATTCACGTCCAAAAGCAGGGATACGCAGATGGATGGGCACAGGTCGTCATTCCGAAAGACAACCAGAAGGCGACGATAGCTGTGCCTATGATTTCATTGCGCAAATTGATGCACGAAAAGCAATTAGGCGAGGCGGTGGTGCAGGCCACACGCATCAAGGTGAAGATGCGCAACGACACCTTGGTTTACGATGCGGCAGCATTCAACCTTCCTTCGGGTTCAAAGCTCTCTCACTTGATAGAGCAACTTCCAGGAGCCACGATGAATGCAGCTGGCGAAATCTTCATCAATGGGCGAAAGATTGATGAACTTACCCTCAACTCGCGTTCCTTCTTTCGTGGGAACGAAGCCGTGTTGCTGGAAAACTTGCCCTACTACACTGTGAAAGAGTTGAAAGTCTTCGAGCGCCAACGCTTAGAGATGGTGATGCGTGGGCAGAAAGACGACAGTCCCGAGTATGTGATGGACGTGAACCTGAAGAATGAATATTCCTTGGGAGCGATGGTCAATGCAGAAGCGGCGGGCGGTACGCACGAAAGGTATCTTACTCGTATCTTCGGGTTGCTCTTGACGCCTACCTCGACCGTGGGAGCTTTTGCCAACTTCAATAATACCAACGACATCAGTCGTGCAATAGCGAGAGGATGGAACCAAGGGGAAGGATTTATAATGGGCAATCAAAACAAGCCCTCCACGCGCAAAGCCGCAGGACTGACTTTCGACTACCAATCGACGAAAAAGGCAATGATGGGCTATCCTGCCTTGATGGAGTCTGCACAATTGGCATTCGATCACTATCAGAACTTGGATGCCTCGGGACGCTACAAAGAGAACTTCCTGCCTTCGGGGAGTACTTTCGAGCGTATGCAGCGTAACCCTGCAAACGACCATCAAAAGCCGCGCAGCTCATCAATAAGTTCAATTACTTGCCTTGGTCTCTTAGCCACTATTTGAGCGTAGGATACAAGGAAGACAAGGAGGCGTGGGACAAAGCTACGCAGCAGTGGAATGCACAGCAAACAATGGCGAGCCAACAAATCGATGCTTTGGGCAAAATAAAGCATTATAGTATGCTGTCTATGCTGGGGTTTTCTATACCCCATCTTCGCCGACTGAGTGTCGGTTTCAACAGCTTGTGGGAGCGTTCTGATCGAGATTATTTCCACCGCCAAACTACGGCTTTGGCTCATCAGTCCAATGATTATCGCCACGAGTACACCGATGCGCACACTACGACATATCGCGTGGAGCCTTCACTGTCCTTCTACCAGAACTTGTCTTCGCTATGGTCTCTTCACTTCAAAGAGCAATACAAACTGAGCGGCAAGCGTAGTGATGACCAATACTTCCTGTTGAGCGATTTGAAAGGCTGGGGCTTGGAAGATAGCGTGCAGGTCAACCTCTTGCCCTCCAATCGCGAGAGGCTTTGGCAGGCTTACGACAAGACGAATAGTACAGCGTCGCACAGCCAACGTCACGAAAACGAATTTTCAGTTACCTTGAAACGGAGCAAGAGTGAGCACTTCCCCATCGACCTCACCTTGACTTTGCCACTTTACTTCCAGCGCGAACGCTTGGACTATCATCGTGGGGCGATGGACACGCTTGCCCATTACACGATGGTTGCACTTCATCCCTCTTTTTATCTCAGGCACAAACTGTGGTCGCTTCGTCTCGGATTTACTTCATCCACTCCTGGATTGATGAATATGATTCCCTATCGCGATGCCCGCAACAGCTTGGAGATTATCGAGGGTAATCCTCTCTTGAAAACCAATCAGCGTTGGAATGCCAGTCTTTCGTATCAGCCCAAATGGCAAAGCCGTAGAGTCGGTATGACTTCTGGGCGGGCGGAAACCTCGTTCGTTTATCACCTCCGCTCCGTGGCGCAAGGATTTACCTACCAGGCACAGACTGGAGCAACGACCTATCGACCAGAAAACGTACGTGGTAATTGGGCGTGGCAGTCGTCCTATCACACCACCATCTCTCTGCATCAAAATCAGCAGTGGTGGGTGGATAGCCATACCGCGGCCGACGTTTGGCACTCGGTGGATTATGCCGCCCTTGATGGAATGGCGGATGCTGCGCTCAACAAGGTCGAAACCGTCAATCTCAACGAGTCGCTCAAATTGAGCTATAAAAGTCGACACACTAAGGTCGATCTGTTGGGAGGACTGCTTTGGCGCCGCACTTGGGGGCATCGCCCCACGCAAACCTCTCTCTCGGCCTTCGATTTTCGCTATGGTTTCAACTTTCAGCAAACCATCCCACAGTGGAAAACGACGCTGAATGTCGAAACGACGGTGTTGAGTCGCCGTGGATATGGGAGCAGCGCGTTCAACAAGAGCGAGTGTGTGGTCAATGCCTCTCTCACCCAATCGCTGTGGCGCGATAAGTGGGAACTGACTTTAGAGGGACGCGACCTTTTCCACCAGCTTTCCAATACCACCTACGAGGTCAATGCACAGGGGCGCACCGAAACGTGGTATCGTGTCATCCCCAATTACCTCATGCTCCACCTCGTCTATAAGTTCAGCCTAAATCCAAAACGATAGGTTCGTTGCTTACTGATTTAAAACAAGTGGCATGTTTTCAGATACTAATTCAAATATACAATTTGTTCTGCGGCTTTCTTCTTTTTAGCATCACTCCAAATGTCGGATGAACCCCAAAAGAAGCGATTAGCCAAAGGGGCAAAAAGTAATAGATGTTTCTGCCAAAGACCTTGCAAAAATAATCATCCCCCTCTGTCCGAGCAGCGTCGCATTGTCGACATCCTCGACCGTTTCGACACGCTGACGAACTCGATTTCGGAAGGTCTGCCGCGAGAGATCGCCCTGCGTCGAAAGCAATATGAATACTATCGCGACGCGCTGCTCCGCTTCCCCCAACCGGCACCCACGGCCTGAGGGGCGGCCGCCACGACTGTGTGCACAGGGCGCGCAGAACGGGGAAAGCGTGTGAGTTTTTATCGCACGTGATCTTTAATTCAAAAAGAAAGCCGTAACTTTGCACTCATGAAACCGCTGCACTTCGCTCCGCTTCAAGGTTACACCGACGACGTCTATCGGCGATTGCACCACCGACTGGTGGGCGGCATCGCGGCCTACTACACGCCTTTCGTGCGGTGGGAGCACGGCGGTGTGCGCTCCAAAGACCTCCGCGACATCGCCCCCGAACACAACGAGGGGTGCCGGTGGTGCCGCAGGTCATCGCGGCCGATGCCGACGAACTGGCGCGCTTGGTCGACGTCATCGCCCCTGGGCTACCGGCGCATCGACCTCAACATGGGTTGCCCCTTCCCCTTGCAGGCACGCCACGGACGCGGCAGCGGACTCTTGCCGTTGCCGGAGCGCGCGGCCGCCCTCTTCGAGCGCATGCGCACCTATCCTGAATTGGCCTTCTCGGTGAAACTCCGTTTGGGCTGGGACGATGCCACGCAGCTCGACCGCCTCGCGCCCCTCGTGGCCGCCGCCCCCTTGGTGAGCGTGACGCTCCACCCGCGTTTGGGCGTGGTGGGCTACAAAGGCACAGCCGACCGCGCCGCCTTTGCGCGCTTCGCCGCCGTGTGCCCGCATCCGCTCCTCTACAACGGCGACCTGCTCACCCCCACCGACGTGGAAGCCTTCGTGGCCGCGCAGCCCACGGTGGCCGGGTGATGATCGGACGCGGCCTGCTGGCGCGCCCTTCGCTGAGCGCCGAACTGCGTGACGGTCGCGAGTGGTCGGCCGCCGAACAAATCGCCCTGCTCCACCGCCTGCACGACGGACTGCACGAGGCCTATGCGCGCATCGTGCCGGGCGACGAGGCGCTGCACCGCAAGCTCCGCCCCTTTTGGGACTATGCGGAGGAGACCATCGGGCGCAAGGCGTTCAAGAAAGTGCAAAAGGCGGGCAACCTGCGCAACTATCTGCGCGCGGTGGACGAAATCGGGTGAGGCCGCGCTCCGCCCGCCCCGACAGCGGGCGATACCGCCGAAATCCGGCACGGCGCGCGCATCGAACCGACGCGCCCCAACCGAACACCCCCAACAGCAACAACAACTCTTCTACACTTCGGACATGAATCCCAACATTACCTCTACCATCCGTTACATCGGAACCGACGATCGCGATCTCGATCTCTTCGAAAGCCAATATGCCGTGCCTGAGGGCATGTGCTACAACAGTTATGTGATTCTCGACGAGAAGGTGTGCATCATGGACACCGTCGACGCACGCTGTGCAGAAGAGTGGAAAGAGAACTTGCGCACCGCCTTGGGCGGTCGCACGCCCGACTACCTGGTGGTGCAACACATGGAACCCGACCACACGGGTGCCATCGTCGACACGCTGCGCGAATACCCCTCGCTGCAGGTGGTGGCGAGCGCCAAGGCGCTGGACTTCATGGTGCAATTCAACGAAGGGCTCGACCTGAGCGGCCGCACCATCGCGGTGAAAGACGGCAGCACGCTCTCGCTGGGCGGTCGCACGCTGCACTTCATCACGGCGCCGTTGGTGCACTGGCCTGAAGTGATCATGACGTTCGACGACGGCGACGGCGCGATGTTCACGGCCGATGCGTTCGGCAAATTCGGCACCTACGATTCGCACCCCGACGACTGGGCGACGGAAGCGCGCCGCTACTATGTGAACATCTGCGGCAAATACGGTCCGCAGGTGGGCAAGGCGCTGGACAAGGTGGAGAAATTCGACGTGCGCCTCATCTGTTCGCTCCACGGCCGTGTGCTGGAGGGCGAGAAACTGACCGAGGCTTTGCGCCTGTACCGCATCTGGTCGCGCTACGAGGTGGAAACGCCGGGCGTGGTGGTGGCCTTTGCCAGCATTCACGGCGGCACGAAGAAGGCGGCGCGCCGCATGGCGGAAATTCTCCGCGAGAAGGGGCACCCGAGGTGGTGCTCCACGACTGGCGCGCGGCAGCATCGACCACGCGGTGGCCGACGCCTTCCGCTTCGGCACGCTCATCGTGGCGGCTTCGAGCTATGACGCCGATGTGTTCCCGCCGATGCACTTCTTCCTCCACAAACTCGGGCTGAAGGGCTATCGCAATCGCCGCGTGGGCCTGATCGAAAACGCCACGTGGGCGGCGACGGCGGCGCGCAGCATGAAGGCGCAGCTCGAAAAGCTGAAGGGCATCGAACTGCTCGAACCGACGGTGACGGTGAAGAGTGCGCTGCACACCACCGACGTGCGGCGCTCGAAGCCCTGGCCGACGCGGCCCTGGCCTAAGCGGCTCCTCGTTCGCGTCCCCCAATACAGACAGTCCGCTGATGGGTAAGTCTTTCCACCCGGTGCGCGACGTGCCGACAAACTCTATGACACAAAACAAGGCAGGCGCTCATTCTCGAGGAGAATGAGCGCCTGCTGTACTGTTCGGCGGCGAAAGGCGAACGCGGCATTTCACGCTTTGCGCTTCAAGGCTTGGAGTTGGACTTTGACGGCCCTCATCGGGGCGGAGCGACTCGCGAATTTTTCTGCAAGGCTTTGTTGTGCGTCCACAGCGGCAGGCGGTGCTGCTCGAAAATGGGCAGGGTGTGCTCGGGGAAACGGATGTAGCACTCGGCCACCGCCCAAGCCACGGCCATGCGCACATAATAGCCTTCGTGGCAGACGGCGCAAAGGCGGTCGAGCACGGCGGAGATGTGATCGGACTCGATGAAATAGAGCATGAGGAGCACGACGCCGAAACGCACCGTGTATTCGTGGTCGCTGTCGAGCCACGGGAGGGCGAACTGCCAAATGCGCGCGCGGTGGTCGGACAGCATGCGGCGGTGATCGGCGAGTTGGAAGGCGTCGCATACCGACCAGGAGTTGATGCGCGGCACCCAGCGGGCAACGTGTGCGAGATAGTCGTCGACGGACGTGGGCTTGATGTAGCCGAGCACAAGGGCTTGGAGCGTTCGGGCCTCCATGTAGGGGATTTGCTCCGTTTCGGGGTCGATTTCCACGGCTTGGAGGTAGGCGGCAGCGTCTTGTCGGGCGATGCGGCGCGCCAAGGCGCGGAGGTCGGGAATGCGAATGCCCAACACGCCTTCCACGCCGGGATGCAGGCGGCGCGTGAACGCTGCGTTTCCGCCTTCGGCCAAGTGCAGAAGGTGCTGATCGAGGGGGAGGTTTTCGAAGGTGTACATGGGGCGATGCGATAATGATGGAGTGCAAAAAAGGGGATTCGGGACAAAGGTAGGTATTTTTCGGCGAAGTGCATTTTTTCTTGGCGCAGCAAAGTCCGCGAAAGGGGCAAAATGACAGATGTACATTTGCGTCGATGTAAAATGTCGATTTTCATTTTGCGAAGATAACCCACTAATAATCAAGATCATTTTTGCCGTTCGATGTAAAATGTGTATTTTCGCCAATGTAAAATGTTGATTTGCATCAGACTCCCCACCGAGCCGGCAACAATTTAAACTAATCCTACTGACAATTGGAACTCTTTGTCCCTAATTTCAACAGCGCATTAACCAGTGCCATTGTAGAACTCGATTACCTGCGGCGTATTCATTTAGCTCCGACCACGCATCCCGTCGTGTTTAGCCAGTTAAAGCGGTTGTTCCATACCCTCGAAAGCGTGGGTTCCGCGCGTATCGAAGGCAACAACACCACACTCACAGAATATTTAGAATTGCAGCACGAAGAGGAACAGGGCGATGCACAAAACGAAAATGTGCTTGAGATACAAAACATCGAGAACGCCCTTGCCTATATCGACGAGTGTGGCACCGATCGGCCGATCGATGCACTCTTCATTCGCGAACTGCACCAACTTGTCGTCAAAAGACCTGCAAACAGGAAGAGGCGGAGAAGGCGATATGAACGCCGGATGCTACCGCCGACACAATGTGTTGATCAAAGGTTCGGCGCATACGCCACCAGATTTTATGGTTGTGCCGGAGCTCATGGAGGAACTGCTACAATTTATCAACCACAAAGATCCTCCACAATTCGATCTGGTGAAAATAGCCCAGGCGCACCACCGTTTTGTATGGATTCATCCTTTCGGCAACGGCAACGGGCGCACCGTTCGTTTGTTTACCTACGCCTTGTTGATCCGGGCGGGCTTTAAGGTGGACATCGCCGGGCGGATCGTCAACCCCACTGCCATATTCTACTCCGACCGAGAAAACTATTACACTCATCTCGCGCAAGCCGATCTCTACACTTATCAAGGCACTGAACAATGGTGCAACTATGTGCTGTTGGGACTGTTGGAAGAGATCAGAAAAGTGGACCAGCTGTGTGATCACGACTATCTTCTCAATGCCATTTTGCTGCCTGCGATTCAAGATGCTCGGCAGTGCGGACGCATCAGCCAAGAGGTGCAAAACATACTATTCCTCGCAGCCACCAAAAAGACCAGTATGAGTGGCGATATTGAAGCGTTGTATCCGACACAGAGCAAAACTTCACTTTCGCGAAAGATTAAACAATTGGTGAACGACCTGCTGTTGATGCCCGAAAAACCACAAGGGCGCAAATATGTGCTCTGTTTTTCCAATTCGCTCATTATGCCCTCTGTCGTCAAATATCTGGCAAAGGAGAATTTCCTTCCCCACAATTTGTAAGCGATAGGCTTGGGACAAGCCTGTAAATCTTTCGCGGAATTGTGTAAGACGTTTCGTGCGGCGAGCGGCTACCTTTGCAGCAGAAACCAAAACAACGTAATTCACATGTACGAAATACTCCGCTTAGTCAATGAAATGTCGCCCTACCTGCTGTTAGGGTTCTTCGTTGCGGGATTGCTGCACGTCTTTGTCCCGGGTTCGCTGTACAGTCGCTACCTTTCGGGGGCCGACCTTCGTTCGGTGCTGCTGGCCGCGCTCTTCGGCATCCCGCTTCCCTCTGTTCGTGCGGCGTGATCCCCACGGCGATGTCGCTGCGCAAAGAAGGGGCTTCGAAGGGAGCCACCACTTCGTTCCTCATCGCGACCCCGCAAACGGGAGTCGACTCAATTTTTGCCACTTACTCCATTCTGGGTCTGCCGTTTGCCATTCTGCGCCCCATCGCCGCTCTGGTGACTTCGGTGTTCGGCGGTTTTGCTCGTCAACGCAGCAGACAAAAGACCGCGAGAAGGCGCCCCCAAACGGCCGATACCGACTGCGCCGACGGGGAAGTCTGCGCCCGACAAGAACCGGCCTACACCGGTTTCTTCGATCAAATGAAAGGCGCTTTTGCGCTACGGCTTCGTCGACATGGTGCAAGACATCGGGAAGTGGCTCGTGATCGGTCTGGTCGTGGCGGGTTTTGATCACCCTGTTTGTGCCCGACGACTTCTTCGTTCGCTTCGCCGACCGTCCGCTCTTGGCCTATGTCGTTGTGCTGCTCATCGCCATTCCGATGTATGTGTGCGCCACGGGTAGTATTCCGGTGGCGGCAGCGCTGATGCTCAAAGGGCTTTCGCCCGGCGCGGCCCTCGTCTTCCTCATGGCCGGCCCGGCATCGAACATGGCCTCGATCTTGGTGATTCGCCGTGTGATGGGGCAGCGCACCCTGTGGATTTATCTCCTGTCGCTCACGGTCGGTGCCATCGTCTTCGGCCTGGGTGTCGACTTCCTGCTGCCACGCGAACTCTTCACCTCGCTGCTCTCCCCCACCGACGCTTGCTGCCACATGGGTACGCCCTGGTGGCAATGGGCTTCGACGGTGGTGATGGGTGCACTGCTACTCTACGCCCTAGTGATCGCCCCGCTGTTGCACCGCCGCACACCGGAAACGGCCGAAACCGCTGCGGCCGAGAACGGAACGGCCCCCCGTCGCTTCGTCGTGGAAGGCATGACCTGCCACCACTGCTGTACCCACGTGGAAAAAAAGCCTTGCAGAACGTGCCAGGTGTGGCGCACGCCGAGGTGAGCTTGGAACGCGGCGAGGCGCTGGTGGAAGGCGACGCCACAGACGATGCACTGATGCAAGCAGTGGCCGACATCGGCTACACGCTGCGACGCCCCTAAGATGAACACAATGAACACAACCGCTGCACCGCAAACGGTGCTCTATATTAAAAAACATGGTGTGCGACCGCTGTCGCATGGCCGTGGAACAAATATTCCGTCGGAACGATTTGGCGTTTGACCACATCGAACTCGGAAAGGTGTATCTACACGAAACGCCGACCGCCGACCGGCTCTCCCACCTGCGCCACGATTTGGAGCAGGTGGGTTTTGAGCTGATCGACGACCAGCGTTCGGTGCTGGTCGAACAGATTCGAACGGCGGTGCTCGACTGTGGGCGACCGCGCCCTGATGGAGAAATGGAAACTCTCGGCCTACCTATCCGACCGCTTGGCGAAAAGCTATACGCTCCTGAGTTCGGCCTTCTCGGCGGCGCGCGGCATGACGATCGAACGCTTCTTCATTCTGCAAAAGGTGGAACGCGCCAAAGAATTGCTGATTTACGACGAGACTGACGATGTCGGAAATCGCATTTCGCCTCAACTATTCGAGTCCCGCCCACCTGAGCGGACAATTCAAACAGGTGACGGGACTTTCGCCTTCGGAATTCAAACGACTGGGCGGGACACGACACTCGCTCGACCAACTCTGATCTCTCTTTCTCCACTCAATACTCCCTTGCGATGGATCCCCAAACTCTCTATCTCGAACGCTACGAAAGTCAACTCACCGAGCAGTTGCTACGCCTCTGCACCGAAACCCGGCGCGCTGAACGGGCAATTGCTCGAAACGCCCGACCTGGAAACGGTGTGGGAGGCGGTGGCGCAACCCCTACGTGGCCGATGCGGTGCCGGAAATTCCTCAATATCCGACGGTGGCCATCGGGTGGATGGGCTTTGTGGGCATGGCACTCGCTCACCTCTGGGAAACGGGCTGGGCTCCGTGCGCGCAACACCCGGAACGCATCTATCCGGCACTGCGCAATGCCCGAGGATTCGACGCACTCGACGACCATATTCTCGACGACGTGCTCGGACTCGGCGAACAGGCGGACGAACGCCGCAAATATGTCTCGCTGGTGCAGCGCTGTGCCGAAGCGGCACTCGACGCCATTCGCCACGAAAAGATCGAACCGCAAAGTCCGTTGGCTTTCCACGCTTACGTGCGGAGTCTGCATGTGCTCTATCGCATCGGTGCGGCACTCGAATTGCGCAGGATGGGCTACCACTTCGAAAAAGTGAACTGAGGGCGGGCGGAAGGCGCGCTGATTTGTCGACAAAAAGCACTATCTTTGCAACACGACATGGAGTCATTGACCTTGTGCAACCTCAGCATCGGCTACGGTCGCCACGTGGTGGGCGCGCAGCTTTCGGCTCGCGTTGCCGCCGGCGGCGTGACGCTGCTGCTGGGGCGCAACGGTTGCGGCAAGAGCACGTTGCTGCACTGTCTCGGCGGCCTGCTCCCTCCGCTGGCCCGGCGAAGTGTGAGTGGGACGGGGCGCACTGCACGAATGTACGCCCCAAGAACGCGCCCGCCGCGTGGCTTTCCCTACTGACCACACGGCCCGCCGCAGTAAGCCTGACGGTACAAGATGTGCTCGAAACGGCCCGCTTGCCTCACCGCGGTGCGACTACGCCGTCTGCCGACCGACTTGTAACGCTGCGCGCGGCGCAACGTTGCGGCGTGGCAGACTGGTTGTCGCGTCCGCTCCATACGCTGAGCGACGGACAGGTGCAGTGGGTGATGCTGGCGCGGACTTTGGCGCAAGACACCCCGCTGCTTTTGCTCGACGAACCCACCGCGCACTTGGATTTGCCCGGGAAGCGCGCGCTCTTTGCCCTGCTGCTGAACTTGGCACGGGAGGAAGGGCGCACGATCATCGCTTCGACGCACGATTTGCTTCCCATTTGTCGTGAAGTCTCCGCCTGGTGGCTCCTCCACGAGGGGCGTTTGCTGTGCGGCAGTCCGACCGACACGCGTCTGCGCCAAACCGTCGGCGAGGCGTTGGAAACCGAGGTCTGACCTCTCCCTACTCCTTATATATTATAGCCTCTTTTTTCCCTCTCCGAAAAGCATGATTGTTTGCATCGCCGAGAAACCCTCCGTAGCCGAAGATATTGCCAAAATCATCGGTGCCACGCAACGCCATCGGGTGGGGCGCAATGCCGGTTATTTCGAAGGCAACGGCTATCAAGTGACTTGGACGTTCGGCCATCTCTGCGAACTCAAGGATCCGGAGCAGTACACGCCTTATTGGAAAACGTGGTCGCTGTCTGCGCTCCCGATGATCCCGGAGCGTTTCGGCATTCGCCTGAAAGAGGGCGTGGAAGAACAGTTCGGCGTGATCCGCGAGCTGTTCGGCAAGGCCGAACGCATCATCAATTGCGGGGATGCCGGGCAGGAAGGTGAGCTCATTCAGCGCTGGGTGATGCAGAAGGCTTCGGCGCAATGTCCGTGGAACGACTGTGGATTTCGTCGATGACGGAAGAAGCCATCAGAGAGGGTTTTCGCGCAATTGCGTCCGCAGGAGGAATACCGCGGACTGTATGAGGCGGGGCTGTGTCGCGCAATCGGCGACTGGCTGCTCGGCATGAATGCCACCCGGCTTTATACCCTCAAATTCGGCGATCGCAGTCGGCGAGGCGCACAACCCCTGAGCATCGGGCGGGTGCAGACGCCGACTTTTGGCGCTCATCGTGCACCGCCAGCAAGAGATCGAGCGCTTCGTGCCCGAACCCTATTGGGTGCTCTCCACGGTGTATCGCGACACGACCTTCACCGCGCGGCTCGACACCGGCGAGGAAGAGGAAGAGGGGAAGACTGCCGAACGAGAACGCACCGAAAAAACAAAGGTGCGGCGAAACGCGGTTTCACCGACCGCGCCGAAGCTGAGGCGGCATTGCGCGCGATCGAGAACACGCCCTTCACCGTCACGGCCGTCACGAAGAAAAAGGAAGCGAAGCCCCGCCGCGCTTGTTCGATCTCACGGCGCTGCAAGTGGAATGCAACCGCAAATTCGGTTACGGCGCCGATCTCACACTCGAAATCGTACAACAACTTTACGAAGCCAAGTACACCACTTACCCGCGCGTGGACACCACCTTTCTTCCCGACGACATGTACGGCAAGAGCAAGGGGATTCTCAACGGGCTCTCGGGATTGTACGGCGATCTCCTCACGCCGCTGCGCGGAGAGAAGTTGCACAAGTCGAAAAAGGTGTTCGATTCGTCGAAAGTGACCGACCACCACGCCATTATCCCCACCGGTGTTCCGCCGCGTGCGCTCACCGACGTGCAACGTCGCGTCTACGATCTGATAGCCCGGCGTTTCATCGCCGTTTTCTACCCCGATTGCCGTTTTGCCACCACCACCGTCGACGGCGAGGCAGCCGATGTGCCGTTTCGAGCCACCGGAAAAGTGATTCTCGACGAAGGTTGGCGAGCCGTCTTCCGCCGCGACCCGGCGAAAGACAAGAACACTCCACAACGTGCAGATGAGGAACGCACGCTTCCCGACTTCACCAAAGGCGAAAGCGGCCCCCACACGCCGACCCTCACGGCCAAGGAGACCACCCCGCCGAAACCTTTCACCGAAGCCACGTTGCTGCGTGCCATGGAAACGGCCGGGCGCACGGTGGACAACGAGGAGCTGCGCGATGCCCTCAAGGAAAAACGGGATCGGGCGCCCCTCCACTCGTGCGGCCATCATCCAAACGCTGTTTCGCCGCGGCTACATTCGTCGTCGCAACAAAAAGTCTCGAAGCGACCCCGACCGGCGTGGAACTCATCGGGGTGATCAAAGAAGAACTGCTCAAAAGCGCCGAACTCACCGGGCAATGGGAGAATAAAATTGCGCCGCATCGAACACCACGACTATTCCGCTCAGCAGTTTATCGCCGAGCTCAAGCAAATGGTGTGCGAACTCGTCGACACGGTGCTGCGCGATGCCAACCCACGTCGCGTGACGGCTTCCGCCTCGACCCAACTTCCCGCCCAACTCACCGCGAAGAAGGGCGAAAGCACCACCGCGGCAGCGACTGCACCCCGAACGAGAAACCGAAACGCAAAGTGATTCGTGCCGGCAGCCCTTGCCCGCAATGCGGTGAGGGAAAGGTGCTCAAAGGCAAGACAGCCTACGGCTGTTCGCGCTGGAAAGAAGGTTGCACCTGGCGCAAACCGTTCAAAAAAATAGTCCTGACAGACCAAGCCCGCGCGCGCCTACAAATGGGTTCGCCTTATGCTTTCCCGCAGTCAAGGCCTCCATGCCGACATTCCCCCAATTTTTTTCTACATTTCCCCCATGCCCTTTTGTCTACGCTACTTGCTCCCCCTGCTCTTTTGCTGTTTGCTTCGGTCAGTCCCTGCATGCCGAGCAAACGGACAGCACCTCCACACACTATCCCCGCACCGTCGTCTACGAAGAGGGCACCGGCACCTGGTGCGGGTGGTGTCCGCTCGGAGGCTTCCTCCTCGACGAACTGGGTAGGCAGCATCCCGACCGCTTCGTGGGCATCGCCGTGCATCGCAACGACGAAATGGCGACGTACACCTACAATGCCTTGAGTTTTCGCGCTTTTCCCACGGCACACATTGACCGCGACGTGCGCAACGCCTCCTTCTCGCTCAGCAATTTCGAACAACAATATCTCGCTGCCTCGGCTCGCCCGGCTGAGGCGCTGGTAGAGGCCGAGTTCAAACTCACCGACGAACGGAAATTTGAACTCCACGTGCGCACCACCTACGGGCGCGACGCTCACAACCTCGACCTACGCTTGGCTTATGTGGTGCTCGAAGACAGCGTCGGTCCCTATTTCCAAAGCAATTACTACGCTCTCGGCAAAGTCTACGTGCCGCCCACCAGTCCCTTCCACATCTGGACCACCCGCCCTTCGCGCGCACGCGTGTATTTTTAATGATGTGGCGCGCGAAATCTACCCCGACGCCAACGGTCTGGTGGGCAGTGTTCCCTCGACGCTCCGGCGCGACGTGCCGAGCAGCTTTGTTTTCACCGACTGCTACCTCCCGAGCAGCGTCGCTTCGTTCCGGCACGTGCATCTGGCCGTGCTACTCATCGACGGCCGCACGGGACGCATCGTCAATGCCGCCCATCTGAGCAATGGCACCCTCACCGGCCTGTCCTTGCTCCGGCAGTCCGAGGCGTCCACCCCGCCCCACTCCACCGCCGTGCGCCGCTTCGATCTCTCCGGCCGCCCACAACCCACTCCTCAACGCGGCCTCAACATCGAAAAACGGGCAAAAAAAGTGTGGCGCTAAATGCCTGTCGCACTTGTTAGATCGCACGAAAAAGAGTACTTTTGCACGCGAAAACCGGAATCCCCTTCCTCCTTTTCCCGAAGAACGGGATTCCACCGCTAAACTGAAACTCCAAATGGACGACTATCACGCGGAAACGAAATCTCATCGTCACGGATAGGAAGAGCACAATGACTTTCTTCCTATCTGGCTCCGTTCGCACCGAAGAAAGTTCGCTATGCTCACGTATTGGAATTACAAACACGGGTTGCAAGCCCAAGAAAAATGGGAACCCAACTGCTGGGTGCAGGCCACTTGCCCCACGGAAGATGAGGGAAAAATACCTCATCGAAGAACTACATATCCCCGATTATTTTCTCAACGACATCCGAGATAAAGATGAGCGTGCCCGCTACGACTACGACGAAGGCTGGATGCTCATCATTCTCCGTATCCCCTACCAGAAGGAAGAGCAGAGTCGCACGCCGCACACCACCATTCCACTCGGTGTGCTCCTCAATCGCGAGGTCTGCGTGAGCGTTTGCCACTTCGAAACCGACATGATGCTCGATTTCGTGTCCTACCAAAAAGCGCCGCGGGCTGGGATTTGCCGACTCGGTCGACTTTGTGTTCCGTCTCTTCCTTTCGAGCGCTGTTTGGTACCTGAAACGCCTGAAACAGATCAGCACCCTCATCGATAGTGCCAAGCGCGACTTGGATCGCCCCATCAACAACTCCGATCTCATCAACCTTTCGCGCCTCCAAGACTCGCTCACTTATTTCGCCACCGCCATTCGCGGCAACGAAACCCTCCTTTCCAAACTGAAATTTAAGCTTCCGGTCGACGAACTCGACGCCGACATGATCGAAGACGTCAACATCGAAATGAGTCAGGCGCGCGAAACCACCGGTATCTACGCCAACATCCTCGAATCGACCATCGACACTTACGCCTCGATCATCAGCAACAACATGAACCAAACGATGAAAAACGATGACCTCGGTGAGCATCATTCTCATGTTCCCCACCCTCATCGCCAGCATCTTCGGTATGAACTTGCTCAACGGCATGGAACATTGGACGTGGGGGTTCCCCATCACCATCGCCGCTTCCATCGTCGTCTCCATTCTCTTTGTTTGGTTCTTCCGGCGCATCGGCTGGATTTAATGCTCCAAAGCACCTTTTCACAAGCGAATAACGACAAAAACGACTATACCCCAATTTTTTTCTTCGCTGAAAAACTTGGCTGTTTAGTCATTTTTGTCGTTATTTGCATACGAAGCGCAGAGCATTCGCCTGTGCGCCTCCACCCTATCTTTACCTAACTCCTAACTTTGACACTCTCATGAGTGAACTCGACACCTCCCAGCTCGAAGTAGCTGCACAAGCCCCCGAAGGCACCACCGCCTCTGCGCAAGCCCCCTGTTTCGTCAGACGCCGCCGCGACCGATTCTCCCGCCGCTGCAACGCCCGACACTGTGAACACGCCTTCCGAATCTACCGAAAAAGATCCCCTACCCCCACCACCAAGGCCGAAGTGCTCACGCTCCTGCGGCAGTATGTGGAGCAACCCGAAACCTCCGATCGCGCCATCCTCGATCGCCTGCGCAACGTTTTTCTATCGGCTGCACAACGACGAAATCGGCAAAGCCCGCGAAGCCTTTTGTGGCCGAGGGCGGTAAAGCCGAAGATTTCGTCCCCCTGTCGATCCCGACGAACAGGAATACAAACGCCTCGTCGCTTCGGTCAAAGAAGTGCGCGCCAAAGTCGCCGCCGAAGCCGAAGCCACACGCCAAGCCAACCTGGAAAAAGCTCGCCCTCATCGACGAACTCAAACAAATGGTGGCACAACCCGAAGAGATCGACAAAAATACGACCGCTTCAAAGCCTTGCAGGCCGAATGGAAGGAAATAGGCAACATCCCCGCCGAGCACGTCACCGAAACGTGGAAAAACTTCCACCACTACGTGGAGCAAGTCTATGACCTGCTGCGTCTCAACCACGAAATGCGCGCCTACGACTTCAAAAAGAACCTCGAAATAAAAATCGGCCTCTGCGAAGCTGCCGAAAAAGCTCGCCGAAGACGAAGATGTGGTCGCCGCTTTCCACGCGCTGCAAAAACTTCATCAGGAATTTCGCGAAACCGCCCCGTAGCCAAAGAGCAGCGCGAAGAAATTTGGAACCGCTTCAAAGCCGCTTCCACCCTCATCAATAAGCGCCACCAAGACTTTTTTTCCTCGGCCGCAAACAAGAAGAAGAGGAAAACCTCAACAAGAAGACCCAACTTTGCGAACAAGTCGAGGCCCTCAACTTCGATGCGCTCTCCACCATGGCCGAATGGGAAGCAATGTCCCAGCTCGTTATCGGCATGCAAAAACGAATGGAAGACCATCGGCTTCACGCCGCGCAAACAAAATCAGGTCATCTTCGAACGCTTCCGCACCGCCTGCGACCGCTTCTTCTCAGCCAAAGCTCACTACTTCCGCAGTCTCCGCGAAAAAAACTCGCCGACAACCTCGCACAAAAAGACCGCTTTGTGCGAACGCGCCGAGGAACTCAAAGACAGCACCGACTGGAGCAACACCACCAACGCCTTTGTGGCCCTCCAAGCCGAGTGGAAAAAGATCGGCCCCGTGGCCCACAAAGTGAGCGACGCCGTTTGGAAGCGCTTCAACACCGCTTGCAACGCCTTCTTCGACCGCAAGAAAGAAGCCAACGCCGGAGTCTACGAAGAAGAGCAGACCAACCTCACCAAAAAGCTCGACGTCATCGCCCGCCTTCAGCAATTGGCCGACGAAGGCAGCGAGCAACTCCAACAAGCCGTCAAGGCGCTGCAAACCGAATGGGCTGCCATCGGCCATGTGCCCTTCCGCAAGAAAGAAAAGATCTACCGCACCTACCGCAACCTCTGCGATAAGATCTACGACACCCTGCATCGCGAGGCCGGACGCCGCCGCGTGGACAACATCGCCCGCCGCGCAGCACAAACCGGCGGCAGCGAAGTGCAACGCCTCCAACGCGCCTACGAAAGCAAGAAGGCCGAGATTCAAACCTACGAGACGAACCTCACCTTCCTCAACTCGAAATCCAAAGCCCGCAACTCGCTCGTGGCCGACATCGAGCGCCGCATCCAGACGCTCCGCAACGACCTCGAAATCATTGCCGAGAAAATCAAAGAAGTGCAAGGCTGATTGCGCACATTGCGCAACTTGGGCACTTCATGCAGACTGAATGTCCGTTTCGCGGCGGAGGTCAACGGCCTTCTCGCCGAGGCGCCCACATTCAGTCCCCTTTCTCCCTCATAGCAAGCCTGCCCAAACGTGAAGTCCACGTTGGGCAGGCTTTTTCTTAAATCTACGTCACACCGCTCCCACCGAGGCGCCCACGCTGCGCAAGCCCGGCGTCCTTGTTCCCCTCTCATCGCCCCGCGTCGCCCCCTTCCCTTCCTCGGCAGGCAGCAACGCGGCCGGCTCTCCCAACGGCAAACACCTCATCACGAACCAAATTCATTACATTTCCACCACTCAAATCCCTTCTCCATGGAACTAACTCCCTTCACAGACGCATCCGAGAACTCGCCCGAAACCAATACAACGAAAAGGGGCTATTGAGCCTCAGCGACCTCGCTGCGGCGCTCCGCCCCGACTTTCCTTCGGCCGATCTCAGCGAAACGGCCCCTGCAACAAGCCGTGTGCGAGGCCTACGAGCACTACCGCGACAATGCTCTCCGCACACAAATCGTAGACGAAACCTTCGGGCGCTCCGTTGTTGATCAGGCAGACTTTCTCAACCGCCTGAGCCACTGCACACAATACGAAGTCGACGACCACATCGACAACACCAACGCCCTCGTTGTGGCCCACGGCGAGCGACTTTGCAGCAGCATCGATGACAATCTCGAGGGGCGTGAACCCGGCAAAAACACCAATTTCCTCGATCGCCTCACCGGACACGCGGGAGTCAAGAACATTCAGGACACCCTCAACGTGCTTCGCTCGAATTATGGCGACATGATCAACCACTACTACGGCTACAAAGACTCGCTCGGCGGCTTGATCACCGAATTCTCGCTCATGCGCGACCGCATCGCCGACATCTACCGCCGGCGCAGCCTCGAACTCATCGACCTCTTCGGCGATCGCATCAAAGCCGTCGACCCCGAACTCTTCGACTTCGCCCGCATCGAGTGGCTCGACGTGCGCGCCATGCAAGAAGCCGCCCATCTCCACTACGACCAGGTGGTGCAAAAGCAGCCTGCTGGCCATGCGCAAAAATCAACGATAGCATCAACCAGCGAGCCAAACAGAGTCTTGAAGGCTTCAACAACGGCATCGGTGCCGGACTGATTTCGCTCGGGCTGAACTTTGTGGGGCATCATCTCGACTCCATCGCCATCACTCACGAACTCCGCGCCGAACTCGAGAATTTCAAGCTCCGCCTTCACAGCGACGCCACCACCGTCCAAACCGACGTCATGCGGTTGTTCACCATCTACAAGGCACTCAACGACGTCGCCATCCCCCGCGCCAAGAAGTTCCACGAGTTTTCCGATCGCGTCTTCGACCATAGTTTCCAAACCCTCGTCGACGCCTACTACAACCGCGGCAACTTTGAAAGAACTCCGCCAAAAGCGCAATGAGAAGCTCAAAAGATCTGCACGAGGCCGAGCAATTCATCAGCCGACACCGGGCGCCATCGAGCACCATCGCACACAGGCCGAAGGACTCGACGAGAACCTCAAAGGCTTGCGCCGTTTCTACAAGCGAGCCAAGAGCGCGCGTCCCACCCGCTGGCCGGCCTTCTTCAATCTGCTCACCCTTGGCATACACAACCACAACTACGAAGAGCGTTATCAGAAGTGGTATGAAGTGCACGGCGCCTTATACGAGGCTTATCGCGAGATGGAAGCGCAACACAAGGAACACCGCCGCGAGGTCAAGGCTTATGGCAAGAAACTCGCCGTCGTAGAAAAAGAGAAACTCAAATTCCAAGCGGAAGTGGACGGATTGAGTCTGCAAATACGCCGTGCCGACAGCCAAGACCCGATCAATACGCCCGAAATTGCCCGGCGCTTGGGCGACGTCGTCCGCCTGCTCCGCCTCGCCCGCGAGATCACGCAAACCTCCCTCGACGAGCGCCCTGCTCAAAGCCACCGTACCCTATCAGTTCAACCAGGTATCGATGCCCGCTCAAAGCCAACGTGCGCTCAGCCAACTGCAAGCAGAGCTGCAAAACAAGGCTGCCGAATCGGCTCTCGAGACACAAGCCATCGTCCAAGCCCGCCGCCAAGAACTTGCCGAAGCCAAAATCCCCAACAAGCACGCGCCATCGTCGAAGAAATACGCGCCGAAAAAAACGCTACGAACAGTTGAACCAAGACCTGCAACGCACCGCCCGGTTCGGTGTACAACGTCCTGTCGAGTTATCTGGCCCTCCGCCAGGTGCAGGCCGAATCTGTGGCACAGCAGCGCAAAATCGACCAAAACGCCCAAATGCTTCGCGGAGAGTTCAGTCGCCTCATGCAGGCCACCGACGAACGCAGCGCCGTGTTGCGACAAGTCTTTGCGGAACTCAACACCGCCCGGCAACGAAGAGGATATTAAAGACGCTTTTTCTCCAACTTTCCGACGGCACACTCTCGCTCGACGAACGGGAGCTCGACCGTTTTCTCCGCGGCGAAGGGGATCTCACCCTCTGAGTGCAGTCGCTCCGCGCCGTTTCTCCGCCACACAAAACAAAAAGCCTGTGCAACCCCGTGGGTTGCACAGGGCTTTCTTGTTGTCCGAAAGTCAATGCCCTTCGACTCGCCGCACATGCGTGACCACGGTCTTGCCGTTCGGACCGTCTTCGACGTCGAAGGCCACGCGGTCGCCGCGCTTCAGGTTGCCATCGGCGTTTTTCGTCAGGAAATACACATTGTCGGGGAAACTTTCGTGCTTGATGAAGCCGTAATCGCGCCCCCACCGACAGCAACGTTCCCTCATATTCTTCGTGGTCGGAGGTGGTTTCCTCGTCGCGTGTTTTTGTCTTTGGTGAACAAGATGTTGCCTTTCGGCCCGTCGCACACTTCGACCATGTCCATGGGATAGGTGGCTTCGTTCTTCAATGCGTCGGAAGTCGAGGTGTAGCGTGCCGTGCCTTTGTCGTCTTCGTATTCAAACTCCCAGAAGAGCAGCATCACCCGGATGCCGAACGCATTGAGTTTGCGCAGCAGCGGCAGGTAGTCGCCGTCGCCGGCCAGCAACACCACGAAATCATAGTGCTTGTAGTACGACTGCTCGAGCGCCTCCAAAGCCAGCCACACATCGATACCCTTTTTCCAACTCGGCAGTGCCGCGACGTTTGAGGGGCAAATAGTGCGTGGTGACCCCAATTCGGCTGAGCATCTCGTCGAAGGCCCGTTCGCCTTTCAGCGCCACGGGATCGGAGTGCTGCGCCGAGCGACGCCCCTGGAAGAAATGGGCATCAACAATCTGACACATGCTCAATTCCTGCGTGGAAAGTCCCTCAATGCGAGCGATCTCCCGCTTCACAAAAGCATGCAAGCCGTTGAAATCCAATACAGCGTGCCGATTGTGCACCCGCTTGTAATAATTGCGCACTTGAAACACATAACTTCCATCATAAAATACGCCAATTTTTCTTACGCGCTGATCCATAAATACATAAAAAATAAATGAGCTCCACTTCAATATCGGGCAGGAGCGAACTCCCCAAAATACATCTTAAACAATCATCTTCAATAGCTGCAGCATTCCGCACCCCGACTTGCGGCCGGGGAGCGCTGCATACGGTCTGCGCGTCGCATACCTACTCGACGGCAGTGGCGCGTTGCACCCGGTGGGCAGCGCGCATCAGAGCAAAGTGACGCGGCGCACCACCTTGCCCACCTTCACAATATAAATGCCCCGTTCGGCGGTGAGGGTGAAAGTGCGGTCGTCTCCGTCCACTCGGTGCACAAAAACCTTCACCCCCGTGATGTTGTAGACCTCGACCGTCAGACCGTTGGCATTCGTCACGCGGAGCTGATTGCCGCGCAGGGTGATGTTCACCTCTGCCTGTGTGGCCGTCATCATCTGTTCCGACGGTCCTTCGGCCACTTCTGCCGAAGCCGCACGCACTTGCGGGGCAGCGAAGAGCGCACCGACGCAAAATAGGGAAAAGAAATAGCGTAGAAACTGCTGCATAGACGATAGAATTAGGTCGCAAATATAAGCATTCGGCCGCGTTTTGCCAAACTCTGTGCGCAAAAAAGCCTTTCTCCGCGTCTTCGCCCCGCATTCTGCCGGAAAACACGGGGATTTTTCGACCAAAGTGGGGAGCCTTTGTCGAAAAAGCCCCCGTTTTTCTCGCGCAAGTCGCCCACCGCGCCCATTCTCCCCGCCGCTTTCGCCGGTCGGCCCCACGTTCTGCGCTTGAAAAATCAGCAACTGACGCCCGACGGCTCACAAAAATTGTATTTTTGCAGCATAGTATGGCCGCACCCGCGCAAGCGCGCACGGTGTCACGCCCCTTTTCTCCATCCCACGCCCATGCCCGCAAACAACTCTCCCGCCCCTCTGCCCGCCCCGCCCTCCTCGGTTGCACACTCGACGAACTCACCGCCATTGCGGTCGAGCTCGGTTTGCCGCGCTTCGTGGGGAAACAGCTCTGTGGCTGGATCTACGACAAGCACGCCCGCTCTTTCGACGAAATGACCAACCTCTCGAAAGCTGCCCGCACTCTTTTGTCGACCCACTACGTGCTGGGCATCTCCACCCCGGTGGAAAGCGTGGAATCTCGCGACGGCACGATCAAATACCTCTTTCGCACCGTCCAAGGTCACTACATCGAATCGGTTTTTCATCCCCGACGGCGACCGCGCCACGCTGTGCGTCTCCTCACAGGTGGGATGCAAAATGGCGTGCGAGTTTTGTATGACCGGCCGACAGGGCTTCATGTCGCAACTCACCGCGGCCGATATTCTCAACCAGGTCTATTCGCTGCGGAACGTGAGCGCCTCACCAACATTGTCTTCATGGGACAGGGCGAACCGATGGACAACATCGACAATGTGCTCCGTGCCACCGAAGCCCTCACTGCGCCTTGGGGCTACGCCTGGAGCCCGAAACGCATCACCGTGTCGACCGTGGGCGTGGCCAGGGCTTGCGCCGCTTTCTCGACGAGAGCAAATGCAGCCTGGCCGTCTCGCTTCACCATCCCAACCCGACAGAACGCGGCGCGATGATGCCGGCCGAACGCGCTTTCGGCATCGAACCGCTCGTCGAACTGCTCAGCCATTACGATTTCTGTCGCAAGACCACCGACGACTACGCCGAGGGCACCAAACAGCGCCGGCTGACGTTCGAATACATCGTGTTTCGCGGCATCAACGACTCGCTCGAACACGGGCGCGCCCTCGTTCAACTCCTGGCGCCCCTCGATTGTCGCATCAACATGATCCGTTTCCACACGATTCCCGACACACGTTTCGACGGCACCGACGAGACAGCCATGCTGCGCCTGCGCGATTACCCTCAACGCCCACGGCATCACCACCACGATTCGTGCCTCGCGCGGCCAAGACATCTACGCCGCCTGCGGCATGCTCACCACCAAACGCATGGAAGAGGAGCGCGCCTGATCCGCCCCGGCCTTCATCGCCTCCCGCTCCCATTCCACTTCCACTCTCCCACCCACCGACACAATGAACAAGAAGCTCCGCATCGCCATCACCCACGGCGACACCAACGGCATCGGCTACGAACTCATACTCAAAACCTTCGCCCAGCCCGAACTCCTCGATCTCTGCACTCCCATCGTCTACGGCAGCGAGAAAGTTGCCGCCTACTATCGCAAAGCGTTGGAACTCGATGTGCATTGGCACCGCATCGATCGGCCCGAAGACGCCTTGGCCGAACGCCTGAACCTGATCGATGTGGTGGGCGACGAGGAGGTGAAAATCGAACCCGGCCGCCCCTCGGCCGAAGCCGGGCGCATGGCTTTCCGCGCCCTCGAAGCCGCGGCCATAGCCGCCAACGCCGGCACCGTGGACGCCATCGTGACGTGCCCCATCAACAAGGCCGACATCCAGTCGGCCGAGTTCCACTATCCCGGGCACACCGAATTTTTCCAAGAGGCCTGCGGCGGCAAAGCCCTCATGGTGCTGCTCAACCCACTCATGCGCGTTGCGCTCGTCACCACCCACCTTCCGCTGAGCGAAGTGGCCGAGAAAATCACGCCCGAACGCGTGGAGGCGCAATTGCGCCGCCTGCACGCCACGCTGCTGCGCGACTTTTTGCATCACCGCCCCGCGCATCGCCGTGCTCGGCCTCAATCCCCACAACGGCGATGAGGGACTGCACGGCCGCGAGGAGGTGGACGTGATCACCCCGCTCCTGCAACGCCTCAACGAAGAGGGACTGCCCTGCTTCGGCCCGTACAGTGCCGACGGCTTTTTCGGGGCCGGTTCGTTCCGCCACTTCGATGCGGTGCTCGCCATGTACCACGATCAGGGGCTGGCCCCCTTCAAAGCGCTGTCGATGGACGACGGGGTGAACTTCACCGCGGGACTTCATCGTGCGCACCTCGCCCGACCACGGCACGGCCTACGATATTGCCGGCAGGGGTGGCCTCCACCCAATCGTTCGTGCAAAGCCATTTACACCGCCATCGATGTGTGTCGCAATCGCCTCCGCTACGATGAGATGCACGCCAACCCGCTGCCCTTCGCCCCGCGCGAACGCCGAGACGACCGCCGCAATCGCCCGCAACAGTAATCGCCGCCACGGCTTCTCCCCGACATTCTCCACGTCACTTTCCTTTCTCCTTCCGACATGAAGCAGCCCCTGCTCCTCTTGCTCCTCCTGCTCTTCACCGCTCTCCCACTCTCGGCCCAGCGCCTGGTGGGACGCGTGATCGATGCCAAAAGTGGAGAAGCCATCCCGTTTGTCAATGTGTTCTACGACGCAGCCAAAGGTGGGCGCCACGGCGTGCAAACCGATGCGTCGGGGCGTTTCTCCCTGCCGCTGCACAAAAACATGCGCGTGGTGGTGAGCAGCGTGGGCTATGAGAGTTTTTTCCACGCGAGCCGTGGGCGGCGACTCCCTCATCGTGCGGCTCAAACCCGCCGATTTTTGCCATGAGCACCGCCGTGGTGAGCGCCAAACGCACGAAATATTCGCGCAAAAACAATCCCGCCGTGATCTTGATGGAAAAAGTCATCGCGGCAAAAATCCGCGACCTGCGCAACCGCGATTTCTACAGCTATGAGAAGTACAACAAGCTCACTTTTGCGCTGAGCGACATCACTCCACAGTTTTTTCGAGGAGGGGCATCAAGAAAATACCTTTCCTCAAAGACCACGTCGAGACTTCCAAAGAAACAGGCAAGCTCATTCTCCCGGTGTCGGTAGACGAGACCGTGTCGCAGGAGATTTACAGCAAAGCGTTGGGTGAAGCCAAGACCATCGTCAGGGGCGAGCGCACCACGGGCATGAACGAAATCATCGACACGGGCGACATCCTGGCCTCGATGCTCCAAGACGTGTTCACGGAAGTGGACATCTACCAAGACGACATCCGCTTTCTGCAAGCGCAGTTCCTCAGTCCCGTGGCCACCCACGGCTCCATCGCCTTCTACCGCTACTTTATCGAAGACACCACTGTGGTCGATGGACAGCGGTGCATCCAAGTTTCGTTCGGTCCCAACAACCCGCGCGACTTTGGCTTCACGGGTTCGCTCTACATCCTGGCCGATTCCACCTACCGCATCGCCAAGGCCGACATCAGCATCCCCGTGAAATCGACCGTCAACTATGTGAAGCGCATCAACATCGCCCAGCAATTCACCACACTCCCGAGCGGCGAACAGGTTTTGGCGAAGAACGACATGTTCGTCGTGCTCGAAGCGGCCAAATTTCTCAAGACCCTCGAGGTGAAACGCTACACCGAATACTCCAACTACTCCTTTGCTCCGCTCTCGCCCCGCTTGTTCCGCTTCAAAGCGGAGAAAAAAACCGAGCGGATGCGCGGATGCAGAACGAAAAACTTCTGGAAAGAGCATCGCCCTCTCGCCCTCAGTCCGTCGGAAGACCGCCTTTCGCTCTTCGTCGAACGCATATATAATATAGAAGGCTTCTCCCCGATCATCTGGGTGGGCAAGTCTTTGATCGAAAACTACATCCCCACGTCGATCGATCCGAAAGATCCGTCGAAACTCGACATCGGTCCGGTCAATACCACCGTGACCACCAACCCCGTCGACGGGGTACGTCTGCGCGCCTCGCTACAAACCACGGCCAACCTCAATCCGCACATGTTTTGGCGCGGTTATTTGGCCCTACGGCTTCCGCGATCAGCGCTGGAAAGGTTTGGGCGAAGTGACCTATTCCTTCCGACGCAAAGCCTATCTCCCCATGGAATTCCCGGTGTCGAACCTCACCTTCACCTACTCCTACGACGTTTCGGTGCCTTCGGACCAATATCTCACCACCGACAAGGACAATGTTTTCATGGCCTTCAAGTGGGCGGATGTGAAACACATGACTTATGACCGAAGTTTCAAGCTGGTCTACGACCAAGAATGGGACTACGGCCTGCAATGGCGCGCACAATTGCGGCACGACATGACCGAACCCACCTACAAACTCTTCTACCAACCGGTGGTCAACGGCATCCACTACGATGCACAAGGCAATTATAATCCTCGTCCCTTCGGGCCGGGCGACGGCACCTCCTTCAGTGCGCGCAATCGACGGTATTTGCGCACCACCGACTTCTCGGTTTTGCTGCAATATCAGCCCGGCGTGGCCTACATCAACACGAAACAGCGCCGCATCTTGGTGAATAAAGAAGCGCCCATCTACAGAATCTCGCACATGGCGGGACTTCGCGGCGTGTGGAGCGACTATACCTACAATCTCACGGAGGTGGGTGTGCGCAAACGCGTGTGGCTCCGCTCGTGGGGGCGCATGGACTTCGATTTCGCGGCCGGCGCGCAGTGGAACCGCGTACCTTTCCCGCTTTTGATCATGCCCCGCGCCAATTTGGCCTATGTTTATGACGACGACATGTACTATCTCGTTGACAACATGGAGTTTCTCAACGACCGCTACGCCCAATTGATGTTCAACTGGAGCATGAATGGCAAGATTTTCAACCGCATTCCGCTCTTCAATCGCCTGAAATGGCGCGAACATGTTGGGTTTAACATCCTCTGGGGCCGACTCACCGACAAAAACAACCCTTATTTGGAGAAAAACAAGACGCGCAGTGATCTCTTTTACTTCCCGGGCGAATTCAATCCCGACGGTTCGTTCCGCCAACAAAGCAAAGTGATGGATCCGCAAGTGCCTTATGTCGAAGCCGCCTTCGGCATACACAACATTTTCAAGCTCTTCCACATCGACTACGTGCGCCGTTTCACCTATCTCAACGATCCGCGCACCACGCGCTGGGGCATTCGCTTCATGGCACGCGTCATTTTCTGAACGCCGGCCGAACACATCGCCCGTTTCAATCCCACTTTCGCATGAAATTTGCCATCATTGCCGCCGGCGAAGGCTCGCGCCTCACCGAAGAAGGCATCACCGCTCCCCAAACCCCTCATCCCGCTCAACGGGGTGCCCATGATCGAGCGCCTCGTGCGCATCTTCGCCGCCAACGACGCGGAGGAGATTGTCATCATCGTCAACCATCTGCGCCCCGAAACCGAGAAATTCGTGCGCCATCTGGGCCAAACGCATCCCGAATGGAACATTCGTCTCGAAGTGGCGACCACTCCCTCGTCAATGCACAGTTTTGCGCGCATAGCCCCCTTGCTCGCAGGCGCCCCCTTCTGTTTGACGACGGTCGACACCATCTTTCGCGAAGCAGATTTCCGCAACTACATCGCCGCCTTCCGTTCTGCCCTCGAAGCCGGGCTCGACGGCCTGATGGCCGTGACCGATTTCATCGACGACGAGAGTCCGCTCTACATCGGCACGGACGAAGCCCTGCGCATCGACGGATTTTATGACAAGCGCGAGCCACGTTTCCGCTTCATCTCGGGCGGCATCTACGCCCTCGCCCCCCGTGCGCTCGACACCCTGCGCCGTTGCATGGCCGAAGGCCAAAGCCGCATGCGCAACTTCCAGCGCGGCCTCATCGCCGACGGCCTGAAGTTGAAAGCCCACCCCTTCTCCAAGATCCTTGATGTCGACCACGCCGCCGACATTCCCAAAGCCGAAGCCTTTCTCCGCGACTGCTAATTCGCCCCGCCCCGCTATGATCTATCTCATCTCTCGTGACACGCAATACTCCCCAACAGTGAGGCGCGCGACGAAGCGATTTTTCAAAGCCGTCGCTCTTGCGCTCACGTTGCAGGGCGAACCCCTCGCGGCAATCGACGAAAACCGTTTGCCCTCCGCCTTCACCGACGCCGACTTGGTGCTCTCCATGGCAAGAAGCCGCAGCGCACAGACGACTCTCGCCGCCGCCGAATCCGCCGGCATCACCATTTGGAACAGCCCCTCCGCCTTGCTGCGCAACAGCCGTGCCGAAATCGACAAATGGCTCAACGAAGCCGGCTTCGGCGCCCCTTTCTCCACAACGTGGCCGACCCAGAAGCCATCGCCCGCAGCCTCGGTTTTCCCCTTTGGATCAAACGCAGCGACAGCACGGCGAAAACGGCCGGCGATGTGCGTTTCATCGCCGACGAAGCCCAACTTCGCAGCGCGCTCGCCGATTTTGCGGCCGCCGGCATCGAGGATTTCATCGTGAGTGCGCACCTCGAAGGCGATCTGGTCAAATTCTACGGTGTGGAAGGCACGCCTTTTTTCTCATACACCTATCCCACGCGAGAAAACGGCTTCAGCAAATTCGGCCTCGAGCAACACAATGGCGCACCGGCCGAGTATTCATTCTCCGTTTCAGCCTTGAAAACGACCGCCGACGCCGCCGCTCGCCATTTCGGCATGCCTATTTACGGCGGCGACGCCATCATTCGTCCCGACGGTCGCTTCTTCCTCATCGATTTCAACGACTGGCCCTCGTTTGGCAGCTGCACACAAGCCGCCGCCGAGGCCATTGCCACCCGCGCCCTCCACTTCCTCCGCCCCGGTGCCTAATTTTTCATCACTCTCCCCATGGCTGAAAACACGGATCTCCAATCCACCCTCAAAAGCTCCGACACCGAAGAAAACATCGACATCTATTTCACGCGCCCCATCGGCCTGATGTGGGCCCGCTTCTTCAATCTCTTCGGCATCCACCCCAATGTGATCACCATTCTCAGCATCCTGCTCGGTGCCGCCGCAGGGGTATTCATGTGTCTCGGCGCCGGGCGTCTCGATTTCACGCTCATCGGCATCGGACTCCTCGTGTGGGCCAACTTTTACGACTCGGCCGACGGCCAACTCGCCCGCATGACCGGTAAGAAAAACCCTCTGGGGACGCATTCTCGATGGCTTTGCCGGCGACGTATGGTTCATTTCTATCTACGCCGCCCTCGGCATTCGCCTCATGTCACAGCCCATCGTGCCGGGTTGGAGCGAAAGTCCGAAATGGAGCTTCTGGATTTTTCCCCATCCTTTACTACATCGGTTTCCACGCTCACGCCGTGCAAAGTCGCCTCGCCGACTACTATCGCAACGTACATCTCTACTTTATCAAAGGCACTTCGGGCAGTGAGCTCGACAATGCCGAACGCCTGCGCGCCGACTACGCGCAAGTGTCGTGGAAGAAAGACATAGCTTGGAAAGTGTTCCTCCACTTCTATTGTAACTACACCGCCGGTCAGGAGCGCGCCACGCCCGAGTTCCAAGCCCTGAAACGCACCCTCGACGCCCGTTTCGGGCGCAATCTCCCGCCCGAACTGGTGGCCGAATTCCGTGCCGGAAGCCTTCCACTGATGAAATGGACCAATGTCCTCACGTTCAACTGGCGCGCCATCACACTCTACACCTGTTTGCTCGTCGGCGTTTGGGTTCCTTGGTTCGTGATCGTCTACCCGCTCACCGAACTCACCGTCTTCCAATTCATCTACCTCCACATGCGCCGTTCGCACGAGGCCCTCTGCCGTCGTCTCAACCAACAACTTCAGTCCACCGTCCCCGCCAACGCATGAAGCCCCTCTACCGCAACCTCTTTCTCCTCTTCGGACTCTGCGCCATCGCCTTCATGGTCTACTCCTTCCCCGAGGGATGGGAAACGATCAAGCGCAATCCCACCAACGTGCTGCTCTATCTCCCCGGCGTAGTCGGCATTTGGTTCTTTGTCTACCTCTGCAACGCGTGGGCATTCCAGATTTTGGTCAACACTTCCGACCACGACAAGCACCTTTCCTTCGCACACGCCTTCAAACTCACCGTTTCGGGCTTCGCTTTTTCCTACACCACGCCCTTCGGATCGGGCGGTGCGCCCTATCGTGTCATGGAACTCTCGCGCTACATCGGCACCCCGCGCGCCGTTTCCTCGGTAGCCCTCTACTCCATGATGCACGTGTTCAGTCATTTTTCCTTTGGACCACGGCGCTTCTGGCCTTCGTCATCGCGCATTTCGACGTGATGACCGCTTGGCTCTGGACACTTTTTGCCATTTTCCTCACGGTGTTCGTGGCCGCCGCCGTCTTTTTTCCTACAGTTACAAGCACGGCATCATCGCCCGCCTGTTTCGCTTGCTCTTTTTCGTGCCGCTGCTGCCGTCCCGCGCGCCGCTTCTACGAACGCCACGCAGCCGCCTTCGACACCATCGACGCCAACATCCGTTTCCTCTACGAACATCCGCGCCAACTTTGGGGTTCGCTGGCCGCCGAATACCTGGGGCGCCTGCTCAACTCGTTTGAATTTTACTTCATCCTCCTCGCCTTCGGCATTTCGGGCGCCAATTTCGTCGACGGCCTCATCATTCTCGGTTTCTCCTCGCTGATGGGCAACCTCCTCTTCTTCCTTCCGATGCAAATCGGCGCGCGCGAAGGCAGTTTGGCCGTCATCGTTCCCCTCCTCTTCCCCGGCGTGGGACAGGCCATCGGCATCTACGTGTCGTTCTACACCCGCATCCGCGAAATCTTCTGGATCGTGGTCGGCGTGCTCCTCGTGAAAATCGGGAACAAACAACTCGTGCGATGACTCCCTCCACCTTACTCTTCGACTACGGCGGCACGCTCGACAGCGGTGCGCGCCACTGGAATTTCGTTCTCCTCGACGGCTACCGCCATGCCGCCGGCCGTTTTCCGAGCGCTCCGCGCGGTCGACGGCGAAGTGTGGCGCGACGCCTACGTACACGGGGAGCGCACCCTCGCCCGTCAGCCCATCGTCACCCCGGAGGACGATTTCCGCACGCTTCTGCACAAAAAAATCGCCATCGAACTCGCCTTTCTCCGCGAAAAAGGCACGGTAGCGCTCTCCGATGCGGACTGCGCGGCCGCCACTGAGGCGATAGCCGACTACTGTGACCGCACCGCGCGAAACCACGCCGACGAAGCCCGCCACCTCTTGCAAACCCTTCGCGACCGCGGCTACCGCTTTGTGCTGGTCACCAATTTCTACGGCAACATCCGCGCGGTGCTCCGCGCCTATGGCCTGCCGACTTCTTCCCCACATCGTCGAGAGCGCGGTGGTGGGTATTCGCAAACCCGATCCCGCCATTTGGCAACTGGGCATCGACGCGGACGCCGTTCCCGCCGCATCGTGTGTGGCCATCGGCGATTCTTTCTCCAAAGACATCGTCCCCGCCCACTCCCTCGGCGCACAAACCATTTGGTTCAAAGGCGAAGAATGGGAACAAAAAGGACTACGACGAAACGCTCCCCACCCACATCATCACCGCCCTGCCCCAACTCCTCGAACGCTTGCCTTGATCCGGCTTCGACATACCAACAATCGGGTGCGCCGCCAACATTAGTTTGGCGGCGCACCCGATTTTCTCATAGCTCAGGCTTATCTAAGCTTTAACTAAGCAGTGACACATCAAAGGTAACGACGAGCTGCCTCATGCAACTGTTCCGTAAAGTCAAAGATATCGTCGATTTTTCGCAATAGGGTAACGGGTTTCTTTCTTTTGGTCATCGAAAAGTCCCAAATACTTCTGTTTTCCATTGAAATGCAGTCTGCAAATGGGGCGACGGTTGTTGTCATCCGCCAAAATACCGAAGTATGCAATGGTGTCGCGAGCAGCTACGCGCTCAACTGGTATCACACTACGCACAATCGCCCGAACAACATGAAAGCCTTCCAGCTCTTCCTCGGTTGTCACGATACGATTGTCTTTCGTTTCGGGAGAAGGTTCTGCAGTTTCTTCCTGTTCCTTCGGTGCGTTGCCGCTATCTGAAATAGACTGCGCCACATTTTGCCCTTCTTCTCCGATAGCCGTTTTTAGTCGTGCTGACAACACGTCATTGACATACGAATTGAGAGCACGCTTCACCAACACCGTAAATTGTTCTTGCACTTTGGCTGTGAAAGAGCCACTGATGATGCGTTTACTGAGGAATCGCACAAACTCTGCAGAGGGCGATTCGAACTCTGCAGCGAACTCCGCTTTCAGCTCACGCATGTATTTCAATTCACTGGCAGTACTCATCACGTTATCTACATCGAAATACGACTTGTGGAACTTCTTGAGTTCTTCGATTTGAGTGGGGCGCAAATCAGTAAGATTGATTTCCAAAAATGGTTTTTCATCCATTTTATTCGTTTCTTCCAGGTCTGTATAGAAACGATAAATGATACCATCATGGTGAGCACCCCTGAACTTTGCCTTTGACACCGTGAAGTAACGCAACAATTGGGTTTCGTGCAAATTGAGGTTCTGCGCCCAATGTTTACACTCGATCAAAATCACCGGTTCATTGTTGGCAATAATTGCGTAGTCGATCTTTTCCCCTTCTTTTTTGCCTATATCACAACTCATCTCGGGCAATACTTCAAGGGGATTGAAAACATCGTAACCCAACGCCGCAATAAATGGCATGATCAATGCATTCTTTGTGGCTTCTTCCGTTAGGAGATTATCTTTGAGTACTGGAATACGCTCTGCAATTTGACGTATTTGATCTTTAAAGTCCATAATCAAAAATCGATGGAATAGAAAAAGGAATTATACCACGGCAAAAAAATACAAAAACACAATGCAAATATCAAAATGTTCAAACTCTAAAAAAATTAAGGCCTCCTATTTTTCTCCAGAAAACAACAGAAAAATACATTCTTATTCGCACTAAGATATCATTTTCGGTTCCGATCCGTCAATTCTCCGCTAGTCCCGCGCAAAAGCCCCTCTTTTTCTCAAACACGGGGTGAATGGTAGAAGACAAGGCTTGTTTTTCTCGCAACGTCCCCACTTTCTCTCGCCCTCTTGCGGGAGGTGCGTGCTGCATGGCCGCTCATCGAGTCGGCGGCCGAATGGGAGACATCTACACTGCGCATGATGGACGAAAAAAAGCGATGCGATTCGGAAGGAACCGGGGCAACTGCCGTTCTGCAGCGTGTGTTGCTCCTCGCAGCCGCCGCTTTCTTCGCCTTCTCCCCTCGTCGGCCGACAAGTGGCGAACACGGCGACACAAAAACGCCCGCGGCGAGAAAGTACTCCGCTGATGGGAGTTTTTCTCGCCGCGGGCGAAAGTCGAAAAAGTCGTTTTGTGCCTACAAGCCGAGGGAGGCCGCGAGGGCTTCGGCGCAGCGCTCGCCGTCCATGGCGGCAGAGACGATGCCCCCGGCGTAGCCTGCACCCTCACCACAGGGGAAGAGGCCGGAGAGGCGCACGTGTTGCAAGGTTTCGTGGTCGCGCACCACGCGAACGGGCGAAGAAGTGCGCGTTTCGGCAGCGATGAGGATCGCCTCGTCGGTGAGGAAACCGCGACTGCGGCGGCCGAAGGCTTTGAAGCCCTCTTGTAGCCGCTCGGTGATGAAGCGCGGCATCCAGAAATGCAGGGGGCGAGGCGATGAGACCCGGCGTTGTAGCTCGATTTGAGGCAGCTCGGCCGAGAGCCGATTGTTGACAAAATCGGCCATACGTTGCGCCGGTGCCGCCTGCGTGCGCCCACCTTGCACCCAAGCTGCGCGTTCGATGCTCTCTTGCAGCCACATCATGCGCAAGGGGTTCGCTTCGTCGGCGAGTGCAGCGTGGCCTTCGGCCAATGCCTCGTTTTGCAACGCCTCGGCCACCCAAGGAGCGAGGCCGTCGTTGAGGTCTTCGGGACGGGTTTCGACCACCATGCCCGAATTCGACCAACGACTGCCGCGGTTGGCGGGACTCATGCCGTTGACCACCAACTGTTCGGGGCCGGTGGCGGCGGGCACGACAAAGCCGCCCGGGCACATGCAGAAGGAATACACGCCGCGCCCGTTCACCTGCTGCACGAAGGCATATTCGGCCGCGGGAGGTAGCGGCCGCGTCCCTCGCGGTTGTGATATTGAATCTGGTCGATGAGATGGGCCGGATGCTCCAAACGCACGCCCATGGCCACACCTTTCTGTTCGATCTCCACTCCCGCGGCGTGCAGATAGCGATAAACGTCGCGGGCGGAGTGTCCGGTGGCGAGCACCACGGGGCCTTTCCACTCGTCGCCGCCGGCCGTGCGCACGCCCTCCACGCGTTGTCCGTCGGCCGAGAAGAGGAGCGCGTCGACACGCGTGCGAAAATGCACCTCACCGCCCGATTCGATGATCTGCCGACGCATGGCGGCGATGATGCCCGGGAGGCGGTCGGTGCCAATGTGGGGTGCGCGTCGGCAAGAATGTCGGTAGCGGCACCATGCTGGCAGAAGATGCCGAGAATGCGGGCCACATTGCCACGCTTCTTGGAGCGGGTGTAGAGTTTTCCGTCCGAAAACGCCCCCGCGCCGCCTTCGCCGAAGGAGTAATTGCTCTCGGGATCGACCGTGCCGGTGCGTGCAATGGCAGCAATGTCCTTTTTTCGTCCGTCGACGTCGCAACCTCGCTCGAGCACCACGGGGCGCACGCCCAGTTCAATGAGTCGCAAGGCGGCAAACAATCCCGCGGGTCCGGCACCGACCACGACGGCCTGGGGGGCGCGCGCCACATCGCCGTAGCGGATGGGGGTATAGGCGAGTTCGGTGGGCTGTTCGCCCACCCAGATCTGCACGCCGAGATTGACCATCACGTTGCGCTGGCGCGCATCGATGCTGCGGCGCACAATACGCACGTGTGTGATCTCACGGGGGGCGATGTCGAGGCTTTCGGCCGCAACACTGCGCAGACGCGCCGCATCATAGGCCACTTCCGGCCGCACTCGGAGCTCAAGAGTAGTCGTCATGTTGAGAAGCTATAGGATTGGATAATGGCACAAATATACAAAGATTTTTTTGCACGGGCGATCAAGAAAGCGTAACTTTGTGGCAGTGTTATCATGATTTCGCGGTGTGCAGTGCGCGCCGCCCCAATCCCCCAACAGCACCATGACAAAGGTAAGGTAGATGCCCTGCTCGGCATCGTGTTTGGCGACGAAGGCAAAAGGCAAGGTCGTCGATTATTTCACTCCGCGCTACGATTTGGTGGCGCGCTTCGCCGGCGGCCCCAATGCCGGGCACACCATCATCTTCGACGGGCACAAATTTGTGCTCCGCTCCATTCCCTCGGGCATATTCGACCCCGGCAAACTGAATCTCATCGGCAACGGCTGCGTCATTGCCCCTGATCTCTTCATGGCCGAGGCGCACGAACTGGAAGCAGCGGGCTACAGCATCACAGATCGGCTTTCACATCAGTCGCCGCGCCCACCTCATCCTGCCCACCCACCGGGTGCTCGACCGCGCCTACGAAGCGGCGAAAGGCAAGAACAAAGTGGGCACCACCGGCAAGGGCATCGGCCCGACTTATAGCGACAAAGCAGCGCGCGTGGGGCTGCGTGTGGGCGACATCGAGGGCGATTTCTCACGAAATACAACGCACTGAAGGAGCGTCACCTGCGTTTGCTCTCCGACATGGGCTTCACCGACTTCGACATCGCAGACGAAGAACGCGCTTGGCTCGAGGGCATCGACTACATGCGCCGTTTCCCCATCACCGACACGGAAATCGAAATCAACCAAGCCCTCGCCGAAGGGAAAAACGTGCTGGCCGAAGGCGCACAGGGCTCATTGCTCGACATCGACCACGGCACTTACCCCTTCGTTTCGTCTTCGTCGACCACGATCGGGGGCGTTTGCACGGGACTGGGTGTGGCTCCGCAAAGCATCGGCCGCGTGTGGGGCATCTTCAAGGCCTACAGCACCCGTGTGGGCGCAGGTCCGTTCCCGGTTGAACTGTTCGACGAAACGGGCGACGAGATTCGGCGCATCGGTCGCGAATTTGGCGCCGTGACGGGACGCAACCGCCGTTGCGGCTGGGTGGATCTCGTGGCGCTGCGCTACGCCATCATGATCAACGGCGTGACGGATTTGGTAATGATGAAGGCCGACGTGCTCGACGGCTTCGAGACGATCAAGGTGTGCGTGGCCTACGAAAAAGACGGCGTGCGCACCGAAACCATGCCCTACGACACGGAGGGATGGACGGCGGTGTACGAAGAACTCCCGGGTTGGCACACGCCCCTCACCGAGGTGCGCCGCGAAGCGGACTTCCCCAAGGCCTATGCAGACTATGTGCGCTACTTGGAAGAGGCACTCGGCACGCCGATCTCGATTCTTTCTGTCGGCCCCGACCGCGAAGCCACCATCGTGCTCTGATGCGACGGCGCGCAGCCTCCATATATAAGCGTGCACACTCCTTATATATATATAGGTAACCTTCCCCTCGTTCCCTGCTCCGCACGGCACGAGGGGAAGGTTCTCGCTTTCGCGCTGCTTGTCCGCACTGCGCTCCCCTTCCGGGCTCGGCACGTGGGAGCGCGCGCATCGATCGGCACAAAGGCCGTGCTCCCTGCGAGGAACACCCGCTTTCGCCGCCACGGCGCAAGCGGTGCGGCGGCTTTGCGCCTCGGCACGTAAAAGTCGGCGGTTCGTTTGGCTTATTCGGCCTCAAGTCTTAACTTTTGCACTACAAAAGGCTCCGTAGCTTAGCTGAATAGAGCGTCAGATTCCGGTTCTGAAGGTCTTGGGTTTGAATCCCAACGGAGTCACACTCGGCTTATCGCCGCAAAAACGAGATAAGTCAGAAAAAAGAGTGTAGAAATTTGGTAGTTCGAGAAAAACTTACTACTTTTTGCACTCGCAAATCGGTCATACGCCCGCTCGGTGCCATAGCTCAGTTGGTAGAGCAAAGGACTGAAAATCCTTGTGTCCCCGGTTCGATTCCTGGTGGCACCACCACTTCCGCGTTTCCGATTTGCACACTTGGTGCCATAGCTCAGTTGGTAGAGCAAAGGACTGAAAATCCTTGTGTCCCCGGTTCGATTCCTGGTGGCACCACAAGAAAAGCCGTTTCGTAGGAGACGGTTTTTTTCGTATGTGGTGCGATGCATGCGCCGCGTGCTTCCCCACTCCGGCGAGCTTAAACCGGCCCCCCGCTGCCACAAAACAAAAAGGAGAGACCGCAAACGCTGCGGTCTCTCCTTTTTGATGAAGCTTGGGTGTAGTCTGCAAGCGCACGCCGAGTGGAGCATCTGATTCGGCAACCTGCCGGCGTCAACGGCGCAGCCAGGCGTGTTTGGCGGCGCGCAACAAGCGTCCCAACCACGTGTAGCGAATGCCCCAATCGCGAATGTTGTGTGCAAAGAGGGCTTCGATGCGGGGATCGACTTCGGGCACTCGATAAGCCAAATGGAGGATGCGACGCAACGGCGGCCGATCGTAGACGAATCGCTGCAACAGCCGCGAGGAGACACTGAAATGGGTACCGCCCGACAGGCCGATGTTGCGCACCAAGGTGCGAGCGGGAGTGAGTGCCAAGCCGCCGGCGCGATAAACGGCGATTTCCCAACACACATCCCAAGGGATGGGGTTTCGATCTACGGAGTGCAAACAAGGGAAGGCCCCGCCGTATTGCATGCGATCCACGTCGGCGGGAGAAAGTCCCTCGAGCGCTTGTGCCGCAGACGTGTAATGTACGAAATGCTGCTGCCAGCGGTCTCGCCATGTTCCCCCAGCCCCAACCTGCGGTGAGGCGTGAAATAGCTCTCACCTCGGGAGATACGAGGGCAGGATGCTCACCGATGAGGTCTAAATGCGTGAATCCGGACACGTGCATCACACGGCGATCTTCGGCGTAGAGCTGAAAAAGCCTGATTCATGTAGGGTGAGAAAACCGGGGCCGGTGCAAAATGTCGTCTTCAAGACGATGACCGTTTCGTGCGTGGCGAAGAGCGAGGCGATGCCCTCGGTGATGTTGCGCTCCAAATAGTAGTTCTCCGGACGCTCCACGAGGGTGATGCGATGGAAAAGCCCCGCTCGATCGGCCCGCTGCTTGAACTCGTGCAAGAATTTGCGCAAGCGCCGCACAGCACGCCACGACGCCTCGTCGCGTCCACCGTCGGAAAAGACGTAGAGTTCGGTTTCGGGCGCCAAATAATTGTCGGCGAGTGCAGCCAACGTGCGGCGCGTGTTGTCGAGACGATTGTAGACAAAGAGCGCTACGGGGGCAAGATTGGAATCGGCCATCGCGGGGAAATGAAATCACACGTCGAAAGTGATCGACGCACTGTGTTGATGAATGGTATTGAGGTCGGGCAAGCGCATGTAGTCGCCGAACTTCCGACGCAGATAGGCATCGCAGTCGGCGGGGACGGGGGCTTCGAAACCATCGAATGGGAGGGTCTTCAGGGGAAGGTTTCTTTTTCGTAGATCGTGTTGTCGTACGGGATGCCGGGGCTGTAATTGAGCTTTTTCGTGGGGCACAACCGTGCCAACGCTCGCAACACGGGGAAAACGAAGCGATGATTGAAACGATAGATGGCGCGGGTCTTGCTTTTCAGCACATCGGTAGAGAGATCGGTGCGCTTGATCACCTTATAGATGCGACCAAACGTGCGATTCGACACCCACAAAAGCGGAAGCGGCATTTTTTCGTAGGGAAAAATGTCGATGAAAATGCCACGATACTTGAAAATGCGATCGTAATCGTTCGTTTCCGACAATCGACTCCGCAGGTCGCGCACCTTGGCATAGCAATAAAAATAGCCCGGGTCGGTATCGGCATTTTGCAACGCCAAGTCTTCGGGCAATTCTCGGGGGAGGATTTCCATGAGTCGGTCGTAGTCAGGGCGCATCATCTCGATATCGAGATCATCGTCCCAGGGAATGTAGCCCTCATGCCGCACCGCGCCGAGCAGGGTGCCGGAACACAGCCAATAGCGCAAGCCGTGACGACGACAAATGCCGTCGATCACGCGCAACATCTCCGTCATGCGGTGCTGCATGCGACGAAGGTCAGAGCCTTCAGGGTTGAAACGGGCTTGCAACTCCCGCTGCAATTGTGCATCGGGACGGCGAGAAAGGTCGAGTTGGGGTTGATCGATCATGGTCGAAAGGGGATTGAGTTCCCCACCGCAAAGCAGATCCTTCGGGTTGGGGAAAGCACATGAAAAAGACAGTACGCGTCAGCGACGATTGCGGTCTATGCGGCCGGAGGCCAATTTATAATCGTAGGAATGGCGCCCTTCGGCTCGGAAATCGGTGTGGTAGCGCTCGAGCACTTCACAAAAGACCTCTTCATAGCGGGGAATGAACAAGTCGTCGCCCGCTTCGGCGTGCGCAATGATCTCGCGCGCCAAAGGAGTGGTCAGTTTGAGATCGGTCGCACCGCCCGAAAACCCGGTTCCCGCGATCGAACCGGGCGAAACATTGAGCAGACGATTAGACGAGCCGGCACGTTCAAGTTCGACGTTGACACTTTCGATGAAGATTTTCAGGGCCGCTTTCGTGGCGCCGTAGATAGAAAAGAACGGAGAACTCATGAAACCGGCAATGCTCACCATCACCGCACAGGGAAACGGCTTAGCAGCGAGCAAACGCCCGTAGAATCGGCGCACGATGCGAATAGGCGCTACGCTATTCACGGTAAAAGAACGTTCGATGTAGGCTTCGTCGAGTTCTTCGAAGAGGGCGAGGCGACCGAAACCGCCGTGATGAACAGCCCGTCGGTGTCTCCCCTGCACAAAGCGGTCGAAAAAGGAGAAATCACCACTCTCGAGATCGAAACGATGCACCGCAAGTTTCTCTGCGCCCGCTGTTTCGTCGGCTATCGGCGCTAAAGGGGCACGATCCACGATGTCGACACGACGCACCTCGGGACGCGAGGCCAAAACCAGCGCGATGGCACAGCCGATGCCGCCGGCACCGCCCACAACCAGGGGATATTGCATGCTCATCGGGCTATTCGGGTTTGACACGCACGTCGGGATTCACACGCGTCTCGACCTTACTCTTGAGATCATGGTAATTGCGCAGCACTTCTTCCTTGATCTTGGTGGAGCTCACTCCGTCGCCATAGGGAAAATAGAATACATCTACGCCTAAGTCCTTGAGATAGTCGTACTTTCCCGTCCAATCGTCGCCCACCACGAAGACATCGATATTGAGCTTCTTGACAATCTCGGTATGATCGAGCGTGCGCTGCGGAATCACCACATCGGGATAGCGCAATGCTTCGAGGATAGCCAATCGTTCTTCGAAGGGAATGACCGGCGGACGCTTGTAACTGCTCACCAGTTCGTCGGTACTTACGCCCACAATGAGCGTATCGCCCAATCCACGGGCGTATTTGATCATCTTCAGGTGGTTGGAGTGGAACATATCGAAGGTTCCGGAGGTATAAACCACTATTTTGTCTTTTCCGTACATGATTTTTCGCTTTGTGTCGCGCTTGGCGCCGGTTCTATTGCTTGATTTTCCGCATGAGCTTCCCGATGAAGCGTCGGAGGCTGTAGCGTCGCCACTTTTGTCGCAGGATGCCGGGGAGACATCTTATATAGTACATCGTCTGGCCCGCCTCCCACAGCGTCCGCAACCACACGCCCCTGCTTCGGCACTCCGCAGCTGTTCCACGGTTTTTCCGCGCCGATGTAGTGCAACTGGATGGGATCGGCTAGCGCCGCCTTGAATTCGGCTCGCCGCGCCGCATCGTCAGCGGGCAGGCAGAGGCAGTGTGCGTAAAATGGGGTGGTGTCCGCATTTACGCGGTAATAGACATTGCTCACCCCGTAGCGCATGCTCAACGGACGCACCTGTCCGCGAGCGCAGATCGCCATGCAATCTTGTTCTGGGAAGGGTAAACGCGCGTAATTCGCTTTGTAATACTCCGTCATGCGGCGCTGCATGTCGTCACGCCGCAACGCTTTGAGGTTCAGCAGCAGGAAGTTCGCGCAGATCTCACGCGCCAACCAGTGTTGCTCCTCTTTGTCGAACGAAGCATAAAGTGGCAGCCGATTTGTGGGCAAGATGGTGTCGACGCCGGCGTAGTAAAAAGTCTTCGTCGGGATATGCGAAATAAGCTTTCGACACATCGCCGGTAAACACCACGTCGACATCCGAACAAATGATGCGATCGCACTCGGGAAAGAGGGTGGGCGCACAGAGTTTGAAATAGATCTCCTTAGAAAAATGGGACTTTCCGCCGCAGGAGGCCAGTTCAGCCTCGTACATCGACGTATCGTGAAACACGACTTCGCCATAGTCGAAACGCCCCACCACGGAGGCGATGCGGCGGCGTGCCCGGTCTGAGATGCCGGGATGCAACACGTGCAGTCGGTAGCGGTATTGTCGATCGGCATGCGCCAGCAACGAGATGAAAAGCCACCAGCGCCCGGCACCACATAGTGCTCGTCGAAAGTAAAAAACAGCGGGATCGTCGTCATGGTCAAGGTCTTTTTTTCTTTTTGAAGAGGTAGTTCGCGCCTCTCGCAACATCTCAGAGCCGAAGCACCACAGCACGGCGGGATAAAGCAGCGCAGCAATGACCACTTTCGCCAGCAGCGCACCGACAATCGGCAAGGCACATTGCGCCACGCCCAATAAGTGAATCCCATGACGCCGACAGCGGTACACAAATAGGGCAAGACATCGCGCGCTGCCTGTCGCATCGTGACAGGCAGCAGGCGTTGCACCAACAGATGCCAAATGCTCAACCACGCCACGTTGATCCCGACGTAAAAACAACAGCATGGTCATCACCCCGTAGGGATAGGTGAGCAAGGCAGTGGCCAGTTGCACCGCCACCATCGCAGCCAGTCCGAGCAGATACACCACCGAACGGCCGCGCGAAAGAAGAAATTGCGTATAGAGCGAGACCAGTGGGAGAAAGGCTCCGCTCACACAGAGCAACATCAGCATTCCCGCCGATTCCAACCACTTCTGTCCGAGCGCAATGAGGATGAGTTCGCGCCCTACAATCGAGATGCCGAACATGACCGGGAAGGCTACGAAACACGTGAAGCGCAGCATTTTGCGGAACACCCGCGCTTGTCGTTCCACGTCGTTGGCCGTTTCGACAAACAAGGGTTGCGACACACCGTTCACCAGTCCGGTCACCACCGAGTGCCCCATGAAATTCCATTTGTTGGCCTGCGTATAATTGCCCACCATGCGCGCATCGAAAAAACGGCCGAGTATGAGGGAGAAGAAGTTGTTGTTCACATGATTGAGCAGGTTGGTCAGCAACAGCCAGCTACTGAAGCCCACCATCTCCCGCACCGGACGGAAATCCCACTCCAGTGTGGGATGCCACTTCGCAAACATCCAATACAACGTCGTGTTTACAGTCACATACACCAGTGTTTGCGTAGCCAAGCCCCAATAGGCAAACCCATTGTAAGCCAAAACGATACCCGCCACGCCGGATACTGCGAGCGCAATGAGATTAGAAAACGTGCGTTCGCGCACTCTCATCGTCTTAAACAGTCGTGCGCTCGGAACAATGCCCAAGCCCGAGATAATGAACGACAGAAACAGGTAGCGCGCCAGGGGAATGATTTCCTCGTTTTTGAAAAAAGCGGCGATGAGCGGTGCCGCAGCAAAAAGCACCGCATAGATCGACACACTCAACGGCAGGCAAAACCAAAACACCGCATTGTAATCGCGATGCTCCATCGTCGGTCGATTCGTTAGCGCCGCCGTGAACCCGCTTTCCTGAATCGTCGCAGCAATCAGCGAGAAGATGGCCAACTGCCCCACCATGCCATAGTCGGCCGGTGTGAGCATACGCGCCAACCAGATGCCGAACACAAGTGTCAGCACCTGTTGTGCGCCGTTGCTCAAGGTACCCCAGAGCAGTCCGCGCGCGGTTTTTTCTTTGAGGGTGGGTTGTGACATGGGAAGAATCGTGATTTACTTCGTCCCCTCACGGGAACATCCACTCCCTATGTTGCGGCACACCGCAGAGGGAGTTCGCCCCACAGAGCCTCTCTCGAAACAATGGGGTACGATGGTTGCAAAGATACAAAAAACTCATGAACCTTGTTCTCCCACCGCCCATATTTGCGCGCGCACTCGCCCGCTGCGTCCCCCTACGCGCCTGCGATATTTTATCATGCGCAGAATATTGTGTACCTTTGCCCTCAAATAACAACAGCCATTCATGATCTATCCCGATAATTTCGAACGCAAAATTGGTTTTCGCCGAAGTGCGCACCCTCCTCAAGGGGCGCTGCATGTCGAGTTTGGGGACCGAATGGGTCGACCACCACGTCGCTTTTTTTCGTCCGACTTCGACACCGTACGCGAATCGCTGGCACAAGCCCAAGAATTCGCCCGCTTCATGGCGACCGAGGAAGACGTCTACGAAGAAAACTTCTACGACGTGCGCCAACCCCTTATGCGCATTCGTCCCGAACGCACTTACCTCGAAGAGCTCGATCTCTTCGACCTCAAGCGCTCCCTCCAAACCGTGGTAAGCCTCGTGCGCTTCCTCCGTGCCTCGCAAGAGGAGGAGGTCGCCGACGAGGAAACACAGACCGATGCGCCCACCGACTCATCGTCTTCCGACCGGTGCCACACCGCTCTACCCCGCCCTCACCCGCATGACCGACGGCGTGAGCTGCTTCCCCCAGCTCATTGCTCGCATCGACCGCGTCCTCAACAAGTACGGCAAAATCAAGGATACCGCCACGCCCGAGTTGCTCAACATTCGCCACACCATCGAGGTCACTTCTCGCGGCATCAGCCACTCCCTGCGCTCCATCATCAACGAAGCGCAGGCAGAAGGCTACATCGATCGCGATGTTTCCCCCACGCTCCGCGACGGCCGCCTCGTCATTCCCGTAGCCCCTGCCCTCAAGCGCAAGATCAAGGGTATCATCCACGACGAAAGTGCTACGGGTAAGACCGTCTTCATCGAACCTGCCGCTGTTGTCGACGCCAACAACCGCATTCGCGAACTCAAAGCTGCAGAACGCCGCGAGATCATCCGCATCCTGCAGATCCTCTCCTCCGAGATCCGTCCCCACATCAAGGAGATTCTCCACTCGATGCAGTTTCTCGCGCACATTGACTACCTCCGCGCCCTCGCCGTCTTCTCCGAACAGTTCGCCTGCGTCGTGCCTCGCCTGCAAGCCGAGCCGCGCATCGACTGGGTGCAAGCTCGCCACCCGTTGCTCCAGCAAAGTCTCGAGCGCCACGGGAAGAAGATGAATCCTCTCGACGTCACGCTCCGCGACCGTGCCCGCCTGCTCCTCATTTCCGCCCCAACGCCGGTGGTAAATCCGTCTGCCTCAAAAACCGTCGGACTGCTCCAATACATGCTCCAGTGCGGTCTGCCCGTTCCGGCCCGCGAAAATTCCTGCGCCGGCATTTTCGACGACATTTTCATCGACATCGGCGACGAACAGAGTCTGGAAAACGATCTTTCGACCTACTCTTCGCACCTACTCAACATGAAGGCGATGATGAAAAACTGCTCCTCGCGCAGCCTTCTCCTCATCGACGAATTCGGTAGCGGCACCGAACCTCAAATTGGTGGTGCCCTCGCCGAAGCCATCCTCCGTAAGTTTGTCGACCGCAACGCCTGCGGCATCATCACCACCACTATCAGAATCTCAAACACTTCGCCGAGACGAGTAGCAATGTGGTCAACGGCGCCATGCTCTACGATCGCTCCAAGATGCAACCCCTCTTCATGCTCCAAATCGGCAACCCCGGTAGCTCCTTCGCCGTCGAGATCGCCCGCAAAATCGGCATCCCCTGACGACGTCATTCGCTACGCCTCCGACCTCGTGGGCAAGGACTATGTGATGAGCGACAAATATCTCCAAGACATTGTCCGCGACAAAATGTATTGGGAAAAACAAGCGCCGCAACATCCACGACCGCGAGAAGAAACTCGAACAAACCATCTCGCACTACGAGGAGGAACTCACCACCCTCTCGCAGCGCAAGCGCGAAGTCCCTCTCCGATGCGCGCCAGGAAGCCGAACGCCTGCTCCAAGCCTCCAACGCCGCCATCGAAAAACACCATCCGCGCCATCAAGGAGAGCCAAGCCGACCGTGAGCGCACCCGTGCCGCACGCCAAGAACTCCAAGACTTCCGCGACGAGATGAAGGAAAAAGCCAACCGCGCACAAGACGACGCCATCACCCGCAAGATGGATCAAATCCGCCGCCGTCAGGAGCGCAAGAAGAACGCACCCGCCGCCCGCCCCGCCCTCGGCAACCTTCTCGGCGCCCTCGCTGCCGACAAAGGAGTCGCCGCGGCACCTCCCAAAAACGAGAAACCCTCGGTTGGGTAGCTACGTGCGCATCAAGGGCCAGACCTCGGTCGGCGTCGTACAGACCCTCCAAGGCAAGACCGCGCGTGTTCTCTTCGGTGTCATGACCACCACAGTGCCCCTCAACCGACTCGAAGTCACCGATCGCCCGGCCGAGAAAATCTCCTCCTCGCAGGTCTCGACCTTCATCAGCAAGGAGACGCGCGACGCCGTCTACGAGAAGAAGCTCCACTTCCGTCCCGAACTCGATGTGCGCGGCATGCGCGCCGAAGAAGCGCTCTCAGCCGTCCACTATTTCATCGACGATGCCATTCTCCTCGAGCAGCACCGCGTACGCATCCTCCACGGCACCGGCACCGGCGCCCTGCGCACCGTCATCCGCCAATACCTCGACACCGTGGGTGGCGTAACCCACTACCGCGACGAAGACATCCGTTTCGGCGGCGCCGGCATCACCGTCGTCGAAATCCAATAAACGCAGCGCTCACAGCTCCTTATACATAACGAAGCAACCCTCAACGTGGGGTTGCTTCGTTTGTATGCTATTCAAAGGCGAAAAGAACTCAAACCATATTTAATAAGCGTACCCCCTTTGCCACAAGTACCCTTCTGCTTGATCAAACACTGCTTTGTACGCATCATAACTTCCGCCAAACATCCCTTGTTTAATGGGCTCCCAATTCTCTCGCAGTTTTTCGGCCTCCTTGAAATATAGAACCGATGGATGGCTTTTATAGACACTTCCGATTTCATAAAACAGTCCCGTAGGTACGTGGAAGTCATACATATAGCATTTATTATAACCATAAAGCAAAGCCTTGAGATGCTCCCAGATATAATACGTGCTTTTAAATCATCGGCACTTACGAAGTATGAAATACATACCGGTTTAATCTTATCCATATAGAAACGACTAAACGGATACTGGTATTGTTTACCTAACAAGCAGTCCCATTGTTTTCGATCCCAAGGAGTTTTCCCAAGCAATGGCAACAAAGGCTCACTATAGTTTCCTACAAAATTCTGGGGAGGAACAGAAGAACATAGAATTGTATTCAACTCTGCAAAACGACCATACTTCACACAGGCAACACCAAGGGTATTCAAAAGCAGCGTTGGAGCCAAGGCATGAAAAAATTCACCATTCCCTTTCAAATAGTAAGAACTACTCACCATACAAAGCTTGATCAATACATCCCCGAAGAGTTGGAGATGATGTTTTTTACCCCATCTTGCCGTGAGTATAGCAGTTTCTAACAGTGGAATTTCTGTTACCGCACGGAAATGTATGTCTAAACAATGGGCAAAGCTTTCAGGAGTGTACTCCAAACACTCTTGCGCAACTTCTGTAATCCGTTTGAAGGCTTCATCTCTCCATTTTTCTACCAAATCAGCAAATTCGATATCATACTGCTCCGATGAAAGATATTTCTTCACGCGTGCAATCATCATCTCATGAGTTATATTCCGGCTTACATTGTGTTTTTCCAAAGCCAGAACTTGCTCACAGAGTTCAGTAAACAGTTGATCGGCATTCTCTATGCACAACAACTCTCCTGCTCGCTGATTAGAGAGTGTACTGAGACTCTTATTTGCCTCCCCACATAAGCAAAAAAACGAATTATAACGAGGGCGCGCAGCCCCTTCAATGAGCTGAATCAACCCTTTGTCCCATTCGGCTGACCAGCCACAAGTAATCAAACCAAAATCTTCAAAAAAATACGACTGAGCAACGTCCGCATCTCATCGGGGTAATCCTTCAATTCCTCAGCCGTGTTGCAGAAATTCACAATCGAGGTAATCCCCATTGATCTTTACAATCGTCGGAACCTTACTATGCATTATGGGGGTAGCTTGAGCAATGGCACCAACGCTGCTAATCACTTGCGGCGTAACCCCTTCTGACTCCAAAGCCTTTTCCAACAAACGATCAAAATTGGTCGTTAGAATCACACGAATATATCCCGCTTTCATCAATCGTGCAATGGCATAATGAGCCTTTGTGGGGATTTCCAGCCAAGTTCCTTTTTCTTTATCAGTCGGCTCAAAAAGGTCTCATCAACTGCACTCGCTCGGTGGAGGTCTTGACCAATGCTTCAAGAAGTGCGGAATAAGAAGCCGGTTCATGATAGGTTTCTTCGTACCACTGATGCCAATCTTCAGCCTCTGCTATGCCTTGCGTCAAAGCAAGCTGATGGATAAGATCTTCTTCCACCTTCCATCCGGAAGGAATGTGAGCCGCACAAGAAATACCCGAACCAAGCAACAAGGCATAAGCACCACGGTTCGAATACATCGAAAAAGCTAATGTCGTAAGTCTTTCTATGTCCATATTAAATTTATAAGTTGGTTTTTCAGGATCAAAGTTAGTACTTCTCCCGCAATCCGACAAAACATCTTTGTAGAAAAAAACTTCACCTTCTCCAATAAGCAAACCGACAATTGTAAAAGCATACAACAGAGAAATCCCCTTTTTCTCCCTCTCACCCCCTAGTTTGCGTGCAGCTTAAACACGCCTTATCCTTATTATATGATAGGTTACGTCACAGAAAGCCACCGCAGAGAGCGCATCCCACACAAAAAGAGGTTCCCACACGGGAACCCCTCATCGTTTGATCCGAATTTCTCGGCGGTCGTAGTCCAAGACAAACACTGTGTTGCGCAGGAAGTCGAAGTTCAGCACCACCTCGGACTGATCGGTCAAGACGAAATTCAAGCGTGTCGCCCAGTCGCCGACCCTCGTTTCCACGTTACGGCACACCTGCACCTGTTGAACCCGCAACGCTCGACTGATATTTCCCCGCGGCAAGTCCATCTGTTCGCGTCCCTCAGCAGGTAGCAAGTCCGAGTTCACCTTGTTGTAGCGTCCTCCCGAGTCCAAGAAATAGCGCACTTTCTTGTTGCCGACACGACCTTTGAGATAAATCCCTTTCGTGAACGTGCCGTCGCGACTCTCGCTCGTTTGCCAATGCAACACCACCGCAGGCTCACCTTCCCTTTCCCCGACCGATAAGCGCCGATTCCGCAAATCAAAACACAACGGCTGCGCACTCAATAGGTTCTCTCCAACGATGAAGTTGGGCGCATACGCAAAGAACTTCCCCTTCAGATCTACCACGAGACATTTCACATCGAGAAAGGTCGTACCACAAAAATCCACTCGGTCCAACACACAAGTGTGCACCTTGACGCGATCCCCGTTGGCAGCACGTGTAGGACGTGGTCAATGCCGCACCACTTAGCCGACACGAATCGACGGCAAACGTCGAATCAACCACGCAGAAGGAACACCCGGTATCGATCAAGCCACTCACCGCTAGCTTACGTTCCCCCTGCGACAGTCGCAACGGCGTGTACCAATAGGCACCTTCGGGAAACAACGGCGACGACTGGGAGAAGGCCTTACCTCCCATCGCGAAGCAAAGCGCGAGGCACACCAATGCCCATCCCCTGCCACGAGAAATAGAGAAAATACTGCACATGATTTACACGCTTAGATGACATGAGGCAAATTTACGGCTTTATTCCTTGAAGCCTTCCGCCCATCGCCGAATTCTGTTCTTGGGGAATAACACAGCAAGAAAGCACATTGGCGCACGTACATCTTGCCACCAATAATGAAGCACACACGCGGAAAAGCGACTCCGGGCAATACAAAAGATGCGCCGACAAAGAGGTTGTCTCTTTGTCAGCGCACCGATTCAATCGCGCGACGCGTCGCTTTAAAAGCATGTTCGCCACCGCCTCCGTGGATGAGAGTCCAATCATGATGCCCCCTGATCAAAACGATCAGAAGGCCGATGTAGACGTTCCAAAGTTCCCAGCGGGTCTTCCGTTCCCCCAGCAGGTAAATGCCGCCCAACGTGGCCAAAATCACGTTCATCTGCGTCATCGAGGCCGCAATGGATACCCCATTGAGATTGATCGAAATGAGATAGAGCAAAACGGCGAGAGCAAAGATGAAACCGCCGAGCATGTTCTTGATGCTGGGCATCGAGAACGGACGCTGCTTGAGATAGAACAAGGAGAAGAGGAGCGCTCCACTCACCATGCCCAATGCTTGCGGCAAGAAGGCCGCACGACCGTCTACATGGAAACGCGCAGGAAAGAAGGAGAAGCCCACATACCCGATGGTACCGATGGCCAAAAACCAAGATGCCTGTCTTCATATTGCTCTTCACCGCATTCCCCTCGTCGTCTGCCGCGGGCGCGCCGGAGGGGGCTGCGTCAGTAGAAGATTGTAACGCCCTTTCCTTGCGTGTCGTCATCCATATACCGAAGATGATCAAGGCAATGGCGCTGAATCCGACCACGCGCTGACCTAACGTAGGCCAGTCGCCCAAGAAGAGGGCCCCCACAACAGAGTTGGCTGTCAGCTGCATTCCTGTCGAAATCGGCATACCGCCCGACACCCCGATCAATTCAAACGAACGATATTGCAACATTTGTGCGCCGCCCACATCGCGCCGGAAAGGAAACACCACCAGAAATTCGCTGTCGTGATCTCCGGTTGTGCTATGAGATAAACCACAATGGCGACAATAACTGTACCCCATGTGGTACCGAGGATCTGGTGAATGGGACGTCCGCCCACTTTTGAGATCGCCAAAGGCAGGATCCCCCACAAGAAAGCGGGAAGGATGGCAATAAGCATGTTCATCAGCTATAGTTTTTTTGTGTAAGTAAATCAGTTCTCGTTGTCACGCCTTCGTCTCACGGGCGTGCACTCATCTCGTGTGACACCACATATCTCATTTGATTAAAAACAAGGCCCCGAGTCTCTTTCGAGTCTCGAGGCTTGTCTCGTAAAATGGCGGCGACCTACTCTCCCGCGGGTGTGCAGTACCATCGGCGCGGTCGGGCTTAACTTCTCTGTTCGGAATGGGAAGAGGTGGAACCCCGTCGCTATAACCACCGGAAATATCTCTTGAACACGCATTATCACATAGTCGCTTGCTTTACGCAGCCCTATGCCTTACGCCTTTCGTAGATCATTTCAAAAAGTAAGCGACAGCTTTTAAGTAGATTCTGCTGCGCTGAAAGGAAAGTTTCGGGCGATTAGTAGTGCTCGGCTTTGACGTCACCGTCTTTACACCTGCACCCTCTATCAACGTTGTCGTCTACAACGACCCTCATAGGAAATCTAATCTTGTGGCCGGCTTCGCACTTAGATGCTTTCAGCGCTTATCCGATCCCGACTTAGCTACCCGGCGGTGCGGCTGGCGCCACAACCGGTAAACCAGAGGTCAGTCCAACACGGTCCTCTCGTACTAGTGTCAGAGCCACGCAAATTTCCTGCGCCCACGATAGATAGAGACCGAACTGTCTCACGACGTTCTGAACCCAGCTCGCGTGCCACTTTAATGGGCGAACAGCCCAACCCTTGGGACCTTCTCCAGCCCCAGGATGTGACGAGCCGACATCGAGGTGCCAAACCACTCCGTCGATATGAGCTCTTGGGAGGGATCAGCCTGTTATCCCCGGAGTACCTTTTATCCTTTGAGCGATGGCCCTTCCATACGGAACCACCGGATCACTATGCTCTGCTTTCGCACCTGATCGACTTGTAGGTCTCTCAGTCAAGCGCCCTTTTGCCATTACACTCTACGGCCGGTTACCAATCGGCCTGAGGGCACCTTTAGAAGCCTCCGTTACGCTTTTGGAGGCGACCACCCCAGTCAAACTACCCACCAAACGCGGTCCTCCCATCAAGGGAGTTAGGAACCAGACAGCCGAAGGGCCGTATTTCAACAGCGACTCACGAACACTGGCGTGCCCGCTTTCAAAGTCTCCGCCTATCCTACACATCGACTGCCCGGTTACAACGTTAAGCTATAGTAAAGGTTCACGGGGTCTTTTCGTCCCATCGCGGGTAATCGGCATCTTCACCGATACTACAATTTCACTGGAATCATGGTTGAGACAGTGTCCGGATCATTACACCATTCGTGCAGGTCGGAACTTACCCGACAAGGAATTTCGCTACCTTAGGACCGTTATAGTTACGGCCGCCGTTTACCGGGGCTTCAATTCAAACCTTCGACTTGCATCTGAGCTCTCCTCTTAACCTTCCGGCACCGGGCAGGTGTCAGACTGTATACTTCATCTTTCGATTTTGCACAGCCCTGTGTTTTTGTTAAACAGTTGCCTGGACCTATTCTCTGCGCCTCGCCTTGCGACGAGGACCCCTTATTGCGAACGTACGGGGTCAATTTGCCTAGTTCCTAACCATGAATCTTCCAAGCGCCTTAGTATATTCTACCCGACTACGTGTGTCCGTTTGCGGTACGGGTATCCAATGGGTTAAGCTTAGCGGATTTTCTCGGGAGTATGCTTACCTTCGCTATTGCATTGTCCGAAGACGCTGCATACTGTCGACTTTCAGCTCTGAGGGTGGATTTGCCTGCCCTCGTCGGCGCCTACGATCTTTAACGGGCTATTCCGTCAGCCCGCGGAAGTGTCACTTCTCCGTCTCCACATCGCCCCAAGGGATAGTAACGGAATATTAACCGTTTCTGCCATCGGCCTCTCCATTAGGATGAGCCTTAGGTCCCGACTGACCCGGGGACGATTAACGTTGCCCCGGAAACCTTAGTCTTTCGGCGAGAGTGCATCTCACACTCTTTATCGTTACTTATACCTACATTTGCTTTTCATGAAGCTCCACCCAAGGTCGTCCCTTGGGCTTCAAGGCCGCATGAATGCTCCCCTACCGATGTCATTAGACATCCCACGGCTTCGGCACCGGGCTTCATACCCGATTATTATCCATGCACAGTCCCTCGACTAGTGAGCTGTTACGCACTCTTTGAATGAATGGCTGCTTCCAAGCCAACATCCTAGCTGTCACGGGGACCACACTTCGTTAGTTTAACTTAGCCCAGATTTCGGGGCCTTAGCCGGTGATCAGGATTCTTCTCCTCTCGGGCGTGGACCTTAGCACCCACGCCCTCACTCCCGGGCTTAGCCTGTGTGCATTCGGAGTTTGTCTGGACTTGATAGGCGGTGAAGCCCTCGCATCCAATCAGTCGCTCTACCTCACACAGGGAACGCCCGAGGCTGCACCTAAATGCATTTCGGGGAGTACGAGCTATCTCCAAGTTTGATTGGCCTTTCACTCCTACCCTCACCTCATCCGGAAGCTTTTCAACGCTTATCGGTTCGGTCCTCCATCCCGTGTTACCGGGACTTCAACCTGGACAAGGGTAGATCACTTGGTTTCGCGTCTGCCACCGCCGACTATGCGCCCTATTCAGACTCGCTTTCGCTTCGGTTGCGCGCATCATTGCGCTTAACCTTGCCGACGACGGCAACTCGTAGGTTCATTATGCAAAGGCACGCCGTCACAACTTACGTTGCTCCGACCGCTTGTAGGCGTACGGTTTCAGGAACTTTTTCACTCCTCTGACAGAGGTGCTTTTCACCTTTCCTCACGGTACTGGTTCGCTATCGGTCTCTTACGAGTATTTAGCCTTGGCGGATGGGCCCGCCGGATTCAGACAGGATTTCACGTGTCCCGCCCTACTCAGGATACCACTATGGCCGATTCGATTGTCGAGTACGAGACTGTCACTCTCTATGGTCGTTCTTTCCAAAACGTTCCTCTAACCGAACCAAGTCCAATGTCGTGGTCCTACAACCCCGTGAAGGCCGAGACCTCCACGGTTTGGGCTCTTCCCCGTTCGCTCGCCACTACTAGGGGAATCATTGTTATTTTCTTTTCCTGAGGGTACTAAGATGTTTCAGTTCCCCTCGTTAGCCTCCTGCTTAGCAGGATGACAGGCCTTCAACCTGCCGGGTTGTCCCATTCGGAAATCTGCGGATCAATGGTCATTTGCACCTTCCCACAGCTTATCGCAGCTTATCACGTCCTTCATCGCCTGTAAGAGCCTCAGGCATCCACCGTACGCCCTTTTGTACTTTCTCTTCCGAACTGAACTGCTCTTACGAGCAATCGGCGGCAGAACTACTTAAAGCTGTACTTCGTTTACCTTTGTATTACTACTTGGGAGTATTGTGAGTTTCGTAGACCCGTAGACGAGTAAACTCGTTTACGTCGTTTACGCACATCATCAATACTTCATGTTGCGTGTTCAATATGTCAAAGATCTCTTGCTTCATCGAGTGAAGCGAAGTGGAGAATAACGGATTCGAACCGTTGACCCCCTGCTTGCAAAGCAGGTGCTCTAGCCAGCTGAGCTAATCCCCCTTCGTAGTCCCAGGCAGATTTGAACTGCCGACCTCCACATTATCAGTGTGGCGCTCTAACCAACTGAGCTATAGGACTGGCAGAAAAAATCCGCGGGGCGGAGAATCGAACCGTGCGCACACCTCTTGTACCGAGGACGGCACCGGTCGGCCCGGCTTCATCTTTCTCTATAATTTCATAACATCTTGCGAGAAGTACAGGTCAATCGCTCTTAAGGTCGAGCGAATCATACCTTTACTTTGTCAAGTTCCACCTAAACCTCGGAACAGAAACCCATGGTGTGAGCTTCCAGAAAGGAGGTGTTCCAGCCGCACCTTCCGGTACGGCTACCTTGTTACGACTTAGCCCCAATCACCGGTTTTACCCTAGGCCGACCCTTGCGGTCACGGCTTTCAGGCACCCCCGGCTTTCATGGCTTGACGGGCGGTGTGTACAAGGCCCGGGAACGTATTCACCGCGCCATGGCTGATGCGCGATTACTAGCGAATCCAGCTTCACGGAGTCGGGTTGCAGACTCCGATCCGAACTGAGAGAGGTTTTAAAGATTAGCATCCCGTCGCCGGGTAGCGGCCTTCTGTACCCCCCATTGTAACACGTGTGTAGCCCCGGACGTAAGGGCCGTGCTGATTTGACGTCATCCCCACCTTCCTCACATCTTACGATGGCAGTGTCCACGGAGTGCCCGGCATTACCCGATGGCAACCGAGGAGAAGGGTTGCGCTCGTTATGGCACTTAAGCCGACACCTCACGGCACGAGCTGACGACAACCATGCAGCACCTCCAACGGTGTCCGAAGAAAAATCTATCTCTAGATCTGTCACCGTTAGTTCAAGCCCGGGTAAGGTTCCTCGCGTATCATCGAATTAAACCACATGTTCCTCCGCTTGTGCGGGCCCCCGTCAATTCCTTTGAGTTTCACCGTTGCCGGCGTACTCCCCAGGTGGTATACTTAATGCTTTCGCTTGGCGGCTTACTGTCTATCGCAAACCGCGAGTATACATCGTTTACTGTGTGGACTACCAGGGTATCTAATCCTGTTTGATACCCACACTTTCGAGCCCTCAGCGTCAGTTGCAGCCCGGACACCCTGCCTTCGCGATCGGAGTTCTTCGTGATATCTAAGCATTTCACCGCTACACCACGAATTCGCATCCCTGTCTGCACTCAAGATCGCCAGTTTCAACGGCAATGCATGGTTGAGCCACACCCCTTTAACCGCTGACTTAACAATCCGCCTACGCTCCCTTTAAACCCAATAAACCGGATAACGCCTGGACCTTCCGTATTACCGCGGCTGCTGGCACGGAATTAGCCGTCCTTTTTCTGAAGGTACATACAAGAAGGGACAAGTCCCTTTTTTTATTCCCAACTAAAAAGCAGTTTACAACCCGGAGGGCCGTCATCCTGCACGCTACTTGGCTGGTTCAGGCCTCGCCCATTGACCAATATTCCTCACTGCTGCCTCCCGTAGGAGTCTGGACCGTGTCTCAGTTCCAGTGTGGGGACCTTCCTCTCAGAACCCCTACCGATCGAAGGCTAGGTGGGCCGTTACCCCGCCTACTACCCTAATCGGACGCATCACCATCTCATACCGATAAATCTTTGGTTACCCCTCCCATGCGAGAAAGCAACAACATCGGGTATTAATCTTACTTTCGCAAGGCTATCCCCGAGTATGAGGCAGGTTTGATACGCGTTACGCACCCGTGCGCCGGTCGCCGGCATTGAAAGCAAGCTTTCAACCCGCTGCCCCTCGACTTGCATGTGTTAAGCCTGTAGCTAGCGTTCATCCTGAGCCAGGATCAAACTCTTCATTGTAAATATGATATTTGTTTGTTTTCTGTTTTTGTCGCTCAGGTTCCTGTATCCTTATTTTTGTTTAGGAGTAGAATTTGACGGTACAATTCATTTTTACCCTGAAGCAATTTCTTTCCCGAAAGAAAGAAAGCTTCATGATCGATTGTTCCTTGTACTTCTCTACAATCTGTTATGTAAGACTTTCAAAGATCACAGCAGCGCTTTCGCTGCCTCGTCGCTTTCAGAGCGTAACCCTCTCTTGCAAGAGCGTTGCTTCCTGATTGCGAGTGCAAAGGTAGGGCATTTCTCCATTCCCTGCAAGACTTCGACGAAAAAATTGCGAGAAAATTTCATTTGCACCCATTTTTGCCACCTCATAGCGTTGCAAAATCGGCAGTAAAGCCCATTTTTTCGCCTCTCCCCACCCCTCCTTTTTCGCTCCGAAATCTCCGTTTTTCCCACTTTTTCCCCGTTTCGAACCCGATTTTCGGGCGATTTTTTTCGGGGAACTGCTCCTGTTTTTGACCTGCGAAGTGCTCTTTTTTTCTCGTCTTTCCTCGTTTTTGGGTCCGACTTCAGGGCACTTTTTCGATGGCACGTCACTCTTTTTCAGCCCCTGAACTTCAATTTTTCCTTGCTCCGTCCTGTACTTCCCCACGCTTCGGGCACTTCTTCGAGAGATCTCACCCATTATTTTTCTCCGCACTCCCTTTTTACACAACGTGAATGCTTTTTCCGATTCGGCTTTTTCCTTTCTGCATCCTCTGCTCCACTTTCCTATTTCCATTGATTTCCTTTCCGCCCCTCAGTCACCCCGCCCTCCACCTCCTTCCCCCACTTTCTCTCACATTCCTCCCCACTTTTCTATCTCCCTCCCCAATAAACGCACGATCGCGCGTCCCCCCGCGCACTACTCGCGTACGCGTACGCCTACACATACGCACACGTCAGGAGGTTTTCGTTTATTGCCTTCACCGCTTCACCCACCTTCCGCAATACGCTGTGCATCAACACATTAGGTATGAAGAAAAACAAGAAAAACCTTCACAAAATACACAACAATCTTCAAAATCAACATCTTACCACAAACACCTGATTTCATCCACCGTGAATTCCATCTGTCACTGCGGTGAACCCATCTACCACCATCGTGAACATAAAAGCAAAAAGCCTTCACCCCTTACGCGCTGTGCCACAACCATTTGCGGCATACAGGTGAAGAGGTGAAGGATAAAAACGAAAACCACCTGACGCGCGCGCGTACGCGCGAGAGCAAAAAGCCTTGCATTCGGAGCGAAAAGGAGCGCCACACGCAAGGCTCCGTTGAGTCTCGCGCGCGGCGCTCCGAAAAAGGGATCGGCGTCAGTATGCCGACGCTTTTCAATCGTGCACGTACGTGCCGATGGGTTCGCCTTCCAGTACACGGCGCAAGTTGCCGAGCACATCCATATTGAAGACATAGATGGGGAAATGATTCTCGCGGCACATGGCGGTCGCCGTGACGTCCATCACTTTCAATCCACGCTGCAACACTTCGTCGTAGGTGATTTTCGTCGAATTTCGTAGCCGTGGGATCTTTCTCAGGATCGGCCGTGTAAACCCCTGTCGACGCGGGTGCCTTTGAGCATGACATCGGCTTCGATCTCGATGCCGCGCAGCGAAGAACCGGTGTCGGTGGTGAAATAGGGATTGCCCGTTCCGCACTCATGATGACCACCTCCCCGCGTTCGAGCGCTTCGATGGCCTTCCATTTGGAGTAAAATTCGCCGATGGGTTCCATGCGGATGGCCGTGAGCACGCGGTTGGGCACCCCTTGTGCGCCGAGCGCCGAGGAGAGCGCAAGGCTGTTGATGACAGTGGCGCACATGCCCATTTGGTCGCCTTTCACGCGATCGAATCCCTTGCCGGCGCCGCTGAGTCCGCGAAAGATGTTGCCACCTCCGATGACGATGCCGACCTGCACGCCCATGTCGCGGATTTCGCGAATCTGGGTGGCGTATTCGTTGAGACGTTGGTGTCGATGCCGTGTCCTTGGCACCCATGAGGCTTTCGCCGCTGAGTTTGAGGAGAATGCGTTTGAATTTCATATAGTGAATGGATGATTTGTGGCAAAGAGAAGGCCTCAGCGGCGGGAGGTTTGCGCTGTGTGGGCGAAGCTGCGGCGGACAATGCCGGGCAGCTGGAGTCCCTGTACGATGCCGCGCAAGGCGAGGTAAGTGAGGAAGGCGATCCACAGGGCGTGGTTGCCCAAGGTGGCGGGCAAGAGGGTGTGGACGGTGAAAAATCCGCGGCCGCGGCCGCCACGCCGATGAGCATGCCCGAAGTGGCGGTGGTGCCCACAAAAAGACCGTCGAGCAGAAAGCCTGCCATGCTGATCGGCGGAATGGCGACGGCATAGGGCAGAAAGGTTTCGGCAGCTCGGCGCACCGCGACGTCGTCGGTGAAGAGTGCGATGAGTGCCGTTCCGCCCAGGGCGTAGGCCAGTGCAAAAAGAAGGGAGAGCCCCGTGCCCCAAAGGAAGAGGGCGCCGACCAAGCGGCGGAAACGACCCACGCTGCCCGCCCCGACGAGGTGACCGCCCACCGATTCGCCGGCGTAGGCGAAGCCATCCATAACATAACTCACGAGGGTGAAGAATTGGAGCAAGACGGCATTGGCCGAAAGTAAGGTCGGACCGCGCTGACTTCCGAAGGCCGTGAAGGAGAACATGACCGTGACGAGGCAAAGGGTGCGGAGGAAGATGAACACATTGACGGTGAAGAACGATCGCCAGGCCGCGATCGAACGGAAGGCCGCGGCGAAGCGCAGTTTCACCGCTTGGCGATGGAGCAAACGGAGGGCGAAACAGAGTGCCAAGGCGAGTCCGACCCACTGCGAAAGGAGGGTGCCGCCGGCCACTCCGGCCAGTCCGAATCCGCAAACGTGGACAAAAAACAAGCTCGAGGCGACGTTGAGCAGGTTTTGCACGACGGCGATGAACAGTGGTGTGCGCGCATCTTGCATGCCGAGCAACCAGCCATTGAGCACATAGAGACTGAGCATGGCCGGCGCGCCCCAAAATGAGCACCCGAAAGTAGTTGGCGGCGGTGTGACGACGGCCGGCGTTGCTGTCATGAACGAAAGCCCCACGTGCAGGAGGGGCGTTTGAAAAACGAGGAGGAGGGTACCGATGGTGCCGGCGATGGCTAACCCACGCAGGAGCAAAAGCGCCGTTTCGTCGCGACGTCCGGCCCCGAAGGCCTGCGCCGTGAGACCGCCGGTGCCCATGCGGAGGAAGTTGAAAAGGGAATAAGTGACAGAAAAGAGCGCACTCGCGATAGCAATGGCCGCAAGAAAGTCGGCTGAACCGAGGTGGCCGGCGATGGTCGTGTCGACCCACCCGAGCAGCGGGACGGTGATATTGGAAAGAATGGAAGGAACGGCGATGCGCAGGATGGCACGATGCTCAGACATGGGCGACGGAAGAAGAAACAGGAGAGGGAGGAACGACGAAGCGCACCTCTTTGAAATAATAGTGACGGAGGGTGCCTTCGGCCGTTCGCAGTGTGATTTCGCCGGAGGGGGCCACGTCGACAATGTGGGCCGAGAAGCGTCGGCCACTCGCCACATCGACGTAATCATAGGCTGCCTCGCGATGATAAAGCCGCCGCAGGTATTCGCCGTGCAGCGCTCGACGCCGGGCCAATCGGCTTTCGGGGTCAGGCTGCGTGATGCGCTGCAAGAGCAGGTCGAAGCGGCGGGCGAAATCACACAGCACCTGCTCGCGGTCGACGGAGCGCCCGATGATTTGCCGGAGCGAAACGGGATTCGGCGCGTCGCCCTCGAAACGTCTTTGATTGAGATTGAGACCGATACCGACAAGGGTATCGGCGATTTGCGCCCCATGGAGGGTGTGGGTCAAGAGCATGCCGCAAATTTTTGCGATCGCGGTGATAGACGTCATTGGGCCACTTCACGCTGATGCCTTCGGTGTAAGCATCGAGTGTGGCGCCACGGCCAGACAGGCGATTTCGGAAAGCAGAAACTGCTCGGCGGCCGCGACACGCCGGGGCGGAAAGCGAAACTGAAGGTGAGGTTCCGGGCGCGTGCACTTTCCCCACACGGTGTTCACCTGTCCGTGGCCACGGGTCTGGAAATCGGCCGTGACGAGCTGCACTTCTCCGTCGGCGAGCCGATCGGTGTGCAGGAGTTGCATGGTGGAAGTCACCTCGTCGAAGTGGCGCCGATGCCAATGGGCGGGAAGTTCAGAAGAAGCGGTGGTCGGGTTCATGAGCGGTGGATGCATTGCGCGGCAAACAGAGGGAGAAAGCGTCGATGTAATGACGAATGCAGAAGGGCGGTTCGCTGCCGACGAGGGTAATGATGTCGAACCGAAAGGGGATGTTGCCCAATCGGCGGCGACGGATGTAAGCGATGGCGGCCAGGGAGAGGCTCTCCTGCTTGTAGCGGTCGACCGCAGCTGCGGGGTCCTCCCAACGGTCGTCACTGCGGGTTTTGACCTCCACGAAGACGAGTTCGCCCCAATCGTCGGCAATGATGTCGACTTCCAAGGGATGGCAACGCCAGTTGCGCTCCACGATGTGGTAGTCGCGTTCGATGAGATATTGACAGGCGGCGTTTTCGCCGGCCCGCCCCAGTTCGTTGTGAAGAGCCATGGTCAAGTGCATCAGTGGCGACGGCGCGAAGCGACTTCACCTTCTCCGTTTGAAAAACTCGCTCATCAGCGCTCCGCATTCGTCGGCAAGCACGCCCGCGGTGACTTGGGTTTTGGGGTGCAAAGCCTGCGGGGCGAAGACGCTGAACCCGCGTTTGGGATCGGCGGCTCCGTAGACCACGCGCGCAATTTGCGACCAGCCGAGTGCGCCGCACACATCACGCAGGGTTCGACCGTGACGTAGAGCGTGCACTCGTTGAGATACTTCCCTCCCAGGTGTCCGGCCGCCGCGGTCACGGCCTGCATCTCGGCGTGTGCGGTGACGTCGTTGAGCGTTTCGGTGAGGTTGTGTCCGCGGGCGATGATGGAGTCTCTGCACACCACCACAGCGCCCACCGCACTTCGCCTCGTTGGGCAGCGGCACGAGCCTCATCGAGGGCACGCCGCATGTAGTGTTCGTCGGTCATAGGCAACTATATATACGTCGTCGGGACATGGGCTGTTCATTCCACGTTTTTCATGGAGAGTGCGATGCGTCCGCGGGCTTCGTCGATTTCGAGCACGCGCACGCGCACTTGTTGTTGCACCCGCACCACCTCATTGGGATCGCGCACGAAGCGGTCGGCCAGTTGCGAGACGTGTACCAACCCCTTGACCTTGATGCCGAGGTCGACAAAGGCGCCGAAGTTAGTGACGTTGGTGACCACGCCGGGCAGGATCATGCCGATTTGCAGATCGTCGATGGAATGAATGCTTTCTTCGAAGGAGAAGACCTCGGCTTTGCCGCGCGGGTCGCGTCCGGGCTTGTCGAGTTCGGCCAAGATGTCGGTGAGGGTGGGCAGTCCGACCTCTGCCGTGCAGTAGCGTTTGAGGTCCAGGCGTCGGCGCGCTTCGGGGTCGGCAATGAGTGCCGGCACGTCCATGCCGGCATCGGCGGCCATGCGCTGCACGATGTCATAGCGCTCGGGTGCACCGCGGTGTTGTCGAGCGGATCGCGCCCGTCGACGATGCGCAGGAAGCCCGCGCACTGTTCGAAAGCCTTTTGCGCCGAGCCGCGGCACTTTGAGCAAGTCGCGGCGGGAGCCGAAGGGGCCGTGCGCAGTGCGATATTCCACGATTTTTTTGGCCAGCGACGCGCCGAGTCCACTCACATAGGTGAGCAAGTGGGCCGAAGCGGTGTTGAGATTCACGCCCACGGCATTCACACAACTCTCGACAGTCTGATCCAGCGAGCGTTTGAGTGCGCCGGCATCGACGTCGTGCTGATATTGTCCCACGCCGATGGCCTTGGGATCGATTTTCACCAATTCGGCCAAGGGGTCGGCGAGTCGGCGTCCGATGGAAACGGCTCCGCGAACGGTGACATCGTAGTCGGGAAATTCCTCACGCGCCGTGGCCGATGCCGAATAGACCGAGGCCCCGTCCTCGCTCACGAGGAAGATTTCCACGCCCTCGACGTGCAAGGCGCGCACCAGTTCTTCGGTTTCGCGTCCCGCGGTGCCGTTGCCGATGGCCACGGCCTCGACGGCGTAGTCTTTGAGCAGGCGGCGCAAAGCCTGTTCGGCACGCACGGTTTCGTTTTTCGGCGGGTGGGGATAAATGGTTTCGTTGTGGAGCAAGGCGCCCTGCGCATCGAGACACACCACTTTGCACCCTGTGCGGAAACCGGGGTCGATGCCCATGATGCGACGCTGCCCGAGGGGCGGTGCGAGGAGCAATTGCTTGAGATTGGTGGCGAAAACGCGAATGGCCTCTTCGTCGGCCTGCTCCTTGCTCGTGGCCGCAAACTCGGTTTCGATGCTCGGGCGGAGGAGCCGCTTGTAAGCGTCGGTGGCTGCCAGTTCGATTTGTTCGGCAGCCCGCGTTCCGGGCTTCACATAGCGGCGCGCCACTTGCTCGGTGGCGCGATCGTCGTCGGCGGGGGTGATGGTGACGCGCAACACGCCCTCGCTTTCGCCTCGGCGCATGGCCAGCAGGCGGTGGGAAGTGCAGCGCTTGAGGGGTTCGCTCCAATCGAAGTAGTCGCGATATTTGGCGGCTTCGGGGGTGTCGGCTTTTCCCTTCACGGCTTTCGAGGTGATCACCGCCTCGCGCGTATAAATATGGCGTAGGGTTTGTCGTGACTGCTCGTCTTCGCTGATTTGCTCGGCGATGATGTCGCGTGCGCCCTGCAAAGCCGCCTCCGGCGTGTCGACCTCGTCGTTGAGGAAGCTTTCGGCTTCGAGTTCGGGGTCATCTTGAGGGCGCAAGAGCAGGCGCTGTGCGAGCGGTTCGAGTCCTTTCTCGCGCGCCATCTGCGCTCGGGTGCGGCGTTTGGGCTTGAAAGGCAGGTAGATGTCTTCGACTTCCGTGGAATCCCAACTCTCGTCAATGCGCTTGCGCAGCTCGTCGGTGAGTGCGCCCTGTGCCTCGATCGTTTCGATGACGAAGGTTTTTCGATGCTGCAGTTCGTCGAGCTGTCGGTGCTGTTCGGCCACGGCGGCCACGGCCACTTCGTCCATTCCGCCGGTGGCTTCTTTGCGATAGCGGGAGATGAAGGGAATAGTGGCTCCTTCGTCGAGGAGAGCAATGGTTTGTTCTACTTGTTTTTTTCGCGGAGGTTCAACCGCCGAGCAATGAGTTGAATGGGCGTCATGGGGCGCATTTTTTGGGGTTACACGACGTAAAAAGTACATCTCGCCGCGCTTCTGCAAGCGCGGGTTGCGAAATTTTTCCTTGGTGGGTCTTTTCTCAAAAATCTCGGCATGCCTTTTGAGCATGCCGAGCGTAGCTATTTTCTGCAGTGGATGGTCTGCGGTTTAGGCCTTGACGCGGTTCTGGTAGGAGCCATCGCGGGTGTCGACTTCCACGAGTTCGCCGGTTTCGATGAAGAGGGGCACACGGATTTTTGGCGCCGGTTTCGAGAGTGGCGTCCTTGAGCGTGTTGGTTGCCGTGTCGCCGCGGAGACCGGGCTCGGTGTAGTCGATGCGGAGCACCACCTTGATGGGCATTTCGGCGTAGAGAATCGTCTCGGTCGAGGCATCGCTGACCACCGTCACCACGTCGCCTTCCTTCATGTAGTCCACACCGGTGATGAGATCGTGGGCGATGGGCACTTGGTCGAAGGTTTCTTGGTTCATGAAGAGGTAGTCTTCACCTTCCTGATAGAGGTACTGGTAGGGACGACGTTCCACGCGTACGTCTTCGAGCGCTTCGCCGATGTTGAAACGCTTTTTCGATCACGCGGCCGCTCACAACGTCCTTGAGGGTGGTGCGCATGATGGTGTTGCCCTTACCGGGTTTCACGTGGAGGAAGTCGATGCAGAAACAGAGTTTGCCGTCCATGCGGATGCAAACCCCTTTCTTGATGTCCTGAGATTTGATCATGAGATTATCTGTGTGTAGTATATTTCTTTTGCGCCGCAAATTTAGTGCTTTATTTTGAGCTAACCCCTCGGGGTCGAAAACTCGTCGAAAGGTGTTTTTTTCTTCTTTGCGCTTCGCTGTAGTTTTTCGGAAAAAGTGGGTGGTTTCTGCCCTTAGCCCCCGGTTTTCGCGGATTTTTCGCCCTTTTTCTCCACCGGCACGAACGCATTTCGAGTCGACACGGCGGCAAACAAAGCCCCTATGGGAGACGGGCGCCTTTACAAAAAGTGTAGTTTTTTCAACGAAAAGTAATATATTTGCGGTCGTAATCACACATCCACTTATCAATCAGACCCAACCATGAAAATGCTACTGAGAATTGCGTTCACGGTTTGGGGCGTCCTGCTCAGCTTCGGCGTCCAAGCCCATTCGAAATCACCCGCCCCGCTGCCCTCGGCCGACTCCGTGCGCACCGACAGCACGAAGGCGCACGCGCTGCGCGAAGCCACGGTGAAAACCACGCGCCTGCTCTTCATCACCCGCAAAGACACCGTCATCTACGACCTCGACGCCGTGAAACTCAAAGACGGCGCCAACCTCGGCGATGCACTCAAGAAACTGCCCGGCATGGAGATTCGGAAGAAAAAGCTCTACTATATGGGCAAGCCCGTGGATCGGCTGCTGGTGAACGGTTTCGACTTTTTCGCGCAACGACCCCTCGATGGCGCTCGAAGCCCCGCCGGCCCACATCGTCAAGAGTGTGAAAGTCTATGAGCAACGCGGCGAACTGGCGCGCGTGACGGGACTCGACGACGGTTCGCGCGAGCAGGTGGTCACTGGTGCTCCGCAAAAATACATGGGCACGTGGACGGGGCAAGCCGACCTCTCGGGCGGCACGCCCGACCTCCATAGCGCCCGAGGCTATGCCAATACCTTCACCGACCGCTACCGCGTGTCGCTCTTCGGCAATGCCAACAACACGAACCAAGAACTCTGGTACAACGGCGACGGATCGATCAGTTCCTTCAACGTCTATCGCCCGGTAAGAATGCCTTTCCACTCGCCGGGCGGCACCCTGTTTTGGCGCAACAAGAGCGACGAGAACGCCGCGGGCTATCTGAAGATCGAGGCCACGGGCGACTATAACAACAACACGCGGCGCAACACCCGCTACACGGAATTGGAAACGAGGCTCAGCGGCGGCAGCAGTTACAACGCGACCGAAGAGCACCCCCACTCACACGAGACGCGCGTGGCGGGTCACCTCTTTGTGACCTGGCGACCGACGGCGACCACCCTACGTGTTCTATCAAAATAACGCATGGCGCTCGCGCACCACTTCGGACAACAACGGGCGCGGCGCGACGTGGAACGCCAACCCCTTCAACGCGGGATATGCCCCGCTCGATTCGGTTTTCGCCCCGAACCTGCTGCGTGCCGCGATGTTCGGTGCCGTGACTCGCAAGCGGTCGGTCGGACAAGGCGAAAACACGCTCGGGCACGTCGACCAACTGCTCTATGGTCAATCAGAAACTCAACTCCCAAGGGGCGAACCTCACTTGGCAAAACGGATCTGAGGCGCGAAGAAACAACGTCCGACAACTTCTCGCTCGACGGCTACCACTATTTCCGCCCCCAAGCGAACAACTTGCCCCACCTGCTTCACCGCTACCGTGACAATGCGACCGGCAACACCCAATTGGGTTCGAGGCTGGAACTGCAATGGCCCGTGGGCAAACACTTTTGTGCCGGGTGCGCGCTACGCCTTTTCGCACCTCCACAACCGGATGGACACCGACGGCTTCCTGCTCACTCGCCTGAGCGGCGCGCCCACCACCTTCGACGCCGCCCTCCCCTCCTCGCCCGGCTGCCCGAAGGCATCGCCGATTGGCGACGCCTCGCTCGCGAAAATGAGATCACGCGCCACACCCTGCAAAACACCACCTCGCACAGCGGAACGCTCTTTCTCCGCTACACCGCCGATCGGTGGTTCTCGTCGGTGGACCTAACGCTCAAACACGAGAACGAGACCCTACGATTTCGAGAAAGGCGGTTTCTCCGCACAGCACCCTCACGCGCCGACAAACGCTGCCCGCCTTCTCGACCCAAACAGAATGGAAGCCAGGCTCGGGTAAACTCTCTTTCAGGTATGACCTCCGCACGAGTGCGCCTTTCATCACGGAGCAGATCACGCTGCCCGACCTCGCCGATCCGCAAAATGTACACCCTCAGCAACCCGGATCTGAAGAACAAGGTCACGCACTACTTCACACTGACAAGCGAAAAACCTATTTGAACAGCACCGCGGCGAAGAGACGAAACGCCACCAACTCTATGCGGGCATCGTTTTTACCACCACGGCCAACGAAACGACGCAACTCACCGCGTTCGACCGCACCACGGGCGTGACCACGACGAAGCCGGTCAACATCTCGGGTGCTTGGAACACGAGTTCCTATCTCTACTTTCTCCAATCGCTCGACTATGCGAGCCGTTTCGTCCTCGGTTATAACGCCGAACAGAGCACCGTTCGCCGGCAGAACTTCAATGTGGCGGGTTCGCTCGCCGATGCACGCCCCGAAGAGCTGTTCATGCACACGATAGCCTTTGGTTTTGGGCCTCAATACCACGGCGATAAACTTTCTGTGGAATCGTCGTTCGGCCTCTCTTACAGTTTCACCCACAGTCCCAACCCCATCTACGACCGTCAGCGCGAATTCGAGCCCGGGGCTATGGTAGACCTTGAATACGAGCTGCCCTTCGACCTCCATCTCGGCCTGCGTTATCGATTGAGTCACATCGACTACCGGGGCACGCAGCACTATCGCCGCACCGAGCATGAGCTGAATTTCGACCTCACGCGGGCTTTCCTCAAAGGGCAAGAACTTAACGGTCTCACTCAGGGACACGACCTCTTCAACAACAACCGCGGCATCACCCACAACTTCAACGAAACGTCAATCGAACGCATTTACGACACGGCCTACGGCCGCTACTTCCCTGCTCGGCTTCACCTATCGCTTCACCACGAAAAAACAAGAGGCCGAGGAGTGAGACTCCGGACTAAAAAAGATCCGCAAGACGACTGTTTAACAACAGCGCGTCTTGCGGATTTGGCTTCGTAGAAGGGGGTGTAGCTCTTACAGAGAGCGGCTTATAAATGACTCAGAAAAGACCTTTCGTTTTGCTCCATTCGTGCAATGAAGTTAGAAAAACTATCACTCCCGGAAGGGATTCTCAATCCCAATTTCGTAATTGTTCCTCCGTTAACTCCATCCACTTCTGATAAGAGATCCAACACTTCGGGCTTTACTTCCTCGTCGGGATGAGGAAAAAACAAGTACCCCTTATCAGTACAAAACCGATACATATAGGTGATGGTTTTGTAATAAATGGCGGTAGCCTTTTCTTCACCGTAGGTACGCTGCTCTTTAATGGGAATGTACTTTGCATCTGCCACCGAAGACTGATCTACAGCAACGTAGTCCGGAATGATCCTTTGCCCTTGTTTGAACAGGCGAATGGGACTTCCGTCACCTAAGAAATAATGAGTGTATTTTCCCTCAAGTAGCAAGGCTAAGTATTCTTCCCACAACCAAGCAGCATCAATAAGCACTCCATAAATTTCATCCTCACACTGCCCATATTTCAATTCTTCGTGCCGAAGGATTTGCAAACAGAGCTTTTGCAAGGGGGTATATTCACTATAATAAGGATGTTCCGCCGGGCGCAAATTCTGATTGATAACCGCTTGCCGCTGATTCGGACTATAAGAAGGAGTGGCGCTGATCATCTGTTCCACAGCTTGTATGGTATCGAAATCGATCCTGAGCAAATCACCTCCTTTATATTTTTCAATAAACGCATGGTGTGTCTAATCAGCTGGGTTACTTCATTGTCGTAACTGAATTCTCGCGTCCGTAGGCCACCCTTCCATTGAAGGGTTCATTGTTCTTATATGCCGACTCACATCGACAACTCCTCTTGCATTGGCATCATTGTATTTCTTGGTTACGTATTTCTTGTATACCCCTTGGTTAATCGCTTTTTTCAGATACAATGGAAACAAGTAGACGAGAAAATCAAATACGCTGTCTTCGCTTATCGTGTGCTGCAGATTGAACAAATTGATTTTGGCTACCTTTTGAAGCATGTAGTGCAAAAAAAGTAGTCTTCGCCCTTCCTCTCTGCAAACCTTGAATGGATGGACAGACGGGTACTATTCTGCCCCCACAAAGCCAACGATACTATTTGTAAATAGTTTATCTCCATCAATTCGGCATATCTGTTTCTTTCCAAAATCTCTGTCATAATGAGCAAAGGAATCCGGAAACATCAGCAGATTGGGGTAATCATCGAACGTAAGATCCGATAAAGCCACATTGGCTATCGCCATCAAATCCTGTTTTTCTTCAGGTTCGATAGTTTGACCGGGCCAGTTATAATCGTAGGTAATCAATGTGCCTCAGTATCGTTATAAGCTTCGTACAATCGAGCTATCTTTGTTTCAATATCGGTTGTTCCTCTGAGATATTCGTATAACAAACCTTTCAGATGGTTCTCCCACAAATCGTCAAAGTTGCCATACAGTCCATACTTAAGGAAGTAGGAAGCCCCTATTTGATAAGCTTTGGTTAGGCCGATTCGATCCCGGGAAGTATTTGTAGAACTCTGATACTGATCAATGATGCAAGCATTGAGGTTGTTCATTCGATTCTTCATGTATTGAATCACCTTATCCGTTGGCTTTTCGACATTCCAAGCCTCGACCTCATCAAGCATTGACTGTCGGGAGGAGGCTGTGATCTCCTTCCATGCAAATCGTCTCCGCATCGCAAAATCCATACTTTCAACGCTTCTGTCAATATCATTCATCGTACCAATGATATACACGTTTTCGGGAATATAGAAGCCACTGAAGAAGGTGTCGTCCTGAGGTACGAGATTTTGGTATTGGGTCATGACTTTACCCTTTTCTCCTCGGTAACCGGGATCGATTGAATAGAACAACTCACCAAAGATCTTAGAGATTTCACCGCGGTTGATTTCATCGATGATGAATACATAAGGTTTGGAAGGGGCAACGGCATTTACCAAGTATTTGCCCTTGATATACTCTCCGACTGAGGGCGGGTAAGTATGGTGTTCTTTATTATATTCCCCGGTAGTAAGATAAGTCAACACGTCCTCGTCAGTACAAGAATAACCATCTTCATTCTTTGAGTTGAGGGGGTAGACTCTAATTTTGCCTTTATCATTTAATTGGACACGAATCTTCCTTGCACTATCTCTAAAACAAGAAATCTCTATCGGCTGCGATACGGATAAATCTTTTTTGAACTGTTCGAGGACTTGGTCTGCTTGCAATCCTCGGCTGTTGATCGCTTCTTTGCAAAATGCTTTGAAGACACCATCTTTTCTTTCAAAACCAAGTTGGTCCTCCTTCTTCATCGGACGCAATCCTTCTACAAAATCAGTATAATCATAAGAAGGATGGAATTGAACCAGTTTCCATTCTGCCCCCATATCTTCAGCAATTTTCTTTGCCATGTAGGTTTTACCCGTTCCCGGTGCGCCGGTAAGAATAAGATTATGATTTCCGACCAGCAACTTTATGATTTTGTCAAGTTCCATATTGTTCAAGATTTCCTGACTCCGTTTTATATCTAATTCTTTTGCGAACTCTTTGAATTGCACCCAATGTTCTTTATAATACTCTTCTACAATATCCGCAATTTTCTCACAAGTGTACTGTGCAACTACCTGTGGTGGATATTCACTCCAAGTTTTATCCTTTATAGCTTCAGCTTTTGCAGAACTATACTTATTGGTGTTGAGCCCAATATGTAAGTAAAGTCCCTTTTCGAGCGTACCAAGAACAACGAATATCTTTTTTTCTATTTCCTTGAACAGCTCTTTGTCCTTTGGGTAAATTTGAGACCAATGATATGTAGAATATTTTCCACCCTGGTTTTGTGGGTTTCTGATTATATCTGTAGGGTATCCTCTTCTTTCCAACTCATCACCAACCAATCCAAGTTTATTATACACCTTTCTAAGCTTTTCATGCCCTTCAGGTGCGTCACGGCTTTTACGACCCGCATATTGGGCAAACAAAGCAAAATCCGATTCATCAAATAAGTTATTCATAAGATTATCTAATCATTAAACAATCGAAGATATGCAGTCCCGCCTCAACTAAGACTCTCTATAAGCATGTCCCCTCACGACACTACGTTTTGCGGCGCGCCGGCGAGGAAGGCCTTGAGGTTTTCGGCCATGATGCGGACGATGCGGCCACGAGCGGCGGCGGTCGCCCACGCGATGTGGGGCGTGACGAAGGTGTTGGGGGCGGAAAGAATGAGATGGTCGGCTGCGGGCGGTTCGGTGGAGAGGACATCGCAGGCGTAGGCGCCGAGACGTCCGGACTGCAAGGCTTCGGCCACCGCGATGTCGTCAATCAATGCACCGCGCGCCGTATTGACAAGAATCAAACCGGGGCGGCTCGTTCCAAGAGCGGAGCGTTGACGAAGGCGCGGTTTTTGCTCCGTGAGGGGGCAGTGGAGCGACACGATGCGCGAGGTGGCAAAGGCTTCGTCGAGGGTGATTTTGCGCACGCCGGTCGGGAGCGTCGACTCGTCTTGCGAGGTGACGGCGCACACTTCAGCTTCGAGCACACGGAGGAGTTCGGCGACCTTGCGCCCGATGTTGCCCATACCGATGAGGGAAACGCGCACGCCGCTGAGTTCTTCGACGGCTTCGTTCCACAAACTGAAATCGCGACTGCGCGACCAGTAACCCTTCGCGGTTCAATTGGGCGTACTGTCCCACGCGGTTGGTGACTTCGAGGAGCAGGGCGAGGGTGTGTTGCGCCACGGCGAGCGTGCCGTAAGCGGGTACGTTGCAGACGGTGACACCCCGTTCGTGGGCGGCGGCCACGTCCACCACGTCATAGCCCGTGGCGGCGACCAAAATCAGGCGGAGTCGGGGAAGGCGATCGAGGATTTCGGCCGTGATACGCACTTTGTTGAGGATGATCACTTCGGCTTCGGCGGCACGCACCACGACCTCTGCACTCGGCGTACGCTCGTAGACGGTGAGTTGGCCTTGTTCGGCCAGCACTCCCCAATCGAGGTCGCCGGGGTTGAGTACAAAACTGTCGAGAAAAACGATATTGGGCATAATGAAGTTTATGGAGAAAGAGGCAAAGAATGGAGAAAGAGCAGAGACGAATCGTGAACCGGCGAAAATGTGTAGTGCGTCTGCGCTGATCGTCGCAGCCTAAGTGAACACGAACGAACCACCGAGGGCAACTAACGCTGCGCCTGTGGCATTTTCGCCGTTGAGAAAATCGGGAATCTCGACCGGCGCTCCGCCGCGCTGCGCCGAAAGTCGCGTGAGTTCCGCCAAACACGACCATTCGGCCGCGTCGTACACGTCGATGTCGAGCGGCAAACCGTGGCGCAGGCAGTGAATGAGGCGACAGTCCATGGCATAGTTCATGGCGTTGGGCACTCCGCGTGCCGCGCCCTCGCGCCACAAACGATAGGCGGGCGAATCGGCGACGGAATGGAGAAAGTTTTCCGCGGCTTCGCCTTCGCGCAGTCCGTCAGCATCTTGAAACAGCGGAAGGGGGTATTTTTGCACAAAAGCTTTCGTGCCGCTGATACCTTGAATGCGACTGTAAGGCCGCGGCGTGGTACCGTCGAACTGCAACAAGATGGTCACTCCGCGTTCGGTGGTGATGAGCGTGCTATTGGTGTGTCCCAACAAACTGTCACGGCCGGCGGCCCTACCGGTGACAGAGGAGAGGCGCACCATGCGATCGCCACGATGAAAACCGAGGAGTTGCGCGATGGGACCGATGGCGTGCGTGGGATAGGGGTTTCCACCGTGCAGACAACCGGCACGATAGAACGCCGCGGCTGCGTTGTCGCCGGCGAAAAGCGCACTCCAATCGTGAAGGTACGCGCCTTCGCAATGCGTGATCGTGCCGAAGACGCCGCGACGGTGCATATCGAGGGTGGCCAGCGCAAACCAGTCGTAACAACAGTTTTTCGGTCATGAAACAATGTCGTTGCGTGGCTTCCGCCGTGCGCACCAACGCCCAACAGTCAGCCACCGTCGTGGCAGCCGGCACTTCGACCGCCACATGCTTGCCGCAGCGCATCGCCTCGACGGCCATGGCGGCGTGGTTGCTCCAATCAGTACATATATATATAAGGTCTATGTCCTCACGGCGACAAAGTTCGCGCCACGCCTCCGCATTTGTAGAAGTTTTCGGGCAGGGCGCCGCTGCTCGCGCAGCAGTTCGAGTGCAGACGCAACCGCTGTGGGATCGGGATCGGCCACCGCACGAAATTCCGCTCCATCGACATAGGCATAGCGCGCCAAGGTGGCTCGTCCGCGCTGCCCCGCGCCGACCAACCCGATGCGCACCGTGGGAATCGGCGCACAAGTCAACTCGAAAAACAGAAGATCGGTGCTGCATGAAAATGAGATTTTTTTGCACACGAAGATACGAACTTCGGCGTCGAGAAGACCGCAGAATGCAGTTTTTCTCAACTTTTTTGGTCGAAAGCTTGCAAGATTGGGGAGTATTGCCTACTTTTGCACTGCGTTTGACAAACAAACGCCCTCCTTGGAAGGTTGGGTGAGTGGCTGAAACCACCAGTTTGCTAAACTGACGTACGGGTTACCGTACCGGGGTTCGAATCCCCCACCTTCCGCACCTCGGTGCCTTCATCTAATGGTTAGGATACATGCCTCTCACGCATGACATACGGGTTCGATTCCCGTAGGCACTACCCAAGGAAGCCAAACAGAAAAGTAAGTTCTCCGCCGAGGACTTACTTTTTTCGTTTTGGCCCACTTCCTCCACCCCGCACTAACTCTTTCCACTTTTCAAACACAGGATCATGGAAACCTATCGCATCGCCGTTGCCGGTACAGGCTATGTCGGCCTGAGCATCGCCACTCTCTTGGCGCAACACCACGAAGTCACCGCCGTGGATGTCATAGCTGAGAAAGTAGACTTGGTGAATCGCCGACAATCACCCATTCAAGATGAGTATATCGAGCGCTATCTCGCCGAAAAACCGCTTCACCTGTCCGCCACTCTCGACGGAGCAAAAGCTTATGCAGAAGCTGACTTCGTAGTGGTCGCTGCTCCGACGAACTACGACGTGCAACGCAACTTCTTCGACACCTCGGCCGTGGAAAGTGTGGTGCGCGAAGTGATGAGTGTCAATGAGCGCGCCATCATTATCATCAAAAGTACTATCCCCGTAGGCTACACCGCGCAGTTGAGCCAACGCCTCAACTGCCGCAACCTCCTGTTCTCGCCCGAATTTCTGCGCGAAAGCAAAAGCCCTCTACGACAACCTCTATCCCTCGCGCATCATTGTGGGACGTCCCGAAGGCGACGAGCACTTGGATCAAGCCGCCCGCACCTTTGCCGCCCTCCTTCAACAGGGCGCACTCAAGCCCGACATCGATACCCTCTTCATGGGCACCACCGAAGCCGAGGCCGTGAAACTGTTTGCCAACACCTACCTCGCTCTGCGCGTCAGCTACTTCAACGAGCTCGACACCTATGCCGAGATGAAAGGCCTCGACACCCAGCAAATCATCGACGGCGTGTGTCTCGATCCGCGCATCGGCGACATGTACAACAACCCCTCTTTCGGCTACGGCGGTTATTGCCTACCGAAGGATACCAAACAACTCTTGGCCAACTACCAGGACGTGCCGCAAAACCTCGTCCGCGCCATTGTCGACTCCAACGCCACGCGCAAAGACTTTATCGCCGACCGCGTGCTGAAAATGGCCGGCTACTATGACTATGAGCACAACGGCGACTTCTGTCCCTCGGCCGAACGTCCCTGCGTGATCGGCGTTTTCCGTCTCACCATGAAGTCGAACTCCGACAACTTCCGCCAAAGTTCGATCCAAGGCGTGATGAAGCGCATCAAAGCCAAAGGCGCCACCGTCATCATCTACGAACCCACGCTGCAAGACGGCGAAACCTTCTTCGGCAGCCGCGTGGTGAACGACCTCGCCGCCTTCAAAGCCCAAGCCCAAGCCATCATCGCCAACCGCTACGACGCCCAGTTGGACGATGTGCAGGAAAAGGTGTACACGCGCGACCTATTCCGTCGCGATTAACGCCCAATCTACAAGCCCCACCGCCCGAGACTCTCCCAACTCGGCGCGAAATCTCAAAAAAACGCCCCTCTGCATCAAAAAAACGGGGAGAAAACTTGGTCAATTACGCAGAAGTGCGTAATTTTGCACCCGTAACGAGGAAACAATGCAATTGCATTTGCACTCTTAGCTCAGTTGGTAGAGCAACTGACTCTTAATCAGTGGGTCCAGGGTTCGAACCCCTGAGAGTGTACTCCATTGCATCCGACGTTACTACGTTGCACTCTTAGCTCAGTTGGTAGAGCAACTGACTCTTAATCAGTGGGTCCAGGGTTCGAACCCCTGAGAGTGTACAAAGAAGCGGTATCACATAGCTGTGATACCGCTTTTTTTGCGCAAAAGCTCGCTACAGCCACAAAGAAACTCACCACGATCGTAAGGAATAAGGAGCATACAAACGCTTTTTCCGGACATTTCCCATTCAGTTCTATCGGGCATGTTTGCCCTTCAGGCAGAAATATGACGAAACAACAAGAAGGCCGCATCAAAATCAATTTGGTTTTGACGCGGCCTTCTTTGTTTGTGCGCGATTTTCTTTTCAGTTGTAGGTTACAGAGGCGAGCTGTGGCTAACCTTGCGGGCGGATCCACTGCAAGATCGTGGGATCTTTGAGCTTACTGTCCTCGGCAAGGAGCACCACTTTGGAAAGAATTTCCACCGTCTTGGGATCTTCGTCCATGAAGGGCAGATAAAGACGACCGCGGTGCTGGCTGTGTACCGGAATAATGGGGATCTCCGTGCCGCCCTCTTGGCGCACCAAGCCGGAACCTAAGTGAACGGTGTAGTTGGCCAGCATGCCTTTGATGTGAACATGATTACCGTTTACGCTAACATTAGGCAACTTCATCAGCTCAGCAGTGCAGCGCACGATGGCAGCGCGGAGCTCTTTCGTGCTTTGGCCGGTTTCGGGGGCTACACCTCCCACAAAAGCAATGCTCACCACCATATCTACATCACGCATCACCTCACTATACAGCACCGGATCCAGGTCAGCAATGTGAAGAGAGGGCGCGTCGGGCACATAGCGAGTGCGAGAGAAACATACATATTCGATGGCCGGCGCCTCAACATCCGAAGGCGAGAACCAATCGGCTTGGGCATAGAGCGAAACACAAACGCCTTGCGCGAGAAACACTTTCTGCAATCCGTCCTCATAACTGGCTGTCCAGCCACGAGACCGCAAGGCGGCAGCTGCTTGTTTCACCTGAATCTGGTAGCCACTATACCGACGCGACTCGCTCAGTTCGGCCTCTTCGGCAGTGGGCAGGTAGAGTTCACGGAACACTTGCTTGAAAGGCTGCACCAACTTCTCGGCAAAGAGGTGAGATTGCCATTGAGTCCACAGTCCCTCCGCATTGAAGTCCACCGGATGCGCGATGTAAAGCGGTGACTCACCATATTTTTTGAGTCCACTCAACGTGTCCAGTCCTTCTGCAGTGGGAAGGCCAAGATGATGATCTTGGAGAAGTACCAGTTTTTTTGAACATCGGACTCACCACGGGATTGGAGAGAATGGCACGCACATCGTCCACTGCCAGCGGAGTGCGGCGCTGCATCATGTCTTCCATGAGGAAACGCGCACGCTGATGTTGCGCTTTCCACGCCTTGCTCACCTCGGCAATCTCCAGATATTGCGGATGTTTTTTGAGTTTGGCCGGAACACTCTTGAGCAACTTCTTATCTTTGAGGATTTGCAACGTATTGCTGCCGTCGTCGTTGAGGGAGATGATGCAGGAATATCCCTCGACGTCGATGCCTTCAAGGTAGCCGGCTGCACTTTCCACTTGCAAGGCTTCCATGCGCCACGTGAGTTGCACGGGATCGGCAAAGCCTGCTCCGCGAGAAAGGTTGAGAAGGGCAACCTCCGACACCCGTTTTTCAGAGGCTTGTCGCTGTGCTCCGAACTGCTTCGACTCCTTGAGAAACTGCTGAATGCGCAGATAGCGACGCTGGATGGCCGCCTCATCGCGATCGGTGAGCAATCCCAACGCACACACCGCATCTTTGTTGCGCTTCTCTTGGATTTGCGTGAGCAGTTCTTGCTCCGAAACATGGCCTTGAACGACGTCGGCATAACGACGCGCCCGCGTGTGGACGGCCCCGCTTCCGATGTATCGGGCGGCTTTGTAGCAGATGTCAAAACGCTTTTTCCCCGATTTCTTTCAGCGCTTGGCGGAAGAGCGACTCGTCAAACGCCCCATCGGCGAGATCCTGCGGGTCGAGCTCCGTGTAACGCGCGATGAGCGCCTTCTTTTCGTCATTGCCCATCTCGCGAGCATGGGCGATGAAGTAGTAATAAGCCGTGCGGAATCCCGCCAGTCCAGACGTTGCTCCACGAGATCGAGCCATTGCGGGGCGAAAAATGCGAGTTCCACGAGAAGCTCTTCCGAGATGTCGGCCAACATATCGGGCGTGTCAGTGGGAAGCGGATAACAACTGGTCGCCATACTGCTGAGGATGGAGCGACGTTCAGTGCCGTAGATTTCGAGTTTGAGGTGATCTTTGCGCAGCGCTTTCATGATGCGCGCCACACGCTCGGCCCCTTTGAGCACCAAGACATAGCGGAAACTATGAAAGGCTTCGGTGGCTTCGGTGGGCGCATTGCGACGTTGCAGTTCGATTTCAAAGAGATGATTGATATATCGATCCACCAAATCGCGAGCGCGCTGGGTGTGGCAAATGGGATCTACCGCGCGACGCGCATATTTCTCCATCTCTTCCACCTTTTTCAGGCTCAGTGCTCCACTGCGATGCTCATAGGCCAGATCCATCATCGCCCGCAAGCCGCGGAAAGTCTCATATTCCATCTGCGTGAACAGCTGGTCTTCGCTGATGACTCCATGCGCAAGCAGGTGCAGCAGGACTGCCGTCGAAAGTTTGTAGACCTCTTCCCAATCTGCTTGGCGGGCCGGCTCTCCCCATCGGCGATAGAACGCGAGCACCATCGGGGCAACGTGCTCAAACTCCCCCTGCATGTTCGACTCGCACACATGGAGCGTGTGCCTCAACGGGAATCCAGAGGAGATGGGATGGACTTCGTCCTTGCGATAGATGTAGGTTTCCACGTAAGTCTCTTGCGTGCCATACCAATAACACAGTTGGCAAATCGTGTAGGCGTAGGAGAACACCAAGTCGGGGCGGCGCTTCTTCACCGTGCGCTGCAGCGCCATCGTCAAACTCTCGAACTTCCAGGCGTGCGGCCACTGCACTCTATCGCCCTTATTGGTCAGCGGATAGCCCTCCAAAGGCAAGGGCAGCACATCCGTTCGGTCGTAGAGCACGAGATAGCGCATCATCAAGTCGAGGCCCAAGGCTTTTTCGTCGGTGATGTCGTGTCGTTCCAGAAATTCGCCCCAGAGTTCCGGGTGAGGCAGCTGCTCCAGCTCCATGTCATTGGCCACTTCAAACGAGCCTTCGTCAAGCGTTTGCGTCACGCCCCATTTATTCTTATAGGTGAGCGTTTTGTTGTCCTCGATGATTTGGGCAAAATCGTCGTAGAGTGCCTTGATGTCTTCCTCCGTATAGGGGAAGAGCTTGGCCAAATCTAATTGCGGTTGGTTGGTTTCCCGTGAGGGGCTTTGGTCAGGTAAGGCCTTTTGCTCCGCTCCCATCGACACCCACTGCGAAACAGGGCTTGCGGCAAAACGTTCGGCGTCAGCAAACGGGTTTTCAAAGGGGAGTTTTGGCATCTCGGTGGGAGTGAACAAGCCAAAACGCAGCCCACTTTCGCCTGCTCCGGCATTCGCCGCCGAGGCTGCGCCTTGCGCATTGCTCCCCTCGGCGCTTTTCTTTTCGGCCTCGGTCACTTCCCCAAACTTCTCGCGCAAAATGGCACTCCCCTCACGGAGTTCCACAAGACAATCGGCGATGTAGTCACTTTTCGTGCGCTGCAATCGCTCATAAGCCCCCACGAGAATATCGTCAGGTTGCGTAAGTAGCAACTGGACAGCACGTTGGCGCGTGGTGGAAACCTTTGGACTTAAACTTGACGTCCAAGGACTTGATTTCCTTCTCCGTGAATTGTTCGCGCAAGAACGCCTCGCGAAAGACGAGGAAGAGGGAATCGTTCTCAAAGTTCAAGGCATTGCGCAAGAGAAATCCGCGACGCGCCTCGGGCGTTCCCGTCGGAAGCACTTGAGAAAAGAAGAAATCTCGGTAGGCGTCTTCGCCCGCATCGGCATAATAAGAGGAGAAGATATGGATACTCCATGAGGGATCTTCTGCGCGAGGAAGTCGTCCAACGCGGCTTGCGTATGGAGGAGCAAAGACACCATATATATGCATTGATGACCGTGCCGCGCGAGAAACTGATGTTGAACCACTCGAAACCGGGATGGACCACTTTATTCTCCGCCTTGAGTGTCGGCAACCAATCCAAGAGCATTTGGTGCACTTTCTCCAAATCCTTGCGTCGGCTCTCGCTGAGTTCGGGTGCTTTTCCCGTTTTGATGAGCCCGTCCAACAGGTCTTTTCCGCTCAACTCGTCAGCGATGTAGGCACGAAAAGCGGGTTCTTCCAATCGGGGTACAAAGACATCGAGATGTTCCAACACGTTGTAGTGCCGATCTCTCATATTGACACGCGCAAAATACCACAGTGCAGCCACCGTCAGCTGCGCGGGCTTGTCACTCTCGAGGAGTGATTCGGCCTCGGCAAAGGCCACTTGCGCATCAACTCCCCCGGCTGTGTAGAGCGCAACGTAAGCTTCCAACGGATTTTGGCCGGCATAGGCGGCCGCGCGCTCCTCGGGGTGCTCAAGATACCGGCAGATGGCGTGGAAAACGGTGGCAATGTCCTTGTCTTCGATCTGCTCGTAGCCGAGTCCACACCAGGTTTGCACCGCGCGCCGCACGGAGCTGTAACGCAAGAGTCCCTCTTCGTCGATGACCTTCAGGAGTTTGCGGTAGAATTTGATGTTGTAGGAGTCGCCGCTCTCCACAATGACTTGGCGCAAGCCCTCTTGCAACTGGCCGCTTTCAGCAGATCGATCAGTGCATCGTGGAGCGCTTCGTTGTCAGTGCGCTCAACCGCACAGACCAATTCCCGCGACAAGATGCCCACATTGTTTTCTGAAACGAAAACTTCCTTGGTGGCCGCGATGACGTCGGCATTTCCTTGCCGTATGGCCGCTGCGATGAATGCACTGTAATCGACATTAAAGAACTCCCGGTGGAGAATCGTGTGCCGATTGCGCACAAGATCATCTAAACTTGCCCCGTGCAGGGCGATCATCAAGGCGGCGACCACATGTTCTCTCACCCCATAAGGCGTCAACTCCCCGGAATTCGACAAGCGGAAACGATAGAGACCGCGCATGTCGCTCTTCGTCTCACGATAGGCCAGGAGATACGACAGCATTTCGCTGAGCCACGAAGGCAAAAGATGGGGAAGGTGATAACCCGCTTGGAGGAGTTGCGAGGGTTCCAAAGAATCCATGGGCAGTTTTTCCAAAGCTTTGTTGAGCTTCATCGGAGGAAGATTCGACAAATCCTTGGATTCTGCCGCGGCATACAGCACTTTTTCGACCTCGTTCAAGGCATTGACATCAATTTGTGCCAAATAGTCGCGTTTGAATTGTTCTGCTTGTTCCGGAGTGCGCATGATATAAGGTGTTAGACGTTAGAGGATAGCCACTTAACGCCGGATATCGGACGTATTACGTTGGAAATAAAAGAATGTTGGGAAGCGGTCGGACCAACCGCCCTTGTCCCGCTCACCACATCAGACCCGGTGAGCAACGTGAGACGAAGAAAAACGACTTCACAGCCCTCTTTCAGAGCGAGGGCGCATCGAGATCGGTCACTTCTTCCGCATCAACGAAGATGCGCACCAATCCGTCGGCAAAGCCCGGAGCATCGCTTGAAGTGCTCGGTCGGGGTGTCGTTGTTTTTGACCATAACGCTCGGCGAATTTCACGCGCCCCTCCACGGCTTGCGCAGCGATTTTCCTCCTCCGTGAGAGGAAGGTCGCCCGGCCACAGCTTGGGCTTCACGAAGTCCATGAAGGGTGAACGCGGTGAGCAATTGCCGCAACGTGCCCGGGGCCTCATCAAAAGCGAAAGGATGTCGCCCCAATTCTTTGCGACTTCCGCTGCGTTTGCGAATGAAATAGATGTTCATAGACTTAAACCGAGATTCGTGGGGTTGACCTCCCGGAGGAAAACTTCAGGGAGGGGTGGAAGGGAGACGAAAGCACTGCGGAGTCCTTGATTTCTCAGCTCCGAAGCTTGTAAGAAAGCTCCGTGTCGGGAAACAACGTGCTGAAGACGCCTGACTACGTCGGCATTTCCACTCGATTTCTTGCATCGTCCTACTGACCCACAAGAGATCTAACGCGACAAAGGTAGCAATTAAAACGAGAATATTGCTGTCGGTAAAAGTTTTACACGGCAAAAACAAGGCTGAAACCCTCTTGTGGGATTTCAGCCTCTTTTGTGACTTTGCTACCAACAATAATCGGATAAGCATATCCCCTATGCCTACCCGATTATGATACAGATCGAAAAGAACACTAGATCAACAACCTTTACTCAGGCCTTACAAATCCATTTTTGTAAAAATCATACCACGTCTCAATGCTTTCCACAGCGTCGGCTTCCAAGCACAAGAGCACTTCACGAGTGAACTCTAAGTAAGCAACCCCCATTAGCCGTAACCACATTGCCATCACTCACCGCCTGCGCATTCACATATCCGGCCTCGTTGGTATATCTTTCTCCGCCCCATCGTTGGAGCTCCTCAAGTCCATTACCGGTATGCTTTTACATGATTCAAAAAGCCGTGAGCACATAAGAATGATGCACCACAGCATATCGCTCCCACCAACACTCCGCTATCGAGAGCCTTTTGCACCAATGGAACGACCTTTTCTGCTTCGGGCGACCCCCATCGATTACCACCGATAAGGATCAACGCCTCGTACTCTTTCGGCATATTCTCAAAAGAATAATCAGGAGAAGTCCGAAAACCTCCGAAAGAGCGCACTGCATTCAACGTCGGCGCGACCACATGTACCTTATATTTCACCTCTCTTCCGGGCACTATCCCAATATGAAGAGCCGTCGAAAGAAATGCCCCTTCCCAATCTGAATATTCGTCCAACAAAAACGAGCAACACCTTTTTGCGGTTAAACAAAAGCCATCATTTTATTGGCGTCTTCCTCATTCGCCTGGTCAAACGACAACTCGCCCGTCCCTTGCGTTTTATCGACATAGTCATGGATGGCATAAGCATCAATGCAACGCTGAATCCCCGACTTACCCTCACCGGTTGTGCAGGCACAGATTGCCGTATCACATCCCGCACTTTCCAATTTACTCAGATGTTTTTTAACGGAGTATTCCCTTTGCGCATAATCCCCTTGCGTGACAAGACCAACTTTGCGACCACCCTTTTCTAAGACCCAAAGAAAATCTCCATTCCCTAAATCCTCTTCGAGATCCTTTTTGAAATCCCTGCGCTTTCAATTTCTCAAAAACAATTTTTCAAAGTCGTGGTTTTTTCCGGTCGTACCTGGACCTCTCAACGCAATAATTTCCATACTGTTAAATTTTTAGTTTTACGATTCATAGAATGATTGACAAAGGTAGGCATTTCTACTCCCGCAAGCCATTTTCATCACCCCAATTATCCACAAAAAAACAGAAAGGAATCGATTCACCGCCATCTCACAATCCATTAAACCTTGAGGCCGCTCTCCATTCTCAAAAACATCCACCTCCTATCCCCAACGCGCACGCGTTTACGCGCGCTTCCGGCGTTTTTCGTTTTTGCCTTCACCTCTTCACCCATGGAGGATAATCAACTGATGGACAAGCCTTTGCGGGTGAAGGTTTCACCCCACGCTTCCCTTCACCGGTGAAGGACTAAAAAGCACTCAACCTTCACACACAACCAACTATAGATCAACCCATTAGTGGTGAATGTGAAGGGTGAAGGCAAGTATTTCAAACTCGCTGAGTGCGCGATGCGCGAGCGCGTGTCCGCTCCGGCACACCTGCACGCGTGAGGAAAAACACCGGGAGTGACGAGAGAAAAACAAACACGCGAATTTCGTCAGAAAAGGAGGGAGATTTTTCCTCAGAAGCAGAGGAGAATCGAAAGAAAGTCCACAACTTTTTCTCACGCATCTCCTCCATCTCATTTTTCAACCCATTTTCTTTCAATAAAATCATGCTTATTCGAAAGAAAACTTTTATCTTTGCACTTGACAAAACACACCCTCCCTTCTTCTCACCGCGTTGCGGTGTCTATATAGCGCGAAAGGCCGGGCGCCTCCCATGCCTCAACGCAAACGATCTTTGACTTATTGATCAACGACTGTCATGCCATCTGCCGAACATTCCATGGTGCATCCAGCATTTAGCGGTCTCAAACCGGCACACCGTTTCACAAAGTGTGCAACCTTGGTCGTTTCCTTTCATTTCCACCACATTGTGCGACAAGTGTTCCAAAAGAAATTCGTATTTTTGCCCCAAACAGAATATACGCATCCCCACCCTTTGCAGGCAGCCCTCGCTTGAGTTTCGAGCCCGCGCCGCACGCATCGCAGAGGGCGGGCCCAGACACACAACGACAGCATGAATATCCTCGAACTCAGCGAACAAGAGATTGCACGCCGCAATTCGCTTTCCGAACTTCGCGCGCTGGGCATTGACCCCTACCCCGCAGCCGAATACCCCACCAACGCCTTCAGCGACGAAATCATTGCCAACTTTAAGGACGACGACGCGCCCCGCGAGGTGTGCATCGCCGGCCGTATGATGGGACGCCGCGTGATGGGTAAGGCTTCGTTCCTCGAACTGCTCGACTCTCGCGGCCGCATTCAGGTCTACATCACGCGCGACGACATCTGCCCCGGTGAGGACAAGACGCTCTACAACAGCGTGGTGAAGAAACTCCTCGACCTCGGCGACTTCGTGGGCGTGAAGGGCTTTGTGTTCCGCACGAAGACCGGCGAGGTGTCGGTACACGCACGCGAAAATCACGGTGCTGGCCAAGAGCCTCAAGCCGCTCCCCACACCGAAAGAAAAGGACGGCGTGGTCTACGACGCCTTTGAGGATCCCGAACTGCGCTACCGCCGTCGTTACGTTGACCTCATTGTGAATCCGCAAGTGAAGGATACGTTCTACAAGCGCGCCAAGGCCGTCAGCACCCTCCGCGCCATTCTCGACGAAGCGGGCTACACGGAAGTGGAAACCCCCACGCTCCAAAACATCCCCGGCGGTGCTTCGGCGCGTCCGTTCATCACGCATTTCAATGCGCTCAACCAGCAGATGTATTGCCGCATCGCCACCGAGCTCTACCTCAAGCGCTTGATCGTGGGCGGTTTCGAAGGCGTGTACGAAATCGGTAAGAACTTCCGCAACGAAGGCATGGACCGCACGCACAACCCCGAGTTCACCTGCATGGAACTCTATGTGCAGTACAAGGACTACAACTGGATGATGGACTTCACCGAGCGCATGCTCGAACGCATCTGCACCGCCGTGAACGGTTCGCCCGAAACGGTGGTCGACGGCAAGACCATCAGTTTCAAAGCCCCCTATCGTCGCCTGCCCATTCTCGACGCCATCAAGGAGCAAACTGGCTATGACCTCTCGGAAATGTCGGAAGACGAAATCCGCAACGTGGCCACGAAGTTGGGCATCGAAGTGGACGAGAGCATGGGTAAGGGCAAGTTGATCGACGAAATCTTCGGCGAAACGTGCGAAGGCAAGTTCATCCAGCCCACCTTCATCACCGACTATCCCGTGGAAATGTCGCCGCTGACGAAGATGCACCGCAGCAAACCCGGCCTGACCGAGCGTTTTCGAGTTGATGGTCAACGGCAAGGAGTTGGCCAACGCCTACTCTGAGCTCAACGACCCCATCGACCAAGAAGAGCGTTTCGTCGATCAGATGCGTCTGGCCGACAAGGGTGACGACGAAGCGATGATCATCGACCAAGACTTCCTCCGCGCACTCCAATACGGCATGCCCCCACCTCGGGCATCGGCATCGGCATCGACCGCCTCGTGATGTTGCTCACCGGCCAAACGGCCATTCAGGAAGTGCTCTTCTTCCCGCAGATGAAGCCCGAGAAACTTCCCGCCAAAGACAAGGCCGAAGCCTATGTGCCCTTCGGCATTCCCGCCGATTTGGTGCCCGTCCTTCAGAAAGTGGGTTACTATTTGGTGCAAGACCTCCGCGGCGCCAACCCGCAGAAGGTGCAACAACAAATCGGGGAAGTGCTCAAAAAATATCAGCTTGACCTCGCCAAGCCTTCGGTGGCCGACATCGCCGCTTGGGTGGAAGCCCTCGGCGAATAAGCCCACCAACGACACAGCATGCGGGGTGTCCGTCGGACGGACACCCCATTTTCTCATCGTTCAAACTCCGTCTCATGCCCGGTTTTAGTTCCTTTTTTTGGATTCGGCGGGTCCGACAACGAACAGCGCGCCTCGGGTTCCTTTCCCGGGGCGGTTGCCATCATCGGCAGCGGTTCGTGGGCAACGGCCGTCGCCAAGATCATGCTCGAAAACGTACCGGAGATCTGGTGGTACGTTCGCCGCGATGAAACCATCGAAGAGTTTCGTCGCTACGAGCACAACCCCACTTACCTCACCACGGTGCGTTTCCCCATGGATCGCATCCACTTCACCTCGGACATCAACGAAGTGGCGCGCGAGGCCGACACGCTCATTTTCGTCACGCCCTCACCCTACCTCAAAGCCCAACTCAAGCGCCTGAAGGTGAAGCTCCATGACAAAGTGATCATGACGGCCATCAAAGGCATCGTCCCCGACGAAAACGTGGTGTGTACCGAGTATTTCCGCACCGCCTTCGGTGTGCCCGAAGACAATCTCATGGTACTCGGTGGCCCCAGCCACGCCGAAGAGGTCGCGCTCGACCGCCTGACCTACCTCACCGTGGGATGCAATAATATAGAACGCGCGCGCGTGATGGCCGATCCGTGGCCAATCACTATGTGAAGACGACCGTTTCGGCCGATGTGATCGGCATCGAATACGCCGCTGTGCTCAAAAACGTCTACACCATCGCCGCGGGCATCTGCTCGGGGCTGCAATATGGCGACAACTTCCTGTCGGTGCTCCTCTCGAGTGCCGTGCAAGAAATGAATCGTTTCCTCAGCGCCGTCTATCCGCTCGAACGCAATGTCTACGACAGCGCCTACCTCGGCGACCTGCTCGTCACCAGCTACTCCAACTTCTCGCGCAACCGCGTCTTCGGCCAAATGATCGGTCGCGGCTACAGCGTGAAGAGCGCACAAATGGAGATGGAAATGATCGCCGAAGGCTACTACGGCGTGAAGTGCATGAAGTTCATCAACCGCCGCTACCACGTGAACATGCCCATCCTCGACGCCGTCTACAACATTCTCTACGAACGCGTCGCACCTCCCCTCGAAATCAAACTCCTCACCGATTCGCTCCGTTGATCGCCGCTCTATCGGTTTCCTCCCCCTCCACAACATAGACACAATCACTCAACATGGCTTTCAACATCCCCAAAAGCGAAAAACCGCGCGTTGTCATTGTCGGCGGCGGTTTTGGCGGTCTCAAACTAGCCAACCGCCTCAAAGGTTCCGGTTTCCAAGTCGTACTCGTCGACCGCAACAACTACCATCAGTTCCCCCGCTCATCTACCAAGTAGCCTCCGCGAGCATCGAACCGAGCAGCATCGCTTTCCCCTTCCGCAAGATCTTCCAACGTCGAGAGGACTTCTACTTCCGCCTCGCCGAGGTGCGCAGCGTTTTCCCCGAACAGAAAATCCTGCAAACCTCCATCGGCAAAATCCACTACGACTATCTGGTTTTCGCCGCCGGCACCACCACCAATTTCTTCGGCAACAAGAACGTGGCCGAAAACGCCATCCCGATGAAGAACGTGAGCGAAGCCATGGGCAGCGCAACGCCCTGCTCGAGAACTTCGAACGCGCCTCACCTGCTCGTCTGAAACCGAGCGTCAGGAGCTGCTCAACGTCGTCATTGTCGGCGGCGGCGCCGCGGGTGTGGAAGTGGCGGCGCCCTGTCGGAGATGAAAACTACGTCCTGCCCAAGGACTATCCCGACATGCCCGCCAGCCTGATGAACATCTACCTCATCGAAGCGGTCCTCGTCTGTTGGGCGCCATGAGCGAAGAAACCTCCGCCCACGTCAAGAAGTTCCTCCAGGGCATGGGCGTCAACGTCCTGCTCAACAAGATGGTCACTGACTACTCCGACCACCGCGTGCAACTCAAAGACGGCACGCAAATCGCCACCCGCACCTTCATTTGGGTGAGCGGTGTGGCCGCCGAAAGCGTCGGCAACCTCTCGGCCGACCACCTCGGACGCGGACGCCGCATCATCGTCGACAAATACAACCGCGTCGAAGGCCTCGACGGCGTCTATGCCATCGGCGACCAGTGCATCATGCCCGAAAGGCGACCCCCAAATGGCGGGTGGACACCCGCAGCTGGCGCAAGTCGCCATTCAGCAGGGCCAACTTCTCGCGCGCAACCTCAAAGCCACCCTCAAAGGCAAACCCCTCAAACCCTTCCGCTACAAGAATCTCGGCACCATGGCCACCGTGGGTCGTAACCGCGCCGTCGCCGAATTCAGCTCCATGAAGATGGCCGGTTTCTTCGCCTGGCTCATGTGGCTCATCGTGCATCTGCGCAGCATCCTCGGCATCCGTAACAAGACAGTCGTGCTCTTCAACTGGATCTGGAACTATTTCTCCTACGCCCAGTCCCTGCGCCTCATCGTCTACGCCCGCAAGGCCAAAGAAGTCATCGACCGCCAGGCGCGTTTGGCCTCTCAACACTGGGGCCGCGACCTGCAAAGCGAAGGCATCGACGCCGAAGAGCACACCCCGCCGCTCCTTCCTCCCCCACTCCGACAACCCAAGCTCCGCAGGCCTGAACACGCTGCGCATCGCTGCGACAATCTCCTAACTCCCCATGGCTCAACCCCACCTCCTCTTCCCCCGCCGCGCCCTCGTGGTGCTCAGCGGCGGACGGGACTCCACCACCTGCCTCTTTTGGGCACTGCAACGTTTCGACGAAGTGTGCGCCCTGGGCTTCACCTACGGACAGAAACACACCCACGAGGTGAGACATCGCCGCCGAAATCTGCGCCGAACAGCACGTGCACTACGAAGTGATGGACGTACCTCTCCTCGGCCAACTCGGCAGCAACTCCCTCACCGACACCACCCTCGAGATGGACGCCGACAAACCCGCCGGCGGTCCGCCCAACACCTTCGTGCCCGGGCGCAATCTCTTCTTCCTCAGCATCGCCGCCGTCTATGCGCGTGAGCGCGGCATCTTCGATCTCGTCACCGGCGTGGGACAAACCGACTTCTCAGGGCTACCCCGACTGCCGCGACAACTTCATCAAGAGCCTCAACGTCACGCTCAATCTGGCCATGGGACGAACAGTTCCGCATCCACACCCCGCTCATGTGGCTCGACAAAGCGCAGACCTGGGCCCTGGCCGACCGTCTCGGCGTGCTCGATCTCATCCGCACGCGCACCCTCACTTGCTACAACGGTGTGGTGGGCGACGGTTGCGGACACTGCCCCGCGTGCAAACTGCGCCGCGAGGGCTCGAACTCTATTTGCAATCCAAACAATAACTCCTCCTTTCCCCTATGTCCACCCGCGAAACAGAAGGCTTGCAGCACCTCGGCAGTCAAGGTACACAATATCCCGACGACTACGCCCCCGAAGTGCTCGAGACCTTCGTCAACAAACTACCCGACAACGACTATTGGGTGCGCTTCAACTGCCCGGAGTTCACCTCCCTCTGCCCCATCACCGGTCAACCCGACTTTGCAGAGATTCGCATCTCCTACATTCCCGGCGAGCGCATGGTCGAAAGCAAGAGCCTGAAACTCTACCTCTTCTCCTTCCGCAACCACGGCGACTTCCATGAAGACTGCGTCAATGTCATCATGAAAGACCTCGTGCGCCTCATGCAGCCCAAATACATCGAGGTCACGGTCTCTTCACCCCCGCGGCGGCATCAGCATCTTCCCCTATGCCAACTACGGCCGCCCCGGCACCAAATACGAAGTCCTGGCCGACGAACGCCTCCGCCGTCACGACATGTAAATAAAACTTGTCTCGATGAACAACTTCCGCAATTTGCTACAATGGATCTGGCACTATCGCTTCCCCGCCGTGTTCCTCCTTTTCTTCATTTTTGCAGGCTTTCTGGGCGACTTCAGCTTCTACCAGTACTGGTCGCTGAAACGACAAAATGCCGAACTGAGCGAACGCATCGCGCAGTACCACAAGGAATACGACAGCGACTCGCGCGAACTGCATCTCCTCGAGACGTCCGAAGAGGCGGTTGAGAAGGTGGCTCGCGTGAACTTGCTCATGAAAAACGAGAACGAAGACGTCTACGTCGTCGTCGAAGAATGAGCCACTCGGGCTCATGTGCTGATCGCCCCGCCGGCTCACGCCCTTTCGCAGACACACCGATGCAGCGATAGGCACCGGCCACGACCAAACGCCGGGCTTTGCGCGCTCCGCACACACTGCCCGCCTCACTCTTCCCTTTTCTCCATTCGGTTCTCCCCGTTCCGCTCCCCACATGAAACCACTCTCTCGACTGCAATCCCTCGCTTTCACCCTCGGCGGCCTGCTCTTGCTGGTGGGCGCCCTGCTCCCCATGGTGCCGTCGCTCTCAGACTTCGCTCCCTACGTGTTTTGCGCCGGTGCGCTCCTCTTCGGCACACTCCAACTGGTGCAACGCTACGAAGGGCGCAACGTCACGGTGCGCCGCCTGCGCCGCCAACAAATGCTCGGCGCCTGCCTACCATGATCTCGGCTTGTCTGCTGCTCGTCACCGCCTTTCGCCTGCTCCCCCTTCGGGGCGGTGAGTGGAAAGTGGCACTGGCCATCGCCGCCGTGCTCGAGTTCTACACCGCCTTCCGCCTCCCCGCCGAATTGGGGAAGGAGGAAAAAGGCAAATAACCGCCACACAAAACCCTTATTTCATTCAAGCAGTACCACCCTACTGCTCCACACCCCTACAGCTCCTCAGACCGCTTATTTGCCGTCCGGGGAGCTGTTTGTATAACCCGGTGCCGTTGGTCCCAGCCGACGGCCCCGCCTTTTGCACGTCGACGCACGCCGCACGTGCCCACCGCAACCGAAAAACCATTCCCCGCGCAACACGTCTGCTCACACAACAAAGGGCAGCACGGCGCGACAGTTCTGCAAAAAATCTCGCACACGCACCCGATTGAGTCGATGAGCGTCTATGTCTTACCCGTCCGCTCGCTCCGTCCTTGTCAGCAACTTGTGCACCCGCCTCTCGCGCGCACGCGCGCGAGCATACGTGCGCGCACACCTGCGCGCGCCTCAGACGGTTTCAGTTTTTCACCTTCACCCTTCACCTACATCTCACAGTTTATCAGTTAGATATGGGTGAACATTATAGCATTTCATCATCGCAAAACACAATAACAAATACCTACAAACCATTATTATTCAGCTATTTATGAAAGAACGCACTGCTTCACCCGTTCTAAGAATAGACATAATTAATAATATTCATCTGTGCATCAATTATTTATATAGCATCATTTGAACAAGAACTCTCTAATCTCGTTTACTTTTACGCTCTTCATCAAATCATCCGTCACCGACAAGTTCACACTCCTCTCCTCCATACTTCCCTGAATATCAACGGAGAACTGCGCCAAAACGCGCAAGAAGTGAAGAAATCACCCCGTTTTCTCACAAAGCCTTCACCCCTATCTTTCTTTGAATCAAGAAGTTGCCGCACACGGGTGAAGAGGTGAAGGAAAAAATCGAAAACTGACTGAGGCGCGCGTGTACGCGTACGCGCGCACGCGAGGGGGCTGTGCACACTGCAGGAGGTGTGGACATCCTATTCGGGGCGAAGTCACCCTTCACCCCACCGTGAACAATATTCCCTCATCGTGACACTGCACATGCACGCAGAGCATGCCCTCGAGGCGACACGTGCGAAACGTACAGCGCAGGGAGAAAATCATAGTTCGGGCAGAACAGTACAACCAAGTAGGAAGAGCGCTCCATTCCTCGCACAAGCGGCGCAGACGATCGCACACAAAGCATCCCCTACTGTCCTCATCGGAAAGCAGGGGATGCCGACTTTCTGAGCTTACGCTCAAACTGTGTCCTTACGGCTTAGAAGTTGTAGTAGAAGCCGAGGTTTACGTCCGTGGTGCTGAAGCGGTAGCCGTATTGCTCTACTTCGTTGCGCTTGCGGTAGCCGAGTTCACCGAAGCTGGCCACGAAGTTCCAGTTGCGGTTGAGGTCAACGGAGAGACCGGGACGTACGCCTACCGACCAGCCGAACTTGCTGCCGGAAACATTTTCCTGAGAAGCCCAGTTGAAGCCGAGTGCACCGTCAACGATGAAGCTCACAGCGCCCACACGGCAAGCCGTGTAACGGAGATAGGGGTTGAACTCGAATACCGACGAGTTGTTCTTGTCTCCCTTCGGATCGTCGAGCGTATAGCTGATGGAAGTACCGATGGCCGTGTTGTTGCTCAGCTTGTAACCGATTTCGGGAGCGAGCGTCACTTCGGTTTTCACGTCTTTGGTGCCCCAGAGACCGAGTTTACCACCGAGATATACCTGTGCGTTAGATGCGAGAGTTCCGCCTACGAGGGCGAGGGCGAGTACGATTTTTCTTCATTGTCGTAATCTTTTATTGTTGGTCAATAGAATCCCTCCGGCGCCATCCTTCTTTCACCCGAGAGCAAAAAGTAGAATATCGGGAGGCGATCCGTTTACAAGGGCGAAAGTAGGGCAGTTCGGCCGTTCTTGACAAAAAACGAAAGGCACATTCGCATCAAACTAAGCAATTTTTAAGAATAAAGATGCTTATTCCTTTCCAAAACAGCCATTTCGCTCAAATCGGCTTCAACGACATCGCGCACCACAACGAAGGGTTGTGATGCGCGATACGAAACGAGGGGGAGAAATCGCCGAATTTAGAAAATGAACTTCACCACGTCGTTGAAGATGCCCAAGGCCATGAGCGCCAAGACGAAGTAGAAACCGATCGTGTTGACGCGTTCGATCACCTTGTCGGAGAATCTGCGGCGCGTGATCATCTCGAGCAACGTAATAAAGATGTATCCGCCGTCGAGCATGGGGATGGGCAGGAAATTCGCGAAGGCCAGCATCAGGGAGATGAAGGCGGTGAGTTGCCAGAAGGCGGCCCAGTTCCACGCAGCGGGGAAGAGACTGCCGATGGTGCCGAAGGAGCCCACTCTTCACGCCGTCGGCCGAGAAGAGATAGCGCAAATCGCTCACATAGCCCGAAAGCACCTTCCACCCGTGGGCAGCGCCGGCCGGGAAGCAGGTGGCCAGGTTGTAGCGCACGGTGTCTGTACGATAGTCCATGAGCACGTTGTGCTTGAAGAGTCCGAGTTTGCCCTCGGGGGTGAGGGCGAAGCGGAGCGTGTCGGCCGTCGTAGCGCCGCGGTGCTTCACCACGAGCGTCGTGGCCAGCCATTTTCGGGTCGGTCTTGCCCTGTGCCGCCGTGATGCGATCCTGCACCACACCGAGCTGTTGGTCGATTTGGTTCCAGGTTGTCACCGCTTTGCCATTGAGCGCCACAATGCTGTCGCCGGCGCGCACACCGGCTTTGGCGGCAGGGCTACCGGCCATGGCCGAGTCCACCACCGAAGGCAACGTCAGGGCGACAAAGGGCGGTTGCTCCTTGAGCATCTTGAGCAGATCCACACGGCCGTCGACATTCACCGTGGCGGGACGACCGTCGCGGAGCACATGGATGACTTTCGCGCTCCCCAAGTCGCGCAACAGCTGTGCGTTGTCGAGATACGTGTAGGTTTTGTCGTCGGCGCCCACAATCACGTCGCCATCGCGGAAGCCCATTTGCTTGGCCACGGTGTTGAAGGAGTAACCGTGCTGCACGGCGGTGACCGGCGTGCGCTGTTCGCCCCAAGCCAAGAGTACCATGGCGTAAATGAAGAGAGCCACCAAGAAATTGACCAGCACACCGCCCACCATGACGAGCAAACGCTGCCAAGCCGGCTTATTTTTGAAGAGTTGGTCGGCGGCACCTCGGCTTCTTCGCGTTTCACCGCGTCGGCATCGGTGCTTTCGTCGACCATGCCGCGATTTCCACGTAACCGCCGAAGGGCAACCAACCGATGGCGAATTTCGTGCCGCCCCATGTGCCGAGGGGCAACGCCAAGCGCTTACCGCCTTTCCAGAAGTCGAAGAAAAGACAAAAGCGGTGCACGCGAATGCCGAAAAGCTTCGCGAAAAAGAAGTGGCCCCCCTCGTGAAGGATGACGAGCAGCGAGATGCTGAGCACCAATTGGAGGGCTTTGATCAAGAATGTTTCCATCAAAAAAGAGCTTGCAGGAAGGAATAGAATGAATTAGTTGAGATAGCCGGCCAGCAATCGGCGCACCTCAGCATCGGAGGCGAGGTAGTCGCTGAGCGATGCGCGCTGGCAGCGCGTGGCGTCGGCCATGGCGCGACGAATCAGGCGCGGGATGTCGAGAAATCCGACGGCGCCGCGTCGGAATGCCGCATTGGCCACTTCATTGGCTGCGTTCACCACACACGGTAGGTTGCCACCGCCGCGATGGCCTCGTAAGCGATGCGCAAGCAGTCGAATTTATCGAAGTCGGGGCGCTCGAACGTGAGGCGGCCGAGGGCGGCCAGGTCCAAACGCTCACCGCTGAGCGACAAACGGCGCGGGAACGACAAGGCATATTGAATGGGCAGGCGCATATCGGGTACCCTGAGCTGAGCCTTCACGCCCCCGTCGGCCAGTTGCACCGCACTGTGCACGATGCTTTCGGGGTGCACCAGCACTTCGATGCGCTCGGTTCGACGCCGAAGAGCCATTTGGCTTCGATCATCTCGAAGCCCTTGTTCATCATCGTGGCGCTGTCGATCGTGATCTTGGCGCCCATCTCCCAGTTAGGGTGTTTCAGGGCGCGCGCCGCGGTAACGTTCGCCAACTCCTCGATGGGCGTCGTGCGGAAGGGGCCTCCCGAAGCGGTGAGGAGGATTTTGTCGATGGCATTGCCGTCTTCGCCCACCAAGCTCTGGAAGATGGCGCTGTGCTCGCTGTCCACGGGCAGAATCGGCGCGCGGTGTTTCACAGCGAGTTCCGTAATGAGTTCGCCCGCCACAACGAGCGTCTCCTTGTTGGCCAGTGCGATGGTCTTGCCGGCTTCGATGGCCGCGACGGTGGGGCGGAGTCGGCGAAACCCACCATGGCCGTCACCACCACATCGACATCCGGCAGACTCGCCGCGTCGCCAATGGCTTCGGCACCCGCCCACACTTTAATCGGTAGGTCGGCCAGCGCCTCGCGCACCGTTTCGTAGCGCGATTCGTCGGCGATGACCACCACTTCGGGGTGAAAATTCGCGGGCTTGCGCGATCAGTAATTCGGCATTGTGCCCCGCCGTGAGGGCATAGGCCTCGTATTCGTCGGCATGTTCGCGCACCACGTCGAGGGTTTGCGTGCCGATGGATCCGGTCGAACCGAGGATGGCAATTCTTTTTCATCGTTTTGTTGACATTCAGTCGTTAAGGTCGATCAGTCCGTCGGGCACATCGAGCAAGAGCAGTCGGGCGCGGAGATCATAGTCCACCACGAAATCGTCGTGCAGCGGGAGGAGCACCTCTTCGCCGTCGTGTGTTTCGACCGTGAGCAGGGTGTTGGCCGTTGTGGTTTCGACGTGGCGCACCGTGCCGAGCTCGAGGGTCGGCAGTCCTCCTTCGCCTTCTTCGTCGCTGGCCTCAGCCTCTGCGTCGAGTGCGCCGTGATCGACCAGGAGCACTCGGAAGCCGGTGAAAGCCCGAAGCGACGAAACGGTCTCTTCGTCCTCGGCGGGGCGGGCATCGAGGGGTAATAGACGGTGTGTCCCACAAGTTCTCGCGCGGCGGTGTCGCTGTCGATGCCGTCGAGGGTAAACAGCGCCGATTCGCTCCCCTTTGAAACGATAGTCTTCGAGGAAGAACGGCACGTAGAGTCCGTCGATCTTGAGAAATACGTAGTCGGCTTCACCGCGATCGAAGACATCGTCGGTGAACTGCAGTTCGATTTCGCCGTGGATGCCGTGCGTGCGGGTGAATCGCCCGATGGAAAAAAACGTCGGAGTCTGAAATCATGAGAAGAGGCAGGAACCTAAAAAAATTATTCGAGGCGGGTGATGCAAGCACCCAGGGCGTTGAGACGATCTTCGATGTGCTCATAGCCACGATCGATCTGGCCTACGTTGTCAATTCGGCTCGTTCCGTCGGCACTGAGGGGCGGCGATGAGCAGCGCGATGCCCGGCGCGGATGTCGGGGCTGGCCATGCGGCGCGCTTTCAGCTGGAGATTGAAGTCGTGGCCCACCACAACGGCGCGGTGCGGGTCGCACAAAATGATCTGCGCGCCCATGTCGATGAGTTTGTCGACGAAGAAGAGGCGGCTTTCGAACATCTTTTGGTGGAAAAGCACGCTGCCCTTGGCCTGTGTGGCCACGACGAGCAGAATCGAAAGGAGGTCGGGGGTGAGTCCCGGCCAGGGCGCGTCGGCCAACGTCATGAAAGAGCCGTCGATGAACGATTCGATTTGATAATGCTGCGGGCCGGGGATGTAAAGGTCGTCGTCGCGCTCCTCGACCGTCACGCCGAGTCGGCGAAAGGCGTCGGGGATGAGTCCGAGATCGCGGCGCGACACGTTTTTAATGGTGATGCCGTCGCCCACCATCGCGCCGATGCCGATGAACGAGCCGATCTCGATCATATCGGGCAGGATGCGGTGGTCGGCGCCGTGCAGCTTTTGCACGCCCACCACGGTGAGGCGATTGGAGGCGATGCCCGAAATGTTGGCGCCCATGCGGTTGAGCAGGTGACAGAGCTGCTGAATGTAGGGTTCGCAGGCCGCATTGTAGATGGTTGTGGTGCCTTCGGCGAGCACAGCAGCCATGACGATGTTGGCCGTCCCGGTCACCGACGCTTCGTCGAGGAGCATGTAGGCGCCGCGCAGGCGTTCGGCCTCGATCTCAAAGAGTTCGTGCTCGCTGTCCACATGAAACTGCGCGCCGAGCTTTTGCAATCCGAAAAATGCGTGTCGAGTCGTCGACGGCCGATTTTGTCGCCGCCGGGCTTGCTGATCACTGCCCGACCGAAGCGGGCCACGAGCGGGCCGATGGTGAGAATCGAACCGCGCAACGACGAACAACGGGCCAGATATTCCTCCGAACGGAGGTAATCGAGGTCGATTTGGTCCGCGCGGAAGGTGATGTCGCCCGGCGCATTGCGGCGCACGTAGACGCCGATGTCTTGCAGCAGACGAATCAAGTTGTTGACGTCGACAATGTCGGGCACGTTGGTCAGGCGCACCTCCTGATCGGTGAGCAGCGTGGCGCAGATCACTTGCAACGCTTCGTTTTTTTGGCTCCTTGCGGCACGATTTCGCCTCGGAGACGGCGGTTGCCTTCAATGAGAAAAAGAGGCCATGCGGGTGAGTTTTAGTGGGTGTGTGAATCAAGACGGCTGCAGTGCGCGCATCACCTCGGCAGAGGGGATGCGCCCTTCGGTGCAGAAGTCGATGTCCTTGGCCAGGCGTTCGATTTCGGTCGCTCCGCCTCGCATTTCGGCGAGGTTGAGTTGCATGCGAGCGGCCAAATCGCACAACTGTCGGGCGCGCACCTCGGCATCGGGCTCGTCGGCGATGCGGTTCATCCACGTTTGCAGCAAGTGGCCGTAGTGGCGAAAGCGCAAACGGTGGGTGGGATAGGTCAAACGCTCCGCTTGTGCGGCAGCGGGTGCGCGATCCACCTCCACGGGCCAATCGATGTCGAGCGCGTAGTCGGTGAGTTGGGCGAGGTGGTTCCACAATTTTTCGTTCACCTCCCGCGAATCGGCGGGTTGTCGGCTGACGATGCGCATCGTGTCGACGATGCGTGCGGCATAGGCCGTGCGTTCGGCCCGGTCGCTGAGCGTGAGGGCGTGTTCCACCATGAGTTGCACTTCACGGCCGTAGGCTTTCATGCGCACAGGGGCTTTCTGCGTGTTGTATTCCATAGAGACCGAACGTGTCAAAACAGTTTTTTGGGCAAAGACGTTTGAAATTCCTTGAGATAGAAGGGCTCGAAATAAGCCACATCGACGAAACGTCCTTCGAGAAAGGCGCGTTCGGCGAGCGGAGCCATGTGGCGCGCCAGCGGATGCACGTTGTCGACGAAGCGGGCGTTGGAGTGATCGATCACCGCCTTGCACTTTTCGGCGCCGTCGCCCATGAAATAAACGGGCGCGCGGTCGAGCCACTCGCGATAGGTGTCGGCCGTGACGATGTCGGCCCCCACTTCGCGCACAGTGTGCAGCGCGCGATCATATACTGCGGCGTAAACCTCCATGCGGCGCGCGTCGATCATGGGCACGAGCAGGGCGTCGTCGGGCATATCGTCGTCGTAGAGCAACGGTCCCACGGTGATGAGCTGCAGCGTGGGCACGGCAATGAGGGGAACATTGCGGGCGTAGGCCACGCCTTTGGCGGTGGAAAGCCCGATGCGCAGGCCGGTGTAGCTGCCCGGTCCGCTCGACACGGCGACGGCATCGAGGGGAATGGCGTGACTCTCGGCGAAACTCAGCGCTTCGTCGACGAAGGGCGCCAAAACGGCCGCATGGGAGGGGCCTTCGAGGGTTTGCTGTTCGAAGATCACCTGCGAATCTTCCGACACGGCGACGGAACAAACGGAGGTGGAGGTTTCTATGTGGAGAATGCAGGACATGGCTGAGGGATTTTTCGGCGTCCTCGTTCCGCGACTCCAACGGGAGGGAAACGGACGCTCGCTTTTCAATCTGCGAATTTAAGGCTTTTCGGCTGATACACAAAGTTTCCACGGCGAAAAGCCGCGCCGCCCTGCATAAGGCACACGGCGCGCGCGAATCGCCCCGAATATCACCCTACGGCGCGGAGCGTCCCTGCACCACACCCCACCTCTCGGCACGCCATCGCCGGGGCTCCACGCAACAAGATGTGAATTCGCCTCTTCTTCCCGCCCCGACGCAGCGCCGTCCGCAGCCCCGACGAAAACTCGGCGAGATATCCCGAAAAGTTCCGAGAATTGCGGAAAAAGTCCCAATTATCAGCGAAAAAAACGGGGCGTTTTCTTCCCGTCTCCTCCACCCCGCCGCGCGCACTCCGAGACTTGAACGGCACGGCGCCCCGTTTTCCGTTTGCACGGGCTTTCGCCGTGGCGCGCCCTCGTCGAAACACGGTTTGTGCCCACCGAATGGCCGAAAACCGGAAAGAAAACTACAGCCAAAACCGGAGTTTTTACCCTTTTCACGAAAGGAATTGTTCAATATTTCCTTTTCGCCAAGAAATAAACAAACAAAATCGCCCTCACGTCCAAAAGAATACGTACCTTTGGCCTACGTACCTCTGTGTACTGCGCACCGCTCGTCCACAACGAGCGGGTCCTACGCAAATAACATCACATAACCATAACTCCAACATGAAACCTGCAAACGGCAAATTGGGTGTCATGATCGTCGGCCTCGGCGCGGTCAGCACCACCTTCATCACCGGTGTGCTGATGGCACGCAAAGGGCTTAGCAAAAGCCCGTCGGTGCAATGACACAATACGACAAAATCCGCGTGGGACGCGGTGCCGAAAAGAAATACCTGAAATATGCCGACATCATCTCGCTGGCTTCGCTCGACGATCTGGTGTTCGGCGCTTGGGATGTGTATCCCGCCAACGCTTTTGAGAGCGCCGTCGACGCCGAGGTGCTGCGCGCCAAAGACATCCTCCCCGTGGAGGACGAACTGAAGGCCATCCGCCCGCTGCCCGCCGCATTCGACAAGCGCTATGCCTCTCGTTTGGACGGCAACAACGTGAAAAAAACTGCGCCACCCGCTGGGAAATGGTGGAAGCCCTGCGCGAAGACATTCGCCGCTTCAAGGCCGACAACGGTTGCGACCGCATTGTGGTACTCTGGGCCGCATCGACCGAAATCTACGTCCCCATCGACGAAACGGTGCACTACCGTTTGGCCGATCTGGAAGCCGCCATGAAGGCCAACGACACCGAGCGCATCGCGCCCTCCATGTGCTATGCCTACGCTGCCCTGGCCGAAGGTGCGCCCTTCGTGATGGGTGCGCCCAACACCACGGTGGATATTCCCGCCATGTGGGAGCTGGCCGAAAAGACCCACATGCCCATCGCCGGTAAGGACTTCAAAACCGGCCAAACCTTGGTGAAGAGCGGTTTCGCCCCCATCATCGGCACCCGCTGCCTGGGACTGAACGGATGGTTCTCGACCAATATCCTCGGCAACCGCGACGGCCTGGTGCTCGACGAGCCGGCCAACTTCCACACGAAGGAGGTTTCCAAACTCTCGACCCTCGAAAGCATCCTCGTGGCCGACGAGCAGCCCGACCTCTACACGGACTACTACCACAAGGTGCGCATCAACTACTATCCTCCGCGCGGCGACAGCAAGGAAGGCTGGGACAACATCGACATCTTCGGATGGATGGGCTACCCCATGCAGGTGAAAATCAACTTCCTCTGCCGCGATTCGATTCTGGCCGCCCCGCTTTGCCTCGACCTCGTGCTGCTCATCGACGCCGCTGCCCGCGACGGCCGTTACGGCACGCAGCGCTTCCTGAGTTTCTTCCTCAAAAGCCCGCAACACGACTACACGCAAGGCGAAGTGCCCGAAAATCACCTGTTCCGCCAGTACACGAACCTCAAAAACGCCATTCGCGAAATGGGCGGTTACGAGGCCGACGAAACGGTCGACTGATTTTTCAGCCCCGCCCCTTCACCGAGCGCGCCACCTCCCTCCGGCGAGGAGCCGCGCCCGGTGTTCCTCTTTTGTAAGGGCGCTTCACGGCGGCTATCAGCGAAAAACGATAGCAGCTATCTGATCAAACCATAGAACTTCGGCACGATGCCCGAGAAGAGCGCGTAATTTTGCAGCGTCAAAACGGAAATGCTCCGCCACAGCCCACAGGCTGATCTACGTTACGGCGCATGCGCTTGACAGAACTGACTGTTTATTATATTTCCATCCTGACGATTCCCGCCGCCTCGGTCGGCTTCCCAACAGGGATCCCCACCGACCACTCGGAGAACAGCAGCGTTCCCTTGTGGGGCGCGCCGGAGACGTCATCCAACGCGAATCAACTCAAAATTCATTTCATTATGTCACTTCTTGCCGCCCTTCAAGTTCAAAGCAGCCCCAGCGCTCCTTACATCATCATTGCTTTCATCGCCTTCACCGCAGCCCTCTACTGCGTGCCCACGCTCTTCCGCTTCTTCAAAAACCTCTCGAACCCCTGCCCAACGCGCCGCTCAGCCCGCCGACGACACGGTGTACGTTTGCCACGACGAAGCTTTCTTGCAACCCAAAGCCTAACTCCTTCTCATCTCGCAATCGGATTCGATGAACCACTCCACGATGATGTCCGCGGCATCACCCTCTGACCCCAAAGAAATCCACGTTCGTCTCAAACACATTGCCAAGTTTTTCGGCTCCTACGCCGCTACTCTGCTGTGCAGCGGAGCCACGACAATGCGCATTGAGCGCAAACTCCGCCAAATGGCCGAAGCCTGGCACGTGCAAGCCGAATTCACCATTCTGCCCACGAACGTGATTCTCAACATCTGGGATGCCTCGGGCGACCACTCCTACAGTTGCATCTCACCGCTGCTGCACGGAGCCCTAAATTTCGATCTCATCACGCGTCTCAGCCGCCTAAGCGACGACGTCTTCACGCAGAACCTCGTGCCTGCCGAAGCCGTTCGCCGCTTTGATGCGATTAAAAACATCCCTCGCTTCTCTTCGTTCGCCGTACTGGTCTTGGCCTCTGCGGCCAACGCCTCTTTCTGCCGGCTCTTCGGCGGCGACTGGGCCGCCATCGGCATTGTGTTTGCCGCCACCTTCTGCGGTTTCTTTGTCAAACAGCGCCTTTCGGGCTGGAAAATGGACTATCGCGCCGTGACCATCATCTCTGCAGTGACGGCCGCGGTAATTTCTTGCGTCGGCTACGTCATTCCCGATCTTTCCACCACGCCCGACATCGCTTTGGGCACCAGTGTGCTCTATCTTGTGCCGGGAGTGCCGTTTTGCAACTTCGTCAACGATTTGCTCTACGGGCACTACATCTGCGCTTTCAGCCGCTTCGTGCAGGCCATGATGATCACCGTGAGTCTTTCGATCGGGTTGGTGTTGGCTTTGTTGATGCTCAACATCCGCATGCTCTGACCCATTTCGGCCTTTTGCCCCACTTTTCTCCCCTTCCCCCCACAACGATAGTCCATTCTCCATGTCAACTCTTCTCGATTTGCTCAACGACGGCTTCTTTGCCGCCATTGCCGCCATCGGTTTCGCGAGCATCAGCAACCCCAAACGCAGCACATTTTGGTCGCTCGGCCTGCTTGCCGCCCTCGGCCACGTCACGCGCTTCATCCTTATGCACTATTTTGACGTGCACATCGCCTTGGGTTCGTTTGCCGGCGGCTTGATCATTGGCATCGTCTCCATCCCCATGTCGACGGTGGTGAATTCGCCCGCCGAAACCCTCTCCTTCCCTGCACTGCTCCCCATGGTGCCGGGAAAATTTGCCTACGGTTCGATACAAGCGCTCGTGGAATGCATGAGCCATAAGACCGAAGACGATTTCGACCACTATTTTTATCTGCTCAACTACAACTGGATCACCTGTGTGCTGACGATTGTGCTGATGGTCATCGGGGTGACGATTCCGCTCTTCACGTTCCGCAACCACGGTCTGGTGATGTTGCGCCGTATGCGCGACGAACTCCTCGCTGCGGCCCACCTTCGTTCGTCGCACCACTGATTTTCGTCCGAACATGGAACTTCGACAGCTCCGCTACTTCGTGAAAGTGGCCGAATGCCAAAGCTTTTCGGAAGCCGCACGACAGTTGCACATCACACAAAGCACCCTCTCACAACAAACCCGACAGTTGGAGGACGAACTGGGGGTGCAGCTGCTCGCACGCGACTCCCACCACGTGGAACTCACCGACGTGGGGAGCGCTTTCCTACCTTCTGCGCTGCGCGCCCTGGCCGAGGTGGAAGCTTGTGTGGACAGCATCAGCGAAGTGACGCACTTGGTGCGCGGCACCATCAACATTGGCGCCACTTATACCTTCAGTCCGATTCTCAAAGAGGCGATTCTCGCCTTCATCAAGACGTTTCCGCAAGTACACCTCAATGTAGTGAGCCAATCGATGAGCGATTTGATGGAAATGCTCATCAAGCACGAGCTGGACGTGGTGTTGTCTTACAAACCCTCGCAACACTACACGCAAATCGAGTCGCATTATCTGTTTGACAACGAACTTTGCGCCGTGGTAAGCGACACGCATCCGCTTGCCGGCCGTGCTGCCGTGGAACTCGCCGACTTGACGCACCACCGCATGGCACTTCCCGCCCCGGGACTGCAGGCGCGCAACAAATTCGACATGCTGGTGCGCGGCACACAGCACGAATTCAACGTCTGCTTGGAGATCAACGACGTGAATGCGCTGATTAGTTTAGTGCGCGACAGTCGTTTGGTCACAGTACTCTCAACCGCCACCGTTTCGCAGGTGGACGGCGTGGCCACGATCCCCATTGCCGGCGTAGACAGCAGCGAAATGGAAGGCTGCTACCACTTTTTGCGCGGCAGCTACCGCAAAGTGGCCACCAAAGAGTTCTTGCGCATCCTCTCGGAAAGCAAGTCTTACGGCATGGCGCAAATGAATGTGGAATAACTTGGGCGACTGCGCCGCACGGCGGCCGTGCACAGCCCTTTCTCCCAATGCAACGAACCGACTTCTCCGCGCGAGAGCCGGTTCGTTGCGTATAATGCGCCGCTTGACCCGCAACCCAAACAAAGCCTCCCCCGCAAGTTCGGAACTTGCGGGGGAGGCTCATTATATAAAAGGAGGGAGAACGCTGCTATGTACGAAGAGAGGTTCCTACATCAGGGCACGGCGGACGAAAAGGGGCTATACACATTATATATATAAGGGTACGCGCAACGCACATCCGGACATGAGGCGAAAGAAGGTGCTATCACTCGATCACTTCGGGCTATTTCTGCCGTTCGGGCGCCGCGTTTTCCTTCTTACCGCTGAAGAGGAAGAAGAAAAGCACGCCGATCAGCAAGGCATAGCCGGCGAAAATGAACCACTACACTCGACCAATCGCCCACTTGGAAGCCGTCTTTGTTCTCGGTGTAGCAATTCACCACAGCTTGTGCGCCGAGGGTGCCGATGGAAGCCCCGATGCCGTTGGTCATTAGCATGAAGAGACCTTGTGCACTCGAGCGGATTGATCCGTCACATTCCTTATCTACGAACAGCGAACCGGAGACATTGAAAAAGTCGAAGGCGACGCCGTAGACAATCATCGAAAGAATCAGGAAAAATCACGCCCGGAAAGCCGGAACACCGACGGCGAAGAAGCCGAAACGCAGCACCCAAGCGAACATGGCAATGAGCATTACGGTCTTAATCCCGAAACGTTTCAAGAAGAAGGGGATGAGGAGGATGCAGAAAGTCTCGCTGATTTGCGAAAGAGAGATCAATACATTGGCGTGTTCCACGAACCATTGGCCGCGGAATGCGGCTTCTGCACCGAAACTACTGATGAAGGGGTTGGCAAATCCGTTGGTGATCTGCAAACTGACGCCGAGGAACATGGAAAAGAGGAAGAAGAGCGCCATTCGCTTGTGGCGGAAGAGCTTAAACGCATCGAGTCCCATGGCTTGCACCAGGCCTTTTTTCTCACTGCCCTTGTTTACGGGGCAAGAAGGTAGGAGTCAAAGCGTAGGCAGCCAGCATCAAACTCCAGAAAGCCGAGACAAAAAATTGCACATGCGTCTGTTGCCAACCCAACAAGTCGACGATCCACATCGAAACAATGAAGCCGATGGTACCGAAGATGCGGATGGGCGGAAAATCTTTCACGGTGTCGAGTCCGGAACGCTCAAGCGCATTGTAAGACACGGAGTTCGACAGCGCCAAGGTGGGCATGTGAGGCCGCGACACTGAGCGTGTACCAAGGGAAAATGTCGGCAAACGCAACGTGTTCTCCCATGCCGATCCAGCCAACTACGATCATAAAGGCTGCAGCCAGGAGATGACAAAGCGACAACATGCGCTGTGCCTGCACGAAACGGTCGGCAATCATGCCGACAAGGGCGGGCATAAAGATGGAAACTATCCCTGGACGGAATAAAACCACCCGATATTGGCTCCCATTTCCTTTCCGCCAAAAAGCCCCCATGGAAGTGAGGTAAGCTCCCCACACAGCGAACTCTAAGAAGTTCATCGCGATCAAACGCGACTTGATATTCGAACTATTCATGGAAATAACAATGCGATTACAGGGAGCGAAGTTACATCATTTTGCAAAGAGAACAAAGCAAATTGGGAAATTTCAAAACCGCACGGCGCAAAAAGAGGGCGAAAATTAGCTTTTTCGTCCTCTGTCTTTGCGTATTCAGTTTGTTCTTGGCCGAGATCACGCTGTTTGCCCGCGTATTTCGGCCGTCGGCGGGGGGCTTTCGAGAAAAGAGCTGAACAAAAAAACACAGATTCGCGGCGAATGCACCGCGAAACGGAGGTTATTCGTCCTCATTCCACACTTTGTCGTGCTTTCCTTGGGTGAAGATGTCGTTTTCGTCGTCAATGGTTTTGCCGGACTCGCGATCAACTCTCAAAGTCTTGGCCGATTCCTGCATCAATCCATTCTCCGATGACAAACGCACCAGCTGAAGGAGGGGGGCTGTGTAAATTCGCTTCATTATATACTATAGTTCCGTTGGTATTCCGAATGCGCTTCACGGTGTCCCGCCGATGCGATCAGCGAAACACCGTGGATGCGATTTTCTCATCCTCAATCCCGCCCCTCATGCGGGCGGAAAGAAGACACGACAAGCGCCCCAATCAGAGTTCGAGGTCTCCGCCGTGGATTTCGTGCCAAGGCAGTCCCTGCTTGTTGAGTTCTTCCATGAAAGGATCGGGATCAAACTCCTCGACGTTGTGGACGCCGGGCTTGTTCCACTTGCCTTCCATGAACAAACGGGCTCCGATGCAAGCGGGCACGCCGGTGGTGTAGCTCACCCCCTGCATTCCCGTTTCGTCGTAGGCAGCTTGGTGCGAACAGTTGTTGTAAATGTAGTAGGTTTGTTCCTTGCCGTCTTTCAAACCTCGGATGCGGCAACCGATCGACGTCTCGCCTTCGTAGTTTTCGCCCAGGTCTTGCGGGTTGGGCAGCACGGCCTTGAGGAATTGCAGGGGCTGAATCATGTGTCCCTCGTAGTTGATGGGCACAATCGAGTCCATACCGATGTTTTTGAATCACGCGCAAATGGGTGAGATACTCCTGTCCGAAGGTCATCCAAAAAGCGAGCTCGCTTGATTGTGGGGAAGTTGATGACCAAGCTCTCGATCTCTTCGTGGTGCAACAGGTAACTTTCGCGCGGTCCAATGCCGGGATAGGTCAAAGGTCGGTGAATTTCGAGCGGCTCCGTCTCTACCCACTTGCCATTCTCCCAATAAAGTCCTTTTTGCGTGATCTCGCGGATGTTAATCTCGGGGTTGAAGTTGGTGGCAAAGGCTTTGTGGTGGTCTCCCGCGTTGCAATCGACGATATCCAGGTACTGAATTTCGTCGAAGTGGTGCTTTGCGGCGTAGGCCGTGAAGATGGAGGTCACGCCCGGGTCGAAACCGCAGCCGAGAATGGCACAAAGCCCGGCTTTCTCGAAGCGATCACGATAAGCCCACTGCCACGAGTACTCAAAATGTGCCTCATCCTTCGGTTCGTAGTTAGCGGTGTCGAGATAGTTGCAGCCGGTTTGGAGACAAGCCTCCATGATGGTGAGATCCTGGTAGGGCAAAGCCAAGTTCATGACCAGCTGCGGCTTGAAGTCATTGAAGAGGCGAACGAGTTGCTCCACATCGTCGGCATCTACCTGCGCGGTGCGAATATCGTTGCGCAGCCCCATGTCGGCAATGCGTTGGGCAATCGCCTTGCACTTGGATTCTGTGCGGCTGGCGATCATGATTTCGTCGAAGACATCGCTATTTTTTGCGACTTTGACAGCGGCCACGGTGGCAACGCCGCCGGCGCCGATGATGAGTACTTTTCCCATTGTGTTTGCGTATCGTAGTTGTTTGTGTGATTGCAGTGATCGGAATTTCATCCCGTTCGCGCAAAGTTATTGATTTTTCACGCGATCGCACAAGTTCACGGCGCTTTTTTTGCACCTTCACAGAGAAATGCGTTCCGGTTCACGGGCGCTGACTTCGTCGGCGCGGATGCCGAGTGCCGCCGTGAGCGAATAGCCGAGCAGTTCCTGTGCAAATCCTCGTCCGCTGAGGGGCTGCATGGTGAAGAGGGTGATTTCCTTGCGTCCGGCGTCGGTTCCGTCCTCGCGCTTGGGCGGTTGCGCACAGAGCCCTTTGATTCGTGCGGCAAGTCGCGTACTCTCAGGGTGAACCCGTCGAGATCGGCCACGAGCATCACCCGATCGGCGTCGGCGTCCAGGAGCATTTGCTCAAACACCTCGACGATCAAATCGTCGTGATCCACCACCGGTTCGACGGCAAGTGCCGAGAGCGAGAATTCGCCCAGCCTGTCGGCAAAAAGCCTTGCCGTTGATTTCGTCGGCGAAGTGCGCAGGCGTGAAGTTTTGCAGCTGTGCGGTCTCGGGTCGATGGATGAAATACACCCGAATCTCGTTGTCGGCGGTTTGCGCTTCGCCTTCTGCGGGCAGCAAGCCGCCATCGAGCGCCACATAGTCGAGCCAATCAGCGAGCGGCGCGGGAGGAATGCGCCGACCGAGCATGCGTTCGAAGTTGACAATGAGGTCAAACGCCACGCGTTCCACGTAGTCGGCGTCGACCAGCAGGGGTATGGTGTGCCATAAGTCTATAGGATTCAGTTGGTGTGTTGGGGGCGCCACTGCCGCCATGCGGTTGCGCGCCTTTTTCATTTTCCGAATTCGGCATGTCCCGCCGCCGCGTCGTCGTAGATCGCGCGGCGCAGTTCTTCAGGCGAAACCGGCACGGGACGGCGCGAGAGTTCGGGCACGTTGTAGCTCTTCATGCGCAGCCAATTGTGCTCGGGATCTTCTTGTGGCAGCAAGAAAGCCTTGTGTGCCTGCCCGTTGCGATCGAAATAGGCGATGCACGGGCGCGTGAAATTCCCATCCAGCCGACGCGAGGAGAACACAATCCACCGGCCGTTGCTGCTCCACGTGTGATAAGAGTCCACCTCGGACTATTGGCTGCCCGGAGCGGGTGAAAGCCCCCGTCTTGAGGTCCTTCACCCAGAGATCACTGCTCTTGTGCCAGATGTGAAAATTGGCCGAAATCGCCGAGTGTGATGAGCAGATAGCGACCGTCGGGACTGATGCGCGGGAGCGTTCCGCTTTTGCCCATGGTGCGGCAGTCCACTTCGAGGCGCGGCGCGCCGAAGGTGCGCGTGCGGGCGTCGAAAGGCACCGACATCACATTGTAGCGCACCTCGCGATAGGCATCGAGCACCGCATCTTGGCGCGCGTCGTCGCTGAGGCGTGCCGAATCGCTCATGGTGTCGAATTTCGGGAAGGGCGCCGCACAATAATATAAGCGGCTGCCGTCGGGCGCCCACGCCGGGAAGGTCTCCATCACAGCGGGAGTGCGAAAAACATTGCTCAACTTGTTGCGCTGCACATCGTAGAAGAGCAGATCGGAATCGTAGTCTACGACCTCCACCTTCTGCGCATTGTTCAGACGGAAGGCTTGTCCGGTCTTGTTGCTCGAGAACACCACCCACGGTTGGCGGGGATGCCAGGCAGGATACACGCTGCCGCCCAAGACACTGTCGCACTTCATGTCGACGCGCCGAATGTTTTTGCCCTCGATGAAGACCGTGCCGCCGTGTTTCGAGCGCACGTGGAAGAGCATGCGCCCGGTGGTGCCGTGCGCCTGCGGGGTGTGGCAGTTCACACAGTGGTTGTTCTCCTCCTCGAAGGTGTCGTTGTTCTCATAAATGGGGTGCTCGTCGAAATTGGTGAGGTTGCGTTCGTACAATCCCAGCTGACGATACAGTTCATAGGAGGGCTCGATGAGTCGGTAGGTGAGAAAAGAATCGATGGGCTCAGCGGCCACGATCCATTTCCAGGCCGGGTGCTGCAGCCACTGCCCTTCGTGCTGTGTGAAGACCTCCACGCTCAGCTGCCCTCCGCGGTTGTCGGTGAGCAAACGTCGCCACTCGGTCGAGTCGAAGCGGAGTTTTCCCGCCGTTTCGGCTTCCGCCACGAGGGGCTCTCCGCGCTGCCCTTTGATTTGCACCACGACTTCATCGGCCGGGTTGTTCACTTGAAAATTGAGCGGGGCGATGTTGGGTGGAATCACCACATCACGATAGTCGGGGAATACCGATGCCTGTTGCGCGGTGGGCTGCGCCGCGTCGGGCACCCGCACCGTCGATCGACAAGCGGCCAAGGCCACCACCAGCAGCACGCATCCGAGCACTTTCGTCCACGAGGAACACAATCTATTTCGCTTCATAAGGATCTGCAAGATATGGATTTCGACCGTCGGCCCGTCAGTTCACGCCGACACCTTGGCTCTGCTGTTCGGAGGAGACGAGGTTGCCACAATAATAATAGTACATATACGTGCCGAGCCAGCGTTCGCGCAAGGCCTCGGCCATGTCTTTGCGCGACTGCTCGCGCTGTTCGAGGGTCATGCGCTCGCGTCCGGTGAGGAAGGGAGCCGCATCTTGCACAAAAAGCTTGGAACTCGCTTTGCGTCAGTTCGTTCACTTCGGGGAAATAGTTCAGCACGCCCTCTCGTTTCACGGCCGCCACCATGATGGCCTGCAAGACAATCGGGGTGGATGCACCTGCCGCGCAGCACTTGTATGCGGGCCAGGAAAGTATCGAGGTCTTTGGCATAGAGACTCGCGGCGACTGCCGTGATGAGCGTGGCTTCGCTGCCGGTGGGCGTGGCCAAATTGTAACCGATCACGGTGGGTTGACGGAAGGACTGCTCGAAGGCATCGATTTTGGGCCGCAGTTGGTCGATGCGCGCCAGGGTGGCATCGGTTTGTCGCAGAGAGGCATCGTGCAGCACCGCCCGATAGCGTTCGACAAAGTCGTGGCAAAACGGCATGTGGTCGATGAGATTGAGGTAGCGTCCGGCCAAGCGTTTCTCGCCGTTGAGGAGGGCACAGATGGCCATGCGCTTGAAGTTGTGGAGTCGCGGACCGTATTCCACCGTATTGTCCATCGAAAGGCGATAGGCCGTGTTGAGCAATCCGGCATGCAGGGTGAGATCGGCCAGATAGTTCACCCCCTCATCGTTGCCGCCCACATTGCGCAGGTGCAAATCGGGATAATCGTAGGGGATGGCAAAAAGCCCGTCCAACAAACGGTCGGTGTGTTCGAGTGCCACGGCGTTGAAGGCGGCCACACTCCGCGAAGGTCGACGCGTGGCCTGTGCCGTTTCGATCATGGCGTCCCAATCTTCGTCGTCGAGCTCGTTTTGCATGCGGCAAGACATGCGCACATTGTCACGCTCCAACACGGCGAAGAGCGAAACGCCCACATAGGCCGCCACGGGCAAGAGGAGCAGGAGGCGTCGCCATCCCTTGCGCTGCACTTGCGTTGCGGGTGGTTGCGCGGCCGATCGGGGAGAATCGGTGCCACAGTGCGCAGCCGCCGGCCAAAACAGCCGCCACAGCAAAGAGCCCCACGGTGCGCAAGACGAAGGTCGACGGTTCGGTGCGCAAATACAGGTCGAAGCCATCGGCCACGCACCAGGCCATCACAGCCAAAGGCGGCAACCAGCCCCACCCTTCTCCGCGATGACGCACCGGCAAACTGCGTTCGATGAGCCACGCAGTGGCGGTGAGCAGCAAAGGCCAACAGCGTGCCGCCGAGCCAACGGTTCAGGAAAACCAACAGGAGATAGCGCGCCCCCAAATGGCATAGGCGCCGGGCGAGGCGCAAGACGTGAGCCATGGGCGCGCGCTCGGCGCAAACATAATTTTTCGTCGGCGATGTGGCGAAACACCTCACCATAGGTGAGCGTGGCGAAGAGCCACAACAGCACGAAGCCCACCGCGTAGTACAACACGGGGTCCAAGCTCGGGGGCGAAGCGGGGCGGCACTCTGCGGCGCGCGCGGGGGTGTGGGGTTTTCCTTTCATGGGGTAGATTGAAGCCCCCCCGCACGCAAGTGAGAAATGCGAATGTGGCGCGGGGATCTCTGCGGCAAATTTACAAGAAAAGGGTGAAACTACCAATTTTTGACGCCTCGAATGTACATTCTCGCACTTTCGGGTTCGTTTTCGTCCCCGTTTATCGGTGCTTCCCCGCAATTTATCGTGCGAAAAAGCGCAACACGAAGAAAAAGTGCTAACTTTGGCACAAAAGCCCCCGTAAAAAGAAGAAAAACGGGGAGCTTTTCGGCAAAAGTTGCGCACCTGCGCACACCGCTCGGCTTCCCGCCTTCGGAACTCCCCTTCCACGGCCTCATCCGCCCCCGCTTTCTCCGCCCCGTTCGCACGTCTGCGCGATCTCTCGCACCTCCACCTGACGGTGCGGGCGGTGTTTTCCTCACGCCTCACGCTGCCACGCGAAATGCTCCTGCCGTTCCCGCTCGAAAGGACGTTCGCTTGGAATTGCACGCCCCCATGCCCGAAGACACCCCGTTCACAGACACCAACTCGGGAAGAACGCAGCGCAGGATAGAGAAGCAGACCAGGAAATGCCATAAAATAAGTACGCGCGCACGCGTAAGGCAATTCGAACCACGGAAACGGGCGCGCAGAACCTCCCCAGCTTTTTGAGAAATGCCGAAGAACAGGCGAGAAATGATTAAGCAATATCACTCTTCTACGCAAGGCCATGTGCCAACCTCCCCTACCGCAATCAGCGCGCGGGAAGAAACTGCACAGAACCACTACCCTATGCGCTACATATGGGGATTATACACACTGAAAATCAGAACATACAACGTAAAACTCCACCGCGATATATCAAATTCAACGAAGGAGAAGACGTGGCTTCTACTTTATCAGAAAAAGATTGTTCGTTTTTCCTTTTCCAGCCCCTACCATTCCGACAAAAGTCCTATCTTTGCCCCCAAGCAAACAAGAAACAATCATCGATTCATGAGAAAACTATATGTTCTCCTCCTCAGTCTCGCGCTGAGTAGCCTATCGAGCCGCGCCACCTCGGCCACAGACGACGGCGCCCTCACGCTCGACAGTTGCCGGCAGCTGGCACTGCAACACAACAAGGCGTTGCAGATGTCGCAACTGGGCATTGACAAAAGCCCGCGAGGTGCATGCAGCCGCCCGAACGAACTATCTGCCCAAAATCTCGGGCGTGGCCGCCTACGTTCACACGGGCGACGAACTTTCGATCCTCACCACCGACCAGAAATCGGCGCTGACCAACCTCGGTTCGCAGTTGGGCGCGGGTTTCTCGCCCGAATTCATGCAGCGGGTGCAGCAACTCGTGGCAGCACACCCCGATCTCGCTCCGCTCGTGCAACGCGCGCAACAAACCGGCGCCGCTTTGCAGCAAGGACTGAACGGTGTGGGGCGCGATCTGGCGCAACGCTTCGAGACCGACACACGCAATGTGGCCGTGGGTGCGGTGCTCTTCACCCAACCGCTCTACATGGGCGGAAAAAAATTCGCGCCTACGACCGCATCACCGGCTATGCCGAGCAGTTGGTCGGCGAAAAGCTGCGCGCCGACCGCCAGGAGGTGATTCTCAGTGTGGACAAAGCTTACTGGCAGGTGGTGAGCCTGACGCACAAGACGCGTTTGGCCACGGCCTACCGCGACATGCTGCAACATCTGGACGGCGACGTGCAGAAAATGGTGAAAGAAGGCGTGGCCACCCGCGCCAATGCGCTGTCGGTGAGCGTCGAGCTGAACAAAGCCGAGATGACGCTTACGCGCGCCGAGGACGGTTTGAGCCTCTCGCGCATGCTTTTTGGCTCAACTCTGCGGGCTGCCGATCGACACCACGCTGCACCTTGTCGACGAACGCCTCAGCGACCTGCCGACTTCTACAGCCCGGCGTGCAGGCCGACGCCGAGACAGCCATGGGGGCCCGCCCCGAATTGCGACAACTGGGGCTCGCCCAATCGATCTACGCCGAGAAGGTGAAGGTGGAGCGCGCGGCCTTCCTCCCCACCCTGGCCCTGACGGGCGGATACGGCATGACCTATCCGAGTATGTTCAACGGCTTCGAGAAAAAGCTGAAAAGGCACCTGGAGTGTGGGGCTGTTGCTGAAGGTTCCCATCTGGGAATGGGGCGAAGGCAAGCACAAAGTGGCCGCCGCCAAGGCCGATGCGGCGATGGCCGGACTGCAACTGCAAGAGGCGCGCGAAAAATCACGCTGCAAGTGAACCAAACGGCGCTGGCCGTGAATCAGGCGGTGAAGAAACTCGCGCTGACCGAGAAAAGCCAAAGCCGGGCGGAAGAGAACCTGCGCATGGCTCGCGTGGGATTCAAAGAAGGGGTGGTGACCACCTCCGACTTGCTGGCGGCACAAACGGCATGGCTGGCGGCACAAAGCGACAAAATCGACGCGCAAATCGACATTCGCATAGCCCGCGCCGTCTATAATAAAGCGCTCGGTCAATAAAGCTCGGCACAACGTCCCTCACTCACCGCTGTGTGCGCAGCGCGCGCCTCGATGCCGCGCACCGGCCTTTCTCCTTTCAACTCCTAACGCTGTCAAAACAGCACCAAACACAATGAAGAAACAAGCTCCCAATTATATCCCCGCCATTCTGCTCATCGTGGCGGTCATTGTCATCACCGCCATCTGCGGTTTCTACGCTTTTCGCCCTCAGCCCGAAGTGATTCAGGGACAAGCAGAAGTGACGGAGTATCGCGTGTCGAGCAAAGTGCCCGGTCGCGTGAAACGCATCCTGGTCGAAGAAGGACAACAGGTGCACGCCGGCGACACCCTGGCCATTCTCGAGGCGCCGAGGTGAATGCAAAACTCACCCAGGCCGAGGCGGCCGAAGATGCCGCCGCCGCACAAAGCCGGAAAGCCGACAAGGGGGCGCGCGAGGAACAGAAACGCGGCGCCTACGAGATGTGGCAAAAGGCCAAGGCCGGTCGCGAAGTGATGGAGAAGAGTTACGCCCGCGTGAAGCGACTGCATGACGAAGGGGTGGTGACTTCGCAAAAAAACTCGACGAGGTGACGGCACAGCGCGACGCGGCCATTGCCACCGAACGCGCGGCCAAATCGCAATATGACATGGCGGTGAACGGAGCGCAGATCGAAGATCGCGAAGCGGCCGCCGCACTCACGGCACGCGCCGGCGGTGCCATCAAGGAAGTGAAGAGCTATCTGAAAGAAACGGTGCTCGTGGCCGCACTCGATGGGGAAGTGACCGACATCTTCCCTTCGATCGGCGAACTCGTGGGCACCGGCGCGCCGGTGATGAACGTGGCGCTGATGAACAAGCTGTGGGTTTCGTTCAATGTGCGCGAAGACAAACTGACCACGCTCCGTGTGGGGCAAGAAGTGGAAGGTTTCGTGCCTGCACTGGGCGACAAGACTGTGAAAACTGCGCATCGCGAACCTGAAGGACGTGGGCAGCTACGCCGTGGCGCGCTTCGAAATCGACGGGCCAGTATGATTTGAAGACCTTCCGCGTGAAAGCCACACCGACGCAAAGCATCGAAGGCTTGCGCCCCGCATGACGGTGGTGCTGCGATGAGGTTCGACGACCACGGGACACCGGCAGCGCGTCTGTGCGGTGTTCCCCAATATTCCTCTCACGACGACAAACGATGAAAAAGGTATTCTTACGCGAGTTGCGACGCATCTGCACCCGCCCCATCTACCTATTTTGCATGGTTGGGGTGCCGCTGTTTTGCACCCTGCTACTCACCACGCTGATGGGGCAAGGTTTGCCGGCCGACATGCCGGTGGGTTTGGTCGATCTGGACAACAGTGTGACCACTCGCTCGCTGGCTTCGAATCTCGATGCCTTTCAAAACACGCACATCGTGGAGCACTATGCCTCGCCCGAGGAGGCCATCCACGCCATGCGCCGCGGCGAAATCTACGCCTTCTACTATATTCCCGAGGGAACAACGCGCAAACTGCTGCGACAGGAGGCGCCCACGGTGTCGTTCTACACCAACAACGCCTATCTCATGGCGGGCTCCCTGCTCTACAAGGACATGCGCACCATGAGTGAGCTCATGGGGGGCGCCGCCGCCCGCTCGGTGCTCTTGGCCAAAGGGGCGACCTCGGGACAGGCCATGGCTTTTCTGCAACCGATTGTGATCGATTCGCATGCCATCGGTAATCCGGTACTCAATTATAATATCTATCTGTCGAACATTCTGCTGCCGGATTGCTCTCACTGATGATTTTCTTCGTCACGGTCTTTTCGATCGGGCAAGAAATCAAGGAGGGAGGCGGTCGCGCGCTGCTGATTCTTTCGAAAGGCTCGGCTTTCAAAGCCTTGTACGCCAAACTCGCGGCACAGTTCCTGATTTTTCGCCCTGGTGGGTCTCTTCATCGGACTGTATCTCTACGGCGTGTTGGCCTTCCCCTGCCACTGCGGCATTCCGACCATGCTGCTGTTGCTCATTTTGATGGTGCTGGCTTCGCAGGGCTTGGGCGTACTGATGATTTCAGCCCTACCGAGCCCGCGTTTGGGACTGAGTTTCGCCTCTCTGTGGGGCGTGATCTCGTTCAGCATTTGCGGAATGTCCTTCCCGGCCATGGCCATGTATCCGGTGCTGCACGGGTTGTCGTACCTCTTCCCGCTGCGCTACTATTATCTATTGTATGTCAACTGCGCGCTCGATGGTTTTTCACTCGCCGGCGCCGCACCTTTCGTAGGTGCCCCTGCTGGTATTTGCTCTCCTGCCACTACTTTTTGTGGGACGATTCCGCCAAATGATGGAGCGCATCGCCTATGAGCCCTAAACAGTCAGAGACATGAACAAAGCTTTCAGAAACACACTCCGCGACATATTCGGTGATGGCGCACTGATCATCTTTATGGTGGTGGTGCCCATCGTCTATCCGCTGGTCTATGCCCTGATCTACAATCCGGAAACGGTCCACGAAGTGCCGGTGGCCGTGGTGGACTGTGCGGGCAACGCGACGTCTCGCGATTTTTTGACCCGCCTCGATGCTTCGCCAGACGTGCGCATTGCGGTTCGCCCCCCGTCGCTCGAAGCGGCCAAGGCCGCTGTGGCCCGACGCGAGGTTTACGGCGTGGTATACATCCCCGAAGATTTCTCGCGTAATTTGGCGCGGATGCAACAATCGCACGTGAGCGTCTATTGCGACATGAGCGGCATGCTCTATTATAAAGCCATTCTTGCCGCTGCCACCGACGTTTCGCTCGAAATGAACGCGCGCATCAAAATACAACGCGCCGGCAACACCACCGACCGTCAGGACCAACTCACAGCCCACCCCCTGCAATATGAGCACATTGCACTGTTCAACCCGCAAAGTGGCTTCGCCTCGTTTCTGCTGCCCGCTGTGTTGATGCTCATCATCCAGCAAACGCTGATTCTCGGTGTGGGCATGGAGGCCGGCACGCGCCGCGAACGTATGGAACAGACGCACCGTTTCCCGCCCACCGACGATTTCACCCTCGACGCGCAAGCGGAACTCGCCGCCTCGGAGGAACGCCACAAACAAACGCGCGCCCAACGCGTGATCGAGTGGTTCCATCCGCGCCGCACCCGACTTCGCCATGCTTCGCGCCGGGCGTGGCGCAACCTGCTCGGACGCAGTGCCGCATTTTTCATGATCTACATTCCGGTGGCCGCTTTCGAAATGGGTGTCGTGCCCCACTTGTTCTCCTTCCCTCAAATCGGGCAAGCTGTCGACATCGCGCTTTTCGCCGTTCCCTTCCTCTTGGCCTGCGTCTTTTTGCCATTGCCATCAGCGGCATCCCGAGAGGTCGCGAAAGCATCATACTCATTGCCGTCTTCACCTCGGTACCGATGCTATTCCTCAGTGGCGTGAGCTGGCCCGGCACGGCAATACCCTGGTATTGGCAGACTTTGGCAGATCTCATCCTTCGACCTTCGGCGTCAACGGTTTCGTACGCCTCAGCACCACTGGGTGCTTCGCTGGCCGACGATGCAAACGGAATACACCGCGCTGTGGATTCAGGTGCTGGCCTACGGTCTGCTGGCGTGGTGGGTGACGCGCAAAAACGAAGTACGGAAGATTCAACTCCGCCACTACACCCCTTCACCGGTGGTGCGAGAGGGATAAAACTCAGCCTCACTTTCCGCCGAATCGAAGCTACGAACCCAATGTAAACAGGGGAAGCACATAAAAGTGCTTCCCCTGTTAGCGTCAAACCGGCACCTCCGTCTCCCCACTCCCCACCGCAAAGACGACACCCGCGTGCTTCATCGAGCGACGGGTGACTTTATAGATCGGCCTCCCCGTCAGCGCCTTTCGAACGTCTTGGCCGGACAACCGATTCTCCTTCACGCCCGTCCATCCCCACGACTCACGCAAAAAGGGTATCCCTCCATCAGGAAGGATACCTTAAAAACGCATTGTAAAAGTGGAAATTCCGTCGAACCGAGGGGCACAGACGAGGTGCTACCCGCGGTCGCGGAAAAATGAAGCTACAACTTATCGCATCGACTTCTTACCGTCGGTGCCCACCACGATGCCACGCGTGTTTTCAGCGGCACGGCGACCCTGGAGGTCACAAACTGACGAACCACACCCTGCGTACGGCCTTCTGCCTTCTTCACGCCGGTCAGTTTGTCGGTCACTTCGAGCATCCAATAAGAGCATTGCTGTCGATGTTCCAAGGCACGAGTTTCTTCGCGTGCCATGTGAACCGCCTTGCGGCGGTGAAGTTGACACCTACCAGCGAGGTCCGTCCGTCGGGACGCGTGATGAGCGTGAACACACCGGCGTCCTTCGCATCAGTCACCAGCGCAGGCGTCACGTTGTCCGCACCGAATTTGGGGAGATACTTCTTCGTTTTCTCATTGTAGAGCACGTATTCTCCGGGCTTACCTGCGGGGAGCAGCGCGAAGAAGAACGCATCGTCAGTTTCTTCCAAAGCAGCGCCTTCGAACGCCGTTCCGTCTACCTTCGATGTGAGGTAAAGCACATCTCGAACCATCGGCGGCAACATAGCCCTCATTGCGCAAGCGGTAGAGCTTTTGCTGTCGACTTCCACCTTAGGCAGCTGCTCCATCTGCGCGTTGAACTGCTCGTAAGCGGCAGCCGAAGGTGCACTTTCATAAGTGGCAGCGGCAGCAGCAGCGGCAGCGGCGGCATCCGATGTGTACTGTCCCACATACTTGCCGGACTTCACCTCAGCGGCACGTTGTTTCACCACTTGCGTGCGGATCGAGTCGGCCACTTCCCAATTGGTGTCGGGAGCGTAGGTGTAGGTGCTATCGGTGATCTGTTCGATCGAATAGTTCTTGTAAACGATCGTGTAACCACCGTTTCCGGCCGTGCGGAAGGTTTCTTCTTCGAAGAGGAAGCCGAGCGTGTTGTTCTGCTGCCACGTCATGGTGGAGTAAGCCGAACCCACCTTCGACGCCTCGTGCGTGCCTTCCCAGTTTTTCGCGAAATCAGCCGGCGTGTTGAAATCAGCCGGCGAAGAGAGGGGTTTGTAGTTGATACCCACGTTCGAGCGTCCGCTGGGTCCGAAGGGCACCGACTGGAGCGCGAGATACAATTTCTCGCCCGTCGCGCGCTTTTTCACCGGCACGATCATCACCTCGCCGTTGCAAGCGTTGGACGAAGCCTTCTTCAGCGAAGAGTAAGCCACACTGCCCCACTGGCCTTCGCCCGTGGCGGTGTTGGTGTAGCGATAGATGTTGTAGTAGCGTCCGCCGCCCACGCGCGAGCTGACCAAAACCGAACCATCGGGCAGTTCTTCCGCCTTGGGTTCGTCGGCGCCGCTGGGCACTGCGGGGATCGTTCCCTTGCCGAGCACATTCCACGTCTTGCCGAAGTCGTCGGAATAGAGCACCCAGTTAGAGTGCGTGGTGGAAGGCGAAGTGGTGCGTCCGAGGATCACGCCGTAAACGCGGTAGTGCGAACCCACCTTCACGCGATGACTCTGCACGAGGCGACCGCTGCCGAAGAAGAGCGATTCCACTTTTCCGAGGGGCGATTTGCCTTCTCCGTCGAAGAGCGAGTAGATGTTCTCCGTGATGTCTTGCGGTTGCGACCACGTCGTTCCGTTGTCTTGCGAATACCAGCGCGAAACGGCGATCGGCGTGTTGCGCGTCGAAGCGAGGAAGCCCACCTGTCCCGATGCACTGAGGAGCAGCACCTCGCCGCTCTCGCGATCGGCCACGATGGCCGCGTCGCCATAGCCCGCATTGCGGCGGCTGTTGGCGTTCACGTTGTTGTCCTTGCCGAGACCCTGTGCCACTGCGTGGTTCGCTGCGTCGCGAAGCACATCAGGCGTAGACCAAGTGGCCCCGTTGTCGGTCGAACGCGAAATGAAGAGGTCGATACGTCCGGCACCGATGTCGCCCATTCCCGTGTGGCGCGAGTCCGTCACGGCCAGGACCGTACCGTTTTGCGTCGTCGTGATGGCCGGAATGCGATAAGTCACCTGCGTCGAGTTGTCGTACACGAAGACGTTCTGCTGCGGTTCGGGCTTGGCGATCGAACGCGTCACCGTGACATAGAAATTCGTGAGCAGCGCCGCGTTGTTCGCCCCTGCCGAGGGTGAATTTTGGCCGCATCCGTGTTGTTGTCGGCCGCCCAGCTGAGGTGCTGAGTCGTTTCGCTCGTGGTGAAGCTGTTGTTACCGGCCGTCACCGTGAGGTGCTTTCCGGCAGCGGCGCTCTTCGCGTCGAACTCAAAGTCGTGGATCGAATAGCCAGCACCGGCCGTGAGCGTATAGTCGCTGGGCAGCACGCGGTTACCCACATAAGCCAAGAGGTCGTTGCCCGAAGCCTGCATGTTGTTGGCCACCGCCGTGAGGCGCACTTGCGGTGCCGTCTGCGTCGACGTCCAAGCGTTTTTGTAGGCACTCGTGCCCTGCGAAGTCAGCGTACCCTTTGTCGGCGCTCACCTGCACGCGCTGCATGGCAAAAAGGATCTGCAGGCTGCTGCCGTGGTCTTGTCCTCCCGTCCAGAAAGAGAAACGCGCGTCGCGATTGTTCACCTTGTGGCTGGGTTGGCCGGAGGGATACATGTAGACGGCCGGTTTGTCGGCACCGAGATTGGTGCTCTTCTCGAACTTCCAGTCGACGTCATAGCCGGTGGTCACTCCCGTTGTGTCGCGAAGCGTCACGAGCGAACCGCCGCCGGCCTGTCCCGTCATGGTTTTGGGGGCGGTGAGCACCTTTGCCGTGCCGCCGCCTTGTGATAGATGCGGTAGCCCGCTTCGGGCGTACCGACGAAACACCAAAAGATCTTTGTCTTCGAGCGCTGTGTTGGTACGCGAAAGGCTGATCTGGCCGTCGTTTCCGGGATTGGAAATGATGAATCCGTTGGTCGAGATTTGCAACGTGTACCAGCGAGTGCCGGCGGCAAATTTTCCGCCCTCGATCGTTGTGGCTTCAAAAGGCGGCGTAAACACATCGGCCGCGAAGGCACCGCTGCGCTCAGCCCGAAAAGCCAGCGAAAGGAGTAGAGTTTTCTTCATGGTGAATGAATGTTTGAAGTAATAATGGGATCAGACAGGGTCAATTCCGGCCGTGGCCGTGTGCTTTCTTTTGGAGTCTGCTCGCACGGATCGTCCGGCTCATCGGAAAAAGTCTGTTGTTCTGTGTGTGCATGTTGTGGTCGTTCGCTCGAGGCGAAACGCGGGAGAAACGACGTCGGCCGCAGTTTGCCCCTCCGTCGAGGGTGCAAACTGCAGTGCGACGCGGAAAGATCATTGCTGCACGAGCGCCAAGGTGTCGCTGGCGATGAGCAGTTCTTCGTCGGTGGGCACGACCACCACTTTGACGCGGCTGTCGGGCGTGGAAATGATTTGTTCGTCGCCGAAGTTGGCGCGGTTCACCTCGTAGTCCACCTTCACGCCGAGGAATTCGGAGATCCTTCGTGGCGTTGTAGCGGATGTCCCACTGGTGCTCGCCCACACCGGCGGTGAAGACGATGGTGTCCAGTCCGCCCATGGCGGCGGCATAGACACCGATATATTTTTGATGCGGTAGCTGTACATCTCGAGGGGCCAAACGTGCGCGCTCGTTGCCGCCCTGCGCGGCCGCTTTTCCACTTCGCGCATATCGCTCGAGATGCCCGAAATGCCGAGCAGTCCCGATTTCTTATTGAGCAACGTCTGCATTTGGTCGGGATCCAAGCCTTCGCTCTTCGCGATGGCCAGCACCACCGAAGCGTCGACGTCGCCGGTGCGCGTGCCCATCATCAATCCCTCGAGCGGCGTGAGCCCCATCGAGGTGTCGATGCACTTACCGCCGTCGACGGCCGAAACCGGACGCGCCGTTGCCAATGTGGCAAGTGACGATTTTCTGCGTTTCGGGCTTCACGCCGAGCAATTTGCACACGCGGTCGGTGACAAAGCGGTGGCTCGTGCCGTGTGCGCCCCAGCGGCGGATGTTGTTCTTCTCGTAATACTCGTAAGGCACGGCATACATGTAGGCCTTGGCGGCATGGTCTGGTGGAACGAGGTGTCGAGACAAACACATTGGGCATGTTGGGCACCACGGCCTTGACGGCGTTGTAGCCTTTGAGGGCGGGGGTTGTGGAGCGGCGCGAGGTCCATGTAGGTTTTCCACTCCTCGAGCATGTCGTCCGTCACCAGACGGCTCTCGGCGAAGCGTCCGCCGCCACAATGCGGTGTCCGCCGCGGCGATCTCATCGATGCTCGAAATGGCACCATACTGCGGATCGAGCAGCGTGTCAAACATTTTTTTGATCCCTTCGGTGTGCGTGGGGCAATCGAAGTCGAGGGTCACCTTTTCGCCGTTGACCGTAGTTTTGAGGAAAGCGCCGGGCAATCCCACACGCTCGATGCCACCGGCGGCGAGCACATGCGATCGTCCATTTTCGTAGAGTTTGTATTTGATGGAGCTGGAACCGCAGTTGATGACAAGTATTTTCATTGGATGAATTGCAAACTGATGAATAGGTTGGGAGGTGGAGCCGATGCGTTGGCGTGCGGCTCAACGGGCTTTGGCCGCAATGGCCTGATTGGCCGTGATGGCCACCATCGTATAGATGTCTTGCACGCAGCAACCGCGCGAAAGGTCGTTGACGGGGCGCGCGATACCCTGCAGGATGGGGCCGATGGCTTCGGCGTGTCCGAGGCGTTCCACGAGTTTGTAGGCGATGTTGCCCACCCTCGAGTCGCGGAGCCACGAGCACATTGGCATGCCCGGCCACCGCGCTGCCCGGGGCTTTAAATTCGCCCACCGAGGGAACGAGTGCGGCATCGGCCTGGAGCTCGCCGTCGATTTTGAGTTCGGGACGCAAGCGGCGGGCGATCTCGAGCGCCTCCACCACTTTGTCCACATCTTCGTGCTTGGCCGATCCCTTGGTGGAGAACGAAAGCATGGCCACATCGCGGCTCGATGCGGCCACAGCCTGCGCGGTTTCGGCCGAGCAAACGGCGATTTGTGCCAACTGTTCGGCGTCGGGCTCGGGCGTGACGGCCACGTCGCCCATCACCACCAGGCCGTTCTCACCGTATTCGGTGGCTTGGGTGAGGAGGAGCATCGCACCGCTCACACAGGTGATGCCGGGGGCCGTTTTGATGATTTGGAGTGCGGGACGGAGCACGTCGCCGGTGGTGTGGAGCGCGCCGGCCAACTGTCCGTCGGCATCGCCGGCTTTGATCATCAGGCAGCCCAGATAGAGCGGATTTTCCACCAGCACGCGCGCCTGCTCGAGGGTCATGCCTTTCTTGGCGCGGAGCTCCGCCAGGAGTTGTGCGTAGGCTTCTTTTTTGGGGTGGTCGAGCGGGTCGATCACCGTGGCCTTTTCCAGGTGTCGGAGGCCTTTATCTTGTGCCAATTTGGCGATTTCTGCGGGGTTCCCGATCAGGATCAGATCGGCCACACCGTCGGCCAGGATACGGTCGGCGGCCTGAATCGTGCGTTCTTCCGTGCCTTCGGGCAGGACGATGCGTTGCTTGTCGGCTCGGGCGCGAGCCACCAGTTGTTCTATCAGTGCCATGATTTGTGCATTAGTATTCGATGGGCGTCGGTGGGCTTTGTCCAAAAAGAGCATCGGCGCAGATACGCTGCAAATGTACGAAAAACGGCGCGGGCGATGTTTCGACCTCATTTTTTGAAACTCGGCTTTGCACACCTTCGCTTCACGCCCGTTTCTTTCCCCACTACCCGAGAAAATCTCCCGTCTTTTCTTCGAAAACGCGGAACCACCGCACACAACTTCCCAACCTGCGACGCCCCCTTCGTCGACGGCGCGTTCCCCCGCTCGACCTCCTCGTCGATTCCGGACGAGATGTACATGCAACGGTGAAGACGCTCTCGCGCGCAACGCGCATAACGCACACCTCAGTCGGTTTTCATTTTTGCCTTCACGCCTTCACACACCCATCACAAGCAACTCATTCACAAATCATTAAGTGTGAAGACTTTTATATCAGACACCTTCACCCGCCTTCACCTCCTTTTCGCTCCATCGTCAGCGCACGCCGCCACGCCCCATCGCGCCCCCATGGGCCATCGCGCCGACAAGAGACGGCGGTGAAGGTTTTCGCACCCAAAGCCTTCACCCCTATTTGCATGGATCACAACATCTTACGACACACGGGTGAAGGGTGAAGGCAAAAACGAAAACCGGCTGATGCGCGCGCGTGAGAAACCGTCGAAAAATGACAGGGGGAAAAATTTGTCGATCCTGACAAAATTCACTACATTTGCCCAGATCATCATCCAAACCCTCCATTCCCCACCATGCGAACTCTACCCGCTCCCTTCTCACCCTGCTGCTGCTCGTCGGCTGTCTTCCCCTCGGCGCACGCCGCCTCACGCCCGCCGAAGTGCCCGCCGCCCAAGATCGCGCGTGGCAGGCTTGGCGTGCCCGTCTGGCCGCCGACCACTCGTTCCAACTCCCCTCTCAGTCCGCTGGGCACCGCCGCACCGGGCGAGGTGCAAATCCCCGCACAACTGGAGCCCGACGCCACCATGCAGTTCTACTACGGCACGAAAGGTCAACGCCCCGAAGCGGGCTGGCCGCTGTTTCTCTACCTCCACGGCAGCGGTTCGCCCGACGATGAGTGGAACGTGAGTCGCGAGTGGGCACTGCGGTTTGCCGATGCCCCCTCGGCCTATTTTATCCCCCGCATTCCCCGCACGGGTGCTTGGTATCGCTGGTATCAGGCCTCGAAACAGTGGGCCTGGGAGCAACTGCTGCAACGCGCCCTGGCTTCGCCTGAGATCGACCCCACCCGCCTCTACGTTTTCGGCATCTCCGAAGGCGGCTACGGTTCGCAGCGCCTGGCTTCGTTCTATGCCGACTACTGGGCCGCGGCGGGTCCGATGGCGGGCGGCGAGCCGCTCATGAACGCCCCGGTGGTCAACTGCGAGCACATCGGTTTTTCGCTCCTCACCGGTCAGTTGGACCAGCAATTCTGCCGCGATCAGCTCACCCAAGTGGCGGCGCAGGAATTTGACGCGGCGGCGCGCACGCACCCCGGTGCCTTCCGCCACCGCATCGAACTCGTTCCCGGCGCAGGCCACGGCTTCAACTACAGCCCCACCACCCCATGGTTGGCCGGTTTCCGCCGTGTGACGCGTCCGCGCTCCTTCACATGGGAGAATTTCCCGATGGGAGGCCGCTACCGCACGGGCTTCTACAACCTCGCCGTCGACGCACCGCAACCCACCGACACGCCTTCGCCGCTCGGCCCCGACGGCGTGAACCACTACGACGCCACGGCGCCGCGCCGCGTCTACACACTGCGCATCGAGCAGAACCGCATCGATCTGCGTGTCGAGGAGGTGACCTACACCGTCACGGAACGTGGCGGCGAATGGGGCATCCCGCTCCGCTTCAAGCGCACGCTGCGTCCGGCCGACAGCGGCGAGGTGCGCATCTTCTTGGACAGTAAGTTGGTGAACTTCGACCGCCCCGTCACGGTGCGCGTCAACGGCACGGTGCGCTTCGAAGGTCGCGTGCCGCTCACCGACGAAAGCATCGCCCAGTCGATCGATCTCTTCCACGATCCGCTGCGCCTCTACCCCGCTTGCGTCAAAGTGAAGTGGTGCAAATGGGGCGGAGTGACCAATATGGATCGCAAATAAGGGCGGCGGGGTCCGCTCTTTCGCCCACCGCTTTTCCACCGCGATGCAACTCTTCACACCCGTGGCGCTCCCGCCCGCGCCGTTCCGGCTGACCCCCGTCTCACGAGTGCTCACGCTGGGTTCGTGCTTCGCCCAACACATCGGGCAGCACATTGCCGCGGCACTCCCCGACGGGCATGCCCTCGTCAATCCCTTCGGCCCGCTCTATGCACCGCAGGTCATCGCCCACCACCTCCGCCTCCTGCTCGACACTGCGCCGCTGCCCGACGCCACCTATTTCGAGGGCGTCGAGGGCATGTGGCACAACCGATGGTTTTCGACCCACGCTTCGTCGGCCGAGTTCGCGACCCTGCCGCCGCCTCACGACCGATGCGCTCAGTGCGGCACGCGACCTGCTGCGCCGCGCCGATGTGCTCGTGCTCACGCTCGGCACCGACCGCTGCTATCGTTTGCCGGACGGCCGCTCGTGGCCAACTGCCACAAACAACCGGCGGCGACCTTCACCGAACACGCGGCCGACGTCGAGACGCTCACTTCCGACCTCCGCCGTGCCCTCGACGGCCTGCGCGCTCGACCCGGAGTTGCAGGTGGTGTGGACCGTGAGCCCGTATCGCTACGCCAAATACGGACTGCACGCTTCGCAACTGGCCAAAGGCACGTCTGCTGCTCGCCGTCGATGCCCTCTGTGCCACCGACGAACGGTCGGCTCTATTTCCCGCCTACGAACTCCTGCTCGACGAACTGCGCGACTACCGCTATTACGCTCGCGATCTGCTCCCACCCTTCCGACACGGCCGTCGAGCTCATCGGTGAGCGCTTCGCCGATTGGTGCTTTGCGCCCGCACTCCACACGTTCGCGCGCGAACGCGCCCGCCTGTTGCGCGCACATCAACATCGGCCTTTGCACCCCCGAAAGCGACGCTCACCGAGCATTTCGCGCAAAACTCGCACGAGGCCGAACTTTTTCAAAGCGAAATGGGGCTTTTCGCCATTTTAATTGTATTTTCGCGGCACTTTTCAGCGCATAGACCATTTCGCCTCGCCGACACACCGCGTGTGCCGCGCGCGACGAGTAGCCGCAAAAACTATCTGCACATGTCGTATAGCATCTCGCACATCAGCGATTTGATTTCCGCCCGCCGCATCGGCACCACCGACGCAGACATCGAATGCCTGCTCACCGACAGTCGTTCGCTGGTCTTCCCCGAAAACCACCTTGTTCTTTGCCCTGCGCACCGGCACGGGCGACGGCCACCGTTACATCGCCGACCTCTATCGTCGCGGTGTGCGCAACTTTGATGGTCGGCACGCTCCCTCGACGACGCACAGGCCCACTATCCTGCGGCCAATTTTTCTCTTGGTGGCTTCGCCGCTGCAAGCCCTCAATCCTCACAGAGCAGCACCGTTTGCGCTTCGACATCCCCGTGGTGGGCATCACAGGCTCGAAACGGAAAAACGATAGTCAAGGAGTGGATCTACCAGTTGCTCTCCCTTCTGAGACGGTGACGCGCAGCCCGCGCTCCTACAACTCGCAAATCGGCGTGCCGCTCTCGGTTTGGTTGCTCAACGAGCATAGCCGTGTGGCCCTATTCGAAGCCGGCATCAGTCGCCCGGGCGAAATGAGCGCCCTGCGCCACATCATTCGTCCCACCCTCGGCGTGCTCACCAATATCGGTGCCACACATGAGGCCAATTTTGCCACCCCCGACGAAAAGTGCGATGGAGAAACTCAAACTCTTCAAGCACACCGCCGCGTTGATCTCACTGTGTGGACGATCCGCTCATCGATCGTTGTCTCGACGCTTCGCACTATGCGGGTCGGCGCATCGGCTGGTCGCGGCGCTCGCCCCAGGCCGCCTTCTACGCTGAGGTGATTCCGACCGCCGGACACACCGCCACCGTCGGCAGCACACGGACACGACGCACAACGCGACGCACATTCGGCTCCACGACCGCGACGGGCAGCGCATCGTGGCCTTCGACATTCCCTTTGACGACGAGGCCTCGATCGAAAATGCCATCCACACCGCCATGGTCGGCCTGGAACCCATCTCACCCCCACAAATCGGCGAACGCATGCCGCACCTCACCCCGTGGCCATGCGGCTGGAAGTGAAACAAGGCGTGCGGGGCCTGACGCTCATCGACGACGCCTACACATCCCGACCTCACCTCGCTCGACATCGCGCTCGATTTCTTGGCGCGCCGCAAAGAGCCCCACCATCGTTCCGTACTGGTACTGAGCGACTTCCAGCAATCGGGCATCGACACCGAGGTGCTCTATCGCCGCGTGGCTGCCCTGCTCGCTCCCCGCCAAGTGGATCTGCTCATCGGCGTGGGCACCGACGTGCGCCGCCCTCGACGGACAGGTCAAATCGGAAAACCCATTTCTTCGACAACACCCGCGCGCTGCTCGACAGCGGCTTGCTCGACACGCTCTCGCACGACGTGATTCTCCTCAAAGGGGCACGAGATTTTGCGTTCGAACAAATCACCGACGAACTCTTGCTCAAAGTGCACGAAACCACCCTCGAGGTGAATCTCGGTGCGCTGGCCGACAATCTGCGTTTCTACCGCTCGTTCATGCGCCCCGAGACCAAAATCACTTGCATGATCAAGGCCGGTGCCTACGGCTGCGGCAGTGTGGAAGTGGCCCGCACGCTGCAAGATCTCGGCGTGGACTATCTGGCCGTGGCGGTGGCCGACGAGGGCGTGGAACTCCGCAAAGCGGGAATCACCGCCGGCATTCTGATCATGAATCCGGAGATGAGCGCGCTGCACACGCTCTTCAAATATCGACTCGAACCGGAGGTCTACACTTTCCGTTTGCTCGACGCGCTGATTCGTGCGGCGCGGCGCGAAGGCATCACCCAATATCCGGTGCACATCAAGTTCGACACGGGCATGTGTCGCCCGGGTTTCAACCCCCGACGTCGACGTGCCGAAACTCATCGACGTGCTGCATCGCCAACAAGCATTGCGCCCGCGGTCGGTGTTCTCGCACTTTGTGGGCAGTGACTCACCGGATTTCGACGAGTTTTCCACTCGACAATTCACCATCTTCGATCGTGCCTCGCGCGAACTGCAAGCGGCGTTCCCTTATCACATTCTTCGCCACATTTGCAACTCGTCGGGCATCGAGCGTTTCCCCGAACGGCATCTCGACATGTGCCGCCTCGGTTTGGGCCTCTACGGCATCGATCCGATCGACAACCGCTCGCTCGACAACGTGGCCACGCTCCGCACCACTATTCTGCAGATTCGCGACGTCGCCGCCGGCACCTCGGTGGGCTATAGTCGGCGCACGGTGGTGGATCGTCCTTCGCGCATCGCCGCCATCCCCATCGGTTACGCCGACGGGCTCAATCGCCGTCTCGGCAACCGCCACGGTTTCTGCCTGGTCAACGGACAACGCGCTCCCTATGTGGGCAACATCTGTATGGATGTGTGCATGATCGACGTGACAGACATCGCCTGTCGCGAAGGCGACCGCGTGGAAATCTTCGGCGACCACCTGCCGGCCGAAACCCTCGCCCAACAACTCGACACCATCCCCTACGAAGTGCTCACTTCGGTGAGTCAACGCGTGAAACGGGTCTTTTTCCAATAACGCCGAAGGGCACCTCATCAAGAATTCCCGCACATGATCTTCTCTTCCCTCCGACAACGTCTGTTGCTGCTGCTCGTCTGCCTGCTGCTCCCGCCACGATGTTGGCTGACGGTGCCGCTTCGCTCAACATCGTGATCCTCGGTGATTCCAACACTTGGTTGGGCGGCGACAACTGTACCGGTGCGCAAGGTTGGACACGGTGGTTTGCCGAACGCATGCGCCCCGCTTCTTGTCGAAAGCTATGCACGCAGTGGTGCCACGTGGACGCATACCACGTCGACACGACACGATCTGCGCGAAAACACCGAACGTCTCTCCGACAACAATGTGGTGTTCAACCAAATCGAGCGCTTGATCGATGCTTGGAATCGCGGCCGACAACCCGAACCGCAACTCATTATCATCTCGGCCGGCACGAACGACGCGTGGTTTCAAGTACCGCCCCAACGTTTTTCGACTGCGATGTGGCGCATGCCTTTGAGGAACCCGACAGCCTCTTCGCACAGCGCACGCCGAACAACGTGCCTCGTTGGCCGAAGTGGTGCGCTATGACTGCACGCTGCTCATGCGCATCTTCCCCCACGCTCAAATCGTGCTGCTCACCCCCATGCAATCGACCTCCATCCCCGATATGCGGTTGTTTTCCGTGGCCGAAACCATCGCCAAGTGCGGCGATCGGCTCAGTCTCGCCGTGGTGCGACAAGACAAAAGAAAGTTGCGTGAGCTCGGCGCGCGAGCGTACCGGCCGCTGCTTCACCACCGACGGCACACACACCAACATCGAAGGCGCGCGGCGCAACGGCTATTATTTGGCCAACCGCCTATCGGCCATTCTGCAATGGTAGGCGCATTCCGCCTATCGCATAATGGTCGCCCTCTCGCCCCTTCGTCTCTCTCCTTCGTCCGCGCTCTCTTCTCCTCATTGTCTATCGACACATGGTTTTCTCCGACCTCTTCTTCCTCTTTGTATTCCTTCCGCTCTTCGCCCTGCTCTACCTCCTGGCAGCCCGGCGCGATCGTCACGACTCTCTCCTGCTCGACAGTCCACAACAGGCTTATAAGAACCACGTCCTCATCCTTTTCTCCCTCATCTTCTATGCTTGGGGAGAACCGGTGTATGTTTTTCTGATGCTGGGCTGTGTGGTGTTCAATTACCTCATTGGCATCACGATCGACCGCAGTCCCGTCCCACGTTTCTTCCTCATTCTGGGCATTCTCGGCAACCTCGCCGCACTCGGCACGTTCAAATATGCCGATTTCATCGCGCACACCCTCAATGCTTGGGGCATCCCGGTGAGCGCTCCCGGCATTGCCCTCCCGATCGGTATCAGTTTCTACACCTTCCAGTCCATGTCGTACCTCATCGACGTGTACCGCAAAGACGCGCCCGCGCAATATCGTTTCGGGCGCCTGCTGCTCTACGTGTCGATGTTCCCTCAATTGGTAGCCGGTCCCATTGTGCGCTACGGCACTGTGGCCGAAGAAATCGGCAATCGCCACATCAGCGCTTCCGACTTCGCCGAAGGGGCCTACCGCTCTTTATCGGACTCGGAAAAAGTATTGCTCGCCAACCAATTCTCGGAAATCGTCGACCAGTTCCTCCGCGGTTCGCTCCACGATCTGAGCACCACCGCGCTTGATCGGCATTCTGGCCTTCGCCTTCCAAATCTACTTCGATTTCTCGGGTTATTCCGACATGGCCATCGGCATGGGACGCTGTTTGGGCTTTCATTTCAACGAAAACTTCGACCACCCTTACATCAGTCGCTCCATCACCGAGTTTTGGCGCCGCTGGCACATCTCGTTGTAGCTTTTTCCGTGACTATGTCTACATCCCCATGGGCGGAAACCGGCGGCATCAGCCCCTCAACATCCTCTGTGTCTGGTTTCTGACCGGCCTTTGGCACGGTGCGAGCTGGAACTTTGTGCTTTGGGGCCTCTATTTCGGTCTCATCGTCCTGCTGGAGAAATATACCCTGCTGCGTGTCATCCGACACATCCCCGCGCCACTGCTCCATCTCTACAGCCTTCTCCTCATCCTCATCGGTTGGGGCATCTTCTACTTCGACGATTTCTCGCGTCTCACCAGCTTTTTCTCCATCGCTTCCGGCCACGCCGCACGCTTCCACGACTTTGTCACCACCGGTGCCTTCTTCGACCACTTCTGGTTGTGGACGGCCGCCATTCTCCCTCAGCACACCAATTCGCAGTTGGCTCTCTTCGGTCATTCTTCGCCTGCCGCTGGCACAACGCTACCCCGGCCAAGTGGTGCGACTGAGTTTCCGCATCATCGTCTCGGTCGCGCTGCTCACCCTCTCGGTTGCGCTGCTCGTCGGTGCCACCAACAACGCATTTATCTACACCCGATTCTAAACTCTGCGCTCGTTCGACATGAAATTCGGTAGATTCTACACCCTCTTCATCATACTCCTCTTCGCCGCCTTCGCCGTCGTGTTCAACACCTTCCCACGCAGCGTCTACTCCCCGCTCGAAAAGCGCGAACTCGCCCAATTCCCCACCTTCACCTGGGCGCGCTTGCAGTCCGGCGCCTTCACCCGCGATGTTTCGGCCTGGTTTAGCGACAGCGAACCCTTCCGCGATCATTTCATGACCCTGAGCATGGAGGTGAAACACCGGTTGGCGCTCTCCACCGGCGAGGAGAACATCACCTTCCACGCCGCCACTCCCGATCCCGAAACGGCGGGCGGCAACGGCTCTTCGGCCAACGATCTCGAGGCCGGCGCCTCCAACCCCGACATCGAACCCTACCGCAACAATCTCACGGCCGACGACAATGCCAAAATCTCCAACGCCGGCATCATCGTCACGGGCAGCGGAAAGAATGTGCGCGCCCTCATGGCCTTCGGCGGCAGCAGTAAAGGTTGTGTGGGCTATGCTCGCGCCGCCAACCTCTACCACTCCACCTTTCCGGGCGTGAACATCTACTGCATGCTCATTCCCACGGCCGTAGAATACTATTGTCCCGACAAAGCACGCCGCATTTCGCGCCCGCAGTATCCCAACATCCGCGCCACCTACGCCTTACTCGATCCGGGTGTGAAGGCCGTCGACGTCTACACCCCACTCGGTCGGCACGCCGCCGAAGCCATCTATTTGCGCACCGACCACCATTGGGCGCCGCTCGGCGGATTCTACGCCGCCGAAGCCTTCGCCAAAGTGGCCGGTGTCCCTTTCAAGCCGCTAGCGCCTATGATCGCAAAGTGGTTCACGGTTATGTGGGCAGCATGTACGGCTACGCCAAAGACATCGCGTTGAAAAATGCCCCCGAAGACTTCGTCTACCACGTTCCCCGCGACGTCACCTACACGGCCACCTACACCGACTACACCATCGACCGGAATTATCGCGTCGTCGGCGAAGGCCGTCCGCGCCGTGGCATCTATTTCCAGCACTATCGCGACGGAAGTCCCGGCGCCTACTGCACATTCATGGGCGGTGACACCCGTTTGGCCGTCATCCGCACCTCCACTCCCGGTCATCGCCGCCTCATCATCCTCAAAAGACAGCTTCGGCAACACCCTGCCCGGCTACCTCTTCTACTGTTCTCCGAGATCCACGTCATCGACTCCCGCTACTTCACCAAAAATATGAAGTCTTACGTGGCCGAGCACAAGATCACCGACATTCTCTTCGCCAACAACATTTTCAAGGCCTACTCTTCGCACATTTACGGCGCCTATCTGCGCTTCTTGAGCCAAAGCGATCACACCCCCGCCGCCTCCACGGCAGCCCCCGCCGCTCGTCCGGCCAAAGCGCATTCAGCCGAGAGCAAATCCACCGCGAAGCAAAGAAAATCTCTCCGCGCCCCACAAAGCAGGTCACGAAGAGAAGAAGAAAACATCTGCCGCACTGAAACCCCGAAACTGCGGCGAACACCGGCGGTGCAACTCACCACAGCACCACCTCCGGCGAACACTCCTCCGCAACGTCCACCCACGCTGCGCCCGCCGAAAAGAAATCTGAGGAGTAAACCACACGAAGGCCCGCCGCTCCATCACAGAGCAGCCCACCCTCTCTCCGCAACAAACCAAAAGCCGTCCGGCGAATCCCTCACGATTCGCCGGACGGCTGTTTTCTTTGCGCCCGCACTCCGTATGGCGTCGTCAGGTGCGCACCGTTTCTACCACCACCTCCAGGTTCTCGGGCAACAAGCGCAAACCGCGCACCACATCGGCCACGTCGCCGTTCTTCACCACACAACGCACGCGCACCGTCGGGCGCAAGAGGGCCAACAGCAGCGCTTCGGCGCCCCAACCCGGGCTGTGCACCTCCACTTGCTCCGCCCTCTGCGCTTCACGCCACAGCGTATTCCACGCCTCATCGCGCCCCGACACCACCGCACGCAGCGTCCGTGCCACATTTCTTTCCGTGGCCACGCCCTTATACCGATAGGCCGCCGTCACCGCCGGCGCAAAATCTGCCGGCGTCTCCGCGGCTGCCTTCGTCAGCTCCTCGGTACGCGCCACGGCATCGCGCAGTTCCTGCACTGCACGCGCACCGCCGTCATACTATCCTCTGCATCCGTCGGTCTCAGGCGTTCGCTCAGGCCCACCACCACGCGACCGCGTTCCGCCCACGCCATTCCGGTCGGCCACACGCGCTCCGTGCCCGCCGATCTCCACACGCGATACGACAAACCGAAGTCAGCAGCCGTGCGCAAGGCGCGTTGCCACGTGTCGTCCCCTTCGTCCAGCCACACCACGGGACAAAGTCCTTCGGCCGCCGCTACGCGAATCGCTTCATGGCGCGTCTCGGCACGGCCGTCCACGAGCAGTCCCGCTTTGTACAACCATTTTCGGCGCAGGCCGCGCAACCACGGCCCATCGCCCCCACCTGCACACAACGTGACGAGGTGGCGGCCAACAACAGCGCGTCGCTGCACGTGTGCACGGGCACCACCAGCAGTTCGCCCCCTTCTCGGTGCTCACCTGCCACGTCGGGTAGCGCAACCTCCACTCCACAACGTCGACACACCGCCCAACGTGCCGCCCGGTGCACCGCCTTTCGGAAACGCGCACGACGTTTCGGCGTGGCGCGCAGCACCACCAGGCACCACCATCCGTACACCGACAGCACCAGCCCGAGCGTCGTTTCGCACAGCGCCGCCAATCCGTTGCGCCACAGGCCGCCCAGCGTCACGGGCATCGCCCATCGGCCGCTGTCTTCGCGCACCATTCTGCCGAAGACCCACGGCGGCAACAGCGCAGCGGCCAGTACCACGCAGCCCATGCCCAGCACCGTGATTTCGCCCAGCGAGCGCAGCGCCGGGTGGCGAGCAATGAGCAGCGTGCCCATGCCCACAAACATGATTACAGCCGAAATCACAATACCGCGGCGGTAGGAGGCCAACATCGGTCGGCGGTAAGTGTATTCGTAGAGCAACCCTTCGGTCACAAAGATCGAATAGTCGTCGCCCTGCCCAAAGATAAACGTGGCCAAGATCACATTCACCAAGTTGAAACGCAGATCAAGCAGATGCATCGTGCCGAGAATCCACACCCACGAGCAGGCCATCGGCAGAAAAGCCAAGAGCGCCAACTCCAATCGGCCGAACGAGAGCCACAGGAAGCCGAACACAATCGCGCCGCACACCCAACCGATCAAATTGAAATCCACCGAAAGGCCGCGCACCCCGCTCTCGTTCATCGTCCGCACCGTGAAGGCAAAGCCCGTTCCCGCGCGTTCGGCGCGCGCATTCAGCCTTTGCGCCACACTGTCGGCCTGTTTGTGCGGCACCGTCAGCACACGCGTCACGAGACACCGGCCCTCGCGTTCCACAATCAGCGCCTCGCATTGTGCGCGCCCGAAGCGTTCCACCTCGGCGCGCGCCTCCGGCGTTCCGGCCCTGCGCACCGTGGCAAAGAAGTCGGCAAACGTGGCAGGCCGCACCCCGCGGCGCTCGGCTTCGTGCGCCAATTCCGTTGTGAGTCGCGACGCATTGCGCTGCGCAAACGCCTGCCACGCCCGTTCTCGGCGCACCTGTTCCTCCGCCGACGGCGAAAGCGATCCGCACTCACCTCCGTTTTTCACCGTCCTCGGCGACGCAGCGGTTCGATGTCGCGCCCCAGCGCCTCAGACCGCCGCAAGGCCTCATCGAGCGTGCGCCCCGTCGCCGTCACATACACCGGTTCTGTCTCGTCGCTCCCGCCGCGCAGCTTCACCATCTCTGCCAACAGCTCCCGCTGCTCGGGGCGCATATAGTTGAGTCGGCGCAAATCGGCGTCGAAAGCTGTGTCGAGACTGAAATAGCCCAGCACCAACGTGAGCGCCACGCCGACGCCGGTCCACAGCGCCCAATGTCGCGCCGTTCGGCGCCGCGGTTCCATCGGTGCTTCCGCACGTTGCGCTTCGACCGCGCGCGGTGCGGGCACTTTCACCCAGTGCGGCAGCAACACCAGCACCACCGCCAGCGTTCCCACCAGCAGCGCCGCGGCAAAGAGCCCCAAGTCGCGCAAGGCCGAAGCGTGCAGCGGCACCAAAGCAGCAAAGGCGCCGACCGTCGTGACGTTGCCGATGAGCAAAAGGCGAAGCCAGTTCGCGCAAATTGCGCCGCACGTCGCCCGCATGCCGCAAGTGGGCCACGAAGTGCAGCGGGTAGTTGATGGCAATGCCCACCGCCACCGACGAAATGCCCAGCACAATCACCGAAACACTCGTTCGCACCGTCGACAACACCGCCAATCCCAGCAGCCAACCCAGTCCGACGGTGAGCAGCACGAGACAAATGTTGCGCACATTGGGGAGCACCACCGCCAAGAAGGCCACAATGAGCACCACCGCCAGGCCAATCGCCCAAAAGGCTGTCGGTTTTGATCTGCCGGGCGTTGGTCACGGCGATGGTCGGCGCACCGATTTGCCGCACCTTCAGTTGCATCCCCGTGCCGTGGGGAGCGTTCGCAGCCGAAGCCCCCTGTGCCTGCGCCTCCACCGCAGCCGCCGTGGCATCGATCAGCGCCACGAGGCGCGCGTTGCGCCCCGTCTCGCTGCGCCCCGCCGCACTCTCCACCAGCACCAGCGCATGCCGTCCGTCGGGGGTGAAAATGTGGTCGTCGTAGAGCGAAAAACGCTGCCCGTCGCCCCCTTGTTGCAGCGCCGTCCCCACCGGGGCAAACAATTGCAACGGGTCGCGGGCAAAAGTCTGTTCCGCCAGGTCGCCCGTGGGCATGAGCAGCGCCGTGTAGAGGCGTTCCATGCCCTGCTCCACAGCATCGGGAGCGCGCACTGCACGTTCCATCCGGCGCACGTCGGCCGGCAACAAGAAAGCGGGCACATGGGCATAGGCCGCCGCCGTCGTGCGTTCCATGCGCGCCAAATCCACACTCCCCGTCACATGCGCGGCCAAATGGCCCGTGTCGGCCTGTGCCAACCGCGCGGTGAAGGCATCGACTGCGGCCACCAAACTGTCGGCAGGTGCCCCGCTGAACACCACCGCAATGCGATCGCCGGCGTTGGCCTGCGCATACACCGCCGTTTCGTCGCCGTAGCGCGAAGCATCGGGCAGGAAATCGCCGATGTCTTCCTTGAAATGTGCCTGCCCCACGCCCAGCAACAGGGCCAACAGCGCACAGCACATCAGCCCCCACCGCAACAGGGGGCGCACATGCAACCAATCATAGAGACGAAGCAGGAAATGGGTCATTGCAATCGAGCGTGAAGGGAAAAGAAAAGAGCGAGACAGCGGTCGGCGGCGGGCGCTCATCGAGCGGCCTCAGCCTCACACGAGCTGTGTCTCCTGAGGTAGTCAGCTGGCGGTGCCCGACAATTCGGCGCGGCGCCGCACGGGGTGAGCATAAATGCCGAGCAGCACCTGCCGTTCCTCCGCATCGGTGAGTTCATCGAGCCGCCGGCACAAGGCTTCGCGCACCGCGGGGGCATAATGCGCGCTGTGCCGCGTCGTGCCTTCGAGCAAATCGGCCGCGGCATAGTGCGTGGGCATCAACCGATAGGCGCCCACGATGCGGCGGTCGAGCAGTGCGGCCACGGCCGTGGGCACTTCGCCGCGCGGCAAGGCGTCGATGCCTTCCAAGTCGGCGAGCGTCAGCGGCGGGCACACGGCCAGGTGCACACGCCCCTTGGGCGCGAGCAGTCCGGTGAGGATGCTTTGCAGATCTTCGTCGGGCGCTTTCGCGTAGGGCCCTCGGCGGCGGGCCACCACTTCGCGCGCTTTGAGCAGATCGCAGGGTTCCCATTCGTAGCTCACCGCCGTCGGCACGATGTGCAGCGCCGCCAGTCGCCGGGCGGGTGAACCCTCGCCACTGAGGGTGAGCATCTTGACCAATCCCGGGTCGGTGGCGTCGACACCGTCTTTGGTGCGCCCGTTGCGCTGGGCGATCCACACCGACGAGTGGGCGGTTTCGATCACCTGCCGCATGTAGCGCGACAACCGACACGAGGCGGCGTAGAACTCACGCGGGGTGCCACCGCGCTCCACGCGAAACATCTTGTTCGACCGCCCCACATCGACCACCAGCGGATGGGTCATGAGGTTGGCGCCGAAGGTGATTTCGGTCGTGGGCAGGCCGAGTTGAAACAGCAGATACTGCAAAATGGCCGAATCGGCCACGATGTCACGGTGATTGGCCACAAAGAGATAGGCGCCGTCGGTACGCAGACGCTCAAAACCCTCGTGGGTGAACTGCGTGGCGGTGGTGTCGAGCATGCGCCGCACGAAGTGTTGCATCACGGCCTCCTGCAATTCGTAGGGTTGCGCACCGCACGCACCGATTCGCGCACCGTTTCCACGTCGCGGTCGGGGAAAACGAATGCGGCCAAGCGCGCAAACAACGGATGCGCCGCCACACGGGCCATCGCGGCGGGGATTTCGGCGTCGGTGTACGGACGCATGGTTTCAAATTCGGGATCGGTCAAAATCATAGCCTCGGTTTTTTTCTCAGAAAATGGGGGAGCTTTCGGCAGAAAGTGGGGCGTTTTTTTCACGCAAAAATCGGCGTGTTTTTCGCTCCGCTGCGGTGGGCGGTCGCCACGGTCGCGGGCTCAGGACTCGTCGTGACGGCGCAGATCGACAAACTTCACGGGTTTGCGCGATTTGGCGGGGAAATTGATGCGCGCAATGGCTTCCACGGGCAGAATTTCCACCTCCGGCGCCACGCGAATGCGCGAGCGAAAACGATCCTTGAGGAGTTTCACCAGCTGCTCCTCGCCGTGTCCCCCGTGGGCGGGGTCCATTAGGCGCTTCACCTCGGCGCTGTGCTCGTCGAGGCCGATTTTCACCACCACTTCGTCGGTGCCTGCGGCCGAATCGCGCACTTCCACCACGTAGTTGTGCACAAAATCGGTGTGATCGAGCACGTCGTTCACCGCCGGCGGGTAGAGGGTGGTGCCTTTCAGCTTGATCATGTTGTGCTTCCGCCCCACCAGCGGCGTGAGTCGGTAGGCATAGCGGCCGCATTTGCACTGTTCTGTGCGGCGCGCCGCCATGTCGCCGGTGCGAAAACGCAGCAAAGGCATGCCCTCCACGCCGAGGGTGGTGACCACCACTTCGCCGGTTTCGCCGTCGGGCACGGGCGATTGTCCTCACCGATGATTTCCACGATCACCAACTCGGGGTGCACGTGGCCGCCCATCCCGTGCGGGCACTCAGAGAAGGTGGCGCCCATCTCGGTCGAGGAGTAAGTGGTGAACAATTGTACCTCCGGCCAGCGCTCGGCAATGCGACTTCCGAGCAGATTGAGGGCAAAATGCTGATCGCGCAGCCCTTCGCCGATGCCGATGATCCGCCGAACGCTCGAACGCCGGTAGTCGATGCCGTGTTCGTCGGCATATTGCAGCAAACGGAGGATGAACGACGGCACGCACATGAGGGTGTCGGGGCCAATGCGCCGAATCGTTTCCCATTGCAACTCGGGAATGCCGTTACCCACGCGCACCACGCCCGCACCGAGCCGACGCAGTCCGAGAAAATAGGCCATGCCGGCCATGAAACGCTTGTCGAGCGTGGTCATCAGCTGGACTATGCTGTTGCGGTCCACGCCGGCGCAGGCAAACGACTTGGCTTCGTTGAAGGCCAAGCGCTCTAAATCGGCATCGGTGCAGGCAAACGTCACCGGGCCGCCCAGCGTGCCGCTCGTGGTCACGTAGTCGATCACGGCCGACGAGGGGGCAACAGAGAAATCGGCGTTGTGGAGCTGCAAATCGCGCTTCTCGGTGAAAGGCAGTTGCTGCAAATCGTCGATGGCGCGAATCGTTTGCACGTCGATCCCCTCGCGGGCAAACATCCGACGGTAGAAGGGCGAATGTGTCGCGAGGTAATCGAGTGCGCGCCGCAACAGGTCTTCTTGAAAAGCCCGTATTTCGGCGGGCGAACGGAATTCAATGTCTTCGTTGACCATGGTTTTGGATGGAAATGAGTGCGGCGCGCGGCTGCGCGAAGGCTGCCGTGCGCCACAAGGTTCAGAGTTGTCGCAAAAATGGTGCCGGTGCCCAACACGGCCTCGGCAGTTTTCACGGCGTTGAGGGGGGGTCCGCAAATGCCGTGCAGGCCTACGCACTGCCCGGTGAGGAATAAATTGCGCACCTTGGTGACCACCGGCACTTGCGAGCGCATGAAATCGTGGGCATCGGCACTGATGCCGTACATCGATCCCGCGGGCGAATGATAATAGTCGCGGATGGTGAGTGGCGATGCGCTGTAAATGTGCCGACAATGCGGCGCCCACTCCGGATGCACGCGCCACAAGGCCTGCAAAAGCCGCTCGGCGTGCGCGCGCTTCCACGCTTCGTAGTCCGCTCCCCCGCTGTCCGGTGCGCGTGTCGGCTCACGCTTCGACCGCCGTGGCCGACATGGGGGGCGGTGAGCACCAACGGCGCGCAAAACGGTCGGCTTCACTGTCGGGAGGCGTCATGTAGAGAAAGCCGTGCGGCCATTCTTCGTCGGCCTCCGGCGCCATGTTCCCACATGTCGCCCTGCTGCCGCATGACGTAACCCGTGTGGTTGACATAAGGCACGCGCTCGGGCACCAATTCCACGAAGACGCAAAAGGCAGAATAGCTCACCGGCAACGATGCCAGGCGGGTTCGATAGGCTTTGTTGAAGGCATCGGCGTCGACCAGGCGGAGCATCTCGCGAAGATGGGTGGCGCAAATGTAACGCTCGGCCGAAAATCGGCGTCCGTCGGTGGTTTCGACGTGCGTCACGGCCCGATCGCGCACGGCAATGCGCTGCACTTCGGCTCCGCGCACCACCTTTCCGCCGCCGGCCTCCACCACTTCGATGAGAGCATCGGCCAGTGCGCGACTTTCGCCCACGAAACGCGACGGACCATCGATGTACAACACACTGATCACGGCATGCACATAGGCCGGCGTCCGGCCTTTCACGCCGCCATACAGGGGGTTCATGTAAGCTACCAGTTCTCGCAGCCGCTCGTCCGAAATGTAGCAGGCAATAAAGGCGTCGGCAGTGAGCAAAAACTCCTCGGGCATTTCGAAAAACCCCGATTCCACCGCACGCAAATGGAACAAATCGAGACGTTCCACCAATTGGTACATCGCGGCCACGTAGTTTTGCAGTTCGGTGCGGGCCTGCGGGAAATAGCGCGCCCAACTTTCGACGAATCCCTCCCGTCCTTCGGCGATGCGATAGGTGGTTTGCTCGTCCAAGAGGGTGATTTCGTCCATACATTGGGCATCGGTGTGCCGCAGCCGGAGCTGAGCACACCCAGGTGACGACACAGCCGCACACGTTACCTCCGGGGCGAAAACCGCCGAGTAAGTGCATGCCGGTGTCGAATTGTAGAAAGCGCCGCGGCGGAAAGATTGCAATCCGCCCCGGCAATGGCGTTTTTCTCCAACACCGTCACCCGACAACCTTCGTGCGACAAGAGCGCAGCGGTGAACAATCCGCCCAAACCGCCACCGACCACGACAATATCGGGGGAGCGGAGGTCGACTGAGGCGAAGAAACAGCTGAGGGAGGGAGGGTTTCCATATCAAAAGACGGGGGTTTTCAGTGGATTTCCGGCGTTTGGAACTTCCAAAAACGCCGATTTCATCGAGCAGCGGGGCGCTTTCCCCCACTCGGCGGGCGCTATTCGCGAAAAAGGCGCCAAGAGTCGGTCGGCTTCCACCAATTCTTTGCACACCACCAGCGTGCCAACAAGCGTTCCCAGAGCACCGTGGGCATTAATGTTCTGGCCGGCGAGAAAAAGATTGGGGAGTTTCGTGCGATGCTGCACCCGATTTGCGCCGGCCAAAGCCACATCTTGCTCCACACCGTAGAGACTTCCGCGCGCTGTGCCCGTGTAGTCGCGATAAGTGAGGGCGTAGAGGTGTAAAATCGGCGTACGGCCGCGCGCGTCCCGGGAATTTGGCCTCAACGGCGGCAAGTAGCTGCTCGGCCTTGGCGCGTTTCATCGCTTCGTAGGCTTCGCCGCGCCGCCCGACGCGCGTTTCGCTCCATTTTTCCACCTCTTCGTAGCGCATGTAGCCGATGATTTCGGCCGTCGTGGCGTATTTCGCGCCCGCTGTGGGGCAGAGATGCATATAAAGGTAGCCGCGGGGCCAATCTTCTGCGGTGTATTCGTCGCAATGCCACGGGTTGCCCTCCGGATACACGTAGTGGTTGCTGCGCAGATAGGGCACTTTTTCGGGCAAGAAGTCGAGATACACGGTGAAACAGCCCACCGTTTGCGGCAAAGCGGCGATGCGGCGGCGATAGGCCGGGCGGAAGGGAGCGCCTTCCTCGAGCATTTTCGAGCACTCGGCGGGGATGCACGGCGGCAATGACGCAGTCGGCGGGAAAAAAATTGGCCGTCGGCAGTGTAAACTCCCGTGGCGCGCACGCCGTCGTGGACGATTTTCACCACGCGGTACCGCGTTTCCACGCGTCCGCCCCGGTTTTCGATGCTGCGCACGAGCCTTTCGGCCATTTGCTCGCTACCGCCCACGATGCGAAAGGCACTTCGGTTGTAGAAGTCGGTGATAAAAGCGTGAGAAGTGAAGGGTGTGTGCCCGAAACGCCCCGCATAGAGAGGCGCATTCCCCACCAACACGCGGCGCAAAAGCGGATCGCGCACCAAAGTTCCCACCACTTCGTCGACACTCCGCAAGCGGTAGTCCATCATGGCCTGCAACGCGGCGTCGGAAGCCGTTGCTGCGCGCAAAGGTGAGGCGGCGGCGATGTTTTCAACGAGTTGCATGTAGCGATGTAGGCCGTCGCGCTCCGCCGGAAAGGAGCTCGCCAGGGATTCCACGAAGGCTTCGGCACCGTTGGCTCAGGAAATTCATCGCGCCCCAGGGTAATCACGTCGTAGGCCGCGGGGTCGAGGCGTTCGAGGGGAGTTCGTCGAGTTCGAAGCCGTGGAGCAGGCGGCGGAAGGCCTGTCCGGGGTCGGCACTGCCCCACAAAATGCATGCCGGTCTCGAACTTCGCACCGGCCCGCACGAAACTTTGCAGACAACCGCCCGCTTGCGCGCCCTGTTCGAGCACGGTGACGGCGAAACCGTGGCGCGCCAACAGCGCACCGCAGGAGAGTCCGCCAGTCCGCTACCGATGATCAGACAATGCTTCATACCTTTCTTCGAAAATATCGGCGCACCCGTCGCGCCATGTCCAACGAATCGTCGCTCCACAGGGGCGTTCCCGGTGCGATGCGGGCGCCAATTTCCACAACGATCCGACCGGGCGACAACACATGGGCGCGGCGGTGCAACACTTGCGAGGTGCCATGCAACACCACGGGGAGCACGTCGACGCCGAGCCGACGTGCCAGCACAAAAGCCCCTTGGTGGAAACGCCCCGTGCGCTCAGTGCACGAACGGGTCCCTTCCGGAAAAATCAACACGGAATATCCGCGCCGCACCACGTCCTCGATGCGGGCGAAATTCTCCTCAAAATCGCGGGTGGTGGGGAGATATTCGGCATAACGCAGCACCAAAGCATACAACGGGTTGCGCCAAACCCAACGTTTCGTGAGCATAACGAGACGCGGCGTGAGGGCAAGCGCGCAAAGCAGGTCGAGATGACTGCGATGGTTGAGCACAATCACTGCGGGCTCGGCGAAGTTTTCGTCGTGCGGGTTGAGTTTTTCGATGCGCACGCGGGGCAAGAGGCGCAACAAGCCGCGAGCCACGGCCGCCATGCCGCGATGGAGGGCGAAACGGCGGGCTTCGGTGAGTGGAAAACAGCGGAAATACAGCCAGAGTCCGGCCTGTGCCACAAGCATCACCGCGAAGAGGACGAGCAACACCGCGAGGGTGGCGATCCATTGCAGCGCGCGCCACGGCCAAACCACGGCCAGCGCCACGGTGGTCAAGACGGTGTTGAGCAGCGAAATGCGCAGAAAATCGGCCCGGGGGCGGAAGTGGCTCACCCTTTCCTCCGCCGGCGGATAATAGACCCCGATCGGCACGCTGCGCAAACGCACATTTCGCCACGCCGCAAAGACCAACAGTTCGAGTTCCGCCTCATAGCGCGAGGTGATCCACCGCAATCCGTGCAGCGCGCGGAGCGGATAGGCGCGAAAGCCCGTTTGCGTGTCGGGCAGTCGGCACCCGGTTTGCACGCGGAGCCAGAAATTGCTCAGGCGGTTGGCCGTTTGGCTGCCGCTGCTCATGTTGCACGCGTTGTCGGGCCCGAATTTTCGCGGATCGAAGCGGTTGCCGACGATGATTTCGTCGGGTGTTTCGCTCACGGCCTTCGCCAGCGTCGGCACATCCTCGGGCAGGTGTTGTCCGTCGGCATCGAGGGTGATGACGTGGGTGAAGCCGTTTTCTCGTGCCCACGCGAAGCCCGTGCACAACGCCACGCCTTTGCCGCGATTCGTCGCGTGGCGCAGCACGTGCAAGTCGCCCGGCCACGTCGGCCAACAGCGCCGTGGCGGGCACACGGCTCCCATCGTCGACCACCAACACGGGATAGCCCTTCGGCAACACCCCTGCACCACATCGCAGAGGGTGGCGGCGTTGTCGAAGGTGGGAATGAGCACACAAATTTTAGGCTTCATGGCAGAGCGAAAGTTTGGCCATCACTTGTTCGCCTCCCTCCACGGCCGCCACAATGCGGGTCGGCTCGACGATCATGCGCACGGTGACGCGCGGTGTTGCAGTGGGAATGATCGGGGCGAGGAACTTCACATTTTTCGCCCCCGTCATGTGCACGGGGTGTCCCACAATTTCGGCCGCCAGTTCGCACACCATCTGCATCACACACACGCCCGGCGTGATGGGATGGCCGGGGAAATGGGCGCGATAGATGAGATGTTCGGCACAAAGCTCCACGTAGAAAATCGTTTGTTCGCCTTCTTGGCGACGATCCACCACGCGGAAGAGACTATTGAGGAGTTGCATGGGCAGCAGGAGGGAGGAGGGTGAGACGATAGTCGATGTTTCGGCGCGCATTGCGGTAGTCGGCCTGCGTGGTGTCGCACAGTTGTTCGAGCAGCGCGCACCAATCTCGGCGCAGCGTGCGGCGAATGTACCATTTGTCGAGCATGGGCATGATTTGTGCGAGCTGCACGCGCCGGTGCTGCGCATCGTAGGTGAAATCGAAGGCGCGGACGCCAAATTCGTTGACCACTGTGCCGGCCGCTCCGTCGGCTGTGCGCCTCAACACGCAGATGCCGGTGAAATCGGCGCGGGCGAAATGCGTTTCGGCGGTCCATTCGGTGACGGTGCCCACCGAATCGGCGGCGCGCAACACGCAGGGCGGTGCCGCCACACGCGGTGCATGGTGCAGTCCGGCGCAGGCGGTGCATAGCCACACGGCAGGGCAGGAGCCCTTTAATCCACTTGAAACGCATGGGCATCGAGACGTTGGTTGACTTGCACGCCCTGCATTTCGATCACCGTGGCGTCGCCGTTGTGTTCCACCAGGTCCACACGCGTGACCACGCGACGTTTGGCATCGAAACGCAGGCGCACGGTGGCAAAAAGGCGTTTGAGCGCCCCGTTGCGGGGCGTAAGCTCCGCCGTCCAGGTGTTGCCTTCGTCAAAAAGGCGCACGGCGAAGCGCCGAGTGTCGGCCAATGAGCGGCCGGTCACGCTTTCGGACATGATTTGTGCGATCTGCGCGAAAATTTGACTCTGCCGGGTGTCGATGCTGTGCTTGTTTTTACCACTGCGCACCGTGACTTTCTCTCCGTCGATGACCAAGACATAGGCCGTGGGCGCGAGATATTCCCAGCGCAAGCGGGCGGGTGCGGCAAAAATCACGCGTCCGCGCGCCGTCAGCTTGTGGTTGAGCATGCGCAACGACTTGGTTTTGCACGAAATCGGCGCGCAGGGTGCGCGTGGAAAGCCGCGGTGGACGTGATGGCGGCCACCATTTGTGCGGCGCGCTGCGGCGACTACCGGCGTCTGCGCTCCGCACAGCGCGCAGCAACTCAGCAACAAAACGCAACAGAGGGTGCGGAGAGAAGAAAGAATTTGCATAGTAATGGGGATAAAGAGGGGAGGGAGAGAAGCCGCTCGCCCGTCGGAACACTGATGGCCCGCAATTTTCCGTAGGCACACTGCCCGCACGGCGGGCGACAGGCGGCACTTGCGGGGCGAAAACGGGGAAGTTTTTCGAAAAAGCGGGGCGTTATGGCGCGAAAAACGGGGCGTTTTCGAGTGAACATCGGCCACTTTTCGACCGACGCTCGGCGTGCGCCGAAACACACGCGCCCGCCTTCGCCGCGTTTCAGCGCGTGGTGAGCCAAACGCCGAACACAATGCAGGCACAACCCACCCAGCGCAGGGGCGGAACCTGCTCGTCAAAGACGAACACGGCCGCGATGAGGGCGAACACATAGCTCAAACTCACGGTGGGATAGGCCGTGGAAAAGGGAAACCGGCGCATGATGTAGGCCCACAGGAGCGAAGCGGCGGCAAAACTCAGGCCGCAGAGCGCAAAACGGAGATTGGTGAACACCGCCGCGAAGAAACGCCACGACCACTCGAAGCGGCCGAAGGATTGCAGGGAGATTTTGAACAGCACCTGCCCGATGGTGAGCAGCGCGGCCTGCACCAGGGCTAAACAATAGAGTTGCGACATAATTCGGCAGCGGACATCGGCGCGTCGAGTCGGCACAAAGCGCCGTTCGCCTCGGTGTCGAGAAAGCAAACCGTGCACTCGCCGTCTTCGTCGTGCGCGCCGACGAGTGCCTGTTCGGCTTCGCCGAGCGCCAAGAGGAGTTGCGCGTCGAGCAGTGCCGCTTCGAACGACGCCTCTCCGTGGGAGAAGGTGTTGTTGTAGCCGTGCGTGCCGGTGCGGATGGCAATGAGTGCGCCGATGGTGTTGTGGGTGGAATGAATGAAGTGGGTGGGTTGCAGCAATTGTTCGTCGCGCTCCACCATTTCGCGCAGAAAAGCCTCGGTGTCGCGCACGCACCCCATGGCAGTGCCCGTCACGATGGCATCGGGATGGGGGCAGTCGGCGCGTTCGAGCACGACGAGCGAGGTTTGCAGCGCGCGTTTGAGCACCCCACTCAGGCGGCGGGCCACCATCGGGGGATTTTTGGGCAACTGCTCGGGGGCAAGTCGGCAAACCGCACGCACTGCTTGACATAGACGGGGCGCAGCGGTTGCGAGGGGGCGTCGGGCAGCACCGTGTCGCGGTGTGCCGCGGCCGCCTCGGGGGTGGCCAGGAGCAAAAGCGGTGTCGTTGCCGCCGAAACCGAAGGCGTTGCAGAGCGCACGCCGCAGGGGCGTGTGCACCGACGGGGCGACGACGGAGCGAATCAGCGAATCGTCGCCGCCGTCCCACCGCAAATTGGGAGGAACGAAGCCGTGTTGCAAGGCCAAGAGGCAGATGACGGCCTCGATGCTGCCCGAGGCGCTGGTGGTGTGTCCCGTGAAGGCTTTGGTCGACGAGATCTGGGGCAGGTTATCGCCGAAAACGCGGCGCAGGGCGGCGCTTTCGGTCACATCGTTGTTGGGCGTTGCGGTGCCGTGCGCGTTGACATAGTCGACGTCACGGGGGCAACGCCGGCTCGCCGCAGGGCTTGCGTCATCGCCAGGTAAGGGCCTTCGCCGTTCTCGGAGGTGGCCGTCTGATGGTAGGCGTCGCAGGCATTGCCCCACCCTTCGAGCACCGCCAAGGGGCGCACACCGCGGGCACGGGCAGCACTTTCCCGCTCGAGCACCACGAAAGCGGCGCCTTCGCCCAGGTTCAGTCCGGCGCGATCGTGCGAGAAAGGACGGCAGGGGTGGCTGTCGAGAATCATCAAAGCCCGGAACCCGTTGAAATGAAAGCGCGAGAGGCATTCGCTGCCTCCCACGACCACACGATCAAAACGGCCGGAACGAATGAGGTTGGCCCCAGGATGAAGGCGTTGGCGGCCGAGGAGCAGGCCGTGCTGCAGGTGGTGACGAAGGCAAACGGGCCGATGTGGTCAGCCATTTCCCGGGTGGCCTCGGCGCAGTCGCCGAGTTGCTCCACCCGCCCCGTGCGCGCAAACTCGCGCTCGGTGCAATCCATCGTGCCCACCGTGGTGCGGACACCAACGCCGTGTCGGCGATGAGTTGCGGGTGATTTGTGCCTGCGTGAGGGCTTCGCGCAGCGCAATCATGCCCATCAGCGCGGTGCGCGAACGGGCTTCGGGGGCTTGCGCCAGGCGGCGCAACTCATCGTCGGACAACGGCACCTCGCCCACGGGCAGTTCGCGGTGGACGGTGGGGAGGAAGCGCACGGGATGCAGCCCGGCGCGTGCGTCGCGCAGGGATTGCAGCGTCTCGGCTTGGTTGGTGCCGATGGCCGAAAGGAGGCCGGCTCGGTGATGACGATCATTTGGTGCGGTGTTGGGCGATGTAATCGGCCATGGTGTCGAGCGAAGCGAAAAATGGCCTTGCCTTCTGCGGGATTGTTGAGGCGGATGCCGTAGTTTTTCTCCATGAGCACGATGAGTTCCAGGGCGTCGATGGAATCCAGGCCGAGACCTTCGCCGAAGAGGGGCTCGCTGTCGACGATGTCTTCGGGGTTGATTTCTTCGAGCGAGAGGACTTCGATGATTTGCTGCTTGAGTTGGCGTTTGAGTTCGTCCATAGCGGAAAAGAGATGAGGGGATGAGTAAATGAAAAGGGGGCGACGGCGTGCCATTTTACGGTCGGAGCGCCGCGGCTTTGGGGCAGATAACAATGGAGATGCGCCTCAAAGCGGTCGGCGGTCGGGCATTCGATCCACCCTCCCACGAGGGCGGTGGTTTCGGGTCGGTGCCGGCGGTGCAAACGAGGCGGCGCACGCGGGCGGGATCGAAGGCGGGGAGCGCAAAATAGGCGGTTTCACCGTGGAAGCCGTTGCGGATGGCGATTTCGCCCGTTGCGATGTTGGGCAGGGTGTAGACAAAAAACCGCAGGGCTGGGATAGTAATTGTCGGGGTCGGCGATGGTGTGCTGAAATCGGGTATCGGCGGCTTGCGATCCGGAGTGGCCGACGAGCACCACGGCGGTGTTTTCGTCGAGGCGATGACCTTTGCGACGCACGGCGGCGAGTAGCAGTTCGGAAGCCACGAAGCCGAGGCGACTGAGGGGGTCCATTTTGTGGAACTTGGGATAGCCACCGATGAATTCGGCATAAATCGCAGCGAGCAGGGCCTCGCCCGTCGCCGAGAGGGGCAAGGTTTCGCCGTCGACGGAGCAGGTTGTGGAGGTGAGGCGCACTTCGGCCACAGGAGTCCAGTTTCGCTCGACGAAACCGCGCGGGGCGGCGGCGACATCGGGGGCCGGCGCGAAGTGCAACGCGGCATTGCATCCGCCGAATCCGGAGAGCATTTTCACCAACTCCCGCCGTTGGGTGGGACGCTCGACGGCGCTGACCGAAACCGGGCGGGTGACGCCGAGCTGTGCGAAGCCTTGCACAGGCGGCACGCAACCGGCTTCCACGGCACGGAAGGAAAGGAGCGTTTCGAGCACGCCGGCGGCGCCCATCGTGTGACCAAAAAGCCCTTTGTAGGCCGCAACGGGCAGCGCACTGAGGGCGGCACGCGAGAGGGCCCGGCTTTCCATCTCATCGTTGTAGGGCGTGGCGGTGCCGTGGGCACTGACGAAGGCCAAACGCGAGACATCCGACGGCAAGGTGGCGCGAATGGCGCGGAAAGCGCCCTCGCCGGTGCGCGAGGGGCCCGAGATGTGGTTGGCATCGTTGCGCACGGCGCCGGAAACGAGGCACCAATCGAGGGCGGCACGGGGAGTTTCGACAGCCCGACGGGGAGCGTCGCTCGAAAGAACGAGGGTGGCGGCGGCTTCTCCGAGATTGAGTCCGTCGCGCGCGGCATCGAAGGGCCGACAAGGGGCGAGGGAGAGGGCGCGGAAGGACTGAAAACCCGCGGCAATGAAGGGACTTTGCTCGTCGACTCCGCACACCACGACGTGGCGATAGGCTTTTTGGCGCAAAAGGCGGGCGGCGAGCAAAAGCGCATGGGCGCCGGAGATGCAGGCGTTGGAGACCACGACGGGAACGGTGGAGAAACCGGCGTGCCGCGCGATGACGGCGGCGGTTTCGCCCAGGGTGCCGGTGCGGGGCGCGAAACTTTCGGGCGCGGCCGCGAGCCAACGCACATTGGCCTTCGTGGTGGAAAGCAACAACAGGCAATCGGGGGCGGAAACATCGAGCTCGGTTTGCGCCAACGCGGCCCGAATGGACAACAGCGCGAGCTGTTCGAAGCGCGAAAGCCCTTCGGCGTCGCCGTAGAGGGCGGCATAGCGCGCCTCGATGGCACCTTCAGGCCACAACGCGGCGCACAACGGTTCGGGCACTCCGGATAGGCGGTGAAGTGTGGGGCGTTGTGCGCCGCGACGCAGCGCAGCGAAATTGTCGGCGGTGGTGTTGCCGAAGGGAGAATGGATGTTGTCGGCCAAACAATGGATCATAGCGGAAGACGGTCGGTGAAAAATGCCCTCAGCGCTCCTCCCAACGCACGAAGAACTCGGGCTTGTACCACAAAAGATTGTAGTCTCGATCCATAAAAGCCTGCACGCTGTGGCGGTGGCCAGGAGGGTTTCGTCGTCGACGGCGCGAATTTCGTAGTCGAAGACGATTTTTTTGCGCTGGCCGTGGGGCGATAGATGATGTCGACGCGGCATTTCGTCTCGTAACGTATGGGACGGAGATAGCGAAACGTGAGTTCGACGAGCGGAACGTAGCAGCCTTCGCGGGCAATGGTCATGTATTCCAGTCCGTAACGGGCGCCGAAGGCTTCGCGGGCGTCCTCAAAATAGAGCGGATAGGCGCCGTGCCACACAATTTGCATGGCATCGACTTCGCTAAACCGCACATCGAAGGGATGGGAGGCGCGCAATTCGGGAAGAGAGGGAGATCGGACATGGGCAGAGGGGAAACGAGGGGAGAACGGGCTCAGTGATTTTGTTCGGCAATGGCAATTTTCAATTCGGCGGAGGCGATGCGCTCGCCGTCCACGAGCACCGTCGCGTCGGCCAGCGTCATGCCGAGCACGGCCTGCACAATTTCGATGCGCACCTCCATGTCTTCGCCCACACGTGGGAGGCGTTCGATTTGCAACGCCCGCACGGCGCCGATATAGCCGATGAGCACCTCGAGATGCAGGATGTATTTATTGTAATAGCCCAACCTCGCGGCGCAAGTCTGCGCCATGCTTTCGACCAACCCGAAGGGCGAGAGATTTTGTCCCTCGCAGAAGAGGTTGTCGGGGGTGATGCGGAGTCGACACGCGGTGGTGCGCTCATCGTAGCTGAGCATTCGGTCGATGAGCAGGAAGGGCGGTTGCTGCGGCAGGAGTTCGGCCACGTCGATCGTCGCGGGATCGGGTCCGGCAAGGGTGTGTTCATGCGGAGGGGGAGTTGTGTCGGCAGGACGGGGTGCCGCAGCCCAGAAGTCGAAGAAATTGAACCACTGGTCGGGATAGCTGCACACCACGCGCTCGAGTTCTTCGGCAAAAAGCCCGCGCCAACCATTTCGGCTCGTTGCGGACGGCGAAGGTCAGCCGGCGGAGTCGGCAGGCGCCGCACGAGCAAACGATAGCCGCGCACCGAGGTTTTTGAGGGCGAAGACGGCAAGCGCCGGCAGTTCGTAGCGAGCCAACACGGCAAACGGCCCGAGGGGAAGGGGGCTTCGGCGCCGAAAAAGGCACCGCCACCGTGCGTTCGGCGCCGGCCGAGCGATCGGCGGGCAAACTCACGATGTCGCCGGCCGAAATCGCGGCGTTGAGCGCGAAGAGGTGGGAGAAATCGTCGGAAACAGGGGATCATCTGCACGCCGTGTCGGGCGAAAACGCGCCGGCGGTGCGCCATGACAGTCGGTGTCTCGTGGGCATAGACCAGCGCATGGATGGTTTTGCCCTGCGGGCGGAAATAATAGCCGCTCATCTCGTAGCAACCGACGTGCGCACTGAGCATGGCAAAGGCTTCCGGGCGCGCCATCAGCTCATCGAACCGATTTTTTTGTTCTCCACCTCGAAGTGAAATTCCACATCGGCGTAGCGGGCGAAGCGATCGATCATGATTTGACCGAAACGATAGTGGTTGCGCACGCAATAGACGGCGGCGCGCAGCGGATGCATGCCCATTCGCCGACGGTAGAAGGCATAAGATGCACGCGTGCCCGCACCGAAGAGCAGATAGAAGGGGACTGCGAGGAGCACGGCGGCGTAAAACGCCCAAAGCGGCAGCCACGCGAAGGCGCGGACGAGACATTGCTGCATGAAAGGCGTGCCGTCGGTGTGTCCCTGCCAGCGCGGCGTCATGCGCCCACCTTGCTTTCGATGTAGTCGCAGAACTGTCGGAGCGTTTGTACGCCGGCCATTTCTTCGGGCTTGATCTTAAAACCGAAACGTCGCTCGATGATGACCACAATGTCCACAAAGTCGAGGCTGTCGATGCCCAAATCGTCTTTGAGCAAAGCCTCGGATGGATCTTTTCTTCGTCGATTTCGAGATCGTCGATGAGAAATTCGCGTACGTTTTCTTCTATTTCTTGTCTTGTCATGGGGTCTATATGAATGAAATTAAGTGGATGTACAGATCAAATTGTCGAGGTGCGCGCCGATTTACCGGGGGCGTCGCACTTCGAGCAGGGTGTGTCCGCGGCCGAGTCCGTCATGCACGGCAACCACCTCCAATCCTGCGCGCGCAATGAGGGCAAACAGGCGTTCGGAGTGGTACATTTTGCTGTTGCCGTTGGCCATTGCGGTGAAATAAACGCTGGTGAGGGTCAAACACAGGGAGGCCGTCTCGTAGCGCTGGCGATCCCAGAAGGTTTCCATGATGAACAGCGAGGTTTCGGGGCCCATGGCATCGGCCGCCCGCGTGAGCAGGGTGAGAATCTCGGCTTCGGAGAAACAATCGAGGAACTGGCTCATCCAAATCACGTCCCACGGGTGGGAAGTGGGGAGCGGACAGAGCGGATCGAGGAGATCGGCGGGCACGCCCTCGATGCGTTCGGCACCGAGCTGTCCGGCCACGTTGCGGCGCATGAGGCCTATCTGACCGGGGAGGTCGACAATCGTGACACACACGCCGGCATCGCGCTCCACACAGCGCAAGGCGAAGCGCCCGGTGTTGCCGCCGACGTCCATCAGGTGGTGGATGGGGCGCGAAAACACGAGGTCGAGCGCGGCATCGAACGAGTGGTCGCTATAATAATGGTCGAAGGCAAACCAGCTCTCGCGCACGTCGTCGGGCAGTTGGGAGAGTCCCTCGTAGATGGTGGGCCAATCGCCCAGGGTGGTCAAGCCGGCGGGGCGCCCCTCGCGCAAAGCCTCTTCGAGATGGAACATGCCGCGATAGTTCACCGCGTGGTTGAATTCGAGATTCACGCGCGTGCCCTCGTCGGTGAGGAGAAACCATCCGGTTTTGGAGAGGGAGAATCGGTCGGTGGCCTCGTCGACCAGAATGGTGCCGATGCTCAGCGAGGCATCGGTGAGCACCGTGACGGCATAGGGCGAAAGCGAGGTGGCCTCGGCGATTTCTTCGACGGTGAGCCCCGCATCGCTGTCGCGCAGCAGCGAGAGGATGCCGAATTTCACCATGAGACGAGAAACTTCAAAGACAACCGGCGACCAAGCAATGAGTTCTGCGCGGCGTTGTGCCTCGGGAGCCGAAAAGGGCTCGCGGGTGTAGCGTGCACGGAGGGCGGGAAACAGGTGCATAGACAACGAGGATTAGAGGAGGAAGGGCACTTCAGTCGATGCGACGCAGGACCAGTGCCGAATTGGTGCCGCCGAAGCCGAAGGAGTTGCTCAACACGGTGCGCACATCGGCCGTTTCGGCCTGCGTGGCCATGCGCAAATGCGTCACTTCTTCGTCGGGGTGCTCCAGATTGATGTTGGGGGCGACAAATCCGCCGCGCATCATGAGGAGGCTATATACGATTTCGCTCGCACCGGCCATCCAACATTCGTGGCCGGTCATGCTCTTGGTGCTGCTGATCCACGTGTCGGTGCCTTCGAACAGGCGACGCAGCGCACGCGCCTCGAAGGTGTCGCCCTGAGGCGTGGAGGTGGCGTGGGCATTCACGTAGTCGATGTCGGTCGGCCGGAGTTCGGCGTCGGACAACGCGCGTTGCATGGCCACAAACGAGCCTTCGTCGCTGGCCTGCGATATGCCGCTTCCGTTGCCCGAAAAGCCATATCCGACGATTTCGCACAAGATGTCGGCTCCGCGCGCCACGGCGCTTTCGTAACTCTCGACAACCAGTGCCGCCGCTCCACCGCTGGGCACGAGTCCGTCGCGGTCGCGGTCGAACGGGCGGGAGGCGCGAGTGGGTTCGTCCATGCGCTTGGAGAAGGCACCGAGCGCATCGAAGGTGGCCATGGAATATTTATTGACCTCTTGCGCGCCGCCACAAAGCACCAGGTCTTGCAATCCCTGCCGGATGAGGAGATAGGCCAAACCGATGGAGTGGCTACCGCTGGCGCAGGCTGCGCTCACGGTGAAGTTGGCACCTCGCAGGCCGAAAATGGTACTGAGGTTCATCGTGACGGTCGAGTTCATGGACCGGAAGATGAAACCGCTGCCGAGCAACGCGGAGTCGTGCTTCTCGCGCATGATTTCTGCGGCCTCGATGACGGGGGCCGCCGACGAATCGTTGCCAAAGATGCAGCCCACCTCGCGTTCGCGCAGCTGTTCGTCGTCGAGTTGGGCCATTTGGAGGGCCTGCCGAGCGGCCATGTAGGCATATTCTCCCTCCTCGGCCAGGGCCGGTGCGCATGCGGCGGTCGAGCAAGCCCCTTGAGCACGGGGCGTTCGACGATGCCGGTGAGGGTGGATTGGTAGCCATAGGCGGCGCGCTCGGGATCGACGCCGATGCCTGAGCGGCCGGCACGAAGCGAAGCGGTGACGGATTGCACATCTGTGCCGAGACACGACCAGATGCCGATGCCGGTGACGACGACACGTTGCGTTTGCATGAGGGGAAACGGGGATGAAAGGTGAGCAGAAAAGGAAAACGGGGCGCAGGGCGGCGCTCAGGTGTAGAGTCCGCCGCTGATGTTGATGACTTCGCCGGTGATGTAGGCGGCTTCGTCCGAAACAAGGAAGGCGGCCAAGGCGGCCACCTCTTCGGGGGTGCCGAAACGCCGCAGCGGCACCAATTTGCTGAGTTCTTTCTCGTCTAGGTCGGCGGTCATGTCGCTTTTCACGAAGCCGGGTGCGATGGCATTGACCGTTATTTTTCGCGGCGCGACCTCTGCGCCAAAGCCTTGGTGGCACCGATCAGCGCCGCCTTGGCTGCCGAATAATTGACCTGGCCGGGCATGCCTTTGAGGCCGGAGAGCGAGGTGATGTTGACGATGCGCCCGTCGCGATGCGCCATCATGCCTTTGAGCAATCGGCGCGTGCAGTAGAAGAAGCCGTTGAGCGTGGTGTCGGTCACCCGATGCCACTCCTCGTTCTGCATGAAGATCAAGAGGTTGTCGCGGCGTATCCCGGCATTGTTGACCAACACCCCCACAAAGTCGTCGGGGTGCGTATTCTCCCAGCGTTCGATGGCGTCCTCCACGGCTGCGGGATCGGCCACATCGCAGCACATCAGTTCGGCGCGTCCGCCCGCCCGCTCGATTTCCTCGAGCACCGCACGGGCAGCCGCTTCGTTGTGCACATAATTGACGATGACTGGGAGACCGGCTGCGGCCAAACGGAGCGCGATGGCGCGACCGATGCCGCGGGAACCGCCGGTGACGAGAGCATACTTCATTCGGGGGTGGTTTTAGAGGGTCTAAACCGATCGCCGAGGGGCGACATGGTCGTGCAAATATACAAAAAACGGCGAAAGTGCGCCTTGTGGAACTTGAAAATTCGCGCCCCACTGCCGCCGACCGCGGAGAAAAACACACGGACACCTCAGGGCGAAAAGAAAAACGAGACGCGGGAGAAAAACGGGGAAGAAACCCGGCGAAACAAGGGCGTTTTCGTCGATTTCTTCCCCGTTTTTTTCGTTTTTTCTTCCCTTCTTTCTCTCCTCACGTTGGGGTAAACGCAATGCAGATGGGGAAGAACGAGAAATATACCGCCCTGATTTTCAAACCATTTCAACGAAGGACGAACATTTTTTGGAGCGGGAGCGAAAAAGATCGTGCAACTTTCTTTGGAAGTTCAAAACATTGTCTGTATATTCGCGCTGTGGATGTCCCTTTCCCGCGTCGCTGTCACAACCCCAAGGACGGTGACGACGAAACCCCGCACGTCTATTTCTCCTCACTCGGCAGATCGGCGTGCGCACCCCGGCCGGACGCCCGCAGGACCCAATGGGGTGGCTCGAGCTGCGCCCCTTCTTTTGAAAAACGCGCCCGAGTCCAGTCCCGAAAGGCATTGGGCCTGATTCTCTTGTCACATTTTTATTCACCTCACACCATGATCTCATCCTACTGGGAACTTTTTCTCCAATCTCCCGCTTACTATCTCTATTGGGGGACGGCCATCGTGGCAACCGGCGTGTTCCTTCTCCAAATCTTACTCCTGCTTTTCGGATTCGACACAGATGCCGACTTCAGCGGCGGCGACGTCTCGTTTGATGTCGACGGGCTGAGCTTGGTTTCGGTCAAAACGGTGGCCTGCTTCCTCCTCGGTTTCGGTTGGACGGGCGTACTGTGCTACACCGAAATCACCGATCCCGTGTGGCTGGCCTTGGTGGCTCTGTCGGTGGGTGCGCTCTTCATGCTGATTGTCTACTGGCTGCTGCGCCAGGTGCTGCACTTGTCGCAAAACGCCACATTCTCCACGACACAAAGCGTGGGCAGCGTGGGCGATGTGTACCTGCGCATTCCGGCGGGTCGGGGCGAACTGGGCAAAGTGATGGTGAGCGTAGCCGGATCGCTGCACGAACTGGCTGCGCAAAGTGCCGACGGCAGCGAACTGCCCACGGGGTGCAAAGTGCGCGTGGTCGATGCGGTGGACGATCTCACGGTGTCGGTGCAGCGCCTGGCTTGATGCAATGTGCAGCGCCCGAGGGCATCTCCGCAATGACAAACGATTTTTCATAACCTCCCTATTTTTCAACTTCAACTCTCATTATCATGTCTCCCATTCTCCTCCCGGCGATTCTGGTCGTAGGCGCGATCATCATGCTCGCCGCTCTACTCAATCGCTACCGCCGCTGTCCGTCGGATAAGATCCTGGTGATCTTCGGCACACGCGGCACCAACGGTTCTGCCAAGTGCATTCACGGTGGCGGCGCCTTTGTTTGGCCCATCATTCAGGACTATGCTTACCTGAGCCTCACGCCCATCTCGATCGAAGCGAACCTGACGAATGCGCTCTCGCGACAAAACATTCGCGTCGACGTGCCGTGCCGCTTCACCGTGGGAATTTCCACCGAAGGCGATTCGATGAACAACGCCGCCGAACGACTCCTCGGACTCAAACCCGCAGATATCCAGGAAATGGCTCGCGACATTCTCTTCGGACAGCTCCGCTTGGTCATCGCTTCTATGTCGATCGAAGAATTGAACAGCGACCGCGATAAGTTCCAAGAGAACATTATGAAGAATGTGGAGATCGAACTGAAGAAAATCGGTTTGAAGCTCATCAATGTCAACGTCACCGACATCAAAGACGAGAGCGGCTACATTGAAGCGCTCGGTAAGGAAGCAGCCGCCAAAGCCATCAACGAAGCCAAAGTGAGCGTGGCTGAACAAGACAAGATCGGTGAGATCGGCCGCGCCGAGGCGTTGAAAGAAACGCGTATTCGGACTTCGGAAGCTAATGCCATGGCCATCGCAGGCGAAAACAAGGCGAAGGTCGAAGTGGCCAACTCTGATGCCGACCGCCGCGAGCGGGAAGCCGAAGCCCAGCGCCGCGCCGTTGCCGCCGAAAAGGTGGCGCAGGCCAAAGCACTCGAAGAGGCCTACTCCGCCGAACGGTTGGCGGAAACAGCGCGCGCCGAACGCGAACGTGCTTCGCAGCAAGCGAACGTCATCGTGGCTCAAGAGGTGGAAAAGCGCCGCATCGTGATCGAAGCCGAAGCCGAAGCCGAACAAAAACGTGTACAGGCCAAAAGGTGAGGCCGACGCGATCTTTGCCAAGATGGAGGCGGAAGCCAGGGGTCTCTACCAGATCCTCACGAAGCAGGCCGAGGGTTACGACCAAATGATTCGTGCCGCCGGTGGCGACGCCAACAAGGCGTACATGCTCCTTCTGCTCGAAAAACTCCCGAACTCGTGCGCACGCAGGTGGAAGCGATCAGGGAATCAACATCGACAAGGTGACGGTTTTGGGACAACGGCGGACAAAGCGCCGACGGCAAGGGTTCGACGGCGAACTTCGTCAGTGGCCTGCTGAAGTCTGTGCCGCCGCTCTCCGATCTCTTCGACCAAGCGGGCATGAACCTCCCGGAATATCTCGGCAAGCGCAAGACGAGCGACGCGGATGCCGAGGAAGTGAACCCCGAAAAGTGATGCCCTTCCCCTAACGCCCCTCTCTGTGCGCCAACCTGCGCACCCTCAGCACAAACGCTCCCACCCATCGTTATTGATGAGTGGGAGCGTTTTTATTGGTCGGCAAACGAGTGATTGGTTGGCCGGCAGATGCTGGATTAGGTGGGTTGTAATGTGGTGACATATCCCTCATAAGGGCACCAAATCTCACACAAGGGCATCACATGATTGTCGGTAACCAGCCATACCCTTTGCCTATTCGGCCTACACTGATAGCATTGCCTTTAATTTCGCGAGGTCAGAGAGCAAATGACTCTCCACCGTCAGCACTCTTTCTCTGAGCGCCACACAGCTTTATGGTATAGCAAACCACTTGTCAAACACTACGCTATTGTACTCGTCTCCTTTCATATCTCGCCTTCTACTTGCAGTTCTCTTCACTCGACATTCTCAACGAAGTGAACTTGTCGTCAACAAGCCTTCTCCTCGCAAGAAACACCTACATTCCCCGGCTGCAAGTCCTTCTCCCCAAACACACTCCTCTACTCCCCCAATGCACTTGCCCCCAAGCGTCTAAACACAACAAAGCCCCGAGTCTCTTTCGAGTCTCGAGGCTTGTCTTGTAAAATGGCGGCGACCTACTCTCCCGCGGGTGTGCAGTACCATCGGCGCGGTCGGGCTTAACTTCTCTGTTCGGAATGGGAAGAGGTGGAACCCCGTCGCTATAACCACCGGAAATATCTCTTGAACACGCATCATTACATAGGCTTATGCTTCGCACATCGCTATGTCTTACGCCTTTCGTAGATCATATCAAAAGTAAGCGACAGCTTTAAGTAGATTCTGCTGCGCTGAAAGGAAAGTTTCGGGCGATTAGTAGTGCTCGGCTTTGACGTCACCGTCTTTACACCCTGCACCCTATCAACGTTGTCGTCTACAACGACCCTCATAAGGAAATCTAATCTTGTGGCCGGCTTCGCACTTAGATGCTTTCAGCGCTTATCCGATCCCGACTTAGCTACCCGGCGGTGCGGCTGGCGCCACAACCGGTAAACCAGAGGTCAGTCCAACACGGTCCTCTCGTACTAGTGTCAGAGCCACGCAAATTTCCTGCGCCCACGATAGATAGAGACCGAACTGTCTCACGACGTTCTGAACCCAGCTCGCGTGCCACTTTAATGGGCGAACAGCCCAACCCTTTGGGACCTTCTCCAGCCCCAGGATGTGACGAGCCGACATCGAGGTGCCAAACCACTCCGTCGATATGAGCTCTTGGGAGGGATCAGCCTGTTATCCCCGGAGTACCTTTTATCCTTTGAGCGATGGCCCTTCCATACGGAACCACCGGATCACTATGCTCTGCTTTCGCACCTGATCGACTTGTAGGTCTCTCAGTCAAGCGCCCTTTGCCATTACACTCTACGGCCGGTTACCAATCGGCCTGAGGGCACCTTTAGAAGCCTCCGTTACGCTTTTGGAGGCGACCACCCCAGTCAAACTACCCACCAAACGCGGTCCTCCCATCAAGGGAGTTAGGAACCAGACAGCCGAAGGGCCGTATTTCAACAGCGACTCCACGAACACTGGCGTGCCCGCTTCAAAGTCTCCGGCCTATCCTACACATCGACTGCCCGGTTACAACGTTAAGCTATAGTAAAGGTTCACGGGGTCTTTTCGTCCCATCGCGGGTAATCGGCATCTTCACCGATACTACAATTTCACTGGAATCATGGTTGAGACAGTGTCCGGATCATTACACCATTCGTGCAGGTCGGAACTTACCCGACAAGGAATTTCGCTACCTTTAGGACCGTTATAGTTACGGCCGCCGTTTACCGGGCTTCAATTCAAACCTTCGACTTGCATCTGAGCTCTCCTCTTAACCTTCCGGCACCGGGCAGGGTGTCAGACTGTATACTTCATCTTTCGATTTTGCACAGCCCTGTGTTTTTTTGTTAAACAGTTGCCTGGACCTATTCTCTGCGCCTCGCCTTGCGACGAGGACCCCTTATTGCGAACGTACGGGGTCAATTTGCCTAGTTCCTTAACCATGAATCTTCCAAGCGCCTTAGTATATTCTACCCGACTACGTGTGTCCGTTTGCGGTACGGGTATCCAATGGGTTAAGCTTAGCGGATTTTCTCGGGAGTATGCTTACCTTCGCTATTGCATTGTCCGAAGACGCTGCATACTGTCGACTTTCAGCTCTGAGGGTGGATTTGCCTGCCCTCGTCTACGCCTACGATCTTTAACGGGCTATTCCGTCAGCCCGCGGAAGTGTCACTTCTCCGTCTCCACATCGCCCCAAAGGATAGTAACGGAATATTAACCGTTTCTGCCATCGGCCTCTCCATTAGGATGAGTCTTAGGTCCCGACTGACCCGGGGCCGATTAACGTTGCCCCGGAAACCTTAGTCTTTCGGCGAGAGTGCATCTCACACTCTTTATCGTTACTTATACCTACATTTGCTTTTCATGAAGCTCCACCCAAGGTCGTCCCTTGGGCTTCAAGGCCGCATGAATGCTCCCCTACCGATGTCATTAAGACATCCCACGGCTTCGGCACCGGGCTTCATACCCGATTATTATCCATGCACGGTCCCTCGACTAGTGAGCTGTTACGCACTCTTTGAATGAATGGCTGCTTCCAAGCCAACATCCTAGCTGTCACGGGGACCACACTTCGTTAGTTTAACTTAGCCCGGATTTCGGGGCCTTAGCCGGTGATCAGGATTCTTCTCCTCTCGGGCGTGGACCTTAGCACCCACGCCCTCACTCCCGGGCTTAGCCTGTGTGCATTCGGAGTTTGTCTGGACTTGATAGGCGGTGAAGCCCTCGCATCCAATCAGTCGCTCTACCTCACACAGGGAACGCCCGAGGCTGCACCTAAATGCATTTCGGGGAGTACGAGCTATCTCCAAGTTTGATTGGCCTTTCACCCTACCCTCACCTCATCCGGAAGCTTTTCAACGCTTATCGGTTCGGTCCTCCATCCCGTGTTACCGGGACTTCAACCTGGACAAGGGTAGATCACTTGGTTTCGCGTCTGCCACCGCCGACTATGCGCCCTATTCAGACTCGCTTTGCTTCGGTTGCGCGCATCATTGCGCTTAACCTTGCCGACGACGGCAACTCGTAGGTTCATTATGCAAAAGGCACGCCGTCACATCATAAGATGCTCCGACCGCTTGTAGGCGTACGGTTTCAGGAACTTTTTCACTCCTCTGACAGAGGTGCTTTTCACCTTTCCCTCACGGTACTGGTTCGCTATCGGTCTCTTACGAGTATTTAGCCTTGGCGGATGGGCCCGCCGGATTCAGACAGGATTTCACGTGTCCCGCCCTACTCAGGATACCACCATGGCCGATCTCGATTGTCGAGTACGAGACTGTCACTCTCTGTGGTCGTTCTTTCCAAAACGTTCCTCTAACCGAACCAAGTCCAACATCGTGGTCCTACAACCCCGTGAAGGCCGAGACCTCCACGGTTTGGGCTCTTCCCCGTTCGCTCGCCACTACTAGGGGAATCATTGTTATTTTCTTTTCCTGAGGGTACTAAGATGTTTCAGTTCCCCTCGTTAGCCTCCTGCTTAGCAGGATGACAGGTCTTCAACCCTGCCGGGTTGTCCCATTCGGAAATCTGCGGATCGACGGTCATTTGCACCTTCCCACAGCTTATCGCAGCTTATCACGTCCTTCATCGCCTGTAAGAGCCTAGGCATCCACCGTACGCCCTTTTGTACTTTCTCTTCCGAACCGAACTACTCAATTAAGAGCGTCGGCGGCAGAACTACTTAAAGCTGTACTTCGTTTACCTTTGTATTACTACTTGGGAGTATTGTGAGTTTCGTAGACCCGTAGACGAGTAAACTCGTTTACGTCGTTTACGCACATCATCAATACTTCATGTTGCGTGTTCAATATGTCAAAGATCTCTTGCTTCATCGAGTGAAGCGAAGTGGAGAATAACGGATTCGAACTGTTGACCCCCTGCTTGCAAAAGCAGGTGCTCTAGCCAGCTGAGCTAATCCCCCTTCGTAGTCCCAGGCAGATTTGAACTGCCGACCTCCACATTATCAGTGTGGCGCTCTAACCAACTGAGCTATAGGACTGGCAGAAAAAATCCGCGGGGCGGAGAATCGAACCGTGCGCACACCTCTTGTACCGAGGACGGCACCGGTCGGCCCGGCTTCATCTTTCTATAATTTCATAACATCTTGCGAGAAGTACAGGTCAATCGCTCTTAAGGTCGAGCGAATCATACCTTTACTTTGTCAAGTTCCACCTAAACCTCGGAACAGAAACCCATGGTGTGAGCTTCCAGAAAGGAGGGTGTTCCAGCCGCACCTTCCGGTACGGCTACCTTGTTACGACTTAGCCCCAATCACCGGTTTTACCCTAGGGCCGACCCTTGCGGTCACGGCTTTCAGGCACCCCGGCTTTCATGGCTTGACGGGCGGTGTGTACAAAGGCCCGGGAACGTATTCACCGCGCCATGGCTGATGCGCGATTACTAGCGAATCCAGCTTCACGGAGTCGGGTTGCAGACTCCGATCCGAACTGAGAGAGGTTTTAAAGATTAGCATCCCGTCGCCGGGTAGCGGCCTTCTGTACCCCCCATTGTAACACGTGTGTAGCCCCGGACGTAAGGGCCGTGCTGATTTGACGTCATCCCCACCTTCCTCACATCTTACGATGGCAGTGTCCACGGAGTGCCCGGCATTACCCGATGGCAACCGAGGAGAAGGGTTGCGCTCGTTATGGCACTTAAGCCGACACCTCACGGCACGAGCTGACGACAACCATGCAGCACCTCCAACGGTGTCCGAAGAAAAATCTATCTCTAGATTCGTCACCGTTAGTTCAAGCCCGGGTAAGGTTCCTCGCGTATCATCGAATTAAACCACATGTTCCTCCGCTTGTGCGGGCCCCCGTCAATTCCTTTGAGTTTCACCGTTGCCGGCGTACTCCCCAGGTGGTATACTTAATGCTTTCGCTTGGCGGCTTACACTCTATCGCAAACCGCGAGTATACATCGTTTACTGTGTGGACTACCAGGGTATCTAATCCTGTTTGATACCCACACTTTCGAGCCTCAGCGTCAGTTGCAGCCCGGACACCTGCCTTCGCGATCGGAGTTCTTCGTGATATCTAAGCATTTCACCGCTACACCACGAATTCCGCATCCCTGTCTCGCACTCAAGATCGCCAGTTTCAACGGCAATGCATGGTTGAGCCACACCCTTTAACCGCTGACTTAACAATCCGCCTACGCCCCTTTAAACCCAATAAACCGGATAACGCCTGGACCTTCCGTATTACCGCGGCTGCTGGCACGGAATTAGCCGGTCCTTTTTCTGAAGGTACATACAAGAAGGGACAAGTCCCTTTTTTTATTCCCAACTAAAAGCAGTTTACAACCCGGAGGGCCGTCATCCTGCACGCTACTTGGCTGGTTCAGGCTCTCGCCCATTGACCAATATTCCTCACTGCTGCCTCCCGTAGGAGTCTGGACCGTGTCTCCAGTTCCAGTGTGGGGGACCTTCCTCTCAGAACCCCTACCGATCGAAGGCTAGGTGGGCCGTTACCCCGCCTACTACCTAATCGGACGCATCACCATCTCATACCGATAAATCTTTGGTTACCCTCCCATGCGAGAAAGCAACAACATCGGGTATTAATCTTACTTTCGCAAGGCTATCCCCGAGTATGAGGCAGGTTTGATACGCGTTACGCACCCGTGCGCCGGTCGCCATCAGAAGAAGCAAGCTTCTTCCATGCTGCCCCTCGACTTGCATGTGTTAAGCCTGTAGCTAGCGTTCATCCTGAGCCAGGATCAAACTCTTCATTGTAAATATGATATTTGTTTGTTTTCTGTTTTTTTGTCGCTCAGGTTCCTGTATCCTTTATTTTTGTTCAGGAGTAGAATTTGACGGTACAATTCATTTTACCTGAAGCAACTTCTTTCCGCTTGGAAAAGAAAGCTTCATGATCGATTGTTCCTTGTACTTCTCTACAATCTGTTATGTAAGACTTTCAAAGATCACAGCAGCGCTTTCGCTGCCTCGTTGCTTTCAGAGCGTAACCCTCTCTTGCAAGAGCGTTGCTTCCCGATTGCGAGTGCAAAGGTAGAGCATTTCTGCATTCCCTGCAAGAGATCACCGAAAAATGCGAGAAAATTTCATTTGCACCCATTTTTGCCACTCATAGCATTGCAAAATCGGGAGTAAAGCCCATTTTTCACCTCTACCCCACCCTCCTTTTTCGCCCCTGAAATCTCCGTTTTTTCGCGCTTTTCCCCGTTTTTAAGTCCGTTTTCGGGCACTTTTTCGAGGAATCGCTCTCGTTTTTGCCCCGCGAAGCCCACTTTTTCTCGTTTTTTTCCTCGTTCTGGGTCCGACTTCGACGATTTTTCGGGAAATCTTTCCCCACTTTTTCCCTCCGCACTCCCCTTTTCGCACTGCGTGAAGGTTTTTTTCCGATTCGGCTTTTTTTCCTTTCTGCATCCTCTGCTCCACCTTCCCTATTTCCATTGATTTCCTTTCCGCCCCTCATTCACCCCGCCCTTCACCTCCTTCCCCACTTTCTTTCTCATTCCTCCCCACTTTTCCATCTTCCTCCCCTATAAACGCACGATCGCGCGCACCTCGCGCAATACGCGCGTACGCGTACGCCTGCACCTACCCACACGTCAGGAGGTTTTCGTTTATTGCCTTCACCCTTCACCCATCCCTCACAATCCGCTGTGCACCAACGCATTAGGGGTGAAGGAGAACGAGAAAAAGCCTTCACCAAACGCCCAACCACCTCATAATCAGCACATTGACACAAAACACCCTGATTTCACCCGCCGTAAACTTCATCTCATCACCGCGGTGACCCCCACCATCCCCACCGTGAACCTAAAAACAAAAAGCCTTCACCCCTTACGCACTGTGAAACAAACCATTTGCGGCACACGGGTGAAGAGGTGAAGGATAAAAAACGAAAAACCTCCTGACGCGCGCGCGTACGCGAGAGGACAAATGGAGGGAAATTCAAGTGGCAGCCACTCGCCCCGCGATCACAAGCTCTAATATAACGCCGACCCAAACACAAGCCTTTCTCCATCGCCGATAGAACAAGTATTCACTCGCGTCCCGAGCAGGCGGACGGAAAACGCTTTGGGGATTTTGAGATGGATTTGATTATGGATGCTCACAACCACGCCATACTCACGATTGTGGAGCGTTCCACAAACATGCTCTTCATTACCAAACTTCCCCATGGCAAGAAGTCCGAGCTGTTGGCCAAAGCGGTCAGGCGTCTGCTGCTGCCCCTACAAGAAATACATCAAGACCATAACCACTGACAACGGCCCTGAATTCGCCGCACACAAGCTGATTACAAAGTATTTGGGGGCGGTCGTTTATTTTGCAGATCCTTATGCCTCATGGCAGAAAGGAGCGATTGAAAATACAAATAAACTCATCAGACAGTATATTCCCAAACAAGCCAACTTCGATGATTTCACAGATAAAAAGATTGCGAGTATACAGAAGAAAATCAACAGTAGACCCAGGCAAAAGCTGAGGTTTGAAACACCAAAAGCAGAGTTCTTCAAACGAATAGCCCTAATTTTTGCACTTGTCGGTAGACTCTACGCATTGGTTTGGGTGGGGGATTTCATGCATAGACAAGACCCAGGAAACCCCAAAAAACCCTCATAACAACACGTAGAGCCTCAAAAAGACATCTCTACATATAAAAATCGCCTCACAAGGAAAAAAACGCTGCGGAATTGAGGTTAGAATAAATAGGTGCTTAATTGGACTTCAATTAAGCACCCTATTGGAGGTCAAGTAAGGCTTAGTTACGATGCAAGTAAGCACCTGTAAGGATTGGAATAAGGAAAAAAACAGGACATTATGCCCTCCCTTTTGGGAGGGGTAGGGGAAGTCCTCCTTTTATTTTTCAGTATAATCTGCGATGAGCTGCTGGAGTCCTTCTTTTGTGCGGGTGTCATACTTGGCAGCATCCATGCTCGACTTATTCAGATATTCCGCAGTCAGCTTAATTCTTTTCTTCTCGCTTCGTGTACCTAATAATGCTTTGTCGCCAAGATAGATAGCTTCCTTTCTGTCCTTCAGCTTCAGATAAAGTTCATCTTTATCTAATGGATGTTCCAGGATGTAATTGCCCTTTCCGTCGGTAAAGAGTACCTCGAAGAACTGTGCGTGGCGTGTTCCGAAATTAATAGAACCACTGCCGCCGGCGTTTCTTAACGCACCGTCTTTTGAGCCCTTTGTACCGATATAGGTCTTGCCACCTGCATAGACGGTTACGTTGTCTGCAGCCTTGAACTTCTGTTCGGTCTTGCCGTTCGCACCGTTGTGCGTCAGTGTTACGACTGATCCCATTGCCGGTGCGTCAAGGTCGAGGATTCCACTGGTTCCTTTCCCCATCTTCTTTTCAATAGATTCATATACGATAGTGATGTTGCCTTCTTGTGTCGTGCCGTTAGCAAGTACCACCTTGCCGGGCACATTATAAATGTTCACGGAAGCATCCCTGGCCTCTTTCACCAGCTGTCGTTCCTCATCGGCAGCCTGTTGCTCATCTGCTTTTGCCTTGTTTGCCAGTCGCAGCTTGATATTCTCCGTCATATCTCCCAGTGCATAGCCGTTTGCAAGCAGTTTTGATACCATACGGCGCACCATCTCGTTCTCGGAGAGTTTGAATGCAGTCTTGTATTGCAGGAAGGGAAGTTTCCTGCCATCACAGGTTGTTATGTTACTGAAATTCTCGCTGCGGCTCCAAGATTCGAGCTTAATTTCGGCTACCTGGTTGCCCACACGGTCCTTGACATAATAATTACTTTTGCCTAATGAAGGTTCAGTGACAAGAACCTTTCCCACCATCTCTTTGTTGATAATAATGTCGCCATTGTTGTTGATGGAGAAGGGATGCTGTGCGGTAAAGTCCTCATCGGTTTTCTCCATATTTTTGACTATGGTATAGATGCTGTCCCATTTTGCAGAGAAAGGACGCGAGCCCTGCTCGAAGAGGTCGTCAATGGTGGATTTCCTGATACCGTTCACTGCGATGAGCTGGGGGTTGCTGTCTAACAGTTTGTAGACAAGGAACTTCGTGTTGGACAGTACAATCCTGTCTTTCGGGTTTTGCAGTTCAAAGACTGCGCCTTCAGGTGATGTGAACTGGAGCCAGTCTTCTGGTGTGCTGATGCCTTGTTTTGTCCTGTTCGTAATGAAGAATGTGAACACCTTTTTCCCATCAGGCGTAGACAGGTCGCAGACTCTTTTCTCTTCTTTTACAAGTGCTACTGGTGTTCCGTCAAGTAATACCTCCCCTTTCTTTATTTTCAGGCTTTGGGCATGTGCGGAAAGCACCATGAAGCTGGCGATGAAGCCTAATACTGTTTTTCTCATTTTACTTATTTAGATTGATATGAATTGGCTGCAAAGGTAGTGATTTTATATATAACCCCAATTCCGCAGCATAAATTTTTGTGAGGTCTCCAAGTGTCTGAGAAACAAAGTTCTCAAAGCACTTGGATGTGTCAGAAATTTCATCTATCTTGGTGATGCAAACATAACAAGTAAGCAAAAAACTGACATGGCAAAGGTAGCAATTAAAAACGTAGAGTCAACCGGCAAGTGCAAAATTAGGCTATTCTTTTGTAGAACTCTGCTTTTGGTGTCTCAAACCTCAGCTTTTGTCTAGGTCTACTGTTGATTTTCTTCTGTATACTCGCAATCTTTTTATCCTTCGGAACTACCACCGCAGTTTAGCCTGCGCATGAAGAAAGCGACAGCTGTGGGCTACACAAAACTGCGCTGCATACTTGAATTTGTGGGTGGGCGGCAGCTCGTTTCGGAAATGCCGCTCCCGTGATGAACAAACAAGCAACAGCTAGCATCCCCTCTCCATACTGAGCAGCAGTGGAGAGGGGATGTTTGATTTCGCATTGAGCAGAAGGCGCTCCGCGGGAGGACTTCACCGCGTAGACCTTGATTCACACGATTAGAAACATGGAGTGGCCGGGACGGAGCAAGGGAGAAGGAATCAGCGTGTAGGGCAAACAAAAAACGCACGATACGAAAACGTACCGTGCGTAAAACCTTACATTATGTCTGATGTACAGATCATCGTGATCCGCTTGGGACTCGAACCCAAGACCCATACATTAAAAGTGTATTGCTCTACCAGCTGAGCTAGCGGATCTCCAACAATCGAGAACAAGATTAGATTTCCGTTTTACCGGATCCTGTCCCGTTTGCGATTGCAAAAGTACAACAAGTTTTTGTTTCCACCAAATTTTGCAGCGAGAAAATGCGTTTTTGCTCCAATTTGCGCTTTGCGAAGTTACTATTCGCGCCTGCTTTCGGGGCAAAACGAGTGGGCACGGTGAGTGAATCGACCGAAAAAAGGGATGGAAATTCCGCCCATGTGCTTGCCCCGGGGGATGGCCACGCATCAGCCGACCGATCGATCGGAGCATCTCCGTTGCGGCGGAAACGAGACGAGAACAGGAGGGGCAACAGCACGCGACGATTGAGGACTGCACCACTCGCCGTGACGAGGCGGCGAAATAAAATCCGCCGACTGATCGAGGCAGTCGGCGGAGAGCGGAGGATAAGATTGCAAGAGGGAGCGGAGGTGCTCCCACGACGTCACATTTTGGGAGGGAGTGTGACGTTGAACATCGGGAAGTCGGGTTTGGTGTGTTCGCGATAGATGACATCCACCATTTTCTTCACGATGTCGGGGTGTGCAGCCGCCACGTCGTGGTCTTCGTGGAGGTCGTTGGCCAGGTCGTAGAGTCGGCACTTGCCGCGCTCGACCACCAATTTCCAATCGCCCATGCGGACACCGAGCATATCGGTTTCATGGAATTCCCAGTAGAGGGCATCGTGGTGCTGTTGTGCCTCGTCGTTGCCGTGAGCGTGGGATAAATGGAGAGGCCGTCGTAGACGTCGCGCTCGTTGTGCTTGTAGGCCTGGGGGAAGTCGCGAATGCCGGCCACGTCGCAGAAGGTGGGCAGGAGATCGTAGAAAGCAAACTGCAAGTCGGAGACTTCGCCGGCCTTGACCTTACCGGGCCAGCGCACGATGAAGGGGATGCGGATGCCGCCTTCGTGAGTGGAACGTTTGAGTCCCTTGAGAAGTCCGTCGCGGTTGAAGAAGGTGGGATCGGCTCCACCCTCCTCGTGAGGTCCGTTGTCGGAGGTGAAGATCACGATGGTATTTTGGTCCAGGCCCTTCTCCTTGAGTTTGTCGAGAATCTGTCCGACATAGGTGTCGAGTCGGGTGATCATGGCCGCAAACTGTGCATGGGCGATTTCGGTGCCGTGGTAGCGGTTGCCAAACTGGCCTGCGAACTTGTGCTCTTGGCAGAAATGGTTCTTGTAGGCGAGGAGGATGCTATCTTCGGGCTGCGCGAGTTCGGCGTGCGGGAGCGTGTAGGTGAAGATGCCGAGGAAGGGCTGCGCGCTGCTCTGCTTGTCGAGCCATTCCATCGCCTTGTTATGGATGAGGTCGGCGGAGTATTGCGGGCGCTGGGGGTAGTCGGCCTCTGTGGGCATGCCGTGCTTGATGTTTTCCTCGAGGACAACGCGGTGCGTCTTGGTGTCGCCTGCCGAACGGCTGAAGGCGTTGAGGAAGTTGGGATAATAAGCGTGGGCCTCGAACTGACAGATGTAGCCAAAGTATTCGTCGATGCCGCGCTTGTCGGGCGTGGAAACGGACGATTCGTAGCCTCCGGCCCATTTGCCGAACATGCCGGTGGTGTAGCCGTTGGCTTTGAGGATTTCGGGCAGAATCTTGTGGTTCACGTCATAGGGTTCCTGTCCGCCCATCCGTCTTGAAAGTCGGCATTCTTGCCGTAGAGATTGGGCACGCTCTTGTCGCGCCAATATTCTTTGTTGCCACGCACGTGGGTGTGCCCGCTGTGCTGTCCGGTCATGAGCGTGGCGCGCGAAGGTGCGGAGACGGGGCTACCGGCATAGGCTTGCGTGAAACGCATGCCTTCGGCGGCCATGCGGTCGATGCGCGGGGTGGAAATGTATTGCTGTCCGTAGCAACCGAGATCGCCGTAGCCCATGTCGTCACACATGATGTAGATGATGTTGGGGCGCTGCTGCGCATGGGCGGAGAAGGCGGCGAGGGCGCTGAGTCCGAGGAGGGTGTAGGTTTTATTCATGATATGCGGTGAATGCTTAGGGGCGTTGGAGAATGGTGGGGTTGCCGTTGTGGATATAGAGTCCGGTGGCGGCGGGTTGCGTCACTCGGCGACCGGCAAGATCGTAGGTGGCGGCGGCGCGCGGTGCGACTCACAGCGGAAACGGCGGTGGGTTCGACCACGTTCAGCACGCCATCGAAGACAAGGCCCGCTGTTTCGTCGTCGGCATCGGTGAGGCCATTGAGCGTGATGCGCAAACGCATGCGGCTGCTGCCCAACGGTGCATTTTGGGGCACGGCAAAGGTGGTTTGCATCGCGGTGGAAAGGTTGAGCGGGCGAACCACTTCGAAAAATGCCGTCGTGATCCCAGTCGAAATACAAGAAGGCAGCGAGCGCGGGCTGCGGGCAGGCGATTGAGTTTGGCCTCGAGGTGACGGTGTCGCCGCGAGTGACTGCGGCGCGGCTGCGGGTGAAGAGCGTGTAGCCCTGCGCTCCCCCGTTTTGTGCATCGAATTTCAACGGCTGGCCGGTTTTGTCGTCGATGACCCGGAGCCTGAGCAAGCGCGTGGCGTCGGAGGCCACACAAGGCAGGTCATAGATTTGCAAACGGCGTGCGAGTGCAGAACGAAGCACGCGGAACCGGAAGTCGCTGTAGCCATCGATGGTGAGCGCTCCTGCGGCATTGACCAAACGATAGGCGCCGTTCGCTCCTTCCTCGACGGTGTAAGTCGCGCCGGCGTTGAGCGTGCGACCGTCGGCAGCATGCACCATGTGGTAGCCTGCGGCCCCCTGCCGTTCGAAGTACCACGCATCGGCATCCACTTTGGTGCTTTCGTCCCAAACGAGTCGGCCGTCGGCTTGCTGTCGGAGGGTTTTGCCGTCGGCATTGACCACGGCGTAAGGCGCTTGGCTGCCCAGGCTGAAGGGGCGCAGTTCATAGCGATCGTCGGTGGCTTCGAGCCACCAGTAGGAGCCGACGTTGTTGTTGCCGGCCGGCCAGGTGATGACATTCGACGAGGCGCCGTCTTTATTCAATCCGCGCGGACTGAGTGCGGGTTTGTCGAAGTTGTCGCAGTCGGTGGAGGAGAAATACCACGCTCCCGCCGCTTTGGCCTGCGGATTGCGCGCCACGTGATAGGGTGTGGGCGTGGGGGTGGTGCGAATGCGCGAAGCGCCGCCGGGCGTGAGGTTGCACGAAGCGATGTAGCGCTTGGAGGCAGTGTTGCGCACGTAGTAGGTGTCGGGTTGTCCGGACACGGGGTGAAGGTCCAGAACTGTTTCAGCGCATTGTTGCGTTCGCTGACCACGAGGGCTCCTTCATCGTTTTCGGTGATGAAGAGGGCGCGGTTGTTGTGCCAAGCGATGCGATAGACTTTGTCGGGCTCGGGGTTAGCGGCCTGCGCAAAGAGTCGGCCTGCTCCGGTGGGGAGACCCAGAAGACAGAGGAGCAAGGCGAATAAGCGGAGCGGGAAATGTTTCATATACTAGTATTTACGTATTCGAAGGTGGAAAAGGGCGAAGTGTGCATTTAAAAGTGGTGTTTTTTGATGAACTCGTCGATGCTTGCCCGGCCTTTGTCGGTTGCACAGCCGCGGACGTACACGAGCAGGACATTGAAAATGAAATCGAGCACACTGAAATCGGCAAACTGACCGGACTCGCCCACGCCGTCTACGAGGTAGAGCAATCCATATGTGGTCTGTTCGAAATGAATGTCGGGACGGATGGTGCCCTGCGCGCATCCCAATTGCAGGATTTTGCGGAACTTGTCGATCAAGTCCTCGTGGCAAACTGCTAGGAAGGTTCGGACGGAGGCGTATCGGCGGATATCTTTTGGCGTAGTCCGGTGGAGATTCCGAAGATCTATGAGCTTACATTCGATGTTGCGAAAGAGGCGTTCGAGCGCATCGGTGGTGTCAGTCTCGATTTCGAGGCGTCGACGTTGATCGGCTTCAATTCCTGCTTTCACACAAGCCAAAACCAATTCTTCTTTCCCACGAAACATTTGATAGAGGGTGCGTTTCGAGATGCGAAGTGCACCGGCAATGTCGTCCATGGTCACCTCTCTCACCCCCTTCGACTGAAAAAGTTGGGTGGCGCAGTCAATCACCTTGATGCGCCGGCGTTCGTTGCGTTGTTCGTGAAGTTCAGTATCCATACTGTTGTCGTTGAGCGTACACTCCCGGCCGGAATCGCTGCCGGAAGCTGCGTTTTAAGAGAGCGTATTCACGGCGAATTTACAACATTTTTCGGACAGAATGCCATTTCGACCTTTATTTTTGGGTCGCAAGTGTTTTTTCAAAAGCTGCACGGCACAAGGTGGAAGCAGGAGGCGCGGTAGCCAATGCGCCGACGGGAGAAACGACAGCGACCGCCTTCAGAAAAGGCGGTCGAGATGGAGTGTCATGCCGACGGAAAGGTTGAGCCCATCGGTGAGCGGCGCATTATAATAATAGATGTGCGGGCGATAGTTGAGCAAATTGTCGGCCGTGAGTTGGAGTCGCACCGCACTGCCGATTTGCTGTGTGAGGGTAAGGCGCAAAATCACATAGGCCGGATAGCGAAGGGTGCGGGATGCGCCGGTCACGGTGTTGTATTCGGTGCCGGAAAGCGGCGAGAGGAAACGTCCGCTCAGCTGCATCCCTACGGCATAGTCGGGCGAGTAGCGCCGATCGTAGGCCAGACGGGCAGTGGCGCTGTGGGGCCGCGAAGGCATGTAGGGGGTGAGTGTACTGCCGGTCGGCGTTTGTTCGTGAGTGAAGGCGTATTGCAGCATGCCGCTCAGGGTTCCACCTGCCACACGCCGACGGTGGTTGACGCCCAACTGCGCACTCCACACCGCGAGACGGGGCACATTAACATAGTCCACGAAGGGAAGTCCCGACACGGCGTCGCGTTCGGCAGTGGGTTCGGCCGTCGTGATGCGGTCGTGCACGGCATTGTAGCTCACACTTCCCGACAATTCTGTGCCGTCGCGTGTCCAGTCGGCCGAAAGTTGCCAGTTGTGGCTCACCTCCGGGCGCAAATGCTCGTGTCCGCGGATGATGAAGATGTCGTTGAGGAAGAAATTCATGTATTTCTCCTTGAGCGTGGGCGCTCGGAAACCTTGTCCGTAGGCGGCGCGAAGGGTTAATGCGTCGCTGCGGTAGCGGACGGTGAGTTTGGTGGTGGGACGTCCGTGATGGCCCGCGCTGAAATAATCGTAGCGCGCTGTGGCCACGGCTTCCCAGTGGGCACCGAGACGGGCATCGGCCTGAAAATAGGCGTCGGCCATGATTTGGCGGTGCGATCGACCGCGAAACTGGTAGCTGAGCAGGTAGTCGCGACCGAAATCGGCACCGACCGTCAGTTCCAATTGCCGCCGGCATCCCACAATGTCAGCGGGGCGGCGGAAAACAGGGCGCGCAGGGTGTGCTGCACGTTGCTATAATCGCGCACGTCGAGGCCGGTGGTGGGATAGTAGTCGCTTTTTGTCGTACTGGTCGAAACGATAGGCCAACTCTCCGCGCGCCCTTCGTCGCCGTTCCATTCGGCCTTGGCGCCTCCGGTGAAATCGCGATAACGGTTGCGCTCGCCGATCGAAATCGCGCTGGCGGAAATAATAGCCCACGTTGCCGGTGAGCGTCCAGCGGTCGTCAGGGGCAAAAAGACCAGGCGTTCGCGAGCTTGAAAACTGTGTCCGCGGGGACGCGGTTGAGCGAGTATTTGGTATAGCGGCTCACATCGGCGGGATTGTGCAAGCGATATTCGTCGACTGCGGTGCGACTGAGGGCGAAAAAGTTGGGTGAAACATCGGCGGCCGGTGGCGAAGAAGAGGTTTTTGTCGCGAGTCGTCGTGGCGGCCGTTGCGCATTTCCCATCGGAGTTCGTAGGGTCGCGAAATTTGTTGGCGCGTGATGATGTTGATCACCCCGCCGGCGGCATTACTGCCGTAGAGCGCAGAAGCGGCTCCGCGAATGATTTCGATGCGTTCGACATCGGCCAAGTTGATGCGCTCGAAATCGACATTGTCCATCGTTTCGCCGGCCAGGCGCTCGCCATTGACCAGGAAGAGCACGCCCTGTCCGGAAAAACCGCTCAAATTGAAATTCACATTGCCGCTCAGCGCTTGAGTGAATTCGAGACCGGGCAATTCGTGCGTAAGTACATCCTGCACATTGTTGGCGTCGGCGCGGCGAATGTCCTCAGCCGTGATCACGCGGGTCTGCACGGGACTGTCAGCCACGGTGCGCGGCGTGCGCGTGCCCGTCACCACGGCCGTATTGAGCAGCGTATCGGTGCGCCAACCTTCGGGCGACGCAAGCTGTCGCGCCGCAGCCGAGAGCGAGGTGCCGAGGCCACAGAGCAAAAGCGGGAGATACAGCGGGCGGAAGACAGTCATGAACGAGCAGAAGCGTGGGCCGGAGCCCATTGAGGGGAGGGATTGCTAATAAGGATAGATGTAATCGAGGGTGACGAAGCCTTTGGCGCCGGCGGCATTCATGTAATTGCGGAAAAGCAGCGCGGCGTGCGTGCCGTCGGCCATCCGGAGCAGGTAAACACGGCCACTCATCGCATAGGTGGGGGGCGGATTGCTCACGTTCATGTCCATCCATCGGCTCAACACCTCGTTGGTGCGCGCATTTCTGTATCCTATATAATAATTGTAGATGCCGGTCAGATCTTCGTAACAGCGGTGTTCGCTCCACGTGTCGGCGACGAAGGCCGAGCTCAAGAGGGCTGTGCGGTCGGCGCCCTCGCGAGGAAGATCTTCGAGGCGGGTGAATGGGGTCTCGAAAGCTGCGCCGCCGTGGGTGCCGACGTCGTAATGGTGGAGCACCAAATCCCATTCGGCGGGCGCGGCGATGGAATCGGTTTTGAGCAATTCGCGGAAATGAAACGTCGAAGGCAGCTCCACCTGGTGATAGCTCACGCCCGATCGGCCGTCCCACGCGCCGGTGAGGGCGGAAGGGGCCACGGTGCGCTCGGTCCGGCGGCGATGCAAATCCACATAGACCCAATCTTTGTAGCTCACCACGTCGACATACAGCCGTTCGATCCGTCTTTCGGCATCGTGCGTGGTGAAACCTTCATGCGTCGCGCCGTCGGTCGACGGGTGGTCGTAGATCCCGCTCAAGATTCCCTCGCATGCCGACACTCCGAGAAGGAGCATCGGCAGGCAAAGGAGGGAGAGAAGGCGACGCCGGGCGCTCATTGGCGCTTGCCGTCGTAGGTGAACGAAAGCGGGAAGGGCATCGAGCCGGGCTTGAACGTGACGTTGAGGTGCAAAACACCGTCTTTGAGCGTTCCTTCCACCTTACTTTCGTTGGCCGTGTATTCTTTGAATTGGGCCGACTGGCGCGGGGCCTTGCCCATACCGAGGCGCATGAGCGTGGTGAACTGCGGCGTACCGGTGAAGGTGAAGCTGCCGTCGGCCTCTTTCTTGGCGCGTACGCCTTTGATGGTAAACGCTTGCACGTCGGCACCGTTGAGCGGTGCGCCCTGTGCTTGGACATCGACACTCGCCGCGCCGAACTTCAGTTGAACCGTCTCGGGTGTTTCGGGCGAAACGATGACATTGGTGGACGGTACCTCCGCGTGGAAAGCGGGACCGTTCTTGATTTCCATCGTCAGCTTCGTGTTGAAGCTTCCGGAAGCCTCCACAGTGACGAGTTTTTCTTCTTTCTCACCGTCTTCGCAGGCGGTCATCACGGGCAACGTACCCAACAGAGCGAGGGCAAACACGCCGGCCGTGAGCAAGGAATTGAATTTCATAAGCGTAAAACTATAGCATTCTTACTGCAAAAGTACGCGCTTCGCGAGGTTTCCACAATACCATAAAATGAGGATTTTGCGCCGTTCGGTGCGAACTGCTGCAGTGGGGTGAAACAAAAAGCGATGATTCACGAGAATCATCGCTTGAAATCGTTAGGGGTACCCGGACTCGAACCAGGAAAAGACAGGACCAGAATCTGTAGTGTTGCCAATTACACCATACCCCAATCTAAAGATCTTCAAGATGCCCTCTCGAAGACGATGCAAAAGTACGCACTCTCATTGGAACAACCAAATAATTCCGCGTTTTTTTCGCGCGAAATTTTATTTTGTCGGGCGCACAGTATCTTCTCCCTTGCATTGTGTATCTGCGGTCGGCGCGTGCCGTACGCCCCCCACCCTCCGACGTCTTGCCTCGGCTCTCGACGCAAATAGCGGTTAAGCAGATCTTATTTCATGCACATCACTACGAACAAAGGGCGAGACCGTGCACACAACCTAAAGCAGCACATCTTCTTTGCTCATCAATTCTTTTCGATAGACCTTGAAACCTTCCGGTGTCAGCGTGCTGGGGTCGGGGGTGCGGATTTCGAAAACCAACTTCTGCCGATTGACCAACAGCAGTCCCACACGCATACGACTATAGGCACGACAAATTCGCAGCGGGACGTATATTTTTATCCGCGGCTCCAGTTCGCCGGCTTCCGTATGCGGATTGAGCCGCCCACCTGCGTAAGGTAAGACCGCGAAAACCTCAGAAGACGACTCGCAAGCCACCCAACGTACCTTATTCTCTGACGACTGATAGGAGCCTTCACTCAAGGTTCTGCGCAATCGAAGCTGCAACCAACCCCCAACGACTTCCTCGTCACCTGTTTCTCGATGTGTGCCGATGGCCTCGAGTCGATCTACGCCGCAAAGCACGGGGGTCGTACCAACATGTGTTTCATTGGTCATGCGTATGCTGATCTTATTGTAGTCGTCAAACTCCTTTTTACGCCGGTCTATCGTGTCGCCACGCACGATCACCTCCATGAGGAGGCAAGTATCGGCCTTCCGTCCGTACACGCCTTTGATCTCCGGATCAATGACGTAGAGCCCGCTCCACTTTCCGCTCCACGAACGAGGGACAACCGGGACACGGCGCGTCAGCCCCTCGTTGAAACGGTCCGTGCCAAAGTGGTGTTCCATGATGAGTGGATAGTTCCACGCAATGGACGCGAGGGTGTCTCCATGAAAATCCGATTTACGCGAATCGTCTATTCGGTCATCGCACGCAATCAGGGAGAGCGCAAAACCCAGAAAAAGGAAATAAACAATTTGTTTTCATCAGGAACGCTTATTTTTCGGAGAAAATCTCCAGATTCTTACATCATACGAAAAAAATTCATTCGCTTATTATGAAAGTCGGTTAGCTTAGAACCACCCCAACCAAAGAGATCATCTAGTTCCGTAAACTTATCTGTACGGAAAATTCCAGCGCGGAAATATCCATTATTTCGTCCATTCCATCCCCAATTCATATGGAGATACTTGTCATCCTTTGTATCCCAGTAGTAGTAGGCTCCATCTTGAAAACGTCCATTCTTTTCTTTTAAACGCTTTACCCTCACGCATTGTGCACTCCCGTCTATAATCCACATATGCCCTGCTGAAGTCTCTGGATCTACCCCTTGAACAAGAAATAACTGTCCTTTATTAACTCCCTGAACTAGGCGATTAACGATAGAATCAGTCCCCCAATAATAAGCAAGGTCGTATTCATCACATTTGAAACCTACAGATTCAAAAAAACAGGGACGCGATCAGAGCTCACTGTCGTTACCTTCTCTCCCCATTTTACATTTAGTCCGTCAGCTACAGAACGAAGCAAACTTGCAATTTCTACATTTTTGTTTTTTATGGGTGCGTTTATATATGGCCGTCCAATCAATTTTTTTCCCTTGTAATTGCTGTGGTTGCTGGTAATAGGCTAAATACTGCGCACACGCAACCGGCACGCAACCAGAACGACAACGCTGCCCGCCCTTCATCGGAGCAAACATATTATAGGGTTCTTCTTGTCCCCATTCTAAATGTCTAGGAAGTATCCTAAAGCAATTCAGAACCTGGTAAAAAATCACAGAATCAGGATAATCCTTGTAACTATATATCTCTTCACCTGGTTTCTTTTTGCCATAATCAGGAGAGTCCACAGGAGTTTTTTCGTCGTAACCAAGGATTTGTGCTTCATGGAGCAATCCAAACAACTTCAAGCCCGGGTTTTCAGACAAATCAGACGCTGAAATATGACCAGTTTCAGAGAACGCAAGAACGGGCTCACAACATCTATCTCCTGATATGTAAACAAAACCTTCTGACTCACCTCGATTCAGCACGTAGGCCACCGTATCTACCTCATTTTTCTTTCCACCACGAGTGGCCCTATTCTTACTCCTAATACACATCACATCAAAATCGGCCTTAGGGCCTCCCCCCGCACATCATGTCGGGGGAACAAGCTTCCGGCTACTTCCAAAGCTTCACCACGAGAACGCTGGATAGTCACAGCATTATGATCTATCTCCACTGTTTTTGAACATCTGGAAGAATTTCTCCAGAATCACAAGCGAACATCAGCATCAAACCTACCGACAGCTGAATTACAAGACACAAATAACAACAAAATCTTTTTCATCCTATTTTTCATTTTTATCCGCTGCAAAAATACGTCTTTATGATACACAATCCAAACATCGTCAAACATTTAACATCACAACAACCCTAAACGCAGCACATTTCCCTATTCACCTCCGTAAAACAAAAGAACACGCTGCATCGCTCACGCGACAAAGCACCCTCTCCTCCCACTTCGTGCTCACCCCTATGGGCGAGGTCGCCTTTCTCGTTCCCTCAGCAAAACAGCGACGGCACCTGCTTCGGATGTCGTCGCTGTTTTGAAGGTCAATTGCCCTTGCGGCCGAAAATAGAGAAGTGCACATACCGTTTCGGATGGGACTTCAAGTCGATGAGTAGCGAATCGGCGCTGGTGGCCGTGCGGTTCAGGCGGTCGTAGAGCTCACGATCGGAAAGGAAAGCACCGAGGTTGTTGTCGCGCGAGTTGAGTTTCTGATTCAAGTCGCCCACCACGGTGTTCAGCTGTCCGGAAAGCTGTTGTGCACTGGTGAGTGTCGCATTCACGCGGTCCATCGTTTGCTGCACATCCACCTTGGCCAGATTGCCGGAAAGGCGTTCGGCGTTCGCACCGGTGCGATTCAGATGCGCCATCAGCTGCGGAACGTCACGTGCCATGAGCCGATCGAGTTGCGCAGTGGTGGTTTTCAGATTCTCACTGATGGCCGCGGCGTTCGTCAGCGTCTTTTGCAGTGCAGGATCGCCGGAGAGGCGGTTCAGATTGGTGAGAATGCTGTCCAACTTGGGCAACATGCGCTGCACGTCGGGCATCATCTTTCCGGCATCGCCCATCAACGTGCCGGCTGCCGCGCCGCTGATGGTGTCAAAAGGCGCGATGTGGTCTGTGGGGTTCGGCCCCAAGAGCAGGTTCATCGTCACTCCGCCCATCAACGCTTCGACCAATTCGCCGCGTGTGCCGCGGGGCACAGACATATTCTCGTTCAACTCGACGCGCACCACGACCCCGTTGTTGTTGTCATAGTTGTATTCGATTTCGCGCACCGTACCCACGGGGTAACCGTTGGCGAACACCTTGCTCGAGACCGTCAATCCCTTCGCATCCGCGAAACGGACATAATAAGAATTGCTCGACTTGAACACGTTGATGCCCTTGAGGAAATTGATACCCAAGAAGAGGAGTACTCCGGCCGCGATGGCAGTGAGGGCAATTTTAATCTCGTTGGAGATTTTCATGAGGGAATAGTTTTGCGTTTATGTGTAGTCAGGAGTTAGCATGCAATTTTCAGTGCATGGCGGCGAAATATCGCGACGTCCTACTTGGCTTGCGATTGCCGAATGGCCGCTTGCAGATCATCGACGCGCTTATCGCCGTCGAAAGCCACGATGAAAGCGTTGGGAAATTGCGGGGTGACCTTCTTGAGCGTCTTCTTTATTTCGGCATAGTCGTGCGAACTGCCGTATGTGTAGCGGTAGAGCGGGCCGATGTGGTAGAAACTCACGGGCGACAAGCCCTTCAGTCGTGCGTCGTTGGCCGCCAGCTGTTTGTCCGAGGTGAAAAAGCTGCACTTTGAAGGTGATGCGCGAAGTCGTTGCGGCCGAAGCAGGCGCAGTTTTTTCCCTTCTTCGTCGGTTTGGCCTCGGGCGTTGCAGACTGCACCTCGGGCTTTGTGCCCTTGGTGTCCGCCTTGCCCGATTTCGTCTCCGCTTTGTTCTCCTTTTGCGGCGTCGTGTCGGTTTTCTTCTCAGCTTTCGGCGTCTCTTTGTCACGGCTGTGCGCTCGCGGCTCCGCCTTTTTCTCGTCCGTCCCTTTCTCCTGCGCCTTCTTCGCTTCCTTCGTTTTGGTCTGCGCAGAGGCAGTGGGTTTGGCAGCGGAGGCCATCGGCGGTTCGGCGCGGTGCGACTGCGCACCTTGGGTTTCGTCGAAGCAGCATCGGGCACCGCACGTCCGTGGGTGGGCGAAGGCGCCGGAGTGGGCGCAACTTTGTGCGACGGGGGCGGGTGGTTTTTCACTCGATGGGCACCACCGCTTCCTCGGTCGGCGGTTCGGCGGGGCGCACGGGAGCCTGCGCTGCGGCCAACGCATCGGCGGCAGCACGGCGCGCCACATCCGAAGGAATCACCACGATGGTCAGCGGTTTTTTTCGTTCACCGGCGGTTGCGTTTGCGCAGCCGTCTGTCGGGCGCCTCCATCTGTTGCGAGCACCGTCACAATTTCCGTGGTGCTCCCCGGCGGCACTACGCTCGCGCGCCGTATCTATAGCGGTGAAGCCCCGCATCGGTGGCAGTGGCGGTGCGACCGTTCGGGGCTGTGGTGGTGGCATTTTTGGGTGGGATGCGCCGAGGCACGGCATCGGCCAAGAGCGGGATGACATGCTCTTCGGCCTTCGTTGTCGGCTTGGGTCGATCTACTGCCGGGCGAACGGCAGCGGTTTCACGCGAAATGGGGGGCGATGGAACAACCGGCACCGTCGGCGGACGTTGGTTCGGCGAGGGATTCATCACCGGGCGCTTGCCGGCACCAAAAGGGCGCGTGGCGATCGGCACGACCCGAGCCTCCGCCGTTGCTGCAGCAAATTCTCCATCAGAAGTCGGCACACGCACCGGCGCGACATCGTTCACTTCGTCGCGCACAGCCGCCATCTGCCGATCCGTGGCGTTCGATTCGTCCGCTTCTACGGGATCGTTCGCGGCATAAGCCCGTCGACGATAGGCACAGAAGCCTTGATAGAGCGCGCGAGCCAGCTTTTGCACTCCATCCTTCGAATTGAGGAAGCGCTCTTCTTCGGGATTCGAGATGAAACCCACCTCCGTGAGCACCGAAGGCATCGCAGTGGCGCGGAGCACCAGGAAGCCGGCCTGGTGCACCCCCTTGTTTTTGCGTCCCTGATCGCCATAAGCCGATTGAATGTGGCGTGCAAACTCCACACTCTGCTTCATATTGCGATCCTGCATGAACTCAAAGATGATGTAACTCTCCGACTTGTTGGGATCAAAGTTCTTGTAAACCGTGCGATAATTGGCTTCTTGCGTGATCACACTGTTCTCTCGCTTGGCCACAGCGAGGTTTTTCCTTGCCGGAATGCATGCCGACGGTGTACGTCTCCGTACCGGTCGGCGCCGTCACGCCGGGGGGCATGGAATTGGTGTGGATCGACACAAAGAGATTGGCTTTGTTACGATTGGCAATGTCGGCACGTCCCTGAAGTGTGACGAACACGTCGCTTTTGCGCGTGTAAATCACCTTCACGTCAGGGCAATTGTTTTCCACCAGGCGCCCGAAGGCCAGTGCAACACTGAGGTTGATGTTTTTTCTTTCGATATTCTACCCGACGCCCCTGTTGTCCTTCCCTGCCGTGTCCGGCGTCGATGACGAGGACAAAGCGCGAACCTCCGCCCTTCGGCGCTGCGGAAGCGGCAATGCCGAAGGCAAAACTCAGCAAGATGACAAGCATCAAACGCAGAGTGGCAAATCTCAGAGTATGGATAGCCATGACGGGTAGTTCTTTCGAAGTTAAAAAGGCCGCATTTCCGACGGCACGATGACAGACGAGCTGTTTCCAAAGCAAAAAGTACGACAATCTCAGCAATAAAGCGAAGTCTGCGCTTGCTTATTTGTGCAAAACCGACGATAAATACCCGTTAATCGTCCCTTTTTAGCCCGTCAGGCGCGAATTAACACGCGTTTTTCGCACCGACTGCGGTAAAAAGTCGCGTTTCGAGCCGACTTTGTCCTTCGCTCCCCCGCACCGGACACGCCGAGCGGTAGGGAAGCAGCGGCGCACGGGCGCTTCGACCCAGGTGAGCGGCAGGTCCATATATGATCGCGCGTACGCGCGCGATCTCTATAACAGCGAACGAAATTCTCGTCGCACGGCCTCACGCTTTCCGATGGCAGTCGGTCACTCCGCGCAGTCAAGCGTCAGCCCCGCGACGTTCGCGCACCAGTGCCGCGGCGCGTTCCAACGCAATGCTGATGTGCGGACAAATGTCTCTTCGCCGATGAGCGCCGGAAACCGTGCCCTCCAACACGCGGCGTACCTCGGGCCGCACGCCCGAAAGCACAATGCGCGTGCCGTCGCGCCGACTCATTCGGCAGAGCGATTCGAGATTGTGCACACCCGTGGAATCGATAAAGGGCACTTTGCGCATGCGAATGACGCGAATGGCCGGATGGTCTTGCATCTCGGCCGTCATTTCCTCGAAGCAGTTGGCGATGCCGAAGAAAAACGGTCCGTTGATCTCGTAAACCTCCACCCCGTCGGGGATGGCGAGGGCCTCCTCGTGCAACTCGATGTCGCTTTCAGGGTCGGCATTCGGATCGATTTCGCGGGTGAGAATGGAAAGATGGGTGGCTTCGGCCATGCGCCGCATGAAGAGCAGGCAAGCCATGATGAGTCCCACTTCGATGGCCACGGTGAGATCGAACACCACCGTGAGCACAAAAGTGATGAGCAGCACCGTGACGTCGCTCTTGGGGTGGTGGGTGAGTTCGGCGAAGGTGCGCCACTGACTCATGTTGTAACTCACCACAACGAGCACGCCGGCCAGACAGGCCATGGGGATATAGGCGGCCAAAGGCATGGCCACGAGGAAGATTAGGAGGAGAACGGCCGCGTGCACCAAACCGGCCAGACACGTGCGACCGCCGTTGTTGATATTGGTCATGGTGCGCGCGATGGCGCCCGTGGCGGGAATGCCGCCGAACAGGGGCGAGACGATGTTGGCCAGCCCCTGTCCCACCAATTCCTGGTTGGAGTCGTGGCGATCGCCCGTCACGCCGTCGGCCACGGTGGCGGAAAGCAGACTCTCAATGGCGCCGAGCACCGCAATGACCAAGGCAGTGGGCAACAAGGTGCCAAAGGTCGAAAAGGTGAAACTGCCGTCGGGGGCGGTGAACAGGCCGTGCCAATCGAGATCCCAGGCGGTGACGGGGGGAAGCGAGGCGGTGATGCGCCCGAATCGGTCGCCGATGGTGGGAATTTGCGTGAGACCTTGTGCATTGGTCAGGGCCACAACAACCGTGGTCACGACGATGGCCACCAACGAACCGGGCACCCGTTTGGCCACCTTCTGCGTGCCGACAATGAGAAATACCGTGGCGACGGCAACCGCCAGCACGGCCCAATCCACCGTGGCGATGTGTCGGAAATAGCACACCCATTTGTCGACAAAACCCGCGGGGACGGCGCCCGTAATGTGCAGTCCCAAAAAGTCTTTGACCTGCGTGGTGAAGATGGTGAGGGCGATGCCCGAGGTGAAACCCACCACGATGGGATAGGGAATGAACTTGATCACGCTGCCCAAGCGGAACACCCCGAGCAGCACCAGGAAGATGCCGGCCATGATGGTGGCCACCAGCAGCCCCGACAGGCCGAAACGCTCCACCACTCCGTAGATGATGACGATGAAAGCGCCGGTAGGTCCGCCGATTTGCACGCGGCTTCCGCCCAAAGCCGAGATGACTACGCCGGCCACAATGGCGGTGAGAATCCCCACGCCGGGGCCGATGGTGTGCTGCACATCTCCACCGGGCGAGGCGGCGATGGCGAACGCGATGGCAAGCGGGAGGGCAACAATGCCGACCACCAGCCCGGACAACAGATCGGCCGAGAGGTCGGAACGACGATAGTGACGAAGGTCGTGCAGAATGCGAGGACGAAAACGAAACGTGTGCATGCAAAGGGAATTGGCGCGTAGGCGAGCCTATGCGAACGAAAGAATGGAAATGCAAATTTACGCATTTCTCACAACGTCGGCAAACAAATCAGAACATCGCCTGCGTTTATCTCTCGAGATGCACCCGACGGAAGCGAAAATCACACGGGTCTCGCCCACCGCTCCACCCCTTTGCCCCGCATCGGCAACGGCACATAAAACAAACGCCTCCACTGCCGAACGAATCGGGGTGGAGGCGCTATCTCGGCGCGAAAGCAGCGAGACGCGCCGTCAAATCAAGGTGATGCCCATTTCGGCACAGGCTTGACGCATGTCGTCGGGCCAAATGGAGGCTTGGATCTCACCGATATGCGCTTTTTGCAGGTAATACATGCAGAGGCGACTTTGCCCGATGCCGCCGCCCACACTCAGGGGGAGCGAGCCTTCGAGCAGGCGCTTGTGGAAATAGAGCGTGCGACGCTCCTCCTGTCCGCTTTCGCGCAACTGCCGTTCCAGGGCTTCGCGATCGACGCGGATGCCCATCGACGAGAGTTCGAAAGCGCGACCGAGCACGTGATTCCACACCAGCAAATCGCCGTTCAAACCGGGCAGACCGAGCGACGAGGGCGTGGAATAGTCGTCGTAGTCGGGGGCACGCAAATCGTGCGGCTCACCGTCGCCGAGCGGACCGCCGATACCGATGATGAACACGGCGCCCTTCTCGCGCACGATGGCGTCTTCACGCTCCTTGGGTGTGAGCGTGGGATAGAGTTGGCGCAACGTTTCGGCGTGGATGAAGGTGATCTCTTCGGGCAACTGCGGCTGCAACTGCTGGAAACGCTCGCACACCAGATATTCGGTGCGCTGCATGGCGGCATAGATCGAACGAACCACATCTTGGAGGAATTCCACGGTGCGATCTTCGGGGCGAATCACGCGCTCCCAGTCCCATTGGTCGACATAGAGCGAATGCAAGTTGCCCAACTCCTCGTCGGCGCGAATGGCGTTCATGTCGGTGTAAATGCCGTAGCCGGGTTGCACATCGTATTCGGCGAGGGTGAGGCGCTTCCACTTGGCCAATGAGTGCACCACTTCGGCCCGGGCGTCGCCCAAACCTTGATGGGGAAATTCACAGCGCGCTCTTTGCCGCTGAGGTCATCGTTGATGCCCAAACCGCGCAACACAAACAGCGGTGCCGTGACACGACGGAGGCGAAGCGCGGTGGAAAGGTTATCGGCAAAGAATTCTTTGATGACTTTAATGCCTTGCTCGGTGGCGTTCATGTCGAGCAACGGACGATAGTGACGAAGGGGAATGAGATAACTCATAAGAGAGGGAGAATAAATAGGGCGAAGGGTGCGACTGGCAACGGGCAAATAATAGACAATCGACACATTGCAAGTCCAACTTCGCGCAATCTGCTTTCAAATCGACTGCAAATGTAATCATTTTGCACATTACCCGTGCATCATTCTCAATATTTTTACTCCAACCGGTGTTTTTTTCCTTACGCTTGTGCACTTTTCGGTCGTCCATTCCCCGTTTCTCCGATGACGTGCTTGGCATTGCCTCACACCCTCCCCCCACAAACAATGAGTCCCGCCCCGCGCGTTACGGCCCTGAAAACAGCCGCTATGGGCGAACAGGTGTAGAACGTGCGCAACTACCAAACATAATCTCCTTTGCTTCAAACAAAACACGGGAGCTACGCGCGAAAAGCCTCCGCCTTTTTGATAAAACACGGGGGCTTTCAAAATCAGGTGGGAGGCTAACACATAAAATGCTTGATTATCAGAAGGAATATTGGATCATGAGAATACAAATCACGAACAAAAACGTATTATATCCTGAACTAATGAATTTTTATCTGCTTTGTTCTAGCTCTATATATCCAACTAAATCCACTTATTTATCTGTTTTCCAATGAATCAATTGATCGTATCAAATGAATCATCTACTTATTTACTTATATAATACGTAAATACAGGATTTTTATCTTTGACCTAATAGAATTTGGTTCAGTATTAACTCATACAATAGATGATGTTCAGCACTTTGAAGAGCAGACAAGGTTTGAGGAACGACTATGAAATAGCTAATTTGCGCACTCGAAGAGAGGAATCAACCCTGCTATCTAACATAATTCGCCTCTCGCAGATGCACAACGCATCGCATTGAAGGGCTTCCGCGGCATGCGTTGCCATATTGTTGAGGAAGAAATAATTAGGTTCTCGCACTTCCCTGCGGATGCTCGGGAAACAACACCCCATTCTCTCGATGCATGCGAGCAGGGCAGGGACTCGCCGGAGAAGAACGAGCCGAGGGGGTCAGCTCCGATGAAGTGCATTGCCACTCCTCTCCCCCACGCTCCCCCACTCTGCGGAGGGGACAAAAAAACGTGGGAGAGCGATGAAGCTCTCCCACGTCGATGGGATGAATGGAGCGGGAGCCCTGCGACGGGCAGCTCCTTATTTCAGCCGTTCGCAAGCGGCTTTGATGCGGCGCATCGCCTCAACGATGTTCTCATCGCTCGTGGCATAGCTCATGCGGAAGCACTCGGGGCTGCCAAAGGAGTCACCTCCCACGCAAGCCACGTGGGCCGTGTTGAGCAAATAGAGGGCAAAATCGGTAGAGGTGTGGATGGTGGTCTCGCCGTCGGACTTTCCGAAGTAAGCCGAGCACTTGGGGAAGAGATAGAAGGCGCCTTCGGGATCGTTGACCTCGAAACCGGGGATTTCGCGGGCAAGTTGCACGATGAGGTTCTTGCGGCGCTCGAAGGCCTTGCGCATTTCTTCCACCGGCTCTTGCGGGCCGTTGAACGCGGCGACCGAAGCCTTTTTGCGAAATGGAACCGGCACCTGAGGTGTATTGGCCCTGCAACTTGAAACAGCCTTGGCGAGTTCGAGCGGAGCAGCCACGAAACCAATGCGCCACCCTCGTCATGGCGTAGGGCTTTCGACACGCCGTTGATCACGGCAACGCGGTCTTTCATACCGCGCACGTGGCGATCGAGGCATGTTGGCCGACATAGTTGATGTGCTCGTAGATTTCGTCGGCAATGACGAGCACTTGCGGGTGGCGGCGGAGCACTTCGGCCAGTCCTTCCATTTCTTCGGCGCTATAGACGGAGCCGGTGGGGTTGGAGGGGCTGCAAAGGATGAGAGCACGGGTGCGGGGGTGATGGCGGCCTCGAGTTGTGCGGGCGTGATCTTGAAATTTTGCTCGATCTTGGCTTCTACAAACACGGGGGTGCCGTCGGCCAGGCGCACCATGTCGGGGTAGCTCACCCAATAGGGGGCCGGGATGATGACTTCATCGCCTTCGCCCACCACAGAAAGGAGCACGTTGCAAACCGCTTGCTTGGCTCCGTTGCCCACTACGATTTGTGCGGGCGTATATTCGAGGTGGTTCTCACGAAGCAGCTTGCCGCAGATGGCTTCGCGCAGGTCGAGATAGCCGGGCACGGGGCTATAGCGCGACCAGTTGTCGTCGATGGCTTGTTTGGCCGCGGCTTTGATGTGATCGGGGGTGTTGAAATCCGGTTCTCCGACGCTGAGATTGATGATGTCGACGCCTTGTGCTTTGAGTTCGGCGCTCTTTTGCGACATGGCCAGGGTGGCGGAGGGCGCAAGACGGTTGAGACGGGCGGAAAGTTGCATGATGCAGTGAAAAATTAAGGGAAGTGGGGGTAAATAAATCGGCTCGCGAGGGTTCCGAAGGCGGAACCCTCCGAGCCGTTATGGGAACGAACGCGCGGAAGATTAGCGGCGACGTCCGAAGAAACGCAGGAGGTAGAGGAAAAGATTGACGAAGTCGAGATAGAGCGTGAGACTACCGAGCAGAGAGATGCGGAGTCCCATTTCATTGTCGGCGCCGCCCACAGAAAGGAGGAGGTTCTTGATCTTTTGCGTGTCGTAAGCCGTCAAACCGTGAAGATAATCACGCCTAAGTAGTTGCAAATCGACATCAACATGTCGTTCTTGAAGAACCAATTCGCCACCGAAGCAATGATCAATCCGATGAGGGCCATGTAAAAGATGCGGCCAAACGTCGACAAATCACGCTTGATGAACAGCCCGACGAGCCCCATCGCGGCAAAGACGCCGGCGGTGATGAAGAAGGTCTGGGCTATGGACGAAGCGGTGTAGACCAAGAAGATAAAAGAGAACGTTACACCGTTGAGCAGGGCGTAGATGGCAAACAGAACGCCCGCTGTGGTGACGGAAAGCGACATGATCCGCGCGGAAATGAACCACACGAGACCCAATTCTGCCAACAAAAGTCCCCAGAAGACGAGACTGTTTGAGGCGATGCTGTAGACCATCTGCGGTTGCGTGGCGACTGCCATGGCGGTAAGCCCGGTAATGGCGAGCGCCAACGTCATCCACAGATAAACATTCTTCATCACTGCGAAGAAAGATACGCCGGTTGTGCCCTGTGGCACGATGTGATCGGCATTGTACTGTTGAGGATCGTACATAAGGTAGGGTATTTAGGTAAAACTTAGCCGAACCGGAAGTCCACCTCTCCCGGAAAACGGAGAGAAGTGGCGGGCGGAATTATTTTTTCAGGTGCAACGCGTGATGCATGCGCTCTTGTTTGGTGAGCAAGTAGCGGCGATTGTACTCATTGGGGGTGATTTCCATGGGCACATTCTCGACAATTTCGAGTCCGTAAGCCTCCAAACCGACGCGCTTCACGGGGTTGTTCGTGATGAGTCGCATCTTCGTGACGCCGAGTGCGCGCAAAATTTGTGCGCCCACGCCATAATCGCGCTCATCGGGGTCATATCCGAGATGAACGTTGGCATCTACGGTGTCGAGTCCCTGTTCTTGGAGCTTATAGGCGGCGATTTTCGCCATCAAACCGATGCCGCGACCCTCTTGGTTGAGGTAAAGCACGAGTCCTTTGCCTTCTTTTTCGATCAGCTCCATCGATTTGTGGAGTTGTTCCCCGCAATCGCAGCGGCGGCTGCCGAAAATGTCGCCGGTCACGCAACTACTGTGCACACGCACGAGGATTGGTTCGCCCGGCTCCCACGTTCCTTTGAAAAGCGCCGCGTGTTCGAGACCGTTGCTCTTTTTGTTTGAACGGAATAAAGCGGAAATCGCCGTAATCCGTAGGCATTTTGACTTCCTCCCGCGTTCCACGAGGCTTTCCTCCTTCAAACGGTAGGCAATCAGGTCTTTGATGGTGATAATCCGCAATCCTTCTCGCGCGGCAAACTCTTTTTAGTTGCGGCATGCGGGCCATTGTGCCGTCAGGGATTGAGAATTTCGATCAAACACGCCACCGGTTGGAATCCGGCCAGGCGCGCCAAGTCAACAGCGGCCTCGGTGTGTCCGGCGCGCGCCAAGACTCCGCGGTCTTGTGCGTAGAGCGGATTGATATGTCCGGGGCGTCCGAACCATTCGGGGCGGGCGTTGGGATCAGCCAGGGCGCGAACGGTCGCCGCCGGTCGTGTGTGGAGACACCGGTGGTGCATCCTTCGAGCAAGTCCACGGTTACGGTGAAGGCGTGCCGAGCATCGACGTGTTGCTCTGCACTTGGTGCTCCAACTGAGTTGGCGACAGCGTTCCTTGGTGACCGGCGCACAAAGCACGCCGCGTCCGAGCTGAAGCATGTAGTTGATTTTCTCGGGAGTAATGAGTTCTGCGGCCGTAATCAGGTCGCCTTCGTTTTTCTCTGTCCTCGTCATCGACGACAATAACGAATTTTCCGGCTTTGAAGTCCTCAAGGGCTTCTTCTATAGTGGAAAGTTGTACTTCGGGCATGGGGAATAAATAGGAAAATGTCTATGAGATTCAATGATTGTCGCCCTGTTCGTCGGACGACTCGGGCGCTTCCTCCGCATCGTGCGAGGCAGGCGGCGCGTAGCTGGGCATCTGATCGGCAGCAGCCGAAGCTGGGCGCGACGACTCGGGCGCTTCCTCCGCATCATGCGGGGCAGGCGGCGCATAGTCGGGCATCTGATCGGCAGCAACCGAAGCTGGGCGCGACGACTCGGGCGCTTCCTCCGCATCGTGCGAGGCAGGCGGCGCGTAGTCGGGCATTTGATCGGCAAAAGCCGCATCGAGACGATCGAGCGCCTTACGTAATTGCCGCAAATCGCGTGCCAAACGGAAACGGAAGCGCCAAACTCGCATCCAGATCACCAATCCGAGGGGAAAGAGGGCGCCCAGCACCCAATTGATGCGGCGTTTTGCGAAAGGCGAGCGCGTTCCGCCGTCGTAGAGCACAGGCATGTCGCCCAAAGCGGAGAGAATCTGCGGCGAAGTGCTGTTGTTGAGATCTTCGACCAGCGTTTCGACGTTGTCGGCCAGGCGTTTGACCCTCGTGTCGGGGCGATGTCGGAAGAACAAGGCGAAATAGTTGGGTGGCAGCCACAATCTTTTCTTGCCGGGATAGGCCTCGAGATCGCGCCGCACAGCCGCCGCGAGGCGAAAGTCGGCTTCCCAGTCGGGCGGGTTGATGATCACTTCCTTGCGGAAGACATGTCTTTTGACGCGCAGGGCAAAGAATTTGCGGAAACGCTCCACTACCACATCGCGGTTGAAGAGCATCGCATCGCGGTTGGCCATAAAGGTGAGATAGGCGCCGGCGGGTGCGAGAATCATGCTCGAAATCCACATGCCCAGCACCATCATTGATATTGCCGTCGCGGGCCATTTTCATGCCGGACGTGTTGATCACATAATAAAAAGATGAAGATCAGCACCGAAATGATGGTGGGCAAACCCAGTCCCCCCTTGCGAATGATGGCGCCGAGGGGGCACCGATGAAAAAGAAGAGCAAACACGCCAGCGATAGGGTGATGCGCTGGTGCCACTCCACTTCATGCCGGCGTAAGTACCAGATTTGGTCCTCCACCGTCTCACTTTGCCAGTCATATTGCGACGAAAGGCTTTGCAGGCGGGCGACGGCCATTTGTCGCGCCGCGTTTTGCTGCTCGGCCTTCCACTTTTTGAGCAAGAGGTCGAAACTCACGGGATGTTTCTCGAAGGCGCGCACCGCCGCCAGGGAATCTTTGCGCGAAAGTGGCTTTGCGCCGTAGATCGGTGCCGAAGAGATGCCGTTGAAATAGGGCCACCGCGCTCGAATCGATGAGGGTGATTCACCGAATCGACGTAGTGATTCAGTTCGCGCATGTCTTTGGCTTGCGGAATGTCGGCAAACTGACTTGCCTCCAACTCATTAAAATTCGAATCGAAGTCAAATATCAGCTGTTTGTAGTCGAACGTCTCGCGATCGTAGGGAGCTCCCTGCGATTTGAACACGTTCATGTTGTCAGACTTCAGGTTCTGAAACTGTTCTCCGTCCCATAACGTGAGACGCATGTGCATTTTGTCGGCAGTCAGCTCAATGCGCGCCGAATCGGCCAGCACAATCTGCGCACGATCGAAGCCTTGGTCCACTTTATAGATAATGGTGTGGTAGAGCATCCCCGTCTCGGCGTTCTTCTTCTCGACATAAAGATTGAAATTCTTCATGCTGTAGAACACGCCCTCGGGAATTTCGACGGCAGGTTGTGAGATTTTGATCGACACCAAGAGGCTGCGCAACGATTTTTGCGCGTCGGTGGCAATATTATTCTGGAAATAATAGACCACAAAGGTGAGGGGAGCACCAAAAGGAAGATAGGGCGCATGATGCGCACCAGGGGTACGCCGGCGGCCTTCATGGAAAGGAGCTCAAGGTTCTCGCCCATGTTGCCGAAAGTGATGAGCGAGGCCAGCAACACCGCGAGGGGCAGGGACGTGGGCACCAGACTGATGCAAACATACCAGAAGAATTTGCCCAAGACCGCCGCGGTGAGACCCTTGCCCACCAAGTCGTCGACATAGCGCCACATGAACTGCATGACAAAGACGAACAAACAAATGAAGAAAGCCCCCACAAAGAGTTGCAGGAACTTGCCTAAAATGAAAGTGTCGAGTCGTTTGGGTTTGTACATGGGGCAAAGTGCACACGAAGTGCAAAGCAAAAATACAATATTCTTTTTCACTCTCGCGGCGTTTGCGGCGGCGAATTGCAACCTTGTCCGACACTTTGCGCAAAAGTCCCCAAGTTTTGCCCGCTCGGCAGCCCAAACAAGGCATAAAAGCACGTGGAGTGAGCAAAAACGCACACCGCCGGCGCACGACAGGGCGAAAATATCGTATTTTTGTAGGCGTCCATTTCGGCAGTCGCCCGCCGTTTTTTCCACAGACTCCTTATTTTTTCAGCTTATGCACAGCCTTCCCCCGCTCATTTCCGACCTTGCGCTCATTCTCATTGTGGCCGGTTTGGTCACCGTGCTGTTCAAACGCCTCAAACGGCCCCTGGTGCTGGGCTACATTGTGGCGGGTTTTCTGGCCGGCCCGCACATGCCCTACATGCCCACGGTGCAAGACCACAGTTCGATCGAGACGTGGAGCAGCATCGGGGTGATCTTCCTCATGTTCTCGCTCGGTTTGGAGTTTTCGATCAAGAAGATTGCGGCAATGGGCATGCGCCCCATCCTCGCGGCCGCGATGGTCATGGGCTCGCATGATCGGGGTGGGCGGCGCCACCGGGCGCCTTTTTCGATTGGAGCAGCACCGACAGTTTTGTTTCTGGGCGGCATGCTCGCCATGTCCTCCACCACCATCATCTACAAAGCCTTCGACGATCTGGGTTTGCGCCGCAAGCGTTTTGCGGGCGAAGTGCTTTCGGTGCTGATTCTCGAGGACATTCTCGGCATCTTGCTCATGGTTATCCTCTCGGCCACAGCCGTTTCGCAGCAATTCGAGGGCGGCGAACTCGTCAAAGAGCCTCCTTTCGCTGGGTTTTCTTCCTGGTGTTGTGGTTTGTGGTGGGGATCTACGTCGTGCCTGCCTTTCTGCGCCGCGCCCGCGCCTTCATCAACAACGAAACCCTGCTGGTCGTTTCGATCGGCCTGTGCTTTGTGCTCGTCGTGTTGGCCGATCGCGCAGGCTACTCGTCGGCCTTCGGTGCCTTCATCATGGGCAGTATTCTCTCGAAACCCTCGAAGCCGAAAAATTGAGCACCTCGTCTCGCCCGTCAAGGATCTTTTCGGTGCCATCTTCTTCGTTTCGGTGGGCATGATGGTCGATCCCGGCATCTTGGTGGCCCATTGGGGGCGCGGTGCTGGTCATCACGCTCGCCGTGTTGGGCGGTCAAATGGTGTTCGGCACACTCTCTTTCGTCGTGGCCGGGCATCCGCTGCGTCGGGCCATGAATTGTGGATTTTCGCTCGCGCAGATCGGCGAATTTGCCTTCATCATCGCGGCGCTGGGTGTCTCGCTCAAGGTGACGAGCCCCTACCTCTACCCCATTGTCGTGGCGGTGAGCATCATCACCACGTTCCTCACGCCCTACATGATCCGCCTGGCCGACCCGGCCTACGGGTTGCTCTCGCGCCGCTTCGGACATTGGTTCAAACGCATCGATGCCGACCGCGTGGCCACCGAACGTGCCACGGCCACGTCGGGCACTCCGCCCCCTCCCGCAGGAACGCCGGCTGACGAGCTACGCCGGCGAGTACACTGAAAGCCACTGTGCTGCAAACGCTCGTCTACGGCGTGCTCATTTTCGCCACCGTCGTGCTGAGTTTCTCCGCCCTGCTGCCCGTGCTGCGCAGTCTGCTCACCCACTGGGTGGGCAATGCGGTGACGGGCCTGCTCACGCTGTGGTTTGTGTCGGTGTTTGTGCGCCCGGTCGTGATGCGCAAGCACAATTCGTCCTCGGCGCGCGCGCTGCGTACCCACTTCTCAGGGGCGCCTGCACTGGTGGGCATCTCGATGGGCGTGCGTTTTGCTGCTGGCCGTCTACACCCTCTTCTACATCATCGAATATCTTTCGCCCTTCGCCTGGTACTATCATCTGGCGGCGGCCCTCTTGCTGCTGCTTTTTCATCCTGCGCTCGCGGCGCATCAAGTACCAAAGCATCCGCATCGAGCGGCGTTTCCGTCAAAACCTCAGTCAGCGCGAAACGGCCTCGCGGCAAAGCTACGCCCGGGCAGCTATGCGGGTCGGCTGGCCGCCCACGATATGCACCTGGCACGGCTCACGCTGCCGACTTTCACCCACTGGGCGGGGCAAACGCTGCAATCGCTCGACCTCGGTCGGCGCTGCGGTGTGCACGTGGCGGCCGTGTTGCGCGGCGACCGGCGCATCAACATCCCCGACGGCTCCACCCACCTGTATCCGGGCGACGTGTTGGAGGTGATCGGCGACGACTCTTGCTTGGAAAACTTCGCCGCGCAAATGCAGAGTGCGACAGATGCAGCCCCCGCCGCCGACCATGCCGATCACAGCTTGCGCCTTTTGCGCCTGCGCGTCTCGCGTCGCTCGCCGTTGGTGGGCACCACCGTGGCCGAAAGCGGCATTCGCGACATCTACGACTGCATGCTCATCGGTTTTGAGGACGCCACGGGCAACATCGAGGTGAGCGAAGCCTCGCGCACCATCGCTTCCGGCCAAGTGCTGTGGGTGGTGGGCGAACGCCCGGCCCTGCGGCGCCTCGAAGCCCTCGTGCAACCGCCGAAATCCACCGCGCCCCAAACGCCGACGGCCGATGCGACGGCGCGCCCCGCTGATTTTCGGCGGTGCCGAGCCCGAGCCTCACCGGCGGCCCGCCGCCGAGTGTGAAAAACGGGACGTTTTCGCTCGAAACTCCGCACGTTTCGCCCCAAACGCCCCCTGTTTTTCCTCCGCGCGGGTAGCTTTTCGCTTCTTCTTTCTCCCCCTCTTTTTCTTCCCCCACATGTCCACAGCCCTCCTCGGGGGCGGCGCAGCCGGCTGCATGCTGGCCCTCCGTCTCCACGAACTTTTGCCGCACGAACGCATTGTGATCTTCGAACGCAGCGGTGCGCCGCTCACCAAGGTGCGCGCCACGGGCGGCGGTCGCTGCAATGTGACCAACACCTTCGCCGACGTGACCGAAACGGCCGACGTCTATCCTCGCGGCGCGCGGCTGATGAGCCGCCTGCTCCGCGCCACGCCCCCCGAACGCCTCATGGCGCGGTGGGAATCGCTCGGCGTGGCGCTGCGCGTCGAGGCCGAAGGGCGAGTTTTCCCCGCTTCGCAACAATCGGCCACCGTGGTCGATGCGCTGCTCTCGGCCTTGCAACGGGGCGGCGTGGAGTGGCGCACGCACAGTGAGGTGCACACAGTCGAACCCGCGCCCGACGGCACGTTTCGCCTCGTCGATCGGCACGGTGCCCCCGTGGCCGATGCGCACTTCGACCACGTGGCGGTGACCTGCGGCGGTCTCGCGCGCCCCGAAGCGCTCGCCCCGTGGGAAGCGCTGGGCCATGCCGTCGAAGCCCCCTGCCCCTCGCTCTTCGGTCTGCGACTCGACGCGCCGGCGCTGGCCGCCCTCTCGGGGGTGAGCGTCAACGAGGTCTGCCTCAGCCTGCGCGACACGAAAATTCGCGCCCGCGGGCCGCTGCTCCTCACGCGCCAGGGGGTGAGTGGACCGGGTGTGCTGCGGCTCTCGGCCTTCGGCGCGCGGGTGCTGGCCGCGGCGGACCACCGCGGCACATTGCTCATCGGTTGGTGCGGCACGGCCGATCCCGAACGCGCGCTCGAGGAACTTCGGTGCCTGTTGCCGCTCACGGCGGGCGACAAGTGGGGAGCGTCCGCGCCTTCGATCTGCCCGCACGCCTGTGGAACGTCCTGCTCGAGCGGGCCGAGGTGCCGGCCGAACGGCGTTGCGCCGAACTCAACCGCCGACAACTGCGCCAACTCGCCACGGTGCTCACGGCCGACGCCTACGCCGTGACGGGACGCACCACCCACCAGGGCGAATTTGTCACGTGCGGCGGGGTGAGTCTCAAGTCGGTGTCGCCCAAGACGATGGAGAGCCGGCACGTGCCGGGGCTGTTCTTTGCGGGCGAGGTGCTCGACATCGACGGACTCACGGGCGGTTTCAATCTCACGGCGGCCTGGCTCACGGGACTCACGGCGGCCGAAGGCATCGCGCGGCGAGCAGGCGAGAAAGCGCACGACTGAACGCTCCGTTTGCGCCCGAATGAGCGTTTTCGCCCCGCGGCGCCGACCTTCTCACCCCACATTTTGCCCCATTTGGCACGCGAAAACGCCTACGAAGCCTAATCTTTGGCGTGCGAAGCCCGCTTTTCCCGTTTTTTATGCGTATATTCGCCGCTAAGCCTCCAATTTTGGAGTGCAAACTCGCATCAATCTCCTTCAATGAAACATAATACTCTTCCGTTATTTGCCTTCCTCTTGTTCGGTGGTCTGAACTACGCGCTGCACGGCGCGGCTCAGCAGCCCGCCGGTTCGGACAAGATGGATGCCGCCCTCAGTCAAATCGTGCAACGTCGCGCCGCGCTGGCCCGCGCCACCCGCGGCACCGTCGACAGCACCGCCACTCACCTCCGTTTGCGGGGCCGCGTGGTGAACGTCAACGCCCCCTTGCGCCTCAACATCGCCACCGCCGAAGGCAGCGCCGAGGCCGTGGCCACCCGCATCGCCACACTGGGCGGAACGGCCACGGTGATCACCGATGCCATGGTGACGGCCACCGTGCCCCGCCGCCGCACTCGACAGCTTGGCCACCATGAACGAGGTGAAACACCTCACTTTCCCGCGCCGTTTCCGCCCTTCGCTCAACAAAGCGCGCGCCGATGCGGGCGTGACCAAGGTGCACACGGGCACCGGCCTGGACACCCCTTTCACAGGTCGCGGCGTCGTGATCGGCGTCATCGACCAAGGTTTTGAATTCCGCCACGCGGCCTTCCTCGACCCCACGTCGAAAAATTCGCGCGTGAAGATGCTCTGGGATCGTTCGGCCTATTCGAGCGACCCCGCCGAGAATAAAGACACCACCCCCACCGCCGTGATCCCCACGGGACCGACCGTTCGAAACCCGACACCGCCACGCCACACGTGACCAATATCGCCGCGGGCAGCGACACGGGCAACGGACTCAAGGGCGTGGCGCCGGAAGCCGACATCATTATGATTCCCTCTTCGTTCGACGACGCGGAAATCATGGAGGACGTGAAATTCGTCAAGGACTATGCCCAACAACACAAGCAACCTTGGGTGGTGAACATGAGTTTCGGCAGCCAAACGGGGCCTCACGACGGCAGCACGGACTATGATCAGAGCATCGACCGCCTGTTGGGCGACCGCGGCGGCTTCATCACGGCGGCCATGGGCAACGAAGGCGACCAACACCTCCACACCCACGGCACATTGGCCCCGGGCGAAACGAAATATGTACTCGTCGACGCCGACTTCCAAAGCGTGGTCGACGGGGAAGCCGACGACCAATTCTACACCAACGTGGACATTTGGGGCAGCGCCGCCGACGGCAAAACGCATTTCACCGTCACGCCCTTCCTCTATTCGGGCGGAGAAATTCTGCCGCAAACGGACGAATATTGGAAAAAAGTGATCGATGAGAGCAGCGAACTCGGCACGGTCAACACCAACAACCAGCGCGAATTGCACCGCTACTTCCTGGATCTGCGCGCCGCTTGGGACAACGCCGTGATTCCGGGCGACGAAAACGAAGAAGGCGGCGACGATCTGAACATGAAGATCGGGTTCAAGATCACGGCTTCGGCCGACAACACGCAAAACGAAGCCCTCCACGTTTGGGTGGACGGCAACGGCCTGAGCGCGGGCGTGGCTTCTCGGCGGTCAAGGGGCACGAAGCTGCCACACTGCAAGCCGACGACGAATTTATCGTGGGCGAAGGCGCCGCTTCCATCCCCCGCGCCATCGCGGTGGGCTGCTATGCCACGAACCTCGACTACAAAGGCGAGAAAATCAGCGAAGAGAAGTTGGGCGACGTCACGAGTTTCTCCTCCGTCGGTCCGTTCCTCGACGCGAAATACCCCAAGCCCGCAGTGCTCGCCCCCGGTTCGCTCATCAACAGTGCGCAAAACAAGCTGGCGCAAGGCTTCGATCCCAACGATGAGGACTTGTTGCTGACCATCGGTGGGCCGCGGCAAAGACAAATCGTGGTACGGACTGATGGAAGGCACTTCGCAGGCCTCGCCCTTCATGGCCGGCACGATTGCCCTGTGGTTGCAAGCCTATCCCTACCTCACCTACGAGCAGGTGATCGAGATTCTGCAAAAGACCTCGCGCAAGCACGCCAAAATGGACGGCAAGACTTGGGATGCACGCTACGGCTACGGCCTGGTCGACGCTTATGAAGGCCTGAAAGAAGCCCTGCGCATCGGCAAGGTCGACGGTCTGACGCGTCCTTCGGCCGCGCTCGAACCGGTGAGCATCGCACGCACTCCCGAAAGCTGGCGGGTGCTCTTCAACAACCCCGAACGCGAAGCCACACTCACGGTCTTCTCGCTCGACGGCCGCCCCGTGATGCAACGCCGCCTCAGCGGTGTGCAACAGGCCCACGAGGAAGTAATCGACCTCGGCGGACTGCAATCCGGTGCCTACGTGCTGTCGATCGTCACGCCCGGCACTCGCTTGGCACGTCGTCTCATCGTGACCCACTGATCCCAAGGGCGACTGTGCGGCAGCCCATCTTGCTGCCCGATGCCTTATATATGTGTAGGCGCCTAATTCCGTAACGTAGACGCCCGGCACATTGTGCAGACGCCCTATATATAATGTGTAGGTCCGGTATAGAATGCGTAAGTCCGGCCGCTGCTCTCACAAGCAGGGGCCGGGCTTTGCTTTTCGCCCCCGTGCCCGACCCAAGCCCCGGCCTTTCGGCACCACACCGCCCGCGCGCAACCGGAAGTACAATGGTTTCGGCGCTTTTCGTCGCAATCTTATCGGGCGGCGGCCGTGTCAATCCAAAAGTTTTCCGTATATTTGCGGCCAAATACCAAACTCCGACATTGCGCATGGCCACAAATCGCAAAATCCAAACCGCCCTCGTCTCGGTTTACCACAAAGACGGCCTCGAACCGCTGCTCCGCGCCCTGCATCGCCAAGGCGTTCAATTCCTTTCTACGGGCGGCACTCACGACTTCATCTGCTCTCTCGGTCTTCCGTGCGAGCGCGTCGAAGACCTCACGGGCTATCCTCCATTTTGGGCGGACGCGTCAAGACACTCCACCCCAAAGTGTTCGGCGGCATCCTCGGACGCCGCGATTTGTCCGACGATGTGCAGCAAATGGCACAGTACGAAATCGGAAACATCGATTTGGTCATCGTAGATCTCTATCCTTTCGAAGCCACCGTGGCCTCCGGCGCCTCCGCAGCGGAGATTATTGAGAAAATCGACATCGGCGGCATCTCGCTCATCCGCGCAGCCGCCAAGAACTTCAACGACGTGGTGATCGTTTCCTCCAAGGCAGACTACGCCCCGCTGCTCGAAATCGTCGAAGCCCGCGGCGCAGAAACCACGCTCGAGGAGCGTCGCGCCTTCGCCACCCACGCTTTCGCCACCTCCTCGCACTACGACACGGCCATTCACGCCTGGTTCGAACAGGCCTGACGCCACTCGGCAACATTTCCCCCACAAGCTATTCTCCCCATAGCTCCACCTTCTAACCACCGCATTGCCCAATGGGAATTTTTTCTTCCTTCTTCTCGATGAAACGCGAGTTGGCCATGGATCTGGGCACGGCCAACACCATCATTATCGCCGACGGTGAGATCGCCGTCAACGAACCTTCGGTCGTTGCCCTCGATCCCAGTTCGGATAAGACCATCGCAGTCGGCGAACGCGCCAAGCTCATGTATGAAAAGACGAGCGAAAAGATCCGCGTGATCCGTCCTTTGCAAGACGGCGTGATTGCCGACTTCAACGCTTGCGAACAAAATGATGCGCGGCCTGATCAACATGGTGCGCACCAGCCGACATCTCTTCACACCCAGCATAAGAATGGTCATCGGAGTCCCCTCCGGCTCGACCGAAGTTGAGCTCCGTGCCGTGCGCGACAGCGCAGAACACGCCGGCGGCCGCGATGTCTATCTCATTTACGAGCCCATGGCCGCCGCAATCGGCATTGGTCTCGACGTCAACGCCCCCGAAGGCAACATGGTTGTGGACATCGGCGGCGGAACCACGGAGATCGCCGTGATTTCCATGGGAGGTATCGTCTCGAACAACTCCATTAAAATGGCAGGCGACGACTTTACGGCCGACATTCGCGAATACATGAGCCGCCAGCACAACGTTTCCGTCTCGGAACGCATGGCCGAGCGCATCAAAATCCAAGTCGGTAGCGCACTTGCTGAGCTTCCCGCCAACGAAGCCCCCGCCGACTACGTGGTACACGGCCCCAATCGCATCACTGCCCTGCCGATGGAAGTCTCTGTGTGCTACCAAGAGATCGCACACTGCCTGGAACGCTCCGTTGCCCGCATCGAAACGGCCGTGCTCAACGCGCTGAGCAACACGCCCCCCGAACTTTATGCCGATATCGTCAAGAACGGCATCTATCTCACCGGTGGCGGCGCCCTCCTTCGCGGACTCGACAAGCGTCTGACGGACAAAATCAACATCCCCTTCCACGTGGCAGAAGATCCCTCCTCTGCGTGGCCAGGGCACGGGCAAAGCGCTCGAAAACGTCGACGACTATCCCTGCCTCATGCGCTAAATTTGACGGACGGGCGGGAGAGGTTGTACAACTTATCGTGGAAAGATAAGAAGTACCAACACATTCCGCCATAAACCTACGGCCTTGTCCAAAAATTGGACAAGGCTTTTCTACATTAGCACAAACTCTCATGAGAGAATCTATCACCATCTGCAACGTAGGTCCGCTCCAAGAAGTAAACATTGAGAACATAAGACCGCTCACCGTCCTTATAGGACAGTCTGCCAGCGGTAAAAGTACCTTTTTGAAGGTACTTGTTCTCATGCGCTACATCTATAAGATGCTTAATATCCGTGCCTACTTGCATAATTCGGGAATTTCGCGCTCTCCCTTCCGACTAAGTTTTAAGAACCTCCTTTCGCGTGAACTGAGTAGCGCAATTACAACCAATTCCGTGATAAAGTACACCGTAACCCACCACGGAAACCAATACAACATCGCATACGAGAAAGGAAAATTGAAATATGACAAAAACTTTCTCGACCAAGACATTTCCTTTTTCAAGGAGTCATTTATTTCAGAAACGCGAAATATCATCCCTCAATGGATGGCTCACGGCGCAAGTATCCGTGGAAAAGAAATAGATTTCTATTTTCAACAAACATACGACGACTTTGATAGAGCAACCAACTCCATTGAGAGTCAAGATCTCACCTTTGTGGGTTTCAACATGCACGTTACCCGCTCAGGACAACGCAAAAAACTGCTGATTAAACCGCAGAACGACGAGCACCAACATATAGAATTGCACAATGCCTCCTCCGGTATCCAAACCGGTGCGTCGTTAATGACTCTGGTACACTATTTCTCCCATAAATACTCCTTCTCCGAAGGATTTAAACGCTCAATTCTCAGCTATCTATTTGAAGGAGATCAACTTACAAAGTTCAAAACAAACATTGAACTCAAGGATCTCGACAAATACATCCACCTACATGTCGAAGAACCGGAGCTCAGTCTCTATCCTGACGCTCAGCGCAAATTGGTCAACGCGCTTGTAAGCCATTTATTTCCTTCTAACGACACAAAACGCGATTGGCAGATGGGATTGGTCATGGCCACACACAGTCCCTACGTGATTAACCAGTTCAATGTACTTATCGAGAACTATTATGCCCACAGAGAGCAACGACAAAGCGCACAAAATCAACTTCCGGAGCTCTCCCCCGACGACATAGAAGCCTACTTTGTCAATGAAGGAACCTTCTACGCGCTCAAAACAGAAGATCCTGAAAACAACCACGCTGTGCTCGATACATTTATACTCACCGAGGAACTCGATAAAATCGCTGACGAATATTTTTCACTGAGAGGAGGAGAAAATGGACCGGACGCTTTCTGAATATCTCACCAACTATTTGCCTCAGTGTTGGGATATTCCGCAAGATGAAAGGACTCCGGCCCTCGTCCGGCGGGACACCTCGCACAAACACTTCTACATTGTCGACGACATCAACGTATTGCTCAGTACAAACTACCTACCCGGATCCGCGAGCTTCGAAGATCGTCGTGAGTATGGGGCGCGTTGAAGTCATCCACTTTGAGCATCTTGTCAAGTCACTCACACCTTCGGATAATCACCCACCCTGCTGCGACTGCCTCGTCGCCCACAAAGACGTGCCGAGTACCATCGTTTTTGTAGAACTCGCACAATACACACCCGAGAACCTAGACAAAAAGCGTCTTCATGCCACACAAATCCAACTTCCACAGTCCATTGAATATTGCTATCGCGTCACTCCTTTCTCGACCACTACAAAAGAAAAATTGCACTGTTCGCCTACACACTCAATGGCGTTCCCTGATGACGTTCCTCCAACCATCCTATGAGAAATCTCAAACGGGTAACTCAACGAACCGGTGCAATCGCCGGATGCAAAAGAATCTGCACCATCGCACATGGTTTTGAGCTCTTCGAATGCCGAGCTCCCTGCAAAATTCGTACTCTGACTCTTCGTCCCCGCCCCAGAAACCTCCTCCCCCATGCAAATTCTCCTCGATTTTTCTCCGTCGCTACAACTACATCTTCCTGTTTGTCGTGCTCGAGATCGTGAGTCTCACCCTTCTCTTCCGCTTCAACGACTATCAAGGGAGTGTATGGCTCACCGCCGCCCGGTGAAGGCGCCGCCCAACTCAATCGCGCCTACACCGAAACCGAGAGTTTCTTCAACCTGCGCGACATCAACGGCGCCCTCACCGACGACAACCTCCGTTTGCAGCGTGAGAACGCCAGCCTTCGCGACGCCCTGGCCGAAGCCCTCCACGACAGCACCCACACCGAACGGCGCGTGTTGCAAGAACTCGGCGGTTACCGCCTGCTCCCCGCCCGCGTAGTGAGCAACAACGTGCGCTCCGGCGGCGACGGCTACCTCGTGCTCGACCGCGGAAGTGCCGACGGCATCCGTCCCGAAATGGGCGTTGTGGGCGGTGGCGGCGTAGTCGGCATCATCTATCTCGTCGGTCCGCGCCACTCCCTCGTGCTTCCCGTCACCAACAGCAAGTCGAGCATCTCCTGCTGCGTGCGTGGCAGCCACTACTTCGGCTACCTCCTCTGGGACGGCGGCAGTACGCGCAAAGCCCACGTCGACGACGTGCCGCGCTACGCCAAAGTTCGCACCGGCAACATCATCGAGACCTCCGGCTACTCCTCCGTCTTTCCCCCCGGCATCTTCGTCGGTCGTGTGCACCGCGTCTCCAATTCGTCCGACGGCCAGAGCTATCGCCTCGATGTCGTACTCGGCACCGATTTCGGCAACGTCCGCGACGTCAATGTCGTCCTCACCCCCTACAAGGCCGAGATCGACAGCCTCCGCGCCAAGGCCGACAGTTTGAAATAAGCGCTGCTCACCCCCCTTCTCGCACCGTCGAACGCGACCGAAATCACTTCATACATCAACCCGTCTCTTCCATTGAACAGAGAAGCTCCGCATGCTTCTAAATCGTACGGCCGCCCTTCCTTATCACCGCAGAGGATAAGAAAGGGCGGTCTTTTGTTGATAATTGCACAGCAGGAGAGGGAGGAAACAACAACAAGCCGCACAGAAAAGTCGAGAACTGTTTCAAAAAAATCGGGAGCTTTTTGAAGAAAACACCTCATGTTTTCGCTAAAAGCTCCCGACTATTTATCAACCGCTTCAGCCCATTCACAGTTTACCGCGGATCGCCAGTGAAAGAACAGGCTCTTCCGGAAACGCTACAGTTCTTTTAATATCCAACAAGCTTACGTCGAACAACAATGCCACCATACGTCTGAGGCACCAATCACTTGCTTTGATTCTCAATCACCTTAGAAGCGCCATCAAAAGGCCGACAAACAAAGAGAAAATCGTGATAAAACCGCATCCGACTTCCCCGTAATTCTTTATCAACTTCGACTTGATCGATTTTATCTTCTCTTTCTCCTGTTGGCATCCCCATTCAATCTCTCATTAAACTGATAGTTTTTCGCGAAGCGTCTGTGCGATGTTGTCTAATTTAGAATACACCGGCTTTCGCATCAACATCAAAGTATGCCGCACATCCTCCATTGAGGAGTCTATACAAGCAGGAAGCTCATAGGTGAGAGATCGGCACTTAAAAATGCTCCTCGAGCGAAGCACAAAGTTCCTTCCGGTACCTCTTTATATTCTTTCTTTCATAGAAGAAAAACTCCCTGTCGATTCATCATTCGCCGTAGCAACACTTCATGAGCAAAAACCCTGTCTAAGATGGAAAAAGTGCGATTTCATCCTTCGCAGCCCTCGATTTGAGACGAACGGCCAAGCCCCCAATAAGCATCGGCCATAGGATGAACACACAACATAGGATGAACATACAAATAGTGCATATCCCTCCCCTCACGACAAGTGAACATCAACTTCTTTCTCCAACACTTGGTCAAGACCTCCTTATAAACATGAGAAAAACTACGACGCGGGTAACGCGGGTAGACAGACAACTGACCTTCAGAATAAAAAAAGACAGAAAACGTAGCATGAAGCATAAGACAAGGAAAAAGGGAATATTAGAGAAATAACAAAGCATGCACTCATCGTGCCCGTTTGTTAGCACCTACGGAGGAATGAAACAAAACGTCTCGCAAACGCATGAATAGAAGAGCCGCAATGTTCAGAACCAGCGAGAACACAATATCACGAGTTCCACAACGATTCCCAAAGCCATTAATCCCAGAATAATATAGAAAATCGTTTCGACGACATACCGCACTTTCAACATTCGAAATCGCCGCCTATCTTTACGCAAAGTCTCTTCCATCTGTTTTTGCTCTCGAACATAAGTCTGAAGCATCTGTGAGATTTTATCGATCGGGGGAACAGAGTGCTTATCACACACTATCCAAGCAAAGACATAGGACGTAATCTTATTAAAGCTCTCCTCGGTCGAATCAGAGACAGCACACACAGCCAATTCATTGCAGCCAATGGCATTGGAGACGGGAGGAAGCTCACAACTTGAAAGATCGGCCAACGAAAACTGCACTTGAAGCTCCGAAACACAAGCTGCCTCTTTTTCATCGCGGAAAGCTTTCACTCTCCGCAGAAATTCGCCCTTCTCATTCATCGTAACCAAACCATCTTGCAAAATTGTGTCAGCAAATGTGCAATCAAACACCTTAAAGAGTGCACGATGGTCACATACCGCTTGAGCATTGAGCAAAATGGACAGCCCCCAAAAGTCTTTACCCGAAGAAAGGCGGCGAATATACATGTAGTATAGGAGCGCTCCGTCTCGATGCGTCACGATTTGCACGTCTTCTCCGGACAACTTCAGTGCCTGCCTGAAAACATGCCGAGAACTGTCTGCAGGATAAACAGAAAAGCGTCTGTCGAAATAAGCAAAAACATAAAAAGTGGCGTTGAGCATAGAAGGCTACAAAGAGATGAAAGACAAGAAAGACAGATATTCAAACATCACCCGGTGCTTTCACATGGAAAGCAAATTACATAAGGCCTTTAATCGCACTCCTTTTTTCCTCCGCAACAAGAAACGAGTAATTTTACGGGGGATTAGGAAGATCCAATACAGCCAAAACAAGGAAAGTATTTCAAACCCACTTCCATCTCTCAAATAACGCGGTATATCAAAAATTATGGCAAGCATCGCAACTACGAATATCAACATAAAAAGGGAAACATTGAGCACAAGCGAAAAACGTCTCATCTTGGAAACATTCCGACTTGCCAAGAGCTCCAATACATCAATTTCTCCACACGGGTTCCTCTCCTTGCGAGTCGCTTCGTCCAGTTGGCGAACAATCCGTCTATAGTTTTCCAACTCCGTGCCCATCTGTTTATCTTTTCTAATAACGGCATATGTACTACGCGTTGTCTCCCGAAATAAATTCTCATTTGTGTCCCGCACTGAACATTTCACATGCTCGCTTACACTAACAGCGTTGGCCACAGCGGGAAGCTGTCGTACACTAAGTTCTGCTCCCTGAAAACGCGCACGCAGCTCAGCCAAACAGCCTTTGGTATTTTTCTCATTCAAACACTCCCGTCCCCGAAGGTCTATCTTACCGTCTGAGGTCATATACAACCATTGTTCCTTGAGCACTTCGTGGGTAAGTGTGTTTTCAAACAACTCAAAGAGCATGCCATAATCCGTAAATCCACGATCATTGAGCAAAACAGACAGTCCGATACAGTCTTTTTTGGAAGAAAGACGACGAATGTACATATAATACAAGAGCGCTCCGTCTCGATGCGTGACGATCTGCGCTTCTCCCTCCAATAAATTCAGCGCATGCGTAAAAATATGACGAGAGTTATCGACAGGATAAACAGAAAGCTGCCCATCTAAAGAGACAAAGAGTGAAAAAGTGGCGTTGAGCATCGGAATAACGCAGAAAAGAGGAGAAAAACAAGAATAATAGAAACGAGTACATGAGGGTTTGCCGCTATACGACGCACTATCTCACGACAACAGGAGGAATAAACAACTCAAGTTCAGACAAACTATCAGCTACGGAGCATGAAACGCACCACCTTCCGCTCATTGTCAATCGTGAAGGCAGCAGCTCGATTGAGTACTTCATTACCCAACAGGAGGGGTGCACCGACATTGTCAGACACTGTTGCGATGACATTCTCGCACCGTAACCGTCCGCCGATAACCACTTCACGAAGACGCACGACCGTATTCTGAACAATATCGCCGCTGGCCACTCTACTACTGGATTTTCCGAGAATATCATCGGCGGTGAGTTGCCCCTTTTCATAAAGGTAGCGCGCCTCGGCCATAGAGATGAGGGTATTGGAAGCACCGGTGTCGAAAATCATTTCCACCCCCATACCGTTCACTTCTACCTTTACGTACTTCACACCTCCTTGCTCTCGATAAGGGATTTCGATGGATTCGGACGACGGGCTTGTGCCGCCTTGCGAAACTTTATCTCTGAAAGCACTGTCTGACTCGTCGGATGAAGAAGTGCTCGAGGCAGAAGATCCGTCGGTCGGCGTACTCGTATCAATGTAAATGGGTTTCGGTCGTGAAGAACAGGCTGTGAAAGCATACACTCCGACCAAGATGCACAGCACGGCACTGAGAGTCGGGCGTTTCAAAACGAAAAAACGAAGGTAAAGAGGAGACATACGCATAAAAGACGAGCAATAAAAATCAAAATGAGGAATCGCTCAATGAGCGATTCCCACATGAATTACTCTACAAGAGATTTTGAAAGAAACACTTGGTAGCAAGGACTATTTGGCAGACGAAGATTTCTCGGCCTGCTCGAAGATTTGTTACTTCTCTTATTCGTGGTATCAGCCTTATTAGAAGGAGTATTCTCAGCGTTCACAGTAGAATTTTGTTCGGCTACACTGTCTCCGCCTACCGGGTTGCTATATCGAGAACTTGTCCACAAACTTTGGACAGAATCATCCCTGTCTCTTTGCACGCAAGGGGAAGAATAGCGCCCGAGACAGAAAGCAATAATAATAGCGACCAATAAGGTCAACAAACGGTAGATAGCTTTTTTATTTTTGTTCAGCAAAGAGAATCGCCAATCTGCTTTATTGCCTTTGTCGCCGGCTTCATCTTCCGACTGTTCTCTATCATCCGGAGCAGGAGTCTGCGGTGTCGGATCATTTCTGAGCTTTCGAGCACCGCCTTTCCCCAGATAGATTGCCAAATTCTGAAGCAAATTGCTCATATCTCTGCGGAGATCCTTCAACAGACGCAATATTTCTTCTTTGGCTTTCACTTTTTGAGAAAGTTGCTTCTCATTGTCTCGGAGTCTTGCCACTTCGTGGCTCAACTCGTTGTTTTTATCACGAAGAGTTGCGACCTCTTGACGACTTTTCTCCTGCTCTCGCTTCAAGAGTGCCTCTAGCTGAGCATCTTTCTGATTCAACAGATCCTGCAGTTGCTTCTTCTCGGCAATATACGCCGAGCGAGGGACGTCGGGTGACAAGCATAAGATATAGCCTTTGCTCAAAACATCCGAAACAGCCTGCTTCGCAGAGAAATCCTCGAGATTGACAATGCCGTACTTTTGCTTTGCACCGGGAAATTGGGGTAATGTCCCAAACAGTTCTTTAATCCGAGGCTTACTCAGCCACATATTAAACTCCTTGACAAGCGTATCCAGTTCGTTGTTCCGCTCGGCGTAATCCGAAACAAGGTGTTTATAACCGTTCGGCGTAGCGGCGAGCACCGTATTCAAGAGATCTGTTCGAACACTTCGTCCATGCGATGAAAGAGCAAGGGAAGGTCTGCGCACATCGCATCGGTTCGGAGTGTAAAGCCAAAATAGGATCCCGCACGTCCATCCTTCGCTTGGATGTCGCGGCATTTCAAATAGTGATAGTAGCAAACGCGCTCATCCCCTTCAACCCGCGCCTCCACTTGAAAGAGCGTTTCAGGTGCGCCGGTTCAGTCTGATAGAAAGCATCGATATAGCCCTTTTGCTTCGAGGGGATCGCTGCTCCAAACCTTCTGCCCATCGGGCACGCCGTGCAAGATAATATTGAAAAATGTCATATCATTCGTCTTTTAAGCGTTACCCGCGACAGCGTTTGAGGATCGTATTCCACAAATTACGAGGATAGGCATCAGGGCCTTCACTGAACACATTTCCTCCGTCGGCATCTGCAGTATAATTCCCGGTTTGGAAAGGCACGAAGTCGCAATCCCAAGTGCGCCAAAAACGTGTAATGGGATTGACATTGCGGAAGGGATTAAAAATCGCCGGATAGAGTTGTTCGATTTCTTTGCGAGCCTCTCCCACTTGCACACGTCCTGCTCCAAAAACAAAATTCGTTTGATCGATTTTGTTGAACACAAAAATCACCTTGTCGCGGGTGTTCATTTTTGTCTTAAGGGAATTCACGCGATCAACGTAACCTTTTCGATCCGGCTCGTCCTTCCAGTTCGGCTCCACCATCACACAAAAAATTTTACGCATGGGGAATGCCAAGATTTGGTTGAGATAAGTGGGGAAAGCCGCCCGCGGCGTCTCAGGATTATAGTAATGTTCACCGGGGGCCTCGAGAATTTGACAAAGGCGGCGGCCGTTTTTCGACACTTCCACGAGCAGGAAACTGATGCGGTTGGTAGATGATGCTGCGTCGAGGGCATTTTACCATATCGTCGAAGCCATCGCAAAGTCCCTTGTAGTGCACGTCGGCCGAAGAACGCAGCGAACGCACCGAGCCACTTGATAGCCGGCAGACTTCAAGTAGCGAGTGAGGCGAATGAGCGTCATCGTTTTTCCGCAAGCGGGTGGGCCGAAAAGAAGAACAAGGGGCACATCCTTATCCTTGACCGTCACTTGTATGCGATTGGGGTCAAGGCGTTCCTCGGCGGTACTACCAACGAAATCGGCTACAGCACCCGAAGGATTGGACTCGGGAAGAACTGCCACGTTATCGTTTTCCTCAACTACAAAAGAGGAAGAATCTATGTCTTCAGAAGGAGCTTGCAGCTCAAAATCAGAAGATTCTGGAAGACTATTGGGGTCTAAAAACAGGCATGAGGATAAGAATTAAAATGAAACGTTAGTCTTCTGAAGCTTTGAAAGCAATGTCGAAGAAGATAAAGGCCGCAATGTCAATGACCAGCGAAAGAAGAATCCAAAAGATGAAACCGCGGCCGGCATAATGGCCGGCGATAAAATCACGCCACACATCAAACACACTCAACATGCGCGAAGTACGTGTGATCTGCTCAGGTGCGGTATAAAGTTCTTGATCTTCGGGCGAGTTAAAATTGACAAACTGCGCATAATTATGGATCACAGCATATCCCCCTTTAAGCGCCACATCCGTTTGACGAATCACATTATTGTCCACGTCGCCGGCTGGCAGCCATTTCAGCGAGATGTCCTTGCATGACATCCAAATTTCGAATCGCTTGTTCGGCTTCCGGCTTGAAATGCAGCTCTTGTGCCGACGAGAAAGTTTCGCGAAGGCGGCTTTTGCGCACATCAAGTTGCTCATAAACCAGCTTGCGATATTGCTGTTTAAGAGCATTGATTTGTTTGGGGGACGCATTTTTGTAGGAAAGTTCGGGAATTTCCTTTACTTGTAGGATCGTAGCCAGTCGCCAGAAAAGAATCGCTGGCACGAGGGCCAAAGCCGGGATTCGCCAGTATTGTCAATCTCATTGTCGAGCGCCACGAGTTGCGTCTGCACCTCACGGTCAAGCTGATCGATTCTTCGATTGATGTCATCGGTCGTCTTCACATTGTCACGGAGCTGCAGCAAACTAACCACGCGTAGTGGCGAGATCGTGCCCGCCACATCGGCAATCGCTGCACGATAGAAAGAAGGTGTGTGTATTCGTCGGAAAGCGAACAAGAAGCCATGCCGCAAGCATGATGAAATTCCCCAATCAGCCGCCAACCGCGATGCTCAAGATAAATATATTTGTTGAAACTGTCTACGATCAACTTCGATCCGAGAGAAGCCAACACAAAAAGCCCAACGGTAATGATCCAGACGAAAGCAACAGGCCATGCCGACAACAAAAGACGGAGTGATTCAGCCGTAGCCCAGCAGCTCCACCGGCAAATACAAGAAAAAGGGCGGCGAAAACCAGCGCCTGAGTTTGTTTTGTTCCATAATTAGCAAACAAAATGAGGTAAGAAAAACAATACAGATAAATTCTCCCTTGCAAATATACATATTTTCCTACCCCCCCCCCAATTTTATAAACACTTATTCTAAAACAAACCCGCACAACACGTCATATTTACGTTTCATTCAACAATCAGAGAATCAAAACTCGCAAACAACTTCACAAAACGAACAGTTCCGCCGGCGATTTCCCCCTCCAACCAACAACACTCGGCCTCACTTCTTCGCACCTCTCCTGTCATTTATTTACAAAAATACGCCCCCGGCCGCTACACTCCTTGAACAACCACTATCAACCCTCTCCCATCACCGCACCCTCTCGGAAAAACAACAGAAGGTCAAAATCAATTCAACCATCTTACCCTTATTTCCTCACACCCCAAACGACAATTCTCCACATATAAAGAGAAAAACTAAGATAAAAGCACCGGACATAGAAAACGGACACACCGCGACAGCCTCGAGGGTAATCCTCAAAAATGAAAAACACGTCCCACACGTGTCATATATAGATATTTACGTAGGCAAAAAGCCGAGACCCTCACCGATTATGCGCAAAAAAACGTAACTTTGCCCCAACTTACATTCATCCACCCGCAATCCATCCACACAAGATGAAACGCAAATTCCTCACTCTCTGCCTCGGTCTGGCCTTTGCCGCCGTGGCCTTCGCCCAACAAGGGCCGAAGTACGTGTTTTACTTCATCGGCGACGGCATGGGCGTGAACCAAGTGAACGCCACCGAGACCTATCTGGCCGCCGTCGAGGGCCGTCGCGGCATTAAGCCCCTCACCTTCCCGAGTTTCCCCAACGTTGCCCTCGTCAACACGCAGAGCGACAGCCACGGCATCACCGATTCGGCCGCCGGCGGCACGGCTTTGGCCACAGGTCGCAAGACCTACAACAACGCCATCGGCGTATTGCCCGATAGCATCACGCCCATCACCTCGATTGCCGTGTGGGCCAAAGACGCCGGCGCCGCAGTAGGCATCGCCACCAGCGTGAGCGTGGACCACGCCACCCCCGCTTGCTTCTACGCCCACCAGAAGCACCGCAAAATGTACGCCGAGATCGGTCGCGACCTGGTGAAGTCGAACTTCGACTTCTTCGCCGGCAGCGATTTTTCTCAAGCCCCGCGCCCCTCACCCCCGGCGAAGCTGACCTCTACACCCAAGCCCGCAACGCAGGATTCACCATTGCCAACGGCAAAGAAGAGTTCAACAACACCTGGCGCAAGGCCAAACGCATGATCTACCTCCAGAGTCGCGAGGCCAATCACCGCGACAGCACTTCGCTGCCCTACGCGCTCGACCGCAAACCCGGCGACCTCACGCTGGCCGACATCACCCGCGGCGCCATTGACTTCCTGTTGAAGAAAAATCCTCCAAGTTCTTCTGCATGATCGAGGGCGGCAAGATCGACTGGGCGTGCCACACGAACGACGCTGCGCCGATGGTGCACGAAGTGGTGGACACCGACGAAGCCGTGCGCGTGGCCTACGAGTTCTACAAGAAGCACCCGAAAGAAACCCTCATTCTCATCACCGCCGACCACGAGACGGGCGGCCTGGCGCTGGGCAACGGCGGCTACGACCTCGACCTCCGTCTGCTCGCCGCCCAGACCATGAGCAGCTACAACTACACGGCGCGCCTCAAATACCTGCGCCGCACGAAGGGCGACGCCTTCACCTGGGATCTGGTGCGCAAGGATCTGGAAGTGAACTTCGGTTTCGGCACGAAAGTGCAGCTCACGCGCGACGAAATCGAGTCGCTTCGCAAAGCCTACACCGACTTGGTGGAAGGACGCGACAAGGGTGCTGAGTCACTCTACGCCTCGGAGAGCGGTCTGTCGGCACTGGCCAAGCGCATTCTGGCCAAGCACGCCCACGTGGCCTGGACCACAGGCGGCCACACCGACGGCTACGTGCCCGTCTTCGCCATCGGCGCGGGCGCAGAGCGCTTCCACGGTCGCATTGACAACACCGAAATTCCGAAAATTGTGGCCCGTCTGGCGGCTACAAGCTGCCTGCCGGACTTTAACGCCCGTTTTTTTCTCCCTTGCTCGCTGCGGGCGTCACACGCGCCCGCAGGGTCTGAAAGTCCCCCGTTTTCCACCGAAAGCGGGGGATTTTTCGATCGCCTCCCCCCGTTTTTCTCGAAAACCCGCGCCGTTTGCGGGCACGTCGGGCGGGCGGTGAACAGCGAAACGCGGCATTTGGAAGAGCGAAATTTCAAGGATTCGTTTTTTCTGTGTACTTTTGCCCTAGCAACCAGCCCACCAACACTATGCTCATCATCGGAATCGCGGGCGGCACGGGGTCGGGCAAGACCACCGTCGTGCGCAAAATTGTGGAAAGTCTGCCGGCCAACGCCGTAGCCGTCATTCCTCAAGACTCTTACTACAAACACCAATGGGATGTGCCCGAGGAACGTCGCAAACTCACGAACTTCGACCACCCCAACGCCTTCGATTGGCCGCTGCTCACGCACCAAATCGAACAACTGCGCCACGGTGTGGCCATCGAACAGCCCACTTATTCCTACCTCACGTGCACGCGCTGCAAAGAAACCATCCACGTAGAGCCGCGCGACGTGATCATTGTGGAGGGAATCATGGCCCTCTACGATCGTGACCTACGCGAACAGATGGATCTCAAGATCTTTGTCGACACTTGTCCCGACGAACGGCTGCTCCGCGTCATCGAACGCGACATTGCCGAGCGAGGTCACCCGCTGGAAATGCTGATAGAAAAATATCGCAACGTGCTCAAACCCATGCACGACGAGTTTATCGAACCCTCCAAGCAACATGCCGACATCATCTTGCCCAACGGTGGCGACAACTCGCGCGCCATCGCCATGATGCAGCAATACATTCGCTCGGCCTTCCGCCGCAACCAGTTGGCCGAAGCCTTCGGCGAATGATCTCTCCCGCGCCGCCACCGGTTGCCCCCTCGAACAGACATGACGCAAAAGGAAAAATACCCGCTCCTCTCCCGCATCGACAGCCCGTCGGACCTGCGCAAACTGCGCCTTCGGCAGCTGCCGCAGCTCTGCCGCGAACTGCGTGCCGACATCCTCGACGAACTGTCGCAAAATCCCGGCCACCTGGCCTCTAGCCTCGGCACTGTCGAACTGACGGTGGCGCTGCACTACGTGTTTTCCACGCCCGACGATCGCATCGTGTGGGACGTGGGACACCAAGCCTACGGGCACAAAATTCTCACCGGGCGCCGCGACACGTTCCACACCAATCGCTGCTGGGGAGGCGTGCGGCCTTTTCCCTCGCCGGCCGAGAGCGAATATGACACCTTCGCGTGCGGCCACGCCTCCAACTCGATTTCGGCCGCGCTCGGCATGAGTGTGGCCGCCATGCAGCGCGGCGAGACCGACAAGCACGTGGTGGCCGTCATCGGCGATGGGGCCATGAGCGGCGGGCTGGCCTTCGAAGGGCTCAACAACGTGAGCGAGACGCCCAACAACCTGCTCATCATCCTCAACGACAACGACATGAGCATCTCCAACTCGGTCGGGGGGATGAAACGCTACCTGCTCAATCTCCACACTCCTCGGCCTACAACGGTTTGCGCAATCGTTTGGCGCGCCGCCTGGAGAGCTGGGGCCTGCTGCCCCCCTCGCGCCGCAAACGCCTCATTCGTCTCAACAATGCCTTCAAGTCTTTTCTCTCGTCGGAGCAAAACATTTTCGAAGGCCTCAACATTCGTTACTTCGGTCCCTACGACGGTCACGACGTGATCTCGCTCGTTCGGCTGCTTCGCGCCCTGCGCCCCATGACGGGTCCGCGTTTGCTGCACATCAAAACGGTGAAAGGCAAGGGCTACGACCGGGCCGAGAGCGACCCCGTGGTGTGGCACGCGCCGGGCAAGTTCGATTGTGAAGCGGGCGTGCGGCTTGTTGCGCCCCCTGCCGGCGACACCCCGCCGAAATTCCAAGACGTGTTCGGCGAAACGCTCGTGGAACTGGCACGCGCCAACGATCGCATCGTGGGCGTCACGCCGGCCATGCTCACCGGCTGCAGCATGCACCTCATGCAATGCGCCTTTCCCGAACGCACCTTCGACGTGGGCATCGCCGAAGGCCACGCCGTCACCTTCTCGGCGGGGATGGCCAAGGAGGGATGGTGCCTTTTCGCAACATCTACAGCGCCTTTGCCCAACGCGCCTACGACAACATCATCCACGACACGGCTTTGCTGCGTCTGCACGTGGTGTTCTGTCTCGACCGCGCGGGGCTGGTGGGCGAAGACGGCCCCACCCACCACGGTGCCTTCGACATTGCCGCCCTGCGCACGGTGCCCAATCTCACCCTCTCCTCGCCGATGGACGAATGTGAGCTGCGGCGCCTCATGTACACGGCGCAATTGCCCGAGAGCGGTCCCTTCGTGATTCGCTACCCCCGCGGTGCCGGTTCGCGCACCGACTGGCGGTGTCCGCTCGAAGCCGTCGAAATCGGTCGCGGCCGCCTCTTGCGGCGCGGCGACGGCTCACTGGCCGTGCTCACCTTCGGCCCCTTGGGCGCAGAAGTGGCCACGCTCCTCGAGCGGTTGGCCGCCGAACATCCCGCCGCACCGGGTGCACTCGACTTCGAGGGCGGCGCACCGGCCGACGGGCGCATCACACACGTCGATCTGCGCTTTGCCAAACCACTCGACGAGACACTCATTATAAATATTGCGCGCCACCATCGCCACGTCATCGTGATCGAAGACGGCGCCCGCGAAGGCGGCATCGGTTCGGCCGTGCTCGAACTGCTCTCCGACCGCAATATCACCGTGCCGCTCCGGCGCTTCGGACTGCCCGACCGCTTCATTGAGCACGGCAGCGTGGCTTTGCAGCGCGCCGACTGCGGTATGGACAGCGAAAGCTTCGCCCGCGCCTTCGTCGAAGCCCTCACCTCGACCGACGGCCCGCACTCCTGACGCCGTCGCTCCCCCAACCTTTTTCCGCACGCGCCCCCGACGCCCCCGGTTTGCTAGCCGCCCGGCGTCGCCGCCCTGCGCACCACCGGCGCTCCGCGCCCCATTTTCACCCCATTTTTTCCCATGCGCATCGTAATAGCCGGCGCCGGCGAGATCGGCAACCACTAGCCAAACTCCTTTTCAAGGACGGACACGACGTAACCCTCATCGACGAACAGCAACAACGCCTCAACAGCGTTTCCTCGTGCGTCGATATCCTCACACTCTGCGGCTCGCCCGGTTCGATCACCCAACTTCAGGAAGCCAACGTCAAAGGCGCCGACCTCTTCATCGGCGTCACACCCGACGAGAGCCGCAACATCACCTGCTGCATGCTGGCCAAGAAGCTCGGAGCCCGCAAGTGCGTGGCGCGCGTCGACAACGCCGAGTACACCGCCCGCGACTATGAGGATTTTTTTCACACCGTCGGCATCGATAGTGTGATCTATCCAGAGATGCTCGCCGCCGCCGAAATCAATCACCTCATCGTTCGGCCTTGGGCTCGCCAGTGGTGGGAGGTACAGGACGGGAAACTCCTGCTTTTCGCCGTGAAAGTGCGTCGCGGCGTCGACATTCTCAACCGCCCCCTGGCCGAAATCGCTTCGCCCTCCGACCCGTTCCACATCACCGCGGTGAAACGCGGTGGCGCCACCCTCATTCCGCACGGAAACGACTGTTTGGAAGAGGACGACCTGGTGTTTGTCATGACCACCCCCTCGCATGTCAACTTCGTTCGCGAACTGCTTGGCAAAGCCCACGGGCCCGAGACCCACTGTGTGTTCTATATGGGAGCGGCCGACACGGTGATTCACAGCGTCAACACGCTGCCGAGCCACATCAAGGCGAAAGTTTTCGAGCGCGACCCGTCGAAGTTCGACGCCATCTCCGCCGCCATCACCAATCCGAAGTTCCTTTTGCTCAACGGCGACGGGCGCGACATTCGCGCGCTACAGGATGAAAACGTGAGCCACGCCGAAGTTTTCGTCGCCGCCAGCCAAAATTCGGAGACCAACATCCTCTCTTGCCTCGCCGCCCGCCGCATGGGCGTGCTGAAAACCATTGCCATGGTCGAAAACACGGACTATATCGCCATGGCCGAGCAGTTGGACATCGGTTCCATCATCAACAAAAAAGCATTTGCCGCCGCACACATTTACAGAATGCTCTTGAAAGCCGACGTGGAAAGCATCAAGAGTTTCGATGTGGCCAATGCCGACGTGATAGAATACAAGGTGCACGAGAATACGCGCATCACTCGCAAGCCGGTCGCCAAGCTCAACCTCCCGCCCAGCGTGAACATCGGCGGATATGTGCGCGACGGCGTGGGCTACATGACCAACGGCGACACGACCTTCCGCACCGGCGACGTAGTAGTGCTCTTCTGTTTGAAAAATGAATTCCGCCGTCTCGAGAAATACTTCAATTGAATGCTCAATCTCCGCATCGTAGCCCGCGCCCTCTCGGGCCTCATCCTCCTCGAAGCCGTGCTCATGGGCCTTTGCTACGCCCTAAGTTTCTATTACGGCGAATCAGCCCACCGCACCTGGCTCATTCCAATTGGTGCCTGCCTCGTGGCGAGTCTTGTGCTCAGCCTTTTGAGCCGGAAGGCCAATCCTGAATTCGGCCGTCGCGACGGCTACCTTGTCGTCTTCTCGACTTGGATCGTTTATTGCCTATTCGGCATGCTCCCCTTCCTCACCGGTGGCGTGACCGACCGCGTGGCCGCGGCCTTCTTCGAGGCCATGTCCGGTTTCACCACCACCGGCGCCACCGCCCTCGATCACATCGACGGCCTCCCCCACTCCATTCTCTTCTGGCGCAGCCTAACGCACTGGGTTGGCGGCATGGGCATCATCTTTTTCACCCTGGCTCTGCTTCCCGCCCTCGGGGTAGGCGAGCAGCAACTCTTTTCTGCCGAATCCACCGGGCTGAAATTGGGCAAACTTCACCCGCGTGTCTCCACCACCACCCACTGGTTGTGGAGCACCTACCTGTTGGTCACCGTGGCTTGTGCCCTGACTTACTATCTCTGCGGGATGAATCTCTTCGATGCCGTGAACTATTCGTTCGCCACCCTCGCAACCGGCGGCTTCGGCACCCACGGCGACAGCATCGCCTACTTCCATTCTCCGCTCATAGAGTACGCTTCTGTGGTGTTTATGATGCTCAGTTCTATCAACTTCACCCTACTCTATCTCCTCGTCTTCAAGCGTCGCTGGCGTCAAACCCTGCGCGACGAAGAACTCCGCCTCTACCTTTTCCTCGTATTCCTGGCCGTCGGGATCATCACGCTCAGCAAATGGCTCGAAGCCGGTGACCTGAGCGAACACGGCTTCCGCGAATCGCTCTTCAACGTCGTGTCATTGATGAGTACCACCGGTTTCACCACCGAAAACTTCCTCGTCTGGCCCCACCTCACGTGGATCATCCTCCTCATCATGTGCGTCATCGGCTCGTGTGCGGGCAGTACGGCCGGCGGCATCAAGGTGGTGCGCGTGCTCACGGCCGTAAAAATCATCCGCAACGAGTTTCGCCGCATTCTCCACCCGCGCGCCGTCCTCACCCTGCGCATCAATCAAGACAACCTCGGGCCCGAGGTCGTACAATCCATCTTTGCCTACACCTGTTTCTTCATTCTGCTCCTCACCATCGGGGTGAGTACGCTCATCATCATGGGGCTTCCCATGTTCGACGCCCTGGGGTTGAGCATCTCGGCCTACTCCAACGTCGGCCCGGGCCTGGGCTATGAGATTGGGCCTCTCGACTCCTGGAGTGTACTCCCCGACGGCGGGCTCTACATCAGCTCGTTTCTCATGATTGCCGGGCGCTTGGAAATCTTCGCCTTCATCATTCCCTTCGTTTCCCTCCTTCTGGCGCGAATACTAATCCCCCTATCACCCAACACATGCTACACACTCTCATCGTCAGCGGCCACACCGACCTCCACAACTCGGTGGCCAACCGCCGCATTCTCGACACCCTCGAGCGCGAACTCCCCGGTGCCGAAGTGCTCCGTCTCGATGCGCTCTACACCAACAAGCCCATCGACGTCCCGACAGAGCAAGATCGTTTGCGTCGCGCCGACGTGATCGTCTTCCAGTTCCCCCTCTTCTGGTTCAACATCCCCTCGCTCCTGCAGCGTTGGATGGAAGAAGTGTGGCTCCACGGCTTCTCGCACGGCACAAACGGCCATGCCCTGAAGGGTAAAAAGCTGCTGCTCTCGCTCACCACGGGCGCACCGGCGGAAGTCTACACCCCCAAGGCGCCGACGCCCCCGATTTCAGCGCCATGATGCAAAAACCTTTGCACCGCCGCCGGCTTCACCGGTCTGGAATTCGCAGGCATCGAAAGCACCTGCGGCGTATCCTACGCCCTGCACACCGATCCCGCCCAACTGGCCGCCATCGAAGCCAAAGCCGACGCGCATGCACAGCGCCTCATCGCCCGCCTCCAATCGCTCTGACCCCACCGGCCGTCCCACTTGCCCTGCTCGGCCGTCACGCCCCCGGGCAAGCCCTCGGCCCCTCCCCCACCTTTGCCCATCACCTCTCCACCTCCCTACATCTTTTTCTCCACACATGAAACGCCTCCTCACCCTCCTTGTTCTCCTCGCCACGCTCAGTTTCACCAAGAGCCACGCCCAGTTCGACGCCGGCACGGGCTATCTCGCCGCCGGACTCTCGAACTTCAACCTCAACTACACCGACAAAGGCGGCATCCGCGCAGGAATCAACATCGACGGCGGCTACTTCCTGGCCGACTGCCCTCATGGCGCGCGCCAGCTTCGGCTACAATCACTACAGCAAACACGACGATGCCGTCACCCTCGGCGCCGGGTTTGCGCTACTACATCATCCAAAACGGGCTCTCCATCGGTACCGGTGCCGAATTCTCGCACCACGCGCCCAACATCAACAACCTTCACATCCCCCTCGAACTGGGCTACACCTTCTATCTCAACCACTATGTGGCCATCGAACCCCAGGTGTTCTACAAAGTCTCGGTCAACGATTTCACCGGCGGGAGTGAAGTAGGCATGCGCCTCGGCCTGGGCTACTACTTCTAAGCCCCTCCGCCCCCGCGCGTGCCCCGTTCGCAACTACCACCTCCCCGTTTTCGCGTCTCCACTCCATGCAAATCTCCGAACTGGGCGAATTTCGGCTCATCGACCGCATCGCCTCCGCCCTCCCTCCCCTCCACGCCCACACCCTCCGCGGCATCGGCGACGACTGTGCCGTGCTCCGCCCCGAAGCCGGCGAGTGCTCCTCTCCACCACCGACCTGCTCATGGAAGGCATCCACTTCGACCTCGTCTACTCGCCCTTGCGCCACCTGGGCTACAAGGCCGCGGTGGTCAACCTCTCCGATCTCTACGCCATGAACGCCACCCCGCGCCAATTGCTCGCCCGGCGTGGCGCTCTCCAAGCGCTTTGCCGTCGAAGACGTCGACGAACTCTACGCCGGCATCCGTTTGGCGTGCCAACAGCACGAAGTCGATCTCGCGGGGGCGACACCAGCGCCTCGCTCACGGGCCTCACCCTCAGCCTCACCGCACTGGGCACTGCACAACCCGACGACATCTGCAGGCCGCGACGGCGCACAGGACACCGACCTCATTTGTGTGAGCGGAAACCTCGGCGCCGCCTATCTCGGACTCTGCCTGCTCGAGCGCGAAAAGGGCATCTACCTCTCGCAACTCCGCGCCGCCAAAAAGCGAAGCCGCACGCCGCGCCCTGAACTTCGCCCCCGACTTCTCCGGGCGCGAATACCTGCTCGAGCGGTTCCTCAAACCCGAGGCGCGCCGCGACATTATTCTCGCCCTACGCGCTGCCGGCATCCGTCCCACCGCCATGATCGATGTGAGCGACGGACTGAGCAGCGAACTGCTCCACATCTGTCAGCGCTCGGGCGTGGGCTGCCGCATCTACGAGGACCGTTTGCCCATCGACTACCAGACGGCTGTGGCGGCCGAAGAGCTGAATCTCAACGTAAGCACCTGCGCGCTCAACGGCGGCGAGGACTACGAACTGCTTTTTCACCGTGCCGCCTCTGCCCACGAGCAGGTAGAAGCGCTCGACGACGTGAAAATCATCGGCCACATCACGCGTTCGGAGCTCGGCGCCCAATTGGTCACCCGCGACGGCAACGAATTCGCCCTCCGCGCCCAAGGTTGGGACGGCGTGAGCGACGAGCGAGTGCCTGAAAGCGCCGACGACCGCGGCGAAGCCCTGACCCTTCGCGCTCCCTCCGCCCCTCCCCGCAGAAAAAGATGCGGTGTTTCGGCGCAAAGCCCCCGTTTTTCACGGAAAAACGCCCGGTTTTTGTTCCTCGGCTCCGCATTTTTTTCTGCACCTTGCGGGTGCACCCTTCCGCACCGCCCGCTTTCGCGCCGCAACGTCCCCCGACAGCGTCGCCTTCACACCGACCGAAAACGAGAGAAATGCACGTCGGTGTGCTTTATTCGAAAATAATTAGAGAAATGTTTGGCCGCTCCCGGCCTAATGCATAAATTTGCCATAACACCACCGTGCGAATCCGCCGCCCGACGGGTCGTTTTCGCACGCAGTGGGAATTCAGTCCACCACTTCTGAAAGAGAGACGTTATGAAGCAGATGATAATCCAGAACCCGTGGTCTCCTGATTTGGTTTCGCACACCTTTCGCGAAGCCTTCACCCCCGAACAGCGCGCGCGGCTCCTCGCTGCACAGCGCGAATACATCCTCCCGAAAGACGAAATCATCTATCGACAGGACGATGCGCCCCGCTACCTCTACTATGTGATGGAGGGCACCGTGCGGATCTACCGCGAAGGGCGCACCGAACGTGCACAAACCCTTCGATTCATCGGGCCGGGCGAAATATTTGGCTACCGTGCTGCGCTGGCCGACGAGCATTATGCGGCAAATGCAGCCACTCACTGCTCGACAACGCTCTTGGCCTATCCGATTTCGCTGGTGCGTCGGCTACTCGACGAGTCGCCGCGACTCATGCGCCTGATCTTGCAACAGCTGGCGCGCGAACTCGGCACGGCCGATCGCCGACTCGTCACCCTCACCCAGGGCATGCTGCGCGAACGCATGGCCGAGACGCTCCTCTACCTCCATTCGACCTATGCCAATCCCACCAACCACCACGCGATTGGGCTCGCACTTACGCGCCGAGAACTGGCCGAACTCTCGAACATGAGCACCTCTAATGCCATCCGCACCCTCAAAGCGTTCGAACAGGAGGGGGCCATCTCCTTCGCCTCGCGCACGGTGCGCATTCTCGACGAGGCCAAACTCCGCGCCTTCGCACAACTCGGCTGACGGCGCCCTGCGGCCTGCACACACTGCCCCGCTTCACACCGCGGTTCTCCCCGGTGCCTGCCCCTACGCGTGCCGACATCGTGCGGCTGCACCCAACAAAGTCCCGCTCCCCTCAGTTGAGGGAAGCGGGATTTCGCATTGATGTGAGGTGGCGCGCCGCGGTCTGGACTCGGCGCGAGGCTGTCGTTTCGCGGTGCGCCTCTGCTCTTCGCCGCTCGGGGGCCGAGCGCGGCCAATCGGGGTCAGGCGGCTGTCCTCAGGGCGATCTATTTGTGCATGTCGAAGCTCGGCACGTGCCGCATCTGGCCCAAAAATCCAACGCTCTGCGGCTGCGCATGTAGCGGGGCCGGGCGTTTTGCTGCTGAAACGCAGCGGGGCGGGCAGGGTCGCGGCGATGAGCGCACAGTTGCGGCGCGTGAGTTGCTGCGGCTCGCACCCGAAATTCCGACGGGCCACGGCTTTCACGCCGTAGATGCCGTCGCCCATCTCGATGCTGTTGAGATAGACCTCCATGATGCGCTGCTTCGACCAGAAAAGTTCGATGAGCACGGTGAAATAGGCCTCAAAGCCTTTGCGCACCCACGAGCTGTTGGGCCAGAGAAACACGTTTTTGGCCGTCTGCTGGGAGATGGTGCTGCCGCCCACGCGGCGACCGCCCTCCATGCGCTGCACCAACGCGTTGCCGATGGCTTGGGTGTCGAAACCGTTGTGGACATAAAATTTCTGGTCCTCGGAGGCGATGACAGCCACGGGGAGCGAGGGAGGCATTTCGTCGAGCGACACCCAACTATGGTGCAGGCGCATGTGCTCGCCCCTGACTCCATTGCTGTGCACAGCGGATGAGCATGAGCGGAGTCACGTAGACCGGCACCCAACGCAGCACGATAACCGACAGAATGCTCGACACCAAAAAGATGCCCAGCGCCCAACGACAGAAACGAAAGAACTTTTTCACAGCTTAATCGGAACAAAGCCGTGTCGCCCGACAAACGGACGACGCGACTCAATGAGGGTTGTCAAACTTCAGAAGGGGAGATCGTCATCTCCGCCGTCGGCAGCCTGCGGCTGGGGTTGGGGCACACCGGCTGCGGGAGCTTGGCCGTATTGTGCGGAGCCCGGCCGCGGGCATCGTCACGCCGGGAGCGGCGGCTTGGGGGGCGACGGGAGCGGCACCGGGCACACCGGGTGCTTGTGCGGGCATCACGCGCCAAGCACGGATACTGTTGAACCAACGGCCCTGATATTCGCGGGCGTCAATGTCGAAGCTCACGGTCAATTCCCTGGCCGGCTTTGATGTTGAACTGTTGGATTTTTGTCGTCGCCAAACACGTCGAAGACCATGCGGCGGGGATATTGGTCGTGCGTCTCGAGCACATACGACTGCGAAGCCCTAAGAATTGCCTGTGCGCGCGGACGTGCGGAACGGCGCTCGAGTTCGAAAATGATTTTACCGGTAATTTCCATAGGTTACTTTGAATATTCAGATTGCGAAATTACGCTTTTGAGGCGAAAAGGGCAAACAAAACGCGGCCTTTGTCGCCGTCGGCGTGTGAGAAGTGGACGATATGCCACCGGGCGCGCCACTTCAATCGCCCAACAGGGTGGCGCGCTCAGGGCAAATCGTAGTAGATTTCCTCATTGTTGCGCCAAGCGCGATCCACCACGAGGTATCCGCGCTCCATGCGGGGGGCGAGGAGTCGGCGGCCATTGAGAAAAACATCGTCGGCCGCAACGCTCGCCGGCAAACGCAGGTGAAGGCGCAGCCGGCTCCCGTCGGCGGGGAAACCGGCGAGACGGTATTTCACGCGGCCCGTTTCGTAAATCTGATCCACGGTGCAATGCAGCGCGGGGGTGGAGACATTGATCATGCAATCGACGGGCAGGTTCACATAGAGGTCGGTGCCTTCGGCCGCGGCCACCCAGCCGAGCGAATTGAGCAGGGCTTGCGCGGCGGCGCGATCAGAGGGCGCGGTCGAAAGGAGGCTGTCGCGGCGCAGGCGCACGCTGTCGAGCGCGGCGGCCACGCGGGCATCGCCCGTCACCAAGAAGAGGCGCGCGAGCGTGTCGGACGAACAGCGCGCGAGATCGGGCTGCCGCTTGGCCAAACGGCGGAAGGCGCGCGCCGAATGGGCGGTGAGTGTGTCGGCCTGCGGGGCAAGATAGGGCGAAACCCGCAGGATGCGTTGCACAGCGTTGGCGGGCGTGGGATCGACCACGAGGATTGCGCCCGCCGGCAGGAAGGTGAGGGGGCGACGCAGGGGGCTGTCGGCCTGCGCTCCCTCGGCCACAAACACGGCAGCGAGGAGAACGAGCGCGCCGACCACTGCGCGCCGAGCGAACACGGCAGCGCTGCCGCGCACGCGGACGAAACGAGGCGGCGCATCAGGCTTTCCGGAATTTCAGACACGCCCAGTCTTCGCGACTGCGCTCGTCGACAAAGGTAAGTCCCAAGGCTTCGGCGCGTTCGCGCAGGGCGGCGACGTCGGCCGTGTAGAATCCACTCATATATATATGTGCGCCGCTTCGCATCGCGGCGACATAGCGCGGAAGGTCGGCCAGAAGAATATTGCGGTTGATGTTGGCGATCACCAAATCGAAGCTTTCCGCGCGATGGTCGAGGGCGGTGGCGTCGCCGTGCACCACTTCGATCTCGCCCACGGGGTTGAGCGCCAGATTGTCGCGCGTGTTGCGCACACACCACTCGTCAAAATCGACGGCCACGCAGTGTTTCGCCCCGCGCAAGGAGGCTAAGATCGCCAAGATGCCCGTTCCGCAACCCATGTCGAGGACTTCGAGCCCGCGCACCTCGTCGTCGAGCAAACGCTCCAGCATTTGTGCCGTGGTTTGGTGGTGCCCCGTGCCGAAAGACATCTGCGGATTGATCTTAATGGCGTAGGGCGCGGCGGGAACGTCGGTGTGGAAGGTGGAGGACACCACGCAGCGCGGATTTTTCGGGCGTGCCGATGAGCAGCGGTTGGAAGTAATTTTTCTCCCACTCCTCGTTCCAGTTTTTGTCCTCCACCTCTTCGCGCACATAGTCGATGCGCACGTCGGGCAAGGGGAAGTCGGCCAGCACCGCGCGCAACCCGCTTCGTCAAAACGGGCGGCGGGAATGTAGGCTTGGAAGGAATCGGTGTCGGCCTTGTCGGCAAACACGGCGCTCTCGGGGAAATTGTCTCGGAAAGCCACGCGCGGCAAGTCTAACTCGTCGGTGTGTACAAAACTATCGAAGCCGGCGCCGGCCAAAGCGTCGGCCAACAGATCGTAAGCGGCCTCGGAAGCCGGCGTAAGCGTGAAGGTGAAACAGAGATATTGCATGAAGATGGAGAAATAACGGAACTAAGAAAGAAGCGATCGGGGAAAGGAGAGAACAGCGGGAAGCCGGCGCTCAGAAACGGCGCGGGAATACCCAAGACAGGCGCGCCGCCGCGCAAAAAGCGGGAAGCATGCGCACCGAAACTGAGCAGCGCCACGCGAAAGGCGAGGGCATCAGGCACCGCCCACGCGCAATCGCCACTCGGACGGGTAGAGATTGTTGGCCCGCGAGCCGAGATTGTTGAGCCAACCGAGGGGAAGCCCGTCGAAGGTGGCGAGCACATAGCCACGGGGGGCGTCGGGCGGCAGCACCAGGGCTTCGCGGCGCAGAAAGGCGCGGGCTTCGGCCGGCGAGAGGGCCACCGTGGGGAAGGCATCGGGCGACAAAGCGGTGGAAAGCGCCAAGGCCGCGTGCGGAATGAGCTTCGGACCCTTGCGTTCGGCCACGGTGATGCCCGAAACCAGGAGGCGTGCCGTGCGGCCAGGCGTTCGACGAAATCGGCATGGGGGCGCGCCACGGCATGCCACCGCCCGTCGGGCTGCAAACGCAGGTCGAAATCGTCGGCCGCGCGGAGCCACGTGCGCAGTTCGCGGGGCGGCGCTTCGACAGCGGAGGCCTTGCGCCGCTTGTCGCGAGCCGGACGGCGCGAAGCGGCCGCCGTCGGCGGTTCGACGGGTGAGGTGCTCGAAGTCTTGCGCAGCAGGGCCAGAAACAAGCCCTCGCCCGCAGTGCGGTGGGGAAGAAATGATAGACCGCCAGGCCGCGGCCGGTGGTGTCGCCGGCTATGGGCCAATCGGGGGCCAGCGGGATGGGGAATCAGCTCAGCTCCCAGCTCGTCGCAGGCATATTGCACCACGTCCTCGTTCTCTTCGCGGTTGAAAGTGCAGGTGCTGTAGACGAGATACCCCCGGGCGGAGGGCGGGCCAGACATCGCGCAGGATTTCGCGCTGGCGCTCGGCGCAACGCGCCACCGCTTCGGGCGACCACTCCTCGCGCGCCTGCAAGTCTTTGCGAAACATGCCCTCGCCCGAGCAGGGAACGTCGGTCGCCACGAGATCGAAGGCCGAAACCAGGCGACCGAAATCCGCAGGATAGGCGTTGGCTACGACGGTGTTGGGGTGTCCCCACTTCGTGAGGTTTTCGGCGAGAATGTTGGCGCGGGATTTCACCGGTTCGTTGGCCACGAGCAGTGCGTCGTCGGGCAGGAGCGTGCGCCAGAGGGTGCTTTTGCCGCCGGGGCGGCGCAGAGATCGAGCACGCGGCGCGGTGCTTCGTCGGGGAAGGCCGCGGCGTAGGCCGCCGCCACGAACATCGACGCGGCTTCCTGCACATAATAAGCGCCGGCATGCCAACGCGGATCGAGGGCAAAGGCGGGGCGCGCTAAAGGTAGCGGCCGTAGGCACACCACGGGACGGGCGTGGCGAGAAGGGGCGCAGGGTCAGCCGGCGCCTCCACAGTGGGCGGCTCCCCCTCGGGCGAAACCGCCCGGGGCGGTGGGCGATGTGGGCGAGACACCGGTCGGCGCGGCGAAGAAACGCAGCTCCTCGTCGGCGCACTTGGCGGGGGTTGCGGCGCACACTCACGGGACTATCGCCTTCGGTGAGGGCCAAGCAAAAGCGCGCTCGCCTCGGCGGGACCGAGGAGAGCGCGAGGCGGGTGACAAAAAGCTTCGGGAAGCATCATGTGCTGTGGGGGGAGATCAACGACGAATGTCCATCTCGTTGATGAGATAGTGGGATCCGCCGTAAGTATCGATGACAAAAAGGATGTAACGTATGTCGGCGTTGATGCAACGCTGGAGTTGCGGATTGTAGCGCAGGTCGGAAGACAGGGCTTTCGATAGTTGCCGTCGAAGGCCAGCCCGATGAGTTCGCCGCGCGCATTGAGGACCGCGCTGCCCGAGTTGCCGCCGGTGATGTCGTTGTTGGTGAGGAAGCAGGTGGGCAACTCGCCGTTGGCGTCGGCATAGGGGCCGTAGTTTTTGGAGAGGTAGTGCTGTCGGAGTTTTTCGTCCACCACGTAGTCGGGATCGGCGGGGTTCTCTTTCTCGAACATGCCTTTCAAGCCGGTGTGCCAATCATATTGCACGGCATCGCGGGGCGAATAGCCGCGCACGCTGCCGTAAGTCATGCGCAGTGTGGAGTTGGCGTCGGGCGCCTTCGTCCAACCATACATTTCGCAGAGGCCGCGCACGTAGATCTGCTCGAGTTCGGCGAGTTTGTGCTCGTAGCGAGCCAACGCAGGGCGATAAACTTCATCGATCAAGCGGTCGAATAGCGACCAATGGCTGATGACGGGATCTTCGGTGAGGGTCTCGAAATAGTCGGTGGCCATGTACGTGTCAATTTTGGCCGTGTCGCGGAAATCCGTCGTGCTGTAGAGTGAATCGAAATAGGCATTCATGTCCTCGCGCACGAAGTCGGGCTGCGCTTTGAGGCGGTGGTGCTTGGCCCAATAGGGAGCCAAGAGTTTCATCTTGCGCAGGTCGTAGTCGAAATCAGTGGTCAGTGCCGCGCGATACGCCGACTGCATGAAATCGTCGTAGAGTTTTTCTCCTCAGCGCCGGCCTTGATTTGCTTTTTGCCTCGGTCGAGTCGCTGCCAGTTGCGTTGAACACGCGGGGCGAAGCGATGAATGAAGCCCCAGAGGGCGACGGTGTTGGGGTGGAAGTCCTGCGCGCCGTAGGTGAAGCGGAGGAGGTTGTAGTCGTGGAGCGTGTCGCGCACGGCGGCCACGAGCGAATCGATGCGCTCGATGATGTTTTTGTATTCGGGCGGCCGCTGCGAGCGTCAAATTCGCGGAAAAGCGGCTTCTTCGCGGGCCTTGATGTCGAGCAAACGGGTGGAAGCGACGCTGGCGTTCATGCCACCGAAGTTTTTTTCACCATGTTGCCCAGTCGCATGTAGCTGCCTGCGTATTTGAGGGAGGCCGCTTTGTCGCTGTCCATGAGGGCTTTCATGAAGCGGAGTTCGGCTTCTCCGGCGAGGTTGATGGGCTCATTGATGCTCTCGCAGCGCAGACGCACCTGCGAAGCGGTGAGGAAACGGCTGGTGCGACCGGGGAAGCCCATGATCGATGGTGTAGTCGCCGCGTTCGACGCCGCGCGAGACTGATGGGCAACCACTTGTCGCGGTGCAAAGGCACGTTGGTTTTGGCGTAGCGCGCAGGGCGTCCCTTTGGCATCGGCGTAGATGCGGAACACCGCAAAGTCGGCATTGTGGCGCGGCCACATCCAATTGTCTTGGTTGAAGCCGAATTGGGCGATCTGCTGGGGCGGGTTCACCACCAAACGGACGTCGTCGTAGCGCTGTTCGACGAAGAGGAAATAGCGATTGCCGCCGAAGAAGGGGACAATGCGCGCACTCACGCCGGGCGCCTTGGCGTAGGGGCGGACTTGAGCAGCGTTTCGGCCAACGCACCGAGCACGGCGGTCGATTGGCGCTTGTACTGGTCGTATTTCTTTTGGCGCGCGAGGGCCTCGACGCGGGCGGTGACATCGTCGATGCGAACCACGAAGGTGAAGGTGAGGCCGGGCACGGGCAACTCCTCGGCGCGGCTCTTGGCGAAGAAGCCGTTTTGGAGATAATTGTGCTTGAGGTCGCTCATCTCGTGCACAAAGGAGAAGCCGCAGTGGTTGTTGGTGAAGATGAGTCCGTCGGGGCTGACGACTTCGCCGGTGCATCCGCCGCCGAAACGGCCGACGACATCGCGGAGCGAGGGGCGGTTGTCACTGTAGAGGGCTTCGGGGGTGAGCTGCAATCCCGGCTTTGCGGAGAGAGTCGGCGAGGTGCTGCTCTTGCATGAGTTTGAGCAGCCACATGCCCTCGTCGGCACGGGCTACCGTGAGCGAAAAGAGGGCGAGGAGGGCAAGAACGATTCGACGCATGGGGGCGGGAGGATGAAGGCCCGGAGGGCGGTGAAAAATGGGAGATAACGCGAAAGTGCGGGGATTTCAGCTGAAAACGGGGCTTTTGCACTGCCCTCGGGACGTTTCCGCCGACGAAGGCGGAAACGGCAGGAGCGGGAGCGTTTCTGCTCGACGAGCAAGGACTTGCTACGCGGCGGGAGACGGTAAGACTCACGGCGGGAGACGGCAAGACCTCGCTGCGGGGCAGGGCGTTTCGCCCGCGGGCGAGACGGACGGAAGCGCGGAGGGTGAGGGCCGAATCAGCGGATCGTGACCATCGTGGCGCCGGAATCCGTACTCGCGGAAGGAGGCATCTTGGTGGGTGCAGCGGGGATAGTGGCGCTTGAGGTCCTTGAGCAGGGCGGCACGCAGCACCCTTCGCCCTTGCCGTGGATGAACACGATGCGACGGCCGTGCTCTTTGGTGTGGGCGCGCATGGTGTCGTGGAAGACGCGGAGCTGGCAATGAGGATGTCCGACGAGGTGAGGCCGGCAATGGAGTCGAGAACGGATTCGGCATGGAGATCGACTTCGACAATGGCATTGCGGTCGAGCGTCGCGGCACCGGGCACGGCGGCTCGGGCGGCGGCACCGCATGGTCGCCCTTGCGCGCGGGACGGTCGGGGTGCGCGGCGATTTCGGGGGTGACGAGGGCTTCCTCGATGGCTTCGGCGCTCACGGCGACGGACTTGGCGGGACGGTCGTTCTCCACAAGGCAGCGCACGAGGGCGGGTTCGTCGAAGAAATCGGAGTCGCCGAAGGTGTGGAGCTTGTAGAATTTTCGTACCGTCGACGCGCAGCGTGACATTGAGGGGGAGTTTGAGCGCAAAGGGCTTGTCTTCCTTATAAGAGATGAGTTGAAAGGTGAGGCGCTCGAGGTCGGGGAGATCGTTGTGGGTGAGTTTGGCGAGAAAGACCTTGCGATTGGGCTCGACCAAGCCTTTCGCGCCACAAACGATAGTCGGTGCCGTGCTGCGTGAGGGCGATGTAGCGGACGAAGAGGTTGGAGTCGTTGACGAAATAGGCCTCAAACTCGGTGACACTCAGTTGGCGGGTGTCGGCGGGCACGAAGGCGAGGTGGAGGTTGAGGTGGTCGGCGCCTTTTTCGCTCGAGGGACGGGGGCGGAAGGTGATTTCGCGATCGGCGGGATCGGCGTTTTCGCTCAGCGAGGGCGTAGGTTTCGTCGACTTCGTCGCCTTCGTCTTCACCATCGTGGGCGGCGAGGGCGGCTGACGCTGGTGTGGGTTTCGCCGGCGGCAACTTGCGCGCGTTTTTGTGCTCGGCGGCGTCATAGGGGTTGATTTCTTGCTCTTGCGGCCGGGGGCGGGTTTTGCGCTCGAGGTTGTAGGCGTCGGTGTCTCACCACAACGATTTCGTGGCGGAGGGTGGGCACTTCAAATCCGTCTTCGTCGGTGACGAGGACAAGGTCTTTACCTTGAAATCCGTGATGCGGCCTCCGCCGACCGCATTGAGAAAGCGAACTTTGTCTCCGATGTTCATAAAATGGGGATGTTTTGGGGCAAAGGTACAAAAAAAACGGCGGGAGGTGCCGTTCGGCGAAAAAAAAGTCCCCGTTGTCGTGAAGACAACGGGGAGCTATGCTTAAGCTTTCGGCTCGTGTGAGCCTGAAATCTCGATTATTCAGCGATGCAGATAACGACGCGGTTCTGATCGTTGACAGCGAAGGGCTGAACAGTGTCACCCCTTTGCGTCTTTGATGATGCGGTTTGCAGCGATGTTGCGCTTAACGAGCTCAGCGAAGACAGCGTTTGCACGTTGCTTGGAGAGACGGCTGTTGATCACTGCGTTACCCGTTCCGCGGTCGGCATAACCGGTGATGGAAACCTTGGCGTTGGGGTTTTGCTTGAGGTAGTTCACCACTTCGTTCACCTTCACGATTTCGCTGGGGCGTACCTTTGCGGAATTGATGAGGAAGAATACGTTGCGGGTGAGGCTTTGTACCTGAACGGGGGCAGGTGCGGGTGCAGGAGCGGGAGCGGGTGCGGTGCGGGCTCAACAATTTCCTCTTCCTTCACTTCTTCTACGACAGGAGCCACAACGGGAGCCGGAGCCACCACAACGGGTGCAGCTTCGCCGATGCGTCCGAGACGGAACTTCAGACCTGCATAAGCGTCGAAGAGCCAGTCGGCGTTGCCACCGTCCTTGGAGTTGAACTTATCGGAGGTGACGGTAGCGAGACCTTCGAGGTTGAAGGAAACGCGCTTGGCAAGACGGAAGTCAAATTGCACACCACCGCGACCGCTGACAACGTTCAGCTTGTTCTTCTCCCAGAGGAGCTGCATTTCTGCGGGGTGACCAAGAGTGTACTTGTCGTTGTATGCGTCCTCATTCTTGAAGCCGTGGATGTAACCCACACCGAGGATACCGTAAACGGTGAAGAAACGGTTGGGGTTGTAGTGGCTGAAGATAGTGTTGAGGTCGAGCATAGCATCGAGGCCGAGTTGACCGTAGTTCCACTTGTAGTAGTCCATACGATCGTGGTTGTAATCCCAGCCGTTCTTAGCTTCCCAGCCGCTGGCGTGGAGACGCAAGCCTACGGGACGCGAGAAACGATAGCCCACCGAGAAAGCAGCGGCGGGAGAAATGGTCTTCGACCACTTAAGGTGCTCACCGTAAGTGGTAGCCGCGCCACCCTGAAGACCGATCGTCCAATAAGGGCTGAAATCATACTTGGCCGAGCTCTGTGCGTTGGCACCGAGCGCCACTGCTGCGAGAGCAGCTACCAGAAAAGTTCTGAATTTCATAACTGTGGTTATATTATTGAGTTGAATTATGCGATGCATAGTGCCGAAGGTGCGAAGTTTCTTCGGTTCCGCGTCCAAAGTCCTGCACTTTTCTACTATTACTCGTTGCAAAGGTAATCCTTTTCAGAGAGCCACCCAATGTTTTTAAGGAAAAAAAGGAGCTCAGACACAATATAAAAGAAGAACCTTTGGATAAAAGGCGCTTTTGGCACGCGCATTCGGCACTTTTGGGGTCAAAATGACCGGTGCGGGCGTGTTATCGCCCCACCATGACCTTGTAGCGCCTATGAATTTGCACGCCGGCGGTGCCTTTCGGGGCTTTGCGGCGGTGAGATCGAAAAGTGTCGGCGGATTTTGCGGAAAAAAATCGGCTGTTTTTCCGCAGATCCCCTTGTTTTTTGCGTTTCGTCGCCCAGTTTCACGGCTTCGATGCCCACGAGGGGTTTTTGCTCACGCGTTTGGTAGACGCGCACCCAGTCGAAGCGCGTTTCGTAGCGGAAGTTCATGTCGGGACCTGCCGCCCAACTGCCGTCGCCCACGCTCTGGTTGAGGATGAGATAGAAGGGTTCGGTGTAAGGCCACTGCCCGTTGGCCAAGGCATCGGCGTTGGTGCTCTTCACCGCGGTGCCGGCCACTTTTCCGTCGACGCTCCATGTGATTTGGGTCGGTGTCCACTCGACGGCAAAGGTGTGGTAGCGCGAATAGTCGATGTCGCCCATTGCAAAGTGCGACATCGGGTCGTTTTTGTGCTTGAGGTTGAACGTCCAATTGGAGTGCAGGGTGTGATAGGCCTTGTTTTCGTTGTTGATCTGCTCCCAAATGTCGATTTCTCCCTCGTGCGGCCAGCCTTTTTGGCTTTTAGCGGGCATCATCCAGAAGGCGGGGAAGTTGCCGCTGTGGGGAGTGGTGAAAATGCGCGCCTCGGCTCGACCGTAGCGGAAGGAGTAGCGACCTTCACTTCGCACTCCGCCGGTGATGAAGTCCTTTTGTTCGCCCTTCGCCTTGAGGGAATCGGGCGTGGCCATGGCGCGGCACACCAATTCTCCGTTCTGCACGAAGACCGTGAGGGGCGAATCGGAGTGGAAGCGGGCCCAGGTGGGATTGCGGCGGACGGTGCGCGACCAGATTTTTGGCGTTGGGCTGCGAACCGTCGGGGCATCGAACTCGTCGGCGAAGGCGGGCAGATATTTTTGCGTTTTGGCCGGGCACATAGTGGGCGATGATGCGCACGTCGCCCCTGCATGACTGCGGCGGGAAGCGTGATTCGGCCGTCGGCGGCGGGGGTGAACTCGGTTTCGGTCCACTGCGGCGTGCCGCCCACGGTGGAAGGGCCGTCGAGTTCGCGGCCGTGGCGCACGGCGAAGCGCTCGAGTTCATAACCGGCATCGGGGGTGACGACGCGGAGGGCGAGGGCTTCGTCGGAAGCCACGGTGAGGGGCAGCGCGCCGTCGGGGGCATAGAGATTGGCGTTGCGCGTGTCGAGACTCAGGCGGGACTCGGCGTAGGCTTTGCCCTTGACTTCGAGCCAGGTGTCGACGATGGCGCCACGATTGGTGAGGATGCCGTTTTTGCCCTTGGCGCTGTTTTCCGATCCGAGTGAGCCGGCGGGATCCACATTGTCCCAGTCGACTTTGAAACGCAGGCGGTAGCGACCGGGCGCAAGGTTGGCGGGCAGGCGAAACGCGGGGGGATTGAGCGCGCTGCCGTAACCTTGGACGTTGGGCGCGATGATGCGGCCGGTCATGTCCCTGACCTTGATAGTAGGAATAGGCGAGGAGGTCGCCGTCGCTGGTGAAATTGCCGTCACTGTCGCGGTCTACAAAGACGTATCCGTGCATCCACGTGGCGCCATTGTTGCCGTAATCGAAGCGCACCTCGACGCGATCGCCGGGACGTGCGGTGAGGGTTTCGGCGGTGAGGTCGGTGTAAGGGGCGGGGTTGGCGATGGTGAGCCGACGGGCGCCGGCCGAGGTGGTAAAGGTGATGCCGCGCAAAGGACGGTCGGCGGAAACAGCGGGCGCATTCTTGTCGAAGTGCAGGGGATAGTCGGATTGCGCCGCGGCTCCGAGCGGGAGCAGCAGAGCGAAGGCGAGGAGGTAGGGTTTGATCATGCGATGAAAGAGATGATAGAAGGGAGGAGATTCGGTCGGCGGGGACAGACCGAACGGAGATGGGCCGACGGTGCTACGCCTCGGGGACGGGCGAAGGGCCGGGCGGAGGAAAAACAAAAAGGCATACGAGATACCCTATGGTTCCCGTATGCCTTTTGAGCTGTTGTGCGAATTAACGCAACACTTTGTGTCCACCGACGATCTGCAGTCCGTGTGCCGATTCGCTGACACGGCGACCGCTGAGATCATAGACCGTTTTCGATGCGGCGGGGGCGGCGGCTTTCAGCGCACCGATGCCGGCAGGTTTCGTAAATTCGATTTCCACCGTGGCACCGGCGGGCACATCCTTCAGTTCGTAGGCACCTTTGCGTGGCAGTGGGCACCACTCCAGATTTTTCTGGCCGACGTGAACATAGACCGTGGTGAGGTCTTTGTCGGATTTCACCACGAGGGGTGCACCTTTGTGGCTGACGATGCGCGTCGCGGTGGGCTTTCCGTTCACCCAAGTGATGTCTACGGTGAAGTTACCCACGGCTTTCAGACCGGTGACGTGACCATTCTTCCAAACGGAGGGAAGCGCGGGCAGGATCTCGATGATGTTGTCCTGACTTTGGAGCAACATTTGCGCGATACCCGAGCACATTCCGAAGTTACCATCGATTTGGAAGGGAGCATGCGAGTCGTAAAGGTTGTAATAGATACCACCTTGTCCTTCGTCCACGCCGTAGGTGGTGGAGTGACGCAGGGCGTTGTTGAGGATCACACGAGCGTGGTCGCCGTCTTTGGCGCGTGCCCAGAGATTGGCCTTCCAGCCCATCGACCAACCGGTGGCCACATCGCCGCGGAAACGGAGCGAGCGTACGGCAGCATCGTAGTAACCTCCGTCGCCGGGCCGCACTTGGTTGAGCGGGAAGAGGCAGCATGAGGTGGCTCATGTGGCGGTGGTTGGGGCCTTGTCCGCTGGTGAAGTTCGAATACTTCCACTCACGGAGCAGGAGATCTCCCTTCTTGATGTTGCGTTGGTCGGCCTGTTGCTTCCACGTCGTGCCGTCGTAGGCTTCGGTGTGGAGACCGGTATCGATATGATCGAGGTAATTGTCGAGTTGCTCCACGTCGGCAGGCGTGAGTCCCAGCTCGGCTGCGCTCAATTCGTTGATGGCGTCACGGCAAATCTGCAGGTTAGCGCACACCAATTGCTGAGCATGTGCCACACCATCCTCGGTGGGACCGTGTTCAGGCGACCATTCGTTGGGGCAAACCCACGTGCCGTCCTTCACACGCGTGTCTTTTTTGAGGCGTTGCATCCAGAATTCGGCCGAACTCCACATGGCGGGGAAGGCACGTTTGAGGTATTCTTTGTCGAGTGTGTAGCGATAGTGGTCCCAAAGGTGGGTGCAATACCAGGCATTGGCCACGCAGTATTGCGATCCCCAGGTAGACATACCACCGAAGATGCTACTTTCGGTGAAGACGGTCCATCCTTTCGTCTGTCCGGAGCGTTGTGCAGCTTTTGCGCCAGGCGGCCGAGGTGGAATTGTCGATGATAAAATCGAGGAAAGGCACGTGGCACTCGCTGAGATTGGTTTGTTCGGCGGGCCAATAGTTCATTTGCACATTGATATTGGTGCACGTCGGAATTCCAAGGCGCATGTGCGCTGTTATTCCATATACCTTGCAGGTTGTTGGGCACGTGTTGTGCGCCGCGGCTGGAGGAAATTTCGAGATAGCGTCCGTAGTGGAAATAAAGTTCCTCGAGGAAGAGTCCATCGGCCGAGTTTTTGTTGTTCTGAGATCCGCTATAGAACTTCACAAGGTCCTCGGTATTCTTTTTCGAAGGGTTGGGTGTGATTTGGAAGTCCACACGTCCCATGAAAGAAGTGAAGTCGGCCACGTGCGCATTGAGGAGTTCGTCCCACGACTTGGCAGCCGCAGCGTCGACGATGCCTTTCACGCGGTCGGCGAGCTGGGCGGCGTCACCGGAAGTGCGGGCCGGCACCGAACTGTCGAAGCTCGTTCCACCACAAAGGAGGAGAATCACTTCGGAAGCGCCGTCCACTTCGATGCCATCTGCCGTGGCGCGGAGCGTACCGCCCACGGGAATCACCTTCATCAGGGCGTTGTGGTAGATGGTTTGGAGTTTACCGTTGAACGTCCCGGTGCCGTCTGCGGCATACGTCGCATTGTCGGCGTGCAACTCGTCGCCGGGCACGAGCGAGAAGCAGAGATGGAGTTTATTGGCGCCTTGTGCCGTGTAGCGCGCGGCCACTACGCCGTCGGGGGCGGAGGCAAAGTAACGACGGGTGTAGAGCGTGCCGTCTTTGTCGGCAAAGTTCACCCCGCCGATGCCCTTATCGATGTCGAGATAGCGCACATAGTTGAGCACTTTCTTGTTGGCCGTTCCGTCGAAGGCGTCGGTGTTGAGGTTTTTCACGAAGACACCGCCGAAGTTCAGGAAGCAACCGAAGCCACTGTTGGGGCCGTCGCCGCCTCGCGGGTTGATGTCGTTCGGACCACCCGCCCAGAGCGTTTTTTCGTTGAACTGAATTTCGTCGTTCATCACGCCACCGAAGAGGCTGGCGCCCAGCGAACCGTTACCGATGGGGAGGGAGTATTCCATCCAGGGGTTCGACACGCCCATAGCCGGTTTCTTGTACCACAGCGTGTGGCGGCTTTCGGGGGTGAAGGCGGCGATTTGGGTGAAAGGATACTCCCAGCGTCCGTTTTGCGGGAGCTGTTGGCGATAGGCCGAGTAGGTCACCGGCGGTTGGAAGGAAGGATCGACGAAATAGAGCGGGTTGTTCGGATCGCCTGCGTCCCAAAAACCGAGTTGTTTGCCGGCACCGGCACCACCCCACTGGTTGAAGCCCTTCGACTTGTCGTCCTTCTTGGTGATTTCGTAGCAACCGGCGTGTTTGGGGCTGGCGATCAGGGCGAGTTCGATGGCCTTTAGATTTGTCGGCCGTCGCACCGATGTGCGTATTGTCGGACGACATCGTCACGTAGTTGCCCTTGTCGGAGCGAAGCACGAAGGCATCTTTATTGCCGATCAGAGCAAAAGTTTGGCCTTGTTTGGCAAAAACGGCCGTTTGGCACTGCTGTCCGTCGCCATTGTCTTGCAGGAAAGCCTCGCCCGTCTTGAACTGGATGCGCACATATTGGGGTGCGGCTTCCGTACTGAACACGGGCTCCAACTTCTGCGCGCCCGCCGCCACCCAAGTCAGGGTGAGGAGAACGAAAAGTGAAAGCAATCTTCTCATGTAGTGAGGAATAGATAAGGTAAAGATTTGAATAAAATTCATGCTTGGTGGGCACATCCCTTCGCCGGGGGCGCGCGGGGAGACCGGAAAAGCACGAAGTGTGGCAGGCTCACCTGGCAAAATGCGGGCGAAACGCGCAAGCACTGTCATGCTCGTGTGGCAAAAATAGTATTTTCCCGTCAGATAAACAATTTTTCTCGGGCAATTATTTTTCAAATTGCCATGTGGTGCACGCAAAAGCGGCGTCCCTCGGGAGGAGGAACGCCGCAGTGCAAGAAAAAAAATGGAATGACGGAGTGTCTTATTCAGTACTATATAAGAGATTAGTCGCAGGCTTGCGGCTTACATCATGCCGCCCATGCCGCCCATACCGGGGGCGCCCATCGGCATCTCGGGCTTGTCTTCTTTTTTGTCGCAGATCACGCACTCGGTGGTGAGGAACATGCCGGCCACGGAGGCTGCATTTTCGAGTGCCACGCGGGTCACCTTGGCGGGATCCACAACACCGGCTTCGCGGAGGTTGACAAACGTGTCGTTCTTGGCGTTGTAGCCGAAATCGCCCTCGCCTTCGCGCACCTTGTTCACGATCACTGCGCCTTCCACGCCGGCATTGCGGCAGATTTGGCGGAGGGGTTCTTCGATGGCGCGGCGAATGATGGCGATACCCGTCTGTTCGTCGGCGTTGTCACCCTTCACGTCGGCCAGAGCCTGCTGGGCGCGGATGTAAGCCACGCCACCTCCGGTCACGATGCCCTCTTCGACAGCGGCGCGTGTGGCACAAAGTGCGTCGTCGCAGCGATCTTTCTTCTCCTTTTGTTCGGTCTCACTGGCTGCACCGACCTCGAGCACGCACACGCCGCCCGAGAGTTTGCCGAGACGCTCCTGGAGTTTCTCCTTGTCGTAGTCAGAAGTCGAGTTTTTTGATCTCGTTTTTTGATTTGCTGCACGCGCTCGGCAATGTTTTCTTTCTTACCGGCGCCGTCGACGATGGTGGTATTATCCTTCGTCACGGTGACTTTTTCAGCGGTGCCGAGCATGTCGAGCGTAGCCTGCTCGAGTTTGAGTCCCTTGTCCTCGCTGATCACCACGCCGCCGGTGAGCACGGCGATGTCCTCGAGCATGGCCTTGCGACGGTCGCCGAATCCGGGTGCCTTCACGGCACAAATCTTCAGCTGCGTGCGCAGGCGGTTCACCACGAGGGTGGTCAGCGCTTGCTGTCCACATCTTCAGCGATCACCAAGAGGGGCGTCCGCTCTGCACGGCGGGTTCGAGGATGGGGAGAAAGTCCTGAGGTTGGAAATCTTCTTGTCGTAGATCAAGATGTAGGGGTTCTCCATCTCGCAGTGCATCTTTTCGGCATCGGTCACGAAGTAAGCCGAAAGATAACCGCGGTCGAACTGCATCCCCTCGACGGTTTTGAGCACCGTGTCGCGTCCCTTGGCATCTTCGATGGTGATCACGCCATTGGCCGTGACAGCGCGCATGCCGTCGGCGATGAGTTTACCGATTTCGGCGTCGTTGTTGGCCGAAATGGTGGCCACCTGTTCGATCTTGTCGTAGTTGTCGCCCACCTGTTCGGCCTGCGACTGGATGTGTGCCACCACGGCACTCACCGCCTTGTCGATACCGCGCTTGAGGTCGAGGGGATTGGCACCGGCGGCCACGTTTTTCATGCCTTCGGTGAGGATGGCCTGCGTGAGCACGGTAGCCGTCGTCGTACCGTCGCCCGCGTCGTCGCCCGTCTTGGAGGCCACGCTCTTGACGAGCTGTGCGCCGGCGTTTTGGAAGGAGTCTTCGAGTTCAATCTCCTTGGCCACGCTCACACCGTCCTTGGTGATGCGGGGCGCACCAAACTTCTTATCGATCACCACGTTGCGACCTTTCGGTCCGAGCGTGACTTTAACGGCGTCGGCCAGGGCGTCGGCGCCTTGGCGCAGGAGTTCGCGAGCATCTACGTTGTACTTAATATCTTTTGCCATGATCTGTTGCTAATTAAGATAGGGGTTGGCGTGTCGGCGGGCGGTGAGGCGCACACCGTTCCACGCGGAAATGAATTGAGAAATCGCTTTGAGGGCGAAGCCAAACGGCTCGGGTGGTTTTATTCCACCACGGCCAAGACGTCGCTCTGTCGCATGATGAGCAACTTTTCGCCGTCTATTTCCACTTCGGTGCCGGCATATTTTCCGTAGAGCACATTGTCTCCGGCTTTGAGCACCATGGTTTCGTCCTTCGTGCCTTGACCCACGGCCACCACCGCGCCGCGGCTGGGCTTTTCCTGTGCGGTGTCGGGAATGATGATGCCGCCGACGGTTTTTTCCTCGGCCGGTGCGGGCTTGACAAGCACGCGATCTGCAAGCGGTTTGATAGTCATTGTTGTCGTTCTTTTGATGTTTCGAATTTGTCCTTGTGGAATGCAAAGACCTTGCCAAGGGAGGCCGACGCCACGGAGTGCGACATTTTGTCAGTACAGATGACAAAAACGCGGTGCCGCTCCCCCATTCCGACGGCCATCACGGCGGGGCGTGCGTCACTTTGCAACCCGATTGCGAGAAGAAAGGTCTATTTTTGCATTGTCGTCCTCCCGCTCGTGCCCCTTTTCGCGCACCCAAGCGACGACGACACGCCTTATTATATAGAACTCCCCGCGGCGCCTCACGGCCTCATCCGCGGTTTTACTCCCCTTGTCCATGTCCTCTCTCCTCCCCTCTCGTCCTTTTCGGCGGCGTGCACCTTGCTCCCACCGCGTAGCCACCTTGCCGACCGATCATGCGCCGTTTCTGCTCGAAAGTCGCGCGTTTTCGTTCAGCATCTCCCCGTTTTTTCACCCATAACGCCCCGCTTTCTTCGTCCGCACCGCACGGCACCTGCTGCGGCGGGGAGACCGCGGCAGCCACGCGCCCTGCGCACCCCCACACCGCCCCTGCGTGCGGCTGCACCTGCTGCGGGCATGCCGGCCGCGGGGCCGATCAAGATCACGAGCCCGAAGACGGATGGCGCCAATGGGTGCGCCCCGCTGTGGGTTTGGCCCTCGCCCTCTCCGCCTGGGGCCTCCTGCACGCCGTGCCCGCCCTCGCTCCGTGGGAGCGCCTGCTCTACGTGCCGGCCTACGTGTGTGTGTCGGTCGGCGTGTGGCGCGAGGCGTGGGAATCGGTGCGCGGCGGCAACTGGTTCAACGAGTTCACCCTCATGCTCCTGGCCACGGTGGGCGCGCTCGCCCTCGGCGACTGCCCGGAGGCCGTGGGTGTGATGCTTTCTACCTGGTGGGCGAAACCCTGCAGGGCATGGCCGTCGGGCGCGCCCGCGCCGACATCGCTTCGGTGGCGGCGCTGCGGCCCGATCACTGCACGGCGGTGGACGAGCACGACGATTCGCTGCACGAGGTCGACCCGACCACCGTGGTGCCCGGCACCGTGCTGCACATTGCCCGCGGCGCGTGGGTGCCCCTCGACGGGCAGCTGCTCACCCCCTCGCTGCGTGCCGACACATCGGCCCTCACGGGCGAGAGTGCACCGCGCACCTTCGCAGCCGGCGACGAGTTGGCGGCGGGGGTCATCGCGCTCGACCGCGCAGCCCGCATCCGCGTGACGAAGCCCTACGGCGAAGATGCCCTTTCGCGCATCATGCACCTGGTGGAAGAGGCCGCCGAACGCAAAGCCCCCGCCGAACAAATGATGACGCGCATCGCCCGCGTCTACACGCCCGTGGTGGTGGCGCTGGCCGCCCTGCTCGCCGCCGTGCCCACGGTGCTGGCGGCCGTGCGCCCGGACTGGGGCATCGCCGCACCGCAATGGTGGTATCGCGCACTGGTGTTTCTGGTGGCTTCCTGCCCCTGTGCCTTGGTGCTGAGCGTGCCGCTGAGCTATTTCCGCGGCATCGGGGTGGCTTCGCGCCGTGGCATCCTCTTCAAAGGCAGCCTGCACTTGGATCGCGCGGCGGATATCGACACGGTGGTTTTCGACAAAACGGGCACCCCTCACGCACGGCACGGTGACGGTGGCCGACGGCGTCGACAGCGGTACGGCGGGTGCTTTCACGGTGGCCGACGACCGCACGCGCTCCTCGGCTGCGCCGGCGATCGAGGCCCCTGCACCGCATGGGCATCCGTACGGTGGTGCTCTCGGGCGACGAGCGCGCGAAGGTGGAAGCCCTGGCGCGCGAAATTCGTCTCGACGAATGGCACGGCGCTCTCCTGCCCGGCCGACAAACTCACGGCACTCGAAGAGCTCATCGCCGCGGGAAAGCACACGGCCTATGTGGGCGACGGGGTGAACGACGCCCCGGTGCTGGCGCGCGCCCACGTGGGATTGGCCATGGGGGCCGAGGGAACGGATGCCGCCGTGGACACAGCCGATGCGGTGCTGGCCACCGACGATCTGCGGCGCGTGCCCGAAGCGCTGCGCATCGCACGCCGCACGCGCCGCCTGGTGTGGACCAACGTGGCGCTGGCCGTGGGCATCAAACTCGCGGTGCTGGTGCTCTCGGCCTTCGGCCTGGCAGGCATGTGGGCAGCGGTGTTTGCCGACACGGGCGTGGTGCTGCTCTGCGTGGCCGTGGTGCTGTTGGCGCGCTTCCCCGCGGGGCGCGCACAACCGGCGGATTGCGAGGCCGAAATGCGCAGCGAATCGGCAGAAAAAATCGTAACTTTGCGCTCATCGTTTCGGCGTGCGGCGCAGCGCCCTCCGGCGGCCGTCGGTGCATGCCGAGACGTTCCATCCCTTTCTTTCCCTTTGTCACCTATGACCACTCCCGAAGAAGAAAAACTCTTGCACCGCGGCATTCGTCCCACTGCGGCACGTCTGCTGGTGCTGCGCGCATTGAGGCGGCGGGTTGCGCCCTTTCGTTGGCCGACTGCGAGGCGCGTTTGGGCACGATGGAGCGCAGCACGGTGTTTCGCGCGCTCTCCACCTTTGCCGAGCACCATTTGGTGCACCATGTGGAGGACGGCACGGGACAGTTGAAGTATGCGCTCTGTCCGGACTCGTGCCATTGTGGCGAAACCTCGGCCGACGATCCGGCCGACCTGCACCTTCATTTCGTTTGTGAGCGTTGTCACCGCACGCTCTGCTTGCCCGATGTGCCGATTCCCATCCCTCAGCTTCCCGATGGCTTTGTGATTCACACGGCGGGCTATGTGGTGCGTGGCATCTGCGCCGATTGTGCCGCTCGCTCGCGATCTTGATGCCGCGCTTGGGACGCAGCTGAGCGAACTTGCCGTTCATTTCCGCAAGCTGTCCGCGCCACTCCTCACTGCCCCTACCCTCTCCGGGCAAAAACACGCGTTTCTTCCGCACACCGCCCACGCCACTCCGACTCTCCGCGGGCAGTCTCCGCGCCTTCCCGCACCTGCGCCACGTCCCACCCCGCAGCACGCCATTCCCTCCGCATGGCCACCGCTGCAATGGGACCTTTCTTCCGAAAACACAAAAAAACGAGCACCGTTCCTAAGGGAGCGGTGCTCGTTTTGGGTGCTAAGCGGTCGGAAAAAGACCGGTTATCCTCATGTTTCAGAAGCCTCAGCCCAAGAAGACGGAGAGGACGAGTTGCGCCAAGAGGATGCGCATGAACATGGCCAGGGGATAGACCGTGGAATAGCCCACAGCCGGGGCGTTGTTGCCCGCGGTGGCATTGGCAAATGCGAGGGCGGGAGGGTCGGTGTTGGAGCCGGCAATGAGGCCCATGAGGGTGAAGTAGTTGAGCTTCATCTTCAGCCGCGCAAAGACGCCGACCAGGAGGATGGGCACGGTGGTGATGAGGAAGCCCATCCAGACGTAGTGCACACCGTCGCCCTGGGTGATGGTGTTCCAGAACGAGGCGCCGGCCTGGATGCCCACACTGCTGAGGAAGAGCACGAGTCCGACTTCGCGCAGGAGGAGGTTGGCCGAGGTGGAAACGTAGGTGTTGATCTTATAGCGGTAGCCCACGGCGCCGATGAGGATGGCCACGACGAGCGGTCCGCCGGCCAGGCCGAGTTTGACGGGCACGGTGATGCCGGGAATGGGGATGGGGATCTGTCCCACGATGATACCGATGAGGGATGCCGAAGAAGATGGCGCCCACGTTGGGGTGGTCGAGGTGTTTGACCTGTGCGCCGACCACATCTTTTGAAGCGCTCGATGTTTTTTTCTCCGTGCCGGTGACCAAAAATGCGGTCGCCGACCTGCAAACGGAGGTCGCGTGCGGCGAAGAGGTCCATGCTGTGGCGGGTGACGCGGGTGACGTTGACGTTGTAGAGCGAGGAGACGTGGAGCTGCGCGAAGCTTTTGCCGTTGATTTCGGGTCGCGTCACGACAAGTCGGCGGCTGACGTACTGTTCGCTTTCGATTTTCTCCTCGTGTCCCACTTCGATGAGCTCACCGAGGAGCTCGCTGATGCGTTCGGCGTCCTTTTTCGGCGCAAACGAGGTGGACCTGCATGTTTTGCTCGAGCACGGTTTCACGTCCCGGGATGAGGAGCGTGCCGTCGGGGAGGATGCAGCGCGAAATGACGAATTGGACATTGAGGAACTGGTGGAGCGCTTCGAGGGTGCGGCCTTCGGCTGCGGTTTTGGTGACGCGAATCACCAGGTGTTTGGGTGCCGAGGTGGGATCGCTCTCCTCGGCCGTTTCCAGCGCTTTGCGTTCTTGCTCGAGCGAGGTGCGGGTGAGGAAGCGCACGGCGATGGTGGCCAGAATGATGCCCACCACGCCGAGGGGATAGGCGCAGGCATAGCCGTTGGCGATGACAGGCACGTCTTTCACGCCCGTCATCAGGTCGGGCAGGACGTTGTTGGCCGCTCCGAGACCGGGTGTGTTGGTCACCGCACCGTAGAGCACGCCCACCATCATGGGTAGATTGTTGGGCGAGTGGGGGTCGTCGAAGATGCCGAGGGCGGTGGCGAGGAAGTAGAGGCCGATCATCACGGCCACATTGAGGAGCACGAGGCTGAGGGTGAGCATGTTCATGCCCAGGCCGCCCGATTTGAAGGTTTGGAAGAAGCTGGGGCCCACCTGCAGTCCGATGCAGTAGACGAAAAGAATGAGGCCGAGCTCCTTGACCATGTCGATCACGTGCTTTTGTCCGGCAACGGCGGCGACAGGGTCTGCATAAAGATAATGTGTGCAGATGTGTCCGACGAGAATACCGACGAAGAGCACCCACGTCACGCCGAAGGCGATACCGTTTTTGCCGCCGATGCGCCAACGTCCCAGGCGTACGCCGAGACTGATGACCAGGGCATACAGAATAACCAAGTGAGCTAAGCTCTCGGGGTTCTGCATGAGTTTAATGAACCATTCCATGGATTGAATTGAATTTGACTGACTGTATAATTATTTCCGGGTGCAAAATTAAAACTTATTCGATGTTTTCCCAAGTCTTCTCGGGGCGAAAAGCGCAAAAGCGGGGAGGTTTTCGCATTCGGGCGGGGAAAATTCACAATGAAAAGATAAAAACCGTTGGAAATCGGGCTTTTTTTAGGCCGTTCCGCTTGGTCGGCGGATGGTATATGCCTACCTTTGTGGGAAGACATCACTATATTGTAATTCAAGATCCCATGGGCTTCGACGACATCGACATATCCGAAAACGAACTCTTGCGCCGCTATCCTCAAGTGCTCGAAGCCTTACTGCTCGACCACACGACGCATCGCCCCATCTTTTGGGCCACCGACCACTATGCCCACCTGGGTGTCGGCTATCAATGGCACGATTCGATCACGCCCGAGCGCATCACGGGCGAACACGGGCGCGTGATTCAGCCGCGGGTGCTCAAGTCGCGCGAACAACAGCTCGACCGCACCAAGCAAATGGCCGAAGTCTTCACCCCGGCCTGGGTTTGCAATGCGCAAAACAACCTTGTCGACGAAGCCTGGTTCGGACGTCCCGACGTGTTCAACCGCAGCGACGAGCGCACCCACAGTTGGGAAACGACGACCGAGCGCATTGTTTTTCCGAAAGGCAAGACGTGGCAAGACTATGTTCGCGCCACCCGCCTGGAAATCACCTGCGGCGAAGGCCCTTATCTGGTGAGTCGCTACGATTCGGTGACGGGCGAATTCATCCCCTCGGGCAGCGCATCGGTTTGCTCGACCGCAAGCTCCGCGTCGTGGCCGAAAACACCCTCTCCTCCCCACCAACCGCAGTCCGGCCCAACAAGCCACGGAATATAAGGCGTGGCGCACCTGGGCATTGGAGCCTATCGGCACATTGGGCTATGAGTGGCAAGGCGACAGCCTTTTGTTGGCGCGGGAGTCGCTGCTCGAGACGTTCATCGAGCACCAACATCAGTTTTTCCCCGATGTTGCGCTCCATGCCCAGACACTCCTTTCCGTGGCCTACGTCATTGCCTGGAATTTATGGCAAATGGACGGACTGAAAGGCGTGGTTCGGGTTCGTGCCACGCCACCACGCACAGCGAGCTCGATCTTTTCGCCCCCGATCCCACGGCCACCACTGCTCCCTCGTCCGGGTTGTGCGAGCGGCAACCCCCATTTGCACAACGGCATCTACTGCCTGCTGCGCGATTGGGGCAAGCGCGATCCGATCACGCACAAGAACCATCGCAAAATCCGCTTTGTCGACCTCCTTCGCCCCACCCTCTCCTGATCGTCCTCCCGTTTTTCGACGCCCCTGCCCCGTTTTTCCCCTCTCTGCGGATTATCTTCCTCCCACTTCTGAGAATTGCGTCTATCTTCATATCATTTCTATCATTAAGTCCCCAGAACCCTTTGGCGTCGCGGAGATCGCAGAGGACCTTTTGGACGGAATGGGTGAGGCATTGAATGAGATCGGGGTAGTATTTCGCGTGCACTTCCGCCGTGCGGAAGCCGCAAAAGCGTGCGTTTGGTGATGGCGACGGCCATCGGCGTCTTACATACCACGAAAATGTTTTCTTTGAGCGTTTGTTCCCAAAGGGCTTTGGCGCGATCGGGGGCGATGGCGTTGCGCTTGCACCACTCTTCGTCCAACCGCGAGCGGTAGATGCTATAAGCGGCGTAGAGCGGATAGAGACCGCTCTTGGAATTGATTTCCAACACGGTGCTTCGGGGCGAAAACACGCGATCGGTCACGCCGCTGCGCACGATGTGGCGCGGAGTCTCGAGGGGGTGCTCGAAACGCTCGTCCATAAAACAATAACCGCCCAGCGAATCGGAGAGATGTAGGTTGACCACGCGCCAAGGGGTGAGCACCGTTTCCTTATCGGGGTTGCGGAAGGTGGAAAAGAGGGCGGTGAGACGCGAAATGCGCTCCTCGATGGTGAACTTGTCGGCGCTGCGGGCCAATTGGCGGATGCGGCGCCCGGCCGCACTGAAGACTTCGGGATCGTAGTAGCGTTTGAAGCGCGCGAAGTCAGCTTTCGTCACGCCGGCGGGCATGAATTCCGTCCAAGAAGTGTCGTCAATCAGATAAACGAAGTTGTCTATCGTGAGTTCGACGGCTTCGTCGTGCAGATCGGCGCCATAGATGAGCAGCGGCATGCGGATCGAGATGCCGCGCAAGATGGCAATGGCGTTTTTTCGCTGCTTCTTCTTCTCGTTCTCCAGCGCCTTTTGGGCTTCGGCCTCGGGATCGGACTCCTGGAGGGTTTCTTGTCGGGCGCGGCGGGCGGTTGGGCGTTGTTACCGTCGAGCCCGTTGTCGCTGACTTTGACTTTATCGACCGATTTGAGGGGCCTTGGTGGTGCCGATCTTGGCGCGCAGGCCGTTGAAGTCGGCGACATCGGCGTCTTCCAAGCGGAGCAACTCATCATTATATAGTGCGCCGTCTTCAAAACCGGCGTTGACCACGCGCTCAATCTGCACACGTTTGAGTTGTGTGAGGAGGTTGTCGACGTTGAAGGCCTTCATTTGGCTGCCTTCGAGGGGCGATGACGGGGCAGAAGCTGAGGAAGTCGGCGAGGGTGTGGCGGTCTTCGGCGGTTTGCTTGCCGGCTTTGTACGACACTTTCGAGGCTTCGGCCAGCATGCGCAGGGCGCGATCGGGCGCAAAGTCGAAGGCGTAGCAATTTTCCTTCACGCGACCTTGGTATTCGAAGGGCGTTTGCACGCGAAAGATGGTTTGCATGTAGCCGGCGGCCGAGGTCGACGACGAGCCGGCCAGGAGAAACACGCCCGTCCAGGGACGTATGCTCACGCCGGTGGTGAGCCGACCGCAAGAAAGGGTGATGGTGTAGGTGGCGCTCGGGTCTTTGCCGATGGCTTTGTTCACCTTTTCGAGCGCGTCGCGGCTTTCTTCGTCGGCATCGCCCTCTCCCGCCACATTCACCACGGTGAAGGCGCCGAAAACGCGGTGGGCTTGCAGTTTCTTGCTCAGGGCTTTGGCCGCTTTGACGCCGGGAAGCACCCAAAGCGTGTGACGGAAAATGTCGCGGAACTCGGCATTGGCATAGGGATAGAGCGAATCTTCGTCGTTGCGGCAAAGCAGATCGAGAAAGTCCCCCACATAGTCGTCGTGCACGAAGGCGCCCTGCTCGTCGGTGCGGAAAAACTCGCGAAAGTTGAAGACTTTGTCCTCATCGGCGAAGCGATTCATCAGTCGGCCCAGGTCGTAGGTGTAAATATGCATGGCCGGCAGCGACGCATAGGGGTTGGAGTCGCCGACATGGTACTCGTCCCACGACATTTTGGCGCGCTGCTCCATAATATAGTCCCAGGTGAAGATCTCGTCTTCGTCATATTGATCGAAAAGATTGAAGGGCGTGCCCGAAAGTTGCAGCACTTTGGTGTCGGCATGCCGAAGTTGGTCGATCACCGCCTGCCCCAATTCGGTCTGCGTGCCCTCGTGTGCTTCGTCGACAATGAGCAAATCCCAGTCGGTGGCGAAGATGTTGTCGTTCTTCTCGTGCTTTCCGCCCACGTCTTCCGATCCGCGCAGGTCTTGCATGGAGGCCAAAACACACAATGTGCGCACCTTCGTCGGCTTGCAGCAGCAGTTGGTCGAGGCGCTCCCCCTTTTGTGCCGAACCGTAGTTGTATTTTCCCAGCAATTCGCCCTTTTTCGCTGCGCCCGCGCCCTTGTTGCCGTCGGCAACGGGCTCAGCGGCACGCAGATCATAGAATATTTTTCAAAGTCCTCATACCATCCGGCATTGACCACGGGGCGATGCGTGACAATGAGGGTGCGTCGGGCGCCCATCTCGCGCACCACCTGCAGCGCCGAGAGGGTTTTGCCGAAACGCATCTTGCAGTTCCAAAGCATTTTGCGCTGCCCCTTGCCTTTGTTCTTGGTGAAATGCTTCACCGCCTTGTCGATGGCTTCGCGCTGTTCGGGGCGAAAGACGATGGGGGCGGGCTCGTTTTGCGTTTTCTCCTCGGGAAAGAGACTGCTGCGCCCCTCCTTGGCGGCGGAAATGGCATTTTTCACGGTGGCCAAATCCGTCTCGAACCATTCTTTGCCGAGCCCTTCGTTCGAGAAATCGGGGCGCCGAATGCCCGAGCGGAGCAAAACGCTGTGCACCTGCTTGTCGTCGAACGATTGCAGGACACCCTTGTGGATAAAAGCGGAGCACTCGGTGTAGAGCAACTCATATTTTATGGCCGCCGTTTTCGTGTACTGGTCAATTCGCTCGCGTGCCGCTGCGATGAGCAGGGGATCGTTGGGTGCGGGCAGCTGTTTGCAGTCTTCGGTCAGCTTGGTCATGCCGATTTTCAGGCAGCCTTTGTGCAAAGGGTAGTCTGTGGAGAAGACATAAATGACCTGCGGCAGCATGGAACTGGAGTAGGTAGGCATAGGCTTTGGAATGGATTTAGGTAAAAGGGGGACACGAGGGGATCGGTGTCGCGTTTGAGGGGAAAAAGGGTGGCCTTGAGACGCAATTATCGGTAATCCCGCCGTATCAAGTGGTGGTGGCGCAAAAAGGAAACGGCCAATGGGCAGAAGCGAAGTAGTAGCGTTTTTCAGTATTTCCAAGAATTGTCCGATCAATTACAGCCGCGCTACTCCTCTTTAATCTACCCCGCTGTGCGCTGGATCCACCGTTCGGGGAAAGGAATGGTGGATTTTGGATTGAAACAAATCAACGACCCGCATTTGGCGCGCTTGCATTTCTATCCCCAGTCCAATGAAGTGTTCCGTGAAGTGGATATTACCGACGGGCTGTCCATTGTTTTCAAAGATCGTGAGAAACAGGACACGAGCTTCGACTACCTTTACACCCAAAATGGCGTAACCCGAAGCGTACGTGCCCAAGCACCGGGCGAAAATATGTTTGTGCTCGATCCCGAAGCCGCACCCATCGGCGAGAACATACGGCGTATAACAGCAAAGCGCTTTGCCTTTCTCCATGATGCTGTACTTTCTCAAAAAAACTTTTTCTCCATTGAAAGTGATTTTTGTAGAGCGTAACCCCGATAAAGTGCGCCCCTATAAAGAGGACGATATCCTTGCTGTCGATGAAATCAAACTCCTCACGAATGACAAGTCTGGCTCCGCTGGCCGTGCACGTTGGTTTATCGCAAATGAAGATGTGATTAGCACCGGAAATGAGTACATCCATAGCTGGAAGGTGGTGGTGTCGAGCGCGCACCGGGAGGGCATAACAGAAGCAACCAACTCGAGGTGCTCGACGACCGCAGTGCTCGGGCGATCGCGCGTGGCGCTCAAGACTTTCGCCACCGAACGCGAAGCACGCAACTTCTTTGCTTACTGCCAAACCGATTTTATTCGCTACACTTTCTTGCTCACGGACGAAAGTCTGAGTTCGCTCGCCGTAATGGTGCCCGATCTGCTCGACTATTCGGACGACAACGGCGTTATCGACTATGCAGGCGACGTGAATGCCCAACTTTATGCCCTCTTCGGCATTGATTCCTCGATGCAAAGGCTCATCGCTCGCACGTTAGACGGGAATCAATCAGAAAACAACGGCGCACCACAAACGAGTGGTGCGCCGTTGTTCATTGCATCGGTTTTACTTTTTCCTCGATGAAGGCTATTTCTTGTGGCGTAAGTCCGTATTTTCGGTAGAGTTGGCGGTCGATCTGCTCAATCTCCTGCGTCCAATCTATATCCGACGCAGAAGTAAAATCTTGCAAGGGGACAAGTCGCCAAGTTTCTTTCGGGTTGTGCTGGGTAACTTTGAGGACGCCGAGCATCGTACGAGCGAATTTTGTCTTGACGTATTTAAGACAAGCCTCTGCCTCTGCCCGACTTTCGAAGGCACCTATGCTGATGAATGTATCAGTAGCTCCGGTTAGTGGTTCCCCAATTATCGGGGTACTCAGCACTTCTCCGATAGCACCCGAGCCGTTGGCCTCGGGGATAAGAACATTATATTCATTCAAATAGTCGTTTGGAACGAGGTATTCGTATTTAATCCAACGATATACTCTGTCATTCTTTTGTCTTCCATAGATTTGGACGTATTCGTCCTTATTTTCAGGGGATTGTTGGAATACATCTGGGTAGAGTTCAAATGCATTTGAGGTGATCATATTCCCGGTTCCTTTGGCTTGAAGCTCTTTTGTTGTAGGATACTCGTCATAAAGTCTGTCGGAGAAACGATACATGCCGCGAGATGATATCAATTCCGCAAAAGCTCCCGATTCAAAATCCGCATGATTTTCCACCTTCGACGATATACTTTCCAGTTCGTCGTAGACCTTAAATGTACCGATTTCCCCGAAATAATGTTCAGCGTCTCGATAGATTATAGCAATTCCTCCCTTGATATCCACAGAAGGGAACACTTCCGCGGAATTAGTTACGTAACGAACTACTTTCAAATGGGGATCACTTAGCATTTTGTCCATCCACTTCTTAGGAGTCTGTCCCGCTCTGAAAAAGGAATCGACCCGGTGTAATCAAAGAAACTATGTTGGATAAACTGAAAGATAAATCATAAAACAAATGATAGATGGGGGGCTTGCGCGTATTGTCTCCCCTCACTTGATACGGCGGGTTACCGATAATTGCGTGGGAACCGAAGCATTTGGGCGGGAAAGCCGTAACTTGGTTTCGAAAAATCCCCTCAAATCCCTACACTTATGCGCAAGAACATCGATCCCCATGCCAGTCTGCCGGCATTTGAGCAAAAGCCTCATCGACGACAACCTCGCTCCCAACACCGTGCGCGCCTATGTCAAAAGCAGTGCGCGACTTCTGGCGCGCTTCCCGACGCTCAACAAGGAGAATCTGCTCCGACATCGCAGCGCCCTCATGGAGCACTATTCGCCCAAGACCGTGAATCAGCGGGTGATGGCCATCAATCGTTGGCTCCTCGCGCTGCGGCGGCCGCAATGGCGGCTCAAAGGCGTGCGCCTCGGGCGGCGTTCGTTCGTCGAAAACGTCATCAGTCAAGCCGACTACCTCTATCTCTCGCGGCGACTGCGAGAGTTGGGCGAACTGCGTTGGCACTTCGTGGTGCGCTTCCTCGCCGCCACCGGTGCGCGGGTGAGCGAGTTGGTGCAACTCCGTGTGGAGCACGTGCGCCGCGGCTTCGTCGATCTCTACACCAAAGGCAACAAACAACGGCGCATCTACATCCCTCTCACGCTGCGCAACGAGGCGCTGGCGTGGATCGCGCAACGCGGCGCAGACATCGTGGGGCCGCTCTTTGTCAACTACCGCGGTCACTGCATCACCCCGCGGGGCATCGGTGCCATGCTCCGTGTTTGGGCGCAAAGGCTGCACTCGATCCCGCTCTGGTGCATCCCCACGCCTTCCGCCACCGCTTTGCCAAAAACTTCCTGGCCGTTCACACCGATTTGAGTCTGCTGGCCGACCTCTTGGGGCACGAGAGCATCGAGACCACGCGCATCTATCTCCGCCAGTCGAGCGGTGAGCAACGCGCGCTGGTGGATCGCGTGGTGACGTGGTAAAGGGCGCCGGCGAGGAGGGCGGCCGGCGGGTCAGCGCACGGCTACCTCGGTGCCAATCCCGCCTCCGCAACGCCGGCCTCGCCCCTCCATTCGCCGCGAACGCGGCATTTTTCGATGCATCGCACTCGACTATTCGGCAAGATTGCGTATATTTGCGCAGGCGCGAACGGCGCAGACGGGAAAACCGTCGCGTTTTTTTGCGCCGAAACGGGGAAGCCCTGCTCAAGAACAGGGGCTTTTTCGGCTCGCGCCCCCCGCCTTTCGTCCCTCGCAGTCGCCCCCGTCGCCCCACCCTCCCACAGTCCACCGCCTATGAACTCCCTCTTAGCCCGGTTGCGCCGCTACTTCGTTCGTCGTCAAGACGACCGTCGCAACGAACGCGCCGAAGACTTCCTCAAAGCCCCTGCTCGAAGCCGGCGGCACCCTGCCGCGATCGGCATGGGACGGGCTGTTTGCCCAGCTGCCCTCGAGCCCGACACCGCCGCCCAGACGTTGGGTCGGCTCGCCCTCGAGGGCGTGTCGACATCACGGCCGAAGGCGTCGCCCTCACCCCACGGGTCGTCGCGACGCCCTGGCGCTGATGCGCGCCCACCGCATCTATGAGCAGTATCTGGCCGAACACTCGGGCTATGCGCCCGCCGAGTGGCACGAACGCGCCCACCACATGGAACACCGCCTCGATGCGCGCGAACGCGAGCGCATGGCCTCGCTCCTGGGCAACCCCTTTTCGACCCCCACGGCGACCCCATTCCCACCGCCGGGCTCACCCTGCCTACCCTGCCCGCCGACGCCCACAACACGGCGACCGACGGTCTGCCCGAAGCGGGGACATTGCTGCGCGTGGTGCACATCGAAGACGACGACGCGCGGCGCTTCGCCCGCATTGCCGCCACGGGTTTGGCCAAAGACGCCGTGGTGCGCGTGGCTGCGGGCGCGGAGGGCAGCTTTGCCTTCGACTATGAGGGCGAACACTTTGCGCTGCCCGTCGCCGACCTCGCCGCCATCGACCTCCGCCCCCTCACACCGGCCGAAGCCGCCGAAGTGCCCGCCGATGCCTTCCGCATGAGTCGGCTCGCCGAGGGGCAAACGGCAGTGGTGGCGGGACTTTCGCCTTCGTGCCGCGGTGCGCTGCGCCGCCGACTGATGGACCTCGGTTTCGTACGCGGCTCGCGCGTGTCGGTCGGCATGCGCAGTCCGCTGGGCAACCCCGTGGCCTATGTGGTGCGCGGCACTGCCATCGCGTTGCGCCGCGAACAAGCGCGCCAAATCATCGTCACTCCGTTATGAAATCCCCCTCTTCTTCCTCCTCCGCTCCACTTCCGCACGCTGCCTGCGCCGCGTGTCCCACCGCTTCGCTCCACTCCTGCGCCGCCACGGCGAAACGGGAGGCGAAACGCGCTATGTCGTGGCCCTCGCCGCAACCCCAACACGGGCAAGAGCACCGTTTTCAACCGCCTCACGGGGCTCAAACAGCACACCGGCAACTGGCGGGCAAGACCGTGGGCAAGGCCGAAGGCTTCTTCGACTTCGGCGGCGAGAGCTATCGCATCGTCGACCTGCCGGGCACCTACTCGTTGGCCTCCACCTCGGAGGACGAGGAGATCGCCCGCGACTTCATTCTCTTCGGTCAGCCCGATGTGACAGTGATGGTGGCCGACGCCACGCGCCTGGAGCGCAACATAAACATGGTTTTGCAGGTGCTGCAAATCACCGATCGGGCGGTGCTGTGCGTCAACCTCATCGATGAGGCCGAGCGCAACCACATCTCCATCGATCTCCGGGCGCTCTCTCGGCGTCTGGGCATCCCCGTGGTGGGCGCCTCGGCGCGTTCGGGTCAGGGGCATCGGCGAACTGCTCGAAGCGGTGCGCGCTGTGGCCTCGGGCACCTTCGTTTGTCGGCCCCCTCGCGGCTTCGATCTGCCGGCTGATACGGCCGCCGAGGTCAATCGCCTCACCGCGGCGGTGCGCGAAGCCCACCCCTCGCTGTCCAACGCCGAGTGGATCGCCACCCGCCTGCTGGAACGCGACGAAGGCGTGCGGCGCGCCTACGCCACCCCCGAGCTCAACGCCCTGGCCGACGAGATACACCTGGCCATCGGCCACAACTTCCACGACCGCTGGATGGAGCAGATCTATGCTCGCGCGGGCGAAATCTGTGCCGCGGCCGTTCGGCGTCCCGGCGGCGAGGGGCTCTTGCCGCTCGACGTGAAACTCGACCGCATCCTCACGCATCGCTTCTGGGGCTTCCCCATCATGCTCGTGTTGCTCTCGCTGGTGTTCTGGTTCACCATCATCGGCGCGAACTACCCCTCGGCCTGGCTCGACTCGCTGCTGGTGGGTTGGGGCCACCCTGCGCTGCGCTCGGCCTTCGAGGCCGTGCATTCGCCCGAATGGCTCACCGGTCTGCTCGTCGACGGGATGTATCTGACCACGGCATGGGTGGTGGCGGTGATGCTGCCCCCGATGGCGGTGTTCTTCCCCTTGTTCACGCTGTTGGAAGACTTCGGCTACCTGCCGCGCGTGGCTTTTCAATCTCGACGAACTCTTCCGGCGTTCGGGGGCCCACGGCAAACAGGCACTGACCATGAGCATGGGCTTCGGTTGCAACGCGGCGGGCGTGGTGGCCACGCGCATCATCGACTCCGACCGGGAGCGGCTCATCGCTATCCTAACGAATAATTTCTCGCTCTGCAACGGTCGTTGGCCCACGCAGATCCTTTTGGCCACGCTCTTCGTGGCGGCAGCGTTTCCCCGCGAATACGGTCCGACGGTGGCGGCCGTGGCCGTGATCGGCGTGCTGGTTTTGGGCATTGTGCTCATGTTCGCCTCGTCGTGGGCGCTGTCTCGCACCGTGTTGCGCGGCGAAGTGTCGACGTTCCACCTCGAATTGCCGCCCTATCGTCCGCCGCAGTTTTGGCAAACGCTCTACACCTCACTCATCGACCGCACCATCATCGTGTTATGGCGCGCGTTGACGTTTGCCGCCCCCGCCGGTGCGCTGATTTGGCTCACCTGCAACATCGAGGTGGGCGGCGCTTCGATCGCGGCGCACCTCATCGGTTGGCTCGACGCGCCGGCGTGGTACATGGGCCTCAACGGCATTATCCTCCTGGCCTATGTACTGGCCATTCCAGCCAACGAAATCGTGATACCCACCATCTTGATGCTCACCCTCATGGTGTTGGGGCAGGCCGACGCGGCGAGTGCGGGCGTGCTCACGGAGGGCAGCGCCGAACAGACGCGGCAGATTCTGCTGGCGGGCGGTTGGAATCTGCTCACGGCGGTGAACCTCATGCTCTTTTGTCTGCTGCACCACCCGTGTTCCACGACGCTCTACTCTATATATAAGGAGACGCGCTCCTGGCGCTGGACGGCGCTCTCGGCGTTGCTCCCGCTTTCGCTCGGCGTGTTGGTCACGGTGATCGTGGCCACCGTGTGGCGCTGGGTGCAATGAGCGCAGTGTCGGCTTGCCCACGCGCGGTGTCGCCGTGAGGTGGGCCGCCGCGTGTGCCCCGCCCGCTGCTGTCGTCGGATGCTTTCCGTCGGCAGGCAGCGGGCGGGGTTTTCGATGGGTGCGCACTGCGATTTCGGCGCCTCGGGCCGTGGCGGGGTTGCCTTTTCGCCCCGTGCGGCACTGCCCTGCGCGCGTTCGCTTCGAGCGCCCGCGCACCGCCCACGACAAGGCGCGACGAACGCCCCGCGCTTTGCACAGAACAATTGGCAAATGCCGCGCATTCACACAATAAAGTCTAACAGGCGAGAAAAAATTGGGGGAAATCGTACACAATCGGCCGACGGCGCTTATATTTGCCGTGCAATCAACGTCTCGTGTCCCCTGCGGACACACAACTATCTCAATCCGCGTTGCTCCGGCTGCGTCCGACTTAACAACTGTTCCCCTCATTCGAACACAGACTTTCGTGCAGTTGCTCGACGGTCACGCGCTGTTCCGGCTCGCCCACGCCTCGCGATCGGGACGCCTCCAACCGAGCACGCAAAAAAACCTACAAACGGCGTATGAAAAAACAATATCTCTCCGCATTCGCCCTTGCGCTCTTCGCCTCCACGGCCTTCGCGCAGACCAACCCCGTTCGCACTGTCGCAGAAGTGGCAGTACCCACTGAAAACACCACGGGCAAAGACGTGTACATCGTCTTGGGCAACAACCTCGCCGCGCGCATCAACACCGACGGCGGACAAATCACCGGCCGGGCCGCCGGTTCGCCCGTGCGCATCGTGACCGTCAATGCCACCGACCACGTTTACAAGATCTACGACGTGAAGAGCGGCAAGTGGTTTGCCAACAAAGGCGGTGCCACGGCCTCTAAAGCCGACGACCAAGTGACCCTTTCGGACACGCCCTCCGAATGGTACATCTATAATAACAACAACGGCAGCGACGCCACGCTGCTCGACATCGCTCCCAAGGTGGACGGCGCCGCCATCACCGACGGCACCATCGCTTCGTGGAACTTCTTCGCCGGTTATGCCGCGGGCAAGCACGTGGGCTACTGGGATGCCAACGACGGCAACTCCGCTTGGCGCCTGTATGACCCCAAGGCCTTGGTGAAATCGAGCGTCGAAGCGCTCGCCGCTGTGGATCCTTCGGCTGCCGCCACCGCCAACAACGCCATCGACGCCGCGAGCGACGAAGCAGGCTACGCCGCTGCGCTCAAAGCTTTCCGCCAGGCCCTCGACGGCCACCAAGTGCGCTTCGCCAACACGGGTCGCGGCGCGAAAAACTACCTCACGCTCTCGCCCGCCTTCGCGGCTGCCGGTGACGCCGCCGCAACGCCCGGCGCAGAAGACGTGTTCGTGCTCAACTATCACGCCGACAACGACAATTTCTCGTTGCAACACGCCGTGACGGGCCGCAACTTGGGCAATGTGCCCAATTGGAACCAAGCCATTCCCTCCACCACGAGCGATGCCACGCGCTACGATCTGCAGTCGAACGACAAGAACAACACGATTTCGCTGCGCAACGTGAGCATCAACGCCGACAAGAACTATCTGCACCTAGCCGATTTCAAGAGCGGCGACCAGCTGACCGTGGTTCGTTGGGAAGCCGGCAGCGGAGACGCCAACAATGCTTCGACTTGGACGATCGAAAACGCCGACGACATCGACGATGGTGCACTGCTCTCCGCAGCCATGCAGCGCTTGATTCTCATCCCCACTCCCAGCGACCCTGGGCGAGAAACTCGGAGAGCGCACGATGACGGACGAAGTCGACGAGCTCGTAGAGAAATCCGAGAATAACGAGTCCCTCACGCTCGAGGAATATCAACAACTCTCTCGGCCCAAGCCGACAACCGGTTCTATGAACTGAATATGCCCAAGAAAGGCCTGTTCTTCAAGATCAAATCGAACGACGGCAAGCGCTACGTCACGGCAAACGGCGCCACCGACAGCGCTTGGCAGCTGCAAACCACGACCGACAGCACCGACGAAGGCACGATCTTCGGCTACGACGGCTCGCACCTCGTGTCGCTTTCCACCGCCGCGCCGTGTACTTGAGCGGAAACAAGAGCCAAGCCAAGCTCGCCGACTACAACGAAACGAACTTTGGCACCGTGGAATTTGGCACCACGCCCGACAACAAATATGCAGTCTACGTCAAACAAGGCACACAAACGGCCACGATGCACCTCTCGCAGGAGGCTTCGAAACCGGGTGTCGACGGTTGGGGCGGCAAGAACACAGGCAATGTGCTCACGCACCTGCAGCTCGAAGAAGTGGAATCCGTGCCCGTTCACCTCAACTCGGCCGGTCTCGCCACCTTCGTTCCCGCTTATGACATGGTAGTGCCCAACGGCGTGGAAATCTACGTCGCTTCGCAATACGACACCGCCCACCAGCGCATCAACCTCTCGCAGGTTCAGGGCAAGGTGATCCCGGCCGACACTCCCGTGCTGCTCTATGGCCCCGTTTCCACGACGATTCAGCTCACTTACGCCGGAGAAAAACGACACTGCCCCCACGGTCAGCGTCAATGCCTTCCAAGGCCGTTTCACTCCCTCGGCAGTTCCCGCCGGACAAGAGGGTCGCGTGCTCCAGGATGGTGAGTTCGTCAAGGTCGATCCTACCTTCGTTCGCGGCATGCGCGCCTTTGTGAGCGCCGCTCCCTCGGCCGGCACGCGCACCGCCCTGGCCTTCCCGGGTGTGACCGCCGTCGAAAGCGTGAAGACCGCCTCCGAAGCCGAAGCACCCATCTATGATTTGAACGGTCGTCGCGTGACGAAGCCCGTGGCCGGACAAATCTACGTGCAAAACGGCAAGAAGTTCTTGCAGCGCTAAGGCCTTTCGAGCCCTGCGGCGCCCAACCCCACTCTATGAACCGTGAGACAAGTAAATGCCCGACACCTTCGCGCATTTACTTGTTTCCGCGTTCATCGAAACCGCATTCAACAACGAGAATATATTCAACAACTAAACTCAATCATCAAGATGAAAAAGTACACAACTCCCGTACTCACGCAGTACAACATGGCCACAGAAGGCCTGATGACGCTCACAAGCATCGAGACCAGTAGCAGCAGTCAGACCACTCCCGGACGTGCCCAAACCTTCGAGAAGCAGTTTTCGATCTGGGGCGACGACCAAGCCGCCGACGAAAAGCGACGACATGGACTTCAACAGCACCGGCATCTTCTAAAAGCTGCCGCACGGCGTCTCTCGAGGCGCCACGCTCGCTCCATTGCAGCCCGCTCTGTGCGGGAAGCCCCACTGTGGGACTTCTCGTCGGAGCGGGCTTCGTCGTCTTCGCGCGGCAAGGTCGACGAGGCCACGCTGCCCAAGTGCATCGCTCCCACTGCCGAGGAAACAGCCCGATCGCGAGCACGGCAACACCGCGCGCTAAGGCAAGAACAGCGTGCCGAGCGCACAAAGAAACGCGCAGACTTGAGCGGAAAGTAGCTACTTTCGGCTCAAGTCTGCGCGTTTTTGCACCTCCTTCGCGGTCCGTCGGGTGCGTTGCGGCGCGAAGGCGGCGTTTCAGTCCACCTCGTCGTCGTCGTCGCCCCAGGTCCACACGCCGTTGCGCAATTGGGCGGCCTCGGTCGGGGACTTCGGGCGCGCAGCGGTCGGCATTTCGGCGGTCGTGGGGGCCTCGGCAGTGGCGGCGAGGGCATTCCGCGGGGCGTTGGGTCCTTCGGGTGCCGCGGCCGCACGTTCGCTCACACGGGCGGGGGCATTCCCTCCGCATCGGGCCCTTCGGCGGCGAAGCAGGCCGTCGGGAGCGCACCGATCGGGAGTTCGTCGGCAAGGGCGAGGGCTGCGTCGTCGGCAGTGGCATCGCGCGTTTCCCAGTCGCCCGCAAAGCGCTGTCGGGCCGCCTCCTCAATGCAGAGGAACTCGGGCGTGTTGTGGTAGGCGGTGTGTTTGCGCAGCATCTCCTCGAAGGGCGCCACGGCATGGCGGTAGGCGGCGAGTTCGTTCTGCTGTTGCACGGCGTGGCAGGCCAGTTGGTTGATTTCGCGCTCACGTTCGCGGCGCAGGTTGTCGCACACCACCGCAAGGAGGGGCCCAGCACCACATCCACCAGGTCGTGACCGCGCATATAGAGGTAGGTCTTGTCGGGCGTCACGCCCAGTTGCTGCAACTCGTCGCGCAGGGGCTTGTAGGTGGCGCGTGCCTGCGGAAAACGGCGTTGTAGCGTGGCGATCTGGCGGTTCACGCGGCGGCGGAGGGCTTCGATCATGCGTTCGGGGTGGTGAAGTTGCACCTCTCGCAGCTCGACAGTGCGCGCAAAGTCGGTGAGCGAAAATTGGGTGTAGAAGCCGTAGCGATAGGCCCACACGTTCCACACCAAGAGGGGATGGACGGTGCGGGAGAAGGCTTGGAGGAAGGCGCGGAAGTCGAAGAGTTCGCGATCGTTGAGCGTGGCCATGACACACACGCGGTGCAACACCTCGGCATGGCACTGCAAATTTTCGATGGCGTAGACCCCGGTGTGCAAAACGTGGGGCGAGCGGCACACCATGGCGCTGGTGGGGGTGGCGCCCTGCATCAAAACGTCGTAGTCGGCGTCGACACAGGCAATCATGTGCGGGCCGAGGCGGTTGGCCAAAGCGATCTTCTTGCCCCGGCCCAGGGTGACGCGCGAGGGAGGACCACTTCGAACTGCACGTGCGGGGCTGCGCGGGTGAGCACGTCGCGCCAGAAGAGGATGTCGTCGTAGCTCTCGACGTAGGCCACGGCGCGCGGTCGGGCACGCCGGCCTTCGAGGCGGGAGGCTGCGGCGATGTAGGCAGAATTGAGTTGGGCGGAGAGGCGAGACATGGCAGTAGTTGACGAAAAAGTGCGGGACGCGAGGGCAACTTGCGCGGCCGGCAGTGCGACACGGGCGGGGCGGCCGCAAAAAGCAGCCGGCGGCGAGCGCCTCAGCGGGTGATGTCCTCGATTTCGGTGACGTGGTCCTCCCATCCGTCGAGGATCACGGCGGGCGAGTGGGTGGTGAGAATGATTTGCGCGCGGGGGTTGAGCGCACGCACCATCGAGATGAGTCGCTTCTGCCAATCGAAATGGAGACTCACCTCGGGTTCGTCCATGAAGAAGACGGTGGGCCGACGGTCTTGCACGAGGGCGGTGAGCAGGAGAATGAGCATTTGCTTCTCGCCCGAGGAGAGCACGTAGGGCGAGAGGGGCTCATCGTATTGTAGGAAGCGGAGCTCGTTGCTCGAACGGTCGAGGGTGCTTGCCGGTTTCGCTGAAGAGGTCGTCGATCAGGTCGCGAAACTGCGTTTTGGCCGCGGCGGCTTCGGCGGCTTCCTCGCGGGCGGTGTCGCTCCCCTCGGTGAGAAGCGCGATCATGCGGTTGCCCACGTTCACTTGGTAGTCGAGATAGCGGCGTTGCAAGCGGTAGAGTTGCCAGTCGAGTTCGGTGACGATGGCCCCGTCGGCGAGGGTGGCGATGCGCTCGGCGGGGAGGATGCGGCTGTCGACGGAGCGGACGAGATCGTAGCGCACGAGTTCGGCATCGTCGGGGGCGAGGGTGAGGGCCACATCGTCGTGTTGTCCGCCGCGCAGGGTGCCGGAGGGCGCGAGGTGGGCGGCGCGCTGCACGAGGCGGGCGAGGATGGTGCTCTTGCCGGCGCCGTTTTTGCCGCTGAGCACGTTGACATCGGGCCGCAGCGTCCAGTCGATGGGCTTTCGCCCGTTCCAAAGACTGCTGATCTCGATGCGTCGGATGTGAGTTGCGTAGTGAAAATCCATGTGCCTGGGGGTTTTGTGACCGCGGGGGCGGTGTGCCGACAAATATAAGCATAAAAGCGGAGCCGATCGCCACCTTCGGTCGCCAAAAAGGGTGGAAAACGTCGATTTTCGCCCCTTTTTCGTCGGGTCGTTTCGCTTTGTTGTGACAGCCGTCGCGACGTAAGTGCGTGACAATGGGTAACTTTGCGGCACAGAATACGAAAATACGACGGCCTTTTCGGCTTTGCGATTGACAAAGTTCAGCCGGCCGCCCCACAGACTTAACGATTCCTCCCCATGAAGAAGGTACATTATCTCCCCCTCGCCCTGCTGTTGGGCGCCGGCGTGGCATTTGCCGCCCCTCGGCGCGTGATCACGGGCACTGTGGTCTCGCAGAAAGACGGCCGGCCCCTCGAGTTGGCCACCGCTCGCCTGGTGCTGCGCGCCGACACCACGAAGTTTTTGGCCGGTGCCGTGACCGACAGCCTCGGGCGCTTCCGCATTGTCACCGACACCACGGCCGCCCTGCGGCTGCGCGTGGGCTTCGTGGGCCTGCGCTCTGCAGGGCGCGACGTGAACTTCGCCGCTGGCGGGGCCGACAGCCTCGATGTGGGCACCCTGGCCCTGGCGGGCAACGACATGGCCCTGCGCGCCGCGGTGGTGAGCACGGCCGCCGCCCGCGTCGAACAGCAGGGCGACACCACGGTGTTCAACGCTTCGGCCTTCCGCACGGCCGAAGGCTCCACACTCGAGGCGCTCGTCAAGCAACTGCCGGGGCCGAGGTGAGCGACGACGGCACGGTGAAGGTGAACGGCAAGACGGTGAAGGAATTTCTCATCAACGGCAAAGACTTTTTCAAGGGCGACACGAAGGTGGCCATGAAGAATCTGCCCACCCACCTCGTCTCGCGCCTGAAAACCTACGACAAGAAGAGCGACTACGCCGAGCAAACGGGCGTGGACGACGGCGAAGAGAGTTTTTGTGCTCGACATCACCACCAAACGTGAGCTCAATCAGAGCCTCATCTCCAACCTCGACCTGGCGGGCGGACGCGACGACAAGGGCGACGGCCTCTACTCGGCCAAACTCATGGGCATGCGCTTCACCGACCGCTCCCGCGTGGGCCTCATCGGCTCGCACAACAACGTGGCCGACCGCGGTTTCGGCGGTCCGCGGGGCTTCTGGGGCAACAACGCCGGGCGCACCACTTCGACCATGGCGGGCACCGACTCTCGTGGGACAACGGCCGCGGCAAATTCGAAGCCGGCCGCCTCGAACTGGGGGCAACGCCATCTACTTCCGCAACGACAACCGCACGGAGACCATCTCGTCGATCGAAAACTTCGTCACCGCCACGCAAAAAGGGAGCTTCGACGCGGCCCACGCCGACAGCCACGGCCTGAACCAGGACTTCCACGCCCGTCTGCGCCTGAAGTGGAACCCCGACTCGCTCACGCAACTCTCTTTCCGCCCGAACTACGACTTCAGCACGGGCCGCACGACGCAAAACTCGCGCTCGGCCTCGTTCGACACCGATCCCTTCGCGCGCTACGGGGTGAGTGCCGTCGACGACGTGCTGGCGCGCGTTCACAAAACCCGCTTTGTCGGCGACACGGTGCACGTGGCCGACGATTTCCTCAAGAACGTCAACACGCGCTACGACCTTTCGCGCACCACCACCCACAAGGTGGAAGGCGAACTCAACCTCACGCGCCTCATCGGGGGACGCAACGGCCGCAACATCGCCTTCGAAGCGCGCGGCGGCTACACCACCACCGCAGCCGACGCCTATTCGCGTGCCGACCTCTACAAGCGCGTGCAGCCCGACGCCGCCGGACCGCGACTGGCCGCGGGCGGCACCCACCAGTTCTCCGACCGCCCCTCGACGCAGTGGAACTATCGCGTGGGCCTCTCCTACGTGCAACCGCTCGTGGGCAAACTCCTGCTCGAAACCCGCTACGCTTACGAACACAAATACACCTCGGGCGACCGCACCTCTACAACCTCCTGAGCCTCGACGGCTACAACACGCTGAGCGACTTCCCTGAGTGCGCACACGGCTTGGGCACCATCTCGCAACTCTACGTGCCGGGCTCGTCGAGCACCCTCCGTGGCTCGATCCCGCCCAACTGCTCAGCCGCCTCAACGCCGACGACGTGCAAGCGGCCGTGCGCGACGCCCAAAACTCGCAGCACGCCACCCTATCGCTACGACAACCACCGCGTGAACCTCGGCCTGCGCTACAACGTGGGCGCCGTGCGCCTCGGCCGGCGTGCAGTTCTCGCCCGAACGCACCCGCCTGCAATACGAGCGCGCCGCCATCGGTCGCATCGACACCGTGCGCAATGTGCTCAACTTCGCCCCCAACGTGCGCCTGCGCTATGCGTTCTCGAAAACCGCCAACCTCGATTTCAACTACCGCGGACGCTCCTCGCAACCCTCCATGACGCAGCTCATCGGCGTGGTCGACAATGCCAACCCCTCCGCATCTCGGTGGGCAACCCCGGTTGCGCCCCGTGTGGAACCACGAGATGCACCTCTTCTATAATGCCTACAACGCCGAACGCCTGCAAGGCCTCATGGCGCACGCCGACCCTCACGCTCTCGACGGGCAACATCTCGCAACTCACCGTCTACGACGACGTGACGGGCCGCCGTTTCACCCGCCCCGAAAACATCGATGGCAACTGGAACGCCGCGGCCGGCCTGACTTTCAACACGCCGCTCGATCGCGAGAAGGTGTTGAACCTCGCCACCTCGACCGATGCCAACTTCACCCGCTCGGTGGGTTACGTGGCCACTTCGGGCGCCGCCTCCACCCTGCCCGACGCGCCTTCGCTGCGTGAGGTGAACGCCCTCTTCGCCGGCGTCGTGGCCAACAAGAGTCGCACCGCCGTCACCGCCCTCTCCGAGCGCCTCGATCTGTCCTACCGCCGCTCGTGGTGGGACGCCACCCTCAACGGACGCGTGGCCTACCAGCACTCCAACTCCTCGCTGCTCACCACCGGCCGGCTCGACACCTGGAGCTTCGCCTACGGCGCGGAGGCCAACTTCACCCCTGCCTTGGGGCATGACTTTCTCCACCGATCTGCGCATGACCTCGCGCCGCGGTTTTTCGACCTCGGCCTTCAACACCAACGAGCTCGTGTGGAACGCCTCGCTCTCGCAGTCGCTGCTGAAAAAAACAAGGCCCTCACCCTGCGCCTGGAGGCTTTCGACCTCTTGGGCCGGCAGAGCGAGATCACGCGCACCCTCACCGCGCTGGCACGCACCGACTCGTGGACCAACATGCTCAACCAATATGTGATGCTCCACGCCATCTACCGCCTCAACCTCTTCGGCGGCGCCAAAATGCCCGAGCCGCCTGAAGGCCACGGCCCCGAAGGCCGCCCCGCAGCAAGTTCCGCCCCGTCATGCCCCTCCGGGTGGCGGACACGGTGGCCACGGCTACCGCGGCCCGCGCTTCTGACCCGCGGCACGCTTGCGCCCATGGCACACGCACCCCGCTTGCACCTTCTCACGGTGCAGGCGGGGTGTTTCTGCGGAGGCGCTCAGGGCGGGCCCTGAGGAGGGCGGCGCCCCACCGCGGGGCAGCACGAGCCGCTTCGGCACACGGCGCGAAACGACGGCACCGACCGCCTACACCGAGGGGAGCAATCGGGCGGACGGGCACGCCTTATCCACCGACGGAGCCCGCGGTGCTCGCAAAAAGCGGCGACCGCCGCCGAAAAACCCGCAGCTTTTGTGCCACAACACCCCGCTTTCTTCGTCGCGGTGGGTGCGCGGCGGCAAAAGGCCGAAAAGCAGCGCGAAACCACGGATGCAATCACCGAAAGGACAAAAACATTAACTTCTCACCACCGAATCATCAGCAAAAACACGTTTTCACGCCGTGCACTTCCGGGAAATGCAGGCTGAAATTCGCACGTTTCGTCGGCTTGGGAGGAAGCAGGGGCGGAGTATTCATTTTATTTCAAGGCTTCCCGAACGAAAAACAAAAAAAGAATCGACAACGCACAGAAGGATGCGCCACAAATTGTGCATTTTCACGCTTCGCCCCACTCACTTTGTCCAATCATCCAACGATTGCCCGCGTCGACGCTCAAAATCAACGTCTTGCCATTTCGCTTCGTGGGGCACAATGGGCAAAAACACTCGCTTCGGGTGCGCAATACCCCGTTTTTCGTGCAAGTCTGACGACAAAAACCGGTTATTTCACCTCCGAAGGCCGTTAATTCCATTCTAAAAATTGGTCAACTTGCAGTTTATTCAGATATTTGTGGCAGCAACTTACCGAAATGTGCGGTCGCCGTCACCGCCTCCCCTTCCCTCACAAACGTCAAGATGAAACAACCACTTCCCCTCCCTCCGTCTCGCCACCCCCACCCTGCTGCGCCGAAGCATGGCGGCTCTCGTTGCGCTCCTCGTGCTGCTCCTCAGCCTCCCACAGCGTGTGGCGGCCCAGGGATGCCCGACGTTGGACACGGGCGACTTCACCGCCACCCTCATAGCCGCCAACAGCGACTGCCATACCCGGCTCGCCTCTCGGTGGTCTACCGCAACGCCGTGGCGGGTTTCACGGCCATGACCTACAGCGTGTCGAAAAACCGCACGACCTGGGGCACACCGGTGGTGACACCGCGCCCGGGCAGCGAGGCGGTGTTGCCGCTCGACGGGTGGAACGAAGGCGACCCCATCTACATTCGCGCCACGGGCACCTGCGGCACGCAGCAGCCCCGCGTGGTGCTGCCCAAAATCGTCTACCACGTCAAGACCTCGGCCGATGTGCTGGCCACCCCTGTGGTGACGCCGGCCGGCGGTTGCGAGGCCACGAGCGGTGCCGTGAGCGTGAGCCTGACGGGCGTGAGCGGTTTCTCGCGCGTGCAGTATAAGCTGGAGCGCGACCCCGTGCGCGCCGGCCAACAGGCCGTGCCGGTGGGCAATCTCACGGCGCGCAGCCCCTACCAGCAGACACTCTTTTTCAACCTCTCGCCGGGCCGCTACACGCTGCACGTGCGCGCCACGCCCAACTGCACACCCGCCGCGCCGGGCACTACGTGGAAAGACGGCGCCTACGAGTGGGAACAGCCCGTCGACGTGGAGCATTTTTCGGTGATCCCCACCCCCATCCTCACCCGCGGCACGTGTCCGGGCGGAGTGACGATCAATGTGGCCAAAGTGGTGGGCATCGGCGGTTTGCGCTACGAAATTTGGAAGAAAGGCCAGCGAGCCGCCGGCGCCCCTGCGCTGCAAACGGCCACGGTGACCCTATCCGGCGTTCACGCACACCTTCACCGGGCTGCCGCTCGGCGACTATGAGTGCGAGCCACCTCGACCGACTGCGAAGCGACGGCCACGAGCTCGTTTTTCGATCACGCAAGGTGAGCTCGTCCAGCCGCAAGTGACGATCGTGCGCCACACCTACGCGGGTTGCGCGGCGGGCAAGATCGAAGTGTCGCTGCCCGGCACCACAGCGGCCTGTCCGGTGAACTTCACCCTCACGCCCACAACGGGCGGCACGCCGCAGGTGCGCAACAATGTGACGACCGAGCGCGCCCAATTCTCGGGTCTCGCGGCGGGCACCTACACCCTGACCGCTACCTATGGTGGGAACAATGTGACGACTCCGGTGGAAATCAAGACCGTCTCGCCCGGTGTGCTGAAAATCAAGCCCACTCTGGCCGAAACTTACTGCAGCCCGACGGGCGAAATGGACGTGACGCTCGAAGGCGGCACGCTCGACGAACCGGCTACGCTCGAACTTTCGCTCGACGGCACGACGGTGCGCTCGGTCAATTTCAATGCGGGCGAAACCACGAAGCACATCGATGGCCTGCTCCCGGGCGGCTATGCCCTTACCCTCCGCACAGCCTGTGGAGCCACCGTGACAACGACGGCAGCCATCGGTATGAAGAACGCGCCAATGATCTCAATATACCCTGAAGTCCAAGGCGATATGGACTTCTGCCAACCGCAACCAATGGCCAAGGTAAGGATGCGCATCGAGATGGTGAGACCAAATGATGACGGGGACCCCGAGGTACAGAAAAATCTGATTCGCACTTTTCTGACGGGCGCGACCTATACGGTGCGCGACGGCGACAAAGTTATCGCTTCAGGCCCAATGCCGGTCGAAGAAATCATTCGTTTTTGGAGACGAATTACTCTCCGAGCATGGTTTTGTTACTACCACTCAACGATCACCCGCTCAGCTTTTTCTCCAAATGCCTTGTGGTACGCCCACGATTCCTGCGCTCATGAAACTGAACGAGTTTCCGCAAGATCCATCGACCAAAGATTCTGCAGTAAAATATCCCATGGCCGTCTTTTTCCGATAAGTCGTCTTGTGACAAATACGAAGTTCGCATCGCTCAACGTGCGTCGTACGAACGCGAAAAACGTCACGGTGAAGCTAATTGACAACAACACCGGGCGCTCTTTGGGCGAAGTGACTCCTCCGGAGGAGTACGCTTATAACGGATCGACGTTCGAAAAATGTGCCTCCCGGAGACTACTATTATGAATTTTGGTCGGACTGCCCGAATGCGCCCCCACCATCGCAGCGATGTTTTTCACTTTGAAAAACGATGAACCGGAATCAGGAGTAAACACCGAATACGCCAAAGGCTGCGAACCTACAGGAAGCATCAGTTATTACTATATTTTGCCTAGCGGCGTAAGCGCCTCAACCAAGGGCAAACTCTATCGTGCAGATGGTAGTTTGGTGGAAGAAGGGAAAATCAATCAGCGCAAATTCGAGCACCTCGCTCCGGGAAAATACAAGCTCGTCGTTGTTCCTGCCCCCAAGAAGGTGACAATTGCACAATAGATGGCTTCACGCGTGAAATTGAAGTAATAGCATACAGAAATAATCCGAGCGGCACTCCGGATTATTATGCAGAGGAGATACAGAACCTCACAGCGACGCTAGGTACCTTTGGCACCCACACAAACACCCTGAGCTTCGATTTCGTATCGATACCCGGCACTCACACCCTGAAGGTGGAGGATTTCCACGGCGCTCCCATCACAAAGACCGTTACCATTCCCGACAACGGGAACAAGACGAACAAGGTTCATGTGACCTTTAACAACCTGGCAGAGTATGCAACACTAACCTTTCCCGCCGGAGAATGTGGAGCCGAAACCCAAAGAACCTACAATCTCGCTAGAATCTCTACCGGTAAGTACACAAGAGCGGAACTTCAGGATGCACTACGTGTAACAAACATTCCCGCCATTCCGGGATGCCGCAAGGGAAAAATCATCTTCCACTCAAACCTTGTAGCAATGGGGGTTCCACAACGCCCCACAAAAATTTATTTGGAAAGATCTAGCTACGGAGGAGTCGGTACTGTAGATTCTATCACTTCTCCCAATATCATTACAGATCTGGAAATAGAGAATGAAGGCTCCCTCACACTATCCTATTATTACGATGGGAAATTGTTGAAAATTTCAGCATAAACGAGAGTGACTTCATGGGTTATCCTTTCTTGTATCCGGATGTGCAGACGCTGCGCACCTTACTCGGCGATAAAGGTTTCATAAAGATCCAAAACACTTTCGCTGCTCCCACCGATCATCTCCACATTCGGATCACCAACAACGACAACGGGAGGGTTTTGCACGAAGAGACCATCGTGGGCACGGCCCCCACACCTAGTGAAATGGTTCCCGGCTCTTACACCGTGAGCTATGAAGCGCTCGATGGCTGCTATGTGGGACAAACAGGCGAACAACAACAAACCGTGAATCCCGCAACATTGGAAATCAACATCGCTGGAAATTCAATGATGTGCGCCAACGACGGCGTGATCCGCGTAAGTTTGAATGGGGATTACGGCAACGCGGACCTCGTCAATTACGAAATTACGCCTCAAAATGGAGGGCCCGCAATCCAAGGCCAGACCACCACACCGCTTGTGCCCAAAGAATTCCCGGGATTGGAAGCCGGTACTTACAACGTCAAGGCTACCGCCACCATTCTTCGGGGATTCGACGGACAACCGCACAGCTACGAAACAACAAGAACAGCTTATCTCAGCACACCTTACACAACCCCTCTGTCGGTTCGTCCGGATCCGGGCAAAGCCTCTCCGGCCATCACCGAATGTGGAACGGGTGGCGCGATCGGCTTGCGCATTGAAGGTTCGCGATACAACAAAGTAAAAGTATTCATCACCGAGACCCCTTCAGGCCCCATCAACCCGCGCAAAGAAATTACCCAAAACGCCAATGGTTCGTGGGGACAAGATCTCGCTCCTGGCAATTATAAGCTCTTTGTCACGGACGGATGCATGGACATTGTTGTGCCTACAGTCACCGTGCCGAATAGTGAGTTCAAAGCTGACGTGAAACCTTATGAGTGTGTAAGCGTGGATGTGCAATCTCCCCACTCCGGAAAATTGAATTTCAGCACAATCATGAGCCTTGCCTCCTATGATCGTGAGCTGAGAAGTAATTTGCTTGATAACGTAGAGTTGCAAGTCGTCTCTCCCGGTTCAGCTCCCGATGAAACCAACTGGGGAACGTATGATAGATTATCTTATTATCTCCCTCCCGAAACGCACCCCTACGACTACCACTTCACGTCGTCAACGGATCGCTTTGACTTCAGAAACGGGTATGACATCCTCTACCGGTTCAAGAATTGCCCGCCTTCAATGAAACGTGTGCACCAAGCACCGGGCTCTTTCAAAGTCTGCAATCCGTTCCGAGTCTTCGTTTACAGTGTAGACAGTTGTACTTACGAACAATTCGTCATCCACGAATACGATGCAGATCGTCCTTATCGTATCCAGGTGCGCAATAATAAAACGAATCAAGTCATCTACGACCAAGTTCGTACGTTCCCGTATAAACCCAACCACGGAGACATCTGGGAGAATCAGTTCCGCTATCCCTACGGCGGCGAATACACCATGACCATCACTTCGATCAACGATCCGCTGATCCCTCCCTATGTCGCTCAAATCAAACACAAGGTAATCTTTAAGAAGGAATTTGTCTTCACTGCAGGAGAATTCAGGGGAGTAAGAAAATGGTCAGCTGTACCTCTGCGAATTATCAAATTACTTGGAGAACTGACAATCAGAAGTGTTACCTCAAAACCGACGTAAAGGTATTCGACAAAGCAACGGGGGCAGAGGTTAAACCCTACTTCTCACGACCGGTAGACGCTGATGGAAGTCAGTTTGACCGATCTTTCATGCTACGCCGCAACAATGTGTATGTGCTGAAGGCCTATGAAGATGGGCAACTTGTATACTCCGAAGACTATACCGTAAAATACGATATGCCCATCAACTACAAGCATGTTGACATCGATCTCTTTGACAAGTGCCACGAACCCGATGAACAATTCGCACCGGTATCTACAAACAAAGAAGAAGACCTCAACTACATTGCAGAAGAACTACCTGCCGGAGTCCGCGCTTATGACAAAAATCTTGAATATGACGACTTCTTGAAAATCCTTCTTCATGACAATGTCAACAACCGTACATATGAGTCACACGACATATCTCATTTTACGAGAACAAGTTCTTCGGATCAAAGGGATTATCCATTCATAATGGTCAGAACGTGGAACGAAATCAAAGCCGTAGGAGACACAATTAAAAATGTCAGGCCGAAGATACCAGTCGGAACCCACACTTTGGAAGTGCTAACTTCGTGCGGAGACCTACACACCTCGACATTCAATGTGACTTATGCCCCGGCAGCAGTCTCCAAGGTATCGTTTACGGACGTCCAGTATCAATGCGATGGTAAGCTGTCATTCACTCCGACCGGAACAGCAGCATTCCCGGACAAGAGTGACCCGGTAAACATCGTAAGCTATCGTCTCAGCGGCGACAAGTACACCACTTACAACTGGGGAGATCCGGCAGAAACCTACAATTATACAGGATATGTCATCTATAAATTGTCGTTTGAAGACGGTAGCACGTGCGACCGTACACAGTTTTACGATTTCAGCACTACACCACTGGCCTTCGACAAATCGAGCACCGTCAGCTTCTTCTGCTCCGGCGCCGACAAGGGTGAGATCAACGTAGGTCTCAAAGGCGGTCATCCGCCCTACACCTACGAGTTGCACACCCTCGACGGCACCCTGCTAGAAACGAAAACAGCACCGGGAGCCGTCACCTTCGAACACGGCAGTCTGGGCTCTCGCTACCGCATCGAAGCCACCGACGATTGTGGACTCACACACGTGTACCAAGACGTCTTGCTGCAAGACCCAGCTGCCATTGCGGGTAGCATCGACGGCGACATCTTTGTCTGTGAGGGCGATCCCGTGCGCATCAAAGCCATCCAATTCCCCGGCGCCACCTATACCTGGACGCTTCCCGACGGCACGCAGAGCCACGATCAGGAACTCTCCTTCACGGGCACGCCCGACAAGGCCGGCACTTACACCGTCAAGATCCAGCTCAACACCTGCAACGCCACCATCACCGGCACCTATAGCCTCGGCGTTGCCCACCTGCAAGAAAGCGCCGGCACCCACGCGCAGCACACCTGCGCCGGACAGAGCGCCGTCTTCGCGCCTGCCGATCCGGTGGCCACGGTCAATGGCGAAACCGTCGACAAAGAAGACCTCGAATTCCAATGGCAATACACCAAGACCCCGAACAATGAGACCTCATGGAAGCCCATTTTCGGTGCCACCGATGCCTCGGTAGAATACGTAGCCGCCTACCCCGGCACCTACTATCTGCGCCGCACCACCCAACTCGGTGAATGTAGTGCCATCGGAGGCGTATGCACCCTCACGGTCGATCCCGGTATCACCGTCACCATGTCTGCCGGCGAGCGACGTGTGGTCATCGATCACAAGGACCCCTTCCTCCTCACCGCAGGTATCATCTCAGGCCCCGCAGCGCTGCACCTACCAATGGCAGCGCAGCCTCGACGGCAAACAGTGGAGCGACATCGCCGGAGCCACAGCAGTGACCTACACCGAAACGCAGCGTCTCGCCCCGTGGTTCTACTACCGCCGCATCGTCCGCTCCGGCACGTGCGAAACGAAGGGCGAACCCATCACCGTGATCTTCAAGCGCCGCTATCCCGCCATGGTCAATCCCCAGTTGCGCCAGCGCGTCGACCAGCATTGGTGATCCCCTCACGGCCTTGTGCCGCGCCCCGCCCGCGACCTCGATCGCACCCCACGCCATCGCCCCACACAGGGGGTATAATTTCGGCGAGCCGCTCCTTCCCACCTCGGAGCGGCTCGCCCTTTTCAACGCGAAGACCGCCCATCGCGCCGCGAAGGCCGTATGCACGACGAAAGCGGGGACAAATTACGCATTTCGGCCAATTTCTTGGCGCGAATTATGCTCTTCATCACACTGAGTATGCGAATATACCAAACCGTCAAGCCCCACACTAAACTCAAAAAGCGGGGCGTTTTCAAGAAAAAAGTGGAACATTTCGCGGGGCGAATGGGCGAAATGAGAAAAAAGTTGTATATTTTGCCGTGGATAAAAACGAACAATGCAAGAATATGGGCAACCGTGACAAACGACTCGACATGCTTCGGCTGGTGCTGAACCGCACGTCGGTGGGGAGCCAAGAAGAACTCCTCGAACTCTTGCGCGCAGAGGGCTACAAAGTGACGCAAGCCACGCTCTCTCGCGACCTCAAAAAGCTGAAGGCGGCCAAGGTTTCGGGCGACGGGGGCTACCGCTATGTGCTACCCGAGCACCCGGCCTACGTTCGTCAGCTGGCACCTTCGATCCACACGCCGCAATTTCTGCGCTCGTCGGGTTTCCTGAGCATGGAGTTCTCGGGCAACCTGGTGGTGATGCGCACCCGCCCGGGCTATGCCACGAGCATCACGACCGAAATCGACGCGCACGAACCCGAAAGCCTGTGCGGCACGATCGCGGGCGACGACACCATTCTGGCCGTGATCCGCGAGGGGCTTCGAACGGGCCCGCGTGGTCGAGGAGCTGGCCCAAATCCTCCCTGCCGTACGCGGACAATTGTGATGCCGTCGACGCGGGAACAAGTAGACAAGTGAACCGGTAGACGAGTAAACCCGTGGACCCGTAGACGAGTCGACGCGTGGATTCATAGGCAAGTAAATCAGTAGACGAGTAGACCCGTGGACCCGTAGACAAGTGAACCGGTAGACGAGTAAACCCGTGGACACGTAAACCAGTCGACGCGGGAACAAGTAGACTAGTAAACCGGTAAACGAGTAAACAAGCGATCGTGGCGACCGTATTGCGCGCCGCACAACAAACCCTCCCCTCCCCATGCCCAACTTCCTGAAAATCATAATCTCTCTGGCGCTGGTAATTGCCGTCTTCTACTTCACCTCCACGCCTTCACCCACAGCCACGCTGGTGCGCCTGGGCTTTCTCGCCGCCCTGATCGGCTTCACACTGTTCAGCCTGTTCCGCCGCAAAGACAAAGACGACGACGAATAGTCGGCACTGCGCCACTCCCCTCCGCCCGCTCGGCCGAATGAGCAGCAGCAGTCCATCCGTGAGCCCACTCCCCGCTCGTGATCGGCCTCCCCATCGGTCTGCGCTTCGGCGGTCGACGACAGAAAAACGCCTCTCCCCGCTTCGGCCGCTTGCCACGGGGTGCGAACACCCTTCATCGCCGCCTCGTTCTCCATTTCATCCCACTTCGGCTGCTTGCCAAGGGGGCAAACACCTTTCATCGCCGCCTCGTTCTCCATTTCATCCCGCTTCGGCCGTTTGCCACGGGGGCGAACACCTTTCATCGCCGCCTCGTTCTCCACTTCTCCCCGCTTCGGCCGCTTGCCAAGGGGGAAAGCACATGCATCGCATCGATTCTCTCCATTTCATCCCCCGCTTCGGCCGCTTGCCCAGGGGGCGCTACTCGGCACTGCGCCTCGGCGCACAGCACGTCGGCGCATAACCTTCACCACCATCGCTAAAACTCACCTACCGCTTCGTCAACTACTTTTTTCAGAGGGATGGGCTGCTGGCTGCTCTGGCGCGTTGTCAACGACTGCCCGTGGGCGCAAGCCCGCACCCTGGTGTTGCCCGCCCTCTTGTTCGGCCTCGCCATCGGCATCGGCGCGCTCCTGCCCGCGCTGTGGCGGCACCGCCGACCGACGAAGCCCGAAACCCAACCCCTGACGACCGCGCGCCGCATCAGGCCTCGGGCCACCCGCAGGCCGCTTTCCCTCTGTTCGCCCCATCGCTCCGTGCCTGCCGCGCAACGCCCGCACGCCGATGCAAAAACGCGAGGCACCCTCATTCGTAGGGTGCCTCGCGCTGCGTTGTGGTGGTGACGACCCGCCTCGGGTGCAAAAACGAGCGGCTCGCCGACAGTGGCGGGCCGCTCGCGTTGCGAACTGGGGGATCGGGGGGCACAGCGCGCGGCACCGTGCGCCTGGGCTCAGTCCTCGATGAGGGTGGCGAGACGGGCGCGGTAGGCGTCCCAGTCTTCGATGGGGCGACGGGCCACTCCGCTCTCGATGGCGGCACGAGCCACGGCCGAGGAGACTTCGACGATGAGGCGCTTGTCGACGGGCTTGGGGATGAAGTAGTCGGCGCCGAAGGTGAGCTCCTTCAAACCGTAGGCCTGGGCCACATATTCGGGCACGGGCTGCTGGGCGAGGGCGGCAATGGCACGCACGGCGGCCTGCTTCATGGGCTCGTTGATGGCGGTGGCGGCGACATCGAGGGCCCCTGCGGAAGATGTAGGGGAAGCCAATGACGTTGTTGATCTGGTTGGGATAGTCGGTGCGGCCGGTGCTCGCATGAGCACATCGGGGCGGGCGGCCTTGGCGTCGTCGTAGGGTGATTTCGGGCACGGGGTTGGCGAGGGCGAAGATGATGGGGCGCTCGGTCATGGAGCGGACCATTTCGGCGTCGACAATGTTGCCTTTGGAGAGTCCGACGAAGACATCGGCGCCGCGCATGGCCTCTTGGAGGGTGTGGACGTCGGTGCGGGCGGTGGCAAACTCGCGCTTCTGCTCGTTGATGTCGGTGCGGGCGGTGGAGATGACGCCGCGGGAGTCGAGCATGACGAGGTTTTTCGCGGCGCAGGCCGAAGGAGAGGTAGAGGCGGGCGCAGGAGATGGCAGCGGCTCCGGCACCGTTGACGACCATGCGGATGTCTTCGATGCGCTTGCCCACGACTTGGAGTGCATTGAGCAGGCCGGCGCAGGAGATGATGGCGGTGCCGTGCTGGTCGTCGTGCATGACGGGGATGTCGAGCTCGGCTTTGAGACGGGTTTCAATCTCAAAGCATTCGGGGGCCTTGATGTCTTCGAGGTTGATGCCGCCGAAGGTGGGGGCGATGGCCTTGACCACTTGGATGAAGCGCTCGGGGTCGTGCTCGTCGACCTCGATGTCGAAAGAGTCTACGCCACCGTAGATTTTTGAACAGGGAGGCTTTTTGCCTTCCATGACGGGCTTGCCGGCGAGGTGCGCCGATGTTGCCGAGGCCGAGCACGGCGGTGCCGTTGGAGATGACGGCCACGAGGTTGCCCTTGTTGGTGTAGCGGTAGGCGTCGTGGGGCTGTTTCTGAATCTCGAGGCAGGGTTCTGCCACGCCGGGGCTGTAGGCGAGCGAAAGGTCGTGGGCGGTGGCGTGGGGCTTGGTGGGTACGACGGCGATTTTGCCGGGACGGCCCTTTTCGTGGTAGTCGAGTGCTTCTTGTTTGGTGATTTGTGCCATGGTGATGATGGAGAAGTTAGAATGAATGTGTGGACAAAGTTACGTTTTTTCGCCGAGACGGGGTAAGGTTGGGGCGTTTTTGTGTCGGGTGCGGTGAAGGCGTGGATGCCGCCGGGGGCGTCGTAACGATGAGGGGCTTTTGCCCTCGCGCTCGGCAGGGGGATGTGCCGACGGACGGGGAACGGAGCGGGAAGGCGGGAGTTCGGCGCAGAAAAAGCGGGAGAACGGAGCGGGAATGAGCGAGTTTTTCGGCTCGTCGGCGAGGGATGTGCGAGCGGAGGTGGGAACTTCGTGCGCGAAGGTGGGAGAACGGAGCGGGAAGGTGGGAGTTCGGCGCAAGAATGAGCGAGTTTTCGGCTCGTCAGCGGAGGTGTGCGAGCGGAGGTGGGAACTTGGCGCGCGGAGGCGGAGGCTCGGGGCGAGAATAAGCGGGAGTTCGGGGCAGAAAGGCGGGCGGGACTTGCGCAGGGGTACAAAAACCGCTCGCACATGCGGGGGCACGGTGCGAGCGGTGGGATATGGAGCCCACTCCACGGGGAGGGGCGCAAGTTGAGCAAGGGGATCGGTTTAGGGCATGACGAAGCGCTGGGTGAGTGTGGTGACCTTGTTGGACACGCGCACCACATAAGCGCCCGGCATGACGACGGTGCCGGTGTTTTCGCTGCCGGGTTCGACAGTGAAACGGGCTTGGATCTTACCGGCGGCGTCGAAGACGAGGGCTTCGGCGGGCTGGTCGGTGAAGTTCTTGACGGTGAAGTTGCGACGCAGGTCGGCGGAGATTTGGAATCCGCGCTGGTCTGCGGTGGCCTTCGCGCCGTTGCCCAGGATGGTGAAGCGGTGCAGCATCGCCCTTGGTTGCGGTGAACTCGTAGGTGTCGCCGTCGTGGATGGCGCGGGTGAGTCCGGTGCGCTTGTCGAGGAGGGTGTATTGCTGCGTGCCGTCGCCGCCGTCGAGGTGGAAGGTGAGCTTGTAGTTCTGCTCGCCGTCGCCGGGCACGAAGCCGACTTTGGTTTCGCCGATGGCGTCGGTGGTGGTCACCTGGTAGCTGCGATCTTGCATAGCGTAGAGGGCAGCTTCGCCGGGTGCGAAGATCTTCTCACCGTCCCAACCGTTGTCGTAGCGATCGGTGGTGCCTTCGGCTTGAACGAGCCAGAGGCGGTCGGCCGTCTTGGCGCTTTCGACGTCGACAGCCAGGGAGTGGAAGTGGCGCTGGGGTGCGCGGTTCTCCTCGGTGGCGGTGACGAGGTCGGCATAGCGATACTTGAGGTTGCCGCCGCGGTGCTCTTTGACCATGAAGCTGGAGAGCGAGGGGATCTGGTTGGGCATGCCGGCCACGTGACCTGCGAGGTTGGCGGGGATGGCCTTGGTGTATTGTCCCTGCGTGGTGCCGTTGGTGGTGGGACCGCTGTTGGCAATCCAGTCTTTGCGGGAGCCGGTGTTGAAGAGGTAGACCACCTTGTCGGCCGCTGTTGCGCCGGAGAAGTCGAGTTTGTCGATGCTCATGGCTCCGGTGTAGGGGTTGGCCAGGATGTTCATGTCCTGATAGTTGGTGGCGGAGGCCATGCCGTCGACGGGGAAGGTGAAGTCTGCGGTGTTGAGCTCGCCGATGAATCGATAGGGTGGCGGGCTTAGGCTGCGAGATTTCGTAGGCCTGTCCCTGGGCGAGGGTGCCGTTGTTGACGTCGGTCCACTTCTCGTCGGAGTTGGGGACGTTGAGCGTGCGATCGTACTTGCGCACCCAAGTGGTTTCGAGGGGGAGCTGGTTTCGATCGGCGCTCTTGACGGGCGATCCGAAGTATTGCCAGGTGGCGTAGGCCTTGTTGCGGTTGCCGTCGAAGGACTTGGCAAACATCTCGACGTTGGCCTTGTAGTTGGCGTTGTCGGCGGGTTTGGCCAAGAGGAAGGTACCGTTGGGCTTGCCCTCTTCGGCCTGCACGACGGTGTAGTCGGCTACGCCGCGCGTGGCAAAGGGCTCGGTGGCGGGGGCAGTGCTGGTCGTAAGATCCCAGAGGAGGGCTTTCTCTTTGAGGGAGAATCTGGTTGCCGGGGTGGCGACCATGGCACGTCCGGTTTCGGTGGCGTTGATGTAGTTGCGCACCACGCGATCTTGGTCGGCATAGAGGTCGCGGATGGCGGATTCGCCATACTTTTCTGCGGCGACGCCGGTGACGGGATCGGGGGTATTGTCGTTGACCGAGGCGAAGACCACATCCGACTGCTCGTTGTCGGCATAGTTGGCCGCGAGGGTGTTGGGCACGAAACGTCCGGTCCAGTTTTCCTTGTTGGCCCAGTCGGTGCTGACATAGCCGTACCAGTAGTTGTTCTTGCTACCGTCGAGGGTGAAGGTGTTGGTACGGAAGAAGCGTTTGGGGAGGGCGCGGGTGTCACCGTCACCGATGTCGTTGGCGCCCGGTGGTGGAAACGGTGGCGAAGTAGGTGGATCGGTCGGCGGAGGGGTGCCTTCGGGCTGTTTGAGCACCTGGTCGAAACCGTCGGTGGTGATGGTGCCGGTGCCGCGTTCGAAGGATTCGAGGGACGTCCGCCGCCGGTGTTGAAGCCTTCGTTGGTCATGGCCACGAAGAGGCGGGTGCCGGGACCGTAGGCGCGGCGGAAGGTGAGATCGCCGTGCTGATCGACGGAGAATTCATTGTCGGGCACGCGGATGTATTCGTCGGTGCCGGGGTTGATTTCGCGCCAGAGTTCGTACTTGGTGGTCTTGAAGGAGCTGGCCAATCCCCTGGCATAGCTCTGCGAACTGAGGGTCATGGTTTCGAGCGGGCGCCAAGTGTCGTCGCCACGGGGCGATTGGGGCACTACGTAGCGCTCTTGGAGCGTGAAGTAGTAGTGCTCGTCGGTCACGTTCTCGGGTTTGGTGGGCAACGTGAGGATGTTGAGCTTGTTGACGGTGAGGTTGAGCTCAGCATCGGTGGCTTTGGCGCGCGAGGCGTAGATGTTGGCGTTGTTGCCGCCCAGTGCCTGGTTGAAAGCGGTGGCATCGCCGCCCTTATACACCGTCCAGGTGGCCTCCTTGAACGACTTATCGTCGCCGAAGCGGCGGTAGTTGGCCGAATAGCCGATGTCGGTGAGGAGGTTTTTGGAGAGATCGGCCTTCTGGAGCTTAAAGAGTGGGTAGAAGGGAAGCTGGCCAGGAGGTTTTCCGAAACATTGAGTTCGCGGATCGTCGCATCAGTGTGCGTGAAGCCGATGTTCTGGAGTTTGTTGGTGGCGAGATTGAGCGTTTCGACGTTGGTCAGTTCGTTGGGGAAGATGAAACTCCCCTGTGCGTTGGCCGTTCCGAGCACATTGTCGTGGAGATCAATGTAGCGGATGGAGGGCACCTTGGTTAATTCGACATCTTTTGATCTGCTGCGATGCGGAAACGAGTTTCACATGCCCTCTTCGCCGGTGATCTTGATGACGCCGCCCTGCGTGGCGGAGACATTGACGGTGAAGGTGCGGTCTTCCGTCAGATTATACATCTGTCGGATGTTTTGGCCGTCATTTTCGTAGTCGATGAAGACGATGGGCCAGTGTTCGCGGGTCACTTTCGTGGGGTCCTCGGGGGCGAGGGTGAAGGTGACGGTACCGGCGGCCGTGGCCTTGATGAGGGTGATGCGGTCTTGGAGGTTGTGGGTGGTTTCTTCGGCCAGTGTGGGCGTGGGAGTGGCGGGAGTGGCCGGCGTCTGGGCCTGTGCGCGCTGGGCGAAGGATCCCATCAGCAAGCCTGCGGCGAGGAGTGCGGGAAGGCTTCGCTTAGCGCTGAATGCAGCCGCGAGACTGCGAACGGATAAGGAATGCTTGTTCATTGCAGATGGGTGGTTTTAGTTGAGAACGCGTCCGTTGAGTCGGCGCATGGTGGGGTTGGAATCGTCGAACTTCTCGCCGAGCTTGAAAGAACACTTGTAAACAGTGTTGCGGCGGATTTGTCCGTAGTATTGTGTGCCCTGTTTGGCCTCGCCGATGCGGTAGTAGCACTTGCCGCTCTGGGGGTCGGGGTATTCGGATCGGGCACCTTCAGTGCCCCACTGCGAGGTGTAGGTGATCTCGAGGTAGGTCATGCCGTTGAAATCAGCCGACCCGAAGACGGGATGCGACACGAAATTTTCAGGCACATAGATCGAAATGGTGGGATAGGTGCGCACCAGTCCGGTGAAATCTTCGGTGGGTGTGCCGACGGGCAGATCGTAGGCCAGATAATCGTAGTCGGTGGCGTTGGCGGCGTGCTTGAGATCGTAGTTGGCGATGGGGCCTCCCACCGAGAACTTGGCGGGGACATTGACAATGCGGATGCCGGTGATCTTGAAATCGTAGGGCGTGATGTAGGCCAGTCCGTAGGCGCTGCCGATTTCAGCCTGGGGGGTGATGTCGATGCGGGCGAAGCAGCGCTCAAGTCGCACCTCGCTCTTGGTGAGTGCGGTGAGTCCGCTCACGGCGTTGGTGGGCGACTCGACATCGCGGAGGGCGGCGCTCATGGGGATGGGCTTTTTGGCGTCGTTGCCAAACTGTCCGCGGAGATAGTCCTTGGTGTTGAACTCCAGCGCGTTGAAGTCGCGTTCCGTACCCGAAATGCCCATGCGCTCAGCGTCGGCCGTGTTGAGATTGGCCGCGAAGAAGAAGTCTTTTTTGCCGAGGAAACTCTCGACACTGAAGACAGCGGTGTTCGTGCCGCCCGCAGCTGCGGAGTAGGATTGCCCGGTGAGTGAGGCCACATACGTGGAGCCGGCGAGGATCACGTTGTCGACTTGGTCTTCCTTGTCGGCGGCGTCGGTGTTGACAGACTCACCGGTTTTGTGAGCGCACGTCGACTTTCCAGGCGACCTTTTCAGACTTGGCCTCAGGGATAGCGGGTTTCCTCGTCGCCGGAGCAGGCGGTGAAGGAGAGAGCCGCGGCGGTGGCCAGCAGGAGGAGGATATTCTTGGTCATTTCGGAGTAAGCTGCTGTGATGAGGGTTGATATGAGTGAGGGCGAACGGCTGAACGTGCGTCAGACGTTCGCCCTTTGTGAGTGGCGGTGGGAGGCTTAGATGTTCTCGTGCGTGGTGCCGTCGAAGCCGGGGACGTTGGTTTCGATCCAGGGGCGCACGGTGAGGGTGAACTGCAGCACCACGGCCTGATCGGCGGTGGGCGAGCGGGGCCTACCACGTGAGCGTGGAGGACATAGCGGCAGTTGCGTTCGATTTTGCGGGGAGGATGACTTTGTAGTAGCTCTTGACGGGCGTGGTGCTGAAGTCACCTCCGGCGGGCGGGGGGAAGATGCCGTTGAGCGGGTTGCCGTCGCCGAGAATGGCGGGGAGCTCAAGCAGCACGTAGGGGGCGGGATCGGTGGCAGCGGTCTTGGCCGAGATGTCGTACTCGTTGATGTAGACCGAGGGGAGCTCCGATGTGGGCACGGGGTCGGTGGCGGTGAGCGGCGCGGGCTGTGCGGTGAGGTCGGCCACTTGGGTCTTCGCACCGTCGACGCGGCCGGTGATGTCGGCGTTGGCTCCGACGAAGGTTTTCGAGGGGAATTGCAAGAAGGTGTAGAGGCCGCGCTGCTGATTGGGGATGAGTTTGTCCCAATCATAGTAGAGCACCACGTCCAATCGCGAAACGGCACGCTTGACGTTGACGTCGATCTTGTTGTCCTGTGTGGCGGGGTTGGCGAAGGTCACGTTGGTTTGCCCGGTCATGAGGAGGGGCGTGGTGAGATCTTCGACGGTGGCGAGGGTTTGCGACACGGCTTTGGTGAGCTGGTCGACGGTGGTGATCTCGTCGGTGGCACCCACGGCGAGGCGAGCGCGCACGGAGGCCGGAAGGTTGATGAGCGTCACGGCGGTGGTGCCGTTCACGTCCGAGGCCTTGGCGGGGATGTAGACCGTTTGCGTGGTGGGATCGTTGTTCACCCAGTCGCCCACGGTGGTGGCTTCGAAGTGGAAGGAGCCGACGGCCGCGCCGCCGCTGTTGGGCGTGATGGCTTCTTTATTTTGTCCGCGGAAGAAGACCACGTCGACGGTGTTGACGGTGTTTTCGGCGGGCGTGGCGATGCCGCGGGTGTCGTGTTGCACGAGGTCGGATGCGCCAAATTGGAGTTTGATCTTGCCTTCACCGCCGGTGGGTCCGTCGGGTTCGTAGCCTTTGTTGCAGGCTCCGAAGAGGGTCGCTGCGACGGCCAGGAGTGCGAAGGTGAGCGTATGGAGAAGTTTCATCGTTATTCGCTTTTGACGGTGTGGACGATCTTGTTGTTATACTTGATTTGGAAGATAGGCGTTCCGGCGGTGGGCTCGGCGGGGAGGCGGAGCGTGCCTTCGACCTGCTCTTGGAATGCGCTCTGTCCCGCGGCGTTGCCGAAGCGGAGCGTGTTTTGCTGTGCGCCGCCCACGGTGAACTTGGCGTTGGGCACGAGGGGAACGAGTTCGACGAGGCCGAGTTGCACGAGGTTTTTCTCGGCGGTGACGATACGCACTGTGCTTTCGCCGCCCGGGAAGGTGGGTTCTTCGACCACTACGTTGAAGCGATAGCCGGCATAGACGCGGCCGATGCGGCCCGTGCACCAGTCCTCAATATTGTAATTGAGCGTGAGTTGGAAACCTTCTTCCGCTTCGATGTTGTACACGTTGTTGCGCACGGTGGAGAACTTGGAGTAGTTCGCCGCGTTGGGCAGGGTGTAGTGAACACCGTTGTCGACTTCTTGCTGTCCTTCGGTGAAGGCGCTTTGCCAAATCGAGAACTTGTAGTAGTCGTTGTTGCCGCCGTCGGTGAGATAGAAGGAGGTGGATCCGGGCACAAAGCCGGGGCGGGCGGGATCGTTGCTGTCTACGCGGCGCAGATACTCAGGCACGTAGTAGGAGGTGACGTAATCGTAGAGCGTGGTGGGCTGGCCGGGCTGCACACTGGGGGCGAGGTAGTGGGCCTCGGAGTTGGCGAGCATCTGGGCCTTGGAGAATCCGTTGGTCTCTGCGAGTTCGGTCGCGGTGTAGAAGTCGGTGGAGAACTGTCCCGTGGAGGGATAGCCGGCTCCGTCGAAGTAGGGGTTGACGAAGAGGAAAAATACTTTGAACATTGACGAGCGTCATGCCCTTGAAGGGCACCACGCGCTTGAACTTGATGTCCGTGGGCGTGGGCGTGCCGGCCACTTCGTCGACATTGACCACTCCTTTGAGGGTGAGCTTGACTTTGGCGAGGGTGCGGATGAGTTCCACCTGTTCGTCTCCGTCGGCCACGAAGTGCTGGGGGTCGGTTTGCGAGGAGCCCTTACCGTTGCGCAAAGCCTGGATGGTGACATTGCGATAGACGCGGGTCATGAGCATGGGCTTGGCTTCCGAGGGTCGGTAGCCGGCGGGGAAGGCGATGTGGGTGAGGGCGGGGAGCGCAAAGAGTTGGCTGCGGTTCACCACCGAGGCCAGGGGCACGTCGAGGTTCCAGTCGTGTTCGTTGGCGATGAAGAAGAAGTCGCGCTGTCCTTCGGTGAGTCTGAAAGGTTTCGACCACACGGTGGTCTGTCCTTCGGGCTGACCGGTGAAATCCCCGACGGGGTGCACCTGATTGTAGAGGACGGCTCCGCTGTTGGTGTCGCAAATGATGAGTCGCACCGTCTTGACGCGGTCCTCGAAGTCGGCACTGGTGTTGATGGTGCCGGCCACGCCTCTGATACTTACGGCAGCCGACATATACACATCCCCGGGTTTGGGGGGCTCTTCCGGGCCGATGTACTCATGGCACCCCGCGGTCAAGCCGAGCAGAGCGGCAAGTCCGAAGGCGAGTCCGGTGCGGTGTAAGATGTCGTGTAAAGGGAGCATAGTCATATAGGTGATGCGTCGTGCTGAGTGCCGCGGCGCGGTGGGAAAGTGGGACGCGGCGGGGCGAGCGGGTGGCCCGCCCCTGGAGCGTACGCGTTATAGATTCGTCGAGCGGAAAGAGGGTTTTGTGTTGTCCCGAGGGGTGTGGGAAGGAGACAGGACTTGCTTTCGCGCTCGTACTGATTCAATTATTCTCCGAGTTTGGTTTTGAAGGTATGTACCAGCCAGTCGTTGATAAACACGCCCGCGCACATGTAGTCTCCACAATCCTTACACTTGTCTTTGATGAGGAATTTGAGGTCGATGTCGTGTTCGCAATTGAGGTTGAAGCTGAACTTGTTGTCCTCGTTGCTGGCGTAGGTCAAGATGGCACCGATGAGGTCGTTTTTGATCTCGGGGGGCATGGTCACGTCTCGGGTCTCTCCGTTCTTCTGGTAGGTGATTTTCACCTGACTCTTGAGTCCGGATTGGAGGTCGAGGAGCGTATATTTAGCGGTGAGCGCGGTGTCTCCGTACACCACGGGGCCGTTGGTTCTGTAGGGCGCCGAGCTGGAGTTGACGTTGTGCGCGCCGTCGTAGTTGTAGGTGGCGTTGGCCGACGAGATGACGACGCCAAATTCGCGGGTGCTGGGCACGTTCACAGTGCGCTCGCGGATGCTTTTGTCGAGCACCACGGAAACATTGATGCGGTAGGTTTTTTCGCCGACCGCCACGGCGATATGCTTATCCTGCGATCCGTATTTTGCAGGGTTGTTGAGCACGACGGAGTGTTCAGACTTTCCGAAGAACACGCGGTCGTTGTCGAGTTTCACGTAAGAGGCGTCGGCATCCGTGCGGAGGGTGGCGAAGACTTCGTCTTTGCTCTTGCCGATTTGGGCATCGCTTACGGTGAACTTGCTGTTGAGTCCCGTCCAGGCGTAGACGTTGTAAACGCGATCTTGGTCGGGCGTCGAGGTTTTGATGGGGAGTTTGATCTCGGTGAAGCCTTTTTGCTTGTTGCCGAGGTCGATGTCCTTGAGTTCGGCGCTGGCAGCGAGCTTGTTGTCTTCGTCGAAAGCCAGGAGGTGAACGTTGGACTGGGTGTTGAGTCCGATGGAATCTGCCTTACAAGTCGTGTTGTAGAGTTTCACATACACAGCCTGGGGGCAGTTGTCGAGATCATCGTGGAACATGGATTCACAGCCGGAGAGGAGGAATCCCAATCCTAAGGTGAAAAACACTCCGGTAAGCTTGTTAGGTAAATGCATCGTGATGTGAGAAAATAGGGAGAGAGGGTAGAAAAAAATTGCGGCGAGGGAGAGGGATTTCTCCCTCGCCGCGGTATGTTCGTCACAGTGGGCTCAAGGCCGCACTGTGCAGATGCGTTTCGACAACGGTTTACTTACCGAGGATCACCTTAGCGGTGTGAACCTGCCAGGGGAGGATCGTCACGTCAACCGACATCCAAGCTTCCTTCAACGAGAGGGGATCCTTAGGCGTGATGTCCGTAGGAGGCTCGTTGGGATCCGGCCTGTTGGGCTTCGTGGGATCCGTGGGATCCGTGGGCACGCTGGGCTGAGGATCAGGGTTGTTGGGGTTGTTAGGATCGCGGGGGTTCTCGGGGCTCACCGGCTTCGTCGGATCGATAGGATCGTTGGGGTTCGGGATGAGCGGGTTCCAGTTGTACACGTAGTTGGCGATACCGGAGATCTGGATGTGGTAGATGTTGTTACGGATCGCGGGCGAGTTGATCCATTCCGTAGCACTGGTGTGGTCGGGGTTCACCCATACGAAGTAGAGGACCTTACCCTTGACGAACTTCTTCACCTTCATGGCAGCAGCCGCGGGGTTGTTAGCCGTGGTGGGATCCTTTGCGAGATCAGCCGTTTCGTAGAATTTGCCATCGTCACCGAGGAATACGTCGGCATTGGGATGGGTAGCAGTCCAGTTCTGGTCTACATTGCCGTTGCCGGTGTAGACGAACTTAGGATTGATCTTACCACGGATGAGGACGTATGCGGTGTTACCCTTGCGGTAGCCGCTCTGTCCACGATCGGTTTCATTGTAAGCGTGCGTGTTGGGGAGGAAGAATTCACCGTGGAGACCGTCTTGGTTCTGCACCTGACCCACAACGTTGTTCAGCGAGGCGTCGTAAGCGGCGTTCGTGGGAACGTCGTAACCACCGAGCTTGTTGTCGTGCTTGCGCCACAGACCCGTGTAGTCGTACTTCTGATAAACCGTTGCATCGTAGTCCGAAGCGGGATCATCGGCCGTACCGGTGGGGATGTAGGTGCTGTTGGGCGTCTTGTACTGGTAGTTCGTGGGGTTGTCGCTGTCCTGCTGGTTGAAGTAGAGCGAGCTTTCACCCTGAGCTACTACGTAGGTGAGGTTGTCGATCGTAGCGAGGACAACTGCGTTGCCGTCAGCTTCCGATTCAACAGCGGGAGTCGTGGGGTTGTCGCCCTTGACGTCGTAGCTGGTAGCGTCGGACGTTACGAGCACACGAGCAACTGCACGCTGTACGGTTACCTTAGCGCGGTTCACAGGAGCAGAAGTGTTCAAGGTCTGTGTCTCGTTCACGTTGTCCTGAACGTTGATTTCACCTGCGAGACCGGTCATGACGATCACGTCCTTCTGGTTGGCAGCGGTGCCTTCTACCTTGGCGAGGTGATCGGCTACGGTGAAGGGATCGGTCGTACCGGCAGCTGTAGTAGCCTCAGCTTCGGTGTACTTGGTGGGAGCAGGGGTTACCGGCAGCGGTCTGGAGAGCGAGTACGCCGTTGTACTTCGTTTCGAAGGCAGTGAGGTCGGTAGCACCGGTGAGAAGAGCTTGGGTTTCGGTGGTGGGGTTAACCACAACGAATACCTTCTTCTGACCCGGATTTACCTTGAAGCCCTTCTTAGGACGAATGTAAGCCACGTCGTTGTTACCGGCCATGGGCTGCTGGAAGTCGATCTTCGTAGCGTCGAGGTTGTCGCTGGTTTCGAGCGAGTAACCACCGGCTGCAGCGGGGTCGGCCTTGAAGATGTAGACGTCTACGGCCTTGATGAGGTCGTTACCGATCCACTTACCGGCGTAGTTGAACTCAGGGTTAGCAAGGTTCTGCTTGTCATCTGCCGCACGTTTCTGTTTGGGCATTTGAAGCTGGAATTGGATCGACATCATCGTCGTGCCTTCAGGATTGTTGGGCTGCACGTTGGGTGCCGGATCGTCATTCGAGCAGGCAGTGAACGTTCCTACAGAGGCCGTGGCCGTGAGGAGCATTGCTGCGAGGAGAAGATGTTTCTTCATAACGAATAAATTGTTGATTATAAAATGGATTATCTGATTGGGGAAGTGTACTGACAACCTTGGGCCTGCGGTGCGCGAGGCAGTGAGGCCGGCGGTGTCTTAACGCTCCACCTTGCTCAATTCTTGGAGATTCTTGATGGCCTGGGGCAGGTTGCCGGCGCGGCGGAAGCACTCGGCAGCTTGCTTGTAGTTGCCGGCCAGGGCGTAGTGCACGCCGAGGTTGTTGAGTTGTTCGGCCGAAGCGGGGAACTTTGCGAGGAAATCTGCGTAGTTTCCGTTGTTACCTGCGGCCAAATTGCCGGCAATGGCGTTGAAGCGGCTCACGGGCGCATCGGGGAAGAGGCGCTCAGCGGTGTCGAACACGCTGCGGCGCTCGACGCTGCCCTCGGGGAAGCTGTTGCCCACCTGGTAGAGTTCGGCCAGGCTGAGGAGGCGCGGATTGGTTCTGTAGCGCTCGATGGCTTCGGCGGCGTTGAAGCTGCGCACCGCATAGGTGAATTGGTATTCGGTGCGGCGGAGCTGCGGGAAGACGTTGTCGAGGAGGAAACGATAGGCGTTGCCACCGTCGAGTTTGCGCATGCCATCCTTACGCGCGTTATTATTGCGTGCCTGTCCGTCGATGATTTCGAGGAGTTGTGCGCTCCACTGGTTGTTGTTGGCGGTGAGCCACTGGCGGAGTCCGGCCCAGTCTTCGCCGTGTCCTTCGACGTGGAAGAGGCGGGTGGAGAGGCCGTAGGTTTGTTCGAGATACTTGACGAACGATTTGGCACGGCCGTCGGCGAGGCGGATGTTGTTGGCTTCCTGTCCTTCGGGCGAAGCGTAGCCGTCGATGTTGACGGTGCGCACGGTCACGTCTTTGTTGCCGAGGATGGCGTTGGCCACGCTGTCGACGCGGGCGAATTCAACGGCGTTGTTGTCCAGATTGCGGAGGAGTTCGGTGCGATTGACGCGGAAATTGAAGCGGGCGACGAACTTCTCGGAGCGCACCTTGACGGCTTCGGCCTCGGGGGTGAGGTAGGCGACGGCGAAGGTGGGGCGATAGGGCTCGCGAGAGAGGCGTTCGGCTACGGTGAACTCGTGGCGTTCGAGTTCGCAGGAGGCGCAGCCGGTGATTTGTTCCTCGACGTTGAGTTTGGCGCTGCGGGTCCACTCGAAGGCGGGTGCGGTGATGCTGACGGGCACGACCATGCGTTCGCCGCGAGCGCGGAGGGGTTGGGGTGTGGTGCGATCGCCGCGTTGCCACATGATGTGGCGTGTGCGGCCGGCCACGGAGATGGGGGCAAACTCATAGACCTGCGTGCCGTCTTGCAGAGACGAGTCAGGGGCGAAGGTTGAGTTGTGCGTTGGCGCCGAGGTCGATGCGGTCGAGAATGACGTCGAAGGCGATGCGAATGCTGTCGCGTCCGGCTTTGACCTTGGCGGGGTGAACCCGACGTTTCCCCGAACGTCTCCTGCGGCGTGGGCGGGAGCGCCAGCGCGGCGGAGAGCAATGCGATGACTGAGGAGATTTGAAAATCATGTGGCTTAGGGGCTTAACGTGTGTGGGGTTTAGCGGATGACGTAGACGACGGAGAGGCCGGCCTTGGTCAGTCCGAAATAGTCTTTGGTTTTGCTGGCTTCGAGATTACCGCAGGTGTTGCAGCGAAATTTGTCGTAGTCCAGATAGGCATAGCCTGCTCCCACTTCGGCTTCGAGGCTCCAGCGGCGGTTGAGCACGAGTTGGTAGCCCAGTCCGACACCTGCGCCGACGAACCAGCCTTCGTAGCGGTGCTTTTCGAGAGTGTGGAAGATGCCGCCGGGGAATTTCATGTTCGAAACGTTGAAGCGGCCGGCGTGGGCGTGGATGCCGAAGAAGAGGCCGTTGAAGCGTTCGCACGTCCAGTAGCGCCATTCGGGCTGGATGGCAATGTGCTTGAACTTTTTGTTGGCGGCTTTGTCGAGGTCGAAGGGATTGAATCCCACCTGCACGTCAAAGGTTTGCTTCTTGTTCAGGCCGAACTCGAGGCTGAGGTTGGGCGTGGTGGTCGCGTCGTAGAGCAGATTGTTCTTGATCACGACTTGCTGTGCGCTTGTCCCGATGAAGGCGGCTGCCATGAGGGTGAGTAGCAAGAAGAATTTCTTCATATCTAATGGTTGTTGTATGCTTGCCTGTGTGGGCGGGGTGGGATGTGGTGATGCTTGCGGTTTGCGTGTTGCCGGTGCGGGGTCTTTTTCGCCCGGCGGTGGGCGACTCGTTGCCTCGCAGGGTGCGGAGGGGCGGGCTGGGTTGCGGGAGGGTCGTCGCTGCGACGGGGTGCCTGCCGCGGCGGAGGGCCTGCTGTGCTCGGGCGGGGGTGTGAACGAGTGGCGTGTGAGGGAATGTGTGGGCAGGCGGCGTGCGCTTGCCGTGGCCTCGGGGGCCATGTTTAAAACCCGGGCGGGGGAAGTTGCTGTGAGGGAAGTGCTGCGCGGGGCAGTCGGTGTGGCACGTGGCGAGGGGAGGCGTGGGCGGCGGGCCCGGTCATCTCTGCGATGAGTCCGTGGTCTCTCGTCGGTTCGTGCGGGCGTCGCTTGCCGCTGTGTCGGCGGCGGCGCCGTGGCGGGTTGGGCATCTCTAGTGCGTTCGGATTCGCATCTCGTTTGCTCAAGCTGTTGTCAGTTGCAGGCTTCTCTCCTTGCGGAGGTCACAGGATGTATTGTGGAGCGACGGAGCGTGCTGGTTTTCGTCTCGGCGTTTCAGCTCATTGTTTCATCGTGTGCGTCCCCGTGTCCCTTGGGGTTGTCGCGGTGCACCGCTGTGGTGCTCGCCGCTTCCCTTCCGGTCGGTGATCGAGGGGCTCGATCGGGGCGTTTTTCGAGCTTGGTCTGTCGACTCCGATAAATTATGGTGCAAAGGTATTGGTTAAATTACTAATCGTCCAAATGAAAAACGTGCTTTTTCTTCGTTTGGAGGCCGTTTTTTAACATTTTAGACCGCAAACGCCCCCATTTTCGGCCTTCGGCGGGGCAAAAATTAGTTTTCGGCGGGCCACAGATTCGTTCGTATCTCGCTGAAAACGTGAAGAATGCGCAGGTCGTGGCGTGTTGTCGCGTCCCGCGGACGCGAGGGTGCGAGCGCGGTTTCGCGTAGGCGCGAAGCGGGGCGTTTTTCGGGGAGAACGGGGGCGGTGCGGGGGTGTTTTGCACAATGGCTTTCGGGAGGAAGGGGAAAAGCGGGTGGTAAAACACGGAAAATCAGGACTTCAGGGCGGCGATTTGTGCTCTTTTTCGGTACGTCACGGGGCGATCTGTGCAAGACTGTGGAAAAGTTGTGCAAAAAGCTTGCAGGGCGTGAAGACGAAAATCACAAATTGTGCACAACGCTTTGTGCGCCTTTGCGTCATGGTACGCGAATTGTGCAAGTATCGTTTCGCGCTGCGTTCGGTGTGTGGGCGTTGTGGTGCGGCGGTGCGCCATTCGGTCGTTTTCCCTCCCGCCTGCGGAGGCGGGGTGCCCATTTAGGCGGCGGGGGCGGGGCGGTAGGCGGGGAAAGTGCGGGTTGCTGTGCGAGGGGGCGTCCGCCTTTGCCTTTGCCCTCCCCCACCCTGCGCACGGCGGCGCGGGACACGGTGCCACAACGGCGCGGACTCTTTTTCGGGAGCAGCGCGGACACTCCCCGGGAGCGGCCGACGGGCGAACGATATATTATATATACGCATGCGCAGGCGCGAGGGCGAGAACGTTTTGCACAGGGCGGCGGGCAACGATGTGGATAACTTTTCCGTGGATAACCCATTGTGGATAACTGCTGCTGCGGGATGCCGATTGCTCTGCGGGGGCCGCGGAAGGCTGTGCGGGGGAAGTGTGAACGCGGGCGCGGAAGTGTGAACGCGGACGGGGCGGGTGCGAAAGTCTTCGCGGGCGATGGGTACTCGCAGGGGCGTCTTTCGGCCCCATGGCTGCGATTTCACGGCGCGGACAGGGCGGACGTATATTAATAATACACGTGCGCGCGTGCTGCTGCGGCGAATGTGCGTTAAACCCGCCGCCCTCACAATTCACTCCCCGCCGAAGACCTCCCCTCGCCCCCACACAGCGACACGCCCTTCCCGAGCACTTCCGCTTGCCCACGCAGCCCCGACGCACGCCCGCAGGCTGCGCGATGCATTCCCCGCCGACCGCACAACCCACTCCCCGCCGAAGACCTCCCCTCGCCCCCGCACAGCGACACGCCCTCCCCGCAGCACTTTCTCACGCCCTCCCCGCCCCGACGCCCGCCCGCAGGCAGCGCGATGCATTCCTCGCCGACCTCACAACCCATTCCCCGCCGAAGACCTTCGCCCGCCCCGCACAGCGACACGCTCTTCCCGAGCACTTCCGCTCGCCCACGCAGCCCCGACGCACGCCCGCAGGCTGCGCGATGCATTCCCCGCCACCCTCACAACCCATTCCCCGCAGCGCCACGCCGCCTCCCCTTCCGTTCCGCTTCGGACACAAAAAACGGCACCGCACAGTGCATGTGCGATGCCGAATGTCTCGGTCGACCGTCGTTGCGGTCGGTCATTTGGGTGGGTGAGCCGCGCGCTGTTCGCCGCCGTTGCGGGGCGTTGGCGTGTCGGCGTGGGGCTTAGGCCTTGGGCTCTACGCTCACGACGCTGCGGTCGCGTGCTCCGCGCTTGAACACGACGGTGCCGTCGGCCAGCGCATAGAGGGTGTGATCGGAACCCATACCCACGTTCTTGCCGGGGTAGTGAGCGGTGCCGCGTTGGCGAACGATGATGTTGCCGGCTACGCAAGCCTGTCCGCCCCAGATCTTAACACCCAGACGTTGTGATGCCGATTCACGGCCGTTCTTCGAACTACCTACACCTTTTTTGTGTGCCATTGTGTTGTGTGTGTTAAGTGGTTATGCGATAACTTCTTTGATGGTGACTTCGGTAAACTGGTGGCGATAGCCGTTGAGTTTACGATGTCCTTTGCGGCGCTTCTTGTGGAAGACGAGTACCTTGTCGCCCTTAACGAGGGGAGTGGTGACTTCAGCGACTACTTTCGCGCCTTCGACGGTGGGGGCGCCCACTTTCACCGCGCCGTCGGCGTCGATGAGGAGCACTTTGTCGAATTCAACAGTTTGTCCGCTTTCGGCATTGCGGACGCGGTCTACGAAAAGCTTGCGGCCTTGCTCGACCTTAAACTGATGACCGTTGATCTCTACGATTGCGTACATGAGATGTGTGATTGATTTGGATAAAACGGTTTTTTCCGGGGGGCGCGTTTCGCTCCTTCGTCCGCTCCCTTCCTTTCGAAACGGCGCGGCACGCACGGGGCGACGCGACTTCTTGGGCCTCGTCGGACTCTATACGGGCGCAAAAGTACGACTTTTTCGGCGAACGGGCAAAAAATCAGCCTTTTATTCCCTTCGTCCGCCCGAAAAACAGCTTTTTCGACATTTGAGCCTCGTTTTTCCGTCACTTTTTCAGGCTCCTCACCCGATTCGCATTGCGGTCACACATCATATTATAGAAACATCGTCCCCCACCCGCGGGAAAGCCCTCAGTTCTCCACCCGAATCCGCAGCGGAGGCGGCAGGCGATGGAGCGTATGCATCAAGCGGTGGAACGTCGCCACGCTCTCCCCCAGGCGGACCCAAGGCGACCGGAGGAAGCCCCGTGAGCGACGCCGCAACCCGAGGAGTCGGCGGGTCGGGGGCACGGGAAAGCCTCAGTCCTCCACCCGAATCCGCAGCGGAGGCGGCAGGCGGTGGAGCACATGCATCAAGCGGTGGAACGTCGCCACGCTCTCCCCCAGGCGAAGGGGAGACACCGCGCGGCCCACCCAAGGCGACCGGAGGAAGCCCCGTGAGCGACGCCGCAACCCGAAGAATCGGCGGGTCGAAGGCACGGGAAAGCCTCAGTCCTCCACCCGAAGGCGCAACGGAGGCGGCAGACGGTGGAGGACCTGCATCAAGCGGTGGAACGTCGCCACGCTCTCCCCAGGCGGAGGGAGACACCGCGCGGCCGATCCAAGGCGACCGGAGGAAGCCCCGTGAGCGACGCCGCAACCCGAGGAATCGGCGGGTCGGGGGCACGGGAAACCCTCAGTCCTCCACTCGAATCCGCAGCGGAGGCGGCAGACGGTGGAGCACATGCATCAAGCGGTGGAACGTCGCCACGCTCTCCCCAGGCTAAGGGGCCCCACCGCGCGGCCTACCAGCACACAACCTGAAGAGTCAGCGGGTCGGTTGCCGGGGTGGATCAAAATTCCCTCGCGTCCCGGCACCTGCATCAGGCGCGGCAGTCGCGCCCCCCAGGCCGCCGACCATCGACGGGGCGAGCGGGCAAAGCGTGGCGAAACCACGTCGAGGCGGAGCGGATATTCGCCCGCGGGAATGGCCGGATGCGCCCCCGAAGCGGGCGGTTCGAGCGTGGGCATGGGCGACTGTCCGCTCTCGGCGGGAAAAAACAGCACCCCCTCCGTGCCCCCGGGCAAGTGGGCGGTGCGGCGTAAACGAATCAATGTGGACATCTGGAAAAAATTTGACGTAGTGAATGAAAAACGAGCGCCCCTGCGGCGCACGTCGGGAACAGCAAAGGCGAGTCCCCGAAGCCCCCGCCGCACAACCGCAAACTGCGCGGCACGGCGGGAGTGCGAAAGTTCGATCGGCCCACCCTGCGGCACACGGCGCGAATGTGAAGGCGAACCCTCCGCAACCCCCGCGACACAACCGCAAACCGCGCGGCACAGCGGGAGCGCGAAAGTCCGATCGGCCCACCCTGCGGCGCACATCGGGAACAGCAAAGGCGGGCCCTCCGCAACCCCCCGCGACACAACTGCAAACTGCGCGGCATGGCGGGAGCGTAGCAGGAAGTCGAGGGGCGCACGCCGACGGCGGGACGAGGCATCGTGCGTCGTCCCGCCGCTGGCATCGGACTATTTCCACGGGGCGCGGTGTCGGCTCACGCGGCGCAACAGTCGGTCGGCCGTCTGCGCACTGCGCTTCGCCAGGGCGACATAGCGGGCCTCGCTCGAGTCCCCCCGATCGCGCACCGCCGAGGGCATAGGTCGCTCGGGGAAGAGGGTATCGAAGGGCACAGCGTGCATCGCCCGACGAGAGGAACGAGCAGCCCGCTTGGCGAAAGGCAAATTCTCCGCAGGCGAAGGCACATCACACACCGCCGCGTGCTCATCTCCTGCAGCCGAAGGCATAGGCCGCTCGGGAAAGAGGGTATCGAAGGGCGCAGCGTGCACCGCTCGACGCGAGGAGCAAGCAGCCCGCTTGGCGAAAGGCAAATCTTCCGCAGGCGCCAACACATCGCGCACCGCCGCGTGCACATCCCACGCAGCCGAAGGCATAGGCCGTTCGGAGGAAGGCACCGCCCACATGGAAGCGTCCAAATCCCACGCAGCCGAAGGCATAGGCCGTTCGGAGAAAGGCACTGCCCACATGGAAGCATCCAAATCCTCCGCAGCCGAGGGCACCGCCCCACGAGAGGAGCGAGCCGCCCGCTGGACGAAAGGCAAATCCTCCGCAGGCGTGGGCGCCTCGATCAGTTCGCCGGTTGCGTCGAACGCAAATAACCGGCGACGCCGAGCACGCTGCCCGCATAGATCAGGCATTGGGCGAAGATCCACAGCACGCTGTCGTGAATCGAACCCATGGGCGGAAAGAGGAGTCCCAGTAGGGCGAACACCACGCCCGCGGCGAGCAGCGCGACGGCGGTGTGTTCTTGCAGTTTGTAGTGTGTCATGAGCAGAAGTTGAGGGGGAAACATTGCGCCGGCGCTCCGCTTCGAGCAACAGCGCACGGAAAAAAAGCAGACGGGCTAAATCGATTAACCGATAAACAGGGATATCCATTTGTAATAATGTGTTTTATTGAGTAGTTATTGGAGTAAAGGAAACAGATGATGCGCGTATTCCGATGAATATAAGATGAATGAACTTCTTTTCCTTCGGCGATAGATGCAATGGAACGCATCCATTTTATTCTTTTGCAAGGCTTTGTCGTCTTTCATCGAGGAATCACTTCACCCTCGGGCCCAACGAGCCCTTCGGGCGCGGCATCTCCTTAAACAGTGCCCCACCCCGACCTCAAACCGAGGTAGCGGCACGTGCACAGCGCTGGCTATTCTTATAGAAGTAGTCCCACCCCGACCTCAAACCGAGGCAGCGACACGTGCACAGCGCAGGCTATTCTTATAGAAGTAGCCCCACCCCCGACCGCAAACCGAGGCAGCGGCACGTGCGCAGCGCAGGCTATTCTTATAGAAGTAGCCCCACTCCGACCGCAAACCGAGGCAGCGGCACGTGCACCGCGCAGACCATTATATAAGCAATGCCCCACCCCGATCTCAAACCGAGGCAGCGGCACGCGCGCAGTGCAGGCTATATTATAGAAGTAGCCCCACTCCGACCGCAAACCGAGGCAGCGGCACGTGCACCGCGCAGACCATTATATAAGCAATGCCCCACCCCGATCTCAAACCGAGGCAGCGGCACGCGCGCAGTGCAGGCTATATTATAGAAGTAGCCCCCGCCGAGTCCCGCTCCGCGGGATGCGGGGCGAGACGAAAGGCAGTGCGCCTCAGCGGGCGGAGGCACGGCGTCGCGCCGTGGGCGAGCGTCAAGCTCCCCCTGCGGCCGGCGTTCCGCTCACGGCAGGCGTACCCGTCGAAGGTGCGGCAGGCACAGGCGTACCCGCGGGCGTGCCCGTCGAGGGAGGCGCAGGCACGGGAGTGCCCGGAGGCGTCACGGCCGAGCCTGCGGCCGAGGTGCCGCTACCCGCAGCGGGTGTGCCCGTGGTGGCCGACGTCGTGGGCGAAGGCGCAGCAGGCACAGGCGTTCCTGCGGGCGTACCCGTCGAGGGAGGCGCAGGCACGGGAGTGCCCGGAGGCGTCACGGCCGAACCCGCGGCCGAGGAGCCCGTCGAAGGCGCGGGTGCTCCCGGCGTAGCACCGCCCGTGGGCGAACCGCCCTGTTGCGCGTTGGCGCCGTGCTTCTTTTTGTCGCGCTGCACGAAGCTCACGGCGTGATCCTTCACGGAGAGGGCGCGGCGAATGCGCGACGAGGGGTGGAACACCACGTGCACCCGCTTGATCTGCCCCACGCCCGCCAGTTCGGGCAAGTCCATGCCCGCCGAGCAGCGGAGGGTGGGACGGAAAGAGCCCAGGTCGCCGAGTCGCACGCTGCGTCCCTGTCGGAGACTGTCGATGATCTCGACCTCGAGTGCGTCGACCACGGCCTTCACGTCGGCCGAAGCCAGGGTGCACTTCTTCTCGATGCGCTCGATGATGTGCATGTGGTCGTCAGCCACGGGGGTGACGAGTTGGGGATAATAGAGGAGTTTGCCGGTTTTGAAGTGCTTGCGGCGAACGATGTGGTAGGTTAACATGTTGGGATAAGTGTTTTGAAGTGAAACAAGTGTCGTGTCGGTGTGCTCCGTCGGCCCTCGCGTCGGCGGCACGGCGGTGCGGATCGGCGCATGCCGAAAAGCGGAAGTCGTGAGCCCGAAGGCCAACCCACCCAGCGGCAATCTCCGAAGCGGTGCGTGCCGAAAAGCGGAAGCAGTGAGCCCGAAGGCCAACTCGCCGAGGGCAACCCCGAAGCGGTGCGTACCGAAAAGCGAAAGCCGTGAGCCCGAAGGCCAACCCGCCGAGCGGTAACCCCGAAGCGGTGCATGCCGAAAAGCGGAAGCCGTGAGCCCGAAGGCCAACTCGCCGAGCAGCAATCTCCGAAGCTGAAGGCGGAAGCGCCAACTCGCCGAGGGCAACTCCGAAGCGGTGCGTGCCGAAAAGCGGAAGTCGTGAGCCCGAAGGCCAACCCGCCGAGCGGCAACCCCGAAGCGGTGCGTGCCGAAAAGCGGAAGTCGTAAGCCCGAAGGTCAACTCGCCGAGGGCAGTCCCGAAGCGGCGCATGCCGAAAAGCGGAAGCCGTGAGCCCGAAGGCCAACTCGCCAAGGGCAACCCCGAAGCGGAAGGTCGCCCCGAGCGGCAAAAACCACCGGAGCCCCGAGCGGTGAAAGCCGCAGGTCGAAGCCGCGAAACGAGGGGTCGGCGGAGCAGTGCCGACACACCTACCAATACAATCGAAAAACGCGATTGTGACACCCTGAGACCCTCCGAGGCATCATAAAAAGTGTTTCATCATTCGAAATCAGGCGCTTCCGAGGGTCGGGAAGAAGCAAAAAAATCGCGGAAGTCGTTGTCACAACTTGGGAACAAATCTCGAAAGCCCCAAATTCGACCCCGAACGGCCAAAAAGCATCGAAAAGTTGCGAGTTTTTACCCTCCCTCCGCTCGTCGGTGCACGGGGTGGGCGCGTCTGGATCAGCGGAAGCACGTTGGCAACGGCCGCATCGCCCTCACGCGGGCGCGAGGGAAAGCACTCGCCCCCACCCGTCCGCAGATTCGGAACAAAACGGCGTTTTTGCTTGCGGGTATCGGCAAAGATGCCTACATTTGCAGCAGCGATCCCCCGCAGCTCGCAGCTCGGCAGGGTTCGCCGTGCGTGTTCGCCGCCGCCGAGGCGTCGTTCACACATTCCTTAAACATTAAGAAAAACATTTCTACCTTTTATGCCCCTCTTCACCCCCTATTTCTCGCTCGATTCGAGCGCCTTCCGCGTCGGCAACGGCGGCCGTTTGCGCTGCCGTATGGGCGCTTCGGGCATCGGCATCTACGTCATGCTGCTCGCACCTGCGCGACTGTCGCGACTGCCGTGCGCCGCTCGACTACGACATGCTGGCCTTCGACCTCCACGAGGACGCCGCCGCGGTGCGGCGCGTGGTGGAAGACTTCGGTCTCTTCGACATCGACCGCTCGTCGGGCACTTTCACCCTCGTCGGTGCTCACCACGGTGCGGGGCATGCTGTCGGACGACGCCTCGGCGGCGGGCGGCGGCACGGTGCGCACGGTGCGGCAGCGTCGGGTGCGCTCGGCGGGCGAAACCTACCGCCGTGCCGTGCGCCGCCTGGCGGAAGACAATGCCCCTGCCCCCGCCGAGGAGGGAAGCACCCGCCGAAGGGGACGCCGAACCTGCCGAGGAGGCGCCTACGTCGAGCCAAAATGCAATCACACCCGCCGAGGGCGAACACCCCTTCGCCGAGGAAGCGAACGCCACGGGCGCGTTTGTCCCCACTTCGATCGCTGCCGAGGCCGAACCCGCGGAAGTGAAACACGAATCTGCCGACGCCGAGGGCACGCCCGCCGAAGTGGAAGACCAACCCGTCGAGGAGACGAACGCCACAGGCGATTTTGCTGATGCGCGCTCCCCCAGAACAGAAGAGAAAAGAAAAAGAACAGAATAAAAACCCCATACCCCTATAGTCCCCTTTCCCCAAAGTGGAAAAGGGACCCGCGCGAGCCACCCCGCCGCGGCCGTCGTCGGTGAGCGGGAGGGGGCGCTGCGTCTGCCGAGGGCGACGAGGAGTCGGTCGTGGGCAGTCCCCTGCTTTCGTCTCCTCCGCCGCGGCCGATGCCGATGCTCCCCGTGCGCCGCTTCCCCACCGTCCTCGGCGCACCCGCGCAAACACTCGACCCGCACCCGAGTCCCGACACGGCAAACGGGAGGACGAGCATGCCGAACGGGGAATCGAGCACGGAGAACAAGAAGGCAAGCATGCCTAATTCTCAGTCTAACACCTTGACTGCGAGCGAAGCACCTGCCCACCCGCAGACCGACACGGCAAAGGTCGACACGAGCGTGCCTAATGCGCAGGACAACCCAGAGAACGGGCAGACGAGCGTGCCGAATTCACAGTCTAACACCTTGACTGCGAGCGAAGCACCTGCCCACGCGCAAACACTCGACCCGCACCCGAGTCCCGACACGGCAAAGACCGACACGAGCGTGCCTAATGCGCAGACCAACCCGGAGAACGGGCAGACGAGCACGGAGAATGGGAAGACGAGCATGCCGAATTTGCAGTCTAACACCTTGACTGCGAGCGAAGAAACTGCCCACCCGCAGACCGACACGGCAAAGGCCGACACGAGCGTGCCTAATGCGCAGGCCAACCCAGAGAACGGGCAGACAAGCCTACCTAATTCACAGCCTAACACCTTGACTGCGAGCGAAGAAACTGCCCACCCGCAAACCGACACAGAAAACGGGCAGAAGAGCGCGGAGAACGGGCAGACAAGCCTGCCTAATTCGCAGCCTAACACCTTGATTGCGAGCGAAGCACCTGCCCACCCGCAGACCGACACGGCAAAGGCCGACACGAGCGTGCCTAATGCGCAAGCCGCCCCGGAGAACGGGCAGACAAGCGCGGAGAAGGCGGAAACGAGCGCGCTTAATTCACAGTCTAACACCTTGACCACGAGGCGAAGCACCTGCCCACCCGCAGACCGACACGGCAAAAGGCCGACACGAGCGTGCCCTAATTCGCGAGACCGACACGGAGAACGGGCAGACAAGCACGGAGAAGGCGGAAACGAGCGCGCTTAATTCACAGCCTAACACCTTGACTGCGAGCGAAGAATCTGCCCACCCGCAGATCGACACGGCAAAGGCCGACACGAGCGTGCCTAATGCGCAGGCCAACCCGGAGAACGGGCAGACGAGCACGGAGAAGGCGGAAACGAGCGCGCTTTAATTCTCAGCCTAACGCACTGACTGCGAGCGAAGCACCTGCCCACCCGCAGACCGACACGGCAAAGGCCGACATGAGCATGTCTAATGCGCAGGCCAACCCGGCAAACGGGCAGACGAGCACGGAGAACGGGCAGACAAGCCTACCTAATTCACAGCCTAACGCACTGACCACGAGTGAGAAAGGCAACGAAGCAGGCCGTGGCGAGGAGGGAGCGGGCGAGCCGTTCGTGCCCCCCACGGCCAACGAGGTGCGCCGCTTCGCCGAAACGCTGCGCCACCCCGAGTTCGACGCCGAATGGTTCGTGGCCTACTACACCGAACGCCATTGGCGCCGCCACAACGGTCGGCCCGTGGTTTCGTGGCAGACCACGGCGCGCTATTGGTTGGACCACCCCTCCGCGTGGCCCGTCACCTCCTCGGCCATCGCCCCGCCGCGAGCCCCGTGTCCGTCGGCGTGGGTGGCCCGTCCGCCGTTGTCGTTCCCCGCGGGCACCACCGCAGCGAAGCCCGTCGCAGACTCCGCTTCGTTCCCCAGGCACGGGCACGTATCCCGTCGGCACGGGCGGCCTGTCCCGCGTGCGTCCGCTTCGCCCGTCGACACGGGCACCCCCCACGTGGGTTCGCTCTCCCTGCCCGCCCCCACGCCCTTGCAGCAGTCGCGCCTCTCCGACCTCAAAGGCATGGTGCTCCACCTCTTTGCCGACGCCCCGCCGCTGCCCCCACCTCCGCAACGGCCGCCCCCACCGTTCCCGCCGCCGAGACCGATGTTTCCGCAAGCGTGCCCACCCTGCAACGGCCGCCTCCCCGTCGGTGTACTCCCCCGCTTCATCTCGCCCGCCGAAGCGGCGCAGGTCATTGCACAGCAAACCCTTGCCGCCGCCGAGGCCGAGGCCGTGCCCCGCGTCGGCGAGAGGCGTGCGACGGACAGCGAGGAAGAAGCCCGCATCGGCGAAATTTCCCCTGCCAACGCCGCGAAACGCATTGACGCACAAGTCCTTTCCCCTGCCAACGCCGCGAAAGGCATTGACGCACAAGTCCTTTCCCCTGCCCACGCCGCGAAAGACATTGGCGCACAAGCGTTTTCGCCCACCGACACCGAAGAATCCGTTCGAGCTTGCGACGATTCCACAACCGACGCCGCGAAAGGCATTGACGCACAAGCGTTTTCGACCACCGACGCCGCGAAAGCTATTGACGCACAAGCGTTTTCGACCGAAGACGCCGCGGAAGGCATTGACACACAAGCTCTTTCCCCCGACGACGCCGAAGAATCCGTTCGCGCTTGCGACAATTCGACCGCAGACGCCAAGGAATACATTGAAACACAAGTCCTTTTTCCCTGCCGATGCCGAAGAATCCGTCCGCGCTTGCGACGATTCGACCGACGACGCCGCGAAAGGCATTGAAACACAAGTCCTTTCCCCTGCCGACGCCGAAGAATCCGTTCGCGCTTGCGACGATTCGACCGCAGACGCCGCGAAAGGTATTGAAACACGCCCTTTCCCCTGCCGACGCCGAAGAATCCGTTCGCGCTTGCGACAATTCGACCGACAAGGACGAGGAAGAAATTGAAACACAAGTTCTTTCTCCTGTCGACGCCGAAGAATATATTCGCTCTTGCGACGATTGGACGATGGACGCCACGAAAGACATTGAAACACAAGCCCTTTCCCCTGCCGACACCGAAGAATCCGTTCGCGCTTGCGACACTCGACCGCAGACGCCGCGAAAGGCTTTTGAAACACAAGCCCTTTCCCCTGCCGACGCCGAAGAATATATTCGCTCTTGCGACGATTGGACGATGGACGACGAGGAAGAAATTGACGCGCAAGCGTTTTCGATCCCCGACGCCGCGAAAGGCATTGAAACACAAGTCCTTTCCCCTGCCGACACCGAAGAATCCGTTCGCTCTTGCGACGATTCGACCAACGACGCCGCGAAAGACATTGAAACAATGCCGTTTTCGACCGCCGACACCGAGGAAGGCGCGCTCAATGGCCACGATTCCACGACCGACAACGAGGAAGAAATTGACACACAAGCGTTTTTCGACCGACGACGCCGAGGAAGGCGCGCTCAATGGCCACGATTCCACGACCGACACCACGAAAGGCATTGACGCACAAGCGTTTTCGACCGACGACACCGAGGAAGACGCACGCAATGGCCACGATTCCACGACCGACGCCGCGAAAGACATTGAAACACAAGCGTTTTTCGATCCCCGACGCCAAGGAAGACCTTGAAACACAAGCCCTTTCCCCTACCGACGCCGAAGAATATATCTCTCTTGCGACGATTGGACGATGGACGACGAGGAAGAAATTGACGCACAAGCATTTTTCGACAGCAGACGCCGAGGAAGACGCACGCAATGGCCACGATTCCACGACCGACGCCGCGAAAGGCATTGACGCACAAGCATTTTTCGACCGACAAGGGGCGGTGGGGCGTTCGTTCGCCCCGCGGGCCCGACCCACCGACGGACGACGAACACGACAGCAACGCCATTCGGCACGCCGGCAACGACACAGACAACGATTTTGCCGACGCAGAAAATAACTTCACCGCCAAACCATCCAACTTCTCCGCCGATAGGCACCCACCCGCCGACGTGTGCCGCCCCCTGCGCACCCTCACCGAAAAACACCCTTATCTCAATCCCTCTTTCCATGAACCGCACCCCCTCCTTCGCCTCCACCCGCCGTCGTTTGGCGGGTTCGGCCGCACATTCCGTGTTCAGTCAGTCCAACCTCCGTTCGGCCGCCCCTTCCTCGGTCGCTTCGTCGACATCCGCCCCGCCTGCACCGTCGGAAGCCGACCTCTTCGCCCCCGTCTCGCCCGCTGCCGCACCGAACGCGGCCAATGCCGACCCGAACACCCCGACCGCGAATGCACAAACGCCGCAAACGCCGCCGAACGCTCCACAAACGCCATCAGACCTCCCGCCGACGCAGGAGAACACGGCACCGACGGGCGCAAACGGCACGATTCTGCCCCCGAACGCTCCGCAAACGCCATCCGACCTCCCTCCGACGAGCCCGAACACGACGCCCAATGCGCCAAAAACGCCGATTTCATCGACGCCGACCCCGTCCGCGAGCACAGAATCGACCGCAACGAGTCCGAACACACCGCCGACGCAGGGAGAACACGCCGACCGCGGGTGCAAACGGCACGATTCTGCCCCCGAACACCCCGTCGACGACCCTGAACGCTCCGCAAACGCCGTCAGCACACCCGCCGACGAGCCCGAACACGACGCCCAATGCGCCAAAATCGCCGATTTCATCGACGCCGACCCCGCCTGCGGACACCAAACCGAGCGCAACGCCGTCGAACGCTCCACAAACGCCGTCAGCCCCCTCGCCGACGCAGGAGAACACGCCGACCGCGGGCGCAAACGGCACGATTCTGCCCCCGAACACCCCGCAAACGCCGTCAGCACACCCGCCGACGAGTGCCCAGACCCCGCCTACGACCCCGACGCCGGGCAGCGCCTCCTCGACACAGCCGCACACCGACGCGCCGTGCGGGCCGAGCGCGAAGCTTGCTGTGGTGCCCTTCGCCACCTGGCCCACTGTTGCGTCGCATTCTGACACCCCCGAGGCCGAACGCCCCCACTGGCGGGCCCGCCTACTCGAACACTATTCGCCCGAGCGGCAGGTGTCGTTCGGCGAGCACCCCGAGTGGTGCTACTCCTCCCCGCGCCCCACGCTGCGGCGGCTGCGCGACCAACTGGGGTCGGAGACGGTGGTGACGTGGTTGTGCTTACAACTCAACTATGCGGCGCAACTCTGGGGCACGGCCGACGGCCTGACGAGCCACCAACTGCGGGGCGCGGCGGAAGCCATCGGGGCGTCGTACGCCGAACTCAATGTGGGCGAGGTGATGGTCTACCTTTGTCGGTTGCGCGGGGGGCGCTATGGCAAAGTGGCCTACGGCTCGCTGTCGGCCGATGCGATGGTGTCGAACCTCCCGCTCTATATGAAAGAGCGTCGCGAGGAACTGTCGCAACACGAGCGCCGTGCGGAAGTCCGTGCGCTGGCCGAGGAGCTCGACGCCCGCGCCGCGCGGTGCTGCACGCACGCGCAGTATAAGGTGCTCCACGCCCGTGCCCGCGTTTTGGCGGGTGGCGACGAGGCAGAGGCGCTGCGGCTGCTGGAGGAGCGCTTTTGGGAGACCGACACGGGGGCCGCTTCGCCCGCCGAGGCCGCGCGCTGAACCCGTCCCGCCCGCAGGTCGACGCGCACCGCGAGGTGGGCTTCCGATGGCGCGGGGTGGTGAGCAGGATTTGCCCGCGCAGGAACACGCCCCTCGGCGAAAGCCTCCCGACACGGCGCACGGGCGAAAGGATTTGCCCCGCGCAGAAACGCTCCCCTCGGCGAAGGCCTCCCGACACGGCGCACGAGCGAAAGGATTTGCCCCGCGCAGAAACGCTCCCCTCGGCGAAGGCCTCCCGACACGGCGCACGAGCGAAAGGATTTGCCACGCGCAGGAACGCTCTCCTCGGCGAAGGCCTCCCGACACGGCGCACGAGCGAAAGGATTTGCCACGCGCAGGAACGCTCTCCTCGGCGAAGGCCTCCCGACACGGCGCACGGGCGAAAAGGATTTTGCCCCGCCCAGGAACTCGCCCCACGGCGAAGGCCTCCCGACACGGCGCACGAGCGAAGGGATTTGCCCCACGCAGAAACACGCCCCTCGGCGAAGGCCTCCCGACACGGCGCACGAGCGAAAAGATTTGCCTCGCGCGAGAAGGCTCCCCACGGCGAAGGCCTCCCGACACGGCGCACGAGCGAAAGGATTTGCCCCGCGGAGTTCGCGTTTGCCCCACGTGCCGACGAACGGCGGGCCGCCCTCGACCGACGGACAGCCGAAAAACACCCTTCGGCGGGGTCGCACCCGAGAGGGCGCGGCCGCTGCCGAGTTCATTCACACTGAAAAAAAGACTACTCTATGAAATCCAATTGTTCTACGGCGAATCGCACGTCGGTTCGCGTCAAATCTTCCCCTCGTTCCCTTCGGTCGACCGCTGCGTCGCGCGGGAGCGAAACCCTGTGCCGCCCTTCGCTCCCCACCGCGGGAGGGGGCACCGCAGCCTGCGCCGCACCGGCGAAATGTGCCACGGCTTCGGCGAAATGGTGCGCCGATTCGGCGAATGCCCCCACGGCGGTGAGTGCTCCCCCACGGCGGCAATGGATGGCCCCCTCGGTGGTGGCCGATACTGCCCGGGGCTCCGCTGCTTCGGCGGACGCTTCCACCTGCGCCGCTGTGCAAACCCCGACGCCTGCCGCGGCCCACGTTGCTCCCGCCCGACCTTCCGCAATCGACGGCGCAGCGACGAAAAAAACTTCCACGCCCGACGTTGCTCCCGCGGCCATAACGACCTCGGGCAACGGGCCTTTCGCTACTTCCGCCCGGCCTTCCGCAATCGACGGCGCAGCGGCGAAAAACTTCCGCTTCGGCGGGCGCCCTCACGGCCGAACGGCGGGCGGCAGCGGTGGCGGCGGGTGTGGTGCTGCGCTCGGCCGACGACCGCACGGCGCTCTTCACGCAGTGGCTCGCCCCGCATCTGCCGATGGTGCGCGGGCTCGTGAGGCGACACACGTATTTCGTGGGCGAACGCGCCGACGACTCACCAAACGGCGGTGCTGCACCTGCTCGAACACCTCGACGATCTGGCGCATTTCGCCCTCTGCCTGACCGCCCGCCGCGACACGGCGAACCGTCCCTCCCCTGCCAACGAGCTCTCCGCGCAGCCCACGACGCCGACCGCCCGCAATTTCGACGAAACACGCGTTGCGGTCGACGAATCGACGATTTGTTTGGATAAACATGCACCTTATTTATATGCTTCGGCCGCGGAGATCGACGAATCGCAGTGCGGGGGCGACGAAACGCTGCCCGCCAACGACGAACCTTTGCGCGCGATCGACACTGCGACGGGGAACTTCGACGCCATGACGGACGCCGACGACGAAACGCAGCACGAAGTGAACGAAATGCGGCCCGCCGACGACGAGGATTTGCGCACGATCGACACTGCGGCAGTGGCCTTCGACAAAACTGCGGCCGAGGACAATGAATCGCTGCCTGCCGCCGACGAGGGTTTGCGCACGATCGACGCTGCGGCGGTGGCCTTCGAAGCCCCTGACGGACGCCGACGACGAGGCTTTGCACGAAGTGAACGAAATGCGGCCAGGCGACAACGAGGAATCGCTGCGCGGGGTGACGAACCTTTGCGCGAAGTGGACGAAACTGTTGCCGACGACGAGGCGAATGCGGCGGTCGAGGACGAACGGCAGCCGTATGCCGACGCCGCGCTCGAGGTCGGAACGAACCCGGCGCCGCTCTCGGTGACGGCGGAGGAGGTGCTGCGCACGGTGGGGCCTTTTCAATCCGCGGCCGTGGTTGGCGGGGTGACGCTGCGCCTGCTTTCGACGCTCAACCACAGGGCGTTGCGCCACCGCGAGACGCATCTCACCCCGGCCTCGGCGGACAGCGACGAACTCTTCGACCCTGCCGATCCCGACGGGGACTTGTGGGCGGTCGGGGCGGACACCGCGACGGCGGGTGCGCAGCGGCAGGCGGCGCCCTCGCGATGGGAGGAGACCCTTGGGCGCAGGGCGTGAGCGAACGGGGGCTCGGCGGGCGTCACCACACGCGACGCCGCACCGGCACGGGCTGCGCAGGCCGCGAGCGCCCATGCCGGTGACGAGCGAGCGCCTTCCCCAACCGCGGCTTCCGCCGCACAGGCGGCGAGTGGCGAGGAGGCGGCAGCAACCGAGGGTGAACCCACGGCGGCGGGCGAGGGAGCGGGCCGCGCAGTGGACAACTGCCTGGAATGCTGGCATCGCGAACAGCCCCGTCGGGGTTTTCACCGCACGCGCGGCGGCCGCCTGTGGAACGCCATGCGGGCCCGTGCGCAACAGGCGCATTCGGCCTTCGCCTACCGGGCGGTGCTGCGTGCCGAGGCCGCGGCGGCCCTCGCCGCCCAGCCGCTGCGCGACCGTGCCCTCGTGCTGCTGACGGCCGACGGGTGGACGGCGGAGGAAATCGGGTTGGCGGTGGGGGCTTCGCCCACGGCGGTGCGGCAAACGGTGTGCCGCGTGCGGACGCGCCTGCGGCGTTGGCGCAAGGCGTGGGCCCGTCGCACGCACGCGACGCGCGCACTATAAAGAAGACGTGCGCATTTTTCGGTCGAAAAATTTGGTGGTCTCACTTCTTTTGCCGAAATTCGCGTTGTGTCATTCCTTGTTTTTATAAGAGTAAACCCGACACACTAAAGGTTTTCACGGCGAACGAGGGCGACGGGGCCTGGCGGAGTTGGTATCCCGCCGGTAGCCGCCCTTGTGCGAGGCACTGCATCGGAATCTCACGGACAAGGCTTGTAGGGTCGAGGGATCGACCACTTCCGTTGCCGCCACTCGCGACCTCGTTCGCCACCCTTTCGCTCCGCCCCCGCGGCGGCGCTCTTCTCCCCCGCAGGCGACCGGTTCGTGCCTTGCTGCGCCCCTCCCTCCGCGGGTGTGCGCACCGCCCTACAGACCTTACATTCGGGCACCCCGCCTCGCACTGCCGAGCTCCGCACTCCCGCGCGCTGCGCCCTCTGCGCCGAGTTCCCCACGGGCTCTTCCGGCCGCAACCCCGTCGCGCCGACCCGACCGCCCCGCTCGGCACGCTCCCCTCGGGACGCGCGCTCTGACGCTCCGCCCGCTTCTCTCCCCTACGACCCGACTCTCACCCCCTCATCGCATGTTCCACTCTCCCTGGCGCGCAGTCTTTGGTTCATCGTGCTGGTCATTGCCCAAGCACTGGTGTTCAACCACATTCACCTGTGGGGCTACGCCACGCCGATGCCCTATGTCTTCGTGCTCCTCATCCTTCGCCACGGCACCCCGCGGTGGTTGTATGTGGTGGTGGGCTTCGTGACGGGACTTTGCATCGACGCGGTGAGCACCACGCCCGGCGTGGCGGCGGGTTCCCTCACGCTCACGGGGCTGTGCACGCCCGGTGTGCTGCAATTTTTCGCTCCCGACGACAAACTGGAGGAGGCCTTCCTGCCGGGTGCGCGAACGATGACGTGGTCGGGGTTCTTGAAATTTGCCGCCACGCTCTCTTTTGTGACGGTGGCGGGCTTCCACCTGCTGGAGAGCTTCACCTTCTTCCGCGTGGTCGCGCTGCTGCTCAACATCGGCGGTAGCTTTGTGCTCACCCTGGCCTTTGTGGCCACATTCGAACGGGTGCGCGTGGCTTTCTCCTCGGCCGAAACGGCCGCTCGCTGAGGGCCGACGCCCACGGCGGCGCGAAAGGTCGCCCTGCTGCGCCAATCCTAGCCCCCGCTGCGCAATGCGTTTTGCGGCCCTGCGCGAATCATTACCCATGCTGCGCAACGAGGTTTCACGCCCCTGCGCATGCCCCCTCGCTGCCCCGCACGGCCAGTGCCTCGCCCCGCCGCGCGCGTGCTGCCCCACGGCGCCGACGCCTCGTGCGCCGCCCCCATGACCAACACAACGAACTAAAAATAACCCGGACGCTGAACTGATCGGTCCGCCTTTCCGCCCGCCCGGCGCCCTGCGCGCCGCAACCGAGGGTGGATGTGGATGAAAAAAACCGACACGCGCGCGTTTGTGCCGCCGCTGCCCCTTGCACGGCCGACCGCATCGCGCACACAGGCCTTCCGCGCCACCGCGCTCCGGGAAGTTCGCCGCCGACCGCCCACGGTCGTCCGGCTCGGGATGTTCGTTCCCCACTTCTCTTAGCGACGTACGGTGAGTCGCGGTGCCTGTATCTGTAGTTCCGCATCGCGCTCACGTCGTCGCTTCCCCACAGCGGCGGCCGCTCCGCCCGCGCCCGCGCCTTGTTTGCAAACAGGTGGCGCACCGGCCCTATCATTGCGGCACCCTTCGGCAGCCGGACGCCCGCGACCCATTATAGCGTGGCGTGCTCCTCAGGTAGGGTGGCTCATTTTCCCTATCGTTGCGGCACCCTTCGGCTTACCGACCGCGATGTCCATCGAGCGGCGGCACCCTTCGGCAGCCGAACGCCCACGGCCTATGATAACGTGGCGCTCGGTTTAATTTATAATGGCGTGTCGTCTCGATCATTGCGGCATCCTTCGGCGGCCGACCGCGATTTCCACTCAGTAGGCGGCGTCCTTCGGCACGCAGACGCCCGCGGCGGGTTTCGCCCCGCCAACGCGGCACGCACGCCCCCTCATTTTTTCCCCACATGCGACGCACAGGAGGCTAATCTCTTCATATAAGTTTCTGTTAAGTCCACCTCTGTTTCCTGTCGCCGCACCCATCGCCCTCCGCTCCGCGCGGTCGGCCATCGTCCAGCGGGCACCGGGGCGGTTTGCTCCTCATTCCTTTCCGCTCCACGGCGGCGAGACTCAACGGGCCTTTTTCATCTTCAGGTTCTGCCCGTTCTCGCCGCTTCGCCCGCCCCTTCAGGCATCGTCTCCGTGGCGCTGTCCCCGTCCGCCGCTCGGCGGCCGTTCCCCCACGACCTCCGCCGCGCAGTCCCGGAATCCCGACTGTGCGGCGGTGTCCGCATCCATTCACCCCTTCATTCCCCCATCGCCCGTGCCCCAAGATTATAGTTTTTGAGAAGCGCAAGTTTGTGATCGGCGGCATTGCGCTGTCGGTCGTTGTTGTCTTTGTGCTTCGGCTGCTGGCGCTCCAACTCGCGAGCGACGACTACCGCAAGAGCGCCGACTCGAACGCCTTTCGCAAGGAGATCTTGTACCCCTCGCGCGGGCTGATCACCGACCGCCACGGGAAGTTGCTCGTGTACAACGAACCGTCGTACAACATCCTGGTGACGATGCAAGACCAACACGGCATCGACACGGCCGATTTCTGCCGCACGATGGGCATCACGCGGGAGGTACATGCAACGGATGGCGGAAATCAAAGATCCGAAGAAGAATCCGGGCTACTCTCGCAACACGCCTCAGCTGTTTATGAGCCAGATACCTGCCGACGAGTTCTCGAAGTTTCGCGAAAAAGCTGTTTCGGTTTAACGGTTTCTCGGCCGAGAAGCGGTCGGTGCGTCGCTACGCCTCGGGCATCGCCGCCCACCTGCTGGGCGACGTGGCGGAGGTGAACCAGGCCGACGTGGACTCCGACGCCTATTATAAGAGCGGGGACTACATCGGTAAGCTCGGTGTGGAGCGGAGCTACGAGAAAGTGCTGCGCGGCGAGAAGGGCATGCGGATTCTGCTGCGCGACGTGCACGGGCGCACCAAGGGGCACTACATGGACGGGAAGTATGACACGCAGGCCCAGCCGGGTCGCAACCTCACGCTGGGCATCGACTACGGCACGCAGGAGTTGGCCGAGCGGCTGCTGGAGGGCAAATACGGTGCCATCGTGGCCATCGAACCCTCGACGGGCGAAATTCTGGCCATGGCCTCGGCGCCGACCCTACGACCCGCGCGACATGGTGGGGCGCGACCGCGGTAAGGCCATGACGGCCATGATGCGCGACGAGCGGCGCCCGCTGCTCAACCGCGCCATCGCCGGCACCTACCCGCCGGGCTCGACGTTCAAGATCTCGCAAGCCCTGCTGGGATTGCAAGAGGGGTCGATCACGCCGAGTGTGGCCTTCCCCTGCGCCCACGGCTTCAACTACAAGGGGCTGCACGTGGGCTGCCACGGCCACGCCTCGCCGATCAATCTGGTGCCGGCCATCGGCACATCGTGCAACTCCTATTTCTGCTGGAACCTGCTGCGCCTGCTGAGCAATCGCGGGAAGTACGGTTCGGTGCAGGCGGCGATGACGCGGTGGAAAGACCAGGTGGTGCACATGGGCTTCGGCTACAAACTGGGCATCGACCTGCCGGGCGAGCGCCGCGGGATGATTCCGAACGCGGCCTACTATGACAAGGCCTACAAACGGTCGTGGAACGCGCTGACGGTGATCTCGATCGGGATCGGGCAGGGCGAGGTGACGGCCACTCCGCTGCAAATTGCCAACCTGGCGGCCACGGTGGCCAATCGCGGCCACTACTTCGTGCCGCATGTGGCGCGACGCATTCAGGGCGAACGGCTCGACACGACCTACACGCGGCCGCACCGCACGCTGGTGGCGCGGCGTTGGTACGACTATGCGGTGGCGGGCATGCGCCGCTCGGTGCTGGCCGGCACGTGCCGCGGGGCCGACTTCCCCGGCGGGGAGGTGTGCGGCAAAACGGGCACGGCACAAAACCGCGGCCACGACCACTCGGCCTTCATGGGCTTCGCACCGATGAACAAACCGCGGATCGCCGTGTGCGTGTACGTAGAAAACGGCGGCTTCGGCGCCGACTTCGCCGTGCCCATCGGTTCGCTCATCATGGAACAGTATCTCAACGGCAAACTCTCGGCGGGCTCTCGCGCTCGGGCCGAGTCTTTCCGCCTTCGTCACATCAATTACGGCAGCCATGCGCGATAATCAGCTCAATCCCGCCTTTCGCGCCGACGGTTGGGTGCTCCTCATCTTCCTGGCACTCGTCACCTTCGGCTGGTTCAGCGTGTGCGGCGCGAGCCACACCTTCGACCTGCAAAGCCTTCTCTCCTTCGACACCCGCGCCGGCAAACAGCTGGTGTGGATCGGTTGCGCTTTGGCGCTGGGAGGTATGATCTTGATGTTCGACGACCGCTATTTCGACATGCTGGCCGACCTGTTCTACTGGGCAATGATGGTGCTGCTGCTCGTCACACCGTTCATCGCCCACGACATCAAGGGTTCGCGCTCCTGGATCTCGCTGGGTCCCGTTTCGTTGCAGCCGCCGAGTTTGCCAAGTGCGCCACAGCGCTCATGGTCTCTAAGGGTGATCGGCCAATATGGGTTCACCCTCAACCGCCGGAGCAACTTTCTTCGCGCCGCGGGCGTGGTGCTGCTGCCCTTCGTGCTCATCGTGCTGCAGAAAGAAACGGGTTCGGCGTTGGTCTACTTCGCCTTCTTCCTCATGTTCTACCGCGAGGGCATGCCCGGCAGCATCTTGTTTTGCGGTGCCGCGGCGGTGGTCTATTTCGTGGTGGGCATCGGTCAGGGCGAAACGCCGCTGCCGGGCACGACGGCCAGCGTGGGCGAATCGGTGGTGCTGGCGCTGGTGTGGCTCTTCACGGCGGGCCTGCTGCGGGTGTACGTGCCGCGCGAACCGGAACACGCCCACCGCCTGCTCTTCTGGGGCACCGCGCTGCACGTGGTGGCCTACGGCGTCTCGGCCTTCGTGCACCCCTTCGACATCAGCTGGGCGCAACTTGGCGGTTGCATCGTGATGATCGGCTATCTGGGCATGCAGTGGATCGGGCGCCGCGCCAACACCTACCTGCTCATCAGCCTTTTTGCCATCTCGAGCGTGGGTTTCCTCTACACCCTCGGACTATGTGCTCAACAACGCCATGAAGGACTATCAGCGCACGCGCATCCGTGTGCTGCTGGGCGTGGAGGAAGACCGCGACGCCTCGTACAACGTGACGCAATCGAAGATCGCGATCGGCTCGGGCGGCCTGTTGGGCAAGGGATTCATGAACGGCACGCAGACGAAACTCGACTATGTGCCGGAGCAAGACACGGACTTCATCTTCTGCACCGTGGGCGAAGAAGAGGGCTTTCTGGGCGCCGCGGGCGTGCTGGTGCTCTTCTTGTTGCTGATCTGGCGGCTCATCGCGCTGGCCGAACGGCAGACGTCGACCTTCGGGCGGGTGTTTGGCTACTCGGTGCTGTCGATCTTGCTCTTCCACGTGTTCATCAACATCGGCATGGTGCTGGGCATCGCGCCGGTCATCGGCATCCCGCTGCCGTTCTTCTCCTACGGCGGTTCGTCGCTGTGGGGCTTCACCCCTGCTGCTCTTCATCTTCCTGCGCATCGACGCGGGTCGCAAACGATAACCGCGGTGGCCTCGGCCCGCGCCCCCGACCGCGGGGAGCACATCGGCGCACAACCACCCACTCCACTGCACAATCACTCGACTATGTCCTCCAATTCCCTGTCGTCAAAACCCTGCTGCGCAGCCTGCTCTTCGTGTTGCTGCTCGCCGTGGCGGCGGCCTCATCTTCTTCCTCAAGCGTTCGACCGATGTGCCCCTCACCCCCGAAGGGCTCGCCGGTCGGGACAGCACGCGCCACATGGCGGTGCCCGACACCCTCGACAACGCCCCCGCCTCGCCCGCCGAAGCGCCGGCCGAATCCACGCCCGCCCAAGACGTCAGCACGGCGCCCGATCGCGACCCGCCGAAGCGGGCTACGACGACGGCTACCTGAGCGGCAACACCGACGGGATGAACAACGACGAGCGCGCCACCCACGACGAGTCGTCGCAATATCCCACCCCCGACGCGCGCCAAAGCTACGCCGCGGCCTACCGCCGAGGCTATGCCGCGGGCTTTGCCGACGGGCGCAAGCAGGCTGGGGCGCCGACCCGCGCAACGACAATGACAATGCGCACGACGGCGACGCCACGCCCGACGGCGACGCACGCACCGCCCCCGGTCGGCCCGACGCCACGCCGCGCTCGGCCACGAAACCCACCGCCCCGCGCCCCGACGCGCCGCGCCTCGCACCCAAAAACGCCCCCCGCCCGTGAACTACCGCGCCCTCATCGCCCGCCACTATCCCACCGATTCGTCGCTGCGGCGGCTCCTGCTGCTCCACAGTGGGCAGGGTGTGCCGTCGCGCCCTCGACATCGCGCGCCGCCACCCCGAACTCGGGGCCGATCTCGCCCTGGTGGAAGCCCGGCGCCATGCTGCACGACATCGGCATCTACCTCACTTCCGCCCCCGCCATCCACTGCCACGGCACGGCGCCCTCACTTGATGCACGGCCCGCTCGGCGCCCAACTGCTGCGCGCGGAGGGCCACGAGGCGCTGGCCCGCATCTGCGAGCGCCACACCGGCACGGGGCTCACGGCGGCCGACATCCGTCAGCTCGAACTCCCCTCCCTGCGGTGGACCTCCTGCCCGAAACGCCGGAAGAGCGCATCATTTGCTACGCCGACCTGTTCCATTCGAAGAGCCACCCGCTGCGTTTCCTCACGCCCTCGGAGGTGGAGGCGCGCGTGGCCCGCTTCGGCACGGTGGGGGCTCCGCACCTTCCGCCGCTGGCGCGCAGAGATGGAGTGAACCGCCCCCACCGCCCGCCGAAAAGCGCACGTCGATCGTCGGTTCTTCCGCGAAAAGCCCCGCTCGTCTCAGCCAGCATGCCGAAACACGCACGCCGCCCGCAAGCACTTCCGCGAAAAAGCTCCCCGCTCCGCAGTCGGCACGCCGGAAACACCGACGCCCTCCGCAGGTTCTTCCGCAAAAGCTCCCCGCTCCGCAGTCGGCACGACGAAAAGCGCACGCCGTCCGCAGGTTCTTCCGCGAAAAGCTCCGCAGCCCGCAGTCGGCACGCCGAAAGGCGCACGCCGTCCGTAGGTTCTTCCACGAAAAGCCCCTGCTCGCCTCAGTCGGCACGCCGAAAAGCGCCCGCCGTCCACAGGCACCGCCGCGCACACATTATATATATAGTAACTTCGAAGCCCCGCCGCCCGTCGGCGCCTCCCAAGTCCCCACACACCTTGCATCTCCCCGCCCTTCGTCCCCTCGCCGCCCCGCTGGCGGCCCTGCTCCTCGGGCTACTCACCCTGGCCTGCCACACCGGCGCCCTGCTCACGGGCGGCGGCCACCCCGCACGCCCCACTCGCTCCCCCTCGGCCCTCGTGGGCGACAGCACCCCGGTGTGCGCGCCACCGCCGCCCGCTTCGACAGCACCACCGCCGGCCGTCGCGCCGCCGCAGCCCTCGACAGCCTCAACGCCGCCGCGCGCCGCCTCAGCGCCCACCTCGATTCGCTGCGCCACGCCCATCCCACCGACAGTCTCGACGCACGCATCGCCGCCGACTCCCTGGCCTTGGCACAAAACGCCCACCTGCGCCAAGCCGATTCCGCGGCGCTGGCCGACACCACGCGCCGGCACGCCGACACCCTGCGGGTGCGCAAGGCCGGCATCGACGCACCGGTGCAATACGCGGCCAAAGACAGCCTCGTCTACGACGCCCGCAGCGGACTGGCCTACCTCTACGGCGACGCCAGCGTGAAATACCAAAACATGGGCCTGAAAGCCGACTACATCACCCTGAACATGGACTCCTCGCTGGTGCGCGCCACCGGCGTGCCCGACAGCACCGGCCAAGCCCAGGGACAACCCGTCTACACCCAAGGAAGCGAAAAGTACGAAAGCCGCGAAATGGCCTTCAACTTCAAGACCAAAAAGGGCTTCATCAACGACGTGAAAACCACCCAAGGCACGGGTCTGCTCTACAGCGTGGACGCCAAACGCACGGGCGACGGCAACTTCTACCTCCAAAACGCCCATACACCACCTGCGACGCCCCGCACCCCCACTTCTACCTCCAACTGACGCGCGCCAAAGTGACGCCGGGCAAAGAAACCTTCTTCGGCCCGGCCTATCTCGTGGTGGCCGATGTGCCCCTGCCCGTGGCCATCCCCTACGGCTTCTTCCCGGTCAACAAGAAATACTCCTCGGGCCTGATCATGCCCACCTACGGCGACGAGACCGCCCGCGGCTTCTACCTGCGCGACGGCGGCTACTATTTCGCCCTCTCCGACCGCATGGACCTCAAACTCCCTGGGCGAAATCTACACCCGCGGCTCGTGGGGTCTCTCGGCCGAGAGCAACTACGCGCGCCGCTACGGCTATCGCGGCAATGTCTTCCTCTCCTACCTCACCACCGTGAACGGCGACAAGAACATGCCCGACTACACCAAGCAAACCTCGCTCAAAGTGCAGTGGAGCCACAGCTCCGACCCGAAGGCCAACCCCAACACCTCCTTCTCGGCCCGCGTGAATTTCGCCACGCAAAACTACGAACGCTCCAATCTCGCCTCCCTCTACACGCCGCTGGCCTACACCCAGAGCACCCGCGCCTCGTCGGTGAGCTTCAGCCACAGCGTTCCCTCGCTCGGCCTGTCGCTTTCGGCCTCGGCCAACGTGTCGCAAGACATGCGCAACGCCTCCCTCTCCGTCTCCCTGCCCGACGTTTCGCTCTCCGTGGCCTGCTTCTATCCGCTGCGCCGCAGCAAAGCCGTGGGCAAAAGAGCGCTGGTATGAGAAAATCGCCCTCTCCTACACCGGCCAGATGACCAATTCGCTCTCTTCCTCCGAGTCGCAATTCTTCCACACCCCGCTGCTCAAATGGCGCAACGGCATGCAGCACCGCATCCCCGTCGAAGCCACCCTTCCAGCTCTTCAAGTACATCAACATCTCGCCCTCGTTCAACCTCAGCGGCCGCACCTACTTCTCGCGGCAGCGCAAAACGTGGAACACTCGCCGCGGGCAGCGAGCGCACCGACACGGTCTACGGGTTCTACAACCTCTTCGATTGGAACGTAGCCCTCTCGGCCAACACCACCCTCTACGGATTCTACAAGCCCGTGCGCCTGCTCTTCGGCGATCGCGTGCAGGCCTTCCGCCACGTCTTCAAGCCCGCCGTGAGCTTCTCCTTCGCCCCGGACTTCACCGACGAGGCGCGCGGCTTCACCACCCACTCACGTCCGCACCAACCCCGACGGCACCGTCTCCACCGTGAGCTATTCGCCCTACGCCATCGGGGCCTACGGCTACCCCAACGCCACCCGACAGGGAACGCTCAACTTCTCGGTTTCCAACAACCTGGAAATGAAAAATCAAGTCGGACGCCGACACCTCGGGCTTCCGCAAAATCTCGCTCATCGACGAACTTTCGGCCTCCCTCTCCTACAACCTCGCCGCCAAAGTCCGCCCCTGGTCCGACCTCAGCACCAACCTCCGTCTGCGACTCACCAAGAGCTACACCTTCTCGCTCGCCGCACAGTGGGCCACCTACGCCTATGAGTTCGACGACAAGGGCAACGTCGTCGTGGGCAACCGCACCGAGTGGAGCTACGGCCGCTTCGGTCGCTTCCAAGGCATGAGCCAAAACCTCTCCTACACCCTCAACGGCCAGAAACTCCTCACCCTCTTCGGCCTGCTCACGGGCCACGGCTGGGACAAACTCCTCCATCCCGACCGCGACACCGACGACGCCGCACTCCCCGCCGCCAACGCGAGGCCGACGACGATGCCGACGCCGACGAAGAGCAGGGCGACCCGCAAGACGACGCCAACATCGACCCCATGCTCCGACGCAAACCCCGAAAGGAGCAGAAAGCCAAAGCCCGCGTCGACGAAGACGGCTATCTCCTCTTTGCCCTGCCCTGGAACCTCACCTTCTCCTACGGCATCTCCATGGCCGAAGACCGCGCCAAGCCCATCCACCGCGCCAACATGCGCTACCCCTACAGCTTCACCCAAACCCTCAACTGTTCGGGCAACCTCACCCTCTCCAAAGGCTGGAACATCAACTTCACCTCGGGCTACGACTTCACGCGCCACGCCATCTCGATGACCACGGCCGCCCTCTCCCGCGACCTCCACTGCTTCCAAATGACGTGCAACGTGGTGCTCTACCCCTACTCCTCGTTCAATTTCTCCATCCGCGCCAAAGCCGCCGAACTCGCCGACGCCCTGCGCTACGAAAAGCGCTCGGCCTACTCGTCGAACATCGACTGGTATTGACCGCCGCCCCCCATTTCCCCGCGCCGGCTCCGCGCCGCCGCCCATCATCCGCCAACTCCGCAAGACCCGCCGCCCGCCGGCCGCAGCACTCTCGCTCACCGGCCGACCCGCAGCGCCCGTCTCGCCCTTCACACACTCCACCCTACCCTTAAAACCCTTCACACTCATGCGCACCCTGCTCCTCGCCGCCGTCGCCCTCCTCGGCCTCGCCGCCCCCACCCTCCTCACCTCGTGCGACAACGACACCCCAATCAGCTCCACCAGCTCAACTTCATCCCCCTCCAGTCGGGCGGTCGACTCTGCTACGCCGACCAGTCCACCGACACTCGTCGGGCTGCAAAGCACCGACTCGTGGACCCTCGCCGTCGCCACGCCCAAGGCACCCCCACCTGGCTCACCGCCGCGCCCGAATCGGGTCGTGTCGAGGCCAACCACTTCGTCACCCAGCCCCTCGCCCTGCGCTTCAGCGCCAACACCACCGGCGCCCCCCGCACCGCCCGCCTCAACGTCACCGCCGCAGCCCGGCACGACCCGCACCATCGGCCTGCCCGTGGTGCAACTCTCCTGGCTCGACATCCGCCGTCCCTGCCCCCACCGTGCTGCGTCCCGCCGCCGAGACCGCCCCCGCCCTCGGCCGTCACCACTGCCACCCCCATCTTCATCGAGCCCCTCCCCTACAAGGCCCGGGCACCGTGGTTTGCGGTTTCGTGCTCTACGACACGACCGATCCCGCCCACCACAGCCTCACTTCCGACGCCTCCTGGCTCACCCTCTCCGCCGCCGATGCCACCCCCGCCGCCGGCCACCACGAAGTGACCCTCACCTTCACCGAAAACCCCTGACCACGCCCCCCGCACCGCCCGTCTCGCCCCTCACCCTCGGCCGGCGTCACCACCCACATCACCTACACCCAGGCGGCCAAACCCTGATGCCCGCCCACCCGCGGCCCGACGCCGCACGGCATAGGCGCATCACGCCCCTCGGCGCGTGGGCGGTAGGGGATCAATGCCCCGCCGCCCGCGCCCCCTCCGCCGCGCTGCGTGCCGACCTCGTGCCCTGAGCGCACACCCGCCCTGCGGCCGTCGGCGCCGCCCACCTTTCCCCCATCATCCCCCACCTTTCCTCACCCATGCACCGCCTGCTCCTCCTCCCCGCCCTCATCGGTCTCCTGCTCCTGGGCAGTTGCAACAGCGACAGCGAAACCAACTTCCACCGCCTCGCCCTCGGCCCCACCGTCAACGGCGAAATCCGCTGGTATGCCGACCAAACCACCGACACCCTCCGCCTCGTCAGCACCGACTCCTGGCACCTCAACCTCACCTACCGCACCCCCTGCCGACAGCACCCGCCTGCTCTTCGCCCCGCGCCGCTTCGACCTCCCCCGCGGCACCACCGCCGCGCAAAGCCTGCCCCTCGTTGTGCGCCTCGCCCCCAACACCCTCGGGCGCACCCTGGCCGGCACCCTCACCCTCACCGCCGCCACCCCCTGTGCTGCGCCCCATCGAGGTGCACTTCTTCCAGTTCCCGCACCACAACGTGGACTATCCCTCCGCCCAGTACGACGACGCCACAGAAAGCACCGTCTTCGTCGAAAACTACCGCGCGGCCGACACTAAGGCCTATCTGCGCTTCACGCTCTACGACCGCGACACGCCCACCCACCGCCTCACCTCCGACGCCTCCTGGCTCACCGTGCCCGACTCCCTCGCACAGCCCGGTCCGGGTCGGCACCAGTGACCCTCGCCATGCAGCCCAACCTGAACCTGCCCGCCCGCACGGCCCACCTCACCCTCACCACCGAAGCGTCACCACCCGCATCGCCATCACCCAGCGCGGCGCTACCACGGCAGCGGCACCTCTGCCGTCCGATAAGGCCCGCCCACACGGCAGCCATCCGCCCGCCCACGGCAAATGCCACACGGCACCGAACGCCCTCGGCCTCATGCCGAAAACGTGCCCGCCCAAGCCCAACGTGCCCGCCCGCATGGCACCGAACGCCACGGCCTCATACCGAAAAATCGGTCCGCCCACGACCAATGTGCCCCTGCACAGCCAACGAGCCCCGCACGGCACCCATCCGCCCGCGTCTTATCTCGCCCGTCTTCCCCACCACCCGAAAAACTCCTGCGCCCCGCGCAAAACCCCGAATCTTCACGCCACAGCCCCTGAGTTATGCTCCTGCTCCCCTCCTTTCTCCGCCGCCCTCGCCGCAACGCCCAAGGCCCACGCCCAGTCCGGCACCCCCGTTTCGCCACGGCCGCCGCAATCCCCGCCCGCGTCGACTCCCTCGCCCCTGTCCAAGGCCGATCCCTGCCCTCCACAGTCTCCTCCTCGCCGACGCCCCGCACGCCCTCCGCGCCGGGTGCCGACCCCGCGGCCGACACGCCCGCACCGCCGTCTACGTCGAGACCACCCTCCCCGCCGACCGCCTCGCGGCCGACTACCCCTGCGGCACAACCCCGCGTCCTCTCCGAAGGGCTCGTGGCCCTCACGGCCGATGCCGCCACGCTGCGCCGCCTCGCCGCCGACCCCCGTGTGCAGAGCCTCACGCCGCGCCGCACCTTCGCCCCGCTGCTCGACAAAGCCCGCCGCGCCGCCGACGTCGACCGCGTGCAAGCGGCACCCAACTCGATACGCCCTTCGACGGTCGCGGCGTGATCATCGGCATCATCGACCGCAGTTTCGAATATCGCCACCCCGCCTTCCTCGACAAGGAGGGCCGCAGCCGCATCATCGCCCTGTGGGACCGCAGCGGCTACACGCCGATACGCGACGGTTCGCTGCCGGTCGACAGCACCACCATCGTCGACGGCACCGACCACGTCGATTTGCAAGGCGGGGGCCACGGCACGCACGTGGCGGCCATCGCCGCCGGCAGCGAAGTGGGCAACCACTTCCACGGCGTCGCCCCCGGTGCCTCGCTCCTCCTCATCCCCTCCACCTTCGAGGGCGCCGAGGTGATCGAAGACGTGCGCTTCATCAGCAGTTTCGCCCGCCGGCGCCACATGCCCTGGGTCACCAACCTGAGCTTCGGCTCGCAAATCGGTCCGCACGACGGCACCACACCCTACGATCGTACCCTCTCCGCCCTCACCGGCCCCGGGGGCATCATCGTCGCCGCCATGGGCAATGAGGGGCATCGACGACCTCCACGTGGGCGCCACCCTCCAACCCGGACAGACGCGCTACGTGCGTTTCACCCGCACCAAGACCGGCGAAGACGGCGTCTATCCCGATGCCGAACTCGCCCTCTGGGGCCAAACGCCCGACCGCGCCGTGCGCTTCAAACTCCGCCCCTACGTCCTCACGCAGGGCAAACTCTTGCCCATGGACGCCGCCTTCTGGCAACGCTGCGCCGACATCCGCTCGGGTGCCGACCGACACAACCTCAAAGAGCACTGGAGTGTGCGCCTGCACGTGAACCGCGTGCGCGTCGACCTCAACGATCCCGCCGCCGAAGTGGTCTTTGCCATCAGCCTCCCCGCCTCGGTGCGGAGCGAACGCACCTTCCACTTCTGGTGTGAGCGCCACCAAGGTCGCTTCTCGCCCACCGCCGTGCCCGGCCACGCCGACGAGCACCTCGCCCCCACCGCCGACTACCTCGTGGGCGAAGGCGCCGCCACCATTCCCTCGGCCATTGCCGTGGGCAGCTTCACCTCGCGCAAGGACTATCCCGATGCCCTCCACCCCACGCCCCGCGGCAACCGCCCCAACGTGGTGCTCAACGGCATCGACCAGGTGGGTTTGCGCAGCTACTTCTCGTCCAACGGCCCGGGCCTCGACACCCTCCGCGTGCGCCCCACGGTCTTGGCCCCGGCAGCAGTGGTGTCAGCGCGCTCATGCCCTCGCACCGGGCTTCAACCCGAGTCCAAAACCACCTTCATCGCCGATGTGCTGAAGCGCGGCGACCGCACCTACTATTATGGCGCGATGCAGGGCACATCGATGGCCTCGCCCTTCGTGGCAGGCTGCGTGGCGCTGTGGTTGCAGGCCAGTCCCACCCTCACGCCGGCCGACATCACCGACATCATCCGCCACAGTGCCCGCCGCCCCTCCGTGATGCAAAAAAGCCGAGTGGACGCCGCTCTACGGCTACGGCCGCATCGATGCCTACAAGGGCCTGCAACTGGCGCTGAAACACGCGGCCACCACGGGCATCGCACGCCCCGGTCGGTCGGCGGCGCCCGTCTCGCTGAGCCTGAGTCCCGAGGCCTGGCGCATCCTCTTCAACGCGCCCGAGTCGCACGCGGTGGTCACGGTTTCGGCGCTCGACGGTCGCACGCTCTTCAGCCGCGCGCTCTCGCGCCCCTGCCCAGGGTAGCGAAGTCGTCATCACACCGGCCGACATCCCTCCGCCGCCCCGGCATCCTCCTGCTGCGCATCGTCACGCCGGGCGCCGTGGTCACCCTGCAAACTCGTGAACCCCACCCGCTGACGCCCACCGCACCGACGACGGCCCCGTAACAAGCACCGCACCGCCTTGGTTTTCAAGCGAATGCCTCGGCCGCAGCATCGCCGACGCCCCTCGATTTCTGCTGACAGCTCGGCGAATAGCATTGCAAAGCCATGGTTTTTCAAGCGAATACTTCGGCAAAAAGCATTGCACAGTCCCACCCTTTCTCACCGCCTCCCCCATGTCCCTGATTCCTCCTCCCGCTCCTCGCCCTCCCTGCTCCTCGTCGGTTGCGACGCCGTGGAGCGCCCCGACCGCTGGCGCGAAGACCCTGCCCCCATCGTGCCGCGGCGCAACGTGCTGCTCGTCGACTTCACCCGGCCAACGGTGCAGCAACCGCCCCGCCGCCGCCGACCTCCCTGCACAGCCTCACCGCCCGGCCCCGCCGGCGCTCCGCATCATCGCGGTCTCCGTCCACGGCGGTGCGCTCGCCCTCTCCACCGATGCCTCGCCCCGCGGCCTCGCCGGCCCCGATGCCCGCCGCCTCACCGACGAAGCCCGCGTCAGTTCCTGGCCCCAAGGCACGGTCGACCGCCCCTGTCGAGGGGCACACTGCTGCGCCCTCCGCCTGGAATGCCGCCCTCGCCGAGCGCCTCGCCCTCGCGGCCGATGCCGACGCAGCGGCCCAGCAGTCGCTCGTGGCCGACACCCACGTGGCGCTCGCCACGCGCACCCTCCTACACCCTCCGCCCCTGCCACCTCACCGACGCCGCGGGACAGCCCGATGCCGAAACGTATCTCCACCTTTGGTTGGTCGAAGACAGCATCACGGCCCTGCAAACGTTGGCCGACGGCACGGAACGCGCCGACTACCTCCACCGCCACGTGCTGCGCCTCGATCTCACCGGCCCCGCTCGCCCACCGTCTGGCAGCGCCCCGCCCGGCAGCTCGGCTCCGCCATGACGCGTCCCGCCGCCGCCCCACAGACCAATGCACTCCCCGTTCGACCGACGCCCGATCCGCGGCAGCGCAACCCACCTCGCCCGGAAGCCCCGCGCCGTGGCGGTGCTGATCCCTACCGCGTGCACGGCGAAATAAAGCTCCCCGTCGGTCTCGGTTTGTCCGCCCGTTTCGCCACTACCACGCGCTTCAATCTCCGCCGCCTCACGCTCGTGGCCTTCCTCACCCGCGGTGTCCACGGCCCCGTGGGCGCCGTCGCCGCCACCCGCGTCGAAGTCCGCTGATCCCCGCCCTCCGTCGCCTCGCACCTGCCCACTTTCCAGCGCCCAACCCGAGCATCTGAAAACCCCACTGCGGGCCCATCGGCACGCACGTCCCCACTTCCCTGCGCCCAACCCGAGCATTCGAATCTCCACTGCGGGCTTTGTCGGCACGCACGTCCCCGCGTCGCCTCGCACCTGCGCCATTTGTAAAAATCATTTCGCCCAACCCCACCCATGATTCTCCGCCATTTCCACATTTTCGCCCACTCTGTCCGCCCACACGCCCCGCACGAGCGCCGGTTTCGCCCCCAACAGCAGCGTCCAAGCCCCCACCTGTCTTCGCACCGCCCGCCGCATCGGTCTCCTCCTCGCCCTGCTCTTCGCCCTCATGCTCGGTAGCGTGCCCGCCGATGCCCTGACTGGTGTTGCGGCGCGCCGACAGTTTGCTCTCCCTCTCGACACCGTGCGCCCCAGTGTCGTGGCCCAGCGCACCGAATACCCCTCCGACGATCCCGCCGACCCCCGCCCGTTTGTCGTCATCGACTTCTCCTACCCCGACCTCTCGGCCTACACCGTGGGCACCGACGGCTCCGCGCTCACCGCGCCACTCGATTTCAGCGCCACGGTCGAGAACCGCGCCGACATCGCCCTCCGCTGGTGCGGCCTCACCCACGAGTGCACCCTCCTCTCCGCGCGCGGCGAGAGCGAAACGCGGCGTGCGCGTCTCACCCCTGACGTGCCGCGCCTTCCCTCGAACTCGAGGGCCACTTCGCCGACAGCACCCATGGCCACGCCCTGGCGCTCCTCACGCTCACGCCCACTCCCGCCGCCTCCACCCGCACAGTGAGCGCCGACGCCCCCACTGCCGCACCGCCTCCTCTCTCCACCGTCGGCACTCCCCACTTCCGCTGACGACGACCCCACGCGCTACGTGATCTGCTTCACCTACGCCGCCCCCTCGGCCCCTGCCCCGCATCGCCGCCCCCTCGCGCCGACCACGCCCCTCTACGATCTCGCCGGTCGCCGCGTCGTGCGCCCCTTCCCGCCACATCTACCTCCGCGCCGGCCGCAAGTTCGTCGCGGAGTGACCTCATCATGTACCCGAAAATGCCAAAACGGGTACATGAGACCGCCCCTCTCCCCCGTTCCATCTCCCTTGTCCCCTTTCACCCAGCCGAACATGCTCAAGAAACACACCCTTTTTGAAATTCGCCATCTTCGAGAATCAGAAGACCGCGTCGAATTCAAGAAAGCCAATCAGGGACTTTTCTCCTACAACGGTTCGGGGAAAAGCAAAGCCACCGACCGCCGCAAATGCATTTTTGGGCTATGTGGTGGCGTTTTGCAACGAAGGTGGAGGCGAATTGATCTTCGGTGTCGACGATGCCTACCCTCATCGCATCGTCGGCACCCAACAAAGCCAAGACCAACTCGGACAATTAGAATCCGATATCTACCGAGATGTCGGCATCCGCACCGCCGTCTACGAACTATTTGAGGATGAAGCCATAGAACCGGACGCGTGTTGGTCATTCACATCCCCGGTCGCCCGAAAGGCAAACTCTACAAGTTTGAGGATGTCCCCCTCATGCGCGTGGGAGAAGAGTTGAAAGTGATGCCAGACGACGTCATTCGCGACATTCTGCTTGAAAACGAGAACGACTCTCGGCCGAAATCTGCCCCTGCCGCCACCCTCGACGATTTTAGATGCCGAAGCTATCGAGATCCCTCAAGCGAAAATACGCAGCCAAACAACGCAACACGCATTTTTCTCACCCTCGACCACACCCAAATACTCAGTGATCTCGGACTGATTGCCGACGGGCAACTCACCTACGCCGCCCTCATTCTCGTCGGAAAGGCCTCGGCCTTGGCACGGCTGCTCCCGCAAGCAAAAATCGTGCTCGAGTATCGGCACGACACCAACGCCATCCCCTACAACAATCGCACGGAATATGCCACTTGTTTCTTCAAAACGGCCGATCGACTGTGGGCGGACATCAACCCTGAGAAACGACAAAATCGACATTTCCGACGGGCTCTCCACCTCAATCTCCCGCTCTACAACGAAGAAGTGGTGCGCGAGGCCGTCAACAACGCCATCGCCCACCGCGATTATCGCTGCCAAAGCGAAATCTTCGTCCTGCAATCTCCCGAACAGCTCATCGTGAAAATGCGGGTGGCTTTCCACGCGGTGTCAACCTACAAAAATCTACTCAGTGTCTGCAGCACACCCGCAATCGCCTCCTGGCCGACGTGCTCGCCAAGACCGGTGTGGTGGAACGATCGGGGCAAGGCATCGACAAAATCGTCAAAAACACGCTCTCGGAAGGTAAAAAAATGCCGGACTACAGCCACAGCGACGATTTCGGTGTCGAATTGCACCTCTCCTCCGAGATCGAAGATGTCGCCTTCGCCCTCTTTCTCGAAGCCATGCAAAAAGGAGCTGCCCGAAGAGCAGCGACTTTCTGTCTTTGAAATCGTGGCACTCAACCAAATCAGAGAAGAGAGTCACGCGAATCTGCCTGCCGACACGCTACAATCGCTCCTCAGCAAAGGAATGATCGAGAGGCGCGGACGCACCAAAGGCACACACTATGTTTTGAGCAAGGTCTATTACGAATATAGCGGCAACGAAGGCCTGTATTCCAAGCATTTGCGCTGGAACGAAAAGCAAGCGCACATCTGTATTCTCGGACATTTTGAAAATTTCAAACGTGCCAAGATGAAAGATTTCGTGACGGTGCTCGAACCCCACATGACCCGGCGGCAAATTCGCATGCTAATCGACCAACTCGTGACACAAAACATGTTGTTGCGCGTCGGCAAAGGTTCCGCCACTCACTACGAACTACATCCGGACTACGAGAAGCAACAAAAAATGCAAGCACAAGCGCTCGAAATCGGCATGGCTGCGCTCCAAAACCAAGACGAGCGCGGAAAATCCACAACCGATCAAAACACAGACAACGTGCTGTGAGCCAAAACATTGGAAATACGTCCAAAAACGCGTCCAAGATGACGCCAAAAACAGCGAAATCAGCGCAAATTCAGTGCGAATTTCGACCGTAGCAACCTCATTTTCAACAAACTACGAATACGTCCAAAACGCGTCCAAGACACTTTCACCACACAAGTGCACCATTCGCACGCCCAACCTCCGGCTCGCCCTCGCCGATTGCCCCTCCTTCCCCGACTTGCCCTGTGTGAAAACGAACAGCTTTCGGCAAATGCTTAAATAGCCCCCGCCCCCAGCCCAATGACACTATGGAAAGACTCAAAATCTCCACCTCCGTCGGACTCTTTTCGCGTGCCCACCGACGATATTGCCTACATCGAGGCCTCCGGTAACTACTGCGACGTGCATCTCTTCAACGGCGAATCCGTGACCATGACGTTTCAGTTGCACTACTTCGCCGAAGTCCTCGGCATGCTGCAACAGAATTTCTTTCTACGCGTGGGCAAAAGCCTGATCGTGAACAAAAATTTCGTTTACGCCATCAACGTCACCAATCAAGAACTGAAACTCATGGACTATCGCGCCCACCGCAGTTTCAGACTCAAAGCTTCGAAGGAAGCCCTCAAAGAATTGAAGAGCGTTTTGGAACTCGAACACAAATGACCATGGAACACACCGAAGACAACCCCCTCCAAGAGCAGCCCCTCTTCACGATCGAGCACGAAACCGACGACCCCAACGCAGAAGACGTGGGCGAAGCCCCCATCATCACCATCGAGCACTACAATGTGGAGGACGAACGGCAGCTCCCCCCCGCGGTGAAAAAGCGCAGCGCCCTCCAAACGTGGAGCCTCCGCCTCCTGTGGTTCGTAAGCGCCGCCGTGCTCCCTCGTCGGCCCCCTACGCCGCCACGCGCCTATACAACTATTATTACAACCTCGGCGTGAGCATCTCCGTCTCGCCCACGGACAACCTCCGCAAACTCGACCACATGCGGATGGAAAACGGCCCCTCGGAAGTGCTACTCAAGCGCGACTCCGTGCTCGGCGTGGCGCTCGACATCTACGAGTGGCACAACGTCAAGGCCGAACTCACCCTCGCCGAGCCCGACACCGCCGACCACAACGTGCTCCTCTACACCCGCACCGCCGACTACACCGCCACCGGCGAATACATCGGCTCGTTGGTGGTAGACGGCGAGGAGAAACAGCGCGACGTCTCGCGTCTCGGCTACTGCGCCCTCAAAAACGGGCACGCCGTCATCGGCATCTCGCGCTTCGACGACCTGCGGCGCGCCATGGTCGACGCCGACGGCTCCTACTTCCGCCAGTTTGTCCTCGTTTCCGACGGCCAACTCCCCCCGCGCTTCACCCTCCACGGCAAAGTGGAGCGCAAAGCCCTCGTTCGCACCGCCGACGACCGCCTTTGCGTCGTCGCCACGCGCCACCCTGAAACCCTTTGAGCTTTGCCGACGCCTTGCGCGAATACGGCTACGTCGATGCCATCTATCTCACCGGCGGTAACCAAAGCGGCTTCTACCGCGCCCCCGACGGCACGCCCCATTTTCACCGAAGAAGCTGCCCGCTATCGCACCGACAAGCACCACGGTGTCGCACCATGGCTCGTACTCCGCAAACGATAAGCCCCAACGCCGCCTCGCAAAACACCACAAAGGTTCATCCGACTGCCCCTCGCACGTCGGATGAACCTTTTTCATTTTCCCTTCGCCCACCGCGCGCCCGAAAGCGGCCATGGGCGCACCGACAAACCCGAGAAATCGCAGACCGGCTCGTGCTTCGCAAACGATACCCCAAACGCCGCCCGACATCGCCCGCAGGGGGACACCGACAAGCCCCACAAAATCACCCATTTGCGCGGACTCCAAAAACAGCGAGCCACAACTCATACAGCAAACCCACCATTTCATACAACGCCCCTCCAAAAGTTTTGCCCCGCCGTGCCCGCTGCTTACTTTTGCATTGTCATCAAGACAGCAACGAAATACAAATCAAAAAATAGAAGACAATGAAAAAAAGTAATGTTCGCGCTGATGATGGTTGCAGCAACCTCCACCGCAAGTTTCGCAAAGGTCAACAACACGCAGGCACAAGCCGTGGTCAAAGAAGTGGCACAAGCCGTCAAAGACGCACCCGCCGGCACCACCTACGGCGTAGCCGAGGCCAACAAGCAACGCATCGTGCTCAACACCCCCTTCGGCCGCATCACCGTCAACAAAAACAACGACGGCTCCTACTCCTGCATGGGCATGAACGCCAAACTCCTCTCCGCCAAAAACCGCGTCTACAAGATCCAAACCTCCCTCGGCACCTTCAGCGTCAACACGCGCAAGGGCACCGTCACCAAGCACTAAACCCCGTCAAACACCCAACACTCGAAACCATGAAGAAGCTCTTTCTCCTCTTCGCCCTCCTCCTCTCGGCCGTGCAACTGAGTTTTGCCGACTCCGCCCTCACCTCCACCGAGTTCTACAAGGCCTATCTCGACATGCCCATCGTCAAAGCCGCCGCCGAGCGCCCCCACCACCTCTCCGAAGTGGCCAAGGCCTACCTCTTCGATGAGACGAATCCCCTCGATGTCAAGCTCGCCCTGATCAACGCCGTGGGTGCAAACCCCGATGGCCTCGCCACCTACGGCGAATACATCGAGTATTGCATCCAACACTTCCCCAAAAAGAAGTACGGCATCGCCCCCGGCAAGCGCGTCACGATCCAGGACATCTACAAAAACGCATCGTGCGAACAAATGGCAGCGCTGGTCTATCTCTATGCCATGAACTACTACAGCGACACAGAGTCCGTCTACGGTCTAATGGAAAATGCCATGCAAACCCCACTCATGAACAAACAATCGTTCATGCTCCCCATGGGCTTGGTCGTCGCCCATACCGCTTCGGCGATGAACGACTTGGGTAACATCTATCCCGCCCTAAACTACTACGTCAACAGCCCCGAAAACAAAGACATGCGCCCCAAAGCCATCGAAATCGTGATGGCCTACGCCAACCGATACAAACCATACGCCAATAAACAGTAGTCCCCACCTGTTAACCCTTTCCTTTTCCTACCGAAAACCACCACCTTGCCGTAGCCCGCCGCCGTTCTTCGGCCATTGTCCACACGACAACGCCCCGACGAGCCGCAGCGCCGCGACACAACCGAAGCACAAGGGCGCTTGACGCCCCAACCCCATGCTCGGATTTCGTCAGACCTCCGTCCATGTTTTCTATTTTTGGTTCATCCGATTGCACCTTCCGCGTCGGATGAACCTTTTTCTTTTTCCCCTCCACACACCGCGCACCCAAAAGCGCCCACCGCGCGCACCGACAAGTCCGAGAAAATCGCCCCATGGCTCGTGCTCCGCAACGATAACGCACACCGCCGCACCCAAAATCGGCTACCGTGCCCGCGCGCTCCCTCACGCGCAGTCCAAAATTGGGAACCCCCTGAACACGATCGCCGAAATCATCGCCCGAAAGCGCTCCCCTTCTCCCTCCTCGAACCCCCACAAAATCACCCATTTGCGCGGCCGAAGAAAGCAGCGAGCGTCAATTCATACAGCAAACCCGCCATTTCATACAACGCCCCCCGGAAAGTTTTGCCCCTCACCGGCGCCTGCCTACCTTTTGCATTGTCATCAAGACAGCAACGAAATACAAATCAAAAATAGAAGACAATGAAAAAGTAATGTTCGCGCTGATGATGGTTGCAGCAACCTCCACCGCAAGTTTCTGCAAAGGTCAACAACACGCAGGCAAAAAGCCGTGGTCAAAGAAGTGGCACAAGCCGTCAAAGACGCACCCGCCGGCACCACCTACGGCGTGGCCGAGGCCAACAAGCAACACATCGTGCTCAACACCCCCTTCGGCCGCATCACCGTCAACAAAAACGACGACGGCTCCTACTCCTGCATGGGCATGAACGCCAAACTCCTCTCCGCCAAAAACCGCGTCTACAAGATCCAAACCTCCCTCGGCACCTTCAGCGTCAACACACGCAAGGGCACCGTCACCAAGCACTAAACCTTATCCCTAACCTGCAACACTCGAAACCATGAAGAAGCTCTTTCTCCTCTTCGCCCTCCTCGTCTCGGCCGTGCAACTGAGTTTTGCCGACTCCGCCCTCACCTCCACCGAGTTCTACAAGGCCTATCTCGACGTGCCCATCGTCAAAGCCGCCGCCGATCAGCCCAACGTCCTCTCCGAAGAGGCCAAGGCCTACCTCTTCGATGAGGCGAATCCCCTCGATGTCAAGCTGGCGCTCATCAACGCCGTGGGCTGGGAGTTCGAAGGCCTCACCGCCTACAAGGACTACCTCAACTATTGCATCCAACACTTCCCCAAAAGCAAGTACGGCCTCGCCCCCGGCAAGCGCGTCACGCAGCAAGACGTCTTCAAACACGCCTCGCCCGAACAGAAGGCCGTGCTCGTCTCACCCTCAGTGCGATGAGCAATTACTTCAACACCGCCGCGATGAGCAAAATGGTGCGCATGGCCATGACCACTCCGCGCACCGACAAACAATCGTTCATGCTCGCCATCGGACTAGTCAAAGCGCAGATCGCGCTGGACAACGACTGGGCAGAGGTCTATCCCACCGTATATGACTGCGTCAACAAGCCCCGCATCAAAGACATGCGCCCCTGAAGCCATCGACCTCGTGATGGAATACATCAACGAATACGAAGAATACACCCACAAATAGTCATCCCAACCCGTTAACCTTCCATCTTTTCTGACCAAAAACGACCACGGAACTCCACTTCCGCGCCGTCCGACAGCGGTTGGTCACGGCCGCGCAACGAAAACCGCCTCACCCCTCCGCACCCGCGGAGAGCGGCACCCACTCGCCGACGAGCTGAGGACAAGTTTTCGACGGATTTCCGCCCCATGATCCCCTTTTTCGGTGCATCCCCCAGCGCGTGTGCTGTCGGATGCACCCTTTTTCGTCGCCCCACGCCCGACGCGACGCGAGCACAAGCCCACCGCCGACCGCCCTCCCCCAAAAAGCCCAAGAAAAACGCCGAAACGATGACCGAAATAGACCAAAATTCGCGGCTAAAATCTCCCAGAATCCACCCCGATTCTCGCCCACGCTCGCTCCGCTGACAACCGCCAACCGCCCACAACTTGCGCACCCGGCGTGAAAAAAACGGGCTACTTTTTGGGCCGATTCCAAAAATAAAATCCTAACTTTGTCGCAGAGCCACCCGTTTCCGCTCATTTTTTTCGCGTCGCTTTTGCGCCGAAATCAGCGCCGGGTGTGCCCTTTCAGCCGGACGCGCGCCACCGCTGCGCCGCCGGACGCGCCCCGCGCGCAAAAACGCACACCCTCCCTTAGATAGATAGTATATAAGTTTAGCCCACCATATGAAGTTCGCCATCTCCAGCAGCATCCTCTCGCAGCGCCTCCAGACCCTCGGTCGCGTCATCGCTTCGAAAAACAGCATGCCCATCCTGGACAATTTCCTCTTCCAAGTCCACGACAACCACCTCGAGCTCACCGCCTCCGACAGCGAGCTCACCCTCCACACCACCCTCGAACTCATCGAGAGCGACGGCCCGATCGACTTCACCGTCAACGCCAAAACCATCCAGGACGCCATCAAGGAAATCCCCGAACAGCCCCTCGAATTCACCGTCGACCCCGACAATCTCGACATCACCGTCACCTATCAGAACGGGCACTACAACCTCGTGGGGCAAAACGCCCAGGAATATCCCCTCACCCCCGACCTCGAAGGTGAGATCTCGACCCTGGGCGCCGACGCCGCGCGCCTCTTCTCGGGCATCAACCGCGCGCTCTTCGCCGCCGCCGACGATCCCCTGCGCCCCGTGATGAACGGCGTGTTCTTCGACTTCAACACCGACGGCCTCGCCGTGGTGGCCTCCGACGGCCGCAAACTCTCCTGCACCCGCCTGCTCGATGTCACCACCGACACCCCCGCCTCCTTCATCCTCCACAAGAAGCCGGCCAACATCGTCCGCAACATCCTGCAGAAAGAAGTGGGCGACGTCACCATTCGCTTCAACGGTCGCAACGCCGTCATCGCTTCTGAGTGCTACGACCTCTCCTGCCGACTCATCGAAGGGAAGTTCCCCAACCACAACAGCGTCATTCCCAAGGACAACCCCAACCTCGTCACGCTCAACCGCACCGCGATGATCGCCGCCCTGCGCCGCGTGCTCATCTTCTCCAACGCCGGCAGCCCCCTCGTCAAGCTCCACATCGAAGCCGGACGCCTCGTCCTCTCCACCCGCGACGCCGACTACGGACGCTCCGGCGAAGAAGCCCTCGGCTGCCAATATGAAGGCCAACCCATGAACATCGGCTTCAAAGGCACCCTGCTCATGGAACTGCTCAACAACCTCGAGGGCGAAGAGATCGTCGTGCAGCTCGCCGACCCCTCGCGCGCCGGCATCATCGTGCCCGCCGAACAGCAGGACAACGAGCATGTGCTCATGCTCCTCATGCCCATGATGCTCAACGACTAAGCCCCTCCCTGCGCGCCACACCGTGCGCCCTCTCGGCGCATCCTCCCGGCGGCCGCAAGCCCCCGCGCGCAGCGCACACACCCCCACTTCCACCCCACGTCGGCCTCCGGGACTCTCGAGTTCGAGGGTCGACGTGGGGCTTTCGCACCCTGCAGGCGCAAGCCCCCGTGCACCCCGCGCAGTGACCCACCGACCGCCGTGCCCCACCGCGCCGCAGACCGAAAACCCGCGAGCCTGCGGCCAAAGTCCCCCGCCGCCGACGGAAAACGCCCCACTTTTCGTCCCTCGCGAATGCCCGTCCCGCCCGCGGCCCTCGCCCCCACTCCCGTCCCCCTATATATAATAAGGAAGACCCGCCCCGCGGCCTCCCCTTCCGCTCCACCCGTCCATGTCCTCCGCCCCCGCCTCGCCCCTCGCCCGGCCGCCACATCGTGCTCGGCATCACCCGGCAGCATCGCCGCCTACAAAGCCTGCACCCTCATCCGCCTCCTCGTGCGCCAAGGCGCCGAAGTGCAAGTGGTCATCACCCCCGCCGCAAAGAGTTCGTCACGCCCCTCACCCTCGCCACCCTTTCGCAGCACCCGGTGGTGAGCGAATTTTTCGACCGGCGCGACGGCAGTTGGCACAGCCACGTCGATCTCGGACGCTGGGCCGACGTCTTCGTCGTGGCCCCCGCCTCGGCCGCCACACTCGGCAAGATGGCCCACGGCATCGCCGACAACATGCTCCTCACCACCTACCTCTCGATGAAGGCCCCCCACCTTCGTCGCCCCGGCCATGGACCTCGACATGTATGCCCACCCCTGCCACGCAAGACAACCTCGCGCTGCTGCGCCGCCGCGGGGTGCACGTCATCGAAGCCGCCGACGGTTTTCTGGCCTCCACCCTCGTGGGCAAAGGGCGCATGCAAGAACCCGAAGTCATCGTCGAGCACCTCGCCCGCTTCTTCGCCGCATCGGTCGCCCCGACCACACCTTGCAGCGAAAACACCGCCGCAAGCGAAACCGCTGCCGCTCCTGCGCCCCCACGCCACCCCCGCCGCCGGCTCCCTGCCCCGCCGAGGTGAGCGCCCCTGCTCCTGCTGACGCGCCCCTCCGCCCGCGGCTGCTCATCACCGCCCGGCCCCACGCGCGAACGCCTCGACCCCCGTGCGCTACATCAGCAACTACTCGAGCGGCAAAATGGGCTTCGCGCTGGCCGAAAGTGCCGCCCGCGCCGGCTACGACGTGGTGCTCATCGCCGCCCCGTCGGCCTCACCACCCACTCGCCCCACATCCGGCGCATCGATGTGGAGAGCGCGCGCGAAATGCACGAAGTCGCCCTGCGCGAATTCCCCCGGTGCAGCGGCGCCATCCTCTGCGCCGCCGTGGCCGACTACGCCCCCGCCGAACCCGCCGAGCACAAAATCAAGCGCGAAACCACCGGCGAGCTCACCCTCCGCCTCCGCCCCCAATCCCGACATCGCCGCCGAGCTGGGCCGCCGCAAGCAGGGCGCACAGTGGCTCGTGGGCTTCGCCCTCGAAACTGACCACGGGCTTGAACACGCCCGCGCCAAACTCGCGCGCAAGCACCTCGACCTCATCGTGCTCAACAGTCTTTCCGACCCCGGCGCAGGCTTCAACACCGACACCAACCGCGTCACGCTCATCGCTCCCGACGCCGCGCCGCAAGCCCTCCCGCTCATGGCCAAAAGCGCCGTGGCCGACGCCCCTCATCGACCACATCGACCGCGCCTTCCGCCCCGCCACGCGCTGACGCTGCGGCCGCGTCTCGCTCATCCTCCCCGACGCTGTGCGCAACTTCGCCCACCCGTGGATTCCGCCTCCCGCGTCGCCCATTGACACCCGCTCCGACCTCCCGCCGAAGTGCCCACCCGTGGCCACGAGCCCCGCGTCGCCCCTCATCCTCCCGCCCATGTCGTTCCTCCGTTCCCTCCCTCTCGCCTGCTCGGCGCCCTCTTGCGCCCCCTCGTCGTGGTCCTGCTCCTCGCCGTGGGGAGCAGCGCGCTGCGTGCCGGCGAACTCGACGCCACCGTCACCGTCGACACGCGCCACGTGCAGGGGCACCGCAACGAAGCCACCTTCGAAGCCCTGCGCCGCGCCGTCACCGACTTCCTCAACGAACAGCGTTTCACCGATCTTCGCTTTGCCCGCCGCGAACGCATCCGCTGCACCTTCTATTTCAACGTGCGCAAGTACGACCCCTCGGCACAAACCTTCGAAACCACCCTCACCGTCAGCTCCTCGCGCCCCGTGTTCGACGCCGCCTACACCAGCCCCGTGTTCATCGCCCGCGACGCCTCGGCCAACTTCCGCTTCGCCGAGTTCGACAAGCTCGAGTTCCACCCCGCCACCGTCGACAACGACCTCACCGCCCTGCTGGCCTACTACGCCTACTTCGTCATCGGCGTCGATCTCGACACGATGTCGCCACTCGGCGGGAGCGACGTGCTGGGCCACGCCCGCGACCTGGTGAACAACGCCCGCTCGCTCACCCTCTCGGCCAAAGGTTGGCGCCCGTTCGACGACACGCACAACCGCGCCGCCCTCATCACCGACTGGCTCGACCCGGCCATGCAACCCTTCCGGCGCATGCTCTACACCTACCACCGCACCGGGCTCGACCACATGGCCGAAAACCCCGAACGTGCCCGCGTGGCCATCGTCGAAGCCCTGCACCTCCTGGCCGAAGCCCACGACACCAAGCGGCTGAGCGTGCTGCCGCAACTCTTCACCGAGTGCAAGGCCGACGAACTCGTGGGTCTCTTCGCCGGACACACCACCGCGCAAGATCGCGACTTCATCGTCGACCTCCTTTCGCGCATCAACCCTTCGAAAAAAATCCCGCCTGGAACCGCATCCGCGACGGCAAATAGCGCACCGCCCCGCCGTGCGCGCCGCCCGCCCCCACTCGTTCCACCGCCCCAACCCCATCGCCGTGCTCACCCACCTTCACATCAGCAACTACGCCCTCATCGACCGCCTCGACCTCGACCTCGGCGCGGGTTTCACCGTCATCACCGGCGAAACCGGCGCCGGCAAGAGCATCATTCTCGGCGCCCTGGGTCTGCTTCAAGGCCACCGTGCCGACGCCAAAGTGCTGCGGCACACCGATAGCAAGTGCATCGTCGAAGGCACCTTCGACACCGCCGGCCTGGCCGTCGGGCCCCTGCTCGAAGCCGCCCAGATCGAAGCCGACGACTCCACCCTGATCATCCGCCGCGAGGTCTCCGCCGCCGGCAAAAGCCGCGCCTTTGTCAACGACACCCCCGCCACCCTCGCCGTGCTCCGCCAACTCGCCGAACACCTCATCGACATCCACTCGCAGCACCAAAACCCTGCTCCTCGCCCACGAGAATTACCTCCTCGACACCCTCGATCTCGTGGCCGACAACGCCCCCTGCGCCACACCCTACGCCGCCGCGCTCGCCGCCCACCGCAGCGCCGCCCGCCGCCTGCGCGAACTCGAAGACCAAACCGGGCGCGACGGCCAAGACCGCGACTACCCTCAGTTTCCAACTCGAGCAGATCGACGGCTCGGCCTTCCTCGTCGACGAACAAGCGCAGCTCGAAGCCGACAGCCAAGCCCTCACCCACGCCGAAGACATCCAGCAGTCGCTGGCCCACGCCGCAGGGCGCCTGAGCAACGACGAGTTCGACGTCGTGAGCCTCCTGCGTCAGGCCGAAAGCGACCCTACGCGACGCCGCCCGCCACCGCCCGGAAGCCGACACCCTGGCCGATCGGCTCGAAAGCGCCCGCATCGAAATCGACGACATCCCTCAGCGACGTCGAGCGCCCGGCCGACAGTGTCGAGGTCGACCCTCGTAGGGCTCGAGCGCGTCAACCGTCGGCTCTCGAAACTCTACGCCCTGGAGCGCAAACACAACGTCGAAAGCGTGGCCGAACTCCACCGTGTGGCCGACGAATTCCGCGCGCGTCTCGACGCCATCGACCACGCCGAGGAGCATCTCGCCGAAGCCCACCGCGCCCTCGAGCGCACCCTGGCCGACACCCTGGCCGCCGGCGCCGAGCTCACCGCCAGCCGCCGCGACGCCGCCCGCGAAATCGCCGACACCCTCCGCGCCGACCTCGTCCAACTCGGCATGCCCGACACGCAAATCTGCTTCGATTTCCGTCCCCGCACCGCCCCCTGACGCCGGCGGCACCGACACCGTAGCCTTCCTCTTCTCGGCCAATCCCGCATGCCCCCGCGACCTGGCTGAAACCGCCTCGGGCGGTGAAATCGCCCGCCCTCATGCTCGCCCTCAAAACCCTCGTGGTCGGGCGCCGCAACCTGCCCACCGTTGTTTTCGACGAAATCGACACCGGCGTGAGCGGCACCATGGTCGGCCGCATGGGACAACTCATGCGCCGCATGAGCCGCAGTGTGCAAGTACTCTGCATCACCCACCTGCCCCCAAATCGCGTCGCTCGCCACCGACCACCTGCGTGTGGCCAAAACAGCAGCGCGACGGCCAAACGCTCTCCTCGCTCACCCGCCTCGAACCCGACGCCCGCGTCGACGAACTCGCGGCCATGCTCTCGGGCACCGACGTCACCGACGCCGCCCGCGCCAACGCCCGCGAACTCCTCAGCGCCGCCCAATCCTCCTAAGCCCTCGGCCCTGACCCGCCCCCGCGCCGTCGCGGAATGTGCCCCACACTCGGCACGCGCCCCCCGCGCGGCCGCCGAATGTCACCGCCGCCGCCGCCCTTCCCCACCGTCTCGACCCATCGCCCGCCCTCGCGCGCACGATCCCTATATATAATAGCCCATGACCCGCCTCCTCCTCCCTCTCCTCCTCCTCGTTTTTCAGTCCCTCCTCGGTCGCGCCGCCTCGTCGTCCGACGCCGTTCGCGCGCTGGCCCACATCGTCACCTTCGGTCCCGCGGGCGACACGCCTCGCCCACGCCGAAGGCTTCTTCATCGACGCCGCCGGCACCCTCGTGGCCCCCCTACGCCCCTTCCGCGGCGCCACCCGCGCCCTCATCACCGACAGCCGCCGTCGCCAAGGCCGCGTGCTGCGCATCGCCGGTGCCGACGAAACGCCTCGACCTCCTGCGCGCCACCACCGATCTCCCGCGGCGCGCCGACGAGTTCCTCCCCTCACCGCCCAAAGGCTATCCCGCCGGCGTCGCCCTCACCCTCGTGAGTCCTGCTCCCGCCCCGCGCGGCACACTCATCCCCACCACCGTGCTCACCGCCGAAGCCCTCCGCTCGCACCGTTACTACACCCTCACGGCCGACAACGGGCGCGCCTTCGCCGGTTTGCCCCTCCTCGCCCCCGAAGGCTCCCCCGCGCCGGTGGCCGCCATCGCGCAGTTCAACTACGCCCCCGCGCGCCCCTGATGCCCCCTGCCCCCGGTCTCTGCGCCATCTCCGCCTCGGCCGTCGACTCCCCTGCGCATCACCGCCGTCTCGGCCCTGAGCAGCGACCTCGCCGCCCTGCGCCTGCCCACCCTCCTGCCCGCCGACGAGGGCGAAGCCTACACCCTACCTCTACATGCTCCTGCGCTCCCGCCGCGACAGTGCCTGCGTGGCCACCGCCCTCACCGACTTCCCTCAGCGCCCACCCCGCCGCGCCGACGTGCTCCGCGACGCCGCCCGTTTCTACGCCGCCCGCGCCGACTACCGCCGCAGCGATTCGCTCCTCACCCGCGCCGAACAACAAAGTGAATCCTCCGCCGAGCGCAGCCAAGCCTGCGAAACGCGTGCCGCCCTCATCTTCGACGCCCGCAACGGCGCTGATTCCCTCCGTCTCCCCGCCGCGTGGTCGCTCCCCGTCGCCCTTCGTGCCCTCGACCGCGCCGACAGTCTCTCGCCCCGCCCCTCCATCTGGCTCCTGCGCGGCATCCTGCTCTACGGCGCCCACCGCGACGCCGAAGCCCTGCGCGCCTTCGAGCGCGTCAATCGCAGTGCCGAGGCCTCGCTCCGTTCCTACTTCTTCGCCGCCCAAGCCCTGGCGCGCAGCGGCGGGAGCGACAGCGCCGTGGTGGCCCTGCTCGACAGCGCCGTGGCCCGTCTCGCCCCAACCCCTCACGGCCGATGCCGCCGCGCCCCTGGCCTGGCGCGCCGTCTATGCCGAGCGCATGGGGAATGCACGGCGCGCTGCGCTCGACCTCGTGGACTATGAGCGTCTCGTGCCCGCCGCCGAACTGCGTGCCCCCTTCTTCCTGCGCCGTGCCGCCCTGGCCGAGCGCGCCCGCCTCTACCGTCGCGCCGTCGACGACTACACCACGGCGGCGGCCCGCGCCGACACGCGCGAACTCCGCCTCGAAGCCCTCACCCTCAAGGCCCTGCTGTGCGTTCACCTCTCGGCCGGCGACGAAGCCCTGGCCGCAGCCGAAGAACTCTCGCGCCTGGCGCCCGACACCCCCGATGCGCTCAAGCTCCTCGGCCTGTCGCACCAACTCCTCGGCCACCGCACCCTCGCGCGCCGCTACCTCTCGCAGGCCGCCGCCAAGGGGCGATGCCAACGCCGCCGAACTCCTGCGCAAAGTCAAGTAACCTTCGCGCCCTGTTTTCCCTCCGCCCGACCTGCTCCCCCGCGGTCGGGCCTTTTTGTGCCCCTTCGCGCCGTGTCGTCGCCCCTGTTCCGCGCAACTTTGCCACCTCCCTGTGTTAAAAATCTAAACTTATTTCTCCCAATATTTGTCGATCTAAAATATTACACATAACTCGCCACAGAACGTTTCCGATAATAATCTCATTTTTACATGAAAAGACTCTCAATCGCTCTCCTTTGCATAGCCCTCCTCACGGCTTTACGAAAACAAAATCGACACAGAAGAACAGCTTTCCCGGCCTTCTTCACCCTCAGCACAATCCTTTTCAAAGACACTCTACTGAGGCTTTGGAAATTGCTCGCCAACTATTCAATAAAACATTTGACACTCGAACAACAACTTCGTCCACCGGTATCCAAGTTATTGGTGTCCCCACGACCTCTCACCTAACTCGAGGCACAGCAGTTACTTCCTCCCTGCCTGACACTCTCATGTACATCTGTAACAATGGGGAGAACAACGGATTTGCTCTTATCTCAGGAGACAAACGCACTCCCGAACTCCTTGCTTACGTGCCCCAAGGCTCCTATCATCAACAAGATGACATCAACAACAGTGGTTTCGCTGTATTCATTAGCCGTCTGCCAGGATTTATAGAAGAAGAAATCGACAAATACAATAACAAACAAAACGATTCCAAGTCTCCCGACGGAAACTTTTATGATGGCGATAGCAGAGTTGGTGGGTCTGGGTTGCTACAAACCGAATATGATTGGAATACAGTATATACAATACCAGCATGTCTCACAACAAACTGGGGACAAGGTCATCCCTATAACAAATATGCTCCACAAACACCTATTGGATACCGTGCGCTCACTGGTTGCGTCGCTACCGCCGTCGGACAACTGATGGTCTACCATAAACACCCTAAGATTGTCAATGGTGTAAGTATTGATTGGAATCTGCTTCAAACCAAGAACCCCACCCAAAATGCCCAATGTGCAGACCAAGTAGCCCTCCTGCTCCGATATCTTGGTGATCAACTACACAACAAGTGGGGCGAAGAATCTACCAGCGCCTACACAGACGAATCATGCAAAGTACTCACCAATCTTGGCTACGCTGTATTCAGTCCTCTCGTCCCCTTCCAATCAGATGCAGTCATGCATAGTGTATCTAATCACTGCCCCGTGATTATGCGTGGCCAAGACGAAAGAGTCCAGATAAACGGCGAATGGGATTATCAAGGTGGACACGCTTGGATCATTGATGGTGTAATTAAACAAAAAGGCACAATCACAGCATACTTCTCTCGTAATCGTGTAGAGGTTACACACAGGGAACGTTTCTTATTCCATTGCAACTGGGGATGGTACGGCAAATACAATGGATACTTTGAGTCTGAAGTGTTCGATGCTATCGATCCTATTATTGCAGACAACGCCCCTAAACAAACCGGCCCCACAGGAGGAAATCGCTAAGGGAGAGAACACAAACTGCACTTCCGCTTCAACGTGCAGTGCATCCCCTACCTCAGTCCCCAACGCTAAGCCTATTCATTGACCCCATGCGCACCCCCCTCCTTCTCCTGTGCGTGCTCGCCCTCCCTCACGGCTTGCGACGACCAACAACCCAACACGCACCACCAGTCCCCCCGCAATCCGCCCGCCGACACTTCGGGCCTGCAATTCACCGACTACGTCCGCTGGTCGTCTCGCCCCTACAGCGTCGATGCCTACCTCGAGCCCAACCTCGTTTTCGGCAATTGGACGGACTATGCCCGCGGCGAAGCCGATCTCTTCTTCTTCAACGCACTGCCGCCCACCACGGCCTCTGCCGCAGCGGCGGCCGACCGCCTCAACCCGCCCCGCCAGCTCTTCGCCCCTGCAGCGCGACACTCGCCCGCCGACTCGCTGGCCTACATTCGCTAGCTCGCCTGCGCGGCGAAACAGGCACCGTGCATCGCCGCCCCGACCGCTTCTACACCTTGTTGATGAACGTCACCTCGCTGCGCGCCGAACTGCTCGAAGCCGACGGCACGCCCACCGACATCTCCGACCGCTGCACCCTCACCTACACCGACTTCGAACCCTATCTCCGCTCGAACTACCGAAAATACTACCGACAAACCACTCGCCGCTTCGACGAAATGAAGACCGAACAGCTCATGTGGGTCGAACCGAACTCAAAATCCACTGCCAATTCCCCGGCCCCTCGCGCCCCAACAAAGCCTCCGCATCGTGGCCACGCTGGCCGACGGGCGCACCCTCCGCGGCACCTTAGTGCACACCCCTTCTTCTATCGCTACTGAAGCCCCCTCGCAGCAGCTCCCCTCCGAGCCCGACCCGTCTCCGCACGTGGTCGGGCTCGGTGCGTGAGCGGGGCACAGCGGGGAGCGGAGCGCCGCCTGCCCCTAAGGCTTGCACCTCCGTCGGGGCAGGGTCGCAGGGCATCGGGCTGCAAACTTGCAGAGGCCCTCGGCTCGCGTCCACAAGGTTGCAACACCCCACCGCAGTCCGCCGCCTTTTTCGTCGTGCAAGATTCCGAAAAATCTATTTTCTTTTCGAACAAAAATCTGACCTTTGCACCATCAAAACAACCTCACGGGGCAGCCACCAAGGCCCAACCACCGGGCAACGCCGCCGACGCCCACAAGGCAACGCCCACCGCTGCAGCTGCGCAAGGCGAAGCCCGCCGGACGAAGCGACGAGCCCCGACGCCCAACCCGCAAATACCCCAATTCCCCCACGTTTCACCCCCTCATCATTCCAAACCCCATGCTCTACCTCTTCCAACAACTCAACAACCTGCTCGGCGAAACCTTCGTGCTCGTGTTCCACCTCCTCAAACTCGCCCTCGTCGTCGGCCTCGGCCTCTACCTCTGGCGCCGCTTCGGTCAGCGCCTCTTCTCGTCCGACGAGCACCCGCACCACACGTCGACCCCCACGCCGCCGCCCACCGTCAATGCCCCTCCTCCATCTACCGGCAGCCCAACACGTCGGCGGCAACGGCACCCCGGCCCCTGCTGCTCCCTGCCCGATCTCAAAGCCCGCGCCCTCCGCTTCTATCGCGCCACGGTGATTCCCATCAAGCTGGGCAACGGCAAGACCTTCAACCTCCACACCCTGCCCGTGGTGCTCGTGCTGTTGCTCCTCTGAGCCCGCCCCCGCCCCGTCCCCGGCCGAAAAGACACCCCTGCTCCCTGCCCGCGACGGCACCGCGCGCCGATGCCCCTGCTCCGCTCCTCCGTTTCTCCTCCCCTCATCCCCCACTCTGCCCTATGCTCCCCATCCCCGCTCTCCCTCCGCCGTCCCCACCCTGCTCCGCCGCCGACGTGCTCACTCCCCACTCCGCCGCCGCGCCCGACCTCGCCTGCCCCTGCACCCTGATCCCTTCGAGGGCTTTCTCGAAACCCTACTGGGGCTTCGACTAATGCCCGCCCCGCCGTCCCAACCGCGTTGACCTCTCTGCTGCGCCCCTCGGCCGCCCGCACAGCCCCGCCGTGCGCCGCGCCACCTCCTGCTGAAAAACACACCCCTGCGGCGGCGTTCTGCGCCGGCTCCCGCGCCGCATCGCCCTCTCACTGCGAGCCCTGCACACCGCCCCTGCCGCCGCCCCTCTCCGAAAAACACCCCCACAGCGCACCGACCCGACCCGGCAGCGCCCGCGCGCTGCGCTCGGGCACTCCCAACCGCCCGAAAAACACACCTTGTCGCCGTCGGGCGGTGCGTCCCCATCGTCTCCACTTTCTCCGGCTCCCTGAGTTTCGACAGAAACTCGGGGAGTTTTTCATCTTCTTCCCCATTTTTTTAAGTAATGTCTTTTTGCATATCGAGCAAAAGCGCTATCTTTGGAGCGTAAATAAAAAGTCGGCTTTGCAAAACTCGCCAATATCGCCCGCAGTCTTCATTTTTCGACTCGGCCGGCCGTGAAGAGTTCACAACGCACCGCCGCCTTCTCGGCTCCGCGCCGCGTCCGCCCGACGGAATGCCGCCCGCGCGCCGCCCCATTCACCCATCTTCGCCCCAACCGCACGCTTATGTCCTTCCTTCGTTTCGACAAAACGCAAATGACCAACCTGCAAGAATCCCTCATGAAGGAATTCCTGCTCACCAACAAGTCGGGCGCCTACTGCTCGTCCACACTCACGGGGTGCAACATCCGCAAATACCACGGGCTCTTTGTGGTGCCCGTGCCCTCGCTCGACGACGAAAACCACGTGCTGCTCTCCTCGCTCGACGAAACCGTGGTGCAACACGGCGCGGAATTCAACCTCGGCCTGCACAAATACGTGGGCGACAACTTCAGTCCCCGCGGCCACAAATACATCCAGAGCTTCGAGTGGGACAAAGTGCCCACGTGGATCTATCGCATCGGCGGTGTGGTACTGAAAAAGGAGATCATCTTCCGCAACGAGCGCGACCGGCTGTTCATTCGCTACACGCTGCTCGAGGCCCACTCGCCCACCACGCTGTGGCTGCGCCCCTTCCTGGCCTTCCGCTCCGTGCGCCAGTGGACGCACGAGAACGGCACGGCACGCACCGAGGCCCACGCCGTCGAACAGGGCGTGTCGTTCCGGCTCTATGAGGGCTATCCCGACCTGGTGATGCAGCTCGACAGTCCGGCCGCGGTCTACCACCACACGCCCGACTGGTATCGGGGTCTGGACTACCCCAAAGAGCGCGAACGCGGCTACGACGAGCCGGAAGACCTCTTCGTGCCGGGCTATTTCGAGATGCCCATCGCGCGGGGCGAGAGCATAGTGTTCACCGCCTCGCTCGACGCCCGCGACCCCGCGACGCTCAAACCGCTGATCGCCGACGAAATCGAGGCCCACGACCCGCGCGACTCGTTCTACCACACGCTGGTGAACGCCGCCCACCAGTTCCGCCAGCAACTCGGCGGGCTGGACTACATCATCGCGGGCTACCCGTGGTTCAAACCCCGGGCGCGCGACACCTTCATCGCCATGCCCGCCTGACGCTGGCCATCGGCGAGACCGAACAGTTCGAAAAATACATGGACACCGCCGCCCCTCGCGCTCGACGACTTCACGGGCGGGCGCCCGTGAGCGTGCAAATCTACGAAACCGAACAGCCCGACACGCTGCTCTGGGCCATGTGGTGCCTGCAACAGTACGCCAAATACGTGGGTCGTGAGCGTTGCCGCGAACGCTACGGCGCCCTCATCGACCGCATCATGTCGTTCATCTTCGAAGGCCGCCACCCCAACCTCTTTTGGCCACACCAACGGCCTGGTCTACGCCAACGGTCGCGACCGCGCCGTGACGTGGATGAACTCCACCGCGTGGGGTCGACCCATCGTGCCCCGCTCGGGCTACATCGTTGAGTTCAACGCCCTGTATTACAACGCCAAAAAGTTCTACCAACAGCTGCTGGTCGACGACGGCCGCCCCGAACGCCTCATCACCGCCGAACGCATCGAGGCCGAGTGCCGGCAGTTTGAGGAGAGCTTCCGCGCCACCTTTGTCAACCACTGCGGCTATCTCTTCGACTACGTCGACGGGGGCAACGCCGACTGGAGCGTTCGGCCCAACCAACTGCTGGCCATCGCCCTCGACTTCTCACCCTCACGCTGCGGGAGCGCAAAGCCGTGCTCGACATCTGCACCCGCGAACTCAAAACGCCCAAGGGCATCCGCTCCCTCTCGCCCAAAAGCCAAGGCTACACGCCCTACTACGTGGGCCGTCAGGAAGAGCGCGACCGCGCCTACCACCAAGGCACCGCCTGGCCGTGGCTCACGGGCTTCTATCTCGAGGCCTACCTGCGCGTCTACCGCATGAGCGGCGTGAACTACATCGAGCGGCAACTCATCGGCTTCGAAGAAGAACTCTTCTACCACTGCATCGGCACGATTCCCGAACTCTTCGACGGCAACCCGCCCTTCTCGGGTCGCGGCGCCATCTCGTTTGCCATGAACGTGAGCAGCATCCTGCGCGCCTTCCGCCAGCTCGAGAAGCACCGCCTCGAAGAAGAAGCCGCCGAACGCGACTGATCCAACCCACCTCCCCACTCCCCCTATCTCCCTACACTCCCATGAAAGTACTCATGTTTGGCTGGGAATTCCCGCCCCACATCCTCGGCGGGCTCGGCACCGCGTCCTACGGCATGACCGCCGGCTTGGCCGCACAACCCGACATGGACATCACCTTCTGCATCCCCAAGACCCTGGGGCGACGAGGACAAAAGTTTCATGAACATCATCGGGCTGAGCGAAACTCCCATCGTGTGGCGCGACGTGGACTACGACTATGTGCGCCAACGCCTCGGCGATCGCATGACGCCCGAACAATATTTCGCCCTGCGCGACCACATCTACGCCGATTTCTCCTATCGGCTCACCGACGACCTGGGTTGCATCGAGTTTTTCGGGCCGCTATCCCGACAATTTGCAGGAAGAGATCAACAACTACTCCATCGTGGCGGGCGTCATCGCTCGGCAGCAGGAGTATGACATCATCCATGCGCACGACTGGCTCACCTATCCCGCGGGCATCCACGCCAAGCAAGTGAGCGGAAAACCGCTGGTGGTGCACGTCCACGCCACGGATTTCGACCGCTCGCGCGGCAATGTCAACCCCACGGTCTACGCCATTGAGCGCGACGGCATGGACCATGCCGACTGCATCATGTGCGTTTCGGAACTCACCCGCCGCACCGTCATCGACCACTACGGGCAAGACCCGGCAAAAGTGGTGGCGATGCACAACGCCGTCTACCCCCTTCCCGACGACATCCGCCGGATCGTGGCGCAACGCCGCCCCGCTTCCGAGCGCAAGGAGAAGGTGGTGACCTTCCTCGGCCGCATCACCATGCAGAAAGGCCCCGAGTATTTCGTCGAAGCCGCCGCCCTGGTGCTCAAACGCACGCGCAACATCCGCTTCTGCTTCGCCGGTTCGGGCGACATGATGGAGGCCATGATCGAACTCGCGGCGCGGCGCGGCATCGCCGACCGCTTCCACTTCCCCGGCTTCATGAAAGGGCGCGAAGTCTACGAGGTGTTCCGCGACTCCGACGTCTATGTCATGCCCTCGGTGTCCGAACCCTTCGGCATCTCGCCCCTCGAAGCCATGCAGTGCGGCGTGCCTTCCATCATCTCCTACCAAAGTGGCTGCGCCGAAATCCTCGACAAGTGCATCAAAACCGACTATTGGGACATCGAAGCCATGGCCGATGCCATGTATTCGCTCTGCGTCAACGACAGTCTGCACGAATACTTGCGCGTGGAAGGCCTCAAAGAGGTCGACGCCATCACGTGGGAAAAAGTGGGCCTGCGCATCCGCGCCTGCTACGACCGCCTGCTCGGCCGCTGATCGGCCCCCGCCGTGACGCACCGCCCCCACCGCGCCGCCGGTGCCCCCCACCCGCTCTCCAACTGCCTCCAACCCCCACCCAAACACCCGGCTTCCTTTATGAAATCCATCTGCCTCTATTTCGAAATACACCAGAATATCCACCTCAAGCGCTACCGCTTCTTCGACATCGGCACCGACCATTACTACTACGATGACTACGAAAACGAGCGCTCCATCACCGAAACGGCCGAACGCAGCTACATTCCCGCGCTCCACGCCCTGATCGAAATGGCCGAACGCTACGGCGGCTACTTCAAATGCGCCTTCTCGCTCTCGGGCACGGCCATTGAGCTCCTCGAACAGTACTCGCCCGAGGTGCTTGAGCTCCTCGATCAACTCAATCGCACGGGCTGCGTCGAATTTCTCGCCGAGCCTTACTCCCACGGCTTCTCTTCCATCAAATCGCCCGAGTGCTTTAAGGACGAAGTGCGCCGCCTCTCGCGCAAAATCAAGAGCCTCTTCGGCGTCGAACCCCGCGTGCTGCGCAACTCCTGCCTGATGTATTCTGACGAAATCGGCGCCCTGGTGGCCGAAATGGGCTTCAAAGGCATGCTCGCCGAGGGCGCGAAACAAACCCTCGGGTGGAAGAGCCCGCACTATCTCTACCACTGCGCCCTCGATCCGCGCTTGAAACTCCTGCTGCGCGACCCCGGGCTGTCGGAAGACATCAGCTATCGCTTCAACGACCGCTCCTGGAACGAATATCCCCTCTACGCCGAAACCTACGCCCGCTGGATCGCCGAACAACCCGCCGACCAACCCGTGGTGTGCCTCTTCATGGAGCTCTGCGCCCTGGGCATGTTCCAACCCCTGGAGAGCAACATCCTCGAGTTCCTCAAGGCGCTGCCCGAACAGCTGCGCGATCAGGGCATCACCTTCGCCACTCCCTCCGAACTCTGCGAGCAACTCGAGAGCGTGGGCCCGCTTCCGGTGGAATACCCCACCACGTGGGTCGACGAGGAGCGCGACCTCTCGCCCTGGTTGGGCAACGTGATGCAGCAAGAGGCGCTCGACAAACTCTATTCCGTGGCCGATCGCGTGCGCATCGGTGGCGACAAGCGCCTGCGCCAGGACTGGGACTACCTCCAAGCCTCGAACAACCTGCGTTTCATCTCCACCAAAGCCAATAGCTACGGCGGCTACCGCGGCATCTACTCCTCGCCCCTACGATGCCTTCACCAACTACATGAACATCTTGGGCGACTTCATCACGCGCGTCAACGAGCTCTATCCGCTCGAAATCGACAATGACGAGCTCAATGCCCTGCTCACCACCATCAAGAACCAGGGCGACGAACTCGAAGTCAAGGACAAAGAGATCGACAAGCTCAAGAACCTGATCGGCCGCCTGGAGAAGGAGGCGCAGGCTCGCGAAGAAGGCGCTCCGACTGCCGCCGCACCGCCGCCGAAACGCCCGCCCCGCACCTGAAGCCCCCGCTGCACCGCCGAAACGCCCGCACCGAAAGCCGAAAAAGCACCGCCACCGCCCACACCCCCAAGAAAAAGGCGGTAAGCACGGCGGCAAACGCTGAAGCCCGCGCCCTCCGTGCCGACGCACCCCCATTACATCAAAGCCCCCACCGCTGACCGTTTGGTCGCCGGTGGGGGCTTTTCGTTTGATGTTGCGCAGCGGGAAACGCCTTCGCGCGGCAGGACACATATATATAGGGATAGCCGATCGCTCAACGCGCCCTTCGTCCGTCAGCGCCCAGAGTGCGCGGCCTTCGTAGACGCCCGTCAGCTCGTCGGCCGCCATGCGGCGCGCCGCAGCGCCAAGTCCGTGTGCCCTTCGGCCCAGTCCATGCGAAAAGCTCGCGGTTTTTCGCTTTTCCCTCCACTTTTCCGAGAAAAACCCACCTTTCCAAAAACGCTCCTGCGTTTTGCTCGCTCCCTTCGCCGACGGGCTCGCCCCCACGGCCGAGGCGCAGGGGAAAAAAATTTTCACATCGCCGCGGAGAATGTGCGCAGAAATGCGCACGCGTTCACTTTTATTTTTTTGCTTGCTTTCTATGCGGGAAAAACGCGCTATATTTGCATCGAAAAACCTGTTTTATCAACTCCGCATGGCAAAATCTCGGCGCTTCGTCCCCTGTTTTTTTCGTTAGCCCGCCGGAGTGCCCTGACACATTCCTCCCCAGCCTATGATGCTTCATTCCGCCACCCGTTTGCTCAGTGCCGCCTTTCTGGCGCTCGGCCTGAGCACCCCGGCCGCCACCCTGGCCCAGCAAGTCATTTTCCCGCAGGAACAACAAGCCGGCACGGCGCGACTGTCACACACCGCCAACCACTATGTGCTGAGCAACGACCTGCTCACCGCCACCTTCGTCGAATCGGGCGGCACCCTCCGCTTCGGCGGTTGCCCGCAGCTCAACTTGAACGCCGGCACCGAACTCTTTGAAATCCGCACCGGCAACGGGCAGACGATGGTGCGCGCTTCGGAAATGCAATTGGAGGGCGTGCGCGAGATCAACTACGCGGCCAATCCTTCGGCCACGAAGGGAGCGGAGAAACTCCCCGGCCGTGCCCTCGAAGCCACCTTCAAGCACGGCAACCTCACGGTGCTTTGGCGCGCGGTGCTGCGCGACGGCAGTCACTACCTGCGCACGGAAATGAAACTCACGGCCTCGAGCGACACGAAACTCTTTGCCGTCGTGCCCATGCTCTATGAGGTGGACGTGCACGCCGCGGGCAGTGCGCCGCGCAAGGTGGGCAACACCCGCGGTGCCGTGCTGCTGAGCGACAAGATCTTCGCCGGTCTCGAAACGCCCATGGGGCTCAACACCGTGGGCGCGGGCGAAAAGCGACGAGCGCCCCTTCACCCACGACGCGTGGACGACCGACGACTTCGCCATCGCCCCCGCCGGCACAGTGCCGGCCGGCGTCACCGCCCTGGGCTATGCGGCCGACAAAGTGGCCGTGGCGCAGGGTTACGTCACCTTCAAGCAGGCCGGCGCGCAAACCCTCACCTTCACCTACAAAGGCGGCCCCCACAAACTCAACCTCGTGGGTGTCGACGCCGTCGACCTCAGCGGCCACGTGGTGGCCTCGGACTATCACTACGGCACCATGGGCAACGCCCACAGCCGCAACGTCTACACGCTCAACGTGCCCGCAGTGGGCGTCTACCGCCTGCGCTATTTCGTGGACACCGCGCCCGAAACCATTGACTCTCGCGGCGAGATCACGTTCTCCGGCCGCGTGGGTCGCCCCATCATCGTGCGCGATCTCGCTCCCGGCAGCGCCCCCGTCTCGACAGCCACGCCACACCGGCCGCTCCCTCGCCCGCTCGCGGCGTGCGCGCCCTGAGTGCCGGACAAATGGGGGCCGACGAGGTGCTCACCGACGCCTGGACAGCGGCCGAATGGACGCAGCCCGAGCGCGTGCCCTCGCGCATCAACGAGGTGGGTTACTATGCGCCGCACGTGAAGTCCATTCGTCGGTCGCTCCGCCTCACGTCGACCGGCACGCTGGCCGTGCAGTTCAACTACCGCACGGGCAACACGCGCCTGAACCTTTGCGGTCTGGAACTCGTGGACGCCACGGGCAACGTGGTGGCCTCCGACTATCACAAGGGCTACACGGGCAATGCCGCCGAAGGCAACGTCTATCGCTTCAATGTGCCCTACGGCGGCGACTTCTCGCTCGTCTACTACGCGCAAGACAAGGACGAAGCCATCACCTCGTCGGGCAACATCCGCCTCGCCCTCACACAGAGCGACACGCTCCACCTGGCTTCGCAAGCCACCACGCAGCTGCGCGGCACATGGAGCCGCAACACCACGCTCCACGCCGGCGACGATTGGAAAGTGGGCGCCGTGGTGGGCCTCGTGGCCCACGGCCAAGCGCGCCGCTCCTTCCTCGCCTACAGCGAACGCGAGCGCGCCGTGCCCTGGCGCGCCATGCCGGCCTACATCTCTTGGTACGAACTCAACATCGACCGCAACAACGACCCGAACTATACGAGCAACATGCACGATTGGCAGTGCGAAGAGGTGGTTCGCCAGTGGAAAAAGAATCTTTTCGAGCCCCTATCACACGGCGGTCAACTCCTTTGTGTGGGACGACGGCTGGGATCACTACGGCGACTGGACGTTCTCGCCCAACTTCCCCGACGGCTTCCGCAAAGCCGACGCCTTGGCACGCGAAATGGGCTCGGGTATCGGCGCATGGCTCGGCCCGGTGGGCGGCTACGGGCAGAGCGGCAACTATCGTCGCGCCTTCTGGAACGGCAAGGGCGGCATGCAGCTCTCCAACCCCAAGTATTACGAAACCTTCACGCGCGCCATCACCGACCTGTGCAACAATCGCGGCTATGATTTCCGCTTCTTCAAGTTCGACGGCATCAGTGCGCAATTCTCGGCCGCGGGTCCCGACGCGGGCACCGTGGGCGAGGAGAATGCCGAGGGCATCATCCGCGCCGAACGCATGGTGCGCGAAACCATCAAGCCCGATATCTTCTTCAACACCACCGTCGGCACGTGGGCCTCGCCCTTCTGGTTCCAATACACCGACGCCGTGTGGCGCCAAGAGGGCGACTACGGCCAAGCGGGCAACCAAGGCAGCGACCGCGAGCAGTGGATCACCTATCGCGACGCGCTGGTGCACAAAAACTTCGTGAAGAACTCGCCGCTGTGTCCCATCAACACGCTGATGACCCACGGTTTCATCCTCTCTTCGCACGGACAGGTGTCGAAAAACATGGACTACGACGGCATCGTGCGCGAGTTGCGCTGCGCCTTCGCCTGCGGTTCGGGCATGGTGGAGCTCTACAACGACTACGCCCTGACCAATTCGATCCGCGGCGGCCGCCTGTGGGGCGATCTGGCGGAGGCCATCCGCTGGCAAAAGAACAATGCCGACGTACTGCCCGATGCGCACTGGGTGGGCGGTAACCCCTGGACGGGATCGCGCGCCGAAGTGTACGGTTGGGCGTCGTGGAACGGCCAAAAGGCCACCCTCGCGCTGCGCAACCCCTCGGCTTCGGCTGCTACCTTCCGCACCACGCTGCGCCAGGCCCTCGAAATCCCCGACTATGTGCACGGTAGCCTCATCCTCACGAAGGCTTTCGGCCGACAAGACGCGCTCACGGGCTTGAACGAGGACACGCCCATCGACATCGACACGCCGCTCACGCTGTCGTTCCCCGGCTTCGAGCGTCTTTGTCTTCAACGGTCGCGAAAGTTCCGTGCCCGCCGTCGCCGTGACGGGCGTCACGCTCACGGGACCCGAGGTGAATGTGGCGCCGGGTCGCGAGAAAGCCCTCGTTTGGGACGTTGCGCCCGTCAATGCCACCCACACCGCCGTGCAATGGGCGGTGGCCGACCCCTCGATCGCCACGGTGGACAACGGCGTGGTGCGCGGTGTGAAAGACGGCGAGACCACGGTGACCGTAACGGCCGAGGGCGGACACACCGCCACGGTGCGTGTGAAGGTGAGCACTCCGCCTTACGCCATTTCGTTCGATGCCGACGCGACGCAAAGCGGCGAGCGCACCGTGCGCAAGGTGACGATCACCGATCCCACCCAACAAACACCCATCGTTCTCTCGCTCGGCGAACACCCGAAGGCCTACACCGACCTCACCGCCACCCCCGTCAAGGTGGGAGCCGGCTCGGCAGTGACGATTGCCCCCGAGTGGAAAGGCAATTGGATGCACGCTTACGTGTATATCGACCTGAACAACGACGGCAAGTTCGACGCTTCGAGCCCCAACTCGCCCGAAGTGGTGGCCTTCACCTACTATAAGGGACAGGCGAAGGGCGAAAACGGCCTCACCACGCAGGGCAACAAAAACCCGGGCATGACGATTCCGGCCTTTGCCCTGCCCACGACCTACGGCACCTACCGCCTTCGCCTGAAAAATCGACTGGGACAACCTCGATCCTGCGGGCAGCACGGCTGCGGGCAACGAGATTTTGAAGAATCGCGGCTCGATCACGGATATTCTCCTCAATGTGGTCGATCCCACGGCGGTCAATGCGCCCACACTTGCCCCCTCCGCCACGGCACCGGCCTACGATCTGACGGGTCGCCGCGTGTCGACCGCCGCTCCCCACGGCATCGTCATCACGGGCGGCAAGAAACAAATGCGCTGATTGGGCTTTGCACACGCATCAGCCCACTTTCGCTTTCACGCTCTCCCACGCGCCGCGTCGGGGAGAGCGCTTTTGTACGACCGCGCGCCTTGTCCTTGCTGAAGGCGGCAAGAAACAAACGCGCTGATCGGGCTCTGCACACGCATCAGCCCACTTCGCTTCACGCTCTCCCCACGCACCGCGGCGGGGAGAGCGCTTTTTTGTACGACCGCGCGCCTTGTCCTCACGAAAATTCCCTATATTTGTAGCAGTTTAGGGCGCACGACCGCCAAAGTCGCCGTGCTCCCCCGTCTTCACTCCTCGTTTTTCCACCATGATCGCCCTCCCCCTCCTCAGTTTAGCCCTCTTCGCTCCCACGGCCGCGCCCTCCGGTGCTGCAGCCGTGGACAGTGCCGCCATCTATGCCGACACGCTGCCCGATGCGTGGGCACCGTACGAATGGGTCGCCGCCGATGCCGTGCCGCCCACCCTCGTTCCGGGCGCCGACGGCAACTCCTCAGTGCACCTCCTCACGCGCACGCTCACTTTCACGCTCGGCGGTACGCTCGGTGTGCAATTTCCGAACGGCGCGCCCAACGCGGCCTTCACCCTCGGCGGCCTCGAACTGCGCAATGACCGCGACAGCCTCATTTCGGCCGTCTATCCCACAGAAGACGCCCCGGCGGCCGATCGCTATGCCCTGCGCGTGCCGACAGCCGGCGCCTACACGCTGATGGTCTACGCCCGCGCTGCGAAAAGGTGCCCCTCTTCCGCGCCGACGGCCGTACGCTACACGCTCACGGCACCCCTTCCCGACGCAGTCGCCGCACCCCGCCTCACCGCCTCCCACTCTCGTGCCAACACGACCTACGACCTCTCGGGACGCCGCGTCTCGACCACCGCGCCCCACGGCCTTGTCATCCGCGGCGGACAGAAAAATGATGCGCTGAGGCGCGTTTTTCGGCCCTATACCCCCATTTTGTCGCCCCTTTCGCCCCGTGCAGGCAGAAGGGGCGAAATTCTGCCGTTTTGTCAGCCCCGCGGCGTTGGCACACGGCTTGCAAATATCAGGGCGTACGGCTCGCAGGAGCAGCCCCACAGGCCGCCCACCGACCGCGCAAGGGTTTCGCACCCGAGCGCCACACGGAGCGCCGCACAACCACACATTCATTCAGCAAACAACAAAAATAAGACATACAACTATGGGAAAGATTATCGGAATTGACCTCGGAACGACTAACTCTTGCGTATCCGTATTTGAAGGCAACGAACCTGTTGTCATCGCCAACAGCGAAGGTAAGCGCACCACGCCTTCGGTAGTGGCCTTCGTCGAAGGCGGCGAGCGCAAAGTGGGCGACCCCGCCAAGCGCCAAGCCATCACCAACCCGAAACGCACCATCTACTCGATCAAACGCTTCATGGGCGAAAACTACGCTCAGGTGCAGAAGGAGATCGAACGCATGCCCTACGACGTGGTCAACGAGGGCGGACTGCCCCGCGTGGCCGTCGACGGCCGCAACTACACGCCGCAGGAAATCTCGGCCATGATTCTTCAGAAAATGAAGAAGACGGCCGAAGACTACCTGGGCCAGGAAGTGACGGAAGCCGTGATCACGGTGCCGGCCTACTTCTCCGACTCTCAACGCCAGGCCACCAAAGAAGCCGGCCAGATCGCCGGACTGGAAGTGAAGCGCATCGTGAACGAACCCACGGCTGCCGCTCTCGCCTACGGTGTGGACAAGGCACACAAGGACATGAAGATCGCCGTGTTTGACCTCGGCGGCGGTACGTTCGACATCTCGATTCTCGAATTCGGCGGCGGCGTGTTCGAAGTGCTCTCCACCAACGGCGACACGCACCTGGGCGGTGACGACTTCGACCAGGTGATCATCGACTGGCTCGTGCAGGAATTCAAGAACGACGAGGGCGCCGACCTCACCACCGACCCGATGGCCATGCAGCGCCTGAAGGAGGCTGCCGAAAAAGCGAAGATCGAACTCTCGAGCTCGGCCTCGACGGAGATCAACCTCCCCTACATCATGCCGGTGGGCGGCGTGCCCAAGCACTTGGTCAAGACACTCACGCGCGCCAAGTTCGAACAATTGGCTCACGGTCTGATCCAAGCTTGCCTTGTGCCCTGCCAAAACGCATTGCGCGACGCCGGACTGGAGAAAAACGAGATCGACGAAGTGATCCTCGTGGGCGGTTCGAGCCGCATCCCCGCAGTGCAGCAGTTGGTTCAGGACTTCTTCGGCAAGGCTCCCTCTAAGGGTGTGAACCCCGACGAAGTGGTGGCTGTGGGTGCCGCAATTCAAGGTGCAATCCTCAACAAGGAGAGCGGCGTGAGCGACATCGTGCTGCTCGATGTGACCCCGCTTTCGATGGGTATCGAGACGCTGGGCGGTGTGATGACCAAGCTCGTGGAAGCCAACACCACGATTCCCTGCAAGCGCAGCCAGACTTTCTCGACGGCCGAGGACAACCAACCGGAAGTGACCATCCATGTGCTCCAGGGTGAGCGCCCGATGGCGGCTCAAAACAAGAGCATCGGCCGCTTCAACCTGGCCGGCATCGCTCCCGCCAAGCGCGGTGTGCCTCAAATTGAGGTGACGTTCGACATCGATGCCAACGGTATCCTCAACGTGAGCGCCAAGGACAAGGCGACGGGCAAGGAACAGAGCATCCGCATCGAGGCTTCGTCTAACCTCTCGAAGGAGGAAATCGACCGCATGAAGGCGGAGGCTGAGGCCAACGCGGCGGCCGACAAGGCGGAGGCTGAACGCATCGAGAAAATCAACAAGGCGGATAGCATGATTTTCCAAACGGAGAACCTCCTGAAGGAGAACGGCGACAAACTGCCGGCTGACGTGAAGGGCGAGATCGAAACTGCGCTCAACACGTTGAAGGAGGCGCACAAGTCGCAGGACGTTGCGGCCATCGATGCGGCTACCGAAACGCTGAACAAGGCGATGGAGAAATTCTATGCCCAGGCGCAGACTGCCCAACCGGGTGCGCAGGACTTCGCACAGGGTGCACAACAAAGTGCACAGGGCGGCACGCAGCAAAACGGCAAGGAGGATATCCAAGATGCTGACTTCGAAGAAGTGAAGTAAGCCGTGCTATCGCAGCAATCTATGAATCTACAAATAGTTCTTGGGGGAAGACACCTCCTCCAAGAACTATTTATTTTTGCCTTAAAGAGAATTTAATACGAGAATTACCCAATGAATATTACTTATATCATCGGAAATGGGTTTGATCTGTGCCTTGGATTAAATACAAGGTACTCAGATTTCTATGATTACTATCAAAATCAACCTTCCCCTTCCGAAGAAGTCAAACAACTCAAAGCGAACATAAACAGGAACAAAGAGAATTGGGTGGACTTGGAGTTGGCTTTGGGAGAGTATACCTCCAATTTTAAGGATTCCAACTCAGCTACCAAAGTAATGGAGGATCTTTGCGATCACCTCACCGAATACCTCAAGCTACAATCCCTTCTTATTCCCCAAAGCAATGAAAAATTAAAAGAGGAAATGCTCCGCTGCTTGGCCAATCCCTTATGAATTCTTTTTACCGGCTGACAAAGAACAAATACGATCTTACTATTCCAACAGATTGCCAGCCCATGGTAAAATCACAATTCTGTCTCTTAATTACACCCCCTCCATAGAACGTATTTTGGACTACAAGGACAACCAACCGATCTCTATAGACAGCAATGATAGTTGGTTGGGCTACGGCGCAGAAGTTCATCGTATCCTTCACCCTCACCACACACTTGACGACACAATTCTCGTCGGTTTGAATGACGAATCGCAAATTGCTAACCAAACCCTCTTGGGTAATGAGACATTCAAAGAGAATTTCATAAAACCGGAGTGCAACAAAATGCTTAGCTCCGGAATCGAGACTCAATGCTCCGATGTCATCAACAATAGTGACCTTTTTGTGGTATTCGGGTCATCGCTTGGAGCTACAGATAAGCAGTGGTGGCAGAAGATAGCAGACCGGATGGTAAATTCAATTAGTCTACTTCTCTTGTTTATCTACGGTCATAATATGCAGAGAACGGGAAGAAGATTGGGAGAACAGAAACGCACCGTCATAAGCAACTTTGTTTCCCATCTTGAAGGGTATACAGACACACAAATTGAAGATATAAAACGAAAGACACTCGTCTCATTTAATAGTGGAATATTTGATCAATTGAAATCGTACTCTACTTACTTAGGCTTAGAACACGGAACTACCAAATTCAACTACACGAATAATAACGGCACATACCCCATTGGGCATGGAGACAGGACTTTTACTACTAAATGGAGTAAAGCAAGTGATACTTCCATCCACGCTTACAACGACGCTTCTGACATTCATAGCATCGCAATAGCGCCTAATGCCAGCAATCTGGAGCAAATCCCCGTCCTCGCTTTGGATTATTCATCTCGAACGCGCACACCGAAAATCGGTGATGCTGTAGTTTGGCGAAATACCCACGGGTATTATGCCGTGACAAAAGTTATTTCAATTAAAGATGACAGCCGGGCAGTGACGTAGACGAAATTGAAATTGAATATCTTATATTGGATACTCCCCAAGGATTAAAGTAGGACGAAGCTCCCCACGCGTAGAGTCAACCGGCAAGTGCCAAATTAGGCTATTCGTTCGAAGAACTCTGCTTTTGGTGTTTCAAACTTGAGTTTTTGTCTGGGTCTACTGTTGATTTTCTTCTGTATGCTCGCAATCTTTTTATCGGTAATATCATCGAAATTGGTGTGCTTTGGAATATACTGTCTGATGAGTTTGTATTTTCAATCGCTCTCTGTTTATCATGAGGCATAAGGATCGGCGAAATAGACGACCGCTCCCAAATACTTTGTAATGAGCTTGTGTGCGGCAAATTCAGGACCGTTGTCAATGGTTATGGTCTTGATGTATTTCTTGTTATTGCTGTCCGAAAAGGGCATGTGTACAAGACCATTGTCATTAATCTCAAGAGCGGGCGGATTCTCCATGTGGGTCAGGGCAAGGCGGCCGATGCTTTGTCCGAATTTTAGAAAAGGGTTAGACGAAAGAAGCTCGACATCAAGTATATCGCCACAGATCTCTCTGTCGCTTTCATCTCCTCCGCACTTGAAAACTGTCCGAACGCCGTGCATGTTTTCGTTCATTTTCATGTGGTCAAACTGATGAATGAGAAGCTGGATGAGATACGCAAGACACAATATAACACGGAAAAAGACATCAACTAGCGCAGAGTCTTGAAGGGGACGCGTACCTGCTGCTGCGCAACGGAGCAGATGTCTTCGACTAGCAATACAGGACAAGGCATGACAAAGCCTTGGATATCAACAAACCGCCTCACAGGCCTACTACCTCAAAAAGCAACTCAGAGAGATATGGATGCAGCCCAATAAACAAGAAGCAAAAGGTCATGTTCGATTGGGTGAAACAGGCGCAGGAGAGCAAAGTGCCGCAGTTGATGAAAAATGGCCGTCACGATCATGGCTTACAGAACCGACATTCTTGCGATGGTACGACTGCCCTATATCTACCGGGAAAGTAGAGAGAATCAACAATACGATAAAGGTGATGAAAGGGGGTCCTATGGTTTTAGGGATGAAAGATTCTTTCATCTAAGGTTATATGCAGTGAACGATTGCTGCACCACTCCAAATGTCGGATGAACCCTAAAAACTTAAGTTTGAAACACCAAAAAGCTGAGTGCTTCAAACGAATAGCCAATTTTTGCACTTGCCGTTGACCCTACGATGTACAATTATACTCTACGGATGAACCTATTTTTTTCTGATGAATATCGGTGTATACGCAGAAATAGTGTTATCTTTGCTCTTAGATACTTAGCACGGTTCGGTTGCTATGACCATCTAAAAGTTGAGTTCTTCCAGCCTGCACCTACAAACATTTAAGAATCAGGATTTTACAAAATCCTGAGGAGCTTTTTATTGATCCAAGTCAACTTGGATCTGTGCAACTTTAGAATGAAGCCACGCTATGAAAAATAAGAGTAAACGTTTTATCGCCCGGTCGATTTCATGTTTGTGATCTCGCTCGGGAACTGCACAAGAATGGATTTGACGTGAAATTCTATTCTTTTCGTCCCCACTTCTCGTGCAATGAAATTTGGTCTACCGAAAGAATGCAGTGCCTCATTGTTTTATTGGATGGCACCTTTTCTCTTTCTTTCTAAAGTCGTATTCCGAAAATCAAGTTTCTTCAGTAGGCTAACAACAATAGTCCAAGATTATCTTACGGGCTGGTTGATGAGAGACTGCGATGTATGCATTGCTATGAGTGGTTGCTTCAAATACGCCCCCATAAGGGCCAAGAAACGGGGTGCCATATTCATCACCGAAAGAGGTTCAACGCACATTCTTACGCAAAAGGCTATTTTGGACGAGGTGATGCCTAAAGGAAAGTCTGTACCTGATTTTAATGTGAAACGCGAATTGGCTTGCTACGAAGCAGCAGACTATATTGCGATTGGGTCTGATTTTGTAAAAGAGGATATGCTTAACCGCGGAATCCCCTATGAAAAACTTTTTCTCAATCCTTATGGAGTAGATTTGTCAATGTTTACGCCTTCACTGAATACAGAAAACAAAGAATTTGACGTCATTTATGTTGGTAATTGGAGTATTCAGAAAGGAGCTGATCTATTCACTCAAGCTGTTCGGCAACTCCCAGATTTAAATTTGTTCATGTCGGATCGATCAGCGATGCTCCTTTGTGTAAACTACCCAATTTAGAACACATTGCTCCAGTAGATCAAAGACAATTACCCGAATACTACCAAAGAAGTCGAATCTTTTTATTCCCTTCACGTCAAGATGGCTTTGGTATGGTACTCTCACAAGCGATGGCCTGCAACCTTCCTATCGTTGCAACAACTACTTGCGGAGCAACAACATTAAAAAGGTTAGTTAGCTTCCCTGAATACATTCAAGTCTACACTCCCACTCTGGAAAATTTGTCCAACGGCATACGCAAGGCTATACAACAGCAAAGGGAACTGACGTTTCATTATGGAGGTACAGCTATGGAAAACCTATCATGGGAAGCATACGGAAAGAGGTATGTGGATTTTCTGCTTAAAATTACGGGATAAATAGATATGGATTTACGGATATTATCCGTCGGCACATTCGATGGAATCAGCAATACGTGCCTTTTTAGGCACAATGCAATCAAACGTCTGGCGCAAAGAGTAGACGAAGTCAATACTTCTCCACAGAATAATACTTGGTGGCAAAGGCTCGATTTGTTGTTCCGCATCTGTTATCATTTATTCCTTTGGGGCTTACCTATTCCCCTACCGGAACGCAGGAATGAGAATCGCAAAATCAAAGAACTCATCGATGCCAATACTTATGATGTGGTTTGGATAGACAAAGGAGTAACCATCAAGCCCTCGACACTACGCTACATCAAAACACATAGCCCGAAGACCCGAATCATCAGTTATAGCCCTGACAACATGGCAAAACGCCACAACCAATCACTTCAATATCTAAAAGGACTTCACTTGTATGACTACGTGATCAATACTAAATCCTATATCACAGAGGAACTCAAAGGATTGGGGGCAAAGGAGGTCATCTTTTGTTAACCAGACCTTTGAGGCTTCCTTCCATTACCCGCGCGATTTATCTTCTGAGGACAAAAAGATTGGGAGGGGATGTTGGTTTTATCGGTTCATGGGAAAAAGAACGTTGCGATAGTATCCTCTATCTTGCAAAACATGGGATCAATGTCCGCGTTTGGGGGGACGCAGCGTGGCAAGCATACAAAGGAAAATATCCTCACCTCAAGATTGAAAATTCTGGTCTGTTTAACGAAGACTACGCCAAAGCATTCTGCGCCTTCAAAATAAACCTTTGCTTCTTGCGCAAGATGAATGATGATCTGCAAACCACACGCACTGTAGAAATTCCGCCTGCGGTGGATTCATGTTAGCAGAGCGAACCAATGAACATCTTACACTGTTTAATGCTGGAACTGAGGCTGATTTTTTTCGGTTCAAATGAAGAGCTCCTGACTCTCTGCAGAAAAATACCTTGAAGACGATAGGCTCAGAGAGCAAATCGCAGAAGCAGGAAGACATCGAACTGAAGAAGAAGACTACTCAAACGATGGGATGATTAGAAAGATCTTTTTCCAAAGTTTTCAAATAGCCCCCCACACAACACAATTTACATGAATAACCCATTAGCTGGATACTGCAAAAGAATCACACTTTTGCTACTCCCCTTAACACTCCTCGAGTTTATTTTTTTTCCATCAACCAATAACATCTATGGAATTTGCACCTTTGGACTAGCTTGGTTTGTATCCACAAAGATAGTCTTTGAACAAATTGATATACGTGATCACTTTATTCCGCAAATCATTTTTGTTCATCTTCCTTTGTTCCTTTTTCCTCCTTCCACTCATTATTACACTAACAGAGTTCAAGCCACTAACATTCAACATGTTTGTCCCTTGGGACGTCTTTACCCACCAATTACTTCTGGTCATAACAATTTGTATCGCGCTTAGGGCTTCAGCTAATTTAAATATGAGCAAAGCTCTATCCCGCTTTCTACAAAAAAAGACCCATTTCTTTACTCCCCCAACAGAAAAGCAGGTATGGTTAATCGGTATTATATCATTCGTTTTGTGGTACTTTGCTTATACATCAGACCTTGGCTGGATTACAAAACTGCTAGAAGGATTTAAAGCGTTTACGCTAACACCCTATATACTCATTGCTCCACAGCTTTACAACGGGACAAAAACCTAAAAACTTGGTATTGAAACTTACCTTTTGGACCATTGCAATTGCTATAATGGGTCTAGCAGTTAACTCACGCGGACTCATGCTGATGGGCGTTGTTTCCATTTTTACAATCACATTCATGGACACGACGTTTCGTAAAGCACAAAATTTACAACGGAAATTCATCCTTGCAATTATCCTCGTCTTGTTACTCTCAGGCATTGTCACTAGATTTACAATTTCAATGTTAGCCGTAAGAAGTATCAGAACAGATATTTCACCAGTAGAACTTGTAAAACAAACAATTGCTGTTTATAATGACGATGCCAGATACGAGAAAGTAAAACAGCTCGCAATACGACCAGAACAAGTTTCCTATTCACAATGGAATGAAACCTACTCCAACAATATCATTCTCGAAAGAATCGGAAACCTAAAAGTCTGCGATAATACAATCTTCTATTCTCAACAAATCGGATACAAAAATCCTTCAGTCAAGACTACGATGCTAAATAAGATATTAGCAGCGGCCCCTCAGCTTATCCTCAACTTATTCAACATAAACATCAACAAACAAGACCTAGAATTCTCAATGGGTGATAAGATTTATGCAACTTACACTCAAAACAACAATTACTTAGGTAGTTACGTCGTCTCATCGTTTCATTCTGCTCTTGCAGCCTTTGGCTACTCAATGTACCCGATTACACTTGTAGCGTTCTTTTACGTTCTGCAGTTTATTAAACAGTCTAAGTCAACCCAACAAGACAAAACGACTATCACCTCTCGTTATTTTATTAGCCTACGAATGGTTTAACATACTAAACAACAGTGGAGGACTACTGGACATCGTTTCATATATCACAAGAACACTGTGGCAAGACATACTTCTTTATTTAATATTATTTTCTACAACACTCCCGCTTACAGGGTCGAAAACGCGACTAATACAATAAGATGAAAGCACTTCTCATCTACCGCAATCACTCTATAGGATTCTCCATACACCGCGTATTCACTGTCGTACAAGCAGAACTGGAGAAATACATAGAAGTAGACACTTTAGAGTTACCTGCAAAACATTATAATCTCTCAGGTTTCAGACATAACATTCGCGCGGTAAAAGACGCTGTTCAAAAAGGAAACTACGATATTGTACACATTACCGGGCAAGACCACTACTTGATTCCCTTTATAAGGAAGACAAAAGTGATTATCACTGTTCACGATCTAGGATCACTCACCAACCACTTCAGATCAATAAAAGGCTTTATCAAGTACTTTATATGGATTACGCCTCTAAAATTCGCAGACCTCATCACATGCATTTCAAGTCATACTCTGAAAGAATGCCTTGAATCGCTCCCAGGGATTAAGAATAAATGCAAGGTTGTGTATAATCCTTATGCACCTGAATACGTTTATTCCCACAAAAGACCGGAAGCAAAACCTAGAATTCTGCACGTAGGAGTCAACCCACATAAAAATCTCCATAACACAATACTAGCACTTAAAGACTTTCCATGCCGTCTCCGCATCATTGGAAAACTCTCTCAAAAGGATATCGACGAACTCCAACAGAATAATATCGATTACTCAAATGCCCATTCCTTGACAGACAAAGAAATTGTACAAGAATATACTCGTTGCGACATTGTAAACTTTCCCTCTTTCTATGAAGGATTTGGTATGCCTATCATAGAAGCCCAAGCAACAGGAAGACCCATTATCACAAGTAATATTCCTCCAATGCCCGAAGTCGGAGGAGATGCTGCCGTATATGTTAATCCAGGATCACCTGAATCGATTTTACAAGGTTATGAATACGCAATGCAGCACTATGAGCACCTTGTAGAAAAGGTCGTCAAAACGTAATACGTTTTTTTCTGTAGAAAGAATTGCAAAAACAATATATTGAGCTCTACCAAGAACTCATTTAAGAAAGAGCTTTTTGAAGACTATTTCAAATTAGCCCCACCGTATCGCCAACAGTGGTCAGAACGATGCATTTCCAGCTAAAGGCTTGCTCGGTATATGATTAACGTGCTCCTCGAAAAAGAGAATGTCACTCCACCATGGCACTAATTTAAGTCCATGATCCGAGTAAAAAAATCGCCGCACAGTAATGTCGCGGCGATTTTTTTCTATTCAAAAAGAGGCAAATCAATACAACTCCTTACGATCTTCATCCCGGTTTTCCCAGACCGTATTCCGAAAAAGCGTGTAAGCTACTCCATTTTTCCTTACCCCCACGCAAAGGAATCTTCATAAAGGCGAGTAGTACCCACAAAAAAAGCGCATCACACCATTTAAGTTCACGCGAATCACCAGGAAAAGACGCATAAACGCAAATATATACAACAAAGACACGAAAAATACCCACATTTAGGTATTGAACCCCGTAGAGGAAGGCCATAACTTTGCACTCGCAAAGCGCGGCCTTCCTCTCTTTTGTACACATCGCGAAAAAAAGAGCGGAAAAGCACTTACCCAAACGAAGAGCAAACACGCCATTGGAGACTTCCCCGCGAGGGCAACTCCGTGCGCAAGAAATGCAAAATCACGTATGAAGAAAACAACCTGTTCCCCGCCGTCCCGCCGCAGTCTTGCGCCGTTGGCGCTGTGTGTAGCCTTGGCGGCACCGGGATTCCCCCTCGCTGCGATGGCGAACGGCACCTCTCTCGCGGGGACGCTCCATCATTCTCCACTTTCCGACTCATTTTCTCCCACTTCGGACGGAAATTCATTGCCTTCCGTCTCCCCTGCCACAACTTCGGCCACCCATTCGCGGCCGGCCGACAAGTCCTCGGCGAATCCTGCCGCAAACGCGGCCAATGCAAGCACAAGCGCGCAGACTTCCGCTGCCTCATCGCTGAACAGCGCGGAATTGCCCACAGCCGATGCGCCGTCGAAGGCACAGACCGTGCTGCATTTCACCGTCACGCGCCAAGACACGCACGAAACCCTCATCGGCGCCGCCGTGCGCTGCCAGGGTGTGCTCGCCGTCACCGACAACAAAGGGCAATGCACCATCCGTTTGAAAAACAATCCCGGCCGTGTGCACGTCGAAGTCACCTACATCGGTTGCCACAAACTCGTGCGTACACTCCCCGTCCCCGCCGACGGACGCATCGACCTCGCCTTGAAAGACGCCAGTCAAGAGATGCAAAGCGCCGTGGTCACCACCCAGCGCAAACACACCTCCGTGTTGCAGCAATCGGCCGCCGTGAAAACGGCCGACATTGAGAAAGGCGGCGCCATGTCGCTGGCCAAATTGCTCGAAACCATCCCCGGCGTCAGCTCCATCAGCACGGGCGGCACGATCGCCAAACCCGTGATTCAGAGGCATGCACTCGAGTCGCATCCCTGCTGATGAACAACGGTGTGCGCCTCGAAAGCCAAAGTTGGGGTGCCGACCACGCGCCCGAAGTCGACTACACCGGCTCGAGCATGGTCGAAGTGGTGAAGGGTGCGGAGTGCATCCGCTACGGTTTCGGCGCCATGGGCGGCGTGGTGCTCCTCAACGACGCGCCTCTGCCCTACGACAGCACGCGTTTCCACGTGAAAGGCTCGGCCAACGTGGGCTACGACACCAACGCGCGCGGCGTATCGGGCAGCGGCACCCTCGAAGCGGGCTACAAACGCTGGGGCGCTGCGTGCACGGCAACTACACCAAAGGGGTGATTACCGCACGGCCGACTACATTCTGAACAACACGGGCTACAACAACATCGCCCTCTCGGCCATGCTGGGCTATCAGGATCGCAACATCACCGCCACGCTGCTTTCGAGCCTCTACTACCAGCGCAGCGGCATTTACTACGGGTCGAAGATCTCGGACCTCGACCAACTCATGAAGCGCTTCGAGGCCGGCCGACCCGATCCCACCACCCTGCGCCCCTTCTCCTACGACATCCAGCCCCCTTCCAGCAGTCGCAGCACTTCACCGTGAAGGGCGAACTGAAATGGCGCATCAATCCCGACCACCGGCTAGACTTCGTGGCCTCGTTCCAAGAGAATCTACGCCAAGAATTCGAGAACCGCAAGAAACAGCAGTGGAGTTGGATTCCGATGCAAGACTTGATTCTCAAGACGTTCAAGTTCGATGCCACGTGGAACGCCCAATGGCACCTTTTGGAACATGACCACCGAGGCCGGACTGGCCAACACCTACCAGGAGAATTTCAACTATCCCGCACGAAACAGCCGGCCTTTTGTGCCCAACTTCGCCGCGCTTTCGATGGGTGGTTTCGCCTTGCACAAAGCCACCTTCGGGCGCCTGCAAGCCGCCCTCGGCCTGCGCTACGACTTCCGCGTGATGTCGGTCAACGGCTACACGAGTTTGAGCAACTACACCTACTACGACGATTTCAAACTCTACAGCAATTTCACCTCCTCGCTCGCCGCGCACTACCAAATCAGCGACCGGTGGGACGCTCGCGCCAACGTCGGTTGGTCGTGGCGGCCGCCCGACATCAACGAGCTCTACGCCATCGGGCTGCAAGAAGGCTCCTACTGGGTGGTGGGCAACCGCCATTTGGAGAGCGAACGCGGCTACAAGGCGGTGCTTGGCACGAAGTGGCGCAACTCCCGCTTCTCCGTCGAACCGAGTGCCTTCTATCAGCGCATCGACAGCTACATCTACGACCACATCGGCGCCGGCAAAGACCGCTTCCACAACCACCCGAGCGGCAAGTACCCCAAGTTCATCTACGACCAAGACGACGTGCGGCTCTACGGCGGCGACATCGAAGCCACCTACAAGCCCATCGAGCCGCTCACCCTCGTAGCGAAAGCCGAATGGATCTTCGGTCGCAACCTCACGCGCAGCGGCTGGTTGCCCTTCATGCCCTCCGATCGCTACGGTCTCTCGGCCACCCTACAGTAAGACGCTGGGCCGCCGCAAGCAATATGTGGCCACGGCCTCGCTCTCGGGCATCTATGTGGCGAAGCAAACGCGCTTCGACCCGGACAAAGACCTCGTGCCCGATTCGCCCCCGGCCTATTTCCTGCTCAACGGCACGCTCGACTTCGCCATTCATCTCCCGCATCGGCGCGAAGTGAAGTTCATGCTCGTGGGCGACAACGTGCTCAACGCTTTATACAAGGAGTACACCGACCGCTTCCGCTACTATGCCCACGAGCGGGGCGCCAATTTCTCGCTGCGCACCCTCTTGCGGTTCTGATGCCTTCGGGCTGCGGCGGTACGTCTCGCTCCGCGGCGGCAAAAGCAGCGCGTTTCCGCAGCAAAACCTCGCGTTTTTGGCTGCGCACTGCGCACTTTTTTTCTCCACCGTGGCGCGCTTTCGGCCGCAGTCGCGCCGCCACTCGGCGTGCAGCACGAAGCGCTGCCTCACCGGCCGCAAGGTCCGCTCCTCCCCAACGATTCTCCACAATGAAACACCCCTATCTCTCCCTCCTCTGCACCGGTTGTCTGGCACTCGCCACGCTCTTGAGCTGTTCAGACAACCAAGTGGACGACTTCTTCAAGAAGGTCGTCAAAGCCCCTCCCTCGTCGATCGAACGTGACGTGAAAGGGCACGACCAGATCTACGCCGTGCACGCCATTCTCCGCCTGGGTCACGCCGGCGGCACCATCGACGTCGGTCCCAACGGCGAAGAAGAACTGGCCGTCTATCGCACCTACCACACCGTGGCCGACAGCCTTTCGCTGCCCGTGATGCAAGAAATCGACATTGCCAAGGACGATGAAGGCCAAATGACCGTGACCACCGCCCGCAACCACTTCGATGTGGTGGCCTCAGACAGCCTCGTCTACGGGCTCGAACTGCGCTATTACGACCAAAACGGCCTGCTCATCAACCACCAGTTCTCGAGCTACCACTACAAAACCGACAAGAACGGCAACCACGTGCCCGACGAAATCAGCAGTGCGCTCCAAATGCACCAACACTTCTTCGGCATCGGCCACAGCAGTCTCGACCAGCATGCCACCGTGGCGGCGGGGAAGGCGCCCATTGTCGAGCAGGGTGTGCAACAAGCCTACCCGCGCACGCTCGAGGCCACGCCGCACTACATCGACCGCTACACCTTCCGCGAGCGCAACGGCCAACCGGTACCCGCCACCAAGCTCTCTTCGAGCAACGTCTACGCAGCGCCGCACTTCACGCTGGGCGAAAATGCCGTGGCCTACGACCCGATTTGGCCTGGCGCGCCATTGAGCTCACCGGTCGGCCCGAAGCGCTGCAACCCATCGCCACCCCCGCACGGCGAAATGCAACTGTTTCAAACCATCGAGGGCACAAAGCTCAACCAACTGGCACCCGAGCTCTTCCAATACGAATATCGCGACACCGATCCCGTAGAGGAAGAAGTGGGCAAGCTCTTTGTCGAGAGCTACAACGACGACTATGTCGACCCCAACACCAATAGTCCGCGCCAACGCTACAGCCACACGGTGGCCCTCCTGCGGCAGGAGCGCAGTCTCGACCAGGGTTCGCCCCTCGACCGCCTGGGTTTCAAAGGCATCTTGCGCTTCCACCGAAAAAAATGTGCAGTTTGCCTTGCAAGTGCGCATTTGCAACATCCTCAACCACGGCTTTCAGCAGGCCGGAGCCGCAGCACAGCCGTGGAGAAGCCCGCCAAATACACCAACGTGGAGAACCTCTCGAAGGGCTACTTGTGGGAATTCAATGAGATTCAGCCCGGTTGGGACAACTTCGACATCGACTATCCGCTGCCCGTGCGCGTCATTGCCGACACGCGCGACGGGGAAGCGCAGTGCGTGGCCGACATTCGCCGCTTCTATCCCCAAGCCGGCGCCGCCAACCTCTGGCGCATGCTCTCGCAGCCCGAAAGTTATTTCTCCGCATCACGATTCAGACAAAGCACCGTACTATTCTAATGAAAAAGAACCTCCTCTTTTCCGCCTGCCTCTTGGCCGTCGGAAGCCTCTTCACCTCGTGCGACGACTTTGTTTTCGGCAATGTCCACGTCAACTACGAGGACAATCCGCTCGAGAGTAAGCCCATCGCCCACTCGGGCGCCGACCACTATGTGGACAGTCTGAGCAAGATCAAGACCTCTGCCCCATGGTCAACCCCGACCCTCACGGGGCGTTCAACAATTGGGCCACGTGTTTGGCCATGTTCAAGGAGGGCCACTCGCACGGCGACGGCAAGATGCACGGCAATTTCGTCTATCGCAACGCGCCTTGGAAGCAAGAAGAGTTTGCCATCATCCGCAACAACACCGGCGCGTGGCCGGAAGTCGAAATCCAACGTGCCTCGACCGTGACGCATCTCGAGGCCGCCGACGGCAAACAGGGCCCGGACTACATCCGCATCATCGGCGGACGCTTGAAGCGCTGGGGCTTGTGCCTCTACTTCTTCGACAAGGAGGGGCGACTCATGAACGACGAGATTTTGAAACACCCGACGAGTATCAGATATTCTTCACGGTGAGCGATCTTGACGACAAGGGACGGCCCTACACTGTGCTCGACACGCGCGGCACGTGGCACAATCCGGCCGACAGCTACACGAGTCAGCAAGAAGGCACCATTGATCCCACGCCGGTGCCCTCGCCCACCTTCGCGGCGGCCACGACTTGGAAACAACGGGCCGACCTCACGCCGAAAGTGTTCGAATATACCTATCGCGACACGTGGACACACGGGGTGATGGGCGACGGGGCACGCGAACTTTTCAACCAACGACTGCTCCCGCCGCTCGACAAATCGGCCGTGGACTACGCCGTGGCGCCCTACGACCAAGACCGTGTGGGGCTGAAAGGGCACTTCAATTTCGACATCGAGGCCGACGAAACCGACAAGGGCCACGAACTTTGGCCGCTGCTCATCAGGCGCCGCCCCGATTACGTCACGGGAGCGCCCGGTCGCTACACGCGTCCCACCTATCTCCTGCCGAAGTTCTACCTCTCGGTGCGCGTGATGAAATGCCCCAAGGGCAAGAAGGCGCTCATTCCCCCGCGAGGAATACCCTGCAACGCCACTCCACCTATCGCTTCATCAGCGACCGCATCTGCGCCGAGGCCTGGAATCCCTGACGAAGCCAAGGACTACGGGCAAGACTCGGAGTGGAAGGAGGTGCTGCGCTTCAACATTCCGCTCAAAATCTACTGCAGTAGCTTCGACACCGACCCCACAGAGGTCGATCCCAACGACCCGCTCTACTTCTTCATGGGGCGCGAAATCGGACTCACCCCCGAGGAGGCGCTCGAAGCGGCCCAGAACGTGCAGACGCACGGCATCGGCGGCGGTTCGGGCTACGGCAATTGGTTCCTCTGACCCCGCTGCTTTCTCGCGCCCCGCGCCTGCTGCCGGTCACTCGGCCGCGGTGAACGGCCCGCCCGCTCGGTTTCTGCTCTGCCGCGCACGGCGGCTCGGCGGCTTCCCTGCGGTGGAGGCCGAGGCGCCGCATCACAACAACAAGGGCGACGAACTTCGTCGAAGCGCCGCCCCTTTTTCCTTCATCTGACTTATATTTATCGCAATGAACAAGATTTTTTCCTTCCTCATCGCCGCCGTAGCGCTGACCCTCGGCAGCTGTGCCCGCGAAACGGGCGTGACCAACGTCACAACCTCGGAGTCGAAGATCGACCACCTCATTATTAAGGAGGTGTTCTATGCCGGCCACACCATCAAGCGCGACCTTTCGGCCTACAAGATGCCCAGTACCTACACGCGTAACTACGACGACCAGTACATCACCATCTACAATCCCACGCAAAAGACGCTCTATCTCGACAGCCTCGCGCTGGTGACGAACCAAGTCGACCCGCGTGTCATCTTGGAATTCCGCCCCGGCGACAACTTCATCGGCCAATATTATGGTGGCAACAGCGTGATGTACTTCCCGGGCAGCGGAACGGACCATCCGGTCAAGCCGGGACAGACCATCGTGGTGGCCAAGCGTGCCATCGACCACGCGCAGGCTTTTGTCAAGAGCATCGAAGCCGAGGGCGAAACGGTCAAGGGCTACGAGGGCTAGCGACCAATTGCTCGACCTGAGCAAAGCCGATTTCGAATGGGATGCCGCGAACGATGCGGACAACAATGCCGCGGTGCCCGATCTTCTGCCCATCAGTTCGGATCGTGCCTTCAGCACCATCGCCGAAGCCGTGGGGATTGCACTGGTTCGCCTGCCGTGGTCGCCCGCGGCCTTCAAGGAGGGTGCCAAGCGTGCGGAAGCCAGCGGCCCGAAAGCCAAGGGCAACACGGTGGTGCACTACGTGAATGTGACAAATACGCACTTCGGTGACTTCCTGGTGGTGGAGATTCCCTTCGACAAGGTGATCGATTGCCTGACCATCTGCCCGCGCAAGCGTTTCCAGATGCGGCCTTCGAAGCTCGACAAGGGCTTCCTCGGCGTTTCGGAGGACGATTTCTCGACTTTCAAGATCACAAGCAACGAAATTCTCAAGGTGATGGGACTCTCGCTCCAACGCAAATTCGACGGAAAGGGCTTTGTGGACACCGACAACACGACGACCGACTTCGAAGTAAAGCCGGCTTCGCTCTCGCGTAAGGCCGCTGCGCCCGAAAAAGCCCGCTGCGAAGCCCGCGAAATAAGGCGAGCTCTGCTCAAAGCCACCAGCATTTTAGTCAAGCGCCGAGGGAGTTGCTCACTCCCTCGGCGCTTTCGCTTTGTCTGCAGGGCCCGCCCGTTGGGAAAAACACGGCCGCTTCTCAGCTTCGGAGCGCCTGCGGTGTCTCGCCTTCGGCCGACTTCGCTCACGACTTCACCCGATCTGCACGGCGGGAGCGGCCTTCTGCTCGCCGTCTTCCCACTCCACTGCATAAAAGAGGGCGCTCCACATCGCTGTGGAGCGCCCTCGCGCGTATAATTGTGCGACTGCGTCGCGAAGCGGGCTTAGGCCTCTACCTTCGACCAGTCTTGTTGGCTCATGCGCACGTAGCTTTGGTAGCGGCGCTTGGCGTTCTCTTCGCAGGCCTGGAAGAGTTCGGCAGCCTGTGCGGGAACTGCTTTTTGAGTGCCTGAAGCGCACTTCGCCCGTGAGGAAGTCTTGAAATCCTCCCACTTCGGCGCCTTGCTGTCGAGCAGGAAGGGGTTTTTGCCCTGTTCTTCGAGCTCGGGGTTGTAGCGCCAGAGGTGCCAGTAGCCACATTTCACGGCCAGCTCCTCTTCGTGCTGCGATTTGCCCATGCCGGCTTTCAGTCCGTGGGCGATACAGGGCGAATAGGCCACGATGAGCGAAGGTCCGGGGTAGGCTTCTGCCTCGCGGATGGCCTTGAGCGTCTGGTTGTGGTCGGCGCCCATGGCGATTTGCGCCACGTAAACGTAACCATAAGTGGTGGCGATGAGGCCGAGGTCCTTCTTTCGGATGCGCTTACCGCTGGCGGCAAACTTGGCCACGGCACCCGTAGGCGTAGCCTTGGAGGACTGACCGCCGGTGTTGGAGTAAACTTCGGTGTCGAGGACGAGAATGTTCACATCTTCGCCGCTGGCGATCACGTGGTCCAGTCCGCCGTAGCCAATGTCGTAGGCTGCGCCGTCACCACCGATAATCCACTGCGAACGCTTGGTGAGATAGTGGCTGAGTTCGTCGAGTTGTGCGCAAATCGGGCAACCTTCTGCCTTTCCGGCCTGGATGAGGGGTTTGAGACGGGCTGCTGCCGCCTTGCTCTCGGCCGCTTTGTCCTTGCTGTCGAGCCATTGCTGTGCGGCTTCCTTTGAATTCTGCGCTCACATGCTCATCGTCGAGGCAACGCGTGAGGATTTCGGTGATGCGGGTGCGCATTTTCTTGTTGGCCAAGGCCATACCGAGTCCGTATTCGCAGAAGTCTTCGAAAAGCGAGTTGGCCCATGCCGGTCCGTGCCCTTCTTCGTTGGTGGTAGGGGTGGAGGGATGGAAGCGGAGTAGATGGAGGAGCAGCCCGTGGCGTTGGCCACCATCTCGCGGTCGCCGAAGAGCTGGCTGACGAGTTTCACATAGGGTGTCTCGCCGCAGCCTGCACATGCGCCCTGAGAATTCGAAGAGCGTGGGGGCAAACTGCGAGTTCTTGGGGTTGGCGTTGATGTCGAGCAGGTGATGTTTGCTCTTGACGTTGTTAATGAGGTAATCCCAGTGGGCCGCTTCGTCGCGTTCCTTTTCGAGGGTGGACATGGCGAGGGCTTTTCCGGTTTTGGGCTTGCCGGGGCACACGTCTACGCAGTTGGCGCAACCGGTGCAGTCGAGTACGCTCACCTGGATGCGGAAGTTCATGCCCTTCATGGCGGCGGGTGCCTTCATTTCGATGGCGGGCGCGTCGAAACCGGCCTTTTCGTCGGCATCGAGCACGAAGGGACGGATGCAACCGTGGGGGGCAAAACGTAGGCGCACTTGTTACACTGGATGCAGTTCTCCAGATCCCAAGTGGGCACGAACGTGGCGACGCCGCGCTTCTCGTAGGCAGCGGTGCCTTGGTGCCAGGTACCGTCTTCGAGTCCCTTGAAGGCGCTGACGGGGAGGTCGTTTCCGACCTGTGCATTGATGACGCGCACGAGATCTTTGACGAAAGCGGGTGCTCCGTCGTCGACGGCCTTGTCATCTTCGAGCGAAGCCCATGCGGGATCGACGGCGAATTGGTGATACTCGCCTCCGCGATCGACGGCAGCGTAGTTTTTCTCCACCACGTCCTGACCTTTCTTGCCGTAAGTCTTTTCGATGAAGTGCTTCATCTCCTCTACGGCCTTGTCAACGGGGATCACGCCGGTGATGCGGAAGAAGGCGCTCTGCAAAATGGTGTTGGTGCGGTTGCCCAATCCGATTTCGGCAGCGATTTTCGTGGCGTTGATCACATAGACCGTGATGTTTTTCTGTGCCAAGATGCGCTTGATCTTGTTGGGCATGTTGCGGGTGAGTGCCTCATCGTCCCAAACGGTGTTGAGCAGGAAGGTGCCTCCGGCTGAATGCCGCGCAGCACGTCGTACATGTGCATGTAGCTCTGCACGTGGCAAGCCACGAAGTTGGAGGGTGTTCACCAGATAGGTGGAACGAATGGGGTGATCGCCGAAACGCAAGTGCGAGCAAGTGAAGCCGCCCGACTTCTTCGAGTCGTAAGAGAAGTAAGCTTGGCAATACTTGTCGGTGGTTTCGCCGATGATCTTGATGGAGTTCTTGTTGGCTCCCACCGTACCGTCGGCTCCGAGTCCGTAGAATTTGGCTTGGAACATGCCCTCTCCGCCGAGGCTGATTTCCTCTTTCGGGGAGAGACGTGAAGGTCACATCGTCGACAATGCCGATGGTGAAGTGGTCCTGGGTTCGTTGAGTGCGAGGTTCTCATAGACCGACATGATTTGTGCCGGCGTGGTGTCGTTGGATCCGAGTCCGTAGCGTCCGCCCACGATGAGGGGGGCATTTTCACGGCCGTAGTAGGCATCCTTGACGTCGAGATAGAGGGGTTCTCCGCTGGCTCGGGTTCTTTGGTGCGGTCGAGCACGGCAATGCGCGTGGCCGTGGCGGGCACAGCGGCGAGGAGGTGCTTGACCGAGAAGGGGCGATAGAGGTGCACGCAGACCATGCCGACCTTTTCTCCCTTTTCGCGGAGGTAGTCGATGGCTTCGCGAGCAGCTTCGGAGGCCGAACCCATGAGAATGATCACGCGGTCGGCTTCGGGATCGCCGTAGTAGTTGAACAGGCCGTATTCGCGACCGGTGATGCGGCTGATTTCCTTCATGTACTCCTCCACCGCTTCGGGCACTGCCTCATAGAAGGGATTGGATGCCTCGCGGTGTGCGAAGAAGGTTTCGGGGTTTTCGGCCGTGCCTCGTGCCACGGGGTGCTCGGGCGTGAGGGCACGTTCGCGGAATTCGCTCAGCGCCTTGCGGTCCACCAGCGGGCTGAGGTCTTCGGTGTCGAGGCATTCGATCTTCTGGATCTCGTGCGAGGTGCGGAAACCGTCGAAGAAGTTGATGAACGGCACGCGGGTCTTGATGGAAGCCAAGTGGGCCACGCCGGCCAGGTCCATCACTTCCTGCACCGAACCTTCGGAGAGCATGGCGAAACCGGTTTGGCGTGCCGACATGACGTCTTGGTGGTCGCCGAAGATGCTCAGGGCGTGGCTAGCAATGGCGCGCGCCGAAACGTGGAACACGCAGGGGAGGAGTTCGCCGGCGATCTTGTACATGTTGGGAATCATGAGCAAGAGACCCTGCGATGCGGTGAAAGTGGTGGTCAGTGCGCCGGCTTGGAGCGAACCGTGCACAGCGCCGGCTGCGCCCCCTTCGCTTTGCATTTCCTGCACGAGGACAGTTTCGCCGAACATGTTTTTGCGGCCTTGTGCCGACCAGTCGTCGACGTATTCTGCCATCGTAGACGAGGGCGTGATGGGGTAAATGGCGGCCACTTCGCTGAACATGTAGGCGATGTGGGCAGCAGCCTGGTTGCCATCACAAGTAATGAATTTCTTAGCCATACTTCTATGGTGTTATGATTGTTATGTTATGATGTCCTTGTGGGCGGAAGGTTCCGCCTGAGCCGGCGTGCCATGCCGGAAGCCGCTGCTGCCCGTGTGCACACGGGGGTGGAGCGTGGTCGGTCACCATGAATGGAGATGAACGAGCGGTCCTCTCGGACCCTGCACCGGAGCCCTGCGTCTGTGAGCGCGGGCGTCCGTAGGGCAAAGGTAATATTTCTTTTCTGACAGACCAAGTGCGTATTTCCGAAACTTCGCACCCGATAGGCTTTTGCGGTGCGAAAAATAACGCTTTTTGCACCTCGGCGCGTGCTCGCCCCGCTTTTCGGCGCCCTTCGCCCTCCGCCACCCCAAAATCCCCTGCGCGCTGGGCAAAACCCCGCGCTTTGGCGCAAAAACGCTCCGTTTTCGTCCAAAATACCCCTATTTTTCACTTCCCCTCGGCACCCCGCAAAACCCTTTTCATTCACGCGCGCGATCCTATATAATGTTGATTTCTTCGACCGACGGGCCATATTTTTTAGTCAATTCCTTTGCATTCTCAATATTCTTTGTATTTTTGCCCAAAAGCATGAGCCTCACCACCCCGCAAACGGTCGAAAGTCGTGCTTCCGCACCGGTAATCGGCAGAAAGCAAAGCCCTAGCACCACTTCCCATCCGCGCAAAAGACGAGACGAAGGCCTTAATCGCCTTACGCCCCACATTGCTTCTCAAATTCAATCCCTATGCGAAGACTCTTTTCGCACATTCTCACTATGGCAACTGCAGCGAATCCCATGGCAGCCATAGCCGCATATAGTTTCTTGCCCCAAAAACCATCGCTTAATATCAAAATCATCGAAAGAGAAAGGAGAATGACTTAGACCGACCTAAGTCCAAACAGAGTGAAAAGCATCAAATTCAACAAAATCAGATAGAATTATGAGACATCTACTCGCCCTATGTATAGCCATTCTTTGTATGAGTATGGCGAGTGTGCCGGACACACAAAAACCTCGTCGTGAAGAAGCTATCGCGCTTATCCAAAGCACAAAGGGTATCAATGTTTGTGGTAAACAAAGTAGTATTACTGATCCCTATAAGCTCAAGAAAGAACTTGAAGCAAAAGGATGTCGTGTTTTCATCGAGAATAGCTCAATTCATGTAGAATACCCTCAATAAGACGTTTATGAAAAAGTTACTTATTCTCCTTTTTCTCTCTTGGACGTTGCACGCTGTATATGCTCAAACGGAAGGCCTCGTTCCTATTGAGCACGTGTCCTACATCTATGAAGAGCAGATCTCATATCCATCGGGAAGAGAGGATCGTTGCTATCTTATCTTTCGGAAAGATTCGCTAGGCGTGCATGGATGTTTAAATGCTACAACAGATGAGTTTTATGTAGCTAGAGAAGGATTCCTTCCTGGTTATGAGATTCGTCCTTTGCAAAACATCATTGTAAAACAGGATTCTTTGTCTTTTACAGTCGAAGCGGGGGTAGAATTTGACAACCCAGTTCCATTATATTGCAAGGAGGAGGCAACAGCGCAGCGCATGGGCATCCCCCTTTGGATACAAAAAGGTGCAAAACCCGATGTGATTACTCATAAATACAAAGGGAAGATTGAAGCCAATCGTTTGGTAATAGATGATGGGGAACCTTTTACCATTCCTAGGAAACGTGTTTTCATTCGCTGTAACTAATCTCATGTACCCCATCATTTCCGTGTGAGGTGATGGGGTATTTTTAAGGTATATTATAATGTCGAAAAATTGTACGGACACTGTGTCGAAGGACTAGCTCACGCAGTTGTAATCCGCCCCAACGCTGATGGCTCAGCAGATTATTATGACCCACAAACTGGCTGCAGCGGCACTCTCCCTAAAGGAACCTACTCAGATTGGAAATACCCAAAATCCATTTGCCATGAATACATTAAAAACTATATTCACGTGTTTCTTTACTCTCTGTTTTATGATGGTAGCAAATAGCTATGCTCAAAAAACAGATAGCATCAATACAGAAGCCGGCAAAAGCGTGCTCCATAGAAATGCGATCTACATACCACCGGCTTTGGAGCAGTATGCCGACACGGCTCTTCTCCATCAGAGATTTAACGTAGAAAACAAAGGCAATTACCTATATACCCCCTTTACAGAGGACAACGAACCCACCATCCCCTTTAATTATGGGTTTCTACATCCACTGGGCGAAAGATTCTACAATTGCTTTATGGGAAAAGTTGATCGCATTCTCCGCCCCAAAGCAGACAAAGGTTTCATCATCCTCACAAGCTATCTCGTTGTTCTTGGTGATTCCTATGCCTTTGACACAAGCAACAAAGACACGTCTAAGTTGGCTGATCTCAAGTACCTTGATTTCAGACACATCAAAAGAGATTTTTCTTATGGACATCCCTATCAAGGATTCACTCCCAACGATCGTATAGAACTCAGCAATTTCGTACAATCGTGATGGTAGGCAAGCCGCATTAGAGACCGCCAATGCTTGGGTAATGGCCAGCTATCCTTTCAGTTTACAATCTACGAAATTTGAAAATCGATATACACGAGGAAGAAAACTCATCCTCACAGATGGGCATTCAACTCTTTACTTGTATTTTCTGATGATTGACTCAGTCGCACCCAACTTCGATACTGAGGTTCTTCCCTACATTAAAGGGGTATTTCGCTTCAACAGGTTTCGATAAAGACTAAGACCACGATTTACGCCACGCTATTGTTTCATATCTATTTACCCATTCAAAATCTAAGTGCCACTCTGTCTTTCGTGCTTGCATAGCAAAATACAAATAAAAACCTGAGTTCGGCCTAAACATTTCCTCTAAAAACAATCCCACCGACTAAACAACTTAATCGGTGAAACTACGTGGAAAGAGAATCGCAACTTTACAATTGAAGACCAAATAGTTACTATTCCACACGAACTCCATTTACACTACAAAGACAACAGAAATGTTTTTATTAGGTCGACGGATTCTGTAAGCAGATACGCGAAAGTTTTCTCAACAAACGCTTTGCAATCTCCATATTATTTGTACTTTTGCCCAAAAGCATGAGCCTTCATCGCCCCACAAACGATCGAAAGTCGTGCTTCCGCAAAGCCCTATAGCCCAAGTGCAACAAAATCCCCCTCAACAATACCTCAACATCTAAATACAATCACACAATGACACACCTCACTCCCCGCCCACTGCCCCGCCTGCTCGGCGTGCTGTTCGTTTTCCTCTTCGCCCTCCTGCCCCTCGCTGCACAGCAGGGTAAGGACTTCGAGGACTACAACGTGAAACGCGGCTTCGAAATGCTGCAAAACGACGAAGACCAAGGCGAAGCCCTGAAGCAATTCCAAACGGCGCTCGAAAAGAACCCGCGCAACGGCTACGCTCATTTCTTCATTGGGCTCATCCACCTCGACAACGACGAAAACGGCAACGCCCTCTCCGCCATCGACCAGGCACTCAAGTATCTGCCTAAGAAAGACAAGGAGACGCTTGCCCTGGCCCACTCCAAACGCGCACTCGTCCACCTGGCGCTCGCCGACACCACGGCCGCCCTCACCGACATCGGCACGGCCATTCGCCTCGCGCCCGACGATCGTGACTACATCCAACAGCGCGGCGACCTCTACTACGAGATGGAGCGCTACGATCTCTCCGACCGCGACTACGAGCAGATGCAAAAGCTCGACAAAGGCAACACCTATTCCTATATGGGCATGGGGCGCAACGCCGTGGCACGCAAAGACTACGACCGCGCCATCGCGCTCTTCGACCACGTGGTGCAACTGGCTCCCGAATACGGCCCAGGCTATTCCTTCCGCGCCGAGGCCTACCTGCGGCGCCACGAATATCCGCGCGCCGTGGAGGACTGCACCACAGCCCTCTCGCTCATGGACGACGACATTGACCACAAGGCCTTCCAAGTCTTCGGCATCCTCTGCGACTCTGCCGCCGCCCCGCTGCGGGCCCGCCTCAAAGTGCTCCGCAACAAAGAGCCCAACCTGCCCAAATGGCCCCTCCTGCTCGCCGCCCTCGAGCGGGGGCAAATGAACTACGGCCGCGCGGTGAACTACTGCCTCGAAGCTTATGCCCTGGAACCGGCCAACAGTACAACTTATAGTCTGGCCACCGATCTGGCTTCGCTCGACCTGCACGAGGCCGCCCTGAGCTGGAATGCGCGCGCCGGGGCGGGCGATTCGACCGACATCGATATTCCGCTGCAAAGAGCGCAACAGCTCATCGAGCTCCGCCGCTACGACGAAGCCAAGGCAGCACTGGATCGCGCACAGGCCCTCGATGCCGAAAATATCCGCCTCTATCTGCTGCGCTCCATGGTACATCGCAAGCAAAAAGCACTACGACGCCGCCGTGGAAGCCCTGGACATGGCCCTCTCGCTCAACGAAGAAGCGGCCTTCCTCCACGACCTGCGCGGGCGCTTGCTCCTGAAAAATGGGACAGAAAAGAGCGTGCCGACGCAGACTTCCGCCGCGAGTTGGAACTCGAAAAGACGCCCGACGATTACTTCGTCTCGCCCTTTGCCCTCTATTTCCTCGGGCAGCCCAAAGCCGCCGCCGCGCGCATGGACTCCATCATGGCCAAGGGCGACGACGAACAGGCCTACAATGCGGCCTGTATCTACGCACTTTGCGGCAACAAGCAGCAGGCACTCACCTATCTGGAGCGCGCGTTGAAGAGCCGAAAGTACACCGATTTCGACCACATCGACACGGATACTGACCTCGACGGCCTGCGCAACGATGCCGACTTCAAGGCTTTGGTCAAGCAATATCGCGATACATGGGAAGCGCACCTCGCGGCCGAACGCAAACTCCTCGACCCGCGCGCCACTGAAGGCGCAAAGAGCGAATCGGCCACCGACACTTCGGCGAAGCCCGCCGCACAAAAGACGGACAAGAAGGCAGCGACAGCCGCTCCTCACGGTGTTTCGGAAATCGCCTTCACCCATTCGGGCGGCGTCACGCAGGTGCCTTGCACCATCAACGGGCTTCCGCTCCACTTTGTCTTCGACACCGGCGCGTCGGAAGTGACGCTTTCATCGGTGGAAGCGCAGTTTATGTTCAAAAACGGCTATCTCAAACCCTCCGACGTGATCGGTCGCCGGGCTTACCTCACGGCTTCGGGCGATGTGGTGGAGGGCACGAGTGTGCGCCTGCACTCCGTGACCTTCGGCGGGCTGACGCTCAACAACGTGCGCGCCTCCATCACCCACAGTCAGGCTGCTCCGCTCCTCCTCGGCCAGTCCGTGCTCAGCCGACTGGGCAAAAGTGGAAATCGACAACCAAGCCAACGTGATTCGCATCACCAAGAAGTGAAGGAACAGCGACTTCCCGAATACGACCGATTGCAAGACCTCGACACCAACCGCAGTCAATGAAAGCTATTCTCAAGTTTTTTTCGGCGACGATATCCTACGCTATCTCTTCAGGCACAAGGTAATGGGGATACCGGGCTGGATTCCGGCTACAATTGGCTTCGTACTGTGGATTCTCTACAAGTTGTTACAAAATCCGGAAGACAAAGAAGATTCCGACAAGGAGGAGCATTGATTGGGCACAAGCCATTTTTCTCGACAATGCTCCCGCCCAAGCGCTGAATTAAGGGAAAAGGGAGACACAAGTCCCGAAAAAAATAAGTTTTTCTCTTCAAAAACTTGCACAGTCCCCGCGAATTGCTTACATTTGCAGCGTTCAAACAGACGTGAGGGGCTCAAACGAAGCTCCTCACTTCTTTTAATTAGTCGTGCCCCCGCCCTTCGCCGTAGAAGTCGGGGCACCTCTCACCCATTTCACCCCCCACTGACACATGATCAGTAAAGAAGCCGTAGAACAACTCATCGCCGACTGGCTCGTCGGCAAAGATTATTTCCTGACCGACCTGGTCATCACGCCCGACGACCGCATCATCGTGGAAATCGACCACGCCGAAGGAGTGTGGATCGACGACTGCGTGGCGCTCTCCCGCCACATCGAAGAGGGATTGGACCGCGACGAGACCGATTTCGAGCTCGAAGTGGGCAGCGCCGGACTGGGACAGCCCTTCAAAGTGCTGCGCCAATATGAGATCCACCTCGGCGACGACGTGGAAGTGCTCACCGCCGAAGGCAAAAAGCTCATCGGCCGACTCACCGCCGTCGACAATAGCCAAATCACCCTCACGCAGACCGTGAAAGTGAAGGCACCGGGCGAAAAACGCCCCCACTTGCAGGACGTGGAAACCGTTCTCCCCTTCGACAACGTGAAGTGGACCAAACTTTACATCGACTTTAAATAACTCCCTTGCCGACTGCGCATCACCAACGCACCCGCCGCCGGGCTCACCCGCCCAACACGCAGTGCGTCGGCGCACCCGTTGTCACCCACGGCGCCCGTTTCGGCGCCGAGGGGCTCCCTCCCTCGCCGGAAACGTCCCACTTCGGGCACTGCCCCGCGGCACCCGCCGCCACCGGCCCCGCATAGTCGGCCTATACCTCACGCGCATCTATCACAGCGACCCCACCATGGCCAAAAAACAAACCGAAACCCCCAGTTTGTTGGAGACCTTCAGAGACTTCAACCAAACCAAAAAAATATCGATGACACCACTTTGCTCGGCGTGCTCGAAGAAAGCTTCCGCAGCGTCATCGCCAAAATCTTCGGCACGGACGAAAATTTCACCGTCGTGGTGAATCCCGACAAAGGTGACTTCGAAATCACCCGCAGCCGCGAAATCGTGGCCGACGATGAGGTGGAAGATCCCAACAAACAGATCGCGCTGAGCGAAGCTCGCCGCATCGAACCCGACTTCGAAGTGGGGGAAGACTGCAGCGAACACATCGAATTTGAGGATTTCGGCCGCCGCGCCATCCTCACCCTCCGACAAACGCTGGCCAGCAAGATACTTGAGCTCGAACACGACTCCATATATAATAAGTATAAGGATCGCGAGGGCGATCTCATCACGGCCGAAGTCTACCAAACGTGGAAAAACGAAACGTTGCTGGTGGACGAGGAAAAAAATGACCTCTTGCTGCCCAAGACGCAGCAGATTCCCCGCGACTTCTACCACAAGGGCGACCAAATCAGCGCCGTGATCGATCGCGTCGACAACACAAACGGCAACCCGAAAATCTATCTTTCGCGCACCAGCCCCCTCTTCCTTCGTCGACTCCTCGAACGCGAAATCCCCGAAATCGCCGACGGCATCATTCAACTCCGCGCCGTGGCCCGCATCCCGGGCGAACGCGCCAAAATCGCCGTCGAAAGCTTCGACCCCAACATTGATCCCGTCGGATCGTGCGTGGGCGTGGGCGGAAGTCGCATCAATGGCATCGTGCGCGAGCTGCGAAACGAGAACATCGACGTGATCCCCTACTCGTCCAACACGATGCTCTTCATTCAACGTGCCCTCAATCCGGCACACATCAACAACATCGAGATCAACGAAGAGCTCAAAAAAGCCGACGTCTTCCTCAATCCCGACCAAGTGAGCCTGGCCATCGGTAAAGGCGGCCAGAACATCAAGCTCGCCTCGATGCTCACCGGCTACACCATCGACGTATTCCGCGAAGTGGAGGGCGAACAACCCATCGACGACATCTATCTCGACGAATTTGCCGACGAAGTCGACCAATGGGTGCTCGACGCCGTGAAGAACATGGGCTTGCGCACCGCAAGAGAAGTGCTCAATGCGCCCAGAGACATGATCGCAGAAAAGGCCGACCTCGAAGACGACACCGTAGACCACCTCCTCTCCGTGCTCCGCGCAGAGTTTGACGACAGCGAAAGCTAACCTCTCGGGCTTCGGCCCCACAGCGTTTCCCTTTCGTCACATCGGCCGGCACGCGGCCACCAACCCACACACAATGAGATTAAGCAAAGCCACCAAAGAATTCAACATCGCAACCCAAAGAGCCGTAGACACGCTCAAAGAGCACGGTCACGTCGTCGAAGCCAGCCCCAATGCCAAAATCGACGACGCACAATACGAGATCCTCAAAAGGTGTTTTGCCAGCGACAAAGCCCAAAAGGACGAGGCCGAAAAAGCTCTTCCCCAGCCGACGCGAGGAGAAACGCAATGAAAAGGGCGACAAAGCCGAGGCCGACAACCAACCGACGGCGGAGGCTGCCGAGACAGAGGCACCCGCGCCCGCAGCGCCCGAACAGCCCCGCCCGCTGCCGACGACGCTGCACCGCCGACGCACCCCATGCGCCCGAAACCGAGGAGGACAACAAGCCCCCGACTCAAAGTAGTTAGCCACATCGACCTCGAAGCCACCGGCACCGCCGCAAACGCACCTCGCGCAAGAGCAGCGCTGCCGCCAAGAGCGAAAAATCGGCCGCTGAAGAAGCCCCCGCTGCGGCACCCGCCACGGAAAAAAAGCGGCTGCCCGAGCCCAAGCCACCCAAGCGCCGCCGAAACACCGCACCCGCTGCCGAAACGGCCACAACCCCTGCAGCAGAATCCACAACCGCCTCGGCAGCACCCGCCGCCACGGCCGGAGAGCAGGCAGAAAAAGCCCAACGAAGCACCGAGTGAGGCCGCCGAAGCCCCCGCAAGCGAAGGCAATGCCGAGGACACGCCCGCCGTGGGCGGCGCACCCCGCCCTGACAGGCCCCAAGGTGCTCGGCAAAATCGACCTCGACGCCATCAACGCCAACACGCGCCCCAAGAAAAAGAGCGAGGAAGAGCTCCGCAAAGAGCGCAACGAGAAGCGCAACCCCGCCGGCAAAAGCGTGCGCGCATCGGTAATGAGCGCGTAGACGTGAGTGCCGAAGCCAAAAAGAACAATGCAGGCGGCGGCAACGGCGCAGGCGGCAACCAAAACCGCAACAACCAGAATCGCAACGACCGCAACGCCGCCAAGGGTCAAGGCAAGAAGGGCAAGAAAGGCAACGCCCCCGCACAGCCCGTCAGCGACGAAGACGTAGCAAAGCAGGTGAAAGAAACGCTGGCTCGCCTGCAAGCCAAAGGTGCCGGCAAGGGCAAAGGCGCGAAGTACCGCAAGGAAAAGCGCGAAGCCGCCCGCGAACGCCACGAAGAAGACCTCATGCGTCGCGATGCCGAGAGCCGCGTGCTCAAACTCACCGAGTTTGTGACCGCCAACGAGCTCGCCACGATGATGGACGTCCCGTCACGCAAGTCATCGGCACCTGCATGAGCATCGGCATCATGGTTTCCATCAACCAGCGCCTCGATCAAGAGACCATTGAGATGGTGGCCGACGAATTTGGCTTCAGCACCGAGTTTGTCAGCGCCGAAGTGCAAGAAGCCATCGTCGAAGAAGTGGACAGCGACGAGGATCTCGTGCCCCGCGCCCCCATTGTCACCGTCATGGGCCACGTCGACCACGGTAAAACCTCCTTGCTCGACCACATTCGCAACGCCAACGTCATCGCCGGCGAGGCCGGCGGCATCACCCAGCACATCGGTGCCTACAATGTCCGCCTGAAAAACGGTCGCGAGATCACTTTCCTCGACACCCCCGGCCACGAAGCCTTCACCGCCATGCGTGCCCGCGGTGCCCAAGTGACGGATATCGCCATTATCATCATTGCAGCCGACGATAACGTAATGCCGCAAACCAAAGAGGCCATCAATCACGCTGTGGCCGCCGGTGTGCCCATCGTCTTCGCCATCAATAAGATCGATAAGCCCGGTGCCAACCCCGACGCCATCAAGAGCACCCTGGCTTCGATGAACTTCCTCGTCGAAGAATGGGGCGGTAAGTACCAGTCGCAAGACATCTCGGCCAAGAAAGGCGAGGGCGTGTTCGAACTCCTCGAGAAAGTACTCCTCGAAGCCGACATGCTCGACCTCAAAGCCAACCCCAAGCGCCGCGCTGTGGGCACCGTCATCGAAAGCTCGCTCGACAAGGGCCGCGGCTACGTTTCCACGGTGCTCGTCTCCAACGGAACGCTGCGCCAAGGCGACGTCATCGTAGCCGGCACCCACGCCGGTCGTCAAAGCCCTCTTCAACGAGCGCGGCGTCCGCGTCGAGGAAGTGCCCCCCGCACACGCCGCCACCGTCCTCGGATTCAACGGCGCACCCCAGGCCGGCGACCAGTTCAACGTCATGGAGACCGAACAGGAAGCCCGCGAGATTGCCAACAAACGCATGCAGCTGCAGCGCGAACAAAACCCTGCGCACCTCCAAGATGCTCACGCTCGACGAGATCGGCCGCCGCTTGAAACTCGGCGACTACCAGGAACTCAACATCGTCGTCAGGGGGCGACGTCGACGGTTCGGTGCAGGCGCTCTCCGACTCCTTCATCAAACTCTCCACCGAGTCCATCGCCGTCAACGTCATCCACAAAGGCGTGGGCCAAATCTCCGAGAACGACGTCACCCTCGCCGCCGCTTCCAAGGCCGTCATCGTCGGCTTCCAGGTTCGCCCCTCGGCCGGCGCGCGCAAACTCGCCGAGAAAGAAGGCGTCGACATCCGCCTCTACTCCATCATCTACGACGCCATCGAAGAAGTCAAGGAGGCCATGGAAGGCATGCTCAAGCCCATCGTCAAGGAAGAAATCACCGCCATGGTCGAAGTGCGCCAAGTCTTCCACATCTCCAAGGTCGGCTACATCGCCGGTGCCTACGTGGTCGACGGCAAAGTCTCGCGCAGCGACAAAGCCCGCCTCATTCGCGACGGCGTGGTGGTCTTCTCCGGCGACATTGCAGCCCTCAAGCGCTTCAAAGACGACGTCAAAGAAGTCACCACCAACTTTGAGTGCGGTATCTCCCTCCAAGGCTGTAACGACATCAAGGAAGGCGACACCATCGAAACCTACCGCGAAGTCGAAATCAAGCAGAAACTCAACGCCTCAACCCCACGAAAAAGCCGCGATCAGTTCCAACCGATCGCGGCTTTTTGTACTTTTGCCCCCGATCGGCACCTTTTTTGAGCCGCCCCCTTCTCTCACACTGCCCTTCCCCACATCACGAAGGCCCTCCGTGTTTCGCGCAGAATCCCGTGATTTTCGCACGTTTTCTCCCAAGAAGGCACGAAAAAACGCCCGTTCTTGAGAAAATTCGTCGATGAAAAACTACCATTCGTCGATACATCCCCCAAAAAGTAGCAGAAAATCAGCCACTTCGCTTGCATTTCCACCTCCGATTCCCTATTTTTTTGCAACCACAAACAGACATGAACAAGTCAATCATCGCAGCCTTCGCTCTCGCGTCCACGCTGCTTCTCACCACCTCCCTGCGACGTGCTCAATGCAGGACAAAGCAACACCGCCAACACACTCTCGGCGCTCAACACCGGCGGCGGGATGCTCACCAATCTTCTCTCCAACGTCCTCAGCGGCGGCAGCGTAACAGAACGCGATCTCGTCGGCAATTGGACCTACGATGGCGTCAAGTGTGCCTTCGAAAGTCAGAACCTTTTGGCACAAGCCGGCGGAGGGCAGCAGCCAGTGCCGTCGAAACCAAAGTAGATGAGCAACTCAAGAACTACGGCATCCGCAAAGGCGTCACTCGTTTCAATTTTAAGGCAGACAAAACCTTCACCGCCACACTCGGCGGCCGCAACATGAGCGGAACTTATAGCCTCGACACCCAGTCGAAAACGCTCCATCTCCAATTCGTGGGCGGACTCCTCAACCTCCAACCCCAAGTAGTCCGCAACGGCAACGGCATTGCCCTCCTCTTCGAGTCCGACAAACTCTCGGCATCCTCGGCACGGCTTCGTCCCCTGCTCGGCAAGATGGGCAACAACAACCTTTCGCTCGTGTCTTCGCTCCTCGGTAACTACCAGGGCATGCGCATCGGCTTGAAACTCTCGAAGTAAACGCCACGCGCCACCCTCCTTTCCCCGCGGCATCGGCCTCTCGAGCCCCTCGGCTCCCCGCCCCTCGCCGCCACCTCGGCGCAAGTCGCATCGCCACAGCGCACCGCGACGTCCCGCCCCCTACTTCGAGCATTTCTCGTATTTATAGTTTCCGAACAGTCTCGCTTACAGTGGTAAGCGGGGCTGTTTTTTATCTGTTATGTTAACCGCATACAGAGAAAGCCCATCAATAAAGGGAAGTCGCACCCTTTTATATAGCGTTTTTATTGTTCCAAAAATAACATTTAGACGCTTCCAAAATGCACCAAATCAACAAAACGACAAACAAAAATCCCATCAGCAAAGGCGGAAACCTTAAACGCTCGCTACTTTGTTAACAGACTGAAAACAAGCGCATATATTTGCTTTTGCGTTTCTTTTGTAGTATATATAATTCAGAAATTAACGCGGGCATTTCTCGGAATCTACAGTTTTGAAAACAGAAAACGGGAAAAGCCCCCAAATATCAGCATTTTGTATCTGTTTTTGCGCCCTCAAAAAATAGGGGCGATATTATGTTTTCACATTTTCAAATTAATGTAACTATGGAATTTTACAAGAGCACGTGTGATTTTATTTTGCGAGAAACGACCACGACCAAAACAAAGAAACGCGGAAAGAAGAAAGAAGAAAAACCGCTTGTCATTTACTTGCAAGTTAGAACAAGTTGGAACGACAAGCAGATTTTCAAGAGCACGGGAAAAAAAATACTCCCTTCCTTGTGGAGTACAAGAAACCAACGCCCCCTATTTGCTGAATTTGAAGAGCAGACGGCGGGCTATATGGAATTAAAAGAACTTGCACAACGCCTACAAAGTGCCAAAGAGCAATGCGAGGATATAACAAACCGCCTGAATCAAGCCAAACTAACAAAGGAAGAGGCTAATGCGTTACTTCAACAGCTTGCAAAACTTCAAACAGCACCCAAACAAGATACCACCGATGAAACAATAGCCCCATATAAAAAGCACTTCAACAGCAACAAACCACCACACAGACGAGGACGAGGAGGAGCAAACATTACTTTCAAAAGTTTATCGCACACGGGCAAACAAATACCGACATTGAACAAGTCCTCAAAATCTTTGCGTCTGCCATAAGCAATAAAGAAAATAGCCCCTTACAACTTCAACCATACAACCACACAGACGAGGAGGGGCAAACACTACTTCAAAAGTATATAGAGGAAGCGCGGCTAAATGATTTTGTAGCTGCTGCTCTGCGTGCCTTTGCGTCTGCCACAAGTGGAAAGAAAGAGGGCAAAATAAAACTGAACTTCAAAAACAGCACAACCGCCCAAATAGAAAAGGAACTTGCAAAATACGGCGTTACTAATCAACGGTTGGAAACTCTCAACCAAAACGATATAAAAAGCGATTGAGAGCGCCGCTAAAAATCAGTGGATGAAAGAAACGGCAAATAAAATACTTGCTGCCTTTTCAAGCGTCTATCTACATACCACAGGCCGCAAAATATCATTCAAATTTGAAGCGATAACAAAGGACGAGGACACTATATATAAACCGCATTTGACTTGGGAAGAACTTCAAAGAGTTACGGCCGTTTGGCTTCCGTCTCCGCTGCCGTGCACAAGTAAGCGCCGCCACGCATACACAGGTTTATTTTTAATGCAATGCTTTTGCGGTTGTCGTGTTAGCGACGTTGCTAAGATTATGGACGCTATTAAACACGATATGAACAAAATACAAGCAGATATTCAAGAATCGGGGGCGGGGCAAATCACATATACCACGCGCAAAACCGATGAAAAAATGCTTTTGTTCCTATCTTTCCCCAAACGCTACAAATCTATGAGCGCTTAATGAAAGATAGAAATGCGATAGTACTTTTAGAACGTTTGCGAGAGGAGGAAAGAATATCACAAGCAGTAAAAAAGTACGACAAGCGACGTGCGACAATTAAGGACGTTATTAAAGTCCTACCTAAATGCGAGACCGCCGATAACATTCTAACCGACTACAAACAAGACACCAACGACGTGCGACTAATAAAACGCGCAAAAATCGACCGCTACCAAAGAAAGAACGCAAATACCCACCTAAAAAGTGGGCGGAGGAACTTGTGAAGAACGGGATTTTGCCCGATGAGAAAGTGGACGGATGGACAAGCACCACGGGTCAAAAAAAAATGATATGGGAGGAGAAAATGAGCCGATGGAAAAACATAAGCACCCACTGCGGACGTCATACATTTGCAAGCATTGCGTTTGGCACTTGGAGATGGACACCCGACGAGGTTTGCAGTGTAACAGGACACAAAAGACAACCAAATGCTAATGCGCTACTATGTGGAAATGTTAGCAAAGAACACGCGCAAAAGTTATGAGAGTAGCGCGGGCGCACAAAAAGCACTCGCTATGATGAAACAGGTGATATAATACCATACCACCACGGCAAAATTAAAAGGACGTTGTAATAACTGCAACGCCTTTTTTATACCCTACTCAACCACTACCAACAAATAAAAACACTACACAGCAACAGGAGCAGAAAACCGCGCTCTAATTACTTCAATATGGAAGAGTAGCACAATATATCACCATATCGCATTACCACAAGAGGAAATAATACCAATGAAAAATAGTAGTTTTTACAAGTGCCCATTTTTTTCTTATTTGAGATATATTCTTGGATGTGTAGTTCTATATAATAAAAAAGAATTGTGGGCACACCCCACAACATAACCATAAATCCACCTATAACCAACGAGTGAAGCGAGTTACAAGAAAAACAACCTATGGATTATAACAACGTGGAATCGTTGGTATAACATAGGGGATAAAACCATATATGGATTATATGGAAGATTCCTATCATATCCAACGATAACAGCAACCATGAAACCATATATGAACACATGAACGAGTAACACGAGTTCATCATGAAATGAAGAGTGAAACGATTCATGAATGAATGATTGAAAAGAAAGACCCTATATAAAACAACCTATGGATTATACCAATACAGGATTATATCGATTCATATATGGATAATACCATAATAGGATTATATCAATGTATCCACGATAACAACAAACCACATATCACATTACCACAGGATGAAAGGACAACGGCAAATAATATCTTCATACCTGAACGACCACAACCTATTAAATGCAGAACGATATACCACCGATGGAACTATACCACCATACAAAACCACTTCAATATAACAGGACATTATATTACAAGATAAGAGAAAGCATTTATTTCAACGGCAAAGGAGAATCTATTTATGCCGTCTTATTTGCTTTCTAATACATTGTAATGAAGAAGATAAACAAAGTATCAAGAGAACCACCGACAACGATACAGGACGCTATTAAACGCTATATACTTCAACTCTACACACTTCAACGAGAACCACTACCATACAGGAGGAAATAATACCTTTCAATATGGACGAGTAGAACACAGGAGCAAAACCACGTCTAATTACTTCAATATGGACAACCAACAAACAGGAAGAGCTATTATTTGCCCTATATCGCATTATAAGGAAACAAGCAGAACCACTACCACAAACAGGATAAAACACGCACAAACGGCAAATAAAACGCTATATACTTCAACTCTACACACTTCAATAGTACCATACCACACAGGAGAACAGACACAAGAAAGCAAATGAAATGCACCCTTTGCACTTCATCGATAGGGGGGGTGGGGTCAAAAAAAAATCATTTGGCGGATAATCACACGCCCTCCTCTGTTTTCACACGCGCCGATTTTTCTAAAGTAATTCAGCCCCTCAAAAAAACGCCCCTTGCAGATGAAAGAACGTGCAGCACCTACCAAATAAGACGAGCAACCAAATGAAGATATAATACCATACCACCAAGCAAGAGCACCATATATCAATTATTCCAATGTGTCGACGTTTCTATATTTGTATCTACCACTATGCGTTTATAACGTGTGGTGGTTTTCTTTGTATATAGGGTTATTTGCCTTCTCAGAGCGTTTCTAATCTCCAATGATACATTGTGCTAATCCCTTGTATAACGTCTTAGAATGGTCGTTTCATTGGTTGGTTGTTGGTTGTGATGATGTAATGGAAGGAGTAGTTGAATAGTTTGTTCACGTTTTCATTTCTGAGATATATTCTTGGATATGTTACTTCTATATGATAAAAATGAAATGGTGAACAAGAACACATAACCATAAACCAAACAACAAAAAGAAAAACCATGATTACCACAAAGTGGAATCATAGGTATAACATAGGGATTTATCCCATATGGGATTATATCAATCATGGAAAAACAATAACCATATATCAATCATTCCAATGTATCTATGATAACAACTCATGAACGAGTAACACGAGTTCATACATGAATGAGAGTGAAACGATTCATGAATGTAATACTTGAAAGGAAAGACCCTATATAAAACAACCTATGGATTATACCATAATAGGATTATATATAGTATTATATTATATAGTATATATAGGATTATACCATAATAGGATTATATCAATGTATCCACGATAACAACAACCACAACAAACCACATATCAATCGTGTAGGTATCGACGTTTCATATCAGCAGATGAAAACCGATGAAATAACCAAGCCTAATTACTTCATACATGGACAAACAGAAACGCCCTACCACCACACACAGGAAAAACAGGAACGCGGCAAATAATATCTTCATATCTGAACAAGCAGAACAACAACCGCGGATATTAAACATAACTTCAACCGCTCAAAATGAAACGCCGTTTGCTTTATCCTTATCACTTCAATTTTGGCACGAGCAGAACACAGGGGCAAAACCACGTCTAATTACTTCAATATGGAAGAGCAGCACCATATACCACCAAACAAAAGAACGTGCAGCAGAAAGGAAATAAACGCCTTATAAGCAAGATATAATACCATACTGCGATCCTACTAACAAGCAGCCCCACAATGCACCAAGTAAAACAAGAAGACCACACAGGAGAAAATAATACCTTTCAATCGGACGAGTAGCACAATACCATATTAAACGCCCTTTGCCTTATAAGGACAACCGACAAACAGGAAGGGCTATTATTTGCCCTATATCGCATTATAAGGGAGCAAGCAGCACAACATACCACCAATGAAACAAGAAGACCACACACGGCAAATAAATAATGATAGACGAGAATAGAGCACCATATATCACCAATGAAAGAGAATAGCCCCTTATCACTTCAACCATACCACGGGAAAAGGTATAAAATCACCGCCTACGCATCAAGTGAAACACAGTTTAACTTTTCAGAGTAAGAAAATCGGTCTTTCTATTGCGTGTAAAAAAAGCACTTTGTACCTTTGCACCAACAAATAAAACAACGCTCACGGGCAAAAGCACCGCAAGACACGTTATAACTCGCTATTTAATAGCGGGTTAGTGTGGTTTGTACTAATCATCAGTGGTAAGTGAGGCTGTTTTTTTGTACTTTGATGGCAAATCACTACCTTTGCCCCACATAATCTCCACTACATGCACAACCTTTCCCGCCTCTTCGCCCTTCTCCTCCCGCTCGGGCTCTTGCTCAGCTCGTGCGGCGGGAGCAGTTCGCAAACCAAAAACGGGTTCACCTATCAACTCGCCCCCCGCGAATCGCAGCCCGGCAACTTCCTCACCTACACCGCCGCCCAAGGCCCCGTGCGCTCGTGGCAAGGCTTCGCCGTGCGCGCCGACCGCAAAACCCTTTCCGCCGGCGACCTCTTCGAACCCAATGTCGACGTGCGCATCGACTCTTCTCGACTCGCCCAAAGCCTCACCGCCGACGGCACCCTCACGGTCGGCCATTTCGTAGGGCGTGTCGGCGGCGATGCCACCCTCGTCGACGGCCTCATCGTGCCCCCCGGCGGCACACCCACGGGGCGTGACACCGCACTCATCGGCCGCATCGTCCAACCCATCGAAGGCGGCGGCATCTACATCGGCCCCGCCGGACAACGCGAGATACTCAGCCGCGGCGGACAGGGCGGCACCATCGTCAACTCGCGCAACGTCATCGACAGCCTCGGCGTCGGGCTCCACGTCTTCCCCGACGGCAGCTACTTCGCCGGCCGCATGGTAGGCGATCTCGGCACCGATCTGCCTGACTTCCTCGACGGCTACTACGTCACCCCCGACAGCGCCCTCTACGTCCTGCCCGAAGAGCGCACCGCCGTCGATGCGCTCACCGCCGAAGCCCTCAAGGCCAAAGCCCCGCCAAAGGGTGCACCCTCGCCCGTCTGCTCTCGTTGCCCGCCGACCTCAAAAAAACCTCTACGGCAACGTGGCCAACAACTACGACACCCCGCCCAAGCTCGACGGTAGCCCCGCAGCCACAGCCCCCCTCCGCTTCGAACCCTTCGAAACCGCCGGGCACCCCACGCGCAACCACAGCCTCAGCGTGCAATTCCTCGTCGAAACCGACGGACACACGAGAGTGATCCAAGTCAGCGACTGCAAAGACCCCGAAGTCGAAGCCGCCGCCAAAGGTTTCTTGCGCAAACAAACCTTCACCCCCGCCACCAAAGGCGGACGTCCCGTCAAGGCCTGGGTGCGCCGCACGCTCAACTATCGCACCGCCACCGACCAGCCGGGCTCTCCCGCCCCACCGAGATCGAAGGCAACATCCACACCCTCTGATCGCCCCGCCGCCCGCACACGTTTCCGCCCCGCCGCCCAGGCCCCCGCGGGTCAACACCGCGCAGGCCCCTCCCCTTCCCATCGTCCCCCAACATGCACCGTGCGCCCCGCCACCTTGCGAGTCGCCCTCCGTGCACACACCGACATAACACTTTAACTTCCATGGCATAGCACCCGCATTCGAGTATGCCCCCATGTTCCAGCTCGGCGAAGACCACACCGAGTACTATCTCCTCACGCGCGACCACGTCAGTGTGAGTGAATTCGAAGGTCACCCCATCCTCAAAGTCGAAGCCGAAGGCATCACCCGCATGATCGCCCAGGCCTTTCGCGACGTCTCCTTCCTGCTGCGCCGCGCCCACAACGAGCAGGTAGCCTCCATCCTCGCCGACCCCGAAGCCTCCGACAACGACCGCTACGTTGCCCTCACCTTCCTGCGCAACGCCGAAGTCGCCGCCAAAGGCCGCCTGCCTCTCTGCCAAGACACCGGCACCGCCATCGTCCACGGCGAGAAAGGCCAACAAGTTTGGACCGGCACCTGCGACGAAGCCGCCATCTCGCGCGGCGTCTACGACACCTACACGCAGGAGAACCTCCGCTACTCGCAAAACGCCCCCCTCACCATGTACGACGAGGTCAACACCCGTTGCAACCTCCCCGCACAAATCGACATCGAAGCCACCGAGGGCGACGAATACCACTTCCTCTGCGTCACCAAAGGCGGCGGATCGGCCAACAAGAGCTACCTCTATCAGGAAACCAAGGCCATCCTCAACCCCTGACACCCTCGTGCCCTTCCTCGTCGGCAAGATGAAAACCCTCGGCACCGCCGCTTGTCCGCCCTACCACATCGCCATTGTCATCGGCGGCACCAGCGCCGAGAAGACCATGCTCACCGTCAAGCTCGCCTCCACCCACTACTACGACTCGCTCCCCACCACGGGCGACGAAACCGGTCGCGCCTTCCGCGACCTTGAGCTCGAGGCTCGCCTGCTCGAAGAGACGCGCCACATCGGTCTCGGTGCCCAGTTCGGCGGCAAATACTTTTGCCCACGACATCCGCGTCGTGCGCTTGCCTCGCCACGGTGCCTCCTGCCCCGTAGGTCTCGGCGTGAGCTGCTCGGCCGACCGCAACATCAAGTGCAAAATCAACCGCGACGGCATCTGGATCGAGAAACTCGACGACAACCCCGGCCGCCTCATCCCCGAACACCTCCGCAATGCCGGCGAAGGCGAAGTGGTGCGCGTCGATCTCAACCGCCCCATGCCCGAGATCCTCGCCCAGCTCGACCAATACCCCGTGTCGACCCGCCTCTCGCTCAACGGTACCATCATCGTGGCCCGCGACATCGCCCACGCCAAGATCAAGGAACGCCTCGACCGCGGCGAAGAGATGCCCCAATACCTCAAAGACCATCCCGTCTACTACGCCGGTCCCGCCAAAACACCCGCCGGCATGGCCTGCGGCTCCATGGGGCCCACCACAGCCGGCCGCATGGACCCCTACGTTGACCTCTTCCAGAGCCACGGCGGCAGCATGATTATGCTCGCCAAGGGCAACCGCTCGCAGCAAGTCACCGACGCCTGCAAGGCCCACGGCGGCTTCTACCTCGGCTCCATCGGTGGGCCCGCTGCCATCTTGGCTCAAAACAACATCAAGTCCATCGAGTGCGTCGAATATCCCGAACTCGGCATGGAAGCCATCTGGAAAATCGAGGTCGAAGACTTCCCCGCCTTCATCCTCGTGGACAACAAGGGCAACGACTTCTTCAAGCAATTGCCCCCCACCTGCGCCAAGTGCTAAACCCGCTCCGCGCCACGCGCCCTGTGGTGCGCGTCGCAAACGCCATTCCCCCGCTGTCAGGCAGACAGCGGGGGATTTTTTTGCACACCGCCACGCGCTGTGCCGAGAAAAGACGGAGAGGTGGGAAGCAGCGCCGCACCTTCTGGAGAAAAGCCGGGAGATTTCGCCCCGAACCGCGCAGCTTTTGGGAAGAAACGGCCAACTCTTCGAAGAAAGCGCCCAATGCCTGCGAACGAGCTCGACGGCTCGCAAAATCGACTCACCCCCTCGCCGTCACTGCCAATGACGAATTGGACAAACTGAATTGCGCAGACAACGAGCGCGACGGACTCGATCTGCCCCACATCCCGGCTCTGCGCTATTTGAACCGCCGTCAGAACCGACCACATACGCTCAACCTTCGGCTCTAAGGTGGCCGACGGGAACGCAATGCGGCCGTAGCTTTTCGGTGGTGCTCCACTTCCGCCACCACATCGCGCGCCGATGGGACGAATGACCGCAAGATAAAAAGAAACCCCGACTTTGTGTTGTGCACAAAGTCGGGGTTTCTTGTAAATGGGGGTGATGCCTGTGCCGCATTCGGCACGCTATGGAGAGAAGGCTGCGTTCGGCTCAATGAGGAAGCCGAAGAGCCAGAGTGGGATCTCGTTGTCGCCGCGTCCCACCTCGGTGTTGTAGCGGGCAAGGACGATGTTGGGGTCGCTCTTGACGCGCTTGCTACGGTCGCACACGTGAATCTCGACGTTTCCGTTGATGCGATAGAGTCCGTCGCGGCGTCCCTTGTTGACGGTGTGGTGGCGCCAGAGGGAGTTGACGAAGTAGGTCTCCATGATGTTCTGCTCGGAAATGGAAGGCGAGTAGATGGAGTAGATGAGATTCGGGTTGTGGAGCAGCACGGCCGCGGGTTTCTTGGGGAAGCCCTCGTTTTCCTTGTAAACAAGGTTGACGAGTCGGGCTTCTTCGAGATACTTGAGATAGTTCATCACGGTGGCACGCGAAGTGCCGATCTCTTCGGCGAGTCGGCTCACGTTGGGCGAGGTGTTCTCGCTGACGGCGAGCAGATAGAGGAGCTTCTTGATGCGCTCGAGGTATTTGAGCTCGATTTGCTTGATGAACAGGATGTCGACTTCGATCATGGTGTTCATCGCACGCAGGAGTTGCTCGGTGAAGTTGCGGCCTTCGAGGAAGAAGGGGTAGTAGCCGTGGTGGAGATACTGCTGAAAATACTCCCAGGGGCGCACCTTGGGGAGGATGGTCTTGAGAATGCCCTTGTGGTCCTCGAGGAGTTCTTTTAGGGTATAGGCACGGAAATTTTCCCCGGTCTGTAGATTGATGAATTCGCGGAAGGAGAATCCGTGCAACCAGTATTGTCTGGCCAGCGAGTTGAGGTCGGTGTGGTCGTTTTCGCCTCCTCGCACGGAGGTGGTTGAATAGATGATGCGGAGCAGGGGGAAGTGCTCATAGCACTCGATGATCTGCTCGCGCCAATTGGGTAGTTTGAAGGCTTGGTCAAGGAGTAAGACTTGCCCGCCGACTTTAACGAAGTCGCCGGCGAAGTCCACGAGTTTCCTTCCCTGGAAGTAGAAGGAGTTCATGTTGGCGTAGAGACACTGTCGCATGCGCGGATCGAAGTTGTCCTTGGCATACGAGAGGAGGAACTGGGTGCGCCCTACGCCGCGAGGACCGCGGATGCCGATCAGTCTGTAGCTCCAGTCGATCGAATCCATGAGCGCACGGCGTATGGGCGCGTTGGTGTGCTCAATGAGGTAGGCGTGTGATTGAAAAAAAGTCTCCATAGTTCTCTGGTATATCGGAATTTCGCTTGGGGGCTTGGCTTCGTTGGGTCACAAAAGTGATGTTAAAAGCCTTTTATGCTGCAAAGTTACTACATCGTCTCGGGATTGCAAACCGAAAATGCCAAAAAATCAGCTGAAGCCCGCGATTTTAGCATTTAAGGGGTGATTTTGCTACTGAGATAGGGTAATTTTGGCGCTTATGTGCGGCGCGTGCGATAAAAATGCGGGAGCTCCATACGGAGGTCGTGCGGAAAAAAATTGAGCGGTTGTTTGCTTTTTAGTCGCGGAGTTGTTGAAGGAGCGGGAGATTGCCGTGAAAATGCAAAATGATGGGGGCGATTTTGGCAGCCGAAGGGACGATTTGGCGCTGCGCTGCCCCACCCGACGGACGAGGCCGGGCAGAGAACGCAAAAAGTGGGGGACAATGCACGCTCAATTAGACATAATGTAATTTTGCCAGCGGGAAGCGCACGAAGGTGAGGGCGTAAAAAACGCCACACTCCGGTTTAGGGAGTGCGGCGAAGGGGAGAACGTGGGTCAGTCGGCCACATTGGGTCGGCTCGTCCGCGTTCTTTCAACTCAATCGGCGAACTTGTCGCAAATCAATCGGCGAGCTTAGCGCAGATGTATTCGCGGTTCAAGCGAGCGATGTTGGCGATGGATTCGTTTTTGGGGCACACTGCTTCGCAAGCGCGGGTGTTGGTGCAGTTACCGAATCCGAGTTCGTCCATTTTGGCCACCATGAACTTGGCGCGACGTGCGGCTTCCACGCGACCTTGGGGGAGGAGTGCGAGCTGCGACACCTTGGAAGAGACGAAGAGCATGGCGCTACCGTTCTTACAAGCGGCGACACAGGCTCCGCAACCGATGCAAGATGCACAGTCCATGGCCTCGTCGGCGTCGGGTTTGGGGATGAGGATGGCGTTGGCGTCCTGAGCCTGTCCGGTACGGATGGAGGTGTAGCCGCCTGCTGCCTGGATTTGGTCGAAGGCGGTGCGATCTACCATGCAGTCCTTGATGACGGGAAGGCCGCCGAACGCCAGGGTTCAACGGTAATGACGTCGCCGTCGTTGAAACGACGCATGTAGAGTTGGCAGGTGGTGGCGCCCTGTGCGGTTTTGCCGTGGGGCGTACCGTTGATGTAGAGGGAGCACATGCCGCAAATGCCTTCTCGGCAGTCGTGGTCGAAGACGAAGGGCTCTTTTCCGTCGTTAATGAGTTCCTCGTTGAGGATGTCGAGCATTTCGAGGAAGGAAGTGTCGTCGGGAATGTTCTTCATTTCGCGTTGTTCGAAATGTCCGGCGTCCTTCGGCCCGTTTTTGCTTCCAATATTTTACTGTGAAAGATATATTCTTAGCCATGGATGTTTTGTTGTTGTGGGGTGGTAAACAGGCAAACGTGTGAACGAGTAAACGCGTGATGTTGTCGAATGACGCACGATGTGGCTCAAACTTCTTGCGACTCGGCGCATAAACGACATTGGTCGTGAACTCTGCGTCGCAAAGCAGCTAACATTTTCAGAATCGCTGTAACACTTTGTGCAAGTAAATAAAATTCTTCTTCCGTAAGATACCCAAATTCACGACTCAAGATGAGTTGTGTTTCAAGCTCAGAGGCAGAACCTTGCGCAATAGCGAGGAAACGATAGAGTTCCTTTGCAGAATCTCTGCCATATCCCTCTGCTATGTTACTGGCGATGCTTACAGCTGCGCGATTCATCTGAGAGGTTAGCGCAAACAACTCTTCTCGAGGATACCGCGCGCAAAGAAAATGAACTTGCTTGGCGAGTTCGATGCTTTGTTGCCATACTCGAAGTTGCTTGTGCGTCTGCATTGCTTTATGCTCTTTACAGAATCTCTCGCGTTAACGCGTCTACGGGTTTACTTCGTCTACTCATCGCCTTGCGCGACTACGACTTATAATTACGCGTTTGCACCTTGATGATTTCGTACTCGAGGGGTTCTTTGGAGAGGACGGGTGCTTTGTCGTCGTCGCCCTGGTATTCCCAGCATCCCACGTAGAAGAAGTTTTCGTCGTCGCGCTTGGCTTCGCCTTCTTCGGTTTGGTGCTCTTCACGGAAGTGACCGCCGCACGATTCCTCGCGGTGGAGCGCATCGTTAGCCACGAGTTCGCCCATGAGGATGAAGTCTTCGAGACGCAACGCCTTTTCGAGTTCCACGTTCACGCCGTCGGGTGTGCGGGGATGAAGAGGTCGGTGAAGAACGTCTTGCGAATCTCCTTGAAGAGGGAGAGGGCCTTCTCGAGTCCCGCTTTGGTGCGGCCCATGCCCACATATTCCCACATGATGTGTCCGAGTTCCTTGTGGATACTGTCGACCGAGCGCTTACCATTGATGGCAAAGAGGCGATCGATGCGCTCGCGCACGTGCTGCTCGGCGGCTTCGAATTCGGGAAGCTCGGTGGAGAAGCGGGGCACGGTGATTTGATCGGCAAGATAGTTCTGAATCGTGTAGGGCAACACGAAATATCCGTCGGCCAACCCCTGCATGAGGGCCGAAGCACCGAGGCGGTTGGCACCGTGGTCGGAGAGTTGCACTCACCGATGGCGAAAAAGGCCATTGACGGTGGTCATGAGTTCGTAGTCCACCCAGATTCCGCCCATGGTATAGTGGATGGCGGGGAAAATCTGCATGGGGGTTTCGTAGGGGCTCTCGTCGGTGATCTCTTCGTACATGTCGAAGAGGTTGCCGTAGCGGGCAGCAATTTCATCGCGGCCGAAGTCGCGGATGGCTTGTGAGAAGTCAAGATAGACGGCCAAGCGGTTGCGTTCACGCCGAAGCCTTTGTCGCAGCGCTCCTTGGCGGCGCGGCTGGCCACGTCGCGGGGCACAAGGTTACCGAAGGCGGGATAGCGGCGTTCGAGGTAGTAGTCGCGGTCTTCCTCGGGGATGTCCTTACCCTGGAGTCGGCCTTCCTGGCAGGCCTTGGCATCCTCGAGCTTTTTTGGGCACCCAAATGCGTCCGTCGTTGCGGAGCGACTCAGACATGAGGGTGAGTTTCGACTGTTTGTCACCGTGCACGGGGATGCAGGTGGGGTGAATCTGCACATAAGAGGGGTTGGCAAAGACGGCGCCCTTGCGGTAGCAAGCGATGGCAGCCGAGGCATTGCAGCCCATGGCGTTGGTCGAGAGGAAATAGGTGTTGCCGTAGCCGCCGGTGCCGATCACCACAGCGTGCGCTGCGAAGCGTTCGAGCTGACCGGTGACGAGATTGCGTGCAATGATGCCGCGTGCGCGTCCGTCGATGATGACAAGATCGAGCATCTCGTAGCGTGTGTAGAGTTCGACGGTGCCTGCGTGCACTTGGCGCATGAGCGAGGAGTAGGCGCCGAGGAGAAGCTGCTGACCGGTCTGGCCTTTGGCGTAGAAGGTGCGGCTCACCTGTGCACCGCCGAAGGAGCGGTTGGCCAACATGCCGCCATATTCGCGTGCGAAGGGCACACCTTGTGCCACACACTGGTCGATGATGGCGTTGGACACTCAGCGAGACGATAAACGTTGGCTTCACGTGCACGATAGTCGCCACCTTTCACCGTATCGTAGAAGAGGCGATAGACAGAGTCGCCGTCGTTCTGGTAGTTCTTGGCTGCATTGATACCGCCCTGTGCTGCAATGGAGTGCGCACGGCGGGGTGAGTCTTGAATGCAGAAGTTTTTGACCTTGAAACCCATTTCGCCGAGCGATGCGGCGGCGCTGGCGCCGGCCAGACCCGTACCCACGACAATGATGTCGAGCTTGCGCTTATTTTTCGGGTTGACCAGTTTCTGGTGCGCTTTATAGTTGGTCCACTTTTCGGCCACGGGGCCTTCGGGGATGCGTGAATTGAGAATAGCCATGATGGATGCTTATATATATAATGAGTGTTGGTGGGTAGAAGTTCCGCAGCTTAGCAACCGAAGTGCGTGGTGCCTTGGAGCAAAGCCTGGAGGCAGAACTTAATCACCACGGCGGCGTACATGGCCATCAACACGGTGGAGTAGATATAGCTGATGCATTTAACACGGGGGAGCCACGTCTTTCCGCTGGCCCCGATGGTGTGGAAGGCGCTCCACATGCCGTGAGTGAGGTGGAACCAGATAGCGCAGAGCCACACAAGGTAAAGCACAGCATAGACGGGATTGGCAAACGTGTATTGGATCCAGTGATAGCCGTCGGTGGCGTAGAACTCATTGCCCACGTGTGCCAATTCGACAAACATCATTTTGGCCCAGAAATTGTAGAGGTGCAAGCAAAGTCCGAGGGCGACAATGATACCCAGGACGAGCATGTTTTGCGAAGCCCATTCCACTTTTTCGGGACGATCCACCACGGCATAGCGGTTGTTACCGCGCGCGCGACGATTTTGGAAGGTGAGGATGAAGGCATAGACGAAGTGCAGCAGCACCAAAGCGCCGAGTCCTGCCGTAGCCGCCACCGCATACCAGTTGGCGCCCAGCATCTCACAAACCCAGTTGTAGCCGCTTTCCGAGAAGAGGGACACGACATTCATGCAACCGTGGAACGTGAGGAAGAGAATGAGCGCCAGTCCGTGACCGACATGATCACTTTTTCTTCCGATAGATGAAGTAGTTAACCACATAAGAGATTGAAGAAATTAAATTGTTGATGAACTTGTTGGATAAATTGCAGGGGTTGTTTTTTCCGGCCGGGGCAGCGCCCGACTTGGCCGCCGCTTGTACGACATCCTCATAAATGGGGAGATAAAGCGTACTGCAAAAGTAGTGGAAAAACGAGAAAGTGCAAAGCGAAACGCCCTAATATATAATATCTCCCGGGGTGAAAATCGCGGGAAGTTGCGCATTTTCGTCTCGGCCTCGGGTGCGTGGCGGGGTCGCCCTCCTTTTTCCGAGCGCTCGGCACCAACTTGCGCGGTCGGGAACTCCGCCTTGTTGCCCCCCGTGCCCGTCGTTCGCCGCACATCCTCCGTGGGCCGATCGCCGACCCGCCGTAGCGGCACAGTTCCCACCATCCGCCGCGCAGGAAAAACGGGGATATATGCACCGCTTTGCGAGATTATGCACTCAAAGCGGCTGCGCAGCATATAAAATACCGCGGAAAATCGGCCTCAACCGGCCGAATTGCGCAATACCCCTCGCAGTTTTTCACTGAAAATCGCCAACTCTGCCTATCAAAACCGCCCACTTTCGCACAAAAGTCCCCGTGTTTAGGCCCTTTTCGGGGCGTTGCGACACGATCTGCGCGAAGTCTACATTTTGAAATTGACACAAAAACGATTACTTTTGCAGCGGAAATATAAAATTCGTCCCCTCATTCATGTCTTCTTCCCCGTCACTCTCAGTCCCACACGCAAGGCATTGGGTCGGCGTGCAGTACCTTTTTGTGGCCTTCGGCGCCACTGTGCTCGTGCCCCTGCTCGTGGGTCTCGACCCCTCCACGGCCCTTTTCTCGGCCGGTGTGGGCACCCTTCTTTTTCACCTCGTCACTAAAGGCAAAGTTCCTATCTTTCTCGGTAGCAGCTTTGCCTTTATTGCGCCCATCATCAAGGCCACCGAGCTCTACGGCCTGGGAGGCGCGCTCTTCGGCTGCGTGGGCGTGGCCGCGGTCTACGGACTCATGTCGCTCCTCATCCGCCTTTTCGGTTTGCGGTTCATCGATCGGCTGTTTCCGCCCGTGGTGATCGGTCCCATCATCATGCTCATCGGCCTCTCGCTCTCGAGTTCAGCGGTGAAAATGGCCTCGACCAACTGGATCTTGGCGGGCATCTCGCTCGCCACCGCCGTGGGCGTCACGCTCTACGGGCGGGGCATGCTCAAGCTCATCCCCATCTTCCTCGGCATCGTGGTGGGCTACGTGGCCGACCTCGCGTTCTTCGACGTCGATTTCTCGCAGGTGGCCGCCGCCCCTGGTTCGGTTTGCCCCACTTCATCCTGCCCGAGAAATTTTCGTGGGCACCCATTCTCTTCATGATCCCGGTGGCCATCGCGCCGGTCATCGAACACATCGGCGATGTCTACGTGGTCAACAACGTGACGGGCGAGAATTTTGTCAAATCGCCCGGACTGCACCGCACGATGCTGGGCGACGGCGCGGCCTGTCTCTTTGCTTCGCTCATCGGCGCGCCCCCCGTCACCACCTACTCCGAAGTGACGGGTGCCATGTCGCTCACGCGCATCACCGATCCGCTCGTTTTCCGCATCGCCGCCCCTCACCGCATCGTCTTCTCGCTGGTGGGCAAAGTCAGCGCCCTGCTGCGCAGCATCGACCAAGCCATTCTCGGCGGCATCATGCTGCTGCTCTTCGGCACCATTGCGGGAGCCGGCATCTCGAGTCTGCTCCACAGCCGCATCAACCTCTCCTCTGCGCGCAATGTGGTCATCATTTCCGTGACGCTCACCACGGGCATCGGCGGAGCGGCCTTCCAATACGGTCGTTTCTCGCTGGCCGGCATCGGTCTCTCGGCCGTGGTGGCCGTGGTGCTCAACCTCCTTTTGCCCGAACGCGCCGAGGATCGCACCCCCACCCCGTCGCCCGTGGCCGAACCCGCCGACGAAGCAGCACAGCATGGCAGCGAAACGACGCACAACGCCGGCGAAACGGCACATCCCGCCGCGCCCGCTGAAGAAACACCCGCTACGCCCACGCCCACTGCCGCCGCTTCGACCGCAGACCCCGCCGCCTCGCCCGAAGCCTAAGCCGCTCGGCGATCACACGCCGGGTGTGTGCCGACGCACCGCCCCGGCAGCGCCCCCTCTCCACCGACATTTCATTCATCACCTTTCATTTATTCTCCATTTCACCATGCGCACCGCTTTCGTGCTCCTGCTCCTCGTGCTGCTCGCCCCCTTCGCGCGCCCGGCACAAGCCCAGAACATCCAATTGCACTACGACTTCGGTCGTCAACTCTACGCCAAAGACCAACCCACGCGCCCGCGTTGGACCACCACGGTCGAACAGTTTCGTCCCGACCGCTGGGGCAACACGTTCTATTTCATCGACATGAACTACGCCAACGAAGGCGTGGAATCGGCCTACTGGGAGATCTCTCGCGAGTTTTCGCTGGGCAAAACGCCCTTCGCCGCCCACATTGAGTACGACGGCGGACTGAGCAACAAATTCAGCTACAACAATGCCTATCTCGTCGGCGTGACCTACGCTTGGAACGCCCCTTCGCACAACGCCGGCTTCACGATTACGCCCATGTACAAGTACTTGGCCAAGCAGTCGAAGCCCAATTCCTGGCAACTCACGGGCACGTGGTATCGCCACTTCGCCGCCGGTGCCGTGACGTTCTGCGGTTTCGCCGACGTGTGGGGCGATCGCAACCTCAACGACGGGAAAAACAATGTGGTTTTCATCACCGAACCTCAGCTTTGGCTCAACCTCAACAAGTTGCACGGGGTGAATCCCGATTTTCGTCTCTCGGTGGGCACGGAAGTCGAGGTGAGTCACAATTTTGCCGTCACCGACAAGACGATTGTCAACCCCACGCTCGCGCTGAAATGGAGCTTCTGACGGTGCGCCGCGCAGTCTCTCCCTCGGCGGCGGTGTGCACTCGGCCCGTCGGCCGTAGGTCGCCGCCCGTCCCCCGCTTTGCTCGGTTCGTGCGCCGCGCAGTGCCCTCGGGTGCTGTGCGTCGCACCGCCCGCCCCTTTCTCCCCAACACTTCCCCCTAACGCTCACTTCCCACATGCAAACCCTCTATCGCCTCCTGGGTTTCGACCCCACGAAGCACCATCTCCGCACCGAACTCATGGCCGGACTGACCACCTTCCTGACCATGAGCTACATTCTGGCCGTCAACCCCGACATCCTCGCCTCGACCGGCATGGACAAAGGCGCCGTGTTCACCGCCACCGCCCTGGCTTCGGCCCTGGGCACGGTGCTCATCGCCTTTCTCGCCAAGTTGCCCTTCGCCCAAGCCCCCGGCATGGGCATCAACGCCTTCTTTGCCTTCACCCTCGTGGCCGGCATGGGCTACAGTTGGCAGACGGCGCTCGCCGCTGTCTTTGTCGAGGGCGTTATCTTCATCTTGCTCACGGCTTTCAACGTGCGCGAGCAGATTGTCCACTGCATTCCGAAAACGCTGCGCTTTGCCATCTCGGCCGGCATCGGTTTTTTCATCGCCTTCATCGGATTGAAAAACTCGGGCATCATTGTGAAAAACCCCGCCACCCTCGTTGCGCTCGGTCCCTTCACGCCCGTTTCCACTCTCGCCGCGGTGGGCATCGTGCTCAGTGCCGTCCTGATGAAACTCCGCGTGCGCGGTGCGCTGTTTTATAGCATTGCGGCCTGCACACTTATCGGCATTCCGTTGGGTGTGACGGTGATTCCGAGCGGTTTCGCGCCGCTGTCGATGCCCAAGTCCCTGGCGCCGACGTTTTTGCAGTTCGATTTCAAATCGCTCCTCAACCCCGACATGGCGCTCACCATCTTTGCGCTCGTGTTCATGGACATTTTCAACACCATCGGCACGCTCATCGGCGCCGCCGCCAACACTGAAATGATGGACGCGGAGGGCAACGTGAAAAACATGAAGGAAGCGCTCATGGCCGACGCCATCGGCACCTCGGTGGGCGCGGTGCTCGGCACCTCGACCGTGACCACTTTTTGTGGAAAGCAGCGCCGGCATCGCCGAAGGCGGCCGCACGGGCATGACCGCCCTGAGCACCGGCGTGCTCTTCTTCGTGGCCCTGTTTTTTTCGCCCCCCTTCCTGCTCATTCCCTCGGCGGCCACCACGGGTGCCCTCGTGCTGGTGGGCGTGCTCATGCTCAGTTCGATCAAAGACGTAGACTTCGACGACATTTCCGAAGCCCTGCCGGCCTTCGTGACCGTGATCATGATGATTCTCACCTACAACATCGCCGAAGGCATGTCGTTGGGCCTCATTTCCTACACGCTGGTCAAGACCCTCAGCGGGCGCTGGCGCCACGTGAGCCTCACTCTCTACATCGTTTCGGCACTGCTCGTGCTGCGCTACGTGCTACAACTCTAATCTCCCCGTCGCACCGCGCCCCTCGGGGCGTGCCGTCGGCACCAGAGCACCGCGCCGCGAATCTGTGAGGATTCGCGGCGCGGTTTTCGTCACGGCGGGGCGCTCCCCTCACCCTTGCTGCGAGGGGGCGGAGGCAACGGCGAGCCTTCAGAGGCCGAGCTGCTGCAAGAGGCGTTCGCCGCGTGCCTCCTCGGCGGGTCCGAGCTCCATGAACTTATAAAGCGCATTGAGTGCGGCTTTGCGCACCCCTGATCTCGGCCGTGGTGTCGGCCAACTCGGTGGCGGCGTGGTCGAGAATCTCGTCGGCGTCGCGCTGTGTGGGCACCAAACCGCCCATGAAGAGACGTCCGAGCAACAACCAGGCCACCAAGCGCGCCAACGGGAGCCTCGGCGGCCAGCAAACGGAAGGCCAATTGCGAGGCGAAGGGGCGATCGGCCAGCAAGTGGAGCACCAGCGTCTGCGCCTCCTCCACATAGCGCAGGCCCCTCGACGTAGTGGAGCGCCAAACTCGTCGACCCTCATCGGGCGGCACCACGAGAAAGGCCAGCAGGCGGAGTTCGCGAATGTCATCAGCGTAGAGTGCCGTCGACAAGCGCACGGAATGGGGCACTCGGCGGCCATGTCGACCAGTCGGAAGGTTTCGACGCCGAAATTCACACGATAATCGACGCCGGTTTCGCGCATGGTGCGGCTGAGCACGCCATCCATGGCGGCACGCAGTCGGCGCTTGATGTCGCGCACTTGGGCATCGAGGTCGGAAGCATTATTGATCATGGGGAAAAAGCAACGGATTGAGGTTGAAAAACGGGGGATGCCGCCTCGCGGCGCACTCGCGGTGCTGCGAGCTACGGGCGGACAAAAATACGAAAATCCGAGACGGTGACGAAAAAGCGGGGCGAAATTGCGAAAAAAACGGGGAGCAAACGGCGAAAAGCGGGCGCTTTTTCCCGCGCCGCTCGGGCGTTGGGCGAAGCACTCCGCACTTCGGTCTTTTTGGCTCCTCTCGGCAGTCGACGTCGCCCGATTTCGCCGTGCGAGGAGCCGACAGTGGCACGCCGATGGGGAATTTCGGACGCCGAAGGGCTTTACAAAAGAGAAGTTCACTCGGCCGTTTTAACTTAAAATCCGCAGCTGCCGCTTACTTTTGGCAAGCGCGCTTGAAAAACGCCCCCTCCTCGCTCCGCTTTATAAAAATAAGTGGCTCAAAATGAGCCTATTCCCAAATTTAATCCTTAACTTTGCTCCGAGTTATGCCCCGACTTTTTCGCTCGCCCCCTCGCGCGCGACGTTTTTTGCCGCCCGAAAGTCGGGCGATTCACTCGGTGCGCCTGACGCCCTCCGGGGCTGTGCCCCCGCTTTTCCCACCGCACACTTTTTTCCTCCCTTCGTGTCTTCTCTCCACGAAGGAGCTCAATGAAATTTATACACACCACTCACATCGAATCAACAAGATCTATGGAGAAAAAACTGACCACCCTCCTGCTGGGTCTGATACTTTGTGTCACCGCCGCGCTGGCGCAGACCAAAGTGTCGGGCGTTGTGATCTCGGGCTCGGACAATCAGCCGATCGCCGGGGCACACATCGCCACCATCGGTCGCAAACAACTCACCGTGACCGACGACAACGGTAATTTCGCCCTGACCATCAAGGGAAAAGACACGCGCATCACCGTGTCGTACATCGGAATGCAGTCCGTCACGCTGAAAGGTGCGGAAAACATGCGCATCGTGCTCAAAGACAACCAGAGCCTCGGCGAGGTGGTGGTGACCACGGGTATGACGAAGACCGACCGCCGCCTCTTCACGGGGGCCACCGACAAGATCGACATCAGCAAATCGCGCCTGTCGGGCGTGGCCGACATCAGCCGCTCGCTCGAAGGACAGGCAGCCGGCGTGTCGGTGCAGAACGTGAGCGGCACATTCGGTGCCGCCCCGAAGATTCGTGTGCGCGGTGCCACGTCGATCTACGGCGCTTCGAAGCCCCTTTGGGTGGTGGACGGCGTGATCATGGAAGATGTGTCGAACATCGGCGCCGACGACCTCGCATCGGGTAACCCCGAAACGCTCATCAGTTCGGCCATCGCGGGCCTGAACGCCGACGACATCGAGAGCTTCCAAGTGCTCAAGGACGGTTCGGCCACGTCGATCTACGGTGCGCGCGCCATGGCGGGCGTGATCGTGGTGACCACCAAGAAGGGCCGCCAGGACAGGCGCATCTCAACTACACGGGCGAGTTCACCACGCGTTTGGTGCCCTCTTATCGCAATTTCGACATTCTCAACTCTCAACAGCAGATGGGGGTCTATCGCGAACTGCGCGACAAAGGCTGGCTCAACTACTCGGATGTGCTGAATGGTAGCGACTACGGCGTGTACGGCAAGATGTATGAGCTGGAAAATACCTTCGACGCCGCGCGCGGCCAGTTCTTGCTGCCCCACACCACCGAGGCGGAAAACGCCTACCTGCAACAAGCTGAATTTCGCAACACCGATTGGTTCAAAGAACTCTTCTCTCCGGCCATCATGCAGAACCATTCGGTGAGCCTGAGCGGAGGTACGGCCAAATCGAACTACTATGCTTCGCTCAGCGCCCTGCTCGATCCGGGTTGGTACAAGCAGAGCGACGTGAAGCGCTACACGGTGAACCTCAATCTCACCCACCACATTCTCGACAACCTCACGCTCAACGTGATCGGTGGGGCTTCCTATCGCGATCAGCGCGCCCCCGGTACGCTGGGCCAGGACGTCGACGTGGTGAACGGCGCGGTGAAACGCGATTTCGACATCAACCCCTATTCTTATGCGGTGAACACCTCGCGTGTGCTCGACCCCAAGGCCTACTATGTGGCCAACTATGCGCCGTTCAACATCTTCAATGAGTTGGAAAACAACTACATCGACCTCGGTGTGCTGGACGCCAAATTCCAATTCGAACTGAAATACAAGCCCATTCGTGGGCTCGAACTCTCTGCCCTGGGCGCCTTCAAGCACGCGGCCACGTCGCAGCAGCACAACATCAAGGACAATTCGAACCAAGCTCTGGCCTATCGCGCCATGCCCAACGGCATCATCCGCGACGCCAACAAGTTCCTCTATCACGATCCGGACAATCCCACTGAATTGCCTTACACGGTGCTCCCGAAAGGCGGCATCATGCACAAGACAGACAACCGGATGAGCGACTACCACTTCCGTGCCACGGCCAACTACAGCCGCACGTTCGACAATCGCCACACGGTGAACCTCTTCGGCGGCATGGAAACGACGGACATCAACCGCTCGCGCACGCGCTTTGAGGGCTGGGGTCTGCAATACGAAAGCGGCGAAGCGCCCTTCTACCCCTATCAGTATTTCAAAAAATCGATCGAAGAAGGCAACGACTACTACCAATTGGTGAATTCCAACTGGCGCACGGTGGCATTCTACGGCAACGCCACTTACTCCTACCGCGGTCGCTACGTGGTGAACGGCACCTATCGCTACGAAGGTTCGAACCAATTGGGTCGCAAGACCGATGCACGCTGGATGTCGACGTGGAACCTTTCGGGCGCTTGGAACGTGCACGAAGAGAAATGGTTCGAAAAACTCGCTCCGCTCTCGCACCTTACGCTCCGTGCATCCTACAGTTTGACGGGTACGCCTCCCGATCCTTCGCTCGTTTCGTCGACGACGATCTTCCGCAACTCCACGCCCTATCGCCTCTTTGCCGCCGACCAGGAGTCGGGACTGGCCATCACCGAATTAGGCAACTCGCTGCTCACCTACGAAAAGAAGAACGAGTTTAACATCGGCGTGGACGCCGGCCTGTGGAACAACCGCATCAACGCCACCGTCGACGTGTACACGCGCAACAACTACGACGAAATCGGTCCGATGGTGACGCAGGGCATGAGCGGACAGATCGTAAATTGGGGCAACGTGGCCGAGATGAAATCGAACGGCGTGGAAGTGAGCCTCACCTCGACCAACCTCAAGCAGAAAGACTTCAGCTGGACGACGAGCTTCGTCTTCTCTTACACAAACACCGAGATCACCAAGCTGTTCAACAACGGACGTGTGATCGATCTCGTGTCGGGTAATGGTTTCGCCATGAAGGGTTTCCCCGCCCGCGCCCTGTTCTCTGTGCCCTTCCTGGGCTGAACGACGCCGGCATCCCGCTCTTCCGCAACGAGAAGGGCGAAGTGACGACCGACGACATCAATTTCAAGAACGCAACCACACCGGTTTCCTCAAATATGAGGGCCCGACGGATCCCAAGTACGTGGGTTCGCTCGGCAACGTGTTCTCTTACAAAGGACTCCACCCTGAATGTGTTCCTCACCTACTCGTTTGGCGGCGTGGTGCGCCTGGATCCGAAATTCCGCACGCGCTATACCGACATGACCTCCATGACGCAGACGTTCCTCAACCGCTGGATGGCCCCCGGCGACGAGAAAGTGACGAATGTGCCCGGCATCTTGAGCAAACGCCAGTACACGCAAAACCGCCAACTGCGTTATGCCCATAATGCCTACAACTTCTCGTCGGTGCGCACGGCCAAATCCGACTTCATCCGCCTCAAAGAGATCTCCCTCACCTACGATCTGCCGGCATCGCTCTTCAAAGACAAGGCCATCCACGACGTTTCCGTCAAACTTCAGGCCACCAACCTCTTCTTGCTCTACTCTGACAAGAAACTCCACGGACAGGATCCCGAATTCCTCAACGCCGGCGGTGTGGCTTCGCCCATGCCCAAGCAGTTTACCCTCACGCTCAAATTCGGGCTCTGATCAAATTCGACAGTTCGCATGAAACATTATATTGCTTCTCTCCTCTTGGGTGCCGCCACACTGGGCACTTCCTGCACATTGACCTCGTGCAATGACTATTTGGACAAGTATCCCGACAAGCGCATGGAGCTTCGCACGCCCGATCACTTGGCACAGCTCCTCACCTCGGCCTACCCGCAGGTGCACCCGGCCTACTTGCTCGAAATGTATTCGGACAACACGGATCGCCATCTCTCGCCTTCGTGGGCGGAAGTGGACCGCTTCCAACGCGAAGCCTACCAATGGGACGACATCACCGACGTGGGCGAAAAACGAATCGCCGCAGATGATTTGGAACTCCCACTATCTCGCCGTCAACACGGCCAATGAGGTGCTGAGCTTCATCAGTAAACAAAAGGACCAAACGGCTTTCCGCGCCCAAAGCGGCGAGGCCAAACTGTGCCGCGCCTATGCTATGCTCTGCCTGGCCAACGTGTTCTGCGAAGCCTACGATCCCGCAACGGCAGCTTCGCACTTGGGCCTGCCTTACCCCACGGAACCGGAAGACCGCCCGGGCATTACTTACCAACGTGGCACGCTGGCCGAGCTTTATGCCCACATCGACAAGGACATCACCGAAGGTTTGGCCGAAGTGGGTAGCACTACACCACACCGAAGTTCCACTTCACGCCCGAAGCCGCGCACGCTTTCGCCGCCCGCTTCTACCTTTACAAACAAGACTGGCAGAAAGCCGTGGATCACGCCACGAAAGCCCTCGGCAACCAGCCCGGCAACCAGCTGCGCAACTGGGCACTCTGGAACAAACAGGGGCTCAACGGCGAGGCCATGCCCAACGAATATGTGCGTTCGAGCGCGAAAACCAACCTCTTGCTCCAAGTGGTGATTTCGGCTTGGGGGCTCTACAGCGGCCCTTACGGCACAGGCGGTCGCTACTGCCACGGTCGCAGCATTTCCGACAAGGAAACGTTCAACTCCACTGGACCTTGGGGCGAAAGCGAGGGCGCTTTCAACTACACCGTGGGCTCCAATTCCGGCCAACCGCAGATCACACTCAAGAAGTTGCCCATCAACTTCAAATTCATCGACCGCGAAGCCGGCATCGGTAGCTACTATTCGGAATATTCGGTGTTCAATGCCGACGAAACGCTGCTAGTTCGCGCCGAAGCCTACGCACGCCTCAAGCAATATGCGCAGGCCACGGCCGACATCAACACGGAAATGACGGCTTTCGCCCGCAAGCCCAAAACGTTCACCACGACGCAGCTCGCGGACTTCTACAAAAAGGTGAAATACTACCGTCCAGACAGTGCCACGGTGCGCAAAGCGTTCCACATCAGCGAGCCGCTCGACACCACCACGCAAGAACCGCTGCTGCAATGCATTCTTCATCTGCGCCGCATCCTTACGGTGCACGAAGGTCTCCGCATGCAAGACGTGAAACGCTATGGCATCACGATCTATCGCCGCGATTTCGACGCCAACGACAAGTTTGTCACCGTCACCGACTCCATGCCCGCCGGCGATCCGCGCCGTGCCATCCAACTTCCGCAGGATGTGATCTCGGCCGGCCTCACACCCAATCCGCGTAAATCTCTCACTGCCAAATGAAACTCCGGATGAACAAGATACTCCTCGCCACGCTGCTGCTCCTTTCGTGCTTGGGGCTCAGCAATTGCTCGGACGACGCTCCGAAAGGCGCCAGCATTTTCCCCACCACCCCCGTCCGGCGCAACGCCTTCGACACCTGGCTGCTCAAAAACTACACGAACCCATATAATATTGAGTTCAAATACCGCTCGAAGACGCAGAAACGGACTACAACTACCACCTCGTGCCCGCCGACTCGGCGAAAACGGCCAAATTGGCCATCCTGACCAAATATCTCTGGTTTGATGCCTATGCCGAAGTGGCCGGCGTGAACTTTGTCAAGGCCAATGTTCCGCGCACCATCGTGGCTGTCGGCATTCCGGGCTACACGCGTCAGCGCACAATGGTGCTGGGTAGCGCAGAAGGTGGCTACAAAGTGACGCTCAACAACATCAATTCGCTCGATAGCGTCACGCTGACCAACTACGGCGCGATGACGGAATTCTATTTCCACACGATGCACCACGAGTTCACGCACATTCTCAATCAGAAGAAGCCCTACAACACGGCCTTCAACCTGATTTCGAAGTCAGACTACGTGAGCAGCAACTGGTCGCACCAGAAAGAAAGCGACGCCCACCGCGCCGGTTTCGTTTCGCCCTACGCCATGAGCGACGGCTTCGAGGATTTCGCCGAGACCCTGGCCTTCTACGTCACCCTCACCCCCGCACAGTGGAACGACATCCTCAAAGATGCGGGCACCTCGGGCGCACCGATCATCAACCAGAAGCTCGAAATCATCAAAGACTACATGCTCACGTCGTGGAATGTCGACCTCGATCGGCTGCGGGCCTCCGTGCTTGGCCGCGGCGACAACGTGCGTCATCTCGATCTCCAACACCCTCAAGCAACTTCTCCCCATGCGCATCCTTCATACCCTCGTCATCGCACTTGCCACCCTCGGGGCCGCCAGCTGCGCCAACGACGAAAAAGAACTTTTCAGCCTCCCCGCGGCTGAACGCATCGACCAAGTGGTCAAAAACGACCGCACCGCTCTCGAATCTGCGCCCAACGGCTGGAAATTCGACTACTTTCTCGGCCGCGACTACTCGGGTCCCGGCGTTTCGATGATGGTTACCTTCCGAAACGGCAAGGCCACGATGGCTTCCGACGCGTCGGACACCGCACTCTTCCGCACTGCCGACTACGATGTGGTGAAAGATCAAGGCCCGGTGCTGACTTTCAACACCTTCCTCGAACCCATCCACAGTTTGGCGGGCGGCATGGCCAGCTTCCCCGAAGGTCGCCAGGGCGACTACGAGTTTTCGATCCCTCTCCACCTCGGCTGACACCATCCGCCTGCGCGGTAAGAAGTGGGCAACGACATGTTGCTCACCCGCAACCCCGTGGGGCTGAAGCAAGACTCCGTGATCATGGGCGCCATCAAGATGCGTGAGAACATGATCACCGACAGTATCTACCTCTGCCACGGCAAGGACACGATCCCCGGCGCGGCCTTCGATCTGGACAACCGCCACTTCGACATCAACGGCGCCGTGCAACTCTCCTCGCCCATGGTCTTCACGCCGAAAGGCTTCACGTTGGCCCGCCCGCTCTCCCTACGACGGCCGCGTCTATCGCGACTTTGCGTGGAACGACTCGGCGCGCACCTTCACTTCGGCCGACATGACCATCTCTTTCCGCATTCCCGAAACCTACAAGCCCCAGAGTTTCTGGATTGGCAAGTGGAGCATCAAGCACCGCGCCCTGCGTGCGCTCGGACGCCGCCCGACTTACCTGACGATCTACAACGAACGCAGCTCTCGCAGCCCTCAAGGCCTCAAAGCCGTGCTTGAATTCAACCACACGGAGTACTGAAATCTTCGTGATCTACAACCGAACGACGGGAACCATCAGCATTCCCGCGCAGAGTGTCGACGATCCCACGAAGACCAACTACGTCATTTATCTCGTCGGCACCGACAGTCAGCAGTTGCTCGGCAAGGTCGATGTGCCTTTCACCTTCCAATGGGATCCCGACTTCGACCATGCCACCGCCAAAGGCGCCACTTTCGAGCACACCAAGGCCACCGGCATGAAAGGTATCGGCTACAAAGACGAACTCCACCAGAACACCGACGCGCAAGGCAACAAGATTGTGCCCATCGTGATGGACGACATCGAATACATCCGCCGCGTTCAATAATCACCACCCAAGACTTCTCCTCATGCACAAGCATTTTCTCATCGCTCTCCTCGTCGGTGCCGGCACCCTCTTGGCCGCTTCTTGCAGCGAAGAGTCGGCCCCCGTTCGACAGCGCACCCTCGAAGTCGTGTCTTCCGACACCAATTTCCCCGTCGACGGGGGCAGTCGCACCGTCACCACCGCCCTGCGCCGCCACCGCCGCCTACGCCCAAGACAAATGGGCGCAGGTGCGGGTGGAAAACGGGCAAGTCATCGTCAAAACTGACGTGAACACCGACGAACAGTCGCGCAACACGCTCCTCGTCGTCAAGGATGCCCGCGGCGACTCGGCCGCCATCAACGTGCGGCAGGACGGTATGATCTTCCGCCTGCCCACTTCGGCCACGGTCGAAAGCGACGATCAGCCGCCGCAGCGCTCCTTCCACGTGCAATTCAACGTGCCCGTCAACATCACCTCCTCCGCCCCGTGGATTCAAGTGAGCCACACGCCCGAAGGCGACGTCACGTTCAAGGTAACGGCCAACACCAGCGGCCGCCCGCGCGTGGGTTGGTTGCTTTCGCACGCCCACGGGCTCACCGACTCGGTGCGCATCACGCAAGCCACGCTCTCCGACATCGTGGGCACCTACCGTCAGCACGCTTCTACGCTCGACAGCAGCCGCACCCGCATGATCGACACCACCAACGTGGTCACCATCTCGAAAATCTCCGACACGAAAGCCCTCTTCTCCATCGACGGCAACCTCAACTGGGAATGCGAATTCCGCCCCGGCCAAGGTCTGTACATGAACAACGGTAAAGTGCTGCGCGAAGTGAAGAATCCGCCGCAGCCCAGCACCTATCTCGTGTCGCTGCTCGCCGCCAACGACTTCCGCCCCGGTCATCTGAACAGCATCATCGGCACGCGCGAAACGCTGCGCGTGGCCATCGGTGACAACGGCGACCTCGTGTTCCGTCAGCACGAAACCATCAGTTTGGAACAGCAGTGGAACAGCTACGCCGTGGGACGCGCCAGCTCCACGAAGCTCTCTCTCGATACCTACCTGGGACTCTTCACCGCGTTCATCAACCCCACGCTCACCCTATCTGCCCCACGGCGCCGCCACCCGCCCCTGCCGTCGTGCGCAGCCCCCTGCGCTGATCGAGCACCGACTCCTTATATATAATAGATAATCCCCGCCTTGTCCTTCGAGACAGGCGGGGATTGTTTTAGTGTCCGGGCCGAAGCGAGTGTCGGCATCGGAGCTCAGAATTCGTCGTTGGCATAGAGCGAGTCGAACACCGAGAGGCGGTAGTCGAAAAGTTCCTCGTCGCGGAAGAAGCGTTTCAGTTCCACCTCGGCTGCCTCGAGACTGTCGCTGGCATGCACGATGTTCTCTTGGAACGACATGCTGAAATCACCGCGTATCGTGCCGGCCGGCGCCTTTGCGTCCCGTGGTGGGTCCGGTATGGTGCGCACGGCCTCCACAGCGCCCACGCCCTCGAGCGCAATCGCCACAACGGGACACACCATCATGCTGTCTTTACACGCTGGAAGAACTCTTTGCCGCCAAGTGGGCATAGTGTTCGGAGAGCAAACGCATCGTCGAGCTGCATCATCTTGAGTCCGCACACGCGGAGTCCTTTTTCTCGAAGCGCGAGAGCACTTTCGCCCATCAGCGCGCGCTGTACGGTGCAGGGTTTGAGGAGAACGAGAGTTTTTTCGAGTGCCATAACTGTAGATTGTTAGGATTTGGATTTACGATTCGGGGGCGACAACACCACGTTGTCGGCGTAAAGATATGCATTCCCGCGCGTTTGGCAAAACTTATTTCACACTTTTGCGCTCTCCGCCTTTGCAAAATCGTCTCATTCTGTTCCCCTTCGGCAACGCCTCGCTCCGCACCGTGCGCGAAAGCACTCGGGCCTCACGCGCTCCACGCCGTCCGGGGCCGCATATCGCCGCAGAGATCCACCACCGCCGGGCGCTATGCTATAAACCGCCCGCAGCTGTTTCTGCGAAACCGTTGCGGGCGGACGGGGTTATCGAAAATAACATCCCTACACAATTCGCGTTGAGCGAACTGCGATCCATTTTATTTTGCGCAGTCTTCTTTGAGCGTAGCCACGAGCATCCAGATCAGCTTCTTCGTGCGCGGAGCCAGTCGCTGACCATGGCAGTCGTAGCCTCATCTCCTGCTTCTTGAGCGGCAGCCAAAACCACGCGCTCCTGGGCGATGAGTTGCTTCTCGGTTTCGAGCACCTGAGAGAGGGCGCTGTGACCGCAGTGAGTCACTTCGGCTTCCTTCACCTGCGAAACCTTGAGGTATTCTGCTGTAGCGGTGTTCGGGCGTGGCACCGAGCTGGAGGAGACGTTCTGCGATGTCGTCGGCCTTGGTTGCGATGCCGTCATAGAGACGTTCGAACTCAACGTGGAGATTGTAGTTCGTGCCTTGTACGTTCCAGTGGAAGTCACGGAGGTTGGTGTAGTAAACCTGCACGTCGGCGAGGAGCTGACGAAGTGCGGAAACGACGGGTTGAACCTTCTGTGCGTCGAGGAGAGTGTAATTGAGTGTGCTCATTGTTTTGCTATGTTTTAGGGGTTCTGTTAAGTGATTCCTTTCTGTGATATGGAGACGTCGCCCGCAGGGTTGGCCTGGACGGCGGCTTATCTCGTTTCGATGTTGCAAAGGTAGTGGCTTTCGCCCCGCAATGCAACAGACAAGGTCTACTTTAACATTGACATTTTCAATATCGACGCCCATCTTCGAGAATCAGCGCCTTGCACGCAAGGAAAAACGCATGCAAGGCACTGATTTAACGGGGAGCTCCCGACGTCGGGCGCCGGGTTGCCGGCAGTTTAGCGGCGCTTGGCGCCACGAGCGCGAGGCACACGAGCGGCTCCGGCCCCGGCGGCGCGCGCTGCACGGGGACGCACTTCGGCTCCCGCGGCATGGCGGGCGGGACGCAGGCGGGCAGCGGGCTCAGCCTGGGCGCGACGCGGCACAACGGGCTGCACACCGCGCAGCGGACGACGGGCGGCGGGACGCACAGCGGGCTGGGCTTGTGCCACAGGCGCCTTGGCGCGACGCACCGGTGCGCGGCGCACTCCGCGGGCGGCGTGCTGCTCTTCGTAGTAGTCGGGTTTGTCGTCGTAGGACTCAACCGGCTCCTGTGCGGCGGCCGAAGGCAGGGCGGGCGCTGCCGTGTGAAGGATTTCCACACCGCAACCGCGCACGATGCGATCCACCAATAGGGGCGAATAGGCGTGCACCACGCCGTCGGCCTGGATGATGCGCACGGGTTGTCCCGCGGTCACTTCGAGCACGATGCCCTTTTCGGCACGGCCATTGGTGAAGAGCACCACATCGGTGAGTTCGGTTTCGGTGAGCACGGGTTTGGCCTGATCGGCAAAGCCGTCATTGTATTGCTGCGCACGAGCCGTGCCCGCAGCGAGGGCAAGGCAGAGCGCGAGGCCGAATATCTTTTTCATTGTCGTTGGGCGATAAAGGGTGAAGTGTCGGGCTTTCGATTAGAATTGGTAGCCCAGACGCAGGGTGAATGCGGGTTGGTTCTTCCATCCGGAGCGGGGGATGACGCGTTTGCCGTACGATCCGTCGGGAGCCACCTTGCCGGCGTTGGGCGTGATGGACTTGTTGACCTGATGGTAGACGCCGCCCACGCCAAACGTCCACTTACCGTAGCGCACACCGAGTTGCGCACCGGCATAGAGGGCCATTTCGGGGTAGTTCTTCTTGTTCGAAACGGTGTTGACCGAATAACCTCCGCGCAGATCGAGGAAGGGGGTGAACTTGCCGTGGAGCGGATAGTCGATACGGGCGAGCAGCATCGGGGTGACGGGCATGATCTCGGTGCGGTCGTAGCGTTGCACGGTGGCGCCCACGCCCACGTAGAACAAACGGCTGATGCGCGTGCCGACGGTGAGCGAAAATTCGGGATTCATCTCGCCCACGAGCTGGCGGTTTTGCTCCAATCCGTAGCCGATGCCCACTTCGGCAGTGCCGGCGAGGCGGAATTTGTGCGTCTGGGCCTTTTCGGCGGGCGCGGCGGCCTTTTTGTTTTGGTCGATCAGGATGCGTTCCACCTCATCCCACTTGTAAGTGAAGACCTGTCCGTAGACATTGCGGAGCTTGATGGGGGCATTGATGCTGCGCTCGAGCACGGTGCCCTGCACTTTCTGTCCGTTTTTGAGCACAATCACGTCGCGTGCGGCCTCAACGGCCTTCTTGTCGGGACGACGCTCCACGCGCTCCACGTCGACGGCGCGATAGTAGTAGATGGTGCCGTCGGTCATTTCGATTTGCACCCCTTCGTCGTTCGATTCGAGCACCTTGCACTTGATGGTGCGGCCGCTCTTGAGCACCACGTAGTCGGCATCGTACTGTCCGGCGGCTGCGGCGGGCTGAATTTCGGCGGCTGTCGTCTCGTCCTTCTGCGCGGGTTGGGGCGCGGTCGGGAGGGGCGTCACGACAGTTTCGGCGGGCTTGACAGTAGCGGGCTTTCGCCTCGGCGGCACCGCGCACGGGGTGACCGCAGGCTTGCTACGCTCCACACGTGCCACCTCTTCGGGTCGATACACGCACTCTGGCATCGGCCAGGAGCACTTTGACGGGCTGTCCGGCACGTAGGTGATGACACGGCACTTGGCACTCGTGCCGTCGCGCAAGACGATGAGATCGGGCAGGTCACGATCGGTGACAATGCTGCCCACCGGGCTGCCATAGGCGCTCCGTCGGTGGTTTGCGCCGAAAGTCCGCAAAGCCTCAGACCGACGGCCAGCGCGAAGAGGTAGATACGTTTTCATATCGGGTGTGATGGGAAGTTTTTACACTGTTGTTTCGTTGGGCGACGGATCGTCGCATCGGCAAAGTAGCGTTATTTTCGACAAATATCAGGGCGGATTGCCGAAATATCGCATTTCGCCGCGTGAAAAAGGGCTTTTTCGCTCTTCGACGGCCCGAGAGCGCAAAAGCCCCGTGTTTCCGTCGAAACGCGGGGCTTTTTCATGTGAAATCGCGAAGCTTTTTGGCCCACAGCGGGGTAAGCTGCTGACGAGAGGCGGCAAGCGCCGTGACAAAGCGGCGGGCAAAGGGCCCACCGGATGGAGATGGCGAATCCGCCGCCCGCGCCGCCACGAGGTGTTTGAGCACCGTGTTGCGGTTGACGGTCATTTTCTTGATCACATAGGGCCTCGGGGCGCTTGTTCCAGGCGGTGCCGGAGCATCCATGTAGAGGGTGGCGGTAGTTGCGGCCGGGCGTGAGGAAATCGAGCGGGAGGTTGGTTTTGTAGCCGTTGTCGCCTGCGGTGCAGCCCACATACCATTCGTCCTTGCCCTTGGCTTTGCGGGCGGTGAGGACATATTCGCCGGTTCGGCGGCCAGATAGAGGCTCTTGTCCCAGTCGAGGGCCACATCCTTGATGAATTGAAGGCATCGGGGCGGGCCTCATAGTGTTCGGATCACGTCGGCGGCCATTTGCAGGGGGCTGTAGAGCGTGACGTAGAGGGCCAATTGGCGGGCCAGGTGGAACGCACGTGGTTTTTGTTGTCGGGGGCTCATCTGTTGGAGATCCATCACGAAGATGCCCGGTGTAGTCCATCGGTCCGCCGATGCAGCGAGTGAAGGAGGATGGTGGTGTGGTTGACGGGGTTGCCGCCGAACGCCCTCGTACTCTGTGCCGCGCGCACTCGTTGGCGATGAGGTTGGGGTAGGTTCTGCGAACAGCCGGTGGGACGTGTGCCTCGTGGCGTTGACCATGATGTGGTAGTCGGCGGCCTTCTTCACGGCATAGAGATAGTGATTGTTCAACCACTGGCCGTAGTGGTGCTCTCCGCGGGGATGATGTCGCCCACATAGCCGCTCTTTGACGGCGTCGCAGCCGTTGTCGACCATGAAGCGGTAGGCGGCATCGAGATGTCGCTCATAGTTGCCGCACCGACGAGGGAGGTTTCGTGGTGCACGATGAGCTTCACGCCGCGCGCCTTGGCATATTCGTGGAGTTCCTTGACGTTGAAGTCGGGATAGGGGTGACGAAGTCGAAGACATAGTCCTTCTGGTGCCCGGAACCAGTCCTCCCATCCTGGTTCCAACCTCGACGAGCACGGCATCGAGGTCCGTTTTTGGCGGCAAAGTCGATGTATCGCTCACATTAGCCGTGTTGGCCGAGTGTTTGGGCGAGGCGGGGAGCTTGAGTAGTCGGTTTCGCTGAGTTTCACGCTGCTCACGGCGTCGAGGGTAGGCCCATTGTCCGCGTCCGGTGATCATGTCCCACCACACGCCCACGTATTTCACGGGATGAATCACGAGAAGGTGTCGTCGATTTTGGAGGGTTCAAGTTGAGGTTGAGGGTGATGCGGCTGGCGAGAATGTCGGTGGCTTTTTCGTCCCACGATGACGGTTCGCCACGGCGAGTTGGTGGGCGTTTGCAGATAGCCCCTTGTCGCCGCGCGCATCGGGGGTGTGAGGTGGCTCACGAAAGTGTTGTTGTTTTGCCTGCTGTAGGTGAGGTGATGGTGGGATAGTCCACACAGGCGGCCCCGTGGAGGTTGAGATACAGGCCGTCGGCGGTGCGCATTTGCAACGCGGTCTGCACGGTGGTGGGCCCGGTGGGGTGCTGGAAGAGGTGGCTCTGATGGCCTTTTGCATCCGTCCGCGTATGCCGGAGAGTTTCGTCTGCTGGTATTCGAACTCTTTGGAGTCGTAGTCGCCGCCACCCACCAGGCGGTGTGGTCGCCCGTCATGGCAAATTCCGTCAGCTCGTCGGCCACGACAAAGTAGGTGAGTTTTCTGATCGGGGAACCTCATAGCGGAAACCGAGTCCGTCGTCGAAGAGGCGGAAGCGGATGTTCATGAAGCGATCGTTCTTCGACTGTTTGAGACACACGAGCAGTTCGTTGTAGTGATTGCGAATGCTGCCTCCTCGCCCAGCACGGGTCGCCACGTCTCGTCGAAGCTGTTGTTTTCGTAGCGCAGGAGTTGGAAGCCGCTGTAGCAATCGGCTTTTGCTCGCGCGTTTTTGGTCCTTGGGCATATCGGACTTCACCTCCGAGAAGCGAGTTTTGCTCGCCGCTATTGCTCTTGAATTTGTAGCCAAGATGGAGGGAGCGATGCACGGCACGGCCGTCGACGCGTGAGGTGTAGGTGGGTCGACCGTCGTCGATGCGGAAGTCGAGTTTCATTTTGCCGTCGGGCGAGGTGACTTTGCTGCGCGTTGGCGGCGAGGGCCAGGAGGGCAAAGGCGGAAGTGAGGAGGGTCTTTCATTTTGTCGAGGCTGCTATATAAATAATGTGTGCGGTTGTGACCGTCGGTGCGGTTGTTGGGCCGACTTACGGGGGCGCGGAGCTGCGCGGGCGAGGCGAGGGTCGACCGCCTCACCGCGCATGCCCGAAGCGGTGTGCCCCTCAAAAAGTTGGGGACTTTTCAGCACAAAGATAATCAATCGGGCGATTTTTGCCTGCATTGCGCCGAGAAAGCAAGTTCGAGTTTGCAAATTTCATTCATTCGGCAGTACTTTTTATTGTACACTCGAGCGCAAAACGCGCAAGCCCTACCGCCCTCGCTGGGGTTTTGCCTCCACGGCGCGAACTCGGTGATAGGTGGCCAAAAACCGCCGACGGACACACGCGTCTGTCGGCGGCTTGGCCGTTGGCGGAGTGAAGAGGCGAGCTGTCGCGGCACATTGCGGTGCGCGACAGCGCCGTAGGGCACGAGGTGCGACGGGGCTTAGGGCTTTCAGGCCGTTGTGGGCGATAAGCCACCGGCAATCTGCACGGCGTTGAGCGCAGCCCCTTCTTGATTTGGTCGCTCACCAGCCAGAAGGTCATGCCGTTGGGGTTGGCGAGGTTCTTTGCGGGATGCGGCTGACGCAAACATCGTCGCAACCGCCAGGAAGAGGGGCATGGATATTCGCGCTCGGCGGGATTGTCGCGCAGTGTGAGGCCTTCGCCGTCCGACACGGCGCGGCTCACCTCTTCGACGGAGAGGGGGCGCTCGGTCTCCACCCAAATGGCTTCGGAGTGGCTGCGCATCACCGGAACGCGGACGCAAGGGCGCTCACTTCGATGTCGGAGTGCATGATCTTGCGCGTTTCGTTGTACATCTTCATCTCTTCCTTCGTATATCCGTTGTCGGTGAAGACGTCGATCTGGGGAATGACGTTGTAAGCCAGCTGATAGGCGAATTTCTCAACGTGCGGGTTTTCGCCGGCTGCGAGTGCGCGGTGCTGGGCCTCGAGTTCGTCCATGGCAGCTTGGCCTGCGCCGGAGGCTGCTTGGTAACTGGCCACGTGCACACGGCGGATGTGGCTCAGTTGCTCGATGGCTTGGAGCGCCACCACCATCATAATCGTGGTGCAATTGAGTTGGCAATGATGCCACGGGGGCGGTTGAGGGCATCTGCGGCGTTGCACCTCGGGCACCACGAGGGGCACGTCCTCATCCATGCGGAAGGCGCTGGTATTGTCGATCATCACGGCGCCGAAACGGGTGATGTCTCGCCGCAAACTCGCGCGAGATGCCGGGCCGGGCGCTGGTGAAGGCGATGTCGATGCCGCGAAAAATCGTCGGTAAGTCGTGGCGCAGTTCGCGAACTGTCACGTCGCGATCGCCGAAACGATAGACTTTGCCGGCACTACGTTTCGAACCGAAGAGTCGAAGTTCGTCGATGGGAAACTTGCGTCTCGGCCAGTACGCGGAGAAACTCTGGCCCACGGCACCGCGCTGGCGCCTACAATGGCTGACGTTCATAGGATGGAAAAATAATTTTCGCCGCCTCGACGCACTGCTGCACGGGGCAAGGACGATCGGGTCGGGAGTTTTTGTAGAAATACTGTCTGCAAAAAGCATCGATAAATCCCGTATTTCGCGCGCGGTATGCCATGTTACTTTGCCGCCCATCGTCCCGATTTTCGGGCCATTGTGCAGTGCATATGTCGTTTATTCCGCTTCCATCACCGACCCAACTTGATCTTCTTCGTGGTGTTGGTGATCTCTTCACACCCATGCTCCTCGAACGGCTTCGTGTGCCCTCGATTGTGGGTTTAATTGTGGTGTGGTGATTGGCCCGCACGGCGTGCACTTGCTCAATCGGCGACGCCAGTTTTGAGATCTTCGGTAAGGTGGACTCTCATTATAGGTCATGTTCATGGCGTCGCTTAGCATGAACCTAACGGACGGATGCGCCACCGTTATGTGGCCTCGCCTTTGGTCTCATCTCGTTTGCGCTGCCTTTCGCCCTCGGTCTGGGGGTGAATGTGCGGGCTCGGCATGAGTTGGCCGGCAGGTCTGCTGGTGGCGTCGATGTACGCGGCACATACGCTGCTGACCCACCCGGTGGTGATGCGATGGGCCTTTCCAAACACCGATCGGTGGGCATGCTGGGCGCTACCATTATTACCAACGTGCTAACCTCTTGGTGCTGGCTATTGTGGGGGCGCTACAAACCGGTCGGGGAGGGTTTCAACTTTCTCCTGCTCGGCGCGCGATTGGTGGGCTGAGTGTGGCATCGTCGTGGTGTTTCCGTGGATTTGTCGCCGCTTTTTCCGCCGTTTCGACGACAATGTGGTGCAATATATCTTCGTGTTGACACTCGTTTTCCCTCGGTGCCGCCTGATGGAATGGGTGGGTATGGAAGGCATATTGGGAGCATTCTTGGGGGCTGGTGCTCAACCGCGAAATTCCCCCGCCGGTCCGGCTGATGAACCACATTGAATTTGTGGGTAACGCCCTTTTCATCCCCTACTCCTGATTGGCGGGCATGATCATCACGTGCAGGCCATGGCTGCGGACTATGGCATTTTTTCCTCACCGCCGCGTGATGATACTCACCGCGCCGCGGGCAAAATCCTCGCCGCCCACACGCTCTCGCCTCATGCGTTTCAGCGCGGGCGAGGCCCAATTGCGTCGGGCCTTCTACCGCGCGCGCGGCCGCCACGTTGGCCATCGCGCTTCAGTGGGCTACGAAATCATTCTCCCTGACGGCACTCACCTGCTGGGCGACGAGATCATCAACGCCTCGATGTTTCTGATTCTGGTTCGTGCATTGTGGCCTCAACCCTCACCCGAACGCGCCGCGCGCAAGCTCGTTCTCCTCGGGCGAAGCGGCGCAAGAAGACGCATCGGCCGACAAGGATTCGCTCCATTGTGGCGCTGGAGCAACCGCACATGCTCATTCCGCTCACCAACATGGCCCTGATGTTGCGCAGCCACGGCCCTGACGGCGCAGCTCACCGCGGTGAGTGGTGCTCGATGACGATGCCGAACGGCGAAACGAGGCGCAACGCAGCCTGACTACGCCGCCAAGATGGCCGCCACCGTGGGGTGCGCATGCAAACCCACTGCCGTGCCCGGTGAACGCCGTGACCGCATCATACACACCGCGGGCGAACACGAAGCCACCGACATTCTCATCGGTCTCCACAGAAGAAACACATCGGCGAAACCTTCTACGGCAAATTTGCCACCGACCCTCATCGCCCTTCCTCCCAACAAATCCTGATCTCACCGCCGCTCAGGCCCATCCACCCTGCGGCGCCCGCATGTCATCGTGCCGCCGCGCGGAGAGTCTCGATCCGGATTGAAACACTGGTGCCGGGCGCATCGCCACCCTGGCCGAACAAAACCGCTTGTCGCGTATCGGCTCTACGGCGAAGAGCGGACACCTGCGCCGTCGAGGGCGCTTTGGCAGGCAGAACGCCGGAGCCTCGGCCGACTTCCACAAGTTCACGCTCGCCGAAGGTTTGGCGGGCGTGGCCGCCCGCACCCGTCCCGACCATACGGCTGTGTTTGTGCTCGCCCGCCGCGGCATGCCGTCCCTACCACCGCCGCCTCGAGGACATACCCGACAGCTCGAGCGCTATTTCTCCGCCCGCAGCTGGATGCTCATCGTCCCCGCGGCGCTCGGCTCCCTCGTCTTCGAGTGCCGACGGGCGCAACGCCCTCACCTCTCCTGACCGCTGAACGGCAGCGCCCCGTCCTCTTCTCCCTCCCTTCGTCATTTCCCAAAATTCCTCCCCATGTCCATCCTCCTTCCATCCGCAACATCCACAAAATCGTTTGGCGCTCGAAGTGCTCAAAGGCATCGACACCGACATCGCCCGCGGCGAATGGTGAGCATCGTCGGCGCTTCTGCGCCGGCAAGACCACCCTGCTCCAAGTGATGGGCACTTTGCTGCGCCCCGACGAGGGTCTCCATCACCTGGCCGATACCGACGTAACGCGCCTGGGCGATGCCGCCCTCTCGCGCTTCTAGAAATCAGCACATCGGCTTCATCTTTCAGTTCCACCAACCTCTTGCCTGAGTTCACCGCCCTGAGAATGGATGCCGCCGGCCCTCATTGCGGGACAGCAAACGCGCCGCCGCCAACCGTGCGGCTGAACTGCTCGACTTTCATGGGCCTCTACGGCGCGCGCCGAGCACAAACCCACCGAACCTCGGGCGGCGAACAACAACGCGCCGCCGCGCGCGCCCCTCACCAACCGTCCCTGACATTGTCTTCGCCGATGAACCCACCGTTCGCTCGACACGCACAACCGCTCGGAACTGTAAGCCCTCTTTTTCCGCCTGCGCCGCGAATTGACCAAACCTTCGCCATCGTGACCCACGACGAAAAAATTCTGCCGCCCAAACCGATCGCTGTATCTCGCCTCGCCGACGGCCGCGTGGTGGACTGAAATCGTCCACCCCTCCCCCGCCGCACCGCAATTGTGCTGGCAAAACGCCCCCGGGCCCCTCGGCGGCGAAAAACTCCCACAAAACACAACGCTGACTCTGCAAACGGAGGCGGTGTGTACCTTTGCTCTCGCTTAACGCCAACACCCATTCATTTCATCCACAAACGTGCCCCTGCCCTCTCGACGCGGCACCCCGGCAACTCAGCATGAGCACACCTGTTTCAAAGTGGTGGAAGAGTCTCAAGAAGCGCCCTCGTCCCCGCGTGACCTGCCCCGCCGAACGCCCTTCGGCCTACTATGCCACCGCATGTTTTCAACCAGGACAAGATGCGAAAGTATCTTCCGCTCGACGTTTATCGGCGCTATGCCGAGACCTCGATCACCGACGCCCACTCGACATGCACACCGCCAATGCCATCGCCCAGCGCATGAAGCAGTGGGCCGTCGAGATGGGCGTCACGCATTATACACACTGGTTCCAACCCCTCACCGAAGGCACTGCCGAAAAGCACGACGCCTTTGTTGAGCACGATGGTAAGGGCGGCATGATCGAAGACTTCGCCGGCAAGCTCCCTGTCCAGCAGGAACCTGACGCCTCCTCCTTCCCCAACGGCGGAATCCGCTCCACTTTCGAGGCGCGCGGCTACTCCGCTTGGGATCCCGCCAGCCCCGTCTTCATCATCGACGACACGCTGATGATTCCCACCGTCTTCATCAGCTACACCGGCGAAGCCCTCGACTACAAAGCCCCGCTCAAAAGTCGATCGCCGCCGTCAACCACGCCGCCGAAGCCGTTTGCGCCTATTTCTACGACGAGCCTGCACGCACACACCAACCCTGGAGCTGGGAACAGGAGTACTTCCTCGTGGACGAAGGGCCTACGCTGCCCGCCCCGGACCTCTTGCTCACCGGACGCACCCTCATGGGGCACGACAGCGCCAAGAATCAGCAGATGGAAGACCACCATTTCGGCGCCATCCCCTGAGCGTGGCCGAATTCCATGCGCGATCTCGGAATTCAAGCCTCCGTCCGGCATTCCCTGCAAGACGCGTCACAAATGAGGTGGCCCCCAATCAGTTTGAGCTCGTCATCTACGAAGAGTGCAATTTCGGCCGGATCACAACATGTTGCTCGTCCTGCTCTATGCGCAAAGTGGCGCGCAAACACGGCTTTGCCGCCTACTCCACGAGAAACCTTTCGCCGCATCAACGGCAGCGGCAACACTGCAACTGGTCGCTCTGCACCGACACCGCGTCATTCTTTCACGCCGGTCGCTCCAAAAGCGACACCTTCGCTTCCTCACCTTCATTGTCGCCACGCTCATGGGCGTCTATCGCCACAATGAGCGCCCGCTGAAAGCCAGCATCATGAGCGCGGGCAACTCCCACCGCCTCGGCGGTCACGAAGCCCCGCCCGCCATCATCTCCTCGTTCTTGGGCAAACAAGTGAGCGAACTCCTCGACCGCGTCGCACGGTCGGCCGACCCGCTCGCCCCATGGCGGGCAAACAGGGCGCAACCTCGACATTCCGCAGATTCCCTGAGCTCTTCATCGACAATACCGACCGCAACCGCACTCGCCCTTCGCCTTCACCGGCAACCGCTTCGAGTTTTCGCGCCGTCGGCTCGTCGGCCAACCGCGCCAGCGCCCCTCACTGTAGCTCACACACCGCCGTGGCCGAAGCGCTCACTGACTTCAAGGTGCGCGTCGATGCCCTCATCGCCGCCGGCCAAAGCACCGAAGAAGCCCCTCCTCAACACCCCTGCGCGACGACATCCGCACCTGCCGCCCCATTCACTTCGACGGCAACGGCTACAGCGAAGAGTGGAAGGCCAGCCGCCCGCCGCGGACTCGACTGCGAAACCAGCTGCCCGGGTCATCTACGACCGCCACACCGACGAGGATTCCGTGCGCATGTTCGAAAGCACGCACGTCATGACGCGCAACGAACTCGCCGCCCGCAACGAGATCTGAGCGCGAGATCTACTACAAAAGATCCAGATCGAAAGCCGCGTCCTGGGCGATCTGTGCATGAACCACTCATTCCTGGTCGCCACCAAGTACCAAAGGTGTTGGTCTGACAATGTGTAAGATCATGTCGGCCTTTCCACCCGAGAAAGCCGCACAACTCAGCGCGCCTACAACGTCACGCTCATCGAAAAATCAATCTCCACACCGATTTCACACGTCAATGCCGTTGAGGAGAGTGGAAAAGCGCAAAGAGGTGAATCGTCCCACCGACATTCGCGCCCTCCGTGGCTTACCACGACGAGTGGAAACCCTTCTTGCACGCCATCCGCTACCACATCGACAAACTTGAACTCATCGTCGAGGACGAAATGTGGACGCTCAAATATCGCGAGCTCCTCTTCATCCGCTGATCTTCGCCCCTGACTTTTCCCCCTGCCGTGCCCCACGGTGTGCACCGCCTCTCGCATTTATGCAATCAAAAACACCCCTGACTTTCTTTCGGAAAAATCGTGTTATGTCTTTACTGGGGATAGAAAATAGAAACCCCATCACCTTGCTTCCTGCCAAACAAGAAACTCATGGAAAATCATATCGACACATCACATATTTAGCACAACACTCACCTAATAGACACACCTAAGAAAATCTTTTGCTCCATATTCCATCTTTTTATTACCTTCTGCTACATACCAAGAAAACAACTATCACGCACACATAAAAATCCACTCTGTCTGCTAAGCAAGTCCAAAATATATAACTGGACTGATCCCCAATCATTCATCTTCATCTCATCAATTTTCAACCATGAAAAACCTCTCATCAATGGGCACTCACCCCATTTGCGGTGGATCTTACCACTGCTCAATCTGCTCGGGTGGCTCCGTCGGAGCGAAAGTCGAATCACATCCCCTTCCGTGAGACTCAAGACGGGACAATGGGGCATGATCTCTCTCGGACGGCAAGGTATTGTTCAGAAGAGTTCAACAACGAACCCACCCTTTGCACGCTGAAGGTCGATTCTTTGTACGCAACGACAAGGCCTTGGGAGGATGTACAGCCGAAGCCAAGCCCGAGAAAAATCGGTGGTGAATCACTCCTGCCTCTTCCTTCAATCAACGGCTGTGCCGTGGTGGCCGAAGCCAACGGAACCAGTCAAAATTATCGACACTGACGGCAAAACCATTAAAATACTTTCGACAAAAATCAACGACAAAGTCATAGAAAGTGTATCGGCGTTCCACTGCGGAACGCATATTCTCAAGACAACGGGACTAGTTTTAACCGCGAGCGATTGATCGCGAGGGTAACTGCACAATTGAACCCAGCCACCTAATTGAACCTGACCTTCCTCCACATATTCCGTGAAAAACGGATTGCTTCTCGCCACACCGCCCAATACAGCAGTTATTCGTGATGAAAAGGAGAAATGCAGGTACGAAAATAAGAGTACTTGACAGGGACGGAAAAAGAAATCAACCAACTGTCGGGAGACAACACATCTGTATGTTCTACGGCGGTGACAAAAATCATTGCTTGGCAAAATCGCAACGGGAAAAGAAAGCGTACCATTCTTTGACAGCAAAGGCAACCAGCTTTTTAGAAGGTGGACCTGTAAGTGAAATTATGGACGTAGAAGGTGAGAACTTCACTTATTGTGTCGATAAACGCTCGCGCTGATGAACCTGAAGGAGAAACACCATCCACGCTCAATATAGCAACCTCCGTTTCGACGGAGACGGCTGCTTTATTGCCACGTTCGACGACGATAACGGAGAAGCCAATGCAAAATCATAGACTTGAGGGCAATCAAGTAGGGATGAAATCTATTCCGAAATCATAGAATTTGAAGTAATCTGACGGGAAACACACCATCGCCCAACGAAATGACGGAAGTTACGTTCTCATTGATTTGAAAGGCATGGTACTTCCGAAAATTACCAGATATGGTAGAGATGGGACACCTGATGGTAACGATTGGGTACCAAACACACCTAACAATTATGCGTGTTAGTGAATTGAGCGACAAATACCGATGACAACGGCATCAAAGTTCACTTTTTGGTCGCCTTCGACGACTATCCCGGTCGAGGAGAATTTGCCTGCAACGGCTATCAATACGCGTGAACAACGCAAAAGTAGCAGCTGCGAGCAGTTCCTCCGCACCGGAAAGTTAGAAGGAAAACAGACAATCTTATCACATACTCATCAAGAAATTCGCCGCCCGCGGCAAAGTACCCAAAGAAAATATGGAGCGAAACTCTTCGATCTGAGCAACGGAAAGCACGTTATTGTGGCTCATTCAAAAGATGAGTCGTTATCTTCTGTACCGCCGAATTGCGCAAAACTTCGACTATGCACAAACTACTCAGATTATGAAGAAGGAACTTCCAATGTCGAAGATAGTGTTCCCTCGACGTACCCTATGACGAAGGACTGAGGGCGAAGAGGAGGAAAGCTTCGCTGATAGCACATCTGCCGACTACTAGTAAACAATAACTTTATCTTCAATAAAACGAGATGGTTGTGCATCGAAAACAACCGTCTCGTTTTGGCATTTGAGGGAAGAATAGGAGAAGTGCACTAAGAAAAGTCACACTCGGCCCCACTTTCTCCTCTCATTCCCGCCCCTACCCGAACAACTCGCGCAGGGCAGCCTCGACTCGCGAGACGGGACGAGCTCAATGCCCGAGAAACGGGCCGCATCGAGCGATCATATTCTGCGCCGGAGGAGGAAACGGCGGAAGCTCGCAGCTCTCACGGTTCCCTCGGCAATGCGGCGATCGATGCGCGTCACGGGACGAATCTCCCACCAAGCCACATTCGCCCGCTGGGCGCACGTCCTGATCGATGGGCGTATCGACATTGCTCGACAAACACCGCCGCGATGACACTCAAAATCGATCGCGGGATCGGTCACCCGCAGCCACCGGCAATGTTGAGAAACACACTCTGCCCCCAACTTGCACGCTCCACGCGCTGTTAGCACGGCCAACAACATATTCAGGCGGCGCAAGTCAAAACCGTGGCTGATCGCTGCGGCGTGCCGAGGCCGCAGCCGAAAACCAAGGCCTGCGTCTCGATCAGGCAGCGTGCACGCCCTCGAGTGGCGGCACATATCGCCACCCCTGAGAGGGGTTCGCCGCGTTGTGTGAGGAGTAACTCGAAGGTTAATCGGGCGCAGTCCGTTGGCGTTCATTCTCGTAAATGCCCAGCTCCGCCGTCGAGCCGAAGCGGTTTTGATGCCGCGGAGGATGCGATAGAAATAATGGCGGTCGCCTTCGAACTGCAACAAACTACGCAGCCCACGATGTGTCTCAACACCTTCTCGGTCCGCGATGCTCTCGTTTGTGATGTGCTGCATGAGCAAAACGGCACCCCCGCCTCTTTGGCGAACCGGCAGAGCGGCGGCGCACTGCGCATCTGTTACGCCGTCGGGCGAGCTCTCTACCGTCTCGAGTATGGTTTGCACCGAATCGATGATGAGTACGCGGACGGCGCGCACCTCCTCGAAGATGCGCTCCATGCGCGTCTCTGCAGAGCAGTGCTAATGCCGTCTATAAGCGGCGGTGTCTCGGGCAAGAGGCGGTCGGCGCGCAGTTTGATTTCCGCGCCCGCTCTCCTCCCCGCCCGCGCGTTGATGCCGCGGCGCTCCGCCATGCCGCCGAGTCACCGTTTGGGAGGCATGCAGAGCGCGCTTTCTGATGCGCTTCCTGCCCGCCTGCCCAGGAGGATCAGGGCTGTCGGCACGATGCCTCCGCCCAGCACCCGTTGAGTTCAGCGTCGCGCCGAGTCGCGGCTCTTCGGCGGCGCTCAATTTGCGAAAGCGCAGCAGCTGCGGCGTGCTCGCGGTGCAATCCGCCTGCTGCAACCACGGTGCAGGCGCTGCGCGAAGGCGAGGACGGAGCGACGGTAAATCTTTCATCGTGTTCCTAACTGCCGCACTGAGGCATTTGCCCACCCATTTCAGGTGGCGCATCCTGCAATACGCCGCAGATGCAGGCGGTTTTGCTCATGGGCCACAGGAGATGCAGCGTTCAGAAGTGCGCCCTCGGCCCCTGCACCACCCGGGAGATGAGTCGCGCAGGGCGCGAAAAGACAAGGGGTTCACTGCAAACTGCTGAGCCCTCGCGGATGCTCAACACCAGTTCCCGCGGATGGCGCGCAGGCGGTCCACCACTTCGCGGCACTGGGCGCGGCATCAGAAGTAGCAGGCAGGGAGTTTCGCGCGCGGCCTCGATGCGGAGTCCGCGCACTTCACCAGGTTGCAGACCACGCGCACGGTCTCCGGATGTCGCGTCTCGTGTATTGGCGAATGCCGCGTGCGCCCTTTCTTGGGTGAGGATCTGCGGAAATTCGCGTTCCCAGAAGCGGAGGTGCGCGTCGTTCACGCCGAAACTATCCTCGGCCACTTCCGGCTGATGGAATAGTAGAGCTTTGAGGTCTTTGTCAGCTTCTTTGGACCGGCATGTGCAGGAAAGTAGGAGTCACAGGTGAAAAGCGGGAGAATCGTGGACGGGCTCATTGATCTTTGCGGGCCCCTGGAGCAAAACGCCCGCAGGTCGGGATGCCGTGGGCGAAAGCCGCGGCCGTCGAGCGTAGATCGGTGCCTCTTCGTTCCATGTGGGCGTCGACATGGCATTTCACGCCTGTGGGCACGTAGCCGATGGGTGCTCTGCAACAAGTGGCGCGGGCGGTGAGCCAGTCCTTCATTCTTCTGGCCAAAGGAGTAGTAGTCGACGTCTCGCCACCAGCGATCGAAATCAGGCGTGCGGCGGCCGTGCAACCCAGTCGGCATAGCCATCAATATACTTGCAGAGCGAGCTGATGTTGCCTTCGCGGATAAAAGCGTTGCGCCAGCGCATTGTGTAGTAATTGTACACGTCTTGCGATCCGCGCATGGCGTGTCGGAAGAAGTTGCGCCCGCCTGCGGTCCTTCCCGTCGAGGAGGGTCAAACTCGACCGATCGTGCAAAGGCGCCCAAAGTCCGCAGCCGTAGGCCCAATCGAAGTCCCACACGGGCCGAACACCTACTTAATTGCGGGTCGAAATGTTGGCGCGCCACATTGACGCTCTTCGGGTGGCGCAATTGAGGCTGCCTTGTGAGGTCGAACACATAGTAGGCTGCCGCGAGCGAAGGTATCGTCGACCACCTCGGCAGTGTGCTTCGGAAAGCAGCGGGTGAGCTTGCACCTCGCCGTTGAGCGTTTGTTCAGCGCGCCGCTTTGCCGTGTTTGACATAGTCGTCGAGCCTGGGGGCTTTGAGATCGACAGGCAACTTGTAGGTGCTGTCGCGCCAGGGGTCGCCGTCGCGTCCCACTCCGGGAGGAGCGCCGCGCCTGACTCATCGTCGACCGCTACGCCGTTGGACGCCAAACCCACCCGTTCGCTCAGGCTGTAAAGGCCGCGGTAGGAGCCGTTGATGAGTTCCACCGGAATCATGTGGTTGGCGCGGCTGGCGCCTACGAGTTGGCGGTGCGTATGGCGATGGCGTTGTTCAACCGCATCGCTGAGGAAGTTGGCCAGCAGCACCCAGCTTTCCCTTGGCCAATCCGAAGGATTCTTGGCTTTTGTCGAACGAAGCGGAAGGGCTTTTTCTTCATCGTCTACGTGAAAGTCAGCCGCGCCTGCGTACTCTTTGGCCGAATCGGTGATGCTTTTCCCTGATTCCGCGGCCGGATATCTGCGCGCGGCGCTACGTTTTTACCGCTTCGAGGTCGGAGCGTGATGCCGTCGGCCACCGAATGTCGATGCGCGGCACTTCGCCGTGCCGCGGCAGAGCACGCGAGTATGGGGAGAAACAAGGAGAACATGGAAAACATGGGAGAAATTGAAAATGGGGAACTGGGGCGCTGCACTGCCGTAGCCCGTGAGGCACGCGCCGCGCAAACCGTCAGCGAAAAGCGGCGCGTGGGGCAATATACGTACATCGGCTTTCCACCAAGTTCAGACCCAAAGTCCACCAGCTCCCACGTTTCGCGGGGTGCAGCGCTGGATTCGGGTCGTTGGGTACTTCCGCCGTCGAAATCGACGGATCGCAGTCCGTACCAGGGTCTGCGGCACAGGATAAAGGGGCGTGGCCGGCCGGGCGGCTGCTGCCAGACCAACCAGACGGGTGCGGAGGAAGCCACGCGCGCAAAGCGCCTGCGCTTGCGATCGAGCACCTCTACGGCCCCACCTGGCGCTATCGAAGATCGTGCTCGTCGGCGAAGGTGTCACTTGATGGGCACGAGCGCATTGCCCATCTGGTGGGAAAGCCAACGGCGAGGGCTCAGGATCTTTGCCCAGGGATGGGCACACGCCCGGCCCGACGCAGCCCTGCGTCCGGCGCATGTCGCGGGTGTGCCTTCAAGCGGAGGAAACCGCGACGTGTTTACGCCGGCCCAGTCGGGGGAGGTTGAGTGGATGCGCCCTGACTTGAACCACATGGAGCCGTGGAGCGAGCGATTCCACCACGTGGAGATCGGCGCGGAGGAGCGTCCGCGCAGGGTGTAGACCACTTGAGGCGGTAGGGGCCAAGAAACCGTCAGTTCCTCATCGGTGTTCTGGCAGCCAGTAGAAAATCGACAATTCCCATGCCCACCAACTGCCATCTCTCCGGCGCACGAAACCGTGCTTAGTATTTGCAACCGCGGTCGTCGAGTCGGTACGTCCCGGTCCCAAGGTCCGCCCGTATGGGGAAGAGACGGGCGAACGGCCGTTCCAATAGGCGTAACGCCTTGCCAAATGGGATTCTTCTTCGCGGCCACTGTTGAGGTTCCATGAGATTTGATTTCTGCGCCTGAGCTGAGACTTCGAGTCGCAAGTTTTCATTTTGTAGCGCATATAATTCTTTCTATTAAGGCGGTTGAACTATATATATACGTGCGGATGTCGTTTTTATCGGCCGCCGTTGTAGGCTTGCGTCAGATTGGTTCGTGTTCACGGCCTTCATATCTGCGATGGCAAGATGAGGTAAGCCTCGGGCTGCGCCTCGCCGCGGGAGGGGCGCCAATGTCGGCGGTAGTCGAGCTGAGAGTCCGGTAGTTTCGAAGTAGCGCCCCATGAGACTCTGGGTGAGGGGAAATTCATGAGGAGATTTCGATGCTCAAACTGAGGTTGGTGCAGCAGACTCGATTTATCACCACCAATACCGAGACCCACTGGGCCCACGGTGCGGCCGCAGCAATTTGCATTTTTGGGTCGAGCCGCGAGCAGATATTTAGTGAGCGTAAACTGATCGGCGTACCATCTACACTGCGCTGCCTTGCAAAATTGCGAGAGAGCAGTTGCATGAAGCGATAGAAGATGTTGAATGTCTGCGTTGGTTTCGTCGCGCGCCCTGGCCTTCGAGCAATTGGCAGAGGTCGAGATAGAACTCTGTAGGTAAGTTTTGATCACCGCGGGCAAAACAATGCGTTTATTGTCGAGCATGCGGGTGTAGGCACGATAGTCGGCTGGTGGGACCTCGGTGTTTTCCCAGGGCTGGAGCGAAAGCACGGTTGTCGAGCGAGGAGCAGATAGGCCAGAGCTGCGTCATGGATATGAGGGTTTCCGTACGAAAAAGCGGAGTTTTGAAATATTCGTGTGGAGAATCCGGGCGAGAAATGATCGTTACGTCTGTTGGCCGAACGCCAGAAGAGGTCGCCGCCTGACGCGAAAGGTGCGATCGTTGAGAATGAAGTCGGTTTCTCCCGCGGAGCAGTAGCCCACGGTGAAAAAGAGGTCTGCACCTCGCCTGCGTGTCGGCGGGCAAAGCGGCAAGATCCTCCACGATGAGGAGTTCGTCGTCGAGCAGTTCCGTCCCCAATGCGTAGCGCATATCTTTGCAGCGCCACGCTGTGTGGCCTATGGCGGCGCGCGTCTGAAGAGGAGGCCGAGTTGTTCATCACAGCATCGCGTTTAATCGGTTACTACTACCGCAAATATAGTAAGTTTTGCGGAGATGATGCTCCATTTTTCTGAAGCTACCGAGAAGTCCCGTGTTTTTTTTTGCGTAGGACGCAAAAGCTATTCATTATAATACAAGTCTTCAGATCGCTGTCGGTGGGCGCAAGCGACGCCTGCGCCTAAAAAAACAACAACGGGGCAGGAAATCATACACGAGCATATTTTATTGTATATTTGTTTCCAGCGCCCATCCTGCGCGAGATATCGCCGACGACGGGGCGCTTCCCTACTGTTTTCTCAACACCAATACGGCAGTTACCCTTGTGGCCAACGAATATCTCAAAGTTCTTCAATTAGAACAAAATACGAAGTGGGGTTCGCATCGACGTCGAGACCGAACTGCTCTGAAGTCGGACTCAACGAAGAGCATCATCCGCCAAATCAGTCATAGGGCAGTTGGGTGAGCCGGAGTGGCTTCTCCAGTTCCGTCTCACGGCTTACCGCCATTGGCCTCACGCTCACCTGCCCGGTTGAGCGCCAGGTGCGGCTGCCCGACATCGACTACTGTGCTGATCTACTACTACGCCGACCCCACAAAAAAAGTAGAAAAATGACAGAAGGAAATCGATCCTGAACTGATGAAAATGTCTGAAAAGCTCGGCATCTCTTCTCGAAGAACGCATGGCGCTGGGGCTTGAGCCGTGCGGCCGATGCGGTGATGGACCTGTGTCGGTCAAGACTAATTTCTGCCGAGCGGCTGCAGAGAAGGGGTATCATCTCAGTTCCTTCGAAGCCGTGCGCGCGAAAACCCTGAGCTGGTGCGTGCGCAAATATCTTTGTCTGGTCGTGCCCACACTGACAATTATTTCATGCCTCAACTCTGCTGTGGCCCCTCCGACGCTCGTTTGTCTACATCCCAAGGCGTGCTGCCCTGAAGCGGACTTCCTCGACCTATTTCCGCATCAACGCGCGCAACA